>SCPO01001097.1_pt1 | contig 1802902 bp, 2378 predicted proteins | sample 6106821 | NCBI WGS metagenome assembly SCPO01 (sample SAMN10720448, study PRJNA508395) | human gut metagenome | isolation source: Participant 2 stool, 0 month | host: Homo sapiens | collected 2017 | reverse complement strand
ACGTATGGTGCAAGCGTTATCCGGATTTACTGGGTGTAAAGGCGCAGGCGGTGCAGCAAGTCTGATGTAGAAAGCCCGGGGCTCAACCCCGGTACTGCGTGGAAACTGTCGTACTAGAGTGTCGGAGGGTGGCGGAATTCCTAGTGTAGCGGTGAAATGCGTAGATATTAGGAGGAACACCAAGTGAAGGCGGCTTGCTGGACGATAACTGGCTGGGCTCGAAAGCGTGGGAGCAAACAGGATTAGATACCCTGGTAGTCCACGCCGTAAACGTGATGAATACTAGGTGTTGGGAAGCATTGCTTCTCGGTGCCGTCGCAAACGCAGTAAGTATTCCACCTGGGAGTACGTTCGCAAGAATGAAACTCAAAGGAATTGACGGGACCCGCACAAGCGGTGGAGCATGTGGTTTAATTCGAAGCAACGCGAAGAACCTTACCAAGTCTTGACATCCTTCTGACCGGTACTTAACCGTACCTTCTCTTCGGAGCAGGGTGACAGGTGGTGCATGGTTGTCGTCAGCTCGTGTCGTGAGATGTTGGGTTAAGTCCGCAACGAGGCGCAACCCTTATCTTTAGTAGCCAGCGGTTCGGCCGGGCACTCTAGAGACTGCCAGGATAACCTGGAGGAAGGCGGGGATGACGTCAAATCATCATGCCCTTATGACTTGGGCTACACACGTGCTACAATGGCGTAAACAAAGGGAAGCAAAGCTGTGAAGCCGAGCAAATCTCAAATAACGTCTCAGTTCGGACTGTTAGTCTGCAACCCGACTACACGAAGCTGGAATCGCTAGTAATCGCAGATCAGAATGCTGCGGTGAATACGTTCCCGGTCTTGTACACACCGCCCGTCACACCATGGGAGTTGGGAATGCCCGAAGCCAGTGACCTAACCGAAAGGGAAGGCTGTCGAAGGCAGGCTCGATAACTGGGGTGAAGTCGTAACAAGGTAGCCGTATCGGAAGGTGCGCGGCTCTCCTTTCTAAGGAAATCGAGTAGAGAGTTTTTCACTGTTGAGTTATCAATAGATAACAGCATATTACTGAGGCGATGCTTTTGGGAAACACCCGTTTCTCATCCCGAACACGATGGTTAAGACAAAGCGGCCGATGATACTAACTACTGGTAACGGTATGGAAAGTAGGTGGCGATGGGCTTTAGAACACCCAGCCGATTAGAGCGCACGACTTAAGCGGCGTGAGTCGGAAGTTCGAGTCTTCTCAAGGCCACTAGCCGAATGGCTTTGATAATTAAATAAGTTACGTGGGGGCGTAGCTCAGTTGGGAGAGCACCTGCGCAAGCAGGGGTCAAGAGTTCGAATCTCTCCGTCTCCATCGTCGATGTAATAAAACTGTTACAATCGACATTGTACCTTGAAAACTTCATACAAATGATTTGATGAATAAATATTCTATTCTTAAGAATATCTAACAATCAAGACATCCGAGAAACAAAACCAAGTTGTGAACAACAACAAAGTTCTTTAAGTTATTAATGATGCAACGCTATGCATCGAAGAGATTAAGCAAAAAAGAGCGCAGGGTGGATGCCTTGGCACTAAGAGCCGAAGAAAGACGTGATAAGCTGCGAAAAGCTGCGGGGAGATGCAAATAATCCTTGATCCGCAGATGTCTGAATGGGGAAACCCGGTACGAAGAACTCGTATCATCCATACGCCAATCCATAACGTATGGAGGGGAACCCGGTGAACTGAAACATCTAAGTAGCCGGAGGAAGAGAAAGAAACATCGATTTTGTTAGTAGCGGCGAGCGAAAGCGAAAGAGGCCAAACCATGGTGCGTGCACCGTGGGGTTCGGACCGCATTTAAGATTCGGTGATTCTAGCAGAAAGGTTTGGGAAAGCCTGCCGGAGAGGGTGAAAGCCCCGTAAGCGAAAGGAGGCTGACTGAGCGGAATCCAGAGTACATCGAGACACGAGAAACCTTGATGGAAAGAGCGGGGACCACCCCGTAAGCCTAAATACTACTTAGTGACCGATAGCGCATAGTACTGTGAAGGAAAGGTGAAAAGGACCCGGAGGGGAGTGAAAGAGAACACAAACCCTGTGTTTACAAGCTGTGGAAGTTCTTTAAATGAACAACCGCGTACTTTTGTAGAACGGTCCGGCGAGCTACGTTTACTGGCAAGGTTAAGCACTACAGGTGTGGAGCCGAAGGGAAACCAAGTCTTAAGAGGGCGTAAAGTCAGTGTACGCAGACCCGAAACCGGGTGATCTATCCATGTCCAGGTTGAAGTTGTCGTAAAGACAATGGAGGACCGAAGCCACATCCGTTGAAAAGGTGGGCATGAGGTGTGGGTAGGGGAGAAATTCCAATCGAACCCGGAGATAGCTGGTTCTCCTCGAAATAGCTTTAGGGCTAGCCTCGGTTTAGTCTTCTGGAGGTAGAGCACTGAATTTCCTAGGGGGCGTCAAAGCTTACCGAAGAATATCAAACTCCGAATGCCAGCCAGATGGTGACTGGGAGTCAGACTGCACGAGATAAGTTGGGTAGTCAAAAGGGAAAGAGCCCAGACCTGCTGCTAAGGTCCCAAAGTACGTGTTAAGTGGAAAAGGATGTGGGATTTCGAAGACAACCAGGATGTTGGCTCAGAAGCAGCCATACATTCAAAGAGTGCGTAATAGCTCACTGGTCGAGAGGTCCTGCGCCGAAAATGTCCGGGGCTAAAACACGACACCGAAGCTGTGGAATCGAAATGATTGGTAGAGGAGCATTCTTAAAACCGACGAAGCAGTACCGGAAGGAGCTGTGGAGGGATAAGAAGAGAATGCCGGACTGAGTAGCGAGAGAGAGGTGGGAATCCTCTCGGCCGAATATCCAAGGTTTCCAGGGTAAAGCTGATCTGCCCTGGGTAAGTCGGGGCCTAAGCACAGGTCGCAAGACGTAAGCGATGGATAACAGGTTTAGATTCCTGTACCACGCATTATCAGAACTGTAGGGACGCATGTGGAAAGCACGAGCCGGGAATGGAAAGACCGGTCCAAGCGGGTAGGTGTACGACAGGCAAATCCGTTGTATAATCCGAAGACGTAATGTGGAGCGAAATAAAGTAGGAAAGCATGTGAGCCATGTGCCAAGAAAAGCTGCTATTGTGTAATGCGTGCCCGTACCGTAAACCGACACAGGTGGATGAGGAGAGAATCCTAAGGCCGACGGAAGAAGCATTGTTAAGGAACTCGGCAAAATGACCCCGTAACTTCGGGAGAAGGGGTGCCTGCGAGAGCAGGGCCGCAGAGAATAGGCTCAAGCAACTGTTTAGCAAAACACAGGTCTATGCGAAACCGAAGGTGAAGTATATGGGCTGACGCCTGCCCGGTGCTGGAAGGTTAAGAGGAGAGGTTAGCTTCGGCGAAGCTTTGAATTTAAGCCCCAGTAAACGGCGGCCGTAACTATAACGGTCCTAAGGTAGCGAAATTCCTTGTCGGGTAAGTTCCGACCCGCACGAAAGGCGTAATGATTTGAGCGCTGTCTCGACAATGCATCCGGTGAAATTGAAGTACCAGTGAAGATGCTGGTTACCCGCGCCAGGACGGAAAGACCCCATGGAGCTTTACTCCAGTTTGATACTGGGGTCCGGCAGTACATGTACAGGATAGGTGGGAGACGAAGAAGGATGGACGCCAGTCTGTCCGAGTCGCTGTTGGGATACCACCCTGTAGTACTGGGTTTCTAACCAGTTGCCATGAACTGGCAATGGGACAATGTCAGGCGGGAGTTTGACTGGGGCGGTCGCCTCCGAAAGGGTATCGGAGGCGCTCAAAGGTTCCCTCAGAATGGTCGGAAACCATTCGAAGAGTGCAAAGGCAGAAGGGAGCTTGACTGCGACACCGACGGGTGGAGCAGGTACGAAAGTAGGACTTAGTGATCCGGTGGTATAAAGTGGGATTGCCATCGCTCAACGGATAAAAGCTACCCTGGGGATAACAGGCTTATCACTCCCAAGAGTTCACATCGACGGAGTGGTTTGGCACCTCGATGTCGGCTCATCGCATCCTGGGGCTGTAGCAGGTCCCAAGGGTTGGGCTGTTCGCCCATTAAAGCGGTACGCGAGCTGGGTTCAGAACGTCGTGAGACAGTTCGGTCCCTATCCGGCGCGGGCGTAAGAGATTTGAGAGGAGCTGTCCTTAGTACGAGAGGACCGGGATGGACGGACCACTGGTGTATCTGTTGTCGACCAACGGCATGGCAGAGTAGCCAAGTCTGGAAGGGATAAACGCTGAAGGCAGCGAAGCGTGAAGCCCACCCTCAAGATGAGATATCCCTCACAAAAGTGAGTAAGATCCCTTGAAGACTACAAGGTAGATAGGGCAGAGGTGGAAGCATGGCAACATGTGGAGCTGACTGTTACTAATAGGTCGAGGGCTTAATCTGGTTAATAACGGAGAAAGACAAATCGGATTTGTATGAAGTTTTGAAGGTACAAACCTTTATATGGCCTAGTGGCTCAGTTGGTTAGAGCGCCGCCCTGTCACGGCGGAGGTCACGGGTTCGAGTCCGATCTGGGTCGTTTATAGCGAGATTTTATACTCACTACAAGTAACGCGTGGGATCTTAGCTCAGCTGGGAGAGCATCTGCCTTACAAGCAGAGGGTCACAGGTTCGAGCCCTGTAGGTCCCATTTGCCTTATTCTTTTATTAGTTATGCCGATGTGGCTCAATTGGCAGAGCAGCTGATTTGTAATCAGCAGGTTATCGGTTCGAGTCCGATCATCGGCTTTATGGAATACAATTTAATATTGAATTGTATTATGGGCAGATTCCCGAGTGGCCAAAGGGGACAGACTGTAAATCTGCTGCAAATTGCTTCGGTGGTTCGAATCCATCTCTGCCTATTACTCTTTATAGACTAACTAAATACTATCGCGGGATGGAGCAGTCTGGAAGCTCGCCGGGCTCATAACCCGAAGGTCGTAGGTTCAAATCCTATCCCCGCAACTCGATGCGTAAGCATTGTGCCCAGTTAGCTCAGTTGGTAGAGCAACGGACTGAAAATCCGTGTGTCTCTGGTTCGATTCGAACTGGGCATTTTAATTTATTATGGGATATTAGCTCGGTGGTAGAGCACTTGACTTTTAATCAAGTTGTCCGGGGTTCGAATCCCCGATGTCTCATTGAAAAACGTCTCTCTTAGAGAGGCGTTTTTAATGCAAGACATCGGAGGGTTCGAACTCCGGACAACGTAGTTGGTCGGGGCGCTAGACGTCCGGGGGACGTCTGTTCAGCGCGGACCGAAGCGGAGCGTAGACCGAATCCCGATGTCTCATTAGAAAAAACCATCACTCGTAAGAGTGGTGGTTTCTTTCAATTGATATATGGTGAATTGAACTCCGGACAACGTATTTTAATTAGTAAAACTGCACAAAAAATAATCGAAAATTTGTGCATGTTTGTTAACACTTTCAGAGACCAAGGTGATACTATAATAACCGTAAAACCCCCAATACATTATATATTTTTACTATCCCCATAGTAAAATACCTTCTCCTAAAGACAGCAGAACGATGGCTGTCTTTTTGCTCTAATTCAAGAAAAGGCAGCCATGCATTTATTATCAATTATTCTTTTGCAAAGTCGAAATTCTACAGTTGAAATGCTAAAATTACATTATAAAAATTACACCGTTAGATTTACACCGTCAGATTTATATTGCTTCCTGTTCGCAGTGATGTGTAGTAATCATCATATGACGAGCTGCTCATCTGGCGTGAGACACGATACAGACTGCTTGTGAAGTCATTGTCATTTCCGAACAGAGAATTAAGAGTGTCTGCGTCGGCTTTTGACGAGCTCCTCATTAGCTTTCAGAGTACCGTCCTTGTTTATTGTGATGCCAATGTCCTCAAGCTCGTCGCTGTATTTACTTGCCAGCTTTTTGAGCTGCTTGGCATAACGCTTCATGGAGCTTGAACTGCTGTTTGAGGCGGAATCAATGGAATTATTGTATGTGTCAACAAGAGCCATGACTGTTCCGCGGATGTTATCGGTATTTTCGTCGTCCGAATACTTGTAGTTCTTTAATTTTTTAGCTGCGCGGTGCAGGGCGGTTGAATCATCGTAAGCGAGCTCTGTAATACTATATTCTTTGCGTTTGGATGATTTCATGGCATCGCGGTTGTTTGAATAAAAATTTCTCATAAAATATGTTGCTGAAAGATTTGTTGCTGAACTTATTCGTGTACTCATGTTAATCCTCTTTATATTTTTAAATTTTAAAGTTTAAAATAATTGAGTTATAACTGCGATTTTAGGTTTTATTTTGAACGTATAATCGCACTTAAATATTTGTTATAAATATTTTATCGGATATTTGCACGAAAAAGTTTACTTATGCGATCAAAAGAAGTAAAATACAAAGGAATGCGTAGAATAAGAAAAACGCGATTATGCAATCAAAATGCTACCAAGCAAAGAGTAACAGAACATAATGTAAAAAGCATAATGTACTAAAACAAAATGTAACAAACATAAAGTTAAAAAAAATGCAACAAACATAATGTAACCAAAGGAGGATATGGGGCATGAGTAAAAAAGCTTTCGGTACAACATCAAAAGGAGTGGAGGCATCGCTTTACGAAATCAGCAATGGCGGTGGATTGAGAGTACTTTTGACAGACTATGGCGCTTCAGTTGTATCTATTTTTGTAAAGGACAGGGATGGCAATGAGAGAGATGTCATTTTAGGATATGACAATGTGAAGTCATACGAGAAGGAGTATAGCTATTTTGGTGCTACTGTCGGCAGATATGCAAACAGGATATCTGATGCAAAGATTAATATTGATGGAGTGGAATACAAGCTTGAGGCTAATGACAATGAGAACAGTCTTCACAGTGGCTCAAATGGTTTTCTAAGCGCTTCTGGACTGTTAAGGAGCAGAAGGCAGATGAGATTACCTTTGAGATAAAGGATGCAGATTTGGAGCAGGGCTTCCCGGGAAATGCAGTCGTTGATGTGACATTTAAGGTGACAGGGGAAAATGCTCTCGCTATTATATACAATGCAAAGGCAGATAAGACAACTACCTTTAATATGACAAACCATAGCTATTTCAATCTGAATGGTCATGCATCAGGAAGCGTATACACTCACACATTGCAGATAAATGCTGAGCATTATACACCTGTAAAGGATTCCAAGGCTATTCCTACAGGTGAGATTGCACCGGTTTAGGGTACACCATTTGATTTTACAGAGGCTAAGCCAATCGGAAGAGATATCGAGGCAAATGATACACAGCTTCACTATGGAAGCGGATATGATCACAATTTTGCAATAGACAAGACAGCTCCGGGAGTAGAAAAGGTCGCAACAGCATACTCACCGAGAGTGGTATACATATGGAGGTATACACAGACTGTGTCGGAATCCAGCTTTATACTGCCAACTTTATCGTGGGACAGGAAGGCAAGGGCGGAGTCAAATACAATAACCGCGATGCATTCTGCCTCGAGACACAGTTCTATCCAAACTCAATAAATGAGACCAACTTTAGTACACCTGTTACAAAGGCTGGCGATACATACCACACAGAGACAGATTACAAATTTTCTGTGAGATAAAATGCCAACATAAGAGAGATACAGAATAGTTAAAGCCCACCATATTGATGAAATTTATCATTAATATGGTGGGCTTTCTTAAGCTTTGTTTAATCAAACACTGATACAGTGGTTTTATTTCCCGAAATGTGGTATAAATATATTTATATTTATGTGTATATTTATGTATACAATTATGTGTACATTTATATGTATATGTATGAAATGAACATATGATTACATTTATAAATTGCGCTAATACTATTGTGTTAATGCTATTATGCTAGGTAATTTGTTAGTATTTAAAGCTAGCTGTAATTCTATTAATCATAAACATTGGCAAATAAAGATTAAAATTGTCAAATAACAATAAATAGTGATAAATATAGATAATTATTGAGATGACTTCGCACATGCAAACCTGCATTACCGCTGGCATATGGTGCGTTCCGAAGAAATATATGAACTGCCACAAAGTTCCATTAACCTTCGGTGACGATAAAAAGCAGACTGATAAAACAGACTATCCGGATACATTTTGTGGCTGACTTCATATATTTCTGAGGAATATACCATATGCCGGCGCACCCTCACAGCCTGCAGGTGCGAAGTCCATACCCCCAAAAATAAAATCGAATAAATATATAGCACAGAGGAAACAAACCATGAAAATAGTATTTTTAGATTCCAAAACAATTGGTGACGACATCGACCTTTCCGAATATGACAAGCTCGGAGAGGTTGTCAAATATGATTTTTCAACAACAGAGGAAGCAGCGGAGCGCACAAGGGATGCTGATGTGATTGTTTTAAATAAGGTCGAGGTAAATGAAAAATCTATAGGACAGGCAAAAAATTTAAAGCTCGTATGTGTAACTGCAACAGGCACAAACAATCTGGATAAAGAATATCTGGCAAAAAGAGGCATTGAATGGAGAAATGTCGCAGGGTATTCTACAGAGACCGTGGCGCAGCATACGTTTGCACTGCTATTTTATCTGCTTGAGAAGCTGAGATATTATGATGATTATGTGAAGAGCGAGAAATATGTGGGTGATACGTCGTTTACGCATTTTTCCAATGTGTTTCACCAGATTAGCGGTATGACCTGGGGCATCGTGGGGCTTGGAAATATCGGAAGACGCGTGGCTGATATCGCAAAGGCTTTTGGCTGCCATGTGGTTTATTATTCTACCTCAGGAAGAAACTCGCAGCCGGGCTATGAGAGGGTGGATTTTGATACTCTGCTTGCCACGTCTGATATCGTGTCGGTGCATGCACCGCTCACAGATGATACACTTGGTCTGATGGACAAGGCTGCGTTTGAAAAGATGAAAAAATCTGCGATATTTTTAAATCTTGGCAGAGGTCCTATAGTGAATGAAGCGGATCTGGCACAGGCGCTTATGGATGGAGAGCTGGCGGCGGCAGGTCTTGATGTGCTGGCGCAGGAGCCTATGAGTGAGGACAATCCGCTCCGTGCGATAAAGGATTCAAACAAGCTGATTATCACACCGCATATTGCGTGGGCAAGCGTTGAGGCAAGAACAAATCTGATGCACATTATATACAGTCAAATTGAGGACTTCTTTGCTAATTAGGAAATATCATTTAAAATCAAATTGCAACATTAAGAGAAAGAACTAAGAGGAAGCATTAACAGGAAGCATTAAGAGAAAGCATTAAGAAGCAACATTAAGAAGCAATATTAAGAGGCAATATGAAGAGGCAGAAATGAGCATCAAATTTGAGATAACAAAACAAAACAACATACATTTTGGAATTGCAGCAGTGGCGGCCGCGCTGGTAGGTTACTTTACATCGGCAAGCTGGTGGGTGATTCTTTTGTTTGCGGCAGTATATTTTGGACTTGTAAATGTGAAGCTTGAGCTTCCGGTGAAGCTGTCGTGGATTTGGGCTGCGATACTGCTTGTCATCGGAGCGATACTATCTGTTTTTTCGGTGCAGTATGTGCTGCTGACGGATGAGGACTTTGTGAAAACCACCGATATGGTATGCGTGGTGAATGTGGTTCTGGCGCTCGCCGTATATCTGGTGATACTTTTTATCACAAACAACACGAGGCTGACATGTACCATAGCATCAATTGCCATACTCGCGTTTGGATTTATAGATTATTTTGTCTATGAATTCCGTGGCAATGAGTTTACGTATGCGGATTTGAAGTCAGCGGGAACAGGACTTTCTGTCGTGACAAAATACAAATTCGTCATAGACTACAAGTTTTTGTATGTGATTCTGGCGGCTGTTTTGTATATCATGCTGGTAAGGCGTATAGAAGTGCAGTTCGAGTCGGCTATCCATATGAGGATTATTTCGATTCTTCTCACAATAATATGCGTGCTGTATGTCATCATGAATTCCATGTCACTGAACACCGAGACCTGGGAGAAAAAGGGCACGTACAGAAACGGCTATCTGCTGAACTTTGTGCTCGGCATAAGGGACAGCTTTGTGAAGGCACCTGATGGTTACAGCAAGGCAGCAGTTGACAAGATAGCGGGCAATTTCAAGGAAACGGATAGCTCATATTCGCAGTCTGATGCGAAAAATCCGACAATCATTGTTATCATGAATGAGTCGTTTGCGGATTTGTCGGTGGTGGGAGATTTTGAGACCAACACGCAGGTTACGCCGTTTATGGATTCTCTGAGTGAAAATACGCTTAAAGGCTATGCTCTTTCGTCCGTGTACGGTGCGAAGACGCCAAACTCTGAGTGGGAATTTGAGACAGGAAACTCGATGGCATTTCTGCCGGACGGCTCGGTGGTTTATCAGCAGTATATAAATGATGACCCGACCTCCATAGTCTCAAACCTGAAGAATATCGGCTATACGACGGTTGCGATGCATCCGTACTATGCGACAGGCTGGAGCAGAAACAAGGTTTATCCGCATCTGGGCTATGATGAGACTTACTTTATAGATGATTTTGACCAGACAAAGATACTAAGGGAATATATCACTGACCAGGAGCTCTATGATAAGATTATTGACCGCTACGAGAAAAGAGCGATGACGAGAAGCTTTACATCATGGGAGTCACGATGCAAAACCACGGTGGCTACGGTGAGAGATATGACAACTTCAACCAGGAGGTTTACAAGGTTGGAGCGTCATACACCGATGCGAACCAGTATCTGTCACTTTTGAATGAGAGTGACAAGGCGCTCGAAAATCTCATCACATACTTTAAGGGTGTGGATGATCCGGTAGAGATTGTGTTTTTGGAGACCACCAGCCGGGATTATGCAATGATTTTATCAAGCTTTTAAATGGCAAGGGCAATTCCGGACTTACGGAGCAGGAGCTTGAGAATTTGTACAAGGTGCCGTTTTTCATATGGACCAATTACGAGACGGATGCACAGAAAGTTGATGTGACGAGCCTCAACTACCTGTCCACACTGACGCTTGAGAGAGCCAACATAGATCTGCCGGCATACAACCGGTTCCTCGCAGAGCTGATGGAGAAGATTCCGGCCATAAATTCAAGGGGCTATTATTCGAAAAGAATGAGTGCTTTATGCATGTGGATGACGCAACAGGAGACGAGGCAAAATGGATAAAGGCATACAATATCCTGCAGTACAATTCGATGTTTGACGAGAAGGACAGAAGTTCACTGTTGTTTCCGTACCTGAAATAATGTGATGATTTGAAGCAGCCATAAATACACATATGAGAAAATGAATTAATATAACTATTCAGGGAGCTAATAATGAAGCTAAGTGATTTATTACAATTTGATAACATAATTGTGCAATGTCATGATAATCCGGACGCAGATGCACTGGCAAGCGGCTTTGGAGTCTATGAATATCTGAGGATGAATGGAAAAAGTCCCAGACTTGTATACGGAGGCAGGAATATCATACACAAGAGCAATCTGGTGCTTATGGTAGACAGTCTTGGCATACCGATAGAGCATGTGGATTTTTAGACAATCCGCAGCTGCTTGTGACTGTCGATTGTCAGTACGGTGGTGGAAATGTCACATTTTTCAAGGCAGAAAATGTGGCTGTCATAGATCACCACAGAGTATCGGGAGAGCTTCCTGCTATGAACCGTGTCATGAGCTATATGGGCTCATGTGCGACAATTGTGTGGGATATGCTGCGTGAGGAGGGCGTAGAGATAAATCGAAACCTGGCAACAGCACTGTATTATGGACTTTACACCGACACTGGAGAATTTACCGAGATAACACATTCGCTTGATAGGGACCTGCGCGATGAGTCGGATTTTGACAACACTATAGTGGCCAAATTCCGAAATGCCAACATGTCACTTGAGGAGCTGGACATAGCCGCAACAGCATTGCTGGGGCGCGATTATATAGAGGAATATCGTCTGGCGATCGTAAAGGCAGGGGCATGTGACCCGAATGTACTCGGCATCATAAGCGATTTTGTGCTGGAGGTGGATGCTATTGACATATGTATGGTATTTTCAGTGATTAAGAATGGAGTGAAGCTTTCGTTTAGAAGCTGCATAAAGAGGTGAGCGCAAGCGAAATGGCGCAGGAAGTGTGCAGGGACATAGGCTCCGGCGGAGGACATTATTACAAGGCCGGTGGATTTATTCCGATGGATCTGCTGATAGACAGCTATAATGTCTACTGCAGAGAAAAAGACTTGACACCAAGATTTCAGTACAGCAGCGATGGTACACACAAACGTCCTTCGGATTCTGCAATCAAATCATTATTGGAAGAGAGTCTTTTTGATTATTTAAACGATACAAAGATAATTTACGGAGAAGATTTTGATACGAGTGGCTTCAAAAAAGTGGATTATAAAAACGCCCGATACCGATGGGATATATCATTGCAAAGGATATACTGCCTGTGGGCTGCTGCATGGGAGTGCGGACAGCTAAGGGGGATATCTCCACACCTGTTGGTGAAGATACGGTAGTCATAATAGGAGAAGACGGCAGTGTACGGATTTTAAATCTGGACAGGCTGAACAAAAGCTTCAGGATATACAAGGACTGGCGGTTTACTGTGAAACAGACAGATTATGTCCCGAAGTTCAAGAATAAGGATACGGAGACTATAGTGGATGGAATGGCACATGCCAGAGTGTGCATACCTGTTGAAGAGGATTTTTCAAGGGCATTTGTGCTAAAGCACAAGGTAAAGCTATTTAGGAATAAGGATGACAGCAGTTATATATCAGGCAGACCCGGAGATATTATGGTTCTGCCAAATGATGATAGGAATGAGGCATATATGATAAGCAAGACAGAATTTGAAAAGACACATATAGCAAAGGGTGAGGAGAAAAACCGTAAAAAAGCGGTCGTTTTCGACCTTGATGGAACACTTCTCTATACACTTGAGGATTTAAAAAATGCAACAAACTATGCATTGAAACAAAATGGCATGCCGGAGCGCACACTCGATGAGGTGCGCAGATTTGTGGGAAACGGTGTAAAGCTTCTGATGGAGCGCGCAGTGCCACAGGGAGCAGACAATCCAAAGTTTGAAAAGACATTTTCGGATTTTAAGGAATATTATGAGGCTCATTGCAATGACAATACAGCACCTTATGATGGAATCATGGAGCTTTTAAAGGAGCTTAAATTAAACGGCATAAAGCTTGCTATTGTTTCAAACAAGCTTGACCCGGCGGTAAAGGAGCTCAATCAGCTCTATTTCAAGGAGTATATGACATCGGCAGTCGGCGAGATGGAGGAGGAAGGCATCCGCAAAAAGCCGGCACCTGATATGGTGCAGAAGGCACTAAAGGAGCTTGGAGTGACACAGGATGAGGCAATCTATGTGGGGATTCTGATGTGGATATCGCCACAGCGAAAAACTCAGGTCTGGAGTGCGTATCTGTCACATGGGGCTTCAGGGATGTAGAGTTTTTGAAGGAGCATGGTGCAACAAATCTGATAGATGAACCGGTCGAATTGTTAAATTACGTATAATCAGGAGAACTTTGATTTATGCTTTCAGAAAAGGGACTATTGATAATTGAAAAGCTGGCAGAGCACAACAATGATCTTGTCACATCAAAGGCTCTCGCCGCGTCCACAGGTATGTCGGAGCGAAGTGTGAAGACATATCTGAAGGAGGTGGCTGATTTTGTGAGCAAAACTCTATGACGCTCGACAGAAAGCCGGGCAAAGGCATGAAGCCGTGCTTTAGCGATGCGCAGATAGGAAAGATTCTGGATGTGGCAGGAAGGAAATCGGCAGCAGTATCGCAGAAAAAGCGACAGAACTACATATCGTATATTCTGCTAAGCGGCTGGGATACATACACGTATGCACTTTTTTCGGAGGAGTTAAACGTCAGCAAAAATGTCATCATGGATGATATAAATGAGCTTGACGCAGAGCTTCTGCTCTTTGGCATTAAGGTGCACAGAACGGCGGGCTACGGAATATATGCGACAGGCAGTGAGTTTGATATCAGAAAAGCCATGAGGCATTTCTGCAGGTATCCAATCAGTGATAAGCAGGTTATCAAGACCGATGACCACAGGCTTTCAAGACGCGCGGCCGAGGTGATAGCCAATAATTTCAGAAGCGTAAATCTGTCGATGGCGGTTGACATGATACATCATGTGGAGAGACGCTTTGATATCATCTTTACGGATTACACATTTCAGATGCTGGCAGAGTACATAGCCATTGCGCTTTTCAGGGTGGATGTGGAGAAGGAGCTGAAACCGGATGAGTTAGATTTGTCAAACCGAATGTGTGATGCTGCAAGTGATGAGGATGCGGGCACCGAAACAGAGCAACAGGTACAGAAAAATGGATTCATAATGACAGAGCATGAGAACATGGCAAAGGAGGCAGCAGGCTTTCTGGAAAGACATCACGGCATCAGCCTCTCACAGCCTGAAATCATGTATCTGGCAATGCTTTTTTCCTGTGCCGAGGGACAAAACCGCGTTGTCATGTCCTGTGAGGAGGCACTTAGCATAGAGGATGAGATGATAGTGTATCTGTCAAATCTTCTCGCTGCCAATCTGATTGAAAATGAGCTTCTACGTGAGAGCATGCGTAGCTTTTTGCCGGGCTCCATTGCGAGGACTCATTTTGGCATAGAGATAGACAATCCGTTTCTTTCCGATATCACACAATCGTATGCCAGTCTCTTTACGGTATGCTTTACAGTATCGAGATACTACGAAAAGTACACAGGCGCCATGCCGAGCGAGAATGAGATAGCTTTTATTGCCTTGCAGGTGGGCGGAGCCCTGCACAGAAATCCTATGACAGTGCGCGCAGTGTTAATCGGTGCAGCAGGCTATGCGACCGGCAGCATAATAGCGGGCAAAATAGAAAACAGGGTGCCGGATGTAAGGATAGTAAGCATTTTGTCGTCAGACCGCATAGAGCATATTGACGAGTATGACTGCGACCTCATACTCTCGACCATAGACACACAGGCAGATATCCACAAGGATATGAGATTTCTGTATGTTTCTCCACTAATCAGTGCGCAGGATGAGAAAAATATCAGAAACAAGTGCTTTGAGCTCATGACCGGACAGAGCGCGGAGGTCAGCGAGTTTTCACATATGCTGTCGGAGGAATTTATCATATTTGAGAAAAAGGCGAAAAACCGCAAGGATGTTTTAAAGCGCGCGTGCCAGCTTCTCATAAACAAAGGAATAGTGCAGAGCGAGTTTGCGAGGGATGTACTGGAGCGTGAGAAGGTGGAGGCAACCGCTGTGGGCTGCAATATAGCCATACCGCACGGAAAGCCTGAGCATGTAAACCGCTGCCAGATACTTGTTATACGTCTCGACAAGCCGATAGAGTGGGGCGAGAGGATGGCAGACATGATATTTTTGCTTGCGATAAACTTTGACAGTGTCAACACGACAAAGGCATTTTTCCATGATTTCACGAAGCTTTTGAATGAAAATGGAGCGACTGACAGGCTCAGGGAGGCAGCTTCACCTCATGAGCTTTGTGCAGCTATCCGGAAAGAGCTGGGGTGGAACTGAATATCACATTAATACAAAATTGCACCAGAGATGGTGCAATTTTGCATTTTGGGGAATATTGAAAAAACTCATACCGCACAGTACAATAAAACCATAGAAAGCAACGGACATATGACAGGCTGATGAATAGCAGAGGGCGATACAGTTAATCATATGTGTGAGCGAAATAAACAAACCAATAATTTTAAATTCAGGAGGACAAAACTATGGTAAGCAAGACAATGGTAGTAAAAGCAGCAGAGGGACTTCACATGAGACCGGCAGGAGTTATCGCAAGAGAGGCAGGCAAGTTTGAATCAGATGTAACAATCGTATTCGGCGATAAGAGAATCAACGCAAAGAGCCTTGTAAACATCATCGCAGCATGCATCAAGAAGGATGCAGAGATTACATTCGAGTGTGAGGGAGCTGACGAGGAAGCAGCACTTGCAAAGATGGAAGAGCTCGAGGCAGACAACTTCGGAGATTAATCAACCAGCAAAGCCAATCGGAGGTGTGATATGTACAAAGGAATCGCCGGCTCAGAAGGAATCGGAATCGGAAATGTGGTCATTATCGAAGAGCATGAGATAGTGATTTAGAATAAGAAAATTACAGATATAGACGCTGAAATCGCACGTCTCCAGGGAGCCATTGAGAAATTTGTAAATGATACAAACGCCATGGCAGACAGGATGGAAAAGACAGTTGGAGCAAAGGATGCGGATATCCTTCGCGGACATATCCAGATGCTTCAGGATCCGACCATAGAGGAGCAGATTACAGCGCTCATAGTAAGTGAGAAAATCACGGCAGAGAAGGCACTCGACCAGGTGCTTGAGCAGACAGCAGAGATATTTGCACAGATACGATGAGCTTTTGCAGCAGAGAGCAACAGATTTCAGGGATATCAAAGCCAGAATCCTTAAGATTCTGCTTGGAATCGAGGACTACGATATCTCAGCAGCTCCGGCAGGCACAGTGCTCGTGGCACATGACCTGACACCATCCATGACAGCAGGTATCGTAGCAGAGAATATCGCAGGAATACTCACAGAGGTGGGTGGCAGAACCTCCCACTCAGCAATACTTGCGAGAGCAATGGAAATCCCGGCAGTTCTCAGTATTGACGGAATCTGTACATCTGTCAAAAATGGTGACAGAGTGGTACTCAACGGAACAAGCGGAGAGGCAATCGTAAACCCTGACGCTGAGACAGAGCAGAAATTCGCTGAGCTGCTTGAGGAATACAAAAAAGAGAAGGAGCTCTTAAAGAAATTTGCGGGTGTGCCAACAGTATCAGCAGACGGCACAAAGGTAGAGCTTGTATGCAATATCGGAAAGCCTGAGGACGCAAAGAAAGCTGTAGAGTGTGACGGAGAGGAATAGGACTTTTCCGTACAGAGTTCCTTTTCATGGACAGAGATACAATTCCTACAGAGGAAGAGCAGTTTGAGGCATACAAATCAGTAGCAGAGACAATGAAGGGCAAGCCTGTCATCATCCGTACACTAGATATCGGAGGCGACAAGGAAATCCCATATCTGGGCCTTGAGAAAGAGGACAACCCATTCTTAGGTTACAGAGCTATCAGATTCTGTCTCCAGAGAACAGACATCTACAATACACAGCTTCGTGCACTTGTGAGAGCCAGTGCATTCGGCAGGATAAAGATAATGGTTCCGCTTGTGACAGGCGTAGATGAGCTTCGCAGTGTAAAGGCAATGGTAGCTGACATCATGAAAGAGCTTGATGCAGAGGGCATTGCATACAACAAGAACCTTGAAATCGGTATCATGATGGAGACACCGGCAGCCTGCATGATGGCAGATGTGCTTGCAAAAGAGGCAGCCTTCTTCAGTATCGGAACAAACGACCTGACAGGATACACGATGGCAGTAGACCGTGGAAACTCAAAGGTAGCATACCTTTATTCAGCCTTCAATCCGGCAGTGCTTCGCGCAATCAAGCGTATCATCGAGTGCGGTAAGAAAGAGGGAATCATGGTAGGCATGTGTGGAGAGGCAGCAGCAGATCCAAAGCTCATTCCGTTGTTACTCGCATTCGGACTTGATGAGTTCTCAGTGAGTGCCACAAGTGTCCTCAAGACCAGAAAGACCATCGCAGACAGCAGCATGGCAGAATGCAAGGCATTGGCAGACAAGGTAATGGCATGCGCTACAGAGGCAGAGGTACAGGCAGTGCTTGCGCAGCAGTAGATGCTAAATCCAAACAAGTATAAAAGTTAGTAAAAAAGTATAAATAAGAGTAAAATATAAAAGTATAACATTGAAATTTATTATAAAGACGGCTGAACCGGTGGGGACCGGGACGGCCGTCTTTTTTGTGTACGCGAAATGAAAGATGAATATTTAGTCATTTACGATTTAGTTATTTACGATTAACTAAATTACGATTGATTAAATCGTATATAAGTAATAAAATATTGTGTATAGAGATGGAGGGAGAAAACTTAAGAATTCTTTAGATTTACTTAAGATTTTGCATGTAAAATAAGTTTATAGGCGTTTATAGCAAGAAGTATCAAACGGTTAGAATAAAGCCGGAATTGATTAAACAATAAAGAAGGGGGGAAGTATGTAGTGGGAAAAAATAGAAAACAGATTATTATCTGCGCAGCGATTGTCGCTTGTGTCTGTGTAATCAGTGTATTAATTACATATAACATATTACAACAAAAAAATCATCTGACAGTGGAACTCTATTATGGAACTTTTGATTTTTCAGAGTATCAAAATGTAGATAGTACAAAAAAATTAGCTATCATACATGATAACGATGAAAAACAAGGCGAGTATGAGATGGAAATAGAACATACTGATAAGGTGGAAACCGGAACATGGAGCTGGAACGATGAGGGATATATTACTTTATATCGATAATGATGCTATTGCAAATCTTGTATATGTGGATGGTAAATATCTATTTTCGGATGCCGATGTTGAAATCCAAGAACTTAAAAGGATATCTGAAACGGCAATAGTAAAATAATTGAGAACATAGGCTACTTTAGGTTTCTTTAGAATTATTTATAATTTTTAAATAATTTTTAAGACAATTCTTTATGCGTATATAGTATTGTAAAGCTATAGACGTCTATGACTTTAGTAACTAATATTCATAGTTTTAAGAGCAAAGGAGAAGCCTATGAAAAAATTCAGATTTATTTTAGTACTAGCAATGGCTATAGTAATTAGTGGTGGAGTTATTTCTACATCAAGAGTTGTAAATGCAGCAACAGATATTAATTTTGGATCAAGGACTGTAACTGCTGGATGTGCACGAAGATGGTTCCCGAAAGGTCAAACAGGATATACATTAACAAATGGACATAATCAAACCATTTCTGTTACAGTATCAACAAAAGGGAATAATATTGGAATAGGTTTTATGAAATATTCGACAAAAACAAATTATTCATATTATTCAGGAGTACTTAGTGGAACTTCCGTTACAAAGACAAAAGCTCTAAGTGGAGCTACTGCAAGTTATCAGCCGTATGTTGAAAACTATAATGCTACTGTACAATTAAGAATTAATTCTGGATATGCAAAAATGCAATAGTAGAGTAAAATAGAAACGAAGGAAATGATATTTTATTACATATCATTTCCTTCGTTTGGTAGTATTGAGGAGATGGATATGATAGAAACAGCTATTATATATATAAAAAGAAATAAAATAAAATCTTTGATTATCATACTGATTATCGCGACAATAATCCTGGGTGAAATTATTGGCCTGCTATTAAGCAATGCCTCAGAAAAATCTGAGAGAGATGCATATTTATATAATGGGGCAGCCTTAGTAATTGAGGATGATAATGGAGGCTTTACAAAGAGTGATTATGATGAAATCAGAAAAGTAAAATATGTTACAGGACTTGGGGCGTGGAGAGAGCTGATTGCGGACCCGGTGGATACAGAGAATGTAAAGGAACATAAAGGAATAGATCCAGAGAATAAAGATGTAAGCAATCGGGCTGATAAAATGGTAATTGTTGCAAATATGGATGTGCAAAAATATAGCCTGTTTTCATGGGAAAAGAATGTATCTCTTATTGAAGGAGAATTTCCTACTTACAAAAATAAAGGAATTATTGTAGAACAGCGATATGCGAAAAAAAATAATCTTAAGGTAGGGGATGAAGTTAAATATACTATAGGAGATCAATCGGAAGCAACATCTTTACAAATATGCGGAATTTATAAAGTGGACAGTGACTTCGAAATATATGACTCAAATGAAGAGGGAACCTCGGTATATATACATAGTCCATATAATTCTATATATGTAGATTATGATTATATTGTAGAGTTACTAGGGTTAGAGTACACCGCGTCAACGGGAAGTGAAGTGTATATTGATAAGATAGAGCATATAGATGCGGTAAAAACCCAGTTAAAGAAAATGTATGGAGATAATGTGGAAATATATGATAATACTTCTAATTATCTCGATTCAGAATGTAAAGTCGTAGGATTGATGGGAAAAACATCAAAAATAATTTGCTGGATGATAATTATAATGGGAGGAATTGTTTTGTTAATCATTTTCTCGTTTTATACTATCCAATACCAAAAGATACAGGCCTATTTATGGTACTTGGAAGATCAAGAAAATGGTGTATAGGTAGATTTGCATTTATAGGAATGATATATACAATTAGCGGTTTGCTTTTGGGTGTGCTATTATACTGTGTGCTTGGCAATTTCATATGTAGCATTATAAGTGGTATAGGTAAGAATGTCATAATTAATAGTACAGACAGAGCCATAGGTGGATATGATACACCCGGAATATTTCAAGGCTTTGAGGTACGTATAGAAATGAGTGCTTTTTTTACTTTGAAAAACATTATAATTCTATTAATAATTTCGTTGGTTAATTGGATTGAATTTATGGTACTGCCTGTTGTAACAACTGTTGAAGAAAATGCAAAGAAACTGTTAAATTCGAAGGGATAGTGGTAAATATGTTGGAAATGATTAATGTATCATATGCATATAAATCTAAGAAGGAGATTGTGCATGTGCTGGATAAAGTTACATACAGATTTGAAATAGGAGAAATGTATGGAATATTTGGTCCGTCAGGTTCAGGAAAGACAACGTGCTTATCTTTACTTGCCGGTTTAGAAAAACCGGATGAGGGAGAAATTTTGCTGGATGGAGAAAATATACAAAACATTGGTGGAAGAAAACTGCGCCAAAATAGTATATCATTGGTTTTTCAGGATTATCAGTTATTTGATTATATGACTTCCCTTGAAAATGTAATGGTTGCAGCCCAGATAAGCTTACCTGATGTACCTAAAAAAGAATTGATTAAAATGTGTAGAGACAGTCTTGTACTGGTTGGACTTGATGATAGTCAGATAACCCGAAAGGTTACGGAATTGTCAGGTGGACAGCAGCAAAGAGTTGCAATAGCGAGGGCGTTGATAACAGATGCAAAATATATTCTGGCAGATGAGCCTACAGGAAATCTGGATAAAGAAAATAGAAGAAAAATTGTCGAATTGTTACAGCAGATAGCTCATGAACAGGACAGATGTGTTATAGTAGTAACCCACTCGGATTATGTAAAGAAAAAATGTGATATTTGCTATGAAATGGGAGATGACGATGAGGAATAAATGGTGGCAGGCATGCAAAGAATTATTAGGGAGACCGGGGCGGAATATACTAATTGCTATTTGCATATTTGTACTGACACTGTTTTGCGGAATTGCAACATTTTTAGATTCGGCAATAGAGAGCTTTTACAAATCTTTTGCAGATATGGCGGGATGTTGTGTTCTTGTTGAATTAGACGATTTTTCTACTTTAGATGATTGGAAAGATATTTTAGAATATGCAGATAATAATAAAAATGTTGTAGGATATAATAATGCATTTACAAGTGACATTATATGTGAAGCGGTAGATTTTGAAAATGTACCATATACAGAAAAACAAAGTGATTTTGAAAAAAATAAAATATATGTCAGTGGAAACATAAATACTTCGTACAATGAATATTTCAGCAGCGGTATCTTTAAGATTTCAAAAGGAAAATATCCGATGTCAGGTGATAAAGGGGCAATGATATCAGATAAGCTTGCCTCTGAAAATAACCTGTCAATTGGCAGTAATGTATCTATACAGTATGAAAATAATACAATCAGTATTAAGGTAATTGGGATTTATACTGTAATAAATACTCCAAAGACACAGGTGAGCGATGGCTACTATAAAGAAGTAGCTGACAGTATAGTATTCACTGATTATAATTCATATGTTGAATTAAACAATGAAGCAAGCTGTTATGGGATAAATTTTTTTAGCACAGATTATAAAAGTACATCACTTTTATATGATGATATGAGTAAAATGTTTCAAAATGTTCCGAATTCGGCAGTTGTCAATCAGGTTTTGAATGAGGAACTGCAAATGACAGATGTAATATCAATGTTAAAAAGTATGACAAGTGTGACCTTGAGCGTTATGTATATTGTATGTGTTGTGGTTATGTCGTTACTGACTGTTTTATGGCTTAAAGGGCACTCAAAAATGATTGCAATATACAATACACTTGGACAGAGGAAATTTAGGACAATTCAAATTCTGTTATATGAGATTTTGATGATAACTGTTCCGGCACTTATGGGTGCAGGAATATTGACATTGGGACTGCTTAATAGATTTTCTGTCAATATTTTCAAATATTTTGTTGATTTTTGTGAGATTTCAAATGTTCAAAAAAGCTTTTCACTTGATATATGGAACTTTGAAATGAATATCTGGCAATTTGTGTATAGAATCGGGTTTTTGGAAATTAGCGTTATATTAATAACTATGATTGGAAGCTGCATTTATGCTAATAAGGGTTTGCGCACATTAAGGAGTAATTAGGAAATTTTATGTGTTAGAGTTTTTAATATAATATGGTGAGGGAGAGAATATGAAAAAACAAATGATAACTTTAGCAATGACAATGTTAATTGGAACTACAAGTGTGTTTGGAGGTGCAACATCGGTACAGGCAGCACCAATACAAGATAATATATCTTATTGTGAAATAACGCAGGGAGTATCAGAGAATGTCTCGGATAGTGCAAGAGGAATTTTTAGTGTGTATTATCAGGTAATTGTTGATAATACAGCTATTAAGGAAAAGGCGAAAAGTTCATCAAAAACTATAAGAATAGCATGTAAAGGGGAGAAATATAAGAAAGTTGGGGAGTCGGGAAATTGGATTAAGATAAGTTATGGCAATGGTTATGGATATATAATTAAATCAGCTTTAAAAAAGTTATAGGAGCATATAATGGACAAAATTCTTGTTGTTGAGGATGATAAAACAGTATACAGTGGAATAAAAAAGCTTCTCGAATTGCAGCATTATAGTGTGGTAATTGCACAAAACGGTATGGAGGCTTTGGAAAAAATAGATGAATCGTTCAGCCTTGTAATAATGGATATAATGATGCCGCAGTTAGACGGCATTGAAACCTGCAGGAGGATGCGTGAAAGATACAGTGTCCCGATATTGTTTTATCAGCAAAATCGGAAGAGCTGGATAAGCTGGAAGGGCTTGAAGTGGGCGGTGACGATTACATGACTAAGCCATTTTCGAACATGGAGCTTATTTCAAAGGTTAAAGCTCTTATCAGACGATATCGGGTATATGACAGTGGAAATGCAAATCGCACAAACAAGGATGATTCTATAGAGACAGATGGACTTAAACTGTTTACGAATCGAAACAAGGTTGAGTTTAATGATAATGAGATAAAATTAACAGGAAAAGAATATGAGATATTAAAATTGCTGATGAAAAATCGACCGGATATATACGATTGAGATGATATACGAGATGGTGTGGGATGAGGTTTTTACATATAATGCAAAGAATACTGTTATGGTACATATTAAAAATCTAAGGAATAAGCTTATAAAAGCGTGTGGTGATGCATGCATACACACAGAATGGGGAAGAGGATACCGTTTTGAGAGATGATTTAAAGAGGGTAAAGAAAAAGCTGTCTTTGACATTTGCAATTGCGATTATAGGCACATGCGTTGTTTTTGGACTATTATATTATCTGGGAATTGATTTGCTGAACAATTATATTGAAGGTACATCTCATTTAATATACGATAATGAAAAGCCATATATAGATGAGTTTCAACAATATGTGTCTGATAATAATATAAGTACTACAGATGTCGAGCAATATGATGAATGGATGTCGGATCATGATATTTCGTTTTATAGTGTTAAGGAAAAGGGAAGGTAATATACAATAAATCAAATGTAGATAAGCTTATATCTCCGGCTAAAAATATGTATGATTACCGATTTACAGGAAGCTATGAGCTGCCTGTCCAGTTCTCCGATATTAAGGCGGAAGTATTTATATATACAGGATTTACGATAAAATATTATATAGCTTTAATGATTTTTGATGTGGGATTTTCTCTTATGATGGGAATTGTATTTGTGTATCTACGCATCAGAAAAATTATAGCGGGCTATCAAACAGAGCTTGAAGCATCACAGGAACAGGAGAAAAAAGCGCGACAGGAAAAGGATGAACTGATGCGTAATATGGCTCATGACCTGCGTACGCCGTTGACCGGTGTTATGACATATGTTGATGTAATGAAACTGGAGAATGAAGCATATGCCGAGAATATGAAAAATCTTAATTTTATAAGTGAAAAGGTATTGGATATCAGGACTCAGGTAGACAATCTGCTGGATTTTTCAATTGCCGGTTCACAAAGACCTATTGAATTGGATGCATCAATGGATGTTGAGTATATATTTGGAGATTACCTCTCAGATGTGTGTGCTCAGCTTATGAAAAGCAATTATGAGGTTGATGCAGAAGGAATAAGCTTTAAGCAGGTAAAGGTTGCTGTTAATATGGCATTTTTGACCAGAATATTTTCCAATCTGACGGATAATATATATAAATATGCGGACAATAAAAGCCTGTTGTTATGAAAACAGCTTTTACGAAAAAAACATTTAGCGTTGAAATTGGCAATGGTGTATGTGACAATAAAACACTTCTTAAAAGTGCCGGGATAGGGCTTAAGAGCGTGGATGCGATGATGCAGCGCATGAATGGAAGTATGAGCTTTAAAAGGGAACATGGGAAGTTTTGGGTGAAGCTTGAGTTTCCGATTGTGTAGTGAATATTTTTTCATGAAAACCTCCATACTAAATAGAAAAGAAGTATGGAGGTTTTTATGAGCAGAAATATTGAAAATCATGATTCGGTGCTCTTGCTTCAGGATTGCATAGCGGGCTGTAAGATGGCACTTGAGAGCATGGACGATATAAGAGAACACACAGATGACAAGCAGCTTCGTGAGCTGATAGACAAGTACTATGATGAGCACACCGGGCTGTCAGTGGATTGCAGGGATATGCTTGACAAAGCAGGTGCAGATATTAAGGAACCGGGTGTGTTTGCAAAGATGGCTGCGAAGCTGCAGACTGCAATGAAGATGGCAGTAAATGATGATCAGTCCCAGGCAGCAAAGCTTCTGACGGAGGGCTGTAATATGGGCATAGAGACAATCAGCGGCAGTCTCAATGAATATCGCGATGCAGATCCAAAGAGTGTGGCAATTGCAGAGAGACTCAGGACGCTGGAGGAAAAAATGGTGGGAGATCTGCAGCCACTATTATAAAAAATAAAAAAACGGCTGTTGTACTGATTTGGTACAACAGCCGTTTATGCGTAGCTGTCAAGCATCATGCCTGAATAAATTGACGAGATATATGGTGTGTTGAAATTGTGCCCCGGATTCTTATATGCCACAACAACCTTCTGCACATAGTTCATAGGGTTGACTGTCACAGAGTTTGCTTTGTCACCTATTGCATCCTTTAGTGCTGTAAGAGTGTTGAAGGTGTCATCAGCTCTGTCCGGACGAAGCGCACCCGCGAGAATATCGCGGTCGATAGTGAGCTTGCCGTCATCGTCTGTCATGAGACCGATGTAGGAAAGCCTTGACTGTGAGCCCTTTGTGATGGAGCTTATATCACGAAGAAGCCTTGTGGCATCTGCAGAGTCGGTCATTGAATAATCATCCGCCACGTCTATCATCTTATTGTATGCGTCAACCAGAGTCTGCACATTGTCGGCAACTGCATCGGAATTGGCTTTAAAACCGATGGCTGCGGCACCTGTATCCGTGGTTGGCTTTTTGAGAGTGAGCTCAAAGGCATTATTGATGGTAAAGGTGTTTGACAAGGATGAGTGCGCAGTTCCATTCAGCGAAAAGTCAGAGTTGTGGGCAGGTGAGGATACCTTATCAATACCCAGCTGCTTCATCATGCTTATGGACTCTGCGTTAGCTGACGGAGCCACACTAAAGAGAGAATCCTCAGTCTCGCTGAGACCTGTCTGCATTGATGTAAGCTGAAGCGCTGCCTTGCCTGAGTCATCATGGACTATGTCTGCCTCGATGCCAAGACCGGATGCATTTATGAGCCTCTTGAGCTTGTCCTGCACCTCGCCGTTTGTTTCACCGGTGCTCACTCCGAACTGGAACTCATAGGATGATGCATTGGTATTTATGTCAAAGGAATAGCTGCCCGGTATAAATGACAGGGCCTTGTTATCTAAGTAGCTGCCGGTATTGACCTGTGGTGCGGCGAGCTGTCTGACCTCTATATCAAAGCCGTCTGCTCCTTTATTCTCTGAACCGTCACCCACATAGCGCACACCTACAGCATCCTCATTAGATGACTCCGCAACCTTCTTCTGGAAGGAGTCAGAGGAGTCTGCGTATTTATCAGAAAGCGAATCCACGGCATTTAAGATAGCCTTAGAGCTTTCCTTTATATCGATAGCATATTTCTTGGCCTCGGACATATTGGAAATCTTGTACAGAGGGGACTCTTTATTTGTCTTTATTATTCTGTTGTATATCTTGCGCAGGTCGCTTTTCTTGTGCGAATCATAGCGCGATACCTCTTTATTGGCATAAGTGCTGGCATAGTAAGCGTAGGCACTGTCTATCTTTGCCATAAAGACCCTCCTTTCATCCGTGAAAATCGTTTAATCCGTTAAATATTATATTGTATAGCTGCGATTACTAATGATTAACTGCAGCTATAATAAGCTATGTAAAATTTTTATTTATCAAATTCTACTTATACACATATATTATATCGTCATAATTGAGGATTTACAAGAACAAAATACTTGAAAAATTCAGATAAATGTACTATATTTAGTTATGTATCTGTAAGATTTACAAAATTTAATTGTTGCCGGACTCACAAAAAGATGCAGATAGCGGCACTGTTCAAAAGAATTTACAATAAATTTTAAAATAGCTATTGACGGTTACGGTTCAACTGTGATATAGTATACAGGCTTGGAAATAGGTCTTTTTTTTATGCCTTTTTTTAAGGGTACAAACAACAAAGAATTTAAACGGAGGTGGAAGTCGTGCGTACAAAGATTACATTAGCGTGCACAGAATGTCAGCGTCGTAATTACAACATGACAAAGGACAAAAAAACTCATCCTGGACAGAATGGAAACCAAGAAGTATTGTAGATTCTGCAGAACTCATACAATGCACAAGGAAACAAAATAGTCTAGGAACTGAGTGAAGGAGTACATTATGGGACAGAATGAAAAAGTCGAAAAGGCTCCAAAGACAAGCTGGTTTTCAGGTCTGAAAGCTGAATTTCAGAAGATTATCTGGCCTGAGAAGCAATCGGTCATCAGACAGACCATTGCAGTACTGGCGGTTTCAGTAGTTACCGGTCTTATTATTGCGCTTCTTGACTGGGGTATCCAGCAGGGCGTAGATTTCCTTATTGGTTTACATTTTTAAAACGGAGGCAAAGTGATTATGACAGAAGCGAACTGGTATGTAGTTCATACCTATTCAGTTATGAAAACAAAGTCAAAGCTAATATTGACAAAACAATCGAAAACAGACATCTTGAGGACCAGATCCTTGAAGTGCGTGTTCCGTTGGAGGACGTCACAGAGGTGAAGAACGGTGTTCGTAAACAGGTTTCCAAGAAGATGTTTCCAGGCTATGTTCTTATTCATATGATTATGAATGATGATACATGGTACGTTGTACGAAATACCAGAGGCGTAACTGGATTTGTAGGTCCGGGAAGCAAACCGGTTCCTCTCACAGAAGCCGAGATGAGACCTTTGGGTATTAAGACGGAAAACGTGGTAGTTGATTTTGCTGAGGGTGACATGATAGTCGTTATCGGCGGTGTCTGGAAGGATACAGTCGGTGTTATCACAGCTATGAATTATCACAAGCAGACAGTTACAATTAATGTAGAGCTGTTCGGTCGCGAGACACCGGTAGAAGTAAGTTTCGCAGATGTTAAGAAAACAAATTAAGGAGGCAATTCCAAATGGCAAAGAAAGTAGAAGGATACATTAAATTGCAGATCCCTGCTGGAAAGGCAACTCCAGCTCCTCCAGTTGGACCTGCACTTGGACAGCACGGTGTAAACATCGTAGAGTTCACAAAGCAGTTTAATGCAAAGACAGCCGATCAGGGCGACTTAATTATCCCTGTAGTTATTACTGTATATGCAGACAGAAGTTTCAGTTTCATTACTAAGACTCCACCTGCTCCGGTATTAATCAAGAAAGCTTGCAAGATTCAGTCTGGTTCAGGCGAGCCAAACAAGAAGAAGGTTGCTAAGATCACAAAGGCACAGGTTCAGGAAATCGCTGAGCTTAAGATGCCTGACTTAAACGCAGCTTCACTTGAGTCTGCAATGAGCATGATCGCTGGTACAGCAAGATCAATGGGTGTTGAAGTGGTTGACTAACACTTAGAAAAACCAACATACCCCTAAAGAAGTTACAAATTTATGAAACCTAAAATAATAACAAAGAAACGTAAATGTGGGAGGGCCCTCTCCCGATATTACCACCAGGAGGTTATTTTTCATGAAAAGAGGAAAGAAGTATCAAGACGCTGTTAAGGCATTTGATAAGAAAGAGCAGTACGATGTTGCTGACGCTATCTCTATCGTAAAGAAAAATGCTACAGCTAAATTTGACGAGACAATCGAACTTCATCTTAGAAGAGGCTGCGACGGACGTCACGCAGAGCAGCAGATCCGTGGTGCGGTTGTATTACCACACGGAACAGGAAAAACAGTTAAGGTTTTAGTTTTCGCTAAGGGAACTAAGGTTGACGAGGCACAGGCAGCAGGAGCTGACTTCGTTGGAGGCGAGGAGTTAATTCCAAAGATCCAGAACGAAGGATGGTTTGAATTTGATGTTGTTGTTGCTACACCTGACATGATGGGTGTTGTTGGACGTTTAGGACGTGTCCTTGGACCAAAGGGCTTAATGCCAAACCCAAAGGCAGGAACAGTTACAATGGACGTAACAAAAGCTGTTAACGATATCAAAGCTGGTAAGATTGAGTACAGATTGGACAAAACAAACATTATCCATGTGCCAGTTGGAAAAGCATCTTTCACAGACGAGCAGTTAAACGACAACTTCCAGTCTCTTATGGGGGCAATTAATAAAGCAAAACCTGCTAGCTTAAAGGGTCAGTACATTAAGAGCGCAACTCTTACATCTACAATGGGACCTGGCGTTAAGTTAAACGTGGTTAAGATTACACAGTAAGATAGTTAAACAGTTACAGTAAAACAATTTACAAGACCTATCAAACGCCAAGCAAAAGTTTTGCGGAAAGTAATTGACATCCGTAATATAGTTTGATATAATTGCAATGCATATTGCCGAAGACAGTAGGTGCCGCAAGGCGTAAACGTAGAACCTACCGAGGGAATTTTCGAGATTTATCTTGAATTTTGACTTGTACCCTTCTGTCGACAGGCAGGAGGGTTTCTTTGATTAATAAATCAAATACCTCATGTCTTTTATGCGAAAATCTAAAAGGAGGTAAATGAATCGTGGCAAAGGTAGAACTTAAACAGCCAATCGTAGATGAGATTTCCGGTGTTATCAATGGTGCACAGTCAGTAGTAGTTGTTGATTACTTAGGACTCACAGTAGCAGAGGATACTCAGTTACGTAAACAGTTAAGAGAAGCCGGTGTGACTTACAAGGTATACAAGAATACTTTAGTAAACCGTGCAATCCAGGGAACAGAGTTCGAGGGATTAAAGGATGTCCTTGAAGGACCAAGCGCATTCGCTGTATCAGCAGAGGATGCAACAGCACCAGCTAGAATCTTAGCTAAGTTCGCTAAAACAGCTCCGGCTTTAGAGATTAAAGCAGGTGTAGTTGAGGGAACATTTTATGATGCTGAGGGTATGAAGGCAATCTCCGCTGTACCTAGCAGAGATGAGCTTCTTGGAAAATTACTTGGAAGCATTCAGTCACCTATCACAAATCTTGCTCGTGTACTCAATCAGATCGCAGAGCAGGGCGGCGCTGCAGATGCAGCCGTAGAGGCAGCACCAGCAGAGGATGCTGCAGAGGAAGCTCCAGCAGCAGAATAATTCAAATATTATATTTGAACCTTATTATCATAATTAAATTTTTAAATGGAGGAAATTATAATGGCAAAGTTAACAACAGCAGAGTTTATTGATGCTATCAAAGAGTTAAGCGTATTAGAGTTAAATGATTTAGTAAAAGCTTGTGAAGAAGAGTTCGGTGTTTCTGCAGCAGCAGGAGTAGTAGTTGCAGCAGCAGGAGCTGACGGAGCAGCAGCTGAGGAGAAGACTGAGTTCGACGTAGAGCTTACAGAGGTTGGACCAAACAAGGTTAAGGTTATCAAGGTTGTTCGTGAGGTTACAGGTCTTGGACTTAAAGAGGCTAAGGACGCTGTTGATGGTGCACCAAAGGTTATCAAAGAGCAGCTTGACAAGGCTTCAGCAGAGGATGCTAAGGCTAAACTTGAGGCAGAGGGTGCTAAGGTTACACTTAAGTAGTCTGATAGGTTACGAGCTAATTAAAAATATAAAAAGAGTCGAGGACAAATTTTATTTGCGCCTTGGCTCTTTTTTTGCTTTTATTGCGCAAATACTTTGGATATTTTACAAAAAATAAAAAAACACTTGCATTCGTGTCGGATTTGTTGTATAGTATACGTTGCACTATTGTGGTGCAGTGGCATTTTTATGCAATTTTTTAAAAGATGCAAATTTGTCAATAGGTAAATTACACTAAAATGCATTCGCAAATATGTGCACAAGAGAAAAACCACAAGATATAGTAACTGGGGTGGTTTTTGAATCATTATCTAGATACTTGCTAGATTAAAATAAAAACGAGAGGTGAAACGTCAATGGAGAAAAACAGAATACGTCCGGTCACATCCGGAAAAAGCATGCGTATGAGTTACTCAAGACAAAAGAGGTTCTGCAGATGCCAAATCTGATTGAGGTCCAGAAGGATTCTTATCAGTGGTTCTTAGACGAAGGTCTCAAGGAAGCTTTTGCGGATATCTCTCCAATCACAGATTACAGCGGAAAGCTTAGTCTTGATTTTGTAGATTTTACATTATGCGAAGATGATGTAAAGTATACAATTCCGAGTGCAAGGAAAGAGATGCAACATACGCAGCTCCTTTAAAGGTTAAAGTCAGACTTCACAACAAAGAGACAGATGAGATCAATGAACACGAAATCTTCATGGGTGATCTGCCGTTGATGACAGAGACCGGTACATTCGTAATCAACGGTGCAGAGCGAGTTATTGTCAGTCAGTTAGTTCGTTCTCCTGGTATTTATTACGGAATTGCTCATGATAAGCTCGGAAAGACCCTGTATTCTTGTACTGTTATTCCAAACCGTGGTGCATGGCTTGAGTATGAGACAGACTCTAACGACGTTTTTTATGTAAGAGTAGACAGAACACGTAAGGTACCTATCACAGTACTTTTACGTGCACTTGGAGTAGGTACAAACCAGGCTATTCTCGATATGTTCGGAGATGAGCCAAAGATCCAGGCATCATTCAGCAAGGACCCTGCAATCACAGAGCGTGAGCCACAGGGAAGCTATGAGGCTGGTTTATTAGAGTTATATAAGAAGATTCGTCCGGGCGAGCCACTTTCAGTTGAGAGCGCAGAGAGCCTGATCACGGCAATGTTCTTCGATCCTAGAAGATATGACCTTGCCAAAGTCGGACGTTATAAATTTAATAAGAAGCTTGCTTTAAAGAACCGTATCAGTGGACAGGTTTTAGCTGAGGACGTAGTGGATCCTTCTACAGGTGAGGTTATCGCTGAGGCAGGTACTGTTGTTGACCGTGCGCTTGCCACACAGATCCAGAACGCTGCCGTTCCTGCTTTATGGATTCAGACAGAGACAAGAAATGTCAAGATTCTTTCTTCTATGATGGTTGACATCAGAAGCTGGATTCCTGAGCTCGAGGATCCTAAGTCTATCGGTGTTACTGAGCTTGTTTACTATCCGGTACTCGCTCAGATTCTCGAGGAGTATGATTCCCTTGAGGACAGAATCGAGGCTATAAAGAGAGATATATCTGACCTTATTCCAAAGCATATTACTAAAGAGGATATCTTCGCAACTATCAACTACAATATGCACTTAGAGTGGGGCGCAGGAACAGATGACGATATCGATCATCTGGGCAACGGACGTATCCGTGCGGTTGGAGAGCTATTACAGAACCAGTACCGTATCGGTCTCTCAAGACTGGAGCGTGTTGTTCGTGAAAGAATGACTACACAGGACTTAGAGGGAATTTCACCTCAGTCACTTATCAATATAAAGCCTGTAACTGCCGCTGTTAAAGAATTCTTTGGTTCTTCTCAGCTGTCTCAGTTCATGGATCAGAACAACCCTCTTGGAGAGCTGACTCACAAGAGACGTCTGTCTGCACTTGGACCTGGTGGTCTTTCCAGAGACCGTGCAGGATTTGAGGTTCGAGATGTACATTACACTCACTACGGCCGTATGTGTCCTGTAGAGACTCCTGAGGGACCAAACATCGGTCTTATCAACTCACTTGCATGCTATGCGAGAATCAATGAGTATGGCTTCGTAGAGGCTCCATATCGTAAGATTGACAAAACAGATCCGATGAACCCGATCGTTACAGAAGATGTTGTGTATATGACAGCAGATGAAGAGGACAACTATCATGTAGCACAGGCTAATGAGAAGCTTGATGCCGAAGGACATTTCGTACGTAACTCAGTTTCAGGTCGTTACAGAGAGGAAACTCAGGAGTACGATAAGTCAGCATTTGATTATATGGATGTGTCTCCAAAGATGGTATTCTCAGTAGCTACAGCGCTGATTCCATTCTTGCAGAACGATGACCCTACACGTGCCCTAATGGGATCAAACATGCAGCGTCAGGCCGTTCCGCTTCTGACCACAGAGGCTCCTGTAGTTGGTACAGGTATTGAGACAAAGGCCGCAGTTGACTCAGGCGTCTGCGTAGTTGCAAAGGCAGACGGAGAGGTATTATCTTCAGAGTCAAACCGCATTATCATAAAAGAGACTGACGGAAACAAGAGAGTATATCCTTACAAAGTTCTCTCGTTCTAACCAGTCAAACTGCTACAACCAGAGACCTATCGTATTTAAGGGTGACAAGGTTAAGGCAGGCGATGTTATTGCAGACGGTCCTTCAACAAGTCAGGGAGAGCTTGCTCTTGGAAAGAACCCGCTTATCGGATTCATGACATGGGAAGGATACAACTACGAGGATGCCGTTCTTCTTTCAGAGCGTCTCGTAGAGTATGATGTGTATACATCAGTTCATATCGAGGAATATGAGGTAGAGTCACGTGATACAAAGCTGGGACCTGAGGAGATTACAAGAGATATCCCTGGTGTCGGTGACGATGCACTCAAAGATCTGGATGAGAGAGGTATCATCCGTATCGGTGCAGAAGTGCGTGCCGGTGATATTCTGGTCGGTAAAGTAACACCGAAGGGCGAGACAGAGCTGACAGCAGAGGAGAGACTTCTTCGTGCCATCTTCGGTGAGAAGGCAAGAGAGGTTCGTGATACTTCCCTTAAGGTACCGCATGGTGCGTACGGTATCATCGTAGATGCCAAGGTATTTACAAGAGAGAACGGCGACGAACTTTCACCTGGAGTAAATCAGTCCGTACGCATCTATATCGCACAGAAGAGAAAAATCTCTGTAGGTGACAAGATGGCCGGTCGTCATGGTAACAAGGGTGTGGTTTCCCGTGTCCTTCCTGTTGAGGATATGCCATTCCTGCCGAACGGACGTCCACTGGATATCGTACTTAACCCACTCGGTGTTCCTTCACGAATGAACATCGGTCAGGTCCTTGAGATTCACCTGAGTCTCGCTGCAAAAGCACTTGGATTCAATATCTCAACACCAGTATTTGACGGTGCAAACGAGGTAGATATCCAGGATACTCTGGAGCTTGCAAATGATTACGTAAATCTTCCATTCGATAAGGAAGAGCTTGAAAAGGATTTACAGGCTGAGCATCCATACTGGAGCGCAGATGCTGAAATCTTCTATGATAAATATGTTGATACACTCCGTGAGGACGTTATGGAATACCTTTCAACAAACAGAGCTCACAGAAGCTTATGGAAGGGCGTTCCGATTTCCAAGGATGGAAAGGTACAGCTTCGTGATGGTAGAACAGGTGAGTGCTTCGATGGAAAGACAACTATCGGACACATGCATTACCTTAAGCTGCATCACCTGGTTGATGATAAGATCCATGCTCGTTCTACAGGTCCTTACTCACTGGTTACACAGCAGCCATTGGGTGGTAAGGCACAGTTCGGTGGACAGCGTTTCGGAGAGATGGAGGTTTGGGCTCTTGAGGCATATGGTGCTGCATATACACTCCAGGAGATCCTTACAATGAAGTCCGATGATGTTGTTGGCCGTGTCAAAACCTATGAGGCTATCATCAAGGGTGAGAATATTCCTGAGCCTGGTATTCCAGAGTCATTCAAGGTACTTCTCAAAGAGCTTCAGGCACTTGGTCTGGATGTCAAGGTACTTGATGAGAACAGAGAAGAGGTTGAGCTTATCGAGACAAGTGAGTACGGTAATACAGATATCAACGCAATTATCGGAAACGATAAGGACTATGCATTCGAGGACAGTGAGTCATTCGCAGAGCATGGTTTCTCAAAGAAAGAATTTGATGACAACGAAGAGCTTGTTGACATAGAAGAGGAAGAGTCTCCGAGACAGCGGATGACGATATTTTTGCTGATGAAGTTCTTGATGACGAAGAATAATTAGAAGGGAGTGCCAAAATGCCAGAAACAAATAATATAGAAAATAATCGGGCAATGCAGTTTGATGCGATTCAGATTGGATTAGCATCTCCTGAAAAGATCAGAGAGTGGTCACATGGCGAGGTTAAAAAGCCTGAGACTATTAACTATAGAACATTAAAGCCTGAAAAAGACGGTCTTTTCTGCGAGAAGATTTTCGGACCAACGAAGGACTGGGAGTGTCATTGTGGTAAATACAAGAAGATACGTTATAAGGGTGTTGTCTGCGACCGATGTGGCGTAGAAATCACAAAGTCAAGCGTTCGTAGAGAGCGTATGGGACACATCGAGCTTGCAGCTCCGGTATCCCATATCTGGTATTTCAAGGGTATCCCATCACGTATGGGACTCATCCTTGACTTATCTCCACGTGTACTTGAGAGAGTACTGTACTTTGCTTCATATATTGTGCTTGACCCGGGCGAGACAAAGCTTGCATACAAGCAGATTCTCAACGAGTCAGAGTACCAGGAAGCATGCGATACTTATGGCCGCTCAGCATTCCGTGTAGGAATGGGTGCTGAGTCTATCCATGAGCTTTTAGCAGCAATCGATCTCGAGAAGGATTCGGCAGAGCTTAAGGCTGAGCTTGAGAATGCTACAGGCCAGAAGCGCGCACGTATCATCAAGAGACTTGAGGTTGTAGAGGCTTTCCGTGAGTCAGGAAACAAGCCTGAGTGGATGATTATGACAGTTATTCCTGTTATTCCACCGGATCTTCGTCCAATGGTTCAGCTCGATGGAGGACGTTTTGCAACAAGTGATCTTAACGACCTTTACAGAAGAATCATCAACCGTAATAACCGTCTTAGAAGACTTCTTGATCTTGGAGCACCGGATATCATCGTTCGTAACGAGAAACGTATGCTTCAGGAGGCTGTCGATGCACTTATCGACAACGGTCGTCGTGGTCGTCCTGTTACCGGTCCTGGAAACAGAGCTCTTAAGTCTCTGTCAGACATGCTCAAGGGAAAGGGAGGACGTTTCCGTCAGAACCTTCTCGGAAAGCGAGTTGACTATTCAGGACGTTCCGTTATCTGTGTAGAGCCAAAGCTTAAGATTTATCAGTGTGGTCTTCCAAAGGAGATGGCTATCGAGCTTTTCAAGCCATTCGTTATGAAGGAGCTTGCCGCTAACGGAACCGCACACAATATAAAGAGTGCAAAGAAGATGGTTGAGAGACTTCAGCCAGAGGTTTGGGACGTCCTTGAGGATGTCATCAAAGAGCATCCGGTTATGCTTAACCGAGCTCCTACACTCCACAGACTTGGAATCCAGGCATTCGAGCCAATCTTAGTAGAAGGTAAAGCAATCAAGTTACATCCATTGGTATGTACAGCGTTCAACGCCGACTTCGATGGTGACCAGATGGCTGTACATCTTCCACTGACTGCTGAGGCACAGGCTGAGTGCAGATTCATGCTTCTGTCACCTAACAACCTGCTTAAGCCTTCCGATGGTGGACTTGTAGCCGTTCCTTCACAGGATATGATCCTTGGAGTTTACTACCTCACAATGAGAAAGCTCGCTGATTACAAGGATGATCCAAAGATGGTTGCACAGGTGTCATCAGACACTGTATACAATGATATTGATGAGCTTAGAAAGCTCACAACTCCTGATGAAAATACAGGAAAGGCTGAGCTTGGCTTATATGACCTCATCTGGTTTGAGGATGTCACAGACGGAAACCGTCGTGTGCTTTGCAGACCGATAGATCTTCTCGGCCGTTACTATGGAAGTGTTAATCTTGCAATGCTCGCTTACGAGAACAAGGAGATTACTCTTCACCAGAATATCTTTGTACACCGTACAGTAAAGCTTGCTGACGGCACAGAGGTTTCAGGTTTTACAGAGACAACAGTAGGACTTTTGATATTCAATGAGAACATTCCACAGGATCTTGGCTTTATAGACAGATCAAAGGCTGAGAATGCACTCAAGTTTGAGGTTGAGTTCCACGTTGGTAAGAAACAGATCAAGCAGATCCTTGAGAAGGTTATCAACACACATGGAGCTACAACAACAGCAGAGGTTCTTGATAATGTCAAGGCTATGGGATACAAGTATTCAACCCAGGCTGCCATGACAGTTTCAATTTCAGATATGACAGTGCCACCACAGAAGCCACAGATGATCGCTGATGCACAGGACACTGTAGATAAGATTACAAGACAGTACAAGCGTGGACTTATCACTGATGAGGAGCGTTACAAAGAGGTTATCGAGACATGGAAGGATACAGATGATGCCCTTACAAAGGCACTTCTTACAGGTCTTGATAAGTACAACAACATCTTCATGATGGCAGATTCCGGAGCCCGTGGATCTGATAAGCAGATCAAACAGCTTGCAGGTATGCGAGGACTCATGGCTGATACAACAGGTCGTACAATCGAGCTTCCTATCAAGTCATGCTTCCGTGAGGGTCTTGACGTACTCGAGTACTTCATGTCAGCACATGGAGCTCGTAAGGGACTGTCCGATACAGCGCTTCGTACAGCCGATTCAGGATACCTTACAAGACGTCTTGTAGATGTTTCACAGCATATGATCGTTCGTGAGTCAGACTGCTGTGCAGGCACAGGACGTGAGATTCCGGGAATGGTTGTAAAGGCATTCATGGAGGGTCGAGAGGAAATCGAGAGCCTTCAGGAGAGAATTACAGGTCGTTTCTCTTGCAACACAATCTGCGATAAGGATGGCAATGTAATTGTTAAGGCCAACCATATGATTACACCAAAGCGTGCAGCAAAGGTTATGGCAGAGGGTGTTGATGAGAACGGTAATCCAATCACACAGGTTAAGATTCGTACAGTGCTTACCTGCCGTTCACACATGGGAGTATGTGCTAAGTGTTACGGTTCAAACCTTGCAACAGGTCAGGCAGTACAGGTTGGTGAAGCAATCGGTATCATCGCAGCACAGTCAATCGGTGAGCCTGGTACACAGCTTACCATGCGTACCTTCCATACAGGTGGTGTTGCCGGTGGAGATATCACACAGGGTCTTCCTCGAGTAGAGGAGATTTTCGAGGCACGTAAGCCTAAGGGACTCGCTATTATCACAGAGTTCGGCGGAATTGCCACAATCAAGGATACAAAGAAGAAGCGTGAGGTTATCGTTACAAACAACGAGACAGGCGAGACAAAGGCTTACCTCATTCCTTACGGCTCACGTATCAAGGTTGTAGACGGACAGGAGCTTGAGGCTGGCGACGAGCTTACAGAGGGTTCTGTAAATCCACACGATATCCTCAAGATTAAGGGCGTTCGTGCGGTTCAGGATTACATGCTCCGCGAGGTACAGCGTGTTTACCGTTTACAGGGTGTTGAAATCAACGACAAGCATGTCGAGGTTATAGTTCGTCAGTGCTTACAGAAGATCCGCGTAGAGGAGCCGGGAGATTCAGATTTACTTCCGGGCAGCATGGTTGATGCCCTTGACTTCTTAGAGCTCAACGAGAAGCTTGAGGAAGAGGGCAAGGAGCTTGCAGTTGGCTCACAGGTATTACTTGGAATCACAAAGGCATCTCTTGCAACCAACTCATTCCTGTCAGCAGCTTCATTCCAGGAGACCACAAAGGTTCTTACTGAGGCAGCAATCAAGGGCAAGGTTGATCCACTTATCGGTATGAAGGAGAACGTAATCATCGGTAAGCTCATCCCGGCAGGAACAGGTATGAAGATTTATCGTAATATCAAGCTTGACAGCGATGTAAACGATGACGATACACTTGATTTTGATGATGATGATTTTGCAGATTTCGCAGAGGAAGAGGCAGTCGGAGTCATTGATACAGATGCTGAATCAGTTGATGAAGAATAATCACTGATGTTTGTACTTAAGCTACAGAAGCTGTTACAAACCAAAATAAAGAAGTCCGGGAAACCGGGCTTCTTTCTTGTATTATATTGAAAACGTAAAGTATTATATTGAAAACAAAATTGGTCTTGACAAAACAGACAAGGATTTGTATAATATTTTAGCGTGCATAAGATTGCACTGCTTAAAATAAAACAGGAGGTGAAAATAATGCCAACATTTAACCAGTTAGTAAGAAAAGGACGTCAGACATCTGTAAAGAAATCTACAGCACCAGCTCTTCAGAGAAGCTTTAACTCTCTCCAGAAGAAGCCAATCAACACTTCTTCTCCACAGAAGCGTGGTGTATGTACAGCTGTTAAGACAGCTACTCCTAAGAAGCCTAACTCAGCTCTTAGAAAGATCGCCAGAGTTCGTCTTTCAAACGGAATCGAAGTAACTTCATACATTCCTGGTGAGGGACACAACTTACAGGAGCATAGCGTTGTTCTGATTCGTGGTGGCCGTGTTAAGGATTTACCAGGTACACGTTACCATATCATCCGTGGTACATTGGATACTGCAGGTGTTGCAAACAGAAAACAGGCCCGTTCTAAGTACGGCGCAAAGAGACCAAAAGCTGCTAAATAATTTAGCAACATTGTGTATCACAAACAGAACTAAAGTAGGTTAGTGTTGGGATTAGACCTGCAGATGCAGGATTTCACTTTATGAATACAATTCCGCACGAACACATTAGAGAGACACATGTGAGTACCGATGAATTAATCCACAATGATTAAGGAGGGAAGTAACGTGCCACGTAAAGGACATACTCAGAAAAGAGACGTATTAGCAGATCCAATGTACAACAGCAAAGTAGTTACAAAGCTTGTTAACAGCATTATGTTAGACGGTAAGAAAGGTGTTGCTCAGAAAATTGTATACGGTGCATTTGCCACAGTAGAAGAGAAAACAGAAAGACCTGCTCTTGAAGTATTCGAAGAGGCTATGAACAATGTAATGCCAGCTCTCGAAGTAAAAGCAAGACGTATCGGTGGTGCCACATATCAGGTACCAATCGAGGTTCGCCCTGATCGTCGTCAGGCTTTAGGCCTTCGTTGGTTAACAGCATTCTCACGTGCCAGAGGAGAGAAAACTCAGGCTGAGAGATTAGCTAACGAAATCCTGGATGCTGCTAACAACACAGGAGCATCTGTAAAGAAAAAAGAAGACATGCACAAGATGGCAGAGGCAAACAAGGCATTCGCACATTACAGATTCTAGTTTCTGTAAGAAGCTTACAGCTTTGCTTTTGATTCATGCAGCAAACCGGATTTGTAACAGAGTCCGGTTGTGCATAGGACACTAAATATAGGAGGAAAAAACCTTGGCTGGAAGAGAATATCCATTAGAGAGAACCAGAAATATTGGTATTATGGCGCATATCGATGCTGGTAAAACAACTCTTACAGAGCGTATCCTGTATTACACAGGTGTAAACTATAAGATCGGTGATACTCACGAAGGTAATGCTACCATGGACTGGATGGAGCAGGAACAGGAAAGAGGTATTACAATTACTTCTGCGGCTACAACTTGCCACTGGACTCTGGAAGAGAACTGCAAACCGAAGCCAGGTGCACTTGAGCATCGTATCAACATCATTGATACCCCGGGTCACGTTGACTTTACAGTAGAAGTTGAGCGTTCACTTCGTGTACTTGATGGCGCAGTTAGTGTGTTCTGTGCAAAGGGTGGTGTTGAGCCTCAGTCAGAGAACGTTTGGCGTCAGGCTGACACATACAATGTACCTCGTATGGCATTCATCAACAAGATGGACATCTTAGGTGCAAACTTCTACGGAGCTGTTGATCAGATCCGTACAAGATTAGGAAAAATGCTATCGTACTTCAGTTACCAATCGGTAAAGAGGACGATTTCAAAGGAATCATCGACCTTTTCGAAATGAAAGCATATATCTACAATGATGAGAAGGGTGACGATATCACAGTTACTGATGATCTTGGAGATATGGCTGATCAGGCTGCAGAGTACCGTACAGAGCTCATTGAGAAAATCTGTGAGTTAGATGACGATCTCATGATGCAGTATCTTGAGGGTGAGGAGCCATCTGTAGAGGATATGAAGAAGGTTCTTCGTAAAGCAACATGTGAGTGTACAGCAGTACCTGTATGTTGTGGTTCTGCATACCGTAACAAGGGTGTACAGAAGTTACTTGACGCTATTGTTGAGTACATGCCAGCTCCTACAGATATCCCTTCAATCAAGGGAACAGATCTTGAGGGAAATGAGATTGAGAGACATTCATCAGATGAGGAGCCATTCTCAGCACTTGCATTCAAGATCATGGCAGATCCATTCGTAGGAAAGCTTGCATTCTTCCGTGTTTACTCAGGAAAATGTAAGGCAGGTTCTTATGTATTAAATGCAACAAAGGATAAGAAAGAGCGTGTTGGACGTATTCTTCAGATGCATGCTAATAAGAGACAGGAATTGGATGAGGTTTACTCAGGTGATATCGCTGCTGCTGTTGGATTCAAATTCACTACAACAGGTGATACAATCTGTGACGAGCAGCATCCGGTAATCCTTGAGTCCATGGAGTTCCCGGAGCCAGTTATCGAGCTCGCTATCGAGCCTAAGACAAAAGCTGGACAGGGTAAGATGGGTGAGGCTCTTGCAAAGCTTGCAGAGGAGGATCCTACATTCCGTGCTCATACTGATCAGGAAACAGGTCAGACAATCATCGCTGGTATGGGTGAGCTTCACCTGGATATCATCGTTGACCGTCTGCTTCGTGAGTTCAAGGTTGAGGCTAACGTTGGTGCACCTCAGGTTGCTTACAAGGAGACATTTACAAAGGCTGTTGATCAGGAATACAAATATGCTAAGCAGTCAGGTGGACGTGGACAGTACGGACACTGTAAGGTTCGCTTCGAGCCAATGGATGCCAATGGAGAAGAACTTTTCAAGTTCGATTCAGAGGTTGTCGGTGGTGCTATTCCAAAGGAATACATCCCAGCAGTCGGCGAAGGTATCGAGGAGGCTACAAAGGCCGGCTCTCTTGGTGGATTCCCAGTAGTTGGTATCCATGCAACAGTATACGATGGATCTTACCATGAGGTCGATTCATCAGAGATGGCATTCCACATTGCCGGATCTATGTGTTTCAAAGAGGCTATGGCAAAGGCCGCACCTGTATTACTTGAGCCTATCATGAAGGTAGAGGTTACAATGCCTGAGGAGTACATGGGAGACGTTATCGGTGATGTTAACTCACGTCGTGGACGTATCGAGGGTATGGACGATCTCGGCGGTGGAAAGATTGTACATGCATATGTACCACTTGCAGAGATGTTCGGTTACTCTACAGACCTTCGTTCTAAGACACAGGGACGTGGAAACTACTCAATGTTCTTCGACAGATATGAGCCGGTTCCAAAGAATGTACAGGACAAGGTTCTTGCTAACCACGCAAAATAATTGCAAATTAGCAAACAATTTATAGTACAAATGATGAAATATATACTATATATGGTATAAAAATCAAAAATAAAGGCATTTCCCCTTGAAAAAGGGGGATTTGCCGTAAAATTTACTTGAAAAAACTTTGATTATTTCGTATAATCAAAGCAGTCGGTAGATTATAAAAATAGCCCATGGGGCATAAAAGTTTAAGGAGGACGTTTCAAAATGGCAAAAGCTAAATTTGAAAGAACAAAACCACATTCTAATATTGGTACTATCGGTCACGTTGACCATGGTAAAACAACATTAACAGCTGCTATTACAGCAGTATTAGCAGCTCGTGTCGCTGGTAACACAGCTACAGATTTCGCTAACATTGATAAAGCTCCAGAAGAGAGAGAGCGTGGAATCACAATTTCTACAGCTCACGTTGAGTATGAAACAGAGAAGAGACATTACGCACACGTTGACTGCCCGGGACATGCTGACTACGTTAAAAACATGATCACTGGTGCAGCTCAGATGGATGGTGCTATCCTGGTTGTTGCTGCTACTGATGGTGTTATGGCTCAGACAAAAGAGCACATCCTGCTTTCTCGTCAGGTAGGTGTACCTTACATCATCGTATTCCTTAACAAGTGTGATATGGTTGACGACCCAGAGCTTATCGAGCTCGTAGAGATGGAAGTTACAGAGCAGCTTGAGGAGTACGGATTCAATGATTGCCCAATCATCCAGGGATCAGCTCTTAAGGCTCTTGAGGATCCAAACGGACCGTGGGGAGACAAGATCATGGAGCTTATGGATACTGTTGATTCTTATATCCCAGATCCACAGCGTGCTACAGATCAGCCGTTCCTGATGCCAGTAGAGGACGTATTCACAATCACAGGTCGTGGTACTGTTGCAACTGGTAGAGTAGAGCGTGGTACACTTCACCTCAACGACGAGTTAGAGATCCTTTGTGTTAAAGAGGACGTTCAGAAGACTGTTGTTACTGGAATCGAGATGTTCCGTAAGCAGTTAGACGAGGCTCAGGCTGGTGATAACATCGGAGCACTTCTCCGTGGTATTAACCGTGACCAGATCGTTCGTGGACAGGTTCTTGCTAAGCCTGGTACAGTAACATGTCACCATAAGTTCACAGCTCAGGTTTACGTTCTGACAAAAGACGAGGGTGGCCGTCATACACCATTCTTCAACAACTATCGTCCGCAGTTCTACTTCAGAACAACTGACGTAACAGGTGTTTGCAACCTTCCAGAAGGAACAGAAATGTGCATGCCTGGAGATAACGTAGAAATGACAATCGAACTGATCCACCCGATCGCTATGGAGCAGGGTCTTACATTCGCTATCCGTGAAGGTGGACGTACTGTAGGATCAGGACGTGTTGCTACAATCATCGAGTAATACAATCTGAATATAGATTTGTTATCGTAAGATAACGTTGTGTCTAAACGTAAGATACCCGTAGAACTTCGGTTCTACGGGTTTTTCTGTATCTTAAAGAGAGAATGATTTGAAAAATTATAAGTAGAGAAATAGCGAAATATTTATCAGCAAGATAAAATATAGATAAATTTAAAATTGAAAAATCAGACCAGCGGTGCCAAAACGGTGCCAAAAAGAAACTCCTGCGAATGTTTGCTATTCACAGGAGTAATTTTTTTACCAGCCTTTGATCTGTTTGATCTGTTCAGCACGTTCCGGATCACGATGATATTGTAGCTTCAAACGGATAGTTTCCACAACTTCCTGTCTGGCTTCATCATCAAGCTGATAAAACGATGTAAGTAAATTATCTACATCAGGCATACTGTTCTTACCGAAAAGATACATCAACGGGTACATAGAATTTTTTAAATAAGTCTTTACACGGCTTGCGTCTAATGCTCCGTTCAAACCGTCTGGAAGTGTAGGATAAATCTCTTCTTCCTTAATTGTGCCAGAAAATGGACTGGCAGAACATATCTCATTCACATCAATTTGCAATTCATTTGCAAGTCTTAAAGCAAAATCAAATCGAATATTGGAATCTTTTTGAATAATTGAATATAAGGTTGTGGCACTGATTCCGGTTGCCTTTGCAATTTTACGGACATTTATAAGTGGTTAAGAGATCTGATGTATGCGTAGAAAATGGAAAATATGTTACAAATAAAACGAGAATTTGAACTCAAAATTTGGGAAAAATAATGAAAATAACTTGACATTTGAAAATAAGAGATGTATTCTTAAGATAAATTCAATAAACGAGAGGTGGATAAAAATGTTTAATCTTGAAGAATTGAGCTTGGAGTTTGTAGAGATTTCTGAATTAAAAACCTCTAAGAACTTATTTGGACCAGTTATGTACGGAACAGGTGTGAGAATGTAGTTTGTAGAAAAGACTTGCTCTATGTAAAAAGAAATATAGAGTAGGTCTTTTTATTTAAAAAGGATTATAGGAGAGAATATATGAATAAATTAACTACAGCTGTATGGGAAATAACAATGGGTTGTAATATGCGTTGTAAACATTGCTGTTCAAGTTGTGCAGAAGCGCTACCCGATGAGTTGAATACATCAGAAGCTCTTGAGGTGTGTGACCAATTAAAAGATTTGGGATTAAAAGTTATTACATTATCTGGAGGGGAACCTACGACACGTAGTGACTGGCATATTATTGCGAAAAGATTAGTAGATAATGGCATAATAACAAGTATTATTACAAATGGTTGGTTGATTGATGAAAACTTTATTCATAATGCGATAACATCAGGAATTAGAAGTGTCTGTTTAAGTATTGATGGTCTTGAAAAAACTCACGATTTTATACGGAGATCGGGATCATTCAATAAAAGTATTAAAGCATTGAAAGAATTAAGAAAAAATAATATTTCGACATCAGTAATAACTTCAATAAATAAAGAAAATATATGTGAATTGGAAGAACTATATCAATTATTAAGTGATTTGGGAGTTAATAGTTGGCAGTTACAGATTGCATTACCAATGGGGAATTTTGCAAAACGCCCAGAATGGCTTATAGAACCTCAAGATATTCTTTCTATTATTGATTTTGCATATAATAAAATTGGAGGTAAGTTGTTAATTGTTTTGGCAGATTGCATAGGTTATTATAGCAATAAAGATATAAAAGTAAATGAGAATTTTCTTAATGATAATTGGTCTTGGACAGGTTGTGGAGCAGGAAAGCATGTAATTGGTATTCTGCATAATGGAGATATTGTTGCTTGTACTTCTATTAGAGATAAAACATTAGTAGCGGGAAATATTCGTGAAAAATCTTTAAAGTCGATTTGGGAAAGTCCGGACTCTTTTAAGTGGAATAGAAATTTTGATAGTAGTAAGTTAAAAGGATTTTGCAGAGAATGTCGTTATACAGAACGATGCTTAGGAGGATGTAGTAATAGTCGTTATTGCATTAACGGCTCATTTGAAAGTGAAAATAGATACTGTGCATATAATGTTGAAATGAAAAAATGGAAAAAATATTTGGAATCACTTAATGATATATCAGAAATTGATAATGTTATAGAAAAAGCAGCGGCTTTAAAACATCAGGATCTTTATAAGATAGCTTGCGAAATTAAACAATCTAAATTATGATTAGAGAGGTAACAAATATGAATAAACATGAGTTATATCATAACCACAATTATGTTTATCTGCTGACTTCTAATATTATTAACCGCTGTGGTGATTCATTAGATACAATACTTTTTACATGGTTGGTATATTTACTTACAAATAGTGCAGGGTGGTCTGCGATTATTTTTGGTATTAATCAAGCTACTTCTGTAATTATTCAACCATTTATAGGTCCATTAGTCGAGAATATGAATAAAAAGAAAGTGTTAGTACTTTCAGATATAGCTCGAGTTCTGTTAGTTTTGTATATATTATATGTATATACACAAAACATGCTTTCACCATTAATATTGGTTTTTATGACAATATCCATTTCATTAATAGAAGCATTTCATATGCCAGCAGGGGTAGCAGTTATTCAGCATGTACTTCCTAATGAACATTATGATAAAGGTGTAAGTGTCAATGTGTCTTGTACCAAAATAGCAGTATTAGTTGGAACTGGCTTGTCAGGCATAGTGATTAGTTCATTTGGAATAGGTATTTCTTTAGCGATAGATGCTTTGATATTTTTAATATCAGCGTTGCTTATAGTAAAAATAGAATTTTCTGTTCAAGAAGAAAAGAAGACAAACCGAATAATTGGCAGAGAATATTTAATTTCGCTTAGAGATGGATTTAGTTATGTATTTGACCATAAGAAGCTATTAAAACTATGTTTTTTATGTATTCTAATTAATTCAGCAGTGGTTCCATTTGATGCACTGCTCGCCCCGATTGCAAGAGAAATGTTTAGTGGAGATGCCAAAATTGTTTCATTACTAAGTGTAAGCGTAACTATTGGTACTATTTTGGGATCATTGACTTTTGCAAAAATGAAAGAGGAGAAAAAAAATAATACACTTGTTACATTTTGTGGAATTGTTTTAGGTGTATACTATGTTTTTATTGCATTTGTTTCAAAATATATTGCAAATCCTATAACTCAAAAATTACTGTTGCTAATCGGTTCGATAATAATTGGTGCAGCATTGGGATTAATGATTACTTATGTACAAGTGAAATTTGTAAAAGAAGTTACTAAAGAATATATAGGACGTGTTTCTGCAATTCGATTTTCACTTACATACGCATGCGCGCCAGTGGTATCTTTTGTGATTAGTATTATATACAAAGTTACTGTTGTTGATACAAGTTCACTTTTTGTGGGATTTGGTATTGTAATAATAATTCTTTTTCTTTTGGCAAATAAGATTACGTTTTCTCCTTTGAAGAAAGGCGATAAAAGTTATTAGAAATTATTTATATGAAAAACTGGCTGCTTTTTGGCTATAAATTAAAGCTGATAGAGAAGAGTATAAACAACAGAAGAGAAGCTTTTTGACTGAGGCTTCCGGTGCCAAAACGGTGCCAAGAAATCAGGCAAATAAAAATAAATAGTACAAATCAGTCGTTTTTCACTGTATTTTGGAGAGAAAACCATAAAAAATATGAGGTAAAATGATATTAAAGTATCGTGAAGGTGGACGTACTGTAGGATCAGGACGTGTTGCTACAATCATCGAGTAATTACTTGTTAGTAGTGTAAATATCTAGTAATTCAAGGGTTTCCGAGATTTCTCGGAAACCCTTTTACAGTTTAAAAGTATGTTATAGTAGGATTAATTGATGTAGTGGTGCCAAGTCATAATGTAGATGGAAAAGGATTTTTATGATGAAAATAGAAACAGAGCGATTATACATCCGCCATTTTGTGAATGAAGATGCTTCAATATGCTTCGAGGGATGGGGACAGATGAGCATTTGGGTGATTTTATAATGGGATATACAATGAATATGGATCAGATGAATTCTTTTGTAAATGCTATGGTGAAAAATACGAATGCATGGGTAATTGTTGAAAAAGAAAGTGGTGCATGTATAGGATATATATCTTTTATATACCATATCAAGAATTAAGGATTGGTGAAATTGGTTATGTTATTGGTGAAAAGTGGCATGGTAAAGGTTATGGCACTGAAGCTGTAAAAAGATGATTTCAGAATACTTGTCAAAAGATAGACTGTATCTCATTGAGGCAAAATGTAATATAGATAATAAACCTTCGCTTAATCTGCTTGAAAAGGTAGGTTTTATTAAGGATGGGGTTTTAAGAAAAAGAAGAATTGATAAAAACACAGGGGAATATAGGGATTTGGTTGTTTATTCAATTACTACAAATGATAAATAAGCAACATGTTTATCGGGAGGAGAGTGTACGCTAATGAAAAATGAATTTTTAGAAGCATTAGGAAGCAATAATGCGAATAATAACACAGATTTATCATTGTATAGTAGATTTGTTGGAAATTGGTCGTTTACAATGACTACATATGATGAAGAGGGGAAGATTGAAGATACAAAAGAAGGTGAGTGGCTTTTTCATATGTCATGGATGGGTATGGAATTCAAGATGTCTTCATTTGTCCCAAAAGAGGAGAATGGACAGAGGAAGATACTTTATACGGAGATTATGGAACAACAATACGAGTTCCAATGATAGATAATTCAAAAAAGTGGAATATAGTGTACGTTTCCAAATGGAGTGTTGATAGGTTAATCGCCGAAGAATTGGAGAATGATATTATACAAACAGGGATTAATAAAGATGCGAATGATACAACTATATGGCAATGGAATTTCAAAAATATTGAGAAGGATACATTTAGTTGGGAAAGTATCTATTCAAAAGATTGTGGAAAGACGTGGAAATATGCAACAAAGGTAGAAGCTAAAAGAGAAATGTAAATTAAATGATTTGAATAATAAATGTATTCTAAACTGTACCTAATATGTTTTCTGCCACAAAAGGTGCAAAATGGGGTAGGAAATGAAGTGATGGGGTAGAATATGTAATTGACATAGCGGTCTGAATGGCATATTATTCATACAAAGGTCTCCATTCACCTTATGGTTTTGAACTATAGAAGAGATGAACATTAAAGAAATTATTATGTTATAGTTTGGACTGGTCGAAAGACCTGAAAAACTCAGGAGGAACACAATGGTTAAACACATTATTTTATGGACACTCAAGGATGAGTACACAGAGGCACAGAAGAAGGAAATACGTGCCGGCATAAAGGAAGGCTTAGAGGGACTTAAAGGGCAGATTCCGGGAATGATCGACATTTCAGTACGCACAGATTATCTTCCGACATCTACCGTAGATGTGATGCTTGATACTACGTTTGAAGATGCTGATGCACTTGCAGCATACGCAAAGAATCCTAAGCATGTTGCAGTGGCAGATACCAAGGTGAGACCGTTTACTGCAAATAGGGCATGTATGGATTTCGAGGTGTAATAAGCGGGGAATTAGTGTATTTGACTATAAATTGTTTCTAAAATTAGGCGATATGTCAAAAATGACGAATATTGTCAAATTATCATTGAAATAGTACTATGGTAATGATATAATAATCTTATTGTATAGAACGAAACCTAAAAGAGAAAGGGAGAATTACATATGGGTGAGGAAGCTAAAAGCAAAATAACGGAAATGCCACTTCAGCAGAGATTGAAATATGGCTATAAGAAAGTATTGGATATGCTGCTTGTATCGGGAGGCATATCAATTGTTGCAATTTTATTGGTTTATTTTGGTGGAAAGGCTAATATCTTTGGTGCCGAGTCGGGAACAGTTGCTACGTTTTTCCTGATTATAGGACTGGCCAATGTAATAATAGTTGGAATTGGAGCCACAATGATTGCAAAAAAAATCAGTGATCAGGTTATTGATTCTGTGCTTGAGCCATTACAGCAGATTGAAGTAGTAGCGGGAGAGCTTGTTAATGGAAATCTTCACAGCAATCTGGAGTATCATTCAGATGATGAGGTTGGCAAACTTGCACATGACCTTAGAAAGTCTATCAGGACACTTGGCACATATATTGATGATATCGATCAGACTATGAGACAGTTTGCAGATGGCAATTTCAACTTTAAGCCACAGGTGGAGTGGAAAGGCGATTTTGTAGGAATTAAAGAATCAATTGTTGCTTTCGAGGAGAGCATGTCAGATACAGTAAGTGGTATCCAAAGAGCGGCAAATGAGGTTTCAAATGGTGCTGAGCAGGTAGCTGCCAGCTCAAGTGATCTGGCGCAGGGCGCAACAGACCAGGCCGCTGTTGTTGAGGAGCTTACAGCCACACTTGCTTCTGTAGCGGATCGTAGCTGAGAATGCCGAGCATGCAAAGGAAATCAGCCAGAAGGTTGATGGACTCGGAACTGAGATTATGGATAGCAACGGACAGATGCATGAGATGGTTACATCCATGAATGAAATCAATGAGGCATCTCAGGAGATTGGTAAAATCATCGCAACAATCAATGAGATTGCATCACAGACAAACCTTCTTGCACTCAATGCTTCTATCGAGGCAGCCAGAGCAGGAGAGGCAGGAAAAGGCTTTGCAGTAGTTGCAGATCGTTACTGTACTTGCTGAGCAGAGTGCAAATGCTGCTAAGGAGTCAGCAGCTCTTATTGAGTCTTCAGTCAAGGCTGTTGAAAAGGAATGGTTATTGCAGGCAAGACAGCATCACAGCTTGAGGAGGTTGCAGGCAATTCCAAGACTATCACAGATGAGGTTAATGGAATCGCAGAGACACTTGAGACACAGGCAGATGCTATCAAGCAGATTAATAATGGCGTAGAGCAGATTAACGATGTAGTTCAGACTAACTCAGCTTCTTCACAGGATGTGCAGCTGCAAGTCGAGATGAGCAGTGAGGCAGAGAGCTTAAATGAGCTTATAAGTCATCTGAGAGTCGCTGAGCAGTAAGCATATTATATTGAATAGAATTATTGATGGTCACAATCAGCAGTGATTTGATGGTAACCGGATGTTACTGTTAAGGCTGAGGTGTGAAGCAGCAATATTAATATCCCCACGTTTATTTCCATGTATATGGCGAAAACGTGGGGATATGTTATTATATGAGTATGACATTGAAAGATAGAATACCAAAAGAATTTTATAGCTTATTCCGCACGAAAAATATGGATGCATACATGCAGATAGTTGTTGCGTTATATGAGGAGAATAACGAGGTCTATGCATCACTGGGACTGACACGTGAGGAGTGTCAGATAATCATAGCGGATACCATATCAAAAACAGGCATTGTATGGCAGACTGATTATAATGAAGATGAGAGTAATAAAGATAGTGGCAGCATGGATAATCATGATGATTATAATCCTGATTCCGAAATTGATGTTATATATGACCAGGCCAGTTTCGCATACACCCGACACCATCAGCTATATTGGGCAGGCTTATAAACTGGGGCTGGATCAGGAGTGATTTTGATGAAAAGCTCAACACATATGTGATTGCATTTCCTCAGTACAGCCAGATGTATGCTGAGCTGTTTAAAAAGCTGCTTGTGGATGATGACAGCAGGGAGCGCGAGAGCATTTTGGCTGTTTACAGTGCGCTTTTTACATATTTTTCAGATCCGGAAAAAAATAATGATATTCTGAAAAATGCGTTGTATACGTCAAAAAATCTTGGTCAGCTTTTATCAAATATGCAGGATGGTATGAGGGCATATTTTGATGAGCTGTCACGTATGAAGGATTTTATAGGTATACAGAAGGTACTGATTAAGGAAATTAATAACAGTGATAGCAGACGTTATGCCATCCTTACAACCACGGATAGCTTTTATCGTTACAAAGAGGCTGTAAAGGAGCTTATAAGCAAAATCCTTAATCAGAACGATGACAGAAGGGCTGAGCTTGAGGGAATTCTTTCGCAGACTACACCCGGTACATTTGAGAGAAAACGCTATGAGTACAGCGTGGAATACTGTGATAAGGCAAGTGAGCTTGTTTATAAGGTGGAGCATGAGTTTGACCTCGATTGAGAGAAAGTACAACAAGCTTATTGAGCAGAAGACGATTTTTGCAAAGAGGGCGCTTGCAAGGATACACTATATCCTGCAGGAAGGCGCAGATGACGAGGATAATATAGTAAAGCTCATTAACCTGATAGATAAGAGTGATAAAACAGATGAGATACTTGGGGCTCTTCGAAACAGAATGAAGTTCACCAGACAGTTTTACAATGTAACGGACGACAGTTTTCCGGGAAGAAGAGAGAGAGGAAGAAGTGAGTTTGTTCCGTTTGTTATTGACGATGCTTCGGCAGGCGGAGATGATATGGCAGATTTTGTGCCAAAGCCATTGTATACCAAAAAGGAGCTTCAAAGCTTCAGAGATAAAAATATGCGTGATGGCATGTTTGTGACAGATGAACAGACTGTAGAATCCATGGAGGATCTGGAAAAGCTTCTGTTTTTATGGCAGGAGGAGACCAATGAGCGAATGGGTGAGGATACAGTGAGTCTGGATGGAGAGATAACAAAGAATGATGGTGTAAGCTACTCAAGGCTTGTAATATCCAAATCGGACTCTAAACGAGAAGCATAGAAAAGAGAGCAATGTATGTTTGAATATATGGAGAATGTTTCGCCAAATGAGGCAGAAAATATTAGAAAAACTATCCAGGATCTGTTGAGGCAGACCTGTATTTTGCAAATGAAGTGTGACCCCGTTACATTGATTCAAAGAGACAATCCAAGGTATCAGGTGTGTCTTAGAAACAGGGAGTTTATCTCTGATTATCTGGCTGTGCTTGACTGTGAGCTGGTTCATGACCAGCAGGAGCATCTTTCAGGATAACGGGTGATGGTGTCATGCTCGAGAAGATGACTCTTCTTACTGCAAGGATTGTCATTATAATGAAGATGATATACAGGGATAAAATTATGGGCGAGGGGCTTAATGCGACAACAACGAATCTGGCAGAGATTCGTGAGTATGGCAGAAATACCAATCTGATTACCAGAAAGCTCACTAATCAGGAATGGTCAGACGCTCTTTTGCTTATGAAAACACATCAGATGATTGAACTGCCGGGGGCTATTGCAAACCTGGAGGACAACACACCAATCTATATTTATGGCACAGTAAATATATTCTGCTCAGCCATGGATATAAATGAGCTTGTGCGCATGTACAGTGATGAGGTGGAGCTGATTAAGTATGATAACGAGTCGGCTGCAACACTTGAAGCTGCCGGATTGAATACAGAAGGCAGTTCTGTAAAGCATACCCATGAATTTGCCAAGAACAGTGAAATGGAGGAGTTACCAATTGAGTCAGTCTAAGAAGATATTTACCAGAATGTGTCTAAACAACTGGGGCGGAATAAATCACAAGGTTTTGCAATTTAATGAGTATGTCAATTTGTTCAGTGGTAAGAGTGGCTCGGGAAAATCAACCGTCATGGATGCGATTCAGGTAATCCTCTACGGCAGCTTCAGCCCCACGTTTTGAACAAGGCTGCAGATGATGCAAAAAACAGGAGAAGTGTTCTGAGCTATTTGAGGGGTGAGCAGAAGGATGGCTCCGCAAATCGTGGCGACTGTGATTTTTGTTCGGTCATAGCGCTTGAGATAGAGGATACAGGCAGTCATACGTTTACATGTATAGGAATAGCATTTGAGGTACGAAAAAACGATTCTGAGATTAAGAGATTTGTGTACTTCAGTCATTCTGGCAGAATGCCGGAGCCTTCATATGTGACATCGGACGGCTTTTGCTATTCAAATAATGATATTAAAAAGCTTGTAACTACTCGTTCACAGTCAGCTGACAGACGCGCCAGAGGGGATGTAAACCGTATTTACGCATCGAAGGAGGCATATCTTGGCACATTATATGATGTTATTTTAGGATATATTGATCCGAATCGTTTTATCACAATGGAAAAAAGTGCTATTGCACTCAGGATGACAAATGGAACAGGCCAGTTTATACGTGATTATATGTTTCCAAAGAGCGACTCGGGCACGATAGAGACTATCAGCGAGCAGCTCGATGCATACAGACAAATCAGGGAAAAATAGAGGATATGCGCAAGCGTATTGAGCTTCTTAAGGAAATAAAGGAGTCAGGGCAGGAACTGGTAAATATCCAAAGCGATATTGTCATGGCAGAGACAATGATCGTGCATAGATATCGAGGATATGCGTGCAAGGATTCAGGCAGCTGAGGATGATAAAAAGCGTATCGAAGAAGAACAGGGCAGGCTTTCAGAAAAGGCAGATGATATAGCCGGGCAGCAGGCGAATCTGCAGCAGGAGTATATCCAGGTATGTGCGGATTTGAAATCGAGCGACTTAGGAAGCAAAAAGGATCAGCTTAGGGAGCTTGAGAAGAGAAGTCTCATGCTTACAGACAACAGCCGTCAGTGGATTAAAATCACAAACGGACTGAAGGCCTGGGATGAGGATGAGGTCATCACAGATTATGTGAGCAATGCAGTTTTAAACCTCATTGAAGAGATTGTGGATGGCGATGTCACAGAGGCAAAATGTCGAGCTTCATCTAAAGCTTGAGTCTATAAAGAAGGATATCGAGGATGAGCTCGAGGACAATACTTCGCAGAAAAATGAGATAACAAAAGAGCTTAAAGAGAAAAAACGTCTGGTCGATGATATGAAGAACAACCGCAAGTCGTACAGTGAGAGCCTGCGTTCGGCAAGAGCTGCGCTGCAGAGAGACTTAAGTGATAGATTTGGCGAGCCTGTGAAGGTACAGGTATTTGCGGATATGTTTGATGTACAGGACGAGGAATGGAAGAATGCCATAGAAGGACGTATGGGCAGGCTCAAGTTCTCACTTATCACAGAGCCGCGTTATGCGCATACTGCTGCTGTTATTTTCAGGGACATGAAGCAGTTTGAGGATGTCGACCTCATCAATTCCAAGGCTATCATGGACAGTGAACCAAAGGCCATGGATGGTTCGCTTTATGAGGCGGTGGATACAAAGGAAAAGTATGTAGATGTCTGCCTGAAAAGATATCTGGGACATATTATAAAGTGCCGGAGTGTTGACGAACTTGAGCAGGTACGAGATGGAGTTACACCGGACTGCTACTCATACAGCAACTTTATTTTCAGACATCTGAAGAAGCGCGATTATACTACAAATGCCTGCATCGGAGGCAGGGTATCCAAGGCAAGACTTGCCGAGTATGAGGCAGATGTGGAGAGGCTTGAGAAGGACCAGATACAGCTTATGGGTATTATTTCAAGTCTCAAGGCACAGAGAGATTTTGAGTGCTTAAAGGGGGAGCCGGAGTATTTTGTGGGCCTTTCTGAGGCGTCAGATGAGCTTAAAGCAGTTAATTCGCAGAAAAATGAGCTCGAAGAGATTATTAGGACAATGGAGAATGGGCAGTACAAGGAGCTAAAGGAGAAAAAGAGGCTTCTTGAGAAAAACATCGATGCACTTAAGAGTGCTTTTTCACTGAATCAGCAGCAGATAAATGAAAAGATAAGCCAGCATGAGAAAATCATAGGTGCAAACGAACAGCGAAGAGCACAGCTGGAAGATATGTTACAGGGCTATGTTGCCAGAGAGGAGCTTGAGAAGCAGGTTCAGGATATGCTGCAGCATAGCTCAGGAGCATCGGTCAAGAGCAAACAGCGTGAGAAGCTTATTGAGCTGCAAGGCGCAGACGGAAATGGTGGCAGGCAGCAGTCGTGTGGAGACGTTGCAGACTGCCCGCTACAGGTATATAAAGGAGTTTCCGTCAGTCAGTTCAGCGGAGCCGAGAAGTCAAATAAGGCATATGAGGAGCTGCTGGAGAAGTACGAGAAGGATTATGAGCCGGAATATGAGAGTGAGTTTGAGGAGCAGTGCAAGGTGATCTACAAAAGTCTCAGAGAGAATGTCATCGGTACAATCCACGGTGATATCAAGGCTGCAAAGCGCCATGCCTATGAGATAAACAGGCTTCTTAGGGAGACTAATTTCTCAGACAGTACCTATCAGATTAAGATAGAGCCGGCAAAGAACGAAAACGGTCAGTTCTATGATATGCTTATGGCGGAAGAACTGGACAGTAAAATCCGGATAATGGCGGAATAGCTGGACAGATAAGCTTTGGTGAGGATGATTTTTATAAGAAATATGAGCAGAAAATTAAACTTTGACAGACAAGTTCATGCCGCCAAGGGATGAGGATGAGCATCTGCGAATGCAGAAGCGCAAGGAAATGGAGCAGTATGCGGATTACCGCAATTATCTGTCATTCAGCATGTATGAGCAGGTAACGGACGAAAACGGCCGTGTCATCGGGAAAACTTTGTAGATGACATGGCAGGACGTGATTCGGGTGGCGAAGGACAGAACCCTAAGTACGTTGCGCTTCTTGCGGGCTTTGCGATGCTTTATATGCAGCAGAGCAATCGTGATTCAAAGATTAAGCTGGTGCTTTTGGATGAGGCATTTTCCAAGATGGATCGAGCGAAGTGCGGTGTGTCTCAAGTATGCAAGAAAAATGGATTTGCAGCTGATTGTCTGTGTACCGGATGAACGTCTGCAGTCGCTTATCCGAAATGTGGACTGTGTCTATGGCTTTAGGCGGCATAATAATCAGATTTCTATGATGCATATAGACAAGGGCGATTATCTGAAATTGATGGAGGGATAGATATGGCATATTATATAGCAGAAGGTGCCGTTGTTAAGGGTCGGTGACAATGGCTGACGGAGCAAGCGTATGGTATAATGCAACTGTAAGAGGCGATTCAGAACCGATAGAAATAGGCAGAAATTCGAATATACAGGACAATGCGGTGGTACATGTGGACTTAAGCCACAGTGTCAGAATCGGTGATAATGTGACAATAGGACACAGCGCAATTGTTCACGGGTGTACTATAGGTGATAATACACTCATCGGCATGGGTGCCATCGTGTTAAATGGAGCAAGGATTGGTAAAAACTGCATAATAGGTGCGGGCGCTCTTGTCACCCAGGGCACCGATATTCCTGACGGAAGCCTTGCATTTGGTTCTCCGGCAAAGGTAGTCAGGGCACTGACCGCTGATGAGATAGAGGAGAATCATCGCAATGCCATGCATTATGTGGAGATTGCGAGGGAGTCGCTGATTTAATATTGGGCGGATTATTTACATAAACTTTGCAAATGGGTGGTAGCGGATTTTACATAAAAAAAATAAAATCGTAATCTGGGACATACAAAACAGGGAAGGTATAATTTATGAAAACAAAAGAAAACAATACACAAAAGAAAACCAAAAAGCTCTCATCAAAGGAGCTCTCATGGGTATTATATGATGTGGGAAATTCCGCATACACACTGCTTGCGTGTGCGCTCATACCGATATGGTACAAAAGCCTTGCCGTTGGAGATGGTGCAGGGCAGATTTCATCTGACAGGGCAACCGCGTATTATGCGATGGCAATAGCTGTGATGACAGTTGTATCAGCACTTATCGGGCCTGTCTGTGGTGCGATTGCAGACCATATGCGCATCAAAAGGCTATTTTTCAACAACCGTAGTTGTAGGAGTGTCGGCATGTATACTTAACGGTTTTACTCCTACATGGGTACTGTTTCTTGTTATCTATGTGCTTACAAAGATATTTTACAATGCATCGCTGGTGTTTTATGACTCGATGCTTGTCGATGTGACGACAAAGGATAGAATGGACGAGGTGTCTTCCTACGGCTATGCCTGGGGATATCTGGGCTCGTGTGTGCCGTTTCTTGTTTCACTTGCAGCGTACATCTGTGGACCGGATATGCTTGGATACATATCAAACCGCCTGTCGATGATAATAGGCTTTGCAGTTACAGGAATTTGGTGGTTTGTTGTTACAATTCCATTGTTTAAGAGCTATAAACAGGTGAATTATGTATCGGATGCAGCAGACAAAGATATTCATAAGAATTTTGAAAATGATGCATTTATAAGAGACAATATCAAAGAGAAAAACAAAACAAACAAAAATCCGGGAGTCCTAAGACTTATAGCTGACGCATTTGCACAGATTTTTGGAACAATCAAAAAAATAGCTACAAAAGATAAAAAAGTAGGACTGTTTTTGGTTGCTTTTTTCCTTTACATAGATGGTGTAGGTACTATAATAGATAACTGTATAAACATAGGAACTGATTTAAAGCTCGATTCAGTGGGACAGGTAGTGTTTTTACTTTTTACACAGATAGTGGCATGCATCGGTTCACTTGTTTTTGGAAGACTGTCACAGACATACAAAACTACAACGCTTTTGTATGTCTGCATTGCGGGATATTTTGCAGTTTGTCTGTATGCACTTACACTGCATGATCTGATTGGCTTTGGAATCATGGCATTTGGTGTGGGATGCTTCCAGGGCTCATTGCAGGCGCTGTCACGCTCATATTTTTCAAAGATTATTCCTCCTGAGAACTCGGGAGAGTACTTCGGAATCTATGATATTTTGCAAAGGGAGCTTCATTTTAGGCTCGCTTGTCATCGCGTCAGTAAAGCTTGCAGGCGGCACGATAAATGTGGCGGTTGCAACTATGGCAATATTCTTTGCAGTGGGATTTGTATTTTAAGGCTTGCATACAGATATGATGCACCGAGGCGTGAAAATAACTAAAATAAAAGTAACGAAAGAAGGCTTAAAGCATGATAAACACAGAGGGAACAAAGGTCTGGGCACACAGAGGAGCATCCGGATATGCACCGGAGAACACACTTGAGGCATTCAAGAAGGCAGAAAAGATGAAGGCTGACGGCGTGGAGCTTGATGTGCAGCTCACAAAGGATGGAGAGCTTGTGGTCATACACGATGAGACCGTGGACAGAGTAAGTGGAGAGAAAGGCTTTGTAAAGGACTATACACTCAAGGAGCTAAAGCGCCTTAATGTGTCAAAGCACATGCCGTCCTATGACAAGAAGACTCGCATTCCAACACTCGATGAGGTGTTTGACCTGCTCAAAACACAGAGATGACCATAAATATCGAGCTCAAAAACGGTATCGTACAGTACAAAAATCTGGAGAAAAAGGTACTGGCGCTCGTGGAAGAGTATGATATGCTTGACCGAATCTGGTGCTCATCATTCAATCACGAGTCGATTGTGCGCATGAAAAAGCTTTGCCCTGATATGAGGTGCGGTCTGCTTTTTTCTGATATTATAGTAAATCCGGCAGAGTATGCAAGCGAGCTTCATGTGGATGCGCTTCATCCGGCAACCTACCATATGCAGGATGAAAACTACATTGACAAGGCGCACGGAAGAGGACTTAGAGCTCATGTATGGACTGTAAACGAAAAGCATGAGATGAAGGCACTTGTCAAGGCAGAAGCAGATGCAATTATCACAAATTATCCGGATATTGCTGTTGAAATAGTTAAAAATGCCTAAAAGATATATAAAATGCACACAAAATTAATTTATGTAAAGCTGAATAAAGAATTGTAAAGTTTTTATCTTGATTTTACATAACTGTGTTTTGAAATTACTAAAGAAAGCGGTCGTCATAGGAATGATGGCAACGATGATAACAGGCTGTTCACAAGAGGTACAAACTACCAATGTGGACGGCCTTAATTCATATAAAAATGCGTCAAAGAGGTGGTAATGCAGCTTGCTGCAAAGGAAACTCTCAGATGTGCTGATATTGTTGAAGAAATGTTTGTAAATTTGCATGAATGTATTGACAAAAAAGACAAAAATATCGAAAATGAACTTAAGAGTGCACGGACATTGCAGAAGCATTATGTGCTGTGCGGTATAGCGAGAATTGGAATATTATCAGATGATATCAACGGAGAGGTAAATATTGCATAGGGAAAGAGTTTTGAAGGCACTTGCACAGCTGCTTGTCGGGGTGGAAAATAAGCTTCATCTGGCAGACAGAAGGAGACGCCGTGAGGATAAACTGATAGAGCGGGCAAGGCTGCTTGAAATACAGCGGGCACAAAATAAAACGAACTTAAAAGACGCGGATGCGAATGGAAAAATATCATATAGAATAGGAGCATATATGCAGATGAAAAAACTGGAAGAAGTTTACACAAACAGGGAGCTGTCATGGTTACAGTTCAATGAGCGAGTATTAAATGAGGCGGGCAATCCAAGAGTACCGCTTGCAGAGAGACTGACCTTTGCATCAATCTACCAGACAAATCTGGATGAGTTTTTCATGGTAAGAGTAGGATCACTCATGATGCAGATGAATTCAAAGGAAAAGATTTTCGAGAACAAGACAAAGATGTCGAGTGAGGAACAGGTATCGGCAATCCTTGACAGAGTATGCGAGCTTGAGAAGAAAAAAGCAAGGATTTACGAGCAGCTCATGGGCGAGCTTGAGCCAAAGGGCGTGCGCATAATCAATTTCAACAAGCTGTCAAAGGATGAGGGAGATTTACTGGAGGCATATTTTGATGCACACATTGCACCTTTCCTCTCACCAATGATTATAGGAAAACAGCAGCCGTTCCCATTCCTTGCCAATAAACAGCTCTATGCGGTAGTGCTTTTAACCACGCAGAAGGGAAAGAAAAAGACAGGTATCGTGCCATGCTCAAACAGCGTATTCAAGCGTCTGATTGAGATACCTACAAGACCGGGCACATTTATGCTGTCAGAGGAGCTTATTTTACACTTTGTATCAAAGCTCTATCCAAAGTATGTAATCCGTGAGAAATCAATCATGCGTGTGACCCGTAATGCGGATATCGATGCGCAGAGCATGTATGACGAGGATATGGATTACCGTAATATGATGGAGGAACTCATCAAGAGGAGAGTGCGTCTTGATCCTGTAAGAGTTGAGCTTTCGAGAAAAATCAACCGCAAGGCGATTGACGAACTCTCGAGCTTCCTTGAGATTGGCAAAAGCATTTTATCAGTGTAAAACACCGCTTGATATGTCATTTGTATTCCAGCTTCAGCACTATCTGCGAGACAAGCAGGAGCTTTTCTTTGAGAAGCGTACACCGCGTGACACACCTGAGCTTTCGCTTAAGGAGAGTATACTCGGTCAGGTTGAGAAAAAGGATGTGCTTCTTTCATATCCGTTTGAGAGCATGAAGCCGTTTATCAAGATGCTTAACGATGCAGCAGAGGACCCAGATGTGGTTTCAATCAAGATGACACTATACAGAGTGGCAGACAAGAGCCAGATTATCGATGCACTTATAGAGGCTGCAGAAAACGGCAAGGAGGTTATCGTGCTTGTCGAGCTGCGTGCGAGGTTTGATGAGGCTAACAACATAGAGATGTCACACCGCCTTGAGGATGCAGGTTGTCAGATACTTTACGGACTCGGTGATTACAAGGTTCACTCAAAGCTCTGCCTCATCACAAAGAAAAAGGGCGATGGCTTTGAGTACATCACTCAGATTGGTACAGGAAACTATAACGAGAAGACCTCGCGTCTTTATACAGATTTATCCCTCATCACTGCAAATCAGGAGATTGGAGCAGATGCATCAAGGGTGTTTATGGCGCTGCAGAGAGGTGAGACTGTTTCGGACGGAGATGTAAAACATCTGCTTGTTGCCCCAAAATGCCTGCAGAATAAGATTGTTGACATGATTGATGAGCAGATTGCCAATAAGAATGCAGGAAAACCGGCATACATCGGAGTTAAGATTAACTCGCTCACTGATAAGGTGCTTATAGACAAGCTTATCGATGCATCACAGGCAGGTGTGAAGGTAGAGCTTATTGTCAGAGGAATCTGCTGTGTGAAGCCGCAGGTTGAGGATGTCACAGAAAACATCACTGTAATAAGTGTTGTAGGAAGATATCTTGAGCATTCACGTATATACAGATTTGGTGTGGGCGATGATGAGAAGATTTACATTGCGTCAGCAGATTTTATGACCAGAAATACCGTAAGACGTGTGGAGGTTGCAACACCGGTATACGATGCACATGCTAAGGACAAGATCCGCCATATCTTCGATACAATCATGACAGATGACGAGAAGGGCAAGGAGCTTTGCGCTGATGGTGAGTATGTGGACAGAAAGATAAACAGCACACCGATAGATTCGCAGGAGCAGTTCTTTGAGGAAGCATACAAAAATGCCGATAAGAGTGCGGACAATCAGTAAAATGAGGTAATTGCATAAAGATATGGAATATATCTTAAGCTTATTGGAGGAAAGATAGTATAATGGGAAAAAAAGAAGCAAAGACAAATGCAATAAGAATACTGGAAACAATGAAGATTCCATATGAGGCACGCACATACGAGTGCGATGACTTTGTGGATGCAGCTCAGATAGCAGACAAGCTGGAGCTTGACCACGCAGGCATGTACAAGACTATCACGACAGTCGGCAAAAGCGGCGGATACTATGTGTTTGTGGTACCGATAGATGACGAAATTGATTTCAAAAAAGCCGCAAAGGCAGCAGGTGAGAAGTCCATAGAGATGCTGCATCTCAAGGATTTGACAAAGGTTACAGGCTATATAAGGGGCGGCTGTACATCAATCGGCATGAAAAAACAGTATCCTACATTTATCCATGAGGCAGCTAAGGAGCAGGACAAAATCACGGTCAGCGGAGGCAGGCTTGGGCTTCAGATTACGTTGTCACCGGATGATTTGTGCAGGGCGGCAAAGGCAGAGTATGCAGATATTATAAAATAATTAAAATGAGAGTTCTTTTCCTAGGCTTTTACACGTCAGTGTGTTATAATAAATAAAGCTGGCGATTGCTAAGACAGACGGTTTGGCGAATAAACCTACATTGCAATCGTAATAATAGAACTAAAGCAGAGGAATAATAGAGATGGAAAAAATTATTTTAACAGGAGACAGACCAACAGGAAGGCTCCATATAGGACATTACGTGGGCTCACTTCGCAGAAGAGTTGAGCTTCAGAATTCAGGAGAGTATGACAAAATATTTATCATGATTGCCGATGCACAGGCACTCACAGACAATTTTGACAACCCTGAGAAAATCAGACAGAATATCATAGAGGTAGCACTTGATTACCTCTCAGCGGGACTCGACCCGGCCAAGTCTACACTGTTTGTGCAGTCACAGATACCGGAGCTTACAGAGCTTACATTTTTCTACTCAAATCTCGTTACAGTATCGAGACTTCAGAGAAACCCTACAGTAAAGAATGAGATTAAGCTAAGAAATTTCGAGGCAAGTATACCGGTTGGCTTTTTCAATTATCCAATCAGCCAGGCAGCAGATATCACTGCATTCAAGGCTACAACTGTTCCGGTTGGAGAGGACCAGCTCCCAATGATAGAGCAGACCAGGGAGATTGTCAGAAAGTTTAATTCTATCTATGATGAGGTGCTCGTTGAGCCGGATGTGCTTTTACCTGAGAATGAGGCATGCTGCAGACTTCCGGGTACAGACGGTGGACAGAAGATGAGCAAATCATTAGGCAACTGTATCTATCTGGCAGATACAGAGGCAGATGTAAAGAAGAAGATTATGAGCATGTATACTGATCCGACACATATCCAGATTTCAGATCCGGGACATGTGGAGGGCAATACAGTATTCACATATCTTGATGCTTTCTCTAAGCCGGGACATTTTGAGGAGTATCTGCCGGAGTATGCTAACCTTCAGGAGCTTAAGGACCACTATACAAGAGGCGGTCTTGGTGATGTGAAGATTAAGAAATTCCTCAACAACATCATGCAGGAGGAGCTTTCACCTATCCGCGCGAGAAGAGCAGAGTATGAGAAGGATATTCCGGCTGTATATGAGATACTAAGGAAGGGCAGCGAGACAGCAAGAGAGGCTGCAGCACAGACAATGGCAGAGGTCAAGCGCGCCATGAGGATAAATTACTTTGAGGATGCAGAGCTTATAAAGAGCCAGAGTCAGAAATATGCTGAGAAGTAATATCTTTTATTTCAAAGACAATACGTTAGTGATGTCAAAATATTTTGTGGCATTATGTGTGTCATAAAAGCCACGGGGAGGCACCATGGTCAAGTTTTACAGGACAGATGACAAATTAATACATGAGCTGGATACGCTGCAGGGAGGCACCTGGATACAGATGGTCAACCCTTCTGTAGCAGAGGGACAGATGGTAGCGGATGAACTGAATGTTGATATTGAGGACGTACTTGCAGCACTCGATGAAGAGGAGAGCTCTCGTATAGAGCTGCAGGATGGGTATACGTTGATTCTTGTGGATATACCTTCGATAGAGACTAGGCATGACAAGGAGTCATATACCACAATCCCACTTGGCATCATACTTACAGATGATGAGATAGTGACAGTCTGTACAGAGGATACACCGGTGCTTCAGGTATTTTTAAATAACCGTGTAAAGGAATTTTCCACCAAGAAAAAGATGCGCTTTGTATACCAGATTCTTTACAGGATATCTGTACTGTATCAGAATGATCTGCGCATCATAGACAAGATGCGTACTGAGATTGAGGAGAGAGTCGGAGAGGATACAGAGGAGGACGATTTGATTGCGCTTCACGAGCTGGAATCCACACTCGTATACTTTGCCACATCACTTCGTGCCAATGGAGTTGTGTTAGAGAGACTGACCAGATACAAGCGCCTTGAGCAGTATCCGGAGGACAAGGAGCTTCTCGGAGACGTGATTGTCGAAAATAAGCAGGCTATTGAGATGACGGGAATTTACAGGGACATCATAAATGGTACCAGAGAGCTTATGAGCACGGTCATTGACAACAGACTTAACAATGTCATGAAGTCGCTCACAATCATCACACTTATCATGGCTATCCCGACGGTTATCTCAGGAATCTATGGTATGAATGTCAGCTCAAAGTGGGTGCCGCTAGCGACGACAGCACATGGATTTATGATTATAATAGGTGTTATAGTTGTCATATGTGTGCTGATACTGATTTTATTGAAAAAAAAGAGAATATTGTAATATATTGCGTATTCATTAAAAGGCCGCAGTGTTTCATAGAAAATAATGAAATACTGCGGCTGATTTTATTTTAGAACTGATTAGCAGATACTTTCAAAGCGTCCGCTTGCACCACAAGGCAGCACGAGTCCGTTTGAAGAAACCGGAAGACCGATTTCGCTTGCGGTTACCTTACCATCAAACTTTTTAAGTGCAGTGCTTATCATATAGGTGAGCACTGCAGGCTGCAAGCCAGTCGTATAGGAATTAATAAGGAAGAAAAGCGGCTTGTCGGTAAGGAGCTTTGCACAAAGCTGCACAAGCGGATATACGCTTTCCTCAATTTTCCAAATTTCACCCTTAGGACCTCTGCCGTATGACGGCGGATCCATTATGATGGCGTCGTAATGATTGCCACGGCGGATTTCACGCTCAACAAACTTCACACAGTCATCCACAAGCCATCTGATAGGTGCGTCACCAAGACCGCTGCTTGTAGCGTTTTCCTTAGCCCATGTGACCATGCCCTTTGAAGCATCCACATGTGTGACAGCGGCGCCTGCGGCGGCGGCAGCAAGAGTGGCACCTCCGGTGTATGCAAAGAGATTTAATACCTTTACATCACGACCGCTTTTTTTGGCATCATAAATCTTCTTTGAAAACCAGTCCCAATTGGCAGCCTGCTCAGGAAACAGACCGGTGTGCTTGAAGCTGAATTGTTTTAAGTGAAATGTGAGCTCTTTATTAATAGGAAGAGAGTAGTTTATGGTCCACTCCTGCGGCAGATCAAAGAAAACTCCCACTCACCGCCGCCTTTCTTGCTTCTGTGATAGTGACCGTTAAGCTTTTTCCAGTTCTTATTAGTCTTTGGAGTGTCCCAAATTACCTGAGGATCGGTACGAAGCAAAATATATTTAGACCAACGCTCAAGCTTTTCACCGCATGAGCAGTCAATAACCTCGTAATCTTTCCATCTATCTGCTAACCACATATGTTTATATTCCTTTCTTATCTGCGTGTAAAAAATAAACTACACGTTGCTTGCATTTAATCGGGTTTCTTCTATAATAATATACGTGCAAAAGTGTAATTTTTCAATGAAATATTACCCGAAATAAAAAAATAAATTTTTTTTGAAAAAAGTATTGCAATTATTGTAAACGTCATGTATAATATCACTTGCTGTGGCATGATAGCTATGAAGTTTGAAGTTACTGTCCATGAGACAGAGAATTCGGCGGAGCGAATGTCAAGTTAGGAAACTGACGGCAAGTCACTGTACAGAACAGATATGGTCTACAATATGTAGAAACAACGTGTGAAAGTCCACAGGACACACACGGAGATGTGTACAGTCACCGCTTGTCGTACTCGTAAAAGTGCGAAAAGGAGGCGACTTTTTTTATGGCAAGTCAAGTAATGAGAATTACTCTCAAAGCGTATGATCACGAGTTAGTAGATTCAAGCGCAAAGAAAATCATCGAGACTGTAAAGAAGAATGGATCACAGGTGAGCGGACCGGTTCCGCTTCCAACTAAGAAGGAAGTTGTTACAATTCTTAGAGCTACTCACAAGTACAAGGATTCTCGTGAACAGTTCGAGCAGAGAACTCATAAGAGACTTATCGATATCATCAATCCAACACAGAAGACAACAGAGTCTTTATCAAGGATTGAAATGCCAGCTGGTGTTTACATTGATATCAAAATGAAGCAGAAATAAGCTTCAACAATTAATTAGTATATCCCCGAATGGTTTATATAGAAGATACAGTGCGAAAGCATAACGATCTAGTAGGCTGCTCTAGGATGAACGGTTCCGCTACTTGTTCCGGCTAATTCTTCGCGGGCTGGGTTGACAGGCAAGAGGCGTTCCGCTGTAGAAAACAGGAGGTAAAGAAATGAAGAAAGCGATTTTAGCAACAAAAATCGGTATGACACAGATCTTTAATGCAGATGGTGTATTAGTACCTGTAACTGTATTAGAGGCTGGTCCATGTGTTGTAACACAGATCAAAACTGTTGAGAATGACGGTTACAGCGCAGTTCAGGTTGGTTTCGGCGACAAGAGAGAAAGTCGTTGAGAAGGATGCCAACGGTAAAAAGAGCGTAGCACACAGACATGGTGTTAACAAGGCTCAGATGGGACACTTCAAAAAAGCAGGTGTTTCGAAAGAGATTCGTTCGCGAGTTCAAATTCGAAAACGCAGATGAGTACAATTTAGCAGATGAGATCAAGGCTGACATCTTCGCAGAGGGTGACAAGGTTGATGTAACTGCTATTTCAAAAGGTAAAGGTTTCCAGGGTGCTATCAAGAGATTAGGTCAGCACAGAGGACCAATGGCTCATGGTTCTAAATTCCATCGTCATCAGGGTTCTAACGGTGCTTGTTCTTCACCAAGTAAGGTATTCAAGGGAAAAGGAATGCCTGGACACATGGGTAGCGTAAAGGTTACAACTCAGAATCTTGAGGTTGTAAGAGTTGACGCAGACAAGAACTTACTGTTAATCAAGGGCGCAGTTCCAGGAGCTAAGAAAGCTCTCATTACAGTAAAAGAGACTACAAAATCTGGTAAATAGTGCAAAGTAAGAAAGGAGGAACTTTACGATGGCTAACGTAGCTGTATATAACATGGAAGGCAAAGAAGTCGACAAGATCGAGTTAAATGATTCCATTTTCGGCGTAGAAATTAATGAGCATTTAGTTCATATGGCTGTTCTTCAGCAGCTTGCAAATAAACGTCAGGGAACTCAGAAAGCTAAGACACGTTCTGAAGTTCGCGGTGGCGGAAGAAAACCATGGAGACAGAAGGGAACAGGACATGCACGTCAGGGTTCTACAAGATCTCCACAGTGGACAGGTGGTGGAGTTGTATTCGCTCCTACTCCTAGAGATTACTCATTCAAGCTCAACAAGAAAGAGAAGAGAGCAGCTCTTAAGTCTGCACTTACATCAAGAGTTGTTGAGAACAAGTTCGTTGTAGTAGATGAGCTTAAGCTTGATGAGATTAAGACAAAGAAATTCGTAGAAGTATTAAAGAACCTCAATGTTGAGAATGCACTCGTTGTATTAAATGATATGGACGAGAAGGTTATCGCTTCTGCAGCAAACATCCCAACAGTTAAGACAACTCAGACAAATGAGCTTAACGTATTCGATGTATTAAAATATGACACAGTAGTAGTTACAAAGGCTGCTGTAGCAACAATCGAGGAGGTATATGCATAATGGCAAACGTACAGTACTATGATGTAATCCTCAAACCAGTAGTAACTGAGAAGAGTATGAATGCAATGGCTGAGAAGAAATACACGTTCCTGGTTCATCCGGAAGCAAACAAATCTCAGATCAAAGAAGCAGTAGAGAAAATGTTCGAAGGAACAAAGGTTGCCAAAGTTAACACAATGAACTGCGAAGGCAAGAACAAGCGTCGTGGAATGGTAACAGGAAAGACTGCTAAGACAAAGAAGGCTATCGTACAGCTTACAGCAGACAGCAAAGATATAGAGATCTTCGCAGGACTGTAGACCGAGGTCGAAAGCAACTTCAAAATGATATGCGTCAGAAAAGACGCGATAATGAAAACATATCGAAAGGAGAAACAACAATGGGAATTAAAACATATAACCCATATACACCTTCCAGAAGACATATGACTGGTTCAGATTTCTCAGAGATTACAAAGACAACTCCGAGAAGTCACTTGTTATTTCTTTAAAGAAAAACGCTGGACGTAACAACCAGGGTAAGATCACAGTTAGACACCGCGGAGGTGGAAACAGAAGAAAATACAGACTTATCGATTTCAAGAGAAATAAGAAAGACGGTATTCCAGCAACTGTAATTGGTATCGAGTACGATCCCAACAGAACAGCAAACATCGCTCTGATCTGCTATGCAGACGGTGAGAAATCATATATCCTTGCTCCAGCAGGACTTACAGACGGAATGAAGGTTATGAGCGGTGCTCAGGCTGAGGTCAGAGTTGGAAACTGCTTACCACTTGAGAATATCCCAGTTGGTACACAGATTCACAACATCGAGCTTCTTCCTGGAAAGGGCGGACAGCTTGTTCGTTCAGCAGGACTTAGCGCACAGCTGATGGCTAAAGAAGGCAAATACGCAACCCTTCGTCTTCCGTCTGGAGAGATGAGAATGGTTCCAATTCAGTGCCGTGCTACAATCGGTGTAATTGGAAACGGAGATCACAACCTCGTAAATATTGGTAAAGCCGGACGTAAGCGTCACATGGGTGTTCGTCCAACAGTTCGTGGTTCTGTTATGAACCCTAACGACCATCCACACGGTGGTGGAGAAGGTAAGGCACCTGTAGGACGTCCAGGACAATGTACTCCATGGGGCAAACCTGCACTTGGCTTGAAGACAAGAAAGAAAAACAAACAGTCTAACAAGATGATCGTTCGTAGAAGAGACGGTCGTGCAATCAAATAATTAGGAGGTTGAATCCATGGCACGTTCACTGAAAAAAAAGGACCATTTGCTGATGAAAGCTTACTTAAAAAAGTAGATGCTATGAACGCTTCTGGTGACAAGTCTGTAATCAAGACATGGTCACGTCGTTCAACAATCTTCCCTTCATTCGTTGGACACACAATTGCTGTTCATGACGGAAGAAAACATGTGCCGGTATATGTAACAGAAGATATGGTAGGACACAAACTCGGAGAGTTCGTTGCAACCAGAACATACAGAGGACATGGAAAAGACGAGAAGAAATCAGGCGTAAGATAAGATTTATTGAAAGGAGGTTTCATCCATGGCAAAGGGACATAGATCCAAAATCAAGAGAGAGAGAAATGAAGTTAGAGATACAAGACCTTCAGCAAAGTTATCTTATGCTAGAGTGTCTGTTCAGAAAGCATGTCTCGTTTTAGATGCTATTCGTGGAAAGAGTGTTAACGAAGCACTTGCAATCGTAACATACAATCCTAGATATGCTTCAAGCTTAGTAAAGAAATTATTAGAGTCAGCAATCGCTAACGCAGAAAATAATTATCCGGAAAAGAACTATAAGGCAGAGAACCTTTATGTTGCAGAGTGTTATGCAAATAAAGGACCAACAATGAAGAGAATACAGCCAAGAGCACAGGGTAGAGCTTACAGAATCGAAAAGAGAATGAGCCACATTACACTTGTGCTGAATGAAAGATAAGGAGGGCAATCATGGGACAGAAAGTTAATCCTCATGGCTTAAGAGTTGGCGTTATCAAGGACTGGGATTCCAAATGGTATGCAGAGGGTGATTTCGCTGATTACTTAGTAGAAGATTATAATATCAGAACATTTTTAAAGAAAAAATTATACGCAGCTGGTGTTTCAAAGATTGAGATCGAGAGAGCTTCAGATCGCGTTAAGGTTATCATTTATACAGCTAAGCCGGGTGTTGTAATCGGTAAGGGCGGCGCTGAGATCGAGAAGATCAAGGCTGAGGTTCAGAAGCTTACAGACAAGAAATTAGTTGTTGATATCAAAGAAGTAAAGAGACCGGACAGAGATGCACAGCTGGTAGCTGAGAACATCGCTCTGCAGCTTGAAAACCGTGTTTCATTCCGTAGAGCAATGAAGTCTTGCATGGGAAGAGCTATGAAGGCCGGCGTTAAAGGAATTAAGACAACATGTTCAGTCGTCTTGGCGGAGCAGATATGGCTCGTACAGAGACATACAATGATGGAACTACTCCACTCCAGACAATCAGAGCAGATATCGACTATGGATTTGCTGAAGCAGATACAACTTACGGCAAACTTGGCGTTAAAGTTTGGATCTACAAAGGCGAGGTACTTCCTACAAAAGCAAACAAGGAAGGAGGAGCTAAGTAATTATGTTAATGCCTAAGAGAGTAAAACGTCGTAAACAGTTCCGTGGTTCCATGGCAGGAAAAGCTACAAGAGGAAACAAGATCACAAATGGTGAGTACGGTATTGTAGCACTTGAGCCATGCTGGATCAAAGCAAATCAGATTGAGGCTGCCCGTGTAGCTATGACTCGTTACATCAAACGTGGTGGTAAAGTTTGGATCAAGATTTTCCCAGATAAACCTGTAACTCATAAACCTATGGGTGTTCGAATGGGTAAAGGAAAGGGTGCCCTTGAGTATTGGGTAGCTGTAGTAAAACCAGGTAGAGTATTATTTGAAATCTCCGGAGTACCGGAAGACGTGGCTAAAGAAGCTTTACGTCTTGCTACACACAAATTACCTTGCAAGTGTAAAGTAGTTTCTCGTGCAGATTTAGAAGGCGGTGAGTCAAATGAAAACTAGTGCATACGTTAAAGAGTTACAGGCACAGAGCGTAGAGCAGTTACAGGCACAGCTCGTTGATGCTAAAAAAGGAACTCTTCAATCTGAGATTCCAGAATGCAACTAACCAGTTAGATAACACAGGAAGAATCAAAGAGGTTCGTAAGAACATCGCTAGAATTCAGACTGTTATCACTGCAAAGGCTGCAGAATAGTTTATCCTATCAGAAAGGAGATTTTAGACCGTGGAAGAAAGAAATCTTAGAAAAACACGTGTTGGTGTTGTTGTAAGCGATAAGATGGATAAGACAATCGTTGTAGCTGTAAGAGATAACGTAAGACATCCTCTTTACAACAAGATCGTTAAGAAGACTTATAAATTAAAAGCTCATGACGAGAAAAACGATGCAAATATCGGTGATACAGTCAGAGTTATGGAAACAAGACCTTTATCCAAAGATAAGAGATGGAGACTTGTAGAAATCATGGAAAGAGCAAAATAATTAAAGGAGGCTACAAGCATGGTACAGCAGGAAAGTAGACTGAAGGTGGCTGATAACACTGGCGCTAAAGAGTTACTTGTTATCCGCGTTATGGGTGGATCTACCAGAAGATATGCGAACATCGGTGATGTAATCGTTGCTACGGTTAAAGATGCAACACCAGGCGGTGTTGTTAAAAAAGGCGATGTAGTTAAAGCCGTAGTAGTTCGTTCAGTAAAAGGTGCTCGTCGTAAAGACGGATCTTATATAAAGTTTGATGAGAACGCAGCAGTTATTATTAAAGATGACAAAACTCCAAGAGGAACCCGTATTTTTGGACCAGTAGCCAGAGAGCTTCGTGAAAAACAGTTCATGAAGATTGTTTCCTTGGCTCCGGAAGTATTATAGGAGGAACGTCAATGGCAACTATGAAAATCAAAAAAGGCGACCTTGTTAAGGTTATCGCTGGAAAAGATATCAACAATGAGGGCAAGGTAATTGCCGTAAACGCAAAGAACAATACACTTCTTGTTGAGGGAATCAACATGGTTACTAAGCATACAAAACCAAGTATGTCAAATCAGCAGGGCGGTATCGTTCATCAGGAGGCTCCAATTGATGCTTCCAACGTAATGCTCATCCATGACGGAAAGCCTACTCGTGTAGGATTCAAGATGGACGGAGACAAAAAAGTTCGTTTTGCTAAATCAACAGGCAAGGTTATCGACTAATTGAGAGAGGAGGATTAAGACATTGAGTAGACTTAGAGAACAGTACGAAAATGAGATCAAGGACGCAATGATCAAAAAGTTCGGATACAAAAACGCAATGGAAATTCCAAAGCTTGACAAGATCGTAGTTAACATGGGTGTTGGTGAAGCTAAGGAAAACGCTAAGGTTCTTGAGGCAGCCGTTAAGGATATGGAAGCCATCACAGGACAGAAAGCAGTTACAACTAAAGCAAAGAATGCTATAGCTAACTTTAAAATCAGAGAAGGAATGCCAATCGGATGTAAGGTTACATTACGTGGTGAGAAGATGTACGAGTTTGCAGATCGTCTCATCAACTTAGCATTACCTCGTGTACGTGACTTCAGAGGTGTTAACCCTAACGCATTTGATGGCCGTGGAAACTATGCCCTTGGAATTAAAGAGCAGATCATCTTCCCTGAGATCGAGTATGATAAGGTAGATAAGGTTCGTGGTATGGACATTATCTTCGTTACTACTGCTAAGACAGACGAAGAGGCACGTGAGTTACTGGCACAGTTCAATATGCCATTCGCTAAATAATCGGAGGAATTCTAATGGCTAAGACAAGTATGAAAATCAAACAGCAGCGTGCACCAAAGTTCTCTACAAGAGCTTATACACGTTGTAGAATTTGTGGACGTCCACATTCAGTTTTAAAGAAATACGGAATCTGCAGAGTATGCTTCCGTGAGTTAGCATACAAGGGACAGATCCCAGGCGTTAAAAAAGCTAGCTGGTAAGCCTGAAAGCAACTTAGTGAACACAAGCGCATATGCGCTGTGTGAGCTTAGTGCGAAGAGAACTTCCTTTCAGCAACAGCTGTTTTATAAATAACTATATTAACAAACATATTTAAGGAGGATATCGTTCATTATGATGATGACAAGTGATCCAATCGCAGATATGCTTACAAGAATTCGTAACGCAAATACTGCAAAACATGATACAGTAGACATCCCAGCTTCTAAGATTAAAGTAGCAATCGCTGGAATCCTTGTAGATGAGGGATTCATCGAGAAATACGACATCGTTGAGGATGGAAAAATCAAGACAATCCATGTTACATTAAAATATGGTGCTGATAAGAACGAGAAGGTTATTACAGGCATCAAGAGAATTTCTAAACCAGGTCTTCGTGTATACGCAGGCAAGGATGAGCTGCCGAGAGTACTTGGTGGACTTGGAATCGCTATTCTTTCAACTAACCAGGGTATCGTAACTGATAAAGAGGCTAGAAAGCTTCAGGTTGGTGGCGAAGTATTAGCATTCGTTTGGTAAACCCTAAAGATCTTAATTTATATTAAGTATAATTTATTAAGTATCCATATTCGATGCATCCATGATGTATAGTAGGGATACAGCAAGTAACATCTTAAAGTATAACCTGACCACAAGGTCAGAAATACTAAATAACTATTAACCTAATATCAAAATATAGGAGGTACGGGCATGTCACGTATAGGAAGAATGCCAATCGCAGTTCCTGCTGGAGTAACAGTTGAAATTGCAGAAAATAATCATGTGACTGTAAAAGGTCCAAAGGGTACTCTTGAGAGAACTCTTCAATCAGAGATGGATATCAAATTAGAGGGTGAAGAAGTAGTAGTTACAAGACCTAATGATTTGAAGAAAATGAAATCCTTACATGGATTAACAAGAACACTTATCCACAACATGGTTGTTGGTGTAACTGAGGGGTATACAAAGACTCTTGAGGTTAACGGTGTTGGTTACAGAGCTTCTAAGGCTGGAAAGAAACTTACTCTTAACTTAGGATATTCTCATCCGGTTGAGATGGAGGATCCGGAAGGACTTGAGTCAGAGGTTCAGGATAACAAGATCATCATTAAGGGTATCGATAAAGAAAAAGTTGGCCAGTACGCAGCTGAGATCAGAGATAAGAGAAGACCTGAGCCATATAAGGGCAAGGGAATCAAATATGCTGATGAGGTTATTAGACGTAAAGTTGGTAAGACTGGTAAAAAATAATTAAAGGAGTGGACAAGTAATGGTTAGTAAGAAATCAAGAACAGAAGTTCGTGTAAAGAAACATAACAGAATGCGTAATCATCTTGCTGGTACAGCACAGCGTCCTCGTTTAGCTGTATTCAGAAGTAATAACCATATGTATGCTCAGATTATTGATGATACAGTTGGAAATACACTCGTTTCTGCATCAACACTTGACAAGGATATCAAGGCAGAGCTCGAGAAGACTAATAACGTAGATGCAGCAGCAAAGCTTGGTACTGTAATCGCAAAGAAAGCATTAGATAAAGGTATTTCAACTGTTGTCTTCGATAGAGGCGGTTTTATTTACGCAGGAAAAGTTAAAGCATTAGCTGAAGCAGCAAGAGAAGCTGGCTTAGATTTTTAGGAGGAGACAAACATGAAACGTGAAATCATTGACGCTAGTCAATTAGAATTAGTTGACCAGGTAGTTGACATCAAGCGTGTAACAAAGGTTGTTAAGGGTGGACGTAACATGCGATTCACAGCTCTCGTTGTTGTTGGTGACAAGAACGGCCATGTAGGTGCAGGTCTTGGAAAAGCAGCAGAAATTCTGAAGCTATCCGTAAGGGTAAAGAGGACGCCATCAAGAGCATGGTAAATGTTAAGTTAGACGAGAACAATTCTATTACACATGATGTAACAGGAAAATATACAGGTGCTTCCGTATTATTAAAGAAGTCTCCTGAAGGTACTGGTATCATCGCTGGTGGTCCTGCACGTTCAGTATGCGAGATCGCTGGTATCCAGAATATCCGTACAAAGTCTTTAGGATCAAACAACAAGCAGAACGTAGTACTTGCTACTATCGAGGCTCTTAAGCAGTTAAGAAGCCCTGAGGATGTTGCAAAGCTTCGTGGTAAATCTGTAGAAGAAATCTTAGGTTAGGAGGAACGCTAAAATGGCAGATAGAGTTAAAGTTACATTAATCAAATCTACAATCGGTGCTGTTCCTAAGAACAAGAAGACTATTGAGGCTCTTGGTCTTACTAAGTTAGGCAAAACTGTAGAGTTACCAAACAATGCAGCTACACAGGGAGCTGTTCGCAAAGTAGCACCATACGTAAAAGTAGAAGAAGTTTAAGAATAAAATAAGGAGGTACCGTGATGGATTTATCTAATTTAAAAGCGGCTGAGGGTTCAGTTCATAGTGATAATTTCAGAAGAGGTCGTGGACACGGCTCAGGAAACGGTAAGACTGCTGGTAAGGGACACAAGGGACAGAAGGCTCGTTCAGAGCTCCAAGACCTGGTTTCGAAGGTGGACAGATGCCATTATATAGAAGATTGCCTAAGAGAGGTTTCAAGAATAGAAACACTCTTACAATCGTACCTATAAATCTTTCAGCTCTTGAGAGATTCGATAACGATGCAGTAGTTTCAGTTGAGACATTAATCGAGGCTGGAATCGTTAAGAATCCTAGAGATGGCGTAAAGATTCTTGGAAATGGAGAACTTACTAAGAAGCTTACAGTTCAGGCTAACGCTTTCAGTGCTAGTGCAAAAGAGAAAATCGAAGCTCTTGGTGGAAAAGCAGAGGTGATCTAATGCTTAAAACACTCCGTAATGCGTTTAAAATAAAGGATGTCCGTAATAGAATCCTTTTACATTCATGATGCTTATTGTCATCAGAATCGGAAGCGAGCTTCCGATTCCTGGTGTCAAGGGCTCCGTATTTCAGAGTTGGTTAAACAGTAAATCAGCAGATGGTTTAGGCTTTGTTGATGCTATAACAGGTGGATCATTCTCACAGATGTCAGTATTTGCGCTGAATATTACACCATACATTACATCTTCAATCATTATGCAGTTGCTTACAATTGCTATACCTAAGCTTGAAGAGATGCAACGCGATGGCGAGGATGGCAGAAAGAAAATTGTTGAGATAACACGTTATCTTACAATAGCATTAGGCCTTCTTGAGTCAGTCATGATGGTAATTGGTTTTTACAGACAAAATTACCTTACAGAAAAGACACCATTGACTGTTATTATGGTCGTTACTTCACTTACAGCAGGTTCAGCTGTACTTATGTGGATTGGAGAGCGTATTACAGAAAAGGGTGTTGGAAACGGAATATCAATAGTATTGACAATCAATATTATTTCACGTATTCCAGAGGATTTAAGTACACTTTGGTCACAGTTCATTGCTTCAGCAGCGAACGTTCCAAAGGCGATTGTTGCAGGTCTTATCATAGTAGCAATAATTGCTGCAATGGTAGTATTTGTAGTATTGCTTCAGGATGCACAGCGCAAGATTCCTGTACAGTACTCAAGCAAAATAAGAGGCAACAAGCAGATGGGCGGTCAGCAGACATGCATTCCACTAAAGGTAAATACCAGTGGAGTTATCCCGGTGATCTTTGCACAGTCTCTTATGCAGACACCTGTTATCATTGCCAGCTTCCTTGGAAAAGGCAATGGAAATGGAATAGGCTCTAAGATATTAAAAGGATTATCACAGTCTAACTGGTGTGATCCAAAGGAGCCGGTATATTCAATCGGACTTATTGTTTACATTGTGTTGATTATAGCATTTGCTTATTTCTACACAAACATTACATTCAATCCGCTTGAGATTGCAAACAATATGAAGCGTTCGGTGGCTTTATACCCGGTATCAGACCTGGAAAGCCAACCAGCGATTACTTAAATCAGATATTAAACTACATTGTATTTATTGGAGCTATTGGACTTGCGTTTATCGCATTTGTTCCGATATTCTTCAATGGAGTATTCAACGCAGATGTATCCTTTGGTGGAACTTCAATCATCATCATTGTCGGAGTTATTATTGAGACATTGAAGCAAATTGAATCACAGATGAGAGTTCGATACTATAAAGGATTTTTAGATGATTAATTGTACATTGGAGATACTGAATTCAGTATCTCCATTCGTGCTATCAACAAGTTTTGTATAAAAGGAGAAAATTTTTATGAAGATCATCATGTTAGGGGCACCTGGTGCCGGTAAAGGTACACAGGCAAAACAGATAGCTGCAAAATATTCTATACCACATATCTCTACAGGAGATATATTCCGTGCAAACATCAAGAACGGAACAGAGCTTGGTAAGAAGGCAAAGACTTACATGGATCAGGGAGCACTTGTTCCGGATGAGCTTACCTGTGACCTTGTTATGGATAGAATACAGCAGGATGATTGCAAAAACGGATTTGTATTAGACGGTTTCCCAAGAACAATTCCACAGGCAAAGGCGCTTGATGATGCTCTCACAAAGATTGGGGAGAAGATGGATTATGCCATCGATGTAGATGTTCCTGATGAGAACATTGTTAACCGTATGGGTGGAAGAAGAGCCTGCCTCAATTGTGGTGCAACATATCATATCGTTTTCAACCCAACAAAAGTTGAGGGCAAATGTGATGCATGTGGCGCTGACACAGTACTAAGAGATGACGATAAGCCTGAGACAGTTCAGAAGCGCTTAGCTGTATATCATGAGCAGACACAGCCGCTTATCGAGTATTATGACAAGCAGGGTATTTTAAAGTCTGTAGACGGAACAAAGCCTATGGATGAAGTATTTTCAGCCATTGTAGGTATTTTAGGTGAATAATAATGTCTGTAACTATCAAATCAGAGCATGAGATAGAGCTGATGAGGGAGGCCGGCAGGATTCTGGCGGCCGTTCATCAGCAGCTCGGTAAAGAAATCAAACCGGGAATGTCCACTAAGGATGTGGACCGGCTGGGCGAAGAAATGATTCGTAGTTATGGATGCGAGCCGTCTTTCTTAGGATATTGCGGATATCCGGCCTCCATATGTGTTTCAGTAAATGAGGAGGTTGTACATGGTATCCCGACTGATGAGCGTATCTTACAGGAGGGCGATATCGTGAGCCTTGATGCTGGTGTTATCTACAAAGGATACCACTCAGACGCAGCCAGAACAGTAGGCGTAGGAGAGATTTCAAAGGAAGCAAGACTTCTTATAGAAAGAACACGTCTCAGTTTTTTTGCAGGAATAAAGAATGCAGTTGCGGGAAACAGACTGTATGATATTTCAGGAGCCATACAGCAGCTTGCCGAGTCTTTTGGATACGGAGTTGTATATGACCTTGTAGGTCATGGCATAGGAAGCCATTTACATGAGGATCCTGGTGCCGAACTTCAGACCACAGGGCTTTAGAAAAGGGCTTAGACTTAAGCCGGGCATGACACTGGCGGTTGAGCCAATGATTAATGCAGGTTCACCGCATGTGGTGTGGATGGATGACGAATGGACAGTGGTTACTGAGGATTTATCGTTGTCGGCACACTATGAAAATACCATACTTATTACAAAAGGAAAGCCGGAGATACTTTCTCTGACAGAGGATGAAAAAGCAGCCGGATTTCTGGAGCTAATCTAATAATAATCATAACGAAACCCAAGGATTTATTTACAGGAGGAATCAAAATGTCAAAAGCAGACGTTATCGAAGTTGAAGGTGTTGTAGTTGAGAAGTTACCAAATGCGTTTTTAAGGTAGAGCTTGAGAACGGACACCAGATTTTAGCTACAATCAGTGGAAAGCTTCGTATGAATTTCATCAGAATTTTACCGGGAGATAAGGTAACAATTGAGATGTCACCATACGATTTGACAAAGGGCAGAATTATCTGGAGAGATAAGTAATTTTTACAGATGATTTTTAAAAAATATATTGACTTCCCTTAAGTGTCCGTGTATAATGCTATCTGGACACTTTTGGAAAAGTACCTGAAAAGGACTTTTATAGAGAAAGGAGGATTTGCTGTGAAGGTAAGATCATCAGTTAAACCTATTTGCGAAAAGTGCAAAGTTATCAAGAGAAAAGGAAGCATCAGAATTATCTGTGAGAATCCAAAGCATAAGCAGAGACAGGGTTAATTAGTACAAATATTTGACCCTGTTATTTGTGCGTTTGGTTTATTAAACCTTTTTTCACATCATTATGTGCGGCTGCAGCGAGATATTTATCATCGCTGTTCATAATAAACAGAGGCATTCTGGTTTCATATTATAATACCGAGTGATATGGAACAAAATGCAAATATGGGAGCGCATATGGCTACACACATTTCAGGACGTGCAACCGTAGCTGTAGATACATATGTGTTTCGGAGAGTATACGTCAAGTTGCAGATGTATCGTTACTATAGTAAATAACTAAAAATTATGGAGGTGTAAACACACATGGCTCGTATTGCAGGTGTAGATTTACCAAGAGAAAAACGTGTAGAAATCGGCTTAACTTACATCTACGGAATCGGAAGAGTAAGTGCAGACCGTATCCTTGAAGCAGCTAATGTTGATCCAAGCACTCGTGTTAGAGATCTTACAGATGACGAGGTTAAGAGAATCAGCGCTGTTATCGACGAGACAATGACAGTTGAAGGTGATTTAAGAAGAGAAATCGCTTTAAATATCAAGAGACTTCAGGAAATTGGATGCTATCGTGGTATCCGTCATAGAAAGGGACTTCCGGTTCGTGGTCAGAAGACAAAGACTAATGCAAGAACTCGCAAGGGTCCTAAGAGAACAGTAGCAAACAAGAAGAAATAATCACTTAGATAATAAGTGAAAACGCCACTTGAATGTAGTGCGCGTTTAGTTCTGCGGACGAAGAAGCAGAGCTTCATTATAACTTAAATAAAGTTTAGAAAGTAGAAAGTAGGTTAGTTTAAATATGGCTAAGAATGTTGCAAAGAAAACAACTAAAAAGCGTGTAAAGAAAAACGTTGAACGCGGACAGGCACATATTCAGGCATCTTTCAATAACACAATTGTTACTTTAACAGATGCAGAAGGAAATGCTTTATCATGGGCAAGTGCCGGTGGTCTGGGATTTAGAGGTTCAAGGAAATCTACTCCGTATGCAGCACAGATGGCAGCAGAAACAGCTACAAAGGCAGCTTTAATCCATGGATTAAAGACAGTTGACGTATTCGTTAAGGGACCAGGTTCAGGAAGAGAGGCAGCTATTCGTGCCCTTTCAGCATGTGGTCTTGAGGTTACATCAATCAGAGACGTTACTCCGGTACCTCACAATGGATGTCGTCCACCAAAACGTAGAAGAGTCTAATCAGGAGGTATAGATTAAAATGGCAGTTAATAAAGTACCTGTACTTAAGAGATGTAGATCACTTGGTTTAGAGCCAAGTTACTTAGGATATGATAAGAAGTCTAGAAGAAACCTTACAAGAGCAAACAGAAAGGTATCTGAGTACGGACTTCAGTTAAGAGAAAAGCAGAAGGCTAAGTTCATCTATGGCGTTCTGGAGAAGCCTTTCCGTAACTACTACAAAAAAGCAGATCAGATGAAAGGATTAACAGGTCTCAACCTTATGACAATCCTTGAGTCAAGAATTGACAACGTAATCTTCCGTCTTGGTTTCGCAAGAACAAGAAAAGAAGCTAGACAGATCGTTGATCACAAGTTCGTTACAGTAAACGGAAAAGTTGTTAACATCCCTTCATACCTTGTAAAGGCTGGCGATGTTATCGAAATTAAAGAGAGCAAAAAGAATACTCAGAGAATGAAAGATATCGTCGAGGTAGCTGGCGGAAGAATCGTTCCGGAGTGGTTAGACGTAGATGCTGAGAAATTACAGGGAACTGTAAAAGACTTACCTACACGTGAGCAGATTGATGTTCCTGTAGATGAGATGCTAATCGTCGAGTTATATTCTAAGTAAAATTAGGTTGATTTGCCGGGGATTTATTTCCCGGCTTATCCACTCTTTGATAACATATAACAACGATACCCGAGAAGGAGGGAATTTGAAGTGTTCGATTTTGAAAAACCAAAAATTGAAATCGCAGAAATTTCAGAAGACAAGACATATGGCAGATTTGTTGTAGAGCCATTAGAGAGAGGTTACGGTACAACACTTGGAAACTCTTTAAGACGTATCATGCTTTCTTCTTTACCGGGCGCTGCAGTAAGCCAGGTCAAGATTGATGGTGTTTTACATGAATTCAGCTCCATCCCTGGAGTAAAAGAAGACGTTACAGAAATCATCATGAACCTGAAGAGCCTTGCAATCCGCAATAATAGTTCTACAAATGAACCAAAGGTTGCATATATCGAATTCGAAGGTGAAGGCGTTGTTACAGCAGCCGATATTCAGGTTGATTCAGATATCGAGATTTTGAATCCTGAGTTAGAGATTGCACACTTGAATGGTGGAGCAGATTCTAAGCTTTACATGGAGCTTACAATCACTAACGGCAGAGGTTATGTCGGAGCAGAGAAGAACAAGAACGAGGATACACCAATCGGAGTTCTTGCTGTAGATTCAATCTACACTCCTGTTGAGCGTGTTAATCTTACTGTAGAGAATACCCGTGTAGGTCAGGTTACAGATTACGATAAGCTTACATTAGATGTATTTACAAATGGTACATTGGAGCCGGACGAGGCAGTCAGCCTTGCAGCTAAGGTGTTAAGTGAGCACTTAAATCTGTTCATCGATCTTTCAGAGGCAGCACAGCAGGTTGACGTTATGGTCGAGAAGGAAAACGATGCTCAGGAGAAGGTTCTTGAGATGAACATCGATGAGCTTGAGCTTTCAGTCCGTTCATATAACTGCTTAAAGCGCGCAGGAATCAACACTGTTGCAGAGCTTATCAATAGAACACCTGAGGACATGATGAAGGTTCGTAACCTTGGTCGCAAGTCTTTAGAGGAAGTTTTAGCAAAATTAAAAGAATTAGGTTTAGAGTTAAATCAGACTGAGGAATAATTCATTCGAATAATCCTTGCACTGATTCTTCTAAATAAATTAGTCATATATAAATTTTAAATATCATATTTATGTTTATGTGTGACAAAACTCATAGCGGCAGGGCCAGTAAGACCAAAGAGCGTGACCATGTCTGATACATGAGTGGCAACTGATTTGAGCATTTGCTTTTTGAAATAAAGCAAAGCTTTATCACAACAAGATACGATGTCTGGCAGTAAGACCGAAGAGCGTGACCGGATGTCCCACAAATGGAGGAAATTAAAATGGCAAAATATCGTAAGTTAAGCAGAACATCAAGCCAGAGAAAGGCTTTACTCAGAGGTCAGGTTACACAGCTTCTTGTTAACGGAAAGATCGTTACTACAGAGGCTAAGGCTAAAGAGGTTCGTAAGATCGCTGAGGGTCTTATCGCATTAGCAGTAAAAGAGAAAGACAACTTCGAAGAGGTTACTGTAACAGCTAAGGTTGCCCGCAAGGACAAAGACGGCAAGAGAGTAAAAGAAGTTGTAGACGGAAAGAAAGTTACTGTTTATGACGAAGTAGAGAAGAAGATCAAGAAGGATTCTGCTTCACGTCTTCATGCCAGAAGACAGATGCTTAAGGTTCTTTACACAGCTAAAGAGTCTGACGGCACAAAGAAGGGAACAAAGACTATCGATGTAACAAACAAGTTATTCGACGAGATCGCTCCTAAGTATGCAGATCGTAACGGTGGTTACACAAGAATCGTTAAGATTGGACAGCGTAAAGGTGACGGAGCTTTAGAGGTTCTCCTTGAGTTAGTTTAATATTTAATCGGTATAAATCTTAGACTAAATTAAACCAGAGATTTGAGTGGATGACACTCACTTCTCTGGTTTTTATATTACTAAGGTAATTATTCTAAACTTTGAGAAAAACTGATGCGTCTTACTTGCATGTATAGTTCGACAGCCTTTCGTTTGAATTCGTAACTGTAACGCATAAAAATACCCCTTTCACTGGATGTCCAGTAAAGGGGTACATATCATTTCACACGGCTTTTATAAATGCACTTAATTATTTATTTTTTGCTGCAGCCTGCTCGTCATTGTACTTCTGAACACACTTCTTGATTCTGTCATATGGTGAGAGAAGATCACTGATAGAACAGTCGTGGTTTAATGTATCAATGAGGTATGCGATGTATTTGCTCATGTCACAGCTGATATAGTACTCCTTAGAGAAGCTCCGGTGACTGGTAGATAAGGTTTGTTGTAACTACTCTGTAGATGAGACCCTCCTCGTAAGCCTTGTCAAATGAAGCAAAGCCGTTTGTAAAGAGACCGAATGTAGAAACAACAAAGATTCTGTTAGCTTTACGCTTCTTGAGCTCTCTTGCTGTATCTATCATACTCTCGCCGGAAGAAATCATATCATCGATGATAAGAACATCCTTACCCTCCACATTTGTTCCGAGGAACTCATGAGCTACGATAGGGTTACGTCCGTCAACGATACGGCTGTAATCACGACGTTTGTAGAACATACCCATGTCTACTCCGAGTACGTTTGCAAGGTAGATAGCACGGTTTGTAGCGCCCTCATCAGGAGAGATAATCATAAGATGGTCAGCATCAATAGTAATATCCTTTACGTTCTTTAAAATGCCCTTAATGAACTGGTAAGAAGGCATTACATTCTCAAAGCCGTTCAGAGGAATAGCATTTACCACACGAGGGTCATGAGCATCGAAGGTGATGATATTGTCTACACCCATGTTGATAAGCTCCTGAAGAGCTAATGGACAGTCAAGAGACTCACGGCCTGTACGTCTGTGCTGACGGCTCTCATAAAGGAAAGGCATGATAACTGTGATTCTTCTTGCTTTTCCGCCGGCTGCAGCGATAACACGCTTTAAGTCTGCGTAGTGGTCATCAGGTGACATGTGGTTTGTCTGACCGCATACTGTGTAGGTAAGACTGTAGTTTGTTACATCTACCATGATGTACAGATCATAACCACGAACTGACTGGTTGATAACACATTTAGCCTCGCCGGAACCGAATCTAGGTGTAGAAGGCTTGATAATGTAGCTGTTTTTGTAGTAGTCCTTGAAAGCACTCTCGTTAGCATGCTGGTGCTCTCTGTGCTCTCTCCAGCCCTGTAAGTATGCATCTACCTTCTGGGCAAGACCTATACAACTGTCAGTTGCAACAAGTCCAAGTGTACCGGTTGGCATAGTCTCCAAAATTCTCTCATCGTTTGGCATTGTTATTCCTCCATATAACCATATAATAAATAAACTAAATATATAATATAAAAGCGTTATTTGGAAAGACGCTTTTTAATTCGTATGTCATCTCCAAAGAGCTTGATAAAACTATAATTGCTTGAAATTCTTGAAAGTGTTCTCTCGGAGTAAATATCTGCTATCTGCTCCAGATTCAGATTAGTGGAAATAATAGTAGATTTCTGTCGCAGTATGCGCTCATTTACACAAAGGAAAAGCTGTGATGTGGTAAATGAGTTGGAAAGCTCGGTTCCGAGATCGTCTATGATAAGTAAATCACAGTCGAATATATTCTGGTGCGCTGCGATGGCATCTGCATCCTTTTCAAACACACCTTTGCTTAATATATCAAATAATTGGAATGCTGTAAAGTAAATTACGGAGTAACCTGCATCTAAAAGCTCTTTTGCAATGCAATTAGATAAAAAAGTCTTTCCGACACCGGTATTACCGTAGAAAAATATGTTTTTAGGTTTGTTTTCAAAATTGTCTATAAATTCATGACAGTTCGTCACTGCAAGCTTTGCTGTGGCAAGAGCAGACAGCCCTGTCGCAGGATTTTTCTGCTCATCTGAGTAATAATCGAATGAGAGCGTGGAAAAATTCTCTCTTGATAAAATCTCCCTGATATTGGACTGCGAATAAACGGTATTGATAATAGCCTGCTTGAAGCAATGACATTTCTGACCATCTATATACCCGGTATCATGGCAATCTTGACAGGTGTAAATAGGCTCAAAATAATCAAGAGGATATCCGAGTGTGGATAGCAGTGCAGCACGCTCCTCCTTATAGTCCTCGATTGCAAGGCGTAAAGTGGCAAGAGCATTCTCATCACCATCCATGAGCCTGTAGGCCTGTCTGACTGAGGCTGATGCTATCTCTGAATCAATTTCCCTGAGGCGGGGCGCCTTGCGATAGGCTTCCTCAATACGCTTGTCATGTATGTATTTGTTCTGAAGCTGGCGTTTATCGTAGCCTCGCATTATCTCATCATATTGAGCATTGGTAAGTGCCATATATCCTCCTTGGGATGTGTAAATCTAACTTGAAAAATCATACCGTAGAATTCAGAAACAGCTTCTCCAGCTTGTCGTAATCATTGTTTCGCTGATTGAAGTTGTTAAATTTATTCTTGGAACTTGAATTATTGCTTTTTGGTTTTGAGGAACCGTTTGCAGCATTTGTGCCTTGTGATGAGCCTGTAGCAGAGGCTTTATTGGCCTTGGCAAAGTTGGCATCAAGCACTTCAACATCCTTTAATGTATGTACATCCTTTTTCTTCCAGTTCGCGAGTATCGAGTCTGTGTACTCGAAGCTTGGCTTCTGGATAGCTGAAATAGTTTTACTGCAGGCGGCTTTTACAAGCTCTATATCGAAACCGTATTCGCCGACCCATTTGTTTATTAGTGACACCTCAGAGTCAACCAGATTGCGGCCTGTGATGCCTAGAGCCTTCATTACAGAATAGTAAATCTGTGAGTGAGCGGCTGCATCGTCCTTTGCCTGGTCTACGGTCTTTATGCCGGCATCGGCCCAGCCGAGAGCGACCTTGTTCATGTACCGAAGGCTTGAATGTCCTTTGGTAATGCAGTACTCCACGAGATATTCCACCAGGTCGGTAGAAAAATGGAGCTCGTCCAGCCAGTAGAGCACCATATTGGTGTCTGTGGATGAAAGCGTATGCTTCAAATATGTCTCTATAATAAAGAAAAGCTCTGAAATGTCAGGATTCTTTCTAAACTCCTTAATCTCATCAAGTGTGTATTCCTTCTGTGAAGGAGCAGGCTTGTCAGTAGCCTGGTTTTTAAGCTTTTCCACAACAGAATCCTGCATCCGAATATCTGCGGTAGAAATATTCTGCGCAGCATTATTAACCACGCCGTTTTGCAAATTATTCTGCGCAGCATTATTAACCACGCTGTTTTGCAAACTATTCAGCGCAGCATTATCAGCCACAGCGCTTTGTATATTACTCTGAGTAGCCTGCATACCGGATACAGAAAGACTGCAGAGGTTGATTCCCATAATCTGACCATCAGCGCCGGATTGCAGCTGTAAAATGCCCTCAGAGGCCCAGTAATTGAGGGCACGTATGATGTCGGCCTCAGTATTGCTGAAATGATCGGCAATCTCTGAAATAGTTGCTATGCCTGCCCCGGAGCCTGTCGCACGGAGCAGATAAAGGTATACCTTGACAAACTCACCGTTTGCCTTTGGCATGTATTGATCTATAAAAATATCTGACACAGTAGTGAATGATGTTGCTATGTCACTGCTAATGTTTATCGCTGTCATATAAAAAACTCTCTTTCGCTTAACCTGTGAGCAATTATAGCACAATATTTTAACCGTGTGAAGATGGTAAAAGTGCTACAAGTCTTGTAAACTCGGGCTTTCCGAGTCCACAAAAATGTGGATAACGTGGATAACTGTGTAAAATAATTGAAAAATCAATGTATCACAGGGTATATAAGCTGTTGAAAATTATTTAAAAATCCACACACAAAATGAGAGTTGTTAACATTTTGTATGTGGATAACGTGGATAACTTATTTCTTAAGCAGGTCTTCGCCGATTTCTACTACATTTCCGGCACCCATTGTTATCAACAGGTCACCGTTTACACAATTTTCTGATAAAAATTTCTCGATTTCCTCAAATGATGGGAAATAGTGCGCATTCACACCTTTTCGAGCAATAAATCCAGTATATCCTTAGATGAGATACCATATGTGTTCTGCTCACGCGCAGCATAGATATCAGCAAGCACCACAACATCTGCCATTGAAAGAACATCGGCAAAATCATTTAAGAATGCCTTGGTTCTGGAATAGGTGTGTGGCTGAAAGCAAAGGACAAGCCTGTCATGTGGATATTTTTGTGCGGCTGTCAGTGTTGCGCGGATCTCGGTTGGATGGTGAGCGTAGTCATCAATGATTGTGACGCCGTTTACCTTGCCCTTGTACTGGAAACGTCTGTCAGCACCGCCAAATTTGTCAAGGCCTGTGAGGATAGACTCCGTATCGAGACCGAGTGTGGTGGATAAAGCTATAGCTGCGAGCGCATTGCTTACATTGTGAGCGCCCGGAACAGAGAGTTTTACGTCGAAAAGTGGACTACCCTGTCTCATAGCTGTAAAAGATGCACAAGCTTTATCGTCATAGGTTATATTTTCCGGATAGAAATCATATTTTGAATCAAAGCCATAGGTGATAATCTTCTGAGGAAGCCCTGCGACAATCTCCTCATAGCGGTCAATCTCACCGTTGATGATGGTAGCGCCGCCTGCGAGAGTGTTTGATGCATACTCGTGGAAGGAATGTCTGATGTCGTTGATATCCTTGAAGAAATCCAGATGCTCAGCCTCAATATTTAAAATAATACTGTAGCGTGGCCTGAAATTCAAAAAGCTGTTTGTGTACTCACACGCCTCAGAGATAAAATACTCTGAATCGCCCACACGCAGATTGCCGTGGATAGATGACAAAATACCTCCTACGGAAATGGTAGGATCTGTCTGGGCGGCGAGAAGAATCTCGCTGATCATGGATGTGGTGGTAGTCTTGCCGTGCGTGCCGGCTACAGCGATAGAATAATCGTAATTGTCCATAATCTGTCCGAGAAGCTCGGCTCTGGTAAGCATTGGAATACCGGCTGCTTTTGCTGCGGCAAACTCAGGATTGCTTTCGTGGATAGCAGCAGTGTAAACCACCAGGTCGATACCGGATGTGATATTGTCTGCGCTCTGGCCATATATGACTTTTATGCCCTTGGCAGCAAGAGTTTTGTGAGGTCTGATTCCTTTGAATCGGAGCCGGAAATTGTAAAGCCCTCCTCATGCAGAATCTCTGCGAGACCGCTCATGCTGATACCGCCGATGCCTATGAAATGGATGTGTATTGGTTTGCTGAAATCTATTTTATACATTAATTTTACCTGCCTGATTTATTATAATTTATATTGTAACTATTAAGAAACGCTGAGAACAAAAAGCCGATGCGTCATAATTGCATGTAAGCGACAGATTTTCTTGTTCTGAATAGTTACTTTATATTAATTATACAACTAAATATAGTATTTGCAAAGGAAAAATAAGGTGAAAGCAGGCATGACTTTCAAATGATAAGAACCATAGCAGGTTAAACAGATATACGCTAAATGACACTTGTGCAAAATGTCGAAAATAAAGAAAAATATTATTTGATTTTGTGAAAAATGTTGAAGTGATAATGCGGCTGTGGTATAATTTTTTTTATAAAAATAATTCATCCGGACCATATGAATTTTATGGGGTTAAAGTATATGGCAGTAACTGCAATTTATGCAGCAGCAACTATAATTTATATGGAAACAATTGTGATTTATTATGGAAGCATTACAGATACGGTTATTACAGAAACAAGTGGTGGGGACCGGATGGGCACAACAAAAATTAGGACAGACGAGGAGTGATAACGTGATTAAGAAAGAAATGATAGCCATGCTTTTAGCAGGTGGTCAAGGCAGCAGACTTGGTGTTCTGACAGCGAACGTAGCAAAACCGGCAGTTTCGTTTGGTGGAAAGTACAGAATCATAGATTTTCCGCTTAGCAACTGCATCAATTCAGGAATTGATACAGTGGGTGTACTTACACAGTATCAGCCACTCAGACTTAACCGCCACATCGGAATAGGTATTCCGTGGGACCTCGACAGGAATAATGGAGGAGTGGCAATACTGCCTCCTTATGAGAAGAGCGGCAACAGCGAGTGGTACACAGGTACAGCCAATGCAATCTACCAGAATATGAGGTATATAGACAGTTACAACCCGGACTATGTGTTGATACTGTCAGGAGACCATATTTACAAGATGGACTATGAGGTGATGCTTGATTTCCACAAGGAAAACAATGCCGATGTGACCATAGCAACCATGCCGGTGCCTATCGAGGAGGCCAGCCGATTTGGTATCGTCATAGCCGATGATGATAAGCGCATCAATGCATTTGAGGAAAAGCCGGTTCATCCGCGCAGCAATCTCGCATCAATGGGCATTTACATATTCTCATGGCCGGTGCTAAAGGAAGCATTACTTGCACTAAAGGATCAGGAAAACTGTGATTTTGGCAAGCATGTCATACCATACTGCTTTGAAAACGACAGACGTATGTTTGCATACGAGTTCAACGGATACTGGAAGGACGTAGGTACACTGGGCTCATACTGGGAGGCCAATATGGAGCTTGTGGACCTCATTCCGGAGTTCAACCTGTACGAGGAGTACTGGAAGATTTACACAAAGAATGATGCAATCGAGCCACTTTATATAGCCAAAGGAGGCCATGTGGAGCGAAGCATCATGGGTGAGGGCTGTGAATGCTACGGTCATGTGGAGCATTCTGTTATAGGTGCCAACGTCAAGATTGGAAGAGGCGCAGTAATACGTGATTCCATTATCATGTGTGACACGGAGATAGGCTCCAATGTCACGATAGACAAGTCCATCATTGCCGAAAATTGCAAGGTGGGCGACAATGTGACACTTGGCTTCGGACAGGAGAAGCCGAACGTATTAAATGAGAGCATATACTCATTTGGGCTGGTCACTATAGGAGAAGATTCTGTGATACCGGACGGGGTAAAGATAGGCAAAAATACAGCAATCTCCGGTGTTACATACGAAGAGGATTACAAAGACGGTGTGCTTGAGGGCGGAGAAGTTATTATCAAGGCAGGTGACGGAAAATGAAGGCAATAGGAATAATTTTGGCCGGCGGCAACAATAATAGGATGAAGGAACTGACAGCAAAACGAGCAGTACCGGCCCTGCCGGTAGCAGGCAGCTTCAGAAGCATAGATTTTGCGCTCAGCAGTATGTCAAACTCACATATACAGACTGTCGCAGTACTGACCCAGTACAATGCACGCTCACTGAATGAGCATTTAAGCTCATCAAAATGGTGGAATTTTGGCAGAAAGCAGGGGGGCTTATTCCTCTTTACACCTACAGTCACAGCGGACAACAGTGACTGGTACAGGGGCACGGCAGATGCGATGTATCAGAATATTGATTTTTTAAAGAGACGCCATGAGCCATATGTCATCATCAGCAGCGGTGACTGTGTATACAAGCTGGATTTCAACAGAGTGCTTGATTTTCACATCGAGAAAAAATCAGACATTACAGTGGTATGCAAGGACATGATGTACAACGACGATGTCAGCCGTTTTGGTGTGGTACGCATGGATGATGAGTCAAGAATCACAGAGTTTGATGAAAAGCCAATCGAGGCCTCATCCAACACCATTTCCACAGGTATCTATGTCATCAGGAGACGACAGCTCATAGAGCTTTTGGAGGCGGCAGCTGAGGAAAACAGATTCGATTTCGTAAATGATATCCTCGTGCGCTACAAAAATGTAAAGAAAATATATGGCTACAAGATAAATTCATACTGGAACAATATCGCCGATATTGATGCATACTTCAAGACCAATATGGATTTCTTAAGACCTGACGTCAGAAGCTATTTCTTCAGGGAGGAGCCGACCATCTGCTCAAAGGTGGACGACCTGCCACCGGCCAAGTTTAATCCGGGCTCAGACATTTCAAACAGCCTCGTATCAAGTGGCTGTATCATAAACGGCAGTGTGGAGGATTCGGTGCTTTTCAAGCAGGTATTTGTGGGCAAAAACACCACAGTGAAGAACTGCGTGATACTCAATGACGTCTACATAGGCGACAATGTGCACCTCGAAAATTGCATCGTAGAGAGCCGCGGAACCATCAATCCAAACACCTGCTATTGTGGTGAGGATGGAGTCATGATAGTAAAAGAAAAAAATGTAAGATATGTAATTTAAAAACAGACCAGGGGGACAAAAATATGCAGATTACAGACATCAGAATTCGTAAGGTAGAAAAAGAGGGCAAGATGAAGGCGGTTGTGTCAATCACAATCGATGATGAATTCGTGGTACATGACATCAAGGTAATCGAAGGAGAGAAAGGACTTTTCATCGCCATGCCAAGCCGCAAGGCAAACGATGGCGAGTACAGGGATATAGCCCATCCGATTAACTCTGCCACACGCGAGAATATCCAGAATATGATTCTTAAAAAGTATAAGACAGAGATTGAGAATGCATAAAATCAAACAATAACTTTGAAAAAGCGATGAGCAAAGCAGGATATAAAATTCCTGAGCTGGTATAATAATCCAAATATATTTCACACAAACCGGTCTATCCGTGGTACAATAAGCCACAGAAAGACCGGCTTTTAGAGTATAGCTACAATAAAAGAGGATAGACAAACAGATATGTACAAGACGAGAATAGATAATCTTGATTTAAAACAGATTGCTGACAGTGGTCAGTGCTTTAGATGGAAGAATACAGGAGAAAATGAATACACAGTAGTGGCATTTGACAGGGCGCTTCGGATTAAGCAGGATGGGAATGAGTTTGAGCTGGATTGTGATGAGGCAGACTGGAACAATATATGGAAAAGCTATCTGGATATGGATACGGATTATGCGGGATTGCAAAGCTTATAGCAGACGGAGATGACGCGCATCTGAAGGAGGCATATGCATATGGCAGTGGTGTGCGCATTTTAAGGCAGGATTTGTGGGAGATGATTGTTACTTTATGATTTCCCAGAATAATAACATAAAGCGAATCACAAACAGCGTGGATTTACTTTGCAGGCGGTGCGGACATAAAATAGACGGCAGTGCAGAGGGGGAAGAGCTGTATACATTTCCCAAGCCTCTTGAGGTACCGGATGAGGTATTTGATGATAGGAGCATGGGCTTTGGCTATAGGGCACCGTATCTGAAGGAAATATATGAGTATGGCGCTAATAATCCTGACTGGCTTGATAATCTGCGCAAAATGAGCTATGATGAGGCGATGGGAAGCCTGCTTACTCGCAAAGGAATTGGCAAAAAGGTGGCGAACTGCATATGCCTTTTCGGTTTACATCATGTGGATGCGTTTCCGATAGATACGCATGTAAAGCAGCTTTTGGACAAATATTATAGTGACGGCTTTGATTTTGAGCGCTACAAGGGTGTGGCGGGAATTATCCAGCAGTATTTGTTTTATTTTGAATTGTAAATGATATGAGAGAGAGAAAGGATAAACGATGTACGTTATAGTAGGACTTGGAAATCGATAAAAAATATGAGCACACAAGACACAATATCGGATTTGATGTGATAGATGCGCTTGCGGATAAATATAATATAAGTGTGACAGACAAAAAGCACAAGGCGCTCTGTGGAAGCGGAGTGATTGAGGGCATGAAGGTGCTGCTTGTGAAGCCGCAGACATACATGAACTTAAGCGGCGAGTCTGTTGCTGAGGTGATGAATTTTTATAAGCTTGATCCGGATGAGGAAATGATTGTTATTTTTGATGATATTTCGCTTGAGCCGGGGCGTATCCGTATCCGCAAAAGGGCAGCGCCGGCGGTCACAACGGGATTAAGAGCATCATTGCAATGACCGGCACACAGGGCTTCAGCCGTATCAAGGTCGGTGTTGGAGAGAAGCCGCAGGGCTGGGATCTTGCTGACCATGTGCTCGGGCGTTTCAGTTCTGAGGACAGGGCAAAGGTGGAGGAAGCTATCGGTCATGCGATGGATGCAGCAGTTCTTATGATGCAGGGCGAGACGGATAAGGCTATGAACATATATAACTAGCTGGAAATCGACAAGGTGATTTTGAACAGACAGAAATGGAGAATTGAAAGTGAAAGCATTTACAGAGCCACTCCTTTCCCTTGCGGGCTTTGAGGAGATGACAAAACGGCAGAAAAATCGTCCGGACTTATATCTGTCACGGGATGTATAGATGCGCAAAAATCACAGATGATATATGCCTTTGGAGGCCACAGGAAAAACAAGCTTATTGTGACCTTTGGAGAGCAGAAGGCGAAGGAACTGTACGATGAGTACAGTTTTTGACAAAGAGGTGGTGTATTATCCATCAAAGGATGTGCTTTTTTACCAGTCGGATATCAGGGGCAATCTCCTGACAGCAGAGCGTATCAGGGCTTTGAAGGCTATCCGTGAGCAGGAGAGAGTGACGCTTGTGACCACCTTTGATGCGCTGATGAATACGATGGCGCCGATAGAAAAGATGTGGGAAAACGTGCTTACACTTGAGCTGGGACAGCTTTGGATTTGAAGGAAATTCAGCTGCTCTTATCAGAATGGGCTATGAAAAGAGTATCAGTCCAGACGATGGGACAGTTTTCTGTCAGGGGCGGTATTCTTGATGTTTTTCCACTGACGGAGGAGAATCCTATCCGAATTGAGCTGTGGGGAGACGAGATAGACACCATCAGATATTTTGACTGCGAGAGCCAGAAATCCATTGAAAATATTGATCGGGTGAGCATATATCCGGCGGCAGAGCTTGTACTTAGCGATGAGGAAAAGGCCGGGGAATTGACAAGCTTAAGGCAGAGGCAAAGCGTGTGTCTGACAAGCTTAGAAAGCAGATGAAGACAGAGGAAGCACACAGAGTGACTGTGATGGCAGACGAGCTTACCGAGGAGTGGGGAGAGCTGTCCATGTATGCGGGCATGGATGCTTTTTTGTCGTACTTTTTTCGAGAGAGTCGGGCTTTGGATTATTTTAAGCCATCGGACAGCCTTATTTTTTCGATGAGCTGACCAGGTGCGTAGAGCAGGGAAAGCTTACCGAGACTGAGTTTTCAGAGAGCATGAAGCAGAGACTTGCGATGGGATATATACTTCCGGGGCAGATGAACGGTCTTTTACAGAGAAGGAGATTGTGGCAAAGCTCGAGAAGTATTCGTGTATCGCACTCGGTGCGCTCGATAATAAAGCAAACGGACTGCACCAGCTGGGAAGCTATGGTATTCACTGTCAGAGTGTCAGCCCATACAATAACAGCTTTGAGCTTTTGATAAAGGACTTAAAGCGCTATAAGAAAAACGGCTACAGAGTCATTCTTTTATCCGGTTCAAGGACAAGGGCAAAGCGGCTTTCAGAGGATATCACAGATCGGGAATCACATGCTTTTATACTGAAAACTACGACCATGAGCTTTTGATGGGCAGATTATGGTCTGCTACGGCAAGGTGAGAAGAGGCTTTGAGTATCCTATCCTAAAGTTTGCCGTGATTACGGAGTCAGATATTTTGGGGCGCAGCAGAAGAAAAGAAGCGTCACCGCACCTATGAGGGTGAAAAAATACAGAGCTTTACCGATTTGTCGGTTGGGGACTATGTAGTGCATGAAAACAACGGACTAGGTATTTACCGCGGCATTGAAAAGCTTGAGGTGGACAAAAGGTAAAGGACTACATCAAGATAGAGTATCAGGGTGGCTCCAATCTCTATATTCTTGCCACCCAGCTTGACATGATACAAAAATATGCCGGAAAGGATGCCAGAAAACCAAGGCTCAACAAGCTTGGAGGTCAGGAATGGACCAGAACAAAGAATAGAGTCAGAGGTGCGGTAAAGCAGATTGCGGGAGACCTGGTGAAGCTGTACGCACAGCGTGAGCAGCAAAACGGATATGCCTTCGGCGAGGATACGGTATGGCAGAGAGAGTTTGAGGAGCTTTTCCCTTTTGATGAGACTGAGGATCAGATTCTTGCAATTGAAGCCACAAAGACTGATATGCAGAGCCATAAAATAATGGACAGACTGATTTGCGGTGACGTGGGCTACGGCAAGACGGAGGTTGCAATCCGTGCGGCCTTCAAGGCGGTGCAGGACAGCAAGCAGGTGGCATATCTTGCCCCGACAACCATTCTGGCACAGCAGATTTACGATACGTTTTCGCAGAGGATGAAGTATTTTCCGGTGAATGTGGATTTGATGTGTCGTTTCAGAAGTCCGGCGGAGCAGAAAAAGACGATAGAGAAGCTTAAAAGGGTGAGGTCGATATCATTATCGGAACACACCGCATACTCTCAAAGGATGTGCAGTTTAAGGATCTGGGGCTTTTGGTAATCGATGAGGAGCAGCGCTTCGGAGTGACTCACAAGGAGAAGATTAAGCAGATGAAGGTCAATGTCGATGTGCTCACACTGACCGCTACACCGATTCCGAGGACACTCCACATGAGTTTAATCGGCATAAGGGATATGAGCGTGCTTGAAGAGCCGCCGATGGACCGTGTACCGATTCAGACATATGTCATGGAGTACAATGATGAGCTTGTCAGAGAGGCGATAAACAGGAGCTTGCCAGAAACGGACAGGTGTACTATGTGTACAATAAAGTGCGCGACATAGCAGACATAACGGCAAAGCTGCAGGAGCTGGTGCCGGATGCGACTGTTGCATTTGCGCACGGACAGATGAAGGAGACGGAGCTTGAGCGCATCATGTACCGTTTCATCAATGGTGAAATAGATGTGCTTGTATCCACGACCATTATAGAGACCGGACTTGACATCTCAAACGTCAATACAATGATTATCCACGATGCGGACAACATGGGGCTTTCACAGCTTTATCAGCTCCGCGGACGAGTCGGCAGATCTAACCGTACTGCGTATGCATTTCTCATGTACAGGCGCAACAAGATGTTAAAAGAGGTGGCAGAAAAGCGTCTTGCAGCGATAAAGGAGTACTCAGACCTTGGCAGCGGCTTTAAGATTGCCATGAGAGACCTTGAGATCCGTGGCGCGGGCAATCTGCTCGGGGCGGAGCAGAGCGGACATATGGAGGCAGTCGGCTACGATCTTTACTGCAAGATGTTGAGCGAGGCTGTAAAAGAGGCAAAGGGCATCGAGGATATCAGTGACAAATTTGACACGACCGTGGATATTGTGACCGATGCTTATATTCCGGCAGGTTATATTGCAAACGAATTCCAGAAGCTGGATATATACAAGCGTATTGCAGGAATAGAGACAGAGGAAGAGAAGGATGAGATGCTCGAGGAGCTCATAGACAGGTTTGGTGAACCACCAAAATCAGTGCTCAGCCTGCTTCGCGTGGCAAGGCTTAAGGCGTTGGCACATGCCGTATATATCACTGAGATAAAGCAGACCGGCTCACTGATAAAGCTTACAATGTTTGAACGGGCAAGGATAAATCCGGAGAAGATACCAATGCTTGTTGCCCAGTATAAATCCTCACTCAAATTCAATATGGCAGAAAACCCATATTTCACATTTGATTTAAAAAATGGCAGCGTGGCAAAGAAGCGGGATGTGCTTGATGTGGTGGAGGAACTGATTTCGCAGATGCGTAAGGAACTGATTACGGCTGAATAGTTACCCGAATTTTGGAATCATGTAGCATATAGCATAGGAAACACCACATGCTTTACGCGAAATTGACGATAATTTACAAAGTTTAGAAAATGCTTGCCAGCAGGCCCGAAAAGCTCTATAATATACGAGCGATACTATACCAATTTTAAAGAGGATAGATACAATGAAAGCGAAAAAAGTAATAGCTATGTTATTAGCTGCAACACTCTCAGTTACAGCTTTTACAGGATGTGCAATAAATAAAACCGCAACAGTTGCGACATTAGATAAAGAGGATATCAAGCTTGGGCTTGTTAATTTTATGATAAGGTACCAGGAGGCCGGTTATGATGACATGTATATACAGTACATGGGCGAGGGCTACTGGGACAAGACAGTATCAGGCAATAATACTGTGCTTGAAACATGGAAGAAAAATGCTATCGAGGAGGCTCATGAGCTTTACACATTAAAGGCGCATCAGTCAGATTACGATGTAGAGGTTTCTGATGATGAGAAAAAGGAAATCAAAAAGGCCGCAGAGAAGTTTATGAAGGCAAATTCCGATGATGTGATAGACGAGATGAGTGCTACAGAGGAGATTGTCGAGGAATATTTAGAGCTTCGCCTCATAAAGAGTAAGATGTATGCTGCAATCATCAAAAATGCTGATTCAAGCGTGACGGATGAGGAAGCCAATATGGCTGCATACACCATTGTGAAGCTTGATTACAAGGGTGCATATGACTCTAATTACCAGTATCAGACATATACAGATGAGCAGTCAGCACAGATAAAGGCACAGGCAGATGCAGTGGTAGAGGCGCTTGCAGGCGGATCATCCTTAGAGGATGCAGCCAAGGCAGCAGGCACTACAGCCACAACAGGCACATACGCCACATACGTTGATCCGGATGCGGAGAAGACAGATGATTCAGATAAGAAATAAGATGACACAGAGTCTACAGAGAGCTCAGAGTCATCGGACAGCAAGACAAAGGACAGTGTATACACTACAAACAATCTTGATCAGAGCGTTGTAGATGCACTCAATTCCCTCGAGGAGGGACAGACCTCAGACCTCATCACTACAGACAGCACTTACTATATCGTAAGGCTCGACAAAAAGACCGATGAGAAAGCAACAGAGTCAAACAGGAAGACTGTAAAGGGCAATAAAGAGGACAAATATTACAATGGCATCCTTCAGGATGGCAGGATGATGAAAAATGGTCTGTAAAGCAGAAGCAGCTTGACAAGATCAAGATTCACAATTATTTTACTACTACCAAGAAGGACAAAAAGGCAGCAGACACAAGTGCTACAGAGAGCACACAGCAGTCAGAAAGCACCAATAGTACAGATACAGAGAATACTGAGGCAGTAGATGGAACAGAAAACTAATATCGTACTTATAGGCATGCCGGGAGTTGGAAAGAGTACCATAGGCGTAATACTTGCAAAGGTGCTGGGATACAGCTTCCTGGATGCGGATTTACTGATACAGGAGCAGGAGGGAAAGCTTCTGCGTGAGATAATTGAGGAAAAGGGCACGGACGGTTTTATAGAGGTAGAGAACCGTGTCAATGCTTCTATCAGGGCTGATAGGGCCATTATAGCTACAGGCGGTTCGGTGGTATACGGAAAAGAGGCCATAGAGCTTCTTAAGGAGATAGGCAGAGTTGTGTATCTCAAGGTTTCTTATGCCATTTTGGAAAAACGACTTGCAGACATAAAGGGTAGAGGTGTAGTATTAAAGAAAGGGCAGACTTTAGAAACCCTTTTGAAGAGCGCTCAAAATTGTATGAGCAGTATGCAGACATCGAGGTTTCCGAGGAGGGGCTTGATGTGGAGCAGACAGTAGAGAAGCTGGTGGAGGCACTTGAATTATAGTGCTTATTTATTGTGATATGATTAGATAATAGTAGCTGCTGCGTCATTTATTAAAAGCAGCACCGGCACAAATGGCGGCTTAAATACGTCGTCATAAATGAAATTTGTAGTTGGATGTATAACAATAGTGTAAATTGAGAATAGTATATTAGGAGGAAGTATACTCCTGAATTCATAGAGGTGGAATATGGAACAGTACGTAATCAAAGGTGGAAATCCTTTATACGGTGAAGTTGAAATTGGTGGAGCTAAAAATGCTGCACTTGCTATTTTGGCCGCTGCCATAATGACAGACGAGACTGTAACAATAGATAATTTGCCAAATGTAAGGGATATCAATGTCTTACTTCAGGCAATCGAAGAAATCGGCGCACATGTTGAGCGCGTGGATATACACAAGGTAAAGATAAACGGTTCATTTATCAGGGGCGTAAATGTCGATAATGAATTCATCAGACGAATCAGGGCATCATATTATTTGATTGGTGCATTACTTGGAAAATACAAGCATGCAGAGGTTGCGCTTCCTGGAGGCTGTGATATCGGAAGCAGGCCGATTGACCTTCATATGAAGGGCTTCCGCTCCATGGGAGCAGACATAGACATAGCTCATGGCCTTGTCATCGCCAGGGCAAAGGAGCTTAAGGGCACACACATATATATGGATAAGGTTTCTGTAGGTGCCACAATCAATATTATGATGGCTGCAGCCATGGCAGATGGCAAGACTGTTATCGAGAATGCGGCTAAGGAGCCTCATGTCGTTGACGTGGCAAACTTCTTAAACAGCATGGGAGCAAATATCAGGGGCGCAGGAACCGATGTCATCAGAATTGTAGGTGTGGAGAAATTACATGCTACAGAGTATTCTGTCATTCCGGATCAGATTGAGGCCGGTACATTCATGTTTGCAGTTGCGGCAGCAGGAGGCAACGTGCTGGTAAAGAATGTCATTCCAAAGCATCTTGAGGCCACCACAGCAAAGCTGTTGGAGGTAGGCTGCCAGGTAGAGGAGTTTGATGACTCAGTCAGAGTAATATCAGACGGACATTTAAGGCATACACAGGTCACAACACTTCCATATCCGGGCTTCCCTACAGATATGCAGCCACAGATGGCGGTGCTTTTGGGTATCGCTGAGGGCACCAGTACAGTGACAGAGAGCATATTTGAGAATCGTTTCAAGTATGTTGATGAGCTCACCAGAATGGGAGCTGATATAAAGGTAGAGAGCAATATAGCAATCATCAGCGGCGTGAAAAGATACACAGGTGCCAGAGTGAATGCACGACCTAAGAGCAGGAGCTGCACTGGTTATAGCAGGTCTTGCAGCAGAGGGCATCACAGTGGTTGATGATATCTACTATATCCAGAGAGGCTATGAGGCACTCGAGGAGAAGCTTACAAAGATTGGTGCAAAAATTGCCAGGGTAGAGGATGAGAAGGAGCTTCAGAAGTTCATACTCAAGGTATCGTAATAGATATATACGTAAAGCATGAAATGTAAACACAATATAAATGCAATATATAAAATAAGAACCGGCAGCATCTTACTGTAGATGCACGGTTCTTATTTTGGTTATTTTATAATTTTTGAGTAACGACTCCGTAACCCTTTTGATTATAAATCGGCTTACATCACAGATTTGATGAAAAACTCGCGGTTTGTGGACAAATCAAGTATACTGCCGTCATCAAAACGTACAATAGGGCGTGACAGTTCATGTGGGTTGAGCATCACAATATTACAGAACCGGCTGTCGTTGAGCATTACACGGTTGCTCTGGTATGTGGTAGCAAGCTTTTTCAAAAACAAAAGCAGGAACTTTGTATTGTACTTTGTAAAACCTTCACTCTCAAAGCTTGATATGACAGCGAACGGACAAAGTGGTGCGCGATAGCGTCTGGCAGCAGTCATGGCATCATATACATCGGCGATGGCTGTTATCATGGCAAAGTCGTCAATCAGTGAGCTGTCAAGCTGCGAAGGATAGCCTGAGCCATCACAGCGCTCATGATGCATGAGGGCTGTGCGCTTTATTCTGGAGTCAATCTGCAGATCCCTAATCAAATCAAAACCAAACTGTGGGTGCTTTTTTATGAGCGCAAATTCATCATCTGTGAGCTTGTCGCTTGTTTAGCACATCATCGGGAATTTTGCATTTACCGATATCATGAAGTACTCCTGCGATAGTAAGCGTATTCACATCTGTCTTTTCCATATGAAGCCATCGTCCGATCATCCTTGTAATAAGCCCTACATTCAGACAGTGTGAGTACAATGGGTCTGCAATGGTGCGCATGTTGTAGAGCATGTCAAAGGTCTCGATTGTAGTGCCGCACGATGAGGAAAGGTCAATGACAGCGGTAAGAAGCGCAGCCTCATCAAAGGATTTTTCACCGGCACAGATTTTGCCAAAGGTATCCTTGATTTGATTTATGCATGTGAGGTATTTGAGCTGGAAGCCTAGGAACTCTTCTGAGGCCTGAACACGCTGGATGTTGGTCACCATCTCATGTGCGCGGGTTTTGGGTACAGGTTTTACCTTGTCTCGCTTCGCTGTATTTTCGCCGGCTTGCGGTGCTGCTGCATCGAATGGGTTTTGAATTGAGATGCTGCCTACCTTATATAGCTTCATTTTGTTGATGAGCTGACGGGTGAGTGGTGTGCCGGGCAGTGCAAGTATCTGCCCCAGAGGGGTCTTTATCGGTTCTGCTGCCACCATACCAATCTGCGCATCTTTTATGCTGATTTTAATCATGAGTTACTCCAAAAATTTATTTTGATATTGTGTGTTTAGTACTATAAATACAAATTTAAGTATAATTGCCAAAATTATGAAAGTCAATAAAGAAGAAAGAATAATTGCATAAAATAGCTTATAAATAATGAATAGGGTATCGAAAATGGATTATTGATAAATCTGTATCGAAAATGATACTTGACATATATATCATGTGGTAGTAATATAGCTGACAGAGATTTGAAAAATTCTATATTGTAACTTCTCTTATTCAGAGCAGTGGAGATACAAAGGATCTATGAAGTCACGGCAACCCCGTTAAGGAAGGTGCCAACCTGAGCGAGCAATTTCGAACAATAAGAGGATTTTTATTATCTTAATTTTAATCCACTTATTTGCAGTAAGTGGTTTTTTATTGGAAAAATATTGGTCACATAGTATGAAAGGAGCAACAGATAATTAATGGAAAAATTATTATTTACATCAGAATCAGTAACTGAGGGACACCCGGATAAGCTTTGCGATGCAGTATCAGATGCCATCCTTGATGCATGCATACAGCAGGACCCGATGAGCCGTGTGGCATGTGAGACAGCAAGCTGTACAGGCTTCATCCTTGTAACAGGAGAGATTACCACAAAGGCACAGCTTGATATTCCTGCAATCGTCAGAAAAACAGCACTTGAGATCGGATATGATGACGGAAAGAAGGGACTCGACGGAAACTCATGTGCAGTAATGGTTTCAATCGACAAGCAGTCTGCTGATATCGCCATGGGAGTTGACAAGGCACTAGAGGCAAAAGAGGGCGACATTACAGACAACCTCGACACCGGAGCCGGAGATCAGGGAATGATGTTTGGATATGCTACAAACGAGACTGAGGAGTACATGCCATACCCAATCGCGCTTGCTCATAAGCTTGCATTCCAGCTGACAAAGGTTCGTAAAGACGGAACACTTACTTACCTTCGTCCGGATGGAAAGACACAGGTTACAGTAGAGTATGATGAGGCAGGAAAGCCGGTAAGACTTGAGGCAGTTGTACTTTCTACACAGCATGACCCGGATGTGACTCGAGCAGATCCATGAGGACATTAAGAAATATGTATTTGATCCAATTCTTCCAAAGGATATGATTGATGCTGAGACAAAGTTCTTTATCAATCCTACAGGACGTTTCGTAATAGGTGGACCACACGGAGATGCAGGTCTCACCGGTCGTAAGATTATCGTAGATACCTACGGCGGATACGCACGTCACGGTGGCGGTGCATTCTCCGGAAAAGACTGTACAAAGGTAGACCGTTCTGCGGCTTATGCAGCACGTTATGCAGCAAAGAATGTTGTGGCAGCAGGACTGGCTAAGAAATGTGAGATTCAGCTTTCTTATGCAATCGGTGTTGCACAGCCGACATCTATCATGGTTGATACATTCGGCACAGGAAAGCTTGCAGATGACAGAATCGTTGAAATCGTAAGGGAGAATTTCGACCTTCGTCCGGCAGGAATCATCAAGATGCTGGATCTGAGAAGACCAATCTACAGCCAGACAGCAGCTTACGGACACTTCGGACGTACAGATATCAAGCTGCCTTGGGAGGCACTTGATAAGGTTGAGGACCTCAAGAAGTATCTCTAAACAATATGTGGGGCTTCGCGCTTTTTAGGTTGTGAGCGCCGGATAGTATACATTATATTTCTTAGAAAAAGTTAGAAAGAATTTAGAGAAAATTTAGACAGAAGTTATCGGATATATGATATAATTAAGTCATGGGACTGACATTGAGTCGGTTTCCATGGCTTTTTATTTTCAGGAGGAACGGATATGAGCAGAATTTTGATAGTAGAGGACGAGGTTGCAATTGCTGATCTTGAGAAGGATTACCTGGAGCTGAGCGGCTTTGAGGTAGAGGTGGAGAATGATGGCACAAGCGGTCTCGCAAGGGCATTGGCGGAGGATTTTGATTTGTTTATTCTTGACCTTATGCTGCCTGGCATTGATGGCTTTGAGATTTGCAAACAGATTCGTGAGAAAAAGAACACACCGATACTCATGGTTTCAGCCAAGAAGGATGACATAGACAAGATAAGAGGACTCGGACTCGGTGCAGATGATTATGTCACAAAGCCGTTTTCTCCATCAGAGCTTGTTGCCAGGGTAAAGGCTCATCTGGCCAGATATGAGCGCCTCATTGGAAGCGCCACACCGAAAATGACATCGTTGAAATTCGTGGTATCAAGATTGACAAAACAGCCCGCCGTGTGTGGGTAAACGGAGAGGAAAAGCAGTTTACCACAAAGGAATTTGACCTGCTCACATTCCTTGCTGAGAATCCAAACCATGTATTTACCAAGGAGGAGCTCTTCAAGGAAATCTGGAATATGGATTCAGTAGGAGATATCGCGACGGTTACCGTGCATATCAAGAAGATTCGTGAGAAGATCGAGTTCAACACGGCGAAACCGCAGTATATTGAGACTATTTGGGGCGTGGGATACCGTTTTAAGCTGTAGTGATTTTTAAAAAATATAGTAGATATTGTAGTATTAATAGGACATATCAAATTCAAATGCGAAAGGATATGTCCTTGTTGTATATATAAAGTGACTTATTAATTTATTCAAATGGAGAATACTATGAAGATAAAACAAAACTTGCTATATCATTCTGCATAATTATTTTTGTGCCTGTTGTGCTCACCAGTATAGTGCTTGTGGGCTTCAATAAGATTCAGCTAAAGGCCATAAACAAGACATATGGCATGGAGGATGCGGGCATGCTCGCGCTCACTGACACAGTACAGTTTCTGAACAAGGTGACAGGGCGCACATATGATGAGCTCGAGAAGACATCGCTCATAGAACCATCCAGGCTTCTTGATAGTGATTATCTGACTAAGATAAATAAGAAGCTGGAGAAGAAGTATTCATATCTCATAGTGAAAAGTGAAGGAGAGCTCATTTTCAATGGTGGAATTGATAATGATGATATTTTGAGAAAGCTTCCGCGAATATCCAATAAGCAGAGCAGCTCTGATGTGAGCAGCTATATGGACAGTGATGACAAGGTGCTCATAAAGCAGCTTAATTTTCGTGACAGTGATGGTGACGAGGCGAGTCTTTACATAGTGACATCAACTGCGTGCGTGATCCCTGAGGTCAGGACTGTTTTGATGGAGGGAGCATTTGCACTAGTATTGATACTTCTTACTACGGCTGCCATGCTTATAGTGTGGATATACAGGAGTATCATCACACCGATAGAGAGGCTGCGTATTGCCGCTGAAAATATCAAGGATGGTAATCTGGACTTTGAGCTTGAGACGAGCCCGAGCGACGGAGAGATTGGCGAGCTGTGTACTGCGTTTGAGCAGATGCGTGCCCGCCTCAAGAAAAATGCCGAGGAAAAGGTGACGAATGAGTCTGAAAACAGAGTGTTAATCAGTAATATCGCACATGATTTAAAGACTCCTATTACAGCGGTAAAGGGCTACGCCGAGGGCATACTTGACGGAGTGGCAAACACCCGAAAAGGTAGATAAATACGTCGACCATTTACAATAAGGCAAACGATATGGATAAGCTCATTAATGAGCTGACACTTTACTCGAAGATTGATACGAACAGGATTCCATACAATTTTGCGAAGATAAATGTCACAGATTATTTTAACGACTGTGTTGAGGAAATAGGACTCGATCTTGAGGCGAAAAATATCGCTTTCATATGAGAATCATGTGGATAGCAACGTGCTTATCATTGCTGATCCGGAGCAGCTTCGCCGTGTGATTAATAATATAGTCGGCAATTCGGTGAAGTATATGAACAAGACACAAAGCTATATAGATATCAGGATAAATGATGTTGGTGACTTCATACAGGTTGAAATCGAGGATAATGGACGAGGAATCGACCAGAGAGATATGCCATATATTTTTGACAGGTTTTACAGAGCGGATGCATCGAGAAATTCGGCTACCGGAGGCAGCGGCATAGGACTTTCCATCGTAAAGAAGATTATAGAGGATCACGGCGGCAAGATATGGGCTACCAGCAAAGAGGGTGATGGAACTACCATGTTTTTCGTAATCAGAAAGTATCAGGAAACACAGGATATGAACCGGCAGTAAACAAATAAACAGGATATTGACATAAAAAGTAAAACTATAATTAAAAATAACAGTTAGATATTAAAATTTAAAATTAAGAGCTCCCGATTAACAGCGCAAATAGTGTTGTCAGCCGGGAGCTTTAATGTATTTTTTATTTAAAATAAGTTAAGGAAAAATACATAAAATATTTGAAAAATAAAGTCTGACGTAGTAAAATAGTAACATTGCACGAAAGAACCATGGAGAAATCGAAAGGGGGACAAACATGCATAAATTCAGACAAAAATATATAGGAGACAAAGCATTTTATAAGCGATATCTCATGCTGGCCATACCAATGATAATCCAGAATGCAATCACAAATCTGGTAAGCTTTCTGGACAACATTATGGTAGGACAGCTTGGTACAGAGCAGATGTCGGGAGTAGCAATCGTAAACCAGCTCATATTTGTGTACAATCTGGCAGTGTTTGGGGCAGTGTCAGCGGCAAGTATATTCGAGCACAGTATTTTGGCAAGGGAAATCATAAGGGGCATATGTATTCCTTCAGATTCAAGCTGTATGCAGCGCTGCTTGTTACAGCAATAGCGATGACACTGTTTATCACGAACGGAACAGGTTTCATATCACTTTATCTGACAGATACGGCAGGAAACGGTGCCACGGAGGTAGCACTGGCATATGGAAAGGAATATCTGGAAATTGTTATGATAGGTCTCATACCGTTTGCGGTGACACAGGCCTATGCGACAAACATAAAGGAAACAGGACAGACTTTTGTACCGATGGTTGCAAGCTTTGCAGCAGTTGGAAGCAATGCGGTGCTTGATTTTCTGCTCATCTTCGGAATAGGACCGATACCAAAGCTGGGTGTGGCGGGAGCAGCTATTGCCACTGTGATGTCGCGATATATTGAGACAATAATAGTTGTGATGTGGGCGCATAAAAACAGGGATAAGAATAGATATCTCGAGGGCGCTTACAGAGGAATAGGAATGCCGTTTGGTGAGTTTAAGACTATATTCATCAAGGGACTGCCACTCATGCTCAATGAGCTTTTATGGGCAGCAGGCATGACAACGGTTACACAGTGCTATTCAGTACGAGGACTCTCGGTAATCGCAGGTTTAAACATTGCGACAACGATAACAAACCTTTTCAATATCGTGTTTATACAGCTTGGCGCATGCATCAGCATAGTTGTAGGGCAGTATCTTGGAGCCGGTGAGCTTGAAAAGGCAAAGGATGCGGATAACAAGATGATAGTGTTCAGTGTGTTCTGCTGTTCTGTAATGGCGGCGGTCATGCTTCTGGTAGGCGGATTTTTCCCTCAGATATATAACACAACAGATGAAATCAAGTCACTCGCAACAAGCTTCATAGCGGTATCAGCGATAATTATGCCATTTTGTGCATTTACACATTCGTCGTATTTCACACTCCGCTCAGGCGGCAAGACACTGGTCACATTTCTGTTTGACTCCGTATTTACGTGGGTGATAGTGGTGCCGGTGGCATTTGTGCTCGCCAAATACACTGCACTTGGCATAGTAGCGGTGTACTTCCTTGTGCAGGCCACAGAGCTGATAAAGGTAGTCATCGGATACTTCATGGTGAAAAGCGACGTGTGGCTCGTGCAGATGGTATAGGAATGTAAGTCATTATCTTGCGGAAAAGTAAAATAAAAGTTATACTGTAGCAAAAGTCAGCATAACAGTTCTAATCCAGAATGAAACGGAGCATAAAATGAGCGAAGAAAAACAGCACAAGCGCCGCGTGCACTATAGCGGAAAATATCCCAAAAATTTGAGGAAAAATACAAGGAATTAAATCCGGAAAAATACAAGGATACAATTGAGCATGTCATTAGCAAGGGAAATACCCCTGCGGGCATGCACATATCCATAATGGTAAAAGAAATCATAGATTTTCTGGACATAAAGCCGGGACAGACAGGCTTTGATGCCACACTCGGATACGGTGGCCACACAAGGGCAATGCTTGAAAAGCTTGAAGGACAGGGACATATGTTTGCTACAGATGTTGACCCAATCGAGTCTGAAAAGACAAAAAGCGTCTCGCGGAAGCAGGTTTTGGAGAGGATATTCTCACCATAAAGCTTCAGAACTTCTGCACAATAGATGAGATTGCAAAGGAAGTAGGAGGCTTTGATTTCATACTTGCCGATCTGGGAGTTTCATCAATGCAGATAGATAATCCTGAGCGTGGATTTTCGTTTAAGGTGGATGGACCGCTGGATCTGCGTCTTAATCCAAATGCCGGTATCAGTGCAGCAGAGCGGCTTGATAATATATCCCGTGAGGGGCTTTCGGGTATGCTCTATGAGAACTCAGATGAGCCGTATTGCGAGGAGCTTGCAAAGGCAATCACAGACGAGATCAGGAAGGGCAACCGCATAGATACGACCACAAAGCTTCGTCACATTATAGAGCAGACACTCGATTTTCTCCCTGAAAAGGATAAGAAGGACATAATCAAAAAGACCTGTCAGCGCACATTCCAGGCGCTTCGCATAGACGTAAACCATGAGTTTGAGGTGCTATATGAGTTTATGGAAAAGCTTCCGGGAGCATTAAAGCCCGGTGGAAGAGCTGCCATCCTTACCTTCCATTCAGGAGAGGACAAGCTGGTCAAAAAGGCACTCAAGGCAGGATATAAAGCAGGAATATACAGCGACTATTCCAAGGATGTGATTCGTCCATCAGCACAGGAATGTGCTCAGAACGGACGTGCCAGGTCCACGAAGATGCGCTGGGCGGTCCGTGCTGAATAGAAAAGAATAAAAATAGTTCTAAAAACCTATTGCTTTATTGAGAAAAATAGTCTACTATGAACGTGTTATATGACTGACGGATAAGTGGAATAACCACATGAAATATAACAAATAAGAGCCGACCGTCTGGGCGATAAACCCGGACAGCCGGCTCTTTTTGATTATAAAATCAGCCATAGTCGTGTAAATAACTGGGGAATGTATCTCAAAAGAAACAACATGGATATTGACAAAAATACTGTAGTAAGTATATACTAACCATAGTTAAACAAAACTAATCAAATGAAGTAACATTCACACATTTTAAGGAGGATATTACAATGATAGAAATGAAAGAGTGGGATGGATTTGAAGGACGTCTTTGGAAAGAGGAAATCAACGTCCGTCAGTTTATTCAGGACAACTACACTCCATACGACGGAGATGAGAGCTTTTTAGCTGATCCGACAGATGCTACAAACAAGCTGTGGGATGCGCTTCAGAAATTACAGAAAGAGGAGCGTGCCAAGGGCGGAGTTCTTGACATGGAGACAGAGGTTGTAACAGGAATCACAGCTTACGGCCCTGGATATATAGATGAGTCATTAAAGGATCTCGAGCAGATTGTAGGTCTTCAGACAGATAAGCCGTTAAAGAGAGCATTCATGCCTTACGGTGGAATCAAGATGGCAGTACAGGCTGCTGAGACATATGGTTACAATGTAAGCGACAAGCTCAAGGAAATTTTCACAAAATATCATAAGACACACAACACAGCAGTATTCGATGCATACACACCTGAGATGATGAAGGTTCGTCATGCAAAGATCCTTACAGGTCTTCCTGACACATACGGCCGTGGACGTATCGTAGGCGATTACCGTCGTGTAGCATTATACGGACTTGATTATCTCATCGAAGAGAAATAAGAAGGATAAGGCAAACTGTGGCTGTGGACAGATGACAGATGATGTTATCCGTTTAAGAGAGGAAATCGCAGAGCAGATTAAATGTCTTGAGGATATGAAGAAGCTTGCAGAGATTTACGGATACGATATCTCAAGACCTGCAACAAACGCAAAAGAGGCAGTTCAGTGGTTATACTTTGGATACTTAGCTGCAATCAAAACTCAAAATGGTGCTGCAATGTCAGTTGGACGTGTATCTACATTCCTTGATATCTACATCAAGAGAGATATGGACAAGGGCATCCTCACAGAGCAGGAAGCACAGGAGCTCATCGACCATTTTACAATGAAGCTTCGTATGGTTAAATTTGCACGTATCCCTTCATACAACCAGTTATTCTCAGGTGATCCTGTATGGGCAACACTTGACGTGGCAGGAACAGGTGTGGACGGACGTTCAATGGTTACAAAGACAGACTTCCGTTTCCTCCATACATTAGAGAACATGGGACCTGCACCAGGAGCCAAACCTCACAGTATTCTACTCATCAAAGCTTCCTCAGACCTTCAAGGATTATGCAGCCCGCATCTCAATTGAGACAAGCTCAATCCAGTATGAGAACGATGACGCAATGAAGCCGGTATGGGGCGATGATTACAATCTGCTGCTGCGTATCTGCAACACAGACAGGAAAAGAGATCCAGTTCTTCGGAGCACGTGCAAACCTTGCAAAATGTCTGCTTTACGCAATCAATGGTGGTGTTGATGAGAAATCAGGTGAGCAGGTAGGACCAAACTACGCACCTATCACATCAGAGTACCTTGACTATGACGAGGTAATGGCGAAATACGACAAGATGATGGACTGGTTAGTAGACATCTATGTAAATACATTAAACCTTATCCAGTACATGCATGACAAATACTACTATGAAGCAGCAGAGCTTGCACTCATGGATACAGACTTAAAGAGAACATTTGCAACAGGAATCGCAGGATTCTCACACGTAATTGATTCTCTTTCAGCAATCAAATATGCAAAGGTTAAGGTAGTACGTGACGAGAGCGGACTGGCAAAGGATTTCGAAATCGAGGGAGAGTTCCCTAAATACGGAAACGATGATGACCGCGCGGACGAAATCGGTGTATGGCTTCTTAAGACATTCATGGACAAGTTAAAGAAGCATCACACATACCGTGATTCAGAGCCTACAACATCAATCCTTACAATTACATCAAACGTAGTATACGGAAAAGCTACAGGAGCAATGCCTGACGGACGTAAAGCAGGAGAGCCGCTTTCACCGGGAGCAAACCCATCATACGGCGCAGAGCAGAACGGACTTCTCGCATCCTTAAACTCACTCACAAAGCTTCCATATGAGTGGGCGCTTGATGGAATCTCAAATACACAGACCATCAATCCGGGAGCACTCGGAAACAACGAGGGAGAGAGAATCGACAACCTTGTAAACGTAATGGACGGATACTTCGATCAGGGAGCACATCACCTGAACGTAAACGTATTCGGAACAGAGAAACTCATCGATGCAATGGAGCATCCTGAGAAGGAGGAGTACGCAAACTTCACAATCCGAGTATCAGGATACGCAGTTAAGTTCATCGACCTCACAAGAGAGCAGCAGCTCGATGTAATCTCACGTACATGCCACGAGAGAATGTAAAAAATATCCAACATTCCAGAATGTGCAGGCCAAGTGCCTGCATATTCTGATTTTCTAAATAACACCACAGCGTAAGGAATTTTCGGAAGGTGTGTAAAAGCCGGTCGCGTCAAGCGTAGAAAACCTAAATCATAATTCATACAGCCTCTTAGCCCGAAGAACTGAGCATTGCTAAGTCCCGGTCGGCGGGTTGCCGAAAATTCCGTACCATAAAAATAAAAGTAGCAGCAACAACCTGAAGGAGGTAAAACATGGGAGAAACACTAGGAAGAGTACACTCGGTAGAAAGCTTTGGCTCAGCAGACGGCCCGGGAGTGAGATATATAGTATTTTTGAAGGGCTGCAATATGCGCTGTAAATACTGCCATAACCCGGACACATGGGCCAAATGCGGCGAAAATGACGGTGCAAAGCTGATGACACCGCAGGAGGTGCTAAAGACCGCCATGCGCTATAAAGCGTACTGGAAGCAAACAGGCGGCATTACAGTAAGCGGAGGTGAAGCACTTTTGCAGATAGACTTTGTCACAGAGCTATTTAAGCTTGCAAAGGAAAAAGGTGTAAACACATGCCTTGACACATCAGGAAATCCGTTTACCGTGGAAGAACCGTTTTTTGGCAAATTTAATGAGCTGATGAAATATACAGATCTCTTCATGCTGGACATCAAGCATATAGATGACGAGGAGCACAAAAAGCTTACGGGACAGACAAATAAGAATATCCTTGATATGGCACAATATCTCTCAAAAAACGGTAAAAAAATGTGGATACGTCATGTGCTTGTGCCTGGAATCACCACGGATGAGAAATATTTAAAGCAGCTTAGAGAGTTTATCGACACACTTAAAACAGTGGACAGGGTTGAGGTGCTGCCGTACCACACACTTGGCGTATTTAAGTGGAAGGAGCTTGGTATACCGTATCAGCTTGAGGGGGTGGAACCTCCGACAAAGGAACAGATAGAATGTGCAAAAAGAATATTAAATTGTCAGAATTAGTTTTTAAATACCATTGCTAACAACTCATTAAGTTGATAAAATATAATAAATAACTATTATTTTACACCGATGCTGCCTTCGTTTGTATGTGAGGTGACACTTGGCTATATGCTTGCGTATCGCAACTGTAAATGTGATGAACAGTTAAAATTTACAATAATAATTTGCGGGAGTTACAACATGGGAAAACCAGATATCATTTACGAAGACAACGACATTATCGTCTGCTACAAGCCGGCGGGAATTGCTACACAGACCAGGCGTATAGGGCAGCAGGATATGGAGAGTTTCATAAGAAATTACAGGGCGGCTAAAAATGAGCCGCCTTATGTCGGCATAGTGCACAGGCTCGACCAGCCGGTAGAGGGAGTGATGGTATTTGCCAAGAATCAGAAAGCAGCGGCTTCTTTAAGCAGACAAATAAAGGAGCATACAACCGAGAAATATTATCGTGCGGCAAGCAGAGGACAGGGAGTGTCAGGAACAGATAAGAAAGAAGATAATCATGCCCCGGCATGGCATACTCTTACAGATTATATTTCATTCGACAAGCGTACCAATACATCAAAAATCACAAGCGAAAAAGACAGGCTGGCAAAAAAAGCAGTGCTTCAGTACAGGGTGATATCAGTGACGCCGGATAGGGACGGCTCCCAAAATGAATGCATTAGAACAGAATTTGACATAAAGCTTCTCACTGGAAGGCATCATCAGATACGTTTGCAGCTTGCACATATCGGCTATCCACTGATTGGAGATACCAAGTATAGGAAGCCTGCCTCAAATAACTCAGGAATGGGAAGCAAATCAGGACGCACCGGTGGCGGTGTGAGGGAGCAGCTTGCACTTTGCTCCTACAAGCTTGTTTTGACCATCCTGCGACAGGGGAGAGGATGACATTTGAATTACCATAGTGCTGTTGGGAATAAGATGAATTAAAGTGTATGGTCTTTTTTATATGAAGAAAAATACAGTTGACAGTATTATTTATATTATCTATTATAAGTTCATAGGTTAGTTACTTGAGTGGTTAACCATGCAACCATACCGCAAATATGAGCGAAATTAGCTGTGTAGCAGCGATGCTAAACAGAGTGCAGATAAAGTACAAATATCGTGCGGTTTTGCGAATGTGTGTGGTGGTTCTGGATAGTTTCGATAATAAAAAGTACAACAAGTAGGTAATTGCGGAACAAGTGCGCACTCCTGATTAAAAAGCGGTAAGAATTCTGCAACGTAGGATTCTTAAAGATGAAAAGTAGGTGCTTCTAAATTTAGACATGACTAAAAGATTTCCCAGATAAACTGCGAAGAAAAGATTATATGCATATTAATAATCAGGCAATCAAGGGCTTCAAACTCCGAATGTATTTGTACTGATGAATCTTATCAGCGACAATTACAGTAACAAGCTGGGTGATTCCGGCAAGAAGTAAATCAGCATGAAGCGTTTTCTCATTCTGGGTCTTACGATTCGCAATGTTGCAACTATCTTTGAAATGGTTGATTGAATTTTCAACATTTACACGGATCTTGTAAGTATTTTCCCATTCTTTCGAGCTACGTTCTATGCCAGGATAGGCACGGAGAGGAATAAAAGCATTACGAAATCCAATGTCTTCGAAGATCGTAAATCCAACAAGAATTCCTGTTTAAAACGTGTAAATTTGGAACCATCTGGAACAGCATCAAAGTCGCAGAAATCACGAAGTTCCGAGAGTACTCTAGGAACGCAATCGAGCGTATCTGTCGGGATTGAAAAAAATACGCTGGAGTAGAAGTGCCTTGAGCATCGGATAAAGCTGGTGCTTTCGAGGTATTCCGGTTGAAGCTTTGATGGTTGGAATGAATATGTACGATATTTAAATTTAGATTTTGGAAACTGGACTGATTTGCGAGGTACAACTTTTAATGGATAAAAAAAAGCGACTACTTATTCTAATATTTGTATTAATATTAAGCGGAATTGTTGTGATATTCATACATAAAAATGGTTCCATGAAAGGAGATTCTATTATGGAAGAAAATGCTATTTCCGGAGATGATAATACTCATTGGTTCCATTCAAACGGTATCATCACATCCATAGATAACTCTCAAAAAAAATCTGTGTTGATATCAGTCAAAAAAATAATTTTTTTGATGGTACCAATATTACATTAAATTGCAACAAATCATCTCTCGACATTACACATTTAGAGGCTGGTCAAGAAATTACTTTCTATTTCTTTGAGAATAATGTACTTGACACTGAAGTTGCAATAGAGAAACTAAATATCGTTACACCATAACCTTTAGGGATTAGATAGTGTTCATCTAATCCCTTTTATTATGCTATGACATAATATTGGCACATCTCTATGATTGAAGTGTAAATTTACACATGCTACAATAAGTATTGCTTATAGTTTTCTTTATTTTCAGCACCTATAAATGGTGCTTTTTTGTACCCGTAATTCATTCAATCACTGACAACTTGTTCTAAGTATTTTATACGTACAGCATACTTAACCATATACCAAACGTAAACTGTACATACAGCCATACGTATAACGTTTTCTATTTGTATAGAAAAGAGGCGGAGCATGTGAATGAAATTCTGAATCGAGAAATCAATCTATATTCAGATAAGCGAAATGATAGAAAACGACATACTGCGGGATGTGCTTTTGAGGATGAGCGCGTGCCGAGCACAAACGAGCTTGCAAAGCTGTATGCGATAAATCCGTCTACAGCGGCAAAGGGCATAAATATACTTGTGGATGCAGGAATTTTGTATAAGAAAAGAGGGATTGGAATGTTTGTGAGTGACGGAGCAAAGGAAGTAATAAGGACAAAGCGGAAAGCCCGTTTTGTTGAAGCTGAACAATATGACGTAGCGAAAAATAAAAACTAGAAAATTTTCGTCTACATGACGAAAAACAGTAAAATTTTTAATGTTTATCGAAAAATATTCTATAGTGATTCCCGAAATATTTTTGTATACTAGCCTTACCAACAAAACAAAGGGGGACAAAAATATATGAAGAAAAAATTTGTTGCAATCATGATGGTAGCTGCTATGGCAGCGTCAATGGCCGCTTGTGGATCAGATGGGGTTCTTCTGATACACAGAAAGGGGAAGCAGCACAACGACATCTGATGTTGCAAACAAGGACAAGCCACTTGTGTGGTTCAACCGTCAGCCATCAAACAGCTCAACAGGAGAGCTTGACACAACAGCACTCAACTACAACAAGGATACCTATTATGTAGGTTTCGATGCTAATCAGGGAGCTGAACTTCAGGGAGAAATGGTAAAAGAGTATATCGAGAAGAACATTGATACGATCGACAGAAATGGGGATGGCGTTATCGGATATGTACTGGCAATCGGTGATATCGGACATAACGATTCAATTGCAAGAACAAGAGGTGTTCGTAAAGCTCTTGGAACAGGCGTAGACAAGAGCGGCGAGATTGACAGTGCTCCGGCAGGAACAAACTCAGACGGAAAAGCAGCTGAGGTTCAGGACGGCAAGATTACTGTAAACGGCAAAGACTATGTAGTAAGAGAGCTGGCTTCTCAGGAAATGAAAAACTCAGCAGGTGCTACATGGGATGCAGCTACAGCCGGAAATGCAATCGGAACATGGTCATCATCATTTGGCGAGTCAATCGACGTAGTTGTTTCTAACAACGATGGAATGGGAATGTCAATGTTCAATGCATGGTCAAAGGACAACAAGGTTCCAACATTCGGATACGATGCCAACAGCGATGCTGTAGCAGCAATCGGTGAAGGATATGGCGGAACAATCAGCCAGCATGCTGACGTTCGGCTTACCTCACACTTCGTGTACTTAGAAACGCACTCGATGGTGTAGATATTGATACAGGTATCGGCACAGAGGATGATGCAGGAAACGTATTAAGCGATGATGTATATGTTTACAAGGATGATGAGAGATCTTACTACGCATTAAATATTGCTGTAACAGCCGATAACTACAAGGATTTCACAGATTCAACAGTTGCATGGGCACCTGTTTCAACACAGCTTGATTCAGCAAAGCACCCTACAAAGAAGGTATGGCTGAATATCTACAACGCATCGGATAACTTCTTAAGCTCTACCTATCAGCCACTCTTACAGAAGTATGATGATCTCTTAAATCTTGATGTTGAGTACATCGGTGGAGACGGACAGACAGAGTCTAATATCACAAACCGTCTTGGAAACCCGAGCGAGTATGATGCTTTTGCAATCAACATGGTTAAGACAGATAATGCAGCTTCTTATACAGCTCTTTTGAACCAGTAAAAGTATTTAAAGCACTTAGTTGGGGAGGGAAAAATCTCTCCCCAAAATAAAGTGTATACAGACGACAGCAAATATAGAGTTAGGAGCAGGAAGTATGGGCGATAAGAATAATGAAAACATCTTATCGATTCGTGGCATGAGCAAGTCATTTGGACGAAACAGGGTTCTTGACCACATCAATTTAGATGTGAAAAAAGGTACTGTAATGGGTCTCATGGGGATAACGGAGCCGGTAAGTCGACAATGATGAAATGTCTTTTTGGTACATACCAGAAGGACGAGGGAACTATATATCTGGACGGAAAAGAGGTAAGCTTTTCGGGTCCTAAGGATGCACTGGAAAATGGAATAGCGATGGTGCATCGAGTTGAACCAGTGTCTTGAGAGAAATGTCGTAGACAATCTGTTTCTCGGAAGATATCCGGTCAATTCATTTGGTATGATTGATGAGGGACGCATGAAAAAAGAAGCGTCTGAATTATTCAGAAAGCTGGGAATGACAGTTAATCTCGAGCAGCCGATGAAAAATATGTCAGTATCACAGCGACAGATGTGTGAGATTGCAAAGGCAATATCATACAACTCAAAGGTTATAGTATTGGATGAGCCTACATCATCACTTACGGTACAGGAGGTTGAAAAGCTGTTCCAGATGATGAGGATGCTTCGTGACCAGGGTATTTCACTTATCTATATTTCTCACAAGATGGATGAGATTTTTGAGATATGTGATGAGATTTCCGTTCTTAGAGATGGTAATCTGGTCATGACAAAGAGTGCCAAAGACACGGATATGAATGAACTGATTGCAGCTATGGTTGGACGAGTACTGGAGAACAGATTCCCTCCGGTAGACAACAAACCAAAGGATGTAATCTTGTCAATACAGCATCTTTCGACAAAGTACGAGCCACATCTGCAGGACATCACATTTGATGTGCATGAGGGGGAGATATTTGGACTATACGGACTTGTCGGAGCAGGTCGTACAGAGCTTCTTGAGACGATTTTCGGAATCAGGACAAGAGCTGCGGGACGAGTATATTTTAAGAACCAGCTTATGAATTTCACCTGTGCAAAGGAGGCTATGGACTATGGCTTCGCACTTATCACAGAGGAAAGAAAAGCAAATGGACTTTTCCTTAAGGGAAACCTCACCTTTAACACAACAATCGCAAATCTCGGTGCTTATAAGAATGGACCGGCACTTTCAGACAGCAAGATGACAAAGGCCACCTCTGATGAGATAAAGATTATGCACACAAAGTGTATGGGACCGGAGGATATGATTTCGGCTCTGTCAGGAGGAAACCAGCAGAAGGTTATCTTTGGTAAATGGCTTGAAAGAGGACCGCAGATATTCATGATGGATGAGCCTACAAGAGGTATCGATGTAGGTGCCAAATATGAGATTTACGAGCTGATAATCAATATGGCAAAGCAGGGTAAGACAGTCATTGTAGATTCATCTGAGATGCCTGAGATCCTTGGTATAACAAATCGTATCGGAGTCATGTCAAACGGACGACTCTCGGAATTGTCAATACAAAGGAAACCAATCAGGAAGAACTGCTGAGACTCAGTGCAAAGTACCTATAATAAAGGAGAAGACGGATATGGCTAATAGTAAGATTTTAACGGCTGAGCAGGAGCGTGCTCTGCGCCAGCCTATCGACGAATATGTTGGTGGAATACAAAAAGAAATTGATGCACTCAGAAAAGACGGAACTACAAAGGTTGTAGAGTGTCAGTCAGCGATAGCAGGCATCAAGAGAGATAAAACTCTTTCAAAGGGCGAGAAAGAGTCAGAAATAGCAGCCTGCGAGAAAGAGCTTGCAAAGGCAAAGGCTGTTGAGGCAAAGAACAAGGATGAGATTTCAAAGCTCATTGCCAAGGCTGAAAGCTATTTAAAGGAAAATTTTGATTCAAAGTATTACAATGCCGTTAAGGCAAGCTGTGAGGCGGAAAAGGCAGAGGCGCTTGCTGCTCATAATGAGAGAATGGCAGAGCTTGATAAAAAGCACAAGGCTGCTCTTGCAAAGACATCAGACAGTACTGAGATAAAGGAAGAAAACTACGTACACAAGAATCGTATTTCCAATGAGAAGCTTGAGCTCGAGAAAGAGTATCAGACGATCAAGGACAAAAAGCATGAGGCATACAGCTACAAGTATCACCTGATTGATATGCTTCGTCTTTCAAAGTTCACATTTATGGAGAAAAGAGCTCAGAAATGGGAGAATTACAAGTATACGTTCAATAGGAGAAACTTCCTGTTACAGAATGGTCTTTATATTGCAATTATACTTATATTCATAGCGCTTTGTGTCATAACACCGATAAAGAAGGGCACACCTCTTCTGACATACAACAACATACTGAATATTCTTCAGCAGGCTTCACCGAGAATGTTCTTAGCACTTGGTGTTGCAGGACTTATCCTCTTAACAGGAACGGACCTTTCTGTTGGACGAATGGTTGGTATGGGTATGACAACAGCCACAATCATCATGCATCAGGGTATCAATACAGGTTCTGTATTCGGTCATATATTTGACTTTACAGGAGTACCAACAGGTGCAAGAGTTGTTATCGCATTACTTGCATGTATCGTGCTTTGTACATTCTTCACAAGTATTGCAGGATTTTTTACAGCGAAGTTTAAGATGCATCCGTTTATTTCAACCATGGCCAACATGCTTGTTATCTTCGGTATCGTAACATATGCTACAAAGGGAGTTTCATTCGGTGCTATTGAGCCGGTTATTCCTAACATGATTATTCCAAAGGTAAATGGTTTCCCAACCATCATCATCTGGGCAGTAGCAGCAATCGCAATTGTATGGTTTATCTGGAACAAAACAACGTTTGGCAAAAACCTGTATGCGGTAGGTGGAAACCCGGAAGCGGCAGCAGTTTCAGGTATCTCAGTATTTGCAGTAACTCTCGGCGCATTCGTGATGGCCGGTATTCTTTACGGTTTTGGCTCATGGCTTGAATGTGCAAGAATGGTTGGTTCAGTTCAGCAGCTTACGGACAGGGATGGGATATGGATGCCATCGCAGCCTGCGTAGTTGGTGGCGTATCCTTTACCGGTGGTATCGGTAAGATATCAGGTGTTGTAACCGGTGTATGTATCTTCACAGCACTCACATATTCTCTGACAATCCTTGGTATTGATACAAACCTTCAGTTCGTATTCTCAGGAATTATCATTCTTGTAGCAGTTACACTTGACTGTCTGAAATACGTTCAGAAGAAATAATATCGCAAGAAAATTTCTTTTTCATACTTCCAAAATGATCAGCAGAGATGTCAGGGTGGCATCTCTGCTTTTTTCTTTAACAGTTACACTTTTGTTTATGTAAAGCTATAAAAGAATATATCAGATGTGGTATAATACTATACAGACACATTTTAATATCCGGGGGATAAATTTATGCTACACACGGATTTTATGGTGTATGCAGTTCAATAATTACAAGCAGGGAGAAGACATAAAATGTATACATTATTACTGGTTGATGACGAAGAGGATGTAATAGAGGTAATCGAGAGAAAGGTATCCTGGGAGCAGATTGGTTTTCATGTGGTAGGACATGCGGAAATGGCTTCAAGGCGCTTGAAATGATGGAGGACATGCAGCCGGATGTTGTGATGACTGACATACGTATGCCTTACATGGACGGACTTGAGCTGTGCAGTAACATCAGGCAGAGGTTTCCTGCGACGAAGCTCTTGCTTTTCACAGGCTTTGACGATTTTGAGTATGCAAAGGAGGCAGTACATCTCGAGATAGAGGAGTATATTTTAAAGCCACTCAATCTGGCTGAAATCACGGAGGTATTCAAAAAGCTTAAGACAAAGCTGGATGATGAGCTGAATGAGAAGAAAAACACAGACATATTGAAGCAGTATTATGCAGCATCGCTGCCTATTTTGCAGTCAAATTTTTACACGACACTTATCGAGGGACGCATACCGGAAAATGAGCTGGGCAGGTATATGCGTGACTATAAGATTGTGCTTGAGGGACCATATTACTGCTGTATTATCATACATACCTCCGCAAGTCAGATGCCGCAGGGCATGGATATCAGACTGCTTGCAGTGTCAGTAGAGCGACAGGCACAGGCTGATTTAAAGGAGCGCTGGAATGGCAGGATTTTTAACTATCTCGGTGATACGGTCATGATAGCCCAGCTTGTGCAGCAGGAGGATATCTCTGAGCTGACAGATGAGTGCGACAGATTCTGCAAATATGTAAATCATGTAATGGGAGCAAAGGTAACTGTCGGAATCGGACAGGTGTGCGAAAATGTACAGGAGCTGGTGAGCTCTTATCAGAGTGCGAGGGAGGCAGTATCCTACAGGGTGCTTTATGGCAGCAACAGGGCAATAAACATGACAGAGGTTGAGCCACAGCGACGTATATCAAAGGATGGCGATGAGGGAAATGAGCTGTCATATTTATTTAAAATGATTTGTATCGGCAAGATAGAGGATGTGGGACAGGCTGTTGAGGCGTATATGCAGCACAATTTTATGTCGCAGCAGTCACTTGAGGACTACCATGTGGCAGTAATGGAGCTGATCAGTGAGTTATATCATTTCATGAGCAATAATGAGCTAAATGCGCAGGAAATATCGGGAAGTGTAGGCAGGCTTTATAATGAGCTCTCCAATTTTGAGCCGGTGGTGCTCAAGCAGTGGCTTTTGGATTTTTCAAGCAGGCTGCACGACGATATGGCTGATGCCAGATACAACTCAAGAAGTCACTCATAGACAGTGCAAAGGATTATGTGCACAGGAATTACAGAAGTGTGGACCTTGGACTTGACGATACCTGTAAGGAATTAGGAGTATCTAACTCGTATTTTTCAAGTCTGTTCAAGAAGGAAACCGGCAGCTCGTTTGTGGAGTATCTGACTGATTACAGAATGGACAAGGCTGCCAGAATGCTTGTGGAGACAGACGACAAGAGCTATGTCATAGCCCAGAATGTAGGCTATGCGGATCCGAACTATTTCAGTTATGTTTTTAAGAGAAAGTATGGGGTTTCCCCATCCAGGTACAGGACAGAGTATGAGAAGAATAAGGTATAAATCAGGCAATATACAATCCATAATAATGCTCTCATTCTCACTGCTGTCGTTTGCAATAATGCTTGTCACAGTTGTGGTGATGTATATAAAATTTGCCGATGCATCGCAGGACAGTATCATAGAGAGCAATCATAAGGTGATGGACCAGACAATAGACAGTGTGGAAAGCTATCTGGTCAATATGAGGCAGGTTTCGGATGCGGCGTATTATAATGTAATAAAGGAGAATGATATTTTAAAGCAGTCTGACAGCATACACGATGGCATGAGTCTGCTCTATGAGTCAAACAAGGAATATCTGCGCAGTATTGCCTTGTATAATCAGTATGGAAGCCTTATAGCTGCAGAGCCTGTTGTGTCCCAGAAGGAGGACCCGGATGTGACAAAACAGGACTGGTTCATAGAAGCTATGGAGCGCATGGAAAATATACATTTTTCAACACCTCATGTACAGAATCTGTTTGACGATGGTTCCATGAGATATCATCTGGTCATATCATCAAGCCGTGCCGTGGAGCTGACCTCCGGTTCAGAATCACAGATGGGTGTGATGCTTGTGGACATGGATTATTCGAGTGTATCAAGGATGCTTGAGAGGATAAATACATCGGGAAAAGGACAGTATTATTATCTGTGTGATGCAAATGGCAATATTATTTACCATCCGCATCAGATACAGTTTGATGGAGATGTTCGAAAACAGCGATGTTGCGGCAAAGTCGCAAAACAGTATATATGATGATTATCTGAATGGAGTGCATCGTAAGATTATGGTAGATACAATCAGCTACACAGGCTGGAAGCTTGTATGTGTGATGCCATACTCAATCTTTACCAATAAGATGGCGGATGTGAAGCAGTTTGTTTTTGTTATAATGATTATTATGGCTATGATGTTTGTGTGGATAAACAGAGTGATAGCTATACGTATTTCAAAGCCGATAATGAAGCTGGATGATTCTGTGAAAAGGTATGAGAATGGCAATGAAGCAGATATTTATGTAGGCGGTTCCTCAGAGATACGGCATCTGGGATACTCTATACGTAATTCATAAGCAGAACAATGAGCTCATGAAGAAGATCGTATGGGAGCAGAACGAGAGACGAAAGAGCGAGCTTGATGTGCTTCAAAGCCAGATTAATCCGCACTTTTTGTATAATACTCTTGACTCCATCACATGGATGATTGAAGGAGGCAAAAACGAGGAGGCCTCGTTTATGATTACGCAGCTTGCAAAGCTTTTCCGTATCAGTCTGTCGAAGGGACATACCATAATACCTGTACGCGATGAGCTTTTGCACGCAAAAGCTACATGAATATTCAGAAGGTGCGCTATAAGAACAAATTTGAGGTGAGCTTTGAGGTAGACGAGGAAATAATGGACTACTGTGCGGTGAAGCTGGTGCTTCAGCCGATTTTGGAAAACGCACTAAATTACGGAATCAGAGAGCTGGACGATTTCGGAGAGATAGTAGTCGGAGGCCAAAAAGTGGGAGAGGATATAATCATAACGGTATCAGACAACGGAATGGGCATTCCGGAGAATGAAATTCCGCTTTTGCTGACAAATACGGACAGGGTTCACAAGAAGGGTTCGGGAGTGGGGCTTGTCAATGTAAATAACAGGATAAAGATACTGTTTGGAGAGCGCTATGGCCTGCATATAGAAAGTGAGCTTGATGAGGGAACAGTTGTGACAATCAAAATCCCGGCAATTGTCTATTCAGAGGAAAACAGACTTCAATTTGAGGAGCATCATATAGTATGAAGCAAGTACAATTCCCTTGCTGCATGGGAGGTGTGAGTGTGACAGTGAAAAATAAATGGACAAATATGAGCAAGAATAAGAGAAACTTCATCATAACAGAGCTGCTGCTAGGAGTACTACTTGTGATAGGAATAGGTTTTATCGCATACAATAAGCTCAATGAAAAACCGGAGCGTATTGCAGTTGTGATGGCTGATGTGGATGAAAGCCACAGTGCTGCGTTTAAATATGGCATGAAAATGGCGGCCTCTGAGTATGGTGTGGATGTAGTTATGATAAGTAAGGAAAATCTGAACAACATGTCAGATGAAATTGATGTCATAAAGCAGGAGATAAACAAAAAAGCTGATGCGGTCGTTTTCAAGCCGACAGAAGAAAAAATGACAGAAGAAAAAAGCCTTAATACACTTATCCGGATAAATAAAAAGACACCGATAATGGTAGTCGGAGACCAGGCGGGAAGCGAGAGCTTTAAGTCGTTAAATACAGTGGAGTTTGACCAGTACAGCATGGGTGCCAAACTGGCACAAAAGCTTCTTGCTGACAACAACGGAACACTTTCAGGTAAAAAAATAGGAATCTATTGTGAAAACACTGAATCCGATGCCTGTAAAAAACGCATTGATGGCATAAAGGATACTCTTGCGGAGAGCGGCTGTGTTGTGATGTGGATTGTATCAGGTGTTTCGGATACTGGGGAGAAAATAAATCTGCAGTCACAGAGAAAGGTTGACATAGTTCTTGCAATAGATGATGCAAGTGTGGTTGAGGCGGCAAAGGAAGCCTCTGATAATAATCTGCAGGGTGCACTGGTATATGGGATAGGAAACTCAACAGAAGCCATATATTATCTCGATTCGGGCTGGACAGAGGCTCTTATCACACCTGATGAATTTGCTGCCGGATACAAAAGTGTTGTAGGACTGGTCGATATGCTGCGTGGCAGTAGAAAATATTCAGTAGAGGAAAAGCCGGTATCTTACCAGCTTCTTACCAGAAAAAATCTGTTTGATGAAGAAAACAAGAAGCTTTTGTATGCAATCAGCCAGTAGTGGGGGAACAATAAATGAGAAGCAGAATAAGAAATACCATGATGATACTGTGTTTTGCACTGATATTGTCATTTGTCTCGTGCAGCAACACAAGAGTTGACGAGAAAAAACAGATATATATAGGTGTGACCTGTTATGACCAGAAGGATACATTTATCGGGGAGCTGATAGAAACTTTCAAAAGGAGTGCGCAAGTCTTGATACAGACAAATACGATATCAGCATGACAATCATGGATGCTGCAGGCTCACAGCGTGCACAGGATGATCAGGTGCAGGAGATGATAGAGGACGGCTGCAATGTGCTGTGTATTAATCTGGCAGACAGAACAGATTTGTCGCATATTATAAATGCTGCAATGGAGAAGGACATCCCGATTATTTTCTTTAACAGGGAGCCGGTTGATGAGGATTTAAATCGCTGGGATAAGCTGTACTATGTCGGGGCCAAGGCAAAGCAGTCAGGTCAGATGCAGGGGAACTCATCGCCGATTATATAAAGAATAATCCGGGTGTGGATAAAAACGGTGATGGCAGGATACAGTACGTCATCCTGGAGGGAGAGATGGGACATCAGGATGCCATCGTCAGGACAGAGAGTGTGACAGAGAGCATGAAGAATAACGGTCTTCAGATAGAAAAGCTGAGCTGTCAGATAGCAAACTGGAATCGTGCTCAGGCGCAGAACCGTATGACACAGCTTATAGGTCAGTATAAAAACAGCATAGAGCTGGTTATTGCAAACAACGATGCAATGGCACTCGGAGCGATAGATGCATACGAAAAGCTTGGTGTGACGGAGTCGAATGTACCTGCATTTTTGGAGTGGACGGCACAGACGATGGGCTTGAAGCAGTGCAGCAGTCGAAGCTTGCGGCAACAGTCTACAATGACAAGGAGGGACAGGCAAGGGCTATGGCTCAGCTTGCTTATCTGGCAGCCACCGGGGGCAGCATGAAAAACATAAAGTTTGAGGATAAAAAGTATGTTTATCTGCCGTATGAGAAGGTGACCCATGACAATGTAAATGAATTTGTGAAGGATGAACAGTGAGCTTATTTATGCTCGTTCCTCCACTCCCTCGGAGCCACTCCGTAGATATTTTAAAGGCGCGTGAGAAATGAAGCTGATTTTCGTATCCAACGGCAGAACCAACATCTGCGATGGATAAGGAGGTCAGCTTTAAAAGCTCTGTGGCCTTTATCATACGATAATTCATGAGAAATTCCTGAGGTGAATGTCCAACTGAATTTTTGAAAATCTTGCCCAGATAGCTTCGGTTTATGCCGCAGACTCTGGCAATATCTTCGATTGATATATCATTCTGAAAATTCTGTTCAATATAATTGATTGCTTCTTTTATATAAAAATCACTCATTTTCCCACCTGGAACGAGTTTTGATGATTTGGCTGACTGCATCAGATAATCCAGAAAAAGGTACATATGCCCAATCAGGTGATACGGTGATTCTGAGGGGTGCCTTGTGATGTAGAGCATTTCCTCAACAAGCTTTTCGCGGATATCCTTTGAGTGTGTGTGATATACAGGATTATTTTTGGTAAGCTCTGTTGTGGTGAGAGCCTCCTTGACGCGCAGACCGTCAAACTCAATCCATATGTATTCCCAGGGAAGCTTGTCATCTGCGATATAGGTATTTATCTGGCCGGGAAAAATCAGAAAGCCCTGCCCGCTTTTTATGTTGTAGGTTTGTGTAATGCCCTTTGCATTATCGGCCATCAGAGTGCCGGTGCCGGACAGTACATAGTGGAATAGATAGTGGTTTCTTGTGGCAGGACCAAATGAGTGTCCAGGTTCGCACTGCTCGTGGCCGAACTGGTACATACACAAATCTATGAAATTTACATTTGGAAAAATATTGAAGGAAAGCTTGTCCATGTGAGTCACTCCTTATTGATTAATACTATAAATATACCCTTATGCGACATTATATGCAATTATAGCATATTTTATAGCATATTGGTATAAAAAAGCAAAAATAAGGGTATTTATTGTATACATAATGGTATGTTATAATCGGTTTATCAGGAAAAAGAGCAAATAAAACAGAAAAGGAGTGAAAAAATATGGCAAAAAGAAAGATTTGTCAGGCTATGGCGGTTGTGCTGGCACTCGGAATGTGCACGACAGGACTGACCGGATGTGGAAATGAAAAGCGGGCGGACGGAAAAACTGAGATTGAGGTGGTTTCTTATAAGCCGGAGGCTGTTAAGGCTTTCGAGAAGATTGAGAAGCAATTTAATGAGACTCACGATGATATTCATCTGACTATCTCATCTCCGAATGAGGCTATGACTATTTTAAAGACACGCTTCATCCGGGAGGATTATCCGGATATCATCGCAATAGGTGGAGATATCAACTATTCAAATTTCCTGGATGCAGATCTGTTTGATGATATTTCCGATCTGGATGAAGTCCAGACCGTAAAACAGGCATATCTGGATATGGATAAGGAACTGGAGTTTATTCCAAAGGATGGCACGTATGCACTTCCTTACGCCGCAAATGCAGCAGGAGTGCTTTACAACAAGGATATGTTTGCGGAGAATGGCTGGAAGGTGCCTACAACCTGGAGTGAGTTTACAGCACTGTGCGATGAGATAAAGGAAAGCGGAACACTTCCGCTGTATCTGGGCTTTAAAGATACCTGGACCTGTCTGGCTCCGTGGAATGCTCTTGCAGTAGGCCTTTGTGATTCAGACACCTGTAATCAGGTAAATATGGGAAATACGACATTTGAGGAGGCATATTCTCCGGTTGCCGACAAGATACGCACATTACTTGATTATGCAGAGGACAATCCATATGCTTACAGCTATAATGACGCATGTACAGCCTTTGCCAGAGGTGAAGCTGCCATGTATCCGATCGGAAGCTATGCGATCCCGCAGATCAAATCGGTCAATCCTGATATGAATATCGGTTCATTTACTTTCCCGGCAAATGATAATGAGGCTGACAATGTATTAAATTCAGGAATTGATTTACAGTTTTCAGTTATGAAGGCCTGCAAAAATAAGGAAGCAGCATACGAGGTGCTTGAATATCTGTACAGCGATGAGACAATTCAGACATATCTGGATGATCAGGGCGGAATTGCCTGCAAGGATGGGGATTTTGCAATACCTGATACACTGGAGGATATGCAGGAGTATATAAAGGACAACCGTATGTCGGATTATCAGGATCACCATTATCCGAGTGAGATGAGCGTGGATGCCATGATCCAGACGTTCCTGCTGGATACAAGCGACAATGCACAGGAAAAGTTTTTGAAAAAATTTGATTCCGACTGGAAGCGCTATAACCGGGATCTGATTCGGAAAGTACAGGATTATCAGAAAGAACAGGAGGATGCACAATGAAAAAGAAAATGTCAAACAGGGACAAAACATTCTGGGCAGTTGTGATACCTGTTGTGATCTTATTTTTTGCATTCAATACACTTCCAATGATCAAAGGTGTGATTTACAGTTTTACAAACTACAAGGGCTATGGCTCATATGATTATGTCGGACTTAGAAACTATACAGACCTGTTTACCGACGCCAGAGTCGGAAAGAGCTATCTGTTTACCTTTAAATATGCGATTGCAGGAACCGTACTTGTAAATGTATTAAGCCTTGTAATGGCAGTTGCGTTAAACAGCAATATCCGCGGCAAGAGTGCATTAAGAGGTGTTTATTTCGTACCGAATATCCTTGGCGGACTGGTTATTGGTTACATTTTCAGCTTTATTTTTACATATATTCTGCCGGTAGTAGGAAATACCTTCAACATCGGTTTCTTACAGAACAGTATTCTTGCAAGTGAAAAATACGCATGGATTGGTGTGCTGATTGTTGGTGTATGGCAGGCAGTTGCCATGAATACCATTATTTATATTTCCGGTCTGCAGACCGTCCCGGAGGAAGTTTACGAGGCGAGTATGCTTGATGGAGCAAGTAAATGGAAACAGTTCTGGAAAGTAACATTTCCACTGGTTATGCCGTTTGTAACAATCAATCTGGTATTGAGCACAAAGAATTTTCTCATGGTATTCGACCAGATCATGTCTTTGACCAAGGGAGGTCCGGCACAGAGCACTGAGTCAATCTCATACCTGATTTACAGAAATGGTATGGATGGCGGACAGTTTGGATTCCAGAGTGCAAATGCAGTTATATTCTTTATTGTGATCGTGGCGATTTCACTTTTCCAGATGACAGTTATGAATAAGAAGGAGGAGCAGTTATGACGAAAAAACAAAGCAGAAAACAAACTTGGTACTTACAATTGTTCTGATTCTGGGGACATTAACTGTATTTTTCCCACTGTATATGGCAGTGATTATTGCATTTAAGAAACCGAGTGAGATGACAAACGATGTCGCAGGAGCTCTTTCATTCCCTTCAAAGTGGAGCTTTTCAAACTTCACAGAGGCTATGAAGGTGACTGATTTCTGGCATTCTCTCGGAAACAGCTTACTTATCACTATTGTGACCATTGTTCTCGCAATCCTTATCCATTCGATTGCAGGATATGTTATCGGACGAGGCATGGCAAGGAAAAAGAGCTTCCGTTTCATATATCTTTACATTGTAAGCGGTATGTTTGTGCCATTCTCAATTCTCATGATGCCTCTGGTAAAGCAGACGGCGCATATGGGACTTGGAAACAGGGCAGGAGTTATCATTTTATATCTTGTATTTTACATGCCGATGAATGTATTATTATATAGTGGATACTTGAAAAATATCCCTATGGCACTTGAGGAGGCTGCAGACATCGATGGCGCAAGCACATGGACAACATACTGGAGAGTTGTATTTCCTATGATGAAGCCTATGCATGCGACAGTAGCCATCCTGACAGCGCTCGGTACATGGAACGATGTTATGACACCACTTGTAATCATGTCCGGAACCGGACAGAATACACTGCCACTTGCACAGCTTAACTTCCAGACACAGTTTGGAACCAACTACAATCTGGCGTTTGCCTCCTATATTCTGGCTTTGATACCGATACTTATATTCTATATAATCTGCCAGAAGCAGATATTAAACGGTGTTGCAAACGGTGCAATCAAGGGATAATTTTTAAACACTATTTTAACAATAATATGGGGTGATTTTATGGCAATTATATTTAATCCAAACAAGAAAATTTTTACTTTACAGACAGCTCACACCACATATCAGATGCAGGTGGACAGACTGGGCTATCTGCTGCATCTGTACTACGGAGCAAAAAGCACATGTGATATGGACTATGTGCTGACATATGCTGACAGAGGATTTTCAGGCAATCCTTACGCAGCAGGCATGAACCGTACATATTCGCTTGATACACTGCCACAGGAGTATCCGACTCTTGGAACAGGAGATTTCAGAAATATTGCGCTTGATATCAAAAACGAACAGGGTACTGAGAGTGTTGAGCTTCTTTATAAGAGTTATGAAATCAGAGGCGGAAAATACGCTCTAAAGGGACTTCCGGCAGTGTGGGCATCTGATGATGAAGCGCAGACTCTTGAAATAGTTCTTGGCGATGATATCGCAGGCGTTGAGGTGCATCTGCTTTATGGCGTGCTCGAGGCTTGTGATGTCATCACAAGAAGTGTGCTCATTAAAAATACAGGCAGTGGAAATATTACAATTGAAAAGGCTCATGCTGCCTGTCTGGATATGGTTTACGGAGATTATGATGTGATCAGATTCTACGGTAAGCATGCCATGGAGCGCAATCTTGAGCGCACACACTTAGGACACGGCATACTTTCATTCGGAAGCCGCAGAGGAACCTCGAGCCACCAGTACAATCCGGCGGTTATTCTCGCACAGCGAGATACTACAGAAAATGCAGGAGACTGCTATGGTATGCTTTTTGTATACAGTGGCAACTTCTCATGTGAGGCAGAGAAGGATCAGATTAACCAGACACGCCTTTTAATGGGGCTTTCCGATGAACTGTTTTCATATCCGCTTGCGGCAGGAGAGACCTTTACAGTGCCTGAGGTGATCATGTCATACTCGGCAGACGGTTTCTCACAGCTTTCCCATCAGTACCACACCTGCATCAGTGAGCATGTGTGCAGGAGCAGATTTGCACATGAGGTAAGACCGGTGCTCATCAATAGCTGGGAGGCTGCTTACTTTGACTTTACCGGTGATACGATAGTAGACCTTGCAAAGGAGGCCGCATCACTGGGCATAGATATGGTAGTGATGGATGACGGCTGGTTTGGAAAAAGAAATGATGACAATTCATCACTCGGAGACTGGTTTGTGAATGAGAAAAGCTTGGCGGAACGCTTTCAGAGCTCATCGACAGAGTGCATGCACAGGGAGTGAAATTTGGAATATGGATTGAGCCTGAGATGGTGAATGAGGACAGTAATCTGTATAGAGAGCATCGACTGGGCTATCCAGATTCCGGGAAAGCTTCCTGTACGCTCAAGAAACCAGCTTATTTTAGACTTTTCGAGAAAAGAAGTCGGGACAATATTTTCGATCAGATCTGCGCAGTGTTTGACCAGGGAAAAATTGATTATGTCAAGTGTGATATGAACCGCAGCATGGCAGATGTTTATGCCGGAAATCTTGCATACGACTACGTGCTTGGAGTGTATGATTTTATGGAGCGTCTGGTGACAAGATATCCGGATATACTTCTTGAGGGCTGCAGCGGTGGCGGTGGACGATTTGATGCAGGCATGCTCTACTACAGTCCACAGATATGGTGCAGTGACAATACAGATGCCATAAACCGTACAAGAATACAGTATGGCACATCGTTCTTCTATCCGGTATCATCAATGGGAGCGCATGTATCGGCAGTGCCAAATCATCAGACAGGCAGAGTGACAAGCCTTAAAACAAGAGGCATCACAGCCATGGCAGGAACCTTTGGCTATGAGCTGAATCCGGCCCTTCTTTCAGATGAGGAAAAGGAAGAAATCAGAGAGCAGATCAAGACCTTTAAGAAGTATGAGATGCTTATAAATGAGGGCACCTACTGGCGCCTTACAAGCCCATTTGAGGATGAGGTGGCTGCGTGGATGTCTGTCTCAAGGGCAAAGGACAGGGCACTTGTGAGCGTGGTTCGTCTGTATGCGGAGGCAAATGCGGCTACTTACTATGTGAAGCTTAAGGGCTTGGAGTCTGATGCAGTATATATTGAGGAAAATACCGGCAGGCAGTACACAGGTGCAGCACTGATGAATGCCGGAATACCGCTTCCGTTTGCTACAAAGGAGTATGAGGCATATCAGTTTTCATTTATCAGGCTTGATGAGGCAAAGAAGCTGTATGATGAGATAAAGAAGGTGTGCGGCAATCTAAAATTAAGTGAGGCTGACACTGCAGATAGTTCTTCTGATAAACGTATTGTAATAAGCATCTACGGCGGCTCAGGCTCAGGAAAGACAACGATTGCAGCAGCCCTGCAGCAGTATTTCCTTAACGATAATACAGCCTGCTATGTGCTGACCGGGGACAATTATCCACACCGTATCCCGATGAGAAACGACGAGGAACGCCTTAATGTGTATAACGAGTCCGGCGAGGATGGCTTACGTGGATATCTTGGAACACCTGAGGAGATTGACTTTGACAGGATTAACAAGGAGCTTTCAGAGTTTAAGGCAGGAAAAGATATAATTGAGATAAAGCATATGGGCCGCGAGGACGGTGATATCTCATATGACGAGACTGATTTCACAGGAATCAAAGTGCTCATCCTGGAGTGGACCCATGGAGGAAGCGAATACCTTAAGGGTGTTGATATACCTGTATTTCTGGAGAGTTCGCCTGAGGAGACAAAGGCGCGCCGCATTAAGAGAGGACGTGACGAAAACGCCGCAAGCCCTTTCATATGCCGCGTGGTAGAATTGGAGCAGGAAAAGCTTGATTTACAGGGTAAAAATGCGCGTATCGTAGTTGGAAAGGATGGCAAAGTCTATGAACAATAAACCTATGCTTAATGCATATCCTGACAGTCTGGGCGGTAAGCTTTCCGATATCGCAGCGCTGCTAAAAAAGAAGGAAATGCAGGACACATTTTCATCATTTTATATTCTGCCAAGCCTGTATCATTCGGATTTGGACCGCGGATTTTCGGTCGTGGACTACAATCTGAATGAGGAGCTTGCGACAATAGAGGATTTATCGCAATTGAAGGAGCTGGGGATTGACTTAAAGCTTGACTTTATTTTAAACCATGCTTCCGCACAGTCCCCGCAGTTTCGGGATCTTGTGGAAAAGGGCGATGAGTCGGAGTACCGGGATTTTTCATAGACTGGAACAAATTCTGGGAAGGTCATGGAGTCATGACGGACGAGGGCTACATACAGCTGATGAGTCATGCTTAAAGCAGATGTTTTTCAGAAAGCCGGGGCTTCCGATTCTCATGGTTGAGTTTCCGGATGGACGAAGGGTGCCATACTGGAACACATTTTACCAGGAGGTGCATGGCAGACAGTATCTCGGACAGATGGATGTAAATATAAAGTCCGAAAAGGTGTGGGAGTTTTATCGTGAAACACTGGAAAAAATAGCCTCTTACGGTGCGGCTATCGTGCGACTCGATGCATTTGCCTATGCGCCTAAGGCACCGGGAAAAAAGAATTTCCTGAATGATCCTGAGACCTGGGAATTTCTACAGCAGATTCACGAGCTTGCAGCACCGCTCGGGCTGACTCTGCTGCCTGAAATACACGCGGCATATGAGGAAAAATATACAAAACCCTTGCAGATAAGGGCTATGCCACATATGATTTCTTTTACCGGGACTGATCATTGATGCAATTGAGAACAGGAGAGCAGATTATCTGGCGAAATGGGCGCGTGAGATTGTGGAAGATAAAATCTCAACAGTCAATATGCTTGGCTGCCATGACGGCATACCTCTTCTGGACTTAAAGGGTCTGCTTCGGAGGATGATATACGCTCGCTTATAGATTTGATTGTATCTCGTGGCGGCATGGTCAAAAATCTTCACGGACAGAAGAATATATATTATCAGGTCAATGCCACATATTACAGTGCGCTTGGTGAGTCTGACAGCAAAATGCTTCTGGCGCGTGCTATACAGATGTTTATGCCGGGCAAACCGCAGGTCTGGTATCTTGACCTCTTTGCAGGCAAAAATGACCATGAGGCCGTAAGACGCGCCGGAGAATCAGGACACAAGGAAATTAACAGAACAAACCTTAGTGCCTCCGATATCAGGGAGGCGCTAAAAAAGGATGTTGTTGCAAAGCAGCTTGAGCTGCTTCGCATGAGAAATACACATAAGGCATTTGAGAAGGGAGCTGTCATCACAGTAGCAGAAGAAGGACCAAAGCTCTCAATCCGCTATGATAACGGTGAAGCGTATGCGCTTCTTACGGTGGATTTTGAAGCCGGAGCATATGAGATAGAGCTGAGCTGATTTGTGTATTACTTATATGAAGCAGTTAGAATATATTTATCATAAAGATGCGATATCAAAAGGAACCGGATTTTCCGGTTCCTTTTGCTGCGTAGAATTATTAACATTCCAGTATTTATCAGCTGTTAAGTATGTGTAAACGATTTCATGAATTAGCTTTGAAAACCTGTACTTCTGGTGTTTATATTGCACTCAAGCAAACGAGCTACAGCCGTTGCTGGAAGAAGCAAAAGAAGTGGATGGCCCATAGAGGATAATAAAGAAAGAGAGGTTCATGATGTTAAATGTCATGGACCTCTCTTTCTTTAGGAAAATTATAAATGTTTCAAATAATTTTCTACATTCTGATACTCAACGCCATTTTCCATGACGGAATCTTCACCACGATAGAGCACACATCGCTTGGTAATCTGGCCAAATCTCTGACTTGTTTGATTCAGTTTCTCTTCGTCAACTAAGAAGCGGGCTTGCATTGGAACAATTTTCGAGCTGTGTTTTATTTCGTAGCATTCACATGTATTGAGTTTAGCATCGTAAATTACCATATCGTATTCGCCGACAGCAAATTGCAATTTGAAAACACGTTGATGCCTTTTAGCCGATTTGAATGTTTCTAAAAGTACGATGTCTTCCATCATACGACCACGCACTTCTTCCAAAATACGTTCAGAAACTAACATTTTTTCGTGCTCGCTCAATGTAGAGAATAATTCATCTTTTGTCAAAGAATGAACCAATGCCTGTGCCTGGCAATAACGCATGCCTGGTTGCGTGAATAAAATATTCTCTAGTGGTTCGGCACTTGGAATTACCGTTTCTCGTGGAACGTCAACAATCAGGTCAAGTGCTTTCAAATATTCTTTGATTTCCTCTATGTGAGCATTTGTAATACCAATAGATTGTTCTTCTTTATTGTGAATCTCCAACATATCCATTAATCGTTTGGTTACTGCTTCTGTATCGATTTTATCCAAAATATCTGTACGCTGTTTGGGATTACGATCTCTTCGCAAAACATCAGCAGCTGAACCCAAATCATGAGATTTGAATTTGTCGGTCAGAATACGAATAAGGAAACGATGATTCATATCCTCAATGATTCGATTGATAGCACCTGTTAGTTCACCTGCCTCATAGAGTGATTGGAGATGACGGAAATATCTTCCGTCTTGACAACAACTCAGGGAGTGCTGGATATTTTACAGGTTGCGGTATCGATATAGCGCCGTGTGGATTCGTCATCACGGAACGAAGCATCCTCTGAAATAACGTCTTTATCATCAAAATCCAGTTCTCCTGCACGAAGTGTGCCGCCATAGCGAATATACTCGTCAATACTGTCGATACCGAGTAAACGACTATGTTCACGGAATGGAATAAAGGTAGTGTGAATCGTAACAGCTCGATCATAAAGTTCCTGATGAAGCGCAAACCAAAAGCCAAGAGAATCTGTTCCGGATAAAACAATTTTCATACCTTGTGCAGCGTAGATATCAGAGAATAGTGCTGCTGAATCAATAAAGTCGGGCATTAGGGTTACTTCGTCAATAAAAACATATTCATATCCCAGATCAAGGAGTTTGCCCAAATCACGATTCATCGCTGCCATGGTATCGCTCCCTTTTGCTTTGATGTATGCTGATTTTGCGGACTGTGATGGAGGCATTCCTAAAACAGCGACGCAGCATTGTTGTCTTTCCTGTTCGTCGCAGACCAAATACCAAGCATACACGATCTGTTTCCTCACTGTTTAAATATGCCTGTAACTGTCTGAAACAATCACGTTTTCCCCAGTTTTTTACACCTTTTGTCAGTGCCAGAAGACGTTCTCCGATAATGACAGAAGTTTCAAAATCTGTAGATTTAGATGGATCAATAGAACTGTGTTGTTTCAGTTCTTTCAATTCTTCTTGAAGCTGTTTGCGCCTTTCAACACCTGCAAAAATTTCTTCGCGTTCGTTCTTTTTAATGTACTTGCTTTTGCTTTTTCCATTCTCTGTCCATTGCAGATAAGGCTGCTCTTTGCCGTAAATTTTCTTCATGTTGATAGAACCTTGTGGTAAGGCTGCTATCTCGTTTTCTAATTCATAAATTCGTTTGTAGATATCCATAATATCACCCCGTTTCTTACAATCTATTATAACCCATTTTGAGTGAAACATCAATGGGTTATAATGGGTTATAACGTCAAAAATGTGGAAGTGAAACGACTACTTTTTTGTCGTGAACAAAAGATTGTGAAATCAAGATGGATAAAGTATAATAATCATAAGTTATTTTTCTGGGAACTATGCGTATTGTTGTAAAAAACAACGGCATTGTAGTATAGTTAAAATGTATTGATAAGCCGGAAGAACTGCTGCAGATATAAGAGGTAACAATATGGAATACGAACACATAACCCACTCCTTCGAGCCTGTCTATGATGAAAACAGCCGCATACTGATCCTCGGCACTCTGCCGTCCGTTGCATCAAGGGAAAACAATTTCTATTACGGACACAAGCAGAACCGTTTTGGAAGCTGCTTGCGTATCTGTTGGATGAACCGGTGCGGAGACGATAGATGAGAAAAAATATATGCTGTTGAAAAATCACATAGCCATATGGGATGTGATACAAAGCTGTGACATCAAGGGTTCGAGCGACAGCAGTATCAGAAATGTGGAGCCGACAGATATAAGAAAAATCCTTGAAACAGCCGATATAAAACAGGTCATTGCAAACGGAAATAAAGCAGGGGCACTTTATAAGAAATATCAGCTTCCGCTGACAGGCATCGAGGCAGTCACGCTGCCGTCCACAAGCCCTGCAAATGCGGCATGGACCTTTGAAAAACTGTGCGCAGCATGGGGAGATATCATAAAAGTGTAAAGGGGTTAACGGGCAGAATCAAAACCAGATGAAAAGGAAATGATGATTTGGATGTATGGAATAGTTCTTTTTTACAACATTATACTCTCGTTGCAGTAGAGGAAAATTTGCTCGTTGGATTTGGCGATATAGATAAAACTGGCTATCTTGATAGGCTGTATGTTCATAAAACATGCTTATTCTACTTCTAAGGGGTGTTAAAATGTTAGATTATCAGTTAGTATCATCTTAAAGGAGGGATACTATGGATCTCATAAAAACAGGAAAATATATTGCTGACAAGAGAAAATCGTTAGGATTAACCCAAAAACAAGTTGCGGAGAAACTTGGGATGAGTGACAAATCTGTTTCAAAATGGGAACGAGGGATATGTTTGCCGGATGTATCTGTTTATATTACGTTATGCGATATGTTGGGAATCAGCATAAATGAGTTTTTGCAGGAGAAGATATTAGGGAAGAAAATTATATACAAAAATCAGAAGACAATTTAATTCGAATTGCCAAGGATAGTAAATATAAGATAAAAAATCTAAAACGATCAATAATAGGACTAGCACTCATTGTATTGATTACATCATTTTCACTTGGGATGATTCTTGTTCAAAAATGTAGTTACCCAAAGAATTATATTACAGCGGTAGACAAAGAAGGGACAGAGATGAAAACCGCAGAGTTATTATCTGGAGTGGATGGTGCCTTTTTATTCGATTATCACACAAATGAGAAGTTTCAGTCATTGACCATATTTATATCAGAGTATCATTTTGGAAAATTGGCAGCAAAAAATAAAATTGCAGAGTTATCTTACGAAGAGGTTGAATCTCCGACGGAAGGTAAGATTGTACTTGTACCGGATTTTGAGGAATTTGAGGTGAAGCTTATAGTTGCAGACACGTCGACCAAATATTCTACGACGATTCCTATTCTGGAAAAAGTAGAAGGAAGAGAATATTACGGAAGATCCGCAACACAAATTGAAGGAAAAGTTTCGATTCAAAAAAATTCAGAGCAAGGGTTGGCAGCATTTATTTATGGAAAAGATGGTCTGAGCACAACGCCTATTCAAAATATTGAACAAGGAGAAATTGACCAACAAAATGATTACATATACTTTATATCGTTTCAATTCTCAGAATAGTATTGTATTAGTTTAGTCAATAAAACATCAATTGGTAATTTGAGCCGCCAAAGTACAGGCGGCTCTATTTTTGACTAAAAGGAAGAGTAAAACGATAGACGCAAAATGTTTGTGCTTCCCAATAGATGAGAGTATAATGGAATTATAAAGGGAACTGATAGACAGATTTGAATTTGGAGGGATAATGAATTGTCAATAGAATATAAGAGATTGACTGAAAATGAACTGGATATTTTTATTGAAATGAGAATAAATCAATTAAGAGAAGAAGGCGCAAAAGAAGATATTGATTTAAAACCTGCCTTAAAAGATTATTATAGTCGTCATATGACAGAAGGTACATTCGTATCTTGGATAGCTGTTGACGGCAACAAGATAATCGGAACAAGCGGTATGTCATTTGTTGAAAAGCCCCCATATTTCAGTTGCCCAAGCGGAAAAATTGGACTGTTATCAAGTATGTTTACTGAACCTGATTACAGACGGATGGGAATTGCAAAAGAGCTTCTGCACAGAGTTATAGAGGAAGCAAGAAAATATGGCTGTGGTTCAATACAGATTACTGCTTCTGATATGGGGGTAAAATTATATAAAGCGTATGGATTTGTTCATAATGGAAACTTTATGCAATACAAATTATAAAGTCAAATTCCAGTAATACTGAGAGATTATAAAAGAGCGGAAGCTTTGAATTTTTTTGTTTTTCATAATAGTATCATTATGGTATAATAGAGACATTAAAATCGAAATTTTGCGTAGAGGAACAAGGCTGAGGTAAGAGGTAATTTTCTATGAAAGTACATTACAAAGGAGTTTTATGTAATCTTGACACATATCGTGTTATGGGAGAAGATAAACCTGCATTATATTATATTGATAGTCCAGATCAAGAAACAATGCTTAAAGCAGGATTTGTAGATGTTCAGCCCTGCTTATGGGTCAAAGTATTAACCGATGAGGAATATAATGAAATTACTAATATTTTGTATTAAATAGACAACTCCCAGTTTGTCGTAAACATTTACATACTATTGTTTAGAAAAAACAGTTCCGCTTATCTCCTCAAATTTCTCCTATAAGTGAAGGAACAATTTCTGACTTTATGACAGGGTTACATTCCCTGTCATTTTTATGGTCATTTATAGAAAAGAACAGGGGTTTACGAACCTTGCACACTATACCGATGATGGGGATAGCGGCACACTTTTGGATGAAATATCTGCAGATATTATGTATATATTTGACATATGCCAATGCAACCATATATAATTGTTTGTATTTGGGATAATAATCAGTAATCAAGGGGTATAAAAGATACATGAAAACAATAGAATTTGATACACATTTCTACAAAAGCTGTGGACACTCATGGTCCCGATAATGGTGCAGAATCTGATGCTGGCGCTGGTGGCTGTGGCGGATGCTTTCATGCTTGGAGGACTGGACCAGAACTATATGTCGGCAGTCTCGCTTGCCACACAGTTACAGTTCATCCAGAACATGTTTCTATCAGCGGCGACAGCGGGCCTTGCAATACTCGGAGCGCAGTATTGGGGCAAGCAGGATATAAAGGCGCTCGATGACATATTCGCTCTTGCAATCAGAATATGCTGTGTAGTATCAGTACTGTTTTCGTGGCATGTGCATTCTTTCCTCGATATCTGATGCTCATTTTCACAAACGAGCCTGTGCTTATAGATTATGGTGTAAGTTATCTGAAAATAGCCTCTTTTTCGTATCTGTTGACGGGCTTCTCGCAGTGTTATATAGTCATGATGAAGATATCAGAGCATGCAGGGACTGCGGCGGCAGTCAGCTCGATTACAGTGCTAATAAATATCGTGCTGAATGCTGTGTTTATCTATGGTGCATTTGGCATCGAGAGCATGAATGTGAGGGGAGCGGCAATTGCCACGCTCATATCAAGAGTGCTGGAGCTTATGCTTTCAATCACATTTTCTTACAGACCGGGATATATCAGGCTTAAAATCAGGGAGCTTTTGGTGAGAAACAAGGAACTGTCAGCAGATTTTATGAAGTGCTCCGGACCGATTCTCGGAGCAAGCCTTGTATGGGGAATAGGCTTTACATCGTACTCTACATTTATGGGACACATGGGAACAGACGCAGCAGCGGCCAACTCCGTCGCAGCGGTTGTGCGTGATATCATTTGCTGTCTCAGTGCAGGTATATCAAGTGCAGCAGGCATTATGATAGGAAATGAGCTTGGCGCAGGGAATTTAAAGCGTGGAAAAGCATATGGCATCAGAATGGCAAAGCTGTCATTTTTGTGTGGAGCTGTTATGACAGTGCTTATGGCGGTTTCAGCACCGGTGATTTTACATTTTGTAAAGCTCACACCGCAGGCTGCAGAGTATCTGAAGCAGTTATTCGGTGTACTTGCCTTCTACATGATTGGACGATCGGTAAATGAAATCATCATAAACGGTGTCTTTGGTTCGGGAGGAGATACGATGTTTGATATGTACTCTCTTGCTGTGACGATGTGGGGCATAGCAATACCGCTTGCAGTTGCAGGCACATATTTTTTAACTGGCCGGTGGTTGTGGTGTATGCGTGCACCTGCGTGGATGAGGTTGGAAAGATACCTTGGACACTCATACATTTTAAAAAATACAAGTGGGTAAAGGATTTGACAAGATAATGGAAAATGTATGAAAACAAGCGTGTGCACAGGGAGTAGGTCGGTTATCGGCTTAATAAAGCGAGATGACGGATTGCCTGTCAACAATCTCAACATCCATAATCTCACCCAAATTACTGTCTGATTCATTGTCATGTATTTTCTTTAGGAGAAGCTCGGTTGCAAGCCGGGCTTTTGGTACATTTTGTGATACCGATGTAAGCTTCGGTACGGTGTACTGGCATAGATTCAAATTATCATAGCCTATGACAGATAAATCAATCGGGACACGGTAACCGCCGAGACGCGCACCCTCCATGATGCCGATAGCACATATATCGGCAGTTGTTACCACTGCTGTGATTGGTGACTTGCTGCCTGCAATGGCACGGCCGGCTTCGATACCGCCCTCATATGAAGGTGGATAGCTGAAAATATATTCGGACGGAAAGGAATATGACTGTCCTCCAAAGCTTTTTGTATCCGTTAAAACGTTTGGTGAGGACGATATTTCCCTCATAATCAGCTACAAATGCAATCTCGGTGTGCCCGTGATTTATCATATATTTGGTCGACAAATATAAGCCCTTTTCATCATCAGATATTACATTTATGAGATTAGGGTGAGAGTAATTGCTGTCAAAGGTAGCAATAGGGCAGTTGGCTGCATCCATCAGCTTTTCAAGATTTTGGGCAGAGGTGGGGAAAACCAGAATCATCCCATCGACATTCCAGTTCTTAACCAAAGATAATATGTCTGAGCTTCTGGATACTGATTGAAGCATGGTGAAGTATCCGTTTTTGTGAAGCTCTGTTTCTATTGTACCAATCATTGTACTGACATATGGGTTCTCAAAATAATTGTATCCTGAAGCATATTCTTTCTCCTCTAAGAATGTAACAACTCCGATAATGTGTGAGGAATTGTTTGAAAGACTTCTTGCGTTCATATTCGGAACATAATTATATTCCTCTATAATTGAATTGATTTTATCCCTTGTTTTCTGTGAAACACGGCTTGTCTTTCCGTTGATTACGTTTGAGACGGTCATTGTGCTCACACCTGCCATTTCGGCAATATCCTTAAGCGTCATATTAAACTCCATTCTATTCAGTATTATAATTTTTTTACTATAAAGTTTATACATAAACCACAATAAGTTTGAACATAAACAATGATGAGTTTATACATAAACCGAATATGATTCAAAATATGGGTTTATAAATTATCTTAAGTATACATTTTTATTTTGCAAATAGCAATCGGTTTTTGCAAATATTTAGACAAAACCCTAATTTACATGTAAAAATGCACAAAAAACATATGAAAATAATATGAAAAGTGATAAAAAAACAAAAAACTATTGACGAATGTATAAGGTGGTGGTAGATTATAGTCAGATTTAGCGCTAAACTAATTTGAACGAAAAAGAGGATATTGAATTAAGAAAGTGAGGATTTCTATGAAGAAGAAACTTATTGCAACAGTTATGGCAGCTACAATGGCAGTGACAGCGCTTACAGGCTGTGGCAGCTCATCGGCTTCATCAGCTAAAAAGGACATAAAGGTACCAACAAAGCCATTTGGCGATACGGTGAAGTATGACCCTTCGGTTGAGATTAATGATGGAAAGGATATCTCAATTGACCTGTGGGAGTGGGGAAGCGATGAATTATTTCAGAAGGTTATTGACAGATACACAGCTATTCATCCTAATGTAACTATAAACCTGGTGGATAATCCATGGGAAGATTACTGGACAAAGCTTCCTCTGGCACTCGATGGTGAGGACGGACCGGCACTCTTCGATGTACATAACAGCTATCATGAGAATCTTATCAACTATATGGCTCCGCTTGATATTCCTGTTGAGGATTTGGAGCAGGACTTTAATGGAGTAAACGCCCATGTGATAGATGGTAAGGTTTATTACATTGATTACGGAATGATGACAGGTTCTGTTTATTACAACAAGGAGATGTGGAAGGAAGCCGGACTAACAGATGATGATATTCCAAAGACCTGGGATGAAATGATTGAGGTAGCAAAGAAGCTCACAATCAAGGATGGAGACAATATAGTCCAGGCCGGACTCAATTTCAATAATGATTTCCACCAGAATTATCTGCTTGGTCTTAATTATCAGCTTGGTGAGAACCTCTTTAAGGAGGATGGAAAGACACCTAATGTCAATTCGGATGCCATGAAGAAGGTAATGCAGATGCTTGTTGATATGTACGACAAGGATCAGATTGGTTCAAAGGATTTTGGCGATAAATGCGCAGACAGCTTCGGACAGGGACAGTCAGCCATGGTCATCCAGTGGGGACATTATTACAATACACTTAAGACCACATGGAGCGATATAGATTTTGGCGTATTTGAAATTCCTACATTTGACGGAAATCCATATGCATACAATAGATACAATGGAGAGTCTACGTTCGGTGTAAATAAAAAGCGCCGGAAGATCAGCAGGCAGTAGCACAGGATTTTGTAAAGTTTTTCCTCTGCGATGATGAGTCTCGGTAGATTTCAATCTTGCTATGAGTACCTTCCCTGCAAAGAAATCCCTTGCAGACAATAAGGAAATACTTAAAAACCCATCGCTTAAGGTACTTGCAGAGCACATTGACCACTACATCTGGCCGGGTCCGATGCCTTCATGTGTTGAGGAGGATATGAAAAAGGCCGGAGAGGACATATTCTACAATGGAGTGGATATTGATACAGCTTTAGACAAGGCACAGGCTGATATTATAAAGGATATGAAGAACAGTTCATTCCAATCAGTCGAGAATCTATATAAGTTTGCAAAATAACAGGTAAAGATTCACTACGGAGGATTATTAATGTTTAAAAATCACGTCCATTACAAAGTAAGAGTGAAATAATTTTAAGAAACATAGTTGTTTTAGCTATGGTAGTTTTCTTTATAGTGTTTTGATAATACCGATTGGTATAGCATTTGCAGGAAGCTTTCATGAGTGGAATCCGTTAAGCGGAACATACAAGTTTTTGGGTCTGGAAAATTATAAGCAGGTGTTCACGAGCAAATTGTTCGGCAAATCAATGTTCAATACCGTAATTTTTTCGGTAGTTGTAATTGTTTTCAGAGTCGGTCTGGGACTGGGAATCGCGTATGCTATTTATTCAACGCTTATAAAGCATAAGAGCTTTTTCAGGGCAGTTTACTATATGCCTGTAGTAACGCCTATGGTTGCAGTGGCATTTGTATGGAAGTTCATGTACAATCCACAGATTGGAATCATCAACAAAATATTCGGGCTCGATATCAACTGGCTGATGAATCCCAAAACTGCTCTGATTGCAGTAATTATAATGACCATCTGGAAGGATTTTGGATATGCGGTTGTCATGTATATGGCAGGCCTGTACTCACTTCCGGCAGATGTCATGGAGGCAGCACAGGTTGACGGAGCGAGTGGCTGGCAGAAATTCAGATACATTACATTGCCGTTGCTTAAGCCTATGACACTTTTTGTAGTCATTACATCAATTATTTCGTATATCCAGGCATATGTTCAGATACTCATCATGACAGAGGGTGGACCGGGAACATCAACATATCTGGCTTCTTACATTATTTACGATGAGGCCTTTGTCAAATACAACTTTGGATATGCATCAGCACTTTCATTTGTGCTTTTTTGATTACCGCAGTGCTTACCGTGCTTTCTTTCAAAGTATCGGGCAAGGAAGAGTAGGAGGAGAATATCATGAGAAAAAAAGTAAGCAGTATAGTTTTAAATGTATTCCTTCTATTATTGGGCATTGTTACAGTTTATCCGTTTATATGGATGCTATGCTCATCATTTAAGCAGAATAAGGAAATAATGGCGTTGCAGCAACATCTGCTTCCACAAGAGTTTACAATAGACAATTACATCAGCATGAATTCGCATTTCAATTTCATGAGGTTTTTTGGAAACAGTTTGTTTATCACGATTGTTGTAACCCTGCTTGTGGTATACACCAGTACAATCTGTGGTTTTGTATTAAGCAAATATAAGTTTAAGGGCAGAAATATCCTATTTGGCTTTGTATTGGCTACTATGATGATTCCATGGTGTGTAACAATTATTCCAAAATACACTATGATTCAGAAATTCGGATGGATGGACAGCTATAAGGCACTTATTATTCCGGCTATGTTCAGCGGATTTGGAATATTTATGATGAAGCAGCACATTGAGACCATCCCTGATGAGATTATTGAAGCTGCCAGAATGGATGGCGCTAATGAGTTTTATATCTTTCACAGGATTATATTTCCGATGGCAAAAAACGGAATTTCAAGTATAGCTATTTTTCAGTTCCTGTGGACATGGGAAGACTATCTGTGGCCTTATCTTGTAATTAATACCAAGGAAAAGCAGCTATTGGCAGTTGGTCTTAAGATGTTTAACGGACAGTATTCAACAGATTATGGCGCACTTTTGCGGCAACGGCAATATCTATCATACCGGTTTTACTGATATATCTGTTCTTCCAGAAGCAGTTTATCGCAGGAATTGCGGCATCGGCTGTCAAGGGATAGCGTAATTTATATGAGAGGGAGTATTTCATGCAGGAAATATACAGAGTAAAGACAAGTCCGGTGGCATTATCGGACAATATGATAATAGGTGAAAAATACAGGATTACATTACTGACAGAGGCGCTTGTCCGTCTGGAATACAGTGAAGATGGCGTATTCGAGGATAGGGCAACACAGACAGTATTGTTCAGGGATTTTCCAAAGACCGGCTATCATGTGGTGCGTAACGCTGATGGAATTGAGGTTCATACATCAATGCTGCACCTGATATATAATGAGAAGGAGTTCTCATCACACGGACTGAGTATACAGATTAAGGGAAACCTGAGCGCATATCACAGCATCTGGCATTATGGCGAGAAGGTGCATGATTTGCAGGGTACAGCGCGTACACTTGATGACGTAAACGGAGAGGTTGAGCTTGGACACGGTGTCGTTTCACGCTTTGGATATTCAATTCTTGATGACAGTAAATCACAGATTTTACTTGACGATGGATGGATTGAGCCAAGAAAAAAGGTGTGTCTGATTTGTATTTCTTTGGATATGGACATGATTATAAACAGGCGCTCAATGATTTTACAGGCTTTGCGGCAAGACCCCGATGCTTCCGCGATATGCACTGGGAAACTGGTGGAGCAGATATTATAAATACTCAGAAGAAAGCTATATGGAGCTGATGGACAAATTCGATGAAAAGAATATCCCATTCACAGTAGCTGTAATAGATATGGACTGGCATCAGGTTGATGTGGACCCTAAATACGGAAGCGGCTGGACAGGATATACTTGGAACAAAAGCTTTTCCCGATCCGAAGCGCTTTCTTGGAAAGCTTCATGACAGAGGAATGCATACGACCACGTACACCCTGCGGATGGTGTGCAGGGCTGTGAAGAAATGTATGTTGATATGGCAAAGGAAATGGGCGTGGACTATGAAAATGAGGACCCGGTTGTATGTGATCCGGCAAGCCCAAAGTTTATGGATGCATATTTTAAGTATCTTCATCATCCGAGAGAGGCTGAAGGTGTGGATTTCTGGTGGATTGACTGGCAGCAGGGCAGCAACTGCAAGGTTGAAGGATTGGATCCGCTATGGATTTTAATCATTTTCATTATCTCGATAATAAAAGAGACGGCAAGCGTCCAATGACATTTTCGCGCTATGCAGGTCCGGGAAGCCATAGATATCCGATTGGATTTTCGGGAGATACACATATTACATGGGAGTCGCTTGATTTTCAACCGTATTTTACAACGACAGCGACAAACATCGGATATGGATGGTGGAGCCATGATATTGGCGGACATATGCTTGGCTACAAGGATGATGAGCTGACAGCCAGATGGACACAATATGGTATATTCTCTCCGATAATGCGTCTGCACAGCTCATGCAGCGAATTTAACGGCAAGGAGCCGTGGCGATTTAAAAAAGAGACTGAGGAAGCGATGGAGGCAGCGCTCAGACAGAGGCATTGTATGATTCCGTATCTGTATACTATGAACTATCGCAGCTATGCCGAGAATATGCCGCTGATTGAGCCTATGTATTATGAGTATCCTGAAAATGCAGAGGCTTATGAGGTAAAGAATCAGTATTTCTTTGGCAGCCAGCTTATGGTAGCACCTGTTACAACTCCACGTATTAAGGGACTTAATGTGGCAAAACCAAAGTATGGTTCCCGGAGGGCATCTGGTATGATATCTATACAGGCATGCGCTATGATGGTGGAAGAATGCTGGAGGTTTACAGGGATTTGAGCAGCATACCGGTGTTTGCGAAGGCGGGAGGCATACTTGTGTGTGCAGATGTTGATGAGCTTGATGCAAGATCTGTTATCAAAAATCCTGATGTATTATGTGTCGGTATTCCCGGAGGCTGATGGTGAGTTTGAGCTATACGAGGATGACAATGAATCCTGCGGATATGTGGATGGCAGATGTGTGACCACAGCTATGAAATATTCTGCGGATAAAGATATGTTTGTCATTTCTCCGGCAGATGGAGATACATCATTAATACCTGACAACAGAACCTATAAGCTTGTCTTTGAAAGAAGAACCGAGACAGCAGCCGATAAGGTAAAGGTATCTGTGGATGGTAAAGAGGTATTGGCAAAGAATAAATATGATAAAGAAAACAGAAAGCTCATCGTTACTGTAAATGCATCGACAGCGAGCAAAATAAGCGTTGCAATATCGAAAGACACAGTAGCGCTTGATAATCAAATCGAAAAAAGATGCTTTGATTTCCTGAATCAGGCAGAGATAGGCTTTGTGCTAAAGGATGAAATCTACGGTCTTATTACATCGGGAAAGAAAACAACAGTGATTTTATCAGAGCTCAAGGCAAAGGAGCTTGATACAGAGCTGTATGGTGTATTGACAGAGATACTTACAGCCTGAGGCAGTCACCGGTCATACTAGGTGTGACCGGTGACTTTCTTTATTGTAAAAATAAAAAATGGATGATGCTATTATAGTAAACAGAAGTATTTTTATAAGAAACATCAGGAGAAACACTATGAACAATTGGGACAGAATGAGAGCGGGAAAGCTCTACAATGCAGACAGCACAGACATAGCAGGCTACCATGAAAGAGGAATGGGGCTGTGTGACAAATTCAACCGCACACCGATTTGGATGAAGAAGCGTAAGCAGCGTATTTTGGAGAAAATGATACCATCTGCAAAGGATGGTGGTGCATTCATTTTTGCACCATTTTACTGTGAGTATGGTGTGAATATCCACTTTGGCAAGGGCTGCTTTGTAAACTACAAATGTACATTTCTGGATTGCGCACCGATTGAGCTGGGTGACGGAGTCTGGATTGGAGCAAATGTCACTATTGCGACACCTTGCCATCCGTTTTGTCAGAGGAACGCCTGCCGCAGGAATATCCGGACGGCTTCCATGACCTTGAATATGCAAAGCCTATAAGGATTGGTGACGGAAGCTGGATATGCTCGAGTGCTACAATCTGTGGCGGTGTCACAATCGGAAAGAACTGCATAGTGGCAGCAGGTGCAGTTGTAAACCGCGATATACCCGATAACTGTATCGCAGCAGGTGTGCCGGCAAGGGTGTTGCGCAAGCTTGACGAGCAGGATCGCATGAATGTGTGGACACTTACATGAAAAATGAGGTGCCGTTGTCGCAGAGGGAAAGAGAGAGGTAGTTATTGACCAACATACCAATAAATGGTACTATAGTAACAACAACGAAACAGCTCGAAACTATATAATTCAAGGAAGGATTACGCAATGAAAAATTCATATAAGAACTGTAAAATACAGGACAACACAGCAGAGCTGATCTACGAGAACGGCAGTCTGTTTGTTACCATATTTGAAAACAACATAGTGCATGTTGCACAAAAACCCGGCATCGAAAGTGTTGCAATAGAGGAGGGCTTTATTCCGAAGACCGCCACACCGGACATAACCTGCAAGGATACGTCTGATGTCAAGGGGACCGCAGCAGAAGCCGGTGTAAGCGATGCAGCAGTTAAAGCAGTCATAAGTGCAAGGGATATTACTGTAAATGTAAAGGATAACGAGAAGCTTGATATTTATTACAAAGGGAAGCTTGTGCTTTCGGATTATGAAAAAGCACGCAAAAGAGTGAGAAGAATCCGTACGAGGATCTTGCCATCGCAGAGCTTGATGGACATACTGTCGGAAAAGATGAAGAAAAAACTGACGCTGTTACCATCATCAAAAAGCTTGGAAAGGATGATGCTATTTACGGTCTGGGAGATAAGCCGGGATGCCTCAACAAGCGTGGATATTCATATGTAAACTGGAACACGGATGATCCTGCGCCACATGTGGACAGCTTCAAATCGCTGTACAAATCCATACCGTTTTTTATCGTGCTGGGCGATGAATATTGCTATGGAATTTTGCGGATAATACCTACAAGACAACCTTTGATTTCGGTTATGAAAACACAGATTACTATTTTGTCGAGCATGAGAAGGGCGAGCTGGACTACTATTTTATGCCGGGAAATGATATGGCAGAGGTGGTAGGAATTTATACATCAATGACAGGCACCACACCGCTTTATCAGAGATGGATATACGGCAGCCATCAGAGCCGCTGGGGCTATTACACACAGGATGAGGTGCTTGATATAGCTGACAAATTCCGCGAGCTTGATATCCCATGCGATGTGATACATATGGATATCGATTACATGAACGGCTACAGGGTATTCACCTTTGATGACAAGAAATTCCCGGATGTAAAGGGCCTTTCAGAGAAGCTTGCTGACAGGGGTGTAAAGCTCATATCCATCATTGACCCGGGTGTGAAGAAGGATGAGGACTACTTCATGTACAAAGAGGGCATGGAGATGGATGCATTTGCACATGATACAGATGGAAGTGTATATGAAAATGCTGTCTGGCCGGGCACATCGGTATTTCCGGACTTCACAAAGCAAAGCGTCAGAAGCTGGTGGGGAGACAAGACAAAGATACTTCTCGAGCACGGTATCAGTGGCATATGGAATGATATGAATGAGCCTGCAAGCTTCAACGGACCACTGCCGGATGATGTGCAGTTTGAGTATGGAGCACATGAAAAGGTTCACAATATTTACGGACATTTTATGGCAAAAGCCACATATGAGGGACTTGCGAAAAATGATGGTGGAAAACGTCCGTTTGTACTTACCAGGGCTGCATATTCCGGAAGCCAGAAATACTGCGGTGGCTGGACCGGAGACAATCACAGCATCTGGGCGCATATAGCACTTTCACTCGAGCAGGTGTGCAATCTGTCAGTCAGCGGACTTGCCATGTGCGGCAGCGATATAGGCGGTTTCGGAAGTGATACTACACCGGAGCTTCTTGTCAGATTTTATGAGGCAGCAGTATTTGTGCCGTTTTTCAGAAATCATTCAGCGATGGGAACACGCAGACAGGAGCCTTGGCAGTTTGACGAGACTACGATAGATGCAGTCAGAAAGACAGTAAAGCTCAGATACAGATTTATCCCATATATCTATGATCTGGCACATGAGTGTGAAAAGACAGGAGCACCTATCGTGCGCCCGCTCGTATACGAGTATCCTGCAGATAAGCATGTGAGAAATATTTCCGATGAATATATGCTCGGAAGCTTTGTACTGGTTGCACCTGTGATCGCACCGGGCAAGGAGGCAAGAGAGGTTTATCTGCCTGACGGCGACTGGTATGATTACTACACAGGCGAAAAATACAGTGGCGGCAGATATATTTTAGCAGATGCACCACTTGATAAAGTACCTGTCTTCATAAAGGCAGGAGCCATTATTCCTGTTGCAGACGGAGAAATCCGCTCTACAGAGGACATTACAGAGGATAAGATCAGCATACTGACATATCCGGGCAAGGGCAGCTTCGTGCATTATCAGGATGACAATGAGACGTTCGCATACAGAAACGGTGCGTATAATGCTGTTGAGTATACACAGGATGGGGATAAGCTCGAGAAGAAAGTGTTGCATAAGGGATTGTAAAAATACATAACCTTAAATTTAAAATTCAATATCAACCTCAACAGGGCAGTGGTCTGAACCGAGCACATCGGTATGGATTGCTGCCTTTTGCAGCTTATCATTGATGCGCTTTGATGTGATAAAGTAGTCGATACGCCAGCCTGCGTTCTTCTCGCGAGCCTTAAAACGGTATGACCACCAGGAGTATATACCCTCGGCATCTGGATAAAATATCTGAAGGTATCGGTAAAGCCGAACCTAAAAGCTCCGTCATTTTAGCACGTTCCTCATCTGAAAAACCTGCATTCTTGCGGTTTGTTTTTGGATTTTTCAGGTCGATTTCATTGTGTGCGACGTTCAGATCACCACACAGTACGACAGGCTTTTGGCATCAAGAGCTTTAAGGTATTCTCGGAAATCATCCTCCCACTGCATACGGTACGGCAGCCTTTTCAGCTCATTCTGTGAGTTTGGTGTATAGCAGGTTACGAGATAGAAATTGTCATATTCGAGTGTGATGACACGTCCTTCCTTATCATGCTCCTCAATGCCTATGCCGTAAGACACAGATAATGGCTCATTTTTTGCGAAAATGGCTGTGCCGGAATAGCCTTTTTTCTCGGCATAATTCCAGTACTGGTGATAGCCCGGCAGGTCAAGGTCAATCTGTCCCGCCTGTAGCTTGGACTCCTGTATACAAAAGAAATCCGCATCTATACTGTTAAAAAATCAAGGAAACCTTTCTGGACGCATGCGCGCAGTCCATTTACATTCCACGATATAAATTTCATGTCTTAATCCTCCGTATAAGTGTGTGTATTAAAAAGTATTCTTCTTACAAAAACGAAATCATGTAAGTAGGCAGACAGAGTATGTCTTTGTCTTTTGAGAAATCCTTTGTATATACGAGATATTTTTGAAGAATACGGTTTGAAAATTTTATTGAAAATTTATCAAGGGACTTATGGGTTTTATAGCCACTGGATTTTACTTCAATAGGGCAAACCTTATTTTTTTTGGCAATAAGAAAATCTATTTCGTAATTATGGCGTGAACTTTCATTAAAAAAAGTATAGTAAAATAATTCGTTGCCATTACACGTTAAAAGCTGTGCAACTACATTTTCGTAAAGATAGCCTAGATTAGTTCCTAGCTTGTCATTTAACAATTTTTCATAAATTATGTTTTCTGTGAAATCTTTGTCTTTAAACATCAATGTAGTAAACAGCCCGGTATCGCATAAAAATAGTTTAAACCGGGTTAAGTCTTTGTTGGTTGACATACCGGCACTTGGGTCATTTGCATGGTATGATACCAAAACAGTTTTTGAGTCTTTTAACTCTGCAATCAGTTCCAGTGTATTATCGGCGCGATTGTTTGTCAGTACGCTTGATACCTGATATCGCGAAGCATTTTTGTTTAGCTGCGCAGGAATTGCATCAAAAAGCATAGATATTTTTCCAGTGGCATCTATTTTTTTGAAATCATCTTCATAAAGATTCAGAATATCACGCTTTACGTCATCAACCTTACGGAAGTTATTGGTTTTGATATATTCATCAACTGCCTGCGGCATTCCCCCGACAAGCATATAAAGACGGAAATCACGCATCAATTTACGATTAATCTCTTCTCCGAAGGGTTTTTGAGAATCGAATAGCTTATGGATTAGGGGATAGTTGTTTCATCATTCAAAGCCCATAAAAATTCTTCATAATCCATAGGATACATGTTTAGCTTTCTCTCTTCGCTTGGAATAAGTATATCCTGTACGTTTTTTTTGATAGAAATAAGAGAACCTGTTTCTATATAATCATATCGGTGATCTTTTACAAGTGATTTGATAGCCTGTCTTGCGCGGGGGCATAATTGTACTTCGTCAAAAATAATCAAAGACTCTCTCTCATAGAGATCGACTTTGTATTGGAGCTGCAACTGCAAAAACAGATAATTCAGATCTGAAATATCCTCAAACAGTTCACGTATATTTTTTGAGACGATTGAGAAATCAATGATTATATAACTTTTGTATTCATTTCGTCCAAATGACTCTACGATGGTTGACTTGCCTATACGACGGGCTCCTTCGATTAAGAGTGCTGTTTTACCATCGGAATCCTTTTTCCATTGCAATAATTTATCATATATTTTTCGCTTAAACATGACATTCTCCTAATAAAATTACAAAATCGCATTTTTTATTTTGATGTTTTACTACAAAATCGCATTTTTTATTTCAACGATTTACCACAAAATCGCATTTTCTTTTTTGCTATTTTACCACAAAATCGCATTTTTTAAAAGAGGTTTGAATCTGCAGATTACACTTTTTATATAAAATAGTTACTGTTCACACCGAACAGTGTGACCAGCAACATAAAATACGTATAATAGAGGAAGAAAATACGCAAGATAATACGCAAGATGGAGTCGGTTCATAAGCTGCACCAAGCTGGTGCAGAAATCAGAAATATGTGAAAATATGACATAAATATAATAAATCCGCTACACTATATCATATGATTACGCACATGATATAATGTAGCGGATTTTATTGTTGATTATTTTAAAGCTCAAGTAAAATTTCTTATAGCACATCGCTTCCATCAGGAATCTTTGAGATAATAGTTCTGTTAATCCTGATTAAGAATAATGTCGAAACAGTAAAGGATATCACCTCTGCTATAGGGAAAGCCCACCATACAGCGTGAAGTCCACCAAGCTTTGAAAGGATGTATGCTGCCGGAATTAAAACCACAAGCTGACGCATGATGGATACAATCATGGAAAAGACCGCCTTTCCCAAAGCCTGGAATACGGTGCCGACGATAATACAAAACCATGCGATGAGGAAATGCACTCCGATTATTCTGAGCGCGGAACACCGATTTTGAGCATATCGTCAGAGGCGCTGAACATTCCAAGAAGCACATGTGGTATGAACTCAAAGCAGGCAAAGCCAACGAAGAGCAGACAGAATGCTGTTATCAGGCTGACCTTTATTGTTTTAACCATACGTTTTCTGTTCTGCGCACCGTAGTTGAATGCAATGATCGGAGTGATACCGTTATTCAAACCGAAGACAGGCATGAAGAAAAAGCTCTGCAGTTTGAAATACACACCGAAAACAGCAGCGGCAGTCGATGAAAAGCCGATAAGTATTCTGTTCATGGCATATGTCATTATAGAGCCTATAGACTGCATGATGATTGACGGAATACCGATAGCATAAATGGTTCCCATGATTTTGAAATCCGGGCTGTAGCCCTTGAAGCTCAGGCTGATTTCATGATTGAATTTGTGGTTGCAGACAAAGGCAACAACGGCGGCTACGCACTGTCCCACAACGGTTGCCACGGCTGCACCGGTAGCACCGAGCTTAGGGAAGCCAAGCAGTCCAAAGATCATGATAGGATCCAGAATGATATTTGTGATGGCACCGCATAGCTGAGAAGTCATGCTGAAAATAGTTCTTCCTGTCGAGGTAAGCACCCTCTCAAAAAAGATTTCCGCAAAAATACCAAATGAAAAAATCATAACAGTACTCGTAGCTCACACCCATATCCATGATTTCGATATCAGCATTTCCAATCTGACTCATGTAAAAAGGCTTTACGATTGTAAGTCCGAGAATCAGAAATATTACATAGCTGAATGCATATAGTACGGCACCGTTGATGCCGATTTTGTTGGCCTCGTCGTATTTATGGGCGCCGAGTGACTTTGACAGCAGCGCGTTTACACCTACACCGGTACCGGTTGCGACAGCGATGATGAGTGTCTGCAAAGGGAAGGCAAGTGAAACTGCTGTGAGTGCGTTTTCGGACAGCTTTGCAACGAAAATACTGTCCACGATGTTGTATAGAGCCTGTACGAGCATGGAAATCATCATAGGCAAAGACATGTTAAATACAAGTCTGCCGATAGGCATGGTTCCCATCTTGTTCTCTGTTACAGGGGCTGAATTTGTTTCCTGACTCATAATTCCTCCTATTGTAAATGATTGTTAATTTAAAACTCCTACATTATATATGTACGAAGCTTTAGTTATTAAAATTAAAATCACCGGTAGATTAGCCGGTGTTTAAAATGTGCAACAAAGCGCCAATTACATATAATACCATGACTGCAGGATACTTTCAAGGTATTATATAACTGTTAAATCATATCATAATAGTTAATGAAAAAATGCCTCAAAAAGTATAGCATTGCAGGGTATAAATTACGATAACCGCTTGACAAAATGACAGAGAGATATATAATTAGTTCAAAAATGAATAATTCAAAAATGTATAACGAAGCAGCAAAATAGGAAAAGAAAAGAAGGAATATCACATATGAAATTTAACTTTGAGTTTGCAGAGAAGATTTCGCGAACCTACAGCGATGAGTGCAGACCACTGTGCCATGAGCTGAAGCTTCCGCAGACAGCCTTTGATATACTCATGTTTCTGGCGAACAATCCAGAATATAAGACGGCAAGGGATATAGTTGAAATAAGAAAAATCAAAGCAAACCTTGTGTCTGTAAATGTTGATAAGCTTGTGAATGAAGGCTATCTGGAGAGAAAACCTGTGGAAAATGATAGGAGGAAGACGGAGCTTGTCTGTACAAAAAAGGCCGGGACTGTCATTGAAAGAGGAAGGCGTATACAGCAGCAGTTTACAGCAAATCTGTTTGCAGGGATAGATGAGGAGCAGAAAAAGCAGCTGACGATTGTTATGGAACAGCTTGAGAATAATATGGATGAAATAATCAGGAGGAAATCACACAAATGAGCACATTAATAACTATAATAGTAACATTTTTGCCGGTATGGGCGCAGGCCTTGGAACCGGCTTTGCGGGACTAAGCGCAGCAGCAGTAATAAGCCCTATGCTCATTGCTTTTTTGAAAATGGACCCTTATATGGCAGTGGGAATAGCCCTGTCGTCTGATGTACTTGCCAGCGCAGTGTCAGCCTATACATATGGAAAGAACAAGAACCTTGATGTAAAAAACGGGCTCATAATGATGGTCACGGTTTTATGCTTCACGGTTGTTGGAAGCTATGTATCAAGCCTTGTGCCGTCAGCAACAATGGGCAACTTTTCGGTATTTATGACATTTTTACTCGGAATCAAGTTTATAGTCCGTCCTGTCATGACAACAAAGGAGGCCATGCAGGAGTTTCAGCTAAAAAGAGAGCTGTCCAGTCAATCATCTGCGGTGTGATTATCGGATTTATCTGTGGCTTCATAGGTGCGGGAGGCGGTATGATGATGCTCCTCATCCTCACATCGGTGCTTGGCTATGAGCTTAAGACTGCAGTCGGAACGAGCGTATTTATCATGGCATTTACAGCCTTTACAGGAGCTGCCTCGCACTTTGCCATCGGTGGAAAACCGGACTGGTTTGTGCTGCTTTTATGTATTGCATTTACACTCCTTTGGGCGAGAATTGCAGCGGTCTTTGCAAACAAGGCATCCGCAAAAACCTTAGATCGTGCCACAGGTATTGTGCTTGTAATACTTGGCATCGTGGTATTTGCATTTTAACTTCTGAGCTGATTTTTCTTGAATATATAACTGTAAGCCCCGACTGCCCGACCGGCACACACAGCTTCCTCGCGTGCGAATAGCGAAGCTGCTTAGATACTGTAGAAATTATGCCATGAAACACAGAAACGCTCCTGCATGGACGCAGGGGCGAGGAGAACCGCGCCACGGACGGCGCGTTTCGACGGTTTCGTCAGGCATAGAAGCTCTTCAAGCATAATTTCGTACAGTATCTTAGCAGCGCAGCGTAGCACGCGGGGGAAGCTGTGTGTGCCGGTCTGGCAGCCGGGACTTACATCATTACATAAAACAAGAAAAAATCATCATATGTATTTTAAGGGGATTGCGAAAAAAATCTACCATTTTGTGCAAAACCACATATTTAATAGAAAGATTCACATAAAGATTATTGAGAATACAGTATTGTGCCCTTAGAAAAATAGTACTATACTAAATTCATCTGACGAATTCAGACTTGAGTATAAATAATAATATGATTAAATGGTCAAAAAGTATCATAAGATAGGAGGAAATAACAAACTATGTCTTCAAAAAAAGATGCGATGAAAAAGAAATTGGAAAACATGCATTTGGGTAAAAGGATCAACTATGGTTACAAAACGGTTATTACCATGATGCTTATTTCGGGACTGCTTTCGATTGCGGTCATTGGTGTGTTGTTTTTCAATATGTTAAACTATGTAAACAAGGTAAATGCTGCCGATCAGGCGGTTAAGACATGTAGAATAAATGTAAATGCAGCGGCTAGAAATGTAAGAGAGATGGCACTTAATCCTGACAAATCAACATATGACGACTATGAGCAGGGCGCAAAAGAAAAGCTTGAAGATGTTGATGTGCAGTTAAAAACAATAAAAAAATCGGTATCGTTCCTGAGGATCAGTATAATGAATATTCAAAGGCTCTTTCTGACTGGGCGAATATCGGATACTCAATCATGGATAAGATTAAAGCGGACAGAAGGATGAGGCTGTTGATCAGATTATCAATGAGTGTACACCAAAGTTAAATAAAACAGTTGAGCTTGCAAAGGAAATCAACAAGCTGACTGACGAAAGAAGCCATCAGGCAGTTGTAAGGACATATGTATGTGCTGCAGTCGGACTCATAGTCATCATTATCTGTCTGATATGTGCATGGCAGTTGACAAAGAGAACAGGAAAGATCGTGCTTGATACAATCCTTGAGCCATTACATGCAATCGAGGAAGTGGCAAAGGAGCTGACAGAAGGAAATCTTCACAGCACACTTGATTACCGTTCAGAGGATGAAATCGGTAGATTGGCACACAGCATGAGAAAGTCTATCCGTATTCTCGGCTCATATGTGGATGATATAGACAGGTCGATGAAGCTCTTTGCGGACGGACATTTTGATGCACAGCCGGAAGTAGAGTGGAGAGGCGATTTTGTAGGTATTTTACATTCATTTATGGAATTTGAAAAAAGTATGGCAGTCACCATAAAGGGAATCCAGCATGTATCAAGCGAGGTTTCAAGTGCGGCAGAGCAGGTAGCTGCAAGCTCAAATGACCTTGCAGACGGTGCAACCAATCAGGCTGCGGTTGTAGAGGAACTGACAGCGACGGTTGAGGGAGTTTCAGAGCAGGTGGAGCAGAATTCAAAGAGTGCAAAGGAAATCAGTGGAAGAGTGGATGAGCTTGGAGGTGCAATTTGGGAAAGCAATGGAAAGATGCAGGAGATGGTTACATCTATGCATGAAATAAACGAAGCCTCTAAACAGATGATCAGATTATATCAACCATTAATGAGATTGCATCACAGACCAACCTGCTTGCATTAAATGCTTCTATTGAGGCGGCAAGGGCAGGGGAGGCAGGAAAAGGCTTTGCGGTTGTGGCAAATCAGGTAAATATTCTTGCCGATCAAAGTGCACAGGCTGCAAAGGAATCAGCTGCGCTTATAGAGACATCTGTGCAGGCTGTTGAAAAAGGCATGAATATTGCAGAGCAGACAGCTTCACAGCTTGAAGAAGTAGCAGAGAACTCTAAGGTGATTACAAAAGAGGTGACTAATATAGCTGATACACTGGAGACCCAGACCAGTGAGATCAAGCAGATTAACGAAGGAATTGAGCAGATCAATGATGTTGTACAGACCAATTCAGCAACATCACAGGAGTGTGCGGCTGCGAGCCAGCAGATGAGCAGTGAATCAGAAAATCTGAGTGAAATGATAGCAAAATTCAAAATCTCAGACATTGAAGAGTAATATAATAGAAGGTGAAATTTAATGAGGGCTTTTGATGCATATAAAATACTTGACGAGCAGGAGGCAGGAAGTCTGATAGACTTAATTGCACCTTGTATGGATGATTATCTGTATATTATAGATTTAAAGAATGATACACTGAGGATATCACAGTCAGCGGTAGAGCGTTTTATGCTTCCTGATAAATTTATGAATGATGCAACAAAGCATCTTCGTACATTGGTTTATGAGAAAGACCGTAAGCTGCTCGAAAATCACAAGCGTAAAATATATGATGGAAAAGAAAAAAGGTACAACGTGCTATGTCGTTTGATGAACAGCAAAAATCTCCCGGTATGGATTAACTGCCGCGGGGAGGTAATCAATGATAATGAGGGGAAACCGCACTATATTATCGGCTGTATGAATGAGACAGGAAACAGGCAGAGGGCTGACAATATCAGTGGGCTGTTAGGTGAAAAGGAGATGGCGTCATATCTCTATTCACAGCCTAAAGAGAAGCTGTCAGGTTATTTCATACAGATTGGAATTGACGATTTTGAGATAATCAATAATATTCATGGACAGATATATGGCAACTACATACTTAAAAGAGTGGCCGAATGCATAGCAGAATGTCTCTCAAGCGGTCAGAAAATATATCATCTTGTTACAGATAAGTATATGCTTGTGGATATGCTTAGCAAATCGCAGGATGATGTGGTGCAGTTGTTCAAAAGGATAGGTGAAAAAATTGATGAGTTTATAGTTGATGAAAACTATAAATCAATCTTTTCGGTTTCTGCCGGAGTGACAGATATATCAACACTGGCAGAGGGCGCAATAGAGTGCAGGAAAAAGTCGGATTTTTCTTTAAAATGTGCCCAAAAAAGAGGCGGAGGAAGCCTTTATTTCTTCGAGGAAGAGGATTATAAAGCGTCATTGCGCAAAAATACCATCCTGAGTGCGCTTCGTAGCGCAACTGTAAATGATTTTGAAGGCTTTGAGGTATATTACCAGCCTATCTTAGATAGTGCTGATCGAATAATCGGTGCAGAGGCACTTTTACGGTTTTTCATGCATTCGGATGAGGGCGATGAAATGATTTCCCCGGTTGAGTTTATTCCTTTACTGGAGGAGAGGAGGCTCATCATTCCGGTTGGAGAGTTTGTATTGAACGAAGCAGCAAAAATGTGCCGTGAAATGCAGCAGTATATTGCGGATTTCAGGGTAAATATCAATATATCATATATACAGATTATGCGTGGAAGTATGGCAAATAAAATTCTCTGCTATCCAGGCAAACAATCTGAGACTGAATCAATCTGTATTGAAATGACAGAGAGTGGATTCATGGATATGACGCCATGTTTTTGCAGCTTCAGGAAAAAGCTTGATGAGAATAATATCCAGTTCATAATAGATGATTTTGGAACAGGCTATTCAAATCTTCGCTATATCAGTGAGATGAACCCGGACTATGTAAAAATAGATAAGGATTTTACGGCAATGGCGATGCGCAGTGAAAAGGACCATGAGCTGTTCAGAAAGATTATAGAGATGGTTCACAGTGTAAATATAAAAATCTGCATTGAGGGAATTGAGAAGGAAGAGTGGGCTTGCGCAATGAAAGAAATCCATGTAGATTATATGCAGGGATATCTGTATGGCAGACCATGCGAAAAAGGCGTGTTTTTAAACAACTATGGGATATAAGGAATATTTTCCGGGAGTTACAGACAAAAGAATGCCAATGAAATTTTTGAAAGAATATTTAAACGTACAGAAAAACTAAACATCAAGGTATTGGGCAACAGGAGGCAAATCACATGCAAAATTCCAAAGAAAAACTCTTTCCCAAAGGATTGCAGAGAGAATTATCAAATACATACTGGAGGAAAATCTGCAGCCGGGTGACAAGCTTCCGAACGAAACCGTAATGTGTGAACGGCTGAATGTTGGAAGAAGCTCTCTGCGTGAAGCTATGCGAGCACTCGCATCACGTAATGTGATCACCATACGCCAAGGCTCCGGTTCATATGTTTCCGCCACTCCCGGATGATTGATGATCCATTCGGCCTGACCTTTGTTGAAGATAAACAAAAGATGATTAAAGATCTGATGGAAATCAGATTTCTAATCGAACCATCCATAGCTGCCATGGCCGCTATCCGTGCAGATGAGACAGATATCAAAAACATACTTACTGCATGTGAAAATACCGAAAAGCTCCTTCTTGCAAATAAAAATCACGCTGAAAAGGATATAGCATTTCATACTGCTATTGCCTTAAGCAGCAAAAATATAGTTGTTCCAAAGCTGGTTCCTATCATCAACAGTTCAATTCCTCTGATCCGTGAGTCTGCAAAATTCACCATGCGTGATGAAACCATCGAAATTCATCGTGAAATTGCAGATGCAATTGCAGCCCACGATGCCGTCCGTGCCCACGATGCGATGTATCTGCATCTGATCTACAACCGGAAGCATATAAAATCCATAAATTAATGACTGTCCGGTTATCACCGGCCACACTGCGATGTGACCGGCAGTACCATATTTTGTGGTTCTGGCGCTTGAAATAGTCGCTCAGCAACCTGTTTACGTTATACATCATAAGTCATTTTGGTTGGAATGTTAAAGTGTTGCTAATGATAAAACATAAAGTTTATATATTACTACATAAGAAAGAAGGATGAAATTATGTATGAAATGAAACCAGAATATTATATCGGAATAGATATGATTGATGAAGAGCATAAGCAGTTATTTAAATATGCAGATGAGGCATATGAACTGCTGCATGATGAGTTTACACCGGATAAATATGATAAGATGGATATCATCTTGGAAGCTCCGTGACTACACAGTAAAGCACTTTGCTGACGAGGAGCAGTAAATGGAATCAATACATTACAAGAAGATGTTTACACAGAAGGTTCAGCATATGGAATTTGTACAAAAGCTGGATGAGTTCATTGAGCATCACAGTGATGAGGAGATAGATCAGGATGAGCAGATCATGGGAATCCTCAAGTATCTCACAGACTGGCTGATAAACCACATCCTGTATGTTGACTGTCAGATACCGAAACCCCAATAAAGTACCGAGTTTTAGCAAAGAGTAAGGACCGCAGGTCACCGCCTGCCGGGCATCGCACATACTCCCCGCAAGCGAATAGCGAAGCGGCTTAGATACTGTAGAAATTATGCCATGAAACACAGAAACGCTCCTGCATGGATGCAGGGGCGAGGAGAACCGCGCCACGGATGGCGCGTTTCGACGGTTTCGTCAAGCATAGAAACCCTTCAAGCATAATTTCGTACAGAATCTTAGCCGCGCAGCGTAGCACGGGTATGTGCTGCCACGGCAGTGACCTGCGGTCCGTAATTTTATAGAAAAATATAGCGTAATCAGCATATATTTGGTATAATTTGGATATGAAAAATAAGCGAAGATTTGCAATGGTCTCAGTTTCAGTAATCGTAGTAGCATTGATTCTCGAGGCGGGAATTTTGAAATATGTAAATGATGCAAATGCATATAAGCTATCAAAGGTGCTTCAGGACCGTGTTCTCACTGTGCTTGATAAAAATGACCAGAGTGAGGAGGAGCTTATAGAATCGTTAAAGGACGATTATATAGTCAGGGCAAAAGCAGTGTCATATATCGTAGATGCAAAGCCACAGGTAGAAAATGATGTGGAGGAATTGCAAAAGATAGCAAAGCTGATGTCGGTAGATGAGATACATCTGTTTGATGAAACAGGTTGTATAACCAGCGGCAGCGTGCCAAAATACTTTGGCTACAGCTTTGATTCGGGGACTCAGATGTCATATTTTAAACCAATGCTCACCGATAAGAGCCTTACGATGTGTCAGGATGTCACACCGAATACATCAGAGGGAAAGGCAATGATGTATGCCATTACCTGGAATGAGGCTGGCACAATGATGGTACAGGTGGGTTTGAAGCCGCAAAGGCTCTTAGATGAATTGAAGCAGAATGAAATATCTACAGTGGTTTCTGACATGCCTGTGTACAAGGGCATGGAAATATATGTGGCAGATGCAGATACAGGACTGGTTAAGGGGGCCACAGATTGTGACAAAATAGGAAAAAACTTCCACGATTTAGGCTTTCCAACAGATATTAAGGAAAGCGATAAGCCAACAGTAAGGCAGATTAGCGTAAATGATTCAGGCTGCAGATGTGTAATCGAGAGGTGACAAATATATAGTGGCTGTCACCATTGACAAATCCTTTTATATGACGAACAGCGTAGTAGCACTGCTTGTAGTTGGCATATATCTTATACTAGCATCGTGCTGTATTATGTATATGTTTTCGAAGATTATGAAGGAAAAATATGAGAAAGAAAAGCTGCTGTATATATCGAATACTGATGCACTTACAGGGTGCCTGAACAGACATGCCTATGAGACAGATATCAATAAGCTTGATTTGAAAAAGAGTGGATATATATATCACTTGATTTAAACAGTTTAAAGCACATAAACGATACATATGGACATGATGTGGGAGATGAGATGATTTGCGCAGCCGCAACATGCATGATGGCAAGCTTTGGTGAGTTTGGCAGGGTGTACAGAATAGGCGGAGATGAGTTTGCTGTGATAATTACACAAAAGCCGGATGAGCTTGATGCTATGACAAAGCATTTCGACAGCAGTGTAGCCGAATGGAGAGGAAAAATCGTCAATTCCATGACCATCTCATACGGATGTGTAAGAAGTCTGGAGGAAGACTGGGAGCTTGTACACGATATTGAGAAGGAAGCAGACAGGAGAATGTATGCAAGCAAGGCACGCTATTACAGTGACAGTGGCATAGACAGGAGAAAGTAAATTAAAAATAAAGATTCCATCATTCCGGATATGGTATTGATGGAATCTTTTAAGTGGGAAAATAAATAATTAGTGGAACAGCTCTACAATAAATACCGCCACACAGGAAGCCACGGCGACGGTTGTAAGCCCTTGCCCTTTAATGCAAATATCACTGCCGCGATAAGTCCTGCTGCTGCACCAACCCACCAGTTAGTAGCATAAAACACTGCCGGAATAGTCATGGCGGTTAAAACTGCATACGGAATATAGTATAGAAAAGATCGCACGAAGCTGTTGTTGATCTTTTCTTTTATTGCGATAAAAGGAATAACGCGGATCAGATATGTGGAGCCCGCGAGTATGAGTAAATATATAAAAATACACTGTTTTTCATTATGTAAAATCTCCTTATACGCTTATTATCAAATATTTAATAAATCATTCTTTATCAGTATCATCTGCAACCGGAAACAGCAGCGAACCGATAACTGCAGCCAAAATGGCTACAACAGTGATGGTTATACCGCTTGAAATCCTTGACAAAAACGGTACGTAGTAAAACATGCAGCTAAGCACGAGTGCAAGTACCACAACAAACACGACCGCCCGCGATTTCTTCATCTCAGGAACCACGATAGCCACGAACATGCCATAAATAGCAAGACTCAGCGCACTCATAAGCCTATCCGGCAGAATGCTTCCCAGTATAGCACCTATCAGCGTACCGACAGCCCAGCCGATGTATGGAAGAGTTGAAAGTCCTGCAAAAGCTTCTGCTCACAGAATCCTCCTGGCTTGCCACGGCAAAAATTTCATCAGTCATCATAAAGCCGAGTATCCATCTGGAAATTCCGCTAAATCCGAATCCGCCTTCTGTCCAACCGAAATCGACATAAAGGAATATCTTATATTAATAGTAATCTGCGAAATAAGCATCTGGAAATACTGTCCCGGATGCATCATAATTCCAATGCCTGCAAACTGTCCGGCAGATGTGACAGTGGTCATCGAAATGAGCACAGCCTGCCACCAGGATAGTCCATATGACACCGCCATAATTCCAAAAGTAAATGAAACTGACAGATATCCCAGCGCAATCGGGATTCCTGCTGTCAGTCCTCGTTTATAGTTTTCCATTCTAAATTCTCCTTAGCATAATACAACAACATGTTATTCTAGCACAAATTTCATGAAAATGCACTTTCAAATTGTTTGTACCACTTTACAATCTTGCAGTTGCGCATCATGTAACTGCATAAAGACCGGTAATAATAATTGTAATTTGCCCATCAATCCGCTATACTGTAGCTAAGTACAGCGGATTGATGGATTTCGTGGAGGTTCATATGGTAAGCACTTACCTAGGTTTTGGAAAATACATTTGTATTGTAGTGAGGTGAAATTCATTCAAGGCTAATCTAACAGGAGGAGTAGATTTTGTATGCTGAATATATTTTATGGAGATATGAAAGAAGCAGTATATAATACGGCAGCGTATTTTAAATATGATTATGAAGATAACTGGATTACAGATCCATTTGTGAAGAAAATGATAAAGGATGTGGATCAGTCGATTGTTTTGGACAGTGGAGTAATCGACAGCCCAGTGTTAGGAAAAATACCGCCTACGGGGTTATCAGGTGGTGTTAAAACATTGATTTTGGTGAAGTTTGAAAAAAATAAAATTTTCAATGCATCGACCTGTGGAGATAATTGTGCAAAATGGTTATTAAAAATTGCAGAAACAGAAGACAGAACAATAAACTTACGTCATTTGATGAAATTTGAAGTTGAACCGTTTGACATCCGAATCCTTAACACGAATGAAATTGTACATACCATGGAAGAACTGGTATCAATTGCAGGTGAATTTGTTTGATGGCAGGAGGATACGATGAGAGGGAAACATAGAGTTATTGTATCAACAAAACGTTTAAAATATGAATTTGAACTTCGGAGAAATCTGACGATTATCCAGGGAGACAGTGCAACTGGAAAAACTACACTTGTAGATATGATTCGTGATTTCGTGAATAATCCAACCGGCACACCTGTAGAGGTGATATGTGATAAAAAATGTCATGTGGTTGAAGGAAGTTTATGGAAAGAGCAGTTGTCAGGCATATCAGACTGTATTGTATTTATTGATGAGGGAAATGAATTCATAACGACAGTAGATTTTGCAGATAAAATTCAAAAAACAGATAATTATTATGTAATTGTTACTAGGAAGCTTTACCAGCATTGCCATATAGTGTGGAAGAGATTTATGGAATCCGGACATCTGGAAAGTATGGAACATTGAAGCAGAGCTACCATGAATTTTATAGGATATATGGAACAGATACATATGAAGATAAAGTGAGTCCGGAAATTATTATTACGGAAGACAGCAATTCAGGATATCAATTTTTGAACATGTATGTATAGAAAATGGTTTGAAATGTGAATCTATGAATGGAAAATCAAATGTCTTTCATTATCTGAACAAACATAAAGGTGAAAAAATACTTGTCATTGCAGATGGGGCGGCATTTGGTTCCGAGATTGACAGGGTGTTGCAGGTTATCCATGGCAGAAAAAATGTGGCCTTATATTTGCCTGAATCATTTGAATGGATGATTATGGATGCCGATATTTTAAAGAATAATACAGTAAGAAGCATATTGAGTAATCCATCAGAGTATGTAGAGAGCAAGCTTTATTTCAGTTGGGAAAGGTTTTTACTGCTATTCTGATTGAACAAACAAAAGACACCTATTTGGCATATGCAAAACGTAAATTAAATCCGGCATATTTAAGTGGAGCAATTAAAGAGTCGATTTTAAGAAAAATGAACATAATTGATCTGAATAAGAAAGATGAATAAATATTAAGAAAAATAGAGGAATGGTTAAATGAAGGTTGTAGTAGCAATTGATTCATTTAAAGGAAGCATGACAAGCATACAGGCAGGGATGGCCTGTAAAGAAGGCATATTGGCGGCAATACCGAAAGCAGATGTGGTAGTCAGACCACTTGCAGATGGTGGCGAGGGAACTGTAACCGCTTTGGTAGAGGGCATGAATGGCACATATGAACATGTTGATGTAACAGGACCGATGGGACAAAAGGTGCACGCGACATATGGAGTACTTGAGGATGATACGGCTGTTATGGAAATGGCAGAAGCATCAGGAATCACACTTGTTGAAGGTAAACGATCCGTGGAAAGCAACCTCATTGGGTGTGGGAGAGATGATATTGGATGCCGTGCACAAGGGCTGTCGGAATTTCATAATCGGAATAGGCGGAAGCGCAACCACTGAGGGCGGCATAGGAATGCTGTCGGCGCTCGGCTATGAGCTTTATGATGAGGATGACAATATTCTTCCACCGGTATTTGGCTCGCTTGCAAGGGTAAAAAAGATCAAGGCTGATAAGGTTCCTTCGGAATTGAAGCAGTGTCATTTCAAAATAGCATGTGATGTTACTAATCCACTGTGCACAGAGCAGGGCTGCGTATACATTTTTGGAAAGCAAAAGGGCGTACAGGAGCATGAAAAGGAACAGATGGATAAAATGATGAGACAGTATGCAGACTGTGTTGAGGAGTATGCGGGAAAACGTTTTAGCGAGACACCGGGAGCAGGTGCTGCGGGAGGTCTTGGGTTTGCTTTTCTATTTGGACTTGAGAACGTGGAACTTAAATCCGGCATAGATATAGTGCTAAACGCAATACAGCTTGACAAGGAACTGAAAAATGCCGATATCGTAGTGACCGGAGAGGGCAGGCTTGATGGACAGAGCGCCATGGGAAAGGTGCCTGTCGGAGTGGCAAAAGCAGGCAGAAAAACGGCTGTAAAGTAATCGCACTTGCAGGGAGTGTCACTGACGATGCAGTGGCATGTAATAAAGAAGGCATAGATGCGTTTTTCCCTATTATAAGAGGGGCAACAACGCTTAATGAGGCTATGGATATCAAAAATGCTCAAAAAAATATGAAAAACACTGCAGAACAAGTTTTCAGGCTTATTGACATCAGCTCGCTTATGGAATAATATATGTTAGTAAAATTATGCGTGGTGCAGGGGCCGGATGAGATATAAAAGCCCCGTATATCATAGAATATTTAAATAAAAAGGAGAAAAGCAATGGCTAAGGAGAAAAAATTAGTAGAGGCCATCACTTCCATGGAGGAAGATTTCACACAATGGTATACAGACGTTGTGAAGAAAGCAGAGTTGATGGATTATTCATCTGTAAAGGGATGCATGATCTTTAAGCCCAATGGTTATGCCATCTGGGAGAATATACAGAAAAATCTCGATGCAATGTTCAAAGAGACAGGTGTAGAGAATGTATACATGCCAATGTTCATTCGGAGAGCCTGCTCCAGAAGGAAAAGGATCACGTAGAGGGCTTTGCACCTGAGGTCGCATGGGTCACACAGGGCGGACTTGAGACACTTCGGAGAGACTTGCAGTAAGACCTACATCAGAGACACTTTTCTGCGAGCTTTTCAGCAAAACAGTACAGTCACACAGAGACCTTCCAAAGGTGTATAACCAGTGGTGCTCAGTAGTGCGCTGGGAGAAGACAACACGTCCATTCCTCCGCTCATCAGAGTTCTTATGGCAGGAGGGACATACTGCTCATGCAACAGCTGAAGAGGCAGAGGCACGTACAGTACAGATGTTAAACATCTATGCGGATTTCTGTGAGAAGTACCTTGCAATCCCTATGGTAAAGGGAAGAAAGACAGACAAGGAGAAGTTCGCCGGAGCAGAGGCTACATATACAATAGAGGCTCTCATGCATGACGGAAAAGCACTCCAGTCAGGAACCTCACACAACTTTGGTGACGGCTTCCCTAAGGCCTTCGGCATCCAGTACACAGACAAGGACAATAAATTACAGTACTGTCATGAGACATCATGGGGCGTTTCAACACGTCTTATCGGAGCTATTATCATGGTTCACGGAGATGACTCAGGACTCGTGCTTCCACCAAAGATTGCACCAACACAGGTTATGGTCATTCCAATCCAGCAGCAGAAGGACGGCGTCCTTGACAAGGCATATGACCTCAAGGACAAGCTCTCAAAGGATTTCCGTGTGAAAATCGATGCAACCGACAAGACACCTGGCTGGAAGTTCGCAGCACAGGAGGTTCAGGGAATCTCAACACGTATCGAGATTGGACCAAAGGATATCGAGAAAAACCAGTGCGTTATCGTCCGCCGAGACACAAGAGAGAAAATCGTTGTCTCACTCGATGAGGTCAATGAGAAGCTCGCAGAGGTACTTGAGACAATGCAGAATGACATGCTCGAGAAGGCAAAGGCATTCCTTGCAAGCCATATAAACGATGCACATGACTACAATGAGTTCAAGGCAATCGCAGAGACAAAGCCTGGCTTTATCCGTGCTATGTGGTGTGGAGACGAGGCCTGCGAGAACAAAATCAAAGAGGACACAACAGTTACAAGCCGTTGTATGCCATTTGGTGACCAGGAGCAGATTTCCGACGTATGCGTATGCTGTGGAAAGCCGGCGCATAAGCTCGTATACTGGGGCAAGGCATACTAAATTCGCGCCTAATAAGCTCTGCCGCAGGAGGTATTTACTCTCACCAGACTAAGGAGTTATGAGAGCATGTGTCACAGTTGTATGCTGTGGAAATGTGCCTCTCCGGAGAGCGTCATTAAAAAAGGAGAAACTACAGATGCGCATAGATTTACCGCAGAATGTCAACTTCATAATAGACACGCTCTACGAGCATGGCTTTGAGGCATATGCGGTAGGTGGATGCGTGCGTGACAGTCTCCTTGGCAGGACACCGCAGGACTGGGATATCACCACATCTGCAAAGCCTGCGCAGGTCAAAGCGATATTTGACCATACGATAGACACAGGTATCCAGCATGGCACAGTCACAGTCATGCTGGAGCATGTGGGCTATGAGGCTACAGGATAGACGGAGAGTACGAGGATGCACGCCATCCAAAGGAGGTTACCTTTACCTCCAATCTGAAGCTTGATCTGGAGAGACGCGACTTCACAATCAATGCCATGGCATATAATCACAGGGCAGGGCTTGTCGATGAATTTGACGGCATAGGAGATTTAAAAGCACATGTGATCAGATGTGTGGGCTGTGCACACGACAGGTTCAGTGAGGATGCACTCAGGATGTTTCGTGCGGTGCGATTTGCAGCCCAGCTTGGCTTTGATATAGAGGCACAGACTAAAGCAGCCATAAAAGAGCTTGCCCCTGCATTGTCAAAGGTCAGCGCAGAGCGAATCCAGGTGGAGCTTGTGAAGCTTCTGACATCAGACCATCCGCAGATGATGAGAGATTTGTATGAGCTTGGACTCACAGCGGTATTCATGCGGAGTTTGATGTGATGATGCAGACACCTCAGCACAATAAGCACCATATGTACAGTGTCGGCGAGCATACGCTTCATACCTTGGAGCATGTGCGAGCGGACAAAATCCTAAGGCTTACTATGCTGCTTCATGATGTGGCAAAGCCTGTGTGCATTACGACAGATGAGGAAGGCCAGAATCATTTCAAGAAGCATCCTGTTGTGGGAGCTGATATGACAAGAAAGATACTCAGGCGCCTTAAGTTTGATAACAGGACTACAGACTGTTGCTGTAAGCTCGTAAAGAGCATGATGACCGTCCGGCCATCACAGAGCGCAATGTAAGGCGAGCCATGAGCCGCATAGGAACAGAGCTTTTTCCGCTGTTATTTGAGGTGAAAAGAGCCGATACACTCGGACAGAGCATGTATAAGCGCGCAGAAAAGCTTGAATACATCGCAGAATATGAGCGTGTATACAGGAAAATCCTTGCAGACCACCAGTGTGTATCAAAAAAGGAAATGAAAATAAATGGCAGCGACCTGATTAAAATGGGAGTAGAGCCGGGACCGAAGCTTGGTGATATCCTGGACAGGCTTTATGAGCAGGTGCTTGATGACCCATCGCTCAATGAAGCACAAAAACTTAAAGAGCTTGCGAATAAAATAATAACCTCTCTCATATGATTAAAAAGCATCTGAATAGTTATGATGCATTAATCATATGAGGGGGGATTTTTTATAATCAGCTGAAGTGGCTTTGGAAAAATATGAGCTTACAGTAAGCAGGATAATAAAGGGCAGAGGAGCATATATATGTGATACAGGCATCGGGCAGAAGCTGCTCGTGCCGTACAGAGGGCATGAGCAAAGGGCATGCACCCTGCGGGATACGCTGGCATTTATCCAGAGAAACGGTATGGATGTGGAGCAGATATCACAGACAAAGGAGCAGTGTATCATATCGCGAGATAACTGTGAGGACGCATACATATTGAAGGATTACAGAGCAGGCAGAGAGTGCAGCACGGACAGCATAGATGATATGCGTGGCGGCAGCAGGGCATTAGCGCAGCTGCACAATATATTGGAAAAGTATCCGCTGCTTTCGGATATCGAGGTAGAAAGCCTGCACGAAAAAGCTCAGCGCAAATGTGCGCAAATAGTAAAGCTTAAAAACTACATACTGCGTCGCAGCAAGACAAATGCTTTTGAGCATCTGTTTTATGAATGCTATGAGAGATTCTTAGAGCAGGGGCAGAAATCGGCGGAAATATTGTGTGAGCTGGAAAATAGTAAAACGTCGGTTCCGATATACTGTCACGGAGCCTTCAACCAGCACAATGTCGTGTATACACAGTCCGGAAGATGGCTCCCTGTCAATTTCGAGACCATGCATCCGGGATATCCGGAAACTGATCTTGCGGAGTACATGCGCAAGATGCTCGAAAAAAATCACTGGGATACAGCGGTTGCAGATGCAATTCTTGACAGCTATTGCAGCGTAAGAAGTCTTGATGATACATCAATGAGATTGCTTCAAGCACTGCTTTTGTTTCCTGAAAAATTTTGTAAGCTCTGCAATCACTATAGCAACTCGCGCAAGTCATGGTTATGCGACCGTGATGTGGATAAGCTTGCACAGCTCATACAGCTAAGCGGGGAGCGCGAGGAGTATCTGCATGCCATAGTGTAAGCAGTAATGCATATATATAGTGAATTTAATTGAAAAGTAAATGACTATGCGATATATTATTATTGTAGAAAAACGTTTAAAGCCAGCTATTAAAGGAAATACAGATGAAGAAATTTAAAAGATTATTTTGCATAGTATGCATGCTTGTGCTGTCACTTGCAGCATGTGGAAAACAGGACACGGATGATGGTGTAAAAATTCTATAACAGCATGAATGATACGACGGAGGCCGTGGGAGAAAGCACGCAGTCTGGTTTGAAAGCTGCTGCGGAGGAAAACGGAAAGTACGTTAAGAAAAGTTCAGATATTCTCATAGTATCGGACATAAACAGAGCCAACGAGACGATCAGGGGTATACAATTACTCGACAGGAGTGCAGTATCAGTATTACTATGGGCTGACCACCGGCTTTTTCGACAAATATGGCAATCACATGTCAGTTTCAGACATACATCAGGGTGATGTGGTTGACATATCAGGGGCAGATTCAGACGGCAAGGCAAAGCGTATACAAAAATCCGATAAGGTGTGGACAAACGACGCAGTGACCAATTTTTCTGTGGATAAGAATAAGAGCGTGCTTGAAATTGGAAATAGCAGCTACAGGCTGGGTGAGCGCACCATGATATTTTCAGGCTCGGATGTCATAGATACTGACAGCCTCACGGCGCAGGATAAGCTGGCTGTTGTCGGGATTGACAAGGATATAGTGTCAATTTCTGTCACGACAGGGCACGGCACACTGCAGCTTAGCAATACATCGCTGTTTGAGGGCAGCTTTTGCAGCTCGGAGACAGGATATTTGCAGAAATCACTAAGGATATGTCGCTTGATGTGCCGGAGGGCAGCTATACGCTCGCTGTGGCCAACAACGGCTGGGGAGGCAGCACGGATATTGAGATAAAAAGAGGCGAGACTACAAAGGTAAATTTAAATGATTTAAAGGGTGAGGGTCCTAAAAAGAGCAGCATCCTTTTCGAGGTTGACGTGCAGGGAGCAAAAATATATGTCGATGGCAGTGAAATCGACTATACGAGCCCGGTTGAGATAACATACGGAAAACACACGCTTAAGGTAACAGCCGATGGCTATGACACCTGGACGAGGACGCTTTACGTGAACTCAAAGGAGGCCACCATACAGATTACGATAAATGACGATACGGACAGCTCTGCAAACGATTCATCAGGTACCAAAACTAACAGCACCGGCAGTTCACAAGCCACCGCACAGACACCTTCCGAGACAGCCTCAGAGAGGGCTGATGAGAAGGACAATCAAAGTACATCTCAGGGCAGCACCACCGGCAGCTCGCAGAGTACAAATTCATCACGGGGAACCAACAATAAATCCTCTGACAGTTCCAAAAATAGTCTGACAAATAAGGACATATCCGATTATCTTTCAACATTAACCTCTTTATTAAGTTCAAAGTAAGGTTTTAAGAATGGTAAAAGTACATAAAAGCCTAGGAAATAGCGCATTTTCCTTGACAAACCCCATAAAAACAAGTATATATATTCTTGTAGGTAATTTGGGAATACAGCTCGAATTATATAAATTATGAAAATCCAGAGGAGGAATTTTATCATGAACAAAGCAGATTTAGTTGCAGCTATGGCAGAGAAGGCCGGAGTATCAAAGAAGGATGCAGAGGCATCTTTAAAGGCATTCACAGATGTTGTTGCAGAGGAGTTAAAGAAAGGTGAGAAGATCCAGTTAGTTGGATTCGGTACTTTCGAGGTATCTGAGAGAGCAGCAAGAACAGGAAGAAATCCACAGACTGGCGCTGAGATGACAATTGCAGCATCTAAGGCTCCTAAGTTCAAGGCTGGAAAGGCTTTAAAAGATTCTCTTAACTAATAAGTTAGACTATCACGGAGTAGAAGAATGGGTGAAGCCTTTAAGGCTCCGCCCATTTTGGCTATATCCACTGAAATCAGGGTAATGGTTATGAATTGATTTATTATAGGTAAGACACAGAGGTAACAATGAGATTAGACAAATTTTTGAAGGTATCGCGTCTGATAAAGAGACGTACAGTGGCAAATGAGGCATGCGACGCAGGCCGTGTCACAGTAAACGGCAGACCGGCAAAGGCATCTGTAAATGTCAAGGTCGGAGACATAATAGAGATAGCATTTGGACAAAAGACAGTCAAGGTTAAGGTGTTAAATCTCCTTGACACAACAAAGAAGGAAGAAGCAAAAGATCTTTTTGAGTATATATAGGTTATATTTTCATGAATCCCGGCATATATTTACATATGCGATTCCACAGATGGCATGTATATGTGCGGCTGTCTATGGAGCATATTAAAAATTATGTGAGGGACAGGAAATGGAAGAAATATCAGGAACAAAGAGTCATAAGCTTATCTTGAATAATCGCAGAACAGGCAGCTTTACAGGCATTTTGGATGTGCTCTCCTTTGATGTGGGAGAGATACTTTTGGAGACGGAGCTGGGCATGCTTGACCTAAAGGGCAAGGATCTTCACGTAAACAGGCTAAACCTTGAGAAGGGAGAAGCCGATATAGAAGGTGAGATAGACATGATTACGTATTCGAAGGTACCGGAGGTGACCGGAAAGAAAGATAAAATGTTTGGCAGGATATTCAGATAAGCACCTAAGGAGGAATAATGAGTAAACGTCGTGCAAAGAGAAGGGGCGGAACTTTAAGTGTTTCCATCATAGTTATAGCATTTCTTGTGGTTATGGTAGTCCAGGTTGTGCAGCTAAAGCAGAAGGAATCTACATATGCCGCACAAAAAGCGGAGCTTGAGAAGCAGTATACTAAAGAATCGGAGCGTGCTGATGAGATAGAAAGCATGCAGCAGTATATGCAGAGTGACCAGTACATAGAGGATATAGCAAAGAGCAAGCTGGGGCTTGCGTATGACAATGAAATAATCTTCAAGGAAAAGGACAAATAATTTTTGAAGATATAGTTGCGCTTTTTCGTCAAAACCTTCATTTTGACCACATATAATCGTTGAAAAAAGATGGAGGCAAAAAGATGAGGATTGCAAATTTAAAAAAGGCTGTGTGGGGGCTTATGGCATTTGCATCCACACTGGTGTGTGTGATGGATTGTTATCCGCTGATACCTGCAGTGTATGGAGTTTATTGTCTGAGTAGTGGACATACGATTATTTTTTACATAGGATTAATTATTGGAATGGGATACTTTATATCGATACCGTCGATATGTAAGTATCTCTTTATTATTGCGGTGATTTACTTTGGGGAAAGGCTATTTGTGAGAAAAAGCAGTAAAAACGGATGTCTGACAACAGCCGTTGTAGCAGCTTGTGCCACGGCGGTGATGAATCTGTCGGTAACATTTCTGGGAAGGCCGGATACGGATGAGATAGTGTTGTCGGTAGCAGAGAGCCTTGTTGTGTTTTCGATGGCCTTTGCGCTTTGCAGAGCATGCGAATATTTAAGGGCTCTTGAGCACAATGAAAACCCGGTCATAGCAGGACTTCTGCCCGACAGGGAGGAGGCATTTGCCACAGCAGTTTCTGGACTTTCAGGCATTATTTCGACTGCAAATGTCATGGCTGTAAATTGTACGGCAGATAAAATCCCTGATGAGAGTGAGAAAATACAGCTTGAGGTGACAGGGAGACTTTGTGCATGCTGTGAGGGCTGCAGTGTGTGCTGGACAAGCGGGGCTTCGATTTCCGACAGTATAAAAATGCTTGCTGATGCAGTGCGCAAACGTATGAAAACAGAGGAAATTGTGCAAAACAGATATGTGGATGGCTGCCCGCACTATACGCGCATGGTGGAAGCCGCCACAGAGGCATTTGCCCGTATTGAGCTAAATGAAGCCTGGTACAGGCGTCTCACAGAAAACAGACGCATCATAGCCGCACAGCTTGACGCTATGGCAGAGCTCATGGATAGCTGGTGCAGGGCTGAAAAATGTATTGATAAAAAAAGAAGGCTGCGTCTTTCAAGAGTTTATGTATATACAAAAGAGGCTGGTATACAGGTGGAAAATGCCCATATTTATGAGAACGCAAGGCAGCAGGTATGTATAAAGGCAGATGTCTGCACCAAGATAGATGGCGGGATTGAAATTTCAAAGTATGTGCAGGCGGTTTCACGCGCCATGGGAGTGAAGCTCAGGCAGGCACATGGGACAGTTTCAATAATATCCGATGAGAGGACATCTATTGTGCTTTACGAGGAGAATCAGTTCTATGCACTTTCGGGGTGGCGACCAAAAAGACCGGCTCTCAGGCAAATGGCGACAGCTGCAGCATGTTTCAGCTGGATGATGGCATGTATCATGTATGTGTATCTGATGGCATGGGCTCGGGCAAGCAGGCGCAGGCCGAGAGCACACTGGTGGTGGATTTGCTTGAAAAGCTTTTGGAGGCCGGTTTTAGCAGGGAAAGTGCCCTAAAGCTGATGAACTCTGCCATGGTCATATCGGCGGGCGAGGAGTCCTATTCCACGGTTGATTTTGCCACAATAGACATGTACACAGGTGAGCTTGAGCTGGCCAAAACAGGCGCTGCACCGTCATTTATCAAATCAGGGAAACAAGTAAGTGTTATAGAAAATGAATCACTCCCGGCGGGGGTCGATGCCACGCAGGAGAGCAAACATTCAAAAAATATACTTCAAAGTGGCGATTTTCTTGTCATGGTGACGGATGGTGTGCTAGAATATCTGCATGTAAAGGACAGACAGGGGAAGCTTATGAATATCATCGCAGGCGTCAAAAGTGACAATGCAGGCGTGATGGCGCAGGAAATTCTGGACAGGGTGCTGCTTGACACAGGTGGATACGCCATGGATGATATGACGGTAGTTGCAATAGGAATCTGGGAAAAATAATGATTAGACGGACAAAAGATTATATTCTGGAAAACAAGATGATAAACAATCACAGCACGGTGCTTGTTGCGCTGTCGGGCGGTGCGGATTCGGTCTGCCTTCTGCTGGTGTTAAATGAGATAAAAAGACAGTGCGCAGATGAGCTTGATTTTGCGCTGGAGGCAGTGCATGTGGAGCATGGCATCAGAGGAGCCGAGAGCAGGGAGGATGCGAGGTTTGCGTCAGATCTCTGCGAGAGGCTTAACATACCGTGCCATGTGCATTCTGTGGACGTACCGCAATATGCAAAAAGTCATGGACTCGGACTGGAGGAGGCCGCCAGGATATTGCGTTATGAAGCGTTTGAAAAGGAAGTCGCCAGGATATTGCGCTATGAGGCGTTTGAAGAGGAGGCTGGCAGATATCCTTGCGAAACTGCCGATGCAGCAGACCAAAAGCAGGGTAACAGCAGGCAGGTAATCGTTGCAGTTGCGCACCATATGGAGGACAACGCAGAGACAGTTCTTTTCAGATGCTTCGCGGAAGCGGAGCGAAAGGACTCGCCGGCATGCATCCGGTTTCCGTGAAGAACGGTGTCACCTATATCAGGCCGCTTTTATCAGCAACACGCGCACAGATAGAGGAATATCTGAAGGAAAACGGACAGGCTTTTGTCACCGATGCCACAAACACTGACACAGCCTACTCCAGAAACAAGCTGCGCCATGATGTGTTTCCTTTGCTTTTGCAGATTAATGACAGGGCGATAGAGCATATCAATGAGAGCGCAGGACAGCTTGCGGTGATGAATGATTTTACGAGGAGCAGCTAAAAGAGGCGTGTGACAGCATGGTTTCAAAAAGAAGGCAGGGTGATACTTGAAATCAGTCGCTTTGAGAGTCTGCATCCGGCATTAAAAAGCGGAGTGGCGCGCGAGTGTATACATCTGGCGTCAGGACGGCTCAAGGACATCACGAGCATGCATATCGGTGCACTTGTGAAGCTTGCAGGGCAGCAGTCGGGCAGAAAAATCAATCTGCCATATGGAATTATTGCGGAAAAATCATTTGGCGAGGTGATACTCTTCGCCGGAAGGTGTGACGATGAAAAAGAAGAAATTCACATTACGCAAAAAGAGCTTGAGGTACTGAGTGCCACGGGAGAGCAAAAAAACATAAAGCTTTCGGCAGATGGCTCATATGTCACACTTTGTATACAAGATTTTAATGGTAAAATGGACGAAATTCCCAAAAAACCATATACGAAATGGTTTGATTATGATAAGATGAAGAAAGGCTTTGAAATAAGAACAAGAAAAGCCGGTGACTATATAATTGTGGATGACAAGGGCCATCATAAGAAGCTGAAGCAGGTATTTACAGGTGATAAAATTCCTGCACAGCAGAGAGCGGGGCTGTGGCTTATAGCCCATGAATCACTGGTGCATGCCATTATCGGATACAGATCCGGCTGCAGCGCACTTGTCACACCACAGACAGGAAAAGTACTTAAGATCACATTTTACGGAGGAAAACAAAATGGATTTTTCAAAAAAATATGATATTTCGGTTTACCTGACAGAGGAGCAGCTCAATAAGCGTATTGCAGAGATTGGAGCGCAAATCACAGAAAAATACAGGGGACAGTCAGTATATCTCATTTGCATACTCAAGGGCTCAATATTCTTTACCACTGAGCTTGCAAAGAGAATTGATTTGCCTATGACTATGGATTTCATGTCGGTATCCAGCTATGGCTCAGGCACAGAGTCATCAGGCGATGTCAAGATTAAAAGGACCTTGAGCATTCTATCGAGGGAGAGAATGTCATCATCATAGAAGATATCATTGATTCGGGAAATACTCTTAGCAGGCTTTCAAAGCTCCTTGCCAAAAGAAACCCGAAGAGTCTCACAATCTGTACACTTTTGGACAAGCCTGAGCGCCGTGTGGTTGATGATGTAAATGTAGACTACGTGGGCTTTGTGATTCCTGATAAGTTTGTGGTAGGCTATGGCCTTGACTATGATCAGAGGTTCAGAAATCTGCCTTACATCGGCTTCGTCGAGGGCGAAATAAAATAAAAAGGAGAAGTAAATTGAATAAACAAAAAAGCGGTATGCGCGGAATAGGCGTATACATTATCATTGTATTTGCAGTAATCTGCATCTGGTACTGGCTGAGCGCCGGGGCTACATCAAACTCTTACACACAGAGTCAGTTCGAGAAGGATCTTGACAAGAATCAGGTGAAGAGCGTAAAGGTAGTGCAAAACAGGGAGATACCGACAGGAAGTCTGGAGGTGAAGTTCAAGGATGGCACATCAAAGGTGCTTTATGTATCAGATGTAAACAATATCGAAAAGACCATGACAAAAGCAGGGTACACCGACTATACAGTTGCGGATGTTCCGGCTGAGAGCTGGATTATGACACTGCTTCCGTATCTTTTGGTATTCGGAGCCATGTTCATACTCTTTGCAGTGATGAACAACAACGCAGCAGCACAGGGCGGCTGTGGCAAGATGATGAACTTCGGCAAGAACCGTGCGAAGCTCACTACACAGGAGGAGAACCATATCAAGTTTTCGGATGTAGCAGGCCTAAAGGAGGAAAAGGAGGAGATTGCAGAGATAGTTGATTTCCTTCGTGATCCGGGAAAATACACCAGACTTGGAGCAAGAATCCCAAAGGGTGTCCTTCTTGTAGGACCTCCGGGAACAGGTAAGACTCTCCTTGCCAAGGCAGTAGCCGGAGAGGCCGGGGTACCGTTTTTCACCATTTCAGGATCTGATTTCGTGGAGATGTTTGTCGGAGTCGGAGCCTCCCGTGTGAGGGATCTCTTTGAGGATGCCAAGAAAAATGCGCCGTGTATTATCTTTATCGATGAGATTGATGCAGTAGCCAGACGCCGTGGCACAGGAATGGGCGGCGGACATGACGAGAGTGAGCAGACATTGAACCAGATCCTTGTAGAGATGGATGGATTTGGTGTAAATGAAGGCATTATCGTAATGGCAGCGACAAACCGTGTGGATATACTTGACCCTGCTATCATGCGTCCGGGACGTTTCGACAGAAAGGTTGTAGTAGGCAGACCGGATGTGGGCGGCAGAGAAGAAATTTTAGGTGTCCATGCCAAGAAAAAACCTCTTGCAGAGGATGTAGACTTAAAGCAGATTGCACAGACTACCGCAGGCTTCACAGGTGCAGACCTTGAGAATCTGATGAATGAAGCAGCAATCCGTGCAGCGGGCGAAAACAGAGAATATATCACACAGGATGATATCAGAAAATCCTTCGTCAAGGTTGGTATCGGAGCTGAGAAGAAGAGCCGTATCATCTCTGACAAGGAAAAACGCATCACAGCCTACCACGAGGCAGGGCATGCAATCCTTTTCCATCTGCTTCCGGATGTAGGACCTGTATACACGGTTTCAATCATCCCTACAGGAGCAGGCGCAGCAGGCTACACCATGCCTCTGCCTGAGAAGGATGAGATGTTCAACACAAAGGGACGTATGCTTCAGGAAATCGTAGTAGACTTAGGCGGTCGTGTCGCAGAGGAACTTGTGTTTGACGATATCACCACAGGTGCATCACAGGACATCAAGCAGGCTACAAAGCTTGCGCGCGAGATGGTTACCAAATACGGTATGTCAGACAATATCGGCCTTATCTGCTATGCCGATGATGAGGAGGAGGTCTTTATCGGACGAGACCTCGCCCATGCAAAGAACTACAGCGAGGGCATAGCGTCGGCAATCGATGTCGAGGTAAAGCGCATCATCGACGAGTCGTACGACAAGGCAAAGAGCATGATAGCAGAGTACCGCGATGTGCTTGACAGATGTGCAGCACTTCTTCTTGAGAAGGAGAAAATCACAAGAGATGAGTTTGAAGCACTGTTTGACGAGGACAGCAAAACAGCAGTTGGACATAATATTTAAAAAAAAACTATGTTTTTGTACACAATCACTATATGAAAAATATTGAATATGACTAAAGAACTATATAAATTGCATAAAAACAAACCGCGATTTTTATGCAATTTGTGAACACTTATCGTTATAACCGTGATATTATAATAACCGTAAAACCCCCAATACATTATATAGTTTTGCTATACCCCATAGTAAAAATACCTTCTCCTAAAAGGCAGCCGAACGTAGGCTGTCTTTTTTAATTTTAAAATGTACTTGCATAATCACATCTGTTGTGATAAACTATGCAGGTATCGTAATTGAATACATGGGCAGATTCCCGAGTGGCCAAAGGGGACAGACTGTAAATCTGCTGCAAATTGCTTCGATGGTTCGAATCCATCTCTGCCCATTAAAACCTCAAGTCGTATGACTTGAGGTTTTGTGTTATTCTGAAATTATCATTTAATCGACCTGCGCCCCGGTGGCGGTAAGCACAGACTCCCACGCCATCGTATCGCCAGTCCTTTGTATCAAAGCCATCACGGATACATCTGCTGTAGTAGTCCAGCTTGTTTCGTATCGGCGAATCATCTGTGAATCTTGCATCATCATAAATGCCGTTAATATAATTGTCTATCGCGGTTCCGAATATTTCAGAGCGGTCCTCTGTTGCAAAGGTCATGCCGTAGGAATCAATGAAATACCCGGATATGTGGCTCGATGGATCATCCGGATTGTAGTTTGCGTAGCTGTCATCATAGGAGAAGCTGTCGATTAAAGCTGTTCCATTTCCCCTCAGAAAACTCGCTCTTTTCATCGTAGGTGTGTATGAATGTAAGTCTCTGGTCAATCAGATGGGAAATCTCATGGCCTACAGTGTAGCTGAAATCCCAGCTGTAGTTGCAGTTTAGAACCATCACATTGTGGTTGTTTATTATATTTACGAAGCCACTTGGCTCATTTATCATATCTGAGTGGCCTGATGAAATATCACCGCACAGATAGATTCGCATGCCTCTTATATCGCCATAACACAGCTGTGTGAAAAAGTCATCAGGGAAACAGCCAAGTATTTCCTCAAGCGAATCCAGAGCGACCGACAGCTTATCCTTGTTCTTAAATTGATGGATATCGTAGTAATCAATTCTCTTTGGCACCTCAGGCCCGAAATATATGGAAAAGCCGTATTTCTGTTCAAGCGCTGTGATACGTGCATTTATGTCGGATAAATCACCCCAGTCATATGAAGCGGTGTCGGGGATCAGAGTGACCTCATCGCCGTATGTATTGTAGTCAGAATCCTTCCCGGCCTCTTCCATAGCCTCCTGATTTTCATCGGTACTGTCAGATGGGTCTATGGCAGAATATGGGGATACATATGAGCCATCATCGCGTAAGGCCTGTAGCAGTGTATCACAGTCATTGTATGACGTGATTTCGGCTTTGCTGTCATTCTTGCCCTTGTCGAGTGACCAGATGAGAATTTCCGGGTTGCACTGCGCTGTGTACAAAAGCATCATAACACAGTTTGCATCAGGCAGATATACCGAGTTGGCAGAACAGTAGGTCTTGGTATCGGCTGCCGCAGAGTCGGATGGGCTGTCGGACATTTTGCCTGTGTTTCGAGTCGCCAGATTGTATGAAAAGGATGAACTGACACCGGTGGCGGGTGAATATTTATAGTAACTGATGATGTTGTCCGAGGATAAATCCTGGCATCGTATGAGCATGTCACCATCCTCTGCCAAAGTCACATCCACCACATCCGGCAGTGAAAAAAAGCTGTTTTCTCCATCGGATGAATGATAGTTCCAGATATTGTTGGCAGTATCTGCCTCGATTAAAAAGCCCTTTGAGTCGACACATGACATGGAAAAACTTTGTCCTTCGTAGGTTGAAAGCACTGTGTTATCGTCAAGCCTTATATCAGAGACTGCATATTTGTAGGTATCGGGTGTGACACCTGACACGAGAGCGTATTTTCCGTCAGCGGAGGTGGCAATCTGTGAGACATCATAATAATTGCCGGGATTCGGCACATCGCCATCATCAGAATCTGATGTATCGCAATTGCCATCATAGTCCTCAGGATTATATTTGCAGGTTTTTATCTCCTTTAAATCCTTATCATAGATTGTTGCCCTGCCGGCATCGGAATTAATGAGCCAGAGCCTGTCACCTTTTATCATGTAGTCATCACAGTCGGTTTTGTCGTGAGTGAGGCTTGCCGTGATTTCATTGGACCAAGGATTATATACATCAAATGAATACTTAACGGATTGATCATCGGTCTCTATGATGGAATTATTGTAGCTGCCCTGTCCTACCATAAGGATGTTATCACCAAACTGTCTTGTATCATTGTACGGCTGCCCCTCAAAGGCGACATTGTGCAGGATAGACAGGTTGCTGCTGCCTTTAACACTTGTGGCATCCTCCCAAAACGCAGGTGATTTGTGCAGAATAGCCTGCTTTTGTGCGGGACTCTTGAATAGATAAGAGACATCCGAAAAAGAACAGGCTGTCATGGAGATTGCACTGAAAAATACCAGCGAATATGTAATTAAAGTGGTTACATGTTTGCGTTTGAACAATTTTGCCTCCTTTGGAAGGTGGTATATATGCAGGCTATTCCTCAGCAGCATGTGCGGTGGAAACTCGTGCAGTAGATTCTCTTTCAATCAGCCTCGGACGTAGCTGTGTGCGGCTGATTGGAATATGGTGAATGAGCTAATTCAATATAATATATGCACAGCGGCCCAGATCATTACACTCCTGTCTGACAGTGGTAAGAGGAGGGTAAGGGCTGCGGCAAACTTGACATCGTCAAAGCCGACCACACTTATATCATTTGGCACATTGAAGCCGTGCAGCTGGCACTCGGAGATAACACCCTTTGCTATAGTGTCGCTTCCGCAGAGGATAGCGGTGGCACCTGCTGCAATAAAATTTGAAACGTAATACTGTGCAGTTTCAGGAATATAGTAGCCGTGTCCCATGAGCTCCGGGTAGATTTCAAGACCGGCATTGCGCATAGAGTTTTCAAAGGCTTCCTGACGCTGATCCGAAACCAGGGAAAAAAGAGAACCATTGATAAAGGCAATCTTTTTATGGCCCAGATTGTGCAGATGCTTTACAGCCATGTCAATGCCCTCGTAGCTGTCGGTGCCTACATAGGCTACATTGGGATTGTTTTCTATATAGTTATCAAACAAAACTGTAGGCATTGTAGTATTTTTGAGCTGCTGCATCCATTCATCGTGAAGAGCAAAACCTACCAGAAATGCGCCACAATAGCCATTCTTTAATATATATGTATCATATTTTTCTTCTGCCGAAGCTGAGGTGTGACAGGGATGATGTCCACGTCCCATTTGTGCTTAAAAGCATTCTGTTTGAAACCAAGCACTACATCATATCCGAACTCATCGATAGACTCGTAGTTCATATTTTCAATAAACAGAGCCAGCTTGCGGTTTTCTACCTTTCTGGAGCGCTTTGTGCTGTAGCCCATTTCGACAGCAGTGTCTAAAACTGTCTGACGAAGCTCCTCACTTATATCGCTGGCACCATTTAATCCCTTTGAAACAGTGCTGATTGACACGCCCAGCCGGGTGGCAATATCCTTAATAGTAGCCATAGTATTTGTCCTTTCTTATGTGATAATTAAATTATACATTTACTATCAGAAATAGGCAATATTTTCTGTAATAAATTTTTCGAAAAAAATCTTCGAAACTGTGGTAATAACTACCAAAAAATGAATGTAAATTACGTGAAAAATGGCAAAAATGAGTTTAAAACAACTAAAAAGATTGACAAATCTGACAATAGGAAATAAAATAATCTCAGATACGAAAAAAATAGAAAATTTTAGGAAAGAGGAATGGTAATTTGGAGGCCAGAGAAAATCTCAGAGGCTCCGGAATACTTCTTTCAATCTCGAGTCTGCCGTCACCATATGGTATAGGTACTCTTGGGAGAGAGGCTTACAATTTTGTTGATCTCCTTGGTGATTTGAAACAGAAGTACTGGCAGGTTCTTCCGGTTGGCCCCACCATATTTGGCGATAGTCCATATCAACCATCATCAGGCTGTGCGGGCAATATCTATTTCATAGATTTAGATAAGCTGGTAGATGAGGGGTTGTTAGAGAAGGAAGAGATCCTGGGGTATAACTGGGGCACAGACGAATCAGAAATTGATTATGCAGCATTACATCAGAACAGATGCAGGATTTTACAAAAAGCGTTTGAAAGATTTGATACAAATGCACAAGAGTTTCAGGATTTTGTAAAAAAACAGTCGGAGTGGCTTGAGCAATATGCATTATTTATGACACTGAAAACCGACAATTTATACAAAAATTGGAGCGAGTGGCCAAGCGAGTATAGAAATCCGCAAACGGTTGCGCTTGAAAAGTACCAAAAAAAGAATTATAATACAATTACTTTTTGGAAGTTCTGTCAATATAAATTCTTCGAGCAATGGGAGGATTTAAAAAATTATGCTAACTCAAAAGGTGTCTACATAATAGGCGATATCTCATTCTATGTAGGATATGACAGTGTAGATGTGTGGGCAGAGAGACAACTCTTTATGATGAGCGCAAACGATACACCAGAGTATGTTGCAGCTGCCGGTCCTGATAAGTATTCAGAGAGCGGACAGGTGTGGGGCAATCCGATGTATGACTGGGATGCCATGAAGGAGGACAACTTCTCATGGTGGAGAAAGCGAATGCGTGTATGCAGAGAGCTTTTTGATATTGTCAGGATTGATCATTTCGCAGGAATTGTGAAAGCATATGCGGTACCGTACGGACAGGATAAGAGCCTATCCGGGAAATGGTTCAAGGGACCGGGACGCAGGCTTGTCAATGCAATTAACGAAGAGCTTGAAGGGGTTAATGTAGTGGCTGATGATTATACATCAGCAAGCCTTTTACCGGGAGTGAAAAAGCTCCTTGCAAAATCGGGCTGGATGGGAACTAAGGTCATGATGTTCGCTTTTGATGGTGATCCGACAAACGAATATCTGCCACACAATTATACCGATTCACATGTAGTTGCATATATTGGCACACATGACAATGAGACGATAGTTGGTTCATTCAGTGACAAGACAGATTATGAGCTTGCTTATCTGTATGAGTATCTGAATATTGAAAATAAATCACAGGTTCCAAATGCTCTTATCAGGGAGCTGTATCACAGCACCGCAGAGCTGGCGATAGTCCAGATGCAGGATATATTAGAGCTTGGAAATGAGGCGAGGATGAATTATCCTTCGACAGTCGGACATAACTGGAGATGGCGTATGACAAGTAAGCCACACAGATTGGACAACGAAAAGATAGCCTGGATTAGAAACATTGCGGTGGTTTACCGCAGATAATTAATTTGATATAAGTTGCACGGCAATTTATATATATACTTTTTTACATTTTATATTCAAAAAGGAGAGGAAGATATGAAGAAGAAAGTATTAGCATCTTTACTTTGCGCTTCTATGGTAGCAACAATGTTTGCTGGATGCGGAAGCGACAACGGAGGAAATGGAACAGAGAAAGCCGACAAGAAGGACGGCGGTAAGGAGACCATTACAGTAATGGGACCTGCAGAGGATTTAGACGATGCACAGGGCGCTTGGCTTAAGACAGAGTGCGAGGCATTCGCTAAGGCAAATCCTGATTTCAACATCGAGTTCAAGTATGTTACATCATCTGAGTCAGACGCAAAGGATGTTGTTACAAAGGATCCTAAGGCAGCAGCTGATGTTTACATGTTTGCAAACGATCAGCTTGAGCCATTAATTAAGGCAGATGCTATTGCCAAGTTAGGCGGAGATACAGCAGAGTATGTTAAGTCATCTAACTCAGAGGCTATGGCTGCAACAGTTACATATGATGGAGACATCTACGCAGTTCCTTATACATCAAACACATGGTTCATGTACTATGACAAGAGAGTCTTCTCTGAGGATGATGTAAAGAGCCTTGATACAATGCTTACAAAGGGTAAGGTTTCATTCCCATTTGATAATGGCTGGTATCTCAATGCATTCTATGCAGCAAACGGATGTACAATCTTTGGAGATGGAACAGACAAGGCTGCCGGATATGACTTCGGTGGAGAGAAGGGTACAGCAGTTACAAACTACATCGTAGATTTATTTGCAAATCCAAACTTTGTAATGGATAACAATGAGGGATCACTTGGTCTTGCTGGACTTAAAGATGGTTCTATCAACGCTTACTTCAATGGTAACTGGAACTATGACAAAGTTAAAGAGGCACTTGGTGAGGAGAACGTTGGTGTTGCAGCTCTTCCTACAATCAATATTGGTGGAAAAGACTGCCAGTTAAAGGCATTCTTAGGATCTAAGGCTATCGGTGTTAACCCTAACTGCAAGAACCAGGAAGTAGCAGTTAAGCTTGCAGCATTCCTTGGCAGCGAGGACGCACAGCTTGCTCACTTCAAGTTAAGAGGACAGGCTCCTGTAAACAAAAATCTTGCAACAAACGAGGAAATCGCAGCTGATCCTGTAGCAGCAGCTATGGCTAAGGTTTCAACTGATTGTTCAGTAGCACAGCCTATCATTGATATGTCGTTACTGGGATGCAGCTACACCATTCGGTGATGCTTTCCAGAACGGTGCAGAAGGCCAGATTACAAAGGACAATGCAGCTCAGAAGACAGAGGACTTCAATACTCAGCTTAATGATTCTCTTAAATAATTAAGTAGATCAGATTATGATTCCAAGGTTCCGGGTAGCCGGGATCTTGGAATAAATTAGTTTAAAGGATTGGCATATATAATGCATGCCAGGAGGAAAAGTATGATAGGAGCAAACAAAAAAAAAGTTTCGGAATTTGCTACTCCGTATACTGTTGGCAATGCCCTAACAAAGGCGGAGCTACAGTTAAGCTATCGGCACTTGTAATGGGTCTTGCCAATATAGCTCATAAGCAGATCGTAAAAGGTCTGATTTTTCTTGCTATAGAGATTGCATATATAGCATATATGGTTAACGCTGGTGCTTATTACATTTCCATGCTGCCTTCACTTGGCTGGAGAAAGCAGGAAGAGGTATTTAATGAGCAGAAGCAGATTTATGAATATGTTGCGGGCGACCAGTCAGTATTATTACTGTTATATGGCGTCATAACAATTGCCATCACAGTATTATTTATTTACATGTGGTGCGAGAATTTAAAGAGCGGATATAAGGCAGAATGCCTTTCAAAAGCTGGAAAAGAAATCAATTCTTTTGGCAAAGATGTCAAGGATTTATTTGATAAAACCTACATAAGACACTTATGTTTCTCCCACTTATGGGAATATTTGTTTTACCGTTTTACCATTGCTGTTCATGATTCCAATGGCCTTTACAAATTATTCGGTAAAGGGTGATCATCTGGTATTGTTCGACTGGACAGGCTTCGCCTCATTCGGACAGGTGCTTGGACTTGGTGGTAAGCTTGGTAAGATATTCTGGAGAGTACTTGGATGGACAATCTGCTGGGCTGTATTTGCAACCTTCCTTTGTAACTTCCTTGGACTCATTCTTGCTATCGTTATCAATCGTAAAGAGACACATTGCAAGGCTTTCTGGCGTACATGCTTTGTTATCTCAATTGCGGTACCGCAGTTCGTATCACTCCTTGTAATGAGACAGATGTTCCAGCCACAGGGTGCTGTTAATAACCTGCTTTTGAGTGGGGCTGGATAGATAACCCGCTTCCATTCTGGACCAATACGATGTGGGCGAGAGTTTCTGTTATTCTCATCAACTGCTTGGTAGGTATTCCGTATACTATGCTTCAGTTACAGGTGTATTACAGAATGTGCCTTCAGAGCTTTATGAGGCTGCAAAGATTGATGGTGCAAACGCAGCACAGATCTTCTTTAAGATCACACTCCCATATATCATGTTTATCATGGGACCATATATCATCACACAGTTTACCGGAAATATCAACAACTTCAACGTTATCTACCTGTTATCAGCAGGAAAGCCTACACCTGTCGGAGACAGTGCAGGAAAGACGGACCTTCTGGTTACGTGGTTGTACAAGCTGACTATTGATAATCGAGTACAATATCGGTGCCGTTATCGGTATCCTCACATTCATTGTACTTTCTATCGTAGCGCTTGTTACATACAGAAATACAAAATCATACAAGGATGAGGAGGGATTCATGTAATGAGTAGTGTAGCAAAAGCAAAAAGACCTATGTCTGCCGGACGTGCTAAGAAAGTAGCAAAGAATTCCCTTGTTCATATCATTCTTGGAATACTTGCTGTAGTATGGCTGTTCCCGATTTTCTGGATTATTATGACAAGCTTTAGAGCTGAGAGTGGTGCTTATACAAAGTACTTCTTCCCACATAGCCTTACATTTAGCAACTATACGAGACTGTTCACAGAGACTACACTGTTGAACTTCCGAGAGCATTTTTAATACACTGTTTATATCAGTGTTCTCATGCATCATTTCAACAGTATTTGTACTTTCTGTTGCGTATTGTATGTCACGACTGAGATTTAAGATGCGTAAGCCTTTCATGAATCTGGCTATGATTCTTGGATTGTTCCCGGCTTTCATGTCAATGGTTGCCGTATACTTTATCTTAAAGGCTATCGGACTTACAGAGGGTAGCGTACTTCGTCTTTCACTGATCCTCATATACTCAGCAGGATCGGGAGTAGGCTTCTATATCGCAAAGGGATTCTTTGATACTGTGCCTAAGTCTCTTACAGAGGCTGCCATCCTTGACGGATGTACACAGTTTCAGGTATTTCACAAGGTAATCCTGCCACTCAGTAAGCCAATCGTAGTATATACAGTGCTTACAGCATTCCTTGCTCCATGGCTCGATTTCGTATTTGTAAAGGTTATCGTTGGTCCAAACGACAAGTATTGGACAGTATCGCTTCTTCTTTACAACATGCTTGAGAAAGAGTTTATAAACGGATGGTTCACAAGATGGGCTGCTGCTGCAGTTATTGTATCAATACCTATCTCAATACTTTTCGTCATCATGCAGAGATTCTACGTGGATGGACTTACAGGAGCTGTCAAAGGCTAATTTGGTTTTATTTGGGCCGCTGCACTTTTGTGCGGCGGCTTTTGGTTTATATAGATGGCAAATTTTGGGGTGTGTGGCAAACTTAGCACTTTCAGGTTGTGTGGTGCCGGCATGGCACACAGTATATTCCTCAGGAAAATATGAAGTCAGCCACGGGCTTTCTTCGATGCTTGTATTTGGAGGGATGAGGTGTGTGGCTTGTTTGTGGGGGCATGGTACCCCGTGGCAGTTCATATTTTTCTTCGGAACACACTGTGTACCCTCCGGCCGTAGGGTACCGTGTGCTAAGTTTGTTGCTACCTTATGAAAGATGTGAGAATTGAGTTAACTACATACTTATGAGTAATGCTGGCTGCGTTGCAGCGTCGCAAAATATCCGGTGGACGATTGTTCAGTGCGTATTGAAATGGAGTGTGGACAAAGCAAGAGAATCGTATGTTTTAGCGAATATGTGTAGTGATTTTGTAGATACAAATTTGCTCAGAATTTAGTTAAGAAAAGGAGTGCGTATGATTAATAATAAAATAGGCGGCCGCAATATGGTCGGCAGGGCTGTGAATAGATTGGCGGGCAGGTTGACTGCTGTGGCATTGACGGCAGCTATGGCGGTGTCAATGCTTGTGGGATGTGCTGCGGGTGGAAAGAATACCGAGACGGCAGCAAAGAAGGAGTACAAGCCTTCTGCTATGGAGCAGATGAATGCGAAAAATGATCCTAATGTGATTCAGGACAATTACAGGACCTGCTATGAGGTGTTCGTATACAGCTTTTTTGACAGTGACGGTGATGGCATTGGGGATTTAAAGGGACTTACAGAGAAGCTTGACTATATCGAGGGACTTGGCTGCAATGAAATCTGGATGATGCCTATTATGCCTTCTCCTTCATACCACAAGTATGATATTACGGATTATATGAATATTGAGAAGCAGTATGGTACTCTGGATGATTTTGATGCGCTTATTACGGAGTGTCACAAGCGAAACATCAATGTGATTATTGACTTTGTAATAAATCACACATCTAACGAGCATCCGTGGTTTAAGGCGGCTGCTGATTATATCAAGTCGCTTCCTGATGGGGCAGAGCCGGATTCTTCGGAATGTCCTTATGTTGATTACTATAATTTTAGCAAAACCAATACCGGAGGCTACAACCAGCTGCCGGGCACGAATTGGTATTACGAGTCACAGTTTGTAGACAGCCTGACCTTAACCTGCAGAGCGAAGCTGTAAGAGGGGAGATTGACAAGGTTACATCCTTCTGGCTTGACCGCGGCGTAGATGGCTTTAGACTGGATGCTGTGATTTATTACAATAATAATAACCAGACCGAGACTATAGATGACCTCACATGGCTTGTAAACAATGTGAAGAGCAAAAAGGCCGATGCTTATATGGTTGGTGAGGGCTGGACTACATACAGAGAGTATGCGAAGTACTATAAGAGTGGAATTGACAGTATGTTCAACTTTGATTTTTCACAGCAGGATGGATATATTGGAAAGGTGTTAAATGGTGCAGCAAATCATGGTGCCAGCACATACGGCAATGCTTTGGTTGATGTGGAAAATGAGATAAAGAAGTATACAGACTCATACATTGATGCACCTTTTTATACAAATCATGATATGGGACGCAGCGCAGGATATTACAACGGAGATAATGCCGAGGAGAAAACCAAGATGGCGCAGGCCATGAATCTTCTTATGCCCGGAAATGCTTTTCTGTATTATGGAGAGGAAATCGGCATGAGAGGCACAGCCAATGATGAGACGAAGCGTCTTGCCATGAGATGGAGCGGGGATTCAAAAGCTAAGGGAATGTGTGGGACCTCAGAATGCAGAAGAAACCGAGCAGACATATGATACCCTTGATAAGCAGATGGAGGATCCATACTCTATTTACAACTTTGTGAAGCAGACAATATCAATAAGAAATGCTTTCCCGGAGATAGCACGAGGTACAAATACCTTTGAAAAGGATCTGTCAAATGATAATGTGTGTATATTCACAAGAGAGTACAATGGTGAAAAAGCAGTGCTTATATTTAATCCATCAAAGGATGAAGCAAGTGTGGATGTGTCATCGCTTGGAGTAAATGATGCTGTTGCAATGCTTCAGACTACAAAGAAAGCACCATCATATAAGGATGGAACGGCAAAGCTGCCAGCGTATTCGGTGCTTGTTTTGAAGTAAACTATATTTGATGAGAATAAAATTTAATAGTTTAAAGGAATTTGAAGAAGAAATATGAAAAACCGCCCGACTGGGCGGTTTTCAGCTATACCATTTCATGAAGCATATCCACAATCACTTCTCTGCAATGAGCTCCGAGATGCTTTTGTTCCTCTTTGCTGAGTGTTTCGGATCAATAGGAGTGCCATAGCGGATAACCACATGCCTCTTTTGACCCATGGAAGGTGATCCTCGAATATTTCATTTGTTCCCATGATTGCCATTGGCACTATCTTGCATTTGCTCTTTGTGGCAATCTTGAAAGTACCTTCTTTGAAAGACTGTACATCTGTCAGGTCATCTTTGTTTTTGCAGCGTGTGCCCTCAGGAAATACACATATGCTGATGCCGGATTTGACCTGATCTATGGCTGCAAGCACAACCTTTAGTCCCTGCTTGATGTCATCCCGGTCCAAAACAGGCAGTGCAGGCGCTTCATCCAAAGACCCAGCACCGGTATTTTTGTGATGCTCTGCTTTGAGATGTAGCCGGTCAGGCGTGGACATCTGGAGTAGGTGATTATGATGTCAAAGAAACTACGGTGATTTCCTATATATAGTACAGCCTCGTCCTTTGGCACATTTTCCTCCCCTATAAATTCAATGTCTGCTCCGCTTAGGAATATGATGACACGGAAAGCCCACTGTACCAGGCGAAGCTGTGCCATATCGGCCCATGCCGGGGCAAATTTGTGTATTATCCACATGGCTCCGAGCACCGGAAGACCGAGCAGCAGATAGAAAAATACGAATATTACGATTAAAACTGAACGCATATTTGACCTCTCTTTTTCATACTCTATATAAATTGTAGTTCAATATTTGATATTATATCATATCATAAGCGATATGATAAGAAAGAGAGGAAAAAATGTCAGAAAAATTGAAAAAAATTCTGGTGATGGCTGCAGGTGTGCTTGTTATATTGGAAACGACAGTGATTTCGGGCTGCCGCGCAAATATTTCAGGCACGGAGAGTGACAGGATGGTTGAGTACACGGTGATCTGCGGGGATGAAATCCCGGAGGAGTTTAAAAGCAGCTAAATGAAAACAAGGCAAAGGCGATGAAGCTGACGTACAAGGATGATGAATATTTATACATAGCGGAAGGCTTTGGCACAAAGGAGACAGGTGGCTACAGTATTACGGTTAACCAGTTTTATGTTAAGGATAAGGCAATGTATTTTGATACGCGTCTGATAGCCCCGGATAAGGGCGAGAAGGTCAGCAATCAGGCGAGTTATCCGTATATAGTAATAAAGACGGAATTGAGTGAAATGCCTGTTGTGTTTGAGTGAAAATTTCGTAAATTGTGTTAAAAGTTGCGAAAAAACTGACAATCAGTACTAATGCCCTATTGCTATCACTGCGATACTTTGCTATAGTAAAGTTACTAGATATTGTGGTGACATATTTATATATTCAAATATATTGATTGATATAATTGTTGATTAATTTGACCTGTTTTATATTTATACAGAGATTGATTTCATATATATGACACCGTCGTTACAATACTGGTTACCATGAGGACTATAGTTATGTGCCAGTGGGCATATCCACAATAAGGAGGCTTAAAATGGAACAGACAGAAATTAGAAAAGTCAGAGCATCGATTCACCAGCAGTGTGGCAACAGGGTAAAATCCAGCAGGATCTCGGCCGCAACAAGGTTGACATTCAGGAGGGTGTTATTCAGCAGGCATACCCAAGTGAGTTTACGGTTCTGATAGATGATGAGTTTGAGCAGAATCCGCCACAGCTCTTATCTTTCACCTACACTGATGTGATTACAAAAGATATAAGGATGCAGCTTTGCTAGTATCATGAAGTAAAGATGTTGCATCTTTATTATAATGATCATGAATTTAAATATTTGCATCTGCATAAAGTTACTCCATCTTGAATATGTATTTTATATACATATTTGAAGTGGGGTATTTTTATGGAGTTAATTACACAAAAATCAGACAATGCATAGAAAAGGTAAAGGATATGTCGCAGGTTGGCTTCGACAGGGATTATGTCATAAAGGACAATAAGCCTGATGTTTCCAAAGTGGTTTGTCAGAACGGGCAGGTAAAGCTTGACGAGATAAAAGCGTCAGGCGAGAATATCTGGCTGAGTGGAAGCATTGAATTTGAAGTGCTGTATACGAGAGAGGAAGTTTTGAAGGCGATGAGCCGGAGGAAAATATCGGCGGAAACAGAGTGGAGCATATAAAGGATGCAATACCGTTTCGGAGAAGCTTGTGCTTCAAGGAGTCTGCGAGAAGGATACAGTTCGTGTGTATACCGGGCTTGATGAGCTTACGGTTGGGGTTATCAATTCGCGAAAGCTCTCGGTCAGAGGCATTATAAGCGTGGAGCTTTATGGAGAGAGGGAAGAAAATCTTGAGGTTGCACAAAGGATTGATGACAAGGATGTGGAGCAGCTTATGGGGCAGATGAAGGTGCTTAAGCTTGACAGTGTTGTAAGGGATATTGTCAGAATTAAAAATGTCGTCACTTTGCCAAAGACCAAGCCGAATATATGCAAGCTCATATCAAGTCTTGTTGATATGAGAAATCTGGAGTATACATACGAGCGTGACCATATTACACTGACAGGCGAGTGCCATGCGTGTATAGTGTATCTGAGTGAAGAACAGGAAATTTGTTGCTTTGAGGTGCAGGAGGGATTTTCAAATGAAATACGCTGCGAGGGTGATAATGCCGGAAATATTGCCTGGCTTCGCACACAGCCTGCCATGCATCAGGTTGAGGCGGAAAATGATTACGACGGAGAGCTCAGGCAGCTTTCGATTGAGGCAGCGCTTGCGGTGGATGGAAAGGTCTGGAGTGAGGAAACAGTAGAGGTGCTCAATGACATGTACAGCGTATCATGTCCGGTAAAACCTGTATTTGAAAATATGAAGGTATGCAGCCTTCTTATGAAAAATGACACAAAATGCCGTATTTTGGAGCAGTTGTACAGAGAAAACAGCAAAAGAGAATTTTAAGAATCTGCGGTACAAAGACTCAGGCCGCTATTGCACAGATAAAAATGCTGACACAGGAATTATTGTGTCAGGCGTATTGCAGGTGAACTGTGTGAATATTGTGGAGGATGATGGCTGTCCGATAGAGATGCATACAGACTCTGTGCCGTTTGAACAGTTTGTTGAGATACCCGGCATGGATGCCAACACCTGCTGCGAGGTAAATCTGCAGGTAGACCAGGTGCAGGTCAATCTGCTCGACAACAGCGAATATGAAATTAAGGGTGTTGTCAGCATAAACGCTATTGCCCTGCAGCAGGATGAAGTGTCAGTCATAATATCGGTGGAGCAGGAAAAAACAGCGTCTGATACTGAAGAGGAAGCAGCTCTGGTTGGCTATATAGTGCAGAAGGATGATAAAATGTGGGACATTGCAAAAAGATACCGCACCACTGTTGAAAACATAATGGAAATAAATGCTCTGACATCAGATAGCATCAAACCTGATGATAGACTTATAATAGCGCGTATGTGAATCATAAATTAGGGGCAAGATACCTTTTGACTTTTTAATCATATCATTATATAAAATGTGGAAAATTCTGTAAATTTACAAAAAGATGTGGAAAAAAGATTCATTTTGTGCGATAATATATCCGAATGTATATTGAACGTAAATTGTGGAAGGAAAGGTCAATCTGACCGTCGTATTACAGGAGGAATAAAATGAATCAGAAATGGACACGTGCTATATGTACTGTGTTAACATCGGCACTCGTTTTTACAGGACCGGCAGTAGAGGGCACTACATTTAGCGGATACATAAACAGTGGACTTGAGAAGGTATATGCCAAGACACAGAAGCAGAAGGATGCAGAGAAGAAGAAGTCACAGGCTGAGAAGGATCTCAAGGATAAGAAGAATGAGATTAATGGTCTAAAGGATCAGCAGCAGACTACTGCTGATGATATAAAGAATAAATCTGCAAAGCTTGATGAGATTCTTGCAGCACAAAAGAAGCTTCAGACAGATATCACAAATAAACAGGCAGAGATAGAGCAGAATCAGAAGGATCTTGCAGCTGCTCAGGAAAAGCAGCAGGAGCAGTATGACGCCATGAAGAAGCGTATACAGTTCATGTATGAAAATAGCGCTGAGGACAATATCTGGACAGCAATTATTGAGTCAAATGGTATCACAGATATGCTCAATCGTATAGAGTACGTGTCAGATGTATATGATTCGGATCGTGCTCTTATGGATTCTTATCAGGCAGCAGTTGAGCAGGTGAAGGAGATTGGTACTAAGCTTGACAACGACATGAATGAGCTCACAGCCATGCAGGATGACTATGAGAAGCAGCAGGCAGATGTCGAGGCGGCTATAGTAGCTCTTGAAAACCAGAAGGAGCAGTATGCAAGCCAGATAGCTCAGGCACAGCAGCAGGCAGATAATTATCAGAATATCATTACGGCACAGGGCAAAATCATTCAGGAGCAGGAAGCAGCGGCAGCAGCTGCAGCCGCAGCCGCTGCCAGAGCGAACAGCTCATCAAGCAGTCCAAGCTATGATGGTGGTGGAGCCGGTAAGGGCGGAAGTATTGCCAGTGACTATGCAGCAGGCGGTGGAAAGAACCCGGGTGCTTCAACAGGAGTTTCAGGAAGCTCTGTAGTATCATACGCTATGCAGTTTGTGGGCAATCCATATGTATGGGGTGGAAACAGTCTTACAAACGGTGTAGACTGTTCAGGCTTTGTACATGAGGTATATGCACATTTTGGTATCAGCACACCGAGATATTCACAGGCATTTAAGTCTGTGGGACAGGCCGTATCCTTCGATAATATACAGCCGGGAGACGTAGTGGTATATCCGGGACATGTAGCTATATATGCAGGTGGTGGTGTTATAGTGGAGGCACAGTCCACAAAGGCAGGAATCACAGCAAACAGAAGCGTACAGTGTCATACAATACTTGCTATACGGCGTCTTGTATAGGATGGTTAGGAGCCGATAAGTATATTTATTATACTTACCGGCTCTTTTATCACAAAGAGCTGAATGGTTACCAATAAAGTAGGGGCGTAAGACGCGGACATGCCTCAGATGCAAGGGCTCTCAATAAGCGACTAGCGGAGCTGTTTAGAGTCTGTAGAATTATGCACATGGAACACAGAAATGTCCTGCCATGGACGGCAGGGCAAGGTGTTATGCGCCATGGACGGCGCATAAAAGCCGGTTTCGTCGAGCATAGAAAACCATACAGGCATAATTCGTACAGCCTCTTGACAGCATAGCGTTAGCGCATTGAGAGCCCCTTGCATCTGGAGGCATGTCCGTGTCTTACGCCACGAACCAATGTTAGTAACCGGCAACAAACTCATTGTAATAAATAATAGCAATTTCCAACCATAAGGTGTATTATAGAGATAGACGGCACCAATTCGCACAAAACGAACTAGCAAGCCTGTAAATAAAGTAAGAAAAGCAGGAGGAACAAGCCATGCAGATGGAACAATTACAAAAAGACATGATTGCAGCAATGAAAGCAAGAGACAAGGTAAGAAAGGATGCTATATCCTCACTTGTATCGGCAGCCAAAAAGGCGGCAATAGATGAGGGCTGCAGAGACAATATACCGGAGGAGCTTGTCAACAAGGTCATCCTTAAGGAAATGAAGTCTGTGAAGGAGCAGATTGACACATGCCCTGCAACAAGAACAGATCTGCTTGATGAGTACAATACCAGATATGCAATCTTTGAGGAGTACGCTCCTGCAATGATGTCGGCAGAAGAGGTAGAAAAGGAGCTCACAGAGCAGTTTTCGGATGTAATCGCAACAGGAAACAAAGGACAGATAATGAAGGCAGTCATGCCGCATTTCAAGGGCAAGGCTGACGGAAAGGTCATAAATCAGGTGGTTGCAAAGCTTTGCGCAAAATAAGAAAACACATCACAACAATTATACTTGCAGTGCTGGCTGTCATAGCCGGCGTGTATGCATATAATTATCATGATATGAAGCAGAATATTGTATACAATGAGCATCTGGAAGACGTGGCTGTTACCGTGAATGGGAAAGAGCTGACATTGCGCGATATGGCATTTTATGTGGCATATGAGGAGATGAATGTCGAGAAGCAGGCTCTTGTGTATGATTCCGATAATCCAAACAAGTATTGGAATATCCACACAAACGGTGAATTTGTCCGTGTTGCAGCGCGTAAAGCAGCTATGTCCATGGCCATTCACGATGAGATTTTTTATGAGATGGCCAAAAAAGAGAGCATTACACTTACTGACGACGAGAAAGCAGCTTTGAAAAATTCCGAGAAGGACTTCTGGTATGATTTGTCTGATATAGATGGTGCAAAGAAGCTTGGAGTCGAAAAAAAGGATATTTATTCGTCCATGGAAAAGTCTGCAATAGCCCGGAAATATCAGGAAATATATGCAGGGCTTGACAATGCAGATATAACGGATTATGATTTCTCGGGAGGCAGATATGAGAAGCTGCTGGAGAAAAATAACTATAAAATAAAAGAAAAAGTGTGGAAAAGAGTCGATATGGGAAACGTTACTCTTGATCACTAGAAAGAAGATTTTATGTCAACAAAAATTGGAAGAAATGACCCTTGCTGGTGTGGCAGCGGAAAGAAATATAAGACCTGTCATGCGGCATTTGATATGAAGCTTGAAAAGCTTGCTGAGGCACATCATAAGATACCGAGCCATTCAATCATCAAGACACCTGACCAGATAGCGGGAATCAAGGAGAGCGCCAAGATAAATGTCGCAGTGCTCGACTACATAGGAGAACATATCCACGAGGGTATGAACACAGCAGAGATTGATAAAATAGTCTATGATATGACCACCAGCATGGGTGGCATCCCTGCACCGCTTAACTATGAGGGTTATCCTTACAGCGTATGTACATCGGTAAATGAGCAGGTTTGTCACGGATTTCCTTCAAAGGACGTCATCTTAAAGGATGGTGACATCATAAATGTAGACTGTTCTACAATTTTAAACGGATATTTTTCGGATTCATCAAGAATGTACTGTATCGGAAATGTAAGCCCTGAGAAGAAAAAGCTCGTTGAAGTCACAAAGGAGTGTGTGGAGCTTGGACTCAAAGAGGTAAAGCCGTGGGGCTTCCTCGGAGATATGGGACAGGCGGTGCACGACCATGCATTTGCAAACGGTTACACAGTAGTGCGTGAAATCGGTGGACACGGAGTGGGACTTGAATTTCACGAGGATCCATGGGTAGGCTACAACACCAAGCGCGGCACCGACATGGTCATGGCACCTGGCATGATATTTACCATCGAGCCAATGGTCAACATGGGCAAGGCCGATATCTACGTAGATGACAAGAACAACTGGGAAGTATACACTGACGACGGACTTCCATCAGCCCAGTGGGAAATCATGGTACTCGTCACAGAGGATGGCCATGAGGTGCTGAGCTGGTAAACTGGTAAGTATTACGAGAGTGCCTTTATAAAAGGACATTATTTCATAGGCAATAAAATAAAGGGCGTGTGAAAACGAAGGTTTTCACACGCCCTTTGTATAATCCCATACAGAATCTAGTAAGTGAAGCGTTAGCTTCGGGAGAGCATTTCTGCATCCACGGACATGGCTTATAAACTCATAGTAGATTGCTTCGCATAAGTACCCTAAATTTACCGGAGAGTATGCGGTGTGTTCCGAAGAAAAATATAAACTGCCACGGCGTTCCATAAAATGTGGATACGACAATTCATAGCAAACTATCAATAAACTATCTGCAAATGATGCCGTGGCTGATTTTATATTTTTCTGAGGAATATACTGCATGCTATGCCGGTCTTCACAGCCTAAATATGCGAAGCCACATAAGCGATGGCGTCCCTACAGATTTGTATTCACCCCATTTATGGTCGCATTCTCATTCTCCCTCATAGGAATGACGAGACACTTCTCCCCATTGATGACCTGCGCATGAATCTGTGAAGCCTTCTCCGGCTTTACATGAAGCACCACATCATAAGTCTTAATTTGGGCAGTGTAATTATCAATCTCTTCCTGCTTCTCAAGAAGCTGTGAGGTGCGCTCCTCAATCTGATTATTTTTCTCCTGAATAACAGAATCCTTCTCCTCAAGCTGCGCATTTTTCTCATTGAGCTCGAGAGTTAAATCGCCGACCTGGCTCTCAAGAGCAAGTTTTTCCACACGGATTTCATTAGCTGCAAGAGCCTTTGAATCAATGACATTGGCTGCGATAGGCGGCTTGTTACCGAAGGCCTCATTGACGGATTTTTCAATGCGTGAAATCTTTTCCTCAGAGACATGGCAGTCACTAAGCACCTTGTTCATAGCCTCGCTGTCGAGAATGAACGGATCGTCGTCATCATCGTGAGTCTCAGCGTAGTCATCAGCCATCTCGGACAGATTCTGCTGGATATCAAGCAGCTTGTCATCAGTGCTCTCGTCCTCGGCACCTAGCACGTTTCTGACGATTGAATGAAAAGCCATCTTCTGCTCAGTAGCTGTGCGCTCCACACCGCAGCCGAGGCCGTTTGTCATAAACTCAGAGTGAGGCTCCTTGGTATTTTTCGTATAGAAAAGAGTAGAGTGTATGTCAGTGCTCCTATCATTGAAAGCAGGGAATAAAAAGCCTGTCTCAGGAGCGCCGACCACCCAGTCCCTTATGCGGGCTCCGATACGCTGCTCCTTTCCAGATAGCCAAGGCCCGGCTTTGAAAGTGTGACAGGGCAGATGGCGCAGAGCATGTATTTGTACACCTCCTCGGACTCATCCACGTTGATGTTGTCCTTTGTGCGTGTCATGACATCGTAGCTGTCGAGATACAAAAGAATCAGATAGTTCCCGGCCTCATCGTAGGTGTCGATGACCAGATCATAGTATGTATCGAGCAGAGTCTCATCATTAAGCTCGCTGTCGCGAAGCGCCATGAGAATCTGCTGGCGGCCTCCGACCTCTTCCTCCTCAAGCGGAAACTGCAGATTGAGCAGGTTGTTTCCGAGAGTGCCGGAAAGCACCTTGTTTGAAATCTCCAGATATTTGTAGTATTCATCCTCCTCCAGAGTGAGAAATTTGCCACCGAATTTGCAGACCTTTTCATGGTTGCAGTCCACGTAGCAGCCGACCAGACGACTGAAGGTTGCCTGGTCTTTTTTTAATCTTCGTTTTAGTTCCAATACTTCTTTTTTGTTCATATTATCCTCGCATTATTTTCATACCATTCAAAAATTTCCGTAATCACATTATATGTATGGAATAAATATTTGTCAATTGAGCGGCGCCTTTTATGTCCCGCTGTCAATCAAGAAAAAAGATGACAGACCAACCACAAAATGCTATAATTTAGGAAATCGACGGATTATGATATAAAGGCTGACACAGAGACATCCACAGGTGTCTCTGTTCTTGGATTGAGGCATAAATGGAGCAGAACATGACAAACAATCACATTACAATCGGTATTCTCGCACATGTAGATGCGGGAAAGACAACCCTGTCTGAGGCCATGCTTTACAGCACCGGGCAGATTCGCTCACTCGGGCGCGTGGACCATCAGGACGCATATTTGGACAACGATGCGCAGGAGCGTGAGCGTGGAATAACCATTTTTTCAAAGCAGGCAAGGCTTGATATTTCGCGTGATACAAATGCGGCAGATACTGCAGATGTAACACGCACAGCAAATGCGGCAGATACAGCTCGTACATGGCATGTAGTCATGCTTGATACACCGGGGCACGTGGATTTTTCGGCAGAGATGGAGCGTACCCTTCAGGTGCTCGACTATGCAATACTTGTAATCAGCGCAACTGATGGAGTGCAGGGACACACGCGCACACTGTGGAGGCTTTTAAAGCACTATAACGTGCCGACATTTATTTTTGTAAACAAGATGGATATGCAGGGCACGGATGCGGAGAAAGTGCAGGCAGAGCTAAGGAGCGAGCTGAGCGATGGCTGCGTGGATTTTTCTTCACAGGATTTATTTGATGAGCTTGCCATGTGTAGCGAGCCTCTTTTAGATGAATTTATGGAATCGGGAGAGCTTACAGATGCGCATATTGCGCAGGCGGTGGCTCAAAGGGAGGTGTTCCCATGCTTTTACGGTTCGGCACTTAAGCTTGACAGAGTGGATACGCTGATTCAGGGACTTTCGAGGTTTATGTGTGAAAGAAATTACCCTGACGAATTTTCTGCCCGCGTATACAAGATAGGCAGGGATGACAGAGGCAGCAGGCTGACATTTTTAAAGGTTACCGGAGGCTGTCTTAGAGTCAGGGACAAAATAGAGTACAAAGCGCATGGCGGTGACGAGGCGAAAGGCCCTCTGATTGAGAAAATCGATCAGATAAGAAAGTATTCCGGTGAAAAATATGAGATAGCTGATGTGGCAGAGGCGGGTGAGATAGTTGCTGTCACAGGTCTTAGTTCGACATTTCCGGGGCAGGGGCTCGGGTTTGAGCAGCAGTCCAATATGCCAATCCTTGAACCGGTACTAAACTATAGGATGATTCTGCCGGATGATGTAAATCCGGCGGCATTTATGGAAAAGCTAAAGCAGCTTGAGGAGGAAGACCCACAGCTTTACATAGTGTGGGTGGAGGAGTTTAAGGAAATCCATGTGCAGCTCATGGGACAGGTGCAGATGGAGGTGCTTGTGCGTCTCATAAAGGACAGGTTTGGTGTTGTTGTCACGTTCGGACCGGGCAGCATTGTATATAAGGAAACGATAGCGAGGGCTGTCGAGGGAGTAGGACATTTTGAGCCGTTGCGCCACTATGCAGAGGTGCATCTGCTTTTGTCGCCGGCGGAGCGTGGCAGCGGAATCACAGTTACATCCACCTGCAGTGAGGATGTGCTTGACAAAAACTGGCAGCGCCTCATAGTCACACACGTTGAGGAAAAGGAGCACAGGGTGTGCTCACAGGCTCAGCGCTTACCGATGTGAAGGTCACTATTCTTACAGGAAGAGCACATGTAAAGCACACGGAGGGAGGCGATTTCCGCCAGGCTACATACAGAGCAATCCGCCAGGGGCTTAAATCCACAGAGAGCGTGCTGCTGGAGCCATACTACAGCTTTATCCTACAGGTGCCGATGGAGTATGTCGGCCGTGCAATGACAGATCTGGAGCAGAGATTTGCAAGAGCCGAGAGCCCGCAGTTTGCCACAACCGCTGCGAGGGAGATGGCAACAATTACAGGAAAGGCACCGGTTGCGACAATGCAGGATTATGTGAGTCTGGTGCATGCGTATACAAAGGGGCTCGGGCACCTGACACTGGAGCTGTGGGGTTATGATGAGTGTCACAATCCTGCGGAGGTGATTGCGCAGATGCACTATGACAGCGAGGAGGATTTCCGCAATCCGACAGGCTCGGTATTTTGTGCGCACGGCTCAGGCTACGTGGTGCCGTGGGATGAGGTACCGGAGCATATGCATCTGCCGTATGTCTATCACGGGGATGAGTCTGAGGAGGCACTTGCAGCGAGTGCCCGCACGCAGAATGCATTTTCAGCGGAGGATGCGCAGGCGCTTGCCGGAAACCGCCGCAGGACGAGCTTTGAGAAAGCTGTTTCAGGTATGTCATCAGTGGAGCTTGATGCGCAGCTTGCAGATGTTTATGCCAGGGAGTTTGGCATGGGCAAAAACGATATCGCAGAGGATCAGAGGCGCAAATGGTCAGGTAAAAAGAAAAATGAGTATGAAGGTCTAAGTGGTAAACCGCGCACCGTAAAGCATGATAAGCACGGCAATCCGATTTATCCGAAGAAATCCCGGGGAAGAGTACCGATAGTTGATGGATATAATATAATATTTGCATGGGAGGATTTAAAGGAGCTTTCACGCATAAACATTGATTCGGCGAGAGATGCGCTGAAGGATGTTTTATCGGATTACCAGGGCTATAAGGGCTGTCATCTGCTGCTGGTGTTTGATGCGTACAAGGTGAAGGGCAATGCCGGAAAGAGAGAGACCTTCCACAACATAGAGGTTGTGTATACAAAGCAGGACGAGACAGCCGATGCATTTATCGAAAAGACTGTGTTTGGCATACGTGACAGGTACAAGGTAACAGTGGCAACCTCTGACGGACTGGAGCAGCAGACGGTCATGAGCCTGGGGGCACTGCGAATGTCAGCCCGCGAGCTTAAGGAGCATATTGAGATGACGAAGCGTGCCGGAATGGAGGCATTCATATCAGGATAAACGGTCATGAATGGTAACAATATGTGTATAAAGACATTTGTATGTAATAAGCAGAGATATTATAATGGTAAATATGCAAGAACATCAGAGATAAGGAGACAAGAAAATGGTAGTAAACGAAATCATGTACCAGCTCGGAAGCGTGCGCTCAGCAATCGGGAGCTTTTCGAGTATGGTAAAAAGAGCAGCAATTGTAGGTAAGGAAAATGTATATGATTTCTCAATAGGAAACCCGAGCATACCGGCTCCGCAGATAGTAAACGACACAATAAAGGAGCTTGTGACAGATTATGATTCTGTTGCGTTGCACGGCTACACGTCAGCACAGGGAGACGTGGAAACGAGAGCGGCGATAGCTGAGTTTTTGAACAACACACATGGCACACATTTTAATGCGGACAACCTTTACATGACAATGGGAGCAGCGGCATCGCTGTCAATCTGCTTTCGTGCGTTGACAAGCGACGCATATGATGAGTTTATTACCATAGCGCCATATTTCCCGGAGTACAAGGTATTTGTGAATGCAGCAGGAGCAAGGCTTGTAGAGGTGCCTGCAGATACAGAGCATTTTCAGATAGATTTTGAGGCTCTTGAGGAGAGAATCAATGCGCACACCAGAGGTGTCATAATCAATTCACCAAACAACCCATCCGGCACAGTCTATTCTGAGGAGACCATCAAAAAGCTCTCAGACCTCCTTGAGAAAAAGTCTAAGGAGATAGGAAGACCGATATTCATTATCGCAGATGAGCCGTACAGGGAGATAGTTTACGACGGAATCAAGGTACCGTTTGTGACCAAATATTACGACAACACACTGGTATGCTACTCATACAGCAAGTCACTTTCGCTGCCGGGAGAGAATAGGATACGTCCTCGTGCCTGATGAGGTGTACGATAAGGCTGAGCTGTATGCAGCAGTCTGTGGTGCGGGAAGAGCACTCGGCTACGTGTGTGCACCAAGCCTGTTCCAGAAGATGATAGTAAAATGCCAGGGGGCAACCGGTGATATCAATGCCTACAAAGAAAACAGAGACCTTCTGTACGAGGGACTCACAAGGATAGGCTATCACTGTCAAGCCGGACGGAGCCTTTTATATGTTTGTAAAGGCACTCGAGGATGACAGCAATGCATTCTGCGAGAAGGCAAAGGAGGAGGATGTGCTCATAGTAGCAGCAGACGGCTTCGGCTGTCCGGGCTGGGTGAGAATATCATACTGTGTGGACAGGGAAATGATAAAGCACTCTATGCCTGCGTTTGAAAAGATATACAAGAAATATAATAAATAATAGTTATAAAAAAATAATCCGAAAAAGCGTCGAAAATTGTCTAAAAAATATGTAATTTTCGGCGCTTTTATTATGCAGTTTTCACAAAGTTGTCTCCGTGTGACCGTTGTGTGACCATTGTTTTGTATAATGGAATGAAGAGTGGGAATATAAATAAAATCGTAACGGAATAGTTACAAAAAATACTATAGAAAAGGAGATATGAGAGTGTTTAATAAAAAACTTAACAGGTTACTAGCAATCATGCTAGCTTCTGTAATGGGTGCGACATCGCTTCCGGCAACACAGGTAAGTGCTGATACACCCTCTTCAGAGTATGATATATCTAACGACGCAGTTTCGGATGATATATCTGACAGTAAAATTCCAGATGAACAGGATTCGGATAATAATGCCACCGAGGAAAAACAGCCACAGCAGCTGACGGTAGAGTATACACCGGCGGATGATATTTATGTGGGGAACAAAGTTGTTCCGGTGGTAAAATCCGACAGGGCGGATGCAGCCGTTGACAATTTAAAATACACTGTTGTAGAAGGCAAAAATCTGATTGAAAAGGATACAGACTTTGCATCAAACGGTATATGGACAGCAAAGGATACCGGAACTGTAAGGATAAAGGTGACAAAAGCAGAAGATGACAAATATAAGTCAGCAGAGGCAGAATATACTGTTACCATCAAAGAATATGATTACAGCAGTATGAATAACAGCCTGACAGGGACAATGCTGCAGGGTACACAGTTTTATGTAGAAGCACCTACATTATCGCTGGCAAGTGACAATCAGGCGGTATATGTGGTTAGAAAAGGTGATGAATGGATTGAAGCTGATAAATATCAGCTTATGCCACAGCAGGGTGATAACAGACAGACTCTTGTAATAGCACGTAAGGACAAGGAAAGCGGAGCTATCACAGATATTGGAAGTCTGCGGCTCGACTACAAATATGATACACAGCCTCCAAAGATAACATTGAATCCAAAGGAGGATGATAAACCTGCTTTCACAAAGGATGCTGTGGATTATTATGGAAATGTCAGAAAAGTAGACATGAATATCCACGATGTCTCTTTGGATGATGGTTCCACACAGCTTTGGGTAAAGGTTGATGACCGGGAAGAATTCGATGTATTTGATGTCGATAATGCCCAGAAGCTGATTGATGCAGGAATAGAGTATAGTGAGTGGATCGTGACAGGGGCTGATTATAGCAGCTGCATCACATTTGGTACAAAAGCGGATGAGGAACACAAATATCAGATAATCGGAATGTATGCGAAGGATCAGGCGGAGCATGAGTGTAATGATACAAGCTCAATAGAGCAGCCGTTTTATGTAGATAGAAAAGCGCCTTCGGTACTATTGGATATGATGCTGATTTAATAGACGAGCAGAATATGGTCAGTCAGCAGGCATCAAATGTATATGGACAGCTGGAGGATATCAGCGGAATAAAGCAGGCATTCTACTATGTGAATAAATCAGATGAAAGTGGCAGTATTTTAAATGATGAGCAGGTAAAAGCGCTTGATGATTCAGCATGGAAGCCGTTAGAGCTTATTGAGGATACATATGATGCACGATATAAGTACAAGATTAATACATCTGATCTGAAGGATACTTCATATAACGTATATGTAAAGGCTCAGGACAATTGTAATGGCGAGACAGCATTTTTCTCCACATCGAAGCTGGTTGTTGATACCCTGCCACCGGAGCTTACAGTGTCCCAGGATACCATGACAGCAGCCGATGAAAAAGGCTGGCATAAGGATGATATAAGCTATATCGTTAAGGCTGATGACAGCTTATCAGGAATTAAGAGTGTTGAATACACTGTATTTGATGGGAAAAGGAAAATTGTATCAGGACAGACTGTTGAGCTTGACGCAAGCGGGGAAGGAAGGATAACCATTCCGGCAACAGAGCAGTTTAACGGAATTGATCTGATGCTTTCAGTAAAGGCAACTGATTATGCCGGTCTTAAGACAGAGGTTAAAGGTGACAGCTTCAAGTTCAGCATGGACAGTCAGTCACCTGATGTCAGTATAGAGCCAGAAGCGGGCAAAAACAGAAAATATTTCAATGATGATGTCCGTATAAAAACAAGTGTAGCTGACAGCATTTCAGGTGTTGTATCAGCAAAATACCAGATAGTGACAGATGATCAGTCAGTATCGGATGATGAAGGTGCATGGAATGAGCTTGATGAATCAGGAATCATAAATGTATCGGCTGAGGCTTATCTGGATAAAAAGACAGATGTATATGTTAAAGCTGTTGATGAGGCAGGAAACGTGACTGTAGCGGATTTGACAGCAAGCGGCAGCCAGCCATTTTATATTCACAAGGCAGCGCCTGCAATAACAGTGACATATGGTACACCCGAGCAGCCGGATCCACAGTGCATCAGCAGTGTAAAAGGCAATTGACAGATCCAACAGGTTGATGGAAATGAACAGATACAGTCAGATGCGTGGTCTGAAAAGTCATACTGGGTAAAGACAGGCGAGGGAGCAGAAGCTGTTTACAGTAAGCAGCTTGTATTCAATGCAGGACACAAGTATGAGCTGAGTGTCAGTGCAAAAGATTTGTGTGGTAATTCAGATAATGGATTTGAGATAGAAGGAGACAAATCAGCAGAGTTTGTAATTGACGTACAGTCGCCGACAGGAAATATCAGGTTTGACGGACTTTCAACAGGCATGGATACCGTGTGGGATTTATTGCTGCCAAAAGACAAATATGAGATTTCAAGATTTGCTGCCAAGAAGGTCAATATTGCCGGACAGCTTAGAGATGAGCATGGCGGCATCAAGTCAGCAGAGTATTTCGTTTCAGCAGAGGATGCAATAATTGACGTAGACAGTATTCAGGAGGCTGACTGGAAGACACTTGACAGCCTCAATGAGGATGGCACCTTCAGTGAACCGATAGAATGCGAGAACAAAACTGCGTGGTATATGTCAGGGTTACAGATTTAAGCGGTAATGTTTCATATATCAGCACAAATGGATTGGTAGTTGATACATGCGCACCGGCAATATCAGTCATCACACCTGAGACAGCATCAGGAGTGTACAGTGCAGATGCCGGTAAGTATAGAGGTATCAGATGAGAATGCCACAGGAGTTGCATCAGGAATAAAGAGCGTAAACTATACGGTAACAAATATGGGACAGCCGACACAGGATGGAACATTATATAGCTATGATAAGACAGCAGCGGGCTTAAAAGATCTGGAAAATCATGTAACAGAGCAATTTGACATAAGCGCGGCTTCAAACAACAGTAATGAAGTGCGTATAGATGTTACCGCAACAGACAATGCAGGAACGGCATACACAGTAACAAAATACATAAAAATAGATACAACAGCACCAACAGTGCAGGTAAGCTATGACAATAACAGTGCAGATACATCATTTGGAGACACAGCATACTTCAAAGCACCGCGAACAGCAACCGTAAAAGTAACAGAGCGTAACTTTGATGCATCAAAGGTAGCAGCGGAAATAAAAGCCGCAGCAGGTAAGGCACCTGCTCTTTCAAACTGGAGCACAGAAGGTGGAAGCGGTAACGGTGATGATACAGTACATGTTGCCACAATATATTACGGACATGATGACGATTACACATTTGGAATCGGAGTAAAAGACATTGCGGAAATGCCGCAGCAGGAGTGGATTATGCAAATTCGCTTGCACCGACAAAATTTACAATTGATACGACAGCACCTGTTATTTCGGTAGTATATGATAACAACAGTGCATCAAACGGAAACTATTATAATAACAAGAGAACAGCAACTGTGACAATCACAGAGCACAATTTTGATACAAGCAGAATAGCACTGAGCATGACTGCGCAGGATGCAGGAAAATCAGTAGCAGCACCGGCATTTGGAAGCTGGTCAGATAATGGTGATATACATACGGCAACATTAAGCTTTGATGCGGATGCCACATATACATGGTCACTTGCATATACAGACAAAGCCGGCAATAAGGCAAAAGACCTTGCAAAGCAGGAGTTCTGCATAGATACGACAAAGCCTGTTGTAACAATCAACGGAGTAACCCCGGGCTCAGTAAACAATAATTCAGGAAATATGTCATTTGTAATAGAGTGCACAGATACTAATCTTGAATCCTTTTCACCGGTGCTTACAGTTGAGGTATATGAAAATAGCAGATTCGTAAGAAAAACGATTACCGGAAATGTGATATCAATTTCAAACGGACAACGTGTAGAGTTTAGAAATCTCAATGAGGATGGAGTGTATTCACTGACATGCCATGCACAGGATAAGGCCGGAAATTCTTATGAAACAGTCAATATTATAGATGCAGGCGGAAAGCAGGTGACAGAGACTGCAGGGCAGGGAGGAAAATTGTTGGATTTCTCCATAAACAAAGGCGGTTCAATCTTCTCGCTGGATGACAATACGATGAAGCTTGTAAAGGATTACTATGTGCAGAAGGTATACCATGATGTGGTAGTCAGAGAGATAAATCCGATGAAGTTACCAGCTGTACTGTCAAAGTAAATGGAAAAGCACTTAAGCAGGGAACAGACTTCAGTGTGAATAATGTAAGTGAAAGCGATGGCTGGCATAAGTACGAATATGTGATATCAAATGCGGTATTTGAAAAAGAGGGTCAGTACAATATCGTTGTGGAGACAAAGGACAAAGCAGATTCAGTTGCCTACAGTGATGTGAAGAGTGTAAATATTGAATTTATTGTGGACAAGACAGCACCTACATATACATTGACAGGTGTAGATAAAAACAATGAAAACTATATTGGCTCAAAGAATGCAGTATTGATGCCGAAGGATGATGGCGGAAAGCTTGGACGTGTAAAGATTACTGTAGTGGGCAAGGATGACAAAGAAAAAAAGGTTATCAAGGAAATGTCGGAGACGATATGCTTGACTATCTGGACAAGCATGACGGAAAGATAGAGTTTGAAGTACCTAAGGAGGTGCTCTCTGCAAAAGACGGTGATTCAAGGCTTATGGTAGAGTGTGCAGACTGTTCTGTTGACGAAGGTGGAAAGACCAATAAAGTGAAAAAAATATATGGTAAGGATACAGAAGCAGATACAGAGATTGCCGAAGATGATGTACCTATGGAATCAAATTCGTCAGATGTCAAATCAGTAGAAACAAATAATGATAAGGCAGTATATATAATTGGAGCAATATTATTATTTGTACTTATAATTGCGATATTGATAATCGTTTATTATATGAGAAAAAAGATGAAAGAAAAGAAAGACAATGATGAGCAATAAGATAATTACCTATGTATTTACATCACTATGTGGTGGTGTGGGAAAAACAACAATGTCTGTGGCATGCGCGAAAGCGCATGCCCTTCAAGGCAGACTGGGCAACGAAGATTTTGAATTCTGGGAGGAGGGTGTATGAGATTTGAAATAGCAGCTGACACGGACAGAGGAATCGTAAAAGAAACTAATCAGGATAGTCTGCTGGTAAAGTGCTTCTCAACATGCAAAGGAGACATGGCATTTGCAGTATTATGTGACGGCATGGGCGGCTTATCGAAGGGTGAGCTGGCCAGTGCCACTGTAGTCAGAGCATTTGACAGATGGAGTGACGAGCAGCTGCCTGAGCTTTGCAAATCGTCGAACCCGGATATTGACAGTCTGATTCTGGAAAGACAGTGGGATGAAGTAATACAGCAGCAGAACAAAAAAATAAAAGCATATGGCAAAGCACATGCAGTAAACATGGGAACAACAGTGGTAGCGCTGCTTGTCACGCAAAAAGCCTACTACATTATAAACGTGGGCGATTCCAGAATATATAGCCTTTCAGACCATATAGAAAGGCTTACGACAGACCAGACATATGTACAGCGGGAAATTATGAATGGAAATATGACACAGGAGCAGGCTATGAAAGACCCGCGAAGGAATGTACTGCTGCAGTGTGTCGGGGCATCAGCAGAGGTAAAGCCGGAGTACAGGACCGGGGCAATGAAAAATGGAATGTCACTTCTGCTTTGTTCAGATGGCTTCAGGCATGAGGTATCAGAACAGGAAATCTATGAGATGCTGAAACCGGCAGCAGCTGTAGACGGGCAGAATATGCACGACAGACTGGAGCAGCTCATCAGACTAAGCATGCAAAGAGGAGAGCGCGATAATATAACAGCAGCGCTCATAAAGGCACAGTAGGAGGAACAGATGCTTGAAATAGGCTACGATGATACAAGCTGGAACGGCAAACTTGTCAATAAAAGAGGGAAAGGATGGAGTAAAGGATTTTGAGGTGGTAAAGCAAAGTCTTGTTGCGGAGACCAATATGCTCAAAAAACTGAGCCATCCCAGTCTTCCGATATTGTCGATGTCATAGATGAGGATGACAGATTCCTTATCGTAATGGATTATATAGAGGGAAATTCTCTCAAGACAGCATTGCAGGAGTACGGAGCCCAGTCGCAGAAAAATGTGATAAAGTGGGCCAAACAGCTATGCGATGTTCTTGGATATCTGCACTCACAGAACCCGCCAATCATATATCGTGATATGAAGCCGGCAAACATAATGCTAAAGCCTGATGGGAATGTGGTACTTATAGATTTTGGAACAGCAAGGGAATATAAGGAAAATAACATAGAGGATACAACATGTCTTGGCACGATGGGATATGCTGCACCGGAACAGTTTGGTGGAATGGGGCAGACAGACGCGAGAACAGATATATATTGTCTGGGAGCCACAATGTATCATCTTGTTACGGGAATGAATCCCTGTGAGCCACCTTACGAAATAAGGCCGATCAGAGAAATTGACCCAACATTGTCAGGTGGTCTTGAACGTATTATTACAAAGTGTACACAGCCGGATCCAAACAACAGATATCAGAGCGCAGCTGAGCTGATGTATGACCTTGAGCACTATACAGAGATTGATGACATGTATAGGAAGAATCTAAAGAGAAAGCTTGCGGTATTTATCACCACATCAGTTTTGACGATGCTGCTTGGAACAAGCACAGTATTAAGCTATTGTGCGGCAGAACACAAAAAAAATGAAAACTATAATAGCATATTAAAAGAAGCGGATACCTATGACAATTATGACAATGGATATTACACGGCTATAGTCACCGACCCGACAAGGACGGAGGCATATCTTAAGCTGAATGACAAACTGACAGACGATTTTGTGCTGGACAGGGATGAGGCGCAGATATTGAACAGGCTGATGGTAGGTATAGATTGCAAGGACCACAATGGCCGGGTGCATACATATGATGTCATGGCAAAGCTGAAAGAAAAAAATCCAAAGGTATATGAGGATGTATGCTATAAGATTGGTGAAAGCTTTTATTCTACTACGAAATCAATGTGGAAAAAGACAGATACTCCAGTGCGGCGCAGTGGTTCAAGGAAGCGAAGGAGAATCATCCGGAGGCAGGAATATACTGTGAGATATCAGATTGTCTGACATTGATTAGCCAGTATGATGGAGCAAAGATACAACAGACAGAAAAAACATATGAAGAATACAAAAGCTATGGAAGCAAATAAATGAGCTATATGCAAAATCAGAGGATTTTGACAGCGTAGACGCAAAGATTCGTATGGAATGAGATAGATGATATAGTTGACACAAATATCACATCATTTATAGCAGTGACAGATAAGGATAAAGTTATGGATTTATTACATACGATAAAGGACAAAACAGAAAAGCTGGATAAATCCATAATGCGCGAGCAAATAACAGGATTGCAGGATAATATAGACAAAACAATTGAGAAGGCACAGAGCGTGAAGGAGGAAAACAAAGATGACTTATAATCAGTACAGGATGATATTTTACGTATCCTTCACCGCATTTGCCATAATGCTTATAGCTTCAATAGTCATACTTATAGTGCTTGAAATACCTAAGGTCATAGGTGCACTTACCGGAAAATCTGCCCGGAAAGGAATTGCAGCAATTGTACAAAAGCAGACAGCGGGACATATTGACATAACATCGTCCGGTCCGATAGCACCGTCATATAACCTGGCAGGGGAGAATAAGAAAAAGCCGGGATATACACAAAATATAGATGAAACTACTGTGCTGGATGCACCGACAGAAGTATTGCAGGATGAAACCACAGTATTGGAAGATATAACCGAAAAGCTGCAGAAAACCAATATCAGGTTCGAAGTAACAAAGAAAATAGAATTTTTACATACGACAGAATGTATCTCATAAGGAATGGAAAATAGCGAATGTCTAAATTAAAAGTAAGCATAAAAAATCGACCGTTACTGCCATGATGAAGGCAGGACGAAAGGAAAGAATAAATGAAACCGAACTAAGCCAGCTAGCCAGAATAAAACCATGTGGAATCATGCATGTGACAAAAACAAAAAAAGACAGTGTCATATATACGTGCCCTGCAAATATAAATCTTACCGATAGATTGAAAAAAGCCATAAGCAAATATGATTTCTTTTTCATGATTGAGCAGATAGTAATAATGGTTGAGGATGTATACAATAACGGACTGAACGTAAACAGTGTTCGTTTTAATATGGATGACGTATACATAAACGAAATGACAAAAGAGATGTATTTTATATATTTTCCGATAGTAGGAGGACAGGAAAGTGCAGATATTGTTGGGTTTATAGAAAACATAATTTATACAATGACACCTGTTATCAATGAGGATACGAATTATATATCCAGATTTATGTATTATGTCAGAAGCTTCCATGGCTTCAACGGCAATGCAATAGAAAAATATATCTCACGCGAAGAGCGTGCAGTTGTGAACGTGCTGAAAAACAAAGCAGTGACAATGCAGCAGACAATGCAGCAACAGATAATGCAGCAACAGATAATGCAGCAGGTAATGCAGGGCAGCATGGATGGAACTACAGTGTTGTCAGATGATGGCATATCCGTACAGCAGATACAGCAGATGCAACCGGTGAACTATCATTTTGCAAGTCTTACAAGGCAGGTAACAGGTGAAAAGATAGAGCTTGGCAAACCATCGTTTGTGCTGGGAAAGAATCCGGAAAAGTCAGATTATGCGGTAGCAGACAATACGAATATCAGCAGGGTGCATGCAGTGATAACCACGCGAAACGGACGTTATTATGTAATGGACCAAAATTCTACCAATGGCACATTTATCAATGGAAGGATAATAAAGGCGGGGCAGGAAACAGAGATATTACCGGGAGACTGTCTGATGTTAGCTAATGAGGAATTTATATTTAATGAATAGCTTTAAATATAAAAGGTGAGGAGAATAATACTATTATGGAACTAAAAGAATTAAGTCGCAGAATATCAAGGTACCGGGCAAATGTAGAAAATCTGCAGCTTGAGAAAAACAGGCTGCTTAATGAAATAGATGCTTTGGATCAGGAAGCATTGAAAATAAAGGAATATAAATGGCAGGCGCAAAACCGGTTTAAATGCAGAGTTGATAATATAGCCGGCATGGACAGATATAGCAGTCGTAATATAACAAATCTGAAGGGCAGACTTAAGAGTATTAATTCATTAAATGATGGAAAATCGTATGTAGCCAATGCGATGAATGCTATAGATTCAATGCTGAGAGATGTAGAGAATGCAATCGAGCAGAAATGACAGGATATATGAAATAAATCAGCAGCTGTGTACATATGAGGACAATATAGAGCAGCTGAGAATAAAAAAAGAAGAATGGAGAGTAAGTAATGGGACAGTATAATTTAAGGTTTGAGCAGGAGGAATTTACAGAACTTGTGCGTTTATACTCAGAACTTGCAAAGATTGCAGATAGACAGATGAACGAATATCAGATGATACTTGATATTATAAACACAAATGCGGTTATAAGCGGTGAATTGCACGATAAGCTGGAAGTGTACGAGGATGCTGTTCATACATATCAGAGTATACTGGGAGAATCCTTTAGGGAAATGTCAAAAAAACTTAATGAATTTGTGAGAGATGTAGATGAGGCAGATGGAGATATATATGGTATAGGAACATATGAAGCGTATTAGAAGGAGGGGTGACGCATAATGAAATTTAAGGATTTTACGCAGGAAGTATACGATGACATACAAAGCTATATGGGAGGAGAAGAACAGTGGGAGGAAATAAACAAAACCTACGGTGTAGTGGAAACCAAAGGTATATTTCAATATGATTATGAATCACAGCTAAGAAACGCGGCAACAGAATATCAGAGACAAAATGAAGAGGCAAGCAATAGTGTAAGAAGGATGTTTGATAATGTAAATGGAGTGGATGATCTATATGCAGCCAGGTTTCGGGACGAATATATGGACTTGGAAAGATTCAGCACTGCAATTAAAGAACTGGCAGCTCTGATTAATGTAAGATCCGTTGAGAATATATATACGATGGATTGCCAGACATTGAAAACAAAAGCTGGTACTATACAGGCAAAAGTGGACTCGAAGATAACAGAGTATTATAAAGAGCGATTCTATTCAGTGGATTCTAATGGAAAGACAGTTATGAACTGGGACGAAATAAACTATGAGATGCGGAAGGAATTTGTACCAGATGCAGAGCTGCAGGCACTTGTATCAGTATTTCCAAAGCTGTCCACAGAGGATGAGGAAGAAACCATAGCAAATATAGAGAACATGCTGCGCGCAGGTTATGGAAACGCCAAGGATGATGAGTGGATAGATAATGCAGATCTGGAAGACCCTAAGTATTACAGTGTGAGTGTCACGAATACATTTAAGAGGGCGGTGGATATATATAAGACAAGTATGGATATAATTGACTATTACAGCGAAAAATGTGCATACAGAAACGACGAGATTAGTGATGAAGCGCTTGAAGAGATGAAAGAGCAGTACAGAGTGTCATCCCTGTTTAAAGCAATGGTTGATAGCTACCCGACAATAGGAGTTGCATATAATGGAAAAAACGATGGATTTACAATACATTCCGATAGAGAGAAAAATGTGACCGTATCCGTATGCCGAAAGAGCTGCCGTTTGATGTAAGCATATGCAAGATTACAGACAGCAATGACAGGGAGATATTGGACAAATATTATAACGTCAAGGTAACAAATGGAACTATTAAAAAAAAGTAGGAAAAGAAAATGAGAAGGTCAATCAGATAGATGCGTATGGAATGGTAGATAATCAGATTGTAAGCCATGTACTTCCACACGGCATGATTGAGAATACAAAGCAGAATCTTGAAAATCAAAAGGAAGAGGAAAAGACTGAATGCAGAGTATTTTTTGATGTAACAAGTAATACTTTAAAAGGTAAGATTATTGATGAAGCTATAGGCCTTTCAGCGGTAATAATAAATGAAACCGTAGGAGATAAGATTAACAAGGCTAACGCAGCAATAAATTATTTGAATGACTTAAATGCAGCATATGATGAAAATAATGAAAATGTACAAAATAATGCAGAAATTGATGAGGCAAAAGACAGACTGACAGAAACAGACTTTACATGTCAGGACATGATAGAAGATGCCAATTATTTCGGCATGGATATGGAGATAACCAGGGTAGGTGACACCTATATCTGTGAGAATATCACGACGGATGTGGAGAAAGTGACGAAGATGGTGGATGCATATAATGCACAGGCAAAGCCGAAACAGCAGGTAAGTATTAAGGACTTAAAAGACTATGCCAGGGGAGCAGGTAATAAAAATCAGAGAGAGGATGACGAAAGTTATAATGATTTGTGCGACAGAGTGTCAAAATATATTGATTACGTTATAGAAAATTGAGATAACAATAAATAGGCATGAATGCAACGCAGACGGAAAGGAAAATTTATTATGAAGAAAGCAATATCAGTTCTTATGGTAGCTGCATGTATGTTATGTATGGTGACAGCATGTGAAAAAAAATAAAAAGGAAAATGATACATCAGCAGTTCAGGCAACAGAAACAGATTGCACGGCAGCAGAGCGTGTGACCACAGAGCCGGAAGGTGAAATCACGATATCAGAGATGATAGATCAGAGGATTAAAGAGGAAGGAAAGATAATGATATATAGGATGCGTTTTGGCCCGTCAAAGACTCCTTTGGAAATAACAGAGGATTTAAACGTAAATATTATATCGTATGATGGGAAAGAACTTATCGGTTATAGAAATAGCTCTAATCGCAGAGGGGAGACCAGACTTGGTGACATAATACATAATAAAGTGGATTATTCAACATATAATATAGGCGCATATGGTGGAAACTGGAAAAGATATGATAATGAGTTTGGAGATGAAAAATATGTGGAAGAAGAAGGCTATGTACAGCGCGAAATCACTACAGATGATTCGGGAAATAATGCCCAGCTGGAGACACTGTATTCGTATTCAAAGGGAACTCTTTATAGCAGGGATGCTGGAAGTAAAGAATGGAACCAGACAGAGAAAGAGGACAGTCTAGATATAGTATCATTTGGAACATTTGAGAGGATAAAGCTGGATGGAAAAACATACATGACATTCTGCGTAAGAGATAATTTGAATCTGATAGAGTATGATATTATTCCGGACAATAAATTCACAGAGAACAAGACAGTTGTATATGACACTCCGGGAACAGAGAAAACCACAGTCAATACAGTGGATTACCTCAAAGAATACCAGGCGGTTCCCAAAGAAGAACTGGAGCAGATGATAGTTTTCCCGGGCAGTAAAAAAGCGGAAAGCTCACAGGCTGCAGATTAAATACGGTATGATTGCTTATGCAATTATATATAAAAATTATTTTAAGGAGTACATGAAAATGGCATCGACAGATCAGAATGACACCTGACACAATGAGAGAAAGGGCAGGAGAGTACAGGACAGAAGCAGATAATGTACAGAGCGTAATCGACAAGATGGACAGATTACTTGAAACCCTGCTCACAGAGTGGGAGGGCTCAGCATCAGAGGCATATGCCAACAAGTTTGCAGAGCTCAGACCTTCATTTGTAAAAGGAAAAGAGCTGATTGATGATATCGCAATGGCACTTGACAAGACTGCAGAGGCAGTAGAGTCAACCGATACACAGATAGCAAATCAGTTCAGCATGTAAAATTCATTCAATGCGGATTCCACACCACAGGCTGTGGTGTGGAATTGTATTGTATTTGTATTGTGGCTTTATTTCAAGAGCAGCAGAGCTGCTTTTAAAATAAGACCATAATTTTATACATTAACAGGAGGACAGAAAAGTCATGATAAAAAGCGGAGACAGTAAAGAAATAAGACTTAAGGAATTTAGCTATGCGCTGGAGAGAATGGAGAGTTTAAAATCGAAATGAGCTGACTAATAAGATAGTTGAAATACAGGGAACCCAGATACACAGCAAAGGAGACAGCGTGCCGGAAATAGAGAGCATAAATACTTTTCTGACAACGATTTCATTTGCCGTGGAGGATTTATTTAATAATACATATGAGGTATTGAATAATTCGTTAGAGCAGTATATAGCTTCTGATGAAGCGATTGGAAAATTATGGGAACAAATACAGAACGATAATGACGAAAAGGACAGTTCGGACCCATTCAAGGATGTAGTTATTAATTTTCAGTCAGGACATGATTATAGATTAAATGAGATATTAGGTGACGTTAAATTGAAAAAATAATCCGGAGAAATTACATCATGATGAGATTGTTTAGGGCTTTGTGCAACAGAGTAAAGGCATATATGAAGTACATTTTGGAAAATTGAGATAACAATAAATAGGCATGAATGCAACGCATACAGAAAGGAAAATTTATTATGAAGAAAGCAATATCAGTTCTTATGATAGCAGCATGTATGTTATGTATGGTGACAGCATGTGAAAAAAAGGATAAAAAGGAAAATGACACATCAGCGGCTCAGGCAACAGAAACAGATTGCACGGCAGCAGAGCTTGTGACCACAGAGCCGGAAGGTGAAATCACGATATCAGAGATGATAGATCAGAGGATTAAAGAGGAAGGAAAGATAATGATATATACGATGTTAATTGGTCTTTCAGAGACTCCTTTGGAAATAACAGAGGATTCAAACGTAAATATTATATCGTATGATGGGAAAGAACTTATCGGTTATAGAAATAGCTCTAATCGCAGAGGGAGACCAGACTTGGTGACATAATACATAATAAAGTGGATTATTCAACATATAATATAGGCGCATATGGTGGAAACTGGAAAAGATATGATAATGAGTTTGGAGATGAAAAATATGTGGAAGAAGAAGGCTATGTACAGCGCGAAATCACTACAGATGATTCGGGAAAGAATGCCCAGCTGGAGACACTGTATTCGTATTCAAAGGGAACTCTTTATAGCAGGGATGCTGGAAGTAAAGAATGGAACCAGACAGAGAAAGAGGACAGTCTAGATATAGTATCATTTGGAACATTTGAGAGGATAAAGCTGGATGGAAAAACATACATGACATTCTGCGTAAGGGATAATCTGGATTTGATAGAGTATTATATAATTCCGGACAATAAATTCACGGAGAACAAGACAGTTGTATATGACACTCCGGGAACAGAGAAAACCACAGTCAATACAGTGGATTACCTCAAAAATACCAGGCGGTTCCCAAGAAGAGCTGGAGCAGATGATAGTTTTCCCAGGCAGTAAAAAAGCGGAAAGCTCACAGGCTGCAGATTAAATACGGTATGATTGCTTATGCCAACAAGTTTGCAGAGCTCAGACCTTTATTTGTAAAAGTTTATCAGAACAAGAGGAGAAGCAATATGGCAAGTCTGTTAGAACGATTAAAATATATAATAGAAGATATTTTTGGAAAGAAAACCTATGCAGAATCTCAGAGAGATAAATATAAAAAAGTAGTAAGGAATTTGGAAAAAGAGTTAAAGAAAACAGACAATTTAAGTGATGTTATGGCTCAATTAGCAACAGATTACAATACAATGGAGATGAATCCGGATTCTGCTCAGGGAAAACTCAGCGACACTTTTGTAACAAAGGAAAGTGAAAATCGCGAGGCAGTAGAAAAACTGGGGGCTGATTTTAAAGAAATAATTGCAGAAGTAAAATCAAAATTGGAGTTTGCAAGAAATGAATATAATTACTGGTGTGACGAAGCAAAACGTGAAGATGATGAAATGAAGATATATCAGCAGCAATATTATGAAGAGGAAGAGAGATTAAGAAGAGAAGCTGCGGAGGAAGAGGCAAGGCGAAAAAGAGAAGCGTCATAGGTTGATTAGTTAGTTATGGGAAAGGAGAATGTATGCAGGATTTTAAAATGTCAGGAAGCAATATGAATGAACTGCTGACTAACATGAAAGCAATAAAGGAAAGAATAGATGATTCCTACGATGAATTGACCCGGCTTATGTTGCGTATTGAGAGTGATGAATTGTGGAAGGGAAAAGAGAAAACTACTTTTATGGCATATATGGGGCTGATGCAACAATATCATAAAAGTTTTCAAAGGCTAACGGTGACAATCCGGTGCAGCAGGCAATCGATGCATTAAAATCTCATGGTGACAGAGTAGATGATTTTTATGATGAATTTCAGGAGTATAAGGATATGGAGGACATGCAATGAAATTTACAGAGCATGAAATGGTGTTTTTAATAGTATTACAAAAGGAAATGATGTATTTGGAATTCCATTAAAATTCCGGACACAGAAAAGTCACGAAGAGGAAGTTAAAAAAACTATAAATGGATTAATAGAAAAGGGTGTGCTTGCATCTGAAACAGAATTGACGAAAATGGGATTTTTGCCGGCAAGAGCATTGGAATGTTATAAGGAAAGCCGGAATCATGTTATTATAAATTATTTACATATTGCACTTTTGGAACAAAGAGAGGCAATTGTGATCATTCCCTTGAAAAATAGAGAATATGAGATGTTACGGCTGCCGAGAGTCGCTGTCTTATATTTATTATTGAAAATATATCCGGTATTACAGACTGGAACAGTATCAGAAAAGGAGCTTTTACAGCTGCAAGACATTGATTCTTTTTTAAGAGAAGTAAAAGACTGCAAAGAGAATATCATGATAGGAGAATTTCAGGATAATGCATTAACAAAAGAATGGCTTTATTATTGGAAGAATAATCAGATATTTGAGTATGACCTGAATCGGCAGATAAAAAGAGAAGTGGATGCAGTACAGGTAAGAAGAGAATTACTGAGACTTCTGGCAATTGATGAGGAGGTAAAAAATTATGCGTAGTAGCGTAGATACGGCCTGCAGCGGATCCTCAGAAGAAATAAAATAGGTGCCGGTGTTTTGGATTATATAAGTGAATTGGGAAATATCCAGGCAAAGATTTTGGAGGCATATACCTATAGTGAACAGTGTGTACAAAATATAGAATCAGAGGATACATATCAGGGGGAGGCCAGAGAGGAGATGCTTGCATTTTTTAAATCCCTAGCCAGTAATATGCAGAAAATGACATTTTGTATCAGGCGGCAGGAACGTACATTCAAAATGCTTATAATACTATGTATTATAATGAACAGCAGGTTGTGGAATGGGTCATTGGACAAATTGGAGGAAATGAATAAAAGTTATGGAAGAAGAAATAAAAAAAGCATACATGGATTGGAGTGAAAAAGGTGTAAGCTATTTAAATTGTATGTGTGTGTATGATATAATGATGGATGTGGACGAGGCACTGCAGACCTGTGATACCATTTTAGATGAAATTGACCTGGGAATTGACTATACATCTAGGGAAAAGGATATTGACAGGCTTTTAGAGGGGCATGGAACCCTTCACCGTTATATTGATGTCTTAAATTGTTACGTGGATGATAAGCTGGATCAGCCTTTAAAGAAAGATTTCAAGAAAAATGCTACAGAAACAATCAGCCGAATCCATCTGGAAGACTTTGAGGTAGATAATACACTGGGACTGACAGAAAACAATTACATAACCGGCGGAATGGGATATGCCGGAACCATGGTAGAACAGGAAAAAGCAAAGCTGACTTTTGCAGATTTTATTGGAACTTCTGACGGAAAGGCGGATGGAAATGGGCTTCATATGGCATATACCAATGGAAGTGTAGAGGATTTTGCAAGTATCTTTGCAGCACAGTATGAGGCAATGAAAGCATCCGGAGCTTTGGGAGAAGACAATAATCTTACCCAACAGGAATTTTTGGAGCAGTTTTATAGGCAGGGAGAATTTACCCATGACAGCAGTAACCCATTTTTAAACTTTGTTTCGTCCGTATTGGATATCACAATTATCAAACCTGTCATAGAGGCATGTACCGGAGAAGATTTGATAACCGGAGAAGACGACAGACATGGAACGTGGACTTAAGGTGGTCTTTGCAATGGTAGATCTTGTTACGCTTGGAGGAGCCATTGCAGCAACAAAGTTCTCGGAAATGGGGTTAAAAGAAGGACTTAAGGCATTTGGAAAAACAGCTCTGATAGATTTTGCGGGAAATACAGCAGCCTGTGGTGTGGGAGCACTGGGAGAAACCTTTGACTGGCCGGTGCCTATAACAATGATGCTGAGTCTTGCAGCAGGAATCACGGTAAGTATTTCGGGAAATAAGTTGTTATTTAAAAATGCAGATGGGATAGAGATTGGGTCGAAGACGCTGAATGAAAGGGAGTGGGAGAGCTTCAGAGATTTAATGTCACCAGAAGAAGCGGCTAGATATGATAAATATTGGTATGATAGTATAACATCTATACCAAAAGGAGAAAGACCAGACCCTACAACATATCTAAGTCGAGTATATTGATGGGCATTTGGCGAAGTTTGAAAATGGGGTTTCAGTTATACAAACAGAGTGGGCTTACGGAAGATATTCAGAAACTAATGGGTTTGTTGGAGTACCCGATGACAATACATTATTTGTATTACCTAAGGAATACTGTGATAGTGTCATTCAGAAAGCAAATGGAGATATTTCAATAATAGAGGAAGAGTTAGGATTTCCTAAAGGATATTTTAAAATGGAGGTGGGTTGGTAAGAATTGATGTGGATAATGTTTCGGATTTAAATATTCGTGTTCCAAGTGGTAATGAAGCAACTGCAAATGATTTGTGGATACCGGGAGGGTATACATCTGGTGGAGTTCCAGAGGCAATTACAGATACAATACCGCTGGATAGGACACATGTTACGAGAATTGATATTAATTAAGGAGGAAAAAATATGAACTATGATGTTTTAATTAATACTGCAATTGAAAAAAATGAGGTTTTACAGTTATTACGTGGAGAAAAGGAATATGAAGTTATAGTGTCAGAATTTTCACCAGATATTTTTCCAACAGATATCACATCTGTGTTAGTAGAGTGTTTTTATAAGCAGATTAAAAAGATTGAAAATATTGAAAAGATTTTTACAACAGGACTTGAAAAATTATTATTAGGAGATGCCAGTGATGTTTATATAGCAGTGTTATACTTTGATGCTTGTATTTTTCAGGAAGAAAGAAATAAAGCTACTTTTACATTAGATAGAAAAATAATTGCAGAGAAGATAAGAACAGCACTAAATGAAAAAAAGGAACAATTGCAGGAAAGTGTTACATATAAGAATGGAATGACAAAAAAGAATCCATGGAAAAATATTGAAAATTTTAATAATTACTATTGCAAGAAGTACGACTTTAATATTATTGAATAGGAGATGGCAAAGAAGATAGATTTCTATTAATGCTAATGAATCATGTACGGTAAGTATTTCCGGGAATAAGCTGTTACTTAAAAATGCAGAGGGGATAGAGATAGGGAGTAGGACACTGAATAATGATGAGCTTAAGAGGATTGGTCAGACGATAGAGGAAGGGAATTATTCAAATTTAACAGATTTGGTATCGGCAAAAGAAGCAGAGGTGTATCTGCATTTTCTGGAAAGTGGAAGTACTGCGGGAATGACAGAGGCAGAACTTAGAGCAGTGCGGAAGATAGAAGAACTTATTCAGTCGAATAAGATAGATTATAATGGGATATTAAGGATACGAAATGAGACGGTAAAGTCTGATGTTGAAGTAGTAAGAAAAACAACAGAAGACAGTGTAGAAGATGTGGGGAGAGTGGTAGTAAAACTATTAATGGTTTAAGTATAATAGATGGGAAAGTGGATGGGAAAATACCACTAGCAGAGTATGAAAAATATCGAGTTGATAGTGTGCATAATATAGATTCGGATATGATGACCTTAGGAAAGTATGAACCAACTATAAGGGCAGATGGTACTAAAGATTTTTCAATTCCAGGTCCAGGTGCATATACTGTTAAGGCAGGAGATACAACATATTTTAGTCTTGGAACGGAGCTGACTTTTGCGGATTTTATCGGAACTTCTGACGGAAAGGCGGATGGAAATGGGCTTCATATATCGTATACCAATGGAAGTGTAGAGGATTTTGCAAGTATTTTTGCAGCACAGTATGAGGCAATGAAAGCATCTGGAGCTTTAGGAGAAGACAATAATCTTACCCAACAGGAATTTTTGGAGCAGTTTTATAGGCAGGGAGAATTTACCCATGATAGCAGTAACCCATTTTTAAACTTTGTTTCGTCCGTATTGGATATCACAATTATCAAACCTATCATAGAGGCATGTACCGGAGAAGATTTGATAACCGGAGAAGACCTGACAGACATGGAACGTGGACTTAAAGTGGTTTTTGCAGTGGTGGATTTGGTTACACTTGGAGGAGCCATTGCAGCAACAAAGTTCTCGGAAATGGGATTAAAAGAAGGACTTAAGGCATTTGGAAAAACAGCCCTGATAGACTTTGCGGGAAATACAGCAGCCTGTGGTGTGGGAGCACTGGGAGAAACCTTTGACTGGCCGGTGCCTATAACAATGATGCTGAGTCTTGCAGCAGGAATCACGGTAAGTATTTCGGGAAATAAGCTGTTATTTAAAAATGCAGATGGGATAGAGATTGGGTCGAAGACGCTGAGCGATGCTGAGGTTAAAAAAATCGGGGATGTGTTGGATGAAACAACAAATTCTAGCTTTGCAAATAAAAATTTGGGAGAAGTGTTAAAACAGCAGGGATTAACATTAGAAGAATTTAATAAGTTAAGATTGACGGATGTAAAGGATTTAACAAAGGAGCAAATCGCACAGATGAAGGCAATACGCGAGGCAGTTCCAAAGATAGATGCTAACACTTATATTCAAAAGACAATACCGGCTTCGGATATAGACAAGTATATAGGAGAAGATGGCTGGTCTACAATTGGCGGTTATGTGGCAAGATATGATGATGTATCACACATAAAAGGATATGATAATGTTGTGGAGTCGTCGCGACTTGATTATGTAACAGGTGATGGAGTAAGACCGTATCCGGAAGGTGGAGATACTTATGCATATATTAAATTCAAGACAACAGATGCAGAAAAAATAAAGACACCATATGGGGAAATATTCGGTGGAACAAATACAGATGGTCCTCCTTGTACATTAAATGGATTTACAGGTGCAAGGAATGGGCAAATTATACCCGAGTGGTCTTTAAGTGGTGAATATGTAAAACCTAAGAAAGGTGCGGAATTACATAAAGTTGTTAATGGAAAAGATACTGTTGTTGCAATATTTGATGGTAAACATTTTGTAGAAGTGAAAGGAAAATAGAAAATGATAAAAAATGGTGAATTTTGTGTATATAATGGAAATGAGTACGAATTAAATGAGGATAATGATGGAAACTTAATAATAATTACAACAAATCGCGAAATAATAGATGCAACGTTTGTTGATGAATATAATAGCGGAGTATATAGTAAAATAATTTCGCCAAATGAAATTCAAGAAGCATATGAGTGTAGAACTTATGGTTTGATTAATGGTTATAAGGTTAGTATTAGGAAAGAGTTGAAAGATACTTTTTTTGTAGGTACAGGTGATAGAAAAATTGCTGATATACTTGGATTGAATAGAACAGATAAGTACTTGTATGAGAAAGAAATTGCCAAGGATAAAATAGAAGTAGTTCAAGAAAAAAAGAAAATAGAAGTATGATTGAATCAAAATAATGCATACTGCACGGGAAAACTTGAAAAATGATGAATAGAAGGTAATAAAATGAAAACATTAGGAAAAATAGCAATATAAGTATGTAGAATTAAAAGATGTAGATTGTATTGTTCAGAAGTGGACACCATATAAGGAAAATATATGATAAAACATTACTAACCTAAAAATTGACATAAAAATGCAAATACGATAAAATATTGTGTATAAAAGGGCACACTTATGGAAACGTAAGGTCGCAAAGCTAGAGTCTAACACGGAGTAACATTTATGTAATGACAGATCGGCTGCAACATCCGGTAATATCGGACGCTGCAGCCTTTTTGTATATAAAATTTTACCTAAAGGAGGAACATGAAAATGGCATCAGGACAGATCAGAATGACACCTGACACAATGAGAGGAAGGGCTGGAGAGTACAGGACAGAAGCAGAGAATGTACAGAATGTAATCGACAAGATGGACAGATTACTGGACACACTGCTCACAGAGTGGGAAGGTGCAGCATCAGAGGCATATGCCAACAAGTTTGCAGAGCTCAGACCTTCATTTGTAAAAGGAAAAGAGTTGATTGATGATATCGCAATGGCACTTGACAAGACTGCAGAGGCAGTAGAGTCAACCGATACACAGATAGCAAATCAGTTCAGCATGTAAAATTCATTCAATGCCGGATTCCACACCACAGGCTGTGGTGTGGAATTGTATTGTATTTGTATTGTGGCTTTATTTCAAGAGCAGCAGAGCTGCTTTTAAAATAAGACCATAATTTTATACATTAACAGGAGGAAGGAAGATCATGATAAAAAGCAGAGACAGTAAAGAAATAAGACTTAAGGAATTTAGCTATGCGCTGGGGAGAATGGAGAGTTTAAAATCAGGAAATGAGCTGACTAATAAGATAGTTGAAACACAGGGAACCCAGATACACAGCAAAGGAGACAGCGTGCCGGAAATAGAGAGCATAAATACTTTTCTGACAACGATTTCATTTGCCGTGGAGGATTTATTTAATAATACATATGAGGTATTGAATAATTCGTTAGAGCAGTATATAGCCTCTGATGAAGCGATTGGAAAATTATGGGAACAAATACAGAACGATAATGACGAAAAGGGCAGTTCGAACCCATTCAAGGATGTAGTTACTAATTTTCAGTCAGGACATGATAGTAGCTGCCAATTATTTCGGCATGGATATGGAGATAACAATAAATAGGCATGAATGCAACGCATACGGAAAGCAAAATTTATTATGAAGAAACATTAAGTTAAAAAAGAAACAACTGAGAGGAGCATAGTAATGGAAGATAGTGAAAAGGTTATTGTTAATTTTGTGAATGAAAATAATGGAAAAAGGCATGAATTGGAAATCCCCTTGAATATAACAGCCAAAGCTCTGGTGACTGCATTAAACAAAGCATATAATCTGCAAATTGATGAAGCCAATGAGAATGAATGTTATATGGCCTGTGAGCAGCCAATTGCATTTTTGAAAGGAAACAGGATGCTTGAGGATTTTGGTGTTAGGAATGGTTCGACAATTATATTTGGGAGAAAATGAAAATGGAAAATTATGGATGGTCAATAGAATTAAATCCGGGATATGTTCTGATAATAGGAATGCACGATGCACATATACAGCTTGACAGTGCATATGGTAGAGCTGTGAGAGTAGGATTGCAGGTGAAAGATGATATATCATGTGCTATGTTATCGGAATATAGTTCGTCATACAACACATTAGTAAATGGAAAAAGTATTCAAAGGATTGCAACAGTAAAAAATCATGATTTCATATCAATAGGAGATTTTACTGCATATTACAATAATGGAAAAATTTTCTTTGATTATGGAGCTATCAGAACAAATGGAGTTGAGGTCAGACCGGAGAGCTTGGATATACATACAACATATCCTGTCTTTATTCGTAATACGCGAATACAGGCAAAAGAGATAAAACTCAATAGAAATATTGATCCGGGTACTATTCCCACAAAACCGGAACTCAATCTGGTTACTTCATTGATGCCTTCGATTATTATGTTTGCTCTGGTAGTGCTGCTTAGAGGAGTGATGAGCAAGTCAAATGGAGCTTTGTTGCATTTAGTATATGTTCCATGGGGTTGGAGTCTTTACATCCATATTTGGTATTATAAATAAACAAAAGAAGTATAAGAAAGACCTTGTAAAACGAAGAGACACATATCTTGAATACATAGCAAAAAAACGTAATGAGATAGAAGCTGCAAGAAGAGAGGAGTTAGATTGTCTAAACGCTCAGTATTATAGCATAGAGCAGGATATTGAACATATAGAGAATTTTGATCCGGTATTATTTGATCGTATATCTACAGATGAAGATTTCCTTGAAGTGTATCTGGGGAGGGGAAACGTTGAGTCATTGCGGCAGGTAGACTATAAAAAACAAGAGAAACTTGAGGTTGGAGATGATCTTAGCAGTCTGCCTGAGCATGTGGCAGGAGAATATATGGATATTGAAAAGGCGCCGGTTGTGATGAGTCTGAAGGATGCTAATGCGGTGGGGGTTGTCGGAGATGCGGATTCGTTGTATTCGATGATGAAGAATATGATTATGGATATTATCAGCAGACAGTATTATGGTGATATCTGTATATATGCATTACTTGATGATAATATCGGAAAGTATAATTGGCTTAGGGAATAAAAGCTTTGAATAGCTCGAATGGCAATAGAAATATAGTTTGCGATCAGGAAAGCAAAACAGAGTATTTGAAAATTTGTATAAAGAGCTTTCTATACGAAAAGATGAAAAAGTACATGGCAGATTTAATATAATAATTGTAATGCAGGACTATGGCATAAAGAGTCATCCTATTTCAAAATTTATAGAGCATGCATCAGAGCTCGATACTGTTTTTATATTTTTTGAATCAAAGACGTCTTTGCTGCCATTATATTGTAGCAGAATAATTGATATATTCGACAATGAGAGTGCTATGATATATGATTCGGTCAATAAGACGCAAAAGAAATATTTTGAGTATGAGAATATACGATTGGCGTGTACAGAAGGCGGTCAGCATTTTGGAACCGGTGGAGTGTGAAGAAATAAGCCTGGCAGGCTCTTTGCGTAAGAACATATCTTTGTTTGAGCTGCTTGGAATCAACTCGGTGCAGGCATTGAATTTGAAGGAGAGATGGAATTCATCAAAAATATATGAAACAATGGCAGTTCCGTTGGGAGTAAATGTGAAGGATGAGATTGTTTATCTAAATCTGCATGAGAAATTTCACGGTCCGCATGGACTTGTGGCCGGAACAACAGGCTCAGGAAAAAGTGAGATTTTGCAGACGTTTATACTTGGGCAGCAACGTTATTTCATCCGTATGAAATAGGTTTTGTCATAATTGATTTTAAGGGTGGAGGAATGGTTAATCAGTTTAGAAAGCTGCCTCATTTGATTGGTGCCATAACAAACATTGATGGAAAGGCAATAGACAGATCACTCAGGTCAATAAAGGCTGAACTGCTGAAAAGACAGAATCTGTTTGCACAGCTCAATGTTAATCATATAGATAAATATATAAAGGCATATAAAGAGGGACAAGCAAAAGTGGCATTACCACACCTTGTCATTATTGTAGATGAGTTTGCTGAGTTAAAGGCAGAGCAGCCGGAATTTATGAAGGAGCTGATTAGTGCAGCCAGAATAGGACGAAGTCTGGGAGTTCACCTGATACTGGCAACACAAAAACCGGCAGGACAGGTTAATGACCAGATTTGGAGTAATTCCAAGTTCAAATTGTGTCTTAAAGTACAGACGCAGGAGGATAGTAATGAAGTCTTGAAATCTCCTTTAGCAGCAGAAATAAAAGAACCGGGCCGGGCTTATTTGCAGGTCGGAAATAATGAGATATTTGAATTGTTTCAGTCGGGATATTCCGGCAGCCCGATAGCATAAATGGTGAAGATGATACACCGTTTGATATATATGAACTTGATTTTTCGGTAAAAAAGAATTGGTATATAAGCATAAGCTCGAGAATTCAGAGCAGTCAAGGTCACAATTGGAGGCGGTTGTCGAATATGTAGATAAATACTGTAAAGCCGATGGAGTAAAAAAACTGCCGGATATATGTCTGCCTGCGCTGGAAGAAGTGATAGTATATGATGCTGAACTGGCACATAATGATACCCCTCTTTCCATGACTGCTGTAATAGGAATATACGACGATCCGGACAGGCAGAGACAGGGGCGGACAGTAATAGAGATAGGTAACAAAAATACTATTATCATAGGAGCATCGCAGTTTGGCAAGACCAATCTTCTCGAATTGATAGTGAGGAATCTGGCAGAAAACTATTCACCGGAAGAGCTTAGCATATATATTATTGATTTTGCATCAATGGTACTTAAAAATTTTGAGAAGCTGGCTCATGTAGGAGGTGTAGTATGCCCATCTGACGATGAAAGGTTGAAGAATCTGTTTAAATATCTGAGTGAACAGATAGAAGAAAGGCGTGAAAGACTGCTTGAAGCGGGAGTAAGCTCATACACATCATATCGCGAGGCGGGATTTACAGATATACCTCAGATAGTGGTACTCATAGACAATTATACTGCATTAAAAGAACTGTATCTGCAGGATAGTGACATACTGCTCAATCTGTGCAGAGAAGGTGGCTCTGTAGGAATAAGTTTCATTATTTCAAATTTACAGACAACAGGACTGGGATATAAGTATCTGGCAAACTTTTCCGGCAGAATAGCTATGTTTTGTAATGAATCAAGTGAGTATATGACTCTTTATGGAAGCTGTAAACTCAGACCGGATGAGACTGCTGGCAGGTGCCTGACAGAAATTGATGGGGAAATATACGAGTGCCAGACATTTTTAGCGTTTGAGGGAACTAAGGAAATTGAACGTGTTAATAATATGCATGCATTTGTAGATCAGATAAATGCTGTATATGGGGATATCACTGCTGACAAGATACCGGAAATTCTGAATTGCTCACACCGGACTATGTGGATCACACATTCAGAAGAAAAAATGATGAGAATATTATAGGAATTGCATACGACACAGTCGCCCCGGTTTACACAGATCATAATAAATGCAATATCATAACTATCTCCGGAGCTGATAATATGGGCAGAACAAATTTTATAAAATATTTTGCGTTGCAGATGTTAAACAGCGAAATAGATACTCATATATATATAGCTGATGATTTCAGGCGCAAGCTGTCTGATATCGGTCGGAAAATGTAAGCTATGATCTGGATCCGGATGAATTTATACAGAAAATAATAATGATAGAGGTTCTCTTAGAGGAAAAATATAAGAAACTCATCCATCGAAAATCCGAAAAGAAATCACCCTGATCATAATAAACAGTCAGGAGGTATATACAGCGATATCAGATAGCAAGGATGCTCTTAATGCTCTTAAAAATATTATGGGCAAATATAAGGTATTAAATGTGTATCTCCTGTTTGGGGCAGTACCAAATGCGCAGATAGCATATGGTTCGCCTGATATATATAAAATGATGAAGGAGACTAAAAGCATACTGTTTTTTGATAACCTGGATAATTGCAAGATAGTGGATATACCGCTGGCTATAAAGAGAAAGAATCAAAAGAAAATCGAACCGGGTGATGCATATTATATATTCGAGGATGAGGTCAGTAAGGTAAGGATACCACTGGTCTCAGATTAAATACGGTATATTAGCACCTCATAGTGAAGGGGCAGTAATGATAACGATAATGTTAGAGTTGCAATAGAAATTACGGTGAGAGTTATATAGGTGTAGAACGTATGGAATCATAAAAAACATTAAAGCTAATGTAGAAAAAATGAAGAATATTATTATGAGGGAAAATTTCCAAAACAGCCCTGATAGATTTTGTGGGAAATGATAAAACGCTCCATGCCTGCTTTTGAAAAGATATACAAAAAATATAATAAATAATAGTTGATTATAACGAACAAAAAATACGTAAATGCCGAAAATTGTCTAAAATTATACAGTTTTCGGCATTTTCAATGTATACTTTTTACAAAATCCGTGGAAAAGAGCTCCGTGTGACCGTTGTGTGACCAAAGAGGTGTATAATCTTATTCAAGAGGAAAACGTATAAATAAAATATGAGGATAAGAACGCGTGCTTTGAGATAAGGAGCCGGAATATAATAGATTATCACAGAGCATACATAGGGACGAAAATGGAATTAAAGCCAGAAGCATTTAAAGGGATAATGTTAAAGGTAAAGAGATCGGAAAAAATTTTTAAAAAAATTTAAAAAAGTACTTGCATTATTCGTTTGACCATGATATTATAATACACGGTTCGTTGGTCAAGCGGTTAAGACGCCGCCCTCTCACGGCGGAAACACGGGTTCGATTCCCGTACGGACTGCTAAGTATTTAAAGCCGGTACATTCATGGAAGCATGAATGTACCGGCTTTTTCGTTGTATATATTCATATATGAGGCAGAGCTATTTATGAGCAGCTGCAGCTGAGGGACAGGACACAGCTTGCATGCTTTTACTATAAAAGTATGGTATAACATGAAAATATCTCAATAAGGAAATCTGCCCTTGCAATATACCCCACTGGGGTATATAATACTCTTGAAGACAGATACCCATAAGGGGTATAGTTAGACATGTAAAACAAATGCATAATGCGGAACAAAGAACAAATGGAGGTAGCCATGACAGAAAAAGAAACCCAATGCTGTTGCTGCAACCGCAAAAAGAGCGGTCAGAGAAGGAATATAAGGATCTCATCAACAGACTCAGCCGTATAGAGGGACAGATCCGTGGAATCAAGCGTATGCTGGATGAGGATTGCTACTGCCCTGACATCATCACACAGGTGGCGGCCGCAAATGCTGCGCTCAACAGCTTCAATAAAGTCCTTTTGGCCAATCATATAAAGACGTGTGTGGCAGATGACATAAGAGCCGGCAAGGATGAGACAATAGATGAGCTTTTGAACACACTGCAGAAGCTTATGAAGTAGTATTATAAGAAGGCAGGTATAAAAATGAGTACAATAATCACAATATTAATAATAGCAATAATTGCCGCTCTGGTAATTGTGGGCTTAAAGGAGACTATAAAGCATTCAAAGGGCGAGGGCGCCTGCTGTGGCGGTGGAGCCATGAAGGAGGACGAGGAAGCCACAGTACAGCTTACAGGCGAGATAGTCACGAGAGCAGATGTGCACATAGACGGAATGCACTGCATGAACTGCAAGAACTCAGTCACACGCTCACTTCAGAAGATGAGCGGAGTATCGGCAGATGTGGATTTAAAGCATGGCGTGGCACATGTTGAGGCAACCAGAGAGCTAAGCGATGAGGAAATCACATTTGCCATCGAAAGACTGGATTTCAAGGTGACAGGAATTGAGAGATTTTAGAAAAGGCTTCTGAATAGTTAGATTCGAATAGTAGAAAGAAGGAAATACAGACAGTATGAAGCAATATACAGTTACAGGAATGAGCTGTGCGGCATGCTCTGCCAGAGTGGAAAAGGCGGTCTCTAAGGTTGATGGTGTGACGAGCTGCTCTGTCAGCCTTTTGACCAACTCGATGGGAGTCGAGGGAAGCGCGACAGATGCGCAGATAGTGGAGGCAGTAGAGCAGGCGGGCTATGGAGCGAGTCCCAAAGGCACAGCAACAGAATCAGAAAATGACAAAACGAATAACAGCTTAGAGCAGCTAAAGGCAGCGCAGGATGCGCTTGTAGACAGGGAGACACCGAAGCTTGTAAACAGGCTTATAGCATCGCTCATATTCTTAGTTGTTCTCATGTATTTTTCCATGGGACATATGATGTGGGGCTGGCCGTTGCCTGAGTTTTTCAATGGAAACCATGTGGCTATGGGGCTTTTGCAGCTTCTGCTTACAGTGGCGGTAATGGTCATAAACCAGAAGTTTTTTATCAGTGGCTTTAAGGGCTTGATTCACAGCGCTCCCAACATGGATACGCTTGTTGCGCTTGGCTCTGTGGCATCGTTTGGGTACAGCGTGTATGCACTTTTTGCCATGACAGCTGCGCAGGTGAATGGCGATATGGATACGGTCATGTCATATATGCATGAGTTTTATTTTGAATCCGCAGCCATGATTTTGGCACTGATTACTGTCGGAAAAATGCTTGAAGCGCACTCAAAGGGCAAAACAACAGACGCTTTAAAGAGCCTGATGCAGCTTGCCCCAAAGACAGCAACTGTTGTAAGGGATGGCGTGGAGCAGGAAATCTCTGTGGATGCAGTGAAAAAGGGCGATATTTTCGTGGTCAGACCCGGGCAAAATATCCCTGTAGATGGTGAAATAATAGATGGAACAACCGCTGTCAACGAATCGGCACTCACAGGAGAGAGCATCCCTGTGGATAAGCAGCCGAAAGATGCAGTAAGCGCTGCCACAGTGAACCAGTCAGGCTTTATAAAATGCCGCGCAACGAGAGTGGGCGAAGACACCACACTCTCACAGATTATACAGATGGTTTCTGATGCCGCAGCGACAAAGGCACCTATTGCAAAAATCGCTGACAGGGTATCGGGAGTATTTGTGCCGGCGGTTATAACAATTGCAATCATTACAATAATAGCATGGCTTATAGCCGGTGAGACCGTGGGCTTTGCGCTTGCCAGAGGCATTTCGGTGCTCGTGATAAGCTGTCCGTGTGCACTTGGACTGGCAACTCCTGTTGCGATAATTGTAGGAAATGGCAAGGGCGCAAAGAGCGGTATACTCTTCAAGACAGCGGCAAGCCTTGAGGCAACAGGACGTACACAGATTGTGGCTCTTGATAAGACAGGCACCATAACAAGCGGTGAGCCGAAGGTGACGGATATCGTGCCGGATGAGACATTTTGAGGAAACCGGCAATAATGCCGGAAAGCTTCTTGCAATAGCTGCATCAGTCGAGGCCAAGAGCGAGCATCCGCTTGCAAAAGCCATTATGGAGCGCGCTAAAACGGATGAAATCGCTGTTGCAGAGGTGACGGATTTTAGCGCTGTTGTAGGAAATGGTCTGACTGCAATACTTGCAGGCAAAATGATAAAAGCAGGAAATCTTGCTTTTGTCAGCAAATTTGTAAAAGTCTCAGATGATATGCGCGCGAAAGCTGTCGAATTTTCAAAGGAAGGAAAAACTCCTCTGTTCTTTGCCGCAGATGACAGGCTTTGCGGTATCATAGCCGTTGCGGATACTATAAAGGAGGACAGTCCGGAAGCTGTCAGACAGCTTAAAAATATGGGTATCAGAGTTGTTATGCTCACCGGTGACAACGAGCAGACTGCCAATGCCATTGGAAAGCAGGCGGGAGTGGACGAAGTCATCGCAGGTGTGCTTCCGGATGGTAAGGAGGCTGTCATAAGGAAGCTAAAAAAGGGCAGGGTAGCCATGGTTGGTGACGGAATCAATGATGCACCGGCGCTCACACGTGCGGATATGGGAATTGCAATCGGCGCGGGAAGTGATGTGGCAATAGATGCGGCGGATGTTGTCCTGATGAAGAGCCGCCTGATAGATGTACCGGCAGCAGTGCGGTTAAGCCGTGCTACATTGACAAATATACACGAAAATCTGTTCTGGGCATTTTTCTATAATGTAATAGGTATTCCACTTGCGGCCGGTTTGTGGTATCCTTTATTAGGATGGAAGCTCAATCCGATGTTTGGAGCGGCGGCGATGAGCCTGTCGAGCTTCTGCGTTGTTACCAATGCCCTGCGGCTGAATCTGTGCAGGGTGTATGATCCTAAGCATGACAGAAAAGCAAAACCAGATAGAAAAGACAAAGCAGATAAACCAAATGAAAGTGAGGAAAAATCAATGACAAAGACAATGAATATCGAAGGAATGATGTGCGGCCACTGCGAGGCAAGAGTAAAGAAGGCACTCGAGGCGCTTGATGCAGTAAGTGAGGCAGCAGTAAGCCATGAGAGCGGAACTGCAGTAGTGACATTAAGCTCTGACATTTCCGATGAGAAATTAAAGGAGACTGTAGAGGCTGAGGACTACAAGGTTACATCAATTCAGTAATCAGTCAGACAGTATAACAATATGAAGAAATATATAGCATTGGTATTGGCTGCAGTGCTGGTGCTTGGGATTTTACAGGATGTGGTAACAAGGGCAACAAAGAGACAGAATCACAGACAGATGAGAAAGCCACTGAGTCGGTGAATTCTGCAGAAAATAATACTGAGGACAGTACGCAAAGCAGTACAGAAAATCAGAATGTGGCTGATACAGAGCAGCTCACCACAGAAAACGGACAGGAGAGCTCAGTTCTTGCCTGTCCATCAGTAAACGGTAAGCTGCATGTGGAGGGAAGCAAGCTCGTTGATCAAAATAACAACGAGGTTCAGCTTCGCGGAGTCAGCACACACGGTCTTGCGTGGTATCCACAGTATGTGACCAATGATTGCTTTGCCACACTGAAAAGCTTTGGAGTAAACGTGGTGAGGCTCGCCATGTACACCTACGAAAGCGGTGGCTACTGCACAGATGGTGACAGGCAGCAGCTTGAGACACTTGTGCAAAACGGAGTGCAGTACGCGTTCAACAACGACATGTATGTCATCATCGACTGGCATGTGCTAAACGAGGGCAATCCAAACCGCTACAGTGATGTGGCAAAGACATTTTTTGCCAAAATGGCACAGCAGTATGCTTCATACAACAACGTGATTTACGAGATTTGTAATGAGCCGTGCAAAGGTGCGACCTGGGGAGATGTGAAGTTTTATGCCAGCGAGGTCATTCCGTCAATCAGAAGCTACGACAAGGATGCAGTCATACTGATAGGCACACCTAACTGGAGCCAGGATGTGGATGAGGCAGTCAAGGACCCTGTCACAGGCTATGATAATATCATGTATACATTACATTTCTATGCCGCGACCCACAAGGAGGACTTGCAAAACAAGCTAAAATCGGCGGCAGACGCCGGACTGCCGATATTTGTATCAGAGTTTGGCATCTGCAGCGCCGACGGAAACGGTCAGGTGGACATAGATTCCGCAAACAGCTGGATCAGCCTGCTCGACAGCTACGGCATCAGCTATGTGTGCTGGAATCTGTCCAATAAGGACGAAAAATCAGCGCTTCTAACACCTGCCTGCGATAAGACAAGCGGCTTCACCTATGAGGATCTAAGTGATGAGGGCAAGTGGCTGTACGGTGTGCTCACAAGTCATGTGACACAGTAAACATCCGGAACATGAAAGTATCCGGAGGTAATCGGCTGTATGACGAGCTGCTGATTATGTGACACAGGTCTTGAATTGGCGAAAAGCCTCAGATGCGCGAAAAGCTGTGCACATGGCAATGCAGGGATAGAAGCATCCATGCACTCAGCCGGCATGCACATGAGGCAGATGCAGATACTTCTCTCTGGTGGCAAGTCCGCCGCGGATATGGCGCTCGGACTTGTTGATATCGAGAATGTGACGCGCTTTTGCGGCAAGCTCCGGGTCAATGCGAAGCAGCCTGTCAGTATCCGTGATATCCTTGTGCACAGTGGATTTGCTGATGCCAAACTGCTTTGCAGCCTGACGCACCGTGGCATTGTTTTCAACTATGTAGTTGGCGATTTCCACCGCCCTTGTCTCAATATATGATTTCAAAAAATACTCCTGCATATTCTGTTGTTACAGTTTATGCAGGAGTATTTTTAATATTACACACAGGTTGTAATTCTATTTACGTTTTTCGTAATAAAATAAGAAAACGGTTTCTTAATAGTAATAATAATATCAATTTTCCGTATTGCATTGGTGCAAAAGTTGCGCTGCCTGATCATATTAAGCTCATTAAATATATTAAGTGTATTAAGTATGTTAAGCGTATGCAGCAGTTATGAGCTCAATACATTTATCGTATCCAAGCACAGAGCTGTTTAGCACCAGGTCATAATTTTTCCTGCTGCCCCACTCCTTGTCGGTAAAGTAGCGGTAATTTACCGAGCGCTTCTTATCGACATCCTTTAGCAGCTTTTTGACCTCGTCATCGCTCTTATGGTAGAGCTTTTTTATTCTTGCAGCCTTCTCAGGCTTATTTCCCTCTATAAAAACATTCAGCACATCATCCCTGTCAGAAAGAATGTAGTCTGCGCAACGTCCCACAATAACGCATGGCTCTTTTTGCGCAATATCCTTGATGAGCTTCTGCTGGATATTGAAAATCTGGTCGGAAAGAGAAACTCCTGTGATGTCGCGCCCCACAAATGCATATGAAAAAATGCTTCCGGCAGGTGCATATTCGCCCTGGTTTGCGACAATCTGCTCAGAGATACCGAGCTCCTTTGCCACATGCTCAATTATTTTTTTATCGTAAAACTCAATGCCGCATTTTTGAGCAATCTGCTCGCCGATAAAGCGACCGCCACTGCCAAACTCTCGGCTTATAGTGATTATTTTAAAACTCATGATGAAACCTCCCAGCCTATAAAAGTGTTTATAACTCATTATAACGTAATTGCACATAAAATCAAAACAGAAATTTAACAAAATCGCTTGCAGATAAGCACTCCGTAATCTATAATGACATAAGAAAACATGTTGCTTTTACGTAATCAATGAGATGGCAGCAGATAACATATGTTATGTTTTGTTATTGTTTACACCACAGTGTGGCAAACAGCAATTACGTGACGTTTCAAAGATTGTAAAACAGCAGCATAGCGAATAAACAATTAGGAGGAAAACATGGATCAGGAAAAGGTCATAGTCATAGACTTTGGTGGTCAGTACAATCAGCTTGTTGCGCGCCGTGTCCGCGAGTGCAACGTGTACTGTGAGATTTACTCATACAAAATAGACATTGAGAAAATCAAAGAAATGAATCCAAAGGGCATCATCCTTACAGGAGGTCCAAACAGCTGTTATGAAGAGAATTCTCCATCATACCGGAAAGAGCTGTTTGAGCTGGGAATACCGGTGCTTGGCATCTGCTACGGTGCACAGCTTATGATGCATAAATTAGGCGGAAAGGTAATCACACCGGAGGTTGGAGAGTATGGAAAGACAGAAATCACATATTCTGCAAATGGCGTGATGTTCAAGGATCTGCCATCAGAATCAGTATGCTGGATGAGTCATTTCGACAGAATTGCAGAGGCTGCACCGGGCTTTGAGGTAGTTGCGCACACTGCAGACTGTCCAATAGCTGCAACACAGAATGTTGAGAAGAAATTATATGCAGTACAGTTCCATCCGGAGGTACTTCACACCAAGAACGGAACACAGATGATTTACAATTTCGTCCGTGGCGTATGTGGATGTGCAGGCACATGGAAGATGGATTCATTCGTCAAAAACACAATCGACGAAATCAGAGAGCAGGTCGGTGACGGCAAAGTGCTCCTTGCACTTTCTGGTGGAGTAGACTCATCAGTGCTCGCAGCACTCCTTGCCAAGGCAATCGGCAAGCAGCTCACCTGCGTATTCGTAGACCACGGACTTCTCCGCAAGAACGAGGGCGATGAGGTAGAGGGCGTATTCGGCAAAGGCGGTTCGTTCGACATCAACTTTGTCCGCGTCAACGCACAGGAGCGCTACTACAGCAAGCTTGCAGGCGTCACAGAGCCTGAGCGCAAGCGTAAAATCATCGGTGAGGAATTCATCCGTGTATTCGAGGAAGAAGCTAAGAAAATCGGAAAGGTTGACTTCCTTGCGCAGGGAACCATCTATCCGGACGTAGTGGAGAGTGGACTCGGCGGAGAATCTGCAGTCATTAAATCACACCACAACGTAGGAGGTCTCCCGGAGCATGTCGATTTCAAGGACATCGTGGAGCCACTCAGAAACCTCTTCAAGGACGAGGTCCGCAAGGTAGGACTAGAGCTCGGATTACCTGATTATCTCGTATTCCGTCAGCCATTCCCGGGCCCGGGACTTGGCATCCGTATCATCGGCGAAGTCACAGCCGAAAAGGTACGCATTGTCCAGGATGCAGACTGGATTTACAGAAGCGAAGTGGAAAAGGCAGCAAAGAGTACAAAGAGGCCCACGGCGAGGAACCATCCTGGATGCCGAACCAGTACTTTGCAGCCCTTACCAACATGCGTTCAGTTGGTGTCATGGGTGATGAGAGAACATATGATTATGCCGTTGCAGTACGTGCAGTCCGCACTGTGGACTTCATGACAGCCGAAGCAGCCGAGATACCGTTTGAGGTACTTCAGACAGTGATGAGCAGAATTATAAATGAGGTAAAGGGAGTCAATAGAGTATTCTATGATTTGACCAGTAAGCCACCGGGAACTATTGAGTTTGAATAATACACAAGAGCCAAGAAACGTTGAATTTACGGCGTTTCTTGGCTCGTTTTTTGTTGTGTGACAATAGAATGACAATAATTATGGAAATTATTTTATACTAATACTGATGTTAGGATTGCTTTTTAGAATATCAAATGAAGCCTTAAGTTCTTTGATGGGTAAGGGCTGCATATGATTTCCTATCAGTTTATCCTTATTTTCTGTCTTGAATATAACAGGATTTTTGACATCGTATCTTCTGCAAAAGTCGCCATATGTTTCTATACCTTTAATGATATCGGTTGCAAAATAACTGAAAAAATCAATATATAGAGCATATATAAGACTGCTCATATTATCTACAAGGGCAGGCAAATCTACTGGTTCGTCCATTTTATAATGTCCTCTTTAGAGTGTTTCCAATTGTCAAATTGAAGCAAGTGTTCTTTAGTACATATGATTTTACATCCTGTTTCAATAGAACCTTGAAATATCGTATATGGGAATTCGCAGTGCACTATATAATTTCTAAAATTAGACCAAAATCGGTATTCTATGTGTTTGTCATAAAAGGTATGGCATATATTATTAAAGGAATCTAATGCAGTTTGAGATGCTTTTTTTCTTAAAATCCGAGTTTCCATATCAATATATGTTTTAATAGATGAAGCGTAATTTAAGACAGCTTTATTGGCAAGGGTTACAGCACGTTCTGGAGGAATATGGTGTCTACTGATTTCTTGTAAGTTCTGTTTGCTCATATAGCGTTTATAACTTTCACCATTTTCTATTACAATATCCTTGATTTGTGTAATACTGTGATAGAGATTACATACTTTAAAGGCTTCATTTAGTTTTGCAAGTTCTTCTTGCGTTATTTCATCTTTTATTGTGATTTCAGCATCGGTATCCTTAGTATGATATGTTTCTGCAACATATAAAAATAGTTTGGACATTTTATCTCCTTTTCTTTGGAATTTATAAGTTTTTGTATAATATTTCGAAAACGGGCTTTTTACTCTTTCTTCGGTTTCCTCTTCCTCTTCACATAAGAGAAATCCGGAAACAAGTCTTTCAATGCTTCTGCAACTTCTTCATTTTCAAGCATCTCCTGAACCATCATCTGGTCATCATCTGCTAAATCAAGAGATACGGAGTAAGATGCATCACTATCTATCGGGTTTGCAGGGAAGCGGATTTCTTTCTTGTAGTAATCACTTTCGGTGATTTCTCCGTCATCGAGTTTGTCTCTTAATCTTGCCCAGTACTCAACCATTTTTGAATGAATCTAAATCCTCCTGCGGACGAGGTCCGGCACTAGGAAGTCGTTCTTCAAATTTTAATACTACTTCGCCATCCTTTATGGTAGGTCGCAATCCGTATGCCCATTCCATATCAAATAACACATGGAGTGCACTGAAGATATTTGCCACATCCGGATCTGACAATGCAAAGAAACTGACATTAAGATGGTTTGCAATATTAAGCAAAGTTGCCTCGTCTGGATAACGATTTCCTAATTCGTAGTTTCGGATTGTGGACTCATTAAGTCCGCATCGCTCAGCTAATTCCTTTTGGGTAAGTTCGGCTGCGATTCGGAAGTTTCTGATTAAAACGCCTACTCGGCTGGTAAATTTATCGCCCATTACAAAAGCTCCTTCTTTTCAAACTATGTATAGTATAACACTAACAGTGCAAAAATGAAATGTTTTTTGTTAAATGGTATTGACAGTACAAAAATGAACTGTTAATATAATACACACAGCATAACCGTTCAGAAATGAACTGAATAATAAAAACGAGAGAGGAGGTAGCAGTGTATGGAGAACAAAAGATTTATCAATGTGCAGGATGTGGTGGAAGAGCTTGGAGTCTCGACATCATATGCATATAAGCTCATACGCGAATTAAACACAGAGCGAGCAGCAGATGGATTTGTGACAATCAAGGGACGAGTCAGCAGACAGTATTTTGATGAACGAATCTATGGAACAACAGATAAGAAAGAGGTGGTTTGATGGCAGTTATTAAAAACCAAAAGACCGGAATGTGGGAGGTCAGGACTTATTATAAGGACTGGACCGGCACACGAAGGCAAAAAACCAAGAGGGGCTTCGCTAAGAAGAGCGAGGCCCAGGAATGGGAACGTGCTTTTAAGCTGAAGGATGAAATGAATATCAATATGAAATTCAAGGATTTCGCGGAATTGTACCTTTCGGATATTCAGCCTAGAATTAAGTACAACTCGTTTCTGACGAAGAAGCACATTATTGAAACAAAGATTTTGCCATACTTTGGACACAGAAAGTTGAATGAGATTCGTCCGGCGGATGTGATTCAATGGCAGAATGAGATTATGAAGCTCAAGAAGGACAACGGAGAAGCATATTCGCCGACGTATTTAAAACCATACACAATCAGTTGAGTGCTATCTTAAATCATGCAGTTAATATGTATGATTTGAAGGATAATGTGGCTCGAAAAGCCGGTTCTATGGGGAAAGAAGAGTCGAAGGAAATTATGTTTTGGACTTAGGAGGAGTATCAGGCATTTATTGAGCAGGTGGCTGACAAGCCAATCTCATATTATGCATTTGAAATTCTATATTGGACAGGAATTCGTGAAGGAGAACTGCTGGCACTGACACCTAACGATTTTGATTTTACGAAGAAAACACTTCGCATCAATAAATCGTATCAAAGGCTGGAGGGGAAGGATGTAATTACAGATCCGAAGACACCGAAGAGTAATCGAGTGATTGTTATGCCGGATTTTCTTGCTCTTGAAATTGAAGATTTTATCAGTAGATTGATGGCATTAGAAATGATGATAGGATTTTCACCATTTCAAAAGTTATTTGCATCACGAGATGGACAGAGGCGCAAAGCTGGCAGGTGTTAAGAGAATCAAGATTCATGGACTCAGGCATTCACACATTTCACTGCTGATTCATATGGGCTATTCGGCACTTGCGATTGCTGAAAGAGTAGGACATGAGGCAGTGGATATCACTTATCATTATGCACATTTATTTCCAACGGTACAGTCAGATATGGCTGTGCATCTGGATTCAGAAAGGGAGGAACTTATCAATGTCAGAAAAAAATAGAGATGCAAAAAACAGATGGAGAACGGTGACAGTGGCATTTCGCTTGTCACCAGAAGAAAATGAGGAACTTACAAACCGCGTAAAGATGTGTGGGTGCAGGACAAGACAAGAGTATATCATCCAAAGCATTCTGTATCAGAAGGTTGTGGCTATAGGCAATCCGCTAATGCTGGTATCATTTCGGCAGAATCTGCAGCATATTGAAGCGGAACTGGAACGGTTACAAAAAGCGGACGAGATGGATTCGGAGCTACTGACACCAATACGGACAATGCTGGAGATATTGGAGGCGTTTCGCGAAACGCCTCGTACTCTGGCAGGTATGGAGAGGCTGACAGTTAGTGATGAAGATTAAAAATGTGTTGAATATCGAAAGGAAGCGATTGCCATGGGACAGCAAACATTATTTGAAAAAATAGGAGTTCAGTATGAGGAAAGAGACGGATTGTTTTATCCGTTAATTGCATTAGATATTAAGGAAGATGGTGCAAATGTTGGAAAATACGGACGCATGTGGATGCAATATTTGAAGTCAAAATATCCACAGAGGTACCGAAGTCTGTTGCGATTCGGGGAACTGAACCAAAAAGCAGCAGAGGTAAATGAAGTGGCTTATGAATTGCTTGAGGATATTGAAACAGAATGGCTGCAAAAGCATAAGCCGAAGAATAAAAATTCTTTTACAGAAATGTATAGGCTGAGAATGGAAGCAAGGCTGATAGCAGAGGAAGTTGTATTACATGATGTGGTGAATTGCTTTCACTAGATGTAAAGAATGGCACGATACATAGCTCATTTATTCCTGTCAGAGTATAGAGATGTTCTTGTGTGCTTTGGCAGGATAGAGGCAAGTTGTAGAATTCAAATGAAGTGGAGCTGCTGGTGGTAAACAATATGTCGCGTATCCGCGACTATAGCTCCCGGCAGGGCGCAAAACCCGCTTGCGGGTCTGCATTTTTGATACCGCAGGTGTCAAAGTGCTTTGCGTTACTTTTGAACAAAAGTAACAAAATCTTCCCTGGGAAATTTGCTGATATGTGCCGTATCCGGCACAATTACGGATAAGAAGGAGGTGTACGCATACATAGGAAAAGGAGGTTGATTTCAGATGGAAAGAACGATTAGTTTTATGAATGGGGAAGGTTCACTTGGTCACAATACAAGAGCATTTATTGCGGCAAATGTGGATGCTGATAGAACAAAAAATAATATCACTCTTGTGCATGAAGATTTGAAAACGGTATATCACAAATTGTTTGATGATTCCCTTAAAAAGTATAATGCCAAGCAGAAACGCAAAGACAGGCAGATTAAGAATTATTATGACAAGATTTCAAGAAGCAAGCAGGAGAAACTTTTTTATGAAGTCATTGTGCAGATAGGGAACAGAGACGATACCGGAGTAGGAAGTGCTGCGTCTGATATTGCGGTAAAGGTACTGACAGATTATGTGGAGCTATTTATCCGTAGAAATACACAGATATATGTATTTGGGGTTTATATCCATATGGATGAAGAGACGCCACATGTGCATATAGATTTTGTACCATTTTCAACAGATAACAAGAGAGGGTTAGAAACAAAGAATTCTCTGAAGGGTGCACTTGCATCCAGAGGCTTTGAAAGTGAGGGTAAGGGTAATACTGAATGGCAGCAGTGGTCGGAGGCAGAGAAAGAAGATATTGCCATGATAATGCAGAAATATGGTATCGGTTGGAAGAAGCTGGATACGCATAAGCTGCATTTATCGGTGCTGGACTATAAAAAGCAGGAACGTAGTCGCGAAGTCAAAGAGCTGGAGCAGGAACTTGAAGATATCGGCGTTGTAATTGAATTAAAAGAAGAACGAGAAGCTCGATTGGGCGATGAGATTCATAAACAACAAATACGGCTGAAAACAGAACGAGAGGAAGCAGAAAAGACCTTAGCGATAGTAACATCCTTGAAAGATAGAATCATGGATGAAGGGATTGCACAAGAAAAATATAATAAGGCTTTGGCTGCCGATAGTCAGGAATTGGAAGATATTATTACAGATAAAAAGAAACAGTTGGCAGATGTGCAGGTGGCACTTAATAAGGCTTTTGCAGTATTTGAGAACGCAAATGAAAAACTGGCTCAAGCAGAGAAAGAATTGTCAGGGATTAAGAAACTTAGGGATGACATGATAAAGCAAGGTGACGGGGATCATTATCTAAAGGAAGAGATTATCCGGCTGAGGTATGAAAACCAGAATCTGAAGGAGGAAAACAAGTGGCTAAAGGAAAAATTGGATAAAGCATGCGAATTTATGAAAAAGTTTGTGATTAAAGGAAAGTCAATGCTAGATAAATTTCTGGAGTGGATTGGTGAGAAGGTTAGAGATGGGAGAGGAAGGTAAAAGTTTTTATCAAGGTGGAGTCTTTGCTCCACCTTGTTTACTAATTTTCGAGAGAAACAACATATTTCATAAAATCTTTTTGAAATAAAATGCTCTATTTTGTCTGATATTTCTCTGCCATATATATTAGAAAAAATTGGATGATATGGTTTTGAATCCTTCGTTCTGATTTGAATAAATTCACCGTTTGCGGTATGTAAGGTGGCTCTGCTTGATTCTGATAATTGCGTATTAAACTGGTCGCATATATTGTAATAATCAGCCTCTAATTGAGCTGCAAGTTCGGCATATTTTGATAGAGATAAATCTACTTGGATAGGTTGCAAATACATCCAGTCTGCGGGAGAACCATCTTTACTGATAGGTACATATAACAGTCGCTGAATTTTTTGATACAGCTTTGTATCTTCAAAGGTGCGCTTTGCAAGCAATTCATCGATAATAGATGCGGTTTGGGTGATGAACATAGTTTCAAGTGGTTTTCCGGTTCGGTCACACTTATTTGTTTTAATTCACCATCTTCAAAATCAAGAGTTGTATTTGAAAGGTTCAATCCAATAGTGAGTTCCAATAATTGCCCTGTTCTGCCTTTATTGATTTTCATCATTGCGTCTTGAACTTGAGAAGGGATAGGTATTCGCTGAATGGGATATATGCTAATTTCTCAATTCGTCTTTGTGCTTCAATTAATTTCATTAGTATCAGACCTCCTTAAAAAATTCCGTTATTTCAATATCAAGCACATTTGCAATCTGATTGAGTACAGATATAGAAAGGCTCTTATCACATCCAGCAGCTTCAATTTTAGATAGATAGCTGATGCTGATTTTTGCCTGCTCTGCAAGTTGCACTTGTGTTAATTTTGCTTGTTCTCTGTAATGTTTTATATTTGCGCCTATAACACGATATAGGTTTGCATCATTATTAAAATACATATAAAAACCTCTTTCACTATTTGTGAATATTATCGCACGAGAGCAAATAGATATAAATTCACTTATAGTGAAAGGAAATAGCTATGGATTTTATGAGATTATGCGTTACAATGATAAAATCAAGAAAGTGAAGGAGGCATGACTTATAAGTTTACAACCAAATAATTTTCAGCTTGAACCAACAACGGTCTGGTCATTCCCAGACAGAGGCAGTTGGGCAACGCACTCAGGAAAGTATCGAGGTAATTGGTCACCATATGTGCCAAGAAATCTGATACTTCGTTATTCAAATCCGGGAGACTGGGTCTTAGATCAATTTATGGGTAGTGGAACAACCTTAGTAGAAGCAAAGCTGCTTAATCGCAACGCGGTAGGTGTTGACATCAATCCGCAGTCAGTTTCAATCTCTGAAACAAATTTACAATTCCAATGTGAAACAAGTTCAAAAATATTTACTCGAAATGGAAATGCTGTAGATTTGCATTTTATCAAAGATAGTCGCATTGACTTTATCTGTACGCATCCACCATACGCAAATATCATCAAGTATAGTAAAGGTATTGAAGGAGATATTTCGTTACTTGGTGTGGATGAATTTTTGTCAGAAATGGAGAATGTAACAGAAGAATCTTTTCGTGTACTAAAGAAAGGAAAAATGTGTGCTGTAATGATTGGGGATGTAAGAAGGTATGGGAAAGTAATACCATTGGGCTTTCGTATGATGGAGTGCTTTCTTCAGGCTGGATTTACAAATAAAGAGATTATCATTAAGGAGCAGCATAATTGCCGTTCTACAGAATATTGGGAGAAACAGAACAATAATTTTCTATTGCTTGCACATGAGTATATTTTTGTATTTCAGAAGTTATTTAATTCACAAAGAGTGAAAGTTTTGGTTGTTATTTAATATGTTTGCAAGTATAATAGACATGTGAAAGTTTATTCTAAGTTGAACATAGAGAAGAGGAATCAAAATGAGTAATTCGAGTATCGCTCCATTTGTGAAATGGGCTGGTGGAAAGCGCCAACTTTTACCACAGATAAAAGAGCGTATGCCAGAACAATATAATAATTATTTCGAGCCATTTGTAGGTGGTGGTGCGGTAACATTTGAATTGCTGCCTGCAAATGCTCTGATAAATGATATTAACAAAGCACTGATTAACACATATAAGCAGATTCGCAATGTGCCAGAGGCATTTCTAAAAGCTGTAAACAAGCTAGATGAAGAAATGTGGGAGGACGGTAAAGAATACTATTATTCCCTTAGAGAGCATTACAATGATAAGCTGATGAAAGCAGAATATGATGTAGAACTAGCAGCGTTGTTTGTGTTCATCAATAAGCATTGCTTCAATGGTTTGTATCGGGTCAATGGGAAAGGACTTTTCAATGTGCCATATAACAATAGTCGTAGGGCATCTGTGGATGAAAAGGCTATTATGGAGACTTCGGAGTATCTTCAGAAGGTAAATATCATTGATGGCGATTTTGAGGCTGCTTGCAAAGATGCAAAAAGGGGCGATTTTATATTTATTGACAGTCCCTATGCACCATTAAATCCAACTTCTTTTGAGTCTTACACAAAAGAGGGATTTGATATTGAAAGCCACAAGAGATTGGCAAGGTTGTTTGATGAATTAACTGCCAGAGGCTGCTATTGTATGCTCACGAATCATAATACAGACTTGATAAATGAGTTGTATGGTAACAAGGGATACAAGATAGATGTTGTAAGTGTTAAGCGTATGATTAATTCGGATGCATCCAACAGGGTTGGAGAAGAAGTGATTATATGTAATTATTAGAGGAGTCGAGATAGTGGAGAACTTATTTATAAAGAAAGTGCCATTATACTTCGAGACAGAAGAATCGCAGTTAGTGTTGGGGGATTCTTTCAAAATTCTAACAAAAATGGAACCAGAATCTGTTGATATGATATTTGCAGATCCACCCTACTTTTAAGTAATGATGGCATTACCTGTCAGGGTGGAAAGATGGTTTCAGTAAATAAAGGCTCATGGGATAAACTTTCGGAGAGTGGAACCAGCGTCGAAGAAAAACACAAGTTTAATAGAAAGTGGATTAAGTTATGTAAGAAAGTACTAAAGCCGAACGGCACGATTTGGATATCAGGAACATTACACAATATATATTCGATTGGTATGGCATTGGAGCAGGAAGGCTTCAAGATAATCAACAACATAACCTGGCAGAAAACAAATCCACCACCAAACTTAGCATGTCGATGCTTCACACATTCTACGGAAACTATATTATGGGCAAAGAAGAATGATAAGAAGTCTCGGCATTTTTTATTATGAAAAAATGAAAGAAGAAAATGGTGGCAAGCAGATGAAGGATGTATGGACTGGTGCATTGACGAAGCCATCTGAAAAGACGGAAGGCAAGCATCCAACACAAAAGCCAGAATATTTGCTTGAAAGAATTGTATTAGCTTCTACGGAGGAAGGACAAGTTATAATAGATCCATTTTGTGGCTCAGGGACTACCGGAGTGGAGGCTGTGCGATTGGGAAGGAAATTTATTGGGATAGATGTAAGTGAAGAATACTTACAGATAAGCAAGAGAAGATTGGAGAAGGTAGCAAATGACAAATAGATATTTTGATGAATGGCTGAGTAAGTTCAGACCGAGTATATCGACATATGATTATTATGTGGATTTTGAGAAGGTTTATAGAAATGTAGATGAAGTAAAGATTGAATTAAATCTATTAAATTCACTTATTGGTAGCAAGGATATAAAAACAGATTTTGTTAATCTATTAAAACGCTATCTGAAATATTAAAGGCAATACCAATATTGTTGGCAAAACGGGAGAATGAGATATATTGCCAAGATGAAAATGGTGGATTTTTGTATAAATTTGATTATGGTAAATATCCTCCGAATAATCATAGATACTATGAGATGTATACCTATTTTATGGAAAAAAGTGGACTGTTTGATTTGTTGCAGAATCATATTATTAAAGACTTAGTGGATTATGTGACAGGTGTAGAGACTGGACTTGATTCAAATGGTCGTAAAAATCGTGGCGGACATCTGATGGAGAATTTGGTCGAAAAGTATATACAAGAAGCTGGATTTGTACGAGATGTAAATTATTTTAAGGAAATGTACCTTGTTGACATAGAGAAAAAATGGAAAATTGATTTGTCCGCATTGTCTAATGATGGAAAGGCGGCGAAAAGATTTGATTTTGTTGTTAAGACGTCGAAAATGATATACGCAGTGGAAACAAACTTTTATACTGGTGGAGGTTCAAAGTTAAATGAAACTGCTAGAAGTTATAAGATGCTTTCGCAGGAAGCTAATACTATAGATGGATTTACTTTTGTGTGGTTTACAGATGGAATAGGTTGGAAAAGTGCAAGAGGGAATCTGAGAGAGACATTCGATGTCATGGATACGATTTATAGTATTGATGACATGGAGAATGGGGTTATGAGGGAGTTGTTTTCTTAAAGATAAGTTGAAGCTTAACAAAAAATATCTTACATACCAAAGTTACATTTTTTTGGATAATTGGGATAATATATTAAAGTATAATCAAAATTTTCTTACTCAGTATAGAGGTAAGTTTTTCAAAAATATGGATACAAATAATAATCTATTAAATAAAAGAAAGAGTGGTAATAATGGAAGAATCAAATTTAATGAATGAACTTTCAAAAGAAAGAAAAAGCATAAAAACAGATAGCTATGATATGTCTGTAGGTGAAATAATCAGTTTGTATAAGGATGGCGACTTGAAACTGAATCCTGCATATAAGAGATTATTTAGATGGGATGAGGACCATAAAACAAATTTTGTTGAATCTATATTAATAGGTATTCCTATTCCGGAGATTTTTGTTGCACAAAAAGAGGATGGGAAATGGGATATTGTTGATGGAGTACAAAGAATTTCTACATTACTCCAGTTAGTAGGAGAACTTCGATAGAAAACCGTTAGTTCTGCATGGAACAGGATATTTACCTTCTTTAGAGGGAATGACATGGGAGACGATGCCATCGGATGCAAAACGATTATTAAAGAGAGCTAGAATTGGAGTGAATATTATTCTCACTGAGAATAGTATACAATCACAGTATGATTTGTTTCAGAGATTAAATACGGGTGGTGTGTCGTTAGAAAGTCAGGAAATAAGAAATTGCTTAATTATCATGTTAAACGAAACTTATTATAACAAAATTAATGAATTGAAAACATATGAAAATTTTTTGAGATGCTTAACTTTAACAGATGAAAAATATAAAGTTGAGTATCATATGGAATTGATTGTTCGTTATCTTATAGCAAAGAATGATAAGGTGGATTATTCTGTATATAATATTGCAACGGAAAAAATGCCCCATTTTCTAGATAAGGAGATGACACGTTTAATTGCAGATGAAAAATTTGATTTAGATGTAGAAATTGAAATATTTAAAAGAGTATTTGATAAGTTGTCAGAAGTGATGGGAAAAGATTTGTTTAAAAAATATAATGTAGAAAAAGGAAAATTTGAAGGTAGTTTTTCAAATGCAAGTTTTGAAGCAATTTTGTTAGGTACGGCATTGAATTTTGACAAAATAGAATGGAGCGCCTATAGGAATAAGGTTATGAAGATGTATTCTCATCCGACCTTCTTGAAATATTCTGATAGAGGGGTAAAGGTGATTAATCGATTTAAAGAACTAAATAATTTTTCAAAGGAGTATTTTGCAAATGAAGATTGAACAGTTTGAAGATTATATTCATGATGATTTAGCATGGAGAAAAATGGAAATATCTCAATTGTTCAGAATATTCAATGATGCGGAAAGCAAAGAAGTTGTTACAAAATCTATAGTGCTTTTATTGTATGCTCATTGGGAAGGTTTTCTTAAAAAGTGTTTTAAATGTTATTTAAAGTATGTGTCAGAGCGAAAGGTGAAAATAAAAAAACTGACAGTAAATTTTAAGGCTATTGAACTTAAAAGTTTGGCACAGCAATGTATCGATGATGATGGTTTGAATTTGGCAAAAGAATTACAGTTTCTAAACAAACAAGAGAAAATAGCAGAAAAGCCTTTTAAGATTAGTATAGATGTTGATAATGATTTTGATGAAGATATAATAAATACTAAGCATAATCTCAGTTCTAAAGTGTTAAAGAACATATGTGATATAGTTGGTATTGTGTATAATAATGCTATGCAAGCTAGAGCTACATACATTGATTCAGTATTATTAAAGCATAGAAATTCAATTGGACATGCAGGTAAATTGGCAAAAGGAAATACAGATACCGAAGAAAGTTTATCATATGAACAGGTTGTGAAATTAAAAGAATTTATACTATTAATGCTGGATTATTATGCTCAAATTTTATTGGACTATACAGAAAAAGAGTACTATTTAATTGAAAAAGAAGACGAACGATTAGAATATGAAAAAGAAAAAGAAAATGAATTGAGTGGGCGTATAGAGAGAATGGAAAACAGTTTAAACGCGACAAAGCACTCATAAGAAAGGATTTACTATGTCGTATAATTGTCAGGTACAGACGCCAGATGAGTTTGTTCTAAAAATGCTGGATTATATAGACTACAAACATGAATTATATGGTAAAAGCGTGCTTGAAAATTCATGTGGAAAAGGGAATATACTAATTAGGATTGTAGAACGATATATTGCTGATGCAAAATCAAATGAAATACCTGAAGCTCTAATAATTAAAGGTTTGGAAAAAGACATTACAGGATACGAAATAGATGATAGTAGTATATGTGAATGTAAGAAGAAACTAGATAAGGTTGCTGAAAGATTTGGATTGTTTAATGTAAAATGGAATATTTTGAAATATAATTATTTGAAAACAAGTAAGGAAAAGTATGATTATATTATTGGAAATCCACCATATATTACATATCATGATTTAACTGAAGCTCAAAGAAAACTATTAAAAACAAAGTTTTCCACATGTAAAGAGGGTCGTTGCGATTATTATTATGCATTTGTAGAAAAAAGTATTAATTCTTTAAATGAAAATGGGAAATTAGTATATTTGATACCTTTTAGCATATTTAGAAATAAATATGCACAGGCGTTAAGAGACTATATAAAAGATACAATAACAGATGTTTATGATTTTACAGGAATCCAATTGTTTAGCGGAGTTGTGATTTCATCGACCATTATCTTGTGCCAAGCGGGTATAAAAAGGAATAGCATTAATTATCATAAAGAAATAAACGGAGAATTAGAAGTTGTTAAAAAAGATACTTTGAATGATAAATGGTTTTTTGTTCAAAAGACAAATAAAGGAGAGCGTTTTGGAGACTTTTTTTCTGTTCATAACGGTGTTGCAACTTTGTTAAATGAAGCATTTTTAATCTGCGATTATATTGAAGATAATGAGTACATATATGTAGGTGACATGAAAATTGAAAAAGAAATTCTTAGGCCGGCAGTTAGTACAAAAACTATGAAAAGAAAATCAGTAAAAAAAAGGGACGAGAAGATAATTTTTCCATATAAACTTTGCTCTAAAGGATACATTAAATATGAACAAAAAGAGTTTGAAGAGAAATTTCCAGAGGCATATAAGTATTTGAAAAGTTTTTATGATAAATTAAATAAGAGAAAATCTGATGAAAAGGCACAATGGTTTGAATATGGAAGAAGTCAAGCAATTGCAGAGATAAAAGGAGAAAAGTTGATATTTCCGATGGTATTTACAAATAAAGTTAAAGTGTATAAATGTAATAGTAATGCTGTTCCATATGCGGGGTATTTTCTGAAAAAAAAGGACCATAGCAGATATACGTTAGACGATGCGAAGAAAATTTTGCAAAGTGAAAAGTTTTATGAATATATAAAGGAACATGGTACTCCGACAACAGCAACTTCATATAGAATGTCAACTAAAGAAATAGAGAATTATCTTTTCGAGGGTATATAGACATTGTCAGTGACAACAAAATGACAATACAATCCTCAAAAAATCTACGCAACAGATAGAACCCAGACAAAATTGATGGATTTCTCCCACAAATAGCAACCATAAATACCACAAAACAACTTTGTGATTAAGAGTTTGAATAACGGATTAAAATGCCGAAAGCCTGTATTTATGCGGGTTTTCGGCATTTGTTTTATCGAATGGCTTTAGTTTGGCTCTATTTGTGGGGAGAGTAATTGATGCAAATGTAATTATTCAGAAGAATGAAAAGGAAAAAATGATATGAAGAAATGCAAACTTCTTTTATTTGATTTAGACGGAACTTTATTACAGAGTGACAAAACAATATCCACCAGAACATTATCAGCTCTAAAAAAATGCAGGGGAAATGATATATTGATAGGTGTTTCCACCTCCAGAAGTGAGCAAAACTCTTTGGTATTTTTAAATGAATTGATGCCCGATATTTTAATATCGAGTGGAGGTGCATTAGTAAAATACAAAACAGAATATATTTATAGGGCAGAATTTTCCGAAGAAGAAACGAATGTGATGATTGACATGGCAAGAAATATTTGTGGAAATGATTGCGAAATTACGATAGACACAATAGATGCACATTATTGGAATTATAAAATAGATCCTAAGAAGTTAGATAAGAGTTGGGGAGATAGTATTTATACAGATTTTTCAGATTTTAACGAATGTTCATTAAAAATGTGTGTTGAGATATTTAATCAAGATAAGGCAGATAAGCTGACTCGAAGTCTCTCTGATTGTGATTGTATTCGTTTCTCTGATGGATTTTGGTACAAGTTTACAAAAAAGAATGTGACGAAAGAAAACGCAATTATGAAGATTACGGAAGTACGTGGATTTAGTACAGATTCAATTATTGCATTTGGAGATGATTATGCAGATATCGGAATGCTTGAATTATGTGGAACAGGTGTTGCAATGGGGAATGCGATTGATGAGGTAAAAGAGAGAGCTGATATTGTAATTGGTTCAAATGATGAAGATGGTATTGCGGATTTTATTGAAAATGAAATATTATAGATATGTACATGGAGAGGAAATATGGTGGAAGTAAAATTTTATGATATGGTTAATGATGAACTATTGAAATTTGCAGTGATTATCTCACAGAGTAACGGCAAGTGGGTATTTTGCAAGCATAAAGAAAGAAGTACATGGGAAGTGCCGGGAGGACATAGAGAACATGGTGAGGATATTCTTGAAACAGCCAAACGAGAATTGTATGAAGAAACAGGAGCAATAACTTTTGATATTACTCCAATTTGTATATATTCTGTGACTGCACCAGATAATCTCGATGGAATGGAGACTTTTGGAAAATTATTCTTCTCAGATATATATACATTTGAAAAAGAGCTTCACAGTGAAATTGAAAAAATAGCAATTATGGATGAACTACCGATTAATTGGACTTACCCGGAAATTCAACCCAAACTGCTGGAAGAAGCAAGGAAAAGAGGATTTCTGCCCAAGAAGGAAGAAATAAAATGGCTGTTTTTTGATGTTGGCTCGACGTTGGTTGATGAAAGCAAAGTTTATGAAGACAGGATGAAAAGGATAGCGGATTTATCAGGTTTAACTTACGAGCAAATTAATAAATATGCCATGTCGTTTTATAAAGAAAACAAAAAAGGAGACTTAGAGGTAGCAAGGCAATTGGGCGTGAAACTACCTAAATGGGAATCGCAATACGAGAGGCTGTATACAGATACTAAAGATTGTCTGAAAAAGTTAAGTAGAATTTATAAAATTGGTGTAATTGCAAACCAATCATTAGGAACTTCTGAGAGATTAGAAAATTTTGGAGTACGAAAATATATTGATTTGATTATCGCATCAGCAGAAGAAGGCGTTTCAAAACCTGATAGGCGCATATTTGAAATTGCATTGGAAAGAAGCTGTTGTAAGCCAGAGAATGCAGTCATGATTGGTGACCGTATTGATAATGATATTGTACCTGCAAAACAGTTGGGTATGAAAACTATATGGGTAAAACAGGGATTTGGAAGTTTGTGGAATATAACAGATGAGAGTGAAAAAGCTGATATTGAAGTTAATAATCTATCTGATATTTTGAATTTTTTATAGGAGACCAGTTATGAAATATGCAAAGAAATTAAGAAAAGGTGATAAAGTTGCAATAGTGAGTTTATCGAGTGGAATGCTAGGTGAAGCATTTTGTAGTCATAATATTGAAATCGGTGTTAAGAGATTAAGGGAATATGGTTTAGAACCATCGTTTATGCCAAATTCGCTAAAAGGAATTGAATATTTGAAGGCTAATCCCAAAGCAAGGGCAAAAGATTTAAAAGATGCTTTTATGGATGATTCAATTGCTGGCATTATATGTGCAATAGGCGGCGATGATACTTACAGACTTTGCCATATTTGCTAGAGGATGAGGAATTTATTGATGCAGTTCACAAGAGTCCAAAATTGTTCACGGGTTTTTCAGATACTACGATTAATCATTTGATGTTTTATAAGCTGGGACTATCTACATATTATGGACCTAATTTTATATGCGACTTAGCAGAAATCTCTGATGAAATGCTGCCATATAGCAAGAAGGCATTTGAAAGCTATATAGAAGGAAATGAATATCGTGAGATTACATCAAGTGAAATATTGTATCAGGAAAGAACTGATTTTTCAAAAGAGGCAGTTGGGACAGAGAGAATTTCTCATAGAGAAGAACATGGATTTGAATTATTACAGGGGAAAGAATGTTTTGAGGGAAGACTGTTAGGCGGTTGTTTAGAGAGTTTATATGATATTTTGACAACAACGAGATATGAAGATGAAAAAGCAGTATGCGAAAAATATGGATTATTTCCTGATATAGAGGAGTGGAAAGAGAAGATTCTTTTTATAGAAACCTGTGAAGAAAAGCCTGTACCAGAGCAGTTTGAAAAAGAAATTGCTATCCTTAAAGAGAAAGGTGTATTTGATGTTGTTAGTGGAGTTTTGGTTGGAAAACCACAGGATGAAGCATACTACGATGAATATAAAAATATTCTTGTGAAGGTAGTAAATAATCCAGATTTACCGATTGTTTATAATGTGAATTTTGGACATGCAACTCCAAGATGTACTTTGCAGTATGGTGCTGTGGCTAGAGTGGATATGAAAAGGAAAATAATAAAATGTGAGGTAATGTAAATATGCTAAGATTAAGACCATACAATAAAAATGATGCAGAAATAATTATGTCGTGGATAAAGGGAGAGAATGCTTTTTATAAATGGACAGCAGGAGTTTTAGGTGAATATCCAATTTCTGCGGAGCAGTTCAATACGGTAAGTAATCTTATGGCATTTACTGCTATTGATGATAATGAGATAGTGGGATTTTTTACCATGAGAAGACCGAATGAATTTTATGAGGAATTACGGTTTGGCTTTGTAATTGTTGATTCGAAAAAACGTGGGCAGGGATATGGAAAAAATATGCTGAAATTAGGCTTAAAATATGCTAAAGAAATATTTGGTGCTAATAAAGTTTCATTAGGAGTTTTTGAGAATAATGAATCAGCTTATTATTGCTATAAGGCAATAGGTTTTGAGGATGTATCTCAAGATGAAATAGAAAAGTATACTGTAATGGGAGAAGAATGGAATTGCTTAGAATTGGAAATGAAACTATAAAATAAATTGTCGGCAGAACGAGATACATTTATGAAAGAAAAAGAGGAGTATTTGGAGAGTATTCAAAGTAAATTAAGAAAATTGTTGTTTGAAGAAATTGCATTAGAAGATGCTAGAAAGATGTATAATTAAAGCAGTGATATAAAACAACATTCACAGCAGATTTATGTGAAAAATTGAACCCAAAAAAGAGTTTGAATAATTTTTTTTTAATAAAATATAGAAGGATTTATTTTTCAATAGTAAATGAAGAAGGCTCCAGGATATTTTAAGAGATCTTCTGGGACCGTTTATTTATGTGTGGTATACTGGAATATATCTATATGAAAATTTGATTCAAAGCCTTATCCAAGTAAGATATGGAAAATCAGATGCTAAACATATATTGCAGAAGGAGAACAGTGTAATGATAGATATATATACGGAGAGGAAAGATTCAAAAGACTGGATTTTTACAATGACTTGTACTTCAACTTGAATACAGGTAATGAAGAAAAATAAAAAAAAGAAATTGATTTGATTCAACAAGTGGATGAAGCGAAGCTGACACCAGACAAGCATATAGAAACAAAATATGGCTTAGGTACGATCCGAAATTTGTCATCAGGATGCAAGACATTACTTAATATTGTAAAGCATCCTGATAAGGTGGTGAATGTAGAAGAATGTGGTCCGAATGTGCTTGAAATTATTTTTACTCTGGATAATATAAAGATTTATATGTCAAGACCAACGCTTTTTGATATTCCGGATGATGCCAAAATCAGATTCAATGATTCTGATATAGTGACCGGAGGGAGAGGATATAATGCCTGGTGGGGCAAGGAGTATGAAAGGAGAGAAGCAGATGATTTATAAAAATATTACATTTAAAGCTGATCCATTTTCATACAATCTGGAATTTGATGACAGAATAACTCTTGTTGGTGGAGATAGTGGTACCGGTAAAACTGTGCTTTATGAAATGCTGGAAGATATAAGATTGACAGACGAATACAAAGCAATCAAGCTATTTAACTACAAATCAGATGATTTTTTAGAAGCAATCAAACAGTGTAGAGATAGTTTTATTGTGGTCGATAATGCAGATTGTATGATTAATGATGATGTCAGGAGATTCATTAATTTTGAGCCGTCGAATCAATATATGCTTTTCCTACGAAATTGCGATGGTCTCAATGTTTCTAATAGGAGTTTTAAGGTGCTGAAGTTTGACAATAATAGGATAACACTGGAAGAGGAGCTATGATATGAAATATTTATGGACAGAGGATATCGGTGCAGGACTTCACTTCTGGTAATTGGTTAATCAACTTTTTTTGACAATGAACTTGTAGTTGAGAGTAAATGGAGCAATCAGGGTTTACTGGATGCATTAATAGACTTGGAGACTGAAGATGGAGATGAATACTTCGTTGCGTTTGATTATGTTGTTGATAATCAGGACATGCTGTCAAATGTAAAGTGGGGCAAATATATAATAGGTGATTTGTTTGAAGGATAGAGACAGCAAAGCTTCCTTATAAAGCAGATGAATTGCCAAAGAAGAAGCTTTCTAAAGCGTGAGAGACGCTTAAAGAGTTTTCTGAAAAACGAATATTTCAAAGTTAGTCTCAACGAAGTCTCACGAGATTTGAGACTGAGTGAGACTCTATGATATAGCAAAATGCGATAAAAATTGGTATTTGCAGGTGAATTATAAAGTTGTAGTCTCAAGACAGTTTCATTTTTGAAATCGTTTGTCGAGACTAACATGAGACTGAGGAGGTTCAAAATCATGGACATAAGTAAAAAAGATTGGAAGCTATTTCGAGAAAAATTATCAGACTGGCAGGAAAATTATATGGAAGGTTTTGTTAAAGAGTATACAAATTTTCTGAATGATGATAAAAAGCCTGCATCAGAAAAATTCTGGGAACTTGAAAAACGGATAAAAGAAGATAAACGTCATCCGGGAGTTGTCATGGAACTGAAAAATCAGAGGTAATATGGGATATTGTTCGTCTTATTAGACTGAAAGTAATTACATATAATGATTTATCAGACTTTAGTGATGAATTACAGAATGAAGTAAAAAGAATACTTGAAATGAGCAGGTGATACATATGGAGATTGGTGCAACAAAAGCAGTTCAAGATCGACTAAAAACAACAAAGATTGAAGAAAGCAAAGGTGCTTCACTTGTGTTCTGCTGGGACACACATTTGACGAAAATAAAAGGAAGAAATGTCTTGTTTATTGTGAATGCCAGTAATCGTTATACAATAGCAATGACTGATATTGAACCAAGAAACTTGAATTACTATACAATGTATATCCGCAGTGTGATTCATGGCGTGATGCAGGAAATGGGATATTCCGAGGAACAGATAGGGCAGTATTTTAAAATGTCAGGCGATACAACTGTAACAAAACTCATGGTAGGAAATCGGTTGGTGGCATTAACAGAATGGTAATGGATGCACAGTATTTTGGTAAGAAGCTGGAGAAAGAAGCAAAGTATCAATGGGAACTTAGTGAGTATCTGAACAGATATATTTGCCAGCCAGAGGGATTTGATGCATATGGATATCCGAGTGAACTTTTTAAATTAGACATGGAACGACTAGGGATAGCTGCTAAGAGAAAGCCGGCAAAGGTAATTGATTTTACCAAGTACATAGATACTAATCGCAGTAATAACCATTAGCGCAAAAGAATTGTAAAAGCAATTGTTTGGGCATAAGAAGTTAGTTTGCAATGACAAAAAGCAAGATATATAAAATAATTCGTCGCTAAAAAGGCGACGAAAAAAGCGACGGAAAAGGAGAACATTCATGAGCATAACATTTGAAATAGTCAAATTTAAAAAGCCAACAAAAGATGATTTGTCTAATTTACATATGCTTAATCCTTATGGTTCTATTCCAATATTAGATGATGATGGCGATAGCACGGGATGGAATATTTATGTGTTTAGGGCTGATGATAGGGGCATACAGAATATTATAAATAGTTGTTATGCAGTCATAATGGAACTCCCAGAATGCATTACAGATTATGATAGTTTTTTTGAAGATTTGGGATTCCCTAAAGAGGCAGTAAGGAATAGAGATGTTCGCATTATAAAATCCAATTCCAGACATATTACTATTTCTTATGGTGATAAATCAAAGGAGATAGAAAAAAGCAGGCTTGAAAAATATAAGGTGACTATTCAAACAAAATGTGTTGTTTTGAAGATTAAGGCCTTATGGAACAGTAGTGAAAATAATCTATATGGTATAGATAAAAAGAAAGCTATAAAGTGTATACCAGATATTGAAAATTATGAATATGTTCCAGTTAATAATAGTATGCTGGCAAAAGCAGAAATTCCCTTCTTGATATTTGAAAGAAACCGGGGAAAATGTTTTATAGAGATGTATTGATAGAATCTAGAGAAAGGAATGCGTTTATGAGCAAAGAATTACAGATAAGAAATAGCACTGTGGATTTTCTAGTTTTTACACGAGATGCAGGAGAAGACGGAATAGAAGTCAGGGTTCAGAATGGCGATGTATGGCTTACGCAGAAAGCAATTTCGCAGCTTTTTGATGTAGATAGAAGTGTGATTACAAAACATCTGAGCAATATTTTTAAAGAGGGAGAATTAGATGAAAATTCAACTTGTGCAAATTTTGCACAAGTTGCTGATAATGGAAAAACATACAACTACAAATTTTATTCATTAGCTGCAATTATTGCTGTGGGCTATCGCATTAATTCAGAGAGGGCAATGCAGTTTAGAACATGGGCAACAAAGGTATTGGATACATTTACAAAGCAGGGGTATGTTCTTGATAAAAGCAGATTGATTAATGGACAGATTTTCGACGAAGATTATTTTGAGCATCTTATTGCTGAGATTCAGGAAATCAGAGCAAGTGAGAGAAGATTTTACCAGAAAATTACAGATATATATGCAACAGCAGTTGATTATGATAAGAATTCACAGGTGACAAGAGAGTTTTATGCAACAGTACAGAATAAGATGCATTATGCAGTTCATGGTAATACAGCGGCAGAAGTGATAGTGGCAAGAGCTGATCATAATAAGGAACATATGGGACTTAAATCATGGAAAAATGCGCCAGATGGTAAAATAGTAAAAACAGATGTGTCAATTGCAAAAACTACTTCGAAAAGAAGAACTTGCAGAATTAAATGAGATTGTGACAATGTATCTTGATTATGCAACAAGACAGGCACGAAGACATATTCCTATGACTATGGAAGATTGGAAAACAAAGCTTGACGCATTTCTTAGATTTAATGATGCGGATGTACTTCGGATAAAGGAAAAGTAACAGCAGCTATTGCAAAGGAATTTGCGGAAAGTGAGTTTGAGAAATACAGAGTTATACAGGATTCACTATATGAAAGTGACTTTGATAAATTGATGAATGATATGGAAAAGAATGGTATTACCTATTAATACCACAAAACTTCTAGTTGCAGAAGTAGTGGTTGATATTATAATCTCCTTAGGTGGACTTGTAAACCATCAGATTATTATTTCTGAATAGTAAACAAACCTGCAAGCCACTAGAATTACACACAATAATGACAATATAGCAATGGTACTGGATTGGTGATTATTTCAATCAGAGCACCGGAGCTAAGCAAAGCTTAGCTCGGTGCTCTGATGTGAAATAATCAGATATAGTGGTAAATGAAAAGATGACATTGGTTGGTTATGTAAAAAATTGTATTAATGTACGAAGATTTGATAGCTGCCTTTTTGCTATATGATATATTGTTAAATTTATAGAATTAAATATTTTTTATGAAAAAAAGTTGCATAAAAAATATTTAATGATATAATAATGATAAGTAAATAGGAAAAGTGACTTGGAGGAATGAGCCATGATTATAGAGGTAAGAGCAAAAAACTGTTATGCATTTGAGGATGATATTACATTTTCAATGAAAGCAGATATGCGAAATAAAAAATTTGGAGCAAATGTTCACAAAGAGAATAATTTTAATGTCCTTAAAACGGTAGGAATATATGGACCAAACAATGCCGGTAAAACATGTCTAATCAAGTGCATTAGGGCAATAAGAAATGTACTTTTAAATAAGAAGAATGGACTGATGCCAAATATATTTACTGATAGTGATGTATGCGAGTTAGGTGTTACATTTATGGCATCTGGAAGAAAGTTTTCTTATGATTTTAAGTACGACGCAGAAAAAGAAGAATATATATATGAGTCATTTTTGGAGATATTTAAAGATCAGTACAACAACGAAAAAGGAGTTTGCTGGTTGAAAAAAGATACTGTTAGTGAAGTATACGAGTGTATTGATGAATCTGTTCAGACTATGATTTCTGTTGTATCGAAAAATAATTTGCTATGCTATGTGGTAGATACAAGTAAATTCGAACATATCAATGAGATGAAGCAGATTCTTGTCGGATTTGCAGAAAAAATTGATATCATCAATATGAATAACATACCTATGCAGCACACGATTGAACTTATGAAGAATAAGAATCAGTTACAGCAAAAGGTTGTTGAGTTCATAAAAAATGCTGATTTATATATGGATAATTTTGAATATGTGGATATGGATAAGATACAGCTGAAAACTGGTGAAGGTGACGAAAAGCCAGATGAGAAAGTGCTTGATATTCCGGAGAACATTATGGATCAAATCAGATTGGTATCCACTTATAAGGGAGTCCATGTGCCAAGTATGATGTTTGACTCCACAGGAACAAAGAAGATTGCAGCTATTGCCAGCTATGTAATTGAAGCACTTGAACAAGGCAGGATTTTAGTCGTGGATGAGCTGGACAGCAGTATTCATTTTAAGCTCACCAGAGCGATTGTTGCCATGTTTAATAATGAATTAAATACAAGTGCACAGATGATATTTACGGTACATGATATTAACCTTATGGATTGCAAGAGAATGTTCCGCAAGGAGCAGATTTGGTTTGTTCACAAGGATGAAGAAGGTGTATATGTATATTCTCTTGCTGATTTTACTGCACAGCAGGGAGTACGAGATACGACAGATGTTATGGAAAAATATAGGAAAGGTGCACTTGGCGCTTTACCAGATCCAGAGTTGATTAACTCATTGCTTAGTATTAAAGGTGATGTAAAGGGGGATGATGCCGATGCCAAATAAGCTCCCTAAGTTTTTGGATAACCATAAAATCTGTATTATCTGTGAAGGTAATGAGGAATATGAGTATCTAAATCGATTAAAAATTTAAAAGTATGGAACGAGCAATATGATATTTCATTGGTAAATGCCGGTGGAAATGGTAATATCCCGGCAAGGTATCAGGACCGATATCAAAATGGAGCAGATGAACTTGTGCTTGTGTTCTGTGATACAGAAAAGAAACCTCACGAGCAATATGAGGACATTAAGCGTAAGATTAATGTGTTTCATGGTGTGGATAATGCTGCAGATGAAGTGATTATGTTTGGTAATCCCTGTACGATGCAGATAATATCCAAGCATTGGACCGACGAAAATTTGAAATCTCCTGCAAAACAGGTGAATTCTCCATTGATAAAGAAATATACCGGAGTTGAGAATTACAAAGGAAGAGCAGACCAGATTCGGAAAGTTATGGAATATGTTACTGCGGAGAATTACAAAGATATGAGTCGACGAGTGAAAGATTTGGATTCGGATGATTCTGTTACTGGTAGCAGTAATTTTGGAAAGTTTATAAAGCTGTTTGAGAGTGATGACAGTAGGTGGATTGAGAAGATTAATGGATATTTATAAAATAATTTAATTATGATCGATGGAAGGAATGAAAATATTAGCGAAGAACATAGAAACAAATATGGCTTAGGTACAATCCGAAATTTGTCATCAGGATGCAAGACATTACTTAATATTGTAAAGCATCCTGATAAGGTGGTAAATGTTGAGGAATGTGGACCGAATGTTCTTAGAATTATTTTTACTATGGATAATATTAAGATTTTTATGTCAAGACCAACGCTTTTTGATATCCCGGATGACGCCAAAATCAGATTTAATGATTCTGATATAGTTATAGGCGGCAGAGGATATAATGCCTGGTTGAAAGGTTGGGAAGAGATTGATTTTGAAACTGTAAGTAATGTGGCAGTTCGTGAAATTCAGCAAGTAATTCAACAGATTATTTTATGCATGAGATGAAAATGAATAATGATTATCAGATAAAAGAGCGATGTAGTTTATATACACCGCTCTTTTGATTGGTATGGTATTTTATTTTTCTAGCAGTTTGCGTGCATATGTAAGTATTCTGCCTTCTACATTGCTGTCCTGCTTGATCATTTTGATGAGTGAATAAAGCTCAGGGTCATTGGATGAAGAAACAATAATGTAATCAGGATCTGTCTTATCAGATGTTCCGTAAAGAAAATCTATGTTGCAATTAAATGTCTGCGCAATGAAACCGACTGTAGGATAAGAGGGTTCGCGTTGTCCATTTTCATAGCGGCCATATACCATTGGCGAGATATTAAGGCGACGTGCGGCCTCTGCTTTATTTATATTTAGAGTATTTCTGAGTTGGATTAATCTTTCAGGTTGAAATTTCATAGGTAAGCTCCTTTTTAAAAATCGATATTCAAGTGCTTGAATGTAATCATAAAAGATTATAAATTATAATTTTTTTTTTTTCAATGTTTACGTTGACAATAACCATTGGATATGATATTATTTTACTAACCAATGGTTATGCATATGGATGAATAGAGGGGAATAAAATAAAACATTATATTGAGATTCAAAGACTAAGGACACAAGACGTGGTCGTTGATGATACGTTGACACTTGAAAAAAACACGGATGCATTTATACAGGGAGATATAATCAGTATCACTGAGAAAATAGATGGTGCCAATTCAAGTATATATTATGATAAAAAGCTGGATAGACTGAGATGTTTTAGCAGTAAAAATGAACTTGATTTCAGCAACCAGTTGAGAGGTTTTTTGACTTATGTTGAGAGTCTGGATAAGGAGCCGTTTATTAAATATTCGAATTATATATTTTTTGGAGAGTGGCTTGTGAGCCATACGGTCATTTATGATGATTCCAATTATAACAAATGGTATTTATTTAGTGTGTATGATACAGTTTCGGGTAGATGGCTGTCACAGGATTTTGTTAAAAATTTGCTGAAAAATATGATTTTGTTATCCGCATGAATTATACTATGGACCATTTATTAGTTGGAACCATTGTCTCAGCTTTGCCAATGCCCCGGCATATGGCACGCAGCAAGAGGGAATCGTCATAAAGAATCAGACTGCACTGGAGCAGGAGAGAGGTCCGCATATATTAAAATATGTAAATCCGGAGTTCAAGGAAACGCAGAAGAAGAATCATAAAAAGAAACTCGAAGATCCGAATAAATTGAACGAAAAAGCAGAGTCAGAAGAGTATATACGCATGATTGTAACAGATGCAAGGGTTATGAAGTGCTATCATAAGCTTGTTGATGATGGAATTTTACCGGAGAAATTTGAATTGAAACATATGAAGCATGTTGCACAAAATCTACCAAAGGCGGTGTATGAGGATTGCGTGAAGGAGGAATTGGAGATTTTAAAGAAAGCCGGTGAGTTTGGAGGCAAACTTTGCGGTAAGGTGACAATGGAAATGATTAAAGATAAATTGAAGATTGGTTGACTTTTTTGGCTGAAATTGTTAGGATATAAATGAAAGTTTACCACTGACCGATATGTGGTATATAAATGGTCGGGTTGAAAGTTTACCACTGACCGATATGTGGTATATAAATGGTCGGGTTGAAAAAGTCTTTTGCAGTAGTGCAAGAGACTTTTTGTGGAGATTAACAAATGATAAGGAATGGTTTTATATTATCAAAGATAGCTTTTTTTCGGATATGTCGGATCCATATTTGAAAGGAAATAAAAAACAAAATAGACCACACTACTATTGTTTTGAAGATAGCAATTATAATGGAATATATTGGATGATTCCTCTTTCAAGTCGGATTGATAAGTATAAGAAAATAGTAAGTAAAAGAACCGATAAAGGAAGAACCTGTGATATAATTCACATTGTGAAACTTGATGATAGTCATGAAAGCGCTTTTCTGATACAGGATATGTTTCCAATTTCAGAAAAATATATAGAACGGGAATACACTATAGCAGGTAATCATCTTCGTTTAACCAGTGAACATGCTGCAAAAGAAATTGAACAAAAGCAAGAAAAGTTTTGGGAATGCTGAAAAGAGGAATAAAATTTACTCCAACCCAACCAGATATACAGAAAATATATGAGAGGCTGCAACAGGATTTACCAGCAACACATTTGTAATTTTATAATAATCCGGGGGTATTTTCACTGTTTCCACCTATAATCCCCAAAATGGTTTAATAACGTTTGCTAACAATGCCTATTGTAAATAAAAGCTATCATCATTACAATAGAGATTAGTAATGCTTCGAACAATATGAAAGGCATAAAACCAATATGAAAAGACACACAAACATAATAATCACAGCCGTGGCATCGCTGCTTATCGTCACACTTGCGGGCAGAGAATTCATTAAAAATCATAAGAAAGAGTCTAATGATAAATCGTCTACGAATGTATCAGAAAATACATGTGAAGATATACGACACAAGTATATCTGACACAAGTATATCTGATACGTGTGTAGCTGATATGAATACATCTGACACGAGTACATCTGAAACAGAGATCCTGAAACAGACTTATGAAAATAATAAAGAGCAATTTTATATATCCGAAATTCGGATGACATTTTTGAAAAATGCAGGGCAAATCCTACAAGGCAGATTGTACACTCCCCAGAGAAAATCTGCGATATATACATGTACTACACGTAGGCTTTGACAATCGTGCATGAAGGTGAGCTGGTTGTAAATAAAGATATCGCAGATGATGTACTTGAAATATTCAAGGAGCTCTATGAGTCCGGATATCAAATAGAAAAAGTCAGACTCGTTGATGAATATGATGCAGATGATGAGGCATCTATGAGCGACAATAATTCATCGGCCTTCAATTTCAGATTTATCTCCCACACTACAAAGATATCGAAGCATGGAATGGGAATGGCGGTGGATATCAACACTCTTTACAATCCTTATGTCAAAACAGTTGATGGGGAGCTTTCGATTGAGCCTGCAAATGGCGCAGATTATGTTGACCGGAGCAAGGATTTTTCGCACAAGATTGACCATGATGATTTATGCTATAAGCTGTTTACGGAGCATGGTTTTGAGTGGGGAGGCGATTGGACGCATTCCAAGGATTATCAGCATTTTGAAAAATAATGCTGATAATTTAATCCCTACGGAAGCGGATGACCTGCCGCCAGATACAGCTCATACCATTCTTCACGAGTCAGCGTAATATCGCACGCCGCGATAATTTCTTTCAAGCGGCTTTCACTTGCAGTGCCGGTAACAATCTGCATATTTGCCGGATGACGTAAAATCCACGCAGCCGCAATAGTAGTATCGCTGACATTATATTTTTCGGCAATCACATGAAGTTTTTTATTCAGTTCAGGGTATTCGTCGCTTCCGAGAAAGCAGCCTTTCCATGCCGGCATCTGAAACGGAGACCATGCCTGGAGAGTGATATTGTGGAGCCGGCAGTAGTCGAGCAGACTTCCATCGTGGTCGACCGAGCCCGGGGTCTCCATATTAACTTCCATGCCATTTGCAACAAGATTGGAAACAGGAATGCTGAACTGAACCTGATTGACAACGAGTGGTTGGCGGACATATTTCTGCAGCAGTTCAATCTGCATCGGCTTATGGTTTGAAACTCCAAAATGGCGTACCTTTCCGCTTTCATAAAAGAACATCAAATGCAGCAGCAACATCTTCCGGTTCTACGAGTGTATCCGGACGGTGAAGAAGCAAAAGATCAAGATAATCTGTATGGAGCCGTTTGTTAAAATGCCATCGACAGATTTCAGAATGTGCTCCTTTGAGAGATCATAGAAGCCTTGACGGATGCCACATTTTGACTGCAGGTAAATATCTTCACGCTTTATGGATGGATCGTCTGCAATTGCTTCGCCGAATACGCTCTCGCTCATACCGCCACCGTAGATATCCGCGTGATCAAAGAGATATGCACCTTGTTCCAGAGCTGCATGAATAAAACGATTCATCTCATCCTTCGATTTTTCAGAAAGGCGCATGCATCCAACAGCAACTGAAGGAACCTTTCGTATGTGATTTCCTAAAATTATTTCTTTCATAGTAAAAATCTCCTTTGCAGTTATTTTCTTATTCCAATAATGAGTGCGGCGTAGCCCCAATCCCATATGAGCTTTGCAAAGCTGTTTTCCAGATATTCGCGTATGTCATCATCATCATATCCTGTCATGCGTGAGATGATGACAATATGCTCTCTGATGGTTTCATATGTCAACGGACTATTGGCATTGCGACTGTACCACAAGAAAAGACTTTGACGTATAGCAGTGTATTCAATCATAATCCACTGCATTTTGATAATCATGTGTTCAATAATCTTTTTAGTGGATGCTGCTTCAGGCGATATCAGGTCGGAAAACAGCTCGTTTGCCAGATAATTGCGAAAAACAATGTCATAATCTGTGAGCATTGAGCAAAATTGTTTCTGCGATGTTTGCAAGATGCGGCTCATGGAATTATTGTCTGATTGTGAATAAATATTGGAGTATTTACAAGCCTCGGTCAGTACAGGCTGAAGAAAGGCTGTGTATAAACCCTCTTTACGATAATTTACTGATAAATCCTGAAGTAGCTCATTGCATTCGATAAATGTATCTTCGTCCGGGATATGGATATCTTCCATGGCGGTATTCAGTTCATTAAGCGTCTGGTCGGAAAAATATTCCTGTATATGTGCATTGGTGACCGGCTGGTTTTATATAATTCCAATAAAATGTAAAGCCCGTCAAGCAAAGCCTGCTCCACTGAAAGCCCTTGGTCAGATATCAGTTTAATCAGATTATCACGGATTAAAAATGCCGTAGATAAATTATTCCGGGTCTCGGATATTACAGGAAATGTGACAGGTTTTTCGCACCACAGGTCGATAACTGCCGGACAGCACGGCATGAGTGTTCGTTCTTCATGTGTTGAAAACCGGTGGATTTCTCTGGGAAACAGTGCACATGTCTCTGACAGCACTTCATCTGAGTATGTCATTACAAGATGACATAGCTTATCATTTGAAAGAAACGGACACCGATGTTTTTCGTCCAGTTTAATAACCAGACTGCCATCCTTATGGCATGTGTAAGAGCTTAGATTGTTACTTTTTCCAGACACTTTATCAGCAGAAAAAGGGGCTGTAGATAAAGTATCCGGAGGAGAAAGCTTCTTCCATTTGCGGTTTGTAGCGTCATCTACTGCAATTTTCCACTCCTGACAGCATGTGATACTGCATTTGTCAGCAATACATTTGAATTTGTTGTAATAGTCCGGTTGATAGTTTTTCATGTTTTTCCTTTACTTATACAGATTTGTGAATAGAGCATAGTATAGCTTGTTATTATCAATCAATCACATGATGATTCAGCCATTTTCTTGAGTGGAATCTGGCAGTAAATATAATAGAACGAAGCGTCCAGTCACAAGCCATGCCAATCCACACTGCAATCGGACCAAAGCCCCATACACGGCAGAGGTATATGCACAGACTTACACGGCAAAGCCACATTGTGCAGCAGGATACAATCATGGAGAATTTAACATCGCCTGCGGCACGCAGTCCATATGGCGGGATGAAGGATGGTACCCAGCATATTGGCTTGGCAATTGTGATAAAGGTAATCATCTCAAAGCAGAGCCGTGCACTGGCAGGTTCCATTCCGGCAAGCATTGTAATGGGCTTTGTGAGTATGAAAATAATCAGACAGCTGGCAATGATTACGACCTCAGACACCAGTGACAGTTTTTTGATATAGTAGATGGCTTCATCCTTTCTGCCGGCACCCAGACACTGTCCTACAACAGTCATAAGACCTATTCCTATTCCGATAGCGGCAATACCATTTAAGTTTTCGAGGATATTGGTCATGGCCTGGGCTGCGATGGCCACGGTTCCAAGTGTGGACACAGTGGACTGAATCGCCAGCTTTCCAAACTGGAACATGCTGTTTTCGATTCCTGATGGGATACCGATGAGCAGGATTTTTTTAATCAGGCCCCATTCAGGGCGTATAGACATATAGTTCTTTATGAAAATCGGTTCATTTTCCCTTCGAAGCTGTATGATAACGACAATCGCGCAGAATATTCGGGATACGAGAGTGGAAATAGCAGCTCCCTCAACACCCATGCCGAAGCCGAAAATCAGAATAGCGTTGCCGCCGATATTCATAAAGTTTGAAATAACAGATATGACCATAGGATTGCGACTGTTATTCTGTGCGCGCATAATGGATGCGCCGGCATCATAGAGACCTATAAAAGGAAATGACAACAATGTAAAAAAGAAATAAACCTGTGAGTTCTTCATTACATCAGCTTCAACAGCGCCAAATATGGCACGAAGCAGCGACTTTCTTGTTATCAGACAAAAAGCAGATAAAAGTACAGACAGAAATGCCATGACAAAAAATACCTGTCTTGCAGCATGGCGGGCACCTTTTGTATTGTGACTTCCCAGATACTGTGAACAGAGAATCGCACCACCGGCGGCAAGCGCTGAAAGTGCCTGTATGACAAGGATATTGATTGAGTCTACAAGCGAGACCGCTGAGATAGCGGCAGAACCTACATTGCTGACCATCATTGTATCCACAGTTCCCATAAGAGATGCTAATAGCTGCTCTATTATAATCGGAACCAAGAGCTTTCGAAGCTGAGTATTTGTATAAATATGATTGGTTGTAGTATGCAGGTTTGCTGTTTTTATTTTATCTGAATGTAAATTTGTCATATATGATTACCTTTATAACTGTATATTTTACGTGTTTAGGTTAGTACGATAAATTCGTAATGTCAATAAGGAATATTTAAAGTGCTGGCAAAGTGTTAGTAATAAAATTATTTAAAATGTCAGTAATTTCTGTTTTTTGAACAATATTGCACAATCCTCTTTTATTTTGAACCAAAAAGTTATACAATAGTACTATAGTAAAAGGCATCAAAACTAATTCCAAAATTAAATCACGAGAGGTATCAACATGAAAAAAGCAAAGAAACCACCTCTGTACAAAAGCTTCGGCTATGCCTTCGAGGGCATATTTACATGCATCAGAAATGAGCGCAATATCAAGATACACTGCACTGTCGCGATACTTGTAGTGATAGCAGGAGCGGTACTTGGGATAACACCGACTGAGTGGTGCATCTGCCTGACGCTGTTTGGATTGGTGATAGCCCTGGAGCTGGTCAACACTGCGATTGAGTCAGTTGTAGATTTGGTAACGACAGAGCGAAAGCCGCTTGCCAAGGTAGCTAAGGACACGGCAGCAGGAGCAGTGCTTGTGGCAGCAATAATGGCTGCGATAGTTGGACTTATCATTTTTGTGCCAAGGATTGTTTCACTATAATAACAGGAAATGGAGGATTTTACCATGGAAAGACTTACAGACGGATTAAAGAAGATTTTACTTGCAGGAATAGGAACAGTGGCAGTGACTGCTGAGAAATCAAAGGAAGTGCTTGATGAGATGGTCAAGAGAGGTGAGCTGACTGTCGAGCAGGGCAAGGTGCTCAATCAGGAGCTTAAGCACAATATCAAGGACACAGTAAAGAAAAATGTAAATGTATCTGTTAAGCCACAGTCACCGGAGGAGCTCGAGGAGCTTTTGGACAAGATGACACGAACAGATACAGGCTTTAAAGAGCAAGCTTGCACAGATGGATGAGGCTGACGTGGATCAAGAAGCTGATGAAAGCGTTTTCGAGGATGAGGACATTGTAACAGATACTTCAGCCGATGGAAAAAGTGCTTCCGGTGGAGAATCACAGACAGTGGATATAAAAATAGAAGCTGAGGACGATAAAGAGGAAAGCGTGAACTAGTATGGATAGCCGCCTGAAGGAGATGACAGCGGTACTTAAGAAGTACAAGCTCACGCATGGACTTACACCCGAAAAATTCAGACTTATATTGCAGGAGCTGGGACCTACCTATATTAAGCTTGGACAGATAATGTCGCTTCATTCGGATATTCTGCCAAAGGAATATTGTGAGGAGCTTATGAAGCTATGCTCAGATGTGGATCCGATGCCGTTTGAGCAGGTGGAGGCTGTCATAGATGCTTCATTTGGCTATTCATGGAAGGATGTTTTTACTTCAATAGATAAAAAGCCTCTTGGGGCAGCTTCTATAGCGCAGGTGCACAGGGCCACACTTAAAACCGGTGAGCAGGTGGTTGTGAAGGTGCAAAGGAAGGGCATTCACGAGGTGATGTCAAAGGACATGGCGCTGCTTCACAAGGCGGTTAAGCTTGTGCCGCCCATCTCTATAAAGGGCATTGTGGATTTTGACATGGTGCTTGATGAGATGTGGGCTGTGGCACAGGAGGAGATGAATTTTCTGCTTGAGGCATCCAATATTGAGGAGTTTGCCGGCAATAACAGGGATGTTGCATTTGTAGCCACACCAAAGCTTTACCGCAAGTATACCACATCACATGTGCTTGTCATGGAGTATATAAAGGGCTTTAATATCGATGACAAGGAGGGACTTTTAAAGGATGGCTATGATCTTGAGGAGATAGGCAGCAAGCTGATTGACAACTATATCAGGCAGGTGATAGAGGATGGCTTCTTCCATGCGGACCCGCATCCGGGTAATGTAAAGATAAGGGATGGCAAAATTGTCTGGATTGATATGGGCATGATGGGAAGGCTTTCTGAGCATGACAAAAAGGAACTGAGCAATGCTGTTTACGGCATCGCCATGAACGATATCGGCATGATAGAGGATGCGGTGCTTGTAATTGGTGACTTTAAGGGTGAGCGACAGGGCAAAGCTGTACAAGGATATCAAGATAATCATAAATAAATACGGCAGTCTGGATATGGGGCAGGTCGATATTGCAGAGTTTATTCAGAACTTTTGGAGGTAATGAAGAACAACCGCATTGTTATGCCGCACGGTTTTACAATGCTTGCTAGGGGAATCACTCAGATAGAGGGCGTGCTTGCGGATATTGCACCGGGCATCAACATGGTAGAGATTGCTTCTGCAAGGATAAGGCAGGAGATGCTTAAGAATTTTGATTTGAAGGGCGAGCTTAAAAAAGCCGGGAAGACAGCATACAAATCAGCTCACCGCATGGCAGAACTGCCGGAGAGAATGGCGCAGATACTCGAGGAATACCAAAGAGGGCAGACAAGCATAAATTTTGACATGCATGCTTCTGATGAGCTTGCGAGGCTTTTACACAGGCTGGTGAGAAATATCGTCATGGGCTTATGGGTTATGGCACTTCTAATCAGCTCAAGCATAGTGTGTACCACAGATATGACACCTAAGATACTTGGAATACCGGCGCTTGGTGTGATGGGATATGTGTTTGCATGCATCATAGTGCTTTATACGATTGTGAAGCATTTCATATCCAGACGATGATAAAAAGCAGGATTCTGAAATTAATCAGAAATCCTGCTTTTAATTACGTTATATTATTTCGATGATTTTTACTCTTTGCTTTTTAGAATCCTCATCAAGATGATATTTGTCCTGATACATGGTGAACTGACCTACAAATGCAGGCTCCTGTCCGCCTTAAGCTCATTGAGATAATCATGTGTCTCGAATGATGAGTTGTGTGTCTGAATCAGGCATACAGCAATGTTTGAGCAGTGATCCGAAGCTCTCTCACAGTTTGTGATGTAATCTGTGAGGAATACGCCGAGTCTGCTGTCACATTTGCCCTTCTGAAGACGCTCGATATGATAATTTCTAATCTCCTTGGTGAGATCGTCAATAACCTGCTCAAGCGGCTCAACCTTGACTGCCTCTGTCAAATCGTTTTGCTAAATGCCTCTACAGTGAGAGTGAGAATCTCGCGCAGAGCATTGTTGAGCACCGTGAGCTCTTTTCTTGCGTTCTTTGAAAATTCAAGCTTGTTGTCATCAATCTGCTTGGCAAGCTTTGCCATATTTATCGCATGATCTCCGATTCTCTCGAAGTCATTGATTGCATGAAGCATCTTTGAAATCTCGTTGTTGCCGCCCTCAGAAACATCCTTTCCGGATAAGTGAATGAGGAAGGTGTCAAGCTGATCCTCTAAGTAATCAAGGCGCTCCTCCATGACTTCAATATCATCAAACTTTGAATCTGAGTAATTGTCAAAGAGATCTAAAGCATTCTTGAAGCTGTCTCTTGCAAGCTCAGCCATCTCGTTTGTCTTCTCAAGACATTCTTTGACAGCAAGTCCAGGTGAGAGTAAAAGTCTCTCGTCGAGTACAACCTGTCCGTCTGCGTTGTCAGTTGTGACAAGCTTCTTAGCAATCTTTACAAGGGAATTGCTAAACGGAAGAAGGATAATAGTGGTAGCGACGTTGAAGATTGAGTGGAACACCGCAATCATTACAGGAGTGATGCTGTCATTAAATAATGTCAGATCAACAGCATAACGTGCGATACAGTATACTACAAGTCCTATTGCTGTACCGAACAGATTGAAGCTGATGTGGATGATGGATACTCTCTTGGCGTTTTTGTTTACGCCGATTGACGAAAGCAGTGCAGTCACGCATGTACCGATATTCTGACCCATGATAATCGGGATAGCCATGCCATATGAGATAGCGCCTGTCATGGCTAAAGCCTGCAGCACACCAACTGATGCGGCAGATGACTGGATGACTCCGGTAAATACAGCACCTACAAGCACTCCGAGGAATGGATTGTTAAAGGTGGTGAGCAGTCCGGTAAATTCAGGCATATCTGCGAGTGGTGATACAGCGCCGCTCATGAGCTGCATACCATACATAAGTACGGCAAAACCTGCCATGATGATTCCAACGTCCTTGCGCTTTTCCTTCTTGCTTCCCATAATCATAATCACACCGATAAGCGCGATGACAGGGGAGAAGTTCTCAGGCTTTAACATCGAGATGAACAGATTGTCACTTTCGATACCTGAAAGACTAAGAATCCATGCGGTGAGAGTGGTTCCGATGTTGGAACCCATGATGACACCAACAGTCTGGGCAAGCTCCATGATGCCGGAGTTTACGAGTCCGACAAGCATAACAGTAAGTGCGGATGAGGATTGGATTGCAATAGTGACTATTGCTCCAAAAAATAAGCTCTTGATAGGGTTTGAGGTTACCTCCTTAAGTATCTTTTGGAGATTGCCTCCTGCGAGCTTCTCAAGACTGCCTGACATAACATGCATTCCGAAAAGGAAAAAGGCAAGTCCACCGCATAACTGCAATATAGAGTAAATGTTCATGTTTACCTCCGTTTGTAAAAATAATTTGTTTTACTATTTGCTCCAGTTATACATATTTAGTTTACACAAAACACATATAACATAACATAATTTTTACATTCTATCAATATAATCTGAAATTTTAATAAAAAAAGTGATATTCACTTTTGAACACTTTTGAAAACATTTTAAAATTTATGTATATTTATGTTTTCTTTTGTTTACTTTTGAAGAAAAACGTTGTACAATTACAGTATAATAATTTAAGCTAATTATTCAGAAATTTACATTATAAGGTGGAGGTATATTATGTCAGACGTAAAAAGTGTTATTGAAAGCGGCAGGGCTGTGCTCGGAATAGAGTTTGGTTCTACCAGAATAAAGGCGGTGCTTATCGGGGAGGACCATGCTCCTATAGCCACAGGTGCCCATGATTGGGAAAACATGCTTGTGGACGGCATCTGGACATACAGCCTGGATATGATTTGGGAGGGCATTTCAGACTGCTACAGCAAAATGGCGCAGGATGCAAAGGAAAAGTATGGAGTTACCATCAAAAAGCTTGCGGCAATCGGTATTTCCGGCATGATGCACGGCTATCTGCCTTTTGACAAGGAGGATAATCTGCTTGTGCCATTTCGGACATGGAGAAATACCATCACAGGTGAGGCTGCAGCAGAGCTTACTGAGGTGCTTGGCTTTAATATTCCGCAGAGGTGGAGCATAGCGCATCTGTATCAGGCTATATTAAATAAAGAAGAGCATGTATCAAAGATATCATATTTCACAACATTGGCAGGCTATATTCACTGGCAGCTCACAGGTGAAAAGGTCATGGGTGTCGGTGAGGCATCAGGCATGTTTCCTATCGATTCTAAGACCAGGGATTATGATGCGGCAATGCTTGATAAATTTGCAGCATTAGATAAGGTAAAAGAATATCCATGGGATATAAGAGACATTCTGCCAAAGGTGCTTACGGCTGGATAAAGGCAGGTACGCTGACAGAGGAAGGAGCTAAAAGGCTTGATGTAAGCGGCAATCTGGAGAGCGGTATATTGCTTGCACCGCCTGAGGGAGACGCAGGCACGGGAATGGTCGCAACCAATTCTGTTGCAGTGCGTACCGGAAATGTATCAGCGGGCACATCTGTATTTGCTATGGTGGTGCTTGAAAAGGCACTTAAGGCAGTTCATGAGGAGCTTGATATGGTCACCACACCATCGGGAGATGCGGTAGCTATGGTGCACTGCAACAACTGTACGTCAGACTTAAATGCATGGGTGGGATTATTCAAGGAATTTTCAGAGCTGTTTGGCATGGATATAGATATGAATGACATATATGGAAAGCTCTACAACAATGCACTTACAGCCGATAAGGACTGTGGCGGCCTTGTAGCCTTTAACCTTTTCTCGGGAGAGCCTGTCATCGGACTCAACGAGGGCAGACCTATGTTTGCCAGAAAGCCGGATGCAAGGATGAATCTTGCAAACTTTATGCGCACACACCTCTATGCAAGTCTTGCAACACTAAAAATCGGTTGTGATATTCTCTTTAAAGAGGAAAAAGTAAAGGTAGACACACTTTACGGTCATGGTGGTCTGTTCAAGACAAAGGGTGTGGGCCAGAGCATACTTGCAGCAGCCATGGATGCACCGGTTGCGGTCATGGAGACAGCCGGAGAGGGCGGCCCGTGGGGCATGGCAGTGCTCGCAGCTTATATGGTGAATAAAGCAGATGGAGAGCCTTTGGAAAAATATCTTTCAGACAGGGTATTTAATGGCGAAAAGGGCATAGTAATGCAGCCGGACCCTGATGATGTAAAGGGCTTTGATGAGTACATAAATACATATAAGGCAGCAATTGAGGCAGAGCGTGCCATGGTAAAAGCGCTTCCGCTGTAATAGCAGTAAAAAATAATAAGAGAGGAACAAAAATGCTTGAAGAATTAAAGAAACAGGTTTACGAAGCAAACATGGAGCTCCCAAGAAGAGGGCTCATCACATATACATGGGGCAATGTCAGTGGAATTGACAGAGAAACAGGCTATTTTGTCATCAAGCCAAGTGGAGTGGATTATGATGTTCTCACCCCTGATGATATGGTAGTCATGGATCTTGAAGGAAATAAGATAGAGGGAAAATACAAGCCTTCGTCAGACACTGCAACACACTTAGAGCTTTACAAAAGTATCCGGATATCGGAGGAATTGTACATACGCACTCACCGAGGCAGTTGCATGGGCACAGGCCGGCAGGGATATTCCGCTCTACGGCACCACTCACGCAGACTATTTCCTTGGCTCAATTCCATGTGCGAGAAATCTCACCACAGAGGAAATCAACGAAGCCTATGAGAAAAACACAGGCCTTGTCATCATAGAGACCTTTGAGAACAGAAAAATCAATCCTGTATACACACCGGCTGTGCTCTGTCAGAATCACGGACCGTTTGCCTGGGGAAAGGATGCAGCTGAGGCTGTGCACAACGCCGTTGTCCTTGAGGAAGTGGCAAAGATGGCCAGACTCACAGAGTCAGTAAATCCTGATGTGAAGCCAGCCCCGGACAACATAAAGGAGAAGCATTTCTACCGTAAGCATGGGGCTAACGCATACTATGGCCAGAACTGATTTGTAGCTGTTATACGGCCCGCAGTATTCATATTATTTTGTGTTTACATAGCACAAAAAATGTGATAAATTTTTATGTAAAGTACAGTCTCAAATGACTGTAAATAAGACATAAGGTGGTTGATAGAATGGTACTGGCAGTTGAGATAATAGTCTGCTGCTTAATATTTGGCATATACAGAGTAATACGGATAAAGCGGGACCCGGCATATAAGATAAGCAATATGCCCGAGAAGCTGCAGAAAAAGGTCATGCATATGCGCGGCTACAGAAATCGGAATATCCGTATCATGACAGACTGGGAGAAGTTTGTAAAGAAGCTTCCGACACTTATATTCTGGACGATAGCGCTTGTCATACTGACATCAATAGCAGGGGCAACAAGTTTTTCAACGGGCTTTGTGTTTGCGCTTTTGATATGGATGGCAGTCCTATTGTTTCTTGAACTGGTAGTATACTGTGGCTGGTATGCACATACACCGAAGGTGTGGATAAAGGGCACCGAGGATATGGCGAAAAAGACATATACCAATTATGCACATTATATCGGGCTGATACCACAGAGAGCTTTGATGGGAATAGTGGTTGCTATTATAGTGGGTCTTGTGATAGATATGATTCCAAGGCTTGACAACAACAATTATTCGCCGAAATATACAGAGATAGAGGATACCTTAAAGGCGGCCTGTGACAATTACAGGATTCCGGGCATGGCTGTTGAGGTGGTAGATGCAGAGGGCGTGCTTTTCTCCGGTACATATGGGGATTGCAAGAGCCTTGACACGCCGTTTATCACCGGTTCACTCAGCAAGTCGTTTACTGCGGCATGCATCATGAAGCTGTATGAGGGAGGACATCTGAATATTGACAGCCCGGTAAATCCTTATCTGGATGCAGCTGAGGTATTCAAAAATCCAAAGGATGCGACAAGGATTACAATAAGACAGCTGCTCAATCATACCAGTGGACTTGGCGTGTACCAGCATGTGGGAAATGCAAAGATTGTTGGCAAAAATGGAGAATATACCTATGCGAATGTCAATTATGACATACTTGGTCTTATAGTGGAAAAAGTATCAGGTGTTAGCTACAGCGATTATCTGACAGCGACATTTTTTACACCACTTGGCATGACTCACAGCAGCGCAGCCTATGCAAAAGCGAAGAAGGATGGTCTGATTACAGGCCACAACAATTATTTCGGTTTTCGGTGGAAAGCGATGTGAAGTATCCGCTCAGCGATTCATGGTCCACTGTACCGGCGGGCTATATTGCATCAAGCGCAAATGATATGGGAAAATATCTTCAGATGTATCTGCGTGGCGGCTATGGAATACTCTCTGACAAGAGCCTTAGCACAATGTTTCGGGCAACAGTTCCTATGGATGAGTCCGGTGAGACAGGCTATGGTATGGGCTGGGTACGTTCGGATAAATATGTCGAGACAGTGAACAATCATACAGGTCTTACGGAAAACTATATCTCAGACATGTATCTGCTTCGGAGAGCGGTGTGGGCGTTGTATTCCTCGCAAATACCAATGACTATATGGTCACGAACAATCTGATGAACAAGGTAACCTCAAAGGTTGTGATGACGCTTATGGGATATGCGACAGACGAGCTTGACCCAAAGGATTATGTCGATGCGCACCTGTTCTATGACCTTGTTTTGTAGCATTTATATTGGTTGCGCTGATGGAGATTATCAAGTCGCACAAATGGAGAACAGACAATAGCGGAAACCTGATAGCGAATATTTTTCTGCATCTGTTTTGCCGGTGGGCATAGTTATTGCGCCTATTGTCGGAGGTATACCATACTGGGTAATAAAGGATTATGTTCCTGATTTGTTTATTGTTTCATGCCTGAGTGTAGTACTTCTTGCAATAGGTGGAATCCTGAAGCTTAAAAACAGGAGAAATTCATAAGATAAAAGCAGAAGAAATAGAAATGCGGCTACTGTAATATGTAGCCGCATAATTTTTTGACCATAGCATCGTGGGAGGAGTCACAGCACACTCCGACAGTACATGAAGAGTATAAGCCGGAGGCTTTGACAAATTCATTGTCATCTGCTGAAAGCCTGATACCACAAGGATATTCCTTACCATCTATTGTCACATATGCAAGCCTGTCCTTATATTTTTCAAGGGCGGCTTTATCCAGATATTTGCTTATATCTTCAAAGCAGACATTTTTGGCGTAATAATCAAAGGTCTTATCATCCATAAAGCATATATCGTATTCGTTAGAAGCAAAGTATGCTGTGAGGACTGCCATGTTCTGATAGTCTAGGCCACTTTTGTCTACATCGACACAGATATTTTTGTTTAAGGCAATTTCATCCTTTGACAAATCATAGCCGTTATCTGTGAGAAAGTCATTGAAAATATCGGCGCCGTTGTCCTCTGTGGTGCTGTTTTCTGCATTTACGCATAATACGCTCAAAACAGTATTTTTCTGCGCAAGCCGACCATGAATAAAGGTTGTGACTGCTATGATTCCGATAATGACAAGAAATATCGGTATTTTGTAATAGTCCCATATATATTGTATTTTCTGACTGAATGTCAGCTCCTTAAAAGGTGTCTTTTGTTCCATGATTTTATCTCCCTCTGATATGATGTGCTGTAGTTTAAAAATATTATAAGGTAATTTATAGAAATTTACCAATAAACATTCTATTAACTGCCTTTTTCTTTTTAGATTATTATGCTATAATGAGCCAAAACACAGATAATACAAAAGGAGAATAATATGAAAGCAAGCCACAGAAAAGATGTTATAATCGCCAGACTGATTTTTGCAGCAATATGTCTTTTTCTTATTGCCCTGATTGCTACAATAGTGATTACCGTTACCTCAAAGGGCGGCAAAAAAAAGGAGCAGGACAAGGCACAACAGAATGCAGTTAGCGAAAGTGAAACTGACAGTGCCGGCGAAAGTGATACAGAGATAGGCGCCATATATCTGCCACAGCAGACTACAGAGGGTACCGAAAAAACTTACGTCACTACTACAAGCAGTGTAAACATGAGAGAGAAGCCTGATAAAACGCAAATATAGTTACTGTTATAGGACAGGATGTGAAGCTTGAGTTTGTATCAGAGGACAATGGCTGGACACAGGTTATCTTCCAGGGACAGACAGGCTATGTCAGCTCTGACTACGTCAAGTCAGATATGGCTGACAGCACTACAGACAGCGGCACATCAGGTGCGGCAGATAGCGGGCTGCCAGTCGGTACAGCAGATGGCAGTACAACAGGAGCTGCAGATAGTGCTGCACAGTCACAGTAATAGATACGTGGTGAGGTAATGTATATGACAGGAATTATATGGGCATGTGCTGCAACGTTTATTGCAGCATGTGTGCCTATTTTGGCCAAGGTTGGAACTAAAAAGACAGACCCGGCGCTGGCGGGAAGCATTGCCGGGATTGTTTTATGTGCGTCTATATTTTTTTACAGGAAAGATAATATAATGGGAAGCAGCCTGATTGCACTCGGCCAAAGGAGCGTTATATTTATACTTCTGGCAGGGCTTGCAACAGGGCTTTTTGGCATCTGTTTTTTTAAATCCATACATGAGGGCTACACATTTCAGGTTACAGCTATAGTTAAATGCAGCTATATAATCACGCTTGCAGTGGGATTTTTTCTGTTTCATAACACTCCTGACACTTTTGACTATATAGCGATTGCACTCATGATTGCTGGAACGGTTATTTTAAATCTGGATGGAACCGGTATTTTGTTTGCGCTTCTTGCTGCAGTTTGTGCGTCGGCAGCACATATTCTGGTGTCACTTGGCGGGATACAGCCGGATAAGGGCTTTATTGCGTTCTGGTGTGTATTTATAGGAACGCTGGTGCTTATTATATTTACTATTGCGACAGGAGGCATGAAGAAAATCAGATCCATGTCATTTGTTGATGGTATATGCCTGATTCTTGCAGGCATTGCATACCCGTTAGCATATGATTTTTATGGCAGGGCAGTTTCAATGTCCGGCAGCTATGCAGGGTATATTTTTAATTTGACGATTATTGTGATGATGATATGCTCCAGCGTGATACTGAAGGAGAAGGTATCGGGAAAGAAATTCCTGGGCGCATGCATTTTATTGCAGCATTGTTTGTTATAGCATGCAACTAATAGCTGAATATAGCATATAATGATTAAAAAGAGGTTTTTTGATGTTACCTTTTTATAAAACATTTCCGTTTATGGATTACTATAAAAATGAGGATGCATTTGCAAAGGACCTGGGGATGATAAAGGATATGTATCCGCATGATACGGCGATGATACAGTCCGCAGTAGAGCAACGCATGGATGAGCTGGAGTATGAGGGCAGCTTTATCTATGATGAGGTGCCTGACAGACAGCGTCTTTTCGATGAGGCAGACAGGATTGCCGGCAGATTTATCTCAGAGCAAAGCAGCAGGTGCTTTATCTGTACAATAGCGGGCATACTTTTAACTGTGAACTCTGCAGACGCAGATGCAGATACAGAAGGTACCAAAGATTCTGGTAGATATAAGGATATGATTTTATGAGTAAGAAAGTGATAAAGCCGATAGTACTTATAGTAGTATTTATTGCAGCATTAATTACATTTTGCATAACTACAAACAAGGGAAATAAGGATATGACCACGAAGCAGGCGGATGCAACGCTGCCGGTTATGTCATTTAATCTGGATAAAATAAAGATAAACACCCTCCATGGATATACTACTGAGATGGATCCGACAAAGATGCGCGATTGCGTTATTCCAATTTCGGATGACAGGAAGCTCTCATTATCCATTTCAACATATGGCATGGCTGTTGACAGAATATCATACAAGATCAGAAGCATGGATGGCAAGAGGCTGGTGGCCGATGACGAGATATCTTCTTTTTCTAATAAGGATAATACTATTCAGGCGGACGTAAGCATGCCGAATGTTATGGATGAAAATACTGAGTATCTTTTGGTGTTTACCATCACAAGCGGTCAGGATAATGTATATTATTACAGCAGGATTATGCAGACTGATGGAAAGGCAGCTGCAAAGGTTGTTGAGTTTGCAAAGAAGTTTCATGATGAGACGTTTATAAAGGATGACAAATCCTTCTTTACAACATATATGGAGACAACAACCGGTGACAGAAATACGCTTGCACATGTGGATCTGACATCTACGGTGAGTCAGATTACCTGGGGCTCAATGGCCGCTGCACAGTATACGAATCCTGTCATAGCCCTAAAGGAAATAAACGATTCTTATGATGTGGTTACAATAGACTATGTGATGAGCTGTGTGGACGGTAAGGGTGAGACTGAGTATTACAATGTAAGAGAATATTTCAGCTGCGCCAGACGGAAAGCCGTATGTACGTGCTCAACTATGAGAGAACGGCAAATCAGATTTTTAACAGTGAAAACAGCTTTATTTCGGATTCAGGCAGCGTAATGCTTGGTATCAGAAGCAGTGAGGCAGAGTACAGGGCCAATGAAGCAGGTAGTGTGATATGCTTTGTCCAGGAGGGAGATTTATACTCCTATGATATCAACAATGGAATGATAATCAAGGTATTCAGCTTCAGGGACGCTGAGGGCATTGATGAGCGTGAGAACTGGAATCATCACGATATAAAGATTGTCAGTGTAGACGAAGCGGGCAGTATTGATTTTGTGGTATACGGATATATGAACAGAGGCACCCACGAGGGAGAGGTGGGAACCGGTGTGTACCATTATGACGGTCTGGCACATACTATAGATGAGGAAGCGTTTATTCCTTCTAAGACATCATATGAGGTACTAAAGGCTGAGATGGGCAAGATGCTTTATCTCAATGAGAAGAATGAATTCTATCTCATGATGGATGACAGTCTCTATAGGATTAATTTAGGCTCGATGTCAGTAAAGAAGGTGGTTGAGGGCTTGTCTACAGGCTCTTACTGCGCATCGGAGAGTAACAGATACTTTGCATGGGTGGATTCTGCAAATCAGTACTCATCAAATACCATAAAAGTAATGGATTTAAAGAGTGGCAAGACCTTTGAGGTCAAAAAGGGCGACGACCAGTATCTACGTCCGCTTGGCTTCATAGGTGAGGATTTCATATATGGACAGGCGAATGCTGCTGATGTGGTCTCTGATGCAGCCGGAAACACGACATTTCCTATGAATGGCCTTATTATTCTTGATACATCTGACCAGTCGGAGCTTAAGACATATACCCTTCGGGCGGCTATGTCGAGAAAATTTCTGTGGATGGATATATGGTAACGATAGATCTGACTTCGCAAAACAATGGTGTGTATGCAGAAATCGGTCGATACCATTATGAACCGGGAGGCTGATTCGAAGCAGAAGATAGCTCTTGATACGAGCCAGTCCGATACAAAGCTGACGGTCAGCGCTATTAGTATAGCAGGTGGTAAAAAGCCGGATAAGCTGAAGCAGCTGACAGCACAGATGACTATAAATTCGCATGATACTGCTGTTGATTTAAAGTTTGATGACAATACAGTCCATTTCTATGTTTATGCAAAGGGGGATGTGATTTTTGCATCTGATAACATCTCGGATGCCATAAAACAGGCAAATGACAGCATGGGAGTGGTAATTGACTCAAACCAGCAGTATGTATGGATGAGGGCAAGAAAAATGCAGTAAATGCATTTGCGAATATTGCATGTAATGAAACCGATAAGGATGCTGACAGTGTCGTGAAGTCAGTAAGTGCAATGCTTACCTACAATGATGTTACGGTAAGTGTGTCTGAGCTGATTGGAGCAGGCAGCAGTGCTGTTGATGTGCTCAAAAATAACCTGCCGGACAAGGAAATCCTGGATTTACAGGGAGTGTCTTCTGAGGATATTATCTTTTATATCAGCCAGGGCAATCCGGTATTTGCGATGACGGGAAATACGTCGGCAGTGCTTGTGACAGGATACTCTTCAAATGGAGCTTTATATATTTATAATCCGGATAATGGCGCAACAACATCGATGAGCTATGAGGATGCTGACAGAATGTTTTATAATGGTGGCTTGCATTTTATCACATACATGACAAAATAAACAGAATAATGTTGTAATAATGCCGATTTTGTGACATTAAATGTAAGCTCCTTAGGTAAAGTTTAACAGAAATTTTCATAAGGATTGAAAAGCGGTTACAATTGGGATATATTAAATAAGTATGAAACAGGTTTAATACTTTTTGTTTAAGGAGAACGTATGAGTAAGAAGAGTATTGTCGTTACAAAAGTATGTGAAGGTCATGATAATCCAATCGCAGAGCTTGTTCAAGTGGCATGCAAGTTCGATAGTGAGATTACATTGGAGAGTGACAATCGCAAAATCAATGCAAAAAGCATCATGGGTATTATGGCATTTAATCCTTCAGATGGAATGTCTGTTGATATTGTTACAAAGGGTGATGATGAGCAGGAAGCTTTAGTTGCAATTGAAAATTTTTTAGTATGTGAATAATGAGCATGAGGAGGAAAATAGTATGCGTAAAAAGAATAACTCAAAGACAGTTAAGCAGGCAGTAAAGCCGGTTGAAGTTAAAAAAGAGGAAACAGTGGCACAGCTGGTTTCAGAGCCTAAGGCTGATGCAAAAGCCGATGTAAAGGCTGAGGTAGAAAAAGCCGTAGAGAAGACAACCGAGAAGGTTGAGAAGGCTGTTGAAAAGACAACTGAGAAGGTTGCTGAGAAGGCCGCTGAGGTTAAGGACACTGTTAAGAAGACAACAGCAAAGGCAGCAAAAGCTGCAAAGACAGCTAAAGAGGCAAAACCTGCAAAGAAGGAGCCGGTAAAGCCGGAGATTATTGTTCAGTACCAGAACAGCGAGGTTGATACAGCAGCTGTCGAGGAGCGTGTTAAGGCTCAGTTCGTTGCTGAGGGACACAAGGCAGGCTTCATCAGAAAGCTAAACATCTACATCAAGCCGGAGGAGTATTCTGCATACTATGTTATAAATGATAAGTTTTCAGGTCGTGTAGATTTATTCTAGTCAGACATTATTAGGGAATACATATTTTATCTAGCGCATAATAAAAGCCGATACATTTCGTGGAGACACGGTGTATCGGCTTTTGTTTTGTGTATAAGTATGTGTAAAAGCAGCTGTATGACAGTTTAAATGCATTATGAAATACTTAGTGGACAAACAAAAAAGGGTAACAAAAAAGCGGGTGATGGGAATCGAACCCACGTATCCAGCTTGGAAGGCTGGTGTTCTACCATTGAACTACACCCGCATAGGAATATTTAATTTGTTGTATAATGCCCAGTTCCGGAATCGAACCAGAGACACACGGATTTTCAGTCCGTTGCTCTACCAACTGAGCTAACTGGGCTTGCCTCACAACAAAAATTATTCTACACGATTTGTCTTTTGATGTCAATATTAAAATTGAGAAAATTTGGATAGTTACAATAAATAAGGAATGTAGTATTAAAAACTATATAAAATAGAAAATGATATAATTTTATCTTGACATGAATACCTTAAAGGGCTACTATGTATATATGTTTGATTATCAAATAATTTGAATATCAAACATAAAAATGAAATTTATACATGTTCGGAGGTACATATTATGTTGAGAGAACTGAGAATCGGAGATATGGTTGCAAAGCTTCCTATCATTCAGGGAGGTATGGGAGTTGGAGTGAGTCTTAGCAGACTGGCCGGAGCTGTTGCTAAGGAGGGTGGTGTAGGAGTGATTTCCACCGCGCAGATTGGCTTTGAGGAGCCGGAGTTTGAAAAGGACCAGGCAAAGGCTAATCTGATTGCTATCAAGAAGCATATTAAGAAAGCAAAGGAGCTTGCCTGTGGACATGGAATGGTAGGAGTCAATATCATGGTGGCTTTAAAGCATTACAAGGAGCATGTTCTGGCTGCGGTTGAAGCAGGTGCTGATGTTATTATAAGCGGGGCAGGACTTCCAATGGAACTGCCTGAGCTGGTCGATGAAAAGTCACATACAAGGATTGCTCCGATTGTTTCTTCAAAGAGAGCAGCAAATCTGATTCTTAAAATGTGGGCACACAGATACAACCGCACAGCGGACTTTATTGTTATCGAGGTACCAAAGGCCGGAGGACATCTGGGATTTTCCAATGAACAGCTTGCAGATATGGAGCATATGGATTATGACAGCGAGATTAAGGAGATTATCAGCTGTGCAAAGACATATGAGGAGAAGTTTAAAAAGCACATTCCGGTAATTGTAGCAGGTGGAGTGTTTACACATGAGGATGTCCTGCACTGCATGGAGCTTGGAGCCGACGGAGTGCAGGTGGCGAGCCGTTTTGTGGCGACAGAGGAGTGTGACGCATCTGATGCCTATAAGCATGCTTATCTGAACGCGAATGAGTCTGATGTGCAGATTATACAAAGCCCGGTAGGAATGCCGGGGCGAGCTGTCAGAAATGGGTTTATCATGGGATTGGAAAAGGAAAAGCAGCCTATCACAAAGTGCTACAATTGTCTTGAGAAATGTAACCCTGCAACAGTGCCATACTGTATTACGAAGGCACTGATTGCAGCAGTTAAAGGAGATATGCAAAACGGTCTGGTATTCTGCGGTGCCAATGTGGGCCGCATAAACCGGATGACTACGGTCCACGAGCTTATGAGTGAGCTTGTGGGAGCATAGGCAGTACATCCTCACAGTAGCAGCGAAGCACTTCACCTACACTCCATGCCTGCGCATAGCAGCCACGGCCGCTGTGAGGGGCATCGCCGTCAAATATCTCGCATATTGAGCCGATACAGTTGTTGAGCAGATGCTCCCTTACAGGGTCAAGCAGCTTGTCAGCGCATAAAGCGGTCGCCTTCGTGCGGCCGTTTACCTTTACATAGGCACTGATAAAACCACCGAGCAGAAAGCCCCAGGCTGTTCCCTGATGATAGGCGTGGTCGCGCTTTGAGAGAGAGCCAATGTAAATCGGATGGTAATCCTTGTGGTCGATCGAGCGAACGCAGTCCGCAGCCTACGTACAGCTTATCCATTACCGTATCCACAATTGCTTTTTCACGCTCCTTGTCAAGCATGGTAAATGGCAGGCTTACGGCATAAATCTGGTTTGGACGGATTGTATCGTCATCCTCGTCAACCACATCATACAGGCAGCCTGTGTTTTCATTCCAGAAGCGCTTGTTGAAGGAAGTCTTTACGAGAGAAGCAAGCTGTCTGTAGCTGTCATCGTTATCGCCAAACTTAGCCTGAAGCATATCCATGGTGCACAGTGCGTTGTACCAAAGTGCATTTATCTCGACAGGCTTGCCGTGACGAGGCGTAGCAACCCAGTCACCGACACGCACATCCATCCATGTTACCTGGTCGAGTCCGCTTCCGGCATGAATGAGTCCGTCCGTGTCCATATATATGGAAAAATCAGTGCCTTTTTTATATGTAGATATGATATCCTTTAAGCATGGATAAATATCCTTCTTTATAAATTCATAGGCATCCGGGGTGTTTACATATTCCAGATATTTGTAGACAGCATAAAAATACCACAGTGATGCATCTACAGTATTGTAGAGAGGCTCAAGTCCGCTGTCCGGGAACATATTCGGGATGAGCCCGTCCTTACAGTACTTGGCAAAGGTCAGTAGTATATCGTGAGCTTTTTCAAAACGGCCGGTGCAAAGTGTCAGGCCGGTGTATGAAATCATAGTGTCACGGCCCCAGTCTGTAAACCAAGGAAGTCCGGCGAGCACAGTGTCATAGCCTGTTGACTGTCTGTGTGCGATGAACTGGTTTGCAGCCACAGTAAGCTTCACGGCAAAGTCATCAGTGAAGCCGCTTCTTTTAATCAGCTCATCGGTGTAGTCAAGCTGCGCACGTAGTATTTCAAAAGCACTTTCGTTATCAGAAACAAGGTGTTTGGCGAAGGCTGTGCCTGAGTTGTCATTACAGGCTTCAAGCGGCCCGATATCGCACATTACAGAAAAATGCATTGATTCACCGGCAGGAATATCCACACTCACGTCATATGGGCAAAATGCACAGTCGAGGCCGGGCACTTCATTGTCCACCTCGGTCTGAGCCTCAAGGTCACAGATATATTTGTCGTCTCTTTCAATAAGCTCTCCGCCTGAAAAGCAATGCGGATACAGTGGTCATCCTGAGCTTTTGGAATGAGGGTAAAGCCATGCTCCTGCTTTTTGACCTCGAATTTTAATGAATCGACGGTGGAACTTTCAGAGTGCTCACGGAAGTTCATAAGAGGCGTGATCAAAGCTTAGCCGCTTCGCCTTTGTTTTGAAGCTCATATGCTACGGCAGCGAGATTTTTTCCCTGTGCCAGTGCGATGTGTTTTTTTATGGTGATATCACCGGCCTCATATGTAAAGCATATGGTTCCATCGTATGTGAACTCTCTTATATATTGGATGCCGTCTGTGTGACATCCGCCCTTGAACTGGTCACTTGAGAGGTCGTAGGTGTGGCTGTCTGTGACTATTTTTTCGTTTGTCTTTGAGAAGCAGACGTATCTTTGCACAGGAGCATGAAGGCTTGCAATCAGATAGCCCTGATGCGTACGGTTTATCGCACCGGTGACTGAACCGCCGGCATATCCGCCAAGGCCGTTGGTTAAAGCCCACTCCCTTCTTATGTTGTTTTTGAAATCATTTTGCAGTTTTAAGTTAAATTGCATCTTAACCCTCCGAAATTTCACTAAATTTTTATAATATTTTAACCTATAAACATGAAAAATCTATACGAAACGGTAAAAATCTGTTATCATTATAAAGATATATATTTTCAATATGCAAAGGAGAATTATAATGGAAGTATTTACATTGATTGCACGTAAAAAAAATGTGGCGCTGGTATTTGTTTCGTACCTGCTTGTGGCTCTTGCTGCGATAAGTCTTCTGACTATCTGCATCGGCTTTGCACCGGGTATTTTATTTGCAGTAGTATTTGGACTTATTGCATATCTTATGATAATGGCACAGAACACCGAGTTTGAATATTCATATTTTGACGGAGAGCTGCGCTTTGCCAAAATTAAAACAAGAGCCGCAGAAAGCGCCTTGGAATATACAGCATGGAGTCTGTAGCAGCAATCGCACCGGCAGGTGACAGAAGTGTATACAATTACGAGAATGGAAATGAGATCAAGAAAATAGACTATACCTCAGGTCAGAAGGATGTACCTTATTATGATATCGTCATCAAATCGCCTGATGAGAACGTACTTATAAAGGCGGAGCTTGATGACAAGTTCCTCACAGAGGTTGAGAAAAATACAGATCAAAGGTTAAAAGAAGAGAGGAGTAATTACTCCTCTCCTTCCAAATGGTACATTTTGGATTTTGTTTTGCCGGCATCGTATCCGGTTGAGTATCCTTTGTTGCCGTTTAACAGTCTCAGACATTTGGGACAAAGAGTGCCGAAGGTAACAGGTGCACCGCACCGCTGGCAGTGAAGACCGGCTATAGTGGAGGCTGATTCAGACTGCTTGTACTCGATGCGTCCGTCCTTTATCCAGCTCTTTACCTGTCTAAGCGGTATCTTAAAATGTTCTGCAACCTCGTATTCATTTACGTCGTGGGTACGGATAAATTCCTTTACCTCGCGGAATAATGCCAGATCAAGGCATCGTGGGCAGAGATTCTCTTTATAGTCATGTGGCAGAGGCCTTTTACAGTTTTCACATACTTTTGTGTTGTTGTTAAAAAGACTTTTAGGATTATCCATAGGTGCCTCCTTAAGCTTGTTTTATTCATTATATCATAACAGATTTTATAAAGAAAGTAGGGACTTTTATAATGTCAATTGCAGTTTTCGATTCAGAGTCGGCGGAATAAGCGTCTTAAAGAGCCTGGTTGAAGTGATGCCTAACGAAGATTTTATATATTATGGTGATTCAGCAAATGCGCCTTATGGTACCAAAACACTTGAGCAGGTGCGAGCTTTGACCTGTGAGCATGCAAAGGAGCTGATTTTAAATCAGCATGCAAAGGGGCTTGTTGTCGCGTGCAATACAGCCACCAGCGCGGCAGTGCGTATATTAAGAGAACAATATCCCGATGTTCCTATCGTAGGGATAGAGCCTGCAGTCAAGCCTGCGATGCTTTTATGGAAAATCCGAGAGTGCTTGTGATGGCTACACCTATGACTATCAGGCAGGAAAAACTTAAAAGCTTATGGACAGATACAGACACTTGGGTGAGATTATTCCATTGCCTTGTCCGGGACTTATGAATTTCGTTGAGAGAGGTGACTTGTACGGTGATGATGTGAGACAGTATCTCGAGGAACTTTTGTATTCATATTCGCATGGTGAGATAGATGCGGTTGTGCTGGGATGCACACATTATCCGTTTGTCAGAAAAATGATACAGGAGGTGCTTGGAGATAGGGTGCGTGTGTTCGATGGAGGAAACGGTACAGCGCGTGAGATGAAAAGACGTCTCGCAGAAAAAGGTCTGCTGACAGACAGCACCGCTGCAGGTATTGTGGATTTTCAAAACAGCCTGACCGGACAGAGCCATGAGGATAAAATACAGCTCTGTAAGGCACTTTTTGACAAAAAAATTTAGTTGTTATTTACAAAATATTACAAATCTAAAAAAAGTATAAAATAATCACGACCTTTTTAATAAAATATTTCTAAAATGTACATTGTTAGGACATAATTACCACATATACTTATATCTGTAAGAGGAACAAAACCTTTTACATTATTCCCTTTTTATTAATAAACATTTTCATAACTAAACTCCTCGAGAAAGGATCGCGTTGTTACCGCGTGTAACATCGCGGTCCTTTCTCACGTTTTGCATGCAGGCTGCGGAGCCGCAGCCTTACTGTTTTAGTTATGCACAACGCTTCCACATATATCGTTCAGCACACACATGTCACAGTGCGGTGTGGTTCGGGCAGTGCATACGGCGCGTCCATGATCAACCAGCCTGTGGCAGAAGTCATTGCTCTCCTCGGGTGGGATGATTTTCCAAAGCTCCATCTCCACTTTTTTCGGGTCCTTTATTCCATCTACAAGTCCTATACGGTTGCAAAGGCGTATGCAGTGTGTGTCGGTGACGATGGCAGGCTTGCCGTACACATCACCCATAATCGGTTGGCACTCTTTCTGCCGACTCCCGGCAGCTTCAGCAGATCGGTCATATTGTCAGGCACAAGACCGCCAAAATCATCGCGAAGCATTCTCATGCAGGCACTTATATCACGTGCCTTACTCTTCCCAGGCCGCATGGACGTACAATTTCTTCTATGTCGGAAACATCAGCATCGGCGAGAGCCTCGATGGAAGGATATTTTTTGAACAAATCCACCACGACTACATTTACGCGGGCATCAGTGCACTGGGCTGCGAGCGACTGATACGAGGAGCTTCCAGGCCTCGTCGTACTCAAGAGTGCAATCGGTGCGAGGATATGCGGTTTTTAGTCTTTTTATTACTTCAATGGCTAATTTTTCTTTTGTCATATGAGCCTCCTTATTCTTTATTTCATAACTATTCAGAACCCCCCACGCATATTCGCAAAACCGCACGATACTCGTGCTTTGTCTACTCCGTTCCGGTCCGCGCTGAACAAACGTCCACCGGACGTTTAGCGCCGCTGCTGTGCAGCTAATTTTGCTCATATGTGTGGGGGGGCTCTATTCGAGCCACCTAGAGAACAAGAAAACCTGCTGCTTACATGCAAGCATGACGCATCAGCTTTTCTTGTTCTCAGTGGTTCTGAATAGTTACTTTATTTTATAGTATACAAAAATGCGCGGAGATTGTAAAATGGATTTACGTGGAGCGGATTACGTGAGAGGAACGGTGTGAAACTGGAAAATATGAATAACGCATATGCAAATAAAAATGTACAAATAACATATATATAAACAACAGATATACAATAGAAGTAACCAGGAAAAGAATAAAAACATGTATCTTCGTGTGAAGGACACGGATGGCACACTATCAGTGAGTGCTCCTTATGGCATGAGTGATACAGAAATCAGGAAATTTGTGGAGAGCAAATCAGACTGGATTGAGCAAACCACACGGGAAATGCTTGTTGCAAGACAGCTTAAGGAACAGGAACCGGTTTTGGCGCCATTCATGGAGAGAGAGCTGCGCAGGGAGCTTAAAATGCAGCTGCAGAGGCTTATCGACAAATGGGAGCCTGTTATGGGAGTTAAGTCAGCCGGCTTTACGATAAAGAAGATGAAGACAAGGTGGGGATCATGCAACGTGAAGTCACATCATCTGAATTTCAACCTTCTGCTGGCTAAGGTGCCGTCGGAGTGCGCAGAGTATGTGGTGGTTCACGAGCTTACACATCTGCTTGAACCAAGTCATAATGCCAGGTTCTGGTCGCTGATGGAATATTATCTGCCGGAAAGCAAAAAGCTGCGTAAACAACTTGCTGGCTTTTCTGCGCAGGATATGATATGATATTATTAAAGACTCACTTAGGGAAAGGAAGCTTTAAATGGAATTTTGGGATATATACGATAAGGATAAAAGCCGACACGCCGTACAATGAAAAAACGACTGGATACTTAAGGATGGAGAGTATCATCTTTCAGTGCTTGGCGTGATTCATAGACCAGATGGCAGATTTCTTATCACACAGCGTGTCATGACAAAGGCATGGGCACCGGGCTGGTGGGAGGTTTCGGAGGAGCCGCACAGGCAGGTGAGAGCTCATTTACCGCAGTCTGCAGAGAGGTGAAAGAAGAGGTGGGCCTTGATGTATCACAGTGTCCGGGAGGGCTTGCCTATACCTATCACAGGGAGAATCCGGGCGAGGGTGACAACTATTTCGTGGATGTTTACCGCTTTGAGCTTGATTTCAAGGAGTCTGACGTACAGATTCAGACAGAGGAGGCACTTGGGTTTAAAATTGCCACACTCGATGAAATAAAAGAGCTTGCTGCTCAGGGTGTGTTCCTGCACTATGACAGCATAAAGCAGGTATTTGAAAATTAATTGCTATGATTATGATAATAAGATAACATAGAATTATAAGATTACATAGAATTATAAGATTACATAGAATTATAAGGAGCAGATTATGGCATTACCAAAGGATCCGGTTATGCTGCTTAGCTTTGTAAACACACAGCTTCGGGACAATTATTCAGGATTGAAGGAGCTTGCGGCAGCATATGATATTGATGAGAAAGAGCTTTGCGACAAGCTTGCACAGATTGATTACAAATATGACGAGACTGTCAATCAGTTTAAGTAGATTTTCAGCATACATATTAAAAGTGATGGAAGGATAAGATAATGGAGACATGCTGCGATTTTTGTGCATACAATGAATATGATGAGGATGATGAGGAGTATTATTGCTCGGTAAATATGGACGAGGATGATATGGCGAGATTTGTCCAGAGCAGCTATAAGCGCTGTCCGTTTTACCGCTCAGGCGATGAATACAGGGTTGTCCGTCACCAGATGTGAAGCATTATAACAAAATATAATAAATATAATAAAAAAATAAATTGCATTAATCAATTTAAGGCTGTATAATAAGTTGGTTATTTTAAAAATTAAGAATTTACAAATATACAAAGCATATTGATAAGGAGGAAAATTATGCCTGTAAAATACGTGTTCGTCACCGGTGGAGTTGTTTCGGTCTTGGAAAAGGAATTACCGCAGCGTCTCTTGGACGTCTTTTAAAAGCTCGTGGATACAAGGTGACAATGCAGAAATTCGATCCATACATTAATATTGATCCGGGTACCATGAACCCTATTCAGCACGGAGAGGTGTTTGTAACAGACGATGGAGCTGAGACAGATCTTGACCTGGGACACTATGAGCGTTTTATTGATGAGAGCCTGACAAAGAACTCAAACGTCACCACAGGAAAGGTATACTGGTCCGTATTGCAGAAGGAGCGTCGTGGTGATTACGGCGGAGGTACGGTACAGGTCATCCCTCATATCACCAATGAGATAAAGAGCAGATTCTACAGGGATTTCACATCTGAGGATACCACAATCGCAATCATCGAGGTGGGCGGTACAGTCGGCGATATCGAGAGTCAGCCGTTCCTCGAGGCAATCAGACAGTTCCAGCATGAGGTGGGACACGACAATGCCATCCTGTGCCATGTGACACTGATTCCATACATCAAGGCGTCAGGAGAGCTCAAGACAAAGCCTACACAGGCCAGCGTAAAGGAGCTTCAGGGCATGGGAATCCAGCCGGATATCATTGTATGCCGTTCAGAGCATGAGCTTGATCAGAAGCTTAAGGACAAGATTGCGCTGTTTTGTAATGTACCGAATTCACACGTATTACAGAACCTTGATGTGGAGTATCTCTATGAGGCACCACTTGCCATGGAGCAGGAGAATCTTGCAAAGGTTGCATGCGAGTGCTTGAATCTCGACTGTCCTGAGCCGGATCTGACAGACTGGAAGAAGATGGTAGAGGATCTGCGTCATCCTGATAAAGAGGTCAAGATCGCACTTGTCGGAAAATATACAGCACTTCACGATGCATACATTTCAGTTGTTGAGGCACTGAAGCATGGCGGTATCCCTGAGCATACTACAGTTGATATAAAGTGGGTTGACTCAGAGGAGCTTAATGATGACAATGCAGCAGAGGTATTCAAGGGTATTCAGGGAATTATCGTTCCGGGAGGCTTTGGAGACCGTGGTGTTGAGGGCATGATTGCAGCAGCTAAGTATGCCAGGGAAAACAATATCCCATATCTGGGACTCTGCCTTGGAATGCAGGTGGCAATCATCGAGTATGCGCGCCACGTATGTATGTTCCATGACGCACACAGTATAGAGCTTGATCCAAACACTACTCATCCGGTTATCGCACTTATGCCTGACCAGAACGGAATAGAGGATATCGGAGGTACACTTAGACTTGGCTCTTATCCATGTGTACTCGACAAGACATCAAAGGCATACCAGGTATATGGTACAGAGAATATAAGCGAGCGTCATCGTCATCGTTATGAGGTCAACAATGACTACAGAACAGCTCTCACAGAGCATGGCATGAAGCTTTGCGGTACATCACCGGATGGCAGAATCGTGGAGATGATTGAGATTCCGGAGCATCCGTGGTTTATTGCCACACAGGCACATCCTGAGCTTAAGTCACGTCCGAACCGTCCACATCCGCTTTTCCATGGCTTCATAGAGGCGGCAAACAAGGTGAACAGATAATTTTTCGTTATATTTAATACAATATTTAGAAAGTGCGGTTGATTTTGACCGCACTTTTTCTTATAATAAAGTGAAGCTTCACACTTTATATATTGTGAGGAGACGGTTTCATATACAATATATTCCTTGGAAAATAAGAAGTCTGTATTGGTATTTTTCGGGGATAGGGTTTCTTGGGAATGACTATAAAAATTACAGGTCAAAATTGCCTTGAAGCTTGTAATAAATAAGAAAAGAACGGAGAAAATATGGATAATCAGGGACCTAATAACTATAATTACAACAATGGCCCGGGCAATAATGGGTCCGGTGGAAACGGAAATAACGGTGGTAACAGACCTGGTGGAAACGGTGGCAGAAATAACCGTGGCGGACAGGGTATCATGGCATTTATCATGCTGACACTCGTGGCATTGTTTGTGTATGCGCTTATATCAAACAGCATATCGCATGCCAGCACACAGGAAAAGTCATACAGTGATTTCATAAAACAGCTAGACAAGGGTAATGTCAAGAGCGTGGAGTTTGATTCCTATGAGATAGACTACAAGCTTGTGGATGACGGACACAAGGATTATGACATCACATATTACACAGGCCGTGTGGCTGATGATGAGCTCGTGCCGACACTCAAAAAGCAAAGACCTCAGAGGGCAAGTCTATTGAGATAAAGGCAGCGATACGATAATACATCTACATGGATTTTTAATATATTAAGCTTTATAGTTCCGCTTATTTTACTGTGGGTGCTTTTAGCATTTGTTTCAAAGAAGATGGGCGGCAGCATGGGAATGGGAGTCGGCAAATCGACTGCCAAGGTATATGTGGAGAAGTCCACAGGCGTCAACTTCAAGGATGTTGCGGGACAGGATGAAGCCAAGGAATCGCTCCAGGAAGTTGTGGATTTCCTTCACAATCCTAAGAGATATACAGATATCGGAGCCAAGCTTCCTAAGGGTGCGCTTCTGGTGGGACCTCCGGGAACCGGTAAGACGCTTCTTGCAAAGGCTGTAGCCGGTGAGGCAGGAGTACCATTTTTCTCACTTGCAGGTTCAGACTTTGTGGAGATGTTTGTCGGAGTCGGAGCTTCGAGAGTGCGTGATTTGTTCAAGGAAGCACAAAAATGGCACCATGTATCATCTTTATCGATGAGATCGATGCGATCGGAAAGAGCCGTGACAGCAGATACGGCGGTGGCAATGATGAGCGCGAGCAGACCCTGAACCAGCTTCTGGTAGAGATGGATGGATTTGATACATCCAAGGGATTACTTATATTAGCAGCAACTAACCGCCCTGAGGTGCTTGATAAGGCGCTTCTTCGTCCGGGACGTTTTGACAGAAGAATCATAGTTGATAAGCGACTTAAAGGGACGTCTGGAGACCTTAAAGGTACACTCAAAGGATGTCAAGATGGATGAGTCGGTAGACCTCGATGCACTGGCACTTGCAACAGCAGGACTTGTTGGCTCAGATCTTGCCAACATGATTAATGAGGCTGCCATCAACGCAGTCAAAACGGCAGACAGCTTGTAAATCGGGCAGACCTCTTTGAAGCCTTCGAGCTTGTAGCCGTCGGCGGCAAGGAAAAGAAGGACCGTGTCATGAGCGATAAAGAGAGAAAAATCGTCTCATACCATGAGGTTGGACATGCACTTGTATCAGCCCTGCAGAAAAATACAGAGCCTGTGCAGAAAATCACAATCGTACCACGTACCATGGGAGCACTCGGATATACACTCCAGACACGAAGAGGAGAAATACCTTGAGACAAAGGACGAGCTTCTCGCCAAAATCACAACATATATGGCAGGTCGTGCAGCAGAGGTGCTGGTATTTAACTCAGTCACAAGCGGAGCCGCAAATGATATAGAAAATGCCACAAAGATAGCCCGTGCCATGGTAACAATGTACGGAATGTCAGATAAATTCGGCATGATGTGCCTTGCAACAGTACAAAACCAGTACTTAGAGGGCGGAGCAGGATTAATCTGCGGAGAGAATACAGCATCGCAGATAGATGATGAGGTGCTCTCAATCATAAACAGCAGCTACGCAGAGGCTATGAAGCTCCTCGATGAAAACAGAGAAATCCTCGACAGTATATCAGATTATCTCTACGAGAAGGAAACAATCACAGGTAAGGAATTCATGAAGATGTTCCGCGATATGAAGGACTCCCGACCCGGACGAAGAAAAAGATGGTGAAGAGAGCAAAGAGCAGGAAAATGCACAGAATGATGCACAGAAAGATGTGACATCGGCAACAGATCCACTCCTTCGTAACGCCACAGACCAGCCTGCAGATACAAATGAATCTTCCGAATATACAGCACCGGATGATACATCAAATAATTAGTACCTTATAGGGCAATTTTCGCGCAGCGAAAGAGCGTAAAAAGAGTGCAGTAGAAAAGAGTTTCGCACACATAAACTGAAAAGCCGGAGGGTACACAGTGTGTTCAGAAGGAAAATATGAACTGCCGCGGGCTTCCGGACAAGAAAAGGGACGAAAAGCCTTGCAAACAAAGAAAACCAAACGGAGAGAAACCCGCGGCTGACTTCATATTTTCCTGAGGAATACACTGTGTGCCATGCCGGCAACCACACAACCTAAAAGTGCGAAACTCCACCACAACCAACCCAAAGAGCGAATATGGAAAGAACATTTGATATCAAAGAAGAATTAAAAAAACTCCCGGATGCCCCGGTAGTTTATATTATGCATGACAGGGATGATGTAATCATATATATCGGCAAAGCCAAAAGCCTGACGAAGCGAGTACATCAGTACTTTCAGGCGAGCCACAATGAGGGCATCAAGAAAAAACAGATGGTAGAGCATATAGATCATTTTGAGTATATAGTTACCGACTCTGAACTTGAGGCCCTTGTTTTGGAGTGCAACCTGATAAAGGAGCATACACCAAAGTACAATACTATGCTTCGTGATGACAAGACATATCCGTACATCAAGGTGACACTGGGAGAGGACTATCCGAGGGTGCTGTTTTCGCGTCAGATGAAAAAGGACAAATCCCGTTACTTTGGCCCGTATACGAGTGCCTCTGCGGTGAAAAGCTCGATAGATCTGATAAACAAAATCTATAAGCTTCGCACCTGCAACCGCAGGCTGCCGCGTGATATAGGAGCAGACCGGCCGTGCCTCAACTATCATATACACCAGTGCAGTGCACCATGCCAGGGGTATGTGACGAAGGAAGAGTATGCCATAGCGGTAAAGGGAGCGATAGATTTCTTAAACGGCGACTATGAGCAGACAATAAAGGCTCTTAGCGATAAAATGCTAAAGGCCTCAGAGAGCATGGAGTTTGAGAAGGCGGCTGAATACAGGGATCTGATAAACAGTGTGAAACAGGTAGCGCAGAAGCAGAAGATAACAAATGCCGACGGCGAGGATAAGGATATCATAGCACTTGCAAATGACGATACTGATGCAGTGGTGCAGGTATTTTTCATAAGAAACGGAAAGCTGATAGGCAGAGACCATTTCCATGTGAGGGTTGGAAGCGAGGAGGCTGCGGATGATGTGTTAAATAACTTTGTGAAGCAGTTTTATTCCGGAACACCTTTTATACCGCGCGAGGTCATGCTGCAGAGTGAGATAGAGGATATGGCTGTTTTGGAGCAGTGGCTCAGCGAAAAGCGAGGCAGGCGGGTGAATATAAAAGTGCCGCAGAAGGGCATGAAGGAAAAGCTTGTTGAGCTTGCCTACAAGAACGCACTCTTAGTGCTCAGCCAGGATAAGGAGCGGATAAAGAGAGAAGAGGGGCGCACAATAGGAGCTGTAAAGGAAATCGAGGGACTTTTGGGCTTACATGGATTAAACCGTATGGAGGCCTATGATATCTCAAATATCAACGGTTTTGAGACCGTCGGCTCCATGATAGTGTATGAGAAGGGCAAGCCTAAAAAGAGCGATTACAGAAAGTTTAAGCTACGCACAGTTACGGGACCTGATGATTATGCGTCAATGCACGAGGTGCTCACACGCCGCTTTACACATGGCATGGAAGAACAGAAGCAGCTTGAAAAAGATGGTTCTCCACAGGAAATAGGTAGCTTCAACCGTTTTCCGGATATTATAATGATGGATGGTGGAAGAGGTCAGGTAAATATATGCCTTCAGGTGCTTTCTGAGCTGGGACTCGACATACCTGTGTGTGGCATGGTGAAGGATGATTTCCACCGCACAAGAGGTCTTTATTACAACAATGTGGAGATACCTATCGACCGCCACGGCGAAGGCTTCAAGCTCATCACGAGAATACAGGATGAGGCACACCGCTTTGCAATAGAGTTTCATAGGTCACTGCGCTCAAAGAGTCAGGTACATTCGGTACTTGATGATATTGAAGGCATAGGGCCGGCGCGCAGAAAGGCGCTCATGCGCCGCTACCAGTCGCTAGAGAAGATAAAGGAAGCAGATGTCGAAGACCTTATGCAGACAGAGACCATGAACGAAAAAGCAGCACAGGCAGTGTATGCATTTTTCCACTCTGCCACGTAGATTTTGAAGCTAATCTGTGGTATACTAAAAAACAAATATACATCAAGGGGGACCGCGAATGGATGCATTACACTCAGTATCAGTTGCAAAGGTAGCAGAATTGCTCGATCTCAACAATCTCACAAAAGAGATGAACCTAAAGGAGAGGGCGATAGAGTGCTCGGACGTCAACAGACCGGCGCTTCAGCTCTCAGGATATTTTGATCATTTTGAGGAGAGACGAATACAGATTATCGGAAATGTAGAGTATACTTATATAGAGAAGATGAGCGACAGCGAGAAAAAAGAGCGCTATAGCCGCTTCATGGAGTTTGATATACCATGTATCATCTTCTGCAGAGATTTACAGCCGGATGAGATATTTATGGAAGAGGCCAGAGAGCACGGTATTCCGGTGCTGTCAACAGGCCGTTCCACATCAAGCTTTATGGCTGAGCTCATCTATTGTCTTGGTGAGCAGCTCGCACCGTGCATTACAGTGCACGGCGTGCTGGTAGATGTATACGGCGAGGGAGTAATGATCACAGGCGAGAGCGGTATCGGAAAGAGTGAGGCCGCACTCGAGCTCATCAGACGAGGCCATCGTCTTGTGACGGATGATGTGGTGGAAATCAGAAAGATCAACGAGCATACGCTCATGGGTACTTCGCCTGAGATTACCAGACACTTTATAGAGCTTCGTGGCATCGGAATCATCGATGTCAAGACACTTTACGGAGTAGAGTGTGTAAAGGAAAAACAGCAGATAGACCTCGTAATCAAGCTCGAGGACTGGAAGAAGGAGGCAGATTACGACAGACTCGGCCTCGAGGAAGAATATGCCGAGTATCTCGGCAACAAGGTAGTGTGTCATTCACTGCCAATCAGACCGGGACGTAATCTGGCAGTCATCGTAGAGACAGCAGCAGTCAATCACAGACAAAAAAAGATGGGCTACAATGCAGCTCAGGAGCTGTATCGCCGCGTCCAGGCAAATCTTACAAAAAATTCGGAGGTATAATAAATCATGGCAATAAAAGAAAAACGCCTGGGAGAAATATCCCCAGGGACCTGAAAGAGAAAAAATATTTGCATTTGCAGAGGATTACAGAAGGTTTATATCCGGCTGCAAGACAGAGCGCGAGTGCACGGCATCAGTTTATGCTGACGCCACAGGACACGGCTTTGTAGACCTTGATGAGCTCATCGAGACAGGAAAGAGCGTAAAGGCAGGAGATAAGATCATAGCAAACAATATGGGAAAGGGACTGGCACTGTTTATCGTGGGCAGTAAGCCTCTTGAGAAGGGTATGAATATCCTTGGAGCCCATATTGATTCACCTAGAATGGACTTAAAGCAGGTGCCTTTATACGAGGACACAGACATGGCACTTTTAGACACACATTATTATGGCGGCATCAAGAAATATCAGTGGGTTACACTGCCGCTTGCACTTCACGGAGTCATCTGCAAAAAGGATGGCAGCACAGTGACAGTCAATATCGGAGACAAGCCAAATGATCCTGTAGTGGGTGTGAGCGATCTGCTTATTCATCTGTCGCGAGCAGATGGGCAAGAAGGCTTCAGAGGTCATAAAGGGCGAGAGCCTTGATGTGCTCATTGGAAGCATACCGGGACCAGAAAAGGACGAGGACGACAAGGATATCAAGGAGAGAGTAAAGGCCAATATCCTCACAATACTTTCACAGGAGTACGGTGTGGACGAGGATGATTTCCTTTCAGCAGAGATAGAGGTGGTACCTGCAGGAGAGGCAAGAGACTACGGACTTGACAGAAGTATGATCATGGGTTACGGCCACGACGACAGAGTGTGCGCATATCCTTCATACAGAGCTATGCTTGAAATAGATGGCGCACCGAATATACAAGTGTATGCCTGCTCGTGGACAAAGAGGAAATCGGCTCAGTGGGAGCCAGCGGCATGCAGTCACGCTTTTTCGAAAACTGTGTGGCAGAGGTGATGAACCTGGCAGGAGACTACAGCGAGCTTGCAGTCAGACGTGCACTGAAAAACTCAAAGGTACTCTCATCAGATGTATCAGCAGCCTTTGACCCGAACTATCCATCGGTTATGGAAAAGAAGAACTCGGCATACTTCGGAAAGGGCCTCGTATTCAACAAATATACAGGCGCCAGAGGCAAATCAGGCTCAAACGATGCCAACGCAGAGTATGTTGCAAGGCTTAGAAATATCATGGATACAGCAGATGTTTCATTCCAGACAGCAGAGCTTGGAAAGGTAGACGAGGGAGGCGGCGGAACAATCGCATATATCCTCGCAAACTATGACATGAATGTTATTGACAGCGGTGTGCCGGTGCTCAACATGCATGCGCCATGGGAAATCATCAGCAAGGTCGATTTATATGAGGCATTCAGAGGCTACATTGCATTTTTGAAGGAAGCATAGGCTAAAGGAATATAAGATGAATCAGACATTTGTAAAAAGTGTAACAGAACAATTGCCGCAGCTTGGTCTCCTGCAGGATGAGCCGATGAAAAAACACACGACCTTCCGCATAGGAGGCCCGGCAGATTACTATGCAGAGCCTGATATGAGCCAGATTTCAAAGCTTATAGAGATGGCTAAGGCATGTGATATGCCGGTTACAGTGATAGGAAACGGAAGCAATCTGCTGGTAGGAGATAAGGGCATCAGAGGTCTTGTAATTGGTATTGGAAAAGGCCTGTCCGAAATTGAGGTGACAGAAGCTGTGGCGCAGCAAAGCACAGCGCAGGACTTCACAGCACAAGACAACGGTCATATCATCACAGCAGGCGCCGGGGCTATCCTTGCAGCAGTGGCGGCAAAGGCAGCGGAGGCATCGCTTTCAGGTCTTGAGTTTGCATCGGGCATCCCGGGAAGTGTTGGAGGCGCGGTAGTCATGAACGCAGGAGCCTACGGTGGAGAGATAAAGGATGTCCTAATCGATGCCACAGTGCTCACAGCAGAGGGCGAGCTAAAGACTGTCACAAGGGATGAGCTTGACTTATCCTACAGGCACAGTATAGTCCAGGAAAAGGGCTATATAGTGCTGTCAGCCAGATTCAGGCTCACACCAAAGCCTAAGGATGAGATAAAGTCATATATGGCAGAGCTTCGCACAAAGAGAGTGGAGAAGCAGCCGCTTGAGTACCCAAGTGCAGGCAGCACCTTTAAGAGACCGGAGGGCTATTTTGCAGGGAAGCTTATCATGGATGCAGGTCTTCGAGGTTACAGCGTGGGAGATACACAGGTGTCGGAGAAGCACTGCGGCTTTGTAGTCAATAAGGGCGAAGCCACTGCAGCGGATGTCCTGACACTCATAAAAGACGTGCAGGAAACAGTTTTAAAGCAGTTTGGAGTAAAGCTCGAACCGGAAGTTAAGATGATTGGAGAATTCTAGTGAAATTTGTAATAGTGACGGGCATGTCAGGTGCCGGAAAAAGCACAGCAATGAAAATGATGGAGGATATGGGATATTTCTGTATAGACAATCTGCCTATACAGCTATTAGATAAGCTCATAGACTTTTCAAACACCTTCCACAGTGATGTGTCCAAGGTGGCAGTCGGCATAGATGTGCGAAACGGTTCAGGAATTGATGAGATTCCACAGACGCTCGAGCAGCTAAGGCAGAAAAATTTTCCGTATGAGATACTTTTCCTCGATGCTGAGGATGAGGTGCTTGTAAAGCGATACAAGGAGACGAGGCGTAATCACCCTCTCGCAGGCAGTGAGCGCATCAATAAGGGCATCGTGCTTGAGAGGGAAAAGCTGCAGTATTTAAAGGACAATGCTGACTATATCATAGACACAAGCCAGCTTCTCACAAGGGAACTCAAAATTGAGCTTGAAAAGATATTTGTGCAGAATGAGGATTACAAGAATCTCTTTATCACGATACTTTCCTTCGGCTTCAAGTATGGCATACCGTCAGACTCTGATATAGTCATGGATGTGAGGTTTCTGCCAAATCCCTACTATGTGGACGGACTACGCGCGAAAACCGGCAATGATAAGGAGATACAGGACTATGTCATGCAGTTTCCGGAGGCAAATGAGTTTATCGACAAGCTTGATGATATGATAAAGTTCCTCATTCCAAACTATATCTCTGAGGGCAAGAACCAGCTTGTTATATCTTTAGGCTGCACCGGAGGCAAGCACCGCTCGGTAACGCTTGCAAACGAGCTGTACAAGAGGCTTAGCGGCTGTAATGACTATGGACTTAAGATAGAGCATCGCGACATAGGAAAGGATGCATTGAGAGGTAAATAACATGTCGTTTTCCAGTGATGTAAAGGAAGAGCTGGCAAAGCAGGTATCAAAGAGCAGGCACTGTCAGCTCGCTGAGCTTGCAGGCATCATAGAGCTTTCGGGCCGTATCAATGAAAAACAAAGGGACTTGAGCTCGACACCGAAAACCTGCTGCTTTTAAATAAATATGCCACACTTATGAAGCGCGCCTTTGGCACAGATACCACAAAGGCGCTGGATGAGCAGGATACCGGAAAAATACTTGCAGCGCTTAAAATCACGGCACAGCCTGTCAACAGACAGACCGCAGACGGACTGCTTCTTATGCAGACATGCTGCAAGAGAGCCTTTATCAGGGGAGCTTTCATGGCAGCAGGCTCGATAAGCGATCCCAACAAAGCGTACCATTTTGAGATAGTGTGTCATACGAAAGAGCAGGCGAAGCAGCCAGGAGCTCTTGTGCGGCTTTGATACGGATGCCAAGATAGTAGAGCGCAAGGGGCACTATGTAGTGTACATAAAGGAGGGCGCCCACATCGTGGACAGTCTCAACATCATGGAGGCGTATGTGTCACTCATGAAGCTGGAAAATGTGCGCATATTAAAGGAAATGCGCAACAGTGTAAACCGTAAAGTAAACTGCGAAACCGCAAACATCAGCAAGACTGTGAATGCGGCAGTAAAGCAGATAGAGGATATCAGACTGATACAGAAAATGAGAGGACTCGATGATTTACCAGCGCAGCTTCGGGAGATGGCGCTGCTTCGGCTTGAATATCCGGATGCACCGCTAAAGGAGCTCGGAGGATATCTGAATCCGCCAATGGGCAAATCGGGAGTCAACCACAGGCTTAGAAAATTATTGGCGATTGCGGAGGAACTGAGATAGATGAAGAAAAGCTTTTATTTGTATTTAATCCCAAATCAGGCAAGGGGCTCATAAAGGAGCACCTGGTAAATATCGTGGACATCATGACAAAGGCCGGATACAAAATCACCATTTATCCTACACAGTGTCAGGGAGATGCCATAAAAAGGTCGAAAAATGCTAAGAAGTATGACCTTGTAGTGTGCAGCGGCGGAGACGGCACACTCGACGAGGTAGTGACCGGCATGGAGCAAAGCGAGGTAAATGTACCGATAGGATACATCCCTGCGGGCAGCACCAATGACTTTGCAAACTCTCTCGGCATACCAAAAAATATGGAGGAGGCCGCAAGAGTTGCCGTAAACGGTACTCCATTCCCGTGTGATGTGGGAGGCTTCAACGGAGATACCTTCGTATATGTTGCAGCCTTTGGCCTTTTACAGAGGTATCCTACCAGACCTCGCAGCAGATGAAAAATATACTGGGACATGCCGCATATATTTTAGAGGGTGCAAAGCACCTGATGGATATCACCTCGTACAGGATGAGGGTGAGCCATGACGGTGAGATAATAGAGGATGAGTTTATATATGGAATGGTGACCAACTCGCTTTCGGTAGGAGGCTTCAAGGGCATATCAGGTCCTGACGTACTGCTTGATGACGGCCTTTTTGAGGTGACACTCATCAAGAATCCAAAAAACCCAATAGAGCTCAATAAGATACTTGCGGGACTGGCAAACCGTGAAAATGACAATGAGCTCATCTACTCCTTCAAGACCAGTGAGATGCATGTGGAGAGTGAGGAGGAGGTACCGTGGACACTCGACGGAGAGTTTGGCGGCAGCCACACGGATCTGACCATCACTAATCTGAACAAACAGATTACCATTATGTGCTGATAAATACAAAATCGGACATAAAATAGTAATAGTACACAATTTTTGTCTGATTGTGTTAAAAATTTAACTTTATTTTTATAAGGTTATGTAATATAATAACATTAGCTTTTAATTAACAGGAGGAAAAAATATGTTAGTATCTGCAACAGAAATGCTTAAGAAAGCAAAAGAAGGACATTACGCAGTAGGCCAGTTCAACATCAATAACCTTGAGTGGACAAAATCAATACTTTTAACAGCAGAGGAGCTTAAGAGCCCTGTAATCCTTGGTGTATCTGAGGGTGCCGGCAAGTACATGACAGGCTTCGGTACAGTAGCAGCAATGGTTAAGGCTATGCATGACGAGCTCGGTATCACAGTACCTGTAGCACTTCACCTTGATCACGGCACATACGAAGGATGCTACAAGTGCATCAAGGCCGGCTTCACATCAATCATGTTCGACGGATCTCATTATCCAATCGATGAGAACGTTGCAAAGACAAAAGAGTTAGTATCAGTTGCTCATGCAATGGGCATGTCTATCGAGGCTGAAGTTGGTTCCATCGGTGGTGAGGAAGACGGCGTTGTCGGAATGGGCGAGTGCGCTGATCCTGACGAGTGCAAGAGAGTTGCTGATCTTGGTGTAGATATGCTTGCAGCAGGAATCGGAAACATCCACGGAAAATACCCAGCAAACTGGAAGGGACTCAGCTTTGAGACTCTTGACGCTATCCAGCAGAAGACTGGTGTTATGCCATTAGTACTTCACGGTGGTACAGGTATCCCGGCTGACATGATTAAGAAGGCAATCGACCTTGGAGTATCTAAGATCAACGTTAACACAGAGTGCCAGCTATCATTCGCAGATGCTACACGTAAATACATCGAGGCCGGAAAGGATCTTGAGGGCAAGGGATTTGACCCTCGTAAGCTTCTTGCTCCAGGTGCTGAGGCAATCAAGGCAACAGTTAAGGAGAAGATGGAGCTTTTCGGATCAGTTGGAAAGGCTGAATAATATTATTGCAATTTAGTATTTTTGCACATACTACTTTACAAAATATTTATATCTTGTAGTAAAATTTTATAAAACTTAACTTTTTTAACATAAACGCTTGATTTTTGATACTCAAAGGAGTATCTTAATTTCAGAAATAATGTTAAGCGAAATGAACGAGGGCGTTCCACCATAGATGGAGTGCCCTCTTTTTTAATAAACTAAGAAGTCCGGCATAAAACAAGAATATTCGAGTTTATATGTTGTGCAGCTGTTTAAACATTATTTGAAAATAACAATTCACTCAAGGGGATTGATGAACAGAAAGGATGTAAGATATGAGCGAACAGGAATATTTCAACGTAGCAGACATCTTTGGAGAGAACGTATTTAACGATGCAGTTATGCAGGAGCGTCTTCCAAAGAAGGTTTACAAGAAGCTCCATGAGGTTATGGACGAAGGAAAGGAGCTTGATCTCGAGACTGCTGATGTTATCGCACACGAGATGAAGGAATGGGCCATTGAGAAGGGTGCAACACACTATACACATTGGTTCCAGCCACTTACAGGCGTTACTGCTGAGAAGCATGATTCATTTATCACTTCTCCAATGCCAAACGGAAAAGTACTTATGAGCTTTTCAGGAAAAGAGTTAATAAAGGGTGAGCCGGATGCTTCATCTTTCCCATCAGGTGGTCTTCGTGCTACATTTGAGGCAAGAGGATATACAGCCTGGGATTGTACCTCACCGGCATTTGTCAGACAGGATGCAGCAGGCGCAACACTTTGTATTCCAACAGCTTTCTGTTCCTACACAGGCGAGGCTCTTGATCAGAAGACACCTCTTCTTAGATCAATGGAAGCAATCAACGATCAGGCACTGAGACTTCTTAGATTATTCGGAAATACAACATCAAAGAAAGTGACACCTTCTGTCGGACCGAGCAGGAGTACTTCATCGTAGACCGTGAGAAGTATTTACAGAGAAAGGATCTTATCTTCACAGGACGTACACTTTTCGGAGCTATGCCTCCAAAGGGACAGGAGATGGATGATCATTATTTCGGAGCTATCCGTGAGAGAATTGCAGCATACATGAGAGATGTAAACAAGGAGCTCTGGAAGCTTGGTGTTTCAGCCAAGACACAGCACAACGAGGTAGCACCTGCACAGCACGAGCTTGCACCTATCTATGCTGAGTGCAACGTAGCTGTTGACCACAACCAGCTTATCATGGAGACACTCAAGAAGGTGGCAGGCCGTCACGGACTCCAGTGCTTACTTCATGAGAAGCCATTCGCAGGAGTTAACGGTTCAGGAAAGCATGACAACTGGTCAATCACAACAGATGATGGTATCAACATGCTTGAGCCTGGCAAGACACCACATGACAATGTACAGTTCTTACTTGTACTCACATGTATGTTAAAGGCAATCGACGAGCATGCAGCACTTCTTCGTGCGGCAGCAGCAGATGTAGGAAACGATCACAGACTTGGAGCTAACGAGGCACCACCTGCAATCCTTTCTATCTACCTTGGAGACCAGCTTGGAGACGTATTGAACCAGCTTATCGCAACAGGTACAGCTACACACAGTTTAAAGGGTGAGAAGCTTGAGACCGGTGTTAAGACACTTCCTGATTTCATGAAGGATGCTACCGACCGAAACAGAACCTCACCGTTTGCCTTCACCGGAAACAAATTTGAGTTCCGTATGGTTGGTTCACAGGATTCTGTTGCACAGGCCAACATCGTGCTTAACACAATCGTTGCTGAGGCATTCTCAGACGCTTGTGATATACTTGAGAAGGCAGACAACTTTGACCTCGCTGTACATGATCTCATCAAGGATTACGCAGTAGAGCACCAGAGAATCGTATTCAACGGAAACGGATACTCAGATGAGTGGGTAGCTGAGGCAGAGAGACGTGGACTTCCAAACATCAAGTCTATGGTAGATGCAATTCCTGCATACGTTGCTCCTGAGTCAGTTGCAGCATTCGAGAAGTTCGGTGTATTTACAAAGACAGAGCTTGAGAGCCGTGCCGAGATCGAGTATGAGACATATGCAAAGGCTATTAATATAGAAGCAAAGGCTATGATTGATATTGCCGGAAAGCAGATTATTCCTGCAGTTATCAAATATATTACATCACTTGCACAGTCAGTTAACTCAGTTAAGAGTGCAGTTGCTGATGCAGATGTATCTGTTCAGTCAGAGCTTCTTACAGAGAGCTCAGCTCTTCTCTCAGATGCACAGGTTGCACTTGCAAAGCTTAAGGATGAGACAGCAAAGGCCGGTGCTATGGAAGAGGGCAGAGAGCAGGCTGTTTACTACAGAGATGTTGTAAAGACTGCTATGGATGCTCTTCGTACTCCGGTTGATGAGCTTGAGATGATTGTCGACAAAGAGATGTGGCCAATGCCATCATACGGCGATTTAATCTTCGAGGTTTAATCCTTGTAGTTTAAGGCCCAAAGCTTATGGAAAGCTGTTTAGAGCGGCATATATGATTTAATTTAACATAATAATAAAATGGAGACATTTTGCTGAACCACGAAGCTGTGGAAATTGGTGAAGTGTCTCTATTTTTTTATAAATTTTATTTTCGATAAAATGAAAAATGAAAGAAGAAACAGGAAAGAGAGGACATTACTATGACAGAAGAGATTAGTGGAGTAATTTTCGGAGTCTGGTTCCTTATTGGAGCAGCATTGGTATTCTGGATGCAGGCAGGTTTTGCTATGGTAGAAGCAGGATTTACAAGATCAAAAAATACAGGGAACATTATTATGAAAAACTTAATGGATTTCTGTATTGGTACAGTTGTATTCATACTGATTGGTTTTTCACTTTTATTAGGTGAAGATGTTCTTGGTTTCATCGGTAAACCGGGATTTGACATCTTTACATCTTACAAAGATTTTGACTGGTCAAACTTTGTATTCAACCTGGTTTTCTGTGCGACAACAGCAACTATCGTATCAGGAGCTATGGCTGAGAGAACAAAATTTATTTCCTACTGTGTTTATTCAGGAGTTATTTCAGCACTTATTTATCCAATTGAAGCTCATTGGATTTGGGGCGGTGGCTGGCTTTCACAGATTGGCTTCCATGATTTCGCAGGTTCATGTGCCATCCACATGGTTGGTGGTATCAGTGCTCTTGTAGGAGCTGCAATTCTTGGACCTCGTATCGGAAAGTTTACAAAGGATAAAAACGGAAAGATTACAAAAGTAAATGCTATTCCGGGACATAACATCACAATCGGTGCACTCGGTGTATTCATTCTCTGGCTTGGATGGTATGGATTCAACGGTGCAGCAGCAAAATCAGTAGAGCAGCTTGGTTCTATCTTTGTAACAACAACAATCGCACCTGCACTTGCAACAGTAGTTTGTATGATTTTCACATGGCTCAAATATGGCAAGCCTGATGTGTCAATGTGTCTGAATGCTTCACTTGCAGGACTTGTAGCTATCACAGCAGGCTGTGATGTAACAGATGCACTTGGTGCTATCATTATCGGTTCCGTAGCAGGACTTCTCGTCTGCTTCGGTGTATGGTTCCTTGACAATGTACTTCGTGTTGATGACCCTGTAGGTGCTGTCGCAGTACATATGATGAATGGTATCTGGGGAACAATCGCTGTTGGTCTTTTTGCCACAAACAGTGCTCCGGGATATTCAATTGCTGATTCAAAGGGTAACGAGCTCGTAGGACTTTTCTACGGCGGTGGATTTAAGCTTTTAGGACTCCAGCTCACAGGATTTGTTTCTGTTGCAGCATGGACAGTAGTTACTATTACAATCGTATTCCTTGTTATCAAGGCTACACTGGGACTTAGAGTTTCAGAGGAAGAGGAAATCATCGGACTTGACCCAACAGAGCATGGTCTTCCATCAGCATACGCAGGATTTGCTATCATGGATGTATCAGGTGATGTTATGGATGTCAATGAAAATACAGATCTTGGTTCTTCTGAGTATGCAACAGCTTCTGGCAAAGAAGGATGCAGCAGTGCCTGTTGTAAATGCAACAACACCGGCTTCAGCAAGCGGTATTCACAAGGTTGTTATTATTTCAAAGCTTACAAAGTACGACAAGCTTCGTAAGGCTATGAATGACTTAGGTGTAACAGGAATGACAGTGACACAGGTTATGGGCTGCGGTATCCAGAAAGGTTCCGGCGAAAAATACCGTGGAGCTGAGCTTTATGCGACATTACTTCCAAAGGTTAAGGTTGAGGTAATCGTTGGCAAGATTCCGGTAGAAAAGGTTATTGAGACTGCTAAGAAGACTCTCTACACCGGACATATCGGAGATGGCAAGATCTTCGTTTACGACGTGGCACAGGTTGTCAAGGTTCGTACAGGCGAGGAAGGAATTGAGGCATTACAGGATGTAGAGTAATGCAAATTATTATCTAATCCCCTTAGCATATATACATCAACAAAACCCCGAGGATATGATCCTTGGGGGTTTTGCTTTAGATAATTAAGTTGTGAATCGTAATGGTTAACGATGAGTGTTACCGGATGAACCGGAGCTGCCGGTATCATTACCACCTGAACCGGAGCCACCGGTACCGGAAGCACCGGCTCCGGAACCGCCAGAGCCAGTACCAGCACGAGCCAGCACCGGTACCAGTTCCAGCCCCACCTGTCTGTGCTCCAGCCGCAGTGCCATCAGTACTGCCCGGTGTAGTACCGGAATTGGTAGGATCCGTGGTGGTTGGTGAGCTGTTAATCAGCGATGTTGCATCATGTAATGTACATACGGTATTCATGAACGTATCATCTGCCATGAATTCATACTCAGGGCTGCCTGATACAGCGCCTGTTATAAATACCTTTGATGTTTTATTCGGACAATACGGACCGGCAATGGCTCCCGAATCTGCACAAATCTCAAGTGCAACATGATGGTCGCAGCTGTCTGTCGGCACAGTGTCCGTATCAAAATATTCGGTTGTCAGCATTGATCCTCGAGGATCATTGTCACATGTTCCCTCTAAAGGAACAAGCACTGATTTGCTGCATACCGTGGTATTTGTTATACCATCCGGCTGTACAAAGTCTTTGGTTTCAAGTCCTTCATGGATTCTGCTCATGGCATTCCTCCATATATTCTTAGGATAGGATGTGAGCTTGCCGGACTGTTTTGAGTTGTCATCATAGCCGCCCCATACGACACATGTGTAGTATGGTGTGTAGCCTGCCCACAGGCAGTCGCGGTTACTGGTTGTGGTACCGGATTTACCTGCCTGGGCTATCTGGCTGTCAAAGTGCGCCAGCTTTCCGGTTCCCTGTGTCAGAACATCCTTCATGGCATCTGTAAGAAGCCATGCCGTAGTATCCTTGATTACAGTACGTGTGTCCTGTGTATTGGTCTTGTCAAGTAATACATTGCCATCGTGGTCAAGAACCTGAGTGTAGAACTTTGGCTCTAAGTATACTCCACCGTTGGCTATAGTAGCATATGCACCTGTGAGCTCAAGGTTTGTGACACCCTTTGTCAGTCCGCCGAGCGCCAGTGACAGGTTTTTGTCGGAATCGGTGAGAGTTGAAATACCGAAATCCTCCGCATATTTGTAACCAAGCTCAACCCCGATATCCTGTAAGGTTTTGACTGTTACAATATTGATGGACTTTGTTATTGCCCAGCGGATGGAGGTAAAGCCTCCGAAAGATTTGTCATAGTTGTTAAAGGTTTTTGAACCTACTGTAAACGGTGCATCATCCTGCACGGATGCAAGTGTTTTGCCGCCTGCATCGAGAGCAGCAGCATAGCAGCCGATTATCTTGAAGGTAGAGCCGGGCTGTCTGCATGTATCTGTGGCTCTGTTCCATGTTCTGTTGCCGGATTTGTCACCGCGACCGCCGACCAGTGCCTTTACTTCACCGGTGCTCTGGTCGATGACTGTCATGGCAACCTGCGGCTCCAGCGTGATATTTACAGCTTCAGAACCCTCCACAATTGAATCGCCCTCCTCAAGTACATCCTGCTCGTACTGTGCAATAGCTGCATTGCATTCATCAGGGCTTGAGTAGTTGATGCTGAAATCATCATTGTTGGTTTTCTTCTTATAAAAAGAGAGCATGGTCTGGTTTGTGTAGGTCTTGTACGAACCGTCTGCCTTTTTTACTTCGAAGGAAAGCTGGAACGAATACTTTGCGTCGGACGGATAGTTGGATGGATTGTTTGCCTCCTCGTCGCATATAGTCTGCATAGTAAGGTCCTGGGTCGATTTGATAGTCAGTCCGCCCTTGTAAATCAGCTTGTAGGCTTCTGTCTCAGAGTAACCGGCGGCTGTGAGATCGTCGAACACGTTGTCGATGAGCGCATCAATAAAGTATGTGTTCACAGAGCCTGAGCCTGTGGTGTTGTACTCAGCAATTCTTGAGTAGACATCATCGGCCATGGCCTCATCATATTGCGCCTTGGAGATATAGCCCGATCCTTCATGTTATTTAACACCTTTTCACGTCTCTTGGCATTTTGTCAGGGTGTGTGATAGGGTTGTAGCCGGATGGATTCTGAGTGATACCTGCGATGACAGATGCTTCAGAAAGCGTGAGCTCTGAGACATCCTTGTTAAAGTACTTCTTGGATGCGGCCTGCACACCGAGGGTATTTGCTCCCAGATTGACCGAATTCATGTAGTTTTCAAGAATCCAGTCCTTGTCGTTTACCTGCTTTTCGAGCTCAAGGGCAAGGTACTGCTCCTGAATCTTTCTCTGAAGCTTTTCTACAAAGGAAGTTTCGCTTGTCCAGCTGGTCAGTACGTTGTTCTTGATGAGCTGCTGTGTTATTGTGCTGGCTCCCTCACTGAATCTGCCCTTTGACAGACCGGAGATAAAGGCTCTTCCGATACCATGCAGGTCGATGCCGTTGTGGTCGTAAAAGCGTTCATCCTCGATTGCAACAAAAGCATGCTGCAAATCCAGCGGAATCTCATCGATGGTGACATACTGCCTGTTTGCCCCCGACCTACGAGTGTGGCGGTTTCTTCTCCGTTTGCCGCCAGAACGGTAGTTGAGTAGCCGGTAGGAGTGACATCGATCTTTGATATGTCAGGTGCGGAATCAATGATTCCCTTCATGACACCGATTCCTGAACTGATGCCGGCTGCGCCTGCTACAATTACTACAACCAGAAGAATCTTTAGAACAATGAGCTTGAACTTGTTTTTGACCTTAGAGCTCTTATTGTCATATTTCCGGAGCAGCTGCATTGTAGCTTTTTTGCCGTAATTCATATATAGGCCTCCTTGTCATTATAAAGATTTGTAATCTTGTTTGTATATACTGTGATTAGAAAATAAACAGTATACATTATTATATCAAATATAGCATTTAAATGCAATTTACAGATTGGTTTTCATATTATATAATACAGGTAACAATTACAGCTCAATAAAGTGTCTTTAAGATGCATGAGTGTAATCAGGCAATATCAGGATGGAAAGAATATCATATGTCAGAGAATACTATAAGCCTGTACGTGTACAAGGGCGGACAGGGTGAGATAACAGAGAAGAAATCGAGGTTTATAGCAACCGTAAGGCCGGTAGAGTCTGAGGATGAGGCTGTAAGCTTTATCAATGAGACGAAAAAGAAATACTGGGATGCAAGGCACAACTGCAGTGCCTTTGTTATAGGAAAGAGACAGGAGCTGACCAGATGCTCGGATGACGGGGAGCCTGCAGGCACCGCAGGCCGTCCTATGCTTGATGTGCTCCTTAAGGAAAATATCCACAATGCCGCTGTTGTTGTAACGAGATACTTCGGTGGGGTGCTGCTTGGCACAGGCGGACTGGTGCGTGCGTATCAGCAAGCCACAAAGGCGGGGCTTTCAGCAAGTGAGATAATAGAGAAGAAGGATGGTGCAGTACTGTTTATCAGGACGGACTATACCGGGATCGGAAGACTTCAGTATCTGTTTGCACAGGAGAAGATTACGGTGATGGACACAGCGTATGAGGCGGATGTGCTCGTGAAAGCCGTTATCCCGGAAATTGATAAAAACGCATAGAGAAAACAATCATAGCGCAGACAAACGGCACGGCAAAGCTTGAGTGGGGCGATGAGGTGACATTTGCTGAATATGATGGCGAGGTGTTGCTGTTTAAAAATTAGCCGGTGCTCACATTTTAGCAGGACAAGCAGAATTTATATTCAATTACATTTAATTAAAATAAAAAAATGCTTGACACTATATAGCCACATGTGTATAATATCATTTGTTGAGACAACACATTGGCCCATCGCCAAATGGTAAGGCAACGGACTCTGACTCCGTCATTTCAAGGTTCGAATCCTTGTGGGCCAGCTAAAGAGAACTTCGATAGAAGTTCTCTTTTTTTCTTGTGTAATAATGCGATTTGTTATAAAATAAAAACGTATATGACTTAAATAGTTATAGAAGGATGGTGTAATATGAACAAGAATTTTTTGAGAATTATTAATCTTATAGAAGAACTCGGCTCTGAAAAAAAGACACCAATTACTATACAGCAATACCAGGATATCATTAATAAAAGCTCAAATCTTTGGATGTCCAATGGTGTGGATGAAGCGTTTAGATTTATCAGAAGTTACTTCAATTTTATAGACTAGAGGAATTAGATATGGCTTTTCATTTGACAGCAGAATACGTTACAGCGAGGTGGATTCGTCATGCAGACTGAGCCTTACAGGGCTTACCAATTATTTTCAGGACTGTAGTGTGTTTCACTCACAGTCACATGATGTGGGAATCAGATTTCTTGCGGACAATCATATAGCATGGGTGCTTTCATCATGGCAGATATGCATAAACAGGCTTCCACTGCTTAATGAACAGGTAAAGATATCCACATGGGCATATGGTATGAAGGCGTTTTACGGTTACAGAAATTTCACACTTGAAGATGCAGGCGGCAGCACACTGGCATATGCCAATTCTGTCTGGGTACTTGTTGATACACGAACCGGCAGACCGGTGAAGGTGCCTCGGAGTTTGCGGATACATACGGTCTTGAGCCGCAGCTTGAGATGGAGTGTGCAAAGCGCAAGCTTCATATTCCTGATGATATGGAGAAAAAGGGTGAGATTGTGGTTCCTCAGTTTTTATATACAGCAACCATCATATGAACAATGAGAAGTATGTTATGCTGGCGCAGCAGCTTCTGCCGAATGATTTTGAAATATCTGAGCTTCGTGTGGAGTACAGAAAAGAAGCAAAGCTTGGTGATACAGTTATATCATACGTGAAGTACACATCAAAGAGTGTGACAGTGGTGCTTGCGGATACGGATAAAACCGTATTCGGTGGTGGAGTTTTGAGTAAGCCGGTACCGGGAAAATAATTATAATTCCATTATTTAACAACGATACAGTTTTGATACAGAAAGGACGGAAAAACATGAGATTAGGAGAATATCAGGAGCTTGTATGTGTAAAGAAGGTTGATTTTGGCATATATCTGTCAACATCTTCGGCTTCGGAGGAAAGGGTACTGCTTCCGGCAAAGCAGATTCCGGATGGAGTAAAGCAGGGGGATAAGCTTAAGGTCTTTGTATACAAGGACTCTAACGACAGACTTATTGCTACGACAAACGAGCCAAAGCTGACACTTGGAGGTTTAGCAGTGCTTACTGTCAAGGAGATGACTAAAATAGGGGCGTTCCTTGACTGGGGCTTGAAAAGGACCTGTTTCTTCCTTACAAGGAGATGGTCAGAAAGGTCAGCGCCGGAGATGAGATACTTGTTACATTATACATAGATAAAAGCCAGAGGCTTTGCGCTACCACAAAGGGTATTTACCATATGCTGAGCACCGATTCGCCATACAAAAAGGACGATATGGTTTCAGGCCGAGTGTATGATTTTAGCGACAATTTCGGTACATTTATCGCTGTGGATGACAAATATTCAGCCAAGATACCGGTTTTGAGAATGCCGCTTATCTGAAGCTTGGAGATGTGATAGAGGCAAAGGTCACTGATGTCAAGGCGGATGGCAAGCTGGACCTGACAATGAGGGAAAAGGCATATATTCAGATGGATTCCGACTCTGAAAAGATCCTTGAGCTGCTTGATTCATACGCAGGTGTGCTTCCGTTTTCGGAAAAGGCAAGCCCGGAGGTAATCAAGAGAGAAACAGGACTTAGCAAAAATGCATTCAAGCGTGCAGTTGGTCATTTATATAAGGAAAGAAAGATTGATCTCACGGATGGCAAAATCCGTCTTAAGAAATAACAGTCTTTTTAATAAATTTTAACAGGAAAGAAGGACAATAACATGAAAAACGTTATCAGTACAGACAAGGCACCGGCAGCAATAGGACCATATTCACAGGCTATCGAGGTAAATGGTATGGTATATACTTCCGGAGTGATACCGGTAGTTCCGGAGACCGGTGAGATTCCTGAGGGCTCACAGGCACAGGCTAAGCAGGCATTTACAAATCTGTCACATCTGCTTGAGGCAGCAGGAACAAGCATGGACAATGTGGTAAAGACTACAGTTTTCATCAAGGAGATGAATGACTTCGGTGCAATAAATGAGGTATATGCCACATTTTTTAACGGAGCATACCCTGCAAGAAGCTGTGTTGAGGTTGCAAGGCTTCCAAAGGATGTAATGCTTGAGGTTGAGGCTATTGCTGTAAAATAAAATTATTACATAAGTATTTCATGCGACATAAGTCCTATTCGTTGGAAAAAGTCAAGATTTTCTTAAGAATTCACTAAGAAAACGTTGACATATATATGTTGCTTTGTTATAATGACAAAGTAATATTTGTAACAAATTCGTAATAACTGTTACAAATTCATACAACGGAGGGTAAAATGAAAGTAAATTATGTGAAACTCACAGCCGGGGTACTTACAGGTTTTATGGCTCTGTCATCAGTGCCATATGCAGTATATGCGGCTGGACCTACTGCAGGAGTAGCTAGTTATACATCAGATATTGTTAGTACATCAAACACTCTTACAGCCGGTGTTACATCTATGTTGACAGATGTAATGTTAAAAGGTGATGAGACATCAGAGACTGCAACAGATGTTGCGACAACAGATGCTGAGCCGGTTAAATCAGCATATGCTGATACAGCAGTTGCACAGGTTAGCGACAGCGTTAATATACGTGCGAGTGCAGATGAAAACAGCGAGTCTCTTGGAAAGCTCTATAACAATGGAATTGGAACAGTACTTGAGACAACCGATAACGGATGGTACAAAATCCAGTCCGGTTCAGTAACAGGATATGTAAAAGGTGATTATGTTGTAGTTGGTGACGATGCACTCGTACAGAGCGCAGGCCGTCGCGTGGCAACAGTCAATACTGAGACACTCAAGGTCAGAACAACAGCATCTACTGATGCAGAAGTACTTGGTCTCGTGTCCGGAGAGGATGATCTCACAGTTGTGGATGAGTCAACAGACGGATGGGTAGGTGTATCTACAGCAGACGGTACCGGATATGTATCTACAGATTATGTGACACTCGATACAGAGTTCACTTATGCTGAGGCTAAGGAAGAGGAAGCAGCAAGACTTGCCAAGGAAGAGGCAGAGCGTAAGGCGGCTGAGGAAGCAGCCAGAAAGGCTGAAGAGAAAGCTAGAAAGGCTGAGGAAGCAAAAGCAGCCAAGGCAGCAGCAAAGAAGTCATCTAAGTCTTCAAGCAAATCATCAAGCAGTTCTTCATCAGAGAAGAGCTATAGCGCACCAAGTGGTTCAAACGGACAGGCTGTTGTTAATTATGCATCACAGTTCGTTGGCAATCCTTATGTTTACGGTGGCTCAAGTCTTACAAACGGAACAGATTGTTCAGATTTGTAATGTCAGTTTATGCACAGTTTGGCATCAGCTTACCACATAGCTCATCAGCAATGAGAAGCGTTGGATACGGTGTGAGCACAAGCGATATGCAGCCTGGAGATATCATCTGCTATATCGGACATGTTGCTATCTACTGTGGTGGAAACACTATTGTACATGCAAGCAATCCATCAGACGGTATCAAATATACATCACCGGCTAACTACAAATCAATCATTGCAGTTAGAAGAATTTTCTAATAAATTCATGCCGGATAGGTAAATATGAATCTATAAAGACCTTCATCTCATCGAGATGGAGGTCTTTTTTACATAGAGAAACTTTATTTTTGTTTATGATATTTGAAATAAGTAGCCTGTATGATATGCATATATGTTTAAAAACGGGACTAATTTAAACAGAATGGAAAACAGGGCTGTCAAGCGTAATTTTTATCACATATATCAAAATAGCAACATGCACAAAAAAGTTGATATGCTAAACCAGGTAAATTCGGATTGGGGATAAATGTGGATAACTATCAACAAAAGTAAACCTCAAAGTGCCCTAAAAATGAGTTATGCACGGAGTTATGCACATTATCCACATTTTTGAATGTGAGCAAAAGAACAACTGTTTTGTAAAGTTCTGATAAAGTTGCACTAAATTAGTAATATTTCGGAAATAATATTGACATTTTAATTGTAAATAATATGATTAAAATGCTTTATAATTGTCGGACAACTTGAAAAGTGTTGATTATGTAAGTTAATTTTGTTATACTTAAAATTATGATTAAAAAGATAGATATTGCAGGGCTACAACTTGATAACTATACAGTACGCGAGATGCTCATGAGAGTCGACAGGCGTATTTCAGAGAAGATACTCACTACAATAGAGGAAGTGAATATGGATACGCTGGCATTGGCGGAGTCTGATGAAGAGGTGAAGCAGGCGCTGGAGGCATGCGATTATACTGTCATTGCGGATGAAGGCATACTAAGGGCGGCATCGGCAGATACCTTGCAGCGTCGGCATGAGATAGAAGATCATGACTTCTTTATGAGCTTTTAAGCGGCTTGAGAGAAATGATAAAAAATCTTTGTGATTGCAGAGTCACAGAAAGCTGTTGATGAGGCTGAGGAATTTCTGCTTGGATTATTTGACAGAGCGCGAATATCTGGCAAGGGTGTTCTTGATGACTCACCGGGATGCAGCGAAAATCTTGTCAATGAAATTAACATCGTTTCACCTGATGCGATTGCATCATTTCTTCCGTCTCCGTCACAGGAGAAGTTCCTTTACACAACAGGGAAAAGCTGTTGATGAACCTCTGGTACGGAATCGGAAATAATAAGTTCATGGGGAAAAAGCATGGATTTATTGGAAAAATAAGAAAAATGCTTGATGTGAAGCGCCTTACGCATCTTATCAACACCTATGAACATAGACAAAACAGTTCAATATAGTTAATTCTTATAACAATAAAAGAAAAAATAAGAGGAAATGTGTAAAATTGTACATTTACCTCTTTATTTTTTTGTGCGAATGTATTAAAATAATAGCAAGTATTTATGCAATTAGTTATAAAGTGACTGTGAGGGCAATGCACAGTTACAAAAAGGGGAGAAGGAGAACGATTTATGATTTCCAATCAGATACTTCAAAATACAATTGATGGCCTTAAAGGAATTACGAGAACCGATCTTTGTGTGATAGATGTTGAGGGCAAGATTCTTGCAGCTACGTTTCCGAATGCAGAGGCGTTTATAGAGCCGGCACAGGCCTTTGTTGCATCACCGGCAGACAGTCGGTGATTAATGGATGCCAGTTTTTCAAAGTCTTTGATGATCACCAGCTGGAATATGTGCTTTTAGCTTATGGTGACAGCGAGGATGTCTACATGATAGGCAAGATTGCAAGCTTCCAGATTCAGAATCTTCTGGTTGCGTACAAGGAGCGATTTGACAAGGATAATTTTATAAAGAATCTGCTTTTTGATAATCTTCTTCTGGTGGATATTTACAATCGCGCGAAGAAGCTTCATATTGATATTGAAGTGCGACGTGTAGTATTTATTGTTGAGACAAACAGGGAGAAGGACGGCAACGAGCTTGAGAAGATCAGAAGTCTTTTCGGCGGCAAATCAAAGGATTTTGTTACAGCTGTTGACGAGAAGAATATAATAGTAGTTAAGGAACTGGCAGAAAACGAGACCTATGATGATCTCAGAAAGACAGCCGAGGTGATTTTGAATCTGTTCAGATCCGAAGCGGATGGGGTACATATTGCATATGGTACTGTTATCAATGAGTTGAAAGAGGTGTCGCGCTCATATAAGGAGGCCAGGATGGCTCTCGATGTCGGAAAAATCTTTTTCGAGGAGAGGAATATTATAGCATATTCCCAGCTTGGAATAGGTCGTCTGATATATCAGCTCCCGATTCCTCTATGCAAGATGTTTATCAAAGAGATATTCGATGGCAAATCGACGATTTTGATGAAGAAATATTATCTACTATAAATAAGTTCTTTGAGAATAGCCTTGAATGTATCTGAGACTTCAAGACAGCTCTACATTCACAGAAATACTCTTGTATATAGATTGGACAAGCTTCAGAAAAGTACAGGGCTCGACCTTAGAGTGTTCGAGGATGCCATCACATTTAAGATTGCCCTTATGGTAGTCAAATATATGAAATATATGGAATCAATGGACTATTAAGGAGAAAGTAATGATTAAACTTGAACATGTCAGTAAGGCATATTCTGCAGGTATACCTGCTCTCAATGATGTCAATCTCGAGATTGATGATGGAGAGTTTGTTTTCGTATGCGGAGATAGCGGATCCGGTAAATCCACTTTGATTAAGCTTCTTTTAAAGGAGCTTGATCCTACAGACGGAACGATTACTGTTGACGGAAGGAATCTGACGCGCATTCGCCACAAGCAGATTCCTAAATACAGAAGAAATGTTGGAGTCGTTTTCCAGGACTTCAGATTATTAAAGGATAGAAATGTTTATGAAAATGTAGCTTTTGCACTCAAGGTTATCGGTGCATCCACAGCGGTTATTAAGAAAAAGGTGCCACAGATGCTTTCTATGGTAGGGCTTGCTGCAAAGTACAAGTCAAAGCCGAGAGAGCTTTCGGGAGGAGAGCAGCAGAGAGTAGCTATTGCAAGAGCTCTTGTCAATGAGCCGAGCATGCTGCTTGCTGACGAGCCGACGGGTAATCTGGACAATAACAATGCGTGGGAGATTATGAAACTGCTTGAGGAAATCAACGAGAAAGGCACAACTGTTATCGTTGTAACTCATAATCTTGAGATTGTTAAGGTTATGAAAAAACGTGTTATCACTATAAAGAAAGGTCTTGTTGTATCTGACAGCAAGGATGGTGATAGTGATGAGGATTAATACGTTTTTATTCAATCAAGCAGGGATTTAAGAATATATTCAGAAACAAGATGTTTTCACTGGCATCCATAGCGACAATGGCAGCCTGTATTTTTATGTTTGGTCTGTTTTATATAGTTGTGACGAACTTCTCAAGCATGGTTAAGACAGCTGAGGAGGGTGTTGCTGTCACAGTGTTCTTTAATGAGGGCACTACAGAGGATGTAATAAAAGCGGACAAGGCTCAGATAGAAAAGAGGGCTGAGGTTGGCAAGGTGGATTATCAGTCAGCGGCCGATGCATGGAGTGATTACCAGAAGGAGTATTTTGAGGGCTACGATGATGCTGCAGCTTCATTTGGTGATGATAACCCTCTCAGTAATTCAGCAAATCTGCAGGTTTATTTGAATGATGTCTCTATGCAGCAGACTCTTGTCAACTATATCAAGGGGCTGGAGGGCGTCAGAAAGGTAAACCAGTCGCAGGATGTGGCCAATACACTGACCGATTTAAATAAGCTTATCAGCTATGTATCGGGAGGTATCATTCTGATTCTTCTGTGTGTTGCGATTTTCCTTATAAGCAACACAGTTACTACAGGTATTGCGGTCAGACGAGAGGAAATAGCTATCATGAAGCTTATCGGAGCGACTGATTTTCTGGTCAGGTCTCCGTTTGTGGTAGAAGGTATTCTCATTGGACTGATAGGATCAGCGATTCCTCTGGGATTGCTCAGTGTCATATATGGAAAGATTTGTGCATATATTGCTAATAAGTTTAGTTTTATAGGAAATATGATGACATTTATCCCGACAAAGGAGATTTTCTCTACACTTGTACCGGTAGCGCTTATACTGGGCGTTGGAATTGGCTTTTGGGAAGCCGATTCACAATTCGGAAACATTTAAGAGTATAATAATAATTATGACGGCCTGGCTCCGATCGGAGACAGGCTGTTTTAAGTTCATATCATAATATAGAGAGGACAGGACTGAAATGGATAATTCAAACAACAACGGCTTAGAATATGATGATAATTCAGATATGAGCGATAAAAAGCCTCATAGAAATGGATTTAGAAATGGGTTCGGTGTCGGGATTGCTACAGGTATAGTGACCACCATTGTGCTTGGATTGATTGTGCTCTTTGCATACACAATGATTACAGGCAGGAGCGTGCATACCGTTGCAAAAAGCGCAGATGTGCTTGACGATAAGACCGTGCAGAAAATCGATGAGCTTGCGAACTACATAGACGAGTACTACTATGAGGATTATGATAAGGATGAGTTGGAAAACGGTCTGCTGCATGGTGTGATGGAGGGGCTGAATGATCCTTATTCGGTTTATTATACCGCAGATGAGTATAAGGAACTGCAAATCAGCACGACAGGCACTTATTATGGTATCGGGGCTGCGTTAAAGCAGGACCCGAACACAAAGCAGGTGACAGTTTCGAAGGTATACAGTGGTACACCTTCTGAGGAAGCGGGACTTAAAAAGGATGACGAAATAGTCTCTGTTGATGGTGTCGAGGCAACATCCGAGGATCTCACAAAGCTTGTTGCCAAAATCAGAGGTAAGGAGGGCACGAAGGTTACGCTTGAAATCAGGCGTGGCGAGGAGGCTGACCCATTTACCGTTGAGGTGGAGCGTAAAATGTTGAGCTGCCATCAGTGGACAGCAAGCTGCTTGACAATGGAGTGGGATATATCCAGGTCAGCGAGTTTCAGACAAACACGGCAAGTCAGTTTGAGGATGCACTTGACGGACTTACAAATCAGGGGATGAAGGGCCTTATAGTGGATTTGCGTGCTAACCCGGGAGGACTACTTACCGCAGTGACAGAAATGGTTGACAGACTGCTTCCGGCTGAATCGGTTGGCAAGCTTCCGGCAGGAACCGTCGTGTATACAAAGGATAAAACGGAAATGTTCAGACATTTGGTGATGACGATGGCAAACAGATAGACTGTCCTATCGTAGTGCTTGTCGATGAAAACAGCGCAAGTGCGTCTGAAATTTTTGCGGGAGCCATGAAGGATTACAATGAGGATGGTTATATTGATGCAACACTTGTAGGCAAAAGACCTTTGGAAAAGGAATTGTACAGACTATTTATAATCTTTCCGATGGTGATGCTGTAAAGATTACCACATCGAAGTACTACACACAAACGGTCACAATATCCACAAAAGGGTATCGAGCGATGTAGAGGCCGATTATGAATATACAGGAGATACAAATGCAGACTATGACATGCAGTATGATGTGCAGCTTCAGAAAGCGATTGAGGTGATGAATGAAAAGCTTAAATAAGATTGCATGCTTTCTCATGCTGTGCTGGATGGCAGTCATCTTTATGTTTTCGGCGGAGCCGGATACCGAGTCGTCTGAGCTCAGCGGCAGCGTCAGCTACCGCATAGTTTCTGTGGTCAATACCATAACCGCAAGCCACTGGGATGAGAAGGAACTGCTCGATAAGGCAGAGCTTATAGACTATCCGGTGAGAAAATGTGCCCACATGAGTGAGTATGCCATTCTCACATTGCTTGGTTTTTTGACATTTTCGTTCTTGCATGGCAGAGGAAGATTTTTGGTTCCGATAGGCGTGACCTTCCTATATGCCTGCACAGATGAATTTCACCAGCTGTTCGTGCCCGGCCGGGCCGGCAGATTCACGGACGTACTGATTGATACCACAGGCGGTATCATTATGCTGCTATTTATTGCACTTGTTACACATGTGGCGCATGCGAAGCATACAGCAGGAGCTGTGAAACAGAAAATATGAAAACATGAAGACACGAAGAGAAGTGCCAAATTTAGTTGCAGTTTTCTAATATAATCGGTATAATAAAGGTATTGACGCTGGCCGAAAACATGGCATATAACATACGTTTTTAATATGTGCCACAACCAGCTTCCCGCCCCGTAAACCCAGGTTTACGGCCGGCACACAGCATGTTACGAAGAAAAATATGAACTGCCACGGGGTTCCGGAAAAAATATGAATGAAACAAAGTGAAAATAAAAAATCACTATCTGAAAAAAATCCCGTGGCTGACTTCATATTTTTCAGAGGAATATACTGTGTGCCAGCCGAACCGCACAACCTGGATGCGGGAAGCGTCATCAAAAAATGCAAAGAAAGAGGTGATTCTGTGGTAGAGTTGGATAATTTCAAGTCCACGCTCCAAGGCTACAAAGCCCCACTACAGGAAGTGAGGGATTCACTTTGACCTGGCTAATAAAGAAGAAAAAATCCAGGAATTAGAGCGAGAAATGGAAGCTCGACTTCTGGGATTACCCGGAGAAGTCACAGAGCAAGATGAAAGAGCTTAAGAGTATGAAGGATGATGTAGCTACATACGCAAAGCTCAAGGAACAGTACGAAGACATAGAGACGATGATTGAGATGGGCTATGAGGAGAACGATGAGTCACTTATACCCGAGATACAGCAGATGCTTGATGATTTTGAGAGCACATATGACGGTATCAGAATGAAGACTCTTTTGTCAGGAGAATATGATAAATGCAATGCGATTTTGAGGCTCAATGCAGGTGCAGGTGGTACCGAGTCGTGTGACTGGGCGGCCATGCTGTTTCGTATGTACTCGAAGTGGGCTGATAAAAAGGGCTTTACCCTCGAGGTACTCGATTCGCTTGATGGCGATGAAGCTGGTATCAAATCTGTTACCTTCCAGGTAAACGGAGAGAATGCATATGGGTATCTAAAGTCTGAAAAGGGTGTGCACAGGCTTGTTCGTATTTCGCCGTTTAATGCGGCGGGAAAAAGGCAGACCTCATTCGTATCATGTGATGTCATGCCTGATATTGAGGAGGATCTTGATATTGAGGTGAAGGACGAGGATATCAGAATTGATACCTACCGCTCAAGTGGAGCAGGAGGACAGCATATCAATAAAACTTCGTCTGCTATTCGTATCACACATTTTCCATCAGGAATCGTGGTACAGTGTCAGAATGAGCGTTCACAGCATATGAACAAGGACAAAGCCATGCAGATGTTAAAGGCAAAGCTGTATCTTTTAAAGCAGGAAGAGAATGCTGCAAAGGAGGCGGGCATCAGAGGCGAGGTCAAGGAAATTGGCTGGGGAAGCCAGATACGTTCGTATGTGCTTCAGCCTTACACCATGGTCAAGGATCACAGGACAGATGTGGAGACCGGTAATGCGGATGCAGTGCTCGATGGCAATATAGATATATTTATCAATGGTTATCTGAAGTGGCTTGCAACACGTTCGGATTAAGGAGGCAAATGTGGGTTTAGTTATAGCTGTGGCGATATTAGCAGTTCTGACAGCTGCCGGAGTGACCGTTTATATTAAAGTCAGACGGTTGTCTGAAAGTCTTCTTGGTACACGATGTCACAGAGGGCATCAATCGTATCAGGGAGAATGTCTCTACGACTCCCAAGTCGGTTTCAGGCATGACGCGCCTTATGGAGCCACAGATAAAAAGGGATTTTCCGGAGTTTGTCTGGGAACAGTTTAAGAGAATGTCAGAAAGAGTGCTTGTGTCAGCACTTTGTGCAATCACGACTGAGGATATTTACAAGCTGGACCGTGAGGCTTCTGATGAGGTAAGACAGCAGGTGCTGGTGCGTATAGACAGCAATGAAGCAGCTGGCTTTACAGAGCATTTTGACGAGATCAGGGTGCATCAGACTGAAATCTCAAACTATGTGAAAAGAGATGGAAGGTGCGTCATCAGTATACAGAGTGCGGTTGAGTATTTTTACTACAAGACTGCCTCGGAAAGCTTATCAGTGGTGATAAAGAGTATAAAAAGCAGACCAGATACAATATGGAGCTTGTATACATACAGGATATAGATATGCTGGATAATGCAGGGATAGGCAGTGCAGTTGGCACTACATGTCCGAATTGCGGTGCTCCGGTCAGAAGTCTTGGAGCAAAGAAATGTGAATATTGTGGCTCATATGTTGAGCCTGTCAATATAAAAGTATGGAAGCTACAGAGCTTTCATGAAGTTGATTACAACCATATCTAAGGAGGAAGAAAATGGGAATTATTAAGGCAGTAAAACAGGCAATTGGAGGCGGCTTTGCAGATACATGGCAGGAGGTTATTGAGCCGGATAATATAGGCGACCAGACAGTCTATGCCAGGGGTGTGCTGGTAAACAGGGGGCAGAATAAAAAAGGCTCTGACGATATTGTTTCAAACGGCTCTATCATTCATGTATATGACAATCAGTTTATGATACTTGTTGATGGTGGCAAGATTGTGGATTACACAGCTGAGCCGGGCTACTACAAGGTGAGCAATTCATCTATGCCGTCACTTTTCAACGGACAGTTTGGGGATTCTTTAAAGGAAACCTTTGACCGTGTGAGATTTGGTGGACAGACACCACAGTCACAGAAGGTTTATTATATCAACCTTCAGGAAATCAAGGGAATCAAGTTTGGTACGAGAAATCCTATAAACTACTATGATACATTTTATAATGCGGAGCTTTTCCTTCGTGCCCATGGTACATATTCTATCAAAATTGTGAATCCGCTTCAGTTTTATGCAGAAGCTATTCCAAAGAATATGGATCATGTGGAGATTACTGATATCAATGAGCAGTATCTGTCAGAGTTTTTAGAGGCATTACAGTCTGCCATCAACCAGATGTCAGCGGATGGTACAAGAATTTCATTCGTCACAAGCAAGGCATCTGAGCTTGGAAGATATATGGCCAAGTGTCTTGATGAAAGCTGGAATCAGATGCGTGGTATGGAGGTACAAAGTGTTGGTATCGCCAGCCTTTCATATGATGAGAAGTCTCGGAGCTCATTAACACTAGAAACGAGGGCGCAATGCTCTCAGATCCATCTATTGCACAGGGGTATATGGTCAAAAATATGTCAGAGGGTGTCAAGAATGCAGGCAGCAACAGTGGTGGAGCTATGCAGGGCTTCATGGGTGTCGGCATGGGAATGAGCACCATGGGCAATATGATGAATGGTTTTACACAGATGGCACAAAATAACAGGTCAGCCGGAATGAATGCGCCGGGAAATGGTGCAGCAGGTATGGCAGCAGGAGTGGCTTCGGGTGCCACACAGCAGGAGGAGGCGTCAGGCTGGACATGTGAGTGCGGACAGAAAAACACAGGTAAATTCTGCAGTAATTGCGGCAAGCCTATGCCACAGGAGATTACAGAGTGGACATGTGAGTGTGGACAGAAAAATACAGGTAAATTCTGCACAAACTGTGGCAAGCCATTACCTGTAAACACAGAGTGGACATGTGAGTGTGGACAAAAAAATACAGGTAAATTCTGCAGTAATTGTGGAAAACCAAGAGCATAAGATGTTGCAAAGCTGTAATCTTTGTGTTAAAATCTTTGAGTCAAGGACAAATGTCGGTGTGTGACAAACACACACCGGCCATTTGGAGGTAACTAAATGGCGGAGAAATCAAACTACTTCGTTTTACGGGCAAAGGCTGTACCGGAGGTGCTGCTTAAAGTAGTTGAGGCAAAGAGACTGCTGGATTCGGGCAAGCTTGAATCTGTGCAGGAGGCAACAGATGCTGTTGGCATAAGCAGAAGCTCCTTTACAAATATAAGGATGATATTTTCCCTTTTTATGAGGGGCGTAAAGGAAAGACAGTGAATCTTGTCATTCAGATGGATGACGAGCAGGGCATACTTTCCGTTGTGCTTAAGTCGGTAGCCGATGCGAAAGCAAATATTCTTACCATACACCAAAGTGTACCGGTAAATGGCATTGCGTCACTCACGTTATCTGTGGATGTATTTCGAGTCGGATGATGTGGATGATATGGCAAAGCAGATTGAGTCCTTAAAGGGCATACATTACGTAAAAATTTTAGCCAGGGAGTAACAAAAAGATGAAGATTGCAGTTATTGGTTACGGCACAATTGGATCAGGTGTCGTAGAAGTATTAGAAATCAACAAGGAAAAAATCGCAAAGAGAGCAGGAGAGCCAATCGAGGTCAAGTATGTGCTTGATTTAAGAGAGTTCCCGGTACACCTATTGAGAACAAAATAGTTCATGATTATAAGGTTATTGCAGAGGACCATGAGATCGGTATAGTTGTAGAGACAATGGGAGGCGTTGAGCCTGCATTTACATTCGTAAAGGCAATGCTTGAGGCAGGAAAACAGGTAGCAACATCAAATAAGAACCTTGTTGCCGCAAAGGGCGCTGAGCTCATTAAAGTTGCAAGGGATCATGGAGTGAACTTCCAGTTTGAGGCCAGTGTTGGTGGCGGAATCCCTATTATCAGACCACTCAACAAGTGTCTCACAGCAGACGAGATTGAGGAAATCACAGGTATCTTAAACGGAACAACCAACTACATGCTTACAAAGATGACAGAGGAAGGCGCAGACTTTGATGAGGTATTAAAGGATGCTCAGGATAAGGGCTATGCAGAGAAGGATCCTACAGCCGACATAGAGGGACATGATCCATGCAGAAAGATAGCCATTCTCACATCGCTTGTTGCAGGACAGCAGGTGGATTTCGAGGATATCCACTGTGAGGGTATCACAAAGATTACACCGAGGATATTAAGTACGCAAAGGCAATGCACCGTGCAATCAAGCTTCTTGCTTCAAGCCGCAAGGTGGGTGACAGCTATACCTGTCTCGTTGCACCGTATATGATAGATGATACACATCCGCTCTCAGGAGTAAATGGAGTGTTCAACGGCGTATTTTTACGCGGAAATGTGCTCGGAGATGCTATGTTCTACGGCAGTGGAGCAGGAAAGCTTCCAACAGCAAGTGCTGTAGTGGCAGATGTTGTAGATATGACAAAGCATCAGAACACAAATATTTATATTGACTGGAAGCCTGAGAAGCTCACACTTGTAAGCTATGATGACAGTGTAAACAGCTTCTTTGTGAGAACTGACTCACCAAAGAGCGAGGTTGAGGCTGTATTTGGACATGTAGACTACATTGAGGATGTGGTTGACGGCGAGTATGCATTCACAACAGGCGACATGACAGAGAAGGATTTTGCCGACAAGGCATCAAAGGTAAACGTTATTAACAGAATCAGACTGTAAAGGACAAAAATATGGTAAAAGGCTTATACACCGCTCACACCGGTATGGTTAATGAGATGAAGCGCATGGATGTTCTTGCGAACAACCTGGCCAATTCCGATACCTATGGATTTAAAAAGAGGGAACCACCTCGCATTCATTTAAAAATGAACTTGCTATAAAGATAAAGGATACATCAAACTACGGACTGCACAAAAATCTGGGCAGCATGACATACGGAGTGCATCTCGGTGAGACGTATACCGACTGGGATGAGGGCAGCTTTAAGGTGACTGACAATCCTACCGACTTGGCTATCGGTGGAAAAGGCTTTTTTGCCGTTGCATTTACTGACAAATCCGGTCAGACAAGTGTAAAGTATACCAGAGACGGTGCTTTCAAGGTCAATGCTGACGGTTATCTGGTCACAGCAGACGGAGACCATGTGCTCAATGCGACAGGTGCATTGAGTGGAGATGGCGGTGAAGCAAACTGGGTAAAGGTAGACCCGAATGAAAAGTTTTCGGTAAACTCACTGGGATATATCACACAGAACAATCAGTTAGTTGGCACTATCGGTGTTGTCGATGTGGATAACTATGACTATATTGAAAAATATGGTGAAAATCTCTACAATCTGACGGCCGGGGGTAATATTATAGCTTCCGATGCCGAAATAGAACAGGGAGCCTTAGAAACTTCAAATGTCAATGTGGTCAATGAGATGGTCAATATGATTACGATACAGCGTGCATATGAAGCCGGACAGAAGGTTATTACATCTATTGATGAGACATTAGACAAGGCTGTCAACAATGTAGGAAGAGTATAAGGAGATATGCCATATGATGAGGGCACTTTACACAGCCGCAACAGGTATGCGTGCTGAGCAGACAAATGTAGATACAATTGCAAACAATCTTTCCAATGTCAATACGACAGGCTTTAAGGGTCAGAGGACAGAGTTTAAGTCTCTTTTATATCAGACGATACAGACCCGTTCTACATCCGAAATGGTGATGCAAAGCCGGTAGGAGCGCAGGTGGGGCTTGGTACCCGTGTGGCTGCAACCACATCCACTTATACTCAGGGTCCGCTCAATTCTACGGAGAGGCCTACTGATTTTGCTTTGGAGGGCGATGGCTTTTTTGCAGTGAGAGGTACTGACAATCAGACCTATTACACGAGAAACGGTGCCTTCACATGGAGCCAGTATGGAAACGGACAGACTATACTTACTGATTCACAGGGCAATCCTGTCATGGATACAAACGGTAATATCATAGCTGTGCCGGCAGGTGTGTCTGCTGAGAAGATGAGCTTTGGAGAGGATGGTGCGGTAGGTTATATGACGGCACAGGGCAATTATATTAATCTGAATCAGCGAATTGCTGTGTATCAGTTTAATAACCCGTCAGGTCTTGAAAAGCAGTCAGGAAGCCTGCTTGCAGCAACAGCCAATTCGGGCAATCCGATGCTTGAAGCTGCAAACCCAGCTCTTAAAAACAGCAAGGTTGTGACAGGATATCTTGAGGGCTCAAATGTGCAGGTAGCTGACGAGATGGTTAATCTAATTGTGGCACAGCGTGCCTACGAGCTCAATTCAAAGGCCATCACAACAGCTGATTCGATGCTTGAGACAGCAAATAATTTGAGGAGATAGTAGCATATGGATATAAGCGCAGTATCAACACTTGCAAACTCAAATAATACATCTGCGGTGGCAGACAAGCTTAAGAATAACGTAAAAAATCTGTCATCAGACTCTACAGAGGACGAGCTCAAGAGCACACTTAAAGATTTTGAGTCTTATTTTGTGGAGCAGGTCATAAAGGAAATGAAGGATTCCATGACACTAAAGAGTGAGGATGAGGATTCCTCTATGTCGCAGTACAAGGATATGTTCATGGATACTGTCATAGAGCAGATGAGTGATACGATAGTGGAGAAGTCCGGAGAAAACATCACACAGCAGCTTTATGAGCAGATGAAGCGCAATTACAATATATAATAATAATTGATAATAAAAAGCCGGTTCGGCATGCTTGCATGTGGTTACCGGCTTTTTTAGTGCAAACTTAGTAATTGCAGATACGCATGCTCTAGGGTATAATATTAAAAAAATAAAACTATTCAGAGTCACAATAAAAACACACAGATACGGAGAAATTCAATTGGAAACCGAAACAGTCACAGGATACGTTGATCATATAATATACAGAAATGCAGAAAACGGGTATACGGTACTTGTTCTTGTAGTGAACGAGGAGGAGCTCACATGTGTGGGTACTTTTCGGACATTGCTGAGGGTGAAAATATAGAGGCTCACGGTGAGTATACAGAGCATGCCACCTATGGCAGACAGTTTAAGGTAGTAAGCTTTGAAGAGAAGGAGCCGGAGGATGAGATGGCTATTGAGAGGTATCTGGGCTCAGGAGCCATACATGGTATAGGACTTGCGCTCGCAGCACGTATTGTCAGGCGATTCAAGAAGGATACCTTCCGCATCATAGAGGAAGAGCCGGAGAGGCTTGCTGAGGTAAAGGGCATTAGCCAGAGAAAGGCTATGGAGATTGCAGACCAGGTCAATGCAAAAGAGACTTAAGGGAAGCCATGATTTTTTTGCAGCAGTACGGCATCAATATGAATCTGGCTGTGAAGATATATAATAAGTATGGCGGAGAGATATACAGCGTGCTCAAGGAAAATCCGTACCGCATGGCGGATGATATCGACGGAGTTGGTTTTAAAACTGCAGATGAGATAGCGGCGAGGGTTGGCATCAAGACTGATTCTGATTTTAGAATAAAAAGCGGTATACAGTATGTTTTGCAGCAGGCTGCCATGGACGGACACACATATCTGCCGATGGAGGAACTTACGAGGCGTGCTGTATATCTGCTCGGAGTGGAAAGCTCGCAGGTTGAGGCACATTACATGAATCTGGCCATGGACAGGAAGATCGTCATGCAGCTAAAGGATGATATAACCCAGATTTATGCTAATACCTTTTATTATATGGAGGCAAACACGGCAGCCATGCTAAAGCAGCTTGATGTGACGTATGATGTGCCTGATATCGAGATAGAGGCTGCAATCAGAAATATAGAGAAAAGACAGAGATGGAGCTCGATGAGCACCAGGTAGAGGCGGTGAAGGAAGCTGTCAGAAATGGCCTTTTAGTCATTACCGGAGGACCCGGAACAGGAAAAACCACCACTATCAACACTATTATCAAGTATTTTGAGCTGGAAGGCATGGATATTTTTCTGGCTGCGCCGACAGGCCGTGCGGCAAAACGCATGAGTGAGACGACAGGCTACGAGGCGCGCACAATCCACCGTATGCTTGAGTTAAACGGCGGCATGGACACAGGAAGCGCAGCTGGCTTTGAGAGAAATGAAAGGAATCCGCTCGACGCGGATGTCATCATCATTGATGAGATGTCGATGGTTGATATATCACTCATGTACTCATTGCTAAAGGCGGTTGTGGCAGGTACGAGACTCATACTTGTAGGAGATGTGAACCAGCTTCCGAGCGTGGGACCGGGCAGCGTGCTAAAGGATATTATTGATTCAGGTGCCTTCCACACGGTAAAGCTTACAAAGATTTTTCGTCAGGCGAGTACGAGCGATATTATAGTAAACGCCCACAAGATAAATAATGGAGAAGAGGTATCGTTAGATAATAAGAGCATGGATTTCTTTTTTCTAAAGAGATATGATGCCGACAAGATAATAAATGTTACATTACAGCTAATAAAGCAGAAGCTTCCTAAGTTTGTAAATGCTACAGAGTATGATATACAGGTGCTTACGCCTATGAGAAAGGGACTTCTTGGAGTGGAACGTCTAAACGGTATATTGCAGGCGTATATGAATCCGGCAGACAAGAGCAAGCGCGAAAAAGAATACAGGGGCACGATTTTCCGCGAGGGCGACAAGGTGATGCAGATAAAGAACAACTATCAGATAGAGTGGGAAATCAGGACAAAATTCGGACTTTGTGTGGATAAGGGCATGGGAATCTTCAATGGAGATACAGGTATCATTGAGGAAATCAACGATTTTGCCGAGACCATGACCATATCATTTGACGAGGGCCGAAAGGTGGAGTATCCGTTTAAGCTTTTGGAGGAGCTTGAACTTGCATACGCGGTCACTATACACAAGTCACAGGGAAGTGAGTATCCGGCGGTCGTTATACCTCTTTTGAGCGGCCCGAGAATGCTTATGAACAGGAATTTGCTTTATACGGCGGTTACAAGAGCAAAGAAATGTGTTACCATAGTGGGTGACGAACAGACATTTTACGAGATGATACAAAACAACTCACAGCAGAGACGCTATAGCGGGCTTAGAGACAGAATAGTGGAGGAGACTATCTGATGAAAATAAGAAAACTTACAAATGAAGAGATAAAAGGGGCATGTGCCTTTGCGGTAAGTATATACAATATCGCAATCAGAGGCTGCTTTCGGACACAGGACTGTCATCGATATTTTGATGAATATATGGATGCAGACAGGCTGACGGACGAGGAAAGGACCGGTGTTCTTGTAGTGTTTGGTGCGTTTGATAGCAATGTGCTGTGCGGAGTGTGCGGCATGACAAACGAGGGGCATATCACCATGCTGTATGTACATCCGCAGTATTTAAGACGTGGAATTGGCAAAAGCTTCTGGAGAGAGTCAGGATATATGCGCGCATGCAGCTTAAGCTCATGCAGGTGTCTGTAAATGCAATGCCGGCATACACGGCAGACTACTTCAGGCGTGTGGGCTTTAAGAGTGCATATCAGGGAGGCTTTTGCGATGGACAAGGCGATATGTACGTTCCTATGACAGCAAAAAGCATATATCAGGTGGAGTATACACCGCGACATATAGCTGATAAGACTTTTATTGCAATTTCAGTTGGCTTCACATGTCTTGTATTTGTCTCAGGCGTGATATATGCGGTATGCGCGGGACTTACTCCGTAACGCTCAGATGCAGTTTTAATGGGCTGCAATAGTTGCCGGTCATACTTTGGTGTGAACAGTAACTAATATTGTATACATAAATATGCATATTTATGTAACAAAAACAGTTGAAAAATCGGCTGTATTATGATACACTTTTTACAATTTAAGCAGATATACTATGCAACTACACTTTATAAGAAAAAAGAGACGCCCTCTTTTTTTTTGCGCAGACGTAAGGTTAGTTGCAGCTAAGAAGCTTATGGTTACAAAGTATAACACGAAAGGGCAGGGTAAAGATGAAAGCATTTTTAATTCTTGAAGATGGTAATGTATTTACCGGAACCAGCATTGGTTCAACAAGGGAAGTCATTAGTGAGATAGTATTTAACACATCAATGACAGGATATCTGGAGGTACTTACAGATCCTTCCTATGCAGGACAGGCTGTTGTAATGACTTATCCACTTATCGGAAATTATGGAATCACACCGGATATGGAGTCAAGGAAAGCATGGCCGGATGGATATATTGTAAGAGAGCTGTCACGTATGCCAAGTAATTTCCGCTGCGAGGGTACTATACAGGATTTCCTTGAGAAAAACGATATTCCGGGAGTGGCCGGCATTGATACACGTGCGCTTACAAAGATTCTCAGGGAAAAGGGTACTATGAACGGAATGATTACCACAAATGAGAATTACAATCTCGATGAGATTATTCCAAAGCTCAAGGCATATACTACAGGCAATGTGGTTGACAAGGTCACATGCACTGAGAAAAAGGTTTTAAAGGGCCAAGGAAAGAGGGTTGCCCTCATGGATTTCGGTGCCAAAAACAACATCGCCAAATCACTCAATGAAAGAGGCTGTGAAGTTACAATTTACCCTGCACACACAACCGCTGAAGAGATACTTGGTGACAATCCTGACGGAATCATGCTCTCAAACGGACCTGGAGATCCAAAGGAGTGTGTAGATATTATAAAGGAAATAAAGAAGCTTTATGACAGCAATGTGCCGATTTTTGCAATCTGTCTTGGACATCAGCTTATGGCTCTTGCAACAGGCGGAGATACACACAAGATGAAATACGGACACAGAGGTGGAAACCATCCGGTTAAGGATCTTGCAACAGGCCGTGTTTATATTTCTTCCCAGAACCATGGATATGTGGTGGACACAGATAAACTTGACCCTAATGTGGCTGAGCCTGCATTTATAAATGTCAACGACGGCACTAATGAGGGACTTAAGTATGTGAACAAGAATATCTTCACAGTTCAGTTCCATCCGGAGGCATGCCCTGGACCACAGGATTCAGCATATCTTTTTGACCGCTTTATTAACATGATGGGAGGTAACCAGTAATGCCAAGAAATAATGATATTAAAAAAGTATTAGTTATCGGTTCCGGTCCGATCGTCATCGGACAGGCAGCAGAGTTTGACTATGCAGGAACACAGGCATGCCGTTCCTTAAAAGAGGAGGGCATTGAGGTATGTCTGGTAAACTCAAACCCGGCAACTATCATGACTGATAAGCAGATTGCGGATCAGGTATATATAGAGCCACTTACTCTTGAGTCATTAAAAGAGATTATCATAAAGAAAAGCGACAGCATCCTTCCTACACTCGGTGGACAGGCAGGACTCAATCTCGGCATGGAGCTCGCTGAGTGCGGCTTCCTTGATGAGCAGGGAGTAAAGCTTATCGGAACAACAGCAGAGACCATCTTTAAGGCTGAGGACCGTCAGGCCTTCAAGGATACCATGGAGAAAATCGGTGAACCAATCGCGGCTTCACAGGTTGTAAAGAATATCGAGGATGGTATCGCATTTACCAACAAGATTGGTTACCCTGTAGTTCTTCGTCCTGCATTTACACTCGGCGGTTCCGGCGGTGGAATTGCTCACGATGAGCAGGAGCTTATCGACATACTTTCAAATGGACTTCGCCTGTCACGTGTCGGAGAGGTTCTTGTAGAGAGATGTATCGCAGGCTGGAAGGAAATCGAGTACGAGGTAATGCGTGATGCCAACGGCAACTGCATCACAGTATGTAACATGGAAAATATCGACCCGGTCGGTGTGCATACAGGAGATTCAATCGTAGTAGCACCGTCCCAGACCCTGGGAGATAAAGAGTATCAGATGCTGCGTACTTCCGCACTCAACATCATCACCGAGCTTCAGATTACAGGAGGCTGTAACGTACAGTATGCCCTCAATCGACTCATTCGAGTACTGTGTTATCGAGGTAAACCCACGAGTTTCACGTTCATCAGCACTCGCATCAAAGGCTACAGGATATCCTATCGCCAAGGTTACAGCCAAGATTGCACTCGGCTATCACCTCGATGAGATCAAGAACGCTATCACACAGAAGACATACGCAAGCTTCGAGCCGATGCTGGATTACTGTGTAGTCAAGATTCCAAGACTTCCGTTCGACAAGTTCCTCACAGCAAAGCGTACACTTACCACACAGATGAAGGCAACCGGTGAGGTTATGAGTATCTGCAACAACTTCGAGGGTGCCCTTATGAAGGCTATCAGATCTCTCGAGCAGCATGTTGATTCACTTATGTCTTATGACTTTACTGGTCTTACAGATGATGAGCTTGAGAAACAGCTTGCAGTTGTTGACGACAGACGTATCTGGGTTATCGCAGAGGCGCTCCGCCGTGGAGTTAAATACGAGCATATTCACGAGATTACTAAGATAGATCTTTGGTTTATCGATAAAATTGCAATACTTGTTGAGATGGAGAACCGTTTAAAGACAGAGGAGCTTACAGTTGACCTGTTAAAAGAGGCAAAGCGTATCGAGTTCCCTGACAATGTTATCTCACAGCTTACAGATATTGATGAGGCTGATATCAAGAAGATGCGTTACGACAACGGCATTGTGGCAGCATACAAGATGGTTGATACCTGTGCAGCAGAGTTTGCAGCAGAGACACCATACTACTACTCAGTATTCGGCAGCGAGAATGAGGCGGCAGAGACAAATCCACAGAAAAAGGTGCTTGTACTTGGTTCAGGACCTATCCGTATCGGACAGGGTGTTGAGTTTGATTACTGTTCAGTCCACTGTACATGGTCGTTTGCCAAGGAAGGCTGGGAGACAATCATCGTAAACAACAACCCTGAGACCGTTTCAACTGACTTTGATATTGCTGACAAGCTCTATTTTGAGCCACTCACAGCAGAGGATGTTGAGAGCATCGTTAATATTGAAAAGCCTGACGGAGCTGTTGTACAGTTCGGTGGACAGACCGCCATCAAGCTTACAGAGGCACTTATGAAGATGGGTGTCAAGATACTTGGAACAAAGGCTGAGGATGTAGACGCAGCCGAGGACAGAGAGCTCTTCGACGAGATTCTTCAGAAGACAGGTATCCCAAGAGCAGCAGGTGGTACAGTATTTACAGCTGAGGAGGCAAAGAAGGTAGCAAACGAGATCGGTTACCCTGTACTTGTCCGTCCTTCATACGTGCTTGGTGGACAGGGCATGAAGATTGCATGGAATGATGATGAAATCGAAGAGTTTATCGGCATCATCAACACAATCACACAGGATCATCCAATCCTTGTAGATAAGTACCTTATGGGTAAGGAAATTGAGGTTGATGCAATCTGTGACGGTACAGATATCCTGATTCCGGGTATCATGGAGCACATAGAGCGTACAGGAGTACACTCGGAGACTCTATCTCAGTTTACCCTGCACATACTATCTCAGAAAAGCAAAAGAGACTCTGGTTGAGTATACAAAGAGACTTGCACAGGCACTCCATGTTGTTGGTATGATTAACATCCAGTTTATCGATATGGACGACAACATCTATGTTATCGAGGTAAACCCACGTTCTTCAAGAACAGTACCATACATCAGCAAGGTTACAGGTATTCCAATCGTAGACCTCGCAGCAAGAATCATCATGGGTGAGACAATAAAGGGCATGGGCTACACACCTGGACTTGCTCCGACAGCCGATTACATTGCAATCAAGATGCCGGTATTCTCATTCGAGAAGCTGCGTGGCGCTGAGATTTCACTCGGACCGAGATGAAATCAACAGGAGAGTGCCTTGGAATCGACAAGACCTTCAATGGTGCGCTTTACAAGGCATTTGAGGGTGCGGGAGTCGAGCTTCCTAAGTACAAGCAGATGATTATGACTGTAAAGGATGCCGATAAGCCTGATGCAGTAGGCGTTGCAAAGCGTTTTGAGAAGCTTGGATACAAGATTTATGCTACAAGAAGTACTGCAAAGTACTTACAGGAGCACGGAGTAAATGCTCTTCGCGTAAACAAGATATCACAGGAGTCTCCAAACGTCATGGATCTTATCCTTGGACACAAGATAGACCTTGTAATCGATACACCTACACAGGGTAACGGAGACAAGACAAGAGACGGCTTCCTTATCAGAAGAAATGCAATCGAGACAGGTGTTTACTGTATCACAGCCATGGATACAGCCAATGCACTTGCACATGCATTAGAGACTGCTTCTGACAAGAAGACACCGGTTGACATTGCAACAGTTAAGAATCTTTAAAAGTATATAGAATATATTTTATCCCCGGACAGTATAGCGGATATGCTGCCCGGGGATTTTTTACAAAATGAAAAATATGATGTGTTATGCCTGTATGAATGCCGCAGGTTATAATAGCATCGGTTTTTGTTAATCTGACGGAATAGTATAAGTAATACGTGTGAAAAATATGCAAAGTTTAATAGAATTTTGACAAATTATTAACAAAACCAATTGATTTTTACATAAATTTGTAGTATAATAACTTTGTTAAAAAATTAACAGCACGGATGTGCAATACAATTTAAAGGAGATAATATAATGGCAAAGAAAGTTGTAATCGCAAGTGCTTGCCGTACAGCAATCGGCAAAATGGGCGGAGCATTAAGCAATACTCCAGCCGCAGATTTAGGTGCAATCGTAATTAAGGAGGCTTTAAACCGTGCAGGTGTTGCTCCTGAGATGGTTGACGAGGTTAAGATGGGTTGTGTTATCCAGGCAGCTCAGGGACAGAACGTAGCTCGTCAGGCTTCTATCAAGGCAGGACTTCCAATCGAGGTTCCGGCTATCACAATCAATGTTGTTTGTGGATCAGGTCTTAAGTGCGTAAACGACGCTGCTACAATGATCAAGGCCGGTGAGGCTGATATCGTTGTTGCCGGTGGTATGGAGAACATGTCAATGGCTCCTTACGCTATGACAAAGGCACGTTTCGGATACAGAATGAACAATGCAACAATCATCGATACAATGGTTAACGATGCTCTTACAGATGCATTCAACCACTATCATATGATGATCACAGCTGAGAATGTATGTGATAAATACGGCATCACTCGTGAAGAGCTTGATGAGTTCTCAGCAAACTCACAGCAGAAGTGTGAGGCAGCTATCGCAGCAGGCAAGTTCGATGATGAGATCGTTCCTGTACCTGTTAAGGTTAAGAAAGAAATCGTTGAGTTCAAAAAGGACGAGGGACCTCGTGCCGGAACAACAGTAGAGACTCTTTCTAAGCTTCGTTGCTGCTCAGGTAAAGAGGGCGGACTTGTTACAGCCGGTAACGCATCAGGAATCAATGATGGTGCTGCAGCAGTAGTTGTAATGAGCGAAGAGAAAGCTAAGGAGCTCGGTGTTAAGCCATTAGCTACATGGGTAGCAGGAGCACTTGGCGGAGTTGCGCCTGGATCATGGGTGTTGGACCGGTAGCTTCTACAAAGAAGGTTCTTGCAAAGACAGGTCTTACAATTGATGATTTCGATCTTATCGAGGCAAACGAGGCATTTGCTGCACAGTCAATCGCTGTAGCAAGAGATCTTGGTTTCGATATGAGCAAGGTAAATGTAAACGGTGGTGCTATCGCACTCGGACATCCTGTAGGAGCTTCAGGCTGTCGTATCCTTGTTACATTATTACATGAGATGCAGAAGAGAGGATCTAACAGAGGTCTTGCAACACTTTGTATCGGTGGTGGAATGGGATGTTCTACTATCGTTGAGAAGTACTAATTTTCTTTGCCAATAGATATATGAGGGGATGCAGGTGCATCCCCTTGTAGTGTGAATTAGTTTATTCGCATCAGTTTATATATATGATTAAGTTATGCTGCAGAGGCTTAGCACTTAAAGCTTTTGCACCATAATATATTTTAGGAGGAATTAAAATGAAGGTTGGAGTTATCGGTGCTGGTACAATGGGCCAGGGAATCGCAAAAGCATTCGCACAGGTAGACGGATATGAAGTAGCTCTTTGCGATATCAAGCAGGAGTGGGCTGAAGGCGGAAAAGACAAGATTGCAAAAGGATATGCAAGACTTGTAGCAAAAGAGAAAATGACACAGGAGAAGGTTGATGGCATTCTTGCAAGCATCACTCCTGGTTTAAAAGAAGATCTCTGCAAGGATTGTGACCTCATCGTTGAGGCTGCTTTCGAGGATATGCAGGTTAAGAAAACTACATTCGCTGAGTTAGACAAGATTGCTAAGCCAGAGTGTATTTTCGCTTCAAATACATCATCACTTTCAATCACAGAGATTGGAAACGGACTTACACGTCCATTAATCGGTATGCACTTCTTCAACCCTGCTGACCGTATGAAGTTAGTAGAGGTTATCGCAGGCGTTAACACACCTGTTGAGACAGTTGATGCAATCAAGAAGATCGCAGAAGAAATCGGAAAGACACCTGTACAGGTTAACGAGGCTGCCGGTTTCGTAGTAAACCGTATCCTTATCCCAATGATCAACGAGGCTGCTTTCATCAAGATGGAGGGCGTTTCAGATATCGCAGGTATCGATGCAGCTATGAAACTTGGTGCTAACCATCCAATGGGACCATTAGAGCTTGGAGATTTCATCGGACTTGATATCTGCCTTGCAATCATGGACGTTCTTTACAATGAGACAGGTGACAGCAAGTATCGTGCATGCCCACTCATTCGCAAGATGGTAAGAGGCGGAAACCTTGGATGCAAGAGCGGCAAGGGATTCTACGTTTACAACGCAGACCGCACAAAGACACCTGTAGACGCACAGTAGGAGCAATAAAGCCTGGTCTCAAAGCGTATAAATGATGCAAGCTTGCTTGCAAAAATTTGTACGCTTTAGAGACGCTAATGGACATGAGCAAGAAGCACGGTAGTGCGGATTGCGAATGTACATAGGATTGCGGGAGCGAAAGCGTAGCAATCCGTAGACTTTATATAACATATATACGTTATAAAATATAGGTCTTATGTAGCTTATACATAAACTATAAAGTTATATAAGAATTCAATAACAAAACAAAAATCAAGGAGAATAAATCATGGATTTCACTTTAGATCAGAAACATGAGATGGCTCGCGACCTTTTCAAACAGTTCGCAGAGACAGAAGTTAAACCTCTTGCACAGGAGACTGACGAGACAGAGGTATTCCCAGCAGAGACAGTTGCTAAGATGGGAAAATATGGATTCATGGGCATTCCTGTACCAAAGGAGTACGGCGGACAGGGCTGTGATCCACTTACATACGTTATGTGTGTAGAAGAATTATCAAAGGTTTGTGGTACAACAGGCGTTATTGTATCTGCTCATACATCACTTTGTATCGATCCTATTATGACATTCGGTACAGAGGAGCAGAAGAAAAAATATGTTCCTGACCTTGCTTCAGGCAAGAAGATCGGTGCTTTCGGTCTTACTGAGCCGGGCGCTGGTACAGATGCACAGGGATGTCAGACAAAGGCCGTTTTAGACGGAGACGAGTGGGTTCTTAACGGATCTAAGTGCTTCATCACAAACGGTAAGGTTGCTGATGTTTACATCATCATCGCTATTACAAGCATCACAGAGGACAAGCGTGGACGCAAGAAGAAGAACTTCTCTGCATTCATCGTAGACAAGGGAACACCTGGATTCTCATTCGGAACAAAAGAGAAGAAGATGGGTATCCGCGGATCATCTACATACGAGCTTATCTTCGAGGATGCACGTATTCCAAAGGATGCATTACTTGGAAAAGAGGGAAGAGGTTTCCCAATCGCTATGCATACCCTGGATGGTGGACGTATCGGAATCGCTGCTCAGGCACTTGGTATTGCAGAGGGCGCATTAGAGAGAACTATCGAGTACACAAAGGAAAGAAAACAGTTTGGACGTTCAATCGCTCAGCAGCAGAATACACAGTTCAAGCTTGCAGATATGGCTACACGTATCGATGCAGCTAAGTATCTTGTATACGCAGCAGCTATGAAGAAGGCAGAGTTTGCTAAGAACCCTAAGGTTTCTTATTCAGTAGATGCAGCAAAGGCTAAATTATTCGCAGCAGAGACAGCTATGGCTGTTACAACAGAGTGCGTTCAGTTATTCGGTGGATACGGATATATCCGTGAGTACGATGTAGAGCGTATGATGCGTGATGCTAAGATCACTGAGATCTACGAGGGTACATCTGAGGTTCAGAGAATGGTTATTTCAGGCTCATTACTCAGATAGTTAAGAGAGCTATCATAACTGTAGAGCTACTTAGAATAAATAAAGGAGAACAAATACATGAATATCGTAGTATGTATTAAACAGGTTCCTGATACAAAGGGTGGAGTAAAATTCAATCGACGGAACACTTGATAGAGCTTCAATGCTTGCAATCATGAATCCAGATGACAAGGCTGGTCTTGAGGCAGCACTTAGAATCAAAGACGAGACAGGCGCAAAGGTTACAGTCCTTACAATGGGACTTCCAAAGGCTGATGCAAGCCTTCGTGAGGCAATGGCTATGGGCGCTGATGATGCAGTTTTAGTAACAGACAGAGTACTTGGTGGAGCTGATACATGGGCTACATCTACTACAATTGCAGGTGCATTAAGAAACCTTGACTATGATTTAATTATCACAGGCCGTCAGGCTATCGATGGAGATACCGCACAGGTTGGTCCTCAGATCGCAGAGCATCTTGGACTTCCTGTAATCTCATACGCAGAGGATATCAAGGTTGAGGGAGATTCTGTAGTCGTTAAGCGTCAGTACGAGGACAGATATCACGTAGTTAAGGCTAAGATGCCTTGTCTTATCACAGCTCTTTCAGAGCTAAATGAGCCTAGATATATGACACCGGGCGGAATCTTCGATGCATTTGACAAAGAGGTAACTGTTTGGGGCAGAGCTGACCTTAAGGATGTTGACGATTCAGATCTTGGACTTAAGGGATCACCTACAAAGATTGCTAAGGCATCTGACAAGGTACCTAAGGGAGCTGGAGAAAAGGTTAACCTTGATCCAACAGAGTCAGTAAACTATCTCATGGAGAAATTCAAAGAGAAACATATCATCTAGTATGGAGGAACCAAAAATGGGTTTAGAAGAATATAAGGGCGTATATATCTACGCACAGCAGGTAGACAATAAGCTTAGCGACATCGCCTTTGAGTTAGTCGGTAAAGCTAAAGAGTTAGCAGCAGATTTAAATACAGAGGTTACTGCAGTACTTCTTGGATCTAACGTAAAGGCTCTTGCAACAGAGCTCGGTGAGTACGGCGCAGACAAGGTAATCGTTGTAGACAATCCTGCACTTGAGACATACAGAACAGAGCCATACGCACAGGCTCTTGTATCAGTAATCAACGAGTACAAGCCGGAGATCATGTTAGTTGGTGCAACAGCTATCGGACGTGACCTCGGACCAACAGTTTCAGCAAGAGTTAAGACAGGTCTTACAGCTGACTGTACAAAGCTTGAGATTGGTGATTTCCCAATCAATGCTATGCCTGGACAGGAGCAGAAGCACAACCAGCTTCTCATGACACGTCCTGCATTCGGTGGTAACACAATCGCAACAATTGCTTGTCCTGACAACCGTCCACAGATGGCAACAGTTCGTCCTGGTGTTATGCAGAAGCTTCCTAAAGAGGCTGGCAGAGCAGCAGAGGTTATCGAGTTCAATCCTGCACTCGAGGAGAACAACCGTTATGTTGAGATCATGGATATCGTTAAGGCAGTTGGCAACGTAGAGAACATCATGGACGCTAAGGTACTTGTATCAGGCGGACGTGGAGTTGGAAGCGCTGAGAACTTCGAGATGCTTCGTGACCTTGCTTCATGCTTCAAGGGTGGTATGGTATCATGCTCTCGTGCAGCAGTAGAGAACGGCTGGTTAGCACAGGATTATCGTAGGACAGACAGGAAAGACTGTACGTCCACAGATTTACTTCGCAATCGGTATCTCAGGAGCCATCCAGCACGTAGCAGGTATGGAGGAGTCTGATCTCATCATCGCCATCAACAAGGACGAGGATGCTCCAATCTTCGATGTAGCTGATTACGGCTTAGTAGGAGATTTAAAGAAGATCGTTCCTCAGCTTACAGCAGCTCTTAAAGAGGCAAATGCTGACGCATAATCGCATAATAATGCAATAAAATTACATTACTAATACATTTAAACACAGTACTGTTTATCGCAGTGCTGTGTTTTTTTTGTGCATAAATATAGCGTAATCTTATAAATATAAAGAGTTTTTTGGGGAAATAAGTAATTTTCTTAATAAAAAAACATCTGTGTGTAAATCGCAAAGGATTTGACTCAGATGTTTATTTGGAAATTTGTTTGATATTAGAAAGCCCTAATATATAGTCAGCGGACACATTATAGTATTTACATAAAGCGAGCAGATGGTGAATCGGCAGTTCATTTGCTCCGCGCTCATATCTGGCATACATTGTCTGGGATGTACCCAGATAATCGGCTATTTGCTGTTGGGTTTTATCGCTATCTTCCCGTAGATTGCGCATTCGTTGAATGTAATCCATATTCCCCCCTACGTACGTGTACATATAACTTAACATAATAAAGATGTTTACTATTGAATTTAGTAAATATTTGTACTATAATTTATGTAGGAAAGATGTTACAGGATTATAAAGAAAGGTAGGTATTAATATGGCTTTAATAAGATGTCCAGAATGTGGAAAAGAAATAAGTGATTCGGCACAAGTGTGTCCAAATTGTGGCTGTAAGACAGAGTTGGGAAATCAAAATGAAATTATGAAAACTTCTTTACTCGCGGATATAGGTTTTACAGTTTTAGGAATAATATGTGCTATATTTGCATTTGTAGCTTACTATACAGTTAGTACGGATGCATTTGTAGTGTTGATTATTTTGGCAGCTGTTTTATTTATTATTGGCTCAGTCTATGGAAGATTAATAAGAAAAAATAATAAGAAATAATATCTTTGAGAGACGTAAGATGAATAAGAAGATAATAACTATAATATTTACTCTAAGTACTATGCTTTTTCTAGTCGGATGTTCTTTTACAAACAATGAATCAAATGGGAGTGATAAAATTATACCTATAATGATTTAGACGAGAATCAAAAAGAAATCATAGATAATGTGTATGCTGAATTAGGTGATTGGGGATATACGTATGAGCCAAGTGCTATTCCGGCGAGTAAGATAAAGTTTTTATGAGGATTCGAAATTGATATTTGCGGCTTTTCATGATTATGGGGGTGGAAATGGTGGAGGCTCTTATTCAGTATATGAAATAGATGAGAATTCTGGAACTGTAAGTGGACATTCATATGACACGCTAAACGAAAATGATGTACTAAATAAACGAGTTTTAGCTGTGGAACTTTTATCGGGAGAAAGTTTTGATGTTGAAGCTTCCGAAGACTCGCAAAAGATATTTTGGCAAATTCATATGGTAAAGCTGTAAATGAGTAATAATATGACTATAACAGAATTGGAGAAAATTAAAATGGGCTATTGCGGTAATTGTGGTGAAAAATAGAAAATGGAGCTAATTTTTGCGGTAAATGTGGTGCGGTTGTTGAGAAAGAACAATCAGAACATGTTTATGATGTTATAGCACCAAAGAACAATAGCGCTAGAGTATGGAAAATTATAATCCCTAAATATATTTGATGATACCGTTATATCTGGTACTGATGCATTATATATAGCTAGACAAAATGGCGATAAATATGATATTTATAGATTTGCAGCAAAAAAAAAAAATTAGATATAGATAAATATCAAAAAAGTGATTCATGATAGGTGTAATGTTCTGTGAATCACTTTTTTACAAATAAAGGAATAGATAAGATGAAGAAAATAAAACTTTACACAATTTTGATGGTTTCTGTATTGCTTACAGCCTGTGGAACAGATAAAAAAATCGAAAAACAGGCAAATAACATAGTGGATGCAGTTGAAAATAATGATATATCAGAACTGGATTTTATCATTAATGGAACTGATGAACTTGCAGAGGATGAAGAACTTGCAGATTTCTTTGAGACAGATACCGAACAAGGAAATGGTCTGATGTCTAAAATAATAAAGCACGATACTATTGAAGTCAAAAAGGTAGGTAAGGATGCTATTACCTACAAAATCACAGCTCCAGACTTATCGAATTTATTTTCTGATATGAAAGCTGGTAATGTTACTGAAGAAAATATAGATTCTTTTATGGATGACTATATATCCGATGCCAAGATGGTTACTAATGAAGTGGATGTTTCGTATACATATGAGAATGAAAAATTTTCGGCAGAATATGATACAGAAGAATTTATTAATGCATTGACAGGAAATATGGTTACAGCGTATCAGGAACTGATTCAGGATGTGCAGAATGAGATAAGTGAGGAGGATAATAATGAAGAGAGTAATTAGTTTTTTTCTTTGTGCAATTATGCTGATGTCATCTGCACATACGGTATTGGCTACAGAAATAACAGATATATCTTATAATACTCTTTCTGTTGAGTTTTCTGATAACCTTGGAACAACAGAAGATCTTAAGGCTATGGTGACAGAAGATCACTTTTATGTAGATGCAGAACAGTTGGGAGACAGACTTGGGTATCAGGTTGAAGTTGGAAATGAATATGTAGCAATTTATAATAAAAGTTTTAGTAATACAGTTCCATATGGTCTTACTGCTTTTTACTATGACAGTACAAAAGTAAGACATATGTTATTTAATAAAATGGTTGATTATGAAGCTCCATTTAAGATTGTTAAAAATTCGGACGGTGTGTGGATTCCATTTGAATTTAGTCTTTTACTGTTAAATAGTTCTGATGTTGTGCTGGATAATCAGGTACACATTGAAATGCCACAAAAGAATATCATAGATATCTATATGGATATATTAAAAAATAACGATAGATATTTATTTGATTGGAAAAGTGATGCCGGGGCTTCTGATGGCTCAATATTTGCCATGGGGACAGGGGCGTATTTTGTGCAGGTATTTAGTGGTATTCTGGATAAAGATGGAGCATCATGGTTACAATTAATAGATAGCTTTAATCTTAAAATGGATAGCTATGACCGAAAATATGCAGAAAGCTTTGCCAGAATGTTTTGTACATACTCAGATGAAGAATTAACTCTTAATGTAGAAGCAATGAAAGAGAAAATGAAACCTTTTAATGGGGATAACTGGGTTACAAAATCAATAAAAACAGTTGACGATATTTTAGATGATAATATTGGAGATTTATCTGAAAAAACAGCAGCTTTAAAGAAAAAGATTGTTGTAGAAAATGGCACATCTGTTGCGAAATTTAACAAATCATATCAGGAACTTGACAAAATGTGTAATACATCAGATTTTTTCTCTGATGTGACAGATCCGTTTTTTATGGCTTCAGAGAAATTTAAGGATGCAACCAGTTTTTTGGATGTGTTTTATAAGATATCAGAAGTTGTTGGATATGCCAGTGAATTTAAAAATCAGGATGAATTTGCAGTAAAATCTTTAGATACATTTATCAAAAATGCTGATTCAAGCTGTGTTATGTCTAAGGCTATGAAAGATAGCATGGAAGAATACAAAAAGACGCTGGAAACAGATATTGTTGCATATTCTGCGTACAATTATCTGATGAATAACATGACAGACTTATTTACAGATACCATAGATATATCAACTACAATACTGGATATGGATTCTAAGCTATACTTGTTAGCGTGGGATATTGCTAAAGGAGCAATTCCTCTTGTCAAAGATAGTCTAAGTAATACGGACTGTTTTTTACAGAGTATGTATGCCGGAGTCGTACAGTCAGACACTTTTGTGCATATATAAACAGACGCAATGATGTGTTTGGAGATGCTAAGAACATAACACCGGAAAATTTGTATGAACTTTCACAATATTGTTATGCATATCTTAAAAGCTGTTATATAACAAGGGATGCAGCAGTAGGTTCATTAACTGAAAAAACAAAGAAAAATAATCCTACATATGCAAGTACTCAGAAGATGGTAAATCAGGAAATTGCAGAGTATTTGATTAAGCTAAAAAATGCGGATAAAACAAATAAGTATGGATGCTATGGATTCCTGCCGGAAAACAATGAACAGTATTTGGGCGAGTATGATGATAGTTCTTTGATAAATTGCCTAGGAACATCTAAAGATGGGGAAGAATTATACAAAGATATTTTAGATATGTACTATTATAAGATTAAAAATCAGAATTGGACGGAAAATGATAACGTCAGTATTTTGTTGAGTGGGAATTATTCGGACTATAAATCTTTAAGTAGCGTAGGGTATGCACTTTTGGATATCGATGGGAATGGAATACCGGAATTACTTATTGGAGACAATGACTCACAATCAGATGGAGTAATCATTGATTTGTATACATACGTAGATGATAAAGTTGTCTATCTTGATACAACATATGAAAGATTTGGAATTAACTTATCTAAAAACGGAAAGATATACAGATATGGTTCTGGTGGGGCGTATAATAATTTTGAAGAAGAGTGTAAAATAGACGAGAAAAATAAAGTACTAGTACCAATTGAGTCGATTGTTTTTGATGGATATTATAATCCAAATTCGCCATGGTATTATGCTACAGGTAATTATTATACAGATTCATATGATTATGATTTAGACAAAATGAAAAACATATCAGAAGAAGAGGCTATGAATAAAAGAAAAGAATTCGAAAATAATATTATTGGCTATTCAATTACCCTCTTTTCAGATTATATTCCGCAATCAGATAATGATAATATTTCATCTAATGCTGGAGTATATGACGAGTTTCTTAAAAATAGAGAATACAAAAATTATATAGCGGATTCTTGGACATTTGGCATTCCAAAACAACATTCAGTTATGGATATAGATGGAGATGGAACAGATGAATTATTAATATACGGAAGTGAAGATTTATGGGAGGATTTAGCTATTTTTTCCTTCAATTCAAATACACAACAAATTTCATTAATACCGGCAATGAATTATGATTCAGATGAACCACAACAAATTAGTGTGCTATCTGCCTATGGAAAAATTAAATACTCTGAAAAATATCATGCAATTGTATATAGCCAATATCAAAACTATAGTAATGGTATTGCTTGCGATTCAATTTCATATGATGTTATTAAGAATGGTATTTTAGATAATGATTTTATAATAGGTTTTGGAATTAATTCTGACACAAGTGAAAAGGAGTATTATTGTGGCACAGAGAACTTAACAGAATCAGAATATAATGAATATTTAGCAGAGTGCTCGGAAATATCTTGGATGGATTTACCATAAAAGTATAGAACATAGTTACTATTAATGATTTGCATACTTATACTAAAGAGTAAATATTTTCAAGTTTTGATAGCGAAGTATTATACAATAGATAAGTATTAAAGAAAATATCCCCTACAATTGATCTCATATATTATGATGGCAAAAGTAGAGGATATTTTTTCCATACACTACTAACATTTTTGATGTACGAAAAGAATACATATAAGCCTTTGATAAGAATGTCATAGGAAATGGAGAATCGAACATGAATAACAATATGGAATATAAAGGATTTTTAGGAAGTGTTGAATTTTCAGAAGAGGAAGCTGTTTTCTTCGGAAAAATAATGAATATACGTTCATTGATATCGTATGAGGGTAAAAATGTAATGGAACTTTCAGAACAATTTCGTGAAGCTGTAGATGAGTATTCATCAATATGTGAGCAACAATGAAACTCTTTAGTAAAAGTGCAGAAATGATATATTTAAATGTAAAATAAGAAAAATTAAAGATGACAAAACGATTGCCAGATGTTACAATCATTTCAAAGCATTATATTTCTATTTATATGGCACCACATTACAGATTTACATAGGTGCATATCACTTTGAAGAGGGCAGACCACTTCGCATTCATTCTACAAAGACATGGAAAATTTTCAATGCTTTATGTTACCAATTAATAGCAGGAAAATGGATATGGCAGATGCAAATGACGCTGTAGGAGTAAATGTATTTGTGGGGAAGAAGCCTTTAGATAATGATATAGCTGCCTTTGTGATTGATATAATCCAATTATCTGCTCACATAACTGAATAGGAGGAGAAAATTGGGTACACAAGACTCAAAAGCAAAAGAGTATTTTGCAGACAATGAGCGGTTTGCAGATCTTTGCAACTATGTATTGTATGGTGGCAGGTGTGTTATCAAAGCTGAAAATCTCGAGGAGAGAGATACTACGGAGGTACTGACAGTATTAGGACTCAGTCTTAATATGATATCAGTGCAAAAGTGGAGAGATATTTTTAAAAATATCCATGTTAAATATACGGGAAAGACATATATCTTTCTTGTGGGGATGGAAAATTAATCAGATATTCATTATGCTATGCCTGTCAAAAACATGATCTATGATGCACTTGCGTATGGCAAACAAGTAAGAGAAGTAGCGAAGAAATATCGTCGTGAGCATGATACCGAAACACCAGATGAATTTCTTTCCGGATTTACCGCAAATGACAGGTTGATACCGGTAATTACCATTACTGTTTAGTTATGTGTAAAAGAATGGAATGGACCTAGAAAATTGACTGATATGCTTGAAGACATTGATGAAGAATTATTACCATTCATTTCGGATTACAAGATTAATTTACTGGAGCCTAAGAGCATAATGGATTTCACAAAATTCGGACACAGCTTAAACAGCTATTTGAGGTATTGCAGAATGCCTCGGATAAGAATAGATTACAGGCTGTTTTGCAGGAAGATGAACAATTTAAGAATATGGACAGAGAAACTGTAGAGGCAATAAATTTATTTGCAGGTATGAATATACAAACCGATGGCAAGGAAGAGGTGATTGATATGTGTAAAGCATGGGAAGAACAGAGAGAAGAAGGTATTGAGCAGGGCATTGAACAGGGAAGAAAAACCGAAGTTTTGACTCGGTGCAGTGTGGAGACTATAGTACTGCAAGAGGTGCACAGAAATTAAATCTGTATATTGATGAATTTAAGAAACAGATGATGGCAGCGGGATTTTCAATACCGCAATAAAACACGGTCCGGCAAATATGCCGGACCATTTTGTTACATTGAGTATCGATAATATCAATAATTGATCCGGAGAATAGATTTTGATTATAATCCGATATATAGTCGCATATTATATATTTACCCCAACATTTACGAAAATTTCAGCACTTTTTACTGTTGTAGGTACTTTTGGTTTATGATAGAATAACACCGTCCGATGAAAGTGGAGGAATTGGATTTCGAAAAGTTAAAAACTTTAGCGCCATGCACCGGCAGGTACGTAAAAATGATGCCGGTTAACGAGGTTTCAGGTTATCGAAAATTCGGCGGATGCCTGGACGCATATATGGATGCGCATCTCAAGCCAAATATGGTGGAGACATCAAAACAAAGCGAGAGAACCATAAAAATCAAGTAGCTATTCAGTACAGAACAGTTACATATTTGTACATTTAAAATTATATATCGAAAAGGAGATCTAACACTATGTGTGGAATTATAGGATTTACAGGCCGTTTAGAGGCTCAGAAGATTTTGACGGAAGGACTCGCAGCGTTAGAGTATCGTGGATACGACAGTGCAGGTATTGCCTATTTCAAGGATACAGGCAAGATTTCTATTCGCAAAACTGTCGGAAAGGTTAAGGATCTTCTAGCTATCTGCGATGATGAGAACAATTCAACCTGTGGAATCGGACATACAAGATGGGCAACACACGGCGGAGTTACCAATGCCAATGCTCATCCTCACAAGGTTGGAAATGTCGCACTCATCCACAATGGTATCATTGAGAACTACCACGAGATTGTAAACAAGTATGATCTTGCAGACTCTCTTATATCTGAGACAGATACAGAGGTAGCAGCGGCTCTTATCAACAAGCTCTATGACGGAGATCCAAAGGCTACTATTAAGAAGGCAGTAGCAGAGCTTCAGGGTTCATTTGCGTTCTGTATCATGTTCAAGGATCAGCCGGGAAAGATTTTTGCTGTCAGAAATGTAAGCCCGATGGTTGCAACATATTGCGATGACGGAGCATTTATCGCATCTGATCTTACAGCGTTTATTAAATATTCAAAGCGCTATTTTATACTTCCGGAGTACACTATCATGACAATGACTGCTGATGGAATCGAAATGGAGGATTTAGAGGGTAAGAAAGTTGAGCCGGATTATCTTGAGGTAAACTGGGATGTAACGGCAGCTCAGAAGGATGGATATCCGCATTTCATGATCAAGGAAATTCATGAGCAGCCGACAGCTATCACAAGGACTATCACTCCAAGAATCAAGGATTCACTTCCTTGCTTTGAGGATGATAATATTCCTGATTCGTTCTTCGAGGATATAAGCGACATAACAGTTGTAGCCTGTGGTACAGCTATGTATGCAGGAATGGTCGGAAAAGCTCTTTTAAAGAACAAGTTTGGTATTCCTGTTTCTGTTGAGATTGCATCAGAGTTCAGATATGAGCAGCCTGTTCTCACAGACAGGTCAATGGTTATTTTTGTGTCACAGTCGGTGAGACAATCGATACCTTAGAGGCACTTCGTCTTGCTAATAAATATACTAAAAAGACGCTTTCTATCGTAAATGTAAAGGGTTCAACAATAGCCCGTGAGAGTAACTATGTACTTTATACACACGCAGGTCCTGAGATTGCCGTGGCAAGTACCAAGGCATACACTGTTCGTGGCAAGCTTTTACGATTGGATGCAAGCTTGGTCTTGTATCCGGCCGTATGACCAAGGAAGAGGCAAAGACATTTATTGAGAATCTGCAGGAGGTTCCAAATCTCATTGAGTCAGTTATCACACAGGCACCTGAGATTGAACAGCTTACGAAGAGAATGACAAATGCTACAAATGCGTTTTACATAGGCCGAGGACTTGATTATGCATTAAGCATGGAGGGCGCACTCAAGCTCAAAGAGATTTCATATATTCATGCTGAGGCTTATGCAGCAGGAGAGTTAAAGCACGGTACAATCGCGCTCATCAGCGAGGGTGTTCCGGTTATCGCAGTTGCTACACAGAGCCATGTATACAGCAAGGTCATCTCAAATATCCGCGAGGTAAAGGCGAGAGGCGCATACGTTATCCTTCTTAGCAAGGATAAGGATATTACAGATAAGTCAATCTGTGATGTGCATATCTCACTCCCACAGGCACCGGATGAGTTTGCGATTTTCGAGTCAGTTATAATCTGTCAGCTTATCGCTTACTTCACATCAACAGGAAAGGGCTTAAACCCTGACCAGCCACGTAACCTTGCAAAATCAGTTACAGTAGAATAAATAATTTCCCCGGACATTTATACGATGTCCGGGGATTTTTTTTCACGCTTGTACGATACAATGCAGCATATGTAAGACATCGATGTATATGTCGGTGATTTGCACGGCACCAACACATTTTGTTAAAAAATTGTTAAAAAAATAACAAAAACTGCTTTACACACTTCTTGCACGGTGGTATGATACATAAATGCGGGTTACTCATACGAGAATCCAGCAGCCATACAATTTTCATGTGCGCTCTTATGCCGTGTGACAGAATCACAGCATAACAGAATTAGGACGAGACCCATATGGGCTTTTACCAAAAGGAGGAAAAACAATGCGCAATTCAAAAACAAACGAACTTGTACTGACAGGTTTATTCACAGCCATTATCATTATCATGGCATTCACACCACTCGGATATATTCCGCTCGTAGTTATCAACGCCACGATTATTCACATTCCGGTAATCCTTGGTTCACTTTTCTGCGGACCTAAAAAGGGAGCATTCCTTGGATTTGTATTCGGATTTACCAGTTGTTTAAAGGCAACTATAGTCGGAGGAACTCTTTCATCCTTTGTATTTTCGCCGGTGCTTGCCGCATCCCTGGTCGGAACCTCAGGTATATTTAAGAGCTTATTCATAGCATTTGTTCCAAGAATTTTAGTAGGTGTTATACCTTATTTTGTATATGTAGGCATCAAAAGGTGCTTGCGTCAGAGAAGAAAAATCTCTGGGGCACAGTTTTAAATGTGCTCATGTCAGTATTCCTTGCATTCGGAGTATATGCATTCCTCGGCAAGATGTCAGAGTCACTTTCACAGGCAGCCGCTTTAGGAATCGGCATAGCAGTCGGAGCTGTAGTATTTATAGTAGTTGAGGCTGTATTTATCAGAAAGAGCACACAGGTTATTCCGTTTGTATATGCAGGTGTAGCCGGTGCCATGACCAATACATTGCTTGTAATGGGCTCAATCTTCGTGCTTTACAAGGATGCTTATGCAGATGCAATCGGTGTGGCAGGAAACGCGGTGCTGGGCGTTATCACCGGAGTCATCAGCTTTAACGGAGTCATTGAGGCAATAGTTGCAGCAATCATCGTATACCTTGTTGGATTGGTTTTAAATACTATCAAACCAATTGCAGCAAAATAAATTCAGATAGATTTAAAATAAATGTGAAATTGTATGTACGGCGGACTGATAAGGTCCGCCTGTTTTATAAGCAGTTGGACTAGGAATGGTAAAAAAGCATTTGAGTTAAAAGAAAGGCATGATATAAGGTGAAACATATGCATGAAATAGACATAATGGATATCGGCGGCTTCAAAATAGGCCAAGCCGAGGACACTAAGGGCTTGACCGGCTGTACGGTATTTCTTTTTGATAAACAGTCACCGGCGGGAGTTGACATAAGGGGAGGCGGACCGGCTTCGCGGGAGACACCACTTTTAAATCCTGTGGCAGACGCAAAGGGTATCCATGCTCTTGTACTGTCAGGCGGCTCTGCCTTTGGTCTGGATGCAGCGGGAGGCGTGATGAAGTATCTCGAGGAGCGCGATATAGGCTTTGATGTGGGAGTCACAAAGGTGCCTCTTGTGGTGCAGTCGTGTATTTTTGACCTGGTAATAGGTGATAAAATGCAAGGCCAGATGGCAAAATGGCATACAAGGCTTGTGAGAACGCTTCCTATGATACCTTTTTACAGGGAAATTATGGAGCCGGAATGGGCGCAACAGTCGGCAAATATATGGGGCGTGAGCGCAGCATGAAGAGCGGAATAGGAGCCTATGCAGTACAGCTTGGAGAGCTGAAGGTTGGAGCAGTGGTGACACTGAATGCACTTGGTGATATATATGACATAGATACAGATAAGAAAATTGCCGGAGCACTGGATGAAAATGGGCTGCTTTTGATGACGAGACAGCGTATTTTGAGGCAGCGGCGAAGATTCAGAATATGTTTACAGGAAACACCACAATTGGTACAATAATAACAAATGCAAAGCTTGACAAGACCGCACTCAACAAGGTGGCATCCATGGCTCACAATGGCTATGGCAGAGCAATCAGACCTGTGCACACGATGGCAGACGGAGATTCAATCTATGCCGTATCAGTGGGCAGTGTGCCTGCCGATATCAATCTGGTGGGGCCAATGAGTGCCTATGTCATGGCAAAGGCCATTGCCAATGCAGCTAGAAGTGCAAAGTCTGTGGATGGCTACAAGGCATTTTGCGATGTAAACAAAAAATGACTGCAGAATAATAATAGTTTTATACAGAGGTGAAAAACATGTTAAAAGGAAAAACAGTAGTTTTGGGAGTGACAGGAAGCATAGCGGCATACAAGATAGCAAACCTTGCGAGTATGCTTGTAAAACAGCACGCCGATGTCAATGTCATAATGACACACAATGCAACAAATTTTATAAATCCAATCACATTTGAAACTCTCACAGGCAACAAGTGCCTCGTGGACACATTTGACAGAAACTTTGAATTCAATGTAGAGCATGTGGCGCTCGCAAAGAGAGCAGACATCTTTATGGTGGCACCTGCATCAGCCAATGTGATAGGCAAGATGGCAAACGGAATCGCAGACGATATGCTTACCACCACAATACTTGCAGCCAAATGTCCTAAGCTTGTTTCTCCTGCCATGAACACCAATATGTACGAGAACAGGATTGTGCAGGACAATATCAAAAAGCTCGAACACTACGGCTTTGAGATGATAAAGCCGGCTGAAGGATATCTTGCATGCGGAGACACCGGTGCAGGAAAAATGCCGGAGCCACAGACACTTTTCAACTACATAATGAGGACAATAGCCTGTGAAAAGGACCTGGCGGGCAAGAATGTACTCATCACAGCCGGAGCAACGCAGGAAAAAATAGACCCGGTACGTTTTATCACCAATCACTCAACAGGCAAAATGGGGCGTGCCATAGCAGAAAACTGTATGCTCCGCGGTGCGCATGTTACACTGGTCAACGCTTCAGTATCGGTTGCGCCACCTATGTTTGTAGATGTGGTAAATGTGACATCGGCTGCAGACATGGCAGACGTGGTGAAATCAAAGGCTGCTGAACAGGATATTATTATCATGACCGCAGCAGTAGCGGATTTTTGTCCATCACATCCGGCTGATGAGAAAATAAAGAAAAATGACAGCTCATATGAGTCTGTAATTGAGCTTGAGCGCACAGAGGACATCCTTTCATACCTCGGAGCACACAAGGCTAAGGGACAGCTCATATGCGGTTTTTCTATGGAAACCCAGAATATGCTTGAAAACTCGAAAGCAAAGCTTGCAAAGAAAAATGCAGATATGATAGTGGCAAACAACCTAAAGGTAGCAGGCGCAGGCTTTGGAACAGATACCAATGTGGTCACACTCATCACGGCTGACGACTGCACAGAGCTTGAAATCATGGACAAGAGCTGCGTTGCAGCAAGGATTATGGACCGGTTGCTGCAGATGTAGAATTACTACACCATGCAGTCCACAGCCGGCAGCCCGGTCACTTCGAGGAAGAGATTTGCAAAGGTCTGCTCATAGTAAGGCTCCACCCAGAGCAGGCCGATGCCGAGCGACAGCACGCAAAGCACAAGCATACCGATGAAGCTTACGTTAATGTAGATGACTTCGAGTATGTTGCCGCGAATCAGCTTTATTGCATGAGTCAGACATGCAAATACTGATAAATCATCACGAGAGAGTACCAGATACAGGTAAAAGGAAACAGAACCAGTACAATAAAGCTGAGCACGGCACTTGCAGCATATAAAGCGATAGCAATTCCCATAGTGTCGCCGCTTAGCTTGAAAAAGTTTTTGGCTACAAGGAAAGGTGCCTTTGCAATCATAGAGATGGCATAATATATGATGTATGCTCCAAAATATCTGTTGGAGTGATTCGTAAAGCAGTAGAATACATCGCTGATACGGCACTCTTTCTTTCTTGCCATATTAAGGTGGAAACGTATGAGTCCCATCTGCAGCACGCCGACCACGATAGATAAAAGCACCTCGGCAATGTAGTAGATGACGGTCTGAACCTTTGTCGCATATACATTTCCGAGCAGGTAGGTAAACGGCAGGTCACTAAACAGATTTATGAGTGTGACAGTGAGAAAAACGCTCATGCTAAGTCTGTATCTTCCGTTCAGGTTCTCTCTTGATATTCTTTTTAATTCTTTGGATTTCTTTTTTGGGTTCATTATATTTCTCCTGAAATAATAGTTTTGAATTAATGCTTAAGTTAGGCTTAAGTTAATGTTTAAATTAATGCTTTGACAATTGTTAGATATATAGCATATACTTGTATGCATATGGTTACACAAAATCACAGGAAGGACCACACATATCATGCAGACAGATGAAACAATCGACAGGTATTTCTATATAACGGGCTGGATATGCATAGCTGTATTTGCGGCTCTTGCGGCAGTGATTGGAGTATGCGGTACGCAGATACTCACAAAGGTGCCTCCATGTCCGCTGCACGCATATACAGGCTACTATTGTCCGGGGTGCGGTGGCACGAGAGCCACATTTGCGCTGCTGCATGGACATCTGATAAGGTCGTTTGTACTCCATCCGTTTGTGCCGTATACAGCCGTTTTTGGAGGCTGGTTTATGCTGTCACAGACACTGCAGCGGATAAGCCGCGGCAGGCTGCACATCGGAATGCACTTCAGGCCATTATATATGTGGCTTGCACTTGCCATTATTGTGGTAAACTGTATAGTCAAAAATATGCTTATATTATTTTGCGGTATTCATCTGCTTAAGTAGCTCATTGTAGTCGATACCGGTCATTCTGGTATTCCTTTAATATACCCTCTATGCTTCCATATTCGTGAAGCATTGCGGCAAACGAACCGATATAGATAATAAGAGTGATAACAACAGCGGCAAACGCAATCCAGAATGAGGTCATAGCCATGCTGCTCATTGAGGTGGCACCGCCTTTTGACAGTAACGCAAAAATCATGGCAAGCGAGCCGCATATGATAGACACATAAATACAGCTGCACGACGCGATAGCAATTATTGAAAGCACAAGTGCTGCAACCTCCATATTGCGTGAGCGTTTATTGTAGAAATTGTTGTTGGGATTAAAGCCCGGCCCATAATTGCTGCCGAAATTATAGTTATAATCCTGATTATAATCAAATTTTTGTGGATCCATAATAAAATTCCTTTCTATAAAGTTGATTTTATTGTATCACTTCATTTATAATACGAAAAGAATAAGTTTTTTAAAGAGGTAAAAAAATGGATATTATTGCTGCAATTGCAGAAGAACTGCAGATTAAAAAAGGACAGGCCGAGGCCGCTGTCAAGCTGATAGATGAGGGAAACACCATTCCTTTTATCGCCAGATACAGAAAGGAGGCAACCGGCTCATTAAATGATGAGGTGCTCAGAAATCTCTTCGACAGACTGACATATCTACGTAATCTTGAGGACAAGAAGCAGACAGTGCTTTCAAGCATTGAGGAGCAGGGCAAGCTTACGGATGAGCTTAAGAAGGCAATCCTTGAGGCACAGACACAGGTGGCGGTTGACGATTTGTACAGACCTTACCGTCCGAAGAGAAGAACCCGTGCCACAATCGCAAAGGAAAAGGGCTTAGAGCCACTGGCACAGACCATTTTAGCGCAGGAATCGTCTGTTGATATCATGGCAGAAGCAGCTAAATATGTGGATGCAGAAAAAGACGTGGCAGATGAAGCGGCTGCACTTGCCGGAGCAAAGGATATCATTGCAGAGAACGTATCCGACAATGCCGGTTACAGAACAAAAATCAGAGAGCTTACCATGCAAAGGGGCGTCTTATATCGACAGCCAAGGATCCAAAGGCGGAGTCTGTCTATGAGATGTACTATGAATTTGATGAGGCTCTTTCCAAGGTGGCAGGTCACAGAACACTCGCAATTACTCGTGGTGAGAAGGAAAAATCCTCACAGTAAAGATAGAGGCACCGACAGAGGATATCATAAAATATCTTAAAAAGCAGGTTATCACAAATGATGGAGCGCCTACAGCAGCCGTACTTACAGAGGTAGTGGAGGATGCGTACGACAGGCTTATTGCACCTGCCATAGAGCGTGAAATCAGAAACAATCTGACAGAGGAAGCAGAGGATGGTGCCATAAAGGTATTCGGAAAGAACTTGGAGCAGCTTCTCATGCAGCCTCCAATTGCAGGACAGGTTGTGCTTGGATGGGATCCGGCATTCCGTACAGGCTGCAAGATTTCTGTCGTAGACCCTACAGGAAAGGTGCTCGATACCACAGTAATCTACCCGACAGCACCACAGAACAAGGTCGAGGAGGCAAAGGCCGTAATCAAAAAGCTCATAGACAAGCATCATGTCACTCTTATCTCACTCGGAAACGGAACAGCATCGCGTGAGTCAGAGCAGGTAATTGTCGAGCTGTTAAAGGAAATTCCGGTAAAGGTGCAGTACATCATAGTAAATGAAGCAGGTGCGTCAGTATATTCAGCCAGCAAGCTTGCCACGGAGGAGTTTCCGAATTTTGATGTGGGACAAAGAAGTGCCACATCCATGGCGCGTAGACTTCAGGATCCGCTCGCTGAGCTTGTAAAGATTGATCCAAAGTCAATCGGAGTCGGACAGTATCAGCACGATATGAACCAGAAAAAGCTCTCAGAGGCACTCGGAGGAGTTGTAGAGGACTGCGTAAATAAGGTTGGTGTAGATTTAAATACGGCATCAGTTTCACTGCTTGAGTACATATCAGGCATCTCAAAGACCATTGCCAAAAACATCGTGGACTACAGAGAGGAAAACGGTAAATTCACATCACGTTCACAGCTTCTTAAGGTAGCAAAGCTTGGACCGAAGGCATTTGAACAGTGTGCAGGCTTCATGCGTATCTCAGACGGAAAGAACCCGCTTGATGCCACAGGCGTGCATCCTGAGTCATATGATGCCACAAAGGCAGTGCTTGAAAAGCTCGGCTACACAATGGAGGATGTAAAGAACAGAAATGTAGTTGGAATCTCAAAGAAGGTATCTGATTATAAGGCGCTCGCAGACGAGGCAGGAGTTGGTGAAATCACACTGCGCGACATCGTTAAAGAGCTTGAAAAGCCGGCAAGAGACCCGCGTGAGGATATGCCAAAGCCAATTCTAAGAAGCGATGTCCTTGAGATGAAGGACCTCACACCGGGTATGGTATTAAAGGGAACAGTCAGAAACGTAATAGATTTCGGATGCTTTGTGGATATAGGAGTACACCAGGACGGACTTGTGCATATCTCAGAGATATGTGACCGCTATATCAAGCACCCGCTTGAGGCTGTCAGTGTAGGAGACATAGTAGATGTGCAGGTTATGAGCGTTGACCTCAAAAAGCAGCGTATCCAGCTTACCATGAAAATCGGACAGGGCACAGACAAGGCCGGTAAGTCAGAACACAGCGGCAGTGGCAAAGACTGTGTTGCCAACAAGGCTGACAGAAGTAATAGAAATAACGGTGGCAGGAATAGCAGAAACGATAGAAATAGTACAGGCAGCAAGAATAATAACAACAGAAACAAAAGCCACACTACATAAAGGGCAAGAAAAATAATTTCTTTGACAATATTATTCTTGATAATTAAAAACACCTTGACAAAACACTTCAAAGTGCATATCATAAGTTTGTAAAAAAATAGGAATTCTTCGGCAGGGTGCGATTCCTACCGGTGGTACAGCCCACGAGCCGCAAGGCATGATTCGGTGTGATTCCGAAGCCGACAGTATAGTCTGGATGAGAGAAGATTATTAGGTGTCATTACACTGTGATATTAAGTCCCGGAAGATTTTCTTCCGGGATTTTTAAAGCCGCTATTCAGATTTTAGATAGCTGCACTCACAATATCCTCGGGATTCCTTAAGCATCAAAGGAGTGTAAAATGGACGTAACAACAAACAACACAAAATCAAAAGTAAACATCAGACTTTTAGTCGGCACAGGAATGTTAAGCGGACTTGCATTTGTACTTCAGTACCTCGAGTTCCCAATTCCAATCATGCCGGGCTTTATTAAGTTTGATTTCTCAGACCTGCCTGCACTTATCGGCGCATTTGCATATGGACCGTTAGCAGGAGTGATTGTAGAGTTTATCAAGAACCTGCTTCACTGTACAGTAACACAGAGCTTTACGGTAGGAGAGCTTTCAAACTTTATTCTTGGAGCAGTATTTACAGCAACAGCAGGACTTATCTACAAGAAGAATAAGTCAAAAAAGGGTGCAATAATCGGCGCTGTAGTCGGTTCAGTGGTAATGGGAATCGTCAGCTTCCCGTCGAATCTGTTTATCGTGTATCCTGCATACACAAAGTTCATGCCAATGGAAGCAATCATTGGTGCCTACAGTGAGCTTCTCCCATCAGTAGGCAAGCTGTGGCAGGCACTTTTAATATTCAATGTTCCGTTTACCATCGTAAAGGGACTTATATCAACACTTATCACAGTGCTTATATACAAGAGACTGTCACCGGTTTTAAAGGGCAGAGGATAGAGAAAATACCTGACACAATATATATTAGTCACAAACATAAAGAGCGCAGTCAATTGCGCTCTTTTCTTTTTTTAAAAGGAATGTTATAATAAACCCAAATATTTAGTTGGGAGCAGGACATGAAGCTTGAATTTGATGTAAAAGTAACAGAAAAAGATTTATATTCATTTAATATAGAGCAGGCGTACAAGGGCAGTCAGGGTGTCATATCATTGCTGTTTGCTGTGCTCTTGGCTGCGGCAGCAGTGTTAAGCGCACAAAAAGGCAATACGGAGTATGTGGTGCTTTATATTATAGTTGGTATTCTGGTGCTGCTATATGTGCCGTTTTCACTCAAGGGCAGGGTAAAGATGATTATGAAGACAAATGAGGTTTTCTCAAAGCCACTGCATTTTGCGGTAGACGAAAAGCACATAAATGTAAGCCAGGGAGATGAGATGGCGCAGCTTCCGTGGGAGCAGGTGTACAGATTCGTGGCAAATGATAAGAGGATACTTATATTCAGCAACAGGAAGAATGCATACATTCTCTCAAAGGAGCAGCTGGGGGACAGCTATGAGCCGTTAAAGGAGCTGGCAGGCAGTACACTGGAGAAATACAGACTGAAAATCAAATAAACAAAAACAGATATAAGATAAAAGATATAGATAAGGGTATAAGCTGGTAATATGAGTAGTGAAGGAAATATAACAGTAATAGAAAGCTTTTCGGCAGATGATACGCATGCACTTGGGGTTACGCTTGGACAGCAGGCAAAGCCGGGGGATGTGTGTACACTTGTGGGTGATTTAGGAGTGGGTAAAACAGTGCTCACGCAGGGCATAGCAGAGGGCTTGGCATAACAGAGCCGATAAACAGCCCTAAATTTACCATAGTGCAGGTGTACGAGGAGGGAGGCTTCCGTTTTATCATTTCGATGTATACAGGATTGGTGACATTGAGGAGATGGATGAAATAGGCTATGAGGATTATTTCTACGGAGATGGGCTTACGATGATAGAGTGGGCAAATCTCATTGAGGAGATACTCCCAAAGAAGAGAAAAGAGATTACTATTGAAAAAGACCTGGAAAAAGGCTTTGACTATAGAAAAATAACAATAAAAGAGGTTTTATAATGAAGATACTTGCGCTTGACAGCTCAGGGCTTGTGGCCAGTGTGGCTGTCGTATCGGACGATAATCTGATAGGAGAATACACGATAAATTATAAAAAGACACATTCGCAGACACTTCTTCCGATGCTTGATGAGGTGGCTAAGATGACAGAGCTTGACCTTAAGACTATAGATTTTATTGCAGTCTCAGCAGGACCGGGATCGTTCACAGGGCTTCGTATAGGCTCTGCGACGGCGAAGGGGCTTGCAATGGCACTGGATAAGCAGATAGTTTCTGTGCCTACTGTAGATGCGCTAGCATACAATCTGTGGGGCAGTGCAGATGTTGTGTGTCCGCTTATGGATGCAAGAAGACAGCAGACCTATACAGGGCTGTATGATTTTACCGATGGCAGGATGAATACCATTTTGCCGCAGTGCGTAGTGATGATAGAAGAGATAGTTGACAAAATCAATGAGCTCGGCCGCAGGGTGATTTTCCTTGGAGACGGAGTGGATGTGTTCAGGGATTATATTAATGAGCACGTAAAGGTGGACTATGACTTTGCACCTGCCATGTGCAATAAGCAAAGAGCATCGGCTGTAGCATGTCTTGGACAGGTGCTCTATGAGCAGGGCAGGGCAGAAAATGCTGCAGACCATAAGCCTGAGTATCTCAGATTATCACAGGCGGAGAGAGAGAGACAGGAAAAGGAGAGAGATTTTAGAATATGATAATAAGACCCATGGAGCCGGAGGATGCAGACTCGGTGGCGCAGATAGAAAAAGACAGCTTCACACAGCCCTGGAGCAGACAGGGATTTTTGGATGCCATGAGGCTTCCGGAGAATATCATGCTTGTGGCACAGGAGGATGGCGAGATACTGGGGTATCAGTGCACGTATGTGTCATTTGATGAGGGAGAGCTGACCAATATAGCAGTCAAAAAATCAGCACGAGGAAAAGGTGTGGGTGCACATCTTATCAGATGCTTGCAGGAAAAGGCAAAAGAGTCAGGTGTTGAGCGCATTGTGCTCGAAGCCAGGGTGACTAATGAGGCTGCGATATCACTGTATCAGAAGATGGGGTTTGTAAACCTTGGAATCAGAAAAAATCTATATGAGCATCCGGTAGAGGACGGTGTCATCATGTCCTATACTGCGGAGGAAAATTTATGTTAGACGTGTGTTTACTTGGAACAGCAGGCATGATGCCTTTGCCAAACAGATGGCTTACGGCACTTTCACTAAAATATAACGGCAGCAATATACTTATTGACTGCGGTGAGGGAACGCAGATTGCGATGAAAGAGGCCGGAATCAATTTCAAGCCGATAGATATTTTATGCATCACCCACTTTCATGCAGACCATATCAGCGGATTGCCGGGGCTTCTTCTTACAATGGGAAATGCCGAGCGCACCGAGCCGCTTACCATTATTGGACCTAAGGGGCTTACAAGGGTTGTCACCGCACTTCGGACGATTGCGCCGGAGCTGCCTTTTGAGATAAAATGCATAGAGCTCAATGAGCAGGATGAATATTTTGAGATGAACGGATATCATATACATGCATTCCGCGTAAAGCATGCGGTGCTGTGCTATGGCTATTCGGTTGAGATAAAGCGTAGTGGCAGATTTTCCGTGGAAAGAGCAAAGGAAAAAGAAATTCCGATGCGCCTGTGGAATCCTCTTCAGAAAGGCAATACCGTTGAATTTGAGGGAAGAGTGTATACTCGGATATGGTGCTTGGACCTGCAAGAAAGGGCATAAAGGTAACATATTGTACGGACTCAAGGCCACTTGAGCACATAGTGGAGGCAGCAGAGGGATCAGACCTTTTTATCTGCGAGGGTATGTATGCTGAAAAGGAAAAGATAGTAAAAGCAAAGCAGTATAAGCATATGACCTTTTACGAGGCAGCAGACATGGCAAAGAGAGCCGGCGTGAAGGAGTTGTGGCTTACACATTTTCACCGTCGCTTGTCCGTGCAGAGGATTATATGCCACAGGTGAGGGATATTTTGCAAACGCATATCTTGGAAAAGACGCAAAGAGCGTGGAGCTCATGTTTGACGAGGACTAAGGAGGGGCGATATGAAGAAAACAGGTATAGTTATTTTAACAATAGCGCTGATTGCCGCGATATGTGGTTCGTTTTATGTCGTAAACGACAAGTCTAAAAGGGCTAATCAAAAGGAAAAGGTACTGACCGAGGTACAAAGAATAACAACTAAGGATCTCGACAAGAACTACCCGCAGACACCTCGTGAGGTGGTGAAGCTTTATAACAGGATTGTGAAGTGCTACTATGGTATGCAGTATAGCGATGAAGAGCTTGATGCACTCACCGACCAGGCGCTTAAGCTTTTGATGACGAGCTTGCAGCAAACAATCCAAAGGATACCTACAAACAGTCTGTCACGGCAGATGCGCAAAGCTACAAGGACCAGGGCATTACACTTGCTCAGACGGGTGTGTGACAGCAATGATGTAAAATATGTCACCGATAATGGTAGTAAAATTGCATATGTAAAGGCATCTTACTTCATGAAGGAGGGCAGCTCGTATTCTAAGACATATCAGGAATATGTACTCAGGCAGGATAAGGAAGGCTGTTGGAGGATTCTTACATTTTATAAGATTGCGGCAGATTCTGATACGGAAACAGAATAGAGTAATATAATTAAGATTGGTGTAATAAAATGACAGAAAATACAGAAACAAAAAAGAAATTAAAATACTTGCAATCGAAAGCTCATGCGACGAGACTGCGGCAGCAGTTGTAGTAAATGGACGTGATCTGCGAAGTAATGTGATTTCATCGCAGATAGCTCTTCATACTTTATATGGAGGGGTAGTACCGGAGATAGCTTCCAGAAAGCATATTGAGAAAATTAATCAGGTCATAGAGCAGGCTCTTTCAGATGCACATATGACACTCGACGATATAGACGCAATAGGCGTAACATATGGTCCGGGGCTCGTAGGAGCACTGCTTGTAGGCGTGGCAGAAGCAAAGGCCATAGCATACGCAAGAAACATTCCTCTTGTCGGAGTGCACCATATAGAGGGACATATCAGCGCTAATTATATAGAAAATAAAGACTTAGAGCCGCCATTTCTGGCACTCGTCGTATCAGGAGGACACACACATCTGGTGAGAGTGGTAGATTACGGCAAATATGAGATCCTCGGACGTACGAGGGATGATGCGGCAGGAGAGGCCTTTGACAAGGTAGCGAGAGCAATTGGACTTGGCTATCCGGGCGGTCCTAAGATAGAAAAGGTTTCACATGAGGGAGATCCGCACAGCATAGAGTTCCCGAGAGCAAAGATTGTGGGCGGAGTTTATGATTTCAGCTTCAGCGGGCTTAAATCGGCAGTACTCAATTATTTAAACGGCTGCAGGATGAAGGGACTGGAAATAAACCAGGCAGACGTGGCAGCATCGTTCCAGCAGGCGGTTACAGATGTGCTGGTCGGACACGCTGAGAATGCTATTGATGAGTTTAAAATGGACAAATTTGCCATTGCGGGAGGCGTTGCTTCTAATGGTGTTATCCGTCATGCGATGGAGGAAATGTGCGCGCGCAAGGGTGTTAAATTCTATCGTCCGTCACCGATACTGTGTACAGACAATGCTGCTATGATAGGTGCGGCAGCATACTATGATTTTATAGCAGGTAAGAGGTCCGGGCTTGATCTGAATGCGGTTCCGAATCTAAAGCTTGGTGAATGACTCTGTAATTGCTTCCGGTTACACCGGTGTGCAAACATAATGTGCAGATTTATCATGGATAGGAAAATAAAGGAATATGGATAAGAAGAAATACACAGCAATCATACTGTCAGCCGGTACAGGAAGCCGGATGAAAAGTAATATGCCAAAGCAGTATATGGAGCTTTTGGGGCAGCCTGTGATTTATTATAGTATAAAAGCATTTGAGGATAGTCCGGTGGATGAAATAGTCATAGTCTTCAGTGCAGATTATATTGAGTATTTCAGACATTCGATAATTGAAAAATATGGCTTTAAGAAGGTGAAAGCAATAGTACAGGGGGGCAAAGAACGCTACAACTCTGTATATGAGGGGCTTAAAGCAGCAAACGGCACGGACTATGTGCTGATCCATGACGGCGCACGCCCTCTGGTGGATAATGAAATAATAGTCAGTTCTATGCATACGGTTGAAAAAGAAAAGGCATGCGTAGCAGGAATGCCTGTAAAGGATACAATAAAGGTGTCAGATGAATTGGGATATTCAGCAAATACTCCTGACAGGAAAAGCCTGTGGCAGATTCAGACACCGCAATGCTTTGAATATGATTTGCTGGCTCAGTCCTATGATAAGCTGTTTAGTGACATGTCATATGGGAAAAGTGTGCCGGCAATTATGGATGATGCAATGATAGTAGAGTATGGGAGTGACACAAAAGTAAAGCTCATAGAGGGCTCGTATGAAAATATAAAGGTCACAACTCCTCGAAGATATGGGGATTGCAGAACTTTTTAAAGAAACGCAGAAAAATGTAAAAAAATTAGAAATTAGTGTTGACATATTGTAACATTGATGATAATATAAATCCTGCGCTGAACAAGTGCAGACAACTAAACAATTAAGTATTAATTGTGACACGCAGGGGTATAGAAGTGGTCATAACGAGGCGGTCTTGAAAACCGTTTGTCCGCAAGGGCGCGTGGGTTCGAATCCCACCCCCTGCGCTTTCTTTTGCCTTAAAACAGATGTGCAAAAGAAAATAAAAAGTTCTTGACAAATGAAAAACATTTTGATAGAATAAACAAGCTGTCGCAAGACAGAGAACTTAAAACAGAGTTCAAAAAAATAGAAAAGTGCTTGACAAACGAACAGCGATTTGATAAAATAATCAAGCTGTCGCAAGAGAGCAAAACAAAGAACATTGATAACTGAACAGTGAGAAACCTTGAAAGATTTTGAGAATCAATCAGAACGCTTCAATGAAAATTGAAGACCTTTAAAACAGTAAATTCAGAATTATCTGAATGAACGAATTAGCCAAGTTTAACTTGACTGAGATCAACTTTTTAACATGAGAGTTTGATCCTGGCTCAGGATGAACGCTGGCGGCGTGCTTAACACATGCAAGTCGAACGAAGCACTTTATTTGATTTCCTTCGGGACTGATTATTTTGTGACTGAGTGGCGGACGGGTGAGTAACGCGTGGGTAACCTGCCTTGTACAGGGGGATAACAGTTGGAAACGGCTGCTAATACCGCATAAGCGCACAGCATCGCATGATGCAGTGTGAAAACTCCGGTGGTATAAGATGGACCCGCGTTGGATTAGCTAGTTGGTGAGGTAACGGCCCACCAAGGCGACGATCCATAGCCGACCTGAGAGGGTGACCGGCCACATTGGGACTGAGACACGGCCCAAACTCCTACGGGAGGCAGCAGTGGGGAATATTGCACAATGGGGGAAACCCTGATGCAGCGACGCCGCGTGAGCGAAGAAGTATTTCGGTATGTAAAGCTCTATCAGCAGGGAAGATAATGACGGTACCGACTAAGAAGCACCGGCTAAATACGTGCCAGCAGCCGCGGTAATACGTATGTCGCAAGCGTTATCCGGATTTATTGGGCGTAAAGGAGCGCAGGCGGTGCGGCAAGTCTGATGTGAAAGCCCGGGGCTCAACCCCGGGACTGCATTTGGAACTGTCAGGCTAGAGTGTCGGAGAGGAAAGCGGAATTCCTAGTGTAGCGGTGAAATGCGTAGATATTAGGAGGAACACCAGTGGCGAAGGCGGCTTTCTGGACGATGACTGACGTTGAGGCTCGAAAGCGTGGGGAGCAAACAGGATTAGATACCCTGGTAGTCCACGCCGTAAACGATGATTACTAGGTGTTGGGGAGCATGGCTCTTCGGTGCCGTCGCAAACGCAGTAAGCATTCCGCCTGGGGAGTACGGTCGCAAGACTGAAACTCAAAGGAATTGACGGGGACCCGCACAAGTAGCGGAGCATGTGGTTTAATTCGAAGCAACGCGAAGAACCTTACCTAAGCTTGACATCCTTCTGACCGGTACTTAATCGTACCTTCTCTTCGGAGCAGGAGTGACAGGTGGTGCATGGTTGTCGTCAGCTCGTGTCGTGAGATGTTGGGTTAAGTCCCGCAACGAGCGCAACCCTTATCTTTAGTAGCCAGCGGTTCGGCCGGGCACTCTAGAGACTGCCAGGGATAACCTGGAGGAAGGCGGGGATGACGTCAAATCATCATGCCCCTTATGACTTGGGCTACACGTGCTACAATGGCGTAAACAAAGGGAAGCAAAGCTGTGAAGCCGAGCAAATCTCAAAATAACGTCTCAGTTCGGACTGTAGTCTGCAACCCGACTACACGAAGCTGGAATCGCTAGTAATCGCAGATCAGAATGCTGCGGTGAATACGTTCCCGGGTCTTGTACACACCGCCCGTCACACCATGGGAGTTGGGAATGCCCGAAGTCAGTGACCTAACCGTAAGGAAGGAGCCGCCGAAGGCAGGCTCGATAACTGGGGTGAAGTCGTAACAAGGTAGCCGTATCGGAAGGTGCGGCTGGATCACCTCCTTTCTAAGGAAATCGAGTAGAGAGTTTTTCACTGTTGAGTTATTAATGATTATTTAATAACAAATAACACTGAGGTAAGCTGAGGAAGTTCGACTTTGCTTGCGCAAATCGAACAAGTTTCACACTAAGCTCGAAAATACCTCGCTAAGTGTTCAAACTTTGGTGGCGATGCGTTTTGGGAAACACCCGTTCTCATCCCGAACACGATGGTTAAGACTTAAACGGCCGATGATACTATACTGGTAACTGTATGGGAAAGTAGGTGGCTGCCAAATTACAACGGGGGCGTAGCTCAGTTGGGAGAGCACCTGCCTTGCAAGCAGGGGGTCAAGAGTTCGAATCTCTCCGTCTCCATCGTCGATGTGATAAAACAGTTACAATCGACATTGTACCTTGAAAACTTCATACAAATGATTTGATGAATAAATATTCTATTCTTAAGAATATCTAACAATCAAGACATCCGAGAAACAAAACCAAGTTGTGAACAACAACAAAGTTCTTTAAGTTATTAATGATGCAACGCTATGCATCGAAGAGATTAAGCAAAGAAGAGCGCAGGGTGGATGCCTTGGCACTAAGAGCCGAAGAAAGACGTGATAAGCTGCGAAAAGCTGCGGGAGATGCAAATAATCCTTGATCCGCAGATGTCTGAATGGGGAAACCCGGTACGAAGAACTCATATCATCCATACGCCAATCCATAACGTATGGAAGGGAACCCGGGGAACTGAAACATCTAAGTACCCGGAGGAAAAGAAAGAAACATCGATTTTGTAAGTAGCGGCGAGCGAAAGCGAAAGAGCCCAAACCGGAGTGCGTGCACTCCGGGGTTCGGACCGCATTTAAGATTCAGTGATTCTAGCAGAAAGGTTTGGGAAAGCCTGCCGGAGAGGGTGAAAGCCCCGTAAGCGAAAGGAGAGCTGACTGAGCGGAATCCAGAGTACATCGAGACACGAGAAACCTTGTGGGAATGAGCGGGGACCACCCCGTAAGGCTAAATACTCCTTAGTGACCGATAGCGCATAGTACTGTGAAGGAAAGGTGAAAAGGACCCCGGGAGGGGAGTGAAAGAGAACCTGAAACCATATGTTTACAAGCTGTGGAAGTTCTTTAAATGAACAACCGCGTACTTTTGTAGAACGGTCCGGCGAGTTGCGGGTACTGGCAAGGTTAAGCACTTAAGGTGCGGAGCCGAAGGGATACCAAGTCTTAACAGGGCGTAAAGTCAGTATACGTAGACCCGAAACCGGGTGATCTATCCATGTCCAGGTTGAAGTTGTCGTAAAAGATAATGGAGGACCGAAGCCACATCCGTTGAAAAGGGTGGGCATGAGGTGTGGATAGGGAGAAATTCCAATCGAACCCGGAGATAGCTGGTTCTCCTCGAAATAGCTTTAGGGCTAGCCTCGATTTAGTCTTATGGAGGTAGAGCACTGAATTTCCGCGGGGCGTCAAAGCTTACCAAAGAATATCAAACTCCGAATGCCATGTAGATGATGATCGGGAGTCAGACTGCACGAGATAAGTTGGGCAGTCAAAAGGGAAAGAGCCCAGACCGGCAGCTAAGGTCCCAAAGTGCGTGTTAAGTGGAAAAGGATGTGGGAATTCGAAGACAACTAGGATGTTGGCTCAGAAGCAGCCATTCATTAAAAGAGTGCGTAACAGCTCACTAGTCGAGAGGTCCTGCGCCGAAAATGTCCGGGGCTGAAACACGACACCGAAGCCGTGGACTCGCAATGCGAGTGGTAGAGGAGCATTCTTAAAACCGACGAAGCTGTACCGGAAGGAGCAGTGGATTGCTAAGAAGAGAGAATGCCGGAATGAGTAGCGAGAGGAAGGTGAGAATCCTTCCGGCCGAATATCCAAGGTTTCCAGAGTAAAGCTGATCTGCTCTGGGTAAGTCGGGGCCTAAGCACAGGTCGCAAGACGTAAGCGATGGATAACAGGTTTAGATTCCTGTACCACGCATTATCAGAACTGTAGGGACGCATGCGGAAAGCACGAGCCGGGAATGGAAAAACCGGTACAAGCGAGGTAGGAGTGCATCAGGCAAATCCGGTGTACAATCTGAAGACGTGATGTGGACCGAACCAAAGTAGTGAAGCGTGTGAGCCATGTGCCGAGAAAAGCTGCTATTGTGTAATGCGTGCCCGTACCGTAAACCGACACAGGTGGATGAGGAGAGAATCCTAAGGCCGACGGAAGAAGCATTGTTAAGGAACTCGGCAAAATGACCCCGTAACTTCGGGAGAAGGGGTGCCTGCGAGAGTTGGCCGCAGAGAATAGGCTCAAGCAACTGTTTAGCAAAACACAGGTCTATGCGAAACCGAAAGGTGAAGTATATGGGCTGACGCCCGGTGCTGGAAGGTTAAGAGGAGAGGTTAGCGTAAGCGAAGCTTTGAATTTAAGCCCCAGTAAACGGCGGCCGTAACTATAACGGTCCTAAGGTAGCGAAATTCCTTGTCGGGTAAGTTCCGACCCGCACGAAAGGCGTAATGATTTGAGCGCTGTCTCGACAATGCATCCGGTGAAATTGAAGTGCCAGTGAAGATGCAGGCTACCCGCGACAGGACGGAAAGACCCCATGGAGCTTTACTGCAGTTTGATACTGGGATTCGATATTATATGTACAGGATAGGTGGGAGACGAAGAAGGATGGACGCCAGTCTGTCCGGAGTCGCTGTTGGGATACCACCCCTGTAGTACTGGGTTTCTAACCAGTTGCCATGAACTGGCAATGGGACAATGTCAGGCGGGAGTTTGACTGGGGCGGTCGCCTCCGAAAGGGTATCGGAGGCGCTCAAAGGTTCCCTCAGAATGGTTGGAAACCATTCGAAGAGTGCAAAGGCAGAAGGGAGCTTGACTGTGACACCGACGGGTGGAGCAGGTACGAAAGTAGGACTTAGTGATCCGGTGGTATAAAGTGGGATTGCCATCGCTCAACGGATAAAAGCTACCCTGGGGATAACAGGCTTATCACTCCCAAGAGTTCACATCGACGGAGTGGTTTGGCACCTCGATGTCGGCTCATCGCATCCTGGGGCTGTAGCAGGTCCCAAGGGTTGGGCTGTTCGCCCATTAAAGCGGTACGCGAGCTGGGTTCAGAACGTCGTGAGACAGTTCGGTCCCTATCCGGCGCAGGCGGAGGATATTTGAGAGGAGCTGTCCTTAGTACGAGAGGACCGGGATGGACGGACCACTGGTGTATCTGTTGTCGACCAACGGCATGGCAGAGTAGCCAAGCCCGGAAGGGATAAACGCTGAAGGCATCTAAGCGTGAAGCCCCCCTTAAGATGAGATATCCCTCCTTCGGGAGTAAGACCCCTTGAATACTACAAGGTAGATAGGGCAGAGGTGGAAGCATGGCAACATGTGGAGCTGACTGTTACTAATAGGTCGAGGGCTTAATCTGGTTAATAACGGAGAAAAACAAATCGGATTTGTATGAAGTTTTGAAGGTACAGACCTTAATAATCCTCGATAGCTCAATGGTAGAGCATTCGGCTGTTAACCGAGGGGTTGTAGGTTCGAGCCCAACTCGGGGAGTTTTTTTTCTTAGGCTCCATGGTCAAGCGGTTAAGACATCGCCCTTTCACGGCGGTAACACGGGTTCGATTCCCGTTGGAGTCATTTTAGCACAGCAATGCGCTGAGTTAAAAGTCATAAGTCGTATGCCGATGTGGCTCAATTGGCAGAGCAGCTGATTTGTAATCAGCAGGTTATCGGTTCGAGTCCGATCATCGGCTTCTGGACCTTTAGCTCAGTTGGTTAGAGCAACCGGCTCATAACCGGTCGGTCCCGGGTTCGAGTCCCCGATGGTCCATTAAATTTTTTCTTGCATTTTTGTGCAAACTGTGATATTATATATCACGCATTAAGCATTTGGCCTAGTGGCTCAGTTGGTTAGAGCGCCGCCCTGTCACGGCGGAGGTCGCGGGTTCGAGTCCGATCTGGGTCGTTTGTAGTGAGTATCTACTACAATTTTATATGGGATCTTAGCTCAGCTGGGAGAGCATCTGCCTTACAAGCAGAGGGTCACAGGTTCGAGCCCTGTAGGTCCCATTCATAATGAATATGCCGCAGTGGCGGAACTGGCAGACGCGCAGGACTTAAAATCCTGTTGTAGTGATACAGTACCGGTTCGATTCCGGTCTGCGGCATTCATTCAAAACACTTGACAAGAGTGTTATAATGAATGAGTAAATAAAATATGTGTGTGTAGCTCAGCTGGATAGAGCACTTGGCTACGGACCAAGGTGTCGGGGTTCGAATCCTCTCACGCACGTTATATAGTATAGAAAGAGCAGGTTGTAATACCTGCTCTTTCTATACTAAATCGTCCGCGGACGATTCGAACCCCAGGGTTTGTTCTACACTTCGTTGCGGTCGGCGCTAAGCGGAAGTCCACCGGACTTCCAGCGCCCTCTCACGCACGTTATATAGTATAGAAAGAACAGGTTGTAATACCTGCTCTTTCTATAATTGAGGCACGGAGTATTAATTCCGTGCCTCAATTGTTTTATCGGATTACCTTTCTGTTGTAAAATAAAGGGCGTTATTTCAGTGCAGATATAATTTTGAAATATGGCTTGAAAAGGCTGTAATATTTCAGACCATCTGTCTCACCGTAGCTCTTTGTGATGGCAGATCTTATGCCATTGAGATTTTTGTTTTATTCTTGTTTTTCAAGAAAATCAACAAAATTTCCGGGATCATTAATATCACTGTGAGCGAAAATTATACCTGTAAAACGCTCTACCTTCTTTTACGCGTGAGCTTCTCAGGCGTAAAAGAGTAAGATTTGTCTTTATGGTTTTATAAATTGTCTGACCCTGTTTCATACCATAAACATGAACCAGCGTCTCATGAAGCTTGAGCAGATTGTCTTTTCCCATGCAGTTTAGGAAAGAATCTACCTCAAAATGGTCGAAGTCTTCGGAGACTGTCGATACTTCAGAAATATCTGATGTATCAATGCTGTCCGTTGAGGATTTAGCCTCATCTGCTTCGTTTTTATTTGAGCTGTTACCGGAACCGTTATGAGGTGTCTGTTCGTCAGTGAATGGTAAGTCATCATTAGCCATAAGCTTATCACTTGACGGTAAGTCATCGTTAGTTGCAAGCTCATCACCTAACGGTTCACTGTCTGTATAGCTGCTATGATTGCCATCGATAAGTTCATTCAGATTGTAAGACTTTGCGGTGATAGCATCGGTATCAGTATCGGTATTGATATTGGTATTGGTATTGGCGTTATCTTCCATGGATGGAATATCTGCTACTACCTGATACTTGATGTTTTTTCTTCGCTGGACAGCCTGTTTGCAGAAATTTACATTGAATCTGCGTACAGCGAATCCCTTATCTTTCCAGAACCTTACAGCAGGGTCATAGCCTGTGTCATTGCTCATTATGATGTACTCATCAGCACATGACTCGGCTGATGCAGCATCACATTTGTTTTCACTGAATGAACCAGCGCATCCCATCAGATATCCCATATATGATACGAGCTGAAAATCAAGGGCATTCGTGCCCTCATAGGATTCCTCAAATCGGATATTTATTTTGTTATTTTCCATAAGTCTGATGACTGACATGTATGACATGTGAGGGGATTTCTTAGTGTAAAAAACGATAATTTCATCGTCCTCATCTGCCATATCAAACAGCATCAGCCAGTTGTCGTTGACATTTTCGCTGTCTACTAAAAAGTGTCTGATAATAATCACCATTAATCCGGATAAGGGTATTGTAGCATGTGTAGGAGAAAATGGCAAATAATATAGATTTAAGTAAATGTTAACAATACAAAGAGTGCAACATATGATATAATTTTAATATATTTTGAAAATGAAGGGGAAATAGATTTGACAGATATTGATGAAGTTAATGATGTGATACAGGAAACAGATGAAGAAACATATGCGTTGGACTTTGAATTTACAGAGGAAAAGGAATATAAAACAGTACAGAAATATGAGCTTGTGACGATTCTGTCGTATCTTATAGGTGTCAGAAATGAGATACTTGATTATATGTGCAGTGATGAGTATGTGGAGCTTTTAAACAGCTTAAGAGAAAATAAAAATGCGAGGATACTCAGATATCTGTGTAAAGCGCGTACAAATCTGTTGCGCAACTATAAAAAAACAGACAATGAAATAAAATATAATCTGGGTAATATAAACAGGATGGAGTGGTTTGATACAGAGAATATAAATAAGCTCGAGAGCTGGGAAGTGCATATTATATTGTATAATTCATCGGCTGACAAGTATTGCGTACATATTAACAAGCTGATAAATGAGCACGTGGATGCATGCAAAAGCTTTTCCCAGACTGGGTAAAATGGGAGTATATCAGGGATTTGTTTGTCATAGCGGATTACGAAAAGCCAAAGAAGCTAAAGGCAGAGTTTACTGTCTATAAAGAGCACAGAAAAGAGTATCCATATGGGATGTACATTCACTGGCGCCCGGATGGTAGGGGAAATCTGCTCAATTCTGACGGAAGGATTTTAAAGGCAATATACAGACAGCATGGTGATTATTTTAACGACGGTTCAAAATACAGGGATGCAGTGGAAGATACAAAGGAAAATATATATGAGTTTATCCGTGAAAGTATGCGTGTTGTGATAGTTGTGGATTGTGAAAATTCTGATGTATACAAGCTGTATGGAGTATTAAAAAACTTAAATTCTGAGCAAATGTCCAAAATAGAAAAAATTATACTTTATGATGATTATCATACATCCTGTGGATGGGACTGGCTGGAAAAATTCATACATATCCCTGTATTCCACGAGGAGGTGGAACGTGTGACAGACCGAAAGTCGCTTGTTGATATAAAGATGACTGCGGGAGTGTGTGAGGCGTATTATAAGGACAACATAGACTCGTTTATTTTGTGCTCAAGTGATTCGGATTACTGGGGACTTATTTCATCGGTAAAGGATGCTCATTTCCTCGTGATGTACGAATATAGCAAGTGCGGACAGTCAATCAAGGATGCACTTACAAAACGATGTATATTTCATTGTTCAATAGACGATTTCTATACAGGAAATGCAAGAAAGAAAAAAGTCATGATAAGTGAATTGAAAAATCTGACAAATGATATTGTCGGAAAAAATGGCTGGGAGATAACAAGAAAGATATACGAGAGGACTAAAATTACATCGACAGAGCGAGAAATGAAGGATTTTTACAATAAATATGTTAAGTCATTGCGGTTAAAAATTAATGAGGACGGAGTATTCGAGATTGTGGTCAATGAATATTGATTATCGTAAAACTGATTTATGTAATTATTGTCGGCCACACATGTATTGTGTGAAGGTTAAGCCTTATTTTAGCGGAAAGAGTGGGAAAGTATGATGAAACCGATGCTTGAAATCTGCTGTGGCAGCTTTTCGGATGTGAAAACAGCATATGAAAATGGTGCAGACAGGGTTGAACTCAACAGCGCCCTATACATGGGCGGGCTGACACCGACACTTGCCAATTTAATATATGCAAAGGAAAAATGCAATATACCGGTAGTGACAATGGTTCGTCCAAGGGGCGGCGGATTTTGCTATTCGGATGAAGAATACGACACTATGCTTATGGATGCAAAAATTCTTTTAGAGCATGGAGCAGATGGTATTGCGTTTGGATTTCTGACAGAGGAAAAACTGCCTGATGAAAAGCGCACGAGGGAAATGATAGAGCTCATTCATGAGTATGGCAGGGAAGCTGTGTTTCATCGCGCCTTTGACTGCATAGATAATCAGGACAGTGCAGCGGAGAAGCTTATTAGGCTTGGCGCAGATCGTATCCTCACAAGCGGTGGAGCAGTAAATGTATGGGATGGCAGAAAACAGCTTAAGCATCTTCAAAATCAATATGGAAAAGATATTACGATTCTGGCAGGAAGCGGCGTGAATGATACCAATGCGAGAGCACTTATCGAATACACAGGTATTACACAGGTGCACAGCTCGTGTGGCTCATGGAAATGTGATGTGACAGCAGCGGGTAATGCAGTGGATTTCTCGTATGATGAAGCGATGAAGAACTGCTATCAGTGTGCGGATGCAGGTAAGGTTAGGAAGCTTGCGGAAGAGGTAAGTGGAGTGTAAATTATTTGATTTTGTGATACAATCCTATTATTAGGATAGTGATACAGAAGATTTTATAAACATATATATGAAAAATAATAAAAAAGAAAAGGTAGGTGACTTATAATGAGTATAGTTTGTTTTCATAATCCAGATGAGGAAAATGGATACCTCAGTAATTGGTATTTAAGTGAGTTTGAATGCGATGGAATAAGATTTTCATCGATGGAACAGTACATGATGTATCAAAAAGCAATTTGTTTTGGTGATACAAAAATAGCTGAAAAGATTCTTGAAACAGCAGATGTTGCACAAATTAAGGCTTTGGGAAGAAAGGTTTCAAATTATAATGAAACAATCTGGAATGGAAAGCGACAGATTCTTGTTTACAATGGACTTTGTGCAAAATTTCAAAATCCAGAATTGAAAGCCAAATTAAAAGCTACAGTAGATGCCGTTTTAGCGGAATGTGCTGTGAGGGACTGCATATGGGGAATTGGATTGTCGATGACGGATCCTAAAAGACTGGAAATGGAAAAGTGGAGAGGACAGAATCTGCTCGGCTTTGCACTTATGATTGTGAGAGATGAAATATAAAAATTAATCCCATCCTGAACATGGTTCGGTGGTGAAAACTGTATAGCTGAACAGCAAGTAGAGTCATAGAAGGTAGAGCCTATAAAAATAAATATATACAACTGTATGCTTTTATATATAGTAAATTTTATGTGAATTTGAAATTTCGGTTGTGTTAATTGGATAAGGAGATATAATTTAATATGAAAGCGACAGAGCATAAGAGACTTGTTGTTGGTTTATGCGATGATGAAGAATATGTTTGTGATAGTGTTTATAAAATACTGAAAAATTATGGGAATGAGCACCAGATAGAAATAGAGTTCATTTACTATAATTCTGCAAAGCTGTTACTCGAAAAAAGAGATATGCTTGATGTTCTTTTTCTTGACATTGAAATGCCTAAAATGGATGGGATAAAAGCTGGAATGAAGTTGAGGGATTGGAATATAGACTACAAGATTATTATGCTTACTGTAAGAGAAGATCGCTTTCGTGATGCATTTAAAATAGGGGCATTTCGATTTGTTTCAAAACCAATTAATGAAGTGGAGTTTTGTTTGGCAATCAATGATGTTATAGATGCAATGTCGATTAATAGAAGTGTTATAGCATATAGGGATAATGTTGCATTTGAAATTTCACAAAAAGATATATTGTATATAGAGGCAAATAGTTCATCTTCTTTGATTTATACGCGTGATTGCGAATATAGAAGTGAACAGTCATTAAAAGCATGGTCAAATTTGTTAGATAAAAGGTTTTTTTTTCAAAGTCACAGATCTTATATTGTGAATATGAGTAAAATCGAAAATGTACAAGGTAACACTATATATTTAGTAACTGGGGATCGTATATTGGTATCCAGGCGTCTTCGGACTTCATTTTTAAAGGCTTATATGATGTATGATACAAGATGGAGATAGTAAAAGTGATATTTCGAATGTTAAGTGACATTAATATGACGGTGGAATATTTGTTATTCTTTTGTTTATTTTTTCACAGAGAATATAAAAAACCTGATAGAAAGAAAGCGTTTTTGTTAATAGTTTGTCTATGTGTTTGGCTTATTACAAGTGTTTGCGGATTATGGTTACAAAAATCTTCGATTGGACCTTTTCCTATATTATTGCTTTTGTTATATGTTATTGAGTGGTGCTTGTTTGAGGTTTCTGTGATTGAAGTTATTGCAACTGGATTAGGGCAGTGGTTATTTATTTCTATGTTGGAAAATGCATTGTATATTGTCCTAAGTCATAATGGTTGGGAGTCAATGTATTTGAATAATCTTATTATGTTGATCTTATCGATCATTTTTCTTGCATTACTTATATTTCTTATGAAATATAAGAAACTTCCGGTTATGAAATTATCAATTAAAGTTTGGTTTTTGATAGATGTAATTATGCTTGTTTTAACATCAATGATGATGTTTTTTTCATATATTTTAGATGTTTTTCAATTAGAGGGTAGGACATTTTTTGCGGGACAAGTCCTTATGGCCTTTGGTCAAATACTCATTATTATATTGTTATACGGAATAATTTTCTCTGGACATTCGATTTATGAATTGCGGAGGCAAAAAGAGATTTCGGAGATACAAAATAAGTTACAAAGAGAATATTTTCAAAAATTGTTAGCACGTGAAACTGAAACTAAGCGATTTAGGCATGATATTATTAATGATTTGCTTCAATTTCAGAATTATTGTGCAAACAAAAAATATGACAAATTAGAACATTATTTAGAAAATACTTTAGGAGCAGTTTATGAAATTCATAATAATTATTATAATGTTGGAAACGATATTGTGAACACTGTCTTAAATTATTATCTTCTCCCATTAAAAGAGTCAAATACAATTTCTGTACAAGGCTATATATCTGGAAAAATATCTATGGATGAGAGGGAATTATGTGTTTTAGTTTCTAACATGGTAAAAAATGCAACTGAGGCATTACAGAAAATTAAAGATGGATATTTATGGATTAAAATTCGTGAAGGTGAAGAGTTTTTATATATTGAAGTGAAAAACAGTTTTCAAGGAGAGGTGGTTTTCGATAAGAAAGGGATGCCTATTTCGTCAAAGAAAAATAGAGAGAATCATGGAATAGGTACATATAATATTATTGATATAGCTAAAAAAAATGGTGGGACTTATCAAATAGAGATAGAAGGACATGTGTTTAAAGCAGAAGTTTATTTGAGAATTTAACCGTTTGAAGGGAAATTATACCGTTAGTTGGGAATAATGTTGAAGAGAATATGTAAGAATGTTACACTACCAGGCGTCGAAGGATGTTTGGTAGTTTTTATTTTAGATAAGGAGATAACGTTTTGTATTTTTCATCAAGGAGTAGTTGGTTTGAGTGGTTAGAATCTTTATTTGGTAGAAATTAACGATTCAATTTAGTAAACAATTGCATTAAGCATAAATTGTTTAAATAATAAGAAAGAAAGGAGAAATAATTATGAAATGCGTTAATGAAAAAAGCATTGAACAACTTAATGTAACAGAAGATTTAGTTGGAAAACATTCAACTGCTTTATGCATCCTTGCATGCGGTTCAGTATGTTCATTATCTTGGGAAGTTGGTGGAATTTATGTTGCATCAATGACATATGCTATCGGATTATAATAACGAAATTGCGTACGTCGGTTTATCTATAAACTGGCGTACCTATTTATGTGCGCCTTACAGCGCACGTCGCTAAAGGGTATAAGTCAATAGTTCACTCTAATAGTATGAATGACACGGCCGAGATAAAAGGTGTCGTGTGTGACTATTATCTAGCAGTCTATGAAAACTAAGGAACTGTCTTGGTATGGAAACGTATGCCAGGTGTGGTGGTAGGAGATAAATAAAATAATTATTTACTTCCTACCCGATTTAAAAGGTGGAATATGGAATTAAATATTATTGAGTTTAGTACAAAAAATAACAATTATGTTTTTGATGGAAATACTTCGCGTATTTTTTTAATGGATAAGTATTTTGAGCATATTTTAAAATGCTTACAAAGTGAAGTTGAAAGTGTAGACGAGATTTGTAAAGAATCTGAACAGGATTTGGATAAGGAAACGCTTAAACAAAGGTGCCAGTATGTTAATCAATTAATAGATAGAGGCTGCTTTTATAAGAGGGAAATTACAGGTAATAAAAAAGTATACATTAAGGAAGAAATATACAATACGCCTAATATGGCTTTGATTTTAGTGTTAACTGGAAGTTGCAATCTTAGATGTAAATATTGTGTATATGGAGAATACTATCCAAATGAGATAACATATAGCGATATAGAAGATATTTCATTAGATACAATTCAAAAGGCTATAGATGAGTACATTACACTTTATAAAGACAAAGAAAGACATGGGTATTTTAAGATACCGTCTATATTTTTCTATGGTGGGGAACCGTTATTAAAAAAAGATTTGATTAAATATACGATTAATTATATAAAAGAAAAAAATTTTGAATGTAACTTTTATATGACAACAAATGGGCTTTTTCTTGATGAGGAATTTTCTGAATTTTGTGTAAAAAATCATTTTACAATTACATTTAGCTTAGATGGCTATAAAAATAATCATGATAGAAATCGTGTCACAGAAAAGAATAATCCGACATTCGATGTTGTTTATAATAATATCGTTAATTATGAAAAGATAAAACGAAAATATAATAATAAGGAAATTACTTCATTTAATTGTTGTTATGACGATTATACTGATATTGAAAAATGTGTTGATTTTTTTATTGAAAATGCAGAATTATTTATGCCAATGTATGTCGTATATAGTTACATTAATCCATATGAAACTGATTATTACAAGTCGCTTGAAAAAAATTGCAAACAAGAGAAGTGTTTTAATAAGTCTTATGGAAAGGTATATGATAAATTTGTAAATGGTGAATATAAATCAGCTGTGCAAAAGGCGGCTACACAAAATTTATTCTTAGGATGTAGTTCCTTAAGCATGAGAAATATTGGGACAAATCGCTCTGGCTTAAATAATTGTTGTATTCCATTAACAAAATTGGCTGTTTATCCAGATGGAACATATACCATTTGTGAAAGAATGAATAAAAAATGCCAATTGGAAATGTAAATGAAGGAATCGATTACATAAAAATACAAGAAATAATGGATGCTATGGTATATGAACTTAATGAGGGAAGATGTAGAGACTGTACAGTGAAAAATTTATGCAATGCTTGTTATCAATTTGTTAATACAAGCTGTCAAATTAAGGAAGAGTTCTGTAGAAATGAAAAAAATACAATTATTAATAGATTAATACAGTACTGCGATATTCTCGAAAAAAATCCATTAGCATTTGAAGGAACAATCATGAGTGAGGAAGAAAGGAAACTTTTAAAAATTTTAGGATAATATGGAAAAGTATTTTAATCTGTATAGTAATTGTAAGTTCACTAGAAATCATAAAAGGGGATGTTTATATGATACAAACTCGGGAAAATTATATGATCTTGATATGAAAAATACAGAAATAATTGCGAAAATATTAAGTAATAAAAAGGTTGATATAAATAATGAAATTTTAAATGAACTTGTAAATATGAATTTGGGTAATTATGTCGAAGCACCAGTATGTCATGAGAATAGTATCGTTGATTATACAGTAGCATTTAATACATTTAATTCATCGAATAAATTAGATGATGTATATATTCAAGTAAGTAATGAATGTAACAATCATTGTAAAATTTGTGAAAGAACAAATAGAATCTTTTCTAAAACGCATTGTAAATTATGGCCACTTGCTGGGAAACCAGTCTCAGTTACTACATGGGAAAAGTTCTTTTGTGAAATAAGTCAGTTGGGCGCCCGAAAATTAATATTTATCGGAGGAAATCCATTTTTGAAAATTGATGTAATGGAAACAATGATTAAGCTTGCACAGAAGAATGAAATAAATGAGTTTGTTGCATATGCAAATGTTAATCATTTATCTCAAGAAATTATTGATCTTTGTATTAAGTATGATATCTGTATTAATATTCAACTTATGGATGTTGAAAAACAAGTATACGATAATATCCATAGATTAAAAAATGAAGGTATAAAAATCAAAGTTTCTATTTTAAATGGGTGGGATTATAAGATGGATACCGTGGATATTGTGACTTTGTTTTCGAATCTAGGCATCGAGGATATTTCGTTATCAGAGCTATATACAGATAATAACAAAATGAATGACTTCGAGAAAAAAATAGCTGGAAGAGTAAGTGATGAGAAAATTCAAATTCTAGGACTTATGAATTCATGTTTGTATGGAAAAGTCTATGTATCAATAAACGGAGAAGTAATGCCGTGTCCAATGTTACAAACAGAGAAATTGGGATCCTTGATGGAAAAAGTATTGCAGATATTTTGAAAAGTGAGAAGTATCAAAATTTAATTACAGCATCGCGTAGCAAAATCGAAGGGTGTAAAGACTGTGTGTTTAGATATAATTGTTCAGATTGTAGAGCAATTGAAGCACAAGCAAGTGGCAATTTATTCGGCGGAAGTTACTGTTCGGAATTAGGAGATTGTGATGAAAGCAGATGATATAAATACTCTTTGTAAAATCATAAATGAAAACTATTGTTTTTGGTTTAATGATGAAATTTGGTGTAATATAGTAAAAAAAATTCAGAATAATTGCGTTTCTTTCTATGATATTAGAAAGATGATATTTAAAATGAATGATCCACATTTGGCAATTAGTTATGCGAATAGAGATCGATTTGTTTTTGTAAATTTGGTTGAAAAAAAAGAAACACTTTATCTAGATGGTGACAAAAAAATATCATATATAAATGACATAAATATTGAAGAGATTATAGATAAATATAGAAAAGATTACAAGGATAATGCAATTTTATTTCTAATAGATGATTTGCGAAATGGTAACTTTTTACACAATAAGAAAATGGTTCTGAGACTTAAGGATGGGACAACAGAAAAATTGGAATATAGATCATTTAGAGAGAGTTTAAATGAGAGAAAAACATTGTTACAAGCCTATGGTGATATTTATACAAAAACAATCAATGATATTTTTTTAATCAAAATACCTATATTTGCAACAGAAAATATATTGTTTCGTATGGAGCAAATCATAAAATCAGCAGATTTCATGGAATCAAAGAATATTATTTTTGATCTGAGAAATAATCCTGGTGGACGAATTGATTTGGCAAAGGGGATGATAGAAAGGTGTATTTGCGGATGTTATGAATATCCTTTTCTTTTTATAGATAACAAGGAGAACAAAAAGAAATTAGTAGTTTATGGTAAGGAAAAAGACATTTTTAAAGATAAACGAATTATTATATTTATAAATAACAGAACAAGTAGTTGTGCAGAATTTATTTTTGCTATAGCATTGAAAAATATTTATAAAGATCAAGTATGGATTATGGGCGAAAATACAGCAGGAATTGGCGGTATTGGGTGCCAAGTGGCTATTGGAACGGAGTATATGCTAACATATACAAAATATAGGTTGGTTGAAAAAGAAGATAAAAATAAACTGTTTGATTGTACGATAATACAAGATTTATGTTATACTCTATCCAATTACAAACAAATAGTACAGATATATAAGGAAACAGAGACATGATTAAAGGACTTAATATTAGCAAAAAGTATAAAAAATTTGAATTACAGCCTACATCAATTGAGATTGACAAAGGTGAAATTGTTGCATTGATTGGAGAAAATGGAGCAGGTAAATCAACATTAATCAAGTGCATGTGTGGAGTAATTGATGCAGATGAGGGACAACTTGAAGTAGATGGTCAGGTGGTAAAAAAATTAGATGATGTTTTGGTTCTTGGATTTATGAATCAGGATCAAAATGTTTACAATGAAATCAAAATTCGAGATTTGACGAATTTTGTAAAAGATGTAATGAAGAAAAAATTTGATCAGGAAGTATATTATTACTATTTTAAAGATGTATTTCAGTTGGATGATGATTATAAGATGAAAGAACTTTCAACAGGAATGAAGGTTAAATATTTTTTGAGTTTGGAACTCGCAAAGAATCCCGATTTATTGGTACTTGATGAACCAACCTCAGGATTAGATCCAATTGTTCGTGATGAAGTCTTAGATATTCTAAGATGTGTTGCAAAAGAAAAAATACTTCCGTGTTATTCTCGTCACATATTACAGAAGATATCGAAAAAATAGCAGATAGAGTTATTTTCATAAATAATGGACGTATTGTATTACAAGGTGATAAAAAAGAAATAAAGAAAAAATATGTCAAGTTAAATCAGCAACAGTATGTTATTCTTGTGAATGCAGGGATGGCAAAAGAATGTGTTTCAATCCATGATTACTATATTGTGGATCGTGATTTGGCAATGACTTGCAATGTAGAAGTAAAGGAAGCTTTATTAAGCGATATACTTTCATATATGAGAAAGAGGAGTGAGGACTAATATGTTTGCATTAATTAAAAAGATATTATATTTACAAAAAATGGATTCTATTATCTGTAGTTTATGCAGTGGTGGCCACCTGGCTTATAATGCATGAAGGTGTTACAAATATTTTGTTCACATTTTTTTTAGTGCCTTTTTTTGTAACATCACTTCCATTTACTAAAATCATGAGTATTGAGGATAACAGTGATACACGTGATTTTATTCGAAGATTACCGGTATCAAAATATTTAGTTGTATTCTCGAGAGCAGTGTTTATTCTTTTTATGTTATTAATTTCTTCAATAAGCTTATTTGTTATACAAACAATTGGCTTTAATGTAGAATATAATACAGATATGCTAATAAAAATAGCTTCCATAATTTTGATTTTTTTGTTGTATTTTATGCTTCAATTAGGTGTTTTTTATAAATATTCATATCATGCATCACAATCAATCCTGGTAATTATTTCCTTTGCTGTAATAGTGCTTGGGTTTATAACAGAAAATATAGATTTAGTGAAATATTTTAAGAATTTTGATTGGTCGATATTGTTATTTATTATGGCTATAATAAATGTGGTAGTTTATTTTATTGATACCAAATTGTATGCAGGAAAATAATTATAAGTATGGCTCGATTACTTTACTGAGCATTAGAATATAGGAATGCCTTGATGTTATTGGAGAAATTGGACATATATGTGCTCGTATACGATAATGAGCATATAGAGTTTTGTCCCCAACAACCAAATCTATTTGACATTTTTGGTACACAGGAATAAAATAATATCGTTGATTTTGCATTTTGTTGACTGTATTCCGACATGATGCTACTATTTGTTCGTAAACAACAAATAGCAAATAAATAATGACATGAGGTTTTAGCAAAGGCGCTAAGGTGTATTCCTTAGTGCCTTTTTTAGCCGGAATATGCGTGGCTAAAGCTATGAATACTTAGGTCATATGGAAAAGAGGAATACAGTATGAGCAGCACAAAATTATTTAAAAACGTAAGGCTTAAGGGTCAAAAGGAACTTACTTCAATTCTTGTGGAGGATGGAGTATTTAAGAGTATTTCAGCAGATTTACCGGAGCAGGCAGGCTGCGAGGTTATTGATTTGCAGGGACAGCTTGTCATTCCGCCGTATGTTGATCCGCATATGCATCTGGACTATGTATTTACTGCAGGGCTGGGTGAGGAGAATGGCTCAGGAACCTTGTTTGAGGGCATTCAGCGCTGGAGCGAGTCAAAGGGACATATGACAGTGGAGCAGATGAAGGAGCGCATATATAGTGGTATCAGGAAAGAGATGTTGAATGGTGTGCAGGCAATCAGGACTCATATTGATGTCACAGACCCGACATTTACAGGGCTTAAGGCAGCTCTTGAGGTGAGAGATGAGGTAAAGGATATTCTGGATTTGCAGATTGTGGCTTTTCCGCAGGAGGGCATGTATGCGTACAAGGGTGGAGATGAGCTTGTAGAGGAGGCTCTCAAGATGGGAGCTGACTGTGTAGGCGCCATACCGCACTTTGAGCTTGCCAGGGAATTTGGCGAGAAGTCCGTACACAAAGCTATCGAGCTTGCGGTAAAATATGATAAGCTGCTTGACGCACATTGTGATGAGACTGATGATACTCAGAGCCGCTTCCTTGAGCTTTTGAATGCCCTTGCCCTGATGGAGGGAATCGGCACCAGGACTACGGCGAGCCATACATGCTCATTCGGCTCAGCGGACAATAGCTATGCCTTCAGGATGATGAAGCTCTTCAAGAAGTCAGGTATCAATTTCATTTCATGCCCTACAGAGAATGTATATCTTGAGGGACGTCAGGATACCTATCCAAAGAGAAGGGGAATCACAAGGGTTAAGGAGCTGCATGACAATGGTATCAATGTCTGCTTTGCACAGGATTCCATGTCAGACCCATGGTATCCGCTTGGAAACGGCAATATGATGATGATTCTTGATCATGGCATTCATCTGGCTCAGATGATGTCTCCGGAGGAGATTACAAATGATTTAGACCTTGTTACCACAAATGGAGCCATCACCATGAGCATCACCGATCGCTATGGTATCGAGGAGGGCAAGCCTGCTAACTTTATCGTGCTCGATGCAAAATCAGAATTTGAGGCAATATGTGAGAGAGCAGGAATCACTGCTTCTGTCAGACACGGTGAGTATTTATTTGAAAAAATCCCGGCAAAGGTTACAGGAGCAATCGACCTGCTGAAATAAGAGGTAATAATTCATGTTTCAGTGCAAGGATTTACTTTCGCTTACGACTTTGTCGCAGGCGAAGGTTATCGCCGGAAAAGGCGGTATGGAAAAAGGCATCAGGTGGTCTTATAAGGCAGAGAATATCAATTTTGAGAAATGGGTGCGGGGAAAGGAGCTTCTTATAGTGAGCAGCCCTGTCACACAGAGGAAAAATTTTGATTTGTACAAGACAATAAAGAAAGCGATAGAGCTTCAAATGTCATGTGCGCTTCTGCTGGTTGGAGAAAGCTATGTGACGCAGATAGATGATAAGGTAATTGATTTAGCGGAAAAAAATGATTTTCCGCTTTTACCATGCCCTGATGTGCCGCTTTTGGATTTTTGAGGAGCTGGGGCATGCGATTTCATATCTGGATGACAGAAAGGATATAGAGGACAGTCTGCTTGCCGAGATTATTTTTGGAAACAGTATTAATACAACAAGCATAGAGCAGAAGTGTATACAGATGGGATATGAAAAAAGTGTGCTTGAGCAGGTGTTTGTACTGCATATAGCAGGCAATATAATAACCAATGATCAGATAAGAAGCTATGCGCAGACCTTAAAGGATTATTTTAAGGCTGCTGATTATCAGGCGATTGTATCATGCTATGGAGACAGAATAATCGGTTTCATGAATGACTGCACGGACAAAAGAGATATAATTGTGGATATTTTCACGAAATTTGATGCTTTTTTGAAAAATGAGTACAGTGATATACGCTATACACTGAACATAGGTGAAAAATGTGATAATATCTCAAAGCTTCAAAAGAGCTTTCATGAGACATCAAAGACCAATGCCGTGCTTGAGCATATAGGCAGGACGAATGAGATTGTCTTTATGATCAGATGGGATTTTACAGGATGCTTATGGCATATGAGAATACCGCACCTATGAAGAGGTTTGCGGACGAGGTGCTTGGTGAGATAATTGCATATGAGAAGAAGGCACACACTCAGCTTATGGAGACTATGTGGACGTATTTTGAGTGCGACTGCAATCTGCAGAGGACTGCGGATAAGCTTTTCACATAAAAATACTGTGAAGTACAGGCTGCAGAGAGTAGAACAGCTCACAGGCAGAAGCTTTGCAGACCGCTTTGACAGCCAGGAGCTGTATAATGCGCTGATGATTTATTATTATCTGCAGTGATAGAGTTATAGGACCAGGGAAGGTTACGTTAGAAATCCATCAGATGATGACTTGAGACATGATGACTTGAGTTTTTGGGTGGATTTGTTACATGGGAACAAAATCGCAAAGCAGGTTTTGTTTACATGAGACGAAAATACAGCCAAATTTACATGAGCTATTGATTTGGCAGGCAGATAAATATAATATGTGTTCAACGAAAGGCAACGGGGCCGGAGGATTAGAATCCTTCGGCCCTTTTGCAGTATATGATGCCTGGAAAGAGAGGAATATAAAGATTATGAGCTACGGACTAATTGCAACATTGATTGTAGTGGCGATTGTCGTCGGTGCAATCACAACAAAAAAATGTGAGGCTTTCCTGATTGCAGGATCTATGGTGGGAGCTGTTGTTCTCTGGAAACAGGATTTCCTGTCAAAATGGGTAAGTACACTCGAGGGTGTGATGAGTGATGAGGCATATGTCATTTTGATATGCGGACTTTTCGGAAGTCTTGTCGCTTTGCTTACTGCATCAAAAGGAAGCTTTGGTTTTACAAAGATTGTGTCAAAGCTTTGTAATTCAGAAAGAAAGACACTTTTTACCACATTTATTTTAGGAATATTGATTTTCGTGGATGATTACCTGAATGTTTTATCAATAGGAACAGCCATGAAGGGCACATACGATAAAAAGAAGGTGCCAAGAGAGGCTCTTGCATATCTGCTGGACAGCACCGGCGCTCCGGTCTGTGTATTGATTCCGTTCTCTTCCTGGGCAGCGTATTTTGGAGCTATTTTCCTCCAGCAGGATTGTGTTAAGAAGCTTGCCGGTGGAAGCCTGATGAAGACATATATGATGGCAATTCCATATTGTGTTTATCCGCTTGTGGCTCTTTTAATAGTATTTCTTTTTTGTATGGGATGGTTTCCAAAGCTTGGAGGCATGAAGAAAGCATATAAGCGTGTTGCTGCTACAGGAAAACATACAGCGATATAAGCAGAAAGTACAATATAGGCTCTGAGTACGGCGAGGACGAGGGCAGAAGTGTATGGTATTTCATCATTCCGCTTGCTATACTGGTAGGTGTGGCAGTTGCAACAGGAGATCTGGTTGTGGCAGCAGTTATTGCAATAATTGTTTCTATGGTATTGTATATCGCAGGAAGGATTATGACATTTTCAGAGTTCTGGGATACATTTGTAAAAGGATTTTCGGATATGCTCCCGATTATCATTTTACTTATATCAGCACTTACATTCCAAAAGATTGCAAGTGAGATGAAGATGACAGAGTTCTTTGTAAATATATGCAAGCCGTTTATGGCAGGAAGTGTATTCCCGATGATTACATTTATCATTGTAGGACTTCTGGCTTTCATGATTGCAAATGCATGGGGCGTATGTACACTTGTAGCACCGGTGCTTATACCGCTTGGAGCAAGTGTCGGAGCAAATATCGTACTCGTTATGGCAGCTATTCTTTCAGGCTGTGCATTCGGAAACCATGCATGCTTCTACTGTGACACAACAGTGCTCGCATCAAACGGAGCAGGAATTGACAATCTTGAGCACGCAGGCTCTCAGCTGCCGTATGTGCTTATCGGAGCCGGTGTTTCTATAATTGGTTTTCTGATTCTGGGATTTGTGATGTAGTGGTTACACTGATGAGTGAACAGTAACTATAATTGTAAGACAATGATCCGTCAAAGGAAAAGGAGTACGGTATGGACGAAAAAAAATATGTTGTAACAATAGCAAGACAGTTTGGCAGTCTGGGACGTCCGATTGCCATGCGTATGAGCGAAAAGCTCGGTATAGAGTTTTATGACAGGGACATCGTGGAGGAGGCTGCGAAAAAGCTTAATCTTCCGGTGTCAAAAATCAATGAGATAGAGGAGAGCGCAAAGAAAAAGGTACATTCAAACAGCTTCAGAAGGATGATGTATCCGCTTGGTACACAGGCTGACGAGCTGCAGGATAAGCTCTTTGAGGCACAGCAGAATATCATCAGATTTCTTGTGGAAAGAGAGTCATGTATTATAGTAGGACGCTGCTCTGATTTTATTCTGGCTGATGAGCCGAACCTGCTTAGAATATATATTTACGCACCATATGAGGAGCGTGTGAAGAACTGTGTAAATGACCTCAATATGGATGAGACTGAGGCCAGAAAGATGATTAAGGCTGTAGATGAGGCGAGGATCATTATCATATGCACTATGCCGGCTTTCTGCCAAATGACCAGAGATTTAAAGAAATCATGATTGACAGCAGTATGCTTGGTACAGAAGGGACAGCCGACTATCTGGTCGATGCCGTAAAGAGAAGATTTGGACTTGAATAATACATATACAATTAAATACCGGATTGTGTTATAATATGTCTGTCGGCGGATTCGTCGGCAGACTTTTTTTAAGGAGAGTAAAATGAGAGTATTAACAGATTTAGAGCCAAAGAACGTTTTTTCATTTTTCGAGGATATATGCAGTATTCCTCATCCATCATACAAGGAAGAGAAAATCAGTAATTATCTGGTGGAGTTTGCAAAGGCAAGAGGCCTTGAGCATTATCAGGATGAGCTTCACAATGTGATAATTATAAAGGAAGCATCAGAAGGATATGAGGATGTGGAGCCAATCATACTGCAGGGGCACATGGATATGGTTTGCGAGAAGGAACCTGACTGTGATAAGGATATGGACGAGGAAGGCCTGGACCTTTTGATAGATGGTGATTTTATCTCGGCAAAGGGCACTACACTCGGTGGAGATGACGGTATCGCGGTGGCATATGCGCTTGCTATTTTGGACGATGACAGCCTGTCACATCCACGCCTTGAGTTTGTATGCACTGTATGCGAGGAGGTCGGCATGGAGGGTGCTACAGGCATCGATGTGTCTATGCTTAAGGGAAAGAAGCTTCTTAATATGGACAGCGAGGAGGAGGGCGTGATGCTCGCAAGCTGCGCCGGTGGATGCAGAGCCGATGTGAAGCTGCCTGTAGAGAGAGAGACAGTGAGCGGAACAAAGCTTATTGTGAGCTTATCAGGTCTCACCGGCGGACACTCAGGCTCAGAGATTGATAAGGGAAGGGGCAATGCCAATACTCTTATGTCCAGACTGCTTCGCGACGCATCGGCACCTGTAGCTATAGCTTCTATAGATGGCGGCAGAAAGGATAATGCCATTCCAAGAGAGTGTACTGCACAGATTATTGTAGCACCTGGTGAGGCTGCGGCAGTGAAGGCTTCGATAGAACAGGCAGCTGCTGAGATTGCGGAGGAGTTTAAGGCATCTGATCCTGACCTTAAGCTTACTGTGTCAGAGGAGACTGACTGCAGTGAGTCAGCTATAAGTGCAAAGGACAGCGCAAGGGTTATCGCACTTATCGAGGCGCTGCCAAACGGCATCATCAGAATGAGCCGGGAAATCGATAAGCTTGTTGAGACCTCGCTTAATCTGGGAGTTTTAAAATCAGACGATGCTGCTGTCACTTTAAGATACGCAGTCAGAAGTTCTGTCGGTGTGGCTAAAAAAAGCCTTAAGAACCAGCTTGTATGCATAGCAGGCGCTTTTGCGGCAGAGGTTACATTTGAGGGCGATTATCCTGCATGGGAGTACAAGAAGGATTCAAAGCTTCGCGAGGATATGGTACGGATTTTTGAGGAGATGTATGGCAAAAAGCCTACAGTTGAGGCTATCCACGCCGGTGTCGAGTGCGGACTTTTAAGCGGCAAGATTGAAGGACTCGACTGCATATCAATGGGACGGACATGTATGATATCCATACGACTGAGGAGAGGCTTTCCATATCCTCTGCAAAGAGGTCATATGAGTATATACTCAGAGTGATTGCGTGCAAATAAATATTTATTCAAGGCTTTTGATAAAGGAAAGAGGTGTCATATGATACCTCTTTTAAAAGCCCTGTGAAAATAGCTCAGATTGTGAAATCCGACAGACAGTGAGACATCTAAAATTGAGGTGTTGCCGCGCTCGAACTGTTCCACGGATTTTCAAGACGCACATTGTTGATATACTGCACGCAGGTCATGTTCATGTGTTTTGAAGAAGCGCATGAAGTGGTATTCACTGAAATAGCAAAGCCCGGCAAGCTCTGCAACCTGGATGTTTTCGGCATAGTGCACATCGATGTAATCGAGCACATTTTTGAGCTTATCGGAGGATGTGTTGACACCAAAATCAGCATTTTTTTCACTGTATTGCAGCAATAGAAATATTGCCTGAAGCAGAAATGCCTTTAGAGCCAGCTCATAGCCAAATTCCTGACCGGAGTATAGATTTGTTATGCGCATGAAGCATTTGCAAAGGGATGAATATGCCGGATGCTTCGGTGCAATCGTAAGGCATGGTAAACTCATGGTTGATTAGCGGGGTCAGATATCTTGAAGAGCATATATCGGTATTGTTTCCACCTAAAAATTGATATGGAATACATACGTTTCCGAGTAAAATTCGTCGCAGTCCCTTATTGAAATGGAATGCAGCAGCAGTGGCGGGATAAAGATGATATCGCCTTCCTTTGCTTCATATTCGAGCAAATCAATCTGATAGGTGCATGAGCCCTTTGTAATCAGTGTGAGCTCTGCCTCATCGTGCCAGTGTGTAGTGATGACAGGGTAATCTGCTGCAAGTCTTGTTATATATTTCTGAACGGGGAAAAATACTTCTCCGTGCTTTGCGTTTTCTTTCTGCCCGAGGGCAGGCGGATTATTGTTTTTCATATTGTTGTTTCTCCATAGCTTTTAAAAATATACCCTTTAAAATTATAAGAGCAGTATTGTGTTATAAAATGAAAAAATATTGCAAGAATTTATACTAAACACTTTCTATAATAGCAGTATAATACATCAAGACAAAGTGCTCAAGATGTAAATGAGAGCAAAATTTATGATTAGATAAGAGGTACACATTATGGAGAGAAAATGGTGGCATGACAAGGTGGCATATCAGATTTATCCAAAGAGCTTTCTGGATACAAACGGTGACGGAATAGGAGATTTAAGAGGTATCATTTCAAAGCTGGATTATTTAAAATCGCTTGGAATTGACATCATATGGCTGTCTCCGATATATAAATCGCCATTTGTGGATCAGGGCTATGACATATCTGATTACTATGCGATAGCGGAAGAGTTCGGTACTATGGAGGTGTTTGATGAGCTCCTTGCCGAGGCAAAGAAGCGTGATATGCACATCATCATGGATCTGGTAATAAATCACTGCTCGGATAAGCACGAATGGTTTCAAAAGGCACTTAAGGATCCGGATGGAGAGTATGCTGATTACTTTTATTTCAGAAAAGGTAAAAACGGCAATCCGCCGAGCAATTACCGCTCTTATTTTGGCGGAAGCTGCTGGGAGAAGGTGCCGGGCACGGACAAGTATTATCTGCACATGTTTGCGAAGGAGCAGCCGGATTTAAACTGGGAGAATGAAAAGCTAAGACAAAAGCTTTATGAGATGATTAACTGGTGGCTTGATAAGGGCTTGTCGATTTAGAATAGATGCGATAATCAATATAAAGAAAAATCTCGATTTCCCTGATTTTGAGCCGGATGCAGAGGACGGACTGGCTGCCTGCTACAAGATGGTTGAAAGTGCAGAAGGTGTCGGAGAGCTCTTAGAGGAATTAAAGAACAATACATTTAAGAAGTATGATGCATTTACGGTTGGCGAGGTATTCAATATGAAGCCTGAGGAGCTGCCGGAGTTTATCGGTGAGAATGGGCATTTTCAACAATATTTGATTTTTGTGCACAGTGCTTAAGTGATGGAGAGCATGGCTGGTATGATGCACCGGAAATAGATTTTGACACATGGAGAAAGGCCATTCTTGGTTCACAGCTTGAGACAGAAAAGTACGGCTTTAAGGCCAATATCATAGAAAATCATGATGAGCCGAGAGGTGCCTCAAGATTTTTCCAAAGCATGCTCAAAATCCTGCCGGAATAAAGATGTTAGGAACTGTCAGCGTACTGCTTCGAGGCATTCCGTTTATATACCAGGGACAGGAAATCGGTATGCAAAATGCCAAATGGAACAGTATAGATGAGTATGACGATATAAGCACAAAGGATCAGTACAAGGCAGCACTTGCAGCAGGCTTATCAAAGGAGCAGGCACTTGCAGCCTGTGGAAGGATGAGCAGGGATAATGCAAGGACACCTATGCAGTGGAGTGATGAGGCAAATGCCGGTTTTACCACAGCAAAGCCATGGCTTAAGGTCAATGAAAACTATAAGGCTATCAATGTTGCGGCGCAGGAAAAGGATCCTTCATCTGTTTTGAACTATTACAGAAGGCTTGTGGCACTGCGAAAGTCAGATGAATTTAAGGAGCTGTTCACCTACGGCAGATGTGTTTCGGCATATGAGGATACAGATGGTATCATGGCTTATTACAGAGAGGATGAAAATAAGCGCGTGCTGGTTGTGGCAAATTTTGGCAGTAAAGAGGCACAAATCAGGCTGGATGGCAGTGTGAAAAAGGTGCTTTTGTCAAACACAAATGATGCTGAAAAGAGCACTGTTTCAGTGGGAGCATCCGAGCTTAAGCTTGAAAGCTGTGAGGTTTTGGTGGTGCTTGTAAAATAGCATAATTTGATACAGCATTAAAGAAACCAGGCTGAATTTTTACAAAAAGAGACAGCTAAAAGAGATAATAAAAAGAGATAACTAAAAGAGATAATGAAGAGACAAGGAGGGCATAATGAGCAAAAACAATAACGAAAAATGGTGGAAAAAGGCGGTAGTTTACCAGATTTATCCAAAGAGCTTTCAGGATTCTAACGGAGACGGCTTTGGTGATTTACAAGGTATCATCAAAAGACTTGATTATCTTGAGACGCTTGGAATCAATGCAATATGGCTTTCGCCGGTATTCAAATCACCGCAGGCGGACAACGGTTATGACATTTCGGATTACAGGGATATTGATCCGACGTTTGGCAGTCTCGATGATATGGAGGAGCTCATAAACGAGGCAAAGAAGCACAATATAAGGATTATGATGGATCTTGTCTTAAATCATTCTTCAAACGAGCACAGGTGGTTCAAGGAGGCTAAAAAGAGCAAGGACAATCCATACCATGACTACTATATTTGGAGAGACGGAGATGAAGGCGTGCCGCCAAGTGATATGAAGGCTTGTTTCGGTGGAAGCGCATGGGAATATGTGCCGGAAATCGGACAGTATTATTTCCATCAGTTTTTACCGGAGCAGCCGGATTTAAACTGGGAGAATCCAAAGGTCAGAAGAGAACTCTACGATATGATTCTCTGGTGGATGGACAAGGGAGTCGGCGGCTTCAGACTTGATGTAATCGACCAGATAGCAAAAGAGCCGGACAAGAGAATCACCATAAACGGACCAAGGCTTCAGGAATATTTTAAGGAACTGAGCAGGGAAACATTCCAAAAGGGAGATCTGATCACAGTAGGAGAGGCATGGGGCGCAGACACAGAGCGCGCAAAGCTTTACAGCAATCCGGATGGAAGCGAGTTTTCTATGGTGTTCCAGTTCGAGCACATAGGGCTTGACCAGAAGGAGGGCGGCGAGAAATGGGACCTTGCACCGCTTCCGTTTAAAAGCTTAAAAGATAATGGCTCACTGGCAGAATGAGCTCTACAACTGTGGATGGAACAGTCTGTTCTGGGACAATCATGACCTGCCGCGTATCGTGTCAAGATGGGGCAATGACAGAGAGTACAGAGTGGAATCTGCAAAGATGCTTGCTACCTTGCTGCATGGAATGCAGGGTACACCATACATCTATCAGGGCGAGGAGCTGGGCATGACAAATGTACAGTATGATATCGAGGATTATAAGGACTGTGAAATCATAAACATGTACCACGAGCGCCTTGAAAAAGGATACTCAAAGGATGAAATCATGAAGTCCATTTACGCAAAGGGCCGTGACAATGCCAGAACACCCATGCAGTGGGATGACTCGGCAAATGCCGGCTTCACCACAGGATCACCTTGGATAAAGGTAAATGACAATTACGACAAAATAAATGCCAAATCACAGGTGGATGACCCTGATTCAATCTTTAGCTGCTACAAGAAGCTTGTTCAGCTGAGAAAGGATTATCCGGTATTTGTTGATGGTAAATTTACACTTTTACTTGAGGATGATGAGAATATTTTTGCATACAGCAGAAAGAATGAAGAAAAAACCATGATTGTTGTGTGCAATTTCTTTGACAAGGAGATACCAATGCCGCTTGCAAAGGAGTGTGAGGGCATGGAGGTGCTGATTTCAAATTATAAGGATACCTCTGATATGTCAGTGCTAAGACCTTATGAGGCCAGGATGTATATACGATAGATAAAATTGATACCGCTTGTTTTTATAAAGGTGTTTTATAAAAGCAGGCGGTATTATTGTTTTTTAAGGATAATGTATATAATAAGTTACCGAAAAAATTCAATGGACGATGAAAGGAACCAATTCCATGTATGATATAATAATAATAGGCAGTGGTCCGGCAGGACTGTCTGCAGCAATATATGCAAAGAGAGCCAATCTGAATGTGGCAGTAGCAGAAAAAGAATACGAGGGGACAGGCCAGATAGCCGAGAGCGGAAATGTGAACAACTATCTGGGGCTTCCAAATATAAACGGATACGACCTGGGAGAAAAATTCAGGGAGCATGCAGTGTCTCTTGATGTAGAATTTATCGAAAAAGAAGCAGTGCAGATAGAAGCAGTGCAAAACGGTGAGAAAGAAGAATCAGTGATATACAGAGTGAAATTCGATGATGACACGATAGCAGAGGCAAGAGCGCTCATCTATACCGCAGGAGCATATCCGAGAAAGGCAGGAGTGCCGGGAGAGGATGAGTACACCGGAAAGGGAGTATCTTACTGCGCAATCTGTGACGGAGCATTCTATAAAGGAAAGACAGCCGCAGTGCTGGGCGGCGGAGATACCGCTTTGGATGATGCATTATATCTGTCCGATATATGTGAGAAGGTCTATCTGGTTCACAGAAGAGACAGCTTCCGCGGTGCACAGAGCACAGTTGAGCTCTTAAAGCAGAAAGAAAATGTAGAACTTGTCCTAAACGAATCAGTGACAGAAATATATGGAGAAAAAAGCCGACAGGCATAAAGCTTAAAAGTGGCAGGACACTGGCTGTAGACGGAGTATTCGTGGCATATGGCTCAGTACCGCAGTCAGAGCTTATAAAGAATCTGGTGCAGCTCGATGAGAGAGGATATGTAGTGGCAGGTGAGGACGGCATCACATATGCTGCAACAAAAAATGGTGACCATGATAGAAGTGTCCAGCCGGGACTGTATGTGGCGGGAGATGTCCGTACCAAGACACTGCGTCAGGTGGTAACAGCAGTATCTGACGGAGCAAATGCCGCAACGACAGCCGCAGAGTATTTAAGGGACATTAATGGCTATAAACAAAATATATAACCACGCACAAATAATTTGTATAACTGATAGCATTGACTTTCAATACACACGTTTGTATAATAATCTCATCAATTCCTAGTAACACAATAGACTATGTAAGAATTAACGAGAAGAAGAAAACAATGAGATTTAATACAAGCTTACTTCATGCCGGCGTGACAAAAGAGACAAATGGCTCTACACTGCCACCGGTATATCAGACAAGCGCCTTCGAGCAGGAGAGCGCGGCTGATCTGGAAAAAATATTTGAAAACAAAGCTCCGGGCTACTGTTACACAAGAGTTGCCAATCCTACGATTACAGCTTTTGAGAACAGAATAACAAAGCTCGAGGGAGGAATAGCATCGGTGGCATGCGCATCGAATGGCGGCACTGATGAATACCTTCTTAAATATACTAAGCAGTGGAGATGAGCTCATCTCAAGCGCCAGCCTCTACGGTGGCACAATAGATTTGTTCCATGATCTTGAGGCCTTCGGCATCACAACCAGATATGTCGAGAACAACAACTGGCAGCAGATAGAGGACAGTATCAATGAGCATACCAGACTGATTTTTGCAGAGACTATCGGTAATCCCTGTCTGGATGTCACAGATATTGAGAAGCTTGCAGAGATAGCACACGCACATGATATACCGCTTGTAGTTGACAATACCACATCGACAGCTTACCTGATACAGGTTTTAAAGCATGGAGCTGATATCGTGGTCAATTCATCTTCCAAATATATCAATGGAAGCAGCAATGCAATCAGTGGTATTCTGACAGACTCAGTTAAGTTCAAATGGGACAAGAACAGATATCCGGGTTTTGCAGATTATGTGAAGTATGGACCTATGGCATTTGTCGCAAAGCTGAGAAACAGTCTTTTCAGAAATATGGGTGCCTGTTTAGCTCCGGTGAATGCATACTTAAATATTATAGGACTTGAGACACTCGGTCTTAGAATGGAAAGAGAATGCTCTAATGCACTCGAGCTTGCGTCGTGGATAGAAAACAATTATCCTGACATAAAGGTTAATTATCCGGGGCTTTGTAGCAGCAAATGGCATGAAATAGCAAAAAAACAGCTCACAAACGGCTATGGAGCAATCCTTACAATCAGGGTTGGCAGCAAGGAAAAGGCATTTAAATTTATAGACAGCGACGATTCCATACACACTCAGCAATATCGGAGATACAAAGACACTGGTCATTCATCCGGGCTCCACAATCAGTCTTCACAGCACAGATAAGCAGAAGGAGGATGCAGGAGTATTTGAGGATCTTATAAGAGTCAGCGTGGGTATCGAGGATATAGATGACCTCAAGGAGGATTTTGCACAGGCTTTTGCAAATATAGCTGATTAAGCCATAATAATAAGGTATCAATGTGTATGCAAATGAGAGCGTGCATATGCATTTACATATAAAACAAAACATTAACATATTTACACAGTAAGGAGATTAAAAATGGCGGAGAAAGTTGATTACGCTGCCCTAAAAAAGGGCGGATTCATGAGACAGAAGCAAAAGGGCTGTTTCTCGCTTAGAATTGCGGTTGTAGGAGGAAATCTTACAGCAGAAAATATCAAAACAGTAGCAGAGGTTGCTGAGAAATACGGACACGGATATGTTCATATGACATCGCGTCGGTATTGAGATTCCTTTTATCAAGGTTGAGGATATCAATGTGGTAAAAGAGGAACTGGCAAAGGGCGGTGTAGGAACAGGTGTCTGCGGACCAAGAGTACGTACTGTCACAGCGTGTCAGGGTTCAGAAATCTGTCCAAGCGGATGTATCGACACCTACACACTGGCAAAAGAGCTTGATGAGAGATATTTCGGAAGAGAGCTTCACAAGTTCAAGTTTGGTGTCACAGGCTGTCAGAACAACTGCTTAAAGGCTGAGGAAAACGATGTCGGAATCAAGGGTGGCATGACAGTAGAGTGCAGCCATGACGATTGTATCCAGTGTGGTGTATGTGTGAAGGCATGCCGCGAGGGTGCACTTAGCATGGAGGATGGCAGGATTGTCATCGACAGAGACAAATGTAACAACTGTGCGCGCTGCGTAAAGAGCTGTCCGGTGGATGCATGGAAAGGAACTCCGGGATATATCGTATCTTTTGGAGGAACCTTCGGAAATAATATCTATAAAGGAGAGCAGCTAGTCCCGATTATCCGCGACAAGGAAACTCTTTTCAGAGTGACAGATGCAGCAATTAGTTTCTTCGAGAAGCATGCAAATGGTGGTGAGCGTTTCAGACTTACTCTTCAGAGAGTGGGCGAGGAAGAGTTCAAAAGAGATTCAGGCAGCATACGAGGGTAAATAATCCCCATGTATAGCAGAAAATATCCGGCATGCATAAACAACAACGGTTACGGCAAAAATATAATAAATATGAGTATAGGAAGGGAGATGCAAAATGGCAGATATAGCATTCGACGATCAGGTAGATATAACTGACAAGGTTTGCCCTCTTACATTTGTAAAGGCAAAGGTAGCAATAGAGGAATTAGATGACGGTGAGGTGCTTGCAATCCGTATGAATGATGGAGAGCCGGTACAGAATGTTCCAAGAAGCATGAAGGAAGAGGGACACAAGATACTTAAGCTCGAGGACAACGAGGATGGAACATACACTCTTTACGTCAGAAAGGTTGAGGACTAATCATGGCAGCAAGAATTTCAAAGGCGGATTTCGATGAAAAAGTATTAAAAAGCAAGCTTCCGGTAATTGTTGATTTTTACTCGGATTCATGTGTGGCCTGCAAGAAGCTGGCACCGGTTCTCGGAGATATCGAGGATGATTATGAGGATAAGCTTCACGTATACAAGGTCAACACAAACTTTGACGGAGAGCTCGCTGATGAGTATGAGGTGACTGCGAATCCGACACTGCTTTTGTAAAAGACGCAGAGGTCTTAGACAGAAAGGTCGGCGTACAAAAGCCTGCCGATTTGAAAGCATGGGTTGAAGAATTATTATAGTTTTTAGATTATTATATAAAGCAGTCTGATACAGGATAATAACACATACAGATACCATAATCTGTGACACAGGAGGAAATAAAATGACTATCACAGTAGCAGGAGAGAAGAAAGAATATAAGGATGGACTTACATTGCCGGAGCTTATCGAGCTTGAGAATGTAGATATGCCAGAGTATGTAACAGTTTCAATAAATGAGGAATTTGTTGCCACAGAGGATAAGCCAAAGACAGTGCTTAAGGATGGCGACAATGTAGAGTTCCTTTACTTCATGGGAGGTGGATGCTAATGGCAATGACTGATGAGCAGATCGAGCGCTATTCACGCCACATTATCCTTAATGAGGTGGGCGTTAAAGGTCAGAAGAAATTATTAAAGGGCAAGGTGCTTATTATCGGCGCCGGCGGACTTGGAGCTCCGGCAGCTATGTACCTTGCAGCAGCAGGAGTTGGAACAATCGGAATTGTGGATGCGGATGAGGTAGATCTTTCCAACCTGCAGAGACAGATTATCCACGGAACAGCAGATATCGGAAAAGCAAAGGTAAAGTCAGCAAAAGAGACAATGAACGCCATGAACCCGGACGTTCAGGTCAATACATACCGTATGTTTGTAGATGCGTCAAACATCAGAGAGCTTATCAGGGATTATGATTTCATCATCGATGGAACTGACAATTTCCCGGCAAAGTTCTTAATCAACGATGCATGTGTGCTTGAGAAAAAGCCGTTTTCACATGCAGGAATCATCCGTTTTAAAGGTCAGCTTATGACATATGTTCCGGGAGAAGGACCATGTTACAGATGTGTATTTAAAAATCCACCGCCGAAGGATGCAGTTCCAACCTGTAAGCAGGCAGGTGTCATCGGAGCAATGGGCGGAGTAATCGGTTCGCTTCAGGCTATGGAGGCTATCAAGTATTTAATCGGTGTTGGAGAGCTGCTCACAGGATATCTGCTTACATATGATGCACTCACCATGGAGTTCCACAAGATTAAGCTTCCAAAGGATACACACAACTGTGCAGTCTGTGGCGACCATCCGACCATTCTCGAGCCAATCGACTACGAGCAGGAGGTCTGCGAGGAGACAGCGGGCAGATTTGATGCACCTCGTACACAGGAATAAAAAGACAGTAAGGAAAGGAACGATATGAGTATCATAAGAATGAAATATCCGTTTCTGGATGAAATAGCAAAATATGCTAAAGAGCATCTGCCGGAGGAGGCGTGCGGTCTGATAGCAGGCAGTGAGGACGAAAACGGTCGTCTCATCATAAAGGTATATTACCTGACGAATACAGACCATGCCGAGGACCATTTCACAATGGATCCAAAGGAGCAGCTGGCAGCCATAAAGGACATGAGAGCAAACGGCCTTAAGCCGCTTGGCAACTGGCATTCACATCCGTCTAGCCCTTCAAGGCCATCGGATGAGGATATAAAGCTTGCATACGATCCAAATGCGAGCTACATGATAATGTCGCTTATGGCAGAAAATCCTGTAATCAACTCGTTTCATATCGAGGGTGGACAGGTCACGAAAGAGGATTTACGAATATATTCTGATGAATATTACTTCTAAATCATATGTTAATGTTTTGAGTCGCAGCGAAAGCTGCAAAGAAAAGTCAGCTTCATCGAAGATGGCTTTTCTTTTTTAGAGAAAGATGTTATTATAGCATGTATATTTAATAAAACGAAAGAGCGTTCGAAAATGAAATTAAAAACGAAGGAACTTACAACATGTGCACTTTTTGCGGCACTTATAGCAGTTGGAGCATTTATCAAGATTGATATTCCACTTCCTATTTACACCATGCATTTTACATTACAGTGGTTCTTTGTGCTGATGGCGGGATTTCTGCTCGGGGCAAAGCTGGCATCGCTTAGCGTGATAGTGTATCTGTGCATCGGACTGGTGGGAGTGCCTGTATTTGCGGCAGGCGGTGGTCCTACATATATTTTAAGACCGGGCTTTGGGTTCCTCTTAGGCTTTGTGCTTGCAGCATTTTTAATCGGAGCGATCACAGAAAAGCTTAAAAAGACCAATGCGTTTACACTCATTCTTCCGGCAACGGTCGGACTGGTGGCATATTATACAGTTGGCGCGATATACTTTTACTGCATGAAGAATTTCTATGTGGCAACACCTGTCAGCTGGGGCATAGTAATAGTGGATTACTGTCTGATAACTGTTGCACCGGACTTTATATTATGCGTATCGGCAGCAGTGTTTTCTGCTAAGCTTCGTCCTGTTTTTGCAGGAATATTAAACGGTTACAGTGTGAAGAATAAGGTGGAAAATAAAGCATAAAGCGTATAATAAAGTATAAAATAAGGCATGAAATAATATATGAAATAAAGTATGGATATGGTATTACAGGGAGATAAAAATGGCGTATTTTCCGATGTTTGTGGATATGACGGAAAGAGAGTGTCTGATCGTCGGCGGTGGAAATGTGGCATATCGCAAGGTGATCGTAATGCTGGATTTTGGCGCGAATGTCACGGTTGTGGCAGAGGATATATGTGATGAGCTGAGAAAGCTTACAATTGATGATATAGCAAGCGAGGATAAAACGGGCTCATATACGGCAAATAAAGAAAACAATCAGACGGACCCGGATGCAGCAGATAGAATTACGTTCATAAAAAGAAGGTTTGAACGAAAAGACTGTGATGGCATGGAAATGGTTATCGCTGCCACTGATGACAATGCTTTAAATCATGAGATTGCAGAGTATTGCAAAGCTAATGGCATCATGGTAAATGCGGTCGATCAGAAGGCTGATTGCAGCTTTATTTTTCCGTCATACATAAAGGAAAAGAATCTTGTTGCGGCATTTTCGAGCGGAGGAAACAGCCCTGTGCTGACTCAGTATCTGAAAGGCAAAGAGCAGGAGATTCTTACTCCGTTTCTTGGTGAGCTGAACGAATACATGGGACAGATCCGCGAAAGAGTAATAGCGCAATATGACACTCAAGCCGAGAGAAAGCGTGTATTTAAAGAAATATTGTGTGCAGCTATTGATAATGGAAGAATTCCGGAAATATAGTTTAAAGTATGGTATTACAGATTTTAAGTTGTTGTTCATTTATAAATTATAAATGGAAAATGGCATGATCCGTAGGAGAGTAAAATGAGGTATTTAATAGGAACGAGAGGCTCAAAGCTTGCTCTTGTTCAGACTGATTACGTGATAGATAAGTTAAAAAGAGCATATCCGGATGATGATTTTAAGGCTGTTATCATAAAGACAACAGGCGATTTAGAGCAGAAAAAGTCACTCGATAAGATTGGCTCAAAGGGTATCTTCGTAAAGGAGATAGAGGACGAGCTTTTATCGGGAAAGATTCATATGGCAGTCCATTCCATGAAGGATATGCCTGATGAACCGGCAGCAGGGCTTACATTTGCCAAGGCATGGAAGCGTGAAGATCCAAGGGATGTTTTGGTGCTAAAAATGCCGCTTCACTGGATGAGCTTCCTCATGGTGCCGTGATAGGAACCGGAAGCAAGCGCAGAAAGTATCAGCTTTTAAAGCTGCGTCCTGACCTTAAGGTGGTTGGCATACGCGGAAATATCGATACGAGGCTTCGTAAGCTATATGATGGTGAAATTATATATGAAGAGGTTGCCGATAATACTGTAAATAACAATGAGATAGCTAACGAAAAAAGAATAAGTATAGCGAATACAGGCTGGATGGAATCGTACTTGCAGCGGCGGGAATAAAGCGTATCGGAAGAGATTCTGAGATCACACAGTACTTTTCAGAGGATGATATGATTCCGGCCCCGGCACAGGGCACACTGGCGCTTGAGCTACGTGCTGACAATGCTAAGCTGATGGCAAAGCTTGATGCTTTGTCAGATGAGAAAACCAATCTGTGCGCAGGCATTGAGAGAGAATTTTAAAGCGAATCGGTGGAAACTGTCATCTGCCTGTGGCTGCATACTGTGATATTGTAAGTGAAAAAGACCGCGGTAATGACAGCAACAAAAATAACAGGCTAAAGCTTCTTGCGATGTTTGGCTCGGAGGATGGAAAACAGCTAGCAAGGACAGAGCAGGTATGGGATATGACATCAGACAGAAACGATATTGTGGAGCGTGCGGTGCGCGATATTCGGTATAAATTAGAAATCGACTAAAAATATCAAGTCATAATTTTTAATCATAATAATTCAGTAGAAAAATAATTAGGAAAATCATGAGAGAAAACACAGGAAAAGTAGTATTAGTTGGAGCAGGACCGGGAGATACGGGCCTGCTCACTTTAAAAGGAGAAAAATATATAAAACAGGCGGATTGTCTGGTGTATGACAGGCTGTCATCACCAGAGTTTCTTTCAATGGCAAAGGCAGGCTGTGAGCTTATTTATGTGGGCAAGGAAAATCACAACCATGTCATGAAGCAGGATGCCATAAACGAGCTTTTGTACGAGAAATCAAAATATCATGAGCTTGTAGTCCGTTTAAAGGGAGGAGATCCGTATGTCTTTGGAAGAGGCGGAGAGGAAGCTCTCTACCTGGTAGATAGAAATGTAGAGGTAGAAGTGGTACCGGGTGTCAGTTCATCGGTTGCAGCGCTTGCGGCTGCAGGAATACCTATCACACACAGAGGCATAGCAAAAGGCTTTCAGGTCATCACAGCGCACAGCAGAAAGGATGAGGAGGCAGATATAGACTATTCCCTTCTTACAGATGAGACAATCACCTGCGTATTTTTGATGGGACTTGCGCATGTAAAAAGCATTGCAGCAGGGCTTATGAAAGCAGGACGAAGAGCGGATACTCCGGCAGCAGTGATATCGAACGGCACACTTGCCGCGCAGCGCAAATGTATAGGAACGCTTGCGGATATCGGAGAAAAAATCGAGGAAGCAAAGCTGACATCACCGGCTATAATCGTTGTGGGGGATGTGGTTTCACTGAATGACAGGCTTGATTTCTTTGAAAAAAGACCGCTGTTTGGAAGAAAGATCACAGTACCGTATATCAAAACAAACGAATTGATAGCAAAATTACAGCAGCTTGGAGCAGACATCACACCGGTTAAGACAGGCATAATTAAACCAGTTATAATTCCTAAATTTGTTGATAAGGTAAGATCAGCAGACTGGATAGTTTTTACAAGCAAAAATGGTGTAAGATCATTTTTCTATAATCTGGAGCTGGCAGGGGCTGACATCAGGCTTATAGCAAATGCAAGGTTTGCGGTGGTGGGAAAAGCTACAGAAAAAGAGCTTGCAAAGCATCACATAAATGCAGATATTATTCCGGCAGAACAGACCGGAAAAGGACTTGCAGGAGAATTGAGTTCGTATATGGGCGATAATGATGAAATCAAAGTCTGCATTTTCTCGGCAAAGGAGGCTTCACCTGACCTTGAGGCAGGGCTTAAAGAAATATGTCAATTAGAAAAAATTGATGCATATGTAAATGAGCAGGCATATGAGAGTATTTCTGAAAGCATTGGAAACATGGTAAGTGAAGCTGTTTTTACAAGCGCATCAAATGTGGAAAGATTTTTTCATATGCTGCCGGAGAATGCATACGTGGAAACAGCATACTCGATAGGTGAAAAAACAACAGCAGCATTAGAGCAGCACAATGTCAGAGAGATACTGCAAGCTGATGACAGCAGTTATGAAGCGTTGGTAGATAAAATATCTTATAAAGATGCTTTTAAAGATTAAGAATTTATGGTGACAAAAGTTATATAATCTGAATTTGTCAAAACGCGCCAAATGTAATATACTATATCCAACTGAAACATTAACATAATAAAGGAGAAGCACAATGAAAGAATACAGTATAGGTACAAAGTGTGTACAGGCAGGCTATAAAGCCGGAAACGGAGAGCCGAGACAGATTCCGATTATTCAGTCAACTACATTCAAATATGACACAAGCGAGGACATGGGAAAGCTTTTTGACCTTGAGGCAGAGGGCTATTTCTACAGCAGACTGCAGAATCCGACCTGTGACACGGTAGCAAGAAAAATCGCAGCTATGGAGGGTGGCACTGCTGCCATGCTCACATCATCAGGACAGGCAGCCAATTTCTATGCCATGTTCAACATATGTGAGTGCGGAGACCATATCGTGGCATCATCATCCATCTATGGAGGCACATTCAACCTCATCGCGGTAACTATGGCAAAGATGGGTATTACAGCTACATTCGTATCTCCTGATGCTACAGAGGAGGAGCTGAGTGCAGCATTCAGACCGAACACAAAGCTTATGTTTGGTGAGACTATTGCCAATCCTGCGCTTACGGTGCTTGATATAGAGCTTTTTGCAAAGGTGGCACACGAGCACGGAGTACCGCTTATAGTGGACAATACCTTCCCGACACCTGTAAACTGCAGACCAATTGAGTGGGGCGCAGATATTGTCACACACTCTACCACAAAGTACATGGACGGACACGGCGCCACACTCGGTGGAGCAATCGTAGACAGCGGCAAATTCGACTGGATGGCACATGCAGATAAATATCCGGGACTGTGCACACCGACGACAGCTATCATGGCATCACATATGCAGAGAAATTCGGCAAGGAAGGTGCGTTCATCACCAAATGTACAGCACAGCTTATGCGCGATTTTGGTTCAATGCAGTCACCACAGAATGCATTTATGCTGAATCTTGGCCTTGAGTCACTTCATGTGCGTATGCCAAAGCATGTGGAAAATGGACAGGCAGTGGCTGAATTTTTGGAAAATCATCCAAAGGTTGCCTATGTAAACTACTCGGGCTTCCTTCAAACAAATACTATGAGAGAGCACAGAAGTATCTTCCAAACGGAGGCTGCGGAGTCGTATCATTTGGCTTAAAGGGCGGCAGAGAGGCAGCGTCTGCATTTATGAAGGCATTAAGGCTTGGTGCAATCGAGACACACGTAGCAGATGCGAGAACCTGCTGCTTAAATCCGGCAACAAGCACGCATCGTCAGATGAATGATGAGCAGCTTAAGGAAGCAGGAGTGCCGGCAGAGCTTATCAGAATAAGCTTAGGTCTTGAGGACAAGGTGGATTTGATTGCAGATATCTCAAACGCACTCGACGCTATAAAATAAAATATATATTCATAAAATACACAAAAAGAACAAAATTAGTAAAAACAAAACTTTACGAAATGACTTACTAATGATATAGTAGTGATAGGTATGAAAGAGTTTTAATAATTATTTTATTTTTGTGGGAATTATTATGAGTAATAGATTTGATGATGAAAACAATATAGAGATGGATATAAAGACCGCATTCGCATCCTGGGGAAAGTATGTTTTTAAGTGCTTTCCGCAGGAATGCCGTTTGAGGTCTTTTATCAGAGGATTCATTAGATGACTCAGAAGAGAAAAATGTGGATATTATAAACAATCCGTTTATAGACAGCATGGTTGACAGGAACAATCTGCTGAAGGCTGTTGAACAGATTGCAGATGGAGAAAAATTTGCTACTGTAGTACTGCATGCCAAGGAAGGAACAGATACCTACAGGATATCATTCAAGTCGATTTGCTTTGATGATGATGGCAGAACAGTTGAGGCAATAGGGCTTGCTGAGCAGCTTGATGAGCGTCTTAACGAGAGTGAGATGGTGAATGCTTTAGGAAGCAACTTCAACAGTATCTACTATGTAGATGTAGACAACAATAAGATGTATCCGTACAGGATGAATCCTTCTGTCCGTGCTATGTTTGGAGAAGTGCTTGAGTCAAAACCGGGCTATAATGAGATGATGGAACAGTATGTAAATGCTATCGTCTTAGAAGAGGATAAGCTTCACATGCTTTTAGAGACATCAATTAATAATCTGCGCAGGCAGTTTTTGATAAAGGATACCTATCAGCATGATTGCCGCATCGTGAGGGATGGACAGGTACAGTATTGCAGAGCAAAGTTTGTCAATGTGTCTGGCGTGGGAGAGCTGCACAAGATGATAGCGGGCTTTTCGGATATAAGCCCGGAGAAGCAAAGAGAGCTTGAGCGTATAGCGTATGTGGATGCAGTGACCGGAGGCAACAATTACGAGAGTTTTAAAAGAAGCTGCGTGACAGAAACGTATCAGGATATCTGATTTCCATGGATATTCACTCCTTCAAGATAGTGAACTCCATCTGTGGTGTGGCAAAGGGCGATGAGGCGCTTAGATGGATTTCTGAAAATATACGCGGTGTTGTAGGATATAATGACATATCAGGTCATATAAATGCAGACAGATTTGTTATTTTCTTTGCGGATGACAAGATAAATAAGGTTATCAGAAAGATAGAGACCATCAATTTACAGCTTATTAAGGTTTCAGAATCCTTAAAGATTCCAAAGATTCAGCCATACTTTGGTGTGACAAAATGGGAGCCGGGCAAAAAGGTTGAGGAAGCATACGGCGAGGCCAACTTTGCCAAGAATCGGATCAAGGAGCGGAAGGACGTGCTCTATCAGATATACAGTCAGGCCGATACAGAAAGGATTGTCGAAGAAAAGCAGATGGAGGATAACTTCTACAGGGATTTAAATGACAATCATTTTGAGATATGGTATCAGCCCAAGTATGCTCCAAAGACCAACAAGCTGGTCGGTGCAGAGGGACTTGTCAGGTGGAGAAGAGAAAATAATGAGATTATTCCGCCATCCAAATTTATACCGCTTTTTGAAAGAAACGGCATGATTAAGGCGCTTGATGAGTATGTATTCCGCGAGGTGTGTACACATCAGAGAAGATGGCTTGATGAAGGGAAAAAAATAGTTCCTATCTCAATCAACCTGTCCAGAGCGAGCCTGTACTTTGAGTCTGTGGTCAAAAGATATCATGATATAGCAAGAAGAATCGGCATATACACACATCTTGTGCCTATAGAGATTACAGAGAGTGCAGCGGTCGATAATGATGAAATCAAGAGTATTGCGGATAAATTCCATGGCAATGGATTTCCACTTTTGGTGGATGATTTTGGCTCAGGCTATTCATCACTTGTTACCCTCAATATGAAGTGCTTTGATACACTCAAAATCGACAAGAGCCTGATTGACTATATAGGAGATTCAAATGGTGAGAGGCTGCTTGTGCACACGATAGCACTGGCCAAGGAGCTGGGAATCTGCGTGACCGCCGAGGGCGTTGAGAGTCAGGAGCAGGTAGAGTTTTTGAAGAATATAGACTGCGACAGTATACAGGGCTTTTATTATTCAAAGCCACTGCCGTTAACAGAGTATGAGATGCTTTTGGATTGATAAATATAAAAAATATAAGCAGTATAAAAGAGCCGGTCATGTGACCGGCTCTTTTGAGGGGAGTATAAATAATTAATAAGAGGTATAACATTGAAAAGATTTCTCTCTTCGGAAACATTATAAAATAACAGTAATTAAAAAGCAATACTTTGAAACACAAAATAATATAATTTTAACAAAACGAGTTAATTTATTAAAGAGCTAAAGTGCTAAAGCACCGGCTGTAATGATTTTGGTGATTTATCGCAGTTCACATCTCATAATAAAATGAATATCATAATGTAAATTCGTATTTTGGCGTATGGATGTATGAAATTTAAAATAGTTTATGCGGATGAGCTTTATAAGGTGCAAAAAGAAATGAATGCACTGCTTATAGATATAAGAACAAGAGAGGAATATGACAGGTCGCACTGGAAAGGCGCACTCAGTATGCCTATGGATATCACGGATTCATATGAGAGTGAACTCGATGCGTCACAGAGTGTGATTTTTTACTGCACGCATGGTGGAAGCAGCATGAAGCTGGCCAGATATCTGGGAAATCGCGGTTTTGATACAGCGACAGTCATAGGTGGATACAATGCTATGTGCGGATATCAAAAAAAGTTGCAGAAATATGGCTGAAACTATTTAAAAAAATTGAAATTTATGCAACAATATTAGATAACAATGTAAAGTACAATTATAGAAAGGCAGTTACACAATATATGAATAGATTTGAGCTTGTTGTGCCATGTCATTTTGGCCTTGAGGCAGTAGTCAAGAGGGAGATATATGATCTGGGATATGAGATAACACGTGTGGAGGACGGCAGGGTATCGTTTGAGGGCGATGCTGAGGCTATATGCAGAGCGAATATATTCTTAAGAGGCGCAGAGAGAGTATTACTTGTAGGACGCTTTAAGGCTGCCACATTTGATGAGCTTTTGAAAATGTAAAGGCTCTCCCATGGGAAAATTATATTCCAAAGGACGGCAGATTCTGGGTGAAAAGGCTTCTTCCATAAAGAGTAAGCTTTTTCACCATCTGATATACAGTCTATCGTGAAAAAGGCTATGGTTGAGAGAATGAAGAGGTCTTATCACATTGACTGGTTCCCGGAGGACGGAGCACAGTATCCGGTAAGGGTTTTCTGTACAAGGATGAGGTGATGGTGACACTTGATACATCGGGGGATTCCCTTCACAAGAGAGGATACCGTCTGGCAACGAGCAAGGCGCCGTTGACTGAGACACTTGCAGCATCGCTCATCATGCTTACACCATGGCATGCAGACAGAATACTTGTGGATCCGTTTTGCGGCAGTGGTACATTTCCGATAGAGGCAGCCATGATGGCAGCTAATATAGCACCCGGTATGAACAGGGAGTTTACAGCTGAGAGCTGGACCAATATCATACCAAGAAAGCTGTGGTATGAGGCTGTGCAGGAGGCTGAGGATATGATAGATAAGGATGTGCAGGTGGACATCCAGGGCTATGACATTGACCCTGATGTGGTGGCTGCAGCCAGGGAAAATGCCAAGAGAGCCGGAGTGGAGCACATGATTCATTTCCAGCAGAGGGCTGTGGCTGACCTGCATCACCCGAAGAAGTACGGATTTATTATCTCAAATCCTCCATACGGTGAGCGACTCGAGGAGAAATCAGCGCTCCCGGCACTGTATTCACAGATTGGAGAAGCTTATAAGAGGCTTGATGCATGGTCGATGTATCTGATTACGAGCTATGAGGATACAGAGCGCTATATCGGCAGAAAAGCTGACAAAAACAGGAAAATCTACAATGGTATGATAAAGACATATTTTTATCAGTTTATGGGGCCTAAGCCTCCGAGAAGGAAAAAGGATTAGCAGGGTATATGAAATATTCAAAGAGATATATTGCATTTACATTAATCTTGGCACTTATCTTTGTGTCTAATTTTTACATATATGCAAAGGACAGCTCTACACTTGGCGCGTTCAGAGGAGCACAGATAGATAATACTATATGGAGTCCGCTTGTGGCTGCTGATGTAAATGGCACCACCATCAGGCTTAGGATAGAAAATAAGGAGTATACGAGCGAGGATGAGCATGTGTATATGGATGAGAACAGAAATATAATGGTTCCCGTGTCTATGCTTCGCGATGCACTAAACAGCAGTGCACATGTATACAATAAAATGAGCTTCTGGTGGAAAAGCACAGTCTGACAGCTGATTTCAAGCTGGCAGATGACAATGGCTTTGTACAGTATAAGGGGCAGTTTTATGCAAGCTTAGACAAGCTGTCTAAACTTTTGGATATGACCTGCAGCTTTGATACGGCGACAAATACGCTCACTATGACAGACAAATCCGAGGGTGTATCAACGGTGCCAACAAAGTATGATCTGAGGGAAAGACAGCGTGTGTCACTAATCAGGGATCAGGGCAGCTATGGCACCTGTTGGGCTTTGCGGCCACAAGTGCACTCGAGTCAGCCCTTATGCCGGAGGAGCAGCTTTTGTTTTCCGTGGATCATATGAGTATGAGCAATTCCTTCAACGTCAATCAGTATGATGGTGGAGAGTACACCATGGGAATGGCATATCTGGCAGCATGGCAGGGACCGGTTTATGATGCGGATGATCCTTACGGAGATGGAGTGACACGCGATGATCTTGCTGCAGTAAAGCATGTGCAGCAGATGCTTATCATAGATGGAAAGGACTATCAGGGCATAAAGGAGGCTGTTTTCAAATATGGTGGTGTGCAGACATCGCTTTACAGTACAATAGCAAGCTCAAAGACAAAGACTCCTTATTACAATAAGCAGACTAATTCTTACTGTTACATGGGTCGATAAGCCAAATCATGATGTTGTTATAATTGGCTGGGATGACAATTACCCTAAGGAAAACTTCAATGTGGATCTGGAAGGAGATGGAGCCTTTATATGCCAGAACAGCTGGGGCAGCAGTTTTGGAGACAATGGGGTGTTCTATGTGTCATACTACGATACAAATGTGGGCACGCACAATGTTGTTTATACAGATATAGAGAGTGCTGACAATTATGATAATATATACCAGAGTGACCTGTGTGGCTGGGTAGGAAAGATGGGCTACGACAAGGAGGATATGTACGGAGCCAACATATTTACCGCACAGTCGGCTGAATCACTAAGGGCTTCCGGCTTTATGCTACAGCAGCGGATACCTCATACAAGCTGTATGTAGTTAAGAATTTTGAGAATGAGTATTCTTTTAAAAATAAGACGCTGGTGGCTGAGGGGTCACTAAAAAATGCAGGCTATTACACTGTTGATTTTGATGAGCCTGTTGATTTGGAGTCCGGTGAGCGTTATGCCATTGTACTTTATATAAATACACCGGGCTCGACTCATCCGATGGCTATAGAGTACAACTCGGGAGAAGCATACATGTCTACGGTCAATCTGGATGATGGCGAGGGCTACATCAGCTATGATGGTGTGGCATATATCAATGTAAAGGAAAAACAGGATTGTAACCTCTGTATAAAGGCCTTTTCTGATAATAGATGATATGTACAGAAATATTCTAAAGATAATAACAGTATTTTTCGTTATGCTTGCACTTATCGTGCCGGTCACGCTTGAAAAGCTTCCGGCTATAAATGAGAAGTATGATATGGCAAAAGCACTGGAGGATAATGTGCTGCAAAACTATGTCAAGGCTTCCACAGATGCAAAGCAGGAGAAGAACCCTGATGAGATATTGCAGGAGAAAGCCGGCTTTGAGGATGATTTAAGGATAGAGCTGCCGGACGACTCAGAAGGGGAGCGCCAGAGTATATCGGTGGAAACCGATGCCCTGACGCAGACGGTCTATGTAAAGCTTAAGGCTGATGTGGACAATTACTTTACGAAGTATTCCATGACAGGCAGGTCAAATCATATAGACTCCATGCAGTATTACCGCAATGGGGCAGATGGTGTGATAGCTATCACTACAGACAAGCTCTATCAGGTGAAGCAGCGCATAGAGAATGGATATCTTTATCTGAGCTTTGTCAATCTGCATGATATATACGATAAGGTCATCATAATAGATGCAGGTCACGGCGGCCGTATGACCGGTGCCGTGCGAAACGGAATAGAGGAAAAAAGCATCAATCTGGACATAGTGCTGGCACTTAAGGAACAGCTTGACAGCTATTCAGGTGACAAAAGGCTTGGGATATTCTACACCAGGACAACAGATACCAATCCTACACTGCAGCAGAGAGCGGCACTTGCCAATAAGGCGGATGCGGATTTATTTATAAGCGTGCATTGCAACTCATATGAAAAGGGCAATTTCACCGCGGTTTCGGGTACGCAGGTGCTCTACAGCCAGTCAGATAACAGAGAGCTCGGAAGTAAACACCTTGCACAGATTTGCATGGATAACGTGACAGCTGCGACAGGAAACAGGGCATTTGGGCTGCTTCCTGCAGATGACATATATATAATAAGAACAAGTGAGGCTCCGGTTGCACTTGTGGAGGTGGGCTTCATGACCAACAGACAGGAGCTTGACAATCTGGCCAATGCAGACTATCAGAAACAGGCAGCTCAGGGTATATACAATGCAATCATGCAGGCCTTTGATGAGGGCTACTAGCTGTATTGGGAGATTGTCCGAATAGAAAAAGAAGGAAGGAAATATATTATGACAAAAATCATATTTGCAACAGGAAACAAGGATAAGCTCAGAGAAATCAAAGAGATACTTTCAGACTGTGACGTGGATATCCGTTCAATGAAGGAAGCAGGTATCAATGTGGATATAGTGGAGGATGGGAAGACCTTTGAAGACAATGCGCTGATTAAGGCACGCGCAATTGCGGCACACACAGATGCAATTGTTCTCGCAGACGACTCAGGACTTGAGATTGACTATCTGAATAAGGAACCGGGAGTATATTCAGCACGCTATATGGGTGAGGATACTTCCTATGATATAAAGAATAATAACCTTATAGAACGCCTTGACGGTGTGCCAAAGGAGAAGCGTACAGCCCGCTTTGTGTGTGCTATCGCCGCAGTGCTGCCGGATGGAAAGGAACTTGTGACCAGACAGACTATGGAGGGCTATATAGGATGGGAGATAGCGGGAGCCAACGGCTTTGGTTATGATCCTATCTTCTATTTAGATGAGTACGGCTGCTCTTCTGCAGAGCTTACTCCCCAGCAGAAGAATGCCATAAGCCATCGAGGCAAGGCTCTTCGCGCCATGAAAGAGATGCTTGTGAAGGTGATCTAGAGTATAGGAGTTGAATTGCAACGTATACGGATAAAATGCCTGCCGGGAAGCTCTTTTAAGCTGACCGGCAGCTACTTTAAAAATAAAAAAAAAAAAAAAGTTGTTGACATATTCTGCCCTTTGCTATATACTAATTCTTGCGTCACGGAAAGAACGCAAACAAATCCTTCGGGGTGTGGCTCAGCTTGGCTAGAGCGCCTGGTTTGGGACCAGGAGGTCGCAGGTTCGAATCCTGTCACCCCGACTTCTGTAAACTTATTACCGCAAGCACGGGTGTAGTTCAATGGTAGAACACCAACCTTCCAAGCTGGATACGTGGGTTCGATTCCCATCACCCGCTTAGATATTGGAGTATTCGCAGTATCCCATATGTGTCTGTAGCTCAGTTGGATAGAGCACCGGCCTTCTAAGCCGGGTGTCGGGGGTTCGAATCCCTTCAGGCACATTTTTTATTTCATATCAATTCCATATGGACCATATGAAGTAAATATGGTGGGTATAGCGCAGTTGGTTAGCGCGCCAGATTGTGGCTCTGGAGGCCAAGGGTTCGAATCCCTTTATCCACCCTTTGCATTAATGCAAATAGTGTCGTGCGCATTATATGCGTATCCGTGCGGCGCACGAGTATTACTCAAGGGCTATCGCCAAGCGGTAAGGCACAGGATTTTGATTCCTGCATTCGTTGGTTCGAATCCAACTAGCCCTGTTACAATCTGAATATATGGGATATTAGCTCAGGTGGTAGAGCACTTGACTTTTAATCAAGTTGTCCGGGGTTCGAATCCCCGATGTCTCATTAGCGTAAAAGAAGCCGTTCATTGAACGGTTTTTTTGTATTTAGAAGAATGGAGGTTTCGAACTCCGGACAACGTAGTTGACCGAAGCGTAGACAGAGAAAAAAATGTGGGTATTATATGCATTTGGATCCGCATTTTTGCGGGTATAACATCAATACTGGCAAAGTGTGGTATCAAAAACTGATTCAAACGTAGCAACTGCAATCAGGACAATTGTAGTTTTGATTTTTTCATGGATTATGGTATTTGTGGTTAAAGCGCAGGGGCAGGTCACAGCTGTGTCAGCAAAGACATGGATATTTCTGATGCTTTCGAGTCGCTACCGGAGCCTCATGGCTTTGTTATTTTAAAGCACTCCAGCTTGGCGATGTAAACAGAGTGGTGCCGATTGATAAATCAAGCACAATACTGACCATTATACTTGCATTTATCTTTTTTAAAGAGGAGATAAATGTACTCAGGCTGGTATGTGTGGTGCTTATAGCAATTGGAACGTATATGATGATCACAAAAAAGGAGATATCACAGGAAGAGCAGAATAAGGCCGGGGCTTCTCATGGATGGCTGTTTTATGCAGTGCTGTCTGCTGTTTTTGCCAGCTTCACCTCAATACTGGGAAAGGTCGGCATAGAGGGAATCAATTCTAATCTGGGAACTGCAATAAGGACGATAGTGGTGTTTATCATGGCTTGGATAGTGGTATTTGCCACAGGAAAACAGCACACCATAAAGCATATAGAGAAAAAAGAGCTTGGCTTTATCTGCCTTTCGGGACTTGCAACAGGCGGCTCATGGCTTTGCTATTACAAGGCACTGCAGGACGGACTTGCGAGTGTCGTAGTGCCTATAGATAAGCTGAGCATAGTTGTGTCAATCGTGTTTTCATATTTCGTATTTAAGGAAAAACTGACGATTAAATCCTTTACAGGACTGGTGCTCATCATAGCAGGAACATTGATTATGCTGGTTTAAATATATAAAAACATCTTGACGTTTTTCTGTTTTTTTATTATCATTGTTAACCGAGGAAAAATTTATAGTTGACAATTATAGCGGATGATATGTATTATAATGATACTTATTAAATGAGAGAAGAAATACAGGACACGAAGGAGATTAAAATGGATCCAATAACACTGGCACAGGAGATAATAGACGGAAGAAGAATCACAAGGGAGGATGACCTATCATTTTTCCTTACATGTGATTTAGACGAGCTGTGTAAGGGCGCAGATATGATCAGGGAGAAGTTTATCGGCGACAAGGTAGATTTGTGCTCGATAATAAACGGAAGAAGCGGAAAATGCCCTGAGGACTGTAAATACTGTGCGCAGTCGGCACATAATCATACAAATTGTGAGGTTTATGATTTTTTACCTGAGGAAAAGATACTTGAGGCTTGCAGGATGAATGAGAGAGAGGGTGTAGACCGTTTCTCGATAGTTACAGCGGGAAAAGCGCTGACAGGTGAGGAATTTGACAAGGCAATACATGCATATGAGACTATGAAAAGAGAGTGCAAGATTGATTTATGTGCATCAATGGGATTTCTTTCAGCAGAGCAGCTTCACAGACTGCACGAGGCAGGTGTCAGCAGCTATCACCACAATATAGAGACCTCAAAGCGTAATTTCCCCAATATATGCACCACACACACCTATGATATGAAGATTGAGACGCTTAAAAAGGTGAAGGCAGAGGGCATGTATGCGTGCTCAGGCGGCATCATCGGAATGGGTGGAGACCTGGGAGGACAGGCTGGATATGGCAGTCAGCCTTGCAGAGGTAGGAGTGGATTCCATTCCGCTTAATGCGCTTATGCCGATTGCAGGCACTCCGCTTGAGGGACTTGAGCATATAAACGAGCCTGATATACTGCGTACAGTGTCATTTTTCAGATATATAAATCCAGAAGCTGACATACGTCTCGGAGCCGGCAGGGCGCTGCTTACAAATGACGGAGAGCTTGCATTCAAGTCTGGAGCATAAGCCACAATCACAGGAAACATGCTTACGACAGTAGCCTGTGCCACAATCAGAAGTGACAAGGAAATGCTTGAGGGCATGGGCAGGAATGTGACACCTGAGTACATGAAATAAATGTAATTATTTAGAATATAAAATATGTCAAAGATGCGTAAAATAGTATTAGTTTTGCGCATCTTTTTTAGTATAAATGACAGGTTTAGTTGCGGGGAAAAAAATTATTATATAATGAAAAAAATGTAATTTAAGGGATTTATCCGGTATAGCATGGAACATGAATAGGAGCGAATTAATATATTTCATTGAAAAATAAGAGGTTACGGGGGAAATATGTACAACGATAAAGGCAATACAAAGTATCTGAAGCTGTTAAAGCAAAATTATTCATCAAGTCAGGATGTAATCAGGGAGATAGTCAATCTTTCTGCGATTATAAACCTGCCAAAGGGCACGGAGTTTTTCCTGAGTGATATACATGGCGAGTATGAGGCTTTTTACATATCATGAACAACTGCTCAGGTGTGATAAAGGAAAAGGTGGATTTGATTTTCAAGGATACGATTTCTGATTATGACAGACAGGAGCTTTGCACGCTCATATACTATCCAAGAGAGAAAATGGCCCTGCTTGATGAACAGGGAAAGATAGACAGTGACTGGTACGCTATGACGTTAAATCAGCTTATACTTGTCGCAAAGCTGCTCTCATCAAAGTACACCAGGTCGAAGGTCAGAAAGGCTCTGCCTGAGGAATATGCGTACATTATCGATGAGCTTTTGCATGCGCAGGAGGATGAGGATGCAAACCAGGTCAGATATCACAAGCAGATATTAAAGACTATAATTGATTTGGAGGATGCGGATGAGTTTATAATCGCTTTGTCTGCACTGATTAAGAGGCTTGCTGTTGACCATCTGCACATTGTGGGAGATGTATTTGACAGAGGAGGAAGCGCGGATAAGATTCTCGATCTGCTTTATGATTATCACTCGCTTGATATCGAGTGGGGCAATCACGACATTCTCTGGATGGGGGCGGCATGTGGAAATGATGCATGTATATGTAATGTCATCCGCAACAATCTGAAATACAACAATGTGGAAATTCTTGAGAATGCCTACGGAATAAGCTTACGACAGCTAATGCTGTTTGGCATGAAAACATATGGTATAGAGGATGGAATTGAGGCTGCAAGGGCGGCCATCACAGTAATGCTTTTTAAGCTTGAGGGGCAGCTTATACTTGCACATCCCGAGTATGAGATGGGAAACAGGCTGATGCTTGACAGGCTGGACGAGCTGCAGGATGTAGGAGTGGACAGAAAGCGCTTTCCAACCGTTGATGATGAGAGACCCTACGCACTAAGTGACGAGGAGACTGTCATCATGAGAAAGCTGCACAGACAGTTTGTGACAGGACAGCGCCTGCACAAGCATGTCAGATTTTTGTATGATAAGGGCGGCATGTACAATGTATACAATGGCAACCTGCTCTATCATGGCTGTGTTCCGGTTGATAGCAACGGAGCCTTTGATAAGCTGTATATTGATGGTGAATTTTATCACGGAAGAGCGCTGCTTGACAAATGTGATGAGAAGGCAAGGGCTGCGTATGTGGACAATCCTTATAAGGATGATGTGGACTTTATGTGGTTTTTGTGGGGAGGAGAAAAATCACCGCTGTGCGGCAGAAGGCTTAAGACCTTTGAGATGGAATATGTTACAGACAAGAGCATGTGGGAAGAGCCTTCTAACCCATATTACAGCAGGTATTACGATAAGAGCTTCTGCTGTCAGATACTGCACGAGTTCGGGCTGTATGATGATGATGCGCATATTATAAATGGACATACACCGGTTCACGCAATAGAGGGAGAGAACCCTGTCAGGGCCAATGGCAAGCTGTTTGTGATAGATGGAGGCTTCTGCCGTGCGATGAACAAGAAAACCGGTATCGCCGGCTATACACTGATTTACAATTCACATGGTCTAAGGCTCAAGGCACACACGCCTTTTACATCGGTGGAGGATGCCCTGATAAATAATACTGACATAGAGACATCATCAGAGGTCGAGGAGAATGATAAGAGACGTATGCTTGTGAAGGATACCGATATAGGAAAGAGGCTTATTGGAGAGATTGATGATCTGCACAAGCTTCTTGAGAACTACAGGAGGCTGTAGGGAACATATTAGACTGTAGGGTGCGTATGGGACAAGACCTTGACAAATAAGTTATAAAAAGTTATAAAAAGATTACAAAGTTATAAAGAGTTATAAAAATTATTAAAAGTTATAAAGAGTTATAAAACAGGAGCGCAGAGATGAAAAATAATCCCTTTTCATTATCATTTGGCAAGGAACCGGTCAGTTTAATTAACCGTAATGTTCAGTCTTATGAAATAATTGATACATTTGAGGATGAAAACCCTACTTACCAGGGTTGTGTAGATAATTGTGATTTTTAAGGTGGAAGATAGGTTAAAGGAGCAGCATATGATTAAAGAGTAATCCGTCATGCAGTGTATGCATGGCGGATTTTTCGTATGTAATTGCTTGCGTCTGATACATTTTAGATACAAGTAGCTGTTAATATATAAATAGCTAGGCATAAAGCAGGCTAAATATATGCTCCTCGGGATTGACAGCAAAAGAAGAATATGCAAAGATTTATAAAGGAAAATAGTTACGGATAATAAAGTTTTAGAAGGAATATGATGATAGAAATACTAATAGTAGAAGACGAAAAACCGATATCAGACCTCATCAGATTAAATCTCATGAAAGCAGGCTATAGCTGCACCTGTGCCTTTGATGGTATGGAGGCAGCGGATATTCTGGAGGAGAGAAATTTTGACCTGATAATACTTGATGTAATGCTGCCGAAGTTAAACGGCTTTGAGCTTATGGAATACATAAAGCCGCTTGGCATACCTGTTATATTTCTCACAGCAAAAGCCACTTTAGATGACAGGCTAAGAGGTCTCACGTCCGGTGCCGAGGACTATATGGTAAAGCCATTTGAGATTGTTGAGCTTTTAGCCCGGGTAAATATAGTGCTAAGACGTTATAATAAGATGGAGCAGCAGCTCACCTTTAAGGATATAGCTATCGATACGAAAAACCAGAATGTATCAAAGGCAGGGAAGCATATAGAGCTTACACCAAAGGAATTTGAGCTGCTTGAGCTTTTGATGCGAAATAAAAATATCACACTTTTCAGAGAAAAAATATATGAAGAAATATGGGGAAGTGAGTACTCTGTCGAGTCGAGGACTCTCGATCTTCACATACAGAGACTGCGCAAAAAGCTTGATATAGGAGACAGCCTTAAAACCGTATTTAAGGCAGGATACAGGCTGGAAGAATAGAAAACTAAAGACCATTAAATATGGGTAAGCGTAATATACAAAAAGAGGGATAAATGAAATTCGGTACAAGGTATTGTTCACAAACTTAATACTGCTTTCACTTGGACTGGGGCTGGTGGGATACCTCATGATACACAAGAATTTTGAGCTGGCGAAGCAGACACAGCTTAAAACGCTATTGTGCAGAATAATCTGGTACAGTCCTCTGTGGAGTATGAGCTTTTGCAGCTTTTAAATTCAGTTTCCGATAATTCTGAAACTTCGAACAATAATACAGATAACAATAATGCAGAAAAGAGCAGCATTTCCGCATCATCAATAGCCGCGCAACTTCCGCAGATCGGAAGCCGTGTAAGCAGCAGTGTGCGCTCAAGGGATTCATTTTTCTACATATATTTTGATGGTGAAAAAGTATATACAGATGACAAAAGTGATGCAAGGATAAGTGATACACTTTTTAAAAATCTCACAACAGGAAACAAAAACTATGTGATTAAAGAAGAATCCCAAAAGCACTATATCTATGTTACATCGCAGAGTGTGATAGATGAAAAAATCTCTGGATAGTAAGTAAATGCGATGCATCAGAGGCGTATACACTGCTTGATGAGCAGATAAACTATTTCAGGCTGATAATAATAGTCATATTGATTGCATAGTCGGCAGCAATGTATTTTATCAGCAGATACATGACTAAGCCGCTCGAGAAGCTTAACCATGTCAGCGAGGAAATAGCGCAGGGGGATTATGCCACAAGGGTAAACGTAAAAAGTCATGATGAGATAGGGCTTCTTGCGCAGAAATTTAATATCATGGCGCAGGCAGTATCGGATCATGTAGACGAGCTTAACGATATGGTGCACAGGCGTGAGCAGTTTGTAGCGGATTTTACACACGAGATAAAACCCTATGACGTCAATCATTGGATATGCAGACACGATGCGTTCACTGGAGCTTCCGAGAGAGGAGCAGATGATGGCGCTTGGATATATCTTTTCGGAGGGAAAACGTCTGGAGAGCATGTCGCAGAAGCTTTTTGAGCTGATATATCTTCGCCGGCATGATATTGAAAAAGCGCGGGTTCATATGGCAGATCTTTGTGCAGAGGTGGTAAAGGTTGTTGAGCCTGCATACGAAAACAGGCATCTTACTATAGAAACAGAGATAGAGGATACTGTGCTGACCGTGAATAGAGAGCTTTTGGTTACAGCACTTGTCAATCTGATGGATAATGCAAGGAAAGCGTCAGAAGAAGGTCAGCAGGTTGAGGTTACAGGAAAAATTGTGGACAATATGGCTTGTAATATACGTAAAGATAAAACGGATATAGGCGAAGCCGAATCAGCAGATGACAGGAAATGTATGAGGGCATATGAAATCTGCATAATTGATCACGGAATTGGAATGACTAAAGAGCAGGCGGCAAAAATCTGTGATGAGTTTTATATGGCAGACAAATCAAGAGCCAGAAAAGAGGGCGGTGCCGGAATCGGAATGTCGCTTGTGGCAATCATTTTAGAGCACCATAATGCAGTACTTTCTGTGGAAAGTGAACCCGGATGCGGAACAACGATGAGGATTTTGCTGCCGTGGTAATCTGAACGCAATATAGATATAAAAAATGGTAAATTCGTAAGATTTAAAGGAAGATATGAAAAAGACAGCTTCAAATTAATAATAATGTCTGTTGCAGTAATCTGTATAGTAATAGCAGGCATCATGGTGCCTGGCATAGTGCTTGAGGCAAACCAGAAAAGTGAACATGATCATGTGGCGAAGGTTCCTAAAAGCTATCTGCCTTCAGGTTCTGTAATGGCAAAGGAAGCATCTGCCAATCTGAAATTGTCGGAGAAGCTCTCGCTCATAGATGGGCAGTGGGACAGCACGACAGATGATGCTGCCTCTTATGAGATGGATGAGCAGGATTATCAGGCAGTTGCCACATGCAGAAAAGCATGGAAAAGCTTTATGACGAAAAGCTCTATCCTGTAAATCTTTCACGACTACTCTAACTGGTATACGTGGGAGGCAGCAGCGAAAAAGGCATCGGATAATACCTTTAACACATATACGGCATATTACTGGATAATCAGGTTTGAGAAGTATGATGGTACACAAAATCATACAATCTGGATGCTTGAGGATGGGACAATCATTATGGCAAAAGCACATATGAAGGATATTAGTGATATGAGTGAATATAAAGAGGTTTTGCATGCAGATGATGAATCACAGGCAGAAACTGATTTGTCTGCTTACAAAGGATATTTTGACTACAGCGGGATAGATTTTTCAAAGCTTAAACTGATATCCGAGACAACAGCAGTGGAGCAAAAAAATAATGAAAGCTATGAGGTGCTGCAGTTTTTACAGGAAAATGAATATGTATATGCGATTCATGAGAAGTGATATAGACCCGGTTTGCATAAGTATGTGCAGACCGGTTTTTTATAATAAAAAATGCAATGTATGATACAAAAAGTTTACAACTGACATATATACTCATTATAACAACATGGAAGATAACTATTCTGAATAGTCACCGGGAAAGAACAAAAAGGGAGGAGAGCCGCATATGGATAAAAGGGGTAACATATCTTCACGAAGCATGAGAATATTTGCAGCAATTATGACACTCATCGAGGCAATTGTCCTCACATCACTGGCAGGCTGTGCAGATAAAAAGGTAGATTATGACACTAATACAGAAAAACTGACAAAAAGTGCTGTATGCAATGTAAAGGATTTTAGTACAGATGAGACCTACAGCGATGAGTTTTCCGTGCAGACAGAAATTGGAAATGTAAATATAGATATAAGTGCAAAAGTGGAACTGCCTGATTGTAAGACAATGTCAGTAGTTGAAGTGGAAAAGATACCTTATTCTGCAAAGCTCAAGGAAAAGGTATTGAAGGCATACTTTGGAGAGTCACAGATTTATTACTATGATAAGGAACATTGGACAAAAACACAGCTTCAAAATCTTATTGATTCCATAAATTCCTCAACAACACCAACTGATACATCTGGCACAGGAAACAGAGCTGAGTTTTTGAAGGAGTATACGCATTATCTGGAAAATGCCGGGGATGAATGGACTATAGCTACAGAGTATGATTCATGTGATGAGTTTGTAGGAAAAAAAGGAAACACCTGGTATAACATGAATTTTGTTGCAGATGGTGATGAAAATAAATGGCTGTCGGGAATTGGCGCAGGTCCGATTGAGGGATATACCAAAAGACAGGAAGTAATGAATACGAGTGGAGCAATATATTTAACGATGGATATGTGCAGCAATACTTTGGACCGGATTCACTCATGGAATATGATACGGTAAATGATATCACGGATTCACAGGATACATCGGGAGAGGAAATCGCGCAGGAGGAAAATGAATCGGGTATCACAATAGAAGAAGCGGGGAATATGATAGACAGCTTTTTGAAAGAGACAGGTTTTCATCCATCCCGCAGACTGAGAGCTCGCAGCTGAAATGGAGTGGATATAACGAAAGAGCCGATCATGTGTATCATGAAGATGATATACATGAGTGTGTAAGTGGTTATAGATTTTACTACAATATCGGAGTTGGCAAAATATTATTTGATGATGCTTTAAACCCGATGGATTACAGCGGATACAATATGAAATATGGTGATAGTATAGAGGATACTTTTGATAATGAATTCTACAATTTTATATTGATAAATATGGTATAGGTACTTTCTTTATAGACTGCCCGGTAAGTATAGTAAGAAAACAGGAAAATGTAGAAATGCTTCCTTTAGAAAATATATTTGATATTGCCCGGGATGAGCTTAAAACAATGCTGATGAATATGTACTGGATACAAATGTAAAATATTACACTCTAAAACTTGCATACATAAGGGTAAACAACCGGACTGATATGCAAAAATACAGTTATATTCCGGCATGGAGTCTGGAATTGCTGCAGAAAGACACTACAAATGCATGCCCTGTATTTATCAACGCGATTGACGGAAGTGTGATACATCCGGACGATCTGAGTTAAGATACAGAATGTTTACATCGGACCGTACTTTCACAGGAATAATTATGTTGTAGAAAAAATGTGACATATCAGGGAGGATTGGCATATGAGAAAACACACAAGAATACTCGCAGCGGCTATGACGATCGTTGAAGCGATAGTAATCATCTCACTCACAGGCTGTTCAAAAAAGTAGATTACAATATGGAAACTGAAAATATAAACACAAAAGCAGGAAGCGATATAAGTGCGTTTGACGACAGTACGAAATGGAATGACAGCTTTTCTGTTGAGACATCTGACAAAAGTGTGGATGTGGATATTTCAGCAGACATTACCCTGCCGGACTGCAAAAGCATGTCGGTTGTTGAGGTGAAGAATATAAAGGTGGGTGCCGATTTCAAAAGAGTGTGATAGAGGCTTATTTTGGCGATAGTACCGTATATTATCACGACATACCTCATTATACGAAAGAAGAGATATATCACAGCATGGAGGTTGTAAAAAATGAGATTGCCGGGTATCAGCAGGAAATTGATGCGGGACTTATCACAGAAGAGGGCGTCAGCAGGGTGATGAAAAGTGAAAATGATCTGCTGGAACAGTATGAAAAGGCAGAACCGTCTGCACTGGATACGCGTGAAAAAGCTACAGATTATACGGATTGTAATGAGTATCTGGGATATATTGGTAATGTTTTCTGTGAGATTAGATTTGGAATTGCTGAGGACGGCTCTCTTGAATATATTTCAGCACAGCCTCTTAAGGCAGGAAGTGAGGGACATTATACGATGATAGTGAGTATGGCTATTACGGACCACCATCCTTTGCAGAGGAGAAAGGTGTAGAGGGATTTAACGGAGGCTCTACAGGTGGAGATACTACATCTTCATATGATAATGAGTGTGCATTATCAAAAGACGAAGCTATAAAAAAGGCAGAAGAATTTCAAAATAAATTAGGCAGGGCTTCACAGGTATATATAGGAACATCAGACTACGAGTGGAGCGCAGGAGTGATAGAGGATGGTGATGATACTGTAAAAACTGATGATAAAGAGAGCGTCATAAAGGATACAGCCTGGGGATATATCATAGATTATGGCGAGGGTGTGGATGGCATAGCGTTTTGCAAGTCACTCGATTTCACCCGGAATATGGATATATGGGAGACACTCGATAACTATGATGATTTTATGCCATATGGCAGCAGTTCCTTTATTGTGACGGATCAGGGAGTGACGGAATTTTCTGTTTCTTACCCGGTTGATATTGTAAATGAGTCAAAAACGTAGAACTCTTGTCAATGGACACTATAAAAGAGATCATCAAGGATGACATGACAAAGAATTCAGAGCAGTATGATTTTACACAAAATCACACTTACAACAATCTAAAGCTCGGATATATCCGTTTGAAGGATGCATCTGACAAGGATAAATGTACTTATGTTCCGGCATGGTGTCTGTCAAAACAGGATAAGGGCTACGACAGATATCCGGTGTATGTGAATGCGATAGACGGCACGATCATAAGGAGTGATGATCTAATATAAGATACTGTTATTGGCTGCAATAAAGTTTATACATGGAGTTACATTTTTAGATAATAGATCAGGTTCATATTTATTTGGAAAAGATGTGGAAAATATATGATTAATAAAAAAAAAATATGTAGGGCGTTTGACACTTGCCGCTGCAATTACCTCTATTTTATTTTCAGGATGTGGGGCGGCACAAAAGGAGCTTGCACAGACGGACAGAGCTTCCTACGAGAAAATATCAAACCAGACAGTTACGGTACAGAGCGGTTCACTCACACCTCAGACTACCATCAGTCTGAGCGCGCAGGGCTATACCAGGTTTTCCTATGGTGCGACAAACACGGAGCTTACGCTCGAAAAGGTAAATGTGGCAGTGGGTGATCATGTGAAAAAGGGCGATATAATGGTGGCTTTTAAATCCGGGGAGATACAGAAAAAGATTGAGGACTACAGCGGGCAGATCAGTCAGAATAAGCTTCTGGCAGAGCACTACAGGGCTATTATGAAAATCGATGATACTCAGGATTATTCAAGCGATATTGCCCAGCTTGATAAGGATACAGAGGTTGCGCAGCTTTATCTTGATGAGGCAGAGGAAAAACTGTCGAGATATCAGATCACGGCATCCGAGGATGGCACGATCACAGCAATGAACAATTCGCTTTTGGCGGGGGTTTTTGAACCGGGCAGCAATCTTATAACAGAAATCAGCGGAAACGGCAATTACGAGGCTGACAGACCGGAAGGCTATGACTTTAATGTGGGTGATGTATACACGGCAACTGCATCTGATATAGAGTTTGAACTTAAGGTAAAAGAGGTGGACGATCAAAAGCTTGTTTTTGAACCGGTATCGGACATGTCGGCAGTATCGGATGCACAGATATTTTCCATGGAAGTGACGCGCCCTGCTATAGAAAATGCTGTGTATGTGCAAAAGGACGCAGTACATGAGAAGGATGGCAGGTATTTTGTATACACACTGGATGAGAATGGATACAGACAGGCGGTATGGATAAGTGTCGGAGATCAGGTAGGAGACTACCGGATCATCACAGAAGGACTTAAAAGCGGGGATGAGGTGGTTTTGCAGTGAAGAACAGAAACCTTTTATCAATAAAAACTGGCAGTACTGGGGATATGTGTATCGTTTGTGGCAGGCGGCTGTGGAAAAATGACAGAAAGCAGCATACCAAAGCTTGAAGAACCTGTAGCGTTAAATGAAGCCTATAGACCTGTGGAATACGGTACGATCGGCTCCTGCAGGTGCTGATGGCTACCGCAGTTCCGAGGGATTACTGCAATTACTACAGTGCCAATGTAAATATTTCACAGATATATGTGGAGCCGGGAGATACAGTAAATGTAGGGGATGTGCTTGCAGTCTGTGATGTGGATGAGGCAAAAAAACAGTTGCAGGAATGTAAGGATGCGCTGGCGCATGAGAATGAGACATATGAGATATCCGCTCAGATCTCGGATACGCAGATCAAATTATGGGAGAGTCAGGCTGCGGATACGGACGAACTTTCAACAGAACAGATTGAGAAAAAGAGAGCACAGAAGAGGATTACAATACGCAGATTGCCACAGAACAGGAAAATGAACGGTACGATAAGCAGCTTCACGAATACCGAGTGCAAAAGATCAATGAGCAGATGGCTTCATATCAGCAGATTGTTGATGATGGAACGCTTAAGGCAGCCCACAGCGGTCTTGTCACTTACACTAAGAAGCTGACAGATGGAAGGTCTGCTGCGGCATACGAGAATATAGTCATTGTCTCAGATACGGATGACCTTGTGCTGGATATAAAGGGCACAGCCATAAATGAGTACAAATACAGCGATTATGACAAGAAATATGTGATAGTCGATGGCGAAAAATATGATGTCACTGAGTCTCAATATACATCAGAGGTTTTGGTACTTTCAAAGATAAACAACCGATATCCGGATGTGTGCGTGGAAAGCAGGGAAAAGCCGTTTCTTACGGCAGGACAGATGTATCCGGTATATTTTGAAAAGACAAAAGCAAATCAGGCACTTGTCGTGGGAAAAGATTCCATCTATAAGGATGGCGATACCAGATATGTCTATGTGAAAAATGATGAGGGCGGCCGCGAGAAACGCATCATAACAACAGGTGAGTCTGATGAAAACTATACACAGGTCACAGAGGGCTTAAAAGAGGGGAGCTGGTCTACTATAATTCTACAGATCGGTTCCGACAAAGTATAGCAAATATACGGTAACAAGGTCTGACTTTGATATAGCAAACTACGGTGTGCGCTACAGCAGATCTGACGCAGGGACGATAACCGAAACCTGTGATTATGAAGGGCAGATCGTATCGGTCAATGTGAAGCAGGACGATACGGTAGAAAAGGGCATGCTGCTTTACGTGGTGGATACCGGAGAGGGCAAAGCTGCTATAACAGAGGCGAAAAATGCGATCGACTCGGAGAATGAATCCTATGCGCAGAAGATTGCTGATTACGATAAACAGATAAAAGATTTATCTGAAGGTGGTAGCAGCGCAGAAGAAAATAACCGGCAGGATGAAAAGCCGGATACAGCATATGATGAGCAGCAGTTGAAACTGAATTTACAATTATTGAATCTGCAGAAAAACTTGCCTGTGCAGACCACATCTATCAGCTTTCCAGGCTACAGTCAGCATATGACAGCATAAGCGCAGGAAATGACGGCAAAGGAAATATTTCAGTATATGCCAAAAATGACGGAAAAGTTTCAAAGGTGAGTGTCAAGGCAGGAGATAATGTGGAGGAAGGCTCAGATATCCTGCAGATAACCGGAAATTCCACGGACGTACTGCTGGTTCAGGTAAAGGATAGCAATAGCTATAAAGTATATAAGGACAATATAGCAGATGTGGGAGAGCGCGTATCACTTGAGCTGGACGGTACAACGATCTACGGAAGGTGTATCGGTTTTGCCGGTTACGGCAGGGTAGCTCAAAAGGGATATATAAATCAGGATGATAAAGGTGTGCATATTACCGGAAACACAGATTCGGGATATGGAAATGCAGCATTTTATATAAAACTTGACAATGGAATACCGGATGATCTGACCAGGGCATCTGCTGTAAAGTTTTCTTATGTTTCTTTTAAAAAGGTGGTAGTGGTGCCGACTTCGATCATACACAAGCAGGTCAATCCTATGGACAAAGATGATATATCATACTATGTGTGGAAAATTGATGGGGACAGCGTGGTAAAGCAGCCGGTAATATTGAGCGATTATACATCAGGCAGCAATACACTTGTGCTTTACGGTATTGATGAGGGCGATGAAATATGTTTGGCTTCGTAATTAATAAATTAAAAAACAGAAAATGGTTAAATTTGTGTCTGCTTATGGGAGTGGCTTTGTTTATAGCACTTTTGTGTGCCACCCTATGTTTGAAAAGGGCGCGGGCAATCAGATACTCGACAGACTTTTTACGGATCATGCCACACAGCAGAATGAGTTTCCAGCACGGATGAGCCGCGAGGGAACATATGCGGTGGCAGATTATCCTGATTCGCAGTCAGTACTTGATAAGCTGTCAGGATACGAAAAGAAGTGGACTGAATATGTGGATATAAACAAGGTTTCCTCACAGCAGCTTATCACACTCTCAGGAGGACGCGCAGATACAGAGTTTGGAGGACTTAACCATTATTTTACAATAGGATATCTGCCGGAACTTTCGGAGTACGCGGATGTTGTAAAATCTCAGACTGACACAGCCACATTCGAATGCAGTATAAGCGAAAAGACAATGGATCACTACGGACTTGTAGCAGGTGAAAAAATCTATTTACATGTACCTGATGGCAGTGGGAAAAAGGAAATTTCTTTCGTCATATCACAGATCTGCCGTGAAAAAGATATAAACGATCCATATTGGGCCAAGACGCTTTCGGATATGGGCGATGTGATATTTGTTTCGCGGGATGTTTTTGACGAAATGATGCAGTATTACAGCGAGGACAATATCAGCTACAGTGATTTTCTCATGCTGGATTACAGGCAGATCAACACGGAAAATGCCTCACTTTATGACGGTTATATGGAGCAGTTTAAGGATGCTGACAAGCTCTACAATGACAACATCCGTGATACGCTGGAGCGCTTTTTTACACAGCAGAAGACGATAAAGCTGATGCTTTGGGCGTTGGAGCTGCCGTGTCTTGTGCTTTTGATTTTATTTATAAGAATGATATCTGCACAGATACTTTCGCTCGAGGAAAATGACATACTTGTTTTAAGAAGCCGCGGTGCGACAAAATTACAGGTATTTATTTTGTACCTGCAGCAGTCAGGAATAATAGCGTTTGCGGGCTGTGTACTTGGAATAGTACTCGGATATATAATGTGCCGGGCTGCCGCATCTACAGACGGATTTTTAAGATTTACGGCAAAGGATATAGGCACTTACAAATTTGTATGGCAGATGCTTGTCTATGCGGTGGCAGCGGCAGTTATCATGGTGCTGTTTATCACAGTTCCGGTGTGGAAAAAATCAAAGGATGCCATATCAGAGCACAGCAGGGGACGAATATCAAAGAAAAAGCCTCTTTGGGAGAAATGCTTTATAGACGTTATACTTTTGGCTCTGTCAGTATATCTGCTTTACAATTACAACAAGCAGAAGAGTACGCTTGCGATATCTGTTCTTGAGAACAGGAGCATAGATCCTGTCATGATACTGGACAATTCGCTTTTTATATTTGCAGCGGCACTTTTGTGCGTAAGACTTACCGGACTTATTATTCTGCTTGTGGACAGGCTCTTTAAAAAGCGTTTTTCTCCGGCAATGTATGCATCATTTTACAGCTGAAACGAACCAGATACAATCGGGATTTCTGGCAGTATTTCTTATCATGACAGTGGCTGGCGGTATTTTTGACGCGAATATGGCGCGCACCATGAACAGCAATATGGAAAAACGGATCGTCTACAATGTGGGTTGTGATGCGATATACAACGAAGATTTCAGACTCAGGATACAGAAGAATAAAGATGGCTCTGTAAGCTGGATGTATGACGAGCCTGATTTCGGTAAATACGAGTCGCTCAAAAATGAGGGCATCTGTGACGGGGTCACGCGTGTGCTTGAGGACGAGCGGGTAGACATTTCCGCAGGCAGTGGTTCGATTTCGGATGCATATCTTATGGCGATAAACACAAAAGAATTCGGTGAGACTGCGAAATTGCAGAGTGACCAAAATGATGATATTAATGACGCGCACTGGTTCAATTACCTGAATGAACTGGCAGAAGAGCCGGATGGAGTCATCATTTCCTCAAATCTGGCAAAAGCTCTGGGACTCAAAGTTGGTGACAGCTTAAATTACTCAAGGTATGTACCGGAGGCTGTCGATGATGATCAGATCTACGCATCCGAGAATGTAAAGGTATGTGCCATAGTAAAAGGTTTTCCGGGCTACGAGCGTTACACCTATGAGACAGATGTAGAAGGAAATGTGACCGAGCAGGAGAAATACCTGATCGTTGCAAATTATGCTACGGTTGTGGAAAAGTTCGGCATGACACCGTACAGTGTGTGGATGAACCTGTCAAAAGGAAAAACGGTGGATGATATTGTGGGATATCTGGGCGGTGAGAACAGTGAAAATTCAGACAGTACAGCAGACAATTTAACAGACACTAAAAGTGAAAAAGTACAGAGTGAAATATACAGGAATATAACATCTACGCAGCAGCTTATAGACGAGAATAAAAACTCAGCCACAGTGCAGATCACAAACGGTATGTTTACATTAAGTTTTATACTTTCACTGATAGTGTGCTCAGTAGGATTTTTGCTGTATTGGTTTATGACACTAAAACAGAGGAGCTGCAGTTTGGTATATACCGCGCAATGGGAATGAGAATGAGAGAGGTAAAAGCAATGCTTTTAAACGAGCAGATATTTTTATCATTTCTGCCGCTTCTTGCGGGAGCAGGCATAGGTATAACTGCAACAGCGATGTTTGTAAGGCTCATATCGATCATATATCTGCCGCAGAAACACAATATCGGAGTAAATGTATATATTTATCAATCTGATATGCTGGAGCTTGCAGGAGTACTTTTGTGGCTGTAGCCGTATGCTATGTGGTTATCAGCAGACTGCTTAAGAGTATGAAGATAGCACAGGCACTAAGGCTTGGAGAAGATAGTTAGCATGTAAAAAGAGGTCGTGACATATGGAAAATGCGATAATTGCTCAAAATATAAAAAGATATTTCAAGGCGGAGATGGTACAACAGTCCACGCACTTGACGGAGTATCCATGGAGATAAAAAAAGGAACACTTGCCATCTTAAAAGGGCGTTCCGGCTCTGGAAAGACCACACTTCTTAATATCCTTAGTGCGCTTGATATGCCGACAGAGGGAAGTGTGCAGTTTCTGGATAAAAACCTCGAGCAGATGACCGAGAAAGACCGGGAAATGCTAAGGCGGTATGAGATGGGATTTGTATTCCAGTCTATAGCACTAATTCCCACGATGACGGCATATGAGAATGTGGAATTTGCCCTTAGACTTGCGAAAAATAAACGTCAGATACGGAAGAATTTGACTGATATGGATAATGACATTGGAGATGCAAAAAACGATGTGATAAATGAGAATACGCATGACAGAGTATCAGAGCTGCTGGAGCGTGTCGGACTCTCAAAGCGCATGGATCATATGCCGGATCAGTTATCGGGAGGTGAGCAGCAGAGAGTTGCGATAGCGCGCGCTGTGGTTCATCGCCCGAAGGTGGTCTTTGCGGATGAGCCGACAGGAGCACTCGATACCGCTGCTGGATTTGAAGTCATGCGATTGTTCCGTGAGTTGATAGACGATGAGGACATCACAATAGTTATGACCACGCATGATCCGAACGATGGAGCTGGGGGATGAAGTGTTTGAGCTTAGTGACGGCATAGTAATTTAAATTAAAAGGGGGAAAAGTAGATGATAAACTGCGATGGACTGGTAAAAATATATGAGACAGACGATAAAAAGGTGATGGCACTGGAGGGGCTTGACGACGGTGGAAACAGGGGAGATGCTTGCGGTAATAGGAAAATCCGGCAGCGGAAAATCCACCCTTTAAATATGATAGGAGGACTGGAAACACCAACGGCGGGAGTGATCACTATTGACGGAAAAGACATTTCCACATATTCAGAAGCTGAAATGGTGAGATACCGCAGGGACAAGGTGGGCTTTGTGTGGCAGAAAAGTGCCAAAAATCTGTTCCCATACGACTGTGCTGCAGAATGTCGAAGCCGTGATGATGTTTGAAAATTCAGGTAATACCGATAATTTTAAACACAGAGAAATTATAAAAAAACGCAAGGATAATAATAAAAGCTATGCCCTTAAACTGTTAAATGCAGTGGGATTACAGGAGCATAAGGATAAGCTTCGGCTCAGCTATCGGGAGGAGAGCAGCAGCGCGCAGCGATAGCGGTGGCGCTGGCAAATAAGCCGGACATACTGCTTGCGGATGAGCCGACCGGAGCTGTGGATACAAGGACTGCTGATACAATCTATGAGCTGTTTCATAAGCTGAACAAAGAGCTTGGTATAACCATCATCATAGTGACACACGATATGGCACTTGCAGGCCGTGTAGACCGCACAGTGCTTATATCTGACGGAAAGGTAAGTACGGAGAAATTGAAGAAACACCCTGCAATGGAATATACGGTATTGGATAAGGCACACAGGATAAAACTCACTGATGAGATGCTTGAGGCAGCGGGGATAGAGTCTAATAAGGTCAGGGTTGATGTGCAGGATGGAAGGCTTGTGATATCGCGGATTTAAAGATATATTAAACGTTTAGTGTTATAGAGCCTTTTATCTTAGAAATAAGCCTGCTAAATTTGTTGAGTACCATTCGTGTCCTTCATGTATTTATGGTTGAAGATATATGGATTATAGGTTATAAAGAAATTAATAACAGTTGAAGAGTCGGACCGATTGCAAATAGGAGTGACAAAATAAGGGGGAATATGAAGAATAATTTAAAAGTTTTATTCATACAATTATGTGTTTTGGCAATAGGCTGCTTTATCGGAGAATAATTTTTGGTTGGTGTATTTTGGTATTGCATTTATTATTTGTGGTGTTTTTTCTGTATTTGCGTGTTTGGATATTGCACCATGCACGGAGCTTTGTGGTGTTTACAGGGCTATCGGTATCATAGTGTGGATTTTGGTGATTTTATGGACACTTCCGCCTGATACATGGTTGGCCAGATTTGCCACAAATAACTATAAGAGATATGAAGATAATTATGATTAAGAAAGAAAAATAGAGATTATTTTCTAATGAAAATTATCGGACAAAATAAGGAGGATAAATGAAAAAAATAGTTTCTAATTTGTCAGTAATGATTTTTGTCATAGGATGTGCAATAATGGAAATAACAACATGGTTTATTGATTCATATGTTATGTTTTATATAGGAATAATTATTGTTATAGTAGGAATTATTGGAATGATTATTCAAGGAAAGTTTAAGAAAGTAATTGAGTTTATTATAGAGTATTTTTAGAAAGTTTTGCTTTCAACATTTTACCACTTGATAGTTTATAGAGAGTAAAAATAGATAAAAAGTTAAGAAAAGGAGAAAATGAAAATGAAAAAAAATCTTGAGCTTGTTTTATTAATAATTAACTGGGTAATTGTTGCAATACAGGCGTTTACTATATTTTTATATGGAAATAGCATAGGCCTGTTTATTATTATGCTGCTTGCATTAATAGCTCAAGTATTTAGTGTTTATGACAATAGAAAAAAATAATTATTAGATAGGATAAAATATATAACCATATATGCAATTTTAGTTTATTTTTTAAAAAAAAAAAAAAGATGAAAAAATTCCTGAACTTTATTATAATATGTACAAGGCCACAGGCATTATGCCTTTTAATGATGGCACAGATATAAAGGATAAGCTTTTTGTGACAGATGGGCTGTTGCAGGGAGCAGAGGGAGTTAAACAGTGAGTAAAATACTTGTCGCAGAGGACGAAACTGCAATCAATAAAATGATATGCATGAACTTAAATATTACAGGCTACGAGACGGTGTCCATGCAGGACGGACAGGAAGTGCTCGATTATCTCGCCACAGGAGAGTCGGCAGATCTTGCGATAGTGGATATCATGATGCCAAGGGTTGATGGCTTTGGTCTGCTCGAGCCACTCAACAAAGCAGAGATTCCGGTGATATATCTGACCGCGAGAGGCGATCTTGAATCAAAGGTAAAAGGCCTTTCGGGCGGGGCAGAGGACTATATGGTAAATCCGTTTGAGATGCTTGAGCTTTTGCTGCGCATAGAAAAATATTAAAGCGTACCGGAAAAAGCGATGATATCATTGAACTTGATGACATTACCATTGATATGAAAAAGCACATAGTTTTAAAGAAAAAGGAGCAGATTTCCCTGACACCTATGGAGTATGATCTGCTTTGTACCCTTGCGAAAAACAGAAATATCGCTCTTGAGAGGGAAAAGCTGCTGAATGCGATATGGGGAATTGACTTCGAGGGAGAGACGAGAACTGTCGATGTGCATGTGGCGGCATTACGCAAGAAGACAGGTCTTCGTATAGTAGCTGTGCCAAAGATTGGATATCGTCTGGAGGTAGGAGAATGAGGCTTCGTAGCAGGATAACGATTGGAACACTTGGTTTTTTGCTGATTTCTCTTACACTGTGCTGCACACTTATGATATATGTCAGCAAAAAAAATATGTTAAACAGTACCACAAGCTATACAAAGACAGAATTGGAAAAGCTTGTGGCTAATTTTTATACAAACAAAAGTGACATAGAAAGCACAGTTGAAGAGCTTACAGCGGAGACAAAGCTGAAATACTACTTTTTTAAGCAGACGCAGTATTCGGATTCTGACACGGAGTATGTGCTGCAGTGTGGTGATGAGATAATATATAACGATTCCGGACTTGATGCGCCAACGATACTTGGTCTGAATGAGGATAAGAGCAATGTTGAGATACAGGGGAGACGAAAAGCGACATCGTGCATACAGAAGGGGCAGACTATTACATATGCGGAGTGGATATCAATATCAATGACAGAATCTATCGTATGTATAGTGCGCGATATAACAGAGCTTTACAGACAGATATACCGGATGATTGCGCTGTGTGTGGGGATTGGCATTGTTATCTCATTAGCTGCGGCAGTAAGTATGATTGCTTTCCTGAAAAAATTACTAAGACCGTTAGAGCAGCTTAAGGATGAGGCAGATGCCATATCACAGGGCAGTATCAGCGTCAGATAGACGTAAAAGGAAAGGATGAGCTGGCATCACTCTCGCACAGCTTTAATACGATGGCAAAGGCTGTAGAGTCACATATCGCAGAGGTTGAGGAGACCTCGGAGGCGAGAAACAGACTCATACATGCGCTCTCACATGAGATGAGGACTCCGGTAACGGCAATTTGCGGCTATGCCTATTCGCTTCGCAATATGAAGCTGACTGATGCACAAAAGCAAGAAGCGCTAGAATTTATGGACATTGAGGCAAAAAGACTCGGCAGTCTGTCGGGCAAGCTGACTGCTCTGGTCGGACTTACAGCGGATAAGATAGAGCTTAAGGACATAGAGCTTGAGGAGCTGAAAAACATCTTGAGATGATATGGCAGGGCAGGGATGATATATTTCTGACAGTTGAAAATGGCAGCATAAGGGGCGACAAAGATATGCTTGTCATGCTTATAACCAATCTTTGTGACAATGCAAAAAAGGCAGGTGCGACAAGGATTGAAGTAAATATAACAGGCAGTGGAATATCGGTAAAGGACAACGGAAGAGGAATTTCAAAGGAGGATATGAAGCATATATTTGAGATATTTTATCAGGGAGATGCCTCGAGAAATCAGGAGGGCTTTGGACTGGGACTGGCATTGTGCCAGAGGATTGCGGAACTTCACCACTCAAAGCTTTGTGTGGAAAGCTGCTTGCAGGAGGGCAGTATTTTTCTTTACAATTCTCTTACAACTCTTTGATGACTTGAAAACATAAAAGGGGATAAAATCATATCATCAAAGAAAACGAGGAGGAACTTATGAAACGAAAAATAGTTTGTCTGATGGCTGCAATAATGTGTTTTTCAATGACAGCCTGTGAGAAAACACCTGATAAATCTCTTGTCACACAGAAAAACATAGACAGGCTCGAGAAAGCCGCAAAGGAGACTCAAAGGACGGAAGTACCTTAAAGGACATAATAGAAACTACTACGGCTACGTACGATTTCAATTATGAAAGCGATGACGGAAAGGTAAAGATAGTAGCTGACAATGTGCCTGTTACTCTCCTACAAAGGATACTATACCTATGTATCGAGTAAAAGTGGTGAATTATCGCAGGAGATAGCTGATAAGCTGTATGACTATTTTTCCGGATGGAGCTTATACTACAACAGGATCGGACTGGACAAAGCAGATAATAGATAATCTGATATTGGAAGAAAAAAAGTATATCGCAAATGTTAAAGATGATCCGGATACTTCAGAGTCTGATAAAGAGAGTATTATACAAACACATGAGGGGATTATCAAGGAATATGAAGAGGAACGCAAGACTGCACGATGAGAGCACATTGAAATATGTGCCAAAGGATTCCTCGTATGTGGATGTGGAGCAGGAGACTGTAAGCGGTACAGCAAAAATCAAAGAATTAAATGTAAGCTCAAAGGATCAAAAAGAAAAACTTAATATCTGCTCATCATCTGACGAGGATAGTTTTGGTTCAGTTGCCAGTTATGAGAATGTTAAAGACTATCATTACGATGGTATATTGACGACACAGGCAGCTTCATGTACAGATGATGAAAAAAGAAGATTGGAATAAGCGAGGAGGATGCCAAAAAATATGTTGATGACTTTGTACAGAAAATAGGTATGGACTGGGAAATTTATGATGTTGGCTGTGCAGCAGGATTCAAATATAAGGAAGATTTAGATTATACAGATAAATACGATCAGGATGCAGAATCGATTACGGCAGACAGCTATACAGCATATGTGTTTAATCTTGTGCAGAATATAAATGGTATTCAAAGCGCAACGACAAGCTCAGATTATGTACGACAAGGATGATACTACTCTTACATGGCTGTATGAGAAAATCCGTATTATTGTGGATAAAAATGGTATTGTTGCATTTGACTGGAACTATCCACAAATGGTAGAGGAGGAGGTATCAGACAATGTCGGTATCATATCCTTTAATCAGGCAAAGGATATCTTTGAACAGATGATGCCTTTAACCACAAGAGGTGATTTGGAAGAACATGAAGATGGAGATGTTGAGATAAAGGCAACTGCAACAGTATATGAGGTAAGGCTCGGACTGATGCGTGTAAGGAGCAGCGGCAGTGACAGAAACGGACTTCTCACACCGGCATGGCTGTTTTACGGCGATTATAATCTTGATTTTGGAGGAGAAAATTATTCAGAACAGCAGCCCTGGATCCTTCTTGCAGTAAACGCGGTGGATGGAAGCGTCATTGATGTGAGGGCTGGTTATTGATATGGATAGAGCGCAGGAAAGCAGTAAACAGCTACGGATAAATAATACAATTTCATCATGCATAAAGCAGGCACTGACAGGTCGTTTGTTTTTCCTTGCGGTCGCAGGAATCGTGTTTGCTCTTGCGATAGGTGGCTTTGCGGATTTCTGGAAAGCGGCAGGCGATTATAGGGAGGGGCTTATTGCCTATGGCACTCATCTTAAGGTGCTGCAGAATGCCATAAAGTCTGATGCCCTGTGCCTGTTTCTTCCGGTATTTGCAGCCCTGCCGTATACCTCGGCATTTCTCGAGGAGATAGACTCCGTTTATAAAGAGCTATCTTCCGAGAGCCGGGAGGTGGCATTACATCAGTGCAAAAATACTTGCGGCAGCTATAAGCGCAGGAGCGGCATGTGCGATAGGAACCGGAGTGTACTACAATCTGCTGCGCCTTATAATGCTGCCGATGGAGAAGCAGGGGACGGCTGAAAAGACAGACGCAACGTATGTCTTATTTTTTTGCATCGGAATGGTGTTTTCACTGATCGGAATGCTCTTTTCGGTACTCACCGCAAGCAGATATATGGCCTATGCGTCACCGTTTGTGCTTGAGTACACACTGATAATATTGCATGAGAGATACTTAAAAAAGCTGTATATCATAGATCCGAAGGAGTGGCTTTGTCCGTCGGCAGGGAACTGGGAATTTGGTGAGGCGGGCGCAGTGATATTTCTGATTTTTGTCAGTATGTTTATCACGGTGCTTCTGATACCGGCTATGGAGAGGAGGCTTGATGGAATATGAAACAGGTATTTATGGTGGCTTTGTACAATTTCAGGACATGGAAGAAAAATCCACGTATATTTTTAAGCTTTTCGATTGCATTCATATTCTGTTTTCTGCTATCGGATAAGATAGTTGCATTCGCGGAAAAATATGATACTTCCATGCAGATACTGGAGCCCTTCATATGGACCTTCGGTGATAGCAACTCAATACTGTTATCATCGATGATTCTGATATTTCTCTTTGCGGATATGCCGTTTGTCACAAATGCCACACCGTTTTTTCTTATGAGAACGACAAGGAAAAAATGGCTGCTCGGACAGGCAATTTACATACTTCTTGCCACATCCGTCTATATGGTATTTGTGATGTCTGCGACAGCATTTATCAGCATGAGAAAGGCTTTCGTGGAAATGTATGGAGCAATACTGCGGTTGCACTGGGATACTCAAAGGCCGGTGAGGCGCTGGCAGTGCCGGCATCGGTAAAAGCGATGGGGATGTCTACTCCATACGGCTGTGCGGCTATAGTATTTTTGCTCATGCTGTGCTATTCGCTCATTCTGGTATTTCTCATGCTCTTATTTAACCTGAAATTCGGGCAGATAGGCGGAGTACTTGCAGCATTTGGCTTCAGTATATATGGGTTCTTACTGAATCCGCAGACAATCATAGGAATATTTAATATACCGGATTACGAAGCCTATAAGGTAAATGTATGGGTGGGCTGGGTATCTCCTTTAAACCATGCCACATTTTATATGCACAATTTCGGGCTTGATATGCTGCCGAGGCTGTGGCAGAGCTGCCTGATCTGCATAGTGCTCGTGCTCGTCTGCTTTATCGCAGCACTTTGGGTAGTGCGAGGCTACAATTTCAAGTTTACCGGAACAGGAGGAAAGTAGCATGGAAGCTGCAATAAAAATAGAAAATCTGCACAAATCCTTTGGAAAGAAGAAATACTTCACGGTATCAACAGGGAGTTTGAGGCAGGAAGGATACATGGCATTGTCGGCAATAACGGCAGTGGCAAAACAGTCATGATGAAATGCATATGCGGCTTTTTAAGACCTGATGAGGGATGTGTGCTCATCAATGGAAAAGGGGTTGGAAAGGATATGGATTTCCCGGATGATATGGGAATTATCATAGAGACACCGGGCTTTCTCCCGGGAGCGACCGGACTAAAGAACCTAAAGATTCTGGCATCTCTTAAGGGAATTGCCGATGAAAGCGCATAGTAGAGACGATAGAGAGAGTCGGGCTTGATCCGGAGCTAAAGAAAAATGTCAGCAAGTACAGTCTGGGAATGAGACAGCGGCTCGGAATAGCACAGGCAATAATGGAGAATCCATCATTTCTGATACTGGATGAGCCGTTTAACGGACTTGATAAGCATGGTGTAGCGCAGATCAGAAATCTGATAAAGGAGCTGCGCGCAGAGGGAAAGACAATAATTCTCGCAAGCCACAATCAGGCTGATATAGATGAGTTGTGTGACACGGTCTGCGAGATGGATGATGGATACATGGAGGAAATAAAGTGAAAAATTTGTGAGTATTTTGTTGGTGATCATAATGTGCTTAAGCTATCATTTTATACTCGTAGTGCATGCAAGCACGCTTGATGCCAAGTCGGATAGTGCTGATATGCAGGAGGGAAGAGTGCTCTCGAGGCGCAGGCAGACAAGCCGGATAATGAGGCGGGAGCAGGCGCGAAGGATGAAGCAGACAATAAGGACGATGCAGCTTCAAAGGACGATGCAGCTTCGGGCGCATCAATGTCTGAGGTATCACTTTGCATAGACAACAAAATGTATACGAGGGCATGCAGCAGGCATACGCAAACGGCTATCAGCCGGTCTGTGCAAACGGAAATGTAACATTGGTGCTGCCTCTTATAAGCGATGGAAAATTACAGCAGGATAAAATAACGGCATCGGTAGATCTTGGGGCTACGGACAACTCTCCGTTTGTATTTCGAAGCTATGAAAAGGAGTTTAACTGCAAGCCTGAATACATAAACGGTACAGGAGAAACTAAAGATATATTTCTCGTTTCCTTTGAGCTTACTCTTTCAGAAAAACGTGTGAATCGCATCTATCCGGTTATCATAAATGTGACCGGAAAGGATGAAAACGGCATAGAAGTACAAAAGTCATTTACGAATTTTGTGACGGTAGCAGACGGTATTGATCCAAATGCAGCAGCTTCTGGGGCGGCAGATACAACACAGGCAGAGGAGACACCCACATCGGCTCCGGTAGTTTTGGTGGATAAGAGTGTCATAAATACCGATACTGTAAAGGCCGGTGAGGATTTCGAGGTAACAGTTACATTAAAAATACGAGCAGGCAGAAATCTGTGCAGAATCTGGTCGCAACCGTGAATGTACCATCTGCTGATATAGAGCTTAAAATGATTCAAATACTATTTTTATAGGAAAAATTGGCACACAAAAGACCACAGAGCTGACACTTAAATTCCATGCTTCAAAAAGCACGGCAGACGGCAATTATCCGATAGAGATAGCCATGAGCTATGATGATCAAAGGCTTCGACACTCAGCTCGACAGGCAGTTTTGTGGTCACGGTGGAACAGCCGCTTGATGTGAAGCTTACAATGCCAAATATAGATAAAAATGTGACCGCAGGAGACACTATTCCACTGACATTTCAGGTGATGAATCTTGGAAGAAGTACTGTGTACAATGTCAGATGTGATGTGACAGGAGACGGACTTTCGCAGACCAAGACAGCCTTTATCGGAAATATGGAAAGCGGTACGGCAGGAGAAGGGGAGACGAATCTGTTTATAACCACTCTTGAGGGGAAAAGTCAGTATGGCGATACGACAGGAACAGTTACGCTTACGTATGAGGATGGATTTGGAAATGAGCAGACACAGGAGTTTAGCTTCAATACAACGATAAATAAGATGCCGGATGAAGCCTCGACAGGCGATGAGAAGAAAGAGAAAAGTGCTTCGCAGTGGTGGATATCACTTGCAGTAATAGGTGGGCTTATAGTCCTTGCAGGGGCAGTTTCCGGTGCGTATTACATGGGAAGGAAGAAAAGATGACAGGCTACGGAATTAAAACGTGGAAACGCATCGCATTTCCCGGAATACTGTTTATAAGTCTGGCAGCTTTTTTGTTTGCGGATGCCGTGCAGCAAAAGCTTGATCTAAGCAGCAGTATTAATGAAAGTGCCAGAATATATGTGATGTCTGCCGAGGATGGTGCGCAGGATGCATTTACACAGGCAGCTTCTTTGCTTGGTGAAATGGGCGCAGAAAACGGATCGTATGTGTATGATATAGACACCAACGTGCAGACACAGTCGGTGGATAAGGAGATAGGTGTAAGGGGCATACAGGCTACGATGATAGAGGGGACAGTGATATGCGGAGAATATTATTCAGATGAGAGCAGCAGGCTTTCTGTTGTGATAAATATCCCTATGCTTGCAACATTGTCAGACATTGAAGTGAAAGAGCAGCAGCCGGAGGTGAAACAGGAAGCAGCAAAATGGATAGGACACAGCATTATCATAGGAAAAAGTGCAGCAAGGATATCAGGTGTGGTGGATGATAATTCTGATTCAGAAGCAGCATTTATAAGTATTCCTGCCGCGGAGAATTTGTTAAAAAATCAAGGAGAGACACCAAAAGCATCATCATACTGTGTAAAGGTTTCAGACTTAAAAAGCATCACAAAAATACAGGATAAGCTGGGCGAGAGCGGCTTATCTACCACCATTGATGAGAAAAGCCTGACGGAGTGGAAGCTAAAAAGCGCCGGGATAACAAGACACATCATAATGGGCTGCATTGCAATAGCGGCAGCCGTGTGCATCATATTGCTTTCCGCCAGACTGGTAAGCTATCGCGAATCACCCAAGCCAAAGAGAGTGCATTTTGTAAGAGTATGTACTGTATTTGTGATAGGGATAATTGCAGGGGTGATGGTTGACAGGTTGGTGATATGTCTGTTTCCAGCATAACACCATAGTTAATAACTCAAAACCATAAAAACAGGCGTAGAATTAAATTTCTGCGCCTGTTTTTTAGGAAAGCTTCTGACTAAAGCATTTCCGCTTGATTATTGACTGGATTAATATATTTGAAAAAAAGAGTGAAAAAGATCATACATTTTATTATAATATGTATAAAGTATCTATATGTATCACTGATACATACCGGTACACAATTCAATTAATTATAAACGGAGATTACATAAAATGAAACGATTTACAGCAATATTACTTACAGGCATGATGATATTTACCCTTGCATCATGCGGCAAAAAAGCACAGGATACACCGACAGAGCCTGCAACAGAGACACAGGCTGCAGAGAAGGTTGAGATGCCTACGGAAACAGAAGCTGTGACAGAGGTGGTAACAGAGGCCGCAAAAGATACGCAGCAGACAGAAGCGCAGCAGGAAGAACAGATTGCCGAACAGCCGGACGAGGAGCAGAACAATTCAGGTGATAATAATTCCTCTTATCAGTATGAAGAAAGAGCATCCTATGAGAATGGAGAATCAGTATCACTAAATCCTTCATGGCAGTATGCAGACCATTCAGCGATAAATTCAGGCTGTGCGGTCATGTACAAGGCTACAGCAAACCGCAAAAACATAGTAGTAGGTGTCAATGCGGACACGGTACAAGCGGAGGAACTTCGGTGAAGACACTTTGTCATCCGGACGGCTCTGCAAAGACCACAGGTGGTACAACAGGCGCAGGCGCAACAAAAGCAGTAGCAGTTTGGTGGTATGTCCTTTAATGACGGTACACCGGAGAGCTCTGTCACACTCCGTATGGCGCAGATATTAAAGGACAAGCTGCTTGCGGCAGGCTATGATGTGCTTATGGTAAGAGACGGAAGCGATGTGCAGCTTGACAATGTGGCACGTACTGTCATCTGTAATAATGCGGCAGACTGTCATATCGCATTGCACTGGGATGGTGACGGACTAAGCTACGATAAGGGTTGCTTTTACATATCAGTGCCGGGCGGCATAAAGGGTATGGAGCCGGTTGCATCACACTGGCAGCAGCATGATGCACTTGGGGCAAGCGATAGAAGGACTGCGCGCCCATGGAGCAAAGATAAACGGTAATGGCTCAATGGCGATAGACGACACAGACCTCATACAGCACGGTACCGTCAGTGGATGTAGAGCTTGGCAACGCATGCTCTGACCACAGCGATGCCACACTTGAAAATCTGGCAGACGGACTGGTGCAGGGAGTCGAGGGATATTTCTAGAATATAAAAAGTTACTGTTGTTTTTTTTGGTGTGTATTGGCACTAAACTAAAGTTTGCAAAAACAACCGAATAAGAGTAAAATGTCATACATGCGAGTATATTATTACGAAAACGAGCTGGAGGACGAGTTTTCCTCTGCTTCAATCAAGGCAAAAAGATAGACGCAGACTATGACTACAGTATGGATAGTGCAGGAAGGCGATTTCTGCACTTCTTTTGGTATAAAATTATAGCGCGGTAAATGCAAAGGAGATGCTTGATAAGAACTACGAGGCCTGGGAAGCGGTTTATGAAGAGACCTACAAGAAGAAGCTTACCTATACATGCGATGAGCAGGCGGCTTCAAACGAATAGGACGTACAGTGAGATAAATGCGTCCGGCATGATTTTGTCAGTATAGAAGTGTTATATAGAAGTGGTACAACAGATAGAGAAGGGAATATTATGACAGACAACAAATCCGGGGAGATACTCATAATAGAGGATGACAAGGACATTAATGATCTGCTTGCGACAGCGCTTTCAAAAGCCGGATATAGGACAAGACAGACATGGTCAGGCACAGAGGGAGAGCTTTGCTTAAGCTGGACAGGGAAGCTTATGCGCTTGTGCTATTGGATCTGATGCTTCCGGGGCTTTCGGGGAGGAGCTTCTGGCACGGATACGGCAGATGGATGCGTCACTTCCGGTGATAATACTTACGGCAAAGGATGAGCTGGATGAGAAAATCAATCTGCTCGTGGCAGGCGCTGATGATTACATCACAAAGCCGTTTGAGATAAAGGAGGTAGTTGCCAGAGTGGCTGTGCAGCTGCGTCATGCGGTGGCAGATGTGCCTTCAAAGTCGGGCAAGGCAGGAGAAAACCAGACAAAAGCAGAAAATGATACCGGACAGGGAGATACTACAAATACATACATAGCGGGGCCCGTTAAAATAGAGCACAGACAGCTTGTGCTCGATCGGATTTCAAGACAGCTTTATGTAGCTGATGATGCTGTTGACGGCATCACAAAGCAGGAGTTTGCCATACTCGAGCTTCTCATGGCGCATCCCAGACAGGTGTTTGCCAAGGAGGACATATTTGAATATGCCTGGGATGAGCCGTATATTGGCGAGACAAAGACTCTTGATGTGCACATCAGCAATATCAGAAAGAAGATAAAAAAGCTGACCGATGACGAGTACATAGAGACAGTGTGGGGCATCGGTTACAAAATGAAAGAGTAAAGGTAAACAAGCTTTACTCTTTTTTTACTTTGTTAGCGATGTATTAGGATTTTACATTTATATTATGATTAAAGGGTTGCTAAGGAATAAAAGAAAAGGAGATTTGATTGTGAGTGAAATATTATTGCATACAAAGGCACTGACCAAGCAGTATGGACACCAGAAAGCGGTTGACAATGTGCATATCCACATCAAAAGGGTGCAATCGATGGATTTATCGGCAGAAACGGTGCCGGCAAGACTACCTGTATGAGAATGATCGGTGGTCTGGCAAAGCCGACAAGCGGAGAGATATCCATGTTTGGATACGCTGGAAAGGATTTGTCAAAGGTACGCTCAAGAGTGGGCTGCGATTGAGGCACCGGGTGTATATCCAACATGACGGCGAAGGAAAATATCGAGATGAAGTGCCGTCTCTTCGGCATCAGTAAAAAGGGATATGCAGAGGGCATACTGGATAGGGTAGGTCTGTTAAATGTGGGAAAGAAAAAGACAAAGAATTTTTCACTTGGTATGAAGCAGAGGCTTGGAATTGGCATGGCGCTGGTTGGAGAGCGACCTTTAGTGCTTGATGAGCCTATCAACGGACTTGATCCACAGGGAATTGCAGAGGTGCGTGATACGATTCAGAATCTGTGTGCACAGCAGGATATGACTGTGTTTATTTCTAGCCATATATTGGAGGAGCTTTCAAAGCTTGCCACAGATTACGGCATTATAAATAATGGAGCCCTGCTTCAGGAAATTACCAGAGAGGAGCTGCTTTCCAAGTGCAGTGAAAAGATTACACTGACAGTGGACAATCCAAATAAAGCAGTGCCTGTGCTCGATAAGATGGGCTTTGTGCACTACATGATAGTGGACAAAAATCATATAGATGTCTATGAGCGCCTGAATGATAGCGCCGCCTTAAATACAGCGCTGGTCACAGCAGGAGTTTCGGTGGCACAGCTAGCGGTCACAGGAATGGAGCTTGAGACATATTTCCTTAGTATCACAGGAGGTGCGACAAATGTTTAATGCGGTAAGAATGGATATTTACAGACTGATACATACAAAGTCAGCTTATGTTATACTTGTAATAGCTATGGCACTCGCAATAGCTATGAGCGGTATGACCGCTCTTGTCAGAAGTATGGCGACAGAGAGCATCGTGGAAACAACTGATGATGTCACTATGGTAAGTGAGTCAGACAGTGAGATAGCAGATGAATACGATACAGCATCAGTGGAATCGTCAAATGGACCAACGGCAACAGTCGGGCTTGAACTGGACAACTCCGACAGGTCAGATGAGGTACCGACCATAGCCGATATGGTTGAAAGCGATATAGCGGGTCTTGACCTGGCACTTTTACTTGCAATATTTACGGTGCTCTTCTCAACAGCAGACCTAAACAGCGGCTATATAAAGAGCGTAGGCGGACAGGTGAAGTGCCGTGGAGTGCTGCTGTTTTCAAAGATGATAGCGCTTTCGGTATTTACACTTGTGGCTATGGCACTTGATGTGATCGTCCAGTGTATCGCGACTCCGCTGTTTTTACATGGAGCAGAATTCGGAGATGCAGCAGACTTATTTAAGATGCTTGGCAGCCAGTATGTGGTCACACTTTTATTTGTATATTTTGTCATGGCAATGGCAATCATTATAAAAAACAATGTAATCAGCATGATTATCGCTGTGTGCATGTGTACAGGTATCTTTACACTGATTTTCAGTGGAATCAATATACTTATTGAAAAAATCGGAGTAAAGAACTTTGATATAAATGATTACCTTATTGTTAATCAGATTTCTAAGCTTGATCTGAGTGCGTCTGCAAAGACCTTAGGCGGTGCATTTGCGGTAGCCGCTGTGTGGGCAGTGGTGTCACTGATTGCAGTGTACGGTGTATTTAAACGCAGGGATATATAATGTGTTTTGAATGAGGAATAAAACATGATTTGGAAAATACTGACTGTAATACTTGCAGTTTCGGTAGCTGTCTTAATAGCTGTGCTCGTAAAAATAAGGGCACAGCTTCGTGACATTAATGAACAGCTTGATTTTTTATGCGAAAAGGATACAAATATGCTCCTTTTAACCGATACCAACATGGCTGATATCGGAAGACTTAAGGAGCGCATAAACAGATTTTTAGAGCAATGGCACAGGCAGCGTGAGGCGGCGGCAAAAAAGGAGCAGATGATATCTGACACGTACACAAACCTGTCGCACGATATCCGCACTCCGCTTACCTCGCTGGATGGCTATTTTCAGCTGCTTAGGGATGAGACTGACAAGAGTGCGCAGGAGCATTATATAGATATCATCCAGGAGCGCATCACAAGCCTTAAGGATATGCTCGAGGAGCTTTTATGTTCACAAAGATTAAAAATGACAGCTTCAAGCTAGAGCTGTCTAATTGCTGTGTCAGCAGACTTTTAAAGCAGACAGTGTTTTCGTATTATGAGGAGTGGAAAAAGCAGGGCATTGAGCCGTCACTTGATATATGTGAGGACACGATATTTATCACTGCAAATGTGCAGGCGCTCAGGCGGGTGTTTCAGAATGTAATAAAAAATGCGCTGGTGCATGGGCAGAAGAGCATCTGCATACAGATGAGGCAGCAGGATTCGTGCAATTGCAGGGCTTCAGATTACGAGCGTACTTCAAAAAATAGGATTGTCCATATTTTGGTTTCAAATGATGTAAAAATCGATGATATAGACGTGGACAAGGTGTTTGAGCGCTTTTACAAAGCCGATGAGGCGAGGAGTATATCATCGAGCGGGCTTGGGCTTTCGATTGCAAAGGAGCTTGTGGAGAGAATGGGCGGGAGTATTGAAGCAAGGCTTGAGGGGAAGCGGTTTGTTGTGGAAATACAGTTTGAATGTGAATAGTTCACTTTTGTAATGTGATAAATAATATTGACACACATGAAATTAAATGATATACTGTCAAGGTGTTTGCGGGCATGGCGGAATTCTTGACAATTGAACTGCTAACGTTCAATTGTAGGCAGATGCGCTACTGTACGCGGCATATATATGCGGGCATGGCGGAATTGGCAGACGCGCTAGATTTAGGTTCTAGTGGGAGACCGTGCAGGTTCAAGTCCTGTTGCCCGTACTGTTTACAAGGGTTTCAGAGGTTTTTATTACTTCTGAAATTCTTATTTTTTTATCATTTTTTCCTATACGAAAGGATACCACAATGCAGGCTTACAAGGATTTAGTAAAAGCACTTCCTGGCTTAAAAGAGGATATGCCACGCGCATTTTACATGCTCGCAGAACTCTTTGATTACGGTTCATTTGATATATGCAGAAGTGACGACAAATATATAATCCCATATATCATGAATGATGCGGTGGAATGCTATCTGACTGTGGAAAATGCAGTGTTAAAGGGCGATTATCATAGCGAGGAAGAAATCATTTCGGCATCGTTGGTTTTAGGAAGTGAAAAAGGCTACGGACTCATTCTGCACCAACAGGACAATGTGGTCACACTCTGGTTTGATAATTTGCATGTGCATGAGGCATGCTTTAAATACCATGAAATAGGACATTTCTGGGTAAAGGGACAGGAACAGTGGCGCATGCTTGTATATATGGTAGGAACAATCGCTGATAAGTATATGTACATGGGAAAGGAATACTGCAACGAGACAGAATGCTTTATCCAGAGCCTTATTTACTTTGCACCGTTTCGCAGATGGACACCGGTACCTGGCGATTTGATGGAGTATCATTTTCCGGCGCGTGTAGAGGGAATCGACATTATGGAGGAGCTTTGCAGGGAGGTTTCGGACACTGATTATCTTAAGCTCATTGCACGCTACAGGGCAAATCCATGTGAGAAAACGGAAAAACTTTTGAGCAGACATTTAGCCGATGCAAAAAGAGTACCGCTTTATCAGTATATTTATAAGCTTGTGATAAAGGCATCAAAGGATTATCCGGAGAGAAATTACGGAAAACAGATAAATGAACGCATAAAAGAAAAGCGTAAAGCGCTGGAACAGGAGTTGCTTCAAAAGGGATACACCGGAAAATACCCTGTGTTTTCAAAGAAAAATACGACTGTGCGTGTAATGGAGGAACAGCCCTACGTCACAGCAATTCTAGAGTGGGATGATTACAAATACAAGCAGCAGCTTATGATTTCTGAGTGCAGTTCAAAAAAGTATGATGGAATTAATGCGGGATTTTTTAAAGGAATAGGCAGACACGGACGCATTGTGCAGGTGTAGATACACATAAAGGTGTAAATATACTTAAAAGTGTAAACGTACATAAAGATATAGACGTAAATAAAAGCCACGGAGCAATCCGTGGCTTTCATAATACGCTTATTACAAGGATGGGCTTGAGAAGACTCGAACTTCCGACCTCACGCTTATCAGGCGTGCGCTCTAACCGGCTGAGCTACAAGCCCTTGTGTTTTGCACAAAACGTATACTACAATATTTTTGGTGAGAAGTCAAGAGTTTTTAGAGGTTTTCTCCATCTGTTTTATTTTTCGGATATTCGTTTGAGTGCGCACTGATGACCTCATTAATCCAGTCTACACACTGTTTTTTCCGTCATCTGTAAATGGAAAGGTATTGTCAGTTTTTGCTGTCGTCGGTCGTCAAAATATACGGCCCCGGCCATATCCATGCATGAAATATTGGCTCACCCTTTTCCTCGGGTGTATCTTCGGTGGCTTCCTTAATGACTGGCTCCTCACGCTTTATGAGAAAACGCATGCCGTTCATCCAGCCGGTAAAGGTTGTTTTTTTATAGTAGTTGAGATTGAGTGCATCGTCGTATGTAAGCATAGGTGGCTCCTTGATATATAATGATAAGTAATTATACACCAAATACCCATTTAATGCCAGAATAACGCCGGTACTTAACAATTCAAAGTAATCATGTACTGAAAATTAATATTTTAATGCAAAAATAAAAATGAATAAAAATGTATAAATAATTCTTATAAACTGCATAAATTACCCTTATTAATGAGTATTATAAAAAAATAACTAATTTTTATGCAGAAATGAAAATTATATAGGAAAATATATCCAATTGACAAAGCATGATTTCTGTGTATAATAAAAAAGAATTGTTCGCGTCAGAACGACAGTTGTATCAGACAGCAAGATTAGGGAGTGTGTAATGACAATGACGTCATTCGCACTTTTTTGCGTATTAGACAAAATACTTTGACGTGGTGCAGTGATAATGCTTTAAAAAATAAAAATAATGCATTATCGATACAAATCCAAGAGGGAGAGAAAAATATGGGTAAGTACATTGTAAAGAGAGTTATTCTCGCGATTTTTACAATCTTCATTATCAGTCTTATTACATTCTTTGCCATGAATGCAATTCCGGGTGGTCCATTCAATTCGGAGAAGGCAAAGAGTCCGGCGGTAATGAAAGAGCTTGAGGCACGCTACGGACTGGATCAGCCACTTATAGTCCAGTACAAGAATTACATGGCAGGCGTGCTGCACGGAGATTTCGGTGTTAGTCTTAAGACAGACCGTCCGATCTCAGATATCATTGGGGAGAGCTTCCCGATTTCAGCGAAGCTTGGACTTTTAGCGGCGCTCACTGCGATAGTATTCGGAGTGGTGCTCGGTTCGATAGCAGCGCTGATGCGAAACAGGTGGCCGGATCGAGTTATAGTATTCTTCGTCACACTGATTACGTCGATGCCGTCATTTGTCATCGCTACGTTATTACTTTATTTCTTCTGTATAAAGCTTGGCGTGGTGCAGGCCTTCAGCTCAGGAAGCAACATGATATTACTTCCGGTGCTGTCACTGTCACTTTCACCGATGGCATATATTACAAGACTTACAAAGACTTCAATGCTTGATGCACTCGGACAGGATTACATCCGTACGGCAAAGGCCAAGGGTGTACATCAGTACAAGATTATATTTGTACATGCGCTTCGTAATGCGCTCATTCCGGTCATCACATATGTGGGACCTATGATTGGTGGTATCCTCACAGGTTCAATGGTTATTGAGAGTATTTTCAATATCGGAGGACTCGGTTCCAAGTTCGTAAGCTGTATCACAAACCGTGATTACACAATGATTATGGCTACAACACTTTTCCTTGCTGTCATCATGGTAGGCGCGAACCTCATTACAGATATTGTATACAAAGTGATTGATCCACGTATTAAGCTTGATTAAGGAGAGATAAAGATGAAAGATAATATGAAGAGAGCTCCTTTCTCCACACAGATTGACCTTAGCAAGTTCGATATGAAGGATTTTGCCAAGGCATCAGATGAAGAGAAACGCCAGCAGGAGGTTATGGGTGAGTCAACTACCTTCTTTAAGGATGGTCTTAAGAGACTCCGTAAAAATCCACTGGCTATGGGTTCTATTATAGTTTTGGTTTTACTTATTTTGGTTATTCTTCTGGCACCAAAGATTGTGCCTTACGGCTATGCAGATATCGTTAAGGGTGCACAGAACTTAGGACCTTTCCAGTACAGCGATGCTGAGCAGGCACAGCTTGATGCAGGTGAGAAGCTGTTCCCGCACATTTTTGGCACAGATGAGCTCGGAAGAGACTATTTTATCCGTGTTGTTTACGGAGCTCGTGTATCGCTGGGAGTCGGTGTGTTTGCATCACTGCTTGTGCTTATAATCGGTATTATTTACGGTTCAGTATCAGGCTTCTGCGGTGGCAAGGTAGATATGGTTATGATGAGAATAGTAGATATCATTTATTCATTGCCGGATATGCTGCTCATCATTTTACTCGCAGTTGTATTAAATGAGGTGCTAACACCTGTAATAAAGGGTACAGTGCTTTCAAAGCTCGGTGTCAACATGATTGCACTTTTCATAGTGTTTGGATTGCTTTACTGGGTAGGAATGGCAAGACTTATAAGAGGTCAGATTCTTACCATCAAGCAGAATGAGTACATTCTCGCAGCAAAGTGTATCGGAACATCATCAGCCCGCACTATCAGAAAACACATTTTACCGAACTGTCTGTCAGTAATCATCATTACTACAGCGCTTCAGATACCATCAGCCATCTTTACTGAGAGTTATCTGTCATTTATCGGACTTGGTGTTTCGGCGCCTATGCCTTCACTTGGTTCGTTGGCAAATACAGCGCGTGGCGGACTCCAGAGCTACCCATTGCGTCTTATTTTTCCGGCGCTTACGATTTGTATCATTGTTCTTACATTGAATCTTATCGGTGACGGCTTAAGAGATGCATTTGACCCTAAATTATCGAAATAGTAAGGAGTGAGTAAGATGGAAGATAATAAGTTTGTTCTTGAAGTATCTGATCTGCACACTACCTTCAAGACCGATAACGGAGACGTATCAGCTGTAAACGGTGTAAGCTTTAAGCTTGAGCCGGGAAAGACTCTTGGAATCGTAGGAGAGTCAGGCTCAGGAAAGTCAGTTACAGCATATTCAATCATGCAGATTCTTGCTGAGAATGGTGCCATCACAGGCGGCTCAGTAAAATATAAGGGTGAGGATATCACCAAATGGAACAAAAAGAAAATGGCAGATTTCAGAGGAAAATGCTGTTCAATCATTTTCCAGGATCCTATGACATCGCTCAATCCGGTATTTACGGTAGGCTACCAGCTTGAGGAGGCAGTGCTTCTTCACACAGACCGTACAAAGAAGGAAGCAAAAGAGCGTGCTATAGAGATGCTCACACTTGTAGGAGTAAATGAGCCTGAGAAGCGTGTAAATCAGTACCCTCATGAGCTTTCTGGTGGTATGAGACATCGTGTCATGATAGCTATGGCATTAGCCTGTGAGCCGGATATCCTTATCGCAGATGAGCCGACAACAGCTCTTGATGTGACTATCCAGGCACAGATTCTTGAGCTTATGCAGTCACTGCAGGAAAAGCTCGGCATGGCAATCATCATGGTTACACATGATCTGGGTGTCATTGCTTCAATGTGTGATGAGATCATAGTTATGTACGGCGGCCGTGTGTGTGAGAGAGGAACAGCAGATGCCATATTCTACAGCCCGGCGCATGAGTACACAAAGGGACTGCTTCGTTCAATCCCTACAAAGACCAATTCAAAAACCAGGCTTGTTCCTATCGGAGGCACACCAATCAATATGCTCAACATGCCAGAGGGCTGTGCATTCTGCCCTCGCTGTGATGCCGCTATGAAGATATGTCTCACCGAAAAGCCGGAGGAAATCTGGGTTGGAGAGGATCATCTCGCATCATGCTGGATGAATATTAAGAATATGATGGAGGAGGGAAAATCAAATGAGTAATGAAACAAATAACAACGAGTACCTGCTCAAGGTAGACCATTTGAAGCAGTATTTCCCTGTTCATGACGGATTTAAAAAGATGGAATTAAAGGCAGTCGATGATGTGTCATTTGCCATAAAGCCGGGTGAGACGCTTGGACTTGTTGGCGAGTCGCTGTGGAAAGACAACCGTAGGACGTACTCTTTACGTCTGTACCAGCCTACAGCAGGACGCATTGAGTTCGACGGCAATGTATTGTTTGACAGTGAGAAGAAGATAGATGTGAATATGCATCCTTACCGTAAGCAGATGCAGATGGTATTTCAGGATCCGTATTCATCACTCAACCCTCGTATGACGGTTGAGGATATCATCGGAGAGCCTCTCGATGTACACAAGCTCTACAATAGCAAGAAAGAGCGCCATGAGATGATTATGGATCTCATGGAGACAGTTGGACTAAACGCAGACCATGCCACACGTTATGCACATGAGTTTTCGGGTGGACAGAGACAGCGTATCGGAATAGCAAGAGCGCTTGCAGTAGATCCGAAGTTTATCGTATGTGATGAGCCGGTATCGGCACTTGATGTTTCAATTCAGGCCCAGGTAGTCAACATGTTTGAGGATCTGCAGAAGGAGAGAGGGTTATCATACCTGTTTATAGCGCATGATCTGCTTGTAGTGCAGCATATCTCTGACAGAATAGCTGTTATGTACTTGGGCCATATGATGGAGCTTGCAGATGCTGATGAGCTGATGGACAATCCAATCCATCCGTACACACAGTCGCTGCTTTCAGCAGTTCCGATTCCGGATCCTGAGACTGCCAGACACAGCAAGCGAATCGTGCTTGAGGGAGATGTTCCTTCACCTCTTCGCATGCCTAGCGGCTGTCCATTCCGTTCGCGCTGTAAATACGCGACAGAACAGTGTGCAGCAGTACGTCCGGAGCTTACAGACAGAGGAAACGGACATATGGTTGCATGCTTCAACCGCTAATATACGGTTTTTACCGGCATATAGCTTAAGCCACATGTGCCGGTTCTAACATAAATTTATTTTTCATATTAATTAATTAGGAGGAAGAAAGATGAAAAAGAGATTAGTAGCACTTACTCTTGTTGCAGCTATGGCACTTGGCATGACTGCTTGTGGAAGCAAGAGCAACAACAAAACAACTACTAACGATAATTCTGATACTGCTGTATCAACAGCCGTAGACTGGACAAGCTATGATGAGTTAGTAGAATCTATCAGTACAGAAGCAGATCTTGCAAAGCGTGCAGAGATGATGCACCAGGCAGAGGATATGCTTATGGATACATGGTGTGTTATTCCACTTTACTACTACAATGACCAGTATATGCTCAAGGATTATGTCACAGACGTATACTCAACAGTAGAGGGTATGAAATACTTCTACAATGCAAAGAACACAAAGAATGCCGGAAAGTTAAACATCTTCATGGCATCAGAGCCTGATCATATCGATCCTGCATTAAACAGTACTGTTGACGGCGGATGTCTTGCAGTAAACAGCTTTGAGGGTCTTATGCGTTACAACGCTGAGGGCAAGCTTGAGCCTGCATGTGCAGAGAGCTATGAGGTTTCTGAGGATGGCCTCACATACACATTCACAATGCGTGACGGTCTTAAGTGGTCAAATGGTGATGAGCTTACTGCAAAGGATTTCGAGTGGTCTTGGAGGAGAGCTGCAGATCCTAAGACAGCTGCAGATTACAGCTACCTTTGCGCAGTATTCGCAGGATATGATGATACAAAGGGGCTTGCTGCTGATGATGTAGTAGCTTCTGATGATGGAAAGACTCTTACAGTCAAGCTTAAGGCAGTTACACCATACTTCCTTGACTTATGTGCATTCCCATTCTTCTTCCCTGTAAACCAGAAGTCAGTAGAGGGAAATGATGACTGGGCAAACGATGCAAGCGACAAGTTCGTTACAAACGGTGCATTCACACTCAAGGAGTGGAAGCATGATTCAAGCATGACATATGTTAAGAATCCTAACTACTGGGATGCTGACAATGTAACAGTTGATGAGATGAACGTAATGCTTACATCTGATGATGTTTCAGCTTACACAGCTTACCAGAACGGTGACCTTGATTTTATTGATTCAATTCCTACAGCAGAGATTGAGGCAGCTAAGAAGACAAGCGAGTTCTACACAGTTGACAACCTTGGAACATACTACGTAGGCTTCAACATTAACTCTAAGCTCTACTCAGAACTTGGATTAGATGCTGACCAGGCTAAGGTATTCAGAAAAGCAATCTGTCTTCTTATCGATCGTCAGTACATTATCGATACAATCGCCCAGGGCGGACAGAAGATTGCCACAACATTTATCCCAGAGGGCGTTACAGATGGTAACGGTGGCGAGTTCAAGAACAAAGATTACTACGGCACAGATTACGATAAGAACTTTGAGGAGGCTAAAGAGCTTCTTGCTTCTATCGGATTATTAGATGAGAGCACAGGTCAGGTAAACCAGACTGTCGAGTTCTCATACCTTGTAAACAACTCAGAGTCAAATGTAAAGATTGGTGAGGCTATCCAGGCAGATCTTTCAAAGGTAGGTATCAACTTAAAGGTTGAGCAGCAGGAGTGGAACGTATTCCTTAACAGCCGTAAGGACGGACAGTTTGATTTCGCCCGTGAGGGATGGCTTATGGATTACAACGATCCAATCAACATGCTTGAGATGTTCACAACAAAATCAGGTAACAACGATATGCAGTTCGGTCGTTAATCTGATTTTGCTATCATAACAAAGCCGCTCGTGCCATTCGCACGACGATGCGAATAACATGCAGAGTATATAGGAAGTCATACAGCTATTGTATGGCTTCCTTTTGCGTTTAAAGTGGGCTTTTCAGAGCGAAAAAGGCTCTTTAAAAATATGATAATGGTGTAGAATTGTTATTATATAGTTTTAGAATGATGTTTGAGGGTGTGTGATGATTTTAGGACTAAGTGATACGGAAAAGAAATTTAAGACAGCGATGGATACGGCAGGTGCCGACATGACAGTGGTCAACAGCTGGCTTAAGCTGTATGTCAAAACCAAAAGAATTCCTCCGGTGTTGCAAAGCGCTATTATGGCGTGAAGACAGGTTTAAGCAGCCTACTTTCAGATTTAAAGGAGCTTGAGCAACAAGTTATCGGGTATTGTGAGCTCACAGGAACAGACCGGAAGCACTTTGGAGAGCTGATAAAGGCTTGCAAAGCGAAAAGCGGCATGTTTGACGATGAATTTTTAATCAGCAAGGTGGACACGGATTTTCACACGACTCTGGACTCTGTTGTAAAGCAGGGGGAGAGATATCTGTCATCCTTTGACAACGGTATCATTTTACAGAGTGAGATAGAGAATCTGATACACGACAAATGAGGGGCTTGAAAGGAAAAAGCGATTTGTTTGCTCTGTCATATTTCTATCTTGGGCACAGCAACAAAGAGCTTGCAGAGCTAAATTTCACACAAAAGACTAAGAGAGTGCATGAGATATATTACGAGGAGTTCTGGAAGGATATATTAAAGCAGCTTGAGGCATGTGTGAAGCAGGCTGAGGCCATAAACGATAAGTATGAGGGCACGACAGACCGGCGCACGGCAAGGATACTGTCGGAGCTTAATCCGCTGCTTGTGGGTGTTACAAAGCAATGGGAGCCGGAACAGACAGCAGAATACATACTGCGCGATATGTGCAGGATATTTAGGGATTGACATAGAAAATGCAGATTGATAAAGGAGCAGAATATGGATGTTATAATTTGGGCAATTATCTTAGGAGCTGTTTTTTACATTAACAAAAAATCAAAGAGCGCAGGCAGTAAAAACACGCAGCCAAACAAACCGAGACCGCAGCAGAAGCAGATACAGCAGATATGGAACAGCATGCAGAATACAGTTCAGTCGGGTATGAATGCATTGAACCAGACATATCAGCAGAAACCACAGCCACAGATGCAGCAGAGAGCACAGCAGCCTCAGAGACCACAGATGCAGCAGAGAGTACAGCCACAGCAGAGCAATCCGGATATAGTGCAGAGGGCCGTGAAAAATAACGCACGCTTTGCGGATGATACGACACAAAAAGAGCTTGAGGCTATGCACGGACATAGCGAGGCACAGCAGAGGCTGGCTCAGGAGCACTCAAGAAACTGCCAGACACTGCATACCAAAGCGGCAGACGGTGCAAAGATTATAGAGGCTGAGACACAGAGCATGTTTGGCAGTGTTGAGGATCTGATTGCCATGGGATACAGCGGTAATCTGGAGTTTGAGAGAGATTTCCTTGGAGAAGGCTTAGACATGATTAACAACTTTTAAATAATAGGAAAAGAGGCAGAAATGATGGACAGAACACCAAAGCCCGGAGAGCTTTACAGGCACTTTAAGAATAAGCTGTATCAGATAGTTACAGTGGCAACACATTCAGAGACAGGGGAAAAGCTTGTGATTTATCAGGCTTTATATGATGATTTTGGGATATACGCCAGACCACTCGACATGTTTGTAAGCGAGGTGGACCATGAGAAATATCCTGATGTGAAGCAGAAATACAGATTTGAGAAGATCACACTTAAGAATCAGCCGGAGGATATGTCGGGAAAGAGTATCTCTTTGAGCACTAATGCGATTGCAGCTAATGCACCTGAAGCTGTGAGTGTTAAGACACAGGCATGTTATGAGCCGGCACCGGATGCAGATGAAGGCCAGGCACCGGATCCGCGTTTGCTGGAGTTTCTTGATGCGGATACCTTTGAAGAGAAGTACAATATACTTATTTCAATGAGGGATATCATAACCGACCGCCTTATAGATGACATAGCGGTGGTTATGGATGTTGTAGTTCCTGAGGGCCCATTGCAAAAGCGGTATGATGATTTAAAGAATACGATAAAGACCAGGCAGTACTATGAATTTTCCAATCGGCTCAGATAGCTGTTGTGATATTTGCCGGATTCAGTGACATCCTCGCCAAACCAGTCGCGCTGTGAATTCATTTGCTGCGTCGACAGAGTCGAATTCAACCTCCACAAGTGTAAGAGGAGCCAGATCACCCTCAAATACATCAAGCTCTGCGGTCAGATCACCGTCAAGAGGTATGAGATAGCGTGTCTTTTCGATGAGACGACCGTCAATCTTTTGGACAAGATGGTCGTAGGCTTCTTTGTGAGAGGAAGATTGTACTCCTCGCGCACCATAAGACCGGCTCCCTTGTAGGTCATATAATAGCTGTCATTTGAGCGTCTGACTCTGACAACAGGCGAGGTGCACAGATAGCCCTGGGCGATTTTTTTGCTCGCGTAGCTGTCTAAATTGGAAGGAAGCTGTTTAAGTAAGTATTTTCTTTCGATTTCCATGGTATATCCTTTCAGGTTACTGGTAGATTTATAGTTACGGTTTATACTTTTGTTTTACCCTCATATCATTTATATATGATTATAATGACCGGTATTTAAAAATTCAAGGACGAACCGCAGCTTTTTAATAGTATTATCAAAGAAAAATAAAGGAGAAAAATATGATTAAAGTAGGAATTTTTATGGCAGACGGCTGTGAGGAGATTGAAGGACTTACAGTAGTAGATATAGTTAGAAGAGCAAAGCTTGAGATTGAAACCATATCAATCACGGAAAAAGCCGAGGTGACAAGCTCTCATCAGGTGACATTTAAGACAGATACCACAAAGGCACAGGCTGATTTTGACAGCTACGATGCAATCGTACTGCCGGGAGGCATGCCGGGTACATTAAACCTTGGCGCGGATGAGACCGTAGTAAAGACAATTAAGAGATTTGCCGCTGAGGGAAAACTTGTTGCAGCGATATGTGCAGCGCCTAGCGTGCTCGGTGAGAATCATATACTTGAGGGCAAAAAGCTACCTGTCATCCGGGCTTTGAGGAAAAGCTGCTCGGTGCACAGTGGCTTGAGCAGCCTGTAGTTGTGGATGGCAATGTGATTACAAGTCGTGGAATGGGAACAGCTATTGCGTTTGCACTCGAGCTTGTCAGATACTTCACAGACGATGCCACAGTAGAGCATATTCGACAGGGACTGGTATACTAGACCGGCAAGCCCCTGTATTATAACAAAGAGGTCACACACCAACCCCATGGTGCGCGGCCTCTTTTATGCTTGCATTTGAAGCGTACATTTGAAGCCTGCTATTGCAGAGCTTATTTCATCTGCTGCTCCTGCTTCATGATCATCTGCTTGACCATCTCGCCACCGATTGAACCGGCCTGCTTAGAAGTAAGGTCACCGTTGTAGCCCTCTTTAAAGGAACTCCAAGCTCTGAAGCAACCTCTTCCTTGAAACGGCTCATAGCCTCTTTTGCCTCCGGTACAGAAGCCTTTTACTACTTGATGCTGCCATAATGCAATACCTCCTTTTAAAACGTTATACACAAGCTGTATGTGTATGGAAATATTATGCCGTAAAATGACAAAAATATGTTTTGGTATTGCTGACAATTTATGGAATTATACACAAAAGCAAATTTAATGTAAAAAACACTGGAAATAGTGGATTTGTTGTGTTATAATCATCCAATGACTGGGCTTAGCAGTTTATAAAGCATGCCCACATTACATTTGATGTACATACCATTCATATATATTTTTAAGGAGGATAACGATTGACATGAGTGTACAGGTTGAGAATTTAGAGCATAATATGGCGAAGCTTACTATTGAGGTAGCAGCTGAGGAATTAGAGAAAGCATTGGATTCTGCATATCAGAAGCAGAAGAAACAGATTAGCGTACCTGGATTCCGTAAAGGAAAAGTGCCAAGAGCTATGATTGAGAAAATGTATGGAGCAGGTGTGTTCTACGAGGATGCAGCAAACATTCTTATGCAGCAGACATACGCAGGTGCGGTTGACGAGAGCGGTGTTGACATTGTTTCACGCCCAACAGTTGAGGTTACTCAGATTGAGAAGGGACAGCCTTTCATCTACACAGCAGAGGTTGCTGTAAGACCCGAGGTTACTCTTGGTAAGTACATGGGCGTTACAGTTACAAAGATCGACACATCAGTTTCTGATGAAGAGGTTGACGCTGAGCTTGAGAACCAGAGAAACAAAAATGCAAGAACAGTTACAGTTACAGATCGTCCTGTAGCAGAGGGAGATACAGCAGTTATCGACTTTGAGGGATTTGTTGACGGAGTAGCTTTCGAGGGTGGAAAGGGTGAGAATCATCCATTAGAGATTGGTTCACACACATTCATCGATACATTCGAGGATCAGTTAGTAGGAAAGAACACAGGCGATGAGGTTGAGGTCAATGTAACATTCCCGAGAAGTATCAGGCAGCAGACCTTGCAGGAAAGCCGGCTACATTCAAGGTTAAGATCAACGAGATCAAGGCTAAGGAGCTTCCTGAGCTTGATGATGAGTTTGCACAGGATGCAGCAGGTGTTGATACATTAGCTGAGTACAAAGAGGAAATCAAAAAGAACCTCACAGAGAAGAAAGAGACAGAAGCTAAGAAGACTAAAGAGGATGAGGCTATCCAGAAGATTATCGATAAGTCAAAGATGGATCTTCCTGAGGCAATGATTGAGACACAGTGTGAGACAATGGTTGAGGAGTTCGCTCAGAGAATCGCACAGAGCGGTCTTACAATGGAGCAGTACTTACAGTTCTCAGGCATGACAGTTGACCAGCTTAAGGATCAGGTTCGTCCTGAGGCTACAACACGTATCCAGAGCAGCCTTGTACTTGAGCAGATTGCCAAGGAGGAAAACATCGAGGTTACTGATGCAGATATCGATGCTGAGGTAGAGAAGATGGCTAAGGCATACGGCATGGAGGCTGATAAGCTTAAAGAGTACATGGGAGATGCTGAGAAGGAGTCTATGAAGAAAGACATTGCTATCACAAAGGCCGTAGATCTTATCATGGACAACGTTAAAGAGCGTGCAAAGGCAAAGAAAAAGGCTGATGCAGAAGAGTCTACAGAAGAATAAGATTTTTGAATCAAAATTTGATGGACTGGCTCAGAAGCCTATTTTCTGAGCCGGTCTTTTGAGCTTTTATAAAGGAGGTATTTTATATGAGTTTAGTACCATATGTCATTGAACAGACCAGCAGAGGAGAGCGCAACTACGACATTTACTCCAGATTATTAAAAGATCGTATCATTTTCCTTGGAGAGGAAGTAAATGAGACAACAGCCAGCCTTGTTGTCGCACAGCTTTTATTCCTTGAGTCGGAGGATCCAAATAAGGACATCCACCTTTACATCAACTCTCCGGGAGGAATGGTTACAGCAGGTCTTGCTATTTACGATACTATGCAGTACATCAAGTGTGATGTTTCAACAATCTGTATCGGTCTTGCAGCAAGCATGGGAGCTTTCCTTCTTGCAGGCGGTGCAAAGGGCAAGAGATATGCTCTTCCAAATGCAGAGATTATGATTCATCAGCCATCCGGCGGTGCAAAGGGTCGCTACTGAGATTCAGATTGCTGCAGAAAATATTTTAAAGACAAAGAAGAGATTAAACGAAATTTTAGCAGCCAATACAGGCAAGCCATACGAGACAATTGCAGCTGATACAGAGCGAGACAACTATATGTCAGCACAGGAAGCCGCAGAGTATGGTCTCATAGACAGTGTAATAACAAACAGATAATCAGAAGTTAGATGAATTTAAGAGGGTACCCCATATGGGATGCCCTCATGCAATAAAAGGAGTTAATAATGGCAGGAAAAACGACGGAAAGATTCGCTGCTCATTTTGCGGTAAGACACAGGACCAGGTAAATCGTTTGATTTCGGACCTAATGGAGCTTTATCTGCGATGAGTGTATAGATATATGTGCCGAGATTCTTGAGGAAGAAGGCGTAGAGGGTCATGAGGACAAAAGCAGCGCTAAGGATGATATAAATCTTGTTACTCCGGAGGAGCTTAAGGCGTTTCTGGACGATTATGTAATAGGACAGGACCAGGCAAAGAAGGTGCTTTCGGTTGCTGTATACAATCACTATAAGAGAGTACTGGCAGGTGATACATCAGATGTAGAGCTTCAGAAGAGTAATATTCTCATGCTTGGACCTACAGGTTCAGGAAAGACACTTCTTGCGCAGACACTTGCCAGAGTGATAAATGTTCCATTTGCTATCGCTGATGCTACAACACTTACAGAGGCAGGATACGTAGGTGAGGATGTGGAGAATATTCTGTTAAAGATCATTCAGGCTGCAGATTATGATATCGAGCGTGCAGAGCATGGTATCATTTATATAGATGAGATAGATAAAATTACAAAGAAATCAGAGAATGTCTCAATCACCAGAGATGTGTCAGGCGAGGGTGTACAGCAGGCTCTTTTAAAGATTCTTGAGGGCACAGAGGCATCTGTACCGCCACAGGGCGGCAGAAAGCATCCACAGCAGGAGCTTATACCTATTGATACTACTAATATACTTTTTATCTGCGGTGGAGCATTTGATGGTCTGGAAAAAATTATCGACAGTCGTATGGATACATCATCTATAGGCTTCAATTCAGATGTAAAGTCAAAGACAGAGCTCAATGTAGGAGAGGCGTTTAAGCATGCACTTCCACAGGATTTTGTAAAGTTTGGATTGATTCCTGAGTTTATCGGACGTGTACCTATTACCGTTTCTCTCGAGGCACTCGACAGGGATGCACTTATCCGTATACTTAAGGAGCCTAAGAACTCGCTTATCAAGCAGTACACCAAGCTTTTTGAGCTTGACGGAGTAGGTCTTGAGTTCACAGACGATGCAGTAAATGCCATCGCTGACAAGGCACTTGAGAGAAAGACAGGAGCCAGAGGACTTCGTGCAATCATGGAGGCTGTTATGCTTGACCTTATGTATCGTATACCGTCAGACAAGAGCATCAGCAAGTGTGTAATCGACAAGGATACCGTTGAGGAAAACTTAAAGCTTGATGGTGATTGCGTGCCTGAGGCATATATCGAGGAAAAAGCGGCATCGTAAGTACATGGCGGTATTTTACAAAAGATACAGCATCGGATAATATAAATTGCACAGCGGTTTGTTATGCATGACTGTGCAATAATACAGGAGATATAAGTGGAAGAACAGATTATGAATATGCCTGCAGTAGCGCTGAGAGGGCTTACTATTCTGCCGGGGATGATTGCCCATTTCGACATCAGCAGAGAGCGCTCCCTTCGTGCTGTCGAGGAGGCTATGGAGCAGGATCAAAAGATTTATCTTGTCACACAAAGGAATGTGGACAGTGAGGACCCGACTCAGGAAGACCTCTATCAGATGGGTATTGTTGCTGATATAAAGCAGGTTGTCAGATTACAGAATGATGTTGTGAGAATACTTGTAGATGGAATAAGCCGGGCAGCATTGCTTGGCTTTACCGGTAATGAGAAGTACCTTGAGGCAGAAATCTGTTATTGTGATAGTAATGCAGACAGCCTGCCGGAGGATCTCAGGGAAGCCATGCTTCTCGGAGTCAGAGAGGCTTTTCACAGATATGCGGCAGTCGTCGGCAAAATCAGCAAGGAGCTTATCAGACAGATAGATCAGTATGAGGATCTTGAAAAGCTCATAGACTATGTCACCAACAATCTGCCGGTGTCATATGAGCTTAAGCAGCAGGTGCTTGAGGCAGAGGATATCAATGACAGATATCAGGTTATAGTATCATTACTTCTCTCCCAGGTGGAGGTTATTTCCATAAAGAATGAGCTTCAGAAAAAGTAAAGGTTCGTGTGGACAAGCATCAGAAGGAGTATGTGCTTCGTGAACAGCTTGGTGTGATACGTGAGGAGTTGGGCGAGAATGCTGACTCGGAGGCTGATGAATATGAGAAAAAGCCATCTGAGTTAGATGCGCCTGACTACGTAAAGGAAAAGACGAAAAAAGAGATAAAGCGCTTTAGAAATATGAGCAGCAGCTCATCGGAGAGCACAGTTGAGAGAGGCTATATAGAGACTGTACTTGAGCTTCCGTGGAACAAGATGTCTGTGGACAACAAGGATCTTGACCATGCAGCACAGGTGCTCGATGATGATCATTACGGATTAAAGGATGTTAAGGAGAGAATACTTGAGTTTCTGGCAGTCAGAAATCTGACAAGCAAGGGAGAGAGTCCTATAATTTGTCTTGTAGGTCCTCCGGGAACAGGAAAGACAAGCATAGCCCGTTCAATTGCGTCGGCACTGGAGAAGAAATATGTGCGTATTTCTCTTGGTGGTGTGCGTGATGAGGCAGAAATCCGTGGACACAGAAAGACATATATCGGCGCTATGCCGGGCCGTATAGTAAATGGCTTAAGACAGGCAGGCGTTTCAAATCCTCTCATGCTGTTGGATGAGATAGATAAGGTGTCAAGTGACTACAAGGGTGACACATCAGCAGCTCTTCTCGAGGTGCTTGACAGTGAGCAGAACTGCAGATTCAGGGATCATTACATCGAGATGCCTGTAGATTTGTCGGAGGTGCTTTTTATTGCAACTGCAAATGAGGTTTCAGGCATTCCAAAGCCGCTTCTTGACAGGATGGAGCTTATTGAGGTGTCAAGCTACACTGAAAATGAGAAATTTCACATAGCAAAGGAACATCTGGTTGAGAAGCAAAAGAGCAAAAACGGAATTAAAAAGGAACAGCTTACGATAACAGATGGTGCTTTAAAGGATATCATCAGGCTGAACACCAGAGAGGCCGGAGTCAGAAGCCTTGAGAGGACTATCGGCAAGCTGTGCCGCAAGGCTGCCAGGGAAATCTTCAAGGACAGCGAAGCTGCTGTAAAGGTTACAAAGACCAATCTTAAGACGTATCTGGGCAATCCGAAGTACAGTCCGGAGAAGAAAAATGATCACGCTGAGGTGGGAATCGTAAGAGGCCTGGCATGGACCAGCGTGGGCGGAGTCACACTCGAGGTTGAGGTGAATGTGCTGCCGGGCAAGGGTGAGCTCGTGCTCACCGGTAAGCTAGGCGACGTGATGAAGGAGTCGGCACAGGCGGCACTTAGCTATGTGCGCTCAATAAGCGAAGAATATGGCATTGATGCAGAGTTTTATACGAAGCATGATATCCATATACATATCCCGGAGGGCGCAGTGCCGAAGGACGGACCATCTGCAGGTATCACTATGGCGACAGCCATGCTCTCAGCCATTACAGACAGAGCTGTCAGGGCAGATGTAGCCATGACAGGCGAGATAACACTGCGCGGCAGGGTGCTTCCGATAGGAGGACTCAAGGAAAAGCTGCTTGCAGCCAAAGTAATCGGAATAAAAACAGTATGTATTCCAAAGGATAATGAAAAGGACCTGGAGGAGATTTCAAAAGAAATAACAGACGGCATGGAAATCGTGCCGGTGGAGAGATTTTCACAGGTGGAGAAGATAGCATTTGTAAAATAAGAATGAGGAAGAGATTATGGTAATTAAAAGTGTTAATTTAGAGACAGTTTGCGGAATTACAAGCACAATCCCTGACAATGAGTATAATGAAGTGGCATTCGCCGGCAAGTCAAATGTAGGCAAGTCGTCACTGATCAACGCACTCATGAACAGAAAGTCACTTGCCAGGATCTCTTCACAGCCCGGCAAGACACAGACCATCAATTTTTATAACGTCAATGACGCCATGTATCTGGTCGATCTGCCGGGCTATGGCTATGCCAATGCCAATATCGAGATAAAAGCTAAATGGGGACAGATGATAGAAAACTATCTTCACACCTCCCAAAAGCTTCAGGCAGTGTTTCTTTTAATAGATATAAGGCATGAGCCATCGGACAATGATATCATGATGTATGACTGGTTGGTAAACCAGGGCTTTGCACCGATTATCATTGCAACCAAATCTGATAAATTGAAAAAAAGCCAGATTGCCGCACACATAAAGACTATCAAGGATGTGCTTCATGTGAAGCCGGGCACGGTAGTTATACCGTTTTCGTCCATGTCAAAGGAAGGCAGGGACGAAATCTGGAATCTCATAGATTCACTCGTGTTTGACGAGGAGACGCTTCTTGCCATGAAACAGGAGGAAGAAGCAAAGCGCGAGGCAAAATCAGCTGCAAAAGAGCCGCTGCATCCCAGCCACACAAAAAGGAGCGCTGGAAGAAGACTGGAAAGCCGGTTGCCAAAAAGACTAAAGAACGCAGAGATAAGGCCAAGAGCAAAAAAAGCGTTAATAATCATAAAAAGAAATAAAGTTATAGAAAGAAAGGCGAATATTTAATATATGAAGAATAAATGCAAATTTGTAGGCATTATGTTTTTGTGTATATTGATAGTGTGTACGCTTGCGGTAATGGCATATGAGCACACAGCAGGTATGAAAGGCGCTGCCGGTGGAGCATCAAATGCTTCGGGCAATACAAAAAATACTGACGAAGCAGACGATATGCTTACTGTCGTGACATCCTTCTATCCAATGTATATTGCAGCTTTAAATATAGTAGACGGAGTGGAAGGCGTGAGACTTGAAAATCTAAGCGAGCCACAGACCGGTTGTCTGCATGATTTCCAGCTCACACCGGAGGATATGAAGCTTTTATCCACAGCCGATGTTTTGTAATAAACGGAGGCGGTATAGAGTCGTTTATGTCTGATGTGGCAAAGGCGTATCCGAAGCTTGATGTGGTTGAGGCCTGTGAGGATGTGGCACTTCTTTCTGAGGATGATGCAGACAGTGACCACGACCATGATCACGAAGCAGATGCAGAATCAGACAGTGATCACGACCATGATCACGATGCAGATGCAGAATCGGACAGTGACCACGACCATGACCACGAAGCAGACGCAGAATCAGATAGCGCGCACGATCATGACCATGGTGATGAGAATGCCCATGCATGGATGAGCGTGCCGCGTTACCGCACCATGGTTCAGACAATCGCATCCCGGCTTGCCGAAAAGGATGCAAAGCATGCTGATGAATATTATGCAAATGCAAAAGCATATGATGCAAAGCTTGCAGTGCTTGAAGAAAAGATAAATAGCATAAAGAGTCTTACCAATGGACAGAATATCATCATATTCCATGAGGCCTATGCATATGTAGCTGATGATTTTTCCATGAATGCATGCTATCTGTTAGACCTTGACGAGGAGCGCTCAGTAAGCGCAGGTGAGATAAAGCAGGTAATAGGTGCCATAAAGGATGACGGAGTGTCGGTAATACTTGCTGAGGAGCTCTACGGAAAGAGCATGGGAGATACCGTATCGCGTGAGACAGATGTGCATGTGATTTATATCGACCCTCTCAACAGGGGAGAGTACGACAAGGACAGCTATCTTTATGGTATGGAGCACAATATAGAGCTTATCAAAGAGGCATTTACTAAATAAAATTGGAGAAAATATGCGGAAAATAATACAGCCATGTGGCTTTCATTGCATAAAATAAATAACCTTGGAGTGAGCTTTGGAGAGCAGACAGTGCTTGAGGATGTAAATATGCACATACATTGCGGCTCCTTCAATGTCATAATAGGCCAAAACGGTGCGGAAAATCCACACTCATAAAGGCGATACTGGGCGAGATACCTCACACCGGTACGATTGAGTTCAAGGATACTAAGGACGGACATATGGCTAAGCTTAAAATAGGATATGTGCCGCAGTCTGTTAATATCGAGAAAAATACACCGGTCAGCGTGTATGACCTAATAGCAAGCTATCAGTACAATTATCCTGTTTTCTGCCAAAGAGCAAAAGATAGAGGCAAAGATAAGGGAGACACTCGAGGTATTTGAGGCTGAGGAGCTCATCGACAAGCAGGTGTGCAACCTCTCGGGAGGACAGCTGCAGAGTGCTTCTTTCCATGGCAATCATGGACGAGCCGAACCTGCTGCTGTTGGATGAGCCGGTGTCCGGAATAGACCAAAACGGCATGGAGCTTTTCTATAAGACCATGGATTATTTAAAGACTCACTATGACCTTGCAATCATACTGATATCGCACGATTTGGACTATGTGGCAAAGTACGCAGACCATGTTGTGCTGCTTGATAAGACCGTTGCAAAGCAGGGAACTGTGAAGGAAGTCTTCGAGAGCAAGGAATTTGAGAGAATTTTTTACACAGGAGAGGAATCCTGGGTGAGAGAGGAGGAACACAAATGAATATAACCTCCTGGCTTCAATATGATTTTATGAGAAATGCCCTTATCGCTGTGCTCATCATCACACCGCTTTTTGGCATAATGGGAACCATGATTGTAAACAAAAAGATGGCATACTTTTCAGATGCACTCGGACATTCAGCACTTACAGGAATCGCTGTCGGAGTGGTATGCGGCATGGCAGACACCTCGCTTGCCATGGTGATATTTGCGATAGTGTTTGCACTTCTTTTAAATAAGATAGGCAGTCTGAACACTGCATCGACAGATACCATTATATCGGTATTTTCATCGTGCTCTGTGGCGATAGGTCTTGCGATACTGTCAAAGGGCGGCAATTTCAGCAAATACTCAAGTATACTGGTGGGCGATGTGCTAAGCATCACAAAGACTGAGATAGTTTATCTAATTGTGATTTTTGTGGTCACTATAGTGTTCTGGGTGCTTTGCTTCAATAAGCTCAACGCCATATGTATACACAGAAGCGTGGCAAAAGCAAGGGTATCCATGTGCGTCTTCTGGATAATCTGTTTGCGGTGCTTGTAGCACTCATAGTTATGCTATCCATCAAGTGGATAGGCATACTTATCATAAATGCTCTGCTTATATTACCGGCGGCTTCATCAAGGAATATTTCGGAAAATATGCGTGAGTATCATTTCTTTTCAGTGATATTTTCAGTATTTTCCGGTATAGTCGGCCTCGCAGTGTCATACTACACCAATGTGGCAACAGGTCCGATGATAGTGATTATTGCATCGGTAATATATTTTTCGACATTTATATTTGGCAGAAAACTGAAAAAATAACGGCTAGGGCTATAAGAAACAGATACAAAACAGCCGATACACAATATAAGAGATAAACTGTTTAGCTATATCAGACGCTATACAGGTTGATAATAGTATAGCGGGAAAGGATTCCCGCACGCACATTACCAGGGAGGGATGAGAAATGTTAGATGCTATTTCAAGTGTAGTTTCAGCAGTAGCGGCGCAGAGTGTCACAGCAAAGGACGAGGCGCAGACAAAGAATACTAATATCGCTTCAAAGAAGCAGGATGCAAAGACGGATAAGTCGGATGCAAAGACTGCAGGCTTCAGCGAGGAGGCAGCTGTATATGAGAAACCAGACAGCAAGGATGATTCAAAGGATACTGCAAAGGGCACAGTAAACCAGAAGATGAGCAAGGCAGACAGAGATGCACTGGTACAGGCACTTAAGGATGATGCCAATGCCAGACAGCAGCAGCTTATCGAGATCGTCAGAAAGTCCATGACAGGACAGGCTTCAACCTGGGACAAGTCACAGGGCTTAAAGAGTCTGTTTGAGAATCTGACTGTAGATGCAGACACAAAAACAAAGGCAAAAAGGACATCGCAGAGGATGGATACTGGGGAGTTGAGAAGACCTCAGACCGTATTCTTGACTTTGCAAAGGCACTGTCGGGAGGCGACAAGGACAAGGCTGATGAGCTTTTGAATGCATTCAAGAAGGGCTTTTCACAGGCAACAGGAGCCTGGGGAGACAAGCTGCCATCAATTTGCCAGGATACTTATGATGCCGTAGTCAAGAAGTTTGATGACTGGAAGAATGGCACAGAGGACACACAGGTACAGGGCTAGAAGCCGGATGTGTATGTAAAAGTGTCGTGATGGAACGAATATTATATAAGAAATCTGATTTATGAATTATGAAAGGGGCTGCACGCAGCGTGCAGTCACCTTTTAGTGCTTGTATAATTTTTGAGAGGTGTATAATAGAAGAATAGTATATAAGTATCATTATTCATGTGGAGGAAATATCATGAAATTAGACATGTCAAAGTGGAAAGCACTTAGCATCAAAAATCGTTTAAAGAAAGGCTTCAGACTGACTACATTTGTAGCATCGGCATCGGGGGTTATCGCGGGTATTCTTATGATTCTTGTATCAATGAGATATTCCAGCGCACTAACCTTTACGGATTTTCACAGGGAGATATAGGAAAGGTTATGGTAACCTTCTCAGAGACACGAAGCGCTACACGAGCTCTTATCGGTTATACAGCTTCTGACACATTAAGTAAGATGTCTGATACACATGATTCTAAAAGGAATCATTTCAAAATACTGGAAAGAGCTGCAAAGCTCTATAAAGACAGATGAGGAGCAGGCTATATATGATGATATAAACAGTAAGCTCGACTCATACTGGAGTCTCGATGATGAAATCGGACAGTTAGGTAGGAATGCTACAGATCCTGAGACACAGAAGGAGGCCGAGGAGAGAGCAGTAGCAGAGCTTGCACCTGCATATGATGATATATATCAGCAGCTTGTTGCCCTTATGGATACAAAGGTAACAGATGGAGATAATTTAAGCAAGAGATTATCATTAGTATCATATGCCGTATTTGGTATTGTTATTGTTATCATTGTCAGTTCATATTTTATCTCGATGAAAATCGGGGACGGAGTTGCAGTTGGTATTTCTAAACCACTCGATGAGTAAAACAGAGATTACGAACATTTGCACAGGGTGATCTTGAGGCTCCATTCCCGGCAGTTGATTCACAAGATGAAATTGCTGATATGGTAGGGGTTGCGAAAAACATGGCAGCAGACCTTAAAACTATCATATCTGACTCTGACAAGCTTCTTGGAAAGATGGCAGAAGGAGATTATACAGTTTCATCAGACATGGAAGATAAATATACCGGAGATTTTATTGGACTTCTCATGGCAATGCGTCAGATGAAGACACAGATGAATGATGTTATGTCACATATCAATGAGATATCATCACTTGTTACAGCAGGTTCTAACAACCTTGCTCAGGCAGCACAGGAAATAGCAGAAGGTACTATGGATCAGTCAGCAGCCATTGAGGAGCTTCAGGCTACATTTGCAGATATCACAGGCGGTGTTGAGAAAACATCTGAGAAGCTCAATGATACATACAGGATTGCACAGGAGTATGCTGAGGAAGCAGATCACAGCCATACAGAGATGCAGGGCATGGTTGATGTTATCGGACGCATCAATGATACATCTAAGCAGATTGAGAATATCATTTCTGAGATTGAGGATATTGCCAGTCAGACAAACCTTCTTTCACTCAATGCAGCTATCGAGGCAGCGCGTGCAGGTGAGGCAGGTTAAGGATTAGCAGTTGTTGCGGGACAAATCAGAAGTCTTTCAGAGCAGAGTGCCAAGGCTGCAGTTGACACACGTCAGCTTATAGAGAGTGCCATTGCGGTATCTAACGAGGGTAATGAAGCTGCAGAGCGCGTAAGTACTTCTATTGAAAAGGTTATTAATGGTATGAAGGAAGTTGCAGATTCTTCTCAAAAACTCAGCGAGATTGCAGAGGAGCAGGCAAAGGCTATGGAGCAGGCAGAGGCCGGTATTAATCAGATATCAGATGTTGTACAGTCCAACTCAGCAAATGCAGAGGAAACATCAGCAACAAGTGAGGAGCTTTCAGCACAGGCGGAGACAATGAACGAGCTGATTAGCAAATTTATATTGGAAAAGAAATAGAAAAATTGTACATACGAGTTTAGAGAAACTTTTTAAAAAAAGCCCCACAAGCATTATTGATATGCTGTGAGGCTTTTTGTTGTGGTGCGTTAGAGGGTTACTTTTTAAATCTAGTAAACATGTACTATGTGAACATAGTTTTTGTGCGATACGTGGAAAATCTGAAAAGTAATGAAAATGAACAATTAAATGAGAATATTTAAATTTGCTCTTTTTGGCAGGGTGTGTTATAATCCTTGTATACAAAAAACAGAGGTAATACAATATGGGTAGTAATAACGATATTTCATTAAAAGCATTAGCCAAGATTAATCTGGGGCTCGATGTTGTGAGGCGCAGAGAGGACGGATATCATGAGGTCCGTATGATTATGCAGACCATTCATCTGTATGACAGGCTTGATATCAAAAGGACAAAGGAGCCTGGCATACAGATACAGACCAATCTGTCTTTTCTCCCTGTAAACGAGAACAATCTCATATACAAGGCTGCAAAGCTTCTGATGGATGAGTTTTCTATAACTGACGGTGTATCAGTGAAGCTGGACAAGCGTATTCCTGTTGCAGCAGGGATGGCGGGGGCAGTACTGATGCGGCGGCTATGCTTATAGGTGTAAACAGGCTTTTTTCACTGGGACTGACAAAGAGAGAGCTTATGGAAAGAGGTGTGCAGATAGGGGCGGATGTACCATACTGTATTATGAGAGGCACGGCGCTGGCCGAGGGCATAGGAGAGGCGCTTAGTCCTCTTCCTCCAATGGTAAAGTGTCCGGTGCTTATTGCAAAGCCGTCCATCTCGGTATCCACAAAATTTGTGTACCAGAATCTGAAGCTTGATGATACGACTATTCATCCGGATATAGACCGCCTGATAGATGATATAAAGGCTAAGAATCTGCATGATATCGCAGCACATATGGGAAATGTCTTAGAGACCGTGACCATACCAAACTATCCGGTGATAGACGAGATAAAGAAGCATATGCTTTCAAATGGCGCGGTAGGAGCCATGATGAGCGGTAGTGGTCCGACGGTTTTTGGTCTGTTTGACGATGAAGATACTGCAAAGAAAGCGTACAAAGCCATGAGAAGCTCACATCTTGCCAGACAGGTGTATCTGACATCTGTATACAATAATCGCAAATAACGTGATATCCGGATAGCACAGCGGGTGCTTTATAGTTACTTTTTTCTTATATGTGAGAATTATAATACAAGAGATAGGAGAAGTTTGATGACTGATAATTTAACTTTAAATATGGATGCATATCTGCCACTGCGTGATGTGGTGTTTAACACACTTCGTGAGGCAATTTTAAAGGGTGAGCTCAAGCCGGGAGAGAGACTTATGGAGCTGCAGCTTGCGTCAAAGCTTGGAGTCAGCCGTACACCTATACGTGAAGCAATCAGAATGCTTGAGCAGGAGGGGCTTGCAGTCACAATGCCGAGAAAGGGCGCAGAGGTTGCCAAGATGACTCTCAAGGATATGGAGGATGTGCTTGAGGTGAGAGAGGCTCTTGATGAGCTTGCAGCCAAAATAGCCTGTAAGAAAATCAGTGATGAGCAGCTTGCGAATCTAAAAACCATAAAGGACGAGTTTAAGAGGAGCATGGATTCGGAGATGTGAAAAAGATAGCTGAGGAGGATGTGAAGTTTCATGATGCTATCTATGAGGCAACAAACAATGCGAAGCTTGTATCTATGATGAACAATATCCGTGAGCAGATGTACCGCTACAGAGTGGAGTATTTGAAGGACCCAAAGAATTATCCGATGCTTGTGAAGGAGCATGATGCCATCTACAGGGCGCTTGAGGCAAGAAATATGGAGCTTGTGACTACAGAAATGCATACGCATGTGGCCAATCAGGCGGTTGCTGTGAAGGCTGTGATACAAAAGCAGGATGAAGAGAAGAAATAAAACAGAAATATAACAAGATTATAGCAGACAAAGATAATAAAATACAAAATAATATAACAAAACCAGGGGCTGCCGGTTGCACTGACGTGTGAACGGCGGCCTTTTTTTAGTGGCTTAGTTAGTGGCTTAGATAATAGCAAAAAATAAGTAATCAGGGATATTTGCGAGCTTGTATGGTCATACTATATCAGGGATTTTAAATCTTACGGGATTTATTGGGTATATAGGAGAGTTAAAGATGACCACAAACATAGATGAGAACATAAAAAGCTTCAGGCAGATATATTCTGACTGCTCAGATATCAAGATGCAGGAGATGTATCTGGGGCGTGATGCTTCCATAAAGTGTTTTGTTGCATATATTGAGGTGACATGTGCAGGCTCAGGTATCAATAACAGTGCGTTTGGACGATTTACATCATACCTTGAAGGGATAGACCGGGATCAGGTTAAGGAAGTACTTGACAAAAATCAGGCAGCTCTATCCGAATTTGCACATCTGCACACGGTTAATGAGGCAGCCCAGATGATGCTGACAGGAGACGTGATTTTTTTTGTGGATGGCTATCCGGATGCCTTCAAGCTTCCAGACAAGGGATATCCCGCCATGTCAATTCGGAGATTGATTCGGAAAAGGTCATAAGAGGCTCAAATGAGGGCTTTGCTGATTCAATAAAGATAAATACTGCACTTATCAGGCGCAGGTTAAGGAGCACTCGCTTAAAGTGTAAAGAGGTGAAAAAGGGGCTTCGCGGACACAGCAATGTGGACATATTGTATGTGAGAGACCTCGTAAAACCGGGGCTTGTAGAGGAAGTGGAAAAGAATCTGGACAGCTATGTGATAGACCATGTGGGTGACTCGGGAGTTCTTGAACAGTTTGCTGAGGCAAAATGGTATTCACCGTTCCCACAGCTTCAGACCACAAAGCGGCCGGATGTGGCGGTAAATGCGCTCCTAGAGGGAGGGTGGTGGTGCTGTGCGATAATTCACCGATAGCAATAATACTGCCAACCACCATGAACAATTTTTTAAAAACCGCAGATGATTACTATAACAGAACGATAGCGGCAAGCTTTGCCAGATTGATAAGGTACGTGGCAGCCTTTATGTCATTTACATTGCCGGGGCTTTATCTGGCGGTCACAAATTTTCATACACAGATACTGCCGACACCACTCATACTGGCGTTTTATGAAGCAAGACTCGGCTGCCCGTTTCCACAGCTCATAGAGGTGCTCATGATGGAGCTGTCCTTTGAACTGCTTCGCGAAGCCGGCATAAGACTTCCCGGAGCCATGGGAAATACGATAGGCATAGTCGGAGGCCTCATAATCGGACAGGCAGCAGTGGATGCAAATTTAGTGAGCCCTATAGTGGTCATCCTGGTTGCATTCACCGCACTCTGCTCGTTTGCCATACCGAGTGAGGAGTTTGCATTTTCATTTAGGATACTCAAATTCGCTGTAATAATTATGTCGGCATGGCTTGGATACTTTGGATTTTTAATAAGTCTGATGGTGATACTTTTGCATCTTGCAAAGCTCAAAAGCTGTGGTTATCCATACATGATGCCATTCGTGGGCAGCGAGCTGACAGGCGGCGAGGATGAAAAGGACAGTATCATACGATTTCCGCTTCGAAGACTTTGGAGGCGGCCTGTATTTGCAAGAGAAAAGGAGTGCAGGAAGCTGAAAGAAAATCGGACAAAATAAGTTGATGAAAATGGTAAAATTGTATTATTGTAATTAAACAATACAAATGATAACATATATATTATGTATGAATTTGCGCGAAAGGGAGAGAGGTTATGGAACAAAAAAGAAAAGAAGAAATAAGAAAAAGTATAATTGCCTGTGACAATGATATAGTTAAACTCAGATCACAGGCTGAAAATCTTGAAGAAATCATAAAAAATCAAAAGTGCACGCAAAAACGTTTTGAGAGTGAATGCGATAAGTATGAAATCAAAAGGCAGAAAAAAAAGATAAAATTAGAGAATATGTCATGTTTAATACAGAATGTTAAGCTAGTTGAAAGATATGTAGGAAGAATGAGCGATCGAGTATCTGGCAATTGTTATAATGTTAACAGTAATAGATTATTGAATATGATGAAACAGATGGACAAAGAGATTCTTAATAATGAAAATATGTTAGAAGAAAAATATGACATGATTTCTTCAATAATGTATAAAAGACAAATCTTAAAGTATGAACTGAGGAGGTTGGGATAGTGGCAGTTATGAATCCTTTGGGAAGTAGAAATATAATTATTATTGATGATAATTATATAGGAGAGTATTCACAGGCATATATGGAGGTGGGAAAACAGATAGATGATATTATTATTAAATATATCGGAATATTAAAAGGGATTATAGATGATGGAAGTATGAAAGGACTTACTGCCGAAAAATTATATAGTTTTGCGGACACTGCAAGCATGTTACTATTTAAGACAGCAGGAGTTTTGTGCGATAACAATAAAAGCAATATGCAAAAATTTATACAGGATATTGATGAGGCAGACAGAGAAATTTACTAAGGAGAATATGTTATGAGCAATGTTTTACAAATTGATAGAAATGGTATTGATGAAGCTGTTAACGACTTACAGGAATTGATAAATGAAATAAATGAAGTTAATATTTCAAAAAGTAAGCAGGAAGGTGATGAAGGCATGGCCTACACTGCCATACAAGAGGGAGAAAAGATAATTGAAAATGTAAAGACGGATTTACAAGGTCTTATACAGGCAACGGCTGATTTTATCGTAAAAATAAATGGTAATTTTGAAGATACAGACCAGAGATGTGCTGAACAGATAAAAGGAGAAGTAAAATAAAATGGGACGAATAAGAAAATTTACACAGGAGGCTTATGATGCGTTGCAGTCAGGAGTTTCAGATGATGGTGAGATACTGGATTTTTTTAGCGATATACCATTAAATATATCGAATTTTTTTAATTCGCTTGAACTTGAAGATGATTTGTCAAATTTTCAAAGCTATCTAAGAGATATATCAGATTTTGAGAATTATACAGCAAAAAGATTGATGATATTTTTAGGGATGTAATTAATGTTGATGAAACTTATGCAACAATATTTAGAGATTTTAATGATAGGATGACAGATTTTGATACTATAATTAATAAATTAAAAGAGTCAATTTCAGATGTGAATTTTGAGAATAACTTTTCAAAAGATGGATTTATAAATTCGCTTCCAAAGGAAACAGAGAATATAATAGGAGTAAATTGGAAAAATATATTAGATAAAGATGCCGATGACATATCAGATGAAGAATACAATATGATTGCGGAATATATTATTAAAAATGGTGATGCCGACATTTTAGAGGAAATTCTGGTAGATTGCTATACGATTAAGAAACCAAAGAACGGAGAAAGAAATCCTGTTGTTTTTGATAATGGTATTGAAGGAAAGACAGAAAAGTATTGGTACTCTTTAAATAAAAAATATAATGGGTTATCTGCAGCTATAAACAGGGTTACACAAATATGGATTGCAATAGGATATACATCAGAAAGTGATGAAAGAAATAGATGGATTTCTACAGCAGCACAGTATAATACTTTTTTTAAAGAGTTTGGTAAAAATAAAGACCTGGTTATGGTAAGAGAAATAAAGCTGGATGGTACTATAAAAGAGTTAAATTCTAATCTTATTGATATTAAAAATAATAAAGCTGGAGATTTGACTGCTGTGTATTATCCATATTTTTCACAGCCAACAATAATAGAAGGAGAAGTCAACAATAAAAAGTAATGACCACTTCATTTGCTGGATTTGATCGGGAGGACAGGATGATCTTGCGAACAAAGGGATAAAGTACATAAGGGCAAATGCAGGAGTTGATAAAAATACAAATATGCTTGGTACGCTGTCGGATAGTGTAGTAAATCAGATAACATCTTCGCTAATTGGTAAAATCCCGGGGTCTGGGATTATATTGTCAGTTTGTGATATTTGTGATAATAGTGAGAGTAAATTAGAAACAGCGGAAACAATATCGGTGAGTGAATTTGCCAATCACATTGGTTGGATTGTTGATGAATTTGGACTAATATGTGTTGCAAATGATGTAAATGAAAATCCAGAGACGTGTAAGATATATTTATATCCAGGACCGGAAACGAAAAAGATTGTTGAATCCTATAATAAGTACATGAAAGAGCATAGAGATTTTGCGATTGAAATTGGATATCCTAAAGATGGGATAAATATGTCTTGGTTTAATAAAACTAAAAAATATGAAGATATATATATTATTCTAAATAGTATAAAAATAATGAATAGAGATCCTTTGATTTTTAATGTGATTGAAAATTATAATGAGGGGAATAGTGGTATGATAAAAAATTTTTATAAAAAAAAGAATAATCTATATATAATGTTGGTAATACTTGTGGTAATATTCGTGGTGATACTTGGATATATATACATGAATCGTCATGTAAAATTTAAAGACTCCAACATGGCATATGAGATAAGCAGAACAATTGGACCAAACGTTAATCCAGAGAATGTAAAATATAAAGATGTATATGCTATAAAGGAATTGAATATAGGTTTTCCAGGAAAGTATGATACTTTAGAAGATATAAAACTTTGTAAAAATTTGAGGATATTAACAATAAATGGTGGAGGCGATAAATGGAAGCCATTAAAAAAAGAGGAAGACATTGATTTTTTATTATATGAGCAGGCACAAAAGTATCAAAAAGAATTATCAGATATAGTCCCAAGTTTGAAAAGAATAGAAATTTTTTCTTTTTCAAATTATTTGGAAAACTGTAATATTTCAAATTTTGATTTTTTAGCAAAATGCTGCAATATGAAAGTTATTAAGATTTACGATAGTACAGTTAGTGATTTCGGTTTTCTCAAAAATTGTTCAAAGGTAAAAGAAATATACTTATGGGGTAGCAATATAAAAGATGCAGATGATCTAAAATCGCTAAAGAATCTGGAAACGATATGCATATATGATACCCCTTTGTCAAAAGATGAAACTGAGGTAGAAAGCCTGTGTAAGGCATTTCCAAATGCAAAGATATTCATAAGTGAGGATAAGGTGCAGAATATTGACATAAAAGAGGAATAGGGGATACCAGGGAGTATAAATGGAGTATGAATGAGGAAAATGTTATGAATATTTTACATTCCAACAGGGAAAAATTAGAAAAATATAAAAAGGTTATCAGGCTGGCGATTGCGATTGTTACTACAATGATATGTGTTTGTGGCATTTATTACCTGTACATGAACCGTCATGTGAAGTTTCAAGATAAAAACATGGCATATGAGATAAGCAGAACAATTGGACCAAACGTTAATCCAGAGAATGTAAAATATAAAGATGTATATGCTATAAAGGAATTGAATATAGGACAGCTCGGAAAATATGATACTTTAGAAGATATAAAATTATGCAAGAATCTGGTGAGAATTTCAGTAAATGGTGGAGGCGATAAATGGAATTCGCTAGAGACAAATGATGATGTACTGATTGTAACAAATAAAAAAGCTGAAACTTTTTCAGAAAGAATTGGCTGATTTGATTCCTGAATTAAAAAGGCTAAAGAGATTTGCATATAGTAATTATTGCAGAAATTGTGATATATCTGATTTTTCATTTCTATCTGAATGCAGGCAGCTTGAGATTCTGAGAATATGTTATAGCGATACTACAGATTTTAGTTTTTTGAAAAGCTGCAAAAAGATAGTAGATATAGATTTGCAGGAAAGCCAAATAAAAGATGCAGATGATCTAAAATCGCTAAAAATCTGGAAACGATATGCATATATGATACCCCTTTGTCAAAAGATGAAACTGAGGTAGAAAGCCTGTGTAAGGCATTTCCAAATGCAAAGATATTCATAAGTGAGGATAAGGTGCAGAATATTGACATAAAAGAGGAATAGGGAATACCAGGATAAAAATGATAGATTAAGAATTGTATATTAATTGTATTTTATAGCCATACTTTACTTTGAAAGGAATTAAAGTATGGCTATAAATATGGGTAAAAGAGATACATTTGCACAAAACGAAAGCATATCGCCTCGCCAGCTATACAGGCTATACGTCTTTAACCTGCTTGGAGTTGGCACATTGGTACTTCCAAACAATCTGGCGAAGCTTGGAAAGTATGCTTTTATCTCAATCGCACTCGGAGTTTTCATGGCATGGCTATTTATGTGGATAGTAAGCGAGGTACGTGAACGCAGGAAAACAATATATTACAGAAGCTTTGGTAAAACAGCACATGCAAAAATATTAATTTATGATTTAATTATTGCAATATACGAGCTGTCACAGGCCGCATTTCTTGCATGGATATTTGTAAAGCTGATACGTGACAGCCTTATACCGGATGAGTCATTTACAGTTGTACTTCTTGTGATAATGGCGGTATGCGCTTATGCGCTAAGTGGCGGAGTGGAGTGCCGTGCCAGGGTATACGAGGTAGTATTTTTCTTTGTGCTGATACCGCTTGCCGCTATGCTTTTGTTTGCGCTATCGGATATGAGATTAGACTATCTGATGATTAAGGACAGAGTCGGTGTGGACTTTGGCATAGCGGATATATTTGCGGGCGCATACTATGTGTTTGCAGCATCCATTTCCGTGTTCAATATACTGTTTGTAAGGGAACGCACTGCCTCACAGATACGAGGGAGTGTGAGTAAAGCAATATTCACATATGCAGGCATTCTTTTTATTGTATGCAGTATTGCTTGGAAACTTCGGAAAATATTCACTGTCGGAAATAGAGTTTCCGGCTGTCGTACTGATGAGTGATGTGCAGATAAAAGGCAGCTTCTTCAAGAGGGCAGATGCACTGATGCTGTCGGTGTGGTTTTTCACGTTGTTTTCAGTACTCAATATGAGCCTTTATTATGCGGTTTTAAGATGTGAGAATTTTGCTGAAAATACGGGAAAAGTTATATTTACATTTAACAAAAACCGGCATTCCTGTAGCAATAAGCATTTTGGCTCTGACAGACAGAAAAGCCATGACAAGGAAAAGAGCACTATGAGAAGCTGGTGCATCATTTTTGTCATAGCAGTCACAGTGACCTTAGCATATATTCTTGAAAGTGGAGATGAAATCGTGAAAAAATATCTTGGATTTTTATTGTGCATAGCGATACCAGTCATAGTAGTGCTGACGATAGGTCTCATGCTTACCGGCTGCAGTGCAGTGGAACTTGAGGAGCGCTGTTTTCCGACACTTGCGGCGGTCGATATTGTAGATGTAGATACTGACGAAATAACCGATAAAGAAGTAACTGATAACAAAGCATATGTTAGCCACAGAGATGCTTCGGCAAATGAAAATAGCGGATATATAGAGTTTTATTATAACATGAACAAATCATACGAACCGGAATATGCAGATGATATCAAAACAGCCGTGGACAGCTTCGAGGAGCGGCTGTCACAAAAAGCCGATACCAATCATCTGAAGGTGATATTAATAGGAAAAACGCTTAGAAATGATAAAGCAGCTTATGCAAGCTTCATGGAATACTGCAAGACATCCAAAAAATTTCCGAGAAACACATATGTGTGCATAGCAGATGATATAAACGATATCTTTGATAACATGGGTGATTATTATGAGCAGAAAATGAATAAGGAGAATCATGAGGATGGGGAACCGATAATTACACTTGGCACCTTATTGGATGACTATACGAATGAAATTCATGAAACCCGGTAAAATTTTCAAAAATGATGAATAAGTTCGTCAAATAAGGCAATACTTGTTTACATGAGAAAGAAAATAATAATAACAACCATAGCAATAATATCCCTTACGGCAGCGATAGCTGCAAAAATCATACACCTGCCGCAAACACCAATAGTATAGCGTGTACAGCCGACATGCAAAAATCCATCGCCGGCAAAATCCTGCGTTTCCACGTGCTGGCAAACAGCGACAGCGAAGCAGACCAGAATGTGAAAAAGCAGGTGCGCGATGCAGTAGGGGCTTACATAGAGCCATATCTGCTGGAGTGCGAAAATATCGAAGAAACCAGAGCCACCGTAAATGACCATATGGACGAAATAATAGCGGTATCAAAGGAGACGCTTGCAGCAAACGGTTTTTCATATGGCGCATCGGCAGAGCTTACACACACCGATTTCCCGGAAAAGACGTATGGGGACTATACATTTCGAGGGAAATTACGAGGCGCTTGAAATAACACTGGGCGATGGAGCCGGTCATAACTGGTGGTGCGTGCTGTATCCAAACATGTGCTTTAGGGGCAGTGTGTACGAAGTGGTGGAGGACGAAGCAAAGGAAAATCTTAAGGAGGTACTCACTCCGGACGAGTATGAGAGCATATTTGACAGTGGAAAATATGAAATAAAACTAAAAATCCTTGATATTTTCAGATAAAACAGTTAGTATATTCATGCTGAAAAAATATATTAAAAGAAAATATGTGATGAGAAATTATTAAAGCGTGAATTAATTTAGATATGCAAGAGGATAAGGAGAAAGAAATGACAAAGGATGTAGTAGTATCATTAAAGGGCCTGCAGCTCGCACCGGACCAGCAGTCGGATGCGGTAGAGGTGATTGCCCCGGGAGAGTATTATATAAGAAATAACAAGCACTATGTGCTTTTTGAGGAGATAATGGAGGGTGAGACCCAGACACTCAAAAATATGCTTAAATTCAATGACAATTATCTTGAGTTCACCCGCAAGGGACCTATGAGTGTACATATGATATTTGAGAAGGGAAAGAAAAACCTGACATATTATTATACACCGTTTGGAAGTATCCAGATAGGTATTGATGCCACAAGCATAGAGGTAAAGGAGACTGAGGACGAGATAAGGGCAGAGGTAAAGTATGCACTTGATGTCAACTATGAATTTGTAGGCGACTGTCACATCAATATAGCTGTGAAGAAAAAGGAGCAGCAGTCAAAATTGCATAAAAGTCTGCCAAGTCTATGGGGTAAAAAATATATAAAGCATATAAAAAACAGAGCATGTGAGGATGAAAGCCATCCCACATGCTCTGTTTATGTACATGAAAATTAAATCATGATATTATTTCTGCTTAGCCTTTTGGCAGCCTCTTTAGCAGCTTTTCTTTCAGCCTTTGCAGCCTCCTCAGCCTTGAGCTGTTCGTTGGCCTTGCTGTAGTTTTCTGCCATTCTTGCACGGAAGCCTTTTTTCTTCTTAGGCTTCTCAAGAGGTCCTCTGATACCGCGGACAGCTGTGATGTATATACCGCTGACAGAAGCCTTGACCTCTTTCTTTAAAGGAATCTCATCAAAGATCTGCTCGTCTGCGATAAGAGACATGACTCTTGGTCCGACCTTGGCCTTGACTACAGGCAGCTTTGAGCGGCGCATAAGCTTTGGTGTCTGCTCAATAATCTGCTGTGGGAGACCGGCATCCTTTAGCTTCATACGCTTTTTGTCAATGATTAGCATATTGACTGTCTGTGATGCAGCAGCTATCTGTTCGTCCTGCTCTTCCTTTCTTTTTTGTGCTTTTTTACCGAGGATTGTTAATACTATAAATGCTACCACAAGCACTACTGCGATAACAATAAGTACGATTAATGCTGGATTCAAAACGTATCCCTCCTAAAAATTTGCTTATTTAAATTAATTCTATCAAATATGCTAAAAAAAATCAATCTTTATTGCAAGAATAGGTAAAACCGTAGTATAATAGAACTATATTTTGGAAAAACTCTTTAGAAGACGCAAAGGGGTATTTATTAATGAAGAAAATTGCTCTTTTGGCTGATGGCTGGAGAAGATATGTAATATATTCGTGGGTTGAGGGTATCATGGGAGGCTCTAAAGAGCTGGGACTGGATGTGTGCCTGTATTTTTACAACACCAACGGAACCTGGAGTCAGGATTCAAAGTTTAACAAAGGCGAGTATGCGCTGAACGATTTGCCTGATTTAAACAGTTTCGACGGAGTGGTATTTGACTGCACCAATACGACCAACCTGGATGATATACAGTATATGGTCAGAAAGCTTCAGTCGGTAAATGTGCCGGTAGTGAGTATCGGGTATAAGGTTGATGGGTTTTACTATGTAGGCAACGATAATAAGAGGCTGTTTCGCAAGGTAATGGATCATATGTACTATGCGCATGGCTGCAAAAGCTTTGTGTTTGCAGGTGGTCCGCCGTATCATTATGAGAACAGAATGCGTTTTGAGGCCTTCAAGGAGGCTTTAAGTGATTATGGCATACCACTTACAGCTGATATGTACATGTTTGGTGATTTTGATTATCAGACAGGTGTCGTATATGAGTGATTGGCACGAGAGCAAAAAGCCGTTACCGGATGTCTTTTTATGTGCAAATGACAATATAGCAGCAGGACTGTGTGCGACAGCAGAGGTTCTTGGATACAAGGTACCACAGGATTTTAAGGTCACAGGCTTTGACAATCTGGATAAGGCTGCGTATTTTAACCCACAGATTACAACAGTGGATAACAACAGGGGCAATATAGGCAGAAATGCTCTTGAGATATTTAAGGCGCTTTGGAATGGCACGGGCGATGCTTCTGATAAATACCTTGATTCTGAGTTTATCCCGGCTGAGAGCTGCGGATGCCCTAATACCGGCAGAGTGGATTATCGTAATTACATAAAGGATATTATCAAAGGCTCCGTTGCAAGAGAGCAGGAGGAGGATGCAGTAATGATCCTCCAGAAAGAGCTCGAGGAGTGCAATGAATACTATGATTTGTTTGAGAGATACTCTGACTATATACAGAGCATGAAGTGTGACGGAGTGTATGTGGTCGGTGTTTCTGATCTGGCAGCTGCAAGGAACAATGCACACTTTAGGAAGCATGGCTATGATATTGACGACGAGGTTGTACTCTATGCGGATGACAAGGACAATGGAAAGCTTGAGTTTAAGAGTGTAAATGACCTTATGCAGTACATGCAGAGTGTAGATAAAAACACCTGCTATATGTATTGCTCGCTGCATTTCAGGGACGAGATAGTGGGCTATGTAATACTCAGGAATCCTGAGTTTTTGTACGACCATCCTGAGCAGTTTGATATACAGTCTGCCCTGCTCAAGAGGCTTGAGAATCTTTTTAAGCAAAAGGTACTTGAGAATACAAATAATGAGCTTAAGAATCTCTACAACCATGATGCGCTCACAGGCCTGTACAATCGTGTGGCATGCAATGAGATGGTCATTCCTATGTTTGCTGAGCTTGAAGCTCAAAATGTCGGCTGCACCATAGTATTTCTCGATGTGGATGATTTCAAGGACATAAATGATACATACGGACACCAGTACGGTGACGAGCTTTTAAAGACTGTGGCGAGGGTGCTTGATGAGCAAAAGCCTGAGGGAAGTATGGTATATAGATTCGGTGGAGATGAATTTATCGTGTTTATCCCTGGGGACAGACATGACACTGCTGAGAAGTATATAAAGCGCGTGTATGATATCATGGAGCAGCACAGCCTGTTTATCAGTCACGGCATCATATATACGAGGCCGGGCAGTGGTAAGAGCTTTGACGATTATCTAGTAAGTGCTGACACAAAGATGTATCAGCTTAAGCAGCAGCGCAAGCAGAAAAAGGATAGCAATTTCTTAAAGGGAGTGGATATTTCATCCGTTCCTATGATGGTTGACAATAATATACAAATAATGGATAGGGAAGGTCATGTGTGCAGGGTATTTGATTTTTTAAAGCTGAATAATGTAAATTCAGTCCGTCTGCGCATATGGAATGAGCCTGATAAGGTGCCGGAGTCTAAGGGTATTGCAGTCTTACATATGTTCTCGAGATGGCTCATGTCATTAAAAAATACAAAATGCATTTTCTGCTTGATTTTCATTATTCAGATTACTGGGCAGATCCGGGACAGCAGAATAAGCCTGATGCGTGGAAGGATTTAAGCTTTGATGAGCTGAAGTAGGCAGTGCACAAGTACACATATGATGTGCTATACAGATTAAAAATCATGGATTGTGCGCCGGATATGGTTCAGATTGGTAATGAAATAAGGAGTGGTATGCTGTTTCCGGATGGTGCAGTGCCACAGTACAGGCAGCTGGCTGCGCTTGTAAATGAGGGAATCAGAGCTGTCAGGGAGCTGCTCCCGGAGACAAAGGTCATGATTCATCTGGATCAGGGAGGCAGATATAACTGTATTATGCCTTGGTTTGATTCTATGTTTAATGCGGGCATGCTGCCGATTGACGCGATTGGCCTTTCCTTTTATTCGTTCTGGCATGGTACCTTCATGGATTTGAAGGATACTATGAGCAGGCTTATAAAATTATATAATCTGCCGGTTTATATTGTGGAGACAGCTCATCCGTGGAGGCATTGCAAGGGAGATCATATCTCGAAGGAACTCATGGAGACTGCAGGTCTTGATGCAGGCAGCGCAGAGCAGAAGAAGTCTCTTGAAATAATCATGCAGATAGCAGCAGAGGTGTCAAAGGATACCGGAAAGACAGGTGTATACTACTGGGAGCCTGTCGGTGTGCCTGGTAAAGGCATGGGAACCTGGTTTGAGAATATGGGTATGTTTGACGAGCATGGCAGGGCTTTGCCGGGCTGGGATGCAATCAGGGACTTTGATCCGAAAAATCCGCCGATTAAAGAGCTTGATAAGTATATTGAATCACTTTATGAGTATGAAGAAACACCGGAGGTGGAGGATTTCATGAAGCTTCTTATGATTCATGGAAATCTAATCTCAAATCCTGAATTTAAGGATGGATTTAATAATTGGCAGATTGAGACAAGCCTCGAAGAAGGACAGTATACACTGGGTAAGGATGGAGTGTTTATCTCTTCAGATGCCAATTTTGACTATTCGATAAGCCAGACGGTGGATATTGAATATACCGGTGAGTATATAGCAGCGGTTGACTATAGAGGAACCAATACAACAGGTGTCGAGGTCGAGCTGTTTATGGATGTGGAGGATGAAAGCGGCGTTCATACATATACAAGCGATGTTTTCCCGGATGATATCGTTTGTGACACATCTGCTTAAGCCGGTAAGGCTGCAAAAGAATGCCAGGGTGACAGTAGGGCTTAGGATGCATACTCCTCCGGTGTTTGCAAAGATAAAGAAATTTTCACTCGTTGTAATTTAACCTGATATGTGATATTGTAGATAGGTATAGTGTTTTGAGGATGCGTTTTTGTCGTAGCAGGGCATTATACATATAAATAACATGACTTACAGATTTCAGGAGGATTCCAATGAGTGAGAAAAAGAATACAGGTAAGAAGGCAATCATAGCAGTGATTGTGATTGCACTTATCGTGGTAATTATTGCGCTTGTTGCTGTAATAAGCGGCAAGAGCAAAAGGGTGGCTCAAAGAGCGCAACAGAGGCAGGCACCGAGGCCGGCAGCGAGACGATGCGAAGCGGACAGTTTGACATAGACTACGCAAAGCAGGTTACAAAGCTTGCAGACTATTCAGGTATTGCAATTACTGTCTCAAACGATTATGAGATAAACGATACAGCAAAGCAGAAATATCTGACCAATGTGCTTCAGTCATATGGTGCAGATGCGTACAAGCAGGTTACAGATCGTGATACAGTTGCAGATGGCGATTATGTCAAGGTTGATTACACAGGATATAAGGATGGCAAAGCATTTGATGGTGGCTCAGCTACAGATGTGATGCTTGATGTGACAAACAACAGCCAGGTCGGCGGTTCATCCTTTATTGATGGATTTACAAAGCCTATAATCGGAGCCAAGGTGGGTGACAAGGTTAAGGGTGACGTGACTTTCCCTGAGGATTATGGCAACGATGACCTAAACGGACAGACAGTTACATTTGAGTATACAGTAAAGGGTATTTACTCAGCAGATCCTGTTGCACTTGCTGATATGACAGACGAGCAGGTCAACACAGTGTTTGGAAAGGCCGGAGTGACAACAAATGCCCAGCTTACCACACAGATTGAGAAAGATTTGAAGCAGCAGCTCTACAGCGCTGAGGTGGACAAGATAAAGAGCTACATGATTGACAACAGCACAGTTGAGATTCCTGATGAGTATCTACAGGCCAGACTCAATGAGTATATTGCTTCATTTACCAAGGAAAATGTCAAGGATGGACAGACACTTAAGAAATATTTAAAGTCCAACTACAACATGACAGTGGATCAGCCACAGAGAAGTGGAAGGAAAATCTGACAGACCAGATAAAGACAGAGTTCATCTTTGGGCTTATCGCTGAGAAGGAAAATATCAAGATGGATGATGATGCCTTCAACAGCTATGTGGATTACATCGTATCAGCCAGCAATGGTCAGTTCAGCAAGGCTTCTGAGGTATACAAGTATTTTGGAAGCGGACACAAGGATGAGGGAAAGACATACCTTAAGAACCAGTACCTTGTAAACAAGGCTATTGATACAGTCACAGAGAAAGCAAATGTGACATTTGAGGATGGCAGTGCAGCGCCGGATACTTCAAGTGGCAGCGCGGATGCCGAATAATAACGATAAATATGCTGTCTGTGGTGATGCGCAGGCAGCTTAAATGGAGGATTAGATAATGGAACTTACAAACATACGCGAGATTTTCCGCAACAAGGACAAATTCGCTGACAAAGAGGTGACTATCGGAGGATGGGTCAGAAGCAATCGTAATTCAAAGAATTTTGGATTTATCGTGGTAAACGACGGTACATTTTTTGAGCCAATCCAGGTTGTATACGGAAATGGCTTAGACAACTATGATGAGGTTGGCAAGATCAATGTCGGAGCTGCAATTATCGTAAGAGGTACACTTGTGCTTACTCCGGATGCAAAGCAGCCATTTGAGATTCAGGCCGCAGAGGTGACTGTTGAGGGTGCATCCACACCGGATTATCCACTGCAGAAGAAGAGACATACATTTGAGTATCTTCGTACAATCTCACACTTAAGACCTCGTACCAATACTTTTGAGGCAGTTTTCAGAGTGCGCTCACTCTGCGCATATGCTATTCACAAATTCTTTCAGGAGAGGGATTTTGTGTATGTACACACTCCGCTGATCACAGGAAGTGACTGTGAGGGTGCAGGAGAGATGTTCCAGGTGACGACACTTGATTTGAACAATCTCCCTATGACAGAGGATGGAAAGGTGGATTTCTCAAAGGATTTCTTTAATAAGCCTACCAACCTTACTGTTTCAGGACAGTTAAACGGCGAGACATATGCTATGGCATTCAAGAATATCTACACCTTCGGACCTACCTTCCGTGCGGAGAATTCAAACACCACACGACATGCGGCAGAGTTCTGGATGATCGAGCCGGAGATTGCATTTGCAGATCTTGAAGATGATATGATGCTTGCAGAGAGCATGCTCAAGTATGTTATCAGCTATGTGCTTGAAAATGCACTGAGGAGATGGCATTTTTCAACAATTTCGTGGACAAGGGACTCCTTGACAGATTAAGAAATGTTGTTGAAAATGATTTTGCCCGTGTGACATACACAGAGGCTATCGACATCCTTTCAAAGCACAATGACAAGTTTGATTACAAAGTATACTGGGGCTGTGATTTACAGACTGAGCATGAGCGCTATCTGACAGAGCAGGTATACAAACGTCCTGTATTCGTTACAGATTATCCGAAGGAAATCAAAGCTTTCTATATGAAGATGAACGAAGATGGTAAGACAGTAGCAGCTGTAGACTGTCTTGTACCGGGAATCGGAGAGATCATCGGAGGAAGCCAGAGAGAGGATGATTATGACAAGCTTCTTGCCAGAATAAATGAGCTTGGACTTTCAGAGGATGACTACAAGTTCTACCTTGACTTAAGAAAATACGGCTCTACAAGACATGCAGGATTCGGACTTGGATTCGAGAGATGCGTAATGTATCTGACAGGAATGTCTAATATCCGTGACGTCATTCCATTCCCAAGAACAGTTAATAACTGTGAGCTGTAATCACGAATGAATTTCATATATGAATAATTACTGCCCTTGCACATATATATGATGTGTGGAGGGCGTTTTATGTGGAGAAAAATCAAAGGTCCTGTGATAACAATATGTATTATGCATCTTACGGCGCTTTTGTGCCTTATCATACTTTCTATAGTACAGTGCTTTGTCGACATGGCGGAGTGGATAAAGTTTGCACTTGCCATGGCGGTCAATATAGTGGTGGGGCTTGTGTGCGGATTTTTCTCAAATGCTGCTTTCACCGCAGACGTTTTATCAGGGTGACGGTCGTAGCATACTGGATAACGTATGTGATAGCAACAGTGGTCATAGATATAGGTGAATCCAAAAATATTTTCGAGCTTTTGATAATACTTCTTCTGGTAATGTTTTCAGCGCTTGTTTTTCGCTAAAAAAGGACTTTTCATATTGATAATGCTGTGATATAATGTTGAAAGCAAATATGATGTGTCAATGAGACATCGTTAAATGAAAAGGAGATAAAATGAAACACGTAAAGACATTAAATACAAGAAAATTACAGAACACAGTTAAAAGGGCGGATGTGGCGAGTGCCAGACATCATGCCAGTCAGCTTGCAAGACATCTTGTACAGTTGGAAACCAGACTTGTGAGCAGTACAAATAGTCATAGGTGAAGCGGATTTAAAGAGTGTGCGCTGATAGGTGCACACTCTTTTCGCAGTGTAATTTTAAAATGTGTATAGAAAGAGAGGAATATTGTAGTGGTTCATCAGTACAAGAACAACGGCTATAATATTGTCTTAGATGTCAACAGTGGCGCAATCCATGTGGTGGATGATGTCACATATGACGTTATTGAGCTGTTTGAGGACAACTCAGCTAAGGAGATTATTGAAAAGCTTGTGGACAGGTATCCACAGACGGAGATAGAAGAAGCAATACAGGAAGTAAATGAGCTTAAGGATAATGAAGAGCTCTTCACAGAAGATACATACAAAGAGCGTATCATAGATTTCAAGAAGCGCCAGACAGTTGTAAAGGCACTTTGCCTTCACATCGCGCACGACTGCAACCTTGCCTGCAGATATTGTTTTGCAGAGGAGGGCGAGTATCACGGCAGACGAGCTCTTATGAGCTACGAGACAGGAAAACAGGCACTTGATTTCCTGATTGCCAATTCAGGCAGCAGAAGAAACTTAGAGGTAGACTTCTTTGGAGGAGAGCCTCTTATGAACTGGGATGTGGTGAAGCAGCTTGTGGCATATGGAAGAGAGCAGGAGAAGCTTCATGACAAGCATTTCAGTTCACACTCACCACAAACGGTGTGCTCTTAAATGACGAGATTATGGAGTTCGCCAACAAAGAGATGGACAATGTAGTTCTTAGTATCGACGGACGCAAGGAGGTTCATGACCGTATGAGACCTTTCAGAAAGGGTGCCGGCAGTTATGACCTTATTGTTCCGAAATTCCAGAAGTTTGCGGAGAGCAGACATCAGGACAAGTACTATGTGAGAGGTACATACACACATTTCAATACTGATTTTTCAAAGGATGTGCTTCATCTGGCTGATTTAGGTTTCAAGCAGATTTCGGTTGAGCCTGTAGTGGCACAGCCTACAGATGAGTATGCACTTAAGGATTCTGATTTACCTGTGCTCTTTGATGAGTACGACAGACTTGCAGCAGAGATGGTAAAGAGAAACAAGGCAGGAAACGGCTTCAATTTCTTCCATTTTATGATAGATTTAGAGGGAGGACCTTGTGTATATAAGCGTCTTTCCGGCTGTGGCTCAGGAACTGAGTACCTGGCAGTGACTCCATGGGGAGATTTATATCCATGCCATCAGTTTGTGGGCAATGAGGACTTCCTTATGGGTAATGTCTGGGATGGCATCAAGGCCACTGACATCCAGGATGAGTTTAAGTGCTGTAATGTTTATGCCAAGGAAAAATGTCGCAACTGTTTTGCCAGATTCTATTGCAGCGGTGGCTGTGCCGCCAACTCATACAACTTCCACGGCACAATCACTGATGCCTATGATTTAGGCTGCGAGCTGCAGAAGAAGCGTATAGAGTGCGCTATCATGATTAAGGCAGCAGAGGCTGATATGGCAGATGATGCACAATAATTTGAATTTGTCACGGGAAACGGATAGCGGTATTTGTGACCCGTGTGCGAATATATTTGCCATCTGTATACCTATATGGATGGTAGCAAAATGACAGGAAGGTATAAGAAAATGAAAAAAGGAAAGAGTTGGGTGATTATCCTTGTGGCAGTCATTTGTATCGGCTTGCTGGGCTGGTATTCCACTGCAGTAATCACCGACACAAAGCAAAAGCAGGAGGCAACTGCTAATGGTGAGAGCACCAAGGATAAGGATTATCAGAATATCAAGCTTGGTCTCGACCTCTCGTGGTGTTTCAATCACCTACCATATCAAGGACAAGAATCCTTCAGACAAGGACGTAAATGATACTATCGCAAAGCTCGAGGAGCGTGCAGAGAGCTACACAACAGAGTACTCTGTATACAAGAGCGGGATGACCGTATCACTGTAGAGATTCCGGGTGTTGACGACCCTAACAAGGTACTCGAGGATCTTGGAAGTCCGGGATCACTGTACTTCATCGCACAGTATGACAGTGACGGAAATGCCAACTATACACAGGACACATCGGTTGAGGGCGGCTACAAGCTCAACTATGATATTGACACCTTAAAGGCCAATGGTTCAGTCATCCTCGATGGTAACGATGTAAAGGATGCAAGCGCCCAGTATGACCAGTCATCATCTACATCAACCAAGGAGCCTGTTGTTTCATTAAAGCTCAAGGATAAGGCTATTGACACATGGGCAGATGCCACAAAGAAGGCAAAGGATGCAGGACAGTCAATCGGTATATACTATGATGATCATTTCATCAGCGTTCCTACAGTAAGCGCCGTTATCTCAGATGGTAACTGTGTAATCAACGGAATGAAGGATTACGACGAGGCAACAAGCCTTGCAACATTTATCCGTGTCGGAGCCATCAACCTCCAGCTCGAGGAGTTAGAGTCAAATGTTGTTGGCGCACAGCTCGGTGGAACAGCGCTCACAAATGCAGTAAAGGCTGCAATTATCGGAATTATCTTAATCATGATATTCATGATTGTGCTCTATGGTATACTCGGTGTGGTTGCATCTATCGGACTTGCACTCTACTCAATGCTTACAGTACTGTTTATTTACTGGTTTGAGATTACACTTACACTGCCGGGTATCGCGGGTATCATCCTTGGTATCGGTATGGCAGTAGATGCAAACGTTATCGTATTTGCCCGTATCCGTGAGGAAATCGCAGGTGGCAAATCAGTGCTTGCTGCAGTAAATGAGGGCTACAAGAAGGCTCTTTCAGCCATCCTCGATGGACAGGTTACTACATTTATCGCAGCACTTGTGCTTATGGTGCTCGGTTCAGGTACAGTAAAGGGCTTTGCATACACACTTATGATTTCAATTATTCTGTCACTGTTTACAGCTCTTTTTATTGCAAAATACCTTACAAGAGCATTTTACGGTGTCGGTGTCAGAGCTGAGAAGTTCTACGGCAAGGCAAAGAAGAGAAAGGTTATCAGATTTGTACAGAACAGAGTTAAATACTTTGTTATCTCAGGTGTAGTTATACTTGCAGGTATCGGCGGCATGATTTATTTCGGTGCTACAAGCGGCAATGCATTAAACTACAGTCTTGAGTTTGTAGGTGGTACATCAACCACTGCAGACTTTGGCAAGGATTATACAGCCGCAGAGGTTGAGAAGGACATCGTGCCTTCAGTATCAAAGCTCCTTGGCAATAGTGCAGTGCAGGTTACTACAGTCCAGGGCAGCCATGATGTCACATTAAAGACACGTACACTTTCACTCGATGAGAGACAGGATCTCGCAGCTCTTCTTGAGAAGGATTTCAATGTTGATGCATCAACTATAGAGACTCAGAGTATCAGCTCAACAATCAGTGGAGAGATGAGAACAAACGCTGTAAAGGCAGTTATTATTTCATGTATTTTCATGCTGTTATATATCTTGTTCAGATTCAAGGACATCAGATTTGCTTCAAGTGCTATCCTTGCGCTGGTACATGATGTGCTTGTTGTAGTCACAGCATATGCACTTATCAGAATCTCAGTCGGCAGTACGTTTATCGCATGTATACTTACAATCGTAGGTTACTCAGTCAACGATACAATCGTTATCTTTGACCGTATCCGTGAGAACCTTCACGGTATCAAGAAGTACTCAGCAGATGAGCTTGCTGATATAGCAAACGAGTCCCTTACACAGACACTTTCACGAAGCATCAATACTTCGCTTACTACATTTGTTATGGTATTGTTACTCTTTATCTTTGGTCATACATCAATCAGAGAGTTCTCATTACCACTCATGGTAGGTGTGCTTTGCGGAACATATTCTTCAATCTGCATCGCTACAGAGCTGTGGTATGTGATGAAGCTTTATCTGGGCAAGAGCGCCATCAAAAAGCAGGCGGCTGCACCGGCTAAGGTTTCTAAAAAAGCTAAGAATTAATAATTAATTTATGGCCCGGCCTTTAAAGGCTGGGCTATTGTTTTTTGTGGACTTATTAATATATGCAGATATGTTTATATATTTATAAATTTATGTGCGGAGTAATAGAATGGAGCATTATTTATATGAAAATTTTTCTGATTTATCTGCTTCTTATGAATATAGCAGGCTTTGCTGCGATGGGAATTGACAAGTGTAAGGCCAAGGCACACGCATGGCGCATCCCGAGAAGACATTATTTGGGCTCAGCCTGCTGGGCGGAAGCGCCGGTACCTGGGCTGGGATGTATGCCTTCAGGCACAAGACAAAGCATTGGTATTTTGTAAAGGGGATGCCGCTTATTTTCTTTATCCATGTGGTTATTGCATGTGTTATCTACAGGAATTTCTATTAGAAATTTCTATTAGAAATTTAATTATACAAGGTAACAAAATACTTAATGTAGGTAAAAGTAACAAAAATGTAGCATATAAGTACATAATTGTGTATAATAGATAACAGATACAAAACCACTACACAACTATCAAGGAGGGCAAAATAATGTGGGCATATGAAAGTGTATTTTATCAGATTTATCCGTTAGGCTTCTGTGGGGCACCATTTGAGAATGATGGTGTTTTGGAACACAGAATTTTAAAAGTGAATGACTGGATACCTCATATCAAAAAGCTTGGGGCAGATGCAATCTATTTTTCACCGGTGTTTGAATCTGATACACACGGATATAATACAAGGGATTATACAAAAATAGACACAAGGCTTGGCACAAACGAGGACTTCGCACAGGTTTGTGACAATCTGCACAAGGACGGCATAAAGGTAGTGCTGGATGGTGTGTTCAATCATGTGGGAAGAGGCTTTTGGGCGTTCCAGGATGTGCTTAAAACAGAGAAAGCTCACCATATGTGAACTGGTTTGGCCGTATAGCGTTCGATGGCAATTCAAACTATAATGATGGATTGTGGTACGAGGGCTGGGAAGGAAACTATGATCTGGTCAAGCTTAATCTGAGAAATGAGGATGTAATCCAGCATATCTTTTCAGCGATAAAGGGCTGGGTAGACGAGTTTGATATAGACGGGCTGAGATTTGATGTGGCATACTGCCTCGACCATGATTTCATCAGAAGACTAAGGGAGTTCTGCGACTCACTAAAGCCGGATTTCTTCCTGGTGGGAGAGACACTGCATGGTGACTACAACCAGATTATGAATGATGCAATGCTTCACTCGGTAACGAACTATGAGTGCTATAAGGGTCTGTACTCGAGCTTTAATTCCATGAATATGTTTGAGATAAATCATTCGCTTCTCAGACAGTTCGGACCGGAGCAGTGGACTCTCTACAAGGGTAAGCACCTGCTGTCATTTGTGGACAATCATGATGTGACAAGAGTGGCAAGCATACTGACCAATGAAAAGCATCTGCCACTAATCTATGCAATTGCATTTGGTATGCCGGGCATCCCTTGTGTGTACTATGGCAGTGAGTGGGGAGAGAAGGCAAAAAAAGAAGACGGTGACCCGGCTCTGAGGGCATGCTTTGAAGCGCCACAGTACAATGAGCTGACTGAATGGATTTCAAAGCTCGCAGAGGCAAAGAAGCAGTCAAAGGCACTCTGCTACGGTAATTTCTATTCGGTTGTGCTCACAAACGGCCAGTGCGTTTTCGGTCGTGAATGTGATGGCGAAAAGGTATTCGTGTGCATCAATGCCGCAGGCCAGTCGTTTTTCGCGGGCTTTGATATGGGAAAGGGTGATGCCACAGACCGATTACAGGTGAGCAGGTTACTTTAAACGGTGGCCTTGAGCTGCCACCTTACAGTGCATACTTTTTGAGATAACATTTGTATGGACAATAAAAGAAATAATAGAAGAAAAAATGAAAGAAAAGAGCTCATATGTGCTGCCACAGCCGTAGTGGTACTTTACACAGCTATGGAGTCGATAGGCATCACATGCCCCATTAAGTTTATCACCGGAATATCATGTGCAGGCTGTGGCATGTCGAGGGCATGGATGGCATTTTTACACCTTGATATAGCAAAGGCGTTTGCATACCATCCGCTTTTTTGGCTTGTGCCTATTGCGGTAATAGTTCTTTTGTGTAAATCTAAAATAAATATTAAAATTTATAAAATAATTATATTTACAATCATTATTATGTTTGCTATAGTTTATATGTGCAGATTGATATGGTCAGGCGATGATGTCGTGGTCTTTGAGCCGGAAAACAATATCCTGTTTCGTATCATCCGTATAATAAATAGCAAATAAAAAAGGAGAAAGAAGATGTTTTGCGAGAAATGTGGAAAAGAAATTCCTGATTCAACAAAATTCTGTCCATACTGTGGAGCACCTGTTTCCAAGGCACAGGATTTTGTCAACAAAGCAGGAGAGGCCTTCAATGCAGCAGAGCAGGAGCTTGGAAGTGCATTTGATGAGGTAAAGCAGTCCTTCACAGGAAATAGTGCAAACCAGCAGAATGCAGGTGGACAGTACAATGGAGGCTACCAGAACAACGGAGCCGGACAGTACAACGCAGGCTACCAGAATAACGGAGCCGGACAGTACAACGCAGGCTACCAGAACAACGGAGCCGGACAGTACAATACAGGCTACCAGAACAATGGTGGTCAGACTCCTCCGCCATACAGGGGAGAGAAGTTAAAGGACGACAGAGGTCTTGCCTCATACATCATCCTGTCTATTATTACATGTGGTATTTATGGATATTATTTCATCTACAAGATGGCTCATGATGTCAATATAGCATGTGATGGAGATGGCGAGAATACATCAGGTCTCGTAGCATTTATCCTGCTTTCAATGATTACATGCGGTATCTATGCATGGTACTGGTACTATAAGCTGGGCAACAGACTGGCAAATAATGCAGGCAGATACGGACTTGGCATTCAGGAGAATGGAACCACTGTTTTGATGTGGTGTATATTTGGTACACTTATCTGTGGAATCGGACCATTCATCGCTATGTATATCCTTATCAAGAACTCAAATATGATCTGCAATGCTTACAACAGGACACATGGACTTATGTAATTTGAGTTTTGATTTAATTTAATTAAATAATTTGATTATATTATTTCTAAGGCGGGAGGCAGTTTGCATTAAGCAGACTGTCTCCTTAAATATTGTATATTAAATTAAACGGTAAATATTATTGAAAAAGGTCATTCAGACATTGACAAAAATTTGTCAAAGTGTTACTATTTTTTTATAAATTACGACAGAAATGTCAGTTATACATAGGTTTTTTAAGGAGGATTTATACAATGAGCGAGTTCAAAATTTAACACTTGACGTAGCAGATCAGATTGCAGTACTTGCAATTTCAAGACCGGCTGCTCTTAATGCATTAAACAGTGAGACTCTTGATGAGTTAAATGTAGCATTAACAGAGATAGAGGCAAGAGACGATGTTAAGGTGCTTATCCTTACAGGTGGTCCTGACAAGAAGGGCAACGAGTTCAAGTCATTCGTAGCAGGAGCAGACATCTCAGAGATGGTTAATTTCACAGCACCACAGGCAAGAGCATTCGGAATCAAGGCTTCAGAGCCATTCTTCAAGCTCATGAATATGCGTCAGGTAACAATCGCAGCTGTCAATGGATTCGCACTTGGTGGAGGATGCGAGATTTCTATGGCATGTGATATCAGAATCGCTTCTGAGAACGCAATTTTCGGACAGCCTGAGACAGGACTTGGAATCATCCCTGGCTTTGGTGGTACACAGAGACTTGCTCGTTTAGTAGGAATGGGACGTGCTAAGGAAATGATCTTCACATGCGACAATGTAGACGCTGCAGAAGCATACCGCATCGGTCTCGTTAATAAGGTAGTAGCAAAAGAGGAGCTTATGCCAACAGCTAAGGCTATAGCTGCAAAGATCATCTCTAAGGGAAGCTACGCAATCTCAGTTGCAAAGGCTGCTATCAACAACGGATATGATATGGATATCAAGAACGCTGTTGAGATGGAAGCAAACCTCTTTGGTGTTGTAAATGATACAAACGACAAGAAAGAGGGAATGGGAGCATTCCTTGAGAAGAGAGCTGCAAACCTCACAGATTTCTAAATAATGATTTGAATTATTTATTGTATATGAATTAAAATAGCCGGTGTGTTAAGCACCGGCTATTTTGCATGAATCAGATTAGATTATTACTCTCACGATAAACATAGTATCAGATACACTGTACTGGCATTTGCCGCCCAGTCTCTCAGCAGTCTGTCTGATGCTTTTTGTACCAAGCCCATGCCCTCTTTCTGTTGCAACGGGCATATCGTTTATGAGCTTAGGCATTGTCGTTTTCATTGTTTTCGATGAAGGCAGCTATATTATTCAGAAAGTGTCTCATATCGTGGCGCAGCAGAGAAACATTTTTCCCTTAAGTCTTTTGACTTTATTATATAATCTTTTTTGTAAAGCGTAAACAACAGTCTTGAAAAAAGAATGAAACGTATCTATAATTAGAGTACTGTTCACATGGCAGTGTTAATATATAATTATAGATTTACAAGAGGGAAAAATGAAGTCAAGAGCAACACAGACCAAAGAACTGGATATGGTGAACGGACCACTCGCAAGGAAGATACTGATTTACTCCATACCGCTCATGTTCTCAAACCTGCTTCAGGTATTTTTCAATATGACGGATGTGGCAGTGGTGGGAAAATTTGCAGGTGCAAGAGCACTCGGCTCGGTCGGTTCCACGACAATCATCATCACACTCACAACAGGCATACTGCTTGGCATGGGAGGCGGTGTCAATGCTGTCACGGCACTGCACATGGGAGCAGAGGACTATCAGAGGGTGCATAAGACCGTCCACACATCGGTCATCCTGTGCTTTATAGCGGGACTTTTACTGTTAGTGGCAGGCCTGGCTTTTTCAAAGCCACTGCTTGAAGTGATGAATACAAAGCCTGAGCTTATAGACGGTGCTACAGCATATCTGATGATATATCTGTGCGGTTCGCCGGCGCTTGCGCTTTATAATTTCGGCAACGGTGTGCTGAGCGCAGTGGGAGATACAAAGAGGCCTCTCATATACCTGTATCTCAGGAATTATCAATATAGTGCTCAACCTGTTTTTTGTAATAGTGTGCAGACTCGGAGTGATAGGAGTTGCCATCGCAAGCATCATAGCACAGTATATCTCAGCGGCACTCATTATCAGGTTTCTCATGAAGACATACGGCAGCTACGGCCTGCGCATGAAGGATATAGCGATTGACAGGGATGCAGCTGCAGCAGTGCTTCGGATTGGAGTGCCGGCTGCGATACAGTACTCGCTCTTTGCCATAGCCAACATATGTATCCAGACATCCATCAACTCCTTCAGCCATGTGGTCGTGGAGGGCAATTCAGCCGCCACCAATGCGGATTCGCTCATCTATGACATGATGGCAGCATTTTACACTGCATGTACCAGCTTCATAGCGCAGAATCTGGGCGCGAGGAAAAAGGAAAGGGTGCTTAGGACATTTTCATCACCCTGGCATACTCGTTTTTGATGGGACTGGTGCTTGGAGTGGCATTGTTTATATTCCAAAGACCGTTCCTTTTGCTCTTTACGAGTGATGATGCCGTGATACACTATGGACAGATCAGAATCGGTGTGATGGCATTCGTCTACTGTGTATCAGCCTTCATGGACAATGCCACAGCCGCCGCCAGGGGCATCGGAAAAGTGTAGCACCTACCATCATAGTTGTCATGGGCTCTGTCGTATTCAGGATTATATGGCTGCTCACGGTGTTTGCGTATTTTAAGACACTGCAGTCCTTATATCTCATATACGTCATTTCGTGGACGCTCACCGCAATCGCCGGCAATATATACTTTGCGTACCACTATAGGAGAATTTAGCGGACAGCTACAATAAAACTGAATAGTAAGCGATAAAAAACAGTCAGACATATGTGAGAGATGTGCCCGGCTGTTTTTGCGGTTTCGCGGCTGTCTCTCTTTTATAATAGGATAATAGGAATTTGCCTGATATTTTATTGCCCTTTTGCGGTTTTAATGCTACAATCAAGCCAAAGCATTATATTTCTGTTGAGCGACACCACAGTACACATTTTTATCGGTGCGTATCACTTTTCAAAGAATGAGTCAGGAAAATCGAGGCGTGTTTGGATATGGAAAATTCAAATGAAAAAGAAGACATGAGAGCACTTATTATGGTATTTGTAATATGGCTTTTGTTATGGTGTGTTGATAATAGACAGTATTTTTTTGTGTATCTGCCGCATCACTCAGATTATGAGATAGTGGCAGCATATAAAGCTTTTAATGGTGATATGCGTGATAATATAATCAGGGTATATGTACCGGATAGGGATAACGCTATCGGATATATAAAGGCAGACTACAAAGACAAAGAAGAAAAGCCTATATATGTAGGATACAGTAAGGAAAGGTCACCTCACGTTGTACGTAAAACACCGGCGCTTTCAAAAGGAATGATTATAGCGGGAGGAATCATTCCGGCAGCAATAGTCCAATATTTTTTTAGAAAAAAGCATAAATAGTGTCCTTAGACACGCAGGAAATTTAGAGACCCTTCAGATTGTCAGTGCCCTTCTCAAGCAGTGAGATGAGCTCTGAGATAGTCTGTTCGGTCTCTTCTTTTGTGGACGGAATCAGTGTATTGTCAAGCTTCACGACGAGCACAAGAAGCACAATCTCTGCAAGCGCATCAGGCTGTTGGCACACGATAAGTCCCTCAGCTGCTCCCTGCCTTATGATTTCACCGGTCACCGGCTTTAGCTCGGTAATCAGGTAATTGATGTATTTGTTGTGCAAAAATGCATTCTCCTGTACACCATTTCCGGCATCGGACTGGATTTTTAAAAAGGCGGCAGAGGAGTTGCGGCATGCCTGAAATATCATCGCCATGCGCACAAACGGAGATATATCGGTGCGCTTTGCAAGCTCCTTTGCGGTGGCAAGCGGCTCTTCGTAGCTTTTTGCCATAAGTGCATCAAAGATAGCCTCCTTTGATGAAAAATAATAATATATGCTACCCTTGCCTATCCCGGCTGTCTGGGCGATTTCGCTGACAGATATCTGGGATATTTTTTTTGTTTCTAAAAGGGTTCTTAGCGCTTCAAGTATCTTCTCGTATTTTTCCGAATTTGGTCTTGTGGAATGTGGCATAGTGGCTCCTCTTTTATTAGTTACGTTCATTTTAATATATATTATCACAATCCATATGATTCTTCCATGAAATTTTACCGGGGTAATAGATAATGATATGATACGTTTGGATAGTTTATGAAAAAATAACAGAATAGTTTGAAAACGAAAACATTTATATTGACCGCCGGTCGAAAAAGTGATACTGTAATGAAGTAACAAGTTGACCGGTGGTCGAAAAGGAGAATTGATATGACTTATGCAGATATGTTTTCAAAGGTAAAGGGACTGTTTATGGAGTCTGATGTGAGCGATATAAGCGAGCACCTTGCTTTTCAGTTCAATATAACAGGAGAGGCAGAGGGAATTTTTTATGCCGAGGTAAAGGATGGTGTGTTGGCAGTGGAGCCGTATGAGTATTTTGACAGGGATGCGATTTTTATATGCAGCGCAGAGACTCTTTTTAAGCTGGCAGAAGGAAGGATTGATCCGATTCTTGCATTTACAACAGGCAAGCTCAAGGTGGAGGGAAATATTGATAAGGCACTTCGCCTGAAGCAGATTATAGACAGTAAGAAGGCGTAGGTGATGAAGATGAAGTGGGGAATAATTGCAGGTGTTTTAGGTGGTATTGCTGCAGCAGAGGCAGGCGGCAGTGCTTATTTCTACAGGAGGACCATGATGCGCTACAATGCCAAGAAGGAGCGCACGATGAAGATGTCCGGGGGTTGACTGGGAGAGTTATTACAGCTTTATGAAGCCGCGCGGAGAGTGGATGAGAGCACAGACTCATGAGGATGTGTGGATTAAGTCTGATGATGGATTAAGACTGCATGCCACATATTTTCCGGGGATAGATGGAGGTAATCCGGATAAAGCCGTCATATGCTTTCACGGCTACACAAGTGAAGCTATGTCTGATTACAGCAGCATATCCAATTACTATTTAAAGAAGGGCTATAGCATGCTGCTTGTAGATGCGAGGGCACATGGACAAAGCGAGGGTAAATTCATAGGCTTCGGCTGCAAGGACCGCTATGATGCGCTTAAGTGGATTGACTGGATGATTAAGAAGGCAGGCAATGGCATAAGGATTGTTTTGATGGGAAATTCCATGGGAGGTGCCACTGTGCTTATGGCAAGTGGACTTAATCTGCCAGAGCAGGTGAAGGGAATTGTGTCAGACTGTGCATTTACCTCGCCTAAGGCGGTATTTACACATGTGCTTCACAGCATGTACCATCTGCCGGCTTTTCCGATGATTCAGATTGCAGATTTTGTGAACAGAAAAATGGCAGGGTATGGGCTTGATGAATGCAATGCTGCAAAAGAGGTGCAAAAGGCGAAGCTGCCTATTTTGTTTATCCATGGTGATAAGGATACATTTGTGCCATGCAGCATGTGTGATGAGCTTTATGCAAGCTGCGCGTCACAAAAGACAAAGCTGATAGTAAAGGGTGCAGGACACTGCGAGAGCTATTACAAGAATACGAAAGCTTTCGAGGACGCACTTGATAAATTTTGGAAGGAGTTATGAGATGATGAAGACGAGAAAGGGACACAATGTATATCCGATTACGGTTGCACAAAAATTTCATTTGTACTATGCAAAGTACTGTCCGAATATGGCTGTGCTCAATATAGGTACAAGTCTGACAATTGGCACGGAGCTCGACTGGAACGTGCTAAGGGTTCAATCAACTACGCGTATGCCAGAAACGAGGCCATGCGTATCCGTTTTACAAGGGATAAGGATGGAGAGTGCTATCAGTATATTGCGGATGTGGATGAGGATTTTAAAGAGAGAACTGTCGATTTCAGGGATTTTACTGATGTAACCATGGAGGAGGCAGAGAATGAGATGCAAGGCTGGACACAGGTGCCGTTTGAGTTTGAGGACTCTCCTATGACGAAAATCGTGATGATAAAGATGCCTGATGGCTTTAATGGAGTGTACTTCTTAGGTCATCACATGGTGGTTGATGCGCAGTCACTTATTGCATTTTTAAAGGATATTATTGAGATATACTGCAATGCCATGTATGAGGGAGTACCTTTTCCAAAGGATATGTGCTCATATATCGAGCAGCTTAAAAAGGATCTGGCATATGAAGCCGGAAGTAAGGCACAGCTTAGGGACAGAGAGTTCTTTGAGAAGCTTATCAGACAGTCGGAGCCAATCTACAACGGAATCGACGGCACAGCAAAGCTTGATGCGGCAAGAGAACTGATGCATGATAACAAGCTAAGGAGTGCATTCAATGCATCGGATGATGTCACCTCAGCGCTTGATATCTTTCATCTGGAGGCTGAGCCGACAAAGCGTCTTATGGATTTTTGCGAGAAATATCATGTTTCGCTTGCTTGTCTGCTTCTCATGGGAATCAGGACGTTTTTCCAGAAGGAAAACGGCTTCGATGATGTCTCCGTAAACAATGCCATCGCAAGACGTGCGACACTTAAGGAGAAGAAGTCAGGCGGCACACGTATTCATTCGTTTCCGTTTAGGACAAGCTTTTCAAAGGATGTACGCTTTATCGATGCTGTGTATACCATCAGGGATAAGCAAAACGAGCTGTTCCGCCATGCAAACTACAATCCGACAGAGTACTTTGGACTGCGCTCAAAGACCTATCCGCAGCCAAAGGCGGGGCTTACATATGAGCCGATGTCGCTTACATATCAGCCGATGACCTTAAAGGAAAAGGGCTTAAACGACCTGGGAGATATAAAATACAAGACTAAGTGGTACCCGAACGGCATGACTACACAGGCTATGTATCTAACGGTAATGCACCGTCCGGAGGACAACGGACTGGATTTCAGCTTCGAGCATCGTCAAGGCAGTCTCAAGAAAGCAGCTTGAGTATATGTACTATTACCTGTGCAAAATCATGTTCAAGGGTGCAGAAAACCCTGAGCTTACAATAGGCGAAATCATTAAATTAGTGTAGTGGATTAGGAAACGTATTAGATAAAAGGAGATTATTATGTTTGATGAATTAGTAGAAATTATCTGTAATTATGTTGATGTTCAGCCGGCAGATGTGCACGAAGAGTCACGTTTTATGGAGGATCTGGGCTTTACGTCATTTGACTTCATGAGCATGCTCGGGGAGATAGAGGATACCTTTGATGTGGAGATTGAGCAGACAAAGGCTGCAGAAATCCGCACAGTACAGGAAGCAGTCGATTATCTTGAGACATTAAAAGACGCATAATGGGCGCAGATAGGAGAAAATATGTTATTTCACACAATTCCGGATATTCTTTCATATGCAAATGAAGCTTACGGCGCGGATGATGCGATAAGATGGAAGAAATCCAAAAATGAGATAGAGTCAAGAACCTACAGTGAGCTTAAGAATGATACAGACAGCTTTGCCAATGCCATCGAAAAGCTTGGCAAAAAAGGGCAGCATATCGCTGTAATAGGCCCTTCATCATATGAGTGGATAGTATCTTATCTGGCAATCACAGAAAGCGGAAGTGTTGCGGTTCCAATCGATGCATCACTTCCGGCAGCGGATGTATGTGAGCTTTTGGACAGAGCCGATGTGAGGATGCTTATATTTGATGAGGCACGTTCGGATGTGGCTGAGGCCGCAGCTAAAAGCTGTCATGATATAAATGTGTATGTATCTATGAACAGTACAGAGCATTGTCCACAGGTGCTTTCGTTTAATGGGCTTATAGATGACAATAGGGAAGCTACGAGCCGGCAGTGGCAGAGGATGCGCTTTGCACTATCATGTTTACGTCCGAACCACAGGAAGGAGCAAGGGAGTAATGCTGACGCAGAACAACCTGGCTGAAAATGCCACATGCCTTGACATGAAAATTGGACCTCACACGGTAATTTTGTCTGTGCTTCCGATACACCATGCATACTGTCTGAGCATGGATATTCTGAAAGGAATTTCACTGGGTTCGGTAATCTGCATCAATGATTCCATCATGCGCATGGCAAAAATATACAGCTTTTACTCCCGACATGATTCTTATGGTGCCTCTTATGATTGAGACATTTGCCAGAAAGCTTGAGGAGGTAAGGGCAGCAGGACTTCCTGCAGAGCCGGTCCGTAAGAAAATGTTTGGAGAGAGGCTTCATACAATCTGCAGTGGCGGTGCGTACCTAAATCGATTATGTTGATTTATTTGCAGAGTTTGGTATCACCATATTGCAGGGCTATGGCATGACGGAGTGTTCTCCGGTCATAAGCACAAATCTAAGCTGGGATATCCGCAAAAACTCTGTAGGCAAGCTGATGCCAAACTGTGAGGCAAAAACAGTTGACGGTGAGCTTTTAGTCCGCGGTACAAGTGTGATGCAGGGCTATTATAAGATGCCAAAGGAGACAGAGGAGACACTGTCGGATGGCTGGCTTCACACGGGTGACTTAGGCTATGTGGACGAGGATGGATATATTTATCTGACCGGCAGAAGAAAGAATCTGATTATCACCAAAAACGGTGAGAATGTGTCACCGGAGGAGCTTGAAAACGCTCTGAGCGTAAATCATCTCATAAAGGAAATCATAGTGCGTGAGTCTGAAGGCGTGATAGAAGCTGAGATTTTCCCGGACAGCGAGTATGCTCAAAATGCAGGTATTGCCGATATAAGGCCGGCTCTGCAGGAGCTTATTGATGGGTACAATGTGAATGCACCTGCCTACAAGCGTATCTATAGCCTTAGAGTAAGGGAGAGTGAGTTTGAAAAGACGGCTTCACGTAAGATAAAGAGAAGCTGATATATAAGAGGAAGCCGATGCATGTGGCTTGCATCGGCTATATATGAAAAAGATTAGTATGAGTATTGCGTAATTAATGTGTTTTGTTGCTTTTGTTTTGTATCTTTTGTTTATGATGTTAGTATACAAATCAATTGTGAAAACCGTGTGTTTTGAATTTCACTTTTCTGTAAACAAAATATGAACAAACTGTGCAGTCCTAAGGTACCATAAAAAATCCTTAGACAATATCATGATTTTGTGTATAATTATAGTATCGGTATTTGTTATTGCATATAGGATAAGATTTTATGCATAATCAAACAGCGATATTATTTTTACAAGGGGAAAAAGATGAAATTATTAAGTTTTGCAATCCCATGTTACAATTCAAAGGATTACATGGAGCATTGTATAGAGTCTATCCTGCCGGGTGGAGATGATGTGGAGATAATTATTGTTGATGACGGTTCAAAGGATGAGACAGCAGCGATAGCTGACAGATATGCAGCCGAATATCCTGACATAGTAAAGGCTGTACACCAGGAGAACGGTGGACATGGAGAGGCTGTAAACACAGGTCTCAAAAATGCCACAGGCAAATATTTCAAGGTCGTTGACAGCGATGACTGGGTGGATTTGGAATCATACAAGAAGATACTGGACAAGCTAAGGGAGTTTGAGCAGGAGAATACACAGATTGATATGCTTCTTGCCAACTATGTCTACGAGAAAGAGGGAGCAAAGCGTAAAAGGTTATGCGTCAGACCGGCTTTCCGCGCAATGAGATATTTACCTGGAGTGATATAAAGCATATTTATAAGGGGCATTACATACTGATGCATTCGGTAATATACAGGACAGAGCTTTTGAGAAGCTGTGGACTCAAGCTGCCAAAGCATACCTTTTATGTGGATAATATCTATGTATATAAGCCGCTTCCGTATGTGCGCACGATGTACTATCTGGATGTGGACTTCTACAGATATTTTATCGGTCGCGATGACCAGTCGGTCAATGAGCAGGTGATGATACGCCGTATTGACCAGCAGATTCGTGTAAATAAGATTATGTTTGACGATGTCAAATTGCATGAGATAACAAATGAGATGTGCAGGAAGTATATGTACAGCTATCTGGAGATTATTACGACTATTTCTACTATTCTGGCAATTATCTCAGGCACCGATGAGAACATGGCTAAGAAGGATGAACTGTGGGCATACATGAAGGAGCACGATGAAGAAACCTACAAGAAGCTGCGCCATGGCGTCATGGGACAGTTAATGAACCTGCCGGGCAAGGGAGGCAGAAAGGTAGCTATCGGTGCGTATAAGCTGTCACAGAAGGTTGTTGGATTCAATTAGACGGATGTGAAATAAGGAGTATTATATGGATGAAGTATATAAGCAAATTGTTAATATAGCAAAAAATATAATACAAAAAGTAGTGCTGTTTGGTTCACGCGCCAGAGGCACGAATCATCCTAAAAGTGATATTGATCTGGCTATTTATGGATGTGAGGATTTTGGTGATTTATCGGATTGTCTTAATGAGGAGTTGTGGTCTTTACTAAAGCTGGACATAATAAATATGGATGATAAGCATATTTCACCGGTACTGGTGACAGAAATAGAAAGGGATGGGAGGGTATTGTATGAAAAGTTTGACCAGTATGTCAGCCACTTGAGGATATTGTCAAGGGCATTTGATGAAGACTTGACAAATGATTTTATTGTGAGCGGTATAATTGATAAATATTATATACAATTTGAGCTGGGCTGGAAGGTCTTAAAGGAGCTGTTACGATATGAGGGCGCTAATCAGGCTGCAACAGGTTCTCCAAGAGAAATTATAAAAACTGCATATGCGTATTATGATTTTATTGATGAGAGTGTCTGGCTTGGAATGTGAAGAGACAGGAATGATACAACTCATATATACAATGAGGAAGCTGCACGTCAGCTTGTGAATAAGGTGCTTGACAGTTATATTCATGAATTTCGGTGCTGGAAATGAAAATTAAAGAAAGATATTCAGATGAGGTATTATCATCAATTAATTAAAGTAAAGACCACAGGGCAAAACAGAGACTCTGTGGTCTTTTAATATTGCAATTAAATTACTCTCCAAGTGTGAGCATGGTATCTATGCAGGCCTTGGCCTTTGTTCTTATATCGTCAGGCAGTATGATTTCTTCTCCGCCTGCTCCCTTAACACAATTGTATACATCCATCGGTAGTGAGCTTCATATTGTGGCATACGCAGTCTTTTGAGAGCGGATAGAAGCTCTTTTGGCACTCATACTGTAAGTGCTGCAGTATGCTGTTTTCAGTTCCGATGATAAATTCCCTGTCTGTGCTGTTTTAGCATAGTCAATGATGCCGGTGGTGCTTCCGATATAGTCTGCAGCCTTTGAAACCTCTGCAAGGCACTCGGATGTACGAGAAGCTTTGCAGCAGGATGAGCCGCTTTTGCTCTCTCAACATCTGCTATTGACATGCGCAGGTGAGTAGGACAGCCACCATGTACAAATTTGAAGGTCTTTTCCGGAAACTGTTCCTCAACCCATGCGCCCAGATTGCAGTCAGGGATGAAAAGAATCTTGTTATTGTCAATATTTTTAACAATTTTACAGCGGATGAAGATGTGAAGCACACATCGCATATGGTTTTAAGCTCTGATGTGGTGTTTATGTAGGCAACCACTGTATAGTCAGGGTTCTCGGCCTTTAACGATTGTAAGAGCTCTACATCGAGCTGCTCCGCCATAGGACAGCCTGCTGCGCTGTTTGACAAAAATACATGCTTGTCAGGAGATAAAATCTTGCAGGTCTCTGCCATGAAGCGGACACCGCACATGAGCACATTCTTCTGTGGTGCTGTGGCAGCCTGCTTGCTGAGTCCATATGAGTCGCCTGTGAAATCGGCAACCTCAAGTATCTCGTGACTCTGATAAGCGTGAGCTAATATACAGATATCATTTTCCTTCTTTAATCGCATAATCTCATCCTGTAATTCTCTTGTTGTCATCATAATATGATATACCTCTTGAAATTCCTAGTGTGATTGAAGCACAGTTGTATCAATGTAAGCCCATTTTGGATTTTACATAAAGAACCGGCCAAAATAAATAAGTTACTTGTCATTATACTTAGCTGTAAACCAGCTGTCAACACAAAAGTTTTACAGGTGTCTTGTCAGTTGTAAATTTTAGTGTTATAATACGCCCATTACAGTAAATCGCATCCAGGGGGATGTTGCTAAAGAAGCGGCTACATCGGTGGATGCAGGTAAATAAAAGAGGTAACATATTATGAATACAGATGTACTTATTGTGGGAAGCGGCTGCTCGGTCTTTATTGTGCGCTTAAGCTTCCAAGAGACATAAGAATTACACTGATAACAAAGTCAGATCTGGAGAGCAATGATTCATTTCTGGCGCAGGGCGGCATGTGCATGCTTAAAGAGCAGTCTGATTTCGACAGCTTTTTTGAGGATACCTTAAAGGCCGGCCACTACGAGAATGACAAGGAGTCGGTTGGGATAATGATAAACTCATCACCGAGGTGGTGAAGGATCTTGTTTCATACGGAGCAGATTTTGCGAGAAATGATGACGGCTCACTTGCCTATACGAGAGAGGAGCTCATTCACACAACAGAATTATTTTCCATGAAGACGTGACCGGAAAAGAGATAACAAGCACATTGCTTGCACAGGTTAAGAAGCTTTCAAATGTGACACTCATGGAGTATACGACGATGGTTGACATCATCGAAAGGGATAACAAATGCTACGGCGCCATCATAAGAAAACAGGATGGCACGCTGGAAAAGGTGACAGCGGCATACACTGTCATGGCTTGTGGCGGAGTTGGAGGACTGTACAGATTTTCAACAAATTTCAGACATCTGACAGGTGACTCGCTTGCCATTGCAAAAAAGCATGGCATAGAGCTTAAAAACCCAGACTATGTGCAGATTCACCCAACGACTTTTACACGAAAAGCATGAGGACAGAAGCTTTCTCATTTCAGAGTCCGTAAGAGGCGAGGGTGCTAAGCTTTTAGACAAGAATATGAACAGGTTTGTCGATGAGCTCTTACCAAGAGACGTGCTGACCGGCAAAATCCGTGAGCAGATGAAAAGGACGGCACAGACTTTGTCTGGGAGGATTTGCGTACCATTCAAGGGATGAGCTTGTATCACATTTTCCAAATATCATTGAACATTGCAAGGATATGGGATATGATGTCTTCAAGGAGCCTATTCCTGTAGTTCCGGCACAGCACTATTTCATGGGCGGCGTCAAGGTGAATCACCACAGCCGCACATCCATGGAAAGTCTCTATGCAGTTGGAGAGACCGCTTGCAACGGAGTGCACGGAAGAAACCGTCTTGCAAGCAATTCACTGCTTGAGAGCCTGGTATTCGCAAAGCGTGCAGCAGGACAGATGGCGGAGCTTGGCTTTGTAAATGATGAGATAGCAGCCAAAAAGGCCGCAGATAGCATCGACCTCGCAGACTACAGCGATGAAAAAGCTGTAGAGAGAGAATACAGGAAGCTCGCCATGGAGGCAATAGAGGGACGCATCAGCGTAGGTACAGAAGAGACTGTCGAATCAGGCATTGCCTATATTCAGGCATAAAAAGTGCGAAACCGTCATAAAAAATGCAAAGAATGCAACGAAAGGAATCTAACTATATGTACGATCAGGTAACACTGGGCCTCAACGTAGACCCATTCATATTAAGCGCATTAAAGGAGGACATCACAAGCGAGGACGTATCCACAAACAGCGTGATGCCACATCCACAGGCAGGAGAGGTGGATTTAATCTGCAAACAGGACGGAATCATCTGTGGACTGCAGGTTTTTGAGCGAGTTTTCACACTGCTTGATGCAGATACAAAGGTAGAGTTTTACGTAAAGGATGGCGATAGGGTAGAAAATAAGCAGCTTATCGGCAAGGTTTACGGAGATATCAGAGTACTCTTGTGCGGTGAGAGAACTGCGCTCAATTATTTACAGCGCATGAGTGGAATTGCCACATATACCAGTCGGTTGCAGCACTCTTAGAGGGCACCGGTATCAAGCTTTTGGATACCAGAAAGACAACTCAAACAATAGAATTTTGAAAAATACTCGGTCAGAGTCGGTGGCGGAAATAACCACAGATACAATCTCTCGGATGGAGTGCTTCTTAAGGATAACCACATCGGAGCAGCTGGCGGTGTAAAAGAGGCAATCGCCATGGCAAAGGCATATGCTCCGTTTGTCAGAAAGATTGAGGTTGAGGTAGAGAGCTTTGACATGGTGAAGGATGCGGTTGAAGCCGGTGCCGATATTATCATGCTCGACAACATGTCCACAGAGCTTTTAAAGCAGTGCATCGACTACATTGACGGCAGAGCCGAAATCGAGGTTTCGGGAAATGTTACCAAAGAAAATATTGCAAAGATCAGGGATGTTGGTGTAGACTATGTATCAAGTGGTGCGCTCACACATTCAGCGCCTATTATGGATTTATCACTTAAAAATCTACATGCAGTATAGATTTTAGATTGCCGGTCGCACTATGCTGTGACAGTAATGTTTTACAGAAAGGAACGAAAATGAACGGTGATGAGAGAAGAAAAAAAATAATAAATATTCTATCCTCGTCAAAGTCGCCTGTGGCGGGAGTTGCGCTTGCAAAGGAGCTTGATGTGAGTCGTCAGGTGATTGTGCAGGACATAGCACTGCTTCGAGCAAACGGAGCCGCGATTTTTTCGACAAACAGAGGATATCTGATACAGGCGGATAAGCAGTATTCGAGAGGATTAAAGGTGGTTCACGAGGATGATGAAGTAGAGGAGGAGCTTTCAACAATAGTTGATGCCGGAGGTCATGTGAAGGACGTATTTGTATACCACAAGGTCTACGGAGTGCTCCGCGCCAATATGGACATCAAGTCCAGACGTGATGTCAGAAATTACCTGGAGGAAATCCGCACAGGAAAGTCCAGCCTTCTTAAAAATGTAACTTCAGGTTATCACTATCACACAATATGTGCGGAGAGTGAAGAGGTGCTTGATGCCATACAGGAGGAGCTTAAGCAGAAGGGCTTCCTTGCAAAGCTGCAGGACTATGAGCCGGTGGATTTCTGGGGAGACAACGAGGACGAGGCAAAGGCTTAATTTTATCGTAAAGTTAAAGCGTAATATAATAATTGCCCGGGTGAAAGCCCGGGCTGTTTTTTGCTTTTATTTAATTTCCAGATTTTCACCTGTAAGCCCTATGTATGATCCATCGGAAGTCCACCTTCAGGATGTCCGATGAGCCATTTGTTTTTAGCTGCGAGAAGAGCATCTTCTCCGCCGGTGTGTGGATGTTCCAGGGCTTCATTTGTGCCTTTTGGAAGTACAACGGCTACCAGAAATCCGCCAGCAGATGCATTACATGGTGCGTAGTGCAGTGTTGTGGCATAAAGCTCTACTGCTGTTCCGGAAGGAATCCTGAAAGCTTCCATCAAAGAGGTATCATATGTATTTTCCACAGAGATATCCTGCTGTCGGCCGAGTATCAGTATGGCATCAGTTGCGGCAATATTGACCTCAGAGCATCTGTGATACTCAACAGCATTGAGCTTATGATTGTTGCCTATGCACCAGCCTATCTGTATAGGAAGCTCCCCGTATGTTTTCTGTTGTAATTCTGTAGCGCATTTTAGCTTTTCAAGTGCAGAAATGGATGGCTCATAAACCACATCAGCAGGAATTTCTACTGTCTGCATTGTGCTGACCAGCTCTGTAAGATCTATAGAGTCGATCACCTTTCCATATTTCTTAAAACATTCTTCTGTTATTTCATGTATGATCATTATATGGTCCTCCCGATTTTTAAAATTATAGAAATTATAATGTATGACAGAGAAAATGTCAGCAGGATAAATTATTGTTTTATACCCTAGTTATTAGATATATTTATTTTAGGATTTGTAAAATATTTTTATGGGATATAATGACTATTATGCAATTTTATAGCAGAGACTGAACAAAAGAAAATAGGGAGAAAACATGGTATGAAAAAAAGATTGGTTTCCGCAGCGGTTACAGTGGCATTGTTTATCGGACTTATAGCCGGTGTTACTTTTCAATCGTCAGATAAAAAGAAATAAAGCATTTTACGGCTTTTTTCTGTAGAAGGAGATAATATAGATCCGGATAATGATATAAAGCAGCTCATAGCAGAACAGATCGGTGCTGAATGTGAGGAAACCTGGCTTGTTGGACAGGATAAGGACGATGCAATAAATTCTCTCATAGCAACCGGGGAATATCCGGATTTTGTATTGGGTGAGACTGCGCTGTATGAGGCAGATGCACTCATTCCAATAGATGAATACTGGGACGATTATCCGAACATAAAAGAATATCTCAGTGATGAACAATGGGAAAAGTTAAGACAGCCGGATGGACACATATATTGGATTCCACCGTTTGGAATATCACATGGGGATGATGTGGAGATGCTGCATAATGGTGAAGCCTTCTGGATTCAGACAAGAGTATTAAAATGGGCTGGATATCCAAAGATTACAACGATAGAGCAGTACTTTGACCTGATAGAAAGCTATGTACAGGCAAATCCAACAATGCCGGATGGAACAGAAAATATACCATTTACGATGCTTTGTGATGACTGGCGGTATTTTGCCTTGAAAATGTGCCGCAGTTTCTGGACGGATTTCCAAACGATGGAAGCTGTATGGTAGACACGGAAACCAAAAAAGTGATGGATTACAATGTGACCGACACAGCCAAAAGATATTTCGGAAAGCTTAACGAAGAGTTCCGTAAGGGAATAATGGATCCCGGGGCGTTTAATGCCACCTATGATCAATATCTGGATAAGCTGTCAACAGGAGCTGTGCTTGGGATGGTCGACCAGTGGTGGCAGTTTTATTATGTAATAGATCCTGTATTCAAAAACAGAATCTGGCACAGCTTGGGTGTGATTATGTTCCTCTTCCTGTCACGATTGATGATGGTATTCACAACAGATGGCATACAAACAGGATGGCAGAAATAGATTATTCTTGAGTGTCCATTACCACCTCCTGTAAAGATATTGAAGGTGCTATGAAGTTTATCAGTGATCTTCTGGAACCGATATCATAAGAGAAAGGTTCTGGGGAGAGGAGGGCAAGGACTATTCAGTCGATGAAAACGGTTTGTTTTACCTTACCAATGAGCAGGCAGAGAAAAAAATGACAGCTCATATAAGGCAGCGCATATGTGTTCGTACTCATACTTTCCAAGAGTGGAGGGAATGCTTGATGATGGTATAAATGCGTTTTCAATGGAGTTTCAGCAGGACGAGTTTTTCAAAAATCAGCCTGTGGATATTCAGGAATGTTTTAAAGCCTATGGAGTGGAAAACTATGTAGATATGCTTGGAAAAATAAGGCTCCCGGCTCGTGGTATCCGATGTATTCATATTCAGATTCAATTCCTTTGACCTCTGAATGTGGGAAAGTAAAGAATAATATTGTGGCAGTAAAGAAAATATGGCTGCCGCAGGTTATCATGGCAGATGATTTTGATGCTGCCTGGGATCAGTATATGGAGGAGTACAATGCCTGCAATCCACAGATATATTTTGATTATTTACAGCAAAAGGTAAATGAAAATTAGCAATATTTGAATACTGTTTGGCAATTTATTAATAGAATAACAAGCCCCTGTTCGTTTACACTTGTATATATCAATAAACGAATGGGGGGATTTTATTTTGGATGATTTAAAAAATGGTGCTTTGTATATAGGCACGATACCATCATCAATGGACAATAACAGATGCTCGGTCACACTTGAGGATGATGGAAGCGTTACTTTTATATCTATGCGCCAAATGCCAATAAAGTAGAAGTAGCCGGAATGGGAGGCTATTTCAGCTCAGAACGCATACAGTTAAAGCCTGATATGCAGGGTGGATTTTCGGCAAACATTAAAGATTTCCACTGGGCAATGCATTATTATTTCTGGTATGTAGATGATGTCTGTATAACAAATCCTCATGCGGCTATATCATATGGCTGTTTTGCTGCAATAAACACATTTGAAGTGCCGAAGGAGGGCGAGGATTTCTATTTTGTCAGGGATGTGCCGCATGGAACGGTAAGTCTGTGCAAATATACCTCACAGGTAAACGGTCACATAAAGGAGAGCTATGTGTATACTCCACCCGGATATGAGAGTGGAGATGTAAGGTATCCTGTATTGTATTTACAGCATGGTGTCGGGGAGAATGAGACCGGATGGGTATGGCAGGGTAAGATGAATTTCATCATGGACAATCTGATAGCAGACAAAAATGTGTGCCGATGATCATAGTTGCAAGCAGTGGCTACGCATTTAAGGATAACGAATACCCTGTATTTTTTCCGGGAGATTTTGACAGTGAGCTTGTAAATAGCATAATCCCTTATATAGAGGAAAATTTTAAGGTCAAAAAGGAAGATACAACCGTGCTGTGGCAGGACTTTCACTTGGTTCAGGACAGGCTACGGATATAGCGGCAAGACACCCGGAGCTTTTCAGCAGTTGGAGTATTTTCGGTGTTGCAATACATCTAATGAAAAAATCATCGACAGCCCATATCGGTTTGAAGCTGTCTTTATGTCGGCAGGAGATGAAGAAAAAGAGATACTGCTTGGAATCAATGAGATGGTAAAGGAATTTTCACGACAGGGGAAAAACAGTACACCAAAAGTATATGAGGGCTATCATGAATGGCATGTATGGAGAAAGAGCTTTAAGGATTTCGCACAGATGCTTTTTACATGGGATGACGCAGAACTTGATGATATTGATAAAGCTGTCCCGGTCAGATCAAAGAATATTGATTTTACCACACCGGTACAGGCGGATGAGAGCATGGTATTTTTTGATCCGGTGTACAGGCAGATACAGTTCGAAAATGACGAGGATGGAAAACCGGCTGGCAAATATCCGGATGTCATACATGGTATCCGTGTGACGGAGGATAACAGCATTGAAGTAAATCTTTTTGCACCTGATGCAAAAAGCGTGAGCGTAGTTCTTGAAAATGGCACGGAGGAGCTTCTTTACAGATCAAAGAAAAATGATGGTTATTGGGAAAAAACAATAGGCAATCCGGCAGAGGGATTTAACTATGTGACATTTATGGTAAATGGAACACCTGTAGTAAACCCTGCGGCACCTGTCGGGTTCGGATATAACAGGGCTGTAAACTTTGCTGAGGTACCTGAGAGGAACTTTAGCTGGCATGAGCTTAAGGAAACAGATCATGGTCAGATACATATACATTATTCGTGTGATGGAGACGGACAGGTCAGTATGAATTATGTTTATACACCAGCCGGTTATGGGGAGGATAACTGTGACACCGGCAGAGTATGTGTGCTTGAGTGTGCTGCGGACGAAAGAAATTTTTGCTGGATACATCAGGGAAAGATAGCAAATATCATGGATAATCTGTCAGGCGAAGGCAGGATAAAAGGAATTATGATAATAATGGCAGACAGCACGATATCTGATGATATCATCGGGAACATAACAGCCATATACGGAATTAAGGACAGTGCACAGAAAGAATGGTTCAAAAAAGGAGATAATGAATCCTGGACATCATGCAGACACAGATTTGTAAATTTCATGTGCGGGATACAGTAAAACAGCGACAAAAAGGAGAGAAAAATGGCAGGAGCATATAAGACAGGCAAATACAGAAATATATTCAAAGAGTATGGGTATCCGGAAGAAGAAATTCAAAAAGAGTAGAGGATACTTTTAACACGATATTCTATGGGAATGATGATGAACGTTTTTATCATGAAGCAGGCGGTGATATGGCGTATCTGGAGGATACCGGCAATCATGATGTGAGAACCGAGGGAATGTCATATGGCATGATGGTATGTGTACAGCTGGATAAAAAAGCAGAGTTTGACAGACTGTGGAAATGGGTGCGCACATATATGTACATAGAAGATGGTCCGGCAAAAAATTATTTTGCGTGGTCATGTCAGACAAATGGAAAGCGAAATGCCGATGGACCGGCACCTGATGGTGAAGAGTATTTTGCAATGGCATTGTTTTTCGCCTCTAAAAGATGGGGAGATGGCGATGGTATATTCTGCTATAGCAAAGAGGCACAAAATATCTTAAGGGAGTGTGTACACAAGGGTGAGCCGGGACACAGCGGAGAGCCAATGTGGGAGCCTTCCAACAAGCTGATAAAGTTTGTCACAAATATGGATTTCAGTGATCCTTCATACCATCTGCCGCATTTTTATGAACTTTTTGCCCAAAGGGCTTATGAGGAGGACCGAGACTTTTGGAAAGAAGCAGCAGCTGCCAGCAGAGCGTATCTGCACAGTGCATGCCATGAAAAGACAGGACTTAGCGCAGAATATGCAGATTATGACGGAAAGCCTCATACGGGTCATAAGGAAATATTTGGAAGACATGACTGGTATTACAGTGATGCATACCGCACCATAGCCAACATTGCTATGGATCATCTGTGGTTTGATGCAGATCCGTGGCAGATTAAAACGGCAGAAAACCTTCAGAAGTTTTATTGTGAGGATCAGAAGGACAATTGGGATGGGGTATTTCTTATAGATGGTACACCGCTTGATGAGAAGGCACTTCATCCGGTAGCGATCATTGCTGTTAATGCAGAAGCTTCACTCGCAGCAGATGGAAAATATGCAAAGCAATGTGTTGAAAAGTTCTGGAACACTCCGCTTAGGACAGGTGACAGGAGATACTATGACAATTTCCTTTACATGTTTGCAATGTTAGCACTTTCAGGAAATTACAGGATTTATTGATTTTAATATACAAGAACCTTAAGCTGGAATGATGAAGCGGTCATAAACTATAAAAGACAGGACAAATATCTATAATTTCTCCCGGTGCAAAGCACCGGAGTTTTGTATCATATAATCATTATAGCTGATAAAATTGACACAACAAGGAGGCAGCAAGATGGCAGGGCCAAAAGCACCAAAGGATCCGGAAAGAAAAGACCTTATTTCTACATCATGAAAGATAAGGATATATACGGCTCAGTACAGGAAGATGGAAGCATTATACATTTTATATATGAAAGCGACGGAAGACTGATAAACAGTGCACAGATAGCCGGAAATATAGAAGATAAAGAGGAACTGGGGCTGTTAGAGACAGTGGAAGGTTTTGGCAGGCTTGTGCACAGCATAGGTGTATCTGTGGAAACAGATAATCAAAACGAACAGATCGAATTTGTGTTTCAGATGTACGGAAAGCAGGACCTGTACGGAGGCGGTACTAATCTTAAGGTAAAGCTGACAGGTGATGGAATGGAGAGAAAGATATACCTGTCAGATTATAAGTGGACACCGGATGATGATATACCGGGACAGATAAAGTTCATATTTAATACACCGGATATCATGGGAAAAGCGAGTGTCAGACTGTATCTGAATGACGGCTATGAGGCTCCGGCAGATATTGAGGAAACAGAGGTGGATATGAACTCTGATGAATACTGCAGGATGATAAGCCATTCGCTTATGAATATGGGAAATGCATACCGCATAAGAAAAGCCATCGAAAAGACTAGAGCCGGAAAAGAGGTAACACTTGCATACATCGGTGGATCTATCACACAGGGAGCAGGTGCGACACCTATAAATACAGAGTGCTACGCATACAAATCCTATCAGCTTTTCCAGAAGCGGTTTTCCGCAAAGAATAATGTGAAATTCATAAAAGCCGGTGTGGGCGGCACACCATCGGAGCTGGGAATGATCAGATTTGACAGGGATGTACTAAGAGACGGACAGCAACGATATAGTAGTTATTGAATTTGCTGTAAATGATGAGGGAGATGAGACAAAGGGTGACTGCTATGAAAGCCTTGTACGTAAAGTACTTAATCTGCCATGGAAACCGGCAGTCATATTGCTTTTTTCAGTATTTGCAAATGACTGGAACCTTCAAGACCGCTTAAGCCCGGTTGGAAAGCTCTATGATCTGCCTATGGTAAGCGTGCTGGATGCGGTTTCCCCTCAGTTTGCATTAAAAAATGACGAGGGAAGGGTAATAACCAAAAATCAGTTTTTCTATGATATGTTTCATCCGGGCAATGCAGGCCATTCCGTCATGGCAGACTGCATAGAGTATCTTTTGAAAAAATAGATCAGGCAGGGCATGCAAGTTTGAATGCATTTGAACTGGGACTGACAGAGGAAAAAATATTGCAGGAAAAACTAAATCTTGCACCGGTAATAGGAAACAGCTTTGAAAATATAAGACTGCTCGACAAAAAGGATATATATGCAAAGGCATATATTGACGAGGGTGGCTTCGATTCGACAGATACACAGCTGCAAAGCGTTGAGATGGATGATCAGCTTTCGCTGACTCCGGAATTCCCGTATAACTGGATGTATGATGGCACAAAAAATACATTAAACAGGGTAAAAGCGTATTTCGAGCTTGAGATGGAGTGCAGGGCACTTCTCCTTGTATTTAAGGATTCGGGAGAGGTAAACGTGGGAAAGGCGAAGGTATATGTGGACGGAGAATATCATTTTACGGCTGATCCACATATCAATAACTGGCAGCACTGCAATGCGGTAATAATATTTAACAATAAGACCAGTGAAAATCATGTTGTAAGAATTGAAATTGCAGAGGAAGACAGAGACAAGCAGTTTACGATACTGGGCTTTGGATATGTATTATAGAGAATGAGAGGTAAGAGACATGGTAACAGCAAAAATCCAATACTTTCAGGTTTTATCCTGATCCATCAATATGTAGAGTCGGGGAAGACTATTATCTGGTGACATCAAGCTTTGTGTATGCACCGGGTGTTCCCATATTTCATAGCCGGGATCTGGCTCATTGGGAGCAGATTGGCAATATACTTGACAGACCATCGCAGCTATGCGTGGAAAATGAAGAAATATCGAGAGGTATTTTTGCACCGACCATAAGATATCATGAAGGAACTTTTATATGATAACGACCAATGTATCGCATGGCGGCAATTTTATAGTGACAGCGCAGGATCCCGCAGGACCGTGGTCTGATCCGTATTATTTGGGAGAAGAAGCAGTCGGAATAGACCCAAGCCTTTTCTTTGATGATGACGGCAGATGTTATTACTGTGGCACACGCCCAAACCCTGAAGGAGTACGCTACAATGGAGACTGGGAGATATGGATACAGGAGCTTGATCTTGGAACCATGAAGCTTAAGGGCAGGAGCATGGCCATATGGAAAGGAGCTGTAAAGGGCTGCATATGGCCGGAAGGACCACATATCTACAAGATAAACGGATATTATTATCTGATGCATGCAGAGGGCGGCACCGGACCGGAGCACAGTATAACGATAGCAAGAAGCACGGAGCTTTTTAAATGGTTTGAAGGATGTCCGAGAAATCCGATATTTACACACAGAAATCTGGGGATGGATTATCCGGTCATCTATGCAGGACATGGTGATCTGGTGGATGATATAAACGGAAACTGGTATGTGGTCATGCTTGCGTCAAGACCATGCAAAAAGCACAGCAGCATGGGCAGGGAAACCTTTATTGCAAAAACAATATGGGAAAACGAATGGCCGGTAATAGCACCCGGGATAGGACACCTTGAGGATACGGTAGATATACCGCTTGAAGAGTGCAGATTTATAGATGAGATATCAGAAAATGATTTTATAACTTTCTGCGAAGCCAAGCCTGATAAGAGGCTGGTTGGAATAGGAAAACGCAACGAGTCTTTTACTCCCTTAAGGAAAATCCGGGAGTACTGAGACTGTACACAAACAAAGAGCAGATCACTGATCTTGGCACAAGCGCATTTCTTGGACTAAGACAGAAGGGCTATGAGTTTACGGTAAAGACAGCAGTGCGTTTTATCCCACAGTCGGATAATGAGACGGCAGGACTTGTACTTTTCCAGAACAATGAGAATCATCTTCGCGCTGAGATAACAATGGAAGCCGGGAGGCTGGTATTTGTGGTGACTACACATATTAAGGGAACTGACAAAAGATAGCAGTGGCAGATATTATGGAGTACAGCATTACAGAAAAAAATCCACTGTGGAATATATGTATGATCTGTAAGGAACAGGAAGCATCTATATGGATAGGTACGACCGAAAAGAGCGTAAAAGTCGCAGAAAAAATAAGTCTGCTGCCATATACCACAGAAGAAGCAGGTGGCTTTGTGGGCTGTACGGTCGGTATGTATGCATCCTCAAATGGCAGCAATAGTAATAACTATGCAGAATTTTCATACATAATGCTCACCCAATAAACATTTTGCGGAATTCAGTCGGGGTGCAGCCCTTTTCAGCTTTGAACACCCTTATGAAAGTGGATGGATTTGCAAAGCCTGACTGCATTGCAGTCTCGGTGACAGATATATTGGGATCAGCCAGAAGGGTCAGGGCAAGCTCTATTCTTTTCTGATTTAAGTATTTGTAAAAGGTATTATTGGTAAACTGCTTAAATAGCCGGGTAAAGTGATATTTACTGAATCCGGCTATTTTTGAGATTTCATCAAGTGTTATGTCCTCAGTGCAATGTGTATCGATATACTCACAGATAGACAGAAAACGCTCCAGATATTCCTGCTGTTTGTGTCTGCCGACATTAAAATTACAACTGCTGGCAGTATGATGTCTTCCAATAAGGACAAGTACTTCAAGCATTTTGGAGTAGATCACGGCTTCTGATAGAAATGGGTCGGTCTGGTATTCATTTGATATATCAAGCAGCAGTTTACGGATATTGCTGTGGATATCACCGGAAGTTTCCGGGGTTAGCGTTATAGCAGGTGCTATAAGGGTAAGTATGGAATTTAATTCCTTTATTTTTGAGACAGCAGACCACTCAATCTGCAGGATAAGCCTTTTCCGGTGTCGTGCGATAAGCCTGTGTTTTACACGGAAGCTATAAAGATAATATCATTCTCATTAAGATGTACCAAATCATCCCCAATCTGCACTGTATAGCCGCCTTCAAGCGGCATGATAATCTCCATGGGAGTATGCCAGTGAATGGGATAATCTTCTGCTTCCGTATTTATAAAAAGCTTTACATTGCTGTTTTCTTTATATTTTACTGTCTCATGTATTCCATTCAGATTTTCGATCATATATACTTGTCTCCATACGGCTGATATTTATGCGCATTTGCATGAATATAGTTATTATAGCACAAATAGCAATTTTTGAACATTGTGGGGCAACAATTAGAAAGAAAATACTGCATGAATCTGGTAAAATCATTATATAAATTAAAGGAGAAGTCACTATGAGTAAAAAAACTATAGAATATGCAAAAAAACTAGTATCGCAGATGACAATAGATGAGAAGATAAGTCAGATGCTGTATGAGTCACCGGCTATAGAAAGACTGGGGATACCGGAATACAACTGGTGGAATGAGGCTCTTCATGGAGTAGCAAGGGCCGGTGTTGCTACAGTATTTCCTCAGGCGATAGGTCTTGCGGCAACTTTTGATACTGACGATAGAAAAGATAGGAGATGTTGTATCAACGGAGGGTCGTGGAAAGTTCAATGAATTTTCAAAAAGGGTGATCACGGAATATACAAGGGACTTACCTTCTGGGCACCTAATGTAAATATATTCAGAGATCCAAGATGGGGCAGGGGACATGAGACATACGGGGAAGATCCGTACCTGACAGGTAAGCTTGGCTGCGCATATATAAGGGGATTGCAGGGGATGATCCGGATCACTTAAAATCGGCAGCCTGTGCAAAGCATTTTGCGGTACACAGCGGTCCGGAAGCCATAAGACATGAGTTTGATGCGAAAGCATCAAAGCATGATATGTATGATACATATTTGTATGCCTTCAAGCGATGTGTAAAGGATGCAAAGGTTGAGGCTGTCATGGGGGCTTACAACAGGGTAAATGGAGAACCTGCCTGCGGAAGCAGGACACTGCTTAAGGATATACTGCGTGACGAGTTTGGATTTGAAGGTCATGTGGTGTCAGACTGTTGGGCAATACTTGATTTCCACGAACACCATCATGTGACGGATACAGTTGAGGAATCGGCTGCTATGGCTGTAAACAACGGCTGTGACTTAAACTGTGGAAGTGCATTTTTACATCTTAAGGATGCTTATGACAAGGGACTGGTTTCAGACGAGGCGATCACGGCAGCAGTAGAAAGGCTGATGGAGGTGCGTATCCGTCTGGGCATGATGAAGGATTATCCATCGCCATATGAGGACATATCGTATGAGGTTGTAGCATGTAAGGAGCATGTGGAGCTTTCTGTGGAGGCTGCCAGAAGAAGTCTTGTACTTTTAAAGAATAAGGACAATTTCCTGCCTCTCGACAGAAAAAATGTTAAAACTATTGCGGTTATCGGACCAAATGCCAACTCCAGGGATGCGCTTATAGGAAATTATTATGGTACCTCATCAAGATATATCACTCCACTTGAGGGATTACAGCAATATCTTGGAGAGGATACAAGAGTGCTTTATGCAGAGGGCTGCCATCTGTACAAGGACAAAGTACAGGGACTTGCAGAGGAAAAGGACAGATTTAAGGAAGCACTCATCATGGCAGAACAGTCAGATGTGGTCGTAATGTGTCTTGGACTTGATGCAACTATAGAAGGTGAAGAGGGTGATGCCGAAATGAATATGCAAGCGGTGACAAGCTGGGGCTTATGCTTCCGGGACTTGGAGGAACTTTTAGAGGCTGTTGCAGCAGTAGGAAAGCCGGTAATACTTGTGCTGTCAGCAGGAAGTGCGATAGATCTTTCCTGGGCAGAAGAGCATGTGGATGCCATTATAGACAGCTGGTATCCTGGAGCCAGAGGCGGAAAGGCTGTTGCGGAAGCTATATTCGGAGAGTATAGTCCGAGTGGAAAACTGCCGGTTACATTTTATCAGGGCACCGAAAATCTCCGGAGTTTACGGATTATTCAATGGCTCACAGGACATACCGCTATACAAATGAGAATGTGTTATATCCATTTGGATATGGACTGCATTATGGTGAGACAAACTATGATGGACTGTCAGTGGATAAAGCAGAAAGTGATGTAAACGAACCTGTCGAGGTGTTTGTAAATGTGACAAATGACAGCAGATATACTGTAAATGAGATAGTTCAGTTCTATATCAGGCACGTTGATGCTGCAGAGTATGAGCCGGGATATCAGCTAAAGGGGATTGAGGTTGTAAAGCTTGAGCCACATGAGACTAAGAAAGTAAAGCTGACTCTTTCGCCAAGGGACTTTGCTGTGATAGAAGAGGATGGAAGCTGTGTAGCTGTGCCGGGAATTTATGAGATATCCGCAGGAGGACAGCAGCGATGACAGAAGCACAAAGCTCACAGGCAAGCGGACAGAGCGCATTGAGATCGCAAGATGTGGAGAGAAAACAGGGGTAGATTATTAATAATAAATATGTTATTTTATAATTAATGATAAGTTAAAACAGACTTTAGGAGCGGGCATATGTCGGCTCCTTTAAGTGATTTCAGAGGAACTGTTTATGAGAAAATCAATATGGAATGCCATTGAGAGAAAGCTTGATGATTATTCACTCAGAAAAAAATTTTACATATTTTATGTACTGTGTGTCATGCTGCCGCTCATAGTGACTGATGCAGTGGTGCTTTCCATCGTAAATAATGCTGAAAAAGAAAGCAGCAGACATGAAATGTCGAGCATAGCAAGTGCTGTGGGATATAATCTGAGCAGCATGGTCAATAACGCAGGAGAGGCAGCTAAGAGTATCTATACCAGCAAGCGCATAGATGATTTTATATCAAAGGAATACACAAGCTCTGCTGAGTATGTATCAGAGTATCAGAGCTTCTTCAGGATACACTTTTGAAAACACACTTGGAATGGGCAATATAGTGTTTTTCCTGTATGCTGACAATCCTACAATAGTAAATGGCGGAAAAGTAAATGATATGTCTGCTGTAAGAAATACGGATTCTTACAGACTACTGGAGCAGAAGGGAAGCGGAGGACTTTTTTTTGTATATGAAAAAGGCGGAGCCGGATTGTCAGATGAAAGACGTATGATTTATATGCAAAAGCTGGATTTTTACTCATCTGATATCGAAAAGGTACTCAAGATAGAGTTTAATTATGGCAGCATGATGCGTACTTTTAAGAATATGAATTATGATAATGAAGTGCTTATCTGCCATGGAGATGACATAGTGCTGTCAAATGGGGCCTACAGTGGAGTCAACAAACCATTTAAGACATTGGAGGCGATTGGGAAAATAAGCGACTCCGTATACAGGCAGAAGCTCTCTTTGTATGGCTGTGATCTTGATATATATGTGTTTAAGACACGCAGTAATATATGGAGCATGCTTATGCACAATGCACCGATCATTGTTTTTCTGATGCTTATAAATGTATTCTTTCCACTTTGTCTGTTTCGTATCTTTAACCATTCCTTTACGAGCAGGATATTACAGCTTTCAAAGGTGTTTAAGTCGGTTGACAGCGAAAAGCTTGTATCTATGACTGACAGGGAGAGCAAAGATGAGATCGGCAGCATGATAAAAATTACAACAGGATGGTAAGCCGCACAAATGAGCTGATCCAGACTGTATATAAGAATAAGCTAAAAGAGCAGGAGATGCTTGTAAGTCAGAAAAATGCAGAGCTTCTTGCACTGCACAGCCAGATCAATCCTCACTTTTTGTTTAATGCGCTTGAGAGCATACGAATGCACAGTCTGCTGAAAAGGGAAAATGAGACGGCTGATATGGTTGAAAAACTCGCAATCATGCAAAGACAGTATGTGGAGTGGGGAAATGATGCTGTAACCGTTGCAAAGGAATGTGAATTCGTAAAAGCCTATCTGGCATTGCAGAAATACCGGTTTGGCGAGCGGCTGAACTATAACATAGATATAGAAGCAGACTGCATGGAATGTCAGGTGCCAAAACTTACGCTTGTAACCTTTGTTGAAAATGCCTGTGTGCATGGCATAGAAAGTAAAGCTGCTCCGGGCTGGATATTTGTGCGTATATTCAAAAAGCCGGGTTCATGCATATAGAGGTTGAGGATACAGGCAGCGGAATTGATCCGGATGCTCTTGAAAAAATGAAAAGTAACATGAAAAATGCAGATATCGATATGTTAAAGACCGGTGGCAGAGTGGGCGTGATAAATGCCTGCCTGCGTATCAAAATGGTAACGGAATCTAAAGCAGTATTTGATGTGGACAGTGAGGAAGGCTGCGGTACGACTGTGATGATAAAAATACCGGAAACATATTTATAGGAGATTTAAAATGCTTAAAGTATTATTGGTGGATGATGAGCCTTTTATAATACAGGGGCTTAAGGTGATCATTGATTGGGAAAATGAAGGATTTGAGATAGCAGGAATGGTCTCAAATGGAAAGGAAGCCCTGCAGTTTCTTGAAAATGAGAATGTGGATCTGGTCATAGCCGATATAAGGATGCCGGAGATGACAGGACTTGAGCTGCTTGAGACTTTGAGAAAAGATAAAAAAAATCAGATGTGTATTTTGTGATATTAAGCGGTTATGCAGATTTTAGCTATGCGCAGCAGGCTATGCAGAATGACTGTACGGATTACATACTAAAGCCGGTGGACAAGGAGATGCTGCTTAAGGTACTAAACAAGGTTCTTGTGCTCAAAAACGAGAAAAACAAGATCGACGAGGATAACAAAAAGATGAAACAGGCATACCTTGCAGGACACCTGATATCTCTGATACGGGGCAAATATGATGAAGTAAACCTGAACTATGTAAAAGAAAATATGGGGTGTGAGGGTGGAGCAAGGTATGTTGAAATACAGGTGGAGCAGTTTCCGGCAGGTGATGAGATACTCGATAGTGATATGAGAAGCTTACAGCGCAAGATGTACGAAAGCTGTGTTGCTTTTCTGGGGGCTGATTCGGCACATTGTGTATTTGATGTATCGGTAAATGAAAAAGTGTATGACATAGGCTTTATATGCTCAGATTATATGGCAGAGGAAGCCGCAAAAAACGAGAGAAAATATCTGGAGGATCTGAGAAGGTATATATGTGATAATACACAAAAGAATATAGTTATGCTGGTCGGAAGAAAAGTATCAGATATATCAAAGATAGCCAGATCATATGGCAATGCATGTATGCTCAGGTCGTTTCAGGGATTTCGCATAGTAAAGAGCATATATTACTATGAGGATGAAGTAAAGATATCGGCAGATGGAATAGTGCTTTGTAAAGATAGTCTGGATGAGCTGCTTAGGACAGTGGAACAGAACAATCATGTTGAGATAAGAAATGCAGTTGCCACATTTTATGATGAGATGTCCAGCATGGGTATGAATGGGGAAAGCATGAACTTAAATATCAATTATCTGTTGTTTCAGTTTATACACCTGGCAAGTGAGCAGGATGATAATGTAAATCAGCAGGAGATTTTGCGACTCATAAGTGAGAGCAGCTTTAAGACCGGTATTGAGAGGGAAGCCGTGCACATATGACCAGATTTTGCTGTGAGTATGGTGATTATCTGTCGCAGCTTAGAAAAAATGTGTCAAGAGGTGTGATCGGCATGGTAGAAAAGGAAGTAAGAGACAATTATGCCACGAACATCACGCTTAAGAGCCGAGTGAGAAGTATTATGTAAACAGTGCATACTTAGGGCAGCTTTTCAGAAAAAATACGGACAGTCCTTTAAGGATTATCTGAACAATTACAGGATGGAACGTGCGGCAGAGCTTCTGCTTAGGACTGATAAGAAGATAATACAGATAGCAGAGGAAGTCGGATATCATGATATGGATTATTTTGTGAACAGGTTTATACAGGTAAAAGGCTGCACACCGGCGCGTTTCAGACGGCAGATGCAAAGTGGAGAATAATATATATTACTGCAAAACAGGGTAAATTATAGTTTTTCTAGAAACTATAGTTTACCCTGTTTTTGACTATAGTTACTCCGATTGTTTGAAAACTTAAAAAGTATAAAATTAAGTTATCAAAAGGGAGGACATTACAATATGAGAAGAAAAAAAATTGTAAGCATGCTGCTTGTGGCTACTATGGCAGCAACAATGTTTGCCGGATGTGGTAATGATAGTGGCAAAAAAGGTAGCTCGAGGTGTGAAAGAGTTTGATGCATTCTTTGCTGTACCGGGATCTGAAATCAATGATGATAATGAAATCCAGAAGATCATCGAGGAAAAGACAGGTGTAAGGGTAAAGGAAACCTGGCTTACCGGACAGACAGCAGATGAGGCAGTCGGAACAATGATCGCAGGTGGCGAGTATCCTGATTTCATTGAAGGTGCAAGTGGACAGAAGCAGTTATATGAAGCAGGTGCACTTGTTCCACTGGATGACTACATCGAGAAATATCCAAACATCAAAAATCTTTTCACAGAACTTGAGTGGGAAAAACTTCGTCAGGATGACGGACATATCTACTGGATACCACAGTTTAGCTGCATAAAGGGAGACGAGAAAGTCTGCACACACAATGACGAGGCATTCTGGATCCAGGCAAGAGTACTTAAATGGGCTAACTATCCGCAGATCAAGACACTGGATCAGTATTTTGACCTCATCGAGAAATATAATGAAGCAAATCCAACAATGGCTGATGGAACAGAAAATATTCCATATACAATCCTTTGTGAGGATTGGAGATATTTCTGTCTTGAGAATGCACCACAGTTCCTTGACGGATATCCAAACGATGGATCATGTATGGTAGATCCTGATACAAAGAAAATACTTGACTATAATACATCTGATACAGCAGTTAAATATTTCAAGAAGCTCAATGAAGAGTATAATAAGGGAATTGTAGATCCTGAGTCATTCACACAGACATATGATGAATATATCTCTAAGCTTTCTACAGGACGTGTACTTGGAATGATTGACCAGTGGTGGGATTTCGCTTACACAGCAGGCGATGCCATCAAGCAGGCAGGACTGGATGCACAGGGATGCGATTACATTCCGGTACCTGTAACAATCGACGGCCGTGACAATCAGTGGCACAATGCAGGCGGCGCTTTCAACGAGTCAACAGGTCTTGCTGTTACAACATCCTGTGATGATGTAGATGCGGCCATGAAGTTTGTAAATGATCTTCTTGATCAGGATATCCACAATCTCAGATTCTGGGGTGTCAAGGGTACTGACTATGAAGTAGATGAGAACGGTGAATTCTACAGAACAGCAGATGAGAGAAAGCAGGCTTCTGATACAGCATACAAGGCTTCTCATTTATGCTCATACTCATACTTCCCACAGTACAATGGAACAAGTGATGATGGAATCAATGCCAACAAACCTGATGGACAGGCAAGAGAGTTCTATGATGGTCTTAACAGTGATGTACAAGAAGCTTTCGATGCCTATGGTGTTAAGACATACGTTGAAATGCTTGGAACAAACAATGCACCTGGAGATTGGTATCCGATGTGGTCATATTCTAACAACTTTAACACAAGCACTCCTGGTGGAGTAGCCTGGACAAAGATTGGCGAAGTTAAGCATGAGCAGCTTCCACAGGTTGTTATGGCAAAAACTTTGACAAAGCATGGGATACATACATGGATGCATACAATGCATGCAATCCACAGGATTTCCTGGATGAATTACAGACTGAGCTTGATAAAAGATTAGAGCAGGCTGCTAAGTTCAAATAAAGCTTAAATGAAATTTAAGGCAGGCAGATGTAATAGCGTTTTATCTGCCTGCTGCCTTTTAAGGAGTGGTGTCATGTCATTAACGAGAGAAAATAAAAAGAAAAGGTCAGAGAACCTAGAACAAAAATTACATGGAAAGAAGTCAAACGCCAGAAAGTGCTGCTGTTCTGGGCAGCAATAATGGTGGCATATGGAGTCGTATTCTATTATCTGCCGCTCGCTGGCTGGGCAATGGCATTTCAGGATTACAAACCAAGACTTGGTATATTTCATTCTGCACTTGTTGGATTGGACAAATTCAAGATGCTGTTCTCGGATATGACATTTATCCGTGTTATAAGAAATACACTCGCAATGGGCGTTATCAATCTGGTTGTAACTTTTGTCACAGCCATAGCATTTGCAATCTTACTTAATGAGATTGCATCAAAGGGTGGAAAGAAAGTAGTACAGACTATATCATATCTTCCACATTTCCTTTCATGGATCATTGTAACAGGTATTTTACACGATATGCTTTCAGGAACAGGTATTGTAAATGAGTTCCTTGTAAATATGCATATTATAGACCAACCGATAAACTTTTCGCACATACGGGATATTTCTGGCCGATAGTAGCATTTGCAAATGTATGGAAAGAAACAGGATGGAATGCAATCATATATCTTGCAGCCATTACATCAATAGATCCTTCACTTTACGAAGCAGCATCTATTGATGGAGCGGGACGCTGGGCAAAGATCAAGTATGTAACACTGCCGGGAATCAAACCAACTATCATAATCCTTCTTCTTATGAATGTAGGTAATGTTTTAAATGCAGGATTTGAGATACAGTATCTCTTAGGAAACGGTCTGATACAGAAAGTATCACAGACGATTGATATTTATGTATTGAAATGGGGCATCAGCCAGGGAGATTATGCAATAGGTACTGCAGCAGGTATTTTCAAGAGTGTGGTAAGTATAATTCTTATATTTATTGCAAATAAAATTGCCAAACATAATGGTGAAGAGCAGTTGTTTTAAGGAGGTCTTGTACGATGGCAGATATAACAGCAGGCTCTGTAAAGAGCAAAAAGAAAAAGAAGATAAGTATATTTCCAATTGTAAATTGCATCATTATGGTATTGTTTTTGATCATAACGCTTTATCCGGTGCTTAATACACTTGCGATATCGCTTAATGATGGTACAGATGCATTAAGAGGTGGAATTTACCTCTTACCAAGAAAGTTTACCTGGAAGAATTATATAACGGTTTTACAAAAAGATAATCTTATAACAGGAGCATACATTACTGTTGCCAGAACAATAATTGGAACAGTCTTAGCACTGGTGGCAAATGCAATCCTTGCTTTTATAGTCAGCAGAAAAAGATTTTTGTTCAAAAGAGGTTTATCCCTGTTTTGGGTTATCACAATGTATGTCAATGGTGGATTAATCCCTACCTTCCTCCTGTACAAGGGACTTGGGCTTACCAATAGTTTTTGGGTTTATGTAGTCCCTGGAATGGTCAGTGCGTTTAACATGCTTGTTATCAGGACCTATATGAATGGAATTCCTGACAGCTTAGAGGAATCAGCGCAGCTTGACGGTGCAGGATATACCACCATTTTTCTGAAGATTTATTCACCTCTCTGCAAACCGGTATATGCGACAGTAGCTTTATTCGTAGCAGTAGGACAGTGGAACTCATGGTTTGATGCAATGCTTTATAACCGTATGAATACAAAGCTTACTACATTACAGTATGAGCTTATGAAGCTTCTTTCAGCTGTAACAAATCAGGGAGGATCAGCAGAAACATTGAAAAATGCTGTAGGTGCAGTTACACCTACCTCAGTTCGTGCCGCAGCAACAATTATAACAATGCTTCCGATCATATGTATTTACCCGTTTTACAGAAATACTTTGTTACAGGACTTACACTTGGTGGAGTTAAAGAATAAATATTTTTTTACAGGATGCCCGGCAGGATAACTGCCGGGTGTTTTTGTGTAAATGTTTATTTGAAAGGAGAATTTTCTTCAAATCAGGAGCAAAATGAGAAAAATGGTACGTTGGCACTAAATAGTAGTGGATTATTATAAAAAAATGTTGTATAATAAAGCTACTCTAAAAACTCAAACAAAAGAAGGGGGATTTTATGAATAGTCAACAGTATAACAGAGCCAACAAACGTGTATTCCTGGCGGTAATCATAGTATTTGCATATATAGCATTTACGTTATTTGCAGCAGTTGGGACAAAAGATGCTGATATTACCAGGATAAGTATACAGCTTGTTGCGGCAATAGCAGTAATAGTAATAGCTGTAATTGCATTTATTACAAAAAGAGACAGCAGAACAGGTGCGCTTATACTTGTAAGCGCCATGACAGCAGGATATTTTATTATCGCACTGATCAATTCAACAATCGGTACATGGACATATGCCCTGCCGCTTGTTATTGCAGCGATGATATATCTGGATATAAAGATGATGATGGTGATGAACGCAGTAATAATCATATCCAGCGTCATCAGGCTTGTAATGCAGCTTGGAATAGGGGTACAGTTCTTCAGAATGATGTGATAGCAGTTTTGTACTTGTACTTGTGGGATATGCGTCAGACAGCATCACGATTCTTCTTACCCATTTCTTCGATGAAAATATGGAAGAAATCAAAGAATCTGCTATGGCACAGGTGGACAGCAATAAGAAGATGGTAATGGTTGCGGAGAATATTTCAAAGCACTTTGACGAGGCTATGACCATGTTAAATGATCTCGATGAGTCTGTTGCGGTGAGCCATAGTTCAATCCAGGAGATAGCAGACAGCACAGAGAGCACTGCGGAGGCTATCCAGAAGCAGGCAGCTATGTGTGTTGATATTCAGGGAAATACAGACAATGCAGAAAGTGGAATCAAGGCTATGATAGATGCCTCACGCCAGACTGATGAGACCGTAAAGCAGGGAGCTGATGTTGTGGAAGAACTCAAGGAGCAGGCACACAACGTGGCAGAGGCAAGCAATGTTACAGTGTCAGTTATCCAGAGTCTTACAGCTAAGGTAGAGGAAGTAAAGAGCTTTGTTGAGTCGATTATCAATATTTCTAACCAGACAAATCTGCTTGCTCTCAATGCTTCAATTGAGGCGGCCAGGGCAGGTGAAGCAGGAAAGGGCTTTGCGGTAGTAGCAGATGAAATCAGACAGCTCTCAGAGCAGACAAAGGATGCATCAGCCAATATTACAGAGATTATAAACAAGCTCAATGAGGACACAAGGCGCGCCAACGAGAGTATCGAGAACTCAGTATCATCGGTAGAGAAGCAGAATGAGCTTATCGACGATACAAGAGACAAGTTTAATGCCATGGGAGAGGCCGTTGAGCTGTTGATGAAGGATATCAATGTGGCTGAGGAGAGTATCAAAAAGATTCTTGATTCAACAACAGTCATATCAGACAATATCACACACCTTTCAGCTACCGGAGAAGAGGTTGCAGCTTCTTCAACGGAGGGACTTCGCATGGCTGATACCACAGTCGAGAGCATGGCAAAGTGCAAGAAGGTACTGGAAAATATCTATATGCTTGCGGATGACCTCAAAAACTCTGTTGAGGAGAATGAGGAAGAGCTTAGTCAGAAATTTGATTTCTAAGAGCAGTAATATGTTTTTTACGGCAGGAGCGCATTTGCTCCTGCCATTTTATATTTTTATGATAAAAATATTTACATTATTGTAATATATGATAAAATATTTCTAACACAATAACACAATGGCTACATAAACAATAGGATATATGGAGGAAGTTATGGACGATAACAATTATATGAACAATGACAACCGGTCGTCAGGCACACCGGACAATACAGGTGTATTCGGTCAGCCTTCAGAAACAGCAAATGGCTCAGACACATACAGCCAGCCGCAGGACACATACAATCAGCCGACAGACACATATAATCAGTCTGTATCCCAGCAGGAAAGTGGGAATGCATATGGACAGTCATCAGACCAGACAGGCAGCACAGACGGATATGTCAATAATCCGGGCAGTGCATATGGTTATGCAAATCAGGGTACATACAATCAGAATCCAAATGCCCAGGGTACATACAACCAGAATCCAAATGCCCAGGGCACATACAACCAGAACACATATGCTCAGGGCTCATTTAATCAGTCAGCTTACGGACAGACGCAGTAAGGCCAGCAGCCAAACGGACAGGGTGGCTACAATCAGACTGCATACGGACAGACAGCCTACAATCAGCCACAGTATGGAGCTAATCCATACAACCAGCCGCCAAAGAACAGCAATGGCTTTGGTATAGCTTCTCTGGTACTTGGAATCGCATCTATTGTACTGTTTTGTACATGCATCAATTATGTGACAGCTCTGCTTGCTATCATTTTTGGTATTATACATATCATAAAGGGCAACAACAAGGTGTTTGGTATAGTTGGTATAGCAACAGCAGCTATCTCAGTTATAGTCAGCATCATATTCTGGGTTATAGCAGGCTCAAACGTAAGCACAGATTTTGAAAAGGAGTTCATGAAGGGCTTTGATGAGGGCTATGAGTATTATAATGATGACGATTCCTATGAGGATTACGATTATGATTATGATTCTTTTGATTATGACGATTTTGATTATCAGAATTTTGAGTATGATGGCATTTATTAGAGTTAATTATTATCAAATTATTACAGAATCAATTACATCTTGACAACAGTGGCTTTTCAGTTATATACTTAAACACAGTTAGTAAAAGGCAGTGACGAAGACAGTAGAGATGGCAGGAAAGTCAAAGAGAGCCGGGGCAGGTGAGAGCCGGTATGAGTAGAGCCGTTTTGAAAATCACTTCTGAGCCGCAGGCTAAAATCGCCATACAGCGTTGCGAGAGTAGGTTCTGACGTATTCCCTACGTTACAGGGGCGGGTATGCAAGGGTATTTCCCTTAAGTACATTGTAATAGGTGGTATAGACGTATCAGGCACGCGTTCCTAATTACAGGAATGTGTGCCTTTTTTTGTGAATATTCCATAAACCGTAAATTCTAGTGGAGTAAGCCACAAGGAAGCCTCGTAAGAGTCGAATTTGAGGTGCATGTTGGGATGTTCACGAACAATATAGAATAAGGAGAGATAGTCATGTACAACAAAGTTGACACCAATATGAACTTCGTTGAACGCGAGAAGAAGACAGAGCAGTTCTGGAGAGAGAACAATATCTTCAGAAAATCTATGGAAAACAGAAAAGAAGGAGAGACATACACATTCTATGATGGACCTCCTACAGCAAACGGAAAGCCTCACATCGGACATGTTGAGACACGTACCATAAAGGATATGATTCCAAGATTCCAGACCATGAAGGGCAAATATGTGCCACGTAAAGCAGGCTGGGATACACACGGACTTCCTGTTGAGATCGAGGTGGAGAAGCTTCTCGGCCTTGACGGCAAGGATCAGATTGAGAACTACGGACTTGAGCCATTCATCAAGAAGTGTAAAGAGAGTGTGTGGAAATACAAAGGTATGTGGGAGGATTTCTCTAATACTGTAGGTTTCTGGGCTGATATGGACAATCCATACGTCACATATGACGACAATTTCATTGAGTCAGAGTGGTGGGCTCTCAAGGAAATCTGGAACAAGGGACTTCTTTACAAGGGCTTCAAGATTGTTCCTTACTGTCCTCGTTGTGGAACACCACTTTCTGCACAGGAGGTGGCACAGGGCTACAAGACAGTTAAAGAAAAATCAGCAGTAGTACGTTTTAAGGTAGTAGGAGAGGATGCATATTTCCTCGCATGGACCACAACTCCATGGACACTTCCAAGCAACGTGGCACTCTGTGTGAACCCTAATGACACATATGTAAAGGTAAAGGCTGTTGATGGCTATACATATTATATGGCAGAGGCACTTGCAGACAAGGTGCTCTCACAGCTTCTTTCAAAAGAGGACGCAGAGGCAGGCAAGAAGGCATATGAGGTGCTTGAGACATACAAAGGAAAGGACCTTGAGTACAAGGAGTATGAGCCGCTTTATGACTGTGCTAAGCAGGTTGCCGATAAGCAGGGCAAGAAGGGCTTTTTCGTGACATGTGACACATATGTTACTATGTCAGACGGTACAGGAATTGTTCATATCGCTCCTGCATTTGGTGAGGATGATGCCAATGTCGGAAGAAATTATGACCTTCCATTTGTACAGTTTGTAAACGACAAGGAGAGCTTACAGCCGAGACTCCGTTTGCCGGTATGTGGGTAAAGGATGCAGATCCTGAGGTATTAAAGGACTTAAGCGGCAGAAAGCAGCTCTTCGATGCTCCGAAATTTGAGCATGAGTATCCACACTGCTGGAGATGTGACAAGCCTCTTATCTACTATGCAAGAGAGTCATGGTACATCAAGGAGACAGCAGTAAAGGATGATCTTATCAGAAACAACAATACAGTAAACTGGATTCCTGAGTCTATCGGTTCAGGACGTTTCGGAAACTGGCTTGAGAATATACAGGATTGGGCTATTTCACGTAACCGTTACTGGGGAACCCCGCTTAACATCTGGGAGTGTGAATGCGGACACAGAGAGTGTATCGGAAGCCGTGCAGAGCTCGCCGAAAAAGCAGGAGATCCAAAGGCTGCAGAGGTAGAGCTTCACAGACCATACATCGACGCTGTGACAATCAAGTGTCCTGAGTGTGGCAAGGATATGCACCGTGTACGAGGTACTTGACTGCTGGTTTGATTCAGGAGCCATGCCATTTGCACAGCACCACTATCCATTCGAGAACAAGGAAGTATTTGAGAAGCAGTTCCCGGCCAAGTTTATCTCAGAGGCAGTTGACCAGACACGTGGATGGTTCCATTCACTCATGGCTGAGTCTACACTCCTTTCAACAAGGCCCCTTATGAGAATGTAATCGTGCTTGGACACGTACAGGATGAGAACGGTCAGAAGATGTCCAAGTCAAAGGGCAACGCTGTAGATCCGTTTGATGCACTTGAGACATACGGTGCAGATGCCATCAGATGGTATTTCTACACAGCATCAGCTCCATGGATTCCAAAGAAGTTTTCAGGAAAGCTCGTGCTTGAGGGACAGCGTAAGTTTATGGGAACACTCTGGAACACATACGCATTCTTCGTGCTTTATGCAAATATCGACAACTTTGATGCTACAAAATACAGCCTTGAGTATGATAAGCTTGCAGTAATGGACAAGTGGATTCTTTCAAAGCTCAACTCAGCAGTGGCAGGCGTGGATGAGTGCCTGTCAAACTACAAGATTCGGAGGCGGCAAAGTACCTTCGGAGTTCGTAGACGACTTAAGTAACTGGTATGTACGCCGCAGCCGTGAGCGTTTCTGGGCAAAGGGCATGGAGCAGGACAAGATAAACGCATACATGACACTTTATACAGCACTTGTCACCATATCAAAGGCGGCAGCACCTATGATTCCTTTCATGACAGAGGATATCTACAGAAATCTTGTCTGCTCTATCGACAAGAGCGCACCGGAGTCAATTCATCTGTGCGACTATCCTGTAGTTGATGAGAAGCTGATTGACAAAAAGCTCGAAGCTGATATGGATGAGGTACTAAAGGTTGTAGTACTCGGACGTGCATGCCGTAACGAGGCAAATATCAAAAACCGTCAGCCAATCGGAAAAATGTTTGTAAAGGCTCCGGAAAAACTGGATGAATTTTATGTGGATATCATCGCAGACGAGCTCAACGTAAAAGAGGTTTAGTTCACTGATGATGTATCACACTACACCACCTACAAATTCAAGCCACAGCTTAGAATAGTGGGTCCTAAGTATGGTAAATACCTTGGCCAGATTAAGGCAGTTTTAGCTGAGCTTGATGGTCATAAGGCCATGGAGGAGCTTAACAGCACCGGCTCTCTCAAGCTTGACAGCATTAGCGATGAAGTTGTATTATCTAAAGAGGATTTACTTATCGAGATGACTCAGATGGAGGGCTATGTGACACAGTCTGACAACAATATAACCGTTGTTCTTGACACCAACCTCACTCCTGAGCTTATCGAGGAAGGTTTCGTAAGAGAAATCATCAGTAAGATCCAGACAATGCGTAAGGACGCAGGCTTTGAGGTTATGGACCACATCGCTGTGACATACGAGGCAGATGAGAAGCTTTCAAATGTATTTGAAAAGTTTGGTGATGAAATCAAGACCGAGGTTCTTGCCGTATCAATTAAATCGGCGAACTTAAGGGCTATGAAAAGGATTGGAAGATTAATGGTGAGGCTGTTAAGCTTGCAGTTGAAAAACAATAATCTCTGCACGAGAGGGAGCATTAATTTGCTCCCTTTTAGTGCCATAAGGAGGAATATGATGAGAGATAATACGTTTAGCAAAAAGGTGTTTATTAAGACTGTATCAGACAATTTAAAAAATAAATATCGTAAGACTATAGATGATGCCACACAGCAGGAACTTTATCAGGCTGTATCAGAGGCCGTAAAGGATGTCATCATGGATGAGTGGATTGCCACACAGAGAGTGATGGACAAGGACGATCCAAAGGTTGTTTACTATATGTCCATGGAGTTTTGATGGGAAGAGCTCTCGGCAACAACCTTATAAACCTCTCAGCATACAAGGAGGTCAAGGAGGCTCTCAATGAGATTGGTGTGGATATCAATGCTATTGAGGACCAGGAGCCTGATCCGGCACTTGGAAACGGTGGACTCGGAAGACTGGCAGCGTGTTTCATGGATTCACTTGCCACACTTGGATATCCTGCATACGGCTGTGGAATCAGATACAGATATGGTATGTTCAAGCAGCAGATTTCAGACGGCTTCCAGATTGAGGTGCCTGACAACTGGCTCAAGGACGGATATCCATTCGAGCTTCGTCGTCCGAGTACTGCTATGAGGTCAAGTTTGGAGGATATGTGCAGGAGAGCACAGATGAAAACGGAGAGCTTCATTTCGAGCAGAAGGACTATCAGTCGGTGCTTGCAGTGCCTTATGATATGCCTATAGTCGGTTATGACAACAATGTGGTCAATTCTCTCATGATATGGGATGCAGAGCCAAAAACGGCTTCTCGCTCGAGTCCTTTGACCAGGGTGACTACGACAAGGCAGTGGAGCAGGAAAATCTTGCAAGAAACCTTGTTGAGGTGCTCTATCCAAACGATAACCATGTAAAGGGCAAGGAGCTTCGCTTAAAGCAGCAGTATTTCTTTGTATCAGCAAGCATCCAGCGTGCACTTGCAAGGTTTAAAAAGCATCACAGCGATTTAAAAGATCTTCCGAATAAGGTCGTTTTCCAGATGAACGATACTCACCCTACAGTTGCAGTCGCAGAGCTTATGAGAATCCTTGTGGACGAGGAACATCTGTCATGGGATGATGCATGGGATATCACTACAAGATGTGTAGCCTACACTAACCATACAATCATGGCTGAGGCGCTTGAGAAGTGGCCAATTGAGATATTCCAGAGACTGCTTCCTCGTGTATACCAGATTGTTGACGAGATAAACAGAAGATTTGTGATGCAGATTAATGAGAGATATCCTGGCAATGAGGACAAGGTAAGAAAGATGGCTATCCTCTATGACGGACAGGTCAAGATGGCAAATATGGCTATCGTTGCAGGCTATTCTGTAAACGGTGTTGCAAAGCTTCACACGGAGATACTTAAGAATCAGGAGCTTCATGATTTCTATGAGATGTTCCCGAGAAGTTCAATAACAAGACAAACGGAATCACACAGCGTAGATTCTTAGCACATGCAAATCCACTCCTTGCAGACTGGGCAACAAAAAAGGTAGGAGCCGGCTGGATTACAGATCTTACAATGCTTTCAAAGCTCAAGGCTTATGCGGACAGCACTGTTGCACAGCAGGAGTTTGCTGAGATTAAGAGAGCAAACAAGGTGCGTTTAGCAAAGTATATCAAGGAGCACAATGGTATTGATGTAAATCCGGATTCTATCTTTGATGTGCAGGTTAAGAGACTTCACGAGTACAAGAGACAGCTCATGAACATCCTTCATGTGATGTATCTGTACAACAAGATTAAGGAAAATCCGTCTATGGATTTCTATCCTAGAACATTCATTTTTGGAGCAAAGGCAGCAGCAGGCTACAGAAATGCAAAGAAAACAATAAAGCTCATCAACAGTGTGGCTGATGTGATAAATAACGATGCTTCTATTGGCGGCAAGCTCAAGGTAGTATTTATCGAGGATTACAAGGTATCCAATGCCGAGATTATTTTTGCGGCAGCAGATGTCAGCGAGCAGATTTCCACAGCAAGCAAGGAGGCATCCGGAACAGGAAACATGAAGTTTATGCTCAATGGAGCGCTCACTATCGGAACTATGGATGGTGCCAATGTCGAGATGTTCGATGAGGTAGGGGCTGACAACATGTTTATCTTTGGAATGAGCTCTGATGAGGTCATCTCACACGAGAACAGACATGACTACAATCCTGTTGATGTATATAATAACGATGCCGAGCTAAGAAAGGTAGTAAACCAGCTTGTAGACGGCACATATTCACCAAATGACCATGAGCTTTTGGAGCTTTACAACTCACTGCTCAATCCACAGCAGGGACAGGTGGCTGACCGCTACTTTATCCTCGCAGACTTCCGCTCATATGCAAATGCACAGCAGAAGATTAATGATTATTACAAGAACAAGAGCGCATGGAGAAAGAGTGCACTGCTCAATATCGCACATGTAGGAAAGTTCTCTTCAGACAGAACAATCCAGGAATATGTGGACGATATCTGGCATCTTGACAGAATTACCGTAAATATGGCAGTAGTATAGGATTTTGAAAAAAGTTATCGCAAAGTCTGGTATCAGTGGAAGCACGCTTAAGCTTATAGCCATTTTTACCATGCTTATAGACCATATTGCGGCATCGGTTATTCTTCAGATGATAAATAACGGGATAGGTGGACAAACGCTTATTGATATCTACTGGGTCATGCGTTCTATAGGGCGCATGGCCTTTCCTGTTTTCTGCTTCCTGCTTGTGGAGGGCTTCAAATATACACACAGCAGGGAAAAATATGCTGCGAGGATGTTTATATTCGCGCTTATCTCTGAGATACCGTTTGACCTTGCAATAAACAATACAGTGCTCGAATTTAAGAGCAACAATGTGTTTTTTACACTGCTTTTAGGCTTGCTTGCCATCACAGTGCTTGATTGGCTTAAGTCGGTCGATAAAATAGAAAAGGCATCCTCTGCAGTCAAGTGGTTTTGTCACACTGATCGGTGTATAGTAATGGTATCAGTAGTGCTTGTTATGATGATTATTGCAGAGTTTGTGCTTTGCTGTGATTATGGTGCGGCGGGTGTAGGGTGCATTGTCATGATGTACCTGCTTTCTTCAAACCGGGATGTTGCATTTGCCGTGGCAGTCATACTGCTTGGACTTTTCTCAGGTACCATAGAGTTTTTTGCACTGTTTATGCTTATACCGCTTCGCTATTACAATGGAAAAAGAGGCATTTCACTAAAATATGTCTTTTACGCCTTTTACCCGGTGCATCTTTTTGTACTGTATCTGATATGCAGGCTTGCTATGGCTGCTGTTCACACCTAACAGAGTGACAGACAACGATTAAAATGGGGAATAGATGAAAAAGCTTTTAAAAATCATACCGGCACTTGTGTTTGCTGCCTGTTGCTTTATGTTCGCTGCAAAATGCTTAAAGGCAGGAGGGTTTACAGGTGCTATAGCTGATTTTCCTACAGCTATACACAGGGCAGTAAAGGGGCAAATGCAGACCACAACAGACTATTTAAACGGCGAACAGACAGAGTACGATGAGTCAGTATTTACAGGGGAATATCACTACTACTACGAGAAGCTGTCAGATGATGACAAGCTTATTTACAGGCAGATTTATGCGATGATGCAAAAGCGCATGGATGGAATTTCGTTAAATACTACAGACACTGACAACGTAAGCCGTATACAGCAGTTTGTGCTGCTGGACAATCCACAGTTTTTCTACATAGAAAAGAGTCAGTATACTGTGAGAAACAGCATCATTTTTCGCCTGTATACAATATGTCTGAGTCTGATATCGACAACGCAATAAGTACGATTTCAGGCTATGTGTCAGCCTGTATGGCAGGTATCGATGAAGGTGCATCGGATTATGACAAGGCTGTGCATTTCTATGAATATGTGATAGAGCATGCCGAGTATGAGGAAAATTCTCCTCACAACCAGGATATGTACTCAGCAGTGCTTGGAAGGACGGTCTGTCAGGGCTATGCGATGATGTTTAAGTATCTGTGTGACCGGGCCGGTATCAGCTCACTTATTGTGACAGGCACCACATCTGATGCAAACCACGCCTGGAATATGGTATATCTGGACGGTGCGTGGTGTGCAGTGGACTGTACCTACGGTGATGGTGATTATCTGGGAAAGGGCATATCATACAGCTGGTTCGGAGTGCCGCTTGATGTGGTAAAGCTTACACGTACATTGGACAATGAGGATATGCTGCCGCAGGAAGCGTCAGTGGAGGATGACTATTATTACAGGAATGGGCTGTATTTTACATCCTACGACCTTAAAGTCTTACAGGGCATGACAACGTCATCTAACTATATCACGTTCAAGTTTTCGGACAGAGAAACCTATGATACTGCATGTCACAGTCTTTTGAGAAGGGTGACTACAAATATCTCATACCGACGGCAAGAGGCGGCACTATCACATATATGCAGGAGCCCAATTCGCTTGCGGTGTTTATACACATAGAGCTGGGAAGCTGATAAACTTGAGGAGATAGCCGCACACCCCATGAAGGGCGGGCGCTGATACAAAAATAAAGAAAGAGGAATCCAAATGTCATTTTGTCATCTTCACACCCATACAGAGTACAGCCTGCTCGATGGGTCAAACAAGATAAAAGAATATGTAAAGCGCGTCAAGGAGCTTGGCATGAACTCTGCCGCAATCACAGACCATGGCAATATGTACGGTGTGGTGGAGTTTTACAAGACGGCAAAGGCAAATGATATCAATCCGGTCATAGGCTGCGAGGTATATGTGGCACCAAATTCGCGCTTTGACAGGGAGACAAGCCACGGTGATGACAGGTATTATCATCTGATTCTGCTTGCTGAAAATAATACAGGCTATGCCAATCTCATGAAGATAGTGTCAATAGGCTTCACAGAGGGCTATTATTACAGGCCGAGAGTGGATTTTGAGACGCTTGAGAAATATCACGAGGGGCTTATATGCCTGTCTGCCTGTCTGGCAGGAGAAATCCCCAGATACATCGTAAGAGGCTTTTATGACGAGGCGAAGGAGATTGCGAGGAAGTATCAGGACTGCTTTGGAAAAGACAACTTCTTCCTGGAGCTGCAGGACCATGGCATTGATGACCAGAAGCTTGTGAATCAGCAGCTTCTTAGGATGAGCAAGGAGCTTGAAATAGGGTTAGTGTGTACTAATGATGTTCACTACACCTATGAGTCCGATGCGGAGGCACATGATGTGCTTTTGTGCATCCAGACCGGGAAAAAGGTGTCTGACGAGGACAGGATGCGCTATGATGGCGGACAGTTTTTCGTAAAGAGCGAAGAGCAGATGAGAGCGCTTTTCCCATATGCCACAGAGGCTATTGAGAATACGCAGAAAATTGCCGACAGATGCAATGTGACACTTGAGTTTGGCAATTACAAGATTCCAAAGTATGAGGTGCCAGAGGGTTATGATAGTGCCGAAGCCTTCCTTACAGAGCTTTGCGAGAAGGGCTTTAGGGAGAAATACATAGGCTGTGGCGAGTACAGTGCAAAGGAGCTTAAAAAGATACATGCAGATATGGACTATGAGCTTGGTATCATAAAGACCATGGGCTTTATAGAGTATATCCTTATCGTGTGGGATTATATCAACTGGTGCCGCACGCACGACTGCTGGGTAGGTCCGGGACGAGGCTCGGCGGCGGGAAGCAGGGTGTGCTATTGTACCGGAATCACGGATATTGATCCGGTTAAATACAATCTGCTTTTTGAAAGATTTCTTAACCCTGAGCGAGTTTCCATGCCTGATATCGATGTGGATTTCGAGTATGCGGAGAGATATCGCGCCATAGAGTATGTTCAGCAGAAGTACGGACACGATTCTGTAACACAGATAGTCACCTTTGGTACGATGGCGGCAAGAGGTGTCATAAAATCAGTCGGAAAGGCGCTGGATTTCCCATATGCAGAGACTGACAGGCTTGCAAAGATGGTGCCTCAGGAGCTTAATATCACGATTGACAAGGCTCTTCAGATGAACCCGGAGTTTAAGGGCATTTACGACAGTGATGCGAGAGTGCATGAAATGATAGATATGGCAAAAAGGCTTGAGGGACTGCCAAACCACACGTCCGTGCATGCAGCAGGTGTGGTAATCTATCCGGGTGTGGCGAGTGATTATGTGCCTCTTGGAAGGGCAAACGACGGAAGCCCTACCGCAGAGTACAACATGGTACAGCTCGAGGAGCTTGGCCTTTTAAAGATGGATTTTCTGGGGCTTCGTACACTCACGGTGCTAAAGGATTCTGTGAAGAATATCAAGGCATCAAGGGGCATTGATGTGGATATCGACCATATTGATTTCAACGATAAGGGCACACTTGACTTTATCGGAACAGGAAAGACGGAAGGGTATTCCAGCTGGAGTCTGCCGGTATGCAAAGCTTCATGAAGGAACTCAGTCCACAGAGCTTTGAGGACATCGTGGCCGGTATTTCGCTTTACCGTCCGGGTCCTATGGATTTCATTCCCAACTATATAAAGGGCAAGAACAATCCAAAGGAGATAAGCTATGTGACACCTGAGCTTGAGAGTATTTTAGAGCCGACCTACGGCTGTATAGTATACCAGGAGCAGGTCATGCAGATAGTGCAGAAGCTCGCAGGCTATACAATGGGTCGCGGACAACATCCGCCGTGCAATGAGTAAGAAGAAGCAGTATGTCATTGACGCAGAGCGCCAGAGCTTTGTGTACGGAGACGAGGAGCGCGGTATAAAGGGCTGTGTGGCAAACGGCATAGATGAAAAGGCTGCCAACAGCATATACGATTCGATGGTTGATTTTGCTAAGTATGCGTTTAACAAATCACATGCAGCCGCGTATGCAAAAATCAGTGTTCAGACTGCATGGCTCAAAAATTACTATCCGGTCGAATTTATGGCAGCGCTCATGACTTCCGTTATAGACAATTCAGCCAAGGCGGCGCAGTATCTTTACAGCTGTCGTGATATGGGTATTAAGGTGCTTCCGCCTGATATCAACTGTGGACAGGGCGAGTTTACCGCAGAGGGTGACCATGTCAGATATGGCATGTACGCCATCAAATCTCTGGGCAGGCCGGTAATAGACCAGATAATCGAGGAGCGGGAAAGTGGCGGCAGATACCGCACACTCTCAGATTTTATCGAGAGAACCTGCCAGAAGGAGCTTATCAACAAGCGTGCGATTGAGAATCTGATAAAGGCGGGAGCGTGCGATTCACTCGACGGCACGAGAAAGCAGATGGCAATGGTGTATGCATCGATTGTGGACAGGGTGCAGCATGACAAAAAGTCAACAATGGCAGGGCAGATGAGTTTGTTTGACCTGGTCTCAGATGAGGATAGGCAGTCATTTGAGCTTAAGTATCCAAATGTTGGTGAATATGACGCTGAGGAAGCCCTGGCCTATGAAAAGAGGTGCTTGGCATCTATTTAAGCGGACACCCTCTGGAAAAATATGCAGCTACCCTAAAGAAAAACATCACAGCAAATGCGATAGATTTTGTGCTTGAAGAGGAGAGCGGTGCCGTAAAGATAGAGGACAATGCGCACGTGGTAATCGGAGGCATGATAGCTGCAAAGACGATTAAGTTTACCAAGTACAATCAGGCCATGGCTTTTATCACGATAGAGGACCTGACAGGAACTGTTGAGGTAATTATTTTCCGAGAGATTACGAGCGCTACCAGAGATATTTACAGGACGATGCTAAAATATTTGTTATCGGACATGCGACAGTCGAGGATGAGCAGAACGGCAAGATAATCTGCGAGAAAATCATACCGTTTGATGAGATTCCGAAGCAGCTATGGCTCAGATTTGATACGATGGAGGACTATAAGAAAAATGAGAGCAGGCTTCTTGAGACAATCCGTGAATCTGACGGAGGAGATGAAGTCATAATTTACATCGCAGATACAAAGCAGATGAAAAAACTTGGCAGAAATTATTCCGTAAAAGCAAATAATGAGCTCATGGAGCAGCTTTTGGAATTTTTAGACAAAGAAAATGCGAAAATTGTTGAAAAGAATATTGAAAAAATATGCTAAAACAAGTACAATAGATTGGGATTAGAATAAATGATAATTTTTTAACATATGGAGGTTATACCAATGGCAAAAGAGATTAACACAATAGGTGTACTTACAAGTGGTGGTGACGCACCGGGAATGAACGCAGCGATTCGTGCCGTTGTTCGTCAGGCTCTCTCAAAGGGCAAGAAGGTTAAAGGAATCAAGAGAGGATACGCAGGTCTGTTAAATGAAGAAATCGTGGATATGGATTCAAAGAGCGTTTCAGACACAATCTCACGCGGTGGTACAATCTTACAGACAGCCAGATGTAAGGAGTTCGTTACAGCAGAGGGACAGCAGAAGGGCGCTGAAATCTGTAAGAAGCATGGTATCGATGCTATCGTAGTTATCGGTGGTGACGGATCTTTCCAGGGTGCGCAGAAGCTTGCTGCACTTGGCATCAATACAATCGGTCTTCCAGGCACAATCGACCTTGATATCGCATGTACTGATTACACAATCGGTTTTGATACAGCCTGCAACACAGCTATGGAGGCTATTGACAAGGTACGTGATACATCCACATCCCATGAGAGATGCAGTATCATCGAGGTTATGGGACGTGGAGCAGGATACATTGCATTATGGTGTGGTCTTGCAAACGGCGCTGAGGAAATATTACTTCGAGAAGTATGACAACAACCTTGAGGCACTCATCGAGAGAGTAGCTCACGAAAGAGAGCTCGGTAAGCAGCATTACATCATCATCAATGCTGAGGGCGTAGGACATTCACAGGAGATGGCTAAGGAAATCGAGGCTGCTACAGGCATCGAGACACGAGCAACTATCCTTGGACATATGCAAAGAGGTGGAAGCCCTTCATGCAAGGACCGTGTATACGCTACAATCATGGGCGCTATGGCAGTTGATTTACTCTGCGAGGGCAAGTCAAACAGAGTTATTGCCCACAAGGATGGCAATTTCGTAGATTTCGATATCGACGAGGCACTTGCTATGAAGAAGAGTGTAGACGAGTACATGTACGATATCTCTAAATCTCTGGTTTAGTATCTAATATAGTTACGATAAATATGAATGCCCTTGTATCCGGCACATCAAATGCAGGTAATTGCGTGCATGTGCCGGTGCAGGGCATTTATGCATTCGGAGAAAGACGAATGTTAATCATAAATGAGGGGCAAAATACTTTTGACCCTCATATCATCAATATAGAAAGAGAAGAAAATGATTACAAGTGCATCAAACAAAAGCATAAAAAATGTGCAGGCTCTTTTAAGCAAGGCAAAGGAGCGGAAAAAGCAGGGCGTATTCGTGGTTGAGGGTCCAAAGATGAGCTTTGAGGCGCCATATGACTGGGTAAGTGCCGTATATATGTCTGAGTCATTTTTAATGATGACAGGTTTAAGGAAGAGAAGAAGCGTTTCCTTGACAAAACAGAAATAGTGAGTGACGCGGTGTTTAAGAGCATGTCTGACACGCAGACTCCGCAGGGTGTGCTTGCTATAGTAAAGATGCCGCACTATGAGATAGATGAACTTTTTAAGGGCGACAAGACAGAGCTTCTTGTGCTTGAGAGTATACAGGATCCGGGAAACTTAGGCACTATGATCCGTACCGGTGAGGGTGCAGGTGTAAGCGGCATTATAATGAATCGCACAACAGTGGACATTTTTAATCCAAAGACTGTGCGCTCAACCATGGGCTCACTCTACCGTGTGCCGTTTTACATCACAGATGACCTTCCGGAGACTATAGAGTATGCAAAGTCAAAGGGAGTTTCTCTCTACGCAGCTCATTTAAAGGGTAAGTGCTCTTATGACAGACCGGACTACACCGGAGCCTGTGGCTTTATGATAGGAAATGAGGGCAATGGATTATCAGATGAGATAGCTGACATGGCGGACACATATATCCGCATCCCTATGGAGGGAGCTGTGGAGTCGCTTAATGCCGCAATATCAGCCACTTTGCTCATGTATGAGTGCAATCGTCAGAGAAGGCTTTTGGGAGAATAATATGCGTATTTGGTTTAAGATTTATACTGACACGCACCTGATGCGTGATATTACAATAGAAAATGACAGTGACGACACACGTACACACAAGATTTTTAAGGCACTTGAGGATGCCTGCCTTGCTTTTGACCTGGGAAAGCCCATCTGGCTTGACAGCAACGTAAGTGATTTTAAGAGGCATGGAAAGACCCGCTTTACGAAGGACAATTTTGTGGAGGACATCGACTTTGATTTTCTCGAGATGCACATCATAGAGGAGGATTGATGCCTCATTATGGATATGATGAGTTATTATTGATATAAGGACGGTCCGCACACTGCAGGCACAGCACACACGTACTCGTAAGCTACGCTACGCCATTAAGAATCTGTAGGAATTATGCCTTTTGGTTTTCGATGCTTGACGAAACCGGCTTTTATGCGCCGTCCATGGCGCATAACGCCTTGCCCCGGCGTCCATGCCGGTGCATTTCTGGTTGTGAAGCATAATTCAACAGATTCTAAATAGCTTCGCTATGCGCTTACGAGAGAGTACGTGTGTGCCGCTGTGCCTGCAGCGTGCGGACCTGTGCACATACAAAATAAGCAACATATAAAATAACAAGAATAAAAATATATAAATAATAGGTATAATTTGCCAATTATGCGAATAAATATGCTATAATCGATTAAAAGAGTCTGATAAACATACAGGCGAATAGATCACAGGGAGGTTTTTAATGGAACAAGAGTTTGCGGAGGGCATCGATAGCTGGGAGACTATGATGTTTTTATACAATTCTGCACTGAAAGAGGTCAATACTAAGCTCGAGATACTAAATGACGAGTTTGTTCACATACATAATTACAATCCGATAGAGTACATAAAGTCGCGTATCAAGACTCCTGAAAGCATAGTTAAGAAGCTCAAAAGGGTGGCTACGATAGCACCATAGAGAATATGGTCACATATGTAAAAGACATAGCGGGCATCAGAATCGTGTGCTCGTTCACATCTGATATATACCGGCTTGCTGAGATGATTGGCAGGCAGAATGATTTGACCGTCATATCGGTAAAGGACTATATGAAGCATCCGAAGGCGAGCGGCTACAAGAGCTACCACATGATTGTTTCGGTGCCTATTTTTCTTTCAAACAAGGTGGAGGACACAAAGGTTGAGATACAGATTCGTACAATAGCTATGGATTTCTGGGCAAGCCTTGAGCACAAGATATATTACAAGTTCGAGGGCAATGCACCTGAGTATATCAGCCGCGATCTGCGCGAGTGTGCAGGTATCGTAGGACAGCTTGATGCAAAGATGCTTTCGCTCAATGAGGCAATCCTTGAGGCCAAGGAGAAGCAGGAGCATGAGAGGGAGGAGAAAATACGAGAAGATGAACATCATTAATGTCGAAAATATAACAAAGTCATATACTGGAAGGAAGCTTTTTCTAAAGCTTCCTTTTATGTGCAAGAAAATGAAAAATCGGTATCATAGGTATAAATGGTACAGGAAAGTCTACACTTTTAAAGATTGTAGCTGGTGATGAAGAGCCGGATGAGGGAACTGTCACCACAGCAAATCATATAGTGATAAACTATCTGCCGCAGAATCCGGAGTTTGACCCGGACGAGACAGCTCTTGAGCATGTGATGAGCCGTGTGGTTACCTCGCAGCTGGATGAGGACATGCGCTGGAGCATAGAAAGTGATGCAAAGTCGCTTCTTATGAAGCTTGATATCACAGATATGGCGCAAAAGACCGGTGAGCTCGGAGGACAGAGAAAGAGGCTTGCGCTTGCAACAGTCGTGCTTAAGCCGTGTGATGTGCTCATACTTGACGAGCCGACCAACCACTTAGACTACGAGATGGTGGAGTGGCTTGAGGATTATCTGCGCCGTTTCGGGGTGCAATCATCATGATCACGCATGACCGCTATTTTCTAGACAGTGTCTGCAACAGAATCGTGGAGGTGGACAAGGGACAGACCTACAGCTATGATACAAACTACTCGGGCTTTCTTGAGCTTAAGGCAGCCAGAGAGGAGAGCGAGAGGGCAAGTGAGCGCAAGCGTCAGTCCATCCTTAGAAAAGAAATAGAGTGGATGCAGCGCGGCGCAAGAGCTCGTTCCACAAAGCAGAAGGCACACATCCAAAGATATGAGGCTTTACGCGATCAGAAAGGTCCACAGACAGACGCAAGGGTTGAGCTTTCATCGGTTTCATCGCGTATGGGAAGGACAACCATAGAGCTTCATGATATTTCAAAGGCGTACGGAGATATCGTCTGTGTAAAGGATTTCACGTATATTTTCCTGAAAAATGATCGTATCGGCTTTGTCGGCAAAAACGGCTGTGGAAAGTCCACACTTATGAAGATAATCGCCGGTTTTATCGAGCCTGATTCGTGAGGTAGAGATAGGACAGACGATAAAGATAGGATATTTCGGTCAGGAAGTGGATATAGATCCTGAGCTTCGAGTGATAGACTACGTGAAAGAAGCTGCAGAGTTTGTGCGCACGGCAGACGGACTTGTGTCAGCATCTGCCATGCTTGAGCGGTTTTATTCCCGCCGGAGCAGCAGTACAGCCCGGTAGGCAAGCTCTCGGGAGAGAAGAGAAGACTCTATCTGCTTCGTGTGCTGATGAGCGCACCGAATGTACTGATACTTGACGAGCCGACCAATGACCTGGATGTCGAGACACTGGCTATTTTAGAGGATTATCTGGATGGCTATGACGGAATAGTCATCACGGTATCCCATGACAGGTATTTCCTTGACAGGATTGCAAAGCGTATTTTTGCATTTGAGGGAGCCGGAAAAATCGTACAGTATGAGGGCGGATACACCGACTATATGAATAAACGCCCACATCCTGCATCAGGAAAAACCGTATCGGAAAATGCAGCATCTGTGGCAGGAGCACAGGAAAATACTGTATCAGATGGTACAGACTCAAAAGAAGCCCGGAAGAAGAAATCCATGGAAACCTGGGGCATGAGAAAAAGCTCAAATTTACCTACAAAGAGCAAAAGAGTACGAGACGATAGAGGCTGACATAGAAAAGCTGGAAAACAGGCTTTCTGAGATAGATGATGAGATGGTAAAGAATGCCACTAACTTTGGTAAGTTAAACGAACTCACAAAGGAAAAGGAAGACCTCGAGGGGCAACTGATGGAGAAAATGGAGCGTTGGGAGTATCTCGAGGATCTGGCGCAGAAAATTGCAAATTTGACATAGTTCAAGTAATTCATTTTTCTTAGGCTTCAACAGATTAAACAAACTCTGCGGTATGCCAAACCCGAATATGATACCGAGCACGATGGCACCCGCCACCTCAAAGGTTTCAATACCCTTTGAGGAAGAAAGTGCTCTGTCATTCGTAAAAAGATAATATGCCGTGTAAAAAATTCCTGCTCCGGGCACAAGAGGAAAGATACCGGAAAGCAGATAAACTGTCACAGGCATAGAGCGTGCCGCAGCAAAAATGCGCGCCATTATCGTAAGGCACAGTGTCGCGATAAGCGATGGAAACACAACACCCATATCAAACTGAACCATTATATAGTAGATGATCCAGCCAAGTGCTCCTGTAAAGCCGCAGTAAAACAGCTCTTTCTTTGGAGCAGAAAAAATAACCGCAAACGATAATGTGGCAAAGAGAGCCACAATAAATTGTATTATAAACTCCATAGCTTAAATCCCTCCAATATATTTCATCACAACAAATGGCAGACATGCTCCCACAGCAACACACACGGCTGTAATCAGTGCATAGAGCAGATGTATTGTACCGGACAGATAATCCCGTTATATATATCCCTGATAGATGTTGTAAATGCTATTCCCGGAACAAGTGGCATGATAGCGCCTATAATGATTTTATCAGGTAAAAGAGAAAGCCCTGTAAGTGTACTTGCGGTGGCAAGCAGTGTCACAAAAAGACTGGCAAGGATATTGGTTATAATCCTTGTGAACTTATATTTTTTAAGACCAAACAAAAGCACCTGCTCCAGTGAGCCTATAACAAATGCAAAAACGAAGTCAAGCCAGCTTCCGCCAAAAAGATAGCAAAAGCAGGCACTTCCGAGCCCACAGAAGAAAATCTGTGCGCTTTTTTTGTAATTAGGGATATTTTGCACTGCTCAAGCCTGTCCCATGAGTCAATCAGGGATATTTTCTGGTCACATATGTCCCTTGCGAGCTGGTTTAACGCGCTGATCTTTGCCAGATTGACAGCACCAAGGGGGACGTGGCGCACGATGCTGCAGGCATCCTCCTTGTTCTCATTTGCACTTGCAAATATTCCGTTTGACAGCACATATACGTCAAATTCTTCCACCTCATATGAACTTAGTATATGAACCACAGTGTCTTCCACTCTGTAGATTTCTGCACCGTTTCTGAGCATACAGTCGCCAATTTCCACGGCGAGAGTCAGTATTTCCTTAGTGTATGCCATTTGTTACCTCACTCTTTAGATTAATTATATTTATTTTATGATGTTTGCACGAAAAAAACAATATATCGCACGAAAAATATTGATTCAATTACATGTGTGTATTTTGTGTATAAAATCAAAATAAATGGAAATTATATACATATGAATATTAATCGAAGGGAGCATGAAAATGCCGGAGCATACTGATACCTCAAAAGAAAAAATTCTCGTGTATATACGCGCAGAAAAGCAGAAAACACTTCACCGCAGGCAGGTCTGCATCAATGACATAGCAAGTGTGTATTGTAAATATTCACGCTATGAGGGACAGATAAAGGGAATGATCGTGGATAAGATACGCGGTAAAAAGAGCGTGATATCTGTAATGAAAATAATAGAGCAAATCACGGAAAGCTATGATGATGCACAGGTTATAAGCATTGGTGAGCCGGAGGTACTTGTAGAGTATGACGACAACAGCAAAAATAAGATTCTTGAAGCACTAAAGGTTGCAGCGGTGTGTATACTTATATTTTTTGGTTCAGCTTTTACAATCATGGCTTTCAATAATGATATTTCGATATCGTGTGTTTGAACATTTTATAAGCAGATAATGGGAGTGGAAAAGCCACAGGTGTCGGTGCTTGAGGTGTTTTACTGTATTGGTCTGGCGGTCGGAATCATACTGTTTTTAATCATATCGGAAAGCGTAAGCTATCCGACGATGTCACACCGATTCAGGTGGAGATGGATAAGCATAATAAAGATACGTGGAACACAATAATAGACAAGGTAAAGGAAAAGCAGGATGTTTGAATATATATTGCGTGAAATATTTTTGTCAGTGATAGCGTTTTTAGCAGGGGCAGGAGTGTCAGCCGGTGTATTTGCATTCGTGCTCGTGATAGGAGTGGTGCCGCGTATACTTCGGTGCAGTAGGATAGAAAATATAATACTTATAGAAAATGTCATGATATGTGGTGTGGTGTCAGGTAATATATCATCAGTGCTTGATACGGCATATAATCTGGGCTTTGCAAATATGCCCAAAGTACCTGTAAGCAATATCTGTGGGAATATAATTATTGCAATATATGGATTGTGTGTCGGCATATTTGTCGGCTGTATTGCAGTTGCACTCGCAGAAATACTGCACACATTCCCTATTATATATAAGCGCATGAAGCTTCGCGCCGGTCTTGGGATTATAGTGATTTCTATGGCTATTGGAAAGGCGCTGGGAGCACTTTATTATTTCGACGGGATTTGTTGCCACTTCATAGGACTCTCTTAAGTTATCTTTAGCTATATCATGTTATACTCTTGAAACAAAAAGCAAATAGGGTATAATGGAAATAACTTGGATTTAGAGGTATTCCAGCTAACTCGGAAAGGAATAATATGATTACATCAATAGCCAGACAAAGCATCATACTCAAATGCTTACGCCAAAAATCAGTGCTTGTAAGTAACTACGAGCTGTATTATACCGCAGGTCTTGCGAAGAAGTGCTTTGGAATCGCAGTCGATGCCGACATGGAGCCAAAGCAGCTTCTTGAGGAATTGCAAAAATACATTGATAAGGTCTCGCCGGCAGATGAGCAGGAGAAGTATCTCATACATCTTCTTGGCAACTATGAGCCTGATGATACTCATGATGAACAGACTGTGGAGCTGTTTCACATGGGAGAGACCGAGGAGCATATGTGGCAGGTCTCAATTACATAACAGCATCCTTTAGAGAAGAAATAAAGACATGGGAAGAATATCACCAGCAGTCTAAATGCCGCCGTAGAGCTTACTCTACGGCGGCATTTTATATTCCAGGTCATATTTGAAGCAGTACAGAGGCCGTCTGGTATCTCTAACCCATTGTAACCTCGACTGTAACATCGTGTCCGGTTCCGTTAATAGCCGGAATCATATTGCCATCAATAGCAGCACCATCCACGATGAGCTTTGTCACACCCTTTTGTACGTGAGCAGGATTTCTGACCGTAATGTGGTAAGTATTGCCACGGAACTTACGCTTAGCTGTAAAGCCGTCCATAGTGTCGGAATACAAGGATCTATGATAAGACCATCGTAGTCAGGACGTATACCGAGGATGTACTGTGAGACATCGAGGAAGGTCCATGCAGCAGTACCTGTCAGCCAGCTGTTCTTTGCTTCACCAAAGTTAGGAGCGTCTTTACCGGCAATCATCTGGCTGTATACATAAGGCTCGGTGCGGTGAATTTCGCTGATATCCTCAATGTATGCAGGACAGGTCCGGGTGTATACCTGCCATGCTCTGTTTCCACGGCCGATAACAGTCTCAGCTATAGAAATCCAAGGATTGTTGTGGCAGAAGATGCCGGCATTTTCCTTGTATCCAGGTGGATAGGAAGAAATTTCACCGAGCTCTACATGATATCTGTGGTAAGGCGGCTGCAAGAGCACGATGCCATATTTAGTATCAAGATATTTTTCAACAGACTGCATTGCCTTAAGGCAGAACCCTTCTTCCTTTCCGATTTCAGCGATAACACAAAAGCCCTGTGGCTCAATAAAGATTTTTCCATCCTCACATTCCTTGGAACCAATCTTGTGCTTGTAGTGGTCGTAAGCACGAAGATACCACTCGCCATCCCAGCCGGCATCCATGACGGTCTTTTCCATCTGTTCAATAGCCTTTTGGGCTGTATCAGCCTCGTCGCAAAGTCCCTTGTGTCTGCAGATTTTTACATAGTCTTTTCCATATTTTACAAACATGCCTGCGATAAAAACAGATTCGGCATTAGGTCCTTCAGATGGTCCAAAGGTCTGGAAGGACTCACCAGGCTCCTCGGAGAAGCAGTTTAAGTTCAGACAATCGTTCCAGTCAGCACGTCCAATCTGTGGCAGACCATGAGGTCCGAGATGATTGATTGTATAGTTGAAGGAGCGGCGCAGATGCTCCATAAAGTCAGTTGCCTTTGAAGGATCGCTGTCATATGGTGTTGACTCGTCAAGAATAGAGTAGTCGCCTGTCTCCTTGATGTAAGCAGCGGCAGCAGCGATAAGCCACAGAGGGTCATCGTTGAAGCCTGAGCCTATGTCGGCATTGCCCTTTTGGTGAGAGGCTGGTACTGATGATAAGCAGAGCCGTCCTCAAACTGTGTGGCTGCGATGTCGAGTATTCTCTCCCTGGCTCTGTCAGGAATCAGATGCACGAAGCCAAGCAGATCCTGACAGGAATCCCTAAAGCCCATGCCTCGTCCGATGCCTGATTCAAAATAAGAAGCAGAGCGGCTCATGTTAAAGGTAACCATGCACTGATACTGATGCCATACATTTACCATGCGGTCAAGCTTTTCCTCCGATGAAGAGATACTAAAGTGACCAAGCAGCTTATCCCAGTAAGCCTTAAGCTCTGCTAAAGCAGCGTCGGCTTTTTCGGTGGTGTCAAATCTTGCAAGGAGTGCATCGGCAGGAGCTCGGTTTATGATTCCATCCTCAGCGCGTCCAACCCATTTTTCGTTCACAGGGTTTTCTACATATCCAAGTACAAATATATATGTTTTTTCTTCGCCCGGCTCAAGAGCTACCTTTAGGTGATGAGAGCCGACAGGAGCCCAGCCGCTTGCAACAGAGTTCTTAGACTGATCATTTACTACAACGGAAGGCGCGCTGTTTCGCCGTAGGCACCTAAGAATGAATCCCTGTCTGTGTCAAATCCGTCAACAGAGGCATTTACAGCATATACAGCATAGTGATTGCGGCGTTCTCTGTATTCTGTCTTGTGGAAGAGCTGGGAGCCACCGGCATGAATCTCAACCTCTCCGGTAGAGAAGTTACGCTGGAAGTTGGTCATGTCATCCATGGCATTCCACAGACAAAACTCTACATATGAGAAAACCGAAAAGTCTTTTTTCTTATCAGATGTGTTTTTCAATGTGAGCTTATTGATCCGCAGGTAGAGCCCATAGGAACAAAGTCGGTAAGCTGAGCCATTAAGCCGTTTTTACTCCTGTGAAAACAGAATAGCCCATGCCATGACGGCATTCGTATGAGTCAAGCTCGGTCTTGGAAGGCATCCAGCCCGGATTCCAGATTGTGTCACCATCCTTTATATAGTAGTAGTGTCCGTTGCTGTCGTATGGCACGTTGTTGTAGCGGTATCTGGTGAGACGCAGAAGCTTTGCATCCTTATAGAAGCTGTAGCCACCGCAGGTATTTGATACCAGAGAAAAGAAATTCTCACATCCGAGGTAGTTGATCCATGGTAACGGAGTCCTTGGAGAGGTGATGACGTATTCTTTGTTTTGATCATCGAAGTGTCCAAATTTCATATATAAAATCTCCTTTTTTATTAAATGTACGCAAACGTTTAAGCTACTTATATATAGAAGTATATAATGCGGATATCTAAAAATCAAGCATAAAACAATAAAAAATAATGCTTTTATGACATATATACAAAGAAAACTGCATATTATAGTTAAAAATGCTGATGAGATAATATCACTTAAGTAATTATAATTGTATAATAATTAAGACCAAAAGAGTAATCGTTTTAAATACATAACATGACACTATACAAAATGTACAATAAAAGATAATAAAAAGTGTGAAAAATGTTGAAAATGTAAATTAGGGATTGCAATAATAACAAATTGTGGTATAGTAAAGATACGAAAACGATTAAGAAATCAATTCGAAATGAGGAAACGATATGGTATCACTAAAAGACATAGCACAAAGATGTGGTGTTTCGACAGCGACGGTCAGCAAGGCATTACATGACCAGAAGGATATTGGCGCTGAGACCAAAAACAGAATAAAGAAGATAGCTAAGGAAATGGGATATCTTCCTAATGCTGCGGCCAGAGTTCTTAAGACAAAAGAGTCGAACAACATCGGAGTACTGTATTTCGATGAGGCGGCGATGGGACTTACGCATGAGTATTTTGCCGGAGTGCTAAACGGAATCAAGGCACAGGCTGAGATGCTTGGATATGATATTACATTTATCAATACAAGTCCTGTCGGAAAAAAATTATCATACCTGGAGCACTGTAAGTACAGAAATTTCGATGGTGTCGTAATCGTATGTGCAAGGTTTCAGGACAATGAGGTGCAGGAACTGATGAGCAGCGACATACCGGTGGTCACAATTGACTACGTACACTATAGCTGTTCGGCAGTATGTTCCAACAATGTAAAGTGTATGGGAGAGCTGCTTGATTACATAATAAGCATGGGACATAAGAAAATCGCTTACATACATGGACAGGATTTTTCGAGTGTTACACGTGACAGGCTGGCAGCATATTACAGGGCACTTGAGAAGCATGGAATAGATATTCCCGAGGAGTATGTCGGGGAAGCAAGGTATCTGGAAGCAGAGGATGTTGCAAAGCAGACAGAATATTTACTTGATTTACCTGACAAACCTACATGTATCATCTATCCGGATGACACGGCGGCAATCGGAGGCATCAATGTTATAAGAAGCAGAGGGCTTAGGATTCCGGAGGATATATCAATAGCCGGATACGATGGCACAAGAGTTTCACAGATGCTAAGCCCGAAGCTCACCACTATCAGACAGGACACTGACAAGATAGGCAGGGAAGCAGCAGACAGGTTGATAAGCATCATTAAAAAGCCTAAAACAGCACTTGTGGAGAGAGCTGTTGTTGAAGGAATTTTGCTGGAGGGGGAATCCGTAGGCAGAATTTAATATATTTTACTACTTTTTTACTAACATTTACTAACAGGTTTAAACCTAAGCGAGAAGGAGGATTTTTCTATGAAAAAGAAACTCGTAAGCGCATTACTTTGCGCAACAATGGCAGCATCATTACTGGCAGGCTGTGGCAGCGGAGATACATCCGACACAGGAAGCGCTGACAAGAAAGGCGATGCAAAAACTGAAGTGACAAACGATGGCAAGATTCTCAATATCTATTGCTGGAATGAAGAGTTCCAGAGCCGTATCACAGACCACTATCCTGATTACAAGAAGGTGGATGCAACACATGGCAAAATCGGAGATATTGATGTAGTCTGGAACATCACACCTAGTGAGAACAATGCGTACCAGAACAACCTTGATGAGACACTTTTGAAGCAGGCTGATGCATCGGCAGATGACAAGATTGACCTCTTCCTGGTAGAGGCTGATTACGCACCTAAGTATGTAGACTCTGATTACACAATGCCAATCAAGGATCTGGGAATCACAGACAGCGATATCTCTAAGCAGTATAAGTACACACAGGATGTCGTTACTGATTCTGAGGGCAACCTGAAGGGTCTTTCATGGCAGGGATGCCCGGGTGTTCTCTTCTACAACAGAGCAGCAGCAAAAGAGGTACTTGGAACAGATGATCCGGATGAGGTTCAGAAGTCAGTATCTGACTGGGATGCCTTCAATGCTACAGCTGAGAAGATGAAAGCAGCAGGCTACAAGATGACATCTACAGCAAACGATACTTATCGTGTATACTCTAACAACGTTTCTAAGAAATGGGTCAGCGATGACAAGAAAATCCAGATTGATGACAACATCATGAAGTGGGTTGATGATTCTAAGAAACTTGTAGACGCAGGCGAGACGGGAACAGCAGATCTATGGTCAGATGACTGGAAGAAGGGCTTCTATCCTGAAGGAAAAGTATTCTCATACTTTGGACCTGCATGGTTAGTAAACTTCTCAATGGCAGCAGATGAGTCCGGTTCTATCGGAAACCAGGGCGGCTGGGGTGCAGCTCAGGGACCACAGGGCTTCTTCTGGGGCGGCACATGGATCTGTGCAGCAGCGGGAACAGACAATGCTGACCTTGTAAAGGACATCATGCTCAAGATGACAACAGACGATGATATCATGAAGGATATCGTTGTAAAGGATGACGATTTCGTAAACAACAGCACAGTTATGGATGGTCTTGCAGACGGAACAATCATGGGCAAGGACGACAAGCCTTACACAAGTACAATACTTGGTGGACAGAATCCATTACCAATGTATATAGCCGGTGTTAAGACTCTCGATTTAAGCAACCTTTCAGCATATGACCAGGGCTGCAACGAGGAGTTCCAGAAGGCTATGAAGGATTACTTCGAAGGAAACTGCGATAAGGATACAGCTATTGAGACCTTCAAGAAGGCAGTTATTGAGAAATATCCTGACCTCGCAGAATAAGATAGTTTTGAATTGATCATAGAACTAATAAGATAAACTAATAAATACCCTGTCTGCCTTGCGTAAGCAGGCAGGCGGGGTAATATTTTTAAAATCAATAAAATCAGTTAACAGCATTACATAACCATTGACTACAATACCAGTTGGGAGGTAGGTATTATGAGAAAGAGTGGAGGTAAAGCGGTCAGATATAACAAATGGGGCTATATCTTTCTGATTCCGTTTATCGTTGTATACGTAGTATTTCAGCTGGTACCGTTAATCACTACCATTTACAACAGTTTTTTTGAAAATTATATGTCGGGTCTTACACAGATAGGACCAAACTTTGTTGGATTTGAAAACTATGAAAAATTGTTCACATCCGGTGATATCTGGCAGTATTTTAAGAACACAATGGTTCTTTGGATCATGTGCTTCATACCGCAGATATTCTTATCGCTGCTCCTTGGAGCATGGTTTTCGGATGTCAGCTTAAAGCTCAAGGGAACAAGATTTTTTAAAACAGTTATATATCTGCCAAATCTGATTATGGCTTCAGCGTTTTCGCTGTTATTCTTTACATTGTTTGCTGATGGTGGACCTATAAACAATCTGCTTATGCAGATAGGCTTCATCTCAGAGCCGTACAAGTTTCTGTCACATGTTGGCAGTACAAGAGGACTCATCGCATTGATGAACTGTCTGATGTGGTTTGGTAATACAACCATCCTGCTTATGGCAGGTATGCTTGGAATCGATACATCGCTATTCGAGGCAGCAGAGGTGGACGGAGCAACAAGCACACAGGTGTTCTTTAAGATAACACTTCCGCTCCTTAGACCGATACTGATATATGTAATCATTACATCACTTATCGGTGGCTTACAGCTCTTTGATGTACCACAGATTTTGACAAACGGAACAGGTAATCCGGTCAGATCAAGCATGACACTTATCATGTACTTAAACAAACGTCTGTACAGTAAGGATTATGGAATGTCGTGCACTTTCAGTCATACTGTTTATCATCACAGCAATACTTAGTATAGCGGTATTCAAGCTCAGCGGCAATGATGATAAGAGAAAGGAGTAGGTCGATATGGCAGCAAATGTAAACAAAAAAAATAAAGGTATGGGAATCCATGCCAGACGTGCGTTAGCATATATCGTGCTTGTGATAATCTCTTTCTTCTGTCTGTTCTGGTTCTACGTAATGATAATCAATGCGACCAGATCAAACGGAGAGCTCCAGTCAGGATTTACGGCAATTCCGAGTACGCATCTGCTTGACAACTGGAACTCACTCTTACATGACACACTTCCGGTCATAAGAGGTATGTTTAACAGCCTTTTCGTAGCAGCCTGCAGTGCAGTACTGTGTGTATATTTTTCGACAATGACAGCATATGCCATACATGCATATGAGTTCAAGGCCAAGAAATTCATCTCTACCTTCATTCTGATGGTTATGATGATTCCTACACAGGTTACAGCACTTGGATTTGTTAAATTGGTAACAGGCATGGGACTGATGGATTCGTTTATTCCACTCATAGTTCCGACCATTGCTGCACCTGTCACATATTTCTACATGAAGCAGTATATGGAGAGCTCACTTCCGTTGTCTCTCATTGAGGCAGCCAGAATTGACGGCTCCGGAGAGTTTAGGACATTTAATCATATCGTGCTTCCGTTTATGAAGCCGGCAATAGCAGTACAGGCAATTTTCTCCTTTGTAAGCAGCTGGAACAATTACTTCACTCCGGCACTTATATTACACGAAAACAATAAGAAGACACTTCCAATCCTGTTAGCACAGCTTAGAAGTGCAGACTTCTTGAAGTTTGATATGGGAAAGGTATACATGATGATTACATTCTCTATCCTTCCTGTAATAGTGGTTTACCTTATTCTTTCAAAGCACATCGTAGGTGGTGTTGCCATGGGAAGTGTGAAGGGCTGATACAGACCATTAACTAAAACTATTTTCTTTTATATTTTCCCTTCATCTTAAAAGGACCGCTCATCCGGGCGGTCCTTTTTTGCGAGCAAAATGGCAGTTTTTTTCCACACTCTTGACAGACTACGTTATACTATAAGTATGAACGATAAGAAACAAGGAATAATATATATCATAATGGCAGGGTTCTTTTGCCCTGATGACATTTTTGTGAGGCTGTCGGGCGATTTGCCGACCATGCAGAAGGCTTTTTTCAGGAATGCGGTAGCAGCAGTAGCGGCTGTTATCTTACTTGCAAAAAGTGATGAAGGCTTCAAAATAAAAAAGGATAGCTGGAAGGGGCTCTTTCTGCGAAGCTTCTTTGGAACAACAGGGCTTATATGCAATTTCTATGCAGTTGACCATCTGGCCATCGCAGATGCCAATATTCTAAACAAATTGTCACCGTTTTTTGCCATAATCATGTCATATTTTGTGCTTAAGGAGAAAGCAAACAAGACAGAGTGGCTGTGCGTGGTAACGGCGTTTATAGGTGCTGTTTTGTGGTGAAGCCATCTATGAATGTGCAGTTTTTTAATGCCATGATTGGTGTAATAGGAGGTTTTGGCGCAGGTGTAGCGTATACATTTGTGCGAAAGCTCGGTAAGCAGGGAGAGAGAGGACCTGTGATAGTCATGTGCTTTTCGGTATTTTCGTGTATAGTGACAGCACCGTTTCTGCTTGTCGGAGCAAAGCCTATGAGTGTATATCAGATTGTTATGCTGCTTTTGGCAGGAGCTGCAGCTACAGGAGGACAGCTTTCAATTACAAAGGCATACACCAAGGCACCTGCAAAGGAGATATCGGTGTTCGACTATTCGCAGGTTATCTTTGCCGCCCTGCTGGGCTTTGTCTTTTTGCAACAGATACCGGACTATCTAAGTGTGATAGGATATGTTATAATAATAGGCAGTGCAATTTTTAAATGGAACTATAATCTCAGATACGAGGAAAAAGTATGAACTACGCAGGAATAAAATATTGTGACATAGCGAACGGACTGGGCTGCCGCACTGTGCTTTTTGTATCAGGCTGCAGAAATCACTGTAAGGGCTGTTTTCAGCCGCAGACATGGGAATTTGACTATGGAGAGCCGTTTGATGAACAGATACAAAACGAGATACTCGACTCGCTTAAGCCTGTCTATGTGCAGGGAATTACCCTTTTAGGCGGTGATCCTTTTGAGGAGGAGAATCAGGAGGCACTTGTTCCGTTTATGAGAAGAGTTAAGGAGCGCTATCCCAATAAGGATGTGTGGGCTTACACAGGCTATCTGTACGAAGAACTGTTAGAAAACGGACGCAAGCACACAGAGTATACGGATGAGCTTTTATCTATGATAGATGTCCTGGTAGATGGCCCGTTTATAGAGGAACAGAAGGATATCACGCTCAAATTCAAGGGCTCTGCAAACCAGCGTGTGATAGACATGGAAAAGACAAGAGCGACAGGAGAGGTGTCCATACTGGAATTTACGAAAATATGATTAGAGGATTTGAAATGAAGAAAAAATGCGACAAATTATTAGGAATACTGTGCTATGCGCTTGGAATTTTAGCGGCGCTTTATGTGGGAGGTTATCTTATGCTGATTAAGCCTATTCATGTGATTATCATAGCATTCGGCAATGATATGCTGACACTTCCACTCTTGCTTAAGAGTATCATAAAGATAGCATTTTCTACGACATTTGCAGGGCTTGTGTGGTGCATCGGATACATAGGCTACAACTTTTTTAAGGGAAATGAAGACCCTGACTGGGCGGCTATAGAAGCGCGCTTCAGAAATAAGCACAGTGATACAACAAACGAAGATTTACTGAAGGAGAGAGAAGTATGATAGTCCGTGTACCTGATTATTTTTCAGAGTTTAGCTGTATAGCCGGAGACTGCAAGGATAGCTGCTGTCTGGGCTGGGAAATTGATATTGATGAGGATTCATATGAGTATTATCAGACACTGCCCGGAGAGGTAGGAGAGCGTCTGAGAAAGGGCATGTATGAGACGGAGGATGGCGGGCACGGCATCCGTACAAACAATTGCGGGCGCTGCATTATGCTAAATGACAAGAATCTGTGTGATTTGTACATAGCAGCTGGTGAGGCATCGCTTAGTGAGGTGTGCACCGATTTTCCAAGGTTTGGCATAGAGTACAGAAACGTGGAGCAGAAGTGCCTGAGCCTTGCGTGCGAGGAGGTCTGCCGTATATTTTTCAGCAAAACAAAGCCTGTTAAGTTTGTAGAGCAGGAGCTTTTTGGCGACAGCGATGATGACCAGGGAGTCACAGAGGAAGAGGCAGCATTTTTTGAGGAGGTGCAGCGCGAGCTGATTGCCATACTCCAGGACAGGACAAAGCCAATCGGAGTACGCGTGGATGAGTACCTTGACAGGGCAAACGAGTACCAGAAGAAGCTGAGCCAAAACGATGTTGAAAAGCATATAGACTGGCTTTCGTTTAATGATTTCTCATTTGAGCATTTTGATATCCGCTTCGGTATCATTAATGAGATGGAGCTATTGCGACAGGTATGGCAGGATTTCAAGGATGATATGCAGACAGTCCTCACAGAGGATGATTATGAAAAACGCATGAAGGAGTACATGGCTAGCGGCGATTACCGTGAAAACGATATTGAGCAGCTTCTTGTATACTTTACCTTCAGATATATCATGAATGCCATCTATGACTCAAATATCATGGTTTATGCATATTTAAGCGTCATGTTTACCATGATAGTCAGGGATATGAATGCCACTCGCTTCTACAAAAACGGTGGCAGCTTCACCTTAGAGGACCAGATGGAGGTGGCAAGGATCTTCTCCAAGGAAGTGGAGCATTCCGAGGAAAATGTGGAGGCCGCCAAGGAAGAAATCATCTGGGGATAGTTGATTTAGAGATTAAATATATAATTAAATATATAATTAAAAAACAATATAATTATTTTAGTTTTTAGTTTTCGGTTTTAGTTTTCAAAAGAAGCTTGCACAGAAATGTGCAGGCTCTTTTTTGTGAAATAACTAAAGGCTTCCACCATTATGCCATAAGCCTCATATTTTCCAGCTTATGGGCTGGTTTTTGGAGCTGTTTTAGGGATTTTTGCAGTTACAGCTACTTTTTCTCGCAATTTTTTCGATTTATGGGCTGGTTTTTGGAGCTGTTTTAGAAATTTCTGCAGTTTCAGCTACTTTTTCTCGCAATTATTCCGGCTTTTGGGCTGGTTTTGGAAGCTGTTTTGTGGATTTTTGCAGTTACAGCTACTTTTCACGTAATTATTCCGGTTTATGGGCTGAATTTTGGGAGCTGTTTTAAAAGGTTTAGGGATTACAGCTCCCCAAGGTCTGCCTACGATGCTATCAAACATTTGTAAACTATAAATTGGTACCTTGAAAACTTCACACTTTCAAGGTACCAACCATTTTTTATAAGGTGGTTTTGACCCTTAAATCATGTCATATAGACTAAAAAAATAATTCACAAAATTTCAAATGAAAAATTATCTATTATATCTAGGACCTTTAGTACTAAAAAAATTTCGCATATGTTACATAAAAATGAATAAATAGTAAAATTTACCAAAATTTCGTAAATAAAATCTCTGTTTATCCCAATAGTCGAAAACCAACGAAAATATTATAATATAAGTACGAAAACGTGCGAAAGGGAATTTTCGTACATACAAAAAGGAAAAGGAGAGGAAATATGAGAAAGTTAAAAGAACACTTTCACAGGAAACATGGCATTGTAAGTCGTATCTTTAGTATGGTACTTGCACTTGCTATGATTGTGACCATGGTTCCAGCAATCGGTGGTGCAACCACTGCATATGCTGCGAGCCCGACAATCCGGTTGTACCTGGACAAACCAAGTACATGGAATACACCGGTTGTCAATGTCTGGGCTGCCGGTGCTACGGTAGATAACCATGACGCAGGAAATGCCGCCATTTCACAATGGGGGGATCAGGAAAAACCAAAGCTTGCATATGAGGAAAGTTCTGGACTCTATTATGTAGATGTACAGAGCAGTGAGTGGACAGGTTTTCAGTTTGTTGATGCAGGTTCTACTGAGAAGGCTGCACCGGAGATAAAGACAGAAGGAGCTGCAATTGAGCAGATTAAGACTTTTACTTCTGATACAAGCATTTATTGTTTATTGGATGATAATGGAAAATATCAGTGGTATAAGGATGCTTCAAAGAATGAAACATTGATTCCAGAGTCTGTACCAACAGAATGTGATCTGACTATTAATTATAAGAGCACATTAGGCAATGATGTTGCTGCATATATATATCATGAGACCAATAAGCCGGCAGGTGAATGGCCGGGAAAAACCATGACTGCAGCAGAAGGTCATGAAGGCTGGTATACAATGCATCTGACATTAGATAACAGCACAGATTATGATCTCATTTTAAATGATGATGGACATGGAAACCAGTTAGACGGAGTAACACTTTCTACAAAAGGAAAGGCAGAAGCAGAGTACTGGTTCGATGGTTCTTTGTCAGAGACAAAACCTGCTGATTGGAAATATGTAACAACCATTCATTATCTTGCTTCAGGAATGGGAAGCACTATTTACAATCATATGTGGGGAGCAGATGCCTCTGCAACAGGAGCAGGTGTTGGAAAAGAATGGCCAGGTGGACAGATTTCAGAAAATGCTGACCATTCCGGATGGTATGATGTAGTATATACACAGGATGTAAAACAGAATTTCAGCTGTATTTTTAATAATAACAATGGAGCACAGACGGATAATATTGATGTTTCTGTAACATCAACAAGTACTGAACTCTGGGTTACCGGAACCAAAGGTGGTGGTGATACAACCGTATATAAAACAGCACCGGACAGCTGGGAGGCACCGGTTCCAGACCACACATTTACAATGTATTATTACAATGAAGATTTATCAACAGACACAGACATGGGAAAAGTTGATATGTGGATGTGGAATGCCGGATTAAATGGATCATATGTTTTGATTAAACAGAATATGATGCTGCAAATAATGTGACATGGTTTAAAAGACCATTACAGTTGCCGGCAGTAATGTGGGAAAAACAGTAGGATTAAAGGCACGTTATGACATAACACAGGGATGGGATGGCGGCTCTGATACCGCAGACCGTTCTTTACAATAAGCGGTGATGAGAATGAGGTATTATATTATGTGGATGGTTCAGATCCGGTTCATGACGAACCGACAATCGTACCAACGGAAAAGAGATACCTTGTATTGGATTATGAGAATCCAGGATTAAAAGAAAAAGGAATTACACCACAGTTCTATACATGGTCATCAGGATATGCTTCAGTATTAACCGATTTTACATACGTAGGTGGAGATAAATGGACAGTAACGATTCCTGCAAAACCATCCTGCACAAAGCTTGATTTTTGTATTGCATTAGATTCAACAGGTGACCCATGGATTAAAGATGGTGGAGACCATTCCGTTACATTCCCTTCTGACCAGAAGGTTATCTATGCCAGCATGAAAGCCGGCAGTGAGCCGGAAATTGCTATGCCATATAATACTGGCTATGAAGTAGATGCAGAAAATCAACAGGTATCATATTACTATCGTGATGATGCTGCATTTGTAGATGGCACCTTAAAGGATATGACAGTATCTGTTGATGTAGACGGAACAGAGTATCTAATGACATACAATGATACAACAAAGCGTTTTGAGTATGTAAAGAGCGGCTTGACAGATGGTAAAACACATTATCGTTACAAAGCAAATGGAACTTATGTTGTAGATGCATTCAATTCAAACAGTGAAGAGTACAAGAAAGCAGATTACTCATATTTTGAATACTATAAATTAAATGCAACAGTTACAGCAGAAGTTATGAATAAATCCTTTAACTACAATGAAAATGATGTTGTTAAGTTTAAGGTTGAACAGGCTGATACAGACACTCAGAAACTTGAAGTTGCAAGTGCAAGTATCGATGTTTCTTCACTTGGTGGAAGCAGTGCAATGCCGATTGAACCGGAACTGCAGGCAGTTACCATTTCTGCAACAACAGATACAACATTAGGAATTAAGACATTACCAATTACTGTAACAGACCAGTACGGTAATAAATTCAGTACTACAGTGGATGTTGAAATCACAGACCGTGTGAAGGAAAACAAAAATGATTTCGACTGGGATGAATCTGTTGTCTACTTTATGGTGACAGACCGCTTCTTTGATGGCAATGAATCTAACAATACAGCAAGTGGTGCAGATACATACGGAGACAACCCTGGACTGTATCATGGTGGAGATTTTGCAGGTGTAACAACCAAGTTAGATTACTTACAGGATTTAGGTGTAAATACAATCTGGATTACACCAATTGTAGAGAATGTGAAAGGTGTAGCTGTAACAGATGAGGGTTCAGAAGATGTTCCTTATAATGCAGCATACCATGGATACTGGGCAAGTGATTTTACAAAATTGAATCCGACACTTGGTACAACAGAAGAATTTGAAACTATGATTAGCGAAGCACATAAACGTGGCATGCGTATTATGGTTGATATTGTTGTAAACCATGCTGGATATGGTACAGAATCAACATTTGCTGATATGCTTAGGGATAAGAGCGTCAGTGAAGGCGATATTAAATCATGGCAGTCTGGCTTGCCGGATTTTGCAACAGAGAATGCAGATGTCAGAGCAAAATTAGTAGAATGGCAGACATCATGGATGAAGGATTATGGTGTTGACTATTTCCGTGTAGATACAGTAAAACATGTTGACAGTACAACATGGGCAGCACTTAAGAATTCTACAACAGAAGTAAATCCATCCTTCAAGATGATTGGAGAATATTATGGTGCAGGATATGCGTCAAATGGTAGTACCTTAGGTAGTGGTCAGATGGATGCAGACCTTGATTTCGATTTTAACGATCAGGCAACAAGCTTTGTAAGTGGCAATATTTCTTCTGTAGAGAAATTCCTTTCTGCAAGAAATTCAGCACTTAATAACGCATACATGACGGGTCAGTTCTTAAGCAGTCATGATGAAGATGGATTTAAGGCTTCCTTAATGAACGGAAAAAAATATACCGAGGATAAGGCAACATCAGCAGCGTTAGTTGCAGCTACCTTACAGCTTACTGCAAAGGGTATTCCGGTTATCTATTATGGTGAAGAAGTTGGTTTAAGCGGATTAAATAATTATCCATATCAGACTAATAGATATGACATGGATTTCTCTAAGGCAACAAAGGACAATGTCACATATCAGCATTATAAGAATTTGCTGAGCATCCGTAATGCATACACAGATGTATTCGCAAGAGGAAGCAGAACAGTTGTGGCAAGTTCTGATGAGGAATGCTATGATGTAATTGCAAGAAGCTATGGTGATACTACATTATATGTTGGTATGAATATCAAGGATACCGCAAAGAAGTAAAAGTTCCGGTTAGCTTAGCAGCAGGAACAGAGGTAAAGGATTTATACAGCGGTGCTACATATACTGTAGGAAGTGATAAAACAGTTGCTGTTACAATTCCGGCAGCAAAGGATGGTGGAACAGTCATTCTTACCGAGGTGAAGAAAACAGTAGATCCAACACCAACACCTGCAGAGAAAGATGATAAGGATTCTACTACAACACCGGCAACAAAGGTTGACTGGAGTAAAGAAGTAGAAACAATCAAGAATGCTTCTGCAAAGGATACTATCGTTGTAAAGATGGATGAAACAGGAGTTGTTTCAAAGGATGCAATTGCAGCCATTAAGGGAACACAGAAGAAGCTTGTTCTTGATATGGGAGACGGAATCAAGTGGGTTATCAATGGTTCTGACGTATCAAAGGTTCCTGCAAAGGATGTAAATATGTCAGTTACAGTTGACAGCAAAAAAATTCCTGAGGATGTTATTAAGGCAGCTAAGATTGAAAAGGATGCAAAGAAGGTAGTACAAATCAGTCTCGCACATGAAGGTGAGTTTGGATTCAAACCGGTTCTTTCAATCGACCTTGGAAAGACATATGCAGGAAAGTATGCTAACCTTTACTATTACAATACAAAGACAAAGGCTCTTGAGGGTCAGATGTCTGTAAAGATTGCAGATGATGGTTCAGCATTACTTAAATTCACTCATGCATCTGATTACGTTATTTCTATAACAGATCAGGCTGCTATTGATAACAAAAAAGCAGCTCCAAAGAGTGGCGATGACAATGAAGCAGCTACATATGTATGCTTACTCGGACTTGCAATGGTTGCAATCACAGCAGCTACATATCGCAAGAAGAGAGCTTGCAAATAAAACAGCTTTTAAACTAAACATTTTATAAACCTCTTAGATGCCGCACCTTCGGGTGCGGCATTTTACTATGTATGGCTTAGAGTGAGATGTAACTAAAGTGTTCACATAAAATATCTCATAGTTTTACATAGAGCAAGTATAGAGTTTACCGGGGCACTGTATAATCCATTATGGTTAAATGATTTACACATGGAGGAATAAAATGAAAAAGAGAAATCAGATCATTGCGGCATTTCTTGCAGCGACAATGATAATTACACCGGCAACATCAATATTTGCAAAGGCAGCAAAGGATGGAAATTCTAGTGCAGAGTCTTCTTACGGGGAGAGCTTTACAAGCTGGAGGACAAATGAATGGGAGAATAAGCTCAGCAAGGATTGGACAACTGTTTCTATGACACCGGGGTTAATGAGTCAACCATGAACTTTGCATGGTATTCAAAGACAACAGATACCGTTTCACTGACATATGGTTTAAAGGCAGATTTAAGCGATGGAAAGACTGTTCAGATTGCGACTAAGAGCACCGGACAAAAGGATAAAGACGGAAATGAATACAATAGCAATAAGGCAACTATTTCAGGACTTGCAGCTCAGACCACATATTACTATAAGGTGGATGACAAGGAAATAAAGTCCTTTAAAACAGGAAATACAGGAAAATTCAGATTTGCTTTTGTAGGTGATCCGCAGATTGGTTCATCTAATGAATTAAAGGGATCTGATACAGAGGCGTTTTACAATGCACAGAGCAATGCGGTAGCAAATGACAGCTACAATTGGTCACAGACATTGAAAAAGATACAGAGTGCAGGAACTGATTTTATTGTGTCAGCAGGAGACCAGATTCAGACAACAAAGAAAAAGGCCCGGGACAGAGTTCTACAACAAGTGAGATAGAGTATGCAGGATATCTTTCACCTGATGCGCTTACATCATTGCCGGTAGCAACAACAGTCGGTAATCATGATGCGGATAATGCCAACTATAAGTACCATTTTATGTTCCAAACCTCAACAATCTGGGAGATAATGATATAGTTGGTGGTGATTATTATTTTACATATGGTGATGTGCTTTTTATGATGCTTAATACACAGAATATAAACTCAGCGGAGCATATTCAGTTTATTCAGAATACAGTTGCAAAAAATGCCAATTGCAAGTGGAAGGTAGTTACATTGCATCAGGATATCTATGGCTCAGCAGAGCATTCAAATGAGCCTGAGATTGTGAATTTACGTTATGCGCTTACACCGACATTTGCGAAATATGGTGTAGATGCTGTGCTTACAGGACATGACCATGCTTATTCAAGAAGTAAATTTCTTTCAGGCAATCAGACAGAAAAGACTGTAACATATACTGATGATGAGTTTGATGAAATGCTTGATAAGGATATTGACTATACAGGTGAGGGTACTTTGACTGTAGCACCGGGAAATATCAAAGCAGACACAACAGACGAATCAGAAAAGACATACTTATCTTATCTTACTTCTGTGATGGATGCAGACAGAATTACAGAGACAGGAGAGTATGTGGTAGATCCTAAGGGAATTCTTTATCTTACAGCCAGCAGTTCATCGAAGTAAGTATTATGACCTCGTATCACGTCAGCAGTCATACATAGCAAGCAGATGGCAGGAGGATGTCCCTACATATTCACTCATCGATGTGACAGAGACAACCATGACAATTAACACTTATCGTACTGACAATGACAGTGCAATTGACAATACGGTTACTATTGTAAAATCAGCAGACAAATCAGCAGTTGATGCTAAGCTTGCGCAGATAAATAAAGAGCTTACAGATAATAAACTTGTAGAGAAGGACTACACAGCTGGTAGCTGGAAGGCTTTAAAGGATGCGATGGATGCTGCAAACCGTATCAGCCCTGAGACTGAGCAGGCACAGATCAACAAGATACTTGAGAACCTGACAACGGCCAGAAACGGTCTTGTAAAGGTGACTGCACAGGAACCACCAAAACCATCAGAGCAGCCAACAGAAAAGACATCTGAATCAGAGAAAGCATCAGAGCAGCCAACAGAAAAAACATCTTAAAAGGATGCAAGGAAGACTTCAGAAAAGTCAAACAATAAATCAGCTTCTAAGGTTAAGACCGGTGATGAGTCACAGGCAATGCTTTGGACAATTGTTTGTGTGATTGGTCTTGGAGCAGCAGGAACAGCAGTGGTATTTGCCGGAAAAGAGAGAAAATAGTGAAGAAAATCTGTATTGCAATAATAAGTATTGCTCTGATAATTGCATTTGGAATATCACTGAACAATGTGGAAAAGACAGAACTGCAATCAACTGATGGCCGTGATTTTGAAAAAGCGACGGTGACAGAGATTGTCAGCTCTGATTATTCGGATAGCACTTCAAAGGATTATGATGGCTCTGTGGGTGAAGATGGCAGTGTCAGGGCTGGGCAGCAGCAGATAAAGGTCAAAATAAGAACTGGTGAGCATAAGGGAGAAATTCTGGATGCCACCAGTTCTTCATCGTATCTGTATGGTGCCAGATGTAGAATAGGAACAAAGGTAATAGTGATAATCAGCGAGTCGGATGAGCTTACAACGGTAAGTGTCTATAATTATGACAGAGGTAATCAACTGTATATGATAATTGCCTTTTTCCTTATAGTTTTAGTGTTAATTGGAGGATTCAAGGGCTTTAAATCAGCTGTAGGACTTGTGTTTACCTTCTGTTGCATTTTATTTGTATTTATGCCGCTTATCTACAGAGGAGTGTCTCCTATTTTTGCGGCGGCATTTGTGGTAATTATAACAACAGTCGTTGTTATGTATCTGATAGATGGATTTACTGCAAAATCAATCTGTGCAATCGTCGGCACAATAATAGGTGTGGTGTTGGCTGCTGTTTTTGCATTTATATTTGGAAAAATATGCCATATATCCGGCTATAATGTGGATGATATCGAAAGTCTTATTTATATTGGTGAGATGACAGATATAAAGGTGGGAGAGCTGATGTTTGCAGGGATACTGATATCAGCTCTTGGTGCTGTGATGGATGTTGCCATGTCTGTAGCAAGCACTATTAATGAGATTCATGATAAAAATCCAAAGCTTGACACCAAAGAACTGTTTAAATCCGGCATAAATGTCGGAAAGGACATGATGGGAACCATGTCCAACACGCTGATTCTGGCTTTGCAGGTGGTTCGATTAATACCTTTGTATATATTTACAGCTATAACTATCAGTATTATCAGGTGCTTGATATGTATTCAATCGGAATTGAAATAATTCAGGGAATTTCTGCAACGCTTGGAGTGATACTCACGGTGCCTATAGTGTCTGCAATATCTGCTGTAGCACTAAAGAAAAACATATAATAAATTGGGAAAGAAGTCGTATTGCTATCATCATGTTAAATACATTATAATAAGAATAAAACAGCTAAGGCTGTCAAGGAGAACAATATGAAAAGTACAGCGTTTGATATGGCTATGATGGCATACAGACAAAATGATATGGAGGGAGCATTCCGTCAATTTCTGCCACTAGCAGAGACTGGCGATGCAGATGCCATGAATATGGCTGCAAATATGTTTGAAAGAGGTCAGGGCACATACCGGGATCCCGGGCGCGCAGTGTTTTGGTGGAAGAAAGCAGTGGAGCTTGGAAATGTGGATGCACTTGCCGATTATGGTCATTATCTGGTCACCACCTTTTTTGATGGCAAGGAACAGAAGCTTGGTGCAGGGTATCTGGTTACTGCGACGGAGCGTGGCAACAACAGGGCAGGAGAGAGCCTTGTGGAGTTTGCCCTTAAAAATAACGATGCCGGAGTCAAAGTATACAGGACAGCAACCGAGTACTGCGACAGGGCTATTGCCTCTGCGACAGATTCTTATCTGCGTACACAGTATGTGCAGAAAAAGGGTATGCTTAAATATAAGCTCAGACAGCACAGGATTGGAAACAATTATGTATATCTGGCAGCGGTATTTTCGACAATAGGAGCAGTATTACTCATGATAGCATCAGTGGATTTGTTTCTTGAGCTGCATATGGAGTTTCGTGATATGTTTAAGCTGTTTTCGTATAGTAAAATGATACCGTGGGAGGCAGATATAGCGATGTTCTTTGGTGCGATGCTTTTATTTACGCTTGGCAAGGTAACAAATAAGCTTCATGTGGCGAGCTTTTGCAGCTTCTTGCATCTGTATTTGCGGCGGCAGTTGTTGCCATGCACTTTATCTGTGTGATAAATGATGGCAGGGTGTGGTATGACAAGCTGCTGTGGTATGTGGTGCTTGTTGTCATTCCGCTTATGCTCGGAAAGCTGTTGGGTGAGATTCTGAGAAAGATTATCGGCATACAGTAATAGTTTCGAGATGACGTAAGCGATGTAAGACAATTAATATGTAAAATAATATTTCGATATGTAACAAAAGGAGAATGAACATGACTCTGCAACAATTAAAATACGTGGTGACAGTGGCAGAATGCGGCAATATAACAGAGGCTGCAAAGCAGCTTTTTGTCTCGCAGCCCACTGTGACCAGCGCTATACATGATCTGGAAAAAGAGATGCAGATAGTTATTTTCATCAGGACAAACAAGGGAGTGATACTATCAGAAGATGGTGAGAGATTTCTCGGTCATGCCAGACAGGTGCTCGAGCAGGTGGAGCTCATAGAGGGAATCTACAAGGATGATGTGGTGAGCAAGCCGCACTTTGCGGTATCGTGTCAGCACTATTCCTTTGCAGTGAATGCATTTGTGGATGTAATCAGAGAGTTTGATGCATATCAGTATGATTTTACCATCAGGGAGGAGCAGACTCACGAAATTATTGAGGATGTCACGAATTTAAAGAGTGAGCTGGGAGTCATATATCTAAGCTCCAAGAATACGGAGGTGCTTTCAAAGATGCTAAAGCGTAATGAACTCGAGTTCACAGAGCTTTTACAGCCACACAGCATGTATTCATATGTGACAGTCATCCGCTTGCTTCAAAAAAGAGCATCACGATGGATGATCTGCAGGACTATCCGTACCTGACGTATGAGCAGGGAGAGTACAATTCACAGTATTTTTCGGAGGAGTTTGTCAGCACTCTTGACAGCAGAAAGAATATCAGGGTCAGAGACAGAGCTACACTTTTAATCTGATAATTGGCTTAAATGGCTACACAGTGTGCTCGGAGTGATTTCCGCAGAGCTCAATGGAAGGAATATTATATCAAAGCCACTTGATGTGGAGGAGTATATGAGGATAGGCATTATCAGCAGAAAGGGTGTGGTACTCTCGCGATATGCAAGGGAGTATATCGAAGCATTGAAGGCACACTGTATGTGACGTCACAATAATATAATATGATTAAAGGGTCATATCATCGATGCATACTTGCATGCAATTCGATGTATACCTTAGTGTCACACAATATATAAGGTCTAAATATATACAAATATTTGGTACAAGGAGCATAGCATGTACGATAGTATAATAATAGGAACAGGTCCTGCCGGACTGTCGGCAGCCCTGAATTTAAAAACATATAAAAAGGATTTTATCTGGTTTGGTTCGAAGAACCTAAGCGAAAAGGTGCAAAAGGCAGAGAAAATCACAAACTATCCCGGATTTCCACAGATAAGCGGACAGGAGCTGTTTGAACGCTTTGACGCTCACAGGAGAGCTGCGGGAATTGATATAACAGAAAAGACTGTGACCAATATCATGCCTGCAGGAAACGGCTTTATGGTGCTTGCAGACAATGAGATGTATGAGGCAAGGACTCTCATACTTTGCATGGGTGTGATGTCTGCAAAGCAGCTGGACAGGGAGGATGAGCTGCTTGGAAAAAGGCTCAGCTACTGTGCCACCTGTGATGGCATGTTTTACAAGGATAAAAGGATAGCTGTCATATGCAATGACAAAAAGTATGAGCATGAGGTAAAATATCTTGCGGATCTTGCAGCAGAGGTATTGTATTTCCCAACCTATAATGACAGCGAAATAGAGCTTCCAAATGTAAAGATATCAAAGGATGCACCTATAGCATTAATCGGAGACTCATTTGTGGAAGGAATTACGCTTCGAAGCGGAAAGACTGAGAGCGTAGACGGAGTATTCTGCCTCAGGAACGCCATCGCACCATCAAAGCTTATGCCGCAGCTTGAAATAGAAAACGGACATATATTGGTGGATAGAGCCCAACAGACAAATGTGGCAGGCTGTTTTGCAGCAGGAGACTGCACAGGCAGGCCATACCAGTACACGAAGGCTGTCGGAGAAGGAAATGTGGCAGCACATTCGTGTATACAATATCTTAGTAAATCAGAAAAATAATATGGCGATGGCATAGAGGTCGGTTAAAGCATGTTAAAGGCAATTACAGCCACTTACCATTGAGAAGATATTGATTTCTCTCAGCTCCGACTGAGACAAATTGTATTTCGTGTCTTAGCATGTCCTCAAGGAAGTTTATGTAGCGCTTAGCATTTACTGGCAGCTCATCATATGACCTGCAATTTGATATATCGGTTTTCCACCCCGGCAGCATTTTGACTACCGGGGTATATTTTTCGAGATTTTCGGTAGGGTCAAAGACGTTTGTTACAGCATTTTTATACTGATATCCTGTGATAACAGGAATCTGATCCATGATGCTCAGGACATCCAGCTTGGTCAGTGCGATTTTGTCAGCATGCTGGCATTTTAGACCATAGCGGCTTGCAACGGCATCAAACGGACCCACACGACGGGGTCTTCCAGTGGCAGCACCATATTCGCCCCCATACTTGCGGACCATTTCAGTCCATTCACCGTTCATAGCTTTTTCTGCGACAAATGGTCCGGCTCCGACACAGGTAGAGTATGCCTTTAGTACACCGACCACATGATCTAATGAGGCACCGGGGATACCGGCACCTATAGGACCGTAAGCTGAGATGGTGGAGGAGCTTGAAGTATATGGGAAAATACCATAGTCTATATCCCTCATTGCACCAAGCTGTGCTTCAAGTACAACACGCTTTCCCTTTGATAGTGCATCCTCAAGGAATGCACCGGTATCTGTGATATAAGGTGCATATTTTGCAGCCTTCTGCCTGCACCATGACAAAAGAGCTGACAGAGACATAGGCTCGATGATAGCAGCCTGCAAGCTCAAGGTTTTTAGCTTCAAGCATGGTCTTAAGTCTGGCCTGTACATTTTCTTCGTCTAAGTGGAGTAAATCACCGAGACGGATTGTTTTTTTACGGTATTTATCGCTGTATGCATAGGCAATACCGCGTTTGGTAGAGCCGAAGGCTGCTCGACTTTGAAAGGCGCTCTTCCTCAAGCTCATCCTGTATTTTATGCCACGGCATTGAAATTGTGGCTCTTGTTGATAATTTCAGGTTTTGGTGAAACAGATACATCTTGTGTTCTGATCTGTGCAATTTCATTGGACAGATGGTTTAGGTCAATAACCATTCCGTCACCGAGCACACATACTACATCTGGGTGAAGTATTCGGATGGAAGCAGATTTAAGACAAATTTTCCCTGTTTATTAACTACTGTGTGTCGGCATTGTTACCACCCTGATAGCGGACTACGATATCCGCATGTTCTACGAGAAGGTCGATGACACGACCCTTTCCTTCGTCTCCCCAGTTTATTCCTGTAACTGCTGTAAGCATGATGAATGCCTCCTTGTTTTTGAGTTTAATATTTGGATGTTGGTGCAGAGCTTGTGCTGTCCGAAATTTGAATGGTATAAAACAAGTCTGCTTATAATGTGTATGATTCTGTTACGTGCAATACCTAAACGTCTTATCAGTTAGTATTCTTGCAAAGATGAGTACGAGCGGCAGTGCAATGATAATCATGATTGCTGATGCAAACCATGAAACAGCATCCGAAAGTGCCATTATGCCGAAATTGTATATAGCCCGATACAGATAAAGTCCCGGAACCATTATGACTATGGATGGAACAGTTAGGGATATTCTTGGATATCCGTTGTTTTCCTTGATAAATGATGCGAGAAGCCCTGCTGTGAGAGCTCCGGCAAATGCGGCAGCAGGAGCCGGCATACCTGTCGTCTACCAGCTCAAGCCGCAGTGAATTTGCTATGGCACCGATAAGTGCGGCTGTTGCAGCCATGGGAGCTGGACTGTTGAACATGATTGAGAATCCAAACACACCGAAGAAGCTCATTATAAGCCTCAGGATTAGATGTAGTACGGGGGTCAGATTCAAGTCTTCAAAGTCCATAGGCTGCAGTCGCAGAAGCAGTGCCATAATCCATGCAAACATCGTGGCTACCATGACTATTATTATTGCATAGGCAAGGCGTTCAAGACCGGAGCGTAGATCCAGCTTTGCCAGGTCGATTCCGCTTGTGATAAACGGAAATCCGGGTATGATAAAGAGCATAGAACAGATGTATCCGGCTTCGTGAATTGATGGTACATTGAAAGCCATCTCTGCAATTTTAAAAATGCCGCATATATGAAGCATGAAGCAGAAATTGATACCGCTATATTTAGGAACAAAGTAAAATGATGTTTTATAAGCTTTGTACGTATGAGATTTCCGATGCCGGCTGCTACAAATGCCAGTATCATTTCAATAGGGCCTCCTCCGAGCAAAAATGTGAAGGCACAGCATGCTATAGCTGCTGCAAGTCCAAGCCTTGCAGGGGAGTAAATGGCATGAATCTGTTCAATCTCATCAAGTCGCCGGTGAATTTCTTCGCCGGTCAGATGAGCTTCCTCGTTAGGAAAATTGTCGACAAACTGCTCCATGCGATAGAGCTTTGATGTGTTTACACCTGTGTTTGCTATGCTGAGTGACTGTGATATACAGTCATTTCCGTCAAAGCAGTTAAACTCGATTGACATAAGTCCGACATCCACTGTACATGTGACACCAAGCTCCTTTGAGAGCCGGTTCATGGAGGTTCTCACACGCCAGGCTCCGGTGCCGCAGGAGAGCATGATGAGTCCGACACTTCCGATTACAGAGGCTTTTTCAATCAGTCCTGCCTTATCTATGAGTATATTTCCATCCTGTCTGGCATAATCATGCCAGGGGATTTCCATATGATTTTTTCCATGATATCTGTGTAGCTGTTATCTGCCATAAATTATCGCCTCGGCCTTTTGTACATGTTTTTCAAGATTTTTTAGGAAATGAGAGCTTCGCAGGAAAATACCAATTTCATCATACCGCTTGTCATTTTCCACAAGAGAGTCCTGACCGTAAAAACATATGCCATAGGAAGCTCCTTTTCAATCTGTATCATCAGATCCCATACGGCAGAGTAAGCCTCAGCCTCAGTCTCCTTGAGTTTTACGGTATCGGGAAGCTCTCGTATCAAGAGTATTCCGTCATGCTTTACAATGACCTGCTGCGTGGGAGTCATATGCTCGGAATCATATGTGTGACTGTAGCGGTAAGCCTGTGCGTAGTAGATATCCTTTTTATCTGGCATATCATTGTATATCTCATGAAAATGTATATAGTTCTTGTCGTGAGATATGTGTTTATACTCGGGCAGCGGATTTCCGTGTTCATCGGTCATGATTATCGGATTTTGATGTCCGTCGGCATTGAACCTGTACGGTATGATATATGAATTGCGCAGCAAATCAAATACGGTGTTGTTGCACAGACACATAAGCAGTGCGGAAAGATCGCGGTTGGTATATGCATTGAAGAGAGCTTTAGCAAATTTTTCTGCCGGAAGTGATACATCAAATTCATCGTTGTAAACCAGATTTTCATTGAAGGTTTCCATAAGCCTGTCACACGCCCATGGATCGTTTAGTATCTTCTGAAACAGCATTTCTGTATGGTCTTCTCTTGGAAACATTGTCTTTTCACTCATTTGAAACACGTCCTTTTCTTATATATATAATCAATATTTCTCTTTTGAGCATTTATGATTATACAATTATGATTATAATAAGTAAAAAGTATAATTGATATAATTGAAATATCATATTATTATATCATTAGTATCTGTGTATCATCGGAAAAATGACCGGTAAAACGATAATAAAAAGGAGGCTTTAAATATGGATATAAATTTTGAGTACTACAAGATATTTTATTATGTTGCAAAATACTGCAATTTCACAAAGGCTGCGAGGGCGCTCGGAAACAGCCAGCCAAATGTAACCCGCGCCATGAACAACTTAGAGCAGCAGATAAATAGCATACTTTTTATCAGAAATAACAGAGGTGTGCAGCTCACACCGGAGGGAGAGCGTCTGTACGCGCATGTATCTGCAGCGATGTCACAGATACTTGCTGCGGAGGAGGAGCTGTCAGACAGCACAGGACTGTCACACGGAAGCGTATCAATAGGAGCCAGTGAGACAGCTCTAAACATATATCTGCTTGACAGGCTAAAACCTTTTCACATGGCATATCCGGGTATCAGGCTTAAGATATATAATCACTCCACCCCACAGGCTATAAATGCCGTAAAAAACGGCATGATTGATTTTGCAGTGGTATCGACACCGGCTGAGGTGGAGGCCCCTCTTAAGATGATAAAGCTTGGTTCGTTTCAGGAGATTCTTGTGGGTGGAACCACCTTTACTGCACTCGGAAGCCAGACTCTGTCATTAAAGGAGCTGCATAATTATCCGCTTATCGGACTGGGGCGGGAGACCATGACATTTCAGTTTTTTAACAGGCTTTTTATGTCACACGGACTTGAATTTGCGCCTGATACAGAGACCGCAACGACAGATCAGATACTGCCACTTGTGAAAAGTGAGCTTGGTCTTGCCTTTATGCCAAAGCCTATGGCAGAGGCTGCGATAGCAAATCGCGAGATTGTAGAGATAGCTCTGGAGGAGGAGATACCGCAGAGAAATATATGTATGGTATATGATATACATCAACCGATTAGTGCGGCGGCAAGAGAGTTAAAGAAAGTTATATCAGACAGCCATAAGGTGTGATTGGCAGTCGGTGGGATATACATAGGTAACTGGCAGGTTACATATTGCAACAGGTATGTTACACATTGGCAGGTTTGTAACTTACATCTCGTTTAATACTTTGTTAAAATATAGTCAGGCAGATAAGTTATAAGAATTTATCGGCAGAGTTTTTTAGGAGTATTTTTAAAATTGGAAGGAGATTTTACACTATGGCTAACAGAATCATGTTAAACGAGACATCTTATCACGGATCGTGCAATCCAGGAGATTGCAACAGAGGCAAAGGCGCATGGCTTTAAAAAAGCACTGGTATGCTCTGACCCTGACTTAATCAAATTTGGAGTTACAGCAAAGGTAACAGATATCCTTGATAAGAACGGATTGGAATATGAGCTTTACTCAGAGATTAAGCCAAATCCAACAATCGACAACGTAAAGCATGGCGTAGAGACATTTAAGAAATCGAGCTGATTACCTCATTGCAATCGGAGGCGGCTCTTCTATGGATACATCAAAGGCAATCGGTATCATCATCGCAAACCCGGAGTTTGAGGATGTAAGAAGCTTAGAGGGGGTTGCACCTACAAAGAAGCCTTGTGTTCCTATCATTGCAGTACCTACAACAGCAGGAACAGCAGCAGAGGTTACAATCAACTATGTCATCACAGATGTAGAGAGAAAGAGAAAGTTTGTATGTGTGGACCCACATGACATGCCAATCATCGCAATCATTGATCCAGAAATGATGTCCTCCATGCCAAAAGGACTGACAGCTTCTACAGGTATGGACGCACTCACACATGCTATCGAGGGCTACACAACAAAGGCTGCCTGGGAGATGACAGACATGTTCCATCTCAAAGCAATAGAGATTATTGCAAGATCTTTAAGAAGTGCAGTTGCCAATGAAAAAGAGGGACGTGAGGGCATGGCACTTGGAGAGTACATTGCCGGAATGGGATTCTCAAATGTAGGTCTTGGAATCGCTCATTCAATGGCTCATACACTCGGAGCTGTTTATGATACACCACACGGAGTAGCATGTGCTATGATGCTTCCAATTGTAATGGAGTACAATGCAGACTGTACAGGCGAAAAATATCGTGAAATCGCCCGCGCAATGGGAGTAAAGGGCGTAGATGATATGTCTGTAGAGGAGTACAGAAAGGCTGCAATCGATGCTGTAGCGCAGCTCTCTGTAGATGTAGGAATCCCAACAAAGCTTGAAGCTATTAAGGAGGATGACTTAGACTTCCTCGCAGAGTCTGCTCACGCGGATGCATGTGCACCTGGAAATCCAAAGGATGCAAGTGTTGAGGATTTGAAGGCTCTTTTCCGTAAGATTATGTAATTCTGCAACAGCTTACAGGGATGTAAAAATCCGGGAACTGTCAATTGACAGCATTCCCGGATTTTTAACGCTGATATAACTATTAAGACTACCGTGCACATTTGTAAAAACGCACGATACTTGTTCTAAATGGTTCTGAATATTACCTTGAATTATATCAGGTTTACCTCGCGAAACACGTCGGCAAGCTCCTTTGGCATAGCATCAGCGAGCAGTCCGGCAAGCTCCTGAGGGGTGAAGTTTTTATTGCCAAGCACCCACTGTGTTGTCATAAAGACAGAACCCTGACAGTACATCTCAAGCTGGAACAATAGCTTGTCGGATATTTTCCGGTGGCTTTTTCCCTCAATCTGGTCAATATAAAACTGACGAATCAGCTCAAAATCATGCTCCTTTAGATTGTTCTGCTCATCATTTTTAAAAGCAGCCTTAAAGAAAAGTTGCTCCATCCGGATATATTCAAATTTTTAACAAGGCTTTCGTACACGGTACTGCCCTCACCCATCTGGTGAAAGGATTCAATCAGTATCTTATCAAAATACCAGTTTATCAGGTCATATTTGTCCTGAAAATTTCTGTAAAAGGTTTGTCTGGTCACACCACATGTATCGCAGATTTCCTTAACCGTAATTTTCTCGACAGGAGAGGAAAACATGCATTCCTTCATGGCATTGGCCAGCTTGTATTTTATATCGTTGTTCATAATGTCTCCGAATTATAATGCAGATATCTAATGAGCCTTAAGCTTTGACATAAGTGCTTCCTGCAGTGTTTTTGAAAAATTAATTCCCTCTTCCTGCGCAGCAGTATTTAGCCAAGCCGGAATGGTAAGGGTTTTTCGGACCGATTTATCGAAATGCTCTTTGGCATATGCCTTAACATCTACTGAAACCATATTGGTAAATGCATCGGTATATGTTCCTGTTATGTCTAATTCGTCAGATAGTCTGTCAATATTGATATCAGATAATTTGGATGCTTTAGGAAATTTTTCATTATCCATCTTAGCCGTATACAGATATCCTGCAAGACAATCAACAGCCATGGCCACAGCATCTTCAAGGGTATCTCCTTGTGTTGCAAGATAATTTAAATCAGGAAAGATTACAGAGTATCCATTATCTTCCTTAAAAAAACATGCCGGATATATTGATAACATGATGAGTATACCTCCTTATGATTATTTGATTCCCGCTTGCTTACGGATAGAATTTTCAGTGATTTTGTTCAGTTCTTTGCCTTTATGAAAAGGAATAGTTACTTTTCCGGGCTTTGAAGGATGAATATAATGCCGATGTGATCAGGTTTGGTTTTTGAAAATCCACCCATCGGCAAGTATTATACGTTCCATTTCAGTTGGTTTGATCGGCATATTTTTATCCACCTTTCTTTAGTATATATATAATATAACATATGATACGTATAAATTCAATGCGTGTAAATATAATATATATAAATTATAAAATACATTGATTTTCATAATGACAAAAGAATATCCCTATGTTACAATTTAGTTAAAGCATTATATTTCTGTAGAGCGTTACCACATAACACGTCAATAATTGGTGCGTATCACTTTGAAGAGGGCAGACCACTTCGCATCATTCTACAAAGGACATGGAAATTTTCGATGCTTTAAGATACCAGTAAATAGCAGGAAAATAATATGTCAGGTGTAGAATAATGCATCAGATGAAAGAAAACTAAATGATTTAATCACGACAGATGATATTTTTAAAAAAGTCGATGTTGAGACAATAGCAGCAATGAATTTGTTTGCAGGAACAGATATTGAGTATGAAGAAAAGGAAGAGGTGATTAATGTGTGTAAGGCATGGGAAGATCATAAAAAGCTTGGAATACAACAGGGGGAGAATAAGATGTTGTTTACTCTGGTAACAAAGGGCAAGCTCGATATTGATACTGCAGCAGAGGAAGCCGGTGTCAGTGTCAGTGAGTTTGAAAAATTAATGAATGAAGCAGGCTATAAGGTGCCGGAGACTGTGTAGCATCAGGCATGAATAATTTATCAAAATGTAAATAGCAAAAATCCGCTAACCATTGTATTTGGTATAGCGGATTTTTGTGCTTTAATGTGCTTTACTCCAACACCAGAAGAAGTCCCATCTTGAACCTTTCGTCAGCGGTTACGCTGTGCAGTCCGTTTTGTCAAAACGGAAATTTTCGCCTGCTGAGATTGTGTAATCTTTGCCCTCGTAGTCTATTACAGCCTTGCCCTCGAGTGCGAAAATTATTGCATTTCCAGGCGCGCGATGCGGTGTGAGACCGGTGCCCTCATCAAATGCCATAAGCACGAATTTCATTGTGTCGTTGCTTACCACATCAATGTTCGTGATACTGCCATCCTCATATGAGATAAGATCCTTAAGCTTCATGACCTCGCCTGATTTGATAATTTTGTTCATATTGTTGTTCTCCTTTTTATGATGATTTCGGTGTAAATACAGCCGGTTTCTGTTGTTACTCCGCAGAGTGTTTTCGAAGGGACTACCAGCATATCACCTTCTGATATGGTATGCTTTGCAGCATAATCTCCGATAAGAAAATCAGCGCATCCTTTTGCACCGATGTATACAGTGGTATTATCGTAGGATTCCTGAGAGATTGACGTGCCTTTTCCGAGAGAAAAATAGGTTATGGGTGTTTTGTCACTAAGCCTTGAATTTCGTGAGACGGTCATCTCGTCGCGGATAGGGCGTAAATCTTCTATTTTGAAAACCTTGTCCATAGGATTTCTTGTCCTTCTTTCTTGAATGTTGATTTCATTATTTATAATACAATATTACTATAATTTTGTCCAAAAATATGTTGCATATACAACAAAACAATATAATAAAATACAAACCGCTTGCTATTTCTTTCACATATGTTAAAATATAGTCAAAGCAGTTTTTCTATAGCAACCTGTGCGGTCGTTGGCACATTAATTACAGATATGACTATATGCTCTGTAAATATGTGAGGCATAATAAGATGTCGTCCGGCGATAAGGGCGTGCAGGGTCTTCAATACCTTAATTTTTTTTTCATATTCCAATTCTTGCTTTTAAATGTTTCATTATTTTATTTAAAGCAGGATAAGAGGGCTTTTACTACACAGATATTTCCTGCTTTAGTGTTTTCAAATGAAGGAGGATTTTATATGAGTGGTAACAGAGAGTACAAAAGTGATGTTTTCAGTATGCTGATGCAGGATAAGGAAAGAGCCTTACAGCTGTATAACGCAATGAATGGGTCTAGTTATGACAATCCGGAGGATGTTGAGATAGTGATTCACGATGGCGGCATTTCACTTTCGGTCAGAAATGATGCATAGTTTATCGTGGATGCGAGATTGAGCATATATGAGCATCAGTCCACAGTTTGTCCGAATATGCCGGTGAGAAGTCTTATTTATTTCAGCGTGATATTGTCAGATATGCTCAGCGACAAGAAAAAAGGAACAAAAAGTGGCAAGAACATCTATGGCAGAAGACTGGTAAAGATACCGACACCACATTTTGTGGTATTTTACAATGGTGAGGAGGAACAGCCGGAGGTTCAGGAGCTTAAGCTGTCCGATGCGTTTGAGAAGCCGACCGATGAGCCGAATCTTGAGCTTAAATGTAAGGTGTACAATATAAACGACGGAAAGAACAAGGCTATTATGGAGTCCTGTGGCTGGCTGAATGATTATATGACATTTGTAAATAAGGTCAGAGAGTATCATGCAGACGGGGCATTTGATGATCTGGCTATAGATATTGAGAAGGCTATAGACTATTGTATTGACAATGATATTCTGAAGGAGTTTCTAAAGACTTACAGAAGTGAGGTGACGAAGAGTATGCAGTTAAATTATGAATTTGACAGGCAGCTTGAGCTTGAAAGAGCTGATGCTATTGAAGAGGGATGGAAATAGGAGAAAATAAGATGCTGTTTACTTTAGTAACAAAGGGCAAGCTCGATATTGATACTGCAGCAGAGGAAGCAGGTGTCAGTGTCAGTGAGTTTGAAAAAATAATGAGTGAAGCAGGCTATATGGTGCCTGAGACTGTGTAGCATCAAATAATTTATCAAAATGTAAATAGCAAAAATCCGCTAACCATTGTATTTGGTATAGCGGATTTTTTGCCAAAAAGTATCACATCCGACTGTTGTTGTACTGCGCTATTGCATCGGCACCGCCTAACAGCAGTATGATAAGTATAGCCCCAATCCATGGAAACAACATCGTAAAAATTCCAAACCATGCGCCAAGTGAATCGCTGCTATAGTCCCAGAAAGGCTTGTTCGGGTCATCAAGCCAGTACACATTTATGATAGTCCTAAGCTCAGAACGGGTGCTATGTCTGTTATCGCATGAAAAACGCTTGCGGTACTCCTTTCCGTCTACAGTATATGTGTATCTGGCAGCCCAGTAGCTGTAAGCGGATTGTGAATTATTGACAACGAGCCTCTTTGCATCCTCCTTCACAATCATGCCTCTCGCCACATGTCCGCGCTCCTTTGCAAGTGCTATCTTGCGCTGTAAACCAATATTTAATTTGTCGAAAAACTTAAAATCTATGATATACAGTGGTATTAGTGAAAGCACACCCACATTTACCCGCCATGGGTAGCTTGCGATAGCCTTAAAAACTTCTGAAAAAGTGTCCATTGAAAATCCCCTTTCTTAATATGCTGCATTTGAATATATGGTATGTGAATATTATAGAAATAAGGAAGGAAATTGGCAATGGGAAAAAATATCAATTTGTAGAATCTTTGGTATCGAAAAGTCCTTTTTCGAGTTTCAAATAGTATTCGGCAAGCATAAGGGCATGTTCTACATTGCGTTGGGGGATAAGACTTGTTTAGCCTTTCTAATGTGAGCTGTAGTGAATTTGGTTCTTTGTTATCACCGAAAATCAGGTAATCGATGGAAACATCAGTGATTTCAGCTATATGAACAAGAACATCCAAATTTGGAACTCGCTTGCCGGCTTCAATTAATGCTAAATATGATGGTGATATGTAAAGAATATCAGCAAAATAGGCCTGTGTCTTATTCTTCTTAAGCCGTAATTTGCGGATGCGCTCACCCAGCGCCTGAGCGTCAATGTTGTAACTATTCATAAAACTTCCCAAAATTAATTTATAATATATGAAATTGTATTAGGATTTTAGAACAGTAGATTTATTGGGAGTAAACAAAAATATGATAACTGAAAAGATAAAGTATAAAATAAGTATGTGTATATATTATGAAAATATTAACTGTTAGTAAAGAAAATGTTGACACATAGTAATTAAAGTGGCAAAATTTAAAATAAAAAAGAAGGACTGTCTACTAACAGTTAAGGCTGGGGATGCTGGAGCCAAAGCAGATATTGGTGTTCAGTTATATGGTGAAGATGGAAAACTTAAACCTCAATTCGGAGCTAGTGCAAAAGCTGAAGCCACCGCGGCTGAGCTGGAAGGCTCATTAGGAGTAAATGTACTTGGAGGTGAAGTTGGTGTTAGTGGAAGTGTAAGTGTTGGAGTAGGTGCACATGCGGATGTGGGTTACAAAGATGGAGTATTCAAATTTGATATAGGAGCTTCTATTGGATTGGAGGGTTCTGTAGGATCAGAGGTAGATATTGGAGGTATGGTAGATACTGTTTGTGATGCTGCCGAGTCTGCATGGAATGGATTAGAGAAAGGAGGGAAAACCGCAACAAACTGGTTTAAATAGTTCATGGATAAAATAAGTACAACAGGAGTCATAGATCAAACAATTTATAGTGATGGAGGAAATGTTATGTATATTGTGAATGTTGAATTAAATGGTAATATAGTAAAAGCACAATCTATTCATTATTCATCTAAAACAAAAAGTTTACCTAATGGGAAAAAAGTTTCTGTGAATTATTGGGAAACACCCAAAGGAAGAAATAGATTGGTTGAAATTTTAGATGAAAATATTGTTCCTTGCAAGGATGATTTGTCAGGTGATTTGAGATTATTGGCATCGTTTGGTATATTGGTAATTATTGTTATATGTATTTTTATGGTAAAAAATTAATCTAGGATATATTATGAATAATTACCTATTGGAAGTGTAGTCTTAATTGGAAATAGTAAAAAGAAAGTTATGATTGTTGGTGTCTGTCAGAAAGGTGGTCGGGATCCTAATGCAATATGGGACTATACGGCGTTATCTTTCGGAGGGATATTTAGATGCAGAGAAAATGTTTTTATTCAATCGTGAGTAAATTTCACATGTATATGCTTTGGGATATCAAGATGAAGAACAGATGGCATTTAAACAAATGGCAGATACAAAAATTAGAGAGTTAAAAGGAGAATAAAAAATGAAAAATTTATTAAAGAAGCTTAGTTGTATGGTGTTAATTGTAGGAGTTGTAATTGGCTGTTGTGCTTGTTCTACTAATTCGTCAAAAGCATATACATTCAAGGTTGATACAGGGGATCAGGTAAAGGTTGAGCTGAATACAGCAGATGGATATGATATTACCTCTGATTTACCATTTGTTATATCAAAGGATAATAAAACCTTGAGCCAGGGTACTTTTATTACAGCTGATGATTATGATTCATATGTCAGTGTGGTTAATGACACAGACACAGCAACCGTTATTGACAAAGGAGATAATGAAACATACGAGTATATCATGTGGAATAACAATGATGAGGAATATGATTATGCAATTCACCTCAAAGATTCTAAAACAGGTATTTTAATTGGAAACAATGTTTCAGAAAAATCTGCTAAGGAATGCTTTAGTCGTTTGACCTTTTCAATTGTAAAATAGAATTATTAGTACGCTAAAATAGCCGGCACTTTTGTGCCGGCTATTTTAGCGTATATTAATGCTATCTATATTTACTGTGTGTAAATATAGTATTAACAAAAGATAAAAATAGTGACAAAATGAAATAAGAATAAAGTACCATTACAACTTCTTGAGAGAGGGTGTGCGAGATGACGAGAGATGATATAAGGAAAAAGCTCATTTACAATCAGAATCAAATTGGAAATATTCGAACCACTATAAATGAGCAGGAGTCACAGATTGAAAATCTTGAAGGACTCAGGAATAGTTTTAATAGATTGCTTTATGATTTTAATTATAAACATAATATGCAAAACGCTAGAATTTCAGATATAAATAATATGTCATATATTAATTCAAAATTGTAAGTTCATATACTTCTGCCATGCATGGGGTAGTAAATGGAAGTGAGTATAGGAAAGCATGTAATGAGATATACAGGTCTATTGATAAGGTTAATAGTCAGATAAGAAAATTACAGAATCAAATCAGTAATAATTATAGTTCGATAAAAAGATTCTCTTGTAATATAGATTATTTGAATAATCAAATGCGTTATGTTGGTAAATAGTTTTGTTAGGAGGAACGTTCATGAGTAATTTGAAATTTGACGAGAATTATATCAATGAAGTTGTGAAGTTTAATTCGGAATGTGCGGCTGAACTGGAGGATATATTTACGGAATATCAAAAAATTCTTGATGAAGTCATTCGTTCTGCAATTAAGGAGGGAAAAACAGCAAACTCACTCAAGTTATATAAATCATGTACTAGAAAAATGAATGGACAAATTGATAGTTTGACTTGACACCATATGAAGCATCAAAATTAGGTGAAAAATATGGAAAAGGAAATATTGTACTGTCTGCAATTTCGAGTGTTGCTGAAATTGGTGAGAATAGTGTAAAAATGCATGATGTAATGGTTGATGAAAATAGTAACGCATATGACAAAGTTGGTCAGGCGATTAATGTAGGAGGTTCATTAGCTGATTTTTATGGAAAACTAAAAATTGCAAAAATGTCTAGTACAAAATCTTTACGAATAGTGAATAACTTAGAAGACTGTTCTAAAGGAGTAAAAAATCAGATTTTAGCAACTGAATCATCATTAAAATACACAACTGCTGCAACAGTTGGAAAGAAAATTTCAACGGCGAGTACATATATTGATATATTTGATGCAGGTGTTAGTGCAGTTTCTAGTGGAGTGAAGCGTTATGGACAGGTATCCAAAGATGGAAAAGTTGATATTGTGGATGGTGCGTCTGTAGGTATTTATTCTGCAACAAATGGTCTGAGTAAGTTGGCAAGTTCAGTGACTTTTGGAGTTGTATCTTTCGATGGTGATAAAACAGCTAAAGAACTTGAAGATGATGTTACAAATATGGTTAACAGTAATAGTAAGCTTGTTCAATATATTGGAAATAAAAATAATCCTATAGTATTGCGAGGATTAGCTGCGGGATGTGGCGCAGCTGAACTTGTAGGAAAAAAAGTAGTATCAGGTTTTTGTAAAGTGGCAGAAAAAGCAGGTAAAGCTGCACAGACAGTTTGGACTGTTTATGATGAATTGAATAAAGCATATGGTATGTAATGTAAGGATAATGGAGGTAGACATGTTTAAAGAATTATTGCCGATAGGAAGTGTAGTGTTATTAAAAGGTGGAATTAAAAAAATAATGGTTACTGGTATTAAACCAGTATCAAAAGATGATGATGGCACAGAACAAGAATATGACTATATAGGAGTAATATATCCGGAAGGTTACCTAAATGATGAGTTCAATTTTTTGTTTAATCATTCTGATGTAAATGATGTTGTATTTAGAGGATATGAGAATCCTGAAAGAGTTGAGTTTATAGAATATATGGAAGAAGTATATAAAAGGGAAAGATAATCAATAAATTTGATTATAAGTTTAAACATGGCATTATTAAATTATGAATTCGACAGAAAACTTGAGCTCGAGAGAGCCGATGCGTATGCAGAGGGCTTCCTGAGAGGGTATAAAAAGGGCTTTGAAAAAGAAATGCGTAAACAAATGGTTTTTAACATGTATGAAGAGGGATATTCGGTCGATCTGATAGCAGATATTGTGGTGGAATTGACTAAAGAAGAAATAGAAGATGCTATAAAAATAAGAAAGAAATGATTTGGTACAAAAGAATATCTGCTATGATGGGAACATAGACTGTGATGGTATAGAAGGAACAAGGCAATACAGAATATTATGGCAATTGAGATAATGCGAGAAATATCAGGCACAATGGGAATTATCCTGACTGTGCCGATTACATCTCTAATCAATCACAAGCCCGTTACAACAAGGTATATCACACCAAGCACCCAGCTTGAAAATATGCCGTACAGTATCACAGGACCTGCAATCCTAAATATCTGACAGCCTATGCCAAATACCTGCCCCTCCACCTGAAATTCACATGCGGATGAGCATACTCCGTTTGCAAAGCCTGTTATAGGAACGAGAGCACCGGCACCTCCCCAGTTTGCAAGCGGTGCATACAGGTTTAGCGCTGTCAGTACGCAGCTTATGAGAATCAAAATCATGCTGCACCAGGCAGAGGCTTCATCGTTGCTTAACCCAAAGTATTGTGTGCAGGTATTTACTATGAGCTGTCCGATAGTGCATATGATGCCGCCGAGTATAAATGCCTTTAGCATGTTTGCAGAAAGGCAGTGAGTAGGTGTGACGCGCTTTACATATTTGTTATATTCATCATTTCGTTTTTCTTTTTGGTCAGTAGTCATGTTTTCAGACCTCCTTTTTTATAGGATGACCGTATTTTTTAAATGTATTCATATATGTGATTTAGTTATTTGATTTGGGTATAGTTACTTATTAGAATTAAATATGAAGGATATATCAAATAATCCTTGCTACTTTTACTTTAAATAGTAGAATTGTAGCAAGGATTATTTTGTGCGGTAGCGCATCAAAGTAATAAATCACAGCAAAGCATATAATTGCGATAAATAATGCAAGTATTTTGCAATAAAGAAAAGGAGACACATATATGTATACACTTGACGACATCAAGAAAGAAGATCAGGAGATTGCAAGCGCCATCACAGACGAATTTGAGCGCCAGAACAGCCATATCGAGCTTATTGCTTCTGAGAACTGGGTAAGCCCTGCTGTTATGTCAGCTATGGGAAGCATTCTCACCAATAAGTACGCTGAGGGATATCCGGGAAGAAGATACTATGGCGGCTGCGAGTGCGTGGACGAGGTAGAGGAGCTTGCCAGAGAAAGAGCCAAGAAGCTTTCGGCGCAGAGTATGTAAATGTACAGCCGCACTCAGGTGCTCAGGCCAACATGGCAGTACAGTTCGCCATCTTAAAGCCGGGCGATACCATCATGGGAATGAATCTTGACCACGGCGGACACCTCACACATGGTTCACCGGTCAACTTCTCAGGCTCATATTTCCATGTAGTGCCTTACGGAGTAAATGACGAGGGCTTCATCGATTACGACAAGGTAGAGGAGATCGCCCTTGAGTGCAAGCCAAAGATGATTATCGCAGGTGCATCTGCATATGCGAGAACTATAGATTTCAAGCGTTTCAGAGAGATTGCAGACAAGGTAGACGCAGTGCTCATGGTTGATATGGCTCATATCGCAGGACTTGTAGCCGCAGGACTTCATCCAAGCCCAATCCAATATGCACATGTCACCACAACCACTACACACAAGACTCTCCGCGGACCTCGTGGAGGAATGATTCTCTGCAGTCAGGAGATGCAGGATAAGTACAATTTCAACAAGGCTATTTTCCCGGGAATCCAGGGTGGACCTCTCATGCACGTTATTGCAGCAAAGGCAGTCTGCTTCAAGGAGGCATTACAGCCTGAGTTCAAGGAGTATCAGAAGCAGATTGTAAAGAATGCGCAGGCACTTTGCAAGGGGCTTCAGAGCCGTGGCATCAAGATTGTATCAGACGGCACAGACAACCACCTCATGCTTGTAGACTTAACTCCGTTTGGTCTTACAGGAAAGTCTATCGAGAAGCTTCTCGATGCGGCTCATATCACAGCCAACAAGAATACTATTCCTAACGACCCACAGAAGCCATTTGTCACAAGCGGTATCCGTCTCGGAACACCTGCTGCTACATCAAGGGGCTTAAAGGAGGATGATTTCGACAAGGTTGCAGAGGCAATCGCCATGATGATTGAAGAGGGCGAGAGCGCAGTTGAGCCTGCAAAGGCTATCATCAAGACACTTACTGACAAGTATCCTCTTGCATTTTAAGGGTTTTCAGAGTAAAATGTTATAAGTTATAAAAACATAATACTTTGGAGGAATTATGATAGACTTAAAGTTTTAAGAGAGAATCCAGATCTCGTAAAAGAAAATATTAAAAAGAAATTCCAGGACCACAAGCTTCCGCTTGTCGATGAAGTAATCGAGTATGACAAGAAGGCCAGAGAAGCACAGCAGGAGGCTGATGATCTTCGTGCAAAGAAGAATCAGGTCTCTAAGCAGATTGGTGCTCTTATGGCACAGGGCAAGAAGGAAGAGGCTGAGGCTGTAAAGGCTGAGGTAGCACAGATTTCAAAGCGCCTCACAGAGCTTGAGCCACTCGAAAAAGAGTATCAGGACAAGGTGCTTGAGGATATGATGAAGATTCCAAACATCATCGATCCATCAGTTCCAATCGGAAAGGATGATACCTTCAACGTGGAGAACGAGAAGTTTGGTGAGCCTGTTGTTCCTGATTTCGAGATTCCTTATCATACAGATATCATGGAGAGATTTGACGGAATAGACCTCGATGCAGCAGGAAAGGTTGCAGGAAACGGTTTCTATTATCTGATGGGAGATATCGCACGTCTTCACTCAGCCATGACAGCATATGCGCGTGACTTCATGATTGGAAAGGGCTTTACATACTGTATCCCACCATTTATGATCCGTTCAAATGTCGTAACAGGCGTTATGAGCTTTGAGGAGATGGATGCCATGATGTACAAGATTGAGGGAGAGGATCTCTACCTTATCGGCACATCTGAGCACTCAATGATCGGTAAGTTCATCGATACAATAAACGATGAGTCAAAGCTTCCATATACACTCACAAGCTACTCACCTTGCTTCCGTAAGGAAAAGGGTGCACACGGCATTGAGGAGAGAGGTGTTTACCGTATCCATCAGTTCGAGAAACAGGAGATGATTGTTGTCTGCAAGCCACAGGATTCAAAGGAATGGTATGAGAAGATGTGGAAGTACACAGTAGAGCTTTTCAGAAGTCTCGATGTGCCCGTCCATACTTTTGAGTGCTGTTCGGAGACCTCGCAGATCTTAAGGTTAAGTCATGTGATGTAGAAGCATGGTCACCAAGACAGCAGAAATACTTCGAGGTAGGAAGCTGCTCTAACTTAGGAGATGCACAGGCAAGACGTCTTAAGATTCGTGTAAAGGGCGAGGATGGCAAGAAATACCTTGCTCATACTCTTAACAACACAGTTGTTGCTCCACCGAGAATGCTGATCGCGTTCCTTGAGAACAACCTGAATGCAGATGGCTCTGTAAATATCCCTAAGGCACTTCAGCCATACATGGGTGGTACAGAGAAGCTTATTCCGAAGCACTAGTTTTTGAAATAAATTAGTTCATGTAAATATAACAGCCGTAGCTGCGATTGATCAGATGAAAGATAAATCGTGGTTACGGCTGTTTTGTGATAAAAGATAAATGCCATATTAAAACTGGTTGACACGATATATACCGTGATATATACTAAATGCAAAAGGAGGTGTTCTATTATGTTAACAGCTAAGCTATTTGAGAATGGGCGAAGCCAGGCAGTTAGATTACCTAAGGAATGTCGTTTTGAAGGAGACGAGGTTATGATAAATAAAGTCGGAGATGTGGTTTTCTAATACCTAAAGATAATGAGTGGGCAGGACTGCTTAGTAGTCTGGATATGTTTACAGATGATTTCATGAAAGAAGGACGCATGCAGCCAGAAGTACAGGTACGAGAAAGTTTTAATGAAAAGGGTTTTATGAAATACATGTTGGATACGAATATTTGCATATATGCAATAAAAAATAAACCTAAGGAAGTAATAAAGCATATTTTATCACACAAATCAGATGAATTATGTATATCAGCAATTAGCTACGGCGAATTAATGCACGGTGTGGAGAAAAGCACGTATCGCGAAAAAAATTATCTTGCACTCTCTCTGTTTTTATCATCAATTACAATTTTACAATTTGATGGTATTGCAGCGGAAAAGTATGGTCTGGTGCGTGCTGGACTTGAAACTATGGGAACACCAATCGGGCCAATGGATACTTTGATTGCAGCTCATGCTTTGTCAAAAGACCTTATTCTTGTGACAAATAATACAAGAGAATTTTGTCGTGTTGCTGGATTAAAGCTTGAAGACTGGACTATTGCATGATGCTACAATAAAATTTACAGAGAAGAAAATCCCTTACCAAATACTTCACTGGTGCTCATCACAGACATAAAAGCATGCAGCTTATTCTGATGTATGAAGCTTCTAAGCTCTATGGCCTGCTTCTTTGTGAGAGTGCTGAAAACGATATAGTTTCTCTCACCGGTGTAAGCACCTCGTGCCTCCACATAGGTGGCACTTTTCTCCAGCGTGTTAGTAATATAATCGCATATCACATCCTTGTCATCGCAGATAAGCATTATGGATTTTCTGAGCATGATATTTTCGATGATTGCATCAATCATAAATGATTTCACAACAAGTCCGACAAATGAATACAGAGCAGTCTTTATGTCAAACACAAAGCAGGCGATGATAATCATGACGAGGTCGGTGAGAAATAAAGCCATGCCGATATTTTCTACATGTGCATATTTTTTTACAATCATGGCGATGACATCGGTTCCGCCACTTGAAGCCCCTACATAGAAAAGCAGTGCAGATGCGATTGCAGGAAGAGCGATGGCAAAAATCAGCTCAAGCATTGGCTCGTTTGAGAGCGGATGAGTGAGCGGGTCAAGCTTTTCAAGCACCAGAAGCTCAACAGATAAAAGTATTGTGGCATAGGTGATCTTAATAGCAAAGCCTTTGCCAAGGAAGAAAAAGCCCACTGCAAGCAGAAGCATGTTCACAATAGTAGAAAACATACTCGCTGAGAGAGGGGTTATTTTGCAAAAACAACTGCGGCACCGGTTACGCCACCGAAGGTGAAGTTGTTTGGGAACTTGAAATAGTATACACCGATTGCCATGATGGTGATACTGAGTGTCATTATCAGAAAATTTTTTATCTGTTTAAGCATTTGTTGTTCTCCTTTATGATTTGACAGCTTGTCAGGTATTTATTGCAGTGCTGTGTATCATAGCTTTCTTTTGTATTATTAATCGTTCAAATCTAAATATATATTTGCATGGATAGTGTAGGACGATGAATGTCTGATGTCAATATAATCCGTGAAATAAATTATAAGTATTATTTCTATAAAAGATATATTATATTAGTAAAACTAATAAGAATAATTACAATATATAATTGGAAAATTTAGCACTATGAAGGTATACTATAGGTATTGAACGAATTGCAGATTATTAGGAGGAACAATAATGGATTACAAGAATTCAGGTGTTGATATCGAGGCAGGTTACAAGTCAGTAGAGCTTATGAAAAAGCATGTAAAGGAGACTATGAGACCGGAGGTGTTAGGTGGTCTCGGAGGCTTCTCAGGAGCGTTCTCACTTGCTTCCATCAAGGATATGGAGGATCCTGTGCTTTTATCGGGAACAGATGGCTGCGGAACCAAGGTAAAGCTTGCTTTCATCATGGACAAGCATGATACAATCGGAATCGATGCAGTTGCTATGTGCGTAAATGATGTGGCATGTGCAGGCGGTGAGCCATTATTTTTCCTTGATTATATAGCATGTGGAAAGAACTATCCGGAGAAGATTGCTACAATCGTAAGCGGTGTGGCAGAGGGCTGTAAGCAGTCAGGCTGTGCACTCGTTGGTGGCGAGACAGCAGAGCATCCGGGTCTTATGCCTGAGGACGAGTATGACCTTGCAGGCTTTGCAGTTGGTGTAGTTGACAGAAAGGACATCATCACAGGCGAGGGCTTAAAGGATGGCGATGTACTTATCGGAATGGCATCAACAGGCGTACACTCAAATGGATTTTCACTTGTCAGAAAGATTTTCAAGATGGACAAGGAGACATTAAATACATATCATGAGGAGCTTGGCACTACACTTGGAGAGGCACTTCTTGCCCCTACAAGAATCTATGTAAAGGCTCTTAAGGCTGTAAAGGACGCAGGAGTCACAGTAAAGGCCTGCAGCCATATCACAGGTGGCGGCTTCTATGAGAATATCCCACGTATGCTCATCGATGGCAAGCGTGCCGTAGTTGAGAAAAACAGCTACCCTGTCCCACCAATCTTTAAAATGATGGCTAGAGAGGGAAATGTCGAGGAGCAGATGATGTACAATACCTACAACATGGGACTTGGAATGATTGTCGCAGTTGACCCTGCAGACGTGGACAAGACTATGGAGGCTATGAAGTCTGCCGGAGATACACCATACATAGTCGGAAAGATTATTGACGGCGAGAAGGGTGTAGATCTCGTATAATAACATTCAATATATTGTTAATAATTGTATACATCGTTGCGAGGAAAAAGAATGAAAATTGCAGTATGTGTATCGGGTGGCGGCACCAATCTTCAGGCCATCATAGATGCAATAGATAAAGGAACAATTACAAACACACAGATAGAGGTTGTTATCAGCAACAACGCAGATGCATATGCACTTGAGAGAGCTAAAAAGGCTGGAATAAAGGCAGTATGCATCTCGCCAAAGAGCTATGAAAGCAGAGCTGCCTTCAATGAAGATTTCTTAAAGCAGCTTAACTCATATCATGTGGATTTAGTCGTACTGGCAGGCTTTCTGGTAGTGATTCCACCGGAAATGATAAAGCAGTACAGAAACAGAATCATAAATATCCATCCATCGCTCATACCATCTTTCTGCGGCACAGGCTACTATGGTCTTAAGGTGCATGAGGGAGTGCTTGCACGCGGTGTGAAGGTGACAGGTGCCACCTGCCACTTTGTGGATGAAGGCACAGACACAGGCCCTATTATTTTACAGAAGGCAGTCGAGGTAAAGCAGGGTGACACACCTGAGGTGCTTCAGCGCAGGGTTATGGAGCAGGCTGAGTGGAAAATCATGCCACACGCTATCGACCGATAGCAAATGGCAGGGTGTCAGTAGAAGACGGACATGTTATTATAGATGAGAAGTAATGACAGTGCTGTAAGTAATTAGTATATAAAAATAGATAGATTATGATTACCGGACAATGAAAAGCTTATATATAGCTTAGGTATAGGAGGCAAAAATGAAGGTATTAGTAGTAGGAAGTGGCGGAAGAGAGCATGCAATATGCAGGGCTGTTGCAAAGAGCTCACGCGTTGACAAGATATACTGTGCACCGGGCAATGCAGGTATCGCTGCACTTGCAGAGTGTGTGCCAATCGGTGCGATGGAATTTGATAAGCTCGTATCATTTGCAAAGGATAATGCCATTGATTTTACAATCATCGGTATGGATGATCCGCTTGTAGGAGGTATCGTTGACGAGTTTGAAAAGGCAGGGCTCAAGTGCTTCGGACCAAAGAAGAATGCAGCTATTCTTGAGGGCTCAAAGGCATTTTCAAAGGATCTCATGAAAAGTATAATATCCCTACTGCGGCATATGAGAATTTTACTGATGCCAAAGAGGCACTTAAATATTTAGAGACAGCAAAGTTCCCTATCGTGTTAAAGGCAGACGGACTTGCTCTCGGAAAGGGTGTGCTTATCTGTAATACTCTTGAGGAGGCAAAGAGGGTGTCAGAACCATCATGGAGGACAAGAAGTTCGGAACAGCCGGAAACACCATGGTAGTTGAGGAGTTCATGACAGGCCGTGAGGTTTCAGTGCTTTCATTTGTAGACGGAAAGACTATCAAGATTATGTCATCTGCGCAGGACCACAAGCGTGCAGGCGATGGAGATACAGGCCTTAATACAGGCGGCATGGGTAATTTCTCACCTAGTCCGTTCTATACCGATGAGGTCGATGATTTCTGCAAGAAGTATATTTATCAGGCAACTGTAGATGCTATGGCTAAAGAGGGCAGACCTTTTACAGGAGTTATCTTCTTCGGTCTCATGCTCACAGAGGATGGACCAAAGGTGCTTGAGTACAATGCAAGATTCGGAGATCCTGAGGCACAGGTTGTGCTTCCTCGTATGAAGAATGATATCATTGATGTGATGGAGGCCTGTGTAGACGGAACTCTTGACACAATAGATCTTCAGTTTGAGGACAATGCATGCGTATGCGTGGTTCTGGCATCAGACGGATATCCTGTCAAGTATGAGAAGGGCTTTAAGATAACTGGATTTGAGAAGTTTGATGGCAAAGATGATTATTACTGCTATCATGCCGGCACCAAATTTGATGCTGACGGCAATATCGTCACAAACGGAGGACGAGTGCTTGGTATCACTGCAACAGGCGCCACACTCAAGGAGGCCAGAGCCAAGGCTTACGAGGCAACAGAGTGGGTACAGTTTGATAATAAATACATGAGACATGATATCGGAAAGGCTATAGATGAAGCATAAGGGTATTATTTTTGATATGGATGGCACTCTCTGGGATTCAGCAGAGAATGTGGCAAAATCATGGAATAAGGCCATAGCAGATTATGGCTATGAGAGGGCACCTATCACAAAAGAAGATATGTATTCAGTAATGGGAAAGACAATGGATGTACTGGCATCCATTATCTTTCCTAATTGTACTTGCAGAGATGAGTTAATTAATGTATGCTATAGAGAAGAAAACGATTACCGGCCGCTCATGGGGAGAGCTTTATCCTGATGTTGAAAAGACACTTAATGAGCTGTCAGAAAGCTATGACCTTTATATAGTCAGCAATTGTCAGCGTGGTTATATAGAGTCTTTTTTTGCGTACCACGGACTTAGCAGGTATTTTAAGGATACTGAGTGCTACGGCAACAATGAGCTTGAGAAGTCAGAAAACATAAAGCTTATTGTAGAGCGCAATAATATAGATGAGGCAGTGTATGTCGGTGACATACAGGGAGACTACGATTCCAGCAAAAAGGCAGGAGTAAAGTTCATCCATGCAGCATACGGGTTCGGCACAATAGATGACGATGTGCCTGCTATTCGCAAATTCTCTGAGCTGCCGCAGGTGGCTGACAGAGTATTTGAGGAAATTGAAAAGCTCTGATGAGAATTTAGTTTGAAGCAAAGTTTATGAATATGTAGATAATGGGGTTTCCGCATGGAAGATAAGCGTAACAGAGGGAGAAGAATTACAGATAGAATAACAGAGGCTTACTATGAGCTGATGAAGATTGTTGCAGAAAACAATCATGAGCGCATGTTTGAGTACTATGTGGAAGATGATGAGGCATATATTTTCAAAATAGTCAACTCTTCTCCGGCTCAGGAGACAGTATATCCGTTTTTTAAACAAAATATTGACACATACATGTCAGAGTGTCCGGCAGACAGCATCGAATGCTTCAAAAAGCAGCTTGATAAATGTCTGCTTCGGCCTATGCGAACTGTATTCCAGCTTAGTTTTATATCAGAGGATGGCAAGAGCAAGCCGGTTGAGATGTACATGGTCAGCATACCTGATTTGGATAAAAAGGTATGTATGGTAGTTGGAGTAATGTTTGATATCAGAGATGAAAAGGGGCTTTTGGACTCGCTGACAGGCACATACAATCACCTTGCATTTGAGAATAAATGTACATCACTTATCAGGCAAAAGGGAACAAAGCTTTTATTTGTGATGCTTGATGTGGATGATTTCAAGATAGTAAATGACACCTTGGGACACAATGTAGGGGATAGGGTATTAAGCCAGACAGGACAGGTGCTTAAGGAAGCAGTTGGAGCCAATGGTATAGTTGGCAGGCTTGGCGGTGATGAGTTTGCAGCGATTGTATTTGGATTAGAGGACAGTGATGCTGTGGACGAGTTCTGCGTAAAGCTGTCAGGCAGACTGAAGAATATTATCTTTGATATGGAGTATTCTGCATCAATCGGCATGACTACCGGCGATGACAGAGAGCTGACCTTTAAGGATCTGTACTATGAGGCGGATCAGGCCATGTATTACTCAAAGAGGCAGGGAAAGAATCGTATATCGTTTTTCGATTCTATCGAAAAATGATATAACCGTTCCGCATAATTCCTGCGCTCCTTCCAATACAGATGTATCCTGCAGGATGTCAGATATGGAGATATTCTCGTATGATGAAATGCCGGACTATATACTTGCAGTAGATGAGGAGAGCCGTAGAATAGTATTTGTCAATAAGGCTATCAGAAATTCAAGCGTTATGACAGCATCTCAGATTGATGAATTTATTTCAAAGCCGTTTGAGGATGGGTTTATTGATTTGTTTTTACGGAAAAAGAGCAGGGAAACAGAGTATCGGTTTTTTGAAAGGATCATCCCGACAATATAGTTGCAAAGCTTTTAGGCGAAAAGAAGCTCATAATCAAGCTGAATCATAAGGATTATAATGGCTATAGACTGCTCAAGATGATAGATTTGAGTGATGAGTCAAAGCTGAATGCTGTTATGAGACAGATAATCAGCTACAGGTCGTTTATGCAGAATTTCATTGATGCTGTTAATGATACCACCGAAGGCTTGGGGTATAAGAACTATTTACGGCTGCTTAGAGAGTTTTATAATGCAGATTGTGTGGCTGTCATTTATAATGGAGAGAGTGCGTGGGACACAATTGAGGAGATACATATACCAAGTGCTAAGATTATGGCAAAGGTGGTTAATGAATCTGTTTCAAGAGGTGCAATTACAGATTTTCTCGCTCTGTTTAATGACACCGGCCGTGTGTTTATAAGTGATATTCAGTCAATTGAGGGTGAATACAGGGATTTATTCAAGCGTATGGCTGATGTCAGAATATGGTCTACATCTGCTGTTCTTCTAAACAAGGGGGAACAATGCTTTGGTGCCATCGTGGTTATGAATCCAAGAGCCAATTCAGAAGTCTGGATTTGATTGAAATGATTGGTATTTCAATATCGAATAGTCTGTTTTATGAGAAGGCGAGGGCAGAGTATGAGTACAGGCTCAATTTTGACCAGGTCACAGGCTTAAGAAAGAGAGAGACCTTTAATAATTTGGGAGAGAGCTATGTGGAGTATGACTGCAGCTTTATGGGAGTATTTGCATCAGATATCATAAGGCTTTCAGATATAAATGAAAAATTTGGGTATATGGCAGGAAATGCGCGTCTTAAGATGGTTGCAGATGTGATCAGGGGCGTTTTACAGGCTACGATATATACAGGTACGAGCAGGATGAGATAGTTGTTTTTGCAAGGATATTGATAAAAAATCATTTATGGGACTTGTCAGGATAGTAAGGGAAAGCCTTGATGATCTGGATTTCTCAGTATCGACAGGCTTTAGTTGGACGGACAAGCCCGACATAGCAAGGCAGCTCTCAGAGGTTCGCTTAATGTATGATATTGAAAAGGACGCGAAGCTTAAGAGTCTTGACAGTATAACGAGAAATAAGGTATTTAAGGATGTGGTTTCTGAGATTGAAAAGGGAAGCTTCATGGTGTATTATCAGCCGAAGGTTGATTCAAGAACAGGCATCACAGTCGGGGCGGAGGCCCTTATCAGATTTTGATGAGGCTCATGGCGTTGTAGGGCCAATTCATTTTATCGAGATTTTAGAAGAAAATAGATGCTCGCATCTTATTGATTTATTTGTACTTGATGAGGTATGCAAGGCGCAGAAGCTTCGCTGTATAAGTGACAGGAGAGTGGTTCCGGTATCTGTGAATTTTTCAAAAATACACTGGAATATGCAGACCTCCTGGAGCAGGTGAAGGAGATAATGAACAGGTATGATCTCCCGGAGGGGCTTGTTCAGATAGAGATAACAGAGTCTGTTGGTGATATGGATATTGTATTGATAAATAATATCGCGCAGTCACTGATTTCAATGGGCTTTCGTCTTTCGATGGATGACTTTGGCACGAAGTACTCAAATCTTGAGATGCTCTTTAAGTTTCCGTTCAGCATTGCTAAAATTGACCGTTCCCTGGTCAAGAATCTCGAGAGCAATGAAAAGAGCAGGATCATGTTAAAGCACCTCATATCCATGATTATGGAGCTTGGTATAGAGTGTGTTGCCGAGGGAGCAGAGAATGAGGAGCAGGTAAGGCTATTACAGCAGTTTGGTTGTAATATTATTCAGGGCTATTTCTATTCAAAGCCGGTTACACTTGATGTTTTCACGAGTGAGTTCGTGGAAAAAACAAGGAATCAATTGTGATTCACAATTTTATATACAATGCAGCTATTAACAGGCGCCTGTAGCAGGAAAGCGGATAACAGCTGCAAAAAAAATAAAAGGAAAGGAAGAAAAATGTTAGAAAAAATCTTCAAACTCAAACAAAACAACACAACGGTCAAGACAGAGATTCTTGCCGGTCTGACAACATTCATGACCATGGCATACATCATTGCTCTTAACCCAAACCTCCTCACCGGATTTGGTGCTGAGGGAACAAAAGCACTATGGAACGGAGTGTTCCTGGCAACATGTATTGCTTCGGCAGTCGGTATGTTTGTCATGGCATTTCTTGCCAACAAGCCATTTGCACTGGCTCCGGGTATGGGACTTAACAGCTTCTTTGCTGTAGTAGTTGCCAATATCGTAAGCATCACAGGCCTGTCATATGTTGATTCATTCCAGGCTGCACTGTGTATCATCCTTATTGAGGGTATTTTATTCTTTATACTTTCAATATTCAATATCCGTGACAAGATAGTAGATGCCATTCCTTATGGTGTCCGCATGGGTATTTCACCGGCTATCGGTCTTATGCTTTTAAATATCGGCTTTGGCTCAAATGCCGGTGTTTACTCAAAGGATGGCGGACCATTTTTGTGATGAAGGATTTCTTCGGTGCACTCACACCGGTACTTGCCAAAACAAATATGACAGATGGATATTCTTCAATGGTGCTCACTGTTGTGACTATGTTCATCGGACTTTTTGTTATCATTATTTTAGCTCATAAGGGCGTCAACGGAGCAGTACTTTTTGGTATGCTTGCAGCCTGCGTAGTTTACTGGGTAGGAGAGGCTATATTCTTTGGAACAAATCCTTTTGCATCACTTGCAACAGCTTCATTTGTGCCACAGTTTAAGGATATGGCAGATACAACACTGTTCAAGTTCGATTTCAAGGATTTCATCAGTATTGGATGGTTTACAGCAATTTCACTCATCATCACATTCTGTATCATAGATATGTTTGATACCATCGGAACACTTGTTGGTACTGCATCACGAGCAGGAATGGTTGACAAAGAGGGAAATATGCCAAACATGAAGGAGGCTTTGGTTTCCGATTCAGTTGCCACAGTGGTTGGTGCCGTAACAGGTACATCTACAGTAACAACTTTGTTGAGTCTGCATCGTGTAGAGGCCGGTGGACGAACAGGTCTTACAGCTTTCACAACAGGTATCCTGTTCCTTGCATGCATATTTATAGCACCGCTTGCAGCAATCATTCCTGCCGCAGCAACATCATCAGCACTTATCTATGTTGGTATCCTGATGCTTGGCGGTCTTAAGAAGGTGGATTTCGAGGATCTCTCACAGGTTGCTCCGGTAGCACTCATGCTTATTGCAATGCCTATCTCCGGATCTATTGGACATGGTATAGGTCTTGGACTTATCACATATACTGTACTCAAGGTCTTTACAGGAAAAGCAAAGGAGGTTTCTATCCTTACTTATGCTATTTCGCTTCTTTTCCTTGTGAAGTTCTTCCTTGTAGTGTAGTGTTTTAAAGCTTAGTGACATATAACGCCTTGCCCCGCCATCCTTGGCGGGGCATTGTTGTGCGGATATAATTCTAACAGCCACTAAGTGACTGCGTAAGGCTTGCAGATACATTAAACTGTGCTGTAGCGGCATTTTCTTATGTGGTGACAATAATTTATATATACAAACATATGTTCTTGACATTTAAACATAATCCATGTAAAATCATAATATGGACAAGCATAATGAAGAGCACATTTATGTGGCAATAGATTTAAAATCATTTTACGCATCAGTAGAGTGCAGAGAGAGGGGAAAGGATGCTCTGACCACTAATCTGGTCGTGGCAGATCCAACCCGCACGGAGAAGACTATCTGTCTTGCAGTATCGCCGGCTCTTAAGGCATATGGCATACCGGGCAGGGCGCGCCTTTTTGAGGTGGTACAGCGTGTGAAGGAGGTAAACAAGCTGCGTCTGTCGAAGCTTATGGCGAGTGGACATGCTGCCGGGACAGTGGAGAGAAGAAAAAAATATGTAACAGAAATTGATATGGCAGAAAATGATATAACAGAAAGCACAATGGCCGGCTTTGATTATGCATCATATAATGCGAATCTGCTTGACGCACATCCTGAGTATGAGCTGACATACATTGTCGCACCGCCGCGTATGGCTTTGTATATGGATTACAGTACACGCATATACAATATTTATCTTAAGTATATCGCACCTGAGGATATCAGTGTTTACTCGATAGATGAGGTTTTTATGGATGTGACACACTATCTTCGCACTTATCACATGACGGCAAGGGAGCTTGCGTCTAAGATGATAGACGATGTCCTTAAGGATACCGGTATCACGGCAACCTGCGGCATTGGTACCAATCTGTATCTGTGCAAGATAGCCATGGATATTATGGCAAAGCATGCCATGCCTGATGAACGAGGAGTGCGTATAGCAGAGCTTAATGAGAATAGCTATAGGCGAAAACTATGGGACCACAGGCCGATTACCGATTTCTGGATGGTGGGAGCAGGTTATGCCAAAAGCTCGAGGCAGCCGGCATGTATACAATGGGGGATGTGGCCAGATGCTCAACAGGCGGTCCGAATGATTTTTACAATGAGGAAAAGCTGTATAAGATGTTTGGCATCAATGCAGAGCTTCTTATAGACCATGCATGGGGGTATGAGCCTGTTACAATAGCTGATATCAAGGCATACAGACCGCAGACCAACAGCATCAGTTCGGGCAGGTGCTTCGGAGCCGTATGATTATGAGAAGACAAAGCTTATTGTGCGTGAGATGACGGACCTTCTTGTGCTTGATCTGGTAGATAAGAGGCTGGTTACAGACCAGATAGTACTCACTATAGGGTATGATATTGCAAATCTGTCTAATAAGACTGATCGCTGTTTGGGCAATAATTATGACCACGCAGTAAATAATAAAGGCAGAGACAGTATTGGCGGTAAAAAAGGTACACACAGAGATTATACAGGTGAGATTACCATAGACCGATACGGCAGAAAGGTTCCAAAGCATGCACATGGTACAGCAAATTTAGGGCGTTATACGTCATCCACGCGCATCATCATGGATGCGGTGATGGAGCTTTATGACCGTATTATAGATCCTTCTCTTCTGACACGAAGGATTACTGTGGTGGCAAACAGGGTCTGTGATGAGAGCAAGGTGCAGGAAAGTGAGCAGTTTGAGCAGCTTGATTTATTTACAGATTATCAGGAGAGGGCTAAGGAAAAGCTAAAAGAGGATGAGGCGCTTTCCAAGGAGAGAAAGCTTCAGGAGGCTATGATTTCCGTCAAGAAGAAATATGGAAAAAATGCCATGCTAAAGGGCATGAATCTTGAGGAGGGTGCCACAACTATTTCAAGGAACAATCAGATTGGCGGACACAAGGCATAGCAGCAACCGCTGTGGTTCTTAATCGGATTTTTTTTAGTGGTTTAAAATAGTTACGAAAAAGTATATAAGGAGCATGGCATGGGAAAATATGATGATATTATAGATTTACCACATCATGTGTCAAAGGTACATCCGCAGATGTCTATATGGGACCGCTCAGCACAGTTTGCACCTTTGCGGCACTTACAGGTCATGAGGAGGCTATTGCAGAGACAGCGAGGCTGACAAACGAGTGGCATGAGCCTGATGAGGACAAAAAGAGAGCTTGATGAGAAAATGAATGAGCTCATGATGCTTTATAGAAAGCGTAATTTCAATTCAGACAGTTTATATGACGAAAATGTCATAAACACCATGGCAGAGAATTATTTTGAGGTGACATATTTTGTGCCGGATGAGCACAAGGAGGGTGGCAGCTATGAGCATGTGACAGGGTATCTTAAAAAGCTTGATAGCATAGGGCATCTGATGATAGTTGTGGATGATAATGGTACAGAGACGGTAATTGATACAAGAAGAATATATGATATCGATTTGTGAAGATTTTGTTAGGAATACATTACTTGTAAATGTGGTATAGAAAGCAGGAAATTATAAAGATGGACAAGCAGATAGAAAGAGCCGGTGATGACAATAAAAATAATATTGGTGTGTTATATGGCATCGGTGTAGGTCCGGGAGATCCCGAGCTTATGACTTTAAAGGCTATTAATACGATAAAAGCATGTGATATAATTGCAATCCCTGCAGTTTCAAAAGAGGAATGCTATGCGTACGGCATAGTGCAGGCTGTTTTACCGGAGATAGAGAAAAAACAGATTATGTGCACTCCGTTTCCAATGATAAAGGACAAGGAAAAGCTTACTATATCACACAATAAGATATACAGTGACATAGTAAGTGAGCTTGAAGCAGGCAAAAATGTGGCAATGCTTACAATCGGCGATCCAAGCGTGTATTCGACATATATGTATATCCATAAGCGTGTCATGCAGGCAGGTTTTACGGCAGTGATGATAAGCGGTGTGCCGTCGTTTTGTGCAGCTGCAGCGCGGCTTGGCATTTCGCTTGGTGAGATGATGGATGAGATACATATCATACCGGCTTCGTATGATGTGAGGGGTACTGTGGGCTACGGTGGAACCTGTGTATACATGAAATCCGGAAAGAAGCTTGCAGAGCTTATAGAGGTGCTTCGCACAGGAGATGCTATCAGAAAAAAGAAAATGACAGTGTATGGTGTGACAAACTGTGGCATGGAGTCTGAGCGTGTGTACAGGGGCTGGATGAGCTTACCGAAGCAAAAGGATATCTGACAATAGTTATAGTGAAATATAGCTAAAATGGGAGTTTACTTTTTGTGCACAATTGCTATAATAGTATGGTGAACCGAATATTTATATATATTTGAATATAGAAAAGAGCTGAAATATCACATGAGTATAGTGGATAAATTTGGAGAAAAAGTAGGCGAGATAGCAGAAAAGATCCTGTTAAGGCGAGGAAGCTTTTGCTTGCAGGATATAGATTACAGGAAAAAGATTAGCATTATTTCCGGACAGAAAGCTTCCAATGTCAGGGCAGTATGTGGCAAAGATTGTCATGAATAATATCATACAGGCACTTGCAAAGCCTGAAAATGCCGCCATGGTCAGTATTTTTGTACCTGGCGAGCTTTTGACGGCGGCAGGTCTCACACAATATTCGGTTGAGGCATTATCGTGCTTTATTGCAGGAACTAAATGTGAGCAGGCCTTTCTAAGGCAGACTGAGAAGGAAGGCTTTCCGGAAACTATGTGCTCTTATCACAGAGTTTTTCTGGGCGCAGCCTTAAATGGTATAGTGCCAAAGCCAAAGTGCATGGTGTATACAAACCTGGCATGCGATGGCAATATGATGACATTTCCGTATCTCAAGGAGAGATATGAAATACCAAGTTTTTATATAGATGTTCCATATGAGAAGAATTATGACTCTGTTATGTATGTAGCAAAGCAGCTTAGGGAGCTTAAGAGTTTTTGCAGGATGTCACCGGCAGAGAAATCACAGAGGAGTCTGTGAAAAGGCTGTAGATAAGAGCAAAATTGCATCAAATAATTATTACAGGCAGCTTCACGAGAAAAGGACATGATATTGCATCAACTCTCACAAATGAGCTGTATGCGCTTTTCATGTGTCATCTGCTTGCAGGAACTGATGAATCAGTCAGATATACACAGCTTCTGAGAGATGATGTGAGACGTGCACCGGCAGGCGATGGATTTCATGTACTTTGGATGCACACCATGCCGTTTTTGCAGGATGCAGTGAAGGATGTGTTCAATTACAGTGATACAATCCATATCAGTGCAAGCGATTTTATAGCGGATGGTTTCAGAAGCATGGAGTCGGATGATCCTTACGAGGCACTTGCCGAAAAATGGTTTACTGCATTTATAATGGCAGCGTGAACCAGAGAATAGATGAGGCAAAGGAGCTTGCCGACACAGTTGGAGCAGACGGTGCTGTACTTTTTGCGCACTGGGGCTGTAAGAATACAATCGGTGCATCAAGCCTTGTAAAGCGCTCACTCGAGAGGGAAGGGCTTCCAACTATGGTTTTAGACGGAGACGGCTGCAACCCGGCAAATGCCAGTGACGGACAGATTTCCACAAGGCTTCAGGCATTTGTGGAGATGCTTACAGAGCAGGAACGTAATTAGAAATAATACACCGGTTATTGCGTGCGGTGTGTGGATATTTACTATAAACCAATTTCAGGAAGTGGAAAACAGATGATAAATTATGTTTGTAAATATGCTCCGGTAGAGCTGTTTAAGGGCTTTGGACAGGAATGTGCTGTGCTTGAGGAGATGCCGGAGAATTTCGATAAATCAGATAAGATAGCTCATGCGAATCTCTGCGGATTCGGCAAATCAGTCATACAGGCTGTGCTCGAGGGCAAGGTAGAGGAGCTTGTGCTCGTGAACTGCTGCGATTCAATGCGCAGAGTCTATGATATCATAGAGAATACAAAGAAATGCAAATTCCTGTATATGCTTGATCTGCCTCATGAGGATAACGAGTGTGAGAACATAAAATTTGCACAGTCAATTCTTCGTTTGAAGAAAGCATATGAGAGATATTCGCACAGGACATTCGACAGGGAGCTTTTTATAAAGTCGTTTGCAAAACCTGAATCTGAGCGCAAGCCATACATAGGTCTTATGGGTGTGCATGTGAGCAGTATTCTTGAGAAGACAATACGTGAAAATATGCAGATGGATGTGGAAAATATGACATGCACATCCGGCAGAAATCTCATTATTTTACAGAAGGATCTTAGAAATATGGATGATGAGGCTCTCTTTGTAGCATATGCAGAGAGTCTGCTCGGACAGATGCCATGTGCCAGAATGAACAATAATACAAGAAGAAACCAGCTCTTTTTAGACCCAAGTCTTAAGGGCATCATATATCACACGATAAAGTTCTGCGATTACTATGGTTTTGAGTATGCAAGCATAAAGAATAATATTAAGGTGCCTCTTTTAAAGCTTGAGACGGATTTTACAAGCCAGAGTGCCGGGCAGCTTCTGACAAGAATACAGGCATTTGCAGAGACAATAGAGGGCTCAGATGACATGGACCCTACAAAAGGCATAAGCGAGGAGGCAAGAAGAAGGATGGAATCAGGAGTCTACTATGTAGCAGGAATTGACAGCGGCTCAACAAGCACAGATGTGGTGATACTGGATTAGGACGGAAAAATTAAATCGACAATGATTATTCCAACAGGTGGCGGAGCTATGCTTAGCGCCGAAAAGAGTCTGGAGAAGGCTGTCGAAAAGGCCGGTATATCAAAGGATGATATTGTAAGGATTGTAACAACAGGATATGGTCGTGCATACATCAACAGCGGTGATGACAGCATCACAGAGATTACCTGCCATGCAAAGGGCGCGCATTATCTGAACCCCAACGTGCGCACAGTTATTGACATAGGTGGACAGGATATAAAGGCAATCAGTATAGATGAAAATGGTGCTGTGAAGAATTTCCTGATGAACGATAAATGTGCGGCAGGAACCGGACGTTTTCTGGAGATGATGGCAAGGACACTCGGACTTTCACTTGAGGAGATGAGCACCATGGGACTTGAGTGGAAGGAAAACATTGTGATTTCAAGCATGTGTACAGTTTTTGCAGAGTCTGAGGTAGTATCGCTGGTGGCACAGAACAAGGCTGTTTCTGATATTATCCACGGACTAAACATGTCTGTAGCTTCAAAGGTAGGCGCACTTGCAGCAAGGCTTGGGCAGAACAATCCGGGAGAGTATATGATGACCGGCGGAGTGGCAAAGAACAAAGGCATCACAAATGCACTTGAAGAAAAGCTCGGCGCAAAGCTGTATATTTGCGATGAGGCACAGCTTTGCGGAGCGCTTGGTGCAGCACTTTTGCATATGAGAAGTGCAGGGAGGCTTAATAGAGGGCTATAGCAAACCACCAGTTGAACTGGTGGTTGCTGACTTTACTCCATGATTTTTCCATCAATACTTATTGTTACAACTTGCCATGGTATGAATTTTCCACTAGCCTGAAGAGCTTTTTTGGCCGCAATCTCCAGGCCGCCACAGCAAGGAACTTCCATTCGGACAATAGTTACACTTTGAATGTTGTTATTTTGAATAATAGCAGTCAGCTTTTCACTATAATCCACCTGATCTAATTTAGGACAACCAATTAAAGTTACCTTGTTTCGAATAAAATCCTGATGAAAGGCGGCATAAGCGTAAGCAGTACAATCAGCTGCGATTAAAAGCTTTGAGCCGTTAAAATATGGTGCATTAACAGGAGCCAGTTTAATCTGTACCGGCCAGTTTTGAAGCTTTGACCCTGAATCTGCGGTTGAAGTGGCTTTAACCGGCTCAGATGTTTCAGTTCGTCTGATCTGCGTGATTTTAGATCCAGGACAGCCAGAGTGAGAGGTCATTGCCCGGTTTTTGGCAGCTATTTTCTTCTGAGCTTCTTTTACGGCTTCTTCATCATATGCAGGTGCTTCTCTCTCCTCAAATGAGATGGCTCCGGTAGGGCATTCAGGGAGACAATCTCCTAGTCCGTCGCAGAAATGTTCTCTCACCAATTCTGCTTTTCCGTCAATGATATCAATGGCGCCTTCGTGGCAGGCAGATGCACAGGCACCACAGCCGTTACATTTTTCTTTATCAATCTTTATAATCTTTCTTATCATTTTTAACCTCCGTCAATAGTATTTAGCGTTTGTTTATGCTAGAATTATAGTATTATAAATACAACTAGTATGTTTGATTTCCAACAGGGAGGAACTATTTTGCAAAAATATTTATCAATCCTAAGAAACAGTCCATTTTTTAAAGGTCTAACTGATAACGAGATATTATCCATATTGCATTGTGTAAACGCAACAACAATTTCTAAAAAGCGAGATTCTTATATTTTCAGAGCAGGTGATATTACCGAAGTAATGGGGATTGTGGTGTCCGGCTGCGTCCTCATTATTCAGGAAGACCTCTGGGGACATCGGAATATTCTGTCAAAATGTCACGCAGGAGATTTTTTTGGTGAGCCGTATGCAGCAAGCCAGAGAGCTGTCTTAAATATCAGTGTGGTAGCAGATGAGGATTGTGAGATTATTCTTTTAAATGTCCAAAGGCTTCTGGTTTCCTGTCCAACTGCATGCGGACATCATCAGAAGCTGATCCGCAACCTGGTCAGTGTCCTAGCAAATAAGATACTGATCTTGAACGATAAGATCACACATGTGGGCAAGCGAACGACAAGAGATAAACTATTATCATATCTGTCGGCAGAGTCTATCAGACATTCGTCGTTATCTTTTGATATTCCTTTTGATAGGCAGCAGCTAGCAGATTATCTTTGTATTGATCGTGCAGCAATGTCTACAGAGATATCAAAGTTACAAAAAGAGGGCTTTATAAAAACAAATCGAAATCATTTTGAATTGCAATTGAGTATAATCAAAAAGAAGAACTATACAATTTAGGCAATGGTTGCATTGTTCGGAACGATAGGAAATAGCAATACAAGTTGTAGGCAGGTGGCTACCCAGTAGCAGATGGACCGATTTTGAAAAACTCTGTATCAATTTTCTTTACAGATAAACTTTGTTCATAGATTTATGGTATAATCAGTTTAAGCGCTTGAATAAAGGAGATTATCCGGGAAGAAAATGAGAAGGCGCAGACGGAATGATTCTGTAATTCCGTCACTTCATGGGAGATAAATGTTATAGTGAATTTATAGTGAATAGAGAAACGCGATAGCGTAGTAAGCAATAATTTCAGATGATCCAGGTTTGATCAGAGAGGAGAAGAATATGAACAACTATTGTATGATCCAGAACTCCAAAACGTTTGCATTTTCCGCAGAGAATCCAACCGGTGTACGCGCAGGTGGTTCCCAGGGAGGTGACTGCACCAAGCTTCGTCCGACCGTGACGATTCCTGCAGGGGAAACCGTAACTCTGGTAGATGCTGCAGGACCGGGTGTGATCCAGCATATGTGGTTTACCGGATATGTAGGGCACCATTTTATCATCCGTATGTATTGGGATGATCAGGAATATCCGTCTGTGGAAGCTCCGCTCTCTGCATTCTTCGGATGTGCCTATGATGAAAATTTCGTGGACCGGGATGGCAAATATCCGGTGTTGAATTCTGCCATGATGCTGGTAGCTCCTGGTCGCGGCTATAACAGCTATTTTGAGATGCCGTTCCATAAGAGAGCTCGGATCACGATGGAAAACCGTGGTGACAAGGATGAAAATCTCTATTATATTATCACCGGAGCTTATCAGGAGATTCCGGCGGAGGCTGGTTATTTCCATGCCACCTATCGCCAAGAGCACCCGGTTCAGAAGGGTCGTACCTACACAATCGTTGACGGAATCGAAGGCAGGGGACAATTTGTCGGTGTGACTCTGGCAACTGGTATGAATGGCAACAATACCTGTTGGGTAGAAGGCGAAGCCCGCATGTATCTGGACGATGATCCGTATCCGTCTATCCACTATACCGGAACTGAAGACTACTTCGGCGGTTCCTATGGATTTGAAATGACATCATCATCAAGAGCTATCAGACCTTCAGCGGCTTATATACCGGCATGTATGCAATCTATGGAGACAACCGGGAATTCTATAACGGACAGCAGAGATTCCTGCTGTATCATTTCCATATTGCAGACCCGATCCGTTTTGAGAATAAGTTTCGTATGACACTCGACAACATGGGCTGGACCGGACCGCGTTACGATGATTACACCAGTGTTGCTTATTGGTATCAGACCCTGCCGTCCGCACCGCTGAAGCCACTGCCGACAGATGCAGAGATGTGTATGAGATAATAGAACCAGATCAGAGATTTGTCGGAAAAGATAGAGGTATTATGTTACTGGAAGAGAAGTTTTTGGAATTTCATCGTTATGCCAGCAGCCACAATCTGCCGCTGGAAGCTATCAGTGTCGGAGATGAGAACAAGGTACTCTGTGAGATGCACTACGCAGCAAATGCACCGAGAAATATTTATTCACATACCAAGAGTTTTACGGTAACAGCAGTTGGACTCGCAATAGAAGAGGGAAAACTAAGCCTGGAAGATCATGTGGCGGAAGTGTTTAAAGATAAACTTCCTTCAAATCCGGATCCAAATCTGGAGAAGATTCAGTTGAAACATCTGCTCTGCATGTCCAGTGGCTTTGGTAAGGCACTTCTGATGAATGCGGACAGACGTCCGGGCGTCGGCGCACCGGATTATGAGAAATATATGATGGCACAGCCGGTTCCTGTGGAGCCAGGCAGTGCATTCTGCTATTCCTCTGCCGACAGTATTCTGGCTGCTCATATGGTAGAACGGGCCGTTGGCAAGCGGATGGGAGAGTATCTGTATGAGAAGGTATTCCAGCCCCTTGATATGGGATGGCCGCTCTGGGAGCATGATCCACAGGGACATCCGAATGGCGGCGGAGGTATGTATCTGACTTGTACCGAGATGATGAAACTGGGACAGCTCTATCTGGCTGAGGGTAACTGGAAGGGCGAGCAGATTGTCAGCAGGGACTGGGTGCAGGAGGTGTCCACCCCGAAATTTACCTTCGAGCCATCGGCAGATCCCTGGCATGTAGGATATGGCTATCAGTTCTGGATCAGTCCATATCCAGGATCCTATCGTGCTGATGGCGCATTCGGACAGATTACAACGATTCTCCCAGAGAAGGGATTGGTTGTTTCCATCCAATGTCCGGAGCGAGGTAATTTCGATCGGTGAAACGTGCGCTGCATGAACATTTTCTGATGGAATTGTAAGAATAGACTTGCAACAATATGCTATAATTTGCCCAGAAACCGTACTTTTGGCTGAAAAGTAAAAATAGCAGAATATAAGAATAAATTACAATGGGGATGTGATAGAGGGAGAGGATCAGCTGGGCTGGTCCTTTTTCAGTGGAGTTAAACTTGTCTGAGTAATATGCTACAAACAAGTTTGTGGACTGAAAAAACCAAAATAAAAGTGCCGAAAAATACAAGACGCAAAACATTAAGCAAACGCAATAATTAAACGCAAAATATCGAATTGATTTGACTTTTACGTTTTACTGAGGTATAATTTGCGTAAGATGAGGAATAATATTGCGAATGACAGGAGCTGATATATATATGAAAACTTGTAAAGAAAAGGCTTTAGAGTGGAATGTTTCTCCACGTTCCGTAAATGATATGTGCAAAAAAGGAAGAATACAGGGTGCAATAAAAGAAAAAGGATCTTGGTTAATTCCAGACGACTCTCCAAAGCCAATGGATGGAAGAGTGTCTAATGGAAAATACATCAAGAAAAATATGGTTGCGAAAGCAGAAGTTAAATCATTACCAATCGGCATCTCTGACTATGTTCGTGCGCAGGAAGAATATTACTATGTCGACAAGACGTTATTAATCAAAGAATTCTTGGATCAAAAGCCATTGGTATCTTTGTTTACGAGACCAAGGAGATTCGGAAAGACCTTGAATATGGATATGCTCAGAGTGTTCTTTGAAATATCAGATAAGAATACTAGTAAGTATTTTGCCGATAAAAATATTTGGCAATGTGGAGAAGAGTATCGTTCACATCAAGGAAAATATCCAGTCATATTCTTAACTTTTAAGGATGTTAAATTTGATACTTGGGACGCAACAATAGATAAAATAAGGGGACTACTTCAAGAAGAGTATGGAAGACATCAAGAGCTACTAAATAGTGATAAGCTCTCACAATATGAGAAGGAGTATTTTACAAAGATTATTAGCGCTACAGCTAATGAAGTGGAGCTTACTTCTTCGCTAGAAAGACTATCTAAAATGCTTGCTTCACATTATGATAAGGCTCCAGTAATCATTATTGATGAATATGATACTCCGATTCAAGAGGGATACTCTAAGGATTTCTACAATGAAATTATTGGATTCATGAGAAATTTCTTTTCAGAGCATTTAAGGATAATAAGAATTTATCCTATGGTTTCCTAACAGGAATTTTGCGTATTGCTCAGGAAAGTATCTTTAGTGGTCTAAATAATTTAACAGTGAACTCCGTAATGGATGAAGAATACGATAGCTTTTGGATTTACAGAATCTGAAGTGAAAGCAATGCTCAGTTACTATGGAGTATCAGATAAAGAGGAGGAACTTAAAGACTGGTACGATGGATATTTGTTTGGTAGCGAAGAAATATATAATCCATGGTCTGTAATCAACTATATTTCCAAGGGATGCCTTCCTCAAGTATATTGGGTAAATACAGGAAAAAATGAAATCCTTGATGATGTACTAAGAGTGGCTACAGATGATATTACAGAAAGATTATATGACCTTTTGCAAGGAGAAAGAGTAGTTGCAAGAATTGATCAAAATGTGGTGTATAGATCGCTTGCTGAGGATCCAGCAAATATTTATAGCTTATTGTTGGTTGCTGGCTATTTGAAAACTCCTAAAAAGGAACTGCAAGCAGATGGTTCATATTTATGTGAAGTATCAATTCCAAATAGAGAGATTGCAGCTGTATATAAGAGTGAAATCTTGTCACATTTCTTGCAAACTGGAGCAATTACAAGGACTACAGCAAATAAGATTGCAGAAAGTCTTTATGCCAATGATTACAAGAAGTTGCAGAGCGCTATTGGGGAATATATGGATAAATCAATTAGCTTCTTCGATGGTGGAGCTGAAGGATTTTATCATGGTTTGATGCTAGGATTAATAGCATTAATGGATAATCAGTATAAGATTAAATCGAACCGAGAATCTGGAGATGGCAGATTTGATGTTTCTTTAATTCCAAGAGAAAAAGGTATCCTGGTATTATTTTGGAATTAAAGTGGAAGGAAAAATTAAGCGATGTTGAGCTTGAAAAATGGTCTAATGAAGCATTAAAGCAAATTGGTGAGTTGCGATACGATTCTGAAATGAAAGAGGATGGAATTACGGAAATCTTGAAGTTTGGAATTGCCTTTTCGGGGAAGAAAGTATGTGTAAGAACTGAGTAGAACAAGAATTTAGTGTAAAGTCCAGCTAATAAATGTCAATAATTAAATGAGAAAAATTTATTTTGTTTTTTGACTAAAAAAGGGCAGATTTTCCCCTTGGTGAAAATATCGTTTTTGAAAGATATTGATTCTTTGAATTTACAGTATTTTATGCAGCTATGTCGCATTTGACAGCATTGTATTGTTTGATATGCTCCTGAGGAGCAATGATTTTAAATGGTTTGTTGTCTCTGAGTATTGCAAATATCATGTTGCATACTTTATGTGAAACGGCTCCCATTGCTACGAGTTTTGGTTTAGAATCACACTTCTTGATATAGTATTCACGAAGGACTGAATTTTGGCTTCTCCATTATGGGAGATACTGATGCCTTGTAGAGTTAACGTGTGAATCACACGTCTGGCGATGGCGGAATCACGCTTAGACATTTGAACCTTGGTGCCTTCAAATTTGCCGGATTGTTTCACAGCAGATCAAGACCAAAATAAGCGAAAAGCTGTTTTGGTTTTGAAAATGCTGAAAAGTCACCGATCTCACCCATGATGGATACAGCAGACAAGAAGCCAGCACCTTTAAATGTTTCAATCAAATGAATCTGCTTGACAAAGTCGGCATCTTCATTAGCATCAACAAGCTCATGGAGCGATTCAAGAATGTTGTTGATTTCTTCATCATATTTACGTATGAAGCTGATATAAAGGCGAATACGCTTGATGTTGCTGTCTATGATGTAACCAAACTGATTTGCATCAGTTGCCCGAATATGGCATTATACTTATTTTGAGCATATGTAAGTCCAAAGTGAGCTGTTGATTTGATGATATCAATAATCTCTTGCTTGTCTGCTTTAAGAAAAGCTGATGGAGAGGTATAAGTTTCTAACAATGTAAGAGAAGTGTTGATAGTAACCTTGGAAAGATGCCAAGATACTGAGGAAACGCCATGCGTAATTCACCTTGAAGCTTATTCACATAGGCACTGCGATTATCCATTAAATCGTAGTATTCACGGCATAGGTTACGGCAGTTTAGGGCAAGATCTGATGGCATAAGTGAAACCTTTAAATCCGGTTTCAAGCCAACCAAAGCAGCTTTTTTGAATCAAAACGATCATTATGTACTTTTCGTATGTTAATATTTGTGCTATTCTTAGTGATGATAGGATTAATAACCGAGCAGTTAAAACCCTTATCACGAAGATAGCAGAAGAGTGGGTAATGATAAATTCCCGTGGATTCGAGGAAAATGCGACTTTCCAAAGAATACAACTCTTCTGCTTCTTTATTTTAGAAACAGCGGTTGTAAGGGAATCAATACTGATATGCAGGATTTTGTAAGGTTTTCCTACGAATTGTTGGTTTGGAAGTGCGATAGACATCCATGAGAAGTCAGCACCGACATCAATACCAACAGAGATGAATAGTTCATCAAGATTAAAAATAACTTTGTTTGACATGAGCAATAGCTCCTTTCTGATAGGAATCCATTTCCAATTTGGCAGGTACACAACCTAGCGCGTTATTCGGGTATTGCCTTCAGGCTCCCAACCAGCTAAAACATAAAACCCTGTCGAATGGACTAATTGACTTTTACAGGTATCAGTCACAGAAGTGACTTCCCAAGGAGGTGAACATTCTTTGTCCTATCCTAAGAGATAATACCTTATGTTTTATCTGGTGTCTATCAGGAACCGTCAGACATGATAATTATTATGGATAACATCTGATGAAGGAGGAATCCCTTCTTTTGTTATCTGATTTATAGAAACTTATTAATCAAGTAGTCATTCTTGACTACATCATTATTATACTAGGAGGCGATAGTATGTTTCCAACAATTAATAAAAAGAAACAGGTGTTAATCTTTCAAGAATTATGGATATGAGAGGAGTAAAACCAAAAGATATTCAAGAATATTTAGGGTTTGGATGTGTGCAGAGTGTTTATCGATGGTTGGATGCCGCCATTCATTTTGTACGAATGCGGCAAAGAGAGGAATATCTGTAGAAACATTGAAATATTTAATGGGACATACAGATATAAGTGTTACCTCAAATGTGTATACACACCTTAAGTTGGAAGATGCACAGAGAGAAATGGAGAGGCTTGAAAGGATAGAAAAAGAAATGAAAAAGTGTGCCAAGTAAGGAAATAAAGGACATGGGGAAAAGTACTAATGAGTACGAATCGGGTTTATACCTAGATTTGTACTCATTTTACTTACCGAGATATGGTAAAATATGCGATTTTATGCTAGGATAGGTACACTAGGTTAGATGTCGTGAAAGTGTGATAAAACCTAGGAAAAATAAGGATATACAAGGAAAAACGAAGATATGCAAGATAAAATTAAAGTGCTCATGGTTTGTCACGGCAATATACTAACCTTGATTAAAAATACTAGAGTTTACAGTGTTTTGGGGATGTTACAGTAGATTTTACCAACGATTTACCAAAGCTATTTGAGTAGTGGATAAACTACTCAGGATATGTAAAGAGAAGTATTATAAAAGAGTCCTAGCAAAGAAAAATCCGCAATTTAGCGGATTTTTTTAATACGTTCATTAAATAAAAGCAATCTGTTAATCTTATCATCATAAAATTCTTTTTGCTGTTCAATCACAGCTTTATCATTATCCTCATAGGCAATTAAATCTATCTGTTGTTTACAATTTAGATAAGAACAAATAGCTTCATTTATTTGTGAATCTTCAAATGTCATGTGTATGCTGCTGGGGATGTAGTTGCCATCTTTATCCTTATCAGCAGATATTTTCAATGAAGATTGTTCATTAAGCTTCATAACCAAAGAAAGAACATCACTAACGGTATTAATATCGTAATCAAGAAATACAGTTACGCTAATGCCAAGAGCTTCTGCTATTTTTTGAAGTTGATCTGGTTTTGGATTGCGTTCACCGCTTTCATATTTCTTTATGGTAGATAAATAAATACCGGACTGTTTTGATAATTCGTCCTGTGTCATATCTTTTAATTTTCTATATTTTTGAATTTTACTTCCAATTGAATGTCTATTATCCATTAATAATCACCTCAAACAAATTGATATGAATATTTTAACACAGAGTTCACAAAAGTGGTACATTATTTTGAAAATATATTGACAACCACAAATGTGGACTATATAATAAAAATGCGAACAGACCACAAATGAGGACTAACATAAAAAGAATAGATATGTTGAAAATACTTCTTTTGGCGAAGTTCAAGGATTCAAAATTTTGCTATATCATAATCCTGCGAGTTGCAAAGCAGCTCATACAATTGAATAACAATTACAGATATAGTGATAATTCCGGTTCAGATACCTGATGGAAATCAAATATACTTACGAAGAGTGCTGAAGGATTGAGAAATGAAAGTGGAGCGAGTAAGGGTAGTCAATACTGTTGCGGAAGGATAATAAACTATGAAGGTGTTCAAAGGGAACTTCCTGGCTCTCGAAAAGGCGGTAGAGAGGATAGCATTATTTAATTTAACTTAATGCGTCGTAAACGCAGATGCGGCTTATCTGTAATTCCTATGTGTGCAGGCAAATGGGAAAAAAGCACACCTACATGGCATGAGCCGTGTAGAAAGCAGGTAAGTAGTGAATGAAATTAACTTTTAAAGGTGTGGATATAAGCACTGAGGAAAAGTTCGTCAGCTACATTAATTCACTGAACACAGCGATAATGAAGCAAAATGCCATGAATGAAATCAAGCAGGATTTATATGATGTTTCTTATTTGAAAAAGCGTTACCGAAAGATTGTAGCCAGAAATGAGAAAGCATTATTTATGGCAGAGCACGAATGTTTGAAATGTGTTTATTTCCAAAGACTGGCACGAAAATGTCAGGCAAATTGTAAGTGTCTCTTAGAAGAATCTACGGATGGAGGCGTATTTACATGAAGCTATGTTGGATTGTAGTGTTGGTCGGAATAAGTATCATCCTGGTTTTTCTATATTCATTAGTTGCAATGTCGTCCAGAACAGAGAGGTTTATTGAGCAGCTTATGGAAGAGGAAGGGAGAAAAGATACAGATGAGCAGGATATGGAAGCAAATATTACGGAAGGGAAGGAGAGACAGGAACATGAATAACAAGTTAGAAGTAATCGGCATTGATCATGGATGGTCAATGATGAAAACAATCTCTCAGGTATTTGTCACAGGTGTTAAGGAGATTACAACAACTCCGGCACTTTTCGGCGATGTACTTGAGTATGAAGGAAAGTTCTATAAGGTTGGAACTGTGGGGCAGGAAGTAATCCATGTGACATTCATGTTAGATGAATTTGCGAATGTCGCATTGCCGGATGACTACTGTTCGCTGTTAAGTACTATGCGAAGCCGTGAGATTTCAAGTATTATCATCATTCAGAACTTTGCCCAGTTAAAGGCACTTTTCAAAGATACTTGGGAAACCATTCCAGGCAACTGCGATACTTTCATTTATCTTGGAGGCAATGAGCAGAGTACGCATAAGTATGTGTCGGAGCTGCTTGGAAAAGGTACAATTGATAAGAAGTCAAGCGGTGAGACTAAGGGCAGACAGGGAAGCTCTTCAAGAAACTATGATGTATTAGGAAGAGAACTGTTTACACCCGATGAGGTCAGAAAGCTGGATAACAAAAAGTGTATTATCTTTATCCGTGGTTTTGTTCCTATCATGGACAATAAGTTCATACCATTCAATCATCCGATGTTTAACCAGACAGCAGATGGCAAGGGAGAGCCTTATGTTCATCAGATAATGGGAGCAGATAATCTTATCGGTCCACCATTTGAGATTCTGTCAGATAAGGCAGTTAAGTATTATGAAAAACTGAAGGATAAGGGCGAGAATGTGTATATAGATTCTCTTACCTATGAGCAGTTTATGATGCTTGGTGATGCGGAATTAAGCAGAAGATTCTCAATGCAGGATGAAGCAGAGCAGAAGGCAAAGATTGACAGGGAGCAAGCAAATGAGCTTGAGTATGTCGATGAATCGCAGAAGTCTGATGCTGCAGAAAGTGCCAATGCGTCTAATGGAAGTACTGGAGCTAAGCCTGTAAGGAATCCTGAGAGGAAAAGCCTAAGTGGGAGGATACCATCACAAACAGAATGCTACACTGGTCATATACACCGGAGCAGAAGGAAGAGGTGAAGAAAGCACTTGCTGCAGGAGTTCCGAAGGCAACGATTCTTACTTACTTTTATGCGGAGGTAACTGTGGAGAAGATGAGTTCATATCGGAATAAGCATTAAATGATATCGCATAGGCACAGGAATTATGTTATACTGTGTCTATGTAAATGAAAATGATGTTAAATTCGTTGATATTTTAGGTAAGTAAAGCGTACAACTAAATTTAAAGAATAAGTAGAATGAACACATTAATTGTTGTATAACGTTTTATGCAATTAAGGGTTACAATTTCGATAGGAGATATTTATGAAAAAATTATTTTTACTGTTTTTTAATACTAATTATATTGACTACTATATTTTTTATTGCTATTGGAACAGTTCGTGATTCACGATACTATATATTGATTTTAGTTTATATTATTGTGTACAAAATTATTTTGTCATTTACAAATAGAAGCAAAAAAAAGTAAACAATATTTTTCAACATTAGAATTAAATTTTTTTGTATAATAATTATTATGGTTTTATACAGAGAAATATATGAATAACTAAATGAATATATTATGCATGATGAGAGGTGAGAACAATTTGAAAGTTTACTATTTAGCGCTATCATTATTTTTAACGTTCTTCTTCGCACATCAGATAACGCATGTAATGTGCTTTGGCAGATATAGAGATAAAAAATGCAAAAAGAAAAAATTTTATTTTATCTATGGATTTTGGGTGGTATTTTTTGGAATATTGTGTACAATGATGGGTTCGGCATCAGGGGTGGATCATACATTTGATTATGGAATGAACTCCTTAGAATTGTATTTGGGCAAAAAAAATTATTTTGAGGGTAATGTTATTTATGCGGAAGATGACTATAAGCATAATGGTGATTTTATACTAGAGTATTATGTAAAAATACAGAAGACATAGAAATAATATCAAAACAAATTGTGGAAGAAAATGTATTTATATTTAGAGCTTACAATTTAAGTGATATAAATGTTGTATGGAAATCGGTTGATGATGAGCTTTATGTTTATGGAGGTGATGAACTTTATGCAACTATAGATGTGGAAAGAAAAGGCTTGCTAGTAAAATTAAGTTTTATTGGAATCAAGAAAAACTGAATCAAAACATGGGAGGATAAAAGTATGGCAAAAACAAAGATTGTAAAATTTATGTGTTCAATTGTGCTTGCGGTCAGTCTGGTACTTTCTCAAAGTTATACCGCAATGGTTTGTTGCAAATAATGTCACGATCATGAAAGCATGGATTATATATCCTCATACGGAACAGAATTGACTATATCAGATTCGGAGAAGCGAGCTATGCAGAGAAAAGTGTGGGATTAACGGATGGAACGGATGCAGGCCGTGAAGCCGTAAATGGTATGGAGTCCGGAACGGACTGCATCTGCAAAAGACCAACAAGAACCTGAGATGGTATAGCGTCCACTGAGTAAATCAGTACCACGACAGGTGAATGCAGGTCAGTAACAATCAAACATAAAACAAGAGCTGTAGCCGGCATCGTTTTTTCCGTGGGCATGCCCCGTTTAGGAGCTTGGCTGGCACTCAGTGAATGGTAGATGCTACGAAGGAAGTTGGGACATGATCCCCTTAGACACGGAAGGTTCATCATCATAGTTGAACAGAGGGAAAATAGCCTTTATAAAGCAAACTAAAAGGATGCTTTATTAGCTATACTTATTTATCAGCTATTCGGTACATGACACTACGATATCCATCACTCTCGGCTTTTGTTTGAGGTAAAATAAAAATCGTCAAAGCCAGTAAAATCAATAGATTTAGGATTGACAGAATAGGAGAAATGAATGAAGAAAATAATAAGAATATTATTTGTATGCTTGTTTTTTATTGCATTAATTTTTATAGGCAAGAATGTATTAAAGGATGGCAAAGAACGGGAATATATAAAGTCTGACAAGTATTATGAGGAAAACATAGAAAATATAAATATAAATGAAGTTAACTTCAAATTTCTCCAAGTAAATGAAGTTGCTAATGTCAATGAAGCATTTTATAAGAAATATGATTCTTATAAAGAAGTAGTGGTGGAAGATAACAAGAATTATGATGTTTTTGAAAAATATACGAAGGTAGATGTTGCATTTGACCAAGGATATTCTGGAATGCGATGTTACTTAAATGAAGATGAAAGTTTCGGTGGAGCTTATTTCCGATATACATTTGAATATGAAACAAATGACGAAAATCTTGTGGATTCTTCTATTGAAGTATATATAACGGCTGAACCGTTAGAAAAGTTTGAAGGTTTATTACCAACTATTGAAGAGGCTGATGAAGGGAATGTATATAGTATATATGATAACATTCTCTATTATATGGAAAATGATGATAATATGAGCTTATTTAAAACTAATATATGTACAGTTGTTTTGATGGTTCTAAGTACAGTTATTTTTGTGGTGTTATAGATGGCGAGAAAGAATCTTATATCAATAAATATTGTAATGTTTTATATAACTTTTTTCAACAAATGTATAAATGATAAAACTATAAAAATTATAGTAATTTATGAAATGAATCTACAAGACATATAGTATTTCATAAATTAAAGAAGGTTACCAATTTGTTGGTTGGTATGAGAATGATAAATTAATTTCGCAAGAAACACAATATCGTTTTTGTGTAGAAAAAGATACCCTTTTAGTTGCAAAATTTGAAAAGATGGAGAATCAGCGAACCCAGAAAATCCAGCGAACCCAGAAAATCCAGAGAACCCAGAAAATCCTGATTCGGGAAAAGATAATAATACAGGTAATAATTCTGGTTCGGGAATAAATGAAAATGGAGGAGAAAAGATAGAATCTGTTTCAACAGGAGACGAATCTGCAGTTGGATTTTGTAGTCTAATGGCTGTAATCATGGTAAGTATAGTGATGTGTATGGCATTTACAAAAATAAGACGTAAAAAGCAGAGAAATTAAGGAGCCACATAAATGTTCAGAAAAACGTATAAAGTAGTAGTATTAGCAATTGTTCTTGGAGTTCTATTAAATGCTTGTAGTAAAAGACAAGCAGTAACCGAGGAATATAATACAATAAGTGATTTGGCATATTCTGAAAAATGTAAAATTGAACTAATCATATATATTGAAGAAAAAGCAGGATTTGTTCCATATATTGTATTAACTAATGATTATAATGGTAAAACACTTTTGTTAAGAAAAGAAATTCTTCCAGAGAATAGAAGAGTTAGTGATTATTCGGCTTACTATGAAGAAAGTGAAATTGATAATTACTTAATGGGAGAGTTTTTTGATAATTTACCTATTCAAACTCGTTGCTTAATTCAAGATTCGGAAATAGAGATTTTAGATGAACGATGCTTGAATCAAATAGATGATAGCGTGATAACTATTGTAAGAAAAGTGTTTTGTTGTCTTTTACTGAACTTGGATATAAAAAAAATGGGCATGTCGGAGTTGAAGGGGTGCCATTGTTGTATTTTAAAGATAATAAGAATCGTTTTGCTACTACGAATAATGGAAAGTTTACTGTAAGTTGGTGGTTAAGAAGTGCGGATTCTACATATGATTCTTGTGTATATGCAGTAGGACCGAAGGTGAAATTGGAAGCACGAATGCATACGATATGAATGGTATCAGACCAGCATTTTGTGTTGACGTTAAGCAAGAAATATATAAAGAAGAAGGCAGATATATTTTAAAATAACATAACTTATTTATATTAAAGTGATTATGTTATTTTGAAAGAATTATTGAAATTCATTTGCCTGTGCTTATCTAAACGTTAATTGGCTACATTTTGGCTACAAGATTTTTATAAAGCACTAATTCCTCAGCAAAAATAAGCTACTTTAGACAACAGAACCGCACAAATTAGTTTCAAATAATCGAATATCACGAAACCAAAGTCCGTGATGGTGGACGTACAGTAGAATCTGGACGTGTTGCTACAGTTATCGAGTAATCATTGAACACTTAATGAGTGCGTAAGCGCAAAGTTAGTGAGAAAGTTGTTCTGTGAGCGTTGCGAGCAGAACAACCTTCTGATAACAAATATAGTAAAATTAAGGCTTCCGAGATTTTCGGATAATCAAAGTTCTTTAGGGTTTGCCAATCTATTTTAGGGTTTATCGATAGGGTCTGGCATTAAAAAGCATAGTTTTTAGGGTTCTTCGATAGGGTCTGGTTTTAGCAGTCACCACCCAAGTAAAAGGGTGCACGAAATAAGCCTGTTATAAAAATTGCTTTGTTACAGAATTGCTCCCTCCGACTCAATCTTCTACATGGAAGACATCTTCCACCAGCATATTAAAGCACTTTGATATTCGCAGCATAAATTCGGCAGATGGGGTGCTGTTCCCACGCTCTATCCTGCCGACAGTTTTGGTGCTGTATCCGATAGCAGCGGCAAGGTCATCCTGGTAAATGCCACGCTGCTCTCGGATTTCTCTGATATTATTGGTAACCGCCATAAAAATCCCTTCTTTACCTCAAATGTGTATACACACCTTAAGTTGGAAGATGCACAGAGAGAAATGGAGAGGCTTGAAAGGATAGAAAAAGTGTGCCAAGTAAGGAAATAAATGGCATAGGGAAAAAGTACTAATGAGTACGAATCGGGTTTATACCTAGATTTGTACTCATTTTACTTACCGAGATATGGTAAAATATGCGATTTTATGCTAGGATAGGTACACTAGGTTAGATGTCGTGAAAGTGTGATAAAACCTAGGAAAAATAAGGATATACAAGGAAAAACGAAGATATGCAAGATAAAATTAAAGTGCTCATGGTTTGCCACGGCAACATCTGCCGCAGCACCATGGCCCAAAGCATCTTCACCCATCTGGTCCACAGACAGCACCTCGATGCTGTTTTCGAGATAGATTCAGCTGCGACCAGCCGTGAGGAAATAGGCAATCCGCCGCACTACGGCACCAAAAACAAACTATACGAGGAGCATATTCCTCTTATTCCACACCGCGCGAGACAGATGACACGCGATGATTATTTGTACTATGACCTTCTGATTGGAATGGACACTGCAAATATCAGGAATATGACAAGGATTGCAGGTGGCAATGACAGTCAGCAGAAGATATTTAAGATGCTGTCATTTGCTGATTACGGGACAAATCACAAGCTTACAGCAGCGCGCGATGTTGCAGATCCATGGTATACAGGGGATTTTGATGCGACCTTTGATGATGTAATCAGTGGATGCCGGGGCTTGTTAGAATACATAAAAGAGGTGTATAATCTATAGCCATAGCAATTAAAAGAGAATAATAGCAGCGGCTACGGTGCTGAACACAGCTACGATAATTGATTTCAGGAGGCACAAATGCAATTACAGAATGGAAGACCGACAGATACCACAGGCAGACTGGATAAAGAAATCCGTACATACGACTTTTAGACAAGCTGGGAATCGAATATCAGAGAATAGACCACGAAGCGGCATTTACGATGGAGGTTTGTGAGGAGATTGACAAGACACTCGGCGCAACAATCTGCAAGAATCTTTTCCTGTGCAACCGCCAGAAAACTGACTTTACCTGCTCATGATACCGGGAGACAAGACCTTTAAGACAAAAGAGCTCTCGCATCAGATAGGCAGTGCGAGACTTTCGTTTGCAAGTCCGCAGGATATGGAAAAATATCTGGATATTACGCCAGGATCGGTCAGCATTATGGGACTGATGAATGACAATGACAATGCGGTCAGGCTTCTGGTGGATGAGGATGTGCTAAAAGGTGAGTGGGTTGGATGTCATCCATGCATAAATACCTCCAGCCTCAGGATAAAGACAAAGGACATGTTTGGCCCGGTGATAAAGGCCATGCATCATGATATGACCGTGGTAAAATTAACAGGTGAAGCATAGTAAAGCCTGACAGAACGTAAGGAGAATCAATGGTAAAAGCAGTAATATTTGACATGGACGGAACACTCATAGATACGGAGAAATATTATCGTATTTTCTGGCCGATGGCACTTAAGCAATTCGGCTACGAGATGACAGATGAGCAGGCGCTTTCAATGCGAAGCCTCGGGCAGCCGTATGCACCGCAGCATCTTAAGGATATGTTTCATGATCCGGATATGGATTATAATAAAATCAGGGCATATCGGAGAAAAATCATGGAGGAGCATCTGGAAAAGGTGGGTATTGAGCTTAAGCCCGGTGCAATTGAGATACTTACATATTTGAAGGAAAAAGGCATTCACAGAGCGATTTCCACAGCGAATGATATAGAAAGGGCTGAGAAATATCTTAAAAAGATAGGGCTCTACGGATATTTTGACAAGATCATCTGTGCACCTATGGTGGAGCATGGAAAGCCGGCACCTGATGTGTATGAGTTTGCATGCAGCGAGCTTAAGCTGGCACCTGGGGAGTGCATGGCGGTAGAGGATTCGCCAAATGGTGTCAAAAGTGCATATTCTGCAGGCTGTAAGGTTGTCATGGTGCGGATTTGACACAGCGATGAGGAGCTGAAAAGATGCTTTTGCCTGTGTTGACAGGATAGATGAGATAAAAATATAGTATAATCACAGCATATATAAGTCGTGGAGGCATGATGGGCACAGAAAATGATTTACCGGGAATTTCATTAAAAGACGAGCAGAGACAGCTTCAGAATATCATAGGCATTGCACAGGATAATCTGGACCGTGCAAAGGAATCGGTAAAAAAGCTGACAGATGATTTAGAGGATTTAAGAGATGTCTACGAGGCACAGGACAAGGAGGGACTTGCCCTGTGGAACAATGCGACAGCGCAGCTTCATGAGAACGAGAGAAATATCGTAAGATGTGAAAAGGCGCGGAAAAAGCCGTATTTTGGCAGAATAGATTTTAAGGATCTGCGTCAGAAGTCACAGGAGTCATACTATATAGGCAGAGTCGGTATTGCAAAGAATGCATCAGAGCCTGTGGTCATTGATTGGAGAGCACCGATTGCATCCGTATATTATGAGAGCAGTCTTGGACCATGTAAGTACACGGTGAGCTCAGAGGGTACTTTTGAGATTGATTTAAACAGAAAGCGCACCTATGAGATTGCAGATGATAAGCTTATCGACTTTTTTGATTCAGATGTTGTAGCAAATGATGAGCTTCTGACAAAGTATCTGGCTAAGAATAAAAAGGCAGTGCTCGGAGAGATTATCGCGACAATCCAAAAGGAGCAAAACCTTATTATCCGCCGTTCGCCAAAGACGAATATCATTGTGCAGGGAGTTGCAGGCTCAGGAAAGACAACGGTTGCAATGCACAGGATATCGTACATTTTATATAATTATGCTGATGATTTCAGACCGGAGGATTTCTACATTATAGGCAGTAACCACATTTTGTTGAACTATATTACAAGCGTGCTTCCGGAGCTTGATGTGTACGGCATAAAACAGATGACTATGGAGCAGCTTTTTACAAGGCTTTTGTACGAGGATTGGGATGACAAAAAGTACAGCATACATGAAGTCAGCAAAATGACAGTAGAAACAGCATAAAGGGCAGTAAAGAATGGTTTGAAGCTCTTGAAAAATTCTGTTGGGATTACGAGGAAAAGTGTATTCCAAGAGATGAGGTCTACATGGAAAAAACAGGCAATCTGCTTGTGGGAAAGGTGCTGATAGACACTTATCTGCATGATAATCCGCTTCTTTCCATGCAGAGTAAAATCCTCATGTTAAATGAGATAATTTACTCGAAGTATGAAAATGAGGTTCTCGGTAAGGAAGTGAAGTTCCCTGCAAAGGAGCGCAGAAAGCTTGATAAAAAATACAAAACCTATTTCGGTAAGGATGACTGGAAAGGCTCTGTGTATGATTTTACAGGGATTTTCTGCTTAGTCAGAAGGAAAAGGAATATGATATAGATATTCCAAAGGACTCATTTGATGTGTATGATCTGGCAGCGCTTGCGTATATTTATAAGCGCATCAAGGAGACAGATCCGGTTCGTGAGGCGAGTCATGTGGTTATTGATGAGGCACAGGATTTTGGCATGATGGCATACTGCTGTCTGCATTACTGCCTCAGAAACTGTACATACACTATCATGGGCGATACCTCGCAGAATATACATTTTGAGTATGGCTTAAATGACTGGGAGGACTTGAAAAGCTGATACTCACAGGCACATATGACGCATTCGGTCTGCTTCGAAAGAGCTACAGAAACACTGTTGAGATTTCAGAATTTGCAACAGAGATACTGCGCCATGGAGATTTTGCAATCTATCCGGTGGAGCCTATTATTAGGCATGGAAACGCAGTGCGCATAGAGGAGTATGCCAATATTCGCTCACTGATTTCGGCATCGGTTGACACGATAAAAGGCTGGCAGAGTGAAGGCTATGAGACGATAGCTGTCGTGTGCCGTGATGAGGCAGAGGCTCTCAAGGTGTCTGCTGAGCTTAAAACATATAGAAATAACAGATGATGATATTGAAACTGCACAGTTTGGTGCAGGAGTCATGGTTCTTCCGGTCGCGTATACAAAGGGACTTGAGTTTGATGCTGTATTGCTGTTTGACCCATCAGAGAGAAAATATCCGGCTGATGATAGTCATGTGAAGCTTTTGTACGTTGCGGCTACCCGTGCACTTCATGAGCTTGCTGTATTCCACCGGGGCAGGCTGACACCGCTTATTGCAGACCCTGCTCCTTCCAACAGGCATCAGAAGGAGTTTTCTGCAGAGCCGCTCACTAAGGCAAAGGAATATGAAAAGCAGCAACTGACAGAAAAAGAGATAGAAGAGCAAAAGCGTGTTGATGGCAGACGTGATATGGATGAAAGAGAGTATTTTGGTCCGTCGCGCATTGCATTAAAGCCTGAGCAGTTGACTAAGCCGTATGATAATAAGAAGCTTGATTTATCTGCATTTGTAAAAAGACAGGGAAAATCAAACACAATGTACTGCTACATATATGGCAAATAAAATTAAGATTAAGGAAGTAAGTAAGGCTGCAAAAAAGAGCAGCCTCCCTCTCAATCCCTCCCCATACGCATACGGCTCAATCCCGGACAACGATATACTTCATGTAAAGGGACATTCAAAGGGCAAGTTTGCGGTAAAATGGCTCAAAAAAGGTAAATCGCATGTTGAAATCGCCACAGCGGACGGCACACTTTATGTGATACCAATAACACCGGAGATAGTACGCGTAATCTTTGTAAAAGGAATTGGAGTGAAGCCGCACAAAACCTATTGGAAGCAAAAGGCCGATACAGCCTTCAAATGGGTGGCAAAGGAATCCAAATCGCTTATTGAAATTCAAACGGAGAAGCTGATACTTAGGATAGAAAAGAAAAACGGAGCCATACAGTATTTTGATGCCGGCAGAAATCTCCTTGTAAGTGAAAATGCCACAGAGCCAAGGCTTTTAAATAATGGCGAGTGCTACACATTTTTTGACTGGGACAAATCGGAAAAGCTTAAATCCAAGGGAATACTTGCGACAGACCTTACTGATTTGACAAACAAAGCCAGATATATTTCGTTCGGAGGCAGACAGCAGAGGCTGCCGCTTGTCGTGTCAAACAAAGGATATGGAATCGCTGCTGCATCAAGCCGCACAGCACTCTTTTGCAATATAAAGATGTACGGACAGTATATCTTTGTAGACGGTGACACTCAAAGCGACTATTATTTTATAGGTGCAGGCAGTGTAGGCCATACACTTGAGCTGTACGGCACATTATAAAATGCAAGTTGCCCAAAGCAAAATTATCTGATAAAATATCGGCATGAGTATATACGGAGGATAACAGATGAAATTCAGGACAGAAAACGAGTTTACACATTTCAAATTTTCGGATGTGCATGTGAGCGATATCATGATGAGCTTTGGCACCTTCAAAATATGCCTTGACAACGTAATCATAAAGGCAGATAATTCTAAAAACAGAGATATCCGTGATATGAGGACAAACGGCCTTATATTAAAGCTTTCAGATGCAAATATTATTTCATTCATACGCGAGGGATTTAAGACATATGATGCCGATGGCAACCTAAAGAGCACCACGGCTGACGAGGAGATAGAGGAGACAGATTATATCGACACCTTCAACAATTTTCTTGACGGATACGCATATTTAATCGAGAAGGAGAATGAAAATTATACCTTCGTATTCGATGGAACAGATGAGCGCTCATACACCTTGATTGTATCGGCATCAAAAGACGAGTGCGAGTGGGACAGATTTATGAATATTGAGGCATAGAGTATGCCATGGTGCATTTTAGACAAGTCCAAGATGCACCATGGCATTTTAAGCCCATCCTCTTTGATATCGTCTGTCACTATATCGGCAACAGCCTTGACTTCATCGCTTGAATTGCCCATGGCAACACCGACATCACAGTAGCGCAGCATATCAAAATCATTCTGGCCATCGCCAAAGCCTATTGTATCAGCCTGACTCATGTGAAGAAACTCTACCACATCACGGATGCCGGTTGCCTTGTTGACACCGCGCAATGTAATCTCACCGCTGTAAGGTTCAGGCTCTTTAAAGCTGCTCAGGGTTACTACAAATTCATCGCCGAGGAGCTTTCTTAAATCATCAATGTGGTAGTTGCAATTGCAGTAGATGGTGCTTTCAACATCAGCGTATCGATTAGAAAAGCTTGATAATTCATCATCAATCACGATATCCTTAAATGTCGGGTTGTCCTGTATCACATGCATGTCAAACTGCTTTGAGAATGCTGATATGAATTTGTCGGCCCACTTGTGGTTGGTGATGCTTTTATCCTTTGTCTGGAAGATAAGTCCTGTGTTGTTGTCACCAACAGTGTCAAGAACCTTCTGTAACAGATTCTGCCCATAGACATGATGTGCAATTACCTTATCACCCACAGTGACATAGCCGCCGGCAGCAGCCACCACGCCGTCAAAATCAAAGGCTTTTAATGATGGATAAATCTGATTGTAACTACGTCCTGTGCAAAGAAAAATCATGTGACCGTTTTGTTTTGCGTTTATTAGAGCATCAGCGGTTGATGGGCTCATTGTGCTATTGCCGAAATCAACGAGAGTGCCGTCTATATCAAAAAATAATAGTTTTTTCATTAAGTGTTACCTGCCTCATTATTATTAATTCATATACCAGATATACTCTACAATACGAATTCAATAAAGGCAATAGCCAATAGCCTAAATTTATTTAATAATTGTTGCAAAAGAGTGCTCTGTTATAACCACAATTAAGAAAAACTATAATATATTCCTATACTTTATTTTCTTAAGTTTTGGCTATGATGGGTTGAAATAATAAGTTTATTGTGTTATAACGTTAAACAACAAAAGAACAATAAATGCGTTGAAGGAGACTTGGATCACCAGACACCGACAGGAATACAGCGTCACCGACTGAGAGCGCTGTTTGGAAGAGCTGATTGCAGGAACACTACCGGAGCAGATCTGTTGAATGATTGATATGGTTTATTGCATAGATAGGTTTATCGTATGTGAATTAAGCTTTTTATATATCAAAAGTAGGCAGATACGATTCATCCACGTTACGGATAAGAGTGGAGAAACAGGAACAGTCCTTTTTCTCAAAGCGGGTGGTACCGCGGAATATTTTTAGAATTTTCGCCCCGGAGCATTTCATTAATTTGATATGCTCCGGGGCTTTTTCCGTCCCGCTTAAAAAATCAAAGGTGCACAAAAATATGGAATTCTTAACAGGAGCAGTTCAAAGGAAGACCTCGGTATCGCAGAAATTCTTGCAGGCGACTACGAGGGCAAAAACATCAAAGTAAAGGGTGCGATTCACACCATAAGAGATATGGGTGAGGTTGCATTCATCGTCTTAAGACGCAGGGACGGACTCATACAGTGTGTATACGAGCCGGGCAAATCCCAGTTTAGCGTCGATGATCTAAAGGAAGCAGATACCGTGGAGGTATGCGGCACATACAAGAGTGATGACCGTTCTCCAAACGGCTTCGAGCTTCGTCTTGACACTATCACAATTTTATCTGAGCCGGCGGAGCCTATGCCGCTTCAGATCAACAAATGGAAACTGAATACTTCGCTTGAGGCAAAGCTCAATAACAGGGCAGTGGCACTCAGAAATCCAAGAGAGCGTGCTACGTTCCGTATACAGGAGGGTATCACAAGGGGCTTTAGGGATTTCCTTTATAATAATGGATTTACAGAAATTCATACGCCAAAGCTTGGTGCAAAGTCAGCTGAGGGAGGCGCCAACCTCTTCAAGCTTGAATATTTCCACAGACCGGCTATATTACAGCAGAGCCCGCAGTTTTACAAGCAGATGATGGTAGGTGTCTTTGACAGGGTATTTGAGACTGCACCTGTTTTCAGAGCAGAAAAGCACAATACAAAGAGACATCTGAATGAGTATACATCACTCGATTTCGAGATGGGCTACATTGACGGCTTCGAGGATATCATGGAGATGGAGACCGGCTTTTTGCAGTACACCATGGAGCTTTTAAAGACCTCATACGCCAAGGAGCTTGAGCTTTTAAAGATTAAGCTGCCTGACGTGACAAGCATACCGAGAGTCAGATTTGACGAGGCAAAGCAGCGTGTCGCAGAAAAATATAACAGACAGTTCAGAAACCCATTCGACTTAGAGCCGGAGGAGGAGGTACTTATCGGACAGTACTTCAAGGAAGAGTATGGCAGTGATTTTGTATTTGTCACACATTATCCTTCAAAGAAGAGACCGTTCTATGCCATGGATGATCCGGCAGACGAGACATACACCTTAAGCTTTGACCTGTTATTCAAAGGCCTTGAGATCACAACAGGCGGACAGCGAATACACGACTACAACAAGCTTATGGAAAAATCGCAAAGCGTGGCATGGAGACAGAGGGCATGGAGAGCTATCTTTCAGCCTTTAAGTACGGCATGCCGCCACATGGAGGTCTTGGAATAGGACTTGAGAGACTTACAATGCAGCTTATCGGAGAAGACAATGTGCGTGAGGCTACACTGTTTCCTCGTGATCTCAGCAGATTGGAGCCATAGGTCACAGCTTTTGTGGTTGTAGCGGGTGCGCTGTAAGGCTTTGAGGTTGCATGTGTGTATATATTTTGCTCAGAAAATTTTTAAGCTTGTTCCGACATTTCCTGCGGATAGGTTATTGGCAGGATGTGTGCTGTGAGGTATTACAGGCTGTGAACGTCGGAACTGTTAAAAATTTGTCTTCGCAATATATATACACCCATGCGCTGCAGAGTGTTTAGCGCACCCGGCTGCAGGCTTTGGCAGTACTCAATGTAATAGATCTAAGTGTGGCGGGTGCGCATGCAGGCTGTGTGGTAGCATGTGTGTATATATTTTGCTCAGAAAATTTTTAAGCTTGTTCCGACATTTCCTGCGGATAGGTTATTGTCAGGATGTATGCTGAGAGGTATTACAGGCTGTGAGAGTCGGAACTGTTAAAAATTTGTCTTCACTAATATATATGCACCCATGCGTTGCAGGGTGTTGATGCGCACCCGGATGCAAGTTTTGGCAGTCCCAGATATGCAGGATTCAATTATGGCGGGTGCGCTTTAAGGCTTAGAAGTGGCATGTGTGTATAATCCCAAGTAGAAATTAAAATATCAGGAAAGAGAGAAAGGATATCGTATGAATCATATAGGAACAAGAGAAATCGCCACAGAGCGGCTTACTCTTCGCAGATTTGAAATAGAAGATGCCGAGAACATGTTTTACAACTGGGCGAATGACCCGGAAGTGACAAAATATCTTACATGGCCGGCGCATGAAAGTGTTGATACTACAGAGACTATTTTAAAAGAATGGATATCTAAGTATGACGAAAAAGATTTTTATCAGTGGGCTATTGAGCTTAATGATCTCGAGCAGCCTATCGGAACTATAAGTGCAATTAAAACCGATGAGAGAGTTGAGTCGGTTGAAATCGGTTATTGTATCGGAAAGCGTTTCTGGAATAACGGTTATATGACAGAGGCACTCACAGCTATCATCAGATTTTTATTAATGAGGTCGGTGCAGGACGTGTATGGGCCAGACATGATACTGAAAATCCAAATTCCGGCAAGGTGATGGCTGCCGCAGGCATGGATTATGAGGGTACTCTCCGCCATGCAGGCTTCAACAATCAGGGTATATGCGATGAAGCGGTATATGCAAAGGTCAGAAGTGCAGCACTTGACGAGGAACCAGAGGAGGAGACTCCTGAGCAGCAGGCTGTTACCACAAAGGTGATGTGCGAGGACGGAGTCATGAGAAACGTAATCTCTGACGAGACTATGGAGTATGTCGGAATCCTTGCAAAGCTTGAGCTTTCACCGGAGGAGGCAGAGGCTGCCAAGAAGGATATGGCAGATATGCTTGATTATATCGACAAGCTCGAGGAGCTTGATACTTCGGAATTGAGCCTATGAGCCACGTATTCCCTGTAAACAATGTATTCAGAGATGATGTTGTCACAAACGGTGACGGAAGTGAAGCTACACTTGCCAACGCACCGGTCAAGAAGGACGGCGGATTCAAGGTACCAAAGACAATCGGCGAATAACGGCAAGGAGGAGAAAAATGGATTTAATGTCTTTAACTGCCGTGGAACTCGGCAAGAAAATACAGGCAAAGGAAGTTACAGTGGAAGAGGCTGTAAAGGCTGCCATTGCTTCTATAAAAGCAAAAGAAGAAAAGATAAACAGCTTTGTCACAATAGACGAAGAGGGTGCACTTAAAAAAGTCAGCAGAGGTTCAGGCAAAAATTGATGCGGGAGAGCTAAAAGGAGCGCTTGCGGGTGTGCCTGTAGCCATAAAGGATAACATGTGTACAGAAGGGCTTCTCACCACATGTTCATCAAGGATACTCTACAATTTCATCCCGACCTACACAGCGGAGGCTGTTAAGCGCCTTGAGGATGCAGGCTGTGTCATCGTTGGAAAAACCAACATGGATGAGTTTGCCATGGGAAGCACCACAGAGACATCTGCCTTTGGAGCAACCAAAAACCCATGGAATACAGAGCACGTACCGGGCGGTTCATCAGGCGGAAGCTGTGCGGCAGTTGCAGCCGAGGAGGTACCGTTTGCACTCGGTTCAGATACAGGCGGATCAATCAGACAGCCAAGCTCCTTCTGTGGTGTGACAGGAATCAAGCCAACCTACGGCACAGTTTCACGATATGGACTCATTGCCTATGGCTCATCGCTTGACCAGATTGGACCTATCGCAAAGGATGTTACAGACTGTGCTACTATACTTGAGGCAATCGCTTCATATGATACGAAGGATTCGACATCAGTAAACAGAGACGATTTAAAGTTTACAGAGTCGCTTGTCGATGACGTAAAGGGTATGAAAATTGGTATTCCAAAGGATTATCTCGGAGATGGACTTGACCCGGAGGTGAAATCGGCAATCCTTGCAGCGGCAGATGAATTAAAGAAAAAGGTGCTGTTGTGGAGGAATTTGACCTCGGACTTGTAGAGTATGCCATCCCGGCTTACTATGTAATCGCCTGTGCTGAGGCAAGCTCAAACCTTGCCAGATTCGACGGTGTCAAATACGGATACCGTACCAAAGAGTACACAGACCTTCATAACATGTACAAGAAATCGCGTTCTGAGGGCTTTGGACCTGAGGTGAAGAGGAGAATCATGCTCGGCTCCTTCGTGCTTTCATCAGGATATTATGATGCATATTACTTAAAGGCCTTAAGAGTAAAAGCACTTATCAAAAAAGCCTTTGATGATGCCTTTGCTAAATATGATGTGATACTCGGACCGGCAGCACCAACCACAGCTCAAAGCTTGAGAGAGCTTAAGTGATCCAATCCAGATGTACCTCGGTGATATCTACACCATATCTGTAAACCTTGCAGGACTTCCGGGAATATCGCTTCCGTGTGGCATGGACAAAAACGGACTTCCAATCGGATTACAGCTCATCGGAGACTGCTTTAAGGAGAAGAATATCATCCGTGCAGCCTACAGCTTTGAAAAACAAGAGAGCTTAAGCGCAGCATTATCGCGGAGAAATACAGTAACAAAAATACAGCAGATACCAATAAATCTGCCGGTGCACAGTAGGAAGGAGGCAAAAAGGATATGAAAACTATGAGACAGTCATCGGACTTGAGGTCCATGTAGAGTTAGCTACAAAACAAAGATCTTTTGCGCCTGCTCCACAGCTTTCGGAGGCGCACCAAATACACATACATGTCCTGTCTGCACAGGACAGCCGGGCTCACTTCCTGTTTTAAACAAGCAGGTTGTAGAGTACGCAGTGGCAGTAGGACTTGCCACCAACTGTACCATCACACAGTACAGCAAATTTGACAGAAAGAACTATTTTACCCGGATAACCCACAGAACTATCAGATATCACAGCTTTATCTGCCAATCTGCCGCAATGGTTCAGTGGAGATTGAGACAGCAAACGGAAAGAAAAACGTCAGAATCCATGAAATCCACATGGAGGAGGATGCCGGAAAGCTCGTACATGACGAGTGGGAGGACGTATCTATCGTAGATTACAACCGTTCGAGTACCTCTTATAGAGATAGTATCAGAGCCTGATGTGCGCTCCGCTGAGGAGGTTATCGCATACCTTGAGACTCTGCGTCAGACCATCCAGTATCTCGGAGCATCTGACTGTAAATTGAATGAGGGCTCAATGCGTGCCGATGTCAACATCTCAGTAAGAGAGGTGGGCGCAAAGAAGTTTGGTACACGTACTGAGATGAAAAACCTTAACTCCTTCAAGGCTATCGCACATGCCATCGAGGGCGAGCGTGAGCGTCAGATAGAGCTTCTTGAGATGGGCAGAAAGGTAGTACAGGAGACACGTAGATGGGATGACAACAAGGAATCATCACATGCCATGCGTTCAAAAGAGGATGCGCAGGACTACAGATATTTCCCTGAGCCTGACCTCGTGCCAATCGTCGTATCTGATGAATGGATCGCACAGATAAAGGCAAAGCAGCCGAGCTTCGTCCACAGAAGCTTGCACGCTACAAGAAGGAATACGACATCCCTGAGTATGATGCAAAGATTCTCACAGAGTCAAAGCATATGGCAGACATATTTGAGGCTGCCACAAAGCTCTGCGGCAAGCCGAAGAAGGTTTCAAACTGGCTGATGGTTGAGACAATGCGACTGTTAAAGGATAACGATATGGATGCAGATGAGATAAACTTCTCACCTGTAAACCTTGCAAAGCTTGTAGATCTGGTAGATGCAGGCACAATCAACTCATCTGTTGCAAAGGAAGTATTTGAGAAAATATTCTCGGATGATATCGATCCTGAGCAGTATGTCGAGGAGAACGGGCTTAAGAACATGAATGATGAGGGTGAGCTTAAAGCCACAATCCAGGCTGTCATCGATGCAAATCCCCAGGCAGTGGAGGATTATCACAATGGCAAGAAGAAAGCTATCGGAGCACTCGTAGGTCAGACCATGAAGGCCACAAATGGCAAGGCAAATCCTGCTGTTGTCAATAAGCTTCTTATGGAGCTGTTATAATAATAGATATTAAGAAAATGGATCCGACAGGTCTTTTGATCTGTCAGTTCTTTTTTTTCAAAAGCGCCTCAGCTTGCTTGCACGCATTTATTCAGTAGTGTATAATAGTTAAATGGCTGATAAAGCAGCTAAATGATACAAAGGCGGTAATTCACCTATGAATAATGATGATTTCAAGGAAGTACCTGACAATATTCAGGATAATAATGAAGAAACTACAAATAACATAGATAATACAAACGATAACAAGGCAAACGACTACGAGGATGTCTGCTACATCTGCCGCAGACCGGAGAGCGTGGCAGGCAAGATGATACATATCCAGCCGAACCTGTGCATCTGTAACGATTGTATGCAAAAGACCTTTGACTCCATGAGCAACGGTAATTTTGGCAATTTCGGAAATCTGGGTAATATAAGCAATATGGATTTTGGCAATATGCCCAATATCAGCATGATAAATTTGTCAGATCTGACAGGAGGCATACCAAACAGCCAGAAGCTTAAGAAGAAAAAGCCAAAAGAAGAGAAAAAGGTCGAGCCGATTCTTGACATTCACTCAATTCCTGCACCGCATAGGATCAAGGCAAGTCTTGATGACTATGTGGTAGGTCAGGAGCATGCAAAGAAGGTCATGTCGGTTGCAGTATATAACCACTACAAGCGTGTCATGGCTGACAATAAGCATAAGGCGCAGGAAGAGAATACCACTGCAAAGCAGGCTTCAAATAAATATGATGGTGTGGAGATTGAGAAATCAAATATGCTCATGATCGGACCTACAGGTTCAGGAAAGACATATCTAGTAAAGACTCTTGCAAAGCTTTTAGATGTGCCACTTGCCATAACAGATGCCACATCACTTACTGAGGCCGGATATATCGGTGACGATATCGAAAGTGTGGTAAGTAAGCTTCTTGCGGCTGCAGATAATGACGTGGAGAGAGCTGAGCACGGTATCATTTTTATAGATGAGATAGACAAGCTTGCAAAGAAGAGAAATGCCAACCAGCGTGATGTGAGCGGAGAGTCCGTCCAGCAGGGTATGTTAAAGCTTTTAGAGGGCTCAGAGGTAGAGGTTCCGGTAGGAGCCAACAGCAAGAATGCCATGGTTCCGATGACCACAGTTGACACGAGAAATATTCTCTTTATCTGCGGAGGTGCTTTCCGGGACTTGAGGATATCATAAAGGAGCGCCGAACAAGGAGGCTTCTATAGGCTTCAAGGCTGATTTAAAGGACAAGTATGATGGGGATGAAAACCTGCTTATGCAGGCAACTGTTGATGATATCCGCAAATTTGGAATGATTCCTGAGTTTATCGGACGACTTCCTATCATGTTCTCACTTGAGGCGCTCACCGAGGATATGCTTGTAAAGATATTGAAGGAGCCAAAGAATGCCATCTTAAAGCAGTATCAGAAGCTCCTTGAGATGGATGAGGTAAGGCTTGAGTTCGACGATGATGCACTCTATGCCATCGCCAAGATGGCAAAGGAGAAGAAGGTCGGAGCCAGAGCTCTTCGTGCGATTATAGAGGATTTCATGCTGGATATCATGTATGAGATTCCAAAGGATGACAATATCGGCACTGTTACAATCACTAAGGACTATGTGGAGAAGAAGGGTGGCCCGCTCATTCAGATGAGAGGTACACCTGAGCTTGCAGACAGTCAGCACGTTTAATTGTTAAATGATTATGAAATTGTGAATTGGCTGTAAATGATGCAACCAGGCTATGCGTAATGAATCTATGTGTAGTCTGTAATGATTTATAAACGTTCATATATCAAGAGGAATTGGAAAAATGAAAATTATCCACTGTGCAGACCTGCATCTGGATTCGAAGATGACCTCGAATCTGTCAAAGGAGCAGGCAAAAGAGAGAAAAATGGAAATACTGCGTACATATTCAAGGATGATAGAGTACGCCAAAAATAATGATGTAAAGGCGATTATCATAGCAGGCGATTTATTTGACACGAGAAATGTGTCAGCGACTGCCAGAAATCTGGTAAAGGATTCGATTACGTCAAATCCGGATATCGATTTCTATTATCTTAAGGGTAATCACGACTCGGACAATTTCATATCGAAGCTCGATGAAATCCCTGACAACCTTAAGCTTTTTTCTAATCAGTGGACCTCATACAGCTATGGAAATATCACAATAACAGGTCTTGAGATAGACAAGTCTAACCAGGCTGCAATGTACAATTCTCTTGTGCTCGACAATGACAATTACAACGTTGTCACTCTCCACGGACAGCTCGGTGATGAGATTTCCACAGGCGACCTTAAGAATAAGGGCATTGATTATCTCGCACTCGGTCATGTGCATGAGTATCAGAGCGGACAGCTTGACAACCGCGGCATGTACTGCTATAGCGGCTGTTTAGAGGGAAGAGGTTTTGATGAGTGTGGACAAAAGGGCTTTGTGGTGCTTGATATAGATGATGAGAAGCTCACGGCAGGCTTTAGCTTTGTACCGTTTGCGTACAGGAGCCTCTACACGCTGTATGTGGATGTGACAGGAGCCATGACCACACAGGATGTGGCTGTGAAGATGGAAAAGGCCATTTCGGACAGTGAATATTCATCGAGAAGCATGGTAAAGTTCGTGCTTGTAGGTGAGGTGGACGTGGATTGTGAGATAAACACAGACTTCCTCAAGGATATGTTCGAGGAATATTTCTACTATGAAAAGGTGTATGATGAGACAAGGCTTCTCATCAATTACAGTGAATACGAAAAGGATGCATCACTTAAGGGTGAGTTCATACGGATGGTGCTTGGCTCAGATATGACCGAGGAGCAGAAGTCTGAGGTCATCGTGTGGTATATCGGCGCTTAGCGGGGAGGAGATTTAGAAATTGAAATTAATAGCTTGTCACATAAACAACTTCGGAAAGCTGTCCGATCTTAATATCAATTTCAATGATGGAGTCAATGTCATAAACCAGCCAAACGGCTGGGGAAAGAGTACACTTGCGGCTTTTGAAGGCTATGCTGTACGGCTTTGATACGAAAAAGGAGCCGGGCGCCTTTGAGAGGGAAAGAAAGCTCTATAAGCCATGGCAGGGCGGCACTTATGGTGGAGAACTTGATTTTGAGGCCGATGGAGTGGAGTACAGACTTGTAAGGACATTTGGACTTACAGAAAAGCAGGATGATTTTCATTTATACAGGCTTGCAACCATGGTTGAGTGTGATGATTTTTCACCACTGCTTGGAGAGGAGCTTTTTGACCTCGACCGCAGCTAGTTCAAGAGAACGATATACATAGCGCAGGCAGACTGCATGTTTTCGTCTTCAGACAGCATCAGCGCAAAGCTTGGCAATATGGCGGAAAATACAAATGACATCAACAACTTCGAGTCGGCGACAGCGGACATTAAGGACATGATGAACAAGATGTCCCCAAACCGTATCACAGGCTCCATCAAAAAGCGTGTAAATACACTCACAGCCTTGGAACAGGAGCTTAAGAAGTATCAGGCAGCGGATGAGGCGGCAGCACAGCTTTCACAGAAAATAGATGAGAAAACTGCCCAGAAGAAGGAGCTTACCGGTATCAGAGCCGAGTACGGCAGGGCGCTTCAGGTGGCATCTGAGGACAGCAGAAAGCAGGCACTTCGTGAAAACTACGAGCAGCTTTGTGCTGTTGCGAAGGAGAAAGAGAGCATTTACAATGCTGCAATCGCAGTCTTTGGAGAAAACTCACCGGATGAGGCAGAGCTTTTGGAAAAGACAAAGCAGGCCGGAGAGCTAGAAAGCTTAAAGGCTGTAGAAGATAATCTGAGCTTTACGCCTGAGGAGGAGCAGTATTTAGATACACTTTCAGGTATGTTTAAGGATGGTGTGCCATCTGATGATGGTCTTGATGAGATGCAAAAGAAGATTGCAAACATCCAGAGCGTCAAGAATGAGTATAGCCACATGGAGCTCAAGCTCTCGCAGATGACCTCACTTGCAAAGATGGCAGATGATGAGGAGGAACCGGAGACACCTGAGAAGACTAAGCTTGTACCAGCAGGTATTGTGCTTATGGTTATCGGTCTTTGGCAGCAGCTGTTGCCACGGTATTCAGTCTGAATGAGAAGTACAATGTGAAGGAAATCATGTTTCTTGTGGTAGGCATAGCTGGAGTCGCTATGGCGCTTTGCGGTGTTGTAATGATGGTCTATGGAATCCGTCTGAACAACAAAAAGCAAAGAGCATACATCAGGCTTATGGCTGAGCGTGAGGAAAATATAAAGCAGAAGGAGATACCGATTCAGAATTAAAGGAGCAGCTTGAGCAGATTCAAAGCGGCATTACATCAATGGAGCATGAGGTATCGCAGTTTTTTGACAGCTTTTCGATTGAAGCAGATGAATCGCAGTATCAGGAGAAGCTTTATGAGCTTCGCACAAAGGCTCATGACTACAGCCGTTTCAACGAGCAGATAGGAAAGCGCGCCAAGACAAAGGCTGACTATGAGAAGGCAAAGGCTTCGCTTGATGAGTATTTAAGCCTCTATGGATATGACAGTGCTGCAGAATATACACAGACACTTTCACTGATGAAAAAGCAGCTCGCAGAGGCCGGCTTTGCAAAGGAAAATATGGACAGTGCTCTTCAGAAGAAAACGCAGTTTGAGAATGACAACGATATGGACAAGCTTCTTGCACCAAATGAGTGTCCGTATACACTTGATGAGCTCAATGAGATGATTTCAAAGGTGGAAGGCAGCCTCGATGAAATCAGGGCATCCTTAGTGCAGTACGGCAGACAGATGGATGATCTGCAGGAGCAGCTTGATATGAGGGATGAAAAGGAGCAGGAGTATCGCAACTGCAAGCAGATACAGGCTGAGGAAAAGCATAAGTACGAGATACTTGGACTTACATCAGACTATCTGACCAGGGCAAGGGAGCAGTTTACTGCCAGATACATGGCACCTATTTCCAATGGATTCCAGAAGTACTTCGGTATCCTGACAGAAAATACAGACAGAGACTGGCAGGTGGATGCCAATATTTCAATAAGGATGAAGGAGCAGGGGCAGCTTCGCGATGTGAGAACCATGTCGGCAGGCTACAAGGACCTGATAGGCATATGTATGCGTTTTGCGCTTGTGGATGCGATGTATCCGCTCGAGAAGCCGTTCCTCATACTTGACGATCCGTTTGTGAATCTGGATGATGAGAAGCTTGCTCGAGGCAGAAGGCTGCTTGCGGTGCTTTCGCAGGATTACCAGGTGATTTATTTTACATGTCATGGAAGCCGCGAGTAAATTTTGGTCGAAGCTTTGTTTATATTAGATAAATATGGTAGCATATTTTTATTTATAGAATATAATTATATGAGGGTCAAAATATCTTTGACCCTCATATCTAAATATTATATCATATGAGGTAAAATATGCAGTTCATAGTATCAAAAAAGGAGTTCATTCCACCGGTAATAGCTCCTGATATCATAGAGACATTGGGCGATGATTACGAGATATGGACATATGAGGATTACGAAAGACTCCCACCACTTCTGGTGGGAGTTTATTCGTATTCGGCTATTCAAAGTGTCTTGCTCCTTTATCCACGCAGGGACTTGTAAAGAGCGGTGTTTTCAGGCTTCAAAGGGAGTTTGTTCCGGGACTATACGGAAATGGTGTGTATGTGGTGGTTATTGACACAGGTGTGAATTATGCGCAGGAGGCTTTTATGACACGAGGGTAAGACGAAGATTGCAGTGCTCTGGGATCAGAATACGGATACGGTTTATTCTGAGGATGAGATAAATGCTGCTATTTTATCGGAAAATCCATATGAGAGCATACCGGGCGATGAGGATGGGCATGGTACGTTTGTGGCGAGCGTGATATGTGGCAATGACAGACCGCAGGATGATTTTGCAGGGGTGGCACCACAGGCTAAGCTTATTGGCGTAAAGCTGAAAAGGGCACCTCAAAAGCTGTATGATTTCTACTTTATTCGGATCGTAAAATAGTGTACTCGGAGGTTGATGTGATGAGAGCAGTGCATTTTGCAGATGAGTTTGCAGGTCAAAAGGGAGCACCGGCTGTCTTTTGCATGGCGCTTGGCTGCAATAACGGAAGCCACACGGGAGCTGAGGATCTTTCAGAGTATCTGGACTATATCACGGCAAAAAGAGGCAGGGCCGTGGTTGCGGCAGCGGGCAATGAGGCGAACAGCAGGCATCATTATAAAGGGCGCATAACAGATACAGTCGATGATATTGAGATAAATGTTGAGCAGGATATGGATGGGTTTTATCTGGAATGCTGGGCACTTTCACCTGAGCTATTTACGCTTTCTGTCATATCACCGAGTGGTCAGTCGAATCCGGCAGGGGTACCAATGCGAATAGACAGCGGTGAATACTCATTTCTGCTTGAAGGAACACAGGTGACTATTGACTACAGGCAGACCGGCAGACAGACGAGGGATTTGCTTATATTTATCCGCTTTGAAAAGGTGGTGAAGGGAGTGTGGACCATCAGGGTATTTCCACTTAGTACTATTGGAGGTGTTTTAATATGTGGCTCCCGATGACAGGACTTCTTGATGCTGATGTGAGCTTTATTGTCTCGGAGCCTGATACCACGCTGACCATGCCTTCGGATGCTAAGCTTGTGATAACGGCGGGAGGCTATAATTCCCTAAATGATGCAATACTTTTAGAGTCGGGAAGGGGCTTTGACGCAGACGGTGGAATAAAGCCGGATCTCGTAGCACCGGCTGTGGATATCACAGGGCAAATCTAAGAGGAATGTATATAGCACTAAGTGGCACATCGGCGGCTGCTGCAATCACTGCAGCGGTGGCGGCTCTCATCATGGAGTGGATGATAGTGAGAGGCAATGTTTTGCTCGCAAACGGAGTGGATATAAAAAATGTCATGGTAAGAAACTGCCGCAGAAAAGAAAAACTGACTACCCCAATAAAATTTTTGGCTACGGATTCATGAATGGGTTTGCCAATTTCTAAGAAAACGGATATAATATATTTTAAAAAGTAAAAAGGAAGGGTGAATGGATGACAAAAAGCAATAATTTATTAGCGGATTACGCTGCAAAAAAACAGGATATCTGTATTAAAAATGACACAATTTCAGATAGCCTTTTCAGGGAATATTGTGTCAACAGAGGACTTAGGGATGTAAACGGAAAGGGAGTTCTGACAGGTCTTACGAATATTTCAGAGATTGTTTCATTTAAGACGGGCGAGGATGGCAGCAGCGTGCCATGTGACGGACAATTGTGGTACAGGGGCTACAATGTAAAGACACTTACAAATAACTTAAGGCCCGGTGAGTTTGGTTTTGAAAAAATTGCTTATCTGCTGCTTTTCGGGCAGCTGCCATCTGAGAGTGAATTGGCTGAGTTTACAGAGGTTTTAGGAAGAAGCAGAACCCTTCCTACCAACTTTACGAGGGATGTCATCATGAAGGCTCCGTCAAAGGATATCATGAATTCCATGACGAGAAGTATACTGACACTGGCTTCATATGATCCTCTTGTAGCAAAGGCGGGCATCGACAACAATATCAGACAGTGCTTATCACTTGTTGCAATATTTCCGATGCTTGCAGTTTACGGTTATCATGCGTATAATCATTATGAAAATGATCAGAGCATGTATATTCACAGGCCGGATCCAAAGCTTTCGACAGCTGAAAACTTCCTTAGGATGCTCAGAGCTGACAATCAATATACAGAGCTTGAAGCAAGGGTGCTTGATATGGCACTTATTCTTCATATGGAGCACGGCGGTGGAAACAACTCTACATTTACCACCCGTGTGGTTACATCGGCAGGTACAGATACATACTCTGCTATCGCGGCAGCCATGTCATCACTTAAGGGACCAAAGCACGGCGGTGCCAATATCAAGGTGATGGAGATGATGCGGGACATCCGTTCGAATGTGAAGCACTGGGATGATGAGGATGAGGTGAGAGCATACCTCAGAAAAATGATGGATGGTGAGGTGTTTGACCACAAGGGACTCATCTATGGAATGGGACATGCGGTGTATTCACTTTCTGACCCGAGGGAGCGTATATTCAGAGGCTATGTGGAGAAGCTTTCAGTTGCAAAGAAGAGAGATAATGAGATGAACCTCTATAATACAATAGAGAAGGTGGCTCCTGAGATTATCGCTGAAAAGCGCCATATCTTTAAGGGTGTTTCTCCGAATGTCGATTTCTACAGCGGCTTTGTTTATGAGATGCTTGGTATTCCTATGGAGCTTTACACACCTCTTTTGCCATTGCGCGAATCGTTGGCTGGAGTGCCCACAGGCTTGAGGAGATTGTCGGCATGAACAAGATTATCCGTCCGGCTTACAAGAGTGTCATGAAAGAGATAGAGTAACGAGAGGATGTTACAGTCTATCGTTCATATATCAAAAATACGATATGTTGGGGATTGGACATATTAAAAGAATCGAGGTATTATACAAATGAGTTTTACAAAGGTAAAAGGGCGTCTGTGCAGCAAAGGGCTTTGTTGCAAACGGATTAAACTGTGGATTAAACAGTGATAAAAACAAAAATGACCTTGCTTTAGTTTATTCAGAAACACAGTGTCGCAGCGGCTGTTTACACAACAAACAAGGTGAAGGGCGCGCCTATTCAGTGACAAAGGCACACCTTGAGGCATCAGGACATACGGCAAAGGCTGTTATTGCCAACAGCAAAACGCCAACACCTGCAATGCTGACGGAGTAGAGAAGGCCCAGAGAATGTGCGAGCTTGCAGCAGCAGAGCTTTCGATTGATCCAAACGAGGTTATCGTGGCATCTACAGGAGTTATTGGCCAGGTGCTTCCTATTGAGCCTATCGAGAGCCATATAAAGGAACTTGCAAAGGGACTTTCGGCAGACGGCAACGACAAGGCTGTAAACGCTATAATGACTACAGATACCGTTCCAAAGCAGTATGCGGTAAAGTTCATGCTTGGAGACAGTGAGTGTACAGTAGGCGGTATGGCAAAGGGAAGCGGCATGATTCACCCGAACATGGCTACTACCTTAAACTTTATCACATCAGATGTTGCCATCTCATCGGAGCTCATCCAGAAGGCCCTGAGCGAGATTGTAAAGGTTACCTACAACTGCTTAAGCATTGACGGCGATACCTCTACCAATGATATGGTAAGCATCATGGCAAACGGTCTGGCAGGAAACACACCTATTACTACGGAGAATGATGATTATCAGATCTTTAAGGATGCACTGTACGAGGTGCTTTCAAATCTTACAAGAATGCTTGCAAAGGACGGAGAGGGTGCTTCGAAGCTTTTGGAGTGCACATGTGCAGGTGCGCCTGATCTTGATACAGCAATTATTGTGGCAAAGAGCGTTATCCGTTCACCGCTTTTAAAGTGTGCTATGTTTGGCGAGGATGCCAACTGGGGACGAATACTTTGTGCTATAGGCTATGCGGAGGCTGATTTTGATATAGACAAGGTGGAGCTTCACCTGCGCTCAACAGCAGGAAGCATCAAGGTGTGCGAGAACGGTGCCGGAGTTGACTTCTCAGAGGAGGAGGCAGCAAAGATACTGCATGAGGACGAGATTTATATCGACATAGATTTACACCAGGGAGATGTGTCAGCCAAGGCATGGGGCTGTGATCTTACATATGATTATGTAAAAATTAACGGAGATTACAGATCTTAATCTTGACAAGTAATATTGATTAATGATATTATTTTTCTAAAGTAATTAATTAAAAAAGTAAAGCGAACGAGGGCGTTCAGATATTAGGTTATCTGCGCCCTCTTTTTTGTTGGAAAAATCACATTTACAAAAGAGAGGTTAGGAGGCGGTACATTGACTAAGAATGCATTGGATATGATTGATGAGAAAATAGTAGAGCTGCTGCAGGAAAATGCACGTATAGCGATAAAGGAGATAGCGGCACAGGTGTTTTTGTCATCACCGGCTGTAACAGCCAGAATAGAGAGATTGGAGAGCAAGGGAATCATAAAGGGCTATCATGCCACTGTTGATTCGGTTAATCTGGGCTATAAGATAAAGGCCTTTGTCAATCTGGACCTGGAGCCTGTACAAAAGGAAGAGTTTTATCCGTTTATTAAGAGTGTGGAGAATGTCATAGAGTGCAATTGTGTGACAGGAGAGTATTCTATGCTCATAGAGGTGGAGTTTTTAGATACGGAGGATCTTGATGACTTTATCAACACTCTGCAGAAATTCGGCAAGACAAGTACACAGATAGTTTTTTCCACTCCTGTTGAGCACAGAGGCCTGCCTGTACATTCAGGTTTTGATGCATAAGATGATATGAGAGTCAAAAGATATTTTGCATGATTGAATGAAGTGTGCTAAAATAGTTTGCAAAATACTGACTGTTAAACATGATTTTGGATGCTTTGAATAGTCAGATATATTGATTACGGCAGGAGGATAATATGAGTAAGAAATTAGGCTTCATAGGTTGTGGAAACATGGGAAAGGCAATGATACACGGAGTGCTTGCATCAGGCAAGGCACAGGCAAGCGATATTCTTGCATCTGCAAAGACCGAAAGCTCCAGAGAAAAGAATGCAGCAGAGCTTGGAATCAGGCTGACAGCGGACAATAAGAGCGTAGCAGAGTTTGCAGATATTCTGTTTTTAGCAGTAAAGCCACAGTACTATGAGGAGGTTATAGCAGAGATAAAGGACACTGTTAGTGACGATGAAATCATTGTTTCGATTGCACCGGGCAAGTCACTTTCGTGGTTTGACGATATGTTTGGAAAGAGCTTAAAGGTTATACGTACCATGCCAAATACACCTGCCATGGTTGGTGAGGGTATGATGGGAGTCTGTGCAAATGAAAGAGTATCGCAGGAGGAGCTTGATACAGTGCTTGATTTGTGCTCGGGCTTTCAAAGGCTGAGATGATAGACGAGAAGCTCATGGATGTAGTGACAGCTGTCAGCGGAAGCTCACCGGCATATGTGTTTATGTTTATCGAGGCTATGGCAGATGCAGCTGTAGCAGGCGGCATGCCAAGGAGCCAGGCATATACATTTGCAGCCCAGGCAGTGCTTGGAAGTGCAAAAATGGTTCTCGAGACAGGAAAGCATCCGGGCGAGCTCAAGGATATGGTGTGCTCACCGGCCGGAACAACTATCCAGGCTGTGCGTGTGCTTGAGGAAAAGGGCATGAGAAGCAGTGTTTTTGAAGCTATGATGAAATGCCTTGATATCTCCCGCAAAATGTAGTAGAATTATTGCATTGAGTTAAAGGAGAAAAGCAATGAGTCAGGCAAAGGTTGATAAATATAAGAATGAAAAGGCAAATCGTAAAAAGACAAATGCCAGAAATAAAGTAAAGCGTGTTATAGCACGAATTGTTGCAGCGGCAGCTGTAGTCGCATTGGTAGGCTGGGGCGGTTACTCCGGATATCAGTACTATGAGAAGAGTCGTCCGGTGAACTGCTATTACGCAGATATCAGTGCTGTCAGCGATTATCTACAGGGATTATCTACAGACAGTGAGCAGTAGATTATATTTTTGATACATAACATATATTTTACGATTTATATGATTAAGTTAAAATACCTCGCAGGTTACTGCGAGGTATTTTCAGTTTTTGAAGAATCCCCGAGCTCTTTTTGTGATTCGGATACAGTCTTTGCATTTTCTTCGGTATTTGAGCTGTCAGAGTTTTTGCTTTGGAGAGTGTGTTATCAATTGCGTCGAGCAGCACTTTGGAGGTGTACTGACTTGTGTTTGCGTAGGAAATATTATCGGTGGATTGATTTTGCACAATCTGCGATACGAGCTCGTTCATAGCAGGCTCAACAAGCGGATACATGGTTTCCACCGAATCAGTCATGTTTTCAAGGCTTATGGAGTTAATGTTATTGCTGTCCACCGCCACAGACACATCGATAGCCGCCCCACCCAGCGCTACAGATGTATTGTACACACCCGGTGTATACATGCCGGTTTCTTCGACTGCAGGCTTTGGTTCATCACCTGAAAAGAAATATGTAGCAGCGAAAATTATCAGAAGAAGCAGTATGCCAAGGAGCACTCCGGTGAGAATGACATGCTTCATTTTACAACGACGATTTTTTTTTGCACTCATATGCGCCTCCTGTGGTTGTTTTATATATAATATGTTCGGGGACGCAAAAATATGACAGATATTCATGACTATAACGAAAAAGAGATATCCATGAAGGATATCTCTTTTATGTTATAAGAGCGATAGACGGGGCTCGAACCCGCGGTCTCGACCTTGGCAAGGTCGCGCGTTACCAACTACGCCACTATCGCATTTGTTATGTTTGTGAGCTCTCTTGTGTCGAGCACGTGTTATATAATACACGATAGAGGAGCATCTGTCAATAGTAATTTTAAATTTTTTTAAAAATTACATTGATTTGTTTTTCGAGTGGCTCCGCTGCATTTTTATAATGAAAAGAGATATCCTTAATAGATATCTCTTTATGATATAAGAGCGATAGACGGGCTCGAACCCGCGGTCTCGACCTTGGCAAGGTCGCGCGTTACCAACTACGCCACTATCGCATGTATTAACTTGTGTGCCCTCTTATGCTTGGCACGTGTTATATAATACACGATAGTGGTGTATCTGTCAACCATTATTTTTATTTTTTTGTAATAAATTTTTCAATTTTGTCCATATATTATTTTGTGAAGATATGCATTTCGCGGTTGTTTTCATTGACATAATTATGTTATGATTATGTCAATGAAAAGAGTGAGTTATCATGCCACTTATTATGCCTATTAAGGATTTACGTAATACAACCGAGATTTCAAATATTGCACACAAGGAACAGGAGCCTATTTTTATTACCAAAAACGGATATAGCGACTTGGTTGTAATGAGCAGTGAACTGTATGATAAATTCGCAAGAATAAATCGCATCGATCAAGTAATCTTCGAGTCCGAGCAGGAAATTGCTAACGGAGCAGAAGCAGTTGACGCAGAAATAGTTTTACAGAATTGGAGAAAAAACATTTTGGATAAATTGTCTCCTGAAAATGCCAAAGGACAAGATGCCCGAATTAAAAAAGCCATTTTAAGCTTAGATACCTTTCCTCAATCCCACCAAGAGCGAAGGCAGATATGCAGGAAAAGATTATAGACAGTTACTGATTGATAACTATATCGCTATTTTTCGCATTGATGAGCCACACAAAACCGTTTATGTGGTAACTATACAGTATCAGGGACGGAATCTATAAAGAAAGCACCAAAATACTGAGGAGAATATCAAGGGTATTCTCGATTATTGTGTCCATGCAGGCATAAAAGGCATCATCTGCTTTAGTATGGGGGATACCATGCATGAGGGCGATAGAGAGTATTTTTATCATGCCTTGGACAAATACTTTCCGGGAATGAAGAATAAGTATATTCGTACCTATGGTAATGCATATGACTGTCACGGTTCTAATAATGAAAGACTGTTAGATTTGTGGGATTTTTAACAAGACACAGCCGATAGAATCTGATTTTGATAAGATAGTAAAAGGATTGGCAAAGAAAAAAATAATTACTTTTCCGGATTATGTGATTATGATACAATTATGGAAAATAGTGTTTTATGAATCTAACAAATCGGAATTTGAGGAGGTGTTGAGTATGAAAAGGTGGTTATCTATTTTAGCAGTATTGGGCTGTATAGTAGCGTTGTCTGGATGTAAAAATGAAAATGAAACAGAGACAAGCATATTTTAATGCAAAAGTTTTGGAAATAAATAAAGAATATGTTGATGTTAGGTGTATAGAAGCATTTAATAGTGGGATTTCTGTTGATGAGGAATTTTCTGTTACAAAAGATGTGGTATCAGCAGAAGGAGTACCAGAATTGAATGTAGATGATAATATCCGTGTTGTATTTAATGGTGATGTAATGGAAAGTGATCCATTGCAGATAGGAACGGTTTATGCAATCTATCTTTTAGATGAAAATGGAGAAGTGATTCCAAACAACTAACAACTTCTTATTTATGGAGGTATATATTATGAGAGTAATCATTTCAATCATTCTTATGGTAATTGCAGCGTTGGTCGGTTTTTTCTTTGGTGCTGGAATGAACGAAGCAATGGGTGGAGCAATACTACTTTCAATGATTACAGGTTTTGCTTGCACTATTAATGCTATTGAAAAGAACAAGAAGGACTGACAACTTCCTGTTTTGAGAATTGAGAAAATCGATACTTGTAGATGGAGGTAATCAAAATGAAAGAATATCAATATTTGATTGGAAAAATTATTGTCGCAGTGGCAATTATAGTTGCCGCAATCATTATAGCACAGGCTATTGGTGGAGCTGGAGAAAGTATCCGTAGTAGCTTGTTGCAATTAAGGGATGCTCTTCGATAACTTCCGGTTTTTGAAACTGAGAAATCGCAATTTAAGGAGGCAAAGTACAATGAAAAAAGCTATTATTATGATGATTGTGGTATTTGCTTTAGTTGTTTGGCCGTTCAGCGGTGTGTGGCAGCTCTTGTCTGGCATCATTGGCGGTGGAGTCCGAGAATCCTTTATTTATCCGATCTATGGTGGAATTATTCTTCTTTGTATTATAGTTGTTTGTACTGAACTCATTCTGGAAGAAATCAAATCGTTAAAAGACGATATAAAAGATAAAAAAGAAGGATGCTGACAACTTTCAGTTTGCAAAACTGACCAAAAATACAAACAGTTCGTAAAAGAGTAATTATACGAACTGTTTTTGCATATTTACGGCGTTCTTTTGTATACGAACTTTTGCTGTGAAAATACGAACTTATGGCAAGCTCTAATTGAACAGTGCACATTGTTTTAGAAAACAGTAGAAATGTTTTGTACAAAATTATCAATAAATAAAATAATAATTGATACTGCTACAGAGTGGCAAATTCATATAGGATAATAGATGATGCTACTTGAGAAAAAGCAATGCACTGCTAGGTTTTCAGAAATAGTGTATAATCAGCCCTTTGCGTTATATTTTATACGGATATTACTGGAATTCAAAATAAAAATAACGACTATTAATGTTATTGAAAAAAAAATTATCATGTATAATACAAGCATAGAAAACTAAGAAAAAAACATTGAAAAGAAAAAATATGAATGTGAACAATGTGGCTATATTTATGAACCAGCAGTAGGCAATCTAAACATAGATATCGCTCCCAAAATTACATTTGAGTATATTCCAGAGCACTGGGTATGCCCAATCTATGGATTTGGAAAAGATGTTTTTGTTCCTGTAGAAGGCTAAGCAGAAAATTTAAATGTGAAACTGACAGACACAAAAAGAATCCAAGAGAAAATAAAAAAGAAATGGAGGTCAAATTATGACTTACGATTTAAACATTACCTTTGATGACAATTTAGTAACAGGAAATAAAACAATTGATACACAGCATAAAGAATTGATTGACCGTATCCAGAACTTTGTAACTGCCTGTCAAAATGGCGACAGCAAAGTAAAAGCAATCAAAATGCTGGATTATCTGGATGAATATACTGACTTTCATTTCAAAGAAGAGGAAAAGCTTCAGGAAAAATCCGGTTATCCAGAGCGTGAAAAACATTATGAAAAACATGAAGAGTTTAAAAAGACAATTCAAGGAACTGTATGAATACCTTCAGGAGTATGAAGGACCAACAGATCGGTTCAGTGAACTTGTACAGAAAAATGTAATCGACTGGCTGTTTGGACACATTAAAACATACGACCGCTCTGTGGCAAAATTTATCTTTATGAAACAAAATCCAGACCGATGCTAAAATAAAACAAGGAAGTATCGAAGGTAAGGGAAGATAAAGCCAGATAAATGTGAGGACGTGGGAGAGATCCTGCGTCCTTTTTTAGTACGTAATAGTATCAATCTTGTGTTTCTCTTTATTAAGACTCTCAGAAATTTCATATATGACACAAAGAACCACCAAGGCAGAAGGGAGAGGCTTCATAAGGAAGTCATCTCCCTCGGCTTGTGCGCCTAGCGGCGCACGTTTCTAACGGGTTAAAGTCCCGAATCCGCCCGGTAGTGGGAAGGATATAGCCGAAAGCAAGGGTGTCCATCGTGAGATGGAATCTGAAGGAAGCTGGATGTGAGGAATATACTAACTCACGGGCAAATCTCTGGTCTGACGAACAGAAATCTCATATGAGGTCATGCATGTGGGTAAGGCAGCAAGCCATGTTGAAGCCCGATAACTACACGGAATCATGCATGATAAATGAGGCAGATGGATGGAGAGGAAGAAACGTGTGGTACCTAGGAGGTCTGTGCGGTATGCCTTGAAAGAGGTAACCATTGCATAAAGCAATGCTGAACGCACAGAAGTCAGCAGAGGTCATAGTAGCCGAACGGAACAAGTTCCGTTCGAGGTGAAGGACCGAATCAGTAGGAGTCTTGAGTATGACCGAGAAAGGAGGAATGACCGTCTATGGCAGAAAACATTGAAAACAATGGCTGTTTGCAAAGAGATAATGCGGAACATGAAGGGTATGTGAAAGCGTCTAGGTCATTCAATCGGATATGGAAAGAAAGAGACAGTGCACAGCCGAGACTTTTGGAAACGATACTGTATAAAGACAACTTTAACAGAGCGTATAAGAGAGTTAAGGCAAACAAGGGAGCGCCGGGAATTGATGGCATGACCATTGAAGAGGCTCTTCCATATCTAAAGGAACATCAACAAGAGATAACTGACCGCATTTATCGTGGAAAGTATACTCCGTCTCCAGTAAGACGAGTTGAAATTCCCAAACCAGATGGTGGTGTGCGAAAGCTTGGCATACCAACAGTGATAGACCGTACACTTCAACAGGCAATAACCCAACAGTTAGTGCCAATCTATGAACCGCTGTTTGCAGATGGTAGCTATGGCTATCGTCCGAACAGAAGTGCAAAGGATGCTGTACTTAAGATTAAGGAGTATGCAGAACAAGGCTATACATTCGCTGTAGTCCTTGACTTGTCAAAGTACTTCGATACTCTTAATCACGAAATTCTCATCAATCTTCTCCGAAAGAATGTAAAAGATGAACGTGTAGTACAGTTGATAAAGCGCTATCTGAAAAGCGGTGTAATGGAAAACGGAGTGGTCATTGACACAGAGGAAGGCTCACCACAAGGTGGAAATCTATCACCATTGCTGGCAAACATCTACCTCAATGAGTTCGACCAGGAATAACGAAAAGAGGTGTTCCATGCATAAGATATGCAGATGACATCGTGCTTCTTGCAAAGAGCAAGCGAGCATCAGAGAGACTCTTGGAAAGCAGTACAAAATATCTTGAGGAGAGGCTGAAACTTACAGTCAACCGAGAAAAGAGCCGTACAGTCAGCGTGTTTGCAATCCGAAATTTTAAATTCCTTGGCTTTGCATTGGGAAGGAACGGAAAAGGCATATATGTCCGAGTTCATCCGAAGTCATGGAAGAAGTTTAAGTCCAGACTGAAGGAGTTATCTTCCCGTAAGCGATGTCAGTCAATCAAGCCAAGCCTTGAGAAAATCAAAGTATATGCAAGAGGATGGCTTAACTACTACGGAATTGCAAGCATGAAGAACAACATAGATGACATCAACGGATGGCTCTATCACAGAATACGCATGTGCATATGGAAACAATGGAAGAAACCAAGGACGAAGGTACGTAACCTTATCAAGATGGGAGTACCCAAAGACTTGGCAATGCAAGCGGGTAATACCCGACGGGGACATTGGTTCGCAACGCATACAGTTGCAGTAAACATGGCAATGACAAAAGAAAGACTGATAAACAGCGGCTTTTATGATTTAGCCACAGCCTATCAGTCAGTGCACGTCAACTATTGAAAGCGCCGTATAGCGAACGGTACGTACGGTGCTGTGAGGACAGCGGTTAGCCACCGCCTCCTACTCGATTTGTAATCGGCCGGAATGATTGGGTTGTAGGTAAAATCAATCATATTGGAGGATTACAAAATGGAGAAGTACATCTACAATGAGCAGAACGGGCTTTGGTATGAGCTGCAAGGGGACTACTATCTGCCCTGCCTGAAGCTGCCGGAGGAAGGCGAAGTACATATCGGCATATGGGGACAACGGCATCGTAGGTATCTGAAAAACTACCACAGTGTGCGTTGCATCAATCTGCTAACCAGCGGCAAGCTGAAGGATTACCTTGCAGACCTTAACGAGCAGGCAGAAGCATTGTTTTCTCGGCTGGTAAAGCAGCTTTCCGAAAAAGAGGGCGTTATGGAAGGTTTCAAAGCGGAAAATCAAATGCTGTTGGTACAGAGGATGAATAACGTCCGCAGTGCTGCTATGGAAATCGTTTCGAGTGAGCTTATATACTGTTAATACTAAGTTAGAAAAGTCGCTGTCAACAGACGGCGGCTTTTCCTTTTCGGGTAGTATTCAAGAAGTCATAAAGTTCCGTTAGTAATGGAAGAAGGCAATGCTTTGAGAAAAAGATGAGAGCAGTATTCTGAAAATTACTTGAAATTTTGGAAAAAATCTGATAAAATACTTTTGTATATCTATGGGGTAGGGGAATTCATATCCTTTTGCCTTAGAAATTATGGAAGGAGGACTTTACTATGGCAAACGGAAATGCGACAATCATGAAGAAAAAAATGTTGGCAGTCTTTATCTGTCTTGTAATGGTAGCTGGATTGATACCGACCGTAGCCTTTGCTGCAGAAAATGAGGTAGATGTTTGGGACGGAACATCTGATACAAGCTGGTGTAATGAAACTGATACAGAATTTCATATCAAAACAGCAGAGCAGTTGGCGGGACTTGCAGAACTCACAAATATTGGAATTGATACTGGTGCATCTACAGGTAATACATTTGAGAATAAGATTATATATTTAGACTGCGACTTAGACCTTGGAGATTATCCTTGGACACCGATTACAAACAGAAATGTAGACGACGGTTATTTCTTTAAAGGAACATTTGACGGACAAGGACATACGATATACAACTTGAACCGTCATGGGATAGGCAACGATTCTTTCGACTCGCTTTTGGCTATGTGCAGGGCGGTGTAATCAAGAATCTGAATGTTGTAGATGCGGATTTGAGCGCCAATGATTACAGTATGCATGTAGGTATCATAGCTGCATTGGTAGAAAACGGCAAGATCATAAACTGTTATACATCTGGCACTGTAGAAAGTGTCAATGGTTGGCGAAGCATAGGCGGAATTACAGGATCATGCATGCAAGGTACACAAATTGTTGGATGCGGTTCTGACGCAAACATCATTAGCAGAGAATCCACATATAGTGATAGCGTCGGAGGATTGGTCGGCGAATGGTTAAATGCCAATGAAACTTCTGTGATTTCAGACTGTTGGTTTAACGGCTCAATCGTTAGCGAAGATCCGGAGTCTACAGTTGGAGGGTTATTGGCTGTTGGTTACAACAATAATGTAGAAGAAAATGTTAAAATCAATAACTGCATGATGGTAAGCAGCGACTTATCAAGTGCGGAAAAGGAAAATACTGCTGTGATTGCTCATCTGACAGGAACCCCAACAGTTGCTGACTGTTTTATAAAGAAAGTGATAATGGGTATCATGTCATTACGAAATTAGACAAGGGTAGTCTTGCTATTGATACAAGCTTTGATCCGACACCTTGTGCAAAGGCGATAACTGATTTTACAGATAATGATATTCTCGTTTCGTTGCAAAACAATGCCTCACAGGGAGTTGTATGGGTAGAAGGAATAGAACATCCGACTTTTAGTTGGGATTTAACAAACAGGTTGGCTGATTACACGGCAGTTAATGTTGCATTAGATAAAGTTCCACAGGATATTTCCGTTTATACTGATGAAACAGTATCTGTTTTGAAACAAGCAATAGACAGTGTTGATACTTCGTTAAGTGCCGCAGAGCAGTCAAAGTTGACGCTATGGCACAGGCTATCGAAGATGCGATTACTGCCCTGCAATACAAGGACGCTGATTATACTAAGGTAGATGCAGCCATTGCCAAAGCAAATGCACTGAACAAGGACAACTACAAGGACCTCACCGCCGTGGAAGCCGCTGTGAATGCTGTGACCCGTGGTAAAAATATTACGGAGCAGACGGAGGTTGATGCAATGGCTAAGGCTATTGAAGATGCCATTGCTGCCCTGCAATACAAGGATGCAGATTACACAAAGGTAGATGCAGCCATTGCCAAAGCAAATGCACTGAACAAGGATAACTACAAGGACTTCACCGGCGTGGAAGCCGCTGTGAATGCTGTGACCCGTGGTAAAAATATTACGGAGCAGACCGAGGTTGATGCAATGGCTAAGGCTATTGAAGATGCGATTGCTGCCCTGCAATACAAGGATGCAGATTACACAAAGGTAGATGCAGCCATTGCCAAAGCAAATGCACTAAACAAGAATGACTACAAAGATTTCTCCGGTGTGGAAACCGCTGTCAAAGCTGTTGTTCGTGGTAAAAATATTACGGAGCAATCTGAAGTAGACAAGATGGCAAAGGCTATCGAAGATGCGATTGCTGCTCTTGAGAAAAAGCCTGCCAGTACCAAACCGGGAACATCCGAAAAGAGTCCGCAGACTGGCGATTCCAGCAACCTTGTACTGTGGATTTCCTTGCTGTTTGCCAGCGGCGGTGCTGCCATTGGTACAACGGTTGTCAGCAGAAAGAAAAAGTACAACAGATAACAAAGCACCTTAACCTATGCGGCGGCTATCGGGAACGGTAGCCGCCGTGAGCTTTGTCTAACAAAACCTTTTAGTGTGCCCTATTTTCGAGAGCAATATTCAAAAATGGCTGGCAAACAAATGTTCTATATGGTATACTATATCCTGTTCTCATAGAAGACCCAACAACTGAATATCCGAAATGAAACACAAGGCAGCCGACGAAAGGGATTGCAGCTGCGCCGTTCCATTGCAGAGTCCGCCTGCGGAACGGAAAAACAGACATTCAAGGTTTCTGAATATCAGAGCCGGTACATAGTTTCATCAAAGACAGAGCGAGAGATTTTCTCCTACAGCGGCGTCGGCATTCTCCACGAACTGACCCCGGAGGAGATGGAAGAAGCCTTCCGGCACCACCTCACTGAGCGTAACAAAGAGAAAACGGCGTAACCAGGGGTTACACCGTTTCAAAGAAACAAAGTTAATTGAGATACAAGAGCCACCTTGGGGCACCTTCCTTACGGAGGGTGCCCCAAAGGTGGTTCTTATATTTTGCAGTGAATGAATCAATTATTTTGTGATGATATCACAGAAAATGATCTACCTTTTGCTTATAATGTAACTACAAACAAAGTAAGGAGGTAGTCTAAATGAGATTAAAAGATAAAGTTGCAATCATTACGGGTGGAAGCCGTGGTATAGGATTTGCTACAGCTGATAAATTCTTGAAGGAAGGTGCTTCAGTTGTGTTGGCAGCAAGTTCACAGGAATCGGCAGATGTTGCTGTAGATAAATTAAAAGAAAAATATCCCAATGCAATAGTTGCTGGAATTAGTCCAAATCTAGCAAGCATGGAGTCTGTCAGAAAGGCTTTTAAAGAGGCAACTGAAAAATATGGATGTGTCGACATACTGGTAAATAATGCAGGGATTTCAGAAAACACCTCATTTATGGATTATACAGAGGAGACTTTTGATAAAGTCATGGATCTAAATGTAAAAGGAGTATTTAATACTACTCGTGTAGCAGCAGAATGTATGGTGGCAAGAGGCAAGGGGGTCATTCTCTCAACTTCTTCCATGGTGAGTATTTCGGGACAGCCAAGTGGGTTTGCTTATCCGGCATCGAAGTTTGCAGTAAACGGATTGACTGTATCATTAGCAAGAGAACTAGGACCTAAAGGTATTCGTGTTAATGCTGTTGCACCTGGAATTACAGAAACTGATATGATGAAGGCCGTGCCAAAGGAAGTTATCGAACCTATGATTGAAAGAATTCCATTGCGTCGTCTTGGACAGCCAGAAGATATTGCCAATGCGTTTGTGTTTCTTGCTTCAGATGAGGCGAGTTACATTACAGGTGTTATATTAAGTGTAGATGGTATGGCAAGAAGTTAAGTTAATGAGGTATGGTGATGTAATCACGGAAAATAAATGAAATTAAGACTATAATAAATCTACAAAAAGAAAAAGATAAGGAGGACTGTAAAATGTCTGCTATTAATATCAATAAAAATAATTTTCAGAACGAAGTACTGAATTCCGATAAACCCGTTCTTTTAGATTTTTGGGCATCTTGGTGTGCGCCTTGCCGCATGGTAGTACCTATTGTAGAGGAGATTGCAAGTGAGCGTAGAGATATTAAAGTTGGAAAGATTAATGTAGATGAAGAGCCTGAACTGGCAAATAAGTTCAGTATTATGAGCATTCCAACTTTAGTGGTTATGAAGAATGGGAAGATTGTACAGCAGGTTTCAGGGGCGAGACCTAAGAATGCGATTTTAGAAATGCTTTAGGGGGGTGTGCTAATGGGATTTTTTGATCTCTTTAAACAGTCGAATATTAATCAAGGCATAGAAGAATATAAAAGGACTGACGATGCAGTTCTGCTGGATGTACGTACACCGCAGGAATATCAGGAAGGACATATACCAGAAAGTAAAAATGTGCCGTTGCAGCAACTTGACAATATTGCTTCTGTAGCGAAGAATAAGGATATCCCACTGTTTGTATACTGTTATTCCGGTTCACGAAGCCGCCAGGCAACTGGGATACTGCAACGAATGGGATATTCTAAAGTAAATAATATCGGTGGCATTGTAGCTTACTCAGGAAAGGTGGAAAAATAAGATGAAGGTAATAATTGTAGGAGGTGTAGCCGGAGGAGCTACAGCCGCAGCAAGAATACGCAGACTGAATGAACATGCTGAAATTACTGTGTTTGAAAGATCCGGATACATATCCTATGCAAATTGTGGACTTCCATATTATATTGGAGACGTGATCACAGACCCGGAAGAACTTACACTACAGACACCAGAGAGTTTTTTTAAACGCTTCCGTATTAACATGAAAATTCATCATGAAGTTATCTCAATACATCCCGAATGTAAAACTGTTTCAGTTAAGAATTTAGAAAACGGTGAAATATTTGAAGAAAACTATGATAAGCTAATCCTCTCTCCAGGTGCAAAGCCAACACAGCCGAGACTTCCCGGAGTAGGTATTGATAAACTTTTTACACTTCGTACTGTAGAAGACACTTTTCGGATAAAGGAATATATAAATAAGAATCATCCAAAATCGGCTGTATTGGCAGGTGGCGGTTTTATTGGTCTGGAACTGGCAGAAAATTTGAGGGAGCTTGGCATGGATGTTACGATTGTCCAGCGGCCTAAGCAGCTGATGAACCCTTTTGACCTGGATATGGCATCCATGATCCATAATGAAATGAGAAAGCATGGGATAAAACTGGTACTGGGCTATACAGTAGAAGGATTTAAAGAAAAAGACAACGGAGTGGAGGTCCTGTTGAAAGATAATCCATCCCTTCAGGCTGATATGGTAGTTCTGGCAATCGGAGTCACACCAGACACAGTATTAGCAAAAGAAGCCGGTCTGGAACTTGGCATCAAGGAAAGTATTGTAGTGAATGACAGAATGGAAACCTCTGTACCGGATATTTATGCTGCAGGTGATGCAGTTCAGGTAAAACATTATGTTACGGGTAATGATGCGTTGATTTCTTTGGCAGGACCAGCCAATAAACAGGGCAGAATCATCGCTGATAATATTTGTGGCGGTGATAGTCGTTACCTGGGCAGTCAGGGAAGCTCCGTTATAAAAGTGTTTGATATGACAGCAGCCACTACAGGTATCAATGAAACCAATGCCAAAAAGTCAGGATTAGAGGTAGATACAGTAATTCTTTCTCCTACGAGTCATGCCGGTTACTATCCTGGTGGAAAAGTGATGACCATGAAGGTGATTTTTGAAAAAGAGAGCTATCGTTTGCTTGGCGCTCAGATTATTGGATATGAAGGAGTTGATAAACGTATTGATGTGCTGGCAACAGCAATTCATGCGGGGCTGAATGCAACCCAGTTGAAAGATCTGGATCTGGCATATGCACCACCTTATTCTTCTGCCAAGGATCCTGTAAATATGGCTGGATTTATGATAGACAATATTGCAAAAGGGACATTAAAGCAATGGCATTTGGAAGATATGGACAAGATTTCTAAAGATAAAGATGTGGTGTTGCTAGATGTGAGAACTGTAGGTGAATTCAGCAGTGGGCATATTGATGGATTCAAAACATACCTGTAGATGAACTAAGGGAACGAATTAGTGAAATTGAGAAGGGAAAGCCTGTTTACTTGATATGCCAAAGTGGTCTGCGCAGCTACATTGCCAGCCGTATTCTGGAAGGAAACGGTTATGAAACGTATAATTTCTCTGGCGGATTTCGCTTCTATGATGCAGTGGTTAATGACCGTGCGCTGATTGAAAGGGCATATGCATGTGGTATGGATTATTAAAAAATAATCACAATAATTTTATAATTTACTTGTAGCGTAAAAAGATCCCCCATTTATTAGAAAGACTTTCACAATTCTGATAAATGGAGGATTCTTTAGATGTTATAGAAAAACAATTTTATGATCTTTGTAGTGTTTCCAGTCTTTTTGAATCAAGGATTGTGATTTTGCCGCGGGAGAGTTTGACGAGACCATCGCCTTGAAAGTATCGAAGCATTCGAGTGATAACTTCCCTGTGGGAACCAAGATGATTAGCAATCGTCTCATGAGTGATTTTCAGCTCGTTTGTTCCTTCGATAGAGGCCTCTTCTAAAAGAAATGAAGCAACACGCTTATCCAAACTCTTCCACATGATCTGTTCAATCAGCCACATGACATCAGAAAAACGGGTAGCCATTAACTCATTGGTATAGTTTGCGACAGGAGCAGATTCCTTCATGATGTCCTTATAGATTTCAGCAGGGATGATCCAAAGATCCGTATCTTTTTCTGCTTCAATGGTTACTTCAAATTGAATGGACCGCATGATACATGAGGCGGATAAAAGACATATATCCATATCGAACAGACGGTAGAGTGTAATTTCTCGTCCTTCATTTGAAAGTATGTAAGTTCGAAGCTGCCCGGATTTAATCAGTAATAATCCGGTACAATCCATGTTCCCGTTGTGAATGATTGTTCCTTTTTTTACATGCTGTGTGATCAAATTGTCTGAAATTAGTTTTTTCTGTGCTGTATTTAAGTCATTCCATAGCGGAAAATAATTTTCGAAGCTCATAATAGTTATCTCCTTTATGAACATAGTATACTTGCTTTTTTATAGATGCGTCAATCGAATAATTGACATATGCCCTTTATAGGACTATTATATAAGAAAAGCGAGAAAGGAGCAATTTATGCCGAGACCGGTAAAATGCAGAAAAGTCTGCCATTTCCCCAATGTTTTAGAATTTCTTCCGGCAGATGATACTGAGAAAAAAACACCCATTGTTCTGACGGTAGATGAGTACGAGACAATCCGTCTTTTGGACAAGAAAGGTTACAGTCAGGAGCAGTGTGCAGAATCTATGCAGATTGCAAGAACGACGGTCCAACGGATTTACGAGATTGCCAGAAAGAAAATAGCAGATGCTCTCATTGATGGACATCCGCTTAAAATTGAGGGCGGGGATTTCAGAATCTGTGACGGTCAGAGCAGCAACTGCAGCTTTGGAGAATGTTACAAACAGGAGATTTATCAAAAATATGCAGCAGAAAAAGGAGAAGATATCATGAGAATAGCAGTAACATATGAAAATGGACAGATTTTCCAGCACTTTGGACACACAGAGACATTTAAGATTTACGATGTAGAGGAAGGAAAAGTGCTACATTCAGAGGTAGTAGATACGAACGGAAGCGGACATGGCGCATTGGCAGGAGTTCTTAATGCATTAAATGCCGATGTTTTGATCTGCGGCGGAATCGGAGGAGGTGCCCAGACTGCGTTAGCGGCAGCAGGCATTAAACTTTTTGGCGGAGTTTCAGGAGATGCGGATAAGGCAGTAGAAGCATTTATCAATGAAACACTTGATTATAATCCGGATGTGAAGTGTTCTCACCATGAGCACAGCCACGGGGAGGGATATACATGTGGTGAGCAGGGATGCGGAAGCCATAGCTGTCATTAAGAAGAATCTACTTGTCGAAAGTGATGAATGGAAGGTATAATATTGTTAATGATCCAGAGATATTTATTTTGGAAACAGCTTAATCAATTTGGAGGTATAAAATGAAAGCACATAAATATTGGTCAATCGGAGCAATAGTTACAATGGTTGGAACTTTTTATACAGGATATAAAGGGTTAAAAGCAGCACACAAATACTTTGCATTTGGCTCTCTGATATGCATGATTATGGCAGTCTATTCTGGTCATAAAATGATTTCAGGTAATAAAAGAACAAGAAAACAGGTGGAAAATACAAAAGCGGAGGAATAGTAAATGTTAGAGTTAGGAACAAAAGCACCGGATTTTGAATTGCCGGATCAGAACGGAGAAGTGCATAAATTAAGTGATTATTTAGGTAAAAAAATGATTTTATATTTTTATCCAAAGGATAATACACCAGGATGTACGAAGCAGGCATGTGGCTTTTCTGAGCGTTATCCACAGTTTACTGAGAAGGGAGCTGTTATTCTCGGAGTAAGCAAGGACTCTGTAGCGTCTCATAAGAGATTTGAAGAAAAATACGACCTGGCATTTACGCTATTAGCAGATCCAGAGCGAAAAGTTATTGAAGCATATGATGTATGGAAAGAAAAGAAAAATTATGGCAAAGTATCTATGGGAGTAGTAAGAACCACATATCTTATTGATGAACAGGGGGTTATTATAAAGGCAAATGATAAAGTCAAGGCGGCAGATGATCCTGAAAATATGCTTAAGGAATTGGCATAATGAAGATTATTTTATCACCTGCAAAAAAGATGATTGTAGATACCGATAACTTAGCACCGGTTGAACTGCCTGTCTATATTGATAAGACAGCAGAAGTATTAAACTGGATGAAAAGTAAGTCAAAAGAGGAACTGAAAGACATTTGGAAATGTAATGACAAGATTGCAGAACAGAACTTCAATAGATTGGAAAATATGGATCTTTATCAGATGCTCACTCCGGCTGTCTTATCATATGAAGGAATTGCTTTTCAATATATGGCTCCATCTGTGTTTGAGGACAGTCAGTTCGAGTATGTACAAAATCATTTGAGAATATTATCTGCATTTTTATGGTGTTTTAAAACCTATGGACGGAGTAACGCCATATCGCTTGGAAATGCAGGCAAAGGTCGAAATAGGAGATGCAAAAAATCTGTATGAGTACTGGCATGATATGCTGTATCGTTCAGTAATTGATGAAAGCAGAATTATAATTAATCTTGCATCAAAGGAATATTCTAAATGTATAGAAAAGTATCTTACACCGAAGGATAAATATATTACAATTTCATTCTGCGAACAAGCTGGAAATAAACTGGTGACAAAAGGTACATATGCTAAAATGGCCCGTGGTGAGATGGTTCGATTCATGGCGGAAAATGATATTGAAAATCCTGATGATATAAAAAAGTTTGACAGGCTTGGTTATATATTCAGGTCTGATTTATCATCAGATAGTAAATATGTTTTTGAACGCAAAATAGCATAATTATTTTAAGTTATCAAGAGAATATAATTTAAAAATAATAATAGTTATTATTACTAATTAAAATCAATAATAGTTACTATTTCTGACTAAAATTATAGCTATTACTAATTTTATATTAAACCTGTAATAAAAAGAGGACCTATGGATTTATACATATCCATATATCCTCTTTTTTATTGATATTAATCTACAAGCTTGTCAAGCTCCTTGATATACTCAGTTTCACTTGATGTTTTATGAGTAGACTGTTTTGCATACAATCCGACAGAAGTCTGTGATTTCTTAATTGCCTGCATGGTTCCAGCACCGGCAACACAACCTCCAGGACAAGCCATACCCTCAAGCAGATATCCGGGATACTTGCCTAAAGTTGCAAGTTTAAGAAGCTGACGGCATTCCTTTAAACCTTCTGCGTTTGCTACCTTTACCTCGATCCGGATGATCACGCTTTATGACATTAACAACAGCCTGTGCCACACCTCCTGCGACTGCAAAGTTTCTTCCGTCTGTTGAAGCATCGCTGACACCTGCAGGATCTTCCTCGATATTTTCAAGGTCCACATGCTTTGCAGAAAAATACCGGTCATCTCTTCAAATGTGAGGACAAAATCCACTTCACTTCGTACACTGCGTCGCATAGCTTCAAGTTTTTGGCAGCACATGGTCCGATAAATACCACGCGCGCATCTGGATTATGCTGCTTTATAAGACGTGCAGTGAGTGTCATAGGTGTAAGTGCCATTGAGATACATTTTGCATGCTCAGGGAAGAGTTTTTAGCCATGACTGACCATGCCGGACAACAGGATGTTGCCATGAATGGAAGTTCTTCTGGTACTTCTTTTAGGAAGTCCTCGGCCTCCTGCTTGGCACAGAGGTCTGCACCTATAGCTACTTCAAATACATCTGCAAAACCAAGAGCCTTCATGGCTGCACGTAGCTTTCCGGGAGTAACTTTTGGACCAAACTGTCCAACAAATGCAGGAGCAACTGCAGCATAGACCTTTTCACCGGACTGTATAGCTCTGATAGTCTGGAAAATCTGGGATTTATCAGCAATCGCACCAAAAGGACAGTTGACAAGGCATTGTCCGCACGAAACACACTTGTCATAATCGATATTTGCTTTGCCGTTTTCGTCAGAAGAAATGGCATCCATGCCACAGGCCTTTGCACATGGACGTTCCTGAACAATAATGGCATTATATGAACATACGCTTGCACAGCGTCCACATTTTATGCATTTTTCCTGGTCAATTACAGATTTTCCGGTCGTGCGATCCAGCGATATGGCATCTTTTGGACATACCTCCATGCATGGATGAGCCAGACATCCCTGACAGCCGTCTGTAACATGTACTCTTTTTGGGCATGCATTACAGGCAAATTTTATAACATTGATAAGAGGCGGTGTATAGTAGGTTTCATCTTTGTCGGCAGCCTCGATTCCATCTGATATAGGTGAATGCTCTGCAGCACTGCGGTAAGGCAGTCCCATTGCCAGACGAAGTCTCTCTCCGACTATAGCACGCTCCAAAAATACATCGTTCCTGAAATTTCCTTTTTCGCCAGGAATAATCTTGTATGGAAGAGCTTCCATACGATCTTTTACAGGCCATTCGGTATGATATGCCATACGCGCAACCTCTGTAAAGATTTTATGTCTGATTTCCTGAATTCGGGTTTCGACACCTCTCATTATTGATTCCTCCTTATAAAATAAAATTTCAATTTTCCTTATTGTATCAGATAAAATAAGCAGTCTCAATAAATAGGCTGTACTTTTTATGATACATAAATACTAGATATTTAATGAATTTTAAACCTGATTTTTTGCGTTTCTTTGAAAATAAAGGATAATATTTTAAATTTTAAAATAGGAATGATTACTGTTTTGTATTGACTGAAGTACTATAATACTATATAATAATTATGGTCAATTAATCCTAATTAATAAGAATAAATGGCTATTTAGAGAATACCATTTAAAATACATGGAGAAGATTTTAGATTTTATTTTTTACACATGGAAGGAGAAAAAGATGGAAGTAAAATATTATGTATGCAATCACTGTGGAAACATTATTGAAATGGTAAAGGATAAGGGCGTGCCGGTAGCAGATTTTTGTCTTTGCGATGGTGAGCAGGTAGAAGAAGTATATGCATATTGCAATCTGCATGGATTATGGAAATGCTAAGTATAGATATTGTTGGACTTACAGGAGCCTGTTCCTATGCTTTGGACTGCATAGAAGCAGAGTTGGTAAATATCAAAAACAAACATGGAAAAAGAGTGGCTTATATAAGTATACGCATGGCTGAATATTGGAAAATTCAAGGTGAGGCGTTACAAGATTTAGCCATGTGTGCTTTACTGCATGACAATGCTCTGACACAATATATTTCTGAGGAGCTTAAAAAGGATTCTGTTATTGACCTAAAAAAAGATTTATCTGAGGAAAAAACGAATCTCCATTGTATATATGGTGAAAAAAATATTACTAAACTTCCTTTTAAAACAGATGTTACAAATGTGATTTTGTATCATCATGAACATGCCGATGGAACTGGCCCTTTTCAAAAAAAGTGGAATGAAATTCCATTGTTCGCAAGGATTATTCATCTTGCAGATATCATTGATATTATAAGAAATAGTATTGATTCTGATGATAATAGCTGGGATTTTATGTGTCAATATCTTTCCCAAAATAAGGATAGTCTATTTGATTCGGAATGTGTTAATGCTTTTCTTCATGTATTCACAAAAGAATCGTTTATGTGTTTAAGTGATGATTCTTTTGAAACTAAGCTATGGGAAGCTATCCCAAGAGAAAAGCTTGTTTTTGATTGGGAAATGTGTAAAGATGTTGCAGATTTCTTTGCAAAGATTGTAGATTATAAATCTTCTTTTACAAGCAGACATTCTATAGGAGTAGCTGAAAAAGCATCCATGCTTGCCCAATATATGGGATATGATTCAATCACTGTACAGAAAATGTATTTAGCTGGTGCTCTGCATGATATAGGAAAAATGGCGGTAGGCAATGAAATTCTGGAAAAACCGGATAAGCTTACGGATGATGAATTTTCTAAAATGAAAAATCATGCTGGTTATACATACCTAATATTATCAGAGGTTAATGATTTTGAAGAAATACGAGACTGGGCAGCTTTCCATCATGAAAAATTAAATGGAAAGGGGTATCCTTTTGGAAAAACCGCAGCTGAATTAAATGAACCGGAACGTATGATGGCATGTGTTGATATTTATCAGGCTCTTACGGAAGATAGACCTTATAAAAAAGGATTATCTCATGAAAAAACATGTGATATCCTTGATGACATGGCACAGAAAGATTTTATTGATTCGGATATTTCAAAGATAATTAGAGAATGTTTTGGAAGAAACCGATGATATATAAGATAATAGTGTTTTCCATTGTATACTTGTATTACGTGGATTTCAAAAGAAGAATAAGAATGAAAGTAGGATTAATTTATGTATGAAATGAAACCAGAATATTATATCGGCATAGATATGATAGACGAAGAGCATAAGCAGTTGTTTAAATATGCAGATGATGCATATGAACTGCTTCATGACGAGAATACACCAGATAAATATGATAGAATTGACATGATACTTGAAGACCTTCGTGATTATACAGCGAAACATTTTAATGATGAAGAGCAGTATATGGAGTCTATTAATTATAAAAAATTATTTACTCAAAAAATTCAGCATCAGGAATTTATACACAAACTTGATGAATTTATTGAACATCACAATGATGAAATAAAAGATCAGGATGAACAGATTATAGGTATTTTAAAGTATCTCACAGAGTGGTTAGTTAATCACATCCTATATGTTGATGGTCAAATTGCAGAATTTGTATCAAAAATGTAATCTTTTGAATTACTAATAAATATTATATTTGATGGTCATAATATCTCTTCAGTTGGAGAGAATACCTTTTGACCATCAAATCCACCTGTTTGTTTGACGGAGTAATGGATATGAAAATCAGAGAAGTGAATGAAAATAAAAAGCAGTTTATATCATTATTGCTATTAGCTGATGAACAGGAGAGCATGGTTGATCGCTATCTTGAAAAAGGTAATATGTATGTACTTGAAGATGGTAATGTAAAAGCTGAATGTGTTGTCACCGATGAAGGTAACGAAATACTTGAAATCAAGAATATCGCAGTCGATGTTGTTATGCTTTTGTGTATGTATCAATTGAAGTGATAAACTTTATCAATAAGTCCGGGAGGACGCATAATAAGGGCGTTTGAGGGCATGAATTAGCAAGAACTGTATGAGGTTAGGCTTGAATAACAGTATTTCCGGGAAATATAATGTTTCTTGTAAGTAAACTTTAACCAGAATTTTTGTAAATATACAGGAGGAAAACATTATGTCATTTAATTGGAAAGCTTCAGGTTTATTCGCAGCAGGTGTTGCTTTTGGTACAGCAGGTATCAAGATTTTATCAAGCAAGGATGCTAAGCGTGCTTATACACAGTGTACAGCAGCAGCGCTTCGTGCTAAGGATTGTGTTATGAAGACTGTTAATACTGTTCAGGAGAATGCAGAGGATATTCTTGCTGAGGCTAAGAGCATCAACGAGGAGCGCGAGGCTAAGGCTGAGGCTGCTAAGGTTTCGGATGCATCTGAGGATGTATGCGAGTGTGCTAAGGCTGATGAGCAGGAAGCAGAGCAGGCTGAGGTTACAGCAGAGACTGCTGAGGCATAGAAGATAAGAGGCGGTCATATGAAATTTACGATTAAGCATGAGTCAAGAGGCCGTATGCGTGTTCATATGGAGCAGTACCGCATGACATATGAGCAGGCGGACACTCTGCTTTATGTGATTCACAATCACAGGAATGTTACCTTTGTAAAGGTTTATGACAGGACGGCTGATGCTGTGATTGAGTATGTAGGAGACAGAGAGCAGATTATAGAGCTGCTTCGCCACTTTCATTATGAGAGCGCCAATGTGCCACAGACTGTTATTAAGACATCCGGAAGAGAGCTTAATAATTCATATCGGAAAAGCTTATCGGAAGTGTTGTCTGGCATTACAGTAAAAAGCTCCTGCTGCCTTGGCCAATCAGGACAGCGCTTACTGTTGGACGTTCTATAAAGTATATTGGAATTGGGCTTAAGTGTCTGCTGCAGAGAAAAATTGAGGTGCCGGTGCTTGATGCGACTGCCATCACGGTTTCTCTTATTACTAAGGATTTTTCTACCGCGAGCTCTATTATGTTTCTGCTTGGAATAGGTGAGCTCTTGGAGGAATGGACGCGCAAGAAGTCTGTTGATGACCTGGCCAGAAGCATGTCGCTTAATGTGAGCAAGGTATGGCTTAGGACACCGAGAATCAGGAGATACTCGTTGAGTCTTCAAAGATTGAAAAGGGCGACAAGGTTGTTGTCCATATGGGAAATGTCATACCATTCGACGGAGAGGTCTTAGATGGCGATGCGATGGTCAATCAGGCTTCCCTGACAGGTGAGTCGGTTCTGGTTCAAAGAACTGTCGGCAATACTGTGTTTGCAGGCACTGTTGTCGAGGAGGGCGAGATTACTATCAGGGTCAAGGAGGTTGAAGGAAACAACCGTTTTGACCAGATTGTTACTATGATAGAGGAGTCCGAAAAGCTTAAATCTGAGCTGGAGGAAAGGCTGAGCACTATGCTGACAAGCTTGTGCCGTGGACGCTTGGAGCTACAGGGCTTACATATCTTCTGACAAGAAATGTGACAAAGGCTATGTCAATTCTCATGGTGGATTTCTGCTGTGCACTCAAGCTTGCTATGCCAATCTCTGTGCTTTCTGCTATCAGAGAGGCAAGCCTTTATAATGTAACAGGAAAGGGGGGAAAGATCCTTGAGGCTGTTGCAGAGGCTGATACCATCGTATTTGACAAGACCGGTACACTCACAAAGGCACATCCGACTGTGGTTGATGTGGTGAACTTCAATGATGAGTATTCATCTGATGACATGCTTCGTGTTGCAGCCTGTCTGGAGGAGCATTTCCCTCATTCAATGGCAAAGGCAGTGGTAGACGCTGCATCTAAGAAGGGCTTTCCCACGAGGAAATGCATACAAAGGTGGAGTATATTGTGGCTCATGGAATTGCAACCTCCATCAATGGCAAGCGTACTGTTATCGGAAGCTATCATTTCGTCTTTGAGGATGAAAAATGTGTTGTTCCTGCAGGAAAGGAGCAACTGTTTGAGTCGCTTCCGCTGTATTATTCTCACCTGTATCTTGCTGTTGAGGGTAAGCTTTCGGCAGTTATCTGTATAGAGGATCCTCTGCGTGATGAGGCAGCAGCAGTTGTTACTTCATTAAAGAAGGCAGGCATATCAAAGGTTGTCATGATGACAGGAGACAGTGAGCGTACAGCTTCTGTCATTGCGAAAAAGTAGGTGTAGATGAATACTACGCCGAGGTTTTACGAGGACAAGGCTGCCTTTGTGGAGAGAGAAAGGCTAAGGGCAGAAAGGTCATTATGATTGGTGACGGCATAAATGATTCACCGGCTCTTTCAGCGGCAAATGTCGGTATTGCAATCAGTGACGGTGCTGAAATTGCACGCGAGATTGCTGATATTACGGTGGGCTCTGACGATCTCTACCAGATTGTAACTCTTAAATATATAAGTAATGCTCTTATGAAACGTATAAAGAGCAACTATCGAAAGATTGTTGGTTTTAACTCAGGGCTCATTGCTCTTGGTGTGGCAGGTGTGCTTCCGCCGACTACGACAGCACTTTTGCACAATGGATCGACAATTCTTATAAGTGTGAACAGTATGAAGAATCTGCTTGAGTAGATTTTGGATGTAGGATGGGGCGCTGCCAGCGGCAGCGTCCTTTACGTTGATGGTGGAAATAATGTAGGAATTGTGATAAACTAACTGATAAGTAGTGCAGATTATTTTTATATGAGGTTAGATTAGTGAAGGTTGAAGAGGTTATAAGCAGGGTTGCAGACAGTATGGATGCAAAATTTGAGAGACGTTTTAAATCTTTTGTAATTCACTGGATGCGTTAGCTGAGGCCAGGCAGAGAGACCTTTACGATTCGTTTGTTTTGAGTGGGACAGGTGCTAAATTTAGCATTACTTTTGATTTATCGTGGAAGGTAATGAAAGATATTCTGGTACAGTATTATTCGATAACCGGGTTTGTTACAGAATCCCCGCGAGAGGTATTACGTGAATCCTTCAAGGCAAAGCTGATTTCTGATGATGCGTGGATGGATATGCTTAAGGTCAGAAATGAACTTGCACATGACTATGATTGTGAGGTTGTAAGGACACATTGTAATACAATTGTTGAAAAATATATTGATTTGTTTTATGATTTTAAGAATACGATAGATGAATTATTGAAGGTTGGATAAATTTTTACGTAGATATATTTAATGCACAAAATTAACACAATATAGTAATAAAACATAGAATTAAAGATAGCGATGACAAATATAGAAGTTGAAATAAACGATAATTATATATGTGTATATGAGAGGCTTAATGATGATTGCATTAGGCTTCTTCATATGTATGGGAAAAATCCGGTGTGTGTGGTGCCGGATATGCTTGACGGCATGAGAGTGACGGAGCTTGCGGAGTATTGCTTTTCTTTCAAGAGCATGCCTGAAAAATTGAAAACAGAGCTTGGGATTGATGATATTCTGCGTCCTGATATGACGGAGCTGTGTGATGATTATATCGAGAGGGTCATATTGCCGGACGGAATGCAAAAAATTGGCAGGCTGTGCTTTTACAATTGTTCAAGGCTGTCTGTGCTTGAGCTGCCATCCGACATATGTGATGTGGATGGTGACGCTTTCATGAACTGCACAAAACTTTATATGCTTGTAATGAGAGGCTCACCGAAGGATAAGTCGTGTCTTAAGCAGATTCTTTCACAGATAAGCACTCTTGTGAGGGTTAGATGGACTGACAGCGATGGAAATGCGATTGCGCAGGCATGTTTTTTCGAGTACGACCAGACATATGATGAGATTGGTCCTGCTCATATTTTCAAGCTGAACATGAACGGAGAAGGATTTCGCGCCAGACAGGCTTTTATGGACCGCGTGTTTGTGTGGAAGCAATATGATGAAACATTTTCCGAGGCGATTGCGCAGGAGAGTGAGGATGACCTTTTAGATATGGCTTTTTACAGGCTTATTTATGCGTATGAGCTTTCAAAAGAAGCTAGGCAGCAGTTTGTGGAGTATATTGTGAAGCATAAAAAAAGGCTGTCTGAGCTTATCATAAGAAAAAGGGATTTGGGTCTGCTGCAGAGTTTTCTGGAGCTTAAAGACTGTGAGGAGAGTTTTATCGCAGATGCCATGACTGTTACTGATATTCTTGCGCTTGCAGCACAGGATGAATGGAGTGAGGGCAGCGTGATTTTGCACAGATTTAAGAAGGAAAATCTGGCGGTGTCCAGGAAGAGGCGGTTTGAATTTTAAATTTAAGTGTAAATGCAAAGGCCATTATCGCTCAAAAAATGAAGCCTGATAGAGGAATAATCAAGGAAATCTATGCAATCGGACTTCCGACTATTATTGCACAGGCTCTGATGTTAATTATGGTTTATGTAATGAAAGTATGACAAATTATAATTTTTACACGGATCAGAAATGGGGAAAAGCCTCTAATTATACATTGTGTCTGAACAGTTCAAAGCTCGGATATGACAAATGTGAGAGTGTAATTATTGAATGTGTATAGTGTAATAAACTTATAATCCCGGATAGCTTATGATTATATCATGAATTATCCGGGATAAATTATGTCAAATATACTTACACTTGACATAATAAATAAAGATGCTATAATAAGTAGTACACTACTTATTAAGGAGGCTTTTATGGAAACTAATATTGCTCCAGGGCTTCGATTTTCTATATTAGATAGAGAATTCAAGAAGAAGCTGGAAGAACGTGCAAATCATATGGGATTAACAGCTGTACAGTTGAGGGTGCTGGGTGAATTAAGCCGCGCAGAGTCAATGGGAGCCTGCGAGATTAATCAGAAAGATTTGGAAAAAGCATTAGCTGTGACGCATCCGACAATGACGGAGATAATTAAAAGACTGGAAAAGAAAAATGCAGTTATCTGCACGCAGAGTACGGTTGATGCACGCTACAAAAAGATTAATTGTGCAGATGAGTACAAAAATATCCACATAGAGCTTAAGAAAATGGACTGGGAGATTTTTAACAAAATATGCTCAGGTATTCCGGAAGAGGATATACAAACATTTTTGAAAGCATCGGAGAAAATGCTTGAAAATATTGAAAAATAGTGAAAGATAGTGTACTCGCAAATGGGTACACTTTAAATATAAACAAATGGGTAGCACACTACCTAAAGGAGGATATGATGAACGAAAATAAAATGGAAACAATGCCGGTTAGCAAGCTGTTAATCACAATGGCAGCACCAATGGTTTTATCTATGTTGATTGGTGCATTATACAATGTGGTAGACAGTCTTTTGTAAGCCACTATGGAGAGAATGCTTTGTCAGCTGTATCTTTAGCTTTTCCGATACAAAATATTATTATTGCAACAGTAACAGGAATCGGTGTCGGAATTAATGCATTGCTATCGCGTTTTTAGGTGAAAGAAAGCAGCGGGAAGTTAATCAGACAGCCTTGCATGGCATTATTCTAGGCATTGGGTTTTATGTGCTGGTATTATTGTTTGGTATTTTCTGTGTAAGAGGTTTCTATATGGTTCAAACCAATGATGCTGAAATTGTTTCAATGGGAGTGGATTATCTCACTGTCATTTGTGTATTTGGCTTTGGACAGATGTTTCAGTTGATATTTGAAAAAATCTTACAATCTACAGGTCGCACTTCTTATACAATGATAATGCAGATGGTTGGTGCAATTATAAATATTATCTTAGATCCCATTTTTATTTTTGGATATTTTGGATTACCGGCAATGGGAACAAAAGGTGCAGCGATTGCAACTGTGACAGGACAGATTATTGCAATGTTATTAGGCTTATATTTTAATTTGACAAAGAATAAAGATGTACAATTTAATTTTAAATCAATTGAATTAGAGAGCTATTATTTTAGGGGGATTTGTACTGTTGGTATTCCGACAATTATTATGCAGTCAATGTCAAGCGTCATGTGTTTTGGAATTAATAAGCTTCTTCTTGATTTCTCAACTACATCAACTGCAGTGTTTGGTGCATATTTTAAATTACAGACATTTGTGTATATGGCAATTTTTGGATTAAATAATGCTCTGATTCCAATTGTAGCATTTAACCTTGGGGCAAAACATGCAGGCAGAATCAGGAAGGCAATCCGTCTGTGTGGACTGTATTCTGCTTTGATTGGTCTTGTCGGGCTCATTATTATGGAATTGTTACCTGTACAGCTGATGTCAGCATTTGCTCCATCAAAGGAAATGTTTGCACTAGGCATAACTGCATTGCGTATACTTGGGCTTAGCTTTGTTTTTGGAGGAGTATCTGTTATGACATGCTATGCATTGCAGGGATTTTCAAGAGGAATTTCAAGTCTCTTAATTGCTGCTTTAAGACAGGTTATTATTTTACTTCCGCTTGCAGCAATTTTGGGCAAAATGATTGGTATTAACGGAATATGGTGGAGTTTCCTAATTAGTGAAACGATAACAGTGATATTTGCAGTTATATATCTTAGTGCGGCAGAAAAGAAAGAATTAATAAAATGAATTGATGCTTAATTAATATTTATACTAAAATAACCACTGAAAATAGTGGTTATTTTTTTTGAAAAATCACTATGTTGTTTTATTTTGTGCTATACTGTTATATATTTTGCATGTACTAATCAGTGTGTGTGAAAGCAGTAGGATATGATAAAAAGCTATGGGGAAAGGAGGCAACTTCATGAAAAACATGTCCAGACGGATTCTGAGTGGCAGGAGGAAATGTCACAGAAAATAATAGATGAAATACAGTGCGAGTTGTATCTCGACATGCCTTTTATGAAGCTGGCGCTCTCGGCTCTTTCACCAAAGGTGAACGAGCAGCTTTACTCCATGGCAACTGACGGCACATATATTTATTACAATCCAATCAGGCTGATTGATATATTTAAGAAAAATGGCATGTATCTGAACCGGGCTTATCTGCACAGTGTGCTGCACTGTCTGTTTTTCACCTGTGGACTAAAGGTGAGAGGGATGAATTCCTGTGGAATACAGCATGTGATATAATGGTTGAGTACACGATTGATACAATGGAAAAGAAAAGCACAAAGCGTATCCTAAGCTATATAAGAAAAACCACGTATGAGAGGCTTAAAAAAGAGCATATCGTGATTGCTCCGGGAGCTTTGTACGCATGGCTATACAAGCAGTATGCAGAAATAAAGGCTGAAGAAATCACGGATATAGATGATATTGCAAACACAAAGGATAAAAATGAGCTTGCACTTCTGGCACGGGAATTTTACACAGATGACCACGCCCTTTGGCCGGAGGAGAAAAACGACAATGCTATGCCACTAAGTTCATCTGATGCAAAAAAGCAGTGGCAGAAAATATCCAGACAGACACGCATGGAGAAAAGCCATTCAAAGGACAGTGAATCTGAGGGCGAGCAGGTAATGATGAGGGAACTGTCCGCGAAAAGAAGCAGACGAAGCTACAAGGAGTTTCTGCGCAGGTTTGCAGTGCTTCGTGAGGAGGTGCACGCAGATTACGATTCCTTTGATATGGGGTATTACGCGTATGGACTTTCGCTTTATGGCAATATGCCGCTCATTGAGCCTCTTGAAACGAGGGAGACATACAAGATAAGGGATTTTGTCATAGTACTTGATACGAGCTATTCTGTGAGCGGAGAGCTGGTGGAGCACTTTTACAGGAGACCTTTACGATTCTCACGGAGTCGGACAGCTTTTTGTCAGGAATAAAATACGCATCATACAGTGTGATGACAGCGTAAAGACGGACGAGGAAATTACAGATGAAAAGCAGATTAAGCCGCTTTTAAACAAGTTTACGCTCGTAGGAGGCGGAGGCACAGATTTCAGACCGGCATTTTCGTATGTGAGAGACCTTTTGGATAAGGGTGAGCTTAAGAACATGTGCGGACTTATATATTTTACTGATGGCAAGGGAATTTTCCCGGCAAAGTGTCCATCGTACAAGTGCGCATTTGTGTCGGTTGGTGCATATGAGGGTAATGAGGTGCCGCCATGGGCGATGCAGGTGGAGCTGGAGGAAACAATATGAATATAAAACAGGCAAAAAACGAAGTGAAAAATACAGTGAAAGCATACCTGTCAAAGGATGCACATGGAGAGTACGTGATACCGCAGATCAGGCAGAGACCGATGCTCTTAATCGGACCGCCCGGCGTAGGCAAGACACAGATTATGGAGCAGATTGCAAGAGAGTGCAAAATAGGTCTTGTGGCATATACCATCACGCATCACACGCGCCAGTCAGCGGTAGGACTGCCGTTTATAAAGGAGCGTGAGTATGACGGAAAGAGCTATTCAGTCACGGAATACACGATGAGTGAGATTATAGCCAGCGTCTATGAAAAGATGGAAGCAACAGGGCTTAAGGAGGGCATACTTTTATTGATGAGATAAACTGCGTGTCCGAGACACTTGCGCCTACGATGCTTCAGTTTTGCAGTGCAAGACATTTGGTAATCAGGCTGTTCCAAAGGGCTGGGTGATTGTTGCGGCAGGAAATCCGCCTGAGTACAATAACTCAGTGCGCGATTTTGATATGGTTACGCTCGACCGTGTCAGATATATATCGATAGAAGCGGACTATCGTGTGGAAGGAATATGCCAGAGATGTGCATATCCATGATGCACTTTTAAGCTATCTTGAGCTTCACCCAAACAATTTTTACAGGGTGGAAACTGACGTGGACGGTATGAATTTCGTCACGGCAAGAGGCTGGGAGGATTTAAGCAGCCTGCTTAAGGTGTATGAGGCGGGAGAACTTGCAGTCACGGAGGAGGTAATAGGTGAGTTTATCCACCATCCTGATATAGCAGAGGATGTGTACGCATATCTGGAAATCTACAGAAAATACAATGAGGATTACGGTATAAGCGATATATTGTGCGGAAACGTGAAAAAGTCAGTATATAAACGTGTGTTTGATGCTGATTTCGATGAGAGAATCACTGTGGTGAATCTGCTTTTAAGCGGACTGACAGTTGTTTTTTCGGATGTGGCCAGAGAGCGGAAAATGGTGCAGCTATGGTATGAGTTTTGAAGGAATACAGAAAGTCACAAAGAAGTACTGAAGAGCAGCATGCGCTGTATAACAGTGCTGTGGAGCAGTTTTCAAAGAATATGGAGATATTAAAGGAGAGCTCTCTTATTTTGCCAAAGGAGTATTACATCAGACAGGATGTCTTAAGGCATATAAAGGGGGATTTTGATACGGTGATGGATGATTTTACCGAAGAATCAGAGAAGCTTTCAACTATGGAGGATGCGGCAGGAGAGAAGCTGAACCACGCATTTGATTTTGTGGAGGATGTATTCTCAGACGGCCAGGAGATGCTTGTCTTTGTTACAGAGCTGACCATCACACCGGAAATCAGCAGCTTTTTAGCTGAGAACGAGTGTGAAAAATTTGATATCTACAATGAAAAGCTCATGGTTGGAAGCAACAGGACAAGGCTTTTAAAGGAGCTTGAGAGATAAATCCTGTTGATGTATGCAGGGAAGATTTGAAGGAATTATCTATGATTTATATATTTAGCGCTTTTTATGCTGAGGCAAAAAATATAATAGACCACTATGGCTTAAAAAAGGAAAAAAGCCCTGAAATGGTCAGATTTGATGTGTTTGCAAATGAGAGTATCAGGCTTGTGATAACAGGCGTAGGAGAAATCAATGCGGCGGCAGCGGTTTCAAATATCGGTGGTGCGTATGGGATTTCACTGGATGATGAGATTTTGAATGTGGGGTGTGGCGCTGGTTTTAGCAGTGATATCTGTTTGGGCAGTATATTTCTGGGAAACAAGCTCACTGAGCAGATGACAGGGCGTACATTTTACCCCGATATGCTGATGAAAGCAAATTTCAGGGAGTGCGAAATTGTAACGGTCGCAAGGGTGCTTAATGAAGGGTGCGATTCGGTTGTATATGATATGGAGGCAGCCGCCGTTTATCAGGCAGCAGCATTTTTCGTGGGACCGCATCGTATGCATTTTATAAAGCTTGTTTCAGATGCCGGTGAGAGAATTGACCAGTCGAAAATCACAGAGCTTTTTGCTTTGCAGGAAGACAAAATATGTGGCTATATTGATATACTTTTAAGTGTAGGTGGTAATAAAACTTCAATAGATGATAAGACTAAAGGCGAAAATATGGCAGACGGCAATGCGACAGATGATACTAAATCCGCTTGGAATATTGACAGGCTGACCAGCGATATGCGCTGTTCCAAGGTAATGGGGATCAGCTGGCACAGCTTACAAAGTATTGCAGACTAAGTGGTATAGATTATAAAGCTGTTCTGGATGAGTACTATACAAATGGCTTGCTGCCGTGTGAGTGCAAGCGTGAAGGAAAGAAATGTCTGTTTGAATTGAAACAGAGATTGTTGTAAGAAGGAAATGTCAAATGTGCCAATACAATAAAATGTTTTCACATGTATATGTGGAAAAGGCGTGGCCGAGCATCCACGTACAAAGCAGATTTTAGAAAAGCTGAATAATACAACAGTCATAGAAATTGACCACTACAAGGATGTTTTCTGCCGCAAAAAGCAGAGTATTTCTGCTCAAAGCAATGCCAAGGCGCTCATTCTGGCAGAGAATACAAGCGGCTGCATATATGAAGGTGCACCGGTGTGTCAGAGCTTTGGAAATGAGAATTTCTACTATTGCTCATGCATGATGAACTGTATATTTGACTGCGAATACTGCTATTTAAAGGGCATGTATCCGTCTGGTAATCTTGTGGTGTTTGTAAATTTGGAGGATATTTTTGCGGAGCTTGAAGCACTTCTGGCGCAAAAAAGCATATATCTTTGCGTGTCATATGATGCAGACCTCGTGGCCATAGAGTCGCTTACCGGCTTTGTGAGGGAATGGATTGCTTTTACAAAAAAGCATGAGAATCTTACAATTGAAATCCGCACCAAGAGTGGCAGGTGTGATTTGTGGAGCAATTACGAAGCCTGTGACAGGGTAATTATTGCCTATACAGTTTCGCCTCAAAGGATTGCAGCAGAGTATGAGCATTTTGCGTCCGCACCTATGGAGCGGATTCAGGCAGCAAAATGTGCTATGGATAGTGGATTTCCAGTGCGATTGTGCTTTGATCCGATGATATACTGCAAGGACTGGAGAGGTGAATACAGCAGGCTGGTTGATGACGTATTTTCACAGATAGACGGTTCTAAGCTGTGGGATGTGAGTATCGGAAGCTTCCGCATATCGCAGGATTATCTGAAGAAAATGCGAAAGGATATGCCTTGTAGTGCTGTGGTGAATTTTCCATACGACAATGTGAATGGGTATTACCAGTATCCGGAAAATATACGAAGTGATATGGAAGAGTTTATGATACAGGCTGTATCCGAATATGTGGATAAGGACAGGATATTTATGTGGAAGTGATATTATTGCAATACATTTTCAATATATATATCACATAGTATGATTAAAGGGTCAAAGTATAAAGGAGCAATCAGATGAACAAAGCAATTGTAACCGGGGCGTCTTCCGGCATCGGAAAAGCTATATGCAGGCAGCTTGCAGCGAATGGCTGGCTGGTTTACGGAATAGGAAGAAGCTTTAATCAAAGTGATGATATCGCAGGGATAGAGCGTATAGTATGCGATATTACCGATACCGCAAAGCTCATCAAGACAATAAAAGAAATTAATAAAAATCATGACATATCACTTCTCATAAACAATGCAGGCGTCGGATTTTACGCTCTTCATGAGGAGCTTAATCCTGTAAAAATATCACAGATGGTGAGGACAAATCTTGAGGCACCGATGATTATCACAAATCTGCTGCTTCGCGATTTAAAGAAAACAAAGGAACAATAATAAATATCTCATCAATCACTGCTGAAAAGACGAATCCGCACGGCTGTGCCTATGGTGCCACAAAGGCAGGGCTTACGAGCTTTTCCCACAGCCTGTTTGAGGAGGCGAGAAAGTACGGTGTGCGTGTGGTAAATTTAGAGCCTGATATGACCGATACCAATCTGTACAGGAATGCTGATTTTACAGTGGATGAAAATGAAGCTGCAAGAATACAGCCAAATGAGGTTGCAGACGCAGTGCTTTATGTTTTGGGGCAAAGAGAAGGCCTTGTGATGACAGATATCACCATAAGGCCACAGCTTCACAGAATTGCAAGAAAGTAAAGTGTTTATATTTTAAAAAGCATCAAATGCCATTCGAACGATTGACTTATAGTCATTAAGCGTCTGGCATTTTTTAATTTTCTTCCAGAGCTTTTCAGAGTCAGAAAACAGCCCATGCATATATGCCCAGATTTCCTTCATGCGGAACATGGCATCCTTTTCACCGGAAAAGATGGACAGATAACCGGATAAAATCTCATCATGCCAGTTCTTTAAGCGCTCGCGAAGCTCGGCTTTATCCATGCTTATACCTTTTAGCTCTGCAATAAGAGCAGGATTTGCAAACAGTCCGCGGCCTATCATGATTTCATCAATATCAGGGAAGCAGTCGGTTAGGGCATTAAAACTATTAGTATCGGTGATATCTCCGTTGTAGCAGAGTATGGTTTTATCAGGATTTATTTTCTGCATGGCGAGGGCGAAGTCATCCATGCGCGGCGTATTTTTATAAAAATCCTTCTGGACTCTCGGATGCACGGTAAGCTCACTTATCGGATATTTACTGTATATTTCTATAAGCTTAGGCCAGAGCTCATCATCGTTAAAGCCCACACGGGTTTTATTGAAACAGGAAAATCAGCTTTTGTATACAGCTCATCAAGGAATCTATCCAGCATATCAGGATATGCGAGTATGCCGGAGCCTCGTTTCTTGGATACAACGGTGCCTGACGGACAGCCGAGATTTACATTTATCTCATCATATCCGTAAGGAACAAGCTGCCTGTGCAGGTCGATGACCTCGTCTGCCACTATAGACATGGCCTGCGGTATGAGAGTGATTCCGTCGTTGTTTACCGGGTCTATGTCTCTTTTTATCTTGGCATTCATGCGCTTTGCGGCAGGGATGAACGGTGTGTAGTATTTGTCTATGTAGTCAAAATGGTGGTGGAATGCATTTCTTACTGTATATCCGGTCAGCCCTTGCATCGGTGCGAGAAAAAATTTCATGTGATTGTGAATCTCCTCATTTATGATTAATCAGATTACTACATGCTGTTTTCTCAGTGTAGTGCGGGTCACTAAGGGATACATCGAATTGCATGCATCGATGATACCTTTTGACCCTTTAATCATAATATGGGAAAAAGCCTGAAATGTAAACCCCCATAACATGAAAAGAAGCCGAGGGAAGCGGCTTCTTTTCGAGGAGTTTAGTTTATGAAAAAATGTTTAAAAAAGGGAATTTGTAAAGGTGTATCTCCTTTACAGGTATTACTATACTAAATAAATTTGTCCAAATTGTGTCCTTAATCGAAAAAAATAATAAAAAACTTAAATAATTTATGAAGAAAAAAGCTAAAAAAATCATTTGAATTTGCACATTGAATATATTGAAAAAAAATTGATAATTAGATACAATAGACAGTAAACGGGTAATTGTATCGGTTGAATACTTATGGTTAGGGAGCAGATAATATGAGTTATGCAGATAAAGTTTTTGTAGCGATGTGTCAGGATATTCTGGAAAATGGCACAAGCACTGAGGGAGAGCTGGTGCGTCCCCACTGGGAGGATGGCACAAGCGCCTATACAATAAAGAAGTTTGGTGTCGTCAACAGATATGATTTGTCAAAGGAGTTTCCGGCTATCACTTTAAGAAAGACATATATCAAGAGTGCAACGGATGAGCTTCTTTGGATATGGCAGAAGAAATCCAACAATATCCATGATTTAAAAAGCCATGTGTGGGATGAGTGGGCAGATGAGGATGGTTCAATCGGCAAGGCCTACGGATATCAGCTTGGTGTAAAGCATCAGTATAAGGAAGGCATGATGGATCAGGTGGACAGAGTCATCTATGATTTGAAGCATACACCTTTTTCAAGAAGAATACTTACCAATATATATGTGCATCAGGATCTGCATGAGATGAATCTGTATCCGTGCGCATACAGCATGACATTCAACGTGACACAGAAAAAGGGTGATGACAGGCTAACATTAAATGGTATCTTAAATCAGCGCTCACAGGATGTGCTTGCAGCGAACAACTGGAATGTATGCCAGTATGCGGTGCTTATGCATATGCTGGCGCAGGTGTGTGATATGAGAGTCGGAGAGCTGGTGCACGTGATTGCAGATGCACACATTTACGACAGGCATGTGCCAATTGTGAAGGAGCTGATTGAGAGACCACAGTACGATGCTCCAAAGTTCTGGCTCAATCGACATAAAGGATTTCTATCAGTTTACGACGGATGATATCAAGATAACAGACTATGTGACAGGTGAGCAGATTAAGGATATACCTATTGCGGTTTAAAGAATGTGGATATGAAGCAGTTATAAGAAGGTTATTGTTCACTACTTTGTGTGAACAGCAACGATTACAACAGGGAGAAAATCATGAATTTAATAGCAGCAGTTGACAATAACTGGGCAATTGGAAAAACAACCAGTTGCTCGTTCGGATACCTATGGACCAGAAGTTTTTCCGCGAGATGACTACAGGAAAGGTTGTAGTCATGGGCAGAAAGACACTTGAGAGCTTTCCAAACAGCAGACCTCTTAAGAACAGAACCAACATAGTGCTCACACATAACCCATCCTATGAGGTGGAGGGCGCTGTCGTGGTTCACTCACTTGATGAGCTTCACAAGGAGCTTGAAAAATACAATTCAGAGGATATTTATATCATTGGTGGACAGAAAATTTATGAGCAGCTCGTGGATGAATGCGATGTAGCCCACATCACAAAGGTGGACTTCGAGTATGATGCGGATGCATATTTTCCAAATCTTGACGAGAAGCCTGAGTGGCAGATTACGGGAGACAGCGAAGAGCAGACATACTTTGATTTGGAGTTTTATTTCCTTCGATATGAGAAAGTAAAATAAACTATTAAAATAGAAACGAGGATGACAGCAGTATGGACATCACAGGAAGAAAATTATTTGTAAAAGCATTGGAGGAGGAAGGCGTAGATACTATTTTGCCTATCCGGGAGGAACAGTTACAGATTTATTCGATGAGTTATACAAGACTAATTCAATCAATCTGGTTCTGCCGAGACATGAGCAGGGCCTGATTCATGAGGCTGAGGGCTATGCCAAGTCTACAGGCAAGGTGGGTGTCTGCCTTGTGACAAGCGGTCCAGGTGCTACCAACACAGTTACAGGTCTTGCTGATGCGCATTATGACAATGTGCCACTTGTGTGCTTTACAGGACAGGTACCGCTTCCACTTATCGGAAATGATGCCTTTCAGGAAGTGGATATAGTCGGAATCACCAGAAATATCACAAAGTATTCTGTTACAGTCCGTGACAGAAAGGACCTTGGAAAAATTATAAAGATGGCATTTCATATTGCAAGGACCGGAAAGCCGGGCCCTGTACTGATTGATTTGCCAAAGGATATCCAGACCGCATCCGGTCCGGCAGAGTATCCGGACAAGGTGGAAATCAGAGGCTACCGTGTAAATGATACAGTACATGTCGGACAGCTTAAGCGTGCCTACAAGATGTTAAAGAGTGCCAAAAAACCGCTTATCCTTGCAGGAGGCGGTATAAATGTTGCCAGGGCAAATGAAAATCTGCGCCGTTTTGTGGAGGCAGAGAATGTGCCTGTTGTCACCACAATAATGGGTAAGGGCGCTATACCGACCACTCATCCGCTTTATGTGGGAAACTGTGGTATGCACGGCAAATATGCGGCAAACAAGGCAGTCAGTGAGTGTGATTTACTTTTTTCAATAGGTACACGATTTAATGACAGAATAACCGGTGACTTAAATGAGTTCGCTCCAAAGGCAAAGATTGTACATATTGATGTGGATACTGCATCTATTTCACGAAATGTAGTGGTTGATGTGCCTATCGTTGCAGATGCCAATGTGGCACTCGACAAGTTAAACGAGTGGGCTGAGCCGAAAAAGACTGCTGAGTGGCAGAAGCAGATTAAGGCATGGGATGAGGAAAATCCTCTTGGCATGAGAAGAGACAAGGGCATGACACCTCAGATGATTATGGAGCATATCAATAAGAACTATAAGGATGCAATCTACGTTACAGATGTAGGTCAGCATCAGATGTGGGCTACACAGTACTTAGAGCTTGACAGCAACAGCCAGCTTCTTACATCGGGAGGTCTTGGAACCATGGGCTTTGGTCTTCCGGCAGCAATAGGTGCAAAGATTGCAAATCGACAAGGATGTTGTATGCATAAGCGGTGACGGTGGACTTCAGATGAATATACAGGAGCTTGCCACCTCAGTTGTACAGGGAGCGGGAGTGACCATATGCGTGCTTAACAACTACTATCTGGGCATGGTGCGCCAGATGCAGCAGCTTTTTTATGGCAAGCGTTATTCTGCAACCTGCCTTCGAAGAAGAAAGGGCTGTCCGGCTGAGTGCAAGGGACCAAACGAGGCATGTCCGCCATACACACCGGATTTTCTCAAGCTTGTTGAAAGCTATGGTGGACACGGAATCCGCGTGGAAAAGGAAGAGGATATCGATGCAGCCTTTGCAGAGGCCAAGAAATATAAGGATGTACCTGTAATTATTGAGTTTATGATAGCTACGGATGAGATTGTTCTTCCAATGGTCAAGAGCGGAAATCCTATGAGCGAAATGATTTTAAAGTAGGAGGTGCAGAAGATGAATAATATTGAAATGAAAAACAGATGGATTGCACTTTATGTGGAGAATGAGGTCGGTGTTTTAGCAAAGGTTTCGGACTTTTTCTGCAAAATCCTACAATTTACAGTCTCTTACGGTTGGAACCACAGAGGATGAGACTATTTCCAGAATGACTATTTGCGTTACAAGCGATGATATTACCTTTGAGCAGATAAAAAAGCAGCTCAACAGAATGGTCGAGGTCATCAAGGTTATTGACCTGACTGATGTGCCTCTGCATATGAAGGAAATACTCTATGTCAGGGTATCAAAGCTCACCCGCGAGGAAATCACCGATATCTTCCAGACAGCGCAGGTTTTAATATTGACGTGGTGGACAAGAATGCCGACAGCGTGATCTTAGAGAGCAAGCTCACAGAGCACCGCAATGATGATCTTATAGCCCTGCTCAAGTCACAGTACAAGCATATCTCGGTTGTGCGCGGTGGTGCCGTGGCCATTGAAGCTATGAGTACCGGCTGCCGCTAGATTATATATAGAATCTTGTGACAGTAATGAGGGACAATTTGTATGTGTTGTTGCACAATGGTTAAATTTGAGTAATATTAGCATAGAGTAAGGAATGAGGTCTGCATATGTATGTATTTGTAAGCGATTACGAAGTGACCTAGATTTCTGTTAGAATTATGCCATGAAACACAGAAATGCCCTGCCATGGAAGGCAGGGCAAGGCGTTATGCGCCACGGACGGCGCATAAAAGCCGGTTTCGTCATGCATAGAAAACCTTAAAGCATAATTCTTACAGAATCTTGGCCACGTAGTACTGAGCGCACAAACACATACATATGCAGACCTCATTCCGTAGTATTGTCATAAAATTAGCGAGCCGCAACCTCAATAATTTCACCAACATACATAGTGTGCATATCGTGATCGCCGTACCATTGATGCATAATGGCTTTGTCTGTAAATGAAGCCTCTTCAATAGGCACAGCAGCCATCTTGCGACAGAGGAATACAAGATTTGCCTCATCCGGATATGGTATGCCATGGCGTGTAGCAGGAGTCAGACCGGCCTTTGACCATTTGTCTTCGCCACGTCCAGAGTGAGCACCACAGTATTTTAAGGCATCGCGGTATTTCTCGCTAAGGAAAGAAAGTGAGAAAAACTCACCATTGTCTATGAAATCTTTAGTATATCTTGATTCCCTGATAAAAATAAATACGACATTTTGCCCCAGAGGACACCGGTTCCACCCCATGAAACGGTCATGGTGTTTGATTTTTCCTTGTCGCCGGCTGTCACGAGAGCCCACTCCTTACTGAGCTTGGTGAATGGATTGATATCGAGCATGTCGATTGGATATGGCTGAAATGTATGCATAATTTTCCTCCTTAATATTAATAAAATTGACAAATGCTGCTAAGTGACATATAATACACTTAGTAAGGCAGTCGGTAGGTGAGTGCACTTCACCGATCCGGCAAATTAAGTTAATAAGTTATCGTAAGAGATAGCCGTTCCCAGACTTTACCAGAGGCAGGACGGCTATTTCTTATGTTTTCTGTGAGTATCTATGTATGTCAGAATCGCTACCAGCATGATAACGAAAGTAAATAAGTCGTTCCAAGAAACCATAATAATCATCCTTTCCGTAAGACTCGGATCAGATGAGAGCACGTCCCCCAACCACCTTAGTAAGTGTATTGTATGCAGTGCAAGTCAGAAAAATCTGAGATTTTCCTTACTGCTCGTTGCCTACGCTCATTATATCATATGCCACGCACTTTGTGCATATTATTGTAAAAGATATTAAGGTAATAATATTCATGAAAAATCTGCACATTTTACAACAGGAGTCAATTGATGAGGGGCGGCTTCAGGTGAGAGTACGACAGAAAAACATGGGGACGCCGGTTGCGGATGCAAGGGTGTCAGTCAGCTATTCCGGGGATCCGCAGGGAAAGATAGAGGAGACTGACACCAACGAATCGGGAAGCATAGAGGCAGTTGAGATTGCCACTCCGCCACTTGAGTATTCTATGTCGCCCAGTGAGTCACAGCCGTATTCGGAGGTGACGGTAACCGTTTCGGCTAACGGATACAGAAATATCACGGTTTCGGGCGTTGAGGTGATGCCCGACAGACTTTCCATACAGGATATTGAGCTGGAAGTACTTGATGCACCGGGAAATGATGTGGACAATATTGTTATTCCGGCACATACACTCTACGGTGATTATCCTGCCAAGATACCTGAGCCGGAGATTATGCCGGTTGCTGAGACCGGTGAGATTGTACTTAATCGTGTTGTGATTCCGGAATATGTTATTGTGCATGATGGGGCACCATCGGATTCCACAGCGGCAAATTATTATGTCAGATATAAGGATTACATCAAAATGTAGCTTCCAGTGAAATCTATGCGACCTGGCCTGATGCCACTATAAGGGCAAATGTGCTTGCGATTATGTCATTTACATTAAACAGGATATACACGGAGTTTTATCGCGGAAAGGGCTATAATTTTAATATCACTTCGTCCACAGCATATGACCACAAATTCATCTATGGCAGAAATATATATGACAATATCTCGCTGATAGTAAATGAAATGTTTGAAAACTATCTGTCGAGACCTAATGTGAAGCAGCCGATTCTGACGCAGTACTGTGACGGACAGAAGGTCTCCTGTCCGAGCTGGATGACACAGTGGGGCTCTAAAAGTCTCGGTGACCAGGGCTACAGTGCAATTGAGATACTCAGATACTTTTACGGCAGCAACATGTATATCAACACCGCGGAGGCTGTATCAGGAATACCGGCGTCATGGCCCGGCTACAATATAGGCATAGGCTCGTCCGGGCAGAATGTATACCAGATACAAAAACAGCTCGCCCGCATCGCAAAGGCATATCCGGCCATTCCGTCTATTGTGCCGGATGGAATATACGGACCAAAGACAAAGGCGGCCGTGGAAAAATTTCAGGCTGTATTCGGACTTCCGGTATCAGGTGTGGTGGACTACAATACATGGTATGAGATATCAAATATATATGTCGCTGTGACACGTATTGCGGAGCTTGCTTAATTGGATTAAAGGAGCTAAAATAAAAGTAACTATTCACAACCCTATTTTTTTAGATAAAGAAAGACAATTTTATGAATACAGAAACCCAAAATTACAAGATAATTGTGGCATACGACGGCACACGCTACAAAGGCTGGCAGGTGCAGAAATCCACAGATGATACAATACAGGGAAAGCTTCAGCATGTGATTTCCACACTGGCAGGAAAGCCGGTTGAGGTCATAGGCTCAGGGCGCACGGATGCTGGAGTGCATGCGGTGGGGCAGGTGGCAAGCTTTCACATGCCGAAGCATTTTTCAAAGGATGAGATATTTATATGGCTGAATGAGCATCTGCCGGCAGATATTGCGGTGACAGATATTTCAAATGTGCCTGACAGATTTCATGCCAGGTACAATGCTGTGTCAAAGACATATGTGTATACAATACACACCGGTATTGTGTCAGATGTGTTCAGGAGAAAATATGTATACGATTATGATAAGCCGCTTGACACAGACCGGATGAAAAAAGCAGCAGCGTATCTTCTCGGAGAGCATGATTTTAAAGCCTTTTGTGGCAACAAACATATGAAAAAGTCAACGGTCAGGACAATTTTTTCTATTGATATAGAAAAAACAGGCGCTGATATTGTTATCAGCTACACCGGAGATGGATTTTTACAGAATATGATAAGAATCATCACAGGAACGCTTATCGAGGTGGGCGATGGAAGGAAAAATCCGGATGCTGTGATGGAAATTTTAGCTTCAAAGGATAGGGCACAGGCAGGCTACACAGCACCGGCGTGTGGGCTGAGCCTGGAAAGGGTAGATTATGGCAAAGTGGTATGTTAGTGCGAAGAAGGCTGATTTTGCGGCAATCGGAGCGAAGTTTGGAATAGATCAGGTGACGGCGCGGATAATCAGAAACAGAGGTGTTATAGGAGATGACGCGGTAAATGAATTTTTAAACGGCAAAATCTCAGACATTGCAGACCCGGCTCTTTTAAAGGATGGTCAGAGGCTGGTTGACATTCTTGCCCAAAAGATAGCTGACAAGGCCAAAATCAGGATAATCGGCGACTATGATATAGACGGAGTGATGTCTACATATATTCTTGTGAAGGCACTTAAAAGAGCCGGTGCATGTGTGGATTATATGATTCCCGACAGAGTGAAGGATGGCAATGGTTTGAATGTGCATCTGATTGACAAGGCACATGAGGACGGATAGACACTGTGGTCACCTGTGACAACGGAATTGCGGCGATTGAGGAAATCGCCCATGCAAAGGAGCTTGGAATGACGGTTCTGGTAACAGACCACCATGCAGTGCCTTTTGAAGATATAAAGGGTATAAAGATTTACAAGGAGAGCAAAGCAGATGCCGTTGTAAATCCGCATCAGATAGAGTGCAGCTATCCGTACAAGGAGCTTTGCGGAGCAGCTGTTGCCTGGAAAATTGTCATATTGTTATATAGAAAAATAGGCATAGATGAGAAAGAGGCCATGGATTTTATAGAGAATGTGGCATTTGCAACAGTCGGGGATGTCATGCCGCTGACGGGTGAAAACCGTATACTCGTAAAGGCCGGTTTAAAGAGTATTCATCATACGACAAATATCGGCATGAAAGCCCTGCTTGAATGTTGTAATATAGAGGCTGAAAATGTAGATGCATATCATTTTGGATTTGTTCTTGGACCCTGTGTCAATGCGACAGGCCGTCTGGATACAGCCAAAAGAGCACTTGAGCTGTTTTTATGCGACAGGCAGGAGGAGGCCATGCGCATCGCATCAGAGCTTGTAGCACTCAATGATGACAGGAAGGAAATGACTGCAAAGGGTGTGGAAACCGCAGTTGAGATATATGAGAGGGACAATTACGAAAAAGACAGGGTGCTTGTCATATATCTGCCGGATGTGCATGAGAGCATAGCTGGAATCATAGCAGGCCGTATCAGGGAGAAATACAATAAGCCAACCTTTATACTCACAAAGAGTGAGGACGGAGTAAAGGGCTCAGGCCGCTCGATAGAGGAGTACTCCATGTATGAGGAAATGTGCAAATGCAGTGAGCTGTTCACGAAGTTTGGTGGCCACCCGATGGCTGCAGGACTTTCACTGCCACAAGAAAACGTTGAGCCATTCCGTCAGAAAATAAATGAGTATGCATCGCTTACTGACGATGACCTCGTGCCTAAAATACATATAGATGTGCCGATGCCGGTGGATTATGTATCAATGAGACTGGTGTCTGAGTTTTCAGTACTGGCACCGTTTGGAAAGGACAATCCAAAGCCTGTTTTTGCAGACAAAAATCTACGTGTGAGCCGCATGTGGGTAGTTGGTAAAAACAACAATGTGCTTAGACTTTCTTTGATATCCTCATATGGCACGCCAATCAATGCAATTTATTTTGGTGATATAGAAAGCTTTTTTGACTATATCAGGCAAAGGTTTGGTTCGGATGCGCTTGAAGCTGCACAAAGAGGAAGGTTCAATAATATAGTGCTGTCAGTAGTATATTCACCAAAGATAAATGTATTCAGGGAAAATGAGTCACTGCAGTTTGAAATACAGTATTATAAGTGATATTATATTCTAAAAAGGTAACCGGTAAAGGAGAATAGATCAGTGTTTGGGAACAGAGCAAAAATATCCGCTGAGGAATTAGCGTATATGAAGGAACAATTGGATAATGACAGGGGATTTTTCGAGAATGTAAATGCAAAGTCAAAGCTTATAGAGGCTGATTTTGATGAGCTGGAGAAATCAAGACAGCTTGAGGAGTCATCTCTTAAGCAGCTGAATGATAATGCAAATAATGTGGTGGAATTTTCAAAGGACAGCATGGATGCCATATCAGCCTTAAACGACAGCTTTACAGAGTGTGTAAAGGCGGCTGCGGACAATCTTACAAGTCTTGAGAGTGCGGCAAAGGCAATTGCCACACAGCATGAGGATACATGTGCGCTTGTCGAAAACAATAAGCATTTTACAGCTCCGGCTAAGAGCTTGTCAGAGACATCGGACAGGCTTGAGGCGCATGTGGACAGCTGTGCGGATATAGCTGCGCAGATGAAGGAGCAGAATAAGCAGATGAGTGTTCTCTCACTCAATGCTGCTATAGAGGCGGGCATGCTTGGAGAGCAGGGAAAGCTGTTCGTGGAGGCTGCTGAGAGCATAAGGGAGGCATCTGTTTCATATGACAGTGCAATTGATGCTGTTAAACAGGAGCTTTCAGAGGCAAAAGCTGAGATTAGTGCACTTAAAGAGCAGGTGAGCCACCTTGTAGGGCTTCTAAAGGACAACAATGTTGCCACGACAAAGCTCATGAAGCAGGGTGTGGAGCTCAATCATGTGTTTTCACAGTGTGATGAGATTTCAGTTGACATGATAGAAGCGTGCAGACAGCAGATTGTGTCAATCCGCAATACACAGGAGGAGATTATCAAGTTTGAGGAGCGCAATAAGCTGCAGATAGAGGATGCATACGCAGAAATTTCGACTCAGAGGAAAAATTCAGTAGAAATAAAATCCACTGTGGACAAGGTGCTCGACTACAGCAGGGAGAGAGTAAGATAACAGGACAGATATGCAGACTGTGAGTGTCATACATTTTATGAGTGAAATATAAAAAGACATCAACCGGTGTAAATTCCGGATGATGTCTTTTTGAGTTGAAAGCTGCAATCATTAAATCAAACACGAACCTTGCTGTTTGCTGCATCCTAGAAGCTTCCGCTCTTCTGTGGCAGATGCATCCAGTTTTTGATGTAGACCACATTGTACATTACGAAAGCAAGCATAAAGGCTGTAGAAACGTCAAATACTGAGTGCTGTTTGATAAACATGGTAGACAGTATAATCAGAACACAAAGCACTAAGGATGCATGCTGAACGTGTTTTTTATCCTTGAAATAGCTGCTGTGCATCACCGCAAAATGAATGCCGAGCGAATTGTATACGTGAATGCTCGGAAACAGGTTCGTCGGTGTGTCAGTGGAGTAAAGCCACTCGCAAAGCGCTGTAAACATATTGTGGTGCGTGAAATAATAAGGTCTTAAATTGTGACCATTTGGGTAGAGAGTTGATATAACTAAAAATACGGTCATACCGGTGTATAAAACGCACACAGTCTGTAAAATTCTTTTTGTCATGTAATGCCGTGAAAGCAATTCCAAAGGCCACATAGCCAAACCACATGATATAAGGAATAACAAAGTATTCACAAAACGGTATATAATCATCTATCGGAAGATGAATCAAGTGATAATGTGTGGTAACAGTGCGCTCTAAATATCCAAACCAGGTCAGATATATGATAAAGTATGATAAAATCCACACATGCTTGTAGCGGTTGAAAAGCTCTATAAGCTTATTCTGTATTTTCTTCATAAAACCACCTTTTAATCCGCTTGAAATTATAACACTGAAAAATAATTCAAACAACACCAAAACAAAGACTTAATAAATTTTATGAAAAATTAATAATTAAGACCTTATATAATGAGCTTTTGTGAAATATTTATCTGCAGCAAAAAGCATAGGATATAATCTGTGGGCTAATCAGCATAAAGAATACAGAAATCCCATGGTGCAAGAGCTATACAATCGCCTGCTGATACTGTACTGTCATCGCAAAGCTTCTTGAGACCGTCTGCATGGCAGGTAACAGTCTGCTCATCATCCGAGTAGTTAAGCAGATAAATGATTTCTTCGCCCTGCATATTGGTGCCGCGCTTTATGACAACGGGATAAGAAGCATCAAATTCATTTTTGCTCGCCGAAGAAAAGCTTTAGGGCTTCTATCAGCGTGTCCTCACCAAAAGTGTGGCAAGATACATGGCGCGTCCTTTGCCATAAGAGTTTTCTGTGATAGCTGCGTGTACTCCCCAGTGCTTGTGCTCATACATAGCAACAGGTGTGGCAGTGGTACAGTCGACCATCTCCATCCAGTCACGCGCTTTTGAGGATTTGCCGCCACAACTTACGGTGACATCGTCAGGCAGGGTGAACTCATCGTACTGTATGCCGAGAGCCTTGTTTATAATATAAGGCTGTACGTCATGGCGTATTTTAAGGTGTTCATCCGAAAAGCAGATTTAAACGTCACCACCATATTGCCGCCGTTTGCAACAAATTCATTTAAGGCATTGAGCACCTCATCTGTTGCGCTATAGAGTGCAGGCACAAGGATATTCTCATATGAAGCAAAAAGTGCCGGGTCGGCAGGAATCACGTCGTACTCAATGTTCATCATATACAGGGCATCGCAAAGCCATCTGAAAACGGTATTGTAATTGAGTCACTTTCGTTGTTCAGCTTAAATTCATTAAGCCCTGTAAGAGAGGCATTGTCAGCAATAACCGCAAACCTGTTTGTCTTTTTCAAATTGACCAGCCTGTGTCCGTATTTTTTAGTTCGTTTCCGATAACACTGCACTCCTTATAAAGCCGGTTCGGTCTAAGGTCGTGGGAGAGCAAGCCCTTCCAGTAGCTTTCTATGGCATTGTGGATAGAATGCCAGTGCCAGTATTCAACCATGCATGCACCGTTTGCAATGTGGCTTATGGCCTGAAGCCTCAGTTGTCCCGGATAAGGAAGCCATGGGTGATTTCCGGCAGCCTCGGTCTCAAGTACCAGATAGTTACCACCTTTTATGCCTCTTGCAATATTGCCACAGGCGGTAATCTCGCGGCCACTCAGACTGCTCTGGGAAGGGTGATATATATCGCAGCCTGCGATATCCATACACTTGGCAGCCTCGTACTGGTTGACCTCCGGTTGCATGCCGTAAGAGTAATCGTGCCATTCAAAGTCGAAATTGTGAGTGATGAACTGGTCATCTCTCTTGTATTTTTGACGATATCGGCCTGCCATGCAAAAAAGTCTGTCACGAGCTTTCTCTGGAATTTTTTGTATTCTGCATCAAGACTCATATTTATTGTGCCGCGGATATCAGGAAAGGCATCCCAGTCATCCACACGGTTGCTCCAGTAATCAAGTCCAAACTCCCTGTTAAACTCGTCAATGTCAGGAAATTCATTTTTCAGATATTCTACGAATTTAGCCTGAGCGTATTTGGAACAGGTGTCATAGGGCTTTGTCTCATTGTCGAGCTGGAAGCCGATCACGCAGTCGTAGTCCTTTACCTGCTCCATGAGCTTTCAATGATAATCTGTGCATGGTGCAGATAGTCAGGGTTTGTGATATCCATGTTCTGGCGGTGACCGTAGAGCTCTTTGCCGTTATGTGTTACAGCGAGAATATCGGGATATTTTTTTGCAAGCCATGTTTTTTTTTTATGGAATAGCATATGTAGGTGTTCCGACAATGACCTTCAGCTCATATTTTGCTGCGCAGTCAAGCATGCGGTGCAGGTGTGTAAAATCAAATACTCCCTCCTCAGGCTCCCATGTGCTCCAGGTGGATTCGGCAATCCTGATAACATTCATGCCGGCATCGCGTATCATCTTAAAATCTGTTTCTATGCGGTCGTAAGGCATATATTCGTCGTAATATGCCACACCATATAATATTTCGTTAAAATTCATTTATATGTACCTCCAATAGTTATACCATAAATATACGTTAGTAAATAAATGGTGTAAACATTAAATTATCAGAAAACAAAATGTTGAGCGAATATGCGTGGAAGAATGAGTCAGTTGCGCAAAAATTGCATGTCTGGGATGACAAGTGTATGAAGATAGGTTATAATGAAAAAAATAGAGTTGCGCAACAAATAAAAGTTGTTCAGTGATTAATCGCATTTAGATGAAAGAGGCGGCAGAATGAGTAACAATATCACGATATCAGATGTAGCAGAGGCACTTGGCGTTTCAAAGACAACAGTAAGCAGGGCTATATCGGGGAAGGGCAGGATAGGCGCTGCAACAAGAAAAAGAGTGCTTGAATATATACAGGAGCATGATTATAAACCTAATGTAATAGCCAGGGGGCTTGCACAGTCAAAGACATTTAATATATGTGTGGTGATGCCGGGGGATTATGCACTTGTCGATCTGCCATTTTTCCAGGAAGCTATAATGGGGATTCAGGAGATAGCAGGTATGATGGAATACGACCTTTTGCTTTGTATAGGCTCAGGCAATGATATGGCGGGGCTTAGGCGTATCATACAGAATCATAAGGTGGATGGAGTGGTGCTGCTTCGCACGATGGTAGATGATCCACAGGTGACATTCTTGCAGGAGCGCAGGATACCGTTTGTCACAGCTGGCTCATGCAAATATAAGGATGTAAAGCAGATTGACCATGACCATAGAAGTGCCTGCAGGGAGCTGACATCAATTATGCTCATGCGTGGCATGAAAAATATGGCGCTTCTCGGTGGAAGCGAGGATATTGTTGTAAATCAGACCAGATACGCAGGCGTAGTGGATGCCCATGAGCAGTTTGGAAAGAAAATAAATGACAATCTTGTATTTTTAAACCTTGAAGGAAAAGCATATGTTGAAAAGGCTGTAGATGATGCAATTGACAGGGGCTGCGACTGTCTGCTGTGTATGGATGATGCAGTCTGTGCGCAGGCCATGAGACGGCTCCGCGAAAGGCATATAAAGGTGCCGCAGCAGGTGAAGGTGGCTTCATTTTACAACAGCTCAGTGCTGGAAAATAATGTGCCGTCCATTACATCACTTTCATTTGATTCAAAGGAGCTTGGAGCAAGAGCCTGCAAGAATCTGCTCAGACAGATAGAGGGTGAAGAGACTGAGAACAGGACACTTCTGCCGTATGAGGTAGTGTTAAAGGAGTCCACACAGTAAATAGTAAAAGCCGGAGCCGACAAATTGTCAGACTCCGGCTTTTGCTTTATATGGTTTAAAACTGTTAAATCATCGCCAGATAAACCGTTGCGAGTGACACAACAATCTGGATAATTGCAAATCTGAAAACGACCTGTGCATTTGACCAGCCGAGCTTCTTTCTGACGTGGTCATGGATAGGAGTTGTGGTATTCTTTAAAATATGTATCTTCAAAAATCTAAGAAGAGAAACCTTTACGAGTCCAAGTCCACCGTCGATGATAAGCACGAGACCTGCCAGTATGTAGATGAATGGGCTTTGTGATTTAAGAGCACAAATAGCTATGAATATACCCATGGCTCTTGAGCCGGCATCACCCATCAAAGCTTGCTGGGTGTGGCATTGTACCACAGATATCCGAGCAGACATACCGCAAATAATAAAATACAATAGTTGAAGCTGTCAGCTATTTTGAGCACTGAATCAAGCACGAAGAAGGTCATTATGGTAATGATGGTAAGTGTTCGGAAAGACCATCAACACCGTCTGAACAGTTTGTGACATTGATTGATACCCACACTAAGATGACTGTGAGTATTCCAAACACAACAGGTGGAATATTTACAGAGCCGCCAAATATGGCAAAGGTGATTGTGCTTGAGTTGAAATGCAGATACACAACTGCCACAACAATTGCAACCGCAAAATCAAGTGCGCCCTTTAAATACTCGCCCCATGGCTTTTCTGCCGCATCGTCAAAGTAGCCTGTGAGCATCTCAATAACTATAAGCACAAGATAAATGGCAATCTCTGCATTGATTTGTGAGAAAAGCACTGCCGATATCACAAATGTGAATATAAAGATAATACCGGCTCCTCTCGGCTTCCCGGCTGAAAGCTTTCCGTCCACAGCAAACTGTCTGCCGAGGTCCTTTGGTAAAAATTTATTTAATTTTGCAATAGCAATACATGTGAGTGCGAATGCAAAAATCACACCGATGAAAGCTATTATCGACATATCTGCCGAAGTCAAATAAGAAATCATATAGTCCTCCTTTGATATTGTATTACAACCTCATTCATTATATTAGTCTGACAAAAAAAAGTAAAGTTTTACTTGCAATTTTAAATAATTGTGTTATTATACTTATATGCTTTAAAGCGTTGAAGCATTAAAACTTTAAATTGTAACATCAAGCTACAGTAATATTTATATTTGTTACAATAATATTTATACTTGGAGGAAACAAAAATGGCTCAGAAAGGTGATTTAATGACAGCACGCCCTGATATCCGCGTGCTTGACGCTACCATTAGGGATGGAGGACTGGTAAACAATTTTATGTTTACAGATGATTTTATCAATGCTCTTTATCGTGCAAACGTAAAGGCAGGCATCGACTATATGGAGTTTGGTTATAAAGCATCTAAGGAGCTTTTTGATGTAAATAAATTCGGCAAATGGAAGTTCTGTGATGAGGCAGCTATCCGTGAGATAGTCGGGGACAACAACTCTGATATGAAGATTTCTGTCATGGCGGATGTCGGCAGATGTGACTACAAGAAGGATATTCTCCCTCGGGAGGACAGTGTGATTGACATGGTGCGTGTGGCTACATATGTACATCAGATGCCAGCAGCAATCGAGATGATTGAGGATGCCAAGTCCAAGGGCTACGAGGTAACCTGTAACATCATGGCCATCTCAAATACACAGGAATCAGACCTTGATCAGGCACTTGACATGGTTGCCAAGAGCTCTGCAGACGGCATATACATCGTAGACAGCTACGGAGCTCTACCCGAGCAGATTCGCCGCACTGCCGATAAATACACAGAAATTGCTGAGGCAAACGGAAAGTTCGTAGGAATGCATGCGCACAATAATCAGCAGCTTGCATTTGCAAACACCATAGAGGCAGCAGCCCAGGAGTCAGCCTGTTGGATGCAACAATGATGGGCATGGGACGAGGCGCAGGAAACTGTGCGATGGAGCTTTTCTCAGCTTCCTCAAAAATCCAAAATACAACGTATTCCCTGTACTCAAATTCATTGAAGAGCATATGCTTCCGCTCAAGGAGAGCGGTGCTGTATGGGGCTACGATATTCCATACCTGCTCACAGGACGATTAAATCAGCATCCATCAGCAGCCATTGACTACATCAAGTCAGGCGAGACACATTACGCTGATTTCTACACAGATTTGCTTGATAAATAAAAATAGATAGATGTATATAAATAAATCCGCTATGCCAGATTTTGGTGTAGCGGATTGTTGTTTATATGTTATAGCAATTTTGTTGGTGATAAATCATAAAGATGAGAGATAATTCCTCTGCTTTTAGCTGTAAAAGATAAATAGATAACAAAAAAATGATATTTATAACATCACAAAAATGTGATATAATTTTCAAGTAGATTATGATTTGCAATGTAGGGAGAAAACATGGGTATCAAATTATTTCTGAATGATTATTATGATCTTTTAAAGTTTATGCATGATAATGAAGTAGTGATTTTGGATGAAAAAGTGATTCCATTAACACAGCAGGAGATAGCGACAACTTTAAAATGTAGTAAAATGAAGATTAACAGTATGTTTAGTATTTTGCAAAAGCAAGATTATATAGAGCAAAAAACAAGAGGCAAATATGTTTTGACGGATAAAGCAGAGAACATAATTGAAACAATAGAAACATTACAGTAGTTACAGATAAGGAGCAATATATGCCTACATTAGACTGGATAGGAAAAGACAAAGTAATTAATCATCATAAAGATGTTCCGTATAAAGTACTTGAAAGAAAGTATAGTTTTGATGAAAGTGGTATGCACAAAGAGGATATTCACAGTAATAACATGATAATTCATGGTGACAATCTTGAAGCCTTGAAGTCGCTTCTTCCACAGTATGAAGGAAAAATCAAATGTATATACATAGATCCACCTTACAATACCGGAAACGAAGGATGGATATATAACGATAACGTAAATGATCCCAAGATAAGGAAGTGGCTCGGGGAAGTCGTTGGTAAAGAAGGAGAGGATTTATCAAGGCATGATAAATGGCTATGTATGATGTATCCAAGACTTGTGCTGCTACAAAAATTATTGGCAGATGATGGGGCTATTTTCATCAGTATTGATGATAATGAAGTATACAATTTGAAATTAATTTGTGATGAAATTTTTTCACAGAGCAATTTCTTGGGCGATGTTATATGGCAACATAGCGTTCAATCAAATGGATATGGTGGCAAATTTGTTTCTCAATTCAATCATACAATTGTATATTCAAAAACAAACGAATTTGTTCTAAAAAACTTACCGCGTACTGAAAAAGATAATAAGTTATACAAGAATCCTGATAATGATCCTAGAGGTAAATGGAGAGCAGGATATTGTGTGAATGGATTATATCGTCCCAATTTGAAATATGACATTATTACACCTAATGGAAACATTATAGAATCGCCAGAAAAGGGGTGGAGATGGAGTAAGGAAACATTGGAAAAAAAGATACAAGAAGGTGAAATAATATACAACGCTGATGAAACAGCAATAATTCATAAACTTTATTTAAATGACTTAGATGGCAAGGTGCCGGAGAATATATGGACTAAAGGCGATGCTGGAACAACTCGGCAGGCAACAACGGAGTTGAAAATATTATTTGGCGGTAAGGCACCATTTGATACGCCTAAACCAACACAATTGCTTGAGAGAATTATTCAGATAGCAAGTGATGATAAATCAATTATTTTAGATTCTTTTGCTGGTTCTGGTACAACAGCTCATGCTGTTTTGAATATGAACAAGTCAGACGGAGGCAATAGAAAATTTATTCTTGTAGAAATGGGAGATTATGCAGATACAATTACTGCAGAGCGTGTGAAACGAGTAATAAATGGTTATGGAGAAGAAAAGAAGGCCGTAGAAGGAACAGGTGGAAACTTTTCATACTATGAGTTAGGAAATCCATTATTTATGCAAGATGGAACGATAAATAATGAGGTAGATATAACTGAAGTCAGAAAGTATGTCTGGTATACAGAAACAAATGGCATTGAGTATAAAGAAGATATACAGGAAAAGTATTTTCTTGGTTCATATAATGATATAGCCTATTATTTTTATTATGAAAAAGATAGGGTAACAATACTTGATTATGGATTTTGACAAGTGTACATAAGAAAGAACAGGCATATGTTATATATGCGGATTCTTGTGCATTGTCAGATAGTGACTTACAAAAATGGAATATCACATTTAAGAAAATACCAAGAGATATTGAACATATCTAGAAAGGAATGAGATATGGAATTAAAAAATATCAGTTACAGGTAATAAATGATTTAGACAGATTTTTAGAATTGCTGATAGAAAAGCAGAATATAAGTAAAGCCTATAATGCTTTGTGGAATGAAAAAGGAATTAATGTTGGAATAGACGGTATGCCACCATATAATCTGAACTAGCAGGTGTTCCTCAGGTTTGCTTTAAAGTTCCAACGGGAGGAGGAAAGACTTTTCTGGCAGCAAATTCACTTAAACCGATATTTGCTTCTATGCCACATATACATCCTAAGGCAGTAGTATGGCTTGTACCTTCAGATGCTATCTTGTCACAGACATATAAGACATTAACAGATAAGAATCATGCATATAGAAAGAAGATAGATGTTGATTTTGGAAATAAAGTAGAAGTTTACTCAAAGCAACAGCTCTGAATGGACAGAATTTTAATCCAACATCAGTAAGTGACAATTTGTCTATTTTTGTATTAAGTTACGATTCATTTAGGACAAGTAAAAAAGATGGAAGAAAAGCATATCAGGAAAATGGTAGTTTATTACCATTTGTAAGATTTAAACAGGATAGCAGTAATTTATTAGAAGATACAGATGAAACTGCTTTAATTCAGGTTATTCGCAAACTGAATCCTGTTGTTATTGTTGACGAGAGCCACCATGCAACGAGCAAACTTAGTAAGGAAATGTTACAGAATTTTAATCCGTCATTTGTACTTGATCTAACGGCAACACCGAAGAGGGAAAGTAATATAATTTCATTTGTAGATGCTAGACAGTTAAAAGCGGAAAACATGGTAAAGTTACCTGTAATTGTATACAACAGAAAATCACAGGAAGATGTTTTTATATCTGCTGTATCATTAAGAAGAAAGCTGGAATTGGAGGCGGTTCAGGGACAAAAACGGCGGTAAATATATTCGTCCTATTGTATTGTTTCAGGCACAGCCTAAAACAATGCTGACAGTACAACATATGAGAAGATTAAGCATACTTTAATGGAGATGGGAATACCAGAGTCTGAAATTGCAATAAAAACAGCGAATAAGGATGAACTAAAGAATATAGATTTGAGTAGTTTGGATTGCAATATTAGATATATTATAACAATTAATGCATTGAAAGAAGGGTGGGATTGTCCTTTTGCATATATACTAGCTACAGTTGCAAATAGAACATCGAGTATAGATGTGGAGCAGATATTAGGTAGAATTTTAAGATTACCTAATACAAAAAAGAATGAAAGCGAAGTCTTAAATCTTTCATATGTAATTACATCATCAAATGCATTTTATGCAACTCTTGATAAGGTAGTAGTTGGACTTAATGCAGCAGGATTTACCAGTAAAGATTATAGAGTAGATGACTGTGAAGATGTAGTTGATGAACGGCAGACAACACAAGAAGCTAATAGTCAAACAGAACTGCTACTTGACAATATTCAAGTTGGTAATAATGATAAGGATATAGACGAACTTGATGGATTAAATGTAGAATTAATGAAGATGCAGTTGGAAAAATTGGAGAATGAATCTGCTGAAACAGGAAAAGAAGATAGTTCAGTATCATCTAATGCGATTAACGATATGCTTGAACATGCAAAATCACAGAATGAATTGTATTGGCAAGAATTTCGGAGACAGAAGAAAATTATGTACCTGTACCACGGAAGTAGGGGATAAAATGAAACATTATAAATTGAATCAATTATTTGCAGATGAAGCTAGCAGTATGGAAATACCACAATTTATGATTGAGACATTCGGGGAACATATGCAAATTTCTTTATTGGATAAAGATACAGTTATAGATTTTGATAGTGTGGATTCTGAAATAGCCCGTATAGATATTGATGATTCTGATGCAATGCCTAAAGCATGGAAATTGCAGGGTTCGACAATCAAAATGTGAAAAAGTGGTTTGATGAACAGCCATCAGATAGAAAAATACGTTTGTGCAAGGATATGATAATAAAGAAATTATCAAAGAATAATGCGGTAAATGATAGAGATTTGGATATATATGTAGACAGAATTATTCAGAACCTGACTGAGGATCAATTAACAGATATGGAACAGACCCCGGGCATCTATGCTTTGAAAATTAATAAAAAAGTTAATTCTCTTTTGAATGAATATGCAAAGAAAATGTTTTATGAGTGGGTTGAACAAGACAAAATTTCTTGTATGCCATCATATAAATTACCTAGAGAGATATCACCGACAAATACTATTGCATCGATTCCAAAATCTTTGTATAGCGAAGAAGAAAACTTTGATACAGAATATGAACGAAAAGTTGTTATGGAATTATCTTCTTTGAACAATGTAAGATGGTGGCATAGAAATATAGCAAGAAAAGGATTTTCAATCAATGGTGCAATAAACGCATATCCAGATTTAATGGTAAAAACAGAAAGTGGCAAACTGCTTCTGATAGAAACAAAAGGAGACCAACTTGAAAATTTAGAGTCCAAAGAAAAAGCAGAAACTGGGGCAAAATGGGCTGAAATGGCTGGAAGAATGTACAAGTATTATATGGTGTTTGAAACAAAGAATCCTGGATATAATGGTGCTTATTCATATGAAGAGTTTATGAGGATTGTTAAGGAGTTATAGCAAAATAGGTAAAAAGTATGAATGTTATAAAAGCAAAGTTGAGTCATAACGCATTTATTATACAATCTATACAACCATTTTCTTTTGAATACAATAACACGACTATAAGAGTATATAAAAAAGAAGAATGTTTGATGATTGAGTTGATAGGGAGAAAAAAGGAAAATGGATTGTTGAAAGTGTTTTTAAAATTGTATGATTTACTTTTTTTGATGCTAGGAGCATATCCAATTAGACTCAGTTTAAGTTATAATGAAAAAGAGATAGATACTAGTAAGTGGGTAATACGATATACAACAGCAAATCACTTTATTGAACAGGAAGCAGCTTTTTTGACATTACAGCGGAAAATATCAATTCTAAAAGTTTGATGAATATTGACAATATACATAAACAATCAATTGCCTCAATTTCATATATTGTATCAGAATATTATGAACATGTTGTTACCAATCATAGAATTGAATTGATTACACACACGATAGACGGTATATTTATGCATTCTATTTATTATAAAGAGTTACTTGATATGAAAAGACTACAAAATTCTAAAAGTAGTGATACGACATATTATGAAAATGTTGAACGTGTGTTTAGATTATTTTTTTATTATCATCGAAAATATAACTGTCAGATACTTGAAGAATTAGGAACTACTAAAAAGGAATTTTATAAAACTATTTCAGATACTAGAAATGATTTTTCTCATTTACTTGGTAAAAAGAAAAATAGATTGATATCAGGAAAAGATATGGTATATTATATTGATTTAATTTTTTTTGCGGAAAGATTGTTTGTTTTGGAAGAGATGCTGAATTTAGAACTAAATGAGGGTATGATACAGGAATATATGTATATTATGCACGATTGGATAGATGAACTTGTCAATAAACGTACAGATAGAATTAAATCTAAGAGATATACTAATATTCAAAAAGTGAATCTAATAGAGAAAAAACTGGGGTTAACAGAGTAGCTTGATTAAAGGAGAACATATGGATGATATAGAAGACACTAATTATAAGTTTAATTCTCAAGATATTGAAAATATATGGTATATATTCTTTTGTTTAGCAGATTCAACATTTTCGTCTGTAGATGTATCTTATGGAAAAAAAGGACCATATATGTTATCAGGAGAGACAATGATGTCAATATGTAAAACCCTAGAGACTATTGATTTTGTTGTTATAGAGATGCCTACTCGGATGCGTATACTTTATTACGGAAGTGTAGGGATGATTTAATGCAGTATTTATTTGTATTGAATGTTATACAGAACAAACATGGTTTAACGGATGAAGAAGCAGAAAAATTCACCATAAACTCGGAATCTATGATGAAAATGATAGAGTTAGATGTGTCTATATTGGTTTCGTGAAAGAAAAACAGACGCAGAACTAGCTATGGAAAAATGGATTTATAATGTATTGGAAAGCTCAGAAAACAAAGAAGATATAAAAAAATTTTTTGATACATCAAAATACAAATCATATTTGGTAAGTAATAATGAAAAAGTCAAATATATTTTTGAAAATTTTCTTGTAGATAAGTGGTTGAGAGAGGACAGAAAGTTAAATAATTATGTCCATGCGAATGGCATTAGATTTGTAATGGATAATTATGTATATCAGAACAAAAGGAAGATAAACATAAAGAACTTATAGAGACACTTCAAAATATTACGGATATATTTTTGAGTTTGTTGTCAGTTATAGATAGTATTAAATTTCATTCATCAGATTATCTTGATGCTTTAGAAATGGAAATGAAGCCCCAGGAGGGAAGTCAATATTGGGTATGTCCAATAATTGTTGAATATATGAATGACAGGTTTGATAAGAAACTATTACAGTATATTCAGAATAATGAAGGAAATGGGATGCAATTTATGGCAGAATATTATAATCAAAATAAAGGGTAGGAGGATGAAATATGGATTGGACAAAATTTAATAATCATGGAGAATCCCCTAATCATGCATTTGAAGTAATGTGCAATATTCTGTTTAAATGTTGGTTGAAAAAGGAATATAAAGATAATATTTCTCACTTTGCGTTTGTAAATGGAAGTGGTGGAGATGGTGGTGTAGAAGCATATGGACTTTTAAAATCAGGTGATATTATTGGTGTTCAATCAAAGTGGTTTCCGCAGAAAATGGAAGCATCCCAATTTAAACAAATTGAAAATTCATTTTATACGGCAATTAAAGTTCGTCCTGAATTAAAAGATATATTGTTTGTATCCCTAGAGATTTTACATCAAAGAAAATGGTGAAAAATAATCAAGTCGCTAGGGATACAGAAGAATCAAAGTGGATAAATCTATGTGAGAACATTAATAAAGAATATCCGGATGTCGTAATTGAATTGTGGGATGAGACAAGTATACAAGAAAAATTATGTCTGCCAGAAACACAGGGATGTTATAGGTATTGGTTTGAATACTCAGATGTGTTTGAAACAGAGATTTTGACATCATATCAAAGGGCAATAAATAGTTGGGCAAAAACAAAGTACATACCTGATTTGTATTCGACAGGTTATATTCATGACAAACTTTCATCTTTTACCGGTAGTTTTGAAGCTACAAAGAAAAAATATGATATGACTCAAAATATATATGCTATAGTTCAGAAGCTGAAAAGAGCATATGAAGATATATTGAGATTGCAATTTCCAGAAAACGAAAAGGCACTTTTTGAAAAGGTAAAATCAGATATTTCCGTTCTCGGAGAGTGGTTATGTATTATTAGAGAAATAGGTTCATTAGTTGCTAGTGGTTCTGACATAGAAAGGGACAATTTTGAAAAAAAATTTGAACTTAATTGTGATTCTTCGGAGTTAAAAGATAGTTCGTTGCATTTTAGCTATTATAATCATTTTCATGAAGTAGAAAGTATTTTGGATAATATTGAAGATGATTTTGAGCAGTTTAAGCGTTGTATGATTTCTGATAGTCATAATAAGATTATTTTTCTCGGTAATCAGGGAACTGGAAAGACGGCAGGAATTGTTAGTGAAATTGATCTGATGCTCCAGGATAAATCATTTCTTCCAGTATTAGTGCAAGCAAAGGATTATAGGAAAGGTGATAGTTGGTTATCCATTTTGACAAGAACTATAGGTCTATCAACGACATGGAGTGAATTAGAGTTGTTTCAAGCTTTAGAGAATGCAGCCTTGTTGAGAAATAGATATTTGAATGAAAGTTGTGATATTGTAGTTCAACCTAAATGCTTAATATGTGTAGACGGAATAGATGAAGCTTCTTTATGGAGCTTTTGGAAGGAACGAATAGAGGAAACGCAAGTCTATGAAGGTATTTTTCCAAATGTAAAATTTGTTTTTTTATCAAGACCATATGTATTTCCTAGATATTATGATTTGGATTACCGAGAATGTTTTATACATTACCAAGTAGTGGAGATGTGTCTGTAAATGAATTATTTGATGATTATATAGCATTTTATAAGATTGATTTATGTGGTAATTATTGGATAAAAGAAATATTGAGTACACCTATGGCACTCAAATTATTTTGTGATTTATATGGCAATAGTAGTGTAGGAAATTTAGATAAAAATTCGCTTGTAATTACTAAGTTGTTTCAGAAGAAAATTAATTCTGTTGAAGAGTAATACAGAAAACAAGAAAAAGAAACAAACCAACAAAGTATGATAAAAACAATATTGGTTAATATAGCTACATTGTTAACTAATAAGAATGAATTGACATTTGAGGATATCTTTAATGAGAGTAAGGAACCAATAAAAAGTCATTTGGAGGATTTATTATTTTTTATTGAAAAAGAGGGGTTCATATATTCGCATCAGATTTGTGAAGATGAGTTTAGCGAGCCAGTGATTGTATATTCATGGGGAATGCAGCCCGCATTCGATTACCTGATAGGAAGAAAATTATATGATGCCATTAGGAACGGAAAAAATATTCAAATTGAGTATACTAATGGTATTTATCAGATGCTTTCACTTATAGTTATAGAGGAAGATGGAAAACTAATTTCAGAATATTCAAATATTAAATTAGAAGAATCTGTTTTATTTGATTTGATATGCTATACATTAGCGAATACATCTGTTGAAATTGCGTCTAAATATCGTGATTATGTAAAAAAATTAATGCATTATTCAGAGGCTGAGTTTAGAGAAATAGTTAATAGAGTTATTATTCCTGTAAGTGAAATTAATAACCATCCTTTGGGAGGAAAGCTGCTTGATGAATTTTTAAGAGGCTTTGATAAACCAGCTCAAAGAGATATATGGTGGTCAATTCCAACATACTTACGAAATAATTATAATGCTAGTTGGCGAACATTTTCAGAGCTGGATTTGTCGATGATTGCACTATCAGATAAAGACAATTATATGGGCAAGCCATTAATTTTGGTATGGAGGTTGTCGTCGGTAGATAATGATGTTAGGCGTGATTGCAGACTTAAGTTAACAGAGTGGGGAATCAACAATCCATATGAGTATTTGGACTTATTGTTATATTGTGCAGATATCAATGATGAACAGATTGTAGAAGATATATTTGCAATAGCATATGGAATTGCGCTTGGGAAGTTTGTTCAGAAAGAATATCTTGAAAAATTATCATCTTGGATAGTTGAGAATGTTTATTCAGAAGAAGGTCTTTTTAAGTATGAAAATTCTGCAATTAGGTATTATTGCAAAGGCATTGTTAAGATTGCAATATCAAAAGGACTATGTGACGCAGAATGTGAAAAGAGAATATCAGAGAAATATATCAGAAAAAGTTCATTTATGCCTGCTTATAAAGACTCTTTTGATTCAAAAGACTTTCTGGATATGGTCCAATATATTATGATTTAGCTCGATATGTATTATGTGATCATTTGGATAGATTCTTTTGTATTAACTATAAAACTAGAGAGTATCTAAGAGAAGCAGAAGAATTTATTGAAAAATATAAGAAGAAATACGATGTAGATATGCTTGAACCGGAAGGATTGATTATCTCTATTGCATTTCAATATTTACTAAACCAAGGTTGGGATGAAAAGATATTTTGGGAATGTGAAGATAAAAATAATTTAGGTATTGATATATGTATACGGAATACTTATATGCGATCTACTCATGGTGCAAAGTCTAAAGTAATGACTGTAGCCGAAAAATATGTTTGGTGTGTGAAGCATCGTATGGAAGCTGTATTTGCAAGTCAACTGCAGTATAACTATTATGGACAAGGTGTCAGGTATATAAGTGATTATTATGAAATTGATGACTTTACCAACACATATCAAGATTATGTTAATAGTAGATATACTAAGATAGAGGATAAATGGATTCATACAGATCAAATGGTTAAAACTCCGTATAAAGAGTTTTCTGCTGAGAATATTGAAAAATGGATGAAAAAGAAAGATACTCCTGATTTTACAGTATGGTTGGGTGAAAAAACAGATGCCAGAATATTGTATGCATATACGAATATTGTTAATGAGGTATTGGGCATAGAAGAGGCTATATGGATTTCTTCAGGGATTGTAAAAAATAATGATTTTGAAAAATTGATTGCAGAAGTGAATGTATATTCAGAAGAACGTTCAGAGTTATTGAATGTGGCAGAATTTCATTCATATGTTGAAACTTGTGGCTTTTATACACCGCAGGAAGTTTGTGCAGTTCAATCTGTTAAAGAAGCAAATGAGAGTATCAATATAGGGAATGAAAAAAATGTAATACAAGTTTATAAGTTGGTTGCTACATGTTTATCTGAACATATTGAAAATATAGAAAAAACATTTTATTTACCAAGCAGAATTGCCAGAATATTAACGGGTATAACATATGGTGATGGATATGAGTATATAAATGATAATAATGAAGTGGTATGCAAATATTCAGATGTTAGTAAAGGAGAGAATAATCAACAGGAATGTCTGCAAATCAATTCGCATATACTGGAATCTTCTTTAAAAGAAAATGATTACAGGATGTTTTGGGTGTTTAGGGTATATCGTAGTCCATCTAGTAAGGCTTATGAGCTTTATGGAAATGATATTACTCATGATACAGATAGAAGCTATATAGTCTGGTTTGATGAAGAGAAAAGTAGATATATTGAATTAAAAGAAATTGAGCCCGTAATAGCAGAAAATAATAATGATTATGTGTTAAAAGTTAAATCTTTATATGACGGATTGGATGATTAAATTAAAACTTAGGGTTAAAATAGGAGGTATGGGTATTGATATATACAGAAAGTGAATTGAAAAAGAAAATATATAAAATGATTGAAGAGTTTGAAAGTGAAGTTGTAGAGTTTAAGGAGGCAACGAGCAATTATTCATTTAATGATATTGGAAGATATTTTTCTGCTTTGGGGAATGAGGCAAATATAAGGGGTCTTAACGAAGCTTGGTTGATTTTTGGAATAACAAATGATAAACAGATTAAGGGGACTAATTATAGAAAAGATGGAAATCTTCAATCCCTGAAAAAAGAAATAACCAACGGAACGAATGAAAAACTCACTTTTTATGATATATATTGCATTGAAATGGAAGGGAAGAGAGTTATTGCATTTCAGATTCCACCGGCAATTCCAGGTATAGTTACTACATGGCATGGAGCATCTTATGCAAGAGAAGATGAGTCTTTAGTTCCACTACCTATGAATAAGATTGATTTGAAGGGTTGGAAGGACTGGTCTTTGGGAACTATTGATTTTAGAGGCAATTGCATATGCTAGGAAGATGTTCATAAGACGAGAAGAAAACAGAACAGGCGCATCAGATATAATTGAGAGGTTATCTGATATAGAAGTACTCAATAAAGCTGGACTTACATTTAAAGGACAGATTACAAGAACAGCGTTAATGTTACTTGGTAAAAAAGAATCAAGCTTTTACTTTGATGGTTTTGTTCCGAGAATTACATGGACATTATATAATGCTGATAAATCAGTAAAAGCATATGAACATTTTGATATGCCTTTACTGCTGGCGGTTGATAAAGTATATGGCAAGATCAGAAATGAAAAATATAGATATATTGCAGACCAGACAACATTGTTTCCAGAAGAAGTGGATCAATATAATCCTAATTTAGTAAAGGAAATTATCAACAATTGTATAGCTCATTCTGATTACAGATTGCGTGGGAAAATAAATCTTGAAGAGTATGAGGATCATCTTGTTTTCATTAATGAAGGGGCATTTATTCCTGAGACAGTAGAACAGGCATTGGAGCCGGGATATAAACCTCCATATTATAGAAATGCATTTTTGTGTAATGCTATGGTGAATATGTATATGATAGACACAAATTCAATGGGAATTCCGATGATATATGAGATACAGAAAGGTAAATGCTTTCCATTGCCAACATTTGATTTAGATACTCCTAACAGAGTTGTTGTAACGGTGTATGGAAAAGTATTAGATCCTAATTATACAAGATTGTTGCATGCAAACGACGATTTGGATTTGAGAACTGTATTTCTTTTAGATCGGTACAGAAAAAGAAGACTATTTCTAAAGAAGATTTTAGTCAACTTAAGTCAAGGAATTTAGTCGAGGGAAGGTATCCAAATATTTTGTTTCATATAAAGTAGCAAAGGTTGTTGGAGACAAGGCAAATTATGTCAGACAAAAAGGATTAGATGAGGAAGTGTGTATGCATTTTATATTGTCTACACTAAAACTCGGACCAGCCAAGAAATCAGACCTATTGGCGGTACTTAAAGATGTTTTACCGGATGTATTGACTGATCAGCAAAAATCAAGAAAATTATCAAATCTTCTGCAAAAAATGAAGAAAAATGGAATTATTGATGTGCGTGGTATTGCAATAAATTCAGAATGGTATCTCTTGACTAAGGACTAAAACAATATATTTTTAGTCGAGGATAGTCAAGAGTTTAGTCGAGGATTTAGTCAAGGATAATGCAACAAACAGGAGACTCGCAGGAGCGCATGCTGCAAAATCCGCTGTACGAAGCGGCCTAGAGTCTGTTAGAATTATGTCAAAACACAGCAATGCTCCGACACGACGTCGGGGCAAGGCGTTACCGCGCCATGGACGGCGCGTAAAGCCGGTTGCGTCAAGCATAGAAAACCTTTAAGCATAATTCTTACAGCCTCTTGGCCGCGTAGTATGAGCGTATTTTGCAGCATGCGCTCCTGCGAGTCTCCGTCATTTTAACTATCGGGCTTGACCTTTTATATTGCAAAAATATGATTTGTTTATGCGCGTGAAAACCAAAGAGTAATGCGAAACTCGGTATTATTATGTGAAACAATAGCCCGCCCATTCATCTGCTTCATCATAAGGGTAATATTTCTGATACCCATGCCGGTGGTATTAAACAGAGAGCTTTTATCTGAGATATGGTTTGTTATCTCGATACCTGCATCTTTATTCCGGTAGATACAGCTTATGCAGACAGGAGCTTTCTTATCTGCATATTTGCATATATTGTTTGTAATATTGTTAAAAATCCGTCCGAGAAAGTTTGAGTTCACAGTGATTTTAAAATCCTTCCATATGAGCTTTTCTATATCAAGTGAAAAGCTGTTTTCACGGAGGATAAAAGCCATCTCAGAAAGATAGTCACCTATTGCACTTTCCATATTGCATGGAGCGTCAAGCTCAAGAGCTTCTTCATTGCAGGCAAGTGAATAGTCAAAAAGCTGGTCGGTAAGGCCTTTTATTTCGCATATTTTATTGAAAATCACATCTATGTGTTCAGTGGGAATCGCACCCTTTTCATTTTCCATTCTGATAATTTCAGCGTAAGATTGCAGCCCTGCGAGAGGAGTGCGGATATCGTGTGCCATGCTTCTTATCAGCATATTTTTTTCGTTGATCAATTCGGTTTCAGACTGCTCGACAACGTCTAAAGTGCCATGTATTTGCGTGAGAATATGTCTGGAAATGAAAAACAAAATCATTATTGCTGTAATTAAAGTGAAGAGAGCATCACAAATAAGCAAAGCTTTGAGATATTTTTCCTGATAGTTATTATATACAAAAATTTTAGCTGTTCTGTCACTAAAGTTTAACGCTTTAAGATAAACAGATATTTTCTGATTATATAATAATATATTTTGGGGCTTTTTGAGACTTAAATATTCTGTTGAAACGTAATGTGTTTCATTGTCAATGGATATGAGAAAAAATTCGGGCTTTTCTCTTTGAATCCATGTTTCAATGCTTTTAAAATCGTTTGACGAAACCTTATTGTCAGACACATATTTTTGAAAGCTGGTAATATACGCAGCTTGTGTATTGTAAATATAGCTGTCGGAGCTTACATATTCATTTATTATTTTTTCCACGCAAAGGTATATAGCTGTAAATACAGCAATTGAAATCAACAAAGCTATTAAAAATGAAATCAATAAGCTGCTTATGTATTCCTTATATCCGTTAAATTTATTCTTCAAATTTATATCCCTTTCCCCACACTGTTTTAATCAGGTGGGCACAGCCACAGCCGGCTTCAAGCTTATTGCGCAGATTTTTAATATGAACCATAATGGTGTTATTGGAAAACTGTGTATACGGTTCATTCCAGACGCTTTCAAATATATTCTGTGTTGAAAATGTCTTTGTCGGATGAGAAATTAACAGCAGAAGAATCTGATATTCTTTATCCGTGAGAGCAAGCTGTCTGCCATCGTAACTGACATTGTTGCATTTTGTGTATAAGGTTAAGCCACATCGTTCAATAGTGGATGAAGCGGTGGTGTCTGATGCATCTGCATTGTCGTAGACGCGACATCTTCTGATAAGAGGAATACGCGCTATCAGCTCCACGTAGGAGAATGGTTTTACAAGATAATCGTCCCCTCCGGCGGAAAGGGCTTCCATTTTATCGGTTTCAAGAGATTTGGCTGTCAAAAAGAGAATCGGAACATATGATTTTTCCCTGATTTTACGGCATACATCGATGCCGGAAATATTTGGCATCATTATGTCAATAATCAGCAGATCAAAGGTTGAGTCAAATTTTTGGAGCCCTTCTTCACCGTCATGCGCTTCTTCGATGAAGTAACCTTGATTTTCAAGCAAAATTCTAAGTGCATTTCTGATTGTTTCGTCATCCTCGATAATGAGTAGTTTATCCATACAAGCTGCTCCTTATATAAATGAATAAGATTTATTGTAAAAACAAAAGTGATATAAATATAATAGCACATAAAAACACAATATGCGCTTAATAAAATCTGAAAAATTCTGAAGAAATCTGAAGCTTGGATGTACATGACAATGAAAAATTCAGAAATTTTCATAATAAATTAAGTCGAATTTTCAGAAATATGAGATACTATATAAGCATAGACGTCTATGGTAACAATGCGGTAGTAAAAAACACAAGGAAAGGAAAAAATGAGACAGCAATTAAACAGAATTATAAGTGATAAAAAAAGTATAGGAATGATAATTTTTATGCTCGTAATTCCAATTTTGGATATTGTACAGATTTATTATCAGGATATTATTAAAATTAATGGAGAAATGGGGAAACCCTATCCGTTATATGTCACATTTTTATCATGCTATTCACAAGGACACATATTTCAAATGATTTATCTGTGGTTTTTACCATTATATTTGCTTGTAATAGTGGGAGAAGAGAGTATTGTTGATTATATTACAGGATATAAGAATATATTGATATGTAAAATGGGAAAAAATAAATATATTTTACAAAAAATGAAATCAGCCTTTATTGTCTCATTTACAATTGTATTTGTAGGACTGGGATTAAATCTTATACTTTCACAAATAGTATTTAATGGGGGAACAAATACACCGTTTGATGCAGAACCATTGAAATATAACAGTTTTGCCATGGCAGAAACATTTCTTTTTGAAATAAGCTATACACATCCATTGACAACGAATATAGTCTACATTCTTATAACGGCAATATTTGCCGGTGTTTTGGGAATGATGGGAGCTGCGTTGGCAATATCTATACACGAAAGAAAGATGGTATATGCGTTGACCTTTGCAATCTGGTTCATACCTATTTTGTTTAAAAATTCATCAATGCATATTTTTCAACCGTTTATGGAATATGGTTTTAATGTTGTTGTTCCAGTGGCGATATGGTGTATAGTGCTTTACATTTTAGTGATTATAACAGCTATTATATGGGAGAAAAAAATTGTTGAAGTATAAATATTTAGTATGTGCTTTAATATATGTGGGATTGTGTAGTATAGATTGTTATTTTTCAAATGTACCTATGCTTAATTCAATAGGGCAGATGGGGATAACGGAGGATGTAATTTTCCTGAATATCCACAATTCAGGCAGTAATTTCTGTGGAATTAAAGAAATATTGGTTGCAGATACAATTCCTGTCTTATTGGGAATATACTATGCATTGGACAAAGAAAAAACATATATATTACTTAGATATAAAACGCGGGAAAAATATAATAATAGCCAGATCAGGATAATTATTGTAATGGCGGCAATATTTTCGGCAGTTCGTCAGATAGTTGATTATATTTTTACGGTGTATAGTTTTAATGGTGCAACAATTAAGAAATATCCATTTGTGCTGTATTCTCTTTTGGAATTTGTTGTTATTTGGATTTTCTTTGTCGCGACAGGTCTTTTACAAAATACTTAGAGATTGTTTACAAAATGAACTTATTGCTCTTATAGGAGCTTTTGGAGTTAATTTTGTACAATTCTTTTTGATAAAATTTTGGCTCGTTAAGTTTTGGATACCTGGGTTAGATGTTGCTGCAGCATATGATTTTTTGGAAGGAAATAAATCGCCGGTAAGCTGTTTGGGTATTCTTGCAAAAAATATAGTAATGGCAATAGTTCTGTACATAGCAGGAATAGTAACGTTTGCAAAAGGGATATTTTAAGAAATGAAAAATAAGTGGTTAAACATAATATTGATCATATGCATGATTATTATGCAAAGAGTTGTAATACAAATGAGTGACTATGAGGTATATCAATTACCGTTTGCCAGTACACTTTTTATTTTTGACAACCAAACAAGTAATTTAGTGCAAATTTTATATGCATATATACCATTGCCATTTGTACTTTTTTACTTTTCGGGTAATGCAAGAAAAATTACAACCGGATATGGTAAGCTTTGGCTGATCAGATCTCATAGCAGAGAGAGGTTATACTTAAAAATGCTATATTATCAGCAGCGAAATTAGCCTGTATAGTAATAGGTCAGACGATTATTTTTTTAATATGTGATGGGACATGGAATAATTTATCAAGTATAAAATTAATACAGGTAATAGTTACATATTTTGTTGGAGTATGGGCATTGGTACAATTACAATTTTTACTTGAATTATTTATGGATGCCAGTATTTCAAATATATTTGTAAATATTTTTTTGGTGGTATCACTGATAATTGGAAATAACGTACTGATAAATCGTGATTTAAGCCGGATTGAGTTATGCTTTTCCCCAATATGCTATTTGGAACGCGTAGTGGGATAATTTATCAAAAAAACATATATGTGAGATACGAAACTTCAATTATATATGTGATTATATTATTAGTAGTTTTAAATATTATTTCAATAATAAAATATAAGAAAACAGACATTTACTGAGGAGATGATATAGTATGATACAATTACAAAATGTAACAAAGAGGATAAAGGAAAATACGGTATTGGATAATGTATCGTATACGTTTAAAAGTGGTTTTGTTTATGGTTTATATGGGCAAAATGGTTCAGGAAAGACTATGCTGCTAAGAGCTATAAGTGGTTTGATAAATCTGGATAGTGGAAGTATTTTCATTGATGGGGAAAAACTGCATGATAAAATTGAGTTTCCACCGAGACCGGTATTGTTATAGAAAATATGGAATTGCTGCCGGAATGTTCCGCAAAGAGAAATCTTCAGATGCTTGCAAAGATAAAAAATATAGCTGATGAAAAGATATAAGCTTTTCTCTGGAAAGGGTGGGTCTGGACCCCGACTCTGATAAAAAAGTGAAAAAATTTTCATTGGGAATGAAACAACGATTAAATATTGCACAGGCAATTTTTGAAAATCAGAAAATTATATTGCTTGATGAACCGACAAATGCATTGGATGAAGAGGCTGTGCAGCTTATATATAAAATAATAAGAGAGGAGAAGTCAAGAGGAGCAACGATTATTGTAGCCACTCATCATAAAGAAGATTTAAAGGAAGTGTGCGATGTGATATTAAAAATTGCGGAGGGAAAAATTGTTGAGGAAAATGAAAATAAATAAGTATTTTCTTGGAATTGTTCTTATAATCATAATAATTATGTACTTTATGGCTGGAGTTCTTTTCCTGGGAAATACAAGAGAAGATAATAATATGAAAGTTAGTACTGAACAACAGGAAATAGCATATCAGACTTTTAAGTCCGGAACAGAAGGCTATAGTCTTGCATCAAAATACGCAGAAAATCTGCAGAATAATTCTTTGGACAAAGAAGCTATTAATTTACAATTGCAGGAGGCAAAGAAATTTTTACAGGATAATATTAAAGGAATAAGCAGGGAAAGCGATAATTTTGCGCAGATGTTTTATTATTGTGGGATCATATATGGGTTAGATGATATTTACAATTGTGGTGATTATGAATTTGTAAAGGTTGGAATTGAAGTCAGAAAGTATATTATTAAAGTTCAAAATGGTGATATGGATGATGAGCTTGAAGCTGACTTATATGATAAGCTGACAAAACTCACTGCTGATGATATACAGGAGGTTGTTAACGCAATTGATAATTAAAACAAGATAAAAATAGCAAAAATCTCTGGACACTGCAACAAATGGGATATGTACAGTTCTAAATTAACCCATTCTTTGTAGTGCATTGTAAAACATAGCACGTCCAGAATAGTTCCAATACGCACAATTTTGACGAGGAAGATTACTTGAATAAAAGCAGATAAAAATCAGTTGTAGAAAATCCAAATAATGGATATAATAATAATATAGGAAAAGAGACGAACATAGATTTCTAACAGAAAGGACGTGATATTATGGTAACAACAGAATCTGTAACTATTAAAGTTCCGGTAGGAATGTCAAAATATCTGGTAACTATGAATCCGGAAACAGAGCTTACCCGAAATGCACTGTTGCTGTATCCATATATACTGAATCAGACGATATACCATGGTCGTGCGGCTGAAATTCTGGGAATCAGAAAATCCGAGTTGATTGATCTGTATGATAAGCTGGGATATTCCTATTTTGATATGACGATGGATGATCTGGATGATGAACTGAATACTTTCAGAGAACTCAAAAGAAGGAGGCTGCGGTATGATTGTTGTATCAGATACAACACCGCTTCGGCTGGAAGCCGATGAGATTAGGCAGAAGAAATTTATCGTAGTGAAGCCTGTCAATAATCCGAATCAGCCAGTATATTAAAAGAGCGGCAGGTCTTGACCAGGGCGAGAGTGAAGCGATTGTCCTGTCAGATGAATTAAAAGCAGATCTGTTATTGATGGATGAAGCAAAGGGAAGAAATTTATCAGCTCAGATGGGACTTAGAATCATGGGGACGATAGGGATTCTTATGGCAGCCTATGAGGAACACGAACTGACATCGGATGAAGTCAGAGAATGCGTGAATGGTCTGCAACGTGCCGGACGACATATCGGACAGCGGCATTATCAGATGCTGTTAAGCAGATTGAAAGACTAAATATACTCTGGTTCTATAATAGTATCGTGGTTCTGGATTGGTTCTAAAAAGTTCTGAAACGAGATGCAGGATAGAAAAATTGAAAATAGTAGTAAATCTGACGTCTGTACCATTTGTTCTGGGGCTGATTGTAGAACTGGAGGATTGTTATATTGTGACTTCGAACCGGGAGAGTGGATTCGGAAGATACGATGTGATGTTGGAGCCAAGAGATAAGTGCGATGATGCATTTATTATTGAGTTCAAGGTTCAGGATTCGGAAACAGAGAAAGATCTGGAAGATACAGTGAAAGCCGGGCTGGAGCAGATTGAATATAAGAAGTATGCTGCAACGTTGGAGGCAAGAGGAATTCCGGAGGAAAAGATTCATAAATATGCGTTTGCGTTTTGCGGGAAACATGTTTTGATAGGGAAGTCAACAACAGGAGATAAATAGCAAAATCTCTGGACACTGTATAAAACAGGAGCCTCGCAGGAGAACTTGCTACAAAATTCGCTGTACGAAGCGGCTTAGCAGCTGTTGGAATTATGTCAAGATACAGCAATGGGGCTGTAAAAAAACTCCCCTAGAAAAAAATCGCCCAGGCCGTGAGGTCTGAGCGATTTTTTGGTATAATTAATTATGCTACTAACAGACTATACTAATGGTAATTATACTATGCGTCAGCTGAAATTACCATTAGAAATCGCAAAATTGATCGATATTTCTGATCCGGTATATACTTTTTGTGTCCAATGTATTGACATAGATCCAATGCTTTGTACCATTGATGGAAAAATTCAATCGCACATATGGTCATTATCCGAAATATCAGGTTGCTGATGCCGGATACGGTTCTTACAATAATTATCTTTATTGCGAAGAACACGGCATGGAAAAACACATGAAATTTCCCATGTACAAAAAAGCAACGACAGACGAAAGTTGCATAAAACTTAAGCGGGCGTGATTAGCCGAGCTTTATTAAATGCACCATTTTTTATACCCAAAGATGCAGACCTGTTCAAAAATAGAAAAATTCATACAAAGAAACAACAAAACCGACATTTGCCGGAGTTGGCGTTTCTTATATTAGGGACTTATTTTACAGCCCCATTAAATTATAGCTGAATCATTATAATATATGAGATGATACCTATAACACTATAAAAGCAATGAATGAGAGTATGACAGCAAAATCTATGCCTGTTATGGTTGGAAAGAAACGATAAGAAGATATTCCTTGAATTGAACTTTGGTTTGATTCAAGGGAATTTTATATTTGGAGTGTCATTTTCTGCAATTAGGAGTCACTTTCTGCAAGAACAATTGAACAATACAATTTATTTGATATATTTAAAGAAGAAAGTGATATTTAATTTGACAAGAGTATAATCGTTTGTTAAAGAAGAAAATGGATTTCAGAGTAATTTATCAAGGAGAGAAAATTATGCTTATAGTAAGAGAGTTTAGCAATAGATTTCAGCAAATGTCTGGAATGCCTATCAATAGTAACGAAACAAAGGAAAGACTTAAAGCGGCTGGAATAGATATAAATAGTAAACAATATCGAGCTGTTATGAGTGAGATGTCCAGAGATGGTGGCGGTGGATATACTACAATCTCAGCCATTAAGAAACGAATGAGCCGATATGATAAAGATGGAGACTGGATTAATCCACGCACAGGATTGGCGGGGTTACTCGTTACAGATAAAAATTGTGCTAGCAAAAATAGAATTGTTTCAATTTCAGAAAGCATTATGGATGAGATGTTTGAAAGCACTAAAAAAGAATTTTTTATGGAAAATGGGGTGCATAACGGCGATACAACAAACAGATCAGAGATATATCAAAAGTTGTATCAGCAAACTGAGAAAAACGACAGATTAGCAGCAGGGTATACATTAGAGGAGTATGAGCGACAGTATTGGCAGGCATTCACAGATGCCGTAAAAGTAGCAGACCCTAAATGGGAGGCTGGAAAACCTATCATGCCGGGAGTTTTAGATAGAATTACAAGTAAATCCATTGATGCTTTATTAGTAAAATCTGGTAGTCAACTGATTAGAAAGTCATTTGAACGAATGATATAAAAAGTATCCATTTTGCGGGAGAACATTCTGTTTGATAATATTTATGTTTTGACTTAAGGAGGATTTTTTATGAATATTATTAAGAAGAGAGCTTTAACATCAATTGCAGTATGTTTTATGGCATGTTTAATGTTTTCAATGCCGGTATTAGCAGCTTCAAATTCATTTTCGAAGACCACTGTAAAGTTAAATGCGATAGATGGTGGGGTATCTCAAATAGCAAAAGTTTCTTCAGGAAGTGTTTTAGGAACCAATCCTAAAATCACTCAGGTGAAAGTATACTTAAATGTAGCAAGTGGTACAGATCCGTTTGACCTTTATATTGAGAGTCCAGAAGGAACAGTAGCAAGGTTGACACCTTCTACAAAGTCAGGGACATATTATGTAACCGATTTTGTGTGTGAAAATCCCAAAGGAGATTGGTATCTTCAAATTGAAAATTTAGGCAAAACCTATGATCCCAATAAACTATATCCTGCATCAACGGTAACGGCAACAATAACAGTCACATACAGTTACTGATTTAATATCAATAGGATGACATTCTCGCAAGTAAATAATGATTTGTTCATTTGCAACATGTTAAACACGATACTTTTTTAGAGGATAAAGGTTTTGGGTTTTACAAAAAAAGGCACCATTTACAAAGCCAATTGACCCTTGAATTGTTGTCAATTATAGTTGTCAAAAAATACGGAGGTGAGATAAAAAATTTTAGTAGTATTTTGTTGCTTTATAATTGTATGTATTAAGAAAATTAAGCGGAGAAAGTTTTATGAGAACAAAAAAATTTATAGTTGCATTATGTTTTAGCTTTTTTATGTTCATGTGTAGTGTGTCAACTGTGTATGCGTATAATACATATAATCAGCACAAATTGACATATGGTGTGGGAAATTATGGAAAAGATACACAACATTACTTTATTACATCAAGTGCAAGCGGCTATGCATCTTATATTAATACGGCAATGAGCGAATGGGTAAATACAACTAGTAGCATGGGAGTAACAACCCCTATTTCTTATACAAAAACCACAACACAATCAAGTAGTAGAATGGATATATATCAAGTAAGTACTGTTAATGAATGGTGGGGGTTAACAACTATGTATAATGGAAGTACAGAGGTTGATCCATTCAGTAGCAATTGGGCTTGGGGAAAAATACAATTAGATGCGGATTTTTCGGATTTAAGTGAAAATAAAAGATTGGCTGTTATAGCTCATGAAATGGGGCATGTTATGGGGTTGGCACATTCAGACTTTAGTAATGTTTTGATGAGGGCAGATATTGCTTATAATTCAAGTAGTACCTCGAGAGCACAAACTAATGATTTAGGTGGAATAAATTATTTATATAAGTAGGAGGAAGTAAAATGAAAAAAATTGGTATTAGAATATTAGGGTGTATGGCATTATTGTCAATGGTTGGTTGTGGAAGGATAGAAGGTGCAAGTGTTCGATTTAAGCAATACTAAAGATGCAATTGTTGAAAGTGAAACCACTTTGGCAGAAAATAATAATGAATATTCAAATAAAAATTCCCTATTTTATAGTGATATTTCTAGTTATGAATTTTTACAGATGTAAATAGTGAAGCTGCGTTAAAAAATCTTTACTATAATATTGATGAATTTATTGATAGTGACTCATCAGATGTCATTGTAAAAGGAAATATTATAGAAATAGAATATGTGTATATTGATGGATGTTCTTATTCTGTGCTTACCGTTGATGTGGAGAGAGCATATAAAGGCGAGGTGCAGGAAACCATCACTGTGTATGAGGATGGAGGATATACTCGGCTGAGCGATGAAAAGGAACAAATTGAAGCACATGCCGATTTGTCACAATACACAGAAGAAGAAATGGAAAATTTGCTAATTAACCATACTTTTATGGGTGCGGAACATTCAAATGTTGGAGATACTGTTATTCTATTTCTGAAAACAAATGAAGGCAGTATTCTGGGTGACAGTTATCGAATTAACTGTTCAGTCTTTGGACGGTACACTTTGAATAAAGATAGCTATATTAGACTGAATTTATTGTTGAGAATGATAATCCAGAGAAAATAACAACATATAGTAATATGGATACATTCGAGTTTTCGGTGTCTAAATCAATGCTTGAAGATAAACTTTCACAGCAGTAAAATGTCTATATTGAAAATATTGGAAAAAAGTAAATGTTTGATATAACAGACTATCAAAGAAAATTATGCATTTTTTCTATGGGGTATTCTTGCAACAGTGATGTAATTTAATAGGCACAGGAATATGTCAAAAGACCAAAACAGAAAGTGTTAATGATAATAGGTGTTTACTGTTATAACATTTGTTATTTAAAGGGACTGTCGCTTTAACGATTTAGCATGACAGCCCCTTTTTCGAATCTCTTTTTTAAAATATTATAGGGAAGAAACAAGATGGACTAGAACAAGTCCCTTTTCATCATGCATATTGCATAAAATAATGCAAAAAGAACCAAAATGGGTTCATAGGCATGGTGAAAAGGGATGGAACAGAAAATAAAGCAAGATGAGATATTTATTGGTAAGAATATCCGGCGTATAAGGAAAGAAAGAGGAAGAACATTTGCTAAAGAGATATAATTATATTCTTTAAGTTCGGAGACAGTAGTAATGCCGGCATATGTTAATGCAAATTTGGTAATAGAAGAAAGATTAAGCTGTTCAAAATGTTGATTTTGGTCATTTTCTACAAATATAGGTCGATTTCTGCCTTTTATTTGATTGTTCGGGTGAGAAATAGTAATATATGACTGTAAAATGGTTTTATATTATTCTAATTGAACGAGGGAAAATAAGCTATGTTTATATGGAAGTAAATAAAGTTTTTGTTGGAAGGTGCCAAAATATAAAAATATGTACAAAATTAAAAAAACACAACCAACCAAACGAGGAAATATGCAAAATTTAGAGAGGGGGGAAAAACGTATGTTTAGAATTGCTATATGCGATGATGAAAAGATTTTTAGAGATGACCTAAAGGAAATACTTATACGTTATATGACTGACAGAGGAATAATGCTTGAAATTGATACTTTTAGTTCAGAAAAGAATTTGTTGAACTGGGAATTGAAATGGTAAAATATAAGATTGTTTTTCTGGATATCAACATGGATGAACTGGATGGAATTATGACAGCAAAAAAGATCCGGGAAAACAGCAAGGATATGTTTATTGTTTTTGTTACAGCCTTTGTAAACTATACGATAGAAGGATATAAGGTAGATGCAGTAAGATATATTTTAAAGGACAATAAAAATCTGGTTGCCAGTGTTTATGAGTGCATGGATGCAATTCATGAAAAAATGGATTATAAGATTACTTGGGCTGAATTTGATTTCTGCGAAGGTACAAGGAAAGTTTCATTGAATCGCATATTGTATATTGAGAGTAAATTACATAAATTGGAGTTTCATGTAATGGAGGATTGTCTGCAAAAATATACATTACAAGGGACGCTAAATGAAATAGATGATAAGTTTGCCGGAAATGATTTTCTGCGGATACATCAGAGCTTTCTGGTTAATATGAAATTCATTAAAAATATAAGCAGATACAGAGTATTGCTGAATAATGGAATTCTATTAGATATAGCTAGAGCGAGATATAAATATGTAGAAGAAAAGTTTATCGCTTATAGAGGTGAAGTATAAATGTTTGTTTACATTCAGAGTCTTATGATTATGATGTTGGAAATATTATGCTGCAAAATTTTTTTTGAAGCATTTGGAATAAAAAGAGAGGAAAATAATTGTTGGAAAAATTATAGTATAGTTATCGGATTGACAGTGCTTTGCTATTTTATTGCAATGATTTTTCGAGACTATTTTATTGTAAAGCAGGTATTTTCAATTATTCTCATAACATTCTTTATGTTGCTTTATCTTAAACTGAGTTTTGGTAAGGTGATGATTTTATCAGCATTATTTGAGAGTCTTTTGCTCGTGATGGATTATTTCGCGTTACTTATGAATATTTATATTTTTCATAACATGGAAGAAGTATGGGAATCACATGTTATACAGGGTTCATTGGTCGTTGTTTTAGGAAAGGCATTGTTACTTTTTGCTGTATTAATTATTAGAAATCATATGGAGAAAAAATCTTTGGCTATGCTGGCAGATACAGAATGGCTTCGGTTTATTTTTTTCCCTATTTTCACAATATGTGTTATTACAGCTATGATAAAATGTCTGAAGATATAAAAAATAAAGCCCAGGAGAATTTATTTTTTGTTATAGCGTGTGGATTGGCGGGAATGAACATAGTTGTATTTTATTTAATATATGATATTTTAAAACGAGAAAATAAATTGCAGGAGGAACGTATTTATAGGATACAGGTTAAAAACCAAATAGGTATGTATCGTTCTATTTCTGAAAATTTTGATAAACAAAAGAAAATGACACATGAATATAAAAATCAGATTATGTGCATTGATTCTTTGATAAAAAGAAGAAATATGATTCATTGGAAAGCTTTGTAAATAAAATCAGTGGTCAAATTAGTAAAGAATTGGATTTTATTTGTACAAATAATGTGATTGTGGATGCGGTATTGAATACTAAATATCAGGAAATAAGGGATAAAGGTATTGTTTTTGTATTTAAAATTAATGATTTATCATCTTTGAATATTAGCGATGAGGATGTTGTGGTTATTATGTCCAATTTATTAAACAATGCGATTGAAGCATGTGAAAAGTGCAGAGGGATAAAATAATAAAATTGAAAATTGTTATAGAGGACAATAATGCGATTATATCGGTGAAAAATACTTATGAGAATGCTGTTATTTATGAAAATGGAGAGATACAGACTACAAAGATTCTGGATACAGATGAACATGGAATAGGAATAAAAAATATAGCTGAAACAATAAGGAAGTACGGGGCTCTTATGTGATTCAAAACGATGAACGAGAGTTTTATTTTTCCATTATGATTCCTCTAGTGAAAAGTGATTTCTGAGAACAAATCACTTTTTTGTCGTTTTCTGCAAAATAAGTACACTTTCTGCAATAGACCTTGTTAAGAAATTGTGTATTGTTATACTTACAGTAGAAGGAGGCGTTGATATGATTGAGAAGATGGCAATGGGGTTGGTTGACCAAATGGCTGAGGAAAAAATGATTGACAAGGAAGCGGAAGAATATTATGTCTATACGCTTGTTTCGTTAATGGAAAAATTTATAACCATTGGAACTATTTTGCTAATAAGTGTACTGATTGAGAAATTAGTTCCAACAGCATTCTTTTGTTATTCTTTTTGTCATTAAGAAAAAGAACAGGCGGATATCATATGAATACCTTTTTTCAATGTTATTTGGGTACAGTGGTTACTTATATGCTTGTCTTAGGTTTATGTATGGTTCTGGTTGACTATCCGCAGCTGGTTTTTGGATTATTATTAGTTGCAATTTGCATAGTTGAAGTTATAGGGACTGTTAATCATCCCAACATACATATGGATGCGGTAGAACTGTCAGAATCAAAGAGGGCGGCAAGAATTTTGTGTGCAGTTGAAGTGTGTGTTATTTACACTTTTACTTTGCTCGGAGCCGATATGATGTATGTTTGCCATATGGCAGTTGCTGTTATATTATGTGCGGTTCTGTTGCTGATAGCTAAAATATTAAAACAGGAGGTAAAGAGAAATGAAGAAAATTAACAAAAAGGTATTGAAGGTTGTGGAGAGGGTGATAAGAAATGAGATTAAGAGAGCCAGTGGTGATCCTCCGTTTTGTTTGGGGATATTTCATCAACCGAAAAGACCGGTAGAACATAAATGTAATAGAGAAAATAAATAAAGAAATAAATGGTAGTATATTTCTTCACAGACTCCTTAAATCCTATAATTTCAAGCTTTTGCGATACTTTGTTGTTCATATCATTATTCACCCACCAGGTGAAGAAAATATATGGTAAAATAGACGTAACAAAACCTATAGATTGGAGTCTTTTACCATGAATAACAACCACCGAATCACACTGAGCACCAATAAGAACATTATTGTTGAGTTTACAAATGATACAATAAATCGTTCTTAATAAAGTGTTTTTCAGAAACATCCAATTTAGGAATTTTGATTAAGAGAGAGATAATAAAATGAAAATATGTTATATAGTTGTTTCAGCTTTTTTGATTATTTTCTATCCAAGACAATTAACACATCTTATGTGCTTTGGGAGACATCGTGATAAGAATATTGTCAAAAGCAAAGCTGCTTATTGGGGAATATATTTGTTTTGGACAATTATTTTTTTGATTGGTTGTCTGATGATGGGTTCAGCGATGAAAGTAAATTCTACAATGGATAAATTAGTGTATTATTTCATTTTAGGAAGTGATAATAGGGATTGTGTTGAATTGGGAAGTGAAGAGAATGATGAGGCATATATTTCTACATATTATACACGAAAGGAAATCAATGAGAGCTTTTTATTTGAGGTTGTCCAAAAACATGAATATGCATATGAGATGTGTCAATTACAGGAGTTGATAATTAAGAAACAGGATGAAAGATGGATACTTTATTTGAATGATGAGGTGATGGGATATGTAGAAGTAAAAAAAGTTTTTAATTAAGGAGTTTTGTTTTGTGTGGGATAGGCAAAAAATAGACCAAAGGAGGCAGTTATATGAGTAAAAAAATGTGCAAGAGGATATTTTCAGTAATTTTATCATTAGGTCTTGTTATGGTTCAATCCATGAATGTTAATGCAGCAGGTAATGAAATTGGTAAATATTCAGTATTCGTTTAGTGGCAGATATGCGGTGCGGACAGGCATCTATTTGGGATTTTAAAAAATAGCAAAAATCTCTGGACACTGCAACAAACAGGAGCCTCGCAGGAACACTGCTGTAAAATCCGCTTAGTATGAGCGTATTTTGCAGCAAGTGCTCCTGCGAGGCTTTGTCATTTAATCCAATAAACTTAAAACGCTTTATTTCTTCTTCCACGCAAGAAGCCTCTCAATATGCAGCGGTTTCCCCTGAACAGCCTGCACCTTCAATCTGTTTTCCTCACTGAAACCAACCAGAATATCATGATTAGCCTCAGCCAGATAATCGATGATACCATCGATATCAGACTTCGTGTTCTTCGGACAATGAATATACAGATGCTTATTTGCGGAAATATGCAGTGTATATGATATGCTGAAATGATACCACAGAATCTTGTGCAGGGTAGAGTATTTGTAAATCCATAAAATCTCTTTGATAGGCACGATGGCATTGCCATAAGGCGAGGTCATGATAAAATAGTGCTCTGTGATAAACATGTCCTCGGTGGCAAGCTGTGGCAGTGTCGGAAGCTCCTCCTCAGCCTCGGCAAGCAGCTTGTGCGGATTGCCAAATACAACAAGATTCTGACATGCCGGTGCCAAAACAGGAAACCTGATGCACAGGATGTAGAATATCAGGCTGATAACAGCATAGATGAGAGTGCCAAAATAAAAAACAAACATAAAAATAGTAGTTTTCAAATGGTACTCAGGCTCATTAAGATAGTAGCCTGTTATGGTATCGGAGAGTCCCTTGGAATCCCAACTCAGATCCTTAGACAGTTTATTTACAAACTGTGTGTAGGTGCCCTTGCCCTTTACGATTTTACCGACCACCGTGAGTTTGTCGATAGAGGGCAGACCCTCCTCACAGGTGGATGGTGCAAGCAGTACAATAGAGCAGTGCTTATCACGCATGCAGTAGTAGTAATAGCCCTTGATATCGTTGCCGTCCTTCATGGTGTAGCCGGTAAAGTAAAGCTTTTTAAGGGTGGTTTTTACATATCTGTCCGAATCCTTGTATGCAGCTTCAAAGCTGACAGAATCATCAATATGTATGGGCGATAAAATATCTCCGAGTGAAAATGCAAACCATAGCACGGTAAGCAGAATGATGTATACAATCGGGGAGAAAAGACGCCTTTTGTAAAATGCTTTGATGTTTTTTGTTATGTAGTGTTCGTAATTATCAATCATATGCTTAGTATAATGGTTTTGTGCCTTATATCAACCTTGATTTTGAGACATTTAATTGTTATTATATAATCAATAGTAACTATTCAGAACCACTGAGAACAAAAAAGCTGATGCGTCATGCTCGCATGTAAGCAGCAGGTTTTCTTGTTATCAAGGTGGCTCGAATAGCCACCCCCACACATATGAGCAAAATTAGCTGCAAAGCAGCGGGAAAGCACGAGTATCGTGCGGTTTTGCGAATGTGCGTGGGATGGTTCTAAATAGTTACGGTAACTATTCAGAATCACTGAATGAAATGAGGTAATTATGGAAGCATACACGAGTTTTGCCCGGGTGTATGACATGTTCATGGACAATGTGCCATATGAGGTGTGGGGCAGATATATTGTCGAAAAACTGCGTGCAAATGGCATAGACAGTGGATATGTCGTGGACTTAGGCTGTGGTACGGGAAAGCTTACCACGCTTCTTGCAGATGCAGGCTATGATATGATAGGCATTGACAATTCTTTTGACATGCTTGATATGGCGCTTGAGAGAGAGGATGACAGAATCCTTTATCTGATGCAGGATATGAGAGAGTTTGAACCGGGAGAAAAGGTGAGTGCCGTCGTAAGCGCATGTGACAGCATCAATTACATTCTTGAGCCTGAGGATCTGCAGGCAGTTTTTTTCTGCGTGAGCGAAAGTCTCAAAGAGGGTGGCATTTTTATATTTGATATCAATACTCCATACAAATATGAGGTGCTCATGGCTGATAATACCATAGCTGAAAACCGTGATGAGGGCAGCTTTATATGGGACAATTATTATGATGCCGATGAGAAAATAAACGAGTATGACCTGACACTTTTTATAAAGGAGCAGTCAGAGGATGAGGATGACATCTACAAGAAGTTTGAGGAAACTCATTTCCAGAGATGCTATGAGATTTCAGAGCTTAAGGAGCTTCTTGAACAGTCGGGACTTGTGTTTGATGCGGTGTATGATGCGTACACAGACGATCAGGTGAAGTGTGACAGTGAGAAGGTCACTGTAATTGCACATAAAGCATAGAATTAGATAATGAGAGGTAAATTATGTCAGATTATATAGTAAGAGCAACAGCGGCGGATGCCAATATCAGAGCATTTGCTGTAACATCAAAGGAGATGGTGGAGACCGCCAGAGAGGATCACATGACAACACCTGTCATGACGGCGGCACTTGGCAGACTTCTTTCTGCGGGAGCCATGATGGGAGCTATGATGAAGGGCGATAAGGATATCATAACTCTTCAGATACAGTGCAGCGGACCAGCAAAGGGACTTACCGTCACAGCAGATTCGCACGGCAATGTAAAGGGCTTTGCCATAAATCCACAGGTTGAGCTGCCACTCAATGCGGCAGGCAAGCTTGATGTGGGTGGAGCGCTTGATCTTGGAATACTTACAGTCATAAAGGATATGGGCTTAAAGGAGCCGTATTCAGGTCAGTGTGAGCTTAAAACAGGTGAGATAGCTGAGGATCTGACTTATTATTTTGCCACATCTGAGCAGATTCCGTCGGCGGTTGGTCTTGGCGTGCTGGTGGATAAGGACCAGAGCGTAAAGCAGGCCGGTGGATTTATCATCCAGCTTATGCCGTTTACACCGGATGAGGTTGTGGACAGGCTTGAAAAGAAAATCACAGAGATTGATTCGGTGACACAGATGCTTGACAGGGGGCTGACTCCGGAGCAGATACTTGAGGAAATTTTAGGGGATTTCGGGCTTGAAATCACAGATACGACTGAGACACGTTTCCACTGTGATTGTTCAAAGGAGCGTGTGAGCAGAGCACTTTCCACACTTAGCAAAAGGATCTTGATTCCATTATCGCAGATGGTGAGAGCATTGAGGTAAAGTGCCAGTTCTGTAATAAGGCATATGAGTTTACGGTGGATGAGTTGAAGGAGATGCGCTAATTGAAGGACGGATATATAAAGGTCGCTGCAGCGACACCAAAGGTAAAGGTGGCTGATACTGTATACAACGGACAGCTTATTAAAGCTCTTATGAAGGAGTGCACTGACAACGGGGCAAAGGTGGTTGTTTTCCCGGAGCTTTGCATTACCGGATACACCTGTCAGGATCTTTTCTGGCAGGATAAGCTCATTGCTGCAGCAGAGGATGAGCTTATAGGAATAGCTGATTACAGCAGGAGCCTTGACGGCATATTTTCATAGGGCTTCCATATGAGATAAACGGCATGCTCTATAATATGGCGGCAGTTGTATCGCACGGAGAGGTGCTTGCCATGGTGCCAAAGACATTTCTGCCAAACTATAATGAGTTTTATGAGGCAAGGCATTTTGCATCGGGAGAAAACCTTAGCACATATGTCACACTGAAAAATGGACAGCAGGTGTCTGTAGATACTGATTTTATTTTTAGCTGCAAGCAGCTGCCAAAGCTTAAGATAGCGGTGGAGCTTTGTGAGGATCTTTGGACTCCGAACCCGCCGAGCATCAGACACGCGATGTCGGGTGCCACTGTGATTGTAAATCTGTCTGCATCAGATGAGGTGACAGGCAAGGCAATATACAGGAGAGAGCTTGTGAGCGGACAGTCTGCCAGATTAATCTGTGGATATATTTATGCGTCAGCGGGAGACGGTGAGTCCACACAGGATGTGGTCTACTCAGGACACAATCTCATCTGTGAAAACGGAAATGTGCTTGCCGAGTCAAAGCGCTTTACAAATGAGACTATATACAGCGAGTTTGATGTGGAAAGAATAGAGACTGAGAGGCGCAGGATGACAACATTTGTTGTCGAGGATGATCACAGATGGGCTGAGTTTGATCTTGAGGTAAAGGATACCACTCTTAGCCGCTATGTAAATTGCGCTCCTTTTGTTCCTGCAGATAAGACAGACAGGGACAGACGCTGTGATGAGATTCTTATGATTCAGGCTATGGGGCTTAAAAAGAGATTAGAGCATACCAACTGCAAGACAGCAGTTATAGGTATTTCAGAGGACTCGACTCCACACTGGCACTGCTTGTCACGGTGAGAGCATTTGACCTTTTGGGAAAGGATCACAAGGATATAGCGGCAGTTACTATGCCGGGCTTTGGAACAACAGACCGCACATATGACAATGCGGTAAATCTCATTAAATGCCTTGGAGCTACATTTATCGAGGTGGATATAAAGGATGCCGTAAATATACATTTCAGGGATATCGGACAGGATCCGTCTGTGCATGATGTCACCTACGAGAATGGACAGGCACGTGAGAGCACACAGATACTTATGGATATCGCAAACAAGGAAAACGGAATGGTTATAGGTACAGGAGATTTGTCAGAGCTGGCACTCGGCTGGGCGACCTACAACGGAGACCATATGTCCATGTATGCGGTAAATGCTTCGGTTCCAAAGACTCTGGTGCGCCATCTGGTAAAATACTATGCAGATACCTGTGGCAGCGATTTGCTGGAAAGTACACTTCTTGATGTGCTTGATACACCTGTTTCTCTGAGCTTTACCACCGAAAACGGTAAGATTTCACAGAAGACAGAGGATCTTGTGGGCCCTTATGAGCTGCATGACTTCTTCCTTTACAATATGCTGCGCTGCGGCTATGCTCCTGCCAAGGTTTACCGCCTTGCAAGGATAGCATTTGAAGGAAAATATGATGATGAGTTTATTCTCAAATGGCTTAAGAACTTCTATCGCAGATTTTTTGCACAGCAGTTCAAGCGCTCATGTCTGCCGGATGGACCAAAGGTAGGAACAGTGGCGGTCTCACCGAGAGGAGACCTAAGGATGCCTTCTGATGCGTGTGGACGTATCTGGATGGATGAGGTTGATAAGCTGTAATAGTAAGAGGAGAACAATGGGAAAGACACATAAGAAAACTCATAGAAGGCAGGGAAGCATAAAACGTGCAAGGCACCGCGACAGGCGCATGAAAATAGGCGCAATAGTTCTTTGTGCAGCGATAATCATAACAACATTTCTGGCGTGTGGCATGCAGCTTTTAGTTCCCGTAGCTGACGCGGTGGTAGGTGCTGATAATAAGACGCAATCAAGAGATGTTGATGTGCAGAAGAATAATAATTCACTTACCGCATCTAAAATGGATTCAGAAAAAAAGCAAAACAGCTCAGAGGCTGATGTAAACTCTGCGGAGCAAGACAGTGAGCCTGACAAGGAAACGAAGCTTGATGAGATACTTCACAGTGCAAAGTATCCGGGGCAGCTAAAGGAGCTTGCCAAGAAAAATGATGAGGCAATTGACTTCATATATGAGTATCCTAAGGAGCATTCGATAGAGCATGATATTGATCTGACTGCAGAGGCTTCGCAGGATACAGTACCTCTTTTGCAGCAGTGGGATAAGAGATGGGGCTATGAAAAGTACAGTGGCAATTATTTTGCGGCGAGTGGCTGCGGTCCGACTGCACTTTCGATGGTTGTATTATATCTGACACATGATGCACAGGCATCCCTCTTGCGGTGGCAGAGTATGCAAAGGAGGCCGGATACAGTGTGGATGGCTCGGAAGTGCATGGAATCTTATGAGCAAGGGCTGCAGGCACTACGGGGTAAATGCAAAGACTATAAAGGTGGATGAGGATACATTTAAAGAAAGGCTTGATGAGGGCAATCTGATAGTCGTAAATGTCGGTCCGGGAGATTTCACAGAAAAGGGACATTTTATGGTGATCACAGGCTATGATGATGAGGGCTTTACTATAAATGATCCAAACAGTATCATAAAGAGCAATACCCACTGGCAGTTGGAGAGGCTGGGTTCGCAGATCAGGGCTGCATGGAGGATGTTTGTGTAGATAAAAATAAGAAATAAAAACCTGCTGTGTCATGCTTGTCTGACACAGCAGGTTTTAATAACAAACAGTAAAGTATGGTATGCAGATTATAGCAATTGAATACCATGCTCCTCACATTCCTTAATTGTCTCCTCAGGCCACAGTGAGCTTTGTACCTCACCGATATGAGCCTTTCTGAGGAAGAACATACAGATTCGTGACTGTCCGATTCCGCCTCCGATAGTGTACGGAAGCTCCTTGTTGAGGATAGCCTTCTGGAATGGAAGCTTAGCACGCTCAGGACATCCGGCCTTGTCAAGCTGTTCCTTTAGGGCTTTTTCATCTACACGGATACCCATTGATGAAAGCTCAAGTGCGATATCAAGAACAGGATAGTATACGATGATATCAGCGTTTAAAGCCCAGTCGTCATAGTCAGGGGCACGTCCGTCGTGAGGCTCTCCGTTTGCAAGCTTGTCACCAATCTGCATTACACAGATTGCACCCTTTGCCTTTGCAAAATAATACTCGCGCTCCTTTGGAGTATTGTCCGGGAACATTTCCTCAAGCTCTGATGTGGTGATAAAGGTGATATCCTTTGGCAGAATCAAATCTATGTAGTCGTACTGTATAGCCATGTACTGCTCGGTCTTGCGCAGGCATTTGTATACTGTCTTTACTGTTTCCTTAAGGAAGTCTAAGTTTCTGTCCTCCTTGCGGATGACCTTTTCCCAGTCCCACTGGTCAACAAATATAGAGTGGATATTGTCAGTCTCCTCATCACGTCTTATGGCATTCATATCTGTGTAGATGCCCTCGCCGAGAGAAAATCCGTATTTCTTTAATGCATATCTCTTCCACTTGGCAAGGGAGTGAACGACCTCAGCCTCCTTGTCACCCTGCTCAAGGATGCCGAAGGTAACAGGTCTTTCATATCCGTTTAAGTTATCGTTTAAGCCTGTGGTAGGATCAACGAAAAGCGGTGCTGAAACACGTGTCAGGGAAAGACGCTGTGCGAGCATGCCCTGGAAGAAATCCTTAACAGTCTTGATGGCAAGCTGTGTATCGTGAAGATTCAGTGCCGAAGAATAGTTCTTTGGTATTGTTAATTTGCTCATTTTCGATTAAACCTCGTTGTATTATTAATTTTTAAATAAAATTCCTTTAACCTGATTATTATATCACAATTTTTCTAGAAAGATAGTCCATAATATGATAAAATTAGATAGTTTAAAGAGAAACAATATCGTTTTACCTTATTTTTACGTGTTTAAGGTGTTAATGAAAGGTAGTAGATTTATATGAGAAAAAGAGATATGACCTTTGCTTCGGCGGTGCTTGAGGCAATAGATGCGCTTTTAGCTCTTGCGTATATAGGCTTACAGATTTATTATGGAGTGTGCTATCACATACAGGTATTTAAGTTTGTGGCCAATATACTTGTGCTTTGCTTGTATACATTGCAATCACATGGCTGCAGCATTATCCGGAAAAGCTAAATCACATAGCAGCGGAGCTGTGTGTGGGAAATATCAGAAAGTATTCACTCAGGCTTTTGATGTTTGTAAAGCTTGTTTTTACTGCGGGGCTTCTGGTGCCATGCGTGTGTGATGCGTTTGGAATAGCAATACGCGATGTATACAGCCTTATTATGATAGGGCTCATCCTTGTGGTGACGGCATATTATGAGTACAGGATATTTCAGGAAATAAAGTCATTGCGGAAATAATATAGGAGAAATAAAATGCAGCTTAGTATAGAAGAAGTTAAAAAGCTGGATAGTAACAGCTATCAGATAATAGATATAAGAAGTGAGGAAGAGGTGGCGCACGGTGCCATAAAGGGAGCACTCAATATTCAGGCAGAGGAAATAGAGTCAGATGAGAGGGTGCCACATGATAAGAAGCTTGTCATAGTCTGCAGTCGTGGTAAGACGAGTGTGGATGTGGCAGAGTATCTCACAGAAAAAGGTTTTGATGCGGCAAGCTTAAAGGGAGGCTATATAAGCTGGCTGCTTGATGCCATGAAAGAGGATGAGGTGGCAGAGCGCGATATAAAGGCAGATGTGGAGCAAAGCATCAGAAAGAAATTTAAGAAATCCATCTGGCGCAAGTTTACAAAGGCGATAAACACCTATGAGCTTGTAAAGCCGGGGATAAGATTGCGTTGTGTATTTCGGGAGGTAAGGATTCCATGCTCATGGCAAAGCTTTTTCAGGAGCTTAAGCATCACAACAAGTTTGATTTTGATGTGAAGTTTCTCGTCATGGACCCGGGATATAATGAGGCGAACAGGCATGTCATAGAGGAAAACTGCAGGAACCTTGGCATCCCTGCCACTATTTTTGAGTCAGATATATTTGATGCTGTATATGATATCGAAAAATCGCCATGCTATTTATGTGCGAGGATGAGAAGAGGACACCTGTATGCATTTGCAAAGGAGCTGGGCTGCAACAAAATTGCGCTCGGACATCACTATGATGATGTTATCGAGACGATACTCATGGGCATGCTCTACGGTGCACAGGTACAGACCATGATGCCTAAGCTTCACAGCACAAACTTTGAGGGCATGGAGCTTATCAGGCCTCTTTACCTGGTCAGGGAGGACGATATAAAGGCATGGCGTGATTACAACGGTCTGCATTTCATACAGTGTGCCTGCAAGTTTACAGATACCTGTACCACCTGCAATAATGAGGAAAACCGCTCAAAGCGTGTTGAGATAAAGCAGCTCATCGCTAATCTTAAAAAGGTGAATCCTTTTGTCGAGGCAAATATATTTAAGAGCGTGGAGAATGTAAATCTGGCTACGGTTGTAGCATATAAAAGGATGGCATAAAGCACAGCTTCCTAGATCACTATGATGAATAAGACAGATATATTTCAGGAGGGCATTGTATGGCAGATATCATGGATTATATTGACTGGCGTGGAGATATAGGCTTTGATGAGGTGCATGTAAATGAGGTGGACGGACTGATTTTTTCACAGCTTATTTATGTGCAGATGAAGTCATATATGCCGGATGCAAAGAAGTCATACCTTACGATAAAACAGCTTTCAAGCCTTTATTGCGCGGACCACAGTGATGATGAGATTGAGCAGATGCCTAATCTTTTCCGCCACTCCGCGAGGCTGCTTCAAAAGCTGGCGCACTCAAGGCGCTATGCTGACTGCATTTTGAGATATTATATATACGATATTAGTGAAAAAGAGGAGTCGCAGTTTTCTGCGGTTACGATAGAACTGCCTGACGGCACATATTTCATTTCCTACAGTGGTACAGACCATTCCGTGGTCGGCTGGAAGGAAAACTTTAATCTAAGCTATCTCGATGAGACACCGGGACAGAACAAGGCTAAAAAATATTTAAAGCAGGTGGCAGCATATATATGCAATGATGATAGGGGCATAAATGAAAAAGCTTTAGATGATGAAAATATCAACAATAAAAGCATCAATACAAGAAAGCTGTGGATAGGCGGGCACTCAAAGGGTGGAAATCTGGCAGTGTTTGCCGCCATGCATGTGGATAAAGAGGTGCAGGATGTCATTATTAAGGTGTTTAATTTTGACGGACCGGGCTTCAATCACAAGATGATATATACGGCAGGCTACAAAAGAATTTTTGACAGAATAGAGACATTTCTGCCACAGTCGTCTATTGTTGGCTTATTGCTTGAGCATGTGGACGATTATGAGGTGGTAAGAAGCCGTAATTCGGGGCCACTGCAGCATGATGCTTTTTCATGGGAGATAATGGGCGGAAGTATCATAAAGGCGGATGGGCTGGACAAAAACAGTGTGCGCCTTGACAAGACACTCAGAAACTGGATAGGCAGCATGGATGAGGCGCAGCGAAAGCAGTTTGTAAATGTGCTTTTTTCAATAGCATCGGACTCCAATTTTGAGAACCTTGACCAGATGTCATTTAAGCAGCTCATTGAGATGATAAAGGCTGCCGATGATCTGTCAAAGGCTGACTGGAGCATGCTTAAGGATGCAGTAAGACTCCTGATTTCTGCCGGTGTCGGCGTGGTCAGGGATGAAAAGGAGAAATAAATGTTAAATCAGTTTTCAAGAACACAGCTTTTGCTTGGAAAAGAGGCGATGGATAGGCTAAAGGGCGCAAGAGTCGCAGTATTTGGAATAGGAGGAGTGGGCGGATATGTCTGCGAGGCACTAGTCAGAAGCGGCGTGGGAGCGATTGACCTTATCGATGATGACAAGGTGTGTCTTACAAACCTAAACAGGCAGATAATCGCAACCCGAAAGACCATAGGAAAATACAAGACAGATGTGATGGAGGAGAGGATTCATGATATTAATCGATGTCAGTGTCGTGACGCACAGGTGCTTCTTTTGCCGGAAAATGCTGATGAATTTCCGTTTGAAGAGTATGATTATATAGTTGACGCGGTTGATACGGTCACAGCAAAGATTACGCTTGTCATGAAGGCACAGGAGAAAAATGTCCCTATCATAAGCAGCATGGGAGCGGGAAATAAGCTGGATGCAAGTGCATTTAAGGTGGCTGATATATATAAGACCAGCATGTGTCCTCTTGCAAAGGTCATGCGCCGTGAGCTTAAAAAACGTGGCGTGAAAAAGCTCAAGGTGGTATACTCTGAGGAGAAGCCTACAAGACCGATAGAGGATATGTCTATCAGCTGCAGAAGCCACTGCATCTGCCCGCCGGGTGCCGAACACAAGTGCACAGAGCGCAGGGATATTCCAGGAAGCCTTGCATTTGTACCATCAGTGGCAGGACTTATCATCGCGGGCGAGGTGGTACAGGACATAGCCTTTGACAGGGTATGATGAAGAATACAATTACGAAAAGAGAGGAATAAAATGCCAGTATTTGATTTTAGCGATGCACCGGTAGCAAACGAGCATCCGGAGTGTACATATGAGACATTTCATTCGACAGAGACCAAGGCATCGGCCGATAAACCGATTGTTGTGATAGACAATAAGCAAAGGAGTGGGCGCACCATGCGCTTGGTATGTTTACAAATCCGATAAAGCGTACATCCTTTGAATTTGAGGATGGTGATGGGGTGACCAGTGCAGATATCCTGCGCATTGATTCCCGCTTCGTTAGCCTTTTAAGTGGCTTGGCGAAAATCACATAAAAGTACAGCTTTGAGCCAATACACCGACGGATACGCAGTATACAGGGTGAGGGAGGTGTCTCTCGGCAGAGGCACAAAGCTGTCTGCAGAGGACGGATTCCTGCAGTATATGATGGAAAGGCTCTTTGCCAGCACCATGCCTGAGGATGAACGACCTCGATGATTACGAGGAAGAGGGCGACAGCATGAAGCTCACCAGTATACAGAGTATCACAGATTTCATGACATGTGCAGGCCGTACACTGCCTGACAATATACTGCTGTGGGCCAGAAGAAATCTGGCAGTTGCGCGTTCAAGCGAGGTATCACCGAGGAGAGACGCCATGCGCAGAGAGCACTTTCCATCATGATGAATATTCAGTGGAAGGGAAATTACTTTGAGGCAATTGACCCTGTGGAGGCAAGGCGCATACTCGATGAGGAGCTCTATGGCATGGAACGCGTGAAGCAGAGAATTATCGAAACCATCATTCAGATTAACCGGACTCATACACTTCCTGCCTACGGACTGCTGCTCTGTGGACCGGCAGGAACCGGAAAGTCACAGATTGCATATGCTGTTGCACGAATACTCAAGCTTCCATGGACCACACTCGATATGAGCTCAATAAATGATGCAGAGCAGCTCACAGGAAGCTCAAGAATCTATTCAAACGCAAAGCCCGGAATCATCATGGAGGCTTTTTCCATGGCAGGAGAATCCAATCTGGTATTTATCATCAATGAGCTTGACAAGGCCTCAAGCAAAACGGCAACGGAAATCCGGCAGATGTGCTTTTGACGCTGCTTGATAATCTGGGCTTTACAGACAACTATATGGAGTGTATGGTGCCGACCGTCGGAGTATATCCGATCGCAACAGCCAATGATAAATCCCAGATTTCTGCACCGCTTATGTCACGTTTTGCGGTGATTGATATTCGGACTATACCGATGAAGAGAAGAAGGTCATCTTCCAGAGATTTGCCCTGCGCAAGGTATTTGAGCGAATGGGAATGAAGGAGGAGGAGTGCGTTCTCACAGAGGACGGACTTGATGCAGTGATTAAGCTTCACGAGAACACATCGGGCATAAGAGATCTCGAGCAGGCTGCAGAGCATCTGGCAGCAAATGCACTTTATCAGATAGAGGTTGATAAGGTAAAGCAGGTGGTATTTGACGCTGAGGCTGTTTTGAGCTTTTAGGCTAGCAGGATATGATTACGGATACAGGAATTGTTACGAAAATAAAAGGAGATTGTCAGGATGAGAGAATTTGGAAAATCCAGAAAATTAGATAATGTGCTTTATGATGTAAGAGGACCGGTGGTGGATGAGGCGGCCCGCATGGAGGAAAACGGCACAAATGTGTTGAAGCTCAATATAGGAAATCCGGCGCCGTTTGGCTTCAGGACACCTGATGAGGTGATATATGATATGTCTCGCCAGCTCACGGACTGTGAGGGGTATTCCAACTCCAAGGGACTTTTTTCTGCAAGAAAAGCAATCATGCAATATGCACAGCTCAAAAAGCTTCCTAATGTGACGGTTGAGGATATCTACACCGGAAACGGAGTCAGCGAGCTTATAAACTTAAGCATGTCAGCGCTTCTTGACAATGGTGATGAGGTGCTGGTGCGGCACCGGACTATCCGCTTTGGACAGCCTGCGTTACACTTGCGGGAGGCACGGCAGTGCACTATATCTGTGATGAGCAGTCAGAGTGGTATCCGGACATAGAGGATATCAAAAGAAGATTACAGACAAGACAAAGGCAATCGTAATAATAAACCCTAATAACCCTACGGGAGCGCTCTATCCAAGGGAGGTGCTGCAGCAGATAGTTGATGTGGCAAGAGAGCACGAGCTCATGATTTTTTCGGATGAGATATATGACAGGCTGGTGATGGATGACTATGAGCATTTGTCTATTGCGTCGCTTGCACCGGACCTCTTCTGTGTGACCTTCAGCGGTCTTTCTAAGTCACATATGATAGCAGGCTATCGTATCGGATGGATGGTTTTAAGCGGCAACAAGGCGCTCGGAAAGGACTATATCGAGGGTCTCAACATGCTCTCAAACATGCGTCTTTGCTCGAATGTTCCGGCGCAGTCGATAGTGCAGACGGCATTAGGCGGATATCAGAGTGTAGGCGAGTATATTGTGCCGGGCGGACGAATCTATGAGCAGAGAGAGTACGTCTACAAGGCATTAAACGATATACCGGGAATTTCGGCAGTAAAGCCAAAGGCAGCATTTTACATATTCCCAAAGATTGATACTGCAAGGTTCAACATCACAAACGATGAACAGTTTGCACTGGATCTGCTTCGTGAGAAGAAGATACTCATAATCCACGGCGGCGGCTTCAACTGGGATAAGCCGGATCACTTCAGAGTGGTATATCTGCCTCGAACAGAGATATTAAAGGATGCCACAGGCAAGCTTGCAGACTTTTTGTCTTCATATAAGCAGAAATAATTATTGGCATAGATAATTATAAAACATATGATATAAAACATATAATATATAACATATAATATATAAGCTCCGGCACAGAAAATTTTTTGTTCTGACCGGAGTTTTATATTATGCTGTAATATTTTTTAAAAGTAACCTACCTGTAACTTTACATAATGTATTATACACTTGTATCGCGGGGCGGCTGCACTTTAAAGGACGGACCGCACAGCACTCAAAAATGCATAGAGAAGAAAAGGAGAATTAAATGGAACTGCTTAGAGTAGAACACTTATCAAAATATACGGAGCCGGAGAAAATCAGGTCAAGGCTTTGGACGATGTGGCATTGAGCGTGGAAAAGGGAGAGTTTGTGGCAATTGTCGGGGCGAGCGGCTCCGGAAAATCCACACTGCTTCATCTGCTTGGAGGTGTTGACAGGCCAACAAGCGGAAAGGTGTATATAAACGGCACTGATATTTTTGCAATGAATGATGATGAGCTTGCCATATTCAGAAGAAGACAGGTAGGCATCATTTATCAGTTTTATAATCTGATACCTATATTAAATGTGGAGGAAAACATGGCAATCCCGATGGAGCTTGACGGAAGAAAGGTGGAAAAAGCACAGATGGATGACATGCTTTTGCGCCTTGGACTTACAGAGAGACGCACTCATCTGCCAAATGAGCTATCGAGGACAGCAGCAGCGTACATCTATAGGAAGAGCCCTGATACGAGACCGTCTATAGTGCTAGCTGATGAGCCGACCGGAAACCTGGATACCAAGGCAAGCAACGAGATTATGCATCTATTAAAGACCTCAAACCGTGAGCTTAACCAGACAATTATTATGATTACACACAATATGGAGCTTGCAAAGGCGGCTGACCGCACAATAATGATAGATGATGGTAAAATCAGATGAATTTGATGAAGACACTCACATTAAAAAACTTAAAGCTCAACAGGAAAAGAACTATTGTCACGATAGTCGGAATAATTCTTGCAACAGCGCTTTTGTCGGCGCTTGTCACACTTGTGTCAAGCTTTCAGTACAGTATGATTGAATACCAGAAGCAAAAGGGCGGCGACTTTCATGTGAAATTTTCGAATGTGAAAATGTCTGAGCTTTCGGAGTTTAAAAACAACAGAAATATTGAAAGCACATTTGAGACAATGGGAATGGGCTTTGCAAAGCTAGACGGCTGCAAGAATGAGGATAAGCCGTATGCATATGTCATGGCAACAGATGAGGCCGGCTTTGAGAGAGGCTGCTTTAACCTGATAGAGGGTCGCATGGCAAAAAATGAGGATGAGATAGTCATTCCAAGGCACTTAAAGACAAACGGACGAATCGACATAAAGGTGGGGATGAGATAACACTGGATGTCGGAAAGCGATATGATTCAAACACCGAAAGTGTCATATGGGAAAACTGCGCATATGAGCATGATGCAGAGACACTTACCGATACTGTGACAAAGCACTACAAGGTGGTAGGCATCATGGAAAGACCGGGCTATGGAATGGAGGACTATAGTGCCGCCGGATATACATTTGTCACATACTCTGATAAACTGGCAGCAATTGATAATGGCACAAAGAGTGAGGCAAGCGAAGCTGACACTACACTCACAGTGTACAGCAGATACACTAAAAGGCTTTAAGAAACAAGGATGCTGTGACTGCTGATATAATTGGTGTGGATGAAAAGCTGTTTGCGAAAGCGAATAATTCATCTGTTGAAATGTCTGCTGAGGAGAGTGATAGGTTTCTTAAAGAGATGGAAAATGCAAAATATGATATATATATGAATGGCTATCCTATAAGCTATGAGTGCGTTTTCCCGATTGACGGTTCATTTAAAGCACTGTTTACAGTGGCCGCTGTTGTGGCTTTGATAATCATACTGACATCAGTGTACTGTATCAAAAACAGCTTCAACATATCAATCACTGAAAAAATCAGGCAGTATGGCATGCTTGCAAGCGTGGGTGCTACGAGGCGCCAGATAAAAAGCAGCGTTAAGACAGAGGCAGCAATGCTTGGAGTGGTTGGTATTCCTGTAGGTACCATGAGTGGTATTTTGGCATCGCTTATACTTGTCAAGGTGGTAAATGCGCTGTCAGCAGGCTGGCTTAACTTTGCTTTGAGCTTTCACACATCACTGCCTGCACTTATTCTTGCTGTGATAATGAGTATAGCAACCATTTATTTCTCAGCAACAGGCAGTGCAAGAAGGGCGGCAAAGGTCACACCGCTTGAAGCAATAAGAAACACAAAGGAGATTAAAATAAAGTCAGCAAAGCTTAAGACCCCGGCGATTATAGGCAGAATCTGGGGTATCGGAGGCGTTATCTCATATAAGAATATAAAGAGGAACAATAAAAAGTACAGAACCACAGTGACATCTATTGTCATCTGCTCAGTAACCTTTATTGTGATATCATACTTTATGTCTATGGCCTTTAGCAGGGTTGGGATGTCATATGCTTCAACAGATTACAATATCGGAATAAATATGTCATGTAAAAGGACCTTGATATTGAAAAGCTCTCTAAGCTTTTGAGTGGCATTGAAGGAGCTGAGGATTATCTGGTTGGAGCAGGCTATGATTTCGATGTCAGTAAGCCGGAGTATACAAAGGAATATGGAGAGTATTGCGGGCAGCTTTATGATGACAGTGAGGATGTCTCACAAGAGTTTTTAATCACAGTTTTGGATGACAAATCGTATGATAAGTATGCGTCCGACGCAGGCATAAAAAATGCAGCTGCAGGAGCAATTCTTGTGAATAAAGGCACATTTGATGTGTATAATGAGAATAGCTCAAAATACGTCAAAAAAGAGATGGAGCTGTACAAATATAAAGCAGGAGATACAATCGAGTGTGGCTATAATGTTTATGATGATGCTTCTTCTGATGACAATGCAGCAGAAGGCGATACTGAAAGCAGCACAGATGATAATAATGCAGTGGAAGGTGATACTGAAAGCGGCACAGAGGATAACAGTGGATACGTTGACGAGGAAACAATAAATAACGGAGTCAGAAAGACTGTGGATGTAACTATTGCAGGTGTCACAGACAAGGTACCAATCGGTTATAATGGCAATAGCAATACCACGCTTTTGTTTATGAACCAAAAGGCTTTGAAAGCCTATGGGGTGACGGCAAGAACGGTAATGAGCTCAAACCGGGACATGCGTCATATTCGGCATATGTGGTTGCAGAAAATGCAGATGAATATCAGGATACATTCGAAAAGGAGACGGAAGGAAATACTGAGTATTCGCAGATTAGTTTTATGTCAGCAATCTGGATAAGGAGATGCGCGATGAAAAGTCTCTCTTTACACTGCTTGGAGTATTTGCATACGGACTTATTGTGGTTATTGCCTTAATAGGAATCACAAATATCATCAATACCTTAAGCACCGGAATGGAGCTTAGAAGCCGCGAGTTTGCAACACTAAGAAGCATTGGAATGACAGATAAGCAGTTTGCTGGAATGGTCGCTCGAGAGTGTATTTATATCTGTAAAGGCACTTGTAATAGGTGTACCGCTTGGTATTTTAATAAGCTATCTCTTATGTGTTATGATGAACAGGATGGATGACGCAATCATTTATGAGCCGCCGTATAAAGCAATTATATTGTGTATAGTGGTTGTAATAATGCTGATTTATGCTATCATGAAACTATCAATGACGAAGCTTAGACACAATAACATTATTGAGACAATCAAGAATGAAAATCTGTAGGAAATGCGGGAGCTGATATGAAAAAAATACTTCTCATAGAGGACAATAAAGGAATAACAGAGGGACTGTGTGATACCTTTACAGAACCTGAATATGAGCTTTTGACAGCAGGCAGTTTAAAGGAGGCTGGGGCGCTTTTGAGTGAGCACCCGGCCTTGTGCTGCTTGATGTGTCGCTTCCGGATGGGAACGGCTTTGATTTTTACAGCGAAAGGCTGGAAAAAGAAAAAACACCGGTGATTTTTCTTACCGCAAGGGATGAGGAAAATGATATAGTAAAGGGACTTGAGCTTGGAGCGGAGGATTACATCACAAAGCCTTTTTCAGTAAGAGAGCTTGTGGCGAGAGTAAACCGCGTATTTTTACGAAGGAAAAGTGATGACAGCTCATCTGTCATACACGCAGGAAGCATAAGCTATGATTTGGACAAAAAGGAAGCAAGAAGGGCTGGACAGGTGATTGCTCTTTCAAGTCTTGAAAACCGTATACTTGATCTGCTTTTTACCAATCACGACAAGGCTGTGTCCAGAAATGCCGTGCTTGACTGCATCTGGGAGGCGACAGGCAACGATGTCTATGACCATACAGTGACTGTCTATATGAAGCGCATCAGGGCAAAGCTTGGTGAGGATGTGATAAAGACTGTGAAGGGAATCGGGTATCGTGTTGATTCAGATGAAGCTCTTTAAACAGTATCGGCTGACAGAGACAGTTCCCGGGGAAAGCATGAGAAAGAAGAAATATAATTTAGAGAACAGAAAACATTTTGTGTATTTTGCAATAATATATACATGTATATGTGTGATGGTTATGGCTTTTACCGTCTTTTTCAGTACAGGGCATATACGAAAAACTATAACATCACAGTGGCTAAGCTATGTGCACTCATTCATGAAAAATATCCCGATGTATCAGATGGCAGTATAGCCGCGATTCTAAATGACAGCAGCTTAGGCAGCGATTATACAAATTTAAAAAGCGCAGAGACGCTCTTAAAAAATACGGCATTGATATGGAAAAGGATTCTGCGGTTTTGTCAAATGAAAAAGCGCTTAAAGGGGCGCTTTGGCTAGACATATTTCTTGTTGTGCTTTTGCAGGGGCTTTTGCCTTTACATTGTGCTTATAAGATTTAGCTTTAAAAGACAGGTCAGACAGGCTGCGGATTATCTGCGCCGCATAAATCAGGGAGACTACAGACTTGTTATGGCAGATAGCACAGAGGGAGAGATTTCTATACTTAAGGGAGAGCTTTACAAGACAGCAATCTATTTGAGGGAGTCTGCGGAAAATGCAAAGGCAGACAAGCTTTTGCTAAAGGATGCGCTTTCTGACATATCGCATCAGCTTAAGACACCGCTCACATCACTTTCGATAAATCTGGAAAATCTGGAAGGAAATCGATATGGCACGAAAACAGAAGCAGGATAATGCGCAGGGCAAAGCGTGATGTGGATAATATATCGCATATGGTGCAGGCTATCTTAAAGCTTTCAAGGCTTGAAGCGGATGTTGTGGAGTTTGATGAGAAGGATACGCTGCTGTCTGAAATTGTGTCTGAGGCAGCTGACAATGTTATGGCACTTTGCGATTTGAGAGACATAAGGCTGTCCATAGATGAAGGCTCTGATAAGGATGCCTGTATACATGCTGATGCATACTGGCAGTGTGAGGCCATTACAAACATAGTAAAAATGCAGTAGAGCACGCAGAGAGTGAGGTAAAGATAGGCTTTACAGGTATGAGATGTATGCAGAGATAACAGTGCAAAACGATGGAGAAGCCATAAGTGATGAGGACAAAAGCATATTTTTACGCGTTTTACAGCGGCAGCGGACAGCCGGCAGACAGCATCGGCATAGGACTTTCGCTCGCGGAAGCAATTGTGCGTCATGACAATGGATATATCCTTGTGGAGGATTGTAAAAAAGATGTATTAAATGAAAAAAATGAATGCAGTGGCACACGCTTTGTGGTAAGATATTTGTGATAAGTTGAGAAAAATTATCAATAAATACACTAGGAAGCGATAAAATGACACTAAAAGAACTTGGCATAGGACAGAGTGCCAGAATACTTACAGTAGGCGGTGAGGGCGCACTGCGCCAGCATTTCCTGGATATGGGAGTAATCCCAAAAGCCGAAGTAACAGTTATCAAATTTGCACCGATGGGAGACCCGATGGAGCTTCAGGTGCACGGCTATGAGCTCACATTGAGGCTTGATGATGCGGCACAGATTGAGGTAGAATTAATTGACAGCCGTTCAAGAAAGCATGAGGGCCCTAAAAAGATAAGCAACACAGCCCATCCCGGACTTGGTGAGGAGGGCAAATACCATGTGAAGGGCAGTGGCAATCCCCTTCCGGATGGTGAGAAGCTCACATACGCACTTGTGGGAAACCAAAACTGCGGCAAGACAACACTTTTCAACCAGCTTACAGGCTCAAACCAGCATGTGGGCAATTTCCGGGAGTGACGGTGGACAGAAAGGATGGCTCTATTAAAGAACATCCGGATACATCAATCACAGATTTACCGGGCATTTACTCAATGAGCCCATATACTAATGAGGAGATTGTGTCGAGAAACTTTGTGCTCGATAACAAGCCAAAGGCCATAATAAATATCGTAGATGCGACAAATATCGAGAGAAACCTGTATCTGACCATGCAGCTTCTTGAGATGGATATACCGATGGTTATCGCTCTAAATATGATGGATGAGGTGACGGCAAACTCAGGCTCAATCGATGTAAATAAAATCGAGGGACTGTTAGGAGTGCCTGTTGTACCGATTTCTGCCGCAAAGAATCAGGGTGTTGATGAGCTGGTGCGCCATGCGATACACATTGCAAAGTATCAGGAGCGCCCGGGCAGACAGGATTTCTGTGATGAGAATGATTTTGGCGGTGCTGTGCACAGATGTATACACGCGGTCAGCCACCTGATTGAGGATCATGCAAAGCTCGCCGGAGTCCCGATTCGCTTTGCTGCTACCAAAATTATCGAGGGAGATGCACTTATATTAGAGCAGCTTCATCTTGATGAGAATGAGAAAGAGGCAATAGAGCATCTGATTGTCCAGATGGAGAAGGAGCGAGGCCTTGACAGAAGCGCTGCAATTGCGGATATGCGCTTTACATTTATTGAGAAAATATGCGAGAGCACCGTGGTAAAACCAAAGGAGAGCAGGGAGCGTATCAGAAGTGAGCGCATCGACCGTGTTCTTACAGGCAAATATACGGCAATACCGTGCTTTATAGTGATAATGCTTGCTGTATTTTATCTCACCTTTAACGTAATCGGAGCAGGTCTTCAGTGGCTTTTGGAGCAGGGCATAGGAGCACTGACCGCGCTTACGGATAAGGCACTCACAGCGGCAGGTGTGAATGAGGTGCTGCACGGACTGGTAATAGACGGCATCTTTCAGGGTGTCGGAAGCGTATTAAGCTTTTTGCCGATTATCGTGACACTGTTCTTTTTCTTATCCCTCATGGAGGACAGCGGATACATAGCGAGGGTTGCATTCTTCATGGACAAGCTCCTTCGTAAGATAGGACTTTCCGGACGAAGCATAGTACCAATGCTCATAGGCTTCGGCTGTACGGTGCCAGCTGTCATGGCGACACGTACACTGCCAAGTGAGAGAGACCGTAGAATGACTATACTCCTCACACCGTTTATGAGCTGTTCGGCAAAATTGCCAATTTATGCATTCTTTGTTAGTGCATTTTTCCCGAAGCATGGCGGACTTGTCATGGGAGGACTGTACTTCCTTGGAATAATTGTCGGAATACTTTTCGCATTTATCTACAGAAAGACTTTGTTCGGGTGACGCAGTGCCATTTGTCATGGAACTGCCAAACTACAGGATGCCGGGCGCCAAGAATGTGTGCCAGCTCCTCTGGGAGAAGGCAAAGGACTTTTTGCAGAAGGCATTTACAGTAATACTTATTGCAACAATGCTGATATGGTTCTTACAGAGCTTTGACATACACTTTAACATGGTAACAGACTCAAAGGACAGCATGCTTGCTGCTATTTCAAGTATTATCGTGCCTGTCTTTAAGCCTCTGGGACTCGGAGACTGGCGTATATGCACGTCACTTATCAGCGGACTCATGGCAAAGGAGAGCGTGGTATCAACACTTGAGATACTGTTTGGCGGAACTGTTACGACAGCACTCACAACACTTTCAGCTGCATCTCTTCTGGTGTTCTCGCTGCTCTACAGCCCTTGCGTGGCTGCTATAGCATCCATAAAGAGAGAGCTGGGTGCAAAGTGGGCAGTCAGCGTGGTGCTTTTGCAGGGTGCGATTGCATGGGTGGCAGCATTTATTGTAAGAGTAATTGGACTGCTTGTGATGTAAAAACTGACTACAAAAATATAAAAGGAGATATTTGATGGAGATTAAACTGGAAAATGAATCACTTGAGCTCACGATAAACAGCTTCGGAGCAGAGCTTAAAAGCATCACCGGCAAGCAAACAGGTACACAGTATCTGTGGGATGCCGATGAGAAATACTGGAAGAGAAGCGCACCGGTGCTTTTCCCGTTTGTCGGCAGCTTAAAGGACAAGAAGTTTACCGTTGATGGGACAGATTATCCGATGGGACAGCACGGCTTTGCAAGGGATATGGAGTTTGAGCTTGTGTCACAGACAAAGGATGAGGCATGGTTTTCACTTAAATCAAATGATGAGACTCTTGCAAAATATCCGTTTGAGTTTGTGCTCGAAATCGGCTATAAGCTCTCAGGCAGTGAGATAAAAGTGACCTGGAGGGTGACTAATCCTGCGAAAAGGATTTACTTTTCTCAATAGGTGGTCATCCGGCATTTATGTGTCCGGTCGCAGAGCAGGGAAAACAGTCAGACTATTATCTGAAGCTTGACACAGACAAAGCAATCACCTACGGACTTATCTGTGACGGAGGACTTTTAGACAAGGATGACAATCTGCTTAATGTGGATGCGGATGGATACTGTCAGATAGATGAGCATATGTTTGATAAGGATGCGCTCATTATCGAAAACAGACAGGCTTCAAAGGTGAGCCTGTGTACACCGGATAAGAAGCCATACCTTACGGTGTCATTTGATGCGCCTTTATTTGGTCTGTGGTCACCGGCAGGAATGGGAGCACCGTTTATCTGTATTGAGCCGTGGTACGGCCGATGTGACAGAGCAGGCTTTGCCGGAGAATTAAAGGACAGGGAGTATGGTAATTCGCTGGCACAGGGTGAGAAATTTGAGAAGTCATATACGATTGCAATTGAGATGTAGATTTTCTTGTTCTCAATGTGACTTAAGACTTAAATAGTTACAAACAAAAATATAAGATATAGTTAGAATCATGGGACTGCGATATATTGTAGTCCCATGATTTTTGTATTGACAAAATGCAAGATATGAAATATATTATACTTAACTAGTGACTAATAAACAGTAGAGTGTTAATCAGTAGAGAGGGTGTTATAATGCAAAAGCAAAATTCAAAAAAGAAATTTTTGGAGAAACTTTATATTAGCTTATCATTTTATTTTGGGGATGATGACTGTGATAGTATAATTAAAGACTATGAAGAATGGTTCGAAAATGAAGAAATGGCTGAAAAAAGCGAGCACGAAATATGTTCCGGCTTAGGAAAACCGTTTGATATCGCGAGAAATTTATACAAAGATTCAAAAGAAGGAAAAGAGCATACGTTTCCATTGAAGAGTAGTGTTTTATTACAGACAATTGCCACGCTGGTTATATATTATGTGCTATGCATCAGTTTGTTAAGATACTTTGATAAAAACGGCTGGAATTTTTATCCGGTTGCTTTGATAGCTAATGTTCTAGTATTTGTTGCAGGTTTGTTTATTCTTAAAAAATCAAAATTAACATGTGATATGCAATTTAAAAACCATCTGTTATTAATCGGATTATTCTTTTTTATTTTATTAACAGAAGTATTTCTGGTAATGAAAAAGAATGAGGCTGGCTTAGGGAGTTATTATGTGGTATTAGTTACAACAGCTATAATTATTCTGAGTTGTATTATTATTTACATCATCTTAAAGAAATATATAATAAACAGGGAATTGGGTTTTATAACGATATTTCATATACTTGGTATTATTACCTGTTTAATGTATTTTATAAATCAGTTACATATGTTTTATATAGAAAGAACGCTTGGGCTTGAAAAAATAATAGCATATAGTAGTTTATTATATATTCAGACACTGATTTTGGGGACAATTTTATTGTTAAAATTAAAATTTGAGAGGAAATCATAAATGGATTCACAGCTAAAAAGAGGAATCTTAAATATATGTATTTTACAGCTTTTAAAACAAGAAGACAGATATGGATACGATATAATTAAAATATTGCAGGGACTTTTTCCGGATACAGATGAAAGCACTATTTATGCCATTCTAAGAAGACTGAATAAAGGAGGGTTGACGGAAGTATATTACAGTGAAAAATCATTGGGACCACAGAGAAAATATTATAAAATAGTAGAAAAGGGGAAATTATATTTAAAAGAAAACATAGCTTCCTGGAATGAGATAGTAAGGATTTTTCACGAACTTGAAATAATGTAATTGATGGAACAATTAAAATTACTTGTTCAGATGAAGGAACAATAAGCGATAATAATTAACTACACATGTATTTGAAAAGCAGGTGCATCGGCATATATAGCATAACGCTATATGTGCCTTGGTGCACCTGCCTTTTCATGCCTGCCTGAAGCAACCATTTCTGATCAATTTTCTTAAGATCTTCACCGAATCTGACATGCAGCCGAACTGAGCCTTCGAGCTGCTCGATATGTTCAATGGTGCCCTTGCCAAACTTTGGATGATTGACATCGTCATTGATATTAAATTTTACAGTACTGTTTTTCTTTTTGCGGTATTCCTGCTCGCGTGAATATGTGTCGCGGATAGGAATACTCTTGTCAGTAATTTTCTTTTGAGAACCTTATCATAATCGTGCTTAATAAGTCCTTCACCGGCTTTGTAGTAAGGAGTGGGAGCTGCTCCGATAAGTGAGCAGCAATATTTCCACGCACTTCCGTGGATTCCGGGCTGCCAGTTGTACTTGTCCGGTATATCCATATTATATTGCATATAGTGGGCATATTCGTGCTTATATAAATCCATCCTGTCATCCTTTGACAAGGGCTTTGTCACACAGTAGCCGATGAAAAGCAGCGAAAAATGAAATTCTTCTTCATCCTGCCCAAAGCCCGGAGTGTATGCACCGAGCCTGTCCGTATCAAAGCCAAATGTGATAGGAACCCTTGCACCGTTAAGCCCAAGCTGTCTGTCGAGCTTCTGGTAGAGAAAGCGGATTTCCGCGAGATGTATTTTTGTTTCGTTTTCGAGTAGTTGTCGTAAATTGTTGTCTATGTTCATAAGTATATTTCTCTAAAAAATCAGTTTGTTTTCAACACAGTAATGATATATTCCGTCATTCTCAACTGATTGGCACACAAAATCAGCCTTAGCCTTGACTTCGTCCTTTGCATTGCCCATGGCAACACCAATGCCTACGGCCTCAAGCATTTCAATATCGTTATGTCCGTCACCGAAAGCAATTGCTTCATCCTTTGAGAAGCCATAATGCCTAAGCACTGCAGCAACAGCATTGCCTTTGCCACTGTTAAGCGGAATAATATCAACGGCCTTATCCCACCATGCAGTTATCTGTGAGTGGGGCGCGCCGGATAGAATCTGTGAGTGCTCATCTTTTTTGCAGGAGCACATAATCTGATATATATCAGTCCTGCTTATCTCGTCAAAATTGTCAGCGATTTTAAGCTTTTCGCTGCCAAAGGCAAAGTATTGCTCTAAATCAGGGTCGGTACCGTTTGTGACAATCATATGCTCGTTGCTGATTGCAATGGCGCGGTTCATCTGCTTTAGATTGGAAATTATCTGATATTTGTCGTGCTCATTAATAGGATTTTTGAAGATGATATCATTGCCTGCGGTGACGAATGAGCCGTTAAAGGTGAGCAGGACATCAAAATCAATTCCATCAAAATGAGGCACACCTGTGTAGCTTCTTCCGGTAGCCATACAAAGGATGATGCCATTTTGGTGGAGCTGCCTAAGTGCAGCAGCAGTGTTTGCTGATAATTCTTTATGTCCCAGCCGAAGCAGGGTGCCATCCACATCAAAGAATGCTATTTTAATCATAATTCACCTGCCTGTTTTAATGCTAGTTTAATGATATTTTCATTTATATAGAATCCGTTTGATTGAATTTTGGTTATTGCATTTTTTACAGAAGAAATAATCCCGATTGTTTAGCTTTTATAAGAACACCTAAGGTGCCCGTTACTGTTAATCCAAGATATTTTGCTGTTTTTTTTGCTGCATTATCATCGATGATAACTAAGTCTGCTTTGGGGTCAGCTTGTGCCAATATCATAACATCAACTTCACCGGCATGAAGCTTTGCTTTGTACATTTTGCGGTCTTCTATGTTAGTGATTGTTTCGACTGTAATCCAATCAAGATTTTGTTTGATTTGTAAACAGGCAGAATCCTTTTTTGTTGTAACTTCGTCGAATACTGCTTTAGGAATAATGATTGAACCATATATTTTTTTTAAAATGTTAAGTAAGTCTGCATTGCACAATGCAATTAATGGTGTTGAATTGACAATTACCCTACGCATTATTCATCTCCTCTATAAATTCTGCTTCATCATCAAAACTGAAGATAGATATATTATTATTGCCTAGATATTTGATGAAATCTTCCTCACTCATTCCGGCTATCTGTGCACAATATCCAATAGAAATATGGTTTTTTAAATAAAGCATTAGAGCAGTAGCTTTCTTGGCAAAAGCATTAGCTTCATCTTTGGTCATTTTGGTATCGTATAATACTTCATCTGGTATTTTTATTGCAATACTACACATATAAACACCTCTTTCTATTTATAATGAATCATTAATTATATCTCAGTTACATGATAACATAATAAGCGCAAGATTAAAACATTTATTTAAATTTCTGTCACAACGTAAGGTACGTAAGCCGGGGACTGTTGGGGACACGCGCTTTAGCTATCGCTACGCTTAGCAACTAAGATTCTGTACGAAATTATGCTCATGAAGCGTAGAAACGCACCTGCATGGACGCAGGGGAGAGGAAGATTTACATATGTGTACGCAGGAGGACCTGGTTCATAAAGATTACCATTTCTTATAACTGTGTTCTTGATATTAAAGGACACAAGTGGCTTTTTTCAATATGTTGTTGTTAATTTATGGTGTTGGGCTTCCACCATTATGCCAGAAGCCTCGCAAAAAGTAGCTGAAACTGCAGAAATCACAAAAACAGCACCCCAAACCCAGCTCAAAAGCCGGAGAAAAGCCAGAAAAAGTAGCTGAAACTGCAAAACCCAAAACAGCTTCCCAAACCCAGCCAGAAAGCCGGAGAAAACCCGAGAAAAGTAGTTGAAACTGCAGAAATCACCAAAACAGCACCCAAACCCAGCCAGAAAGCCGGAAAAGACCTGGCAAAAAGTAGCTGAAACTGCAAAAATCCCAAAAACAGCTCCAAAAACCCAGCCGTAAAGCCTCATAAAAATGGACTTATAGACATGTATTGATGGCTTAGTTGAGAATTAACTACTGTGGAGTGTACTAGAACTTGTGAGTAGCGTGTCATTTGTAACCGCCAAAGCGTACACAATGAAGCAGTAACTATAAACTGTGAGATTATAGCAAACCATCTAGCATATACATTTGTATAAGTTTCGACGGTTTCGTCGTGCATAGAAAACCTAAGAGCATAATTTCGTACAGAATCTTAGTCACGAAGCGTAGCGAGGGCGAAAGTGCGTGTCTCCCCAACAGTCCCCGGCTTACGTACCGACCTACGATCGATGCGCAAAAGTTGCGCACAAAAAACGCGCACCCAATCCCTTGTTTGTGAAAAATGCTTGAAAACAAAAGTTAAAAAATGTCGAAATTGCACATTGACATAATCGCAATGCTGTAATATACTAAGTTCAGAACAAACGGTTGCGCGAAAAACGCACCTAAGAAATAAATTAAATTACAAGCAAATGGAGGAAACAACGGATGGACAAATTTATTGTTAACATCATTCACCGCCCTGAGATGGTGCCTGAGTACTCAGCAACAGTGACAGGACAGGGAAAAGAAGAGGATATTGGAGATAAGAAGCTTATCACAGAGTCACTCGACATCTTCAAGACACAGCAGAGACTTGCACATGAGGCGGGACTCAAAACCACAATCCAGATGACATATGCTTCACTTTTTAATGATGAGGCAGTAGAGCTTGCAAAGCAGGATCACGAGAAATACGGTGATGAGATAGCACTTTCACTCCTTGGGCTTCCATGTGAGGAGTTTAGAGAGAAGTATAAGACAAAGGATTTCTGTATCTGGATGTTCTCGATGGAGGACAAGAAAGCTATCGTAAATGATGTTTTCGAGAAATTCCATGACAGATTCGGTTTCTATCCTGAGTCAACAGGCTCTTACTATATGGATGCAGACCTTACAAACTACATAAAAGAAAAATACCCAATGGTAAAATGTGCAGTTGCAACATGCTGGGAGGAGGGTCCTAAGGCATACCACACATGTAACAACTCATGGTACACACTCTTTGACGGAGGCCCATGGGCACCATGGATTCCATCAAAGCAGAACACACATGCGCCGGCAGCAAATAAGGAAGAGGATAGCGGAATCGTAGCAATTCCACATCTCTCACGTGACCTTATTGCATGCTATGACGGAAACGGCTCAAACTTCGGAACACATCCACAGAACGTGCTTCGTGGAATGATTTATGATACAAAGACATGGGAGTATCCATATCTTTACAACCTCATCGACCAGTACAGAGACCTTGCAAAATACAATAACGGATACTCATACAATATGATGTTCGTAGGACCTGGCTGGATGAACAAGATGGGACGCTGGGAGCAGCCATATGAGCTTCTCTTAAAGTCATACACAGACGGCTGTAATTACTATGGCAAGTTAAAGAAAGAGGGTAAGCTCATCGACATGACAATGTCAGAGTTTGCTGATTACTTCAGAGAGAAGAAGGGTGTCAACGCAGGTAACTACAATGAGCCTGAGTGTGCACCATGGAGAGATATCCTTTACGGCTCAGACAAGCAGCTCTTCTGGTACTGTGACCCATACATGAGAGCATGCGTAAACATGGATCAGGGTGGAGCAATCGTAGACCTTCGTCCATACGTTGCAAAGCTTGAGTGGCCGGTAGGAATCGGAACAAAGCATGTACAGGATGCATCTTATCCATTCCTTATTCAGGAGAAATATAGAGCAGGATACTTTACACACTATGCAGGAGCTGGAACAGTAAGAAGTGCCAAGCTTTCACACAACGGTGAGGAGGTTGACCTGTGTCTCTGTCCTACACACAGCCATTTTTCAGAGGAAGTTATTGATGGCAAGAAGACAAGAATCCTTACACTTGATCCTGTAGATATTGAGTTTTATGATGTTAAGCTTACTCTTCAGACAAAGGAATACTTTGAGGAGGGCTCATCAAACATCAAGATTGAGCGTAATATCCTTAGCATGAGTGATCCAGATGCAGAGGTTTATCTCGATGAGTACATCACAGCATGCTACGGAACAACAGAGTATCCGAGGATATGACAGGCATCACACTTACATGTGAGGGAGAAAACCCACAGAGCATCAATTATGAGTACAAGTGTCGTGATGCAAAGGTTGACGGAGCAACTGCAGTAAGCGCAGTAATTCCTGCAATTCAGACAAAGGTTTCGCTCACACCATCTGCAAAGGCAGAGGGATACATTGAGGAAGGATATGCATTCTCTCCAATGTTCAAGCTTGGTTACAAGAAACAGATTAAAGACAAGGAGGTATTTGCAACATGGCTCAACTTGGAAAAGGCAAATTAAATTACAGATGTCCTTTATGTTTTATGAGGGATCTTGATATTGATATGTTCTATAATAAGGAAACAGGTATTTATAGCTGCATCCGCTGTCAGTTCAGAGGTACAGAGGAAGAGGTGCTTCAAGGCAACGAGGATGTCCGCAAGAAGTACAAGGCTATGTACAAGAGATTCGACAAGTTCGATTTTGATTAAAGTAGTGATTGGTGCGCTGCTGCTATAATAGCAGCAGCGTGTTTTGCATTTCGCTACAAAGGAGAGTATATATGGCGAAAAGAAAAAAAGACACGATGGAATTCAGATTCTATGAGCTGCCACAGGGAGAGTCGGCACTCGTACTGTGCGGAGAATCATGGAAGAGAGTGTATGGTCATGAGGAATTTCACCTGCATTTCCATAATCTGCTTGAAATCGGCATCTGCCGAGAGGGAGATGGAAATATGTATCTGGATGAGGATATTTACCAGTATCATGACGGCGATATCACATTTATACCTGAGAATTTTCCGCATGTTACAGTCAGCTATGGTGAGGTGGTGAATTTCTGGGAGTATATTTTTATTGACATACGTTCTGTGATAGAAGAGATGTTCCCAAACAATACGGCATTCCAGAATGAGGCAGTTACGACTATATCAAAAAAAGCGTTTATGACTAACGTGTATCAGAGCCCGGCTATGGCTGAGTATATAAATGCCATAATCAGGGAAACCCGTGAACACAAGATTTATTGCCAAAGGACGGTAAAGATACTTGTGCAGGGAATTGTAATAGAGCTGTTGCGTAGGTATGATGAGCTTCGGAGGAGGATAATAATATCGTAAAGGGTACCAATATGTCACAGATAGCCACAGCACTTGACTACATGAATAAGCATTACAGCGAATCGATAAAGGCAGGGGAGCTTTCGGAACTATGCAACATGAGCGAGACTCATTTCAGGAGACTGTTTGAATCATACATCAATATGCCGCCTATGGAGTATCTGAATCTGATAAGAGTACAGAAGGCGTGCGAGCTTATGAAAAAAACAAATGAGCCTATGGAGCTTATTGCACAAAAGTGTGGATTCACAACCCAGTCAACTTTTAACCGTAATTTCCGCAAATTTTTGGACACTTCGCCATATCAGTGGAAGATAAATCCTGAAAATTATGAGCATAAGCTGCTGAATTTTAGGATATCTGCACTAAAGGGATGGTAGAAAATGCATGTTTCGTATAATTTTGTACATTTATGATTGAATATGCATGTAATTGTGTGGAATTTGTTAACACATAAATAGCATGTATGGTTATAATGACTATGTAATCAAGAAACGGACAAGTATTCATAGTTAAAATGCCCAATTAAAACAATAAGACTATGAATGAATTATGAACGGAGTATTACAAAAACATCATTTTTATTAGGGAGGAAGAAAAATGAAAAAGAAAGTAGTTTCATTATTACTCGTAACAACAATGGTTGCCTCACTTGCAGCCGGATGTGGAGATTCATCTTCATCAGGAGATGGCACAGAAAAGACAGGTAAGAAGGTAGAGACCGTAGATGACGGTCATACACTTACAGCCTGGGCTTGGGATGCAAACTTCAATATCCCGGCACTCAAAGCAGCAGCAGAGGATTACAAGAAAAATGTAGATCCTGATTTTGTACTCAATATTGAGGAGCAGTCACAGTCATCTGATATTGAGACAGCAATTACAACAGCAGGTTCAGCAGGAGATTACAGTACACTTCCTGACATCGTATTATTCCAGGATCACTACTTCCGGCAGTACCATACAAATTATCCTGATGCATGGGTATCAGCAAATGATGCAGATGTTAAGTGGGATGATTTCAGTCAGGAGAAATTATCATTCTCTACAATCGACGGAGAGCACTTTGGATTCCCTGTTGATAACGGAACAGTTATCTTTGCTTACAGAACAGATCTTCTTGAGCAGGCAGGATACACAATCGATGATATGACAGGCATCTCTTGGAAGGATTTCATCGAGGTAGGTAAGAAAGTATACGAGAAGACAGGAAAATACTTACTTTGCATGGACGGCGACGGAAATGATTTATTCTACATGATGCTTCAGGCAGAGGGTGAGTCACAGTTTAAGGATGGCAAGCCAAACTTTGTAGACAACGCTAAATTAAAAGAAATCATGCAGGTACTTAAGGATATGATCGACAACAATGTTCTTTACCTTGCAAATAACTGGTCAGATTACACAGATCAGGCTGTCCAGGGAGACATGGTTGCAGGCGTTATGAACGGAAACTGGATCATTCCTACAATCGAGAAGGTTACAGACAACAGTGGAAAGTGGGAGATTACATCTCTTCCAACACTTGAGGGTGGTGAAGGCTATGCATCAAACGGTGGTTCTTCACTTTACATCACAAGCAACTGCAAGCAGACAGACCTTGCTAAGAAATGCTTAGCATATACATTCGGTGGCGTATCTTATACAGACAAGGGTGTATCTGAGACATATGACAATGCTCTTAAGAATGGTGGTGTTATCACTACATATACACCTGCAGGCAAGTCTGAGGTTTACAACGAGGGCGTTGAGTACTTCAACAACCAGCCAATTTACGCTAAGATCGTTGAGATGGGTGCAAATGTTAAGACAATCGAGCAGAGCGATTTCCATTACGATGCACGTAAGAAGCTTGCTACAGCACTTATCAATATTACTCAGAACGGTGCAGATATCGATTCAGAGATAAAGACAGCAGAGGATGACCTTAAATTCACAATGGGACTTTAATCTGTTAGCTTGATGGCAAATGTACAGGGAGCCATTAAATGGCTCCCTGTTTTTCTCAAAGACTTATAGTTAGGAGGCCTTTACAGTGAAGAATAAGAAAAAGGAATGAGCATAACAGGTAAACAAAGGGCTGCCGGCTGGATTTATCTGGCTCCGGCTACAATACTCATTTTCATAATGAGCTTCTGGCCTATTATCCAGGCTGTTATTACATCATTTAAAACCGGTTCAAGTGCAAATATGCAGTGGGCTAATCCATTTGCCTACAATTACACAAGAATGTTTCAGGATGCGGTTTTCAAGAGATCTATCGGAAACACATTCCTATATTTAATTATCGAAGTTCCAATCATGCTTGTACTGGCAATTTTACTGGCACAGTTACTTAACAACAAGCATCTTAAATTAAAAGGACTTTTCCGTACTTGTGTATTTTTACCATGTGCAACATCACTCGTATCATATGCATTGATTTTTAAATCGCTTTTTGCAACACAGGGACTTATCAATACAATCCTTGTTAAACTTGGAATATTAGAGAGCAACTTTAACTTCCTCGGTACAGGCTGGAGCGCTAAGATTATTATCATAGTAGCTCTTATCTGGAGATGGACAGGATATAACATGGTGTTCTTTTAGCTGGTCTGCAGAATATCGAGTATTCTGTTTACGAGGCGGCAAAGATAGATGGAGCGAGCGGCTGGAGGACCTTCTGGTCTATCACGGTACCTCTTCTTAGACCTACAATTGTTATGACAACCATCATGTCAATAAACGGTACATTACAGCTCTTCGATGAGTCTGTAAACCTGACAAAGGGTGGACCTGCAAATGCGACAATCACCATGTCACATTATATCTATAACGGCTCGTTTGGTGAAGGTGTTGCAAACTTTGGATATGCATCAGCAATGTCTGTTATCGTATTCATCATGGTTGCTATACTGGCATTTATCAATCTGAAAGTAGGTGACAAGCGTGACTAAGAAAAAACATGGATCATCAATACAAAAAAGGCTTATACCTTCATACATTTTTCTTGTAATAGTTTCGTTCATCTCAGTATTTCCGTTTTTCTGGATGATATCGGCAGCGACCAACAAGTCTATTGACGTTGCAAGAGGTAGAATTGCATTTGGTGGCTATGCCCTTGAGAACTTAAAGAAACTGTTTGCATCACAGAACGTTGCACTTGGAATGAAAAACTCACTTATCAATGCAACAGTTCAGACAATTATAGCACTGCTTGTCTGCTCACTTGCCGGTTACGGCTTTGAGCTATATCATGACAAGGCAAAGGATAAGCTGTTCTCAGTTTTACTTCTTGCCATGATGATTCCGCAGGTAGCTACACTTATTCCTCTGTTCAAGATGATGTCAAAGCTCGGCTTTATAAATACGGTATGGGGCTTCATGCTCCCGGCTATTTCAACGCCGTTCCTTATCATGATGTTCAGACAGAATTCGAGAAACTTCCCAGTCGATATAATGGAGGCGGCACGAATTGACGGACTCAGTGAGATTGGTATTTTCTTCAAGATGTATATGCCTGTACAGAAATCAACATATGCAGCAGCTGCAGTTATCACATTCATGAATGCATGGAACTCATACCTGTGGCCAAAGGTAATCCTCAATAAGCCTTATGCTATCAATGCCAATGCTTATTGCAAACCTCGCAGCAGGATATACAGTAGATTACGGTGTACTGATGATGGGCGTTCTTTTCTGCTCCATCCCTACAATGATCGTATTCTTTGTGCTCCAGAAGCAGTTTGCAGAGGGAATTACAGGATCTGTTAAATAAAAGTAAAATAATATTGTTAAAAATCAAGAAGGCAAATAATATTTATTATTTGCCTTCGTCTTATAAGAGGACTTTGTGTTTAAAACAGGCATGTATCAAATAATAAATACAGTAGATAGGAGTGTAAAAATATGAGTAATTTTGATTCAAATATCATTAAAAATCCGGAAATATTTGAGCAGAACAGACTTGCGGCTCATTCGGATCATGTGTGCTATAAAAATGAACTGGAGAAAATTAAAGGAAAATCAAGCCTGAGATATGATATGAACGGCTTATGGAAGTTTGCATATGCAAAGAATCAGTCCCTGGCTCCTTGTGGCTTTGAGGCAGCTGATTATGACTGCAAAAACTGGGATGAAATCAGGGTTCCGGCACATATCCAGATGGAGGGCTATGACGTGCCAATCTATACGAATACCACATATCCGTGGGAGGCTGATGAGTCTATAAAGCCGGGCGAGGTACCTGAGATTTTTAATCCGGTTGCAAGCTATGTGAAGTATTTCACAATTCCTGAGAATATGAAGAACAAGAGGGTGTGTATTTCGTTCCAGGGAGTGGAGAGCGGTTTTGCACTCTGGCTGAATGGACACTATGTCGGCTACAGTGAGGACACATTTGATCCGTCTGATTTCGAGCTGACTGATTATATTGTCGAGGGTGAGAACAAGCTTGCGGTCGGGTATGGAAATGGACATCAAGCAGCTGGTGTGAGGATCAGGATTTTTACAGATTTTCAGGCATTTTCAGAGATGTATTTTTGTATGCTGTTCCTTGTGCACATGTGGAGGATCTGTCAGTTGTTCCTACACTTAATGATACCTTTGACGAGGGCACACTTAGTGTGTCAATAAAGGCAGATGGTGATGGTATTGCAAGTGTAAAGCTTTATGAGCTGGGCGATTTGTCTGTGGAAAAATATGACAGGGCAAAACTTTTATTGGAAGAGTTTGATATAGAGCTTAGGAATAAGGAAATTTGCGAGGGCTCATGTAATGTGAAAAATCCTCTGTTATGGAGCGCTGAAAAGCCGAATCTGTATGAGGTTAAAATTATAGTTAAAGATACGCATGGAAATGAGACTGAGTTTATCAGCCAGCTGGCAGGCTTCAGAAGATTTGAGATGGTAGACGGACTCATGAAGCTAAACGGTAAGCGTATTGTATTTAAGGGTGTAAACCGCCATGAGTTCAGCTCAATAACAGGCCGTGTGCCAAACCGTGATGAGGTGATAAAGGATATTGTCACAATGAAAAAGAACAATATCAATGCTATAAGAACAAGCCATTATCCTGATGATTCCATGCTCTATAAGCTTTGCGATATTTATGGAATCTATATGATAGCTGAGAACAATCTTGAGAGTCATGGCACATGGGAGGCATATAATAAGGGCTATGTTGACCTTGACTTTGTTGTGCCAAAGGACAAGCCACAGTGGAGAGAAATGATGCTGGACCGTGCCAACTCATGCTATCAGAGGGATAAAAATCATCCGGCAATCCTTATCTGGTCATGCGGCAATGAGTCGTTTGGCGGCAAGACCATATATGAGATGTCACAGCTTTTCAGACAGCTTGATAAGCATCGTCTGGTTCATTATGAGGGAGTATTTAGCGATAGAAGCTATAATGACACAAGCGACATGGAAAGCCAGATGTATACTCCGGCTGCAGGCATTGAAAAATTCCTTGCAGAGCATCCTGAGAAACCGTTTATCTGTTGTGAGTATACCCATGCAATGGGAAATTCCTGCGGCGCAATGCATAAATATACAGATCTTACAGACACAGAACCAAGATATCAGGGCGGATTTATCTGGGATTATATCGACCAGTCAATCTACAAAAAGGACAGATACGGCAAGTGGTTCCTCACATATGGCGGAGATTTCGGCGACAGGCCTACAGATGGAGATTTCAGCGGAAACGGCATCTGTTATGGCGGAGAGAGAGAGGCTTCTCCAAAGATGCAGGAGGTGAAGTTTAATTATCAGAATATATCGGTTGATTTTGACAGCGACTACATCTTTACAGTCACAAACAAAATCTCTTTGTAAATACATCGGTTTTGATGCTTTTGCCATTCTTCTTGCAGACTGTGAGGAGGTTTACAGGACAAAGCTTCAGATATCTGTTCCACCGATGGATAGGGCAAGCTATGAGATGCCGGTGACTCTTAAAAATTCCATGATAGATGTGGAAAAAGAGTACTGTATTGTCGTATCATTTGTATTGAAGGAAAACACCATCTGGGAAAAGGCAGGATATGAGATTGCATTCGGACAGCATATGATAAAGAAGCCTGTAAGTGAGTATTCATGCGACAAATCAGTTGAGCTTGTTGTTGGAAACGGAAATATCCTTGTAAGAGGTGAGAACTTTAAGGCACTTTTCTCAAGAATGAATCTGGGAATGGTTTCATATGTATATGGTGGCGTCGAGATGCTTCCAAATACTATCCCACTGCCGAATTTCTGGAGAACACCTACCAACAATGATTCCGGCAACATGATGCCACAGCGCTATGCACAGTGGAAGATTGCCAGCATGTATGTGACCACCAGACAGGATCAGCGCTTTGCAGATACATCACCAAGGGTAGAAAAAATGATAACAATATCGCCATCACATACACTTATTTCATGCCTACCACACCGCAGAGTTCATGCGAGGTGACATACAGAGTGTTTGGTGATGGAACAATCGAGACAACTCTGTCATATGACCCTGTAAAGGAACTTGGCGATATGCCGGAGTTTGGCATGATGTTCAAGCTGGATGCCGATTATGATACAGTGAAATGGTACGGACTCGGACCACAGGAGACATACGAGGACAGACAGCATGGCGGAAAGTATGGTGTATACGAGAATAAAGTGGCAGACAATGTCGCAGAGTACCTCGTTCCGCAGGAGAGCGGCAACAAGTGCAGAGTAAGATATGCAAAGGTAATGGATAAGAAGGGAAGAGGCATGCTGTTCTTTGGTGATGAGCTTTCGTTCTCGGCACTGCCATATACACCACATGAGCTGGAAAATGCTGCACATCACTTTGAGCTTCCACCTGTACACTATACTGTTGTCCGTGTGGCAAAGAAGCAGATGGGTGTTGGCGGAGACGACAGCTGGGGCTCACATACTCATCCGGAGTACCTGCTTGATGCCTCAGAGAAAATGGAATTCACATTCTGCTTCCGCGGAATATGATTAATCATAAATGATATAAGAATTAAGGAGAATTAAAATGTCAAAATTTATTAAGGGTATGGATTTATCGACCTTGCTCGAGCTGGAACGCTGTGGAGCAAAATACTACGAGGATGGAAAGGAGAAGGATATTCTTGACATCATGAAGGAGCATGATGTTGATACAATCCGTCTTCGTCTGTGGAACGACCCAAAATCAGAGGATGGTGAGCCTTACGGTGCGGGTAACAATGACCTGGCTGAGACTATCGCTATCGGAAAAAAGGTTACAGATGCAGGCTTTGGAGTGCTTTTGAATTTCCACTACAGTGATTTCTGGGCAGATCCGGGAAAGCAGATTAAGCCAAAGGCATGGAAGAATTTCGGTGTGGACGAGCTGGAGCAGGCTGTATATGATTTTACACTTGAAAATCTGACAAAGATTATTGAGGCAGGTGTAAATGTCACAATGATTCAGGTAGGTAATGAGCTTTCAAACGGACTTTTGTGGCCTGAGGGAAAGGTACCTAACTACGATAATATAGCAAAATTTGTGAATGCCGGAATACGTGCCTGCCGCAAGGTAAATGCTGATATTCCGATTATGATTCACCTTGATAATGGTGGAAACAATGAGCTTTATGTCAGATGGTTTACAAACTTCATCGAAAGAGGAGAGGAGTTTGAGTATATCGGATTGTCATACTATCCTTTCTGGCACGGCTCGCTCGATCAGTTTGAGTTCAATATGAACGATATTGCAAAGCGTTTCAATAAGGACCTTATCATAGCTGAGGTATCCATGGGCTTTACAATGGACAGCTACCAGGAGTACGAAGCTTGCTGATTCTGAGCGTAAGGGTTATGCGACAAAACCGGAGCTTGTTGAGAAGATAGATTATCCTATGACTATTGAGGGGCAGGCTGACTTTACAAAGGATTTCTTAAACAGAGTGGCAAATGTGGTGGATGACCATGGAAAAGGATTTTTCTGGTGGGAGCCAGCGTGGATTCCTGTACCGGGCTCAGGCTGGGCTACACCTGCTTCACTTAAGTACATGAATGATCCGGGACCATGCGGCAATGAGTGGGCAAACCAGGCGCTCTTTGACTATGATGGAAATGTGCTGCCGGCACTTGATGTTATTAAGAATTTTAAAAAATAAAACAATAACATATGTAATTTTGTTGCATGATTTGATTTGTTATGTTGCATTTTCAGTCGGATGTATTGCAATGTAAAAATGTGCAGTTATAATAGAGTTATAAAGAAAGAACGAAATATTTTAACTATCAATTTAACGCAAATACAATCAGCAAAGGAGAAGAAAAAATGATACAGCAGAACGTATTAGACAAATTCAAAGAGCTCTTTGGAGCAGATGGGGATATCAGAGTATATTTTGCTCCGGGACGTGTAAATCTGATCGGTGAGCATACGGACTACAATGGAGGACATGTTTTCCCTTGTGCACTGACCATAGGCACATATATGGCAGCAAGAAAGCGCGATGACAGGAAGCTTCGTTTCTACTCTATGAATTTTGACAATCTGGGTGTGGTTGAGTCATCACTTGATGAGTTTACACCTGATCCGGACGGACTTTGGACAAACTATCCAATGGGCGTTATGTGGGCTTTCGAGGGACGCGGAATGAAGCTTGAAAGCGGTCTTGATATTGTTTTATTCGGAAATATTCCAAACGGCTCAGGACTTTCTTCATCAGCATCTCTTGAGGTGGTTACAGGATATATGTTAAAGGATATTTACGGCTTTGACGTGACAAATCAGGATATTGCACTTATCGGTCAGTATTCAGAGAACAACTACAACGGCTGCAACTGCGGTATCATGGATCAGTTTGCATCTGCAATGGGCAAAAAGGACAATGCAATTTTCCTTGACTGCAATACTCTTGATTTTGAGTATGCCCCAATCGTTTTGGACGGTGCAAAGATCGTGGTTACAAACAGCATGGTTAAGCATAGCCTTGTAACAAGTGCTTACAATGACAGAAGAAATGAGAGTGCACAGGCTCTTAAGGATTTACAGACAGTATGTGACATCAAGACTCTCGGTGACGACAGATGAAGAGTTCGAGGCTCATAAGGATGCGATTAAGGATGAGGTTGCACGTAAGAGAGGCAAGCATGCGGTTTATGAGAACCAGCGTACCATCAAGGCTGTTAAGGCACTGAAGGAAAATGATATCGAGACATTTGGAAAGCTTATGAATGCTTCACATGTATCACTTCGTGATGATTATGAGACATCATGTCCTGAGGTTGACGTACTTGTTGATGAGGCATGGAAGATTCCGGGTGTTATCGGATCACGAATCACAGGCGGCGGCTTTGGCGGCTGCACAGTCAGCATAGTAAAGGACGAGGCTATTGATCAGTTTAAGGCAAACCTGACAAAGGCCTATGAAGAGAAGGTTGGAAAGACACCTGAGTTTTATGTTGTTTCAATCGGAGACGGACCTAGCCGTCTGGCATAAAATCAGCAATATGAAATAACAGTAACGGATAAACAGGTTTTTCCCGACAATGATTAAGGAGCATGACATGATTCAGGAGAGAATATTAGAATTAGTAAAATATGGTCTTACAACAGGAATTGTTGACCCTGCTGATGAGGTATACACAGTAAACAGACTTCTCGAGGTACTCGGAGTGGATGACATCGAGGATGAGACATTTGAAAAGGTAGAGGCTCAGCCGGCATGGACACAGGAAGAGGCAGAGGAAAAGCTTGAGGCTATACTCGAGGATATGATGACATACGCATATGACAATGGCATCATGAAAGAAAACAGCATTGTATACAAGGATCTTTTTGATACAAAGCTGATGGGCTGCCTTGTAAATGCACCAAGCGTGATCAGAGCTCGCTTTAAGGATTTATACGACAATGAGTCTTCGCTTGCGGCAACCGATTATTTTTACAAATTAAGCTGTGACAGCAATTATATCAGAAGACAGCGTATCAAAAAGGATATGAAATGGACCACAGATACAGAGTATGGCACACTTGATGTGACAATCAATCTCTCAAAGCCTGAGAAGGATCAAAGGCAATTGCTGCTGCTAAAAATGCTAAGCAGAGCGCATATCCAAAGTGCCAGCTTTGTAAGGAAAATGAGGGCTATGCAGGCCGCGTAAACCATCCTGCAAGAGAAAACCACAGAATTATCCCTGTTACAATAAACAACAGCCAGTGGTTTTTCCAGTACTCACCATATGTATACTACAATGAGCACTGTATCGTGTTCAATTCAAAGCATACACCGATGAAAATCGAGCGTGCCACATTTGGAAAGCTGCTTGATTTTGTAACACAGTTTCCACATTATTTTGTAGGCTCAAATGCAGATCTGCCAATCGTTGGAGGCTCTATCTTAAGTCACGACCATTTCCAGGGCGGACACTATACCTTCGCTATGGCAAAGGCTCCGATAGAGAAAGAAATCACATTCAAGGGCTACGAGGATGTCGAGGCAGGTATCGTAAAATGGCCTATGTCTGTTATTAGAATCAAGTCAGCAGACAGGGATAAGCTTATTGACCTTGCAGATAAGATTCTTCTTGCATGGAGAGGCTATACAGATGAAGAAGCATTTATTTTTGCAGAGACAGATGGAGAGCCACACAACACTATCACACCTATAGCAAGACGTCGTGACGGAGACTATGAGCTTGACCTTGTGCTCAGAAACAATATCACAACAGAGGAGCATCCGCTGGGGGTTTATAATCCGCATGCCCACCTTCATCACATAAAGAAGGAGAATATCGGACTTATCGAGGTAATGGGACTTGCAGTGCTTCCGGCCAGATTAAAAGGTGAGATGGCAGAGCTTAGGGATGCAATCCTTACAGGAAAGGATCTGCATTCGACTGAGACTCTTGCATCACATGCTGACTGGGCTCTTAAGTTTATGTCTAAGTATGATAAGATTGATGAGTCTAATATTGATGGTATCATCAATGAGGAGATTGGACTTGTATTTAAAGAAGTGCTTGAGTGTGCAGGAGTGTACAAGTGCACTGATGAGGGACGTGCAGCGTTCCAAAAATTTATAGATGCGGTAAATGCATAAGATTTTCAATTATCTTTTTATAATGCGGAAAGCACCGGCGAACCATACTATATATTTCGCAAGTACTACGCAGCTAAGAAGCAGTAAGAATTATGATTTAGGGTGTTTAGACCATGACACAACCGGCTTTTATGTGCCGTCCATGGCACATAACGCCTTGCCCCAGCGTCCATGCTGGGGCATTGTTGTATATGGACATAATTCTAACTGCTTCTAAGCTGCTTCGTAAAGCTCAATATATAGTATGTTCGCCGGTGCTTTCCTCGGCTGTGAGATAAACTGATTTTAAAGAATCGGTTAAAGCCATTATTGTTAATGACTTTTTACTAAAGATGTGTCATTAGGATCAATTTACCGTTTTTGTAGCTTGTGAAGGCAGTGGATGAATGCAGGCACCAGGAAGGCATCTGCGAGAATCCATGCGAGTGGGCTTGCAAAGCAGGCGGCAGAAAAGCCGAATATCGGTACAAATACAAGTCCGATGAGCGAAAGAGCAATCATTTCTGCTACTCCTGCAAACATTGCAAAACCTGAAAAGCCCATGCCCTGTATGGTGAAACGGACTGTGTTTACCAGAACGAGCGGGATGTAGAAAAATGCATTTGTAAGCAGAAACTGATGAGCCTGTGCGACAACCTCTGTTTCGCTTGGTGATACAAACAGGTAAATCAGATAGTTGGCTATAAACAGCAGTGCCACAAAAATCAAAACCGAATAGACCGATCCTATAACTGAGGCTGAAATAAGCCCCTTCTTTACACGTTCAAATTTGGCTGCGCCGACATTTTGTCCACTGTAGGTGGCCATTGTGGAGCCGAGTGCGTCAAATGGACACACCATAAACATTGAAATACGGCTTGCAGCGGTCATTGAGGCAACTGCGATGGAGCCTAAGCCGTTTACGGCAGTCTGCAGTATGACGCTGCCTATAGCGGTTATCGAATACTGAAAGCCCATAGGAAGTCCCATGACCATCAGATTTCTGACATATCAAGAGTCAAGCTCCAAATCATTTCTGCTTACATGCAGCAGAGGTACATTTTTTGCTATGTAAATGATGCACAGCACTCTGATATACCCTGTGACAGTACGGTTGCAAAAGCCGCTCCAAACACGCCCATGTTAAATACCAGAATGAAAAGTAAATCAAGACCGATATTTAGAACAGCCGCGATTATAAGGAAAATAACAGGTATGACCGAGTTGCCGAGAGATCTCAGATATCGACAGCAGATTGTACAGTATTGTGGCAGGAATGCCTGCAAATATGACAATCAGATACTGGTAGGCGAGGTCGTAAATGTCGCCTGGCGTATTCATCCAGGTCAGAATGTGACCGCAGAGAAGCACAGTGAGTGCCGTCATGATTATTGCGATAATTACAGACACAATTCCTGCATTTCCTACATATTTTTTAAGTCCTTTTTCATCCTTGGCACCAAAGCGCTGGGCTATTGGAAGTGAAAAGCCGGCACACACACCCTGGCAGAAGCCAATGATGAGAAAGCAGATGCTTCCGGTAGAGCCGACTGCGGCTAAGGCCGAAACACTTAGAAAACGACCGACGATTATTGTATCCATAAGGCTGTAAACCTGCTGGAAAAGCATTCCGAGAAGCAACGGAAGGGAAAAGCCCAAAATGAGCCCGGTAGGAGAACCTACAGTGAGATCCTTTGAATTATTTTTAGTCATTATTTATAATCCCCCTTGATTAAAAATAGATAAAAATATATATAAAAAATAGTGATTAAGTGTAATATACAACCTTTACAAACATAAGTAAATGAGGTAAAGTAAAATTGTTAGCATTTTTTTGGGTGCATATTTTAAAGTGAATAAAAACGCTGATTTTATGTTTGATATCATTTTTTTTTGAGAAGAAAATTGAATGATCAGTAAATATGTATGGGCTGACATATAATTAAATTTGGAGGAAAAGAATGAGAGACTGGGAAAATAACATCCGAAGGGTTGTACCTTATACACCGGGAGAACAGCCAAAGAATACCTGTGTTATTAAGTTAAATACAAATGAGAATCCATATCCGCCAGCGCCGGGAGTGAAGGAGGTTTTAAGTAATTTCAATACAGATGATTTAAGACTGTATCCTGACCCAAGGGTTGATAAGCTGGTAAATGCAATTGCGGATTTCTATAAGATAGACAGCTCGAAGGTGTTTGTCGGAGTTGGCTCTGATGATGTACTTGCCATGATTTTCATGACATTTTTCAATTCGAAAAAACCTATACTGTTTCCTGATATCACATATTCATTTTATGATGTGTGGGCAGATATGCTTCGAATCCCTTATGAGCAGCTTCCACTGTCAGATGATTTTTCAATAGTACCGTCAGATTACTATAAGGCAAACGGCGGAGTAGTTTTTCCAAACCCTAATGCTCCGACAGGAAAGCTCATGCCTCTTGATGAGATAGAGGATATAATAGAGCACAATCAGGATGTAATTGTCGTAGTAGATGAGGCATATGTAGATTTTGGTGGGGAAAGTGCGCTTCCGCTCATTGACAAATATGATAATGTCATCGTGGTACAGACATTCTCAAAATCACGCGCGCTGGCAGGCTCAAGAGTTGGTTTTGCCATGGCAAGTCCTGTGCTTATCAAGTATCTGAATGATGTGAAATATTCGTTCAATTCATATACCATGGACAGAATCACAATCGAAGCAGCTACAGCAGCGGTAAAAGACAGAGCATACTTTGAAGAGACCACAGCAAAGGTCATAAAGACACGTGAGTGGACAAAGAAAGAGCTTAAGAGACTTGGCTTTACATTCTGTGACTCAAAGAGCAACTTTATATTTGCAAAGCCTGCAAATGTTTCTGCAACAAAGCTTTTTGAGGACCTTAAGGCAGACAATATATTTGTCAGACATTTCAGCTCACCTGAGCGAATCAACGACTATCTGCGCATATCCATAGGAACTGATGAGCAGATGCATACACTAATTAAATTTTTGGAGAATTATTCATGTTAAAAAAATATATTTACATCTTTTTAATTTCAATGGTACCACTTATTGAACTCAGAGGAGCGGTTCCGGTTTCACAGGTGATGGGGCTGCCGATAGTGCCATCATTTATCGTTTGTATCATTGCAAATATGCTTCCGGTACCAATTATTTATCTTTTTGCAAGAAAGGTTCTCATATGGGGAGCAGACAAACCAATCATTGGAAAGTTCTTCAGCTTCTGCATTGAAAAAGGAGAGAAGGGCGGCAAGAAGCTTCAGGCAAAGGCCGGAAGAGGTCTGTTTGTTGCACTTTTACTTTTCGTAGGTATCCCACTTCCGGGAACATGTGCATGGACAGGAACACTTGCGGCAAGTATCCTTGATATGGATTTCAAGTCAACAGTTGCCGCTGTCATGCTTGGAGTACTGCTCGCCGGCATGATTATGATGATAGTAAGTCTGGCGGGCGTGTCTATATTCCTGTAGAATTTATGGGGAGCTTTCTTCGTCCTTTGTTAAACAGTACAAATCCGACCACCAGTGAAACAATTGTAACAGCAATCACAATTACAAAGACCACTACACTATTACCGGGATCAGGGAAAAATCCTGAGAGTGTGCCCCAAAGGTTGAAAAGCAGATGAAGCCCCATAGAGTAGTAAATAGAGCCACCGCGTTCGCACACATATCCGAGCACTATGCCAAGTGCAAAGGCATATATGCCCTGAATCCAGTTGAGATGGAACAGTCCGAAAAGTGCAGCCTGCATCAGATTGGCAAGAGCAAATGGCAAAGTCTTTCTGGCACAGCGCATGGTTACACCGCGGAATATAAGCTCCTCACAGATTGGCGCCAGTATTACAGAATAAAGTACTGTCACAAAGGTGGTATCTGTGATGCCTGATGTCTCAAAAAGCTTGTTGTACTGTTGCAGCCAGTCGGGACGGATGTAGCCGGTTAAGTTAGCGATGAAATTGGCAGCAAACTGTGTACCCGGCACGAGTATGACGATTGCCACTAGCATCATGGGATTGAAGGTTTTCTTAGGGGATGGAAGAAAATTACCTTCGTATCTGGCATAGTACCACATGCCAAAAATCGCAATGGTAATGAGTGCATAGATGACCATAATCATCATGTTAAAATTTACAGAGGTAAATGTCTTTTCAAGGCGGTCCGATACGTTTGCAGACGGAAAAGCAAGCTTTCCGACAAAACCCTGTCCAAACACTCCCATGCCCATCATAAAGAATAAGGCGATAGTCTGAATTGCCTCAACTGCAAGCAGTGGGACAAATGTGTAAAAGAAATATCCTACTTTTTTCATTTTCAATATACTCCATTCTGATTTATTAGGCGATAGTAACATTAGTATAACATATCATAATTTAATTGCAAGAAAGCTGTTTACTTTAAAACTTTAATATGTTAAAATTAAATGTAAATAAATCGCATGAAAAAGGAGAACACGATGAGCAAGAATCTTAAAACAGAAGCAGTAGACCATTTGTTTGATGCTATTTTGTGTCTCAAGGATAGAGCAGAGTGTTATACATTTTTTGAGGATGTATGTACCGTAAATGAGCTTCTTTTCTCTGTCACAGAGATTTGAAGTGGCAAAGATGCTTAGAGAGCAGAAGACATATCTTGATATAGCAGAAAAGACCGGGGCTTCCACAGCCACAATCAGCCGTGTGAACAGATCATTAAACTACGGCAACGATGGATATGATATGGTTTTTCACGCATGGAGGATGGCTCTGACAAAGAGGATTAGTTTATCATAGGGGGAAAGAAAAACAGGCTCATTAATTTGAGCCTGTTTTTTTGCTTTCCTTTCCTGAATGTGTATTTTCATGGGAAGAAGCCTCTTTTTCTTCATTTAGATTGTCAATCATGCGCTCAATCAGCATTTTCTTGATGTAGACATCGAAACTCAGCATGCAGATAAAGCTGAATGTGTGAAGAAATTTCTGATCCTCATCAGGAAAATCCTCAAATGTCTCACCGGCAATCTTGTATTTCTTGCCGAGATCCTTTAGGAGCTTCTGCGATTCCTCCGCCTCTAAGCTGAAAACCTCAGTATAGACATCCTGCATCGTAAATCCGTCATCATTGCCGAAATACTTCTCGGTAAGCGGATTAAGAATTGAGCGGATATCGTTGATGCTCAATATATTTTTGAAATAATATATAAAAAGCAGTGTGAGCACATGCTCCTTAGAATACTTTTTCTTGTCCGGAGAAGGGAGCAGATTGTTTTGGCATAGTTGTTTATCATTGTCTTGGTAAGGATTTTGTCGCTTTCATAGCGCTTTGATGCAGCGAGCTGCTCGTCCATGAAGGTTGTGACCTGATCCATGTACAAATCAATATTTGGTATATCCTCCGGCTTTATGTAATCTATTGATTTAAGCTGCTTTAATAATTCTGATAAAAATTCTTTAACGTCATTCTCCATATCATCACCTCAGGCTTTTATTATATAGTATTGAAAACTATATGACAAGTTTTTTGAATTTTCTCATATTGGGTTGTGCAAAACATATGTTTGTGGTATGCTGTAAATAAATTATTTTTGTATTTATGGTTTGTGTGCCTGTAATAAGACTGGAGAATTGAGAGGAAAACAGATGAACTTAGATATGTTGAATGAACAGCAGAGGGAGGCCGTTTTGACCACAGAGGGACCGCTTCTTATTTTAGCAGGGGCAGGCAGTGGCAAGACCAGGGTTCTTACATACAGGACTGCCTACCTGATAGATGAGTGTGGCGTCAATCCTTACAATATCATGGCAATCACCTTTACAAACAAGGCTGCGGGAGAGATGCGTGAGCGAATTGATGATATGGTGGGCTATGGTTCGGAAAGCATATGGGTTTCCACATTCCATTCGACATGTGTGCGTATTCTGCGCAGGTATATTGACAGGCTGGGATATGACACGAACTTTACCATATATGATGCTGACGACCAGAAGGCTCTGATGAAGGACATCTGCAAGCGTCTTGAGATAGATACCAAGATGTATAAGGAAAAGATGTTTTTAAATGTTATTTCATCTGCAAAGGATGAGATGATTGATCCGATAGAGTTTGAAAACCGCTTCACAGGTGACTTTGTGAAGCGCAAGCAGGCACTTGTATACAAGGAGTATCAGAATGCCCTAAAGCAGAATAACGCACTCGATTTTGATGATCTGCTTGTGAAGACAGTAGAGCTTTTTAAGCTGGATAAAGAGGTGCTGGATTACTATCAGGAGCGCTTCAGATATATCATGGTGGATGAGTATCAGGACACAAACACCGTGCAGTTTGAGCTTATCAGGCTTCTTGCCATGAAGTATAAGAATCTGTGTGTGGTGGGTGATGATGATCAGTCCATTTACAAGTTCAGAGGTGCCAATATCTACAATATCTTAAACTTTGAGAAGCATTTTGAAGATGAAAAGGTCATAAAGCTTGAGCAGAATTACAGGTCTACACAGAATATCCTGGATGCCGCCAACAGCGTCATTTCCAACAACGTGGGCAGAAAGGACAAGCAGCTTTGGACAGACAACGGAGCCGGAGACAGGATTACCTTTGAACAGCTTGAGAGTGGCTTCGAGGAAGCGGATTATGTGGCGCGTTCGATAGCGAGACTCGTGAGAAAGGGTGAGGCGCGCTATAAGGACTGTGCTGTGCTTTACCGAACCAACGCACAGTCGCGTCTCTTCGAGGAGAAGTTTATTGCAGCAAACATCCCATACAAGATTGTCGGCGGCGTGAATTTCTATTCCAGAAAAGAGATAAAGGATATCCTTGCATATTTAAAGACTATTGATAATGGCCATGATGACCTTGCTGTAAAGCGAATAATAAATGTGCCAAAGCGCGGCATCGGAGCTACAAGCATCAATAAGGTGACAGACTATGCTCTTGAGAAGGGTATAGATTTCTATACGGCACTGCGCTATGTCGATGAAGTGCCAGGCATGGCGAGGTCGGCAGGCAAGATAAAGCCTTTTGTGATGTTTATACAGTCACTTCGTGCGAGAGCCGAGATGGATTCGGTTTCGCAGCTCATACAGGCAATAATCGATGAGACCGGCTATGTCGATGAGCTAAACGCTGAGGGCACGGATGAAGCAGAGCAGCGTATTGAGAATATTGATGAGCTTATAAACAAGGCTGTTGATTACGAGCAGGGGAGGAGAATCCTACTCTCAGTGGCTTTTGGAGGAAGTGGCACTTGTAGCCGATATAGACGGTCTTGACGAAAACAGCGACTATGTGGTTCTTATGACTCTGCACAGTGCTAAGGGACTTGAGTTTCCGAATGTGTATCTGGCGGGTATGGAGGATGGTCTTTTCCCAAGCTATATGTCAATCACGAGTGATGATGCAACAAGCGAGATAGAGGAGGAAAGGCGTCTTGCTTATGTTGGTATCACGAGAGCCAAGGAGCATCTTACCATCACATCTGCACGCATGCGCATGGTGCGTGGAGAGACACAGTTCAATAAGGTATCGCGATTTGTGAAAGAGATTCCGCGTGAGCTTATGTCAGGTGAGGTCTATGAGCCAAAGCGCCGTGATGATGACCTTGAAAGAAATTCACAGAGCACCTACAGAAAGGCTAAGGAGGCCTTCAAAAAGACACCTGTATATGGCACAGAGTATGCGACAACCTTTAATACACAGCGTACAAGGACACCTGTCTACACGCCTGTGAGCAACCAGAAGTCTTTTGCCAGTGCTAATACCACCGGCGGCCTTTCATATAAGGTAGGAGACAGAGTATCGCACATCAAGTTTGGCGCGGGAGAGGTCATGGCAATTGTAGAAGGCGGCAGGGATTATGAGGTCACTGTGGACTTTGACAAGGCCGGTACCAAAAAAATGTTTGCTTCATTTGCCAAATTGAAAAAAATTGACTAAAAATATTGTAATTTTTATAGGAAAATTGGATATAATATGCTATAATGGATTTAACAAATAGCATTTGACAATTACTTTTGGAAAAGGAGCGGATTGAATTATGAGTAAAGTTGAAGAATTATTAAAGGACAACAAGCTTACAGAGAAGCTCAGCATGGCAAAGCTTAATGACCTTCTCAAAAAAGAAGAGGAAGACAAGAAGCCTTCCAAGGCTGTTATCATATTTGCCATCATTGGTGTATTAGTTGCAGTTGCAGCAGCGGCATATGGTATCTACAGATTTTTCACACCGGATTATTTAGATGATTTCGATGATGAGTATGATGATGAATTCGATGATGATTTCTTCGAGGATGAAGACGATGATGATGCTGAAGAGAAAAAAGAGGCACCAAAGACTAAAGAAGAGAAATAGTCGTTTTAGATAATGGGGCTACATATGTAGTCCTCATTTTTCTTTATGTGTGAAGCAAGGCATTTGCAGTCAGGCATACAAAGGAATAATAAAGTATAAAGAGAGATAAGAATTACATGAAAAAAGGATTTAGAGGAACAGGAACCGTAGAAAGAGTAGACTTCCCAAACAAGGGAATAGCCGTTACAGATGACGGCGACAGAGTAATTGTGAAAAATACAATTCCGGGACAGAAGGTGGAATTTGTTGTAAATAAAGTAAGGCATCAAAGGGCAGAGGGCAGACTCATGGAGGTAATTGAGAAATCCCTCTGGAGACAGAAGAGCCATGTCCTCACTTTGGAATGTGCGGGGGCTGTACATATCAGACAGTGCCTTACGAAAAGCAGCTTGATATGAAGCTTACCCAGGTGAAAAAGCTCATTTCGGATGCCATCGGCACTGAGGAAGAGGCTGGATATGAGTTTATAGGGATACATGGAAGTCCGAAAAAGAGCGAATACAGAAACAAGATGGAATTTTCCTTCGGTGATGAGTACAAGGATGGCCCTCTTGCGCTTGGCATGCACAAAAGAGGAAGCTTTTATGACCTTGTGACAGTATCGGACTGTCAGATAGTGGATGAGGATTTCAGGACAATATTAAAGGCAACACTTGATTATTTTTCAAAAAACAATATCCCATATTTTCACAGAGCAACACACAAGGGCTATCTGCGGCATCTGCTTGTCAGAAAGGCAACAAAAACCGGTGAAATCATAGTCGACCTTGTCACTAGCACACAGACAGAGGGCTTCAACGAGGAGGAGCTGCTCGCAGGCTTTAGATATGAACTTTGACCAGGCACTATGACGGCAGATTCAAGGGCGTTTTACAAACAAAAATGACAGCGTGGCAGATGTGGTCAAAAACGAGGGCACAGAGGTGCTCTACGGAGATTCATATTTCTACGAGGAGCTCTTAGGTCTGAAATTCAAAATCACACCATTCTCATTTTTCCAGACCAACTCACTCGGAGCGGAGGTGCTCTATGAGACAGCGAGAGAGTTTATCCTGGGAGATGACAAGGATTCGCTAAACGGTAAAACAGTCTACGACCTCTACAGCGGAACCGGCACCATCGCGCAGCTTATGGCACCGGTGTGTAAGGAAGTAGTAGGTGTCGAAATAGTTGAGGAGGCAGTTTGCGCAGCAAAGGAAAATGCAGCTCTTAATGGTCTTGATAACTGTAAATTTATCGCAGGTGATGTCCTCAAGGTGCTTGATGAGATAGAGGAAAAACCGGATTATATAATTCTTGATCCACCACGAGACGGTATCCATCCGAAGGCTATCGGGAAAATCATAGAGTATGGTGTTGAGAATATGGTTTATATTTCATGTAAACCAACAAGCCTGGCAAGGGATTTGCAGATATTTATGGACAGAGGGTATAGAGTGGAGAAGATATGCTGCGTGGATATGTTTCCGAATACTTATCATGTCGAGACGGTTGTTTTTTTGTCCCAACAAAAACCAGATGACACGATAGAGATCGACTTAGACCTGGACGAGCTGGATGCCACCAGTGCCGAGTTGAAAGAAACCTATCAGGAAATCAAAGATTATGTGCTGAAAGAATTTGGCTTGAAGGTTTCAAGTTTATATATTTCTCAAATCAAAAGGAAATGTGGAATCGAAGTAGGAGAGAACTATAATCTACCAAAGACAGAAAATCCAAAAGTGCCACAGTGTCCGAAAGAGAAAGAAGATGCTATCAAGGCTGCTCTGAAATATTTTGCGATGATCTAAGGACATCGCTGATTTCAAGGAGGAATAACATATGAAAAGCACATTTGAAAAAATGGGTGGAACCTACACACTTGGCGCAGACGGAATTTACTATCCGAATCTTGTCAGTACAGATGAAGAACCGCATTATGGGAAATATGGAATGATTCGGAAAACGTATCTGAAAGAGCATCGTCCGGCAATGTATTCTCTGTATATGTTGGAAGACAGATTAACAGAACATCTGAATGCTGTGGACGATGAAGCACAGGAGAGGATGGGTATTCTGGTGCGTCAGATGATGGAGAAGCAAGGCGTTACGGAAGAACTGAAAGCTCGTGATCAGATGGAATGGGTCAGAGCGGTAAATAATATCCGGAATGCTGCAGAAGAGATTGTGTGTAATGAACTAATTTATAGGTAATAACGGTGAAGGAGACTGTCACATAACGATAGTCTCTTTTTCTATTTATGAAAAATATTTTTGTATAACGAGAAAATGATGGTTTGGGACAAAAAACAAGCAAATATGTCCACTTCTATTGACTTGAATATAACAAATGTTATATATTATGTAGTATAATAATAGGAGGAGTGTATGTTTGCGAACCAGGTTAAAAATGTAAGAACACAATTAGAAATGAGTCAGAAAAAATTAGCGAATGCTTTGGGTGTAAGTTTTGCTACCATTAATAGGTGGGAAAATTCAAGAAATGAACCGAGTCAACTAGCTAAAAATTCTTTCTATGAATTTTGTGAAAGCAATTTTATTGATGTTAATGAATTGAAAAAGCTATGACGATTTTCTTGTTTATTTATAAAACTCGATTGGAGGATGTAAAATGGCCAGAGCAGATTTACTATGTGAATTAATTAAGGCAGGATTGCGAAAAGATGATATGACTTTCCGGAGAGCAACGCAGGCAATTTGTGCCGAAGAACGAACAAAACAACATGAGATATTAGCGAATAAAATAGAGCAGCTTCTAAAGGAAAACCCAGAACAGACAACTTATACGTCGAGAAATCCGAGTATGCATACTATAAATAGTATTAATAGTATTCCAAAGCATTTGTTTGAAGAAAAAATGCCAGATAAAAGATTAGAGCAATTATTACTTCCGGATAATGTTGTTGAAACATGTAGAGCAATTATTGAAGAACAGATAAGAGCAGATTTGCTTAGATCTTATGGGTTGGAACCAAGAAATAAAATTTTGCTTATAGGTCCACCAGGAAATGGCAAGACATCCTTAGCGGAGGCAATTGCGGAAGCTCTTATGGTGCCACTTATTACGGTAAGATATGATACAATTATTGGAGCATATTTGGGGGAAACAGCCTCAAGGCTTTCAAAACTATTTGAATATGCTAGTACGAGGCAATGTGTGTTGTTTTTTGATGAATTTGATACAATTGGAAAAGAACGAGGAGATCAACATGAGACAGGTGAAATAAAAAGAGTCGTTAGCTAGCTTCTTTTACAAATCGATTCATTGCCAAGTTATGTTGTTGCAATAGCAGCAACTAATCATGATGCTTTATTAGACCAAGCTGTTTGGAGAAGGTTCCAAATGAAATTGGAATTACCAAAACCGACACGAGCCAATCTAGAAAAGTGGTTTGTGTTATTTGAAAAACGTATGAACTTTTCCTTTGGACTTGCAACAAGTACTTTGGCAAAAAAATTATATGGAAAAAGCTATGCGGAGGCAGAGGAGTTTGCATTATCTGTTTTTCGTCAATATATTTTGAATGGACCGAGTGTTAAAACAAAAAATATTACCAATACGCAACTTCGCCTTTGTGGATATCAGACGGAAGAAAAATAAGGAGGGATAAGTAATGCCAGAAAGACCATTAGTGTTGTTTGCAGCTCCAACGGTTGCTGATAAGGAAAGAAGATATGGTGGTGGATCAAAGTATTATCTTCCATCACATTCACGACAGGTATTAAGATTGACCCCTCAGTTTAATGTGCTTCAGCATACAATAAATAGTGGAAATATATATTTTACTAATTATGCCACAGGCGTTGATCCAGAATATACATTAGTATTTGAGACAGTAGGAGATCCACGTGATTTTTACAAAGCAGTTAATAAATTGAAAGAGGAGTATCCTACCGTTGAATGGTTAATGGAGTTATCGGATTCTAATTTGAATAATTCAGATGATTTTTATGTTATGGATAGTCAGTCAGTTCGTGATGATTCAAAAAAACTAACGACAAAATTATTTTGCATCATGACTAATCAAGTGGCATTGAATGAAATCATATCGTTGTGGAAGCATTATCAGACTGATGAATATTTTAAGTTTCCTAGAGGAATGACTGGTTTCAAGCAATTGTTCAGAACATTGTATGATGTGCATAAATGGGGAATTCAGGAAAGGTTAGAGGATACGGGACTAACAGAAATATGGAAAGAAGAATTGCAAGATGCATCGCTGGAAAAGGTAAAGGTTCAGATTGAATTATTTTTTCGTTCATCAATTTCAAAGCGTCAAGAAGTAGAAGATAATATTAAAAATATTGTTATTCAAGTGGGAGGAGAAATTTTTAGTTGTTCGGTCATACCAGAGATTGAGTATCATGCCATTTTAGCTGCTGTTCCTCGTGAATATGCTCAAAAAATTATAGATAGAGAAGAAGTGGCACTTGTAATAGCTGAACCAATTATGTTCTTAAAACCATGTGTTCAAGCAATATTTTCAAGTGATAATAATAACTTTTCGGATTCAAATAGTTTTAGTGTTCCAACCAATGTAATTGAGGATCCTATCATTGCTATGTTTGATGGCGCGCCTCAAGCCAACCATCCTCTGCTAAAAGGAATGTTGACGGTCGATGATCCAGATGGATTTGAAAGTTTTTATGAGGTACGTGAGCGTGTTCACGGGACTTCTATGGCATCACTTATATTGAGAGGAAAGGATATGTCTACTATTGAGGAAAAAATAAGAAAAGTATATGTTCGTCCTATTATGAAACCGGAAACTTGGAATAATAAAGTTATGGAATATATTCCAGACGATTTTTTATTAGTAGATAAAATCCATGAAGCTGTTCGTAGATTATTCGAACCAGAAGCTGGACAAGTGGCTTCGAATGTTCGAATTATTAATTTATCAATTGGGATACGGTATAGAGAATTTTACAATATTATTAGTCCTTTGGCACGATTATTGGATTGGTTGAGTTATAAATATAGAGTTTTATTTATAGTGAGTGCTGGGAATCATCCAGACGAAATTGAGACAGGGATTGATTTTAATAATTTTAAAAATTTAAGTGATGAAGAAAAAGATTCAATAATTATTAAATTCATAGATCAGGATATTCGTAATAAGCGTTTGTTATCTCCGGCAGAAAGTATGAATGCTTTGACGGTAGGAGCAATATTTGCTGATAATAATGATGAAAATCAATTGGTTCTTTAGCAAAGTTGTGTTCTGATAATATACCTGCTGTTTATAGTTCATTTGGAAGTGGGATTAATAATGCAATTAAACCTGATATTTTCTTTCCTGGCGGAAGAAATTTTGTCCATGAAGATTATATGCATAGAGGTATGGTTAAATGGAGGGAAAGTTCAACAAGGGCACCTGGCATTTCTTCAGCAGCACCAGGATTAACGATGGGAGCAATTGTAAACAAAGCGTTTTCTTTTGGAACAAGTGATGCGACCGCACTTGTTACTAATAAAGCTCAGGAATGTTATGCTGTGCTGGATGAGATTTTTATGAAAGAAACGGGAATGGGAGTTCCTAATGAATATGTTGCTGTGTTAATAAAGGCAATGCTTGCCCATGGAGCATCTTGGAATGGCTGGGATAAAATGTTTCAGGGTGTCTTAAATATATCTGGTACTAATGCAAAGAATGCATTACATAGATATTTGGGATATGGAGAACCCGATGTTGATAAAGTTAAGGAATGCACAAAAGAGCAGGTAACCTTGATTGGATTTGGAGATATTGCCCAAGATAAAGCATTTATTTATTCAATACCTATACCTATTGAATTTCATGAGAAAAGATTAAAAAGAAAATTGACAGTAACTCTTGCATATTTATCTCCTATACATCCTTCATCCATTAAATACAGAGAGAAACAAGTTTGGATGACAATAAATAATGGAAATAGTTTAATTGGTTCTAGAGTGGAATATGATTATCATGCTGTACAGAGAGGTACTCTTCAACATGAAATATTTGAAAATAATAGTATAGAGGTATGGGACATTGATGAGTCTATTGAATTAAAAATAAATTGTCGAGGATGTGCATCGGAGAATAACCCTGAAATGCTAATACCATACGCACTATTTGCAACATTTGAAATGGCACCAGATTGTGGAGTTGAGGTATATCAAAAAGTTGTTACTAAAGTTCAGACCAAGAATGCGATTAAAACTATGTAAGAGTATTTTTGAAGGTTTTTTTGGCAGAAATAGTATTGAGGAGAGAAAGAAAATTCTAATAATTAGTACAATAATAGCTTTTCAGTATATGATTATGAATAATGGTGTAGAAGAAATTATGTATAATAAAGTAATTTGAAAAATAGTGAAAGTTGAATAGACCTAAGATCTATTCAACTTTCATTACGTTATTGAAAGATATCTTTCTATAAAGAATCCAGTTTTTGGGTTATATCTCTAAATTATGCGATTTTTTCTTAGTCCGAGCAGGCTGATTTCGCCGCATTTCCTGTTCTCTCTGATATTTAAGTTCCCATGCACGATGGGAGAAAACATCAGGGTCTTCCACATTGAGATAATCCACCTCATCGGCTGCAATATCACGACGGTGATAGTCATAATACTTACCAAAAGTACCTTTGAGCTGCTCGATCAGCTTATCCCGGAAATCAGGACGTATCTGGATTCTGGTGTCCAGTAACTCGGTATACTGTTCTGGTTCAGGATGAAATTTTTCTTCCCGGAAAGCGGCGGCGTCTTTTTCAAGCTGTTTTTTGAGCGAGATGTCCTGAGAATCTAGGATATCCAGATTTTTATTCATTTGGTCATATTTCTTGGATAGATTTGTCATATCTTTATCGGTAGAGCATTGTGCCTGGAAGATTAGCTGCTCTTTCCTTGATTTCAGTTCTTCAATTTCTTCGGTAACAGTGGTAAGCTGCTGATTCAATTTTAGATGCTGGATGGGATTCAAAATACTGTTTTTCACTTTTTTTACATTCAGTTCTTTCTGCTCCGTAACTTTAGCTTTGAGTTTCTTTTTAATGGTGTTGTATTTATTCAGTATTGGATTAAAATGATTCATCCAGTCATGGATCACTTCTTTTTGCATCTCATTGTGGAGCAAATGATACTGTGTAAAAATCATATGATTGCGGATCGCTTCTAACGTTTCAGCTATTATTGGAACAGACTTTTCTACAGCTTCAGCCAGTTTTGCTACCTTTGCTTTTAATTCTCGGAGCATTTTGTTATCCGCACGAATCTGACGGTTGATTTCACAGCGGTCTGCTATCATGCCTTTCTTTTCCATATTCTGGGCAATGTAGCCTTCATGGATGGTTGGCTGTTCGGTGATTCCCTGATCTGCAAAGCTGCGGTGATCAATGGTAGCATTTATCTGATTACGTGCAAGCATTTTATTTACGGCATCTGCCCAGTTTGCCCGCCAGATACAAAGTTGTTCATCACTGTTCCATTGTTGGAAAATAGGATTCTGTCTGCCATATCGGCTGCTCTTGGGGTGTTTATCAATCCGTTCATATCCTTTTTCCTGTGCAACAGAGGAAGTCAGATATTCTTTCTTTTTTCCAACTTTATAGCGATATTGCTTTTCCCATCCCTGTTTCTGAGCAGTTTTAAATTCAGAAGCAGTAAACCCTTTTTCTTCCCCATCTTTGATACAGAGATATTCTTTTTCTGTTTTATACTGCCATGTTCCATTTTCATTTAATGGTCGGACAGTAAGAAGAATGTGTGCATGGGGATTGTGACCATCTGTATCGTGAATGGCAAAATCAGCACACATCCCCATATCTACAAAATTCTTTTTAATAAAATCCTGAAGAAGAGAAATATTGCTGTCTTTATCCAACTCAACAGGGAGTGCGACAACAAATTCTCTTGCCAGTCGGCTGTCTTTGGTCTTTTCGGTTTCTTCCACAGCATTCCAGAGTTGTTCCCGGTCATTCCATTTCGATGGAGCCATTGGAGGAAGCATCACTTCCTGATAGATCAGACCCTGCTTTCTGGTATAGTCATGCTGGATGCCATCATAATCATTGTACATGCGGCTACAGCTCATATAAGCAGAAGCAGCAACAGCAGACCGACCGGAACCACGGCTGACGACTTTGGCTTGCATATGATAAATTGCCATATCTGGCACCTCCTTTCGATGTTGCCTGCAACAGCGGATAAAGCCCTCGGCAGAGCGCACGAGCCCCGAAGGGGATACCACTGCCTGATTTATCAGGTGGTGAGTAAGTGCGCCCTTCGGGAGTAGAACTTGTGCGTTTACATTCCCCGTAGCCGGATCATCAGCTCCCGTTTCAGGGAATCTAAATCCATTTCTTTAATATGGGGAACAATACTTTCCAGAATGGCTCCTTCCTGGACTAATCGGTGTGTTCTGGCATCACGTTCTTTTTTGCGATTTCTTGCTTCGGCTTCTTCCTGGCGGTGTTTTGCCTGTAAAAGTGCTTTTTCTTCTGGTGTCATGATTCTTTTATCTGCCATATCTGGCACCTCCTTTTTATGCCCGTATCCGGGCAGTTTTGGTTTTAAAATCTTTTGGTTTGGTACTATGGTTTTAGATAACTGACAGTGGCATATTTCTGGTAATAAATGAGGAAAGAAAGTAGTACCACTGTCAGTGAAAAGTAATCATTGTGTTATACTTCTTCGAGTCAATTCTGGTTCGGAGCATGATTGTTCAACAGGATTTTTTTCGCCTGTTTTAAATTAGCTGTTGCATTGTCCTGACGAATATTCCGGTTATTGATACGGACAGGAATACATCTCTCCAGAATCCGGTCATAAATTCGCTTGTGTGCGATATCAGCGGCATTATTCAGCTCTGATAAAGTGAGATTGGTCGTTATGATCAGAGGCTTTTTACTGCGATAACGACTGTCGATCACATTGAATACCTGTTCCAGTGCAAAGTCAGAGTTCCGCTCAATTCCGAGATCATCAATAATCAGAAGACTGTAGCGGTTTAAGTTGTTGATGAACTGGTTTCTGTCTTCAAAATGCATTCCGGTAAGGGTATTCAGAATCCGGGAAAAGTTGGTCATCAGTACAGGAACGCCTTTTTCCAGCAGGGCATTGGCAATGCAACCTGCAAAAAAAGATTTTCCAGTGCCGACATCACCCCAGATGAGAAGTCCGGAGGCGTTTGCTTTCATCTCTTCCCAGTTATTTACATAATTGTGTGCCAGTTTTATTTCCGGATTGATGCCGTTATCCTTGGCAAAAGTGTAGTCATAGAGTGCTTTGTCCTGTAAGCCGCTGGTTTTAAGATGCTCTATTTCCATTTGTTTTTCATGAAGTTTTCTATGGGCTTCTTCCTGCTCAAAGATTTCCTGCTGGCATTTACAGCGAATGGAAGGAATAAGAACCTTTCCCTGTAATTCATGCCGGCATTGTCTTGGCGTATTGCATTTGGAACAGTAGATCAGGTGGTCTGTTTCGTTAAAATATTCATCAGACTGAAGCTTTCTGCTTGGTGTTATAGCGGTTGCTTTTTCTGTAAATCTTGTCATAGTGTTTCGTATTCCTCACTTTCGTAATTTCTTTGCCGGGAAGCAGGATGATCCTGGCTTGCCCAGCTGATGATGGTAGCTGCATGGTTCTGGTATTGCTTTCCGGTAGAAGCCATATAACCGGATAAGCGTTCAATATAATCCTTCCAGTCAGGGATTGTCTGCCGGATATCTTCAAGCTCTTTTTCTGACAGAAAAACATTTTGAAATTTTCCATAGGGTGAGAGTGGCTTCTTACTCCCTCTTTTTTCTAAATTGTTCTTTTTTATCTCTTTCTTATTACCAGACAGTTTTCTGTCTGTATCAGGAAAAGAATCCTGTCTGTCAATAGGACAGTTTTCTGTCTGTCTTAGGGAAAGAAATCTGTCTGTATAGTGGATGGTTTCTTTTGGGAGTTTTACATAAATCCGATTGGGTTGTCCGGGTCCCTGCCGTTTTCGGAAGATAAGCTCCTGTTTTTCCAGTACTGCCAGAGCAGTTTTAACCGTCATCTGGCTTTTATGGAGAACTTCTGCCAGTGCTTCAATTGTAAAGTAAATGAACACATGACCATTGATATCTGACCAGCCCTCATTTTTCTGGGAAAGCCTTGCCCGGTCGAGCAGGATAATATAAAGCATTTTGGCAGTTTCGTTTATTTCCATGTCCAGAAGAAAACGGGGAAACATCATATAAGATGGCAGGTTGGTGTCTGCTGTCAGAAAGTCCGTCATGTGTTCACCTCCAATCAGTTATTCTCCAAGAAAATCCCAGTCTACATCACTATCTGGCTGTGAATTTTCAGGTGTTGGAAAGGACGCCCTGATTTGGGGCTCCCTTTGCGCCATGCCTACAGTCAGTCCGGAAAGAAAAAGTGGCAATGACTGTTTCAGGCTGTATTCCACTGCATCTACAATTTGTTTCACAAAAAGTTCTTCCCGCTCTCTTGTTTCCAGATAAGGATCAGCCTGTGTGCGGTAGTAGCGGTCAAAATAATCTACCAGTGCAAGAGAGATTACCTGACTGTAAGATTTAAAATCCTGCCTGTCCATTGTCTGTAAATATTCCCAGGCTCTCCGCTGCTGTTCTTTGTCCAGATTAAAACGCAGGTTTGTGTTGCGGATATTGTTCTGCATGGTTTATCCCCTCCTTTTCAGGCTCATATAAGCAAGAGATTCGTAACCTTTAGCGGTGGCGCAGATGTCATCAATGATGGTGACTCGTGATTTGTCATACGTTCCGAAGTTACGGAACAGGCATCCACCGCCGCCAACCACATACAGGCGCATCAGGTCAGGATTGTATTCATATTTGCGGAGCGTGGAAAAAAGTTCTGCCACATACTGTCTGGCAATAGAACTGATACAATCCAGATATGGTGCTGAAATGTCAGCGGTTCCAAACCGCAGAATCTGTTCTACTGTGGATTCTTCAATTTTCACTCCGAATTTGTCCAGAACAGCGTTCTTTGCAGCAATCATGCATTGGTTTACACCAAGTTTTTCTGTCCAGCATCGGCTCTCCTGAGCTTTCTTATTGTTGATATACAGAATGTTCATGGTTCCGTTTCCGATATCTGCAAGGAGATTGGTTCCCTTGAAATCTCCAAGTTGGTTTACGATAGCCGGATACCCCTGTGGGTAAAGGCTGCATCCCACAAAGTGGAGATGATACTCTTTGCTGTTAAAAAGGTAACGGACTTCTGGATTCTGGAGCAGATAGGAACGAAAAGCTTCTCTTTGAGTTCAGATCCATGTCAGAGGGAGTCCGGCAGCCAGATGAACATCTGCTTCACGGATGGAAAAGATATTCATTTCCCTTGCAATAGCCATTAGCGTCAGAAGATAATATTCTTCGTCCATAGCTTTATCCGGGATAAATTCTTTGTGTCCTTCGCCAATCCGGTAGTAAATGCCGTTATATTCCAGAATATTTCCGGTGAAGATTGGTTCGGTTTCATAGGCTTTGATTCCGGTTGGTGTGACGATGTTTGCTGTTTTCATATTGCCGTAGCCATGATCTACAGCAATAATTTTTGTGTTTCTGAGTTCTCGCATAAAAAATACCTCCGTTTTCGTATTGATTGATTCAGCAGGTCGTACCGGTGTGGTACTGCTCTGCTGTGAGATAAGCATACGAAGGTCGGAGGAAAAAGGCATTGAGGGGAAATTGAGCTGAAATTGAGAAAAAATAAACTTTTTATTGATAAATAAGTTTAGATACTAACTCTTTTGTCGTTTTGGTTGTTAATTATATTAAAAGTAGAAATATTTTGATAATGAAAGTGTGGGAGAGAAAATGAACAAAAGAAGATACAGCAATCGCAGAAGAAAGAATATTTTACGAGTATTCATTCTTTTAATGACTATCATAATAACCGTTGTAATGTGGAGAACAATAAAAATCGATATGCAGGTTGGAGAATTAACATTACCGAAAATTTTGCAGTTAGAAAAGTCCTTTGCAGATACTTCGGGTGAATGGAATCTTATTTTGGTCGATCGAAATCATTATATTCCTGATAATTATCAAGTAGAATTGACAGAATTGTCGAATGGTAAAAAAGTAGATTCACGGATTTATCCAGAATTACAACAAATGTTTAATGATGCAAGAGCTGAGGGGCTGGCACTGTTTGTTAGAGAAGGATATCGAACAACAGAAGAACAACAAAAAATTATGGACGAGAAAATCAATGAATATGAAAAACAAGGATATTCTGCGAAAGAAGCAAAAAAAAGAGCTGAGAAATATGTTGCAATTCCCGATACAAGCGAACACCAATTAGGACTGAGTGTTGATATTAATGCGGATACCGACAAATGTTCTTCTGAAAAAGTATATCAATGGTTAGACGAAAATGCATATAAATATGGGTTTGTAAAACGTTACCCGGAAGATAAAACGGATATAACAGGAATTAGTAATGAACCATGGCATTACCGTTATGTTGGAACGACTGTCGCTAAAACAATGAAAGAAGAAAATTCATGTTTGGAAGAATATTTAGAAAAATATAAATAAAAACAAAAGAATCCTAACTTTTTTTATAGTAGGATTGTTATATTATTTAGAAAACAGAGGGAGGCAAATTTACGAATGGAATACAAGACAGATTCTTTGTTAGTACATCTAGCAAGAGCAGGAGATGAAGACGCGTGTGAAAAACTGGTCAAAAAATATTACTCAAGTATATATCAATATTGTTTGCTACATATCTATGATCCCTATGAGGCAGAGGATTTAACACAAGAAGTATTTACACGTTTCTTTTCCAATTTATATAGATATAAAGAATATGGAAAAGTTAAGAATTATCTTTATACAATTGCCGGAAATACTGTTAAAAATTATTACAAAAAGAAAAAAGATATTCCATCAGAGGAAGTGCTAAAATCAGAGGACAGTGGTAAAAATCATGTAGAAGAGCTAGGAGTCCGATTAACTATTGAACAGGCAGTGAGAAAGTTACCGGAAGAAATTAGAGAAACGGCAGTTTTATATTTTTTTCAAGAATTGAAACAAAGAGAAATTGCAGAATTACTTCACATAAAACTTTCGCTTGTGAAATATCGAATTGGAAGAGCAAAAGAACTTTTAATGAAAGAGTTGGAGGTGAAAAACTATGATGAAATATAAGCAACAAATAAAGGAATATAAAGAGGAAATTGAAGAAAAATATGTAAGGATTGAAGCAGAAAACAGAACAGTAAAAGCATGTCAGAATATTTTGTCAGAGTCAATTTTATCGAAACAATCGCATAGAACATCTTATTTTGAATTTTTGTATGAGCAGACAAAATTCATAAAAAAAAGATGGTGGATTTTACAAGGTTGTATTCTTATGTGTTTATGGATATGGTTGAGTAATTATACGTCAGACATAAAAGATATGATGAGGATTATGGGAATATCTGCCACCATATTTGTGGTTCTGATTGTCCCGGAAATTTGGAAAAACAGAAGAAATGGTGCGATTGAAATTGAGCAGGCGTCTTATTACACACTGCGTCAGATTTGTACAGCAAGAATGTTAATGTTTGGAGTAGTGGATCTGGTGATCGTTATGGTGTTTTTGGCAATTACATATCAAACAACAATACTCTCGTTAAGTGATTTGGTGGTTAATTTTTTGCTTCCAGTAAATGTTTCATGTTGTATATGTTTTCGTGTATTGTACAGCAGATGGGAAAAATCAGAATATATAGCAGTGCTTTCCTGTCTGGTATGGGTTGGTTTATGGATGATGATTGTTGCAAATGATGTTATTTATCAGAAAATTGTAACTCCGGTATGGGTGGCTATGCTGATATTGACTTTTGTATATTTTGTTTTTTGTGTTCAGAAGTCATTGGTATTTGATGAAAAAATTTTGGAGGATTACACGTATGAAATTAGAATTTAAAAATGTAACAAAACAATACGGAGAAGTAAATGCTGTTAATAAAGTGAATTGTGTTATGGAAAAAGGAATTTATGGACTGCTTGGAGTAAATGGAGCAGGAAAGACCACATTAATGCGTATGCTTTGTACGATTATTCAACCATCAGAAGGACAAATATTATGGAATGGTAAAGATATATGGAAACTAGGAGGTGAATACCGAGAAGTTCTGGGATATTTACCACAGGATTTTGGATATTATCCAGATTTGACCGTATATGATTACATGATGTACATTTCTTCTATAAAAGGGTTAAAAATACCGTTTGCCAGAAAAAAAGTGAAGCAATTATTAAATCAAGTAGGAATGGAAAAATTCAGTAAAAGAAAAATGAAGAATTTGTCTGGAGGAATGGTTAGACGTGTAGGAATAGCACAGGCGATGTTAAACGATCCGCGAATTCTTGTCCTGGACGAACCTACCGCTGGATTAGACCCGAATGAAAGAATACGTTTTCGTAATTTAATTAGTGAATTGTCGGAAGAACGTTTGGTGCTCTTGTCTACACATATTGTATCGGATATTGAGTACATTGCGAATAACATTATGTTAATGAAAGATGGAGAACTTTTTTATGCAGGTACTGCGGAAGATTTAGTATCTTCTATGAAAGAAAAGGTATGGCAATGTAATGTTTCGAGAAGTATGATAGACAAATATATGAATGAATATTTGGTTGGAAATATAAAAACAACAAAAACCGGAGCAGAGCTTAGAATTATTTCAATAGAAAAGCCAACAGAAGATGCTGTGGCTGTAGAAAAAAATCTGGAAGATGCATTTCTATTTTATTTTGGAGAAAAATCGGAGGAAAAACAAGATGCTTAAATTAGAATTAAAACGAATTTTTTCAAAGAAAATTAATGTATTTGCAATCGGATTGGCATTGATACTTGCTGTCATTTTTAGCGGATTTGCAGTTACAAGTAATCGCTATGTGGATGAGAATGGAAATGCTAGTACTGGAATTATGGCAACAAGAAAACTTACAGATAACAGACGAGCATGGAAAGGTACATTGACAGAAGATGAACTTAGAAAAGTTATAGAACAAAATAAAAATGCGATGACACAATCCTCAGAAGAAAATGCGATTTACGGAACGACATTACAACCGATAGATGATATTAGGGGTTTTATAATATCGGTATTAACACCGGATGCAGAATATGATGAAAGTGTTCTAAATCAAATTACAGAAGAAAATATACAAGAGTTCTATGACACTTATCATAAAAATATGGAAAAGATGGCAGAAGAATATGGAAAGACTTCTGTACAGAAAAAATACTTGGAAAAGAAATATAATGAAATAAAATTACCAGTAGAATACGAATCTTATAGTTCATGGGATACTATGATTATGTATGTAGAAACGTATTCTATTATTCTGGCAATCATAGTTGGTTTTATTTGTGCTGGAATATTTGCAGATGATTTTCAGACAAAAGCAGATGCAGTATTTTTCTCTACAAAGTATGGACGTACAAAAGCTGTTAAAACAAAAATACTGGCAGGAATAGCTACGACAGTTATGATTTATTGTATGGGAATTATATTACTTAGTGTGATTTGTTTTGGAATTATGGGAACCAGTGGTATGAATACACCTTATCAAATGTATCAGGCGTATAGTATTTACATTATGTCATATGGACAATACTATTTGTTGACAGTTGTATGTGGATTTATAGCCAGTATGCTGGCGGCTGTAGTGTCTATGTTAGTAGCGGCTAAAATGCATACAATTAGTGTCGCTGTTTGCATTCCGTTCTTTTTATATTGCTTATTGCCATTTATAGGACGGGCACTTTCTGGGTATACAACGCTTTTCAATTTGATACCAACAATTTTGACAAATGTACAGGCAAGTGTAAAAGTCCCACTTATTTATCAGATTGGGAATTGTGTATTTCGACAAATTCCGCTTGTAATGGTAATGTATACAGTGATGGCAATAGCCTTACTGCCTTTTATTTATAAAAGTTTTCGCAGATATGGAAATAGGTAAAAATTGTATTCATACTCATAAAAAACAAAGTAAGTAAAATATTTTCTGGAAAAATCAAAGCATAATTTAAAGATTTACGGCGGGCAAGTTGCCCGCCGTAAATTGTACTTATTTTGTTAAAAGACAGGATAGAGTTTTTTCCAATGGAAAATCCAATCTGTGGATATAACTCCTGAATTTCCTGATATTTTGCTTCAATCATTTCAGGTTCATCAGCCCAGATCTTTTCATATATTTTGAAAGCTTTTTTAAAATGTGTTTTGGCTTGCGGAAGATTGGCAGTCATCAGATAAATGGTTCCAAGGGTTTCCTGTACTTTGGCATAATCCAGACAGTCATCGGAATGGTATTCCTTGATGATGCCGGATAATTTTTGCAATTCGGAGATTCCTCTTTCGGGTTCCTGCTGTTCTGTCAGGAACATTGCATAATTGGCAATCTGAGGTATGCTGTCATTTATATGAAGCAGGTTAAATTGGTCAAGCAGTGAGATACTTTTTTCCATGTGTTCTCTTGCAAGATCGGGATGACCGTTTATGCGGTAAAGTCCACCGAGATTGGCATGAAGGTTGGAAACAAGACGAGCATTGTCAGCAGTGATATTTTCTATCTGGGCAAGTGCATCCTTTTCCAGTTTTATTGCTTTTTCAGGTTTGGTTTCAAGGGCTGCCTGAAAATCCAGTAATAACGCCCGGTCAGAGTTGGTGCCAATGCTTTTTTGTCTTTAACAGCACCTTCAGTTCCTGAATGATTCCATTCATACCTTTGTGGTAGTTATAGTTATCCATGTATGGAAATGCATTTTCCAGAAAAAGCAGATACTTTGGTATATCATCTTTTTCAATCAATTCTATGATATTTCCGATTGTTTGAAATAGCTTTTTGTAATAATCTACTTCCATTCCATGCATTAAACATATGTGCTGTAAAGAATCCAGCAATGTGTGGCAACTACTTACAGATGGTTTTGTCTCTGAAAGGGTGATTTCCTGAATCATCGGATGCAGAGAGATTGTGTGACGTGTTGTTGTCTGCACAAAACCAGTCTCAATTAAGTCGTTGATTTCATTTAAGGTAGGCAGTTCCAGCCATTTGGCAAATATACGGGCAGAAATACCGGTGGAAGGAAGAAGGCACATATTACACATGATATCCTGCTGTTTTCGGGATAAAGCATATAGTGAAAATAGAGTATGGATATGACTGTAATAGGTGGCTTTGCTGCTTTGTCCATCTTTGATTATTTTAATTTTATCTTCATTATCGAGAGATGCTCTTTCTTCCTGAAGTTTTGCTAATAACTGACCTGGAGTTGAAATTCCATTTTCCAAAAGTTTTGCAGCCAGTTCCACGGCAAAAGTATGATAGTGTACGGTCTCTATGATTTTTTCGACGGTCGAACGATACTTGTCTGCTTCTGAATAAAATGCAGATGTCAGTTGGAAAAGAATGTTTATATCCTCTATTTCTTTTAATGGCAGAGTACAGTATTCATCCAGTTTGCTTCGGGTTGTAAACAAAATCTGGCAGCGATAGTTTAATACTACTGACAGAAAGCTGTCCTGTGTGGCAGTGACATTAAAATTATCTATGATAAGCAGAGTATCGGATTTCAGGGAACGCAGAAAACGGTTATGTCTTTGAAACCGTTCCTGTTCAGTGCTTTCCGGCAGATCGTCAATAAAATCCATGTCAGTAATATCCTGATGGAGATTGCCGGTATATTCTACATAAAGTATATTGGTGTAATGCTTTATGTACCGCTTTGCGTAGGCTTTGGCAAGTTCATTTTTTCCGATTCCGGCGATTCCGCAAAGAAAAACATGACGGTTTTCCTCAAGCATGGTATATAATTCTTTCAGTTCTTTATCTCTTCCGATAAAATGACGGCATGGTTTCGGAACCTCACTATCCATAATATAATCCAGTACACAATGGGGGATAAAGCCCCTCCGGCGAGTAGCTTCTGATTTTTGGTATTACGTTTGATGAATTGGCGTTCCATGCCAAAAGAAATCAGTTTTGCAAGAAAAAGCAGACGTGAGCTGGCTGGTTTATATAAGGGAGTCAGATTTTTCTTTTTCGCATCTGAGATGCTGTCATCCTGAATGAATAAAGTGTAAATATCCTGTATAGCCATATTACAGTCAGACATCAGTGGAAGAAGATTCTGATGGATAGTATGAGCTAATTTTTCCTGATTGGATGGCTTGGAATAGTAAGCGGATATTTTAGGACTGATTTTAGCCTGACCAGTCATCCAGCGGCAAACCAGACCGTTGTCCATTGAAAAATCCTGATTTGCCGGATCATCCATAAAATCTTCAAATAATTCGTATAAAAAATCAGGCTGACTCATTTGATTATTTTCGCTGATATGATTTTTTAAGCAAGTGCTAATAGAAGAAAAATCGCATCGATTCAATAGAAATTCCCCTTTCGTAGTTAAGATTAAGTATATCTATCATAACACGAACATACATTCGATTCAAGAAAATGCAGAAATTTTTAAATTGATTGTGTCAATTTACAATCAATTTCTATTCAATGTGGTTTTTCGGCAGGTTCTGTAAAATAAGCTCAGATCAAAACAATGACGGGAGGAGCTTATGCAACAGAATATTGAATTTGAGCGGTGCATTGATTTTCTGGTACGGATGATTGATAAGTACGGCGATGAAGTCCTCCGGGAGTTGGAGGAAGAAAAACAGAATAAACAAGAAAAAGAAGCGGCAGTTTTCTGAAATACAAAATGTAAATCATACTGTCGCTTTTTTCGTGTATTTTTAAATCAAATAAATTTTAAAAGCTGATGCAGAGTGTGTGGCTCATTATTCTGGGAAGCGGTAATACGAGTATCAAATGGCTTGAAATGATTCTGTGTATAAAAGCTCAGAAGAAATTCATTATCTTCGCATTCAAGAAACTCCATAACGCCGCCTACGGAATATTTGAGACTGGATATGGTTTCCAGTGCAAATCCCAGTAGAATATTTCCAGGGATTCGTTTATTCTTTGGAAGAGAATAGTTCTTTCCCAACTGGGCAATCAGGTAAGCTGCGGTAGTATAGGATTGTGTTTCTTCATCCAAAATACTGACACGGGACAGCTTTTTTGCCATTGTCTTGCTGATATTTGAAGCACGGACAGAGATTGGTTTTACTGTAAGTGAAAAATAACCAACCAGTGAAGCATCTTCAGCATCAAATACCAGATAAGTGATAGATTGATCTTTTTTGGTAAACTCAATCGCATTATGTAATAAAAAGTATTCCACATCGGGATTTTTGGGACAAGAAAAATCGGAGAGTAAGTCGTAAAGACTTTCCTCTCCGATATATGTCGGTTCGTCTTTATCCAAATATGCCCGAATATTAACGGTAAAATATTTATCAGACATGTTTTTTCTTCCTTTTTGACATTAAAGCTAAGATTTCCTGTGGGTTCGTTAACTGACGTCCGGGAAGTGTCTGCTTTGGTGTGCGGTCACGGTCGGCTTCGTCAATTGCTGCGACAAAACGCTTTACGCTATTTGGATTGGATACGACAAAATTATGAGTAATACTTGAAGTAGCCATACTAACACCTCCTCTTTTTTGGCTTTTTTGTGTATTTATAGTATATGCAATGTGTGATAAAAACACAATATCGAAAAACAAAAATAATTTCTAAATAATTTTCAAGCCGGACATTTATTAGACGCTTCCGGTAAGCGAACAATATTTTCGAGCCAAGCATTTATAAGTCGCCAATGGTGGGCGGGCAATATTTTGATAACAGAAATGCTCTGTATCTAACTTAATTATACGATTGGCGAAGAAATGCGTCAATACGGAAAATAAGTATTGAAAATAGTTGGAACAAGTACTAAAATAAGGTTGGGACAATAAAACAGAGTTATACTGCGAGGAAGATTATGAAGAATAAAAAGATTAAATGCGATATATATACCAGAGTATCCACAACCATGCAGGTAGATGGCTACAGTCTGGATGCTCAGAAAGAAAAACTCAAGAGATATGCGGAATTTCAGAACATGGAAATCGTAAATGAGTATTCCGATGAAGGTAAGTCTGGAAAGAGCGTAGAGGGCAGACCGGAATTTCAGAGAATGTTGGATAATATTGAGAATGGAACAGATGAGGTACAGTTTGTACTGGTGTTCAAGCTTTCCAGATTCGGTCGTAATGCGGCAGATGTTTTAAATTCTTTGCAGAGGATGCAGGATTTTGGAGTGAATCTGATTTGTGTAGAAGATGGGATTGACAGCTCAAAAGATAGTGGAAAGCTGATGATTTCTGTCCTGTCTGCGGTGGCAGAGATCGAACGAGAGAATATCCTTGTTCAGACAATGGCGGGACGTAAACAGAAAGCCAGGGAAGGAAAATGGAACGGAGGATTCGCTCCATATGGTTATGAATTGGTAAATGGAGAATTACAGATTGCAGAGGACGAAGCGGAGATTATTCGTCTGATTTATGATAAATTTATTCATACAAATATGGGAATTTCTGCGATTGCTGCATGGCTGAACCAGCATGGATATAAAAAGAAAAAACGACAGAATAATACACTGGACGCATTTGCCGCTTCATTTATAAAAGGCGTTCTGGATAATCCGGTATACTGTGGAAAGCTGGCTTATGGACGAAGAAAAAACGAGAAAGTATCTGGTACAAGAAATGAATACCGTATTGTAAAGCAGGAAAATTATATGCTGCATGATGGTATCCATGAAGGAATCATTTCAGAAACAGACTGGGAGCTGGCACATCAAAAACGGGAAAAAACAGGTGTAAAATATGAAAAAACGCATAGTCTGGATCATGAGCATATCTTATCCGGAATATTGAGATGTCCGTTATGTGGAAGTGGTATGTATGGAAACGTGAACCGAAAGAAAAAGAAAGACGGAACCTTATATAAGGATTATTTCTATTATGCCTGTAAACATCGTCGTCTGGCAGACGGTCATAAATGTGGATATCGTAAACAATGGAGCGAGGAGAAGATTAACAATGCAGTGGAAGAAGTTATTCGGAAACTGGTGAAGAATCCTAAATTTGAAGAAGCAATTCTGAATAAAATCGGTTCAAGAATTGATACAGAAGAAATAGAAAAAGAGATTGAAGGATTGGAAAAGCAGCACAAGCAGTTGACCGGAGCAAAAGCAAGACTTGGACAGCAGATGGACAGTCTGGATATTATGGATAAATTTTATGAGAAGAAATATCAGGATATGGAGACAAGGTTATACCATCTATATGATGAAATTGAAGGCGTGGAGAACAGTATAGAAGAAGTCAAGAACCGCCTGCTGAATATCCGGCAACAGAAAATATCAGAAGAAAACGTCTATCAATTTCTTTTATATTTTGATAAACTATATGATAAGTTCACCGACCTGGAGAAGAAAGAATTTCTTAACAGTTTTGTAGAACAGGTGGATATTTATGAGCAGGAGCAGCCAGATGGCAAATTCCTGAAGCACATAAAGTTCCATTTTCCGGTGTATTTTGGAGACAGGGAAACACAGGAACTTTGTTGGGTCAACGAAAGTACCGTTGAGACGGTTGTCAAATTATCCCTAAAAAAAGATACACCTAAGATTGAGGTGACAATGGAGCCTGATGAAGAGAGCAATTATACCCCACAAGAAAAGGCTACTTATTCAAAGATTAAGGAATATGTGAAGGACAAGTATGGTGTGAATGTGCACACTTCTTATATTGCACAGGTGAAGCGGATGTGTGGTCTGGATATGGGCGAGAATTATAATAAGTCCAAGAAAGAGAATCCAGAAGTGAAGCAATGTCCGCAGGAAAAGGTGGAGTATATTAAGGATGCGTTGAAGCATTTCAATTTGATTTAATGGAGGTACGAGATTATGAGTAATATTAAAAGTTTCCAATTACTTTTACACAAAGACAGAAAAATGAAAGAGGCAAGACTTCTGTAAGTTGTCGTTTCTGATAGATGGTTAAGGTTTTCAGAAGAATCTACAAAGTTAGAAGGTGGAGAATTTATTTCATTAGATGTAATGACGCTTGGAAGCGATGAAAAAGAGAAGAAGATTTGTGAGTTAGTAGTTACAAGAGAAGAGTTGGTAGAAGCATTAAGTAACATTAAATGCAAGCAGTAATGTTTTTAAAGGAGGTGCTATGAGCGTAATATTTGGTATAAAGGAGAAAGAGGTAATAATTGTCGCAGGAGATAGGCGTGCTTCGGCTATTGATGGGGCGTTTATCTCAGATGAAATGCAGAAAGTTGTTGCTATTAATGATTGGTTATGTATGGCATCAGCAGGAAGTGTGGCAATAGAAAAAGCGATTATTAAGGATATAGAGGCATCTGGGAATAAAGATAACATACTTGTGGAAGATTTAATATATATCATTGAGTCTTTCTATGCAAAAGTGGTTGAAAAACAGTGTGATTCGATATACAATTTACCATTTTATTGTCTGATAGCAGGAAAAGGAAGAGATGGAAAGGGATATTTGTATAATGCAGGGAGATTTAAAAATGGTTTTGACTATAAAGAGGTTCCAATGGCATTATATCCACCAGCAGACGCAAAGGTAGATTGTAATCAGATTTTTGTAAAGAACTATAAACTACATCATGAAGATTTTTGTAAAAGAACAGTTTGTGAGATTTCTAAAATAAGTAATATTGTAAGTTCTGTAGGAAATGAATGGGTATACAATATTGTTTTAGGGAAAGGAGAACTTATCGAATTTTAATAGTAGAAGAATCAAAACTTACAAGTATTGACAATGCTTTGCACATGACGATTAATTAGGGGCTGATGTGGTGTCATTTCTTATATTTATAGGGATTTGAGAGGAAGGTTGGAATATACCTTCTTTTTTGAACTCATTTTTTAAGGAGGTGGTGCCGAAAAGTGTACATTTAAGAACTGAATAATAAGGGCATAGAATCAGTGCCAAAAGTAGAGACTTTCCATTATGGGAGGTCTCATTTTTATGTAAGCATTTTAAGACTAGGAAAGGAGCAAATAATCATGAAGAGATCAGAGATTTATGTTGAGCCAGGTAAAAGTGGTAAATCTATTACAGGAAGAGAAGTATTTCAAAAATGTTAAATGAGATATCATCGAAGTGTTGAAACCGACTATGTATTGGTGTTTAAATTATCACGATTTGGGCGTAATGCAAAGGATATTCTAAATTCCCTCACATACATACAACGATATGGTGTCAATCTGATTTGTAAGGAAGATGGTCTGGATTCCAGTACATCTATGGGAAAAATGATGATAACCATTTTAGGGGCTGTAGCTGAAATGGAGAGAGAAAATATACTAGCCCAGACTATGCTTGGAAGAGAAGAAAAGGCAAAGCAGGGAGGCTGGAATGGTGGTTTTGCTCCATATGGATATGAACTTGCAGATGGTAAATTAAATATCAAAGAAGATGAGGCTGATGTTGTGAAGCTTGTTTTTGACCAGTTTGTTAATGGTGGTATGGGATATTCTACGATTGCAGGGTACTTGAATCGTCGGGATTCCTAGACTTCCATCAAGAAATTCTCATGGAAGAAAATTTGTTGATTGGAGTGTACATCAGATTAAGAGAATGCTTGACAATCCAGTGTATACAGGAAGAATTGCATTTGGTAGAACCAAGATGGAGCGTATTGATGGAACAGAAAACGAATATCGCAGAGTAAAATCTGATGATTATATTATGAGTGATGAGGTGGTACATGAACCGATTATTAGTGACGAATTATTTGAAGCTACCAGAAAAAAAGGCAGGAGACAACGACAACAGGTAATCCTAGAGTTGGAAGGTATGCAAAGCATTTGTTATCTGGTATTTTGAAATGTCCTATGTGCGGTTCATCCATGTATGCGGATATTGTGCAATGGAAAAATAAAGATGGAAAGGTTATGCGTAAAATTAAGTATCAGTGTGGACATTATGCAAAATCAAAGTTCGGACAGTGCCAGAAGAATACGATACCAGCAGAGTGGATAGAGGCAGAGGTCATTGAATATACAAAGCTTTTAGTGAGAAATAAACAATTTGCAGAGGATATTCAGGGACAGCTAGGGCATAAAACAGATGTTTCGGAAATTGATAAAGAGTTGTACAATTATCATAAGATGATAAAGAAGCTGGAAAAAGTAAAAGCAATCTGGAAAGTGATATAGATGCTATCTATGATGATGACAAGTATGCTGAGCGGAAAAGACAGGATATGAATAATCGTCTTAATAAAATCTATGAGGAAATCTATGCTGTGGAAGATATGATAACAGATTGTGAAAAGAAAAAGGAAGCTGCACAGCAGGATGTTCTTACAAAGGAAAATGTATTCAAGATACTATTGGTTTTCGACAAGATTTTTGATAAAATGAATGATGTGGATAAGCGTAAGCTTATTGAGAGCATGATAGCGGAAGTACACCTTCATCCAAAGGAAACATGGGAAGAGGGAAAGAATCCGATAAAAGAAATAAAGTACGCATTTCCAGTAAGTAAAGAGGTTATGGATGCTTTGAGGGAAAATGTTGCATCCGTTGAAACGGTGTGTCTTCTGTCAAGAAAAGCCCAATAAATCAAAGGATTTCGCCATTTTGGGAATAAAATAGATGTGTGTTTCTGTTTCCGTAGAGTGATGATATAACTGGAGGTTTACCCCCGGGATAGGCTTTGGGGAATAAGAAATATACATTTTAGCGAAAGGATACTTTTTCGCAAAAGTAAATTTGTGATAAGGAGGATAAGTTAATGAGCAATTTTAATAATAACGCATATCAAAGTTTAGTTGCGGATTTAATCGGAGATACATTTTATAAAGATACTTCCGTTAGTGGAAGAATATCTTTTGTTAGAAAATATGCAGAGGTTGTTATTCGAAAAATATTAGATATTAATCCAAATAAGGCAGTAACTTTAGGAGCGAAGAATATTCAAAATAGAATAAAAAATTTGCCTAACCATGAATTCATTGAAGCAGCTGTAGAAACTGTTCGTGGCAAAGGAAATCAGTCAACACATACGCAATATTTAGAGGGGTTTGACTCAGAGGACTTTGATAATGTGGTAGATGGTTTATTTGATATGCTATCATATCTGCTGATAAGCTATTTTGAAAAATACGAATTTGGATCAAGAAATGACGTGTTATATTCCTTTTCAATGCTGCCACCTATAATACGTTATAAGGTGTTAAGTTTTTTGTATAAAAAATACCCAGATAATATTTCAGTCATAGATAAGTTGGTTTTGGCAACTGTGAAAGCTTTTAGTGTTGATGAGGCAACTGAATGGGTTGAAAGAGAGAAGAACGCACTAATCAGGATGGGAACAGTGACGGAAAAAGCCTTTAATGAGATAGCTGAAAAAGAAGGCATAGAGTTTGCTGAACTTATTAGAAATAATTCACCTGCTAATATGTATATATTATGTAAAATGAAGATTTCACAAGTCGGAGACAGGGTTAACAGTAGAGGTGTATTATATTCGGATTTTGAAAGTGCATTGCCACATTATAAATCAAGAGGAATATTAACAGGAGATGATTTGGAAACAACGGAATTTAATGATATTATGAATTTTTTGTATATGGGAAGGAAAGAAAAAATTAGAGAAATATCAAATGAAAGTAATCCGTATGTTATCTTGAATTTCATTTCTTAAGAAGCGTATCAATGAGCAAACAATTATAGGTTAAAAGACAGAGGTACGGCATATGGGAATTAAGATGAATCGGGCAAGGTATAATGGGCAAGAAATTAAAATTAGTCAATATGATGTCAATAAAGTATATGGAAAGCTGAAATGTTATTATTGTGATGCAGATATAAGTTTTGTGAATTCCCATGAAAGAGATTTAGGTGAAAGAAAAATTATTATACAAAAATATTTTCGTTTAAAGCGTGGAGAAGAACATGAAAAAGGGTGTAAATACACGGTTGATGGAGCAATATTAAACATACACGCATCTTGTGCAGACGATGTACTGATGTCGAAAAGGAATAATAAATATGTAGTAAGGTTGATGCTTATATCGCAAGATACTGCTAAAAAGGGAAGTAAGAATTTAGCAGATGAACCAGGACGTGGAAAAAGACAGCATAATTATATTCCAAGTGGGAAGAAAACAGCATATTTGTCTACAATGAATCAGATAATGAAACTTAGAGCATTGGTTGAGAATAATTCAGATTTAGAAGATAAAATTAATTTACAATATTACGATGGGAAGGGCGTTCCTTATTTGGTTTCATGGAAAGACTTCTATTTTGATTCGGAAAACGAAAATGATTTCGGTAGGTTATTGAGATGTTTGACAAATAAAAAAGTATATCATCCAATTTGTGTAGTGGGATATATAAAATCAATTTCTGAGTACCAGACTGGGAAATTTTGTATCAAACTGGAAACTGTATCAGACGAAAAAAATAAACGTGTTGCAATAGCGATTTATTATGAAAACAATCAGATTTATGAGCAATTCAAAGATAAAAATGATTGTAAAATTATTACATATGCATACTTTAAATTTTATCGCGAGAATGAATGGATTGCACCAGATGATAAAAAATTTATTTATTATAATATAACGGGCAATGTATACGACATAAGGCAAATGTTACTTTTGAGCGATGATACTACGGTATAGTTTATTTGAATTGAAAGTGTAGATGAGGTAAAATCGTTACCCCACTTTGAAAATTTATTGCATACTTTCGCTATGCAGTATAAAATCAAAGTTCAGGGGAATATTGAAACGGTTTGTCTGCTTTCAAAGAAAACTTGATTTTCTGCGGTTTGTAGAGTATTAAGGAAGAAAAATGGATGTGTGTTTTGTAGCTTTATGAATGAACCATTTGAATATCGGAGCAGAGGGGGTGAGACTCTGCTGAATAATGGGCTTTTGCTAAAAGGTATCACTTTTGCGAAAATGTATGATACCTCCCGGCAGGAGCCTTTTTGTATAAAGATAACTTGACTTATAAATCTTACTGATGTAATATTTGTGTAGATGTAACAGGTGTTTACAAGGGAAATTTTTTCACATTGAAATCTTACACATGTAATAAAAAATGAGAAGATGCTTGTATTTAGAATGTTGATGTAAAAATTGTTCGTGGGTTAGGAAGTAAAAGTTAAAAGAAGTTACAGAAGAAAGGAAGATTTTGTGATGAAACTAATACGATGTATGATAATGGGTATAACTGCTTGATTATAGGAAGTATATCAATGCAGTTCAAAAGAGAATGGAAACAGCCAATCAAATCAAAAGGAACAGACAATATAGACTAATCAAACCGAAGAAGAAATAAGTGAAAACGAGGATGTGAAGAATGAAGAGGAACTGCAGCCGACAACAGTCACTGTAGATTATGCGGAAGCGTTTCAATCAATCCAAGGGTGTGCAGTTATTTTGAATTCAGAAAATAATACATATACTTTTATAATGAAGACAAATGCAGAACGAGGGTATCTCCTAATTCTACGTTCAAAGTGATCTCAGCTTTAATAGGAATTCATAATCAAGTGGTAACGTCAGAGGATAGTAAAATGGAGTATGATGGAATGAATTACCCAGTTGATGCATGGAATGCCGATTTAAGACTGGAAGATGCATTTCGAAGTTCTTGCATTTGGTACTTTAGAAAAGTAATAGAAGAGGTGGGACAAGAGACAATCCAAGAGGAATTAAACAAATTGGATTATGGAAATTGTGACATATCTGAATGGAGTGGAAGTGGTGTAAACTCTTTTCCAGAACTTAATGTTTTTTGGATTGAATCATCTTTGCTGATTTCTCCGATAGAGCAGGTAGAAGTTTTGCATAAGATTATGGAAGGGGAAACTATATATGCAGAATCAGAGATAGAAATTCTAAAAGCATTATGTTACTTGAGGCTAGTGATTCAAAAAATATATGGAAAAACAGGAACGGGAACAAACGGTACAGCATGGTTCATCGGTTTTGTCGAAAAAGAAAATACTAATATATTGGATATTACACCGGAACAGCTTTTAACGGGAAAAGGAATTGATCCGGAATATAAAGATGCAGATATGGATTATGAAGTTACTAAAGCGGATATTAGAATTTTAAAGCAGATTCACAGCCTTGGAGATGAGCAGTATAAAAGATTGATGGCGTATATGAAAGCATTGCAGAAGTTGGAACAGATGGAGAACATGGTGGAGGAATAGAGATGGCAAATAAAATAGTTAGGGAAATTATTCACGCAAAAGGAATTGATATTGGGATTTATACGAAAGAATTTGAAAATGAATTTATTTCATTAACGGATATTGCAAAATATAGAAATGAAGATGACCCAAGATTTGTGATTCAAAACTGGATGCGAAACAGAAATACAGTTGAGTTTTTGGCTGTTTGGGAAGAACTTCACAATCCGGAGTTTAACCGTGTGCAATTCGAGGCGGTTAGAAGTGAGGCAGGATTAAACAGGTTTGTTATGACGCCAACCAAATGGATTGAACAGACCAATGCTATTGGAATAGTGTCAAAAGCAGGCAGATATGGTGGAGGAACATATGCCCATAGCGATATTGCAATGGCATTAGCTACATGGATTTCTCCTGAATTTCAACTGTATATTATGAAAGATTACCGCAGGTTAAAACAAGATGAAAATAGTCGATTTTCATTGGACTGGAACTTGAACAGGGCTTTATCAAAGGTGAACTACCGTATTCACACGGATGCGGTGAAGGAAAATTTGATTCCACCAGAGCTAACACCGGAACAGATTGCTTATACATATGCCAGTGAAGCAGATATTTTGAATGTTGCTTTATTTGGTCAGACTGCAAAGCAATGGAAAAATAATAATCCAGGTAAAAAGGGGAATGTGCGTGATGATGCAAATTTAAATCAGTTGTTGGTGTTGGCAAATATGGAAAGTTATAATGCTATTTTAATTGAGCAGGGGAAATCTCAATCAGAAAGACTTATATTGCTTAGAAATTTGGCAATCAGGCAGATGGATACATTAGTCAGCATCAATCTGTCGGCAGTTTCGGCACTTTCTGGTGATATGTAAATTGAATAAAGCGCCATATGTTTGCAATGGCTGCACGAAAAAGATAAATCACTGCACGATTGCACGTAAATACTATTACAACGGCCGTGCTGCTGACAGAAAATATTGTGAACTGCTGATATCTTCTCGTTCTGGAATAAATATGACCAAGCACCAGCTCCATCAGAAAGACCAGATCATATCTCCATTGATTGAGCAGGGGCAATCCCCTTATCAAATCCTTACAAATCACCCGGAACTGGATATTTCTGTCCGCTCTATGTACACATACATTGACAAAGGACTCTTCACAGCAAGAAATATTGATTTGAAAAGACAGGCAAAATTCAAACCGCGAAAGTGTCATAAAACACAAATCACTGATCGTTCTGTTTTTACACACAGAACCTACTCTGACTTTTGTTCATTAGACCTGTCGTCTTTTGTGGAAATGGATACAGTCCATTCCTCAAGAGAATCAAACAAGACTCTCCTGACACTGTTTTTTACGAAAGAAAAGCTATTTCTTGCCTTTTTACTTAACCGATGTACCAAAGGTGCTGTAAGACTTACCTTTGACCGTTTAGAGAAGCGCCTGGGCACATATGAATTTATATCCGTTTTTGAAAATATATTGACTGATAGAGCTTCCGAATTCGGAGATCCGGTAAGCCTTGAGACAGGCATTCAGGGAATCCAGAGAAGCAGCATCTACTATTGTGATCCAATGCGCAGCGGACAAAAAGGCGCTATAGAACAAGCACACACAATGCTTCGTATGGTTTTACCGAAAGGAACTTCTTTTGAATTCTTAACACAATGGGATGTGAATCTCATCGTAAACCACATCAACTCCACTCCGCGAGAAATCCTCAGTGGAAGGACACCATATGAAGTTGCATTAGAAACGCTTGGTGAGGATATCTTAAAAGCATTTCAGCTTAAGCCGATTGAACCAGATAAGGTTAATCTGACGCCTAAGCTGATACGCTTTAACCATTAATAAAACTAATCGAAATCTGCTGTCAGACTGGATGTAAACTTTTCACATTTTTAAGATGCGGCTGGTGGAATTTACTCTTGCACTGGAATTTACTTTTTCAAGTCAGCTTTAGAATAAAAGTAAAATAAATACTTGACGTTCATATCTTACAGATGTAAGATATAAGGGAATATTATATACAGAAAAAAGAAATCATGATTGCTTTGGCATAACTTTTTAAATGGAAAGAACAATTTTTTTTAAAATGAAATCTTACAAATGTAAGAAAAAGGAGACACTATGATGAAGAAAAAAAGCAGGATATATATTATATGGCTCATGAATTTATGCTTGATTACAGCTGTGGTTGCCTTTTTTGTATGGTATGAAAGTGTACTTGATGTATCACCGGATAAGGTTCTTAAAACATATATGGCTCATATTTCAAATCGAGAATATGAACAAATGTATGAAATGATTGATGCAGGAATATCTGGGAATATCAGTAAGGAAGATTTTGTAAAACGTAATTCTGCTATTTATGAGGGAATTAATGTAGATAATATGAAAGTTCATATCACATCTTATGATAAAGAACAAAAAGAGATCTGTTATGAAACATCTATGGATACTGTTGCAGGAAATGTAACTTTTGAAAATAATGTATCATTTATACAAGAAAAAGGAACGTACAAATTGGTATGGAGTGATTCTTTAATATTCCCAGAGTTGGATTCTACGGATAAAGTCAAAGTATCTGTAACAAATGCTGAGAGGGGACAGATTTTAGACCGAAATGGACGTGTGCTTGCAGGCAAGGGTGTGGCTTCTTCTGTAGGTGTAGTTCCAGGTAAATTGGAGAATAGAGATGATGCTATTAGTCAGCTTGCAGACTTGTTGGAAATGAAGGTGGAAGATATAGAACGGAAATTAGCAGCAAAATGGGTAAAAGATGATTCATTTGTACCATTAAAAACAGCTCCAAAGGTGAATGAATTAAAACTGATGTCGATTGAGCCAGATCGGAAACATTGGCAGAGAAAGACAGACAGGAGAAATTATTAGAGATTCCAGGTGTGAAAATTTCAGATATCACTGTAAGGGAATACCCACTGGGGAGGCTGCTGCACATTTAGTAGGATATGTTCAAAACGTTACAGCCGAAGATTTAGAAGAACACGCAGGGGAGGGATATACATCGAACAGTGTGATTGGAAAAGTGGAATGGAAGGGTTATTTGAAAAGAATTAAAGGGACAGAATGGGTGTGCTATTTCTATTGTTGATTCAAACGGCAATAAGAAAAAAATCGTAGTAAGCACGATTGTGGAAAATGGAAAAGATATAAAACTAACGATAGATTCGGATTTGCAGAAAGAATTATATGAACAATTTAAAGATGATAAGAGTTGTACGGTTGCTATGAATCAGTATACGGGAGAAGTGTTGGCGTTAGGCAGTACACCGTCATATGATAACAACGATTTTATTAGGGGCATGTCAAGTGAAAAGTGGAATGCGCTGAATGAAGATGAGAACAAACCTATGTATAATCGTTTTCGACAGGTCTGGTGTCCAGGCTCTACGTTTAAGCCTATCATAGCTGCTATTGGATTAACAACAGGGGCAATTGATCCAGATGAGGATTATGGGAATGAAGGATTGAGCTGGCAGAAAGATTCCTCATGGGGATCTTATTATGTAACGACGCTTCATGCTTATGAGCCGGTTATTCTAAAAAATGCTTTAATTTATTCGGATAATATTTATTTTGCAAAGGCGGCATTAAAAATTGGGGAAAACGATATGGAAAGTTCATTAACAAAACTGGGATTCAATGATGTACTTCCATTTGATATTAAGATGGCAAAATCGCAGTTTTCCAATACAGAAAAAATTGAAAAAGAGGTACAGTTGGCTGATAGTGGCTATGGACAAGGTCAGATTCTTGTGAATCCTTTGCATATGGCTTGTATGTATTCTGCATTTTGCAATGAAGGAAATATGATAAAACCATATCTTACATATAAGGAAGATGCAATGCCTGATGTCTGGATTAAAGAAGCATTTACAAAGGATGTGGCGCAAACTGTTTTGGAGGATACAAAAGAAGTCATAAACAATCCTCATGGTACTGGCTATGCAGCATGCAGAACGGATATTACATTGGCTGGAAAAACGGGAACTGCAGAAATCAAAGCATCAAAAGATGATACAACGGGGACTGAATTGGGATGGTTTTCTGTTTTTACAACGGACAAGAATATGGAGCGTCCTATTATGATCGTCAGCATGGTAGAGGACGTAAAAGGAAGAGGTGGAAGCGGTTATGTTGTCAAAAAGATAGTCAGGTTCTTGAAAAGTGGTTTTCTGGTAATTAGTATAGGTTTTTCGATGGGGATTTCGGGATGTAAAGGGAATACAGAAGAACCAGTATCTTCTGAACCTATTGAAATTGTCAGTGAGAAAGGAATGGATGACAATTTTATAAATATTCCGATAGATATTTATGCGGAAGCCACAACAAAAAATAAGCTGAAGGATATGGAAACAGTACGTAAAGTTGTAGAAAGATTTGGGGAATGTGGATATGCGGCAGTTGATTGTGAAAATCGAGTTGATATGACACAAATACAAAATGTGATAGATTTTTGTGATTCGGTGGAAAAACAAGAAAAAGCAGAAGTGACAATACTCCAAGTGAGCAGTCTGGGAGGATTTTCGGTCTACCATTTACAGACAGAAAAAGGAGTGGTTCATGTGAAAAGATGCTATTACGGATACAAAGATGGGATTATGAAAAGTGAGGATGAAGGTGAATATCAAACCGATTATTGGAGATATACCGATGATGGATATCTGATGTTTTCTGGAACTTATTTTTCAGAAGAATTGTATGTATTAACATTAAGTTCTGCAGAAGAGCATGTAGCATTTCGTATACTGCCATTGGATGCAAAGTGTCGGGAATTAAATGAAAAATATCTTTTGCCAATAGGATATGAGTTAAATAATATGTTTTTAGTGGATTGGAATGAGGATGATTTTGGAGAACTGAATTTCTATGACATGTTTGATTTGTTGTATCCAAAGTTGCATAATGAAAAATTTCCATATGTAGCAGATGATAACTTAGGCATAGGTGCAGTTTATCATATTCCTAAAACAGAGTTTGAAAATGTAATTATGGAATATTTTAATATCGACAGTGATAAATTGCAGAAAAAAACTATTTACGATTATCAAACTCAAACATACGAATATAAACCAAGAGGATTTTATGAGATAGAGTATCCAGAATATCGATATTCCGAGGTGGTTGGGTATAAAGAACATTCGGATGGAACGATTACGCTCAATGTTCATGTAGTATATCCGTATGCAGGCGATTCAAATGTATATATGCATGATGTTACGGTCAGACCATTATCTGACGGTGGATTCCAGTATGTATCAAATTACATTGTTTCAGAGGAAGAAAATAACAACATTACATGGCATATGCCACGCTTAACCGAAGATGAATGGAATGATATATATGGAGGACAGTAATGGAAGATATAAAATGGTTTATAAAAAAGTTTGGAATCATTTTTGTTATCCTCTTGGTGATGATTGTAAGTGTAGGAATCTTTTTTGAGAAGAACGTGAGAAAATCATCAGCAGAGGAAACATGGGAAAAGCCAGTACAGATATCAGATATAGAGTTTTGGCAGGAGGAGTCTGATTACGAGAGGGAAAATGAAGATAATTCGCCGTATTGGATTATTCCTCAGTCAAAAAGTTTACTGTCTGAAGAAGAGAGCAAAAATATCCAAAATGAAGCACTAACTGCGGCAGAACTGGTGAAGGTGGTATATAAGGATATTGTAATTATAGATGATGTACCTGCCTATGCTTCTGGAATTGATGGTTTTACAAATGAACAGGGAGAACAGGTTATAAAAATACTTGGAAAAAGTGGATATGTATGCGTTAAAGAAAATGTAGAGATGCAAAATTATGATAAATTGCAAAATTTCTATAAAAGTTATCTTATTGGTCAGGATACATTGATAACAGTATTTGTGGTTCAAGCTGATGGATTGCTTGGCGCACAGACATTTGTCTATCGAAATGAAAAGTTGCAAAGTTACTATGTAGGTATTCGATGGAGAGAGGGCGGAGAACCAGAGATACTTGGAACTTCGGTAAGTGATTTGTCAGAAATTAAATTTACTGAAAAAGGATATTTTATTTATACGTTTGAAAATCCAGTTGCGCATGCAGGATTGAGAGAATATTGGAGAGTAAAGTTACTTCCAGAAAAATGCAGAGAACTTACAGAAAAATATATAGCTGGTCTTAGTTATGTAAATTATAATATGCTGGTTGTAAACTGGGATAGCAGCAATGTGGAAGATATATTGATGCCTTGCATGTTTGAGGATATTTATCGAATTTATACAGGGAAAAATTTAAAAACGGACAATTGGGAGATTCCAGCAGAAGAATACGAGAAAATAATGACTACATATTTCCCGGTATCCACGGAACAACTAAGAAAATATTGTAAATATAACGAAAAAAGTAATAGCTATGAATATGACATGATTTATGCCAGCCCATATCCGCCCTTTGGAGAGGTGGTTGATTATACAGAAAATGCGGATGGAACGATTACACTTATCGTGGATGGAGTATGGCCGGATTATAATTCTGATCTCGCTTTTCGGAATACGGTTGTGGTCCAGCCATTTGAAGATGGAACGTTCAGATATTTTTCTAATTCCATAGAGCAAATAGAATTGGAACTGCCGCCGATAGCAAGAACGAAAGGATGATTTTATGGTATTAAGGAAAAAAAGTATTCTACTGATTATGGTATTTCTGATTGGGTGTTTCGTATGTGCCTGTGGAAAAGAAGATAGTATTGCGGAAGAATCTCTTGTGGAAGATACGGAAGAAGTATCTTCCACGGAGGAAACAAAAAGCGCTGAGGAAGAAGCTGCAGAGCAGTGGGAAAAGGGCTATGGACTTCCAGTGGATGAACAGGAGGAAAAGAAGCTGAGAATGACTGCAAAAAGATGATGGAACTTTATATTGATATTTATGAAACTGCAGATAAAGGGACAGCATCCAATGTGGTTCTGAATGATGAAACGGTTCTGGAAATGCAGAAAAGGTTAATGGAAACAGGATGTCCAGTTTCCACTTTGGTAACATACTCCGATATGGAAAATTATGAAAGTGTGGATCGGTTTCTTGAAGAGTGTACGGATGGGAAAAGTGGTTCTGTTGTAATTTACGAGATACATGATGATGGTGCCATAGGCAGAATGAAATTTATTTATGATGGCACCGACATGTATGTTGTAAGCGCAGGAAGTGTATGGAATAAAAATGGTAAGTCGGGAATGTCCTATATATCCTACACCAGAATAAAAGAGTGGAAATATACAGAGAAGGGATGGTTCTGCTATGAGTTATGTGTGCCGGAGCCTCCAGAGGTTAGTGAAATTATGGATGGAAGCTGCCTGATCAGAATAAAACCTATGACAGAGGAACAGCGTGAAATGTCTGAACGTTGTGTTCGGGGGCTTGGATATCAGGGACAGAATCTTTTGTGTTCCAACTGGAATGCAGAAAATATGAGTGAGTTGGATTATAACGGAATGTTTGAATATCTGTATGGAATGAAATATGGGGAAAAGTTCAATCCTGAAGATTATCCAAATGGTATTCCAAAAGAAGAATTCGAAAGTCTGATTATGGAGTATCTTCCGATAACAGCGGAGCAGATACGAGAGTACGCAGTATTTGATGAGGAAAACCAGACCTATCTTTGGGCGAGACTTGGGTGCTTCAATTATGCGCCTACCTTCTTTGGAACTTCTCTGCCGGAGGTTGTCGACATCAAAGAAAATCAAGATGGGACAGTCACGTTAACGGTGGAGGCGGTTTGCGATATGGTTATTTGCGATGATGCGGTCATAACCCATGAACTTACGGTGCGGTTTGCAGAGGATGGCAGTTTTCAGTATTTGGGGAATGAAATCCTAAATGACGGAATTATGCATATACCAGATTACCAATACCGTATTAAAGAATGATTTGATAATACTGGTGTTTTATGGTATTTTTACAGATATGAAGAAAGGAGACTTACATGAAATATATTTATAAAATCACGGGAAAAGTAAGTTTAATACTATATATATTTATGTTGTATCAATTCTGGCATCTATGTCAATATGGTGGCTTGAGAAGGCATATACCGATGTTGGCGTTAGGTATAATAGGATTGGTTGGCACAGTGGTTCTCTGGCTGATTTCGAAAAGGCATAATCAAGAAGTTAATTCAGGAGATAATGGAAATAAGAAACTTTTCTATACGGAAATGATACTCCTTATAGCAGCAACTTTATTCTTTGGTGGACGTATCGTTTATTCTGCAGTTCCGTATCACGGGGCACTGTCTTGGAAACTTGATGAGTGGATGCGTAAAAAAGAAGTAGAACTGGAGCATAATAATCTTTTTGAGGATGGTGTAGAAGGGATTCTGATGGATTTGGATGAAGCATTGCAACTGCCGGAAGAACTCTATATTGCAAATAAATATCGTGTCATTTGATGAAAACGGAACGATTCAAAGGATTTATGCAAAAAAATGAGGCTGGAGAGAAAAAAACGTATCTTATTGATTATGACGCAGACAGCAGTAATGATATGACTGTTTGGATAGATGGTAATGTGAATGGAGAATATAGTGACGATATGCGTTTGTCTCCAATGATTGAAATTTTGAACAATTCAGACTGGACGAGTCAGGTAGAGGCGTGGGCTGAAACATTTGAAGAGCAGCAGATTTATGAAATACTCTATATGGGGCGAAGATCTTTAGTTCAGAGGAAGGCTTACAATATATTTCGGGAGATGCAGATGGTGATGGAACTGAAACAGGAACCAGCAATTTTACTCAGCTTAGAAGCGGTGGAGAAATCGTTGGGTTTGAGGTATCTTTGCATATTCCTGATTTAAATAGTGTCACACCTGTTCGATATATTATGGAGCCTGAGTACGTCAGTCAACAAGAATTGAAGCAGGAGAATACGATGCAGCAGGTGGAGGATGCTAAAGATACAGAAAGTTGGACTGTGGATCAAAGTGATGGAACTATGTATTTCTTTTTAGATGAAAATAATGGATGGCGTTTGGTGATAACGGATGCAGCTGCCGGAAGCAGATTTTATGTAATGGAAAAGACAATGGATGGTGGTTCTACTTGGGAATGCATAAATGACGATCCGTTCAGTGGACAATTGGGAGTTGCAGAAGGTTTAATATTTTATGATGAGAACTTTGGGGTTGCAGGAATTACAGGCGCATCCCAGTCCTATTCCCGCTTATATGTCACTCGCGATGGCGGAAGGACCTTTGAAGAAACGAAACTTCCAATGGATCTTGTTTCAGAATTACCACAAATCGCTATCGATTGCGGATTTACGGTGGAGGATTTTGATTACCTGAATATGCCTGAAAAAGAGGACGACACATTGACGATAACGGTTACCACAGATGCAGCGGAGAAAGATGGGATTGTATTTCAGTCAACTGATTATGGAGCGACATGGGAATACAAAGGGCTTGTTCAGATAGCGAATTAAGAAAAATCGGGTAAAAGTCAGAGATTGACCGTTACCTGATTCTTTATTTCCAGATATTCATGTCAGACAAGATAGACATGGTTATTTCAGTTGCGTTGTCTCCGGTAGCATCGCTGTCTGCACCAATGTTGGTAGCAAAAAGTATGTATTATCTGCAGTTTCGATATAACCGATAAACCATCCGTTCACATCCTGGCCATCCACACGTCCGGTTCCGGTCTTTCCATAGAATGTTCCGGCATCGGAAGAGGAAAGGAGGATGGCATCTTTTACAGCATTGATGTTTTCAGGAGCAAATCCAAAGTTGTTATTCTGCAGCTGGGTTAAAAGTTCGACTTGCTCTATTGGAGAAATTTTCAAGGAAGACTCCATCCAATAGGTGGAGAAATCACCGCTCATGTTCTTATTTCCATATCCGATTTCCTTGATATAATCGTAAACGGAAGTAGTACCAAGTTGTTCGTCCACTGATTGGAAGTACCAGTTCACAGATGAAGCCATAGCAGACTGCAAGGTCTGATCAGCGTTCCATGCTTCAAACGGATAGTTTTCTCCATTCCATGCAATAAAAGAATCCTGTGGTGTAATGACACCTTCTTCCAATCCAAATAAAGCATCATATATCTTGTAAGTGGAATCCGGCGCAACTCGTAGCGTAGCATGTTCTATATCATGTATGCTCCAGACATCATTTCTAAGATCGTATAAAACAAAGCTTCCTTCGTATTTTCCAAAGTATTTAGAAAAATCTACATATGAAATATTTTCTGAGGAAGATTTCCATTGGTAGCGACTTTCGTCCGCTGCATATGTAGAAATAAAAGGTGTAAGTCCCATTATTAGAACTGTGGTCAGTATAAAAGCAGTCATGCCTTTTAATTTCTTGCAAAATGTTGGTTTCTCATAAGAGGCAATGTTGATAATGCGACGCTTCATTTGTTTCATGTTTCCACTAAGGTTGGCGGCAAAGGAAAAGGAGAAAAGGAGACCTTTTCTATAAAGTTAATCAGCGTATTTCCATAATTCTCATAATCGTCTTCTTCCAGCATTTTCAGAACAGAAGTGTCACAAGCAACTTCTCTGTCATTACGCATTTCTCTTAGTGCAAACCAGACAAAGGGGTTAAACCAATAAAGCACTCCGGCAAAGTTCATAAGATAATTGGCAATGGCATCCTTATGTCTGTAGTGTTGCAGTTCATGCAATAGCATATATCTCATATCAGATTCATGATAATCTGAGATTAAATGAATTGGCAGATAAATACATGGCTTCAAAAATCCTACGATAATAGGGGATTTCAAAAAGCGGTACTGTAAACAGGAATATTCCTTATTATTTTCATCTCATTCAAGCATCTGTTATACAGTCTGCGAACTTTCGGATTTTGAAGGGGAAGTGCAGATCTCTTTATAGTGCGTAAACGAAGAGAAGATTTGATTACCAATATCATCATCACAAGCATTCCCACAATCCATATACTCAATAAAATGTACCCGGTAACGGATGATGTGTCATGGTTTACAGAAATGGCAAAGTCATTCATCCAATTTGTAGTACCAGATAAATCGGTATTCATAACATTATTTGTACCAACATCGGCATGAGAAGTGGTGGAGTTTTGTACGCTACTGAGCCATGAGAAAATTTGCGGGAAACTAACTAGACGGAAGGGCATAAAAGGTACTGCTAAAAGTCCGAGTAACAGCAACCACAGATTATACTGCATCCGGCTGGACAAGTTGTTTCTGAATACCCATTTGGCTATCAAAAGAATTCCGATGATACCGCTGATCAATACATTGCATAATAAAAAGCGTATCATGAAATTAGCCATGTTAATCGCCTCCTTTTTTTCCTCTCTTGGATAGAAGAGAGCGAAGCGTTTCTATTTCTGGTTCTGTCAGTTTGTCATTTTCTATGTATGCAGATAACATAGCTGTAATATCCCCGTCATAATAACGATTAAGAAAGGAATTACTTTCTTGGCAAATATATTCACTTTCTTTTACTAATGGAGTATAAACGAAAACACGACTTTGTTTTTCATAAGTGAGTACACCTTTAGTAACAAGACGTTTAATAAGTGTTTGTATCGTTTTAGGACTCCAGCTTGTGGACTGCAGTAATTTTTCTGTTATTTCATTGGTGTTAATTGGAGCATGTTTCCATACGATTTTCATAACTTCATATTCAGCTTCCGAAATTTGTGGTAAATTCTTCATGTAAATCTCTCCTTAAATCTTACGCCTGTAATAAGAATAGTATATTCTGTATTTGTTGAAATGTCAATTTTGGAAAAATAGTTGACTGTAAATCTTACTTATGTAATAATTAAATTATTACATAAGTAAGATTTAGGGAGGTGGAAAGTTATGGGGAAAATGTTGCTGTTGTCATTTGAAAATAGTGAAGATGATGTTATTAGCGAGATATTAAGCATATTAGAAAATAAGCAAATGAAAATATGTGAAAATAGAAACATAAAAAAATGCTTAGAATTTCAGGGATTAACAATAAATGCTGAAAAACGGTTGGCGGTAAAAGGAAACAAAGAAATAGAATTTACTTTTACAGAATTTGAGATTTTTTTACGGTTAGCGCAAAATGCTGGAATGGTATTTAGCAAGGAGAAAATATATAATATTGTCATGAGCCATATCCGCAACCTGCGTGAGAAAATAGAAGATAATCCGAGTAAACCGATTTACATACAGACTGTATGGGGAGTAGGGTATCGCTTTAATAAAAATTTAAGCAGTGGTCTGTGAGTTATAATTCAGATCACTGCTTATTTTTCCTTTTAACACCCAAGAGATATTCACAATTCAGCAAGGGCAACCACTTCATAATCGCTACTTTTTTGAACTGTCTGTAATTTGTTCTAACATACCGATACTTTCGATAAAATCCTTTTCGACTGGAGAGAGTGTATCATCCAGTCGATTCTTATATTTATCATATTCCGCATGAGCTTTTTCGATAGCCTGTTTATGGCTGATGCGACCGCTGCTGGTAAGAATATCACGTCGGGTCATTTTCAGATAATCGTCAATGGTTTCCAGCCAGTCTTTCATATACATAGGTTCTTTGTGAGGTAAGCCCCATATTTTCTTTTTCTGCATCGGCACGCTCATAGATTACTTCGGCGGCGGTATGCTTGTGGGCAGCCCAGTGCATTTTATTTTGAACCTGTTTGAAGAACAGAACAGAGCTTTCAGCATGGGATCATAATCAATACTGGTTGCATAGATTTCCAGAACTTTTCTCCAAAATACTTTTTCTGATGAGCGGATGTCTCTGATACGGGCAAGCAATTCATCAAAGTAATTGCCACCGCCAAGTCTTTTCAGTCGGTCATCATCTAAGGCAAATCCTTTTTTCATGTATTCCTTTAATATTTCCATAGCCCAGATACGGAACTGTGTACCACGGTGGGATTTCACACGGTAGCCTACGGAGATAATGACGTCAAGGTTATAGTGATCTACGATATGTTTTTCCGTCAGAGGAAGTTGTTGCAAAATTTGCAACAACTGAATCTCGTTGTAATTCACCTTCTTCAAATATGTTTTGATATGCCTTGAGATAGTAGATTATCGTCCTATGTATTATACATATAAGGTCGTTGAGACAAAATATAAAAAAAGATATAATGAAGCATTAGGCGGCATGGAGAGATATGTGGTTGAAACAAAAACCTGCTATGTAGACGGATTTTCGCACTGGGATTTTACACATGTAGCTAAGTAAAGGTGTATGTTACACTAAATAAAAGCAGGGAACTATCTATATCCATGCTTCAAACTGGAGATAAAACTCGTGGATCTGCCACGGGTTTTTCTCATATTGTTATATACATTTTGCTGAAATTTTAAATTTCAGTGTAAAAGTAGATTGGTGTTTAGAAGAAATATGCAAAGTATTACATGAAAATGTCAAAGGATTACAGTTTCCTAAAACCCATAATAATTTCTGATATAATGCGATAAGTCAGAAAGGATGATGGGGCTATGGGGAAAAGAGAGCACATATACGAAATTATTGCAGAGAATATCAGAAAAGAACGCATAAGGCTTGGAATTACGCAGGCAGAGCTTGCAGAACGGGCGGATGTATCATTGGATACTATCAAAAGTGTTGAAAATGGCAGAAGGGCAATGAGTCTTGATACATATTTGAATATTGTTCATGAGAAAGTTATTGTGGAATTCAAATCCGGCACAAGCGTGGATATCTACAGGTAAATACAGTTCAGATTATTGGCGCCTCGCTTCGGCGGGGTGCTTTTGTATATACTCAAGAGTCGATTAGTATTGACAAAACACTAATAAAACAGTTATACTGGATGGTAGATTATTGTACCTTTTGAGAGGCGGTGTAGTATGGAAAAGAAAATTTGTTTTGCTGTAGATTCTGATATATATGAGAAGTTTTGCCTTGCATTAAACCTTACAAATGAGAGTGAGAATGTAGCTATTGAAACCTGTATGCGTTGGTATATTGCAAAATCGTTTGAAAAGGCCTCTCAGGAATACAATCCAAAGGCTGCAAGTAGGGCTAATGAAAGCAAAGATTATTACGGAAAAGCAATTCAGCGTATTCCTATATGGTCATTAAAACCTACTCAGTACAACCACAAAATTATCAGAGCATACTTCGAGGCAGTAGATATTGCCGGAGAAGCTACTTTGACAATGATGGAGAGGCTGTGTAGTGATAAGAATCATCCCGACCTGTATGTTCCGACTTTCAAAAACAACTACTCACAGATGAAGATTGACGGTCCTAAATCACATGGAAAAGTTTTTGAAGATGATGGTGAAAGAGTATGGATTTGGAGTGAGGTTGAGACAGTCTTACTGCAATACAAAAATAGCTTTTATCAGGGAGGGGAGTAAACATGAGCGTATTAATTGACAGCAGCGTTACGATATATGAGGGTATTCAGAATATAAAAGATGGCAAGTACGTAATGCCTGCGTTCCAAAGATAGTATGTATGGAGCATGGAGCAGATTGAAAAGCTGTGGGACTCCATTCTTTTGGATTATCCGATTGCTACATTCCTATTCTGGCATGTCGATGATGACAATGTAACATGGGATACTTATTTCTGTAATTTCCTATCCTCTGTTACATTTATTAGCTTATACATATTCACAAAATAACTATAAAAAGAGAAGTAACAAAGCAGATGGACACATGGTTAGATGCAGTTAGAAATCTAAGAAATTATTGTGCGCATCCTTCTATGGTGGTTGGTATGACTTCTTCTGTGGTAATTCCAGATAATAGGGATAGTGCAGATGTACTTCCGGATAATACAAATCTTTATTCACGATTATATGCATTGAAGAAAATATTACCACAAAAAGATGCTGATATGTTGGCAGAGGAATTGGAAAAACTTATTTCAAAAACAAGAGTTGATATATATATAAGATGAATGTATTACCGGCAAATTGGAAAGAATTATATGATAAAATACTGTTCTTATAGGAATAGTAAATTTGTTTGAGAATATAATAAGAATGACCGTAGGAAGGCATGGGTAATGCCTGAATCCAAATATTCCATTGGCGGGTAGGCAGCTAAGAGGATTAGCTGCCTAGAGACTATGAAGAAAAGTCTGTAAATAATCATTTATCAGAGAAATAATTATGATGATATGGGCTATCATATTACAAGAATATTGGATATTATTTAATAAATAACAAATATGCAAAGAAAAGGAAGGCACATAATGTTTTACGATACATTAAATACAGAGGAACAAGTTTCATACTTAATAAAGCCAATCATAGAAGTGCTACAAGAAGCCGGTGGTCAATTGAGAGAGCAGAAATTAGGGATAGAATTAGTGAAAAGACGAGAAGATTGCTGAATTTGAACAAAAGCTATATACATCTAATAAAACCGGTTCTAAATATAAGAAATTTGATTTTAAGTTTAATTTTGCTCTTAAAGAGTTAAGTTATTTGGGATTCCTTACATATGTTAGATATAAACCACTTGTGACATTAACGGAAAAAGGAGCCGCTGTTGATGTTTTAAATTTTGATGTTAAGAAGGAAGTTCGAGAAAAGGCAGCTGTTTATTGGGAAGAAAAATCAGCTAAGAATAAAGAGAAGAATAGTGTAATGCCAAAAGAAATCGAAGATGAAAACAGTATAAATGCTGATGATATATTGGATGATGTTAAGGTCAAATTGCAAAGTGCAATAGCAAATATGTCTCCTAAGAAATTTGAACAATTCTCGAGAGCATTACTGACTAAAATGGGAGTACAGTTTACGGATAAGGGTATTAAAATATCGAATGATGGTGGTATTGATGGATATGGATATCATACAGACGATGATGATTTCAGAACAACAAGAGTTGTTATCCAATGTAAAAGATATAACACAGCTCCTGTGAGTGAGCCTGATATAAATCAGTTTTGGGGCTATGAATAAATTTCAAGCAGATTATGGAGTGTTTATTACAAATAGCAGATTTACTAATGCAGCAAGGGAGGCAGCAAGAGAAGGTACACCAATAACGTTAATTGATGGCAATGATCTGGTAAGGCTTATTATTAAGTATGAACTTTATATTACACCTGTAACAACATATGTACTTGATGACTTTTATGATGAAGAATAGTTACGTCGGTTATATTAATAGAAAACATGGTGTCATTAAAACTACAATTACGTTATTGATTAAGCAAGGTAATGTGAAGATTGAAAATAAGTCAGTTTTGAAAAAAGACTTGTTGTTTTGATAGCGTTGATTACATTGAGCCTTCAGCAATCAAATGGGATAGAATTCGATATCAGAGGAATAATCATAGTTATAGGATGCTATTGAACATTTGTAGACTTGTGATTGATGGATTATTACTTTCTACTGAGCAGGGAATGATAAAGATGGCTACATTCCTTGATGATCAGAGAATGAGTCATCTTTATGAAAAGTTTATCCTTGAATATTTTCCGGTATCATCATCCAGAATTAAGGGCTAATCCGGATTAAGGACAGTGGAACCTTGATGATGACAATGATACGTGGCTTCCAAACATGATTACTGATATAACGCTTAAATCGAAAGATGGAAGAGTTCTAATCTTAGATGCAAAATATTATAGTCAGCAGATGCAGTCAAACTTTGATGTTCAGACATATAGAAATGCCAATTTGTACCAGATTTATACTTATGTAAAGAACTGGGATAAGGACCAGACTGGCAATGTAGCTGGAATGCTTTTATATGCAAAGACAAGTGAAGAGTTCCAGCCGGCTAATCAGTTTTCGATGGGAGGAAACAAGATAACAGTTGGTTCTTTAGATTTGAATTTACCCTTTAATGAAATAGCTGGTCAGCTAGAGAAGATTGTAACTGATTATTTTGCGGAGGCAGTTTAATGGTTGGAAATTATCCGGTAGTAACCCTATGTGGAAGCACACGTTTTAAAGATGAATTTATGGAAGCACAGAAGAGACTTACATTAGAAGGTAATATTGTTATAAGTGTAGGACTATTTGGACATTCAGTGATCAGTAAGTTTGGGAAAATATGGATGAAGGAACCCTGACCAAGACAAAAGAGATGTTGGATGACATGCATAAGCGAAACATAGATATGGCCGATTCTATTTATGTTATTAATGTGGGTGGTTATATCGGAGAGAGTACACGATCTGAAATTGAGTATGCACAGAATCACGGCAAAAGATATCATATTTGGAAAAATAAAGGAGTGAGGGAATGAAGGTAAAAGATGTATTGCCGTTTTTAAAAGAAAAGGAATTAGAGTTTAAAGTGCACTGTGGAAGAGGCTCTACAGATACATTTTACCTTTACGTTTGTTTCTTCAAGATCAATCAAAATATAAAGTATGGCAGGAAGAGCAGACGCAGAAAAATTTTCAAAGAAAATATATTCTGTCACTTATATATTGGCACAAAGATGAATGGATTTTTGCGGGAATATACGAAAGTATCTCTGTGAAAGAAACACCAAATGGTCCATTTAAATATAGATATGATACGAAACTTGTTAATATTGGCACTGACTTAATTGGCAAGATGATAATTGGATTTAAGAAGGACTTTCGAGCATCATATCTTTGTCTAGAGAACTATATTGAAGATTTCGAGGTGCTCGAAATAACAAGAGATGTCTGCAAGACAGAATTTCCAGGTTATGACAAGGTGAATGTTACCTGGGAAGAGTTATCAGGCCTAATTGATACTGATGCTTGGAAAACTGCGCTCGCAAATCAAAAAGGAGTGTATCTTATTACGGATTCTTCAAATGGAAAGAAATATGTTGGCTCTGCAACAGGTGAAAATATGATTTGGGGAAGATGGAAGGATTACATAGCCAATGGAAATGGTGGAAATATTGAGTTGAAGAGTTTTGATTTTGAATATATCCAGAAGAATTTCAGATATAGCATCTTGGAAATATATAAAAGTACAACAGATGATGATGCGATATTAGAGAGGGAATCCTGGTGGAAAGAGCTCTTAATGACTCGACAATTTGGATATAACAAGAATTAGAAATCATAGAGAATGGGGGAATGCTTTCAAAACTAGAAAGCAGAAAAGAATGTATGGAGCAAATTGAAATTATACAGCATTGGAATTATTTTTGTTCCCTTGCTGAACGATTGGATGATACAAAGCATTATATAGACCATGGTTTGCAAGAATATGATGGAATAAGAGAACTTGTACATGGAAAAGTATACTCTGATATTTTTAAACAAATAATTGTTTTAGCAGCCTCTGAATTTGAAATAATGAGTAAGGCCTTATGTAGTGCTAAGGGAGTAAAAACCAAGAGGATAGGAGATATAAGCGAAACAATACTAGGAGTATTCCCTAAAATTATTGATTTTGAAGTAAGTACACCTTTTGGATTAATACACCTTTACATGATTGGAAGACGACACGTATTGATAATGGAAAGAATGTAAAAGTAGAAGGCTTGGACTGGTGGTTTGCATATAATTCGATAAAGCATGACGAAAAGGAATCTATAAAAATGCAACACTTGAAAATGCAGTATTAGCATTGGCTTCACTTTATATTATTGAAATTTACCTAATGAAAGAACTGTTTGGAAATATGAGTATTATTTACACATATCCGACAGTATATTTTAAATGCAAGTATTTGCCCCATCCTGTTAGCAGCGGAGAAGGATTGTTACCGGATGAAGGCGGTTTATCCCCAACAGAAAGATATAAAAGAATGTCCTGAACTTTTAAAAGTTTGAAGCGGAATTAAATTAATTGTGAGAAAAATGGTTGTGACAAGTTGATATAACATAATTTTTTTAGTTAGGTTCCAAAGAAGTACCGGTTAAAAGCTGTTTTTCAGATGTCATAAGAATCTGCTTATGTCCAGCCTATAACAGGCTGGACAATTTATTATAGATTAATACAACAGAGAAGGTGGTATTATGGATTCAATATTAGTTTTTGATGATTTTAAGCATTGTTTTAGGGAATTAGACACCTCAAATTATAATGATGATTTAGTTGTAGGATCTGTTTTTTACAAGAGATGCTATAAATGTCATTGAAAAATATTACAGAATAATTGGTTACATAATATGCGATGATAAGGGCGTTTATTATCCGATTGATGTGAGAAAAAATGATATAGCCATATTGGAAGGAACTTATAATTGCATAGAGGATGAATTAAAGAAGGAATTGGTGCCATATAATATAAAGATCGCACCAGCAGAGGTATGGAGTCCTTTCTTTTCGTTGGCAGTTCATGTGTGATTGGAATGTTTTGAAACTTGTGGAGATTTTATAAATATAGCCTCAAAAATAATAGGAAATGAGAGGCTGATGAAGAAGATTATTGATGACAAAATCGATTATGTCCTTCCAGTAAATTATAAAGAATTATCTCAAATGGTACGAGGCTTGAATAAATTATTTGGAGTAGAATTTTATAATAAGGATTATTACGAAGAGGTAAACTATTTATTTGATTCGCTTGTGAATGGATACCATATAAATATGTCTACAGAAGAAGTTGAGACGTATTGTTATCAATTATGTAATTATGTTTTGAAAAGAATAGAGGGAGAACATGTATAATTCGGGAATAGGTACACCTTATTGGTTTGAATGGGAAATTGGAATACTAGAATGCTTGAATATGCTACAAGATACATCAATTGAATCAGTAATACTTCAATCAACTGATTTTCAGGCATTAGATGATGTCGTAGTAAATTATAGTGATAAAAGCATTTTAAATATTCAAGTAAAACATACAGATGAAGATGCTAATTTCACATATTCTTTTTTAGCTTCTGGGAAAAAGCCTTTACTGAATGCGTTGGCTTTAGAACGGAAGAATAATAAAGATAATTATAATTTTAAAGGTATTCAAATTGTAACAAATAAAAAATGGGGTCCGCAGGAAATAGATGGAAAGTGTTCAATGGATGACTTTATTTCCAAGGTGTTTCCATGCTTACAAGATAATTATAATTATACTTCGGCAAAGCCTAATGAGCAGAAGGCTATCGAATGGTACAGAGAAAATTTGGAGATAAATTTAGATTCTAATGAGGCGGCGTGTTTCACTAAAATTTTCTTTAGAAAAGAGTCGTGTCTTGCTGATGTGGAAGAAAAAATACGTGTGAAGATTGGCGAAATACTAGGAACAGATAATAGTGATGCGATAGATTTTGCTTAAATAGTCTTCTTTCTAAATTGAATATATGGGCAACATCAAGAAGAGAGAAGCAGGAAATAACAAGAGAAAATGTATATGGAGCATTATGCTATACCGAGCCGGATGTTCCTTCATATGAACTATGTCCAGAAAACCGATACTTCCTTCTCGACAACGGTTTGGGGAGACCTTTATAGATGACATTAAAAAGAATAGTAATCATATCATATTCTTAGAAGGATTACCGGGCTGTGGAAAAACAAATTTTATAAGTTATTTATCACAGATGAATGAGTCTATAGTTGATTTTAGATTTTACACATATCTCCCAGTAAATAAAGTAGATGGTTCATATAGTGATGATGAAGGCTTTTATTTAGGTAATATTTTGTGGAGAAGTATTCTCGTACAGCTTAAGAAAAAATTTGAAGAGAATAATTTATTATCTGTTGTAAAGTTTCCACTTATATACAAATTTATGTCTGTTTCTGAAATGCGGGAAACGGTAATACATTTCCTACCGGAATATGCAAAATGTATAGGAAGGCCTTGCTACTTTTTTATAGATGGATTAGATCATGCTGCAAGATCAAAAGATGCACGAAATTCATTTTTATCTCAATTGCCAAGACCAGAGGAAATCGGGGATGATTTTTATTTTGTCTTGGTCGGACAGCCTATAAATGATGGTTATCCGTCTTGGATGAAAGATAATAAAGGTATTACATATTACAGCATGCCGGCTTTGGATACAGATGATGTTGTTATATTATTAGAGCAAAGCGGTGTGGCAGAGAATACAGTCGATATGGAAAACTTGGCGAAAACCGTTATTTCAGTTATTGGGAACAATGTTCTTAATATAATATTTGCAATTCTGGAATTGAAGAAAATGGTATTGCCACTTTCCTTCGAGGCAATAGAGAAGGAACTAAATAGTAGGTTTTTAAATAAACAAATTGATAAATATTACGAATGGATTATTAGTTCGCAGGAAAAAAGCCTTTTGCTATACAAAATTGAGGCAATTATGGCGTTTTCAAGTAAACGTATTAACGCTTATGATGTGGCTCAAATGTGTGGAGTTGAACACGACGAGGCGGCGTTTGTTTTAAATGGCTTATATCCAATTATTGTATGTGAAGGCGATAGATACTTCGCTTTTCATAATGATGTAAGGCTTTTTTTACAGAATGCAATTATTCACAATTCAAATATAAAAGGAATTACCGAATCAATAATTAATCGAATTAAACATGATAGAGAATTATGGAAATATCGATATGATATCTCTTTTAATTTACTAGTATCTTGTAAGGCCACTGATGAGGTATTGAAACTGATTGATGTTGAATATGTAATGGATTCAGCATTATATGGGATATCGTTTGATAGGATACTTCAGCAGTTTATACTAGCGCACCAATTGCCAATGGATAATCTTGAAGAAGTATGCATACATTCAAGTGCAGTGTCTCTTTGTTTGGCACAGTATGCAAATTGCATACAGTATTATGCAAAAGAATCGGATTATTTTGAAGCACAAAGTATCAACAAAAAGACTAAAGCGGAAAAATATTGTTTGAATGTTAAAATGATATAGAGCAAATCATTTTAGATATTGATTTTGCTGCTAAGGCTGGGTTTGAACGTGGACATAAACTTTTTGGAATACCTCAGCGGATATAATATAGAGGAATTGTTAAGCGGGGAGCTAAAAAAAGAAACGCTTGTTAAGGCTGGATATATATATAGATGCTATGGCGCAGATTATATGGAGGCTCTTACTGGAAATTCTAACGATTATGTTTATTTTGTAGATGGATGGCTAGATGCTAGTGTATGTCTTACATCAAAAGAAGATATCAGGCAAACATTCACTTTTAAATGGTATAATCCAGATTCATTGTATGAATATATTCATCAGATTGCTGAAGAAAAGAATCTTGAGAAAGAATCATTTGACGAATTATTGGATATTCTGTTAGGAATGTCTGCACCTATAGAAATTATTATCGAGATTTGCACGTATGGACTATTAAACTCATATAAATGCGAGGCTGGGATAGAATATGTTAGTAACCATTTAAATGATATTAAAAAAATTGATAGCAATTATAAATACGAAGATTTAAGAATAATTTCATTGATTAAGGCTAAACTGTGCCTGTTTGGTAGGATTGAGGAGGCATTAATAGAAAAATGTTATAAAGAGATATTGAATCTAACTCATAATGGTGAATCTCAAAGAGGTTACAAACCGGCATTAGCACAGTATGATATTGCAAAGCATGTTAGTGAACAATTCTATTCGTCGGATAGAAAAGAAGTATTGTCGAAAGATGATATATTTTCATTGATGTATTTTGCGGATAAGTATGGTCCTGATCCGTGAATGATTGTAATGGATATACTGTTATGAGATTTTTACGTAAAGTATTGGTGAGCTTTTCTGAGCATAACCCCAATGCAGGAATTATCGATACTATTTGTAAAGCGGTCGTTCAATGTTTGGAATGGGAGAAGACTCGATTTGTTCCAGAGTTTAACAAGTTGTTCTGTATATCCAATGCGCATGCTGAATTTCTAAAAGTTGCAGAATATTGGTGTGGCATTGATGGAGTGGCTTGGAAATCAGAATACGATGAGATGGAAGATTTTTGTAAATACATAATACCGGCATTGGAATACTTTGGAGAAAAAAATTTTATAGAGGAAATACGAGAAAAACAGAAATATAAAATGTTTGGATATGTTGGAAGAAAAGACTATTCGTTAAATGGTTTACTTGATTGTTATAAAAACTTCCTCTGAATGAAGAAAAATTATGCTGTTATGGTATGAGACTGTTTTCTGTTTCAAATTTAGCGGATTCTATTGGTGATAATAGGTTTTCAAGCGAAATTGATAGAGAGTTGCTAGAGGATGCAGTTAAATTGGGATATAAGTATTGTAATGCATTATTTGAGTTAAAAAATCACCCTAAAGATTTAGTTTATTGGAGAATGAAAGTTCTTGATTCTCTATATTGCAATATAGATTTGATTTCTGGTGATTCTGAATTACTTGCGTTATACAAACTTACAAATTCATGGATTAAAGTGAATATAGAGAATGATAGAGAATACAATCGATTGGAAACCTTAAAAAGTTACAATTATGAAATTATTTCTCGCATTTCAAGTCATGAAATACGAGAAAAGCTTATGGCTAAAGGATTGTATGATAAAGCGGAACAGAAAGATTTCTCTGTAGAAACAGGAAGGGACTATAATCTCGAAATTATCAATCTTTTGAAAGAAGATGGATATAATGAAAAGGCAGAAGGAGTAATTCTTACACAAATAGAAAAAAGAGAAATCGGATTACATAAGCTGATTATGGAGGCTGGGGATATTATCGCGCCAAAACATATGGAAGAATATGTAAATAGATGTGTTGTTAAATTTATTCTATCTGAAAGCAAGTATGGTTATATTGGCAGCGGAATTAGCGATGTATTTGAACGTTACTATGAGATGTTCAATGATGATACATGGATTCTTTTATTTGAAAATATAGTAACTCGATTCGCAGAAAGTGATTATGGCACAATTGCCTCGTTATGGGAAGATTTTACAATTTTCTCAATTCATTATCTTTCAAGAAGAGATAAAGATAAAATAAAAGCTTTGTTCGATTGTTTATGTAAAACTCATGAAAGTCTTTCTTCGGCGAATGGAAGAGTAAAAATAAAAGAAGAAAAACTGATCTTAGATGAGAATATTACGTCGCTCTCTGATATGGTAAATTTTCAGCTTAATATATGACTTAGGGTAAGTTACTTATTCTTAGGAAGGAGGGGGGGGTGGCATTTTTGCCAAATTCCCCTCTTGAAAAGAAATTGACTGATATGTATCTGGATGATAAAATTTCTAAAGAAGCCTATGACGATGAGATTGGCAATAAGTTGGATAAATGTGAAGAAGAAAAAAGAGTACACAGCTTCCAAAATTGTAATTACTAAGGCAATGGGAACCTCTGATGTAATGGATTGGAACCTGGAATCCATCACGAAACGTGATATTCGTGTATCTGATGAGGTTGTCAAAATCATGAACAGATGGAATAACGAATATTTAAACACTCCGGTCAGCGAGGGTAAGGCGGGCAAACCTTCTGAGGAAGAATTAGCTCAAATTGAGAAATTTAAAAAGAATGGTTGGATCTAGTGATATGTAGAAGGGAGGCATTCTATTTGGCAAATAAAAAAGATGAAATAACCATCCGTTCCAGCGCAGCGGAATATTTGACCTATGTTGCCTCTGTGGGGGAACAGCAGGACAGTATTGAGATGCGCTATGAGGATGAGAATATATGGCTGACACAGAAAATGATGGCCACCTTGTACGATGTGGATGTTCGTACAATCAATGAGCATATTAAGAAGATTTATTCCGACTCAGAGCTTGAGGAAGATTCAACTATCCGGAATTTCCGGATAGTTCAAACCGAAGGTCCCCGTCAGGTGACTCGTGATACAAAGCATTATAATCTTCAAATGATCATTGCCGTAGGCTTCAAGGTCAATTCCGAGCGTGCGGTACAGTTCCGAAAATGGGTAAACCAGATCGCCAAGGACTACACTATTAAAGGCTGGGTCATGGATGATGAACGTCTGAAACGAGGAACGTATCTGACAGAGAAGTATTTCGATGAGCAGTTAGAGCGTATCCGTGAGATTCGTTCCAGCGAAGGAAAGTTCTATCAGAAGATCACTGACCTGTATGCGACAGCCATTGACCATGATAAAGAAGTATGTGGCTGAACATAATGTCGACATTGAAGCATTTTAAGATGAATAGTTAATTAAGTCCAGCTAATAAATGTCAATAATTAAATGAGAAAAATTTATTTTGTTTTTGACTAAAAGGGCAGATTTTCCCCTTGGTGAAAATATCGTTTTGAAAGATATTGATTCTTTGAATTTACAGTATTTTATGCAGCTATGTCGCATTTGACAGCATTGTATTGTTTGATATGCTCCTGAGGAGCAATGATTTTAAATGGTTTGTTGTCTCTGAGTATTGCAAATATCATGTTGCATACTTTATGTGAAACAGCTCCCATTGCTACGAGTTTTGGTTTTGAATCACACTTCTTGATATAGTATTCACGAAGGACTGAATTTTTGGCTTCTCCATTACGTGAGATACTGATGCTTTGTAGGGTTAACGTGTGAATCACACGTCTGGCGATGGCGGAATCACGCTTAGACATTTGAACCTTGGTGCCTTCAAATTTACCGGATTGCTTTACGGCTGGATCAAGACCGAAATAAGCGAAAAGTTGTTTGGTTTTGAAAATGCTGAAAAGTCACCGATCTCACCCATGATGGATACAGCAGACAAGAAGCCAGCACCTTTAAATGTTTCAATCAAATGAATCTGCTTGACAAAGTCGGCATCTTCATTAGCATCAACAAGCTCATGGAGCGATTCAAGAATGTTGTTGATTTCTTCATCATATTTACGTATGAAGCTGATATAAAGGCGAATACGCTTGATGTTGCTGTCTATGATGTAACCAAACTGATTTGCATCAGTTGCCGCCTGAATTATGGCATTATACTTATTTTGAGCATATGTAAGTCCAAAGTGAGCTGTTGATTTGATGATATCAATAATCTCTTGTTTGTCTGCTTCAAGAAAAGCTGATGGAGATGTATAAGTTTCCAACAATGTAAGAGAAGTGTTGATAGTAACCTTGGAAAAGATGCCAAGATACTGAGGAAACGCCATGCGTAATTCACCTTGAAGCTTATTCACATAGGCACTGCGATTATCCATTAAATCGTAGTATTCACGGCATAGATTACGGCAGTTTAGAGCAAGATCTGAAGGCATAAGAGAAACCTTCAAATCAGGTTTCAAAGCAACTAAAGCAGCTTTTTTAGAATCAAAACGATCATTATGTACTTTTCGTATGTTAATATTTGTGCTATTCTTAGTGATGATAGGATTAATAACCGAGCAGTTAAAACCCTTATCACGAAGATAGCAGAAGAGTGGGTAATGATAAATTCCCGTGGATTCGAGGAAAATGCGACTTTCCAAAGAATACAACTCTTCTGCTTCTTTTATTTTAGAAACAGCGGTTGTAAGGGAATCAATACTGATATGTAGGATTTTGTAAGGTTTTCCTACGAATTGTTGGTTTGGAAGTGCGATAGACATCCAAGAGAAGTCAGCACCGACATCAATACCAACAGAGATGAATAGTTCATCAAGATTAAAAATAACTTTGTTTGACATGAGCAATAGCTCCTTTCTGATAGGAATCCATTTCCAATCTGGCAGGTACACAACCTAGCGCGTTATTCGGGTATTGCCTTCAGGCTCCCAACCAGCTAAAACATAAAACCCTGTCGAATGGACTAATTGACTTTTTTACAGGTATCAGTCACAGAAGTGACTTCCCAAGGAGGTGAACATTCTTTGTCCTATCCTAAGAGATAATACCTTATGTTTTATCTGGTGTCTATCAGGAACCGTCAGACATGATAATTATTATGGATAACATCTGATGAAGGAAGAATCCCTTTTTTTGTTATCTGATTTACAGAAACTTATTAACCAAGTAGTCTTGATTGACTACACCATTATTATACTAGAGAGGTGCATATGCTATGCCAGGTATACTCGTGGTTGAAGATGATGAAAATTTAAATCGTGGAATTACATTTTCACTGAAAAAATTCAGGATATGAGGTTTTTTCAGCAGAATCAGTGAAAAAGCGAAAAGAATTGCAAGTGATAATAATGTGGATGTTATCATTTGTGATGTGAATCTTCCGGATGGGAATGGACTGGAATTTGTAAGGTGGATGAGAAGCAATTATAATACATACATTATTTGTCTTACAGCACTAGATCAGGAGATGGATCAGTCATGGGATATGAAGCAGGGGCAGATGATTATATTACAAAGCCGTTTAGTCTTTCGGTACTTCTTTTGAAAATAGAAGCACATTTCCGCCGCAGACAGGAGAAAACGGAAGCCGGAAAGATGATTTCGGGAGATATCGTATTTATCGCAGGAGAAATGAAAGTCCTGATAAAGAGTCGTGAAATCAGTCTGACAAAAACGGAGTTGAAAATGCTGACTTTTTTTCTTCAGAATCCGAAACAGATTCTTTCAAAAACACAAATATTGGAAAATGTGTTTGATCTGGAAGGGGATTTTGTGGATGAAAATACAATCGCTGTCAATATCAGAAGACTCCGTGAGAAAATTGAAGACAATCCGGCTGCACCGGTCTATATAAAGAATATCAGAGGTCTTGGGTATATATGGAATCAGGAGGTAAGGCAGTGACAAAGAGATATCGCAAGAAGATTACAGTAGTGCTCTCCTTGGTATTACCTGTCATAGTATTGTTTGCAATATTAAATTGCTTTACCACGTATGTGTTTTATGAAGATTATAAATATAAAATGAATCTTATGACAAAGATTGCTGCAAAGGAAGAATTTTCCGGGCTGGATGCTGTTTCGGAATTGCTTAAGGATAAGGATATTGAAACTAACGAACAGGGAAGGCGATTATTGGAGCAATATGGATACTGGGGGAAATAAAGGGAATGCATTTTATATGCAATTCCGGCATCAGGTTATGGTGACCGGTGCTGTAAGCACTGTGATATGCGTGCTTCTTTTGACTTTTTTACTTTATTGGAAGAAAAAAGAAGATGCGTGTCATCAGAAAATTTTAGACCAGTTGGAAGAAATTCTGATTAGATTCCGTGAAAATAAATTTGATGATTTACTGAAAACGGAAAATCATGCAGAACTGGAAAAATTGAATGACCAGCTTGAAGCAATCGGACATCATATTCAGTTGATAAAGGAAGAAGCAAGGGCAGAAAAGGAGAACACGAAAGAAATGGTTTCTGATATTTCTCACCAGTTAAAGACACCGGTTGCAGCTTTGGATACATGTTTTAGTGTGCTGATGCAGAATGACTTAAGTGCCACAGAACAGGAGGAGTTTCGTATCCGTTGTCGGAGTGCTCTGGATGGACTGGAGACATTATTGCAGTCGCTTCTTGAAATATCCAAGATGGAAACTGGACTGATTCAGATTAATAAGAAAAAACTTCCGCTTATGGATACTGTCATATCTGCTGTGAACTGTACTTATCCAAAAGCGGATGAGAAAGAAATTGAATTCGTTTTTGACTATGCAAAAGAGCTGGAAACATGCATGGTTATGCAGGATAAAAGATGGCTTGGTGAAGCTGTGATCAACGTTCTGGATAATGCAATCAAGTACAGCCCGGATGGTTCAAAAATATTTATTCGGTTACAAAAAAGAAATGATCTTGTAAGAATGGAAATTGAGGATCAGGGAATTGGTATTCCGCAGAATGAGTATCACAAAATTTTTCAACGATTTTACAGAGGAAGTTCCAAGGAGGTCATGGAAAAGAGTGGTACAGGAATCGGACTTTTTCTATCGAGAGGAATTATCGAAAAACACGGAGGTACAATCATGGTAACCTCCGGCAAAAAGAAAAAAGGAAGCACGTTTGTGATTCAATTACCATATGTTGGTTAAATTTTAAGTGGGCAGAAATCTTACAATTCTGTAAGATTTCTGCTCGTTTTTTGAAAGTGAAATGAAAGATTATCCTGATACAATTTGGATGTAGGTTGAAAAATGACCAAATATATAAACAGGCAAAGAAAGCGTGTTGAAAAGGTACGTTTTACAGAATTGAAAAGGAGGCAACACATTGAGTGTGATATTAGAAACCAAGCAACTTTGTAAATTTTATGGCGCAGGTGAGAATCAGGTCAAAGCGGTCAATCAGGTGGACATTCAGATTGAGCAGGGAGAATTTGTCGCAATTGTCGGAAAGTCAGGTTCCGGTAAAAGTACATTACTTCATATGCTTGGAGGGCTAGACACCCCGACAAAAGGCAGTGTTACTTTAGCAGGGAAAGATTTATACAGGATGAAGGAAGATGCCCTTGCTGTTTTCCGCAGAAGAAAAATCGGATTTGTTTTTCAGGCATTTAATCTGGTTTCATCTGTTAATGTCTGGGAAAATATTGTACTGCCACTGGGGCTGGATGGAAGAAAAGTGGATGAAGCGTATGTAAATGATATTATTGCAACTCTGGGAATTGAAAAGAGGATTTACAATTTGCCAAATCAGTTATCCGGAGGACAGCAGCAGAGAGTAGCAATTGCAAGAGCACTGGTGAATCGTCCGGAAATTATATTTGCAGATGAGCCGACAGGAAATCTTGATTCCAAGACCAGTGATGAGGTGATCGCCCTGCTTAAGATGACAGCAAAAAAATATGGACAGACAATTGTAATGATTACCCATGATGACGAAATTGCACAGGTCGCTGACCGTATTCTGGTGATTGAGGACGGACAGGTGGTGGATTTCAGATGAAGACAATAAGCAGGATTGCATATAGCAATGACAAAAAGAACAAGACAAGAAGTATACTGATTATGATGTCCATATGTCTGACCACGATGCTGCTTGTGATTATCAGTACTGTGGGAAATGGAATGATACGTTTGCAGAAAAGTCAGGCGGCAGGCTCATATGGAAGCAATTATGGTCTGTTTGTCGCAGCAGATGCCTCGCAGTTAAAGGAAGTAAGCCGCCGTGCAGAAATAGATGCAATAGGAATTATGTGTACAGAAGGCATCATAAAAGGCAATGAAAATGGCGGGTTTGTCTGCATGGATGAGACTGCAAGAAAAATGCTTCCTTATAATAAAGAATATGAGTTGAAGGAAGGAAAGTATCCGGAAAAAATGAAGGAAATTGCCGCCGGAAGAGCTTTTTTTCGTGCAATGGGGTATGGTGATGTAAAGGTTGGAGATACGGTTACACTGGATTACCGTGCAGGGATGCGGTCAGAATATAAGCCGGAAGAGTTTGTTGTCAGCGGAATCCTATATGACCGGGATGAGTATACCATCGAGGCATCTTATGTTGCTTTCGGGTCACAGGAGTTTTATGATGAGCACGTCGCAGAGAATGACAGACAGTATAATATCTATTTTACGTTAAACGATTCTGCAAATGTATCTATGAATAATATTGAACCGGTTATAAAGCAGATTGCAGCATCTTGTGGAATCGAAGAAAAAAACGTTATAGTCAATGATCTCTATTTGCAATGGGTCTTGCAGCCGAGTTATGAAACGATTGCGGTATGTGGAATTCTGATTCTTGCAATTGTACTTTTCTCTGTTGTGGTCATTTATAATATTTTTCAGGTCGGTATTGTCAACAAGATACAGGAGTATGGAAAAATCAAGGCTCTGGGAGCGACAAAAAAGCAGATGAAACAACTGATCTTCAGAGAGGGCATTTTTTTGACAATTTTTTTCAATACCAGTTGGATTGCTTCTTTGGTTTTCTGATTGCAAAATGCGGTTTTAACTGGCTGGTAGAACAGGGAAACCTTGTATCAACCGGAACGGGTTCTATGGGAGTCCAAAATCAGCAGGTGCCACTGTTTTCCCTGCCTGTTATACTTCTATGTATTTTCGTATCATTTCTTACCGTTGCTTTGGCACTGCGTAAACCAATGAAAATTGTTTCACGGATTTCACCTATCGAAGCAACACGGTATTTAGAAAATGCAGAAACACACAAAAAAAAAGGAAAACGAAATGGCAGAAAAAATGTCACCGTGTTTTCTATGGCAATGGCAAATATAACGGGTAATCCAAAAAGAACCATTGGTACCATCCTCACACTGGGGCTTTTCCTGCGCATTGTTTGTGATTATCTCTAATTATGTAGGAAATATTGATACGGAGCATGAAGCACGTCTTTCCGTTAATCATGGACAATTTGAACTGCAGCTTGACTATTCTGCTGAGTACGATGAAAGATATCCGGAGAATAATCTGGATACGATTCTGACGGATAATCCATTGAATGATTCGCTGATTGAAGAAATCAAAAGCATTCCAGGCGTGACAGATGTCATGACGAGAGAGATTGTCTCTGTAAATCTGAACGGAACAAGATTTCCGGCTACTATTGTGAGTAAAAATGATTTTGATTTTATGCGCCAGGACGGGGATATTGGCTCTATGGACTATGATCAGGCGGTAAAGAATGGTGAAATTTTCTTTGGTTGGTCGATGTGGATGGAACAAGATGGATATGCTCCGGGTGAATCCATTGCATTTGACTTTGAGAATGGAAGTGGAACCTATACCTATCAGGGAAAGATTGCAGGATCTTTTGTAAGTGCGGACACTTATCTTGTCATTCCTGGAAGGTGTATATCGTTCCATGAATCCGAGAGGAACAGCCTATGGCTATCTGTGGGTGGATTGTGATAAAAAAGATGTTGCATCTGTAGAACAAAGTCTGAATACTTTGATTTCTAATACTTCGCATATAAAAATGGATACCTATCATGCACAGTTACAATCTGCAGAATTCGCAGCCCGCATGATGAAGCTTGGCTGTTATCTGTTTATGGCGGTTGTAGGACTCATCGGTTTTATGAATATGGCAAACACCATGATCATGAATATTACGACAAAAAAGCAGGAATATGGTGTATTACAGGCTGTGGGTATGACAAATAAACAATTAAATTTATGCCTGCAGTTACAGGGACTGATTTTTACGGTTGGTACCATATGCGTAGCTTTGATCATTGGTCTGCCGCTCGGCTATGCACTTTTTTCCTATGCAAAACATAATGGAATATTTGGAATGAATATCTACCATGTTCCAATCGTACCAATTTTTATTATGATTCTTTTTTGGTCGGTCTGTTGCAGATTGTACTTTCCTGCGTTTTAAGCAGTAATCTGAAAAAGGAAACGCTGGTAGAAAGAATAAGGTATCAGGGATAGCAAGGCAGGAAGCAAACAAAGAGGTTATGAGCATGGTTGGCAGCATGCTGGCAGCTATGCAGGCTAACAAAGATGCAATATTTCGCAGTTATTTAATCTTGTAGTTATTGTTATCGGATTTATTTTATGCATCAGAAAGGATAAAGATAAAACGGTATGGTCATTGCATTTCAGTAAAATTACTATCAAGGATTATCTGGTCATGATTATGCCGATTCTCATCACCGATACAGGGACTTATCGTAGGAGCACTTAGCGGTAGTCGTGTCGACATTGCTCATTCTTCTGGCAGGAGTATATACCGGACTGTATCGTGTAGATGGCAGCGTAAAAGAGCCTGGAAAATTGATGATTCCCACTTGACTTAATTTAACATCTCAAATATAATAATTGCATACATCAGAAAACGTTCACTCTTCACCGGATGAGTGGTTAAAGCGTCTGGGAGCAAATCGTAGGTGCAGTAATTTACACTGTAAGATTTGTTTCCGGGCGCTTATTTATTTTGGAGGATAGATGCAATATGAATAAGAAAAAAAAATTATTGGTACAGATTATGTGGGAGCTTGCGGGAAGCATCTTTTATGCAATAGGTATATATAACTTCGCTTTGCAGGCAGAGTTTCCTATGACAGGTTTTTCGGGTATTTCAATTATTTTATACCGGCTGTTTAATATTTCCATTGGTTTATCAACGGTCCTGCTTAATATTCCGGTTGCGATACTATGCTGCAAATTATTGGGAAGGAAATTTTTGTCAGCTCAATACGATGCATGCTTTTGTCTTCTTTTATTGTTGACTAGGTTGCGCCGTTATTTCCGGTGTATCAGGGAGACAGACTGCTTGCGGCATTGTGCACAGGTGTATTTTGCGGAATAGGCTATGCCATGATTTATACAAGAAATTCTTCAACAGGAGGAGCTGATTTTATCATCATGGCTGTAAAAGCATTGCGGCCTCATTTATCGATGGGCAACATCTCTTTTCTTACTGATGTCGGAATTATTCTGGTTGGAGGACTTTTGTTTCGGGATATTGACGGAATGATTTACGGTATGATAGTGAATATACTGTCTGCGGTTGTTATTGATAAAATGATATATGGCATGAATTCAGGCAAAGTAGCCTTTATCGTCACAAAAAATGGAAAGAGAATATGTGATGTAATTGATGAATGCAGTCAGCGCGGAAGCACTATTCTTAAGGCGCAGGGAGGATATAAGCAGGACGATATTCGTGGTAATGTGTGCATGCAACAGTAAGGAAATGTACCAGGTGCGTAAATCCGTAAAAGATACAGACCCGGACTCTTTTATTGTGGTTGTTGAGTCTCATGAGGTGCACGGAGAGGGCTTTAAAATGACAAATATTGGAGAAGCAGAGAACTGAAACATACCTGAAACAAATATAGTGTGAAGATTGTATTTTAGCCTGAAAAAAGCTATACTAATATAGTGATGTAGCGGTTTTATGGCTGAAATTATATATTTGGGAGGTAATTACATGTTAGAAAACTGGATTAAACCACAAATTCCGGAGGAGGAAGAGCTGGATGAGCGCCTGCATGCAGCGCGCTCTAAGCTGTCTGTGCTTCAGATGCAGATTAAGGAGCATGGACTGCCTGTACTTGTGCTGTTTGAGGGCTGGGGTACTGCAGGAAAGGGCAGTGTGCTCGGTAAGGTAATAAAGAATATTGATCCGCGATTTTTCAAGGTCGCAACCATGGACGAGCCGACAGAGGAGGAAAGACGCAAGCCTTTTTTATATCGGTATTTTGTAAAGATTCCGGCAAACGGGAAGCTTGAGTTTCTTGATTCGGGCTGGATGGATGAGGTAGTAAAGGATGTACTGCACGACAAGATAGGAGAGAAGGAGTACAAGAAGAAAATTGAAAGCGTGAAGCGCTTCGAGCGACAGCTGACTGACAATGGTTATCTTGTTATGAAATTTTTCTTCCAAATCAGCCGGAAGGAACAAAAAGCGTATTGAGGTATTAAAGGAGAATAAGGATACCAGATGGCGTGTCAGTGGAGATGAAGACTGGCAGAATTAGCATTATGACAAGTGTATGCATGTGTTTGACAGATATCTGAATGATACAAATTCGCCTGCAGATCCTTGGTATATAGTTGATGCAAAGAATAGAAAATGGGCTGAGCTTCAGGTGCTGGAGACGCTGGTTAGTGGAATAGAGACAGCACTTAAAAACAGTAATCTTGCTGTGCCGCTGTTACAGAATGTGTTCCCGCTTGAGAAGATTCCAAAGCTTTCTGAGATATCACTTGATAAGGAACTATCTGAGGAAGAATACAAAAAGGAGCTCAAAAACCTGCAGTCTAAGCTTAGCGAGCTGCATAACAAGCTATACAGGCGAAAGATTCCTGTTGTCATAGCATATGAGGGCTGGGATGCAGCAGGAAAGGGTGGAAATATAAAGAGAATCACAGGGGCGCTGGATCCGAGAGGCTTTGAGGTGCATCCGATTGCAAGTCCGCTGCCAAACGAGAAAGCCAGACACTATCTGTGGAGATTTTGGAATCGTCTTCCTAAGACCGGGCATATAGCTATTTTGACAGGACATGGTATGGCAGGGTTATGGTAGAAAGACTAGAGGGCTTTTGCAGCGAGAATGAATGGCAGCGTGCTTACAATGAGATTAATGAATTTGAAAAGGAGCTGTCAGATTGGGGTGCTGTCATCATAAAGTTCTGGGTGCAGATTGATAAGGATACACAGCTGGCTCGATTTGAGGAACGCCAAAATACTCGAAAAGCAATGGAAGATTACCGATGAGGACTGGAGAAACAGAGAAAAATGGGATCTGTATGAGACTGCTGTAAATGAGATGCTAAAGAAAACCAATACCACTTACGCACCATGGCATGTGCTTGAGTCAAACGACAAGAAATATGCGAGAATCAAGGCTCTTAAGATTGTGATTGATGCGATTGAAGCTGCTTTGGATAATAAAACAAATAAAAGTAAAACAGATGTATATAAACAGAGATATAAAAGAAGCCGGAATAAATCCGGCTTCTTTTAAAGTGTTGGTAAATTAATTTGGGTACAAAAATGCGCCTCCAGGGGCTCGAACCCTGCACACCCTGATTAAGAGTCAGGTGCTCTACCAAATGAGCTAGAAGCGCAAACATCTGTGTAAATATCTGTGTCACACGGACAAATGATATTATACACAGGGTTTTACAAAATGCAAGTACTTTTTTAAAAATTTAAAAAATTATAAAAAGACTTTAAAACACTAAGTACTCCGTTTTCCCAGTAAGGCGCACAGGTGTGTTTTGCGGCTGCGATAACTTCCTGGCGGGCATTTGACACGGCGTAGCTTATACCGGCATTTTGAAGCATCTCAATATCATTCAGATTGTCACCGAAACAGCATACTTCGTCCGGAAGCAGGTCGAATCTGTCTATTAGGTATGAGAGTGCAGTCCATTTGCTGACACCCTTTGCGTTGCAGTCTACCCATTCCTTGCCAGCGGCTGCCAGGTGAGCTTTTTTATTCCATGCCGGAATGAAAACCGGTGTACACAGCTCTTCGCATTTGTCGGGATGAAAGACAGTGAATTTGATGATGTCATTTCTGTCAAGCCTTGTGATGTCATCAACCTCACGCATCTCAAAGCCGTATGAATCACGAAGCAGATGAAAGATTGGGCTGCCACCATCCTCTGCAAAGCAGAAATCAGGAGTAGCAGCAAAGTAATCGCATGCAGGCAGCTCATCGCGGACCATCCGGCACATGCTCTTCCATATATCCTCGTCCATAGGATATGTTTTTAGGATTTCCTTTGTGCGCACGACTGTTCCTCCGTCTGTTATATACAAAAGCTTGTGCTTTATCGGAGCAAACAGCTTAAATTCGCTTGAAAACTGTCTGCCGGAACAGACTACAAATATTATTCCTTTGTCTATGAGCCTGTCGATGACAGACATGTACTCAGGATCTATGAGCAGTGAGCCGTCCTTTACAAGTGTTCCGTCTATATCTGTTGCTATTAGTTTTATCATTATTTATCTCCCAGGGCGTATATCTTTGAATATTCAACTATATCATTATAAGGAATTATAATCTCATATGCAAGGGACTTATAGTGTATTTATTACTGTTTGTGAAAGAAAAAACAGAACAAAAAAACAGAATATATTGAAAGTTTCCTGCTCATATTGTATCATAGTAATACTGGCTTCATCTTCAATGCGTTGAAGCAATGAAAACTAAGGGGACGATATTTACTATGATAGTAGCACTTATTGAAAAAGTTTATTCTTTCTTGTGGGGAGATCTGATACACATTCCACTGCCCGGCGGTGGGAGCGTGGGAATCTCACTGCTCATAATTCTTTTGATTCCGACAGGAATTTATTTCACTGTAAGGACAAGACTTTTACCAATCAGAATGTTTCCGGACATGATAAAGGCGCTGACAGGTAAAAAGAAAATAAGGACAGCCTGTCCACGTTCCAGACACTCATTGTCTCTACGGCGACGAGAGTGGGCATGGGTAATCTGGTTGGCGTTGTGGCTGCCATATCAGTGGGAGGCGCAGGTGCGGTTTTCTGGATGTGGATAACAGCCATTATAGGTTCATCCACGGCTTTTGTGGAGGCTACACTGGCACAGCTTCACAAGGAGCCGGATCCATTGTACTCAGGCTATCGTGGAGGTCCGGTATTACATACACCATTACTTTGAGGATAAATCAGGCAAAAAAAAAACATGTGATTATAGCTGTTTTGTTTGCTATATCCGGACTAATCTGCTGGTGTGGCATAAGTCGTGATCAGCAATTCTGTCACATCATCCTTTGAAAATGCATTTGGCGTACCACCTATTTATACTACAATAATCCTGGTGGCAGTGGCTGCTGTAATAGTGCTTAGGAAAAATGCTACGGTAAAGGTGCTTGACATAGTTGTTCCTATCATGGCGGTGTGCTATTTTGCCATAACCATTTTTATCATAATTAAAAATATAGGCATGATGCCATCGGTTTTTTCAAGGATATTAGAGGAAGCCTTCGGTATCAGACAGGTGGCTGCGGGAGGCTTTGGAGCGGTGCTCATGAACGGTGTAAAGAGAGGTCTTTTTCAAATGAGGCAGGCTCAGCTCAGCTCCATGCGCTGCAGCGGCGGCAGAGTGCGATACTCCTGTAAAGGCAGGACTGACGCAGGCGCTCGGTGTATTTATAGATACGATAGTGATTTGCAGCTGTACGGCAATGATCATGCTCACTGCACCGGAGAATATAGTGGCAGGGAAAGAGGGCATGGATTTATTACAGTCAGCTATGAGGTATCATCTTGGAGATTTTGGAGTTATTTTTATAGCAGTCACATTGTTTTTATTCAGCTTTTCCACCTTCCTTGGTATACTTTTTTATGCAAGGAGTAATGTTGCGTACCTGTTTGGGGATAACTGGATTTCACAGACCATGTACAAGGTGCTGGCTCTTGTTATGCTGTTTGTAGGCGGTATCGCGGCATACACATTTGTCTGGGATCCGGAGATGTAGGAATCGGCCTTATGACTATATTCAATACAGGTATTCTCTATCTGATGGGTGGACAGGCAATAAAGGAGCTGCGAGTCTTTGAAGAGAGTAATAAAGCACAAAGCAATAGTCAATGCTCACAGCAGGGTGATAACGTAACGCAATAACAATAGGAGATATATAAATATGAAAAGAGAATCATTTAAATCACGTCTGGGATTTATACTGGTAAGTGCAGGATGCGCTATAGGCATAGGCAATGTATGGCGTTTTCCGTATGTGACAGGTCAAAACGGTGGCGGTATTTTTGTACTGTTTTACCTTATATTTCTGGTATGCATGGGACTTCCGGTGCTTACGATGGAGCTTGCTGTAGGCCGAGCCAGCAGAAAAAGTGCTGTGATGAGCTACAAGGATCTTGAGAAAGAGGGCAGTAAATGGCATATTCATGGATGGATAGCCATGCTTGGCTGCTACATGCTCATGATGTATTACACAACAGTCTCAGCTGGATGGTTGCGTATTTCTTTAAATTCCTAAAGGGAGATTTTACATCAGGCATGAATACTGATGACACGGCAGCTGCATTTGGAAACATGCTTGCAGACCCCAAGCAGATGGCTTTCTGGATGATAGTTACGGTTGTGCTTGGCTTTTGGTGTGTAGCCGTGGTCTGCAGAATGGGCTTGAGAAAATCAGTAAATTTATGATGAGTGCTCTGCTCTTGCTTATCATTGTCCTTGCGGTGCACAGTATCACACTTCAGGGGCTTTGGAAGGAGTGAAATTCTATCTTGTTCCAAATCTGGATGCGGTCTCTGAAATTGGAATAAAGAATGTCATAACAGCAGCCATGAATCGCGTTTTACGCTGAGTCTGGGTGTGGCCGCAATGGAGATATTCGGCAGCTATATGGGAAAGGACTGCACTCTTGCAGGTGAGGGTGCCAAAATATGTGCTCTTGATACATTTGTAGCTATAATGTCGCCTTATCATTTTCCCGGCTTGCTTCAGCTATGGGGTGGAGGTAGACGCAGGACCAAGCCTTATCTTTATCACTTTGCCAAATGTGTTTGTAAATATGCAGGAGGCCGCATATGGGGCTGTCTTTTCTTCTTGTTTATGACCTTTGCCAGCTTTTCAACCGTTATTGCGGTATTTGAGAATATCATGTCGTTTGCCATTGATATGTTTGGCTGGTCCAGAAACAAGGCTGCGCTAATAAATGGTGTGATAATACTTATTGCAAGTATGCCGTGTGTACTTGGATACAATGTGTGGAGTAATCTGCACCTCATAGGAGGCAGGGATGTGCTTGACAGCGAGGACTTTATGGTAAGCAATCTGCTTCTCCCGATTGGCTCACTGGTTTATCTGCTTTTGTGTGACAAAGTGGGGCTGGGGCTTTGATAAGTATATAGATGAGGCAAATACAGGATCGGGACTTAAGATTTCAAGGAAGCTTAAACCGTATTTTCAGTTCATACTGCCGCTTTTGATTTTGTTTATTTTATACAGGGATTGATATAGTTACGTATTTTTTGAAAATCAGACAGGAGAGTGTAAGATATGTTAGATCAGAATACCTTTATAGAGACAGTGCAGAGCGTGGCCGAGATTATCAGGACATCAGCGGAGCCTATTGGCAGAGATGAAATCATGTCTTATTTTAAGGATATGGAGCTTAATAAAGCGCAGGAGGATATGGTATTTGAATTTCTCATCACACCACATGAGCAGGAGAATGAGAGTGCAGGCGATTATGAGGATGAATCACATGAGGACGAATTACATGGGGATGAATCGTCTGAAAATGCTGCATTGAACAATGTAATTTACTCAGAAGGAGATTCGATGGATGCCATAGCAGGTGGAAAGAATAATAAGGCCAAGCAGGATAATGAAGCTGAGCCTGATATAGATGAGGACAGCCTCATACCGGATTCACCTATGTTTAGGATGTATCTTGAGGAGCTTGAAGAGATACCTGATTACACAAAGGACGAGCAGGACGATATGTACAAAAGCTGCTCGCAGGTGATGAGAGTGTGATACACACTATATAAAATTTCTGGCTCAAAAGTGTGCTTGCCATGGCAAAGAAGCTTGCTGTTACATCAGAGGGCTTTGAGGACGTAGTACAGGAGGGAAACATTGGACTTTTCATGTGCCTTACTGAGCTCTGTGGCTGCGAGGATGAGATAGATGTGGAAAAAGAGCTTTTGGATGCTATAGAGGAGTCTATGAAAGAGTGTATCAGGGAGCAGACCGGTTAGGATTAGAGAGAGAATACTGTGGTAGGAAAGGTTTCATTGGTAAACCGTGCAGTGGAGAAACTAAAATCCGATAAGGGTTTCGAGCCGAGCCTTAGTGAGCTTTCTGGCTACACCGGCGTGGATGAGGAAGAGCTTGAAAAGCTTCTAGAGCTTATCAAAAAGGCTGATGTGGAGAAAAATAAACAGGACAGTAAATAATCTGTGTCATTTGTAGATTTGTGTCATATATTAAACCATACCTGAATATATGAAAGGATGGAAAATATATGGCACGATTTACTAATCAGGCACAGCTTCGTTATGGCAACAATGTAGCCAATTCAAATATAGCAGTCGGAGAAATACTGGAGGTGCTTTCTGCTACGAAAACAGCAGTCAAAAACACCTACAATCAAAACGATACAATAACCTATGTGGTGAGCATCGTAAACTCCGAAATACCGCGATAAACGGTCTGACACTTTCTGACAATCTAGGTGCTTATACCTTTAACACCAACACTCTTGTACCATTAACCTATGTGAATAACACCGCAAAATACTATACAAACGGCACACTCCAGGCAGCGCCTGCAGTAACCCAGGGACCGCCTCTTAGCATAACAGGCATAAGTGTCCCGGCAGGTGGCAATGCAACTGTCATCTATGAGGCAGCGTTAAATGAGTATGCTCCTCTTGGCACAGAGGCATCTGTCACAAACACCGCTACAGTTAGCGGCACCGGAATCACTCCAGTCACAGCAGCAGAGACAGTAAATGCCGAGGCTGCACCAAATCTTGCAATTACTAAGTCAGTAAGCCCTGTTCCTGTGACGGAAAACGGTACACTGACCTATACCTTCAGGATTCAAAACTACGGAAGCGTTGCGGCAACCAATACCACAGGCGTGGTTATAACAGACACATTTGCTCCGGTTTTAAACAATCTTACAGCCGCATTAAACGGCACAGCCTGGACTGCAGCTACAGATTACACTTATAATGAGGCGACAGGCACATTTTCGAGTACGGCAGGTGCAATCACTGTTCCGGCGGCAACCTACACACAGGATAGCACAACCGGAGCGTGGGTTGTCACACCGGGTGAGAGCACACTTGTCATCACCGAACAGTGTAGCGGCAGAAGTGATTAATTTTAAGAATTGTTTAATTTAAGGGATAAAAGTTGAAATATTGATACAAAATATGTAAAATAAATATAGCTATTTATGAATAAGATGATGAAGATGATCATCGGCAGTTTAAAATGATTAACCGGGGATAAGACAAATGAATAATGCACAGTTAGTGATAGACGAAGTAAAAAGGCAGTAAAGGGCAAGGATGATTGTATCATCAAGGCATTTGCTGCCTTTTGGCAGGTGGACATATACTGCTTGAGGATGTGCCGGGAGTGGAAAGACTACGCTTGCAGTAGCTTTTCAAGGGCGATGGCGCTTGTGAATCACAGAGTACAGTTCACTCCGGATGTGTTGCCTGCTGATATACTTGGCTTTTCTATGTATCAGAAGCAGACCGGAGAGTTTGTGTACCGCGAGGGTGCCGTGATGTGTAATCTGTTTCTGGCAGATGAGATTAACAGAACAAGTCCCAAAACACAGTCTGCGCTCTTGGAGGTTATGGAGGAAGGAAATGTTACTGTGGATGGAATAAGCAGGAAGGTCCCGGAGCCGTTTATAGTGATGGCCACTCAAAATCCAAAGGGCAGCGCCGGTACACAGCTGTTGCCGGAGTCACAGCTTGACAGGTTTATGATATGTATGAGCATGGGATATCCTTCACATGATGCAGAGGTGGATATCGCAAAGGGCAAAAGTGTGAAGGCTGATGAGTATACGATAAAGCCTGTTATGAATGCACAGGGACTTGTTGAGATGCAGGGAGAGGTTGAGCAGGTGTTTATACATGACAGTATTTACTCGTACATTGTGGACCTGGTTGATGCGACAAGGACAAGTCCGTACATTGAGCTGGGAGTGAGTCCGCGAGGTACGATTGCGTGTGTTAGGATGGCAAAGGCATATGCGTATCTGAGTGGGCGAAGCTATGTCATACCATCTGATGTGGTTTCTGTATTTGCGGATGTGACAAAGCACAGAATCGTGCTGAATACCAAGGCGAGAGTATCACACGTATCAGAGCTTTCAGTGATAGATGAGATACTAAAGGCTGTTAAACAGCCGACAACTTATGTGAAAAAGGCAGGTAATCGTGATTAGTTTTTTGATAGGAATAATTACTGCGGCAATAGTTTTTTATATGTCGATGATATACGGTAATGCTGCACTGGCACTGCTTGGCTGCTTTATGTGTGTGTTTATGGTGCTGACATTTATAGCATTGCTTGTAAAGGCGCACCGGGCAGTGGCAGCTATAAACATTCCGATAGCTATCGCCACACAGGGCGAGAGTATCAGGGTGAGTCTTTCCTGCAGGCTGAAGGAGGCAGGCTTCGATGGTGTTAAATACCGTGTAACGGTGAAAAATAATTTATCCGGCGAAAAAAGTACAAAATGGCTGTCAGGAGGCAGTGATTTTTTGTACAGCGTGAACCTGTGCGGCAATTATGAATTTGAGCTTGTAAGGATAAAGCTATATGATTTTTCAAGGCTTTTTTATGTCACGAAAAGAGTTAAAAAATATGCAAATGTTGAGGTGATGCCGCAGATTGATGAGATTCCTGTGAGGATAACGGACAGAGTAAGAAATTTCTTTGGGGATTCTGATATCTATGATGATTTAAGACCGGGATATGATCCGTCGGAGCTGTTTGATGTCAGAGAGTTTCAAAACGGTGACAGGCTGCAGAGTGTGCACTGGAAGCTTTCTGCAAGGACTGATGAGCTGATGGTAAAGGAGAACAGCCTGCCAAAGGCATGTGCGGTGGCCATAGTAGCAGATTTAAGGGGAATAAAGAAGGGCAGACAGGCAGATGCTTTATGAAGCTTCTTGTCTCGCTTTCTTTTCGCTTATGGATCAAAAATGCTCTCATTATGTGGCATGGTATGATACCGCCATAAACGATATTGTGAGAGCCAGAGTGGATGACGAGGAGTGCTTTTACATATTTTTGAATAGTTTTCTTAAAATAAAGCCGGATACAAAAAATGATGCGCTTTTTTTGTATGAGGAAAAGTACCGGGCAGAAAAGCTTGTGTGTCTGCTTAGCGTGGACGGAAGACTTCAGATAAAAAGGGGAGAGGAGATAGTTGGCAGAGCGGATGAAAAAAACGAGATTGTCATTTAGGAAAAGCAGATGGCAGAGATCTGATACAAATGAGATAAAGCCTGATTATAATAATGCATTTACAGTGCTTGGTGTCCTGCTTACTGAACTTGCCAATGCAGCTGCATCAGTACTTCTTACGGTGTGTGCAGTGTCTGTTGTGAATACGACTGTTTCACATGTGAGATGCCCATATTATGTGTATGTGTGGCTGTTTATTTTTTCGGTGATAAGCGGCTTTATAAACAGGCTTACATCGCTTGACACAAGAAAATGGGTGCGCCATGCGATAAATACGGGGCTGCTGCTTGTATTTCTGCTTGGAGTGTTTATTGCAAACTGGCAGGCTGCAGAGCATATAAAAGACGGCTTTTTGTATGTAAAGGGCAGGTATCTTGAGATAATAAATGTGTACTATGGCACTTCGTTTGTCTGTCCAAAGGGCGATAAAGCCTTTGCGGGGGCATTTGTTGGCTTTGTGTCGTTTATAGTTATGCTTTTGCTGGTGACACTGGCGGTTCAAATTAAAAGAAGACGCATGCTCACATTATTTCCAACGCTTATGCTTGCGGTACAGCTGTGCATAGGCAAAAGCCCAAGTGTCAGCGAGGTTGTTATGCTCACGCTGTGTACACTCTGGTGTCTTATCGCAGATGGCAACGCACGCACAGTGGCAGGATATGATGCAAATGGCAGTGCACAGGGCAATGAGGTTTTAAGGATAGCGTCGTCTTTTATATATGGCAGCAGTGTCAGCAATACTTTTCATATGTGTATTTACATTTAAACCTCTTGCTGATACGCTTGCCGATAAAAAGCCGCAGATGCTTGCCTTTCAAAAAGATTTGGAGGGCAGCGTAAAATCATTCTTCAGCGTGGGGATTGATTTACAGGATGGCACGGTTAGTAATCACTATCCAAGGTACAGTGAAAAACAGTGATGACGGTAGAAGCAAAGGCAGGAGTACCTTCTAATATTTATCTGAGAAGCTTCTACGGTGATACCTATGAGAATGGCAGATGGATTAAAAAGTCTGATTTTTCCGGGATGGAAAAAGAGTATCATGATGCTTCAAGGATGACAGCCTGGCAGACTACAATCGGATTAGCAACGCTGCTCGATGGCTATTATGATGATGAGACCAATCCGGCCACCGAAAAGTATACAATCACGATGAAGAAGCTTTCCACCAAATACGCCTATTTGCCGTACTGTATCGACCCATACAGTATAGATGCCAAGGGTGATATAGATTTTGACGAAGACTTTTTATCACAAAGGATAAAGGGACAAAGACTATCGAGGTGTCGGCGTGTCCCGGCTTTTTCGATGGTAGTCTGGAAACGTCCAGCCTTGAGCCCGAGCAGCCTCTTGAGGTCAACAATGATTTCTATGCGGCATACAATAATTATGTAATGGAAAACTATACTGCAAAGCAGGGTGGTGACGGGATTGTTGCGGAAGATGCAAAGTGGCTTCTTAGGACAGGACAGCTCACAAGCAATATGATGTACACAGGCTATATAAGAGAAAATGATGCCAACAGGATTGCGGCAGCACAGCTGGTGCAGCAGTTTCTGACATCGAAGAATTTTAAGTACAGCAAAAATCCTCCTTCCACAGGCGGTAAGGATGTAGTTGAAAATTTCCTCTCAAATAGCAGACAGGGCTTTTGTGTGCATTTTGCATCGGCTGGCACGATGATACTCAGACAGATGGGCGTTCCATGCCGTTATGTAAGCGGATATTGTGCAAAGGAGGACAGCTTCAAATCCGGTGAAAATGATGAGGATATATGTGAGGTGAAGGATTCGCAGTCGCATGCCTGGGTTGAAATATATCTGGATGATTTCGGATGGATTCCGGTGGAGATGACACCGGGATATTTTGAGTATGTGACAGGTGAGAATCCGTTTGACTATATTGGTGTCAACGGAAAGAAAACAAACACCGGTGCTGCTTATAATGATAGTGAGCATATGAATGATACTGCGGCAGATGAAGATGCTGCAAATGAAGATATAAAAATACAGATGCAGAAAATGATGACACAGCAAAAGATGATACATCAAAAGCTGCAGCAAACAGTACATCGTGATGGAAGTGAGAATGCTTATGGTTCACAGTCGTGCGGATAAACGTACAGATGCTCAGAACTCAAAAAAGAGACTTCATATACCACCGGTGATTTTAAAAACCTCACTCTGTGTGATTTTTCTGACTGCACTTACAGCCATCATAGTTTATATCAAAAGGCGAAGAAATATTTTGTGGGAAGCAAGACTTGCAAAAAGGGTGAAAAAAGGCCGTTACAGCAGGGTAGCAATAATGATAAACAACCGCATCTACAAAGGTCTGGGACATCCTTCAAAGAACAGGACAGATGAGCTTTATCTGGCTAACCTTAAGGAAAAATACTGCGGACCGGATTATTGCGGAATCCACTGGGACGAGTACATGCGCATCATACAAAAGGCTGTGTATTCATCAGAGGGTATCACAGGTGAAGAATGCTTTATGGTGATGGAAACATGGAGGCGTCTGGAGAAAAAAGACATTAGACATAATTCACAAAAAAATATGTATAAAAACAGCATGATTAACAAAAAATAAATTCGTTGGGAAAATTGTGTTGAAATGATAAAGCTTATGTGATATAAACTTTAACAGACGTGTTACTTTTAGGGAGGCATTTGTCGTACATAACTTTTAACAGGGTTAGTGTATGATAAGTGCCTCCTTTTTGTCGCTGGAGCAAAAAAGAACGATAGGTGCAAATCGGTACATACCCTGCATTTATAGGAGGAAAAGCTCATGAAAGACAAAATTTTTGGTGTCCTGCAGAGAGTAGGACGAAGCTTCATGCTTCCAATCGCAATCCTTCCGGTAGCAGGCTTGCTTTTAGGACTCGGAAGCTCATTCACCAACACTACAACAATTGAGACCTATGGTTTACAGTGGCTGCTCGGAGATAAGACTATACTCCATGCACTTCTTGTAATCATGAATGCGGTCGGAAGTGCCATATTCGATAACCTTCCGCTCATTTTTGCGGTCGGAGTAGCAATCGGAATGGCAAAGAAGGAAAAAGAGGTGTCAGCACTTTCAGCAGTCATAGCATACTTTGTTATGAATGTATCAATCAATGCGATGCTCAAGATTTCCGGAAAAATCCTTGCAGACGGAAGCATTGCAAAGGATGTGCTTGATGGAACCATCACATCAGTATGTGGTATCCAGTCATTGCAGATGGGGGTGTTTGGGGGAATTATAGTAGGACTGGGAGTGGCAGCACTGCACAACCGTTTCTACAAGATTGAGCTGCCGAATGCATTGTCATTTTCGGTGGAACAAGATTTGTGCCTATCATTTCAACAGTGGCATATCTTTTTGTAGGAATCTTAATGTATTTTATCTGGCCTACTGTGCAGAACGGAATCTATGCACTCGGCGGAGTGGTGACAGGAACAGGATATTTCGGAACACTTCTCTTTGGTATTATAAAGAGAGCTCTTATTCCATTCGGACTGCACCATGTATTTTACATGCCGTTCTGGCAGACAGCAGTCGGTGGAACGATGGAGGTTGCTGGACATATGGTTGAGGGTGGACAGAACATCTTCTTCGCACAGCTTGCTGACTCTGCAAACATCGCACATTTCAGTGCCGATGCCACAAGATATTTTTCGGGAGAGTTCATTTTCATGATTTTGGTCTTCCGGGAGCAGCACTTGCAATGTATAAATGTGCAAAGCCGAAAAGAAAAACAGGCAGGAAGCCTTTACTTTCTGCAACACTTGCATGTATGTTTACAGGAATCACAGAGCCTCTTGAGTTCTCATTCCTTTTCGTAGCACCGGCTCTCTTTGCAGTACAGGTAGTGCTCGCAGGAAGCGCATACATGATAGCACATATTTTAAATATCGCTGTAGGACTTACTTTCTCAGGAGGATTACTTGATTTCTTCCTGTTCGGTATTCTGCAGGGAAATGAAAAGACAAGCTGGATGCGGGTGATTCCGGTGGGAATAGTATATTTCTTACTGTATTACTTTATTTTCAGCTTCCTTATAAAGAAGTTTGATTTCAAGACTCCGGGCCGTGAGGATGACGATACAGAGACAAAGCTCTACACCAAGGCAGATGTAAATGCGAGAAAAGCTGCTAAGGATACAAAAGCTTCTGACGACAAAGCGACTGTAGACGAGCTTTCGCAGACTATATCACGAGGTCTCGGCGGCAAAGCCAATATCTCAGATGTGGACTGCTGTGCAACAAGGCTTCGTATCACAGTAATTGACCCAGAAAAGGTAAACGATGCGCTTCTTAAATCAACAGGAGCATCAGGAGTCGTGCACAAGGGACAGGGCGTACAGATTATCTATGGACCGAGAGTAACAGTGATAAAGTCTGACCTCGAGGATTATCTTGCAAGTGTGACGGAGGAACACTTTGAGGATGATGCAGCAGAAAATAATACAGCAGGCGCAGATGAAACAAAGAATGAAAATGCAGCTTCAGATAAAGCACAGGAATCTGATGTGAAAGCAGAAAAGGAAGCCGGCGACGTAAAAGAGCCGACAAGCACAGTTATCATCTCAAGTCCTATGACAGGAATAGCAGCAGACCTCTCAACAGCGCGGACGAGGCCTTCGCCGGCAAAATGATGGGTGACGGAGCAGTAGTCACACGAGGAGGGTAGTTGTAGCACGAGGATGGAACGGTTTTATTCGTTTTTGATACAAAGCATGCTTTGGGATTTACAACCGACTCAGGAATTGGTATGATAATCCATGTAGGAATCGATACAGTAAAGCTCGGGGTAAAGGCTTTGACGTACAGGTTGAGGCAGGATGCCATGTTAATAAGGGCGATGTGCTCATGAAGCTTGATCTTGACTACTTAAAGGCGAACGCACCATCAGTGACCACTCCTGTCATCTGTACAGAGCTAAAGGATAATCAGAAAATCCGCCTCATCACAGACGGACCGATTAAGGCGGGGGAGCCTCTCTACGCAGTTGATACCTACGAGAAGTAATTCATACTTCATGATAATTGAATTGTCCGGTTATGTTAATAATAAATAGTTCGTATAAATTATCGAGTACATTAATAAATGTCAGGGAATGATATGTACAGAATCACAAAGGTCTTAAATCACAATACAGTGCTTGCGGTAAAGGACAAGAGCGCAAGAGAATATCTTATAGTCGGAAAGGGTGTGGGTTTTGGAAAGAAAATTACACAGTCTGTCGAGCCAACGGAAGAGGATTCACTGTATGAGCTGACCCAGACAAGGGACAGAGGTCCGGCAAAGGACATAGTAAAATCCATCGAGCCGGAGTATCTTGAGATTGCAAATACACTGCTCGATAATGCAGAGCATGAGTTTGGACATATAGACAGAAGCATATTGTTTCCTATGGCAGATCATATAGCATTTGCTGTAAAGCGTATGGAAAACAAAGAACAGATCAGCAATCCTTTAAACGATGACATCCGTGTGATGTTTTATAGGGAGTACAAGATAGCTGAGAATATACGCCATATACTAAAGGATAAAAACAAATTGATATAATTGATGATGAGATCGGCTACATTACTCTTCATATTCATACATCCTTAAACAATTCAAAGGTATCGGATGCCATGGAGATGGCGGCAGCAGTTCGAAAATGCGCCACATTTATAGAGGAAAAGATTGGAAAGCACATAGATGTCACTACTATGGCCTACAACCGCCTCATGAACCATATCCGCCACATGGTATCAAGAGCCGCGACCGGAGAAAAATTAAAGGTTGATCTCAATCAGTTTATCGAGAAAAATTATCCGGAGTCATTCGCACTTGCCGGTGAGATATGTAAGGAGCTTGGAAAGGACTTAAATCATGAGTTTTTGGACAATGAGACAGGCTACCTTGCCATACATATCGAGCAGATTAAGTGCGATGAGATGATAAGTGAATAAAAATGTGAAAACCTTCCTGCACATTAGGTTATGTACAAATCTCTTGCAATGTGGTACACTACATAGTTGTATCAACAAACATCCGATACACAAAATACATATGAAATCAATTTAAAGGAGATATATATACCATGAAACTCGGCATCGTCGGACTTCCGAACGTCGGAAAGTCTACATTATTCAACTCACTCACAAAGGCAGGAGCGCTTTCAGCAAACTATCCTTTTGCTACAATCGACCCAAACGTAGGTATTGTTTCAGTGCCTGACGAGAGAATCGTAAAGCTCGGAGAGCTCTATCACACAAAGAAGGTTACACCTGCAACAATCGAATTTGTTGATATCGCTGGTCTTGTGAAGGGAGCCAGTAAGGGTGAGGGACTTGGAAACCAGTTCCTTGCCAATATCCGTGAGGTAGACGCGATCGTACACGTTGTCCGCTGCTTTGAGGATACAAACATTATCCATGTAGATGGCTCTGTAGATCCTGCAAGAGATATCGAGACAATCAATCTTGAGCTTATTTTCTCGGATGTTGAGATTCTCGACAGGCGAATTGCAAAATTGCAAAGCAGGCAAGAATGGACAAGACACTTGCAAAGGAGCTTGAGCTTGTTGAGGCAGTAAAGGCTCATCTTGAGGACGGAAAGATGGCCAGAACCTTTGAAGTGCCTGATGATGAGGATGCACAGCTTTGGTTCAAGGGATATAATCTCCTTACAGCAAAGCCTACCATCTACGCAGCAAACGTAGCAGAGGATGATCTCGCAGATGACGGCGCAAGCAATCCGCATGTTGCAAAGGTAAGAGAAATGGCAAAGGAAGAGGGCGCAGAGGTATTTGTTATCTGTGCACAGATTGAGCAGGAGCTTGCAGATCTCGATGAGGACGAAAAGAAGGAGTACCTTGAGGATTTAGGTGTTGAGTCAAGCGGTCTGGATAAGCTTGTAGCAGCCAGCTATTCACTTCTAGGACTTATTTCCTTCCTCACAGCAGGAGAGGATGAGTGCCGTGCATGGACTATAAAGAAAGGTACAAAAGCACCACAGGCAGCCGGCAAGATACATACTGATTTCGAGCGTGGCTTCATCAAGGCGGAGGTAGTCAACTATCAGGATCTTCTCGACAACGGAAGCCTTGCAGCCGCAAGAGAAAAGGGAATTGTAGGCATGGAAGGAAAAGAGTACGTTGTTAAGGATGGAGATGTAATCCTTTTCAGATTTAATGTATAATTTTATGAATAAAACGCTTTTATAAGCACAAAATCAAAAGAAACGCATAAGATAGACCAAGGGAGGTCTGTTTTCTGGAATGGAGGTTGTGAGCGTGGAGGAGGGCAGGTTCATAGGGCATGTGCGGGATTTGGAGTTTGACCCGGTCTGTGGCAAAATCTGTGCGATTATCGTGCCGGGACCGGGAAAATATATGGGAATATTTTGCAGGGATTATGAATATTGTATTCCATGGGTTAAGATTGTGAAGATTGGACCCGATATAATATTGGTAAATATATGTGAGTCTGATATGCGGCGCAAGCTGTTATGATTTTATAAATACAAAAAAATTATAAAAAGTCAAAATCAGTACAAAACATATTGACAACGAAAATTAGTATATATATACTAAAATATGTATAGGTCTTTTTAAATACAGATGATGATTTGAAGTATTATAATGAGAAACAAGGATATTTTGCTTCTTCATACTATATGATACCTACGGAGGGTACAGCATGAAGTGTCCATTTTGCAGTAGTGACAACACAAGGGTAATAGACTCAAGACCGGCTGATGACAACAGCTCTATCAGGCGCAGAAGGCTGTGCGATGATTGCGGCAAGCGTTTCACTACATATGAGAAGGTGGAGACAATCCCGCTCATCGTTATAAAAAAGGATAACAACAGAGAGCAGTATGACCGCTCCAAGATTGAAAAGGGCGTGCTTCTTGCATGTCACAAGAGACCGATTTCAGCAGATACAATCTCAAAGCTTGTAGATGAGGTCGAGATAGAAATCTTTGCCAGAGAGGAAAAGGAAATCTCTACATCACTCATCGGAGAGCTGATTATGGACAGATTAAAGGACCTTGATGCGGTAGCATATGTGAGGTTTGCGTCGGTTTACAGAGAGTTTAAGGATGTCAATACATTTATGACAGAGCTTAAAAAGATGCTTGACACCAAATAGTGTTTAGGCAGCAGTTTTTATTTAAAACAGGATGGGAAGGTGCGTATGAACATTTCCGGTATTCGCCCGAGCGAAGGCTTTTATTCATACAATTCCATAAGGGTAAACGAGCTTAGAAACAGCCAGATTATGAGTTCGAAGCAGGCAGTGGATGACACAGCTTCACAGCAATCCATTGCTGATGATGCGGCTGATCATGAGGTTGCAAGGGCAAGGCAGAGCTTTACATCGCTTGATTATGCAAAGACATATGATTCCAATGCGAGCTATGAGCTTAAGGGTGCTGACAGTGATATCAGCACACTTGATGTCGCAAAGGCTGTATCCGATTTAGACAAGGATAAGGTATTGCAGCAGTATCAGCATTTTGTCGGCAGTGCGGATGGTATGGTTATGCAGCAGGCAGCCTTGAATGAACAGATTAACAGGGAGACAGAGAATTTTATACTATGAGTTTTTTATACCCGGGAGAGTACATTGACTCGACATACAGCATAGATTTTGATAAATTATATAAGGAGGGCTACAGGGGCATTATTTTTGATATTGACAACACCCTTGTGACTCATGGTTCGCCTGCTGATGAGCGGGCGATTGCTTTGTTTAAGCACCTTAAGGAGCTTGGTTTTCGTGCCTTGTGCTCTCAAACAACAAAGAGCCGCGTGTGAAGAGCTTTGCTAAGCAGGTTGGGATAAAGTATATCTACAAGGCAGGAAAGCCCAAGCCATCAGGTTATCGTACAGCAATGGAGAGGCTTGGTACAGATACGAAAAACACTCTTTTGTGGGAGATCAGATATTTACGGATATCATCGGAGCCAATCTTACGGGCATCAGATCAATACTTGTAGCACCTATTGACCCACATGAGGAGATACAGATTGTGCTTAAGCGTTTTATTGAAAAGCCTGTAATTGCATGCTACAAGAGGCATTTAAAGAAAGTAAATAAATAATTTTTAACTATAAATTTAAATTTTTTGGAGGCAGATATATTATGAAGATTGCAATCGGAAACGATCACGCAGCAGTTGAGCTAAAAAAAACAATAATGGAGTACGTTGAGAGCATGGGTCACGAGGTGACCAACTTCGGCACAGATTCAAGTGAGAGCTGCAATTACCCGGAGTATGGTGAGAAGGTGGCTAATGCAGTGGCGTCAGGCGAGTTTGACTGCGGAATACTGATATGCGGTACAGGTGTAGGTATCTCAATAGCAGCCAATAAGGTCAACGGAATCCGTGCGGCAGTTTGCTCAGACACAGCCACAGCACGCCTTGTAAAACAGCACAACAATGCCAATATCATAGCCTTTGGTGAGAGGATTGTAGGTGTTGAGCTTGCAAAGGATATCGTAAAGGCTTATCTGACAGCCGAGTTTGAGGGCGGCAGACACGCAAAGAGACTAGCTATGATATCGGATATCGAGGCTAGAAACTAATATAAAACCAATACAAATTCATGCAATAGAAAATAAATACTTGAAATGTATTGCTTTTTATTGTAAAATGGACGAATGAGAGAGCTTAGGCTCGCACGATTTAAGGAGGAAGTAACTAATGATTTCAGCAGGAGATTTCAGAAACGGTGTTACTATCGAGTTCGAGGGAAACATCTATCAGATTATCGAATTTCAGCATGTTAAACCAGGAAAAGGTGCAGCATTTGTACGTACAAAGTTAAAAAATATCATCAGTGGTGGTGTTGTTGAGAAGACATTCCGTCCAACAGAGAAATGCCCTACAGCACACATTGACCGTAAGGATATGCAGTATCTTTATGCAGATGATGATTTCTATCATTTCATGGATGTTGAGACATATGACCAGATTGACTTACCAAAGGATGAGGTTGGCGATGCTCTCAAGTTTGTAAAAGAGAACGAGATGTGTAAGGTTTGTTCACACAAGGGCAATGTATTTGCAGTTGAGCCACCACTTTTCGTTGAGCTTACTGTTACAGAGACAGAGCCTGGCTTCAAGGGTGATACAGCAACAGGTGCTACAAAGCCTGCTACAGTTGAGACAGGTGCTACAGTTTATGTACCACTTTTTGTTGAGACAGATGATGTTATCAAGATTGATACAAGAACAGGTGAGTACCTTTCACGTGTATAATCTGTAATTTTATGAGTCTGCACATATTCCGGTATGCCTGGAGTATGTGCAGGCTTTTTTTATTTGTGTGCTGTGTGGCAGGTGAGAATCCCGACAGCAAGTGTCATAAACACATGCGACACAAGCATAGCCCACAGATATGCATCTATCCCATAGTGGGGTACGAGAAGTATAATCATCAGAATTCTTATCGCACAGGTGAGCAGATTGACGAAGAGCACCTGCTTTGCTTTGCCCAGACCATGCAGTATGCTGCAGAGCATTCCGCTTATGTGCATCAGTGGGCACAGAAAACACAGTCTTCTAAGGAAATATCCACAAAGCTTCGATGAGAAAAGAAAAACCCCTATAAAATCCGACAGCAGATAGAATATGCATGTAAAGATAAGTCCAAAGCATAGTCCGAATAAGGCACAGGAGTTTATGGTTTTTGTGATTTTTGTATCCTTTCCGGCGGCATTTGCTTCAGAAACAGATGGCAGAAGCATCACGCAGGCACAGCTGCAAAGCACACCGGGGAATAAAAGCACAGGAAGGGTGAGTCCGGAAATGGTTCCGAATATGTCAAGGGCCAATGCCGGTGATAGTCCGTAGAGCTTAAGAGTTCTCGGGATAAGCACATTTTCGACGGAGGATGAAAAGCTTGTCAATATGTAGTTAAGTGATAAAGGGATGAAAAGTGCAGCCATGCCATAGGCTGTTGTTTTCAGGCTTTGACGGATATTTTAAAGTATGAGAAATCTTTTTATTGTGATAACGGAAAAGACGGTTGCGCTCGCTTCGCCTGCCACGATACCGTATATAGAGTATACAGGCTTAAAGCAGCTGCCACCGTCAGATAGTATTGAGTATATCAGATAGCAGGTGCCAATGCGTGCGGTCTGCTCAATTAATTGAGTGGCAGCTGGAACGGCTGCTTTTCAATCCATAATAGTATCCGTTTATGCAGGAATGGATAGCAGCGGGCAGAATGGAAAAGGACAGCGCCTTGACAAGCTCTGTGCAGCGTGACTCACTTAAAATACAAATGCTTATGTAGTTGGCATTGGAATACATAATAATTGTGAGTAAAAGAGCAATGGTGGCTGACATAATTATTGCGCAAATGAGTATAATCTGCCTGTTTTGAGGCTTTTCGGCAACGAGCTTTGATGTAGCGGTCTGAAAGCCGTTGCAGCAGAGTGACATGCATACGGACATGAGTGGAATCACAAGCTGATAGAGTCCCAGACCTGTTGAGCCCATGACGTTATTAAGAAATATGCGAAAGAAAAACCCATAAACCGACTGGTTGTACCGGCAAGTGTCGGAAAATAGTTCCGGTCACAAGTGGATTGGATAAATATTTTTTTACAATCAAAAAATCACCTGTCATATGTTGTCTTAGAAGTATATGTGCTTCTTTGGATATATATGACAGGTGATTATTTATTGTGTGTTAAACAGCTATTTTGCGCTAAACAACTATTATACTCTTATATGACCGGTATCGTTATATTAAATTTGTGAGATTAACCCATAAAGTGGCGGATAGCCTTGGCTACGCCGTCATTTTCGTTTGTGTCGGTGACGTAATCAGCCTGTGCCTTAAGCTCATCGGTTGCATTTCCCATGGCCACGCCGATGCGGCTTTTACGATAGCCATGTCGTTTTCGGTGTCACCGACAGCCATTGTCTCATCAGCTGCTATATTCAGGATTTGAGCCAGCTTGTGAAGTGCCACACCTTTGTCAACGCCTGCTTTTGTGAATTCCAGATTACCATAGCCACCGCTTACGAGCGTGATTTCAGGGATTTTTTTCAGATGCTCAAATACTTCGTCGCGGCAGTAGTAGTTATCATCTACATCCTTTGGGAAATTGATGGTCATTTTCTGCATATGGTAATTGTTTTCGCGCATCATTTCAGTGATATCGTTCACACGTTTTCTGGTTGTCATGATGTATTCCTTTATAGAAGGAGGCATTTTGAGATCCTTTGCATCCTCGAGACACTTGTATGGAGAATAGCCACAGCCGTTTATGAAGGCATCCATATGAACGCGCTTTGTCATCGTAATCGATTATTGAAAACGCTGTCTCATCAGAAAGGCAGTTTTCGTAAAGACATTTTTTGGTGTCAATCTCGTAGATTGCACTTCCGTTTGCAGTGATAGCGTAGCGGATGCCGGTGTCCTTAATTGCCTCAAACGGCAGCCCTCCGAATGGACGGCCGGTGGAGATGACCACATTTATCCCGGCAGCAGTTGCCTCTTTTATAGCTTTTATATTTTCCTTGGATATCTGACTTTTGTTGTTGAAAAGTGTTCCGTCAAGATCTAAAGCAATAAGTTTCATAAGAAATCCTTTCTTTTGTTTGAAAAATATAGTGTTTTAGTATATTATGGTGAATAGACTATTGATTTTTGTGTTTTAAAATCGGTTATAATGATAATATAAATTTTCACAAATTTCAAGGATGAAGAGCACATAGCTTTTGCTTTGAAATACTTTACACTGTGGAGTGAATAACAGCTGAAACAGAAAAGGAAACGAAATGACAAGAGAAGAATTCAGAAAATATATTAGAGAAAACATAGTTATCCTGGATGGAGCGACCGGTACAAACCTGATGGCAGCGGGCATGCCTGTAGGTGTGTGTCCGAGGAATGGGTGATGGAGCATCCGCAGGTGATTCTTGATTTGCAGAAGGCTTATGTCGATAACGGCACGAATATTGTTTATGCACCTACATTTACAGGAAACAGGATTAAGCTTTTAGAATATGGTTTACAGGAGAAAATTAACGAGATAAATACCACACTGGTTGGCCTGTCAAAGCAGGCTGTCGGGGATAGGGCACTTGTAGCTGCAGATATGACGATGACAGGCAGACAGCTTTTTCCACGCGGGGATCTGATGTTCGAGGAGCTTTGGAGGTGTACAAGGAGCAGGCGAGGATTCTTGATGCGGCAGGCGCAGATGTTTTGTGGTTGAGACAATGATGAGTCTTCGGAGTGCAGAGCGGCAGTGCTTGCTATAAAGAGGTAAGCGACCTGCCTATTATGGTGACACTCACCTATAACGAGGATGGCAGGACTCTTTTTGGTACACCGCCGGAGACAGCAGTTGTTGTGTTGCAGTCACTTGGAGTGGATGCTATCGGTGTGAACTGCTCGACGGACCTGCTGAGATGATAGCGCTGGTTGAAAAATGGCAGAGTATTCTACAGTGCCTCTTATTGCCAAGCCAAATGCAGGGCTTCCGGAGCTTGAGGATGGTAAAACTGTATACAAGATGACTCCGGATATGTTTGCCGATGCGATGAGAGGGCTTGTGGAGGCGGGGGCATCCATTGTCGGAGGCTGCTGTGGCACCACACCGGAGCATATACGTGCTCTCACAGAGGCCGTAAAGTCAATGCCTGTTCATAAGCCGCTTGAGCATCATAGAAGAGTGCTTGCGTCCGAACGAAAGAATGTAGAGATTGACTTAGATGGCAACTTTACTGTGGTCGGAGAAAGAATCAACCCTACAGGCAAGAAAAAGCTGCAGGCACAGCTTCGTGAGGGAAAGCTTGACCTGGTGCGCCAGATGGCTATGGAGCAGGAGACAAATGGTGCGAGAATACTTGATATCAATATGGGCATGAATGGTATCGATGAGAAGGAGATGATGAAATCGGTTATATATGAGGTTTCATCTACTGTGGACTGTCCACTTTGTATTGATTCAAGCTATGTGGAGGTAATAGAGGAGGCTCTTAAGATTTATCCGGGAAGAGCTCTAATCAATTCTATTTCTCTTGAGACTGAGAAGATGGAAAAGCTTCTGCCTCTTGCGGCAAAATACGGAGCGATGTTCATACTCTTACCACTATCGGATGCAGGATTGCCAAAGGATGTCGAGGAGAAAAGCAGATTATAAATACTATTTATGACAAGGCACTTTCGCTTGGAATGGCACATGAGGATATCGTGGTGGATGGACTTGTTGCGACAATAGGTGCAAATCCAAAGGCCGCAATCGAGTGCTATGAGACCATTGCGTACTGCAAGGATGAGAAAAAGCTTCCTACAATATGCGGACTTTCAAATATATCCTTCGGACTGCCTAAGCGTATGTACGTGAACACAGCGTTTCTTACAATGGCCATATGCAAGGGACTCACCATGGCTATTGCCAATCCATCACAGGAGCTTTTGATGAATGCAGCATTTGCATCGGATATGCTGCTTGACAGACCTGACAGCGATATAGCATACATCGAGCGCATGAGCAGGCTTGCGGAGGAAAAGGCCCAATATGAGACTGTTGTTGTGAAAAAGTCGGACAATGATGCGTCTGCTTCAAACGGCACATGCGCAGCGGGCAGTAAGGATGCGGTATTTCAGGCTGTCTTAAAGGGAAACAAGGGCAGTATAATTGATGAAGTAAAGAAAATGCTTTCTGATGGGGCAAAGCCTGACGAGATTATTAATAACAGCCTGATTCCGGCTATTAATGAGGTGGGAGAGCTTTTCAACCAGAAGAAATATTTCCTGCCACAGCTTATCGGCAGTGCAAATACCATGAAGCTTGCTATAGAGCATCTGGAGCCGTTGCTTGAAAAGAAAAGGACTCGGGTGATGATATGCCGACTCTTGTCATTGCAACGGTGGAGGGCGATATTCATGATATAGGAAAGAACCTTGTCGTGCTTATGCTTAAAAACTATGGCTACAATGTGATTGATATGGGAAAGGATGTGCCTTGTGAGGATATTGTCAACAAGGCGATTGAGACGAATGCGGCAGTTATCGGACTGTCAGCTCTTATGACCACCACCATGATGCGCATGAAGGATGTAGTGGAAATATGTAAGGAAAAGGGCTGTAGGAGCAAGGTTGTAATCGGTGGAGCCTGCATTACACAGAGCTTTGCAGACGAGATAGGAGCAGACGGATATTCAAAGGATGCGGCAGAGTGCGTGAAGCTTGTGGAGAGACTTCTGAATAGTTAAAATTTTTTAAATAAAATGAAAAAAGTTGTTGACAATAAGGTGCCGACTGTATATAATAATCAAGTCGGTTGACGACATGGGATCTTAGCTCAGCTGGGAGAGCATCTGCCTTACAAGCAGAGGGTCACAGGTTCGAGCCCTGTAGGTCCCATCCTTTTAAAGGATATCAATCAATATGGCGAGGTGGCTCAACTGGCTAGAGCGTCCGGTTCATACCCGGAGGTTGAGAGTTCGAGTCTCTCCTCGCTACTTTACTTCAACAGAAGTGACATGGGATCTTAGCTCAGCTGGGAGAGCATCTGCCTTACAAGCAGAGGGTCACAGGTTCGAGCCCTGTAGGTCCCATCCTTTAAAGGTATCAATCAAATATGGCGAGGTGGCTCAACTGGCTAGAGCGTCCGGTTCATACCCGGAGGTTGAGAGTTCGAGTCTCTCCCTCGCTACTTGTTAAGACTTGCAGTTGTTGCAGGTCTTTTGTTATAAATAGTTACGAAATAGAAAGGGATAAGCATGATAAGACCTAAAATAGGACTTGACTGGGATGATGTGACAGCCCCATTCAACAGTATAGCCATAGATATGGCAAACAAAAAATATAATATCACCCCACCGCTTGAACTGGAGGATATAGATTCCTGGGAGAATACCGGCAGAGCCTCTGTCATAAAGGAATTTTACCGGGATAATACACTTTACGAGAGGCAGAAGCCTACGGAAGAGACAAAGCGGATGATAAGAAAGCTCATGGATATTGGAGAGGTCTATTTTATCACTGCGGTGGCACCGGGCTTCATGGGAGTGAGGGCGAGCCAGATAATGGAGGCATTTCCGATTTCCCGACAGAAAATATCATACTTGGCAATGCGAAAAATCTCGTGCAGTTTGATATTATTTTAGATGATGCCATACACAATGTGCTTGAGACACCGGCCACATATCCCGTGCTCATGCGAAAGCCGTGGAATTCAAAAATGACAGGACTGTTATCGGTCAATAATATCACAGAGTTTGTATATCTCGTGGAGCAGATAATAAATGCGTCATTATATAGAAATAAAAATATAAAGAATCCGTCAGTTGTGGCGCTTGTCGGACCATCGCTCAGGAAAACAGCGCTCTCAGACAGCCTGTGCGCCATGGAGCAGTTTGAGAATCCGAAAACATACTGTACCAAGCCCGGAGATAAGCATAGGTACCTGACGGAGGATGAGTTCAATGCACAGGATTTCTTTGAAAAGACAAGATACGCAGGAATACAGTATGGCACCAAAATGGAGGATATAGAGGCAGTGCTTGAAAAGGGGCATTTTGTCGTGATGCCGCTTGACATGTGTGGTGCCATTGCAATGAAGCGTCATTTTCCTACTGTAATAGTGTATGTGGCACGTGATAAGGAGCTTTTAATCCGGGATATCATAGAACAGGATTACTCAATAGAAGAAAAGACACTTCGTATTCTCTCCATAGATGCCGAGAAACGCAACCGCCAGATATGTGACTATGCTGTAAATAACATGGATGTTGGTGCAGCTACGAGAGAGCTTTCTGATGTTTTGGAAAACAATTGCCTATAAAATATATTTATAGCAAGCTCTTAGTTATAAGTATTAACACTTTTCCTAGAAAGATGATATGATATGATTAGTTCAAGGGAACAGCATCCTGGAATTAAAATTAAAAACAAATAACATTAACATATCATTAATAGGAGGATATTAATATGAGCAAGAAACATTATGCAGACAGAAATTTAAAATTTGAGACATTACAGTTACATGTAGGACAGGAAACACCTGATCCGGTTACAGATGCGAGAGCAGTTCCAATCTACCTTACTTCATCATATGTGTTCCATAACAGTGAGCATGCGGCAGACAGATTCGGACTCAGAGATGCAGGAAATATCTACGGCAGACTGACAAACCCTACAGAGGATGTATTTGAGAGAAGAATTGCAGCACTCGAGGGTGGCGTGGCAGCACTTGCTGTTGGTTCCGGAGCAGCGGCACTTACATATGCTTTCCAGGCAGTAGCACACGCAGGTGACCATATCGTTGCAGCAAAGAATATCTACGGCGGTACATACAATCTCTTGGCACACACACTTCCCGACATGGAATTGAGGCTACATTCGTAGATCCATTCGATTATGATGGAATCAAGGCTGCCATCAAAGAGAATACAAAAGCTATTGAAATCGAGACACTCGGAAATCCAAACTCAGAGGTAGTAGATATCGAAAAATTGCAAATATCGCTCATGAGGCAGGAATCCCACTTATCGTAGATAATACCTTTGCTACACCATATCTTGTCCGTCCGATTGAGTACGGTGCTGATATCGTGGTTCACTCAGCAACAAAGTTCATCGGTGGACACGGAACAACAATTGGTGGAGTTATAATTGACAGCGGTAAATTCGACTGGACACAGAATGATAAATGGCCTTGGCTTGTAGAGCCAAACGTATCATACCACGGAGTAAGCTTTGCAAAGGATTGCGCACCGGCAGCATTTGCGACATATATCGGCAATTTTACTTCGTGATACAGGAGCAACAATTTCGCCTGTTCATTCATTTATCTTCCTTCAGGGACTTGAGACACTTTCGCTTCGTGTGGAGCGTCATGTTGAGAACGCACTGAAGGTAGTTCAGTACTTAAAGGATCAGCCACTCGTAGAGAAGGTTAATCATCCATCTATTTCAGAGGATAAAGAGCAGCAGGAACTTTACAAGAAATACTTCCCTAACGGAGGCGGCTCTATATTTACATTCGAGATTAAGGGTGGAGCAAAGGAAGCGCAGAAATTTATTGACAACCTTGAGCTTTTCTCACTGCTTGCAAACGTAGCTGATGTTAAGTCACTTGCTATACATCCGGCTTCTACCACACACTCAGAGTGCAATGAAGCAGAGCTCTTAGATCAGGGCATCAAGCCAAACACAATCCGTCTTTCAATCGGAACTGAGAATGTGGATGATATCATTGAGGATCTTGATGAGGCATTTAAGGCACTTGCAGAGTAAACAGTTTTGCATGATAAATACTCCTTAAACGAATAAATAGTGATCATTATAAAAGGAACCGGAAAATATTAATCCGGTTCCTTTTATTGTGCCATGAAATATTATGGATTGGATTTTTTCGCGAACATTTTGACAACCTTTTAACAATTATTGATATTCGTGAAAATAAGTATATTATAGTCAGTGGTGTGAAACCAGATATAGTTTTAAATAATAAATAATATACATAAAGGAGAAATTATCATGTTTGGATTTGGTCAGTTAATCGAAATATTAAAGAAAGACCCAAAGAAAATCGTATTCACAGAGGGAGAGGATCCACGTATCCTTGAGGCAGCTTCGCGTTTACTTGCAAGCAACTTCTTACATCCTATCCTTGTCGGAGATCCTGAGAAGATTAGTGCAAGCGCTGAGAATAGCGGTTTCAATATCCGTGGAGCAGAGATTATAGATCCTATGAAGTTTGACCGTATGGATGAGATGGTTGAATTATTCTGCGAGCTTCGTAAGAGCAAGGGTGTTACACCGGAGCAGGCTAAGGGAATTCTTTCATCAGCTAACTACTTTGGAACAATGCTTGTAAAGATGGGTATCGCAGACTCACTTCTCGGAGGAGCTACATACTCAACAGCAGATACAGTTCGTCCGGCATTACAGCTTATCAAGACAAAGCCTGGCAACACAATCGTATCTTCATGCTTTATCCTTGTTCGTCCATCTGCAACAGGTGAGAATGAGGTGCTTGCAATGAGCGACTGTGCTATAAACATCCATCCTACAGAGGACGAGCTTGTTGAAATCGCAGGAGAATCAGCAGAGTGTGCTAAGATCTTCGGTATCGATCCAAAGGTTGCATTCTTAAGCTACTCAACACTTGGCTCAGGAAAGGGCGAGGATGTTGACAAGATGAGAAACGCAGCTCACAAGGCAAGAGAGAAATATCCAAATCTTCCAATCGAGGGAGAAATCCAGTTTGACGCAGCAGTTGCACCACGTGTAGCCCGCACAAAGTGCCCACAGTCTGAGGTTGCGGGTCATGCAAATACATTTATCTTCCCTGACATCAACGCAGGAAATATCGGATACAAGATTGCACAGAGACTTGGTAATTTCGAAGCATACGGCCCAATCCTTCTTGGACTCAATGCTCCAATCAATGACCTTTCTCGTGGATGTAATGCAGGAGAGGTTTACTCAATGGCTATCATCACTGCAGCACTTGCATAAGACATTTAATGGACTATTCCCATTTTAATAAAGACCGCTCCGTCCGGGGCGGTCTTTTATTTGAAAATAGCTTAAAATAATATCTTGGCGCAACAGGAGAAATAAGGTATACTATATTTAAAACCAAAATACAGAGCAATGACAGTTGGCAATAACATGAGGTATTGTATCTGATAGAAAGAGAGACGATATATGAGAGTAGGAATGGGCTATGATGTGCACAAGCTTGTTGAGGGCAGAGATTTGATTTTAGGAGGAGTGAAGGTTCCGCATACACTCGGGCTTTTAGGTCATTCGGATGCCGATGTACTGTTGCATGCAATAATGGATGCACTCTTGGGTGCAGCGGCACTTGGCGATATCGGAAAGCATTTCCCGGATACAGACCCGGCATATGAGGGATTTCTAGTCTTAAGCTTTTAGAGCATGTGAGAGACCTCATTGCAAAAAGGCTATGTGATAGAAAACATAGATGCGACAGTAATTGCACAAAAGCCGAAGCTTCGTCCGTATATTGAGCAGATGGAGCAGAATGTGGCTGATACGCTGCAAATCGCAAAGGAGCAGGTAAATATAAAGGCAACGACCGAGGAGTGGCTTGGTTTTACAGGCCGCGAGGAGGGATTGCATCACAGGCAATCTGCTCACTTACAGGTCTCTATGAAGCAAGTATGCAGGTCGGAGGCGGATGCAGCGGCTGTACCCGCTGTCAGGCCGATTGATTTGAATATATAGGGAAAACATGCTAAAATAAAAAGATAGTTATAAATCATCCAAAAGGAGATATAAATAATGGAGAACAATTTCAAGTTTTACAATACACTCACAAGACAGATTGATACTGTTGTTCCGCGTGTTGACGGCAAAATCGGCATGTATACATGTGGACCTACAGTTTACCATTTTGCACATATCGGAAATATCCGCTCATACATCATGGAGGATGTGCTCGAGAAAGCACTTCGCTATGTGGGCTATGATGTAAAGCGTGTCATGAATATCACTGATGTGGGACATCTCTCAAGCGACGGAGATACCGGAGAGGACAAGATGCTAAAGGGCGCAAAGCGTGAACACAAGAGCGTCATGGAGGTGGCAAAGGAGTACACGGACGCTTTTTTCAAGGATTTCACGGCTGTACACAACAGGATGCCGATGTCGTAGAGCCTGCAACCAACTGTATTCGGAGTTTATCCATATGGTGGAGGTGCTTATCGAGAAGGGCTATGCCTATTTTGCAGGAGGCAATGTATATTTCGATACATCAAAGCTTGATGATTATTTTGTGTTCTCTTCAGCAGTAGAGAAGGAACAGCTTCAGGTTGGAGTGCGAGATGATGTCGAGGAGGATGTAAACAAGAAGAATAAAAATGATTTCGTACTCTGGTTTACACAGTCTAAGTTTGAGGACCAGGCTCTTAAATGGGACAGCCCATGGGGCGTCGGATATCCGGGCTGGCATATAGAGTGCTCATGCATCAGCATGAAGCATCTCGGAGAGTACGTGGATATCCACTGTGGCGGTGTTGACAATATTTTCCCACATCACACCAATGAGATTGCACAGTCAGAGAGCTATCTGTGACACGACTGGTGCAAGTACTGGTTCCATGTCAATCACTTAAATGACAGAGCAGGCAAGATGAGCAAGTCGAAGGGTGCAATCCTCACAGTTTCGGTGCTTCAGGAGAAGGGCTACAATCCGCTTGCCTACAGATTCTTCTGCTTACAGTCACACTACAGAAAGCCTCTTGAGTTTTCATTTGATGCGCTCGACAATGCAGTTGCGGCATACAATAAGATTGCAAAGCGTGTGGCAGAGCTTAAGGATGAGGGTGATATAGATGAGACAGCTTTTGCTGACTTTAAGAAGAAATTTACTGATGCAGTTTCAAATGATCTGAATACATCAATGGCTATAACCATAGTGTATGATGTGCTTAAGGCTGATATCTCAGACAGGACAAAGCTTGCACTTATCGATGACTTTGAGCAGGTACTTGATCTGGGACTTAGGGAATCAGGAAAGGCATTACTTGAGGCATCGTCATCTGTAGACAGTGAGCTTGAGGCATTTATCAATGATAAAATTACAGAGCGTGCAGCCGCTAAAAAGGCAAAGGATTTTGCGACAGCCGATGCCATAAGAGATGAGCTTCTGGCAAAGGGTGTTGCCATAAAGGATACCAGAGAGGGAGTAAAATGGGAGCTTGTATAGTATGAAGATAGACTCATATATTAAGGAACAGTTTGGAATAAAGGATGTTGATATAAGGACATACTCGCCGCTTACACTTGCATATATCGGTGATGGCATATTTGATATTGTCATCCGCTCAGTTGTGGTGGGAAAGGGCAATACAAAGGCAAATCTGCTTCATAAGCACACAAGTAATATAGTAAAGGCGCATACGCAGGCTCTCATGATTGAGGCACTTTTACCTCATCTTACAGAGGAGGAGAGTGATGTGTATCACAGGGGACGCAATGCCAAGTCGCCTTCCATGGCAAAAAATGCTACAATGGCTGATTACAGGAAAGCTACAGGGCTTGAGGCGGTCATGGGCTATCTTTATCTGAAGGATGATTTTGAGAGGGTTGTCTCACTCACTAAGCTTGGAGTGGAGCTTTTAGGAATTGAAATATAGCACAAAATAAGAGGAAAATATGGATAACAACAATAAAGAAAAATTTCATGAGAATTATATAGAGGGCAGAAATGCTGTGCTGGAGGCTTTCCGTTCGGGAAAGACAATAGACAAGCTTTTGTGCTTGACGGCTGTCGACGGACCAATAAAGTCAATCACAAGAGAGGCCAGAAAGCATGATGCAATCATAAACTATGTTGCAAAGGAAAGACTTGATCAGATGTCTGAGACAGGTAAGCATCAGGGTGTCATTGCAGTTTCAGCAGCATATGCGTATGCCGAGGTTTCGGACATACTGGAAAATGCTGAAAGAAAGGGCGAGCCGCCTTTTATCATCATACTTGACGGTATAGAGGATCCACACAATCTTGGCGCAATAATCCGTACCGCAAATCGCGGGTGCACATGGCATCATCATACCAAAAAGGCGTGCAGTGGGACTTACCCCTACAGTGGCAAAGACGTCTGCAGGTGCGATAAACTATACACCTGGTGCCAAGGTTACCAATATCTCAAATACCATAAAGGAGCTTAAGGAAAAGGGTATGTGGTTTGTATGTGCTGATATGGGTGGCACTACCATGTATGACTTAAACCTCACAGGTCCTATAGGTCTTGTAATAGGCAATGAGGGTGACGGAGTCAGCAAGCTTGTAAAGGAAAACTGTGATATGACAGCTTCTATTCCTATGGTGGGCGATATTGACTCACTGAATGCATCGGTTGCGACAGGCGTGCTTGCATATGAGATAGTCAGACAGAGACTTAAGAGTGGAAAGTAGATTGCATGTCGCGAGATGAGTGGTGTGTATTATGAATTGTATATTTATAGAATAGGAAGCATATAGTGGAAGATTACAGCGCATATACGGATGAAGAGCTTATTATGAGGATTCATAATGACAAAAATGACCATGGTGACAACAATGAAATCATGGACTATATATTGGAAAAGTATAAGCCGCTTGTGCGTAAAAGACGAATGCACTCTACGATAGGCGGTGAGAATGATGACCTTATTCAGGAGGGCATGATTGGCCTGTTTAAAGCGGTCAGAGACTATAAGAGCGACAAGGAAGCATCTTTCTACAGTTTTGCACAGCTATGCATCACAAGGCAGCTTAGCTCGGCGCTTGAGGCTTCAAACCGAAAGAAACATATGCCGCTTAACACATATATATCCTTTTCGCAGAGTGACAGTGATGGTACAGAGTTTGAGGAAATGCTGCAAGATGATATTGCAAGTCCTGAGCAGCTTCTCATAGAGAAGGAAAAATTTAAGGAATTCAAGGAACAATTGTGGAATAAACTGAGTAATATGGAGAAAAAAGTGCTACAATTGTATCTGGAAGGAAATAATTATACAACGATAGCGCATATGCTTGGAAAATCAGACAAATCAATTGACAATGCACTATCCCGTATCAGACAAAAGCTAAAAAGAAAGTAGGTGAAGCTTGTTATGGAGTTTTCAAGAATAGGTGAACACACTATAAAATGTGTTATTTCAGAAGAAGAAATATATGATCTGGGATATACAATGGATGAAATTATGAGCAATGGCGAGCGCACCCAGGAATTCATGAACCAGATATTTGACATGGCTTCAGAAGAGTTTGGAACTGATTTTAATTCGGGAATCAAGACTGTGAGAGCAGATTTTTTGGCGGATCACACACTTTCTCTGACATTTTCTGAACATCCTGCTACTGAGGGCATGATGGAGCATCTTAAAGATATCGTTAATGGACTGCTTAATTCGCTGCCGGCTGAGGCTGCAGAGAATGAGAAAAATAAAAAAGGCAGGACAACTGCAAAAAGCAGGATATGGTGTCTGTTGTAATGTTCATTTTTGAAAAATTTGATGTGGCTGTCAGATTTGCAAAGATGATTAAAGGACTGCCAATGCCATTCTCACAGCTTTTTAAGTTTGAGGGAGAGTACTTTATGAGCATGGATTTATCGGGCTATGATGAGCATGAGCTTGAAAAGATGTCTGTCATAGCAGATGAGTATGCAGATGATATCATTGCAGGGGCTGACAAAAGGGCTTTTCTTATGGAGCATGCAAAGGTTATTCTTGATGACAAGGCTATTGAGAGTCTTGCGCAGCTGTGAAGGTACTGAACAGTTACAAAATATAATAAAAACAAGGTCTGTCAGCTATACTGACAGACCTTGTTTTGTATGTAAATATTATCCAAGTACTTTTCTGATTGACTCGATAACACGGTCAGCCTGAAATGGCTTAACGATAAAATCCTTGGCACCTGACTGGATAGCGTCAATAACCATAGACTGCTGTCCCATAGCAGAGCACATAACGCATGTAGCGTTTGGATCAGCTGCTTTAATTTCCTTTAAAGCCTGGATGCCATCCTTATTTGGCATAGTGATGTCAAGTGTTACAAGATCAGGCTTGAGCTCATTGTACTTTGCAACTGCCTCATTTCCGTCAGCAGCCTCGCCTGCAATCTCGAATCCACCCTTTGTAAGGATATCCTTCAGCATCATTCTCATAAATGCTGCATCATCAACTATTAAAATTCTAGCCATGTTGTTAAACCTCCTGTTTGATAATCTGTTTTACTATGCTTATTGGATACAACTGTAAGAGATCACTGTCTATTAAATCTCCAACAGTCAGCTGAATGTCACCTTGACAATATCTGTTCCGTTACACAACTCGTCCGGTATATCAAAGGTCTTCTGATAACTTGAATTGATAAGCGGAAAACCTATGTCGGTTGGCTCGTTTAAGAGCGAAGACATTGATGTAGCTATTGTACCACACATCTGGTTCATAGCCTCCGATATGGCGGAAAGTGTGATTTCATCAAGTGTCATATCAGAAACATTACTTCCGTCGCCTCCCATCATGAGATTGGCAATAACCAATGCATCATTTAATTTTATAATAAGTAGGTTGGTTCCGTCAAGTCCTTTTGTGTAAGGAACCTTAATTAAAATTCGATCATCATGATCGAGAGCATCCTCTTTTTTCAAAACCTCTACAATCGGAGTCGTAATATTTGTCGGTTTTTGTAGAATCATGCTCAGTGTTGTGGCTGCATTGCCTATGCAGATATTGGCTAATTCGCCTATGATATCGGCATTTTCCCGAGATATATTTTGCATTATTTTATCCTCCATATGACTGTGGTACCTATTTCCTAACATATATTATATCAGAGTTTTTAAAAATATCAAAGGAAATGTTTAATTTTTTTGAATTTATGTTAAAATAGTTTCAAAAGGAGATTACAATATGGGTGAAACAGAATATTCAGAAGCATTAAAGCTGGGAAAAAAAGAATACAGGGCAAGGATAGCTAAAGGACAGTTTCCTTATCTGCCAGTGCTTGATGAAATCTTATCAGAGGCAGATATTCAGACAGAGCAGAATACGGGGCTGGTCCAGGTGCCTTTGGATTTCGTTGTAGGAACAAGCACCATGGGCAGGACATATTCATTTGCGGCAAATTTTATGCCGATATTGGACTGGGAAACCGAATTTGCAGTGAAGTGGTCTAATCTGTCAGATGCACAGATGAATGAGGGAATCAGAGATCCAATCAAGGCATTTGAGTACATGAACAGGTATTATGTGCTTGAGGGCAATAAGAGGGTCAGTGTACTCAAGTACTTCAACGCCGTTTCGATTCCTGCAATTGTGACCAGAAAGATTCCAAAGCTGTCGGATGATTATGATGTGAGGCTTTATTATGAGTATATGAAGTTCAATGAAATCACGGGGCTTTGCTCGGTGGAGTTTACGAAGCTGTGCAATGCGGATAAGCTTCTTTCGCTTGTTGGAAAAGAGGGCAGATGGGATGATGAGACCAAGGAAAAATTTGCCAAGGTAATGTTTGATTTTTCAAAGGTCTATAATTTCCGCGGTGGTGACAGGCTGGACATTAAGCTGGGTGATGCTATTACAGTATTTATGGAGGTCTTTGGCATGGATGCCATGCTTGAGATGTCTGAGAATGATTACAACAAAAACGTCATCAATACATGGAAGGAGTTTGCAGCAGAAGGGGAAAAGCACAAGATAAACCTCGTGCTGGATCCGAAAAAGTGCAGACCAAAAGAGTCTGCTCAATTATCTGATTCCTCAGACCCAAAAGAAGCTCAAGGTTGTATTTTTATATCCGAGAGAGCCGAAAACATCTGCGTGGCTGTATTCGCATGAGCTTGGGCGTATGTATCTTGATGAAACCTTTTCAGACAAACTGGAGACAGAATATGTGGCAGGTGTGGATGAGAACAATGTGGAGCAGGTGCTTGAGGATATTATAAAGGCAGGTGCCGATATAATTTTTTGTGTGGGACCGCAGATGATGCCAAACAGCTTAAAGGTGGCTGTTGAGCATCCGGAGGTTTATATACTCAACTGTTCGCTGAATGCGCCTCATCCTTATATCAGAACATACTATGGACGTATGTATGAGGCAAAGTTTCTCGCAGGAATGATAGCAGGAGCTGTCACAGACAATGAAAGGGTTGCATATATTGCAGACTACCCGATATATGGCATGATTGCCAATATCAACGCGTTTGCTCTGGGAGTTGCAAGTGTGAATCAAGGGCAAAGGTATATCTGGCATGGTCAAAGACAAAGGATTATGACAGGGATAAATTCCTCGCAGAAAATGACCTCCATTATGTGTCAGATCAGGATATTATTACTCCGAATGACGCGTCCAGATATTTTGGTCTGTACAAGCTGCAGGATGGACAGGCATTAAACCTTGCCATGCCTATATGGAACTGGGGAGTGTTTTATGAGAAGCTTTTGCAGAGCGTACTGGCAGGCTCCTACAAGGCTGAAGGACAGGAGCAGGTTAAGGCACTTAATTACTGGTGGGGCATGTCTGCCGGTGTTATTGACCTGATTTGTTCAAAGCATGTACCTTATGGAGTAAAGAGGCTTGCGGATCATTTAAAGAGCGATATCACAAAGGGCGAGGTTGTACCTTTCTTTGGACAGATATATGACCAGAAGGGAGAGCTTAAAAACAAAGGTGAGCACGAGATGAAACCGTCTGATATCATGAAAATGGACTGGCTTGTAGATAATGTTGTAGGTAGTATTCCGCCTATGAGTGAGTTTGTTGACAATGCAAAGATGGTGGTTGAACTAAAGGGTGTAGAGGAAAATAAACTGTAATGATGATACTATTCTTAGCTGATGAAGAGTCGAAAATGTACTGGGAATACTTTAAGAAAGAGGATTTTAAAGGAATTGATATTATTGTATCATGTGGAGACTTAAACCCGAGCTATCTGTCCTTTCTGACAACGATGGTTGGAGTCCCTCTTTTGTATGTGCATGGCAATCATGATGACAAATACAATGTAAAGCCGCCGGAAGGCTGCATATGCATTGAGGATGAGATTTACGAATATGAGGGTGTACGGTTTCTTGGCCTGGGAGGCTCAAACCGTTATAAACCGGGAGAAAATCAGTATACTCAGAAGGAGATGACAAAGCGTGTTAAGAAGCTGTGGTGGAAGCTTAAACGTAAAAACGGCTTTGATGTGCTTGTCACCCATTCGCCGGCAAAGGGACTGCATGATGGTGAGGATACATGTCATACAGGCTTTGATGTGTTTAACAGGCTTATTGAGCAGTATAAGCCAAGGTATTTTGTGCATGGACATGTTCATATGAGTTACGGCAGGCAGTTTGTCAGGCTTGACAAGGTGGGAGAAACTACTGTTATCAATGCATACGAGAAATATATTGTTGAAATATAGAATATTTCTGCCGGATTAAGAGTTTGTTTGTAGATATTTACCAAATTTAAGAAAATATTTATCACATGGCTATATTTAGGACACAATTAAGTGTTACTATAATATCATCAAAAGGAGCTGTTGTATTTCAACTATGTGTTGGGGTACACTCAGTTCCGACTAAAAATTATTCATGTGCACAGAATTGACGTCGCATATGCTTTTCCTCATATACATTGAATGCCACAGGCTTTATGTCTGTGGCATTCAATATATAAAATAACTATTTCTTTAAATAAGCTGATGACGGGAATTGAACCCGTGACCCCTTCCTTACCAAGGAAGTGCTCTACCTCTGAGCCACATCAGCAACTATCAACTTGCTAAGTTTACTATATACATCAGCATTTGTCAAGCCACTTTGAATTAAAATATAATTTTATGTGAGTCAGAATACAATTTATTATGAATTGTAGTATGCCATAACCTTTGCTACATAGTTCTGAGTTTCTTTAAATGGCGGAATGCCGCCATATTTGGCTACGTTGCCGGAGCCTGCATTGTAGGCAGCTAAGGCCAGTGATTTGTCACCATTATACTGGGTGAGCTTTTCGCTTATGTACCTGGCGCCACCCATGATATTCTGGTATGGGTCGTAGGCGTTTGTGACACCAAGTGAGGCAGCAGTCTGTGGCATGAGCTGCATGATACCCATGGCACTGAACGGCTGGTGCACTCTGTGGAGAAGTCAGACTCGCACTTGGCGATAGCCTTAAGGAATTTGGCATCCACACCGTATTTCGAGGCAGCCTCATTGAAAATTGCATCAAGATCGGCAGAGCATGACAAACCGGAAGCTTCGAGTTTTACGGAGCTGCTGCTAATTCCTGAGGCTCGGAAGCTGCTGCATTATATGTATTTGTATCTGAGCTGATGCCGGCTGGAGAACCGGAATAAGCAGCTGTATTATTAACTGCGGCAGAAGGAGAAACTGTATTACGGCAAAGCTCGATATTTATACCATTTTGATCAAAGAACCTCTGTACAAGCGACATATCAACTGAGCCACCGTTACTTTGGGCAATCAGTCTGTCAATGGCAACAGCAGCTTCAGCCATTTTTGCATCGTCAAGCACCTGAACAAAATCAGCACCGGTGCTATTGACAGCGGAGCTGCTATTGGAAGGAATGTTATCACCGGTTACAGCAACGACCGGTAGTTATATTATTTTTGGTGCATTATCAATATACTGAAGTACTTTAATGTTCATTTTCCTGTTTCCCTTTATATCTTAATTTAAATAGTTATATCAGTTTTGAATAGTTATATCAACTATACTTAAAAAAGTAAAGACATTTACCTAATGAGAAATTATACCATAAAAATTCTTGAAAATATACCCATTTTGTTGTAGCATATGTTTTAGTACACTTTACTATGTAAAAGTTAGGAGATAAACATGAAAAAGACACCATTTGTGACAAAACAACAGGTAGAGGAGATTGTTAAACAATTTCCTACACCATTTCATTTATATGACGAGGCTGGCATCCGTGCCAACGCGCAGGCTGTAAAGGATGCATTTGCATGGAATCCGGGTTTTAGAGAGTATTTTGCTGTAAAGGCTACCCCAAACCCATACCTGCTCAAGATTTTAAAGGATTATGACATGGGCTGTGACTGCTCATCCTACACAGAGCTTATGCTTGCAAAGTCATGCGGCTTCGACGGAGAGCATATCATGTTTTCATCAAATGATACACCGGCAGAGGAATTTGCATATGCAGACAAGCTTGGTGCTATCATCAATCTCGATGATTTCACACATATTGATTTTTTGGAGGAAACAATCGGACATATTCCGGAGACAATAAGCTGCAGATATAATCCGGGTGGAGTGGTCACACTGTCAAACGGTATTATGGACAATCCGGAGACTCAAGTATGGAATGACAAAGGAACAGCTTTTTGAGGCATTCAAAATTCTTAAGTCAAAAGGCGCTAAATACTTTGGCGTGCATGCATTCCTGGCAAGCAATACAGTAACCAACGAGTATTATCCACAGCTTGCAAAGGAGCTTTTGAGCTGGTTGTTGAGCTTAAAATGAGACCGGCTGCGATATTAGATTTGTAAATCTTTGGTGGAGTTGGCGTGGCTTATAAGCCGGATCAGACACCAAACGATATATCAGTTATCGGCGCCGGTGTACATAAGGTGTACGATGAGGTTTTGGTACCGGCAGGAATGGGCGATGTGGCTATTTACACAGAGATGGGACGTTTTATGATGGCTCCGTATGGCTGTCTTGTGACAAAGGCTATCCATGAGAAGCATATCTACAAGGAGTATATAGGAGTAGATGCGTGTGCGGCAAACCTTATGAGACCGGCTATTTACGGCTCATACCATCATATCACAGTGCTCGGCAAGGAGGATGCACCTTGTGACCATACATATGATGTGGTAGGCTCACTCTGTGAGAACTGTGACAAGTTTGCAATTGACAGACAGCTTCCGAAGATTGATATGGGAGACTATCTGGTAATCCATGATACAGGAGCACACGGCTTTTCAATGGGCTACAATTACAACGGACGACTTCGCTCAGCAGAGATATTGCTCGAAAGCAATGGAGAGGCAAAACTCATCAGAAGAGCAGAAACTCCGGCAGACTACTTTGCAACCTTTGACTGCTTTGATGATATTAAAATAACAGAGTAATCTGCTAGCGCACCTTGCAGAGCACGTGTCCGAATTTTATCCATTTGCTCATATCATCAACATTATCGCTGTCGACATAAAAGGTCTCACCGTAATTGTTGATTGGTGTGAGCTCACATGGGTTTTTCTGATGCAGTTTTCTGATGTATGCACGCTTGTTCTGTGCGTTGATAAAGATACCGGTATCGCCGTCGCGGATTGGGTTTCGACTGATTAGAAGTATATCGCCTTTATTATATACAGGATGTAGATGATTGCTTGTGATGCGGATTCCGATGTGAAGGGCATCACCGAAGGCTTTTCTGTAATTTGAAACATCAAGCTTTTCGACATTGTAGGAGTCCAAAATCATGCCGTCGGTCATATTGCCTGTCGGGATGAGGACGGAAATCAGATCCTCCGTATGACAGCTTTCATCCTTGTAGGCAGATAGCGCAAGCTCAGTGTCTATAATCGAGTCTATAAGTATGCGCTGGCTTTTGGAAAGCTTTTTGATGCGCTTTACAAGGTTTATTACATCATCATTGAAGCCTGTTAGTTCGCAGGAAAACCGTCCTGTCAGCTTGTATATCAGGTAAGCGGTGTAGACGTCTATACGAGAGGATTCTCCGTTTGCTATCCGCTTGTAGGTGGAGAGTGACATATCAAGTGCTTTTGCAAACTGTGCCTGGGACATACCAAGCTTTATGCGTTCGCGCTCAATATTTGTCGATATGTTATTTACTATTTCAAGTCGGTTCATTTATGAGCTAATCTCCCTTCTTTTAAAAAAAATAAACTCCAAATTTGGTCAAGTATTGACATGCACAATAAACTATAATGGTTATTGTTGAAACATAAATAAATATATAAGAAACGTCAATTACTGTCAAATTAGAATGTTTGTTATATAAAAAGGGAGGTGTCCGAAACTTAATTAGTGTAAGCTGAATGCAGCTTACACTTTTTTTATTTAAACAAATGCAGCTTTATTTATAATAAATATCAAAAAAATTTTTTGAAATAAATGTGTCTGAGGCATTGATTAGAGCACCGCTAATTGGTACAATGTTTTATTATATACAAAAGAGTAGGTGAATATATGTCGCTAAGTTTCAGAAAGTGGCGGGAAATGGCGCTGACTGAGTACCCGGTAGTGAGTGATAAATACTACAAGAAGGTGTACGAAAACATAGCCACAGATCCGCAGACAGGGGAGAGTATACTTGTACAGCTTACATTGCAGGGAGTTTTGGATAAGTGCGAGGGTACTAATTTTGAGGAGCCAATCAGAAAGTGCATTATGAAGTGTGTATACACGGGCTGTAAGCTTGAAAAGGAAATAAATAAGGTGATGAATCAGTATTACGAGGTCTAGATATAAATGAATGATATAGCAATTGATAAAGAACACTTACATTATTTGGAACAGCTGTCGGAGATGTATCCGACAATAGGCAAGGCATCATCTGAGATTATCAATCTGCAGGCTATTTTAAACCTGCCAAAGGGCACAGAGCACTTTGTATCTGATGTGCATGGTGAGTATGAAGCCTTTTCCCATGTGCTGAAAAATGGTTCTGGGGCTGTAAGAAAGAAGATAGATGATGTATTTGGTCTGGCGATGAACAAGGCTGACAAGGCTGCGCTTGCAACACTCATCTACTACCCAAGGGAAAAGATGGAGCTTATTAAGCAGGACGAGCCGGATATGGATTCGTGGTATAAGACGACTCTTTATAAGCTGATAGAGGTGTGCAAGACCGTTTCATCAAAGTATACGCGCTCCAAGGTGAGAAAAGCTTTGCCGGAGGAGTATGCATATGTTATAGAGGAGCTCATCACAGAAAAGCCGGAGGTGTTAAACAAGGAGGCTTACTACGAGTCAATCATCAATACAACAGTAGAGCTGGGCACTGCGGAGGAGTTTATAGTGGTGCTTTCCGAGCTTATTCAGAGACTTGCTGTTGACCATCTGCATGTGCTTGGTGATATATATGACAGGGGAGCGGGACCACATCTGATAATGGACAGGCTGTGCAGATATCACTCGCTGGATATACAGTGGGGCAATCACGATATTATCTGGATGGGGGCAGCCGCAGGAAATCCTGCATGTATTGCAACTGTTGTCAGAAACAGTATCAGATATGGTAATCTGGACGTGGTCGAGGAGGGCTATGGCATAAATATGCTTCCGCTTGCTACGTTTGCGCTGAAAGCTTACAAGGATGACCCATGCACCAGATTTGTGTTTAAGGTGGCTCCAAGTGGCGCAGATAATATGGAGAGTGATCTGATAAAGAAGATGCACAAGGCCATTGCCATCATACGTTTCAAGCTGGAGGGACAGCTCATTAAGAAGTGGCCTGAGTATGGCATGAAGGAACGATTGCTTTTGGAACATATTGATTATGAACAGGGCACTATAGAGCTTGAGGGCAGAACTTATAAGCTTCTTGATACAAGCTTTCCGACAATTGACCCGGCTGATCCTTACAGGCTGACAGAGGGGAAGAGGAAGTCATACAGAGGCTCAGGAGCTCGTTTATTCATTGCGAGAAGCTTAAAAACCACGTTGGGCTGCTGCTTAAAAAAGGCAGCATGTACAAGGTATATAATGGCAATCTGCTTTTCCACGGCTGCATCCCTATGGAGGAGGACGGAAGCTTCGCAAAGGTAAATATCTACGGTAAAGAGTATAGTGGCAAGGCTTTGTTTGATATACTGGAGACTTACGTCAGAAAGGCTTTTTTCTCGGATGACAGGCTGGAAAGACAAAAGGGCAGCGATATCATGTGGTACATATGGACAGCACCATATTCTCCGCTTTATGGCAGAAATAAGATGGCTACGTTTGAGAGATATTTTATAGATGACGATGACATGAAAATAGAAAAGAAAAACTTTTATTATGACTATATAAACAAACCTGAGTGTGCGCAGCGTATACTCGAGGAGTTTGGTTTGCATGATAAAAGAGACCATATCATAAACGGACATGTTCCTGTTCACAGATTAAGAGGTGAAAGCCCTGTGAAGTGCGACGGCAGAGTGATAGTCATAGATGGTGGTTTTCAAAGGCGTACCGCAGGCGGACAGGCATCGCGGGATATACCTGATTTACAATTCATATGGGCTGACATTGACAGCGCATGAGCCGTTTGAATCACCGGAGACGGCAGTAAGGGATGAGAGGGATATCGTATCAAGGCGTGAGGCTGTAGAGGTACTTGATAAGAGAATACTTGTCGGAGATACGGATGCCGGAATAAAGATGAAGGAAAAGATAGCTGATCTAAAGCATCTCATTGCGGCATATCGTTCGGGTGAGATTGCAGAGCGCGATGATTAGAAAGAGGGATATGATGTATGTAGTTGATGGGTTTGAGTTTCAGACAAAGGAAGAGGCAAGGCAGGCTAAAAAAGAAAGTGACGGAATACGATATATAAAGGATCAGACTGATATGTCTGACCCGGATACGGTATACAAGCTGTATTTAAGGCTTAACAAGCCTGGGTATTTTTTTACTCCTGTAGGGCTATCGTTTCTTGTTGAACTGCAGGAATATCTGCATACAATCCCATATATCAAGAATGAGGATATCCGTCCGATTTATATTCCTGAGGATAAAAAGCGGTTGTCGAGGTAAAAAAACAGACGGAAGGCTATAAGAAAAAGTTCCATGTGGCATTGTTTTTTACTATTGTATTATCGGCTGCCATAGTAACTATGTTTGGCATCACATATGTGAGTGGACACAGTCCGTATGTGGTGGACTACGGGAATGAGCTGATAGACAAATATGAAAACTGGCAGAAGGAGCTTGAAAAAAGGGAAAAAGCAGTAGAAGAGAGGGAAAAAGCACTGGATGAAAGGCAGGATGCAACAGAGTGGACAAAATAAAGATACTGGTGGTAGATGACGAGAGCAGGATGAGAAAGCTCGTGCATGATTTCCTTGCAAGGGAAGGGTACGAGGTACTTGAGGCCGGAGACGGCGAGGAGGCACTTGATATATTTTATCAGCAGAAGGACATAGCACTGCTGGTGCTCGATATAATGATGCCAAGGATAAATGGCTTTGAGGTATGCCGTGAAATCAGACAGACTTCAAAGGTGCCGATCATTATGCTTACAGCTAAGGGCGATGAGCGTGATGAATTAAACGGCTTTGACATTGGTGCTGATGAGTACATTTCAAAGCCATTTTCTCCAAAGATACTGGTGGCCAGGGTAAATGCTCTCCTTCGCAGGGCGAATAAACTGGGCAAGGAGGCAGTAATAAGCGAGGCCGGTGGTATTGTTATGGACAAGACGGCGCACACTGTAGCTATTGATGGCAGGAATATTGAACTTTCGGTAAAGGAATTTGAGCTTTGATTACTTTATGAGCAATCGGGATTGCTCTTACCAGGAGCGCATACTTGACAGTGTGTGGAGCTATGATTATTTTGGCGATGCGAGGACTATTGATACACATGTGAAGAAATTAAGAAGCAAGATGGGCGCTAAAGGCGACTATATAAAGACTGTCTGGGGTGTGGGATATAAGTTCGAGATACAGTAAGTGTTAAGCTTAGGACTAATGGATTCGGGATAAGAGGTGTCACCATGAAAAAAAAAACGCTATCCACGCAGCTTACGTTTGTGATTTCATTCATTGTACTTCTGATAGTAGGCGTGTTCTGGATGGCTAATAACACACTGCTGGAAAAGTATTATGTATATAACAAGGAAAAAGAGATGCTTGCGGTATACAAAATGGTGGACCTGGCTGCAAAAAATGATAAACTTTCAGATGATACGTTTGCTGTAGCATTTGAAAAGAAATGCGTTGGCGCCAATATAGATGCGGTTGTGTTCAACAAATACGGTAAGGTCATCATTGAGGGAACCACTGACAATCAGGAAATATTCCAGCTGCTTTTGGAGGCAAGCATGTCGTCGTATTCGGCAGACTACAACAACTGAATATGACAAGGCAGAAGGATAAAAGGCTGGGGACAGAGTATATCATCATAAATAACAGACTGATTGACGGTAACTTTGTATACATGAAGACACCGCTTGAGAGCATTAAGGAGAGCGTGTCCATATCGAACCGCTTTTGCAATAGGCACAGTGGCTGCTATTGTTGTGGGAGTGTTTATGGCATATATTGTTGCTCGCAACATGACCAGGCCGATAAGAAATATGACTGAGCTGTCGACAAGGATGGCGAAGCTTGATTTTGATGCGAAGTACATTGATACGGAAAACAGTGCAAAGGAGCTTTATGTGCTTGGTGAGCATATGAATGAGCTGTCGCAGACACTTGAGCAGACCATCACAAGACTAAAGGTGGCAAACAATGAATTACAGCGTGATATAAAGAAAAAAGAAGAGATTGATGAGATGAGAAAGGAGTTTTTGGCAAATGTGTCACATGAGTTAAAAACTCCGCTTGCTCTGATCTCAGGCTATGCTGAGGGGCTCAAAGAGGTCGTAAATGACGATGAGGAGAGCCGTAACTTCTACTGTGATGTCATCATGGACGAGACTGACAAGATGAACCGCATGGTTATGAAGCTTTATCTCTCAATCATCTGGAGGATGGCAGTGATGTGCTTGAGATGACGAGGTTTGATCTGACACCGCTTGTCAGAGGGGTTATAGACTCATCTAAGCTTCTGGCACAGAAAAATGAGGCTGCAATTGAGTTTGACCGCACCGATTCCGTATATGTGAGCGGTGATATATACAAGATTGAAGAGGTTGTGACAAACTATATCAGCAATGCGATAAATCACTGCACAAGAGGTGGTACTATCACTGTATCATACAGCATGTACAGCGACCGTGTGAGGGTCAGCGTGTTTAACACGGGAGAGCCGATACCTGATAAGGATATAGAAAATATATGGAATAAGTTTTATAAGGTGGACAAGGCCAGAACAAGGGAATATGGCGGAAGCGGCATAGGACTGTCTATAGTAAAGGCCATTATGGAACTGCATCACAGAGGGTATGGTGTCATAAATCACAAGGATGGTGTAGAATTCTGGTTTGAACTTGAGTTATTTATTGCAAACAATCAATAAATGTGTTACTATATATATTATTAGGATAAAAGTCATAGAATAAGAACGGGTTTATTGCAATGATGGGAAGAAATATAAAAATGGCAGCTGTGGCATTTACAGCAATTATAACGTTGACAGGCTGCGGAACAAAATTATATGATATGACTGATGCGGAACAAGGCCTTATCGCTAATTATTCAGCATATGTTGTTGCAAAACATAATATATACCAGCAGGATGGCATGACTAACGCTACGGAGAAACGTGGGGATATGGAGGATGCTGACGACACTGAGAAAGTGGACGAGGCGTCACCTGATAATTCACTTTCGCAGGATAATAAGACATCTGAAGCTGGAAATGATAAGAGCAGCAATTCGCAGAAAGAGCCTTCTGCCACGCAGGAAAAGAAGGTGTCACTTGCCGAGGCAACAGGCTACGGCAGCCTTGAAATTACATATGATGGAGTAAACGAGTCAGATGTGTACAATGAGGGCTCATACTATTCTATAACGGCAGGAAGCGGTAATACTTTTGCGGTTATGAAATTCACTCTTAAAAATCCGACAGACGAGGATATAAATGTTGATATGTTTGGCAATGCCAGGACATATAAAGCCACTTTCCCCGATGGAAAGGAATACACGGCTGATGGCACATTCCTTACATATTCCCTTAATACTTTTCAGGGAACCGTAAAGGCGCACGATGCGGTTGATGTGGTGCTGCTTTTCAAGATACCTCGGGTACGGCATGTGACAATATTAAGATGTCGGTTATAAAAGATAACGAAAAAAGTTTGATTGAATTATAAAACATATGATATACTTAGATTACTAAGAGGTGGAGGTTGTATTATGGATACGAACATATTATTGGAGTCAGGAACAAACGAGCTTGAAGTGCTTGAATTCACGTTGGGAGACAATCACTACGGAATCAATGTCGCAAAGATCAGAGAGATTTTGCAATATATGCCGGTCACTCCTGTTCCGAATACTCATCCGAGTGTTGAGGGAATATTTATGCCACGTGACACAATGATTACGGTTATCAATTTAAAGAATTGTCTTAATCTGCCACAGACGGATGAAAAGGGCTTATTTATCATTACGAATTTTAACAAACTCAATGTGGCATTTCATGTAGATCAGGTTATCGGTATACACCGCGTATCGTGGGAGAATATCATAAAGCCTGACGAGACACTGACGGGCGAGCATGGCAGCACTGCTACAGGTGTTATCAAAATGGATGACAGGCTTATAGTTATCCTTGATTTTGAGGCTATAGTTGCTTCTATTAGTCCACAGACAGGACTTAGGGTTAATGATATCGATGAGATGGAGGCAAGAGATAGGAGTGATGCTACAATTCTTATCGCAGAGGATTCGGCTTTATTGTCAAAGCTCATCACCGAGTGCCTTAAGAAGTCGGGATATACCAATCTCATAGTGGAAGAGAATGGTCAGGAGGCCTGGGATGTGATAGAGGCTATGCAGGCAAAGGGCGATATTACAAAGCATCTTGACTGCATTATAACTGATATTGAGATGCCACTCATGGATGGACACAGACTCACAAAGCTTGTAAAATCAGATGCAGAGCTTAGAGATATACCGGTTATCATATTCTCTTCACTGGTAAATGAAGAGATGAGGAAAAAGGGTGAACAGCTTGGAGCAGACGCACAGCTTACAAAGCCTGAAATCGGAAAGCTTGTAGAGGCGATTGACAAGCTGATTGATAAAGCATAATATATTTAGATACAAGGGGTGTGGCTTGTTTAGCTGCACCCTTTAATGGATTATAGATGGAGAATACTAATGAGCGATAAATCGACAGAAAACTATCTGGACAATTTGCTGGATTCAATGAATAAGCTGCAGGATACAGATACGAAGATGTCTGGGGCTGATCAGGATGAATTCCTCAAAAGTTTGAGGACGAGCTTGAAGATGAGACATATGATGAGTATCTGTCGAACTTTGAAAAGGAACTTGAGAGGGAAAATGAGCAGGCCAAGGGTCAGGCTCTTAATGTACAGACTCCGGCTCCTGATGAAAAGGATGCTTCACTTGATGATATGCTCACTGAGTTTGACCGCAGGATGAAGGAACAGGAGACTTCAGGGAGATAAACAGGAAAACAAAGCAGACAATAATCTAAGCGATGCGGTATTTAATTTTACACCGGCAGATTCTGGGATAGAGATGATGGATGCAAACATGCCGGAAATGGCTGAGAATCCCAAACAGGAGGAGACTCCGGAGAGTATAATAACAAATGAACCTCAGATGGTTGAAGAAATAGGAGAGCCGGATTTGGCAGGAAATGCATCAAAGGATATACTTGACATACTGGGTAGTGATGGTCTGGATAATATCGGTGATCTGCTTGAAGGAAAAACCGGTGAGACAGGGGCTGATATAGATGATTATGCAAGCAGCCAGATGAAAGTGCACGAGACGGCTGATGCAGCAGTTGATGCACAAGATACTGAAAAAAGAGCCTTTTAAAAGAATAATATCATTTTTACAAAAGAGCCGCAGTCAGATGATGTCACAGATATACAGAGCACAGCAGAAGGTGCAGAAACTGACGCAAAGACACTCTCAGATGAGAATAAGCAGATACTTGAAGCGCTGGATGCTGACGGAGAGCTAAACGAAGCCACAGATAAGCCAAAGAAGGGCAAAAAGCCTAAAAAAGAAAAGAAGCCAAAAAAACCTAAAAAAGAAAAAAAGCCAAAGGCTCCAAAGGAAAAGAAGGAACGCATTGGATGGGAGAAGGGACCTAAGCTTCCTAAGGGACCTGTTATAGTAATCTGGGTATTTGTTATGTCGATAGTTGTGTTTGTTCTCATATGCACCTTTTTGCTCGGAAACAACTCCAAAGTGACTGATGCTCAGAATACGTACAATCAGGCAATAGCTGATCTGGGACAGAATAAAGCAGATTCAATAGAACTGTATACAAAGGCCTACAGCAGGCTGAGCGGCTTGAAGCTTTCGGGTGACGATAAGCAGTTGTACAATAAGCTGTCGGTGCTTGCATCAGTGTCAGGTAAGTATGATGCCTATAAGAGCTTTAGCGATTCAGGCTATGTAACCATGGCAGCGGATTCCTTAGTATGTGCGGCAGGACGATGTGCTGTAAATGCAGACAATGCAAAGGAATACGGATGTGAGCTGCAGCTTGAGCAGCTTAAAACATTATTTCTGATACCCTGAGCAGTCAGTATGGCTTATCATATGATGATGCCATTGCTCTATATAATATAGATGATAGAGATGACTATACACTGGCACTGACACAGAAATTAAATGAATTAGGCATTAAAGAGGAGACAAAATGATATGATTGCAATCATCGATTATGGAGCAGGCAACCTGCGAAGTGTGGAAAAGGCTCTTACAGCTATAGGCGAGGAGAGTATTGTGACCAGAGACAGGCATGAGATTTTAAATGCCGATAAGGTAATACTTCCCGGAGTCGGAGCTTTTGGAGATGCAATGAATTCGCTTAAAAAATACGAGCTGGACAAGGTGATTCACGAGGTTTGTGACATGGACAAGCCATTTCTTGGCATATGCCTGGGACTTCAGCTATTATTTGAGGGAAGCGATGAGAGTCAGGGCGTTGAGGGGCTTCATGTGCTTGACGGACAGATACTTCGCATACCAGATAAGGAAGGACTTAAAATACCTCACATAGGCTGGAATTCACTTGATTTACAGAACAATGGAAGGCTGTTTAAAGGTCTTTCAGAGCATCCGTATGTATATTTTGTGCATTCGTACTATCTGAAAGCCGCTGATGAAGCAATTGTCACAGCAACGACAGAGTACAGCACACACATTCATGCGTCTGTAGAGAAAAACAATGTGTTCGCCTGCCAGTTCCATCCGGAAAAGAGCAGCACAGTCGGACTTTCGATACTTAAAAATTTTGCAGGGATAGGGGAGGCATAATATGTTTACGAAGAGAATAATCCCATGTCTGGATGTGAATAACGGACGTGTTGTGAAGGGCATAAACTTTGTCAATTTAAGAGATGCAGGTGACCCGGTTGAGATTGCGGCTGCTTATGATAAGGCAGGTGCAGATGAGGTGGTTTTCTGGATATTACGGCGTCAAGCGACAACAGAATTACTGTTGTGGATATGGTCAGAAAGGTCGCTGAAAAGGTGTTTATACCGTTCACGGTGGGCGGTGGCATCAGAACAGTCGATGATTTTAAGGCACTGCTTAGAGAGGGTGCGGACAAGATTTCAATAAATTCAAGTGCTATAAATACCCCTCGGCTCATAAGTGATGCGGCTGACAAGTTTGGCAGTCAGTGTGTGGTTGTGGCAATCGATGCAAGACGTCGTGCTGATGGAAGCGGCTGGAATGTATACAAGAACGGAGGACGCATAGATACAGGTCTTGATGCCATTGAGTGGGCTGTTAAGGCAAATGAGCTTGGAGCGGGAGAAATCCTTCTTACAAGCATGGATTGTGACGGCACAAAGGATGGCTACGATATCGAGCTTACAAGGCTTATTGCCGATAATGTTTCTGTTCCGGTTATCGCATCGGGCGGTGCAGGCATAAAGGAGCATTTTACGAGGCTCTGACAGAAGGAAAAGCGGACGCAGCGCTTGCAGCTTCACTTTTCCACTACAAGGAGCTTGAAATTATGGATTTAAAGAATTATCTGGCAGATAAAGGTGTGTCGGTCAGAAGATAGGCGGGAGATAAAGATTATGAGTATGCTTGACGGCGAGTGGGCAAAGGCTGTGGGAGCCGAGTTTAAAAAACCGTATTATAGGGATTTGTACAATTTTGTGAGAGATGAATATGCCACACATGTGGTATATCCTCCGGCAGATGACATATTTAATGCCATGCATTTTACACCACTTGACAAGGTGAAGGTGCTCATCCTCGGACAGGATCCGTACCACAATGTCAATCAGGCGCATGGATTGTCGTTTTCAGTGCTTCCGTCTCAGAAGGATATTCCACCATCACTGCAGAATATCTACAAGGAACTGCACGACGATTTAGGGTGTGATATCCCCAATAACGGATACCTGAAGAAATGGGCTGATCAGGGAGTTTTGCTATTGAATACGGTGCTCACCGTCGGGCTCATCAGGCAAACTCGCATCAGGGACACGGCTGGGAGAAGTTCACGGATGCAATCATAGAGGCTGTAAATGAGCAGGACAGACCTATAGTATATATGCTCTGGGGACGTCCGGCGCAGTCGAAGATTCCTATGCTTACAAATCCAAAGCATCTGATATTGACAGCACCGCATCCAAGCCCGCTGTCGGCTTACAGAGGCTTTTTTGGCTGTAAGCATTTTAGTAAAGCCAATGAGTTTCTTAAGGAGCATGGAGTGGAGCCTGTTGACTGGCAGATAGAGGATATATAAAGGACGACAATACCGACTCATATGTTAGTAATACCGGGCTGGGTAATACCGGCAGATATTATCTTGACATAAATTGGAAAAGCGTCTATATTAAAAATATATAGAAGGTAACGGATTACATGATTATCAAAGGAGTGATATTATGAGAGGAATAGGAATGTGGGATTCGTCATCCATATCCACATTGTTTTCAGGCTTTAGCAGCAGTAGAAGCAGCAATGCAGCGTCGTCTTTTATTGCCAATATGGATATGACTACATATAGTGGCATTAGAAGTGGCAGCTATTTCAAACTTCTCAAGTCATATTATGGAAATAACCTTAATTCAAAGGCCCAGTCTCTTGTCTCATCATCTGTTTCTACATCTAAGGATTCAGCGAAGACACTTGCGTCCATCGAGTCGGAGTCAGAGGACATGGTAAAGTCGGCGCAGGCTCTTTACAAAACAGCCGCAAGGACGATACAGATGCTACGTACAAGAAGGTGTCAGCTTTTGTGTCTGATTACAACAGCCTCATTAATGCTGCGGATGATTCCGAGACAAAGCAGATTTCGAGAAATCTTGAGTCTATGAAGTCACTTACAGATATCAATTCAAAGTCGCTTGCGAAGGTGGGAATCACAGTGGATTCCAAGTCCGGCAAGCTGTCTGTTGACGAGGATACATTTAAAAGGCTGATTCGACTAAGGTTGATGCACTTTTTAGGAATGGCTCTTATGCTTACGCAGTGGCAAGCAAGGCTTCAATGCTTGAGTATGCCGCAAAGAATGAGGCAGAAAAGACTAACACGTATGGCGCCAATGGAAGGTATACACAGGCCTATAACAGTGGATATAATTATAATATGTTTTTATAGTCAAAGACAGGCAGGGAATCACCCACCTTACTTTACGGCTTAATAAAAGAAGCATCCCGGATTGGGATGCTTCTTTTTAATTAATTAGCGTTTAGTTGTCTTTTTCATCGTCCTCGCTCATTGAGTAGACTGACGCTTACGTGCCATCTCATCGCTCTCAAGATATTCGTCGTAGGTTGTGATCTTGTCGATCATTGAACCGTTTGGCAGGAATTCTATGATTCGGTTGGCGGTTGTCTGGACTACCTGGTGGTCACGGCAGGCAAAGAGGATAACTCCGGAATTTTATCATTCCGTTGTTTAATGCTGTTATTGACTCCATGTCGAGGTGGTCTGTAGGCTCATCGAACATGAGTACATTGCTTCCCATGATCATCATGCGGGAGAGCAGTACACGAACCTTTTCTCCTCGAGAGTACACGCATTTTCTTTACTACATCCTCACCGGCAAAGAGCATACGGCCAAGGAAACCTCGCACATATGTGGCGTCCTTGATTTCTGAGTACTGTGTGAGCCAGTCAACGATTAGCTCATCAGTATCAAAGATTGTGGTATTGTCCTTTGGGAAGTATGACTGGCTGGTTGTGACACCCCATTTATATGAGCCCTCGTCAGGCTCAAGCTCTCCGGCAAGGATTTTAAACATAGTTGTTTTGCAAGCTCGTTTCCTCCGACAAATGCAATTTTGTCATCGTGGTTGACAGTGAATGAGATATTGTCAAGTACCTTTACACCGTCGATGGTTTTGAAATACCCTCGACAAAGAGCACATCGTTTCCGATTTCACGCTCAGGACGGAAATCAATGTATGGGTATTTACGGCTTGATGGACGTATTTCATCAAGCTGGATTTTTTCGAGGGCACGCTTTCTTGATGTAGCCTGCTTTGATTTAGAGGCATTGGCAGAGAAACGCTGGATAAATTCCTGCAGCTCCTTGATTTTTTCCTCTTTCTTTTTGTTTGCTTCCTTCATCTGACGGACAATAAGCTGGCTTGATTCATACCAGAAATCATAGTTTCCTGCGTAGAGCTGGATCTTACCGTAATCCATGTCGGCGATGTTCGTGCAGACCTTGTTGAGAAAGTATCTGTCATGGGAAACAACGATCACCGTATTTTCAAAATTGATGAGGAATTCTTCTAACCAGGAGATCGCATCTAGGTCTAAGTGGTTGGTAGGCTCATCGAGAAGCAGTATGTCAGGATTTCCAAACAGTGCCTGAGCGAGAAGCACCTTGACCTTTACTGCACCCGGCAGATCTGCCATCAGAGTGTAGTGATCATCAGTAGATACACCGAGACCGTTTAAGAGAGTAGCTGCATCCGACTCAGCATTCCAGCCGTCCATATCGGCAAACTCAGCCTCAAGCTCGCTGGCACGGATTCCGTCCTCGTCTGAGAAATCCTCCTTCATATAGATGGCTTCCTTCTCCTTCATAATATCATAGAGACGCTGATTTCCCATGATAACCGTATCAAGTACTGTAAAAGCATCGTACTTGAAGTGATCCTGCTGTAAAAATGAGAGACGCTGTCCCGGAGTGATTGCGATATCACCGCTTGTAGGCTCAAGCTGTCCTGAGAGAATCTTTAAAAATGTAGACTTGCCGGCACCGTTTGCACCAATAAGTCCGTAGCAGTTTCCCTCTGTGAATTTTATGTTGACATCCTCAAATAAAGCTTTTTTACCAATTCTTAATGTAATATTGTTTGCACTAATCATTTTGTCTTTATTCAATCCTTTCCTATTTAATAACCTGTTCGTTTCTGTAACACATCGTTTCTATTTTAACGTAAAACCAGTATTTTGCAAGTGTTTTACAGGCGATTTATAGCCATTGTGCCCTTTTGTACATAAATTTTACCTTGTTAATAAATATTTTAGGGTTTTTGTACAATGTATTGCTAAAAAAACTTGATTTTTTACAGCGCACAAACTAAACTATTATGTAGAGACATTCTGATTCATGTCTATAATTGAACATTTATTTTACAGGAGGAAATATCATGTCTAGAGCAAAACAGTCGATGGATGGAAATACCGCTGCCGCTCATGTAGCATATGCCTACACAGAGGTTGCCGGAATCTATCCTATCACACCTTCTAGCCCAATGGCTGATACAGTTGATCAGTGGTCAGCAGCAGGACAGAAGAACATTTTCGGAAGCACTGTAAAGGTAGTTGAGATGGAGTCTGAGGCAGGTGCTGCAGGTACAGTTCACGGATCTCTTGCAGCTGGTGCACTTACTACAACATTTACAGCTTCACAGGGACTTTTACTTATGATCCCTAATATGTACAAAATCGCAGGTGAGAATCTTCCTTGCGTATTTGACGTATCAGCTCGTACAGTATCTTCACATGCACTGAATATTTTCGGTGATCACAGTGATGTATATGCATGTCGTCAGACAGGTTTTGCAATGCTTTGTGAAACTAACCCACAGGAGGTTATGGATCTTTCTCCAGTAGCTCACTGTGCAGCACTTGAGGAAAGGTTCCATTCATCAACTTCTTCGATGGATTCCGTACTTCTCATGAGATTCAGAAGATCGAGAAGTGGGATTATGAAGATCTCAAAGAGATGTGTCCAATGGATGCAGTTGCAGAATTCAGAGCACATGCTCTTAACCCAGAGCATCCAGCAGCTCGTGGATCACACGAGAACGGAGATATCTTCTTCCAGCATAGAGAGGCATGTAACAAGTTCTATGATGAGCTTCCAGCAGTTGTTGAGAAGTACATGGACAAGGTTAATGCTAAGCTTGGTACAGATTACAAATTATTCAACTACTACGGAGCACGACGCAGATCGTGTAATCATCGCTATGGGTTCTATCAATGATGTAGCTGAGGAAGTAATCGATTACTTAACAGCAAAGGGAGAGAAAGTCGGACTTATTAAGGTACGTCTTTACCGTCCATGGTCTTCAGAGGCTCTTCTTAATGCTATTCCAAAGACAGCAAAGAAGATCGCTGTATTAGACCGTACAAAAGAGCCAGGATCACTTGGTGAGCCATTATACTTAGACGTTGCTACAACACTTCGTGAAGCAGGAATGAACGATGTTGTATTAGTAGGCGGACGTTATGGATTAGGATCTAAGGATACACCACCTTCTTCAGTATTTGCTGTATATACAGAGCTTGAGAAGGATGCTCCTAAGCACAGATTTACAATTGGAATCGTGGATGATGTTACAAATCTTTCACTTCCAGAGGTTAAGCCAGCTCCTATCACATCTGCACCTGGTACAAAAGAGTGCAAGTTCTGGGGTCTCGGCGGAGATGGTACTGTAGGTGCTAACAAGAACTCTACAAAGATCATCGGTGACCACACAGACAAATACATCCAGGCATACTTCCAGTATGATTCAAAGAAGACTGGTGGTGTTACAATTTCTCACTTGAGATTTGGTGACAATCCAATCAGAAGCCCATACTACATTAATCAGGCAGACTTCGTAGCATGCCACAACCCTGCATATGTTATCCAGGGCATGAAGATGGTTCAGGATGTTAAGCCGGGCGGAGTATTCATGATCAACTGCCAGTGGTCAGATGAAGAGCTTGCTCATCACCTCAACGCTGACGCTAAGAAATATATCGCTGACAACAACATTCAGCTTTACACAATCAACGCTATCGACAAGGCTATCGAGATCGGAATGGGTAAGAGAACTAACACAATTCTCCAGTCTGCATTCTTCAAGCTTGCTGACGTAATGCCTATCGATAAGGCTGTAGAGTACATGAAGGCTGCTGCTAAGAAGTCATACTCAAAGAAGGGTGATGCAGTAGTAGAGATGAACTACAAGGCTATCGATGCCGGTGTTGACGCTGTACATAAGGTAGAGGTTCCTGAGTCTTGGAAGAATCCAGAGGCAGATGCTCCTAAGGCAGAGCGCACAGGACGTCCAGAGGTTGTTAAGCTTGTTAACGAGCTTCTTGATCCAATCGCTAAGATGGATGGAGACAGCCTTCCGGTTTCAGCATTCGCTGACAAGGCAGACGGACAGTATGTAACAGGTGCTTCTGCATACGAGAAGAGAGGAACAGCCGTTACAGTTCCACAGTGGGATCCAGAGAAGTGTATCCAGTGTAACAACTGTGCATTTGTATGTTCTCATGCTACAATTCGTCCATTCTTACTTACAGATGACGAAGTAAAGGCAGCTCCTGACAACATGAAGGTTGCTGATATGAAGCCAAAGGCAGGCGCTTACAAGTATACAATGAGCGTATCTCCACTTGACTGTATGGGATGTGGTGAGTGTATCACAGTTTGTCCTACAGCAGCTATCTCAATGCAGCCACAGGAGTCTCGGGCAGCAGAGCAGCCAGTATTTGATTACTTAGTAGCTAACGTTTCTAAGAAGACAGATGCCGGAATGGTTGATACAACACCTAAGGGATCACAGTTCAACCAGCCACTCCTTGAGTTCTCAGGCTCATGTGCAGGATGTGCTGAGACATCTTACGCTAGACTTATTACACAGCTCTTCGGTGAGCAGATGTACATCTCTAACGCAACAGGATGTTCTTCTATCTGGGGTAACCCGGCAGCTACATCACCATACACAGTAAATATCAACTCTAAGAAGGGACCAGCTTGGTCTAACTCACTCTTCGAGGATAATGCTGAGCATGGTTTAGGTATGGAAGTTGGACAGAGATATCTCCGTGACCAGGCTATCGAGCTTGTTAAAGAGATCGCTGCATCAGACAAGGCTACAGCTGAGTTCAAGGCAGCAGCAGATAAGTTCCTTGAGACAAAGGATGGCACAAAGGCAAATGTTGAGCCAACAACAGCTCTTGTTGCAGAGTTAGAGAAGGCAGCAGCAGCTGGATGTGAGAAATCTAAAGAAGTACTTGCTAAGAAGGATTACCTCGGAAAGAAATCTGTATGGATCTTCGGTGGTGACGGATGGGCATATGATATCGGTTTCGGTGGATTAGACCATGTACTTGCTTCTGGTGAGAACGTAAACGTAATGGTATTCGATACTGAGATGTACTCTAACACAGGTGGACAGGCTTCTAAAGCTTCTAACATCGGTGAGGTATGTCAGTTCGCAGCAGCCGGTAAAGAGACAAGCAAGAAGTCACTTTCAGAGATCGCTATGAGCTACGGATATGTATACGTTGCACAGATCGCTCTTGGAGCAAACCCAGCACAGGCTGTTAAGGCTATCACAGAGGCTGAGGCTTATCCGGGACCATCACTCATCATCGGATACGCACCTTGCGAGCTTCACGGTATCGCTAAGGGTGGTATGAACCACTGCCAGGATGAGATGAAGAAGGCTGTTAAGGCTGGATACTGGAACCTCTTCTCATTCAACCCTGCACTCAAGGCTGAAGGAAAGAATCCATTCACACTTACATCAAAGGCCGGCGACGGATCTTACCAGGAGTTCCTTAACAACGAGGCACGTTATACTCGTCTTATCAAGCCATTCCCAGAGAGAGCAGAGAAACTCTTTGCTAAGTCTGAGGAGACAGCTAAGGCACGTTATACACACCTTGAGAAACTCGTTAAATTATACGGAGAGGACTAATTCATTAGTCACGGTATATATTTTATCCCACAGGGCATTTGCCCTGTGGGATTTTTGCTTGTGCGCCTAGCGGCGCACGTTTCTAACGGGTTAAAGTCCCGAATCCGCCCGGTAGTGGGAAGGATATAGCCGAAAGCAAGGGTGTCCATCGTGAGATGGAATCTGAAGGAAGCTGGATGTGAGGAATATACTAACTCACGGGCAAATCTCTGGTCACGAACAGAAATCTCATATGAGGTCATGCATGTGGGTAAGGCAGCAAGCCATGTTGAAGCCCGATAACTACACGGAATCATGCATGATAAATGAGGCAGATGGATGGAGAGGAAGAAACGTGTGGTACCTAGGGAGGTCTGTGCGGTATGCCTTGAAAGAGGTAACCATTGCATAAAGCAATGCTGAACGCACAGAAGTCAGCAAAAGTCATAGTAGCCGAGAGGTGAAGGACCGAATCAGTAGGAGTCTTGAGTATGACCGAGAAAGGAGGAATGACCGTCTATGGCAGAAAACATTGAAAACAATGGCTGTTTGCAAAGAGATAATGCGGAACATGAAGGGTATGTGAAAGCGTCTAGGTCATTCAATCGGATATGGAAAGAAAGAGACAGTGCACAGCCGAGACTTTTGGAAACGATACTGTATAAAGACAACTTTAACAGAGCGTATAAGAGAGTTAAGGCAAACAAGGGAGCGCCAGGAATTGATGGCATGACCATTGAAGAGGCTCTTCCATATCTAAAGGAACATCAACAAGAGATAACCGACCGCATTTATCGTGGAAAGTATACTCCGTCTCCAGTAAGACGAGTTGAAATTCCCAAACCAGATGGTGATATGCGAAAGCTTGGCATACCAACAGTGATAGACCGTACACTTCAACAGGCAATAACCCAACAGTTAGTGCCAATCTATGAACCGCTGTTTGCAGATGGTAGCTATGGCTATCGTCCGAACAGAAGTGCAAAAGATGCAATACTTAAGGTTAAGGAGTATGCAGAACAAGGCTATACATTCGCTGTAGTCCTTGACTTGTCAAAGTACTTCGATACTCTTAATCACGAAATTCTCATCAATCTTCTCCGAAAGAATGTAAAAGATGAACGTGTAGTACAGTTGATAAAGCGCTATCTGAAAAGCGGTGTAATGGAAAACGGAGTGGTCATCGACACAGAGGAAGGCTCACCACAAGGTGGAAATCTATCACCATTGCTGGCAAACATCTACCTCAATGAGTTCGACCAGGAATACCTGAAAAGAGGTGTTCCATGCATAAGATATGCAGATGACATCGTGCTTCTTGCAAAGAGCAAGCGAGCATCAGAGAGACTCTTGGAAAGCAGTACAAAATATCTTGAGGAGAGGCTGAAACTTACAGTCAACCGAGAAAAGAGCCGTACAGTCAGCGTGTTTGCAATCCGAAATTTTAAATTCCTTGGCTTTGCATTGGGAAGGAACGGAAAAGGCATATATGTCCGAGTTCATCCGAAGTCATGGAAGAAGTTTAAGTCCAGACTGAAGGAGTTATCTTCCCGTAAGCGATGTCAGTCAATCAAGCCAAGCCTTGAGAAAATCAAAGTATATGCAAGAGGATGGCTTAACTACTACGGAATTGCAAGCATGAAGAACAACATAGATGACATCAACGGATGGCTCTATCACAGAATACGCATGTGCATATGGAAACAATGGAAGAAACCAAGGACGAAGGTACGTAACCTTATCAAGATGGGAGTACCCAAAGACTTGGCAATGCAAGCGGGTAATACCCGACGGGGACATTGGTTCGCAACGCATACAGTTGCAGTAAACATGGCAATGACAAAAGAAAGACTGATAAACAGCGGCTTTTATGATTTAGCCACAGCCTATCAGTCAGTGCACGTCAACTATTGAAAGCGCCGTATACCGAACGGTACGTACGGTGCTGTGAGAGGACAGCGGTTAGCCACCGCCTCCTACTCGATTTTCTCCTGTGATTACACTATATTTCGTGGTTTTTTTGTTTACAAATACAATATGTAATGGTACAATATATATGTTAATGGTATTTAATTGAACCATCGGAGGAATACGAATGTCAGGCATATTTGATAGACGTGCAAAAAGATTTATATCTACAGAACAAGCGGAGCGGGCAGTACCTTCAAGAACAGTAATGGCATCCCGTGTAGCAAGAGACGATGTTAACCGTAGTGAAAGAGTGCAGAAAAAAGAGGATAATATACAAATGGATAAAGATGATTTTTTGTTAACACAAATTGATGAGTTTCGTGAAAAGGCAAAACGTCTTCAGGAGATGCTCAATACAAAAGAATCAAAAGCAGAGGAGCTTTCAACCATAGTTGAGGAGAGGGAAGCTAAGGCAGAGGAGCTGCAGCAGATACTTGACGAGAGACAGGAAAAAGCCGATGGAATCACTGCACAGGTTGCTAAGCAGATAGATGTGCTTATAGAAAGTGTTCATGAAAAGATGGCTGAGATAGAGCAATCTATGAATGCAGGCATGGACAGCTTAGGCCGTCGTAAGCTCAGATATGGATAATCTTGGACGCTCGGTAAATGCCAATATGGACAATCTTGGTAGTTAGATGTCCGGACAGATTGGAAATCTCGGACAGTCACTTGGCACTGAGATATCAGGCATCAGCCAGAATATAGGTCAGAGTCTTGATTTTGGTGACACATTAGAGCAGACAAGGCGTATCACAGAGGAGGGCACAGCAGCAGTTACATCAGCGGTAAATGAGGCGAATGCCCATATGCTTCAGTCGCTTACAGAGCTTAATGATCAGCTTGTTTCGTTAAAGGCGGAGCTGTCTGACAAGGTACATACAGAGAATGTTAAGTGCTTCAGGAATATTCAGGATCTCTTTAAGGTAATGGGAGACAAGGTGGACACAGTGTCAGAGCTTGAGAAGCAGGTAGGAACAACAAAGACTTTTGCAGTCATCTCTACTGTGCTGGCTATTATCAATACATTTGGTTTTGTTGCAATCGCATTGTATATATTGGGGTTCTTTGGTTCGATTTTTTAATAAATATTATTGTAATAGGGTGGTGCAGTTCCCAGTCGGGAGTTGCACCATATTTTGACATTTTATAAGGCAGACAGAGAGGAAGACTAAATGGCAAAAAGATTGTAAGAGTTGTTGGACATAAAAATCGACACAGATTCTATCTGTGCAGCAATAGCGTATGCAAACCTTAAATCACATACAGACGATACAATGGAATACATACCAATGAGAGCAGGCAGGATCAGTGCAGAGACAGCATTTGTGCTGGATTATTTTAAGGCAGATACGCCTGCCCTTTTAAATGATGTTGGCACACAGATAAAGGATATACATATCAGAAGGACTGAGGGTGTCAGCAGTAATCTATCCATGAAAAAGGCATGGGAGATGATGAAGATACTCAACGTAGTCACTCTTCCGGTTGTCAATAAGAAGGACAAGCTTGAAGGGCTTATTGTGACAGGTGATATAGCAAAGTCATATATGGATGTGTATGACAATTCTATCCTGGCAAAGGCGAGGACCCAGTACAGAAATATTATAGAGACGCTGGATGGCAAGATAGTTGCAGGCAATGAGCATGGCTATTTTGTGAAAGGAAAGGTTATAGTTGGAGCAGGTACACCTGATACCATAAAGGGAAATGTGGCTGAGGATGATCTGGTCATCATATCAGACCGTGAAGAGTCACAGCTTATATGTATTGAGGCAAACTGCAGCTGTATCATTGTGACAAGCGGCTTCGATATATCGAAGGATGTCATAAATGCTGCAAACGCTAAGGATGTGGTAGTGATAAGTACACCATATGACACGTTTACCACATCGCGTCTGATAAACCAGAGTATGCCGATAAAGTCATTTATGACAAGGGAAAATCTTATTCATTTTGATTTGGATGATTATGTGGATGATGTGCGTGATACTGTTTCAAAAATCCGACACAGGGATTTCCCAATACTTGACGAAAACCAAAATTATGTGGGTATGTTTTCACGCAGAAATTTAATGAATGCAAGGAAAAACAGGTGATACTTGTGGATCATAATGAGACCTCACAGGCAGTGGCCAACATTGATGAGGCTGAGATTCTTGAGATAATTGATCATCATCGAATTGGTTCTCTTGAGACAATAGGGCCTGTGTATTTCAGAAATCAGCCGCTTGGATGTACCGGAACCATCATCTATCAGATGTATATGGAAAAGGGTGTGGAGGTTACTCCTCAGATGGCGGGGCTTATGTGCGCTGCAATACTCTCTGACACACTAGTGTTCCGTTCGCCTACATGTACCCAGGTTGATAAATCTACAGCACTTATCCTGGCGGAGATTGCGCAGATAGATGTAGAAGAGTTTGCCCAGAAAATGTTCGAGGCAGGCAGTAACTTTGCTAACAAGACAGAAGAGGAAATATTAAATCAGGATTTTAAAATCTTTCATTCAGGGGATTATACATTTGGAGTATCACAGATTTCTGCTCTTTCGAGAACAGAGCTCGATAAGGTACAGGCAAGAGTGGTGCCTCTGCTTGACAAGATGCAGGTGGAAAAACAGCTTGATATGCTCTTTGTTATGCTCACGGATATACTTAATGAGTCTACATATCTCATCTACAGTGGTGCAGAGGCAGCGTCAATAGCGGCTTCAGCATACAATCTGCCACAGAGCAAGGATGGAATTATGCTTAAGGGAGTAGTGTCGCGTAAGAAGCAGCTCATACGAGCTTATAAATGTGATTAATGAGAGATAATGCAGCATTAAAAATAATTAAAAGCTTCCTGTGATATATCGTGAAGCTTTTATGTATTTGTAGGGGTAGAATGGAATTGCTTGCGATATGCACGGATAAATGAGGAATAGCTTCCGAATCCACAGGCATCGCAGGCGGCAGACACACTGCTTCCGTCGCGAATCATATCGCGGGCGAGCAGCAGACGCTTTGTTGTGATATATGAACCTATGGTGCAGCCGGTTTCTTCCTTGAAGGTGTGCATCGTGATACCTGCTCATATAGAATTTATCTGCCAGTTCATCAATACTTATACGGTTTGTTAAATTCTTATTTAAGAAATCCAAAATCTCTACAATTTTTTTGTTTGAGGAAAATGTGTTAATATACTCGATACCGCCATGCAGGGTGATACGATTGAGCTGTATCAGAAACTCTAAAAACAGGAGCTTCTGGTACAGCTCATTTGCGTATTCATTGGTTTCTCTAAGTGTAGAGTCTAGTCCCTTGATTGTATCAGCCAGGCGGCTGCCCTTGGCCGCAGCGAGTCTTAGTACATGTGACTGGTTAGCATAGGCCTGCTTGAAACAGCATGCCAGATCATAGCCTTTGCTCACATAATCGTCAATAAGCTGCTGTGACACATATATAATGATTCTTTCATAAATTGAATCGTCATTTAATATTGGCTTATGAACCTCGCCGGCATTGACAAGCACGATATCATGTTCTTTGAGCTCATAGCTTCGGCCCTCAATGCAGTAGGATACATTGCCGTGCAGATGAATCAGAATTTTGTGGAAATCATGGTAATGGAAATCTATATTTAGCTTGTGTTCATCTCTTAGATGAAATATTTTAAAAGGCTCCGTCAGGTAGCCTGCTTTTGTATAATTTGAATCCATGATATGCTCCTTTGATAATAAGATGTTACTATAAGCATAATCTATAACAGCACAAAACGCAACATAAAACGCACAAAATGCTATAGAAAAACCAGAAAGTGCGCTGTATAATATAGTTACAAATATAAAACCAATAACGAGGTGATCACTATGAAATTTACGAAAATGCACGGCTGTGGAAATGATTATGTATATGTAAATCTTTTGAGGAGAAGTTGGATGACCCGGCAAGGGTGTCAATATATGTCAGTGACAGGCATTTTGGAATAGGTTCAGACGGACTAATCACAATAGGTCCGTCAGACAAGGCTGATTTTAGAATGAGGATATATAATGCAGACGGTTCGGAAGCCGAGATGTGCGGAAACGGCATACGCTGCGTGGCGAAATACGTGTATGACCACAAACTTACTGACAAGACTGAAATATCGGTTGAGACAGGAGCAGGCATCAAGTACCTTACACTATATGTTGAGGAAAATAAGGTATCACAGGTGCGCGTGGATATGGGTGAGCCTATTCTGACGCCTGGGGACATTCCGGTTGTGAAAGCAGACGGAAGTGCTTATGGTGATGACTACAGGGTAATAGATGAACCGATTTCAGCAGGCAATAGAGAGTGGCACATGACCTGTGTTTCAATGGGAAATCCTCATGCGGTAGTGTTTGTCGATGATGTGGCAGGTTTTGAGCTTGAGAAATACGGTCCGCTTTTTGAGAATCATAAGATGTTTCCAAAGCGCACCAACACGGAGTTTGTAGAGATACTTTCAAGGAATGAGGCAAAAATGAGAGTATGGGAGAGGGGCAGCGCTGAGACCTGGGCCTGCGGTACAGGAACCTGTGCGACCGTCATGGCATGTATACTCAACAAAAGACTGACAACAAGGTGCTTGTGCATCTAAGAGGCGGAGATCTGACTATCGAGTATATACCTGAGACCAATCATGTGTTTATGACTGGACCTGCTACTGAGGTCTTCTCAGGAGAAATTGATATCATATAAATCACAAGTATTGTGCGGTTTGGCGAATGTCTGTGGTTGAATAGTTACAAATCTTTAAGAAACAAAATTAACAGAAAATATATATCAAAAATATAATAAAATATGGGAGAAAATAAAATGAAGCTTGAAAAATTACTTGAAAGAATGGATTATAAAGTATTAGCAGGAAGCACAGATATAGAGATTTCCACACTCGTGTATGACTCGCGCAAGGTGGAGAAGGCATCGGTATTTGTGTGCATATCGGGAGCTGTGTCAGATGCACATGATTTCATCCCTGATGTGGTAAAGAAAGGTGCAGCGGCAGTGGTTGTCGAAAAAGATGTGACTCCTATCGAAGGGGTGACATATATTAAGGTAGATAATACAAGGCTTGCACTTGCGTGTATGTCAGCAGCTTATTTTGATTATCCGGCTGAGAAAATAAAGACTATCGGTATTACAGGTACAAAGGGTAAGACCACTACCACATATATGGTAAAGTCAATTCTTGAGTCAGCCGGCATAAAGACAGGACTTATCGGTACAATAGAGTCTATATGTGGTGACAAGAGAATTACGTCAGCAAATACCACCCCTGAGTCATACAGAGTTCAGGAGCTGTTTAAGGAGATGGTGGATGAAGGCCTTGATGCAGTTGTTATGGAAGTGTCATCACAGGCTCTCATGCTTCACAGAGTATCTGGCTTTACCTTTGATATTGGTGTATTTACAAATCTTGAGCCTGACCACATCGGAGAGCATGAGCACAAGGATTTTGCAGACTACATGCATTGCAAGAGCCTTTTATTCAGACAGTGCAGGCTTGGTATCTTTAACGGAGATGATGAGCACTTAGAGGGTATTATGAATGGACACACATGCCAGGTGGAGACTTACGGCTACAAGTCCACAAATAACCTGGTAGCAGAAAATGTTGAGCTTAAAAAGGAGCATGGAGCACTCGGCGTTAAATACCATGTATCAGGGCTTCTGGATTTTGATGTGGAGGTCAATGTGCCGGGCAAATTCTCAGTATACAATTCACTAACAGCCATTGCTATCTGCCATCATTTCAATGTGGATAAAAAGGCAATCGGGGAGGCTCTTCATCATGTGAGTGTAAAGGGCAGAATAGAGATTGTTCCTGTTACAAAGAGATATACCCTTATGATTGATTATGCACACAATGCGATGGCACTTGAAAGCCTTCTCACCACTCTTAAGGAGTATGAGCCGGGCAGACTTGTATGTCTGTTTGGCTGTGGCGGAAACAGGGCAAAGTCACGCCGTTATGAGATGGGAGAGGTGTCATCGAGACTTGCAGACCTTACTGTTGTCACATCCGATAATCCAAGAGATGAGGAGCCTATGGACATAATCAATGATATTTTACAGGGTGTACACAAGGCAGATGGAGAGTATGTGACAATTCGACCGTAAGGAGGCTATCAGATACTGCATGGAGAATGCCAAGGATGGTGATATCATAGTACTTGCAGGAAAGGGACATGAGGATTATCGGAGATAAAGGGTGTGAAGCATCACATGGATGAGAGAGAATTAATTGCTGATATTATAAAAGAAAATCCGACATCAGACTTTAATATTTTAGTATAGGTTAAATAGTTTAGTATAAACTAGTTCAGTAAAATAGTGTATTTGGGAGGTATATATGTCTCTGTTTAAAGGCGCCGGAGTAGCGCTAATTACTCCTTTCAATGAGGATAACAGTGTAAACTATGAAATGCTTAGGACACTGGTGAAAAGACAGATAGACGGTGGCACTGATGCAATTATCGTGTGTGGCACGACAGGTGAGCCTGCCACGATGACAGAGGAAGAAAAGCTTTCGGTAATAAAATGTGTGGTAGACGAGACAGCCGGGCAGATTCCTGTAATAGCGGGAACCGGTGCCAACTGCACACAAAATGTGATAGATTTCTCACAGAAAGTTGAAAAGCTTGGTGTAGACGGTCTGCTTGTTGTCACACCTTACTACAATAAAGCCACACAGAATGGTCTTTATGCGCACTATGCAGCGATAGCAGGGGCGGTGGGGCTTCCAATCATTATGTACAACGTACCGTCGCGCACAGGATGCAATATACTTCCGCAGACTGCGGCAAGGCTTGGCAGGAATTTTGAAAATATAGTAGGAATCAAGGAAGCAAGTGGCAATATATCGCAGGTTGCAAAGCTAAAGAAGCTGGCAGGAGATGACCTCGATATTTATTCGGGAAACGATGACCAGGTCATCCCAATACTCTCACTCGGTGGAATCGGTGTGATATCAGTACTGTCTAATGTAATGCCCGCTGCAGTGCACGATATGGTAATGGAATACCTGAATGGAAATATTAAATCAGCACTTGATATTCAGCTTAAATACCTGGATTTAATAGAGGCGCTGTTTTGTGAGGTGAATCCGATTCCTGTAAAGGCAGCTATGAAGCTTTTGGGATATGATGTGGGAGGGCTTCGTCTGCCGCTCACGGAGCTTGAGGATGCAAACCGGGCAAGGCTTAAAGAAAGCATGGAAAACCTAAAGGAAAATTAGTGGATATAAAAGGATATTAAAGAAAAATTAAAGGATAAATTAACATATGGGAAAACAAAACTGGAAGCCGGGCAATATGCTAAACCCGGTGCCGGCTGTGATGGTGAGTGTCACTGACAAGGCCGGAAATAATAATATAATAACAGTGGCATGGGCGGGGACGGTGTGCACCAATCCGCCTATGCTTTCAATATCTGTAAGGCCGGAGCGCTTTTCTTATAACATGATTAAAGAAACCGGAGAGTTTGTGGTTAATCTGACCACCGAGGAGCTGCTTAGAGCCTGCGACTACTGCGGAGTGAAAAGCGGCAGGGATGTGGACAAATTTAAAGAACTGCATCTGACACCGCTTGCGATGCAGCATGTGTCAGCAGTCGGAATATCACAAAGCCCGGTAAATATTGAGTGCAGGGTAAGAAAAATCGAGGAGCTCGGCAGCCATACAATGTTTATAGCAGACGTCGTCGGCGTGACAGTGGATGATAAATACATGGACGGACCGGGAAATTTCATATCCATGATACCGGCCTCGTGATGTACTCGCACGGAGAGTATTTTGGCTTTGGAGATAAGCTCGGAAGCTTCGGCTACTCTGTAAGAAAAACTAAAAAATAATCTATCGAAGCAGCATATCCATGAGGTATGCGTACACATCCTCGTTCTGATTCTTCCAGTTGCTGCAGATGGCCTCGGCCTGCTCCTTTGTGCCGACTGAGAGAGTCAGGTCGATGATGGTGGTGCTCTCTGAGCGCACGACAACGTACTGCATATTTGCGGTCGGTTGTCCTGTAATAGTCGGCAAGAATGGAGTTTTCCTGCCTGAACTCGAGCTTGTTGTCCGTAAAGAAGCTCTTTACATCGGACTCAATACCGTCGGTAATCTTGTCTTTGAAGAAACCGAGAGTCTCTTTTCCGGCAGCAGTCAGAGTGTACTGTGTATTGGAATGAGTAGATTCAAAATTAATTAAATCAGCATTTACTAAATCACCGATGACCTCTTGTACACGGAAGTAGTCGGTGTATTCTTTTTCCAAAAAGAAATTGGAAATCTGTGTGTTTGACAGCGGAAATCCCGCTTTGTCGAGCATGTATAAAATTGTCAGCTTATATATGGTAAATGGCTCAGCCATGATTTTCTCCTTTAAAACAAGTTTAATCGTCCCTGATATGTGTCTCGCACTTCAAATCTTTTATTGATTGTGTTCAGAACCCGTTTTTTATCTGTGCTCCAAAGAGGTGCAACAAGTAAAGAACGTGGTCCATCACCGGTCATGCGGTGGATAACCATATCCTTTGGAAGTCTTTCTATACAGTCTACTACAAAATCGCAGTAATCATCCAGCGTAAAAAGCTCAAATGGCTGTTTAATATACATATCAGCCAGTGGTGTGCCCTTTAGCACATGCAACAGCTGAAGCTTAACTCCGAAAATACCGCTTTTGGCAACAAAATCAACGGATTCAAGCATCATGCCGCGTGTCTCATTAGGAAGCCCCAGTATGAGATGTGCAATGACCTTTATTCCCCGGCGTCTAAGCTCATCCGTTACAATGATGAAATCCTCAACGCATGTATGGGTATTCATGGCATCAAGAGTGCACTGATGGATGGTCTGAAGGCCCAGCTCTATCCAGACAGGCTTTATGCTGTTTAATTCTGAGAGCAGATCATAAATTTCAGCAGAAAAACAGTCAGTTCTTGTGCCGATGGACAGCACAGCGACAGATGGATCTTCTATTGCCTCATAAAATATGCGCCGCAAGTAATCTATCGGCGCATATGTGTTGGTAAAAGCCTGAAAATATGCGATAAAGTGTTCACAGCTGCTCTTTGAAGCAACCTTTTCTTTAGCGGCAGACAGCTGCTCCTTTATGGAAAGGCTGCGGTCCGCCGCAAAATCACCGGAGCCACCGGCGCTGCAGTACAGGCATCAAGCGATGAGAGTGTGCCATCACGGTTTGGACAGGTCATGCCTCCATCTAGAGAGAGCTTGTAAAGCTTTTCACCGAATGTATCGCGGCAGTATCTGTTGAGGGAATAGTATCTCATATTAAATATGTGACTTTACAGCTTCGCTGACAACAGCGGCAACACGCGGGTCAAATGCCTCAGGCATAATAAAATCATCATTTAATTCTTCGTCAGAAACAAGACCGGCCAGTGCTTCTGCGGCAGCAAGCTTCATTTCCTCAGTGATCTGTGCAGCGCGTCCCTCTAAGGCACCCTTGAAGATTCCGGGGAATGCAACCACGTTGTTTATCTGGTTAGGAAAATCACTTCTTCCGGTACCGACCACTCTGGCACCTGCAGCCTTTGCCACATCAGGCATAATCTCAGGAACAGGATTTGCCATGGCAAAAAGGATAGAGTCCTTGTTCATAGAAGAAACCATCTCGGCTGTGACGATATTTGGAGCGGAAACACCTACAAATATGTCAGCACCCTTTAAAGCATCTGCGAGAGTACCCTTTGCATTTTCAAGGTTTGTAACCTCTGTCATTTTCTGCTGCATCCAGTTGAGGTTTGGATAGTCCTTTCCTATGATGCCTAGACGGTCACACATGGTCACATGTGTAAAGCCGTATGTCAGAAGAAGTTTAGTGATGGCAACACCTGCTGAGCCTGCACCGTTTACAACAACCTTGCAGTCCTCTTTCTTTTTGCCGGTCAGGCGCAGAGAGTTGATGATACCGGCGAGTACGACGATTGCAGTTCCGTGCTGGTCATCGTGGAATACAGGAATATCGAGCATCTCTTTAAGTCTCTCCTCAATCTCAAAGCAGCGCGGAGCAGAAATATCCTCTAAGTTTATTCCGCCAAAGCCCGGTGCGATATTTTTGACTGCAGCAATAATCTCCTCAGTGTCCTGAGTGTCGAGACAGATAGGAACAGCGTTTACGTTTCCAAACTCCTTGAAAAGTACGCATTTACCCTCCATGACAGGCATGGCAGCGTAAGGACCGATGTTTCCAAGACCAAGCACAGCACTTCCGTCTGACACTACGGCAACGGTATTTGCCTTCCAGGTGTATTTGTATGCAGCCTCCTTATCCTCGGCTATGACCTTACATGGCTCAGCAACACCTGGGGTGTATGCAATTGCAAGGTCCTCTCTCGAATTAACCTTTGATTTGGCGATGGTTTCGAGTTTTCCGTTCCACTCTTCGTGGCATTTCAGTGCCTTTTCTTTATTATCCATGGTAATTCTCCCTCTAAAAATTCTTTTGAATAATCATAACATTGCAGGTGATTTAAATCAAGTAACTATGCAGATAACCGATTATATAAAAATATGATAAAAAATAAGAAATCGCTTTATATTTTTAAAGAAATGATGTATAATCAATAATTAATAATTCAAAAGTCAATTCAGGCGTTATTTCCCAATAGCTACACAGATATATTTGTTAAATAATATTGTTTAGACGAATTGAATAAATACTGTTATCAAATTTAAGGAGAAGACGAAATGGAACAGATGAGAGAAAAATATGAAAGTTTGTCGGCATTTGTGCTTAAGGATCTGGCGAAGGCAAGAGGAATTAAGGGCGTTTCATCACTGAAAAGGGACAGATTATTGAAAGAATGCTAGAGGAGGATGCAAAAGAGGCTGAGGAGGCTGAGAAAACGGTACAGCCGAGGAGCGCGCCAACTCTTTTAAAGATGATTATGCAGCACTCGACAGTGGAGAGGAGGCAGAAGGCATACTTGAGGTAATGCGGAGGGCTTTGGATTTATCCGCTGTGATAATTATATGCCGGGAGATCATGATATCTATGTGGCACCTGCGCAGATACGCCGCTTCAATTTAAAGACAGGTGATATCGTAAAGGGTAATATGAAGGTGAAGTCTGAGCGTGAGAAATTCCAGGCTCTTTTATACCGACCACTGTCAACGGATATACACCGGATGTAGCACTGAAGCGTACAAGCTTTGAGGATCTTGTGCCTATATTCCCGAATGAGAGACTGCGTCTCGAGAGACCCGGAGCAAGTGTTGCGATGAGGGTTGTAGATCTCATCTCTCCAATAGGAAAGGGACAGCGAGGCATGATCGTTTCACAGCCTAAGGCGGAAAGACCACATTACTTAAAGAGGTTGCAAAGTCTGTCACTGTAAACAATCCTGAGATGCATCTTATTATTCTCCTTATTGATGAGAGACCGGAGGAGGTTACAGATATCAAGGAGGCTATAGAGGGGGACAATGTCGAGGTAATCTACTCTACATTTGATGAACTTCCTGAGCATCACAAGAGAGTGTCAGAGATGGTAATAGAGAGCAAAGCGCCTTGTAGAGCATGGTAATGATGTCATGATACTCCTTGACAGCATAACAAGGCTTGCAAGAGCTTACAATGTGACAGTTCCACCATCAGGTCGTACACTTTCAGGAGGACTTGATCCTGTAGCGCTTCATATGCCAAAGAGATTTTTCGGAGCAGCACGTAATATGAGAAACGGCGGCAGTCTGACAATACTTGCAACAGCTCTTGTTGATACTGGAAGCAAGATGGATGATGTAGTATTTGAGGAGTTCAAGGGAACAGGAAATATGGAGCTTGTGCTCGACAGAAAGCTTTCCGAGAAGAGAATCTTCCCTGCTATAGATATAGTAAAATCAGGAACAAGGCGTGAGGATCTGCTCCTTGATGAGGATGAGCAGGCAGCAGTCGATAATATGCGTAAAGCCTTCAACGGTATGCGCTCTGATGAGGCTGTTGAGAACGTACTCAACATGTTTGCACACACAAAGAGCAACAAGGAATTTGTTAATCTTGTAAAGAAAAACAGAATTTTATAAAAATGTCTTGCAATTGACAGATTCATGTGCTACAATAACTAAGCTGTTTATCGGGATGTAAACGGACGCAACGTGTCGCTCTTGCAGCAAGTATCATATGCGGATCGGGCATACGGGTATAAAGAGTGAAGCTAAAGAAATACGATAAGAATATAAAAGAGGTGAAAATCATGAGAGAAGGAATCCATCCAGAGTACCATCAGGCAACAGTAACTTGTAACTGTGGTAACACATTCGTTACAGGATCTACAAAGCCGGAGATCCACGTAGAGATTTGCTCAAAGTGCCATCCATTCTACACAGGTCAGCAGAAAGCTAACCAGGCTCGCGGACGTGTTGACAAGTTCAACAAGAAATATGGTATTAAATAGAATCATATAGTTACTTGAAAGGTTGAGGTTGCAATATACCTCAACCTTTTGGAATATAGAGAGGTTTTATGAAGTATTCAGTATTGGCGGTCAGGCTGTCATGGAGGGCGTAATGATGCAGAACAAGGACACATACGCCGTAGCCGTGAGGAAGCCTGACCATGAAATAGATGTCAAGGTGTCAAAGCGTAAGAATTCAAAGACGCTTGATGCAGTTAGAAAGATTCCTATTTTAAGAGGTGTGGTGAGCTTTGTCGATTCGCTTTATCTGGGCATGAGCACACTGATGTATTCAGCGTCATTTTCGAGGACGAGGATGATGAAGGTACCTTGGCTTCAAAGAAAAGGAAAAGGAAGAAGAACTCACAGCGGAAGAAACGAAAAAAAGGGCTGCCAAAGAAAAGAAACAGGAAAATGCCATGCTTGGAGGTACAGTGGTACTGTCAATTGTCATAGCACTCGCGCTGTTTTTTGCATTGCCGTATTTCCTTCAGGGTTTTTAAAAGGTGATAAGCTCACAGATGCTCATAGCGTTCATAGAGGGCGTTATCAGACTGGCAATATTTCTGGGGTATATAGCAATTATATCGCTGACCCCTGATATTAAGCGCACATTTATGTATCACGGCTCTGAGCATAAATGCATCAACTGCATAGAGCACGGACTGCCTCTTACAGTGGAAAATGTGAGAAAAGCTCAAAGCATCACAAGCGCTGCGGTACAAGCTTTCTGCTTATAGTAATGCTCATAAGCATATTGTTTTCATGTTTATCCGTGTGGATTCAAAGCCGCTGCAGTTATTGTTACGACTTGTGCTTATTCCTGTAATCGCAGGGGTATCGTATGAGTTTATCAGACTTGCGGGCAGATATGACAATCCGGTTGTCAACATGCTTAGTGTCCCTGGGCTTTTAATGCAGCGAATGACCACAAAGGAGCCGGATGATGAAATGATAGAGGTTGGCATCGCATCGGTTGAGGCCGTGTTTGACTGGAAGAAATGGCAGGAGGAAAACAATGTGTGTGCACATTGACCGCCGGATAGAAGGTATATATGACATATAGAGAAGCAATTTTACTTGGGGAAAGCATATTACAAAAAGCAAAGATAGTTGATGCAAAAAACGATGCATGGCTGCTTTTAGCCATGGCATGCAGGATAAATCATACATATTACTATGTGCATATGGATGAGGAAATGTCGCAGGAGCAGATAAGGGAATATCAGGCATTGCTGAGTAAGCGCGCTGAGCGTATTCCGCTCCAGTACATAGTCGGAGAGCAGGAGTTTATGGGACTCAAATTCCGTGTGAACAGCAATGTGCTCATACCGCGTCAGGATACAGAGACTCTTGTAGAGGAGGCACTCAAGGTGATAGAGCCGGGTATGATAGTGCTTGATATGTGTACAGGAAGCGGCTGCATAATTATAAGCATCTTAAAGAACACGACTAATGTGGACGGTGCAGCCTGTGATATCTCAAAGCAGGCGCTAAATGTGGCAAAGGAAAACGCAAGGCTTAACGGCGTGTTTGTTGATTTTGAGAGAAGCGATCTGTTTGAGCATGTCGATGAGATGTATGATGTGATAGTATCCAATCCACCATATATAAGAAGCGACGAGATACCGCATCTGATGCCGGAGGTGTCGGTATTTGAGCCGCATGAGGCTCTTGACGGCTCTGAGGATGGGCTTTTATTTTACAAGCGCATCATAAAGGATTGCAGGGCAAATCTAAAGCCACAGGGCAGGCTGCTTTTTGAGATAGGCTGTGACCAGGGCAGACAGGTGTCAGAGATGATGCAGTTTGCCGGATTTAGCGATGTACATGTGATAAAGGACCTGGCGGGAAATGACAGGGTAGTATCGGGAGTGTTTGACAGCAAGGAGGAAAAACATGTTTGATAAGTTAGAAGATCTTATACACCATTATGAAGAGCTGATGAATCTGCTCAGCGAGCCGGATGTGGCAAATGATGCAAACAGATTTAAAAAGCTTATGAAGGAGCAGAGTGACCTTGCTCCTATAGTTGAGACATATAAGAAATATAAAGAGTGCAAGCAGAATATCGAGGATTCACTGGCTATTTTGAATGAGGAATCAGATGAAGAGATGAGAGAGCTCGCAAAGGAAGAGCTTAAGGATTCAAAGGAGCAGGTGGAGGAGCTTGAGAAGGAACTTAAAATACTTCTTCTGCCAAAGGACCCTAACGATGACAAGAACGTAATCGTCGAAATCCGTGCCGGTGCAGGCGGAGAGGAAGCAGCACTTTTTGCAGCGGAAATCTACCGTATGTATGTGCACTACGCAGAGAACAGAGGCTGGAAGGTGGAGACACTTGATGCCGATGAGACAGGAATCGGCGGTATGAAGTCTGTCGAGTTCATGGTAAAGGGCTCAGTGCATACTCTATCCTAAAGTATGAGTCGGGAGTACACCGTGTGCAGCGAGTGACTGAGACAGAGTCGCAGGGACGTATCCAGACCTCTACGTGCTCAGTTGCTGTAATGCCTGAGGCAGAGGATGTGGATGTCAAGATTGATGACAAGGATATCAGAATTAACGTAATGCGTGCTTCCGGAAACGGTGGACAGTGTGTCAACACAACAGATTCAGCAGTCCGACTGACACATTATCCAACAGGTATTGTCATCTACAGCCAGACTGAGAAGTCACAGATACAGAACAAGGAAAAGGCTTTTGCACTTCTTCGTACAAAGCTCTATGACATGGAGCTTCAGAAGAAGCAGGATGCAGAGGCAGAGGAGAGACGAAGCCAGATCGGTACAGGAGACCGTTCTGAGAAGATTCGTACCTACAACTTCCCACAGGGACGTGTGACAGATCACAGAATCAATCTGACACTCTATAAGCTTGACAAGATTCTTAACGGAGATATCCAGGAAATAATTGATGCCTGTATCGCAGCCGACCAGGCGAAGAAGTTAAGCCGCATGGAGAGTGAAGCCTAAAAGCCTTGATTTTACTGGTTTTGAAGAAATATCCAAATATAAGAATTAAATATAATCGTAATTGAAACGGTCTTTGACACATGTCATCGACCGTTTTTCTTTTGAGCATATAGTTTAGATGCACTGTACACCCTTATTTTTTTGTTTTTATGTATGTATAGACCCATGGTTAACTTTAGTTAATTTTATCGTTTGTATTCATATACAAATTTAAAAGTCCTGTAGTTAGTTGAGTTAGAGCTGACTTCTCTTTAAAATTTAAAAGGTCAAATAGTGTATCTATAGAGTTTATTTCATTAGAATGTTTTTCTACAGTAGAATATGCATGTTGTATTCCAGCATCTGTTAAATATTTCTTATAATCAGAACAATCAAAATGTAACGCTTGAGCTATATATTCCAGCCAATTGGTTCCTCTTTGTGAGGTTTGGGTATTGCGTTGTTTTATTTTTCGGTAGGTTTCTATTGTCAATATTTTATTTGATTCAGGATTGCTTTTGTAAAATAAATCACAAACGATATCACACACTTCGCCATCAGTATAACCTAGCTTTTGTTGATTATAATTAATAAGTTCTGATATAGCATATGGTTGGTATCCTTTTTCTGCAAATGAATTATTATGATTTGCTAGACATCGAAATGTATTAATTATAATTGATTTATAGTCATAAGGTAATAGATTATATAATTTTAAATAATCTTCCTTTGATATTTCATGGTTCATTTATTTTATCCTCCTAAATAAGTGATTATTATATAAACAATTTTATCATTATTTTTCACATATAAAATAATATTCCCATTTTCCCACCAAAAAATATAAATATAAAAAAATAGTAGGACAAATTTTGTTTGCAGTTGTCTTACGACATATGGATGTGGCTTTGATAGTATAAAGATACAAATTAAGCAATGTATTTAAGGAGGAATGTTACATGACAAATGAGAGCAAGGACATTAAGTTTGTTGGAATTTCGGTGAAGGATGGACAAGCACCAGCTATAAAATTTAAGGTGTTAGATTGTATTAATGATAAAACAATTGAATTATCTATTCCAAGAACAGAATTGTCACCTAAAAATGTAGAAAATTTAATAGCGCGTAATAATGGAATATGTGAAGAACCAGAAGAAATTTGTAATTTTTTACTTAAAAGTTACAATTCATGTTTAAAAACAAGACAATTTCCTATAGAAAGATACCATACAAAGGTGGGATGGAAAGAGATTGATGGTAAGCCTGTATACTTGGGACAGGATGTTATAAGTGACAATGAAACATTACAATCGGAATATTCTGGAAAGCTGGATTTGAAGCCAAGTGGAGATATCAAAGAAGTGATTGATATGTTAAATCGTGAAATTATTGTAACTCAGGAATGGAGTAAATTAGAAGCTATTCTTTGTGCTGCAGTTGGGTCTTTGATACTATCGTATGCGAATCATTTCTGGGATTCGGATATAAATAATGTAATTTTGCATTTGTTTGGGGAAGTTCAAATGGAAAATCGACGGCATTAACGTTGTTTGCAAGTGTTGCGACAAATCCCCAAAAAAAGAAAGGATATTGGCATACATATACTTCTACTGAAGGTTCTTTGATTAAAAGAATTGGTAATAATGAAGGATTACCAGTTGTAATTGATGAAATTTCAGGAGTTACCAAAAAACAATTGGATAGTTTTGTATATTCGATTGGAAATGGAGAGGAAAAGGATAGATTAAAGCCAGGTGGAAATGGATTGCAGGAGTCAGCAGTCTTTCAGACGGTTGTCTTATCAAGTGGTGAACTCTCATTACTGAAAAAGTGTACACAAAATGAAGGATTGCGTGCAAGATGCTTTGAGTTTGCCAATGAACAGTGGACTTATTCAAAGTCTCAAGCGGTGCATATTAAATCATGTTTGAGCAAAAATTATGGTTTGATAGCTCCGATGATTGCAAGAGAATTAATCCATAATTCAAATCAGTGGAGAAGACGTCTAGAATTTTATAGGGAAAGAGTAGAGCTGGAAATTGAAAAGCGAAATATTACATGCTCAATTAAAGATAGAGTGGGGGAATATGTTGCACTTTTCGCTTTGGCTGGTGAGGTGACTAATACAACATTAAATGTTTCGTTGGATATTGATAAAGTTTATGAATTCTTCTTTACCAATATTGTAGTGGCAAATGATGAGGAGGCTAATATGGGAAAGAATGCATACTATACTATTATGAAGTATGTTTCAGAACATAGAGATTTATTTGCAGATGCGGGATTTTATGGAGGAACTCGTTCACAATTTAATACATTTGATTTGGATGCAGATAAAGATGGTTTTATATATGGATGTAGAAATCATATTGTGGGTGATAAAGTTTATAATAATATTGTTGTCTTTAGGTCTGGTAGGATTGAAAGTGTATTATCTGAAGCTGGATTTTCTGAAACAAAGGTAGCTCTGTATAAATTAAGACAGAGTAAGCTTATAAAAACTAAGGATGCAAATAGAAACACTTATCCGTATGTTATAAATGGCACAGAGGTTAATTGTGTGGCTGTATATTTTGAGGATAAGGGAACTGAGGTACAAGATATCGGAGATGAAACTGAATAATAGATTAAAGAGGACAGTCATTCGACTGTCTTTTAATACCATAATAGATATTCAAATAAAAAACGCAGGGGTCTCATAATTTAAGACAGCTTCTGGCAACATAAGATTTATTTACATTTAATATCCAACTCAAGTTGGAACATAGTAAATGTCAGTAGAAGGCTGACAATATAAGCTGAAAACTAAGATAGGATTATCCTAGATAAAGATTCTATTTTGGTGTAACAGATGATTCGCATATAGCCAGTCATCTCTGGCAACAACAGATAATAAAAGCAGGAGGAAATAATCATGGAAGTAGTAGCAAATGCGCAGGGAGTGGTAACTGCATTAGGTGTCAAGACAACTAATGTAGTAAAGCAGTTAACTGAGGGTGATGCAGTAGCTGTTTATGAGAGAGAGAGATCATGAGAATGACGCTCAGGTTATGGAGCGTTATGAGCAGGCTGTAGAAGCATGCAGAGTATGGCTTCGGGCTGTCGTAGGTACACAGGTCATTGCTAATCAGAGTGATGATATCTGTGTAGAGGCAGAACTGCTGATGCCAGACAGACTGGTAGAAGTAGCAGTTTATTCTGCACAGTATCCATTTGGCGGAGGCTGTAATGGAGAGGTGGTTGAAAAACTGCATACACCTATCGGTAATTTTGGATATCAGGTGTATCGAGCAATACTGGATACACCAATCAATCCAGTAAAGGAGATGTATAGGTATTTTCGATTTGCTTCATCAAATCCATAATATTGTAGTCATGCCGATTCATTGTGATGGCATGGACGATTTACTCAACAAATATATTGTTGAGGATGAGGGCATTGTGGATGTCATTGGGGTATCCAGATACGATGCTCTCTGGAGCAATGTCATGGATTTAATGTCAGATGATTACTCAGAAGGGACGGTGTAATATGGAGAAATTGAAAAAGTGGAGATTCCACTTGAAAGACAAAGGGGATTTTGTCTTAACTGGAGTGGACAGATATGGAAGAGAAGTTCATATCCCAATCCAACAGGAAAATTTCCAATATGTAAAGCTGGATACATCTTATCTACAAATTAATATTAAGGATAGGCTGGAAGGATATCTACTCTGGTTCAAAGATGCAGATATGTCTAAGGCTATCGCACCGATGCGAGCAGTCAAACGACAGCCTAAGCAATCCACCATTGATGCAGTTTACTGTATGATGGCAGAGGTATCAATGTATCTGTGTGGAATTGTGAAAGAGGTTGATAAGGATTACTTGCGAAGAACAAAGCCATTAAATTTGTTCCTCAATAGTGCATCGGACGATGAGGAAGCATTCAATCTTGATATTGCAGTCGAGATACTGCTCAAGACTGGTGCAAAAGAGAAAATCAGCCATCTTGATAAATTTCTATAGATGTGAAAGGGACTTGTTTCTGTGTGGCAAGTTCTTTTCTTTTGCCCATACGCAGCATATAAAACTTCAAGATTATTATCTGCTGATGAATATTTCTTGTAGGTGTCCAGTATAGAAGGCATTTTTAAAACCTCAACTGTTGATTGCCTGTGGTTTTTGTATGTAGTTGTCGAATAGCAGGTACTTTCAGGAAGCTGTGAAATATGCGATTGTCTTGGTGTTTTGGTGTAGTTTTTAAGTCAAGAAATTATTCTCAAAATCTGAGGGGGTAGCATTATGATAAATTTTATAGTAAAAACATAATTAGAGGTATAATAAAGTTAATTTTTATACAAGGAGAAATTTCATTATGGATAATGTGACAAAATGCTTAATGTCAATAAGTGACAAAGAATTATGCTATTCAGAAGAAGGAATAAGACTGATTAATTTAGCACAGGAAATGATTGCAAGAGAGAGACAAGTTGTCTTACAGGAAAAGAATATTTTGATTGCTGGTTGTTACATTGATATGGTGGATGATGATACTATTAATGCTTTTGCGACAAAATATGATAATGAATACTATATATTTGTAAATAGAGGAATTGTTGATGCTCATAGAAGTTATTTAGAAAGTCTGAATTGGAGTTTTATCAATAATGAAGAAGAAAAAAAGGAATATATTCAATCATTGCTTGAGTATGGGTTTTACTTTATAGTTTTTCATGAATATGCACATATTTTGTGTGGACATATAGATGCTGAACTAGATAGTCCAGATGATTTGAAAGCGCAGGAATGTGAGGCTGATATTTTCTCTTTTGATTATTTGTTAAAATATATTCAATATACTAAAGAACTTGACGAGTATACTAAAGAATTTGAAAAGTTGTTTTTAGCAGTATACTTACTGATGGAGCGAAGTCAGAAAAAAGAGTACAGAGAGTGGTATAATGATAAAATTATCCAAAATTATTATGACGAAGATAGAAAAATAAGAGAAATCATCCTTTAAATGCACAGAGAATATTATATTTATATGAGATGTTAAATGTTGTGATAGTAACGGATAAAGTATATTTATTACCAGTAAAAGAGAAAATAATAGAAAAATTAATAAAGATAAAAGGACTAAATAAAAATAATATAACTAGTTTGGGTAATAATTACAAAATAGTTGAGGATTCTGTAAAAGAATTAAAACAGACATTGGATAGTATAAGAGAAAAAATTCCAAGAATGGGAAATCAAATAAACAATAATTGAGTTGAAAAGGACATAATTATGGTATAATTAGACCATAAACGAGGAGGTGTATATTATGCCACAAATAATTCCAATTAAAGATTTGAAGAATACGTCTGAGATATCTGATATGTGTCATAAGACAGAGGAGCCAATTTATGTTACGAAAAAATGGCTATGGCGATATGGTAATTATGAGCATGGAGATTTATGAGTCAACCATTAGACAGATCGCCATGTACAGAGATATAGAGATATCTGAAAAGCAGATAGAGGCAGGACAGGTAAAGGATGCCAGAACAGCACTTAGAGAAACGAGGGCAAAGTATGGCTTATAAATTAAATGTTACAGAGCATGCCGATGAATTGCTTGATAAGCTTGTGTATCATTTGATTTATCGATTAAAAAATGACCAGGCAGCGAAGCATCTGTTAGATTGTATTGATGTTATCTATGACAGGTTGGAGGTCAATCCTTTTCAGTTTTCAGAATGTAGAGATGCATATCTGGCAAAGAAAGTGTATAGAGAAGCAGTTGTGCCACAGATGAATTATATTATCATTTTGATGTGAGAGGAGATGTTGTAAATGTAGTTGGTATTTTCCACCAGTTAGAGAATTATCCAAATAAATTATAATATGCTTGGGGTAGAGCAGAGTCAGTCGAAAGGCTGGCTCTAATTTTTTCCCTTTTTCGTAGACAGGCAAATAACTGTATAGCTCATGCAACTTTTCAAGAATAATTTCAAGACAATCTTTACAGAAATTAAGACGAGAGCTAACATACCACACAACCCTGAATTGTCGGGACTTTTTCTGAAAGGAGGACTTGAAAAATGTTGTTAAACACTATTGCTGAAAAGCACCCTAATTCTTTTGTGCTGTTGCTCCCTAAAACGAGAGATGAGCAAAATCGTGTGAGGGACTGGCAAGTTTTAAACACATCAAGGCATTATGATGAAATCCTAAAAGTAGCAAAATATTATCGTGCCGAAGGTATGAATGACGCAGTCATATGCAGCACTTGTGATGAGCTTGTTGTTCCACCAAATGAAAGTGCAAAGTTTGTCAGAGTGTATTATTCAATGCTCACGATTGCCAAGGTGGTTCTTCATATTCCACTGGGAGGTGTTGAGTAGTGGCACTAATTGACAGAGCAAGGGATGTCTATTTTGACAGGGCGAGGGAGCGTTGGAAACATAAGGGTTTTGATGCTGACATAACAGATATTCTTGAAGATTATCGTGCAGAAACCAATAAACAAGATTAAAAGAGACAAGGTCAATGTTCTATCTACATTTTTGATCAGTCTGTATGATTATGACCATGATTCCCTGCAGTTGGATATTACAAAGCTTATAGTTCTTAGTCCTAGTAGCGAGTTACCAGCTAAGGACAAAAGAAAGTTATTACAAATCCTTTGGTCTACTATTCAAATGCTATATGCCGATGATTGGTCTGAAGTATTGAATGAAGTCAATCGACTGGGTGAGTGGGCGAGGGCAAATCCAGAGGAATTCCCTGTAAAATAGCCAATCTTGGGGTATCCTATAAATTTTTCTGTGGAAAAATTTCAAAAATAACTTGCAATTCACTTCAAACAGAGTGATAGATAACACACGAAAAAATTAAACTCACGAAATGGAGGATTTATTATGGTTAAGGTTTTAGTTAATGGAGGCTTATTTGAAATAAGCAAGGTTGAAGAGATTGTTGAAAGAGAGTGCCTTTCAATGGAACAAATATAAGATTGGTGCAGATTGCCAAGGACAGTAAGCAAGCTGTAAGTGGATTACACTTTCAGGTAAAGAATACTGAGTGCAACGTCTTTGCCATCGGTGAGTTCACGATTGGTAATCTGCCAACAGCTAAGGTCAAGGAAATCATGAAGCAGTTATTATCTGATGGTTATTATGATTTCTCTGATTGTGATTTCCAGCCGATGATGTTTGTGGAAAAGTATAAGTTTGATGAAGGTAAGAGCAAGCCATATTTTTGTCAAGGCTCACTCATCCAGTTTTATGCACCAAACGATGTTTTCAACTGTCCTTTAAATATTAATAGAGCAGAAGTTCAGGCGGAGTTTGGAGATGAAAAAGATGATTTATCTGATATGTCAGATGAGGAACTTCGACAGGCTATCTATGAACTGGAGGATACTACTATGCTACGCTTAGGTCAGATGAGCCGAGAGGAGCTGGAAAAAGAATACGATGGAATTGAGGTGGATATGGATGAATAGATCAAGTCTGCCAGTATCTGTAAACACAATGAAGAAATGGTTTGAGTCTGATGACAAGGTGCTTCAATGCACCTTGCCATTTCAGAGACATAGTGGTATGTGGAGTTCTATCCTCAAGTCAAATCTTGTATGGAGTATGCTTGCAGATTCCTATATTCCACCGATTGTCTTGTTAAAAGATAAGCGAGGCGAGGATTCTAAGGGCAAGGATATCTTTGGCTACCAAGTTCTAGAAGGACAGCAAAGGCTTATCACAACTTTGTTTCCATTCTTAAATGATGAGTGGACATTGCATGGTTCAGTTGAGCCAGTAGAAGTTGATGGTTTTACATATGATATTGCCGGTAAGAAGTATTCAGAGCTTGAAGAGGAGTTGCAGGATATCATCAAGAATTACAGATGTACTGTTCAGGCTATTGATAATTACACAATGGAAGAAGCAGAAAAGTTGTATTTCAACATCAATAGTGGTGTAGCTCTCTCAGCAATGCAGAAGGGTAAAGCCAAGCTTGGCAATGAGCTGATGGAGTTTGTGAATACTCTGCTTTCGGAATTTCTTTACACAGGCTATTAATATCACAGAGAAACAGGCTCTCAAAGAAGATGATTTGCTGATGCTGATGCAGGGCATGGCATTACTTGACCAGCGACATGAGCAGAGAGAGTTTAAGAATATCTCCGCAGCATCTATGCTTTCATATGCCGAGAGTATCAGAAACAGTTATAACGAAGAAAAACAGCAGATGATTATGGAAATCGTAGATTACCTTGATTCTGCATTTGAAAACAAGAATAAATTCCTGCGTAAAAACAATGTTTCTATTGTAATCGTAATGTCAAAGATAGCTCTTGAGAACAATGTGAAGCCTGAGCTTTTCAAGGCATTTATCAATGATTTTGCCAATGCTCTATATCCTGCCTATGAGGAGGCAAGTGGCTCTGGCAATATTAAGATTGCAAATGTTAATCAGAGACTCAAGGTTATGTTTGTTGCCATGTGTAACTATTTTGGGTGGGACATTGACAATGTAGGTAAACCCTTTGAAAGTGAAGATACATGGACTTGGGATGCAATAACTTCTGAAAACTCGGAGGCTGATGATGATAAAGCAAGTACTGATGAGGACTCGCCAGCTATGGGGAGTTTTATAAATGAGCCTACGGAAGAAGCTGTGGATACTGAAGATATGGACACAGAAGGCGATGATGCTGAGGAGGTTGCAGATGAAGCAGTCTAAAATACAAGCATATCTGCTGAGAGTGAATAAGCTGTCGGGTGTAGTTTATAAAGGCTATCTTGCAGAGGTTGATAACACCTTGGAGGCTGAGCAGAGATATGTTAATTTTAATGAAGCCAATGGTCTTATTGCAGTAGTTAGTATCAACAATGAAATTGATGTAATCTGCAATGATGAGGGCAAAATCAGAAATTTCCCAATCAACAGATTCTTGGTTAGTGATGATGGTATTGTTCTTGACATGTTGGTTGGTAACATTATGTGTGTAAGACATAACAGTGATGGCGAATTCACATCGATAAGAGAGGAAGATATTCCTGTTATTGAAAGTCATTTGATACCTCTGATGCCAGATAAAATGATAGACTACGAGGAGGCAGAGTAATATGTCATATCCTATCAATAAGAAAGAGGTTTACTCTGCAAGATATCCTAAAGGGACTATCATAGAGCTTACAGAGCCTATTGATGATAAGTACAGTCCAAAACCTGTAGGTAGCAGATTTAAAGTGGAATATGTAGACGATGCTCTACAATTACAAGGTCACTGGTTGCCACCTCAGTCTGGCAGTATTGCTATCATTATAGAGCAGGATAAATTCAAAGTAATAATCTAAAGCACAAAATAAGCGACTGTTTTGATTCAGTCGCTTTACTTATACAATCTATTCATGGTGAGAAGTATCGGGCTTTTTGTATTCTATAAGAGCTGATATATCTACATCAAGATAATCGCATAACTTACAGATTAGGTTTGTGTCCATTCTCTGGAATTCATCTCGGCAGTATCGGTTGAAGTTACTTCGAGGAATATCCAAATCTTTACAGATTTTATTCTTGGAGATACCTTTTTCTGCAAGAATTTCATTTATGCGTAAGTGTAAAGAACCATAGTTGCACATGAAAATTCTCCTTTACTTTTTACCATAAATTGTATATAATAAGTGCTGATACAATAACTCACTATATAGATACTCACTATATAGTGAGTGCGAGCATAAAATATGTAGAATTATGAGGTTTTACAAATTATTCAAAAGAAGGAGAGATTTATTTTATGAGAAAGAAAAAGTTTGCAGCCACAGCAGTTGCTTTGGCTATGGCAGCAGTAACTGTATTTTCAGTTGGAAATACACCAAGTGAAAAAGCTGCTGATGTAACGGACAAGTCAGCTATAAGTATTCATGTTGATGGGGATTATGAAGAAAAGTCGCTTTCAAAAGCTGATAGGGAAGCAATTGCTAATCAGTTGGGATATGAATATTTTGGAGGAGATGTTGTCGTATGCGGTAGTAATACAACAGCATATGTTGACTGGGAAAATAGCAGTATCCCATATTGGAAGGCATATGACTCATTTGTATTAGTTCCAGTTTTATCAAGAGATGATAATGGCAATCTTGTAATAGAGAAAAATGAAGATGGCTCATTAAAGACAAAGATAAATGGTGCATTAGGCTGGAAGGGTAGTAAAAGTGGACCTGCAATTATATATGACGGCACTTCAGAATTTGGAAAGGTTACTGGAAAAAGATTCAATATTCTTCCAAAGGAATATTGGTCAGAAGATTCAAATTCAGGCTGTATAAACCAGAATATGGGTTCTAGAGAAATTGGTTATAATGGTGTTATGGCTGACGATGCATATATCATTAGAGTATATTATACAACAGATGATTTAGGAAATCTTCAAGTGGCTAGTGGACTTGAAACATGGGGAGACGACAATACAGATACATATGGTGCAAATATATCAGATGCTGATTGGAATAAATATTACACGTTGGAAAACAGAGTCAGTTCTTATGTAGATTATTGGTTCCTCCCAGAAGGTGTATCAACAGTATTAAACTTTGAAGATGAGACTCCAGCTCCATCTCCAAGCGAGGATAACTACACAGTTGATTTAGGAGATTCACAGACTATTTCTGCCGATACATTTGCTACAATCTTAGCTGAGAATGCTACTAAAGATGTTGTTATCAAGTCAAATAACAATGTAACATTCACATTTGCAAAAGGAACTATGGCAAGTGTAGATGGAAAGACAGAATATGATTTTTCTACATCAATCAACAGTGCTTATGTAGCTACAATGCCATCCTATATTACAAAGGATAATTTTGTATCGCAGATTAACTTCAACTACTCAGGCAAGTTACCAGCAACAGCAAACATCCGCTTCTATGCAGGAACAGAGTATGCAGGTCAGACACTTTATTATTCACTTATGAATGCTGACAATACTTTTGCAGAGGTTCAGGCAGTAGTAGTAGATGCTGATGGTTATATGACTGTAAAGCAAGACCATTGTTCAAACTATGTTGTAACAAAGACAGAGCCAAAGTTACCAAGCAACAATGATACAAAGACTGATGATGGAAATAACTCTAACAATGGTGGTTCATCTGATAATGGAAATACTTCTAATAATGGAAACGCTTCTGCATCAGATAATAATACATCATCTGGAAATACTACTGTATCAACAGATAAGAACGCATCATCTGCAAATACAACAGCTACATCACCAAAGACTGGAGATATGACACCAATCGCAATTTATGTTGTGATGGCAGTTGCAGCTGTGGGAGTAATCGTATTTGTAAAGAGACGCAAAACAGCTTAATTGAATATTATGAGCATAGTCAGACCAGTGATTCTTCGGAGTTGCTGGTCTTTTTGCATTTCATGAAGTATGTATGATTGCTCGGAACTGTTGTTTGTGGCTTGGCTTTGGCATCTGCCCACACAGGCTTTCTACTGGCATTGTGGTCACGTCCTCGACTATTATGGTACGCTCGCTACAAATGGCACACGCAGGCTCACAGGGGCAAGCGTATATGACTGGTTCTGACTGCTTGGCTGGTCTGTCAAAAATGGGGGGGTAGATACCTAGCGGTAGCTGTCTATTTTATGTGTTTTAATATGAAATAAATTTGTTTTAATTCCTGCTTATGGGTGTCTGAAGTTCATCTTCTCTGAACAGAGCCATTCTTATCACGAATAAATATAATCTTATATAAAATCATTTGTGCTATGCTATTCATAGCTATTCTGAAAATGTCTGAATCAAGACTGCCATGATTTTATATGTACTGATTATGTGTTAAGTGATTCTATCATGAAATAATACATTCTGATTTTATAATGAGCTGGTCTATGTTATATTCTGTAGGACTGGTGATTGCTCTTAATAATAGTTTTGTTCCAATCTATTCTTCCATAGCAATATGAATTATTATTACAATCGCAAATCAACAAATCCTTTTAGTAATTTCCCAAATTCCCAAGAAAATTGAATGATGTATAAATGCATAGATGTGAAAATATAGCAGTCATATAAAAACAAGAGACTGCTATGCAGAGATAAAAATAGTTGTATCTGTGTATAAATCAATATTATATATAAGCCAGTTCTGTATTCCTTATCTGCTTTATCTAATTGCAAATCCTAAAGTACCCATAAGATTTTGAAATATTGACACAAGAGTGATTGGTGTCCTTGCCTGTGAAAATGAAACTGATTGAAAAAAGTGATGGATGTTTCGCAAATTGTAACACTTTACGGCAAATTTGAAACGTTGAACCTTGAATTATAGGCATTCCTGTTATTGGCTGAAAACTTAAATTGTTACAAAAAGTGATGGTTGGCTTTCTTCTCTATTTTAGAGAAAAGCTCATCTTTTGGAAATCATACATAACCACCAAATGCCCTGCGTACTTTTTGGCAGAAATAGACACTTCAATAGCTTTGCACAAAGAGTTATAGTACCAGCAACCGTTCGGAAAGGTCTTAAAAAGTTCATTTGCTTGTATTTGCCTTATTTAGCCGATTTTATGGCTCAATGCCAAATACTCCGATGAGGCTTTTAAAAGTGGCACACAGCTTAAATTATGCGGTGGTATTTTGGACAGGCGGTTATATCGGTCTGAACTGGTGTAGGTACTGCGTTCATAAAACCATGCTTTTACGCACTATCAAATATGAGGGTAAAAAATGGTTCAGAAATGTGGTATTTGCTATTTGCGGAGGTTCGCTCAGTTACAGGGACTTTTACGAACGGAAATCAATATTTAATGGAAGGAGTCTTGCTACTATGGAATTTGGTTATGCACGAGTCAGCACTTCACATCAGAATACTGACAGGCAGATTGAAGCTTTGCTTGAGTATGGCATTCCAGAGAGAAATATCATTGTAGACAAGCAGTCTGGTAAGGATTTTGAAAGGGTGGGATATCTTGCTTTGAAGAATACAATGCTTCGAGCAGGAGATACCTTAGTTATCAAGGAACTGGACAGGCTTGGCAGAAACAAGCAGATGATAAAAGAAGAACTGGAGTGGCTCAAAGCTCACGAGATCCGAGTGAAAATCCTCAATGTTCCAACATCTCTGATGGAGTGTGATGGTCGATTGGATACTGGAGATGGTATCCAATATTCTTATTGAGGTTATGGCATCTATTGCAGAGGAGGAGAGACTGAAAAATCATCAACGCCAGTCTGAAGGAATACAGGCAGCTAAAAATAGGGTGTTGTGTTTGGCAGACCTACTGTGAGAAAGCCAGAAAATTATGAGGCTGTTATGGAGAAGGTTGCAAGTGGGGATATGAAAGCTGTTGAAGCAATGCGAGAGATGGGGATTAAGAAAACTACTTTTTATAAGCTGAAAAAATTATATCCGATGGAGGTGACTGCATGAGTATCGAGGATGGTATCAGAAATTTTGTGGAAAAAAATCCTAAGTATAATATTTACGAAAACTACTCAGGTCGTGGAATGTTTGACAGAACTTGTTTAGGTGTAGTAGTTAGCCAGCAGGATTCATTCATGGACTTTATTATTAAGCTCACAAAGTATCTGGATGACAATGGTATTGAAGATGTTGATTTCTCATTGGAGGGTATCCTACGATGCCTTGGGCTTAGACACGATTGTGTATTTTCCAAATATAGGGGGGTGATTGTGTATGACTAAGTTAGCAAAATGGCATGTTGAAGAAATTTTGGAAAATTTTGTGTTGGGAGGCTTTCCTGTAAAGGATGATGATAGGTTCTTAGCTTGTTCATCTATTCTTACATCTATGATTGATACTGTTGAGGTTGATGAGCCTAACAAGGCTTTTATTTTCCATACAATGTCTGGCAGTGAATACCTTTGTCCATTCGAGGATATTAGATGGACTGATAGGTTTGCTGAATTTTCCAAAGACAATTTGGAGCGTTTAAAGGTTGTTCCACATTTTGTAGACGAAGCAATAAAATTAGCTCATGAAAAGAAAGTTCTTTTGTTGCTTGGTTAGAGAAGGAAATCTTTAATGGAGATTTATTCATTGAAATAGGAGCTGGTGGCATTTTAAATGTTCATTTTAAATATGAAGATAAAGTTCATCGCTTAAGTAGTCAGAGTCATATGGGAATGTTTAAGGATTCTTATCTATACCAGCTTTCGGGATAGTTGATTTTCGTCATTATGAATTTATTGGCGGTTCAGTAAACACTTACCATATGAGCGATTCAATTAAGAGATTGGTTGTAAACAATATAGGCAGCAGACCTGTAACAATAGACAATGTAGTTTATAAGCATGGAGTAACTGTTACCTGTGTAACTGAAGAAAATCATCCAGAAGGACTGATTAGTCCTGATGCATTCAATGGAAAGAGTTTACTTAGTGATTTTATGGAAGGAGTTGATTTGCTTGATTAAAGTTATTCTTTACCACCCGGGACAATATGCAATTCTCAAAGATGAAACCTACAAAGTATGTGAGAGTACCTATGGATTATTTGAGATATTGTCATATGGAGAAGATTTTCCTTTTAGGGATGAAGCATCTATATCTTTCCTTAAAAGAAGAAATGTTCGCTTTTTAAGTGATAGCGACAGATATACAGTTTATAGCGGAGGAGTAGACAATTTCTTTCCTATTACCACATTAAATAGGTGCGAGAAAGAAGGTCTTATTCTTATTTATAACTCGCTGAGAGGCATTTATACGCATACCACGCATCTTGATGATTTGGTTATCAATGCTTTAAAGAAATTAGATATTGATATCTTGCTTGCAGTATGTGCGGATGAGGATGATGTCGATGGTACTTTATTTGCAATAAAGGATTTTGAACCAGTTAATTTTGACTACGGTGAAAACTTATTTACTTTTTGTCGTAAGTTTGATTATGACTGGAAACGAGATCTACCAGATATAGCTAAATGTATTGGCTATAAGTATGATAAATATGTTCCTCTTACATATTACTCACAATGGTTTGAGGCTGGTGTTATGTGTAATAAGAAGATATTAGCTTCGGCAGCAGTGTATGATAGAGAATTTTTTAGCAGGAGACTGGCTGTTATGTTGATTGATTTTATGAAAGATGATTCTGTAAAGTTATCAAAAGTCAATTCAATCAAAAATCCTGATTTAAGGCTTATATTGGATGAACTGCCACCTGTTGCTGATGATGTAAAAGAACTTATTTCTTGGTAATAGATGTTGATGAGACCATTCGCAGTGCAAGCGAGATTGTTGAAAAATGTGTTTTGGTGGTTGGATTAATAAAGAGTATGTTGAGCTGTTTGATACAATCAATGCATTACAGCTCTTTAAAGCCTTAATTCCAGATATTCTGCGAAGGAAGATGATTTTATGTGGTTGAGTTACCATATTCCTTGTTTCTATATTAATCGGGGAGTGTCTGTGCCTGTTTCAACAAAGATTTCAAAGCAGAGCTTCAAAAGGTTTAGAAAAGAGGGAGTTACCTATATTAAGCTGGAAACAGTCAAAGTAAAATGGGTGATGATTTTGTGGATGAGGAGATTCTAAGTTTTTATACAGATGATAAAAATACACATGAAAAACTACAGGCTTTTCTCGATATTTTTGATGATGCAGTTAATAAGTATGAGTCAGATTTAAAGCAGGATTGTTATTTCTTTGAGTTTGATGGGTGTATGTTATATGTGCATTGCTCAGGGAAAACTACAAGAAAACGTAGTCGTATATCACCAGTAATTAGAAAACTTGAAGAAGTATGGAGAGAGCATCCAGATCTGCGTTTGGGACAGCTTTGATTGATTGTGCAGGTGACAAGGATTTATTTAACTTGGAAGATGATGAGCTGATGGAGGCACTGGAAAGGTTTGGTGATGAGCTGTGAAAACTGTTATGTAGATTCTAGGTGTTGTAGTTTTGGTGGCGGTATCTAATTATACAATTAAATTAAGAGACTTGTATTGAAGGCATTTTTGCAGAAGTGTTTGTATTATTACATTTCTGTAAAGATGTCTTTATTATTATGAGATTCCGTTCTTTTACATGATTTGACTAAACGGCATGTCAGAGTTAACATCACGACACCTTTTGGAGGTACTTATGCCATTGCCTATGGCTGATATTGTTGCATTATTAAGCCTTGTGTTTAGCTGGGGAATGAACAGTATCTTACGAAAGGGAGGTACTGTAATTATGGATGGTACTAATAATGTAACAATGTCTGTAGATACAGATATTCTCGTTAAGCTCTTTTTGAAAATGCTTAACAATGAAAATTTAATTAACAACAAGACATATTTAGCAGCAGAGGCTGAGGTGAAGAAAGGAGAGAAGACATATGTCGATTAGAAGTAAATTTAATGAAGATGAGATAAGGAACCTTGATAAGGAAAAATATATGCACAATGCATCCTTTGATGATATTATGCAATATTCTGATAAGGTCTTTGATGTTGCAGCATTGATTAGAGAGTCAACTGATTCCGAGGAACAGCAGAGAGCATTTGCTGTACAGAGAGATGTTGTTCTTGATTTAATATCAAAGAAAGATAATTTTAGATTAGACAAGAATAATATTTTTGAGGAACTTGGCAAGTCAGGACTTAGAGCAGTTGATAGACCTGCATTTCAATTAATGTGCAATAGGGCAAGTCAGTATAAATTTGATATTCTTATTGTGGATGCAGTAAGTAGACTTGCTCGAAATGTAAGAGAATTATTTGATGTTATTTATGATTTCCAAGAATTGAGAATTGGAATAATTATCTTAAAAGAGAAGTACTGGACATATAATATGACTCATACTGACATCTTAAGACTTGCAATTGATGCAGGACTTGCACAAGCAGAGTCTATGAATACAGGACGAAGAGTTGAAAATCACATGTTGGAGTTGGCTAAGAAAGGTCAGCTTCTTGGCGGTGATATGTTTGGATACCGCCTAAAAAAAGCAGTTGATGATATGGGAAATCCTATGCCGAATAAGAATTCTCTGGTTCAAGAACCAGTAGAAGCTTATGTGGTTAAGACTATATTTGATTTGTACACTTCTGATGATAAAGATATCGTAAAGACATCAAGTTCAATCTGTAAGTATCTGATTGAAAATAATATGAGAACGTACAAGGGCGATTTGAACTGGACACCATCAAAGGTAATCAGAATTCTGGCAAATACCAAATACATGGGGTATCAGTTGCCAGAAAAGAGTAAAGTGACTGATACTGTGAGAAAGAAAAAGGTATTGACACATATAGAGCCTGTAAAGGATGTGCTGGACGATAATGGGAATTTGGTTGAGCAAGGAAATTTGGTTAGGATTTCTTGCGAGCCTATTGTGTCGGAGGAAACATGGTGGAAGGCTTATGATAGAAGAATGAGTCGTTCATCTAAAGGCTCGGAGAATATAAAAGGACGTAAGAGTGGTTTGAGAGTATCTGCTGATGCTCTTGGACGCAAGGCATATTGTAGCTGTGGATATTGTCTTAGCAGACAGTACACACATGTAGCTACAGAGACAAAATCTGCAACATATCGTTATAAGTGTAGATGGCAGGTTGATCATGCCAGCAAGTATACAATTGAAGCAGCATTAAAGGAGAATAATGTTGTATGTGATAATCCTGCAGTTAGCGATGTAAAGCTTTGGCTGTGTGAAAAGCAGGTATTTTCATATATGTTTAAGAATGGCAAGTCGGCTGTTCTTCAGGCTTTGGAAATTATAGAACGTTGCAAACAGGAAGAAGAGGTTTTGGAAGATGGAACTTCTTTGCAGACATTGGAGACTAGGAGAGATGAATTGAAGAAAAAGCGTAAGAAACTTTTAACTTTATCATTGGATGATGATTATGATATCAATGATTATAAGGAATTGAAAGCTGAAATTGATGAAGAATTAGCAACTATTCAGATTCAATCGCTCATTTTGAGATTGAGAGAGCAAAGCAGCAGAAGAAAGTGTTTAATATTGAAGATATTAGACAGAGATTAAATACAATTATTAATCTACGAGACTATAAGGTAAGTGATGAAGTTATAGATATGTTTGTGGAGCGTATCATTTATCGTGGAGTTGTTGATGGTAATGATGAGTTTGTCTGGGTGATGAATTTATCGGGAGAGTGTACAGATACATCCGCTAAGTATAAGATTCGAGGTTACGATAAAGATTATGCGGATTCTCTTAAGAGTGATAAGAATTTTAATATTGTTGCTCGTATGCTGATTCCAATGGAAGAGTGTAAACGTTTTTGTCGAAGAGGCAGGCAGGCGATTTAAGAAGAAGTATTGGAATCCTATTACAATTAAGATTGCAATTGCATAATATGCTGAAACTATTAAGGGCTGAGCAGAACTTGCTTGGCTCTTTTTTTGAGCTGATGTATAATATACTAAAAGGAGATAAAGCTATGGATAAAATAGTATTAAGCGAGTATAACGAATGTAAAAGATATATTTTAGATGAATTAGAAAAGATGTCATTACCTAAGGAACATCCGTTTTTGAAATATCCCGGAACGCCAGAATCACGTAATTTGGAATTTTTTATCCTATTAAAAATGATGCTAGGTAAAGAAAGTAATATACCTAAAAGGTTACTTCATAAATGTAATGCGGTAGAAGATGGTGAGTTTTCACATATGAAATATCTTGAAGGCATAGATGAAGCATTAATTCTTTACTATATTTTAGTGGTAAATATAGAAAACATTTCTTCTGTTATATATGAACCCTCTCACATTTGGCAAAATAATAAAACCTTAGAATATTCGTGTGTTTTTAAAATGCCTACAGAATGTATTGTTAATATAGAAGTTAAGACGATGAGATGCGACCCGTTTGAAAAAGAAACGGATTTAAAAATTAATAACGTTAAGGATGGTTCTATATTAATTAAAAAATTAGTAAATGATGATATTGAGTATGAGAAATTATTATGTGAGCATCAAGATGCAGTTGAGTTAAAAAATAGCACATATTATTCAGCATTTAACAGAAATATTAAAAAAATTGTTGAAAAGTTTGATGGCGAAAAGAACATTCAATGTCGAATGATAAATATAGGATTTATATGCGTTCATTTTTCTACATCAATTGAAGAGTTTTATACATATATGTTTCATAAAGAAAAAGGAATATATAAAAAGTTACAATGGGGAAATCTGGATGCACTAGTTCTGTTTGTATTGGATGCTAGAAATGATATTCTTCTTCAGAATATTTATGAAATGGGATACGTTGCGACGATGCTTAGAAATGATACTGAAATAAATCGCAAATTTATGGAAATTATGAGGCTAGATAATTATGTGTTATTGGGAGATAAAGTGGCAAAGAGTGTATATGATGAGGCACAGAAAGGAGCGAAATTATATAGAGTATTGAAGAGAGATGGATTTTTGAATATTTTACCATATGATTCAACAGAACAGGGAATAGAGGATTATGTTAATTATCTAAAAGTGATTCAGTAAGGTATGAGTAAATCAGTTGGTGATTGTTAAGGATAAGAAGGGTATCTTCTTTGGAAAATAATGGGGTTTCGGGACTCGAACCCAGGGCGCTTATTATTAAGTTTGAATTCTTGATATGCAATAGAGCTTCTTCCTGACAAATGCAAGGCTCTAACCCCAAGAACGCCCAGACCACCAATTGAATTTGTAATATCCATAAAACTAATCACTCCTATCGCTAAACTTAACAGGGAAACAATGTCAGTACTTACTTCAATTGGAATATCAAACAATATTGCCAAGAATACAAAAATAATAATCTCTGATTATTATATCATATATCAGAGGTCTTTGATATAAGTTAAAGAAATTTTTCTGTGACTTATTAGTGACAGAAGAGGTTTGAACATGCTATACTCTAATAAGGAGTGTGAATTAGTAGTTCATATTTAATAAAATGATGGATTGCTTAGTTATTATGAAAACTACAAGATTATAGTTATAATTGCAAGCATTCATCGTTGGAAAGAGAGTAAAGCTTGTTTTTGTATATGGCTTGTCTGGAAAATAGAGGGGTATCCTTTTTGGAGGCAACTGTTTCGTGCTGTGTTGGTATGAGGCATATGCTTCGAGCGTATTGCTGTTAAGAGGTAATTGTACTGTGCATTCGTATTAAGAAGCATTTGTTCTGCGATGGCGACCAGGCGAAGAAGTTAAGTAACATGGAGCATGATGCATAAATATTTGGTATAAAAGAGTCTGAGAAAATCGCTCTTTTATTTTATAAACTAATATGATATAATTGTGAATAAATATTTATACAGAAATTAGGAATAATATGAAATCCATTAAGAAAAAACCGATTATGATTTTGCTTATGGCAGCATTAATGGCCACATTCATTGTTGGCTTATGCGCATGCGGCAAAAGTGACAGCAAAAAGGTCGCTTGTGTGGACGATCTGGAGGGCGCAAAAATAGGTGTCCAGCTCGGTACCACAGGAGATATCTATGTATCTGATTATGAGAACGACGGTTCAGGCACCAAGGTAGAGAGATACAACAAGGGTGCTGATGCAGTCCAGGCATTAAAGGTCGGCAAGATTGACTGCGTGGTTATTGATGAGCAGCCGGCACTTGCCTTTGTAAAAGAAAACAAAGGACTTAAGATACTGGACGAGGAGTTTACCAACGAGGACTATGCATTCTGCCTGAAAAAGGGTAATACAGAGCTTCGCGACAAGGTAAACACTGCGCTTGAAAAGCTGCAGCAGGATGGAACAGTTCAGAGCATCATCGACAACTATATCGGCTCTGAAGATCGTGGGAAAGACTCCCTACGTGAAGAAGGACATTGACAGGTCAAACGGTACACTTAAGGTAGGAACCAATGCAGAGTTCCCGCCATATGAGTACTATGAGGATAACAAGGTCACAGGAATTGATATGGATATCATGCAGGCCATAGCCGATGAGCTTGGCATGGATATGCAGGTAGAGGATATGCAGTTTGACGCAATCATTGCCGCTGTATCATCAGGCAAGGTGGATGTCGGGGCAGCAGGCTTTACAGTGACAGAGGACAGACAGAAAAATGTTGATTTTACCGATACATATATCACCACAAAGCAGGAGATTATCGTAAAAGACAGCCAGTCGGGTTCTTCAATCGGTATAAAGGAAAAGCTCTATGACAACTTTGTCAAGGACAATCGTTACATGTATATCGTAAAGGGTCTTGGCAATACAATAGTTATCACAATATTTGCCGTAATGCTTGGTATTGTGCTGGGATTTTTAATTGCGATAGTCAGAACCAGCCATGACAGAAACGGCGGTCTTGCCATATTAAACGGAATTTGCAAGGCATACCGACCATCATCGGGGAACACCTGTCATGATACAGCTTCTTATTATATACTATGTAGTGCTTGCATCTGTGACCAACAAGATACTTGTAGCAGTCATTGCTATCGGCCTCAACTCGGCTGCATATGTGGCAGAGATTGTGCGATCAGGAATCATGTCTGTAGATATAGGACAGTTTGAGGCAGGACGAAGCTTAGGACTCAATTACAGACAGACCATGAAGCTTGTTATCATACCGCAGGCTGTCAAAAATATACTTCCGGCGCTGCTTAACGAGTTTATCAGCCTCCTAAAGGAGACATCAATCAGTGGTTATATTGGTATGATGGATCTGACAAAGGGTGGAGATATCATACGAAGCAACACATACGAGGCATTTATACCGCTTATTGCTGTAGCCCTTATTTATCTGGTTATAGTGATGCTTTTAAGCCACGGAGTAAGCAAACTTGAGAGGAGACTGAGAAGCAATGAAAGATAATAACGTGATACTAGAGGTAAAAGACCTGCACAAGAGTTTTGGAGAGCAGGAGGTATTAAAGGGCATAAGCACAGAGGTGAACAGAGGTGATGTAATTGCCATCATCGGACCGTCAGGCTGTGGAAAGTCTACATTTTTACGCTCCCTCAATCTGCTCGAGACACCTACATCAGGACAAATCCTTTTGAAGGAACAGACCTGACAGACAAGTCGACAGACATCAATGTGACCAGACAGAAAATCGGCATGGTTTTCCAGCAGTTCAATCTGTTTGCCAACATGACAATAAAAGCAAATATCATGCTCGCACCGGTGAAGCTTGGTGTGATGACGAAGGATGAGGCATCAAAGAAGGCAGATGAGCTTCTCACCAGAATAGGTCTCCTCGATAAGGCAGATGCATATCCGGCGCAGCTTTCCGGAGGACAGAAGCAGAGAGTGGCAATTATCCGTTCACTTGCTATGAATCGATGTCATACTGTTTGATGAGCCTACATCGGCACTTGACCCTGAGATGGTAGGTGAGGTGCTTTCAGTAATGAAGGAGCTTGCAGAGGCAGGCATGACAATGGTAGTCGTGACACATGAGATGGGCTTTGCCAGAGAAGTGGCCAACAGAGTGATGTTCATCAATGAGGGTACCATATCTGAGGAGGGCACACCTGAGGAAGTATTTGGCGCACCAAAGAGTGAGAGATTACAGGAATTTTTGTCAAGAGTGTTATAGGAGAAATAAAGCATGGCATCAAAATACTATGCAGTAAAAGGGAAAGGTTCCCGGATATATTTCAACTGGAATGATTGCAAAGCAATGGTTGACGGATATCAGGGAGCAGTGTATAAAAGCTTTAAGACGATAGAAGAGGCAGAAAAATTTATTAACGGAGAGAAAATTATTGCCGGAGAGAAAACCATTACGGGAATGAAATCATCCGGCGAAAATAGTACGTATGCGTTTGTCGACGGCTCCTTTAACAAGGTTACACACACCTATGGCTATGGAGGCTTTCTTGTGACTGACCATGAAAAATACGTGCTGCAGGGGTCAGATAATGATGCCGAGATGGCCACAATGCGCAACGTAGCCGGAGAGATAAAGGGCGCGGAGGCTGCCGTAAAAAAGGCTATAGAGCTTGGAGTTAAGGAACTGGTCATATACTATGACTACAAGGGCATAGAGATGTGGGCCACAGGGGACTGGAATCGAAACAAGGCAGGCACTATAGCTTATCACGAATACATCATGTCAGTTAAGGATAAAATAAAGCTTACTTTTGTAAAGGTAAAAGGACACTCAGGAGTAGAGGGCAACGAAGAGGCAGATAAGCTCGCCAAGCAGGCGGTGGGGATACTGTAGCAGTTTCCCACATAAAAGAAACAAAAATATAGCATAACAGGAGAAAAAATGAGCATATTCAATGTAGAACTCAAAAAAGTAGTAGATGACACATATGATATTGAGATAGGCTACAACCTCTCAGACACCCTTGTATCTGACCTGGAAAATGGTCTTGTGGGCAAGATAAAGAAATTTGCAGTGATTACAGATACAGATGTGCGTGATCCTTATGCTCTTCCAATCTGTGAGAAGATAAAGCATGCGGGATACTCAGTGGATTTGTTTGTTTTCCCGGCTGGGGAAAAGAGTAAGTCACGTGAGACAAAGGCAAAGATAGAGGATGCCATGCTTAAAAAGGGGTACAGAAGAGACTGCTGTATTATTGCAGTCGGTGGCGGTGTGGTAACCGACTTATCAGGCTTTATTGCAGGAACCTACGGCAGAGGAGTGCCGTTTATCAACTATGCAACCACCCTTCTAGCGGCGGCAGATGCATCGGTAGGTGGAAAAACAGCAATTGATACACCTCTTGCTACCAACACCATAGGTCTGTTCAATCAGCCCCAAAAGGTATATATAGACATAGCTGCCTGGAAAACACTGCCACAGCGCCAGATGGCAAGCGGTATGGCAGAGACCATCAAGCATGCATGCTTAGGCAGCGAGGATATGTTTGAATTTATAGAGGAAAATCTGGATGATATATATTCATTCAAGAAATTTGCATGTGAGTATATCGCAGAAAATAACTGCCGTATCAAGTACAATGTGGTCATGAAGGATGAGCGAGAGGCGGGACTTCGCGAAACCTTAAATCTGGGCCACACAGTAGGCCGGGCAATCGAGACAGTCAGCGACTACAAGCTGTTGCATGGAGAGGCACTGTCGATTGGAATGGCAGCACAGGCACTTATGTCAGCACGGCTTGGCTATATGTCAGAGGAGCAGGCAGAGCGCGTGATAAAGCTCTATGAGAGAGCCGGTCTTCCGACACGTATACGACTATATAGACAGGGAGGCACTTGTTAAAAAGCTCTACACCGACAAAAAGGTGAGAGATGGCAAGCTGCGTTTCGTGCTCCAAAAGGGCATAGGAGCCACTGTTGAGTTTGCACCGGGAGTGTATGCAAAGCCTATAGAGGAAAGTCTGGCGCGAGAAATTATAATGGAGCTGTAGATTAAATAATTACAACCCCATGTAAATTCATTTTGCTGTGAATGACACAGCCTGCCATACAAATCAGCGGCAAAAATATCCTTGGAAATAAGCTCGTACGGAGCATCAGCGACTTTTGTAATAATAGGCGCTGATGCTCTTTTTTTGAGGAGATGCATAAGCTCTCCTGATGATTTTTTGAAACCGAGTATGCGCAGATAAGGATTATCCATACATATATTAAAATCATCATTCTCAATACCAAGTAAAATATGCGTGAGGACTCTCGAAATACGCGTATAAGTCAGATTTTTACTCTTCAGTAAGTTACAAAACTGCGTAAAACTTTCATATTTATAAATATTTTTAACTATCTTTGCAGAAAGCTCCTTTGTACAGTCTGCATACTGCGCAAAGCCTTTATCCTTCCCAGTCAGCAGGCGATAGTAAAGCATTTCAGAAATATCATCCGGAAACACAATATGACCGCCTAAAATACAATTGACAAGAATATCGGCGCAGTCTGATGGCATTAGCTGACTGAACTTTGTGGAAATCCATGAATTATCAAGCTGCGTATTAGTAATAGTGTTGTGTTTGTCTATATCAATTAAGGTCGAAATCACCCCGCGCACAGCTGTAGCGGAAGAAAACTCACTTGTCGAATCCGTGCTGTGATATCCTTCACCGACGCGCTGAATTGGAAATCCTGTAATATCACAGTCCATCAAAGCCTTCTCATACTCAATGGCCAGAATATTATTGGGTGAAGCTATGAAAGCATCTATTTTCTCGGAAGCGCTGTCATAGGTATCTCGAAAATATTCACATAGCGCTCTGCTCCTGGCCGCAGGAAAGCTCATCCCGCCCTGAATCAGCCTGGCAAGAGAGGCGGAATACTCAGAAGGCGGATTCTTAAGCACGCCAGCCACAAGCTTTGTAAGCTCATGGTCCACAGACTCCACACCATAGCACAGCATGTCCACCACACCTGTGTTTTTGAGTACACTGACTCCGCCACCGGCAAAAAACTCGGCAGAAGCAGTGGCAAAGACCGATGGAAGTTCAAGCACCAGGTCGGCACCGCTCAAAAGAGCCATGCGTGTGCGCTCGTATTTGTCAATGATGGCAGGCTCACCTCTTTGCACGAAATCACCGCTCATTACTACGACGATATAATCAGCAGATGTCTGCCTTTTAATCTGCTCCAGCTGATATTTGTGCCCATTGTGGAATGGATTGTATTCGGTAATCACACCTGCAACCTTCATGTTTGCTGCTCCTTTAATCAATAATGTTTTTTTTAGAGTTCAAAACCATAATACCACAAAAACACCCTTGTCGCATTTGAAAAATAAGTTTATACTAACAATAGTATTGTAATTTTAAACCAAAGGAGACAAAACAATGAATGTATTAGTAATTAATTGCGGTAGTTCATCACTGAAATACCAGCTCATCAATTCAGATTCAGAGGAGGTACTTGCAAAAGGACTCTGCGAGAGAATCGGAATCGATGGCAGACTTGTATATCAGAAAGAGGGTCTTGATAAGGAAATCACAGAGGCACCTATGCCAACACATAAAGAGGCCATCCAGATGGTACTCGATGCACTTGTAAATCCAAAGACAGGCGCAGTAAAATCACTTGCAGAGATCGATGCAGTAGGACATCGTGTAGTGCACGGCGGAGAAAAATTCTCAGACTCAGTAGTCATCACAGAGGAAGTTATCGCAGCAGTAGAAGAGTGCAACGACCTTGCACCACTTCATAACCCTGCAAATATTATCGGAATCAGAGCATGCCAGGCACTTATGCCAAACGTACCAATGGTAGGAGTATTTGATACAGCCTTCCATCAGACAATGCCTGCGAAAGCATATCTCTACGGCCTTCCATATGAGTACTATGAGAAGTACAAGGTAAGAAGATACGGCTTCCACGGCACAAGCCACAGCTTCGTATCAAAGGAGGCAGCAAGCTACCTTGGAATGGACTTAAACAACTCAAAGATTATCGTAGCACACCTTGGAAACGGAGCTTCAGTCAGCGCAGTATTAAACGGTAAATGCGTAGATACATCAATGGGACTTACACCACTTGAGGGACTCGTAATGGGAACACGTTCAGGTGATATCGACCCATCAATCATGGAGTTCATCGCAAAGAAAGAAAATCTCGACATCGATGGTGCTATGGATGTGCTCAACAAGAAGTCGAGTAGCCGGCATGTCGAGTATCAAGTGACTTCAGAGACCTTGAGGCAGCCTACAATGAGGGCAACGAGCGTGCCATCGCAGCAGTAGAGGTATTCAGCTACAGGGTAGCAAAATACATCGGAGCATATGCAGCAGCAATGAACGGAGTAGATGCCATCGCATTCACAGCAGGAATCGGTGAGAACACAAGCTTTGTAAGAGAAAAAATCATGGCATATTTAGGCTACCTTGGCATAAAGATTGACCGTGTAACAAACGACAAGACACGCGGAGTGGAGGCACTTATCTCAACAGCAGATTCAAGCGTAAAGGTATGCGTCATCCCTACAAACGAGGAGCTTGCAATCTGTCGTGAGACAGTAAAGCTTGTTGGCTAATAAAAGCAAAAAGTTGTGGATAAATTATAAAATTTTGTTGACAAACACCACTCCAATATGTATAATTGGTTAGGTGTGAATAGGAGAGAACTATGATTGATATATCAACCATTGTAAAATCTATCAATAAAGAGACAACAATTGAGACAGAGCTTACGCTCACATCATTTGAGTCGCGGCTAGGAGATTATCCTATTCTGAAAAAGCAGCCGATATCACTTCATATCTCAAACGTGGAGAATGCAGCAGTGCACATCACGGGAACAGTAGATATAGACATAGCGATACCGTGCAGCCGATGCTTGGAAGAAGTTCCAACAAACATGCATTTTGACATTGACAAGACTCTGAAAATCACAGACGGAGCATTAGTCGATGAAGAGATGGAGGAAACTGACTACGATTGGGTTTGAACTCGATGTAGATAAACTTGTCTACGCCGAAATTCTGGTGAACTGGCCAATGAGAGTTCTGTGCAAAGACGATTGCAAAGGTATTTGTAAAGTCTGCGGGATGAACTTGAATAAAGGCACCTGCAGTTGCGATAGTTTTGTACGGATCCAAGAATGGCAGCGTTCCAGGATATATTTAACAAGTTTAAGGAGGTGTAAACAAATGTCAATTTGTCCAAAGAATAAATCTTCTAAGGGAAGAAGAGATAAGAGAAGAGCAAACTGGAAAATGTCTGCTCCTACTTTAGTAAAATGCAGCAAATGTGGAGAGCTTATGATGCCACACAGAGTTTGCAAGAACTGCGGATCATACAACAAAAAAGAAATCATTCCTCAGGACTAATAGTAGAAAACCAGTAAAATTAAGGGATTGAACGATATCGTTCAATCCTTTTTTTGATTGATTTTATCCCTTTTTTATCCCATAATAAAATGAAGGTACTTTTTGCTTGTATATAGCTTGCAGGGATGTTATTATACTGAGAGGATATTTAGATATTAAAGAAAGAAGGAAGCAAACTATCATGAATAATATAGACGATTTAGTTGAAATCTATGAGTGCCCGCTCTGTGGCGGGGCCGGGATTCTCGAGGAGGACTGCGGCAGCTCATATTATGTGACATGTCTTGAGTGCGGATACCACTCAGTAAATATTGATTTCAAGTCAGACGATGACAGACTTGATGCAGCAAAGCGCACTGCTGATTTATGGAACTGTGGCAAGGTTATTTCAATGAGTCCGGGAGAATGATGGAAGCCATATAGAGTAGTGAATTGGTTATTGATTTATACCTATGATTATAGTATATTTTATTTAATCAATTAGTAGTTTGCTTTTTAGCAGGCACAGGGAGGTCACAATGCAAAGTACAACAAGGGTCGCACTCGATGCAATGGGTGGCGATAATGCACCCGCAGAGGTAGTAAAGGGTGCGGTAGATGCGGTTAACAAAAGAAATGATATAAAGATATTTCTTGTAGGACAGAAGGTACCGGTAGAGAGAGCTTTCTTTGTATACATATCCTAAGGAGCAGATAGAGATAGTAGATGCGCCTGAGGTTATAGAGATGGCAGAACCACCGGTTCTAGCAATCAGACGAAAGAAGCAGTCATCAATCGTTGTTGGCATGAATATGGTCAAGAATAAAGAGGCTGATGCATTTGTTTCGGCAGGAAGCTCAGGTGCTGTACTTGTCGGAGGACAGGTAATAGTCGGCAGGATAAAGGGCATACAAAGGCCGCCTTTGGCACCGCTTATTCCGACTGAGAGGGGCGTATCTCTGCTCATAGACTGTGGAGCCAATGTGGATGCCAGAGCAGAGCATCTGGTACAGTTTGCAAAGATGGGCTCTATCTATATGGAGCACGTTGTCGGCGTGAAGAATCCAAAGGTCGCACTGGTTAATATCGGTGCGGAAGAGGAAAAGGGCAATGCTCTGGTAAAGGAGACCATGCCGCTTCTTCGAGAGTGCACAGATATCAATTTTGTCGGAAGCATTGAGGCAAGGGATATTCCAAAGGGAGATGCTGATGTTATAGTCTGTGAGGCTTTCACTGGCAATGTCATATTAAAGCTCTACGAGGGCCTTTGCTCTACTCTTATCGGGGTTATCAAGAAGGGTCTCATGAGCACATTAAAGAGCAAGATAGAGCTGCACTTGCACTTCCGGCTCTTAAGAATACGCTAAAGTCATTTGATGCGACCGAGTACGGCGGAGCACCGCTTTTAGGTTTGAATGGACTTGTGGTAAAGACACACGGCAGCTCCAAGGCAAAGGAAATCACTAACTCTGTTTTCCAATGTGTTACATTTAAGGAAAAAGAGATTAATGATAAAATTAAAGAATATATTATTAATAAGCCGGCTGATTAGATAGCAGTACTGCTGTATGATTGGTCACTATAAACAGAAATGAGAGGTATTAAAAATGGAATTTGAGAAGCTTAGAGACATTATTGTCGAGGTACTTAACGTGGACGAGACCGAGGTTACTATGGAGTCAACATTCATTGATGATCTTGGCGCTGACTCTCTGGATGTATTCCAGATTATCATGGGTATTGAAGAAGAATTCGATATCGAGATTCCTAATGAGGAAGCAGAGAAAATCGTCACTGTAGGCGATGCTGTTGAGCAGATTAAAAAAGCTGTAAGCGAGCAGTAGTATGTTTAACTAATGAAAAGCCCTTTATTATGAGGGCTTTTCGTTATACTCACGGAACATGTAAAATGGATAGATATAGAAATAGAGGAAAAATTATGGCAGATTTAAATGAATTTCAAAGCAAAATAGGCTATACGTTCAAGAACCGACATCTGCTTGAGCAGGCGCTGACACACAGCTCGTATGCCAATGAAAAGCACATGAAAAAGCATTCTGATAACGAACGTCTGGAGTTTTGGGCGATGCTGTTTTGGAAATAGTTTCAAGTGAGTTTTGTTTATCAATTATCCGCAAAAGCCTGAGGGTGAGCTTACCAAGCTGCGCGCAAGCATTGTTTGTGAGCCGACTCTTGCACTTTGTACAAAGCCACTTGACCTTGGAAAGTACTTACGTCTTGGCAGGGGCGAGGATCATACAGGGGGCAGAAAGAGAAAATCGATTCTTTCTGATGCACTTGAGGCAGTGATTGGAGCAATTTATTTAGATGGTGGTTTTACTAATGCAAAGGAGTTTGTGCTTAGGTTTATCATGACTGATATTGAGAATAAGCAGCTCTTTTATGATAGCAAGACTATCCTTCAGGAGCTTATACAGGGCAGACACGAGCAGCTTTCCTATGAACTTATTGATGAGAGCGGTCTGACCATGACAAGCAGTTTACAGTTGCTGTGCTTGTGGACGGCGAGCGTGTCAGCGAGGGAGAAGGCCACACAAAGAAGGCGGCGGAGCAGCAGGCTGCATATCGCACTTCTTTGTACAGAAACAGGGAATAGGAGTTTTTAATGTATTTAAAGAGTTTGGAAGTACAGGGCTTTAAGTCCTTTGCCAACAAAATTGTTTTTGAGTTCCACAACGGCATCACAGGTATTGTCGGGCCAAACGGCAGTGGAAAGAGTAATGTCGCCGATGCGGTAAGATGGGTGCTCGGTGAGCAGAGCGCAAAGCAGCTTCGTGGTGCCAGCATGCAGGATGTTATTTTTGCAGGTACAGAGAACAGGAAGCCGCTTGGATACGCGTATGTTGCAATCACACTTGACAATTCAGACCATTCGCTTGCGATTGATTTCAATGAGGTTACGGTTGCCAGACGTGTTTACCGCTCAGGGGAGAGTGAGTATCTAATCAATGGCAATCCGTGCAGGCTCAAGGAGGTTTCGGAGCTTTTCTATGATACCGGTATCGGTAAAGAGGGCTATTCCATCATTGGACAGGGCCAGATTGACAGGATTTTAAGTGGAAAGCCGGAGGAGAGGCGAGAGCTGTTTGATGAGGCTGCCGGCATTGTCAAGTTTAAAAGAGAAAGCTTACAGCACAAAAGAAGCTCGATAATGAGCGAGAGAACCTTGTGCGTGTCAATGATATCCGACAGAGCTTGAGAGACAGGTAGGTCCGTTACAGAGACAGTCCGAGAAGGCTCATACATATCTTAAAAAGAGAGAAGAGCTGAAGACCTACGATGTCAACATGTTTTTGCTTGAATCAGCGCGCATTGAGACCGAGCTTAAGTCAGCTGATGAGAAATACGCTATTGCGGATGACGAGCTAAAGGAGACCAACGCCACATACGAGAGCATCAAGGCAGAGTATGAGAGGCTTGGGAACGATATGCAGCAGATGGATGAGCGTATTGAGTCTCTTCGTGAGAGCATCACAAGCACTTCATCCACCAGACAGAAGCTTGAGAATCAGATAGAGCTTTTAAAAGAGCAGATTCACACGGCCGAAATGACGGATGAGCATTTGCAGTCGCGGCTTTTAGCTATCGAAAAGGAAAAGGCGCAGCGTCTTAAAAGCAGGAAAGAGTATGATGACAAAAAGCTGCACTGGAAGCTGAGATAGAGCAGATGAGGCTAAACGAGCTTCTTGCGGTAAATGAGTATAAGGCTGTGCTTGCAGAGGTCAACCGCTGCAATGACGGACTGGAAAATGGCAAGAATGAGCTTATCGCCCTGCTTCAGGAGCGAGGCAGTATTCAGTCAAGGCAGCAGCGTTTTGCCACTATGCTTGAGCAGATTAATATCAGAAAGGCAGAGCTTACCAAGCGTCTTTTAGATAGAAAGACAAGGGAAGCAGGGCTTGATGATATATTGGATGAGGCTAATAAGAAGCTTAATGCTGTCAATGAAGAGATAGCCGGTTTAAAGGAAAAGGAGTCGGCTCTTTGGCAAAGGCCAGGGAGTGGAGAGATAAGTCCAGAGAGAATGCCCGCCTGATGGAGGAGGCTTCCACAGAGTATCATAAGTCTGTTTCCAGGCTTGAGTCACTTAAAAACATTGCCGAGCGCTATGATGGCTATGGCAACAGCATCAAGCGTGTTATGGAGCAGAAGGCTAAAATCCGGGGCTTCGGAGTGGTTTCAGATCTTATCCAGGTGGATAAGCGCTATGAGATAGCGATAGAGACAGCCTTAAGCGGTAATATCCAGAATATTGTCACTGAGGATGAGGCCACAGCCAAAAGATGATAGGCTTTTTAAAGACCAATCATTTTGGACGGGCTACGTTTTTACCTCTTACTAGTGTGCGCGCAAACAGAAATACAAAAAATGAGGCGGCACTCGGCGAAAAGGGTGTGCTTGGCATTGCAAATAAGCTGGTGAAGTGTGATCCGAAGTTTGATGAGGTTGTTGCATACCTGCTTGGCAGAGTGATTGTGGTGGACACAATTGACAATGCCATTGCGCTTGCTAAGAAAAATCACTATTCACTCCATATTGTGACTGTCGAGGGCGAGTATCTGGCACCGGGAGGCTCTATGTCCGGTGGTGCGTTTAAAAATTCATCCAATCTGCTTGCGAGAAATCGTGAGATTGAGGAGCTTGAAAAGAGAGTTGATCAGACTAAGACAAAGCTTAAAGAGCTTAGAGCCAGAAAGGATGATATTGCGACTGCTATTGCGCTTGGCGAGGAGGATATAGCAGCCACAAAGACCTTGCTGCAGGAAAAGTATATTGAGCAGAATACAGCACAGATTTCTGTTGACAGGGCAGACCAGCAAAAGAAGGAGAGTGCGAATGTCTACGAGGATCTGCGCACAGAAAATGCCGAGATTGAAAAACAGCTCGAAGAGATAAATCAGGGCAAGAAGGATATTGCAGCGCAGCTTGAGGCGTCAAAGCAGCGTGAGGAGCAGCTTGAGAAGGAAAACAGCTCATACAGTGAGATACTTGAGAAGCAGGGAGTACTTGAGCAGGAGGCTTCACACAAGGCCGCTGCCATTTCACTTGAGCTTGCAAATATTACAAAGACGGCAGAGTTTGCTATAGAAAATATCAATCGTATCAATTCAGAGATAGAGAAATTTGATGAGCAGAAGGAAAGCCTTGTGGAAGGTGCAGCTGCTGCAAAGGATGATATTAAAAAGAAGCAGGCTGATATTGATGCAATCACACAGACCATTCTGGCATCAAAGGACAACAATTCTAAGCTTGACGAACAGCTCAGGGAGAGCATTGCCAAAAAGGAAAAGATGTCTGAAAATTACAGAGGCTTTTTTGCAAAGCAGGAGGAAGTTTCAAAGAAACAGGCTGATTTGGATAAGGAGCTTTTCAGACTGAACAGCCAGAGAGAGAAGCTTAAGGAGGCTGCAGAGACTCAGACCAACTACATGTGGGATGAATATGAGCTTACTCCGCATGCGGCAGCAGAGCTTAGAAATGATGCATACGATGATCTTCCTTCATTAAAGAAGCTGATTGCAGGCATAAAGGACGAAATCAGACGCCTCGGCGATGTAAATGTCAACGCTATTGAGGAATACAGGGAGATTTCAACGCGTTATGAGTTCTTAAAGGGACAGCATGATGACCTTATCGAGGCTGAAAAGACTCTGGTTGGCATCATTGATGAGCTTGACAGTGGTATGAGAAAGCAGTTTACAGAGAAGTTTGCCGAGATTCAGAGAGAGTTTGACAAGTCCTTTAAGCAGCTTTTTGGTGGTGGACATGGTTCCCTGGAGCTTGTGGAGGATGAGGATATACTGGAGTGCGGCATAAGAATCGTCGCACAGCCGCCCGGAAAGAAGCTTCAGAATATGATGCAGATGTCCGGTGGAGAAAAGGCGCTCACCGCTATTGCACGTTTGTTTGCCATTCAGGCACTTAAGCCATCACCGTTTTGTCTGCTTGATGAGATTGAGGCGGCGCTTGATGATTCGAACGTTTCGCGCTATGCAAATTATCTGAACAAGCTTACAAAGAACACACAGTTTATTGTTATCACACACAGACGTGGTACGATGGCGGCTGCGGACAGGCTATATGGTATTACGATGCAGGAAAAGGGTGTTTCCACACTCGTTTCAGTAAATCTTATAGAGAATGATCTGACACAGTAAAATTTTATTTATGGAGAGTTGAAATGGAAGAAAAGAAAAGAAGCCGGGCTTTTAAGAGGCTCGTTTCAGGACTGACAAAGACCAGAGACAATATTGTTTCAGGCATAGATTCACTTTTCAGTGGATTTTCGCATATAGATGATGATTTTATGAGGAGCTTGAGGAGATTCTCATCATGGGAGACCTCGGAGTGAGAGCTACAGAGAGTATCATCGAGGATCTGCAGAGGAAGGTGAAGGAACAGCACATCAAGGAGCCGGCAGAGTGCAAGGAACTCTTGATTGAGAGTATCAAGGAGCAGATGAAGGTGGAGGAGACCGCCTACAGATTTGAAAATGAAAAATCTGTTGTGCTTGTAATCGGTGTCAACGGAGTAGGAAAGACTACCACTGTCGGAAAGCTTGCAGGAAAGCTTAAGGAACAGGGCAAGAAGGTAGTTATTGCAGGGGCGATACCTTCAGGGCGGCAGCAGGAGACCAGCTAAAGGAATGGGCAAACCGAGCCGGAGTTGATATGATTGGCGGTGCCGAGGGTGCTGACCCGGGAGCTGTTGTATATGATGCAGTTGCAGCTTCAAAGGCCAGAAACGCAGATGTGCTTCTCGTGGATACAGCCGGAAGACTCCACAACAAAAAGAATCTGATGAATGAGCTCGGAAAGATTAATAAAATCCTGGAGAGTGAGTATCCGGATGCGTACAGAGAGACGCTCGTCGTGCTTGATGCGACCACAGGCCAGAATGCACTGGTTCAGGCGAGAGAGTTTTCTGATGTGGCAAAGATTTCGGGCATCGTGCTTACTAAGATGGATGGTACGGCAAAGGGCGGTATCGCTGTAGCGATACAGTCGGAGCTTTCAGTGCCGGTCAAGTATATCGGAGTCGGTGAGACTATCGATGATTTGCAGAAATTTGATTCGGACGAGTTCGTGAATGCATTGTTTGATACTAAAACGGAATAATTTGAGAATATTTTTGAGCGTATAAGTTATATTGTTTATAATAATCTGATATATCAGTTTATATATATCTGTATGGAATTTTTGGTATAATATAATGAAAAATAACTATTCAGAACCACTGAGAACAATGCATTTTGCGAATAATGTGTGGGTGGGTATGAATAGTTATACCGAAGAAATGAAAGGGAGAACAAATATGCTGACATTAGATAAATTTGAAGAAGCAAGTGAGAAGGTCAAGGAGGTCACCCTTGAGACAAAGCTCATTTACAGTGACTTTTAAGTGACCAGACAGGCAATAAGGTATATCTGAAGCCTGAAAATATGCAGTTTACCGGAGCTTACAAGTTAAGAGGCGCTTATTACAAAATGAGCACTCTGACCGATGAGGAGAGGGCAAAGGGACTCATCACAGCATCTGCAGGAAATCATGCGCAGGGTGTTGCGTATGCTGCAAAGTGCTATGGCTGCAAGGCTGTCATCGTAATGCCTACCACCACACCTCTTATCAAGGTAAACCGTACAAAGAGCTACGGCGCTGAGGTAGTGCTTTATGGAGATGTGTATGATGAGGCATGTGCCAAGGCATATGAGCTTGCAGAGAAAGAGGGCTACACATTTATCCATCCGTTTGATGATTTAGCTGTCGCAACAGGACAGGGAACTATTGCTATGGAGATATTTAAGGAGCTTCCTCTTGTTGAGTACATCCTCGTTCCAATCGGCGGCGGCGGGCTGGCAACAGGTGTATCCACACTTGCAAAGCTCTTAAACCCAAAGATTAAGGTTATCGGAGTGGAGCCGGCCGGTGCCAATTGTATGCAGGAGTCATTTAAGAACGGCAAGGTGACCACTTTACCAAGTGTAAATACTATTGCAGACGGAACAGCGGTAAAGACACCGGGCTCAAATATTTTCCCATACATAAAGAAAAATCTTGATGATATTATCACAGTGGAGGATGACGAGCTTATCGTGGCCTTCCTTGACATGGTTGAGAATCACAAGATGATAGTCGAAAACTCAGGTCTTCTGACTGTAGCTGCGCTTAAGCATCTCGGAGTAAAGGACAAGAGAGTGGTTTCTATCCTAAGTGGCGGCAACATGGATGTTATTACCATGTCATCAGTTGTACAGCAGGGGCTTATTTTCAGAGACAGAATCTTTACTGTTTCAGTGCTTCTGCCGGATAAGCCGGGCGAGCTTGCCAAGGTTTCACAGACTCTTGCCGATGTACAGGGCAATGTAATCAAGCTGGAGCATAACCAGTTTGTCACTACAAACAGAAGTGCGGCTGTCGAGCTTCGCATCACGCTTGAGTGTTTTGGTACAGAGCACAAGGAGCAGATTATTGCTGCGCTCGAGAAGAAGGGCTATAAGCCAAGAATTGTACGCACTATGATATAAAAATAAAAGTATCAAGTATTTTTACTTGACACCGGGCAAACTATGTGTTATTCTACCATAGGTTCGAGGGAAAAAGAGGATACTTGATATGGAAGAAAAACTGGAACAGGCATATTTATATGATTTCTACGGTGAGCTTTTGAATGAGCATCAGCGTCAGGTATATGAGGATTTTGTCTTCAATGATTTGTCACTCGGTGAGATTGCATCCGAGGAGGGGATTTCCCGTCAGGGTGTTGCCGATCTGATTAAGAGATGCAATAAGAAGCTGCTTGACTATGAGGCAAAGTTGCATCTTGTTGAAAAGTTCATGTCCATAAAGAGTGACATACGAAGGATTCATGAGCTGACAAATGATTTTAAGAAATCACATAATGAGCTATTAATGAATGAAATCGAAGCTATTTCGAATCAGATACTAGAGGAGCTGTAATATGGCATTTGACAGTTTATCAGAAAAACTGCAGAACGTTTTAAGAATCTCCGCAGCAAGGGAAAGCTTACTGAGGATGATGTAAAGGCTGCTCTTAAAGAGGTTAAGATGGCACTCCTTGAGGCCGATGTTAACTTCAAGGTTGTTAAGCAGTTCACAAAGAGTGTTCAGGAGAGAGCAATCGGACAGGATGTCATGAATGGTCTCAATCCCGGCCAGATGGTCATCAAAATCGTAAACGAAGAGATGATTAAGCTTATGGGCTCTGAGACAACAGAGATTGCTTTCAGGCCGGGCAAGGAGCTTACCGTTATCATGATGGTAGGTCTTCAGGGAGCCGGTAAGACAACCACCACAGCAAAAATTGCCGGAAAGCTTAAGAGCAAGGGCAAGAAATCACTGCTTGTAGCCTGTGATGTATATCGTCCGGCTGCGATTGAGCAGTTAAAGATAAATGGTGAGAAGCAGGGCGTTGAGGTTTTCTCAATGGGTGACAAAAACAAGCCTGCCGACATCGCAAAGGCTGCTGTGGAGCACGCTAAGAAAAACGATTTCAATGTTGTTATCATCGATACTGCCGGACGTCTTCATATTGATGAGGATATGATGGCAGAGCTTATTGAGATAAAAGAAGCTACTGATGTTTTCCAGACCATCCTCGTGGTAGATGCCATGACAGGTCAGGATGCGGTAAATGTAGCAGGTACCTTTGATGAAAAGATAGGAATTGACGGAGTTGTCATCACAAAGCTTGATGGTGACACCAGAGGTGGTGCGGCACTCTCAATCAGAGCCGTTACAGGAAAGCCGATACTATACGCAGGTATGGGCGAGAAGCTTTCAGACCTTGAGCAGTTCTATCCGGAGCGTATGGCTTCAAGAATCCTCGGCATGGGCGATGTGCTTTCCATGATTGAGAAGGCGCAGGAGAACATTGATGAGGAACAGGCCAAGAAGCTTGAGCAGAAGATGCGCAAAAATGAGTTTGATTTTGAGATGTACCTTGATTCGATGAGTCAGATGAAGAAGATGGGCGGTCTTTCAAGCGTGATGGGGATGATGCCGGGAATGGGTATCGGTGGAGGCAAGATGCCGGATATTGATACAGATGAAGCTGAAAAGGGCATGGCCCGCACAGAGGCAATCATCTATTCCATGACACCTGAGGAAAGACGAAATCCAAAGCTTCTTAATCCAAGCCGCAAGGCTCGTATTGCAAGAGGAGCAGGCGTGGATGTATCAGAGGTCAACAGACTTGTAAAGCAGTTTGAGCAGACAAAGAAGTTCATGAAGCAGATGCCCGGTATGATGGGCGGCAAGAAGGGACGCCGTGGAGGCGGTGGTCTTGGAGGCTTATTCAAAGGACTTCCGTTTTAATGGATTTCATTAAAGGAATTTCATGTTTTGTTAACAAAAGTATTTATTTTACTTTTGATATATATTATTCAATAAACCTATGAGGAGGTGAAATAAAATGGCAGTAAAAATCAGATTAAGAAGAATGGGACAGAAGAAAGCTCCTTTCTATAGAATCGTTGTTGCAGATTCCAGATCACCAAGAGATGGAAGATGCATCGAGGAGATCGGAACATACGATCCAACTAAGGATCCTAGCGAGTATCATGTAAATGAGGAATTAGCTAAGAAATGGTTATCAAACGGCGCACAGCCAACTGAGACAGTAGCTAGAATCTTCAAGAGTGCTGGTATCGAGAAATAGGATAAAGAGGTGGCGTAATGAAAGAATTAGTTGAAGTAATTGCAAAATCTTTAGTTGATTATCCGGATGAGGTTAATGTAACTGAGACCGAAAACGAGAAAGCAATTGTTTTGGAATTACGTGTTGCACAGTCTGACATGGGCAAAGTGATCGGCAAGCAGGGACGTATTGCTAAGGCTATTCGTTCAGTTGTTAAGGCCGCAGCCTCTAAAGAAGACAAAAAGGTTATTGTTGAGATAGTACAGTAACATAAAGGCATCTCTTATGAGATGCCTGTTTTTTTATAATTTAAAGTAACTATTCAGAACCGGTATTGTATGGTTTTGAGAATGTGCGTAGGCTGAATAGTTATGATTTATATTAATATCAGGAGACAGAGAATGGAAGATTTACTACAGGTAGGTGTAATTACGAGCACACACGGCATTCGCGGTGAGGTAAAGGTGTTCCCAACCACTGACGATGCTGCCCGTTTTAAAAAGCTTAAAAATGTCATTCTGGATAATGGCAAAGAGCGCAGGGATTTGGAAATAACTTCTGTCAAATTTTTCAAGAACCAGGTTATCTTGAAATTTAAGGGCATAGATGACATAAATGATGTAGAGAAATATAAAAAGGCACCTCTTTTTGTGACAAGGGAAAATGCGGTGCCGCTTGAGGAAAACGAGTACTTTATAGCTGATCTTATCGGGCTTTCAGTCACATCAGACGAAGGAGAGGAGCTTGGAGTCATAGCTGATGTGCTCCAGACCGGTGCCAACGATGTGTATGTTGTTAAGAAAGCCGGTGCAAATGATCTGCTGATTCCGGCAATAAAGGACTGTATACTGGATGTTGATGTGGAAAATGGCACGATGAAGGTACATTTGCTGGCAGGTTTGAGATAGCTGCATTTCAAACTGCAAAAACCGTAAAATGAGATATAAAATTGAACAAAATCATACATTTTAAATCGTAAAACTGTAAAACAGGATGATATAGGAGATATAGGAAATGAGATTTCATGTGCTGACCTTATTCCCACAGATGATAGAACAGGGACTGTCAGAGAGTATCACAGGCAGAGCTTTAAAACAGAATATTATATCACTCAATACGGTAAATATCGGGATTTTGCGCACAATAAGCACAATAAGGTTGATGATTACACATATGGTGGCGGCGCGGGATGCTTATGCAGGCAGAGCCGGTGTATCAGGCTGTGCGCAGTGTGGTGAGTCAGATCAATAAATGTAATCAGTCCATTCGGTGATAATTCCGGGAAAAATATCGCCGATGAAAATATATTATATGAAAATACATCATATAAAAATACTGCAGAAGAAATTAAAATCACAATGCGCGTCTGATTTATGTTACTCCACAGGGCAGCGTGTTTAACCAGCAGATGGCGGCAGAATTTGCAAAGTGTGATGACCTCATTTTTCTATGTGGGCACTATGAAGGTATTGACGAGCGCGTGCTGGAGGAGACGGTAACGGATTATGTCTCTATCGGTGACTATGTTCTAACAGGCGGAGAACTGCCGTCGATGGTAATGATAGATGCAATTTCACGTCTGGTTCCTGGGGTGCTGCACAATGACATTTCGGCAGAGACAGAGTCGTTTCATGGCAATCTGCTTGAATACCCTCAGTATTCACGTCCTGTTGAGTGGCATGACAAAAAGGTGCCTGAGGTACTCATGTCAGGCAATCAGAAAAAGATAGATGCATGGCGCCTTGAAAAGTCTATTGAGCGCACAAAGGAGCGCAGACCGGATTTGTATGCCGGGTTTAAAAGACTTGATAAATGCAGAGAGTTTCTTATGAAAAATAAACTGCTTCATATTGATATGATAGAGCTTATAAACAGGGGCTGCGCCGAGATACTGTTTGAGGCAGATGGAGAATATCTGCTTCGGGACATGGTCTCAAATGTATGCTTTCATACAAGACCGGATGAGGGCGAGTCGAAGCTTATTGATTTGGCACCGGAAGATGACACAAAGCCTGTTGATAAATACAGCAGTCAGCATATTCCAAAAACCGTTACAGATCAGATCACAAATGGCATAGTGCTTCACCAGCAAAGATATGTTGAGCTCTTTACAGCAAATGGCTTTAATGAGACTGTAGAGTGCAGACAGGCGGTGTATACAAACAAAGAAAAGCTATCTGTCAGCGGACTGTACAGACCGGATGGAAAGCCGATGCCTAATGGCTTAATTATAAGAAAGCTGGATGCAGCTGATATACAGGAGGCTGCGCCAATGTACCCGGGTTTGACAATCCTGACTATATTGTAGACAGGATAGAGGCAGGGACAGTCTATGGCGCTTTTTTGAGTGATAATACTGCTGATGATACCATTAATACCCTCGCGGGAATTATCGGAATCCATGAGGAGGGCAGCATCGGCATGCTCTATGTAAAGCTGCAGTACAGGCATCAAAAGCTTGCCACAGCACTTGAAACATATGCTTTCAACAGGGCACTGGAGAACGGATGGATACCATATGGACAGATAATCGTGGGCAATGAGGCATCTATGAAGCTGCAGGAGAGTATGGGATTGCATTTTTCAAAATCATCCGTATACTGGATGACTAAAAATAATGCATAAGGTAGGCGGAAGAAAGTAAAAAATACTTGCAAATCCCATGAATCTGTGGTAAAGTACCAATGTTGTGAATAAAAGAGATGGTCCTCTGTTGTGAAAATAGTAGTAGCATTAAGAACGTCAAAATAATTAGGAGGTCACAAAATGAACGCAAGTGAAATTATTAAAAGCATCGAGAACGAGCAGTTAAAGGCCGAGGCACCCGAGTTTTCTGTAGGAGATACTGTAAAGGTATACGGAAAAATCAAAGAGGGTAACCGTGAGCGTATCCAGGTATTCGAGGGAACAGTAATCAAAAGCAGAACGGATCAAACCGTACAACATTCACAGTTAGAAAGCTTTCTAACGGTGTAGGTGTTGAGAAGACATGGCCACTCCACTCACCAAACGTAGAGAAGGTTGAGATTGTACGTAAAGGTAAAGTACGTCGTGCTAAGCTTTACTACTTAAGAGACCGTATCGGAAAAGCTGCTAAGGTTAAAGAGCTTGTAAAATAATATTTTACGCGAAAGAGACCATTTTCTGCGAGCAATCGTATGAGAATGGTCTTTTTAGTTTTGGGTTACAGCTTGCAACAAACATGAAAACAATATATAATTAAGATTACGCAATAAAATATTAGTTAGCAAGAGGTGTAAGATGTCCAGAAGACGAGCAGGACTTAGCTTTAGAAGGCAAAGAAGAAAATTTAATCTGCCATTGTTCAAGGAAATTGTTTCGTGGGTAGTGGAGCTGATTGTAGTGATAGGTCTGGCATATGTGCTGGTGTCATTTTCGGTATACTTACAAATGTGGTGGGCCAGGCTATGGAGCAGACATTGGAGAACGATGATAATATTCTTGTGAACAGGTTTGCATATATCATGTCAAAGCCAAAGGCAGGAGACGTGATAGTATTTCTGCCAAACGGAAATAATAAGTCGCATTATTATGTCAGGAGAGTGGTAGCGGTGCCGGGAGATACTGTTCAGATAAAAGACGGCGCAATGTACGTGAATGATGAGCTGTACAAGGAATCGACGGACGTTGCCTCAATGGAGGATGCAGGGCTTGCCTCAGATCCTATAGAACTTGAAAAGGACGAGTATTTTGTCCTTGGAGATAACCGCAATAACAGTGAGGACAGCCGCTATGCCAATATTGGCAATGTAAAGAGAGACTATATTATCGGCAAGGCATGGTTTAGATTTTCAGGCCTTGGAAGCTTTGGAACCATCAAGTAGCAATAGTTATAACATATATAGATAAAGGACAGGTGAATTATGAATTTTCAGTGGTACCCTGGGCATATGACCAAGGCAAAGCGTCAGATGCAGGAAGACATTAAATTAATAGATCTGGTTATAGAGCTTGTGGATGCAAGAATTCCGCTATCCAGCCGTAATCCGGACATTGATGAGCTTGGAAAAAACAAATACAGGCTCATTCTGATGAACAAGGCGGATCTGGCCGACAAGGAGCGCACCAGGGAGTGGAGTGCATTTTTCAAGGAGAAGGGCTTTTTTGTAGTCAGTCTTGATGCTAGAAGCAAGTCAGGCATGAAGAGCATCACAGATATCGTGATGGAGGCCTGCAAGGAAAAGATTGAAAGAGACCGAAAGCGCGGTATCAAAACAGACCGGTAAGAGCTATGGTGGTGGGTATTCCAAACGTCGGAAAGTCCACATTTATCAACTCATATGCCGGAAAAGCCTGTGCCAAGACAGGAAACAAGCCGGGCGTGACAAAGGGCAAGCAGTGGATCAGGCTCAATAAAAGTGTTGAGCTGCTCGATACCCCGGGCATATTGTGGCCGAAATTTGAGGATCAGACAGTGGGACTTAGACTTGCGCTCATCGGTTCGATAAAGGATGAGATTTTAAATGTCGATGAGCTTGCCGTGGAGCTTGTAAAATTCCTAAAAGCAGAGTATCCGGGGCTTTTGGCACAAAGATACGAGGTAAGCGAGGAAAATGATATCATAGAGCTTATAAGTGCTGTCGCTGTCAACAGAAAATGCCTTTCAAAGGGAGGAGAGCCTGATTACAGCAAGGCGGCTGCACTCATCATAGATGATTTCAGAAGCGGTAAGCTTGGCAATATCACTCTTGAGAGACCGGAAAAAATAATAGGATAATAGTTGCGAAGAATAATTATGAAGAAAAGTTAAGAAGAAATATTCTGAAGAATAGACGATAAGGACAAGGATATGTCAGCAGAAAAAATAGGCGATATTAAGGAACAACTGAAAAACACCAAAGATTCACAGCTTACACAGTTCATTGAGGCATACAGCTCAGATGAAAGGGGCGGAGTGATTAAGCTTGTAGATAGTGCAAAAAGCGTCTGGACAAGTATGAGAAGGAGCTTATCCGCACAGAAGGTCTCAAGAAATATGAGCGTGAGTACGCATCATATGCTCATATTTGCGGCATAGACGAGGTGGGACGCGGACCGCTTGCAGGTCCGGTTGTGGCATGTGCGGTTATTCTGCCAAAGGACTGTGATATTTTATATATCAATGATTCAAAGAAGCTTACGGCTGCAAAGCGCGATGAGCTTTACGATGTCATAATGGAAAAGGCGGTTTCTGTAGGAATAGGTATGGCATCGCACGAGCGGATAGATGAGATAAATATATTGCAGGCTACATATGAGGCAATGAGACAGGCGATTAAAAAGCTTGATCCGGCACCGGATTTGACACTTAACGATGCAGTCACAATCCCGGGGTGGATATAAAGCAGGTTCCGATTATAAAGGGAGATGCCAAAAGCATATCAATAGGGGCAGCCAGCATTGTGGCTAAGGTCACAAGGGATCGGATGATGGTTGAGTATGATAACATATATCCCGGCTATGGATTTGCATCAAACAAGGGCTATGGCTCGGCAGATCATATCAAGGCACTAAAGGAGATAGGACCATCACCGATACACAGGGCATCGTTTATACACAATTTTATCTAATATATTACAATTGTGCGGTTTTTACGAAGGTGCCCGGGCGCTGAATAGTTACACATTCTGCTAAAAACCGTCAGTTCACAATAGGAGAGAAAATGACACTTCAACAACTCAGACAGGTACTTACAATTGCAGAATCCAATTCCATGAATGAGGCGGCAAAGAAGCTTTTTGTTTCACAGCCCAATCTGTCCGCCACAGTACGAGAGGTGGAGGAGGAGCTTGGAATCACGGTATTCATGAGAAATAACCGTGGAATTACCGTCACAGCGGAGGGTGAGGAGTTTTTAGGATACGCCAAACAGGTTGTGGAGCAGTATCATCTGCTTGAGAACCGGTATCTGAATGTGGAGTCCAAAAGAAATTCTCGGTTTCCATGCAGCACTATTCATTTGCAGTAAAGGCCTTTGTACAGCTTGCTAAAGAGGTGGGCATGGATGAGTACGAGTTTGCTGTTCACGAGACAAAGACTAAAGAGGTAATAGACAATGTAAAGAACTTAAAGAGCGAGATTGGAGTTCTTTATTTAAGTGATTTCAATGAAAAGGTTTTAAGAAAGCTTTTTAAGGAATGTGACATCGAGTTTAAAGAACTCTTCACATGCAATACATATGTGTATCTCTGGAAAAACATCCGCTTGCCGACAAAAAGTGATTACACTTGATGATTTGCAGGAGTACCCGTGTCTGACCTTTGAACAGGGCGTGAACAATTCCTTTTATTATGCTGAGGAGATGATGAGCACGTATGAGTACAAGCGTGTCATAAAGGCTGATGACAGAGCCACAATGCTCAATCTCATGGTGGGGCTCAACGGATTTACACTGTGCTCAGGTATTATTTCTGAGGATTTAAACGGTGATGACTATGCGGCAATTCCACTTAAGGAAAGTGAAATAATGCATATAGGCTATATCAAGCACAAGGGTACGAAGCTTAGCAAGCTCGGTGAAATATATATAGATGCGTTAAAGAATTACGAGAATAAAGTTTTATAAATGAAAAATTGTAAAAAATGAACTTAAATTAATTAAATATCATGCCATTTTTATAAGAATTTCACAGTTATATTGTTTTTTAAAAACATGCATGAAAATATAGTGAAAAATCGGTTACGCAAAAGTTATTTATTAAAATAAATGACATGAATTGACGGAAAATGACGGATTATGATTTTTTGACAAATGAATATCAGATGTTATAATAGGCGCAACAATTGATTGACATGTGCGAAAGCACTATGTTTTAGATTATAAAGGTGGTGTTAACTATGTACAATAAGGAAACAGTAATCAGACTTAACACATTGGATGATGTTCAGGAATTTGTTGGGGCTGCTTCTAAGTGCGATTTTGACATTGATCTCAAATATAGACAGATTCTTATTGATGCGAAATCACTTCTTGGAGTTATTGGAATTGGTACAAACAATGACTTTAAGGTCTGCTATATGGGCGATGACCAGGCATTTGATAATGTGGTTGATAAATTCACTGTAGCGTAATACAATTGAATAAGGTCCTTTGGGAGAGTTTCTTCTTGGAGCTCTCCCTTTTTTATGTTCAGTGTATTAAAAATGTCTGGAGTTAGACTGAAAATATTGCCGGAACACAAAACCGTTGACATAATCCGAATATGCAGGAGAGTACATGACAGAAGCTGGAAATAACTATAGTGAAAAGAAAACACAATTACATATTTCGGTCAGAAACCTTGTGGAATTTATTTTCAGGGAGGGTGACATAGACAACCGGTCATCCAGAGCTATGAGTGCCGATGCCATGATGGAGGAACACGCATTCACAGGAAAATCCAGGGCAGCATGGGGAAGGAGTATCAGGCAGAGGTGCCGCTTTCACTTGTTGTTGAAGGTGATTTGTATGAGCTGACTGTCGAGGGCAGGGCAGATGGCATCTTTACGGAGGATGGAAAGTGTTTTGTCGATGAGATTAAGGGAATGTACAGAAGGGTTGAGCTGTTTGAAAAGCCGGTTTTTGTTCATCGTGCGCAGGCTATGTGCTATGCATATATTTTTGCTCTGCAAAATAATATGGAAACGATAGGCATTCAGATGACCTACTGCAATCTGGAAACGGAGCAGACTAAGTATTTTCGCGAGGAGTTCTCATTTGAAGAGATAAAAAAATGGTTTGATGACCTGATGGAAGAGTATGGCAAATGGGCAACGTTTCAGTGTGAAATGAAAAATCAAAGACAGGCTTCAATCAAAGAACTTAATTTTCCATTTGAGTACAGACCGGGGCAGAAAAAGCTTGTTTCGGATGTCTACAGGACAATTATGCGTCAGAAGCTTCTTTTATGCAGGCTCCGACCGGTGTGGGAAATACTATCTCTACTATTTTTCCGGCAGTGAAGGCGGTTGGTGAGGAGCTGGCAGACAGAATCTTTTACGACAGCGAAGACGATCACCGCAACAGTCGCAAAGGAAACGTTTGCGCTGCTTGAAAAAAATGGTTACAGGGCAAAAACTATTCAGATAACGGCAAAGGAAAAGCTATGTCCGTGTGATGAGATGGAATGCAATCCGGTAACCTGTCCGTATGCAAAGGGGCATTTTGACAGAGTAAATGATGCGGTTTTTGACCTGCTTCACAGATGTGAAATGATTGAGAGGGATGATATTTTATCACAGGCGGATAGGTATACCGTTTGTCCGTTTGAGCTTTGTCTTGATACGGCTAGCTGGTGTGATAATATCATCTGCGATTACAACTATGTGTTTGACCCAAATGTTTATCTTAAGAGATTTTTTCAGGAGGGGATAAAGGGAGATTATATTTTTCTCATTGATGAGGCTCACAATATGGTCGAAAGAAGCAGGCAGATGTATAGCGCTCAGATTTATAAGGAGGATTTCCTTACTGTGAAGCGCATTATGAAGGAGCACAGCCGTTCCATTGAGAAAGCGCTTGAAAAGTGCAATAAGATACTGCTTGGGATGAAGCGTGAGTGTGAGAATTACACGGTATATGATACGTTTGGCAATATGGTATTTTCCTTTATGAGGCTTATGACACTTCTGGATGAGTTTTTGCAGAAGGCTAATGAGTTTCCGGGGAAAAAGGATGTTATGGATTTTTATTTTGAGCTTCGCAATTTCCTGAACATTTATGATCTGGTGGATGAGCACTACGTGATGTATTCCGAGCTTGAGGCTGATGGCAGGTTCATGCTAAAGCTTTTTTGTGTGGACCCGTCGCTTAATATACAAAAGAGGCTGGATAAGGGCAAGTCGGCTGTGTTTTTTTCAGCGACATTTTTGCCTGTAAACTATTACAAGAGCCTGCTAAGCACAAAAAAAGACAACTATGCCATATATGCTGACAGCACGTTTGACAGCAAAAGAGACTGCTTGCGATGGCAACCGATGTGAGTACGAGGTACACAAGGCGCTCAAGGAGTGAGTATGAGCGCATTGCAGGGTATATTAATGCTGTTGTCACGCAAAAGACTGGATACTATATGGTTTCTTTCCGTCATATAAGATGATGAATGATGTGGCAGATATTTACTGTGAAAAATATGCAGACGAAACAGAGCTTATGCTGCAGAAAAATAATATGTCAGAGGCTGAGAGGGAGAAATTTCTGGACAGGTTTAGTGAGGAATCGGACAGAACACTTGTGGCATTTGGCATCATGGGAGGCATATTCGGTGAGGGCATTGATTTGAAAAATGACAGACTGATAGGTGCTATTGTTGTCGGAACGGGACTTCCGCAGATCAGCAATGAGAGAACTATATTAAAGGATTATTACGATGCCGAAAACGGCTGTGGCTTTGAGTATGCTTTCGGTATCCGGGCATAAATAAAGTCCTCCAGGCGGCCGGAAGAGTAATCAGGACGACGGAGGACACAGGTGTCATTTTGCTATTAGACGAGAGATTCTGGCAGAGAGAATATGATTTGCTCTATCCACGCGAGTGGAGTGACAGAAAGCCATGCAATATAGCAAATGTCGGAAAATTAGTTGCCGACTTCTGGGAGCAGATTTAAAATTCCTCAGTGGATGCTGACACGGGCATTGTTGTGTTTACGGACACAACAATCTGGCGTGGCGGCATCTTTTTTTGTCTTCAGCACGAAAAGCTCCTTATTCTCATGGTTGATGCAGTAGTCAGGCACGAATGCTATACCCAGTCCGATTTTGGCCAGGTCTATGAGCAGATCGTTACTGCTTAGCTCAATTTCCGGAATCAGGTCAACCTGGTGCTGTAAAAACAGATTATGCAGGAATTCACTGGTGGTGCTGTTTCGGTCGAGCATCATGATAGGATATTTATTGAGCTCGGAAAAAGCTATCTCCTGCTTGCGAAGCTTGAAATAATTGGGATTTGCCACAAAAACATCGGAAAAGTTGCATATGGTTTTCTGTCTGTATGAGTGATTGAGGTGCGAATTTGGAAAATTCGTGACAATCAGGTCAACCTTCCTTTGCTCCAAAAGCCCACACACTGGATAGATGTGGCATTTGTGACCTTGATAGGCACATTCGGGAACCTCTGATGGAACTGCTTTAAGTAAGGAACCAGCAGATAACGGCATATGGTATCGCTTGCGCCGATGTGAAGCTGGCCAAGTCCAAGTGTGCCTGAGTCTAAAAGCTGGCTTTCACCGCGGGCAATAAGATTCATGGCAGGCTCAATGTGCTTTAAAAGCAGGGCACCGGCTGCGGTGAGCTGTACCTTCTTTGTGCTTCTGATGAAAAGAGTCTGTCCAAGCTTCTTTTCGAGAGTCTTAATAGACTGGCTTACCGCGGACTGTGGAATAAACAGCTTCTTGCTGGCTTCAGAGAAGCTCAGGGACGTTGCCACGTAGTAAAAGACCTTGTAAAGCTCATAATTTATATCCATTTTGTTATCCTCCGTATAAATATATGGTTATTTGCATCTGTTTTATCAATGAGGGGCAAAATACCTTTGACCCTTATATCATTATATAAGAAAACTATAATTAACGCAACTTATAAAACAAATTAAATATATTAATTATACTTATCATAACTAAAGTGTTATACTACAACCATAGTTTTAAAGTCCGATTGTGCAAAAAGCCGGACGGTAACGAATAATTGGTTACATACTCTCGAATTGAAAGGAGAACATATGAGTAACGTACGTCGTGTATATGTAGAGAAAAAACCTGACTTTGCGGTAAAGGCAAAGGAATTAAAGCATGAGATTAAGCATTATCTGGGAATCACAACTGTGGAGGCAATACGTGTATTAATCAGATATGATGTGGAAAATATATCAGAGGAGACATACAAGAAAGCCTTGTATACAGTTTTCTCAGAGCCGCCTGTTGATGATATCTATGAGGAGACATTTGACTATGGTGATGCAAAAGTATTTACTGTAGAGTTTTACCGGGACAGTTTGACCAGAGAGCAGATTCAGCCGAGCAGTGTGTGAAGCTTCTCAATGAGAATGAGGAGCCGATTATCAGAAGTGCTATCACATATGTGATTGAGGGTGCTATCACAGATGAGCAGTTTGCTGCTATTAAGAAGCACTGCATCAACCCTGTTGATTCGCGTGCTATCGGCATGGAAAAGCCTAAGACACTTGTGCAGGAGTTTGATGACCCTGCTGATGTCATCATATTTGACGGTTTCAAGGATATGGCAGAGGACAAGCTGAAGGAGCTTTATTTATCATTGAACCTTGCCATGACCTTTAAGGATTTTCTTCATATCCAGAATTGTTTTAAGAATGAGGAAAAGCGTGATCCTTCAATGACAGAAATCCGTGTGCTGGATACATACTGGTCTGATCACTGCCGTCATACAACATTCTCTACAGAGCTTAAGAATGTCAAGTTTGACGATGGCTTCTACCGCACACCGATTGAAAATACCTACAAGGATTATCTCAATACATTTTCAAATATCTACAAGGACAGAAATGACAAATTTGTCTGCCTGATGGATCTTGCACTTCTTGCCATGAAGAGATTAAAGGCAGAGGGCAAGCTTGATGATCGGAAGAGTCTGATGAGATCAACGCATGCTCTATCGTGGTACCTGTTGAGGTGGATGGAAAGACAGAGGAGTGGCTTGTAAACTTCAAGAACGAGACACACAACCATCCTACAGAGATTGAGCCTTTGGTGGCGCTGCTACATGCCTTGGCGGAGCGATCCGAGATCCTCTCAGGACGTACATATGTATATCAGGCAATGCGTGTAACAGGTGCAGCAGATCCTACAGTACCGGTTTCACAGACAATTGAAGGAAAACTTCCACAGAAGAAGCTTGTCAGAGAGGCAGCTCACGGATACAGCTCCTACGGAAACCAGATTGGACTGGCAACCGGCTATGTCAAGGAGGTTTACCATCCAAATTATGTTGCAAAGCGTATGGAGATCGGTGCAGTTATGGGTGCGGCTCCAAGACGTGCTGTCCAGAGACTTAACTCAGATCCGGGAGATAAAATCATTCTCCTCGGAGGACGCACAGGACGTGACGGAATCGGTGGTGCTACAGGTTCATCAAAGGCACACAATACAAAGTCTACATCAGTATGCGGAGCTGAGGTACAAAAGGGTAATGCACCTACAGAGAGAAAGCTTCAGAGACTTTTCAGAAGAGAAGAGGTCAGCCATATTATCAAGAAATGTAACGATTTCGGTGCCGGCGGAGTTTCTGTTGCTATCGGAGAGCTTGCTGACGGACTTCGCATAGAGCTTGACAAGGTACCAAAGAAATACGCAGGTCTTGACGGAACAGAGATTGCTATCTCAGAGTCACAGGAGCGTATGGCAGTTGTAGTTGCGCCTTCTGATGTTGAACAGTTCCTTGCATACGCAAAGGAGGAAAATCTCGAGGCAACAGAGGTTGCGGTAGTTACAGAGGATCCAAGACTTGTGCTTGAGTGGAGAGGCAAAGAGGTAGTAAATATCTCTCGTGCATTCCTTGATACAAACGGAGCTCATCGAGACAGATGTTGAGGTTGAGATGCCTTGCGAGAGTGACAATTATCTGGACAAAATCAGCACACCTGCTGTAGCCAAGATGGTTGAGGCAGGAGATATGAAGGGTGCCTGGGAGGCAGAGCTTGAAGACCTTAACGTATGCTCACAGAAGGGACTTGTTGAGATGTTCGACGGCTCTATCGGAGCAGGCAGTGTATATATGCCATATGGTGGACGTTACCAGCTCACAGAGACACAGTCAATGGTTGCAAAGCTTCCTGTATTAAAGGGCAAATGTGATACAGTAACAATGATGGCTTACGGCTTCGACCCATATCTTTCATCATGGAGCCCATACCACGGATCTATATATGCAGTGCTTGAGTCTATCTCAAGAATCGTTGCAGCAGGCGGAGATTACAGCAAAATCCGTATGACATATCGAGTACTTCCGCAGAATGAATGAGGATCCAAAGCGCTGGAGCCAGCCGTTTGCAGCACTCCTCGGAGCATATGATGCTCAGATTGGCTTCGGACTTCCTTCAATCGGTGGAAAGGATTCCATGTCGTACCTTCAATGATATTGATGTACCGCCTACACTCGTATCATTTGCAGTTGATGTGGCAAAGGAAAAGGATATCATCACACGAGCTCAAGAAAGAGGGCAATCAGCTTGTTCTATTTACAATAGATAAGGATGAGTTTGATCTTCCAAAATATGATCAGGTTATGACACTTTATACAGCAATCAGAAATCTTATCCAGGATGGCGCAATTGTTTCAGCATATGCACTTGACGGAAAAGGTCTTGCCGCAGCAGTATCAAAGATGGCATTTGGTAACAAGCTTGGTGTAACCATCGAGGATGAGGTGACAAGCGATACACTCTTTGCACCTGGCTTTGGTAATATCGTAGCTGAGGTTCCTGTTGATGCACTTTCAAAGGTCAGAGAGGTAATTGATGCAGCAGGTATTTCAGATGCAGCCTCTGTAGTCGGCTATGTAAACGATAAGCAGACTATCGAGTGTGACGATATGGTGCTTCCTGTTGAGGAAGCTGTCAAGGTATGGACAGCAAAGCTTGAGGGCGTTTTCCATACAAAGGCAACAGACGATACAAGCAAGGTAAATAGCGGTCTTTACGATGCAAAGAATATCTATGTATGCAAGAATAAAGTGGCTAAGCCTACAGTATTTATTCCGGTATTCCCTGGAACAAACTGTGAGTATGATAGTGCTAAGGCATTTGAAAGAGCAGGCGCTGACACAATCGTAAAGGTATTCAAGAACCTCACAGCAGAGGATATCCGTGATTCGGTTGATGAGTTTGTAAAGGCAATCGACAAATCACAGATTATCATGTTCCCGGGTGGATTCTCAGCAGGAGATGAACCGGATGGTTCCGCAAAATTCTTCGCAACAGCATTTAGAAATGCAAAGATGACAGAGGCTGTTGAAAAGCTCATCAATGAGAGGGACGGACTGGCACTTGGTATCTGTAACGGTTTCCAGGCACTGATCAAGCTTGGACTTGTACCATATGGAGAGATCAGACAGCAGGATGCACAGTCACCTACACTCACATACAATACAATCAACCGCCACATCTCAAAGATGGTGTATACAAAGGTTGTTTCAAACAAGAGCCCATGGCTTGCACAGGCTAAGCTTGGTCAGACCTACTGCAGTCCGGCATCGCATGGTGAGGGTCGTTTCGTAGCACCGAAGGAATGGATCGACAAGCTCTTTGCAAACGGACAGGTTGCCACACAGTATGTTGATCTGGACGGAAATGTATCAATGGATGAGGAGTGGAACGTAAACGGCTCATACATGTCTATCGAGGGTATCACATCTCCTGACGGAAGAATCCTCGGCAAGATGGCTCATTCAGAGCGCCGCGGCGAATCTGTAGCAATCAATATCTACGGCGAGCAGGATATGAAGATATTCGAAAGCGGTGTGAAATATTTTAAATAATTCATAACTGAATAATTACAATATCTTATATATTTATTGGGTTATTATCTCTGCAATATAAACAATTAAGCTTCCATGGAGGTCACAGTTAGTGGCTTTCATGGGAGTTTTTATTTTGGAACCAGTGAATATGCTGGCGGTAAAGAAAATAAATTGAAGGTAATTAAACACGTGCGTCTGCTTGATATTTGATAGTCGCAGTGGTAAAATCAAGACTAAAATTACCGGTAGTAAATGGTTTGAAAGAAAAGAGGACATAAAACAGATGAGATTGCCACAAATAATAAACAGCCTTCTTGAGACTGATATGTATAAATTCAGCATGGGACAGACGATTTTCCATCAGTTCACAAGCTATAAAACGACATGGACTTTCAAGTGCCGAAATAAAGACGTGCATTTTACAGATGAGATGGTCGAGGAGATAAAGGAACAGGTGCAGGCCTTCTGTCAGCTTCGTTTTACGGAGGAAGAGCTTGAATATCTTGATAACATCACCTGGATAAAGGGCACATATGTTGATTTTTAAGACTCTGGCAGCCGAGATATGAGGAGTTTACCATCACAACAGATGCACCGTGTGGGCTGGCAATCGATGCAGCCGGCACGTGGCTTAATACTTCGATGTATGAGATTCCGGTGCTTGCTATTGTAAATGAAGTGTACTTCCGTATGGCATATGATTATGATGTGCTGCTTAAGCAGTTTAAGCGCAGGCTTGATGAGAAGGTGCGTCTGCTCGAGGAGGATACCTACAGGCTTAGCGATTTCAGTGAATTTGGACTAAGACGCCGTCTGTCTGCTGAGGCGCAGGAGATGGCTGTAAAGGCAATCGCAGAGGTTGAGCTGCCAGCAGATTCACACTTTATTGGTACATCAAACGTATATCTTGCGAAGAAATTCAATTTAAAGCCGGTGGGAACAATGGCTCATGAGTGGATTATGTGTACAGGACAGGGCAATCACAAGCATAATCCGGCATATTCAAACTGGTATGCACTCGATGCATGGGTTAAGGAGTATGGTATATTAAACGGTATTGCGCTTACTGACACCATAACAACAGACTGCTTCCTGCGTGATTTTCAGCTCACCTATGCGACACTTTTTTCGGGAGTGCGTCATGATAGCGGAGATCCGTACGAGTGGGGAGACAAGATGATAGCCCATTACAACAGTCTGGGAATTAATCCAAGGACAAAGACACTTTTGTTCAGCGACAGCCTGGATTTCGAGCGTGCGACTGCATTGTATGATTATTTCAAGGATAAGGCAAAGGTTGCATTCGGTATAGGAACCTTTATTAGTAACGACACTGATGAGGAAGCACTCAACATAGTTATGAAGACCACCAAGTGTAACGGCATGGATGTGGCAAAGATTTCCGACGTGGCAGGCAAGGGTATGTGCAAGAATCCGGATTATGTCGATTACGAACAGGTGTATTGATTACAGGATGAAGAATGATAAATGATAAATGATGGCATGAGGGGGCAAAGATATTTTGCCCCCTTTAATTATGTGATTGAATTGCAAGAAATGTGTAAACAAAAAAATATATAAAATATCAGACAATTTTAAATAAAAATGAAAATTATCAAAAAATATATTGACAAATAGGTGAAATTGGTGTAATCTTAAATCAACAAAAAGAGATACGAAAGGAACAAAAATAAAACACAGGAGGTACAGTCCAATGGGGATTACATAATTTAAGTCAAAGTACTATAAGGATGATTGAACGGAATATTTAAATCTGTAGGGCGAGCCGAAGAGCAGTAATCGCACAGATATATTAGCAAATAAATAATATCGTTGAAAAAGTTCTTGTAGATTAAAAGTGAAAGATAGAATCTCTCATAAGAGTTTACATAGATAATGTAACCAAAAGGAGTGATTTTATGAAGAAGGGTAGAGGTCCATAGCTAAGCTAAAAGAATAAGAATCCTGTCATAAACAGAATCAGATTTATAGCAAAGCAATATGGAAATGCCAAAACAAATTCATATAGCGAAAGCGGAACTTGGAGGTTATACAGTGAAGCTTACGGAACCAATGCTTTAGGAGCCACTTGATGTAAAATGTAGATCGGTGGCTCCTATTTTGACATTTGCGAATGCATGTGAGGTTTAATAGTTAGATAGAATGACAACGTAAGCCTTTAAGGCTGGGCTATAATTTGATGAAAGCAGGAACGCGGTTTTCAAATACTGTATAGTACATAAACCCGGCATCCTTGAGGATATTTGAAACCTTGTCAAAATCATATGCCACATGCTCGGGCTTGTGGGCATCTGCTCCGACTGTGATTATTTCCCCGCCAAGCTCATGATAGCGCTTTAGCACATCTTCGGTCGGATTTGGGTGGCCAAGCCCGTATTTAAAGCCGGCGGTATTGAGCTCGATGCCTTTTCCCTGTGAGATAATTTCCTTTAATATAGCATCAATTATGTCGGCATACTTTTCATATGAATAGTATTTATTTTTGTCGACCGTATCTGACCACGTAGTCGATGTGACCGTACACATCAAAATCCGCGCCGGAGTGCAGATTGTCAAGTATCGATTCAAAGTATTCGGTGTAGGCTTCGTGCTCTGTCTTGCCTTTGTACAATACAGGGTAGTATGGGTCAATGCCGTTTACCACATGGCTTGAGCCAATCACGAGGTCAAACGGATATTTTTTGGTGACCTCATTATTTTTGTCTGTAATATGAGGCTGTAAACCGATTTCAATGCCCCAGTGGATATTTACCGGGCAGCCCTTTTCTTTAAGAGCAATTGCAAGTCTTTTGATGCGCTTTTCATATGCTGCTATATCAAGGTCGAAAAGCCCGGGCTCCTCTTTATAGTCATAGTCCAGATGGTCTGTAAAGCAGATGCCATCCAGCCCTTTGTTGATTGCTGATTTTATCATCAATACCGGGTCGGCATCGCTGTCACCCGAAAACATGCAGTGCATGTGCTGATCCCACATATAAATACCTCCGTAAAACTGATGTATTGTTGTTAAAAAACTTTATAAGTTACATGATTTATAATTGTCTGATGCTGGCTGCCGGAAAGTGCGAATTACAGCAATTAATTAAGTGTAGCCGAGATTATAATAAAGTGCAATATCTAAAAAAAAAAATTGTGAAGAATGATAAAAAATGTGTGTAAATGAAAATATTTAGTGAAAATTTTAACAAACGCAAATAAAGTACTTGAACCTTTGAGAATTATTCGCTATAATAAAAGCATCTTAGGGCATGTCCCTAAAAATACTTTTTACAATTCTAGGAGGAATTAAAATGGCAGTAAGAGTAGCAATCAACGGATTTGGTCGTATCGGACGTCTTGCTTTCAGACAGATGTTTGGAGCAGAGGGATACGAGGTAGTAGCTATCAACGACTTAACTAAGCCCAAAAATGTTAGCACACTTATTAAAATATGATTCAGCACAAGGTAAATACGAGCATGCAGATGAGGTTTCTGCAAGCGATGATTCTATCACAGTTTGTGGTAAGGAAATCAAAATTTACGCATTCCCAGATGCAAACAATTGCCCATGGGGAGAGTTAAAGGTTGACGTTGTACTTGAGTGCTCTGGATTCTACACATCCAAAAGAAAAGGCTCAGGCTCATATCAATGCAGGTGCTCGTAAAGTTGTTATCTCTGCACCAGCAGGCAATGACCTTCCGACTATCGTTTACAATGTAAACCATGAGACACTTAAGGCTTCTGACACTATCATCTCAGCAGCTTCATGTACAACTAACTGTTTAGCACCAATGGCAGATGCACTTAACAAGTATGCTCCAATCCAGTCTGGTATCATGGTAACAATCCATGCTTACACAGGTGATCAGATGACTCTGGACGGACCTCAGAGAAAGGGAGACCTTCGTCGTTCACGTGCAGCAGCAGTTAATATCGTTCCTAACTCAACAGGAGCAGCTAAGGCAATCGGCCTTGTTATCCCAGAATTAAACGGTAAGTTAATCGGATCTGCTCAGCGTGTTCCAACACCTACAGGATCTACAACAATCCTTACAGCAGTTGTTAAGAAAGCAGGCGTTACAAAGGAAGACATCAACGCAGCTATGAAGGCAGCAGCTTCCGAGTCCTTCGGCTACAACGAGGATCCGATCGTATCTTCCGATATCGTTGGAATGAGATTTGGTTCATTATTCGATGCAACACAGACAATGGTTAACCAGGTTTCTGACGATCTGTACGAGGTACAGGTTGTTTCATGGTATGATAACGAAAACTCCTACACATCTCAGATGGTTCGTACCATCAAATACTTCTCAGAGTTAGCTTAATTCTTGTACCCACAAGAACAGTATATCTCAAGACTACTCAAGGGCGCGGTCTTAATTGAACCGCGCCTCTTTTAAAGCATGGCTATTTCTTTTGAATATCTGTGAATTGTAGAATTAATTATATTTTTAATATGTACAATATGGCGTGGCCACATGGCTTATGCCTTGAAATAAGGGAGGACATATTATGTCATTAAACAAGAAATCAATTGATGATATCAACGTAAAAGGCAAAAGAGTCCTTGTAAGATGTGACTTCAACGTTCCGCTGAAGGACGGAAAAATCACAGATGAGAACCGTATCAACGGAGCTCTTCCAACAATCCAGAAATTAATCAAGGACGGTGGAAAGGTTATCCTTTGCTCACACCTTGGAAAAGTTAAAAACGGACCAAACGAGGGTGAGTCACTTGCTCCTGTAGCTGCAGCTCTTGAGGCTAAGCTTGGACAGAAGGTTACATTTGTAGCTGACTACAACGTAACAGGTGAGGCTGCAACAAAGGCTGTTTCAGAGATGAAAGAGGGAGATGTAGTTCTTCTTCAGAATACACGTTTCAGAGGCAAAGAGGAGACAAAGCCACAGGAAGCCGGAGATGCATTCGCAAAAGAGCTTGCTGACCTTGCTGATGTATATGTATGTGACGCTTTCGGTTCTGCTCATAGAGCACATGCTTCTGTAGCAGGTGTTACAAAGTTCATCACAGCTAAGGGTGGAGAGAATGTTGTCGGATACCTTATGCAGAAAGAAATTGACTTCCTTGGCAAGGCAGTAGAGAATCCTGTACGTCCTTTCGTAGCTATTCTTGGTGGTGCTAAATTAGCTGACAAGCTCAATGTTATCGACAACCTCCTCGAGAAGGCTGATACACTTATCATCGGTGGTGGAATGGCATACACATTCCTTAAAGCACAGGGCTATGAGATTGGTATCTCAATGCTTGATGAGACAAAGATTGATTACTGTAAAGAGATGCTTGCAAAAGCAGAGAAACTTGGAAAGAAGATTCTTCTTCCTGTTGATGCAGTTACAATCAAGGATTTCCCAAATCCAATCGATGCTCCTGTAGAGACAGAGACATATGATTATGACAAGATGCCTGCAGACCGTGAGGGCTGTGATATTGGACCTAAGACACGCAAGCTTTTCGCTGACGCTGTTGCATCAGCTAAGACAGTTGTATGGAACGGACCGATGGGTGTATTTGAGAACCCAACACTTGCAGCAGGTACACTTGCAGTAGCAGAGGCACTTGCTAAATCAGATGCTATCACAATCATTGGTGGTGGAGATTCAGCTGCAGCAGTTAACCAGATGGGACTTGGCGACAAGATGAGCCACATCTCAACAGGTGGCGGTGCTTCCCTTGAGTTCCTTGAGGGCAAGGAGCTTCCTGGTGTAGCTTGTGCTGATGATAAATAAGCCGAAAGCAACTTAATGAAATTAAGCCGCAGGCAAAAATATTTGTATACAAATACAAGGAGATATAAAATGGCAAGAAAGAAAATTGTAGCAGGCAACTGGAAAATGAACATGACTCCAAGCCAGGCTGTTAAATTAGTAGAAGAGTTAAAACCACTCGTAGTTTCAGATGATGTTGAAGTTGTTTACTGTGTACCTGCAATTGACATCGTACCTGTTGTAGAGGCTTTAAAAGGTACTAACGTTGCTGTTGGAGCTGAGAATATGTACTTCGAGGAGAAGGGTGCTTACACAGGAGAAATCTCAGCAGAGATGCTTCTTGATGCAGGTGTTAAGTATGTTATCATCGGACATTCAGAGAGAAGAGATTACTTCAAAGAGGATGACGCACTTCTCAACAAGAAGGTAAAGAAGGCTATCGAGGCTGGACTTACACCAATCCTTTGCTGTGGTGAGACACTTGAGCAGAGAGAGAGCGGTGTTACACTTGACTGGATCAGACTTCAGATTAAGTCAGATCTCGCAGGTGTTGCTGCATCAGATGTTGCAAACATGGTAATCGCTTACGAGCCAATCTGGGCAATCGGAACAGGTAAGACAGCTACTTCTGACCAGGCTCAGGAGGTTTGCGGTGCAATTCGTGAGTGTGTAGCTGAGATCTATGATCAGGCTACAGCAGATTCAGTTCGTATCCACTACGGCGGATCTGTAAATGCAGGAAATGCAGCAGAGCTTTTTGCAAAGCCTGACATCGACGGTGGATTAGTTGGTGGCGCTTCACTCAAGGCTGATTTTGGAAAGATCGTAAACTACAAGTAATTATTAAATCATAATTTAATATTTGATTTGACAATCACAATAACTAAATGTCACTAAATTCACCAGCTTAGCTGCATTTAGTGGCATTTATTATGTAATGAAATTTTTTGTGAGCTTGCATATGTCACTGTAATAGAGCATTTTGCGAGCCTCATATGAAGAATAGAGGAAATATAAATGAGTAAGAAACCGGTAGTATTAATGGTACTTGATGGTTACGGCTTAAGTGACCACAAAGAGGGAAATGCCATAGCTATGGCAAATACCCCTGTTATGGATAAATTGATGGCAGAGTGTCCTTTTGTAAAGGGCGCAGCTTCAGGTCTTGAAGTTGGACTTCCTGACGGACAGATGGGAAACTCTGAGGTAGGACATATGAATATCGGCGCAGGCCGTATCGTATATCAGGATCTTACAAGAATCACAAAGGCAATTGCTGATGGTGATTTCTTCAAGAACAAGGTATTAATTTCTGCAATCGAAAACTGCAAGAAGAATGACTCTGATCTGCATCTTTGGGGACTTCTTTCAGATGGTGGAGTTCACAGCCATATCGAGCATCTTTACGGACTTCTTGAGCTTTGCAAGAAAGAGAATTTTGACAGAGTATATGTACACGCATTCCTTGATGGTCGTGATACACCTCCTGCATCAGGCAAGGACTATATCGAGCAGCTTCTCGCCAAGATGAAGGAAATCGGTGTAGGAAAGATTGCATCTCTTCAGGACGTTACTATGCAATGGACAGAGATAACCGCTGGGATCGTGTTCAGAAGGCTTATGATTCACTCACTAAGGGTGAAGGCGTAAAAGCTACATGCCCTGTAAAGGCTATGGAGGAGTCATACGCAAATGACGTAACAGATGAGTTCGTGCTTCCTACAGTTATCACAAACGAGGATGGCACACCGGTATCTGTTGTAAAGGACAATGATTCTGTTATATTCTTCAACTTCCGTCCGGACCGTGCTCGTGAGATGACAAGAGCATTTTGCGATGATAAGTTTACAGGCTTTGAGCGCCCATTCCTTAAGACAACATTTGTATGCTTCAAGGATTATGACGAGTCAATTCCTAACAAGCTTATCGCTTTTGAGAAGGAAGAAATCAAGAATACATTTGGTGAGTATCTTGCAGCAAATGGTAAGAAACAGCTTCGTCTCGCAGAGACAGAGAAGTATGCACACGTAACCTTCTTCTTTAATGGTGGTGTAGAGGAGCCGAATATCGATGAGGCACGTCTTCTTGTAAATAGTCCTAAGGATGTTGCAACATATGACTTAAAGCCTGAGATGAGCGCTCCTGAGGTTGGAATGGATCTTGTTGAGGCTATCAAGTCAGATAAGTATGATGTTATTATCATCAACTTTGCTAACCCTGACATGGTTGGACATACAGGTGTGATTCCGGCTGCTGTAAAGGCTGTTGAGAGAGTTGATTCACTCGTAGGTGATGCAGTTCAGGCAATCAAGGATGTGGATGGAGTATTATTCATCTGTGCTGACCACGGAAACGCAGAGAAGATGATTGATTATGAGACAGGAAAACCTCATACAGCTCATACAACCAATCCTGTTCCTTTCATTCTTGTAAACGCTGACCCTTCTTACAAGCTTCGTGAGGGCGGATGTCTTGCAGATATCGCTCCAACACTGCTTGAGATTATGGGACTTCCACAGCCAAAAGAGATGACAGGAAAGTCACTTATCGTTAAATAAAATTTGTATTATATAGGCTCCGGCGCAGACAAAGGGTTTGAACCGGAGCTTTTGTTTTGATATATTAAAGATATAATAATAAATATAAGAATTGCTTATAAATGGTGCAAAATTATTTAAAAACTTATAATATACGTTGACTTTACAAATTGAGCTGGTATATAATTTAAGGGTAGCATTTGATTTGTAAAATAAATTACACATAAGATGGAGGACAATCATGCAGGAATTTAAACCATTCAAAGAAGGAAAAGTAAGAGAAGTATATGATAACGGGGACAGCCTTATTATGGTCGCAACAGATCGTATTTCCGCTTTTGACCATATTTTAAAGAATAAAATTACAGACAAGGGAGCCATTCTCACACAGATGTCTAAGTTCTGGTTTGAATTCACAAAGGATGTTGTTCCTAACCATATGATTTCAGTAGACGCAAAGGATATGCCGGAGTTCTTCGGTCAGGACAGATTCAATGGAAACAGCATGCTCTGCAAGAAGCTTGAGATGCTTCCAATCGAGTGTATAGTTCGTGGATATATCACAGGAAGCGGCTGGGCAAGCTACCAGGAGAACGGTACAGTCTGCGGAATCAGACTTCGGAGGGACTTGTTGAGTCTGATAAGCTCCCTGAGCCTATTTATACACCATCTACCAAGGCTGATCTTGGAGATCATGATGAGAATATCTCATTCGAAAAATCAGTAGAAGTATTAGAAGATTTATCCTGAGAAGGGCAGAGAGTACGCAGAGAAGATTCGCGATTATACAATTGCTCTCTACAAGAAATGTGCAGAGTATGCTCTTACAAAGGGCATTATCATCGCAGATACCAAGTTTGAGTTTGGCTTAAATGAGCAGGGTGAGGTAGTGCTTGCCGATGAGATGCTCACACGACAGCTCACGCTTCTGGCCACTTGATGGATATAAGCCTGGACAGGGACAGCCTTCATTTGACAAGCAGTATGTAAGAGACTGGCTCAAGGCAAATCCGGACAATGACCTTCTTTTACCTGACGAGGTTGTTGTGAAGACTGTAGAGAAATATAAAGAGGCATTTGAGCTTCTTACAGGAAGCAAATTCAGCCGCTAATATATTATTTATTCCGCGTTACTATTTCGCAATTATAAACGGAGATATTATGAACCAGGACAATAACATAAATCAGTATATAAATACTAGTATAGATACAAAAAGTCATACCGGTACAAAATTAAAAAGGTGTTCTGATATTGACGAGCATAACCATGTATTTGATGAGCTTCATGAGGAGTGTGGTGTGTTCGGCATGTATGATTTTGATGGAGGAAATGTCGCATCCACTATCTATTATGGCCTTTTTGCGCTTCAGCACAGAGGACAGGAAAGCTGTGGTATTGCAGTGAGTGATACACACGGACCAAAGGGAAAGGTGACCACACACAAGGGTATGGGCCTTGTAAATGAGGTATTTACTCCTGATATTTTAGAGCCTATGAAGGGTGATATCGGAGTGGGACATGTGCGCTATTCAACAGCAGGCTCATCAACACGTGAGAATGCACAGCCTCTCGTATTAAATTATGTCAAGGGCACACTTGCCATGGCACACAACGGAAACCTCATTAACGCAAAGGAGCTTCGCAAGGAGCTTGAGTATACAGGAGCAATTTTCCAGACCACAATCGACTCTGAGGTTATAGCTTATCATATCGCCAGAGAGCGTCTTAACTCAAAAACAGCGGAGGAGGCGGTCAGACGTGCCTGCCAGAAGCTTAAGGGAGCCTATGCACTTGTGGTTGAGAGCCCGAGAAAGCTTATTGCAGCCAGAGACCCATTTGGTTTTAAGCCTCTTTGCATTGGAAAGAGAGACAATGCATATATCGTTACATCTGAGACCTGTGCGCTTGATACAATCGGTGCAGAGTTTGTCGGGATATAGAGCCGGGAGAGGTTATCACCATCACTCCGAAAAGGGCATTGAGTCTGATATGACTATGGCACTTGCCACGAAAAACAGGCCAGATGCGTGTTTGAATACATTTATTTCGCAAGACCTGACAGCCATATTGACGGAGTAAGCGTGTATAGCAGCCGTATCAAGGCTGGCAGATTCCTTGCAATGGATTCACCGGTTGAGGCTGATATCGTGACAGGAGTACCGGAGTCAGGAAATGCCGCTGCTCTTGGTTATTCACTTGAGTCGGGCATTCCATATGGCACAGCATTTGTCAAGAACGGTTATGTCGGCAGGACATTTATCAAGCCTAAGCAGTCAAGCCGTGAATCAAGCGTGCAGATAAAGCTCAATGTATTAAAGGAGGCTGTTAAGGGCAAGAGAGTTGTTATGATTGATGATTCAATTGTGCGAGGAACAACCTCAGACAGAATAGTGCGTATGTTAAGAGAGGCGGGTGCCACAGAGGTGCATGTGCGCATCAGTTCACCGCCATTCTTATGGCCTTGCTATTTCGGTACAGATATTCCTGCAAGAGAGCAGCTTATCGCTTACAACAGGACTATTGAGGATATCAGACAGATTATAGGTGCAGATTCTTTAGGCTACCTTGGAATTGACAGACTTCATGAGATGGTAGAGGGATTGCCAATCTGCATGGGCTGTTTCACAGGAAAATATCCGATGGAGCCACCGAAGGATGATATCAGAGGCGAGTATTTTGATAAAGAAATAGACCTCGAGAGAAAAATGCTTAATCGCTAATAAAGGAGAGAATATGAGTACAGACAGATACACAAGTCCTCTTCTGAGCGCTATGCCAGCAAAGAGATGCAGTATATTTTTCGCAGGATATGAAATTTACCACTTGGAGAAAGCTCTGGATTGCTCTTGCAGAGACTGAGATGGAGCTTGGGCTTTCACAGGATGGCAAGCCGGTTATCACACAGGAACAGATTGATGAATTAAAGGCACATGTGGATGACATCAATTATGATGTGGCAAAGGAGCGGGAGAAGCTTGTGCGTCACGATGTAATGAGCCATGTCTATGCATATGGACAGCAGTGCCCTAAGGCAGCAGGAATTATACATCTTGGAGCAACCTCATGCTATGTAGGTGACAATACAGATATCATCATCATGAATGAAGCATTAAAGCTCGTTCACAAAAAGCTTATAAGTGTTATTGCGGAGCTTGCAAACTTTGCTGATAAGTATAAAAATCAGCCAACTCTTGCATTTACACATTTCCAGCCGGCACAGCCGACAACGGTTGGAAAGCGTGCCACACTGTGGCTAAATGAGTTTATGCTGGATCTCGAGGATTTAGAGTATGTGCAGGGCACATTAAAGCTCCTTGGTTCTAAGGGCACTACAGGAACACAGGCCAGCTTCCTTGAGCTCTTCGACGGAGACAATGAGACTATAGACAAGATAGATCCGATGATCGCAAAGAAGATGGGCTTTAAGGATTGTTATCCGGTATCTGGCCAGACATATTCCCGTAAGGTAGATACGAGAGTGGTAAATGTGCTCGCAGGCATTGCTGCATCGGCTACAAAGATGTCAAACGATATCAGACTGCTCCAGCATCTTAAGGAAGTAGAGGAGCCGTTTGAGAAGAATCAGATAGGTTCATCAGCCATGGCATATAAGAGAAATCCTATGAGAAGTGAGAGAATTGCATCTCTTTCAAGATATGTTCTTGCAGATGTAATGAATCCTGCAATTACTTCAGCTACACAGTGGTTTGAGAGGACACTTGACGATTCAGCAAACAAGCGTCTTTCAATACCTGAGGGCTTCCTTGCAATAGACGGAATCCTTGACCTCTGCCTCAATGTGGTGGATGGACTGGTAGTATATCCAAAGGTTATTGAAAAGCACTTTATGGCAGAGATACCATTCATGGCAACAGAGAACATCATGATGGATGCTGTAAAGAACGGTGGAAATCGTCAGGAGCTCCATGAGAAGATCAGACAGCTCTCAATGCAGGCCGGAAAGACAGTCAAGGAAGAGGGAAAAGAGAATAACCTCGTAGACTTAATCGCTGCAGATCCTGCATTCGGACTGACAAAGGCTGATATCGAAAAGAACCTTAAGCCTGAGCTTTATGTGGGACGTGCGCCTCGTCAGGTAGAAGTATATCTGCGTGATGTAGTTAATCCGGTGCTTGAAGCACATAAGGATGAGAGTGGAGTAAAGGCAGAGATTAACGTATAATATCGAAAGTATAGATAACGGTAATTTGCTTGTTTTAACATATTTATCTAAATGAAAAGCCCCGGGATATAAACCTGTTTCATGGTTTATATGCCGGGTTTTATATATCCGTCAAGTATGAAGTTAGTTTAAATTAATTCTCTTTGACATCATCTCAGGATTGGTAGCCTCGCTGATTGCCACATGCTTGCTGATTACACCGGCCTTGTACAGATTGAAGATGCTTGTATCCATTGCAATCATATTTTCAGCTGCAGAGGTGTAGATGATACCGTCAATCTGATGGACCTTGCCTTCACGGATTAAGTTCCTTATTGCAGGCGTGAGTACCATGATTTCAAAAGCAGGCACCATCTCACCGTTTGTGGCAGGTAAAAGCTTCTGGCAGACAACAGCCTGCAGCACAGATGCAAGCTGGATGGCTATCTGGTGCTGCTGGGAAGCAGGAAACGCATCGATTATTCGGTCAATGGTATTTGCGGCACCAATTGTGTGAAGTGATGAAAATATGAGGTGACCGGTTTCAGCCGCTGTGACAGCTGTATTGATGGTCTCATAGTCTCGCATCTCTCCAAGCAATATGACGTCAGGACTCTGGCGGAGTGCGGCGCGAAGTGCAGTGAGATAGCTTTCTGTATCTGTGTTGATTTCACGCTGTGACACAATACATTTGTCATGACGATGTAAAACTCAAGCGGATCCTCAAGAGTGATAATATGCTCTTCCTTCTCATGGTTGATCTGATCAATAATACATGCTAGTGTGGTAGATTTACCGCTTCCGGCTGGGCCGGTAACCAGCACCATGCCGTTGTTTGTTTCCGCAAGCTCCATAACAGAGTCCGGTATATGTAAATCGCTTGGCTTTGGCAGTGTGAATGAGATAACACGGATGACAGCAGAGTAAGAGCCACGCTGCTTGAAAGTGCTCACTCTGTAACGTGATACTCCCGGTATAGCGAAGGAAAAGTCATCATCTCCGGTTTCCTCAAATTTTGAAATATCTCTCTCGGCAAGAGCATAGATTGATGTGACAAATTCAAAGGTTTCTTTTGGAATCATTCTGATTTCATTGAGGCACTCCATCACTCCCTTTGATTTGTATGTGAGAGGGCGGCCGGCCACTATGAAAATATCCGATGCTCCGTTGTCAGTCGCTTCTTTTAATATCTTTTAACATCCATTTTAGTTTCCTCCAATTAAATTTAGTGTATCATTTTCCTCGAAAGCTGTGTCGGTATTGAGCTTCCATTGTTTTATTTTATAAAAGCATCCTGCCTGTGGACAGGATAGTTGATATCAAGCTTTACAGTGAGAGTCTGCGTATCGCTTACAGTACAGGTGATGGTATAGGTCAGACCGGTAACCTTGCCGTTTGATTCATTTTCAGCGAGGTTTTATTTATGGCAGTATCGTTGTCTGATAGAGCAGTCTTTATGGCCTCATAGTATGCTGCTTTATCAGGACTGCCCTCGTAGGCGGATGCAAGAATGGCATCAATCTGTGATATCTCATCCCATGCCTTTTCACATGCACGGTAATACGAGCTGTTGTTATCAGCAACGCGTTTGCTCAGCTTATAGTCGGAGTTTGCTGTGACAAAGGCGAGTGCCGAGAACGTGACAATGCATATCATGGAAAAGGTAAGCAGGATGGTCGAAAACCGAAATTTGAAAATTCTCTTCTTTTTCATGGGGTGCTCACCGTCCTTCCATCAGAGGAAAGTGCAGTATAGCTGCACGCGGTAATGCTGTATACACAGTGGCTGTCTGCTGCTATAAACTCTATGTCAGCCTTTTGTACTCCGTAGGCATCCTGCCCAAGCCTGCTTACAATAACCTTGTATGCGGCATCATCCTTATCACATGGATGATAGCTTTTGTCAAGATAAATGAATAGCTTTTCATCTGCATAGATGGAGCCGTTAAAGAGCGATGATACGGCGTTTAAATCGCCATGCTCCTGTTCGTATGCGCTTGCTGCATTGCTGCATGCATTAACAGCCTCATGCAGCACCGAGTTTCTTCTGTCAGCTTGTGGGTCTTTATGAAGAAAAGCAGTCCCACAATCAAAAGAGCTGAAAAAGCAGCAGATTAATGGTAATCTCAAGCAGGAATATTCTGTTTTTCGATTGTTTAAGCTTTGTTGAAATCATGGTTTATTCCTTGTTGTATGTAAGTTTGTGTGGCATCGAGTGGCATATCGGGAGCGGTGTACGTGATATTGCTGCATTTATTGTCCGACGATGGTTAGTCGGAATTGACGGAGCAGTAGGTATCGGTAGTGCCACCGGATGTATCGGTGATAGTTACGGTAATCATTTTGTCGGTGGTTTCTGTCATGTCAAGTCCCCGATTTCGACAATCCTTTGTCCGCTGTCCAGACTGTATGAGGAACCATCCTGTACATAGAGCTCTCTTAGAGAACCGCCATAATAGTATATGAAAGTATTATACACGATGTCATTTATTGTGTTTTTCAGACATAGAGCCTTTGTGCCATTTATTGTTTCTACACTGATTGCAGCGTCAGAATCATTCTGTCTGACTTTTCGCGCAGATAAGATGTGACAGTGCGTACCTCGTAGTTGTAATTCATGGCATTGGCAGTGGACTTGTATTGCTTTACGCCAATCAGCACGAGGATAAAAGCAGTCAGCGCAAAAAGAAAAAACAGCAGCATCACAAAAACTGTCAGCCCTGATGTGATCTTGATTTTAGCTTGAACATGGGTTATTTCCTCTCTATTATTGTCACATCGGGACGCAGATTGGAGCCGATGTATTGATAGTCTATGTAATAATAGTCGCTGTTGTATGTGAGACCATAGTGGTCTGTTAGATAATTTATGTCCGAGGGTATGTTCCCTCAAGAGCATAGCACTGTGTGATACTTCGTGTGAGGGCGCGTTCCAGCGTGCTCTTGCTTCTTTTGGTATTGTCATCTGACAGCTTTGAAGAGAAAGCACCAAACAAAACAGTACATGCGGCTAAAAGCACAATTGGTATGAATTTCCATATGGTTGATTTCTTTTTCTGAACAAAAACAGCATACTGTGCCTCCGTAAGCTATCCTATGCTTGATATAATTCCAAGCAGGGAGTAAAATGATACTAGTATGAAGCCAATGAATATACAAAGCAGGATAACCATGGCAGGTTCAATCACTGATATGAATCGTGACAGCCTTGCATCTGTGTCATCCTCACAGGATGTACATATATGCTGCATGACCTCGTCCATAGACCCGGTTTTGCTGCCGATTGCAATCCAGCTTGAGTACATCTTTGAAAAAATATTGGAGTGCAGCAGTGCCTCCGAAAATGTCTCACCGTTAGATATATTTTACGGCAGTCATTTATTTTAGAATCAAGGACAGGATTGTTTACAAGAGCCTGTGCCAGATCAAGACCACGGTCTGTGTCGAGCCCGCTTGAGAGTGCTAAAACATGCAGTTTGCAAAACGGCTGGATGCGATTGACATGGAAAGAGCAGTTTTCATAAGGAGCTTTTTTCCGAAGCGTGTCTTAAAAAATATAAAAAGAACCAGTGCGACAAAGAGCATGAAAGCTATAATGATAAGCAGATATCTGTTGATGTATTCACTGAGCTTCATGAGCACGGCAGCGGTGCCGGTAAGCTCACTTCCAAGCTCTGCATATATCTGTGAGAATACAGGTAAAACCTTGGCAATCATTACGACAATAACGGCAATCATCACGGCAGAAAGCACGAGAGGATAGGCAACGGCACTTTTGATGCCTGAAGCTATTTCGTCTTCGCGGTCATAGTACTTTGAGAGTGAGTTTAAGACCTCTTCAAGACGGCCGGTTTCTTCACCCAGCTGTATCATATTTATCATATATTTTGGAAAGTATCCTGTATCTTTAAGTGCACTGTGAAGCGTTGCACCAAGCTCCATTGGCTTATATATCTGCTCAAGCAGATCATGTGTCTGCTTATCAGGTGCTTCATCACATAATATGGAAACACCATAGTATGTAGGAAGCCCGGCTGCTATGATAAGAGAAATCTGCTGACAGAAGGCAGAAAGCTCTGCATTGCTTAAAATCTTGGATTTTCTAGACATTTATGTCCTCCTAATAGACGTATTTGGTAATGTAATCACTTTTTTGTGCTATGAACTTCTTTGGCGAATCACTGGTAGATGCAAATGTTGGATCCAGCATGTTCCATGAGGTACCATCAAACTCGATGATGCCGTTTATCCAGCCCTTATCCTTTATATAAGTACTGATCCAGGCATGATATTCTTCACCGGCATATCCTACCTCTAAACGTGTGGGAATAGCCTGAGTCCTTAGCATAGTGGCCATGACTGCCGCATAGTCAAAGCATATACCGGTATTTTCGGTAAAGACCTTGTCCACATCAGGCAGATAGCCGCTTTTGACATTTTTAGCCTTGTCATAGTCGTATTTGAAGTTTGAAATGATATAATTGTATACACTTTCCACGACCTCAGTATCGCTGCTGCAGTAGTACGCCAGTGAGCTGCCTTCCTTCACAGCCGGAGAATCGGCAGTGAAATTTACATACTGGTTAGGGTACAGATACGGTCCGAATTCATCGGTGATGGAGACAGAAATCACCTGCGACAGCACGGTGGCATATTGTGTCCCCTCAACATTTTCAAACACGGTTACAGTATACGAACCACTTGAAGCAACCAGAGGAAACACTTCATTTCCTCCATGCAGATCAAAGGTGTACGTGACACTGTCGCCCGGTTATCTGAAGCTTGACCTTTGATTAGAACCGTGATAATCAACTATGATATAGCCGCTGCTGCTGTTTGAAGCATCGATACTGGCTACATCACATGTATAGGTTTGTGTGCCGTCGGCAGTTGGAGTAAGCACCTTTGGAGCAGAGTCCCAGGTGCCCTTTTCGGTAGAAGTATGGGAAAGAGGCTCCTTAGATACACTGTCATTTTTGGAATTACCGCATGCACCAAGCAAAAGGCATGATAATAATATGAGTGGAAGTGCTTTTTTATACAGTATGCACTTCATAAAAATCTCCTAAATATAAAGTTGTTTCTTTTTTTAATTATATTATAATGTATTTTCTTGTAAAATAAAATGGAAAAATGTATAATATTAAAAATGGTTTAGATTATCAAAAGAAGAGAGCAAAAAGAAAGGATACTAGTGATGAAAAGTTTCTTACCGCAGTAGTCAATTTCCTTATCATGGCACTTATCGTATTTTGCATAGTAAAGGCTATGAATGCAGCAGGAGAGAGATTTGGACACAAAGAGGAAAAAGCGCCGGACACAAAGGAGTGCCCATACTGTAAGAGCAAGATAGCCATTGCATAAAGTGTGAAAATCTGTTACATACAGTATAAAACTCTTGACTGTGCAATAAAAACGTAGTATATTAGTTCTGTTATTTAGAATTGAAATTAGGAGGTCTTATCGTGGCAACTTTAAAAATTGTTTTATCGGTATTATTTATAATCGTCAGTTTAGTAATTACTATAGTTATTCTTTTCCAGGAGGGCAAGTCAGCAGGACTTGGCACTATCGCCGGAGTTGCTGATACATATTGGGGCAAGAACAAGGGACGTTCAAAGGAAGGACGTCTGGTTAAAGCGACAATTGTATGTGTTGTTCTTTTCTTTATTATATCAATTGTCTTAAATATGGGAATATGGTAAATACTTAGACTGTCGAGAAATCGGCAGTCTTTTTTATCGCATCAATATCCAGATGATGAAATTCGAGGTTTTCGTTGCAGGTTGATGTGATATAAAATCAACATTCATAGGATGAAAATGTCAATGGAGGAAATTTTATTTAAAGCCTGTGCATTTGAAATCAGATGGGGCAACGAAAAGGAGAGATAATGAGTAATATAGATAAATATGAAACACGAAAAAAGATGGTCTATGACTTTATGTGTGATGACATGTATGTTCCGATGAAAATCAAGGAACTTTGCATAGTACTCGGAGTAAAAAAAGAGGACAGACCACAGCTTGAACAGATTCTTTTGGATTTGCAGGCAGAGGGAAGGATAACACTCTCAAAGCGCGGCAAATACTCAAAGTCGGAAATTAAAAAGACAGTCGGCGTATTCACAGCGCATCAAAGGGGATTTGGCTTTGTCACTGTGGAGGGAGAGCCTGATGATATTTTATCCCTGCAGAGTATGTAAATGGTGCTATGCACATGGACACTGTTGAGATTACAATCTCACCTGTCACAACAGGACGCCGCAAGGAGGGAAAGGTTGTTTCCGTCATAGAGCGAGGCATGAAGCAGGTAGTCTGCACCTATGAGGCAAGTGATAATTTTGGTTTTGCAGTGCGACAATACCAGATTTGGCACAGATATTTTCATACCAAAGGAACGCTCAAAGGGTGCTATGTCGGGCCATAAGGTAGTGGTTGAAATCACAAGCTATGGTAAAAGGGCAAAAAGCCGGAGGGCAAGGTTGTTGAAATAATCGGACATATAGATGACCCGGGTACGGATATTCTTTCTATAGTAAAGGCTTATGATCTGCCAGTGGATTTTTCGGAGAAAATCATGCATCAGGTGCAGAATGTGGCAAAGGATGTGACACCTGCGGATATGGCCGGCAGGATGGATTTACGCGACTGGATGATGGTCACGATAGACGGAGAGGATGCAAAGGATCTTGATGATGCCGTGTCTTTATACATGGATGGCGACAATTATGTACTTGGAGTACACATAGCAGATGTGTCGAATTATGTGCAGGAGCACAGTGCCCTTGATGTGGAGGCACTTAAGAGAGGAACATCTGTTTATCTTGTAGACAGAGTAATTCCGATGCTTCCAAGAGAGCTTTCAAATGGCATATGCTCCTTGAATGAGGGATGTGACAGGCTGGCTCTTTCATGCATTATGACAATAAATAAAAGGGTGAAGTTATAGATCATAAGATTGCAGAGACAGTCATAAAGACAAACCGCAGGATGACATACACAAATGTAAAAAAGATTCTTGCAGATAAGGATGCCGCTGTGATTGAAGAATATAAGGAGCTTGTGCCTATGTTTGAAAAAATGGCAGAGCTTGCAGCAATTCTACGCAAAAAGAGAATGAAACGAGGTTCTATAGACTTTGACTTTCCGGAGACTAAAGTCGTGCTCGATGAAGATGGTCATCCGATAGATATAAAGCCGTATGACAGAAATGTGGCAACAAAGCTCATTGAGGATTTTATGCTTATAGCAAATGAAACTGTGGCTGAGGATTATTTCTGGCAGGAAATACCTTTTGTATACAGAACACATGACAAGCCGGATTCAGAAAAAATCGCAAAGCTTTCCACATTTATCAATAATTTTGGCTATACGCTTCATATTGGAGCTGATGAGGTACACCCAAAGGAGCTTCAGAAGCTTTTAATGAAGGTGGATGGCACAGATGAAGAATCCCTGATAAGCAGACTGACACTGCGCTCTATGAAACAGGCACGATATACAACAGCATGTACAGGACATTTTGGATTGGCGGCAAATTATTATTGTCACTTTACATCACCAATCCGCAGATATCCTGATTTGCAGATACACAGTATCATCAAGGAAAATATCCGCGGCAGGATGAATGATAACCGTAGGGAGCACTATGAGTCTATACTCGATGCTGTTGCAAAGCAGGCAAGAGAGACCGAACGACGTGCAGAAGAGGCAGAGCGTGAAACAGTCAAGCTTAAAAATGTGAATACATGTCAAATCATATTGGTGAATGCTTTGAAGGAGTTATATCGTGTCACGGAGTGGGGCTTTTTCGTGGAGCTTCCAAATACAGTTGAGGGACTTGTGCGCGTGACAGACCTGACAGATGATTTCTATGAGTTTTACGAGGATACCTATGAGCTAGCTGGTTCAGCCACCAATAAGAGATACAAGCTTTGACAAAAAATCAAGGTTGTTGTGGACAGTACTGACAAAATTATGCGTACAATTGATTTTAAACCGGCGGAATAATATGACAATAATGACGAAATCTTTTTATGATTTAAAAATACTTATTTGATTATCTGTTATTTGTCGGTCGTTGTGCGATAGATTTATTGAAAAAGATGTCATAATATATTATATAGTGTAAATAAAAAGAAATGTGAACCAGCGGTTTACAATAATTTACGTTTTAGATATTGGCAATTGTAAAAAAATGTGTTAGTATTGTAAAGCAGTTTGAGGAAAGGAGATACCGACATGGCTAAGGAACCAAAGAAATTAATAGCCAACAACAAAAAGGTCTATCACGATTACTTTTTGCTTGAGAAATACGAAGCCGGTATTTCACTTGCAGGAACTGAGGTGAAGTCACTTCGAATGGGAAAGGGCAGCATAAAGGAGTCATTCATCCGTATTGAGAACGGTGAGATTATCCTGTATGGCATGCATATCACACCATATGAGAAGGGAAATATCTTCAACAAGGATCCACTCAGACCTAAAAAGCTTTTGCTCCACAAGAAGGAAATCGAGAAGCTTTCATCAAAGATGAAGGAAAAGGGTTTCACAATTGTGCCGGTGGAGGTATACTTTAAGGGGAGTCTGGTCAAAGTAGAGATAGCACTTGCCAAAGGTAAGAAGCTTTATGATAAGAGAGCAGACATAGCCAAGAAGGACCAAAAGCGAGAGGCAGAGAGATTTCAAAATCAGAAATCTTGGTTAGCAAAAAATTAAATATGGGCTAGTAAAGGTTTCGACGGGGTCCACAAGGTCCGGTGGACCTTGGCTTTGGGCGGACCGAAGCGGAGCGGAGAACATGGAGCGTAGCTGCATGTACCCGCAAAAATTGAATATGGGCTAGTAAAGGTTTCGACGGGGTACATGCAGCTGGAGAAGCGAGTCGCATGGTGATGCGTTAAATGGCCAAATTAAAATTAAACGCTGAAGATAATTTAGCATACGCTGCCTAATGGCAGCAGTCTGACCTAGAGCACTCACACTTTAGGACCCAGGCTTCGACTATGTGAGAAACGACGTTGGCAAAGCTTTGAGCCATCGGGCGTATCATGAAGCTACTGAAACCACAAGGTTGTTTGTTATCGTGTGGCAGAGGGAATGTCAAAGAATAAACTACACTCGTAGAAGGACAGGGAATAGGCTTTTGGACACGGGTTCGACTCCCGTCTAGTCCACTAAAAAGAATGCTTGAAAATACTATGTTTTCGGCATTTCTTTTTTTATGCAAATGTCAAAAATGTTGTTTTAGGCCATTTAAAAACATTTAAAATCAATTAAATTGTGGTCAAAATTGGCGTCAAAAAAGAACGAAAAATTTATATTGCAATGGCTATTTAGACATCTAAATAAGTCAACATACTTGTATTTATTATGAGCATGTTGCTTATTTTAGTGCCTTAAATTACATAGACACAGAGAGAAATTCACACTAATGGCTTTAAAACGCTTATATGAGCCACAGAGAGAGTCAAAGAGCCATTATATGACTTGAATTTGAAACGGTGATTTCATTTGAAAAAACGACAGGAGGACAATGAATGTTTGGAACAGTAACACGATATTTTAATGACAAAGGTTATGGATTTATTCGAGGACAGAATAAAAAAGTCTTATTTTTTTCATAAATCAGATTTGTATGGAGAGTACATAGCAAAAGGATATTGCGTATTCTTTACTCCAAACCACAATAGTAAAGGAGATAGGGCAGAGAACATAACAGTTGTGGTAGCAGATGAGGAAGTGTGAAACATGACAAAGGTAATAAATAATATGAATGATTTGGCTATTGCATTACAACCAACTCTAAAGAAAATGGTAGATGGCATGGCACAACGAGTATATGAGACTTTGAACTTCTTTCTGCAAAGATATTATGATTCATATGATCCAGTATTTTATCGCAGACAATATGACTTTTTAAGGTCAGGATTTAAAGTTGACGCAAGAATTGTCAGAGGTAAAGCGGTAGCATCGGTTTATATTGATACAGATTATATGAGCAATTACTATGGTGTATCTGGTGAACAGGCTACAACATGGGCGAATGAAGGTCTGCATGGTGGAAAGAATCTTGGAACTAATACACCTCATGTATGGGATGTTACAATGGCAAATACTGTAGATAATGGAGCGTTAGTAAGAGATGCAGTTGCTTATTTGAGAAGTCAAGGATATATAGTCAGAGTGTAGGAAAGGAGGAGCAAATGATTCTATATAAAAAAGATGTAATAGATAAGTTGTCTGAAAAGACAGGCTTATACAAAAAGGATATTAAAGCAATGCTTGTTGCATTGAATGAGTTGGTATATGAGGAAAGGATTTATTGTGTTGTGGTAATAAAGAGTATGCGCCAGATAAGTGCTGCCTCTTGCCGGAGATAATCAATTCTGCACTGGCAAGTGCTACAAAGCGTAGGAATTTCAATAAGTATGTAAATGTCAGCGGTTATCCGATTGGTGTTGCCTATAATGCTACAAAGGATAAATATTATGCAAGGATTACACCATTCGGACATGACAAACAGGTTATATTACATTACTGGGACAAAGCAGAAGAAGCATTTCAAGAATATATGCTATTCAAGGAATCAGAGATTAGAATATTGACAGTAAGATACAGAGATAAGTTACCAGAGCAATTATTTGACGCATTGATTAAGTATGAGGTGCTTTTTTATAGTCCGCATGAGGAAAGATAAAATCTAGGGCATATTGGATATTAGGTTATCCGGTATGCCTTATAGAAGCATGTTTTGAAAACAAATAAAGAATAAAACCGATTTGGTATGAATAAATTAAAAAAGGCGGTTTACTATATTGTAAAAGGAGTTATAATGTTAAAACAAATATGGAAAAGGATTGGACAGGTATTTATAATGATAAAAAGAATATTAACATTAAGAGTTGTATTTGACAATATTTTAGGGTCGCAAAAATATAAAAAGGAGACAAAGATACCTAAAGAAAGTATATGCGTTTTGGGAATCAGCAAGTTGTAAAGCGATAGATGAATATGATCAAATGTTTAAAAAATTACTTATTAGATTACACGAATGGGTACAAAAGAAATGGTTGATTGTATCTGTTTTGATGTCTACTTCTAGTATATGGTTTTCGTTAATATTGAGTTTTTGGGGCGAAAAGCTACATTTCATAGTTACAGATGCGAGTGGGAAGAGACAGTTTACCTTTTGGGGGCGATTCTTACAATCTTAGTGGTTGGATTTTCGTGTTTATTGTCAATGGCACAAAGATATTATGAATACAGTAAACTCAATAATGACAAAGATAAAAGAAAATTGGTTGTTTTAGAAAATGTGGATATAGAAACAAATAAAATATGTGATAATAAATATATTACATTAAAGAAACGATTGTGGAAAATAAAAAATGGGCAAATAGTAGATATTCCGCAAATAGTAAGTAACCCGTGTGAGCAATTGAAACACATTTTAGATAAAATGAATAATTGCTTGTGTAAATTATTGTATCAGAAAGAATATAGTATAAATTCAGATGAATTATACATAAGCCTATACTATAATTTTCCGATGGAAAATAATGTATGGAGACAAGCGGACAGTCTCTCTCCAGAAAAAGGATTAACTATTGATGAATTAATGGATGAAAAGTCGACTTTTCTAAAGTGTTAAGTTCAAAAGAGCCATTTTTGTTTTATAATAGTAAGGAACAAGCAAGAAAACTGGATAGTTACATTAGAGATGGAGAAGATCGCATAAATGAGAATGATGAATTAAAAGGTTCAATTGCTTGTTATAGAATTGTTGTCAAAGAAGAAAAACAAGAGTTGATAAAAGCTGTATTATCAATTACAACATATAACAAAAGATTTGTTAGTAGCGATAATAAAAAATCATCAACAATGTAAAGTTCAATATGGATGAGTATATTTTTAAACCATTTATCAAGCGAATAGATATAGAATTATGCTTGTTATACTTAGCCACGTTATATAATGGGTCTCCAAAGTTTAGTGGGGTTTCCCAAAGTTTTTTAGGGGCAATTAATGGGGACGACAACTAAAAATCTATGAGTTTTTTAGGGGCATTCCGTAGGGGCTTCTTAAATCGAACCATGAATAGATAACACAGGCAGGTCTTTTGACCTGCCTGATCTGTTTTGCAACGAAATATTTTTAATCTTCCATATCAAAATAAGTGACGGGATTGTAATCGTTTATTTGTAAACGTCAAATCATACGCAGGTCGTTAAAATCAACGCCGCCTATTATGAGCGGAGTGGTTTCCGGCATTTATCCGGAAGGCTATCTGACCATGGCATGAGATAATCCAATTTTATAGGATCTATATTTCCTCTTTCATCACAGAGTTTCGGCAACTCTGTAAGGATATATTTAAAGTAATAATACGGTCGCAGCTGATTCAGCTTTGCGGTTTCAGAAATACTATATACCATTGCACTGGAAGACGCTCCTTTTGCAGTATTGTGGAACATCCAGTTTTTCTTGTCCAAACAAAAGGTTCGTATAGCTCTCTCCGAAGCTGAATTGTCGATAGGCATATTGCCATCTTCGGAAATATCCGTAAGTATTTTTCCTGATTGATTACGAAATTAAGTCCCTGTCCTGGTTTTGATTTTGGAGGTACTGTACAATCGCTTACCTGCTGTTTTACCCACGCAAAGAATTCTTCAACCATCGGCTTGATCACTTCCTGCCGTTTTTGAAGACGTTCCTTTGATGAGAGTCCTTTAACTCAGTATCAGCATTATAAAATTCGGCGATCTTCTGCAAAGCCTGGTATGCAACCGATTGTCTTACAGACGATGGCTCTTTTTTTCTGCAGCCTTAACCGCATCCGCAAAATCACGCCTTGCATGAGCCCAACAGTTTGCGTTTGTTACATATGCAAGCTTTTTGTCAACCAAATGGTATTGCTGCAAACTATCCGTTACAAGGATTCCTTTATAATCTTTGTAAAAATCCAGAGGTTTTTGATGATCGCGACCTTTCTGGTATTCATATATCACGATTGGACGCCTGGTATAAAACTCTCCAGAACGGTGCACCCACATATAACACTTGCTGTTAGGGTGGTCGCTGTCTGCTATCACCTGCGTTGGTGTTTCATCAGACTGCGTGACATGTAGTGACAGAAGTTCCTGTTTCATCCGTTCAACAAAGGGAGTGAAATACATTTGGGAGCATTTAACAATCCAGTTAGACATTGTCTGTCTGGATATATTCACACCATTACGTTGGAATTCCTGTTCAATCCGGTGTAATGCTGATGAATTCACATATTTTACATTCAGTATAGATGCCAGTAATGATGATGTCACAATGCTGTTGCGAAGCAGATCTTTTGGTCTGTTTCCACGCAGGAATTCGTCCTGATGATCACCGTCGGTTCCTACATATACCTCGACGGTATGAATTTCAACAGTCCATGATTCTGGTTCATGGCGGAGCCTTTTGTATGTTTCATCCGGCATACGACGCCAGTTGCCTTCCCATAAAAAGCATCAAGTTGTCCTTCGGAAACACTGTACGGTGGAAGTATCTCTTCCGGAAAATCTTTCAGATCAAGATCCGTTGTCCCTTTTTCTTCGCTCTATGCTTTGCTGGAAGGACCTCTTCAGCAGAAGGCTCCCCGAAAGGCTCATCACAGGCAGCTTCCGCTTCATCAAAAAATGAGAGCTGACCTTCGATCGATTTCAAGGTCTCTGTATGTTTGCCAAATCTGTAATTATTGGCAATGCGAACCTGTTCTATGAGCTTCTCGATGTTGTCATTTAAAGTATCGAGCTGCCCCTGCATCATAAGAACAATGGTGATCAGTTCTTCACGACTGCAATTATTCAGTTCTTCCAAAGTATGTTTCTGTGCCATTGCTTTGCTCCTTCAAACTGCTTTTATTATAGCAGAAATGTGTAGGATTAGCGAATTCTTATGTGCTGGTTCTTCGTCATTATGCCTATTGATGTAAGGCTGTATACTGTCAATAAAAGCAAGGAAATATAGAGTTTTCAAGGTTCAAAATGTTTGTTTCAAGCCTCTTCTGACCGCCACGGTGGCTGCGAAGAAGGCTTATAAACTGTACTACATTATAGTTTTGTACTGCCATAAGTGTCTTTTAAAATCTCTGTTTTGCACAAACTCAAAAGGCTTTTGCGGTGTTACATCCTTTATTTTAGGATCAAGAGGATTTAAACCAAGCATTAGGCAATTGAATTGTTCTTCGGTGAGATCCGCAGCTTCTTCCGTAGTTCTTGGCCACGATAATGAACCGGCTTCAATCCGTTTATACAACAGAAGGAATCCATCGCCCATCCATAGGAGACCTTTGATTCTGTCGGAACGTCTCCCACAGAATAGGAACAGAGTTCCTTTTTCAAACGGATTTTGCTTATACTTATCGCCAATGATCATCGAGAGACCATCAATGCCTTTGCGCAGATCTACCGTCCCACATGCAAGTACGACACGAGTGATTTTAGCAACGTTCTCAAGCATGGATTACCTCCTAGGAGCAGGCTTAGCACATCCTCTGAAATATCGTTCGATATTTCCAAAGTGACAGCTCCATGTCGGATAATCGCAGTCGTGGTTGAATTCGTTGACTCATGTATTGAAGCAACTTTCTCCGATGCCGGAGCAGCGAGCTCAAAAAAAGAAATTTCTGTAGGGTTTTCAGTAACCGCAGGAATCTGCATCTGGTCGTATAATTCCTTACGAAACTTGCGCAGCCAGTAATAATAAGATTTCTCGTTGATATCGTTGTCTTTCAGCCATTGTCGGACGGTTACGTTTGCAGGTCGTTCCTGACATTGATTTATAATATTTAACCAGTTAGCACGCCTTACATTATGGGTGAGTGAATCCATGATAGTTTACCTCCTCTAAAAAACTATTAGTTTTTTCGTGTTTTAGAGTGCCTCACAAAATGCTAGTTATCCAAGGCGGGTGGTTTGACGTTTACTATGTAATGATTTACTAAGCGCAAATATCTTTGTTAGAGGTGGTATCGCATACGGACAGATGTATCATGATAAAAGATATGTTTTGGACCGGCAATGATTAAGGCATACAAAATGTAAGAAGAAACAGCTGTATTCCCACGTATTGTTATAGATCTAGAGACAATAGAAATGGGAATAAGATACCCTGGAGAGTCGAATACACCAGAACAAGAGTGTGAATATCTCAAGGATTTGCTTTATGAAGATGATCACGGGTTCTTTTTTCTGGATTATTTATCACAGTTTACAGAATTTAATGATATTCAAACGTATAGAAATTATCTTGAGAAAGTAAAAAAATTAGTTACAATGAATTTAGCAGCTAATCATATACCCAATGTTCATCAAAAATATGTTTGGTTTGCTGATTATTTTAATCAAACACTCAAGAAGATATATGGAAATCAGATTCCTCCAAATATGATAATAGATGTTCAGAAGTGAACTTCTATTGTGGGGCATCAAGAAAACCTTTGAATTTGTATTCAATTGATTATTGTGAAGAAATAGGCTAGGAGGAAAGCGGGAACTTCGGCAAAAAAAGATTTGATTGATTAAAAGGGATGCTGTGCAGATTAATGTCGCACAGCATCTTTACTTAAAGAGGAGAAACTGTATTGGCTGATAATCTCACTACTCTGGTGGCTATTCTTTAATAAAATTTGTACAAAAATTATTATTCTGTATTTCCGTTTCCAGTTCCTGAATTGAATTTTCTAATTGAATGGACAACCAATTTTCGAATGGCTGGATTATCTCCATCTTTTGGTGAACAATTTGTAAGTGATTATAAACGAGCATGACATCACTATGTTTTTGATTAAGACTGCCAGTAAGCAATTTATATGCCAGAAGAAAATATGGTAAAGCAAATTTGATTTCTCTTTCCGAAAGATATGTTGTTCCCATCCCATCAATTGTTTTAGCTGTCTCTGGATGTGATAAACCAAGACTGCTTATTCCTACTTCAATTGCTTTCATATAATAATGCCGTGCTTTTTCTAAATCACCCATATCGGCAAATATGCTTGCTAAATTTGACATTTCCAAAGCAAAATTGGGGTGCTTTTCGCCATATATTCTCTTATAAATATTAAGAGATTTTTTTGTGTATTTTATGGCATTATCATACTGTTTGAGTTTCCAATATACACTGCCGAGGTTATTGTAGGTAATGGCAATATTTGAATTCATACAGCCAATCTGTTTTTCTTTAATTTCAAGAGCAAGCATTAAATATTTTAAAGCGGATTCTTCGTCGTGCTTCTGATGGTATGCTTCACCCATATTATTATAATCTGCAGCAATTTCAATATGGTCATTGCCCAGTATTTCTAATTCGATGTCGATGCATTTTTGATACCAAGAAATTCCTTGGTCGTAGTCTCCATTTCTTTACTAATGCCAATCCTAGATTATTATAGGCAGTTGCAGTGTCAAGGCTTTTTTTACCTAAGCTTGTCTCCAAAATATGGATAGCTTTCTTATGCCATTTGATTGCTTTCGAATAGTTTCCAGTTCTTGTATATAATAAACCAATATTATCATATAGTATCGCTGTCTCCGAGTGCCTTTTACCTAGATAGAGCTCTTTTATTTGGAGCGAACTCAAATAATTACTAAAAGCATTATCAAAAATTCCACAATCGTCATAGCAGTCGCCTATTTTATCATACAAGCTTGCCGTTTTTAATTTTAGACTTTCTTGTTTTGGCAAGTATAGAATAATGTTCGGCAATAGATTCAGCATGAATAGCTATTGGCATAAATTGTGATACACCGTCAGCTTCCTCACATGAAGTAGGAAGATATGACTCCAACATATTAAAATCTAATTGGAGCCATTTGTTTACACCAGAATTATTTCCTTCTTCAATTTCATGATGCTTCCTGATTACTTGAACAAGCCTATGAATATTGATATATTCAGCCGTTCCACTAGCCAAAGAGTATGTTCGAAGCCCTGTTACAACCCGATTTAGTGTTAACTGTTTTGATAGAGCATTTTTCAGGGGATCTGGAAGCAGAAACCTCATTTTTGCGAAAAAAAATTTACGGGAATATTATCAGCTCCCATATAGGCACAAAGATTTAATAATTGCTGTGAACTATCTTCAAGTGCCGCAAATGAAATATTCCATGTTAATGTAACAATACTTGTATAATATTCTGGCGAGGCGTATTTGTCTGAAAATGCATCAACGCTTGATTGCTTTAACAATTCTAAATAATCAGAAATAGAGCAACGAACTTCTTTAATATATGCTGCTACTTGTTCTAAGGCCAGCGGTAAATAACCCAGGCGCTTTATCAGTACAGTTGACTTTTCGGAAAAATCCTTATACTTATAATACTCCATTTTGCATTCATTCGTTTTAGACAATCTCTTTTTCATGAAGATTAGTGCTTCGTTCAAATCAAATACATTAAGAAGAAACGGAGTTCCATAGTCAAGGCGGTTATTTCTTGTAGTTATAAGGATTTGTCCGTTTATTTTATCAGGTAAATAAGGCAGTATTGTATCTACAGTTTCAAGGTTATCCCAAATTAGTAGCCAGCTACGATTTTCTGATAACCAAGCTTTAATGGCTCTTTGTAAATCCTTGGTATTATAATTCTTTGGTAAAAAAAGATTAAATTGCTGTACGAAAACAGAAAAACTATTATAAATAGAAGAACTGCTTTCTGCATCTACAAACCAAATGCAAGTTTTATATTTGTAATGATAATTATAGGCATACTGGATTGAGAGCTGTGTTTTCCCAATTCCGCCAAGACCTGAAATGGTTTGACAGATACTAATAGTATCTTTTTTTTCTTTATTAAAAAGTGAATCAATATATTCTAATACATCTACTCGTCCACTAAAATATTTATTTTGCTCCGGAAGATTATTGGTACACATGGTTTCATCTTGAAACGTATTAGGTCTACTAATTGCATAAAGACACACATTTGCTAAAAAGTTGGCCAAGCTTTCTCTATTGGCTATTGATAATAATTTTTCCTTTTTTGGTTCAGAAATAGAAGCATCATATGTAATTATCGTTCTCATATTTTCTAAAAAGTCGTCAAGAAGGGAAGGCAGAATTTTAGAAATAAGGAAGCTTTCGAAATATGCTTCTGCATGGTCGATTACTTCTTTTTTACTAGTGCCTCGTTGAATTTCAAGCTTTACGTCTCTTTTTCCCTTTTAGTAAATAACTGCATTCACCTTTTCCAGCATAATATGGATTGCCATTTTTATCTTTTAAATCTAATGGTTCATACACACAAGCTAAAAGAGTGTTAACTAAATCTTCATTAGTGAGTTTGGTGGCGTAAATCAATTCATTTGCAAGTTTTGCAAACGTTAACATATAATCGCTCCTTCCTTGCAACTTTCTGCAACTTCAAGTAAACGACATCCTATCCGACCTAAAATATAATTTGAAATGTAAAAACAAAAATACCTTACACATGAAAGGAGAACACATATGTCCTATATTAGTAATTGTGGTGGATTTATTGGCATTCTTATTTGGTTTTTAGGTGGCTTAGATAATTTACTATTGTCTCTGATGATTTTTGTTGCTGTTGAGTGTTTAGCGTCCGCCTTATGGTTTCTTTCCTTATACCAGTTTTCAATAAAGTCTATTGTGCGTTGGATTGCAAATAAATGTGCTATATTTTTATTAATAGGCATTGCGAATACAATCGATACTTTCTTGATTCAAACTGGTGAATCTTTGCGGACAATTGCATTATGGTTTTATATATCCTATGAATGTATCATTATTTTAGATAATTCCCAAAAAAACTTGGCTTACCTATTCCAGAAAAACTTGTTGATTTTGTAGATGGAATTCTGAATCCATCTAGGAAAGGAAAATATGATGATTAAAATATTCCATGGGTTACATATATTGGAAATCTAAAAACCAATTTGGCTAATTATAACAGAATAATAGGAGAAAATGAAGTATAATCTACAATATAGATAGTTATAACACAAAAAGATTGATCTTGATTTAAATGTTGGTATACTATAATTAGGTGATAATATGAACTTATTAGAAAATGCAGTTGCGCAAGGGCAATGGCGGATTGAGTATATGATAGTGAAATATCAGGCAGAACTTACTTATTTGCAGAAAGGTGTACTGATACCAAGAAGAGTTAAATCTGTTCGCAGGCTACGATCTTCTTGTTGTTGATGATTTCGGATTGATGAACCTGGATGTGAATAAATGCCGAAATTTATTCGAGGTATTCGACAGTCGAGATCCTCATAAATCCATTCTTATCATTTCTCAGTTCCCTGTATCTACCTGGTACGATATGTTTCAAGATCATACTTATGCAGAGGCGTGCTTTGCACGCATGCTTAGCAGAGCCTATCGATTGGAGATGAATGGTAAGAACATGAGAAATATGGAACCTATTAGCAAGTAATAGTAAACGGATAACGCACCGCTGGTGCGAGCCTCTTACACCGCTGATACGGGAAAGGGGCTCCGTTTATCTGAAATGTGCATCTGGAAAAAGGAATCATTAAAAATATGTGAATATTGCGTTGAAAATGTACTCCTGGCGGTTCAGAATCGCCTGGAATACTAAACATGTTTGTCTTAATGCATGAAAAAGATAATAGTATTTTAGCAAATGAATATATTTCAACTTTGGATTATGAAAATCAGCATGAGGAAGAACGGGAATTTGAGATGGTCTTTATTTTTATAATTAGAGAATTAGTGCACAAAAGTACCATGACAAAATAAAGTAGCTCAAGTATACTTAAACATGAAGTGAAAAACTACTAATACATATTCAAGAAGGAGGCGTATACCATGAAGACCGATGAAAAGGAAATGCAGAATGTTGTGCTGGAAAAGGTTGATTTGGAAGATGTTGAGCTGATGGAAGAAACAGTTACACCAAGCTTTGGCATCTATTGTCCACACGGCTGGTTCGGTTTTGGATGCCACTAGATAACCTTCTGACAACAGGAGTAAGGTTCTAAAAGGAACCTTACTCCATAATGTTAAATAATGTTAATATGAAAATCTATAATGGTGCCTCCCTATCTGGGGAGGCTCTATTTAAATAAAGGAGATTTACTATGATTCACATTATTAGAAATGGTAGCGATAGAGTACTGTTTTTATCTAATAGATTAGAGTTCTATAGAATAAATGAACATACAGATGAAATTATTAACGCTATGCTACAAAATATTGATCACTCTATTATTGAAAGAAGATATTCGACATCTTCAGAAGAGATAGCAAGCATCAAAAAGTATTGAAGCGCGATGAACAGTTAGCTATTATAGCCACTGAATATCCTATTTTAAGAAAATTGATTTTAAATATAAGCAATAGTTGTAATTTGCAATGTGAGTATTGTTATGCGAATGGAGGAAACTATCACTCTAAAGATAGTTTAATGGATAGTGCAACAGCGAAAGATGCTATTGATAAGTTTATCTATATGTTCAAGGAAATTCAATATGTACAATTTTTCGGAGGAGAACCCTTATTAAATTATCAACTAATGGAATATGTATGCGAGTATATAACAAACTTATATAAAACAGAAAAATACATATTATGCCACAATTTGGGATTGTTACCAATGGAACAATCATAAATGACGATATATTGCGAATACTTTCAGTCTATAATATAGCGGTTACTATTAGTTGTGATGGACCACGTGAAATAAACGACAAATTACGTGTGAATAAAAATCACGAAGGAGTTTATTGCATTATATCAAAAAATATAGAACGGATACAAAAAGAAGCTAATATTTTGCCAAATATAGAAGTGACATATACAAAATATCATCATGATCAAGGAATTAAAATAGTTGATTTGCTAAATTTTTTCAAAAAAAGGTTTAATATTGAAAACGTTCATGTTGCACCCGTGAGCATAGAAAAAACACATGAATTAGCACTTACGAATTATGAAGATTTCTTAGAAACTATATCAAGTGAAAATATCAAGAAAAATAACATTATATTTAAAGTAAGAAATATTATTTACAATCTTCAGCATAAATGTGGTGATTGCAAAATTTGTGGAGCTGGTACTGATACCTTTTCAGTAAACGTTGATGGAAACGTTTATCCATGCTTCATGATGACAGACATCGAAGCACATAATATTGCAAATACAAAAATGAATAAAGATGAATTCATGAATAGTTTAAAAAAAGCAAAGAACACATATTCCTTTAATAAGTGTAAACAATTGCCTTGTAGCAACTGCTTTAATAATTTGTTATGTAATGGATGCATGGGGAGCAATTATTTTGAAACAAATGACCCATTTGTGCCTTCTGGTGAACAGTGTAAATTTTTAAAAGAATTAACTGAAAGAGTTATATTAGAATTATCGAACTTAAAATAGAAAGCTGGAGATATAGTGAGCCGTATTGACATAAAACCACGCATTGTTGAAGACCTTGAAAAATATGAGCTGTATCGAGATAAAAAAAAGACTACATATACTGTTGGAAGTATAAAAAAGGATAGATTTATTATGGCATCAGAAAAAAATGTTGATGATATTATTGGTGTCTATAAGCTTTTCGATGGAGAACATACTATTGACGATATTGTTAAGATTTATAAGGACAATCATAAAGAAATAGATGTTTTAAAATTATTCAATATAGCTGAACAAGCAGGACTAATTGAAAACACAAATAAAAAGGAAGTGATATTAAACGAATTTCAAAAATATGGTTTTAGTATTATGGATATTAATATTGGAGATAAATTGAACTGTATATTTAGACGGTGCGCTCACATTGTCAGTATTCCATTTTGTGTATTCTTGGTTGCGATAATATTGATAGCTACTGTACTTTTACCTAAGTTTGGCATATCAATAGTAAAGCTGAATATATATAATTTATTCGATTCTGTGTTCATCAGTATAATTATATCAACCGTTATTACAACAATATGTGTATTACTCCATGAAATGGCTCATGCTATTGTAGCTGCACATTACAGATTAATACCCCAAAAGGTATCCATATCCATTTATTTATTTACGCCAATTATTTATATTACTATTCCCGGTATTTACACTTTACCAAGAAAGCAAAGAATATTAGTACACGCAGCTGGGATTATTATGAATGCATTTATATTTAGTGTTTCTGTAATGTTTTTACCATTTTCGTTTGGAATCCTGCGGGAAATAATGCTATTAATAGCTTTTAATAATCTTGGCCTCATTGTAATGAATCTTGTTCCATTTTTACCTTTAGATGGATATTTTATTTTAACAAACATACTAAAAATACCTAATTTACGTAGAATATCAGGAAAGAAAATCATTTCGATAATACGCGGAGAGAAAAGAAAGCTAGTGGAGTATATTATCTATAATATAATATCAGTTCTATTTGTATCGCTTGTTTCTATCTCAATAGTCATACAAATAATCTACAACTTTAGTTTAGGTGTGAACAGTAGAGGAGGAGTATTAGGCGGTATAATTGAGATAAAGGGATACTTGCTTATAATTATTATTATGTGCATTTCAAAATTTTAAGTTTTAAAGGGAGTAAGAATTATGGAAAAGATAATTGAAATAAATAATGTGAAAAAAGTTTTAATAATATAAAAGTTTTGGATGGAGTTACACTATCTATTTCCAAAGGCGAAATATATGGACTATTAGGTCTTAATGGATCTGGAAAGACTACCTTAATGAAGATTATTTTAGGACTCATCAAGAAGGATTTTGGTGAAATCAAAGTTAAAGGCAGTATTATGCACGACTTAGAGACACCAAAGAAAGTTGGAGCTGTAATAGAGTATCCGGCATTTTATGAGTATTTAGACGCAAAAAGAAATTTATTTATTTTTCCGAATTATATGATGTACCTAAAACGAGAGTTAGTGACGTTTTAAAATTAGTAGGCTTAGATGTAAACGATAAGAAAAAGGTAAAAAATTACTCAATGGGAATGAAGCAGCGACTATCAATAGCCAGAGCTTTTCTAAATGATCCTGATATTATTATATTAGATGAACCAACTAATGGCTTAGATCCGGTAGGCGTCGTTGAAATCGAAAATCTTATTTTGAAATTGGCAAAGAAGGAAAATAAGACTTTTATTATAACTTCACATATACTGAGTCAAATTGAAAAAATGTGCAATCGTGTCGCAATTATATCTAATGGGAAAATTGTGACAGAAGGCAATGTCAAAACTTTATTGAGTTCTGATAAAGAACAATATATGCTAGAGTTTGATGAGTATATTGATGTACATAGAGTTTCTAAAATATTGAATGATTTGGCTACAATTAAGTCAGCGGATAATAATAAAATAGTAATAGAAATACAAAAATCTGATATTGGTAATATCAGTTCTGTATTTGTCGAAAATCATATGCATATAAAAGACATCCAGAAAATAACACATGATTTAGAAGATTTCTTTATGGAGAGGCTAAAGTACAATGAGAATTAACTTTATAAGATCAGAATTACACAAGACCAATAAAGTATTTATGTATATGATAACTTTGAGTGCTTTTTTATCTGTTGCAGTGCTTAATCTTATTTATATTTATGATAATTCATATAAAACAATAAAAACACTATACTTATAGATTATATAGAAGTAAATAATGTATTATCGGGTGAAACAGCACTTATTATGCCTATATTGTGTATTGTAGTATGTGCTTTTATATGGACCATAGATTTCGAATCCGGATGCATTAAGTATATATTCTCTCAAATATCTAGAAAAAATTGGATGATTACCAAAATTGTCACATCCGTAATTACAATCTTTTTCTTATATTTCATATTAGAGTGGGATTGACATCCATTGCTTATTTACTTGGAAATAAAGAAATAATAACTGTTTCTTATTTGAAGCAGTTTATTTTACTATTAGTTGCAAGTATACCATTGATAATTTGGGAGTTATTTACTGCTATTGTGTCAGTTACGTATCAGGAATTTGGGAAAACTGTTGGGATAGTACTTGTATTATTTTTATTGTTTTATATTCTGGATAATTACTTTCCTAATATGAGAGGAATATTTCCAACATCGGCACTAATTTATATTTGGGGATATTCTAATATTAATCTTTTAATAAAGAATATATTGGGTGTAATAATCTATTCAGTTATATTGGTTTTTGCCTTGAGATATGTAGTAAAGAATAAAGAGGTGTAGTGATGAAAATATTCAAAATGGATTTCTATAAGCTTTCACAAAAGAAAGGATTTCTAATTTTTATTTGTTTTATATTATTATTTACCCTTTCGTCAGCTTTTGCTTATTCAAATGCTTCAGAAAATGAAATGAATTCTCTGTTACAAGATTTCACATCTATGAAATATATATGGATAGCAAGTACAGATGTTTTATATCAGGGTAGCACATTATTTAGCTTAATGTTGTTAGGAATTATTTTGGCCAATCTTTACTTTGAGGATTTTAAAACTGGATGTTATAAATATATAATTATGACAGGCGTCAATAAGATAAATTTTTTTATTGGAAAGTTACTATTTACAACATTTGTAGTATTGGGGTTTATAGTAATTTCTTTTATCTGTGTGACGACAATAGGAATTTTATTTTGGGGTACATATGATTTGAGTATGAGAGAGATTACGGAGGCGTTTGCTTTATATGTTATAACTATAATTCCGATAACTAGCTTTATTTTCTTCTTATATGATATTGTATTGATAATAAAGAATGTCAGAATTGTAAATTTTCTTGCAGTAATAATTCCATTGATTATAGGTATTCTAGATAGTATTACAGGCACTAAAAACTATCTCCTATTGGGCTATTGTCGATTTTTAATGAAGAACCACCAATAGCCGGCATTCCTAATCTGTCAGGATATTTAATAGTTGAATTAATATGGCTATTTGTTTTTGTGTTTATTAATTATATTATCCAAAAATACCAGGATACTATCTAGGAGGATATTTACAGTGGACATATTTAAAAAATATGTAGAAACACAATTCTTATTAAATATAAAAGGAAAGAATTATAAAGCAAGATTAAAACCTGTTTTCTATAAATATTTTGTGGACACATGTAAAGAAGCTATATTTGATATCTCCGCAAAAACGCTAGTTTATCTTATTAATGAATGCAGGCAAGAACTGATTGGGAATAGCGCATATGACCGATATGATTATTTTAATGATATTTTAGTAAAAAGTCAGTATCAAGCCTATATAATGGATCGATTTCCAGTATTAAAGTCCAAGATAGAACGGGCTATTATAGATAGGTTTTCTTTTTGTGTAGATGTTCAAGAGCACTTAAATAATGATATTGAAGAGTTGCGAAAAAATTTAGAGTTTTAGGGAGTGTGTAAAGCTTACTGAGATGAATTCTGATCGACACCAGCATGGTAAGACTGTGTTATGTTTGGAATTTGAACAGGGTAAGATAATTTATAAACCGAGGAGCTTGGAAAGTGATATTATATGGAATAACTTAATTGATTATTTGAACAAAAATCGAAGGTTCACTTAAGGGGAATTCATACATTAAATTGTCAAACACATGGTTGGCAGGAATTTATAAATGCAACTCAATGTGAGAATACTGATGAAATAAAACAGGTATATAAACGTATAGGCGCCTTACTTAATATGGCTTACCTGTGTGGAGTGACAGACATACATATGGAAAACCTAATAATAGATAGAGATATGCCTTATATAACAGATCTTGAAACGTTGTTTGATTATGGTAAATCTGGTGTAACGGCAATTGATCAATGGATTCTCAACTCTGTTTTAGTAACACAAATGTTACCAGTATTATCAGGTAGCAAAATGGTAAAAAAAGGATGTGATATGGCGGCTATTACAGGTGGGGCAGGTGGGATCAAGATAAAGAAGGAAGTAATCAAAAATCCATATACTGATCAAATGCAATTTGTTTATGAGGAGATACAATATAAAAAGTAAAAATATTGCACGTTATAAGGGACAGTATGTAGATCCACGAGATTATACTGAAGAAATTAAAGAAGGATTTTCCTTTCAGTATTCTGTAGTTACTCAAAATAAACTTGAAATTGAAAAATTGTTTCGTGATATAATAGGTCCATCTTTTACTAGTAGAATAATTTATAGAGACACTGATAAATATCAGCAATTGTTATTACTACTTAAGAATCCTAGGTACTTGGCTTCTATAGAGAAAAGCGAAGCTTTATATAACATGTTAAAAGCCGATGAAAGAATACCAAATGAAATTATAGACAGCGAAATAGCGAATTTGAGGAGAGGAGATATACCTTATTTTCTTAAGGATATGAGATTTCATATTTTTAACGATGGCGAGCATATATTTACATGTGAATCAAATGATGGTTTATATAGTAGACTTAATAGTTTTTCAAATGAAGATTTAAAAAAACAACTTTTTTGCATAACTTTTAGTTTACAAAAACCAACAAAAAATGTCGTGGAACTTTATGAATTCAATTCAATAATCTCATTTCAAACAATAATAGATAAGACACATATAATTATAGAAGAAATGATAAATAATTGCTTTATTAATAAAAATGATAATACAATTGACTGGATCAATATAGTAAATATATTTCCAAATTGGGGAATTGATCGTCAAGAATTGGATCTATATTTTGGATTACCCGGGAATGCAATTTTCTTTGCTGCATATTATAAAATAACAAATGATTCAAAAGTATTAAACTATCTACATTTAATAATGAATACTATTCGGAATAGACTTGATAAATCTGTCGAGGGAGTATCGCTGTTTTCCGGCAAAATGTCATTAATATATATGTTTTCGGTTTTATCTTTAATTCTTGGCTGGGATTTCAATGATGAGATTGAAAAACTGTGTAATGAGGTTATTGATGAAATAGAGCCAGAAAATATGGAACTGGATTTAGCAGATGGATTATCAGGTGTTTTATTAGGCTTTATTAGTTCTTACAGCATATTAGAAAAACCAACATATTATGAATTTATTGAAAAGATAACGAAAGTTATTATACATCGAGTTAAGTCAAATTTACTAAAAGATAAAGTTGATATGGGGATGGCTCATGGCTATGCCGGAATAATTCTTGCTCTTTCAAAAGCTTATTTGCTTAGAAAAAATAAGGAATGTGTGGATGCAATTCAGATTTTAGAAGCTAATATAAAAGTAGATGAATATAATAGCGATATAAGTTGGTGTCATGGTATTGCTGGATTGGGACTAATGTATCTTTTCTTAGAGCATAATTTTGATAATGGAAAATATCACGAGAAAATTGAGCGATGTGCAAAGATTCTAAAAAATAAAGTATGGAATACAAGCGATTGTTTATGTCATGGAAACATGGGGACAGTTGATTTTTTTATTCAATATAGTAAATTAAAAAGTGATAAAAAAGCTCTTGAGTATCTTAAGCATTTTCTCTGTATATATCAAACTAGAAATGGTAAATGGTATTGCGGTTGCAAACAAGATGTAGTAGTATATGGATTGATGCTAGGGCTTTCAGGTATTGGATATGAACTATTGAGAACGTTATTTCCATGTGATTTCCCTGATGTTCTTATCTTGGAGATTTGAAATGTCAAATAAATTATTAACAAAAAACTGGTTGGTCTATATAATTATAAATCAAATTATTCAATTTACTTATTTATTGGATGCTTTTTTTTGGTATGACCATATTTTAATACTTTATTTTTATATTATCGCAATTAGCTTACTTAATTCATTTTGCTATGTTGTGGAAATATATAATTTGGAAAATAATAAAGAGGTGCATAAAGTTATATTATCATGTTTATATACGACATGGTTTTTGATATTTGAAACAAACTTTGAAAATTTATTATTCATTCCTCTTACGCAATTAGTTGTGATATGGATTTTTGTAAACTATATTTTTTGTGGGTATCAGGACAAGAAAATAAAAATTTTAAAGATAAGCATATATATATTCTTCTTGTGTACAATATATACATGGTTAATTAATTATAGTGTTTTTCTTGTCTTGTACCAGGCTTTAATGGTATTGATGCTTATAGTTCCGGTTTTAATAGTTCCACTAAAAAAGAATATGCTAAATAAGTATGGCATACATATAAAAAATAAAATAAAAGTGCTGATTGTTTTATCTTGTACGTTACTTGTAGAAGTTTTAGTATGCGCAAATAAATCGATATTTTATTTAAGAGATATCGATTACGATCTATATATTATAACAATGTTGATGTTCTTATTATATATTGCCGTACGAGATTTGAAATTCTCTATTGGATCTTTCAAAAACTTATTATTTGAAGTAGGCATTATTTTCAGAATAGTATTTTGGGCAATAACTCTATTATTTTGCTTTATTTTTTTTAATAGAGAGTATATGGCAATATGTTCCATAGTTTGCATTTTATTCTTTTTGATTTCATTACAGATTCATATTTTGTGCAATTTGGAGAAGAAATATCATTATTTAGATTACGAACTGCCGTATGATTCTAGTTATTTTGATTGGTATATAAAGCAGTTACAAAAAGTACAAGAGCATGATAAACTTTTTGCAGAATTTTTACATGATGAAATACTTCAAGATATTATTTATTTAAAAAATAGAATTACCATAAACCAAGAAAAAATGTTGAGCACTGACGACAAGCAATTTATTTTAAGCTTAATAAATAAGATTAGAAATACCGTAGATTCATATTCTCCTTTGATTATAAAATCGATTTCTTTAAAAGAAAACTACAAGAACTTAATTAAATCTATGCAACAAAGATATTCTAAAAATGATATAATTATAGATTTTTATTGCGATAAAGATTTCTTCTTAGAGAAACCCTATGATATTTTAATATATCGTATAATGAAGGAATTATTAAATAATGCTTTCAAACACAGTAATGCCGAATTAATCGAACTTCGATTATATTTGAACAAAAGGTCAGATATCGTATTGAGTATAAAAAATGATGGTTGCGAAAAAGGCGCTGAATATAAAATTGGTTGGGGGACGAACTCTTTAGAAGAAGATGTTCGTAATATTGGTGGAAAAATAGTTCTGAATCAATATGCGAATGGGATTGTATTGATAATCGTAGAAATACCATTATTGGGAGGAAATATATGAGAATATTATTAATAGACGATCATAAATTGATTGTCGAAGGAATAAAAAATTCATTGTCAAATTATATGACTAATGTGGTGATAGACGTCATATCAGATTTGCATAATTATAATATTATAGATATTGTAAGTAGATATGATATTTTAATTTTAGATATTAATTTAAATAAAGGTGGAGATATGGACGGACTAAGCTTGGCCAAAAAGATATTGGATGTTTATCCTGAAAAGAAGATATGCTTTTTAACAGGATTTGATCTACCTGGATATGAAAACGAGGCGAGACGAATCGGAGCGTATGGATTTATTAGTAAAGAAGTAGGGATTGAGGAACTTGTAAATACTATAAAAATGATTATGCAAGGGGAAACTGTTTTTCCAACTAAAAGAATTTGGCTGGAAGAATTGACTGAAAAGGAGAGAGAAATCTTAGAATTATATTGTCATGGACACAGTCGTAAAGATATAACTTATATTTTAGGAATTTCTATGCGAACCTTAGCAAATCATCTAAATGTAATTTACGAAAAACTAGACGTTAGTAATTACCAAGAAATGGTTCAAAAAGCAATAAGAATGGGATACCTTTTACCAAAGGGGAAGAATAAAATGGAAAAGTATTACGAAATAGATGAAGCTGTATTAATGAATTCGATTCACGATATTACGGAAGTTGAACTCAAAGAGCTGATAAGTGATGAGAATATGTATATAAGAACAATGACTAATGTTTGCCCTACAAGTTTTCTTACCTGTTGTTAGTGTATTCAGAGTGTTTTTATAAAAGTATTTACTGTATCATATAAAATTTGTGTACACTTAAAGCGAAAAACTCTAATCTATCAAAAATGCAGTTGTATTGCGCTAGTAAGGGACTTTTTATATAATATGTGATGGATATTAAATGATTTTCAAAATATTCATCAATTCTTACACTCCGCAATTTCAATATAGCATATAGGCATTGACATGCACTATATATTGTGTTATCTTAAAAATGTATTATATTTTATGCAATATGTCATATATGCACTAAGATTTTGGTTCTGGCAGAAGGCTGGAAGAATATACCTTTTAGGGAAACCTATTATCTAAAGAAAGACATCAAAAATCATAGAATGATTTTTTGGTGTCTTTTTTTATGGTGCGCCTAGCGGCGCACGTTTCTAACGGGTTAAAGTCCCGAATCCACCGTAAGCGCAAAATAATTCGACGGATTGCAACAACTTAATTATTAACTCATAATAAGTATCAGGAAATGCTAGTGTTTTACTATAATTATGTTTGCTAGATGCTAGCATTTTACTCTAATTATCATGAGGTAAAAACTATGAGAACACCTAGAGTACCTGTCGAAGAACAATACCGCCTGATCATGGAATGCCGGAAAAGTGGGTTGTCTGATCATCAGTGGTGTTTAAACAATGACATAAATCCTGGCACCTTTACAACTGGGTGAAGCGCCTCCGCAAAAATGGCTGCGGAGATATTCCTGAGAAAAACCAGCTGTCAACTTATGAACGGTCTCATCAGGAAGTTGTTAAAATAGAAATGAATTCACTTTCAGCTTCAAATGCCATTGATAAAAACACTGATGCATCTGTAATGGAGCTGGTGATAGGAAACATGGAACTTCGCATTCCGAACGGGACGGATTCATTGCTTCTTGCCAAAACAATCCAGATACTTGCGGAGCTTTCATGCTAGGCGATATCACAGCTGCCGATGAGCTTTATATTGTGACTGGGTATACCGATATGAGAAAGTCGATCGACGGACTGTGTGCAATCGTTGAAGACCAGCTTCACATGGATCCAAGACGCAGTGCTCTTTACCTGTTTTGTGGAAAACGCTGTGACAGGGTAAAGGCACTTCTATGGGAAAATGATGGCTTTGTATTCCTGTATAAACGCATGGAAGTAAAACGCAGATTCCGCTGGCCACGTTCAAGTCAGGAAGTGCGTCAGCTTACATGGCAGCAATTCGATTGGCTCATGTCAGGTCTTGAAATCGAACAGCCTAAAGCATTTAAAATGCCGTGAAGCCTTGAAAATACTGGCATTTCTGCTTCTTTTTTAATGCTCTTTGTGGTATAATAAGAGTATCGAAAAGGAGCAGAAAATCACATGGCAGTAAGTGCAAAAGACTCAAAACTTCTTGAGCAGAAGGATCTTATCAGCCAACTGAATACAACCATTGCAGCCCAGACGGAACTGATCCAGTCATTAAAGAAGGATCATGAAGCTGACCGTGAGCAGATACAAAATCTTCTGGCACAGGTTGATTATCTTACAAAGAAACTGTTCGGCACATCAAGTGAAAAGATGAAAGATGTGGAAGGCCAGTTAAATCTGTTTGATGAAGCTGAGCAGGAAGCTGATGTTGATCTTAAGGCACCTGCTATTAAGGTTCCGAGCATACACGCAAGAAAAAACGTACTCTTGAGGAACTTTTTAAAGGAGTTCCATCTCGGGATGAGATTATTTCACTTCCTGAAGGTGAGAGAGTCTGTGATGAGTGTGGTGCTGTCCTTGAACCTATAGGCAAAGAGTTTGGACGGCATGAATTCCGTTTTAACCCTGCAAAAGGTGAAGATGGACTGCCACCTATCGTCCTTTACCACTACACTGAAACAAGGGCAAGATACAATGCAGTTGATTTCTTTGATGGTTTTTCGGACGGATACCTGGAAACGGATGGTTATCAGGGTTATAATAATCTCCCTAGTATCAGGCGCTGCTCCTGCTGGGCGCATACAAGAAGATACTTCATTGATGCGGTTCCAAAAGGAAAGCAGTATGATTACAGCAATCCGGCAGTACAGGGAGTCCAGTTCTGTTCAAAGCTTTTGAGTATGAGCGCAGATCACATAACAAGAAGCACACATTTGAGCAGAGAAAAGCCTATCGTCTTGAAAAAAAAACCGATACTCGACGCGTTCTGGAGCTGGCTTGACGAGCAGAAGCCACGTAAAGGAAGCCGTTTCGAGACAGCGGTGAAGTATGCCCAAAACCGGAAAGACACGTTGATGACATATCTTGAGGATGGACACTGCAGTCTTTCTAATAACTTAAGTGAGAATGCCATACGTCCATTTACAGTTGGAAGGAAAAAGTTAAAAACTGGCTGTTACGACATATCTTTTGGAGCATCGTCCAAGTGAAGATATGTCAGATGAACAGCTTGAGGCTTTGACTCCGTGGAGCAAAGAAGTTCAAAATGTTTGCAAAAACTAAAATGTAGTAAAACGCTTGCATCTAGCAAAGATGATGCAAGCGTTAATTAGAATCTAGCGTTGGAATATTGAGCGCTTACTTTACTGCAAGGTTTTTACAATTCCACGCCAATAATCAAAACGTCCTTTTCTGTCCTTATCCGGAACATATTTTAGCGTGTTTCTTACCTGATGTATAATACATCTCTGATACTATGTTTTTGGAAATGCAGCGGCAATCGCCTCTTTAATGCCACTAAGACTGTCAGCGCAGATAATCAGGATATCCTTTACACCACGATTCTTCAGCTCATTCAGAACAGACAGCCAGTACTTTGAACTTTCATTATCACCGACAGTGATTGAAAGAACCTCTTTTTTTCCTTCTGTGTTGATGCCAAGAATGACGTAGGCAGCCAGCTTTCTAATCACTCCATTATCGCGTACGGAATAATGGATGGCATCTATATAGAGGATCGGATATACCTCATCCAGCGGTCGATTCTGCCAGTCTTCGATCTGAGGCAGAATTTTATCTGTAACGTCTGAAATAAAACCTTCGGAAGTTTCAAAACCATAAATATCTTCGATTGTTTCTGAAATCTGCCGGGTTGTCATACCTTTTGGCATACATAGAAATAATCTTCTGATCGATATCTGAAATGTCTTTCTGACGCTTCTTTACAATCTGTGGCTCAAATGTTGATTTACGATCCTGCGGAACATCGATATCCATGCTGCCATAGTTGCTGTTTACACGTTTTGATTTATATCCATTGCGATAATCATCGCTATCAGAACGTTCTGATTTTTGCATATCCCAAGTGGTCATCCATTTCCGCTTCCATCATCTCTTTGATGGTTCCACCAAGAAGATCTTTCAGAGCATCCTGGATATCTTCAGCGGTTTCAATATCATACTCCTGAAGAAGTTGCTGAATGATGTTACGTTTTCCTTCTGTCATTTGTACTCTGTGTACAGGTTTCTTTTCTCTTGCCATAATAAAAGGCCTCCTTATGATAAAATATTTTACCATAGAAGACCTTGCTGTTATTAGCTATTTACAGAAAAAGTTTCACACACTCGCATAAATAAAAGCTTTACACGTTATTGTACAAAGCCTTTTATTAAAACTGTTTTTAAAATTTAAAGATTTTCTTCCGAAAATTTCCCCAAAATTTCCCAAGATTTCACCCGGACATCTCAGATATATTTTGACGCAAATTTCATCATGTCCTCTTCCTTGTCCTTTTGAGCATGCCTGTATACAGACTTGAGCACGTGGTCGGTCTTCCGGCCGTCGGCCGCCATGACATAGCTGTCCGTTCTGATTTCCTACAGCAGAAAGTGCGGTTAATAAATCATTTAAGGAGTCAGTAAAACTGTTATTTCAGGTTATCGAAAACATTGTAAAAACGCGGGATGTATCGTATTTGAAAAATAATTTCAAAAATGTAAAAAAGTGTTGACAAGTATGGAATAGGGTGATATTATATCGGAGTCGCTTCGGTGAGGCAACAAAAACGAAACGGTAAAACAGCATATCGGGGTGTGGCTCAGCTTGGCTAGAGCGCCTGGTTTGGGACCAGGAGGTCGCAGGTTCGAATCCTGTCACCCCGACTTGTGAACAATTAAATATGCGGGTGTAGTTCAATGGTAGAACACCAGCCTTCCAAGCTGGATACGTGGGTTCGATTCCCATCACCCGCTCTCGTGCAGGGGTATCGAAGTGGTCATAACGAGGCGGTCTTGAAAACCGTTTGTCCGCAAGGGCGCGTGGGTTCGAATCCCACCCCTGCGCTTCATATAGGGCTATCGCCAAATGGTAAGGCAACGGACTCTGACTCCGTCATTTTCAAGGTTCGAATCCTTGTAGCCCTGCTTGATAAAAAACTTAAAAAAGTTGTTGACAAACACTTGAAAGTTTGATATCATATCAACCGTTGTCGCAAGGCAATGAACTAAAGAACATTGATAACTGAACAGTGAGAAACCTTGAAAGATTTTGAGAATCAATCAGAACGCTTCAATGAAAATTGAAGACCTTTAAAACAGTAAATTCAGAATTTGTGCGAAAGCGATGAAAACAATCTGCTTGCAGAATTGTTTGAGGAGTTACGGACAGTTGCAAATTTATTTGCAACTGAATGAACGAATTAGCCAAGTTTAACTTGACTGAGATCAACTTTTTAACATGAGAGTTTGATCCTGGCTCAGGATGAACGCTGGCGGCGTGCTTAACACATGCAAGTCGAACGAAGCACTTTATTTGATTTCCTTCGGGACTGATTATTTTGTGACTGAGTGGCGGACGGGTGAGTAACGCGTGGGTAACCTGCCTTGTACAGGGGGATAACAGTTGGAAACGGCTGCTAATACCGCATAAGCGCACAGCATCGCATGATGCAGTGTGAAAAACTCCGGTGGTATAAGATGGACCCGCGTTGGATTAGCTAGTTGGTGAGGTAACGGCTCACCAAGGCGACGATCCATAGCCGACCTGAGAGGGTGACCGACCACATTGGGACTGAGACACGGCCCAAACTCCTACGGGAGGCAGCAGTGGGGAATATTGCACAATGGGCGAAAGCCTGATGCAGCGACGCCGCGTGAGCGAATAAGTATTTCGGTATGTAAAGCTCTATCAGCAGGGAAGATAATGACGGTACGACTAAGAAGCACCGGCTAACTACGTGCCAGCAGCCGCGGTAATACGTATGGTGCAAGCGTTATCCGGATTTACTGGGTGTAAAGGGCGCAGGCGGTGCGGCAAGTCTGATGTGAAAGGCGGGGGCTCAACCCCGGGACTGCATTGGAAACTGTCGGACTAGAGTGTCGGAGAGGAAAGTGGAATTCTAGTGTAGCGGTGAAATGCGTAGATATTAGGAGGAACACCAGTGGCGAAGGCGGCTTTCTGGACGGTGACTGACGTTGAGGCTCGAAAGCGTGGGGAGCAAACAGGATTAGATACCCTGGTAGTCCACGCCGTAAACGATGAATAGTAGGTGTTGGGAAGCATTGCTTCTCGGTGCCGTCGCAAACGCAGTAAGTACTCCACCTGGGGAGTACGTTCGCAAGAATGAAACTCAACGGAATTGACGGGGACCCGCACAAGCGGTGGAGCATGTGGTTTAATTCGAAGCAACGCGAAGAACCTTACCAAGTCTTGACATCCCTCTGACCGGTACGTAACGGTACCTTCTCTTCGGAGCAGGAGTGACAGGTGGTGCATGGTTGTCGTCAGCTCGTGTCGTGAGATGTTGGGTTAAGTCCCGCAACGAGCGCAACCCCTATCTTTAGTAGCCAGCAGGTTTAGCCGGGCACTCTAGAGAGACTGCCAGGGATAACCTGGAGGAAGGCGGGGATGACGTCAAATCATCATGCCCCTTATGACTTGGGCTACACGTGCTACAATGGCGTAAACAAAGGGAGGCAAAGCTGCGAGGCGGAGCAAATCCCAAAAATAACGTCTCAGTTCGGACTGTAGTCTGCAACCCGACTACACGAAGCTGGAATCGCTAGTAATCGCAGATCAGAATGCTGCGGTGAATACGTTCCCGGTCTTGTACACACCGCCCGTCACACCATGGGAGTTGGGAATGCCCGAAGCCAGTGACCTAACCGAAAGGAAGGAGCTGTCGAAGGCAGGCTCGATAACTGGGGTGAAGTCGTAACAAGGTAGCCGTATCGGAAGGTGCGGCTGGATCACCTCCTTTCTAAGGAAATCGAGTAGAGAGTTTTTCACTGTTGAGTTATTAATGATTATTTAATAACAAATAACACTGGGGTAAGCTGAGGAAGTTCGACTTTGCTTGCGCAAATCGAACAAGTTTCACACTAAGCTCGAAAATACCTCGCTAAGTGTTCAAACTTCCGGTGGCAATGCGCTTTTGGGAAACACCCGTCCACATCCCGAACACGATGGTTAAGACTGAAGCGGCCGATAATACTATACTGGTAACGGTATGGGAAGGTAGGTGGCTGCCGGATTTATAAAGAACAGCATAGCATATATGCTTTCAAAATAGAACAGGCTCGAAAGAGCTAACCTACATCAGCAGGGAAGTGCTGTTTAGAGCTGGTTTTACCAGTGATTAGAGATTTTAAGAGATTAAGATTTCTAATGACTGATAAAACAGTCAAAAAGTCTGTGAGAACTAAAACTGGTAATCACAGCAGTGTACCTTGAAAACTTCATACAAATGATTTGATGAATAAATATTCTATTCTTAAGAATATCTAACAATCAAGACATCCGAGAAACAAAACCAAGTTGTGAACAACAACAAAGTTCTTTAAGTTATTAATGATGCAACGCTATGCATCGAAGAGATTAAGCAAAGAAGAGCGCAGGGTGGATGCCTTGGCACTAAGAGCCGAAGAAAGACGTGATAAGCTGCGAAAAGCTGCGGGAGATGCAAATAATCCTTGATCCGCAGATGTCTGAATGGGGAAACTCGGTACGAAGAACTCGTATCATCCATACGCCAATCCATAACGTATGGAGGGGAACCCGGTGAACTGAAACATCTAAGTAGCCGGAGGAAGGGAAAGAAAACTCGATTTTCAAAGTAGCGGCGAGCGAAATGGAAAGAGCCCAAACCGGAGTGCGTGCACTCCGGGGTTCGGACTGCATTTAAGATTCAGTGATTCTAGCAGAAAGGTTTGGGAAAGCCTGCCGGAGAGGGTGAAAGCCCCGTAAGCGAAAGGAAAACTGACTGAGCGGATCCAGAGTACCACGAGACACGAGAAACCTTGTGGGAATGAGCGGGGACCACCCCGTAAGGCTAAATACTCCTTAGTGACCGATAGCGCATAGTACTGTGAAGGAAAGGTGAAAAGGACCCCGGGGAGTGAAAGAGAACACGAAACCCTGTGTTTACAAGCTGTGGAAGTTCTTTATACGAACAACCGCGTACTTTTGTAGAACGGTCCGGCGAGTTGCGGATACTGGCAAGGTTAAGCACTTAAGGTGCGGAGCCGAAGGGATACCAAGTCTTAACAGGGCGTTAAGTCAGTATACGCAGACCCGAAACCGGGTGATCTACCCATGTCCAGGCTGAAGTTGTCGTAAAGACAATGGAGGACCGAAGCCACATCCGTTGAAAAGGGTGGGCATGAGGTGTGGGTAGGGAGAAATTCCAATCGAACCCGGAGATAGCTGGTTCTCCTCGAAATAGCTTTAGGGCTAGCCTCGATGGAGTCTTACGGAGGTAGAGCACTGAATTTCCGCGGGGCGTCAAAGCTTACCAAAGAATATCAAACTCCGAATGCCGTAAAGATGCTCATCGGGAGTCAGACTGCACGAGATAAGTTGGGCAGTCAAAAGGGAAAGAGCCCAGACCTGCTGCTAAGGTCCCAAAGTACGTGTTAAGTGGAAAAGGATGTGGGATTTCGAAGACAACTAGGATGTTGGCTCAGAAGCAGCCACACATTCAAAGAGTGCGTAACAGCTCACTAGTCGAGAGGTCCTGCGCCGAAAATGTCCGGGGCTGAAACACGACACCGAAGCTGTGGACTCGCAATGCGAGTGGTAGAGGAGCATTCTTAAAACCGACGAAGCTGTACCGGTAAGGAGCAGTGGAGGGATAAGAAGAGAGAATGCCGGAATGAGTAGCGAGAGAAAGGTGGGAATCCTTTCGGCCGAATATCTAAGGTTTCCAGAGTAAAGCTGATCTGCTCTGGGTAAGTCGGGGCCTAAGCACAGGTCGCAAGACGTAAGCGATGGACAACAGGTTTAGATTCCTGTACCGCATATAAACAGAACTGTGGGGACGCATGGGGAGAGCATAGGCCGGGAATGGAAATACCGGTGCAAGCGGGGTAGGTGTACGATAGGCAAATCCGTCGTATAATCCGAAGACGTCATGTGGAGCGAAATAAAGTAGTGAAGCGTGTGAGCCATGTGCCGAGAAAAGCTGCTATTGTGTAATGCGTGCCCGTACCGTAAACCGACACAGGTGGATGAGGAGAGAATCCTAAGGCCGACGGAAGAAGCATTGTTAAGGAATTCGGCAAAATGACCCCGTAACTTCGGAGAAGGGTGCCTGCGAGAGCAGGCCGCAGAGAATAGGCTCAAGCAACTGTTTAGCAAAACACAGGTCTATGCGAAACCGAAAGGTGATGTATAGGGGCTGACGCCTGCCCGGTGCTGGAAGGTTAAGAGGAGAGGTTAGCTTCGGCGAAGCTTTGAATTTAAGCCCCAGTAAACGGCGGCCGTAACTATAACGGTCCTAAGGTAGCGAAATTCCTTGTCGGGTAAGTTCCGACCCGCACGAAAGGCGTAATGATTTGAGCGCTGTCTCGACAATGCATCCGGTGAAATTGAAGTACCAGTGAAGATGCTGGTTACCCGCGCCAGGACGGAAAGACCCCATGGAGCTTTACTCCAGCTTGGTACTGGGGTCCGGCAGTACATGTACAGGATAGGTGGGAGACGAAGAAGGATGGACGCCAGTCTGTCCGGAGTCGCTGTTGGGATACCACCCCTGTAGTACTGGGTTTCTAACCAGTTGCCATGAACTGGCAATGGGACAATGTCGCGGGAGTTTGACTGGGGCGGTCGCCTCCGAAAGGGTATCGGAGGCGCTCAAAGGTTCCCTCAGAATGGTCGGAAACCATTCGAAGAGTGCAAAGGCAGAAGGGAGCTTGACTGCGACACCGACGGGTGGAGCAGGTACGAAAGTAGGACTTAGTGATCCGGTGGTATAAAGTGGGATTGCCATCGCTCAACGGATAAAAGCTACCCTGGGGATAACAGGCTTATCACTCCCAAGAGTTCACATCGACGGAGTGGTTTGGCACCTCGATGTCGGCTCATCGCATCCTGGGGCTGTAGCAGGTCCCAAGGGTTGGGCTGTTCGCCCATTAAAGCGGTACGCGAGCTGGGTTCAGAACGTCGTGAGACAGTTCGGTCCCTATCCGGCGCAGGCGTAAGAGATTTGAGAGGAGCTGTCCTTAGTACGAGAGGACCGGGATGGACGGACCACTGGTGTATCTGTTGTCGACCAACGGCATGGCAGAGTAGCCAAGTCTGGAAGGGATAAACGCTGAAGGCATCTAAGCGTGAAGCCCCCTCAAGATGAGATATCCCTCCTTCGGGAGTAAGACCCTTGAAGACTACAAGGTAGATAGGGCAGAGGTGGAAGCATGGCAACATGTGGAGCTGACTGTTACTAATAGGTCGAGGGCTTAATCTGGTTAATAACTGAGAAAAACAAATCGGATTTGTATGAAGTTTTGAAGGTACAAACTTATTAAATATGAATTGTTTAAGACATCCAATGAGATGTCTTTTTATGAAAATAATAAAAAATAATGAAATAATAATTAAAACTGCTATAATGTTTTCAGTTACTTATCGAAAACATTAATTTATTAAGGAGGTTGTTATGGAACAAAAGAAACAGGAGCCAATTCGTGATGCGAGACAGCTTGGAACGGCCAAGATGCTTATTCTTGGTTTACAGCATATGTTTGCTATGTTCGGCGCAACAATTGTTGTGCCTATTCTTGTATCAGGATATTTTCAGAAGGCTTGTGGGGAGCCGCTTACCAGAGGTCTTTCTGTATCGGTTACACTATTTTGTGCAGGCTTTGGCACGCTTATATTTCATCTGTGTACAAAGTTTAAGGTACCGGCTTTTTTGGGTTCGTCATTTGCTTTTTTAGGAGGCTTTTATACTGTTGCAAACCTTGACAGTGGTATGTATGCAGATATGGCTGTCAATGATAAGGCCGCGTATGCGTGTGGTGGAATATTTGTTGCGGGTATGCTTTATTTCGTACTTGCACTTATCATTAAGCTGGTTGGAATTAAGCGTGTAATGCGCTTCCTTCCACCTGTAGTTACAGGACCTATTATCATATGCATTGGTCTTTCACTTGCCGGCTCAGCTATCAATAATGCTTCAACAAACTGGGTTCTTGCAATTATTGCACTTGGAGTTATAATTATTTTCAATATATGGGGAAAGGGCTTATTTAAGATCATTCCTATTCTAATGGGAGTAATTATTTCCTATGTTGTGGCTCTTATTATGAATACTGCTGGAATTACTAATCCTGATGGTTCAGCAATTCTTGATTTTACATCAATTGCATCATCTGCGTGGGTCGGAATACCTAAATTTCAGTTCATGAAGTTTGATATTACGTCCATTCTTGTTATGGCGCCTATCGCTATTGCGACTATGATGGAGCACATTGGCGACATGTCTGCTATTTCTGCTACAGTAGAGCAGAACTTTATTGCTGATCCAGGTCTTCATAGGACACTTATAGGTGATGGAATTGCAACTGCATTCGCAGGAGCTATCGGAGGACCGGCTAATACAACATATGGTGAGAATACTGGAGTGCTTGAGCTGTCTAAGGTATATGATCCGAGAGTTATCCGTATTGCGGCTGTTTTGCTATTGCACTTTCGTTTATTCCAAAGTTTTCTGCCGTAATATCTACTATGCCATCAGCGATTATTGGTGGAGTTTCATTTATGCTTTATGCAATGATTTCAGCAATAGGAGTTAGAAATGTTGTTGAAAACAAGGTGGATCTGACTAAATCAAGAAATCTGATTATTGCAGGTGTTATTTTTGTATGTGGTCTTGGCTTTGGAAATGGACTGACATTTACTGTAGCAGGAACGTCAATTACACTGACAGCTTTGGCAATTGCAGCTATCGCAGGAATTTTCTTAAATGCTATTCTGCCGGGAAATGATTATGAGTTTGGAAAGAATCCTGATGGAGATGCAAGCAGGGGTGTGTATATGATGAACACTGACAATGATGAGGAAGAGGAATCATAGAAGTTAATTTGTATTTAAACGGATTTGTTAGTTGTAACAGTAAATAATTTAACAAACATTAAAAAGATATTAATAATATTTTACTTGATAAAGTTATATATATTCTCTACAATAAACTGGTATGGTGTATTTTCATAATTCACTTTACCAGTTTTTTTTAAGGGGATTAGATTTAATGGACAGAAAAAAGATATTTTGGGCGATAGCTTCTGTTTTTATAGCTATCTTAAGCATATGGACTGTTGTCTCACAGAGCAAGCATTTTTCGTTTGAAATTCTTATGAGTTTTATCAGAAATGCAAATAAAGGCTGGCTTTTTATGAGTTTTGTTTGTACGTTTGGGTTTATTTGGTTTGAAGGCTTTGCTCTTGTACGCATGGCAAGACACTTTGGGTATAAAACCAGCGCGATTGATGGTACTGTGTATGGTGGAGCTGATGTGTATTTTTCGGCTATTACACCATCGGCATCGGGAGGACAGCCAGCCAGTGCGTATTTCATGATAAGGGATGGCATACCGGGCTATGCTGCTACAGTGGCTCTGCTGATTAATCTTGTTATGTATACACTTTCACTTTTAACAATTGGCTTACTATGCATGATTTTTAAGTATCCATTGCTGAAAAATTTCTCAGGTATTTCGCGGATATTTATATGTTTGGGGATTGTGGTGCTGATTTTTCTGGCTCTTGTATTTTATATGCTGCTAAGGAAGGGAAGCATACTATACTCAATTTGTGATAGTCTTATCCGGCTTTTTGAAAAAATACATATAATACGGCATGGTGACAGGCTTCGAATAAAGCTTAAAAATACTATGAAAGAATATCGAGTGTTCAAACAGTATCACAGGGCAGACAGGGCTTCTCATCGAGATTTTCTTTTGGAATATAATGCAGAGAGTTTCACAGCTTTTGGTATCGTTTATGATTTTTATGGCAGTCGGCGAAGGCATAAATAAGGCAGTTGATGTGAGTGTGATACAGTGTTTTGTGGCGATGGGCTCCAATTGTGTGCCGATACCCGGTGCTATGGGCGTGGCTGATTATATTATGATTGATGGGTTTAAACAGCTTGTTGGTAGTAATGCAGCAAATATGGAGCTTTTGTGCAGGGGAATGACATTTTATGGAAGTGTCATAACAAGTGCTGTTATTATTCTTATTGGATATATAATTAGAAAAAAAGTAGCAAAATAGTCTAGTACTTTTGCACAATAATATATTGTTATATTTGTTAAAATGTGTTATTATTCTATAGTAATATATTAGATATTTTTATGAAGGTATTGGACAATGAGTAGCAATGATAGTACTGCTAAGGAGCAGAGCTTTCTATTTAATGTAAACAAAATATTTCTTGTCATCCATCTGCTGATGCTATTTATGTTTTCATCATTAGGTGTAGATTTGATGGCAGGAGTCAGTCTGATCAGCATATGCTTTTATTTCCTTGCATTCAGTCTGACAAAATCTGAAAAACTGAGCATATATGTTTATAGTGTGGCTGTTGAGATATTGCTTTATATGATACTTGCGGTGGTTTGTCTCGGAATTCAATGTAATTTTCAGCTTTTTGATCGATGCAATGTTTTTTTTTTCCATGGATTATGTGGTCCTCGGAAGAAAAAAAAGAATCATGTTGCCATTCTGCTTTGCTGTGTATATGCTATTGCTCTGATTATTCTTTATATGCTTGATGGCTTTTACGCACCTTTATATAAGTTGGATTCTGTTGTAATTAAGAGTATTTCTATTGCTATGATTTCTGGTGTAGTTTTCTTGATAATAACATGTATGATGTGCCTTTTGCATTTTATGTCTTCCGAGGAGGGGGCAATGGAAAAGCAGGCACAGTTTGATGCGCTGACGGAGCTTCCAAATCGTTTCTATATGATGGCAAAGCTTAAGAATCTTTTGAGGCTGAGAAGCAGGGGAATATTTCCTTGCAATGATTGATATTGATGATTTTAAGAAAATTAACGATTCATTCGGACATAATGTAGGAGATGATGCACTTAAGATGCTCGCTCGTACTATCGTAAACAAGGCTCGAGGTGTTGAGCTTAGCTATTGCAGATGGGGAGGAGAGGAGTTTTTACTTCTTGGCAAATGTGTCGATGGAGAGGTGCCTAAGAATTTTCTCGATGAGCTTCGTGTGGAGATTAATTCAAAATCCTTCTGGACATCTAAGGGCAGCGGAAGGATGACAGTGACCATAGGTGCAGGGAAATATAAAGTGGGGCAGGATTACAAGGAATGGATTAATTTTGTTGACAAACAGCTTTATGTCGGAAAATGCACCGGTAAGAATAAGGTTGTATGCTGAGACATATTTCAAGGCTTTGACATATTTAAATGAGCTGTAATCGTTGCTGGTCACACTGTTAGGCGTGAACAGTCACAATCGCATTGAAATTATATTGAAATTACAAATTTTAGTTGCATGAAGTCAATAATTGTGATAAAATATTGTCTGTTCGTAAGACGCCGGCATGTCGGAATGGCAGACGATGCAGACTCAAAATCTGTTGGGCGAAAGCCCGTGTGGGTTCAAGTCCCACTGCCGGCACTATTTGCAAAACCCCGTAAATCCAAGATTTTCAGTAAAATCAAGGGTTTGCGGGGCTTTTCTTTACTTACAATCTTTCAAAAATTAAAGAAATTAGGGTACTTTTAAGAAAAATTTGCCCCAAAAGGTACCCAAAAATCTGCCATATAGGCTGTAATACAAGATAGCAAACAGGAGCATTATGATGATAAAAAAGATTTATAAAAAATATGAAATTATATTCAATGTTATATTTTTCTCGATTTTCCCGATTATGGCTTTTTATCTTATGGAGTTCTACGAACATAATCCTTTTGAAGAAGTCAGATTTATGGCGGGATTTTTTAATATTATTTTGTTTGAGCTGATTGCCTGGATTCTTTATTTTGTTACGGGCAGGGCGAAATGGGCACTTCGTGCAGTTTTTATCGTGGCCATGGTTTTTGGACTGATTAATCATTATGTTATGCTTTTCCGCTCGACTCCTTTTGTTCCGTGGGATATTTTTTCAATTGGTACGGCGACAAGTGTTGCATCCAATTATGATTTCGCACCGACTGCAGGAGTAGTTGTTGTTACAGTTATATTTATAGCTCTTATTATGCTGATGCATTTTGTTGATTTCAGAATTAAGTGGAAATTCAGGTTCAGACTAATTCCGACTGTGCTTGGAATACTTGCGCTGTGCCTGTTTGTGAATGCCCTGCAGGATGAGGATTTCCAGACGGACAATTATCTGTATCCGTTTCTATTTACACCTGCATATATGACAAAGGTGAATGGAATGGCGGTAACCTTTGCGATGGATCTTAAGTTTGTGGCGGTTGATAAGCCTGACGGGTATAGCAGACAGAAGGCAAAGGAGCTGCTTGACAGCTATGCCGGTACAGATGATAATACTGCAATTACAGATAAAAGTGATTATCCGAATATTATAGTTGTGATGGATGAGGCATTTTCAGACCTGTCAGTGCTTGGTGATTTTGATACAAATACAGACTATATGCCGTTTGTGCACAGTCTTGAAAAGGGCAATGAAAACACTATAACAGGATATCTGAATACGTCTGTATGCGGTGGAAATACCGCCGATACTGAGTTTGAGTTTCTGACAGGCAATACGATGGCTTTTCTTCCGGTAGGAAGTATTCCTTATCAGCAGTATATAAAGAGCACGACACCTTCACTTGCAAGCTATTTAAAAGGCATAGGCTACGCAACGTATGCACAGCATCCGTACTATGGCAGTGGATGGAACCGGGATACGGTCTATCCTCTTTTGGGATTTGACAATCTTTCGTTTATGCAGGATTATTCTAATCAGAGGTTTGTGCGCAAATATATAAGTGATGAGACATCCTTTGACAGGATTATTGAGACCTATGAGAACAAACCGGATGGTCAGCCGGCATTTATATTCAATGTCACTATGCAAAACCATGGTGGATACACGGATACCTACTACGGCTTTGACAATACGGTGACAGCGGATAAGCTCAATAATTCTGCACTTGACCAGTATCTTTCTTTGATTAAGCTGACAGACGAGGATTTAAAGAGCCTCATTGAATATTTCTCAAATGTGGATGAGAAAACTATAGTGGTATTTTTCGGTGATCATCAGCCAAATGATACTGTGGCAAGCTCCGTTCTTGCAGCAAACGGCATGGACTATAATAATTTATCAAATGAAGAGCTTAAGCTGCGTTATCGTGCCGTATGTGATCTGGGCAAATTATGATATTGATGAGGCGGCAGGAAAAGACACGAGCGTTAATTATCTGGCTGCAAACGTACTTAAAGCGGCAGGTGTGCCGACAAATGACTATCAGAGCTTTCTACTAAAGCTGCAGGAGGAGTATCCAATTATATCAGCGGTACGCACGGATAAAACTGCAGATAAGACATTAGATAAAGCATCAAATAAATCAGACAAGGCAACCGGCAGCAAAATAAGCAGGCCGATTCGGATATGCTAAACGATTATAAGCTTTTGCAATATTACAGACTGTTTGACTGGGAGGATAAGTGATGAATTTTGTTAAAAAGCATCCACTTTTGACAGCGTTTTTAATTCCGTTTTTCATATGTATAATCATCTGTATAGGAAATGGTGTATATCCATTTGGCGATTACTGCCTTTTGCATATGGATTTGTATCACCAGTATCTGCCTTTCTTTAATGAGCTGTGGGAGAAGCTAAGAAATGGTGCGAGCCTCATGTATACATGGAATATCGGGCTTGGCAGTGATTTTGTATCGGTATTTGCCTATTATCTGGCGAGTCCGTTAAACTGGCTTGTGGTGCTTTTTCCAAAGAGCCATATTATTGAGTTTATCGAGCTGCTAATCATTTTAAGATTTCGCTAAGCGGAGCAACATTTTTTTATTTTCTGAAGGAACACTTTGTACTTCTTGGAAAGGATAACAGGTATCACGATAATACATTTGTGCCGGCATTTGTTTTTTCTACGGCATATGCGCTTTCCGGCTTTGTAGCTGCGTATAGCTGGGATGTCATGTGGATGGATGTTGTGGCAGTTGCACCGCTTGCGATAGTAGGCCTTGAGAAGCTTGTGCGGGACAAAAGCCGGTGCTTTACTATGTATCACTGGCACTTTGTATATTGTCAAACTATTATCTGAGCATCATGCTTTGCATCTTTTGGTATTCTGGTTTGCATGGCTTTTCTTTACGCAAAATGGCGGTAAAATGGCTGCAATTGTGAGATTTGCCGTTTACTCGCTTTTGGCTGGAGGCACTGCGATGGTGCTAATCATCCCGGAGCTTATCATTTTAAGCTACAGCGGTTCGTCGGGCATCGAGTTCCCAAAGCAGATAGAGTGGTATTTTAATCTCTTATCGGAGGTCGGCAGGAAGTGTACGACAGCAAGCGTCTATGAGGGTGCAGAGAACTGGCCAAATCTGTATGCCGGAGCCTTTAGTGTGATGCTTTTGATACTGTTTGTGCTTAATAAAAGGATTAATTGGAAGAAAAAATAGCTCTCGTATTGTTTGTGTTGTTTTTCATGGCAAGCTTTGCCAATAAACAGCTTGACTTTATATGGCACGGACTGCATTTTCCGGATTCGCTGCCTGGCAGACAGTCGTATCTGTATGCATTTCTTGTATTGACCATAGGCTATGCTACAGTAAGAAAGTGGCGTGGCATAAGACTGTGGCATGTTGGTGTGGCAGTGGTATTTGCATCGGCGCTTATGGCAGTAAGCACGATGTTTGCCGGTGAGGATGTGACAGAGTATTATGCAGTTATCATAAGTATATTGTTTGTTGCGCTGTACGGCATTATGACAGTACTTTTAAAGCTTGCAGCAAGAAAAACAGGGAGCTTTGATGGTTATAACATGCGGTATTGCGATTGTGGAGCTGGCTGTCAATATGGCTGTGACAGGACTTGGATGTACCGGCAGAAGCAGCTACAATGCCAATGTGGACGATATGCAAAAGGCACTGGAGCTGGCAAAAGAGGATGCAGCTGACAACGATGTACCATTTTACAGGGTTGAGGATACAGGCCGACTAACTAAAAATGATGACACACGATACGGCTATGCTTCCGGAACACAGTTTTCTTCCCTGATGAATATAAATGTGAGCCATTTTTATCAGGCTCTTTATATGGAGGGAGGCAAGAATTTCTACTGTTATAACGGTGCCACACCTGTCACGTCAGCCATGCTTTCGGTCAGATATATGGTTACAAAATCAATACAGCCACAGAATGAGCTGACTACACTTGTGGGAAAATGTGGAAATCACTATCTGTATCGGAATAACTACACGCTTCCGCTTGGGTTTATGATGGATGAGGGAGTGATTGATGAGTGGAAGCCATCATCGTCATCGAAAATCTATTCGATTAATTCCCTTGGCAGGCTCCTTGGCGCAGCAGATGATATGCTGACCATGACAGAGTGCACTCAGGACGAAAATCCGGGAACTACGACTCTCACCTTTGACCATGACGGATATTATTATGCGGCATACGATTCGTGCAGCACTGACAGTCTGACCTTCAGCCACGGAGAGTATGAGACCACATACTCGAAGACCACTCACAGGTATCTGTTTGACCTGGGATACGTGAAGGCGGGGAGACAGTTTCCGTCACAAACACTGATGCCGATGCTGTACGATTTAATGTATACGAGCTTTCCATTGCTGCAGTTGAGAGTGCTTACAATACACTCAATGAGCAAACACTCTCGGTGGATGATTTTTCAGATACACACATAAGCGGACACATTGATGTGAAGCAGGCAGGACAGCTTGTGCTTTCTATTCCGAGTGAAAAGGGATGGACTATGAAGGTGGATGGGAAGGATGCAGAGTATGAGGATTTTTCAGATACCTTTGTGAGCATTCATCTGGATGAGGGAGAGCATGAGATAGAGCTTTATTATGAGACACCGGGGCTTAAGGCAGGTGCAGCTATAAGCGCAGGCTGTGTGGGTGTCTTTCTACTGCTTTTATTGTTGCGTCAAATAGTTAAGAGACGCAGCCGTTTAAAGTTTAAAGCGAACAGTGACAGATAGCGTATGCACTGACAGACAACGCATACTGTTCATTTATGCGAAACACAGAATGTTCAAATTGTAATAGTATAATTCAATAATAAAAATAAAACAGGAGATTAACAAAATGAACAAACAAAACAAAAAAATCGCACAGGAAAAAAGAAGAATCGAGAGAGAGAAGGCAGAAAAGAAGGCAAAGGTTGTGAATCTGCTGAAATTCTGGGTGCCGGTAGTGGCAGTCGTTGTGGTAGTCATAGTGCTAATCTGGGCAGTTGCGACATCGGGCGGTTCATCGTCAAATGGCACTGATGGTACGCAAGCTGCATCACAGACCACAGAATCTCAGGCATCCGAGACACAAAGCAGTGATTCACAGACCGAGGCAGCAACACTGAATACAGAGACTGACACGGTTGCGGAAAACGGAGATAAGGTAAATATTGACTACACCGGATATATGGACGGTGAAAATTCGAGGGTGGAAGCACTGATGGACAGGGTACAGACCTGGTGCTCGGCTCAGGCAGCTATATAGATGGCTTTGAGGAAGGAGTGGTAGGTCACAAGGTGGGAGAAACCTTTGATTTAAACCTTAAATTCCCGGATGATTATAAGGTAAATACAGAACTTGCCGGAAAGGATGTTACGTTTGAGGTGACTCTTAACGGTGTATATAAATAAAGAGGATAACACACATATATGGAAAAATCGTTTGAAGAGATACTGGTACAGTTTTATGTTGACCAGTACAGGGAGAATGCGAAGAGAAGTACAGGTAAGCCTGTAAAGCTGGCACACTATATTCACAGGCTCAATAGTAAAGCAAAATCAATTAAATATGCGCGATTTTCAAAAAATGAGACTGTGGCACTTGACAAACTGCATCAGGAAATAAAAAGGCTTGCATTGATTACCTACTATTCCAACAATAAGAATGCAAGGCAGATTTTAAATAGAGAAATCCTTCCGCAGCTCGTCAGGGTGGATATGGAGCAGTTTGATGAGAATGAGGCAGAGTATCTCACAGAGGATTTTCTAAAGCTTTTGCGCAAGGAGTATATAGGTGCGATATGTACAAGGAGCATGAAGGCGCTTTATAATGAGTACCGCAGCAAGGAGCTTAGAAGAGAGATTGTCACGCTGGTTCCGGCACGGCCGGAGCTTGAGTTTCCAAAAGCACAGAGCATGAAAAGGCACTTCATACTCCATATAGGCCCGACTAACAGCGGTAAGACATATCAGGCGCTTGAGAGGCTTAAGCTGGCGCAAAACGGAGTTTATCTGGGACCTCTTAGACTTCTGGCACTTGAGGTATATGAGAAGATGAATGATGCAGGCATACCATGCACCATGCTTACAGGTCAGGAGTGTCTTGAGGTATCAGACAGCAGAATTACAGCATCGACAGTGGAGATGCTTGACTGTGATAAGGAGTATGATATCGCAGTGATTGATGAGGCACAGATGGTTGCAGATGATGACAGGGGACATTCATGGACCAGGGCAATTCTTGGTACACTTGCAGGAGAGATTCATATATGCATGAGCCCGGTGGCAAAGGATGTAGTCATTCATCTGATTAATCTGTGCCATGACGAGTATGAGATAAGGGAGTATGAGAGAAAGACAGCTCTAAAGCTGGAGGATAAGCCTTTTTCATTTCCACAGGATGTAAGAGAGGGTGATGCCTTTATCGTCTTTTCAAAGAAGTCGGTACTCAATATAGCAGGGCGTCTGGAGGAAAACGGCATAAAGCCAAGTGTCATATACGGAAGTCTGCCACCGGAAATAAGGCGCAGGCAGATGACGCTTTTAATGAGAAAAAGACACAGGTTGTCGTGTCAACAGATGCGATAGGAATGGGACTCAATCTGCCGGTCAGAAGAATTGTATTTCTGGAGGTGGAAAAGTTTGATGGAGTATCAAGACGTCCGCTTGTCATCTCTGAGATAAAACAGATAGCGGGCCGTGCAGGCAGATTTGGTCTGTATGATACAGGCTATGTGACAGCTTTGGGACAAAAGAATCTGAATTATCTGAAGAATACGCTAAATATACCGGAGCAGGATATTGATATAGTAAGTCTTGGCTTCCCGCAGGTGCTCCTTACAATGGATGCGCCGCTTGATGCGATAATTAAGCTCTGGCATGAGGCAGAGCCATCAGCACCGTTTAGGAAAATCAATGTCGATGAGATATTGTTTTGTATGGATATGCGTATAAGGAGCGATACTTTATCGCAGATTTTGATGACAAATATCTGCTTTATAAGATGATTACATGTCCTATAGATATAAAGGACAGGGAGCTTGTCAGACAATGGCTGCGCTACTGCATGTCGTATACATCTGATATATCTCTCGACAAGCCTGATAAGCATTCAAAGTATCAGGGGCTCATGAAATACGAATCCTATTACAAAAAGCTTGATTTGTACTATCAGTTTTCAGTCCGCATGGGCAAAATTGTGGATGAGGACTGGCTTGAAAACGAGCGCGACAAAACACAGGCAAAGATTATGCAGCTTCTATCAAAGAGCAAGGATGAGTATATTATCAGATGCCGGTATTGCGGCAGAATACTCCCGATTGGAAATTCACGCAATATATGCAGAGACTGCTACAGTATGATACGCAGGTAGCAGCCGGTTTATATTTTACGGTCAAGTCGTTGAATTTAGCTGTCCAATGTGGCATAATAGAAATAAGACCAAAATATGAATGGAGGAAGTTTTTATGGCAAACAATGAGTTACAGATTGCCGGCTCACAAGGGGAACTTAGAATCCGTCCTTACGAGCACCACGCAAAGTATTATGAAACAGATCAGATGGGTATAATCCACCATTCAAACTATGTCAAGTGGATGGAAGAAGCAAGACTTGATTTGATGGATCAGATAGGACTCAACTACAGGCAGATGGAGGAGATGGAAATCATAAGTCCGGTGCTGTCGATATCGGTAGAGTATCACAGTATGGTACATTTCGATGATACGGTCGTCATCTACACAAAGCTGCTTAAGTATAACGGAATCAAGATGGAGCTTGAGTATGTCATGAAGGATAAAGAGACAGGCGAGCTTCGCACCACTGCAAAAGCAGCCATTGCTTTTTGAACAAATCCGGCAAACCAATCTCATTAAAGAGAATGTATCCGGAATTAGATACAAAATTTTTTGAATTTAAAGAGGCATAATAAAATGATACAGGATAGATTAAAAGCATTGAGAAGCGAGATGGCAAAGAGGGGCATCTCGCTGTATGTGGTACCTACTGCTGATTTTCATGAGTCAGAGTATGTAGGAGAGCATTTTAAGGCACGCAAATATATTACAGGCTTCACGGGCTCAGCAGGTACCGCAGTCATCACTATGGATGGGGCCGGACTATGGACAGACGGCAGGTATTTTGTGCAGGCGGCTGCGCAGCTTAAGGATACCACTGTAAAGCTGTTTAAGATTGGCGAGGAGGGCGTACCGACAGTTGATGAGTATATAAAGGATACTCTTTCGGATGGCGGTGTAATAGGCTTTGACGGCAGAGTGGTAAATGCCGCATGGGGCAAAAGGCTTTCTGAAATCGCAAAAGAAAAGCACGGCAGCATGTACGTAAATGAGGATCTGATTGACCTCATATGGACTGACAGACCACCTATGTCAAAAGCACCTGTCATGATTTTTGACAATAAATACACCGGTGAGGATATAAGCTCAAAGCTTAAAAGAGTCAGAGAGCAGATGGCGCAAAAGGGTGCAACACTTCATCTGATGTCATCACTTTACGATATCGCCTGGCTTTTAAATGTCAGGGGAGGCGACATAAGCTATGTGCCTGTAGTGCTTTCATACCTGGCACTGTCACAGGACAGCTGCATATGGTTTTGCAGGAAGAGGTTGTGACAGAGACTCTTAAGGCATACCTCGATAAGAATGGTATACAGACAAGACCTTACGATGATTTTTATGAATATGTGAAGCATATTGATGAAAAAGAGACAGTGCTTTTAAATACATCGATTGTAAATTACCGCATCTGCGACAGCCTGCCGGATGGTGTTAAGGTGATTGATGCGGAGGATCCTACAGTTGTCATGAAGGCCGTAAAGAATGAAGTACAGCTTGAAAATCTGCGCAAGGCGCATTTAAAGGATGCAGTTGCGATGTGCAAGTTCATGTACTGGCTTAAGACAAATATAGGTAAGATACCTATGACAGAGATCTCGGCTTCAGATTATCTTGCATCGCTTAGAGCTGAGCAGGAGGGCTTTCTTGATTTGAGTTTTGCCACAATATGCGGATATGCTGATCATGGTGCTATTGTGCATTACTCTGCAACAGAGGAGTCTGACAGGCAGCTTAAGCCTGAGAGTCTTCTTTTGGTTGATTCAGGAGGACATTATCTGGAGGGAACCACAGATATCACGAGGACCTTTGCACTAGGTCCTGTGACTGACGAGATGAAGGATATGTTTACGAGAGTGTGCCGCTCAAATATGAACCTGGCAAATGCAAGGTTTAAGGAGGGCTGCTCTGGCCTTAACTTTGATATTCTGGCAAGAGAGCCGTTCTGGGAGATTGGCATGGACTACAATCACGGTACCGGACACGGTGTGGGCTATGTGCTCAATGTTCATGAGGGACCAAACAGCTTTCACTGGAAGCAGTACCCGGGCAGGACTGCAGAACGTGTGATAGAAGAGGGCATGGTCACTACAGATGAGCCGGGCATCTATTTAGAGGGCAAATTCGGTATTCGTACAGAGAATGAGCTGATTTGCCGAAAAGGCGAGAAAAATGAGTATGGCCAGTTCATGTATTTTGAGAATCTGACCTATGTACCGATAGATCTCGATGCGATTGATCCAAATCAGATGACAGACAGGGAAAAAGGATACCTGAATGCTTATCATGCGAGAGTTTATGAGCTTGTTTCACCATTTTGAATGATGAGGAGGCTCAGTGGCTTAAGAAATATACAAGAGCTATTTAACATTACTGCCTGCACTGCAGTGTGACCGGCAGCGATTACAACAATATTAAGTAATAAGGAAAGTATAAAATGAGTGAAAAGCTTGTACTTATAGACGGACACAGTATTTTAAACAGGGCATATCACGGACTTCCTGATCTGACCAATTCAGAGGGGCTTCACACAAATGCAGTCTATGGATTTTTGAATATCATGTTCAAGATTCTTGACGAGGAAAAGCCTGACTATCTGACGGTGGCATTTGATGTGCATGCGCCGACGTTTCGTCACAGAATGTTTGATGCGTACAAGGGCACGAGAAAGCCTATGGACGAGGAGCTCGCAGCAGGTGCCTATGATAAAGGAAATGCTTACCGCTATGGGCATTAAAATCGTGGAAAAGGAAGGCTATGAGGCCGACGATATACTTGGAACCTTATCTGTCAGGGCAGAAAAGGCCGGTATGGATGTCGCCATCATTTCCGGAGACAGAGACCTTTGCAGCTTGCGACTGACCATGTCATGGTAAGGATTCCAAAGACAAAGAAAACAGGAACCGAGATAGAAAACTACAATACAGCAGATGTTATCGAAAAGTACGGCGTCACTCCAAAGGAGTTTATCGATGTGCAGGGAGATACGTCTGATAATATTCCCGGGTACCCGGTATCGGCGAAAAGACAGCAGGCGCACTTATAGCAAAATACCACTGTATAGAGGCTGTACATGAGGACGCTGAGAATGTAAAGCCGCCAAGGGCTTCAAAGAATATAGTGGAGTATTGGGAGCAGGCGCTTATGAGCAAGGAGCTTGCGACAATCATACTTGATGCGCCGGTTGACTATGAATTTTCTGATGCAAAGCTTAGTGGCGGAGTAGAGTCACTCTACACTGAGGAAGCTTTTTTACTGTGCAAAAGATACGAATTCAAAACATGCTGTCACGGTTTAATGTGGAGGCTCCTAAAAACAATGCCGAGGAGCATTTTGTGGTAGTAAGGGACTTAAAGACTGCAGAGAGAGTGTTTGAGAAGGCAAAGGACAAGGAGGTCGCTTTTGCGGTAGTACCTGGAGAGTCTTTGGGAAACAGCGAAAGTGATGGACAGCTAAGTCTGTTTTCGGAGCCGGTTTCTAACGATTATCTTGCTGTTTCGATTTGTTTTTCAGAGGAGGATATTTATTTTATCTGTACAGGTGATGAGATTTCAAGCAGCTTCCTGGATGAAAAATTAAATACACTGGAAGTAAAGTCATGGATATCACCGGATTTAAAGACCAATCTGCACAGATTTAAGAGCAAAGAGATAAAGGCAGATGACAGAGGCAGATATTTTGACATGATGGTGGCTGCATACCTTATCAATCCGCTTGTCGGGGAGTATCCCTATGATGCGGTTGCAAAGGACTATCTGGGGCTTATGATCTCATCTAAAAGGATTATCTGGGAAAGCTTGATTTTACTCAGATGATGAAGGAGGATGAGAAAAGGCAGTGGACTGTGCCTGCTACGAGGTGTATACTGCCTGGAAATCAAAGCCGGTTCTTTTGCAGAAGCTAAAGGAAATGGATATGCTCACGCTTTATAAAGATATCGAGCTCCCGCTCGTTTTTGTGCTGTATGATATGGAAAATGAGGGGATAAGGGCTGATGGAATAAAGCTTAAGGAGTATGGAGACAAGCTTGCTGTTTCGATAACTGAGCTTGAAAAGAAAATATATGAGGCAGGAGGTGAAGAGTTTAATATAAATTCGCCAAAGCAGCTTGGAGTCATTCTCTTTGAAAAGCTTGGACTGCCAAATGAAAAGAAGACAAAGACCGGTTATTCTACTGCGGCAGATGTGCTTGAAAAGCTGGCGCCGGAGTATCCCATTGTCGCGGATATATTAGAATACAGACAGCTCACAAAGCTAAAGAGCACATATGCTGACGGACTTTCGGGATATATTGCATCCGATGGCAAAATCCATACTACCTTAAATCAGACAATCACTGCGACAGGCCGTCTTTCAAGCACAGAGCCTAATCTGCAGAATATCCCGATAAGGATTGAGCTGGGCAAGCTTATCAGAAAGGTATTTCTGCCTGAGGATGGAGATCTGTTTGTTGACTCAGACTACTCGCAGATCGAGCTTCGGGTGCTTGCGGCGCTTTCCGGGGATGAAAGGATGATAGAGGCCTTTAAGAATGGTCAGGATATCCACAGAAGTACAGCGTCCCTTGTGTTTGACACACCGTTTGATGAGGTCACAGACCTTCAAAGACGAAATGCAAAGGCTGTAAATTTTGGTATCGTATATGGTATCAGCGCGTTTGGTCTGTCTAACGACCTGGGGATTTCAAGGAAAGAGGCACAGGGCTATATAGACAGCTATTTTGTCAAATATCCAAAGATTAAGGAGTTTTTGGATCAGACGGTTTTGGATGCCAAGAAAAATGGCTATACAAAGACCATGTTTGGGCGTATCAGACCGATTCCCGAGCTGAACTCGAGCAATTTCATGCAGAGACAGTTTGGAGAGAGAGTTGCAATGAATTCACCTATTCGGGTACAGCAGCCGATATCATAAAGATTGCCATGATACGTGTGCATGACAGGCTTCTTGACGAGGGCTTAAAGTCAAGACTTATCCTTCAGGTGCATGATGAGCTTTTAATTGAGACAAAGGAAGCTGAGAAGGATAAAGTGATTAAGCTTCTGGAGAAAGAGATGCGTGGTGCGGTGAACATGAAGGTATCCATGGAGGTGGGCACCGAGTGTGGCTATGATTGGTATGATGCGCATTGATGACAGAAAAGGAAATAGTATGATTTTATAGGAATAACAGGTGGTGTAGGTGCCGGAAAATCGGCAGTGCTTAGCTATCTTAAGGAACTTGATGGCATAAGGGTCATGCTCTCCGATGAGATAGCACATGAGCTGATGGAGCCGGGAAGCGACTGCTACAACAGATTAAAGGAATTGTTTGCAGAGGAACCGATATGGCTTGAGGACGGGCATTTTGACAGAACGGCACTTGCCGGAGTGAATTTTTTCGGATGATAAAAAAAGAGAGCTTCTAAATGAAGTAGTGCATCCTGCAGTAAAGGAATATGTGCTTAATGCAGTTAAAGAGGCAAAAAGAAGGTCTTTTCATGCTTGTGCTTGAAGCAGCACTCCTCATAGAGGAGGGATATGGTGAAATCTGCGACGAGCTGTGGTATATTTATGCAAGTGAAGAAGTCAGAAGAAAAAGACTTAAGTCATCACGCGGATATTCAGATGAGAAGATAGATAGTATCTTTGCAAGCCAGCTTAAAGAAGCTGAGTACAGAAGGCACTGCAAGGAGGTTATCGATAATGATGGAGATATCGAAAACACGATAGCTTCAATAAATAAAGCGCTTAGCAAATACAAGGAGTAGTGGAAATGAATAATGTATTCGGTTTGGATATTGGTACAAGAAATGTTGTAGGAACTGTCGGCTATCAGACTGATGACAAGGAATTTGTGGTTACAGCACAGTATGTCAGGGAGCATGAGACCAGAGCGATGCTTGACGGTCAGATACATGATATAGGCAGGGTGGCAAAAACCATTAAGGAAGTAAAGGACGAGCTTGAAAAACAGACAGGACAGCCACTTGAAGAGGTGTGTATAGCAGCCGCAGGACGAGTATTAAAGACTGTCACGACGCATGTGGAGTATGAGTATGCGCAGGAGTCTGTGGTGACCGGCGAGGATGTCCATACGCTTGACCTGCTTGGCATAGAAAAAGCACAGGAGGCACTCAAGGAGGTTAACGATACAAGCTATAAGTTTTACTGTGTGGGATATTCTACAGTCAAATTCTTTTTGAATGATGAGGTGTTTATCAGCCTTGAGGGGCATAAGGCAAACAAAATAGGCGAGGATATCATAGTTACATTTCTGCCGGAGGATGTGGTAGACGGACTGTATGCGGCGGTGGGACAGGCCGGGCTTAGTGTAGCCAATATGACATTGGAGCCTATCGCCGCTATCAATGTGGCAATTCCGGAGAACTATCGTATGCTTAATATCGCACTTGTCGATGTGGGAGCCGGAACGAGTGATATCTCAATCACAAGAGACGGAAGTATAATAGCCTATGGCATGATACCGCATGCAGGAGATGAGCTGACAGAAGTTATTGTGCAGCATTTCCTCGTGGATTTCAATATGGCGGAGAGCATCAAGCTTCAGTCTACGACAAGTGATACGGTTACATACAAGGATATCATGAGCATCGAGCACACAATTCCTGCAAAGGATGTCTGGGATGTGGCAGCACCTGTTGTTGATAATATTGCGCAAGAGGTATCGACTAAAATCAGAGAGCTAGACGGTGACAAAACAGTGAGTGCCTGCTTTGTAGTCGGAGGCGGAGGCAAGATACACGGCTTCACGGAAAAGCTTGCGGAAGACCTTGACCTGCCGGAGGAAAGAGTCGCTCTAAGAGGTGAGGAAGTGCTTGGCGATGTGACCTTTGAGCAGGAGGATATTAAGAAGGATCCGCTTCTTGTCACTCCAATTGGTATATGTCTGAATTATTATGACCAGAGAAATAATTTTATCATGGTCAGATTCAACGGTGAGAGAATAAAGCTCTATGACAATAACAGGCTTACAATAGTCGATGCGGCGCTTCAGGCGGGATTTCCAAACGATGAGCTGTTTCCAAAGCGCGGTACCCCGATAAACTTTACGGTAAACGGTGTGGCAAGGCTTGTAAGAGGCGAGGCCGGAGATGGCGCAGTGGTGACCATGAACGGAAAGCCAGCAAGCATCAACACACCGCTTGAGCCAAACAGTGAGATAGTCATCGAGCCGTCCACAGCAGGAGAGGCAGCAGTGTATAAGATATCGCAGCTTGATGAGTACAATCATTCTGTCATTACTTTTATCATAAACGGCAGAAGGGTTTCATGTCCTAGGTTTGTCCAGGTAAACGGAGAGCTTGAGCCGGAGGATTACAGCATCGGGGAAAATGATGTGATTGAGACAAGAAATTACTATACAGTGCGCCAGATTGCGCAGTTTATGGATCTCGTTATTGACACAGACCAGATGATATTTGTAAACAATGAAGAGGCAGATCTCGACACTCTTGTATATGAAAATTTCTCTGTTGAGTGGAAAACAGATGAATATGGTGTTGCAAGAATCGACAATAACACTTATAATGACACACAAGAGTCTGATACAGATGAGGCTTCGGTCTTAGCTGAGCAGGATGCAAACAGCACAGAGTCAGACAACACAGTGACTAGAACATCAGAGCAGATGATTAATCGTGCTCGATGAGTTGCATGATGATTTTGCTAAAGAAGCTGAAGCATCTGCTGTGCCGGAAAATGAATTGCAAAAAAATGATATACAGGAAGATATACAGGAAGAAGACTCATCAGAAAATACAATTACAGTAATTGTAAACGGTGAGCCTGTAGAGCTGTCCGGCAAGGATACATATATATTTGTCGATATATTTACCCATATCTCATTTGATTTACAGGCAGGAAAGGGCAGGGCAATAGCCACTGTAATAAATGGCAGAGATGCCCAGTTTTCCGAGGAGCTTCATGAGGGAGACAAAATAGAATTATACTGGAAAGAGAATTAACATGTTAGAATTATGCAGCATTGCCAGCGGCAGCAGTGGAAACTGTATATGTGTGGGCACAGATGATTGTCATGTGCTCATAGACGCAGGCATCAGCGGTAAGAAAATAGAAAACGGACTGAATGAATTTGATATGACTGCCACAGATATGCATGGGATTCTCGTGACGCATGAGCATATAGACCACATCGCAGGGCTTGGTGTCATGGCAAGACGCTATCATATTCCGATTTATGCAACAAAGGCCACAATCGGGGCCATAAAATGTACCAAATCCGTTGGAAATATAGATGATGAGCTGTTTCATCCTGTTGAGTCAGGCGTCGATTTTACAATAGGCGATATAGAGTTTGAGCCGCTTCACATATCACACGATGCGGCTGATCCTGTCGCGTACAGATTTAAAAACGAAAATCATGCGATGGCGGTCGTGACAGACCTTGGCACGTATGATGATGCACTGGTTTCAAAGCTTCAGAACCTGGATGGGCTGCTGCTTGAAGCCAATCATGATATAAATATGCTCCAGACAGGGGCGTATCCTTATCCGCTCAAGCGCAGAATCATGGGTGACAGCGGGCACTTGTCGAATGAGAGAAGCGGGCAGTTGTTATGCGAGCTTCTTCATGATAAATTTGGCTCAGTAATACTGGGACACCTTAGTAAAGAAAACAACTACGAAAAGCTGGCATATGAAGCCGTCAGGCTTGAGGTCACAATGGGAGACAATCCATATAAGGCAAGTGATTTCCCTATGTATGTGGCTAAGAGAGACAGGGCATCAGACCGCATAGTCGTAGAATAAGAGAACAGGAGAATAAGTTGTTATGGATAACACAAAGAACAAAGTAATCATCACAGTTGTCGGAAAAGACACAGTAGGAATCATCGCAAAGGTATGTACATATCTGTCAGAGGGCAGTGTAAACGTGCTTGATATCTCACAGACTATCGTTTCAGGTTATTTCAACATGATGATGATTGTTGATATGGCAAATGCTACAGCTTCATTTGCAGAGATTTCTGACCAGCTTGATGCACTTGGAGAAGAAATTGGTGTAACAATAAAGTGTCAGAAGGAAGAAATCTTTGAGATGATGCATCGAATCTAGTTTAGCATAAAAATGTCATACACAGTTAAAGGAGAACAGCAAAATGATAAATATTGGTGAAGTAATTGAGACCAATGACATGGTGGAGAAGGAAAATCTTGACGTGCGTACAATCACACTCGGTATCAGCCTGCTCGACTGTATAGACTCAGACCTTGCAAAGGTAAATGAGAATATCTACAACAAGATTACAACACTTGCAAAGAATCTTGTATCAACAGGAAAAGAGATAGAGAACAACTACTGTATCCCTATCGTAAACAAACGTATTTCAGTTACACCTATCGCCCTTGTCGGCGGTGCGGCCTGCAAGAGCTCAAAGGATTTTGTTACCATAGCAAAGACACTTGACAGAGCTGCCAAAGAGGTAGGTGTCAACTTCATCGGTGGATATTCAGCACTTGTGTCAAAGGGCATGACAAAGGCGGATGAGCTTTTAATCAAATCCATCCCTCAGGCAATGCTTGAGACAGACCTGGTATGCAGCTCTGTAAATGTTGGCTCTACAAAAACCGGAATCAACATGGATGCAGTAAAGCTGATTGGCGAGATGATAAAGGAGACAGCAGAGGTGACAAAGCACCTTCCTGTATCAGGCTGTGCCAAGTTTGTAGTATTCTGCAACGCTCGATGACAATCCGTTTATGGCAGGAGCATTCCATGGTGTGACAGAGGCTGATGCAGTGATCAATGTAGGTGTCAGCGGTCCGGGAGTAGTAAAGACTGCTCTTGAAAAGGTAAGAGGCGAGAATTTTGAGGTGCTCTGTGAGACAATCAAGAAGACAGCCTTCAAGGTTACACGAGTAGGACAGCTTGTGGCAAAGGAGGCTTCAAAGAAGCTTGGAGTGCCATTTGGAATCATAGACCTCTCACTTGCACCTACACCGGCTATCGGAGACTCTGTAGCCGATATTCTCTGTGAGATAGGCTTAGAGAGCGGAGCTCCGGGAACAACAGCTGCACTTGCACTCTTAAACGATCGTGAAAAAGGGCGGTATCATGGCATCATCATATGTCGGCGGACTCTCAGGTGCCTTTATTCCTGTATCAGAGGATCAGGGAATGATAGATGCCGTAAACGATGGTGCACTCACTCTCGAAAAGCTTGAGGCTATGACCTGTGTGTGCTCAGTGGGACTTGACATGATTGCAATCCCGGGCGATACAAAGGCCACTACAATTTCAGGAATTATCGCAGATGAAATGGCTATCGGTATGATAAATCAAAAGACAACAGCCTGCAGACTGCTTCCGGCAATCGGAAAGGATGTAGGTGATGTGGTAGAAATCGGAGGACTCCTTGGAAGTGCACCGGTTATGCCGGTAAACAGATTCTCTTGTGATGCATTTGTAAACCGTGGAGGAAGAATCCCGGCACCTATTCACAGCTTTAAAAATTAGTAAATAGTGGCATTGTTTACAAGCATGTACTTATAAGAATAACTTATAAGTGCATGCTTATTTTAAAGTGGTACTTGACAATGACAAAAATACATGATTAAATAAAGACAGTTATATGACTGACGGAAGTGGATAACCACATGGAGTATAACAGTTGATTGCCGACCGTCTGGGCGCACATTTTTATAAGTTTCCTGCAGAGCTTTATATTATTATGTGTGTTCAGACGGTCTTTTTTATTCCGGCAGGCCCGAGTAATTTGGGGATGCAGACCACATTATCAGAAAACATGGAGGATGACATGGAAAGAGTATCATTAGCAAAGGAATTATCAAGCACAACATACCCTGGCAGAGGTATCGTAATCGGCCGCACAAAGGATGGTAAGAAGGCTGTAACAGCATACTTTATCATGGGCAGAAGCGAAAACAGCCGCAACAGAGTATTTGTAGAGGATGGCGAGGGCATCAGAACACAGGCATTTGACCCTTCAAAGCTTGAGGATCCGAGTCTTATCATTTACTCACCTGTAAGAGTGCTCGGCAACAAGACAATTGTCACAAATGGTGACCAGACAGATACTATCTATGAGCTGATGGACAAGCAGCAGACATTTGAGCAGGCCTTAAGGACAAGAGAGTTTGAGCCTGACGCTCCTAACTATACACCTAGAATTTCAGGAATCATGCATATTGACAATGGCGAGTTCAATTACGCTATGTCAATCTTAAAGAGCAACAACGGCAATCCTGATGCATGCAACAGATACACATTTGCATACTCAGCACCGGTTGCAGGAGAGGGACATTTCATCCATACATATATGGGCGATGGAAATCCACTGCCAAGCTTTGAGGGTGAGCCTACATGGGTAGACATCGACGGAGATATCGACGAGTTTACCAATATGGTATGGGAGAACCTTAACGAAGACAATAAGGTATCACTCTTTGTCAGATATATTGATATCGCTACAGGCGAGTATGAGAGCAGAATCGTAAATAAAACAAATAAAACACTATATAAACGGTCAAATATACAAGATAAGCAGATAAAAACAGGAGAACAGAAAAATGCAGGAATACGAATTAAAATACGGATGTAACCCAAATCAGAAACCAGCCCGTATTTTTATGAAGGAGGGAGAGCTTCCTATAAAAGTGCTTAACGGCAGAGCGGATATATCAACTTCCTTGATGCCTTTAACGGATGGCAGCTTGTAAGAGAGCTTAAGAAGGCAACAGGTCTTCCAGCCGCAACATCCTTCAAGCATGTTTCACCTGCAGGTGCAGCAGTAGGACAGCCGCTTTCAGATGTGGAGAAAAAGATTTACTGGGTTGACGATATGGATATCGAGTTTACACCACTTGCAAATGCGTATATCAGAGCAAGAGGAGCTGACAGAATGTCATCATTTGGTGATTTTATTTCACTTTCAGATGTATGTGACAAGAGCACTGCACTTGTAATCAAGAGAGAGGTATCAGACGGTGTTATTGCTCCGGGCTACACAGACGAGGCTCTTGAGATTTTAAAGGCTAAGAAAAAGGCAATTACTGTGTTATCGAGATTGACCCGGCATATGAGCCGGCACCTATCGAGAGAAAGGATGTATTTGGCATCACATTTGAGCGGGGCAGAAACGAGCTTCATATTGATGATGATTTCTTCTCAAATATTGTGACAGAGAACAAGGAGCTCACAGAGCAGGCTAAGATCGATCTGGCAATCTCAATGATTACTTTAAAGTACACACAGTCAAACTCTGTATGCTATGTAAAGGGTGGCCAGGCAATCGGTATCGGAGCAGGCCAGCAGTCTCGTATCCACTGTACCAGACTTGCAGGCTCAAAGGCAGACAACTGGTGGCTTCGTCAGTCTCCACAGGTGCTTGGACTTCAGTTCGTGGATGGTATCAGACGTGCAGACCGCGACAACACTATTGATCTTTATATCGGTGAGGATTATATGGATGTGCTTGCAGAGGGCGAGTGGCAGAAGTTCTTCAAGGTAAAGCCGGACGTATTTACAGCAGAGGAGAAAGAGCGTGGCTTGACAAGAATACAGATGTAGCACTTGGCTCGGATGCATTCTTCCCATTTGGTGACAACATTGAGCGTGCTCACAAGAGTGGCGTGAAGTATGTAGCCCAGCCGGGTGGATCTGTGAGAGATGACCATGTTATTGATACATGTAATAAGTACGGTATGGTAATGAGCTTTACAGGAATCAGACTTTTCCATCACTAATCACAAGGTATAGCGGTTATTAAGCTGAATTTAAGCACAATAAGTAATTCAATAATAGAGGACTTCATGATATAATTACAGTATACATTTTACACAGTAGTTAATCATGGAGTCTTTTTATGTCATTACAGTTTATCACAGGTAATTCAGGAAACGGAAAAACGAAATATCTCTTTAACAGGATAGTGAAAGAGGCAAAGGCAAACCCAAGGGACAATTATCTTGTAATAGTGCCTGAGCAGTTTACAATGCAGACGCAGAGACAGCTTGTAGATTTGTCGGAGAATAAAGCTATCATGAATATAGATGTGCTAAGCTTTAAGCGCTTAGCCTACAGAGTGTTTGATGAGCTTGGAATCACAAATCTCACGGTGCTTGAGGAGACAGGTAAGAACCTTGTACTCAGAAAGCTTGCGGCACAGGATGCGGATAAGCTTGGCGTAATAGGCAGAAACTTAAACCGCATCGGCTATATAAGTGAGGTAAAGTCACTGCTTTCGGAGCTTGTGCAGTACAATATATCACCTGAGGAGCTCGGAAGATATATTGCCTCAGGCAGGCTATCGGATACACTTTCAGATAAGCTCAAGGATGTGCTCGTGCTCTACGAAGCATTTGAGAAGTTTATGCAGGACAAATATATCACTGCAGAGGAAATACTTAATGTGCTTAGCAATGTGGCGGAGGAGTCTGCCATTCTTAGAAATTCAGTCATTGCATTTGATGAATTTACCGGATTTACACCTATACAGAACCAGCTCATCAAAAAGCTCTTTGTCATTTCAAAGAAAATATATGTAACGCTCACAATAGACTGTCGTGAGGATATCTTTAAGAGCAGAGGCATGCAGGAACTGTTTGACATGCCAAAAAGGACAGTGAAATCACTCACCGAAATGGCAGCGTTTTATGGCATAGAAGTCGAGGAACCTATTATCCTTGATAAAAACTACCGGCTTGCAGAAAACGAAGAGCTAAGCTTTATGGAACAGCAGCTTTTCAGAAAACGAAGATGCTCCTTTAAAAAAGCACCAAAGCACATTCATATAGACTGTCTGCGTGACCCGAAGCAGGAGCTGACAAAGATAGCCAGAGGAATTAATGAGCTTGTAAGGAACGAAAACCTGCGTTACCGCGATATTGCTATAGTCACAGGAGATGTGAATATATATGCAGGTTATGTGCGTGAAATATTTGACAAATACAATATTCCTTACTTTATCGATGCCACACAGGAGATACTTTTCCATCCGTTTATTGAGTTTATCAGGTCAATACCCGATATTGAGGCACAAAATTTCTCGGCAGATGCGGTGTTCAGATTTTTGCGGTGCGGCTTTACGGAGCTTTCGGCCAGTGAAATAGATGTACTTGAAAACTACGTGCTCGCCTGTGGAGTAAGAGGTAAAAGCGCATGGGACAAAAAGTGGGTCAGGCTGCCAAAGCATAAGGCAGGCTATGACATTGAGCTTTTAAACCAAAGCAGGGAGTATATAATGGAGCTGCTAAAGCCGGTATATCAGGTGTTTTCCGATAAAAAGTCAACGGTAAAGGACTATGTGCTCGCTATATATAAGCTGATAGTTTTGCTTGATATACGATAAGCTTTCAAAAGGAGCAGGCACTGCTTGATGCAGGGGACCAGACCGCATCAAAGGAATACGGACAGATATACAAAATTGTCATGCAGCTCTTTGAAAAATATGTGGCGGTGCTGGGTGATGAATGCATGGATGCAGAGGAATTTACACAGATACTGGATGCAGGACTGGATGCGGCAGATGTAGCAGTTATACCGCCGGGATACGACACTGTGACCATCGGAGATATTGAGAGAACTCGTCTTACCAACATAAAGGTCATGTTTTTTGCAGGCGTAAACGATGGGATTGTTCCAAAGGCGGCAGGAAGAGGAGGCATTATATCACAGTATGAGAGAGAGGCACTTAAGGAGCTGGATATAGAGCTTGCGCCTGGGGCAAGGGAGCAGGCATTTATACAGAGGTTTTATCTGTATCTGAACATGACAAAGCCATCCAGGGAACTTTATATCAGCTATACGAGACTTGACAGTGAAAAAAAGGCTGCCCAGCCATCGTACCTCATAGGTATATTAAAGGGGATGTTTCCGGAGCTTGTCGTGACTGAGACAGAGGATGTAGAACAGCTTTTGGATATATCAAGCAGGCAGAGTGCTCTGGATTATCTGCTGTCAAATGAGGTGGATGACAGATGGTGCGAGATTGCAGCAGCAGTGATGCTCTATGACGCATCAGTCAGTGATGCAGGGGACGGTAATGTAGTAGACGATAAAGAATTTACTCAAAAAAATTCCGTGGAGAGGCTCATAAATGCAAAGTTTGAGCATTATTCAAAGGATCCGATTAGCCGAAATGTGGCAAGAAGCATATACGGCAGACACATGGAGGGCAGTATCACGCGCTTTGAGCAGTTTGCCAGGTGTGCATATGCGCATTTTTTAAATTATGGATTGAGGCTTACAGAGCGTGAGGAGAGCGGCTTTACATCTCTTGATATGGGTAATATATACCATGAAGCACTGGAAAGATACAGCAAGAAGCTTGATAGGGAGAGTACTGACTGGTTTAGCGTGACAGATGCAAAAAGGGATGAGCTTGCGATGGAAGCAATAAATGAGGTGATTGATGAGTATGCTGGCTTTGGCATATTTGATACAGCGGAAAGCCAACATTCGATATCACATATGAAGGCGGTCTTTAAGCAGACAGTATGGGCACTCACAACCCAGATACGAAGAGGCAGCTTTGTGCCTGAGAGGTTTGAGTTTTCCTTTTACGAGAGCCTTGATATGGCAAATGATGTGACGGTTGATATAAAGGGACGCGTGGACAGGACTGACACATATACGGATGAGGGCAGGCTTTTGTGAAGGTACTGGATTACAAGTCGGGAAATACAGTTTTGACCTGGTGAAGCTGTACTATGGCACGCAGCTTCAGCTTGCAGTGTACATGGACGCTGTCATGGAACAAAAGAAAGAGGCGCTAAAGCAGGTAAGTGTGGAGCCGGGCGGTATGCTGTACTATCACATCGACGATCCTGTAATTGATTTAAAGGATGTGACACCGGGCACTGAGCTGTCTGAGGAAGAAATAAATCAGATGATATTAAAGAAGCTAAAGCCTGATGGGCTTATCAACTCGGACGAAAAGGCATACAGAGGCATGGACAGGGACTTTGAGAAAAGCTCTGACGTAATCCCTGTCACTTTAAAAAAGGATCAGACACCGGCTGCAGGCTCAAAGGTGGCAAACGCCGAAGAGTTTGATGTGATAACAAGGTTTGCGCGAGAGAAGCTTCGTGAGATAGGAAGAGAAATATACGATGGAAATGTTGCCGTCAATCCTATCAAGAACAAGAAAATAGACAGTTGCGCATATTGCGCTTTTCAGCCATATGCAGGTATGATTCAAGGATACCGGGCTTTAGCGAAAGAAGCTTTAACGGTGACAATAAGGAAGATGTACTTGATAAAATGCGTACACAGATTGCAGCGGCAGAGCATAAAGCATGCTATGGAGATAATAATATAAAGCCATAATCGGGAGACATAATATGGATGTTAAATGGACCAGTGAACAGAAAAAGGTTATAGATTTAAGAGGCAGGGATATACTTGTATCGGCGGCAGCGGGCTCAGGAAAGACAGCTGTACTCGTTGAGCGTATAGTAAACAGAATATGTGTGGATAATCCGCAGGTGGATATCGACAGGATGCTTGTGGTGACGTTTACCAAGGCTGCAGCTGCTGAGATGAGGGAGCGTGTCAGCCGTGCGATAGACAGCTTGAAGGAGCAAAAGCCGGACGATGAGAACCTGCAGAGGCAGTCGACACTGGTTCACAATGCGCTCATCACTACAATAGATTCGTTTTGTCTGTTTGTGGTGCAGAATAATTTCGCACAGCTTAATCTGGATCCTGATTTCAGAATCGGTGACCAGGCAGAGCTTAAGCTTATGCTAAAGGATGCTTTGGCGCAGGTATTTGAGGACAATTATGCAAGAGAAGACAACGAGGCATTTATCAACCTTATAGATACCTACAGCAAGGGGAGAAATGACTCTGCCGTCAGGCAGATGGTGGAGGATATCTACTATAAGGCGGGCAGCTCATCATGGCCGAGAAAGTGGATGAACAGTCTCCTAAGGCTCTATGATATAAAGTCAGCTAAACAGCTTGAGGACTCAGAAATCATTAAGGAGATAGTGGATTACAGCAGGGTGCTTTTGGAGGAGGCTGTTCAGGAGCTTACAATGGCAAAAGACCTGGCATCAGCTACACCAGGGCTTGAAAAGTATGCGCTTACACTTTCAGAGGATATAGCATTGTTTGATGGAATCACGGATGTGACAGGCTATGTCGGCATGCAGGAGTTCTTAAACAAAATATCCTTTGGCAGAATTGCTGTCATCGGAAATTTGACGGAGACGAGAAGAAAAGGAGCGCGTGAAAAGCATGCGCGATGCTGCCAAGAAGAAGGTAGACGGAATAAAGCAGAAATACTTTGGCATGTCAATTGAGCTTATGTATGAGCAGCTGGAGCGTCAAAGACCATTTGTTAAAGAGCTGATAAGGCTCTCACTCGAGTTTTATGATGCGATGGAGGCTGTAAAAACAAGAAAAAGAGTATTTGATTTTTCTGATATAGAGCACTTTGCGCTTCGCATACTGGTGGATGAACAGACACTGGAGCCCACAGAGACAGCGCGTGAGTTTTCAAAACATTTTGAGGAAATCATGATTGACGAGTATCAGGACTCAAACCAGGTGCAGGAGGATATACTTACCGCTATTTCAAGAGAGCACCAGGGAGTCGGCAACATGTTTATGGTGGGCGATGTAAAGCAGAGCATATACAGGTTTCGAATGGCACGTCCGGAGCTGTTTATGGAAAAATACAACACATATACATCAGATGACAGTGCACACCAGAGAATAGACCTGCATAAAAATTTCAGAAGCAGGAATGAGGTGTTAGACTTTACTAACGACATATTCTACAAAATCATGGCAGCAGATTTGGGCAATGTGCAGTATGATGACGATGCGGCACTGTATCCCGGTGCAAGCTATCCGGATGAGACGATGCGTCCTGAGCTTTGCTTGTTGACTACAAGGATGAGGAGCTGTCTGAAATTATAGAGGATGAGGATGGAGATAAGGTGCAGATAGAGGCGCTTTTGATTGCAAACCGTATCAGGAGTCTGATGGAAAACGGCATGGTGACTGATATAAAGACAGGGCAGCTAAGAGCCGTGCAGTACAGGGCTATAGTGATACTTTCGAGAAGTGTTGCAACCTGGGGCAATACAGTGGCAGCAGTATTAAAGGACTGTGATATTCCGGCGCATGTAGAGTCGAATACAGGCTACTTTTCATCGTATGAGATACAGGTGATTCTGTCGATGCTTCGCATACTCGATAATCCGCTGCAGGATATTCCGATGGCAGCAGTGCTTGCTTCGCCTATCGTGGGCATGGATGATGAGGAGCTGGCACAGATTAGGTCTGCCTTTAAGGGCGTAAGCTTTGCACAGGCTGCACTTAGCGCCATGGCAGGTGAGGATGGCTATGAGGACGAGAAGCTTAAAGCCTTCGCTTTGGTATTTGAGAGACTAAGAGGTGCTGTAGCTGATACGCCAATCCATGAGCTTTTGTACATGATGCTTGATGAGACAGGCTTTACAGGTATGCATCAGCCATGCCGGCAGGAAAACGGCGCAGACAGAATATAGATATGCTGATTGAGATGGCCGCAGCCTATGAAAAGACCAGCTACAAGGGGCTGTTTCACTTTGTCAGGTACATAGATATACAGCAGAAATACGAGATAGACTACGGAGAGGCCGATACCGCAGGCGAGAATGACGATGTGGTGCGTATCATGACAATACACAAGAGCAAGGGTCTTGAGTTTCCTGTAGTGTTTGTTTCCGGGCTTGGCAAGGGCTTTAACACGCAGGACACAAAATCAGACCTGGTGATACATGAAAAGCTTGGTCTTGGCCTTGTGGAAAAAAAAAAGCCCAAGGACAAAGCGACCATCACTAATCAGAAATGAGATAGAAAGCCGCATTAAAAGGGAAAATCTGGGAGAGGAGCTGCGTGTGCTGTATGTAGCACTCACCAGGGCGAAGGAAAAGATTATCGACAGGGGACTTTCAAATGCCCAAAATCCTTTGAGAAGTATAGAGGCAATGTAAATGCGAACCAGCCAATAAGCTTTGGACAAAGGGAGGGAGCAGGGTGTTACCTGGACTGGATTATACCTGCCACGCTGTCGTACCCGGATAAGTATACGGTATCCACAGTCGATGCAACAGAGTTCGCTGCACGAACTGCCATGGATATGGCGGCAAACGATATATCAAAAGCGCAGCTTATTGGGCACATAAGTGCAGCGGATGAAACAAAAGCCAAAGAGCTCGCAGAGGAATTTGATTTTGAGTATGCATATGCTTCTGATATAACTAAAAAAAGCAAATATTCGGTATCTGAGCTGAAGCATGATTCTATGGTTGAAAAGTACGACAGCACAGAGAGGGAGGCAGAGCGTCCTAAGTTCCTTTTGGAAGAGAAGGAGACGTATGTGCCGGACTTTGCGAGGGATGATGAGGCAGGCGGTGCTTCTAATGAAAGCAAAGAGCCTAAAATGCAGCAGGTGTGAATCAGGGAGCGCTGCGCGGAACTGCAGTGCACCGTGTCATGGAGTGTCTGGATTTCAAGAGCCTGTGTGATATAGATACAAAAGACCATGTGGCAGTCAGTGCATTTGTGAAGAAAAGTATGGATGAAATGCTAAAAAGGGGCTTATCACAGATGACATGTACAGGCTGACCAGACCAAAGCTTATAGAGCAGTTTATATCATTAGATGTGGCAGCGCGTATGGCACAGGCGGATAAGAGAGGCGATTTGTATAAAGAGAAGCCTTTTGTGATGGACTATGAGGGTGTGTTGGTTCAGGGAATTATTGATGTATTCTGGCTGGAGAATGATAAAATAGTGCTGCTTGATTATAAGACAGACAGGGTAAATGCTGCTAAAGAGCTTATCGACAGATACAGCACACAGCTAAAACTGTATGCTGATGCACTTGGAAGGATTTTTTCTACAGATGGGAAAAGCATACAGGCGGATGAGAGGCTCATATATTCATTCCGTTTACAGCAGACAATTGTTATCTGTCGTGAATATAAAAAATAGTGGCATGTCACAGCAATCTATTATATAATGTCTAACAGGCGGTACAAAAATATACAATATATTAATACCTCAGACATAATTGCTGTATGAACAGCTGTATATAAAGCCAAAGAAAAGAGATAATTTACATGGAGGAATACAATATGTACGAATACGATGACGAGGTTTTAGACACATTTTTAAAGAAACAGACACAGCTTTTTAGTGAGGAGGTCGCAGATACTCCGGAGGCTGCAGAGGAATTTTTAGAGGACTGCATGGCTGTGGTATGTAAGAATATAAAAGAAGTAAGAGATTACTTTGATGAGGCAGGCTCAGATATTTCGGGCATGTCAGATGATGAGCTTATGGACCAGAGTGAGGTCTTTGCCATTGCGGACGGCAGATTCCTTGTTGTGGAAGGATAGCAGGTATGAAGTATTTTAAGAAAACGATGTGTATGCTGCTTGCATCAGCGACACTTCTCACCGGCTGCAGTATTGGCGGCAAGGAGATAGTGCTTGATATAAATACCACGAACAGTCATACAGTTTTTTCCGTGGACAACATGAAGTGCGATAAGACGGAGGCACTCATATATTTAGCCAACTACAAAAATCTGTATGGCACTATGTATGATGTAAACCTGCTTGAGACAGATGATGCGTCGAACGTGGAAAAGTATATCAGGGATGTCACTGTTGATGAGCTGACGCGCATATACTGCATGGTTTCAATTGCAAAGCAGAAGAAGATTACACTTACTGACAAGGAGAAGAGTAGTGTGTCAAAGGCTGCGAAGGAATACTATGACTCATTAAACGAAGCTGAAAAGAAATTCACAAAGGCTGATTTATCAGACATTGAGAGCGCATACGAGCATTATGCGATTGCGCAAAAGCTGTATAATTCTCTATCGAAGGGCGTTGATACAGAGGTGAGTGATGAGGATGCAAGAGTTATCCATATACAGAAAATCTTTGTAAAGAGCAAGGAGAGCGCAGACGCTGTGAGCCAGAAGCTTTTGTCAAAGGAAGATTTTGCAGCAGTTGCATCAGGCAGCAGTGAGGACAGCCAGACAGAGCTGTATGCGGCAAAGGGCACTCTGCCACAGGAGGTTGAGGCTGTAGCATTTGAGCTTGGTGATGGAGAGACATCTGATATGATAAGCACAGATGACGGCTACTATTTCATCAAGTGTATATCCAAGCTGGACCGGGAAAAACAGAGCAGAACAAGGTCACTATACTGCAAAAGAGACAACAGGAGCAGTTTAATGATGACTACGAGCACTTTGTAAAAAAAGCAGGCTTTAGTTTAAACAATGACCTGTGGAATTCAATCAGTATAAAGGCTGAAAAGGATGTGAAAACAAGCTCCTTTTTACTGTGTACAATAAATACTTTCAGGCCGACAATTGAACAGGCAGATAATAATTAATAATAGACAGGAGCATATAATATGGACTGGGAATTTGACATCCTGTATGCAATTCAGAGCATCAGAACACCGTTTTTAGACAAGGTAATGGCGTTTTTATCCACCATCGGAGATGCAGGCGTATTGTGGATTGTGATAGGTGTAGTGCTTTGTGTTTCAAAAATACCGCCGTGGAGGCATGCAGATGCTTTCGGCAGAGCTTTTGAGCTTTATAGTGGGCAATCTGATAATAAAAAATATGGTCGACAGATTGAGACCATGTCAGATAGATGAGACTGTCAGTCTTATTGTAAAGATACCGTTTGACTCATCATTTCCTTCGGGACACACGTTAAATGGCATAACAGCGGCAGTGACACTTATGTTTATAGACAAAAGAATGGGAATACCGGCGATTGTACTTGCGGTACTTATAGCGTTTTCGCGTATGTACAACTTCATGCATTTCCCAACGGATGTCCTGGCAGGAGCAGTGCTTGGAGTGGTATCGGCTGTGTTTGTGAACTTTTGTTTAAGAGAGCCGGTAATTAATAAAAGCTGTACACATGCAGGTCTATGAAACCTGCATAGTGTACAGCTTTTATGTGATGTTAACAGTAAAATTACTTTGTTGGATTACTTTGTGAGAAGAAGCATGATATCATTACTTCTCTTTACAAATTTAGTCATCTGGTCAACTGAAAGCGGCTGGTTAGAAAGCATTGCAAGGTCGTAAAGCTGCTCAGCAAACATTGGAACGTGCTCAGAATCCTTATTGTCTAAGATGTACTTCACAAGCTCGTTGTTGGCATTTAATGTGAGTGTCTGGTCAGCATCAAACATGCTTGGATCCATTCCACCCATGCCTCCGGCTGCGTACATCTTCATCATATCCTGCATACGTCTGCCCTGCTCTGAGAGTGTGAGCACAGATGCTACATCTGCGTTCTTAAGGTTTTCTACCTTTACAGTGAGCTTGTCATTGTTCAAAGCCTTTTGAATACCTCTGAGAGAGTAGTGGTTGCCTCTGTGAGGTCTGCACCGGATTCATCCTTGAGAGACTCTGTGAGGTCTGCATCTATTCTCATGAACTTGTAGTGGTCATTTCTCTGCTCAAGCTGTGTGATGAATGAGGTATCGATATTGTGGTCAAGAATAACAGCATTCATGCCCTGCTCCTTGAACAACTTGATATACTGACCCTGCTGTACTACATCTGTGACATAGTAAACTGTATTTTTCTCAGGTTCCTTGTTTTCATCAGTGTTGGCTGAGCTGTCTGCATTTGCATCAGTATTTTCAGCTTTTTGTATCATCAGAAGCATCAGCACTTTCTGCATCTGTTTTCCATCATCCGCAACAGGTGCGAGCAGCTCGGAAGAGTCTGATACTTGTCATTGATATCCTTGAAAGAATATAGTCGTTTATCTTGTCGCAGAACTTCTCGTCCTTTAAGCAGCCAAACTTGATGAATGGGCTGATGTCATCCCAGTATTTCTCATAGGCTTCCTTATCTGTCTTGCACATACCGATGAGCTTGTCAGCTACTTTCTTGGTGATGTACTCAGAAATCTTCTTTACGAAGCCATCATTCTGGAGAGCAGAACGTGATACGTTAAGCGGTAAATCAGGACAATCGATAACACCCTTAAGGAGCATCAAAAACTCAGGAATGACCTCCTTGATATTGTCTGCGATAAATACCTGGTTGTTGTAAAGCTTAATAGTTCCCTCAATTGAGTCGTACTCAGTGTTGATCTTAGGGAAGTAGAGGATACCCTTTAAGTTGAAAGGATAGTCCATATTCAGGTGAATCCAGAAAAGAGGCTCCTTGTAGTCTAAGAATACCTTTCTGTAAAACTCCTTGTATTCCTCGTCGGTACACTCATTCGGGCTCTTGGTCCAGAGTGGGGTTGTATCATTGAGCGGAACAGGGCGCTTAACGATTTTGAGCTGATCCTTTGCAGGAGATACCTCTACCTGCTCCTTCTCGCCCTTGTCATTTTCTTTTTCCTCGTACTTGGCGTCCTCATGGATTTCCTCGATGACAGTGTCAGTGTCACGCTTGTCGGCCTTGTCTATTGTCTCGTACTCCTCAGGAGCATTTTCCTTTGCAAGGTAAATCTCTGTAGGCATGAAAGAACAGTACTTTTCGATAACCTCACGTGCGCGGTACTCGTTTGCGAACTCAAGACAGTCGTCGTTTAAGTAGAGAGTAATCTCTGTTCCGACGTCGTCCATGTCGCCATCCTCCATGTTGTACTCTGTGCCACCGTCACATGACCAGTGTACAGGTGTAGAGCCCTCTTTATAAGATAGAGAGTATCGATTGTTACCTCGTCGGCTACCATGAATGCTGAGTAAAAGCCAAGACCGAAATGACCGATAATCTGGTCATCATTTGACTTGTCCTTGTATTTCTCGATGAAGTCTGTAGCACCTGAAAAAGCTATACGGCTTATGTATTCCTCAACCTCATCAGCTGTCATACCAAGACCGTTATCTATAATCTTTATTGTTTTTTCGTCAGGGTTTACGAGCACCTGAATCTTGCCCTTGTAGTCTGCAGGAAGGGAATATTCACCCATCATGTCGAGTTTTTGAGCTTAGTGATGGCATCACAGCCGTTTGAGATGAGCTCACGATAGAAGATATCGTGGTCTGAATATAACCATTTCTTTATAATAGGGAACAGGTTGTCGCTGTCAATTGAAAGATTGCCGTGTTTTTCTGTCATTTTTACACACTCCTTGTTTTTATTTTACATTTACACCGCGGCTATGGGCTGTGAAGTTGCGGTGTAGCAGCCAGTAATTCCTCAGAGAAAATATGAAGTCAGCCACAGGATTTTGTATGGATAGTTTGTGGCATGCTTTTGGTTGTGCCGCCTTGTCCGGTAATGGAACCCTGTGGCAGTTCATATTTTATCTTCGGAACAACTGTCTGTTACCCGCAATGTTAGCTTATTTCCGCGAATGTAGATTTAGTTAAATGTTTTACACCGCGGCTATGGGCTGTGAGGTTGCGATGTATCAGCCAATAATTCCTCAGAGAAAATATGAAGTCAGCCACAGGATTTTGTATGGATAGTTATGCGGCATGATTTTGGTTGTGCCACTTTGTCCGGTAATGGAACCCTGTGGCAGTTCATATTTTATCTTCAGAACAACTGTCTGCTACTCGCAATTTAGTTTGTTTCCGCGAGTGTAGGTCATTTATTATTTGTAATAAACCAGCTTGTTATATAAGCATAATAAAATAATAGTTCGCATTATCGGAAAAGTCAATAGAAAATTAGCACTCAAAAATAGTGAGTGCTAACAAAATAACAGACAACCCCATGAATTGGGCATTTTTGAATTGTGAAAAGTTTATAAACTTATTTTTCACTGGACATTGTGGCGTAAAAATGCTAGGATTTATTTTATAATATAGATATAAGGAGATTGATATGTTACAAGCAGGTATTAAAGGTAAGAAAGAGATTACAGTGACTTTGGATAAGACAGCGAAGGCTATGGGAAGCGGTACGATGGATGTGTTTGCTACTCCGGCTATGATTGCGCTGATGGAAAATACAGCTTTTGAGAGTGTTGCGTCTGAGCTTGAGGAGGGAAGTGGTACTGTCGGTACTGCGCTTGATATTAAGCATGTTTCGGCTACACCGGTTGGCATGAAGGTGACTTGTGAGTCGGAGCTTGTGAAGGTGGATGGTAGAGCGCTCACTTTTTCTGTAAAGGCTTTTGATGAGGCAGGACTCATTGGTGAGGGTACTCATGAGCGTTTTATAGTATTTGAGGAGAAATTCCAGAAGAAGGCAGATGACAAAGCAAAGTAGACCGGATTTAGGTAGTAAAACACCGGAAATCAAAACGGAGAAACGTAAGGCCGTAGGTGGTGATTGTAAAGAATCTAACATCGAAGGAAAAAGTGCGAGAAAATACAGCAGAAGATGGGATATCATTGTGACAGCCTTTGATTTTGTGACCAATTTTCAGAGAGCGCTATTTCTGCATACGCAGGGCAGGCAGCCTTCTTTTTGATGCTGTCGTTTTTCCCGTTTTTATTGTTTTTCTTTTCGCTGCTGAGCTGGACACCGCTTACAGAGGCTGATTTTTTGATGTGGGCGAGCTCGTTTATTCCGGAGTCGTTTGGTGACATCATGAAGGATCTTGCAAGTGAGGTGTATGCCAGCGGCACAGGCAGGCTTTCTATCACGATGATTACAGCCGTGTACTTAAGCTCAAAGGCATTTATTTCGTTTCAGCTTGGGCTTGACGATATGTACCATGTGAAGGAAAACAGAAATTTTATTTTGCGGCGCATATATTCGGTGCTTTACAGTATCGTTTTTGCACTGGCGCTCATTTTTTTACTGGGTATCATGGTGTTTGGAAATATGCTCAGGAAGATGTATTTTTCGAATGTTCATCATATAATTGGAAGTATAATAGGTAGTGTGGTCGATTATCGTCTGGTAATCTGCCTGCCGGTGCTTATTTTATTTTTCTGGGTGATTTATGTGTTTCTGCCAAACAAGAAGCATAGGGCAAAGTACCAGCTGCCGGGAGCGGTATTTGCGGCTGCTGCATGGATGATTTTTTCGGGAATCTTTTCTGTGTACGTGGATAAATACAATAATTATTCTTCATTTTATGGCACAATGACCACTATTGCGCTTATAATGGTATGGTTATATGGTTGCATGTATGTGCTTTTCATAGGCGGTATAATAAACCGCACATGGGAGGAGCGTATGGAGGCAAAAAATATTATAAATAGTAAATTCGGAGGCTTCGAATATATGGATAATAATAAAGAAATGATAGAAGGGCTTGTATCACAGATACTTGACGATTATCATGATGACAAAATCATAAATCAGCAGGCATTATTTTCACAGCCAGACAAGGAGGCTGTTTGTGATCTGCTCTCAAAGCTTATCAAGATAATGTATCCGGGCTATTTCAAGGGCACGAGCTTCAGATATTACAACCTGGACAGCCAGATTGCTGTTCTTTTGGAGGATATCATGTACAATCTGCGCAAGCAGGTGGTGCTTGCCCTGCCGCAGAATCCTAAATACAGGAGCTTATCACATCACGAGCTTGTCAATATGTCTGAGAAAATCAGCAATGATTTCTTTAAAAGGATTCCAAAAATCAGAGCTTTGGTGGAGACTGATGTGGCTGCGTTTTTTGACGGAGACCCTGCAGCCTACAATTACAATGAGATTATCCTTTGCTATCCGGGACTTCTTGCCATCACTACAAACCGTATAGCCCACGAGCTGCATCTGCTTGGAGTACCGCTCATCCCGCGTATGATGACCGAACATGCACACAGCAAAACCGGTATAGATATCCATCCGGGTGCCACTATTGGCAAGAATTTCTTTATAGACCACGGAACAGGCATCGTGGTAGGTGAGACCACTATAATCGGTGATAATGTCAAGGTATATCAGGGTGTGACTATCGGAGCACTTTCTACCAGAGGCGGTCAGAAGCTAAAGGGCGTGAAGAGACATCCTACTATTGAGGATAATGTCATCATCTATGCCGGAGCTTCGATACTTGGTGGTGAGACTGTCATCGGAAGAGGTGCTGTCATCGGAAGTAATGCATTTATTACTTCATCTATCGAGCCGGGGCTCGTGTGAGCATCAAAACCAGGAGCTTTCCATCAGAACAGGAGAGCGAAAGGAGCTTGTGGCCAGCGAGATGGAGACGGATTCGAGCTGGTTTTACGTAATATAATATTATAATATACTTTTGTCGGTACGCACGCCTCGGGCACCGGGTGTCACACGTACTCTGCAGGCTACGCTTTACAGTTAAGATACTGTATGAATTATGTTTTTAGGGTTTCTATGCTTGACGAAACCGTCAAAACGCGCCGTTCATGGCGCGGTTCTCCTCGCTCCTGCGTCCTTGCAGGAGCGTTTCTGCGTTTCGTAGGCATAATTCTAACAGTATCTAAACTGTTTCGCTATGCGCCTGCAGGAGAGTACGGGTGCGCCATCGGTGCCCGGGGCGCGCGTGTTATTAGCCACAACTGAAAAAAGTAAGAAAAATCTAAAAAATATTATTGACATCTAAGCTACGTTAGAGTATACTAACAGCCGTAAGAGGTACCAAATGATGTTTTTATCATTAAAGTCGTGAAGAAAAGACGTGAAAAGAGGTAAATATGATGCCATTATCAATGAGTGGTGCTGGGGAGGCACAGATAATCAAGAAAATCGGCGGAAAGGAAGAGGTGAGATCTTTCCTTGAGAAGCTGGGCTTTGTAGTAGGCACAGAGGTGACTGTCATCTCAGAGATAGCCGGCAATATGATAGTCAATGTAAAGGGCGCCAGAGTAGCAATCGGCAAGGACATGGCAAATAAGATCATGGTCTGATATAACATATGTAACAGGCATGGATATAGCATGTATGACATATATAACATATATAACATATATAACATATATAACATATATAACACATACAACACATGCATCAATGTGCTGTATAAGCTGTAATAATTTAAGATTTAAACGACTTTGTATATGATATTATGCAAACGTTTATATAAATTTTAAACAACAATAAAATTAAAAAAGGAGTAGTCAGCATGAAGACATTAAAGCAAGCCAAAGTAGGCGAGACAGTCAAGGTTGTCAAGCTCACAGGCCAGGGTGCAGTCAAGAGACGTATCATGGATATGGGAATTACTAAGGGTGTTGAGATATTTATCCGCAAGGTGGCACCGCTTGGCGATCCGGTAGAGGTGACAGTGAGAGGCTATGAGCTATCACTTCGTAAGGACGATGCCTCTATGATAGAAGTAGAGTAAATTTTTTGACTATAGGTTAGCAAATACAAACTATAGACAGAATGAGCAAACAAAAATAAGGAGATTAAAACATGGCAGTAAAAATTGCTTTGGCAGGAAATCCAAACTGCGGAAAAACGACGATGTTCAATGCTCTGACAGGTGCCAATCAGTATGTTGGAAACTGGCCTGGTGTTACAGTTGAGAAAAAGAGGGAAAGCTTATCGGTCACAAGGATGTAGACCTGGTGGATTTACCGGGTATCTACTCACTTTCTCCATATACTCTCGAGGAGGTTGTTGCAAGAAATTACTTAATCGGAGAGCAGCCTGATGCGATTATCAATATCGTGGACGGAACAAATATCGAGCGTAATCTGTATCTGACAACACAGCTTTTAGAGCTTGGAATTCCGGTGCTTATGGCTGTCAATATGATGGACATTGTAAAGAAAAACGGAGACACAATCAATATCAAAGCACTTGGAGAGAAGCTCGGCTGTGAGGTTGTTGAGATTTCAGCTTTAAAGAAGACAGGAATCAAGGAGACTGCAGAGAAGGCAATCCAGATTGCAAAGTCGTAAATCCGTTCAGAGGGTACATCACTTCGCAGATGATGTGGAGAGTACAATCGCAGGCATCGAGGATAAGCTTGGTCTTGCAGTATCAGAGAACCAGAAGAGATTCTTTGCAATCAAGCTTTTAGAGCGTGACTCAAAGATTTCTGAGGTGCTAAAGAGTGCTCAAACGTAGATGCAGAGATTAAAGCTCTCGAGGACAAATACGATGATGACAGAGAGAGTATCATCACAAACGAGAGATATCAGTACATATCTTCAATCATCGGCTCATGCGTAAAGAAGGCACGCGCCGGAAAAGAGACGGTATCAGACAAAATTGATAGGATTGTTACAAACAGATTTTTGGCACTGCCTATTTTCGCACTCATCATGTGGGCTGTATATTATGTTGCAGTATCATCACTCGGTGGAATTGTAACAGACTGGACAAACGACACACTCTTTGGTGAGTGGATTCAGCCGGCAGTACAGACATTTATGGAAAATGTAGGCTGCTCTGAATGGCTCGTATCACTTGTAGTTGACGGTATCATCGGAGGTCTTGGTGCACCTATCGGATTTGCACCACAGATGGCTATCGTATTCTTATTCCTCTCAATCCTTGAGGACTGCGGATACATGGCACGAGTAGCCTTTATCATGGACAGAATCTTCCGTAGATTCGGTCTCTCAGAAAGTCCTTCATCCCATTCCTCATCGGATCGATGTGGTGTACCTGGAATCATGGCAACACGTACTATCGAGAACGAAAAGACCGTCGTATGACAATGATGACAGTAACAAATATCCCATGTGGAGCAAAGCTTCCTGTTATCGCACTTATCGCAGGCTTTATCATGGGTGACGGCTGCTGGTGGATGGCACCTCTTATGTACTTTGCAGGAATCGGCCTCACAATCATCTACTGTATCATTTTAAAGAAGACAAGAGCATTTGCAGGAGAGCCTGCACCGTTCGTAATGGAGCTCCACAGTATCATATCCCTTCAGTAAAGGGTGTGCTGTTACACGTATGGGAGAGAGTATGGGCATTCCTCAAGAAGGCGGAACAATCCTCTTCCTCTGCTGTGCAGTTATGTGGTTCCTTTGCTTCGGCGCATTCGGATTCAAAGAGTTTACTTGCAGTAATCGGATCTGCAATCGCAGGCACCACTTGGATTCGATACATGGCAGGCAGTAGCATCATCACTCTCAGGCTTTGTAGCAAAAGAGGGTATCGTTTCAACAATGGGTGTACTCTCAGGACTTGGAGAGGTAGAAGAGTATGCAGTAAGCATGCAGGATCAGTTTGCAGCATTCTTCCCAACAACAATGGTAGCAGTATCATTCTTGCTGTTCAACCTGTTTGACTCACCATGTCTTGCAGCTATCTCAACAACCGCTAAAGAGCTTAACAACCGTAAGTTCTTCTGGTTTACAATCATATTCCAAAACGTATCAGCTTACTGTGTAACACTTATGTTCTACCAGATTGTGGGACTTTGCATAGGTGAGGTAGCCTTCAACTTCTGGACAGTAGTTGCATTTGTACTCCTTGCAGGTGTATTATACTTATTGTTCAGAAAAGACCCTAATAAGGCAACAGTAAAGAGCACTTCATTTGCGGCATCAAACGTGTAATAGATGTTTAAATGAGAATCAATCTGGAATTTAACACAGCAGACCTCATAGCAGTCATAGTTCTTCTATGCCTGCTGGGGCTTGCCGTAAAGATAATAATAGGATTTTTCAAGGAAAAGAAATAATGCAGTAGTATATTTAGTAGCATTTGTAGTGAATAGGAGATGATGACATGCTGGCTGATATCATTGTAATTGCAATTCTCTTAGTGATAGTTGCACTTGTAATCAGGACAATAATCAAATCAAAGAAAGCAGGCAAGAGCCTGCAGTGTGGAATGGACTGCAGCCATTGCAAGGGCTGTCATTAATCCACGGCATGGTGTGTATGAAGCACAGGATGGGCATTTCATGAAAAGAACTCATCTGCCGCTTAAGCTGCATCTGCCGGCATCGGTAACGATAGGAGGATGTATGTCGAAAGAAGCAATAGAGCAAAAGAGGTAATCGTTGGCAAGCTAAAGGACAGCGGATGCAGGATTACAAAGCAGAGACTTATTTTACTTGATGTAATCCTCGAGGGCGAGTGCGGAAGCTGCAAAGAGATTTATTACCGGGCATCGAAGATAGACCGCTCTATCGGGACTGCTACGGTGTATCGGATGATCAATACGCTCGAAGAGATTGGAGCGATTGACCGCAAAAATATGTATAGAGTGCAGGTGTCATAAGCCTGGTTTTATAGGAATTGTATAAAAGAAGAACGGTAATAAGGAAAGCACACTGAGAATTAAAGATTCTTAGTGTGTTTTTGTTGCAATTAATTGAAAATAAAAAGTGTAAAAATGGCAAAAAATACTTGACATATAGGTGCAAGTAAGATATATTTAACTCAGGTTAGAGATAACTAACACGAAAGGAGCCAAAATGTGCCAGGAAGTATTTCAGATTGCTATGAGCATGGATTTAAAGAGTGTGGAAATGCAGCTTGCACTCCAGTGTGCCCAGCTAATTACAGGAGCGAGAATTTCAAATATGCTCATGATAGACAGCGCTGATGAGAGTGCCATGAGAGTGATTCTGAGAGCTTCCGGGATATCGCATTTCAGGCTCGCAGCAAGGAATGAGAAAACCGCCTTCCTCTTATTCCGCAGGAGCCTCTTAGAAGCATATCTGAATAATTCAGAGGCTTTGGACATACTAAAGAAAGCGGGATATGAGGATTTTTCATTCGGCAAGATATTACTTAGATTCAAAAAACACTACGAAGCATATCTGAATGACGAACACAAGCAGTTTCCGCATGAGATGGGGCTTTTGCTTGGATATCCGATAGAGGATGTGAGAGGCTTTATAGAGCATAACGGATGCGGCTGCCTGTATTCAGATACTGGAAGGTGTACCGCAACGTACCACTCAAAAAGAAGATGTTTGAGGATTTTGAAAAGGCGAAGGAAAGTGTCATACAGCTATTGGCCGAGGATATAGATATGAGGCTGATACTGGAAATATATAAAGAAGAACCGCAGCAGATTGCGGTATAGGAGGATTTAAAATGAGCAAAATCAGTGTAGTTTATTGGTCACAGTCAGGCAATACAGCAGCAATGGCAGAGGCAGTGGCAAAGGGCGTCACAGACGCCGGAAAGGAAGCAGAAATCGTATTCGTAAGCAGTGCTTCAATAGATGAGCTTAAATCAGAGACAGCATTCGCACTCGGATGCCCTGCAATGGGTGCAGAGGTACTTGAGGAGGGCGAGATGGAGCCGTTTGTCACAGAGCTTGAGGGCTGCGTGGCAGGCAAGACAATCGGTCTGTTTGGTTCATACGGATGGGGCGATGGCGAGTGGATGCGCGACTGGGTAGAGCGAATGACAGCAGCAGGAGCTACAGTAGTAGGCGGCGAGGGTGTTATCTGCCAGGATGCACCTGACGATGATGCAAAGACTGCCTGCGAAGAGCTTGGAAAGAAGCTGGCAGCGGTATAAGCAAATCAGAACTATAGCGTGGCCGCGACAACATGAAAGGCCACGAAAAACATATTTTATCTCCGCAAAGTATAAACTTTGCTCCTAGTGTAAATCTGGGCCGGCGAACTTCCCATTTGCCGGCCCGCTCTCTTTTTTCATGATATTATGCTAATGCCTAATCAGAAAGAATGTAATAAAAAATTCGCAGATTATTACAATCTGCGAAAATCACCTCTGTTAAAAACACTAGATATATAATAAAACTTTAGTCATTTTATGTCAACGGCTGTATCTTTTTTTGTATCTTTTTACATTTTTAAGGGAATATTGGTATGTATTTTATATATTTTTTATTTTTAGATGGTCAAAATTGTGGTCAGAAATAAAACTGAAGATATTATATGGAGTTAATATTCTTCTTCCTATAAATTATATATATACATATATATTTTAAGGAGGAAACAGATATGTCAAGAAGAGGAATCAATATCAGAAAGAGAGCCAACGGACGCTGGGAAGGCCGCTACTACATAGTAGACACAGCCGGCAGTAAAAAGTGCAAATCGGTATACGGCCACAGCTATAAGGAAGTAACAGAAAGGCTGCTTACAGCAAAAGCTGCTTCACTTAATCAAACAGCAGCCCACAAGCAGTCCGCTATCACCGTAAAAGAAGTCGCTGAGAAATGGCTTGAAAGTATAGCATCCAGCCGGAAGTGCTCTACCATTCAAAAGTATTCTACTATATACAATAAATATATTAAACCAAACTGGGGAGAAAGTGTCATAGATCAGTTAAATCACAATGAAATACTCAAGCTACTGCCTGAGACAGCCGGTGAGAGCGTTACAAAGAGCATACTTTGTATATTCAATTCAATCCTTGCATATGGAGCTGCCACATATGGCACCGGAGAAATTCATATGTTGTACAGGACAAAACGTTCATCCGTCACATCCTCAAACAACATAAATATAATCAATACAACAGACCAGCAAATTCACTGTCATCTCTGATAAAACTGAAGGCGGAATTAAACTTTGCAATTTTTAATAAGCTGTTAAAGCTGTTAAAAAATATGCTATCCTTTTCTTCTTTTGTAAAATCTGTTACAATATATATGCTTTTTACCAAGATTTCGAAATCTGATTAATTTTGTTGGAGTGGCTTGGCAGCCTTTCTTTTTATAAGGACTGTATAATGGTCTGCGCTTGGACAATCAAGTGGTCAGGTGATGGATTATAAAGTGGATTTGGAGATAAATTTATAATGGCAATGTTGGCGCAAATACAAAATTTTAATAACAATTCAATATATGTATATTTTTTATCTTGCATAGTAATATTGAATTATCAGCATTTTTCTAAATGTCAGAGAGTTTCGCTGATATATGCAACAACTATAGCTATGGAGCTCATATCAGGATATAAATGGTCCGTTACTTTGTCTATGCTTGTTATATCAATGTTTATTATGGAAGAATACCTTTTGGATGATAAGGTAAAGGGTCAATTACTAAGTAACATCTGGTATAAGATATGCGATTTTTTATATCAATTTATTTTTATAGATATGGGTGCTTGTATTGTAATAAATATAATCATATCTGGAAAATGGTTAAAGGATTGGTTTGTTCAGACGGATATTCAAATATGGTGGTTTTATGTAGTTAATATTATAATCTTGTTGTTTACAATCCATCTGCTTAATACTTCAAAGTTTGGTCTTTATGATTTTTCCGTTATAAAAAGCTATTTTGATAAATTTGATGGTATAAAGATAAAATGGGATGATTTGGAATTGCAGCGTAGATTTGATATTATGGTGGAGCTTGAGGATAAATCATACTTTGATAGAGATAATTCGTATAATTGGTTTTCCATAGAATTTGTGAAATATAAGATCAAGGCGTTTAAAGAGAATAGAAAGTGGCTTAAAGAACATAGGGAGAAAAAATCTCTGAAGCATATGCTTTTGTGTATATGGAGTCTAATCAGAAAGTTTAAATTATTTAGATATGTTTTACGGAAAATAAAGGAGAAAATTGCTTCTTCAACATGGTCGGTTATATATTTTTTCCATAGATTAAAAAGTAAAATCCGAGGCTGTTCAACACTGGAAATGCAGCTTATTCGTTGTATCGGAATAGAAAAAGGTTATGATAAATGTGTTGTACGTCGTAAGTTCTTTGAATTTTTTTATACATATTTATTTTTTAATGGATTAAAAAATTATTATGAGAATACTCAGAATAATAAGCGTAGAGAATTTAAAAAGTTTATATTATATGTTTATCTGCATTCTATAAGAATTAACATGTTTGGAAATGAATTTAAATCTATTGATAAGTTATTTGGTGATGCAAAGGTGAGAGATTGGGATATAGATGAGTTTTACGTTGCGATTTTGTCTCTTACAGGAGCAAGAGTTACACCAAAACGAATGGTTTTGTATCCACATGCAGTCTAAATTGCCAGAATTGATTTAAATAGAGCTCTTGTGTGGAGAAATATGATAAGAGATTGTCGAATTACAGAAAGTAGAAAAGAGCCGTTTGACGAAACAGAAGTAGAAAAGGTGTTTTACATTATACGGGAAAAAATATTACCTTATATTGAAAATAATATATTTTATGGTCCTTGTGATGGTCATAATGATTGGCCTAGTTATGGAAGGAGTAATTGTTGGAGCTTTACAAGGAATGTATACTGGCATATATGGCGGGAAAGTTTTACAAACAGAACCGGGACAGAAGATGATATGATGCGAATTTATACTTCCTTGTCTGACAGAACCATTACACATGAACATTGTAAGAAGTATTTAGGAACAGCGGAGTTGGGAGCTGTTATTAGAATATGTGATGAAATTAAGGGAAATGACAGAATGGGGCACTATAAACATTCTCAAATACTGCTCGGGCATGACGAAAATGGTGTTACTATATATGAAAGCACAGATAAATGTACTCAAATTGTATATTTTACATGGGATGAATATGTGCAACAATATGGTAAGTATAAGTATTTTAAGTATATAAAGTGGCCTATTTTTGTGAGATAAGAATGTCAGTGCAGATGGCGCAATGTGTCGCAATGTACAGTAAATTATATTTGTAAGCACATTAACTTTAAATTGTATTTTACATAGCAATCCGCTATACTAGTATTAAGTATAGCAGATTATTTTGGAGGTATTTCTATGAAGCTTAAAACAGGGCAAAAGTGCGCATTTGGATTTGGTGCATTTGGAAAGATATTGTGTATATGCTTATTTCATCGTATTTGCTCTACTACTACAATGTAGTGCTTGGGATGAGCAGTGTGTTTATCGGTACGGTGATGATGGCGGCCAGGATTTTTGATGCATTCAATGACCCGGTGATGGGTATTATCGTAGCAAAGACACGTACCGGGTGGGGCAGGTTTAGGCCTTGGATTTTTGCCGGCACGGTGCTCAATGCCGTGACCATCTATGCTTTCTATGCCACCCCGAAGTCTATGGGTGATTCAGCGCAGAGAGTGTGGCTTACAGTGTTTTACTTTGCATGGGGCATCACATATACGCTTATGGATATTCCGTTCTGGTCTATGATTCCCGCAATCACTGAGCCGGGCAGCGACAGGGAGCAGCTTACATCGCTTGCAAGGACATGCTCTGGCATTGGAGATGCTATTCCTACGGTGCTCACGATGACAGTGGTGCCGATTCTTGGTGCAGGAAGCTCTATGGCTGACTACAGGATTGGATTTAAGTGGTGGGCACTTATTATAGCGGTAGTATTTGTGATTTCTGAGCTTGTATGCGTGGCATGTGTGCCTGAAAGACCGGTTGCCTGTGATGAGAAGCCGGGAAAGATATCCGATATGTTTAAAGCCTTATTTAAGAACGACCAGGCTATGACTGTTGTGGTATCAATCATTCTCGTGTATACATCACTCAATATCTGTGGCAACCTAGTGCTTTATTTCTTCCGGTTTGATGTGGGAAACGAGGGCGCGTATTCTATATTTGCTGCAGTTGCTTTTGCAGCACAGGTGCTTGTCATGATGGTTATACCGCTTCTTCGCAAGAGATTCAGCAAAAGCCAGCTTTTTATATCAGGATTTATTATTCAGATAGCAGGCTTTGCGGTGATACTTATCATGGCATTTGCAAAGCTCTACACACCGCAGAGCTGGTACATACTCTGCCTGCCGGGTATTTTGATTTATCTGGGCTATGGTATGCTCAATGTTATCATGACTATATTTCTTTCAGATTCTGTTGATTATGGTGAGGTGATGAATGGCACGAGAGAGGAGTCGGTCATTTTCTCAATGCAGACATTTACGGTAAAGCTCGCTTCCGGTGTAGCGGTATTTCTGGCTGGGCTGGTGGTTGACTGGATACATCTGGATACCGCGGCTGCGGTACAGACACAGGATACACTTGATGCTCTTCGTATGTGGATGACGATTCCGTCTGTTATCCTGCTCATTGTGGGCATATTTGTATTTAAGAGATTTTATAAGCTGGATGATACAAGGATGGAAGAAATTAAATCCAAGCTTAATTAAAAATTGCTGTCTGATTGATAAAAGAAGGTCGAAAATAAAATGAAAAAGCGAATAATTAATTATAGACTTAAGATTGACAATCTGCTTGCCAATCCTGATAAGATATCAAAAGAAGAGTGGAAGAAAATACTGCAGGAACACCTGACACAAATAGCCTTCTTCCAGCATGAGCGCCTCGTGCACCTCATAGTGACAGTAACCTTTGCCATACTCACCATGATGTCAATAATCGCATCCATCATGATAAGCAACCCAATGCTTCTTGTTCTTACACTGTTATTCTTAGTGCTGTTGATGCCGTATATCATGCACTACTATACACTGGAAAATGAAGTGCAGAAGATGTATACCCAATATGATGAGATTTTAAAGCATTTAAAATAAGGAAACATTTGTATATAAAAAAGTGGAAAATTACCAAAGACAGAACCCGGCGCAGCTGGGGCTTTTGCCCTTGACCGCATATACGAAGCTGCTTAGAGTCTGTAGAATTGCATACGAAAAAACAACAACGCCCATGCATGGACGCATGGGCGAGGTGTTATGCGCCATGGACGGCGCATAAAAGCCGGTTGTGTCAAAAGCCACAACCGGCATATGCAATTCGTACAGACACTTAGTAGCGTAGTTCATGCGGGAAAGGTCAGAAAGCCCCGGCTGCGCTGGGTTCGTCCAACTAGCAACAACAGTGCAATTCTCCTACTTCTTAAGCTTCTTCTGTGCCGTAGAAAGCATCAGCTTAATACGGTTCAGCTGGTTCACCTCAGAAGCACCCGGATCATAATCGATAGCCACGATATTGGCATCCGGATGATCATGTCTGATTTTCTTTATAACACTCTTACCCACAATATGGTTCGGTAAGCATGCAAATGGCTGTGCACAGATGATGTTTGTGACGCCCTCATTGATGAGCTCAAGCATCTCACCTGTCAAGAACCAGCCCTCACCGGTCTGATTACCGCACGAAACTATAGGATAAGCATACTCTGCGAGATCCTGCACGTGAGCGGTTGGCTCAAAATGCTTGCTCTTAGCCAGCTCATCCCTTGCATCCTTTCTGAGCCACTCGAAGAAGGCGATAAGTCGGTTGTTCATAAACTTAGCTTTCTTAGAAGCACCGAGATAGTCAGCCTTGAAATTCGTGTTGTAGCAGCAGTAGAGTACGAAATCAGTCAGATCAGGCACTACAGCCTCGGCTCCTTCAGCTTCGAGCAGGTCAACCACATAGTTGTTTGCTGCAGGCAGGAATTTGACGAGAATCTCACCGACCACGCCGACACGCGGCTTAACCTCATCTGTCATAGGCAGATTGTCGAAATCCCTTATGATTTCGCGGCACATCTTTTTGTATTTCTTGTGTTTATTGTAAGAAAATTACAAAATATGTAGATGCAGTGGTGGTGCCTGGCACCATTAAATTTTTATATTCTTTATTGTGGCAATGAAATAAACAGTTGTCGGACAGAAATGAGAGCTGAATTTGGACAAGGTAAGGAATCATAAATATTGTATTTTACATGGCAATCCGCTATACTAGAGTTAAGTATAGCGGATTATTTTTTTGGAGGCTTTTATGGCAAATACTTTGAAGTTACCGGTTGGAATTGAAAATTTTGAGGAAATTCGTAAACTGGGGTTCTATTATATTGAGAAGACAAGGCTTATAGAACAGCTTTACAGGGATGGGGAAAGGTGACTCTTTTTACACGTCCAAGGCGTTTTGGAAAGACACTCAATATGAGTATGCTTAGGAGCTTTTTTGAAATAGGAATGGACAAATCTTTGTTTGACGGCTTATATATTTTTGGTAACAAAGTACTTTGTGATGAGCATATGGGTAAGTATCCTGTCATATTTCTTTCATTCAAGGGTGTGGATGGTTTAGACTTTACTACGGCAAGACGTATGCTGTGTGCTATTTTAAAGGATGAGCTTGACAGACATTACTATTTGAAGACCAGTGATGTATTGACTGATGAGGATAGAATACTGTTTACAAAGATGCTTCATGGGCAGGATGACAATATTGAGGATAGTATACGAATGCTTTCAAAGCTGTTGTATAAGCACTATGGTCAGAAAGTAGTTATTCTCATAGATGAGTATGATGTGCCACTCGATAAAGCTTTTCAGAATGGCTACTACAAGGAGATGGTTTCTCTCATCAGGGGGCTTTTCGGGCAGGCGCTCAAGACAAATGAGTTTTTACAGTTTGCGGTGCTCACGGGCTGCCTTCGCGTGTCAAAGGAGAGCATTTTTACAGGACTCAATAACTTTGAAATCAATTCTATTGTGGATATTGACCATGATGAGCAGTTTGGCTTTACTGATGATGAGGTCATGAAACTTCTTTCTGATTATGACAGGAGCGAGAGGTACCCGGACGTAAAGGAATGGTATGACGGTTATCATTTTGGTAATGCGGATATTTATTGTCCATGGGATGTGATAAATTTTGCCAAGAAGCTTGTTTCAGATCCGTCAGCCAGACCGAGTGCGTTCTGGATTAACAGCAGTGGCAATGATATGGTGAAGCGCTTTGTGGACAAGGCTGATCAGACCACGAGAGATGAGATTGAGAAGCTCGTGGCAGGTGGATTTGTGGAGAAGCAGCTTCGGCTTGATCTGACCTATGATGAGATTGACAATACGATTGACAATCTGTGGAGTGTGCTCTTTACTACAGGCTATCTCACCAAAATCGGAGAGGTCAAGGTGCCTGACAGTGAGAGCTATGCCTATAAGCTTGTGATTCCTAATAAAGAGGTGCGTGAGGTGTTTATTCTCCAAATTCAGGAGTGGTTCAAGGCTGTTGTTGTAAAAGATGATGATACTATGAAGCTTTTATCAAGGGCAATTCTGGATAAAGATGAGAAACAGATTGCCAGGCAGCTAAACATCGTGATGAGCCGCATGATAAGTATACTCGATACAAAGGCGCCTGATGCTATGAAGGAGAATTTCTATCATGGCTTACTTCTTGGTCTGCTTCGAGGCAGCAATCCGGACTGGCTTATCAAGTCGAATCGTGAGTCGGGAGATGGTTTTAGCGATATTTTAATCATGCCGGAGGATCCTGATGCGGGCATCGTTATAGAGGTGAAGTATGCTAAGGAGATGAAGGAACTTGACGCAGCGTGCGAGGCTGCGATAACGCAGATTAAGGACAAGCGCTATGATGAGACTCTGCGTGATGAGGGCAGGTGTGATATTTTAGCCTATGGCATTGCTTTTGCAGGAAACGGTGCAGGGTGGTTGGAGAGAAATTTTAAATTGGCTGTAATCGTTGCTGGTCACACTGTTAGGTGTGAACAGTAACTATCTGGGATGTTGCATCCGGTAATGAAAAATATATTGCTTTCGTAGTCAAAGTATGTTACGATACTCCATGGTTACAAATTACAGTGACAGTTATTATATCATTTAAACAAAAGAAAGGTAGGAGAATAGTTATGAGCGACAACTTCAATATGTATGATCAGGCGAATCAGCAGGGCAATCCAAATATACCGCCTATGCCGCCGATGGAGGAAAAGAAGGGAATGTCAATTGCATCTATGGTACTTGGTATTATCGGTCTGGTATTCTGGTGTATTCCAATCCTTGGCGTACCTATTGGTATTGTAGGACTTATCCTCGGTATCGTAGGCAGGAAAAGGGTGGAAGGGGCATGGCAACCGCTGGTATTGTTATGTCAATTATTACCATCGTACTTGCAGTTATCAATGCTATTGCTGGTGTTTATCTGCAAACATCAAATGTCTTGAACCAGTTATAATCACATAACAGGTGATATCTTTAATTGCATTTTATTTTTTAATCCGCTATGCCAGAGGTTGGTATAGCGGATTTTTAGATTCAATTATCATTGTATTAAAATAAAAAAGTACGTATTAGGAAAGGTGGAAAATAAAATGAAAAAACGAATAATTAATTATAGACTTAAGATTGACAATCTGCTTGCCAATCCTGATAAGATATCAAAAGAAGAGTGGAAGAAAATACTGCAGGAACACGACACAAATAGCCTTCTTCCAGCATGAGCGCCTCGTGCACCTCATAGTGACAGTAACCTTTGCCATACTCACCATGATGTCAATAATTGCATCTATCATGATAAGCAACCCAATGCTTCTTGTACTTACACTGTTATTCCTAGTGCTGTTGGTGCCATATATCATGCACTACTATACACTGGAAAATGAAGTGCAGAAGATGTATAACCAATATGATGAGATATTGAAGCATTTAGAATAAGGAAACATCTGTACATAAAAAGTGGAAAGTTACCAAAGACAGAACCCGGCGCAGCTGGGGCTTTGCCCTTAACCGCATATACGAAGCTGCTTAGAGTCTGTAGAATTGCATACGAAAACCAACAACGCCCATGCATGGACGCATGGGCGAGGTGTTATGCGCCATGGACGGCGCATAAAAGCCGGTTGTGTCAAAAAAGCCACAACCGGCATATGCAATTCGTACAGACACTTAGCAGCGTAGTTCATGCGGGAAAGGGAAAGCCCGGCTGCGCCGGGTTCGTCCCACTAGCAACAACAGTGCAATTCTCTTACTTCTTAAGTTTCTTCTGTGCCGTAGAAAGCATCAGCTTAATACGGTTCAGCTGGTTCTCCTCAGAAGCACCCGGATCATAATCGATAGCCACGATATTGGCATCCGGATGATCATGTCTGATTCTCTTTATAACTCCCTTACCCACAATATGGTTCGGTAAGCATGCAAAAGGCTGTGCACAGATGATGTTTGTGACGCCCTCATTGATGAGCTCAAGCATCTCACCTGTCAAGAACCAGCCCTCACCGGTCTGATTACCGCAAGAAACGATAGGAGAGGCATACTCTGCGAGATCCTGCACGTGAGCGGTTGGCTCAAAATGCTTGCTCTTAGCCAGCTCATCCCTTGCATCCTTTCTGAGCCACTCGAAGAAGGCGATAAGTCGGTTGTTCATAAACTTTGCTTTCTTAGAAGCACCGAGATAGTCAGCCTTGAAATTCGTGTTGTAGCAGCAGTAGAGTAAGAAATCAGTCAGATCAGGCACTACAGCTTCGGCTCCTTCAGCTTCGAGCAGGTCAACCACATAGTTGTTTGCTGCAGGCAGGAATTTGACGAGGATCTCACCGACCACGCCGACACGCGGCTTAACCTCATCTGTCATAGGCAGATTGTCGAAATCCCTTATGATTTCGCGGCACATCTTTTTGTATTTCTTGTGAGAGAGCATCTTTGTGTTGCCGACAAAGTCGATGACTCTCTTTTTCCACTTCTCATGGAGTGCATTGGCACTTCCCGGTTCTTTCTCATAAGGACGTACCCTGTAGAGACAGCGCATAAAGATATCGCCAAACTCAAGTGCATAAAGTCCGTGCTGGATGAGGCTTGGAGTAAACTTAAAGCCCGGGTTTTTCTCGAGACCAACCATGTTGATTGAGATAACAGGCACATCAGGATATCCGGCCTTTTCGAGGGCTCTTCGGATAAAGCCGATGTAGTTTGTTGCACGGCATCCGCCACCTGTCTGTGAGATGAGGATGGCTGTGTGTGTCATATCATAGTTGCCTGATTTGACGGCTGCCATAATCTGTCCCACGACAATGAGTGAAGGGTAGCAGGCATCGTTGTTTACGAACTTAAGTCCCACGTCCACACATTCCCTTGCAGGGATATCCGGTATGACCATATTGTAGCCGGCTGCCTTAAAGGCTGGCACGAGAAGGTCAAAGTGTATAGGTGACATCTGCGGGCAGAGGATGGTGTAGTTGTCCTTTTCATCTGCTCGGTGAATACAACACGCTCGTAGTTAGACGGTTTTAAGTCACGCTTTTCATGCTTGGTTTCCTTGACTCTTATGGCGGCAAGGAGCGAGCGGATACGGATTCTTGCTGCGCCCAGGTTGTTTACCTCATCGATCTTCAGGCAGGTGTATATCTTGCCTGAGCCTGTCAGTATATCATTTACGCAGTCGGTTGTGACAGCGTCGAGACCACAGCCGAATGAGTTGAGCTGGATTAAGTCAAGGTCATCACGGGTCTTTACAAAGTTGGCTGCTGAGTACAGTCTGGTGTGGTACATCCACTGGTCCATGACGATGAGAGGTCTCTCAAGCTCGCCCAGATGGGATACTGAGTCCTCTGTCAGCACACAGATGCCATAGCTTGTGATGAGCTCAGGGATACCGTGGTTGATTTCCGGGTCCACATGGTACGGACGGCCTGCGAGCACGATTCCGCGACGTCCGGTGTCCTCCATGTAGTCGAGCACTTCCTCGCCCTTTCGCTGTATCTCAAGCCTTGTCATGGCAAGCTCCTTCCAGCCTGCGGCTACCGCATCACGAATCTGTGACTCAGGCAGGTTGAAATCGCCTTTTGAGAAGGTGGCTACGAGCTGCTGTGAGATAGTTTCCTCACTCTCAAATGACATAAACGGATTTATGAATTTAACCTCGCCTGAGGTAATCTCGTCCACGTTGTTTTTGATATTCTCAGAGTATGATGTGACAATAGGGCAGTTGTAGTGATTGTTTGCATCAGGAAACTCCTTGCGCTCATATGGCACTGCCGGGTAGAAAATAAAATCTACATTTTGTTTTATGAGCCAGCTTATATGACCATGTGTGAGCTTTGCAGGGTAGCACTCTGACTCACTTGGGATGGAGTCGATACCCATCTCATAAATCTTTCTGGTAGACTGTGGTGACAGCACTACAGAAAAGCCGAGACGTTTGAAAAATGTAGCCCAGAACGGATAGTTCTCGTACATATTCAAGGCTCTTGGGATGCCGACTGTACCGTGTGGAGCATCCTTTGGGTCAAGTGGCTCATAGTCAAATATACGCTTGTTCTTGTATTCAAAAGATTTGGGATGTTATCCTTGTTCTTCTCCTTGCCCAGACCCTTTTCACAGCGGTTTCCGGTGATGTACTGTCTGTTGTCGGAGAATTTGTTTATAGTTAAAAGACAGTGGTTTGTACAGCCTTGACAGCGTGCGAGCTTTGTGGTGTAGGTGAGCTCGTTTATCTGGTCGATTGTGAGCATTGTTGTCTTGTAATCAGCCTCATGGCGCTCGCGTGCGATGAGTGCGGCACCAAAGGCACCCATGATACCTGCGATATCAGGCCTTGTGGCATGTACACCTGCAATTTTTCAAAGCTTCTAAGAACGGCATCATTGTAGAATGTACCTCCCTGGACTACGATATTTTCACTGAGGTCGCTTGCATCAGAAAGCTTGATAACCTTGAAAAGTGCATTCTTTATTACTGAGTAGGCAAGTCCTGCTGATATATCTGCGACAGATGCGCCCTCCTTCTGGGCCTGCTTTACCTTTGAGTTCATGAAAACCGTACATCTGGTTCCGAGGTCGATAGGGTTCTTTGCAAAAAGGGCTTCCTTTGCAAAATCCTGTACTGAGTAGTTTAAGGACTTTGCGAAGGTCTCAATAAATGAGCCGCAGCCTGAAGAGCAGGCCTCGTTGAGCTGTACTGAGTCGACTGTCTGGTTCTTTATCTTGATGCACTTCATGTCCTGTCCACCGATATCGAGGATACAGTCTACCTTTGGGTCGAAGAATGCTGCTGCGTAGTAGTGGGCTACAGTCTCAACTTCGCCGTCGTCCAATTTTAAAGCTGCCTTTAATAAAGCCTCTCCGTAGCCTGTAGAGCAGGAGTGTACGATGTGTGCATCCTCAGGAAGCTTTGCGTAAATCTCCTGGATAGAACGGATGGCTGTAGCGAGAGGGCTTCCGTTGTTGTTGCTGTAGAATGAGTATAAAAGGTCTCCGTCCTCGCTTACGAGAGCGATTTTGGTGGTGGTTGAGCCTGCATCTATTCCGAGATAGCAGTTGCCTTTGTATGTAGAAAGGTCACCGGTCTTTACGTGATTGTTGCCGTGACGCATTGTAAATTCATCGTAATCAGCCTGATCCTTAAAAAGAGGCTCCATACGTGCCACCTCAAATTCCATCTTTATGCCGTTTGAGAGGCGGTCGATTAAGGATGAGAGTGTGGTGACAGAGTTGTCTTTATAGTTTAATGCAGAGCCTATTGCTGCAAAAAGATGAGAGTTCTCAGGAACGATAGTGTGCTCGTCATCGAGATTTAAGGTTCTGATAAATGCTGATTTAAGTTCTGACAAAAAGTGCAGAGGACCGCCAAGGAAAGCAACATGTCCCTTGATTGGCTTACCGCAGGCGAGGCCACTGATGGTCTGATTTACCACGGCCTGAAAGATTGAAGCGGATAAATCCTCGCGTGTGGCTCCCTCATTGATGAGAGGCTGGATATCTGTTTTGGCAAACACTCCACAGCGGGCTGCGATAGGGTAGATGGCCTTGTAGCTTTTTGCGTATTCATTTAGTCCTGTAGCGTCTGTCTGGATGAGAGAAGCCATCTGGTCGATAAATGAGCCTGTACCGCCGGCACATATGCCGTTCATACGCTGTTCCACGTTACCGCCCTCGAAGTATATGATTTTGGCATCCTCGCCACCTAGCTCTATTGCCACATCGGTCTGTGGAGCATAGTGTGTGAGTGCGGTAGATACAGCTATAACCTCCTGTACGAATGGCACCTCAAGGTGCTTTGCAAGAGTGAGTCCGCCGGAGCCTGTTATCATAGGACAAACTGAAAGGTCACCTGTCTTGTCGTAGGCCTTTCTGATAAGGGACTCAAGTGTCTCCTGTATATTTGCAAAATGACGCTCATAATCGGAAAAGAGGATATTGTCATCGGCGTCAAGAAGTGCAATCTTGACGGTTGTTGAGCCGATATCAATGCCCAACTTATGTAAGCTGTTATTTTCCATAGTGGTTCCTCCATAATGTATTACTTATATGTTTTTATATATCTTTCTTCTTATTAAAATATATAATTGTTCTATTATCAAAACAGAGATTATTATACGACAGATATCGACAAATTACAATGACTATAATTATAAAGAATTTGTGAATAATTCGCAGTCTCGTTGACAAAGTATGATTTAACTATCATAATAAATTTTGTAATAAACGCTGCCCTTTGCACTATAGTGTAAAAGGCAGCAATAATATGACAGGAGGATGCAGATGCGTGGTTTTTTATTGCATCAAAACCATGTCTGCTAAAATGTATGAACTGGCTTAACAAACTAGAACAAAAATATGGAAGTAAAGCGATTCCGAATATCACTAGAATATTTATCGCTGCGAATCTGATAGGCAGTGTGCTGCTTTTGACAAAGGGAGATGTTGTCCTTTATTATCTGCAGTTTTCAGCTTCTGCTATTTTGCACGGACAGGTATGGCGTCTTATAAGCTGGATTTTTGTGCCGAGCGGCAGCATATCATTTTTACAGCTTTTATTTATATTCTGTCTGTGGACGCTTGGAGACAGCATGGAGTCATATCTTGGCTCTTTTAGGATGAATGTGTACTTTTTCGGAGGCTTTTTGCTGTATGATATAGTAGGAATGCTTGCATTTGCAGTGACACATGTATCCATCAATCTGACTATGTACTATATACTTATAGCTATGTATCTGATGCTTGGTCTTTTGATGCCGGAGGCAGAGGTGAGGCTTTACTTTGTGCTTCCTATAAAGATGAAGTGGATGGTGCTTGTTTACTTCGTGATGTTTGCATATGATGTGTATACCTATATGAGCTTTGGATGGCAGATTGGATTGGCATACGGCTCAGAAATCGTACTTGCACTTATAAATCTGTTGGTATTCATTTATGGCTGCAAGCACAGGCTCTCATTCAGACAGAATATGCACCAGAAGAGGAGAAAGGCACAGTTTAAGGCTCAGTTTTCCGAACCTCGCCCGGGAAGTGGCATCTCACGTCACAAGTGCTATATATGCGGCAGAACGGAATTGTCAAATCCTGAATTAACATTCAGATACTGCTCGAAGTGCACCGGCAACAAGGAATACTGTCAGGATCATCTGTTTACACATACGCACGTATAATATACATGTACTACTTTTTCTAATTCATTGACAAAGTAAACTGATGAATTTATAATGGACACAGTATTATTTTCGGAGGAACATTTATGGAGAACGAGGCAACAGTTTCGAAAAATTTTATTGAACAGATTATTGAGAAGGACTTGGCAGAGGGTCATTGCAAGACAGTAAAGACCAGATTCCCACGGAGCCAAACGGTTATTTACATATCGGCCATGCAAAGTCTATTCTTTTAAACTATGGACTGGCAAAGAAGTATGACGGACAGTTCAATCTCAGGTTTGATGATACAAACCCTACCAAGGAGCGTCTGGAGTTTGTAGAGTCTATCGAGGCCGATGTTAAGTGGCTTGGTGCTGACTGGGCTGACAGGAAGTTTTTGCATCAATTATTTCGACAAGATGTATGAGTGTGCAGTAGGACTGATAAAGAAGGGAAAGGCATATGTATCTGATCTGACACCTGATGAGATAAGAGAGTATAGAGGTACACTCACAGAGGCCGGCAAGGAGGATCCATACTCAAAGAGAAGTGTTGAGGAAAACTTAGACCTTTTTGAACGCATGAAAAACGGTGAGTTTGAGGATGGAACAAAGGTACTTCGTGCGAGAATTGACATGAGCTCTTCAAACATCAATATGAGAGATCCGATTCTTTACCGTGTGGCTCATATGACACATCACAATACAGGTGATAAATGGTGTGTATATCCTATGTATGATTTTGCTCATCCTATAGAGGATGCTATTGAGGGCATCACACATTCTATATGTACTCTTGAGTTTGAAGACCACAGACCGCTGTATGACTGGGTGGTTATTGAATGTGGATTTAAGAATTCTCCTGAGGAGTCGCCAAAGCAGATTGAGTTTGCAAAGCTCTATCTGACTAATGTTGTAACAGGAAAGAGATATATCAAGCGTCTTGTGGAGGACGGCATCGTTGATGGCTGGGATGACCCAAGGCTTGTTTCTATAGCAGCGCTCAGACGCAGGGGCTTCACACCGGAGTCTATCCAGAATTTTGTTGATCTGTGTGGTATATCAAAGGCTAACAGCTCTGTTGACTACGCTATGCTTGAGTACTGTATCCGAGAGGATTTAAAGGCTAAGCGCCCTCGTATGATGGCTGTGCTTGATCCGGTCAAGGTGATTATCGACAATTACCCTGAAGGACAGGTTGAGTATCTTGAAGTGGACAATAACGTGGAGAATCCTGAGCTTGGAAAGAGAAAGGTTCCTTTCACCAGAGAGCTTTATGTGGAGAGAGATGACTTCATGGAGGAGCCACCGAAGAAGTATTTCCGTATGTTCCCTGGCAATGAGGTGCGTTTCATGAATGCTTATTTTGTGAAGTGCAATAGCTGTGTGAAGGACGAAAACGGCAATATTACAGAGATTCACTGTACATATGATCCGGCATCAAAGGGTGGCAACAGTCCTGATGGCAGAAAGGTCAAGGGAACTATCCACTGGGTTTCAGCCGAGTATGGAAAGCAGATAACTGTACGTCTTTACGAGAATATCGTAAATGAGGAGCTTGGAGTGTACAATGAGGACGGAAGCTTAAATCTTAATCCAAATTCACTCACAGTGCTTGATAACTGTGTAGTGGAGCCGGAGCTTATGAATGCCAAGGCTTATGACAGCTTCCAGTTTGTCAGAAATGGTTTCTTCTGCGCGGATTGCAAGGACTCAAAGGATGGACAGCCTGTATTTAACAGAATCGTCTCATTAAAGAGCTCATTCAAGCTTCCGACAGCTAAATAGTTTTTGACTAAAATAAACAGAAGAGAAGAATAGAGGTAAAATATGGATTTAAAGTCAGGTATTGACAAATTCGGTTTAAATCCTGAAGACATAAATGATCTGTATGATGAGGATAAAGCAGCTGCCACCGGGGATGCTCCGGTGGCAGCTGCTGTTCAGACAGAGGATGAAACGGATTTTGTTTTGCAAAGAATATAACATGTCCGGTGTGTGATCAGAGTTTTCAAACACTGACGGTACGGACATCAAAGATCAGTTTGCTGGCTCTGATGATGATTTCAGACCGGTTTACAAGGGAATTGATACAATAAAGTATGGTGTCACATCGTGTCCTCATTGTGGTTATAGTGCGATGAATGGCGACTTTGTACATGTATCGAGTACACAGATAAGGCTGCTTAAGGAGCAGGTTGCTGCCAAATTTAAGCCCGGCAGCAAGTCGGTGCCTTTGTTATATTCGTATGATGAGGCAATAGACAGATTTAAGCTGGCACTTTTTTCAGCGATTGTTAAAAGGGCTATGTATAGTGAAAAGGCATATATTTGTCTTAAGCTATCCTGGCTTTATCGCGGTTTAATCGAACAGCTTACGGCTGATGGTATCTCAACGGAAAGTGAAGAGCTTGTAAGTGCACAAAAGGCAGAAAAATATTATTATAAGCAGGCTCTTGATGGAATGACAAGAGCGGTTGCGACTGAGCATTTCCCTATATGTGGTATGAATCAGGATACGGTTGATTTGCTTTTGGCTCAGATGAATTATAAGCTTGACCATTGGGATGTGGCTTCAAAGCTCATTGCAAGGGTGCTTATATCAAAAGTGCTTCTAGACACATTAAGGATAAGGCACTTGATTTAAAGAATGAAATTATTAAAAATAAGAGATGTGAAATAATTGCTGTTATTTCACATCTCTTTTTTTTATTTGTTGTAACAATTAATTGTTTTCTTGTTCTCAAGCTCAAGAAGCTTCATTGCACGCACCTTGAGTGGCAGACCAAACAGTGTGATGAAACCGTCTGCATCATGGTGGTCATATAAATCTCCTGTAGTAAAGCTTGCAAGAGACTCACTGTAGAGTGAATATGGTGAAGTAGTGCCGGCCTTGATGATATTGCCTTTATATAATTTGAATTTAACTTCTCCGGTTACATATTCCTGTGTTGACTCTACGAAAGCCTGGATTGCTTCACGAAGTGGTGTGAACCATTTTCCTTCGTATACTACGAGCGAGCTTATTGCCCATTTCTTTTTTGACCTCCATTGTGGCACGGTCAAGGCAGAGCTCCTCGAGCTGGTCATGTGCCTCCATGAGGATTGTTCCACCAGGAGTCTCATATACACCACGTGATTTCATACCTACTACACGGTTCTCAACGATATCGATGATGCCGATGCCGTGCTTGCCACCGAGACGGTTGAGCTCTCTGATGATGTCTGCTACCTTCATCTTTTGCCGTTGACAGATGTAGGAACACCCTTCTCAAATGTCATTGTAACATACTCACCCTCGTCGAGCATGCTCGTGTGACGCTTAATACGAGCAGATGGTCATAGTTTGGCTCCTGTGAAGGATCCTCAAGCTCAAGTCCCTCATGGCTGATGTGCCATAGGTTACGGTCACGGCTGTAGCTTGAATCTGTGCCGAACGGAAGGTCGATTCCGTGTGCTTTACAATACTCGATCTCAGCCTCACGTGAATCCATTTTCCAGTTGTCCTGACGCCATGGAGCGATTACTTTAATATCAGGAGCAAGGGCTTTGATGCCGAGCTCGAAACGGATCTGGTCATTTCCTTTACCGGTAGCGCCGTGGCAGATGGCAACAGCACCTTCTTTTCTGGCGATCTCAACGAGTTTCTTTGCGATGCCCGGTCTTGCCATTGCTGTTCCAAGCAGGTATTTGTGCTCATAAACTGCGCCGGCCTGTACACAAGGTACGATGTAGTCTTCACTGAACTCATCACAGATATCCTCTATGTAAAGCTTTGAAGCTCCGGATAATTTAGCTCTCTCATCGAGTCCGTCAAGCTCCTCTCCCTGTCCGCAGTTGATGCAGCAGCAGATTACGTCATAGTCATAAGTCTCTTTAAGCCATGGAATGATAGCAGTGGTATCAAGTCCGCCTGAATAAGCTAATACAACTTTGTCTTTCATAAGTGCGTGTCCTCTTTTCGTTTATTCTTTATGATGGTAACCATTAACTGCTTTTGTGTCTAAAAGCCTTGAATAATTACTTTAGAATAAATATATACCAGTTCTTTACATATTGCAAGTGAAAAAATATACATTATTCATGTATAATTATACATAATTTTGTATAATTTTTCTCTTTACGGATTGAAATTACTGTACTATATTATTATGTATGATGCGTCAGACCCATTTTATATGGTTATGCAGAAATACAATATGAAAAGAGGAAATACTATGATAAAGGCTGGTATTATTGGAGCCACCGGATATGCAGGAGCAGAGCTCGTGAGAATTTTGATGAATCATAAAGAGGTAGAGATTGCATGGTATGGCTCACGAAGCTATGTGGATGAGAATTATGCCGATATCTATGGAAATATGTTTCAGATAGTTGATGCAAAGTGCATGGATGATAATATGGAGGAGCTTGCAGAGTCTGTTGATGTGATTTTCACTGCGACCCCACAGGGCTTTTGGCAGGCGTGCTCACTGAGGATATATTAAGTAAGGTAAAGATTGTCGATCTGTCAGCGGACTTCCGTATCAAGGATGTAGCCACATATGAGAAATGGTACAAGATTGAGCACAAGTCGCCACAGTTTATTGAGGAAGCGGTATATGGTCTGTGTGAGATAAACAGGGACAAGGTCACAAAGGAGACAAGGCTTGTTGCAAATCCTGGCTGCTATACCACATGCTCCATCCTTACAGCTTATCCGCTTGTGAAGGAGGGACTTATTGACACAGATACACTTATCGTCGATGCAAAGTCGGCAATCAGGCGCAGGACGTGGTGCAAAGACACCTAATCTGTTTTGTGAAGTAAATGAGAGCATGAAGGCATATGGCGTTGCCTCACACAGACATACCCCTGAGATAGAGGAACAGCTTGGATATGCGGCAGGAAAAGAAATTCTTATCAACTTTACTCCGCATCTTGTTCCGATGAACAGAGGAATCCTCGCTACAGAGTATGCGACACTTAAGAAAAAACCTGATGGAACACTTCCTACATATGATGAGATTAAGGCAGTTTACGATAAGTATTATGCAAATGAGAAGTTTGTCAGAGTGCTCAAAAGGGTGTCTGCCCTGAGACAAAGTGGGTTGAGGGCAGCAACTATGTGGATGTAAACTTTGTGATTGATGAGAGGACCGGCAGAATTATTATGATGGGTGCTCTTGACAATCTGGTAAAGGGTGCTGCAGGACAGGCGGTTCAGAATATGAATCTGTTATTTGGCTTCGATGAGGCAGAGGGACTCAATATGGTTCCTATGTTCCCGTAATAATTAATAATAGGAAAGTAATTATCAGAAAGATGCATTATAATGCTGATAGTTATATAAAAATATAAGGATGATTTAATAAAATGAGTAATGAGAATAAATATGAAATAAGGGTTATGACTATAGATGATTATGACGAGGTGTACAGCCTCTGGCAGACCATCCACGGCTTTGGAATCCGTTCTATTGACGACTCAAGAGAGGGAGTCCTTAGATTTCTTAAGAGAAATCCGACTACGAGTGTTGTAGCGGTAGAAGACGGAAAGATAGTTGGAGCGATACTCTGCGGACACGATGGCAGAAGAGGCTGCCTGTATCATGTATGCGTGGATGAGCATTACAGGAAGTGCGGCATCGGGAAGAGTATGGTGGTTGCCTGCATGAGAGCACTTCAGGCAGAGCATATCAACAAGGTGTCAATCATAGCCTTCAAGGTGAATGAGCTGGGAAACCACTTCTGGAAGGAAGAGGGATGGACATTCAGAGAAGACTTAAACTACTATGATTTCACACTTAACGAAGAAAATATAACAAGATTTAACAAATAAGGAGCAGTACAATGGCAGATAAGAACATGGAACAGGTAATGGAAAAGGCACAGGTGCTCATAGAGGCACTTCCGTATATACAGAGATTTAACAGAAAGATTATCGTTGTAAAGTACGGCGGATCTGCAATGGTAGACGAACAGCTTAAAAGCAGGTGATCCAGGATGTTACACTTCTTAAGCTGGTCGGCTTCAAGCCTATCATCGTACACGGCGGAGGCAAGGAAATCAGCAAATGGGTAGGAAAGGTCGGCATGGAGCCTGTATTCGTAAACGGACTCAGAAAGACTGATGCCGATACAATGGAGATTGCCGAGATGGTATTGAATAAGGTAAACAAATCTCTCGTTACACTCGTTGAGGAGCTTGGTGTGCAGGCTGTCGGAGTAAGCGGCAAGGACGGTGGCCTCTTAAAGGTAAAGAAAAAGTATTCAAACGGAGAGGATATAGGCTTTGTAGGTGAAATCACTGATGTCAATCCAAAAATCCTTTATGACCTGCTCGAGAAGGATTTTCTTCCAATTGTGTGTCCAATCGGTCTTGATGACGAATATAATACATACAATATCAATGCAGATGATGCAGCATGTGCTATCGCAAGAGCTGTATCAGCAGAAAAGCTTGCATTCCTCACAGATATCGAGGGTGTATACAAGGATCCTTCAGATAAGAATACTCTTATTTCAGAGCTTACAGTCTCAGATGCAAAGAAGCTTATAGGTGATGGTTTTATCGGCGGAGGTATGCTTCCTAAGCTTAACAACTGCATAGATGCTATCGATAACGGAGTTTCAAGAGTGCATATTCTTGACGGACGTATCGCGCACTGCTTACTGCTTGAGATATTCACAAACAGAGGAATCGGAACAGCTATTCTTGGAGATTCGGAGGAAAAATTTAACAATGAACAATAATATGGATAAACAGTCATACATTGATGAGGCAGAAAAGGAGCTTCTTCACACCTACAACAGATTTTCGCTTGTGCTTGATCACGGCGAGGGAGTACATCTTTATGATACAGATGGCAATGCATATCTGGACTTCGCTGCAGGAATAGCTGTATGTGCACTTGGTTACAGCAATGAGCACCACAAGGAGGCATTAAAGGCACAGGTTGATAAGCTTTTACATACATCAAACCTTTACTACAATGCGCCTGTCATCGAGGCGGCAGACAAGGTACTTAAGGCAAGCAAAATGGACCGTATTTTCTTTACCAACAGTGGTACAGAGGCTATTGAGGGAGCTATCAAGGCTGCAAAGAAATATGCCTTTACAAGAGACGGACATGCAGGTCATGAGATAATTGCCATGAACCATTCCTTCCACGGAAGAAGCATCGGAGCGCTTTCTGTCACCGGCAATGCACATTATCAGGAGCCGTTTGAGCCACTTATGCCGGGCGTTAAATTTGCAGATTTCAATGATTTAGAGAGTGTTAAGGCTCAGGTGACAGATAAAACCTGCGCCATTATTATGGAAACTATTGGTGAGGGCGGTATTTACCCGGCAAAGAAGGAGTTTATCGAGGGTGAGAGCTCTCTGTGATGAAAAGGACATTCTTCTTATCCTTGACGAGATACAGTGCGGCATGGGCAGAAGTGGCGAGATGTTCGCATGGCAGAACTATGATGTGAAGCGATATCATGACCTGTGCGAAGGCACTTGGCTGTGGTGTGCCGGTTGGTGCTTTTCTCATGACACAGAGGGTGGCAGATAAATCCCTTGCACCGGGTGACCATGGCACCACATACGGCGGCAATCCGTTCGTAGGAGCCGCAGTAAGTGCAGTGTTTGATGAGTTTAAGCGTCTTGATATAGTAAGCCATGTAAAGGAGGTTGCACCTTACCTGGAGAAGAAGCTTGATGAGCTTGTTGCAAAATTCGACTGTCTCACAGCCAGAAGAGGTATGGGACTCATGCAGGGCGTGGAGTGCAGCCTTCCTGTAGGAAAGGTCTCAGCAGAGGCTTTAAATCAAGGTCTTATAGTCATTACGGCAGGCAGCAATGTGCTTAGATTTGTGCCTCCTCTTGTTATCGAAAAGAGTGATGTTGACGAAATGATAGAAAAACTTGAAACAACACTTGTAATACTGTCAAAAGTCTGTAAAATAAAGAGGACATCGATTTCTCCTTTGAGATTATGATATTAATCAAAGGAGACCATATGAAAAAATAATATTATTAAGTGCGTTTATTTTAACAATAGCGTTTGGCCTTTGCGGCTGTAAAAAGGATGATGCCACAGTTCATTTTGCTTCTGAAACGGAGCAGACTGCTGTGGTTTCAAGTGATGTAAACAGACAGACTGCTGATTCCAAGGAGAAGAAAGCTTCATCCGATGGAGAACAGGAGCAGAAGGCAAAAGACACAGCAGATGACACTGATGAATCTACTGAGTGGTGCGTCTATATCTGTGGTCAGGTTGCCAATCCCGGTGTATACAGAGTAAAGCCGGGCGCGAGAGTTTGTGAGCTCGTTGATATGGCAGGAGGCATGCTGGAAACAGCTGACAAGAGCTTTTGGAATCTGGCATCAGAGCTGTATGATGGGCAGATGCTGTATTTCCCGACTGTAGAGGAGCTTAAGTCAGATCACATACCTGAGGGCACATATACCACCGGCATAGATGGCTCGCTGATGAAGGGTGGCGCTGAGGAGCATATAGGCCTAAAGGATGGCAGGCTCAATATCAATACCGCAACTGTCGAGCAGCTAATGGCTCTTTCCGGAATTGGTGAGAGCAAGGCAAAGAGTATTGTTGAAGATCGCGCAAAAAATGGATTGTTTTCTTCGATTGAGGATATCACGAGGGTGTCCGGCATCGGTGAAGCGATGTTTAATAAAATAAAAGATGATATAACAGTAAATTAGGAGTGTATAAATGGCAAAAAGTGCTGGTCGTTGACGACGAAAAGTTAATTGTAAAAGGAATACGTTTCAGTCTGCTGCAGGATGGCATGGAGGTAGACTGCGCATATGACGGTGAGGAGGCCTTAAATATGGCGAAGGCCAATTCATATGATATGATTCTTTTAGATGTCATGCTTCCAAAGATGGATGGCTTTGAGGTGTGTCAGGCAATAAGGGAGTTTTCTGATGTCCCAATTGTCATGCTCACTGCAAAGGGCGATGACATGGACAAAATTTTAGGACTTGAGTACGGCGCTGATGACTATATCACAAAGCCATTTAATATTCTTGAGGTAAAGGCCAGAATCAAGGCGATCATGCGGCGCACTTCACCGGAACGCGCACCACAGGTACAGTCATCTGTAATTGAAAAGGGTGATATCAAGCTCGACTGTGACAGCAGACGTCTGTTCATAAATGATAATGAAATCAATTTGACTGCAAGAGAGTTTGAACTGCTCGAGATTCTGATCAAAATGAAAATAAAGTGTACAGTAGGGAGAGCCTTTTAAAGATTGTATGGGGCGAGGATTACCCGGGGATGTGCGTACGGTTGATGTGCATGTCAGACGTCTTCGTGAAAAGATTGAGGCAAATCCAAGCGAGCCGAAGTACGTTCATACCAAGTGGGGTGTGGGATATTACTATAACCAGAAGTAATACTTTCAGAAAGGTTCTAAAATGTTTAAGAGTAAAGTACATTTTGCATTTTATAAGAGTCTGAAATCCAGGCTGATTTTCATGATTTTTGTTCTCGTTCTGGTACCGGAGGTGGTGCTGTGCTTCGGCATACTTAACACCTACGAGTCCAGAGCGGTTTCAATCCGCGAAAGTGAAGTGCTTAGTCAGGCAAAGATTCTCGCAAACAAGATATCCACAAGTAAATACTTTGATAAGGATGGCAGTGACTTGAGCAATATTGATGCTCAGATTGACACTCTTACTACTATATATGAGGGCCGTGTGCTCATAGTTGACAAGCATTTTAAGATTGTTAAGGATACGTACAATTTAGATGATGGCAATACTATTGTCTCAGAGGAGGTTATCAAGACCTTCTCTGCTTCAGAGATTACAAACTACGATTCTAAAAACCACTATATCGAGCTTTCTGTTCCGATAAGCAATCCAAACGACAAGGATTCAAAGATAGAGGGAGCACTTGTTGTAAGTGTGTCGACGGACAATATATCGCTAAATATGTCGTATCTGACACAGATTGCGGTGACGGTTGCCATTATCGCAGGTGCGGTGGTGCTCTTTTGGTGTGCTTGTGCTTTTGCACCTTTTTGTTCCGATTAAGAAGCTTTCTGACGAGATATCAGACATTAAGGATGGCTTTGGAAAAGAGCAGCTGGATGTAGATGACTATGCGGAGACTGCTATAATAAGCAGGAATTTTAATGAGCTGATGAGCGGAATGAAGGTCATGGATGAGTCCAGACAGGAGTTTGTATCGAATGTGTCACATGAGCTCAAGACACCTCTTACTTCCATGAAGGTACTCGCAGATTCCATCAACAGCATGGGTGATGAGGCTCCGATTGAGATGTACAGGGAGTTCATGGGAGATATCACAAGCGAGATAGACAGAGAGACAAAGATAATAAATGACCTGTTATCACTGGTCAAGATGGATAAGTCGGCTGCCACACTGAATATCGAGAGTGTTAATATCAATGACCTGCTCGAGCAGATTATGAAGAGACTTCAGCCGATTGCTGACAAGCAGCAGGTGGAGCTTGTACTCGAGAGCTTCAGACCGGTAACTGCAGAGGTAGATGAGGTGAAGCTGACGCTTGCTTTACAAACCTCATTGAGAATGCAATCAAGTACAATGACAACGAGACCGGTGGCTATGTTCATGTGTCCTTAAATGCGGACCATCAGTATTTCTATCTGAAGGTGGAGGACAACGGTATAGGTATACCGGAGGAGTCCTTAGAGCACATCTATGAGAGATTTTATCGCGTGGACAAGTCGCATTCGAGAGAGATTGGCGGTACAGGTCTGGGACTTGCCATTACAAGAAGCTCTATTCTTATGCATAGGGGAGCTATAAAGGCTCACAGTGTGATGGGAGAGGGCACTACCTTTGATGTGCGTATACCGCTCAACTATATTGTATAGGAGGCTTGACGTGAAAAGAATAATTATATTCGTGCTCACTGCAGTAATTCTGCTCTCCATGGGCGGCTGCACAAAGAAAAAAGCAGATAATACGGTTGAGGTGTTTTGTCTGAATATGGATGTTACGAGCAGCGTGCCGGAGTCATATGTGCTTAGAAGCAAAAACTCAGATGTAGACAAGCAGGTGGATGAGCTTCTAGGAAGACTGCAGGATAAGCCTGAAGACTCAAGACTGCGCAAGGCGATTCCGGATGAGGTGTCTGTGAGAGGTCATGACGAGAAAAACTATAACTGCACTGTGGATTTCAGCAAGGAGTATTATGACCTTACGGCTGCACAGGAAGTGCTTTTGAGAGCTTCTGTAGTCCGCACGCTCACACAGCTGGATAGTATTTCATATGTGACATTTACCGTAAACAGTATTCCTCTTGTGGACTCGGATGATGAGATTGTCGGTAGCATGGGTGCTGATGATTTTGTTGAGAATCCGGGTGAACAGATTAATACAAGTGTGAAGGAGACACTCACGCTTTATTTTGCTGACAAGGATGGTACAGGGCTTGAAAAACAGACCAGAGTGATACATTACAGCTCAAATATAGCGCTTGAAAAGCTTGTTGTTGAGCAGCTTATTGAGGGACCGAAGGGCTCTAAGCTCAAGGCAACTCTTCGGGCACAACAAAGCTTATCAATGTGTCTGTGGCAGATAGAATATGCTATCTGAACTTTGACTCTTCATTCAGAAATACTATTGACAATAAGCTGACAGAGGATGTGGTGCTGTATTCGATAGTTAATTCACTCACCTCACTTCCTACTGTGGACAAGGTACAGATCTCGCTTGACGGTGAGAATGACGGCATGCTGCTTTATAATTACAAGCTAAGCGACATGTATGAGTTTAATAAGGATATAGTGGATTCTGATGATTCCACGGAAAAAACTGAAAAATAGAATAGATTGGATTAGGAGGAGAAGAGTAGTAAAAGACCGATGTTTTTATTTGCGTTGGTCTATACTGCAGGAACTGTTTGGTATGTATGGCAGGGGCTTTGGCTTTTGGGTTTTGCCATGCTGGTTGTGGCTTTAATAGCTGAGTGTGTGGTGTCTAAGGGCAGTTTTTCCGGTATCAGGCGCATAGTTGTTTTGCTTATCCTGATATCGTCAGCTGTTTTTGCAACAGCACAATTCAGATACGCTTCAGTGGATGAAAACCGTGACAGCTATATGCAGTATATGACAGATGAAAAATCTGTCATCGTCTGGGGGAAGATTTATAAAACTGAATACAAGTATTTCTCATACAGGTATTATATGACGGACTGCGTAGTGCAGCCCGGGTACGGCAAGGCTTTGGCAGAAAAATATCCTGTGGTGATGTCGTGGTATACTGTGACAGCAAAAGCGCACATCTTGGCGATTATATGAAAGCTTGCGGCAAGATAGGCTTGTTTAAGTCTGCAACCAATGAGGGAGAGTTTGACAGAGCGCGCTTTTACCGTTCACAGGGAATTGATTTCTCGGTGAATGCAGACAGTATTAAGACAAGCGCCGGTAAACATGCATGGTATTACCACAGACTTGAAAAACTTCGTGATACGCTGTCAGCTTCACTTCTTGAGGTGACTGATGAGACAACGGCAGGAGTGCTTTCGTCCATGCTGCTTGGAGACAAGTCGTATCTGGATGATGAGATAAAGGATTTATACCAGGTCAGCGGTATTTCACATATACTGGCTATTTCCGGACTTCATATTTCTATAGTTGGCATGGCCTTTTACAAGCTTCTCAGAAAAAGAAGGGTGAGCTATACAGCGGCATTTGTCTGTTCTGCAGCACTTATACTAAGCTATGCTGTTATGACAGGAAATGCCGTGTCCACAAGGCGTGCCGTGGGGATGTTCATACTTACAATGCTTGCGGCAGCTTTAGGCAGATGCACAGATATGCTCAATTCTCTTGGCATCATGGTCATTTACCTGCTGTGGGACAATCCTATGGTTTTGGGATATGCCGGATTTGTGTTCTCGGTAGGGGCAATACTTGCTATAGGTATTGTGACGCCTGTGATGAGTGCACCTAAGGGCGGGAAATTCTGGGCATCAGTATCCATACAGCTTCCGATGCTTCCTGTTGTGGCTATGAACTATTATGAGCTGCCTCTTTTGCGGTGTTTGTAAATCTCATTGTGATACCGGCTTTACCGGTCGTATTTATTTCGGGTCTGCTTGCGTCTGCCGCAGGCTGCTTTGGCGTGATGCCCGGCAAACTGCTGGTGTTTCCTGCATTTGCGGTGTTAAAGCTCTATGAGGTGCTTTGCGGTCTTGTTATGAAGCTTCCGGGGCAACGGTTATCACAGGAGCTCCGATGGATACAGGATTTTCCTTTTTTATGCTGTTATGAGTGGCTTTTTGGTGGTATTTTCGCTTAAAAAACGTGCCACAGAGTGTGGCTCAAAAGAAAAAGGCCAAATCCTTTACAGTGTCCAAAGAGTGGTGTGTACAGCAGTCCTGCTTGCAATTTTGCTTGTGAAGCCAAAACTGCTGCGCAGCTTGATATACTTGATGTGGGGCAGGAGATGGCATATTTTACCGCTTTGAGTCAGGCACATGCATCTTTATTGATGGAGGAAGCTCTGACCGAAAACAGCTTGGCGATAATGTGATTATGCCGTTTCTTAAGTATAACGGCATACAGAGTATATCATACTGGTTTGTTTCACATGCAGACAGTGATCATATAAGCGGATTGTCTGAGGTGATAGACAGTGGGTATACTATAGAGCATATAGTTGTGGCAGAAGCGGCGGCTAAAGAGGAAGCTATGGAGGAGCTGCTTTTTAAAGCTAAGGAAGCAGAAATTGATATATGCCTTATGTCAAAGGGGATTCGATTGAAATAAATGATGCATCAGGTTCACACAGTACTGCAAATGAAGAAGCTGATGGTATCATGTGCCTGTATCCGGGACCTTCGGATACTGCCTTAGACAGAAACGATATGTGTCTTGTGCTGAAGCTCACGGATGGCAGGTTTAGTGGTATTTTCGGCGGAGATATATCATCTGAGGTAGAAAAGAAGCTTGTTAATGAGTATGGGGATGAGCTTTCTGTGGATTTTTACAAGGCAAATCATCATGGTTCCAGGTATTCAGGCTCTGCAGACTGGATTGAGGCTTTAAGCCCAAGGTGGGCTGCAGTATCATGCGCGGCAGAAAACCGCTATGGACATCCGGCTGATGAAGCCATGGATAGGCTTATGGATGCAAAGTGCCGTATTTTATACACAATGCAAAGTGGTCAGATTAAGTATAAAGAGAGTGCTATATATGAAAACAATAGACAATGATATAAAAGCAGGAGATTTCAAAAGGTTTATCTGCTGTATGGACAGGAGAGATACCTCATAAAACAGTACAGGGACAAGCTGATAAAGGCTATGGTCAGTGAGGGCGACAGCATGAACTTTTCATCGTTTGAGGGCGATGGAATCAACCAGAAGGAGATAATTGACCTGGCGGAGACACTTCCGTTTTTTGCGGATAAAAGAGTGATTCTTATAGAGGATGCAGGCATTTTTCAAAGGCAGGCGATGAGCTTGGAGAGTATTTAAAGGATTCACGAGAGCACGCACTTTATATTTGTTGAGGAGAGCGTTGATAAGCGTTCAAAGCTTTATAAGGCGGCAGCCAAATGCGGTAATCCTGTGGAGTTCAAGGAACAGACGGATGAGACACTTGCCAGATGGATAGGAATGAGGATTAGAAAAGATGGAAAGGGCATGAGCCAGGCTGCCTACAACAGCTTTATAGAAAAACCGGCACAGATATGGAAAATATCGACAAGGAGCTTGAGAAGCTGCTGTGCTACTGTATGGACAAGGACGTGATTGAGCTTTCGGATGTTGAGGCTGTAACGACAGAGCAGATCACAAACAAGGTGTTTGAGATGGTTGATGCGATTGCATCACACAAACAAAAGCGTGCGCTTGAGCTGTATTACGATCTGCTGGCACTTAAAGAACCGGCCATGCGTATTATGTATCTTATATCGCGCCAGTTCAATATACTGATGAATGTGAAAGCCATGACAAATAAGGGCTTTGGCAACAAGGATATAGCATCAAAGGCGGATGTCCGGAGTGGGCGGTGCGCAAATATCAGGCGCAGTGCAGGGCATATTCGCTGGATGATTTAAAGAGGGCTGTGAGAGATGGTGTGGCATATGAGGAGGCTGTTAAGACCGGCAGGATGAATGACCAGATGGCTGTGGAGCTTTTATAGTGCAGTACTCTGCAGATATGACCGGCACTCATGCGACAGGCAGTAAATGATATAACGCAAATATATATAAAAAACAGATAAAAAACAAATAAAAAAACCCATCGGTATGACGGCACCGATGGGTTTATTATTTATTGCTATATAGTAATTAAGCTAATCCGTTAACAAGCTTTGTTAAACGAGATACTTTTCTGGCTGCATTGTTCTTGTGGAAGATACCCTTTGAACCAGCGCTTGCGATAACAGAAGTTGCATCCTTTAATGCAGCCTCAGCAGCAGCCTTATCATTTGCAGCTACAGCAGCCTCAACCTTCTTGATTGCTGTCTTAACTCCTGATTTGATTGCTTTATTTCTTGCAGCCTTAGTTTCTGTTACTAAAATTCTCTTTTTTGCTGATTTAATGTTAGCCAACTCGTACACCTCCAAATATTTAATCTAATGTATGCCAAAACAGACACGGACGCTTTGGCACAAACATACTAGAATATAATATGTCAACCTTTCTGCTCTGTCAATACATATTTTGAAAAAAATTGCAAAAAATTAACATATATGTGATTTTGGAATATCATACAGGGGAGGTGTATTGATTTGTCGGCTGATAAATGGTGTGCAAGAACTGATCTGGCGCTTGAGACGCAGGAGAGCCTTAAAAAGGCAAACACAGATATGAGAGGTGTGAATTTCTCTGAAAAAAGCTGGATAATGGAATCATAGTCAGTGTAGTGACAATTGACTCAGAAAATGCAGTCAGGGCTACAGGCCGTCCTAAAGGAAAATATGTGACAATTGAGGCTGCTATGCTGTCCGAGGGAGATGAGGAGTGCTGTCGCTGTGACGAGGGAGCTTTCAAGAGAGCTTAAGAGCTTTGTAAAGGCTGTCTGTGACAAGCGTATATATGCGGCACTTGTTGTCGGGCTTGGAAACAGAAATGTAACTCCTGATGCGCTTGGACCAAGATGCGTTGACAGCTTGTTTATCACCCGCCATATAGTAAAGGAATATGGCAGGTATGCGTTTAGCAACGAGAATGTAAACAGTGTGTGTGGCCTGGTGCCTGGCGTGATGGCTCAGACAGGCATGGAGTGCCTTGAGATAATAAAGGGTGTGGTGAGCGAGGTGAAGCCTGATTTTGTTGTGACAATTGATGCGCTTGCGGCACGCAGTACAAAGAGGCTGGGCTGTACCATACAGCTGACGGATACAGGCATAGTGCCAGGAAGCGGGGTAGGAAACCACAGGGACGGTATTAACCATGGCAATCTCGGAGTGCCTGTTATCGCAATTGGTATTCCGACAGTCATTGATGCGGTGACTATTGTTTCAGATGCGGTAAATGCCAGCCGGGAGAACACCGCAAAGCTTATGTCGCCTAAGTTAAACGGCATGTTTGTGACGCCGAAGGATATTGACGAGACTGTTAAGAGACTGGCAGGGCTTTTGTCTGAGGGCATAAATATGGCTTTTCAAACGATGAATATGATGACTATAGTGAATAATTTTATTGCTTCGAATATCATTAGAGCCAGCCGCATAAGCTTTATGTAGCAGGGGCTGCCTGATGCTTTAGATGGGAGATGATATTGTGAAGAAAAAAATGATTGTGCTTATAGCGTTTATATATATTGCGTCTATGCTGTTTTGCGGTGATGGTGTGGGAAAGAAGTTCGTGGAAGAAAAATTTCCGCACCTTACATATTCTGACAAGGAGTGTGATGATTCAAAAAAGAAGGAACTGCGTATTGTGGAGGATGAGGATACAGCAGGAGGTATTCTCTCATATGAGGAGCTTGCTGCGATGGAAAATGAAAATGCAAGTGTCAGGAACAATATGCTGCCGGATACCGACCAGCTGGCATTTGTTGATGAAGCTGAAAAAAACGGTGAGCTGGCAGAGCTCAAGGAGCAGCAGAACGTGAAAATGCCACAGGTAGATATGAGCTTTGACAATCTGGTAAAAACTATTATCGTGGACAAGACTACATATATTGGAGCCGATGAGCTGTGTGAGGAGGTTTTGCTTGGGCGCGATATGTCTATAGAAAAGTAAGGCGACGGTCCTGATATACTCATATACCATACACATTCGCAGGAGGGGTACAGTGATTCCCTTGATACATCAGAGACAGAGACCGTAGTTGGAGTGGGTGATAGGCTTGAATCACTTTTGAGGGAAAAATATGGCTACAATGTGCTGCATCACAAGGGGCAGTATGATGTGAATGACCGCGACCATGCGTATTCTAATTCACTTCCGAGATTACAGAGATTATTGAGAAAAATCCGTCTATAAAGGTGGTTATTGACCTGCACAGGGATGGAGTGGCTGAGACTACAAGGCTTGCTGCCACAATAGATGGAAAGCCTATGGCACAGATTATGTTTTTAACGGGCTGTGCCGTACTGCTGCAAGGGGCCGATTAATAGTCTGCCCAATGAGTATCTGGGGATAATCTGGCGTTTTCATTTCAGCTGCAGCTCATGGCAAATGAGTATTATCCGGGCTTGCAAGGCGCATATACTTAAAGGGCTACAGATATAATATGCATCTGTGTCCGAAATCGCTGCTCGTGGAGGTGGGAGCGCAGACAAATACCAAGGAGGAAGCGTACAATGCAATGGAACCACTTGCAGATATACTTGATAAAGTGTTAAAATAATATAGACTTTATTTCACAAATCTGATAAACTTTGATGAGTTATTGAAAGCATTAGGAGGACATATGTCAATAGATCAGAGCAAAATCCGCAATTTTGTATTATTGCCCATATTGATCACGGTAAATCTACACTCGCGGACAGAATTATAGAAAAACAGGCACACTTACCAGCAGGGAGATGCAGGCTCGGTGCTCGACAATATGGATTTAGAGAGAGAGCGTGGTATCACAATTAAGTCTCAGGCAGTCCGTATTATATATACCGCAAAGGATGGCGAAGAGTATATTTTTAATCTGATAGATACACCGGGACACGTGGATTTTAACTATGAGGTATCAAGGAGTCTTGCGGCATGTGACGGAGCTATACTTGTAGTGGATGCGGCCCAGGGCGTTGAGGCACAGACACTTGCAAATGTTTATCTTGCACTGGATCATGACCTGGATGTATTTCCTGTTATAAATAAGGTGGATCTGCCGAGTGCGCGCCCGGATGAGGTGGCACAGGAGATTGAGGACGTTATCGGTATTGAAGCTATGGATGCACCGCGTATTTCCGCAAAGACAGGACTCAATATAGAGGATGTGCTGGAGCAGATTGTAAAAAAGATTCCGGCACCAACAGGCGATAAAGATGCACCGCTTAAGGCGCTTATATTTGATGCAACATATGATTCTTATAAGGGAGTCATTATTTTCTGCCGACTGAGAGAGGGCTCTGTAAAGGTAGGAGACACAATAAAGATGATGGCTACAGGTGCATCTGATGTGGTTACAGAGGTGGGATATTTTGGCGCAGGCCAGTTTATACCATGCGATGAGCTTTCGGCCGGTATGGTTGGATACATTGCGGCCAGCATCAAAAATGTCAGGGATACACGCGTGGGTGATACAGTTACACTCGTTGACAGACCGTGCGATGAGGCACTCCCGGGCTATAAGAAGGTCAACCCTATGGTTTACTGTGGTCTTTATCCTGCCGACAGTGCAAAGTATCCTGATTTAAGGGATGCGCTTGAAAAGCTGCAGGTCAACGACGCTTCATTACAGTTTGAGCCTGAGACATCACTGGCACTTGGCTTTGGCTTCAGATGCGGATTCCTTGGTCTTTACATCTGGAAATTATTCAGAGAGACTGGAGAGAGTTTGATCTGGATCTCGTTACCACTGCACCTAGTGTTATTTACAAGATTCACAAGACAAGCGGTGAGGTGATAGATCTGACCAATCCTTCAAATATGCCGGATCCGTCAGAGATTGAATATATGGAGGAGCCATACGTATCTGCAGAGATTATGGTCACAAGTGACTATGTCGGTGCGATTATGAAGCTGTGCCAGGAGAGACGAGGAGTCTATATCAGCATGGAGTATATCGAAAAACACGAGCTCTCATAAAGTACGACTTGCCATTAAATGAGATTATCTATGATTTCTTTGATGCTTTAAAGTCACGCTCGAGGGATATGCTTCGTTTGACTATGAGATGAAGGATTATGAGCGCTCAGAGCTTGTCAAGCTTGACATCTTAATCAATAAGGAAATGGTCGATGCACTTTCATTTATCGTATTCAAGGAGAGTGCATACGAAAGAGGCCGTAAGATGTGCGAGAAGCTTAAGGGTGAGATACCAAGGCATCTGTTTGAGATACCTATTCAGGCAGCAGTCGGTGGCAAGATTATTGCAAGAGAGACGGTTAAGGCGCTTCGCAAGGATGTGCTTGCCAAGTGCTACGGTGGTGATATTTCACGTAAGAAGAAGCTGCTTGAGAAGCAGAAGGAAGGAAAGAAGAGGATGCGTCAGGTGGGCAATGTAGAGATACCACAGGAGGCATTCATGAGTGTGCTTAAGCTGGATGAGGAGTAATCGCACATATGAAGAATCTTGAGATTTATATTCATATACCATTTTGTGTGAGAAAATGTGAATATTGTGATTTTTTATCATTTCCCGCAGACGATGATGCAAAGCTTCGCTATGTCAAGGGGCTTATGGCGGAAATGATATTTTACGGCCCGCTTATGAAGAACTATCAGGTGTCATCTGTCTATATCGGAGGAGGTACAACAAGCTCTATAGATGAGCAGTGGATTGCTGCTTTGATGGAGGGCGTGTTTGACTGCTTCAATGTGCTGCCTGATGCTGAGATATCCATAGAGTGCAATCCCGGTACGCTTAGCAGGGAAAAGCTTTTAGCATACAGGGATGCGGGAATCAACCGCCTGTCCATAGGACTGCAGTCGGCAAATAATGATGAGCTTAAGCTGCTTGGGCGTATACATACTTTTGAACAGTTTGTGACAAATTACGAGGTGGCCAGAAACGTGGGCTTTAAAAATATCAATGTAGATTTGATGTATGGTCTGCCGGGACAGTCAGCGTCACAGTATATGGCGACAGTAAACAAGATCATAAGGCTTCATCGGATCATATATCGGCGTATTCTCTTATAGTGGAAAAGGGTACTCCTTTCTATGAGAAGTACAAGTTTGACATGGTGCGTCAGGAGGCGGGCATGAGAACGGAGTTTCTGCCTAATGAGGACGAGTTATATGATATGGAAAAGGCGGGGCAGAAGGCGTTTATGGATGCCGGCTACAGGCAGTATGAGACATCTAACTATGCTAAAAGAGGCATGGAGTGCCGCCATAATATAGGCTACTGGACCAGAGCTGACTATTTAGGACTTGGAATAGGGGCGGCATCGCTTATATCAAATGTCAGATATACCAATATATCCGATATGGATGAATATCTGTCGCGCTGCCGTCATATACATGATGTGGGTGATGATATATTTAAGGCAAATCTGCATGTGGCAGCTGATGTTATAGACAAAAAGGGGCAGATGGAGGAGTTTATGTTTCTTGGACTTCGTATGAATGAGGGGGTCACAAAAGAAGCCTTTGAGAGGGCATTTGGTATTTCGATAGATGCAATCTACAAGGATACGATAGACAGCATGAAAAACAGGAGCTGCTCGTGGTAAAGGCCGGGCATATCTATTTATCGGAGAGAGGAAAGGATGTAGCCAATTACGTTATGGCACAGTTTTTGAAGGATTAACGGAGAGTAAATTATGGATATGACTTTTAAGCTTCGTGTTTGAGGGACCGCTTGACCTGCTTTTATACCTGATAGAGAAAAATAAAGTAAATATTTATGATATCCCGATTGTCGAGATTACAGCGCAGTACATGGAGTATGTGGATCAGATGAAAAGGATAACCTGGACACGCTCAGCGAGTTTCTCGTGATGGCAGCTACGCTCCTCGACATAAAGTCAAAGATGCTTCTCCCAAAGAAAGAGGAAGAAGAGCAGGAGCAGGAAGATCCAAGAGCAGAGCTTGTGCAGCAGTTGCTTGAGTACAAGATGTACAAGTGCATGGCAAATGAGCTTAAGGATCGCCAGATGGATGCCGGCAAGGTGTGGTATAAGAAGAAGGACATACCTGATGAGGTCCTTGCATATGAGGAGCCTGTTAATCTTGAGGAGCTTGTCGGAGATATCCGTCTTTCTGATTTAAACAGAATCTTTCAAAGTATAATGAAGAGACAGGAAGAAAAGATAGATAAGGTCCGTTCAAAGTTTGGAAAGATTGAAAAGGAAGAGGTCTCCTTAGAGGAAAAGATGGACTTTCTGACAGACTATGCTGCCTCACACAAGCACTTCAGCTTCAGAGGGATGCTTACCGCATCGTCAAGCAAAGTGGAAGTCATAGTTACATTTCTTGCCATACTGGAGCTTATGAAGACCGGCAAATTAACTATCGTTCAGGAGCATATTTTTGATGATATCCAGATTGAGTCAAGAATTACTGCATAAAGAGGGTTTGAGGATATATGAATTATAAAGCTGCAATAGAGGCTATTTTATTTACCATGGGAGAATCCGTGGAGCTTGGAAGGATAGCCGATGCAATACAATTAAATGAAAAAGAAACAAAAAAGCTGCTTGACGAGCTGATTAAGGAGTATAGAAGCTCTTCAAATATAGGTATGAATATCATAGAGCTTGACGGTGCTTATCAGATGTGTACAAAGCCACAGATGTATGAGTATCTCATCCGCATTGCAAAGCAGCCTAAGAAGAGGGTGCTTACGGATGTGCTTTTAGAGACTCTTTCGATCATAGCGTACAAGCAGCCTGTAACAAAGGCAGAAATAGAAAAAATCAGAGGTGTGTCAAGTGAACATGCCGTAAGCAAGCTTGTTGAGTACAATCTGGTGCAGGAGCTTGGAAGGCTTGGTGCTCCGGAAGGCCGCTTTGTTTGGTACCACAGAGGAATTTCTAAGGAGCTTTGGGGTTTCGTCTTTCGACGAGCTGCCGGTACTAAGCCCTGTGCAGGTTGAAGAGTTTAAGCAGGAGGCAGAGGAAGAGATGCACGTGAAGCTTGATGTGTAGTGCAGGTGTATTGCGTAAGCTGCCATTTCATATAATAAGGACATGCAAATAATCATATATATTACCGATGGAGGTAATTATATGATTATTTTTTTGAAAAAATATAAGTCGAAAATAGCTTTAATGGTTTTCATTTGTGTGTTGGTTTGTACTGTCAGCTGTTTGCTTGATTTTAAGACGCTGGAAAAGCAAAAATGCCCGGTTTGGAAAAGAAAAGTGTGTTTATGGCGGCTGAAAATACTGTTGCTAAGAATACTGACAAAGCCGTAAATGAGCCCAGGCTTCATGCTGTTTCAGCAGCATTATATGATGCGGATGACGAGACGTTTATATATGGCAGAAATATGAGAGACAGCATGGCAAATGCCAGCACCACGAAGCTTCTTACGTGCATTGTGGCACCTGAAAAGCTGATATAAATGATACTGTTACGTTTTCACAAAATGCCGCATCACAGCCTGAGGTCAAGCTTGGACTTGTGGCAGGGAATAGCTATAATATGAAGGATTTACTCTATGGCATGATGCTTGAGTCGTTCAATGACTGTGCCTATGCGATTGCGGAGCATGTGGGCGGCTCGACGGAGGGCTTTGCAAAGCTTATGAATGAAAAAGCAAATGAGATAGGGTGCCTTGGCACGTATTTTATTACACCAAACGGGCTGGATGCTGAGAATGATATAAGCTTTCACCACTCCACAGCGGGAGATTTGTGTGTTATAATGTCTTATTGTGCGTGGAAATCACCAAAATCAACACAGTTTCTTGAGATAACACAGACTATGCAGTACACATTTGAGACAAAGGAAGGTCAGATGGTTTTTAGCAATCACAACAGGCTTCTTACGGAGACGGACTACTGCATATCGGGAAAGACCGGCTTTACCACAAAGGCAGGCTACTGCTATGTAGCAGCAGTTGAAAAGGATGGAAGGAGAATGTGCCTTTCTCTCTTGGGCTGTGGGTGGCCAAACAATAAAAACTATAAGTGGGCTGATGCAAAGAGTCTGGTGGAGTATGCGGTTTCAGATGCTGCCGAAGATTCTTACTGTGATGCTGCTTGTGTAACAACACAACAGACCGGTGATATACGAAACACAATTAACTTAAAATATATAGAAAATAACAAGAAAAATAAGAAAATTTGCAAGAATTTTCTCAAGAATTTTACAATTAATATAGGAAATTTTTTCTAAACAAAAATTAAAGTTAAAAATTTAACAAATTAGTTGAAAAAAAATTAGAAATAGTCTATTATCATACTAGCGAAAAATTTTATTTTTTTATAGATGGAGGATATAAAATGAGTAGTAACAATCAAAGCTTGGCAATGCAGCGTATTGCTAAGTTAGTCGACGAGAACAGTTTCATGGAAATTGGTTCTCTTGTGACAGCTCGCAGTACAGATTTTAACCTTACTGCAGCAAAAGCTCCTTCAGATGGTGTTATTATCGGACACGGTCTGATTGATGGAAATCTTGTATTTATCTACAGCCAGGATGCAACAGTTCTTAACGGAACAATCGGCGAGATGCATGCAAAGAAAATTGCTTCTGTATATGATATGGCCATGAAAATGGGCGCACCTGTTATCGGATTTATCGATTGCGGTGGTATCAGACTTCAGGAGTCAGTTGATGCATTAGACGGATTTGGTCTTATCTACGCCAAGGAAGTTGCAGCAAATGGCGTTATTCCACAGATTTGTGGTGTATTCGGTAATTGTGGTGGCGGACTTTCTGTAGTACCGGCTCTTTGTGATTTCGCTTATATCGAAGAGTCTAAGGGCAGAATGTTTGTTAATACTCCTGATGCAATAGAGGGTAATCGCGTTGAGAAATGCGATACAGCAGCAGCTTCATTCCAGAGTGAGAACAATGGATGTGTAGACGGAATCGGTTCAGAGGATGATATTATCGCTGATATCAGAGCTCTTGTCAGCATGCTTCCACTCAACAACGAGGGAGATGTATATACAGACTCATGTGAGGATGATCTCAACAGAGCATGTAACAGCATGGCTGATATGAAGGCTGATCCAAGATTCCTCTTATCAGAGCTTTCTGATGATCATGTATTCTTTGAGACAAAGAAAGACTTTGCCAAGAATATGGTAACAGGTTTTGTTAAATTAAACGGCATGACAGTCGGTGCAGTTGCAAACTGCAGCACAGTATATGATGCTGAGGGCAAGAAGGCAGAGGAGTTTGCACTCTCTTACTGCAAAGGGCTGTAACAAGGCAGCTGAGTTTGTATCATTCTGTGATGCTTTCTCAATTCCTGTACTTACACTTACAAATGTAAACGGATTCAAGAACTGCATGTGCTCTGAGAAGAAGCTTGCAAAGGCTCTTGCCAGAATGACATACGCATTCTCAAGTGCAACATGTCCTAAGGTTAACGATTACAGGAGAGGCTTACGGAAGCGCATATGTTGCAATGAACTCTAAGTCAATCGGAGCTGATATGGTTTATGCATACCCTGATGCAAAGATTGGTATGATGGATTCAAAGATTGCAGCTGAGATTATGTATCCGGGCGCTGATGCAAAGGAAATCGATGAGAAGGCAGCTGATTACGAGAAGCTTCAGTCTTCTGTTTCATCAGCAGCAGCCAGAGGATATGTAGACCTCATCATTGATCCGGCTGACACAAGAAAATATCTTGTAGGTGCTTTTGAGATGCTTTACACCAAATATGTAGATGCACCAGAGAAGAAACACGGAACTAAATAATAGAAAGGCGCATTTTGTTATGAAGAAAAAAATAACATATATCCTTAGCCTTCTTATGATTGTATGTATGCTTGGAGCATGTGGCTCTGACAATGCCGAAAAGACATACGGCGGATACACAACAGACGAGCTTCATACTGAGGCAACAGACAGCCTTGGCAATATCCAGAACTACATTGCGCTCGTAGATAATTGTGGCGGTTATGACAACTATGAGAAGAGTGTCAAGGAAGTTGAGGAGAAGACAGGCATGACAGAGGGTGAGGTTGTTTACAACACACTCGGACAGTCGGGAGCAAGCGTTTCAATGAAAAATATCGACGCTGAGCTTGATGCAGTTTCATCATGGCTTGATCTGGTTGACAAATACGGAGACGTAAAGGATGCAACTAATGGCAAGGATTTTACAGTAACCAAGTCGTGGTACACTCACTACCGATATGACACTTACATTTGGCAAGCAGGATGTAACATACGAATTAGTATATGATTCGGTTACCATGGAGGTAACAGGTATCTCACTTACTCCTGTTCAGACAATGGGGCAGAAGCTTGCTAAGGCAGGACAGAACACAGTAATTTCAATGAGTATTGTATTCTGTGTACTTATTCTTATCTCTCTTATCATTTACTGCTTCAAGTTTATTGCTCTTATCGGCAATAAGCCAAAGAAGGCAGAAGCAAAGAGCGAGCCTGAAAAGAAAGAGACTGCTGCAGCTGCACCTGCTGCAGACCTTACAGATGATACAGAGCTTGTAGCTGTTATCTCAGCAGCTATAGCAGCAAGCGAGGGTACTACAACAGAGGGCTTTGTAGTCCGTTCAATCAATAGAAGATAATTTAGGAGGACATTTGAGATGAAAAACTATACAATTACCGTTAACGGAAATGTTTACGATGTTACAGTAGAAGAGACAGGAAGCACACCTAGCACAGCAAGCACACCTAGAAGAGCTGCAGCACCTGCTGCCGCTGCACCAAAGGCTGCTGCACCTGCAGGAGCAGGAAGCATCAAGGTTGAGGCCGGAGCTGCCGGAAAGGTATTTAAGCTCGAGGCTAAGGTTGGCGATGCAGTAAAGAAGGGTGATACACTTCTTATTCTTGAGATCATGAAGATGGAGACACCTGTTGTTGCACCACAGGATGGAACAGTAGCAAGCATTGATGTTGCTGTTGGTGATTCAGTAGAGTCAGGTGCATTACTTGCAACATTAAACTAATTCCAGGAGGTAAACTAATTTGAGTTACGTAGGTGAAACACTTTCAAACCTCCTACATCAGACTGCCTTTTTAATCTGTCAGTCGGAAACTATGTTATGATTGCCGTAGCATGTGTATTCCTGTTTTTGGCTATTAAAAAAGGATTTGAGCCTTTACTTTTAGTACCTATTGCTTTTGGTATGCTCCTTGTTAATATCTATCCTGATATTATTGTAAGCCCGGAGCACTCAAGCAATGGAGTAGGTGGTTTACTTTATTATTTCTATACACTTGATGAGTGGTCAATTCTTCCTTCACTGATTTTCCTCGGTGTCGGAGCTATGACAGACTTTGGTCCGCTTATCGCAAACCCTATCAGCTTCTTACTCGGAGCTGCAGCACAGTTTGGTATTTTCGGAGCTTATTTCCTTGCAATCCTTCTCGGATTTAATGACAAGGCAGCAGCAGCCGTATCTATCATCGGTGGAGCTGACGGACCTACATCTATTTTCCTTGCCGGAAAATTAGGTCAGACAGGTCTGATGGGACCTATCGCCGTGGCAGCGTACTCGTACATGGCATTAGTACCTATCATCCAGCCGCCAATTATGAAATTATTTACTACAAAGAAAGAGCGTGCAATCAAGATGCAGAACCTTCGTCCTGTAAGCAAGCTTGAGAGAATTCTCTTCCCTGTAGTAGTTACTATCGTTGTTTGTACACTGCTTCCAACTACAGCACCACTCGTTGGTATGCTCATGCTTGGAAACCTTTTCCGTGAGTCTGGTGTAGTACGTCAGCTTCAGGAGACAGCAAGCAACGCCCTTATGTACATTGTAGTTATCTTACTCGGTACATCAGTAGGTGCTTCTACAAGCGCAGAGTCATTCCTTAATATGAGCACAATCAAGATCGTTATCCTTGGTCTTATTGCATTCATGGTGGGAACTGCTGCCGGAGTACTTTTTGGAAAGCTTTTATGCTTCCTTACAAAAGGCAAGATCAATCCACTTATCGGTTCAGCCGGTGTATCCGCTGTTCCTATGGCTGCCCGTGTATCTCAGAAGGTCGGTGCAGAAGAGGATCCAACAAACTTCCTTCTTATGCATGCTATGGGACCTAACGTAGCCGGTGTTATTGGAACTGCCTTAGCGGCCGGATGCTTCATGGCTATATTCGGTATTTAGATTTAATTAAGGAGGATTAATCATGTCAGAAGTGGTAAAGAAACCATTAAAAATAACAGAAACTGTTCTTCGTGACGCACATCAGTCTCTGATTGCAACCCGTATGACAACAGAGCAGATGCTTCCGATCGTAGAAAAAATGGATCAGGTTGGATACAACGCAGTAGAGTGCTGGGGTGGTGCAACATTCGATGCCTGCCTTAGATTCTTAAAGGAAGATCCATGGGATCGTCTCAGAAAATTAAGAGACGGCTTCAAAAATACAAAGCTCCAGATGCTTTTCCGTGGACAGAATATCTTAGGATATCGTCCATATGCAGATGATGTGGTAGAATATTTCGTACAGAAATCCATCGCAAACGGTATCGATATCATCCGTATTTTCGACTGCTTAAATGATATCAGAAACTTACAGACAGCAGTTACAGCATGTAACAAGGAAAAGGGACATGCCCAGGTAGCTCTTTCATACACACTTGGAGATGCTTACACACTTGACTACTGGATGGATATGGCAAAGAGAGTTGAGGACATGGGTGCTGACTCACTTTGTATCAAGGATATGGCCGGTCTTTTAGTTCCTGCAAAGGCTACAGAGCTTGTTCAGGCTTTAAAGGATTCTACAAGCCTTCCTGTCGAGCTTCATACACACTACACATCAGGTGTTGCTTCAATGACATACATGAAGGCTGTTGAGGCCGGAGTTGATATCATTGACACAGCTATGTCACCATTCGCTCTTGGAACAAGCCAGCCTGCAACAGAGGTTATGGTTGAGGCATTCAAGGGCACAGAGTTTGATACAGGTCTTGATCTTAATCTCTTAAGTGAGATTGCTGATTACTTCAGACCAATGAGAGAGGAAGCTTTAGCTTCAGGTCTCATGAACCCAAAGGTACTCGGAGTAAATATCAATACTCTCCGTTATCAGGTTCCTGGAGGAATGCTTTCAAACCTTATCTCACAGCTCAAGGAGCAGGGCAAAGAGGACAAGTACGAGGAGGTTCTCGCAGAGGTACCTCGTGTGCGTAAAGACCTCGGTGAGCCACCACTTGTAACTCCTTCTTCACAGATCGTTGGTACACAGGCTGTATTTAACGTACTCATGGGCGAGAGATACAAGGTTGCTACTAAGGAGACTAAGGATATCCTTCTTGGTAAGTATGGTCAGACAGTTAAGCCTTTCAACCCAGAGGTTGTTGACAAGGTTCTTGGTGATGATAAGAAGAATGCCATCACATGTCGTCCGGCAGATCTTCTTGAGCCAGAGCTTGACAAGATTGAGGCTGAGATGAAGCAGTGGAAACAGCAGGATGAGGATGTTCTTTCTTATGCTCTCTTCCCACAGGTTGCTACTGATTTCTTCAAGTACAGACAGGCACAGCAGACAGGTGTTGATGCTAAGGCCGCTGATACTGAGAATAAGGCTTATCCTGTATAGTATTTAAAAATATAATTCATGCTTTTGAATTTCAAGCAGGTCCGGCTTTGCCGGGCCTGTTTTTTATATTGTGTGGATAGGGTAATTTGTAAGTCCCGGGCGCGGACAGGCACGCACATTTTCATGTGCGCGAATAGCGCAGCCTCTTAGATACTGTAGAAATTATGTACATGAAACACAGAAATGTCCTGCCATGGACGGCAGGACAAGGTGTTATGCGCCATGGATGGCGCATAAAAGCCGGTTTCGTCAAGCATAGAACAACTACAAGCATAATTTCGTACAGTATCTTAGAGACGTAGCGTAGCGCACGGAAAGTGTGCGTGTCTGTCCGGGGCCCTGGACTTACGAGTCTATTTTATGGCAAAAATAAAAAATATAAATTCGCTCTTTCATATAGAGGAAAAAAGTGATAATATTTTAAGGTATGAAAAAATTGCTGCAAAACACACAAACGTGTGAAGCACAGCCATAAATGGGAAAGCTCAGGAGTATATGATGTCAAATACTAACGACTTACTTAACAGGATAAATGCTAAATACAGTACGATGAGCAAGGGGCACAAGCTGCTTGCTACATACATAACTGATAATTATGATAAGGCTGTCTTTCTGACAGCGGCTAAGATGGGCGAGACGGTAGGAATTTCTGAGTCTACGGTTGTCAGGTTCGCTACATCGCTCGGATATAAGGGATATCCCGATTTTCAGAAGGCACTCGAGGAGCTTGTAAGGAACAAGCTCAATTCGGTTCAGCGAATGGAGGTTACATATGGGCGTATCAGCCAGTCACAGATTCTTGAGACTGTACTGCAGTCTGATCGTGACAAGATTAAGACCACTCTGGAAAAATTGATGCGGATGCATTTGACCTGGCGGTAGATACTATTTTACAGTCAAGGAAAATTTATATTGTCGGAATCAGAAGCTGTGCACCTCTTGCAAGCTTTCTTGCATTTTATATGAATCTGATGTTTGAGGATGTGTGTCTGCTTACGACAAACAGCTCTAGCGAGCTTTTTGAGCAGATGGTGCGTATTGGCAAGGAAGATGTGATTATCGGCATCAGCTTTCCGCGTTACTCTATGCGTACTCTTAAGGCATTAGAATTTGCCAACAACAGGAGTGCAAAGGTTATAACTATCACAGACAGCATTCATTCACCGATGAATCTGTATTCTTCATGTAATCTGATTGCCGACAGTGATATGGCCTCTATAGTTGATTCACTTGTTGCTCCGCTTTCTGTCATTAATGCCCTGATTGTGGCTCTTTGCATGAAAAAGCAGAATATTGTCGCAAAGACACTGACAGAGCTTGAGGATATATGGAATGAGTATCAGGTGTACGAGAATGATGAGATTGATTACATTGATGACTCTATAAAGGTACATTACGCTAAGCTGGGGGATTCGCAGGATGAGTAAGAATATTATTGTGGTAGGTGGCGGAGCCGCCGGAATGCTTGCAGCATATTTTGCTGCAGAAGCAGGAATAAGATTACGCTTCTTGAAAAAATGAAAAACTTGGGAAGAAAATATATATAACCGGAAAAGGCAGATGCAACCTGACCAATGCGTGCGATGTCGAGGAGCTTTTTTTAAATGTAAAGAGCAACAGTAAGTTTTTGTACAGCGCTTTTTATGGCTTTGACAACAGCAGAGTGATTGATTTTTTTGAGAGTAATGGCATGCCTGTAAAGGTGGAGCGTGGCAATCGTGTATTTCCGGTATCTGATAAGTCGTCGGATGTGATTTTGCTTTACAGAGAGCTTTGAAGGAAAAGAAAGTGGAGGTATTGCTTCATACGGAGGTATCGAAGCTGTGCTATGAGAAAATCACTGATACTAGGGCAGATGAGGAAGCTAGTGATAAAAAGCCTGAATTAAAAATAACAGGTGTCATATTAAAGGATGGCACCAAAATGGATGCTGATGCAGTCATTGTTGCCACAGGAGGACTTTCATATCCTTCTACAGGCTCTACAGGTGATGGCTACAAAATGGCAGAGGATGCAGGTCATACTGTGACAGAGTGCACACCTTCACTCGTTCCTTTTAATGTAAAGGAAGAGTGGGTAAAGAGTCTTCAGGGACTTTCACTTAAAAATACGGCTATTTCCATATATAGTGGCAAAAAGAAGCTGTATGAGGATTTTGGAGAGATGCTTTTTACGCATTTCGGGGTCAGCGGCCCTATGATTTTGTCTGCGAGTGCATCAATTAAGCAAAGCCTTATTAAGCAGCCTCTTGACATGTATATTGATTTGAAGCCGGCTCTTACGCAGGAGGCCTTGGACAAGAGGATTCTCAGGGAGTTTGAGGAGGCAAAAACAAGCAGTTTAAGAATTCGATAAACAAGCTTTTGCCTGCAAAAATGATTCCGGTGATAATTGAGCTTTCAGGCATTGACCCGGATAAGAAGGTTAATGAGATATCGAAAGAGGAAAGAAACAGACTTCTTATGCTCTTTAAGAAGCTGCCTGTCACTCTTAATGGTCCAAGAGGATATAATGAAGCTATTATCACAAAGGGCGGCATAAAGGTGAAGGAAATCAATCCATCCACTATGGAGTCGAAGCTTGTGAATGGCCTCTACTTTGCCGGCGAGGTGCTGGATCTGGATGCATATACGGGAGGTTTCAATCTGCAGATAGCATGGTCCACCGGATATCTGGCAGGAACAAGTGCAGCGGTTTGATGATTTTGAAAACTATTTTGAGACATTTATAATAACAGTTATATATGCGCATAGTGAATTGAACAGCTGGGATTTTAATAAAAATGATGAACAATTATATTTTAAGGAGAAATTATGAGATACAATATAGCAATTGACGGACCGGCAGGAGCCGGAAAAAGCACTATAGCAAAGAGACTTGCAAAGGAACTTGGCGCAATTTATGTCGATACAGGTGCCATGTACCGTGCCATGGCATACTATTTTATCCAAAGGGTGTGGACAAGGATGATATTGACACCATCACGAAGCTGTGTAAGGATGTTGAGGTTTCTATCAGCTATGAAAACGGTGAACAGCAGGTTATCTTAAATGGTGAGAATATCACAGGATTTATAAGACAGGAGGCTGTCGGCAATATGGCATCAGCAACAAGTGTTTATCCTGTAGTTAGAGAAAAGCTTGTTGAACTTCAAAGACAGCTCGCTGCCAGAGAAAATGTGGTGATGGATGGAAGAGATATAGGAACTGTTGTGCTTCCTGATGCCAATGTCAAGATATTTTTAACAGCAAGCTCTAAAGTACGTGCAAAGAGACGCTTCGATGAGCTTACTGCAAAGGGTGAGAAATGCGATATTGATGCAATCGAGAAGGATATTATAGAGAGAGACCACAGGGATATGACAAGAGAGACATCACCTTTGAAGCAGGCGGATGATGCTGTGCTGCTTGATTCGTCTGATATGACAATCGATGAGGTGGTAGATAGAATGAAACAGCTTGTGAAAGAGGCATAGCGTATGGGAGAGCTTACTATTGCAAAGAGCGCTGGCTTTTGTTTTGGAGTGACGAGAGCAGTAAATATGGTCTATGAGGCAATTGAAAAGGAAAATGTGCCTATATACACCTATGGCCCGATTATTCACAATGACGAGGTCGTAAAGGATATGGAAAAAAATGGCGTAACCGTCATAAACGATCTCGATGAGCTTTCTTCTCATGAAAAGGGTGTGATGATTATCCGTTCACACGGTATAAGCAAGGCTGAGTATGACAGGATAAAAAACTGTGGCTTTGAGGTGCTTAATGCAACCTGTCCTTTTGTATCAAAAATTCACAGATATGTGGAGGATTACAGCTCAAAGGGCTATGATATTATAATTGTCGGCAGTCCAAAGCACCCTGAGGTGTGTGGAATAAAGGGTTGGGCAGACGAAAAATGCCATGTAACTATCATAAATTCGCCTGAGGATGCCGAAAATTACATGAAAAATAGTACAAAAACTATGCATAGTGTCACAAACGACATTTAACTACAATAAATTTCAAGATATAGTTGAAATTATTGAAAAAAAAGGTTATGATATAACTGTTTTAAATACAATCTGTAATGCTACAGAGGTCAGACAGACCGAAGCAAGAAAGGTAGCACAGTGCTCAGATGTCATGATTGTCATAGGCGACAGGCACAGTTCCAATACGCAGAAACTATTTGAAATATGTAAAGAAGAATGCAAGAATACTTACTATATACAGACAAGTGACGAAATGGATTATACACAAATCAGTCCAACAATAACGTAGGTATTACAGCAGGGGCTTCAACCCCAAATAATATCATTGAGGAGGTTTACAAAGAATGTCAGAAATGAGCTTTGAACAAATGCTGGAGGAATCTTTTAAAACTATAAGAAATGGAGAAGTGGTAGAAGGTACCGTTATTGATGTTAAACCTGACGAGATTTTCTTAAATATTGGATACAAATCAGACGGAATTATTACTAGAAACGAGTACACAAATGAGCCGAACGTAGATCTTACTACTGTTGTAAAGGTTGGCGACAAGATGGAAGCCAAGGTAGTTAAGCTTAACGATGGCGAGGGCCAGGTTATCCTTTCTTACAAGCGCCTTCAGGCAGAGAAGGGCAGCAAGCGTCTTGAGGAGGCTTTTGAGAACCAGGAAGTATTAAAGGCAAAAGTTACACAGGTATTAGCCGGTGGTGTATGTGTCAGTGTTGATGAGACAAGAGTATTCATCCCTGCAAGCCTTGTATCAGATACTTATGAGAAGGATCTCAACAAGTTCAAGGATCAGGAGATTGAGTTTATCATCACAGAGTTCGATCCAAGAAAGAGACGTATTATCGGAAATAGAAAGGTATTACTCGTTGAGCAGAAGGCTAAACAGCAGGAAGAGCTTCTTGCAAATCTTCACGTTGGCGATGTAATCGAAGGAACAGTTAAGAATGTTACAGATTTCGGTGCATTCATCGATCTTGGCGGAGTAGACGGATTACTTCATATCTCAGAGATGTCTTGGGGCAGAGTAGAGAACCCTAAGAAGGTATTCACTGTTGGACAGACTGTAAGAGTATTTGTTAAGAACATCAATGGTTCTAAGATTGCTCTTTCAATGAAGTTTGATGACGAGAATCCATGGAATGGTGCAACAGAGAAATTTGCTCCTGGCAATATCGTAAAGGGCAAAGTAGCCAGAATGACAGATTTTGGTGCATTCATCGAGCTTGCTCCTGGTGTTGACGCACTTCTTCATGTTTCACAGATTTCAAAGGATCATGTTGAGAAGCCATCAGATGTTCTCAAGATTGGTCAGGAGGTTGAGGCTAAGGTTGTTGAGTTCAATGAGGACGATAAGAAAATCAGCTTAAGCATGAAGGCTCTCCTTGATTCAGAGGATGATGGAGCAGATGTTGCAGATGTAAATATCGATGAGGTTGCTTCTGATAACGAGTAGTTTTTGATTTTAAAGCTGTCATATATAATTATATGGCAGCTTTTATTTGTATCGGGTGGCACATATTGGAGGATTGTGATGTTTGATCATTATGAATGGTTTAAAATGAAGTGTACAGGCTGACGCAGATAGATCTCAATTATTATAAAGAAAAGCAGATGCGCAGGCGTATTGATACTCTTGCGAAAAAAATGGGGCTGATTCTTATGAGACATACATTGATATGATTTCTACAGATAAGGCTAAGTTTAAACAGTTTATCAATTTTATCACTATCAATGTATCTGAGTTCTACAGGAATCCTGATCAGTGGAGTTTTTGGACAGAGAGGTCATTCCTGAGATATTAAAGAACAATACAGGGACGATTAAGATATGGAGCGCGGCATGCTCAACAGGGGACGAGCCGTATTCGCTTGCCATGGCTTTTCGAAGCATGTTCCATTGTCTCGTATAAAGATACTGGCTACAGATATTGACGACCAGGTGATTGCGAGCGCTAAAGCCGGGCTTTACAGCGCAAAGTCTGTAGAAAATGTGCCGGCTGACCTGAAGAAGAAGTACTTTACCCAGGTGGAGGGGCATACAAGATATCTGATGATATCAAGCGATGTGTGACCTTTAAGAAACACAATCTGTTGAAGGATTCATATCCAAAGGATTACGATCTTATCCTGTGCAGGAATGTGGTGATTTATTTTACCGATGATGCGAAAGATATGATATACAAAAATTTCTTCAATACTTTAAAATCCAAGGGAATACTGTTTATAGGCAGTACTGAGCAGATAACTACATATCGTGAGCTCGGCTTTGAGAGATTAAGCAGTTTCTATTTTAGGAAGCCATGATATCTTATCAGAGGTTAAACAGATGGTCTGTTATGTGTTTTACATATGACAGTACCATCTGTTTTGAATTTATAAAATCTTCAGTCAGCAGGAAATAGCTGTACTTATCCTTTATATCGAATCGAAACTCGGGCTTCATGAAGTCAGAGTACTGTCTGATGAAGGTACCGGTTTTGCGCACATAGCAGTTGTACGCCTTGCATTTTTCACGGTATTCGTGGTCGACATATGCTGCGACACTCTTGTGTATGGCCATGTCCTCCTTTGGAAGATAGTAGTAGTTTTTGTAATCGCTGTAGAAATGGCGCATTTCCCCCTCGAATATCTCTGCACGCACATAGCTTTTTGTAGTGCCTATGGTCAGATAGATGTCATTGTCATGGAAGCTTACAGATTTTGGAACGGAAAATTTATTTTCAAATGATATGATAAGCTCATTCATCAGACTGCCGTCGTAAGCTGTATATGGGTTTACGGATACACCGGTTATATCTGCAATGCCATGTATGCATTCTTTATACGAAAGTATACTAAGGAGCTTTGTCATGCCAAGGACATCCTCGTAGTTGTGTGTCAAAAGCAGGGATAGCTTTTCGTCGTCTTTTGGGCAAGATATTCATAATAAACGTTTATGAGCTCACCACCGGAATATTTATCCTCCCTATCTATACCAAGAAATGCTTCGATGCTTTTTTGTTTGTAGTTTTCGAGGCACAAAAGAGGCTTTATCGGTGAAAGCTCCTTAAAGATATCGAGTATCTGCACATTACAGAAGGGGTCTTCCTGCTTATATTTCTTGTATTTATTCTTTAAAAATGGAATATCAAAGCCGACGCCATTGAAGGATATGATAGTGCTGCAACCTGACAAACTTCCTGCGAAGGCTTCAATTACAGCTGCTTCGTCATCGACAGATTCGGCAAAATACTGGTCTATTACAATACGATTTTTAATGCGCCTTGCACAGCCTATCATGTAGACAATCGCTTTCACCGGTGAAAAGCCTGTTGTCTCAATATCAAAGAACATAGTGTTTTCTTTAAATATGCTGTCTGAAAAATTATCGGTTTTTATGTAAATTTCTTCATTGTGAAATATTTTCATTTCTCGATTCCTGCCTTGAATATCATTTGTATAAACATTATAACATAAAGTATTAAAAAAAGTACATAATATACTATTTAACTAAAAATCATAAGTGGTATAATAAGGACAGTAATGTGCAATAGCATTTCCACGTTATTAATCTAAAAGAAAGAGGGGCACAAAAATGGGTCATAAAACGTTTATTGGCGGTGTTCATCCATATGATGGCAAAGAGCTGTCTAAGGATTCACCAATTAAAGAAGTTTTGCCCAAGGGCGACATGGTATATCCGGTTTCGCAGCATATCGGCGCACCGGCTAAGCCTGTTGTTGCCGTAGGTGACACTGTGTTGAAGGGACAGATGATAGCAGAGGCCGGTGGCTTTGTTTCATCACCTATCTATTCATCAGTGTCAGGAAAAGTTAAGGCTATTGAGAAGCGACGTGTGGCGGTCGGCGATATGGTTGACAGTATTGTTATCGAAAATGATGGCATGTTTACTGAGACAACATATGAGAGCGTCGAGGATGTCACTGCGCTTTCAAAGGAAGAAATCATCGAGAAGGTCAAGAATGCGGGAGTTGTCGGCATGGGCGGTGCCGGTTTCCCCACATGTAAAGCTTTCTCCAAAGGAGCCGGACAAGATTGAGTATATTATCGCAAACTGCGCAGAGTGTGAGCCTTACCTCACATCTGACTACAGACGTATGCTTGAGAATCCTGAGGAATTAATTGGCGGCATGAAGATCATACTTCAGCTTTTTGACAATGCAAAGGGTATCCTTGGTATAGAGGATAATAAGCCTGACTGTATCGAAAAGCTCACAGAGCTCACGAAGGATGAGCCACGTATTGAGGTTTGTCCGCTTATGACAAAGTACCCACAGGGTGGTGAGAGACAGCTCATCTATGCTACAACCGGCAGAGCCATCAATTCTAAGATGCTCCCTGCTGATGCAGGCTGTATCGTTGATAATGTAGAGACAATTATTGCTGTCTACAATGCTGTAAAGAATGGACAGCCAGTCCTTAAGCGTATTTCAACAGTTACAGGAGATGCTGTGAAGAATCCTTCCAATATTTTATACAGCATCGGTACCTCATATCAGGAGCTGGTTGATGCTGCAGGTGGCTTTAAGAGCCAGCCGGAGAAGATTATATCAGGCGGTCCTATGATGGGCTTTGCCATGTTTAGTCTTGATATCCCTACTACAAAGACCTCTTCATCAATACTGTGCTTCACACATGATGAGGTGGCAGCATTTGAGCCACAGGCCTGCATTAACTGCGGTCGTTGCGTGGAGGCATGTCTGAGCAGCTCATTCCAAGCCGTCTTGCGAAGTTTGGTTTGCGTGGACAGATGGATGAGTTTGAGAAGTGGCACGGACTTGAGTGTATTGAGTGTGGAAGCTGTTCATTTGCATGTCCGTCAAGGAGACAGGTGGCTCAGCCTATTAAGACAATGAAGAAGCTTGTTCTCGCTGAAAAGAGAAAACAGGCCAGCAAAAAATAAAGAAAGAGGTGGATTAAAGTGAGTGATTTATATCATGTTTCATCATCACCACATGTACGTGCCAAGGATTCCACTGACAGAATAATGCTTTATGTCATTATAGCATTACTCCCGGCAAGTCTTTTGGTATTTACAATTTTGGATTTAGAGCACTTTTATCATTCTGCTTACCATCGCATCGTGTGTGGCATCAGAATGGGTGTTTGACTACATAGTTAAGAAAAGAGCACAATTACCGATCTTAGTGCGGTTGTTACAGGACTGCTTTTAGCACTAAACCTTCCGGTTGCACTTCCATGGTGGGAGGCTGTACTCGGTGGAGTATTTGCAATCATTATTGTCAAGTGTATGTTCGGGGACTCGGACAGAACTTTATGAACCCGGCACTTGGTGGAAGATGCTTCCTTCTCATCGCATTTGCGGCTGATATGACCAATTTCAACGTCACAAGAAACGGTGTGGATGTATACTCAGGAGCAACACCACTTGCACTCATCAAAAATGAGGGGCTTTCAAGTGTCAATGTAAGGGATATGCTTATAGGAAATACTGCAGGAACAATCGGTGAGACATCAGTTATAGCTATTTTAATAGGTGCTATCATCATGATTTTACTTGGAGTCATTGATTTAAAGATTCCTGCATCTTACATTATTACATTTGCTGTTTTCATGTTCCTTTTCGGAGCACAGCAGTTTGATATCAATTATGTTGTTGCAGAGCTCTGCGGTGGCGGACTGATGCTCGGTGCATTTTCATGGCGACCGATTATGTCACAAGCCCGATTACGCCGATGGGCAAGATAATATTCGGTATCTGCTGTGGTATATTGACAGGAGTATTCCGTTGCTTCGGTGCCAATGCAGAGGGTGTTTCCTTTGCTATCATCTTAAGCAACTGCCTTGTTCCTATTATTGAGAAGGTTTCTATCCCAAGAGCCTTTGGTATGGTAAAGGAGGCAAAGAAGAATGAATAAACGTATTGTACATGACGCTTTGATTTTAACTGCCTTTACTCTGGTGCTTGGTTTTATTCTTGCCCTGGTTCAGGGAATCACGGCAGAGCCTATCGACAAGGCCAATAAAGCAGCAGCACAGAAAGCATATCAGGCAGTATTTTCGGATGCAAAATCATTTGAGAAATATGATTATGATGCTGATGAAGCTGATAAGCTTGTATCTGATGCGGGCTACAAGGATACAATCGATGATATTGAGACTGCCCTTGATTCAAACAAGGAGACATTAGGCTATGTCATCACAGTTACAGCCAAGGATGGTAGCCAGGGAAGTATCACATTCTCTGTAGGTATCAAGAATGATGGTACTGTAAACGGTTACTCGATCACAAGCATCAGTGAGACTCCGGGGCTTGGAATGAAGGCCGAGGAGGCTGATTTCTACAAGCAGTTTGAGAACAAGAAAGTAGACAAGTTCGACGTTGTAAAGGCCACACCTTCAAAGGATGATGAGATTGAGGCCATCACAGGCTCAACCATCACATCAAAGGCTATGGCCAACGGCTGCAACGCAGCTATTACTTACTTCCAGAATAAATTACAGGGAGGTGCCAACTAATGAACAAATATGTAGAGCGTTTATATAATGGTATCATTAAGGAAAATCCTACCTTTGTACTTATGCTTGGTATGTGTCCTACACTGGCTGTTACATCCAGTGCGGTAAACGGACTTGGAATGGGACTTTCCACCACGGTGGTACTTATATGTTCAAACCTTTTGATTTCACTTTTCAGAAAAGTGATTCCTAACGGAGTGCGTATGCCGGCATATATCGTCATAGTTGCATCTCTTGTTACAGTAGTACAGTTTTAATGCAGGCTTATCTGCCTAGCCTTTCAGCAGCACTTGGTGTTTACATCCCACTTATCGTGGTTAACTGTATCATCCTTGGACGTGCCGAGAGCTATGCTTCAAAGAATCCGCCTGTAGAGTCTATCTTTGATGGAATGGGAATGGGACTTGGATTTACCATGGGTCTTACAATCATCGGACTTATCCGTGAAATCTTAGGTGCAGGAACATTCTTCAACATCAAGATTTTCGGTGACTGGTTTACACAATCACAATCTTTATCATGGCACCGGGAGCCTTCCTTGTACTTGGCTTCCTCGTTGCAGGCATGAATATCATCCGTAAAAAGATGGAAGCAAAGGGTACACCTCTTGCTGAGCCGGCAGGCTGCCTTCAGGAGACTGTGCACATTGTGGAGCATCATGTCCATCAGCAAAAGCAGCACAGGCCGCTGTTGAGCCTAACACTACAGAAGGAGGGATAAATAATGGGTACATTAGGTCATTTACTGCTCATTGCAGTAGCATATGCAATAGTTAACAACGTAGTACTTAGCCAGTTCCTTGGTATCTGTCCTTTCCTCGGCGTATCAAAGAACACAAAAACTGCTGCAGGAATGGGTGGTGCGGTAATTTTCGTTATCACAATCGCCACATTCGTTACACAGCTTATTTACAATTTTATACTGTATCCGCTTAATCTGTCATATTTACAGACTATCGTGTTCATTCTTGTAATTGCAGCACTTGTTCAGTTTGTAGAGATGTTCTTAAAGAAACAGATGCCTCCTCTTTACAAGGCACTCGGTGTGTATCTGCCTCTTATCACAACAAACTGTGCCGTACTCGGTGTAGCACTTAACAGTGTAACAAAGGGCTACAATATCTTAGAGAGTGTAGTTTACGGCTTTGCCACAGCTTTTGGTTTCTTTATTGCCATCGTGCTTATGGCAGGTGTTCGTGAGAAGATTGAGTATAATGATATTCCAAAGCCTTTCCAGGGAACAGCCATCGTGCTTCTTACAGCATGTCTTATGGCTATCGCCTTTATGGGATTCTCAGGAATGGTTTCTGTATAGGATTGGAGGAAAAGTGATATGAATGTTACTGCGATTATTATTGCAGCTTTAGTTGTTGGAGCTGTCGGTATAATTCTTGGATTTTTCCTCGGTATTTCAGGAGAAAAATTCAAAGTAGAGGTTGACCCGAGAGAGGAAGCAATACTTGAGGTGCTTCCGGGCAACAACTGTGGTGGTTGTGGATATGCCGGATGCTCCGGACTTGCTGCCGCCATTGCAAAGGGAGAGGCACCAGTAGGACAGTGTCCTGTAGGTGGAGACCCTGTTGCGGCAAAGGTCAGCGAGATTATGGGTGTAAAGGTTGAGGCCGGAGTAAAGAAGGTTGCATTTGTAAAGTGCGCCGGCACCTGCGACAAAGCAAATACAGACTACGACTATACAGGAGTAGAGGATTGTGTTGCCATGTCATTTGTACCGGGCGGCGGACCTAAGTCATGTAATTATGGCTGCCTTGGCTATGGAAGCTGTGTGAAGGCATGTCCTTTTGATTCAATCCATGTGGTTGACGGAGTGGCATGTGTCAATCCGCTTACATGCAAGGCATGCGGCAAGTGCGTAGAGGCTTGTCCAAAGCACCTCATCGAGCTTATTCCATATGACACAAAGCACGTTGTAAAGTGCAGCTCAAAGGATAAGGGCAAGGATGTCATGAAGGCATGCTCAGTGGGCTGTATCGGTTGTCATCTGTGCGAGAAGAACTGTCCGTCAGATGCTGTCCATGTAGTAGACAATGTAGCTTATATTGATCAGGAGAAATGTACAGGCTGCGGAATCTGCGCAGAGAAGTGTCCAAAGAAGATTATTTTATAATGCATAAAAGCTGTCACATATCATTATGATGTGTGGCAGCTTTTTTATAAGCATACAGCTATTCTGTGCTTACGTTATATTCATCTGATGTCGTGATAATACTATAATCATCTGTCACAAATATTGCCTCAACACCGGAAAGGGAATTGATAAGCTCCTTTGCTTTATCAATGCCAAGAGCAAAGCATGTGGTGCTTAAGGCATCTCCGTCGCAGGAGGAGTCGCTTATGATGGTGACAGAGTATAGATTATTTTTGACGGGATAGCCGGTTGTGGTGTCCAGTATATGGTGATATAGCTTGCCATCTACTCTGTAGTATCGCTCGTAGATACCGAGGTGACGACGGATTTGTCCTTGATTTTGACGGTACATATGGGCTCACCGCTCTCGTCGAAGGGCTTTTGTATGCCGACTGTATAATCACTTCCATCGGATTTTTCACCGACAGTGAGGACATTGCCACCCAGGTTTATGATGCCTGAGGTGATTTTTGACTGTAAATAAGCCTTCATCTTATCGGCGATAAAGCCCTTTGCGATTCCACCAAGGTCAAGCTTTGCTTTTGAATCGGTTAGCATCACATCGTTTCCGTTAATCTGTATATTGCGGTAATTTACATGTGACAGCTCGCTTTGTATCTGCGCATCAGACGGAACGACTGATGCATCCACCTCATTATCTTTAGAGTCGGTATTTTCAGCTATTTCGGAAAAATTCCACAAATCAGACAGCTTTCCTATAGTGATATCAAACCTGCCGTCACTTGTGTCGCCGTATTCGATGCCTTTTTTGATGAGCTCAAGCGTATCATCGCTTACTGTGACATATTCTTTGCCGGCAGCGTCATTTATTTTGCTCACCTCTGAGTAACTAACTGTGTTTGAAAGCATATTCTCATATTTCTTTGCCATATCAAAGCAGTCGTCTATGTATTTCTCGTCGGTAGTGCCATAAAGCGTAATCTGTATTATCGTGTCAAAGTAGAAGCCCTGTTTTGAAACCTTCTGCTGAGCCTTGGGCTTTAATTCACATGCAGACAGGCTTCCTGTTATTGTGGCAAGCGCCAAAAGGACAGGGACAAGGTGTTTTAGTTTATTTTTCATAGTGCATCCTTTATTAATTTTCTAGTTGTAAATTATTTATAGTTAAAGCTTAAATAGTAAAAGCATAAATATAACTTTGCGTCCGGACTTTATGAAATTTAAAGCCGAAAGCAACAGAAATATAATAACACAAAATAAAAAAATGAGACAGTAGTAAAAATGATTTTGTATTTTGCATGAATATATGGTAAAGTAGTAAATGTATGCGTAATGTAATTATGTATGCATTTAGACTTACAATAGGAAAGATGATAGAAATGAGTTTTTAGACAATTATAAAAGAGTGGTAATAAAGATAGGCTCATCGACGCTGACACATGCAGAGACGGGAAGCCTTAATTTTTCAAAGATGGAGCGTCTGGTGCGCTCAATATGTGATTACAGAAACAGCGGTATGGATGTGTGCCTCGTAAGCTCCGGCGCCATCGCGGTTGGACGTGATGTGATAGGCATAAAGGAGCGCCCGAGCGATATTTCAATAAAGCAGGCGTGCGCCGCAGTGGGACAGGGCAGGCTGATGATGACATATCAGAAGCTTTTTCTGAGTATAATCAGAATTCGGACAGGTGCTCATGACAAAGAATACCATAGTCAATCCTGTTTCCAGACGCAATGTTATGAATACAGATGAGGAGCTTTTGATCTGAACGTGGTGCCTATTGTCAATGAAAATGATACGGTAAGCACATACGAGATGCAGTTTGGTGACAATGATACGCTGTCTGTTATTGTTACATCAATCACGAAGGCTGATCTGCTCATACTGCTATCTGATATAGACGGACTGTATTCCGACGATCCTCATGACAATCCGGATGCAAAGCTTATCAGAGAGGTTGATACGCTTGACAGGAAAATACTTGGCATGGCAAAGTCATCAACCGGCAGCGATGTCGGAACCGGCGGCATGGCGACAAAGCTGACCGCGGCAAAGATTGCCACATATTCCGGTGCCGATATGATTATCGCAAACGGCGGCAATATGGGGATTTTATATGACATTATGAATGACAGATATACAGGAACACTTTTCCACAGGGCAAAGGATGCAGAATTTGTGCTTGCGGATTATATACAAAGAGAGATGGCACCTACATCTACAGGCGGCCAGTAATCAGCTATAAATTTGAAATCAGGAGAGTGCTATGACACAGGAAAAAATACAGCGAATCAATGAGCTTTACAGAAAGTCACAGGCAGAGGGACTTTCAGAGGCAGAGAAAAAGGAGCAGGATCTTTTGCGCAAGGAGTATATAGCAAACGTGAAGAAGAATTTAAGAAACCAGCTCAACAATATCGATATGGTAAACGATGACGGTTCGGTTGAGAATCTCGGCGAGAAATATGGAAACAAAAAAAGAAATTCGTAGCAAGCTTAAAAAGCAAAGAGGCCTTCTGGGGGTTGATGAGTGCCACAACATGAGCCATGAAATTTATAAAAGGCTCATAGCTTTAGAGCTCGACAGGGAATATGACAACATACTTTTGTATTCAGCTATCAGAAATGAAGTGAATACTGATGAGTATTTTGCCTATTTAATAAACAAAGCAAAAAGGATATATTATCCGAGGGTTTCGGGCAATACAATGTCCTTTTACAGGGTAAGAAGCCTTGATGAGCTTAATTGTGGTTCATTTAATATTAAAGAGCCTGATATGACGAAGGAGTATACGCAGGCGGATGGCAGGGCGCTTATGATAGTGCCGGGGCTTGCATTTTCGGATACCGGTTACAGAATCGGCTATGGAAAGGGCTTTTATGACAGATATTTATCGTCTTTCACAAAAAGAGACACTGTTATGGCAGTTGGAGTGGGCTACGATTTCCAGTTACTTAGCGGCATGACGTTTGAAGATGAATATGACGTACCCTTAGATGGGGTGATAACAGATAAGAGAGAGGTGTTTATTGATGAATGATTTAGAAAAAATTTGTGCGGATGCATATGAGGCCAGAGTAAAGATAGGAACACTGGATACTGATATCAAGAATAAGGTATTAAACGATGCAGCGGACAATCTTCTTAAGGCAGAAAAAGAAATCCTTGAGGCAAACAAAAGGGATGTGGCCACAGCAGAGGAAAATATGAAGGCAAAGAGCATGATTGACAGGCTCTCGCTTGACCATGACAGGATCCTTGGCATGGCTGACGGACTCAGACAGATAGCAAAGCTTGCAGACCCTATTGGGGAAGTGATGTCTATGGCAAAGCGTCCTAATGGCCTTATTATCGGAAAAAGAAGAGTTGCAATCGGTGTTGTGGGCATCATTTTTGAGGCTCGCCCAAATGTCACATCAGATGCCTTTGGTCTGTGCTTTAAGACCGGCAACTGTGTCATATTGAAGGGTGGAAGTGATGCGATAAATACCAATATCGCAATAGTTAAGGCACTAAAAAAGGCTTTAACGGACAATTTGGTTTCTGCTGCTGCACTTGCACTTATTGAGTCAACAGACAGAGAGACAACAAATGCGTTTATGAAGATGGATCAGTATGTGGATGTGCTCATACCAAGAGGTGGTGCAGGACTCATCCAGAATGTTGTCAAAAATGCTACAATTCCTGTCATCCAGACCGGTACAGGCAACTGCCATGTATATGTGGACAAGGATGCAGACTTTGATATGGCTGTTAATATTATTAACAATGCAAAGACACAAAGAATCAGTGTCTGCAATGCATGTGAGTCGATTGTAGTACACAGTGCCATAGCAGAGGAGTTTCTGCCAAAGCTGTACGATAAGCTAAGAGAACATCATGTACAGCTGCACTGTGATGAAAGAGCACAGGCAATTCTTGCAGGAAGAGATGATGTGACAGAGGCCACTGCCGATGACTGGGGTATGGAGTATCTTGATTACATCATGTCGGTAAAGATTGTTGACAGTATTGATGAGGCAATCGAGCATATCAACAGATACAACACATCACATTCAGAGGCAATCGTCACAAATGATTATGACAACGCACAGAAGTTCTTAAATGAGATAGATGCTGCATGCGTTTATGTAAATGCCTCAACCAGATTTTCTGATGGAAATGAATTCGGCTTTGAGCTGAGATAGGAATCAGCACACAGAAGCTTCACGCAAGGGGACCTATGGGGCTTGAAGCACTGACTAGCTACAAATATATTATTTACGGCAGTGGTCAGATCAGGGAATAGTCGTAAAGTATCATAGAATTAATTTGAGAGGAAACATAATATAACATGAGCTACGATATAGATATAACAAAGACACCACCGGCACATGAGCCTGAGAGGCAGTATTACTACATGGAAAAGGCAAAGGATTTTGTTGAAAAGAAATCTAAAGAAATCGGCCGTCCTATGACTTATTTTGTAAAGACATTCGGGTGTCAGATGAATGCCCGCGACTCAGAAAAGCTTGTCGGAATACTCGAGCAGATAGGATACGTGGAAGGAAATGATGAGCACTCGGATTTTATTGTATACAACACCTGCACCGTACGTGAGAATGCTAACAACAAGGTGTACGGCAGACTTGGGTATCTGCAGAATTACAAGAAAAAGAATCCTCTGATGAATATTGCTCTCTGCGGCTGCATGATGCAGGAGCCGGAGGTTGTTGAAAATATCAAAAGCACTATAAGTTTGTAGATATCGTATTCGGAACCCACAATATATTCAAGTTTGCAGAGATTTTGTGCAACAATATCGAGTCTGGCTCACAGGTGATTGACATATGGAAGGATACCAATCAGATTGTCGAAGATCTGCCGGTGAAGAGAAAGTTCTCATTCAAATCAGGGGTCAATATCATGTTTGGCTGCAACAATTTCTGCAGCTACTGTATCGTGCCATACGTAAGAGGACGTGAGAGAAGCAGAGAGCCTAAGGATATCATAAGAGAGATAGAAAAGCTTGTCGCAGACGGAGTGTGCGAGATAATGCTTCTCGGACAGAATGTCAACTCATACGGTAAAACTCTTGACAATCCTATAACCTTTGCAGAGCTTCTTCGCGAGGTCAATAAGATTGAAGGACTTAAGAGGATTCGTTTTATGACATCTCATCCAAAGGATTTATCCGATGACCGATTATGGCAATAAAGGAGTGCGACAAGGTGTGCAAGCATATGCATCTGCCGCTTCAGTCGAAGCTCAAGGGTGCTTAAGGAGATGAACAGGCACTATGACAAGGAAAAATATCTCGACGAGGTAAAGAGACTTCGTGAGCAGATTCCTGATATTGCAATCACAACTGATATCATTGTGGGCTTCCCGGGAGAGACTGAGGAGGATTTCCTTGAGACAATGGATGTTGTCAAGCAGGTCAGATATGACAGTGCTTTTACATTTATTTACTCAAAGAGAACAGGCACACGCGCAGCTACCATGGAGAATCAGGTGTCTGATGATGTGGTTAAGGACAGGTTTGACAGGCTCTTAAAGGAGGTTCAGACTATCTCATCAGAAAAGGCAAAATGCTATGAGGGCAAAGTGGTGCCGGTACTTGCAGAGGAAATGGATGACCAGAAGGAAGGCTATGTGACCGGACGTATGGACAATAATTCAATTGTACATTTTCCGGGTACCGAGGATATGATTGGAAATATCTACAATGTGAAGCTTGATGAGTGCAGAGGCTTTTACTATATGGGAGAGATAAAAGAGGATGCGTAAGCGTTTTGGCAGAAATGATATAATCGATATCGGTTATTGTAATTATCTCTGTCGCTCTGCTTCTTATATGGAAGCTTGTATATTTAAAGGGGCAGGATACGGATAGCGATGCATGTGTCGAGGTGACTATCAATGGAAGGGCCTATGGCACATATCCGCTTTCAAAGGATGATACAATTGAGATAAAAACGGCGATGGCGATGTTACTAACACCCTTGTCATAAAGGGTGGTTTGGCGGATATGACCTCTGCCGACTGTCCGGATCATCTGTGTGTGAAGCAGAAGGCGATATCAAAGGAGGGAGAGTCGATTATCTGTCTGCCGAATAAGGTTGTTGTGACGGTAAAAAGCGACATGAAATCCGATATAGATTCGATATCCAAGTGATACCCGAACATTTTTATAGAAAGAATGAGATAAATGAAAACCAGAAAGATTGCATATCTTGGTATGCTTATGGCACTGGCACTGGTGCTAAGCTATGTTGAGTCACTTATACCATTTGCGGTAGGCATACCGGGAGTGAAGCTTGGACTTACAAATATTGTGACAGTAATCATGCTTTATATAGCAGCACCCATGGAGACGTTTCTGCTATGTGTATTTCGCGCGGTGCTTTCGGGCTTTATGTTTGGAAATGCATTCAGTATAATATATTCACTGGCAGGCTGTATACTAAGCTTTATCGTTATGTACCTGCTTAAGAAATCAGATAAATTCAGCTCTGTCTCAATAAGTCTGGTCGGTGGAGTGTGTCACAATATAGGACAGATAATAGTTGCGGCTATAGTTTTGTCAACCTACAGCGTAGTGTATTATATTCCGGTGCTTCTTGTGGCGGGATGCATCACGGGTCTTGTGATTGGAACAGTAGCTTCACAGGTGCTTTTGAGGATTTCTGACAGCTTTCATGTATAGTTTTAATGGGCTGTAATCTACGTATATTTAATAACAAAAGGAGATGCTGCTGTTTTTATGCCTGTGTGTCAGGCTACAGTCGAAACAGTAACAAATGGATTCAATGTATGCATATATAAAAGGAGAGCTTGCAGAAAAAATATAGACAGCATTGTAGTGGAGGCAGCAGGTGTAGGCTATCTCATTTACATACCGACGCAGTATTTTGATATGCTGCCCGACGAGGGAGAGGATGTAAAATTTACACCTACCTGTGTGTCGGGAGGATGCCATGATACTTTACGGTTTTGAGCAAGGATGATCTTGAAATCTTTAAGCTGCTGATTACAGTCAGCGGAATCGGACCAAAGGGCGGCCTTGCCATTTTGTCAACTCTGTCTGCCGATGATTTGCGCTTTGCAATTTTATCGGGCGACTCAAAGGCTATATCAAAGGCACCGGGAATAGGTGCAAAGACGGCTCAGAGAGTGATACTTGATTTAAAGGACAAGCTGTCGCTTGAGGATGCATTTGAAAAGAAGCTTGAGAATCAGACTTCCGGTGCTGCTGTATCCATAAACAGCACTGTGAAAAATGATGCTGTCATGGCGCTCAATGCGCTTGGATATTCGTCTACTGAGAGTCTTAAGGCAGTGTCCAAGGTTGATATCACAGAGGATATGGATGTAGAGGATGTGCTGAAGCTTGCACTCAAAAATATGGGCTGATTGATAAAAGCTGTAAGCTTAAAACAGAAACGGGGAACAAAACGTGAAAAGAGTAATTTCCACACAATTGCAGGAAGAGGACATAAAGATAGAGAAATCCCTGCGTCCTATGTATTTTGATGACTATATCGGTCAGCAGAAGATAAAGGACAATTTAAAAATATATATTGAAGCCGCAAAATCAAGGGGCGAAGCGCTTGATCATGTGCTGTTTTACGGACCACCGGGGCTTGGAAAGACAACGCTTGCAGGAATCATTGCAAATGAGATGGGTACAAAGATAAAGGTGACCTCCGGTCCTGCAATAGGTAAGCCGGGAGAGATGGCAGCCATACTCAACGGACTTTCTGAGGGCGATATACTGTTTGTCGATGAGATTCACAGACTAAACCGTCGGTGGAGGAGGTGCTTTATCCTGCCATGGAGGATTACGCCATTGATATCATGATTGGAAAGGGCGAGTCTGCAAAGTCAATCAGATTCAACCTGCCCAAATTCACACTTGTAGGTGCAACAACGAGGGCGGGTATGCTGTCAGCGCCTCTTCGGGACAGGATTGGCGTGGTAAATCACATGGAGTTTTACACTGTCGATGAGCTAAAGCATATTATCGTCAATTCCGCAAAGGTGCTTGGAGTAGAGATAGATGACAAGGGAGCCTACGAGATGGCAAGACGCTCAAGAGGTACCCCAAGACTTGCAAACAGACTGCTAAAGCGTGTCAGGGATTTTGCGCAGGTCAAGTATGACGGCAAAATCACCTATGATGTGGCAAGCTTTGCGCTGGACCTTTTGGAGGTGGACAAGTACGGACTGGATTTGAATGACAGAAATATACTTCTCACCATCATTGACAAGTTTGCGGGAGGACCGGTAGGTCTTGATACGCTTGCAGCGGCAATAGGTGAGGATGCCGGAACCATTGAGGATGTTTACGAGCCGTATCTGGTGAAGAACGGCTTCATAAACCGCACACCAAAGGGACGAGTGGCAACAGAACTAGCCTTTGAGCATTTTGAGAGAAAAAGGGCTTAAAGTTGCAATTTATATCTATAAGGCATATAATAATTAAGTATTTGATATTGAAATTGATATTAATATAGCTGGTTTGAATAAATGTGAAAACGGAGGATGATTAAATGTCTGCAAAAACAAATGCCGAGGTGGTAATAGACGGAATGGTTTACACACTGTCAGGATATGAGAATGAGGAATACTTACAGAAGGTTGCGGCATACATCAACAACAAGATTGCAGAGTTTGATGATATGGATGAGTATAAGCATCTTCCGGGCAATATGAAGAGCACACTTATCGAGCTCAATATTGCGGATGATTATTTCAAGGCAAAGGCACTTGTCGAAAAGCTCGAGGGTGATATAGAGAATAAGGATAAGGAAATATACGATTTAAAGCATGATTTAATTTCCAATCAGGTAAAGACCGAGAATGCTGAGGCAAGCATGAAGGAGCTTGAGGCACAAAACAAAGAACTTTTACTCAACAAGGCGAGACTTGAGGCAACTCTTGAGGAGTCACTTCTTGATGGAAAAAAGCCTGTTAAAAAATCTGCACATGCTTCTAAAGGGGCAAATGACAGTAGCGATAAATAGCAATAAAAGGGGAACAGTTATCGTACACTGTTCCCTATTTTATTGCAGGTTTATATGATATCAAATGAGCATCTATATGAGGAAATATATGAGAAATAAAGATTTTGAACTTCTTGCACCGGCAGGCAACCTTGAGATATTTAAGGGCGTGATAGAAAGCGGCGCCGATGCTGTGTATGTGGGCGGAAGCATGTTTGGAGCCAGGGCATATGCCAATAATTTCACAGAAGAGGAGCTTTTAGAGGCAATTGATTTTGCACATTTACGAGGAGTAAAGGTGTATCTGACGGTCAATACGCTGATTAAAAACAGTGAGTTTTCAAAGCTCTACGACTACCTGCTTGTGTACTACAAAAGAGGGCTTGATGCAGTGATAGTGCAGGATATTGGAGTGGTGAAGGCTATCCATGAGTATTTTCCGTCAATGGAGATACATACGAGTACACAGATGACGGTGACTGGAGCAGATGGAGTGCGTTTTCTTTCACAGTTTGGAGTGACGCGTGTGGTCATGGCAAGGGAGGTTTCTCTTGCCGAGATGAAGCGTATACATGAGGAAACAGGCATGGAGCTTGAAGCCTTTGTGCACGGAGCATTGTGCTATTCGTATTCCGGACAGTGCCTTTTCAGCAGTATTTTAGGTGGTAGAAGCGGAAACAGAGGCCGCTGTGCACAGCCGTGCAGACTGCCGTATACCGTGGAGGGCAAAAGGATGAATACATTTTAAGTCTTAAGGATATGTGTGGTATAAAGGCTCTTGACAAGCTGCATGATGCAGGTGTTTATTCGCTCAAGATTGAGGGACGTATGAAGCAGCTTGAGTATGCATGCGGAGTGGTAAAATACTACAGAAGCTATATCGACAGTATGAAGCCTGTTAGTGATGCTGATTATGACAGGATAAAGGCACTTGGAAACCGCTGTGGTTTCACAGACAGGTATTATTTCGACCACAATGGCTCTGATATGGTGACTTATGTGAAGCCTAATTTCGTTTCAAATGCTGCAGAGCCTTCGCCTAAAGAGAAAGCTTTCGATAGAGGGAGAGCTTGTTTTAAGAGAAGGCGAGCCCGGAAGCCTCACTGTAAAAGAGGTGATGTGACATACAAAGCCTCAATAGAACCTGTCAGCGCCGCACTTAAGGCACCGCTTGATAAAAGGCCGCTATAGACAGGATAAACAAAACCGGTGATACAGACTTTGAGTTTTCACATATTAAAGCTCAAATCGGAGAAAACGTCTTTGTGCCAAACGGAGCACTAAATAAGCTGCGGCGTGATGCAATTTAAGGGCTTTGTGATAAGCTGTTGAAAAAGTATTACAGGAATGATGCGCGATACGCTGATATGTCAAGACTTACAGCACTCCCTGAGCATGTCGTAAAAAGTGATGCAGCACATGATGAAGCTATAAATGATTACACCACCATATGCTCGTGTATGACACGCGCGCAGCTTGATACACTTATTGGCTATGAATGCTTTGACGTATTTTATCTGGATTTTGACATGTATGACAGGAAGACTCTGATACAGCAGTTTGCAGATGATGTGAAAAGCCTTACAAAGCAAAATAAAAAAGTGTATCTCATGATGCCTACGATATTCAGGGCGGATTCATCAGATTATTTTGTATCTATCGCAAAAGAGCTTGATAAGGTAAGCTTCGAGGGCTTTGTTGTGAAAAATTACGAGGAACTTTATCTGACAGAAAATTTGTTTACAGGGAAAAAGTTATTTTAGACCACAATATGTATACCTTTAATGATGTTTCAAAGAGTGCTTTTTTTGAGCACGGAGTAAGTGGTGATACAGTGCCGCTTGAACTCAATTCAAGGGAGATTATGCATAGAAACAATATAGGCTCGCAGATGATAGTCTATGGATATTATCCGCTTATGACCACCGCCAACTGTGTGCACAAAAACACAAAGGGCTGTGATAAAAAGCAAAAGCTTATATATTTAAAGGACAGATACAATAAATCCTTTGCAGTTTGTAACAACTGTAAGGAGTGCTATAATACAATATATAATTCACTGCCTACCATGCTCACAAAGAACATAAGTAAGCTTAAGGAGGCAGGTATAAGAAGTTTTAGATACAGCTTTACAATCGAGACTCCAAAGCAGATTAAGGCGGTTATGGATGATAAGGTAGCTGAATATACAAACGGACATTACAAAAGAGGAGTAGAATAACATGGTACATCTGATAGTACAGCTTTCCAAGTATATTATGATAATACTTTTCTCATATATACTTTTTATGCTTTCATTTATTCAAGTATCCCGACAAGCCGAAAAAGCAGAGGCATATATATAATCTGCAGAGATTTTATATGTTTCTGATTCATTTAGATGGTTTTTTGGTGCTCTTTGTCACGACAATGGATACAAAGATAATAGGATTTTATATAGCACAGCTTGTGCTTTTTGAATCAATTTATTTGATTTATCATAAGTTTTATAAGAATGCCTCAGAGCTTGTGCTCAACAATATGGTGATGATGCTTTGTATTAGCATGATTATTCTAACGAGAATTTCGTTTGACAAGGCATTAAGGCAGTTTGTTTTTGTGCTTGCCGGAACGATATTTGCGTTTTTAATACCGCTTATCATGCAAAAAGGCACGATGTTTCGAAAATTGACATGGACATATGCCGGTGTGGGAATAGTTGGTCTTTTGTCGGTGCTTGTGGTAGGAGTGGCGAGCAGGGGAGCAAAGCTCTCTTTGACATTTGGTCCTGTTTCAATTCAGCCATCTGAGTTTGTGAAGATACTTTTTGTGTTTTTTATAGCATCCATGCTGTATAAATCAACTGATTTAAAGCAGCTTGCCATAACAAGCGGCATATCGGCAGTGTTTGTGCTGATACTTGTTGCATCAAACGACCTCGGTGGAGCGCTTTTGTATTTCTTTACATATCTGGTCATGATTTATGTTGCGACAAAAAGTTTTATATTTTGCCGGAGGACTCGCGTTTGTTGGGCTTGGAATGTACGCAGGTTATCATCTGTTTTCACATGTGAAGAACAGAATTGTTGCATGGCTTGATCCTCTTTCTGTCATAGACAAGGCCGGCTATCAGGTGTGTCAGTCGCTCTTTGCCATAGGTACAGGCGGACTGTTTGGCTTTGGACTGGGGCAGGGACTGCCAAATAAGATACCTATTGTGTCAAAGGACTTTATCATAGCGGCTATCTCAGAGGAGATGGGCGGTATATTTGCTGTCTGCCTCATTATGGTTTGTGTCAGCTGCTTTCTTATGATATTTAATCTTTCCATGCAGATGAAGGATGCATTTTACAAGTATGTGGCGTTGGGACTTGGCAGTGTGTATGCTCTTGGTGCTTTTAACTGTCGGCGGCTCAACCAAGTTTATACCGATGACCGGTGTGACACTGCCGCTTGTGAGCTACGGTGGCAGCTCGCTTCTATCTACGATGATTATTTTTGGAATGATACAGGGCATGTATATTATGCAGGCAGCCCCTGAAAAAAGGAGAAATATAGATGACAAGAGACGAAAGGACCATGAGACAAAAACAGACAAAAGCAGACAGCTAAAGAGCCAGGGGCGCAGGGAAGTCAACAGAGAAGGAGACAACCGGCAGCAGGCGGCAAAAACAGCACGAAGACACAGAAATAGAGAGTATGCGGTTGTTACATATTTTTTCTTATAGTTTTGTTGGATTGATAGGTTATTTCTTATATTTCCAGTTTGTAAAAGCGACGAATTCATCAACAGTCCATACAATTCGCTGCAGGATCTTTTCTCTAAGAACGTAGTGAGGGGCGAGATACAGACTAAGGATGGACATGTCATAGCACAGACAAAGGTAGGTTCAGATGCATCTGAGACAAGGGAATACCCTGACGGCAGGATGTTTGCGCATGTGGCAGGCTTTGCCGTAAATGGTAAGGCCGGGCTTGAAAAGCAGGAAAATTTCTCATTGCTTCGCTCACATGAGTTTTCCTTGACCAGATAGTAAATGATATAAGCGGTAAGAAAAATACCGGTGATAATGTCGTAACCACACTGGATTACGAAGCACAGGCGGCTGCATACAATGCTCTTGGAGATTACGAAGGGGCTGTCATTGCAATTGAGCCGAAAACAGGAAAGATTGCAGTTATGGTGTCAAAGCCTGATTATGATCCAAATACCATCGCAAGTGACTGGGAGAGCGTAAACGGTGAGGGCAGCACTTCTCTTTACAACAGGGCAACACAGGGACAGTATGCTCCGGGCTCAGTGTTTAAGATTTTTACAGCACTTGAGTATTATAACGAAAATCCGTCTACATACAACGACTACAGCTTTGATTGTGACGGCAGTATTACAAAGGACGGCTTTACAATCCACTGCGCCGGCAATAAATCACACGGACAGGAGGACTTAACAAAGTCGTTTGCAAAGTCATGCAACTCGTCCTTTTCCAATATAGGTCTTTTGGTGGACAACAATAAGCTTAATACCTTGTGTGACGATATGCTTTTCAACAAGAATCTGCCCATAGCCTTTGATTCAAAAAAGAGTAAATTTGCACTGGATAACAATGCTTCGTCAGCTCTGACCATGCAGACCACGATAGGTCAGGGAAACACGCTTGTTTCACCGCTTCACATGTGCATGATTGCCGGTGCAATCTGCAATGATGGAAATCTGATGAGGCCATATCTGGTAGACCATACGGAAAATGCGAGCGGGCGCTTGTGGAGCAGAATAAACCGGCTTCATACAAGCAGATTATGTCAAAGGATAAGGCAGCTTTTCTTCAGAATCTTATGGCAGCAGTGGTATCTGATGGAACAGGCGCAAAGCTAAGCAATCAGAGCTATGAGGCCTTTGGAAAGACCGGAACTGCCCAGGTATCAGATTCTACAGACCAGACCAATGCCTGGTTTGTGGGCTATGGAAAAAAGGATGGCTACAATGATCTGGCAATCGCAGTAATTGTGGAGGATTCGGGTGCGGAAGCACATATGCGGTGCCGGTGGCAAAAAGGTATTTGATAAATATTTCAATGAATAGGCTTGTTGCACTTTTTTAGAAGTAGGTTATACTTAAGTGTAATGACAGACGTTATCGTTCATATTTCGCTTGAACTGACAGATAGCGTTTAAACCACACTTGGAGGAATGGCAATGATAGAAGCAACGAGCTGTGGCGGTGTGGTAATCTTTCGTGGCAAAATATTACTCTTATACAAGAACTACAGGAACAGGTACGAGGGGTGGGTACTGCCCAAGGGAACTGTGGAATCTGATGAAGAGTATAAGGACACTGCAATCCGTGAAGTGAAAGAGGAGACTGGTGCCAGTGCAACGATAATCCAATACGTGGGTAAGAGCCACTATTCTTTTACCGTGCCACATGATACAGTGGAAAAGGATGTACACTGGTATCTTATGATGGGCGAAAGTTATTATAGTAAACCGCAAAGAGAAGAGTATTTCATGGATTCGGGTTTTACAAGTATCACGAGGCATATCATCTGCTCAAGTTTGCAAATGAGAAGCAGATACTTGAGAAGGCTTACAATGAGTACCTGGATTTAAAGAAAAGCAATTTATGGGGACACACAAGTATTATTAGTATTATTAAAAGCAGTTTTAAAACTGCTTTTGAGGTTTTGGAATGAAATGGTATGAGGATTTATTTGTAGGAGAGTCTGTTACCGGAAAGATAAAGAAAATCAAGTGGAAGATAGAGCATAATGCCGGCATGCTTCACACATACATCATCACGTTTCCGTCAAATGAGGAAAATCTTTTGGATATCATTCCGACAAGAGAATTGCTGCAAAAGGGATATCCGAAGAAGAATCTGCACATAATCGCAGTAGCGGGTAATTATTATGAGGCGCTTTTGCTGGCCTGTGATATTGTTAAGGAGACATACGAAAATACAGGTAAAACAGATGTAAAGAGCTATTTAAAGAGCAGACGGAGGAAATAGATAGATGATATTTACGATTTTAAAGGTCATAGGCATCATACTCCTTGTAGTGCTTGCTCTTATACTTACAGCGCTGCTTTGCGTACTGTTTGTGCCGGTTAAGTACAGGGCTGTTGGAAGCTTTGACAATACAGACATAAGAGCAAAAGCACATGTGTCGTGGCTTTTTCATTTGTTTGCACTGCATATAGAGTATGCACAGGAGACTGACGGATATATAAGGCTTGCTTTTGTGAAGAAGAAGCTGTTTGATAATTATGAGGCTTTGGATGATGACGATATGGATGAGGCAGCTAAAACTGAAACAGAAGATAAAGTCAGTGAAAACACCGGAGATGAGCCTAAAATACCGGCAGATGAGTCAGAACATGTCGCAGATGATCAGATAGAGAATGAAAGCACAGCACGTACGCATAATGAGTACAGGTCAGTAACTGATGAGAATCAGCATATAAAACAACAAACAAAGCCCACTCATAAAAGAACGTATAAAAAGCCACACAAAAAGCAATTTAAAGATAAGTCAGAAAAAAAAAAACTGTATCTATAAGCTAAAAGAGAATACAGTGATGAGAGAAATAAAGCCGCTTTTTACATCTGAAAAAGAGCTTTTATCATTCTTAAAAGAATATGCCCAAGGAGGCTTAAGCTTACAATGGTTTATTCAACCGGCTCGCCGGATACAACAGGCATTTCATTAGGTGTTTTAGCATGTTTTCCTGTCGGCTATACAAACAGATGGCGGATTACACCTGATTTCGAGAGTGAAAAGCCGTATGCAAAGGGCAGCTTTGATATAAAGGGGCATGTGATAGTAATAAGTATTTTAGCGGCAACACTTAGAATTTTATTTGATAAAAACTGCCGCAGATTATATAATAGGATAAGCAGATAGGAGGAAGATATTATGGCAGATAATAGTTTCAATAACACAGTAGAGTCACTTTTCAAGGGGATGGACAGCTTTATCACTACAAAGACTGTAGTCGGTGATGCGATTCATATAGGGGATACAATCATACTTCCGCTTGTGGATGTGTCGTTTGGAGTGGCAGCAGGAGCATTTTCGGCAGAAAAGAAAAATAACGGAGCCGGTGGTATGGGTGGAAAGATTCAGCCAAGTGCAGTGCTCGTTATCCAGAATGGACAGACAAAGCTTGTCAATGTAAAGAATCAGGACGGCATGACAAAGATACTTGATATGGTGCGGACATTGTAAGCCGCTTCTCAAAGGGGAAAAATGATGACCTTAATCTCGACGATGTAAAGGTAGACGAGGCAGAGGACGATAAGCAGGATTAATTTCATATATGAGAGCAAATAAAAAGGACATCCAAACGGATGTCCTTTAAAATTCAAAAGATTCAAAAATAAAGACTAAGCTCTCTCAACTTTGCCAGATCTTAAACATGAAGTACATACATATAACTTCTGTGGAACTCCATTGACCTTGCAAGAAACCTTCTTAATGTTTGACTTCCAAACATGATTTGATCTTCTATGAGAATGGCTGACATTATTTCCATAATGAACACATTTTTCACAAATTGCACATTTTGCCATGATATTGCACCTCCTTGCATTTCACTAAGCTTACCATACTCTTAAGCTCACAACAAATGTATTCTATCAGATTAAAATAAAGAATGCAAGGATAAAATATAAAAATATTTGCTTTTTGTGAAAAAAAAGGTATAATAACATTAGCTACGTCACAATATGATGGAGGTATATATTATGAAGGGACAGATGGATACCCAATATGGACAAATTTTAATTGATACAGATGTTATTGCAACCTATGCAGGCTCTGTAGCTGTAGAGTGCTTTGGAATAGTAGGCATGGCAGCGGTCAACATGAAGGATGGTCTTGTAAAGCTTTTAAAGAGAGATTACTTGAACCATGGAATAAATGTAAAGGTAGATGAGAACAACGAAATTACCATTGATTTTCATGTAATAGGAGCGTATGGTATTTCAATCGGCACTGTTTCGGACAATCTTATCGAGACGGTTAAGTACAAGGTTGAGTCATTTACAGGAATGAAAATTGCAAAGATCAATATTTACGTTGAGGGCGTAAGGGTAATTGATTAAGGAGGACTACAAAAAGTGGAGATCACAAGCATTAATTCAAAGCTCCTTGCAAGGATGTTTCTTGCGGGAGCCAAGAATCTTGATTCAAAGAAAGACTGGATAAATGAGCTGAATGTATTCCCGGTACCGGATGGTGATACCGGAACAAATATGACAATGACAATCATGTCTGCGGCCAAGGAGGTCAGCTCGCTCACAAATCCTACCATGGCAGAGCTTGCAAAGGCTATTTCATCAGGCTCTTTAAGAGGCGCCAGAGGAAACTCGGGTGTTATCTTATCACAGCTTTTCAGAGGCTTCTGCAAGGTTATAAAGGAATACGATGAGATAGATGTCACTATTCTTTGTGAGGCATGCCAGAAGGCGGTTGAGACAGCTTACAAGGCAGTTATGAAGCCAAAGGAAGGAACTATCCTTACAGTGGCAAAGGGCGCAGCAGAAAAGGCTCTGGAGCTGTCAGACGAAACAGAGGATGTTGTCACATTTGTTGAAGAGGTTATAAAGCAGGCTGAGTATGTGCTTGACCAGACACCGGAGATGCTTCCTGTATTAAAGCAGGCAGGTGTTGTGGATTCGGGCGGACAGGGACTTGTTCAGGTATTAAAGGGAGCATATGATGCCCTTATCGGCAAGGAGATTGACTATACAATCGAGGGCGCACCAACAGGAGCAGCTCCTGCAAAGATTTCGGCTGAGACAGAGGCAGAGATTAAGTTTGGTTACTGCACGGAGTTTATTATTGTACTCAATGCGCCGATGTCAGACAATGAGGAGCACGCATACAAGGCATTCCTCGAGTCAATCGGTGACTCTATAGTCGTTGTAGCTGACGATGAGATCGTAAAGACTCACGTACATACAAACGACCCTGGACTTGCACTGCAGAAGGCACTTACCTTCGGTTCACTCAGCAAGATAAAGATCGACAATATGCGTGAGGAGCATCAGGAAAAGCTCATCAAGGATTCACAGAAGCTTGCAGCACAGCAGAAGGCTGAGGAAGAGGCTTATGAAGCTGCTCAGGCTGATGAAAAGACAAATAACATGCCTGCAAAGGAAATGGGCTTTGTATCTGTTTCAATCGGAGAAGGCATGAATGAAGTGTTTAGAGGCCTTGGAGTGGACTATCTCATAGAGGGTGGTCAGACCATGAACCCTAGCACAGAGGATATGCTCAACGCTATCGAGCATGTAAATGCTAAGACAGTATTTATCCTGCCAAACAACAAGAATATCATCATGGCTGCAAACCAGGCAGTAGACCTTGTTGAGGATAAACAGATTATTGTTATCCCTACAAAGACTATCCCACAGGGTATCACAGCGCTTGTAAATTATATCCCTGACCACAGTGCCGAGGAGAATAAAGAGCAGATGATGGCTGAGATAGAAAATGTCAAGACAGGACAGGTGACATATGCAGTCCGCGATACTGAGATTGACGGAAAACCATCAAGCAGAACGACTTCATGGGAATCGGAGACAAGAGCATCCTTTCTGTTGGAACAGACTTAAGGGCTACCACGCTTGAGATGGTAGATGCCATGGTAGATGAGGATTCAGCGATTGTCAGCATTTATTTCGGAAGTGATTCTGATGAGGACTCAGCTAATGAGCTTGCAGCAGCAATCGAAGAGAAATATCGATGTAGAGGTTGAGGTCAACGATGGCGGACAGCCAATCTACTATTATGTTATTTCTGTAGAGTAAAGCCTTTTAAAGAATATAAATGACATTTATTATATTTAGGAGCAAATATGGATATAGCTTCACCGATTACCGCGGTTAAGGGAATCGGGAAAAACACAAAAGCATTTGCTAAAATGGGAGTATACACCGTTGGTGATATACTCCTTCATTTTCCCCGGATTATGTAAAGTTTCGGAAATAACGGATATTGATGAACTGAATAATGTAAACGTAAGCAGCACCTATGCCATCCATGCTGTGATTAAAAAGGCACCTGTAGTGAAAAATACAGCGAGAATGCAGATTACATTGCAGGATATCGGCTCGCCCGGGCATATGATACAGCTGGTATGGTACCGTATGCCATACCTTAAGGCACAGCTTGTGCAGGGGAGACATCTTATATTTTACGGACATATTAAGCCAAAGGGAGGCCGATATGTCATGGAGCAGCCTGTGGTGTATGAGGTGCAAAAGTACGAGGCTATACGCGATACACTGCAGCCTGTGTATTCCGTGACAAGCGGTGTGACAAACAATCTGATAGTGAAGACGATAAAGGAGACTCTGTCACATGATACACTGTTGTCAGATTATCTGCCTAAGGATATAAGGCACAGGTACGGCTTTTGCGAGTACAATTATGCCATGAAGCAGATACATTTCCCTGATGACTTTGACGCTCTTGTGGAGGCAAGAAGAAGGCTTGTTTTTGATGAGTTTTTTCTCTTTATCATGGGCATGCGGTATCAGAATAAAAAGCAGCAGAAGGACAAAAATGAGTTTGAGTTTACGGATGATGCTTTTATAGACGGACTGATTGAGAAGCTTCCGTATGAGCTGACAGGCGCGCAGAAGAAGACGATAGATGAGATAAAGCAGGATATTAAAAGTCCTTATGTGATGCAGAGGCTTATTCAGGGCGATGTGGGCTCAGGAAAGACGATTGTTGCTTTTCTTCTTATGGCATGGGCGTCAAAATGTGGCTATCAGTCTGCCATAATGGCTCCGACGGAGGTGCTTGCAAACCAGCATTATGAGACGTTTTGCTCACTGGTTAGTCAGTTTGGACTTGACAGTCCTGTTGTGCTTCTTACCGGCTCCATGACGGCAAAGCAGAAAAGAGAGGCCTATGAGCGCCTTGAAAACGAGAAAAATGCGCTTATTATAGGCACTCATGCGCTCATACAGGAGAAAGCGGATTTTTCCAATCTGTCGCTTGTTATCACAGATGAGCAGCACAGATTTGGCGTGAAGCAGAGAGAGAGCTCGGATAAGGGAAGAAAGCCACATATACTTGTGATGAGTGCCACTCCGATACCGCGTACTTTAGCAATAATCATATACGGTGATATGGATATCTCTGTCATAAATGAGGTGCCGGCAAAGAGGCTTCCGATCAAGAACTGTGTGGTTGGCACAGCGTTCAGGCCAAAGGCCTACAGCTTCATCGAGGAGCAGGTGAGAGCCGGTCATCAGGCGTATGTTATATGTCCTCTTGTGGAGGAAACCGAAAACTCGGAAGGGGAAAATGTCACAGATTATGCAAATGTGCTTAAAGCGGCACTGCCAAAGGATATCACGGTAGATGTGCTTAACGGCAGGATGAAGAGCAAGGCAAAGGATGAGGTGATGCAGCGCTTTGCAAATAATGAGTCGCAGGTGCTTGTGTCCACAACAGTCGTGGAGGTTGGTGTAAATGTGCCCAATGCAACTGTCATGATGATAGAGAATGCAGACAGGTTTGGACTTGCACAGCTTCATCAGCTAAGAGGCCGTGTAGGCAGGGGGGATGCACAGTCGTATTGCATTTTCATCAATTCATCAAATTCAAAGAAATCAAAAAAACGTCTGGAGATACTAAATAAATCAAATGATGGCTTTTATATAGCAAGTGAGGATTTAAAGCTCAGAGGTCCCGGGGATTTCTTTGGAATCAGGCAGAGTGGAGACCTTGCGTTTGCTCTTGCGGATGTGTATCAGGACAGCGATGTGCTAAAGGAAGCATCTGAGATGGTGGATGAGGTGCTTGAAGCAGACCCGGCGCTTTGTACACCGGAAAACAGAATACTGAAAAAGAAAATGGATGAATTTGCAAAAGAACAATTAAAGAGAATGAATCTGTGATGAGCTTAAATGGCTAAAATAAAAGCTGATATAGCATGCAGGACTATGCATGTGTATATCAGCTTTTTTACTTTAAGCGTTTTGGAATGGTTATGAAATTGTTATGAAATAAGTATAATCTGCTTACTCAATCTGCCTGATATCGGATATATCCGGGTGAATCGTGAGAGAATAGTTTGTGTAATACACGACAAAGCCGGCTGCGGCACCGTTTGGCTTTTTGACATTTTTCTTTTGCAGATAGTCTATCTCTACCTTGTCGGCATTTTTGCCCTTTGAGTAGTAGCCTGCGAGCTTGCCGGCCTCCTCAAAGGTGCTGTCCGGCAGCTCTTTGTTTTCAGCTTTTACGATGACATGGGAGCCGGGAATGCCTTTGGCGTGGAACCACCAGTCGTTTCCGGTTGCCAGCTTGAAGGTGAGCTCATCGTTCTGGTAGTTGTTTTTGCCAACGTACATATCAAAGCCGTCTGATGAGATATAGTGGAAGGGTTTGCTCTTTACCTTCTGTTTCTTTGAACCCTTTCCTTTTTTATAAAACCGTATTCTATCAGCTCATCCTTTATCTGGACGAGGTCGTCTGCGCTTAAGGCGATATCCAGTGAATTCTGAATTGATTCGAGATGGTCTATCTGACCTTTTGTTTCAAGAATCAGTTCGTTCAATGCTTCGGCAGTACGCTTCATCTTTCCGTATTTGTCAAAGTATTTCTGCGCGTTCTCGGCAGGAGTTTTTGTGTTGTCGATAGGGATTTTGATGATTTTGTTGTCATCATAATAGTTTGCAGCTTCAAGAAACTTGTCGTCCGGTGTAAGTCCGTAGCCGAATGCGTTGATAAGCTCGCCGTACACCTTGTACTTTTCGCGTTTTCGGAGTCCTTAAGCTGCTTCATCTGCAGGGAATATTTCTTCTGGTTTCGCTCCAGGAGGGTATTTACGTGTTTTCTCAGGTCGGCTGACTTCTGACGTATACGTGTATAGGTGTTTCTCTCAGAGTAGTAAAGCTCTAAAACCTCTGATATAGATTCATATTTTGTGACCGTTAAATCGCTATACTGAGTCAGCTCTATTGAAGAAAATTCCTTTGGTTCATTGCCGTCACGCACGATATTCGGCGTAAAACGATTATTTTTTATGTCCTCCATCATCCATGTGAAGTTGCTTCCCAGGTGCAAAAGCTCATCGTGTGAATAGGCAGCTACAGGGGAGTCCGCGTCAAGGCCTGCCCTGTGAGCCAGCTCATTTGCCACAAGGGGGCTGATGCCGGAAAAGGATGAGTAGATAGCCTTTGAAACAGTAAGCGGCTTTGCTGATATAATATCCGCAAACTGCTTCGAATCTACAGTCAGAGGATTATATTTATCCTCCTGTGTCGCGGGGATTTTGTAGGCTCTGCCCGGAAGCACCTCACGCACAGAGCTTACGGATGCGGGAATACGCTTGGCACTGTCTATTATCGTACCATCGGAGTCGGTAAAGATGATGTTTGAATATTTGCCCATCAGCTCGATAATAAGCACCTTGTGGCATAGATCGCCCATCTCGTTTAAGTGCTCGATTTCAAAGTTTATGATACGCTCCATGCCCGGCTGGTAAATTTTTGTGATGCGTCCGTTTGCTATATGCTTTCTTAAAACCATGCAAAATGTAGGGGCAGTGAGGGGACTTACCTTATTGGTGGGTGTCGTAGATGAATGGAAGCGATGCACTTGCAGACATCGAAAGCCTGAACGAGCCGTTTGGTCCCTTTAGGGTAAGAAGCAGCTCATCTGCCTCAGGTTCTGCGATTTTACTGATTTTTGAGTTTAGTATCGTGCTGTTTAGCTCTGCAACTATATTTGAAATGACTATTCCGTCTAAAGCCATGATGTTCCTCCTTATTTCCTGTAAATATTCTAAATTGCTGAATATTTATAATCATGAATATTTATATTATAATATATTTGACGAAAATCTCAAGGAGTTATATAATAAACTCATCTATGCATATGCGAAAGGAAAAATTATGATTAAAAGTATGACCGGCTTTGGCAGATACGAGTACGCAGATGCAAGCCGTAAGATTACAGTTGAGGTAAAATCTGTAAATCACAGATATCTGGATGTCAATATCAAGATGCCTAAAAAGCTCAATTTCTTCGAGAGTGCAATAAGGACTCTGCTTAAGGAGTACATAGAGCGTGGCAAGGTTGATATTTATATCACATATGAGGATTTTACAGAAAATAATCTCTCATTGCAGTATAATAAGGCTCTCGCGGGAGAATATCTTAAGTATCTGAATCAGATGGCGGAGGAATTCGGACTGGAGAATGATATAAGAGTGAGCACGCTGTCGAGATATCTGGAGGTATTTGCGATGGAGGAGCAGCCTGTAGATGAGGATGAGCTGTGGAGCAGTCTTGAGAAGGCTCTTCGCGGTGCATTTGAGCCATTTGTTGAAAGTCGCGTGCGCGAGGGAGAAAATCTTAAAAAAGACCTTTGCGAAAAGCTCGATAATATGGTATCATATGTTGATTTCATTGAGGAGCGTTCGCCACAGATTATTGTCGAATACCGTGCGCGTCTTGAGGAAAAGCTAAGAGAGCTGCTTGCAGACAATCAGCTTGATGATTCAAGAATAGCCCAGGAGGTCACTATTTTTGCGGACAAGATCTGTGTGGATGAGGAGACAGTCAGGCTCAAAAGCCATATCCTTTCCATGAAGGATTCGCTAAATGCCGGTGGCAGTGTGGGAAGAAAGCTTGATTTCCTCGCACAGGAGATGAACCGTGAGGCGAATACCATCCTTTCAAAGTCCAATGATCTTAAGATTTCTGACACAGGCATCAGTCTTAAAACCGATATAGAAAAGGTCGGGGAACAGATTCAAAATATTGAGTAATTTTAGGAGATTGTGATGAGTAACACAGGAAAATTAGTTGTTTTTTCAGGCTTTTCGGGTTCCGGAAAGGGAACTATCATGAAGGAGCTTATGGCAAAGCATGGTGATGATTATGCACTGAGCGTATCAGCCACGACCAGAGGTCCAAGGCCGGGTGAGGAGCATGGCAGAGAGTATTTCTTTATCTCAGAGGAAGAATTTGAACAGATGATAAAGGCAGATGGACTGCTTGAGTATGCCAGGTATGTAGATCACTACTACGGCACACCAAAGTCATATGTCAATGAGCAGCTTAGCGCCGGAAAGAATGTGATTCTTGAGATAGAAATCCAGGGAGCTTTAAAGATAAAGAAGCAGTTTCCTGATACGGTGCTTATGTTTGTGTCAGCGCCGAGTGCAGATGAGCTTAGGGACCGGCTTGTAGGAAGAGGCACAGAGACAAAAGAGGTCTGTGCACAGAGACTTTCAAGAGCATATGAGGAGTCTTTGGGCATAGAGAAATATGATTATTTAGTGGTAAATGATAAGCTTGACGATTGTGTAGAGCTTGTGAATGATATCATCCACAGCTCTGACGACACAAAAAGAATCGATTATCTTGTATCATCAAATATAGATTTTATAAATAAAATGAGAAAAGAGCTTTTAAGCTTTTCGAAAGGAGATAAATAATATGATACATCCATCGTATGTAGAGTTAATGAAGGTAGTAAACAACAATGTAGAGATAGGTGAAGAGCCGGTAGTAAACAGCCGTTATTCTATCGTTATTGCTGCAGCAAAGCGTGCACGTCAGATTATTGATGGTGCAGAACCACTTATCGCACACCCTAAGTGCAATAAGCCATTATCTATTGCTGTAGAGGAGCTGTACACGGGAGCTGTCAGAATCGTCTCAGATGATGAGGATTTAAACGAAGGCGAAGAGGCTTAATCTAGGAGGGAAAGGCTGTTTTGTCTTTCCCTTTAATTGTAAATACTTACATTTGAGAGGTACTATGAAATTATTATTTATTTCGCTTGGATGCGATAAAAACCTTGTGGATTCAGAGTATATGATAGGCATGCTTGCAAATGACGGCATTGAGATGACCGATGATGAGACGCAGGCTGATATCATTATCGTAAACAGCTGCTGCTTCATAGGTGATGCAAAGGAGGAGAGTATCAATACAATTCTCGAGATGGCTCAGTATAAGGAGACAGGCAAATGCAAATCACTTATTGTGACAGGCTGTCTGGCACAAAGATACAAGGATGAGATTTTTAAGGAAATCCCAGAGGTTGATGCCATACTTGGCACCAATTCATATGATACTATAGTTGAAGCTGTCCATGAGACACTTGAAAACACAGATACAGCAATCTGCACACCTTAGAGGGACTTCCCAGCATAAAGACAAAGCGTATTGTCACCACAGGAGGGCATTTTGCTTACCTTAAGATAGCAGAGGGTTGCAATAAAAACTGTACCTACTGTGTCATTCCTTCCGTCAGAGGCCGTTACAGAAGCGTGCCGATGGAGGATTTGATAGAACAGGCAAAGAGCCTTGTGGAGCAGGGAGCAAAAGAGCTTATACTTGTTGCCCAGGAGACCACACTTTACGGAGTGGATTTGTATTGTGAGAAGTCACTTCATAAGCTTTTGGATGAGCTCAACAAGATAAGCGGGCTGTTCTGGATAAGGATTATGTACTGCTATCCCGAGGAGATATACGATGAGCTTATAGAGTCCATGATAAAGGATGAGAAGGTATGCCATTATCTGGATATGCCAATCCAGCACTGCAATGACGATATTTTAAGGCGCATGGGCAGAAAAACAACAAAGGCTGAGCTTATGGAGCGTATCAGAATGCTGCGTGAGAGAATACCTGATATCACACTAAGGACCACACTTATATGTGGCTTCCCGGGTGAGACACAGGATAATCACGAGGAGCTTATGCAGTTTGTAAATGATATGGAGTTTGACCGTCTGGGAGCCTTTACGTATTCTCCGGAGGAGGGCACAAAGGCAGCTGCAATGCCTGACCAGATAGATGAGGATATAAAGGCTGACTGGCAGGCTGATGTCATGGAGCTTGAGGAAGAGGTCATTTTTGATAAAAATGAGACACTAAAGGGTAAAGAATTATATGTTTTCATAGAGGGCAAGGTGGCTGATGAAAATGCATATATCGGCCGTACATACAGAGATGCACCGAATGTTGACGGATATATATTCATCAACACTGATGAGACACTTATGACCGGCGATATATGCAAGGTTATGGTGACCGGTGCGTATGAATATGATTTGATAGGAGAACTTGTAAAATGAATTTACCAAACAAACTTACAATCTTAAGAGTGATACTTATTCCGTTTTTTGTATTTTTCCTTATTTCACCGTTTTTTGACGGATACGGAAATTATATAGCACTTGCGATATTTATCATTGCAAGTCTGACTGATATGGCTGACGGAAAAATTGCAAGAAAATACAATCTTGTTACCAATTTCGGCAAATTTATGGATCCGCTTGCAGACAAGCTGCTTGTGTGCTCTGCAATGATATGCCTTGTTGATTTAAAGCTCATCCCTGTATGGGTTGTGCTTATTATCATTGCAAGAGAGTTTATCATAAGCGGTTTCAGACTCGTTGCATCAGACAATGGAATTGTTATTGCGGCAAGCTACTGGGGAAAGTTTAAGACAACATTCCAGATGCTTATGGTTATTGTTATTATTTTTAATATCAATCTGCAGCTTGGCTGGTTAAATATCCTTGGAACAATCCTCATTTATGTGGCACTTGTGCTCACAGTTGTTTCGCTTATTGACTATATTGCAAAGAATAAGGACGTCTTAAAGGACCAGAAATAGACTATAACAGGGAGAAAAGTATGAGAATAATAGCAGGAACGGCGAGAAGCCTCCCTCTAAAGACTATTGAGGGAAAAGATACAAGACCGACTACTGACAAGACGAAGGAGACTCTTTTTAATGTCATGCAGTTTGATGTTCCCGGAGCATATTTTTAGATCTGTTTGCGGGAAGCGGACAGATAGGACTTGAAGCGTTAAGCCGCGGTGCAGCCTATGCTGTATTTGTGGAGAATTCAAGAAAAGCTGCTTCATGCATCGAGGACAATATCCATTTTACAAAGTTTGATAAGGTCTCAAGGCTTATGATGACGGATGCTGTCACGGCAGTACGTACGCTTGAGGGCAAGTACAAATTTGATATCGTGTTTATGGACCCGCCATACAATAAGGAGCTTGAAAAGGAAGTGCTTATTACACTTTCGGACAGCGATATATTAAAGGATGATACACTTATCGTGGTTGAGGCTTCAAACGATACTGATTTTGATTATCTCACAGAGCTTGGATATGAGATAGTCAAAGAAAAAATTTATAAGACAAACAAGCATGTTTTCATAAAGCGTGCATAGGAGATACAATATGAAGGTAGGAATTTATCCGGGAAGCTTTGATCCGGTGACATTTGGACACCTGGATATAATAGAGCGTTCAGCAAAAATAGTTGACGAGCTGGTTGTCGGAGTACTCAATAATAGTGCAAAAAACTCGTTGTTTTCTTTGGAAGAACGTGTTAGTATGATAAAGGAAATGACAGCACACATACCAAACGTCAGGGTAGGGTGCTTCGAAGGACTTTTAGTTGACTACATGAAGAAAATCAATGCAACAATCATAATAAGAGGATTGCGTGCAGTGACAGATTTTGAGTATGAGCTGCAGATTGCACAGGCTAACGGAGTGCAGAATCCGGAAATAGAGACGGTTTTTCTCACTTCGAGCCTCAATTATTCATATTTAAGCTCTACAATTGTCAAGGAATTTGCATCATACGGAGGAGATATATCAAAGTTCGTACCTGAACAGTTCATTGATAGAATTTATGCTAAATACAATATTACCAGGTAAGGAGACAGTATTTATGAGCAGTAAAATGGAACAGATTATTGAAGAAATCGAAGATTATATTGATGGCTGCAAGCCGTCACCTATTTCAAGAAACAAGATTCTTGTCAATCGTGAACAGTTAGAGGAGCTTCTTTCAGAGCTTCGTACAAAGACCCCTGAGGAGGTCAAGAGATATCAGAAGATTATCAGTAATAAGGAGGCTATCCTTGCTGATGCACAGGCGAAGGCTGATCAGATAATCGCGCAGGCTCAGATTCAGACAAATGAGCTTGTCAGCGAGCATCAGATTATGCAGCAGGCATATGCTCAGGCGAATGAGGTAGTGCAGATTGCAACAAAGCAGGCACAGGAGATACTTGACAGTGCCACAAATGAAGCAAATAATCTCAGAATGAGTGCCATGGCATATACGGACAGCCAGCTCAAGAGCATTGAGGACATCTTAACAGGCTCTATTGAGACTTCAAAGGCCAGATATGACAGCCTTATAAGTTCACTGCAGCAGTTTGAGGATGTTGTTGCAGCAAACAGAGCAGAGCTTTTCCCACCGGAAGAGAATGGCGATGAAGCAGTAGGAGCGGAGTCGTCTGACAATGAGGCAGCTTCAGATACATCTGATGATGACATAGAAATTACCAATATTTCCGATTCAGATGAGGATGCGAAATAGGATAATACATAACAGGCATGAGAGTATGCTCATGGCTGCCTTAAGCAGTATGTATCTGTAAAGCCTAAAGCCTGTATCCCTGAATATTGATTTGGTCTGGACCATGCATAATACACCGCCAAATGACAGAAGTGCAATGCACAGCACTATTGACAGGGTGCGTGGAATGCATAGACCGCAGACTATGCCGATACCGTTTGTGGTTTCAAAAGGCACATATTATGTCTGCCGACAGTGGCATGTTGCAGTCAGCCTTTTGGGCAATGGTCTGTGGGATACGTGAGACTATAGAGAACAATACAATATATCCACAGAGTTTTATAAGGGTTTCAAACCCTTTCATTATTCCGGCATCAACGATTTGCATGTTAAGCTTAAATCCTTGAGCCGGGATTTTTTGTTTTAAGCTTCTGTTTTGTTAATTGAAAGCATAGCTATCATTCCTATAGCAGATGGCAGATACAGTGACACAAGATAAATGCTGTAGTGGCTGCATATGTTAAGTTGCTCGGACAGTGCATAGGTAATGATAAATGGAAGGCTGAAATGGTTTGCCAGTGCACTCAGTATTTCCCTGTGATTTTTATCTATGTATCCTTTGGAACAAAAATCTGCTGTGAGCTTTGCTCCTATCGGAAATCCAAATATTATGCCTATTATGTATGTAAAAAGCATGATATGCTTTTGGGGAATGTTTTGCAGCACATTTGTTGAGATAATCAGGTTAGATAAAATCGTAAATATAAATAGAAGCGGAAATATCTGGTTGAACCATAGCATTATGCCAGCTTTAGCGCACGTACTTACCTGTGCTGGAAACAATATGTAATAAATACAAAATAGCAGTATAAAAGCGATAAACAGTAATTTTTTAAGTTTGTTTTTACTCATGTGACAGTATATGTGGAGAGAAATATCAATATGATTCGATTAGATAAATTTTTATCAGAGATGGGGCTTGGCACACGCTCTGAGGTAAAAAAGCTTATAAAGACCGGACAGATAGCCATAAATGGCACGGTGGCCGCAAAGCCTGAGACAAAGGTAGATACTGATGCCGACGAGGTATCAGTTAACGGCAGAATAGTTAAGTATCAAAGGTATTAGTATTACCTGTTTAATAAGCCCTCAGGCTGCGTTTCTGCGACCAGTGATAATGTGCATGATACAGTTATGGACTATATCACGGATGCTGTGCATGATGATCTGTTTCCTGTCGGAAGGCTTGATATAGACACGGAGGGGCTTTTACTTATCACAAATGATGGAGCACTTTCGCACGAGCTCTTAAGTCCTTCAAAGCATGTGGCAAAGACTTACTACGCACGTATTGATGGTGAGGTGACTCGGGATGATATCATCAGGTTTAAAGAGGGCATTGATATAGGCGAGGAAAGACCTACAAAGCCTGCGGAGCTTGTTATTAAAAAAAGTGGCAGCGTATCCGAGATTGAGCTTACGATAACAGAAGGAAAGTTCCATCAGGTCAAGCGGATGTTTGAGGCGCTTGGAAAGAGGGTAATCTATTTAAAGAGAATATCCATGGGACCGCTTAAGCTGCCTGATGACCTTAAAACAGGGACTTACAGAGCTTTGACACAGGCTGAAACGGATATGCTTATGCAGATAAAATCCGGCAAATAAAATAATTTTTAATTATGAGGTATGATATGAGTAATGGTTTTACCAATTTCAAAACAGGATATGATAGATGAGGGCATTGAGCAGCTTGATTTTGTGTATGTCTGCGGTGATGCATATGTGGATCATCCGTCCTTTGGACATGCAATAATTGCAAGGCTGCTGCAGGCACATGGCTATACGGTCGGCATCATTTCACAGCCCGACTGGAAGGATGATGAGTCTATATCCATACTCGGAGTGCCGCGTCTTGGTTTTTTGGTTTCGGCAGGTAATATGGACTCCATGGTAAACCATTATTCGGTTTCAAAGAAAAGAAGAGCAAAGGATTCATTTACACCGGGTGGCGTGATGGGAAAGAGGCCGATTATGCGACCGTTGTGTACTGTAACCTGATACGCCATACTTATAAAAAAATCCCTATCATAATAGGCGGCATTGAGGCGAGCCTTAGGCGCATGGCACATTATGATTACTGGTCAAATAAGGTCAAGCGCTCGATTCTTTTAGATTCCGGTGCGGATCTCATTTCATATGGCATGGGAGAAAGAAGCATCATCGAGATAGCGGATGCGCTTGCCAGCGGTATGGATGTAAAGGATATCACGTTTATAGATGGTACCGTGTTCAAGACAAAGGACAGGGATATCATATATGATGCGATTGAGCTTCCTGACTATGATGTTATAAAAGAGGACAAGAGGGAGTTTGCAAGGAGCTTTTACATACAGTACTGCAATACTGATCCTTTCTGCGCAAAGAGGCTCATAGAGCCATATGACAACTCTACGCTTGTGGTGCAGAATCCACCGCAAAAGCCACTGTCGCAGGAGGAGATGGATGAGGTCTATGCACTCCCTTATATGAGGACTTATCACCCAAGCTACGAGGAGGCAGGCGGAGTGCCTGCTATAAGCGAGGTGAAGTTTTCTCTTATCAGCAACAGAGGCTGCTTTGGAGGATGTAACTTCTGTGCACTGACCTTCCATCAGGGCAGGATAATCCAGACAAGAAGTCATGAGTCAATCATAGAAGAGGCAAAGCTTATCACGCAGGATAAGGACTTTAAGGGCTATATCCATGATGTTGGAGGCCCTACAGCCAATTTCAGGCAGCCGGCATGTAAAAAGCAGCTCACAAGGGGAGCGTGCCCTACAAAGCAGTGCCTGTTTCCTAAGCCGTGTAATAACCTGATTGTTGACCACAGCGACTATATACAGCTGCTTAGAGAGCTTCGTGCACTGCCAAAGGTGAAAAAAGTGTTTATCCGCTCAGGTATCAGGTTTGATTATTTGATGTATGATAAAGATAAGACGTTTCTTCGTGAGCTGTGTGAGTATCATGTCAGCGGACAGCTCAAGGTAGCTCCGGAGCATATCTCCAATGCTGTTTTGAGCAGGCTTGGAAAGCCGAGTGTAGAGGTGTACAACAGCTTTGTGAAGGCATACAAGGATATGAATAAAAAGATAGGCAAGGAGCAGTATCTTGTGCCTTATCTTATGTCTTCACACCCGGGCTCAACACTTAAAGAGGCGATAGAGCTTGCGGAGTATCTGCGCGATCTTGGATATATGCCTGAGCAGGTGCAGGATTTCTATCCGACACCGTCTACCATCTCTACATGCATGTACTATACAGGACTTGACCCGGCAACACTTAAGCCGGTGTATGTCACAACTAACCCGCATGAGAAGGCTATGCAGAGGGCGCTCATCCAGTACCGCAATCCAAAGAACTATGATCTCGTGCACGAGGCACTTGTGAAGGCCGGCAGGGAGGACTTAATCGGATTTGACAAAAGTGCCTGATAAAGCCTAGGAAAATGCATACTGATGGCGGCTGGGACAAAAACTTCTAAGTCTGATAAAATTCAAACAGCAGCTATGGCAGCGGCAAGAATGCAGGTGTAAGGAAAAACTTGAAAAATGCAACAGAGCGAGGGAAAAACGCAAGCGGAAGTAACACCGCAGGCACAGCGCACAAAAAGAAAACAATCAGAAACGTCCACAAGAAGAAAAGATAAATAAAGACTATGAAAGAATTTAAAGCTGGTAAAAACGAGGCAGGCCAGAGGCTTGACAAATACCTTAAAAAGATACTTCCAAACGCATCCATGGGCTTTATTTACAAGATGCTCAGGAAGAAGAATATAAAATTGAATGATAAGAAAGCGTCAGGAACAGAAATTGTGTCAGTTGACGACAAAATCAAGATTTTTCTGTCAGATGATACATTTGCTAAGTTTTCCGTCAATGAGGACAGTCTGATGAAGGATTTTAAGGCACTCGGTGCACTAAAGCCTGACGGACTTGGTGTGGTATACGAGGATGATGACATACTGGCTGCAAACAAGCCTGTCAATATGCTGTCGCAGAAATCAAAGGAGACTGATATTTCTGCAAACGAAAGGCTTATTGGATACCTGATAAAAGAGGGAAAGCTTGATTTTGACACATATAAGAGCTTTAAGCCATCGGTGTGCAACCGCCTGGACAGAAATACATCGGGGCTGATTCTGATGGGTAAATCGCTTCATGGACTGCAGTACCTGTCACAGGTGCTTAAGGACAGAACCGCAGAAAAGTATTATATGGCGCTTGTTGCAGGAGAGGTTGATGAGCCTATGACCATAGAGGGCTTTCTGACAAAGGATGAGGCTGTAAATAAGGTGCAGATAACCAAGGAGCCCATAAGTGATGAATCACTGCCAATAAAGACTGCCTACAGGCCTCTTAAGACAATTGAGATGAGTGCTTCGTGCCATAAAGCAACTCTTCTTGAGGTGCATCTCATTACAGGAAGAAGTCATCAGATCAGGGCACATCTGTCATCGATTGGCCATCCGATCATAGGTGATATGAAGTATGGTGATAAAAGGATTAATGCTTTTACAAAGAAAATTATCATGTGACCAGCCAGCTTTTGCATGCGCACCATGTGATTTTGCCTGATGGCAGATACATAGAGGCGGCTTTGCCTGACATATGGAGCAGGGTGGGGCTTTAATCCCGTCATTATTTACTTTATGTCGCATAGCTTACAGTATTAAGGAAGATAGAAACGATATGGCAACCTGGAATTCAAGAGGCTTAAGAGGCTCGACCTTAGAGGACATGATAAACAAGACAAATGAAAAATACAGGAGAACGGCCTGGCGCTCATACAAAAGATTCCCACTCCGATTACACCTATAAAGATGGAGCCGGAAACCAGACACATTACACTGGCATATTTCGAGCAGAAGAGTACGGTCGACTATATTGGCGCTGTACAGGGAATCCCGGTATGCTTTGATGCAAAAGAATGTAATACCGACACGTTTCCCCTTGCCAATATACATGAGCATCAGGTAGAGTTTATGAGATGCTTTGAAAAACAGGATGGTGTTGCATTTATCCTTATATCGTACACACACAGGAACGAATACTATTATCTCACGTTTAAAAAGCTGACAGAATTCTGGGATAGAGCTGCAGAAGGCGGCAGAAAGAGCTTCCGCTATGAGGAGCTTGAGCCGGCATTTTCCTCCCGGAGGTGCCCGGAATACTTGTGCCGTATCTGAACGCACTTCAGCTTGACTTAAATTGCAGGGCTTGACAGTATTACTATCGTATGGTAGCATATTACCACGATAACACTTTACTACATGAAAGCGAGATTTTACAGATTATGGAAAATCAATTATTACACACTCGGACGGAGTAAGAGACATATATAACGGAGAATGCAAAAAAAAGCTGTATTTGCAGGATAAGCTGCACCGTACACTTTTAAAATACGGATATCATGATATTATGACACCTACGTTTGAGTTTTTTAATATTTTTGGAAGCGATGTCGGAACAACCCCTTCAAAGGATTTATACAAGTTTTTTGACAAGGAGGGCAATACGCTTGTCCTTCGTCCTGATTTCACACCTTCTATTGCAAGAAGTGCGGCTAAATACTATATAGAGGACGATATGCCTGTCAAGCTGTGTTATCTTGGCAATACTTTTATCAATTCATCGGATTATCAGGGCAGGCTCAAGGAAAGCACACAGTGCGGTGCAGAGCTGATAGGTGACGGCTCTATCTCTGCAGATGCCGAGATACTTTCGATGACAGTTGAGTCGATGCTTGAGAGCGGACTTAAGAATTTCCAGATTTCAGTCGGACATTCGCAGTTCTTTTACGGTCTCACAAAGGCAGCAGGGCTGTCAGGAGAGCAGGAGGAAAACCTAAGAGAGCTCATAGCAAATAAGAATTTCTTCGGTGTGGAGGAGTTTGTTGACAGTCTTTCGATGAACGACAAGCTAAGGAAGCTGTTTGGACTATTAGACAATTTCGATTTACAGGATGAGCAGCTTATGGAGGCTTTAAAGCTTGCGAAGGGCTATGATGAGATATTATCATCTATTGATACTCTGCTTAAGCTTAGAGAATATTTAAAGGCGTACGGCATCGAGAAATATATTTCGTATGAGCTTGGACTTATCAGTGACTACACATATTACACAGGTATTATTTTCCAGGGCTACACATATGGTACAGGAGAGCCTATTGTAAAGGGAGGCCGTTATGACAAGCTGCTTTCACATTTTGGAAAGGACGCTGCTGCAATCGGCTTTGCAATTGTTGTGGATCAGCTCATGGCAGCATTAAGCCGTCAGGATATTGATGTGCCTGTCATTGAGAATTCCTCACTTATAGTATTTGAGGATGCTGCATACCATGCGGCAATCAAGCGCTCTATGGAGCTTCGAAGAGATGGAGTAAATACACAGATGGTGCTTAAGGACAAAAATAAAACGAAAGAGGACTATGCTTCATATGCGGTAGACAACCGTATAAACAGAGTTGAGTTTATAGAGGAATAAAAGATGAGTGATGACAGATATTTAACCTTTGCCCTGGGAAAGGGCAGACTTGCAAAGAAGACCCTGCTTTTGAGCAGATAGGCATCACCTGTGAGGAGATGAAGGATCCGGATACCAGAAAGCTGATTTTCGTAAATGAGGAGCTTAAGCTTAGATTTTTCCTGGCAAAGGGACCTGATGTGCCTACTTACGTGGAGTATGGCGCTGCCGATATCGGTGTGGTAGGAAAGGATACCATCCTCGAGGAGGGCAGAAATATATACGAGGTGCTTGATTTAGGTTTTGGAAAATGCCGCATGTGCATATGCGGACCGGAGAGCGCAAGGGAGCTTTTACAGCATCATGAGCAGATAAGAGTTGCCACCAAGTATCCTCATATCGCAAAGGACTATTTCTACAATAAAAGCATCAGACGGTAGAGATTATAAAGCTAAACGGCTCAATAGAGCTTGCTCCGATTGTTGGACTTTCAGAGGTGATTTGTGATATAGTAGAGACCGGAACTACACTTAAGGAGAACGGACTTACCGTGCTTGAGGAGGTTTGTCCGCTGTCTGCGAGGGTTGTGGTAAACCAGGTCAGCATGAAGATGGACAATGAGCGTATCACAAAGCTCATAAGTGATTTGAAGACTGTTATCAAATAGCGTATAATTTATATCAATACATGATTTTAGACGGAGGCTGTAATGAGAACTTTAAAACTTACAAAGGATTCACAGAAAAACATATTGAGAGCCTGCTTAAGAGAAGCCCTAACAACTATACAGAGTATGAGAGCACGGTAAATGAGATTATAAACAATGTAAAGGAAAACCGTGACAAGGCTGTTTTGAATACACAAAGAAATTTGATAAAGCGGATGTGGATGCATCAAATATCCGTGTCACAGAGGAAGAAATAAAGGAAGCATATGAGCTGGTTGATGAGAAGCTTCTTGCCGTTATAAAAAAGGCTCTTGTAAATATCAGAAAATATCACGAGAAGCAGCTGCAGAACTCATGGTTTACAACAGAGGACGGCATTATTTTAGGACAGAAGGTCACACCTATAGCAAAGGCAGGAGTATATGTGCCGGGCGGCAAGGCTGTCTATCCTTCATCCGTACTGATGAACGTGCTTCCTGCAAAGGTAGCAGGCGTTGAAAAGATAGTTATGTGTACACCATGTGGAGCTGACGGCAAGGTATATCCCTCCACACTTGTAGCCGCAAACGAGGCCGGAGTAGATGAAATCTACAAGGTAGGCGGTGCACAGGCTATCGCTGCAATGGCATTTGGTACAGAGAGTGTGCCAAAGGTAGACAAGATTGTTGGACCGGGAAATATCTTTGTTGCCCTTGCCAAAAAGGCTGTGTTTGGATATGTCAGCATTGATTCAATCGCAGGACCTAGCGAGATTCTGGTGCTTGCAGATGAGACTGCAAATCCACGCTATGTGGCAGCAGATTTACTTTCACAGGCCGAGCATGATGAGATGGCATCAGCTATCTTAATCACAACAAGTGAGGAGCTTGCAAAGAAAGTATCAGAGGAAGTTGATAAGTTTGTTGAGGTCCTCTCAAGAAAAGAAATCATCGAGAAATCTCTTGAAAACTACGGATATATACTTGTTGCAGAGGATATGGATGAGGCAATTGATGCAGTAAACGATATCGCTTCAGAGCATATGGAGATTGTCACAAGAGATCCTTTCTCAGTCATGACAAAAATCAAAAATGCAGGAGCAATCTTTATCGGAGAGTACTCATCAGAGCCTTTAGGAGACTATTTTGCAGGACCAAACCATGTTCTGCCTACAAACGGAACAGCAAAATTCTTCTCAGCCTTATCTGTAGATGACTTTATCAAAAAGTCAAGCATCATCTCATATTCAAGAGAAGCACTTGAGAGAATACATACAGATATTGAGCAGTTTGCAGAGTGTGAGAAGCTTACGGCACATGCAAATTCAATCAAGGTTAGATTTGAGGATTAGTCAAAGGAGTAAGAAATGGCAGATAGATGCGCTAAGCTTAGCAGAAAAACAAAAGAGACTGATATTTCGGTCGGTTTAAATATAGACGGAACCGGAAAATCAAATATAGACACAGGCATAGGCTTTTTTAACCATATGCTGGAGGGCTTTTCAAAGCATGGTTTTGACCTCGATATGACATGCGACGGTGACTTAAATGTGGACTGTCATCATACTATAGAGGACTGCGGCATAGTGCTTGGTAACGCTATAGCACAGGCTGTCGGAGACAAAAAGGGCATAAAGAGATTTGGAAGCTTTATTTTACCGATGGATGAGGTGCTGGTGCTTTGTGCCATTGACTTATCAGGCAGACCGTACCTGCAGTTTGACGGTGAGTTTACCTGCGAGAGAGTCGGAGATATGGATACAGAGATGGTGAGAGAGTTTTTCTATGCCGTTTCTTACTCTGCTGCGATGAACCTGCATATAAAGGTTTTGACACCGGGAAATAATCATCATATGATAGAAGCTATGTTTAAGGCATTTGCCAAGGCACTTGACGATGCCTGCACCTATGATAGCAGAATAAAGGACGTGATGTCCACGAAAGGAAGTTTGTAATTTGACTGGTTTTAAGAACATCGTTGCTACACTGTATTTAAAGAACGGCCAGGCCGTGAAATCAGCGTCTGATATGACAGTAATGGGCGACGTCTACAATCTGTGTCAGCTCTACAATGACAGTGGCATAGACAAGATTATTATTTTTGATCTTTCAACTGATGATGATGAGCATGAGAAAAACATACATACGATAGAAAATATCAACAGAAATATCGACATAAAGGTGTGCGCCGGAGGCAATATCAACCGCATAGAGGACGTGAAAAAGCTGCTGTATGCAGGCTGTTTACAGGTCATCTTCAATGCCACAAAGGATTCAAGCCTTGAGCTTGCAAATGTGGCAAGCGAGAAGTTTGGCAAGGATAAAATTCTTTTGTCAATCAGCAATGTAGACTATATTTTCAAACATCAGGAGGAGATAGAGGATACCTTTCATGAGCTTTTGGTCTTGAATATAGATATAATAGATGCACTTGAGAATCTCACATCCACACCGTATGTGGTCTATATGCCGCAGTTTGACATGGATAAAATAATTGATGTCATGAAGCGTGAAACACTAAGAGGCATTGCAGGAGAGTTTATCAATGATCCTGAAAATGATATCATGGCGTTAAAGACAAAGCTTTCTGACGGAGGAATACTTGTTGACAATTTTACTCCCGACTTAAAATGGTCTGATTTAAAGCTTAATTCTGACGGCATGGTGCCTGTCATAGTGCAGGATTACCGCAATGAGCAGGTGCTCATGCTTGCCTATATGAATGAGGAGGCCTTCAATGTCACGATAAACAGCGGACGTATGACCTACTGGAGCAGAAGCCGCAATGAGCTTTGGACCAAAGGACTTACATCAGGACATTCACAGTACGTAAAGTCTTTGACAGCGGACTGTGATTATGATACTATCCTTGCGAAGGTTTCGCAGGTGGGAGCTGCATGTCACACAGGTAACAGGACCTGCTTTTCAATAATATCGTGAAAAGGAGTATGTGGAGAAGAATCCACTTACAGTGCTTGAATCAGTCTATGCGGTGATAGTTGATCGTATGAAGAATCCAAAGGAGGACTCGTACACCAATGCCGTCATGGAAAAGGGCATAGATGAGATATTAAAAAGCTCGGACACGAGTGCACTGAGATTATTCTGGCAGCCAAAAATCCGGACAGTGATGATTTGAAGTTTGAGATATCGGACTTTATGTACCACTGCATGATTCTTATGGCTCAGAAAAATATCACATGGGCAGAAATCGCAGGGGAGCTGGCACAGCGATAGCCTTAAAACACAATAATTATTTAGAGGAAATTATATGAGAAAACTAGCTTTAAGTGATGAGATACTTATGAAGGTAGACAAACCGGCTAGATATATCGGGAATGAGTTCAACTCAGTAATGAAAGACACATCGCAGGTAAATATACGTTTTGCGATGTGTTTTCCTGATGTTTATGAGATTGGTATGTCACATCTGGGAATCCAGATATTATATGATATGTTCAACCGCATGGATGACGTGTGGTGCGAGAGAGTTTATTCTCCGTGGCCTGATCTGCATGAAATCATGAAGCAGGAGAATATACCGCTTTTCGGACTTGAGTCGCAGGAGCCTATAAAGGACTTTGACTTTGTAGCCATGACGCTGCAGTACGAGATGTGCTACACAAATATTTTGCAGATATTTGACCTTGCACAGATACCGCTTCGTTCAAGGGATAGAGCGGAAGGCTGTCCTATTGTGATTGCAGGTGGTCCATGTACCTACAATCCGAGCCGATTGCAGACTTCTTTGATATATTTTATATCGGAGAGGGTGAGACACAGTACGGCAATCTTTTTGAGCTTTATAAGAAGGCAAAGGCTGATGGACTTTCAAGGGAAGAGTTTTTACATGAGGCTGCAAAGATTGAGGGCCTTTATGTACCTGCTTTGTATGAGGTGGAGTACAATGAGGATGGAACAATTTGCTGTATGAAGCCTAAGTATGATGATATTCCTGTAAAGATAAAAAAACAGGTGCAGGTAGATTTGACGAACTCAACTTACCCGGAGGCACCGGTTGTGCCTTTTATCAAGGCTACGCAGGATAGAATGGTGCTTGAAATACAGCGTGGCTGTATAAGAGGCTGCCGTTTCTGTCAGGCCGGTATGATTTACCGCCCAAACCGTGAGAAAAAGGTTGACCACCTAAAGGACGTTGCAGCGGCTCTTATCAAAAATACAGGACACGAGGAGATTTCTTTAAGTTCCTTAAGTTCATCCGACTACAAGGAGCTTGACGAGCTCATCACATTTTTGCTTGATATTTGTAAGGAAAAGAAGATAAATATCTCCCTGCCTTCACTCAGAATTGATGCGTTTTCGCTCGATATCATGCAGAAGGTGCAGGATGTGAAAAAAAGCAGTCTGACCTTTGCACCTGAGGCCGGTACACAGCGTCTTAGAAACGTCATTAATAAGGGCCTTACCGTGGATGATATCATGAACGGCTCAAAACAGGCATTTGAGGGCGGCTGGAACAAGGTGAAGTTTTATTTCATGCTCGGTCTGCCTACTGAGACAGAGGAAGATATGAGGGGCATTCCTGAGCTTGCAAACGATGTGGCGGCATTATACTATGATACCGTTCCAAAGGAAAAGAGAGCCGGAAAATGCCAGATTACGATAAGTACATCATTTTTCGTGCCAAAGCCTTTTACACCATTCCAGTGGGCTAGAATGTATGAGCCTTCTGAGTACCTGGGCAGAGCTAAAATAGTAAATGACCATGTAAAGGAGCAGCTCAACAGAAAGAGCATCAGATACAACTGGCATGAGGCATATGTCACTGTGATAGAGGGCATACTTGCAAGAGGCGACAGAAGGCTTTGCGATGCGATAGTAAAGGTATACGAAAAGGGCGGATATTATGATGCCTGGACAGAGTATTTTGACTATGACAGATGGATTGATTCGATAAAGGAATGCGGACTGGATCCGGATTTCTACACGATGAGAGAAAGGCCTTTAGATGAAGTATTCCCATGGGATTTTATCGATATAGGTGTGACAAAGCAGTTTATGATAAGAGAGTGGGAGACAGCCCATAAGGAGACAGTCACTCCTAACTGCCGCATGAGGTGTTCTGCCTGCGGTGCAAAGAGCTATGGAGGAGGTGTCTGCTATGAAAATTAGAGTGAAGTTTAAAAAATGGGGCTGCATGAAGTTTATAGGACATCTCGATATGATGAGATACTTCCAGAAGGCGGTCAGAAGGGCAGATATTGATATCCGCTATTCAGAGGGGTATTCTGCTCACCAGATTATGTCGTTTGCGGCTCCGCTTGGAGTGGGCATCACAAGTGATGGTGAGTACTTTGACATAGATGTAAATACAACAGAATCTACAGAAAAAAGCATACAAGCTTTAAATGCCCAGATGGTGGACGGAGTAGAGGTGACAGGCTATGTGCTTCTGCCGGATGATGCAAAGAAGGCTATGTCGCTTGTTGCGGCTGCAGACTATGTACTTAGCTTCAAGGAGGGCTATGAGAGCCCATACACCATAGAGGAGTGGAAGGAAGCGATAGATAAGCACTTTTTTGACGAGCCATCCTTTGTTGTGATGAAAAAGACTAAAAAGAGTGAGAGAGAGGTAGATATAAAGCCTCTTGTATACAAGCTTACAGTCATGGAAAATAACAAAAAGCCTGAGTTTTTCATGCAGGTATCAACAGGAAGCATTGACAATATAAAGCTGAGTTTGTGCTTCGGCCATATACGAAAAGTGCGGCCTTGCTTATGATCCGCTTGCCATACAAATCCACAGGCAGGAAGTGTATGCAAGAAAAGACGATGGAACACTCATTTGTCTGCTTGACATGGGAGAAGAAATCTCATAATGAACAGAATTATTCTGACTAAAACAGTAAAAAATAATAATACATACACAGTGTATGCACTGATGGATGAAAACGGAAATTATAAGGATTTCCAGCTCCTTCCCGAGAAGGATACGATAATAAACAATATATACGCGGCAAGGGTAAATAAGATACTGCCGGGCATAAATGCGGCATTTGTGACCATTGCGCAGAATAAAAGCTGTTATCTGTCGCTAAATGATGCAAAAAATCCTGTATACACAAACAAAAAATCAAAAAAAGAAGGATTGTGTGAGGGCGATGAGATACTTGTGCAGGTCATAAAGGATGCGCTAAAGACAAAGGATCCTGTTGTCACAACAAAGCTTTCTATATTCGGAAGCAATGTGATTCTCACCAATTTTGATACACAGATAGGTGTTTCATCGAAGCTGGATAAGGAAAGGGCGGCTCTTTTACGTAAGGCTGTGCTTTTAAGTTGTGCAGACCACGAAAAAGAGGGCTATGGCATCATAGTCAGAAACAATGCCAAAATGTGGAGGATAAAGCTGTTTCGCAAGATGCGTATTCTGTAGCACAGAAATACAATCAGATAATAAAAAAGGCACCGCATCAGGCACTTTATTCATGCGTATATCATGGGATGAGCGATTATCTGCTTTTAATGAAGACAATTGATTTTGCCACGGTGGAGTGTATAAAGACTGACTGCGATGACATATATGACAGTCTTCTTACAGAGTACGGCATATATGACCATGCTCTGAAAAATAATGAGATATGACGATTCAGCTATCAGCCTGTCAACGCTCTATGGCATAAGAGGGCTGATTGATAATCTGACCTCGCGCAGGGTATGGCTGGACTGTGGTGGCAACATCATAATAGAACAGCTTGAGACACTTACCTTTATAGATGTAAACAGTGCAAAGAATATATCGTCGGGGAGCAATAGCATATTAAAGACCAATATGGAGGCCACAAAGGAGATAGCCAGGCAGCTTAGGCTCAGAAATATTTCCGGCATGATAATAATTGATTTCATCAATATGAAGTCTGAGGCATCAAAGGATACGCTTATTGAAGCGCTCAAACGGTATATAAAGGACGATAATACAGTCTGTACCTTTGTGGATATCACGAAGCTTGGACTGGTGGAGCTGACAAGAAAAAAGGTCCACAAATCTCTTAAACAAATTTTAGAAAAAACACTTGACGAATAGATGGCTCTATGCTAATATACTGGAGTATGCCGCACAGTGAGGTATAAGTTTGCGACTTTCGCAACACCGTAACTGGCGAGTAATGATAATAGGAGGTGCCATATGTACGCAATTATAGCAACAGGTGGTAAGCAGTACAAAGTATCTGAAGGCGATATCATTACCATTGAAAAGCTTGGCGTTGAAGCTGGTGAGAAGGTTACTTTTGATCAGGTTTTAGTTGTAGGCGGAGATGATCTCAAGGTTGGAGATCCAACAGTTGCAGGTGCAACAGTTGAGGCTTCTGTAGTTAAAGAAGGCAGAGCTAAAAAGGTTATCGTTTACAAGTACAAGAGAAAAACCGGATATCACAAAAAGAACGGACACAGACAGGCTTTCACACAGGTTAAGATTGAAAAAATTAACGGATAATGATAGCTATAACCGTTTATCAGAATTCAAAAGGACATAAGATGGGCTTTAAGTCAAAGGGACATGCAGGTTTTGCGGATTCTGGTTATGATATAATCTGTGCCGGGGTTTCAGCGCTGGTGATTAACTTCATCAATTCCGCTGAAGAGCTGTGTCATGCTGAGTACAGCCTTGATACAGACGAAGAGACAGGTATGATTGACTACAGACTTGACAAGCCGGCGACAGGTGATGTTGCACTGCTTATGGATTCCATGATTCTGGGACTAAAAGGAATACAAAGAGACTATGGGAATGAGTACATCATTCTAGACTTCAAGGAGGTGTAAGACATGTTGAATATGAACCTTCAGTTTTTTGCTCATAAAAAGGGAGTTGGTTCTACAAAGAACGGACGTGACTCTGAGTCTAAGAGATTAGGCGCTAAGAGAGCAGACGGACAATTCGTAAAAGCTGGTAATATTCTTTACAGACAGCGTGGTACAAAGATTCACCCTGGTACAAACGTTGGTATCGGTGGAGATGATACATTATATGCTAAGGTTGATGGCGTATTAAGATTTGAGAGAGTTGGAAGAGATAAGAAACAGGCTTCCGTATATCCAGTAGTGAACGAATAAGATTTAAACCCCGACTTTTACTAGCCGGGGTTTTTATGTTGTAAATTAGCAGGAATATTGATTTATTTTATTATTACTGTGTCTTATATAGATATAGCATAGTAATGATTTGTCATAAAGTATACTGAGTGTTTTATGCAGACATTCAGCATGAGGTGGAAAATTATGTTTGCAGATCGTGCAAAAATTATCATAAAATCAGGAAAAGGCGGAGATGGTCATGTATCATTCCGCCGTGAAAAATACGTGCCGAACGGTGGTCCGGACGGCGGTGACGGAGGAAAGGGCGGAGACGTTATATTCCTCGTGGATAAGGGAATCAACACCCTGACAGATTATCGTCACAGAAGAAAGTTTGCAGCAGAGCCGGACAGGAGGGCGGCAAAAAGAACTGCCACGGAAAGAATGGTGAGGATCTTATACTTAAGGTGCCGGAGGGCACACTCATAAAGGATGCAGCAAGCGGAAAGGTCATAGCAGATATGTCCGGTGACAATACAAGGCAGGTGATCCTGCGCGGAGGAAAGGGCGGTCAGGGCAACCAGCACTATGCCACATCCACCATGCAGGCTCCTAAATATGCTCAGCCGGGACAGGATGCAATAGAAATCGAGGTACAGCTTGAGCTAAAGGTGATAGCGGATGTAGGGCTTGTAGGCTTTCCAAACGTAGGAAAATCAACACTTCTGTCACGAGTTACCAATGCACAGCCAAAGATTGCCAACTATCATTTCACCACATTACAGCCAAATCTTGGTGTGGTTGATATGGATGAGGGCTTTGGCTTCGTAATCGCTGATATCCCGGGACTTATCGAGGGAGCATCAGAGGGCATAGGACTCGGTCATGAGTTTTTGCGTCATATAGAGCGTACCAAGGTCATGATACACATGGTTGATGCGGCCGGTACTGAAGGCCGTGATCCGGTTGCTGACATCAAGGCGATAAACAAGGAGCTTGAAGCATACAATCCACAGCTTCTCAAAAAGCCACAGGTCATTGCAGCCAACAAAATAGATGCCATAGCGGGAGACGAAAATGAGGTAATTTCGGCCTTAAGAGCTGAATTCGAGCCACAGGGCATAAAGGTATTTCCGATATCCGCAGTAAGCGGTAAGGGCCTTAAGGAGCTTTTGTACGAGGTGAAGAACCTGCTTGCAAATTGTCCTAAAGAGGTTACTGTATATGAGCCGGAGATTGATCCTGCACTTTCATTCTTTAAGGATGAGCCGTACGCGGTTGAGGTGGCAGCCGATGGTGCATATGAGATATCAGGTCCAAAGATTGAGAAAATGCTCGGATATACAAATATGGACTCGGAGAAGGGCTTTGCCTTCTTCCAGAGATTCTTGCGTGAGCAGGGTATCATCAAGGAGCTTGAAAATATGGGCATCGAGGATGGAGATACTGTCCGCATGTATGATTTCGAGTTTGATTATTACAAGTAAGGAGAAAGAGTATATATGAATTTATCAAGTAAACAGCGTGCATATTTAAGCAGCCTTGCAAGCACAATTAACCCTATTTTCAATATTGAAAGGCATCGCTTACTCCGAAATCATCGAGGCTCTTGATGCAGCACTTGAAAAGAGGGAGCTGATCAAGGTTGCAGTTCTTAAAACTGCATAGATGATCCAAGAGAGATTGCAAGTGTAATCGGTGAGAGAACACACTCAGCAGTGGTTAAGGTAATAGGCAAAAAAATGATTTTTTACCGTCCTGCGAAGAAAAATCCAAAGATTAAGCTTCGGAATAAGCCATGAAAACAGGGATTTTGGTGGGGCATTTGACCCGATACACAAAGGTCATATATACATGGCACAAAAGGCGATGGAAGAGTATTCTCTTGACAGGATTCTGCTTGTTCCGTCAGGTCACTCGCCGAACAAGACTGAGAATGCAATGACAGCATTTAGCCACCGGTACAATATGTGTAAGCTGGCATCAGAAGCAGTGCCCGGTATTGAGGTGTCTGATATTGAGATAAAGGATGAGTCCACCAGCTATACGTATGTTACACTCCAAAAGCTAAAGGCGCTTTATCCGGAGGATGAACTGTATTTCATCATGGGTGGAGATTCGCTCGATTATTTTGAAACATGGATGAGACGATGTCATAGCCCAGACAGCAATTATTCTTGTTATGGTGAGGGAAAATTTTCCAAAGCTGCAGATGGAGGAAAAGATTGCTAATATCAAAAATCTGTTTCCTGCAGATATAAGACTTTTAAAGTGTGACAGGATGGATGTGTCGTCTACCCAGGTCAGAAAACTGCTGCGTGCCAAGTCGCAGGCAGACGGGTATAGGAGTCCTAAAGGAGCGGAAATGTTTCTGGATGCTGCAGTTATGTCATATATACAGGCTAATAATTTATACAGGTGATAGAGTATGGAAGTAAAAGAAATAAAGAAAAGCTAAAGAAGAGCCTTGATAAACAAAGGTATCAGCATACACTCGGAGTGATGTATACTGCCGGCTGTCTTGCCATGGCAAACGGCTATTCCATAGAAAAGGCAATGCTTGCAGGCATGCTTCATGACTGTGCCAAGTGTCTTTCGACTGAAAAGAAAATCGGACTCTGTGTAAAGAAAAATATAGACATAACAGAGGTAGAGATATCAAACCCGGGCTGTTACATGCAAAGGCAGGCATGGTGCTGGCTGAGGAAGAGTATGGCATTAAGGATGCGCAGATACTGCATGCCATAAGAGTGCATACTACAGGAGAAGCAGATATGGGGCTCCTTGACAAAATACTCTTTGTGGCAGATTATATTGAGCCAAACAGATGTGAAGCACCGAGGCTTGAAGAGATAAGAAAGCTTGCTTTTGTGATCTCAACAGGACTGTCGCAGAGATATTGTATGATACAATCAATTTCCTTAACACAAAGAGTGGGGCAATAGATCCGACTACCCAGATTACTTACAATTATTATGCTAAATACAGAGACAACAGGGAGGAATAACTGCTATGCAGACAATTGATTTAGTTAAAAGATAGTGGAAGCACTTGAAGACAAAAAGGCAGAGGATATCACAGTTCTCGACATAGGAGAGGTTTCTTCTATAGCAGACTACTTTATCATTGCAAACGGAAATAATGCAAATCAGCTCACAGCCATGGAGGATGCCGTGGATGAGGCTATGTATACAAACGGAGTGCATCAGAAGCAGGTAGAGGGAACAGGCAACTCTACATGGATTCTCATGGACTATCAGGATATTATCGTGCATCTGTTCTCTAAAGAAGACAGGCAGTTTTATGATCTCGACAGAATATGGAGAGATGGAAAAGTGGTGGATGTACATTCACTGTAGTATTTATTCTATGATTAAGGAATTATAAATCGAAACCGGTAATTTAAAATATCGCACCCATATGCCGAGCTGTTTAGCTTAGCATATGGGTGCGATATTTTTGTAATATTAGAAGAAACGAAATACTCCAAACACTTTGCCGAGTATTTCACAGTCCGGAACTATGATTGGATCCATTGTGTCGTTCTCCGGCTGAAGACGTATGTGACCATTCTCTTTGTAGAAAGTCTTTACAGTGGCAGAATCATCTATAAGTGCTACAACCATATCTCCGTTTGAAGCATCACTCTGCTGCTCGACGAGGATATTATCACCGTCGAAGATACCGGCATTAATCATGCTCTCGCCCTTGACTTTAAGCATAAATGACTGCTTATTTGGCATATATTCAGCAGGAACGGGAAAATAGGTTTCGATATTTTCCACTGCGAGTATCGGCTCACCTGCAGCTACACGACCGACCAGAGGGACATTAACCATCTCGCGGCGCTGTAAACCAAAGCTGTCATCTATAATTTCTATAGCCCTGTTTTGGCAGGATCTCTTCTTATGTAGCCCTTTCGCTCCAGTGTCTCGAGATGAGCATGGACGCTGGATGTGGACTTTAAATGTACACCTTCGCAGATATCACGCACTGATGGCGGATAGCCCCTGTTTAAAATCTCACTCTTGATAAACTCCAGTATCTCTTTCTGCTTGTCTGAAATCTTTTCTAATGCCATAGTTGAATCCTCCGTCTGAATATTAAAATAATATAATGATATGGGGCAAAAGGAATTTTGCACCCCATGAATGATTGTAAAAAAAAAATTATATCTCAAAAAAAGTATATCATAAAACCAAAGCAAACGCAAACATATATTCCGAAATTTTGTTCGTTTTTTCTATTGACAAACGATTGTTCGAGATGTATTATGTAACCACAATAACAACAAACACATGTTCGGAAATACAAGAGGTGGTTTTATGAGAGGAAATACTTTATCAGGTAGAAGAAAAATGTTTGGATGGACTGCTGTTGCATTTATAGCAGCTGTCATTATATTGTGTGGCACTATTCATATTTTTGCCAGTTCCGGTGACAGCAGGCCTTATAACAAGTATTATACCAGCGTCAGGGTTGAGGATGGCGACACTGTCTGGAGCATTGCCGATAGATATATTGCCGACAGTCAGGTGAGCAAAAGAGATTATGTAGATGAAATTTGCAGGCTCAATAGTCTTACAGATGGCAATGTCCGCAGTGGCGATTATATAGTTGTTTCATATTATTCTCAGGATATAAAGTAACGTTTTCTTGCTAAAATTTCCTGTTTCTTATATAATATAGGTTAATTGCAGCGGATTTGGGTTATAGTATCTATAGCTTATCCGTTTTGAAACAGGAGATTGGATATTTATGTTAAAACTATTTTTGTTATATTTGCAAATTTTCATAGAGCGCCGTATATTGTTCCCAAAATGAGATACATGGCTGATCATCCGCAGAAATATTCAGAAGCGGAGAGATATGATATGATGCGGCACTGTATAGATTTAATGAATAAATCGGGAAAAATTACAACAGAAGCATATGGTCTTGAGAATCTTCCTGAAACAGGTGGCTATATCATGTATCCCAACCATCAGGGAAAGTATGATTTACTGGGGATTATTACTACACATGACAAGGTACTGTCGTTTGTTATGGATAAGCAGAAGTCGCATACAATGCTTGTCGGGAATTTGTGGATCTGGTTCAGGCAAAGCGTTTAGAGAAAGATAATCCAAGGCAGGGGCTTACTATAATCAATGAGGTAGCTAAGGATGTGAAAAACGGCAAGAGATATGTCTTGTTTCCGGAGGGTGGCTATAAGTTCAATAATAAGAATAAAGTGCAGGATTTTAAAGCAGGTAGCTTTAAGATTGCATTGAAATCACATGTTCCTATTATTCCGATAGCTCTTATAGATTCATATAAGGTGTTCAACAGCTTTCATTTCGGCCCTGTTACAACGCAGGTTCACTATTTAAAGCCTATTGAGTATGATGAGTACAAGGACATGAAGACGAAGGATATAGCTGCACTGGTCAAGGAGCGTATAGAGGAGAAAATCAAAGAAATACTTGGTTAGAGTCAACTTTGATTATTATATAGTATTAATATGAAAGACAAAGCTTATTACGAAGACGTAAATATAAAAAATGAATTAAAGCTCAGAGACATGATACAGAAGCTTCCGAAGTTCTGTATGGATTTTTTTATCGGAATAGATGCGGATAAGTCCTCAAGAACCAAGATAGCGTATGCATATGATCTACAGACCTTTTTCGAGTACATGAAGAGTGACAATCCATCGCTTAAGAAATATGATATAAGGGATTACCCTATATCTCTGTTAGATCAGATCAGTCCTTCAGATATTGAGGAATATCTGTTTTATCTAAAGTATTATGAGAAGGATGGCGTCGTACACACCAATGACGAGAGAGGCATTAAGCGAAAGCTTGCATCACTGCGCACCTTTTATAATTTTTATTTCAGGAAAGAGTTTATAGATACCAATACTGCGAGCAAGGTAACCCTTCCCAAAATACATGAGAAGAATATCATCCGTCTTGATACTGATGAGGTCGCACAGCTTCTCGATGAGGTTGAGTCGAGACAGTCTGTCCAAGAACCAGCAGCGTTTCCATGAGAAAACAAAGGTTCGTGACCTTGCACTTATGACACTGCTTCTTGGAACAGGTATCCGTGTATCTGAGTGCGTGGGGCTGGATATGGATGATGTAGATTTCAAAAACAACGGAATCAAGGTGCACCGAAAGGGTGGTGCTGATGTGATTGTTTATTTTGGTGATGAGGTACGTGATGCACTTCTTTCGTACTGGGAGGAGAGAAGCATAATTACACCTGCCGAGGGGCATGCTAATGCGCTTTTTCTCTCTTTACAGAGGAAGCGTATATCTGTACGCTCTGTTGAGAATCTGGTAAAAAAGTATTCGAGACTCGTAACAACCGTTAAGAATATTACTCCTCATAAGCTTCGCAGTACATATGGCACCACACTTTATCAGGAAACAGGTGATATCTATCTTGTGGCGGATGTTCTAGGGCACAAGGATGTAAATACCACACGTAAGCATTATGCAGCCCAGGAGGATGGCAGGCGTCGTGCGGCAGCCAGGGTAGTACATCTGAGGGAGGATTGATTATATGTCTGATAATATAATCACAATTACAGAATTTAAGGACCCCAATCTGGATGTGTATGCCAGATTGACGGAGAATCAGCTTTTAAACAGAGCTAATCCAAAAGAGGGGATGTTTATAGCTGAAAGTCCAAAGGTGATAGAGAGGGCACTTGATGCGGGATGTGAACCGGTTTCTCTTCTGATGGAGACAAAGCATGTAAATGGCGAGGCAAGAGGCATTATCGAAAGATGTCAGAATATACCTGTATATACTGCGTCATTTGATTTGCTCACAAAGCTGACTGGCTTTGCTTTGACCAGAGGCACACTCTGTGCTATGTACAGGCCGAAGCCAAGGTCCGTCGAAGAGGTGTGCAGGGACGCAAGAAGAGTTGCGGTGCTTGAGGATGTGGTAAATCCAACCAATGTCGGAGCTATATTCAGGTCAGCGGCAGCACTGCATATGGATGCGGTGCTGCTCACTCCTGCCTGCAGCAATCCTTTGTACAGGCGTGCAATCGTGGTTAGTATGGGAACTGTGTTTCGTGCCATGGGCATATTTTCCCAAGTACAATGTCGGCAGTGACAACACTTTTTCAGATGCTTCATTGCATGATAAGTGTGATAGCAGTGACCAAAATTGCAGCGACCAAAATAGCAGTGCTTATAAATACTATATTGATGTGCTTCATAAGCTTGGATTTAAGACTTGTGCTATGGCGCTGACTGATGATTCCGTGAGTATAGATGACCCTGTGCTTCACTCAGAGGAAAGACTTGCAATAGTGCTCGGCACGGAGGGAGATGGTCTTCATGAGCAGACTATAGACTCCTGTGACTACACTGTAAAGATACCAATGTCACATGGCGTCGATTCTCTAAATGTGGCTGCTGCCAGTGCAGTGGCATTTTGGGAGCTGGCTAAATAGGCTGATGAGAGTGCTTTATATTGTAAATTTTGACATTTTCGTCAGCACTGTTTCTAACTTCAGTTCCTTCGCATACGCATCCGAGTGGTAAATCCGCATAGTTTGTGCTATCGCAGAAGGCACTTTGGCGGCTGCAGTCAGTTTTATCATCTGATATGCCGCAGATGCTGGATTTATTGGTATGATACTGTTTAAAGTTTTGCCGGCTGTAGATATTCTGGTCGGTATTATGTGTATTGGCATTATATATCCCTGTATTATTCATGAATAGTCCTCCTGATTGATGCTTGTTTATTTGCTTTTTGTTTATTTGATGTTTTAATTTGATTTTTATTTGCAGCTATCCTGAATATGCTGAATAGTTACTGTTATTTTTCATCCTAAGTATGAGTTTAGCATGTGCTGTGAGTAATTATTTTATGTATCTTATTTTTAATTGCGATTTCGGTTAGAGGCTTTTTAATTAAAATTGTGGCAATCATAAATATAATTTACACCTTTGTACATAATAATGCTGACAGGAGGTGTCTATTAAATGATTCTAACAGAAAAAGAAACAAACGCTATTGAAGATTTAAAAACACAGGAACAGGCATGCATAGAGAAGTATACCAAATACAGCAATCAGGCAAAGGATCCGGTGCTTAAGGAGCTTTTGAAGAAATAGCAAGGGATGAGCAAAACATTTTGACTCTTTGGATCAGGTGATTAAGGGAAAGGTTCCGTCAGTTGACTGCAATGATTCTAAGGGGAAGAATTATAACCCTGCTGCAACATACGATTCGCTTGGCAATTCTGAGGACAAGAAAGCTGACTGTTATCTGGCTACAGACTGTATAGGAACAGAAAAGTTAGTATCCGGCGAGTACAATTCCGATGTATTTGTATTTGGAAATTCGGATATCAGAAAGCTATTGGCAGATATACAGATAGAAGAGCAGAATCATGCTGAGATGCTATGGAAGTACAAAACTGCAAATGGTATGGCATAGATAAAATATAAAACCATAGAATTTAGTACAAAGTGTAAAACAGGACTGCCTGAATATCGACAGTCCTGTTTTATAGGTTTAGTTGCCGGTTGGAATAAAAGGTCTGATTGCACCTGCAAGCTGAGAAACCGGCATACTCTGGAGCCATACACGGCCAGGTCCGGTGACAACGGTGTTGAATAATCCTTCACCGCCGAATACCACATTTTTGATACCCGGAACAGTCTGAATTTCGAGCTGGCAGCTTCCTGTCATAGCGGCTAAGTATCCGGTATCAATCACAAGCTGCTGACCGGGTGCAAGCTCGTATTCCTTTATGTGGCCGTCAAATTCTAAAAATACCAATCCGTTTCCGACAGACGCTGCATGATAAAGCCCTCACCGCCGAAGAAACCTGCTCCTATTCTTTTGGAAAAATACGGACAGCTCAACTCCGGAGGTTGAAGCAAGAAATGCTGATTTCTGGGCAATTATCTCCTGTCCCGGTGCAATCTGGAAGGGCCTGATGCATCCTGGAAAGCATGATGCAAATGCTATCATTCCTGGACCACCCATAGATGTGTAGCGATTTTGGAACATACTCTCACCTGAAAATGCACGGCCAAACATTTTGCCGATGCCTCCATTTGATGTAGTCTCCATCTTCATGTTTGGAGTCATCCATGACATGGCACCTTTTCGGTAATCATAGTCTCGTTTGCCTCAAGGTTGCAGATCACAACCGGTAATGGCTCTCCCTCAATATTGTAGTTCATAAATATCCTCCTTTAGTCAAAAAAATGGTTTGTAAAAATTTTATATTTATAATTCTAACACAGTAATACGTCACTTGACAATATAATTCATAAATGTACACGAAAGCTTATAAATGAATACAAATTGCCTAATAAATACACTTTAGGGATTGCGGTGTTCATATGATTTTGATTGAAACTATGTGGGCAAAGTCACAGACCGACTTGTTTATTTTATAAATATGGTTTAAAATAATATGGATATTGTTGGATAAAAATGGTAGTAAAATTATATGTCATATAAATTGTAACAAAATAATTATATCCAATTTATAACATGTAAATAACATATTTAAGGAGACAACATAATAATGAGATTTGTAATACAGCGTGTAAACCATGCAAAGTGCACTATAGATGGAAATATAACCGGCAGTATAGAAAAGGGACTGTGCGTTTTGATAGGCATAGCAGAGACAGACACTAAAGAGATTGCTGATAAAATGATCAAAAGCTTATAAACATGAGAATTTTTGCCGATGAGAATGACAAGACAAATCTTTCGATAAATGATGTAGACGGAAAGCTTTTGCTCATATCGCAGTTTACGCTTTATGCAAATTGTAAGAAAGGCAATCGTCCTTCATTTGTGGAGGCAGGAAGTCCTGATATGGCAAACGAGCTTTATGAATACTGCATCAGCGAGTGTGATAAGGCAGTTCCGGAGTACAAAGAGGGGTGTTTGGAGCCGATATGAAGATAGAGCTTGAGAATGACGGGCCATTTACGATTGTACTGGATTCGGACAAGCTGTAAAAGATATAAGTATGAAAGGCATTTTTATGGAAAAATCATTAAAAAAAGATATTATAATAAACAGGCTTCCTGTAGTTATATATTTTATACTGATTTTTGCTGCTTTAATGGTGATAATAAGTGCAGTAGCTCCGATGAGTAATCATGAGCCAAAGACGACGGATACATATTCTGATTTTTCAACAGGATGGTTAAATTGCGAGGAGTCTGAGGCTTCACTAAACCATTTATCCGGCACTACAGTAATCCATCGTACTATAACGGCAGCTGATTGTAATAAAACATTGTTTTTCTTTGCAAAAACATCAAATATCAAGGTGTTCATAGATGGGGTATGCCAATACAGGAACAATCATTTCTGTTCACAGTTTTTGGAAAGACACCCGGGGCTCTTTTGTAAATGTACTTATCCCTGCAAAAGTGATGGCAAGCTACTGGAGATTGAAATTGAAAATCCATATAAAGATGACGACAGTGCAAAGCTTGATGAAATGTACATAGGCGATATTTCTGATATCATACAATTTCAACAACAAAAAAGATTCAATTCTTTCTGTATCAGCTTTATTATTATGGTACTGGGTGTTGTAATGCTTTTACTATTTATTCCTCTTACAAGGCAAAAGATAGTAGGCATTGAGTTTTTGAATCTTGGTGTTACAGCATTTGTATCAGGCTTATATCTTACAACAGACGGACGATATCTACAGCTTGTTTTTGGAGATGCCCATATATATCATGTGATAGCAGAAACAACCCTGAGGCTTTCTATTCTACCGTTTTTAATATTTTTAAGTCAGATGTATGAAAGCTATAGTAAACATATAAGCGCGATACTATGCGTAATTGGCGAGATAGCATTTGCAGGCTGCTTTATCGGTGAAATAACCGAAATCATGGATTATCATGAGACACTTTTTCTGGTACATGTTGTATTTGCAATTTCTATGCTCTTTATTCTTGTTTCGACGATAAAGGGCATTGTAAAGGCACCAAAAGAGAATATATATCACAATATAGGCTGTATTGTTTTAAGCTTTATGGCTATGACGGATATCATAATTCTATGGCGAGGCACTGGACGAGAAACAAGCTATTTTATCAGACTCGGCATATTGATATTCTTTTTCATGGAAATAGTCCAGATTATTAAAAAGTTCCTCGCCTCTTATCAGCGCAATATCAAAATGAGTTGCTTAGCAGGCTTGCTTATCATGACGGATTAACTGATTTACTCAATCGTACCTCATATATGGAAAAGGTCAAGGAGCTTGAAGATGATGAAAACCCATACATGCTGATTGCGATTTATGATGTAAACAATCTGAAAAAGGTAAATGATACAATGGGACATCAGAAGGGTGATGAGATGATAAAACGCGTTGCAGATGTGATGAGTGCTTCTCTTGGAAAATACGGACAGTGTTACCGAGTCGGTGGTGATGAATTCGTATTTATCTCGACAAAACCGGATATCGACACCGTATTCATGAATGCAAGTAAAAATGATGGATAATCTCGGATGTATCACTGATGGAAATAATATAGTGCCTATCACAGCTGTCATGGGATATGCTGTGAAAAACGATAACAGCACAAAGGATATTAATGAGATAATCCGTGAGGCTGATTCTAGGATGTATGAGAAAAGCGCTCTATGAAGCATCGGAAGGCTTAGTGCATTTCACCCAATCATCGATATTGCCGTTTTGAATAGCAGAAAACAGTCTCTTCTTGACACCCGGATTTTCCATATTTAGCTGTCTGACAAGCTGCTTTACATATTCGCGCCGTGTGTGGCCGTCGTAAGGGCATGGATTCTTGCACACCGGCAGATTGTATTTATTCTTAAAGCCCTTCACATCAGACTCGCCGACATACATAAGCGGACGGATGATGGCAAGCCCACTGCCGTCCAGCTGTGTAACAGGCGCGAAAGAATAAAATTGTCCCTCATATAGCAGGGAAAGAAACATAGTCTCTATAATATCATCCATATGGTGTGCATATGCGATTTTGTTGCAGCCGACAGACAGCGCAAAATCATTCAAAGCTCCCTTTCTAAGCTTTGCACACCATGAGCAGGGACTAGCCTGATTCTTAGATTTCTCAAGAGATATTCTTCCAATATCAGTTTTCACCACATAAAACTCAACAGAGAGCTCATCACACAGCGCCTTCACCGGAGACAAATCAAAATCCTCATATCCCAGGTCAACCGCTATCGCTACAAGCTCAAAGGGCACAGGATAAAAGCTTCTGATGCCGGAAAGCGCATAGAGCAGCGTAAGGGAATCCTTTCCGCCTGAGACACCGATGGCGATTTTGTCATTTTCAGTTATCATATTGTAGTCGTCAAGAGCGACGGACCTTGCTGTATAATTTTTGTAATTTCATGGTAGGTATTATACTATAAATCTGTGAAAAAACAAAGCTTCGAACAGTTACCATTCAGTGATCGTATGGAAAAAGGCAAAGGATTCCGTCACGATTCCTATTCGATAATAATTGACGAACATGCCCGTTGCCCATCGTTAGATAATGTGTTATACTTGTGCCATACAATGTAGACATAAGGAGAAGCGTTGAAATGAACAAAGGCAAAATTCGTACAAGGAGACTCACAATCCGCGCGAAGATCCTGATTCCGTCAATCATAATCGTTGTACTCGTCTGTGGTTTGATGGGATACAATTCCTACACGCGTTTTGAGAAAAGCATGGTGAGGATGGGCGTTGAGGAAGCAGACATGGCGGCAACGATCGTTGCGGATTCGCTGGATGCCAAGCTGGTATACAAAGTGACGGTAGGATCGGAAGGTACGCAGGTCTATCAGAATCTGCAAGGAGATCTCAGAAAAAGCAAAAGCATGCGGAATTGCTTTTTATACACATTGTATACGGCCGGAAAGAAAGTGTATTATGGTGTGGATTCGGACGAGGATGCGGCAAAAGTCGGTGATGAATTTGCGGATTCATACGCGGAACTGGAGCCGGTGTTCGGTGGAAAGGAATACATTCAGGATTACATCGACCATACAGAAGACGGAGATCTGATTACGGTATACAAGCCTATTGAGGACAATGCAGGCAAGGTTGTTGCAATACTTGGATGCGATTATGATGCGTCATCGATTACAGCAGAATTACAGAAGGCAGTTGTCCAGACGTTACAGATCGGAGGCATCTGTCTGATTCTGGCAATCGATTCTGACGATTATCGTTAGCAGGATTACAAAGGGACTGATGCAGGTAAATGCGAAGATTTATGATCTGGTACATAATGAGGGTGACGACACAGAAACTGGATGTCAGAAGCGGGGATGAGCTGGAACTGATTGCGGGCAATGTGAATGAGTTGTTAGCGTATATCCGCAAGATTATGATCGGAATTTCGTCCGGATCCATGCGGCTTATGTCTTCTTCCCGCAAAATGGTGGATCATCTGAGCTCTGCGGATGAAAGCATTACCGATGTGTCGGCAACGATGCAGGAGATGAGTGCGGCGATGGAGGAAACGACTTCTTCACTCAATCAGATCACGGAGGCAATTGACGAAATCTATTCATCGGTAGAGCGTATTGCAGGCAATGCGGATGCCGGAAAAGTCTCTTCTCAGGAGATGGAGAGCCGTGCTTTCCGGGGCGAATGATGCAGCAGAGGAGGGGCAGAAGAAAGCAAACATTGAGACCGAGAAGATGGCGGCTTCTTTAAATGAGAAGATTGCAAAGTCCAAATCGGTGGAACAGATCGAGATTCTGACTTCCAACATTATCGAGATTACGGAACAGACCAATCTTCTTGCGCTGAATGCAAGTATTGAAGCGGCACGCGCAGGGAAGCAGGACGCGGCTTTGCGGTGGTTGCGGATGAGATCGGAAAGCTGGCAGGTAATTCTGCGGATGCCGCAGCAAAAATCCGCCAGGTGAGTGCAGAGGTCATTCAGGCAGTGGATGAACTGGCAGAGGATCGCAGCAGATGATCGAATTTGTCCGCAATTCCACAGAGGAAGGCTTCGGAGGTCTTGTTGCAACGAGTGAAAATTATGCGACCGATGCGAATGCAATGCGTGCAATGATGGAGCAGTTCGCGCAGACTGCGGAAGAACTTCGCAGCACGATGGATGGCATCCGTGAATCCATCTCTGCAGTCAACATTGCCGTGGAAGAGAGTGCCAAGGGCATTGCGGGAGTTTCCGAGTCTTCCGTACAGCTTACCGGTAACGTCAATGATATCCAAAGCGAGGCTTCCGACAACAATGGCATCGCAGAGGATCTGGCAACGGAAGTCGGCAAATTCAAGCTTGAGTAGAGCTTATATAAAGATGGGGAACTAAACCAATTCCCGAATAGAAAAATCGCTTAGACCGTGAGTTTGAGCGATTTTTTGTTTAAGGATTATAGATGTTTTTATAAATAAAATATGGTTACGAGAGGGCTTCTGGCTAGGGACTGAACAGTAACTTCGAACAAAAATTCGTGTTGCGAGGGCGGACTTTGGGACTCGTAATTTGATAAGCTAGAGCCATCATAAGAAAGATACACAAAATGACTTTCTTATGATGGCTCATTTTTAATTTACATAAAAAGAGGACAGGCAAAAGGAAAGAGTGTGTTTGTGACTGATGACGGAGTGATTTGCAAAGTAATCAGTATCGATAAGGACAAGCCGATGATAGTAGAAGAGGACGAGGTGAGTGGTAAAATTTGTAAAAAGACTGTATGACTCAAGTACTATGTGGTAAAATATTAGTAAGTATGGAGGAAATATGGGGAAAAGATAAATAATTATTGGCATGGTGGTACTGGCGAAACTCTATATTGATCTGATTGCTATTATTCCGATAATAGAATATAATATTCTTATTATGGAGGGTTCAATTATGGAGTATTTAACAGCAACAGAACTTTCAAAGGTATGGAATATTTCTACTAGAAGAATAGGAGTTTTATGCACAGAGGGAAGAGTTGACAGTGAAATTAAAAAGGAAAAATGTGGTTAATTCGATACTGCACAGAAGCCAGCAGATGCAAGGTATAAGAAAAATAAGCATAATGCATAGAACAAACGAAGGAGGCAAAAGGAATTGGAAATAATAGATAATGTCAATAAGACACTAAAAGAAGATTTGACAACTGAAATACATAAGGGCAGTAAAGTGTCTATTGCTGCAGCCTGCTTTTCTATTTATGCATTTGCTGAGTTAAAGAAAGAACTTAAAAATGTGGATGAATTGCGTTTTATTTTCACATCACCAACATTCATTAAGGAAAAAGCAAAGCGCGAGAAAAGAGAATTTTATATACCAAGACAGGAACGTGAGAAAAATCTGTTTGGTTCAGAGTTTGAAGTTAAGCTTCGTAATGAGATGACACAGAAGGCAATTGCAAAAGAATGTGCGGAGTGGATTCGTAAAAGGCAGTATTCAAGTCAAATGTGACAAATGAAAATATGATGGGATTTATTAATGTAGATGATAAGAATTATATGCCATTAAGCGGATTTACAACAGTAGATTTAGGCTGTGAACGTGGAAACAATGCTTATTATATAGTCCAGAAATCAGAAGCTCCAATGAGCACAGCATACTTGCAATTATTTGAACAGATATGGAACGATGCATCAAAACTGCAGGAAGTGACAGATGAAGTGATAGAGAATATCACAACTGTTTATAATGAAAATTCTCGGATTATCTGTATTTTGTAACACTATACAACATTTTTAATGAATTTCTTGAAGATGTATCAGATGATGTACTGCCAAACGAGGCAACAGGCTTTAAAGAAAGCAAAATATGGGGATGCTCTATAATTTTCAGAAGGATGCTGCGTTAGCAATTATCAATAAGCTGGAGAAGTATAACGGATGCATCCTGGCAGATTCAGTAGGTTTAGGAAAAACATTCACTGCACTGTCTGTAATAAAGTATTACGAGAATAGGAATAAATCTGTGCTTGTGTTATGCCCTAAGAAGCTGGCGAACAACTGGAATACATATAAATATAATTATATCAACAATCCAATTGCGGCTGATCGTATGCGTTATGATGTTCTGTTCCATACAGACTTAAGCAGAGAGTCGAAATTCTAATGGTATGGATCTGGATATGGTAAACTGGGGAAATTATGATCTGGTGGTTATTGATGAATCGCATAACTTCCGTAATGGTGGCAAAATATCCGGTGAGGATGAAAAGAGAACAGATATCTGAAGCTTCTTAACAAGGTTATACGCAAGGGCGTTAAGACAAAGGTGCTTATGTTATCTGCCACACCGGTAAATAATCGATTTGTAGATTTGAAGAATCAGATTGCTCTTGCTTATGAGGGTGAAAGTCAGCTACTGGATGAAAAGTTGAATACACATAAGAGTATTGATGATATTTTCAAGCAGGCACAGACTGCCTTTAATACATGGAGTAAGTGGGAACCAGAGGATAGAACTACAAGCAAACTTTTAAGAATGCTTGATTTCGACTTCTTTGAACTGCTTGATAGTGTAACGATTGCACGTTCAAGAAAGCATATTCAGAAATATTATGATACATCCGATATAGGAACATTTCCAAAGAGAAATACACCTATATCAAAAAGACCGGGCTTGACAGATTTAAGCAAGGCAATCAATTACAATGAGATATTTGAAGAGCTGAATCTGCTTAGATTATGTATATATACACCAACGGATTATATCCTGCCAAGTAAACTAGCAAAGTATAAGAATGTGTATGATTCAAATCATGTAAGGGGAGGTCTTACACAGTCTGGTCGAGAGCAGGGAATCAGAAGATTGATGTCAATAAACCTTATGAAGAGAATGGAAAGCTCGGTATATTCCTTCAGCTGACATTAAAACGTATCAATGATCTTATTACCGATACCATAAAGAGCATTGCAGATTTTGAACATGGCTATAATAAATCCTCATTGAATTTGAATGACATAACAAATATGGATTTAGATGGGGATGACCATAATGATGATGTGTTTGCAATTGGAAAGAAAGTAAGAATAGATATTGCAGATATGGATTATACGTCATGGAGACGCGAGCTGGAAAGAGATAAGGAAATACTGGATTTGCTTCTTGCGATGATTGCAGATATAACACCCGCTCATGATAGCAAATTGCAGACCTTATTTGATGTGATAGATGAAAAGCAGGAACATCCTATCAATACCGGTAATAAGAAAATAATCATATTTACTGCTTTTGCAGATACAGCGAATTATCTGTATGACACAGTAAGTGTGTATGTGAAGAAAAATATGGATTGGACACAGCAATTATTACAGGTTCAGTAGATGGAAAGACTACGATCAAAGGTTTGAAAACAGACCTAAACACAGTATTAACATGTTTTTCTCCGGTATCTAAGGGAAAAAGTTTGCTATTGCCGAATGAAAAAGCCGAAATAGATATTTTGATAGCAACGGATTGTATATCGGAAGGTCAGAATCTACAGGATTGTGATTATCTGATTAATTATGATATACATTGGAATCCGGTTCGTATTATTCAGAGATTTGGACGAATAGACCGAATTGGAAGTAAAATGAATGTATCCAGCTTGTAAACTTCTGGCCCAATATTACATTGGATGAATATATTAATCTTAAAGCCAGAGTGGAAACTCGAATGAAAATCGTGGATATGACAGCTACGGGCGATGATAATGTCCTTAGTCCGGAGGAAAAGGGAGATTTAGAGTATCGAAAACAGCAGCTCAAGAGGTTACAGGAGGAAGTGGTAGATATTGAAGATATGTCATCCGGAATATCTATTATGGATCTTGGATTGAATGAGTTCAGATTGGACTTGCTTGATTATATTAAGACACATCCTGAGATTGAAAAGGCACCGCATGGAATGAATGCTGTGGTAAAAGCAACGGAAGAATTGCCGGCTGGTGTAATATATGTGCTTAGAAATATAAAGAATGAGATAAATATTAACAGTCAAAACAGGCTGCATCCGTTCTATATGGTATATATGTCAGAAGAAGGAGAGGTAATAATAGATCATCTTTCACCGAAGGAAATGCTGGATTCATTCAGACTTTTATGTAAAGGAAAAAGGAACCGGATAAAGAATTATGTGCCCAATTCAATGATGAAACAGATGATGGTCGGAAAATGGGAAAATATTCGGATTTGCTTGGAGATGCCATTGCATCTATCATTGAGTTGAAAGATGAAAGTGAGATGGACAGTTTCTTAAGTGGTAAGCAGATGAGCTTTTTATCTGAGACTATAAATGGATTAGATGATTTTGAGCTGATAAGTTTTCTTGTCATAAAGTAGGGGGTGTTTACATGTTTGATTTGCCTAAAACATCTGAAATTAGGAAGCCATTACATAAAAACTTATCTATGAGAAATATGCAGCAGAATTATCAGGAAATAAAAAGATAAGTTTGATGCGGATATAAGCAGAATGATTATTACCAATGAGATATCAGAAGCTTCTGTGAATATTAAGGCAACGGAAGAGATATCTGCTATATTTGTTCTTCAGGTGGAACTGAAAAGAAAAGAGTATGATGATAAGAATATTATTATGATATCAAAACTCTTTGGGCAAAAGCTGCTGATTGTGTTGCATTATGAAAATGCATACCAGCTTGCAATATACGAGACACGCTTACTTAAAGCAGACTGGAAGAATGAAGGAGAGATTTCTTTAAGGTTGAATGGTCTTGACTTAGGGAGTGTATGGGATAATTTTGTTACACAGGTATCAGGCATTAATGTACAGACTGGAAATACACTGGTAGAACAAATAAATGTGGAGGCTGAAAAAGAAAAACTCCAAAAGCAGATAGCTGATTTAGAGCTTAAGGCACGCAAAGAAGTACAGTCAAAGAAAAAATTTGAGATGGTGCAGAGAATACAACGGTATAAAGAAAGGTTAAAGGGTATATAGATAATGGCTGATAAATTAAAGATGCAAACAGAAAATATAGCGGATAAAAATTTCGAGATGCTGTCAAAAATGTTTCCAAATGCACTTACGGAGACGATTACCGGATACGATGATGATGGAAAACCGATAGTAGAGAGCAATTGATGCTGATGTGCTTAGACAAGAGATATCTTGTAAGGTTGTAGAAGGAAAGGATGAAAGATATCAATTTACTTGGCCGGATAAGAAGAAGGCAGTTCTTCTTGCCAATACACCTCTTAATAAAACGTTACGTCCGAGTATTAGAGAAAGTATTAATTTTGATACAACAGATAATATTTTTATTGAAGGAGATAATTTGGATGCTTTAAAGTTAATTCAAGAGACATATTTGGAAAAATAAAAATTATTTATATAGATCCACCTTATAATACGGGAAATGACTTTGTTTATGATGATAGTTTTAAAGAGAACATAAATGAATATCTAGAAAATAGTGGGCAGTATGACGAAAATGGAAATCAACTTGTGAAAAATATTGAAAGTAATGGTAGATTTCATACTGATTGGATTAATATGATGTATTCAAGACTGCGTTTGGCAAGAAATTTACTTCGTGATGATGGTGCTATATTTATTTCTATTGATGATAATGAAGTGAAAAATATGCGGAATATATGTGACGAGATATTTGGTGAATCAAATTTTGTTAATCATATTATTTGGCATAAAAAATATGGTGCAGCTAATGATGCCAAATATCTTTCAGACGTTCATGAACATATTCTTTTATATTGCAAGAACAAAGCAGTATGGCATCCTAATTTGTTTGAAAGACCAGATGAATTAAATGCAAAATATAAGAATCCTGATAATGATCCAAGAGGACCATGGGTTGCAACAAATTTATCAGTAAAAACATATTCAGCATCAAATGATTATATTATAACATCACCTGCTGGATTACAATTTTCACCACCACCATCTAGATGCTGGGTAGTTTCAAAAGAAAAATATGAAGAAATGCTTGCGGATAATAGAATTACTTTTGGAAAAGACGGTTTATCTAGGCCATATAAAAGACATTCCTCTCAGAAGTTCAGAACGGAGTAGTCCCTACAACCATTTGGTCATATGATGATGCAGGACATACAATTGGCGCAAAATCAGAAATTAGAGATTTATTTAGTGATACAAAAGCTCCTTTTGATACTCCAAAACCGACAAAATTAATAAAAAGAATTATTTCTATGTCAGAGTCGAATACTCATGACGATATTATATTAGATTTCTTTGGGGGGTCTGGTACTACAGCAGATGCCGTAATGCAGTTAAATGCAGAAGATAATGGAAATAGAAAGTATATTATTGTTCAAATGAAAGAAGAAACTCAACAAAAATCTGTAGCTAGACTTGTTGGGTTTGAATCAATAAGTCAGATTTGTAAGGAACGTATTAGAAGAGCTGCCCAAAAGATTGCAGATGAAAATCCAGAAGCAAAATTTGATGGTGGCTTTCGAGTGCTAAAATGTGACAGTAGCAACATGAAAGATGTTTACTACAACCCATCAGAAACACAGCAATCATTATTTGATACATATGCAGATAACATCAAAGAAGACCGAACTCCGGAAGATTTATTATTCCAGGTTATGCTTGATTTAGGTGTATTACTTTCAAGCAAGATCGAGGAAACAACTATAGCAGGTAAGCAGGTGTTCAATGTGGCAGATGGTTTTTTAATTGCATGTTTTGATAATGATGTGACGGAAGAAACTGTGAAGGCTGTAGCGGAGAAAAAGCCTTATTACGCAGTATTTAGAGATAGCTCAATGGCAAATGATAGTGTTGCAACCAACTTTGACCAGATATTTGCATCAATAAGTCCGGATACAGTAAGGAAGGTGCTGTAATATGAAATTTAATTTTAAAATACAACAGTACCAGACAGATGCTGTTGATAGTGTAGTTAATTGCTTTAAAGGACAACCATACATAGACAATGTATCTTACCGCAGAGATATAGGAAATAAAGAGATGCAGAATTATTCACAGATGTCATTTGTGAATAATTATGATCAGGAAACATTGGATTTTACAGATGATTTTGACGAGTCTGGATTTAAGAATGAGAATATGTTGATTTCGTCTGATATGGTATTGTCAAATATTAAAGAGGTGCAGCAAAATAATAATGTCATGGTTTCGGATTCTCTTGTTGATAGTATGGGAGCCTGCTCTTTGGATGTTGAGATGGAGACTGGTACCGGTAAGACATATGTTTACATAAAGACGATGTTTGAACTGAATAAACGTTATGGATGGTCAAAGTTCATTGTTGTGGTTCCATCTATTGCTATCAGAGAAGGTGTGAAGAAGTCATTTGAAATCACACAGGATCATTTTATGGAGCATTATGGAAAGAAAGCCAGATTTTTTGTATATAACAGCAGTAATCTAAATCAGCTGGATTCTTTTTCAAGTAATGCCGGAATAAATGTCATGATTATCAATATGCAGGCATTTAATACATCCATGAAAGAGGGCGGTAGAAGCAAAGAAGCCCGTATTATTTATGATAAGCGAGACGAGTTTGGAAGCAGACGTCCAATAGATGTTATTAAAGCTAATAATCCGATTATTGTATTAGATGAGCCTCAGAAGATGGGGGGAGATGCGACACAGAAAGCACTTAAAAATTTTAATCCATTGTTTACATTGAATTATTCTGCAACACATGCGAAACATCATAACCTCGTATATGCACTTGATGCGGTGGATGCATACAATCAGCACCTTGTAAAGAAAATTGAGTTTAAGGGATTTCAGGTGAAAAACTTCCGTGGTACGGATCATTATCTCTATCTGGAAGATATTATTATATCTCCGAAGCATGCCCCAAGAGCCAGAATTGAGTATGAGAAGGACTACAAGACTAAAGGCATTAATCATGAGTCCCGAATTTTGATGTAGATGATAATATGTATGAAATATCAAATGAGATGGAGCAGTATAAAGGATACCGTGTATCTGAGATTAATCCAATTGCAGGAACTGTTACATTCACAAATGGAGAAGTAATTCATAGAGGTGATGTGGTAGGTGATGTGTCTGAGAAGGATATGCGCCGAGTACAGATCAGGGAAACAATAAAGTCTCATTTGGAGAAGGAAGAGGAACTTTTTAATAGAGGCATCAAAACTTTATCATTGTTCTTCATTGATGAAGTGGCCAAATACCGCCAGTATGATGAAGAGGGCGATGAAGTACTCGGAGAATATGGTCAGATATTTGAGCAGGAATATAACGATATTGTGAATGAATATATAACTGTTTTTGATACACCATACCAGAAGTACTTAAAAGGTATTGATGTAAAAGACACTCATAAGGGATATTTCTCTATAGATAAAAAGGACATGCTGTAGATAGTAAGGTGAAACGAGGTTCAGACTTTTCAGATGATATATCTGCATATGACCTTATCCTCAAAAATAAAGAAAGACTTCTTAGTTTTGAAGAGCCTACAAGATTTATATTCTCACATTCAGCACTTAGAGAAGGATGGGATAATCCGAATGTATTTCAGATTTGTACTTTGAAGCATAGTGATAGTACTACCGGAAAGCGACAGGAAGTTTGTAGAGGATTAAGGCTTTGTGTCAATCAGGATGGATTCCGTATGGATGAACAAAGTGTAGGAAAGTCATTGGTACATAAAATCAATAAGCTTACCGTTATAGCCAGTGAAAGTTATAAGGACTTCGTAACAGATCTGCAGAAACAGATAAAGACAGATTTGTATGACAGACCTAGAAAGGCAACTGTTGATTATTTTACAGGTAAAACAGTAATGGTCAATGGGAATGCAGAAAAGCTTAATAGACAGCAGGCTACAATGATTTATCAGTATCTGATTAAAATGATTATGTGACAATGGATGGCAATGACAACATTACCGAACAATATCATATGGCCCTGGAAAATAATCATCTGGCTCCACTTCCGAGCATTTGGTTGTGTATGCAGAAGGCATTCACAAACTGATTCAGAGTGTATTTAATGACAAGATACTTGATGACATGATTGATAATGGTAATGAAACAAAAATACCGAACAACGATTTGAATGATAATTTCTACAAGAAGGAATTTCAGACTTTATGGGGATACATCAATCATAAGTATGCTTATACAGTTTCATTTGATAGCAATGAGCTTATAAAGAAAGCAATAGAAGTAATAGATTCAGAGTTATATGTTTCAATGTTGCAATATACAACGTCTATTTCAGAACAGAAAGATACATTATCGGCTGATGCAATTAAATTAGGTGACTCATTCAAAGGAGCAAAGTCTGATACAACAGCACTTAAGCATTTTGAAACCAGCCAGATAAAATATGATCTGATTGGCAAGGTGGCAGAGGCAACAGTACTTACACGAAGAACAGTAGCAGCTATCCTCAAAGGAATCCGGAAGGATAAATTTGACATGTATAAAAATAATCCGGAAGAGTTCATTTCTAAGGTTACAAGGCTGATTAAGGAACAGAAGGCAACTATGATAGTTGATCATATTTCTTATGACCAGCTTGAAGGTAAGTACGATAGTGAGATTTTTACAGCGGAGAAGCATACTACAATAGATAAAGCATTTAAAGCAGAGAAACATATACAGCCATATGTATTTACTGATGGTAATGCTGATAAGAGTGTAGAGCGTAAATTCGCAGAGGACTTGTATGGAGCGGCAGAAGTATGCGTATATGCAAAGCTTCCAAAAGGATTCTCTATACCAACGCCTGTTGGACATTATAGCCCTGATTGGGCAATCGCGTTCAATGAAGGAACAGTTAAGCATCTTTTCTTTGTTGCAGAGACTAAGGGCACGATGGAATCTATGCAGCTTAGACCAATTGAAAAGGCAAAAATAATGTGTGCAAGAAAGCTCTTTAATGATATATCTACAGACAATGTGGTTTACCATGATGTCGATAGTTATCAGAGCTTATTAAATATTATGAATGATCCATCATTGGATAAAAAGGTACGTGAATAATAATTCAATGCATTGTAAAAGGAGATTTTATGGCAGATTTTAAATATGAAATAGTAGAACATATTGGAACACTTTCAGAAAGTGCAAAAGGTTGGACAAAGGAACTGAACAGGATTTCGTGGAATGGTGGAGAACCAAAATATGATATCAGAGACTGGGCACGGAACATGAGAAAATGGGAAAAGGTGTAACTTTGTCAGAAGATGAAATGATGAAGTTAAAGGAATTATTGTAAAGAGGTGAGAAGATGGATACGAGCAGGCTTATTGGCATGCGTGTTGTTAATGTTAATACTCATGCTATAGGAACAATTGAATATATAAAAGATGGATATATTGCAATTGATTTCCATGGAGATATAAGTAAGTATGCGTATCCATCTTCATTCTCCAAAATGTTTGAACTCGAAGACGAGGTGCTTCAAGAACAGATACAAACTGAAGGAGTTGGAGCATCTTTTGAGATGTTTAAGAGAGATTGTAGATTTGCTATTAATAATGAAATAGAGTATTTGAAAGTAACTGGTGGGAAGAAATATAGAATTATTGATGGGGAAAAATTGCCATCTAAAAATGGTGAATATTTATATGCGTTTGATACAGATACCGAAATGCATTATCCCGATGGAACAGCTATAAAGTTATGGTTTCCGGATAACATTGTAACAGCTTATGTAGTATCTTGCGAAGATTTTACGATACTTATTAGGACGATGGAATATATTGGAGAATTTGTAGAGAGCGTAGAATTTACTTCAGAACAATGGCAATTATTAGAGTCACTGATGGATAGGCTTGATGAGATGGAGCCTAGTACTGATTCTATTGCATATGAAATAGCATGTAATGGGAGAAAACAAATTTCACAATGGAATAGTATTAGAAGTGGACAAAATTATGCTTTTAATAGAGCTACAACTGAAAAAATCACATTCATTTGGGGACCTCCGGGAACTGGAAAAACAGAAACTCTTTCTAATATAGCAATAGAACATATTTTAAAAGGAAGACGAGTCCTTATGCTTTCATACAGCAATGTTTCAGTAGACGGAGCACTACTTCGTGTTGCAAAAAAAGCGGATCTTCCAGATGGCATGGTTATCCGATATGGATATCCCAGAACAAAGGAATTGGTCTACAGCAAAAGCTTAACATCGTATCAGTTTGTATTACAAAAAAATCCCAGTTTAGCGCAGGAATATCAAGAACTTTTAGAAAAAAAGAAAAAATTAAAAAGAAGATCACCTGAAAGACTTGAGATAAATAATAGAATTAATAAAATTAGAGATTATTTATCAGAACAGGAGAAAGAACTTATTCATAAGTCAGCATTCGTTGCAACCACAGTATCTAAAGCTACAGTTGACAAGGCAATATACACACAAAGATTTGATGTTGTCATATTTGATGAAGCAAGTATGGCATATGTTCCACAGGTAATATTTGCAGCAGGAATTGCAAAAAACTATTTCGTATGTTTAGGGGTTTTGCCAGTTACCTGCAATTGTACAGAATAAGGTTGATGATCGATTAACTAAGGATATATTTGAGTATACAGGAATTACATCGGCTGTGGAGAATAATGAAGGACATAACTGGCTTGTACTGCTTGACTTACAATATAGAATGCATCAGGAAATTGCGGATTTTGTAAGTGAAAACATGTATCAAGGAAGATTAAAAACATTTAATAAAATAATGGAAAGTCGTAACGAAATTGCTGCACTTCCGCCATGTCAAAATGAGGCTATGACCTTGATAGACTTGAGTGGAATGTATTCTGTATGCACTAAAACAAAAGACAATTCCAGAATAAATCTTTTATCAGCGATGATGAGTATGAGATTGGCTGAAAAATATATAGGTAATTATGAGGTGGGAATTGTAACTCCGTATAGTGCACAATCCAGATTAATAGTAGCAATGCTTAGAGATATACAGGTAGTAGATAAAAGATGGGAAAAAGTATCTTGTGCCACAGTACATCAGTTTCAGGGTTCAGAGAAGCCGATAATAATATATGACGCAGTTGACTGTTATAGAATGCCATATCCCGGCACACTGCTGACATCTTTGAAAAATGACACTGCGAACAGGTTATTTAATGTAGCAGTAACAAGGGCAAAAGGTAAATTTATATTAATAGCAAATGTTGATTATTTATTAAAAAGAAAATATCTAAAAATCTTATTTTCACTAAAGCTATAAATATGATGAAGCAATCAAATAAGTTGGAAAAAGGTTTTGAGATATTAGATGAGTTAATGCCTGAATTGAATGAAAAACCAAGCATATACCTTGAGGATAGAGAGACTAGTTGGGAAATTTTTATCAGTGATATAAAAAATGAGAAAAAAGATAATTCATATAGACATGCCGGATATAATGGATGATTCAGATGGTAGGATTAGTCAGCTTAGTAAAATCTTAAATGAGCAATATGAAAAAAATGTGGAAATTTGTATAAGACATTCGGAAGAGATTGATTTACCAAATGATTTGCAGAAATTCCAAAAGATATTTGAGTATGTTACTACACCGGTGACAATTATAGATAAAAATATAATATGGTTTGGACAACCTCTGTATGCTGCTGATTTTATTTCAGAAGGAGATATTTTAGATACGGATTATTTTCCGTGTATCCGCTTTGAAGGAAAATATTCAGCACGATTGCTGCAGGCTTTTTGGAAATGTAAAGAGGTGATATGATTGAACATAAATGAACATGCTGAAGAATTAAAAAAAGAGGAACAACAAGTACTTGATATTTTAATTACTAAAATGGATAAGGTAATTAAAACCTTGATCAAAGAATGCAGAGCTATGTGGAAGAGGCGAGGAATACAGATATATCCATTAATCCAGATTCTTATTTAGCAAAAGTACTGGCTCAACAGGGGCTTAAGGATACTCATGAAAACAGAAAAAATTTTCTTCAAGCAAGAGATGAGCTATATCATACACGTTTATTATTGCATTATAAAGACGTTGATGGAGAAGGATTAGATGAAATTAAGGTTGGACTTCATTCGTGTAGTAATAATGCAGAAAATTTTGTGACATCTTGAAAATGCCTTTATGTAGACATTATATATTGAATAACTCATCTATAGAATATGAAAGTGTAGTAAAAGATAAACATGGGATAGAACATCATACAGATTATACACTTATTGTAAAAAATCAAGTAAAACTGAGATTTACAAGAGTGGTGAGTGCGTTGAATTTGGTGCCGGGTGTATTTGATGATGTACTAATGAATCAGATAAAGGGAACAGGATATTTCAGTGATTCTTTCTTGGAGAAAATGATTCAGGAATTTAATCCGGACGAATATAATCCTAATGCAGCGGCAAAGATAATCTCAGATGAATTTCTTCAGGAATTATTGGAAAGGCGATCTACACCAGAGTTTAAAAATATTGTATTTTCTATTCAAAAGAAGCAGGGCGAAATTATTCAAGCACCATACAATAGAAATATGATTGTACAGGGATGTGCCGGTTCAGGTAAATCTATGATTATGCTACATAGATTACCGATTATTTTATATGATAATCCGAAAAGTTTAAATAGAAGTAACTTGTATATAATTACACCATCTCAAATGTATATTGATATGGCAGAAAATATGCGTCATCAGCTTGAAATCTCTGATATTAAGATGGGCACAATTGAACAATATTTTGATTATTGTATTCAAAAATATGCAGGACACAAGGCTGGCGAATATGGAAAGATAAGTTATCATACAAAACTGACCTCTGAAAAAGAAAAGTATATTTATTCAAAGAAGTGCATAGAAGACATTAATTCTTTTTTAGATAAGAACTGTAAAATGGATATGTCTTTCCTTGAACCAGCATCACAGACATTGTCAGTGCCATTAAATTTGACGGATTCAGAGGAAAACTATTTACTACAGATAAGAAGTAGAGTACTGAATTGCCAGAAAATAATTAACGCTAATAATGTTATTCTTTCACAGTATTATGCAGAAATTAGAAATACTTTGGATGCTCTGGATATGCTTGGTACAGCGTTAAGACATCGCAAAGATAATACAATAAGAAATATTAATAAAGCTATTTCTAAAGAAAAAGGGACAATATCAGATGCCCAAAAAAAATTGAAAACTTATGACCCTGTAATAAATGCACAGGCAATTGAGAATAGAAAAATAGAAATCAATGAGGCAAATGATAAAATAAAAATTTTAAAATCTACACTAAACAGTGTGTATGAAGATGATGGCTATTTTAAAAATTTGGTGAGCATTGGTGAAAAACTGCAAGAAGCGTTGAATTTTTTTGAAAATCTGAAAAAAGAGTATGCGCAAAATGACGATGATACAATCAATGAAGCAGTCAATAATATCGGAAAAATCATCGGAGTATACTTTATGATATCATGGGACTTATCTAAAGTAGAAGATAAGTATTCAGATTATCAGGAAACCATTGCTGATCTTTTGGGTAAGGCTCAAAGTTGCGTCAATATACTACAAAATGAAAATAAAAAGTATTTAGAATATAGTTATTTTACTCAGATAAAAAATAAATGTGATTTATTGATTCAAATGAATGAAGGTATTGTAAAAAATGCGTATGCTTTCATTATGAATAAAATTGGCATAAAGGAGAGTGACAATGGAAAAATTCGAGCACTTAGTTGTTCACCATATTTGTACTTGCAGATTTTATACCAATTTCAAGGACGTCCGAATAATGGCTTTGAGTCATTTCTATCAATTGATGAAGCTCAGGGAATTGCGCCAGAGGAAATAAGATTACTGTATAATGTTAATGATGGAAAAACTGTATTTAATATGTTCGGAGATGTGTATCAACATATAGAGGGTACTAAGGGAATTGATAGCTGGTCAGAATATGCTGATATTTTAACTTCTGATATGTATGAAATGCAGGAAAACTATCGTAATGCTTCACAAATTACAGATTTTTGTAATAAGCAATTCAGTATGAATATGTCAGCAATTAATACACCGGGAAAAGGTGTTCATGAAATATTGTCTGATGAAGAATTTTACAATGAAATGATATCACAGCTTGTTGATACGCAGAGAGTAGGATTAGCTGCAATATTAGTTGGAGATGATAAGGAAGCAAGATATTTATTGAATCGTTTTGGAGCATACGAAAATAAATTCCATGATATGACAATTGACGAGTTCAGTCTTCATCGTACTAGATGGAATATTATTAATATTGATGATGCGAAAGGATTGGAGTTTAGTACAGTAATTGTATTGTCCGGAAGAATGAGCAGAAATGAGAAATATATTGCTTATACTAGGGCGTTAGATGAACTTTTTGTATATTCAGATGTTATAGATGTGACTGGAATTGAAGGTAAATCAAAGAAAGCCAAGACGAATAAAATAAAGGAAAATGTTGTTTCCAATACAAGTAATCGACAAGTTCATGGAAAACACATTTCTGAAAAAAATAATAATGGTGAAAATAGTGCAGTTAGAGATTTCTTTAAAAATTGTGGTTTTGAGGTGATAGACAATAGGCGGGATGGAGGTCGTTTATGGATAATTGGAGAAAAGACAGATATTCGTGATACTGTAAATTCGGCAATCACTCAATTTGGAATATCAGGGAAATATGCATCGAGTAAGGAAACTAATTTTAAAAATGGATGGTATACAAAAACTGATAAATAATGAATGTGTGAAGGATAGAGAGGGCTGACACCTTTATTAGACAGAGAGGGCAAGCCTATTATTTCATCAATTGTGAATAGCAAAATTATTTCTTAAACCTGGAACTGGTGAAGCATCTAAAACAGCAGTATGAGATTTGACAATTATACGATATAAATGCATAATAATAACATATGCACAAATACTGCATAATACTTAAAACGGGGGAACAAATATGTATTATGCATTATATCTACTGAAATTAATCAAAAGGCTGCAATAGGCGCTGACGGTTCGGCTTTTTATGATGCCAGAGAGATTATAAATTTTTGAATTACATGGAGGATCAAAATCATGAGCAAAGTATTAGAAGAAATGAAAACCAGAAGAAGTATTCGCAAATTCAAACCGGACATGATTCCGCAGGACATCCTTGACCGGATAATTGAGGCCGGAACCTTTGCGGCAAACGGCAGAGGTGCACAGAATACCATTATTATTCAGGTGACAAACAAGGAAATAAGGGATGAAATCGCTAAGAAAAATGCCGACATAATGGGAAGTAATACTGATCCATTTTACGGTGCGCCGGTTATTCTTATCGTTCTTGGAAAGAAGGACTGGCCTACACATGTCTATGATGGCAGTCTTGTGATGGGAAACCTGATGCTTGCAGCACATGATCTGGGTATTGGAAGCTGCTGGATTCACCGCGCGAAGGAAGAGTTTGAGTCTGACTGGGGCAAGGAGCTTCTCAAATCACTCGGTATTGAGGATGAGTATGAGGGAATCGGACATTGTGCTCTTGGATATGTCGATGGAGATTATCCTGACGTGATTCCGAGAAAAGAGAATCGCGTATTTTACATATAGGAGAAGAAAATAAGTAATTGAATATATTGTCAAATGTGATTAAATGTGTTTAAATATACTCAAAGGAGAATGCTATTATGAACACATCAAATATCACAAACTACAAGCCGAAAGATTTTGCTGAACTGTTAGGTGTATCTGTTAAGACATTACAACGTTGGGACAGAGAAGGAACTTTAAAAGCAAACCGAACTCCAACTAATAGACGTTATTATACGTATGACCAATATCTTCAATTTAAAGGCATAAATACCGAAAATGATAAGCGTCAGGTAGTTATTTATGCAAGAGTTTCTACAAAGAATCAAAAAGGATGATTTACTAAACCAAGTTGCATTTTTAAGACAGTTTTGTAACGCAAAAGGAATTATTGTAGACCAATGTATGGAAGAATATGGAAGTGGTCTGAATTACAATCGTAAGAAAGTGGAATAAATTATTGGATGATGTAATGGAACAAAAAATCAAAACCATAATCATAACACACAAAGATAGATTTATCAGATTTGGCTATGATTGGTTTGAAAAATTCTGCATGAAGTTTCATACGACCATAGTGATAGTAAACAATGAAGAACTATCACCACAAGAGGAACTCGTGCAGGATATTGTTTCAATTCTCCCTGTGTTCTCCTGCAGGTTGTACGGACTCCGTAAGTATAAAAAACAAATAGAGAGGGATGAAGAAATTGTTAAAGAGCTTCAAGACGGAAATCAATCCGACAGTCGAGCAAAAAATCAAGATTAACAAGACTATCGGCACTTGTAGATACGTCTATAACTTCTACCTTTGTCACAACAAAGCCTTGTATGATAAAGGTGAAAAGTTTATGACTGGTAAGGGCTTTAGTGTATGGCTTAACAATGAATACATTCCAAATAATCCTGATAAAGCATGGATTAAGGAAGCGTATTCAAAAGCCGTGAAAAGATCCATCGAAGACGGATGTACTGCTTTTACAAGATTTTTTAAACATCAGAGTGATTTTCCTAAATTTAAAAAGAAAGGTAAATCAGATGTAAAAATGTATTTCGTAAAGAATAATCCTAAAGACTGTAGATGCGAGAGACATAGGTTGAACATACCCACTTTAGGTTGGGTACGCATTAAAGAAAAAGGTTATATACCAACAACTAAAGACGGATGGAAAATCAAAAGCGGTACAGTATCCATCAAAGCAGACAGATATTATGTTTCAGTTCTTGTAGAAATTCCCGACGCAAAGATTGCTGATAATAGCAATGACGGTATAGGAATTGACCTGGGTTTGAAAGACCTGGCGATTGTTTCTAATGGTAAAACTTATAAGAATATCAATAAGTCAACAAGAATTAAAAAATTGGAAAAGAAACTGCGTAGAGAACAAAGATGTCTCTCACGAAAATATGAGAACTTAAAGAAAGGAGAGTCCACTCAAAAGAATATACAAAAGCAAAAGCTCAAAGTGCAAAGACTTCATCATAAAATAGATAATATCCGTACTGATTATATCAATAAATCAATAACCGAGATAGTGAAAGCCAAACCATCTTATATAACGATTGAAGATTTGAATGTATCAGGAATGATGAAAAACAGACATCTTTCAAAAGCAGTTGCATCACAAAAGTTTTATGAGTTTAGAACTAAGCTTAAAGCTAAGTGTGATGAAAATGGTATTGAATTAAGAGTCGTAGACAGATGGTATCCATCATCAAAAATCTGTCACTGTTGTGGAGCTGTCAAGAAAGATTTAAAGCTTTCAGATAGAATATACCGTTGTGATTGTGGTTATGTTGAGGATAGGGATTTTAATGCTGCTCTTAATCTAAGAGATGCTTTAACTTACGAAGTTGCATAAATGAAAGCAAGCGTAGGTATGTACTGAAGGCTATTTCGGGAATTTACGACTGTGGAGTGTACAAGAACTTGTGAGTAGCGTATTGTTACAATCGCCAAAGCATACACATCGAAGCAGTAAGAAGTATCCGCAAGGACTTTAATTTCTCGATGTGTTTGAGTATATTTAATCACATTTTGAGTGGCAGATAACCACCATGAATTTTTTATTTGTAGCACTGGGCGGCGCCGTAGGTGCAATGGCCAGATATGCCATCAGCCTTATACCTTTAAAAACTGAGTTTCCCTTTTTGACTTTAATCACCAACGTAATCGGGGCAATTCTGATTGGATTTATTGTCGGAATCACAAGTAGCAGGGATGGTGTATCCAAGAATATGGTTTTGTTTTGGAAGACCGGTGTATGCGGTGGTTTTACCACGTTTTCTACATTTTCGCTGGAATCTTATAATCTGTTTGAACATAATCACTGCCTGCTTGGGTGCGGATATGTGTTGTTGAGCTGTTTAGGATGTATACTCGGTGTGATGTGTGGTGAAAAACTTGCTGCAATAATCAAGTGACGAGTATCGTGCGGTTTTGCAAATGTGTGTGTGTTTCTGAATAGTTACAATACAAATTGATGGGGAGATAAGTGTATATGAGTGAAACGGAAAACAATGAGCTGGCTGCCGGGAAGCAATCTAAGGAACCTAGGAGCAATCAAAAGCTAAAGCTTTTGTATCTGGCCAAAATTCTTTTGAATAATACTGATGCTAACCATGATATTACGCTTGATGAGATTTTAAACAGGCTGCATGCATACGATGTCACGGCCGCGAGAAAAAGTCTGTATGATGATATAGCACAGCTGAATGATTTTGGTATCAAAACCCAAAAGATGCAGTATGGCAGGACTGTCCATTATAAGGTGATAGGCAGGGCATTTGAGCTGGCGGAGCTTAAGCTTTTAGTGGATTCTGTCGCGGCTGCCAAGTTCATCACTGAGGAGAAATCCAATGAGCTTATTAAGAAGCTGGAGAGTCTTACAAGCAGACAGGAGGCTGCCACTCTGCAGCGTCGGTATATGTTGCCGGAAGAGTGAAAACCATGAATAGCGACATCATGAAAAATGTCGATGCCATACACAATGCAATTGCAAATAATTCAAGCCTTTCTTTTCAATATTGCCGGTGGAATACGAAAAAAGAGCTTGAGGTGAAGCATGACGGCGCCAGATATCATGTCAGTCCATGGGGATTGCTGTGGAATGATGGCAATTACTATCTGATTGGATATGACCATGATACACAGGTAAAGGATATTCGTCATTACCGTGTAGACAAGATGAAGAATATCCTGATTGAAAATAAAGTCCGTGAGGGCAGGAGAAGCTTAAAAAACTTGATATTGCTTCTTATGGCAAATCGAAGTTTGGTATGTACAATGGAGAGGAGATTAAGGCTGAGATACTGTGCAAAAACAGCGCTATAGGTGTCCTGATTGACAGGTTTGGAACCGATGTGACAATCTTAAAGAAGGATGAAGCTCATTCGCGTGTTTTTGTGAAGGTAGCTGATAACAAGCTTTTTATTCATTGGATTATGGCAATGGGGGATAATTTTAAGATAATAGGCCCGGAAAATCTGGTGAAAGAGGTTCATGATGAGCTTAACAGACTGGCAAAACAATATGAGCTTGCTGACTAAATCTTGAAGAAAGTGCCATATTGGGGAAATAAAATTTTGAAGAGAGGTATACATGAGTATTTTAAACGTAGAGCACCTAAGCCATGGTTTTGGCGACCGTGCTATTTTTGAGGATGTTTCCTTCAGACTGATGAAGGGCGAGCACATAGGGCTTGTCGGTGCAGACGGCGAGGGAAAATCTACCTTTATGAATATTATCACAGGCAGGCTTATGCCTGATGAGGGCAAAATAGAGTGGGCCAAGAAGGTGCGTGTGGGTTATCTCGACCAGCACACAGCGCTTGAAAAGGGCATGACTATCGGCTCAGTTCTTTCATCTGCATTTGATTTCCTTTATGATATGGAAAATGAGATGAACGACATATATGCGCGTCTTGGCGATGTGGACGAGGATGAAATGAATAAGCTGATGGAGGAAGCCGGCACGATTCAGGACATGCTTACCATGCATGATTTCTATATGATTGATGCAAAGGTTGAGGAGGTTGCAAGGGCTCTTGGACTTTTAGACCTGGGGCTTGATAAAGACGTTACCGATTTAAGCGGTGGTCAGAGAACCAAAGTGCTGATGGGAAAGCTCCTCTTGGAGAAGCCGGATATTCTGCTTTTGGATGAGCCTACAAACTATCTGGACGTAGAGCATATTGAGTGGCTTAAGCGATATCTGAACGATTATGAGAATGCGTTTATTCTTATTTCGCACGACATACCGTTTCTGAACAGCGTGGTAAATCTCATCTATCACATGGATAATAAGAAGCTCGACAGATATGTCGGGGATTATGACAAGTTTATGGAAGTCTATGAGATGAAGAGAGCCCAGCTTGAGGCTGCGTACAACAAACAGCAGCAGGAGATTAAAGAGCTGAAGGATTTTGTGGCGAGAAATAAGGCGCGTGTAGCTACAAGGAATATGGCGATGTCACGTCAGAAGAAGCTTGACAAGATGGATGTTATTGAGCTTGCTGCTGAAAAGCCAAAGCCGGAGTTTAACTTTAAGACAGCGCTCCGGGGCGGTATATTTTCCAGACAAATGGTCTGGTCATTGGCTATGATGATCCGCTTTCATCTGCTCTCGACCTTGAGATGGAGGGGACAAAAGATTGTTCTTGCCGGTGCAAACGGCATCGGAAAGACGACATTGCTTAAGAGTATTCTTGGGCTGATAAAGCCGCTTCAGGAAGTGTTACACTTGGAGATTATCTGGAGATAGGGTACTTTGAGCAGGAGATGGATCAGTCGGTTACAACCACATGTATTGAGGAGATATGGAACGAGTTTCCTGCATTTTCGCAGTATGAGGTGCGAAGCGCGCTTGCCAAGTGTGGCCTGACCACAAAGCATATTGAAAGCCAGGTGCGTGTGTTAAGCGGCGGTGAACAGGCAAAGGTACGCCTGTGCAAGCTGATAAACAGAGAGACAAATATTCTGCTTCTGGATGAGCCTACCAACCATCTGGATGTGGATGCTAAGGATGAGCTGAAGCGTGCCTTAAAGGAGTACAAGGGCAGCATACTTATGGTATGCCATGAGCCGGATTTCTATGATGGGCTTGCGACGGATGTGTGGGATTGTTCAAAGTGGACTACGAGATTATAGATTTATAAATTATGAATTAGATATGCATGCCTTTTAAGACATAGATATTTAGAGCAGGAGATGATTTTTATGCATATCAGTATACTTTTAATGGAACAGATAATAGAGCTTTTTATCATGATTTTCATGGGCTTTATTATCGTGAAAGCAGGTATTGTGAAGGATGAGGACAGCAAGGTTTTATCAAAGATTGTGCTGTATCTGATTATACCGTGTGTTATTATCAATGCTTTTCAGGTGGATTACACTTCAAAAACAGTGAGAGGTCTTTTGATTGCATTTGCGGCATCGGTGATTTTGCAGTTAGTTTTGCTGTTTATCATTTCTGCTATGGGCAGGCTTTTCCATATGAATGAGGTGGAGGTCGCATCAGTTTATTATTCAAATTCAGGCAATCTGATTGTTCCGATTGTGACATTTATACTGGGGCAGGAGTGGGTGCTCTACGGCTGTGCTTTCATGAGTGTGCAGCTGGTATTTTGTGGACTCACTGCAAAAAGATTATAAGCCGTGAAAGCTCCTATGACTGGCGAAAGATTGTCCTTAATATCAATATGATTTCCATAGTAATAGGTGTGGTGCTTTTCTTTACAAGGATTCATCTGCCGCAGCTTATCAATGACACAATCGGTTCTGTCGGCAGTATGATTGGACCTGCCAGCATGATTGTGACAGGCATGCTATTTGCAGGGATGGATTTGAAGAAGTTTTTTGCCAACAGAAGGGTGTATTTTGTTACCTTTCTCAGGATGCTTCTGGTTCCGTTGATATCGCTTATTCTTATTAAAATCAGCCATATGGCATATCTTTCTGCAGATGCGCCAAAGATTATGCTTATTGTTTTCTTGGCGGTTATTACGCCTTCGGCATCGACTGTTACACAGATGTGTCGTGTATGGCAATGATTCAAGATATGCCAGCGCAATAAATGTAGTGACAACGCTTTGTGCTGTAGTGACGATGCCGGTTATGGTGCTTTTGTATGAAGAATTTATATAAAAACGAAAAGTCATGAAGCACGTTTTTAAACTAGAAGGTCATCACACAGTCCCTGGTGATTTCATCAAGCGAAGATACACCACACATCTTCATGGTGTCTTCAAGCTCTGTACCGATTTTGTCTATGTATGCACGTACACCATCGGCCTTACCGCCGTATACAGCCGTTACAAATGGTCTTGCGATAAGAACTCCGTCTGCACCCAGTGCAAGGGCTTTAAAGACGTCTGTGCCGCTTCTGATGCCACCATCTACAAGAATCTTAATGTCTGAGCCTTCAAGAGCCTTTACGATGCTTTCAAGCACCTCAGCAGTGGCAGGACACTGATCCAGCACACGTCCACCGTGATTTGATACAATAATAGCGCTTGCGCCTGCCTCTTTTGCTTTAAGCGCACCCTTTACAGTCATAATTCCCTTTACAATAAATGGGGTTCCAGCCATCTGTATGATATCGCAAAGCTCTGAAACTGTTTTGCTTCCGGCTGGCGGATCAAGATTTTTGAGGAATGGAAGACCGGCTGCATCGATATCCATAGCTACTGCAAATGCGCCTGATTCATGTACCAGCTCCATTTTCTCACGTATGGTCTCAATGTTCCATGGCTTTACGGTAGGTATTCCTGCACCATCTGCATTTTTGATAGCCTTGGTGGCTGCAACCATGACATTTGGGTCAGTTCCGTCACCTGTGAAAGCTGCAATGCCGTTCTTTGCACAGGCTGACACGAGGATATCGTTGTATGTCACATCATCCAGACAGTCTCCGTAGTGCAGCTGTACTGCACCGACAGGACCTGCAAATACCGGATATTTAAAAGTACGGCCGAAGAGTGAGAAAGCGGTGTCTACAGGCTTATTTTCGGCAATAGTATCCATGTTTACACGGATTTGTTTCCATTTGTCGTAGTTGCGTATGGCTGTGTCACCGATGCCCTTTGAGCCTGGACCGGGCATCTGGTTTTGCATGCGCGGCCGTTGCATTCGGACAAGCCTTGCAGTATTTTCCAAGACGTGGTCTGGCATTTTCGATACATTCTGTATAGTTCATATTTTTCCTCCAAGTGTAAATCTTTTTAAATTTTATTATTGAGATTATAACACGATAATTTTTTTATGTATACAAAACAGGTGAAAAGCTCTTGACTTGGAGTGGACTCCAAGTGATATAGTTTCATTGTAACAATCAAAAAGGAGGCGCTTATAGAATATATCAGGCTTTTTCAGATGGGAGATGCCACATTTGAAGCAAGGTGTCAGCTTCTCAAGGAGCAATACGAGCAGCTTGATGAGCAGAAAAACAGATTGAAAACACGATGGAACGCTTACAGTATAAAATTTCTAAATATGAGAATGCGATAAAGACAGGTGAATTGACCTGGGACAAATAGGAGGACAAAATATAATATGTATCTTGAGAAAATTAACGGACCAGAAGATGTAAAGAAAATTAAGATAGATGAACTGCCGGTGCTGGCGCATGAGATAAGAGATGCCCTTTTGGTAAGAGCAAGTAAGCATGGCGGACATTTTGGGCCGAATTTTGGAATGGTAGAGGCGACAATCGCTTTACATTATGTATTTGAATCACCTAAGGACAAGATTGTTTATGATGTATCGCACCAGAGTTACCCTCATAAGATGCTTACGGGGCGTAAGGAAGCGTATTTGTCTGAACAGCACTATGATGATGTGTCGGGCTATACAAATCCAAACGAGAGCGAGCAAGATTTTTTTACAGTCGGACATACATCAACGTCGGTCAGTCTGGCTGCAGGTCTTGCAAAGGCAAGGGACTTAAAGGGTGAAAACGGCAATGTGATTGCTGTCATCGGAGACGGCTCATTAAGTGGAGGAGAAGCACTTGAGGGACTTGATTTTGCTGCTGAGCTTCAAAGCAATTTTATTATTATAGTAAATGACAACGATATGTCGATTGCTGAAAATCATGGAGGTCTCTATCAGAATCTTGCTCTGCTTCGAAAGACTGACGGTCGCAGAATGCAATCTGTTTAAGGCTATGGGACTTGACTATGTGTATGTGGACAGGGGCAACGATGTTGCAGCTCTTATTAAGGCATTTAAAGAGGTCAAGGACAGCACTAAACCGGTTGTAGTGCATATAAACACACTTAAGGGCAAGGGCTATGCACCAGCAGAAAAATGTAAGGAGCAGTGGCATTACAGCGGTCCGTTCGATATAGAAACAGGAAAGCCGCTATTTGACAATGTGGAAGAGGATTATTCTTCTGTGACCGGTGAATATCTGCTTGAAAAGATGAAAAATGATTCTTCTGTTGTTGCAATTACTTCAGGTACGCCGACTGTTATGGGCTTTACAGAGGATAAGAGAAAAGAGGCTGGCAGTCAGTTTGTCGATGTAGGTATTGCAGAGGAGACTGCAGTGGCACTGGCATCGTATCGCAGTAAATGGTGGTAAACCATTTTATGGTGTGTACAGTTCGTTTGTACAGAGAACCTTTGACCAGGTATCACAGGATGTCTGCATCAATAACAGTCCGATTACAATGGTAATATATCAGGGTTCCGTATATGGAATGAATGACGTTACACACTTAGGTTTTCAGGATATTCCGATGCTTTCAAATATTCCAAATCTGGTTTATCTGGCACCGGCAACAAAGGAAGAGTATCTGGCCATGCTCGACTGGAGTATGGAGCAGACATCTTATCCGGTTGCAATAAAGCTGCCGGGCGGACCGATGATTTCAGATGGCTCAAGGGTGACAAAGGATTTTGGCAGACTCAATAGATATGAGGTGGCTCAGACAGGAGAAAAGATTGCGATTATCGGTCTGGGAACCTTCTTTGAACTGGCAAAGGAGGCTGCGAAACTTCTTAAAGAAGAAGCCGGAATCAATGCAACTGTAATCAATCCGTATTACATCACCGGATTGGATGAGGCGCTTTTGACTAAGCTTAAGCAAAATCATGATACTGTTATTACTTTAGAGGATGGTATTTTAGATGGCGGCTTTGGTGAAAAAATCGCACGATTCTATGGTGCAAGCAATATGAAAGTGATGAATTATGGATTGAAGAAGGAATTTCTTGACAGGTATGATGTGGATGCTGTGCTTAAGGATAATCATCTGACTGCAGAGCAGGTTGTGGAGGATGTGTTATCTATTTTATAATAAAATCATAAATTTCAAATATAAAAGACGGCTGATTCTTCAACCGTCTTTTTAATGTACTGCAAGCGGAGCGGTACTATTTTAGCGGTACACATTTATTCGCTAAATCTAAGTTTAACGAATAAATGACCTTGTAAAAGTACTAAGGTACTACAACAAAAACATATATCTGCTTATTTTTTGCATAATACCTGCAATTTCGATACGAACAACAATATTATGATTAAAGGGTCAAAAGGTATCATCGAAGCATGCATCGATGATACCTTTTATAATAATACAAGAATAAGCCACCGAAACCTCTATTTGCATCAGTTCCGATGGCTTTAAATCCATAGCTTTCTATACAACAATACAATTATTTATTGTGATTTCTCATGCATTCCCTGTATTTAAGTATAAGCTCAATTGAGTCCTCAACTGATATCTGGCTTGTGTTCAGGCACAAATCATAGCTTCTTGCGTCTCCCCATTTTTTACTGGTGTAGTAATTGTAATAGCTTGAGCGCTCTTTATCTTTTTTCTTAATTATGTCTTTAGCCTTGTTCTCCGGGACATTGAGTCTTTCACTTATTCTTTTAATTCTGTCGTCCATGTTGGAACGTATGAAGATATTGAGACAATGCGGCTCGTCTGCTAAAGCATAATCTGCACAGCGGCCTACAATAACACAGGATTCATTTGCCGCAATCTTTTTAATAGCATCAAACTGTGCTAAAATACCTTGTGATTCAGAGGCATATCAAGAAACGGTGCTGTGGAATAAGAGCCACCTGTGTAGGTGTCCATGACCAGCGAATATAAAAGCTGTTTGTAGGCTTTTCGTCATGCGACTCAAATATTTCCTCGCAAAGTCCTGATTCCTTAGCTGCCTTCTGTAAGAGCTCTTTATCATAAAATTTAATTCCAAGTCTTTTAGCTAAATCTTGTCCGACCTGTTTTCCGAGGCTTCCAAATTCTCTTCCTATTGTGTAAATTTCGTTTGATCCCATAATTCAGACCCCCTTATATAAATAATTAATACTATATCACTATGTGATAATTCAATTTATTTGTTATTTATATTATATAACACTTCAAGCAAATTGGCAAAGTATTTTGGTAAAGGTGCATCAAATTCCATGTATTCACCGGTTTTTGGGTGCACAAACCCTATTGTTTTTGCATGCAGGCACTGTCCTTCAAGGCCTTTGAAGCGGTTTTTCGTCGGGGAATAGCTCGAATACAGCATATCTCCAAGCAAGGGATGATTAATACTAGCCATATGCACGCGTATCTGGTGTGTTCTGCCGGTCTCAAGCTTAAACTGCATATAGGTGTAGTCACCAAAGCGTTCAAGCACCTTATAATGTGTGACAGCCGGCTTTCCGTTTTTCTCATTGATCGCCATTTTCTTGCGGTCATTGGGATTTCTGCCTATGGCGCCCTCTATGGTGCCCTCGTCATCCTTTACATTGCCACAGACAATGCCCACGTATATACGGTTGCAGCTATGGTCCTTTATCTGTTCTGATATCTTTATATGGCTTTCATCGTTCTTGCAGACAATAAGGGAGCCGGTGGTGTCCATGTCTATGCGATGCACTATACCGGGCCGTATTTCGCCGTTTATGCCACTTAAAGAGTCCTTGCAGTGGTACATTATGGCATTTACAAGAGTATCGCTGTAATGCCCTGCTGAGGGGTGTACAACCATGCCCTTTGGCTTGTTGACTACCAGTACGTCATCATCCTCGTAGAGTATGTCAAGAGGAATGTCCTGTGGCAGGATAGGTGTCTGTACGGCATCAGGAATTGTGACATCTACTATGTCATCAGTCTTTAGCCTGTAATTTGCTTTTTGTGGCTTATCATTGACCAGTATTTGATTTTCTTTTAGTATCCGTTGAAAAAAGGAGCGAGAAATATCCGGATAAATGCTGCTTAGGTATTTATCCAGTCGTTCTCCTCCTGTTCACTCTGGACTTCAAATGTATCTCTATTCATAGTGAAGCTTTCTTTTTATTTTAGTAAATATTTAAAACTATATTGCACACTTTAAAAAAGCGCATACCGCACTAATTTTCATGCTTTCCATCATGCTTTTTGTCAGGGAAGATTAAGGAAAAATCCTCCTCCTTGTAGTAAAACAGCCCGAGTATGATAAACATAAATGCCGCTACAGTGACGTATATATCGGCTACATTGAATATCGGAAAATTAATCAGGCTAAAATAAAAGAAATCAACCACATAATTATTCACAATACGGTCTATCAGATTGCCGAGTGCACCTGCAACAAACAGTATTACAACAACATTCAGCAGTCTAAAACGTTTTGAGACAGGTATTTTGCGATACCATACACACAAAAGTATAACAACTGCAATGGTAATCACTGAGAAAAATCATTTTGGCACGCAAAAATGCCAATGGATTCTCAGACCAATATGTAAAATGAAAGATATTCTGTATTATTGAAAGCAGATCAACACCAAATGCAGCACTCTGGTTTTCCAGGTATCTAAGCTCGAATACTCCCGGAATGAGAACAAACACACCCGTGGACGATTGCTTTAGGTTTATAACGGCCAGATACTTTGTAAGCTGGTCAATTGCTACAAGAATCAATGCAATGATGGCTGCTGTACACATCTGTTTTTTTGTTTTATTTTTCTTCATAGCTGATTAGAGACTCCGCTTAATAAGATGAACCCGGGAGATCAAATGAATCCATGAGACTCTGGATATCTCCTGAGATATCTACTCCGTGTGGTGTGGCGATGAAGATAAAGTTGGATATCTTCTGCAGATTACCGTGCAGGGCATATGCTGAGCCTGATGTGAAATCTATGATGCGCTGTGCCACATCGACATTAAGTCCCTCCATGTTGATGACGACTGTACGTCCGTTAAGTAATGTGTCTGTTATTTCTATTTCGTCTTCAATTGAACTTGGTTTTATTACGCAAACTTCCATGTCTGATGATACCTGCTTTCTGGATGATTTTGATATTGGTGTAATCTTGGATGTAGTCTTAACAGGCTTCTCCTTTGGTGTTGTATCACGCCTTGTGCTTTTTATGGTCGGTTCCTCTTCAGCAGCCTCTTTTTTTCTGCGGAAAGGATTTCTTGGAAGCTCTTCTTCTTCCTCATCATCGAGGTAATAATCCTCGTTATCGAACTCCTCATCGTCCTCAGAATTTAAACTCATTTTGTCAAGAATCTTATCTATGAAACTCATTTCTATATTCCTTTTCTATTTTTATTTTGTATATAGCATATGCAAAGTATCAGTTAGCTTTGCTGTAGTCGCGCTCTCCAAATATTCCGGTACCGACACGTACCATTGTTGCGCCCTCTTCTATTGCTACTGTGTAATCTCCTGTCATACCCATGGACAGAACATTCATACTGACATTATCTATGTTTTTTTGTGCTATGTCAACTGATAATTGCTTAATATCTCTAAAGTATTGTCTGTTATCCTCAGGATCATCTACAAATGGTGCTATAGTCATAAGTCCTTTTATATGGATATGGTCCAGTTTAGCAATTTCTTCAACTAAAGAGATAGCCTCATCTCGTGATGTGCCAAACTTAGATGCCTCTCCTGCAATATTGACCTCAACCAGTATGTCGCAGCTGCAGTCATGCTTTATGGCCTGCTTTTGTATCTCCTTTGCCAGATGCAGTGAATCTACAGAGTGAATAAGTGATGTTTTTCCAACTATATACTTCACCTTGTTGGTCTGAAGATGTCCAATCATGTGCCAGTGAATATCTTTTGGCATAACCTCCATCTTTTCACACATTTCCTGTACCTTATTCTCGCCGAACTCACGGATGCCCTCATCGTATATCTCACTGAGCATCTCAACAGGTTTGGTTTTGCTGACTGCAATTAGTGTGACATCACTATAGTTTCTGTGAGCTCTGTCACATGCGGCCTTTATATTTTGTTGAACCTGATGTAAGTTGTCTTTTAACATAAAATCTGTCCCTTCTGTATATTTTATCAATATTTATTACCAATAATTATTTGGTTATGGTCTGATTTTCCTTCACGGATTTGCCATCCAGGGCTATATGGTCATAAAGCGAAATGCCATATGGCGTTTTGGCTTCTACAATTGTGTAGTCATCGTTTGATGTAAGTACCTTTATCTGCTTAAACACAGCGTATCCTTTGTTGATATTGTAGACACCTGTGAGCTTGTCCTTATCTGTTCCCACCCTGTAGGTTGACGAAGAATCAGGCTTTACAATGATATCGCCGTCCTTAAGATATTCATCATCTACGAAATAAAAGTCATCATTCTGGCTGAATATTGTTGGACTGACTATATTAACTGAGCCACTGCTTTTATCCTTTATCATGAGCGATGAATCATCGGAATCGCCGCTTGCAGTGAAATAATCCTTAGGAATAGTGAAAAATTCCTTTTTGGTTATAGCTGAATTAGGTATTTTAAGCCCGGTGTCTGCTCCAAGCACGAGCTCTATATTGGTAAAACGCTCATTTATATAGCGGATGAGCGAGTTTTTCATATTCAGCTTCAGGAAAAAAGCATCATCCTTCTTCAAAAGGCTGAACGATACCGTGGTTGTATAGTCATCATCGCAGAATCTGATTTTTATGACTGACTTGTCATTCAGGCTCTTGGCAACATTGTCGGAACATTTATGAGTATATTCCAGTTCTCACTTGTAATCAGCTTATAAACAGGATCCAGCTGATTGATGGTGCTGTTGTTGGTTAAATCAGTCTCTTCATAATTAGTGTTGTTGTACTGATCCAGAGTGAAGCTGTCTGTAGTGACGTCCTCATAGCCGTCTATTCCGTAATAGACTATTCCGGGAGCTGTCGGCTTATATGTATAGAAGGTGTTGTTAGCCTCAGCAGTACTGATAGTATCTGCCAGGCTTGTCAGTGCATTTTGACTGAGAACCTGTGTCAGCTGTGCAGACAGATCGTTTTTGAATGTATAAACCTTTGAAAAGTATCGTCTGTTGTAGCCGGATGAAAAGCTGTTTATGTCAGTGATAATCTTCCCGGCATCCTCGTCAGTGATGGCGGAAGCATCATTTTGAGCACCGGTAATCTGGGTTGCAATGGAGCCGTCTGTATCAACAGAGTAGACAACATCACTTGTTGCAACCTTTGAGCCGTTTGACACAAAGTAGTTGAGGTTTCCTGATTCCTCAGCATACACTACACTTTCCTCGCGGATTATCATGCCCTTATATATGTTGTTGGTCGCTATAGTACCCTGTTGTACCTCGTATTCAGATACCGGGTTTGAGGTGAAATACGTAAATATGTGAAAAATCACATAGATTATTATTACAAAAAACACTATAAAACCGATATTCAGATTAAAGCCGGTGTGATATTTCAGTACTTTTTATTCTTTTGGGACACAATTTTACTCCTTAAAAGGGATGTGAAATACACATCCCCTAATTAATCATTTATAAAGAAATGATAACCTTTGCCTTGGCACATTCAGGCAACTTGTCAATATTCCTTGAAACACTTAAGATGAACTTCACCTTAAACTTCTCGCTTATGATATCAAGCTTTTCGATTGCCTTGGTGATATCCCCCTCATCATCAAGTGATGCAATTGTAAGGAAGCTGTCTAAATACATCTCCTCCAGATCATGATCCTGCGATATGATTCCGCATATAAATCCTAAAAATTCATCACAATTGTCAATAGGATAGTCCATAACATTGATTAGTCGAACCTGGTTATTAAGCTCATACATGTGCTTCTGGCTCTTATCAAGAAAAACTATGGAACCCTCATTTCCCTTAATTGATGAATTTACCTTGTCTAACAGCTCTTTTGTCTTGCCCTTGCCCTTGTCTCCACAAATAATTTCTATCATGGCTCATTCCTCCTATGGATAAATATTGTGATTATTAATAAAAAATAATTGTATTTTTATATTATTATAGTATAAATAACCATAAAACTCAATATTTAATTAGCAAATCCACTAAGTATTTCATTCATGAAGCTATAAAGATCCTTTTTACCATCTGCCTTGTAAACTATGCTTATGATGCGCTCATTTTTAGCATTCTGGCTTAGCAGTACGAGGCAATGGCCGGCTTCCCCCGTAGTGCCTGTCTTTCCTCCTGTCACTGTGACGTTTTCAGGAGCTGTATATGCTCCGGTCAGATAGCCGCAGGTATTCTTAAAGGTCTGTGAAACAGCCGCGCCCTGGGCATTTGTATATGCCACATCATGGGTCTGTGAACTGATGATTGTAACAAAGCTCTCTAAGGATATGGCATTGGAAAAAATGAGGTACATGTCATATATGGTAGTGTAATGATTTTCATCAGGAAGACCACTTGGGTTGACAAAATTGCTGTTTGTGGCACCAAAACTTTTGCAGTGCTGTTCATCAGCTTGGCAAATTCTTCTACAGAACCACTACAGTACTCTGCCAGTGCTATTGCCGCATCATTGCCACTCTCAAGTAAGAGCCCATACAATAAGTCCTGCACTGTAATGACATCGCCCTCCTTGAGGCCGCATACAGATGATGAATGACCCGGGTTTGCAGCGTCATGGCTTACTGTGACTGTCGCATTTAAATCACAGTTTTTAAGAATTATGTATGCAGTTAAAATCTTTGTAGTGCTTGCAGGATAGAGCTTTTCAAACAGATTCTGGCTATACAGCACCTGATGAGTGTCTATATTAAAGGCTCCGGCTCCCTCTGCGGTTTTTGCAAACTGCATATTGTCCTGACCAAAATTGACATCATTTGTGACGCAAAGGTTGGATGCAAAATAATTACTTCCGTTGTATCCATTTATATAATCTGTGGAATAAGTATCATATGCATTCTCAATCTTTGTACCACAGCCTGTCATAAAAACCGCTGCTATGCATGTCAGACATAGCAGTCGTTTAATTCTTTGTTTACTTGTACATCTCACGCCAGTCAAGATCTCCTCTGTCCAATGATAAAATGAGCAGCTCTGCTGTAGCCAGATTGGTGGCAAGTGGTATATTATGCTCATCACAAATACGGAAAATACTGTTTACCTCAGGCTCGTGTGGCTTTGGCTTTAATGGATCACGCAGAAAGATGACAAGGTCTATGTCATTGTGCTCAATCTGTGCTCCAAGCTGCTGGATGCCTCCTAAGTGTCCTGCAAGATATTTGTGTACTGAGAGGTTTGCAACCTCCTCTATCAGACGTCCTGTGGTGCCCGTGGCGTACAAATTATTTTTGCTTAAGATACCTCTGTATGCTATGCAGAAGTTCTGCATCAGTTTTTCTTTGAATCATGTGCAACTAATCCTATGTTCATTGCTAACCTCCCTATGAATATTTCTTCGGCTGTAATCCTACATTCAGAACAATTCCCATTCCCATGTACAGTGAAACAAGTGACGTAAGTCCATAACTGACAAATGGAAGAGTCATACCGGTATTGGGCATAAGACCTGTGGCTACGCACAAATTGATAAAGGCCTGAAAGCCTATAAGTGCTCCCATGCCACAGCATATGAGCTTTCCGCTTGTGTCCTTTGCCTTCCTTGCTATAAGTATACACTCAATTACGATAAGAAGCAAAAGAATTATTATACTGATTGTACCAATAAAGCCAAGCTCCTCTCCGGCAACAGCAAATATAAAATCTGTTTGAGGCTCTATGATGTAGTTGGTGTTCTTCATAGAGGTTACAACAGAGTTGTTAAGTCCCTTGCCAAACAACTGTCCTGAGCCTATAGCCCAGATAGAGTTCCTTTGCTGTGCTGCTGTATCAGCGTAATTTGTCGGGTCAAGCCACGACATTATACGTGTAGCAGGGTAAAAGCCTTTTGATGAGGGCATCGGCATGTGTATATATGTAGCTTATCACTATCAAAACTATCGGTACTGAAACTCCAAGTACCGGCATTATTATTTTATAACTTAATCCGCTAATAAACAAGAGGGTAGCGAAAATTAATGCAGTAAGAATTGTTGTTGAGTTGTCCGGCTGTTTTAAGATAAGAAATAAAGGTATACCGGCAAAAATTACAGATAATGCAAGAGTTCTTACTGTATTTATACTATCCTCAAACCTGGAAAAGAAATAAGCAAAACAAAATAAGTATAATTTTCGCAATCTCTGACGGCTGGAATCTGATACCTGCGATCTCAAACCAGCGCTGTGCACCCTTTGCATCATCACCTGCAAATAGAACAAGCAACAGCAGCACAATCATTCCGGCATAGTATATCCACACGAATTTGAGCAGAAATGTGTAATCTATAAGGGAAAGCACTATCATAATAGTCAGTCCCATTACAAAGCCTATTATCTGCTTGCTCTGTACGGAGTGCTTGGCACTGCCTATCAGCAGGATGCCTATAATCGACAAAGCTATTATGTATACTACTAATTGAAAGTGATAATTCTTTAGTCTGTACTGTTTGAGCATTTTGTTACTTCCTATCTGTTATCTCTGTAATCTTAATTCTAATACTAATGATATGATGGTCAAAAGGTATTTTATTAAAGGTTATTAATTGATTTTTTGTCGCGCATGATAATCCGGACTTCGTAAGCTTCATCGTTTATATTCATATGTCTTTGTATCACGCTTTTTATTTCTTTTTTAATCTGTGTCATATTGTCAGAAGCAGATATTGTGCTTCTATCTTCTGCAAGTGCTATTTTAAGCCTTTTCTTGGCGTATTCTCCTGTTTTGGAAAATTTATGCATCATACAGCGGCACCTCTCATATCGTCAGAGGAATGTATTATCTGACCGGATATATGGGCAAATACAGGACCAAGCCTGCTTTTGGCCTCACGGACAGGTATTCCTCTGTTCTGGCAAATGATAACACTTTTGTCATAGGGAATAGTGCCGATAATCCTGGTAGAAAGAAGTGCTGTAATATCATTATCTGATATCATCTGATGCCTTCTTACCATATGCTTGTCATATGCATTAACAATGACTGATATATCGTCAAGATGTGCGCTGTCGAGCAGGCTTATGCATCGCCTTGCATCGTGTATGGCAGATACATGCGGTGTGGTAACTACTATCGCACGGTCTGCAGGTGAGACTGAAAACCAAAGCCGCTGTCGATACCCGCCGGAGAATCTATCAGACAATAATCAAAGCTTGCTTTAAGCTCCTCTATAAGTATCTTGAAGCGTGCCTCATAGCTGCATAGCGTATCCATGGAAGGTGCTGCAGGAATTACATATAGATTGGGATACTTTTTATTGCGTATGATTGCCTGTCTGATACGGCAGGAGCGGTTTAAGATGTCGAGGATATTGTAATTGACCTTGTCCTCTATTCCCATTACCAGGTCCAGATTGCGAAGTCCCATGTCTGTATCGAGCATGATGACTTTTTTATCTAACTGTGAAAGTTCAACTCCGATATTGGAAATAACCGTAGTTTTTCCAACACCGCCTTTTAAGTGAAAACTATTGCTTCACTCACAAAATAAACCTCCTAGTCTGTTATGGCATTTGAGCCGATGAGTTTACACCCTCAGCCTTGACTGCGAGTAAATCGTCAAGTGACTCCAGATTATAATAATATGAAATTATATTTCTGGATGCAGCTGCAGCATTGTGTGAGCTGTATCCATATGATATACGTGTAGCTATTGTAATTTCAGGATTGCTTGATGGAGCATATCCTACAAACAGTGCATGGTTTGGTCTTGTCTCAACCTGCTGTGCTGTTCCTGTCTTACCGGACACCTCAACGCCTGTAAAGCCGCCAAATACATCGTGCAGGTCTTCGACCACCATACGCATTCCCTGATGGATGGCATCCCACTGACTTTGAGTGAGTGTGCCTGATATATCGGTTGATTTTGAATCATACTGTTTGACTGTTTTGCCGTCTGCATCCACAATTTTGTTCATCAGCTTATAGTCATAAAGCTTTCCGGAAGCAACTGCTGTCACATATCTTGAAAGAGAAATAGTCGTAAAGTTGTTATTACTCTGTCCGATAGCTGCCATAACAGGATACTGTGTGGCAATGGACGGCGTCTTTTCTACTATCTCAACACCTGATTTCTGGTCCAGTCCGTATATAGATGCATATTTTTGTATGTATTTCATACCGTTTTCATCGTCATATGAACCGGTGTCCTTGCTTGCAAGCCTGAAGCCTGTTGTGTAGAAGAATACGTTACATGAATCCCTTAAAGCTTCAGATACATTGTCCATACCATGTGCTCCAGGATAAATCCAGCATTTTGGCTGATTGCTGATTTCTGTAAATATTCCGGTACAATTGATTTTTGACGAGGTATCAATGACTCCCTCGGCAAGACCTGCGGTGCTTGATACCATCTTGAAGGTAGATCGGTGCAGTCTGTGCCTGGGTTGCATAATTCCATAGCGGATTAGACTTGTCCTCTCTGAGAGACTGGTAGTAATCAGCATCTACAGTGTTTGCAAGCTTGTTGTTGTCATAGCCCGGATAGCTGACTAAAGCCTTTAGCTGTCCTGTCTTTACATCAGTTATGACACAGGAGCCTGTACATGGGTCAAGGGCGAGCTGTGCAGGTGTTATCTCTATATTGTTTATTTTGTCCATAAGAAATGCATATGGACTGATGGAGCCATTGGCAATGTTGCTTACTGTTGCATCGTCATAATCGAGTACACCCTGGTCAAAAAGCAGAAGGCACAGCTGCTGTCCAGTGACCGCCCGGAATTTACCATATATTTGTATATAATTTTGGCAAAGTCTTTATTGTCAGTCATGGCATCCCTGATATACGAGCAGAGTGCTGTGTAAATCTCGCTTGAATCAGCATACTTCTGGTCCACATCAAGCTTTGTGATGTCTATCCACTGCTTTGAAATGCAGTATTTGAGATAATCACGCGGTGAGAGTGTGCCAGCCTTCCATGAGGCATATGTGGAATCAGAGGTATCTATCTGTTTGTTCAACAGCAGTCCATCATCGTTTAGCACTGACATAACACATGTAAAATAATCAAGTGTCTGCTCCGACATGGAAGCAGTGCCTGAGGTACCACTTTCAAGCTCTCTGTCAATAGTGGATAATGCATCCTGCAGCTGACCGCTGAAGGAATTGTATATAGCCTGCTCAGTTGCTGATGCATCTGATGCATTGAAATGTGTCAAGTCAACTACATTGTTGTTGATCAGTGCAAAGTAAACATCAGTTATAGGTATTTCACCGGATTTTATTTTGGAGTAAACAATTCCGGCTATCTCCTGCTCTAACAGCTTGTATGTGGCCTCCTGCAGCTTGATGTCAATACTTAAGTAGACATCATTTCCGGAAACAGGATTCTCCTGACTTATTACCTCGTTTATCTTACCGACATTGTTTACATAGACCTGTTTTTCACCGTTTTTGCCTCGCAGATAGCTCTCATAGTATTGCTCTAAGCCTGACTTACCTACCATATCATTTTGTGTATATGAGTTATCATCCTTTGACAGCTCATTATACTCGTCGGTAGATATCTTGCCTGTGTATCCTATGAGCGATGAAATATATTCGGGATAGTTGTACTTGCGGATGGTATCCTCTTCAACTGATATGCCGGTAAGAGTATCTGAATGCTCATTGACATATGCTACTATCGAATCATTTACATCCTTTGCTATAGTAGTGGTTTTGTATTTAGTGAATCGGTTCTGTTTTATGGCATATCTCATCACTACAATATCATAAGTGGCCTGTGTATCATACTTGCTGCTTATATCAAAGCATTCATTCTGGTCAGAGCTTAGAAAATCAATAATATTCTGGGCGCTGGCATTTGCCTCGTCAAATCCAAGTGCTTTATTGTATTCGAGCTTATCATATTTCTTTCCGAACACATCTGACAGAAATCTCTTTTTTGAGGTTTCAGATGTCAATGTAAAGCTGTATGTACCATCATCGTTTAAAACAACCGGAAAATCATTATATATGGAGCCACCATTATTTTTTATCACATTGATAATTTCATTAAGCTCTTTGTTTAAAAGACGATTGTGCTCCTTCGTAGATGAATAGCTGCCGTTGTCTGAGATGACTACAGAATATGCAAGCTGATTGTAAGCAAGCAGCTCACCATTTACATCGTATATATTGCCTCTTGATGCCTCTATGGAAAGCGGCTTTTAATCAGCATTATGAAGTTTTTCTGATAATCTGCACCTTTAATAATCTGAAGGGTAAAGACTCTTTCGGCAAGCAGGGCAAACATGAAAATAATTACTGCTGCTAATACAAAAAGCCTTGAGCTGAAAAATTTCTTCAGAAAATCTTTTATATCATAAATCAAATTTCTTTGCTCTCCTTTTCTCGTATGCTTCCAGCTTCTGGTTTAACTTAAGAAATACCAGATACAAAAGTATACTGATAACCATTGTGTATACAAATTCAGGTATGATAATTGACTTCAGATAGTACAAAAAGCTAAATCTGCCACGCAGTAAAAACATGAAAAAGTATACTACCAGATTGTAAAACAAATCGCTGCCTCCTATCAGAAGCATAGGAAGCTTTATATCGTCAGGATAGAATCTTTTTTGGAATAATCCATTGATAAAACCGATATACATATATATTAAAGCATTCAGTCCTATATAATTTCCGCAAAATATGTCAATAAGCAGGCCGCAAAAGAAGCCTACCCACAGTCCTTCCTTTTGCCACGCATAAAGCCAAAGGATGATACGGCTATAATCAACAGGTTTGGTGAGATATTGGCAAAGGAAAGAGTCTTAAACAGCGTGGTCTGCAATAAAAAGCATAAAGTTATTATTATAAATAAAACAATTCTACGTCTCATGCTGCTCCTTACTTATTTTCAGTTGAATTTTCAGTCTGGCTGTCACCGGCTGTTTCTGTACTTTCGGTGTCGTCAGCTGTCTTAGTGTCACCGGTCTGCTTAAGCTGTGTTATGACCATGACATTTTCGATATGCTCAAAATCTACAACCGGTGTGATAGTGCCGGATTTTGTCAGATTGTTGGAATTATTTTCGATTTTTGTTACATAGCCAATCAGTATGCCCTGCTGGTAACGGTCTGACACGTATGAGGTAACTACAGGATCGCCCTCTTTTACCTTGTTGTCGTCATCCTTTAACTCTGTAAAGGTAATTACCTTGTCCTCGTTCATGGTTTTTATATTGCCACTGACGGTGAGGTTGTCCTCCGTGGTGGAAACCATGCCACTGACCTTGCTGGCATCATCTATGATACAGCGTACCTTGGCAAAATTATCGCCAGCATCGGTAACAATACCTACAAGTCCGCTTCCCGCAAGCACATTCATGCCTACGTCCACTCCATCTTTTTTTCCTTTGTCGATAGTAAAGGTAGAAAACCAGTTTCCGCTGTCCTTTGCTATAACACTGGCAGCGACCTTGGGATATGATGGATATTTGGCATCCAAATCCAGAAGCTGTCTGTAATTGTCAAGCTCATACTGTTCAAGTTTGGTGGTTGTGAGCTGTGTTGTAAGCTCTTCTACCTCGGCCTTGAGCTTTTTATTCTCAGCCTTGACATTTTTTAATGTGCGTATTTCTGTAATCTTATCTGAAATGTGGATTCCAAAGCTGTTTATACCTTTCTGCATTGGGATGAATACATATCCGCAGCAGTCTTTAAAGGAGCACCGGAGATATTTAAGGTAAGGCTTAACAGCATGGTCACAAAGCAGACTGCTGTCATAATCAACAGTGTGTATCTTGCAGGCAGCTTTTTATTGTGCTTTCTCTTTCGATTGCGAAAATTCTTACTCATGTTAACCTCGGTTATTATTTTTTGATGCTGAACGGAAGTCTCTTATATTTTGAATCAGAAACTATTTGTACGAGCCCGCGTACTGCACTCTCCTCAGGACATTCTGAGCAGATGACCTTTATACCTGTAATCTGTTCAAAGAGCTGGTCAAGTCCTGCAAGCTGTGAGCCGCCTCCTGTGATATAAATGCCTGAATGGATGATATCCTTTGCAAGCTCAGGCGGAGTCTTCTCAAGAATCATTTTATTGATGTGCATATAGACTCAAGGTTTGACTTCATAGCCTCGTAAACGACCTTTGATCCAATTTCCATCTCAATAGGCAGGCCACTTACCACATCACGTCCCACTACGACCATACTGTCCTCTCTTCCCGGAAGTGCAGAGCCTATAGTCTCCTTCAACAGCTTTGCAGTCTTTTGTCCGATTACAAGATTGAACTCCTTTCGTACAAAGGAGATAATTGACTCGTCAAGTCTGTTGCCACCGAAATGAAGCAGGTCACTAAGCACCAGGCCACCGAGTGAAATAACGGATGTCTCTGTTGTGTCAGCGCCCATATCTACTATCATGACACCGGTTGGCTCGTTTACATCTATTCCAAGACCTACAGCATCAGCGATAGGCTTCTCACAGAGCATGACCTTTTTAGGCTTTGATTTGCTCTTATAGAAGAGCTCGTAGAATGCTCTTTTCTCTACATCTGTGATATCTGTCGGCACAGCGATGATGAACTCGGCATTTTTGATACGTGCCTTTGTCTTGTGCTCCAAAAAGTCAAAAATCATAGTCTGAAGCAGATTATAGTCAGCAATAACTCCCTCTACAACAGGAAATATGACGTTGATTGTCTCAGGTGCCTTTTCATACATGGCATATGCGCTGTCTCCATATGCATATATCTGATTTTTGTCTATTACGGCTATTGTGTTTTTCTCAAGCATTGTCTTGCCTGTAGCCTTTGAGTATACCTTGAAATTGTTTGTTCCCAGATCAATTCCGTAAACGTTGTTGCTCATAATAATTCTACCTCGTCTTCTGTTTATATAAGTTTATTTTCATAGAAGCTATAATATTCGTTATCTCCGATTATGATATGGTCACAAAGCTCTATGGAAAAAATCCCTGAGCCCTCAATTAATCTGTCTGTGACAGCAATATCATTTCTGCTGGGAGTACAATCTCCGCTTGGATGATTGTGCAATAAAACAAGCTTTGATGCATTTTTGTCCAGGGCGGTCCTGATGATGGAGCCTATGTCCACTACAGATGAGCTTAGTGAACCCTTGGATATGAACTTGTCTCCTAAGAATCTGCTTTTCACATCAAAATAGGCACAAATGACGACTTCATTTGTGAGATGCCTCATCTGCTCCATATAGTAGTCAGCTATTGTCTGAGGATTATTCATTCTGATGCTTTGAACCTTTTTTGTCTTTGCTATGCGAAGCGACAGCTCTGCTATCGCCTTAAGCTGTATAGCTTTTATCTGCCCTATCCCGGGAATACTAAGAAGCTCCTCATAGGACATCTCATAGAGATTGAGCAGATTGCCATGCCTGCCGGAAAGTATGTCCTGTGCAATATCAATCACAGTCTTGTCTCTTGTGCCGGTCTTTATAATGATGGCAAGTAAATCAGCGTCTGACAGGCCTGATGCTCCAAGCGATAAAAATTTCTCATATGGTCGCTCTGAAGCCGGCAGATTTTTAATTGTTTTGTTATTATGCATTAATCCCTTTCGCTTCTCCCAGGCGATTGACAACGGATTTAAGCAAAGTTTTCAGTTAATTGTAGCACACCTAATCCAGCTTAACAAGATTTCTCTCATAAAGTTTTTGTAAAGACATCAAAATTCCAAGCTTTGCATGGTACCATGTGAGTCCTCCCTGGAAATAAACCGCATATGGCGGCTTCACAGGGCCATCGGCAGAAAGCTCAATGGATGAGCCCTGCACAAATGCGCCTGCTGCCATGATGACATCACTGTCATAGCCCGGCATAGCCCATGGCTCAGGGGTCACATAGCTGTCTACAGGTGCTGCTGCCTGAATGCCCTCGCAGAAGGCTATCATGGCATCGCGGTTATTGAACTCTACAGCCTGTATGATATCGTGGCGGCTTTCAGTACCGTCAGGAACCACCTTAAAACCAAGCTTTTCATAGATTTTTGCGGCAAAGATTGCTCCCTTTAATGCTCCGCTTACGACAGTCGGTGCAAGGAAAAGCCCTGATAAAATGACTGGATGACTCCGAGTGTGGCTCCAACCTCCTTGCCAAGTCCCGGAGATGTGAGACGGTATGCGGCATTTTCAACACATTCCTTTTGCCGACAATATAGCCTCCTATTGGTGCAAGTCCGCCTCCCGGATTTTTGATCAGTGAGCCAACCATCATGTCCGCTCCAACCTGGATAGGCTCTGTATCCTCGACAAACTCACCGTAGCAGTTATCGACCATACAGATCACATCAGGCTTTATGCTCTTTACAAAGGCAATGAGCTCGCCTATTCTTTTGACCGAAAGTGTATGTCTTGTAGCATAGCCCTTAGAGCGCTGGATTGTGACGAGCTTCGTTTTTTCATTGATGGCTTTCTTTATTCCGTCATAGTCAAACTCACCGTCAGGCAGTAAATCAACCTGCGCATATGTGATGCCGTACTCAGCAAGTGAGCCCTTTGAAGGGCGTATGCCTATTACCTCTTCAAGTGTATCGTAAGGCTTTCCGACAGGGCTTAAAAGCTCATCGCCCGGACGCAGGTTTGACATGAGTGCAAGTGCAAGTGCATGTGTACCACAGGTAATCTGAGGCCTTACAAGTGCATCTTCTGCGCCAAAACAGTCTGCGTACACTCTCTCAAGTGTATCCCTTCCGAGGTCATTGTAGCCGTAGCCGCTTGATGCCTGGAAGCACTCTGCGCTCACCCTGTTTTTCTGCATGGCGGCTATGACCTTAAGCTGATTATACTCAGCATTTGTGTCTATTTTGTCAAAACGCTCCTTAAGCTCCTTTTCTACAGAGGTTCCGAAATCCAAAACCTCCTTTGATATTCCAAGTGTCTCATACTGCCTGTAAATGGCTTCATTGGTATCTAACAAATTATAATCCTCTTTTCTGCTAAAATTTCTTGTATTTTATTTAATATTTTATTATCATCATATGAATATTCATTTTTTTCTATCCATATGGTATCTTTTTCTCTCCTAAACCAGGTTAGCTGTCTCTTTGCAAAACGCCTTGACTCAAGTTTTACCTTGTCCACAGCCTCATCAAGTGAATATTCTCCATCGAGATATGCAAGGATTTCCTTATATCCTATGCCCTTCATGGATACCATATCGCTTGTACAGCCCATTGTCTTTAGCTTTTTCACCTCATCGACAAGTCCGTTTGAAACCATGATATCAACTCTCTTATCTATCCTCTCATAGAGTCTTTGTCTTACATCATCCAGTACAAAATAGGCAAAGCTGTATGGAGACTGCCTGGCTCTTTCAGTCTCATTGTGCTTTGAAATCGGCTCATGGCAGGTGTGATAGTATTCAATTGCCCTGATGACGCGCTTTACGTTATTCTCATGGATGCTCTCGTAGGATGCAGGGTCGATATCCTTAAGCTTTTCATGCAGTGCATGGTTTCCGTGCTCGTTTGCAAAGTCGTAAAGGCTCTTTCTGTATTCCTCATCCACATCCTGCTTTGTGAAATCAATGTCATACAAAAGTGCCTGTATATAAAAGCCGGTGCCGCCGACAATTATCGGTATCTTTCCTGCTTCGTATATCTCATTAAGCGCTTTTTTTGCCATATCCTTAAAGATAAATACATTGAACTCGTCAGATGGCTCAAGCTCATCTATCAGATAGTGCTTTATGCCGTCCATCTCATCGACTGTAACCTTCGCAGAGCCTATATCCATGTATTTGTATACCTGCATGGAATCCGCGGATATTATAGCACCATTTATTTTTTTTGCAAGCTCAATCGATAGAGCTGTCTTTCCTACTGCTGTCGGTCCTGTCAGGACAATCATCGGTTTTTGTGTCATATTGCACCTCAGTCCAAATGTGTATGTTGTCATACGATACGTTTGAATTTCTTTTCTATCTCATATTTGCTCATAGAGATGATGGTTGGTCTGCCGTGTGGGCAGTTGTAAGGATTGTCGAGTGACAAAGCTCATCTATCAGCTTATTTATCTCAGGAAGAGTAAGCTTGTCATTGCCCTTGACTGCTGCCTTGCACGACATGGATGCAACCTTTTCCGTGATGATATCAGGAGTCTGCCTGCCTGTCGCATTGGAAAAATCATCGAGCATCTCTATAAACAGATCCTTCATATCTATGTTAAACAAATTATCGGGAATTGCACTGATCATGTATTCCTTGCCGCCAAAATGCTCCACCTCATAGCCAAACTGCTCTATCTGCGGCCTGTATTTCTCAAGCATCTCGCTTTCCCTTGCATCAAGAGTCATGACAATCGGAGGGCTTATGCGCTGTGATGTAAAATCCTTATTGGCAAGTCTTGCCATCGTTTTTCATACAGCACCTTCTCATGGGCTGCATGCTGGTCTATGATATAAAGCTTGTCCTCAAACTCTATTAACCAGTATGTCTTAAAGAGCTGGCCTATGATGGAAAACTGCTTCTTTGAGCTTTCTGTAAGAAAAACCTTGTCGTAATCGCCGAGTGTCGGCTGGGTGCCGGTGACAACCTGTGCAGGTTCATACGCGGTGGAAGTCTCAGGCTTTGGTTCCACTGAATTGCCGGTATGTACAACAGGCGTCGATGCAGATGTTTTAGCTTTCTGTTGGTTTAAAGTATTTTCTGTGAGAGGCTCATTAACAGCAGGTCCTTTTACAGTGGAGCTTTTACAGTAGCTGTCACGCTCTGTCCGTACACGCTCCTTGATTCCGCTGCCCTCACCTCATTGATACGCCTCTTTTCAAACGGCTCCGGTATTGGCTCTTTATACTCATGAACTATCTTTTTAGGCGCCGGCGTACTGTCTACAGGCACCTCGGGAATCATCTCCTTGTGGGATAGAATTGCATATATTGTGTCACACAATTCGACATATATCTCGTTGTTGTTGTCGAACCTAAGCTCCATCTTGGTCGGATGCACGTTGACATCCAGCTCACTGAAAAATGTAAAGTAAAGCACTGTAAACGGATACTGATGCTGCATTAGAAAGCTCTTGTAGGCCTCCTCTATTGCACGTGACAATATATTGCTCTTTACATACCTGCCATTTATGAAATAATTCTCATAATTTCTGTTGCCCCTCGTGATGACAGGCTTTCCTATAAAGCCCTCCACCTTAAAGTATTCGCATTCATGCTTCACCTCAAGCAGTGATGACGATATCTCGCGGCCGAATATATGGTATATGATATCCTTTCTGTTGCCGTTTCCTGAGGTGTGAAGCTTTGTCTGGTTATTGTTTATGAACTTAAACGATATATCGGGATGCGAAAGCGCAAGCTTTTCAACCATATCGCTTATGTAGCTGCCCTCTGTCTGTGCTGTCTTTAAAACTTACGTCTTGCCGGAACATTATAAAACAAATCCTTTACTATGAAGGTAGTACCGTCCGGAGCACCGATTTCCTCGTTGGAAAGCTCCTTCGAGCCCTCAATCACATATCTGGTGCCGGTGAGCTCATCGTAGGTTTTGTGATAAGCTCAACGCGGGCAACGGCCGAGATACTTGACAGCGCCTCACCTCTGAAGCCGAGAGACTTTACAGTGAGTAAATCCTCTGCCGAGCGGATTTTGCTCGTGCTGTGACGGTAAAATGCAACTGCAACCTGGTCTCTTTCAATTCCGCAGCCGTTGTCGGTGATACGGATGAATGAGATTCCGCCCTCTTTTATCTCCACAGTGATGGCTGTGGAGCCTGCATCTATGGCATTTTCCACCAGCTCCTTTACCACGGAGCACGGACGCTCAACAACTTCTCCTGCAGCTATTTTATCTATTGTTTCCTGATTTAATATGGCAATATTTGGCATTTTAATCCTTTCTACCAGCGGTTTTTAACCTTGTTCTGGAGCTGATAAAGCTTGTTTAACGCATCAAGTGGTGTCATGTTGCCTATGTCTATGCTTCGAAGCTCGTCAATTATATCATCATCCTTCACTGTGTCGAAAAGCGAAATCTGTGTCATATCAACCTCGTCAAGATGCTCCTTTTTATGCTTGTGACCAGTGTCAACGGATATGCTTTTACAGTATCTGTGATATCATTTGCAACAAGCTGCTCTGCGATTTCCTTGGCACGCTCTATGACTGAATCAGGCAGCCCTGCAAGCTTTGCTACCTGTATACCATAGCTTCTGTCAGCTCCGCCCTTTACGATTTTTCTTAAGAAAACTATATCATCGCCCTTTTCCTTTACAGCGATGCAATAGTTATTTACACTGTCAAGCTTGCCCTCAAGCTCGGTGAGCTCGTGATAATGCGTTGCAAAAGCGTCTTTGCGCCGAGGAGCTTTGGATTACTTATATGCTCTACAACTGCCCAGGCGATGCTTAGTCCGTCAAATGTACTCGTGCCTCGCCCAATCTCATCGAGAATGAGCAGGGATTTGGCGGTCGCATTCCTTAGTATATTTGCCACCTCGTTCATCTCAACCATAAATGTACTCTGGCCGCTTGCAAGGTCGTCAGATGCGCCGACTCGCGTGAAGATACGGTCTACAATACCGATATTTGCAGTTTGTGCAGGTACAAAGCTTCCAATCTGTGCCATGAGAACGATAAGTGCTGTCTGTCTCATGTAGGTGGATTTACCGGCCATGTTTGGTCCAGTGATGATTGAGATTCTGTTTTTGTGCTGATCCAGATATGTATCGTTTTCTATAAACATGTCATTTGTAATCATTTTTTCAACTACAGGATGACGTCCGTTTTTTATGTCTATTATTCCGCTTTCATTTATCTTTGGCTTGCAGTAATTATTCTGGCTGGCAACAAGCGCAAGCGAAGCAAAACATCAATCTGTGCTATAGCTCTGGCTGTTTTCTGAATCCTTGAAACATTGCAGGAAATCTGTTTTCTTACATCACGAAACAGCTCATACTCAAGTGATGTGAGCCTGTCTTCAGCTCCAAGGATGGTATCCTCAAGCTCCTTAAGCTCCGGTGTGATGTAGCGCTCGGCATTGGTGAGTGTCTGCTTTCTCACGTAATAATCCGGAACCATATCCTTGAAGGAGTTTGTGACCTCAAGGTAATATCCAAATACCTTGTTATACTTGATTCTTAAGTTTTGATGCCTGTTTTTTCACGTTCACCGGCTTCAAGCTCAGCAAGCCATGTCTTTCCCTTGGTTTTTGCGTCTCGAAGACGGTCAACCTCCTCGTTGTAGCCAGCTTTTATGATATCTCCGTCACGCTGTGAGATAGGCGGCTCATCCTCAATGGATGAAAGTAAAAGCTCATATATATCCTTAAGCTCGTCGAACTCTTCATTAATTTCATCGGTAAGCTCACACGGTATGTCTGAAAGCTGCTGCTTTATTGGTGGAAGCATTTTTAAAGAATCCCTGAAGGCAATAAGGTCGCGCGGATTGGCTGACTGGTAGGTGATTCTTGTGATGAGACGCTCAAGGTCATAAATAGGATTAAGGTATTCCCTGATCTCATCTCTTGTGATTTCGTTTGCATTAAGTGCTTCGATAAGCTTCTGGCGCTTTATTATCTCTGCCTTTTCGATAAGAGGCTGCTCGACATAGGTGCGAAGCAGTCTTGCTCCCATAGCCGTACGTGTCTTGTCGAGTACCCAAAGCAGTGAGCCTCTCTTTGCTTTTCACGAAGGGTATCTACAAGCTCCAAATTACGTCTTGATGAGCTGTCTATTATCATATATTTGCCTATTGAGTACGGATGAAGCTCAAGTATATTGTCGAGCGAGTTCATCTGCGTCTCATAAAGGTACTTTAACAGGGCACCGGCAGCTATGACTCCACTCTCATAATCCTCAAGCCCCAGAGCATTTATTGTCTGTACATGGAAATGTGAAAGCAGTGTCTCATTTGCAAGACCATCAGAAAAATACCATGAGTCTAGTGCTGAAACAGTAATTGATAATCTGTTTTTCATATCGTCAACATCTATTCCGCTCATGTAGAAGGCTTCATTACATATGATTTCCGATGGATTAAATCTGCTCACCTCATCTAACAGCTTTCTTTCCGTATCCACCTCTGTCGTAAAAATCACCTGTTGTGACATCACAGGTTGCTATGCCGTATTTGTCCTCAGTGTATACAATCGACATTATGTAATTGTTTTTTGCCTCATCTAAAGAAGCCATATCAGTGTTTGTGCCGGGTGTCACAACACGGATTACCTCTCGCTTTACGATTCCCTTTGCCTGCTTTGATCCTCCATCTGCTCACAGATAGCTACCTTGTGACCGTTTGATACGAGTCTGTTGATATATGAGTCTGCCGCGTGAAATGGTACTCCACACATAGGAGCTCTTTCTTCAAGTCCACAGTTTTTGCCTGTGAGTGTAAGCTCAAGCTCCTTTGAAACCATTATCGCATCATCAAAAAACATCTCATAGAAGTCTCCTAAGCGATAAAATAAAATACAATCCTTATATTGTTCTTTTGTCTGCAGATAATGCTGCATCATTGGTGATACTTCTGCCACGAATATTTCCTCTCTTTATGTGTATAAATATTATTCATGTGTATAAATATTATTTAAAATCCGGCCTATATTTTTTAATAATTGCTTCTGCGACCTTTATGCCGTCGATTGCCGCAGATGTAATGCCTCCTGCATAGCCTGCGCCCTCTCCGCAAGGGTATACACCCGAGATGTTGCTCTCAAAGGATTCATCTCTTTTTATGCGAAGCGGAGAAGATGTGCGTGTCTCCATACCGGACAGAATTGCATCTTTTCTGTCAAAGCCATGTATCAGATGACCAAAATGTTCCATTCCAAGCTTGAACGACTGCTCCATGTCAGCGTTCATCAGTCCATTCAGCTTTGCAAAGACGGTGTTTCCCTTTGTACAGGAGCCAAAATTACCATATGCTGTTGTTAATCTGTTATCACAGAAATCACCGAAAAGCTGCTGTGGTATTAAACCATTGCCTCGCTTATAATTTTCTGTCTCAAGCTTTTCCTGATATCTCACTCCGGCGAGGGCATCATCTGCTCCGAAATCCTTCGGCGAAACAGATACTATGATGGCACTGTTCGCATTTTTGCTGTTTCTGTCGTGATAGCTCATGCCGTTAACCACTGTGTGATTTTCGGTTGACGATGAGTTGACCACATATCCTCCCGGACACATGCAGAATGAATAGACTCCTCTGCCATTCGGAAAATTGGATGTGACCTTGTAAGGACTTGGAGGAAGTATGATTTTCTTTTGAATACCATACTGTGATTCATCTATCATGCGCTGCGGATGCTCCACGCGAAAGCCGACTGCAAAGCTCTTGCACTCCATATCAAAGCCTTTGTTGTAAAGCATATCAAATGTATCTCTGGCGCTGTGTCCGAGTGCCAGAACGCATACATCTGTCTTTATCTCACTATTACTGTTACTGTCAGAATCCGTGTAAACACTTAATAGCTTTTGGGAAACTATGTCAAGATTGTTTACACAGGTGTCAAATACAAATGTAGCACCTTTGTCAACCAAAACTCACGCATATTGACAATTACTTCTGAAAGTACATCAGTACCAATATGTGGCTTGTTGTCATAAAGTATGGACGGATCTGCCCCAAAGCGCACAAATGTCTCAAGCACAAGACGATTTCTGCCCGAAGGATCCTTTACGGATGTATTCAGCTTGCCGTCTGAAAAGGTTCCGGCACCGCCCTCACCAAACTGTACATTGCTTTTGGGATTAAGTATGCCGCTCTCCCAGAATTTTTGTACATCGCAGGTTCTTTTCTCAACCCGGCTGCCACGCTCGATAACTATCGGGCGAAAACCTGCCTCTGCCAGTATATATGCACAAAACAAGCCGGCAGGTCCTGCCCCTGCAATAACAGGTCGCCTGTCAAGCGGTATATAGCCGCATGCAGGTATCATGTACTCTTTTCTTTATATATGAGCACAGATGAGCTGGCTGCTCTTTTTACAATTGCTTCTTCGCTATTTTTTGTATCCTCTATCTCTACAGCAACTGAATATGTATAGAACAGCTCAGGCTTTTTACGCGCGTCAAGTGATTTCTTTAATATGCGGTATGTGAAGCCTGTCTTGGCATTGAGCTTAAGCAATTTTATTATTTTCTTTTTTAATGCCTCATCACTGTGCGTGACGGGGAGCTTTATCTGGTTAATTTTAATCATTTACTGCATTTCTCCTGCTATATATCCACTTGTCCATGCCCACTGCAGATTGTAGCCACCGCATATGCCGTCCACATCAAGCAGCTCGCCGCAAAAGTAAAGCCCCGGATGGATTTTGGACTCCAATGTACGTACATCTATTTCCTTTGTATATATGCCGCCTGCACACACCTGTGCAAACTCGGCTCCTCTTGGCTTTTTTACCGAAACGGCTGTATGCTTTATTGAGTGGGTGAGACTTTTACAATCATCATCTGTCAACAGCCTTCCCTTTTTGTCGAGATACACGATTTGTGTATCAGCTCAAGAAGAAGCTTATTGTTTAAAAGTCCGTTAAGCATCTCATTTAACGAGCGGTTGTCTGTCGTTGTAATACTTCTGTCCTTTATGTATCCATTAAGCTCATCATCACTAAAAGCCGGCAAAAGTCAATTATCACCTTGACCCTTTGACCTTTATCGAGGGCTCTTGACATAAGACTTGAAATCTGAAAAACCGGGATGCCTGAGATGCCATAGTCAGCTAACTGCAGCTCCCCTGTATTTTGCTCTGTCATTTGACCGTCTATCACGGAAGCAACGGTAGCATCGCACCTGACACCTGTGATTTTTTTGAAATTTAGGCCATCACAGCTAAAGCCGCAAAGCGCTGGTAATGGCTTTTGGATATGGTGTCCAAGAGCTTCTATCTGTCGAAACAGGCTTCCGTCACTTCCAAGCTTTGGGGATGCCGTAAGGCCACACGCTATGATAAGCCTTTTGGACTTAAAGCTGCCCTTGTCTGTTTGGATGCAGTAACCGGTCCGGTCATCTGTCTTCTTATTAGTTGCCGGATTAGCAGCAGACTTTGTGTCCTCAGCCGTAATCCTTGCAGTCTTGATTTCTGTAATACTAATGCCTGTTTTCACATCCACATGAAGCCTCATAAGCTCCATGCGAAAGGCTGCCACAACAGATGCAGCCTGTCTTGAATTTGGATAAATGTAGCCCGCATTGTCATATGTAGGTATTCCAAGTTCTTTAAAAACGTATTGTGTCTGCATAATTAAATTGCGACAACCCGTTTTTAATCAGTGCTTTACTGCCGTGAAACTTATTTACAGACATATCAGTGTTTGTGAAATTACATCTGCCGTTTCCTGTTGCAAGTATTTTCTTTCCTATATCATCCTTGTGCTCTAAAAGTGCCACACGTGCTCCCTTTGATGCAGCAGCTGCTGCCGCCATCAGCCCGGATGCACCGGCACCTATTATAATTACATCGTACATATTCTTTCCCCTAACTGATTTATTTTAACATTAACTTGAATAGCTTTCAAGAAAATCGTACAAATCAGTTTCGTTAAAAAAGTAGAGTCCGTTTGTAACCTTATTTTTTGCTTCATCTGGCAGTTCTTCAAAATACACGCCTGTGTCAAAGTATTTTTCACTTGCAGTGGCGTTGTATACAGACAGCATTCCGGAGTCATTTTGATGCAGTATTTTGCATTCTTAGCCTCATTTGATGTCAGAAGGCTTTCTTTTTCATTTTTTTCTTCTTTATCATTTTCATTGCTTTGTGCAATTATCGCGGCCTTGTCTGCTGCTCTTTGCGTATTGATTTTTTCTATCATAACAAGTGCAAGAAGAATTACAACAATAGTTAAAAAACAGATACTGATTTTGCTTTTCATATTATCACCTCAAAATCAGTATCTGTAAATTTTTGTTATTTATTCAATTTTATAATAAATGACATTTTTTTGCCACTTTTATGATAAGTGTGCCCTTTGGAAAATGTCTAAGCTCATCCTCAGTCAGTCCCTTGAGTAAAAGCAGCGCCACTGCATATGAGATAACCGCAATGATTGCAGCAAGAATGAAGGCGATAATCTCAATATGACAGGCCTTGTAAAGTATAAAGTATATTATATACGAAATAACTCCCATTATGAGCGAGCTGATGGCCGGGATGATAAAGGTCTTTTTTATTTCCTGCTTAAAGCCGCTGTACTTCTTTAAAGCCATGCTGTTCATAAAGCACATGAGCAGTGCAAAAAACGTATTGGCAAGCACAACTGCATGTATATTGAGCCTGAATATGAGCATAAGCAGTATGAGTACTATGACATGCGCTACAATGGATATCGCAGCGTTGATTACCGGAACTTTGAGCCTGTCAATTCCCTGCAGCAGTCCATTGGACAGAGTGGAAAGCGAGTAAAATACTACCGCAACCGCACCGACATACATCATAAGTGATGCCTCAGCATTTGTTGCACGGGTGCTTGAGAACAGTATATTAAATATTGGCAGTCCAAACACGGCAAGCCCTACTGCACATGGGAATGCGACAACCATGATAAAGCGTGTGGAAAGATTAATCTGTCCTCTCACTGCCTCCATATCGTCCCTGTGATATGCGCCTGTAAGCACCGGCACAAAGGATGCTGCCATAGCTGATGCTATGGATATAGGCACATTGATTAAAAGCTTGTACTTTCCGGTGTATACACCCCACCATACGTCTATATCATTCTGAGTGTATCCCTGAAGCAGTGCAACCTGCTTGAAAATACCCTGGTCGATAATACCACTGATATTATATATAGTAGTACTTAAAAGCACCGGAATAACCGTAATTACAAGAATCTTCATTGTGTAGCCAAATGAGCTCACCCTGACATTTCGTTCTCTTTTCATCTGCCTCTTGAACACCTTCATATAGATGGCAAAGATAAATACTACAAATAAAAGAGCCGCTACAGAGCCAAGCACTGTTCCAAGTGTACCACCTGCTGCACCATAGGCAGCGGCATAGTGTTCCTTGTCACCAAGTACTGCGCCAATCCTTGTACCTGTACGGTATATCACATATGCAGCCCATACACTGACTATGGCATTTACTATCTGTTCTATTATCTGTGAGACGGCACTTGGCATCATAGTACCCAGTCCCTGGAAAAGCCTCTGATAACGCCGAGCACTGCAACTACCAAAAGCCCGGAGCCAGTACTCTTAAGGCAAAATACTGTATGGTGTGTTAAGAAGCGTTGTTGCAAAAAAATTGCCACCAAAAAACAGTATGAGTGCAACCGTTGTACCACTGATGGTTGCAAAAAGCAGAGCACACTTCAGTATCTGATACGTCGCAGTCCGCCTCTTTTTTGCCATCTGGGCTGAAACCATCTTTGATACGGCAAGTGGTAAGCTGTATGATGATATAATCAGCATGACATTATATATTTCAAAGGCTGTGGAATAATAGCCGATTCCGATATCGCCCAATATACGCTGCATCGGTATGCGATATATGAGTCCTATTATTCTGCTTATGATAGATGCTACGGCAAGTATAGAACCCTGTACTAAGGCATTGCTTGCCCCGTTATTTTTTTTAGCCATTTATAAATCCTCTGTTTCAATTGATAACCAGCTTAAATATTAGCGTGTTATACCTAAAGCGTCAAGTATTTTTCTCTGGTGCTCTTCCATTACGGCAGCCTCATCAGCCTCCATGTGGTCATATCCGAACAGATGAAGCATGCTGTGTGTAATCAGAAAGGCAAACTCTCTTTTTTCGCTGTGTCCGTATTCTAAGGCCTGCTCCTTTACTTTGTCGACGGATATGATAATGTCGCCTAGTATGACCTCTCCTGTATCAGGATTGAAATCATCCTCATTCTCATCTGAAAGGAAAGAAAAATCTCCGGGTGTTTCATATGAAAGCATCGGAAAAGACAGTACATCTGTAGGCCTGTCTATCTGTCTGTACTCCTTATTGATGGCATGTATCCCTTCATTGTCTGTCAGTGTCAAATTAACCTCCGCCTCATACGGAAAGCTCTCGTGCTCAAGTGAAGCAGAAACAACAGCTTCTGCGACCTTTTCATAATCAAAATTAAAATTGCATTCTACTTCTTTTCGATAAAAAAACTCATTTAAGCAACTCCTCCTTTGTAAGATAGTCTCGTATTTTTAAAAAGTGATTCATGGAAAGCCCTGATTCATCATACATTCCTGAGCTTGACAGCTCATTTAATGTCTGGATAATAAGTATTTCGTGATTCCATTCACTGTCTGCCACATCGTTTTGATATGATCAAGCCTTACTATTAAAGCATCGACCATATGGATGAGTGCGGATTCGGGTCTGTGGGTGTCTTAGTTTGCCATAGTACTCATAGAGTATATTGGTCAGCTTTTCAGGAAAATGCATGGCTAATGCCTGTTCTACTCCTTCCATGACGCTTTTATGCTTCTGCCACTGCCCTATGCGGTAATAAAAACCTCCTGCTGCACATAGCGCAGTGTCCAGTCCTGCAGCCTTTGCAGCCTTTATGGCAATCGTCGATACGAAATTGCCATGATTGTATTCAGAGAAATTGTTCTTTTTAAGCTGCTTTACAGCAGGAAAATCCTCCTCTATTATTGCTATAAGCCTGTCATTTGTTTCATCAGCGCTAAGTGGCTTAAATACCCTGGCACAAATGATGCCGATAAGCGAAACAATCATGCCGCTTACAGCTCCGGCAATAATAACGGAAACAGAAAACTCCTTTGTTGACATATAATAGAATATGCCCGGTGTCACAATGCTCATACTGATTATGATCAGATATATACATATCTGAAGCTTGTCCTCCTTTAGCATCTTTGCAAGGATAGCACCTGTGATTACAAGAAGCAGCTCACATACGAGCTCAAAGCAGTCGCCGGATACAGTGATTGAAAGCAATATACAAAAATAAGTACCGCTTATAAATGCCAGAAACTCATTGCCAATCAGACAAAGCAATATAGGAAAAATCATCACCGGCCTGCTGTACAGTGGCATAAAACCGCTTATGATACACACTATAGAACAAATGATAAACGCAAACGTAAACCTAAGATAATCGGTTCTTGAGTTGTTCGACAGCTGCAGTGTGTTCCGCTCGTACTCAAGCTCAAATAAAAGCAGCATATAAAATATGATATCTAAAAAACCCATGCATATCCACTCATCCGGATATACATCACCAAGCAGGCACAGCACAAATGAAAGAGCTAAGATTGATATAAAATTGATATTAGTGATACAACCCTTCTCAATTGCTCTTCCTCTGCTTTCTTACAGTCTTTGCAGTCTGCTTATTTTCATAATCATCATATGCCTGAACGATTTTTTGTACAAGCGGATGACGCACGACATCCTTGCTTGTCAGATTGCATATGCCTATATCATCTATTTTTAAGCACCCTAAGTGCCACATCAAGCCCGATTTTGCTCCCGGTGCAAGATCCTTTTGTGTCGCATCACCTGTCACGACAACCTTTGAGCCAAAGCCGATTCGTGTAAGAAACATCTTCATCTGTGCAGGAGTTGTATTCTGTGCCTCATCAAGTATGATAAATGCATTGTCAAGTGTACGGCCTCTCATGTACGCAAGAGGAGCCACCTCAATAAGGCCCTTTTCCATGTTGCGCTGGAAGCTCTCAGCTCCCATAATCTGATAAAGAGCATCGTACAACGGTCTCAAATATGGGTCAATCTTGCTCTGCAGATCTCCCGGCAGAAAGCCAAGCTTCTCGCCTGCTTCAATCGCAGGGCGTGTCAGGATAATACGGCCCACCTGCTCATTTTAAAAGCTGTTATAGCCATTGCCATGGCAAGATAGGTCTTTCCTGTTCGGCAGGACCCATGCCAAACACAATCATCTTTTTCCTGATTGCATCGACATATTCCTTCTGGCCTATGGTTTTTGGCTTTACAGGCTTGCCATTTATTGTGTGACAAATGATATCCTTGTCAATCTCAACAATCTCACTGCCTCTATGCTCCTCTAAAAGTGCAAGTGCATAGTTTACGTTCTGCTCTGTAATGACGTTGCTCTCTCAGCCAGCGCAATGAGCTGCTCGAACACCTCTTTTGCCCCATCAATATTCCCCTGCGCTCCGATAATCTTTAAGGAATCATCTCTTAAGACAAGTGTTACGTGCAGTGTGCGCTCTATTTTCTTGGCGAATGCATCAAACTGTCCAAAGACGTTTGGAATATATTCACCCGGTATTTTTATAGATACTTCATTTAAACTCATTAGCTCATGTGCCTTTCAATCAAAATATTTTTCATTATAACATAAAAATAAGATTTGTCATAATTTACCTATAATTAATTCCCTCTGATATATCAATTTTCATGGTATTTTTTCTATGTATATACTGCACCACGTTATATCGGGATATTTTTCCTCAAGCTTCTTTTCAAGGAGGCTGTAATCTGCTCTCTTGTGGCTGCCTATTGTTACATTTTCACTCTCCATAAAGGAGATGACCGACTCATCATACGTGAAACGGTTTCCTTCAGGCACAATGTGCCAGATTCTTGTGCAGATGAGTGCATGTATACAAAAACTCCGGTAATTGCAGCCGTAATAATACGTATTTTATATAGAAATGCTCTTATCGCAAAGTATCCCTGTCTTTTTACCACGAGAAGCCTTGTATGCGTCTTTTTCAGGTGCGGCTTCATTAGAAAAATATCTTCGGTACTGCAGCAGGCCTCATATTCCTTTGGACTTACATATTTAAGATTCCATATTTTTATATGGTTTGCCGTGCACAGATTTATGAAGCGCCTGATATTGCAGCCTGTTAGCCTTACTGTTGCATAAGCTTTAATACTCATATATAACACCCTTTAAATGACCGGCTATTATTATTAAATCCTTTGTAAATTCCTTGATTTCAAGGCGGCTGCCGGATATTTTTATGGTACTGTCTGCTGCCCTTACAGTTACGGCCTTGTCCGAAAATGACAGAATACCCTTGTGGTTTTCTATAGTCAACTCATTATAACCATATGCTGTTACAATTGGAAGCCCTAGCACTATGTCCTTTGGAAGCTCGAACGAATCAGTTACTTTTTGCATCTTCATATATTAACATATGTTTATTTAGGCTGAATTATGCCGGTTATTTGTGGTACGGCTCATTATTGCTGATGCGAAACGATCTGTAAATCTGCTCCAGTAAAATTACGCGCATGAGCTGATGGGGGAATGTCATTTTAGAAAATGAAAGCTTATAGTCAGCGCGCTTTAATACATCATCGGACAGCCCGAGAGAGCCTCCTATTACAAAAACAAGATGACTTTTGCCTCCTGTCATAAGCTTATCCATCTTCTGTGACAGCTCAACCGAATCAAGCTGTTTTCCATCTATCGCCAGACAAAATACATATGCATCGTCCTTTATATTTTTAAGAAGCCTCTCACCTTCTTTATTTTTTACGATGTCTATCTCTGTCTGTGTGGCCTGTTCGCTTGTCTTTTCATCGGAAACCTCAGTGATTTCAAGCTTACAGTAACGGCTTAGGCGCTTTGAGTACTCAGCAATCGCATCTCTGTAAAATTTTTCTTTAACTTTTCCTACACATAATATTGTAATTTTCATCGTTTCATTATAACATATAACTATAATTAAACAATATGGAGGCCGTATGAAAATATACGTTGATGAACAAAAACGATACGAGGATACAAAAGCAACCGGACAGTGCTTCACCGTAGTCGGTGCGATAGGGCTTATTGCTATTGTGCTGCTTGATACAGGAGTTATAAAGCTTGCCGCTTTAGACTCGGTAAACAAGCTCATGGTTTCTATCGTAATGGGGCTTGTTTTCTTGATATTTTTTATCATAGGAATGAAGTCATTTATGGAGCTAAAGGACATTTCAAAAAAAATTGACCGGAATAATTCCCTCGAAGAGGAAATCATGGAATACGTGACCGTCACTCATAGGGACGAGCTTATGACTTTAGCGTCATCGGGTGAAAAAGGAGATGCCTGCTCAGGTGATTTATACTACAAAAGAGCTGAGCTTATCACATCAGTCATTACTGAAAAATACAGCCTGCTTGAGGAAAGCTTCCTCGATCATATGGTTGAAGAAATTTATTCTAAAATTTATAGTGATATTGTCGAAGAATAGTGCTATAATAATAACAATTTATTTTTATGAGGTGAACAAAATGAAAGAACTGCAAGATCGAATTCTCAAGGATGGCCAGGTAATTGGCACAAACATCTTAAAGGTCAACAAATTTATCAACCATCAGGTAGATCCGGTGCTTATGGAGCACATCGGTGAGGATTTCGCAAATCACTTTGCCGATAAGGGAATCACAAAGGTTGTCACAATAGAGAGCTCAGGAATTGCTCCTGCACTTATGGCAGCAGCCAAGATGAATGTACCGCTTGTTATTTTAAAGAAGCAGCCTTCAAAGACATTACATAATGATTTATATCAGACACAGGTTACTTCATTTACAACAGAGAAGAGCTATGAGCTTACACTCTCACGCGATGTAATCTCAGAGGATGACAATATTCTTTTGATTGATGATTTCATGGCTGACGGAGAGGCTGCTACAGGTGCCATCAGACTTCTTCGCATGGCTCACGCTACAGTTGCCGGTATAGGAATCCTTATTGAGAAGTCATTCCAGCCTGGCAGAAGAAAGATCAACGAGCAGGGCTATGAGGTTTACTCACTTGCACGTATCAAGTACATGGATGAGTATCAGATAGATTTTATTGAAGAAAATTAAAATAAGATTTAATATTTAAAATCAATACATATTATACGAAAAATCCACTACCCTATTTACAGATTTATGAGTCTGTCAATGAGTAGTGGATTTTTATTATTGTTAAAGTATATGTTTTATGCTAAACTGCCGGATTATGCTCCGAAATCGAAAAGTGAAAGCTGGTTTGACTCGGCAGTGAACCAAGCAGTCCCAAATCTGACATGAGGTCTACGGCTGTTCGCGATACATGAGTTCTCTCCCTGAAATCATCCTTTGAGAGGAATGGTCCGTCTTTTGCCGCTTCCGAAATATAAATAGCGGCATTGTCGCCTAGTCCGTCAATACTGTTTATGGCCGGCATGAGCTTACCGTCAATTATCTGGAAACGGTTAGGGTGAGCCCTGTATATATCAAGAGGCATGAAATCAAAGCCTCTGGCATACATCTCCTGTACGATACGCATGTCCTTAAATACATCCTGCTCCTTGTTTGACAGCGTGTCTTTTCTTTTCTTATAGTCCTTCATGTAGTTTTCGAGTCGGTCCTTTCCCTGACACATAAGCTCATATGAAAAGCCTGTGGCACGGATTGAAAAGTATGCTGCGTAGTATGCAAGAGGATAGAAAACCTTACAGTAGGCGATTCTCCATGCCATCATAACGTATGCCGCAGCATGGGCCTTAGGGAACATGTACTTGATTTTCTCGCATGACCAGATATACCAGTCGGCACACCGTGTGCCTTCATATCCTCCTTCCACTGTGGCCACTGAGGGCATTTGCCCTTGGCAATAATGCCCTTTCGCACCTTCTCCATGATGTTGAAGGCTTCCTCAGATTCAAGTCCCATGGAAATCAGATATGTCATAATATCATCTCTGGTGCAGATACAGGTTGAAATGGTAGCTGTGCCTTCCTCGATAAGAGTCTGCGCATTGCCAAGCCATACGTCGGTACCGTGTGATAATCCGGCGATACGAATGAGGTCAGAAAACTCCTTTGGCTTTGTATCAAGGAGCATGCCCATGGCAAAATCGGTACCAAACTCCGGTATACCTAAAGCTCCAAGCGGACATCCATCGATATCCTCAGGCTCTATGCCTAAAGCGGAGGTGTTCTGAAACAGTGACATGACAGCCTTGTCGTCAAGCGGAATCTTTGTTGGGTCAACACCTGTCAGATCCTGCAGCATACGAATCATGGTAGGATCATCGTGTCCAAGTATATCGAGCTTTAACAGGTTGTGGTCGATTGAATGGTAGTCAAAATGCGTTGTCGTGATGTCAACGGTCATATCATTCGCAGGATGCTGTACAGGAGTAAAGGTATTAATCTCCTCACCCATCGGCAGCACGACTATACCACCCGGATGCTGTCCCGTAGTACGTCGAACACCGACGCAGCCCTGCACTATCCTGTCTATCTCGCAGTTTCGCTTTCTGACACCGCGCTCCTCATAATAGTTTTAATGTATCCAAATGCGGTCTTGTCAGCAAGTGTGCCTATGGTTCCGGCTTTAAAGGTCTGCCCTCTCCGAAAATAACCTCGGTATATTTGTGTGCCTTTGACTGGTACTCACCGGAGAAGTTCAGATCGATATCCGGCTCCTTGTTTCCCTTGAAACCGAGGAAGGTCTCAAACGGAATATCAAAGCCCTCCTTGCTTAAAGGTCTGCCGCACTTTGGACAGAGCTTATCCGGCATATCACAGCCACCACGGCCTGAAAATGCCTGTACCTCTGGTGAATCAAAATCACTGTATTTGCAGTGTGTACACAAATAGTGAGCATGCAGCGGATTAACCTCTGTGATACCTGACATAGTTGCGACAAATGAGCTTCCTACGGAGCCTCGCGAGCCAACCAGGTAGCCGTCCTCATTTGATTTCCACACAAGCTTCTGTGCGATGATGTACATTACGGCATAGCCGTTTGAAATAATAGAGTTAAGTTCTCTGTCAAGACGCTCCTTAACTATCGGCGGCAGCGGATCTCCGTACATCCTGTTTGCCTTGTTATAGCAGATTTCACGAAGCATGCCGTCAGAGTTTTCGATAACCGGCGGACATTTATCAGGTCTGACCGGTGAGATACGCTCACACATGTCTGCTATCTTATTGGTATTGGTGATGACTACCTCCTCAGCCTTTTGCTTCCGAGATATTCAAACTCCTTTAGCATTTCCTCTGTGGTCCTTAAGTAAAGCGGAGCCTGCTCATCTGCATCCTTAAAGCCCTTACCGGCCATGATAATACGACGGTATATCTCGTCCTCGGGATTTAAGAAATGTACGTCACAGGTTGCAACAACCAGCTTTCCAAATTCCTCTCCAAGCTTTACGATTCGCTTATTTATATCGATAAGGTCATCGTTTGAAGCAATATCGGAATCCTCGTCACGTATCATAAATGCGTTGTTACCAAGAGGCTGTATCTCCAGGTAATCATAGAAATTCACAAGTCTTGTGATTTCCTCCTGTGGTCTTCCGTTTAAAATGGCCCTGTAAAGCTCTCCTGCCTCACAGGCTGAGCCTATTAAAAGCCCATCTCGATACTTGTTAAACTCTGATTTTGGTATTCTCGGTCTCTTATTATAATACTTGATGTGTGACAGCGAGATAAGCCTGTAGAGATTGGTACGCCCCTGGTCACAGGTTGCAAGAATGATGGCATGGTATGTAGGCATCTTCCTTATCATCTCAACAGATGATTTTGCCAGGGCATTTACCTCATCTAAGCTTGATATGCCCCTGTCCTTTAGCTTTTCTATGAATTTGACAAAAATCTCTGCAGTACATGCCGCATCATCCACAGCTCTGTGATGATGATCAAGCGAGATGTTTAGAGCCTTGGCTACTGTATCCAGCTTAAATCTGTTTAGCTGTGGCAGAAGCACTCTCGCAAGAGCCACCGTGTCAACAATTGTAGGATTATACTCCATGCCAAGCAGCGCGCAGTTTCGCTTTATAAAGCTCATATCAAAGTCAGCATTATGGGCCACCATGATGCAGTCCTTGCAAAACTCCATAAACTGTGGCAGTATGACATCCACTGTTGGCGATGTGATAACCATGTCATCCCTTATCGAGGTGAGCTCTTCAATCGAACGGAATAGGTACCTCAGGGTTTATAAATGTGGAATAGCGGTCTACAATCTCGCCACCGATGACCTTCACCGCACCTATTTCTATGATTTTATTCTTTTCGGAGAAAAGCCTGTTGTCTCTATATCAAATACCACGTACTTGTCATCCAGCGACTGACCGGCTGCATTCTCCACAATATCCTTTGTATCATCGACCAGATATGCTTCCACACCGTAAATGACCTTGAATTTGTCATCCACAGTATGGTTAGCGTCGGGAATGCCTGCACATCACCGTGGTCCGTAATAGCAATGGCCTTGTGTCCCCAGCGCATGGCACACTTCACAATATCCTTTACGTCAGACACGCCATCCATGTCACTCATCTTGGTGTGACAATGAAGCTCAACACGTTTTTCGGCAGCAGTATCCTCCCTCTTTGATGTAAAATCGTATCTTTTAAGTCCGACTATTGAGCTTATTGACAAATCACTGTCATATTTATCTACAGTCACAACTCCCTTTGCCTTAACAAAGTTGCCAGGGGCAATATATGCAAGAATATCTGCTACGTCATCATTTCTGGCAAAGAGCTTGAGCATGATGGTGTCTGTGAAATCAGTGACCGCAAACATAATGATGGTCTTTTCGTTTCTGATTTCACGGGATTCAACCGTAAGGATCTTGCCCTTTATTGTAACCTCACCGATAGGACCGTCAATCTTTTCAATGGACATCTCTTCATCATCAAAGCTTCTTCCGTACACGATATCAGGGTCATTATCATATTTACGTCTGAAATCTCCCTTGCGCTCGAACTTTTTCTCGAACTTCTTTTCAAACTTCTTCTCAGGCTTTTTATCAGTGCCTGTCTTCGCTTCATTCTTCTTATCTGAGGCTTTAGGAAAATCTGATGTGCCACTCTTTTTGTATCAGATGTATTTTCACTGCCTCCTACAAACATTGCACCGTCATCGACAGCCACTTTAGCATCTTCATCACCGTCATCTTTGCCATGGCAAATTTAGTGCGGGCGACAATATTTTGCACCTCCTGCTCAATCTGCTTGTCAGCATTTTGACGGTATTTTCTGATTTTTGGTTTTTCGTACTGCAGATTAACGATAAAATCCATCCCACAGCGCTCGCAGAACACCTTCTCAAGAAATTCTATGACCGAATTGCCTCTGGTCTTTGCGATTATTGTCTCCTCAAGTGTGACTGTGACATGTGTATCGTCGGTAAAGCTCCACTTTGAGGTTCGCAGCAGATTGTACAAAAGCACACTGTGACTGTTTATTTCGTCAAGAATACTGTCAAAATAGACATCAAAAGAGTCTTCGGTGTGTACTGCGAAGACAACTCGTAAGACTCTATAATTTTTACTGTGATATCTTTACTTTTAAATATCTGTTTTTTAATGCTTTCCTCCAGCTTCCAGATATTTTTTTTGAAAATAAGGCGTTTTGCTTTTACATATATTTTGTAAAAATCTCTTGCATGGTTTACGGAAATTCTGGTAACATCAGCATTCTCCAGCAGATTCTCCATATCCTTGTCCAGCTTAAGTGTAGGGAAAACTTCCTTAAATGTTTTTGTCAAAATTATTCACCCCAATGGTCAAGCTCATATTTTAATGCACCCAACAGCTCGCTCTCAGGCACCTTTTAAATACCTCACCGTGCTTTATGATAAGCCCCTCGCCGATTCCTCCGGCTACGCCAAGATCTGCTTCCTTTGCTTCACCAGGTCCATTCACCACGCACCCCATAACAGCATCCTTTATGTCAAGGTCATATCCTCGAAACCATTGTCTCCACGATTTGCAAGCCCGATAAGATCTATCTGTGTGCGGCCGCAGGTAGGACATGAAACAACCTCTATGCCACCCTTTCTAAGACCCAGAGTTCTTAAAATGAGCTTGGCAGACTTTATTTCCTCGAGAGGGCTTCCAGTGAGAGACACACGTATTGTATCACCTATGCCCTGGCTTAGTATCAGTCCGAGTCCGATAGCAGACTTTATATTGCCGCTTATTATTGTGCCTGCCTCTGTGATACCCACATGGAGCGGATGATTGGTTTTATCTGCAATCAGCTCATGTGCTTTGGCACACATCATAACATCCGAAGATTTGATGCTTATGACAAGATTGTCATACCCCATATCCTCTATGAGCTTTACCTTGTCCAAAGCGCTCTCCACAAGTCCCTCTGCTGTCACACCATGATATTTCTCTACCAGGTCTTTTTCAAGAGAGCCACTGTTTACACCGACGCGGATAGGGATATTTCTCTCCTTTGCTACATCCACGACAGCCTTTACCCTTTCTGCGCTTCCTATGTTGCCGGGATTGATTCGGATTTTGTCGGCTCCGTTTTCAATCGCAGCTATTGCAAGCTTGTAATCAAAGTGTATATCCGCAACAAGCGGTATGCTGATTTGTTTCTTAATCTCCTTAAGTGCCCTTGCAGCCTCCATCGTAGGCACAGCACATCGGATTATATCACAGCCTAAGTCTGTCAGCGCGTTTATCTGCGCAACTGTGTCAGCTACATTCTCAGTCTTTGTATTTGTCATTGACTGTATGAGAATCGGGTTTCCTCCACCGATTACTTTATTTCCGATTTTTACTATTTTTGTCTCCATGTGTATATCTCCAATCTGTTATAAAATCAGACTATTAGATTTCTGATATCATTGAACATGACAACAACCATCAGAAGAAGTAAAAGCACTATGCCAACGAGATGCACATAGCCCTCCTTCTCAGGGTCTACTCTCTTCTTCTTATGGCTTCAACTATCAAAAATACAAGTCTGCCACCATCAAGTGCCGGCAGTGGCAGCAGGTTCATCACACCGAGGTTTGCAGAAATCAGCACGCCCCAGTTTAGCATATTTAGTATGCCAAGCCATACTCGGACATAGAAACTGCCTGCTCATAGGTGTCTCCCATGTTCTTTACAATGCCGACAGGTCCGCTTAAGTTATTTACAGATGCAGCCCCTGTACAGAGCATTTTAAGCCCCTCTATTGTTGTATAGATGTTGTATTTCACCTCGTAGCAGCTATAAAGCAGCGCCTTTCCAAAGCCGGGCTTTGTACGTTTTCCCGACACGTTAAAGCCGTACAGATACCTCTTTGTTGTCTCGTCATATTTAGGCTTCAATGTGGTGGTGTGCCTTTTGCCATCCCTAAGGTAGGTCACATCAACTGTTTCACCTTCGTGAAGCATCGAGTAGAGGCTTATCTCGCGGTAAAAGTGTATATTCGTATTGTTCAGCTTTACAATCTCATCACCGGCCTTGATACCGGCCTCCTCAGCCGCATACCCCTCAATAACACCGGCAAGCTTCGGACTGTCATAGCCTACAGAGCAGATGATAATGAGAGCAAAATAAATGCCATGATAAAATTAAAAACGGCCCTGCGAAAACAACGCTTATGCGCGCCCACACTGATTTGTTGTTGAACGCCCTGTCATCACCTGAGCCATCCTCACCCTCCATGATACAGGCTCCGCCAAACGGAAGCAGCTTTATGGAGTATTTGGTCTCTCCACGCTGCACTCCAAAAAGAGTCGGTCCAAGTCCAAGACAAAATTCATTGACCTTTATGCCATTTGCTTTAGCAAGCCAGAAATGTCCGAGCTCGTGAAAAATTACTATGATGCTGAATAATATGATTGCAATAATAATACTAATAATGTTCAAAATTACCACCTTTTACTGATATAGTCATATGCGCACTGCTCTGTATCAAGTATCTCATCCACTGAAGGATTTTCAATAAATGATGCATTCTCCATACATGCCTCGATTATATCGATTATTTCCAGATATTTAATCTTTTTATTCAAAAACAGTGCCACTGCTCTCTCGTTTGCAGCATTGAAGGCCGTAGGAATATTGCCTCCTGCCCTTGCAGCCTTCATGGCGAGAGCAAGCCCTTTAAAGGTATCAAGATCCGGTGCCTCAAAGGTCAGATCCTGCTTAAAGAGATCAAGCCTGTCACCTGAAAGAGCCGGTCTGCTTGGATAATACAGTGCATACTGTATAGGTATACGCATATCGAGTACCAAGCTGTGCTATAACTGCTCCATCCGCATATTCAACAGCCGAGTGAATGACACTCTGAGGATGCACTACAACTGAATCTGCGACAAATCGACATCAAAAGCCATTTTGCTTCAATCACCTCAAGCCCTTTATTGACCATGGTTGATGAATCAATAGTGATTTTTGACCCATTGACCAGTTAGGATGCTTTAGTGCGTCCTCCACCCTTATACCTTCAAGCTCAGAGAGCTTTCTGCCTCTGAACGGACCTCCGGATGCTGTCAGAAGAATCTTTTTAATCGGATTCATAGAATTTCCCTGCAGTGACTGGAAGATGGCACTGTGCTCACTGTCCACCGGAAGAATGGACACACCATACTCTTTCGCAAGCGGGATAATGATATGGCCCGCTGTAACGAGGGTCTCCTTATTTGCGAGTGCGATGGTCTTTTTTGCCTTGATGGCGGCAATTGTAGGACGAATGCCAAGCATACCGACAATTGCAGTTACAACTATATCACATGGCTCAATGGTGGCACATCTAATGAGACCGTCCATGCCATAGCCTACTTCGATATCAGTATCCGCAAGGCTTGTGCGAAGCTTTTTGGCATCGTTTTCATCACTTACACTGACAAACTGTGGCTTAAATTCCCTTGCCTGTTTCTCTATAAGGGAGAGATTTCTGCCACAGGAAAGTGCCACAACCTGCATATCACCATGCTCTCTTATCACATCAAGTGTTTGTGTTCCGATAGAGCCGGTTGAACCAAGTATTGATATTTTTTCATGATAATTCCTCGATTTATATTTTTCTCAGTGGTTCTGAATAGTTACCTTAGCTTTTTGTTTTCAATGGTTCTTAAATGTTACTTTTTAACTTAAAAAGAAGCTAGCCAGATAATAAATGATTGGTGCTGTGATAATCATGCTGTCAAAGCGGTCTAAAATACCACCATGTCCGGGTATCAGATGTCCGTAATCCTTGATATCATAATTACGCTTTATGGCTGATGCACACAAATCTCCAACCATTGAAATAAGGCCTGCAACAGCTGCTATAACAGCAAGTATAGCAATCTCTGTGCCGTCTATATTCATATGATTTCTGAATATAAAGCAGTATAAAGCTGTAAGAAGCGCACTGCCGAGCACACCACCTACTGCACCCTCTATAGACTTCTTTGGTGAAAGCTTTGGTGCCATTTTGTGCTTTCCAATCAGCACTCCAACGCAGTAGGCACATGTATCACAGCCCCAAGAGCATAAAAATACCAAGAAGGCAAGGTAAAGTCCGTTGTTGAGTGTACGTATCTGGTAGACATATGAAAGCATTGCCCCCACATAAAACATACCAAAAGGCTGCCATGAGCTGCTTTGCATCATATTTCGGGTATGAAAGCACATACACAAACATCAGTACGATAAGAAAGCCCATGAAAAGCATCATTACATCGTATGAAGCTCCACCTTAAGTTGATGTAAAATAAAATCAAAGCAATATACGGTACAACCGATAAGAGCGATTTTTCAAATTTAAACACCCTGAAAAGCTCAAACATACCTATACACGAAATCAGAAGTGTTGAAAAAAGAAGCACCTCGTTTCCTGTTACTATAAGAAATATAGCGGCAATTACAAGAACTATACCACTAAGCAGTCTTGTCTTAAACATTATTTATCCTCCGTGTCGTTCGTTTCTTTTAATCCACCAAAGCGACGGTCTCTTTTATTATATGCATCTATAGCCTTTTTGAGTTCATTTTTATCAAATGCAGGCCACGGAACATCTGTAAAATAAAACTCAGCGTATGCAAGCTGCCAGAGCAGGTAGATTGACAGGCGCTGCTCACCACTTGTGCGGATGAGTAAATCAGGATCCGAAGCTCTCTTGTGTCAAGATATGATGAGAAGGTATCTGCATCTATATCGTCAGCTGAAAGCTTTCCATCATCATGGTCAGCTATCATATGCTTTACAGCACGTATCATCTCATCTCGGCTTCCGTAATTAATTGCAATTGTCGTTAAGACCTGTATTTACTGATGAAACTTCTTCAAGGTTTCTTATTTTCTCCTGAAAATTCTCTGAAAGCCTGCTTATCTCACCAATTACGCGCACACGCATATTGTTTTTATTGGCAGTCTTTATGCAGTTTTAAGATAGCTTTCAAGAAGCTTCATTAGTGCAGCGACTTCAGACTCAGGGCGGTTCCAGTTTTCAGTGGAAAAGGCGTAAAGTGTCAGATATTTAACGCCGAGGTCGTTTGCAGCCTTACATATATTTTCAACATTTTTGGCTCCTACTGTATGACCGTAGTTTCTTGGCATACCCTTACTTTTGGCCCAGCGGCCGTTTCCGTCCAGAATGATTGCTATATGTTCGAGTACTCATATTTTATTTCCTTTCATTTATGCATATTATATATTTACAATCATGACGCATCATTTATTTGCTGGTCACACAGTTAAGTGTGAACAGTAAAACCGAATAAGCAAATAAGGGACACGAATAACATGTCCCTTGTTTGTATACGTGATATAAATACTATACAGTAAGTATCTCTTTACATTTTGCATCAACCGCAGCGTCAACCTTTGCGACAAACTTGTCGGTAAGCTTTTGAGCGTCATCCTCGAGGCCTTTAATCTCATCCTCTGAAATGCCTTCCTCTTTGCCGGTCTTCTTGATGCTGTCGATTGCATCCCTTCTGATATTGCGGACAGCAACCTTAGCTTCCTCGCCTTTTTTCTTGATGTCCTTTGCAAGATCTTTACGTCTCTCCTCTGTAAGCTCAGGGAAAACAAGTCTGATAAGCTTTCCGTCGTTTGTAGGATTAATTCCGATGTCAGAGCAGTTTATTGCTTTCTCAATCTCCTTAACCATAGAAGCCTCCCATGGCTGAATCTGAATCATTCTAGGCTCTGGAACACTTACATTGGCTACACTCTGAATTGGTGAAGGTGTGCCGTAATAATCTACACGAAGCTTGTCAAGAATATGTGGATTGGCTCTTCCTGCACGGATGCCTGCATACTCTTCCTCGAGATTATTTAATGTTTTTTCCATTTTATCCTGGAAAGGGTTTAATCTTGAATCCATATTATCCTCCTGATATGCATTATATGCAATTTACTATACAGTAACCTTTGTACCGTTAAATTTGCCTGTAAGAGCATTTACAATGCTGTTTTCCTCATTGAGTCCGAATACATACATAGGCATCTTGTTCTCAAGGCACATGATAGACGCTGTGAGGTCAACTACTGCGAGCTTCTTCTCAACAACCTCTTCGATTGAAAGCTCATCATACTTCTTTGCAGCAGGATTGGTCTTTGGATCACTGTCATATACTCCGTCAATTGCTTTGGCAAGGTAAATACCATCTGCCTCAATCTCAATGGCACGAAGCACGGTTGCTGTATCGGTGGAAAAATACGGATGTCCGGTACCTCCTGCAAAGAAAACAACCATATCATGTGCGAAATACTTGTTTGCTCTGTCCTTAGAGAAAAGCTTTGTCATGTTGCCGCACTCAAACGGAGTAAGAACAGCTGTCTTCATTCCGACATATCTGAAGATCTCAGATACATAAATGCAGTTCATAACTGTAGCAAGCATACCAATCTGGTCAGCCTTTGTGCGGTCGATGGTCCCTCTCGTTCTGCCTCTCCAGAAGTTTCCGCCACCGATAACAATACCTACCTGTGTACCATTATCAACAATCTGTTTAACCTGTTTTGCAACCTCAATGACTGTAGCCTCATCAAAGCCGTGGTGCTTATCACCTGCAAGTGCTTCGCCACTTAATTTTAGTAATATTCTACTCATATTTATTTACCCTCGAAAGTCCCTGAACATCGATATCAGCGTATGTCTGAGAACAGAAGCCCTCGATAACGGCACCGTTGTTAATCTGTACTGAACGTGACTTGATATTACCCATGATAACTGCAGAAGTATCTACTACAACAGGTCCCTGAACATCAATATCGCCCTTTACAGCTCCTGCGATAACTGCTGAAGATGCTGAGATATTGCCGATGATAACAGATCCTGCACCTATCTTTACAGTTCCTGTTGAAACAATTTCACCCTCAACCTTAGCTACATCAGCGAAAAACTCTGATGAATTTGTGTTGCCGTTGACTGTTCCTGTAACAACAATCTTGCCGTTACACATTACATTTCCGTTGATGGTTCCCTGAATATCAAATGATCCTGATGACTGTAAATCTCCTGTGAGTACAGTACTTGCTGTGATGACTGATGTTTCGTCCTGTACATCTCCTGATAAAGCGTTATTGTTTACTGGCTGTGTATTTACTGGCTGTGGTATATCATTCATTTGTGGTATCTGCTCCTCTTTTTGTGTATTGATTGTATGCTCTGCAAAATTTTCACTTGGAGTTGGTCTTGGTACAGTTGTCTCCTGTGGCTGCTCCTCGACATGCTCAAGTAATCCGTCGAGCTTTGAAAGCTCTGATGCAACGTCAACATTCTCTCCTATAGTATCAACTACAAGATTGTCAGCTGTCTGAGCCTTTGGCTCTACTTCTTTCTCAGGTACATCTCCGGGTACAAGCTCGTTTACAGCCTGAGAAAAATCATCCTTAAATTCTTTGAATAATCCCATGAATATTTCCTCCATTTATTATCTTATCCAACAGTATCTGATTTGATATATTGAACTTTATATGTATTATTATCAATCGGCAATATTTCGGCACCCTGCGCTTTTATGCTTTCAACAAGCGGCTCAATAGCCTCTGCCGTGGTTGATCTGTTTGAATCATCATGTAATAACACAACTGAATTGTCATATTTGGCAATACCTGAGGTGACATTATTGACAATATCATCGACACTGCAATTGTCGGCCGTATCACCAGAATTGACATTCCAGTCAAAGTATGTGATATGCTTTGAATTGAGTATCTTTACAAGCTCAACCATGTCTACATTACTAATCTGGTTCATGCTGCCACCGGGAAAACGATAAATATCCGGTGCTATTCCAGTCAGATTGGTGATATAATCGGAAATCTGTGTCAGGTCATCGGTAAATGCCTCTGTTGATTCATAAATTTTACTGTATGAATTACTGTAGGAAGCCATCGCAATAGTGTGTCCGTCCTGCACTATGCGCTTATAAACATCATCATATTTACCGGAGGTATCTGCTGTGACAAAGAAGGTAGCCTTGACGCCACAGTTGGCAAGGGCATCTAAAATGGCACCGGTGTTATCACCGGGAATACAATCAAAGGTAAGATATACCTTTCTTGTATCCCCATCATGATACACATTGTCTTTTGACTCAAGCTGTTTCACGACAGCCTGAGTTTTTGCGCCAGAGCTTTCTTCATCAGAAGCGATGTCACTATCATCAGACTCAGTACCGGTAACTGTGCTTGATATAGCTGTATTTAACTGAAGCTCAAGCTTGTATATTCTCGAATTCAGTTTGACAACCATGATGCCCAGTACAACTATGGCAAGTATAGATATTGCTATCCATATTGCTATAGTCATAATAATACCTGTCTTAATCCGGCTCACACGTTTGCGACGCTCTTGCTGCTGTCTGGCTAATTCATTATCCTTTGAGTCCATATGCGTCCCCCGTTATGATTGGTTTTGTTTCCTCTTACTATTTTACCATATTTTTATATCTTGTAAAGATAAAAATTCCGCAAAAGTTTAAAAGTTAAACTTTTGCGGAACAGCATTCGTTTAATCAGTATAAAGATACAGTTTAGACTCCAGCCATCTGGGCAGCAACCTCAGCAGCGAAATCTTCCTGCTTCTTCTCCATACCCTCACCTACCTCGAAACGAACCATTTCGGTGATTGTAAGATCCTTAGAAACTGACTCAAGATATTTTGCAACTGACTGCTTTCCATCCTCTGCCTTAACATATGTCTGGTCAAGGAGACAAATCTCTTTTAACTGCTTAGATACACGACCCTCAACTAAACCATTGAACATCTTCTCAGCCACGATAGACTCCTTGTCTGCCATTGCAAGCTCACCAAGCTTTGCCTTAGCAGCATCTGATAAGAAGTTCCATACATAGTTCATGTTGTTCTTGTGCTCGTTGAAGTTGTTGATATCATCATCGCTCCAAAGCTTCTCGTTAATAGCCTTGTCAATTAACTTATTAAGAATAGGCTTTGGAAGTGTTGTAGCATCATTTAATGCACTGTCAACAGTGATCTCTCTAAGCTTTGCAAGCTCTTCATCAGAGATATCGTTTCTGCTGATGTACTGTGGGTTCATAGCTGCAACCTGCATAGCAATATTTGTGATTGCTTCTTTAGCTGCATCGTCTGTTGCACCATTTGCTGCAATGATAACACCGATTCTTCCACCACCATGGATATAAGAAGTAACAACATCACCTGTAACCTTTGCAAATCTACGAACAGATAACTTCTCTCCGATTGTAGCTGTCTTCTCTACAAGAAGCTCGCTAAGTCCGTTTGTAGCAAGAAGAGCGTCGATATCCTCTCCATTTGCACCACCATTTAAGCCAGAAGCAAGTGCTGTATCTGCTACAGTCTGAACGAACTCCTGGAATGTCTCGTTCTTTGCAACGAAATCTGTCTCAGAGTTAACCTCTGCTACAACTGCAACGTTTCCGTTTACAGCAACACGTGCGATTCCCTCAGCGGCAATTCTGCTCTGCTTCTTTTCCATCTTAGCTGCACCGCTTTTTCTTAATACCTCAACAGCGGCATCCATATCACCGTTTGTCTCAGTTAAAGCCTTTTTGCAGTCCATCATACCTGCGCCTGTCATTTCACGCAGTTCTTTTACCATACCTGCTGTAATAGCCATTTGATTATCCTCCGATATTAATCTGTTTTATTCCTCAACTGTCTCGTCAGAAGCTTCCTCAGCAGTAACCTCTTCCTCAGCTCCCTGCTTTGCCTCGATAACAGCGTCTGCCATCTTAGATACGATTAATTTGACAGCTCTGATAGCATCATCGTTTCCTGGGATAACATAATCTAACTCGTCAGGATCACAGTTTGTATCAGCAATACCTATAAGAGTGATTCCAAGTGCCTGAGCCTCTTTGATACAGATACGCTCCTTCTTAGGATCTACTACAAATATTGCATCAGGAATTCTCTTCATATCCTTGATTCCACCAAGGTTCTTCTCGAGCTTCTCCCACTCCTTCTTGAGTGCGATAACTTCCTTCTTAGGAAGAACATCGAATGTGCCATCCTCTGACATTGTCTCGATAGCTTTAAGTCTTGCAATACGGCTCTCGATTGTGCGGAAGTTTGTAAGCATTCCACCTAACCATCTCTCGTTTACATAGAACATACCGCAACGCTCAGCCTCAGTCTTGATTGCATCCTGTGCCTGCTTCTTTGTACCTACGAAAAGGATTGTACCACCCTGAGCAGCGATATCAGATACGGCATCATATGCCTCATCAACCTTTCCTACAGACTTCTGTAAGTCGATGATGTAGATACCATTACGCTCTGTGTAGATGTACGGAGCCATTTTAGGGTTCCATCTTCTTGTCTGATGTCCAAAATGAACACCTGCCTCGAGTAACTGTTTCATTGAAATTACGCTCATTTTATTTACCTCCGTTTGGTTATTAATCTTCCGTGTGTTTCCAATTAGATCAGCCACCGGTAAGCGTTATCCGGCACCGGCGATCATCCGCACACGTGCTTTATAGTATTTAAGCCTTTGGAATTATAACATACCAAAGGCTTATATGCAAGCAAAAATTTATTTCTGTGTCAGAATAGTGATTATATCATCATACGATGCTCCCTGTGGAATAACGTGCTCACCATCTGCTATAAAATGATCAGCGCCCTTTTGTCCCATATATATACGAAATTGTTCAGCATCATCCACTAGATTGAGAGCTTTAAGCTTTTCTGCAATGGTGCGACATGTATCCTGACTTGTTACTGAAATTGTGTATGTTGTAACAGTATCCTGTGGCTCTACAGTCTCCTGCTTTGCATCCGCTGCCGGCTGCGCTGCTTCCTGCTGTGTATCTTCCTGTGATGTTTGGCTGTCCTGCATCTGACTATCCTGTTCAGTTTCGGCTTTTTGGGAAGAAGCATCTGAGTTTGTAGCAGAGGAGTCAGTTTTTTCACTATTATATTCGTCTGCGACTGTCCCGGAAATATTTTTTGCTTCAACCATACCGAGTGTTTTGGCTTTTTCTATTATTTCTGTATCAGACATGGACTGCTTATTGCCGTGAAAACCAATCATCATAATAATTACCGCAAAAATAATGCCTAATCCAAGTCCACGCAAATAGTATTTTAATCTCACTTTATTTGCCCTCTTTATATAAATCTATTATAAGCTTTACCTCGCCGGTACCAAGAGACAAAAGCTTTGCTATCTCTACATTGCTCTTGCCCGATTTATAAAGCTTAAGGATTTCATGTGTGTGATTTATTACATCAGCATTTGCGCTGCTGCCTGCGGGCGTACCAAAAGCAGCATCTGATGCCTTGACCGATACAGAGGCCGCTGTACCTGTTGCAGTTGTTGCACCTGCCTTTGACGCAGGGGCTGCTGAAGCAGGCTGTGTTTTAATGATACCTGAAATATCTATACCTGTCATCTGCTTCATGTCAGGCTTTGTATCCTGCTGCATTGTGCCAGACTTAGGTTCTGCCGGCTTTTGCACGGCTACAGACGGTTTTTCAGCCCTCTTTGCAGAGTCTGCAGAAAGCGGCTCGAAGGAGCTTCTGAGTCTTGATGATGCTTTATCTATATCGCCTGAAAGCCGTGTAAGCTCATCATGCTTGTCATTTAGCATACTGTATAAAAACATTATTTCATTATGTGCCTTGTTTATCGAATCAAGCACTGTATCAGAATATTCATTTATCGCCATTATTTTGGAATTTGCTTCCTTTTCAAGACTTCGCTTTGTCTCATCCTGCTTTTGTGTTATTTCCTCGTCCAAGGCATCGCTTAAGTCCTTTTGGCGGCAGTCACTTCTTTTTCAGTTATTATTTTTAGTTCCTCAGCACTCATATCGGCTATTTTATCCAAATCCTTATGTGAAAGCTTGTCATTTACCATAAAGCTTCCTATAAGGAAAACAACACCTATGATGATGAGAGTTATTTCTAATGTTGTCATATAAACCTCTGCCCTCTTATGCGTTTGTAAGTATATTCATATAAGGGCCCATGACCTTACGCATTTTAATCAGTCCCTTTGTGTGAAGCTGTGATACTCTTGATTCTGAAACCTCTAGGATATTGCTTATTTCTTTAAGGGTAAGATCCTCATAATAATATAATTCGATAACCCTGCGCTCCTTCTCGGTCAGATTGTCAAGCGACTTAACAAGCATTGTTTTCAGCTCTTCCTGTGTAACAATCTCCTCCGGCTGTGCATAATGTGAATTATGTGCAGCATCCATGACAGGCTCAGTCCTGACTCATCAAATTCATCGAGAGATACAACATTTGTTACTTTAAGCTGCGACTGCCAGCTGCAAAGCTCATCCTCCGAGATAGAAAGCTCCTTTGCGAGGTCTGCGTCATTTGCTGTTTTGCCGGTACGAAGTTCAATGTTCTTTATTGCCTCGTCTATTTTCCTTTGCCTTTGTCTGACTGTTCTTGGAATCCAGTCCATTTTCCTGATCTGATCAAGTATGGCTCCACGGATTCTAAGGCTTGCATATGTCTCAAACTTGACATTTTTTCAAGATTAAACTTGTCTATGGCATCAATGAGGCCAAATATCCCATAGCTTACCAGGTCATCATATTCCACATTATGCCCAAGATACATGCTGAGGCGTCCTGCCACAAGCGACCAGCTGTGCATATTCTATTATGAGCTGTTCCCGTAGCTTGGGAGTGGGATTCTTTTGATATTCCTCCCACAGCTTTTCCTTTTCTATAGCTTTCATTATGCCCCCTGTTTACCAGTATATTATTCTGCAGCTAGCTAATTGGCTTATCATTGTCATCATCATTATCAAAGACTTCGGAATCATCAGTCTTTGCTTCGGCCGCTTCAGCTTTCTTTTGCCTGTCTTCCATTGCCTTAAATGCACAGCTTAGGATTACTTTAAGTATCGCTCCGATTATATAGAATACTACAAGCACAGTTAAAGTCTTGTTGTAAAGCTCATCAGATCAACGCCCTGCCGCAGGGATATAATACTGCATACTAAGCCGGCTAAAAGCATAACAAGAGATGGTAATAGATTATTCTTCATGTTAAATCACCTTTTGCTCTTTTCCGACTGCTTTGATGATATAGTCACCGGTTTCACAGTCAAGTATAACAGTTCTTCCGTAATTAAGACCGGTATCCTGTGCCTTCAGAGGAATTTTCAGCTCTGCAAGCACGTGCCTGGCCATATCGGTATTGCGATCGCCAACATTTCCGACTGTAGAATTGCCCGACATCTCAAACATCTTAGCTCCACCGGCAATCTTTGCAACCATTCGTCTGGGATTCGCGCCATTTTTATCATTTGATTATAAAGTTCCCTAATTCCCGTATCGCCAAACTTGGCTATATTTGTGTTATTTCTAAGTTTGGTGCTGTCAGGCAGCATATAGTGTACAAGCCCACCGATTTTTGAAGCCGGATCATAAAGGGTGAGCCCTATGCATGAACCAAGCCCAAGTGTGGTCAGAGAATCAGGGGCTTTGGCAACCTTAAGGTCTGCCATTGATACTTTAATAGTACTTGCCATATGGATTCTCCTAAATACTAAAAACTAATTCCTAAAGCCGATAAAATATTATCATATGAATCCGGATCAGGCATAAGGATAAAGTATCCGTTCATCATTATATCATCACCAAACTCCGTCTCTATAAAAAGTGCATTGTCACCATATTGTCCAAACTGAATTGCCGGCACACTTAATATGGAAGCAGCCATATCTACAGCAATATATGGAATGGAAGGTAGTATTTTAAGATTTGTCATAGTTGAAAGCGCTGACAAATATGCGCCTGCTATTATGTTGCCAATCTCCTTCATGGCAGATAAATCCATCTCATCAAATGGCTCGTTATAGTCCTGTGGTCTGCCCATCAGCTTGTTTACCAGAAAGTGTGCTGAAGCTTCATGAGAAACATCATACTGCCGGAGATATCGTTGGTAACCTCAAGAAATATACCCACTATTGTCTCTTCCTCCGGACATATGGCATCTCCAAGCTTTGTCGCATCCATTAACAGAACTCTTGGAACTTCCATTTTCATGGTAGTGCCAAGCATGCCGGCAATCGCTGTCGTGGCATTGCCGGCACCTATATTTCCGATTTCCTTAAGGACATCCATATACATCGAATTGACATTATCTAAAGAAAATTCACTCATTGTATTCACCCTTTTATTTGTTAAAACTTATATAGTGAGGCTTTTATACCTCACTATACATTGCTGCAAATCAGTTAGCGTCCTTATCTGAGACTATTGAGCCTATTTCAAACAGAGAAATCAGTTCATCTCCGTTTTACCTATACCGTTTATGAACAGCTCCTTGCCTGTAGATGAAGCATCTATATTAGGCTTATCTATTTCATCAACCACAAGTGTGACAACTTCACAAACTTCATCGACGATAAGACCTATCTCACCCTTTTCTTCAAGCTTTAGGATAATTATTCTGGTTGATGATGTATATACATCATCGTCCAGTCCCATTTTATGCGGGCACTCATTACCGGAACGATATCACCACGCAGATTTATGATACCCTTAAAGTACTTCTGCGCCTTTGGCACTCTTGTAATCTTCTGCATTCTGACGATATTATCAACATAGCCAATATCAATTCCGAATTTTTCTTCGCCTATTTTGACTGAAATATATTGCTTTGTTTCTTTTTCCTGTATATCAAATTCATTTTCTGGCATGTACTTCCCCTCCATTACATAAGTGTATTTACATCAAGTATCAAAGCTACATCACCATCTCCAAGTATTGTCGCTCCGCTGATAAGCTTGTTGCCGTTTATGTATTTTCCTAAAGACTTGATTACAATCTCCTGCTGTCCAATGAGATTGTCAACCACAAGACCTGCCTGCTGATCTCCCTTTTGGACAATCACTACAGTAAGATGATCCGGCTCCTGCTCCTTTGGCTCAATGTCCAGCATCTCATCGAGGCGGATGATTGGAATAACGCTTCCACGCAGGTGAATAACTTCCTTAGCCTGTACATATTTGATATCCTTCACAGGAATATCCTCTATATTTGAGATAGAGCCGAGCGCAATGGCATATATTTCATCACGGATCTCTACCATGAGAGCCGAATGATTGCAAGAGTAAGAGGAAGACGTACAGTAAATGTAGTACCCTTACCAAGCTCGGTTGAAACCGATACATCACCACCCAGCTGTTCAATGCGGATTTAACAACATCAAGACCAACTCCTCGTCCGGAGATATCGGTAATCTGTTTTGCCATTGAAAGCTTGGCATAAAAGGAAGTTGATGATATCCTTCTGAGATAGATTTTCAGCCTGTTCAGCTGTGACTATGCCACGCTCGATAGCCTTGTTCTTTACGGCTTCGGTATCGATTCCGTTTCCATCATCTCCGACCTTTATGACAACATTGTTGCCCTCCTGGTATGCATTTAAGAAAATAGTACCTACCTCTGGCTTTCCACGCTCAAGTCTGACCTCATTGCTTTCAAGTCCATGATCAGCACTGTTTCTAAGCAGATGCTGCAGAGGATCTCCGATCTGATCCACAACTGTACGGTCCAGCTCGGTATCTTCACCGGTTATGACAAGATTCATCTTCTTATTCAGAGTACGAGACAGATCTCTTATCATTCTAGGATATTTCTGTGTAACACTTTCAATAGGAACCATTCGTACCTTCATGACAGACTCATGGAGATTGGTCGTAATTCTTTCCAGATATTCAATCTGTTCATGGAATGACTGGTTATTATTGTTTTCTCCATCAGATGAGCTCATGGCTACAAGAGAGTTCTTTGCAATAATAAGCTCAGACACGATTCATAAGCATATCAAGCTTTTCGATATCTACTCTGACTGTTCGGCTTGTAGTAGCTTTTTATGAGAAACAGCCTGCTTTTGAGAGTTATTTGCAGTTTTGGCTTTGAAGATTCTGTCTTTGCAGCAGGAGTCTTTTCCTCTTTTCTTCCTTATCTGCCTTTTTGTCTCTTCAGAAGCCTGTGCTGTCTGATCTGCTTCACCCTCCAGGTGAAACTCGGTGATTTCTTTTCCCTCAACCTTATCAATCTCAGATACGTTGGAAGCTGCATGCTCCAATTTATCAAAACCCTCACGATGCAACATAAAAGCTGAATGACAAATCAAACTTCTCATCCTCAATATCCTGTGAGCTTGGTCTGTAAACCAGAATCTGTCCCAGCTCCTCAACTGCCTTGAAAACAAGGAAAGCTCTTGCTGCTTTGAGCAGACAGTCGCTTGCTACGGTAACTGTCATGCCGTATATTTTAAGGCCTGCTGAAATTGCCTCGTCAATTAATTTTTTCTCGTTGTCTGTCAGTTCAATTGTATCAAGTGCACTGTCAGATGCATCTGATGAATCCTTTGTTTCAGCTTCAGCAGCCTTTTCTTGAGGCTCAGCCTGTTTGCTTACAGTCTGTCCGTTTGCTTTTGCAATAAAATCGTTGAGTTCCTTTATGATAACCTCATTATCATCAGTACCCTCATCAGATGTGGATTTAATATTTTCAACATAGCTGTCTATAGCGTCAAGGCACTTAAAGAGCAGATCAATCATTGAGCTGTCAACTTTAATTTTATCGCTTCTGACCTCCTGAAATACATTTTCCATATCATGTGTAAGGTGCTGCATGCGCTTAAAGCCCATTGTACCTGCCATACCCTTTAAGGAGTGGGCAGCACGGAAAATCTCATTTATAGTGTCTTTGTTTTCCGGCTCCTGCTCAAGAGTCATGATACAGTCAGACAATGTCTGAATATGCTCCGAACTTTCATCAATAAAAATATCTAGATACTGGCTAACATCCATTTTATTTTACCCCACATTTTTGTGATTGCTTTGGCAACATCTGATAGTGTAACGACTTCATCAACCACACCTGCCTCATAGATGGCTCTTGGCATGCCATACACAACACTTGATTTCTCGTCCTGTGCAATGACATAGATAGGCTTTGATTTGCCAAGTGAAAGAATGCCATTCGTGCCGTCTGCCCCCATACCTGTGAGTACCACACATACAACCTCATCATAATTAGAGGATGTCAGTGAATCAAACATGATATTGGCACAAGGCTTGAGTCCGCTGATAGGTGGCATATCATTAAATGATATAACATGTGAAGCGCCTGATTTCTTTATAGCTATATGTGTACCGCCCGGAGCTATATACACTACTCCGTTTTTAAGCACCTCACCGTTTGAAGCCTCCTTCACCAACGACTTAGCTCATTAAGGCGCTCAGCCATGCTCTTTGTAAAGCCGGCAGGCATATGCTGTACTAAAACAACCGGTGCCAAAAGTTCAGCCGGAAGAAACGGTATTACACTTTGCAGTGCCTTTGGACCACCTGTAGATGATGCAATTGCTACTATTTTATTGCTGCCTGCTGCCTTGTGTTTGTTTACAATAGCACCGGCTTTCTTCTCAACAACTGTGAGATTGCGTGAAGCACTATGAGCAGGTGTGATTCTAACGGCTGCATACACAACCCTGAGCAGAGTTTCCTTAAACTGGTTTCCCTTTGCCTCTATGATATTGTTTGGTTTTGTGACGAAATCAAAGGCACCAAGCTCTAAAGATTTGATAGCTTCATCTGCTCCCTCTATGGTTAGAGTGCTTACCACCACAACAGGTGTTTTATGCTCTCCTTCTGCAGATGTGAAAGCACCTCAAGACCATTCATCCTCGGCATATTTATATCAAGAATAACAGCATCGTACTTTTGTGTACGGAGCTTTTCAAGTGCTTCCAGTCCATCCTTACATGTATCAGTTGCCTGTAATTTATTGTCTGAATTGATTATATCACACTCAACCCTTCTCAGTAGTGCAGAATCATCAACTATTAAAATGTTAGATTTCATATTATTACTCCATTTCTCTTCGTCTTATGCGTCTTTCTTCTTCAAACACAAATCTGACTATTTTCTCCCGTTCTGTCATGCGGTCGAAAATAAACTTTGAACGTGCAAAATATCTGTCTGCATAGTCCAAAGACTGAGTACAGTTTATTACCTTACAAACTATATTGAATTGTTGTGTACACTCCTCAAGTGCTAAAGAAAACTGAGCCATAAAATATGTACCTTCTTCAAGAGGTGTGCTTAGAGAAAATCTGATGCCTCCTCCACTTATATCAAGGATAACCGATTTGACAGTATTCATATTTTTGATGTTGATTGCATGATTCTTATACATCTTTTTGCAAAACTCAAGCTCACTCTCAGCTTTATCATCGTATCTGACTTCATAAAAATCCATGTCTATAGTACATGGAAGTCTGAAAAACTGACGTCTTTGTATCTTTTCCAGATTATTTATAAGCTCTATAGCAAGAAAATACATATTTTCTTTACGATAACGCTGTCTGACTATAGCAGAGCTTTTTAGTATAGTTTTGTTTTGTGTGTATATTATAAAGTCAAATTGCGTGCCAAGCTGAAATAAAACCACTCTGCCACTGTCAACAGGCATAGTTATTTCCCACATGCTGTCTGTTAGCTTGTCAGAAAAGCTGCTCTTATATGATGTGCTGTTATCGGATAAACCGGATGCAAAGATATCAATTTTGTCACACGGAAAAATCAAACTTGTATATTCCATATGTCTTCCTCTTAAATTAACTATTGCTTTCTGTTAAAAAAATTTGAAAAAACATGTGAGATTGTTCTTTTCTCATCCAAAGCAGCAGATTCATTATCCAAAAGTCTTTTGCAATTTCTTCAAATGACCGTGCAGCCTTTGAGGTCGGATCATAAATTGAAAGTATCTTCTGCTGCGACAGCCTTTTCAACCATTGCATCAGACGGCACATATCCCAGATACTCAAGACTTCCGTTTAAGAACTGCATAACAACGGAATTAATCTTGTTGAACACTATACTGCCATCCTCTTTTGACGCAGCCCTGTTGGATATAACGCGTATGCATACTTTTGACGGATCGAAATCAGGTCTCTTATACAGTGCTTTAAGCAATGAATATGAATCGGTGATTGAGGTAGGCTCCGGGTTGTAACCAACACAATTTCGTTGCTGGCCGCAACAAATTCCATGACCTGTTCAGACACTCCTGCACCGGTATCAATTATGATAAAATCATACATACTGTTCAACTCATTTATTGCAGAGACAATGAAATGAATCTGTTTGTGGTTTAGATTATTAAGCCCTACAACACTTGAGCCGGCTGAAATAAAATCAATGCCCAAAGGTCCGTTTGAGATGATGCTCTTTATAGTCTGGTTTTCATATATTACATCAGCAAGAGTATACTTAGGAATAACACCAAACATCACTTCGACATTGGCAAGACCGAAATCAGCATCAAAAATAATTACTCTCTTTCCGAGTCTGCTGAGCCAGACTGCCAGATTGACAGAGGTATTGGATTTGCCTACACCACCCTTGCCGCTTGTAATGGTAATAACACGGGCCGGTTCTATATAATTTTGATTACGCTGCTTAATAACATTTCTAAGCTGCTGTGCCTGGTCCATTATTGTCTGCCTCCGAGTAATTGTTTGACAATCTTTTGTGTATCAAATACCTCTATATCATCCGAACGTTTTGTCCATTCGTGACATATGATATACCGGCATCAGAGTATAGCTTTATATTTAACAAATTGCCATATGATGAGGTTTCATCAAGCTTTGTAAATATCAGCTTGTAATCGTCAATATCCTTATAGGAATCAATTATAGATATAAGATCCCTGTACTTGGGTGTAGCACTTAAGACGAGATATACCGACTTCTCATATTCGGTGATAGACCTGCAAGAAGTGCTCTCATATCATTCCGCTGTGTCTCGTTCTTGTGTGAAAAGCCCGCTGTATCAACAAAAATCACATCTGCCTGCTCATATTCAGCCACCGCACTATTTAACTCTGTGGCAGTATAAATGACAGACAAAGGTGTATCCAGAATATTTGCAAATGTACGTAACTGGTCTGTTGCAGCTATTCTGTATGTATCAGCAGTGATAAATGCGATATTTTTATTATAATTAACCTTGAATTTTGAAGCAATTTTAGCAATTGTGGTTGTCTTGCCAACGCCTGTCGGTCCGACAAAGAAAACAACTCTTGGTTTTTTGCCGTTTACCTTTATAGTTTCAGGCTGACCAAATCTTAAAATGAGTTTCTGGTATACATTTGATAAAATCACATCGAGACTGTTACCGGGACGTAGGAATTTCTCGATTTCATCAAGAATTTGGTTGATATATTTCTCATCCACCTCATTATCCAGCAGTGTCTTGTATAAAATGCGGACAAATTTAAGCTGCTAACTTGAAAAAGTAAATTCCAGTGCAGAAGTAAATTCCACACTCATTTAAAAGTTCTTGATTTTCTAAGAGTTTTATAAGCTCAAAACGCTTATTTCTGTTATAATAGGAGTAACTTCTTGGAAAAAACTGATTTGATGGTATGACAAACGGACCACTGGAAGGTAGTGTGCGAGACTAAATTCCACCGGTCATGTGAGGAAAATGTGAAAGTTTAATTTCCAGTCCGACAGCAGATTTCTAAGTGGTTGTTAATGGTTGAAGCGAATCAGCTTAGGCGTTAGATTGACCAAATCAGGGTCAATGCGCTTAAGCTGAAATGCGTTTAGGGTTTCTTTTCCGAGTGTCTCTAATGCGGCGTCATAAGGCGTGCTTCCATTAAGACTTTCCCTTGGAGTGGAGTTGATGTGATTCACGATTAGATTCACATCCCATTGTGTCAAAAATTCAAAACTAGTTCCTTTGGGAAGCACCATGCGAAGCATGGTGTGAGCCTGCTCAAGACCTCCTTTTTGTCCGCTACGCATGGGATCACAATAGTAGATGCTGGTACGCTGAATTTCATCCAGTCCTGTTTCAAGAGCGACAGGATCTCCGAATTCTGAACCTCTGTCTGTCAAGATATATTCAAAGACAGATAAGAACTCATAGGTGCCCATACGTTTTTCTAAACGGTCAAAAATAAGCCGGACAGCGCCTTTAGTACAACGATTCAGAGAAAGGCAAGGAACAGCTTTTCCTTAGTGAAGAAAAAGGTCAGTAACGTCTTGTTGGATTCTCTGGATGAGTGTACCGTATCCATTTCTACAAAAGAGGATAACTGCAGCTCACTAAAATCACTGAATAACCTTTTCTCGAAGACGGTTCTGTTTGTAATCTGTGTTTTATGGCACTTTCGTGGCTTGAAGCCGGGCTTACGTTTTAAATCAATGTTTCTGGCTGTAAACAGACCTTGATCCAGATAGGTGTACAAGGAACGGACTGACATATCCAGTTCTGGATGATTGGTAATGATTTGATATGGAGATTGTCCCTGCTCGATTAAAGGAGAAACAATGCCATCCTTTTTGCGTAATTCATGTTTTGTCATGTTTATACCGGCTCTGGAACCGGAAAGCTTTTCACGGTATTTTCTATCAGCAAAACGTGCATCGTATCTGTATTTCTGGGCGATGGTGCAATGATTTATCTTTTGTGCAGCCATTACAGACATAGGGCGCCTTATCCAGTCTTTTGCACTGTTCCTTCACAAAATCCTTGCAAGTTTGATTACAGGTGGGGCAGGAAGTGCATTTTACATCGCAGAGAATGATTTTTCCGCAGACATTGGTTTTCCGGCAATGGAAGCGATGAATACAAAAGTTATGGGCATTATAGAAAGTACCTTTGTGATACCAGTCGGATAGACGGTGAGCCCTTACTTCTTTGGAAATGGTTGTTGGATCCTTGCAAAGAAAGCGGGCAATGTTCTTAAAGGTTTCTCCCTTGTTCAGTTCGTTTTCGATATAGATACGGTCTTCAAGGGAAAGGTGCTTCTGGTTTCCTGGAATATATTTACTCATGGATATCCTTCTTTCTACTGCTGTCAGAAAGAAAGATAACCTTACCATTTTTATATGAAAGAGTAAACCTTTACTGTGCGGGAGTAAATTCCACCACCAAATGTGGTGGTGGAATTTAAAATTTCATTTTTGGAAAAAATACTATATAAGTACTCTAATATATATATTATAAAGTAAAATCGACAAAACACAAGATGTTTTTGTTGTTTTTTACATTATATTGTATTATTTTGTCGACAGACGCACTATATATATGCCGAAAACATAGAAAAGACCTATGTTCTTTCAAACATAAGTCCTTAAAATATGCTTAAATTTATTTACTTGTTTTTATTTCGGATTCTGTCAAGCTCATCAAAAACTACATCGTTTACTACTTTGATATATGTGCCCTTCATGCCGGATGAGCGTGATTCGATAACGCCTGCACTCTCAAACTTGCGAAGGGCATTTACGATTACCGAGCGGGTAATGCCTACTCTGTCGGCTATTCTGCTGGCAACAAGTATACCCTCATTGCCGTCAAGCTCATCAAAGATGTGAAGAATAGCCTCAAGCTCAGAATAAGAAAGTGTATTGATAGCCGAACGGACAATCGCTACCTTTCTCTTTTCCTCTTCATTCTCCTCATTCACGGATCTCATCATCTCAAGCCCAACCACTGTCGTGCCATACTCTGTAAGAATGATATCGTCAATGTCATACTCTCTGTCACTTCTGTACTCAAAAGAGTTCCAAGCCTCTCGCCGGCTATATCAATCGGTGTGATAATAGCCTTGTACATTCTTGTATCTTCACCAAAGCCAAGTGTCTCAAGGTTTACATTTTCCTTTGTTGAAAGTATGCCAAGAAGTCTTTCATTGAGTTCAGTGTCAATATAGCCTCCAACCTCATCTACTATCAGTTCATGAAGCTCATCCACGCCTTTGCAGATACTTGAGCCAAGCACCTTGCCCTTTTTGCTGATTACAAGTATGTCTGAGTCGAGCACACCGGTGAGCACCTGACATATATCATTGAACACAACCTTTGATGAATTGTTGTTGTGAAGAAGCTTATTAATCTTACGTGTCTTATCTAATAATTGTACTCCCATTAATTGTTATTCCTCTCTTTCGGGCTTTTTATCTGTTACGTAGCCGCACTGCTCATCTGCGCAGGCAATCTTATTTCCCTTTATAATCATATATCCTCCACAACGAGGGCATTTTTCTGCAACTGGTCTGCCCCAGCTCATAAAATCACACTCAGGGTTGTCAATACAGCCATAGTATTTTCTTCCCTTCCTTGTTTTCTTAAGTACAACATCCTTACCGCATTTAGGGCAATTGACGCCGATTTTTCAAGATAAGGCATAGTGAATCTGCAGTCAGGAAATCCCGGACATGCCAAAAACTTGCCGTGAGGTCCGTATTTTATAACCAGATTGCGTCCGCACTCAGGGCAGATTTCATCTGTCACCTCATCATGTATTGTAACCTTCTCAAGCTCATTTTCAGCCTTGTCGATTGCATCTTTAAGATCAGGATAAAAATTCTCAACAACTGTCTTCCAGTTAACCTTCCCCTCGGCTACCGCATCTAAAAGTTACTCCATATTGGCTGTAAAATGCTCATCGACAATAGTAGGAAATGATTCCTTCATAATAGAATTTACCACCTCTCCTATCTCTGTCACATAGAGATTTTTACTCTCCTTGGTAATATAGCGTCTGGCAAGTATTGTAGATATTCTTGGAGAATAGGTACTCGGACGTCCTATTCCAAGCTCTTCAAGCGTCTTTACCAAAGAAGCCTCTGTGTAGTGTGCCGGGGCTGGGTAAAATGCTGCTTAGGCAAAAGCTCCTCAACTGTAAGAAGCGATTCTTCTGTCAGAGGATTTTTAAGAACAGGCTGCTTTTCTTTCTTTGCATCGTCTGCGGCAGTATATGCAAGCTCAAAACCATCAAATAACAGTCTTGAGGTAGCAAAGCTGAATACATAATCTCCGACTGAGAGCTTTACTGTAGTAGTCTCGTACTCAGATTTTGCCATACGGCTTGCAGTAAAACGCTTCCAGATAAGCTGATAAAGCCTGAACTGGTCTCTCGACAGCGACTCCTTAATCTCAGAAGGTACTCTGTTTATATCAGTTGGCCTGATTGCCTCATGGGCATCCTGGATATTTTGCTGCTCTTCTTTGTTCCCTCACCGTTGGAAAGATATTTGTCTCCATAGCTTTTGAAATAAAATCCTTTGCCATGGCCTCAGCCTCATCTGATACACGCACAGAATCGGTACGCAGGTATGTGATGATACCTACCGTACCCTGCCCCTTTATGTCTACTCCCTCATAAAGCTGCTGAGCTATACGCATTGTCTTTGAAATCGGAAAATTCAAAGCCTTTGAAGCCTCCTGCTGCAAAGTACTGGTCGTAAAAGGAAGCGGAGCTTTATTGCTGCGCTGTCCTTTTTGATATTTTGCACTTTGCAATCCTTTCCATTTATTTCGTTAAGCACCTTATCCATCTCTTCCTTTGAGGAAATGGCTATCTTATTGTCGCCCCTGCCGTATAGCTTTGCAGTGATCGGCTTCTTCTCACCCTCCACATCAACCGTGGCATCAAGGCTCCAGTACTCCTCAGGGATAAATGCATTGATTTCATCCTCCCTGTCACAGATAATGCGAAGTGCAACAGACTGCACTCTTCCCGCACTAAGCCCTCTCTTAACTTTGGCCCAAAGCAGCGTACTGATTTTGTAACCTACTATACGATCCAAAACTCGTCTGGCCTGCTGTGCGTCCACAAGATCCATATCTATTTTTCTTGGATGCTTTAATGATTCCTTGACAGCATTCTTCGTGATCTCATTAAAGCTGATACGGCTGACATCCTTGCCCTCAAGTTTAAGTGCGTGAAGCAGATGCCATGAGATGGCTTCTCCCTCACGGTCGGGATCGGTTGCGAGATATATCTTATCGGCCTTCTTAGCCTCCTTGCGAAGCTTAGCGAGTATTTCACCCTTTCCGCGGATTGTGATATATTTTGGTTCAAAATCTCCGTCCACATCTATTCCAAGGCTGCTCTTTGGCAGATCCCTCACATGACCGTTTGATGCCATTACCTCATAGTTCTTTCCCAAGAATTTCTTTATAGTCTTTACTTTTGCAGGCGACTCTACGATAACCAGATATTTAGCCATTATAAACTCCTTATATAGTAATTTGGAATTGTCTCCTTAACAAATCCTTTTTGTATAAGATCTTCTAACACTTCAAATAGTTCCGATAATTCATACGGCACTTTTGAGACAATGTCCCGATTGCGATAGGACAAAAATCGAGTAAACTATACACCAATGCTTCTTTTTTATCAAGTATATTTTTTCTGAAATCCATCTGTGTGCACTCTGTAAACCCAGTCATTGTAATGTCTGAGACAAATTCATCAATATTATAAATAATGCCTGCGCCCTGCTTTATCAGGCTGTTGCAGCCGTAGCTTACGGTGTCGGTGATACGCCCGGAATGACATATACGTCCTTTCCTGCTCCATTGCAAAATCAGCCGTAATCAGTGAACCGCTTCTCTTTTTGCCTCAACTATAACTACTATATCGGATAACCCGGAAATTATTCTGTTTCTCATCGGAAAAACATCTTTTGCGGGTCGGTGCCCGGCATAAGCTCGCTGATTATGCCTCCGGAGACCTTTATTTTATCATACAGAAAGCGGTTCTCTTTCGGATAACAGGTGTCTGCTCGAGCCAAGAACTGCATATGTATTCCCACCAGCCTCCAGACACCCCATATGGGCATCTCTGTCTATTCCTCTTGCCATGCCGCTGATTATCTGTATCCCCTGCCTTGAAAGTGCTGCTGCCAGTACCTTTGCCACCTCGCAGCCATATGCGCTTCTGCCACGTGCTCCGACGATAGCAACACTTTTTCTTGATTTGTCGGGAAGAGCACCTATGTAAAAAAGACTATACGGCGGATTATGCATATTTCTAAGCTTGTCCGGATAAGCCTCATCCTCCATTGTTACAAAGCCGATATCCTTCTGCTGAAATAATATCCACTCCTTCTCTATGTCATAGGAAGCTCTTGATTCAAGGATTATTTTTCTGTCATCATCTGTGAAAAACAAAATATCAAAAAGCTCATTCTTTGGCATAAAAAACAGCTTTTCTGCCGTTATACTGCAATCATGCAGAAGCTTTTTCTTCGCATTGCTTATATCTGTAAGGCTTGTAAGCCAGTATTTGAACTTCATGATACAGCACCTCCCCAGAACTTCTCATTGATGCTTCTGTAGCATATAGCTTCGTTGAGATGCTTTGTCTTTATGCTTTCACAGCCGTCCAGATCAGCTATTGTACGCGCAACCTTAAGTATCTTGTGGTATGTGCGTGCCGTCAGTCCAAGCTTGTCAAACATATTTTCCATGTAGCTTTTCTCTCGACTGCCGAGGAAACAGTATTTTTCCAGCTTGTCAGTTGATATTTTTGAATTATACGAAAAGCTCTCACCTTTAAACCTTTCTTTTGAAGCTCGTGGCAGTGCATAACACGCTTTCTTATGTCCGCAGATGATTCATTGGATGTAGTACTGTTTATATCCTCAAAGCTAAGCGGTGACGCCTCCACACATATGTCAATTCTGTCTATTATAGGCTGTGAGACCTTATCAAAATATCTGCGCAGAGTCGGCTCTGAGCAGCGGCACCTTTGCATATCGGGATAATAGCCGCAGCTGCATGGGTTCATCGCACCAAAAGCAGAAAATTAGCCGGATAAGTCACGTTTCTGCCGGCTCTTGAAAGCTGATGCAGTGCTCCTCAAGTGGAGCCCGAGCAGGTCCAACAGGCCGCCCTTAAACTCAGCGAGCTCATCCAGAAACAAAACGCCATTGTGTGCAAGCGATATCTCGCCCGGATTAATTCTCGTTCCTCCGCCGATTAATGCGGCCTGGGTGACGGAATAGTGTGGATTTCTGAATGGCCTGTTGTCTCTTAAGGAGCTGTCATTGTCCAAAAGACCGCAGATGCTGTATATTTTGACAGCTCAAGCCTCTCATTTTCACTAAGAGGAGGCAGAATGGACGGCATACGCTCTGCTATCATTGTCTTGCCTGCACCGGGAGGTCCGACAAGCAGTATATTGTGCATACCACCCGCAGCCACCTCACATGCTCTTTTAATAAATTTCTGTCCGTTAACATCACAAAAATCGGCGTATTTTTCATCCATTTGCACCTCATGTGCCATGCCGGTTTTCTGACACGTAAATGCTGCCTCATCAAACTGTGCAATTACATCATTTAAATGGCTTATCCCAAATATTTTTGCACCGCAGACGAGTCTGCCTTCATTTTCATTCTGCTTTGGAATAATAAACTTTCCAATGCCTTTGTTGTACTCATCAAATACAATCGGCAGAATACCGCTGACCGGCAAAATTTCACCGTTTAAATTTAGCTCGCCTGCAAGTGTGCAGTCCTTTATGCTATCAGCGTCAATCACCCCCATAGCTGTTAAAATAGCAACAGCTATAGGCAGATCAAAGCCTGTTCCGGTCTTTTTAATATTTGCAGGCGATAGATTTACTGTGATACGCTTGGCAGGCAAAATAATGCCAACGCTGTGCAGCGCTGTTTTAACACGCTCCTTTGCTTCTCTCACCTCTGAGGTAAGATTTCCAACCATATCAAAAACAGGCATACCGGTTGAAATATCAACCTCCACCTGTACCGGAATCGCACTGATTCCATCCAAAACAGCCGTTCTGACTGTACTGTACATATATACTCCTATTCCAATTGGGGTAAATGCATAGACAAATGCACAAAAGACATGGCTCTATGATAACATATTTTTGCCTTTTGTAAACACCTATTCGAGCAGTTTTCGTAATTTTTCAAACCGGCCCTTTCAATTCTTGAAACATATGACCTCGAAATGCTGAGCGTTTTAGCAATCTGTTTCTGTGTCAGCTCTTTTTCACCGTCAAGGCCAAAGCGTTTCGTAATAATATAATATTCTCTGTCCGATAAAACGCTTCTCATATTTTGCCTTAAAATCTTAAGTGACTCAGATACCTCTATATCCGATACCACATCAGATTGTCCATTATCAATCACATCCACCAGATGAATCTGGTTTCCCTCCTTGTCAGTGCCTATAGGTTCAAATATGGACACATCACCCCGGCTCTTTTTACGGCTTCTAAAGTGCATCAGAATCTCATTTTCGATGCATCTGATTGCAAAGGTTGCAAAACGATTTCCGTAATCAGCCTTGAATGATGACACTGCTTTTATCAGTCCTATAGTGCCTATGGATATGAGCTCCTCAATCTCATCCTCGCTTACTGCATATTTTTTTGTAACATGTGCCACAAGGCGCATATTGTGTAATATAAGCTCATCCTTAGCTTCTTTATCATTTTGAGCCACTTTTTTCAGACATTCCGTCTCACGTTCTAAACTAAGAGGTGATAAAAATGTATTCACATAGCACCCTGTCATTATTTGCTTATAATATATTATGTTCAAATCTGTATTTTGTGATATAATCTTTGCCATGAATAGAAAAATAGACTACAAAATCAATGAAAATGATACAGGAAAAACAGTAGAAGGCTTTTTGAAGGAGCGTGGCTACACACATCAGGTGCTTGTCAGGCTGAAGCAGACAGACTATGGCATACTAAGAAACGGTATATGGGCCTATACAAATGAAAGGCTGTGTAAGGATGATTTAATCACAGTCCAAATTGTCGAAAACGAATGCTCTGATAATATAGCACCTGTAAATCTGCCTATTGATATAGCATACGAGGACGATGATATCATCGTAATAAACAAGCCGTTTGATATGCCTGCCCATCCCTCCGCCGGAAACCATGACAACACGCTTGCAAATGCGCTCATGTACTACTATGGCAGTCAGAACAAGCCGTTTGTATACAGATGCATAAACAGGCTGGACAGAGATACCACAGGGCTTACAATTGTCGCAAAGCATGCACTTGCAGGCGGGATACTTGGCAACGCTGTCGCAAAGCGTGCCATCCACCGGACATACTACGCCGTCTGCAGTGGGTGTACACCTGCATGCATGCGCATCAGTGCTCCGATTGCAAGAAAGGATGCTTCCACCATAGAGCGGTGTGTTGATTTCAAACGCGGTGAATATGCAGTAACCGACTTTATCAGAATCAAATATAACCCGGATAATAATTTATCGCTTGTCAAGCTAAGACTTCTTACCGGACGCACTCACCAGATACGCGTCCATATGAAGTATATCGGTTTTCCACTGATAGGTGACTTTTATATAATCCCGACTATACATATATATCCAGACAAGCACTGCACTCAGGGCGTCTTGTTTTCACGCACCCTGTCACAGGACAAAATGAACCTCATATCTGATATTCCATCAGACATGAAGTCCCTGTTCTAGCTGGTTTATTTTATCCTTTTCGTATGGGATATGCCCTTTTAAAACCTCTTTTTATGTAGCTGTAAGTATATTTTTCTCCCTTTACAGAGAGCATGACAAGCAGATACTCAAGCATTGCTTTTGTATCGGGATGAATCATGTAGTGATCCACGCTTTTTTCATAGTATTCCAGTGCACTTTTGTCGGTGTACTTTTCTTTCTGATAGTTTTTTGAGGCGCTTACACGGTCTATAAACATCTCGCAGACATACCTTATGGGCATTTTCATGCCCTCCATTTTGTATGTGTTTTATCGTCCCCGGCTTTGAAACAGCATAGTCAATCCAGTACTCCAGGTGATGCTTATTGCGTCCCTTGTGATGAAGCCACGCAGATGAATAGCCCCTGTCGGCTCTCTCCGCATTATTCGGACTCATATACCCCTTGTAATACCTGCAGCCGACGAGAAACTCAGTCGGTGAATATTTTGACATGTCATGAAGAAGTCCCTGTTTATAAAGCCCTATCCTAAAGCACCCCTGCATGACTAAAATCTTATGATGTGTAATTGTTATAAAATGTCTTATTGCTTTCATATGTCTATCTGCCTATGAGGATGTATACCGACTGCGGTGAGACATCTGCATACTGCTGGTTTTCACACAGCACCGGAGTGTCATAAAACGGTTCTTTGAGCGTAGAATCGCAGACTGCATACCATTTCATTCCTTTCTTTAGCTTAGGAAGAGCTAACTTCTCCCTGGATGAATAAAATTGTAAGCTACGTATACATAGTCTTTATTCACTTCATTGTAATCCCCACAGTACATCACACCTACACATAGCTTTGTGGCATCACACTCGCCTATCCAGGCATTCTTGCAGTGATAGGACAAATCAGGATACCCAACAGCCTTGTAATCGCTGAATTTAAACGGCTTTGGACAGGAAATAACAGGATGCTCATCCCTGAATTTGATAAGTCTGGTTAAGAACCTGATGTTTTCCCTTCTGCTATGCTCATTTGACCAGTTCACCCAGCCTGTAGGGTTGTCCTGACAGTAAGCATTGTTGTTGCCATCCTGTGAATTACAGATCTCATCACCTGCCATAATCATAGGCACTCCCTGTGCCAAAAACAAAAGAAGCATGGCATCCTTCCACTTAAGTTTTCTTATCTCACGGATAAACCTCTTTCGTGAAGGACCCTCACAACCGTAATTATTGCTGAAATTCCATGAAGGACCATCAGCATTTTTCTCACCATTGGCCTCATTGTGGCGGTCATTGTACATGAATAAATCGCTCAGGGTAAAACCGTTATTGCTTGATATATAGTTTATAAATCCGACATTCTCCCCCTGCTTTTTCTGCTGGTTTAAAAGCTCATACATATTGCAGTTGATATGGTTTAACATCATACGCGCCGCAAACTGGTACTCCTCCTTGTCGATATAGAGATTTTCATATGTCCTGTTTTGCGGTACAACCGACATATCAAAGCCATCATAGAGTATCTTTGTCCGGCTAAGGAGAGCATCCTGCACAATCGCAGTAACAGGCAGCCTGTCCCCAAGCAGCTTAAAACCATCTACATGAAAGCTCATGACCCAGTATCTGAGCGCATCGAGTATCAGATTGTGGTCAGTTCTGTCCTGAAAATACATCTCTACGATACATTCCATGCCATTTTTGTGCAGCCTTTCAACGAGACGCCTAAGCTCATTGGAGGCATCTGAAGCGTCACTGGCATATGATGCTTTTACGGCAAAATAATTGCCGGAGGTATAGCCCCAGAAATTGACCTTGTCATTTTGCCTGTCGGTGTTCACACTTTGCTCATCCTTTAAGGAATACTTCGGCTTTGCATATTCCGGAATATCGTGCTTTACAGGGATTGTCATTTCTTCAAACTCGTATACAGGCATGAGAAGAATTGAAGTAAAGCCTAATTTATTGATGTAATTTATTCTGTCAGATACAGCCTCAAAGGTGCCCTTATGCTTTTTGTCCCCTGAAACATCCATGGAAAAACCTCTAACATGCAGCTTATACAGCTTCATCCGGTCCCTGGTTATCTCAGGAAAGCTGTCATATTTCCAGTCAAAATCACTACTGTCTATCCCGCAGGCTATTTCGTAGCCATTATCACTTCTTGTTTTATCATTCCATTTTTCTCTGCCGAAAATTCTTGTGGCATAGGATCTATGCACCTTTTTCCATTAATTCTAAAATAATATGCATACTCATTCCCGCAAAACCATGAAGTCTCACAGAGTAAAGTGAGCCTGTCGAATACTCGGCAGGTATATCAATCACACAGGCGGTATTTCCCGATTTATCAAGTAAAACAATGCTGCATTCATCCTCTTTTTCTGCTGCAAAGGTGAATACTGCACTATCCCCCTCAATATAAGCACCTGTTTTTAAAAAGTTTCCCTTTGTTAGTCGAAAATTCATGCAACACCATCCAATCAATAATTCTAGTATTTATTTATTATACTAGTTTTGACTTTTTGTATAGAATAATTTGATATAATATAATAGTTACTTTAGATTACTATAAAGAAAGAGGTACAATATGGCAGAAAAAGCAACACCTGTTACACCTGATGAGGCAGACGATATCCGCGTAACACTTGATCTGGACAACGGAAGTGTCGAATGCAAGATTATCACCATTTTGATGCAGATCACAAGGATTACATAGCTCTTCTACCGTTAGACAAAAATGGCAACGAGAATGAGAGCGGCGAAGTGTATCTGTATCGCTATTTCGAGGACGAGGAAGGTCTTCCGAGAATAGAAAACATCGAATCCGACGACGAGTACGAGGCTGCTGCCGACAGATTCGATGAGCTTTGGATGACGAAATGTTTGATGATATTTAATCATCTCTACTATTATTTTGTCTAGGCTCTTTACTTTCACGGACAAACCTGGAGGCTTGGGCTGATTTATCATTTACCTACTTGACCGAGTAAACAGACAAGCTTGTCTTGGCGCGGGTCATGCCGACATAAAACAGCCTTCGCTCCTCCTCTATGTCCTTTTCAAGCACAGCCTTTTTATACGGCATTATCCCTTCATTTGCATCAATTATATACACGTTTTCAAATTCAAGCCCCTTTGAGCTGTGAAGGGTTGCAAGTGTCACGGCATTAGGGTCACTTTCTTTCGATAAAGCCATAAGCTTCATCTGCTTTGTATATTCCCGTATATGCTCATACCACTCTTCATATGTAGCAAAGCCCTTGGTCTCGACTGGATTTCATCCAGTATATCAAACAAATCCTCTTCATTTATATTCCTATACTCGGCATATTCAACTAAAAGTCGTCATAGCCAATCCCTCTTCTGATATAGTTTATGCTGGCATATGGATTCATCCGGCTTATAAGCTTCATGTCATACTCAAGCTTTTCTATCCGCTCAGCTATCCACGGCTTTTCATCAAACAGCTTAATCCACTCATCAAATGCCACAGTTGCATCACACAGGCTGTCTCTTGACAGATACCGCTTTGGTCTGTTCATAATCTGCAAAAAATCAGCTCTGTCTCTGCTGCCTCCTGCAATTCTTTGGTATGTAAACAAGTCTCTGGCAATCCAGTGCTCATATATATTAGGTATATTATCCTTTGTTTTAAATGGGATATTATAGCTCATAAGCTGCTCTATAAGCTGTCTTGGCTGGGTATTTGTCCTGAAAAGCACAGCAAAGTCGCTGAATACAGCTCCCGCCTTTATCTTTTATCTATATCGCGTATAAGAAAGATATTTTCGTCTCTTCTGTTTTCAAAATCAGCAAACGTAACAGGTGCCTTTGACTTGCTTGCCGCAATGATTTTCTTATCAAATCTCTCCCTGTTGTGCGAGATGAGATTCAGCGAGGCCTCCACTATATATCTGCCACATCTGTAATTAGTATCTAAAAGGATTCTTTTTGCATCCGGATAGTCCTTCTCAAACCCAAGCATTATCTCAGGCTTTGACCCTCTGAAGCGGTATATTGACTGGTCATCATCTCCTACAATAAACAGATTGTTCTGTGGAGCGGCAAGCATTTTTATAATCTCATACTGCAGACGGTTAATATCCTGAAACTCATCAATCAGTATGTATTTATACTTGTTCTGCCACAATGCCAGTATATCAGGTCTTTCCTTAAACAGCTCATAAGTATACGAGAGCATATCATCAAAATCAATAAGCCTGTTTTCCTTAAGCCTTGTCTCATATTTTATATATATATCCCGAATATTTCCTCACCACACACTCCCGAGTAGAAATTTTCTATATCAATGCGGCTGTTTTAATCAAACTGATTTCAGCAAGTAAATTGCCTATAAACTCATTCTCATCCTTGTATTCAAGGCGGTAGTAGGATAAAATTTCCCTGATAAAGCCGTATCTCACAGACTCATCAGCAATATTGGCACTTGTAAAGCGATATGCATATTTGAGTATCGTAAAAAAGACAGCATGAAAAGTACCAAAAGATACGTTCACCCTCTCGTCTTTCATCAGTGAATTAAAACGCTCCTTCATCTCATTTGCAGCAGCCTTGGTAAAGGTGATAACTAAAATCTCAGAAGGCTTCACATGATGCTTTGTTATTAAGTTTTTAGTCCTGTGTGTGATAACTGCGGTCTTACCGGAACCCGGTCCTGCTAAAACAAGCATAGCGCCATCCTTGTGTTCGATGGCGCCAAGCTGGGCTTTGTTAAAATTCATAAAATACCCTTTGTTAATAGATTAGTTATTAGAAAGCTTTTCTATGCCTTTCTTAATTCTGGCTATAGACTCCTCTTTGCCAAACACCTCCATAAGCTCTGTAGCTCCGCCCGGTGTCATCTGCTTGCCTGAAACAGCGGTACGGATTGGCCACATAACATAGCCTATCTTATAGCCCTTTTCTGTAGCATATGCCTTAAGAGTCTCAAAAAGTGCATCATTTGAGAAATCATCACAGCTTTCAAGAATAGGAACCACATCGTTTAATACCTCAAGTGATGTCTCTGGGTTTGTCTTCATCTTCTTGTGAGTATACATTGCAATATCATAATCCGGAAGCTCTTCAAAGAAATCAATATGTTCCTTGATATCAGGGAATATCTCAATACGTGTCTGAACCATTCTTGCTATCTTCTTAAGGTCATAATCCTTTGTGACAACCTCCTTAATGTATGGCAATGCCATCTCATAGAATTTGTCAAAATCAAGCTTCTTTATATACTCTCCGTTCATCCATTTAAGCTTTGTGAAGTCGAATACAGCAGGTGATTTGCTCATATGATGATAATCAAACTTCTCAACAAGCTCAGGAAGTGACATAATCTCCTGATTGTCTGAAGGGCTCCAGCCAAGAAGCGCTACAAAGTTTACAATAGCCTCTGTAAGGAATCCCTGATCCAGTAAATCTTCAAAGGATGAGTGACCACATCTCTTTGAAAGCTTATGATGCTCCTCATCTGTGATAAGCGGACAGTGTACATATACAGGTACATCCCATCCAAATGCCTCATAAAGTCTGTTATACTTAGGGGATGATGAAAGATACTCGTTTCCTCTGACTACATGTGTGATGCCCATCAGGTGATCATCTACTACGTTTGCGAAATTGTATGTAGGATATCCGTCAGATTTGATAAGAATCATATCATCAAGCTCTGCATTATCTACTGTGATATCTCCGTAGATCTCATCCTCGAATGTGGTTGTGCCCTCTGTAGGGTTGTTCTGTCTGATAACATATGGCTTGCCGGCCGCGAGATTTGCCTCAATCTCCTCCTTTGACAGGTGCAAGCAGTGCTTGTCATATATAGAGATTTCCTTTCCTGCAACAGTTGTTTTAAGACTGTCAAGACGCTCCTTGTCACAGAAGCAGTAATATGCCTCTCCCTTGTCAATAAGTTCCTTTGCATACTTCATGTAGATACCCTGTGCCACACGCTCACTCTGCACATATGGACCGCATCCGCCATCCTTGTCAGGTCCCTCATCATGGACAAGTCCTGTCTCTTCGAGTGTCCTGTTTATAATATCAACAGCACCCTCCACCTGGCGTACCTGATCTGTATCCTCTATACGGAGAATGAAATCACCGCCCTCATGCTTTGCAATCAGATAAGCATACAGTGCTGTTCTTAAATTTCCTACATGCATTCTTCCTGTCGGGCTTGGTGCAAATCTTGTTCTAATCTTACTCATTTTAAAATGTGCTCCTCTATATTAATATTTTTAGTCATTTTTCAATTTTAAATTATATAACAATATGGAAATTTTATCAATCCTCAGATTGAACTTCCATATCAAGCTCTGCGATTTTATTTAAAATTCTGTTTACCTCGTGGATTCTGTCACCAAGCTCGCTCCTATGTGATAAAATCTCTCGTCTTAGCCTGGTTATAGTCTCCACATTGCAGGACATCCTGCCCCTTAATTTTTGTCTCCTGACTATAAGTTCATGCTTCTGCTCAACCATCTCCTTGTGATCCACAATAGCGTTTGTGTAGTTGAGCCATACTCTGGCATCGTAGAAGTCATTTTTACTAAGCACCGAAACAAGCTTTTTGCTGTTGTATTCCAGATCCTCGTTTGTCCTTCTGAAGCGCTCCTTGTCTTTTACAGCGAGAAGATACTGCTCATAGTTGTATACAAATTCCTTTGAATTCTTCACATGATACTTCTCGTATGTGTAGTCAACAGCATTTTTTATACTTACATACTTGATCTTCACTCTGTTTTCAAGAGCTACTGCTTTATTTTTGGATGCTGCAGCGCTTTTTACTTCATCTGAATAGCTTTGATATGTCAAAAGCACAAACGAGCCTGCAACCGTTGAAAGAAGTGCCCCGATAAGCATAAAGATAGTGGTATCGGCTCCATATACAATCTGCATCAGCGTGCATACAGCTACCACTACAGCAAAAAATACCACTAAAAGCACTGCGTACACCCTAAATGCCCGCTGTCTGCTTTTGGCATATTCACCATCTATATCGAACTGCACTTTTTCTCCCTCGAGATACCTCAGGTCTTTATTTATTACATCCAGACTGCTTTCGTTTTTTCAAGACGCTTTATTGCCCGCGGAATCTCATCCTCCAGCTGCTGCATCTGCGCATACTGGCTGTCTGATATGCGGTTTTGGTCTTTAAAAATCACTTCTGGTCTTTTCGAGTGTCAATATGTTTGCAGCCGCATCATTCATGGTCTTTTATCTGTCTCTGACATATTTTCCATCCTTTCTATGTCAGTCAGATAATTTGTGACAAGTGCATACTCTGTTCTGTTATCCTCGAGTTCTCTGGCGGCATCAACCATCTGTTCACATATTTCAACTACATTGAACCCTTTAGTACTCTCATCCGGTATACTCTCAATATGTAATTGTGTATCATCGGTCTTTTTTTTGCGTTTAAATAACATGCGCCCTGTAATCCTCTTTGTATTTCAAAATTGTTTCTTTTGGTCTGCCCTCATCGCAACCATCTGAAGCTTCTGCATATACGCCCTTTAATACGCTGTCCAGATTATTTATTTCCTGCTCTGTAACACTATATTCCCTGACAATACGGGCATATCCTATGTCGTTATTATCAAGCTTATAGGCATATAGACAAGACCACAGTGATTTTCTGTCCCCATTTTGCCTGAAAGCCTCAAGATATAAATCCGCTGCTATATCAAACAAAAACAGCTGCACATAGGCTGTAGCCAGATTATGATATATGTTTCCGTACAATTCACGCTCAGTATGCTTTGCATCCTCACATGACAGCAGCTTTTGTATTCAAAATTGCTGCAGTGTACTTTTTCTTCTCCATCAGTCTGTCTGCCCTGATTTTCAAGCACTCAAACTCGCTCTTTTCCTCGAGCTCCTTAAGTGCATCATGTGTGTTCTTAAGCTCCTCCTTAGTGCAGTAGCCGCTGTACTCAAGCAGCTCAGTCACAAAAGCAGACAGTCTGCCGTTTGTGGATATAATGGTTCTAAGATGCATGGCAAGCTTTGGCAGATGTGCATGGTTTTCAATCCAGGTGCACAGCTCAAGACTCATAAAGTCATCATCCAAAAGATATGTATTGTTGATTATATAATAATTAAGCTCCTCTATCGAGTAAACATTTATAGACACACCCTCTATGTAATAGGGCATGGCTGCTATAGCTTCATTACACAGTAATAATTCTCCCATATGCCCTCCTACATAGTCATCTCATAGTGCCAGACTTTGCCCGAGCTCATAAATATTTCGCCAAAGCCTAAATCCTTAATCTCTATATCTATCCTGTCATCAGATACAGGTGTCGCCGTAATTCTGATGCGTGTAGCCCTATCCGGTCTGGGCGGCATATCCGTAAGTCTTAGTGTCTCAATCTTTGCCTCCCTGCTTTTAGGAAGCTGCTTCCAGAAATCCACCTCATAAGAGCCTGAAATTATAACCTCACACTGCCCCTTGGATTCAAACCAGTTGCTTCCGGCACTGATAAGATTATAAAACGACAATTCTCCCTTATCATGTACCTTAAGGCTCAGATTGAACTTCATCTCATTCTCGCCCATATATACAAAAGGCCATTCTGCTTCCTTATCCCTCGTGGCTGCCGCATAGCATGCTCCCTTAGTAAAGAGGTTATTGCCCATGAACACTCGTCTGCCCTTGCACAAAAGTGCAACAGACTGTTTCATCCAGCCCTCAGCAAACGTATCTCCCACGAGAAAGACCGTTGAGATAATCTGATTCTTAAAGCTCTCATTTATTATATCCAAAAAGCTTTTGTCCTTATCATTTTTATCCAGAGTATAGCTTATGCTTTCATCTATAGATACTACCTGTGGCGTTGTGCGAAGATCCCTCTTTAGGGAATAAAAAAATATACTCTCCTTTTCCTGCATAAACATCACCACATCATGAAGCCACAGTGACTTGTCCTGGTTCAGTGCAAAATAATAAAAGCTCTCCTTTCGGTCTATGACCGTAAGCTGTCTGGAATTTATGCCAAGCGACCGCCATGCCATAAAACATGCTCACGTTCTCCTTTGTCAGCCTGTCAACACATATAACAAGCCTGTCAAAGGATGAAGGATTACCAAGCTTGGATGGCAGTTCCATAACCTTTTAAGAAACAAGGCCAAAAGCTCCTCTGCCATAAATGAATCATCATCGATGACTATTTTTTCACTATTCAGTGCTCTCTTAAGCAGCTGGTCAATACAAACCATCTCACCGCTTTTAGAGAGTCTTCTTGCCTCATCTCCATAATACCATTTGCCAATGCTCTTACGGCGTGCAAGTACAAGAGGAATCTGAAACTCCTCGCTGCCCGCAACAGTGCTGACAGTCTCCGGCTCTTTCATATTCTGTTGAAAAAAACTAACCATAGCATAGCTGTCATTTAAGTCTATGCCTATATAGTATGAATTGCCATTATGTCCCATTATAAATCCTCTTAAATCAGCTTAAACAGCTGCTTAGTCGCAGCATCCAGCCTTTTATATTCGTCTATATTGCTCTTTAAGGTTGTCTCATCAGACAGTGTATCTGAAATTATCATCTCATTAATCAGATTATAGCGGCTGTGATCATTGTCACCCGGTATATTGTTGCATGTAAGACGATTGCTCTCTTTCACCTCTATGCTGTTGTCATGCTCCTCAGTAATATAATACCTGATCAGCTCACCGAAAAATATGACAAATGTCTTTACGTATATGCCGTCGTACATCTCAACCATATCCTCTGAATTAAACTCTTCGCCATCCTCGTCTCGGCTGTAATGCAGCACAACATGAGTCCCCGGAGTACTCTCATACTGTAAAAATGCCTTGTCATAGATGAAATACTTCTCCAGCAGTCTGTAATCAAGCCTCGCAAAAAAATCAAAATACATATTATTATATATATAATATTTAAGCAATGTATCTTCAATCTCAAGCTCAGCCTGAGTGATATCCGTTTTCTCAGCAAAATGCTTCAATAGGGCTAACTGGCAGGCATCATTTAATGTTCTGTTTCCAATAAATCGCTTTTCGATAATATCAAAATAAAATCAGCCTTGCACCCGCCACTATGCAGATATCCATGTGCCACAAGAGATATATAAGCTAAAATCAGCTTTTCATTTCCGGCTCTTTTATAGTATTCCATAAAGATATCCGATATCTTTTCAGGCTCAATCTGCGTATAAATACCCTGTTCGAGAATACGCTCATCAAGCTTCATGGAAGATATTGAAAACTTATCAGCGGCATGCCACAGATTAATCAGCTCGTCTGTAGGCCCGGTATAGTTTTCACACAGGTATTTAAGCACCAGGTCACTGTATTTGCCTGTTTTAAAGGCAGATATGGCAAGCTGAACCATAAAATCATCATCTACATGCTGCACCTTAAGCGCATTCTCACACAAAACCACCTTTGATGCGGCAGCAAGCATGTCTATTCCATACTCCATGGCCATATCATATGCCTTTTCATAGAGGCGGTTTGATACAAGCATGTCAATAAGATATTTTCTTGCATCCTTTTGCAGGGTATCAAAATTAATGCTTTGCAAAACGGCCTGACGTAATCCTCATAATCGTGAAGCTGACAATATTTTAAAATTCTGTATCCCATAACAGCTTTGTAGGAATCAGAAAAGGATTCACTATAAAATACAGGTTTAAACAGCTTCAAATCATCCTTTGTAAAATAAGAATAATCCCTTACATTCTTAAAATGTGACACTATATACTGTGGTCTGTCGCGAGAGGCTTATACACCTGTCAAGGTATTTCTCGGCATCCATCAGCCTCTGCAGTCTGTATGAGATGCTTTTAACATATCTATAGCCCCTTGAGTCCTCAAAAGTATAACATAGTCGTTTGAAAACAGTTCAAAATAAGCACACTGGTCTGTAACCGAACTATCTGCGGCTCCTTCATTTCATTCTGATATATGATAGCTCTCACTATGCGCTTATCAAATACAATAAGCTTATGGGTATATATAATATCTGAAAAGCTGCCGACAGCTCTTCATTGATAAATCCCAACTCAAGCATATCCTCGTATAAAACAGCCAGATTGTCATCAATATGCCTAAGCTGTACCTGGTCCATGGCAAACCTGCCCATAGCTTTCCTGTACTTGTGGTAGACCTCAGGCTCTGTTTCCTTGGCAGCAATTATATTGTTGTAAAGCACTGCAAGCTTTCGGTATGGCAGCTTATTATCAAAGCTGAAATACATCTGGATGATCTTTGGCACAGGGGAAATCTGCCTGTCATCCATCGTAATGAGATACGCCTCATACAAGCCTGTCAGACGCAGCTTATTCTCGATACCCAGCTCAAACCATTTATGAAAACAGGTATCATTTTTGTGTCCCTTAATCAGGTAGCTACATATGATGCCGACATACTCTGCCTCGGACATATCTCATAGGCTGCTGTAAGAAGCTCATATACTCTGTTATCGAACCCGCCTGCCAGATCAACCGCCTCAAAATTGCTCCGGCAAGCTCCTTTGTCAGAGCCTTTTTCTTTACGGCCCAGCTTAGGATGCGAAGCTCAAATACCGACAGCTCCTTTATCAGATAGGGATCCTGTGATATAAGATAATAAGCTTCAATATACAAATACGGAGACGAACAGCCTCGCAGTACCCAGTATTTTATATCTTTAAGCTTACCGGCACTGTCATCAAAATACTGATCCCTCAAAAATAAAAGTACCCAGAACAAAAGCACAGAGTCGATTTTCATAAAATCAGCTCCACTTCGTGTGTCATATTGTCAACGTATGAAGGCTCTCTCTAACAGCGTCATCAGATACAGATAATAGCCCCAGATTGGAGCTTTCTTATCAGGATTACTGTGCTTGAAATCATCAAGAATCCACTTAGCTTCCTGCCTTTGCCTGTTGATAATAAATGCCTGAGCCTTCATCAGCTCATACATATGCTCATCCGGCACGAGTGCATGCAGGTGGTTTAATATGCTTATAGTCTCGTTTGCCCATACCCCGGTCACTATCCGCTTCAGCCTGAAACTGGTATAAAGCTCCATGATTCCGACCATGCATTCCTTTATGTCCTTTGTCACAGCTATATCACTTATACTGCCATCATCATCTCTTACACCGGCCGTGATATCTATTGTAAAGCTCTGATATACACCATCAATATATATGCGGCCAAAATTACGTCCGGCATGCATCGCAGATGCATCGATGATATACTCATACAGATATGTTTTACCTATAAAATCATCAAGCGTTAAAACAGGCTTAGACAGCTTTATGAATTCACAATCCGTGCGCAGGCGTATCTCGGTATATCCCCAGTTATCCTTTGTTATAGTAAAGCATCCACTCTGTGGCTCTTTAGAAGCCATAAAAATCTCCTCTGACTTGTCTACACTAATGGAAACAGGCTGTTTTTTGTTTACGCCAATCAGAAACTCCTCCATATTCTGACCGGATGGTCTGGCGCAGGCAAAGCCCTCATAGGTCAGTCTCTCATATACATTGTCATAAGGAATTGTGTTTAAAAATTGCGATTATAAAACAGATGATAAGCCTCATCCCAATTAGATGCCGCAAGCCTTGTAAAATCATCAAGGCTCTTTACAGCTCCGGTGGATGCTTCCGCATAGAGCCTTGTGATTCTTGCACAAAAAGAAAGACTGTACTCTATCTGATTGCATACAATCACAAATTTGCCCTCGCAGGCATCGCCCTCCGTGAGACCCTTACTGTTAAATTGATAACGAATCGACTTTCTCGCCCTCGAAGTGCGGATTCAGACACTCCATCCTAGGATTAGTCGAATAAACTATGCCACAGATTTTTATCTGATTCGTACTTTCTATTACAAAGCTTCCCGCTTCGCTTCTTCCCTCAATGACCGAAAGGTCTATTGTCTCCTCTGAAAACGCCAAAATCGGTTTCGTGCCATTAAATCTGCCGGCAGCTATCTGCCCTATACGTGCTCGCACAATTGTTACCCCGTTTACGTTAAATGTTGATTTTTATATACATATTATATAATGTAAATTATATACGATTTGCAATGCTGTTGCAATGCAAATAGAAAGGAAATTACAGCTAATGATAGAACAAAAGGAGCATTTTCACGGCAGTGACCTTGAAAAAAAGAAAAAATATACGGTATAAAGAAAGAAAATATTGTGAGCTTTGCGGCAAATGTAAACCCACTCGGTGAGTCCGGTAAACTAAGGACTGCACTGTCTGAGCGCATTGATGCAATCACAAAATACCCGACAGGGAGTATACTTCTCTCAGAAAGGCTATCGGCAGCTACTGCAAGTGCGATTACAATCACATAACAGTCGGGAACGGATGCACGGAGCTCATCTCACTTTTCATTCAGATTACAGCTCCTAAAAAGACACTTCTGCTTGGTCCGACTTACTCTGAGTACGAGCGTGATTTAAGGATAAACGGCAGTGATATCTCCTACTATTTTCTTAAGGAAGAGGATGATTTTAGGATTGATCCGGATGAATTCATCTCTGCAATCACAGCTGATACCGACCTTGTCATCATCTGTAATCCCAACAATCCGACCGGCAGTCTTATCGCACCGAGAAGCTCAAAACAATTTTAACCCACTGTAAAGAGACAAATACTTATGTGATGATAGACGAGACATATATAGAGTTTGTGCCGGATGTTGATGAGCTTTCAGCAATACCTCTGACTGAATTGTTTGACAATGTGATTATTTTACGCGGCACATCCAAGTTTTTTGCCACTCCGGGACTTCGTCTGGGCTATGCCATCACATCAAATTCACAAATTCTTACAGACATAAACACAAACAAAAATCCGTGGATGATTAACTCTCTCGCCGTTGTTGCAGGCGAAACAATGTTTTTGGATGAAGAATATATAGATAAAACAAGAAGCTTGATACTTTCGGAGAAAACCAGATGCAGGCAATTGATTGAAGAATCACACAAATTCAAGCTTTATCCATCCTACAGCAACTTCTATCTGCTTAAGATACTTGATGAAGGCGTGGATGCACATATGCTATTTGAGCGCGCCATAAGGCAGGGCATGATGATAAGGGACTGCTCTTCCTTCCCGGGCTTGAGGAGCGGTTCATACGATTTTGTATAATGAAGCCAGAGGACAACACAAGGCTTATTAATTACCTTACACAATGATGCTAAATGCCTTTATATAAACATAACATATAACCAAAAGCCTCGGAAGGATTTAATCCAGCCGGAGGCTTTTTTATAAAGTGAAACATAGAATATGCTTTAAGGTCTATATTATTTTGCAGATAAGAACTCGTCAATACCTTTTGCTGCTGCTTTTCCTGCACCCATTGCAAGAATAACCGTTGCAGCGCCGGTCACGGCATCACCACCGGCAAATACACCAGCTTTTGAGGTAGCACCTGTATCCTCAGTAGCTACGATACATTTTCTCTTGTTTGTATCGAGACCTATTGTGGTAGAGGAAATAAGTGGATTTGGAGATGTACCAAGTGACATGATCACTGTATCGCACTCCATCTCATACTCAGAGCCGGGAATCTCAATAGGGCTTCTACGTCCTGATGCATCAGGTTCTCCAAGCTCCATCTTGATAAGCTTAACACCCTTAACCCAGCCATTCTCATCTACAAGAATCTCTGTAGGGTTCTCAAGGAGATCAAAGATAACTCCCTCTTCCTTGGCATGATGTACTTCCTCTTTACGTGCAGGAAGCTCTGCCTCACTACGTCTGTATACAATGTGTGTCTCTGCACCGAGACGAAGAGCTGTTCTGGCTGCGTCCATGGCTACGTTTCCACCACCTACAACTACAACCTTTTTCCTTTTGAGATAGGAGTCTCATAACCCTCTTTAAAAGCTTTCATGAGGTTATTTCTTGTAAGGAACTCATTAGCAGAAAATACACCGTTGGCCTGCTCTCCAGGGATTCCCATAAATCTTGGCAGTCCTGCTCCCGAACCGATAAATACAGCCTCAAAGCCTTCTTCCTCCATAAGTTCGTCAATCTTAACTGACTTTCCGATAACTACATTTGTCTCAATTTTAACACCAAGTGCCTTGACATTCTCTACTTCTGCCGCAACAACCTTGTCCTTTGGAAGACGAAACTCCGGTATTCCGTAGCTTAATACTCCGCCGGCAGCGTGAAGTGCCTCAAAAATAGTTACATCATAGCCAAGCTTTGCAAGGTCTCCGGCACATGTAAGTCCTGCAGGACCTGAACCGATAACAGCAACCTTTTTGCCGTTTTTCTCTGCGGCTGTCTTTGGCTTGATGCCATTCTCTCTGGCTGTATCAGCAACAAATCTCTCAAGCTTTCCGATTGAGACAGGATCGCCCTTGAAGCCTCTGATACACTTGCCCTCGCACTGGCTCTCCTGTGGGCATACACGTCCACATACAGCAGGAAGTGCTGATGACTCTGAAATAATCTCATAAGCCTTTGTGAAATCACCATTTTTAACCTGCTCAACAAATGCAGGAATATTGATAGAAACAGGGCAGCCCTTCATACACTGTGCATTTTACAGTTTAAGCATCTGCTTGCCTCTGCCATTGCCTCTTCTTTATTGTAGCCGTAGCAAACCTCTTCAAAGTTTGTGGCACGAACCTTTGGATCCTGCTCTCTGACAGGTACTCTCTTTAATACATCGACTTCCATTATTTGTCCCCTCCGCAGTTTCCGCAGCCACCGTGATGTGTTGCGACCTCTTCATAAGCAAGCTTCGCTCTGCCTTCCTCTGTCTTATATTGCTGCTGTCTCTTCATAGCGATCGAAATCAACAAGATGTCCGTCGAACTCAGGTCCGTCAACACATGCGAACTTAACCTTTCCATCCACGATCAGACGGCATGCACCACACATACCTGTTCCATCAACCATGATTGGGTTAATTGAAACAATTGTAGGAATCTCAAGCTTCTTTGTGAGCAGACATGTGAATTTCATCATAATCATAGGTCCGATAGCTACACAGCAGTCATATGTATTGCCGGCATCAACAAGTGCGAAGCTGCTGGCTGCCGTTGCCGTGGAAGCCGTATGAGCCATCATCTGTACAAACATAGAGATTCTTTGCAACAGCTTTCATCTCATCCTCAAAGAAAAGGATATCCTTATTTCTAAAGCCCATGATGACATCAGCATCCACACCATGCTCTTTAAGCCACTTAACCTGTGGATATACAGGAGCTGTACCAAGACCTCCTGCGATAAATACGATGTGCTTTTTCTTTGTCTCCTCGAGGTTATCCTCGACAAAGCTCTGATGGACAGCCGAGTGGTCCGACGAAATCCTCTAATGAATCCCCCTCATTAAGAGCCATCATTCTCTCTGTTCCTGCACCGATAGTCTGTACTACGATAGTAACAGTCTCTTTTCCCTGTCATAATCACAGATGGTAAGTGGGATTCTCTCTCCTACCTCATCTGTCTTTGCGATGATAAACTGACCAGGCAGACACTCTTTTGCAACTCGTGGTGCCTTTATATCCATAAGGATAATATTGTCAGCCAATTTTTCTTTTCGAACTATTGGATACATAGTCTTCCTCCTAGTTAAATCTTATCCCATTACATATGTAATCTGATACTCAATTATTTCATACTTTTTTAATTTTAAATGAAATGATATAATTTTTCAATATATTTCTTTAGATATTCCATAAAAATATGTTATATGCTTATGAAATTGTGTTATCCTCTGACATTCGTCCGGTACTTTATATCAAAAACAGGAACCAGTTCATGCAAAAAATGAACCGGTTCCTGTTTTTATCAGCTTTTATGAGAAATATACAAGCTCATCCTGCGGCTTCTCGGCAGGCTCGATGGAAACCGGATAAAGCACCGGTCCCTTTCCCTTGTACTCTCTTGCAAACTCCACATGCACCCTTGCGGTGATGGTAATCCACGATTTGTGAGGAATACTGCTCTCATCCTCATACTTGCACTTAAAGCCTATAAAGGTCACGTCCTCTATACAGCAGGTCATCGCAAACCTGCCCGGTACCATAACACCCTTTCGAAGCTTATCAGGATTGTATACAAGGGCAAGAAATTTGACAACCTTGCCGTCGTACTTCTTGTAATTCTCCATGGCATCCATATACCAGATGGCATAATCTGCATCTGAAAGCTCAATCACATCCTGATTTATATCAAACGGCAGTTCCTCCGGACGCTCATCAATAGTACCATCCTTGCGTTCGTAGACTATCTGGGCTTTGCGGTTGATATTCTTTATGGTACGCCTTAGGTGTCCTCTGTCTGTATCATCGTCCGTCCTGTTAAATATGACAACATCACTCGCAAATACCTGTTCCTGCATCATCGCGCGCATATTGTTCATATAAAGGTCAAATGTAGTGGAATCAACTGTGGCGAGCGACTGCACGATAACCCAGCCCTTTGGCAGCTCGGCCTCTATTATTTTATCAATGCCCCATGTGCCGTTGTACTCGATAAACACCTGTTCAGGCAAATACTGCATGTTGAGCTCATTCAGCTTTGCAGCTGTGAACTCATCCTCCGAGTCGATCTCTGCAACCTGGATATTGGCAGCCTTTAGCTTATCCATATCATACTCCACATCACCATCCTCGCACATAATGATAAGCCCCTTTGAGCCATTAGCGAAATCATTCTCGAAAATGGTATCCTTAATCAGTGAAGTCTTGCCACTGTCCATGAATCCGGTAAATAAATATACTGGAATCTCTTCAGCCATTTTGTTAGTTCCTTTCTGATTATTGTGTAACTATGTTAAATACATTTAAGCAAGTCCGAAGAGCTCTTCAAGCTCATGCTCGTGGATATCTGTTCCGATAACAACGATACGTCCTGTATAGTCAGGCTCGCCATCACGAATCTCGTACTCGCCCGGAACCATATCAAAGTAAATCCACTTGCCGTCTGTGCCCTCTACCATGCCCTTTGAACGAAGAATCTTGTCATCTTCCACAAACTGCTTAAGGATTTCTTCGAGCTTAGCGCGCTCAAACTTGTGAGGTGTCTCCTTGCCCCAGCTTGTAAATACATCATCAGCATGATGATGTCCGTGCTCATGATCATGGTCATGACAGCCGCAGGTGCAGCCCTCGCCGTGCTCGTGGTGATGCTCGTGTTCATCGTGGTCGTGATGGTGCTCATGCTCATCATGGTCATGGTGATGTTCATGCTCATCATGGTCGTGGTGATGTTCATGCTCATCATGGTCGTGGTGATGCTCATGCTCATCATGGTCATGGTGATGATGATGCTCTGCCTCATCCTGTGCATGACGTGCCTCAGCAAGCACCTTCATCTCGAGATTGTCCTGACCTTCCATAGTCTTAAGAATCTGCTCTCCTTTAATAGCATCCCAATCATTAGTGATAACTGAAGCCTTTGGATTTAAAGCCTGAATCTGCTTTACACAAAACTCAAGCTGCTCGGTGTAGCATTCTGGCTGCGGCTTAAGATAACTGTTGTGGCATACTCTATCTGATTGTTGAAAACTCACCGAAAGCCTTCATCTGCTTGCTTGCCTTAAGTGCATTTACCACTGTAACAAGTGCATTAAGCTTGACCGGCTGCTCTTTTCGATATCTATAACAGATTTCATGACATCTGATAATTTACCCACGCGATGGCTCAATTAAGATACGGTCGGATGATACTTCGTAATAACCTCATTTAAATTCTTACCAAAATCACCAACCAGTGAACAGCAGATACAGCCTGAGTTCATCTCAGTAATCTGAATGCCGGCATCCTTTAAAAGCCACCGTCTATACCAACCTCACCGAACTCATTCTCTATGAGAACTATCTGCTCACCCTTAAAAGCCTCATCTATCATTTTCTTGATAAATGTAGTCTTTCCAGCTCCAAGGAAACCTGAAATAATGTCAATTTTTGTCATTGTAATTCACTCCTTTTCTTTTCACTAAGTCCTATTTTACTAGCAATAATACAAATATGCAAATTAAATTTTTATTATTAAATTATGTTGACACATAACAAAAGGACTACCGCACGCGGTAGTCCTCTCTAATACATTAATTGTATTTTCTTTTTCTAGCTGCTTCAGATTTCTTCTTACGCTTTACGCTTGGTTTCTCGTAATGCTCACGCTTACGGATCTCCTGCTGGATGCCTGCTTTTGCACAGTTTCTCTTGAATCTGCGTAATGCGCTATCTAAAGTCTCGTTTTCTTTAACTATTACACTAGACATAACCTAAAACCTAACCTCCCTCCAGTTGTGTATTGTGCATCAACTGTTAGGTATCTATACTTAATTGCACTAACATGTATTTTATCAAAATATCCGGATTTGTCAAGATAAATCCGGATATTTTTTCAAGAAATTATTATTTTAATTATATCGTAAAACATCACTCCAAAATGACTCTAATCAAGCTTGATAAAGATTGATGTTTCCTTTCAGTGAATCTGCAATCTCATAGTTTTCATCCATCTTGTGTGAGATATTGTCCATATCCTCAACAATAAGCTGTGTACTGTCAGCCGCTGAAACCACTCCGTTCACACCCTCATTTATAGCATGTGAAATGGTGTTGATTGAAGAAGAAATCTCAAGCATGGACTGCTTCAGTGAATCACTCTTCTCCTTGAAATCAGTCATGGTACCCTCAATGAATGAAGCCTTGTCGTTGTACTCCACACCGGACTCAACAAATCTCTCAAACTCGGAAGAATCGAATCATTAATATAGCTGACAAGACCATTGGCGTTGTCAGAAAGATTGTTAACCGAATTGGTAACTACCGCATTGATACGCTGGATATTGTTGGCTGCCTCCTGGCTGGCTGCAGCAAGCTGGCTGATCTCACTGGCTACAACCGCAAAACCTCTGCCTGCCTCTCCTGCCCTTGCTGCCTCAATAGAAGCATTTAATGCCAGCAGATTGGTCTGACTTGCAATGTTTAAAATATCATTGGTAAGTGAATTGACCTGCTTTACGCTGTTGCTATCCACAATAGCCTTCTGCAATACCTCGAGAATCTCCGAAACCTTCCTGTCTGTTGACTCCATGTTTGTACGTGCAACAGACTCCATTGACTGTGCATGGGCCTTCATATCCTTGGTGTATCCGGTCAGTTCATCTGTCTTTTCAGCAATAAGCTCAACCTCTTTTGCCACATTATCTGTGTTGGTATTTATAACAGATGCATTTTCAGAGATATCCTGCATGGTAGCAGACAGCTCCTCTGTTAAAGCCGAAAGATCGGACACACTGCTGTTGCTTGTCTGAACACTCTGACGCACATCATCAACAACCCTCTCCATCCTGGCCGAGTTGGTGACAACAGCCTTGAATATAGCCTGCAGCTTTGTCATAAAGACATTGATGCCCTTGCCTACGGCGTCAACCTCAGCATTGTTGATAGGAGTAACCCTCTGCGTCAAATCGCCCTTCTTGTTATCAATATTGACTATGATGCCGTTGATTTCCTTCTGTGTACGAAGCAGAGGCTTGATAACCATGGTGACAACAGCAAAAACAACAAACAGTAACGCAATTATACTTACTGCAATAGTAAATGTACATGTGACAACAGATGCGCGATAAGTACTTTCGAGGCTCTTTCTCTCCTCCTGTGTAACAGAATTGACATGCTCACGCATTGACGAAATAGCTTTTCAATGTTATTAGAATATTTTGCAATAGAGCCATTTGCCGTTTTATACGCTTCCTCGTTTTTACCGGCGGCAGAATAGGCCATTACATTGCCACACTCCTTGACCAGGCTTGTATAGTTTTCACAGATAATTCTATAGTTTCTCTTGGTCTCCAAGGTTACATAAGGATTATAATCATCAAGGAGCTGCTTTAGCTTTTCCTCGTGATTTCTCACTTCACTTACAATATCAATCATTGATGATAGATCTGTCGATATAATATGAGCCAGTGCCAGTGTATGAATATTCACAGTCTCCATCTCAATATCATTAAGCATCTCCGTGCCAACCATTGAGGTGTCCACAATCTGAGAAGCCGCATCATTTACCTTTGATAAATTTTTAAGAGATAAACCACTTGAAATAACACTTACAAAGCCTACAACAAAAACAGGAATAAGTATCAATTTTGTACTTAACTTTTTCTTTCCCTTGACCTTTGGTTTGTTATTAACCTTTTGAGCTTTTTGTGTTGAGAGTTTTTTTAACTTTTGGTGCTTTTGCAGGATTTGCTGCTTTTGCTTTCACCTTTTTGTTTTACTGCGCTATTTTTAACAGCTGCTTTACTTTTTTGAATCTAATTTCATGTTATATACCCTCTACTCAGCTAAAAATTGTGTTATCCCCGCAACAAAATTATCCATTATCTCCTGAAGATCTGTATTATCAGGATTACCGGCCGCCATTTTTTCGCCAAACTCCGTCGCAGCATCCCAGTAAGAATTTCCAACTCTTTGGGCTTTCCGTACTGTGCCTGATCCATAACAGCCATAATAGCAGGAACCTTTTTGACCGCATCATCTGCGGCTGCCGCTTTATTGGCAGGGCCTGTATTCTTCATCTCAAAGCGTAGCTTCTGGTTATCCTCGTTTGTAAACCACTGGGCAAGCTTATTTGCCCACTCAGGATACTCGCTGTATGCATTTACAGCCATATATTTATAGCCTTTAAACGATGACATCTGAATCTGCTGTCCGGCACATGTGTATGTAGGTAGCTTTACAGCACCATAATCATCGCCCCATAATTCCTTGATTTTTGCTGCATTCCAGCATCCACTGACACCGGCAATAATACTTCCGTCCTGTACTCCTGCAATAAAATCGTCCTGTACACAGTTCTTAAAGCCCGGCTTAGCCGCAATATCAAGCATAGCCTGTGCTATATCAACACCCTTTATGTCCGTGATGACAGAATTCCAGTTGCAGTGGTTTGTCACACCATCATCATTCACGCCAAAATCAAGCCCTGTATTTCCAAAAAATGAATACAGATACCAGCCTGAGCTCCAGTCCATAGTCAAGTACTTACCATTTGCCCCTGCAATGTCGAGCATGCCATCAAGCGTAGCCACATCGCTGTCTGAGAAATAATTCTTATTGTAATACATAAAATATCCATTGTCAGCGGTCAGCGGATATCCATATAATTTGCCATCGATAGTGGCAGCCTCAACCGCACCTTCATCGTCAGCCTTTTAACGGCATCCACATCCTCTATCTCATAAAGAGCGCCTCCCGCTACCATAGAAGTTATCTGGTCATCCGCTATAGGGAATACATCCGCACCATTATGCACATTTGATAATATATTATCTCTGGCATCAGAATCCTCTGACTCCTCGATAATTATATTAAAATCAGTTCCTTTATTAGCCTCCTTGAAGCTTTCAATCATCTGTGTAGTAATATCCACATCATTCTTCGAACACCAGACGTGCATCTTTACTTCCTTATTCTTCGCTTTATCCGAAGAATTCTCCGTCGTCCCCACCTGTGTATTGTCATGTGATTTATTTGATACTCCGCATCCAGTAAGTAATGAAACCCCAATGGCAGCCACAAGTGTTGCAGCTATTAACCTCTTCATACATATTCATCCTTTCAGTTTAATCTCAATTTATAATTTAGTACAATTTTACCATACTTTCACACAAAAAAATAGGTCTAATTTGATTTTTTTAACAAATTTAGACCTATTTTTTTAAAGGATGCATTTTAAAGCACTATATAAGCATTTTTGTTACTTAATCATACCTGAAAGTGCGTCCTTTACTGAAGCAATAGCATCAGGAATACCTGCCGGGTTCTTTCCACCGGCCTGAGCCATGTTAGGGCGTCCACCGCCGCCACCGCCTACCTTTGAGGCGATTGCCTTGATTAAGTTTCCTGCATGCGCACCGCTCTTTATGGCAGCGTCTGTTGCCATGGCAACAAGATTTACCTTGCCTTCATTTGAAGAAGCAAGCACGATAACTCCCTCGCCAAGCTTTTCCTTGATGGAATCGCCAAGATCACGCAGTCCGTTCATATCAACGCCGTCAACACTTGTTGCAAGAAGCTTGATGCCATTTACATCAACTACCTGATCCATAACATCGCCGAGCGCATCCTTTGCTGCCTTGCTCTTAAGAGACTCATTCTCACTCTGAAGTGCCTTCATCTCAGCCATCAGGTGCTCAAGTCTCTCTTTGAGGTTGGCAGGAGTTGATTTAACAACCTTAGCAGCCTCCTCAAGCTCCTTCTCCATATTGCTGTAGTAAGCGAATACATTGTCGCCTGTGATAGCCTCGATACGTCTGACGCCAGCAGCTACACCGCTCTCCGAAAGAATCTTGAATACCTTGATATCAGATGTATTCTTTACATGTGTACCACCGCAGAACTCCTTTGAGAAATCGCCCATTGATACGACACGTACCTTTTCACCGTATTTCTCGCCGAAGAGAGCCATGGCACCTGTCTTTTTAGCCTCATCGACAGTCATGATATCTGTGTGAACTTCAATAGCTTCGTTGATTTTCTCGTTTACGATATCCTCAACCCTTTTAAGCTCCTCAGCAGTCATAGCAGAAAAATGAGAGAAATCAAAACGTGTTCTCTCAGCATCCTGATAAGAACCTGCCTGCTCTACATGTGTGCCGAGTACCTCACGCAATGCCTTCTGAAGCAGATGAGTGGCAGAGTGATTTCTGCATGTGTTTGTTCTTGTTTTTGTATCAACAGAAAGTGTAGCCTTCTCGCCTGTGCGGATCATACCCTCTGACACATAACCTACATGTGCATATCTGTTGCCGACTACCTTTACAGTATCCTCAACAACAAATGTACCGCTCTCTGTCTTTATGATACCCTTATCACCCTGCTGACCACCCATTGTGGCATAGAAAGGTGTGTTTGGCACGATTACAGAACCCTTATCACCATCTGAAAGAGCCTCGACTACATCATCCGATGTGGTAAGGAAAGCAATCTCAGCTGTGTCAGTAAGCTTGTCATAGCCTGTGAACTCTGTAGTAATTTCAGAATCTATATCATTGTAAACATTGGCATCAGCACCCATATAGTTTGTTTCCTTGCGGGCTCCTCTTGCCTTCTGTCTCTGAGCCTCCATACAACTCTCAAAGCCAGCCTCATCATATGTGAAGCCCTTCTCCTCGAGAATTTCTGCCGTAAGGTCTACAGGGAAGCCGTATGTATCGTAAAGCTTGAATGCATCCTCTCCTAAAGCACCTTGACCCCGTCAGCCTTCATATGCTCTTCCATATCTGCAAGGATACCAAGTCCCTGGTCGATAGTCTTCGCGAACTTCTCCTCTTCCTGAGTGAGCACTTTAAGGATGAAATCCTTTCTCTCCTCAAGCTCGGATAACCGTCCTTGCTCTCATCGATGACAACCTGCGCGATTTTGCCAAGGAAGGCTCCCTGTATGCCAAGTGTACGTCCATGCATAGCGGCACGTCTGATGATACGGCGAAGCACATAGCCCCTGCCCTCGTTAGATGGCATAACTCCGTCAGAAATAAGGAATGTAGACGAACGGATATGGTCTGTGATAAGACGGATAGAAACATCGTCCATCTCATCGACATGATATTTCTTGCCTGAAAGCTCGCAGACCTTGTCACGGATAGCCTTCATGGTATCAATATCGAATACCGAATCAACATCCTGCATTACAACAGCAAGACGCTCAAGTCCCATACCTGTATCAATGTTCTTATGCTCAAGCTCAGTGTATCCACCGTGTCCGTCACCGTTAAACTGTGTGAATACGTTGTTCCACACCTCCATGAAACGGTCACAGTCACAGCCTACCTTACAATCAGGCTTGCCACAGCCGTACTTCTCACCGCGGTCGTAGTAAATCTCAGAGCAAGGACCACAAGGACCTGCTCCATGCTCCCAGAAGTTGTCACACTCACCGGTCTTTGGATCTCTGTAGAAACGTGTAATACGATCTCCAGGCACTCCTACTTCCTTAGTCCAGATATCAAATGCCTCATCATCCTCACCGTAGATGGAAGGATAAAGCCTGTCCTTTTCAAGACCGAGCACCTCTGTCAAAAACTCCCATGACCATGCGATTGCTTCATGCTTGAAATAATCGCCAAACGAGAAGTTTCCGAGCATCTCAAAAAATGTAAGATGACGAGCTGTCTTACCTACATTCTCGATATCACCTGTTCTGACACACTTCTGGCATGTAGTCACACGGCGTCTTGGTGGAACCTCCTGTCCTGTAAAATATGGTTTAAGCGGTGCCATACCTGCATTAATAAGAAGCAGACTGTTGTCATTGTGAGGCACCAGTGAAAAACTCTTCATTGCGAGATGTCCCTTGCTCTCAAAGAACTCAAGGTACATACGACGTAATTCGTTAACGCCATAACTCTTCTTCATTACTTGAATCTCCTATTCTTTTGTCTTTGCGTCCTTCATTTTACGAAGCTTTACCCCTATTAAAGCCCCACAAAAACCTATGGCCGCCAAAACAATCATAATAATAACATATTGTGCTACGCACATGAAAAAGTCCCCCATAATTACCCTCCTAAATTTATTGAACTAATTTATTATAAATGAATTTGTGAAATAATTCAATAGTTCTCTCCAAAAGCAAACGTCTGATTTTCACGTTCAATCTCAATAACCCTGTCAGCCTTGTCCTTATTGCTGAGTCTCTTCTTGTATTCAATGATACCGCTGTAGTCCTGCCACATATGCATAGGGAAAACAAACTCTGCCGAGGTATTTTGTAAAAAATAATCAAAACCCTTGAACTGATACTCCATAAGCTTTGGATCCATCGGGAAAAAGCCACGTTTATTGGTTTTTCCGAAAGCTTTTTTATCTCATGGCTGAAGGCTCTGCGCACTCTGCCGTTTATCAAATCACCGGCGCCATCCCACTCCCAGTCGTTTAAATCACCGGCATGAAACAGGCTCACACCGTTTGAGGCAACATAAAACGCCACACCGGCATCGGTGGATCTAAGTGTCATTATATCCAGATCATCAACGGTATTCCCTTTGTCCCACAAAAGCTCCGTAACTTCCCCGCCATCCTTGAACACCGGAAAATTCAGACCAATCCGCTTTAGCGGATATTCAGACTCGTCATTCCTGTAAATTTCAATTTCCTTAATCAAGGCTGTGACCACATTTCTCTTTTCTTCGTCATTTATTATATTATAAACGCAGTCGAAATTCACCATGATTTTGTAAATATTCTCAAGAGTAATTGCCTGCTGCTTAATTGCATCTCGCCGAAGTCTGGCATCTTCGATTTTTTCCTCCAGCTCAACAATGACATCATATAGGGAATCTAACCGCAAGGTCATATCATGGAGCTTTCGTTCCCGATATTTTGCATCAGCAGGGAGACTGTCAATTTCCCGTTCCAATCTTGTTTTATTCAGATCAACTTCCTTCAGCTTTGCCTGATAGCCCTCCAGTTCTTTATCCACTGCTTTCGTGTCAATCTGAACGCCAATCCGTTTTTTAATGGCTTGGGCATATTCCTCATTCCTTACGATCTCACGAATTGCCTCAATGACCATCGGTTCAATATCGGTCTTTTTCAGCATCGCCTTATATTCACAATGCTTACCCCGGACCATCCTATTCCGACTACATACATAATAGTAAATTTCTTTGTAAGTGCCATCTTTATTTGTCCATGCGTGTTTATTCGTATACATGGGACTTCCACAAACCGGGCATTTCAGCAGACCGGATAACAAATGAACTCGATCCCGCCCAATTTTTGACGGTTGCTTTACTCCGGTTCTAAGACGCTTGGCATGAGCCTTTTCCCATACCTCCTCACTAACGATTCCTTTATGCTGTCCCTCTGTCAGAATGTAATCGTCATTTCTTTTCATCTGGTAATCGTTTTTTGTGCCTTTGACTTTTTCCTTCGTTCTCCGTCCATAGGCAATTTTACCGCAATAAACCGGGTTATCCAATATCAGTTTAATAAAATGTCCTGTCCAATCCTCTAATGTGCCATTCTGCCTCGGAATTTTCCGTATACCTTGTAAGTTCAACTGATTCGCGATACCACCCAAACCGATTTCCGATGAAGTATATAATTCAAAAATCTTCCGTATTGCCACAGCCTCTGTTTCTTCAATCATCAGCTTGTTATCTTCCAGTGTATATCCGTAGGGAGCAAAGCCACCATTCCATCCACCTTGCCGTGCCTTTTCGCGCCGCCCGTTCATCGTCTGCTCGATAATATTCTCACGCTCAATCTCAGCCACAGCAGATAGTACAGAAATCAAAAGTTTTCCGCTTGTCTGAGAGGAATCAATCCCTTCTTCTATGCAAATCAGATTTACACCATAAGATTGAACCAACTCCAAAGAGTTAAGTATATCTGCTGCATTACGACCAAACCGTGACAGCTTATACACTAAAATATAGTCAATGTCCAAGCCATCCTCAATATCTCTGAGCATTTTTTGAAAGGCAGGCCGTCCCTCAATGGATTTACCGGATTTACCGGCATCTTCATAAGTATCAACAACGATCATTTCCTCACGATCCGCAAATCGTGTCAGCATATTTTTTTGACCTTCCAGGCTGTATCCGTCCACTTGCATCTCTGTGCTGACCCTCGGATACAAAACACAGCGTTTTCCATATCGGTTCATAATTCATACCTCCAAAATTTACTTTTGGAAAATATCCTATGTAAAGCTGCGATTCTCACGCAGCTCCGTCAACCTCGCCCAGCACTCTCATACCATATTTCTCGATGATATGTGCCAGCGAAGTGATAAACGCTTCAAATTTTTGTTCCGCCAGAAGTTCTTCTGACCGGATTTCATCTGAAGGAATCAATGCGCTTTTATTCTGGATATTCTCCATTCAGAATCACCTCCGCAATTCCTAACGAAATTATAACTCTACTTGCACAGCCTGAAAATGATACGGCCTTTCGGCACTTTTATGTAATCCCCAGACTGCACAAGAGCGTCTTGTTTATGTTTTCCATGTCATCCTTGTTTAGATGACCAATATAGTTTTTTAACCTCGACTTGTCGATTGTTCTGATCTGTTCCAGCATAACAACAGATGGTTTCACCAAACCGCATCTGTCATTTAAGTGGTAATGCGTGGGGAACTTTCTGCTTTTTCTTACACTGGTAATTGCTGCAATAATAATCGTAGGACTGAAACAATTTCCCACATTGTTTTGAAGAATGAGTACAGGACGAGAGCCACTTTGTTCAGAGCCGATACCAGGGCTTAAATCAGCCGAATATATGTCACCTCGATGGAATTTTTCAAACATCACTCTCGCCTCCTTAATATCTTAATACTTAAACAGCCGCACCAGTCTGAAAGAAATCTTCGGATAAAAACCTGGTGCGGCTACTGTTATTCTGTTCGGATTACTCGTCATATTTGCCACGCCCCCTGACGATGGGAACACAACAGGTCTCCGCTGGCGCGGCTGTCATAACTCCGCAGCATCGTTCGTATCGTGCGCCGCAGGGTTCCCCCCAAGTCTTTGGCGGGCCGTGAGGAAGTATCTTTAAGCCCCCATGCAGTCATCGCGCCAAATCTGCCACAATCCGTTTTATGAAATCGTAGATCGCTCCGAAGCAGTTCTTTCATCACCTCCCTGACTGCTCCATCTTCGCGGCGTTTCACATTCGCTCGTACATGGGTTATGTACCTGTTGTGCTGTCTATTCGATTGTCAATGTACTGATGAAGGAGGAAAACTTGTCCTTCTTATTAACACTGACAAAAAAGGCAAAAAACAGGCGCATCAAATGAAATTTTATCAAAAATATTTTACAAGCTGCTTTAATCCACGGCGGATACTGTCTCGGACACGGCTTGGGTCTACACCTTCTACTTCGGCAATTTCATTTACCGTCATTCCCAGATAGTATCGGGCATAAATCCTCTTTGCCTGTTTCTCTGGCAGCTTCATCACAGCGGCATAGACCTGCTCCTGAAACTGTTTTTCCTCCAGAAGCATCTCCGGTGTTTGCGGCTTCAACAGCACCGCATTTTCAATGCCATTCTCGCTGTCCAGAGAGTAATGCGCCTTATAACGATACATCTTTCGCTCATACGCAGCCTCCGCACGTTCAGCTGCCCGAATAGTCTCCATTACTTCCTCTGTCACATCTACAAAAAAGTCTGTTGTATAAACATCAGGATAAAGTTCCCGAAGGTTAATTTTCTTCATTATGTACCTCCATTTCGATTCACGGGTGATTGACGGGTGAATCGAATGGAGGCGGAGACCGACACCGGCAGACAACCGGGTCATCTCCGAAAAAATGGCAACAAAAAACGCCAGATTTCCGTGAGGGAAAACTGGCGCGACAAAACACCTACCATTCTGCTGATTTAGGCGGAACGATAATACCGATAGGAAGTCATACCTTCCCGGAGGAAGGGCAAGGCTTTTTTTAGCTGGTGCAGGTCATGGATGCTGTGAAAATAGGCAAAATAGACACGGCGGCAATCCTCCTATATGCCGCCGTGGATTTACACGGTGTTAGATCGTCGTTGGTTTGGGATAGGCGAAAGAAACGGCGGCTCTGATTTCTCAAAACCGCCGTATCGTCAGTGATACAGGAAAGCGCACGAAATCCTCTGCCCGTCAGCGGTTTTTTTCTTTTCCCCGCTGTGGAGGCAGATGTTTCTTATTGATTTACCACAAGCATAAACTACAAATGTTACACAAATGTCCGAGGTGCCTTTGATTTCGACAGAAAAAAACAGGCTGAATTGTTACAACGCTCGGACATTTCAAAAATTTTTTGAGAAATGGCGAAAAAAGGCGGGGCAGCACACGCCGCCCCGCCGATCCCATACGGTTATTCCATCGCCCGCATTTGTTCAATCAGAGATTGTTTTTTCTGTCTGCGGATTGTCCATACAGACAAGATCAGCTCCATTCCGAACAATACCAGAATGAACAGCCCCATTTCCAAAACCGGGAATTTGTAAGGCACTACATTTCCGGCAAAAGCTCCTATACTCATTTTGCTACAAGCAAAGATGGAAGCCGGAAGCCCAACGATCAGCGTCGCCAATGTTGCAAAGAGCGCATAGCACAGCCCCTCACAGATGTTCATTTCACATAGCTGTTTTTGTGTTAGGCCGATAGAACGCAGAATACTGTTTTCCTGCTTTCGGGCTATCTGGTTAGAGAGTGTCGTATTGATAAGGTTGATAACGCCAAAGAGAAATACCAACCATGAAAGTATCTCCATACTGCCAAACGCAAAGGAATTTGTCATTTCTTCATATTCAATCACTGTATTGATTTCATCTAAGGCAATATTACTATGGCTGGCAACAATATTTTTCAATTCAGCTCCCACATAGTCCGTTTTTTTAGCGTCATTTACAATGCTCCATGAATAGTCAAAAGAGGTGATTTCCGGGTGCAGTTCGTGGAACAACGCTTCTGGTGCAAAAAGAGTTGCCCCATCTAAGTGCATCCTGCCATGTCCTGAATATACCTTTGCAGGAGCGTATAACCCCGATATGGTAACAGAAACGGATGGCTGTTCTTCTCCCAAAGAAATCTCAACCGTTGAACCAACACCCATATCCTCATTCTGCTTTAGCACATTATAGTCAATTACAATACTACGGGAATCTGTTGGCATGGTTCCCTCTGTCAGAGCCGCTTCAACTGCCGCATAATTCTGGTCGGTCAGCATATCGCACATACCACCAGCTTGATGAATCTCTGTTTTATAAGTTGCATGGAGAGATTGCCTGCTTGGAATTATATCTGTAACGCCATCAATAGATAAGATTTCCTGCTTTAATTCCTCATTCAATGGATTTCCCGCTGCCATAACCTTTTCTTCTGTCATTTCAGAATCCAAATAAATTTTATAGTCGCCGTCTGGGAAAAACTGTCTTGCAAGCGCCTCTGGTGAGCGCAGCAAAACAATGGAGGATACCACAAGCAGGATAATTCCGCCCAAACTCAATGAGGCTACAATAGCAACGGTCTTTTTTCGGTCACGCCTAAAATTTGCAATTCCCATTGAAACAGGATTGAGCTTGATATTCTTTTTCCGGCTGCGGATGTCCTTTTGCGCCGGGGTAAAACGGACGGCTTCAATCGGGGGAAATCCCTGCCGCAATTTTTATCGGCTTACGGATGGAAACAGATACCATGATCCAACTACTTATGAGTGTCAAAATAATCGTTGCCACATAGGAAACAGCGTTAAAACCCTTGGAAAACAGGAGGAAACCGCCGCATACGCCCAGCACTGTGCCAATCAGAATCCCGATACTGCCGAGTTTGCGTCCCTCGTTCTTTACAATCCGCTTGATTTGCTTTGGTGTCGCACCAATCGTCCGAAGCTGCCCGTAGCTTTTGATTTTGTCATTGATGGAGATACGGAAGATACTCTGGATCACAATATAGCCGCCGATCAGAACAATGGCAATCACGCCAGCCATCAGTGCAAGATCAAAGGATTTAGAGACATAAGCAAAATATTTGCTGTTCATTTTGGGCATAGGAAGCTGATATTCCTCTGCAATCTCCCTGCAATAAGAGGTCATCAGTTCTTCGCCCAACTGGTCGCTGTTTTTGAAATGGACATAGGCGCGATAGCCAGTCGGGTCAAACCCTTTCCATTCTGTCAGGGCAGCGTTGGAAAGAATGATAGCGCAGGTATTCGCTTCTTTTCATTTACGCTGTCCATAATGCCGGTAACGACATAATCACCATGAAAACTTTCGGTATCTAAGGTCACAGTGTCCCCGATTTTAGCGTTATTTCCATAGGTGGAAAGAAAGTATTCGCTTACGACAACTTCATTTGCTTTTTCAGGAACCCTCCCCTCTAACAACTCCATCTGCGCCTTGGCAATCTCCATCATTTGCGCGTCGCAATACACATAGGACGCATGATAGCCCTGTTCCGAAAGTTCCTCACCCAGCATATAGTAGCCGCCTACGCGCTCAAACTCCGGCAGTCCTTTCAGGGTTTCAATGTCGTTTTCCTCCACGCCCAGCCAGACCGCCTCATAAGTATCGACAACCTGATTGCGTTGCATTTGTGTCAGGGAAGTAGACACAATTCCCGTAAAGCAGATTAGAAACGCCGCCAGTGCAACGGCAATCACCACCATCAGATTCCGGCGCTTCTCGCTTTGCAAACTTTTCTTTGCCAGCTTTTTTATGATAGCGCTGGTATCATTTTCAAAAGGCCATGTCATAGCTTTCCCCCTCCTTATTCCACAATCTTGCCATCCTCAATGCGGACAATCCGATCTGCAAGGCGGGCAATGTCGTTGTTGTGGGTAATCATCACAACAGTTTGCCGGAACTCCGCACTGGTACGCTTGATAAGTCCCAGCACCTCGGCGCTGGTCTTGCTGTCAAGGTTGCCGGTCGGCTCGTCAGCCAGTACAATAGCCGGTTTGGTAATCAGGGCGCGGGCAATCGCCACACGCTGCTGCTGTCCGCCGGAGAGATTGTTCGGCATATTTTTCAGTTTATCTTCCAGCCCCAACAGGTGAACGATCTCGTCCAAAAACTTCTGATCCACCGTGTCCCCGTCCAGTTCCACCGGCAGGACGATGTTCTCATACACATTCAGGATCGGAACAAGGTTATAGTTCTGGAAGATAAAGCCGATGTTGCGGCGGCGAAAGATGGTAAGCTGCTCGTCGTTCTTCTTTGCCAGTTCTTCGCCTCGGACAATCACAGTTCCACTGGTAGGTGTGTCCAGTCCGCCCATCATGTGAAGAAGGGTGGACTTGCCGCTGCCGGAGGTTCCCACAACGGCCACAAACTCGCCGTCATTTACGGAGAAGTTCACACCGTCAAGGGCGTGGGTAATGTTCGGCTTTGTGCCATAATACTTTTTCAGGTCGATAGTCTGTAAAACGCTCATATTCAAAACTCCTTTCAAGGCTTCCTGCCTGTTGATAAGGGTATTATAAAACCCAAATGTCCGCGAAATGTTACAGCGGCCAAAAAATTTCATTGAAAATCGGGGTGAAATGTTACAACGCTCGGACATTTCAAAAAAATTTACGGCGGGCAGCCGAAAATGGCCGTCCGCCGCGTTCTATTTTGTAGGCAGCATAATAGAAAATTCCGAACCCTTGCCCAGCTTCGAAACCACTTTGATATAGCCGCCCTGCCGCGTTACGATCTCGCGGGCCAGATACAGGCCAATGCCCACGCCCTGCTGTTCGTGTACTTCTTCCTCACGATAGAAGCGTCGGAAGATGGCAGCCTGATTGCTTTCGGAAATGCCCTTGCCGGTGTCGGTCACTTTGACCTCCACATACATTTCCCACAGCACCACCGACACAGCGATTTTCCCGCCTGCCGGGGTGTACTTCACCGCATTGTCCAGCAGGTTAAAGAGGGCTTCGGATGTCCACTTGCTGTCATGGGAAACGGTCAAATCCTCCGGGCAGTCCACGGACACGGCAATTTCCTTTTTCTCCGCTGCATACACGATCCCACTCATGGCCTGCGCCACGGTATCAAATAGGCGGCCCGGTTTCTTATCCAACTGGATCACGCCGGTTTCCAGCCGGGAGGTTTTTACAAGGGCCTGAAAGAGAAAGTCCAGCTTATCCGTCTGGCTGCGGATTCCCCGGATAAAGTCGGTGCGCTCCGCCTCGGTCATGGGCTTTTCCAGCAGGGTGTCCGTCGCCATTTTCAGATTGCTCACCGGCGTTTTCACCTGATGGGAAATATCCGATACAAGGGTCTGTAACTCCTGCCGTTCCTCGTCTACCCGGCGGCGGTTCTCCTGCATGATCTGGTATAGCCTTGCCAGCCGGTGTCCGATTCTGGCAAGCTGGGTTTCGCTGTCCTCTGGCCGCTGGGGCGCTTCATTCCCGGCGATCATGTGATCTAAAGTCTGGCACAGGTCAGTGGTAAACTGTGACAGCCGCTTTCCAAACGCCTGCGTCAGTACAAAAATCCCCACAAGGGCGCACAGCAGCAGCGCCCCGCCAGTCAGCAGCACCGCCGTCTGTTTTGTCACAAGAAACAGGGCTATGGTGATCCGGACATGGAGAGGACAAGTCCTATTGCCACCCGGCCAAACAGCCGCTTTACCGAGAGATTTTGAAACTTCATTTTGCCTCGCCTCCCGTCCATTGATAGCCCATGCCGTAAACGGTCTTGATGTAGGGCGCGCCGCCGTCGGATTCAATCTTGCTGCGAATCCGGCTGATGGAGGTTGTCGGTGTGTTCGTCTACAAACCTTTCGTCTATATCCCACAGCTTAAAAGCTGCCCACGGGTCAGCACTTGCCGGGGATTTCTACTGAACAGATTCAGCATTTTATATTCCATCGGGGATAGGGTCGGGGCTTGCCGTTTAAGGAAGCCGTCTGCTCCGAGAAGTCCAGAAACAGCCGCCCGTCGTCGAAAATGTCCTTGGCCGGTTTGTGGTGTTCCAGCATGGCGAACATGGCTTTGATTTTCCGCTGCAAAGCTCCGATTACAAAAGGCTTTGTGATGTAGTCCACCGCACCCACCTCATAGCCTTGTATCTGGTCGCTCTCGATCGTTAGCGGTCAGAAAGATTACTATGGTGTCCGGGTGCTGGGGCTTTATCAGCTTGCACAGCTCAAAACCATTTCCATCCGGCAGGTTGATGTCCAGCAGCACTAAATCAAATTCCCGCTGACGGATAGCTTCGGCTGCGGTTCTGGCATTTAGGGCAGAAGTCACGCCGTAGCCGTCTGCGGTCAGGTTATAGTCTAACATCTTATTCAAAAAACTGTCGTCCTCGACAATTAAAATCTGCTTCATATCCTCACTTCCTTTTCTTTTTTAGTTTTTTATAAATAATTCCTGGAAAAATAATGCTGAACAATAATAAAAATACCATCAACGCAATCATTTCTTTTACCGGATAGCGGAAAGCGAAATAGGAAATCTGCATTTTCATATACCACTGCATGATACCAATCCCTAAATTTCCAAAACTCATAAGCAATCCACATAACAGTAACCAATAGAAAAGACCCTCTGTTACAAACATTCGATATTCTTGTTTTTTTGTCATCCCTACACGTTCCAGGATTTTACACTCCCATTGTCGAAGCATAATATCCGATATTCTTGTATTTGCGAAATTCATAATTCCTATAAATATTAAAATTCCACTAATACTCATAAGCAGCCATCTACTTGTCTGAATATAGTTCTGCTCCTTTAGCAAACGTTCTGATTTAGAATCTAAATAAAACAAGTTCAATTTATCAGCGTGTCCATATTTTGATTGAAATTCCATATTATAATTGCGAATCATCTGATTCAGTCTTTCTCGGATAACTGACTCGATTTTTGTCAACATTAAATTGTATTTCAAAAATTTGTGGTGTTAATTTTTCTACCAGCCAATCATATGTAGTCTCTGTTACCAATAGGATATTTATATTTTTACCATCCCAGCACAATTTCATCTCTGGGAAATCATCCTCTGTTATATCCAGATAACCACAATTTACTAATTTCTCAGGAACTAAACTGCTCATTTCCGTACCAACCGGAACCAGATCATAAAATTCCATCTCTGTTCCTATATAATCCTGCACTTCTCCTGCTATATAATCTGACATCCTATGATCATGTAGCACGATTGTTCCATGATTATTTTGAAACTGCTCCCAATTTACTAGCTTATCATTTTTCTGAATAAAGTCTTTTAGTTCTTCCTGCTCCCCGATACTGACTGTCTGAATTACCGTGGATATTTTATCTCCATCGATTAGAATCTTTATATTCTCCTTGCCATTTTTTCCGACGATCGGATAAAATCCTTTAATGTTTTCTACTGAATGAAGTTCGTTTCCTATGGTCGTTTCAATATCATTCATAAGGGACTTCGGAAAAAACTTCATATTCTTTGTGTCCGGTGATGATTCAATTAAATAATTGCAAGCTTCCTCTGTAATTCCTATTTGGAAGTCCGGCTCTTTACTATAATAATTCTGTAAATCCACTCCATTCACAATTACCGCAGAACATAATGCCAATTCGCACCCAAGCCATAATGACAAACTTGTTATCCCAAATGTTTTTTTATTCCGAAATAAATATTTCTTTGCAAGATAAATTTCAGGATGTTTTCCCCAATAGCGGAATTTCTTTATCTTCGGTTTCTTCCTGCTTTTATGATAAGTGACCGCCTCCGTATATTTCATACACTCCAATGGACTTAATTTCCTCATTTTTCTTTTCAGACATTCCACTGCCACTCCCAACGTGAAAATCACAAGAACAATCGCTAGAATAAGAAGTTTGGGTTGAAATAAAACCATTCTTTCTAATTTCCATGTATTCTCTGCATACATTTTTTCTAATAACAATGGCATAATACCCCATATAAACATTCCCCCTAAAACTGCTCCAGCGATACTTCCCGTAAGTCCTATTTTTAGCATCTCACGATTCATGACTTTAATATTCTGCTTTTGTTCCACACCAATTACTTGTAAAAGACCATAACGTTGTAAATCTTTTTCCAGCGAAATATTTAGGGTATTGTAAATAAACAAAAACATAGAAAGTAAAACCATAACCGAAAAAAAGACTGCAAATCCATAACTTCCCATCATTTCACTTATTGCCCGATATTCTGCTGGGTTCATACTTACAATTCTCTGTCCCTCATTCAACTTTATGTTATTTGTCAGCATATGTTCTATTTGCTAACCACTGGAATATTTCTTTGTATGATCTATTAAAATCCTACATGGCTCCCATTGAAGTCCGTTCTTCTCCATTGATTTCTCTGATAAAAAAGCCACAGAAGCACCGGAGGTTTGATTTTGATACTCTGTAAAATACCCAGAAAGTAAAAGTTCTGCATACCGCTTCCACTGGTATTGAAAATGTCATTCCAATAACAATCCAGTTCAATTTCCATGCCCACTTCGGGATTCTTGATTCCAAGATATTGCAGAGTTTTCGTAGAAAGCATAATTTCATTTTCTTTTCTGGATAAGTCCCTACCACATTTGTAAATGCAGGACGTATCATTTTTTCAAATCCGGTCACATCTGTAATGACGCAATCACAATATTTTATGGAATCATCTAATAATTTTCCTGCAAACTTTTCTTTCCCAATGCTTTCTATGCATGGTAGCTGTGTAAGCTGTTGTATCATATCCGCTGTACCATTTTCAATATAGGTCGATACAGCCATACCATCGACTTTCATATTTTTCTGAATATCAATCTCCATCTTCCCATAGATTAAAGAGAACACACTAAAAATCACGCCTACAGTAATTGTAATTACGATAAACAGTAGACGATTTCTGTTTTGATTCTTTTTCCTGGAAGCATCCATAAGCACTCTTTCAGCCGACTGATTACAATCGTAATTCTCCATCCTATACAACCCTCCCATCTTTCATCTGAATAATCCGATCTGCCATAGCTGCTATTCTTTCATCATGTGTAACGATAATCATTGTCTGTCTATATTTTTTACACATCTTTTTAAAATTTCATAATGGATATACTGGTTGTAGAATCTAAATTTCCTGTCAACTCGTCTCCCAAAAGTATAGTAGGATGTGTATAAATAGCTCTGGCGATTGCGACCCGCTGCTGTTGTCCACCAGATAAAGTCATAGGATTTTGTAATAGTTTTTCCTCAATTTCCAATTCTTCAGCTATCCGCATTACTTCTTTTTTGCTGATATTTCTTTCCATAAGTTTGGCAGGTAAAACTATATTTTCAAATACATTCATCTCTGGGATTAAATTAAAATTTTGAAAAATAAACCCAATATGCCATCTTCTGAAGGAACTTCTTTCCTCCATAGATAACTGTGTAATATCTACATCATTGATATAGACACATCCGTGTGTGGGATTTTCCAAACCACCTAGTAAATTGAGCAACGTGGTCTTTCCGCAACCTGAACTTCCCATAATAGCTACAAATTCATTTTCTTCAACTGTGAAAGATATATCATCAACTGCCCTTAAATAGTGTTCTCCATTAGAATATTCTTTTGTTAAAGATACTGTCTTTACTGCTGCCATATCAATCCCCCTTATCTTTTTCAGATAGTATAACAGGCAAATGTCCGCGAAATGTTACAGCGGACGGATTTTTTTCTTTTGCCGTCGTCCGGCAGATTTAATCACATTTTCTATCTTACTTGTAATTCTATAATAAAGACCAAATGTTGCAGAAATCTCCTAACCATTTTCTTTTTGACAAGAAAACAGGCTGAATTGCTTCATTTTTGTAGCAATTCAATTCATAGATGTACCTCCAAAATCAGAACGGAGGGTAATACTATTGCATTTTCTTTTGTTGATAAGGTCACTGTAAAACGCAAAAAGTTAGGCAGATGCAGACTTATTAAACAAGACCCATGTACTAATAAAGTAACTTATTAAAAGGACACCTAAAATAGCCAACACAATCAAAAGCTGCTGCACCAATCGCTGTACTCCGATATACACTGCAATCTGCATATGGAATCCTACTCTAAGAAGTGCTACTCTCCATTTCCTGTTTCCCTATTTATTATAGTTTCTTATCTCAAGCAATACAATGTTGTCTCCGTTCATCGCCTTATAAAATCAGTATAATCATACCGCTTATCAGGCATAATAAGGTTATTCCTTTGCGTAAATCGGCACGATAGAATATACTTGAGGTGAATGATTATGCCGATTGATGATTTGACTGCTTTGGGGCAAAAAATGCGGGAAGCCCGAAAGAAAAAAGACCTGACACAGCAGGAGCTTGCGGATCTGAGCCATGTTTCTGTAAAGCAAATCGCCAATATCGAAAAGGGGAAAATGAATCCTTCCTATTTAATTTTAAGAGCATTGGCAAAGGTTCTACACATCTCTTTAGATACGCTTATAAATCCAGATATTTCTCTGGAAGATGAAGGTGTCAATCAGATGAAAATGCTTTATTCCAGCTGTCCGCCAGAAATGCGTGACACCCTGTTGCATCACACCCAGGAAACGGTGAAAGAACTGACAGAGTTGTCCGAAAAATTTGAAACGAATTGAGCCAGTGAGTGAAATTTAACGATTCTCTCACTGGTTCTTTTCATTTTCGGAGAAAAGAGGCAAGCAATGCCTGTGTTAATACACACAGACCCGCAGAGAAGAAAATCCCTTTGTGATTTTCCTCTCCGCTTGCTTGTTGAGGGCAGCGCCCCCAAGCCCCTTTGAACACAGAATTTCATTCTGTGGCTGCGCGTTCTGCGAACGCTTTTGACCAGGACCAGCTTACCGCTGGCCGTGGTCTTTTTCTTTTTCAACATCCTGTTCTACCTCCATTTTCAGCACTCGATCTACATTCGCCTTTGCCGTTAAAAGCTCCCGCATTTCCTCACGGGAACGCCGGTACTCGGCATAGGTCTTTTTCTTTTCTTCCAGCAATTTCGCGTACTCCGTCTGCAACTCTTTGACCTTGGGAAGTTTCTTGACTCCCATCTCATCAAAGGCATTCTTAGCAGCCTGGTGGAGCAGAATTTCTTCCTCATGTTCCTCCCGGAATTTCTTAGAGTAACTCGCCTTGCGGTATGCCACATAGACCTCACGGGTCTTGGCATAATTTACGATGTGAGTACGCAGAACAGCGATCTCTGCCATGCGCTTTTCAGCCGCTTTGATCTGCGCCGAAAGATCATTGTGATGTGCCGTGGCAGCCGCAGCCTTTTCTTTTCCAAAACCGCATACTCCAGCAGGTTGTTCTCTGACAGGTAATTCATGGTCTGCGCCATTTGTTTCAGATTGAAAACCTTGGCCCATCGAGCATAGCCAGCACCTTTTCCAGCCTGCAATTTTGCCTGAATGTCCACCAGCAGATTGACCTTCGGCGGCTCTGCCTGTGTGACTGTTTTCTTTCGCGGGGTATGTGCTTTCTTCCCTAAGAGAACTGCCCGCAAATCTTCCAATCCATATCCTTCGCCCAGACTGTCCATGCGGGCGGCTTTCTCCCAACCAGAGAGTTTCAGTCGATACGATTTCCCGCGCTTTGAGACTTCACAACCATATTCTCGCAACAGCTTCAGCAGTTCTTCAAAGTCAGCAGGACTTTGTTGATAATGCGTTGTCAATCGCCACACGCAGCAGCTCTCGGTGAGAGGGCTTTGCCTGATCGCCCAGCCATTTGTTATAGCTCTTTCCGTGAGATTTCGGATTCTCTACAATGGACAGTCCATTCTCAATACAGATGGTGTCACTTAGCCGGCGAATCGCCTTGGTGCTGCCCCAAAAGTTGCGGAATTTCCGGTCATACTCTAAGCTGACCGATGACCAGATAATGTGATTATGAACGTGCGACTTGTCTATGTGAGTGCAGACCACAAAGGCATGATTGCCTTTTGTAAAACGCCTTGCAAATTCTACGCCCAGCCGGTTTGCTTCTTCCTGGGTAATCTCACCAGGGCGGAAGGACTGGCGCACATGATAGGCAATCACATCATCTGTACCACGCACTCGTCCGGTAGCGGCAATGTACTGCCGCTTTGCCAGAAGGAACTGCGCATCCGCAGTCCGGCTGTCACACGCATAGCCGGTAATGAGCTTGCCGTTATCTGTTTTCTGTGGATTGGCCACATAGTCGATGATGTCACTGATCGCCCGACTCTCTGTGCGGCCTTTGCCGACATGAAGCGGCATGATTCTTGTAGTTGCCATAAAAAGCCCTCCTCTCAAAATATTTTCTCTGAACTCTTTGTGCCTATCGTTGAAATAAACTCTCCTTATGGGTATAATATAAAGAAACTACCAATACCTCAAAGGAGGGATTTCTATGATAGAACAGCTCATTGCTGAAGCAACAGAATGTGATTTCAAAGTTGCTCTCGAAACGAAAAAACCAAAAAGCTGGTTAAAAAGTGTCAGTGCCTTTTCTAATGGAATCGGCGGAACTCTGTTTTTCGGAATCTCTGATGACCGGAAACCTATCGGCTTGTCCGATGTTCAAAAGGATGCTGAAGCGATCAGCCGCTTAATCAAAGAACGTATCACACCATTACCGCAGTTTATCTTAAAACCATTGCAGGAAGATGGTAAAAAACTATTGGCTCTGGAGGTTTCTCCTGGTCGCAGCACCCCATATTATTACAAAGCAGATGGAGTGATGGAAGCATATATCCGTGTTGGAAATGAAAGCGTAATTGCCCCGGACTACATTGTAAATGAACTAATTCTAAAAGGAACCAATCAGTCCTTTGATACTCTAACAACAGACGCTATGAAAAAGGATTACAGCTTTACACTTCTGGAGGCAACCGATCTAGAACGAACCGGTCTCCGCTTTGAGCCATCCGATTATGTTTCCTTTGGTTTGGCTGACAAAAATGGATTCTTGACCAATGCCGGGAAGCTCATGACCGATCAGCACACGGTTTATAACTCCCGTATGTTTTGTACCAGGTGGAACGGCTTAGAAAAAGGTTCTATCTTTGATGATGCTCTGGATGATAAGGAATACGAGGGGAATCTGATTTATCTGCTGAAAAGCGGCAGTGAATTTATTCGCAATAATTCTAAAGTGCGATTTGTTAAAGAAGCTCAGTATCGGGTAGACAAACCGGATTATGCTGAACGAGCTGTGACAGAGGCTCTTGTCAATGCGCTCATCCATCGTGATTACATTGTGCTTGGCAGTGAAGTCCACATTGATATGTTTGATGATCGGGTGGAAATCACATCTCCGGGCGGTATGTTTGGCGGCGGCTCAATTCAGGAATACGATATTTACAGTATCCGTTCCATGCGACGAAACCCTGTGATTGCTGACCTGTTCCACCGCATGAAGTACATGGAACGCCGTGGAAGTGGCCTACGCAAAATCGTCAGTGAAACCGAAAAGCTGCCTGGATACACAGAGGCATATAAGCCCGAATTTTCCTCAACAGCGACAGATTTCAGAGTTATTTTGAAAAATGTGAATTACAACTTAGAGGGTAACTCCCACCAAGTTACCCACCAAGTTACCCACCAAGTTATTGAACTATCAACGGTGTACAAACAGATTTTGGCTTTCTGTACAACACCAAAATCAAAGAAAGAAGTTGCAGCATTTTGTGGTTTCAAAGATCTAAGAAATTTCACCTTGAAGTATATCGATCCGCTTTTAGAAGCAGGGAAATTAGAAATGACGATTCCCGATAAACCTAAAAGTCGTAATCAAAAATATATTACAGTTCGTTCCGAATAAACAGAGAAGCAGGGCATTGGGTCTCATCTCCCATTGTCCTGCTTCTTTTTCATTCCAGATTATATTCACATCATTTACCCATACACCCAATCCTGGATCGCAAATTTCAAACTCTGCACCTTTCCCAGCAGCCAGATCGCAGCCAGCGGCAGCCCCATCGGGCTAATCAAAAATGCCATAACCAGCAAAACCACACCATTCTGCGGGGAATAGGTAATCAGCACAGCCACGCCAAGCAGAGCAATTACCGTGCTTAGCAGACCAAGCACCAGACCGGATATGTAGATCAGCCCCATGCAGAGCCAGACAAAAAGCGTCAACACCAAAACGACCGGTGCAGTTACGATCATCAGCAGGCATTTCAAAATTTTCATTCCAGTTCCTCCCTCCAACACTCCAGATACCGTTTGCACAGGGCATCCGCGTCTCTCTCATCATCTTCCGTCAACTCCCGTCTGCCTTTGGTCAGTTCAATCTCCACATAAGTCCGGTAATCATCAGCTAAGAGATTGAACAGTTCCTTGGGAGTATGGCACACCTCGCCAGAGCAATAGTGAAAATCTTGGTCAAATTCAACTCTTACACATCCATGGCGGCTGATATAAACTTCTATGGTCTCGTCTGCGGTCAGGTAATCCGCAAAAATCTCCAGCACCTTTTCAAAGGTCAGCATCTGTTTTCACTCCTTTGCTACGCTTCTTATTCTACTCATATTATCCGGTACGGACAGGCAAAAGACAAGGATACAGGCAAAAAGAAAAAGCGGAGGGAGGTGCGGCGAAGAAACGCCGTTCCTCCCTCCGCAAATGGAGTATCTATCCCTGTTATGAAAGTTTGGAGAGTTGGGTAAGGATTTCCTTCACACCCTCCCACAGTTGTTCCTGCCGCTGGGATATATCCTCCAAGTCAGCATTATAAACCCGCCCGGTCTCATGCACTTTGCGGGTCAGCTGATTCAAGTTGTTGCTGCTTCGGCGCAGCAGGGATACCAGTTCCTTCAGCTCCGGCAAATCCAGCTGCACCACATAGCCGTCCACAGCCATTTTCCGCAGATAGGCGCTCAGGTTTTTTGTTCCAAACTGCGCCATTTTCTGCTGAATCAACTCCATTTCATCAGCGGATACCCAAAACAGAACCGGCACATCCCGCTTGCGCTTGGGGCTGCTCATCGCTCCGGCTCCTGTTTCTTTGGGGCGGCAGGCTTGTGGGCAGGCGGTTCCTGTCTGAGCTTTTGCAGGACAGAACTTTTCTGCTGTTCCTGCATAGTTTTTCTGGCCTGCCTGGTAAACAGATCGGTCAGACCGGGGTTGACCCCATCCACAACCAGATAGGCACAGTGGCGGGAAGCATCGCTGTCCTCCGGCATGGGAATGGTTTTGCCCAGGCTTTATTGTCAGAGATACGCCCGTCATGGTTCTTGCGCTGGATGGTGTTGGCAAGAATAAACTGTACCCGTTCCGTCCCGAACTTTTCCAGCACATCTTTGACCGCCGCCTCCGTATCCAGCCGATTCTCTGCATAGTGGGCGCTGATGGCCTGTTCAATAGCTTCTTTGCAGGCGCTGTTTGCGATACGAACGGTTATACTGTGCCATCTCTCCATGCTGGGACGCATAGGCGGCAGAATGGAGGTAGAGAGGGGCAGTCCGTAATTCTTCCTGCGCCCTGCACACATCATCGGCACGGTTTTCAATGCTGTCCCGGATCACATCCATGTAGCCGGTCTCCAGCTTTTCAAAATAACGGTACACATCAGCCAGCGGCGAGGGGGAATCCAAAAGCGCCTGTGCCTGTGCGTCGGTCAGCTCCAGCTCCTCCATCGCCATCACAATATCCTCACGGACAGTATACTCATAGGTGTGGTGCAGGATTTCTTCCGGGGGCTGGCTTTTCAGCCAGTCCCGGAACTTGTCCTGTTCGGTAGCCATCTTTTCATAAAGGGCTGTATTCAGATCGTTGGTATTCATGTTATCGCACCTCCTCATGCTGTTTTGGTTTCTTGTCTGTACTGCGGGGCGTCGCCGGACGCTTCAGGCTGTCCAGCACCGAAGGCCGTGTGCTTTTGGCAACAACAGCTTCAGCGTGTGCCGGTCCCTTTCCGTCGATGTTGAGCAAAGTATCCAGCTCCACCAGACGGGCATTTTTGCTTCGCAGTTCTTCTTCATAAAGGAATGGCTTTCCGACTTCCTCCTTTGCGGCAGCCTGCTGCTGATAGAGGTTATCCAGCTGGGCCTTTGCCGCCTCCAGACGCTGGGGCATCTGGGCGAGGGCATTGTCGATACGGGTAAGATTTCCGCGAGGGTCTGTACCAAGGGTTGCCCGGTGGGTCATCTGTCCTTTCAGCAGGAGCGTATACTCCTGTTTCCAAGCGGAAAATTCCACGGATATGGCATAGCCCCGGTAGCTGCCGATCTGCACCGGATCGGAGGTTTTGACCTCCTTGCAGGCATCCAAGTGCTGCGCCGGCGTTCTCCTTATCGGTCAGCAGATCACCTCGGATTTCCATACCAGCAAAACCGTCCTCCGGGTGCGGGTGCGCTGCCAAAACCTCCAGATCGGATTCAAAGCCCTTGATAAAGCCTTTGTGCTTTTCAATCTCCTCCGGGAAGTATTTGAGCAGCTGGTCCTCCAGACGATATTGCTTGCTCTGGTGGTCGGCTTTCATCAGCTTCAGGCGGGATACCTCCACATCCAAATCCATACGCTCCTTGATACGGGGATCTCCGGCGCACAGGGCTTTGATCTCGGCAAAGGAAAGCGCCGTTTCGTCCACATCATCGCAGGAACGCACCGGCGATTTAGAAGTCATGATCTGACTGATGAATTTTTGCTTATTCTCCACCGTCTGCCAGAGATATGCGTCAAAGGTTCCTTCGGTCACATAGCGGTACACATGGACAAGGGGATTCTGGTTGCCCTGGCGCTCGATACGCCCCTTGCGCTGGGCAAGGTCTCCCGGTCTCCACGGACAGTCCAGGTCATGGAGCGCCACCAGACGGTCCTGCACATTGGTGCCTGCGCCCATCTTGGCGGTGCTGCCCAAAAGGACACGCACCTGACCGGTACGGACTTTAGAGAACAACTCCTTTTTCCGCACTTCGGTGTTGGCTTCATGGATAAAAGCGATCTGGTCGGCAGGCATCCCCTGAGCAATGAGTTTCTGACGAATATCGTCATATACCGTAAAGGCCGGTTCCTGCTCCGGCAGGGGTACAGCGCCTTCCAATGCGTGAAGCAGTGGATTATCCAGCGTTTTCGCCGCCTTGCTTGCAGGAGCTTTTGCCTGTGGTGTAGAAATGTCGCAGAACACCAGCTGGGTCAGCTTGTCAGCTTTGCCATCCCGCCAGATCTGCATGATGTTGTCCACGCACTGATTGACCTTTGTGCCAGGTTCATCCGGCAGCATCTGGTTGACGATCCTCTGGTCCAGCCCCAGCTTGCGGCCATCCGAGGTAATCTTGAGCATATTGTCCTGGGACGGGTCAACGGTTCCGCTGTGTACCAGCGATGCGCGCTCCGAAAGGGCCTTGACCATTTCCTGCTGATGTTCGGTAGGCTGCGCCACGATGTTGTGGTATTCCACCTCCGGGGTGGGCAGGTTCAGTTTGTCGGCAGTCTTGATGTCCGCCACTTCTTTGAACAGGTTCATCAGCTCTGGCAGATTAAAGAACTTGCTGAATCTCGTTCTTGCCCGGTAGCCGGTGCCTTCCGGTGCCAGCTCAATGCTGTGACGGTCTCCCAAATCGGGAAGCCCAGCAGTCGAAGTGGGTCATGTTCAGTTCTTGCAGGCGTTCATACTGAAGGTAACGCTGCATGGTGTAAAGCTCGGTCATGGAGTTGCTGACCGGGGTGCCGGTGGCAAAGATCACGCCACGGTTTCCGGTGATCTCGTCCATATAGCGGCACTTGGCAAACATATCGGAGGATTTCTGCGCGTCCGATGTGGATAAGCCTGCCACATTCCGCATTTTTGTGTATAGAAACAGGTTTTTATAGTTGTGGGCCTCGTCCACAAACAAACGGTCCACACCCAGCTGCTCGAAGGTCACCACATCGTCCTTGCGCCCCTCGGCTTGCAGCTTTTCCAGTCTGGCTTCCAGAGACTTTCTGGTACGCTCCAGCTGCTTGACGGTAAAACGCTCACCGCCGCTGGCCTGTACCTCTGCAATCCCCTCAGTGATCTCGTCGATCTGCTCATAGAGAAGCCGTTCCTGACGCTCCCGGCTGATGGGGATACGCTCAAACTGGCTGTGTCCCATGATGATGGCATCATAATCACCCGTCGCAATACGGGCGCAGAACTTCTTTCGGTTATGGGTCTCAAAGTCCTTTTTGGTGGTAACTAAGATGTTGGCGGAAGGATAGAGGCGCAGAAACTCCGACGCCCACTGCTCGGTCAGGTGGTTTGGAACCACAAAGAGAGATTTCTGGCACAAGCCCAGGCGTTTGGCTTCCATCGCAGCGGCCACCATCTCAAAAGGTTTTGCCTGCGCCTACTTCATGTGCCAGCAGGGTATTTCCGCCATACAGCACATGGGCGATGGCACTTTTCTGGTGTTCCCGCAGGGTAATGGCCGGGTTCATGCCGCCAAAAGTGATATGGCTGCCATCATACTCGCGGGGACGGGTAGAGTTCATTTCTTCGTTGTACTGGCGCACCAAAGTCTGGCGGCGCTCCGGGTCTCTCCAGATCCAGTCCCTAAAGGCTTCCCGGATCGCCTGCTGTTTTTGAGCTGCCAGCGTGGTTTCTTTGGCGTTCAGCACCCGGCGCTCTTTGCCATCCGCGTCCTCCACCGTGTCATAGATACGGACATCCCGCAGGTTCAGGCTGTCCTCCAAAATCTTGTAGGCGTTGGCGCGGCTGGTCCCATAGGTGGTATAAGCTGCCACATCGTTGTAGGATACAGAAGATTTCCCCTTGATCTGCCATTCAGCGGTAAAGGACGAATAGTTGACCTCGATACTGCGCTGGAGATAAAACGGCGTATTAAAGGTCTCATACATAAACTGCTGGATGTACTCTTTGTCAATCCAGGTAGCGCCCAGACGCACCTCAATCTCCGACGCATCCAGGTCTTTGAGCTGGGCGGCGGTAAGAGCTTCCACATTAACTGCATAAACCGGGTCCTGCTGTGCTGCCCGCTGTGCCTGACGCAGCTTTCGGCGTACATTGCCGGAAAGGTATTCATCAGCAGTCACATAATGGGGCGTTCCGTCCTGCTCCAGCTGTCCCGGTACACGGAAGATTACGCCTTGCAGCTCTCCGGCCAGTTCTTCTTTTGTTTTTCCGGTAAGCTGGCTCATATAGTCCATATCCACGCAGGCTTTTTCCGAGATAGACACCGCCAGTGCTTCACTTGCCGTATCCACCACAGCCACCGCCTGATGGGGCTTGATGGTCCGCTTGGTGAACATATCTGCCTTGCGTTCCAGCTTACCGTCCTCGTCGATGACTTCCAGCGCACAGAGCAGGTAATAGGAAGAATCGTCTGCATAGGCCAGACGGTTTGCACGGTCATTGATGAGACCGTATTTGGCAGAAAAGCTGTCATAGAGCTGGTTCAGTTCCGCCTGCTTTTGGGTAATGGTGCTGTCCGGAACCGCAGCATCCATCTGAAGGTCGATCAGTTCCTGCACACAATCACGCAGTCCCACAAGACCTTTCACACGGGCTTCGGCGGTGGCGTTGAGGTCAGGGCGCACCATACGGCTGTTTTCCCGGTAGTACACCTGCCCGTCTACAATGGCATAGGAATAGTTCTTCACATTGGGGTCGGCAGGAATGGAGGTGTCAATGGCTTCGCCTTCGCCCAGCTCCGGCAGCTCTGCCTCCTGATAAGTGCCATGAATATACTTCACCGCATCATGCAGCTGGTCGGAAAGCTCCAGTCCCTCGATAGGGTTCACGGTGTAGTCCATACCATGTGCAGTGCTTACCGGCTCCTGTCTGCCCAGCACCATTTCCGGGTGGTCGATAAAATAGCGGTTGATGGCAAAGCCGTCCTCGGTCTGTCCGGTCTGAGTCCATTCCGGCACGATGTCCAGCGGGCGGTCCCGCTTTTGGAGGAAGATGATGTCTGATACCACCTCGGCACCGGCATTCTTTTTGAACGCGTCATTGGGCAGACGGATGGCTCCCAGCAGCTCGGCACGTTGGGCAAGATACCGGCGCACGGTGGAATCCTTGGCGTCCATCGTATAGCGGGAGGTTACAAAAGCCACCACACCGCCGGGACGCACCTGGTCGAGTGCTTTGGCGAAAAAGTAGTTGTGAATACTAAAATTCAGCTTGTTGTAGGCTTTGTCATTGACCTGATACTGACCGAAAGGCACATTGCCGATGGCAAGGTCAAAGAAGTCACGGCGGTCGGTGGTCTCAAAGCCGCCTACTGTGATGTCCGCCTTGGGATAGAGCTGCTTTGCGATGCGCCCGGAAACCGGGTCCAGCTCCACGCCGTACAGACGGCTGTTTCGCATTTCCTCCGGCAGCATACCAAAGAAATTGCCCACACCCATAGACGGCTCCAGAATATTTCCGGTCTCAAATCCCATGCGGCCCACGGTCTCATAGATGGCCTGGATTACCGTAGGGCTGGTGTAATGGGCGTTGAGGGTAGAGCTTCTGGCGGCGGCATATTCCTCCGGGGTCAGCAGCTCTTTCAGCTGGGCATACTCGGAAGCCCATGCCGGTTTCTTCCGGGTCAAAGGCATCAGAAAGACCGCCCCAGCCCACATATCGAGAAAGAACCTCCTGCTGTTCGGGGCTTGCCTGCTGTCCGGCAGCTTCCAGCTCTTTCAGCAAACGAATCGCATTGACATTTGCCTGGAACTTGGCTTTCGGACCGCCTTCACCCAAATGCTCATCTGTAATGCGGAAGTTTTTTGTATTGCGGCGCAGGTTTGCCTTGTATTCCTCATAAGATGCTTCCTCGGCAGCTTTAGCATTGGGGAAGGTCTGCCACTGGCCATTGACCTGAATGGAAACCGGGTGTTCATCCAACACTTCCTCAACGGTTTTCTCCGGCTCAGTCACAGGGGCTGGTGGCTCCGGCTCCTCGATATGCAGTCGTTCCACCACCACATCATAAGGCAGATTGTTCTTATCGCCCGGATAGACGGCCACGGTCTCGGAATGGAAGGTCGGGGATTCGGCAGCCGGTTCGGGCTGTTCCTGTCCAAAACCGTCCTGCTGACGGGCATACATCCCGCGCAGCAAAGACGCAACTTCATCCCAGCGGAAATACAGCATAGCCAGACGCTTTTCCTCTGCATCCATGACTTCCAGTTCCATGCCCTGTGCCGTGGTACGGTAATCGGCAATATCGCCGGTCTCCAGATTCAGTGTCTCGATCTCACCGGAATAGGCTCTGCTCAGCCAGTAGGCGATCTCGCTGTTGCTCCTGCCGGATTGCAGCAGCGTGGAAATCTGCTTTTTATCCGCTTCATCCATCAGTCCATGAGCCAATACATCCCGCAAGTCCTGATCTGCCTTGTCCGGGTCAGTAGGAAGAAACTCGGTATAGTAAGCATTGCGGCGGTCTGCCCGAAGCAGCTGCTCGAACTGTTCTTTGCGCTCTGCCCGGTAGATGGGATATACCATCCCGGTGGGCAGAAGCTGTACGGTGTCCTCCCGCAGCTCGGTGATCTGATAGGCGTCATCCTCGATATACACGGTATCGCCCACGGCATAGACCGGGGCGGCTGGGTCATAGGAGGTTCTTTGCGGAATTGGGCGGCGAACTGCGTCATATTCCTCATCGGAAATGGAAACTTCGGAAGTCTGTTCTGTCTCGGCAGCTGCAATCTGCCCTACATCCGACACCACCTGTTGGATAAATGGGTCATTGTCCAGTTTTTCCGGGTCTGCCACCTGGCCGTTGACGATCCCTCTTTCCTCCAGGGCTTCCCGGATGGCGATGGGGTCGATGTTGTCAAAACGGTCCTGTTCTTCTTCGGTATAGAACCGGTCCTCCTGAATCAGCTGGGCAAGCCTGCGCTGTACCTTCGGCCAGGGCAGCTGCGTTTCCTCCGGGCTGCCGACACGGACAACGAACAGGCTGTTGCTGTTACTGCCGCCGTATTCCTGAGCCAGCCATGCGGCGGTATCTTTCTTCTCTTGCATGCTCTTTCATATAGCGGACAACAGCGTGTTTACTCTCAATATTGCCGTTCCATGCACAAAGGGCAGTATCAATATCTTCCTGAGAAAGAGGGCGCAGAAGCTCATGGAGCTTTGGATAGGTCTCGTCGATCACTTCCCGGTGTAATCGCTGACGGAACTCCGGCACATCCGAATAGAGGCGGATCAGCTCCATATCCTTAGAGCCAAGGACCGCACGGCGCACAGCGGCATTGCCCTCAATGACAACATTCTCACGGTCAGAATGCCCGCAGGCATTGCGGTATGCGGCATCCTCGGAAATAGCGGCAGTCACCACAGGCTTATACTGCTCAAACTGCTCCCCAAGGGTAGGCTTTAGCGTTTCTTTCTCCATCTCCGGCTGCTGGGCTTGAATGGCATCTTCTTCTGCCAGTTCCTTTTCAGCCTGGATTTTGTCATACTGCGCCTGTTCCTGTTCGGTAAGATAGCGGTCTTTCTGGACAAGTGAGGTAATGCGCTTGGCAACCTTTTCCCAGTTCAAGTGAACATCCGGGCAGTCCTGCTTTTTATAGTGCAGTCCTTTCCCATCGTGATCTTCGCCGCTGTGTGTTGCGCCGGACAAGGCATGAGAGCGTCCGCCAATGCCATACTCGTCTTTGAGGAATCTCACTTTTTCCTTATCCGTATGGTTTTCCATGAAGAACGCATAGATACGGCCTTTTCCTCCGGCGAAACTGCTTCCGCCGGTCATGGCGGCGTCGATCTCATCCTCGGTAATAAAGTGCTGGACGGTTGGCACTTGGGAAAGCTCTGAAGAAAAGGTCCTGCGGGGCAGGTCAAGGTCCTTCAGGTTCTCCCAGATCTCCCTCGGTCTATGATAGTGAAAACGCAACAGGTCACGGTCCTGCTGATAGGCAGTCCAGAAGGCGGCGTATTCTTCCTTGAGGGTCTGGCGGAAAGCCGGGTCACTCAGCTGCTCCGTCAGGCGGCGGGTCTCCTCCGGGAAACCATTGCCTTTGATCTCTGACAGGCAGGACAAATATCCGGCTTCTCTGGCACCCTCACTGAGATCGTGATACAGATACCAGAGCTTTTCCGAGAGGAGGGAGCGTTCATAGCCTGCCGCTTCTGCAAGCTCCACATTGGAGGCAAACTGGCCGCTTTCCAAAAGCTCCCCGATACGCTCTGCGGCGCTCTCCCAGGAAATGACCTGGGCAGACCTGTCATAACGGACAGACTTCCCGTGGGAAAGATGGATACCATCCTCGGCATACCATGCACTCACACTGCCAAGGCCGTTGCCGCCGTGGTACAGCGTTTTCAGTATCTCGGCAATCTCAGCGGTGGTTTTCTGCTTTTCAAAGGCTGCAACCACACGCTCCCTCTGGCGGTCTGTATTGCCGCCCAAACGCAGCACATGGTCGATGTCATTTTGTGCAAAAGAAAAAGCAGAGGATGTATGCGCTACATTCTCTGCCTCATCTATGGATTGGATCTGTTCCGCTTCGGAGAGGAACAGGTTTAGGGTCAGCTGTTGATAAGCTCCGCCATCAGGATTTCCTCGGCCTGGGCTTTGCAGGTGTTCATCAGCCCCACCCACTTCATGGGATCGCTGGCTTTCAGTTCCTCGGTGGCTCCCGCTTCTTTCGCCAGCTGGGGCATCATCTGCTCCAGTCTGCTCTGGGCGGTCTCGTCGATCTCCAGAAGGTGCTGGTACAACTTCTCGCTCAGCAGCATCTGGTTGTAGAGGATGGGACGGTGTTCCTTCAGGTAGGTTTTCCTCATCCTGCCGTACTTGCCCAGGGGTTTCTCCGGCTGCTGGCTCAGCTTCAGGTCGGGAATCAGATAGTCTCCGTTCTGGATATAGGTCATGGGATTGTTCATCTTGTTTGCTCCTTTCTTGGTTGGCTTCGCGCTCTGCATTTCGGACGGTAACGCCGATCTGCCGCAGCACCTGCTGGTTGATCTGGCTGACCGCTGTTCCCAGCGCCCCGATGGTGGACGGGGTATTGAAATCAAAGATTGCCATGAAATCTTCGTGGTCGAAGTAGCGTTCCGGCTCCAGTCCACAGCGGGACATCAAAGCGTAAGTGATGCTGACGGTGGCTGCTGCCTTGAACTGTACTCCGATGTTAAACTCATCATATTCCTCCAAAAAGGAACCGTCAACGATATAGAAGAAGTCCTGCTGATGCTCCGTCCAGTATTCCTCCGCCAGTTTTCCGGCTACCTTAGTGAGCTGTCCGGCAAGGTCATCACCGGAAACATCATAGGTGCGCTCCAGCATGGCCTGCACGGAATCCAGATGGCGCTCCTCCAGCTGCCACAGCCAGGGAGTGCGGGAATGTTCACGGGTTCCGGTGTCGGAAATGTCAAAGAACATAACGCAGGCGAGGTCTGTCCCCGGAATCGTCCACCAGAGCGATCCCCTTGGAGCCGCGCCTTACATACCGGCCCATCTTTTCATTCCACAAATCGTACTCTGCACAGGCGGTAGCGTCCGGGCGCTGGGCATAGATCATCAGCTGCTCATGGAACGGGTACTTGTAAAGTCGGGAAGCAGTGGTGAGAAACCCTGCCCATTCCTGCCAGCTCCCCGTGAGCTGCGTTGTCACCTTCTCCGCCATCTGTGCATATAGTTCAGCTTTGGTTGGCATAGTATTCTGTCCTCCTTTCGGTTTTTGGGTAAAGAAGGTGGGGTGGCATATTGCCACCCCATCCCTGCGATTATGGTGTTTACTGGTCAAAATCCGGATACAACTCCAGCTCGGCAAACTCGGCATCACTCATGGCCTGGAGCTTGCCCAGTGCGCTGTCTGTCAACTCCCGCAGCTCGGTTTCCTCCGGGGCCAGCTCGCCGCGCATCTCACGCAGGCTGTCGATCAGTCCGGTGCGGCTGCCGGTATTGTAAATGCACATCAGGTTCATTTCCTCAAAAGTAAAGTTTCCCATATCAAATCTCCCTTTCTGCACTCTTTTTTGGGCGCTGTCTTTTTGTGTTCTGCCTTGGGCTGGCTTTTCAGCTGCTCCATGACGGACTTTTTCTTTTCCCGTTCCTCCCGATGGGCAGCGGCAGCCAAATCCATGAGGGAAATGGGCTGACCGTTGCGGGCCTGCTGTTCCAGCTCTGCCACCGTAGGCTCTTTTGCGCCATTGTTGATGATACCGTCGATCATGCCGTAATCGTCCTCCACGGCCATCTCCGCATTTTTCAGCGGATTTTCCGGCAGGAATCCGGGGATCTGGGTAAAACCAACACTGTCACAGTAATGACAGGATACCTTACCATCCTGCTTGATCGCAACGATGTCACTGACACTCATAGAAGGACTGTGAAAATCCGCCGGCTTTTGCAGATTAAACTGCTCATATAGTTTTTCCAGCTGCTCCGGCACAGTGCCAGACTCCCTCAGCGGAGCTGTGTAAATGAGGTCATAATTGCTGCGGTCTATGGAAATGTCATGGGACTTTAACCAATCCAGATTCATAAAGCGCACATTCTGCGGATCGTCACGGCTCACCTGATAGATAGCAAAGCAATCTCTGTTCTGGGATAGAAATGCCTGTTCGCGTTCCTGCTGATGTTCCTGACGCTCCATGACCTTTTCGTGGAACTGAGGGGCTTTTCTCCCATTCCTCACGGTCCACACCGAAAAGACCGCCATGATCCATGATTTCCTGCGGGTCAAACACCATGCTCTCCGTATTGTCCTCATGCAGCACATAGACGGTCAAACCGGCGGCATCCAGTTCCAGCGCCCGTTCTCTGGTAACAGGGAGCATCCCATCATAAGAGTAGCCGTATTCCTGCATATCCGGTGTGGAGACCTGCTCATCCGGCATGGGGTATTCATCCAGTGCCTGCTCCTGTGCTTCCGGCAGTTGGGAAGAAGCAGCCATCTGACTGACCTCTGCCTGCATCTGCTGGTAGGCCGCTTCCTGCAAGGTCTCAATCATGGACAGGGGTGCGTGTCTGAGCGAAGTGCTGTCCAGATCGTTATCATCACAAATCTGGAGAACTGCCTTCATGCGGGAAATCTCCGGCATATCCAGCTGACCACCATCCAGCTCTTTCATGGACGCGGCATCGTAAAGGGTGTAGTCCCAGCCGCTGTCACAAGGTTGGATATGAAGATAGGTGGCATCGTCGATCAGAAACAAAGCCTCCTGCTGGTTGGCGTCCGCCCCCAGCACCTCCATTTCCGGCATGGCCGTAGCCAGTTCCTTTACCGCTTTTTGCACCAGAGGATTATCACGGTAATAGTCGATTGCCTGGATGGTGTCCAGGTCAATGGTCTGGCCGGTCAAAATCGGAAAAGGTCCTTCATAGTCGCTTCCGTCTTTCAGCTCAAAACCAATGCCCTTGATCCCGTTCATTCGCTCTGCCGGAATCTCCTGATAAATGCGGATTGCTTCCTCCAAAGACAGGTTATCGTGGTATTCTCCGAGGTTTGGAAACTCCATGCACTCTGCTACATAGTAGGTCAGATTGCCGGTTGGCTGCTCTATCGGGGCGGGTTCCGGCTCTACCTTTGCATGAGGGTCGATTCCGCGCTCTTTGCAGATTTCCTTATAGTGGCGCTCAATGTCGGAGATCAAAGTGCCGGAGGTTTTGTTGATGGTCTCCAAACTGGCTCTCAACTCTTTCAGCTCCTTGCCTTGACTCCAACTGGCAATATAGCCAAAGCTGTTTTCTCCTGTCTCAATGCCAAAATACTTGCAGACCGCATAGGAGATGCTTTCAGCCTCCACTTCCTCCGTGTGACGGTTTTTGATTGCCCGTTTTTCTGCGGTTGGATCTTCCTCAACTGCAAGACGCCATTCAAACTGATTTTCGTCCACATAACGCCAATCCATATCAGAAGCAAACTGTTCGGCTTCTTTTTCTGTGGCAAAATCCAACTTGAAATCATGTTTGGTTCCACCTTCACTCTCCTGCACAACCTTCCATGACGGTAGCATTTCATATTTTTTAGGGTCATGGAGCTTGCTGTGGGCAATCTCGTGTACTGTGGCTGAAACCGTCTGCACCTCACTCATGCCCTGACGAATGGCAATTTTCTGATGATCAGCAGAAAAATAGCCGTCCGTATCAGCGGCCATTGCTTCAAAAGTAATCGGCACCGGTGCGCTGCGGCGCAGGGCCTCCATGAATGCCTCATAATTTGGCACATTGCCGGAAAGGGAGGAAGCAAGCTCCGGCAAAGGTTTCCCGTCGGTCTGACTCACATCAAAGACCTTGACAGGGCGAAACATGGGAATCTCGATTTCTTTTTCCTCTGTGACGATCTTTCCGTCTTTATCCAGAATCGGAGCCTTGGTATCTGGGTCCAGCTTCTGCTCCTCGATTTTCTTCTTATACGGTGTTGGGGCGATGATGGTAATGCCATGCTCGCCCTTTTTTACATGACGCTCAAACTGGTCTTTCCACTTATTGTATCCGGCTACCAAAGTGGCGTCCGGCTTCTGCATATAGATGAGCATGGTGTTGTTTACCGAATAGCGGTGAAATCGGGACATGACGGACAGATAACGCATATACTTTTCGCTTTCAAACAATTCTTTGATACCCTGCTCGATGCCATCTGTGATTTCCCTTAGCCGTTCTCGGTTGGTGGGTTTATTCTCAGCCATGATTTTCAATCTCCTTTCCAAGTGTGTGATTTCTGCTGTGTGTTCTGCAATCCATGCCTTTTGTTCTTCTTCACTTTCATAAAGAAAAAGGTCCAGCAGGTATTCTACATAGGCTTTCTTCTGGATTGCTTCCACAAAACGGGGGTGCGGTTCTTCCTCCGGTGTCCTGGGAGAACGGTCGGCTTCCCATTTTTTCAGCAGATAGTAGTAATCGGACAGTACGCGGTAACAGCGCTGTCGATCCTCCCGAAACTTCTGTGCCTCGGTTTTTTTTGTCGGACATATCTCCTGCGGGGAAGGGCCTGACTGTCATAGATCAGGCCAAAGTCCTGTGCCAGTTTCTCCGCCGCTTCTTTTGGGAGAGGTTAAAGAGCTTTGCGGTAAAGTCGATCACATCCCCATCTTCACCGCAGCCAAAGCAGTGGAATCGCTGGTCTACCTTCATGCTGGGGTTCTTATCATCGTGAAAAGGACAGCAGGCCATGCCAGTTCGCCTGACTTTTATCCCATAAAACTCTGCCGCTTCTCTGGTGCTGACCGACTGCTTGACTGCTTCAAATACATTCTCTGCCATGTGCCTTTAACTGCCGGACTTTTTCACAGGGGGCTGGTATCCGGCGGCTTTCGCACGCTCACTGGCAGCTTTGCGGCGTTCTGCGCTATATGGCTCCCTGACTGATACACACCGCTTGGGGACGGTAAAGTTATGGGCGTCCTTTCGGGTGATCTGGTCGGGGTGCTTTTTTGCCAGCAGTTCCAGTTTCTCCATCAGGCGGGGATCGTGGGTGTAGACCTCAGCCATTGGTTCTGCCTGGTTATAGAGGAGAATGGTTTCCCGTTCCACTAAAGAGAGCTTCATCGGCTGCCTCCTTTCCGCTGGTCAAATTCCAGCTTGAAATTAGCGTACTGTCCATCATCCTCCAAAACCACAGTGGCATCGTAGGTCTTGCCGGTTTTCTCCGAATATAGGCCCGTCACACGGACACGGCCATCGTTCAGCAGCGCAGACACCACAGCCTTGGTCGGCTGTTTTTCTTGGCAGCCCACCATTTGTTGTTTTTCCAGATTGCAAATTTGCAAGAATCATTCTGACAGAAGAAGCCTTTTTGCAGTTCTGCAACTTCCCGCCGCAGCGAGGGCATTTGCCCACCACCTCACGGGGCGGAGTGAACAGGTACTCAGTTCCCTTGATGACCTGATAAGTCCCCACCAGGTCTCCCAACATGGTGCTGATCCCGTCCAAAAACTCCTCCGGGGCAAGCTGCCCGCGCTCGATCTCGCCCAGGCGGTACTCCCACTCGGCAGTCAAAAGCGGCGATTGCAGTTGTTCCGGCAGGACCGTGATAAGGGATACTGCATCGTGGGAAGGAAGAAGCTGCACCGTTTTTCTGCTCTTTTTTCGTTCCAGAAAACCGGCAGATACCAGCTTTTCCAAAATACCGGCACGGGTGGCCGGTGTCCCCAGACCTTTTCGCTCGGCATCCTCCGGCATATCCTCTTTTCCGGCAGTCTCCATCGCGGACAATAGGGTGTCCTCCGTAAAGTGCTGAGGCGGACTGCTTTTGCCTTCTTTGACGATTGCCGCAGCAACCGAAAGGGTCTGTCCTTCGGTCAGCTCCGGCAGGGCTTTCTCTGCGCCCTCTTTTTTTGGCTCCGCATCCTTCATTTTGGCACGATAAGCGTCCTCCAGTGCTTTCCATCCGGGGTGCTTCACTTTTTTTCCTTTTGCGGTAAACTCCCCACCGGCACACGCTGCAATCACAACGGTTTCCGAATAGATATGGGGCTGGGCTACGGCACACAGCAGACGCAGGGCCACCAGCTCCAGCACCGCTTTTTCTCCCGCAGGAAGGGCAGAAAGGTCTGCATCCTTGAGATTTCTGGTAGGGATTACTGCGTGGTGGTCGGTTACTTTCTTATCGTTGATTACCGTCTGCGGATCACAGGTAATGGCGATTCCTTTGCGAAACGGCATAGCATTGGCAACCAGATTGACCAGCACCGGCAGGCTGTCTGCCATATCACCGGTCAGATAGCGGCTGTCAGTACGGGGATAGGTGCAGAGCTTCTTTTCATACAGGCTTTGTAGATAGTCCAGGGTCTGCTGGGCTGTAAATCCAAGCAGGCGGTTGGCATCTCTTTGCAGGGTAGTCAGGTCATAGAGGGCAGGCGGCTTTTCGGACTTTTCCTTGCACTCCACCTTTTTGATTGTGACAGCTGCACCCTGACAGGCTTCCTTCAGCTGCTCAGCAGCGGCCTTATCCGCCATGCGCTCCCCGGATACGGTAAGACCGGGTAGCTCCAGTGCCACGGTATAAAAGGGAACCGGCTTAAAGGTGTCGATCTCAGCTTCTCGCTGGACAATGAGCGCCAGTGTTGGGGACATCACGCGCCCGATGTTGAGGGTTCGGTGATACAGCACGGAAAAAAGCCTTGTCGCATTGATTCCCACCAGCCAGTCGGCCTTGGCACGGCAGAGGGCAGCATCCCGAAGTCCGTCATAATCTGCACCGGGGCGCAGGTTTGCAAAGCCCTCCCTTATGGCAGAGTCCTCCATCGAAGAAATCCAAAGCCTTTTCATAGGCTTTTGGCAGCCTGCCAGCTCATAGACGCTGCGGAAGATCAGCTCGCCCTCGCGTCCGGCATCACAGGCATTTACCACCTCCGTCACATCCGGGGCATTCATCAGCTTTTTGAGAATATCAAACTGCTTTTTCTTATCTTTTCCCACCACCATCTGCCAATGTTCCGGCAGGATAGGCAGGTCATCATATCGCCACTTGGCATACTTTGGGTCATAGCTGTCTGCATCCGCAAGACCGGCCAGGTGGCCCACGCACCAGCTGACACGCCAGCCGTTGCCCTCCAGATACCCGTCCTTACGGACGGTTGCGCCGATCACCGCCGCCAAACTCTGGGCAACTGATGGTTTTTCGGCAATTACCAATTTATGTTGAGCCATGATGGTTCCTCCTCTCTTTGAGCCATCGGGACATTTCCCGGTGACAGATACCTACGCAGGGTCTTCCATAATTCCCGCAACCATAGCAGGGGTGGCTGTGGGGTAAAGAAGGAGGACGGGAAGTTTCCTTCCCGCCCTCCCGGCCTGCGTGTCATCATGCGTTCATAGGGACTGTCTGTGAATCGGGTCATTTCACGCTGTCCTCGTCATCTTCTTCTGTGCTGCCCCCGTCAGCATCCGGCTCGTCCGACTCCTCATCCTCGGTTTCCCATTCCTCGCCATAATCATAATCGTCCAGACTGTCATTGCCCTTGGTCTTAGGCTTGTTCTTAACGAGCTTCAAGTAGGCAAATACGCCACCGCCTCCCAGCAGAGCCAGCAAAAGGACCAGCGCAGCCGGGTTCAATCCGGCAGGCTTCTCCTTTTTTCCGGCTCCGATGTTTCTGCCGGAGGTTCCGGTGCTTTGCCCGTACATTTACTCTTATCAGTTGCGCAGACCGGGCAAGCCGTATTGACCGCCCCTGCTTCACATTTTGTTGAACAGCTACACACAGCAGCCGGCTCCTCTTTGACATTTTCATCTTCCATCAGTACCATCAAATCAGCTTCATCCACCTGATTCAGAAAGTGAACAGCAGTCTTCTTTATCCTCATTAGCCCTGTCGATCAAGATGTAAAAATAGTTGCCAGCCTTGGTGGTAACGGTAATGAGCTGCTTATTGCCACCAAAATCATCCACCAGAGCGGCGTTGCCATCTGGTGTTAGTGCCGGTGCCGGTTCTGTTTCTTCCACAATCACATTGCTGTCATTGGTAGAATCCTCTGCCGGTGCCGCCGGAGCCTGTTCTGACCCCTGTGCGAAAGCAGGGATCGTAAAGCCAAATGCCACAACCATTGTCAGGCAAAGGGCGGAAAGTGTTTTGCAAATTCTTTTATTCTTCATAAGCGGTAGCCTCCTGATTATTTGATTTCGACAGTGCCGTATCTCTGCCGTGGTTCATTCCACCGGAAAGCATAGCGTTCAGCTGTGCTGGAGTCATGCGTAACGCACGAACCATCTGAACGATTTCCAGATTCTCTGCCTCCGTTTTCTGTGCTTCCAGGGTCTTGAGCTTTTCCTGATATTCCGCAATCTTCTCACGGGTTTTCTCAATTTCCTGGTCGATACGTTCAATTTTGTTTTTTGCCATAACCGTTCACCTTTCCACAAAGTCTGTTACCAGTTCATCAGGCCGTAGCCCTTAATACTTTGATAATTCAGGTCATAACTTTTGATCTTGCAGGCATCGCCGGAATTTCCCTCCACGGTATAAACACGGCTGCCATCCGTACCGATCACGATACCCACATGGTCTGCTGTCCCATCCAAATCCCAATCAAAGAAAATTGCATCTCCGGGAGCCAGATTGTTATAGCCTCTTGCACCCCATTGTCCATGAGACTGGAACCACGGAACGCCCTGCCACTCACAGCCTGCAAAGCGCGGCTCACTTTTTCCTGCCTGGTTATAGCACCAGGATACAAAGCAGGCGCACCATTCCACGCGGCTGTCAAAGCCATACCAGCTCCAATAAGGATAGCCGCCCACATTGCCGACCTGACGCTTGGCCAGCTCCACCAACTGCGGATTTCCGGGACGGGTTCCATTTACGAACTGTACACCGGTCAAGTCCTCGGAATTGCTCATGTCAGGGGAACCACCGCCAAACAACAGCGGCTTATTGCCCATGGTCTGCCGGTAAACCTGATACATTTCCATCTGCTCCGGGGTCAGAATCTCCGACGCCACAGCGGAAATGGGCTTGCTGGTGAGTTTCACATTCAAAATGTAATACTCATAGGGGACTTCTTCTGAGGTGGTCTCGCCGGTCTCCGGGTCGGTGGAGGTCTCCGTGCGGTAGCGAATCTCCACTTCCTCAGTAAGCGTCAGCTGATACTGTGCTGCAAACACACGCGCCAGCTCTGCCTGAGCGCTCTGCCGGGTGTAGCCTTGCAAAACGGCAGACAGAAATGCTGCCAGCTCATGAGGGTCATGACCGATCATGCCAAGGTCATAGCGATACTCGTCATACCCTGGGTGGCTGCTTTCTATGTTGTCGATTTCCTCCTGCAACTGGGCTTCTCTGGCCGCATAATCTGCCTCCACCGCCAGCATTTCCGGGTCATCCGACGGATAGGTGGTGCCGGAGAGAACGGAACCGATGCTCTGCGCCATCATGGAGCAGGAGGACATGGTATTCATCAGCATACAGGTAATGAGGAACAAAACCCCTGCCATCAGGAAACCCTTCTTGTGGCGCATGACGAATGCCCCTGCCTGCTGTGCCTTTTCTTTTACCGTCCTTGCGGCTTTTCCGGTTTTGGATGCAGCCTGGGCGGTATTTCCGGCAGTCTGACCAGTGCGCTTGGCGGCGGCATACTGCTTTTTGATGGCCTGTTTTTGCTGCCAGCGGGAAAGAGGGTTGCTGGCAAACTGGGGATTTTCCTGCAAAGATTTCTGGTACAGAACATTTACATTTGCCTTTTCCAGTTGGCGCTCTGCTTGGGCTGCTTTGCGGTACGGCTTCAGCTTGTGGCTGCGATAGCCCTCCCGCACCAGATAAGCGCCGGTCTCCACCGCCTCCTCGGACTTGTGGGCGCTTTCCACGCCCACATTGTCCTGCTCTGTTTCCCGGATCTCTTTGTGGAGCTTGCCTGCGACCAGATGGACGGGAGCTTCCCTGACTCCTTGAGAAACTTTGGAAGGGTGGCTTTTTCTTGTCCTCAAAGGTCAGCTTCGAGGTCTTTTTTCCGGTATCCGGGTCAATGACCGTCTGCCTGACCTTTTTCTTTGGGATATTGGCCTGCGCCTTATCTGCTCTGGCCGCAGCTTTCTCCGCTTTACGGATCGGCTTTTCCAGTGCAGGGTCAGACCGTTCCTCATCAGTAAAGCGCAGGCGCGGCTCTTTATTCAAACCATTCCCCCAGCATGAGGGAGGACATCATGTAGTGCAGCTCTGCATAAATGGCCATTCCCAACCGGGATCGTTGAACATACAGCCGGACAGGTAGGCATAAAACTGTGCCACCACATCGGACAGGATCTTCGCTTCGGTTCCTTCCAGAACCAGGGACCGCCCATACCTTCCTTGGCACGGATGGCGCTCCATACCTCTGCCAGACGGAGAAGCCCCACCTGACCGGTCTCATTAAGTTCGGCTGCCTGATCTGCCGCCGTGCGGCACTCACTTACCGCATCGGCCATGACTGTAAGCAACTGGCTGCGCTGGGCATTTACCGCCCTGTCAAAAAACATCAGCGGATTTTTATTCAAAATGTTGGGGTTCATCATCATTCATCCTCCTTCTTTTTTCAGTTCCTGGGGTTTGGTGGTCATAATGCGGTAAAGCTCGGTATTCTTCGGGAAGTGATCCACAAACGGCAGGATCGTGGAGCCATAAAACAGCAGGCCCTCGCCCTCACCGGAGTGGGTCACATAGCTAAGCTGGTGCGTGGAAATGCCCAGCTGCTTGGCGAGGATCTGACGGTCTCCGCCTGCCTGGTTGAGCATATACACGAAGTCGGAATTTTCAAAGATATTTTCCACCTCGCGGCTGCTCAAAAGGTCTTTGACATTCTGCGTGATACCTGTCGGAATACCGCCCCATTTTCTGAATCGCTTCCAGATTTCCACCGTATAGGCGGCGGTCTGCTCCTCCTTCAAAAGCAGGTGCATCTCGTCGATGTAGTAACGGGTGGACTTGTGGGCGGCACGGTTGATGGTGACACGGTTCCACACCTGGTCCTGGACCACCAGCATACCGATCTTTTTCAGCTGCTTGCCCAGTTCCTTGATGTCATAGCAGACAATCCGGTTATCAATGTCCACATTGCTCTGGTGGTTGAACACATTCAAAGAACCCGTTACATAGATTTCCAATGCCGTTGCAATGTACTGAGCTTCTTTTTCTTCCTGCTCCCGCAACAGGTTATAAAGGTCCTCCAAAATCGGCATATTCTCCGGCTTTGGGTCATTGAGATATTCGTTGTAAACCAACCGTACACAGCGGTCAATGATGGTTTTCTGCACCGGCTGCAAGCCCTCCTTGCCGCCCACGATCAGCTCACACAAGCTGAGGATAAAGTCAGACTTGAGTGACAGCGGGCTTTCATCATCCGAATAGTCCAGATTCAGATCCATCGGATTGATGTAGTTGGTTGAGGTAGGCGAGATCTTGATGACCTGCCCATGCAGACGCTCCACCAGAGGTGCGTACTCTGCTTCCGGATCACAGATGATGACATCATCACTGGTAAGCAAAAAGCAGTTGGCAATTTCTCGTTTTGCGCTGAAGGACTTACCGGAACCCGGCGTACCCAGAATCAAGCCGTTGGGGTTTTTCAGCAGCTTTCTGTCCACCATAATGAGGTTGTTGGACAGAGCATTGATGCCGTAGTACAGAGCTTCTTTCCCGTTCTGGAACAGTTCCTGCGTAGTGAAGGGCACAAAGATAGCCGTGGAACTGGTGGTCAGCCCTCGCTGAATCTCGATCTGATTGAGTCCCAGAGGCAGACAGCTCATCAGCCCTTCTTCCTGCTGGAAGTCCAGCCTGGTCAGCTGACAGTTATACTTCTGGGCAATGGAGCCTGCCTGGAAAATGTTGTTGCCAAGCTGACGGGGATTGTCCGCTGTGTTCAGCACCAGGAAGGTCACAAAGGAACATTCTCTCGTTGCGGCTCTGCAAATCCTGCAAGAGCTTTTTTCGCTTCACTGCCGTAGGTGGCAAGGTCAGATGGAATGATGTCCATGTCGTATCCGGCACGGACTGCTTTTTTCTGTTCCTCGATCTTGCTGCGGTCCAGGTCGGTAATCTTCCGCTTTACCGTTTTGATGGCTTTCACCTGATCCACCGATTGAATGTGCATACTCACAATGAGCGAGCTTTCCATATCCAGAAAATCAGCCAGCAAACGGTCATTCAGCTCCGGTGCGAGAATCTGCAAAAAAGAAACAGTCCCGTATTTCTTGCCCATGCGGAACTGCTTGCCGGTGCGGAACTCAAAGGAGCTTGGTGCAATAAAATCTTTCGTGGACAGGCCGGAAGGAGCCAGCCAGTCCCATTCAAACTGAAACGGGAGCTGTTCATCCATGTGGAATACCGCATGAAGCTGAAAAAGCCTTTCTTTACCGTCCAGCGTTCTGGCAGCTACACCAAGACGCTTGAAGTTATTAAGTATATCGGTCTCAATACGCTCCAGACGGGGCTTGGCGGCTTTGATGCTGTCAGCGTCGATACCAAAGGTCAGGTATTTGGTCTTGATGAGACCGTTGTTACCTCTGGCCAGCTGATTTTGCAGCATTGTGGTGTATTCCTCGCGGATACTGTCAAAGGCGTCCCTCTGGGGCGGGATGGAAATGGAGTTAGCAAAGGTCTCCTCCGATGCCGCAAGGTTCAAAAAAGACAGCTGGAAATGAATCGAGCTGTCAAAATAATTGAGGAAATCACACCAACCCTCAAAGATTGCCGTCTTATCTTCGTTTTGGGAGAGCTGATAGTTGATGTCCTGAAACTGAATGGTCTTTGTGTAGTGGCTGTCCGATACGCGGCAGATCCCGTCCGGCCACATCCGTTCATAGGGGATACTGTCCTGCGCAGATTTTCCTTTTTTGTCCGTGCGGTTAGCGCGGGCAATGGCCGCTTCGATCTGCTTCTTATCGGCGCGGGACAGTTTTTTCTTTGTCTTTACCGGCTGCACAGTTTTTTCCTCGGTTTTTCCGAACATCCGATGCAGCCATTTTTTTATTGCGGTGAACAATGTCATACACCTCCTTATCGAGCATTTCCTGCCGCTTTAATACGGCATAAAAGTTATTGGTCTGGTAAGGACGCTGCTTTGGACGGATCACAGCTACTTTGAGAATGTTGCCCACGATCTTTTCCAGGGGCTGTCCATGCTTTTCGTACATAGCCAGCATAAAGAAGGGCAGCATAACCAGCATCATACACATAGCCGCTACACTGTTTCCGGTAGGTTTTCTGAGCAAAAAGAAAAGCGGTACGCCAATAAGCGCTCCGCCCGTGAAGCAGATAAGCTGCCGCTTGGTCAGATTGAACATGACCTTTGTTTTGACTTTTGGTTAAGTCCTTGGGTACGGGTACATAAGCCAATGTGGAAACCTCCTTCCGTTTTAGTGCGCCTGAAAGACTGATTTGGCGAGACTGCCGGTTTTGAACAGCGTAAAACATAGCAGTACGGTGTAGCCCACGCAACTCCAGATTGCCATGATGATGTCATCTTCCAGAGCGATGTTCTGCACCAGCACAGCATAAATTGCCACGCAGACGATAATGAGAAACGCCTGAAAGCCCAGTGCCAGCAGGGAGCGGAGGTAATTCTGTCCCATACCGCCCCATTCTTTGCCCATCATTGCAGCCATTGGAACGGGAGCCACCGAAGTCACAAGGTAGATTTCGATCATACGGCCATAAATAACGATAAAGATACAGATATACAACGCCCACATGGTAATGCCAATAAAGAGGGATTGGAACCACAGCCCGAACAGCGGTCCCAGATCCATTTCCATCAGCCTCGGTTCCAAATCGGTCATAACTGAGGAAATGTCAATGGACGCATCCGAATTGATAATCCCTGCCGCCTGCGCCACCACGCTCTGCGCCATATCAAAGACGCCCATCACGATATTCCATGTGTTTGTGACAATGAGGATGGCGGCAGCTGATTTGAACACCCACTTGAAAATCATCCAGGTATCCACATCATGCAGGTTGTTCTTGTCTGCGATCATCTGGATCAGGTCTACGGTCATCACGATAGCCAGGATCACGCCTGCAATCGGCACCATGATGGAGTTTGACAGATTCTCAATCATATTGAAAATACTGCCATTCCATCCCTGTGGGGTCTGTCCTACCTGTACGGATATATCCGCGACCTGTTGGTTTACGCTGTCAAACATCCCCGAAAGGTTGCTCATAATACCGCCCACCAGCATTTCTTTCAGCCAATTCGTCAGGGCTTCAAGTAAGAAATCCATACGGTGTCAACCTCCTTTCCGCCGCCCCCGCAAAACTGCGGGAGCGGCAAGGATTTCATGCGGGGACGCTTAGACAGAGAACAGCCCGGAGAGCAGAGGTACAAGAACCATACCAACAACGGCTACACCAGCGCCGGCCATGAGCTGCTTCATGCCCTGAGATTTTGCGCCAGGGTTGTCATTGCCATAACCTTCCAACAGGTTGATGACACCCCAGATACCAAGACCAGCACCCAGAGCGATAACGAGAGTCTGAAGAACGGTAATTGCCTGTTCAAAAAATGCCATAAATAATATTAGCCGGAATCATTTGAATGATTAGTTAGGTTTGTTTCATAAGCGCACAAAAGCCGGAACAATCTGCCCTCGATATATGAGAGCCTGATCCCGGCTGTCCTCCTTTTTCATTATTTTGTTGATGATTGCCCGCTTTGTACGCCAATGGCCTCAACAGAGGCAGTTGCGGCAAATAGATACGATCACTCCTTTCTCAGCGGAACCGTATTACACGCCCTCCGTGTCTACTTCATATACATCGCAGACCTCATCAGGCTTGAGTTTTAGTCTGGCAGACAAAAATGCTTCAATATCAAAGGTATTTCGCTTGTCTGCATCAGCTGTGTATTTGAAATTAGGGTGTCTGGTAATGTCATACTTGTCTGAAAGAAACGGACGCACACCGCGCAACTGCAAGATGCACTTGCCGCCATCCATAACTGCCAGCTCGTCCTGGCTCATCAGCTCTTTTCCCAATTTTTGATAGTTGAGCGAGTGGGAGGTCTCCCGTCCCCGGCTCTCTCCGGTGTTGTAAGTGTCTATGGTTTCCTTTCCCAGAACAGCCGCCAGCTCTTTCAGCGTTGTTGGCTCTTTGCCACCCAGGAAGATGGAAGTATCCATATTGCCGATAATGGTATCTGCGTTATCCTTATAAATCGCCTTGAGCTGACTCTGCGCCTGCAACACCAGACAGGCGGAGATCTCACGGCTTCGGATGGTGGCCACCAACTTTTCCAGCTTCGGAATCTGCCCGATGTTGGCGCACTCGTCAATCAGACAGCGCACATGGACCGGGAGCCTGCCGCCATACACATCGTCGGCCTTTTCACAAAGCAGGTTGAATAACTGGGTGTAGCACATGGAAATGAGAAAGTTAAAACTGTCATCCGTATCACTCATAATGAGGAACAGAGCCGTTTTTCTGTCTCCCAGCGTATCCAGTTCCAACTCATCGTAGGATGTAACCTCGCGCAGCTCCGCAATATCAAATACGGCAAGGCGCGCACCGCAGGAAATCAAAATTGACTTGGCTGTTTTGCCGGCGGCCAGCTTATATTTCTTATACTGCCGCACTGCGAAGTGGTTTGGCTTTTCCGATTCCAGTGCATCAAACATCAGGTCTACGGGATTTTTGAACTCCTCGTCATCCTCCCGGACTTCCATGGCGTTGATGAACTCGATGAGGGTGGAGAAGTTCTGCTCCTCCACCGGAGCCTCATAATGGATATAGCCAATAAGCGCGCAGTACAACAAGGTTTCTGCTTTTACCCAGAAATCGTCTCCGGCCTTGCCTTCGCCTTTGGTATTGGCAATCAGCGTTGTGACCAGCTTCAAAATGTCCTTTTCGGAATGGATATAGGCAAAAGGGTTATAGTGCATGGACTTCTTGAAGTTGATGGTATTTAGGACCTTGATTCGGTACGGCTCATAAATGACCTTGCCGTGCTTATCCTTCATGGACTTTCCGTCTTTCCCCAGCTTGGGTGCGCCCCCTTTGGAGCATTTTTCCGCACTCCACCAAAATGGTTCCCTTCGGGTCTGTGACCACATAAGAACTGTGCATCTGCATCAGATTTGGTTTGAGCCAGAAACGGGTCTTACCGGAACCGGAGCCGCCAATCACCAGTACATTTTTGTTTCTGGCAGTCTTGGGGTCCTTGGGGCGGCTGTTCATGGTCAGGCTTTCCGTTTTCGTCAGAATCACATTGTTCTGAAATACCGGGTCGATGTAGGGAGCAATATCCTCACGGGTTCCCCAGCGGGCAGAGCCATACTCCATGCCGTGACGGTACTTCTTGGCGTTTTTACTTTTGAGATACACCGCCAGACGCAGGCCAGAACCGCAGCACAGCCCCACCAGCAGATCCAACGGGTGCAGGCTTGGCCAGAAACTTTGCAACGCCCCAGGCAGGACAGCAAACAGGGAAAGGAATTTCTCTGAAGCATTTGCCCCCTGAGCCAGCCGCCACGCCTCCCCGAAGTTGGTAGCAAACAGCCCCATCAGGAGATAGGGCAGGTTCAGCAAAACGAGCTTTTTGATGTCAAACTGCTTTTTCATCGTTCCAGCTCCTTTCGCTTGGTGCGATCCACCACAGCATTTTTAACCATCTCTTTGAACTGGTTAAGTTTTGCCAGTACGGACGAGCGCTCTGTTTTCGTTGCCTTTTTGACCTTTTTGTTGGTGTACTCTGTAAAAGCTGCTGTCAGAGCATCTGCATCACGGCCTTTGAAAAAAATCAGGTACTTTGGCGGAGAACTGCTGCGGTCCTTTTTCACCGCATAATCCACACCATATTTCCGGGCGATTTTCTCAAACTCCTTGATAGAGGGGTCTGTGATCTCAATATTGGAGATCCCCTGATTCTGACCAATGAGCTGCTTGACGGTCTGTTTGCCGTGGGGTGTCACAGGAGCGTCACGGCTTCTCTGCTTTTGCCAGCTTCTTTTCCTTGCGGTGGGCCATGTACTTGCTGATGGCGGCTTTGAGCAGCCTGCCGGTAAACTTTGTTCCACTGACAACCAGCGTCAAAGTTCTGTTTTCCACTTCTTCCTGCATTTTCTCGCCTCCTTTCCACAAAATGTGCAGGGGTGGTGCATTTATTTCTAAGGCGGAACCACCAGCCGCCGGAGAAAATATTTCTTTCATCGCTCCATCCCGCGGCTCTTTTTCTTTACCGGCTTCTTATCCGGCAGATTCCACTCTTTCCGGAAACTCTGCCACACCTTTGGGGTCAAATGCCTTCAACTTCTCCAGATCAAAGGCAACGGCAGAATATTTTCCATAACCGGACTGCACCTGATAGGGAAGCACCTTCCCCAACTTGTTCTCTTTGATGAATCGCAGCAGGTCCTTGCTGATGTCACCGGAAATAAACGCCTCTCCGGGGTCCAGGGAATACCCCGGAAGGTTCACCGTCATATCTGCAAACGCTTCTGCTCCATCTTCTGTATGGGTAATCATGCCGATATAAAGCCGCTGATTATTCGCATACATTCCAAGTTGCAGCGATATGGTTTCTTCCCCATATTCCCACTTAAAGGGTTCTTTCTTTTCCTCATTCATATCGGATTCCTCCTATCGTATCTGTTCTTTGTGGTCATAAAACAAATCTCCATTTCTGACCTTTGCATGGCTGAGAATCTTGATCTGCCCCTTTGCCTGACTGTCCAGAGCTTTTTCATAGCCTATATCTGACAAAAACAGGCGGGTGCGTTCTCCTTTCCAGCCCACCGGGGAGTCATGCGTCAGCACATCAAAAATAATCATGTGCCGCGTGTTCTCCGCAAATCGCTGGAGATCCATGTAGTCATGGCCGTGGTAGTTCTGCGCCCCGGCTTTCTGGCGCATTTCCTCCATCAGCTGACCGATTGTTTTGCCTTCCTGCATAAAACCCACTTCCTTTCTGTTCTTATGAGACCAGCAAGATCATCTCCCGCAGCTGGGCAAAGTAGAGCTTTCCCTTTGGCGTAACCAGCGTGTAGGAGCCGGTATGCCCGTGATTGCAGTAGTCTTTCACACAGAACAGCCCCGTATTTTTCACATTGGCATAAGGCAGCACATTGCCGGATGCCGTGCGGTACACAAACCGCCGTTCTATCAGAAAGCGGACAAACCGGCGCTCCGGGACATCCAACTCTTTGGCGGTAGTCCTGAGATTGGTGCTGTGCTTTAAGTCGATGAACAGGTCATAGAAAGCGGCTTTGCCCTCCAGCTGTGCATTTTCCTTACGCAGAGAAATATTCGCTTCACGCTCAGCCAACAAGTCTGAGCAGAGCTTCATCAGAGCCTCCGGGGAAGTAGCTACCTCCCACAGCATCTCTTTTGTGAGATAGGCCCCGTGCTTGCGAATGGTAGGCAGAACCTCATCGAATACCCACTGTTCAAACTGTTCTGCCGATGGCAATTTGCTGTGAACAATCAGGCGGTACAAATCTCCTTCGGGGATAAAAGTCATACTGATTTTGCGGTCGGGGCTTTGTGGGTGAGGTGCGTCGCGTTTCACGACATACCTACAATGGCGGATAATTGCATCGCGGGGATTGCTGTACCCCAAAGCGCCGGCCACATCCGTTCCGCAGAACAGGTATTTGCCGTTTTCTTCGATGACCCGGATACTGCCAAACTCCGGGTTTTTGAAAATTTCCATCTGGTTCATGTCGTGCCTCCTTTGGCATGATAAAAGGCGGCCTTTACCAGCCGCCTGCGTGCATATCGTGGTTGACCAATGAAGTGAAGTGATTATTCATGGTGGTAGGCGCATTGAACAGCACCGCAAGCAGGTACTGCTTCATGTTGCGTACCTGGGTGGTGTTCTTTTGCAGACAGTCCATGACAAACTCGATGTGGGAGCTGTCCAGTTTCAAAAAACGGGAACGCACGATCTCGTGAGGAAAGTCTGCCCCAGAGATCCGGGTGGTCTTTCGTCTGGCACAGACCGTTTCTACCAACAGCTCTACGATCTCATTCAGGTCATCCAGGTAGAGAGGATAACGCTGCTTCAGACAGTCATACTCGATATTCTCCAAAATCAATTCCCGATAATTTTCTATCTCTGTGACAGACATCGCATCTCTTCCTTTCCGTTCCGGCGGTCTTGCCGCCGCTGTTTCCCGGAAGGGAATGGAATCGGTACTTGATCCATAAATATTTTGTTTTTGAGTATTTGATTTCTCTATATTTAATTCTGCGGGCTTTTCCGTATCCGGTTTATCCATATACGGGTTTTCCGTATCTGGTGAATCCGTATCCGGTTTTCTAAGCTGTGGCTGCTCGTATATGACATACTCTGTATCGCTGATGCGTCCCTGCCGGTCACGCAGCTTGTGCCGCACAATGTAACCGGCAGCCTCCAATTCCCGCAACGCAGCGCCTATGGCATCCACGCCCTCCTTACAGATCTTTGCAAGACCACGGGTGGTGTAATTCCAGTCCTCTGGCAAAGATAACATCATGGAAAGCAGTCCCTTGGCTTTTAACGACAGGTTAACATTTCGTAAATGATGATTGCTCATCACGGTATAATCACGGGTCCGTTCAATACGAAAAACGGCCATCGACCTCACTCCTTCCGAATTTTGGGTACAAAAAAACCGCAATCCTCATTCCAAAGAATTGCGGTGTTCAACACTTTTCAAATTTTCTTGCATAGAACCAAAACAGCGGCTTTCGAGGACGCGCCTCTGTAAATGACTCCTCCTGGGCGAAAGGAAGTGTTTGCATCACTCGGTCAATATCCGTTGATTCCATGTCATGCTGAGATTTGCAATCTTCCCGGATTGCTTCTTGAATTTCCTTTACCGTACACATAGTCATTCCTTTCCTTTCGTTGTATGGGTTTATGAGCGGCGGCGTTTTCCCGGTTTGAAATCGAGGATATGTCCCTCAATCACACGAGCGTAACGCTTGATCTTAATCTCCCGACGCTGCTGGCTTTGCAGGGCAGCCTGATACCCGTCCTCGGTCAAAAACAGCCGCATTTCCTCTCCGGGGCTGCCGTAAGCTGTGCTGGGACGCAGGACGGAAAACTCAATCATCCAGCGTGTGTTATCCCAAAACCTCTCTACGGCGAGAATTTTGTGTCCTTTCAGCTCACGGGCTGAAATATCCCTCATAGGCGGCTCCTTTCATCGTTCCTGGTCTCTCTGACGCTTTTTCTGCCATGCCTCCAGCAGCTTGATGATGGTTTCCTGCATCCGCTGGGGCGTATAGCTTTTAGGGAAATACTTCCGCAAGGTGTCAGAGGTAAATGTCACTCGATCCAGATCGCTTTTCTTTTCCTCACCCATGATGACACGCATCATATCGAGAGTCAGATGCCCCTCCTGACTGTATTTTTTGAGCCGCTGGGCTTGAGAAAGAGAAGGGGTAGCCTGTTCGCTGTCCATCGCGTCCAACAGGTCTACCTGTTCCTCCTTTTTGAGAAAGGACAGCTCATAGGCGGGATTTAGGGCAATTTTCTTTTCATCCACCATGTCCAGCAATTCAGGAATCAGCTCAGTCAGACGGATATAGCGCTGAACCTGATTTCTACTTGAACCCGCCTGTTGTGCCAAAATTTCATCCGCACGCAACCTCGTCCCAACTTGGGACGAAGTTAAATCTACTCGTTCTCCCTGATGTTTCATGGCATCCAGCTTCATTTTATAAGCAAAGGCCCTTTCACTTGGAAGGAGGCTTTCTCGCTGCAAGTTGCTGTCAACCATAATAATTGTGGCAGCGTCATCGTCCAAATCACGGACAATGACCGGCATGGTCTCTTTTTCTGCCAGCTCACTGGCTCTGTGCCGCCTGTGTCCGGCCACCAGTTCATAACCACCCTCCGGGTCAGGGCGGGCAATCGCAGGAACCAGCACACCATACTGCTTGATACTGTCTGCGGTTTCCATCATTGCTTCGTCATCCTTGACTTTGAATGGATGCCCTTTGAACGGGTGCAGTTCCGACAGCGGGATTTCTACTACTTTTTCTCTCTGAGCATCGGCACGGCTCTCCTCCGTAGAAAACAAATCATCTACCGATGCCAGCTCTACTTTTTTCGCGCTGCTTTTCAAGTTTCAACACCTCCTTCGTCAGATTTCGATAACCCTCTGCCACCTTGCCGCCATGGTCATGGGCGAAAATACTTTTTCCCTCTGCACTGATTTCCTTTGCACGGACAGAATGGGGGATCTCCGTTCCAAAGACTTTGATTTTACTTCCATAGGTGTCCCGCAGCAAAGCAGCAATCTCTTTGGCAAAGTTGGTTCGGCTGTCCACCATCGTCAGCAGGATACCGTCAATCTGGAGCTTGGGATTGATCTGCCGCTTCACCTTACTGACCGTAGATAGAAGCTGTTCCAGCCCTTTGGCGGGCAGATACTCTGCCTGAACGGGAATGATGATCCTATTCGCAGCCGCCAGCGCATTGACCGTAAGCATCCCCAACGAAGGCTGACAGTCAATCAGGATATGGGAATATTGTCCCTTCAGTGTGGCCAGGTATTGCCGTAAAATCGTTTCACGGCTCATGGCGTTTACCAGAGAAACCTCCATACCGGAAAGCTGAATATCCGCAGGCATCAGGTCAACGCCTTCTGCATGATGCAGAATACCTTCTCCGGGGCGTATAGGCTGATCCATCAGAATTTTGCCCATTGCATCCGACAGTGTAAATGGCAGCTTGTCTGGTTGCGGATTTCCCAAGCTGATTGTCAGGCTTCCTTGCGGGTCCCCGTCGATCAGAAGCACTTTCTTTCCAGCTTGCGCCAGCCCGATTCCCAAGTTGGCACAGGTCGTTGTCTTGCCAACGCCGCCTTTCTGGTTGGCAATGGCGATGATTTGTGTGTTCAAATAAACCTCCTCCTTCTACAAAAATATCCCTATTCCGAAAATAAGGATGAAAAAAGCCGCTTACTCAAATAAATGAATAAACGGCTATGTAAGAAATATTCGATTGTAAGTAAAGTTTTATATCACTGCAAAATAACGAAGTGCATCTTTGATTGCTTCTACCTTTTCTGGTGTCGGATGCTTCCTCGGCTGTTTCAATTCTTCTACCGCATTAGGAGCATCATACATCGGCAATCCCAAATTTCGCTTTACCTCTGCGATATATGCGGTATGTACCTTGAAGCCGTATTTCGCTTCTATGTACTCCTTAATCATTTTGTAGGTCACTTTTTCTTTGGGCTTATACGCTTCGGCTCTTTTAGCAATACTATCTACCGGAATCTTGCCCTCGCCCTCTCCAAACTCCACATCAATGTGGATATAACTGTCGGCTTTTTTGTGGGATAAAAGAACTACCGTCTCCACATGATATGTATTGTCGTGAAACAAATGTCACCCTGTCCCTGACAGCGGTATCAATGCCATGCTTTGATAAAAAATGCGGACTGATACGGATATCCTTCGAAAAAACATAATGTATATTCGGATATTTGTCAGCCAGACGCAAAATATCCATATCATAATGATCCTTGTGGCTGTGACTTGCAAACATATAGATTTTTGTATCCGGCTCATAAGATGGCAGCTTTCCGGAAAAATGCATACCCTCCACCTTGTCTCCATCAAAATAATCAAATATAAGCACCTTGTCATCCAGTTCCACAAGAAAACAACTGTGATGTATAAAAATTATCTGCATGTAACCTACTCTCTTTCGCTTTTAAATCAGTCTTTATGTATCATTATGCTATCTTTATGCTATATAGTCAACTTATATTTCGTATAATATAGTAATTAAACTCTAATTACCAATCAATAATTATATGATTAAAGGGTCAAAATACCTTTTGACCCCCATATCATTATATAATTATACAAATCATGCCACCATTTGAGTCATTCACAATCTTTTGCATGGTTTCACAAGCTTTATCTGGCACTCATCATCCATCTGCATTATTTTGCTTCTTATTCCGTCCTCCATAAGCTCACCGACAGACTTTCCAAAAATATTAGTCTTCCAGACTCCACTGTCACTGTTTTCACCATTTTTTATGTAATCTATCAGATCCTCTGCCTGTTCCCTGCTTCCGACTATCGGCGCTATCTCGGTCTCGATATTAGCCCTTATCATATGTATTGACGGTGAAATGGCCTTCATTTTTACACCAAACTTGTTTCCATGGGCTATAAGCACAGGCTCCTCCATTCGGATATCAGACAGCTGTGGCATCACAACACCATAACCCTTCTGCTGCACCGATGAAAAAGCATCCTTAATCTTTTCGTACTCATTCTTTTCCTCAGTGAGTGAAAGAATCAGGGAAATCAGCTCCTTTTCCCCGGAAACAGTCACACCGCACAGCGCGGAAATATTCTCGTAGTAGTACTTCTCTGCAATCTCAATTTTAACCTTTACCACACCATCAGACAGCCCCATCCCGGCAAGAGATACCGCTTTTAATATATCCCCATCCGATTCAGGCATATCAGTGCTCATCAGTGCGACATCCTTCAGCTTTGAAGCCCTTGCAAGAAAAGTCTTTGCATATGTAATTACAGCCTGCTTTACATAATTGTCATAAGGCAGAAGCTGCACCCATTTCGGTATATCATAGTCCACTCTCGTGACTGCAAATTCATATAAGAGCTTTTCCATGATATCTGTAATCTGTCCCATGCAAAGCTTTTCACAGTCTATAGGAATGGCAGCCGCTTTATACTCTCTGCTAAGTGACTCGCATAAAAGTCTCGTTTCTGCTGCAAAAGGCTTTGTAGTATTTACCACAATTACAAATGGCTTTCCTGAAGCCTCAAGCTGCATGACGGTTTCTCTTTCTGCTGCCTCATAGCTCTGTCTTTTATATCGCCTATGCTGCCGTCAGTGGTTACAAGCACAGCCACTGTCGAATGCTCCTCTATTACCTTTTTTGTTCCTACAACTGCAGCCTCCTCAAAGGTATATCCTCGTCGAACCACGGTGTTTTGACCATACGCTCGCCGTCCTCCTCGAGATAACCGACAGCATCCCCACTGTAAAGCCCACACAGTCCACAAGGCGTACCTTCACAGCGCTGCCATCATCCAGACTGATAGTAACCGCATCCTGTGGAATAAATTTCGGTTCAGTCGTCATAATAGTCTTTCCTTTGCCTGATTGCGGCAGTTCATCGACTGCACGCTTTTTAGCATACTCATTGTCCATCTTTGGGATTACACAAAGCTCCATGAAATGCTTTATAAATGTGGACTTGCCTGTGCGCACAGGACCGACGACACCTATGTAAATCTCGCCGTTTGTGCGGCATCTGATATCTTTATATAAATCAAACTCTTTACTGTCCATAGTACTGCCCATAAAGCTTCCTCCATACACTTTATTCTATAATCAAAGTGTATTCACCTGCTCTTTGAATTATTACACATAAAAGGCCACAGGCTTCAAAACAGATAACCTGTGGTCTTTTGTAATAATATATAGTATTTTAAACCAAACTACTTAGCAGCCTTTTTCTCACATCCTGCTGTCTTGCTTGTAGAAGCATCAGCTGTTTCTTTAGCATCTGATTTGTCAGAAGCCTCCTCAGGCTCCTCTCTCAGACGTGCATACATCTGCATACACTTGTGGAGCTTCTTTGCAAGCTTATTGTCTATCTGCTCGAGTAGCTCTCCACTGCCAGTTGCCACCGGTAGTTGAAGGAATGTTGATACGGGCCTTTGAATCAAGTCCAAGCAGATCCTGCATAGGAACAATAGCCATATCGGCAACTGATGACCATGCCGCACGCATCATGCCCCAGTTGTAGCCCTCCTCCTTTGTGAGGTTTAAGTAATCCTTTGCAAACCTTACGCAATCCTTTGGAGCTGTCTTCATCCAGCCCATAACTGTGTCATTGTCATGGGTACCTGTGTATACAACACAGTGCTGCGGATAGTTATGTGGCAGATAATCGCTATCTTCTCTTGAATCGAAGGCAAACTGGATAACTTTCATGCCAGGGAAGCCTGAATCCTTTAAAAGCTTCTTTACGGAAGGTGTGAGGAAGCCGAGGTCCTCCACGATGATAGGAAGCTTGCCAAGCTTCTTCTCAAGCACGTTGAATAAATCCATGCCAGGTCCATCTTTCCATACACCGTTCTTTGCTGTATCATCCTTTGCAGGAATAGCATAGAATGAATCAAAACCTCTGAAATGATCGATTCGCACTATATCATAAAGCTTTGCCATAGCACTGATACGCTTTGTCCACCAGCTGTAGCTGTCCTTCTTCATAACATCCCATCTGAAAAGAGGATTGCCCCAGAGCTGTCCGTCAGCTGAGAAGGCATCAGGAGGACATCCTGCCACCTCGATTGGATTTAAGTCTTTATCGAGATAGAACTGTGTAGGATTAGCCCATACATCTGCTGAATCCATGGCAACATAAATAGGTACATCTCCGATAATTCTTATGCCCTTTCATTAGCATATGCCTTTAAAGCAGTCCACTGCTTGAAGAAGAGATACTGGAGCATCTTGTAGAAGGCAATATCATCAGCATACTTCTCCTTTGCTTCTTCTATAGCCTCAGGTTTTCTAAACTTAAGAGCATCATCCCACTCGCTCCATGCCACTCCGCCATTGGCATCCTTTAATGCCATAAAGAGCGTGTACTCATCAAGCCACTCTGCCTCTTTACTGCAGAATGCCTCATAGTCAGCCGGTGTTTTCTTTGAAAAACGCTCATATGCCTTTCTTAAAAGAGCATATCTGTTGACATACATGATGCCATAGTCTACATACTGTGGCTTTTGCCCCACTTATATGACTCGCACTCCTTCTTTGTCAGAAGCTTGTCCTTGCATAAAAGCTCCAGATCGATAAAATAAGGATTGCCTGCGAAGCTTGAAAATGACTGGTATGGAGAATCTCCATAGCTGGTAGGACAGATTGGAAGAATCTGCCAGTATGTCTGACCTCCCTTCTCAAGGAAATCGACAAAACGTCTTGCCTCCTTTCCCATAGTTCCAATACCATACTGTGATGGCAGTGATGAGATTGGCATTAATACACCGCTAGTTCTCATGTTATTTTTCCTCCCTTTTGTTGTATACTCATTGTTTGGCTGCGTGAGCCTGTATTTTAAAATAATATATAATATACATATGAAATCATATGATATTTTCGTTTTATTTAGTTATTATAACATCATAAAGTGCAACTTGTAAATTAAATTAGTTAATGTTAATATCAAATTAATAAAAAGTTTAAAAGAGGTGTAACAAAATGAATGAAACAACCAGGCAATTGATTGTGCATAAGGTAAAGCATAATACGAAACGCCTTATAACATCCATTAAATGGGTAATCTTTTCTATCGTTGTCGGCATAGTCGCAGGAAGCTGCGGCACCGCATTTTATTTTGCCCTGTCGGTCGTAACCGATTTCAGAATGAAATACCCTTGGCTCATTTACTTTCTGCCAATCGGCGGACTTGCCATTGTAGGACTCTATCATCTGTGTAAAGACGATAACGACACCGGAACCAATCTGGTAATATCAGCTATCCATTCAGGCGACAAGGTGCCCTTTATAATGGCCCCGCTTATATTTGTATCCACACTTATCACTCACCTGTTCGGTGGCTCTGCCGGCCGTGAGGGTGCTGCACTGCAGATGGGAGGCAGCATCGGAAGCTCTATAGGCAGGGTATTTAGATTTGATGAAAAGGACAAGCATGTCATGATTATGTGTGGCATGAGCGCTGCATTCAGTGCATTGTTTGGTACTCCGATGGCAGCCGCTATTTTTTCCATGGAGATGATAAGCGTCGGTGTCATGTATTATATAGCACTCGTTCCATGTGTGATAAGCTCCCTCATCGCTCACGGTATCGCATCATACTTCAATGTTACAAATGAATTTTTTGCTATTGAAAACATACCGGACTTTACTATTTTAAACTCAGTAAAATATCTGTGCTTGCAATACTGTGCGCACTCGTAAGCATACTCTTTGTGTGGCCCTTCACTCAAGTGAGGCGCTGTACAAAAATATCTGCCTAACAAATATACAAGAGTATTCATTGGTGGCTGCTTTGTCATCATAGCAACTATGCTTGTAGGAAACCAGACATACAACGGAACCGGAATGAGTGTCATCCAAAGCAGTATAGACGGCTCTGTCAGACCTGAAGCATTTCTGCTAAAAATCATCTTCACCGCACTGACTCTTGGCGCAGGCTTTAAGGGCGGCGAGATTGTACCATCCTTTTCATAGGCGCAACCTTTGGATGCCTGTTCGTCAATCTGACAGGCTTTGAGCCATCGCTGTGTACAGCTGTCGGCATGATTTCACTGTTCTGTGGTGTCACCAATTGTCCGATTACATCGCTGCTCATCAGCTTTGAGCTGTTTGGCTTCGACGGCATGCCGTACTTTCTTTTGGCAATTCCATTCAGCTATATGCTGTCAGGATACTTTGGCCTGTATCGCAGCCAGAAAATCGTATATTCAAAATACAAGACAAGCTACATAAATAAATCAACTCACTAACATTTGCTAACTGCAACCAGGCATGATACCCCAGGTATTATTGCCTGGTCTTTTATTGTGTAAAGAGCTTTATCCCCGCAGAAGCTTCATCTGCAAGAACCTCCCACAAAGCATCTGCAAGTGTAATTGTGATTTTATTTTTGCCGGCATTGTAAGCTACGAACACCTTCTCTGTATCGTTATCAATAGTATATGCTACAACACCATCAGGCATATCATCCATGAAATGTATGGATTTCTTAATCTCATCTACTGTGTCAAGATAAAATGACTTGTGAGCCCTTCTTAGTGCTATAAGCCCCTTATAGTAGGCTTTAAGGTCCGAAAACTGCTCAGCCCTGTCATAATCTATTGCATTGACAGAGAGAGGACTGCAATAGCTGTTCTCTACAGGAGCACCATCAGCCTCACTAATCTTTGTTCTACCAAACTCCTCTCCATGCAGGAAAAACGGAATCCCCTGCGCTGTAAAAAGGATGGCTGCTGCAAGCTTATTCATACGGATACGCATCTCTTCACTCTCATGTGAATTGGATATGATAAACCTGTCCCAGAGAGTATAGTTGTCGTGACATGACAGATAGTTAATCGACTGCATAGGCGATTTGGCCCACTTAGCACACGTAACAGCCTGCTTTAGCTCTTCACCTCTGTCTGCAGCTCCATTGACAAAACCCAGCTCATCCATATAGAATACATGTCCCTTTACCGCATCACGTATATCATCCGAAAACATGCCGATGCCCGCTGTCCTTGGAGCATTTATTTTCATGCCACGCTCTGATTCTGGCAGAGTGCTCTCTCCACCTGTCCAGCCCTCTCCGTACATTATTATATCAGGATTTATTTTTAAGAGAGCTTTTCTGGCTTCGTTCAATGTCTCGATATCAAGTACTCCCATCAGATCAAACCGAAGCCATCAATGTGATACTCACTCGCCCAGTAGCACAGCGAATCAATGATATATTTTCTGACCATAGGCTTCTCTGAGGCTATTTCATTGCCACAGGCTGATGCATCAGAGTACTTTGCAGCATCCAGCATGCGGTAGAAATAATTGCCCGCAGTCTTGTAAAAGCAGCTGTCATGAACATTGAAGGTATGATTGTAAACCACATCCATGATTACACCAAGACCCGCCTCATGAATCGAGTGTACCATCTCCTTATACTCTCTCACTCTCACGGCTCCATTAAACGGATCTGTCGAGTAAGAGCCCTCCGGCACATTGTAATTGTACGGATCATAGCCCCAGTTATACTGCTCCTTTAAGGAATCACTCTCATCAATGCTGGCAAAATCATACGACGGCATAAGCTGCAGATGTGTCACTCCCATATCCTTGAAATACGAAAGAGTTTTATCCTCAGTAAATGCCTTAAACTTACCCGGATACATAGAATGAGCAGATGCACCGGCAGACACATCCGCGATAGACACCTCAGTGATAACCATGCTCATGGGATCTGCAAGCTTTGGCCTGTCCTCATCTGCAAATCCATCGATCAGTCTTTGACAGGTCAATAACCATAGACCTGTGCCCATTTACACCGCAGGCTCTTGCATACGGATCATGCGAGTTGAATGTGCCATCTGCGGTATGAACCTCATATGTATAATAAACACCATCCAGATTTCCCTCTGCAGTAGCAGAAAAAATACTGCGAAGCTCTCCCTCTCCGCGCATCATCTCAAGCCTGCCTGTCTCGGCCGAATCATTTCCCTTATCATAAAAAATAACAAAAACACTGTCCGCAACAGGCGAAAACAGTGTAAATGTTGTCTTTTCCTTTGAATAAATCGCTCCTAATTTCATAGCACTATCCTTTTCGTTTATTTTCGTATACATTATAATAAAATTTACAATAACTGTAAATAGGGCAATTCAACCAATTTTCAAAAACTTTTTAGTCAATGTGCCATTTTTTCTTTTGCTGATGTGAAACAATCTTTATATACAAAGATTGTGGCAGAAATCTGCCACAGGTTGTAGCAAGCTTCATCCTAAGAGTAGGCACTATGACCGTTTTGTGCTTCATCATCCGGTCTATGGCATAATTGGCGCAGTATTCAGCGGAAATCCCCTTCAGCGCAAATCGCACATTCGCCACATCATTGAACTCCGTATCAACCGGTCCCGGACACAGACACCCCACATACACATGGCTGTGGCTCTGTCGAAGCTCACATGCAACAGCCCTTGAAAGGCTCGCAACATATGCCTTAGAGGCATAATAGGCAGCCATGTACGGACCGGCAGGAATAAGCCCCGCAGAGCTTGCCACATTTAAGATAAAACCTCTGTCCTTTACCCTCATCTGTTTTAAAAGCTTTTTCGTCGGAAGTGTACAGCACGCACGTTGACATCTATCATGCCCATTTCCTTAGCTATATCAGTCTCCTCAAACAGGCCACAATCACCGTAGCCTGAGTTGTTTATAAATATTTCTATATCTTTTTCCTCGAGATAGTCCGAAAGTCTCTGACACTCATCAAGCTGCATCAGATCCGCGGTAAAAATATCACACTCAAGCTCCTTATGTGTGGCTTTGAGCTTATCAGAAAGAGCTGTAAGCCTCTCCCGCCTTCTGGCAACAAGAATCAGGTCATACCCCTCCTTCGCAAGTCTCTTTGCAAACTGCTCACCTATTCCTGAGCTTGCTCCTGTAATCACTGCATACATATATCATATCCCCTATTCTTCAATCATAAGCTCCCTGGAGCTCGCATCAAGCTCTACGCTTGTGTTGTCACTCTTATACATCTCAAGCAGCAATAGCCACAGCGTGTGAATCTCGTATATGAGAATATTGGATGCCGGCACTGAGTATGGAAGCAGTGTGCTGATATCAAAGTATCTGATGCCAAGCGGCGGTAAAAAAACAAGGTTGGTTGTCTGTCTTTTATCACCGGCAGTATGAATCATCTCATATGTAATCATCACAAAATCACTGCCCTTATAGGTACACTCATATGACACGTAGCACTCATCAACAGTCCAGGTGATGCCATCCTCTGTAACTGTCGGCTTTACGGCCTCATCATTGTACTCTGTAGTCTGACAGGAAAGCTTCCACTTAATCTGCCCCTTCTTTGTTTCCTTTACCATATCGGTAAGCTCTTTAAGTAATTCATCTTCTTTTTTCATATTATACACCTGTTTTCATTATCAATGCTCATCAACTCTCACACCATGTACCACAAACCTGTATGTCTCACCGCTTGTGGAGCAGGTTGAAAGAGTCACAACCTTGTCATCCTTTGTCGGGACTATGCCTGTATCCTTCATTGATGAGGCAGCCATCCTCTGTACGAATTTACCAAATGTCTCGTCAGGCTCAAAGCCCACGGTATACTCATCACTGTCATCACTTACCGTTTCATATGAGAAAATTTGGTACCTATACTTTTTGCCATCGACAAGTATCTGGAAATACTGATGGCTGTCATAGTAATTCTCATCACGGTTATAGTACTTAAGCTTTCCAAACATCGACAGGTTTTTCATATTGTGTCCATAAATAATTGTATGGCAATCGCTGAAATCAGTCTTATTTGAACCCTCAAGGAAGATGGAGCCTGCAGTAGCATGCTCTCTCTTAAAGGTCTTTCTGAGGTAATAGCTGTTATCCCCCGAATACATGACAGGATAGCTGATATCCTCATTCTCAAAATAAATCCAGCCAACCACATCAGGGTTTTCGCTCCTTAGACCGGCGAAATCAATATCTATATCATCATACCACGGCGACTGTGCTTCACTGCCTTTCGTGCTGTCATCATCCTTCTTTGAATCGTCCACTGCATACTCATCCTGAAGCTTCTCATATGTCTTATCCGAGGTATTATAGTCAGAATAAATCTTAAACAGATGATAACCCGAATAAGCCACAAGAGACAGACCAATTATCAGAACTATAAATCTAATTACTTTCTTAACCATTTGTTTTCTCCATTTTTTTATCAGTCAGTACTGTAATACCGGTAAAAATAATCAATAATACAATGAATACAAATTTACCTTGCGAGGTTCCTAAAAAAGAAGCCGGATAACCAAGCACCGGGACATCAAACACAGGCACTCCGATCACATCAGACCATGCAACCGGCTGTACATCATTCACGATTGGCATCTCCCTTTGTAGTGTAGGTCTTTTCATCTGTATTTATTTCAACTACCCTGTGAGTCACAAGCTCGCCATTTCTGTAAAGGTAATGACATCACCTGTCTGTATCCCACCGGCACCCTCCTTTACATACAATAGGCTCCCCTTCATGTAAGAAGGCTCCATGCTGCCGCTTACAATTACCATTGGCTCGATACTAAACAGCTTGGGAGCAAATATTACAGCAATAATTAAAATAAGAATTAATAAAATTACACTGGAAATAATGTTAATAAGTCTCCTCATGAAAACACCTCTATATCAGAAAATATCATTTGTCACTCACAAAACTGCTGTAGCAGCTTACCGGCTCAATATCAAATTTTATCGTCATATTACTATGTGTGTCACACGTATGATTGAACCTATCGATAATACGCTTCATGACATCGGAGGCTGTATCGCATGAGCACTTCGACAAAAGCACAATGTACTGTGAATCACTGTACTTTGCTGCCACATCACCCACACGCAGGCACTTTCTAAGTGCTCTTTCAAGTGTATGCATGGAATCCTTCATCTGACTATGATTCTTATCCGGCTGACTGCTATACATTGGCACAACAGTGACAAGCACCAGACTCTCCGAATCGTAGAACGGGCACTCTTTCTGACCTCCAGATGATAAATCTCCTTGAATACAGGATATCCGCACATGAAAACACCCTCCATGCTCTCCTCGTTGATATCCTCCTTCACCTCATCTATATTGTAGCTTGAAACACCCTTTGTGACAGATAAAAGTTCCTCATACACCTTGTTGAGCATGACAGTCTTTCTAACGCCAAGATCCTTGTCCATAATAGCCTTGGCAGTCTCATAAGTATCAAAAGCCATCTGTACCTTTTTGGTACGCATGCGTGCCATAATAAGATATGAGTATATCTGCTCATCCGAGCGCTCATATACAATCGCCCTGATGCACAGCTGCTCAAGCTTCTCATAGCAGCCTGTATCAATATACATCTTTGCCAGAGCCTTTACTGTATTCACGTATCTTGAATGGTAAAATGCATTGAGCGTCATAAACCAGTGTGTATCTGTCCTAAGAGGCAGGAAATCACCATGATAAAGAGCTATGGCCTTCTCATAGCTTTCAATAGCGGTCTCCTTGCTCCTGCAAAATGCCATCTCCGCCTCATTTATATATCTGTCAAACTCTTCGACATCAATGGTTACTTCCACATCATCATTCCATTTGTACAAGCCGCCTCTAACAGAGACTATGCACTCCTCGTCAAAGGAGGCATCTCTTAGAGCCTTTCTGAGCCTGTATGCCAGATTCTTAAGGGCTCCTACCGGATTATCGGTCTCTTCCTCAACCTGCCATATAGCCTCTGAAATATCCTCTATACAGACACCCCTGTTTCTGTTCATCGCCAGATATACAAACAGCTTTTCAAGCTTCTCAGACCGCCATGCCCCTTCCTGGACAGATGTTAAGCCATTACCTACCGTAAAGCTGCCAAAAGTTTTTAATTTAATCATATAAATCTCCCCATTTCTGACATTAAACATTATATAGTCATAAACATATTAATCTTTTTGGAATCCCTATAAGACTCAAAATTAAACCCAGATTAAAATTTACGCAAATCATCACTGCCGTCGTCGACAGTATTTTGTATTTTCATTATCTTAACAAAGTATGAGTAGTCATCATTTACCTTTACCTCACACCTGTCACCCACCTTGTGCCCGAATATAGCTGCACCAAGCGGTGACTCCTTGCTTATCAGATTCTTTAAGGAATTGCCCCTTACTGTTGTGACAATCTTGTATGTCTCAGTCTCATCATCATCCTCAAAATACACATCAACCGTATTGAACATACCCACCTCATCATCCTTTGACTCATCGGATATGACAACGGCAGTCTTAATCATCTTCTCAAGGTATCTGATACGGCTCTCGTTCTGGTTCTTAAACTGCTTGGCGGCCTTGTACTCGAAGTTCTCGCTCAAGTCACCCTGGGCTCGCCACCTTTACGTCATCAAGAGCCTTCTTTCTGACAACGAGCTTTCTATACTCTATCTCGTCCTCCATTTTCTTTATATCATTTGCTGTCAATTCATCATGCATGTCTTAAACCCTCTTCCTGCAAAATTGCGTCAAAATGTATTTAGAGAAGCCCTGCGATACCACAAAGCAGCACAATCGCACCAAGAACTATACGGTACCATCCAAACACAATAAAGTTATGCTTCTTTATGTAGCCCATCAGGAATTTGATAACAATAAGTGAAACGACAAATGCCACAATCATCCCGATAATCAGAATGGCAGCCTCTTCCCCTGTAAAATGAAATCCAAATTTAACAAGTTTCAGGAGACTCGCACCAAACATAACCGGAATAGCAAGGAAAAATGTATACTCAGCGGCAACAGTCCTTGAAACACCAATTAAGAGAGCTCCGACAATAGTAGCGCCTGAACGTGATGTACCCGGAAAAACAGCTGCAATAAGCTGGAAAAATCCAATCATAAGCGCAGTCGTGTAGCTTATGTCGACAAGTGAATTAATCTTGGCAGACTTGCCATTATGTCTGGTCTCAATCACAATAAAAGCGATACCAAAGAGTATAAGCATGATAGCTACTGTCTGGAAATTGTAAAACAGTCTCTCGAATACATCATCAAAAAGAATTCCGATAATAGCTGCCGGAACAGTTGAAACAAGAATATGAAACCACAGCACGAAGATATCAGTCTTGACCCATGCACCGATACCTGTCTTTGCAAGAGGAGCTTTGTTATTCTTCCTGCCGAATGGCCAGATCTGGCTCCAAAACAAAACAACAACCGCCAAAATGGCTCCAAGCTGGATAACCACCTCAAACATACTGTAAAAATCGTCCGGGTTCTTTCCTATTCTAAGTGGTAAAATCTCATTCAAAAGAATCATGTGGCCGGTGCTGCTGATAGGCAGCCACTCTGTAATGCCCTCCACAATTCCAAATATAACAGACTTGATAATGTCAAAGATTTCCATAAATAAATTTCCTTCCTTTAAGATATTTTCTACAACTAATTTATTATATTATTTTTCCAATCACAAGTCCATGGAATTTAAGAAAAATTTAAATTAAATCTTTTCATATTAGAAAATTTTTTGTAAAATACTCATAGCAATTATGAAAAAGTGAAAGGACAAAGACAAAACATGAAGAAAAAAATCAGTATCATGCTTTGCATAGTACTCTTCGCCCTGACAGGCTGCACCACCTCCGGCAGCACAATACGCTTCGGAGCAGCCGATATTGGTGGAATGTACTATTCATTTGCAAATACATTTACGGAGCTTGCCAATGAACAGGGCTATGACTTTACCTGCAAGGTCCGTACCACAGCAGGCTCTAATGCCAATATAAGGCTTTTATCCGATGACTATATAGAAATAGGCATCGCACAGGCAGACCTGATAGCCGACGCCTACAAGACAAATGAAGATTTAAGGGCTATAGCAGGGCTTTACACGGAGACCTGTCAGCTTGTGGTCCGCGCTGATTCAGACATACAGACTCTTGACGACCTGTCAGGACACACTGTAAGCATCGGAGCAGAGGAATCCGGTACCGAGCGAAACGCCAAACAGATTCTTGAGTTTGCCGGTATGCCATCATCCCTTGTTGCCACCAAAACCTGGACTATATCGAGGCCACAAAAGAGCTAAAAGCCGGTGATATAGATGCCTTCTTCTGCACTGCCGGACTCACCACCACTGTCATAGATGAGCTCTCAAAAGAATGCGACATAAGGCTTATCCCGCTGACAGACACTGTGATAAGCAAGATGCTTGAAATCAGCTCTGCCTACACAAGCGAGGTCATACCTGCCGGCACATACACAGGCCAGACCACAGATATAAGCACTATAGGTGTAAAATCAGTGCTTATCACAAAGTCTGATGTATCCGACGATACAATTGAGCAGCTTACATCGCTCCTGTTTGAAAAAGAAAATGAGCTCTCCTACTCCAACTCTCTTAAGCTTGAGCTGACATATGACTTTGCAACAGACGGTATACCTATTCCATTCCACAATGGAGCGAAAAGGTATTATGAAGCCTGTGGATATAGCACAAATTAATTCGCGAATTAATTTTCGACCTATTACGTAATGTTCTAAAATATAAAAGAAAATAACAAGAATATAATCAATTAAAATTGAAAGGTAACACATGAAAATACAACTTGACATGTACCAGACACTGGCCGTTGCCGTGCTTGTACTACTACTTGGAAACTATTTAAAAAAGAAAATATATTTTCTTCAGAAATTCTGTATTCCGGCGCCTGTCATAGGCGGACTGATTTTTGCCATCATGACATGTATATGCTATGTCACAGGAATCGCAGAATTTTCCTTTGATGACACACTGCGCGAGGTCTGCATGGTATTCTTCTTTACATCTGTAGGCTTTCAGGCAAATCTCAAGGTATTAAAAAGCGGAGGCAAATCGCTCATCGTATTCCTGGGACTGGTTATAGTGCTTATCATATTACAAAACTTAACCGCCGTGGGGCTTGCAAAGCTCTTAAACCTGAATCCGCTAATCGGCATGTGCACCGGCTCTATTCCTATGGTTGGCGGACATGGCACCGCAGGAGCCTTTGGCCCGGTGCTTGAGGACTTGAACATAAAGGGTGCCACGACCATCTGTACAGCCGCAGCTACATTTGGTCTCATCTTTGGAAGCCTGATAGGCGGACCTCTTGGAAAAGACTGATTGAAAAGCATAGCCTGCTTAATACAGCAGCAAACGAGGATGACAGCCTGCTGGTGGAGGATGAGAAAAGCATGAGCGCCACACAAATATGTACGCTGATGCCGTATTCCAGCTTATCCTGGCAATAGGTGTCGGAACCATCTTTACAATGCTGCTCACAAAGACAGGGCTCACCTTCCCGATATATATAGGAGCGATGCTTGCAGCCGCACTCATGCGAAACATATGTGAGTACACAGGAATCGCCACTATCCATATGGGAGAGATAAATGACCTGGGAGGTATAAGCCTCTCTCTATTCCTAGGCATGGCAATGATTACACTAAGGCTCTGGGAGCTTGCATCACTCGCTCTCCCGCTCTTCATACTGCTTGCAGCACAGGTGCTTCTCATAATCATATTCACGTATGTTATCGAGTTCAACATCATGGGGCGCGACTACGATGCAGCCATACTTGTGTCAGGCACCTGCGGCTTCGGAACCGGAGCCACGCCAAACGCCATGGCAAATATGCAGGCTGTCTGCGACCAATATGTGCCATCCATCAAGGCATATCTGCTCATACCGCTCGTAGGAAGCCTGTTTGCTGACTTTTTGAACAGCCTTGTAATCACATTCTTTATAAACCTACTGTAAAACAACCGGAGAAAAATATGTTTGAAAAACTTAAAAAAATATTTAAAAACAGAGAAGAAAAAGAAAAACATAATTACGATTTAACTTTTGATAACGTGGCAATCCCAGAGGTGCACGTAAAAAGCACCGAAAGCCACGAGAACACTGATAAAGAAAATGCACCTATCAGCTATGACAATGTTGCCATACCTGAGGTGCATATCAGAAACAGAAAAAATAAATAAACTAAAACTCCATATGCCTTTTGCCCTTTCACAAAGCACCTATCCTTCCCTGCTTATTGTCCTTATTCTGCCTTCTCAACAGATATTATCTTTCCATCAAACGGATCTACCTCTGAAATAGTTCCGGTATATTTAACAGTCACCTTATCTCCGCTTGCGACACTCTCGAGTCCGTCGCTTCTCATCGAAGGTAAAGCTGTATGGTGTATCCTTGTCATCAGTCACTACAAACATGAAATCCTTTATGTCATCGATTGTTCCTGTAAGCTTCTTCTCTTCCTGTGAGCCCTTATCATCTTCATCCTTGGTCTCAGCCTGCTTTGCATTTTCAGTGCCTGCTGCCTTATCCTGCTTTGTATCGCTCTGTCCGCAGCCTGAAAACAAGCCGGCGCAAAGCATAGCTCCTATTACAATTGTAATCAGTTTTTCTTCATTATGATATACCTCTTTCTTTATTTATAAGCACTACTATGAGTACGTTTTCTAAAGAGTACTCTCCTATCAGCTTAAAGTAAATAGAATACATAAAATATTAAAAAAATCTTACGAATTACTGCTTTTTTGAGCCTCTTGCGAGCCTTGCAGGATACCATTTTTCAAACCATCCGGTAAATATGCCCATCAATAAAGGCATCAGATTGTTTACGACAATAAGTGTAGCTCCAACACCTGCCTTTTTCAGCAGAAATGTCCACACTGCTGTCAACACGTATAATACTCCCCATGCCGCCGCAAGTATATAATTCGTCTTCATAAAGAGGATTTTTATGTGCGGCTTCACCGCCATAATTGTATTTCACATATGCTGCGCATAAAGGCTCCTTTGTCAGGCATGAAACCAGCCAGAACAGCCCAAACACCAGATATCCGATATCTGTTGATATGTCACCTGCTCCTGTCGCTTGCAATCGCAGAAAGTATAGCAACAGCAACAATTGAGAGCTGATCCCATATTACAAATTTATGTTTTCTCATAATAAAAGGTATAGCAGATGCCACAAGAAGAGTAATCACAGAACCCTTTTCAGTATTGACAGAAACTGCTATCCAAAACGTAATCCATGGTATGAGCATTGTCATCATGGATGGATTTTTCTGTACCTCCACACCTTGTGATGTTTTTTCTGCATCTTTGACTGCCGATGTACTTCCAAAAATTTATCCCAGTTTACCATCGGGAAAAATCACCTGTCACCGTATACATCTGCTTTCCCAAAGCCTCTGCGCCACCTATCTCGCCTCGGGAAATAGCCGACCATACTGTAAAGGCGTATCTATGCGTGTAGTCGCGGCAAGGCTTTGGTCAGTAAGCACCTCACTACCTTTATCATCAAGCTTTATTTGGTATGTATGCTTCAAATCGGTATAGCATATCTCAAGCACGCGTTCCTTTCCGTCATAGGTATCCTTATTGTATAATGCAGCCATCTGTCTGGTGAAAACAAGGTCATCCGCTTCCTTTTCTCCTGTTGTCCTGCTGATTCCCCAGCTGGCATCCGCCATACTTTCAAATACATCCCTTGGATATAAAAGAGTATGGAGCGCCGCTTCTGTTTTTCAGATATTTTTCCTGTGATGGCATATTCTGCCCCGGCACTTTTACCGTAGCCAGATATTCGTCAGTCCTCTTTGACAGCTCTTTTACACGAAACAGCTCACCCTGACCACAAAATATGGTTGTATAATGCCCTTTTCCAAGGAAATGGTCAAACATCCGAAGTACACTGTCATAATTTCCCTCTGCAGAATAAAAGCCACAGGTAGAGATTAGCACATGCCTTTTGCCTTCCATGTCATATCTGCAATCATGGCTGCCGCTTCCGTATCCGTCATCCTTTGTACTCATAAACGGCAGGCTCATGGGAAGCTGCCTGTCAATCACGTTCTTTAGTATTCCCGGCACACTAAAATAGTACAGAGGAAACGACCACACAACAATATCCGCTTCAAGCATTTTCCCAATAACAGTCTGCATATCGTCATTTATGCAGCACACCCCGGTGTCTTCTGCCAGCATGCAAAGCAGCCCTTACACGCTCCTACATTCATTGAGGCTACATGCATTTCATCAATGGATATAGCTACATTTTGCTCTTATATCCTTCTTTGAAGCCTTCTATAAAGCTGTTTGCAAGCCTTAACGAATTGCTTCGTTTGCCTTTTGACTTCCGTTAATCAGAAGTATGTTCATGCTTTATGTCCTCCTGTAAGTATATAGTTAATTTTAGTATAGCGGATTGACAGGCAAAAAACAATTAAAGTTTAGACTTAGAAACAATACCATAATTATACATTCAAAATACATTCAAATTCTTAAGTATGCCTTGTAATTATAATACTATGATAGTAAAATAGAGCTATATTATTACGAATCAGGAGAATTCATATGGGTTACGATGAAAAAATTTTTAAAGCAAAGGCGAATATCAAGGCCCGCAGATTATGGCTTGTTTTGCTATATTGCTGACCGCAAATTATGGTACCGACACAGCAAATGGCGCTTATTCTGTCAGTAATTATATCATTTTTGTTATTTTATGCTGGCTGCCTTTCGTGTGTGGTGACATACTTCTAAAAAAGAAAGGGAAGGATAATGACCGGTACAGGCTAGCATTCGTCATCGGATATGGTATTTTTTACGTATTTCTTTTGTGTACGACAACCTCACCGATTGCATTCACCTACATACTTCCGATAATCAGCCTTATTGTATTATTTAAGGATGAGAAATTCATGATTTACTGCGCTGTTGCAAATATGCTAAGCCTTATTGCAAGTATTGCATTTCACATATTTGTGCTGGGTCAGAACACTGCTGTAGACCATAAAAACTTTCAGCTTCAGATAGCATGTCTTTTGCTTTGTTACATAGGCTATATCATGTCGGTGCGCCACCTGACTGAGTCCGATGCTGCACTCACAGAGAGCATAAAGTCTGATTTAAACCGTGTTGTCACGACAGTTGAGCAGGTTAAAACTGCCAGCAACACTATAATGGACGGTATAACCGTGGTCCGTGAGCTTGCTTCTGAAAACAAGCATGGCTCAGATGTTGTCGTTGAGGGAATGAATAAGCTTACCGGAAATAATGAGCAGCTTCAGTCCCACACTGCTTCTTCCCAGGAAATGACTACCGATATAAGCGCGCAGGTTGAGAATGTTGCAGCCATGATAAATGATATGGTTTCCCGACAACTGAATCAGGCAAGCATGAAAAGGTCAGCTCTGAGGACCTTGACGGTCTTGCCCAGACAGTAAAACCATGTCAGAGCTTTCTACAGAGGTTGAAAGCATCGACTACATTCAGAGATGAATTTGAGATGGTTAAAAATGAAACCGAACAATTGATAATATTTCAAACCAGACAAATCTCCTCGCTCTTAACGCTTCTATCGAGGCTGCGCGTGCAGGCGAAGCAGGTAAGGGCTTTGCTGTTGTTGCCGAACAAATCCGTACTTTAAGCACTGAGACAAGAAATTCATCCGGTCAGATCAGTGAGGCGCTCTCACGGCTTGACGAGATTTCCGGAAAGATGACCTCATCCATTGAAGAAACGCTCCGTCTCATCCAGCTCACTCTTGAGAAGGTAATGCAGACCGGTGAAAATGTAGAGAAGATTACAAAGGATTCCCATAAGCTTGGAAGCCATATCCGTGAAATCGACACCGCAATGCAGGAGGTTGAAGCATCTAACCAGCAGCTTGTCGACAATATGGAAAAGGTATCTGACATCGTAGAAACCATGACCTCATGTATCGATGCCTCTGACGCGATAAGCCGCAAGATGCTCAGTAAATATGATGAAAGTGCAACAAATATCAATAATATCGAGACTGTTATCCAATCTCTCATGCACGAGCTCGGAGTTGGTGGATTTATGGGACTTGATGATATCCGCCCGGGTATGAAGGCCAAAGTGATCCTGACAGATGTACAGACCGGCAACGAGTTCCATTGCGAAGTAAAGGCTGTTGGCGAAAACAGTCTTAAGCTTGTATCAGGCGGCTTATCTGTAGACTCATCCAGACCTTGCAATCTGTATGTTACAGTTGGCAATGTAATGTACTGCTGGAAGGATCTCACAATCACAGATGAACTTGTGATAACAGTCAATACACAGCCCGAAATCTTGAACCGTAGGAAATATCCTCGCATGGATTTATCAAACAATTGCACTATCAAGCTTAAAGGAACCGACACCACATTCAAAGGAACTCTTGACAATATAAGTGCAAACGGCTTTGCATTTTTACAAAGGATCCTTATTTCGTGGATCATAAAGGAGCGAAGGTCACTATCTCGATAGAGGACTTTGCGCTTGCTGACCACTCAGTATTGGAGGGATATGTAATCCGCTGCTCAAATAATGACGGAACATATATCGTCGGCTGCCAGATGCCTGAGGATAATTATTATATCCAGACATATGTCAATGAACAGCTTCGTGCTCACTATAAAAATAAAAGCTATGAAAGCCTTTAACCGGGCTCTCATAGCTTTTTTTATTGATAATCTTCTATATCCTATTATCTTCTATCTATTATCTTTATCTTCTATCTGCATGATGTTTTTCCTCTCTGGACTCTCATATATACATTGTAGCTGTGAATGCTGAATATTATGATACCTAGCAATGCACAGGTTATCACAATTGTACGGATGTTCTTCTTTTTATAATCATAAATGTGTTCTCTCCATACCTTAGTACCTACATCGTATCTGTACTTCGTTCTCTATTCATATCACATATACTTGTCTTTCTAGTACCAATTATGCAACATATAGTGCCTAAAATCTATACTCTCGGCGCGAAATGTAGTTTTCATGGTGTGAAATGCAGTTTGGCAATAAAATACAAGGGAAAGTACTAAATACTTTCCCTTGCATAAATTATATGTAGACTTTTAAATTAGAGTCTTTGTCTATTTTGCCTGCTCTGCGATAGCAGCCTGTGCTGGGACAGGCCTGTAACGTACATTTATCACTTAAAGATTGCAGATGCTGTTTTTTTCCAATCGGAAGAGTCTTGCTTATATACCTCATTACCGAATACCGGATTCAAATACCAGATAAATGCTCCGTGATCAAAAACAATCTGATCAACGAAATTATTAATCACAGTATCAGGTATCTTAGTCCTAGCATCAAAGGCAGTCATCTTGATAAACTCAGAAAGACTTTCAATACGTCTGTCCTTTGCGCCATTATCTTCCAATTCTAAAACTCGTTGTCTGCATTCATCATTTAATTTCTCTAAGTTTGAAATCTGATCTTCTAATTTCTTTTTCTTGCTTCGGAAGACTTCTCTGGAAATATCTCCTTCAGAACACATATCAACCAGATTGGCAAGCTGTCTGTTCAGCTTCTCAATCTGACGATTGTTTGCATCAAGCCGTTCTTTATCGTTTCTCTCAGAGCCTTTACTTCAGCAACATCCTGTGCCATAGCCATAGCTTCCTTATAGATTGCATCTTTGTATCCACTGTGTTTCTTGCAAACCTGGATACCTCTCTGGTAACAATTAGATCAAACTTCTTTTCTTTTGCATCCTTGAGCATACGCATAAAAGACTCACGCTTATGAATAGATGTATCGGTAATACCTTCATTAATATATCTATCTACTAACGTCCAGTCCGCATGCCTGCTCAAAATATCATCATAGTACTGCACCTGATTTTCCAATGCAGATATCTGCGCCTCATGCTCTGTAGAAACACGGGCGTAGATGGCAACTTTTCTCGCCATATCGCACCTCGCATTCCTCAATCAAGCTGTACTAGATGAGATCTAGACACAGCTCAATTATATAATTATTATCTTGTTTACTCAAGGGGTATATTGCGTTTTTTAGCGATATACCGCAGTTCTTCGTCTGTTATCTTTCCTTCTTTGTTAAGCTGCTTCATTATGTCAAAAGCAGCATACTTAATAGCCATTTTCTCAGCTTCCGAGGAAATGTAATCTCTTTAATTCCTTCATGACCATCCCTCCTAAAGCTTCTCGATGAAATAATTTTCCATGTAGGAAATCAGTTCACAATGAATACGGCTTGCCTTTCTCCTGACTACAGGAACCGTTACACCAGCTTCTTCAGTCAGTGTGTAGTAGTCCTTCTCCTGCTTAAGAAGCGGAATGATAATCTCCTGCTCCTTCACGCTAAGTGCATGCAAGTGTCTTCTGAAAGAAGCGTATTCATCAGCCATCATCACAATGACGTACTCTCTTCGCTTGAATTCCTGTACCAGAGCCGGATCTGATAAAGCATCCTCTGCTGAATTCAGTCCATTGATAGCTCCCTCAAGCAATACATCAAGAACCGCTTCATCTGCTGTAGGATTACTATAGTTACCCAAATTCTGAATACGGACTCCAAGTTCATCTTTATGATTGCTACGCTTTCTTTCCTTCTCTGCCTTAATCTCGTAGATCAGTCTCATCTTGCAATCCTCGATGATTCCCTGGAAGGAAGAGTAATTAGAATAGATCAGCTCGGTCCTCTCCCTCGCTGACTTGTTACCGTAGTTTTCATAAAAATTAACCTTAGTGGCCATATACACCTCCTATATTCAGTTGTGTTTATGTCACTAAGCTGCGCGCTGCTTCGTAACTCTTTACAAGAATTATGATAAGAAAAAAGACTTCTATTTTCGTCTGCGTTCTGACCACTTTGGGTATACAATTTAGACAAAAAAATCAGCCTATGTTCTTTGCATAGGCTGACCTTTAATTAACCTTATATCAATTAACGTCTTTTGTTTCAATATACTCCGCTTCTAATTTTGCTTTATTTTTCTTCATTACTATTTTTGTCAAAAAATCTTCATATTCACATGGACGCTTTTGATACAACCCACTACACAATGGCGAGTCCTTTCCAAACGACCTAAATTTGGAAATCCTATTGGTATCCGGAAGACCATCTGAATAAAGAAAACATTCTCGTGGTAATGTCTTCATCCCATTAATACTTCTATCAACAACCCATAGCTCTCTTTCTTCATCATACATAGACTTACAGTATATGCATTCTCGTCCTCCATCACCTACATATTGATCCCACAAAACTATATCACTAACAGAAACATCTTCCCTTATGTTTATATGTTGCCCAGTTTCTGTACGTCCTGAAGGATATATCTCATTTTCATTACCATCATAGGAATAAGAGGACAAAATGCTAACAGGAAATGTCACGCTTCGACAAGACTCATCCAAAAGCTGTTCTGTTGCATCTTCCAATTGATAATGAGACAAACAACGCACAACTGATATTTTTCCATTCTTTACTAATTTTGACTCGTTTAACTTTTTTGAACATGTTTAATTACCTGTTCCATTTCTTCACATGCTACATTTATATCCTCTTCTGGTAGAGAGTTAAACAACACACTTGTGTTAGTATAGTAATCATAACCACAATTAGGTAATCTATATATTCCTAATGCTCTAGCAATGCAATATTCAATAAATGCTTTGCCTATTTTATCTATACTTGCTTGAACATATCCAGTAAATTTCACGCTTTTATATAAACACGACTGATCTCCCCATATTGCTGCACGCAATAACGGATTGTCTATTAACGCCACATCTTTTTCAATTCGCATCATTTCTTCCTCATTTTATATCTAGATTTTTTTATATCTTTCGGTACCAACGGAATCTTTACCGTCATGAATAACATTTTTACTTCACCACTATCAACATTCTGATACAACCAACGCCCAATAAGCGCTGGTGGTGTATCAATCAAATCTCGAATAATAAAGGTTGTCCCTGGTTCTAGTTTCTCAATTCTTTCTATTAGTTGTTTGTATAGTGATGCATACGAGCGATCACCACACGCTCTAGCCTTACATAGCTCTGATATATTAGGATATCCGTCCTTTCTCATATCTTCTTCAAGCTTAATTTTCTGCTCATCAGATATCGTGAACTGTACTCTATAGCTCATATTTCAACCTCCATTTCTATATGCAGGCGATTGTTCATTCATCTGTATATAAGATACCATGGGATTGAACAATCGCCAAGACTATTCTTCCATTTCAGCAACGATTTTTATATGTTCAAGAGCTATTCTTCTTCTTTTATCCGTTTTCATCTCTTTCATCAATGAAACAACAGCAAATATATACGGATCCTCGTCAGCTGGAGATTCTCCATTCATGATATATTCTGGAGTAGAATGTAATAACTTAGCAAGGTCAACAAGAATATCACCACTTATTCCTCTTCTATTTGATTCATACCCATAGATAACACTTTTTCCCTCCATGTGAAGAGCAAATCCTAATTCCTCTTGGCTCATTCCCATTTCAGTACGTAACTTCTTAATTCTCCCACCAACTGTGGTTACATCAATTGCTCCATTGTTTCTGTTCACTTTCTTCATAGCTACATCCTTTCCGGTGCCTTCCAAAACAGAAACGAACCGGAAAAGAGCGCTGCAAAACAACTGCTAAAACCTTCTGATACGCATATACGTATCTTCCAGTAAGCTTCTGTTTTGCAGGCCCTTTTAATCTGAATAGATGTCTTACGCCCTTGCTGCATCTATCCGTAGCTTCTGCTTGCTTTCTGACAAGTACCAGATCTCCGGGAGAGATTCCAGCATCAATCATGGACTCGCCGTTAGCTCTAAGTAGGAAAAAAGTTCCGTTGCCAAACATAGAAACAGGCAATGACACATATTCTTCTGCGTACTCTTCCTCCAGTGTGGGAACGCCACAGGAAACAGCACCTAGAAGTGCTACGCTTGTAAACTCTGTCTGAACCTTCTCAGTCTGCTCAGTAGAAATCTGCTGGCCATCATATCTGATCATGCCATTGTCACTCATGGCTAACAGATACTTATATGCAGTTCCTCTAGCAATACCGACCGCATTGGCAATCTCTGTTGTAGACGGTGAGTGGCGATAATTCTTGTAGTATTCTTCTACAAATGCCTTAATAGTACCCATAAGCTCTGTAGATTTATGTCTCATACGCCGCTCCTTCCTAAAGGAAGCAATCTGCTTTCGTTACTTCCTATTTGAAAGTATATCATTACGAACACTTGTTTGCAATATTAATCTACAAAATAACGAATATATCTGACAGACGTGAAAATCGTGCACTCCCCCTTTTATGATTCTAATGGTAACAAAAAGCCTGTCCCAATATAGGGACAATAAAAAAACTTCCTCAATCATATCGACTAAGGAAGTTAATGAATATTCATTATTATTTGCTCGAAACCCCGAGTAAACGGGATAGGAAGTTACAATCAATTACAGCGCTCAACACCAGTACCAAAAGATAAAATTGTTAAGATATTACTAATCATAGACATCCCTCCTCGTATACTTGCTAATGTTATATGTCCTCGTTTATACATGTTAGCATACACCATTTTTGGTTCCGGAGCAGGACACTTATATTATATCATGCCTTAATTAGATTCTCAATTAGTTGCATATAAGAATAAATGGTATACATATTATTCCATTTTTCTTTCTTAGGAAGCAACTTACTTAAAAACAATATCGCTTTATCCCCATATTTCGCATTCAACAAGCTTAGCACCCAGTGATTAAGCTTGTTCTTATTAACATGTAATACTCTTGCATCAAATATCGAGTCATTTTGGGCTAATGCAAGTAATCGGGACTCAACAGCGCTATTCAAATCAATTCTATTATATGTCTTCAGAGTATTTATTTCAGGATTATCAAAATCGAGATTCTTTACTTCCTTGAAATTTGTGCAAATAAAAACTACATTTTCAAAAATAGCATCCTTAAAATCTGCATCTCTAAGGTTGCAGTTATAAAATACCACATTCTTAAAGCTGGTATTTTTAAATGATGTTCCCCGTAAGTTACAGTTAAAAAAATCAATCCCAATAAGATTAGCATTTCTAAAATTGCAATTTGTCATTATAGAAGCTTGATATTTTACGTTATAGAAACGGGCTCCCACATAACATAGCTTATGCATGTTCGCCTTATAATTATATTTGTTTGAAACTCCGCTTAGTTTTTTTGAGCAATGTGTCAAGGTAAAAAATATGGGTTTTCCCATTCTTGCTCTTATTGCATTTCGATTAATCATTTTCCTTCTTCTTTTAGCTACTTGCTTTTTCTTTCCACGTCCCAATTATTCTCTCCAATTTTTCATATGTTTTGGTTTTAGTGTGTTCTATACTCATCCAAAATCACTGCTGCACTTTCGTCATTACATTTAATAAGCGCATTCAAGATTCTCTCATACGCATCATGATAATCCTGATCAGCCTTAACAACATCTGAAAACTTAAGCAGAACCTTAAGTACAATCGATTTCAAGATAAGAACACAGTTTTTGTCAGATACTTCTCCAGTTTCAGACAGCGCTTCAACTACTTCTGCGAGAACCGGTAAAACTTCTGGTAATAATTCATCAAATTTCATTTGATACATAGACATTACTACATCTTTTTCATGTCCCTTATGATACTTTCCCCATAATCTGCATAAAAATGTTTTATCATTGCAAGAATAATGGGTTGTACACTTATTCCAGTTACTTCCAAACCGTTCATAATCAAAAATAAGTATTCTCTCCAATCCATTTTTTACAAACGGAACTTGAATCCTATCGATAAAGCTTTCTGCGTATTCGAGACATTTACGTAGTTGTATCCTTTTCCCATCATTTTCATATGAGCCAAAATATAAAGCCCCACATGCTCGAAAATTGATATATATGCCTTAATAGTATCGTTGCTAAACATCTGATAATCCACATTATCAAATAATAGATTTATCGCTTCCTGATAACTACCATTATCTTCACCCAATTCTCTTTCGAACAATTTCTTAAAATCAAGTCTCTGATAATACGTATTCATAATAGAATCCCTATTATCTTCACTTAGTTCTTTAATAAATATAGGCATCACTTTCTTAGCAAAATCCACGAAATCTGAATCAGATAGTTTTAAACCTACATTCATTGCAACAAAAAGAAGTCCCGGATCTAATTCTTCTATCTTTATCGCTGAAAGATCCAAGCTATTCTCTTTATACAAGTAGTCTTCTATTATGCTATCTTTCTTAGAAACATATACTTTTTCCTTAACAATATCATCTGGTTTAGGTAAACCATAAGCAGCAGGAATACTATATGTTTTACGTCTGCATTTTTTCATGATTTTTGGTTGTAAATTGTATGATTCCATTCATCATGTGTACAACAAATAATTGTGTTAAAAAGATCCGCGCCACCCCAGGATTGTTGAATAAGTAAGTTGTAATTAGATTACGCAAGAGACCAATCTGCCCATTTGCCCCACTATTCATAAGACATGCAACCATAAATCTCTTTAATCTGTTTCTACTCTCATCACCTATGTCCTTTGAATATTGCGCAATCAATGCTGCCGATAGTTTCAAATCGGCTACATAACTATTTCCAGAATGAAGATTTTCGATTCGATCGAGCCATTTATTGACATATTCCTTCCTCTTTTCTTTTGCAAGATTATCATCCCTAAAGGCAACGCATAGGGCCAATATGTAATAATCTTCATATCGAACTTCATCTTCTGAAGATTGCATCAATGACTCTAATTGTTCTATCAAATCATGTACTTCATGAATATCCGCTTTTTATCTATAACATCCTTAAATTTAGTCAACACTTCATTTTGCGGTTCGTTATTTTTTTCGTTAGCATCAACTATTTCCTGCGTTTCCTTTGAAAGTTTCGGTTCTATTGAGATATATTTATCTTCTATAATTCTCACATTGGCATTACGCATATCCATTTTCTGAACCTGCAATAAAGCATGCGCATCTTTGGAATCTATCTTTTCATAAAGATAAGTCAATGTACTTATGCATTTTTCTCTAACGTCTTCCTTTTCCGCCGTCAACTGACACCAGGCCATATAGTCCTGTATTCCTCGAAACATCGTTTCTCGATGCGAATACCTACCATTAAAATCAGGAATTCCAACAGCCAACTTGATTTGATCTAATAACAGTTTCTTTTCTGGCGTCATTATCCTATGCACTTGCCACTGAATATCCCATGATATAACTTCCAGGCTTGATGCTAATTCTATAGCATATGCAGGAAGCGAGCTCTTAAATTCAAATGCAATATCTTCAATAACAGTCAAGAGGATTACATTTGTCGACTTTTCCATAATCTGCTCTTTAATATATGTCGCAAAGTGATTAAATAACCCACTATCTTCCTCACATACATGAAGTATTTGAATAGCAGACTCTCTCAGCCAATACACCATGTCCCCAATTAGGGTAGGAATCATATTCTCTTCTCTTCCAGAAAACCACATTTTGACTGAACCAAGATACTTTTTTCAGACTTATGTGCGCTATCAAACAAAACAATTTCTTCTACTCTATTTGAGTCTTCAGCAGAATAAATGGAAACAAGTTTATTAATTAAGGTTATAGTCCATATCAAAGCATCTTTAAACTTTCTTTGATATATCAATCGCAAGAATATTTCATTATTAACATTCTGGTGCTTATAATGGTAATCTTTTCCTTCACCTCGTAATCCCCACTGAAAATCACGACTAATCCCGTCACCATATAATTGACGGCTTATAATATCTCTTTTATTTTCTTCGATCCAGATGGTTTCAGCTATCTTAAATAATTCGGCACACAATCCATCTACCAATGGTTGGGTAGCATGATCAAGCGTCCATGAGATTATTTCCGCAGCAATTCTAGTCTTTGATTCATCTTCAACATACAAGCTTTGCAACATTTTCCAAAAGTCAATTGTCCATGAACGTGCGATTTTAGGTAGAGCATATATTACTTCTAGTCTTGGAGTCAGATAGTCCAATGTTCTCGTAATATGTGCTGATAATCCGTCTTGAAGAAACGAATCAACATAATACTTCATAATTTCAAAAGCGTATTTATCAACCTCATCATCACGAACTCTGGAACGTAATACATAATCTGAGCATAATTTAGTGATTTTGCTTTCAAGTTGCCTATCTTCATATTCTTTGTACTTATAAATAAGACCAATCAACGCAAGACGACCATATCCACTAGCATTAAGCCTAAGAATAGATATAGAATCATATTCAATAGAATGAACATCCCCATTTCAAAAGCAAAACAATTTGTAATCTTTATAAACTCCTCTAATCTTGCGTGTTCAAGAATATTAATACCCTGTTCATCAAAAACTTTTACAATAAGGACTCTTTATCAATCCTATAATGGTATTTCTACTCCATTCTGATGATATGTCATTATCAAACACAAGCGATTTTAAAACTTATCTCGATTTGATCTTGCAAGTAGTTTATTAGATACCCATATTTGATATCTACGGTAGGCTCCTTCTCCCATGCTCTCAACGCATGCAAAAAGCAGCGTAATTTCCTCTGCTCAAATCAAATTCCCTGTCAAAAGTCTCTCAAAGCAAATATCTTCATAGATATCATATTTTAATCTAGCTAGATTTTCATTCACTGTTATTACGTTATTTGATTTTAAGAAATCCAAAATCTCACAATCTAGCTCATCACATCTGACTCCTGTTGAAAAACGTTTAGAACGCTCTACCACCAATTTTTCTATAATAGAGGCAACATCATTTGTACGAAAACCTTTTTTAATAGATTTTTCATTTAAGCAAATACAGTTTTTCCAGATGTAATCTCTAAATTCGTTAACGTCTCCAGCTTTATCAATATCTATCCCCTGTGAAATAATTACATCGATATAAAATGGGGAACGCAGTAGCTCTGAATACTTTCCAGACGATGACATCACTCTTATAACCGGATATTTTTCTGAAATCTGTTTCAACTCAGTGTTAGATATGTCCTCAACAACATACTTTTTAAAGTCAAACAATCCAATTAATTTTATGAAGGCACCAACGTCACAAGTTCTACATGATGTAACAAAAGATACTGTAGGATGCTTTTTAATTTCATATAGCAATGATTGCAGAAGATCCTTTGTGAATTCACTTGCACTAGAGATATATTCTAAGGCATCTAAATAAATAACAGCCTTTTTCTCCCCCAAATATTTCAGTGCTTCGACCACATCAAGATCCCAAATATTATTTATACTGTCACATGATGCAATCTTTTCAGCACGAGCAAAAATCACCATTTCTTCTTCCATCAGGACTTTTTACAAATCGCCGATTTCCCACTACCAGCATCTCCACATACAACTTTGAATTGAGCATCATCATCTTGAATACTCTTTAATAACGAACTTCTATCAATTTCATATTCACCATTTATCATGGTGCTTATATTACTTAGTCCAACATTTTTACTGATATCAAATATGTTTAATAGTTTTGATGATATACTAGAGATGCCATCAATTTCATATTTCAAAAATTCATATAACGATTTCTGAAATTCGATATCATTGCATGCTCGCTGAACTATCATTGATGTAGAAACAAAGTTATCCTTAACAGAAAAAGGGAACCTTCCAATCTGATTCTTACCTACCAAATCCTTAACTTTTTGTTCTGTATCATTGCTCAACACAAAGAAAACAGGCGCACTAATATTGGACAGCTCAGGATATTTTTCTTCTTCTAAAGATAGTAACGTCTTTTTTATTTTGCCTGGTATATCTTCTTGCGTACTTACTTGAACATATATCTCGCCATCTTCAGACAACAAATCCACACAAGGATAATTCTTCTTAATTGAATTTAAATTTGTAAACTTTTTCCCATACCAAAGATTGCAAATCTCTTGAGCAAAAAGTTCAAACAACTGAGCCTCATCAAATAAACTATTCTTATTTGCAATCTTTATTTTTGCTTCATATGCTGAAATATATTCAATAATAAAGTCTATGCGTTCCTTGCTTCCTTCCAATATCAACCTCTCCCATCTACTTATGTGTTGTGTTAATCTAGTCAGTTATTAACTTATTTTTCTGAAGATACACAATAAAATCTTCTATCATTGTTTGTTTACGGCTTATAATATCGCTTTCTATATAATCGTCTTTACTTGCAGCCATTTTTCTAAGCTCAATAATTCCAGTTGCCGGCTTATTCTTCCCACTATCGGTAACATAACCCATATAGTATTTCTTTTTATCTTCGAAACGATAATCAGATGCCCTTATATTAATTGATTTTTCCAAAAGTGCCTTATTTCCAAGCGATTCAAGACTATTCTTATCTTTCAAAGATTTTTCGTTATCTTGGCGCTTTCTTGAAAAAATATGCTCAATTTCAAGAACTGTATCAACCGGTATCAGCTTCTGATCCTTATCGTGATAGCACCACCATGCCAGCATAGACTTTGTAATTGGTCTACCTTTCGTAAATACGTAGTTATAAAATGCATTCTTAACAACATGCTTTTCAAACTTATAATCAGCAAATTCAACCGGTTCACCGTTTACGATCTTAATCATCTCTGGATAAGCCGGACTTCTAAGTGCATTTACACCAGGTCTTATAACTGCATATGTCCAAACAAAAGCTGTAATCTTATTCAAAAACGCGATTAATGATGTATCTTCAAGATTTCCTTCATCATCTTTATTTGCCATAAAGTAGACTGAAAGCAAGTATGTCCACATCCCATTAGGTGCATAGTGGAGCACTGATAATAATTTCAATACATCATCAGAAAAACTATCATCTTGCAATTCGACCTTTTTCCAGAAGAGCGCTAAGCTTTCTAGATTATCCAAAATATGGTCATTCTTCAAAAGCTTATATTTATCACGCTCATAAAACTTTCTTAACGCTTCTGTTGTCGTATTTTTATTTCCCTGCTTAGCTCGTTCAAAATACATATAACGAGTGAATAACTCGTCCATAGGCGAACCTGTAGCGGATGAAAAGATTTCCTCACATATAGCCTCAAGGTCCCTCCATCGACGTATGAATTCCTTTTTCTGACCCTTATCAGAGTAGTATTTATAAAACTGCGCTTTAAAAATATCCGTATCTGATAAAGGCTTGCCTCTATCATTCAACGTAGAGAATATTCTTAATGCCGTATCCTGTGATTCAGCTTCAATAGGAAGCAAGATGCAATTATTCATGATTCTATTTGGCAAATAAGCAAAATATGTAGGATACTTTTTCAAAAACTCCTCTATTCTATCTAAAAAGAATCTGTAGTTCTGTGCATATTTACTCTTCTGAGAAGCATCCACCTCACCACTCTTTAGAATAGACAAAAACTGCTCCTTATCATCATCAGTAGATACTTCTGAATCAATCTTCAGCTTATTTTTATTCGCAGTACCAAATTCGTCTGTTTTCCAGATACATTTTCCTATTGCCTCAGCAGTCTTAATGGAGTTTTCATCCTGCATATTTCCAAAATAAGAATAGAAAGCTCTTAACAGCAACATTAATGTTGTTAATCTCTGCTGGCCATCAATAATTTCCTGTTTGTTATCATCATTTTTAAATGTGACAATCGGGCCTAAGAAATATTCGTCATTCTCAGAATCAAATTCGCTATAATTGTCATTTGGAAATGCAAATGCAAAATATCATCCCACAAGGTCTGACATTCATTCTCATCCCATGCATAAGGTCTCTGATAATCTGGAATAAGGAAATCTGCTTTTTTATTAGTAAATAGTTCCTTTATTGTTTGCTGATCTATATTAAGTTTTGACATTGTAGTTCCTCCAACTTTTATAATAGTATTTATACCTTCTTAAAAATCACTTATTGATTTCTGAAACATACTCACTCAATCTGGAAGCATAATTCGACACTCTTTCTTCCATCATGTCATTATTATCTGTCCACAATTCGCACTGTAGCATAACAGTCTGGGCAGCATCATCCATTCCTTCTGGTGGATATTTATGTTTCTTCAAAAGTTTCTTAATCAGCATACGCATTTTTGCTCTGGCGGAATCACGCTTCTGCCAGTCTATTGTCTTATTCTTTCTTAATGCATCTGCCAATTCCTTAGTAATGGCTATAAGTTCTTCATTCTCATAAAAATCCATTATAGCCTGCGGTTTTGTTAATGCATCATAAAACGCTAATTCATCTGCTGTTAATCCTAGCTTCTGTCCTTCTTGTTGCGCGGTTTGGATTTGCTTAGCAAGATTAAGCAATTCTTCAATAACCTGCTCGTTGGTAAGCATTCCGTTAAGGTATCTGTTCATTGCCTGTTGAATGATTTCACTGAATTTCGCAGACTTAACAACATTTGTACGTTTATAAATAATCACCTGTTCTGAAATTAATTTTTCAATAGCTCAACAGGCAGATTCTTCTCCTTCATCTTGCCTATTTCTTCAAGGAATTTAGGATCAAATAATGAGAATTCGCCATCCACATCTGAAAACAGATTAATAACGCCACTACTCTTAATACTCTGCTCAAGCAAGGCATTAACTCTCGCATTCATCTCTGGTAAGGATATTTTCTTACCTTCACCTTTATCATTTAAATATTCCCCAATATCTTCTGCTTCAATGCTTCCGGTTATGTATTTAGAAGGGGATATATTATATTTTTTATTTCTGACTTCATCTATGGTTGCTTTTTTACAAAAACCAACTGTATCGATGTTTTCCTCTCCGTTTTGAAATCTATGAATGTAATCTGCTATCTTCATAATATCAGCGTCAGAAAACTCTTTCATTGTTCTACTTATCATGTGTCCAAGTTTTCTTGTATCAATAAAAAGGATATCAGTATTATGCTTTTGTTTATTAATAAACCAAATTGAAACTCTTATCTTAGTTGAATAAAATAGTTGAGCCGGTAGCGACACTATTGCTTCTACTAGATTATCCTCTATAATTTTTTTCGTATTTCATATTCTTCACCTGTATTTATTGAAAGGGCTGTGTTAGCAAGAACTAACCCCATTTTTCCGTTTGGTGATAAGTGGTGTATCATATGTTGAATCCATGCAAAATTGGCATTGCTTGCAGGTGGCAAACCATATTTCCATCTTACATCATCTATTAATGATTCCTGTCCCCAGTTTGAAAGGTTAAAAGGCGGATTTGCCAAGATATAATCTGCTTTCATAGTTGGATGTAAATCATTTGTAAATGTATCTGCGTGATATGGTCCAAAATCAGCTTCAATTCCCCGAATTGCCATATTCATTTTAGCCATTTTCCATGTATCTGGATTACTTTCCTGTCCATATACAGAAATTGTTCCACGACGTCCATTATGAGCGCGGAGAAAATTAACCGATTGAACAAACATTCCGCCAGAGCCACAACATGGATCGTATACTCGACAATTCTCTAAAGGTTCTAAAACTTCTACTAATGTCTTTACAACACTTGCCGGCGTATAGAATTCGCCTCTTTTCACTCCTTCATATGCTGCAAATTGAGCAATACAATATTCGTAAGTTCTACCAAGAAGATCTGCACTAACTTCCGCATTGCTCATATCTATATTGTTGGTAAAGATATCTACAACTTCGCCCAACACTCTCTTATCAAGATCTGGACTTGCGTAATTCTTAGGCAAGACACCTTTAAGTGCCTTATTGTCTGCTTCAATTGCGCGCATTGCGTTATCAATTACTGTTCCAATTTCAGGTGTATGCGCTGCAGCAGCAATTGTATTCCATCTAGCTTCTTCAGTCACTAAGAAAACATTTTCCATTGTATATGCATCAATGTCGTCTTCGAATCCATCACCTTCTTCAACAAGCTCTTGATATCTCTTATCAAAAGCGGCTGAAATATATCTTAAGAAAATAAGTCCAATAATAACCTTTCTATATTCCGCTGCGGGAATATGTCCCCAAAGAACACACGCTGCGTCCCAAATCTGTTTTTCAAAACCAATATTTGCATTTGTCTTATCCGCCACTATTTTGTTTCCTCCAAAAAGATTTTTATAAGTAACATATTACATTTTTGCCTGTCCTAAAAAGCGGACTTTACATCAACGATGTTATTTTACATTCTTATCAATACTAATTATGTCACCAAAATCGCAGTCTAACTCCATGCATATCTTCTCCAAAACACTCATGGACACAGTCTCGCACCTGCTCATCTTGGCAAGTGTACTACTGCTAATTCCGATGTTTTCATTTTCAACAAGATCCATCTTTTTCATATTCTTGTCGATCAATAATTTCCATAATCCGTTATAAGATACAGCCATATAATTCCTCTCTTATGGGGATTACCCATCTTGGTGAAGGACCCGAAAGTCCTCATAAATAGTTCTAGTGTATATTATACTATCCAAACCATATATTTTCAAATACATTTTTCGACTTTTCGAAACTCTATTTCGAATTAATAGCTAATTAGTTTTATTTTTGTAATATTATTCGTGATTATCTTGTCGTTTTTCACCCGCTTCGCGCGGCACCATCTTTGATGATGTTAGGGCGCGTCTTCGCAAAGTGGCGAGCAGTGCTTTTTTGTACAAAAAGCTACTTTCCGCTCGTTGGTGGCACATCCCCAATCCCCTTGAACAAGCTAAACGCTTGGCTAAGCAATTCTTACGAATCGCTTTATTTTGCTGTTGGATATTTCTTCAGAAATAAAAAAAAGAGGGGAACCCATAAGTCTTAAACTTACAAATTCCCCATTAGAATTATCGAATGATATTGTGTTTTCTGACACGTTCCTTCTTCTGCTCTTCATCACTTTTAAGGAACTGGTCGATATCATATTTTGCTCTTTGAATCTCCTGCATATCTTTCTTAACCTGACGATATTCACCGTACAGCTTTTTCTTTTCTGCAAGGATCTCGGCATACTCTGCACTGAGATCTTTTACCTTAGGAAGCTTCCTCAGATGAAGCTCAGCAAAGACATTCTTGGCAGCCTTATGAAACAGGATTTCCTGTCTGTGCTCTTCCAGGAATTTCTTGCTATATCCGCATTTACGATAATCCGCATATACGTCTTTGGTCTTGAAGTAGTCAAAGATATGCTTCTTCAAGACCTGAATCTCAGCAAGTCGTTTCTCCTTTTCTTTAATGGAAGCTGAAATTTTCGTAAATCGCTCTGTTGCTGTTTTCACATTTTTCTCCAGATCATCATAGCTTCGGATGTCATGCTGCTTCAGATATAAAACTGCCTTGGCCACCTGCTTTGTATTAAATTTCTTGGCAAAGCGGACATAATATTTTCCTTTGCCCTGAGCCAGTTTCTTTTGAATATCGATAAGAAGGTCAAACTCATGATCTTCCTTTTTCGCTGGTAAGTCTTTGGCGGATTTTCGGTTTTTCATTATCGTAGAAAGCATGCTCCATCTCACCAGCAAGAATCTTCTTAAGATCATCTTCTGAATAGCCATCACCCAGAGAACGAAGCCGGATGAAGCGTTTCTGATTTTTTCCCTTTAGAGAAATATGCTTTCCACGCTTAATCTTGTATCCGGCATCTTCCAGTTTATAAAGTAGCTCATTAAAATCTTTTGCGCCGCCTTCCCTAAGAATCTGATCAATTGCATCTCTGCGAAGCAAGACCAACAAAAAGAAATCTCTAAACTTATGGGTGCAATCAAGACTCGTAGAATTAAAATGATGTGATTATGAATATGCGCCTTGTCTGTATGAGTCGCTACGATAAAAGCATGATTACCTTTTGTAAATCGCATGGCGGTTTCATAGCCTACCTGATCCGGTGTGATTTCTCCCGGTTTAAAGGATTGCTTGATCTGATAAGCGATGATATTGCCCCTGGGATGTCTTCCTATCATTCTTCTCCTCTCAGATTTTTACTGTTAAAGCATTATTCATGATTAAACACCCCAAAATTCTTTGTTTTAAAATAAAAAAAGGGAATAAATCCACGCTTTCGGATTTATTCCCAAACATAATACAAGGGAAAGTATTAAATACTTTCCCTTGTAAAATCTTATATATAGACTTTTAAATTAGAGCCTTTGTCTATTTTGCCTGCTCTGCGATAGCAGCCTGTGCTGCAGCAAGACGAGCGATTGGTACACGGAATGGTGAACATGAAACATAGTCAAGTCCAATCTTGTGGCAGAACTCAACTGATGAAGGATCTCCACCGTGCTCTCCACAGATACCAACGTGAAGGTTAGGATTAACTGGCTTTCCAAGCTTAATAGCTGTCTCCATTAATTTACCAACACCTGTCTGATCCAGCTTAGCGAACGGATCGTTCTCGAAGATCTTGGTGTCATAGTAAGCGTTCAGGAACTTACCTGCATCATCACGGGAGAAACCGAAGGTCATCTGAGTCAGGTCGTTTGTACCGAAGCAGAAGAAATCAGCCTCTTTAGCGATCTCATCAGCTGTAAGAGCAGCTCTTGGAATCTCGATCATTGTACCTACATGGTACTTGATGTCAGCATTTGCAGCAGCGATCTCAGCATCAGCTGTCTCAACAACAATCTTCTTAACGAACTTAAGCTCTTTGATCTCACATACTAATGGGATCATGATCTCAGGCTCGATATCCCAGTCTGGATGAGCTTTCTGTACATTGATAGCTGCACGAATAACAGCCTTTGTCTGCATCTTAGCAATCTCAGGATAGGTAACTGCAAGACGGCATCCTCTGTGTCCAAGCATCGGGTTGAACTCATGGAGAGAATCAATGATAGCTTTGATATCCTCTACTGACTTATTCTTAGCCTTTGCAAGCTTCTCGATGTCAGCTTCCTCTGTCGGAACGAACTCATGAAGAGGTGGATCAAGGAAACGAATTGTTACTGGGCATCCCTCAAGAGCCTCATATAATTTCTCGAAATCTCCCTGCTGATATGGAAGAATCTTGTTAAGAGCTGTCTCTCTCTCCTCTACTGTATCAGAGCAGATCATCTCACGGAATGCAGCGATTCTCTCTGGATCGAAGAACATATGCTCTGTACGGCAAAGTCCGATTCCTTCAGCGCCCAGCTCACGAGCCTTCTTAGCATCTGCAGGAGTATCTGCATTTGTACGAACCTTAAGTCTTCTGAACTCATCAGCCCATGCCATAACACGTCCGAACTCACCAGCGATTGAAGCATCAACTGTTGGAATAATTCCAGCGTAGATGTTACCTGTTGTACCATCGATAGAGATCTCAGATCCCTCTGTGAATGTCTGTCCTGCAAGTGTGAACTTCTTGTTCTCCTCGTCCATATTGATATCACCACAACCAGATACACAGCATGTTCCCATACCACGTGCAACTACGGCTGCGTGAGATGTCATACCACCACGAACGGTTAAGATACCCTGAGCAGCCTTCATTCCTGTGATGTCCTCTGGAGATGTCTCAAGACGTACAAGTACGACTTTCTCTCCTCTTTCAGCCCATGCCTCAGCATCGTCAGCTGTGAATACAACCTTACCACAAGCAGCTCCTGGAGATGCTCCAAGACCTTTTCCAAGTGGAGTTGCAGCTTTTAATGCAGCAGCATCAAACTGTGGATGTAATAATGTATCAAGGTTACGAGGATCGATCATTGCAACAGCCTCAGCTGGTGTCTTATGTCCCTCATCTACTAAATCGCAAGCGATCTTAAGAGCAGCTGGAGCTGTTCTCTTACCATTACGGCACTGAAGCATATAGAGCTTCTTGTTCTCAACTGTGAACTCCATATCCTGCATATCATGGTAGTGGTTCTCAAGCACATCGCAAACCTTGAGGAACTCAGCATATGCCTCCGGGAACTCCTGCTCCATCTGAGCGATTGGCATTGGAGTACGAACACCGGCAACAACGTCCTCACCCTGTGCATTGATCAAGAACTCACCCATAAGTTTGTTCTCACCTGTAGCTGGATCACGTGTAAATGCAACGCCTGTACCGGACTCGTTATTTAAGTTACCGAATACCATTGGCATTACGTTAACAGCAGTTCCCCAGGAATACGGAATATCATTATCTCTTCTGTATACGTTTGCACGTGGGTTGTCCCATGAACGGAATACAGCCTCGATAGCAAGCTTTAACTGCTCTACAGGATCTGAAGGGAAGTCTGATCCTAACTGTTTTTTGTACTCAGCCTTGAACTGCTCTGCTAACTCTTTGAGGTCAGCTGCTGTAAGGTCTACGTCAAATTTAACACCTCTGTCCTCTTTCATCTTGTCGATGAGCTGCTCGAAGTATTTCTTACCAACTTCCATAACGACATCCGAGAACATCTGGATGAAACGTCTGTAGGAATCATATACGAAACGCTCGAATGCCGGATCTGGGTTTCCAGCGATCATAGCTGCAACAACATCATCATTAAGACCAAGGTTAAGGATTGTATCCATCATACCTGGCATTGAAGCTCTGGCACCGAACGAACAGATACGAGAAGAGGATTCTTAAGGTCACCGAATTTCTTTCCGTTAACCTCTTCCATCCATTTTACACCTTCCATAGTCTGAGCCATAATCTCATCATTGATCTTACGTCCATCCTCGTAGTACTGTGTACAAGCCTCTGTAGTGATTGTGAAACCCTGTGGTACAGGAAGTCCAATGTTTGTCATCTCAGCAAGGTTAGCACCCTTACCACCGAGAAGATTACGCATGGTCATGTTACCCTCTTTGAAGGTATATACCCACTTGTTTGCCATTTTGCAATTCCTCCTAAATTTTATTTCTGGTATGGTAAAAAAAACCATCCATATACTTGATTAATGTGTGCACTCATACAAGCGCACACATTAATAATACCATAATTTCAGCAAATATCAACTAATTTTTATTATCTTTTCCCTTATGTTTCATACTATTTTTTTGAACACGGACAGACTTAACATTCTTTACTATGACAAATATCATAATTGCAAGAATTGCAACTATCCCAAGCGCACCAATAGTCAGCGGAACGGCCATTCCACTCTCACTGATCATGGTGGCAAGCGGTACCTGCTCATCTGCTATATCATGCTTATTGTCGTTTGCCGCCTGCGGTACCTGCTCATCTGCTATATCAGTATTTGGCTGTGCCTGCGGTGCCTGGATTCCATCCTGCGGATCATTCTGTCCGTCAGGCACTATTGTGTTTGCGGCATTTGCTCCATCTGCAGCTCCGTTATTTGCCGCTCCTGCGGCATTGCCCGCTGCATTGGCTGCCCCGGCTGCATTTGCAGCTCCTGCGGCTGCGATTGCCGCCTGCCGCAGTATTGTCATTTGCTCCATTTCCGGCAGCAGCCATGCTTGATGCAGCCCTTGAATATACAAAGTTGAACACGTTTTCTGACGCATTTGACGACAGCTTTCCTGTCTGATTATAGCTGTCCGGAATATATCCATCTATATACAGATATGCTATAACCGGCTCATCGCCCACATTACCATAATAGGTACGGCTTTCAGCAAGCTTATTGCCATCTGTATCCACATAGTTGACTGTATACTCAGCAAGCTCGCCCGGTATGCCGTATGCAACAACATAGTCCTGATCTCCCGATACGAGAAAAGCCGACTGTGCAACTGTATTATTGTCACGGCCGCTTAATCTGATTCCCTTTACGTAGTACTTGCTGTTTTCATTAAGTGCCACACTGCCCTGTGCATCACAGCTGATGACATCTCCATATTCAAGACCTGTGACAATTATTTTGTCTCCTTTAGCAGAAACAGAAACCGAAGCCTCATTGCCTGATGCCTTGCGCACCTGCACACCACCGTTTATGCTTCCCTGACCTCCGGCTGAGAAGGAAACAGTGTATGTATATGAAAATGCCTTTGCATCTGCTGTCTGTGAGAAAACACCGGTTATGACAACAAGAGCTGCAAGAAAATATTTAAGCAATCTTTTCATTTTGCTTAGCCCCTTTCTGTCACTTACGAAAGCCAGTATCATCAAAATAATACCAATCACAAACACTACAGCTGACGCTATTGACCAGATATCTCCGGTCTTTACCTTGCTTGTTGTAGTTATAAATGTAGGTGGATTTGATAAAGTTGGATCAGAGTTATCCTCTACCGCAAAGTTCATCATAAGCTTTGCAAGTGTATCCTGATATATATTACCCGACTCTCCGTCAAGCCCTACTAAAAGCTTCACGCTGCCTCCCTCTCCAGGCTCTAATGTCTTTAAATAAAAGAACTTATCCAGAGAGTTTGTAGCCTCATTGAGTCCTTTTCCGGCTGTCGTCTCCTTCTCACCACCTACGCTGGTGCTGCTGTATATAGTGTCCTCTTTTCCATCCGGTCCTACGAAAGTAAGAATATATGAGTATCCACCATTTTCAGCAACAGCCTGTGTATCCTCAAGACTCTTTAATACATCATTGGACATATACCATTTCGTCGAAATACTGCTGTTATTCTTTATATCAACGGAAAATGTGACAGAATCTCCCGGCTCCATCTGTGAGACAGAGGCTGCTATTTTATTTGAATCGAACGAACTGACCATCTCCTTGCCGGTAAACTCACATGAGCCGGCTGTAGTAGTATTCTCATCTGCAAATACAGTGCCTATCGAACCAAGGATAAACAACATGCATGATAATAATGCGATAAATTTTTTCATATTGTCCTCCTTTACTCTAAGCTAAGTGCCCCGTCATCTGATATATTTACATCAACACCCCACGCACTCTTAATTGCGTCCTTTGCATTGTGTGTCTGTACTGCATCAACAGTTGCCTCCAGCACAAATTGCGCACCATCATATTCATAGGTAGTAGTGATGGTTGTAAGTCCGTTATCATCAGTCTGTGATGTCTGACCCACAATGGCTGCAATATCGCCGGATATACTGATTTTGTCTGTAAAATCAGTGGATGTCTGACCTTTTTTTAAAATAGAATTGTAGTAAAATACATTTCGCTCTGTAGTCTCAGCACTCTTATCCTCTGTCCAGCCATCGTTTGTAAAGTCAATCTGTATCTTTGATGGATCAAGTTTTGAAAGCTTATCACCTGTCTCCTTATCTGCCCAGTAATGCTGCACAGACACTCTCACATACTCATCTATCGAGCCGCTGTTTTGACAGCAAGCTTCTCATCGTACTTTTGTCGAGAATCAGTTTTCATCTCCGGCATTCTTTAGCATATCTCCAAGCAGCACTCCTGTTGCCTCGCTCCAGTCATCATCCTTATGCTTATAATCTCGCCAGCTCACATCATTGCCATTCTCAGTCAAAGTAACACCGATGGATTTGATGTCAATCTGAGCCAGATAATTATCACTCATATATGTAAGAGTCGCTTTTGTAGATCCAATCGTCGATGCTGCAAGCATTATCGCAGAGGATGCTACAAGTATAATTGGAAGTTTTCTCTTCATTACTCTTCGCCCTCCTCTTTATCATATTGTGCTGTCGCATCCCATTTTGCATCAGGTGCGACACACGGATTGCCATTCTCATCATATGTGACAGGAGCACACTCTTGAACCACAACTACATTGAAGCTGGTCTTTACCTTTTCACTAACTGTGATAGCTGCAACAATCGGCTCGGTTTTGCCACCAACCGGCACTACCTGACTGTAATACCAGTAGCCATCATCTGAAAGGCTCCAGTTTGAGCCTGATGCCTCTATATCAAACTGGCTTGCTGCAATTACCTTTACTCTGACAAAACAGTCTGCTTTTCCTGTATTCTCAATCTCAATAGTTTTCTTCCAGTCCTTAAACTTCTCCTTGACATCAGTTGTAGGACCGATATCTACTGAGATACCGCCCTTTGCCGTAGCATAGGTTGTAAAATATGCAAGTGTCGGTTTAACTGAAACACCACAGACAATGAGTGTTGCAGCAAAGGCTGCACATACAAGAATACGGTGATTTCTATTAAGTTTTTTACAAGACTCTGATAATTTTTTCATTAATTCTGCACCCATTCCCATCCGGTTCCGTCATACTCAAAATGGTTTACGACACCGGTACTATAAATCAATTTGTCGTTGTAATCGTTTGTGAAATCAACATCCGCGGTCTCACCGGCCACAATCTGTGTCTCTATGCTGTCTGAGGAGGTCACCGATAACTGCCAGCGGCATATACCTCCTTTACTATCACCCTTGACCCTGCCGGAATATTGTCAATAACTACGCTCTTAGCCCCTGTACTGTCAAATCTGATTGATGCGATATCTGAAAACACCACATTACCATCCCTGTCGTAGGCCTCAACATCAAATGCAAACACCGGCTCACCGAGTGCTGTATTGTATGTCTTTAATGTTTTATTAATCTGTAAGCTTCCCATAAGCCCGGTCTGTTCAGGCTTCAGCTCGATATCGATATCATCATATATCCATGAATCTGAGCCGCTTCCTGTCATAGCAAACTCATTATTAGGAGCCGAAACCAGATACGGCACAAATGTGTATCCAAATCTTGCCGAATTAGCCGGCTTTGCATATACCAGATACAGTCCCGTCTTAACGCCTGTAACGTTTCCCCTTCCGTTTGAAACATCTATTACCTCATCTGCTGTCAAAGAACCTTTGTCTGCAATGTCCGCAGCTGTCTTTGCCATCTTTTCCCAGTCATCTGCGGTAGTTTTACTGCTGATATCTGATATAGATTTAGCCAGCTCATCAAACTGCTTCGTTGCAGTGTATACATCGTTCTCATCTACATCTGCCACTCTATAAAGCTCTACGGGAAAATCCACAGTATACAAATCCTCCCATGTATCGGGGATATCAACTGTTATAGAGCATTTCTTATCAATATCAATATGCGTCCTTGCAAAAATGCTTCCACATGGCAGAGAAAACAAGACTATCGCTGCTATAGCTATACTGACAGCTCTTTTTAAACTATTGTGCATTTTTCCTCCTTCCTGATTCTATCTGAATCTATACAATATCGTTTTACTAAGTATCTTACAAATTATAATATACAAAACCAGAAACAGAATGCCAAGCACTATGGCTTCATGTAACGGCTGTACCTGCTTTACATCCTCTACAATAAGTCCCTGTGCATCATTTGCAATCCTGTGCCCCCTGATAAGAAGCCTGTGGGAATTCACTCCATACGGTGTACATGTAATAAGTGTACAGTAATCCTGCCCTTCCTCAATCTTTAAGTCATTAAGCTCATCAGGTAAAACAATCCTTATCTGATCAACCTCGTAGGTCAGTGTCTCGCCAAGCACATACAGCTTAAATGTGTCACCCTCCGCCATCTGGTCAATATCCGTAAATAGCTTAGATGACGTAAGTCCTCTGTGTCCTGAAACAGCACAATGTGTGCTTGCTCCGCCAACCGGAAGCGATGTGCCCTCGATATGGCCAACACCTATCTGAAGTATTGTATTGTCTGTGCCGTGGTAAATCGGCAATGAGACATTGATGGACGGAATCTCAACATAGCCCATGACTCCTGTGCCAGATACATCAAGTAGGCTTTCATACTCTGCTCTGTCCGAATCAGACATATCATATCTGTCCTGCTTGCTTAAAAGCTTTTCATTGTAAGCCTCTGCCGCCTGTCTCATTTCTTCAAGCTTTTGTTCATCTGTATTGTCTACTGCATCGACATAGCTTGCGATTGCCCTTGACTGATGGAATGAATTCCAGTAATCACTCACCGTCGGGTATAGCAGTAAGGACAGTCCTGCAAGAAACACTATGACAAACAAAATAGTTGATAATTTTCTTCTCATAGCACTCTCCTTACTGTTATCATTTGCATAATATAATTATGCCTATTGTAACTGCCACGAACCACTAAAGTGGCTCATGGCAGATATATTTTATCATAAAATGATATTATTTAACACGCTTCTTTGTTACAAGAACAATTCCGCCACCGACTACTAATATAGCACCGATTACATAAATTGCAACACGTCCGGCACCACCGGTTGAAGGAAGGACTGAGCCCTTAAAGTTCTGTACAGGTGTGCTTAAGCTGCCCTCAGCTTTATCAGCTTTAAGTGTAATATTACCGGTCACCTTATCTCCGCTTAATGACTTAAGCTCGGAGCATCAGACACAATTGAGTGGTCTGCTGTAATTGTGAATGCAATATCTTTGCAGTGTTGTAGCTATCGAGTCTTTGTCTCCTTAAGTACGTAATCACCGTCATCAAGTCCGCTGAATGTGAAGACATCATTCTTATCACCGGAAATTACCGCTTTGATTTCTTTGTCTGCTTCACCTTTAATATTTTTGTAAAGAGTGAACTCTGCACCATCGAGTGCTTTATTGTTCTCATCTACCTTGTTGATTACAACCTTGTATGTAAATACGATTACTGTATCATCCGGAGTCTCACCTTTGTCTCCCTCACCACCGTTGTTAGGGTTGTTAGAGAACTCAAGCTTAACCTTATTTGGGTTTCCTTTTGAACCGATAACAGCATTCTCATTGAGAGTTGCTTTGTACTCAACTACAATCGTATCACCATTTTTAGCTTCAAATCCTTCTGCTAAAATGTTGTCACATGTAAAAGTAAGCTTTTGCTAGCTGCGTCATAATTTGTTTTAAAGAATTTTGTAACATCCTTATCACCTAATTTAACAGTAACAGTTCCTTCATTGAAATCAAGTCCCTGTGAAAGAGTATCATCAAATTTGAGGTAATATGACTTATATGACTCAACATTTGCAGGTAATGTAGCTGTAAGCTGGAATGGAACTACATCTCCGATATCATAATCGGCTGAATCCTGCCATTCTGTTGTATCACCTGTTGTGTCGTTTGTGTCTTTTACTTTCTTCTCAACAGAAGGTACATCTGTCTTAGGTGTGATTGTTGTATCAGCAACGATATTGAGGATATACTCTGTGTAAGCCTCGTCACCTTTTAAAGAGCTATCCTTATCCTTGATAAGATAGTAACCAGGCTCAAGTCCTGTAATCTCAGCTTTTGCATTGTCCTGTGTTACTGAAACAGAACCTGCTACTGTAGTGCTTAAAGCTGAAGCAATTTTCTGTGCCTCTGCCTTAAGATCTGAAGAGTTCGTCTGCATTCCTGAAAGCTTCTCTACATAAGTTTTTGCATCATTAGCAAGATCTGTCTTTTTGTCTGCCTTGATACCGGTACCCCAGTCAACGTTTGAAAGTGTTGTCTGTGATTTTGAAAGATCTCCCTTTAAAATCTGGTAAGCCTCATAAGTGTGGCCTGCCTTTGCCTCATTAACCGTGATGGTAAATGTTTTTGCGCCTTCGCCCTCAGCAAATACTGTAACGCTCATTGCAAGTGTAAGTATCATTGCAAGAACAAAAGCAATGCTTCTTTTGATTGTTTTCATATCGCATTCTCCTTTTTTATAATGTTTTATGTTTTTTATAGAAAAGTGTTATTACAGCTATTGCTATAAGCACAGCTCCACTTAACATATACAACCATCTGTTACCGCTTCCACCTGTTTCCGGAAGCTCATACTCTATGAGTTTGTTTGTAATCTCAACAGTACGGACTCTATTGCATTGGCGCTGCCCGGTGCAACGTTTGCATCGGTCTTTGACATTTGTGTACCATTTATATCCTTAAATATATATGAAACATCATAGCGACATACTGTTGTTCTGATTTATTCCAACCTCTGTCACATAATATTTATATGTGGTACCGGTCAGAATACCATTTTCATTTACATCCTGCAATGGCATATTTTCAAATACATATGACCATTCACCTGCCGAATCAGCTGTCAACTCAACCGGATTGCCATACTTCTTATCATTACCAGCCGAATCCACCTGATGCAGTTGCAGAAAGATCTTTCCATCAGTCTTATCTAATGGATTATTCTTAGAATCAGTCCATTTTTTATCGACTGAAATGCTGGTGGTCGCAACCGCTACATCCTCATAATAGTACGGTGTATTTACCTTTGCCATATCACTTCCCTGTAATGAGCTGTTTTCAGCTACAACAGGATGTGCTGAGTTATCTGCACTGAAATAGAAATACTCCTTATGTGGCTCTGCCGAGAGTATGTAACCATCCGGTGCCTTTGTCTCAACTATGTAATACTGTGTATTATACTCCAGATTGTCAGTACTCATACTGATATCAATTCTGCCGTTCTTATCGGTGGTATACTTACCTAACGGCGTATAAGAGCCATCCGGTGTGTATCCAAACAATTCAAACTCAGCGCCCTCAAGCTGCCTTCCATAATCATTCTTATCTACCTTATACAAGGTAAATGTATTGCTCTTAATTACTCCGGCAGATGATTTTGACTCTTTGTAAACTGTCCGGTTATCCTTTCTGTCTTCTCCTTTTCGATGCCCTCAAGCTTTGCTGTATTGCTGACATCCATTATAATCGGACTGTGTTCACCAGGAGTACCAATAACCTGTGCATTGACCGATAAGTATATGTCAGCATAATGGCTTTACCGTCGGTATATCTGCTTTATGGTTCTATATGAATCGGCGCTCCAATCATAGGTACCATCCTGTATACTGTAATTCCACTTACATTCATCTATCGTTTCTCCCTGCTTATAAGTTCCATCGCTTTGCTTAATAGCTTCTCTAAACTGAACTGTAGCCGGCATTAAATCGATATACCATAATGTCTGAATACCATTGCCATATGTGCGTGTCGTAAATTTAAGCACATCTGTCAGCTTTAATGTATCGCTATCAGGCAGATAGTCCTTGCCATCAGGGTTTATTATAACCGTATAACGCAGCCTGTGATTGTCTTCATCCCACTTGTAGTTCTTGGAAATAACCTTATCCCCCTCAGTAGGATTATCACCGCCCGATTCGTCAGGCTTTGACATGGTCTGTGTCTGAGAAGCCGATCCGATTTCGCTGTTTGTATTTGATGATGCTGTGGCTGTATTCTTATAATCCACTCTTTTACCGGCTTCAAAATTCTCAAAATCATCTATCGTGCACTTGTATACTACATATATGTGAGAGTTCTCATTCCAGCCATGTATTTCTGTATTGGCTTTATCAGGCTTTATAACTCTTGTAACCACGGTATTTGTGCTTTTATCAAGCGTTGTGCCGGTTTGAATTCCTTTTGTGAACCAGTCGCCGTCAGTTACGGTATGCAATGTGCCTTCAAAGTCAGGATATGTAAAGCCCTCCTGATTAGTATAGGCTAGCATTATCTTTACACTCTGCAGTGTAACACCCTCCGGAAGCTTATCAGTGATAGTATACTCTGTAGCATCAGCATCCATAAGTACATCAACGCGCCATGTGAGTGTTCCATCACTTTCTGTGGTTTTCAAATATGTCTGACCTGTTTTACCGTTTCCATCAGTCTTTTCAATCTTTGATGTCGTATGGCTATAAGATGCAGATGCACTTGAATTTAAAGCTTCAAACTTATTCACATACTCAAGCTTTCCACTTGCTGTTGTGTCGGCAGTTGTGCTGTATGTAAATACGACAGTCTTTTCACTGTTGCTTGTCGGATAATCCTTATTAAAGCCGATATTTACCGAGGTAAATCTGTAGTCATCAAATTCGGATACTTCATTAAATTTTGCCGTTTTGACTTATTATTCTTATCCAGATATTTAACAGTAATGTCACCGATATATCCATCAAACTTTACCTTAACGACTTACAAAATCATTCATCTGGGTATAAGTCATGTAATGATAATTCTTCTGAGATTTGGATGACATTGTATCAGCAATGCCAAACTCCTTAGGAAATCCCGATGCCGGAATTGTAAACTTAGCCTCCCATTTTAAAGTATACAGACTGTTATCTGTCTTTTGAGCTTCAACAAGCTTCTTTGTAATATCCTGCTTTGTTTTGGAACATTTACGCTTGAAGAGCTGTCATATGACTTATCATCCTTAGTGAGAGTAGCCTTATTATTAAATTTCTGGTCATCAAATGTCTGCAATGCATCTGTATAGTATTTGACAGTATACTTATTGCAGTTCTTGTTACCATCTGTAGAATTAAATGTAACCGATGTCACCTTGCCACTGCTGTCTTTGTTAATTGTATACCCGTCACTAGGTGATATATCAATGTCTGTAATCTTATCAAACATATCATCTGTCAGGACAGCTCCCGCAATATCCTCACAGGTTTTATTTACTGTAACCGTCCAGATAATCCGGTTATTAGTTTTATCATATTTGCCGGATTTTTCTATAAGATTTTTGTAATACTTTACGTAGCTGCTTGATGTATCTATAACAGTTTCTTTTGAATTTTGTTCTGTTGATTTACCTGTAACGAAATTAGTTGCCTGCCATGTAGCATTATTTCCCAAATCTCCGGCATTGGTCGTAATACCTGTATGTAATAGAACAGCTATCACCTGCCTCTAATTTTGGAAGCTTTGCAGTAAGTGTTGCCTTTCCCGCGTCTGCCGGGTCATTCTTTCCTGTCGCCGTTGCAGTATAGCTGCTGTCAATAATCTGACCGTTTTTCTTTATGCTGTAGGTAAGCCCTGTTGTATCAACACGCATGCCATTGCCGTTAAATTCATCTGTGATTTCAATATCATCGTGTACCTTTTCAGAAGATACATCTACAGTAAACTCAACATAATAATTACCGTTTTCATCAATAGCAATATTATTATTATTTGTATTGCTCTACTTTACGGAAATATCGTAGTTTAAGGAATCGTTTCCGTTCCAGTGGACATTATCCTTGTCTACTGTTATGGTGACATCACCACCGATATTGATATCAAGATCACTGAATCATTGGTCTTACCCTCACCAAGAGCCTCAACCTTTGCCCAGCCTTCTATATCGCTGCTTTTACCCTCGATATAGCCATCTGCAAATCTTATAAGGATAGCATATGTCCCATCCTCGTTTTTGATATATCTGTACTGGAACTGTTCTATATCACTGTTGTCGTCACATTTTGTCGTCCATGAATTGCACAAATCATCCGGAATAGTCACCGACGGATCATAGACATAATAATAATTCTTAACAGTATTGCCATTGGCATCTACCGTGTCATTCTTGCCGATTCCAAAATTCAGCTGAACCTCAAGCTTGAACTTCTCGCCGTTCCAGTCCGCTGACTTGCCCTCACTGGACATTTCGGTATATGAGCCATTTGATTGCAGTTTTTGAAGATTAACATAGTTTTCTGTGACATTATCTATGGTAAAATCCTTCTGATTCTGATCTGCTGCTGATGCAGGTTGTATAAGTCTGTACGCAGTAATGCCCAGCACTATAACAGCAATTGAAATAATAAATGTAGCAAGCTGTCTACGTCTTCTCACTCTTTTAAGCCGCTCTTTCCCGAGACGTTCCATATCCTTATCCATTCTGCATCCTCCTTTCATAGAGTTATATATATTTCATTTTGCTTAATCGTTATTCAACAGCTAATATATTACACACTTTTGGTCACACAACGGTCACACGAGCCTTTAAATCGGGATTTTCTACTTTTTTACCAAAAATTCCAAATAACACTAGTCAATTTTGCCAATTTTAGACAATGGCCAGATGGCAAATGTAATTCTGCCGACTACCTGCTCCTCTGAGACACAGCCTATAGCTGTATTTCTTGAGTCAAGTGATACGCTTCTGTTATCGCCCATCACGAAAATCTTGGATTCAGGAACGATAAGGCAGCTCTATATTACAGTCTCCTAAAGCTTTTTCATTGAGATACGGTTCATCAATTGCGATATCGTTTACATAAACCGTGCCATCCTCTGATATATTGACCCAGTCACCCGGCATCGCAATAACTCTTTTACAAGTATCTTGTTATTGTAATAAAAGCTATGACATCTCCTGTTTTGAAGTCATGCCCCTTTGATGCCATAAGCCCCTGTCCCTCCTGTAACGTCGGTGACATGGATGTTCCGGTCACCTTCAAAATAGGGAGCCACAGGTTTGCGACCAATATTGCTGCCGCTGCCACTACCACAAGTGTTCCTACGGTATTGAAGAGTGTTGCTGCAAATTTGTTGTTATACTTCACTCTTCTCAGTTCCTGACGCAGCTCCTTTATGCCAAGATCATCGCTATAACGGTCATAGTCGTCTGTCATGATACTGCGATAGCCCGATGTATCTTCAGTCTTCTTAGCACTTTTATTCTCAACTTCTTTATTCTCAACTCTGTTTTCTTCTGAAACCTTCCTTGATATTTCCTTTTCTATATGTACAGATATATCCTCCGGCCGGTTTTCTTTTTTAGTCTGCTGAAATTCCTTCTCTATTTCAATATTTATTTTCTATATCAGGAGTTATGTCTGGCGCCGGTGTTACATATTTGACCGGAATTATTTCCGCTATTTCCTGTGATATATTTTCATCAACATTTTGGGTCTGCTTATGTACCTGCGTTACTTTTTCAGATGACTTAACAGATGTTTCCATCATCTGTGCCAAAAGTAAATCAAGCTTATCCTCATTGGTAAGTGGTTTCTGTTCGACATCCTTCAGCTCCTCGTCTTTGCTTAAATCCACTACATCAATATTATTTTTGCTTTCTGCAACAGCTGCAGTATTGTTATGATTAATCTCTGCAACTACCTTTTTATTGTATTCAGCATCTGTGCAGCTTTTTGTCGAATTTGTGAGGTTAGCTGATTTATTCTGCTTAATTTTCTTCTGTTCTCTTTTTTTTCTTAGCTCAATGTACTTTACGGCAACTCTTGCCAGAGCATATATTGCCTTTTTATATATTTTTTCTATCATTCTTTTGTCCAATTATCCATTTCATAACCACAAAATATTGCTTCTATATTATTTTCTTGTCAGATTATTTGAAGCCATGGATATTACGGCGGCAAATTTCTGGATTTCCTCTGTTGCTGACGTGAGTTTATTAATTGCAGCATTGATATCACCCGATGTCTTTACCTCACGCTCAAGTGTCTGAATATGTTTTTTTGTCTCGTCAAGCTCTTTTCTTAAGTGTTCAACCTCTTTACTTCTGTCTAAAAGCATCTCTAGCAGCTCACTTCTGCTCAGCTTCTTTAATTCTTTTGCTTCCATATTCATAATCTCCATATATCAGAACAACCAAAGAATAGCTTACTATATCTTTGGTTGTCATTTGTCATCTATATTATATCATAAAATTTGATTTCTGATATGTTTTTATATTAATTTTTGTGACCTAATTCCTAATTTTGTATAATTTCACAAAATACACTTTCAAAAAAAGTTGTAATTGCTTTTTTTAAGCCTCATTTAACAAAAAATATCGTTAGTTTGTACAAAACTAGAATTCAAATTTCTTTGCAAAATAAGCATCAAGCTCATCAATTGCGATACGCTCCTGCTCCATTGTGTCACGGTCACGTACTGTCACGCAATGGTCTTCCTCTGAGTCGAAATCATATGTCACGCAGAATGGTGTTCCGATTTCATCCTGACGGCGATATCTCTTTCCGATTGTTCCTCTGTCATCATACTCACAGTTGTATGTCTTTGAAAGCTGTGCAAATACCTTTTCAGCACTCTCATTTAGCTTCTTTGACAGCGGAAGTACTCCAATCTTTACAGGTGCAAGTGCTGGATGGAAATGGAATACTGTTCTTACATCTGGTTTCTCCGGTGTACCGATATCCTCCTCATCATAAGCTGCACAAAGGAAGGCAAGTACTACACGGTCTGCACCGAGTGATGGCTCGATAACGTATGGCAGATATTTCTCATTCTTCTGATCATCAAAGTATGTAAGGTCCTGTCCTGAAACTTCGATGACGTCCGAGATCATAATCTGTACGATCTGCGATTCCCCACAGTTCTCCCCAGCCAAATGGGAACAGGAACTCGATATCCGTAGTTCCCTTTGAATAGAAGGCTAACTCAGCAGGATCATGATCACGCAGTCTCATCTCATCCTCCTTGATTCCAAGAGAAATGAGCCAGTCACGGCAGAAGCCTCTCCAGTACTTAAACCACTCAAGATCTGTATCAGGCTCACAGAAGAACTCTAACTCCATCTGTTCGAACTCACGTGTTCTGAAGGTGAAGTTACCAGGTGTAATCTCGTTACGGAATGACTTACCAACCTGTCCGATACCGAATGGAATCTTTTTACGTGATGTACGCTGTACATTTTAAAGTTTACAAAGATACCCTGTGCTGTCTCGGGACGAAGATATACTGTATTCTTAGCATCCTCTGTAACACCCTGGAAGGTCTTGAACATGAGGTTGAACTGTCTGATATCTGTGAAATTGTGCTTGCCGCATGATGGACATGGAACATTGTGCTCCTTGATGAAATCTACCATCTGCTCGTTTGTCCAGCCATCAACTGATGTCTCAAGCTCAATACCATTGTCCTGCGCAAAATCCTCGATGATTTTGTCGGCTCTGAATCGCTCGTGGCACTCCTTACAATCCATAAGCGGATCTGAGAAGCCGCCGAGATGTCCTGATGCAACCCATGTCTGAGGATTCATGAGGATGGCGCAGTCCACACCTACGTTATAAGGATTCTCCTGGATAAATTTCTTCCACCATGCTCTTTTTACATTGTTTTTAAGCTCTACGCCCAGGTTTCCATAATCCCATGTATTTGCAAGACCTCCGTAAATTTCTGAGCCCGGATATACAAATCCTCTTGCTTTTGCTACCTGTACGATTTTGTCCATGGTCTTTTCCATAATTCTTGTTTCCTCTCTATCTTACTTATGATTTATTTGTATTCGTAACTGTTCAGTACCTTCACAGCTGTAAGCTGCAGGCGCATTAGAATCAAATGTACTGAATAGTTACTTGTATTCTTAATTAAATAACAATTCACGCCTTAATCTACTTATATATAACATATGTGATATATGACACCGGCGCCGAATTGTCCTCCTCACTGTCAAAGTCAAATGTGACCTCGTTGTCTTGCTTGACCGAGTTTAATATATCATCATCACTGACACTACCATCCGCTCCGTTTTCCGTTCCTTCCGTCGCATCGGCTTTTACTGCTTCCGTGTTCTCTGTGACACTCTCTGTCCCTGTGTTTTGTGATGCAAGCAGGCTGTACTTGTCACCAATCGCAACTGTTTTGTCATCTACAAGCTTTACTTTGTCGACAGATGCATATAATATTTTCCCTTTCACATGCAAATTTGAGCTGCCTTCGTAAACAACGACCTTGTAGCCGGTTTCATCCAGAAACTCAGATGATTCACATTTCTTTGCCTTGCCATCATCTATCGCTGCGAAATCGGTCTTGAAATCATATCCGGCTGCCAGAGCCTCCGCAATCGTCCCTGAAAAAAGCTTTGTCCCATTGAAATCAGTGTATTCATCGGTTGACGCATAGCTCATGGTAAGAGATGCCTTCTTTTTCTCGACAGTCAGCTTTTTGAGCTTGATTGAACCGTCATTCTTCTTATTGTAGTCGTCTATTGACTTGTCCACATAGCTTTGTAAGTCATCCTGCTTGTATGCAGCTGTATCAAAGTCCTCGACATCTGTAGATACCACACTGCCGTTTTTGCAACAAATACCGTGCTGTCCTTGGTATAATAATCCGTACCGCACCCGGCAAGCAAACCGCATGTCGCAATAACAGGCAACAGCATTGATAGCTTTTTATTCATAGCTGCCTCCTAAAATATAATCTATGATATTATACCCTTTTGTATATATGATTTCAAGTATCATATTTTAAAGGGCAACGACATGCATAGTATCTATTAATTATTTCATGATTTAATTTCATGCTTTAATTTATCACAGAAAAGCTGCTGATTTAAAATCATGATGCACATAGATTGAAAGATATTCCTTCATTATGCTTCTCAGCTCCTCAAGCACATCGTCTGACACTGCAAATGTGTACAGCTTCGTGATATCAGCTGAAACAATATACTGCATGGTATAGAGTGTATCGCTTAGTATACGCCTGCCCTGCACCTGCGTGCCACAGTTGTCACAAAACACCCTCCGCGTATTGACGAAAAACATTAAGTCCTTCCCTTGAATGACAGTGTATACACGAAAACAGCGATGGACCCTCGCCATTTATCGTAATAGCCTTAAGCTCAAAAACAGCCCTGACCAGCTCATTTTTATATGCCGGTGATTCAAGAGCCCGGAGTGATTGATAAAGGAGCTTTAACATATCCTTCTCGTCATTGTTCTCGACAAAAATATCCGCAGAACTCCAGAAAGTAAAACCCGGTGTATACTGCTTCCAAATCCTGTGTCAGCCCCCTGAAATAGTTGCTGATTGTGACCTTTGAAAGAGAATATGCGCTTTTACCCTCAAACAGCTCAAACTCACCGAACGAAAATGGATTGCTTCCTGCCATAAGCTGGCTGTTTGGACGTCTTGCGCCCCTTGCAAAGGCTGTGATTTTCCCTCGTTCCTTTGTGAGAATCGTTATTCTTTGTCAAAATCCCTACCGGCATGGCTGAAAGCACCATACCGGTCAACACTACACTCTGTGACATCTTAATCTTACTTTCAAAATACTATTCTTCCTCTTTGTATCCAAAGTTCTTGATGAGGAAGTCGCTGTCTCTCCAATCCTTCTTTACCTTGACCCATAGCTTCAGATTCACCTTACAGTCAAGCAGTCTTTCCATCTCATAGCGCGCATTGGTGCCGATTTTTTAGCATACTGCCCTGCTTTCCTATAATGATTCCCTTATGGGAGTCTCGCTCGCAGACAATTGTGGCATCCATATCTATAATAGAACCACTCTTTGTCTTTCTTGTCTTCATGCGGTCAATTCCTACTGCAATGCCATGCGGCACCTCGTCATTTAAAGCATGGAGCGCTTTTTCCCTGATAATCTCAGCACAGATTGCACGCTCAGGCTGATCTGTGATGGTGTCCTCATCATAGAACTGTGGGCCATAAGGCAAATACTTAAATATAGAATTAATAACATCATCCGTATTCTGCCCTCTTAAGGCTGACGTAGGAATAATCTCTGCAAAGTCGAATACCTTGCGGTAGGTGTCTATATACTCAAGCACCTTTTCCTTTTCCACTGTATCTACCTTGTTGATAATCAATATAACAGGTGTATTAACCTTTTAAGCTGCTCTATAATATGCTGCTCTCCCGCCCCGATAAAGTTGGTCGGTTCCACAAGCCACAGCACAACATCCACCTCATTCAATGTCTTTTCCGCCACATTGACCATATACTCGCCCAGCTTATTTTTGGCCTTGTGTATTCCCGGAGTATCAAGGAACACTATCTGTCCCTTTTCCATATCCGTGTATACTGTCTGGATGCGGTTTCTTGTGGTCTGAGGCTTGTTTGAGGTGATGGCAATTTTCTGACCGATAAGCCTGTTCATCAGTGTTGACTTGCCCACGTTTGGTCTACCGATTATTGTAACAAAACCCGATTTGAAATTCTGTATCATTTTTCCTCCTATGTGAATCTGTATTTATATAAGCTTTTCAACATTCTCAAAGAGCCCTGCTGACTCTTTAATCATATTTTCATTGCCGATGACACATATACTGTCCTTCTTAAGTACTGCCTCTACAAGGTCTGCAAGCCTTCTGATATCCTCCGGCTGTGCATTTAGTATCTCATTTCTCTCCTTTTGAATCTGCTCGTAGGTAATACCCTCGAGATATGCCGACAGTGATCTGCTTCCCTTTGCTTCCGGATTCATAGGCGTATCAAGAGCACTGAAGGTACCGATAATATACTTGGTCATATCCCTCTCATCAGGCGAAAAGCTCTTTATATACTCAGGTATCCTGTCATAGACATCAAGTGTGTCTGAAAGGTTAGGATCTCTATATGAGACAAAGTAGCTCTCTCCGCTTCTAAGGAATGTATTCATGCAGCCGTAAGCACCACCCTTTACCCTGACATTTATCCAGAGATAATCATAGCTTAAGATGATACGCAGCAGTCTCAGTGCTCCGGTGTATTCATAGCCCTCACAGATGAAATCACCGGTCTTTGCCACATACTGTATCTGTGATGCATCAATAAATGCTTCCTTTGCTGTATTAAAATGAACCTCAGCCTGATTGCCTACAGCACTCATTTTATTAAATCCAGCTATAACTTTTTCCAACGAAGGCTTTGCATTGCAGTATGCCTCGTTATTTCCGGTAAAGCTGATAAGCATTCTGTTTCTTGCAAACAGCTTTTTGGCTATTGCAGCAAGCTTATCTGACACACTCTTTGGTGACTCGGAAAGTTCCTTTTCTATGCGGCATATAGAGCGGTAAAAAGCAATTCCCTTTAGCTCGTCCTGATAAAGCGCGTAGCGCGAGAAGCTCGACATACTTCGCATAGCTGCAACCAGATGACCGGAACTGCTAAGGTTAGCCTGAAGCCTTGCCTTAATCTGCGCTACAAGCTCACCCAGTCTCTTTGTATCTGTAAAATCCGATGAAAGAAGCATCTGCTCCATAAGCTCAAGTGCCTTGTCAAGATTTTTCTCCAACACCTTAAGCTTCACCTCAAACTTAAACACGAAATTATTTCTATCCTTAATATCCGGGTGACTTGCAGTACCTGTGCTGATTCCGCCGGTATATATGTTGGTAGCATTGGCTAAATCGGTATAGCTGTACTTTTCGGTGCTCACCAGCCCGAGTGCGTTTGTGAAGAAGCCAAGATAGCCAAGCTCACTCTGAGCAAAATCACCTGCATCAAATAAAATGATATATAATCAATGCCGTTTGACTCTATGTCATGACGCACAACCTTTACATCCAAAAGCTCATCCTCAATGTTTGAAAAAGGCATAGCATTCTTTTTCATATCCGCTCTTGTAAGCATTGGAAGCTTGCGCAGGTCTTCATCCGACGAAGGCTCCTCCTGGTATTTCTTTAAATGCTCTGTATCCTCAATCAGCTTTTAATCTCTTCATCCGAAAGAGATGCCTTGTAATCGGAAAGCTCCTTTGCCAAAGCCTCCTCCCTCTCATTGCCAAGGCCGCGCTTCGGCTTTACTGTGACAGATGAACCATGGGTATTGTCAAGCAGATACTCCTGTATAAGCTTTTCAAAATAATCAGTATCTACAGCCTTTCGAAGCTTTGCAAAGGTACCAAGACACTCCAGATGTATAAAAGGCTTCATATCATCAAACAGCCAGCTGTCTAAACAGTTTAATCCAAAAAGGAGTCCCTTAGGAAACTGTCCGAAGTCAGCCTCCCTGAATTTGAACTCGCTGCTGTTGATTCCAGCGAGCAATGCTTCTTTATTAATTCCTGTTTTAACAACTTCTTTAAGAGTGTTTTCTATAATACTTTCAAACTCATCTGCCTGAGATGCATTGGCATTCTTTGCCACAAACGAGAATACCGGCTGCAGAATGCCAGCATCATATGAGCCATACACATCATCACCGATTCCCGCATCTATCAATGCCTGCTTAACCGGTGCTCCCGGTGAGCTGACAAGTGCATAGTCAAGCACATCAAATGCCTGATAGAGCATCTCATCAAGCGAATCCCCTACCACACGGTTATAAGATAGATAAGTCTTATTCTCCTGTGAATCATCCATGGTAATTGAATACTGCGCCTCAACATTCTTTATTTCATCAAATGCAGGCTGTTTATTAATTTCTGAATTAACTTTTTTATAATCATACAGGCTCAGATATTCCTTATCCAGCCACTCAAGTCTCTCGACAACATCCATATCACCATACAGATAAATGTATGAATTGGATGGATGATAATACTTGTGATAGAAGTCCAGATATGCTTCATACGTAAGCTTAGGAATATACTCGGATTACCGCCAGAATCCTTGCTGTAGGTATTGTCCGAAACAGTGAGCGGTAAATCTGGCTTGAAAGCACCTCGTCAGGCGATGAGTATGCTCCCTTCATCTCATTGTACACCACTCCGTTTATCTTAAGATCATCATCCTTGCCTGTAAGCTCGTAGTGCCAGCCCTCCTGCTTGAAAATCTCCTCGTACTTTGTGATATTCGGATTAAACACTGCATCCAGATACACATCCATGAGATTCTTAAAATCCTGATCATTGCAGCTGGCAACAGGATAAACTGTCTTGTCAGGGTATGTCATGGCATTTAAAAATGTATTGAGCGAGCCCTTTGCCAGCTCGATGAATGGATCCTTTACCGGGAACTTCTTTGAACCGCAGAGTGTGGTATGCTCAATAATATGCGGTACACCCGTCTCATCCTCCGGCGGAGTCCTGAAGCCTATATAAAAGACCTTGTTATCATCATTATTTGATAAAATGGCAATCCTTGCACCACTTTTTTTGTGTCTCAGAATGAATCCGTCCGACTGGACATCCTCCACTCTGTGCTCATCTAAAATCTCGTATTCAGCCAAATCGTGAATTGTCATCAATTATTCCTCCTAAAATGCGATGATGATAGTATACCACATTTTTACATATTATAGTTAAATTATAAGTATATTTACCACAAAAAATCTGTTAAAGTAATATTCTGCAACATCCGGCTTTAAAAGTCAGAGTCTATGCTCCTCTTCTGAATATTAACATCCATCTGCGGAAACGGAATTTCGATGTTATTTTTATCAAATGCTGTTTTAATTTCTTCTGTAAGCTGCCATTTTGTGTTCCAGTAATCCTCGTTCTTCACCCAGATTCTCGCACCAAGCTCTATTGCCGAATCCTGCAGCTCACTCACAAACACATTGCTCGGCTCATCGTGAAGCATCGTATCTGCTGATGTGACAACAGATTCCAGCACACTCTTTGCAAATGCTAAATCTGTGCTGTAGGATACTGTTACTCTCAAATCAAGCATCCTCTTATCCATCATAGATACATTTGTGATACACGAATCAGCGAGCTTTCCGTTTGGTATCATAACCATCTTGTTATCTATTGTCAAAAGCCTTGTATAAAACAGATTTATATCCTTTACAGTGCCCTCTGTACCACTTGAACCGTCAACTATGTAATCGCCCACGCTAAACGGCTTCATCAAAAGAATAAGCACGCCTCCTGCGAAATTCGACAGACTGCCCTGCAATGCCATACCTACAGTAAGTCCGGCAGAGCCAAGAACCGCTATAACAGAGCCGGTCGCCACTCCAAAGCCCGAAAGCAATGCCATGACAAGGATAAAATACAAAAAGTATTTAATAACATTTGCTAGAAATGATGCCACTGCAGCGTCCATTCTGCTTTTATCAAATCCTTTTTTAATTATTTTCACAACTGATTTAATCACCTTAATACCAATAAGCAGTATCACAATCGCAACAACAAGCTGAACAAGAAAGCTGATAAGCGATGGCATATATTTCTCCAGATACGTCTTTACAACGCCCGGGTTTTCAATAACCTGCTGTACCTCGGTGTTTGCAACCGGCACTGATACTTCACCAAGAATTTGTCTAATCATATAATCTCCTATATATCTTTTATATATTTTCTATCTTTTATATCTTTTATATCTCTTATATCCCTTATATCTTTTATATATTTTCTATATTTGTTATTTCCTTATAACCCACTAAATCCCCATATAAAATATGGGGATCAGTATTAAATCAAATATTAATTCACTATTTAATAACTCTCACTCTGAGCACTCCGTCAATGGCAGAAAGCTTCTCAACGGTAGAATCATCAATAGCTGAATCAAGATCAAGAAGTGAATATGCATAGTCGCCCTTGCCCTTGTTTGTCAGATCAGATACATTGATATCAGCCTCTGCAAGAGCTGTTGTAATCTGTCCAATCATACCCTTAACATTCTTGTGAAGGATTCCGACTCTGCCGAAGCTGTGCATGCACCCATGCTGCAGTCAGGGAAGTTGACTGAGTGAACGATATTACCATTCTCTAAGTAATCTCTCAGCTCCTTGACAGCCATAACTGCACAATTGTCCTCTGACTCTGCTGTAGATGCTCCAAGATGAGGTGTTACGATGCAGCCCTTTGCTCCAACAGTTGTGTTGTTAGGGAAATCTGAAACGTACTTCTTAACCTTTCCCTTGGCAAGTGCATCTACCATAGCCTCTTCGTCAACAAGAAGATCTCTGGCAAAGTTTAATACGATAGCGGTTGGCTTCATCATTGCAATAGCATCAGCGTTTATCATCTTCTTTGTTGAATCAAGAAGAGGTACATGGATTGTGATGAAATCACAGTTCTTGTAGATGTCCTCAACATTGCTGATATGCTTAACGCTTCTTGAAAGGTTCCATGCGGCATTTACTGAGATGTATGGATCATATCCGTAAACATCCATGCCCATATGTACTGCAGCATTTGCAACAAGTACACCGATGGCTCCAAGTCCGATAACACCGAGCTTCTTGCCTGAAATCTCTGTTCCTGCAAAGTTCTTTTCTGCTTCTCAGCTGTCTTTGCAATATTCTCATCGTTCTGGTTTGCAAGACACCAGTCGATACCTCCAACGATATCTCTTGATGCATAAAGCATTCCGGCAAACACAAGCTCTTTTACACCGTTTGCATTGGCTCCCGGTGTATTGAATACAACGATTCCCTGCTCGGCACACTTGTCAAGCGGAATATTGTTTACTCCTGCTCCTGCTCTTGCCACAGCAAGCACCTTGTCACCAAGCTCCATGTCATGCATAGCGGCACTTCTTACAAGTGCTGCATCTGCATCCTTAATATCATCAACCTTTTTATAATCGTCAGAGAACAGGTCAAGGCCCACTCCTGCGCTTGGGTTTAAGCATGTGTAATTGAACATTATGCATTTTCCTCCTCAAACTTCTTCATAAACTCTACAAGCTTCTCAACGCCCTCTTTTGGCATAGCATTGTAGATAGATGCTCTCATTCCGCCAACTGTACGGTGTCCCTTAAGGTTTACAAATCCGGCTGCAGTTGCCTCCTTTACAAACTTGGCATCAAGCTCTGCATCTCCTGTTACAAACGGAACATTCATGAGTGATCTGTCCTCTTTTCTTACTGTTCCCTTAAAGAGCTTGCTCTGATCAAGGAAATCGTAGAGAATCTTGGCCTTCTCCTCATTTCTCTCCTTCATAACTGAAAGACCGCCCATCTTCTTGAGCCATTTAAATACCTTGCCACAGATATAGATGCCGTAGCATGGTGGTGTATTGTAAAGAGAATCATTATCAGCCCGAGTCTTCCACTTGAGCATGGTTGGTGTGCCCGGTAGACAATCATCTGTGATAAGGTCCTCTCTGATAATTGCTATAACTACTCCGGCAGGTCCTACATTCTTCTGTACTCCGCCATAGATAACAGCATATTTTGATACATCTACAGGCTCTGATAAGAAGCATGAAGATACATCAGCTACAAGGTTCTTTCCCTTTGTGTTTGGAAGCTTCTTGTACTTTGTTCCGTAGATAGTATTGTTCTCGCAGATGTATACATAATCCATATCATCTGTGATTGGTAAATCTGAGCAGTCGTATGTATGAGAAGGTCTCATCTGCAGACGAAGCAAGCTCTACGGCGTCTCCGTAAATCTTAGCCTCGGCAAACGCCTTTTTAGCCCACTGACCTGTGATAATGTATCCTGCTTTTTATTTTTCATAAGGTTCATCGGTACCTCAGCGAAGAACTGTGAAGCACCACCGAAGGAAAAGCACCTTGTAATTGTCGTATATTCATAAGCTCGCGGAGATCTTTCTCGGCATCCTTGATGATGTCATCAAACCATTTAGATCTGTGGCTCATCTCCATAACCGACATTCCGCTTCCCTTATAATCCATCATCTCTGCTGCTGCTTCCTGCAATACCTCCTCGTAAAACTGCCGGTCCGGCTGAAAAATTGTACACTCTACTCACTCTAATTTCCTCCTTGTGTCGCATTGTAGTCCTCTTCATCGAAAGACTCGTTGATAGGCTTGCCCGGTGCAACCATAGGCCATACCTTGTCATCTGAATCAATGATACAATCGATGACAAACGGTGTCTTGCTCTTTAAGGCATCTGCAAATGCTTTTCAAATTCTTCCTGGGTCTTAACACGTCGTGCGGTGGCTCCCATTGCCTCTGAAAGCTTTACATAATCCACCCCATCATCAAGTACGGTTGCCGAGTAATGCTTCTCGTAAAAAAGAGATTCTGCCACTGGCGTACCATACCAAGCACATGGTTGTTTATTATAACCTCGATAAGAGGAAGCTTTTCTCTTGAAGCTGTTGCAAGCTCGTTCATGTTCATTCTGAAGCATCCGTCACCTGCAATATTGACTACAGTCCTGTCAGGATTAGCTGTCTGGGCACCGATTGCAGCACCGAGACCGTATCCCATGGTACCAAGACCTCGATGTAAGAAGAGTTCTCGGCTTGCTGTATTTGTAATACTGGGCTGCCCACATCTGATGCTGACCGACCTCAGTAACCATTATAGCATTTCCTTTTGTCATTTCATAGATTTTTTCAATAACAAATGGTCCGCTAAGTCCCTCTTTGTGATAAGTAAGAGGAAAAGTCTTTGCATATGCAAGCACATGCTCAACCCATGAATTGTGGTCAAGCTGTGTGAGCTTTTGTTGATGCGTGTAAGTATTTCCTTCACATCGCCTATAACACTCGATGTAACACGGATATTTTTATTAATCTCTGCTGCGTCTACATCAAACTGTAATATCTTGGCCTGGTCTGCAAACTTTTTAGGATTGCCAAGCACTCTGTCCGAAAAACGTGTACCAATCGCAATCAAAAGGTCGCACTCTGAAACTCCAAGGTTTGATGTCTTTGTGCCATGCATACCAAGCATGCCTGTGTAGTTATCACTTGTGCCGTCATATGCACCCTTGCCCATGAGCGTATCGCAAACAGGTGCATTCACCTTGTCTACAAATTCCTTAAGCTCTTTGCTTGCTCCGGAGAGAACCACTCCGCCTCCTACAAATATATATGGCTTTTTAGATGCTTTTATGAGTTCAATTGCATTATCAATGTCACTGTCTGTAATTGTTTCTGTCACACGCTCAGGAAGCTTGATTTCCTGCCTGGTGTACTCTACCAGATCTGCCGTAACATTCTTTGGAATATCCACAAGCACAGGACCCGGTCTGCCTTTTCTTGCTATATCGAAGGCTCTGCGTATTGTATCTGCAAGCTTCTCTACATCCTTTACAATAAAGCTGTATTTGGTTACAGGCGTTGTAATTCCGGCAATATCTATCACCTAAGCTGTCCTTTCCAAGTAACGAGACTCCGACATTACATGTGATTGCGACGATTGGAATCGAATCCATGTATGCTGTCGAAATTCCTGTGACCAGATTTGTCGCCCCCGGTCCGCTTGTAGCCAGACAGACGCCAACCTTTCCGGTGCTTCTCGCATAGCCGTCGGCCGCATGGCTTGCTCCCTGCTCATGTGAGGTCAGCACATGCTTAATCTCCGGATGCTTGTAGAGCTCGTCATAGACATTAAGGATGGCTCCTCCCGGATAACCGAATACTGTGTCAACACCCTGTTCTTTTAAGCATTCTATAATAACCTGTGATCCTGTTAACTGCATCTTGTATTCCTCTTTTTCTTATACGAATCCTTTACGATAATAGGTGAAAGCCTTATTCGTACTGAATTTTCTATCAAAATTTATACTACGCGTTCTGCTCGCCCGAAGTGCAAGGATGGCTCCTCTGTTTCCTGATGTAACAAGCGCTGCGTATCTCTTCAAATAGCCAGTTGTAACCTTTGGCTCCCTTGGCTGCCACTTTGCCTTACGCTCAGCAAGCACCTCGTCTGACACATCGAGCTCAAGCTTCATGTTTGGAATATCAATCTTTATGATATCTCCCTCTTCAACCAGGGCAATCGGTCCGCCTACTGCGGCCTCAGGTGAAACATGACCTATTGAAGCTCCTCTTGAAGCTCCTGAAAAACGTCCGTCTGTGATGAGTGCTACAGAGCTTCCAAGTCCCATTCCGGCAATAGCGGATGTAGGATTAAGCATCTCTCTCATTCCAGGGCCGCCCTTTGGTCCCTCGTATCTGATGACAACTACATCACCCTCTACGATCTTGCCGCCCTTTATTGCTGCAATTGCATCCTCCTCGCAGTCAAAGACTCTTGCAGGTCCTTCATGGACCATCATCTCTTCTACAACTGCAGAACGTTTTACTACAGAGCCGTCCGGAGCCAGATTTCCTTTAAGCACTGCAAGTCCTCCGGTCTTTGAATATGGATTGTCTACCGGTCTGATGACCTCAGGGTCTCTATTGACTGCATTCTTTATATTCTCTCCAACTGTCTTTCCTGTAACAGTCATACAGTCTGTATTTAAAAGTCCGATATCAGCAAGCTCTTTCATGACAGCCCACACACCGCCGGCCTCGTTTAAGTCCTCCATATATGTAGGGCGTGCCGGTGCAAGGTGGCAGAGATTTGGTGTTTTCTCACTGATTTCATTTGCAAAGCTGATATCAAAGTCCATTCCGATCTCATGAGCGATAGCCGGAAGGTGAAGCATACTGTTTGTGGAGCATCCGAGTGCCATATCAACTGTGAGTGCGTTCATTATTGCATCCTTCGTGATGATATCTCTCGCCTTGATGCCCTTGTTGTACATATCCATAACAGCCATTCCTGCATGCTTTGCAAGACGTATACGCTCTGAATATACAGCAGGTATTGTTCCGTTTCCGCGAAGTCCCATACCGAGTGCCTCTGTAAGACAGTTCATAGAGTTGGCTGTGTACATTCCCGAGCATGAACCGCAGGTAGGACATACCTTGTTCTCATACTCACATACATCATCCTCAGTCATAGTACCGGCAGCGTATGAGCCGACAGCCTCAAACATCGATGAAAGGCTTCTCTTCTGCCCTTTACGTGGCCTGCGAGCATTGGTCCGCGATACAAATACTGTAGGCAGATTAAGACGTGCAGCCGCCATCAGAAGTCCCGGCACGTTCTTGTCACAGTTTGGAACCATTACAAGTGCATCAAACTGATGAGCAATTGCCATACACTCGGTGGAATCTGCGATCAGATCTCTTGTGACAAGGGAATATTTCATACCCACATGTCCCATTGCAATACCATCGCAGACTGCGATTGCAGGAAATACTACAGGCACTCCTCCTGCCTCTGCAACTCCAAGCTTTACAGCCTCAACGATTTTGTCTATATTCATATGGCCCGGAACAATCTCATTGAATGAGCTTACGATTCCGACCATAGGCTTTTTCATTTCCTCCGGTGTAAAACCAAGAGCATTAAATAAACTTCTTGCCGGTGCCTGCTGCATTCCGGCTCTTGCGTTATCACTTATCATATTTTATCTCCTTATTTATCTCCGACTATTTCTTTGAGTACTTCATCATTACTACTGTATACACAACAATCTGCATATCTATAACCTATTAGCTGTCTATTATAAGTCATGCAGCTACACACGTTCTGCGATGAGATCCCCCATCTGTGCTGTGCCAACCTGTGTGATACCCTCTGTAGTCTCACCCGGCTGTGGCATGATGTCGATTGTCCTGTAGCCCTCCTTAAGCACCTGCTTTACAGCATCCTCGATTGCCTGTGCTTCCTTGTCCAGATCAAATGAATAGCGAAGCATCATGGCTGCTGAAAGGATCGTCGCGATCGGATTTGCAATTCCTTTTCCCGCAATATCCGGAGCAGAACCGCCGCTTGGCTCGTAAAGTCCGAATTTTGTATCGTTAAGGCTTGCAGAAGAAAGCATACCGATTGAGCCTGTCACCATACTTGCTTCATCTGATAAAATATCGCCAAACATATTCTCTGTAAGGATAACATCAAACTGCTTAGGATCCTTTACAAGCTGCATTGCACAGTTATCAACCAGCATATGCTCGTATGTAACCTCGGATAATCCTTAGCGACCCCCTCGACGATCTTTCTCCATAATCTGGAAGAATCAAGCACATTTGCCTTGTCTACGGACGTGACCTTTTTCCTTCTCTTCATGGCTATATCGAAGCCCCGCTTTGCGATTCTTCTGATTTCATTCTCATTGTATGTCAGTGTATCTGTGGCCGTAACAACTCCATCCACCTCTTTTGTCTCTCTGGCTCCGAAGTAAAGACCTCCTGTAAGCTCACGCATAATCATCATATCAAAGCCGTCTCCGATGATATCGCTACGGAGCGGACATGCTGCAGCAAGCTCCTTGTACAGGTATGCCGGTCTAAGATTTGCAAACAGATTGAGCGACTTTCTAAGCTTTAAAAGTCCTGCCTCCGGACGAAGCTCAGGTGCCAGCTTGTACCATGGTGATGTGGCTGTGTTGCCACCGATAGAACCCATCAGCACCGCATCTGAATCAAGTGCAGTCGCAATAGCCTCATCTGTAAGAGGAACACCTGTAGCATCAATTGAGCAGCCACCCATAAGGATGTCTGTGTAGTTGAAGCTGTGTCCATACTTGTCTGCTATTTTGTCCAATACCTTTTTGCCTCAGTGACTATCTCCGGTCCGATTCCATCTCCTGAAATTACACCAACTTTATATTCCATAATTTCTTACCTCTTTTACATAAAAATACATATTCTTATATTAAAGCATTAAAGTAGTTATTTCAATATGCCGGGATATTTTACTTTTTCATGCAATTTATAACTGCAGCTTATAATAACTGCATACTATAATAACAGTTTTTTATTATTATTGCAAGAGATGCGGATAATAAGAAAACCGCCACTTATGTGACGGCTTTACAAATCTGCATTATTTAGCTGAATCCTCTGCTTTCTCAAGGTCAGCGATAGCTGCCTTCTGCATTGGAATACGGCAGTTCTTGTTGTTGTCTCCCAAATAATGTGGACGGATCATAAGAAAATACATAACTGCGAAAAGTACTACTAATTCCAACTGTTCCTGCTGCCTGACCGTTTGCTAAAATTGATGTCATCAATTGTTCCTCCTAAATATTCTATAATTGATGTGTTCTAAGCACTATTACCATAATACACGTTAAACGTGCTAACGGCAAGGATTTTTTATCATTTTCGAGATTTTTATATTTATCTGCTAGCTCTGCTCTCCTGTGTCATTCCATAGAGCTTTTCAGCCTTGTATGAGGCAAAACGGCCTGCATCAAGTGAATCCCTTATCTCCTCCATCATGTTGTTGTAGAAATACAAATTATGGAGCACGCACAGTCTCATTCCGAGCATCTCCTTTGCCTTTAAAAGATGCCTGATATATGCACGCGAATATGTGCGGCAGGCAGGACAGTTACAGCCCTCCTCAATAGGGCGCATATCCTTCTGATACTTCTGGTTGAACAGATTCAGCTTTCCATGGTTCGTGTAGACATGGCCATGGCGGCCGTTTCTGCTTGGATAAACACAGTCAAAGAAGTCGATTCCTCTCTCTACACCCTCAAGTATATTGGCAGGAGTTCCTACTCCCATCGGTATGTAGGTTTATTAACAGGCAGATGAGGCACTGTTTCATCAAGAATATGGTACATCTCCTCATGGCTCTCTCCTACCGCCAGTCCGCCGACAGCATATCCGTCCAGCTCAAGCTCAGAAATGCGCTTTGCATGGTCAATTCTTATATCATCATAAATAGCTCCCTGATTGATACCGAATAAAAGCTGCTCCTTGTTGATAGTATCCGGTAAGCTGTTTAAGCGTGCCATCTCCTTTTGCATCTCTCAAGCCAGCGCGCGGTCCTGTTTACAGAGTTTGTCACATACTGTCTGTCTGCAACACTCGATGGGCACTCGTCGAAGGCCATCGCTATCGTGGAGCCGAGGTTGGACTGTATCTGCATACTCTACTCCCGTCCCATAAAAATCTTGGCACCGTCAATATGCGAGTTGAAGTACACGCCCTCCTCCTTTATTTTGCGAAGACCTGCCAGTGAAAACACCTGGAATCCGCCGGAGTCTGTAAGGATTGGTCTGTCCCACACCATAAATTTATGCAGTCCGCCAAGCTCTTTAATGATTTTGTCTCCGGTTCTTACATGCAGGTGATATGTATTTGACAGCTCAACCTGACACTTTATCTCCTTTAAATCGTCCGTAGAGACAGCGCCCTTTATCGCACCTACTGTTCCTACATTCATAAATACAGGTGTCTGTATATCTCCATGCACAGTATGGAATGTACCTCTCTTGGCACGTCCCTCTTGTTTTAGTAACTCATATTTAGCCATATTTTCGTTTAATTCTCCTGTTTCTTTTACTTATCGCCATTGCCTACGATTTTTCTTATTAATATTCCGTTGGTCAGCAGTGTGGTATCTATGCAATGCCTCTCAAAAGTACCTCGCCGTCCTTTGGCACCTCAATATCCTCATCAGAGCAGTTGACTATAACCTCCACATATGTATCCACCCAGCCCATCTTTCTGAACTGGATTACCCTTGGATTGTCAGCAAAATCGTCAGGGAAATGGAAGTTTCTGCCCTTTAAAAGCGGCTCACTCGCCCTTAAATGAATGAGCTTTGATACCATCTCAATGCGCTCCTTAAACCTGCCTGCCTCAATATCATCCCACGGCATACATCGTCTGCAGTCAGGGTCATAGCTGCCCGGCATGGCAATCTCAGTGCCGTAATATATACATGGGCTGCCCGGCATGGCAAAAAGTACTGCAAGCTGTGCAAAGTACTGGTCGAGATTCTATGTATCAGAGCGAAGGCGCTTTGTATCATGTGAATCAAGCAGATTGAAAAGCACATCATTGGTCTGCTGCATGTAGTTGGTATAACATCTGTTTATAGTATACTCAAAATCCTGATTCGTCTGGCTCTTATCTATCCAGAAATCCTTGATGCTCTCTCCAAGCGGATAGTTCATAACCGCATCGAACTCATCTCCACGCAGCCACGGAAGAGCATTATGCCATATTTCTCCCAAAATGTAAATATCCGGATTAATTTCCTTAAGCCTTGCCCTAAGCTCCTTGCAGAAGCGGTGTGACACCTCATTTGCCACATCAAGGCGCAGTCCGTCTATATGATAATTTTCTACCCAGTTGGCGCAGATATCGATAAAGTATTTTCGCACCGCCGGATTATTTGTATTGAGCTTTGGCATATTGTCAAAAAATCCAAACGTATAAAACTGACCCTTTTAGCCGCTCCATGCTTAAAGTCAAGAGGCCATTCATTGATCATAAACCAGTCATAATACTCTGAATCTGTCCCCTTCGCTAAAACATCCTGCCACGGTGCAAAATAATAGCCACAGTGGTTAAACACTCCGTCAAGCATTATTCTCATATCACGCTTATGGGCTTCCAGTACGAGCCTCTTAAAGGTATCTTCATCTCCAAAGCGCGGGTCAATCTTTGCATAATCCGTTGTATCATACTTATGATTGCTCGGTGACTCGTTTATCGGTGTCAGGTAGATTCCGTTTATTCCAAGCTCCTTTAAGTAATCAAGCTTTTGAATGATTCCTGCGAGGTCTCCGCCGAAGCACTCCTCATTTTGACCTTTCCCTGTTTCTCCACGGAACAACATAATCAGGATCTATCGAGTGGTCTCCATTGCAGAATCTATCCGGAAATATCTGATACCATATAGTGTCATTTACCCACTTCGGTGTGACCGGAATATCACACGGATTCATCCACGGGAATACAAAGCACTGGCGGCTTCTGCCCTCAAGTGCCATCTGCTCTGCACTCACGAAGCCATCCTCAAAGTAGAACCATCTCTCATCCTCTGTGATGAGCTCAAAATAATATTTAAGTCTCTTGAATGGTGGCTTTACCGTGGTTGTCCACCATATCTGGTGCTTTAATTTCTTTTTAAATATTATCGGCTGCTTATCGCCATTCCAGGTCTCACCACCGCCTAAGATACCGGCTGCGAATGGGTCACCAAGTATGATATTTACTTCCTTCACATCATAACCGGTCTTTATATTTATGATTAATTCATCCTCATTTAAAGGATAGCAGTAGTTGTCATATGCCTGGTGAAATACCCCGTTAAATTCCATGTTTTCTCCCTCTTTGCGGTCTTATTGTAGTTGTTTATCATCGTGGCGCTAAGGACGGCACGTAAGTCGCGGCTACCGTGAGCGTCCACGCGCTGCCCTGTTCGCTACGCTGCGCTGTTAAGATTCTGTACGAATTATGCTTATAGGCTTTCTTTGCTGACGAAACCGTCGCTACTCGCCCTCCGTGGCTCGATAGCTCCTTGCCCCGGCGTCCCTGCCGGTGCATTTCTGTGTATCGAAGCATAATTCTACAGACTCTAAACAGCTTCGCTATTCGCTCTCAGGGCAGCGCGTGGACGCTCGCGGTGGCCGCGGCTTACGTGCCTTACGTTGTGGCAAAATTGCTACAAATGATGCTGCTTAATTATGCTTCGCTTAAATTATGCTTCGCCTAATTTGCGCTTTGCATATACAGGCATGCAAGCATGCATCGATGATACCTTTTGACCCTTTAATCACATAATTATATACAAACATAGTTCGAAATTTATCTAAATAAAATAATATCATAGTTTTCTTGACTATTCAACTTGGTATTACTTATAATATACCTATTATTATAAAAAGGAGACCATCATGGCAGGTTCATCATACGGAAATATTTTTAAGGTAACAACATGGGGAGAATCACACGGAAAGGGCTTAGGTGTCGTTGTGGACGGCGTTCCTGCGGGGCTTGAGCTGTGTGAGGAGGATATTCAGATATTCTTAAACAGAAGAAAGCCGGGACAGTCCAAGTTCACTACCCCACGCAAGGAGGATGATGCGGTTGAAATTCTCTCCGGTGTGTTTGAGGGAAAGACTACAGGCACACCTGTTTCTATGGTTGTATGGAATAAAAATCAGAAATCAAAGGATTACAGTGAGATTGCTTCGTACTATCGTCCGGGGCATGCTGACTTTTGCTTTGATGAAATACGGCTTCAGAGACTACAGAGGCGGATGTCGTTCTTCGGGACGCGAGACAATAGGCCGTGTTGCAGCAGGTGCTATCGCTGTAAAGATGCTCTCGGGCCTTGGCATAAAATTTCTTACATACACCAGGTCAATAGGTCCTGTTACAATTAATGAGGTTAATTTTGATGCCCATGAGATTTACAATAATTCACTTTATATGCCTGATGCCGATGCAGCGCTAAAGGCTTCTGAATATCTGGAGGAATGCCTTAAATCACTCAATTCCTCAGGCGGTGTGTGTGAATGTGTCATCACAGGTCTTCCTGTCGGGCTCGGTGATCCTGTATTCGCGAAAATTGATGCCAATCTGGCAAAGGCTATTATGTCTATTGGAGCTGTAAAGGGCTTCGAAATCGGCGATGGCTTTGATGCAGCAAAGGCAACCGGACTTACAAACAATGATGCCTTTATTATGAGGGATGGCGCTGTTTCAAAGAGACAAATCACTCCGGTGGTACTCTCGGCGGCATGACAGACGGCTCACCGCTTATTTTCAGAGCTGCCATAAAGCCTACTCCTTCAATCGCAGCTACACAACGCACTGTAAATAAATCCGGCGAAGATATAGAGATTTCCATCAAGGGACGTCATGACCCGATTATCGTGCCACGTGCTGTTGTTGTTGTTGAAGCTATGGCTGCAATTACTATTGCGGATGCACTGCTTATGAATATGGGGGCACGCATGGATCGCATCACAGATTTTTATAAAAAATTATAACTTTGTCCTATAGTAAAAGCATCTATCCGGTTTTCGGACAGATGCTTTTATCTATTTCATTGGAACAATCTGTAATGTTTTTCCTAATGAATTCAAAATATATTTTAGAATATATTTCCAAGAAGCAGCGGATTAAACAACATATACTGCGCATTCGTCACCCCAAAAGCCACAAGTGCCAGTGGCAGCACAATAAAAAGGATGCATGATATAATCACAGACATGCCGCTTCTTAAGTATTTAAACATTGCAAAACAAACAGGCTGACCAGTAATCCCCTATAAAGCGCATCAGCATTATGATAAGTATATACTGCCCTACCGATATATTCTGCGAAACACGCCACAGCTGCTCCATACTTGCCGCCGAGCATTAAGTCCCTGCGTTCCATATGCCGAAAGCACATTGCACAGCCGCACAATGTATACAAGTGTAAATGCTGTGACAGTACCCAAAAGCCAAGTATGCGTTTGATTCCCATATGCTGTTTCCTGCCACGGCGGGTAGTTCTTAAAGACGGATTTCATGGTTTGCATAATCCGCTCCGCATATACCGCAGGCTATTGCTATTAGGAGAATAACATACACAAAGGCCTGTGCTGTATCACGGTTTTGAAGTCTGTTCTGTCGGTAAGGATATCATAGCCCTTTTCAAAAACCGCCAGCCCTCTTTTAACGTCTTAAGATAATCCACATGTGCTGTAAGCTTGTTGAATGCCTCCTGTCTGCTCAGTTCATCCTTGTACTTTATATTGATATAGCTTTCACTCTTCCCCTGCTCCATATCGTAAGCAATGTCATCTGACAGTCTGTCGTATTTTGCTCTTTCTTCATCCAGAAGCTCATTGGTTTTGGCAGTTAAAGGTCCATAATATTTGTCCATATATTCCTTGTAATACACCTCATCAACCGAGTCATAGGAAAGCTTCTCTGCCGGATTCCACCATACCACAAAAATAGCTGCTACAATCAATATAAGTAACACTTTTCCCGGAACAAGTGCCTTATAGCATTCGTGCAAAAATAAAGATGTATGACAGCCTGTATTTTTACCGCAGGCAAAGCCGGGCAGTAAAAGCAGCCTCTTTTCATGCACCGAATTGAGATAATTTGTAACCGCAAAATACATACAGCTATACACACAAGCCAGAATAAGCCATACAATACCCCGGTATTAAGCGGATATCCAAACAGATTGATATTGACATAATCAGAAAAAAGTCTGCCTGTCCTGACTCCATACATGATATTTATGTACTTAAGGAAGGCTAGGAAGCTGGTTCCTGATATCGTTGTGTAGCAGATAGCCTCAATAACCACGGTCACTGCAGAAGCAACGAACACAAATATAATATTGTCAAGCGCTGCGCATATCAGCATAAAAAACAAGCCAAGCAATATAAAGCTTATTATTTTCACAGGAAAATAGCATGCCAGAAATTGTCCTATACTAAGCTTAAACGGACTGCCATAGTACAGATAAACACTTTGAAGCGGACTTTTCAGATTTATCGGATTGTAAAAGCACATGCTTATGACTGCATTGATTCCATACAACAGCAAGGTGATAAGAATGACCGCCATAATCATCACAAATGACTTTGACGCCATAAGCTGCCTTCTGCCCCTTGCAGTTGTTCTAAGCAATGCAAGCTGGTTCTCGCTTTTTTCATAAAACACAAGATTGAGCGCAATGATAAAAAGCATAATCACAGCCACATAGTCGGTAAGCTCATTGTCTGTAATATTCAAAAGTCCCGATGCATCAATAACCTCAGGCACTGTACCTTTAAGCTTACTGTAGACTCTGCTCGTTTTAGCAGCATTTTTCTCTGCGAAGCCTCCATTGCCGGAAAACTTATTCATAATCGAAATCTCGTCAGCCTTTTCATTTACAGAGTCGAGATACTCATCATAAGACAGACATGCTCCTACTTCCTTGTATACCCTGCTGCACAGACTAATCCTGCCGTAAGTTTCTGCCGTCATCTGCCTTTGTTCAATTTCCGGCAAAACCTCCTCACGGCTGTAATTGCTTATTTCGCCATACAGCGCTGTAGTCCTTATCTGTATACCCATCATCATTTACGGTATTCATGGTATACAGTCCAAGAACAGGATTAAGAACAAGCAAAACAAAAGAATAAGCACTGTTCTTTTAGTCAATAGTTTACATATTTCGTTTTTTACTATATCCATTTTCAGTCCCCATTAAGATACAAATACAAGTCCTCAAGATTTGGCCGCACAGCCTCCTTCTGCCATCTGCCATCATACGAATCGGCAATAATGCGGGCTATGACACCGTCTGCATCCCTTGAAATATTGCTCACCTTATATCCGGTGTTCACCTCATCTATCTCATTATCCGATAAAAAAATATTCCATACCTTTCCATCCAGCTCCTGAAGCAGCTTTGACGGAGAACCACTCCTTATTATTTTACCGTTGCTTAACATAACTATCTCTTTGGCGATAAACTCAACATCCGTAACCACATGAGTCGCAATAATAACAATCTTGTCCTTTGCAACCTCTGATATCAGATTGCGGATTCTGATTCTCTCCTTTGGGTCAAGCCCTGCCGTTGGCTCATCCAGTATAAGTATGCCGGGATTGCCTATGAGTGCCTGTGCTATCAGTGCTCTCTGCTTCATTCCGCCCGAAAAAGCTCCAAGCTTCTTTCCAAGGACATCATCAAGCTTTACCATGCGCACATAGTGATCTATATCTTCCCCGGCTTCACTCTTTTTTAATCCTTTCAGGGATGCCATAAAGTAAAGAAAACGCCTAAGACTAAGCTCCGGATAAATATTCTGCTGCTGTGGCATATATCCGAGAAGCTTCCTGTATTCACTTCCAAGCTCGTCTATGCCCCTTCCGTCAAGCAGCACACGGCCTTTTGATGGAGTCAGATTGTCAGAAATGAGATTCATCATAGTTGATTTACCGGCTCCATTAGGTCCCAAAAGCCCATATATGCCGGGTGTAAATGAAAAAGACACATCATCCAGCGCAGTTTTATCCTTATAAACTTTTGTAAGCCCCTCCAATTCAAGTGTCATTGTTTATATTCCTCCCACTGGTTTCTTACACTGTCAAGATAGCTGTCCATTCCATCTGCTGTAAGCTTTTCCTTTGCACCTTCTATACTCTCCTCAACCGACTTACCATTTAAGCCATTCATGAAATCCGAAAGATCATTTGAGATATTGTTCAAATTCTCCGTATCAGGCTCAAAACCGATAAACGGAGATACTCCGGCATTGTCATAAAGGGCAAAACTCATCTTTTCGATTTTCCATGTATCTTTCACCTGTTACCGGATATACATTTATAAACAGATCCAGACAGAGCTTACTTAAATAGTCATCCTCCAGATCAGTACCATCCGTATTGCATGCAACACCGTCTACGACCTTGTAATCCGTGCCTTCCTGTCCATACAGGAGAATATCTGCGTACTTTCCGTTTCCATATAACAGACCTAAAAACTCTACCACAGCATCGACATCCTTAGTGTTTTCGCTATACCAATGGATGCGTTTACCCTTGATGTCAGATAATGCTCTACTGTTTTACCGCTATATTATCTTTTGAAAATTCTCGTCTATCTCTCCGGAACACAAAGCTACAACAAAATTGCCGGACTTAACATTTTGTAATATTTCCTCATTATTTAATCCGATATTATTAAGGTATGTTATCTCACCGGTCTCATCGTCCTTCAGGTATCCGTCTTTTTTCATCTTATCGAGCCCCTTAAGATATTCCGTAAACTTTTGCGATTCCAGTGGATTTTCGACTGACATCGTATCATAATCGAAGCAAAGTCCGTTTCTTATCTCACAGCCGATCATATCTCCAAATACATATCCGTTTATGAGATATTGAAATCCCGGAGCTTTGCTGTTATCCCACTCTGAAGCCTTGAGTATCTGATAAATTCCATCTATGCTTCCATCCCACGAATTTATGACATCATCTGAGATATAATCCCTGTTAAATGCAGCATAAACTCCATTATCATCTGCAAGTGCCGATGGTATGGAATAAATATGTCCGTCACATTTTGCCATCTCCCAAAGATTCTTTGGGAAAGCATCATAAAGTGTCTTTCCCTGATCTTTCGACAAAACATCATCGAGATTTAAGACAAGATCCGAACTTATAAGGTCATATACCGGATTATTTCCATTCTCATCGCCTAAACCTAAAAATGCAACATCTGTTTCCCCGGCAGCAAAGGCACTTTCAAGCTTCTGGCTGTATTCATCATACTCCAGATATTTTATATTCAGCTCATAGTTGTAGCCATCACTCATAAGTGCAGCATTAAACTGCTTAAGGTTATTCTCATCAATCCTGCAAATATCGGGTACAGCAAATGTTATGACCTTTGTATCCGACTTTTGACTGTTGTCTCGGTCTGTCCCTCTTTAAGTTTTCCTGAATCGCCTGCTTTTTTATTAATACATACCGCTGCTACTGCCGCCACGATCAGGGCAATCACTACAACTGCTATTAAAACACCCTTTTTCTTATTCTTCATTATAGCACCTCAATTTTCTCGGATTAAAATTGCCTTTATTCAGATTATCAAGACTTATAACTCCAAGTGAAAATTCGCCTTCATCATCAGTATAGTTGACATATACCGACTGACCGCATATGTTTTCAATACCAAATGCCTTTTCAGTAGACAGCTTCATCAGTTCTTCACTCTTATCATCCTTCAAGCGGTAATATGTCACTTCATCACTGTTTTCTTCAGAAAGGGCATAATATAGAAAATCTCCGCTCTTTTTTAATGGTCCATATTGTGTTTTTCCATCCGCATCTATCGGAAGCTGTCTTGTCTGTCTGCTTTCGGTGTCAAACACAAAATATCCATCCTTTGACGAATAATAACCATCGCCATCTAACAGCCTAAGATTGTTAATATGGTCTATTTCCGTCAGACATGTTGTCTTTTCATCTGCTATATCATATTGATATATTCCATTAAGCATATTATCGTAGGCAAAGACTCTGCATCAGCTGTCGCGCCCTCCTCTATCATCAGCTCTGTAACATCATCTCCAAACCGCACAGTCGAATAGTACACTGCACCGTCTTCATAATATATGTCCATAATATTTGACTGTTCGCTTGTTATCTTATCACTCATATACACCTTGTAATTATCAAGATCTATAACAAAATACCGGCTTCAGGCTTATCATCATTTATAATCTGTCCTTCATCATTAAGCTCCACACTGTTGCTGTAAGCTCCTATAACATAATTATCCCTGTACAAAACAGCCTTAACATGTTGAACATTCTCTAATTTAGCTGTTTTTTTTCGATTCTCACCATTAGAATCCATCACATACAGATACTGTATTGTCATGTCTTCATCTGACATATTTCCTATAAAATAGAGATGATCATTGTAAATTACCGCTCCAGCTTTTGACAATCCATAAAAAGCTGCAGGGCATGAAGGATTCTGATTTGTGCGTGAGTATCCTTCATGTGTGCAGTTTGGCTTGTCACAATAGACAATGTCCTTGCCGGATACTGTATCAATAAGATGCAATATTCCCGAGCCATCAAGATATAATACATTATCCTCAGAGTAGTTATAATCCGGTTTACATTGGAATATGTGTATACCGTATTAGAGGTACTGCGGTTTTTATTCTTTATTATAAAAACCGCAGTCACAATACAGGTGATAAGTATGAAGATGATGAATGCGATTAATATGCGTTTTTTCTTCATAGTGCCCCTCCCTTTTTGATAATATTATACATAAAACAAATTACCCCGAATACAAAAGGCGAAATTAGTACTTTTCAAGGTGAATTTATTAAATTTTCATCAATATTTTCACGGTGAACCGTTCATCTGAACACTCAAAATCCAGTGTGCTTATATATTTATCAAGCACTTTCTTTACATTCTTTAATCCATAACCATGTTCTCTTACAGATTGTTTTGTCGTAATCGGCAATCCCCCTTTAAATATCACTTTTTGTAAACACCTATTACTAATCTCAACAACAAGTGAATCCATTAAATAATTAATTTCCAAATCTATGCTTGGATTTTTTACATCTTTTTGTGCCTCTATCGCATTCTCCAAAAGGTTTCCAAAAATAATATTCATATCATATGCCGATAAGTTTAAATTACACGGAACCACAACTTTAACATTCACCTGAATTTTCTTATCTACCGCACGCTGAAGCATATAATTTAAAACTGTATCAAGCGCCGTATTTCCCGAATCAACCAGTCGCCTTGATTCTACAAGATTATTCTCCATAGCTGACACATAATTTTTTATCTGTTCTATTTCGCCTGTTGAAGCAAGCACCGAAATCTCTGCAAAATGACGTTTCATATCATGTCGAAACGATCTTAATGCCTCCATGTTTTCATTCTGAAGCATAATCTCTCTTTCATAAGAACTAACCTGATCTCTAAGTGCCTGATTTTCCAAAGCCTTCTGAGAAGACTTAACAAGATCATCCATCAGATATGAAATAATAATATTCACAAGCAGAAATGCTCCGCACACTAACGAAAGAGAAAATGATGACACGGTTTTATCCATAAATATTACTATTGATGTTATAATACATACTAATAACGACGCAATAATAAACAACCAATAACGATTATTCAGCTCTATGCCTAAATCATTTCCAAAAAATCTTTCTGTAATCAACTGTGCAGCATGCAATAATAAAAGAGCAAATATACTTACAAAAGCTGAATATCCATCATATCCAAAGGGTTTTATCAAAAATGCACTTACTACTAAATCTATGAGACAGCTTACTGCCAAAATATAAAAAACAAACATGCATTTTCTTTTTATGGTCCCATTGTATGATAAAGCAATTGCTGACAGCCCTAAGAAAATACTAAGGAAATTAAATATCGGTTTATGAAAAACAAGTTTACAAATATCGCTATAAAAACACTAAATAAATATGCAAATACCTTTCGCACTCTGTTTCCATCATTATCAAAAAAAGTATGGGTAAATCTTTCTGCAATAACAGTCTGAGCTGCCTTTGTAAACAAAATAACCATTGCTCTTTCAAAAGTCATATCACTTCCTTACTCCTTCCATAGTTAAAACTGCTTGCTTAAATGAAGCCCTTTTAGACTGTGCTATACTTATTTCCATACCATTTTTCAGTAAAACAGCATCACTTTTCCATGATTTAATACATTTTATATTGACTATATATGACTTGCTTATGCAGACAAACTGAAACGGAAGATTTGATACAATATCACTAAGTTTTCCATAATAAGATACACTTTCACCATCAGTTTTACATATAGTAATAGTTTTATTTCTGCTGGAAAACAACATAATTTCCCCATATGGAATAGAATATCCTGTCTTATTATATGTATATCTGAATTCTTTTTTCTGCACATCTTCAAGTTGTAATATTTTAGTCATGGTATCATACAAAACATTATCATCTATCGGTTTTATAAGGAAATCATATGGATGAATTTGAAAAAGTTCCATAGCATAGCTTGTTTTATGAGAAATAAACACAATATTCATCCTGTCATTATGAAGCGTTTCCCTTATATATTTTCCTGCATAAACCCCATTATCACCCGGTAACTCAATATCCAGAAAAAGTATCTGCGGATTGAATTCTTTTATGTCTCTGCATAATGACATAGAATCATACCATACTTCAACCTCGCATTTTTCAGCTCTGTTATTAAAATATTCAATAATTATTTTTTCGAGTACAGCGCACTGATTAATCTCGTCATCACATATTGCCACTTTATAAATCATTTGTTATTTTTCCTTCTGTTATCTTACTCCAAAATTACTTTTTATAATTTTATCTAACATAATAGATAAAATCAACAATCCATGCACAAAACGAACATTTTTTGCAGAAAATGGACATAAACTATGGTCACATATTATAATGGGATAATAATAGAAAAACTAAATTCATTGTTCTCATTTTTAATAACATATTCGCCATTGTACTTTTCTATAATTTGAATAATATTTTTTATGCCAATGCCATGCATTTCCGGTTCATCTTTTTTACTTGTTTTTATTTCATTATCACTGTAAATAATTGGATTACTGCATGTATTTTTCACTGAAAGAACTATAAGATTTTCCTCTATCACAAATTTTAGTTTTATAGTTTTCTTTTCCTCACATTTTTCACATGCTTCAATGGCATTATTTAGCAGATTTGCTAAAATTACTACTAGATCCTCATCCTTTATTACAATTTTTGATAAATCATTTACCTTAAACACAAAAACAATATTCTTACTGATAGCCTCCTGATACTTTGTATTAAGAATCGCATTTATTATCACATGATTTGTATTGATTACATTCTTTTCTCCAATAAAAGTATTGCTGATATTTCTTACATATTTACTTGCCTTGTCATATTCATGAGCTTTCAATAAAGATTCTATACACAATATATGATTTTTAAATTCATGTGACTTTTTTTTCTGAATTTCATAATTTTCCGAAATAGAACGGTACATATCAATTTGGTTTTTAAACTGTAGTCCCAATACTTCCTTTTCATGCAATTTAGCTTCACTAGTTACAATATCGTTAATCAGGAAATATACAAATATATTCATCACAGCCAATCCCAAAGAGATAGAATATAAAACGTTCGCCTGCACTTCATTTTTTGTATATTGAAACGTCATAATCATTGCTATAATTGTAATTATTGTAAATACAGGAAAAAACAAAAATCTTCCCCATATTTTGTCAGGTAAAGTCTCTGTTGATTTTTTTCCAAAGTGTTTTTTTAGCAGTAAGATACATAAAAATACGGTAATCTTGCTAAAAATAACAACCAAGCTTCCCTCTAACGCATATCCTTTTTGTACCTCACCCGCTTTTGAAATAATTGTGTTATTACTAATATAAGCTATATAATCAACTATGATTGATAATCCTTGATATAATAATGCAAAAATGACTGATTTTTTTATACTAATTTCAAAATAAAAACTCATAATTATAACTGCAGCCAGTACAACCAACGTCATTTTCAATATAAGCATATCAGACAAAAATAATCCGCATAAATAATAGCAGCAAATCAATGATAGCATCAGCAAAACTTTTTGACTTTTTCTTAATCTCGAATTTTCTTTGCAAAAAACATCGTAAAATAAATTACAACATATCGCTTCAAATATAATAATTACTAAACTGAAAAAATATGTAAACATATATCACAATTCTCCCTTATATGAAATGAATGCATCCTTCACATTCTTATATCTTGCCTTAGGTATAAGCAATTCCTGATTATTACATAACAGTACTTTATAGCATTTAACACTCCTAATATATTTCAAATTAGTCAAATAGCTTTGATGGATTCTAATAAAATGGAAATCTTTTAGTTCATTTTCCAGCTCATTTAATGTGCCATATAAATTATAGATTTTGATTTTATCCTCCATGATATAGAATTGCAGTTTATGTAATTTGCTTTCAATATATAGTATATTGTCTATATTAATCTCCTTTTCTCCTTCATTGAACTTGAATTTTTTTTTTTACTACAAAATTCATCTTATGAAGAATGGCATCCATGCATTCGCTTATGGAAGCCTCCAAATTAGTATTATTTTTCAACAGATATCTTATGGCTTCGACCTTGTAGCCCTCCAACGAATAATTTATATAAGCTGTCACAAATACAATATATATTTCAGAACTATATTCCCTGATTTTTTGTGCCGTAACAATTCCATCAACATCATCCATATTAATATCCAAAAATGATGTTGTATTGTTTAATTTCAATTCCTAAATCAATTATTTCCTTACCTGATGAAAATGTATCTATTTCATAAGAAATCTCTTTTTCATTTAAATAGGCTGCAACATATTTATTTATATTATCTCTAAATACTTTTTCATCATCACATATAGCTATTTTTAACATTTTTTCTCCATTAATATCTGTTGTATTTCAGTTATTATTTCAACAAATTTTCAAATAATCCGTATTTTTTTACGAAAAAAATCCGCAATACTATAATTTAGTATAGCGGATTCATTCCTAAAAAACAATTATTTTAATCTAAAGCGATAGCCTCATTTTCGACGTCTTAAAATATCAAACTCATCGGTGTCTCTGACAGCTTTACATAGAATACCTGCTGTGGATGTGGGCATGATTCCATCTCATTGCCGTCCTCATCAACGAGTGCAAGCACTGTTGCAAGCACATTGTCTCCGTTTGGCTTCATGATTTCAATCTGCTCGCCAACTGAGAACTTGTTTCTCTGCTCCATACGGTAGAGGCCTTTTTCATTTGGAGCACCTACGATACCAAGGTATGTGTAGCCCTTCTCGTAAGTATTGTTATCGTATATCTGAGTCTCCTCCGAAGGCTTTCCGTAGAAAAGCCAGTGGTAAACTGTCTGTAGGTACAGCTCTTTATCTGCTCTAAGTACCATGGCATATTTGCCTCGTATTTCTCGTGACTCAAGATAATCATCTATCGCCTTGCGGTAGGTTCTTGCTACTGTTGCGACATAGAGAGCGGTCTTCATACGTCCCTCTATCTTGTAGCTGTCTATTCCTGCATCAATCAGATCCGGGATATGCTCTATCATGCACAAATCCTTTGAGTTGAAGATATATGTGCCGCGCTCATTCTCGTATACCGGCAGATACTCACCCGGGCGCTTTTCCTCCACAACAGAGTACTTCCAGCGGCACGGATGTGTGCACGCGCCTTTATTCGCATCACGGCCTGTGAAATAGTTGGAAAGCAGGCATCGGCCGGAATATGAGATACACATTGCTCCGTGCACGAAGGTCTCTATCTCCATCCTGTCATCTATATGCCCTCTTATCTCCTTTATCTCCTTAAGCGAAAGCTCTCTGGCTGTCACCACGCGGCTGGCTCCGAGATTCCACCAGAACTGATATGTGCCGTAGTTCGTGTTGTTGGCCTGTGTGCTGACATGTCTTTCTATCTCCGGGCAGACCTCCTTTGCAATCATGAAAACTGCCGGATCTGCAATAATCAGTGCATCAGTCTGTCCGGCTTCATATTGTGAAGCTCTGTAAAATATTCACGCACTCCGTCAAGGTCATAGTTGTGAGCCAAAATATTGGCAGTAACATACACTCTCACACCGTGAGCATGCGCAAAGGCAACTCCCTCTGCCATCTCCTCCATGGAGAAATTCTTAGCCTTGGCCCTTAGTCCAAATGCCTCTCCACCGATGTAAACTGCATCAGCTCCATATATAACTGCTATCTTAAGTACCTCCAGGCTGCTCGCCGGACAAAGTAATTCTATTTTTCTCATTTTTTCTCCCATACAGTTTTGTATTCATCAAATATATTCTACACCGGTTACTATAGCTTTGTTGACACCGTAATGCCATCGCCTATAGGCATCACTGCCGTCACCAGCTCATCGGAGTGTGTAAGCTCGTAGAGATACTCCCTCATGCGCTTGTAGATGGTACGGTTTCTGCGCTCAACGATATAGTGTGATTCTATGATATCGCCATCCTGCAGCACATTGTCGGACACCAGCACCCCGCCTGTCTTTAAAAGGCGAAGCACCTGTGGCATAAAGTTGATATACTGTCCCTTTGCCGCGTCCATAAATATCATGTCGAACTGTCCTTCAAGCTGTGGAAGTATCTCCGTTGCATCGCCCTCTAAGAGTGTAATCTGCTCCTGCTTCCCGGCTCTTTCAAAGTTGGCCTTTGCGATAGGTATTCTTTTTTCGTAATTTTCAATCGTCACTATCTGACAACCCTTCGGTGCATACTCTGCCATCAAAACGGCAGAAAAACCAACCGCTGTTCCCACCTCGAGAATACGCATTGGTTTTGCATTGCAAGAAGCAGCTTTAAAAGCTCTGCATCTCTTTTCTGATAATCGGAACGAAGTCTCTTAATGCTTCCTTCTCTATCTCATCTAATACAGGCGTGTTGCCTCTGTCCAAGGAATTGATATATGTGACAAGTCTCTCATCAACTATCATTCTTGTATTTCCTAATCTAATTATTGACACAAATGCGCTTAACGGATAATTACTGTGTATCCGAAGGCTCCGTAGTCTGTGTCTGTTCTTCATCGCTCTTGTCGGAGGACATGATTACCATCATATCCTTTGCTGTCATTGAAGTGTTGAGTGTGTAAATCCCTGGCTTTATATGCCCTGAGTAAGCAGACAGCTTAAGCTGGAGATAAAATAAATTGTGATCCCTTACAAGGCCCTTGTCCTCTAAAAGCTGTCCAAGCTCCTCTGCGGAGATGCCCTTTTCCACCTGAACGAGTACATCCTGACCATCGCCATTTGTCATGGCAGGCTCAGTAAAAACTCTGTAGCCAAAATCATAGCAGATGCTGCAGATTTTTATGCCCGCAAACAGCACTAAAAGAGCAATCATTATTGAAAAAGCAACCCTTATAAAACCAAATAAAGCCTTGTTAAAATCCATAAGCTATTCCTACACTTCCATAATTATAGGTATAATCATCGGTCTTCTCTTTGTTTCCTTCCAAACAAAGTCTCCCAATGCATCCTTTACCTCTGTCTTTATCTTGCCCCAGTCTGTCACATTGTTGTCTGTCAGACGCTCCATTGTGTCATCCAGCACGCATTTCGCCTCATCCATCAGGCTCTCAGAATTGCGCACATATACAAATCCTCTCGATACTATATCAGGACCTGCAAGCAGCTGTCCTGAGCCTGCCTCAAGTGTCATCACAACGATGATGATTCCATCCTCAGCCAGACGCTGTCTGTCACGGAGCACGATATTTCCTACATCTCCTACACCGAGTCCATCGACCATGACATTGCCCACAGGCACTCTGCCTGTCACCTTGGCACCGTCCTCATTGATTTCAAGCACATCTCCTGATGAAAGGATCTTGATGTGGTCTGTATCATATCCGAGCTGCTCGGCTATTTTGGCCTGTGCCACAAGATGCTTGTACTCTCCATGAACAGGGATTGCGTACTTTGGATTGACAAGAGAATAAATAAGCTTTATATCCTCCTGGCACGCATGACCGGAAACATGGACATCCTGGAATATAACGTCTGCACCCTTCATCATGAGCTCATTGATGATACCTGTAACCGACTTCTCATTTCCCGGTATAGGGTTTGAGCTGAATACGATGGTATCGTTTGGCTTTATGGATACCTTTCTGTGGGTACCGTTTGCCATACGTGAAAGAGCTGCCATTGACTCTCCCTGGCTTCCTGTCGTGATGATGACAGTCTGCTCATCAGGATAGCTTCTAAGCTGTTCTACATCTATAATGATATTGTCAGGCAGCGACAGATAACCAAGCTCTGAGGCTATCGAAATGATATTTACCATGCTTCGTCCCTCGATGGCCACCTTTCTGCCATACTTCTCCGCACAGTTGATAATCTGCTGCACACGGTCTACATTTGATGCAAATGTAGCAATGATAATTCTGTTTTCCTGTGATCCTCAAAGATGCCGTCCAATACCTTTCCGACAGACTTCTCAGACTGTGTGAAGCCCGGTCTTTCTGCATTGGTACTGTCGCACATAAGCGCGAGCACGCCCTTCTTTCCAATCTCACCAAACCTTGCAAGGTCGATTGCATCTCCAAATACAGGTGTATAATCTACCTTGAAATCGCCTGTATGCACAACAATTCCCGCCGGTGAATAGATAGCAAGCGCTGCTGCATCCTGGATACTGTGGTTAGTCTTTATGAACTCAACCCTGAAGCAGCCAAGGTTGATATGCTGTCCGTATTTTACGACTTTTCTCTTGACAGTCTTGAGCATGCCATGCTCTTCGAGCTTTCTGTCAATAATTCCGATGGTAAGCTTTGTAGCGTATATCGGTACATTTATCTCCTTAAGCACATATGGAATAGCACCGATATGATCCTCATGTCCATGAGTGATAAAGAATCCCTTGACCTTATCGATGTTCTCCTTAAGATATGTGATATCAGGGATAACCAAATCTATTCCCAGCATATCGTCCTCAGGGAATGATAATCCGCAATCAACTACAATAATACTGTCCTCATACTCAAAGGCAGTAATATTCATTCCAATCTGCTCTAATCCTCCAAGTGGAATGATCTTAAGCTTACCTGTATTCTGTTTTTCTGTTTTCTTCAAAATATTACCTCCAAATTTATTTCACGTACAACTGCAATCCTAATATTCAAGTGCAGTGTCATCATCCGTAAGCTCAGAAAATACCTTAGCAATAGCCGAAAACTCAACATCGTCTTCAACCATCTGATAAAGCACCTCTTCATCCTTTGTGCTTACTTCTTTTAAAATATATGCTTCACAGTCTCCGCTTTCTTCTCCTTCGGAAACTAAAAGATATCGTGTTCCATTAAGTGTTGTCTCTTCTTCAACCGCAAACTCGACAACATCATTGGTCTGCGGATCAGTAAATTTAATTTTCTGCATAAAAACTAAGACCGACTATTTGACAGATAATCCAAATATCCCTGCAAAATAAAAATCGCCGCAATCTCATCAACAAACTCCTTGCGATTCTCCTGCGTATGCCGGTTTCCATCATAGAACGGTCGGCTGCGACTGTAGTAAGACGCTCATCCCAGTATATGACCTCAAGACCTGTGCGCCTTGCAAGCATATCACCGAACTCCTTCGTCTTCTCGCAGCGTTCTCCTTCCGTGTTATTCATATTTTTAGGATAGCCGAGCACAATCCTGTCCACCTTGTACTCTGCAATAATCTCCTCAATACGTGCCAAAGTCTGTCTGAGCTTGGATGGCGACTTCCTGCGCACTATCTCAACACCCTGTGCTGTGATCAAGAGCTCGTCGCTCACCGCAACTCCGACTGTCTTTGAACCAAAATCAAGACCTAATATCCTCATATTAATCCCATGCGCTGTTCTCAATGTATGTCTTGAGAACCTCCTCCACAAGCTCGTCTCTCTCAACCTTCATGATGAGACTTCTCGCGTTATTGTGGCTTGTGATATATGTTGGATCTCCGGACATAATATATCCAACAATCTGATTAACAGGATTGTAGCCCTTTTCCTTTAATGCCTTGTACACAATCTCAAGTACATCGCTTACCGAAGCTCAGGCTCCTTTTGAACTGTAAAAAATTGTGTGTTGTTAATATTTTTTTCCATACGTTTCGCCCTTCTTGTAATATTATTTTATTATAAATGTAATAAAATTACAACCTTTTATTATTCGAAGAGTAATATTTCGTCTGTAAGCATACCCGATATACGGCCTGAAACTATCTGATTTTCAAGGTTTTCGTCAGTTTTCTTAGCGACCTTGACATATTCCTTAGTATATCCGACAAAGTATTCTTTATCACCGATTACGGCCTTTTCCTCAAAAAGTACCTCCTCATTCTTTCCGATATAGAATTTCCTGAACTCCTTAGACATGTCATGACCGAGTGCTATGAGCTTTTCGCTTCGTGCCGCCTTAACTTGCTCATCTATCTGGTCAGGCATCACTGCGGCGCGGGTGCCTTTTCGCTTTGAGTACTTAAAGATATGCATCTCATAAAATGTATATGCTCAAGATATGCCTTAGTCTGTTCAAACTCCTCCTCTGTCTCACCGGGAAATCCCACAATCACATCGGTTGTGATGGCCGGATGAACAAAATATTTACGCAAAAGCTCACAGCCTCTCTCGTACTCTTTAGTGGTATATTTTCTGTTCATCCTCTTAAGTGTTGCATCGCAGCCGCTCTGAAGCGACAGATGGAAATGAGGACAGATTTTATCAAGCTTTGAAAGCTCGCTCGCAAAGTGCTCTGTCACAATCTTAGGCTCAAGTGACCCAAGCCTGATGCGCTCTATGCCCTTTACTGCGTTCACTGCCTGTATCAGCTCAAGAAGGCCTGTAGCTTCCTCAAAATCCACACCGTATGAGCTTAGATGGATACCTGTCAGCACAACCTCCTTGAAGCCGTTTGCCGCGAGCCTTTCAACCTCTGCTATTACATTTTCAAACCTACGACTTCTGACACGTCCTCTGGCATACGGAATGATACAATAGCTGCAAAACTGATTACAGCCGTCCTGCACCTTGATGAAGGCTCTCGTGTGCTCCTTTGTCTGGTCTATAAAGAGCTCCTCAAAGTCATGCTTTCCATCATTTATATCGTCCACGGTATCGTTTACACTGTCCAAAGAGTATTCCTCAAGCAGCCTTACAAGGTCATGCTTTCTGTCATTTCCGATGACTATGTCCACCGATAAATCGTTTAATACCTCTTTTTCACTTGTCTGCACATAGCAGCCGGCTGCCACAACTATTGAGTCCGGATTATTTTTCTTTGCCTTGTGAAGCATCTGTCTGGATTTTCTGTCAGCCATGTTGGTGACTGAACAGGTATTTATGACATATACATCAGCTTTTGTGTGAATGGAACTATCTCATAGCCCGCCTCCTCAAGCAGATGCTGCATGGCCTCTGTCTCATATGCATTTACTTTACATCCTAAATTATGTAAGGCTGCTTTTTTCATTTTATTTTTTTACTCCTATTTAATTGACTTTTCCTTAAAAAACTATTACTATCTATATGACAGTAGTTATTTAAGGAGGTTTTCAATATGAAAACAGTACAGATTTCATTAAATTCCATTGGGAAAGTAAAATCATTCGTTAACGCTATTACTCAGTTTGATTTCGATTTTGATTTAATATCGGGCAGATATGTCATTGATGCTAAATCAATTATGGGTATCTTCAGCCTAGACCTCTCTAAGCCAATAGAGCTCGCTATACATACAGAAACCGGACTTGACGAGATTATGGAAGTATTAAAGCCATATATCATCGACGAAGCCAAGTAATACAGACACAATGATTTGATTAATTAGGACCTGAAGCTCAGGTCCTTTTTATTTTGCTCTAAGGTGGCGCTGATTACTCAGCATCCACCATAATCACTTCTGTAGTATCTATAGCTGTCTTCATAAGCTCATCTATCACATCGTTAAGTCTTTCCTCAGACTTCTTAATCCTGTTTATATTTGGCTTTGTAACAGGATGCTTTGCTACGAAAATAGTACAGCAGTCCTCATACGGAAGAATCGATGTCTCATAGGTATCAATTTTGTTTGATATATCAATGATATCATTCTTGTCCATGGCAATGAGAGGTCTGTATACAGGCATATGGCACACCTCGTTTGTTGCAGCAAGCGACTGCATTGTCTGGCTTGCAACCTGTCCGATGCTCTCACCTGTGATAATGCCTAAGCATTTATCCTCATCGGCAAAGTGCTCTGCTATCTTCATCATGTATCTGCGCATGATGATGGTCAGCTCATCATGAGGACATTTCTCATATATGGCAAGCTGTATATCGGTAAAATTGACAACATGCAGCTTTATCCTGCCCGAATATTTAGCAACCTTCTTTGCAAGGTCTACAACCTTCTGCTTTGCTCTCTCACTCGTATATGGCGGTGCATGGAAATATGTGGCATTGATTACCACACCTCGCTTTGCAATCATGTATCCTGCAACCGGGCTGTCGATTCCACCTGAGAGCAGAAGCATTGCCTTTCCTGCTGTGCCAAGCGGCATACCGCCAGGTCCAGGAATCTCCTCTGAATAAATATTTATCATAGGTCTGATCTCTATATTGATCATAACCTGTGGATTATGAACATCTACCCTTGTCTCAGGAAATGCCTCCAGCACCTTTTCACCGACTGCGGCATTTATCTCCATGGAGGTCATCGGATAGTTCTTTCTGGCCCGTCTCGCATTTACCTTGAAGGTAAAGCTCTTATCCTTGTATACATGGTTGATATGCTCGATAACTGCTTCACAGAGCTTGTCAAAGCCCTCATCCTCATGCAGCTCGACCGGACAGATACCCACGATACCAAAAATTCTTGACAATGTGGCAACTGTCTCGTCATAATCATAGTCTCCGTCTGTCTCCACGTACACACGTCCGCTTTCCTTCCTTACCTCAAAGCTTCCATCCACATTGCGAAGCTGATATTTGATATTCTTAACGAGCGCGTCTTCAAAAATGTATCTGTTTTTGCCCTTTATCGCAATCTCAGCATACTTGATCAAAAATGTCTTGTACATGTAACTCTCCTGTTCTGGTTTTATTTATTATTTATTATTTTTAATTACTCAATATTTCATTGTATACGTAACTTTTTAGCCCTTCATGGTTACCGGCTATGCTAATACCTGCGATCTCTTTGCAGCTCATTAGCGCCTTGTATATCTTCGCAGCATTGGTATCACCTCTGCCATCACTGATACAGCGTAATCAATTTCCTCCTGTGTGGTATTCACGCAAAAGCTGAATCTGATCGTGGAATCCAAAAGTGAGGGCTTAAGCCCTATGCTCTTTAGTGTTGAACTGATTGCCGGTTTGTTTGATGAACAGGCACTTCCTGCAGACACATATATCTGCCTGTCCTCAAGAGTATGAAGCATAACCTCCGCTCACACCATCTACGCTCACGCTTACCACATGAGGTGCATTTGTATGGTCCGTGCGTCCATTTACAGATACTCCGTCAATACGCTGCACTGACTCTATAAAATGATCCCTAAGCTCATACATATGTGCTATTTTTTTATCAAAATCCGTGTAAATTTCCTCTGCTGCCACTCCAAGACCTGCATATGCAGGAACATTTTCCGTACCGAGCGCATGCCCTTCTGTTGGCCGCCTCCGTATATAATCGGCTTGATTTTAGTCTTGTCCTTTATATATAAAAATCCGCTGCCCTTTGGTCCGTGAATCTTGTGTCCACTGACTGAAAGCATGTCTATATTCATGCGCTTTGGTCTGATTTCAAGCTTGCCGTAGGACTGTATGGCATCCACATGAAAAAGTGCGGCAGGATTTTTCTCTTTTATAGCTGCTCCCGCTTCCTCAATCGGCATGACTGCGCCAATCTCATTGTTTACATGCATAAGCGATACAAGAATTGTATCCTCCCTTACAGCATTTTTCAGCTCTTCAACACTTATCACGCCGTCATGGTTTACAGGCAGATATGTTATTTCAAAGCCCTGCTCCTCCAGAAACTGCATCACAGACAAAACCGATGCGTGCTCTACAGAAGATGTGATGATATGCCTTCCTGCACGCTTATTGGCCATTGCAGCACCTATTATTGCAGTATTATTCGACTCTGTGCCGCCGGATGTAAATAGTATCTCCTTGTCCTGCACTCTGAGTGTCTTTGCAATCTTTTCTTAGCATCATTAATATAATTTTCTGCCTCAACGCCCTTCATATGAAGTGATGAAGGATTACCGTAATCCTCTGTAAGCAGCTTATAAACCATATCTGCCGCTGCTTTTGAGCATCTGGTTGTGGCAGAATTATCCAAATATGCTTCCATTTTTGCTCCTAACTTCTACTTCTTAACTGTTAAGTATCTCTACTGTCTATACATCCAAATTGTATACAAGCATGGCAAGTGCAGCAAGTCCTGCTGTCTCCGTGCGTAAAATCCTGCGTCCCAAGCTTATTCTGTGCATTGTGACATGCTCATCCACAAGTGCTATCTCCTCCGGTGCAAAGCCGCCCTCAGGACCCACGACAACACCGATAGTCTGACCAGCCTTAAGCTGCCCCATTAGCTCTCTTGTCGCATCCATGCCACGCTCATTCTCATATGGCACCAGCGTGATGTCAAGCTCTGAAGCGATTTTCAAAGCTTCCCTGTATGTAACCGGCTGCTTCACAGTGGGAATCACAGTGCGCTTTGACTGCTTTGCTGCGCTCTCAGCGATAGCCTGCCATCTCTGCAGCTTTTTCGCTGCCTTTTTGTCATCCAGCTTTACCACACAGTTTTTCATGGCAACCGGTACTATCTCAGATACACCAAGCTCCACAGCCTTTTGAATAATAAGCTCCATCTTATCGCCCTTTGGCAGCCCCTGATACAGCACGATGTGATTGTCAAGCTCTGTGCCTGTCTCATCTGCACTGTCAATAGCTGCGATGACCTCATCATCCAGAATCGACGATATGTGACAGAAATATGCCTGTCCGGATTTTGAGCTTACTCTTATTTTTTCCCCGTTTTTCATGCGCAGTACATTCTTTATGTGATTTACGTCACCTCCGGTGATTGAGATGCTGTCAGAATGAACCTGCTCTTCCTCTACAAAAAACTGATACATAATCCACCAAACTATTTAGTCAGCTTCTGCGCAGTGATATTGACCCATTCACCCTGATGATTGATTTCTATCACCTTAAGCCCCGCTGCTTCGATAGCCTCTTTAACTTCATTTTCCTTGAAATCTATGATTCCCGATGTGATAAAATATCCGTCTTCCTTTAATCTGTCAGGAATAACAGGTGCCATAGGAATGATGACATCAGCAAGGATATTTGCAACAACGATATCATATTTTTCTGTACCAACCTTCTTTTGAAGCTCTGTATCATCTATGAGATTGCCGACATAAAACGTGCCAAGCTTCTCATCCAGATGATTGACCTGCATATTGTCACGCGTAGAAATCATGCAGTCAGCATCAAGGTCAGTACCTACAACCTCCTTTGCACCAAGCTTTAAAGCTACAATTGAAAGGATTCCGCTTCCACAGCCCACATCAAGCACTGTAGGTGCTTCCTTTGCGCCCTCAATATACTTGATAAGCTGCTTGATACAAAGCTGTGTTGTCTCGTGCTTTCCTGTACCAAAGGAGATTCCCGGATCAATTTCTATCATAAATTTATCCGCATCCTCAGGCTTTACCTCTTCCCATGTAGGCTTAATCAATATATCACCGATTGTAAATGATGAAAAATACTTCTTCCAGTTATTAATCCAGTCAAGATCCTCTGTCTCAGATGACGAAATTATACCGCTTCCCACATCAACAGTATCTCTTAAATCCTCAAGTCCAAGCTTTACCTTTCTAAGCATATCTGACTGATCACTGCCATCATCCTCAATATAAAAGCTGACATGGCTTATGCCCTCATCCGGAGGCAGCTCCGGCAGAAAATCAATAAACATATCCGCCTGGTCCTCTTTGGTCGGGAATATTGTCCTCAATCTGGATCCCTCTATACCAAGCTCCATAAGCATGCTGCTCATGAAATCCTCAGCCGCGGTTGTTGTCTCAATCGTGTATTTCTTCCACTTCATATAAAAATCCTCTCTTAATAAAATAGATATATAGTATAAATACAGTTTTATTTCAAAACATTTCCGTACATTTTACAAGGCAGTCATACGACTGCCTCCACAACTTATCTCATATAATACCATAAAAATGTGCTGTATAAAAGCCCCATTTTTTTATACGTAAAAATAGCCAAAATGCCCCGCCACACATGGCGGGACATATATTATAGGACATCTATTACAGATCATCTATTTACAGATCGTCCAAAGACTCCTTGAGCTTATCCATAAATCCTTTTTTTTTTAGAATCAGTAGAAGCTCCGCCCTCCTTGGTCAGAGAACCGCCTGAAAGCTCATCAAACTTCTTAAGAGCCTCCTTAGCATCCTTAGACAGACCTGTAGGCGTATTGACAACAAGTGTGACATAATGGTCACCTCTTATTGCTTTATTTCTTGTTGAAGGAACACCCTTGCCCTTTAAGCGGATACGTGTACCTGTCTGTGTACCCGGTGCAACTGTGTATATAATATCTCCATCAACAGTCTTGATTCTTATATCTCCACCTAAGGCTGCAATAGCATACGAGATGGATGCCTTTGAAAAGATATTAACATCCTGACGCTCAAAATCCCTGCTGCCTGAAACAATAACTTCAACAAGAAGATCTCCACGCGGTCCGCCATTTATGCCCGGCTCGCCGTATTCACGTATTCTGACACACTGTCCATTATCTATACCGGCTGGAATCTCAACAGTCTTTCTGACCTTCTTGGTATTGTAGCCTGTACCGTGACATGTAGGACACTTATCCTTTACTACCTTGCCCGAACCACCGCAGGATGGACATGTTGTGACATTCTGCACTACACCAAACAGAGACTGACTCTGTCTGACAACCTTACCTGTACCATTACACTGGGTACATGTCTCAGGAGATGTGCCCGGCTTAGCTCCGTTGCCGCCACAGGTAGAGCATGTCTCCTTATAGTTGAATTCAAGCTCCTTTGTACAGCCAAATATAGCTTCCTCAAAAGAAATTCTTACACTGAGACGGACATTTGCACCCTGTGCAGGACCATTTCTTCTGCCACTGCTTCTTCCACCTCCGAAGAAATCTCCGAAAATGTCACCAAAAATATCCCCATATCCATGCCGAGAAATCAAAGCCACCGGCTCCGCCGCCTGTGCCATCAAATGCTGCATGACCGAACTGATCATACTGGCGTCTCTTATCCGGATCAGACAATACGGCATAGGCCTCCTGAGCCTCCTTAAACTTCTCCTCACACTCTTTATCACCCGGATGAATGTCAGGATGATATTTCTTCGCCTGCTGTCTGAAGGCTTTTTAATCTCTGCATCTGTAGCGGTCTTAGATACTCCTAATACCTCATAATAATCTCTTTTTTCTGCCATAATTGAAAATTCCTTTTATTATACAACTAATTCGCAAGGCCGGCCAAGCGGCCAACCTTGCGAGTAATTTTACTTACGCAGCCATTATGATGCTTTGATTGATAACCCTAATTACAGGTCATTAATCCTCATATCATTATGGCAGCATCTGTTTAATTATACTTCCTTGAAATCTGCGTCGATGACATCATCATCTGCACCGTTTGAAGCGCTTGCATTCATATCAGGTCCTGCTCCTGCTGCTCCTGCATTCATGTCAGGTCCTGCTCCTGCTGCTCCCTGCGCTGCCTGAGCCTGCTCATACATCTTTGCAAATACTTTCTGAGCACTCTGTGTGAGCTTCTCCTGTGCTGCCTTAAGCTCTGCAACATCAGCCTCTGTCATAGCCTCAGCCTCTTTATGTGCATCAAGGAATGACTTAACTGCTGCGATATCAGCCTCAACTGCTGACTTATCAGCGGCATCAACAGAATCTCCAACCTGCTTTAATGCATCCTCTGTCTGGAATACAAAGCTCTCAGCATCATTTCTTGTATCGATTGCTTCTTTTCTCTTCTTATCCTGTGCCTCGAACTCAGCAGCCTCTTTTACAGCCTTATCAATCTCATCATCAGACATGTTAGATCCTGCTGTAATTGTGATGTGCTGCTCTTTTCCTGTTCCAAGATCCTTTGCAGATACATTTACGATACCATTTGCATCGATATCGAATGTAACCTCAATCTGTGGAACTCCACGACGTGCTGGTGGGATACCATCAAGTCTGAACTGTCCGAGGGACTTATTATCGCGGGCGAACTGACGCTCACCCTGTACAACGTTGATATCTACTGCTGTCTGGTTATCTGCTGCTGTTGAGAAAATCTGGCTCTTCTTTGTAGGAATTGTTGTATTTCTCTCGATAAGTCTTGTAGCAACACCACCCATTGTCTCGATTGAAAGAGAAAGTGGAGTAACATCAAGGAGAAGTACTTCGCCGGCACCGGCATCTCCTGCAAGCTTACCACCCTGGATAGAAGCACCGATTGCTACGCACTCATCAGGATTCAGAGACTTGCTGGGCTCTTTTCCTGTCATCTGCTTTACCTTGTCCTGTACGGCCGGAATACGTGTAGAACCACCTACAAGTAATACCTGTCCAAGGTCTGCATTTGTAACGCCTGCATCCTTCATAGCGTTCTGTACGGGGATTGCTGTTCTCTCTACGAGGTCATGTGTCAGCTCATCGAATTTAGCTCTTGTAAGAGTCATGTCGAAATGCTTTGGTCCCTCTGCTGTAGCTGTGATGAATGGAAGGTTGATGTTTGTAGTAGTAGCTGAAGACAGCTCCTTCTTTGCCTTCTCAGCAGCTTCGTTTAATCTCTGGAGTGCCATCTTGTCTGTAGAAAGATCAACACCCTCTGCCTTCTTGAACTCATCAATCATCCACTGTGTCACCTTGTTATCGAAATCATCACCGCCAAGGTGTGTATCACCGTTGGTAGCCAGTACTTCGATGACACCGTCACCGATCTCGATGATAGATACATCAAATGTACCACCACCAAGGTCATAAACCATAATCTTCTGCTCTTTTTCATTGTCAAGACCATAAGCAAGTGCTGCTGCTGTTGGCTCGTTGATGATACGCTTTACATCCAGACCTGCAATCTTGCCGGCATCCTTTGTAGCCTGACGCTGAGCATCGTTGAAGTAAGCCGGAACTGTGATAACTGCCTCTGTAACCTTCTCTCCGAGGTATCCTTCCGCATCTGCCTTTAACTTCTGAAGTACCATAGCTGAAATCTGCTGTGGGCTGTAGCTCTTGTCATCAATCTGTACCTTGTAATCTGTACCCATCTCTCTTTTGATAGAAGAGATTGTCTTGTCTGCATTGGTAACTGCCTGACGCTTTGCTGGCTCACCGATAAGTCTCTCTCCTGTCTTTGTGAAAGCAACTACTGAAGGTGTGGTTCTTGCACCCTCCTGGTTTGCTATAACTGTAGGTTTTCCACCTTCCATAACTGCTACACAGCTGTTTGTTGTTCCTAAATCAATACCAATGATTTTTCCCATTTTATTTTCCTCCTATTAAATATAGTGTTTTTACCTGTTTAATATATTTGTAACCATCCGTTGTCTCACATGAATCCCTTAAATGCTGTCTGCATTCATATAAATCTGATTCACTGTCATGCCGGATAGATGTACACATCATTACTGTACTACCGATACCATGCTGTGGCGTACCACTGAATCCTTGTACATATAGCCCTTCTGAAGCTCCTGCGCTACGGTGCCTGACTCAAGCTCATCATTTTCAACCTGCATCACTGCATTGTGGAAATCAGGATCAAACTCCTGTCCTACACACTCTATCGGCTTTACACCTGCAGCATCAAGCTCTGTGAGCATCTGCTTATAGACCTTATCCATACCTGTGATAAAAGGATCATCCTTCTTATCATCCGGTACTGCTGCAAGACCTCTCTCGAAATTGTCGATTACAGGAAGGATTTTCTCAACTATTGTCTTTGCTCCCATGTCAAACATCTGGGATTTTTCCTTCTCACTTCTCTTGCGGAAGTTCTCGAACTCTGCCATCTGTCTTTTCAGACGGTCGTTAAGTTCTTCTATCTGCTCATCCTTCTTGTCTTTCTTCTTTTTCTTGAAGAGACCTTTCTTTTCATCTGACTTATCATCTGACTTATCATCTGCTTTTGCATCTGCATCAGCTAAAGCGTCATCCTCTGATTCAGTTTCATTCACATCTGTATCTTTTGCTTCTTCGGCTGCCTGAGTGCTTTCCTCATCAGCTCCTTCAATCTCTATCTCTTCTGCTTTGTTTTCTGCAGTCTCACTGTCGATTGTTTCTTTTTTAATATCCTCTGGCATTTTTGACCACCTTCCTATGTTTCATCCTCAGACTTCTTATAAATTCCATCTAACTGGGATTTAAGAGTCTTTAGATTATCCATTACTTTTCATAATCCATGCGCTTTGGTCCGACAATTCCTATCGTGCCCTTTACGCCCTCACCCAGATCATATGTCGCAGTGACAACACTGCAGTCCTTCATGGTCTGGATCGGAGATTCATTTCCTATATAAACCTGAATACCTGTTCCATTGTCCTTCTTCTCGGAATCGGATAGGGATTCAGTAACAAGGCTTGCTAGCTCTTCCTTTTCCTCAAATGCTGACAAAAGCGTCGCTGCATTATTGGAATCCGAAAGCTCAGGATACTTCAGAATATTTGTCGCTCCGCTGGTGTAAATCTTAAGATCCTCACTCTCCGCGAAGGTCTGTGCCAATGCATCAATCACATCAGAGACAATTCCTGAATGAATACCAGCGCGTTCCTTTATGCTTGCAATGTTTCCAAGATTAATCTCGTTCATTGCGAGTCCGTTTAATGAGGTGTTAAGCAGAATGTTGAGCTTAAGTATCGTCTCATTGTCAAGCGGCTCATATAAATCAAGCATCTTGTTTCTGACCATATTATTGTTCATAACAATTACTGCAAGCAGGTGCTGGTCGTCAACCTGTGAAAGCTGGATGAATTTCACTTTGTTGTGATTGACATCCGTGCAGAAACAAGTGTGGCATAATTGGTATTGTTTGCAAGTACCTTCGCCGCCTGCTTTAACACCTGCTCCATCTTCTCGGTATTTTCAATGACCAGCTCCTTCATATCAGAAAGCTCTTTTCCTTCTTATCATTGGTCTCTATAAGATGGTCTACATATAATCTGTAGCCCTTATCCGAAGGAATTCTTCCTGCTGAGGTATGTGGCTGTACTATATAGCCCATCTCCTCTAAGTCGCTCATCTCATTTCTGATTGTTGCCGAGCTCAGATTAAGATCTGTATATTTTGAAATTGTACGTGAGCCAACCGGCTCTCCTGTGGCGAGATAATTGCGGATGATTGCATCCAGTATGGTAAGCTGTCTCTCGCTCAATTCTAGTTCTTTGTTTTCATTTTCCATTGGTCACACGCTCCATCTGAAGTATGCTTTTAATTTGTTAGCACTCTGTATTTTGGAGTGCTAATTTTTTATCTGTACATAACATACCACCACCTATTAGCAATGTCAACCCTCGAGTGCTAATTTTTTTAATAAAATTTTTGAAACCCCTGATTTTACTGGGGTTTCAGGCTTTATTAATTTTCTATTAAATTGATTTTGACGTTTACTGTACCATTACTGTACCATTTTTTCAATTTTTTCATTTCATGCTTAGCATCAAATGCATTATTTAGGTGGTTATACACGTCTAATATTACATCACTTTTGGCATGTCCCATTATATATTGTGCTGCTTTAATGTTCACACCGGCTCTTGCCATATTAGTGCATCCGGTATGTCTCATAACATGAGAAGAGAATTGATGAATAAGAACTGGCTCTCTTTTTTCTTTTGATGCTTTTTTCAATTCATACTCGTTATAGTACTTTACTACATTATATAGAGCATTGTTCACACCATTTGGCATCATAGGGCGTCCATGCTTCGTTAATCCTTATGCCACACTTTACGCTTGTAAGAGGGCAGGTCGGAAATATACTCACAGCCAACTTTCGCCTGCATATCCTTAAAATATCGCTCATTTCATCACTCCAATCTGAAATTTTGAGTATAGAAAAAGCAGTCAATCCTAAGACTAACTGCTTTGTGTATAGGTGTATAAAATTATCATATTTTCCTAATGATTTATAACTGTTTATCAAAATACATAATTGCAATCAATTCAAGCAAATTACGCAAACCAATAAAAAGTTCTCCAAAAAGAATTACTCGGTCAAGTGTAAACATAATTTGAATATCTATAAATAATGGTACTGATGTTGCAATCGCTAATAATATAATCAATGCCCAATTTGCTATATTAGCAGACCGATTTGCTTTTAGCTGTATCGTCAACCAGCGTTCATCACCCTTATATTCAACTTGCTTTTTTGCTTTCAATATATAAAGCCACAACGTTGCTCCTAATGCTAAAACAAGAAAAATCAAGATAATAATTTGCTCATTCATACTATTTGTCCTCCCTATGCTCGAAAACTTCATCAATAGAAACACCAAATACTTCTGCAATTTTAAATGCCAATTCTAATGACGGAGTATATTTATATTTTTCTATTGATATAACTGCTTGTCGTGAAATTCCAACTTTTTCAGCTAAATCTGCTTGTGTCCAGTCCCTTTCAGCACGTAAAACTTTAATTCTGTTCCATATCAAAGTTATCGCTCCTCTCCTAAATGTAATGTACTGATTACTTTTATTGTAATGTACCCATTACATTTTGTCAACACAAGAGTACATATAGAATTATGATTTAAAGCATTTAAAGCATTTAAAGCAATTTTTCAATTTTCATTTTTTTAATTTCTGTTCTAACATTCATAATTGATAATATAATCTAAATCCTACGCACCGATAATCTTATTGAACAGCTCTAACAGTACATCTTTCACACCGCCAGCATTGAATACCAAGCCGACAGCAATTAAGGCAACTACCAAGAAGCCGATAAGTTTGGAAAACTCACGCTTGAAACCTAAGTAGATACCGATAACCACGATTGTCATAAGCACTAAGCTCTGTACGTTTGATAAAAACCATTGATACAAATTTTGCCCGAAATTCATGTTATTTGTCCTCGCTTTCTTTTAATTGTTTCATTTCATAGTCAGCTTCTTTGCCAACATTTAAAATACACATCAAGACTACGCCGATACCCATTCCCATAGATACCAGTAGGAAGTCTTTTAATAATACCCACATTTTTTATCACTCCTAACTTTCCACCAAATCTTTTGCAGGGGTCGTCTGCTGTTTGATTATCATTTCATGTTTTTCTGTGAGCTTTGCCTGCTGTTCGATTGTTTCCATGTAGTCTGTACCGTTTCCCTTATCAATCTTTTTCAGCATTTTCAAGGTTGGTGCTACCTGCCTTTGTACCCACCGCAATGTGCGGTCTAAAGTATAAGGCTCTGGCTTTGTCGTCAGCTTCAAGCTCTGTCTGTTATCGCCAATAAACCAAGCCCAGCGGTCATTGAGTTTCCAGTCATTTTTTCGCTTGTCGGGTTCTTCATCAACAAACCGCACATACTGGTTGATGATAGAAAAGGCGGTCTGCGCTGCGTCATAATAGGTCAGCAAATCTCGTACTGCATAATAGGCACGTTCATTGCGAAGCCGTATCTCAAAACGGTTGATAATATCAGCTTCTTCCAGCGGTGTCCCCAGCTTGACGTACTGCTCATAGTCCTTTTCATAAATACAGAAATACACATCTGATTTCAGCGACCCAAGATAAAGGGTGCGTCCCATATATTCTCTGTCGTCCTCTCTGTGCTTGATAAGCTCGCCCGACTGATAAAACTTATAACTTCTGGACTTTCCGATATATTCCCGTTTCCTGCATTTTTCCGCAAGCTCTGGAATATCCAACATTCCTGTATGGTCATTGATAGCAAGGTCGATACGCTTCATCACGCCACCGTCCATCAGAGCGTCCATAAGAAAATCATACCAGCTCCGTTCCTGTGCCAGCAGATAACTTTCAAACTGCCTGCAACCACGCCCCTTTAACTCTAAAAGGACACCTTTTTCTTCGTCAGCCGACGTATAGATAAAGATGTCCCCTAAAGAGTAATGCTCCGTATAGCTGTAATGTCCGTAATCTTCATGGAGCATATAATTGATATTCAGTTTTAATATATCTTTGATGATGTGCTGTATATCCAGCGTGGGAAAACGAATTTTCACATAATCAAACAGCATGGTAAGCGGTGCTTCTGGATTGAACCTTGCCAGTTCCTTATGCAGAGTTTCCAGAAGTTCCTTTGACGGCTTCATTTTTCCACTTTCTATCTTGTTGAAATATTCCCTTGTGATACCAGAAGCCACCGCCAGCCTGCCTTGTGAGATACCGTAAGCAATCCGTTTCTCCCGTAATTCTTTTATCCGTTGTTCTTCATTCAGAACCATACCCCCCCCAATCTGTCAAGTGTGAAGTTTTTTAAGGCGACTTCACACCAGCAATCAGAGCGTGAGGGAGTGTGTCATATTCCCAGACAAGATTTTTCATCAGTCTAAGACAGCCGTTTTCTGCCCGTACTTCATCAATGGTAATGCGGTTCGCTATCATATCATAAAGCAGGGTATATTCGATATGGCCGTCATGTAAGGTCTTGTCGGTCAGTTCGCAATACAAGCCACTTTCCAATTTATCCTCTAATCGTAAAAGCTGGTCTTGATATTTTCCAACGTAATTTCACAGCGGATATGAAGCAGTCCCTTTTTCCATTTGATAATAAATCTTTGGAAACCAGACGATTTTTTCCCTTGATCTGCTTTGCAGGTCAGTAAAAAAACCGCTGTTTTGTACGGTATCGGCTTCATACCACTTGTTTTCCAGTACCATTCTTGCCAACTTTTGACGGTGCAGGAGCTTCTTGAAACCGTCGTAACAGAAGCGGTAATACAGAAAAGCGACCAATGCACAAACACCAGTCGCTATCAGTATGGTTATGAAGTTGTAAGGGGAAAGCGTCAAGCCGTTTTCTAATAAGATGAAATGTTCCCAGTCAGTACACATGAGCTGTTTTATATTCAGTAGCAGAAGAACCGCCACGAACAAAAACAGAAGCGTCCCTATGGAAAAGTGGTAGACAAGGTGCTTGTCGCTGGCTCTGATACGGTGTCCTTTGTTCCAAATCTTACGCATAAATCAATCACTCCTTTCTGGGTATGAAAAAAGCAGTCAATCCTTAAGACTAACTGCTTATATCATTATTCGTATTTTTTCCCAACAATATAGGTTGTTACTAACATTCCTATCAGCAAAATAATTATAGCTGGATATTTTACAGTATTCCATAATGAAATGCCACCAACTAAAAAACTGATATAGCAAATAATAGGATATAGAATAGCAGTTCCTAATGTAAATACTCTAAATACTGTTAATACATATCCCCAGTTTGCATTATTAAAAGATAGCCCTGCCATGTGTATTCTGAAAATTCCTTGTGATACAAAATTAACTTTATTTGTATCATAATATGTCGGTAATAATTCTTTTGCAAAAATGCAAAGCCAACTTGCAAACAAAAGCATTAACAAAGATATATACAAACTATCTCCCATTTGTTCTATGGAAATTCCAGAAACAGTTAATAATATTGCTTCTATAACTACCACACCGATTGAGATAAGAAATGCAAATATCCAGTTCTTTTTTCGTTGACGAATTGTATCACGCAACGACAAGTCTAACGAGTTTACAACAAGAGTTTCTACCACATCACTATTTAATGTCTTGTTCTCTTTTAATTTTTCTCCTTGTAAAAGTTCTGTTACTGTAATACCAAGTACATCAGCAATAGGGATAAGTAATGTAACATTTGGCATACTGTTTCCACGTTCCCATTTACTAACTGTTTTATCCGACACAAACAACTTATCTGCTAAGTCCTTTTGTGTCATTTGTTTTCTTTTCGCACTTCGGCTAAAAAGTGTCCGAATTTTTCATTGTTGATTTGATACATTTGTGCCACCTCCTATCGTTATTTTAACCATTTACGATAAGGTAGGCAATCTACTAACGGGAGAGTACCGCTATTTTTCTAACCTATGAGGAGAATTTTTATTTTTTCGGCTGTCCCTGCGGTGTAGGGGACTGTGGACTGCCTGCGTTCTGGTTGCCTTTATTCTTCAATACAATATCCTCTGCCTTTACATACCAGTCCACATCTGCACCCGTATAGGTTTTTCGTGATACCGTATCAGCTACGGGATTGACAAGCTCCACAACTGCATTGTACGGAAATTCCATTAATGGTACTTCTGGCGGTACAGACACGGGGATAATGCCACCATGCAGACTGCACTTCAAATCATAAATACGCTTTTAATCTGGGTACTCGGTGTCCCGTCCTCATTCTGTAAGAACACATCACGCACGGAAAACTGGTTACTCCCAGATAATACGGCAAGGTCGCCGTCCTCGGTAATCTGTGTAAGGTATAAGCCTTTTATCTGTTCGGACTTATCGCCAGCCTGCATATATGCACCGTCTAACAAGTAGCCGTTTGGAGCTTTTGTTTCCTCAACGGTTAGTGTTCCAAGTGGAAGAACCGCCTTGCCGTCCTGCATATAGAAGCTGTCGCCAGATACCTTGTATGCGTCCGCTAATTTTGTGATGTAATGAGTTGTACCCGTCGCTGTCTGTTTCAGCGATTGTCTTTGTAACCCATGTACGAGTAGCTTCGGCAGGGAGATTGTCTTTAGTATAGAAGCCTGCATAATACTTCCATGTAAATTCCGCACCTGCTAGAGAAGCGTTTCCCTGCGGATTGTCTTTCTTGTGTTTCCATATCAATCTTGAAAAGCTCAATCAAAGTGTCTGTTACTTTTGGTGTATCTGATACTTTCAAGGTCGCTGTCTTTCCAGCTTCAACCTTTAAGGAATATACAGTTTTATCCACTTTATATCCTGCTGGTGCGGATAATTCCTTGATATAGACTGTGCCTGCTTTTCCATCTAACTTAATAGCAATGCAGTCACTTCCAATTACATCTTTCCTGTAAAGAAGCGAACATTCGAGAAACCGTTCTTTTCGATATACCCATTTATTTCCGCATAATATGCCTGTGTTGCAGACGGATTCTTCTCTATAATCTGCAACAATTTTTCTATCTGCGTCTGTTCCTTATTAAGCGGCACTTCAGCGCTATTAGTGCCATCATCGTCGCCACATTTAACGCCATTAGCGCAATTCTTGGTGCCATTGGCGTTAATCATGGTGTTATTGGTATCAACGACCTCGATAAATATTGATACGCAAATCCACTTCGCCACCAATAAACTCCGGCTCCCGCAGTCCGGCAGCTTTTACTTTATCAATAATTCTCGGAATGCCGCTTCCCCAATGCTCGATCAGGTTCATGTAAGCAAACGCATGGGCAAGGGCTTCATTTCTGATTTTGGAATAGCCTTCTTTCATACGCTCCATCGTTTGTCCCATTGGCAGCTTTCCCGGGGAAGTAATTTCTAATCGGTTGTCATATACCGCAACCTGTATTGTACCATGATCCAGATAACTACGATGTACCATAGCATTGATAATCAACTCACGAATGCTTTTCTCCGGCAGGTTCTCTTTAAACTCCACCTTCTTTGATTCCCCTGCAAGAATTTCTTCTATGGTCATCATAACACCTCGCTCTCTTTGGTAGCCTTTACTGCCATATTTTTACTTGATTGATGAAGAAATTGAACTCAGTGCTTTGTTTAAAGCATCTTCATCAGCCTGTTTTTTTCTCTCACTTTCCCACATACCAAGTATCTGATAAATACATTCTTTCGCAACAGGAAAATACTCTCGGCATTCTTCTTCGCTTAACTCATGAATTCCCTTGCTCAAAATTCCATAAATAGTTGTATTTTTGACCAATATATCTGGAAGATATCCTTCCAACATCTTAATTCTTTCAGCAACTCTCGCCTGTTCAAACATCTCGTTATCAATCACATCAGCCGCAGCTTCTTTTGCTTTGTAAACAAGTCTTTCAAGAATTCGTCTCAAATAAACATATGAACCAGCACCAACACCATTTGCAAAAAGTCCTATTGCGGTTCCAAGTTCCTTACGATCTTCCTTCGAAATTACATGTTTATATGCATCTAATTCTGGGAATGTCATATCTGCAACAGATGGATACTGTCCAATTTTCATCATTGACTTATCTGTTGTTAGAACAATATAATCAAGATGATGTTCCTCATTCATGCTACAAATAAATTTGAATACCAAAATCCTTGACACTTCTTCAATTTGTGATTCTTTCCACTTCCATACCGTATTTCGTTCTTCTACGTGTCCTCCAACCGTCGGTGTATTTTTAAGAATATACAACTGCTGAATTCTCCAAACTTCTTCTGAAAGTTTTTTTGAATAGCATTTATTATCCTTATCTTGAATATATATATAAGGCTTCATTGTAAAAACACGGTCTTCTTTACATTCTTTGCAATAAGCACTTATTCGAACTTTTCCATCAAGTAAAAGAATTAAATCTTCAATATTGTCTTCATCTATTTTCATTGACTTATAAAGCCCCGCTGTTTGCAAAAAATTTGCAAATACATTATCTTTTCCAGAAACTATATTTGATGGTATTGAATCAAAAATATTATGTCTCACTTTATTCTCTCCTTTACTACCGCTTTTTCAGGCACTTTCTCCTCATATTCCTGTTTCAATTCCTCTGCCAAATACGCATCGCTCATGCAGTGCATATCAGAAACACCGTCACGGATCAGCTGATAAACCTGGGAATGATAAAAGAAATCCAATGCCTCATCCAGTGAAAGTCCCTGCTGTTTAGCAAAGCATTCAATAACACGGCTATATTTTTCTGAAGCAAAATCGGATTTGCTGTCATAGTGTTTCACTCCCTTCAAAATGCAACAGAGACAGTGCTTTCTCTGTGCGGAAACATATTTGCAGATTCGGCTTTTCATAACGCAGGCGGTTGATAGCTTCCGTCTTATCAATCAGTCCGTCAAAAAATAGTTCCACTGTATTGAACACCTTATCATTGGCAACACCACCTACAACAAAGTCATAATCCGTCGAATCTTTTCCGCTGCGACAGTTCAGAATGAAATCCAGCCATTCTTCGGAATAAGAATCGAATTTCAGCGTTTTCAGTTCAACTTCCCGGCTTTCATCATATTCATACCGGGAGATAATACCATCTTTCCCACGACGTTTGAACTTACCACACCACTTCGCCGCCTGTTCATACAACGGCGTGACATAGAAGCCACGCCCGAAGTCTACATTGGGGCGAGAATGAACCAAATCCGGCTTTGCAATTTCTAAGAAAGAACCATGATAGAGAATCATACTTCCACACCCCTTTCTTTCATCACGTCAAGAAGGTCATCAACGATATATTCCCGACTCTGGGTATGCAGCACTTCATATTCCGGCACAATGTAACCGTTCAGAATATCGCTTTGTTCGGTAAATGCCTGATAGACACGCTCTGCATCCACACCTAGCTTTGCTGCAACATTTTCAATACAAAATACAGCAAACTCTAGCTCACTGGAATTTTTGATTCTTTCATCCGTTATCATATGCAAGCCCTCCTTTTACGATAATTTTGAAAAATTATCTATTAAAATCAAATAAAAAGTAGACGGATATTTTCTACCACAATTATATTGTGGCTGATTCGCATCCAATGACTTCCATAACTGCTTAATATCTGCAAATTCATATGGTTTAGTCAATGGCAATTTCTTTGGCGGCTCACCATACGAATAGAAAACCACCTTATCTAATGAGCTTTTTCTGATTCTACACCTGCTCTCATTATCTCAAATTCCTCTACATCCGAATCATGTAATTGCTTTAGTCTTTGAAGTACCTCAATTCCTTTCACTTTATCCTGAGCTTCTTTATATTTATTCTGTCCACTAAAATTAAGTAGCGCATTACAATAACATTGCGGATAATTCGGATTCATAACGATTTTTCCGTTTTGCTTGTTCAAAAAGCCCTGAACTGTTTCAGGATTTTCAGAATCTGCAAGGACAGAATAATCCCCATGCTTCTTATTGCCTTGTGTGTATATTTAACTGATTGTCTATATCCCGTCCTGCATACATTACTCTAAGTATTGTTACAACATTTTATCATTATCCGAATATAAAGAACAAGATAATTATCTACCGGCAATACACGAAGTCCACGGCTTTTCCATGGTTCTTTTTCATATTTTCGATAACGCTCTGGCATCGTATCCAGACTTAATATCTGTTCCTCCAAACGATCAAGCTGTCCACTTGCGTTTTCCGGTGATTGTAATTCAAAAGCAATATATTCAAAAATTCCTCTCAAATCACTGTCAGCCTGTTCTGATACTTCTATTTCATATATCATAAGCCATAATCTTTGCGAATATCAGAAAAGGCTTTCTTAGCATTTTTTGTCCGTCCAGCCTGCATATCCGCATATCCCTTCTCTAATTCTTCATTGAACTCTACCTCTGATAATGCGCTGATATCAACAGGTCTGGCAGATGGTATTTTTACTTCAAACGGAATACCTCTCTGTAAGATAATCTGCTTATAAAACATATTGATAGCATTGGAAGCAGGGATACCAAGTGTAGCTAGAATATTTTCTGCCTTCTCTTTGACATCCGGTTCAATCCTTGCATATAAATTTGCTGATTTTGTAGCCATATAAAACATCTCCTTTCGTGAGCAGTATTTTATCTGTCTTTATTATATGTAAATGTCCGCACAATAGCAATACTAGTTTCACATAAAATATTGTTCAATACATAATAAAGGCTTTCAAAACATCCACATCTGAATTGCCAAACTCACAAGTTGGGGAACATCTGAACAGCTGAAATCCATAATTCAGTTATTATTATTCCTAATCAAAATCTGTATGATTTTATCATAATTTTCCGGTCTGTGTGGAAACGTACAGTCTGTACATACCTTGATTTTTTCCATTCTTCTCTATGTAGGTCTTACTTCCGGGACAGTTTGGCATACTATACATAGGACAATAACAAAACAGACAATTAAAGTCATCCGAAAGTCCCTTGTGACACGGAAAATATTTGCAATCTTTGTTTTTAAAGTATTTATAAGAGTTTTCCATTTTATTCCTTCTATATTCATATGCTTTTCTCACAAAGCTCTCTGCAAAATGCGGATTTGACGGATAATACAGGTGCGGAAATCCAAGCCAGTAATTATCACGGCTTATCACGCAGTCGTAGCTTCTGCCTGTGGCCGGCTTGGTCGCAATACAATCGGCTCCGTTATCGGTGCTGTCGTAATAATGAAATTCATGCGTCTTTATTTTTTCATTTGGCGGTAGAAAATTGCTATGCTTTTCCGCAAGCTCAATATATCCGAACCTGACCAGCTTTCCCTTAAAATGACACCCACCATCCAATGCGCCCACAAGCTGCGACACACTCACATCATTTTGTGTATCTGTATTATATTGTGTATCTGCTTTGTTTTGTTCATCAGCCTTGTTTTGCTCATCTGTATCATCACAGATATTATGTATATATGTGTGAAGATACATAAATCCTCCACACTCGGCAACCGTCGGCATTCCGGCTTTAAAAGCTTTTTTTATGGCATTCAGCATAGATACGTTTTCACTCAGTTCCTTTGCATACAGTTCAGGATAACCGCCACCCAGCAGCATTGCATCACAGTTATCGTAGTTCTGTATCGTGCAGCGGCGAAAAATACAGTAATTGTGCTCCGCATTTTTCGAGCATTCTTAGGTTATCTTCGTAATAAAAACAAAATGCTTCGTCCATGGCAACAGCTATGTTTACGGTATTATTTTGGTCTTGAGGCCTCATCAGTTCTGCATTTTTAAGGTTTGACGCTTATCTTTATCTGCATTTTCGCTGTCACCGATTTCATCAGCATCTTCTGCTATATCCATAAACAAATCCATATCTATTGTCTTTTTAGTCTGTTGGCAGTTTCATTGAGCTGTTTTTATATCTGAAAGCTCATCCGGCATGACAAGCCCCAGATGTCTGCTTGAAAGCCCGATATCCTTTTGTTCCGGGAAATACCCGACTACTTTTACGGAAAGCTCCTTCTCTATCAGAGGCTTTATGATGTCATAATAGCCCTTCGACATACGATTGAGCAGAACCCCCTTAATCAAGTGGTGCGTGTCATACTGCAAAAAACCGGCTATAAGAGCAAGCACTGACTTTCCCATGCCCTTTGCGTCCACCACGAGTATTATCGGAGTCTGCGTTACCTTTGCCAGATGGTATGACGAACCCTGCTCATATATTCCGCCAAGCCCGTCATATAATCCCATCACGCCCTCAAGCACCGCAAAATCACCATCGGCTCTTTCATCTAAGAAAAGCTGCACTGTTGTCTTTTCATCCGTAAAAAACGTATCGAGATTTTTGGATGGTACGCCAAGCACCTTTTTGTGAAACATTGGGTCAATATAATCAGGTCCGCACTTATATGACAATACGTTTTTTCCACTATCCTTTAATAGCTGCAGTAAAGCGCAGGTTATCATTGTTTTTCCACTGCCGCTTTTTGGTGCGGCTATCATAAAACGATTTATTTTCATGTATTCATCCTTTATTTCATCATATACCTTAAAATATTAGCCTTCGATGATTTATTATGGGTTGTAGCATAAAAGCCCAGGTTAAAATTCAAACGAACATATCCACACCGGATTTTCTGCCTGCATCAGATGGTAATGTCCTATCTGCTTTGAGCGGCTGACCTGCAGCTGCACGATATCCTCATTTTTCACATCATATGCCGACATTATTTCCTTTATCTCACAAATTGTTTCCATGGAAATTGCATTTATCACTATACGGATATGTGGATTTTTGCTTTAAGAGCCTCTATTATTTCCTTTAGATTGCCACCGCTGCCTCCGATAAATGCGTGTGTCGGCACCGGAAGATTGTCCATCCCGTCGAGCCTTTGCATTTATCACATGGATATTTTCAAGTCCATGCTTTTCTTTATTTTGCGTGATAAGCTGCACGGCATTTTCCTTCTGCTCGATGGCATAGACCTCCATATCATCGGAAAGTGATGCGGCCTCTACCGCTATGGAGCCGGTTCCGCTTCCCACATCATAAAGCACTGAATCCGATTTCAAATGAAGCTTGCAGATGCTTACATGCCTTATTTCCTCTTTGGTCATCGGAACCTTTTCACGGATAAATACTGCATCACTTAGCTGCGGTGTAACATTTTTGCAACCGGATTGGGATTTTTATCATGCAGATATACAGTCCCTCCCTTTTAAGCTTTGTGCACTCCTGTGGCGAAAGCTGCGATATAGTTTCATCCGGATATGATAGCTGGTATCCCACAGTTACCGAGCATTTTGTAAACCATACCTTTCGTCACTGCTTAATATGTGTCCAAGCATATTTACGTCCCTGACTCGGACATCAGCATAAACGTTTTTGCATGATGGCTAATCCGTGATGTGATATTAGACAGCTTTACTCCGTGGATGCTGCATATATACGCATCGTTGTAGGTTTCACCGACTGCTGCCGCCATATATGACACAGATGAAATTCCAGGAATGATTGACACGTCCGCATTTAATTTTCCTTCAGATATTTCATTTTTTATCGCCAGATACAGCTTTCTGCTTCCACTGTAAAAGCCCGTATCTCCCGAGAATAATATAAGAACATTACTGATTTTTTCAGTATCTGCACAAATTTCGTATAGATAAGGAATAATCTGTTCTGCAAGATAATACGGCTTTTTGTCTATCTTCGCACTGTATTTTTCTATCATGCGGCTTGCGCCAAGTATAATATCAGCGCTTTCTATTGCATCTGAAACAGCTTTTGTCATGCAAGCATCATTTCCCATTCCAATGCCGGCAAGCATGATATGAAGCTTGTTATATTTACTGTCAATATATTCACAAACAGCTTCAAATGACATTCCATCATCCTGCACACTTTGCCCCACAATATAGACCGGAATATTTTTATTTTTTGCGGCAGCTATTTTCTCAATAAAGCCACCGGCCGCACCGCTTTTTTTGGTGACCAGACATCTGATGTCATACTGGTCAATAAGTGCCTCATTAAGCTGTGTGCTAAACGGTCCCTGCAATGCCAGAATGTGCTTTCCTGTAATATCATTGTGCATGCACAAGCTTATGCTCTCAAGCCCCGGAAGCACGCGCACATACAATCTTTCCCTAACGTCTGAGGTTTTACAATACACTGACAGCTCCTTGCTTCCTGTTGTGAGCAGTATATTTCCGTCTGTATTGTTGAGTGCCTTAGCACATGCTTCATTGTCCTCAAAATAGCGGATATTATCATAATCTGCTGATATATCCGTATCCCTTTTAAGACGCACATATTCGATATTATCTGATATGCTGCTATCCGCCTGATTGTCTGTAACAGCATGTGCCTCATTAAAAGCATAAACTGCCTGCTTTATATTTTCGGTAACTATGGCTGCATACGGATGGGTTGCATCCACTATGAGCTTACATTTTTGTTCCGCAAAGAAGCTTCTCATGCCTTCGCTGTCCATACGCCCCATATGAACATGCGCGAACGGATTTTCATGCAGCACGATTTTTCCGTATTCTGTTGCCACGCAAACCGTATGCTCTATGCCTCTTTTACACAGATGCTCTGATAGCTTACGTCCCTCTGTTGTTCCTGCAAAAATCAGTATTTTACTCAATCTGATATCCTCTCCTTGTGACAAGCTTTCCGTCAATTATTTGTGTACCCTCATTGCCGATAAATACCGTCGTAAACATGTTGACCTGTGCACTGCGGAGTTCACCGAGAGTACAGACCGTATAGCTTGTTCCCTCACGTCCGATATTTTCGACATAGCCGCAGGCTCTATCCGGCTCTATCGCACGAAGCAGAATATCACAGGCTCTCATCAGATAGTCCTTTCTCTTGTGACTTGACGGATTGTACAGTGCTATGACAAAATCACCCTCTGCAGCAGCCACAAGACGCTTTTCAATCTTATCCCACGGCGTGAGCAGGTCACTTAAGCTGATGGTGCAAAATCATGGTTTAATGGTGCTCCAAGCACTGCCGCACCACTGTTTGCCGCTGTAATGCCGGGTATTACCGAAAGCTCTACGTTATCGTATTCCTGCCCAATCTCATACATAAGAGAGGCCAGTCCGTATATTCCGGCATCGCCACTACATACAAGGGAGACTGTTTTGCCCTCAAGTGCCCTTTTAAAGCACAGATGACATCTTTCTTTTTGACGCATTGAGTGGTCAAAGCTCTTTTGTCTGGAATTTTTCTCCAAGCAGCTTTATATATACGGTGTATCCCACTATGACATCACTCGCTTCCAGGGCATCAATTGCCTGCTTTGTCATCATGCTTTCAAAGCCCGGCCCCATACCTACTATGTAAATTTTATTCATGTTAATCTCCATCTCTACTAATTTTATATAACCATGCAGCTATTTGCAATTTTAATGATATGAAGGACAAAAGTTATTTTACCCCTCATTTATGATTAATCGATACCTTGCTGCCGCAACCGTTACACTGTCATATTTATGTTTTTTATAAATAAGTTCTCCTGCTTTATTACATTCCCTGTTGCATGCAAGCACCGCTGCACGCTCGCACACGTTGTCCACTCCAACATGCTCCCTGACAAACTGCGAGGCACTGAATTCTCCCTGCACCGCCATAAGCTCATCCGCGGTATAAGTGACAAATTCTATCCTGTTTCTTTCGCAAAATTCCTTTATTCCCGGTTCATCTTTTTTCACATCTATTGATGCAATCATGTCTATATCCGAAATATCTATTTGAAGCTTTAAAAGACTTTGTCTGATTGCCCTGTCAATATTTTCAAACGCTGTATTTCTTCTGCACCCAATACCAAGTACAAATTGTGTGGGTTTTAAGTAAATACTGCCATTTTAGTGTCCTTTTCTTTTCGCATGATACTACAATATCAGCTCCGTAAGCAGGTGGAAATCCACTGTTTTATTACATCAGCACTCATATCAGCTTCATCTAAAATGCCTTTATAAGCTGCCTATGCTTAGCCGGAATGTGCTCCCAGTCGACCGACATAGCAACCACTTCCCCCGCCAATACCTTTGATGACACTCTGGCGATGCCATCTTTATTGACGATTGCAAGCCTGCATTTCTTTGCAAAAACATCAACTGCAAATTTATTATTGATATCAGTAGCGGTTGTTATAACAGGTGTAGCATTCATCAGTGCTGCTAATAATACAGCAAGCTCATTGGCACCTCCCACATGCCCTGAAAGAATCGGAATAACAAACTTCCACAGCTCATCTATCACAATAACAGGACTGTCTTTAAGCTTGTTATTAACAGAAGAAGCTATAGCCCTCACTGCAATACCACATGCCCCGATAAAAATCAGAGCCTTTTTTCACTCATCTGTGCAGCTGTCCAGTCTGATATATTTTGTGATATGTAGCCGGTATTTCTATAATTTTCATCGGTGGAATTTTTAATATTCACATCCGATAATCTCGAGCACTTGGTAAAACCTCCACCTCATATTCACTTTTTTCAAGCTTATAAGCTATGTCACATGACAGCCCATAGCCCTTTTTTGTGAAGCTTACAATGCAAATTTTCATATTTTCAGTTCCCATATATTTCCCATATTTATATATTCACGCCTTTTTTCAATCGTTATCCTTTGGCTCTACTGAAGCCTTGCGATACTCTGTCGAAAAATCAGGTGCGTAAAGTCTTGATTTCTCGTAATGCCTGTGAGCTATGACATCCCCCACAAGCACAATCGCTGTCTTTGTGATATTATGCTTCATCGCAGTCTGCTCCAGTGTAGCGACAGTGCACACGTATGCCTCCTCCTGTGGCCAGGTTGCCTTGTATACAATTGCAGCAGGTGTATCTGCCGCGTATCCTCCCTCAATAAGGCTTTCCGTAAGCTTCTCTAAAAGCCCGGTGCTTAAGTAAATCGCCATGGAAGCGTGGTGTGAGGCAAAACTTGCTATGCTCTCCTTAGGCGGCACCTTCGTGCGCCCTCCATGCGTGTGATGATGAGCGACTGGGAAATACCGGGAAGCGTGTACTCAATGTTGAGCGATGCAGCAGCGCCAAAGCACGCGCTCACGCCCGGACAGCTCTCATATGGTATTAAAGAGAATCAAGCTCATCCATCTGCTCGCGCACTGCGCCGTATATGCTTGGCTCTCCCGTGTGCAGGCGCACAGTAATTTTTCCGTCTGCCTCAGCAGCTTTCATGACTGCGATGACCTCATCCAGTGTCATTTTGCACTGTTATATATTTCACAGCTCTCCCTTGCATAGTCCAAAAGCTCTGGATTAACAAGCGAGCCCGCATAAATTATCACATCTGCCTTTTGTAAAAGACGCATTCCGCGTACTGTTATTAAATCTGCTGCGCCTGTTCCTGCGCCAACAAAGTAAACCATTTTTCTGCCTTTCTGCTTTTTGCAAGCTCACCAAATTCGTTTGAATACATGATACAGTCTATCTCAAGTCTGCCCTTTGCCCTCTTATCCAGATAAAAGCATATGCGCTCCATCGCATAATCCATCACCTCATACAGCCTGCCGCTTTCCTTAAGTGCCGCCAAGGCCTCCTCTGTCGTAAGGCTGTCCATAATGCGCTTTATGTATTCGGGCGCTACACCACACTTAAACGCAAATGCCGTCAAAAGCTCTATCCTGCAGTCTGCCTCCCTCGAATGAGTGTTCATGATGCCTCCTGCTACCTTTATGAGCTTTCCTATATGTCCTGTCAAAAGCATCCTCTTAAAGCCCATATCTGCAGCCATATCAATTGTTTCACCGATAAAGTTGGAGCATTTGACACTCCTGTCCAGATCATAGCCATAGCTTTCCTTCATAAAGTCAAGACCGTAATTTCCCGGCGCAACCGCCACATAATCATACCCAAACGAATATCTCTGCCTAAGCTCCACCCTTATCGTATCAATAAGAGCCTGTGAGCTCATGGGCTCAACAATACCGCTTGTGCCGAGAATTGATATACCACCAACTATCCCAAGTCTAGGATTAAATGTCTTTTCTGCAAGCTCCTTTCCCTTGGGAACCGAGATTGTAATGTCAAGTGTCCCCTTAAAATCCAAAAGCTCACAGACCTCCCTTACCTCTTTTTCAATCATCTCACGCGGCACATGATTGATAGCCGCGTTTCCGACAGGCTGGTCTAATCCGGGTTTGGTGACTCTTCCCACTCCGTCACCACCGTCAATATTTATGATAGCCAAATCCTGCTTTTTTGCATAAAGCACAGGTATCGGAATGCAAAATCCGTACTGAAGCATATATATAGGCTCCGGTGGTCACATCCGGGTCATCCCCTCCATCCTTTATCACAGCACAGCTTACCTCGTTTTCACTTCTTTTTATGTCGGTGATATCAGCCGTGTAAGCTATTCCCTTAGGTGTCTGAATCGTTATTTTGTTTTTAGCCTTTCCGGTTAAAGCATATATGCCGCCGCCTTTGATGCCGCCGCAGCACAGCTTCCTGTGGTAAATCCGTATCTCATAATCACTAAATTTCCTCATGCATCAGCCCCTATCAACCAGACTGTAAATCAGCGCATTGCATATGGCAGCTGCAATATTGCTGCCACCCTTTCGTCCGACATTTACTATGTATGGCACTCCGGTCTCCATAATAAGCTCCTTGGCTGCCTCCACATTGACAAAGCCCACCGGCACACCGATTACAAATGCAGGCTTATATATTCCTTTTTCTATCATATCGTACAGCTCTATAAGCGCTGTCGGTGCATTTCCTATCGCAAAAATCACAGGCTTATCTATCCTTGATGCAAACTCCATGCTTACTGCCGCGCGCGTTGTCTTTTTCTCCTTTGCAATAAGAGCGACCTCATCATCAGCCATAAAGCAGTGCGCCTGTCCGCCGAATTTTGCCAGGTATTTTTTATTTATGCCTGAAGAGCCATGTTGGTATCGGTCACTATATCAGCGCCCTCTGATATCAGCCTTTTGCGATAGCAACGGCGTCCTTAGAGTATTTAAGCGTCTGTATATAATCAAAATCAGCACTCGTGTGTATGACTCTTTTTGTTATCATCTCCTGATCAGCAGGCAGCGTAATCTGCATTTCAGACAGCTCATGTGAAATTATCTCAAAGCTTCTCTTTTCAATCTCCATCGGCTCTAACTGTTTAATTTTTTTCAATACACTCACCTATCACTTTCAATAATCTTACATTTTCATTAAATGTCTTTACCGCCACTCGAAAATACCCTTCCGAAAGCCCCACATAGTTGGAGCAGTCCCGTATCAGTATTCCCTTATTAAGCAGTATATCATATAATGGAAGCTTGCTGTAAAACAGTATGAAATCAGCATCACTTTTATATACCTTAAAACCAAGCTTTTTTAGTCCATCTGACAGCAGCCTTCTTTGTCCGCTCACATACGATGCCGTTTCTTTAATATACTCTGATTCCATAATGCATGCCTCTCCTGCCATCTGTGCCAGGACAGACACGTTCCACTCCGGCAGATTTCTTTGAACCTTTTGTCTTACTGCCTCATTTTTACTGAGCATATATCCAAGCCTTACTCCCGGAATAGCAAAAAGCTTGGTAAAGGCTCTTACAACAATCAGATTGTCATAGTCACATAAAAGTGACAAAACAGAATAATTTTTTCACAAAAGCCCATGAAGCATTCATCTGCCACCACATAAATATACTTTTCTTTGCAATGCCCTATTATTTGCTTCATGAAAGTGCAGTCTGCAAGATACCCTGTCGGATTGTTTGGATTTGCGATAAAAAATATATCTGTATCATCTGTAAGCATATCCATTAAAGCATCCCGCCGTGCAGCAGGAGAAAAATCACTCTGCTCATCCAGCAGGAAATATCCGATATCACAGCCGACTGCACGAAGCACATGCTCATAACCGAAAAAGCCTGGGGCCGGAAGTACTGCTTTTTTTGGTTTTATGGCATGAGCTATCGCCATAAAAAGCTCTGAGGCTCCGTTTCCGGGAATTACATCCTCGCTTTGTATGCTGCAACCTTGCTGTGTGAAATACTCTGATATCGCTTTTTTAAGGCCACTGCACGCCATGTCGGGATATCTGTCTGCATACGAAAGTGCATCACTCATAGCCTCTTTAACAGAATGTGGTATGCCAAGAGGATTGATATTTACCGAAAAATCCATATTTACTTTATTGTTGTATATGTCACCGCCATGGATGCTTTTCATTCAAGTCCTCCATCAATTCTTACATCAATTCTTCCATATTCAAAGCAATATTAAAACAAGACTCATAACCGCCACAGATAAAAGCTCACACAAAACGCAGTAATATACATCAGCCTGTTTGCACGCTTTATATCCTCATACTCTATCTCACGCAGACCGTCTCCTATGTATTTTTTCTTCACAAGCTTCCCAAAATACACTGCATCACCCGCCAGCTGCACCCTTAAAGCTCCCGCACATACGGACTCTGTCTGGGCTGAGTTTGGGCTTGCGTGATTGAAACGATCTCTTTTAAAGATGTGGTATGCATTTTGCCATCAAAATGCCTACCACCGATAAATGCCGCAGCAATCATCAGATATGCACTGATTCTTGCCGGTATGAAATTGACCACATCATCAAGCCTTGCAGCAAATCTGCCAAAATACATATATTTATCATTTTTGTAGCCAAGCATCGAATCCATCGTATTCACAGCCTTGTATACAAAGCCAAGCACCGGCCCGCCGATTGCCGTATAAAGCATAGGTGCAATCACTCCGTCAGATGTATTTTCAGCTATCGTCTCAACTGCCGCCCTTGTGACACCTGCTGCATCAAGCACAGATGTATCTCTGCCAACAATCATGGAAACAGCCCTTCTTCCTGCATCAACTCCATCTGTCCTTAGCGCATCGTACACCCTCATGCTCTCCACACGAAGACACTTTGTGGCAAGAATCTGCCACGTCATGACAGCCTCTGCTATTACCCCGGCATACAGATTTATGCTGTATGCAGCCACAATAATAATTACCGACATTGCAAAAGTTGCAAAATTACAGTAAAAGCAAGAAGCATGCCTCTTTTATATTTTATTAGATTTAATTTTTTTCAGAGATATTATATCCGGCATCACAATTAAGCCTCTTATCGAGAAAAGAAATGAGTGAGCCGATAAGCGACCGGATGCGGTATAAAATGCGGATCTCCTATTAATAAATCAAGCACAAAGCCTGCTATAAATGCAAAAATATGATAACACATATGTTAGTCCTTCTTAAATAAATCATAGCGATATGGGCACTATTTCATTAAACACAATCTCATTGCCCTCAACCGCCACCTCACACGAGTAGCCACAGCCGTTTTTCACCTGGTAATCATAGTAATCCATATCACAGTAATGGCTCATTATCGCCATGATAGTCCCTCCATGCACAAAAATACTATTTGTATCTCTTTATCAGGAATAGCCCTCTTAAGCTCTAATGCCTGTGTGAGCGCCCTCTCAAAGCCACATATACTTCTTTTGCAAAACTCTTTTCTGCTCTCTCCGTTTGGAAAGGCAAGTGTTCCACCACTGTCAATCCACGCCTGATATGAGTCCCTGACACGGATATCTGTGCTAAGTTCCTTATAGCTTTTTAGCTCCCATTCACCGAAATCCATCTCTGCAAACTCTTTTACGGTATGAATTTTATGGTGCTGTGAAACCGGCAAAATAATCTCTGCCGTCTGTTTGCAGCGCCTCATGGACTGGTAATAATTATCTGCTCCTTTAAGCTATTTTCCTCCAAAGCCTTGTATACACCATTATTTAGTGCATTTTAAGCTCAAAACTCCGGCTTCATCGAGTGACTCATCTGTCCTGCCCAGATATCTGTGTTCTCTGTTTGAGACAGTGCAGCCGTGTCTTATAAATATACAGTTTATTTTATTTTCTGACCGATTCCACATATTACGCGAACTACCTCGTCTGCTTTTTGCAAGCAGTATCTCTGCTCTGCCTGTCTGCTCCCTGTACTCTCTCTCAAACGCATCAAGAGGCACTATGCCGTTTCCAATCTCATCAGCAATGACTATTGTATCCTTATTTTCCTCTGCAAATTGCATAAATTTCAAAATATATTCCTGCAGTGGAAGATTTTTCTCAAGCACAGCCCTGATAAAATAATGGAATTTATCTATTATGAATACACGCTCATCATCGACTGGCAAATTCCATGGCCAGTCCTTGTATGATTCCTTATCATCACAAGCATCATTCTTTAGGAAAAAGCAGTCATACACATCATATTTTTCTGTTTTTCTATCATATTTTCGAGCACATAATCAAGCTTTCCCTGTGCCACTCCGCCTATCACAAGCTTCATATTTTCTCCAATTCCAAAGTTTAAAATTCATAATACAACTTTTATCAAAATACTAATCCGTACCATTCCTATATTCAAAACAAATATACTAAATAATAAAAGAGACACCACCCAGTGCCACTGCCATGGCGCACTCACATATACACACAAAATACCCTGCCGTATCGCCTGTGATGCCGCCAAGCTCCTTTTTTGTTTTCACATAATAATACCAAAAGCTAAGTGCTGCCGCAATGATCATAGCCACCGCATAAGGCAGTGACACAATGAGTAAAACAGCCATACACAGTGCAAGCTGTATGTATAGTGCTGCCCGACAATCGTTCTGTGTGCAGTGTCTGCAAACATAAATAACAATCCATCGCTTTTTGCCGATTTAAATGACACAACAGCTATTCCGCTTAAGCATCTTGCGATGAAAAAGCCTGCACAAAAACAATAAATGCTTTATCATTCATTATCTGAGAAAAGCTCCCATGAATAATAATCCGTAGGCTGCAAGCATTATAACGGCAAACGCTCCTATATGTGAATCCTTAAGTATTGCAAGCTTTTCCTCCCGCGGTTTGTATGAATGAAATGCATCCATTGTATCCATAAAACCATCTATGTGAAAGCCTCCCGTAACCGCTATCGGAATGAGTGCGCCTATGCATACATAGCAGATATCCGCCACTCCAAAATGAGAGTATATATATCTCCAAAGCATAAGAAGCAGTCCAATCACAGCTCCTATCCACGGAAAGAATACCAGCATGTACTTCATGTCATCATCATTCCATTTAAATTGTGGCATAGGTATCTTTGAATACATGGAAAAAGATACTATGCACGACCTTATTAACTTCATAATACACTTAACCTCCACACCGCTTCACTTAACCGTCACGGAATGCCTGCAACCACCTCAACGACACACTCTGCCATCGCAGCAACCCCTCTGTTTACAATCCCCATTGCCTTTATGTAATTCATCGTTGATTGATCATAGCAGACTCCGTCTTCAAATACATTGTTTGTCACAATTACAAGCTCAGCAACATTTTCACTTAAGATACTTACCTCTTTTAACACCTTTTTACTCACACGGCTGATTTGAGCAGTCTCATAATCCTTCATCTTTTCAGTGGCATCCAAAGCCTCTTTTTCAGCTTCGGCAGCCTGTATACCGGAAGCATCTACAGGTGGAAACATCTCATTTGCCACAAGGTTTGACATACACTCAAGCAGTGCTGACCGCCCGGTTTTTAAACTGCTTTCTGATTGCAGCTTAGAAACCGCATTTTGGATATCACGAGGCTGCTCGATGGTAATAAAGCCTTTTCCGGCACGAAGTCTTCTGTGCCTGTCTATCTTCCGCTGTCCCTCATCATCAAATACCTGCATGGTAGCAATGTAATATTTTTCTTTGCATCCCTTTTCATTTGACGCGTAACAAATATACTTTTCTGCATATGCTGATTTGCCGCTGCCGCTGCCGCCTGTTATAAGTGTAATCATCTATACGTACCTCTCATACTGTGATACCGAGATATCGTCGAAGGTTGTCCGGCCTTTGTATACGCTAAGTGCCATATCCAAAAGCGCAAACATCATCACGGCACCAGTTCCCTCTCCAAGCGCAAGAGATGCTCTTATGACCGGCTTTACGGAAAGTGCCTCACACAAAAGCGCCACGGCAGGCTCCCTGCCCTCATGTGATGGAATGATAAAATCAGTAACTCCGAAAGAAGCCTTCCTGCTACCAACGCTGAAACCATGCTTATCACTCCGTCGAGCACAACAGGAATATGGTATAATGCACCGCCTATACACACTCCGACAAGTCCTGCAATATCGAGTACTCCGACTGTCATAAGTATCTCAAAGGTGTCCTTATTATATAAATCATACTTTTCTATTGCGCTCTCAATTACACGGATTTTTTTCTCAAGCCCACTGTCGTTTAGGCCTGCTCCTCTTCCTGTCACTGTGGCCACATCGCACCTTAGCATGGCGGCTGCCATTGCCGCACTTGTGGTGGTGTTTCCTATACCCATCTCACCGGTTGCAATAATTCTGCAGCCGTTTTCCTTACACTCACGCACTATTTCTATACCTGCTGCAATCGCTTCAAGTGTCTCAGCCATTGTCATGGCAGGCTCTTTTGCAAAGTTTCTCGTGCCCATGCGCACTTTTCTTTGAAGCAGCCCTTTAACACTCTCGTCACTGTTTATTCCTATATCCACAGGAATTGTATCAGCCCCTGCAGTCATTGCCATGCGTCCGACAGATGAAGCCTTCCTTGCCATGGATTTTGCAACTGCAAGTGTCACCTCCTGTCCGGACTGGCTGATGCCCTCAGCAACCACACCATTATCCGCACACATCATTATGACCGCCTTTTTGAGATATCTATATTTTCATCTCCCAAAACAGCACCGATTTTGGCCGTTAATAGCTCAAAATCACCCATGCCGTCGAGTGGCTTTGCCACCGAATCCCAGTTTGAACGGATTTTTGTACATTTTACATCGTGGCGTTATTTTTAATTTTTAATTCTTCAACTGTAAAATGGTCAGAAATAATATTATTTTCAATCATATCTTGCCTCACGAAGCATGCCGTACACTGCATCCATATCCAGATACTCCCTCAGTGTATCCGCAAGCCTGTCATACTGTTTTTCCTTAAAGCTCTTATAACTTACAATAGCGCTGTCATTTACATCAATGCCCTTTTATCGGCAATATAATCCACTATCACTCTGGCTGCCTCTGCAGTATCAAAAATGCCGTGGATGTACGAGCCATACACATTTCTGCCATCAGATATGACATTATTTAACTCATTTTTCCTGTCATCACAAGCCCCTGCTCATCTGAAGCTGTGCTATATGCGCTCTTACCCATATGTATCTCATAGCCCAGAAAGTGACAGCCTGAAAGCCTGCTCAATACACCATCTACATGTGCTATTTCACCGCTTGTCTGAAGCCGTGTCTTGCTGTCTTTTAGAACGGTATCTATAGGAAGAAGCTCCATGCCACGCATATATCCGCCCTCCTCAACACCGTCAGGGTCGGCTATTGAAGCCCCAAGCATCTGATAGCCTCCGCATATTCCAAAACAGGTATCTCACAGGAGAGCTTTTTGACAGCTGCCTCAAGTCCGTTTTGTCTCATCCACAAAGATCCCCATCGTATTCTTGCTTCCTGGCAGAAATACTATATCCGGATGACGCAGCTCATTTACTGTTGACACATAACGCACAGTCACCTCGGACATCTGCTCAAAGACGTTGAAATCCGTGAAATTTGATATTCTCGGATATCTGATGACCACTATATCAATAAGCCCATCTGTCTTTTGTCAAAGCGCTCTGTCAGGCTGTCCTCATCCTCAAGCTGTACATCCATATATGGCACCACTCCGGTGACAGGCACCCCGCCTCTCTCCTCAAGCATCTGTATCCCCGGGTCAAGTATCGTCTTGTCTCCACGGAATTTATTGATAATAAGCCCACAGACACGATTCTTTTCCTCCGGGGTTAAAAGCATAAGTGTGCCAAGCAGCTGCGCAAAACACCACCTCTGTCGATATCACCCACGAGCAGCACCGGTGCATCCACCATATGCGCAAGCCCCATGTTTACAATATCATTTTCCTTCAGATTTATCTCTGCCGGGCTTCCGGCGCCCTCAATCACTATGATATCAGCATACTCCTCAAGCTTTTTAAATGCCTTTTTTATATCCGGTATCAGAGTTTTCTTGTATGCAAAATACTCTCTCGCCGGCATGTTCTTAAGCACCCTTCCGTTTATAATCACCTGTGAGCCTATATTATTTGTAGGCTTTAAAGAATAGGATTCATGCACACCATAGGCTTAATGCCAGCTGCCTCAGCCTGCATCACCTGGGCCCGTCCCATCTCAAGTCCTTCGTCTGTTATATAAGACTTGAGCGCCATGTTCTGTGATTTAAACGGTGCCACTCTGTATCCGTCCTGTCTGAAAATACGGCACAAGCCCGCGACAAGAAAGCTCTTGCCTGAATTGGACATTGTACCCTGTACCATAATTACCTTTGCCATATCTATACCTGCTGTCTGAATTTACGTGGTAGTCTGTTGCTTTATCATGAATATTAAACTGTAGTGTGAACAGTAACTTCCTTAAAGCTGCGCCAATTGTTCCTCCAGAAAAGGAATTTTTATAATTTTTCCTGTAGAGACTGCATACTCATAAAGCCTGCTGTTAAACTGCTCATACGTGCCAAACTCTGTTCTGTCACATATAACGCCCTCGCATACATCAATTAGCTCCTTTGCCTTTTCAATAAGGGCATCGTCTACAGGCTCAAAGCTTCTTGCGCTGACAATCTCAGCAGAAAGCGCCTTTGCCGCAGGATAATCCAGATCATTTTCATAGATGATTCCTGTCGCAAACGGGATACCCTTTCGCTGTAAGCTCCTAAAGCTTTTTCTGCCCAGGCCCCCTCCTGCTATGACAAATACCCTCGCCATTCCATCCGGTTTTTCCAGCTCTAAATCCTCTCCTGTTTCGTCAAAGCTTCCTGCCGTAATTCCAAAAAGCCCTGAAACATATTGGTCAGTAAATACCTCCTCTGGAGTTCCGTATCTGTCCACATATCTGCCATCTATACACAAAACATGGTCTGACACACGCTTTGCCATATCAAGCTCATGGAGCGACATGATAACCGTAAGATTCTTCTGTCTTTTAAGCCTTTGGAGTATTGATAAAAACTCAAGCTTGTACTTTATATCAAGATATGAGGTAGGCTCGTCTAACACTATAATCTCCGGCTGCTGGCATATAGCACGTGACAGCATGACGCGCTGCCTTTGACCATCGCTTATCTTTGTAAAATCCTTATCTTTTATCTGTGATACATTGACCAGCTCCATCGCTTCATCCACAGCCTTTTGTCCTCATCCGAAAGTACTCCGAACCGGCCTGTGTATGGGTATCTGCCGGTCGCAACCACATCATAGCAGGTCATAAGCTCCGTCTTTAGCTTATCGGTGAGCACAACAGCCATTTTCTTTGCAAATTCATTGCCATTCATCGTCACTACATCACTTTTATCAAGATATATCGTACCGCTCACAAGCGAAAGCTGTCTTGCAATACTTTTTAAAATAGTCGATTTACCGGCACCGTTTGGCCCGATTAATGTGAGAATCTCTCCCCTTTTCAAGGAAAAATCAATATTTTCAATAAGCGGCCTGTTATCATATCCAACAGCCAGCTTTTGTGCAGTAAAATAATATTCCATCAGACATTTTTCTCCTTGCTGCGTCTTATCATGATAAACAGCACTACCGGTGCACCAAATACTGCCGTAACCGTGCTGATACTAAGCTCCGTAGGCGCAAACATCATCCTCGCAAGCAAATCACAAAACAGGCAGAACACCGCTCCCCCAAGGAAGCAGGCCGGTATCATATATATAGGCTTTGTGCTCTTTAGCATGCTTTTACTATGTGTGGCACGGCTATTCCGACAAACGATATCGGTCCCGCAAACGCCACTATACATGCGGAAAGCAGGCTTGAAAGCAATACCAGAAGCACCCGGATACGCTTTATGTTTACACCCAGATTTACGGCATATGACTCTCCGAGCTGATATGCCATAAGGGGCTTTGACATGAGAAAAACAAAGATAAATGTGATTCCCACCACAATGCTCATCACCCCGACGCTGTCCCAGGTCATACCCGAAAAGCTTCCCCTTGACCAGTTATGCAGGTTTACTATGTCGGAATCATCTGCAAATGTCACCACAAACTCAGTCACCGCAGAGCATATGTAGCCAATCATGACACCGCTCACCACAAGCATAGACATGCTGCTTACCTTTCTTGAAATGATAAGCACAAAGCCCATTGAAAGCATTGCTCCCAAAAACGCCGCTGCAATCATGGCTAGTGAGCTCACACGTATGGCATTTCCAAGTAAAAATACCATAACAAGTGCCACAATCATCTTAGCTCCCGATGATATGCCGAGTACAAAAGGTCCCGCGATTGGATTATGAAAAAAAGTCTGCAAAAGATAGCCTGCAAGCGCTAACGCCCCGCCCAGTATCATCGCTGCGATAGCTCTTGGCATGCGGATATCCCACACAATACGTCCCACCCTGTCTGAGTGATCATAAAGTGTCGCAAATGCAGCCTTAAATGATATGTGTACAGTTCCTATGCACACATTCATGATAAGCAATATGATAATTAAGATTATAAGAATAATAAATGTTGTAAAACACCTTATTTTTCTGGTTTTTTCCATGTTGTAGCTCCGCTTTTTATCTTTTTGTGCTATTGATTTTCCTGCATTCTGTCATATCCGTTAACAATTCAGCCCACCACATACATTCCACAAATCACAGTTATCTGATCTTAAACAGATATTTCATGCCGCTGTCAGGTGCACCTGTAATCATCGAATGCATATCATCAATCATATATCCGATGGACATAGACTGCTGATACATATCGTTCGTGGTGCAAAATACATTGCCGTCTTTGACTGCCCTAAAATCAGCAAGCACCGGGCACTTGTCCAAAAGCTCATTCAGATTCTTCACACCGCCGTCTATCGCACTGTTATATATCAGATAGTCAGCATCTATTGCTCCATTGTAGAAATCCTCAAGCTGCATATTCATGGTTGACCTGCCTGTATCGTCGTCATTTGATGCATCAAAAATATATTTTCCACCGGCAAGTGAAATCATCTTTGGCACATAATCTGTGCTTTTGCGCACCTGAACCTGTCCATTGGATGTGATATAGAAAAATGCAACTGTATCACTTTTTGTGGCATCATCCGTATCGGTACCATCTGTCTTTGCGATGCGATTTACAATATCCACCTGCTCATTAAAGAGCTCATCGGCCTTTTCATCCCGGTCTGTGAGTGCTCCAAAGAACTTCACCCACTCCACTCTTCCAAGCGGCTCCTCCTCATAGCTTGAGTACTCGATTATTGAAGGGATATCAAAACTTTTAAGCTTTTCCGTTACCTGCGGCGAATGGGTAATCATAGTATTTTCTATGGCAAGTGAACAGTTTTCTGACACCAAAAGCTCATAATCGGGCTTTGAATATTTGCCGGCATATAACATCCTGCCACTTTCAAGAGCCTTTCTTGCACTGTCAATGTACCAGCCAGCACTGTCAAGCCCCGAAAATTTAATAGTGTCCACTGCATCAAGCTTGTCAAACATATCCATCACCCCTGATGCGACCAGATACAAATCACTTACAGGCTCCTTCAATACAATGATATCCTTGTCAATACCCTTTGGAGTCTTTCTGCCCTTTGGCACGGTAAGTATTTGGGTACCGTCCTTTGTAGTAAGTATCTTGTATCCACCCTCATAATAGTCAACGGAAAAATTCTTTGCATATAAAAGCTTCATACTGCTCTTATATATAAGACCATTTTGTGCCTCTGTCTCAGCCTTCGATTCGGTATTCCCTGAATCGGAAGAAGGACTGTCGCAGCCTGACAGCCAGAACAGTCCTATAATTGATATCAATATATATATAATTATCTTTTTTCTTCCATGCATAGCTTAATTATTCTCCATCCTCACCAAGCACCTCTGTAGCAGAATCTGAATGGAAGGTGAGTGTGTACTCAACCTCGTGCGGCTTGCTCATAGCAACTGTATCTCCGATAACCTGCATAGGTGTATCAAGCTTAACCGGAATTTCAAATACAGAATTGCCGTCTGTATTTACAGGCATGTATTTCTGTCCGTCAACTATCATATAGTCATAGTTTGGACTGCTCCACTGCACTGTTGCAGTAGCGGCTCCACCGCTTATAGTCACCTCAGCCGGTGATGCAATGCTCGCCTTACCGCTTCCGCCATCGAAATCGAGATTGATATTGTATGTTCCGTCAGGAAGCTCTTTTCCTGCACTTTCAGATACGCTTGCATCTGCGTCCGCAGGTGTGGCATTTGAGACCTTTACCTTGTGGTCATACCATTTGCCCTTTGTACCGATAAGTGCAAGGTCAAATTCCTCATCCAAAACAGGAACCGGTATATCAAACGCATTGACCTCCTCAGTTGTGCCATCGCCATAATCGACAGTCTCTACAGTTGGCTCTAAAAGCTCAGCCTTGTCCTTTGAGGCATCCTTTGCTGTTCCCAAAAAGAGATTTACAATGTGTGTGGATGTAAGAGCAACATGTATTGTTGCCTTGCCATCCTTCACGGTGAGTGTACCTTTGTTGTCATATGCATCATTCACATGAAACATTGAGCTGTCTGTAGTAAACTCTGCTGTATATGTACCATCTGAAAGTGCTATCTTTTCTGTTTTTTCAGCCTTTTTTGTGCTCTCTGTCGCGTCCTGCACTGCTTTTTTGCTTTCTGTTTCAGCTTTTGCATTCTTATTGCCGCAGGCTGCCAAGCTCATGGCACAAACCAGTGTCATTGCAACGATATAAGTAAACTTGTTTCTGAATAATTTTCTCATGTCCGATATACTGCTCCTGTTATTTTATAGCTTCCCCACTATACATTTAAGTAACTGCTACTTGCTCATAGCAGCCGCTGTATGCTCAACATAAAGCTTCTGGATACCCTCAATCTCACCAAGTCCGTTAATCTGTGTATCGATTTTATCGAACTTTCCTGATGCCTTAAACTGTGAAAGCCATGAATCATCATCACTTCCCGCCATATCATTGTTGGCATGGTCTCCTGCAACAACCATAAGCGGACGAAGAATGACATTCTTGTAACCAGCGGCTGACACCTTCTCAATGACAGACTCACATGATGTATCCTCCGGCTCACCCTCTACAGTTCCGATAAATACGTTTTCATAACCCAAAGCTGTCATCTGGCTCTGCATCTGGCTGTATGAAATCTTCGCTGTATGGCTTGTTCCATGTCCCATAAATACAAATGCTGTGCCCTCTTCCTTTGCAGCATCAAGGCTGTCATAGCCTGCCTTTTCTACTGCTTCCTCTGTAAGAATTTCTGCAACGGCCTTTTTATCCTCATTTACAACTGTTGCATCACTTCCAACCTCACCGAGGAGTGGCTCTGCAATCTTTACAGACTCAAATTTATCCTTATACTTCTCTACAGCCTCTGAAAGCTCATCATACTCTGCTCCATGCATCGTGTGTAGGCTGTACCACAAGATTCTTTACACCATTTTGACTGCACGCTCAAGTGCCTGATCCATATTGTCAATCTTCTCGTCATCTCTTGCCTGTACATGATTGATGATAATCTGTGCTGTGAAGGCTCTTCTGACTGACCAGTCAGGATTTGCAGCTGCTATTGCATCCTCCACACCCTTGATATCAGCCACACGGCTGTCGTTGAAGGATGTACCGAAGCTTACTACCAGAATCTCGTTCTCACCGATCTCATCCTGGTTTCTCGGATCATCCTTTGAAGCATCGCCTGTATCTCTGCCGAAATAGTCAGGATCAGCATTTTCTCCCTCTACAAGCTCCTTCTGTGCGTCTGTGAGCTTGTCCCAGGCCTCCTTAGCCTCCTTGCACTGCTTGTCTGTATCATCTGTTCTCTCCTGCACGTAGATTGCATCGATTAAATCTGCCACATGCATTGCTGCCTCCTGATCTGCGTTTGCGCTTGTCTCACTCTCTGAAGCCTTAGATGCCTGTGTATCATTCTTTGCATCATCTGCCTTGCTGCCACAGCCGGTCACTGCTGTCATAGCCATAACTGCTGCCATCAGTACTACTACTAATTTCTTTTTCATGTTTTCTCCTTTTCATTCTCCTTGCAGCTATTAAGCTGCACATGTTTTAAATATGTAAGACGAAAACATTTAAAGCGTCAAAAATAAAAGCTCTTTGTACTATTATGTCAAAGAGCTATACATGTCAAAATCCTTCTAACCCAGACTATACGGCTATCATAACCTTGTCTGTAATTATAATTATTTCATCACGTACAGCCAGTTACTCGTGGCTTGAAACACTATTGTTTCCGTACAACACAAAGGCAGGTCTCCCGGCTTATATATCATTGCTTCGGCCGTCTTCCCGGTTGCCCAGTGACCTATCGGCCGTCACTCCTTAATTACGGTGACGAGTTCGTACAGGATTTGCACCTGTTTCCCTTTTCACCGGAGCCAGCTTCACATCGCCTGTCATAAATCAGATTCAAATGCTTGTCTGCTCCGACACCTTTATGCTACATATTCAGTTTCTTCGTGCGTTGCTTATGCAATCGCTTGGATTATTATATTACAACTTGTAACATTATTCAACAGATTTTTATCAGACGCTTTACACACACATTTACAAAAGCGGTGCAAAAAGCTGCAAAATACTCTGCAGCAGCCTGCCTGCAAATGAGATATCATTTGTGCTTTCCTCATACACCTCCTCTGAAACCGCAAACGTCTCTATCGCATCCTCTTTTATTTTTCCGATGCACTGAGTCCTGTACATGTATACAAAATCCTCAAAATTCCAGTACATGCTCCTGAAATCCAGATTGCATGTGCCAACTATCGCAGTATCATCATCTGCCACAATACACTTTGAATGTATAAAGCCGGGTGTGTACAGATATATCCTTACCCCCGCCTCGATAAGAGGTCTGAAATTGGCTTTTGTCTGCAGATAAATGAGCTTTTTATCGGGAATCTTAGGTACAACAATACGCACATCAATACCTGACCTGGCTGCCGATATCATAGCATGCGACAGCTCCGTTCCAAGTATCAGATACGGTGTAAAAATATAAACATATTTTTTAGCTCTTGAGATGATACTCACATAAAGATTCTCTCCTACATCATCATGCTCAAGTGGAGAATCGCAAAACGGCTGGACAAAACCGCTTTCCTCTGACTGGCTGAAGGTATTGTGTGGATTCAGATATTCATCATGCACAGCATTGTCCTTATTGATATAATTCCACATCTCAAGGAACATCGTTGTGAAACTGTTTACACACTCCTCCACACGGATACCGGCATCCTTCCAGTAACCAAACCTGATTTTTTTGTTGATATACTCATCTGCTATATTGTAACCACCGGTATGCGCCACACGTCCGTCTATCACCAGTATCTTCCTATGATCCCTGTCATTCATAATTACTGAAAGCATGGGCTTATATGGATTGAAGCGTCTGGTCTGTATTCCGATGCTCTCCATCTCCTTTATAAAGTATGGAGGAATGGCATTTATGCTGCCAAAATCATCATATATGATTCTCACCACAACTCCATGCTTTACCTTTTCTTTGAGTATATCAAGTATCTGATCAAGCATAACGCCACTGCCGATTATGAAATACTCCATAAAGATAAACTTTTCAGCTGACCTTAAATCTTTTAAAATGCTCTCAAAAGCCTCCTCACCTGATTTAAAGTACTCTGTGCAGTCCTCCGCATACAGTGGATATTTCTGATTTTGAGTGATAAGCCTGCTTTGTCTGTATGCATCCATATCTGTCAGTCTGAGTGTCTCATTTAGCAGCTCGTTCTCAGGCCGAAGCGGCGCATATGCTTCCACAATTCTTGCCATTCTTTTCTGTGTCTTCGACGTAAGCTCCGGTCTTCCGAAAAAGAAATAGCACGGAATACCAACGATTGGAACACTCAGTATCAAAAATATCCATGACATTTTTATATACATTTTCATCCGCCTGTTGACAATATAAAGCGAAAGCAATATAGCTGCCACATACATCAGATCCTGAAACACCCTGCTGGCAACAGAGGCCGTATAAAACAAAAAGAACCACCATATCATCTGTATGATTATTATTGTCGAAACGATAAATAAGCTTTGAAAGCAGTCTTTGTAATATTTTTCTCATATAAGCCCTACCATGAAATTACAATTATACAACCTAATATTTCCTATATTATCTATAATAAATCTCTAATACATATTATAATATTCCCACCAATTTATCAACATTTATAATCCCCCACGAGCCTTTGTGACTATCCCCTGCCCTGTCACATGTATTATACAGTGCTAGCTTAACCGCCTCCGGTCTCATATTTGGATTTTTTTCCAATAGAAGTGCTATGGCACCTGACACAATCGGTGTAGCCATTGAAGTACCTGTTTTCCTTACATATGTGCCATCTCTCGTTCCAAGGCTTATGATATCATGCCCGGGAGCCAGAATCTCAGGCTTTACAATACAACAGTCGGTAGGACCTTTGCCACTTCTTATATCATCAAAGCTTCCGACTGTTATTATTTTTCTTGAAATTCCCGGCACAGTTACAGAAAACGGTGCCGGGCCGTAGTTGCCCGCTGCTGCAACAACTACTACTCCCATATCCCACAATTCATCTATCAGCTTCAATATCTTAATACGCTCTGCTGTATCAGAACATGGCAGATATCCTACAGAGAAGTTGAGTATTTTTATATTAAGTCTGACACAGTTTTCTTTTATATACTTAAGTGCACGAATTGAATCCGACGTCTGCCCCATGCCAAGATAATCAAGCACCTTAAACACATATAGTCCTGCCCCCGGAGCCATGCCTATATCTGCAGCCGATAATATACCGCACACATGTGTACCATGCCCGTTATCGTCATAACATGTCTCCTTTCCACCCACAAAATCCATAAAGTGCTTTATGCACCCATCAAGCTGTTTGTGTTTAAACACACCCGTATCAAGCACTGCTATATTGACATTTTTACCACTATATCCATTTTTATATACCAGATTTGCATTTATACTATATTTCGCATTTTTCATTATTATTTTATTTTTTAATTTAGTATATGATTCGTTTTCACAATATGACACAGACGCACCTGTTTTGCCTTAACTCAAACCTCATTAATATAATTTCATATATTAAAAGGACTGCACCTGCGTGCAGCCCTTTACCTGGATATTATTGTTATACTTTAACGTATATTAATTAATCCTCTTTTACATCCTTCATAGAGAAGCTGATTCTTCCCATCTTGTCCTTGCCAAGGCAAACAACCTTTACCTTGTCTCCAAGTGTGAGTACATCCTCTACTCTGTTGATTCTCTTTTGCAATCTTAGAAATGTGAACCATTCCCTCTTTGCCAGGAGCAAATTCGATGAAAGCACCGAACTCCTTGATGCTTACAACTGTTCCCTCAAGGATCTGTCCCTGCTCAAAATCAGTTGTGATAATCTTAATCATGTCGATTGCCTTTGCAATCATCTCTTTATCTGTTCCGCAAACTGAAACAGCGCCATCATCTGTGATATCGATCTTGACACCGGTTCTATCGATAATCTCATTGATTGTCTTACCCTTCTGTCCGACAACATCACCAATCTTTGATGGATCGATTGTAATCTGCTCAATCTTTGGAGCCCACTCATTTACTTCTTTTCTAGGCTCAGCGATTGCCTTGCTCATGACCTCATCCATGATGTAGAGACGTGCCTCACGTGTTCTCGCGATTGCCTCCTCAACGATAGGTCTTGTAAGTCCGTGAATCTTGATATCCATCTGGATAGCTGTGATACCCTTATGTGTACCTGTTACCTTGAAATCCATATCTCCGAAGAAATCCTCAAGACCCTGGATATCTGTAAGTACAAGGAAATCATCATCTGTATCGCCTGTTACAAGTCCGCATGAGATTCCGGCAACCATAGCCTTAATCGGAACACCTGCAGCCATAAGTGACATACATGATGCACATGTTGAAGCCATTGATGTAGAGCCGTTTGACTCAAATGTCTCAGATACGGCACGGATAGTATATGGGAACTCCTCAATGCTTGGAAGTACAGGAACAAGTGCCTTCTCAGCAAGTGCTCCGTGTCCAATCTCACGACGTCCCGGTCCACGTGATACCTTTGTCTCTCCTACAGAATATGCAGGGAAGTTATAGTGATGCATATATCTCTTTGTTGTGATATTAGCATCAAGTCCGTCGATTTTCTGAATCTCTGATAAAGGAGCAAGTGTTACAACATCACAAATCTGAGTCTGTCCACGGGTAAACATTGCAGAGCCGTGAACTCTAGGAATCAAATCAACCTCTGCTGCGAGTGGTCTGATCTGGTTGATTGCACGGCCGTCCGGACGCTTATGATCCTTTAAAATCATCTTTCTGACTGTCTTCTTCTGATACTGGTAAATAGCCTCACCAAGTACTGCAAGGTACTCCTCATTGTCAGCGAAGGCTTCCTCTAACTGCTCTGTGATAGCTCTTATATTTTCCTCACGCTTCTGCTTCTCATCTGTGAATACTGCCTCCTCCATCTGCTCAGGAGTAACAATTTTCTTGATATCCTCAAACATCTGCTCGAATAGCACAGCTCTCATACTCATGCTTTGGCTTGCCAATCTCATCACGGATCTGATCCATAAATGCGATAACTGTCTGGTTGATATCGTGGCACTTGTAGATTGCCTCAATCATCTGATCCTCAGGAATCTCATTGGCTCCTGCTTCAATCATGATGACCTTTTCCTTTGTAGAAGCAACTGTGAGCTGTAAATCGCCCTCATCCCACTGCTTCTGTGAAGGGTTTACGATAAACTCTCCATCAACAAGTCCCATCTGTGTCATGGCACATGGTCCGTCAAACGGAATATCTGATATATGAACAGCAAGAGCTGTACCGATCATTGCAACTATCTCAGGACGGCACTCAGGATCCACTGACATGACAAGGTTGTTTAATGTAACATCATTTCTGTAATCCTTTGGGAAAAGAGGTCTCATAGGACGGTCAATTACACGATCTGTAAGGATAGCGTTCTCAGATGCCTTTCCCTCACGCTTGTTAAAACCACCCGGAATTTTTCCTACAGAGTACATCTTCTCCTCGAACTCAACGCTGAGTGGGAAGAAATCCACACCGTCACGTGGCTTGTCAGATGCTGTAGCTGTTGAAAGGACTGTTGTATCACCATACTTGATAAAAAAGCTCCGTTTGCCTGAGCTGCTACTCTTCCGATATCTACAGTAAGAGTCCTGCCGGCAAGTTCCATTTAATAACTTTTGTACATATTAATTCTCCTTAAAAATTCTTTTGCAGAAGTGTATTCCTCTTCCGAAACTACTAAACAATACATGTATGCTCATGCACTCTTTAGTGGTCTCGGCTTACTTCTGCTTTTCAAAAAACAATAATAAAAACAATAATAGAGCGGAATAATAATTACTCCGCTCTAAAGAAAATACTATTTTCTAAGTCCTAAACGCTCGATAAGTGAACGATATCTCTCGATATCAATCTCCTTAAGGTATGCAAGTAATCCACGTCTCTGACCGATCATCTTTAACATTCCTCTTCTTGAGTGATGATCCTTTGGGTTCTGTTTGAAATGCTCAGTTAACTCTGCGATTCTTGCTGAAAGAATTGCAATCTGAACCTCTGGTGAACCTGTGTCATTTGGTGTTCTACCGTACTCTGCGATAATAGCCTGTTTCTTTTCCTTTGCGATCATTGTTGATCCTCCTTATATTATAATGCGCCCTGATAACTGTATGATGCTCAGCAATAGGTCGGAGTGTCCAACTACCGAACATGGGCAAAACCACACTTATGCAGTATAGCATAGTAAGCATTTGTTGTAAACTGTTTTTATTAATCCGGCAAATATCTTACGACACAAATCGGATTTCTGTAATATGCATTTGAAACCTTGATTCCATCACGCTTGTTGCTGGCATGTACAATCTGTCCGTTTCCGATATAAATTGCAACATGTGAGATACTCCTTCCACTTCCGTAGAAGAATAAATCTCCCGGCTTTGCTTCAGATGCACTGATTTTTGTGCCGTATGAAGGCTGTGCTCTTGATGAATGCGGTAATGAGATTCCATACTTTCCAAGAATTCTCATTGTGAAGCCTGAGCAGTCAACTCCCTTCTCAAGGCTTGTACCACCCCACACATATCTGTTTCCGACAAACTGTAACGCATACGATACAACAGATGCCCTTACATCTGATACGCCGTCACCATACTTCACCTGCTCTATTGTCTTTGCTGTAGGAAGTGCCTGTGCCAGTGTCACATAATCCTGTGATATATATCCTACCGAATCATCCACACTTATCTCAACCCAGCCGTCAGCGACAGAATTAACCGTGAATGCCTCTGAATTTCCAACCTGCGAAAGCACCGCAGCCTCTGTTGACTTCTCTGCACGCACATTCAGTGTTTCCGTATTTACTGTGGCAACCGTCTTAATCTCCTGTTCTGCAATAGCCTCTGCCTCATCTCCTGTCACAAGATACTGCTTGTTTACATATCCTGTCACCTTGCCTGATGTGACCTTGTACCATTCTCCGGCATCCTCAAGAAGCTCACAGGCATTGTGATTGGTAAGTATTCCTATTACCTCGCTGTCTGTCGAAGCTTCCTGTCTAATATTTAAGTTTCCGCTGCTGATAACCGACATACCAAGATTTGTGTAACCACAGGTCTGTGCGGCTGTCGGTGTCTGGGATGCCTCATTTGCCTGTTCTGTCTCCTGTGCAGTATTGCCAACCTGTGCACCCGAGCAGATGCAGTAACAACATTGCTGTCGTTTTGCGCTACCGATACGTCAGCTCCATAATAAGTAAGAGCCGATGTAACCCCTGCTGTAAGAAGCTCCGTAGCATCTGCCGCCTCTGTCAGACCAAGAGCCACCCCCGCATTGACTGTTCTGTTTTCCTTTAATGATGCTCTGGCATCTACTGTGCTGCTTGAACTCATAGATACAGCACCTATAATAATAGCAAACGCTACAACGCCTGCTGCCTGTCCTAATTTTAATTTATTTTTCATATAGCCTCCAGTTCATGCTATCCATAATCCCATGTTTACGAGTATATCACAAATTGTTAAAATGTCAATATTTTTCCGTAATATTTCCGTAATATTTGTCATTTTTTCGTTATTTTGGGTAATTTCGCAAAAAAACAGCCACACTAGAATGTGTGACTGCCTGCATAATTGATTGTATAATTGATATCTGCACTCATCTGGCTCTTTAACGCTTCTATTGAATCAAACTTCATCTCAGGTCTTACGAACTTATGAAGCTCTACCATGATATCCTGTCCGTAAACATCCTGCCCAAAATCTATGATATATGTCTCTGCACCGATTGGATTTTTGCCCTCTATAGTAGGCTTGCATCCTATATTGGTTACACCAAGGTACCAGTTGTCCCTGACAAGAACTCTTGACATATACACTCCCTTTGGTGGAAGCAGCTTATCGTGCGGCACTGAAAGGTTGACTGTCGGAATGCCAATAGTCCTGCCCAGTGCTCTGCCATGCACTACTCTTCCTTTTATGAAAAAGGGATATCCCAGCAGTTCATTCGCCTTTTTAATATGTCCTGCCGCAATCTCCTCGCGGATATAGGTACTGCTTATATCCCTGTCTCCATCCTTTATCTTGTCCACCACAATAAGCTCGTATCCAAGCTCTCCTGCCATCGCAGAAAGCAGCCGATGGTCTCCTGCCCTGTTGTGCCCGAAACGGAAATCATCTCCGACAATGATACACTTGACATTAAGACTTTTAACTATCCATCTGACAAACGCATCCGCCTCCATCGTCATCACCTGTGGCACAAACGGACACTCTATCAGATAGTCAATACCTGATTTTTCAAACACATACTCTTTTTCATCGTTTGTGATTATAACCTTTGACTCAACGCCAAGTACCTCCGATTTGGGAGGAATGTCAAACGTAAATATGATGCGCTTGTAGCCATGCAGATTGCTCTGTTCAATTTGCTTTTCCATCAGAAATTCATGTCCTCGGTGAAGCCCGTCAAACTTTCCAAACGAGATGACGGACGGCTCCTTGACATGAAAATCCAGAGTTTTGCTTATATATTCCATAATATCTGTATACTATTCTATTCCATAAAAATCTTAACCGGCTTAAACTCACCGGTCTCATCAAGATACGAATACACACCGACAAATATGCCCTCATGATTGTATACTCTGTATCTTATATCAGAGTCAGCACTGTGTTTTAAATAATCCGTAAGCACTGCCGGAATTTTATTTCCATTTCTGACAAGCTTATCAGCATCTGAAGCAGTATGCACTGCCGGCAGATTTTCGAATACTCCGTCAACAGGCATCACCATATCAAAGCAGCCTTCGTCCCCCCTTGACTGAATCTGCGAAAGTGTAAGTGCATGCTCTAAGTCAAAGCCTGCTACCCTTACTCTAAGCAGTGACTTCATACAGCCATGGCAGCCCAGCCTCTCTCCGATGTCATTGCACAGCGTCCTGATATATGTGCCCTTTGAACAGTGCACCGTCATCGTAACCTCAGGCAAATCAATGCTTTCAACCTTGATATCAAACACCTCGATATCCCTAGCTTTTCTCTCTATAACCTTGCCCTCCCTGGCAAGCTCATAGAGCTTTTTCCCATTGACCTTTAGAGCCGAATACATTGGCGGCACCTGCTTTTGTCTGCCAATAAACTGTGATATTGCATCATACACCGCCTGATCAGTCACATTGACCTTAGCCTGATTTAAGATCTGCCCTGAAATATCCTGTGTATCTGTCTCCTGTCCTAAAAGCAGCACAGCTTTATAGACCTTGTCCTTATCTGTCAAAAGGTCACACACTCTGGTTGCCTTTCCAAGGCAGACAGGAAGGACTCCTTGCGCATCAGGATCAAGTGTACCTGTATGACCAATCTTCTTCTGGTGGAATATGCCTCGAAGCTTTGCCACAACGTCAAAGCTTGTATAGCCCTTTTCCTTGTATACATTGATTATTCCATTAACCATCTGCCCAAGAATCTCTCCCTAAATATTGTCCTTAACTGCTGTAAGAATGCGCTCTGTCGCCACATCAAGCGGTCCTTCGATTGTAAATCCTGCGGCCTTTACATGTCCGCCGCCACCAAATACCGACGCAACCTTTGCCACATCATAATCACCGTTTACGCGCAGAGTGCCCTTGTAGGTACCATCCTCATTTTCGTAGTGAAATACAGCAACCTTTATATCCTTTGTCACACGCAGCTGATTTACAATACCATCAAGATGCTTTGGTAGCACATCATACTTCTCCATCTCAGCGCGCGATACTGCAGACAATATAACATCACCATTCAGATACAAAGCAGCATTCAAAAGTGCCTGCCCCATAATCTTGTTCTGGGCAAATGTCTTTGTATAAAATGTATCATCGATTATCCTTGAATAATCAATGCCCATCTCCATCAGGGAGCCTGCTATATCCATAGTCTTTTTTGAAGTGCAGGAATACTGGAACACGCCTGTATCATGCACCATGCCTGTGTAAATACACTCTGCTATCTGTATTGTGATGCGCTCCTTCGGCAGAAGTTCAAACACAAGCTCACAGGTTGAGCTCGCATCCGGAAAGATGTAATTTGCGTCTGCAAAGGCCCCGTTTGTAACATGATGATCTATGCAAAGTGTCCTTTTGCAGACTCAAAATACTTAGCTGCACTTCCCAGTCTGCCTGTGTCACTGCAGTCACATGCTATGAACAGATCGTATACTGTATCATCCGCATAGCTGCTGTCAATCTCATCTGCTCTTTGCATAAACTTAAAGATGTTTGGGCTTGGCTCTAAATAAAGCCTTGCCTTTATATCAGGATAATAATCCTTTATGTAGTTGTATACCGCAAGTGTTGAGCCGACACAGTCGCCGTCCGGTCTCACATGACCGGAAACGGCAACTGATTGTGCATCCTTTAAAATAGAATCAATCTCTGTCATAATCAATCCTCTTTGTTAATCCTCTTTGAGATTTTTTGTTACTTCATCAATCTTTTTAGACATCTCAACACCATACTCTATAGACTGGTCTATGATAAATGTAATGGCAGGTGTATTTCTTAAATTGATGTTCTTTGCGAGAGTTCTGCGTATATATCCCTCCGCTGACTTAAGTCCTGCAAGTGTATCAGCCTGTGGTTTCTTGTCACCAAGCACACTGATATAAGCCTTTGCTGTCTTTAAATCAGGTGCCACCTCGACAGCAACAACACTTGTCATGGGATTGATACGCGGATCCTTTATCTCACCGCGTATGATATTTGACAGTTCACGCATTACCTCTTCGTTGATACGAATATTTTTTATGCTGTTCTTTCTCATATAATCCCGCTTTCTTTTTATATTAAACCGTAACTATCCGAATAGCTGCATTAATTCAAGATAACCAATATATGATTATCTCGGAACCTCTACCATCTTGTAAGCTTCAACTATATCGAATTCCTGAATATCATTAAATCCGTCAAATACAAGACCACACTCATAGCCTGTCTTGACCTCCTTGACGTCATCCTTGAATCTCTTGAGTGAAGCAAGGTCTCCCTCGAATATCTGCTCACCCTCTCTGCTAATTCTGACACGGCAGCCTCTCTCCATAAATCCGTCAAGCACATATGAACCTGCAATGTTTCCAACGCCTGAAGCCTTGAAAATCTGTCTGATTTCCGCATGTCCGATAACCTTCTCCTCAAATACAGGATCAAGCATACCCTTCATGGCAGCAGATACATCCTCGATTGCATTGTAGATGACCTTGTAAAGTCTGATATCTACGCCCTCACGGTCTGCTGTAGCCTTGGCAACAGGATCCGGTCTGACGTTAAAGCCAATGATGATTGCATTTGATGCTGATGCAAGGATAACATCTGACTCGTTGATGGCACCAACGCCGCCATGGATGACCTTGACCACAACCTCCTCATTTGAAAGCTTGACAAGACTCTGCTTAACAGCCTCAACTGAACCCTGTACATCTGCCTTTACGATGATATCAAGCTCCTTCATGTTGCCTGACTGAATCTGTGAGAACAGATCATCAAGTGACATCTTTGCCTTTGTATCCTCGATGAGCTTATTCTTCTCCTCTGAAATATATGTGTCAGAGAATGCCTTTGCCTCCTTCTCTGAATCGCATGCCACAAATGTCTCTCCTGCTGATGGCACACTGTTAAGTCCAAGTATCTCTACAGGCGTAGAAGGCTTAGCCTCCTTTACTCTGCGGCCCTTGTCATCAATCATGGCTCTTACCTTACCATAGCTGCTTCCGCATGCGATAGGATCTCCGACATGGAGTGTTCCTTTTGTACAAGCACTGTGGCAACCGCACCACGGCCTTTATCAAGCTGTGCTTCAATTACGAGACCTCTTGCGTTTCTATCAGGATTAGCCTTGAGCTCGAGCACCTCTGCTGTGAGAAGAATCATCTCAAGGAGATTGTCGATACCCTCCTTAGTATGTGCAGATACAGGACAGAATATTGTGCTTCCACCCCAATCCTCCGGGATAAGCTCATACTCTGAGAGCTCCTGCTTAACCTTGTCGATATTGGCACTTGGCTTATCTATCTTGTTGACAGCAACGATAATCTCTACACCGGCTGCCTTTGCATGGTTTATTGCCTCAACAGTCTGCGGCATTACACCATCATCTGCAGCAACAACAAGGATTGCGATATCAGTAGAGTTTGCACCACGCATACGCATTGCTGTAAATGCCTCATGTCCCGGTGTATCAAGGAATGTGATGTTCTGGCCATTGATTGATACAACAGATGCACCAATGTGCTGTGTGATACCACCTGCCTCACGGTCTGTAACACGTGTCTGTCTGATGGCATCAAGCAGTGATGTCTTACCATGATCTACGTGACCCATTACGCAGACTACAGGTGGACGAGGAACCATCTTGCTCTCATCCTCTTCATCCTCCTTGAGAAGCTCTGCAATCACATCGACCTTCTCCTCTTCCTCACATATGAAATTGAACTCTAACGCAATCTCCTCAGCAGCTGCAAAATCAACCTCAGAGTTAACTGTTACCATCTCGCCCTTCATGAAAAGCTTCTTTACGATGGCTGAAGGCTGAACCTTCATCTTATCAGCTAAATCCCTTATTGTAATCTTCTCCGGAAGAGAAATTGTCTTAATCTCGTTCTCATCCTCTTTTGGCTGTGCCTTCGGCTGCTGTGGCTTTTTCTTTCCGCCGTGCTTCTCGAGATTGATGTAATTCTCCTGCTTCTTTCCGAGCTTATCCTGCTTCTGGCTCTGATTGTGATTATGCTTATTCTTTCTGTCGTTGCCTCTGTCGCGGCTCTCCTTTCCTCTTACATCATCAGGAGCTGCAACTGCAACTGTTTCTTTTCTGAAACGATTTCTGTCATCACATCTGCTGCCTGTTCTATCGTTATTTCTGTCATTGCTCCTGCTTCTGTCATTGCTTCTGCTTCTGTCATTATTTTTGTCAAAGGTTCTGCCGCCCTCTGCAGGACGTCTGGAGTCATTTCTGAAGCCTCTGTTATTGTCTCTATTATTGTCTCTGCTGTTATCGCGGTTATTGTCGCGATTGTTTGGTCTTCTATCGCTGTTTCTGTCCGTATTTCTGCTTCTGTCGGCATTTCTGTCGGTATTTCTGTCAGTATTTCTGTTGTTGATTCTGTCACCATTGTCCTGACGTCTGTCGCTTCTTCTATCAGCGTCAGCCTGACGTGCCGGACGCGAATTGGTTACCTTCATATCTGCATACGGATCCGCTGTACGCTCACTTATAGGGCGCATAGCTCTCTCTCCGACAGGTCTTGGCTTAATAATGCTGTGCTGCTCAGGACGTGATGACTGATTATCGCGTCTGCCATTGCCATTTCTGCGCTGCGAACTGTTATTTCCATTATTTCCGCTGCCGTTTCCACCATTTGTTTTCCTACCCTGCTTACTGTACTGGGCATTGAAAACTGCTGTGATGCTTGCCTTTTCTTTGGTCTGTCGGCTGCCTTAGCCTCATCCTTTTAGGTTCTTCCTTCTTAGGTGCATCTTTTTTTGCTTCTGTTTTTGCGTACTTCTTTCGTACAATTTGCTGTGCCTCATCCTCAAGACCGCTCTGCACATTTTTGACAGCAAACTGTGTGCCGTTTAATGTGTCTATGACTTCCTGCGACTTTATATTTAATTCTTTTGCAAGTTCATGAACTCTCATTTTTGCCATATATCTATTTTCCTCCATTATTCAGTTTTATTCGACTGCAGCTTTTTTATCACTGCATTTGCAAGGTTTTCATCCGTTACTGCAAGGGAAGCGCGAAACTCTTTGCCTATTGCATTCCCTAACCCCACCTTGTCACTATAAAATAAATCGGAACCTCATAGAAAGCAGTCATATCCGAAAAATGCTTCTTTGTGTTGTCTGATGAATCATCTGCAACTATCACTAAACAATGCCTTTCCAGTCTTTACAGCTTTCTCTGTAGAAAACTCTCCGCTAACCACATTGCGACTTTGCTGCTAATCCCAGCATAGAAAGTACTCTATCTGTCAATTTGGTTCATCTCCTTTTCAAGCTCCTCATATACTTGTTCTGATACACTAACACCAAGGGATCGCTCAAGTGCCTTTGTCTTTTTAGCCTTTTAAAGCATTCAAGACTCTTACATATATAAGCTCCCTGCCGTTTTTCTTGCCGGTTTCATCGAGAATTATGTCGCCCTCCGCAGTCTTAACCACGCGAATAAGTGACTTCTTTTCCTTCATCTCGACAACCTACGCATTTGCGCATTGGAATCTTTTATTTGCCATTACTGCTCATCACCACTATCTGCCGCATCATTTTCTGTACCTGCTGCTTCGTTCTCGTCAGCCTCTGTATCAAAAGCCTCTGCCTGTACATCTGCCTGTTCTGTATCAGCTAATCTCTCGTTCTCAGCAAGCTCATCATCCGAATAATCATAATCGTCATCATAATCATCCTCTTCATAATCATTCTCATAATCCATGAAGTCACGACTCTCTGGCCTGTGTCTCACTCTTGATATCGATCTTGAATCCGGTCAGTTTTGCTGCCAGTCTTGCATTCTGTCCTTCTTTTCCGATTGCCAGAGACAGCTGATAATCCGGAACAACAACCTTTGCTGATTTCTCATCTGCATCTGCGATAACGGAGATAACCTTTGCAGGGCTAAGTGCGTTCTGGATGAGTATTGCAGGATTCTCATCCCATGTGATGATATCGATTTTCTCACCGCGAAGCTCATTTACGATAGCATTTACTCTGGCACCATTCATACCTACACATGCTCCTACAGGGTCTACGTTTGGATCATTTGACCAGACTGCCATCTTTGTTCTGCTTCCGGCCTCACGTGAAATAGCCTTTATCTCAACTATGCCCTCTTTAACCTCTGTAACCTCTGACTCGAAAAGTCTCTTCACAAGCTCGGGTGTGTTCTTGAAACAAGAATCTTTGGTCCCTTTGATGTGGACTTAACCTCAAGGATATATACCTTGATACGCTCTGTAGGCTTGAATACCTCACCCTTTATCTGCTCACTCTCAGTCAAAAGTGCATCTGCCTTACCTAAGTTGATGCTGACATTCTTTCCGATGTATCTTTGAACAACACCTGTCACAACATCCTTTTCCTTGCTGTTGTACTCGTCAAATATTACCTTTCTCTCCTCCTCGCGGATTTTCTGAAGGATAACATTCTTTGCGTTCTGTGTAGCAATACGTCCGAATTCCTTTGACTTAACCTCAACTCTCACGATATCTCCAAGCTGATAGTTACCGTTTACCTTGTGCGCATCTGCTAAGGAAATCTCCTCAACCGGATCCTCAACCGTATCTACAACTGTCTTCTCCTGGTAGCATGAGAAAGCACATGTCTCAGGATCGATTTCTACCTTTACATTGTCTGATTTACCAAAATGGTTCTTGCAGGCAGTCACAAGAGAGTTCTCAATTGCCTCAAGTAAAGTTTCTTTACTGATGTTTTTCTCCTGCTCTAATATATTTAACGCTTCTAATAACTCATTGCTCATTATTTTTTCCTCCTATTTGTGTTATCGTGCGCTTTAATTAAAAATCCAATGCCTGACGTATAAGCGCAATGTCACTCTTATTGAATGTAGTCTCATTGCCGTCTTCATCGGTTATTGTCACTGTATCCTTATCATAGGCTTTAAGCAGACCATAAAATTCCTTTGATTTGTTGATAGCCCTGTATGTGCGAATCTCTATCTCCTTATTCATATTGCGCACATAGTCCTTTTCCTTCTTGAGAGGTCTTCCAAGCCCCGGCGAGCTGACCTCGAAGGTGTACGAATCAGGAATATAGTCCTCTTTGTCGAGAATCTCATTCATCTGCCTTGCAACCACTTCACAGTCATCAACAGTTATGCCACCCTCCTTATCGATATATGCTCTCAGGTAGTTCATGCCGCCTTCCTTAACATACTCGACATCAACAAGCTCAAAATTCATGCTGTCAAGAATTGGTTGTATAAAGCTCTCCGTCTTTGCCTCATATACACTTGCCTTTGACATTTTATCACCTCTCTTTTGATTATATGGCTGTAACTATTCACAATTGCTGTGAATAGCTGCCTGATGTTTATAAACGTGAATTGAGAGAGGACTTTGCCCTCTCTCAATCTAGTCAACGTTGTTATCATAGGTATAATAGCACTATCAGAAAAAAAAATCAAGTTTTTTTAAAAAAGTACTTGCTTTTTAAAACTCCATGATAGTATAATACACGGTTCGTTGGTCAAGCGGTTAAGACGCCGCCCTCTCACGGCGGAAACACGGGTTCGATTCCCGTACGGACTGCTCACTGATATTTATTTAATTAAATACAGCCCAACCCGAAAACATCGCATTTATGCGATGTTTTTTTATTGTTAGATTGTTGCTGACGCCGGACGCACCCGCAGCAGTAAAATACACCTTGCATGCGCTAACGCTACGCTGTTTAGATACTGTAGAATTATGCTTCACAAATAGAAATGCCCCACCATGGACGGTGGGGCAAGGCGTACGCACCACGGACGGTGCGTAAAAGCCGGTTTCGTCATTCTGTGAAACTCTATATGCATAATTCATACAGCATCTTAACTGCAAAGCGTTAGCGCATGCGAGGTATTGTGCATCGCAGAGTGTACTCCGGGCGCCAATATTTCTGATAATTAATCATCATATCCGTTAGGATTGTTCTTCTGCCATCTCCATGAGTCGGCACACATCTCCTTAATACCATACTGTGCTTCCCAGCCGAGCTCTCTCTTGGCCTTTGATGGATCACAGTAGCATGTAGCAATATCGCCAGGTCTTCTAGGCTTTATTGTATAAGGAATCTTAACCCCTGTTGCAGCCTCGAAATTCTTTACAATATCAAGCACGCTGTAGCCGTGTCCTGTTCCAAGATTGTAGATGCAAAGACCTGCATTCTCCTCAATTTTCTTTAAAGCCTTGACATGTCCAACCGCAAGGTCAACTACATGGATGTAATCTCTCACACCTGTTCCGTCAGGAGTATCATAGTCATCTCCGAATACCCCAAGCTCTTTCAGCTTGCCAACTGCAACCTGTGTGATATAAGGCATCAGGTTGTTCGGGATACCATTGGGATTCTCGCCGATGGTTCCGCTCTTATGAGCACCGATCGGGTTGAAGTAACGAAGAAGAATAACATTCCACTCATTATCTGCCTTATAGATGTCCATAAGTATCTGCTCAAGCATAGATTTTGTCCAGCCATATGGGTTTGTACACTGTCCCTTCGGGCATTCCTCTGTGATAGGAATCTGTGCAGGATCTCCGTATACTGTAGCTGATGAAGAGAAAATGATGCTCTTGCAGCCATTCTGTCTCATCACATCAACAAGTGTAAGTGTTCCTGCAATATTATTGTTATAGTACTCCCAAGGCTTTGCCACAGACTCTCCTACTGCTTTAAGTCCTGCAAAGTGAATACAGCTATCTATCTTTTCTTCCTTAAAAATCTTATTTAATATGTCTCTGTCAAGGATATCTCCCTTATAGAACTTTACTTCTTTGCCTGTAAGAGCCTTAACTCTGTCAAGTGACTTCTCAGATGAATTTGAAAGATTGTCAAGTACTACAACATCGTAGCCTGCATCAAGAAGTTCCACACATGTGTGGCTTCCGATATATCCGGCTCCACCAGTAACTAAAATTGCCATAATAAATATCTCCTTTTCATTTTTGTTAAATTTATTGTAGCGCATTTGCTCATTTTTGTATAGAATAAAATGTAGAAGAAATATGTAAAAATGTTGTAAAGGTAGGCAATATGAACAATAAGTACAAAAATTCCTATATCGTAAAAGAAAAAGAGCTTGTATCTCTGTCCGTATATAACGTAGGCTTCCAGAGCTGTGATAGCCTGTATCATTGGGGACCCGGTATCAGAGACCATTATCTGATTCACTATATCATAAGCGGTAAAGGCCGCTACACTGTAAATGGCAGTGTTCACACATTAACTCCCGGTGATGCGTTTCTCGTATATCCAAATACCGAAGTGATTTATCAGGCTGATGCGCAAGATCCTTGGGAATATACCTGGGTAGGCTTTACCGGCAGCGATGCTGCAACCATTTTAAGAGCCACTGATTTCACAAAAGCACATCCATACATACACAGTGTATCAAACGGAAACGAAATCAAAGACAGCTCATGCATATATACGACGCCAGAGGCACAGAATTTGAAAATGCACTCGAAATGACCGGGCGACTCTACACCACCCTCGCTCTTTTTGTCAGCGCCGCCACATCAAAGCCACCGCAAAACAGTGCAAACTCCTATGTACAAAGGGCATCGAATACATCTCCGCCAACTATTCATACCCTATCACCGTTGAGGATATTGCATCATATATAGGCTTAAGCCGAAGTCACCTGTTCCGTTCCTTCCAGAGCATCCTCGGTGTATCGCCAAAGGAATATCTGACCGATTTCAGAATCAAACAGGCATGCTATCTGCTTAAACACTCCTCATTGTCCATCACAGCAATTGCAGGCTCTATAGGGTTTGATAACAGCCTTTATTTTTCAAAGACCTTTCATAAAATAAAAGGCCTTTCGCCTAAGGAGTATCGCAGTAAATACAAAAAAGCTCAAGAATAAAAAAAGCTACCGGGCTTCACATGAAGCCCGGTAGCTTATATCTCTTTATGCTAAACTAAGCAAGCTTAGATTTAGCAACCTCTACTAATTTAGCAAATCCTGCTGCATCTGTAACAGCCATATCAGCTAATACCTTACGGTTAAGGTCAACGTTTGCTAACTTTAAGCCGTGCATGAACTGGCTGTATGAAAGTCCGTTGAGACGAGCTGCTGCGTTGATACGAGCAATCCATAACTGACGGAACTGTCTCTTTCTCTCTTTACGTCCAGCGTATGAGCTTGTAAGTGCTCTCATAACTGACTGCTTTGCTACTCTATACTGCTTAGATCTAGCGCCTCTATAACCCTTTGCTAACTTTAATGTTCTGTTATGTCTTTTCTTAGCGCCTAAACCGCCTTTAACTCTTGCCATTTGTTGATTCCTCCTTAACTAATACTACCGATTACATGTATGGTAAAATCTTCTTCATATTCTTAACGTTTGTCTCATCTGTCATTGTTGCTTTTCTGAGATTTCTCTTTGTCTTTGTTGTTTTCTTAGTTAAGATATGTCTCTTGTAGGCTTTATTTCTTTTTAACTTTCCTGTTCCTGTAACTTTGAAACGTTTTGCAGCTGCTCTGCTTGTTTTCATTTTTGGCATTGTGTGTTTTTTTCCTCCTTAAATTGTTATCTCTTTTCTGCCAGCACCATACCGATGCTTCTTCCTTCAACCTTTGGTGCTTTCTCCACTACCGCTACATCTGAAAGATTCTCCGCTATATCATCAAGGATATGTTTGCTTGCATTCATATGAGCCATCTCACGTCCTCTGAATCTGAGTGTGATCTTTACCTTATTTCCTTTTGCAAGAAATTTCTTTGCAGCATTCATCTTGGTATTCAAGTCGTTAGCCTCAATGTTAGGTGAGAGACGAATCTCTTTCAATTCAACGGTCTTCTGCTTTTTCTTTGCATCCTTTTCCTTACGGGCCTGCTCATAACGATACTTACCATAATCAATCACCTTACATACAGGTGGCTTTGCATTTGGTGCTATCTTTACTAAATCAAGTCCTGCCTCGTCTGCAATCTTTTGAGCTTCTCTTGAAGAAACAATTCCTAACTGCTCTCCATCCGCTCCAATCAGTCGAATTTCTCTGTCTCTGATCTGTTCATTAATCATTAACTCGCTAATAGTTTTGCACCTCCATAAAAATAGTGGATAGGCAGACTATCCACTATACAATCTTCAACACAAATGTTTGAAAATATTAACGCTAAGTCGCGCCATTGCGCTTAGGTGAGAGTGGATACTCTACTTTGTTTTCATACAACTACTAGAATATAGCACAGACAATTTCTGTTGTCAACACTTTTATCTAAATTTCTATAATCTAATATGTACCAAGAATCTTAAGGGCAATTGCCTCTTCCCTTATGCCTCTTAACGCATTCTGCACCGCTGTATCTGTAAAACGTCCTTCAAAATCAACAAAGAACCTGTACTCCCACGCCTTATCAGATATCGGACGAGACTGGATATTTAACATATTGATTCCATTGTATATAAAGTGTGCCAGCATATGATATAGTGCACCACTCTTGTGAGGTGTCTCAAAGCATATGCTTATCCTGTCCGCATCTCTGCGGCATACCCTTTAGCCGACACAATTATAAACCTTGTTGCATTGTTTTATTGTTCTGTATGCGGCTCTCAAGCACCGAAGCCCGTATATATCAGCCGAGATATGGCTAGCTATGCCAGCCTGTGTGATATCTCCGTCATCCTTTACCTTCTTTGCAGAAAAGCTGTATTCCTGACAGCCACCTGGTTAATATCCTTATGCTCATCAAAAATCTGAGCACTGCATAAGCGCCTGTGGATGTGAATACACAGTCCTTATATCAGAAATCTTTGCACCCGGAAGTCCCATCAGACTGTGGTCGATGCGTATAATCTGCTCCCCAACTATATAATTGTCGTATTCAACAAGCAGATCATAGTTTTCAGATACAATACCGGCTGAAGAATTCTCTATCGGAAGCACTGCATAATCAGCCTTTCCGCATTTGATATCCTCCATGGCATCCTTCCAGGAATCCACGTTGTAGCCATTACAGTTCTCACCAAAGTATGTCTTCATGGCAAGCTGTGAATATGCACCCTCAACTCCCTGAAACACAATCCGTGCATTGGAAAAATCCAGGCTGTCTACCTCAGTAAAGTTTTCCTTCTCCACTATGCCATGCTCAGTCATAAGCTGATACTGCTTCTTTCTACTGGTCGACATAATCTGTTCAAAAGCTCAACTATACCATGCTTCAAAACTCATCATCTGCAAGAGACGATAATTTCTCAAGCTTTTCATCCTCTCTCGTCTTGTCAAAGACCTTTTGCCGGTGGTTATCTTATACTCGGCAACGTGCTTTGAGATATCCATTCTTTCCTTATATAATCTGACTATTTCACTGTCTATCTCATCGATAGACTCTCTCAATTTCATTAAATCTTCCATTATTGTCTCCTAAAAAAGATATAATAAAATATTATTACAAATTTTATAGAAAGGCAAGTAATCCTTGAAAGATTTATCATATATAGATATAATTTAGTTAATAGCTAAGCATAAATATCAAATACCCTCGGGAGAATTACATGAAAAATATCTAAAAATAATTATTCCACTAATTTTAATATGCATCACAGGCCTTGTTATATACCATTTTGTATCAAAGGTAAAGCTTAATTCATCCTATGTAAATGGTAATACTGCAGGTAATCTGTACAATGCCGGGCTCTTCTGTGAAAGTGACGGTGAAGTATTTTTCTCAAATACAAACGACAACGGCAGGCTGTATGCCATGAATATTGACGGCAGCAATATACATAAACTGAGCAATGACACAGCCATGTACATAAACGCAGATAAAACTATGTCTATTACGTAAGAAACAACAATCAGAAAATCACAAGTCAGACCTTCTTTTCATATGACAGGAACAGTCTCTGCCGTATAAAGAAATGGCCACGGCTCCACCGTGCTGGATCGACCCATGCATCTATGCATCCCTGATAGGCAACTACATATATTATCTGCACTATGACACACAAACAGCTACCTCTCTATACCGCATCCGAATAGATGGAGAAAAAGAAAATAAAAATCACTATCTGTTTACCTGCAACACATCAGACCGGTATTTTTATTATAATAATCCAAAAACGGACAGCTATACAGATATGACACTGCTTCACAGAGTGAAGCCTTATTCTACGACTGCAACTGCTACAAGCCGGTTGTGCTGGATGACACAAATGTATACTACATGGATGTAAATCGTGACAATGCGATTGTCCATGTCAATATCAACAATCCAAATCCTGTAGTTTTAACGGAGGCCAATATTGAGCATTACAATGTATATGGCAGTCTGATATTCTATCAGCGCGGTGGTGATAATCCGGCACTGTGTGTTGTAAAAAATGACGGCACCGGCTTTAAAGAGCTTGCTAAGGGTGAGTTTTGCAACATAAACGTAACATCACAGTATGTGTATTTCACAGATTTTGTCTCGAACAAAGAGTACTGTACATCCACACAGAATCCGGATACAATAAAGGCTTTACAGCCATAACAGATAATTTCATTAAAAAGAACACGCATGATTAATCAACTCATGCGTGTTTTTTATTAATTCATATAAAATTCAAATCTTGATCTGTATATATCACTGCACTTTCCGGTATTCTGGTCTATCGCAATAACAGAAAGCACATTATTTCCCTCAGGAACAGGTATTGGAGCTGTATACTCTGTTGATGCAGCACTCGGATCTGACGAATCCCAGGTATAGTATACCTTGCAATTTTCGGTACTGTGATTGTAATGTCTGTCTGTGCACCAAATGTACCTCCGTCGGGTCTATCTCCGGTGCATCCGGTGCCTCAAACTCGATTTCATACTTGGCAGATGCCACCTCGCTTTTGATTCCTCTGTCATCAACCGCAACAGCTGTTATCTCATATGTACCTTCCTTGTCCAGGGTGATCGGGCTATAATATCTTTCTCCTCTGGTCAAAGGATCATCCGAATCATATGAATAGTATATTTTGGTATCGCTGTCTGCATCTATAGAAAGCTCAATAGTCTCTCCATACTTGCCACTGCTCTTGCTAAACTGCGGTTTAGATACAGTATAATCCGCAAAAAGCTTTAAAACAGATGCATCCTTAGCACTCTCACGCAGCGCAACAATTGCATCATAATCCTTTTTTGATTCATAAATCGAGATAAGCTGCTTATAAGCCTCTTTGCTCTTTGGATCAATATTGATAATTTCCTGATACAGCACAAGAGCGGCATCATAATCCTTCTTCGACATATATATATCAGCCAAAGCAAATCTGACATCTGTATTATCCGAATCAATCGACAAAGCCTTCTCATAATAAGAAACCGCGGAATTTATATTTCCCGCCGAATAAGCTGCCTTTGCCTGCTTCACCTGATAATCAAATGAATTGTCATGTGATCTGCTTACATTACGTGTAATAGCTGCAATAAGTATTACAATTGCTACAGCGCACACTACAGCTGATATAATAATTATCTTCTTCTGCTGCGCTCTCTTTGCCCTCTGTCCGTCAGACTGCGGCTTCTCACACGGTTGTTTCGTCTGAGACAGCTGCTCACCTGTCTGAGCCTGTCTCACTTGCTGCTTTACAGACTGTGACATTCTGTCCGGTTTTTGTCCGTTCCACTGACCGGCACTATGAAGCTGTTCCCTCACCGGCTCATCAAACGATTGTCCTGTCAGACACGGGCTTTGCAGTCTTTTGTCCATCAGTTCGCCTGTCATCATTTCCAACCAGATTATCAAGATAATCATCAAATTCGTTGTATCAGGCACTATCTGAACCGGATGCCCACAGACATCACAGTACAGACTGCCCGCCTTCAATTCATTACCACAATTGGCACATCTCATACATCTAATCCTCTTACATATTGTCTAATTGTCTAATTATCTCTTCATAGCCTCTACACAATTGCTCATGAGCATCGCAATTGTCATAGGACCTACACCGCCCGGTACAGGTGTGATATGTGACGCTTTAGACACAACAGAATCAAAATCCACATCACCACACAGCTTATTTTCAGCATTTCTGTGGATTCCAACATCAATGACAACCGCACCATCCTTCACATATGAAGCATCTATAAATTTAGGCTTTCCTATTGCCACTATAAGTATATCAGCATTTTACATACATCTTTTAAATCCTTTGTATGTGAATGACATACCGTAACAGTTGCATTCTCCCTAAGCATGAGAAGTGACATAGGCTTGCCGACTATATTGCTTCTGCCAACCACAACACAGCTTTTACCATCAATATCTATATTGCTTCTCTTTAAAAGCTGAATGATACCGGCCGGAGTACACGGCAAAAAACCAGGCTTTCCTATAACCATCGCTCCAACACTCTGTGGACTGAAGCCATCAACATCCTTCTTCGGGTCGATAGCATCAATAACCTTGTCCTCATCGATATGCTTTGGCAGCGGAAGCTGACAGAGAATACCATTTACAGAAGCATCAGCATTGAGCTTTTCGATAAGTTTTAATATCTCATCCTCCGTAGTCTCCTCTGCAAGTTCATACGAAAGCGATTTGATTCCGACATACTCACACGCCTTTTTCTTGTTGCGAACATACACTGATGATGCAGGGTCATTTCCGACCTGAATCACCGCAAGGCAGCCCTCGATGCCTTTTTTCTTAAGCTCTGCCACTTCTTCCTTAAGCTCATCCTTAATCTGTGTTGAAATTAATTTTCCGTCTATTAGATTAGCCATATTTCCTCCTAGAATAATCCTGTGATCACACCATTGTCATCCACATCAATGCCGTATGCAGCCGGCTTCTTTGAAAGTCCCGGCATAGTCATGATAGAACCGTTTACTGCTACCACAAAGCCTGCACCTGCTGACGCATAAACCTCACGTACATTGATTTTAAAGCCGCTCGGTCTGCCAAGCTTCTTAGCATCATCAGAAAGCGAATACTGCGTCTTTGCCATACATACAGGGAAATCTCCCATTCCAAGGTCTGTAATTCTCTTAAGTTCTCTCTCTGCTGCCGGAGAATATGTAACACCATCTGCTCCATATATTTCTTTGCAACAGTTTCAATCTTTTCCTTAAGTGACAGGCTATCATCATAGAGCACCTTAAAATTGCTTTCCTTGTGCTCGATTGTTTCAAGTGCCTTGTTGGCAAGGTCAATTCCGCCTTCGCCACCCTTCTCCCATACCTCTGAGAGTGCAAATTCACAGCCTCTTTCCTTACAGAACTGCTCTACAAAATCAGTCTCAGCCTTGGTGTCTGTGACAAATGAATTTAATGTGACAACTACAGGCACACCAAACTTGTGAAGATTCTCAATATGCTTCTCAAGATTTACGATTCCAGCCTTAAGTGCATCAAGATTCTCTGATGAAAGCTCATCCTTCGGCACGCCGCCATTATATTTTAATGCTCTGATTGTTGCAACAAGTACAACTGCATCCGGCTTAAGTCCTGCCATACGGCACTTGATATCAAAGAACTTCTCTGCGCCAAGGTCTGCGCCAAAGCCTGCCTCAGTGATAACATAGTCTGCAAGCTTTAATGCTGTCTTTGTGGCACGGACACTGTTACAGCCATGTGCTATATTGGCAAAAGGTCCACCGTGAACTATTGCCGGTGTATGCTCAAGTGTCTGGATAAGGTTCGGCTTTAAGGCATCCTTTAAGAGAGCTGCCATAGAGCCTGTAGCCTGAAGATCATCGGCTGTGACAGGCTTTCCGTCAAAGGTGTATGCCACGATAATTCTGCCAAGGCGCTTCTTTAAATCTGCCATATCATCGGCCAGGCAGAGTATTGCCATAATTTCAGATGCTACAGTGATGACAAAATGATCTTCTCTGACCATTCCGTCCATCTTGCTTCCAAGACCAACAACGATATTTCTAAGGACACGGTCATTCATATCCATACATCTCTTCCATACAATCTGGCGTGGGTCGATACCAAGCTCGTTTCCCTGCTGGATATGATTGTCAAGAAGTGCCGCAAGCAGATTGTTCGCAGATGTAATTGCATGAAAATCTCCTGTAAAATGAAGATTTAAATCCTCCATTGGGACAACCTGTGCATATCCGCCACCGGCTGCTCCTCCCTTGATACCAAAGCAAGGTCCAAGTGACGGCTCACGAAGTGCGATAAGTGCTTTCTTTCCCAGGCGTCCAAATGCCTCTCCAAGACCTACGCTTGTGGTTGTCTTTCCTTCTCCTGCCGGAGTCGGGTTTATAGCTGTAACAAGTATGAGCTTTCCGTCAGGATTTTTCTTTGTGCGATTGATAAGCTCATCAGAAATCTTTGCCTTATACTTTCCATAAAGCTCTAAGTCATCCTCTTCAATCCCTATAGATGCTGCTACATCCTTGATTGGAAGCATTGTAGCTTCCTGTGCGATCTGAATATCTGTTTTCATTTTTCTTTGCTCCTTTGTGTTAATTATTCTCTAATATAGTATCTAATTCCTCTTTAGTCACCAGAACCTTGCGGGGCTTTGTCCCTCCTCAGGTCCCACTACACCGGCCTCTTCGAGCTGATCCATGATGCGGGCCGCCCTGTTGAAGCCAATTTTAAGGTATCTTTGAAGCATTCCGATTGAAGCCCGTTCCTTATCTGTGATAATTGACGCTGCCTCCGCAAAGTAAGAGTCCCTGCCATCATCCGTGTTTTCCACATCTGAAATGGTAACGGTTGTATTTGTCGTATCATTCGACAGGCTCTCCATCTTTTGTGCCACATCATTACTGTACTGTGCATTCTCATTATTTTCAATAATAAATTTCACAATATCGGAAACTTCTTTATCTGAAACGAATGCGCCCTGTACTCGAAGGGGCTTCGGAACACCCTGTGGGTCAAATAACATATCTCCCTTTCCAAGGAGCTTTTCCGCACCATTCATATCAAGTATGGTACGACTGTCAACACCGCTTGTAACCGCAAATGCGATACGGCTTGGCATATTCGCCTTGATGAGACCTGTAATAACATTAACAGAAGGCCTCTGTGTAGCTATAATCAGATGTATACCGGCTGCTCTCGCAAGCTGTGCCAGCCTGCATATTGCCTCCTCTACATCCTTTGATGCAACCATCATAAGATCTGCAAGCTCGTCAACTATAATGACAATCTGTGGCATCTTTGGCGGTTTTTCTGTATCCTTGCCATCCATTGCATCAATCATGGCATTGTAACCGTTTATTTCCCTGACACCGCTGTTTGCAAACTTCTCGTATCTGTCTGTCATCTCTGAAACCGCCCAGTTTAATGCTCCTGCAGCTTTTTTAGGATCTGTAACAACCGGAATCATCAGATGAGGTATGCCATTGTATACACTAAGCTCAACCACCTTCGGGTCAATCATAATCAGCTTTACCTCATCCGGCTTTGCCTTGTATAGTATACTCATGATAATTGTATTGATACAAACTGACTTACCTGAGCCGGTAGCACCTGCAATTAAAAGATGTGGCATTTTTGCGATATCCGTAACCTTAACCTTGCCTGCAATATCTTTTCCCACTGCAAAAGTAATCTTTGATTTGGCATTTTAAATTCTTCAGACTCCACAAGCTCCTGAAGGAAACAGCAACACTCTGGCTGTTTGGCACTTCGATGCCCACAGCGGCTTTTCCCGGAATAGGAGCCTCGATTCGTATATCCGCGGCTGCCAGATTAAGCTTTATATCATCTGCCAGATTCACAATCTTTGATACCTTCACTCCAAGCTCCGGTGTGATTTCAAACCTTGTAACAGCAGGACCGCAGCTTATATTATTCACCTTCGCATTCACCCCAAACACATTAAGAGTCTGTTCAAGCTTTGCCGCCGTCTCACGCAGATGAGCCTGCGAATCACCGGTTTTACCCTGTCGAGCCTTAAGCAGATCAACAGTCGGAAATACATACGGCTTCTGCTGGATTGCATTTTCTGCGTCATTTACCGCTATCTGCTCGCTGACTTTTTCAACCTCTTTGGAAAGCTCATCCTTGTCTGATTTGACCTTTTTCTTACCTGGCTCTGCTGCAGGTGGTTTTGTCATTACTGCATCTGCAGCCGGAGCTGATAATTTTGATTGCAGCTCATTATCTTTTGTATGTCAAAATCATCAGATATATCAGGCTCCACGCAGCCCGATATAGGTATCTGCGACACATGGCTTGCAGCTGCTGCACCCGAGCCGTCCGGTTTCATGCCATTAATCTGCTGCAGGGTCTTTCTGCCAAGCTCATCTGCACTATCACTATCGGCTGTGCCACCCAAAACCGAAACAGGCTCCGATGCCACACCAAAGTCCGGTGTCTGCACTATTTCCCCTGCATCCCCTGATGTAAGGCTTGTCGTCTTTTCTCCTTTATTGCAGGTGAACTCGGATAATTCTCTATAGTTATCTCACCAAGCGCATCTGTAGCAGCTGCACCTTGTCCAAATATCCCCACATGCGCTGTATCACTACCTGCCATGCCTGAATCCAGCACGTTTTCACTGCCATCAATTTTTGTATCAAGTGACACGCCTGTTATCTTATTGTCCATCCTTCGGCCGGCACGCTTACTCCTTCTGCCACCTTTTGCAGCCTCCTTTATGTCACTGTCTGTATCATCTGAAGCTAAACCCTCTCTTGTCTGACGCTCTCTTGACTTATACTGCCGATACTCCTGATATCTCTCATTATTCTCACGCGCTGACTCGTATACCTTTCGTCCGCCGTTTCTCATACCCTTCATAAATGATTTACCGGTAATGAGCACAAGACAGATAATCATCACAACTATTGTCACCACGTATGCACCTATAATTCCTACCGCCGCAACTAAAATGCAGCCTATAAGAGCACCTATAAAGCCACCACCTGAATGCCTTTCAACACTGTCAATGTATGACTGCACCGGTGAAACCGCGAATTCACCATACACTGCCAGGTACATAAACACACATATAAACCATATGAAAACTATGGTCATAACAAGCTTCATGATAGCATATGAATTGCCCTTATTGGACACAGCAAAAAAGCTGCCCACCAGAAGCACAAGCGGAAAAATATATGCCACCATTCCAAATACACCAAAAAGGAAACCGCTTACTGCGTTTCCCAAATGACCGCCTATTCCAAAATTGCTTATAAATAAAAGGATTGAAACAGCTACTACTATCCAGAGAAATATTTCCTTTTTAAAGGCCTGCTGCCTCTCTATCTGAGCCATTCTCTCCTTTTTTGTCTGTCTTTTTGCTGAGGATTTCTTCCTCGTTGCCATGTAACTAACCTCCGTATTTTGATTTACAGAGTATATAATAACATATTTCTTCTGTTCTGTGTAAATTTTCTAAAGTAATTTTTCGATTTTGTGATTAAATGTTCAAAGGTATCATCGATGCATGCTTGCATGCAATTCGATGTATACCTTATTGACCCGCACTACACCGAGAAAGTAGCAATTTGCTGCGGGGACGTAGCAAATTAGCGGATTTCGAGGTGGAGTCAGATTACGGGAATGCGTAGCATGTAGTAATCTGATTAATCATAAATGAGGTGCAAAATACCCCGCCATGAATGGCGGGGCAAAATGTTATGCAAAAGCACAATTTTACAAAATATTTTATTCACCAATAAGGTAATTGTATAATCCCTCATATTTGAACTTGGAAGCATTCCAAGAGAAATCATTGGCCATGCCCCTGTCCACAATCTGGTTCCACTCACGCTTCTTATCGAAGAAGATGTGCTTAGAATAATTGATAACTGCAAGCATCTCATCGGCATTGTAGTTTGAGAATGAGAAGCCATCTCCTGAATTCTCATACTCATTGTAAGGCTTAACCGTATCCTTGAGGCCTCCTGTCTCACGAACAATCGGAACTGTACCATAGCGGAATGAGATAAGCTGTGTCAGACCGCAAGGCTCAAACCTGGACGGCATCAAGAATGCATCAGCAGCCGCATATAGTTTGTGTGCCAGATCATCGGAGTAACATATATTTGCCGAAACTCTGTCAGGGTATTTCCATGCATAGTGTCTGAACATATTCTCGTACTGAGGATCTCCTGTACCGATAACAACAAGCTGTGTGAAATCGTCCACGATACCTTCAATCACATGATTGATAAGGTCAAGACCTTTCTGGTCTGTAAGTCTTGAAATAAGACCTATCATATACTTCTTCTTGTCAACCGCAAGGCCAAGATCCTGCTGAAGCTTTGTCTTGTTGTTGAACTTCTTCTTTCTGAAATCGGAAGCATTGTAATTGCAATAGATTCTGCCATCAGTCTGTGGGTCATAAGCATTGTAATCAATACCGTTTACGATACCCTGCATGTCAAAATGTCTGGCACTTAAGAGCCCGTTTAATCCCTCACCGTAGTACTCTGTCTGAATCTCGTTTGCATATGTATCACTGACAGTGGTGATGTAGTCAGCATATACAAGACCACCCTTAAGCATATTTGCGTCCTTCTTGAACTCAAGCTTGTCCGGTGTGAACAGATTGTCTGTAAGACTGAAACACCCTGTACCCACTCCCTGTCCCATATTCCCTGGAACTTAAGATTGTGGATAGTGATAATTGTCTTGATACCCCAGAAGAATGGATTTGCGGCAAACTCATTCTTTAAGTATACAGGCAGAAGACCTGTCTGCCAGTCATGACAGTGTATAATATCCGGCTTAAAATCAATAAGCGGGAGCATTGAGAGTACAGCCTTGTCAAAGAATGTATACTTCTCAATCTCAAACTTAGTGTCAGAAGTATATGGAGAAAATCCTGTAAAGAACTCCGATTGTCAATAAAGTGATATGTAACGCCGTCCTGCTCATATTTGAGCACTCCGACATACTTGTCCTGCACGTATGGACCTGAGCTCATATAAAAATGGGTAACATACTCAAAATTATTGCGATACTGCTCCGGTATACAGCTATAATCGTATTACAACCCTTACATCCCAATAGTTCTTGTCAAACTCTTTAGGAAGTGCACCGCACACATCTGCAAGGCCTCCCGTTTTTATAAATGGTACACACTCTGAAGCTACAAATAGAATCTTTTTCATATTCTCCTCCCGCTAAAACCCGTGATATATAATATTTAGTTTACTCTTCCCAATTGTGGTATACTTCCGAACGTCATCATCATCGTCAAGAAGGTCTAAGATACGGCCGATATTTGTGATGTCAGCTTCATCTGTCAGTGTGACATATGTCTGTGGAATCATTGTGACCTCTGCTGAAGCCATTGTTATGCCTGCCTCCTCAAGAGCAGTCCTGACTGCATCAAAATCAGCAGGTGCAGTTGTGATTTCGTAGCTGTCATCCTCATCGACAAAATCCTCAGCGCCTGCATCGAGTGCTTGCATCATAAGATCATCTGCATCCATATCGCACTCTTCCTTGTCAATGATGATCTGACCCTTCTCGTCAAACATGTATGATACACATCCCTGTGTACCGATGCTTCCCTGTCCCTTTGTAAAGGCATTGCGGACATTGGCCGCTGTACGGTTCTTATTGTCTGTAAGACACTTTACGATAATAGCTGTGCCTGATGGTCCATAACCCTCATATGTAGCTGTCTCATAGTTTACACTGTTGCCGTCTCCTGCTGCCTTTTTGATACCTCTTTCGATTGTATCGTTTGGCATATTGTTGGCCTTTGCCTTGGCAACTACCTGTGCAAGCTTGAAGTTATTGGCAGGATCCGGTCCTCCCTCTTTAACTGCAACTGCGAGCTCTCTACCGATCATTGTAAAGATTTTGCCCTTTGCAGCATCATTTTTCTCTTTCTTATGCTTGATATTCGCAAATTTAGAATGTCCTGACATAATTTGTATCCTCTTTTCTACTTTTAAAATAATCCATACCTTATAATATCATTTTTCTCTTCGGCGCAAGTTTCTTAATCATTACATGCTTAATCACCTTATCCTCGACGCTCATAACAGAAAATCTGTAGCCATATGCGCTAATCACAGTCTTATCTCCCTCCTCCGAATCTTATCCGAAAGCGATATGATAAAACCGTTAAGCGTCTCGTAGGCATCATCATCAACAGGCAGTGACAGCGCCTCCTTCACATCGGAAAACTCAGTCATGCCGTCCATTATAAATGTCTCGTCATCATTCTTTCTGATGTAGTTTTCTTCCTCATCGTGCTCATCCTCGATATTTCCGACAAGCTCCTCGAGTATATCCTCCATCGCGATAAGTCCAGATATCTGTCCGTACTCATCCACAACCATCGCAAGATGACTCTTTTAGACTGCATCTTTTAAACAGATCATTGATGTTTACCGTCTCGGGTATGAAGTCCACCGGCCGGATAAGCCCGTCTATGTCCTTGATACTGCTGCGGTAAACCTCATTTTTTTCAAAAAATGTAAAAGCATCCTTGATATGTAAGACTCCGATGATACTGTCAACATCATTCTCATAGACCGGAAAGCGAGATTTGCCGGTATCTATGATAAATTCGATTGCATCAATAAAGGACATACTGCCGTCAAGGCTTACGATATTTTTGCGGTGAGTCATGATATCTTTTACTTCCTTATCATCAAACTCAAACACATTGTGTATCAGCTCTGCCTCAGATGCAAGGATTGTTCCCTGCTCATGCCCCTCCCTGACCATGGAAATAATTTCTTCCTCTGTGACATCATCATTTCCAAGTATTCCATCGAGAGTCTTTTGTTGTTTTTCATTCCATAAAGCAATACTCCAATACACAAAAGAAGTATCACTACAAGTATTGATAAAATTATAATTGCATATAACATAATGTTTTATTATCCTATGTAATAAGTTCTAAGCTGATTTCAAGCGCCCTGTCTATTTTAAGCAATGTGTCCTCATCAAGATGGCACACCTTATCCTTAAGCCTTTTTTTGTCGATTGTGCGAAGCTGTTCTAAAAGCACAACCGAATCCTTTGCAAGCGCATACTCCTTGCAGGCAAGCTCCACATGTGTGGGCAGCTTTGCTTTATGCATCTGCGAGGTTATTGCTGCGCAGATTACCGTCGGGCTGTGTCTGTTTCCGACATCATTTTGTATTATAAGGACAGGTCTTATCCCGCCCTGCTCTGAGCCTACAACAGGCCTTAAATCAGCGTAATAAATATCTCCTCTTTGAATAATCATACACGAATACACTCCATATTATGGTATACAAAAGTATCTCCAGATTTTTCGAGTGTATTCTTAAAAGTTACACTTTTTTAGTTTTTGTGGTAGATTCTTGGAACACGCGGTGTGATAAGACATGCAAACTCATAGTTGAATCTGCCTGAAAGCTCACCTAACTGCTCCATAGTGATTGTCTCATCCCAATCTTTACCGAGCAGAGTAACTGCATCGCCTATTTTTACGTCGTATGTCTGTCACATCAACCATAAACTGATCCATGCAGACTCTGCCGCATATAGGTGCTTTTTTTCCTTTTATGAGAACCCAGCCCTTGTTTGAAAGTCCTCTTGAATATCCATCACCATATCCCACCGGGACAGTTGCTATCCTCATAGGATGCTCTACCGTAAATGTGCCGCCGTAGCTTATATGCCTGCCCGGCTCAAGCTCCTTTACATAAGCAACCCTGCTGTGCAGCGACATAACAGGCTTTAGGGAGATTTTACTCTTGTCTACCTCCTCTGACGGCCACAGACCATAGAGTGTGATGCCTGCTCTTACCATATCCATATTGCACTCGGATTTCTACTATTCCCGCACTGTTTGAGCAGTGCTTAATCGGGATCTCGACTCCTCTTGCCTCAACAAGAGCTATCATCCTCTTAAAAAGATCAAACTGCTCAAAGGCAGGCTCCTTTGACAGCTCATCTGCCCTTGCAAAGTGAGTGAATATTCCCTCTATCATAATATTCGGCAGCTTAGCAATCTGTGCAATAATATCTGCACTTTCCTCTGTCACCTGAAAGCCTATACGGCACATACCGGTATCTATCTTGATATGTATCTTACAGGTTTTATTCTTAGCGACAGCGATACGCGATAGCTCCTTAGCTGTCTCATATGTACATACCGCCGGGCGCACATCGTTGTCCACTATCTCCTCAAACTGCTCCGGGAAGCTGAGTCCTAAAATAAGTATCGGCTTTTTCCTGCCTGCCGCAATAAGCTCCATTGCCTCGTTGCTTGTAGCAACAGCATAGCCCCACAGATACGGAAGCGGCTCCAGTACCTCTGAAACAGCCTCAGCACCGTGACCGTAACCATCAGCCTTTACGACTGCTGACATCATTGTCCCCGGCTTTAGCTTATTGTGCATCGACTCCATATTATATAAAATTGCATCCAGATCTATATCTGCTCTGATTCTGTTAATTGCCATTTTTTTCCACCTTAATCCAAACTTTATCTAATCCATCAATAATATCACTTGCTATCATACCATAAGAGCCGGTATTGTCAAATACCATATCACCGGCAAGTCCATGAATAAATGCACCGTATGCCGCAGCCTTTTTGGTGTCACGCCACTGTACCAGAAGACCTCCCACTATACCGCTTAGCACATCTCCGCTTCCGGCTGTTGCCATACCGCAGTTGCCGGACAGATTGATAAACTTTTCGCCATCAGCCGCTGCGATAATCGTACGAAAATCCTTAAGTACACAAGTCACATTGTACAAGCTTGCAAACTCTCCTGCCACACCGATGATATCCTCCTGTATATTAGCAATGCTCTTTTTCATAAGTCTGGACATCTCGCCCAGGTGCGGAGTCACGATGACAGGCATTTTATGCTCATTAAGTAAAGTCATGTTGTCTGATATGATATTAAGCGCATCCGCATCAATCACAAGAGGTATCTCTGCTGTTTTTAGTACTGTTTCAACTAACATTTTGGCATTATCAGACTTTGAAAGACCTGGACCTATCACCACTGCATCTGCCCAATCAAGCTCTGTCTCAAGTGCTTTAGCTGACGCGATATCAGTACAAAGCAGTGCTTCCGGCAAAGCACATTGGATTATTGAGCGGTTGCACTCCGGCGTTATAATTTTCACAAGCCCTGCTCCGCTTTTGTATGCAGCCTTTGCCGAAAGCACCGCCGCACCGGCCATATTGCGGCTTCCTGCTATAACTAACAGTTTTCCGAAAGTTCCCTTGTTGGAGTGTGCCGGTCTGTTATCAAGCTTCTTTAAATCAGACTCATCAAGAGCCCTTACTGATGGCAGATTACCACAAAAGCTGTGGTCATCTATGCCTATAGGCACCACCTTAACCAGACCGCAATAATCACAGCCCGGCCACAGGAGAAGGCCATTCTTCTTATAAGAAAAGTATATGTGAAATCTGCTTTAAAAGTGCATCCCATCACATGTCCTTTATCAGAATCCACTCCCGACGGCACGTCGACCGCCACCCTGTAAGCATCTGTCTTGTTAACGGATGAAATCACATCTGCTAAAGAGCCTTCTATGGCTCGCTTAAGCCCTGTGCCAAACAGTGCATCTATTATTACGTCACTTTTACACACACACTCAATATCAGAGACTACCTTAAAGCCATACCTTGCGTATATATTTTTCTGCAGCTCAAAGAGCTCGCTTCCTGCCTCATCTGTGCCAAAAGCATAGTACACCATGCATCTGTATCCGGCCTGATTTAAAAGTCTTGCTATCGCGATACCGTCTCCTGCATTATTGCCTCTGCCACATATCACGGCAAACTCCTTTGATTTATCAAAACATGCAACAAGCTCCCGGACAACACCGGCCGCAGCCTGCTCCATCAGCACCACAGAAGGAACCAAAAAGACCTGTGATGTTGTATCGTCCAGAAGCTTCATTTCATTACCTGTAACAATATATTCCAATATCAATTCCCCTTATTCTCATTGTTTGCATTATCAGTATTTGCATTATTGGCATTGAAAACCATAGGATCGTCATATTCAATATCAAAAAGATCTAAAACCTCAGCGCCAAAAATATCATGAAGATACGAATAAATCTCCCTGTTGTTAATATCTCTGTTCTGTTTTCTGATTACATTTTTCTTAAGTTCAACTCTTATATTTGCAATCCAGTCGTCAATTTCTTTTGATTCCAGTTTATTTTTCTCGATCTTTTCACTGAAATAATCCATCGATAAAAGCATCAGCCTGTCATTTACAGCTTTTATATTCTTCTGGATTTCAATAAGCTCTCCCTCAATGTTGTCAGCTTTCTCATTTATCTCATCTATAAGCTGCTTATCCTTGTCACGATTTTCATCGCCGTCATCTCCCATGTTGGCAACAATATTAGACATAATTTTCGACTTAAGCTTTTTTAAATTCTTAAGCTCATTGTTGTACTTTCCCTGCTGCTTTAACAGCTCATCCAGTTCTTTTTCCGTGGCTGATATTTCGTAAGTCTTACCATGAATGGCAAAAAGTCTGTGCCACTTCTGGTCTAAAACCAGTAAAGGCACCTTTTTCCCTTTTAATGCAGCCTCAAAATCTTTTTATCATTCATAAGACTCACCTTCTATTTATTTTGGAGTTTTTAACAATATTATAGCTGAGCTGCATAAGGCTGTCAGACAGATGAACACTCTCCACAACCACATCTTTATTTGGAATTTCAAGATCCACATGTGCAAAATTCCATATAGCCCTTATTCCTAAATCCACAAGCTTTGACGCAATAGAGTCAGCCTTTGACTTTGGCATGGTGAGCGCCGCAATATCCACCCTGTGTGTTCTGCAATACTCATCCAGCTCACTTAGCATAAGGATTGGAATACCTCGCACACTCTTTCCGAAAGCTCGATTTACGTCAAAAGCGCTGTTATGACAAAGCCAAGCTTTTCAAACTTTACATAATTGGCGAGTGCCTGGCCCAGATTGCCTGCACCGATGATAATTATTCTATGCTCTGTATTAAGTCCCATTATCTTTCCGATTTCCTCGTAGAGAAACTGAACATTGTATCCGTATCCCTGCTGTCCAAAGCCACCGAAATTATTGAGATCCTGTCTGATTTGTGAAGCTGTCACTTTCATTCTGTGACTCAGATCATTTGATGAAATACGCTCCACTCCCTCATCCAAAAGCTCTCCGAGATATCTATAGTATCGTGGCAGTCTTCTGATAACCGCCTGTGATATTTCTTTACTCAAGTCTTATTCCTCCAATCATCGATATCATTTCTCTTTTAAAGACAAAACCCAAGATTAATTATAATTTTTGAAGGTCATCTGTCAATGTGTTAAGAATTTAACATTAAAAAATTCATAATTATCCCCGGGTTATATCTTATTCTAAGGCTAAAACCAAATTTCAGATTAAATTGTCTTCTCAAGTTCCTCTCTGATTGCCTTGATGAAGCCTTCGCTGTTTAAAACAGTAGGATTTTCAATTGTTGTGATGAGTGCGAGATCCTTTGTCATCTTTCCGCTCTCAATAGTCTTTATGCAGGCTGCCTCAAGCTTGTCTGCAAACTCAGAAAGTGCCGGAATCTTGTCAAGCTCTCCTCTTTTCTGAGTGCTCCTGTCCATGCAAAAATAGTAGCTACAGAGTTTGTTGATGTCTCCTCACCCTTTAAGTGCTTGTAATAGTGTCTCTGTACTGTTCCGTGTGCTGCCTCATACTCATAGTATCCGTGAGGGGATACAAGCACTGATGTCATCATGGCAAGTGAGCCGAATGCAGATGAGATCATGTCACTCATTACATCTCCGTCGTAGTTCTTGCATGCCCAGATAAATCCACCCTCAGATTTCATTACTCTGGCAACTGCATCATCAATAAGTGTGTAGAAATATGTAATTCCAGCCTTCTCAAAAGCATCCTTATACTGTGCATCAAAGATTTCCTGGAAGATATCCTTGAAGGTGTGGTCATATTTCTTTGAGATGGTATCCTTTGTAGCAAACCATAAATCCTGCTTTGTATCAAGTGCATACTTAAAGCAGCTATGTGCAAAGCTCTCGATTGAATCATCCAGGTTATGCTGTCCCTGAATAACTCCTGAGCCCTTAAACTCATGTATTAATTCTCTAGTCTCAGTTCCGTCTTCTGCTGTAAATACAAGCTCAGCCTTTCCGGGACCAGCTACCTTCATCTCTGTTGCCTTGTATACATCACCATATGCATGACGAGCGATTGTAATTGGTTTAACCCATGTCTTTACGTTTGGCTCTATACCCTTTACAACGATTGGTGCTCTGAACACTGTTCCGTCAAGCATGGCTCTTATTGTGCCGTTAGGGCTCTTCCACATCTCCTTTAAATTGTACTCTGTCATTCTGGCTGCGTTTGGTGTGATTGTCGCACATTTTACTGCGACACCGTATTTCATGGTTGCCTTTGCTGATTCAACGGTCACCGATCATCTGTACGATTTCGCTCCTCTAAGCCCAGATCATAATACTCTGTCTTTAAATCGATAAAAGGTATTAAAAGCTCATCCTTTATCATCTGCCAGAGAATTCTGGTCATCTCGTCTCCGTCCATCTCTACAAGGGGTGTTGTCATCGTAATCTTGCTCATTCTTAAATCTCCTTTACTTAATAAGGTTTTCCCAACCAAGGTGTTCCATATTTTTCTTTGAATTGTTTATATGCTCTCTGGCGCATTTTTCTGCCAGCAGTGCGTCATGATTCTTAATTGCCTCGCATATCTGTTTATGCTCGTGAGTGGAGTTTTGGCTCTTTTGTCTCGCCGAGTGTCACCTTTCTCACTCTGCCGACATACTCATGATAGTCCTTTAATACCCTCATAAGCTCCTTGCTTCCGCCGGCCTCATACAGCAGCTCATGAAACCTATTGTCCAGCTCAAGAAGCTGCTTTGCATTGCCCTTTTTCTCGTGAAACTCCGTGAGATAAATATTCTCCTCCATAGCTGCCATCATCTCGTCCGATATCCTCGTTGCAGCCCATCTGGCACAAAGTCCCTCAAGCAGAGCTCTTATCTCGTATATATCCCTGATATCGTCTGTGGAAACACCCTCAACGAACGCTCCTTTATTGGGGATAATAGACACAAGACCCTCAAGCTCAAGCTGACGCAGTGCTTCCCTCACAGGAGTCCTGCTCACCCCTAGCTCATCACCGATATTCTTTCTTTAAGCTCATCGCCCTTTGCAAATGTTCCTGCAAGTATACCATCCCTGATATGATTGTATACTCTTGCACTCAGGCTGTAATTATCATGTGACATGTACTAATCCACCTCACTATAATACTATATTAAGCTTTTACAGCAATCAGTAATTTGAACTACAAGCTCATTATCTGTGATGGTAGTCACACGGCCCTCGTCGTTCTGCTCATCTACCCATTTCTTTATCATGGTCACAAGCTTTGAGTTCTTATCTACTTTTCTGTCATCCGGCAGGCGGTAATAAGTGTTTATCCACAGCGCTATTCCTGCAAGTCCTGATGTATTGGACACAGCTACAAGAGGTGGTCTGTTTAAGAATTTACCTGTATCGAATATGTTGTAAATTTCCTCATTTTTGAGAAGTCCGTCAGCATGGATTCCAGCTCTCGTCACATTGAAGTTTCTGCCGACAAAGGTGTACGGCTCGGCTGCACATATCCAAGCTCCTTTTCAAAGTACTCTGACAACTCTGTGATAACCGTTGTATCCATTCCATCCAGTGTTCCTTGAAGCTGTGCATACTCAAATACCATAGCCTCAAGTGGTGTGTTTCCGGTTCTCTCTCCGATACCAAACAGTGAACAGTTGACACCGCTTGCTCCGTAGAGCCATGCCGTAGTCGAATTGTTTACTGCCTTGTAAAAGTCATTGTGTCCATGCCACTCAATCTGTGATGAAGGCACACCTGCATGTGTGTTAAGTCCGTATATGATACCCGGAACGCTTCGAGGTATAACTGCTCCCGGGAAGTTTACTCCATATCCCATTGTATCACAGGCACGCACCTTAATCGGAATCTTGTACTCCTCCTGCAGCTTCATGAGCTCAACACAGAATGGAATCACAAAACCGTAAATATCAGAACGTGTGATATCTTCCAGATGGCACCTAGGGCTTATTCCTGTCTCAAGACACTCCCTGATGACTGACAGATACATATTCATTACCTCGCGTCTGGTCATCTTCATCTTATAGAAAATATGATAATCCGAACAGCTTACAAGTATACCGGTTTCCTTGAGTCCTATATCCTTTACAAGCTCAAAGTCCTTTTTGCTGGCACGAATCCACGATGTAACCTCCGGGAACTTATATCCTCTCGAGACACTTGTAAACAGCGTCCCTGTCCTTTTTGCTGTAGAGGAAAAACTCGCTCTGTCTGATTATTCCCTTAGGGCCACCAAGCTTATGTAAATAATCATAAATGGTAACAATCTGCTCCGTCGTGTACGGTGCTCTCGACTGCTGGCCATCTCTGAATGTAGTATCTGTAATCCAGATGTCCTCCGGCATATTGTGAGGCACTATTCTGTCATTGAATGCTATCTTAGGAACTTCTGAATAAGGAAAGAGATTTCTAAAAGTATTCGGCTCATCTACATCCACGAGCTGGTAAAAATGCTCTTCAAGCTGCAGTAAATTTGTTTTTTCGTTCATCAAAACTTCTCTCATCTTCACATCTCCTGTGCTTAGTTTTATCTTTTGAATAATTGTATACAATTATACTTTTTGTGTCAATAAAAAAATTTAAATCTTAGTGTAACACTTTGTTATGTCTATCATAACCTAGAGTGTAAATAAATTTTATTGGAGGTCACTTATGAGTGATTTAGCAGCAACAAACTGTTCATGCAGCAATACAGATAACGGATGCGGATGTTCTTCGATTTTATGGATTATCCTGTTACTGTGCTGCTGTTGTGGAAATGGTAACGGAGGCTCTTTCTTCGGAGGAAACGGCTGTGGAAGTGGCAATAACAGCTGTATCTGGGCTATCATCTTACTTTTCTGCTGTGGTGGCTTTGGCTGTGGAAGCAGCAATAACGGATGCGGATGTGGCTGCGGCTGCTGATTTACATTTTTACTGCGGGTCTTTTCGGCCCGCAGCTTTTTACGATTTTTCAGTATTCTTTTTTTGCCTGCGCTGCTCTTTTTCTTTGAGCTTTTCAAGGACTTTACATTCGCCCTTCACTCTGTGCTTTTTGATGCATTCTTCATCTATCTCGTATACGTCGTGACCATCTATGATAAGCATATATCTTTTTTTAATAATATATGCTGTAAACATGCATAATGTGAATCAGGTGACATATTATATAGAAATATATTTTAAAGGATTTTTATGGACGAGAACAGCCTGTTTACACCATTCGATGAAATAACCCAGACAAGGGAGCTTCAGATGCTTAAAACCATAATCCCATATATGCCGCATGACTCACAAAAGCAGATGACTCTTATGGTTCACTACATATCACTTATGAATTCAATGAGAATGATAGATTGTGCACCGGCACTGTCTGTTGCAGAGACAGAAAGTATGGCAGACAGAAGACTATCCATGCTCAATGCCTTAAAGAAATACTGCAGCAAAAGCGAACAGGATACGATAGACAATCTATTAAATATTTTTCAGTTTTGGACAATAGGGAGATTTATGACAAAGCAGGAATTTTTAAATAATTTTGCACAAAAGGAAAAACCTAAGGACACAACAAGTGCCATGCCGTTTCTCATGGAAAGTATTAAGGAGGCAAAGCGTAACGGCATAGAATTTACCAAAGAAGAGGTCTATTCCATGTGCACTGAGCTAAGCAAAACCTGCCCGAGAAAACCGCAGGCAGGTTGAAAAGCTTTTAAAAATGCTATAGTTAATTTTTAAACGAATCTGTATTTATGCGAAGTATCTTGTCTATCGGAGCAGGCGAATTTCCCTTGCCATCCGTACCCTCAAGGTACTTCTCCCCGCAGATTCAAAATGACATACAAGCTTTTATCCACACTGTCAAGCTCCTCTGAGCCCGGCGGCATCTCTATTGTGATGTCAGGGCTGTTAGGCCTTGACGACAGGGCTATGAGTGATTTGTAGCACTTGATATACGATGACTCATTCCTGCCATAGGAGGTGCTCAGATATACCTTTCCTGACGCATCAAATGTAACGCCCTGCACTCTGGCAGGTATCGTATATGTGCTCAGGCTTGTGAGCCTGTCGTCCCTTTGTCATAATAATTTGCTACCATCTTTGACTTAAAAGGATATTATGAGTGGCTATCCACAGCCTGCCTCCATAGAATGTGATGCATGACGGCTTGTTCCCCACATCAAACACATCTACTACACCTGTCGCATCGATGACCTGCTTGGAATTCGCAGTGGCCATTAGAGAGATAAAATCATACGAGATGCGCTCCACAGTTGTGTCGTAGGAATTGCACACCCATACATTTTCCCCGTCAAAGGCAATTCCTCCCAGGTGACTGTTTGCATCCATGCCAAGTGTCACAAGGTACTCTCCGTCCTCCCTGTCAAATACCATAAGCTCCCCGAGTGAGCCCTTGTCATCAGAATAGCTCGTGATAAGCACGTATTCATCCGTGATACAAATTCCCTGAGGACACTGTGCCTCACTGAAAATATAATTATTGAGAAAATCATTTTCCTTCGTCTCCGGCATGCCCGGAATATCTATTTCATCTATAAAATCGTAATCGCAATCCTTAAGCGCCAGTGTATGCGCTTTTTTATTACTCCTGTAATTGTAATGCTCTACGCTGTATTCATTGTTAATCGTCCTGACCCATTTGGCATATACCACATATCCATTTGCTTTTTCGTAGGTCAGAACATCCGCCTTTTTTGAAAAATGCTCATCCAGATACCAGCCATCAAATTTATAACCGTATTTGTGTGGTTCTCTTAGTCCCATGAATTTCTGCTTTGGTGTGATGTATCCATAATTATTGATATTATTTGCCGCACCACCCAGATTATAGTAAATATATGAAACACCATCACTTTCTGACATATTGTCAACCAGTGTATTTAGTGATGGCCCGGAAGCAAAGAGGCAACTTCTGCCTCTTTTATCTCCGATGCAAACACATGAGTATTGGTAAAAATCAATGTAAGTAATATAATTAATGCTATTCTACTCTTCAACTTCAACAAGCTTGCTTGCCCTTTCTTCTATCTGTTTTGCAGCCACATCATCCGGTGCCTGCTCATATCTGGCAAACTCATACGAGAATGTGCCGCTTCCACTCGTCATTGAGCGAAGTGTGGCATTGTATCCATAAAGCTCCAGATAAGGAATATCCGCAACTATCTCGATATCCATTGTCTGTCGGGTTCATGCCCATCACTCGCGCACGTCTCTTGTTAAGCTCACCCATCACATCACCTGTATAGCCCTCAGGCACCACAACCTTAAGAGTGGCAATCGGCTCAAGAAGCACCGGCTTTGCCTCCATAATGCCCTTTTTAAATGCCTGCTGTGTTGCCACCTTAAAGGCCATCTCAGATGAATCAACCGGATGATAAGAGCCGTCATACAGCACAGCCTTTATACCTGTCACAGGATAGGCTGCAAGAGGTCCCTTTTTCACGGACTCTGCAATACCCTTTTCAACAGCAGGGAAGAAGTTCTTCGGTACAGCTCCTCCTACGACCGTCTGCTCAAATACATATGGCGTATCCATATCACCTGACGGCTCAAAGGTCATCTTGACATGTCCGTACTGTCCGTGTCCGCCCGACTGCTTCTTGTACTTATACTCTACGTCAGATTTTTTCCTGATAGTCTCCTTAAAGGCTACCTTTGGACGCATAAGCTCTATCTCCACCTTGTACTTTTCAAGAAGCTCACTTCCCACTACCTCAAGCTGCATATCACCGATACCATATAGTACAGTCTGTCCATTTTCACTGTCATTTACACTGTTTAATGTCAGATCCTCCATTAACAGTTTCTGTAAAGACTGGGAAATCTTGTCCTCATCGCCCTTTTTCTTTGCCTTGTAGCGCATTGCCACATACGGCTTTGATATACTTGTTCTAAGATATGTAACAGGCATATTTCTGGTGGAAAGCGAATCTGTCGTAAGGGTCTTTGTAAGCTTTGCAAGCGCTCCTATATCACCTGCATGAAGCTCCTTTACTTCCTCCACCTTACTGCCTCTCATCACATAGAGCTTTCCGATTTTTTCATCGCAGTCCCTGTGATAATTGTAAAGTACATCATCTGTCTTTAGTACGCCCGAATTAACCTTGATCAGTGAATACTTACCGATGTACGGGTCAACTATAGACTTGAACACATAAGCGCTCTTTGATTTTGCAAAATCATAATCAGCATTATACACCTCATTTGTCTTGGTGTTAATACCGGTACAGCTTCTCTTCTCAGGACTTGGCAGGTATTTCACAATATCAGCCATAAGTGTATACATGCCTCTTGCGAGAATATTTGAGCCCATGAGCACCGGTACAATAGAGCCCTCAAACACGTTTGCACGAAGCGCAGCCCTGATTTCATCATCAGAAAACTCCTCTCCGCCGAAATATCTGTCCATGAACTCCTCACTTGTCTCAGCTACAGCTTCAACTAGGGCCTCACGACATATTCCCAGGTTCTCCTTTGAGTACTCAGGCACATCAAACTTATCCACGCCTCCGCTTTCATTCCATCTCTTTGCCCTCTGCTGGATGACATTGACATAGCCCACAAACTTCTCATTCTCTCTGATTGGCAGATGGAATGGAGCTATTTTCTTGCCGTAAAGCTCCTGCAGCTTTAGCACCACATCCTTGAAGCTTGCATTGTCGATATCCATGTCCGTAACGAAAATCATCCTCGGGAGCTTGTATTTCTCGCATATCTCCCATGCTCTTTTTGTGCCTGTCTGTATGCCTGCCTTGCCTGAAACCACGATGATTGCAGCATCTGCAGCCGATACAGCTTCTTCAACCTCTCCCACAAAATCAAAAAAACCAGGAGTATCGAGAATATTTATTTTGACATTATCCCACTCTATCGGTACAACCGATGTATGTATAGAGAACTGACGCTTTATCTCTTCTTTGTCAAAATCGCTGATAGTGCTGCCATCCGCTACAGTGCCCATTCTGGTGGTCTGTCCTGCCAGATATGCCATAGCTTCCACGAGTGATGTCTTGCCACAGCCGCTATGGCCTAAAAGCACGACGTTTCGAATCTTCTCAGTAGTGTAAACATTCATTTCAAGTACCTCCCTGACATTATTATAGTATGTAAACATTGTACTAATATTTTATATAATTTACAACACTTTTATGCAATCTGACGATTATTTTTTTATTGTTATATTGGAATAAATATGCCAATAATTTATTGCTTTATAGTGTTAAATTGGATATAATATATTGTAAATATTCCGAACCACTATAGTGCGATTTTGAGAATGTGCGTGTGGTGATTCTGAATAGTTACAATAAAGAATTAGGAGATACACATAAATGCATTTTGATAAAGTTGGCTTTATAGGGCTCGGTCTGATTGGCGGCTCTATAGCCAGAAAAATGAAAGAAAATAATCCAAAGGTCTCAATTATCGCAACAGCCGGGCATCAACAGACCATAGAGGATGCCTTTGTGCTTGGCCTGATAGATAATAATGAGCTTTTAGAGCTTAACTCTTTTAAAGACTGCGACGTAATCTTTCTGTGTGCACCGGTAAACAAAAATATCGAATACCTCACACAGCTTAAGGATATCATAAAGGATGACTGTATCATCACAGATGTAGGCAGCACCAAAACCCAGATTCACGAAAAGGTTATAGAGCTTGGCCTTGAGCGCAATTTTATCGGCGGTCATCCTATGACCGGCTCTGAAAAACAGGCATACTCAATTCAGACAAGCAGCTTTTGGAGAACGCCTACTATATTATCACTCCTACTGCTGCAACTACTGAAGAAAATCTGAATAATTTCAAACAGTTTGTACTTTCACTGGGCTCGATAGCTCTCATTTTAGACTACAGGGAGCACGATCATGCTACCGCAGCCATCAGTCACCTGCCACATATGATTGCATACTCTCTTGTCAATCTGATTGAGCATATTGATTCCGAAAAAGAGACCATGAAAACTATCGCTGCCGGAGGCTTCCGCGATGTGACACGTATCGCTGCAAGCTCCTGTCATGTGGGAAAACATATGTGAATCCAACAAAAATCAGCTGCTCTCACTCATGGACCAGTATGAAGCCAATTTCCATAAGCTTCGCGAAATAATTGCAGAGGGCAGTTCTCAAAAGATGATTGATTATTTCCAGGATTCAAAGAATTACAGGGATTCACTCACACTGCCCGGTGCCAAAATCCGCAAGGATTTCCACGAGGTATTTGTCGATATTGCTGACGAGGCAGGCGGTATTGCAGTGCAGTGCTTGCAAGCCTTTTAGCCTTCAACGGCATCAGCATCAAGAATATCGGCATCATAAACAACCGTGAGTTTGAGGAGGGTGTACTGCGCATAGAGTTCTATAACGAAGATGCTCTTGAATCGGCTATCAGCGTACTTAAAGAAAGAAACTATACTATTCACCGCAGATGATTTATCCCGTTATATGGTTTTAATCCCAAAAACAATGAGCCGTAAAACGAATTTGATTCGTTTTACGGCTCTTTTTATACCGTCCAATGCAGCACTGTTTACAAATAAGCAAAAAACCAATAACACTTTATTAATATACGCTCTCCTCAAGTACCTCATAGAAATTCTCAAAGGTCTTGCGGCAGCAATAAGGGTCTATTATCTCAACACCCTCTGCCTTAAGCCCCGGCAAAGTAAATGACATGGCTACGCGATGATCGTCATACGTTTTAATTTTACAAGGCTTAATACACTCTGCCGGATAAATCCTTAAGCCATTTTCAATTTCTTCAACCCTCACACCTAATTCCGTCAGGTTTTCCTCGATGGCGTTTATCCTGTCACACTCCTGCAGACGAATATGCGAAATGCCTTCTATCCCTACAGGTGCATTTGCAAACGGTGCAATCGCAGCAAGTGTCAGCGCCTGGTCTGAGAATGTTGACAAATCCCAGCTTCCGCCATGTATATGAGCATTCTTTGGTGGCATACACACTATGCCGTCTGCCTCGTCGGAAATTGTGCAGCCCATATCCGCAAGCACATCAAGAAATGCCACATCTCCTGCAAGCTGTTTTGGTGCACCCCATCACCTTTGACTTAACATGTAAAAGCGGGCTCATTGCATAAAAATAGCATGCAGCCGACACATCCGGCTCTATATCATAGTCTAAGCTTTCATACGCCGCTTTCTTAGGGATAATAAAGCTGTTATTCTTTTTGTCCTGCATCACATCGAGCCCAAACTGCTTCATCATAAGACGCGTCATCTCAACATATGCCATACCATGCGTTCCTGTGACATTAATCGTAAAGTTCTTCTCCATCACTATAGCCGAGATAAGAAGGGCACTCAAAAACTGGCTGCTCTTGTCTACGTTTATATCAACAGTATCAGCATATTCCCCTGTATTTCCGATGGTAAAAGGAAAATGATATTCGTTCTCATCATACTCAATATGAGCTCCCAGCTTTTCAAGCGATACAAGCAAATCCTTCATAGGACGCTTCTTCATCTGCTCAGAGGACACTATATGGTATCTGCCCTTTGACAGTCCAAGAAGAGCTGTAAGAAAACGCGCAGCGGTACCTGCACTTCCCACACCTATCTCAGCTTCATTCTTTGGTATCCTGCCTCCAAAGCCTGTTATTGTTATTTCTCTTTTATCCTCATCCACCAAAACCGGAAATCCCAGACGAATCAGTGCATCTATAAAATGTCTTGAATCATCACTAAAAAGACACCCTTTTAAAACGCTGCGCCCGCTTGCGAGTGCAGCGATTAAAAGGGCCCTGTTTGTGATACTCTTTGAGCCAGGTACACTGGTTACTATATCATGTGGATGATTTACTTTTTTTACTTTATAAATCATTGAAAATCTGATAAATATCAATCTTGAGTGCATCAGTGTCTGTCATACCGATAAACACAGCACCATAGTGATATACTCCTTCTTCACTGTCTGTTCTTCGTACAATCTCGACAACCGCATCCACAACCTCCTTGGTCCAAATTTGGATCTTGGTGTCATAATATGTATGTATATCAAGAGGTACCTTTGCATTAAATCCGATACCGCTTCTGGAAATATCTGTGACATCCACATGACAATACTTAAGTGTTGTCACTCCGTCCTCATCCAGCCGCTCTAACTGTACCGATACATCAATGTCCAGTCTTTTATGTCTTCTCTTTTCTTCCATTCACTTTACCCCATCTATTATATTATTGACTAAGGGAACAAATTACCCTCAAACAACATATTAGTATATATGACTGATTTTTACAAGTAAAATTTATTCAGCTGCCTCATCGTCCATATGCATATCGTTTGTTATAAACATAGCATCACCAAAGCTGAAAAACCTGTATCTTTCCTCTACAGCCTCTTTGTATGCATTGAGGACATGCTCTCTGCCTGCTAATGCTGACACAAGCATGACAAGTGTAGACTGTGGCAGATGGAAATTTGTAATCAGACAGTCAATCACCTTAAAGCTGTATCCCGGATAAATAAAGATATCCGTCCATCCGCTGCACTCTTTTAGCATGCCGTTTTCATCGGATGCTGCCTCTAAGGTACGAGTGCTTGTAGTGCCGACAGATATTATTCTGCCGCCATTTTTCTTTGCATTATTAATCTTGTCTGCAGCCTCCTGCGACACCATGTAAAACTCAGAATGCATATGGTGATCAAGCACATTATCCACCTTTACCGGTCTAAACGTGCCAAGCCCCACATGCAAAGTCACCTCTGCAATATCCACTCCCTTGTCTTTTACCTGCTGTAAAAGTTCCTTTGTGAAATGCAGTCCTGCCGTAGGCGCAGCGGCCGAGCCGTCATACTTTGCATATACTGTCTGGTAGCGGTTCTTGTCCTTTAGCTGATGTGTGATGTATGGCGGCAATGGCATCTGTCCGAGCTTATCAAGTATCTCCTCAAAAATACCCTCATAGCTAAACTGAATCAGCCTGTTTCCATCATCAACCACATCTATTACTTCACCTGTTAAAAGTCCGTCACCAAATATAATCTTTGTGCCCGGCTTTGCCTTTTTACCCGGCTTTACAAGAGTCTCCCATACGTCATTTTGTCTGCGCTTTAGAAGAAGTATCTCTATCTTTGCCATAGTGCCTTCCTTCACGCCAAACAGACGCGCAGGAATTACCTTTGTATTGTTGAGCACAAGGCAGTCGCCCGGTCTTAAATATTTAACAATCTCCTTGAACACATGATGGCTGACTTCTCCTGTCTTCTTGTCAAGCACCATGAGTCTTGAGCTGGAGCGGTCCTCCAGAGGATCCTGCGCTATTAGCTCCTCCGGAAGATCATAATCAAAATCTTTTACGTCCATAATTTTCCTATTCCTAACACTATACTAACGTCTAACCACGAAGTGTGATACCTGCAGTCTCTTTAAGATGAGCAAGTATATCCTTTACAAAGCCCTCGACCTTCTTAGTCTTAAGCTCCTCATCCTTTGGTGTAAATACTACACTGTACGCCATGCTCTTCTTATTCGGAGGAAGCTGTACACCCTCGTAAACATCAAACAGTGTAACATCTGAGACATAATCACAGGCTTCCCTGATACCGTTTTCAATCTGCTCACATGTGATATCCTTGTCCACAACAAAAGCAAAATCTCTCTTCTCATCATCAAATTTTGAGATTGGAGTAAATACTCTGTCCTTTCCATACCACTGTGAAAGAACTCTTAAGTCAAGCTCCATCACATATGCCGGTACTCTCATGTCAAGCTCATCGCATATCTCATATCTTACGACCGAGATATCCGATTTTTGTCCGTCACAGAATACCTCTGCTGTCTGATATGGATGAAGGAATGGCTTTTGAGCCGGCTTGTATGTAAACTTCACATCAAGCGCATCTGCTACAGTCTCAGCCAGTCCCTTTATAGTAAAGAACGATTCATCCTCACCGAATACGCCTGCGCATAGTGTCTCTCTCATCCGGATACTCTGTAAGCGGAAGCTCCTTTGCGATAAAGATATTTCCCAGCTCAAAGATTCTTCCCTCCAGGATACCCTTCTTCTGGTTTCTTGCTATGGCATAAAGCATCTCAGAAGCAAGTGTTGTTCTCATAAGCGAGAGGTCAACATTGATTGGGTTTATAAGCCTGATAGCATGTCTTTCGTGCATCCTCCGGGAATCTGAGCAAATCAAGATCAGCAGGTGAGAAGAATGAGTAATGTATTCCCTCATACGCGCCTGCTGCACAGAGCACCTCTTTTATCTTGCGCTCTGTCTGCTGTCTAAGGTTGAGTCCTCCGAGTGTAACCTGTGCCGTAGGCATGAATGCAGGAATGACATGGTCATAGCCATACATACGGATAACCTCCTCGGCCACATCCGGATAATCCTCCATATCCTCACGGTATGCAGGAATCATGAGTGTCAGCTCATCGCCGCTTACAACCGGTGCAAAGCCTAAATTTGTGAGTATTCTCACAATATCCTCTGTAGGTACCTCTATTCCAAGCACTCCATTAACCTTTGCAATAGAAACCTTCATCTCTTTTGGCTCAAGAGAATTTCCTGTAGTCACCTCAACGTGAGTTGAAGAAACCTTACCACAGCCAAGCTCCTCCATCAGGTGAAGCGCTCTCTTCATAGCCATGGCTGTTGTGTACTCGTTTACGCCCTTTGAGTAAAGTGCACTCGAATCAGATGACTGTCCCAACGCACGTGAACTCTTTCTGATATTGTCTCTTGCAAATTTTGCAGATTCAAACATCACCTCTGTTGTACCGTCGTTAATTTCAGAGTTTAAGCCTCCCATGATACCGGCAAGCGCAACTGGCTTCTTTCCGTCACAGATAACGAGGTTATTGCTGTTTAACTCAAATTCCTTCTCATCAAGTGTAACAATTTTCTCTCCATCGTTTGCACGTCTTACTACAATCTCATCTCCCTCAAGGTATGAGTAATCAAAAGCATGCATTGGCTGTCCGAGCTCTTTTAAAACAAAGTTAGTGATGTCTACCACATTTGAGATAGAGCCTATTCCGACAAGTGCAAGACGCTTTCTCATCCATGCCGGTGACTCAGAGATTTTTACATCATGCACATAGTGAGCTGTGTAGCGAGGGCAGATGTCCTGTGCCAGGACAGATACCTTGAAATTTTCCTTCTTCACATCATCAGCAGTATAGTCAAGCGCAGGCTCCTTAAGCTCTTTTCCCAAAACAGCAGCAACCTCTCTTGCCATGCCATATATACACTGGCAGTCAGGTCTGTTTGCTGTGATTGCAATATCAAAAATCCAGTCATCAAGACCGAGGATAGGTTTTACATCATCTCCCGCCTTAGCATCCTCGTAAAACCAAAAGTCCGTTGTAGCCTGCACCCGGATAGAGGTCCTCATTTAAACCAAGCTCTACGCCTGAACATAACATTCCATATGAATCATATCCACGCAGCTTGCCCTGCTTTATCTCCATCACGCCCTCTATTGTAACGTGATCCTTTGCTGTGGCATATACTGTTGCGCCGATAAGTGCAAGAGGATATTTGCCCCTGCCTTTACATTGTCCGCTCCACAGCAGATCTGGAATGTGCCATGTGCTCCGGCATTTACGACACAGGCTCGTGTGTCTCAGGAATCGGCTCACATTTTTCTACAAGGCCGACTACTACGTTTGAGATATCCTTTCCCACCTCATATGATTCCTCAACCTCGAAACCACATGAGAATAATTTTTCCTCTAACTCCTTTGGTGTTACATCTATATCTACATAATCTTTTAACCAGCTAAGTGGTGTTAACATAATTTTGCCTCCTGTTATATATTCAAGAAAAATGAATCTATTTGTCATCAATCTGGTCTAATACCCTAAGGTCTGACTCGAATAAAAGCTTGATGTTGTTAATTCCGTATTTGAGCATTGCAATACGCTCAAGACCGATACCAAATGCAAAACCACTATACTCATTTGTGTCTATGCCACAGCCCTCAAGCACCTTTTTATTTACTACGCCTGCACCAAGCACCTCAATCCAGCCTGTGCCCTTGCATAAAGAGCAGCCCTTGCCGTGGCACTGGAAACAGCTTACATCAACCTCTACAGACGGCTCTGTAAATGGGAAGTATGAAGGACGAAGACGTGTTGTGACATTCTTTCCGAACATCTTCTTTACAAGCTGGTCAAGCATACCCTTTAAATCGCACAGTGTGATGCCCTTATCTACCACAAGTCCCTCCATCTGTGTGAACATAGGAGAATGTGTCGCATCATCATCCGAACGGAAAACCTTACCCGGTGAAACAACCTTGATAGGTGGCTTCTTTGCTTCCATAACGTGAATCTGTCCTGCTGAGGTCTGTGTACGCAGTAAGAACTCAGGTGATAAGTAGAACGTATCCTGCATATCACGCGCCGGATGATCCTTTGGAGTATTTAAAGCTGTAAAATTATAGTAATCATTCTCGATTTCTGTACCCTCGTAAACCTCAAAGCCCATAGATGTGAAAATCTCTGAGAGCTGGTCCTTTACCTGTGTTACAGGATGAAGATTACCCTTTTTGCTTCTCTTTGCAGGCATAGTGACATCTATTTTCTCGCTCTCATACTTGCGCTTAAGTGCCTCTGCCTCAAATTTCTTAACCTTCTCATCAAGAAGCTTCTCAACTGCCTCACGTGTCTCATTGACCCACTGGCCTACCTTTGGTCTCTCATCAGGAGCAACATCCTTCATGCCCTTTAAGACAGCTGTGAGCTCACCCTTCTTTCCAAGAATTGCAGCACGCACATCATTTAATTTTTCAAGACCGTCAGCCTTATCAATTTCAGCAAGTGCTTTTTCTCTGATCTGTTGAATTTTGTCTCTCATCGAATTTCACCTCATAAAATTTTTCTTAATTTGCATAAACCCGTAACTTCAAGCTTGAATTCGCCGTTTATGCGATAAAAAACGCCCCTGCATGGCTATTAAACCATGCAGGGACGAAAATTCCGCGATACCACCCTGATTTCCATTGAAGAAATATCCAATGGACTCTCATTGATATGTGTAACGTACATAACACGTCATGAACTACTGTGCTTCATCCATGCAGCTTCAGTGTGAACTTCAATCAATAGCCTTTTTGTAAGACTGCTTTCAGCCGATGACAATCTCTCTCTGGTCAAAGTACTATAATCTACTATGCACCTTCATTGCTTTTATTATATATAGCTGCGACATATATATCGCAAATGCTTATTTCTTAATAACACATAAGTCATTTTAGCACAATCTCTATATTTTGCAAGTAGAAAATTTTATATTTGATTTATATTTTATTTCTAAGCCCCTTAGGATAATGGTTTTTAACCTGTGTGCCATTCACCTTGCCCCAGCCGGCCGGATATCCATCTACACATACAAGTGCCCAGCCCTTTTTGCATTCAGCCGCCTGCTCATCAGATAACATGATTGACTGACCATTGAAAAAGCCGATAGTCTGCGGATTGTCACATGTAAGCTTTACTACGTTTTTAGCATCATTTAGCTTAAGTGCAAGTGCCAGCGAATGCGACGGCTCAAAGCGCTGTTTTTTAAACTCTCCTATATGAAGCCCTGCTCGCTGCACCTTAAGGCCCTTAATATCCACTTCCATATCAGGCAGCCTGTAGAGCTGCTCCCCAAACATGACAAGCCTTGAGTTTTTTATCCATGCTGCCATATTCTCTGATATGGTCTCATCAAGAAACTCTGAGAGAAGCTTCATATTTTCTTTTGTAAGAGCCGGCTTCGTTTCATTTTTCCTGTTCTTACTATTTTTGTTCTTTTTGGTTTTCCTGTCAGCTTTAAGGTCTGTGTCCACACTGCCTCTTCTCACAAGCTTTGCCACAAAATGTCCCTCTCCGTCCACCTTATGCGGCCAGAAGCGCTCCATTTCTTCAAGTGTAAAATCAGGATGTCTCTCCAAAAATACTCAATTACATCCTCATTTTCTTCCTTCGAGAAGGTGCAGGTGCTGTACACTATCATACCTCCCGGCTTAAGCATCACCGCAGCATTATCCAGTATTTCCTTCTGCCTTGCCGCACAGATTGCCACATTTTCCATGCTCCACTGCTCTATTGCCTCAGGCAGCTTTCGAAACATTCCCTCTCGAGCAAGGTGCATCCACCTGTATAGCATTAAAAAAGCCTGGGAAATGTGAAGCAAGCACAAAGCTGTCCTCATTTGTCACAATCGCATTTTGATTCCCATACGCTCTATATTCTGCGACAAAATCCGGCTTCTTTGTGTGTTAATCTCATTTGATACCAAAAGTCCGCTGTCTCCTAAATATGTGGCAAGCTGTGTGCTCTTTCCACCTGGTGCCGCACACAGGTCAAGCACTCTCATACCCGGCTTTGAGCTAAAGTGCAGCCGCCGACATGGCACTTGGCTCCTGTATGTAGTAAAGCCCCATCTCATGATACGGATGCTTTCCCGGACGCACATTCTCATCAAAGTAATATGCCTCATTTGCCCACGAAACCTTTTTATCTGAGGATATTTTAAGTGTTTTCAATATCCGCATTCTTTCTTCCGGGCTTTGTACCTTTAATGTATTAAATCTGAGTGCCTGAAATCTGTTATTGTCATAGCTGTATAAGAAATCATCCCACTCATCACCCAGAAAGGCCTTCATCTTTTTTTCAAACTCTATCGGTAAATTCATTGTCAAATCCTCTTGTTCTCTTACGAAATAATTACAACGTATCTTACTATCACACACATAGTCATGTATCTAAGCACTTCGATATTACCACATTTCTACTATCCATGCTATCAATTTTTTTAAACGTAAAAATTCACCTTTAAATCGGCTATAGTGGCTGTTAAATATAATAAAATCCCGAAAATTATAATAATTGAGACATATCACTGCTCACTACGTACACTGCTTATATCCACCACTGTCACATCCTTATAATAATATCCGATTATATCCTTATAGCCGCTTCCTGCCTTTGCCAGCTTGTCTGCCCCATACTGGCTGAAGCCTATTCCATGGCCAAAGCCTCCTCCGGACAGTGTATAGTGACCATTTGCACCGGCACTCACACTAAAGCAGGCGCTTGGTATCATCGACATATTCTCCCTCACAGAGCCATCGTTTAATGTAACTTTTTTCTGATAATGCCCTAACGCCTTTCTTATATCATTCTCCGCCGTAAAGGTCTGCGATTTGTTTCCATAATTTATTGTGAGCGAAAGTACATAACCAGCATCTGACGTCTTATCGACAGAAATACCTGTTGCTGTGCCGTACTGAGGATCATTGTATGCCGATAAATCAAGCTCCGAGGTCCATCTGTAGTATGGCGAATTGTCATCCACCGACTCCACCTTGTGTATGAAATCCGGTGTACTCGAAGACCATACCTCCATATCCTCGGTTTTTCCGGCAGACGTAGAAAAATAATAACATGTTATTAAGCTTCCTCCACATGAGACAACCTGTCCTGCGGTAGCTTTTACAGCCTCATCGGTCGACTGCTTTGCTTCTGAAGCGTTATAGACCTGAAAAGCCGTGGTATTGTCAATATTTGCTCCGTATAGCGCATACTGTGTATTTTTCATCTGTGAATATACAAAGGTTCTTGCGCAAACAGCCTGAGCCTTAAGCGCCTCTGCATCAAATGTAGACGGCATCTCCGACGGCAGCACATAGCGCACATATGTCTCCACATCGACTGTATTCACCGCCACAATACCTTCTTCTGTCCCGATAAACTCAAATGAGCCCGGATAGCTTTTACCGTTTATGCTGACATAATTGTCTGCTGAGCTCACCTTTATCTTACTTTTCTGTACATTTGCCATATATGCTCCCACATCCTCAATAGCAATGCTGCCACAGTCGGCATCATCCACATAAAGGTTAGACGCTGCACCTGCCGCAATTGTGGGAAACTCATCCTTTCCATCGTTTTTTATAAGCACCCTTATGTATGTAAGGTCTGGTGCCTGTCTTCTGACGATGGCACATATCCTGCCGGAATCAAGTATGTAGGAAAGTGTTTCACTTCCTATTATCAGGTCAGAAACCGATATTTCCTTAGGTGAAGTGCCTGTCTCATCATACACCGGCAGCTCGCTTGACTGCATTGGAATGTCACCCTGCCCTGCAATCTGCATGGTACCGTCTCCGTACGACAGCATCACACCTGATATATCATCCGGCTTTATCTGTATCTTTTGACCTTAGAGCCACTGATTTCAATATCACAGACACCTGTAAAGTTCTCTTCCATGGTACCCTTTGCCCTGTATAGATCTCCATCACATATGAAAATCAGCCTTCCATCGTCATTTGACACAATATATGCATTCTCATACACCATATCCTTCGTCACAGCCCTCGCCTGTTTTACAAGTGTCCCTTTTTCCTTTTGTACCATAACAATTGCAAAACAATAACCACGCATACCACGGTTATCGCAATCATTATCCAGACCATCTGATTCGGCTTTTGCCGTCTTCGTCTTCTATTTGCCAAATTTCTGTTCTCCTTAACACCCAAATAGTGGTTACTGCTCAAAAATGGGAGCTGCAAAACAGCCCTTTATCATCTGTACTTAAGAATCCTTTGTGCTTTAAAATCTTTTGTATCTCATAAATCTTTTGTGCGTCCGGAGTTCTTTTGTACATTATTATTCTTTTGTAAGAACCCAAAATGCCGGTCCTGTAATTTAGACTCCTAGCGCTCTTGCTAGGTGGGTAACCGCAGTCTGCCTTCTGCCTTCCGCTGCATAATGACGGCCTGACATCCAACAGCTCATATAGGAATCCCGTTTAAAGTAAATGTAGGTTCTAAATACACAGGGTTGTCGAACATCTCAGGTATCTTTGTAAATTCATTATACTTTATTATGTCTCATGTTGCAATGCAAAATTCATGTTAGAATTTAACAAATTTTTCTCTGGCATTTCGTAACATATTTGAAAACCAGATAATTACTGCGACGAATATAATCATCTCCACATATGACCAGTACGGTATCTTTTTGAGGCAATCCGAAACTATCGCAACTATACTGATAACAAAGATCACAATGCCGAATACAAGTGACTTTGGATAAATATAAGCTATATATCCGGCCGTATCCTTTATCTTTTTCATCTCATCCTCAGCCACAAAGGTACTTTCAATTTTGCCGCTTTTCTTCATTCGCAGTGACACAAATATTATGTAAATTCCCAGTATCAGTGTGACCGCATCTATTATAATAAAATAGTCCATGCTTCTTTCTCCTGTATTTTTATTTATTATTCCTAAATAGTTATCACGGATCTTATATATACAAAAAATATGTAAAATCACCAAAATTAGTATAACCTCATGTAAGGAAAAAATAAATGGTAAATAAGTCCCAACTATTTCTTGAATTTCTATTATTAATGTAGTAAAATATATTTATATTTTCAAGGGAAGGAGTTTTAAAATGCAACTTGACGATTTAAAAATACTTATATGCGATGATTCGATTCTCGCAAGAAAACAGATGAAGGACATAATCAATTCCATTGGTTCACCGACTATCATTGAGGCGGCAAACGGACAGCTCGCCATTGATATGTACAAGGAGCATAAGCCAAATCTCACATTTATAGACATTGTAATGCCGGTAAAGGACGGAAATGCCGCTATCTCAGAAATTATGGAGTATGACAGCAGTGCGACCATCTTTGTTGCGTCATCTGTCGGCACACAGTCCGAGCTTAAAAAGGCTCTTGCTGCCGGAGCATGTGACTTCATTCAGAAACCAATCGACAAGGATCAGGTCATAAGTCTGATTAAGAAGCACATAGGAGGAAATTAATATGTATACTCAATTTTTGGCAATTTTCTCCTATCAAAGGGTATATCACTAATGAGCAGCTTTTGACGCTCTCAAAGAAAAGCACAAAAGCACGCAAAGCTCGGTACTCTTGCCATCCACTCAGGGCTTATGACAGCTGCCGAGGTTGATTCAGTAATAGTCGAGCAGACCCATCAGGACAAGAAGTTTGGTGAGCTTACAATAGAAATGGGCTATCTGACAGACGAGCAGGTAAAGGAGCTCTTAAACATCCAAAGCCCTGACTTTCTTCTTTAGGACAGATTCTTTTAGACAAAGGCATAATTGACAATACCACTCTCGAAAAGAGTATACATGATTACCGCAATGAGAATGCTATTTCCGATCTTGACATGGTACTCGAGGATAAGGACAGTATAAATCATCTGATAGGTCATTTTTGCCAATACAGGCATAGATCCTTCTGCCATTGACATTATGTATCTTGAGCTTTTGTTTAACAGCTCTATCCGATTTGTCGGTGATGACTACACTCCGCTCTCTGCCGAGATATGTGACAGCTTTAGTGCGGACTGCATGGTACGTCAGACATCAAGGGCAGCTATGCCATATCTACATACATAGGCATGAGTCAGACAACAGCCATCAATTTTGCATCACGCTATGTAAATGAATCATTTTCAGTATACGACGAGTATGTACAGGCATCTCTCGATGATTTCCTGAACTGAACAATGGACTGTTTCTGGTCAACTGTTCAAATGATCAGGCACTTGAGCTTACTCTCACTGCACGAGCATTTTGATGGACAGACACGCAGCTTCAATAAAGCCTGCAAGCTCAAGCTGTTATACCCTTTCGGAGCCATTCACTTTATTATTGAATTCTAATATCTCTGCAAGGCAGTTTCAGTAATCTGATAATTATTTACTAGAGACAAAAGAACATCTGCAATCAGCAGATGTTCTTTTATGTTGCGCTATATATAATTATATATTAAACAAATTACAATTATGTGATTAAATGGGCAAAAGGTAACATTATATTATTACTGCACACCGAGCATTTTCTTAACAGTGTTTTCCATCTGATCCACATCACAGACTGTGTTGTGAAGGATCTTTGCATCCCTGATTTCCTCAATGGCATTTGGTACCTTAACGTTGCCGAGCTTTGAAAGCTCATCGACAAGCTCAAAGTCTGTCATTGAATCGTACTTAGGATCAATTGCATCCATCACACTTCTTGTGAATTTGAATGGACTTGCTGTAGATGCAATAACAGTCTTTGTGGCTGTATCACCTGTAGCCTCCTTATACTTACCATATACACCTGCTGCAACTGCTGTATGAGTATCAATAATGTATCCTGTATCCTCGTAAAGCTTTTTGATAACCTCAGCGGTTTCCTTCTCACTTGTGTAATTTCCATAGAAGTCAGAAAGCTTTTCCTTCATCTCAGGTGTTACAGTGTATTTGCCCTCCTTTGCAAGTGAAGCCATAAGCTGCGCATTCTTATTTGCATCATTTCCTGCGATACGGTAAATGAGTCTCTCAAGGTTTGAAGAGATGAGAATATCCATGGATGGTGAATTTGTGAGGATAAACTCTCTTTTTTATCATACTCTACTGTTGTGAAGAAATCGTAAAGCACCTTGTTCTCGTTTGAAGCGCAGATAAGCTTTGCAACGGGAAGTCCCATGTTCTTTGCATAAAACGCTGCAAGTATATTTCCAAAGTTTCCCGTAGGAACTACGATATTTATCTTCTCATCCTTTGCGACAGCTCCCTGTGCAAAAAGCTTTGAGTAAGCATATACATAGTACACAATCTGTGGTACAAGGCGACCTATATTGATTGAGTTGGCGGATGAGAACTGATAGCCTGCGGCATCCATCGTCTCTGCAAGAGCCTTATCATTGAACATAGCCTTTACTGCTGACTGTGCCTGGTCAAAGTTGCCGTGAATACCCACTACATGAGTATTGGCACCCTTTTGTGTAAGCATCTGCTTCTCTGAATCGGGCTGACACCATTCTTTGGATAGAAAACGATAATCTGTGTCCCTCAACATCAGCAAAGCCTGCCATAGCTGCCTTTCCTGTGTCTCCTGATGTGGCTGTCAGGATTACAATCTCGTTTTTAACATTGTTTTTCTTTGCAGATGTGATAAGTAAATGAGGCAGAATGGATAATGCCATATCCTTGAAGGCTATTGTAGAGCCATGGAACAGCTCAAGGTAGTAAGCCCCGTCAGCAAACTTAAGCGGTGCAATCTCAGTAGTATCAAACTTGCTGTCGTATGCCCTGTTGATACAATTTTTAAGCTCTTCCTCTGTGAAATCCGTAAGGAAAAGCTTCATAACCTCATATGCTACCTGCTGGTATGACATCTTAGAAAGCTCCTCAATAGAAACATCAAGTGCCGGAATGCTCTCAGGTACAAATAATCCTCCGTCATCGGCAAGGCCCTTAAGGATAGCCTGTGAAGCTGTTATTTTCTTTTCACTGTTTCTTGTGCTTGAATATAATAAATCCATTTTTTACCTCATTTCTCTTTTTATCTCTAAATCAATATTGCTGCATCTATATGCAGACAATTATTATCCTTTATAGTATAATAAATTTCATATATCAAATCAATAACAAAAATGCTACAATAATATATATATGATTAAAAATATATGTGAAAGGAACACAAATTATATCTATGCTCCAGGGAGTTTACACCGCTGTCAGAAAAGACGGCACCATTTACTACAGGTCCAACATCACCTACAAAAGCAAACACATCAGTCTCGGAAGCTTTGACAGTGAGCTTTCTGCAAGCCGCGCCTATGCCACTGCATCGACAATTTTATTAAAAGAAACAAACAGCATAGAGGACTCTTACTTTCACACCCATGCACTTGCATTTGATAAAATTGTAACTCTTATTAACTACCGGGACAACGGCATGTACATAAAGACGCCCATATATCTGCGCAAAAATTATTTCAGCTACTATCTGGATATATCACATGAGCTGAAATTCGATATAGACGATTTGTTTTACTACTCTGAGCATCGCATATTAAAACGGCAGGGACATCTGTACGTCAACGACTACGGCATGCAGGTCACCCTGCTTAGCCGCTATGGCATACAGCCTCATGCTGTTTGCGGACGGGACTATGTATTTGTAAATAACGATTCAACCGACATGCGCTACGAAAACATCAAGCTGTTAAATCCATACCATGGTGTAGAGATTGTCAAAACTGCAGGGCTCGACAAATATAAAGCACGCATACACATAAACGGCAATTTTGTCATAGGAACCTACAACACAATCGAAAAGGCCGCTATTGCCTACAATAAAGCTGTCGATATGGCTCATGCACATGGCATAGAAAAAAACTATCCGGAAAACTATATCGAAAGTATATCAGGCAAGGAATACGCGGATATTTACACTTCTGTGACAGTTTCCGATAAATATGTGCAGTATCTGCAGCAATTTGATTTATAGAACGCATATCCCACAGTTTGCATATTACCATTACTTTTAATATTGTACTAAAACTCCCGCGGTTATATAACCTCGGGAATTTTATAATTACTTCTGATTTATATAGTTTACAAGTCCCTCGCAGTCGATAATCTTCTGCATGAACGGTGGAAGGCCTGTCCCTTAAACTTCTCTCCTGTTGTCTCATCTGTGATGATACCGGAATCAAAGTCCACTGTCACCTCATCACCGGCATTTATTGCCTTTGCTGCCTCAGGGCACTCAATAATAGGAAGACCTATATTGATTGCATTTCTGTAGAAAATTCTTGCAAATGTCTCTGCAATAACACAGCTTACGCCGGCAGCCTTGATGGCAATCGGTGCATGCTCTCTTGATGAACCACAACCGAAGTTCTTGTTGGCTACCATGATATCTCCGGCCTTTACATTATTTACAAAATCCTTGTCGATATCCTCCATGCAGTGTGTTGCAAGCTCCTTAGGATCAGAAGAATTCAGATATCTTGCCGGAATGATAACATCGGTATCTACATTGTCTCCATATTTAAATACACGACCGTGTGCTGCTTTCATTGTGCTTCCTCCAATCTTTACATAACATCCTTTGGTCCTGAAATCTTACCTGTAATGGCACTTGCAGCTGCAACAGCAGGGCTTGCCAGATAAACCTCAGAATCCACATGACCCATACGTCCGACAAAGTTACGGTTTGTGGTAGATACGCATCTCTCGCCCTCAGCGAGCACTCCCATGTAGCCGCCAAGGCATGGTCCGCAGGTAGGTGTGCTCACGATGGCACCTGCCTCGATAAATGTCTTAAGAAGGCCCTCTTCCATAGCCTGAAGATAAATCTTTTGTGTTGCAGGAATCACGATAACCCTGATACCATCCGCAACCTTTTTACCCTCAAGAATCTTTGCTGCAATACGCAAATCATCCATACGGCCGTTGGTACATGAACCGATTACTACCTGGTCAATCTTTACATCACCCACCTCATCGATGGTACGTGTATTGTCAGGCAGATGTGGGAATGAAACTGTAGACTTAAGTGTGCTAAGGTCGATTGTATACTCCTCATCATACTCTGCATCACTATCAGCCTCATACTCTGTGAACGGACGCTTTGAATGCTCCTTCATGTACTCTCTTGTGAGATCATCTACAGGAAGATACCATTCTTGCCGCCTGCCTCGATTGCCATATTGGCGATAGTAAATCTGTCGTCCATAGAAAGATATTTAAGTCCATCTCCGACAAACTCCATTGACTTATAAAGTGCGCCGTCCACACCAATCATACCGATGATATGAAGGATGACATCCTTACCGCTGATCCACTCAGCCGGTTTTCCGACGATATTGAACTTGATAGCAGAAGGTACCTTAAACCATGCCTTGCCTGTAGCCATTCCTGCTGCCATATCAGTGCTTCCCACACCTGTAGAGAATGCTCCTAAAGCTCCGTATGTACATGTATGTGAATCGGCTCCTATAATCACATCACCTGCAACGGTAAGTCCCTGCTCAGGTAAAAGTGCATGCTCAATGCCCATTTTTCCTACATCAAAGTAATTTGTAATCTCGTTTTTGCAGGCAAACTCGCGAACACATTTACAGTGTTCTGCTGACTTGATGTCCTTGTTTGGTGCAAAGTGATCCATAACGAGTGCGATTTTATCTTTATTAAACACTCCCTCTACCTTCATCTTGTCAATCTCATGAATCGCTACAGGTGAGGTAATGTCGTTTCCAAGCACAAGATCTAAATCAGCCTCAATGAGCTGTCCTGCACTAACAGAATCAAGGCCTGCATGTGCAGCAAGAATCTTCTGTGTCATTGTCATTCCCATGCTTATATCCTCCTAGCATATAAAAATATTGTATTATGATTGTATCTGAATCAAGTTTACTTAAGACATCATAACATATGATTTACCATAATAAAATACATAATAAACATATTTACCATAACTAAATCTCATGGTATAATAAACATAAATTTGTTGATGTTCACACCTTTTTGTGACAAGCAACGATTACAGCCCATTAAAAGTACAAACCACAGGAGGTACAAATGAACCAGAATCTCTCATCTTACTGGATTTTCTATACTGTCGCCAATGCCGGCAATATATCAAAGGCAGCCAAGGAGCTCTATATCAGCCAGCCTGCCATCAGCAAGTCAATTCAAAAGCTCGAGGACGGACTGGAATGCAAGCTTTTTTCCAGAAGCTCCAGAGGTGTCGTCTTGACCGATGAGGGCAGGCTTCTTTATGATCATGTAAGCGAGGCCTTTGAGGCATTAAATGAGGGTGAGGAAAAGCTGAAGCGCTCAATAGAGCTCGGTGTCGGCCAGCTTAAGATTGGTGTCAGCTCAACACTCTGCAAATACATGCTTTTGCCATATCTCAAGGAATTCATACACAGAAATCCTCATATAAGCATCTCAATCGAATGTCAGTCCACCAATGAGACCTTAAAGCTCCTTGATGATGACAAAATAGATATAGGTCTGATTGGAAAACCAACATCCCTTAAGACTTTCAATTTCTATTATCTGGACAACATTGAGGATATATTTGTCACTACAAAGGACTATCTGCGCAACTTAAGCGCCCGCGGTGTCAAAAGAGCGAGATTTTGCAAAACTCTACTCTCATGCTTCTCGATAAAGGCAATATGACACGTAAATATATTGATGATTATCTGCAGGAGAACCAGATACACGTAAAGGACTCTATAGATATATCAAATATGGACCTGCTCATCGACTTTGCCAAAATAGGCGTAGGTGTGGCCTGCGTCATAAAAAGCATAGTTTCAAAGGAGCTTGCTGACGGTACCCTGATTGAAATTCCTCTCGGCATACCAATCCACAAGCGTGAGGTTGGCTTTGCTTACAAGGAGTCTTCAAAGCTTTCCACCTCTTTACAGACCTTTATCAAGTTTTATGAGAGCTACACACCAGAGGATTTTAAATAACAAAATATGACCCCGGAGGTATTACCTTGAAAGAACAAATACACACTATCCCAATATCAGACGCCTTTGACAATGCCGGCGAATGCCCCTTCTGCTATATAGAAAAACGCACTGAGGATCACGTCATGGATTTTGTACTTGGTCATGGTGCCTCTTACATGGAGGCTGATATCCGTGATATGACCGATAAGGAGGGCTTCTGCCGTGCACATTTCAAAAATGTTTGACTATGGCAATTCACTCGGAAACGCCTGGATACTAAAACCATGTACATGCGCCATATTGAGGAGATGGACAAAGAATTTAAGAACATTAAGCCTGATTCAGTGCAAAGGAGCGGTCTTTTCAAAAACAAACGCCTCCTCCAATTCCATCGTGGACTGGATTAACAAGCGTGAATCAACCTGCTTTATATGTGACAGCGTAAACAAGACCTTTAATGCATACATGAAGACCTTCTTCACTATGTATGAAAAGGATCCGAACTAAAAGAAAAATTAAAGAACACAAAAGGATTTTGTCTCGATCACCTGAAAGTGGTTCTGGAAGGAGCTGACACTTATTTAAAAGGTGATAAGCGCAAAGAATTTTACGATATCGTGCTCCCTCTAATGCACGAAAACATGAACCGCATATATGAAGATGTTGCATGGTTCATCGAAAAATATGATTATAAAAATAAAGATGCCGACTGGAAAAATTCCAAGGATGCGATCCAGCGCGGTATGCAGAAGCTTCGCGGAAGTGATCCATCTCTTCCACCACATGTTCTCAAAAATAAAATCACCCGGTATTCTGCCGGCCATCTAATGGCTGTGCAAAATACCGGGTGATTTTTTATTTCATTACGATGTTTACAATACGTCCCGGAACATAAATCTCTTTTACGATATTTCCTGTAAGCTTATCTGCAATAACATCCTTTGCTTTTGCGATAACCTCATCCTTAGGATCCTGTTTTCCGATTGCAAGAGTGCCCGTAGTCTTTCCGTTGATCTGTACAGCAATCTCTACTGTATCCTCAACAGTCTTTGCCTCATCGTATACCGGCCATGGCTCAAATGCGATTGTATCGTCATGTCCCATTCTCTGCCAGATTTCCTCACCAACATGTGGACATACACAAGAAAGCATCTTGATAAGTCCCTCTGCAAACTCTCTAGGACATCTGCCTGCCTTGTATACTTCATTGACAAAATCATCATCTGGCTGATAGCTGTATTGTAGCCAAGTGCCTCGAAGTCGTTTGTGACCTTCTTTACTGTCTGATGATAGATTCTTGTGAGCTTTCCGTCATCCTCTTCGATAATATTCTCAGGCTCTGTAAAGAAATTCCATACACGTGTGATGAATCTCTTTGCTCCCTGTACGTTGCTGTCGTTCCAAGGCTTTGAAACCTCAAGTGGTCCCATGAACATCTCGTAGAGACGAAGTGTATCAGCGCCGTACTCCTCGACTACATCACTAGGATTTACTACGAACTCTGGGAATCTCTTGCCCATCTTGATACCGTTTGATCCAAGGATCATTCCCTGATGTACGAGCTTCTTAAAAGGCTCCTTTACAGGAGATAAGCCCTGATCATAGAGGAATCTGTTCCAGATTCTTGAATACATGAGGTGTCCTACCGCATGCTCCGGTCCACCAACATAGAGATCTACCGGCATCCAGTGCTTTAAGAGCTCCTGATTTGCAAATTCCTTATCATTGTGTGGATCAATATATCTCATATAATACCATGAGGATCCTGCCGAGCCAGGCATGGTGGATGTCTCACGAGTACCCTTTACGCCGTTTCTGTCATACTGCTTCCACTCTGTAGCGTTCTCAAGAGGTGCCTTGCCATTCTTGCCCTTGTAATCCTCAAGCTCAGGAAGGACAAGCGGAAGCTCATCATCAGGAAGGAAATAGATTGAACCATCCTCCTTGTATACGCATGGAACAGGCTCTCCCCAGTATCTCTGACGTGCAAAAATCCACTCACGGAACTTGTAGTTTACAGTTCTCTTTGCCACGCCCATCTTCTCAAGCTTGGCTGTGATAGCTTCCTTAGCATCCTCAACTACCATTCCGGTAAACTCCTCTGAGTTGATGAGCTTGCAGCCCTTTCCAAGATAATCATGCTTCTCAAATGCATGCTCTGATACATCTGCACCATCAATTACCGAATCATCTCAATATCATGAGCCTGTGCATACTCGAAATCTCGCTGATCATGAGTAGGAACTGCCATAACAGCACCTGTACCATAGCTTGCCAGTACGAAATCACCGATGAACATGCGCACTTCCTTGCCGTTTACAGGGTTGATACAATGAAGTCCCTTAAGCTCACAGCCTGACTTTGTCTTGTTAAGCTCAGTTCTGTCCATATCGCTCTTCTTTACAGTCTCATCTATGTAAGCCTGAACCTCTTCTTTGTTCTCGACTCTGTCCATGAGACCCTTTACTATATCTCCGTCCGGAGCAAGCACCATAAATGTGATACCATATATTGTCTCGATACATGTAGTAAAGATAGAGAACTCTCCACCGCCTACAATCTGGGATTTGACCTCGACACCTGTGCTCTTGCCAATCCAGTTTCTCTGCATTTCCTTGGTAGACTCAGGCCAGTCTATCTCATTAAGCCCCTCAAGGAGCTTTTCTGCAAATGCCGGCTGGTCAATAACCCACTGTTTCATGTTCTTGCGGACTACAGGATAGCCGCCACGCTCTGACTTGCCATCTATAACCTCATCGTTTGAGAGAACTGTTCCAAGCTCCTCGCACCAGTTTACAGGCATATCAATATGCTTTGCATATCCGGCCTCATAAAGCTTCTTGAAAATCCACTGTGTCCACTTGTAAAACTCAGGGTCACTTGTAGAAATCATCTTTGACCAGTCATAATCAAAACCAAGCTCTCTTAACTGCTTTGAGAAGGTCTCTATATTCTTCTGAGTGAAACCGTTTGGATGATGACCTGTGTTTACAGCATACTGCTCTGCCGGTAAACCGAATGAATCATATCCCATCGGATGAAGTACATTGTAGCCCTGCATTCTCTTCATACGCGACATGATATCTGTAGCTGTATAGCCCTCCGGATGTCCAGCGTGAAGGCCTACTCCTGAAGGGTAAGGGAACATATCAAGTGCATAGTATTTAGGCTTTGAAAAATCCCAAACATCTGTCTTGAATGTCTCGTGTTCTTTCCAGTATTCCTGCCATTTTTCTCTATGGCCTTGTGATTGTATGGTTCTGACATACTTGCCTCCTTATATCAAAACGCTCCGCCTCTCAAAGAGACTAAGGCGTATTTTTAATCCGTCTGATTAACATTCATAATTTTACACATCACACTATATTTTGTCAAGTTTTGCTATATAAAAAACCCTGTGCATCACTGCCCCGGGTCTTATTGTCATATATATCTGACAGATTAGTTGTTGATGAGCTTGTCGCTCTCATCATTCCAGCTGTAAAGCTTACGGATTTCCTCACCGACCTTCTCTGAAGGATACTCAGAAGCTAATTTTCTCATAGCCTTGAAGTGTACGACGTCCTGCTGGTGACATATCAAGTAAGAACTCCTTTGCAAATGTACCATCCTGGATGTCAGAAAGAATCTTCTTCATAGCTTTCTTTGTCTCAGCTGTAACAATCTTAGGTCCTGTTACATAATCACCATATTCAGCTGTATTAGAAATAGAGTATCTCATTCCTGCAAATCCTGACTGGTAGATCAGATCTACGATCAGTTTCATCTCATGGATACATTCGAAGTATGCGTTTCTTGGGTCATAACCAGCTTCAACAAGTGTCTCGAAACCAGCCTGCATAAGTGCGCAAACACCACCGCAAAGTACAGCCTGCTCACCGAAGAGGTCTGTCTCTGTCTCTGTACGGAATGTTGTCTCCAGAACACCAGGCTCTTGCTCCGCCGATTGCAAGACCATATGCCAGTGCAAGATCCCATGCTTTTCCTGTAGCATCCTGCTCTACAGCGATCAGACAAGGTGTTCCTTTTCCTGCCTGGTACTCTGAACGTACTGTATGTCCCGGAGCCTTAGGTGCGATCATAGCTACATCTACATCCTTTGGTGGCTTAATGCATCCAAAGTGGATGTTGAAGCCGTGAGCGAACATAAGCATGTTGCCCGGCTCAAGGTTTGGCTCGATGTCCTTCTTGTACATATCTGCCTGTAACTCATCATTTATAAGAATCATGATGATATCAGCCTGCTTTGCAGCCTCTGCAGCAACATATACCTTGAAGCCCTGCTCTTCTGCTTTCTTCCATGACTTGCTGCCCTCATAAAGACCGATGATGACATTGCATCCTGAATCCTTTAAGTTAAGTGCATGTGCATGTCCCTGGCTGCCGTAACCGATAATGGCAATTGTCTTGCCCTCTAATAATGAAAGGTTACAATCATCCTGATAAAATAATCTTGGTTCTGCCATTTTGTTTTCCTCCTGTTATAAGTAAACTATTTATATGTAAGGATTGTCCTGTGACTAATCCAACATAACTACATCATCGGAACCTCTGGTAAGTCCTGTGATTCCCGTTCTTGCGAGCTCTAATATTTCATAGCCGCTAAGTAAGTCTATGAACTTATCAAGCTTGTCCTGTGTACCTATGAGCTCAATAATCATAGAGTCATGAGTGACATCAACTATCTTGCCGTGGAAGATCTCAGTCACATTCATAACTGCCTGTCTTTGTGTATCGAGTGCTCTTATCTTTATCATAATAAGCTCCCTGCACACTGAGAGTCCCGGCTCAAGCTTCTTGATATCAAGTACATCCTCAAGCTTCGCCAACTGCTTCTCTATCTGCTCAAGCACCTGCTCATCACCGCTTGCAACAATTGTGATACGTGTGTAGCGCGGATCTGCTGTAACCCCTGAAGAGAAACTATCAATATTAAATCCCCTGCGACTGAACAGTCCTGAAATACGACTGGTCACTCCGGGATTGTTCTCAACTAAAAGAGATAATGCCTGTCTTCTCATCGAAAAACCTTCCTCACAATTTCTATTATTTCTGTTCACATGATGATAATATTACTATAATCTGTATTTGTCAACCAATATCGTTAATATAACTTAAATTCATATTATCAATAACAATATTTATACATCCATAACCTCGATAAATGCCTGTTTTATAACGTTTTATACAGTATCTTCAAAAAAAGCCGGGCGACATACAACCGCCCGGCTTTAGAATTATCTAATATAATTCTGTTTAATATATTATAACTGTGGTCCTGCTGCAACAAGTGCTTTACCAGCCTCATTTGTTGTGTACTTAACAAAGTTCTTGTTGAATCTCTCTGCAAGATCTTTAGCCTTTGCCTCCCACTCAGAAGCATCAGCATATGTGTCACGTGGATCAAGGATTCCTGAATCAACTCCAGGAAGCTCTGTAGGAACCTCGAAATCGAACATAGGGATCTTCTTTGTTGGAGCATTAAGGATATCACCAGAAAGGATAGCGTCGATGATTCCTCTTGTATCCTTGATTGTGATTCTCTTTCCTGTTCCGTTCCATCCTGTATTTACAAGGTATGCCTTAGCGCCTGACTTCTCCATCTTCTTAACGAGCTCTGCAGCGTATTTTGTCGGATGAAGCTCAAGGAATGCCTGTCCGAAGCATGCTGAGAATGTAGGTGTTGGCTCTGTGATTCCACGCTCTGTACCAGCAAGCTTAGCTGTAAATCCTGAAAGGAAGTAGTACTGTGTCTGCTCGGTGTAAGAATAGATACTGGTGGAAGTACTCCGAATGCATCTGCTGAAAGGAAGATTACGTTCTTTGCAGCCGGTGCTGAAGATACTGGCTTAACAATATTTGTGATGTGGTTGATTGGGTAAGATACACGAGTATTTTCTGTAACACTCTTGTCTGCGAAATCAATCTTGCCTTCATCAGCAACTGTAACGTTCTCAAGAAGAGCATCTCTTCTGATTGCGTTGTAGATATCAGGCTCAGACTCTTTGTCAAGACCGATAACCTTAGCGTAGCATCCACCTTCGAAGTTGAATACGCCGTTGTCATCCCAGCCGTGCTCGTCATCACCGATCAGAAGACGCTTAGGATCTGTAGAAAGTGTTGTCTTACCTGTTCCTGAACAGACCGAAGAAGATTGCTGTGTTCTCTCCGTTCATGTCAGCATTTGCTGAGCAGTGCATTGAAGCGATGCCCTTGAGTGGAAGGAAGTAGTTCATCATAGAGAACATACCTTTTTTCATTTCTCCGCCGTACCATGTATTTACGATAACCTGTTCTTTTGATGTGATGTTGAATGCAACACATGTCTCTGAGTTAAGTCCTAACTCCTTGTAGTTCTCAACCTTAGCCTTTGAAGCATTATATACTACGAAATCAGGGCTCGAAGTTCTCAAGCTCCTCTGCTGATGGCTGGATGAACATGTTTGTAACAAAGTGTGCCTGCCAAGCAACCTCAACGATGAAACGGATTGCCATACGTGTATCTTTGTTAGCTCCGCAGAATGCATCTACTACGAAAAGTTTCTTGTTGGAAAGCTCTTTCTTAGCAAGATCCTTAACTGTTGCCCAAACATCCTCTTTCATTGGATGGTTGTCGTTTGGATACTCAGGTGTATTCCACCATACTGTGTCCTTGGAATTCTCGTCCATAACGATATATTTATCTTTAGGGTAACGTCCAGTGTAGATACCTGTCTTAACGTTAACTGCACCAAGCTCTGTCTCCTTACCAACCTCGTAACCCTCAAGGCCGGCTTTTGTCTCTTCCTCGAATAATGTCTCGTAAGAAGGATTGTGAACGATCTCTGTTGTTCCGGTAATGCCATACTTTGTTAAATCAACATTTGCCATTTGAATAAACCTCTTTTCTATAAATTATGGATTTACATCCATTTCTTTTGTTAGTATATATGTTTGTTAAAAAAATCAATATCTACTTTTCAATTTACACTTATTTCACACTTTTTCGACATGTATAATATATTTCCCACAAATCAGCCGTTCGCATATCTGGTGAGGAACTGCCTGGTACGCTCCTCCTTCGGATGGTCAATCACCTCATGTGGGTCGCCATGCTCAACAATCACACCACCGTCCATGAAGATCACCTGATCCGCAACATCACGCGCAAAGGCCATCTCATGCGTGACAATAATCATTGTGGTATTCTGCTGCGCAAGGGAACGTATGACCTTAAGCACCTCTCCGGTAAGCTCCGGGTCAAGAGCTGAAGTAGGCTCATCAAAGCAGAGTATATCAGGCTTAAGTGCCAGTGCCCTTGCTATAGCTACACGCTGCTGCTGTCCACCCGAGAGCTGATGCGGATAATGGTTCATCCTCTCAGCAAGCCCCATTCTGTCCAGAAGCTCCTTTCCATGCTCATCAATACGTGTAAGGATTGCTTTTTATCTTTTTAAACTCGGTGTCTCCTGTGCCAGAAGGCGCTCTGCCAGAGTGACATTCTCAAGTGCTGTGTACTGTGGAAAAGATTAAACTGCTGAAACACCATACCAAAATGCAGCCTCTTTTGCGAAGCTCCGCGTCTTTATCCTTGCCCGCTTCGGAAGCATCAAAAGAGTCTCACCATTTACAATAATCTGGCCACTGTCAGGTCTCTCAAGGAAGTTAAGGCACCGTAACAGCGTAGTCTTTCCTGAGCCTGATGAACCGATTATGGCAAGAGCATTGCCCTCCTCCATGGAAAAGCTGACATCCTTAAGCACATTAGTCCTTCCAAAGTGTTTTTCTATATTTCTAACCTCTAAAATTGCCATGTCTTCCTCCTACCTGAAATAATCCAGCTTTTTCTCGATATAATTAAATAAAAGTGTAAGGATTCCGACAAATACGAGATAAAATACACCTGTATAAAACAGCGGCCATGTAAGTCCGTCAGACTTCATAAACGCCGCTCCCGCAAAGGTAAGCTCGTATGCCGCAATAATTCTGGCAAGAGAAGTATCCTTTACAAGAGTGATTATCTCATTTGACATAGGCGGAACAACACGCTTGATCATCTGAAGCAGAGTGATTTTAAAGAAAATCTGCTGCTTTGTCATGCCTAACACCTGTCCTGCCTCTCTCTGACCGGCCGGAACACCCTCTATGCCACCTCTGAATATAACAGAGAAATAACATGCATAGTTGATGACAAACGCTACAACCGTCGCTGTAATACGTCCGGTCTCGTCACCACTCCATATAGCCTGATGAAGCCACAAGCCCGGTCCGTAGAATATAATGATAAGCTGAAGCATAAGCGGTGTGCCGCGGATAATCCATACAAACACATTCATGACAGCCTTGACAGGCTTAAACCTGCTCAAAAGCCCAAATGCAAATATAAGCCCCAGTGGCAGTGAAAATATAAGTGTCAGTATAAATATTTCAAAGGTGGTCCACAGACCACTCATTAGTGCTTGTGTAACATTCCAGAACATTTTATTTCTCCCGCTCAACAACTACCTGTGCATTGTTACAGTATGCATTTGTGCATTCCATAGACTTTGTAACCTCATCTGTGAGTGTCATGCCATTCCAGACAACGTCAATCTTCTTTGAATCAAGCTCCATAACCTTGTTGTCCCAGTCGATAACTACAAATTCAACATCCACGCCGAGCTTCTCACCGACAAGTCTAGCCATATCTGCATCAAAGCCAATCCATTTGTCATCCTTATCCTTGTAATCCATAGGCTCAAACTCTGTGATACCGACAATCATCTTGCCCTGTGACTTGATATAATCCACATCACTGTCGCTGTCAGACTGCTTGAACTCGCAAGGCTCCTGCTCAAGAAGTGAATCCTGTACTCCGTATTTCTTTGCAATCTCCTGCGCGCTGCCGTCAGCATATGATTCTGCGAATACACTGTTGATATATGAAGCAAGATCAGAACCCTTACGGCATCCGACACCATACTTCTCTGAGGTAAGCTCTGTTGTATGTACTAAATCAGGGTAGCTTGTGCCCTCTCCAATCATGGCTCCTGCCATTAAAAGGTCTATGATTGCCGCATCAGATGTACCTGATTTAACCTCCATAAGCGCATCAGCCTGTGATGAAACCGAATTGTAATTAAAGCCCTTTTCCTTTGCCACAGCCTCTCCTGCTGAACCTGCCTCAACTGCGTAGGTCATGCCGTCGCCCTTTTCGCTTTTTTGTGTTCCTGCACCCTTGCTGCCACCACAGGCAGTCATTGAAAGTGCTAAAGTTGCTGTCAAAAGAAGTGCTAATCCTCTTCTCATGCTCATTTCCTCCATATGTTAAATAATCATTGTAATTATTCAAAATCATCCAATAACTACAACCTTTTAACATATTAGCAAATTATCACGCTAAAGTAAAGAGGAATTATCCACCAAATCAACAGTTATGTTCTTCCATTTTATACAAGCCCCAGACTTTTAATTATATAAAGCCAGAGTGTCAGCGTAAACGCACTGAGCAGTGTTGTGAGCATTATCGTGGTCGATGAGATAACGCCCTCATGCCCCATATTTCTTGCCATGACAAAGCAGCTTACTGTAGTAGCTGAGCCAAGCATCACAAGAATTGCAATAAGCTCACTGTCCCTGAACCCGAAGGCTACCGCAATAGGAAGAAATACTGCCACAAAGCCTACAAGCTTGATAAATGTGGCTGCAAATGCAGGCTTTGCCTTTGCTGATGCTTTTTCAAATCAAAGGTGGCACCCATGGCCATAAGCCCCATAGGCGTTGCCATATTGCCAATGCTCGTCACAGCCTTTGCCGGTATTCCCGCAAACGGCAGACCAATAGCTGACCACAGAAGTCCTGCAACAATTCCTAAAATAATAGGATTGGTCACTATTCCCTTAAATGTCTTTTTGAGTACTGCCCTGTCTATGCCGTTTTGCCCCGGCTTAAAAAATGAAAGCACTATAACAGCCATCACGTTGTAAAGCGGTACGCTTCCTATAATCATGACGGGTGCCATGCCTGCGTTTCCATAAATATTCTGGATAAAAGCTATTCCAAGCAGTGCCGCACTGCTTCTGTATGAGGCCTGTATAAACTCGCCCCGTATGGATTTATCCCTCCACAGACATGATATGAGCGTTGAGATTGTAATGCTTATCAACGTAACCACAAAGCAGAATACTATAAATTTAATGTTCCAAACCCTTGAAAAATCAACTGCCGCAAGATCACTAAACAGTAAAAAGGTAAAGGTATCTTAAACACAAACTTATTCATCCTGTTTGCAAAGTCTTCGTCCAAAATCCCCACCTTGCGAAGAAAAAGTCCAAACACCATCATCAGAAAAATAGGTCCTGTGGCATTTAGACAAAACATTAAATTTTCCATCTCAAATTAAGCCTCCGTCATATCAGTAATCTGTAGTTTATAATTATACTATTTTGTACATTCCAGCTACCACAATAAGCTTTGAACTTAGATATGTCAACCTTTTATTGCACTGTAGATTATTTTAAAAAATTATGGTACACTTATCACATATTTTATTTAGGAAGGAATTAAACGGTTTGAAAATTCTTATTTTATCCTGTGACACCGGCGAGGGACACAACAGTGCCGGTAAAGCTATAAAAGAAGCGGCAGAGCATAAAGGACATTCTGTGACAATGATAGATATGTTTCTCTTATCGGGTAAAGGAACATCGCACGCAGTATCAGGAGCATATATAGGCATTGTAAAGCATATTCCGTTTTTCTTCGGACTACTCTATAAGGTTGGCATGCTGATATCGAGTGATAAACGTAAATCCCCTGTCTATTTTGCCAATGCCCTGCTTTGTAAAAGCTATCAGCATACATTGAATCAAACGGCTTTGATGCTGTCGTCACACCTCATCTGTACCCTGCTGAGACTCTGAGCTGCATGAAGCGAAAAAATCTGCTTCATATCCCTGCCGTCGCTGTGGGAACCGACTACACCTGTATCCCATTCTGGGAAGAGACAAATGTGGATTATTATGTTATTCCACACGATGATCTGACAGATGAATTTGCAAAACGTGGTATTCCTGAAAACAAGCTGCTGCCATTAGGCATCCCGGTACGACAGGCCTTCTGTACAAGAACTGCTAAAGCTGATGCAAGAACAAGATTACATCTGCCATCCGATGTGCCTATCTTTCTTGTGATGAGTGGCAGCATGGGTTTTGGCAAGCTTGCTGTCTTTGCCGCAGAGCTTGCAATAAGATGCCATAATAATGAGCATATTGTAATCATTTGCGGCAACAATACTAAAATAAAACGCATACTGCAAAATGAGTTTAAGTTCAACAAACGTGTACACGTAATAGGCTACACCAATCAGGTTTCACTTTTCATGGATGCCTGTGATGTAATCTATACAAAGCCAGGCGGCCTCACGTCAACTGAGGCACTTGTAAAAATATACCGATTGTACACACTGCTCCAATCCCCGGATGCGAGGCAGCAAATGTTGCATTTTTCAAAAAACGTCATCTGTCTGTCTCATCAAAGCGTCTGTCAAAGCAGATTGAGCTTGGGAAAATAATGATAGAAAATAAAGAGCTAAATGCAGAAATGATACGTGCACAGCGCCGTGAGCGAAAGCCCTATGCTGCCATACAGATTGTTGGTCTGCTCGAAGAACTGACTCACACTAATACAACTGACTGACTATAAAACCATGTAACTATAAAACTATAAGGAAATTATCATGCTATATTTTTATTTACACTCTTAGGCTTCGTACTCGGAAGCACTCTCTTTGCTTACTGGATACCAAAACTATTAAAAACATTGATATCTGCACACTTCCCGATGACCACAATCCGGGTGTGAGCAACGCATTTATGTATGGTGGATTTTTATGCGGAATACTATCACTCATATGTGAGCTTGCAAAGGGATTTATCCCGGTGTATCTGGGTCAGAAATATTTAGATATTAACTCCCTGCCGTTCGTACCGGTTTTAGTTGCACCTGTCTTTGGACATGCATTTCCTTTTCTACAAAAGAAAAAGGCGGCAAAGCTATTACCGCCTCCTTCGGAGTCCTTTTGGGCCTGTTTCCGGAATTGCATCCGGCTGTCTATTTGGCATTTTTCTTTATATTCTTTTCAGTTGTAGTAATAATAAATCCACATTCGCTCAGATCTATTCTGACATTTGGTTTTTTTGCATTCAATGTCCTTTTGACTATAAAAACAGCCTCAATCCAGATTGGCTGCTTCATAATCGCAGTGATTGTGATATACAGACACCGATAAAGCACAATAACGGACCGGTAAGGATAAGTATACTGCATCAGCGGTAATTATGGTATCTGCTTTTACTCATTGATTTTGCTTCTTACATAACTGTTTATTTTCATACATATAAGAATCAGCACTATCAAATAATATTTGTAATGTACTCTCCTTATAATCCTCCGATATCGCCCATCCGCAAGCGTAATCAATTTGCAGTTCATTTCCGGTGTTGTTTAATTTATCTTTTTCCAGACATAAGCATTTCAGGATTTCATCAACCTCCGCTTTATCTGTGTCATAAATGACTGCTATAAACTCATCTCCGCCATATCTTCCCACAAAATCCTTTTCAGAAATACGCTGCGCAAAAGTCCGGCAAACTTTACTATCAGCCGGTCTCCTGCCGAATGCCCCATTGTATCATTAATAAACTTCAAATTATTTAAGTCAAAACAATGCATGCCGTAGGTGAACTGATTATCTCATTATTGTTCAGAATTTCTTTACAGGCACTTCTATTAGGCAATCCTGTACGGGCATCAGTATATGCTCTTTGCTCTAACAGTTTATTTTGCCTTGCCATCTTCATTGCCATTATGGTCTGTACAATAATCAATATCACAAGACACAGCATATCAAGTGCCGACAAAAGCTCTATGGTACGAATCTTTATAGCGATCTTTTCTGAATAACTTTCTGCGGCAGAGACAGTTTCATCTGCCATCGTAAAATATATTTCACTCATATTAACAATGTCTGTATTTTCGTATCCCTTGTTTCTTACTGCTTCAATTTCTTTTTTTAATTTATCCCAGTAATCAATCTGGACCTGCAATTTATCCTGATATTCCTTGTCCTGAAGCTTTATCAGATCATAATTTCCATCCTGATATTTTAATCCGCTCAAAATATCATCCAAATATTTAATTAATTCATCATTTTGGTTCCCTGTAATTTCTAATTTTACTTCGCGCTGTGTAGCTCCACGTACCAGACCTGCATAATTTATTACGCGTGCTGTCCCCTGCAGCCTGCTAATCTGAATCATCATAAAAATAACAAGAATAACCAATGCAAAGATGAGACAGCTTTGTATAATACCTATTATATTTCTGCTTTTTTTATTCTTTAACTTCATTTTCCGATTTATCCTTGCAATTCTAATGTTCCAACATAGTCTCCATTATTATATACAAATGGTCCAGCCTCTTTCTCTTCTCCGAAATACTCAGGTCTTAGTGAAAGAATACTTAATAGTTCATCCATATTATTCACCTTTGTTGCCTGATATGGCTGCTCAAATGCTATTTTTCTACAAACAAATAATAGTCACTGTACTTTATCAATACACCTGTATGTCCCACGAACATAGCATCAGAATCCGGATCATATATTGCTATACTAATAAGTGAAATACGATTACTGTCTATTTGAAATCCATACTTTTTCCAGTTGTCAGAGAATGTTTTTTCAGGATGTTTATCATCCGTAATGCTCTTTTCTCCGTATAATGTAGTAAACATGTCTTTATTCTGCTTTATGATTTCATACCTGTCTACATTATCTATTGCTTCCGTATCAAACATTAAATATGTGCCACTATAGCTATCTTCCGTTGACTGTGCGTGAAGCAGCCCATCCAGCAAAAGAAAAGCTGTCATTCTGCAATCTGCATCTGAATAGTCATGCTTTTTCTCCCAGCCATCCATACATTTAACAGTATCTGCTTTCATTTTATATGCATCTGACCAGGTATCCTTCAGCTTTGCATTCTTCCCGGCAGAATCCGCAAAATCAGTCACCCATTCTTTAAAGGTATCTACATGCGATGCCCCGGCTGAACCAAGCTCATCGCACACCTCAGTAATGGTATTGCTTCCACCCATATATGTTGCAGTTGGCAGCTCCTGTTTTTTATTCGAATCCTGCTGTTTCGACTCCTCGGCAGTATCCGTGGTAATATTATCCTTGTTTATATTTTTATTACCACAACCGCCCAACAGCTCTGCACAAAGCATCATTCCAACTATTATTGCAATTAATTTCTTCTTCATGGTTATCATATCTCTTTCTGATTATTTGTACTGTCCTGTACTTTTTTAAAGTACATTACTATTTGTACTATGTAAATAGTATGCTGACAAAATTAAAGAAATATTAATCACTAAAACTTCACACATGCCAAATGTTGATAGTGCCGTCCGGTGTGTAGACTTACATCTTCCGATGGAAGAACTCGTCAGGATTATCCTCCTTTAACGCATCTTACACATGTTTTTTCGCTACTTACATCCAAATGCGAGACATTATATATGAAATATTGTATGATTAACTCACCAAAAGAAAGGAGGATTTTACATGAAAGTAAGTATAGAACTTTCCCCAATACAGCGAACCATATGCCATCATATATGCAGATAAAATCACTGACAGCATCCAGCGTACCCTTGATATATTCGGTTCAAATGAAAGCCCCATTACAGCTTTTAAAAACGAAAATGATATTGTCATTTTACAGCCAAAAGAAATATACATGGTAAGGGTAGAAAACAAAGATACTATTATTTATGGCAAAGAACCCCGCTACCGTTCCCGAAAAGACTGTACGAAATGCAACAGCAGCTTGGTGCCGGATTTATACAAATTTCAAAATCAACTTTGGTCAATCTGTCTTATATGAGCAATGTCGAGGCTGGTTTTAGCGGTACTCTTCTTTTGAAACTAAAAAACGGATGTAAGGATTACGTATCAAGAAAATATCTGCCTGAGTTTAAAAAATATCTGGGATTATAGGAGGACAAAAATGAGAGAAACTATGAAATATTTGATTAAAAACACTATAACCAGCATTGGTATAGCATTAACCGTTTTCTGCGTTACAGGAATGGTATTTGACATCGCCTATGACGGTAATTTCAGTTTAGATAATTACCAATTTTCCAAAATGGTTATCGGATGCATAATTGTAGGTCTGGGTTTTGGACTTCCGACCATGATTTATCACAAAGACAATCTTCCAATGCCTTTTAAAATAATTATTCACATGGGAACAGGCTGTGTTATTTATACAATCGTCGCATATACTGTCGGATGGATAGGAGGAACAAGTTCTATCCTCCACGGAATTATTGCAGCCATATTTCAAATAGCTTTGGCATTTATAATTTGGGAGGCTTCATGCTTCACTATCGCAATGATGTCAGAAAAATGAATGAAAAATCAAGGAATTATAGACTTGTTCATGGAATTTAAATCAAAGGAAGAGAGGGTCATTGTCCTCTCTCTTCTCAATCAACTGCCTGTAAAATAAATAATTTCTTGTAAAAATAATTCCCGCTGATGCCAGTGCCAGACCCAGCCCGGAATAAAAAAATGCCGACAATCAGCAACAACGTTTTTTCTTTACACAAAATTTATCTTTCATCTGCGTTCTCCCTATACTCTCTTAAATACTCCATTTACATAATTCGTTTCCCATCATATGATTATCTTAAGCTATTTCTTTTTTCATTGCCTTGTAGCCAATTAATACTGTCCAAACATATGCACAGGTTTTTGGAATCATCAGCATGCCGATCATCGGAATTACATCAGCCAGCAGTACAACCGAATATAAAATGCAAAGCTCAAGACAATTGTCAGCCACATCCAACGAAAAGAGCTATCGTTATTTTCTTTTGCACTTTTATAGAATAAAACGATGATAAATAATCCCATCAGTGCAAACGGAATATTTCGGTAGATTCCCCATGAAAGCGGAGCATCTACACTGAGCCAGGCATTCTGAGGCATCATACACAGAACAATTCTTAATCCTGCAAGACCATAAATAGCTGCTGTAGTTGCTTTATAGCCTTTAATCTGATAACGCTCACGCCATATATGATAGAGAACTACATAAAAATAGTCATAGTGACGGAGGTTATCCACTTGCCTAAACCAAGCTGTACGGTAAAGTTCTCAAGACCTGTTGTACAAAGCGCTGTTGCACGAGGAACCAGATGAAATGCATCTCCACTTCCTAAAATAACTGCCATAATTCCAAACATGGTAAACTGACGGTTTCCTTTGCTTTTTCGAATCATTAAAATTCCGATTGTGATTACCGAAAACAAATATACGGTATCAAATAAAGTTTCTACAATTGCCTGCATAATAAAATTCCTTTCTTACGATACATCTTTAAACGCTTAGGTGAACATTGTTCATTTTGTCTTAAAAATTTTCCCACACTCTAATGTGGGAGAATTTTAATATAATGTTTTGTTAATCAACATCAATATCGAAGACGGATTATAATCCTGACGAATCATTGATACTAATATTAAAGAAAATAATATATCTGCAAACTGCTTTTCCGTGAATTGTTCATCAAATACATCTGGACGAATCTTAGGATCATTCTTTAATATATCACACAATCCATTAAGAATATGCTCCCATGTTTGCAGCATTTTCTTCTTTCCATCCGTTTTTTCATCCTTCATAAATCCAAACGAATGCAGTGAAAAGAAGCCCGGAAATTGCTCATTTCCATATTGCAGTCTTTTATAAATCCATGAGATACAGGCAGCAACATCTTTAAAAACCTGCTCATCTTCAGGGTTAAAAAAGATTTCACGCCAAATACTCTCAATTGTATCCCCAAGCAGCTCGGCCTTGGATTCATAGTAATTGTAGATTGTCCCCGCCGAAACAGAACATCGGGATGCAACAGCTCGTATGCTTAAAGCAGTCCATCCGTTTTCTTTTATCAGTTCTCTGCTTGCAGCTAATATGTCTTCTTTTGAAGTTGCAAGATGGTTCACGAGTTCACTCCTCTCCAATGTAATGTCATTAAGTTATTTCATTAAATGAACGGTGTTCATGTTTAAAATATACACTGTTCATTTTATTTTGTCAATAACTTTTTAGTAATGGGAATTTAAGCCACTCGCCATTTTTAAATGCACAGATTTCTACCTTCGGGTTTGCGTGAATCTGCTTTGAAACATCCTTTACCCTGCCAGTTTGAATATACAGCTTGCCTTCAAAATGTGTGCTGTTCCAAAAGGTCTTACCCTTGTTATATCGTTTCGGACAATCTTAAATGGCATTGTGGCACCTCCTATAAAAATACTTAACCAAAAAAGTTTTCTGCTTTATATTTTTCAATCAATTTCTTATTCTTAATTGTATAACTAATTCCCCATTCTGGCTTACTTTTCTGCCCCGGTTTATCATATTTTCTATCCACAAGTATTGCATTTGGTTTTTGCCATGCCGTTGCTGGAATTATATATACTTCAGGTAATCTATCATCCTCAAACTTCAAGAAACATACTAATCTATATTTATCATCCACACTCATATGTTGTTTCTGCATATATGTATACTTACCTTTATATATACTTTTTACTTGAACCTCATAAAATGTTCCCGTTACTATATCCCTTGCAACAAAATCAACACCATGATCATCTACTTCCGATGTATAAACATCATATCCATATGAAGCAAATTCCATCTTTGCATAATATTCCCCATATTGGCCTAATTGTCTTTGATTGAGTTTATCCCATTTCATCCTAGGCATATGAATTTCTCCCTTCTTATACGTCCATTTTTTAACAACCTTTTACTTCTTCTACCAAAGTAAATTTTTGTCGGAATATCGTTTCTTGGAAAAACATTATTTTCATAAGTCAAATAGCCTCTTTTGTATCAAAATAATTTTTTGCTTCTACTGCGTTATATCCATCATATTTATCAAAATCATCGGCATCATAAACATCCGCTACCGATACAAGCTACTCTTTTATTCTTTGAATGGCATCTATGGTATTTTTATACTCCTTTTGTACATTCCCATATAATGCCTCGTATCCATCGAGTTCTCTTCCACGTAGCTTCTCTGTCAGCTCCTCGCTGACTTTATATAGTCTGTCAAAGCCCAGATTCAGACAAAGTCCCTTTAGTGTATGCGCTGCGCGAAAGCTTCTTCCGCGTTCTGCTCCTGTATAGCCTTTTCCAGATTTGAATAACTGGGATCATCCAGAAATTTTAGGGCAAATCTTTTAACCATTTCTTCACTGCCCATTCTTCCTATTACTCCTTCGAAATCGGCTTCCATACTCTCATAACATTCTTTTACTGTCATCATTCTGCTATTCCTCTCTATTTCATTTTTCTTGTTGCCTTATTACTTCCGATAAAATCGACAGCAGCTTATCAACCTGGAAAAGAAAAAGCATTTATTAATACTTAATCCTAAAATAATCCAAATACGCTTTATACTTGTCCTGCGCGGTCAGGCAGGTATCTGTCAGATATCCTTTTTCGTTGTCCCATTCCTTCAATCCACGATAATAAAACATTTTCAAATTATCCTCAATGATAAACGGAACAATATTGTATTTTAGACACTCTTTAAACATAGTCAATCTGCCCACACGACCGTTTCCGTCCTGGAACGGGTGAATCCGTTCAAACTTCACATGAAAGTCCAGAATATCCTCAAATTTCTTTTCTTCTTTGGCATTGTATTCCGCCAGCAATGCCTTCATTTTATCGGCAACTTCTTCCGGAAGGGCTGTATCCCTGCCGCCGACTTCATTCGGGAATTTCTTATACTCGCCAACAGCAAACCAATCTTTTCTGGAATCGCTGGTGCCATTCTTCAAAACCAAGTGAAGTTCTTTGATGAATTTCTCCGTCAGAGCTGCTTTTGCATGATCAATAATCATGTCAATACAGCGGAAGTGATTTGCTGTTTCAATCACATCATCCACATTCAGCACTTCTTTTTCTACGCCGATGGTGTTGGTTTCAAAGATATATCTGGTTTGATCGTGTGTCAGGCGGCTTCCTTCCATATGGTTAGAATTGTATGTCAATTCAATCTGCGTTTTATGGTAGATCCCACCGGAATATTTACTTGCCTTCTTGTTCTTTCAGAATATCCAACAGCGTAATCGGTTCTTCTTTTCTTTTGTTAATGCGCTCAGGTTTCTCTGCGTTTTCAGGAAGGTTCCATGTCTTACCGGTAAGAAATGCACCGTTCACACGCCCCTTAGCACAGTAATTTCTAACACTGCGCTCTGACATATTCCACTTTTTTTTGCTATTTCAGCAACTGAAAGATATCGCATCTATTATCCTCCGCCATAAATTATATTAAATAACCTTGTTAATCTATTATATAGTATACCACATTATCGGCAAAAACATCAGTATATTTTAATCTAAATTATTATATTTTGCCGTTAAAAATCTATTTCTCAAGTCAGAAAGCCGGACTGTCAAGCGGCTGTTTCATATATTGCGGGATACAAGAAATCTGTTTTAATAGCGTTGACAAATGTGTAAAATGAAACGCTAAATCGAACACTGTGCAAAAGTCACCTCGAAAATCGTTCCCCCGGTCTTGCCTGATTTAATACAAATACTGCCATCATGTACTCTAACGATTTCACGGACAAGAGCAAGTCCGAGTCCTACGCCACCCAGCTCCCGGCTTCTGGATTTATCCACACGGAAGAATGGCTCGAACACTCTCTCCCTAAGCTCCTTTGGTATTCCGCTTCCCGTATCTTCTACAGACAGATAAACATGCTTGTTTCTCTGATATGCGGTTACTGTAACCTGTCCGAGCGGATGATTATATTTGATGGCATTCTCAACCAGATTGTATACAAGCCTGTAAATAAGGATATCACTGCCTATCATAGTGGCATCCTCACATTTCCCAATCAGCTTTATATTCTTTTCCACGGCAAGAGGCTCAAGGTCTGCCAAAACCTCTTCAACAATAGCATCCAATATAATTTTATCATCTCTTCCCACCGACTGAAGCTCACTCATGTCAAGAAGAGTCTTTACCATCCTGTTTAATTTATCATTTTGTTCCGTAACCATTTTTATGGTCTGCAAAGTGTCTGCATCATTTCCCGGGTGAGAGGCAGAATTATATAAATCAAGCTGTACCTGCATTAACGCTAATGGAGTACGCAGCTCATGTGCTGCATTTGCAGTAAACTGTCTCTGTATCTCAAATGCTTCCGACAGACGCTCAAGCATCTTATTATAAGAAATACCCAGCTGGTTCAGTTCCTTAACATTGTTTTCCTCTATTCTTGAATCAGACAGATTCTGAGCCTGTACCTCTTCAATTTTATCTGAAAACTCCCGATTGGTCTGAGTGCGTGCCCGCTTATAAAATAAGTGACGACACCTCCCAAAAGCGCCAGCAAAACCGTGATTATCAGACTGTTTCTTTTATAGTCGGCCTTGTTATTGTACACTGAACCGAAAATTCATCCGCAAACTCATCCCACTTATCGTCCGGTATGCTGATATATATTTCATCTGATTTGTTTCCTTTTTCATCCCCCTGTGACTCTACCGCATCCTGCAGAGAATCGATGTAATGCACACCATTTTTATAGACAAACATAGTCAGGCAGCCACATATAATAGCAATACACAATGTAGTAATGCACGTAAGTCTCCACTGTAGCGACATTCTTTTCATCTGTCAGACTCCTCCCGTATTTTATAGCCTTCACCTACCTTGTTCAAAATGGGATCATATCCCAGCTTCGCCTTAAGCTTTTTCTAAGTGAAGACATATGTACCTCGATTGCTCCGCTAAAGCTGTCTGCCGTGGCATCCCACACATGCTCTATCAGCTCCTCCTGACTCACCGGTCTGCCTATATTGATAAGTAAATATTCCAAAATACCATTCTCTTTTCTTGTCAGTGGAACCGGCTCTTCCTTTGCATATGCCTCGCGTTTAATCGTATCAAACTTTATTTCTCCACATTTAAGACATATATCATTCTGTACAAATTTCCTTCTTGTCAGACTTCTGATACGTGCCTCAAGCTCCTGCAGATGAAATGGTTTTTCCATATAGTCATTCGCCCCGGCATCCAGCCCCTCTACCTTATCAGCAATCTGACCTCTTGCAGATAATATCAAAACCTTAGTTTCATCATTGTATTTTCTAAGCTCCTTAAGAAGCTCCATGCCATCCATCCCCGGCAGATTCAAATCCAAAACTATCAGATCATAATTCTCCGACAGTATACATTCCAGCGCCTCTTCTCCATCATAACAGGTATCCACCTCGTACCCGGCACCATACAGACTTTTCGCAACTGTGTCACATATTTGTTTCTCATCTTCAACAATTAATAATCTCAAAATGTTCTCCTGCTTCTTAACAATGATTTTACAACCGATATTGTATAATACCAAAGTCAGCTGGTCAACAATACAACAAAAAAGGAGCAACATTATGTTGAAATACCAAAAAACCATGTCAAATCATTCTGCTTATCCTTGGTGTATCCATGATAAGCTATGGTGCAGTCAGAGGTGAGGCGGCTACAGTGCTTGGTAAAGCAATAAAACTATGTCTGGAGTGTGTCGGAATTGGATAAGGAAAAAGAAATTACTATCAAGAAAACTGGCAAAAATACGTGGCTGGATACAGGCCGCAGCAACGCTGCTGACCAATATCCATATTCCAAATTTATTTAAGGGTAAAATATATCAGGGCAATGCAAAAACAGTATGCGTACCTGGATTAAACTGCTACTCCTGCCCTGCCGCGACAGGAGCCTGTCCAATAGGGGCATTTCAGGCAGTCGTCGGATCATCAAAATTTAAGTTTTCATACTACATAACCGGATTTTTTATTTTACTCGGTGTAACTCTCGGCAGATTTATATGTGGTTTTTTGTGCCCATTTGGATGGTTTCAGGATTTACTTCATAAAATCCCCGGAAAGAAATTATCCACAGCCAAACTAAAGCCTCTTAGGTACCTAAAATATGTCATTCTTATTGTTTTCGTTATACTTCTTCCGATGCTTGTAACGAACTCTATAGGAATGGGAGACCCGTTCTTCTGCAAATATATTTGTCCTCAGGGTGTTTTAGAGGGTGCTATACCGTTATCTATTGGAAATGCTGCTATCCGTTCTGCGCTGGGAAAGCTTTTTTCTTTCAAGTGTATGATTTTAATTGCAGTGATTGTACTAAGTATCTTATTTTACAGACCCTTCTGTAAATGGATTTGTCCGCTTGGAGCAATCTACTCATTATTTAATAAGGTCAGCCTGCTCAAAATCACCGTTGATAGCAGCAAATGTGTCGGATGCGGTCAATGCTCAAAGGCATGTAAGATGGATGTGGATGTGTGTAAGACACCGGATCACCCCGAGTGCATACGCTGCGGTGCCTGCATAAAGGCCTGTCCGAAGGACGCCATCTGCTACCGGTTTATGGGAAAATCATGTCAAAAAAATGACAACAGATAGCTATTAAACATTTTACTATTATTTTTAAAGGAGAAATTACTCATGAAAAACAAATTATCATTTATTTCTATTTTTACACTCTGCATAGCATTATCACTTACAGCATGTGGCGTAAAGCAAGCTTCCACAACAGATTCTAAGAACACTCAGACTGAAGCCGGTTCAGAAGCATCCGGCAAATCAGATTCCAGGCTTGATGATTTATATCAGCAGGAAAATCAGCTTTTTGCAGAGCACTCTGATGTGTGGAACAAGGCATTTGACATGATGAACAAAAGTGACGCCGCTCCAAACGGAAATTATGCTGATTATCTTGCCGATACCGTAGAATCAAACAAGAATTCATTCACAGACGATGAGCTTAAAAACACTTAATGAGGATATGGAAACCATACGAAAAATCGAGGAACAGATAGCAGAGCTTGAAAACAAAAATACATCATCAGACGGTAACAAGAAGGACAGCTCTAAAGCCTCATCTGTATTCAGTGATTTTTCTGGTGAGGATTTTGATGGCAATTCTGTCGATGAAAGCCTGTTTTCCGGCAATGCGGTAACGGTCGTGAATTTCTGGTTTACCGGCTGCAAGCCTTGTGTTGCTGAATTATCCACGCTGAACGAATTAAACGATGCAATCAAATCCATGGGCGGAGAAGTTGTAGGCATCAACACTGAGACCTTCGATGGCAATAAAACAGCAATCAAAGAGGCTGCCTCTGTTCTTGAAAGCCAGGGTGTCAAATATCGTAATCTGTCAATTGACTCCTCTAGTGCTGCCGGTAAATATGCCTCAGAAATCATGGCATTTCCAACAACTATACTTGTCGATAGAAATGGCAATATTGTAGGGGAACCGATGCTCGGTGGAATTGATAACAAGGACAACTATGATGCCCTTATGAAGCAGATTCAGTCTGTAATTGATGCAGACAGCACAAATAAATAGATGTCTACATATAAAAAAGCTCCTGTGCATTGCACAGAGAGCTTTTTAGTCAAATTTGTAATTTATTTCTATACTCGCTTGGTGTCAATCTATATTTTTCTTTAAAAACACGATTAAAGGTTCTAAGACTTCCAAAACCACTGTCCATCGAGATTTCTGTCAGGGTATCATCTGTAGTTTCAATTCTCTGACAGGCATACCCCAGACGCGCCTCATTCACATATTTATTAAAACTGCTGTGAAATGTCTTTGAAAACAATCTGGATAATGAAAATTTGCTCACGCCAAGGTCATGTGCCATTCCATCAAGTGATATACTCTTATTAAAATTGGCAGAAATATATGATACGGTACGGTATATTATATCATCGCTGCCAATTTTGCTCTTTTCCACCAATTTCATCATCGGAATACATCTTGCAAGTATAATCTGTAAATAAGCTTGAACAACCCATATATCATTCTGCACGGTATCTATTATGGATTCCACTGCTCTGTACACTTCATCCGAATAACATCACTTTTACAACAGGATATTGTGGAGCATTATTCCTCAGTACATTTTCAAATCTACCAAAAATCATTTGTGGAGCATTAATAAAAACCGCCTCATTGACTTCTGATGAAAACACCTGATAATGATGTATAACATCAGGAAATACCACTCCTATATCACCTGTTTCCATGTGATACAGCTCCTGTCCTACACCAAGCTCTAATGTTCCTTTCGTAACGCATACAATTTCCATTGCATTATGCAGATGTGGTGGCTGGTGCCGTGGCTTCCGCTTTACTGCAATAATCTCTTCATTTGTATTTTCATACGTTAAATGCACTCAGATCATCTCTCGCATATTATACGATAATTATTCAATTCCTTTGTTCTCTTCTAATCTTTTCATTTGCAGCTTCTACATTCATCTTTGAAAGAAGAATTGTAATAAGAATCTCAAATACAAATGGTAACCATAAATACATTACCTGAAGCATAGTAATTGCAGATGCCGGCTGAGTCGCATTTGTACCTACATAACCACTGATTTCAAGCAGCCATCCTACAATAGCTGTTCCAATTCCACCACCAATTTTGATTCCAAGTGATGTGCATGAATACATAGTTCCATCTACTCTCTTTCCAGTCGTAAGTATACTCAGAGCACTCGGCAATTACTGCATTCATGTCTCCCTGCCAAGGTCCCTGTCCTAATGCTGCGATTGCTGTAAACAGCATCATCAGTGGAACGCTTCCCATGTATCCTGCTACAATCACAAGTGCTCTTGCTATCGTAGCCAGAATATATCCACGTTTATTAAGCTTATACATTCCTTCCACTTTCCAACAAGAGTTGGTGTGAAAATAAGTGCTATTATAAGAGGAATATTTACAGCCCATGCAAATACACCAAACAGATTTTTATTCTTAAGAACCCATGTACAATAATAAATACCTGCACCAATCATAGCACTGTATAACTGCTGTAAAATATATGTTCCACAAATCATCATATAGTACTTATTCTTAACAAGCAGCTTAAATGCCTGAACAAGACCATACTTCTTTTCTTCATCGTTCTCTATTCCGGAGTTAAGCTCCTCTTCCGGAAGCTCCTTAACCGACAATCCTGAAATTGTATTTACTACAAGGCCTATCAAAGCATAAATAATAGCTACAAATCTCCATGCAGCAGCACCTCCACCGCATACATCAACAAATGCAACTGTAATAGCCTGAATCAGAAGACTTGTTGAAAATGCAAAAATAAAACGGTAAGATCCCATCTGCACACGCTCTTTGCTGTTCTTTGTAATCAGTGACGTAAGTGCTGAGTAAGCAATATTGTTTGCTGTATAAAACACACCATTTAACAGTGTATATGCTATAAAGAACCATGCATACTGAGCAGTCCTGCCCCAGCTTGTAGGAATTGCAAAAACTGCTACAAGTGTCAAAGCACAACCTATATAGCCATAAATCATCCAAGGTCTTGCTTTTCCGAGCTTTGTATGTGTTTTATCAATAAGTGACCCAAAGAAAACATCTGTAAAACCATCAAATAATTTAGATGCTGCGATTAATGTTCCAACGATTCCCGATGCAAGTCCTATAGTATCTGTAAGATATACCATAACAAAGGATGTCGAATGCATATACTACATTTCCTGCAATATCACCCGGAACCATAACCAATTTTGTTGTACCACTTTAAGTACGTCTTTTCTTCCATGAAAACCTCCAATTAATTACTTTGTTTTATCTTTAACAGCTATACTAATTTTATATATTTGTGCAAATTTTGTCTATAAACATAATAGGCTGTAATATGCACAAAATGATACTTTTCAAACACTACAGTTTCACAGGTATTTGACTCAATTCCATTTGAAACGTAATCAATACACAATATCATGCTCTAAACATTTTGTCCATAAATGCAAATAGACAAAGCATGCATAAAATGCTATAATTCGAATGGAGGTGTGTAATGTATATTAACACGGGATATTTGAATCATTCACATAAAGATTTTAAAGATAAAAGCCGCCCTCTGATTGTAGGAAGCTGCGGAACCTATCGCCTGTCACAGCATCCTAAGATGCCTACATACAGGCCCAGAGGAAGACTGGATTACCAGATTATATACATATCATCCGGTCTTGTTCATTTCCACTTTGACAATCCTGAAAATGAGACAATCATTCCAGCCGGACATATAGTGTTATTTCGCCCAAAAGAGCTTCAAAAATATGAATTTTATGGTAAGGATAAGACTCAGATATATTGGCTTCACTTTACGGAAGCGACGTAAAAACACTTTAAGAAAATACGGATTTACAGACAATAAAAGAGTCTTTAATGTTGGAACATCTCTTGAATATGAACAGGTTTTCAAAAGGATTATTACAGAGCTTCAAAGATGTCGACAATTATGAGGAAATGCTCATGCTTTTGCTACGACACCTTTTGATTATATTTAACCGTAAAATAACAACTGAGCATGTAATCAGAAATGAATTCCTTGACAGCCAGATGGATACAGCCATTACATATTTCAATACAAACTACAACCGCGCTATTAACGTGGAGGAATATGCTTCATCAATTGGTATGAGCATAAGCTGGTTTATTCGAAGCTTTAAAAATACACAGGTAGTAAACCAATACAATTTATCACATCACTCAGGATGACAAATGCTCGTGCTGCTCGAAACGACATCATACTCTATAAACGAGATTGCAGGCATTGTCGGATACAATAATCCACTATACTTCAGTCGATTGTTCCATAAACAAAAGGATGTTCTCCTTCTGAATACAGAGCCAGAAATACATAATAAAATCGAGTAGGAGGCGGTGGCTAACCGCTGTCCTCTCACAGCACCGTACGTACCGTTCGGTATACGGCGCTTTCAATAGTTGACGTGCACTGACTGATAGGCTGTGGCTAAATCATAAAAGCCGCTGTTTATCAGTCTTTCTTTTGTCATTGCCATGTTTACTGCAACTGTATGCGTTGCGAACCAATGTCCCCGTCGGGTATTACCCGCTTGCATTGCCAAGTCTTTGGGTACTCCCATCTTGATAAGGTTACGTACCTTCGTCCTTGGTTTCTTCCATTGTTTCCATATGCACATGCGTATTCTGTGATAGAGCCATCCGTTGATGTCATCTATGTTGTTCTTCATGCTTGCAATTCCGTAGTAGTTAAGCCATCCTCTTGCATATACTTTGATTTTCTCAAGGCTTGGCTTGATTGACTGACATCGCTTACGGAAGATAACTCCTTCAGTCTGGACTTAAACTTCTTCCATGACTTCGGATGAACTCGGACATATATGCCTTTTCCGTTCCTTCCCAATGCAAAGCCAAGGAATTTAAAATTTCGGATTGCAAACACGCTGACTGTACGGCTCTTTTCTCGGTTGACTGTAAGTTTCAGCCTCTCCTCAAGATATTTTGTACTGCTTTCCAAGAGTCTCTCTGATGCTCGCTTGCTCTTTGCAAGAAGCACGATGTCATCTGCATATCTTATGCATGGAACACCTCTTTTCGTGTATTCCTGGTCGAACTCATTGAGGTAGATGTTTGCCAGCAATGGTGATAGATTTCCACCTTGTGGTGAGCCTTCCTCTGTGTCAATGACCACCTGTTTTCCATTACACCGCTTTTCAGATAGCGCTTTATCAACTGTACTACACGTTCATCTTTTACATTCTTTCGGAGAAGATTGATGAGAATTTCGTGATTAAGAGTATCGAAGTACTTTGACAAGTCAAGGACTACAGCAAATGTATAGCCTTGCTCTGCATACTCCTTAATCTTAAGTACAGCATCCTTGGCACTTCTGTTCGGACGATAGCCATAGCTACCATCTGCAAACAGTGGTTCCTAGATTGGCACTAACTGTTGGGTTATTGACTGTTGAAGTGTACGGTCTATCACTGTTGGTATGCCAAGCTTTCGCACACCACCATCTGGTTTGGGAATTTCAACTCGTCTTACTGGAGACGGAGTATACTTTCCACGATAAATGCGGTCAGTTAACTCTTGTTGATGTTCCTTCAAATACGGAAGAGCCTCCTCAATGGTCATACTATCAATTCCTGGCGCTCCCTTGTTTTCCTTAACTCTGTTAAAGTTGTCCTTGTACAGTATCGCTTCCAAGAGTTTCGGCTGTGCACTGTCTCTTTCTTTCCATATCCGATTGAATGACCTAGACGCTTTCACATACCCTTCATGTTCCGCATTATCTCTTTGCGAACAGCCATTGTTTTCAATGTTTTCTGCCATAGACGGTCATTCCTCCTTTCTCGGTCATACTCAAGACTCCTACTGATTCGGTCCTTCACCTCGAACGGAACTTGTTCCGTTCGGCTACTATGACCTCTGCTGACTTCTGTGCGTTCAGCATTGCTTTATGCAATGGTTACCTCTTTCAAGGCATACCGCACAGACCTCCCTAGGTACCACACGTTTCTTCCTCTCCATCCATCTGCCTCATTTATCATGCATGATTCCGTGTAGTTATCGGGCTTCAACATGGCTTGCTGCCTTACCCACATGCATGACCTCATATGAGATTTCTGTTCGTCAGACCAGAGATTTGCCCGTGAGTTAGTATATTCCTCACATCCAGCTTCCTTCAGATTCCATCTCACGATGGACACCCTTGCTTTCGGCTATATCCTTCCCACTACCGGGCGGATTCGGGACTTTAACCCGTTAGAAACGTGCGCCGCTAGGCGCACAAGACAAAAGCAGGAGCAAATGCTCCTGCTTTATCCGGATACTTATCTTTTTAATGAATGACTAACAGATTGTAAAAGAATAATCCTTATCAGTCTCCGCACTGATACGATAATCCTCTTCCACATCAGTTCCCCAGCTGTCGATACCTCCAACACCTCTTACTGCGCCATATATGCATAAAACAGTTCTTCTTGCCGGTGGCAGTTCTTCATGGTGAAGAGCGTTTTCAATCTCAGATGCGGTATAAGGCAGACAAGAAAATGCAAATTTTTCATCATTCTTTTCAATGCGCAGTGTCTGTGACGAGCTATCTGTCCTGCTGTTATCAAGAGCCGTATGTCTTGTAATTTCAAGCCACTCTGTATCCATTCTCATACCACATTCCTGCGGAACAAGATATTGTGTAAGACTCAGATCACCGATCTCATAGACGCCTTCTTGTGCACCTGCTTTTCTGTCAGGATATGTTTCCCGGAGAGTCCCTTATATAAATATTTGTCAGCCAATGTTGGCATAATAACTCTCATTCCAAATACAGGAAATTCAGGGAGCCCCTGTACTCCATTATAATGTACATCCACGCGAATCTTTCCGGACGCATCAACGCTATAGCTCACAAGAACAGTTGTCGCCGGAGTTGTTATGGTCTCGGATGTATATTTTACAATAATTTCATCAGCATAAATATCACCGCCATAGCTGTTATTATCAGGTGCATATTGTTTTTGCTCCTTGCCATCCATGATCACCTGTATTCCCTTACAGTCAATAAACATATCTGCCGAAAGCCAGCTTCCGCTTTTAATATGGAACTTGCTTCCCCTGTCATTATCTGTCAAGGCTCTCCAAAAAGTAGGCTTTGGGCAACGATATAACCATTCATATCCATTTTTAACGATAGATTCCAGTCCACCCTGTGCATAAGAGAAAATATAATCAAAGCCTTCACCATGTACACCTAATGTATAGTCACCATAGACCACTCTTAATTTATCTGTATAAGCCATAGTAATACCTCACTTCCTGCATTGCCGGTTTTTCTTTCCTGTCAGCAAATACAATTCCATTTGCTGAGAATTCATAGTCTGCCGGTCTGTCATCAAAATCTCCGCCATAGCGTAGAACTTCTTTTCCTGTAACGGCATCTTTTACTATAATTGCCTGGTCAATAAAATCCCATATAAATCCGCCATGATACATATCGTATTTGTCAATCAGCTTCATATAAGAACCAAGACCACCCATTGAATTTCCCATATCATGCATGAATTCGCATAAAATATACGGTTTTTTCGGACTGTTATTCAAGTATTCCTCTACATCTTCCGGTTTTGCATACATTCTGGTCTCAAAATCAGAAATGGTATCTTCATACGCCCTGTTGTAGTAAGAACTTTCATAGTGAACTAATCTTCCATCCTTCTTTTCGGCAAAATAAACGTTCATTGCCTCAATGTCGTCTCCTGCATAGGATTCATTTCCTAATGACCAGAAAAGGATGGATGTATGGTTTTTAAAAGTTTCGAAATTGTTTTTTGCACGCTCAAGCACTGCATCTCTCCACTGTGGAATAGATCCAGGTACATTGCATGACGGTTCGATTGCTCCAAGTTTTGGAATGAGCCATGGCTCTCCAGATTTGTTTCTGCCATCACATAAATACCTGCATCGTCGCACATATAGTACCATGGTATCTGGTCAGGATAGTGACAGGTACGCACAGAATTAATATTGTTTCTTAACATACATGATATATCTGCCTTCATGTCTGCTATACCAATACATCTTCCGGTTCTTGCATTCCACTCATGACGGTTTACTCCCGTGATAATAAGACGTTTTCCATTCAAATAGACTACTTTATCTATAATCTCTATTCTTCTGAAACCGATATCATAAGGAATTACCTCGGCCAGTGAACCATCCTCTGCTTTAAGCTCAATATAAGCATGGTATAAATATGGATTATGATTATCCCACAGCCTGACACTTTCCAAGTCAACACAAATCGTGCCTTCCAAATGGTCGTTTTCTTTATTTAACTGTAATGACTTCTCAACTAATATATTTTCTTCTCTGTCTTTTAAAATAAAGCCAGCAGTTACATTCTGACTGTCAGTAGCGGATACCTTCATGCTGACAGATACGCTTCCACTTTCATTATCTTGATTTAACACAGGTTTGAACCATACATCCTCCAGATGAACATCAGGAATTGCCTTCAAAGTAACATTTCTGAAAATTCCAAAAAATCTGAAAAAATCCTGATCCTCTAAAAATGCCGCCGTGCTCATCTTATGTACCTGCACTGCCAGAACATTTCCCTTTTCCTTAATATATGGTGTCAGATCAAACTCAGAAGGTGTGAAGCTGTCCTCTGCATAACCTATAAACTGACCATTAAGCCACAGATACATAGCTTCTTCTACACCTTCGAAGCAGATATGTATTCTTTTTCCACACATGTTCTTATCCAAATCAAAGTTTTTGATATAAGAGCCTACCGGATTGTACTGTGCTTCTGAGAACATTCCTTCTTCTGCTCGGTTGCCTCCATACTATATGCTCCTCTGTGGTACTCTTTTCCTTCCCACGGATACATAGTGTTGATGTAACGTATTTTATCATATCCAGCCAGTTCAATATGTCCCGGAACCATAATTTTATCGAATCCGGATGCATCAAATGTTTCCTTATAAAAATCAACTGGTCTTTCCATCACATTTCTGCTGTAAGCAAACTCCCATTGACCATTTAATGACTTTAATAATGGATTTTTTTCTTTTTTCATGTCTGAATAATCCAGATAATAGCTATGATCACTATGTGGTTCCAATTGATTTACCTTAAACACTTCGGATTATCAAGCCATTTCATATCAGCGTTCATATTTTTCCTCACTTTACTATTATTAATATATAAAACCAAGAACAATAACTGCTTTGCTACATCTAAGATATAACAAAACCATAGCAAAGAGCAATGTAATAAATTGTACAAATCATGCACAAAATGATACTGTTATAATTACTGTATTAAGCAACTTTTGACTATATATTCTGTTATTTTGGCAAGTAATAATTCTTTTCGTATTCTATAATGACATCGTAAACAGAAAGGAGATGAATTTCCATGAGAAATAAATTACACAATTTTATTGATAACTTACTTAGCTTTTACGCAAGCTTCTTTACTCACAGATTTTATCAAATGTAATGTGCACAGCATACATAAAATACCTGATGTCCCCCATATCCTTCCACTAAAGCTATGAGTCGCATTCCAGTTTTCTTCATCCTGTAATGTCCATACGATCCTGATTCCTATCGTATTGTTCTGCCTAATCTTTGGCAGGTAATTTCCTATAACAATAAACAATAAGCTTGTTCCATAATAAATTAATGCTATAAATAAATCCTCTGTTTCTGCTCCAATATGTGTCAATCTAGCCATACCATTATATAGCAATGTCATTAATGACATAAACTCATATCCATTTCCTCAGCTGCCTTCATCTGTGTCATTTTTTTCACGTAAATCTCTTATATTATTTCCAATCACATATGGATCAAATTTAGTCCTGCCCACTTCTGCTACATCCATCACTTAACATACATAGTCATCAGCGTGTGAAATAGTTACCGGAACCGGGCCGATTACTATGCAGTAAACCGCAACTCCCTTTGCTGCAAGTGTCAAAATGAACTTTTCAAGGTCAGACACATTGTCAGTTATCTCATTCAGGCTTCGCACCACAACCACCTGTGCACATTCGCTGTCAATCATCTCAAAGAAATCATTGAGCTCTCGTCTGTCATAATCCAGTGAATAAGATGCATCATGGTAAGCACGCGTGAGTGATATTCCATTGTCATTTGCCATGCTGTTCGTTTCCCCTGCGTCTCTGGTGTTTCCATCTTTAAATGTGTCCTTATCAGGTGGGTCCTAATTAAATTTTGAAAATTGTTACTATATAATTACTTACTTGTTTGTTATACTCTCATGGCTGTGTTATTCACACGAGCCCTAATCATCCCCTCGGAATACTTTTTTAGCATTATTACTCTCCTATTGAGATAAAAGAGTCTGACCGTCTGGATGTATTCGGAAAGGTGGTCGGCAAAATTAATTCTAAGGATGTACCAGATTACCGTTTTTAATGAATTATAATGAAAGAAGTGATTGAATGAAAATAATTAATAATCTTAAGGGAATACGGACACAGCGAAAAATTGCCCAAAAGCAGCTTGCCGAGTGATGAACGCTGTGAAGATACCTTAGAGATTGGGGGCAGGGGGTGACTCTCATCACACCTTGTCCGGAGGGGTTTAAGACATCCTCGGTTGGTGTCACTGACGAATTAGTCTGTGGAACTCGGGCAGACTTGCGAAGCTGCTAGGAATGGTACAAAAATAATTCAAAAAATTTTTAAATTCGATATGGCAATTTGCACAAAAAATATCCGCCTGCAAATCATAACAACTTCATTAGAAAAAAGACAACTTAAAACATCTAAAATCATCTGTTCATAAAGTACTGTTGACTTGTATATTAAAAAAATCTTCAAAAACGATAAAACAAACGTTTACAACAGCATTATCAAAATACATGCGATATAATTCACTCAAAGCTCCGGAGCCTTAAAAAAGTATTCCAATATGCGCATATCGGAATCGGAAGGAGGATAAAAAATGAATATTTTCATCAAAAGTGGCGCAGTCCACAGTGGTTTATCAAGTATTGTAGTAACCAGCATCGACAATACTTCCACCACACCGAGAAAATTGTTGATTGCGTCAAGCACCTTATCCATCATGAAATGGCGGATGAGCGCGTGCTTGTAACTCCCATTGCTGGAGGCATCGAAATCCGTTACGCAGCAAACGCGGAACAGATTAAATACCTTGAGGCAGGATTAAGGAGTTCCTGATAATTAGTGAAAGAGGCTTTTTAGCCTCTTTTTTAGTATGGAAAATTTCAAGCCATCCTCCGAGAATTTCACAGACGGATTGATTTACGAAACTTGGGCCGTCCTGCAAAGCTGCCATGAATGGTCATATTATAGAAGAAATTCTGCATCTGACAATGAAAAATCAATGTTTCCCAAAGATTTAAGAATTAATTTTTAAGCTCTTATTATATAGAAAGCTTTTTTTCCTTCCGGCTTCTGACACAATTATATATATAAATGAATTTATAGATTTTGTACTGCCATAAAAATTCTCGTCAAATAATCTGTAAAAACTTATATGGAAAGGGCAGATAACAGATATCTTCTATCATACTTATATCGAAGGGAAAACCTTATTACAACCATTTTAACGAGACCATGAGTCTCAGAAAGGACAAATTATGAAATACACAAAAAACAAAATTCCTTACAACATAAGCAAGGATATCCTGCAGGAACAGCTGCAGGAACAGCTGCAGGCATCTGCTGACAGAGATTGCAAGAGGCTTAACTCGCCTGCCCCTACAATTAAAGTCATCAAAACAAAGAATACCTGCAGGGATTTTCATATCAGTAAAGAATTTAATGATGAAAAAGAAGAGACCGAATTAACTTTCTTCATTACAGAAAGATACTTAAACAACATGCAGACGCTTTTTCCGTATAAGCTTGCAGTAGCACTGGCCCAGTCAATCATCAATATGAAGTATGAAGCTAAAGCCATTGAAGACGGATATAGCAGTCTTGAAGATGCCCTTGCAAAAGAACCTGAACTTTATTATGACCTTGATGTTGAAGGAGATGCATTTGCGATTTATAAACTCCTGATCAGCCACACTGACCTTGCAAATTCAGTTGACATCGTGATTGGCAGAGAACCATCGCCTAACGTAATCACCATAGACAAGATAAATAGAGCACTTGATTTTGCAAGGGAATCTGCAAAGTACATCGCAGACGAAACAAATTAGTTCCACCGGGTCCGGGGTAATCCCTGGGCCCGGAAACAATTAATTTTCTATTAAAACTGAATATGATTTTGGACAAAATCGCAAAGTGGAGAACAATATATATATAAAGAATTTTTAAAGCAAGCGTAATTAGTACTTTTTTCTATGTATCATATCTAAATTTTTATTATATCATTTTTTTAAAATATATATTTTTTTTTGGACAAAATTGAATAATTAAATATTATATATGCGTAACATGAAAAATTAACGTCAATCGAATGATTGACAGCACCTCTATCACACAGATAGAGAATAGTCCAGGAGGTTAAATCTATGGATAAGAAAATCATTTTAGGTGCTACAAATAAAGTAGCAGCAATTTTTCTCAGTATGCAAACAATTTTGCAGTGAGAAGAAACATTTTACCATTTGTAAAATGGTGTCACAAAAAGCAGCCAGCCGGCGATAACGCAAAGGGTGAGTCTATGTATCATTTATCTCAGTGTCTGAGATATATAAGCAGCATGCTTAAGGAAACGGACAAAAACAGTCAGACGATTTTCAGGAGTTGTATAAAAATCCTGTGAAAATGAGCAGCTTAAGTTAATCTCAGTATACGATGCACTCATCAGAAGTTGGGATATGATAAAGGATTCAACTTATACATATCGTTGTCTCCATGACCTCGTGATGCTGACAAAAACTGAATGGAATCTTGATGAGATTGAGCTCAATAATCTTGACAAGATTGAACTCAATAATCTTGATGAGATTGAGCTCAATAATCTTGATGAGGATGATGAGATTTTTAGCCCATCACTCTAAATCAATGCGGTAAATGAGAAATCATTTACCGCAATCATAAAAAGTAATACATCTAAGAAAGGGTAACGGACATGAGTAAAACAAGATCGATTACAGAGCTCGTAAACGAGCTCCAAAGAGAAAATGAAAGCCTTACAGGACTCAAAAAGGCTTCAACACAATGTGCAAGGCAGAGTTTGATCTTTCCATTGAACAAATTCATAAAATCATTGAAAAGGCAAATGCATTGGAGCAGAAGTTTAGCTCTGATCGGAAATTCAAAAGCCTTACTATTCGTCACACATAAGTAATGAGAGCTGATTAAAATCAGCTCTCTGCTGTGCCTTAAAGCACAGCAACATAAAGGGTTCAAAATGTATGAACATCGCTGAGCCTAAAGCGAAGTGATGCGAACACCTTTTGAAGCGGGAATACGTCCCCGTGTGCTCTCTCAAAGAGAGCACATCAAGGATAGAGGGCTATAACTCTGAGCCGTCAGCGAAGAGTTATAGGTCTCGTAAGGACAGAATGTCCTTGTTAGCAAGGGTTAGGGCCTCGCCCAAGGACAGCATGGCCCTGATAGAGCAAGATAACAACTCCACCCTATTAACAAACGTTATGAAGGGAGAAATTAGCAAATGGGTGATTTAGATAAGTTCACTACAGATGGGGTAATTCAGCTTTTCAAGCATAATGGACGATATCACAAGAATAATTCAAATAAAGATATCAATCCATTAAAAACCTGCCTTAATTATTCATTTACTGAAACATCTAATGATATAAAACAAGCTGAAAACATATTTCATGAAGAAATAAGCAAAAGCTATTTGTATGGGCGCAATACTAAAAGAGAAGTTGACGCTATTACTGCATGCGGCTGGGTATTCACTTTGCCAAAAGAGGTGAGCGATTATTCCACGATATCAAAAGATAATATTGCTTATATTAATCCGGAAAAAGAAAAGCTTTTTTTAAAGGAATATACGATTTTATTTCAGCAAGGTATGGCTCTGTATTTTATGATCGCATTCATTATGATGAAGCGGCTCAACCACATATACATATATATTTTATACCGCGCACTAAATTAGATCATGATTTAGCACGCTTCAAAACTCAAAGAACAACAAAAGTAGAGCAGACTGAATCAGGTCGATATGAATTTGTATACAGACTGAAAAAGGATAAATATGGCAATCCAATTCCGTTAAAAAACTATGCAAAAATGACTGACTATTACGATACTAAAATTTCTGCTTTTGATGTCTGCAATAAAGCTGAATTACAGCATATACACAAAAATTTGGCGGAATTTATGAAGGCTAATAATATTCCTGGTGCAGATTATGTGTATACAGGCAAAACCGGTGGCATAAATTTTTCAGTAAAAACCCTGAAAAATATAACAAAACTCACCGGACTTACACTCGATCAGATAAAAGAAATCGCTACTGAAAGAAAAATTGAAATCACTAACAAAAATGAACTGAATACACTCGTCAAGGAACTTTCAGATACTATTCAGAGCAAAGACTGTGAAATAGAAAAATTAAAGAATGAGCTTGACGATATGTCACATAAGCTGCAGGATGCCCAAACTAAAATCAAAGAACTTGAAACCACTGTGGAAAAAGAGAAATCATGGGGCACAAAGACATGGGACAACACATCATCCTGGGGCACACAAAATACTACCATTGAGGAGGAAAAACATGGTAAAGAACAAACACATCATAATCAAAAAACTTATTTATTATGGCATTCTGCAATATCTTGTAATGGGAGCTATATTTGCATTTATGTATACTCCTATTTTCGAGTGGTGCTGTCTTTCCCTTAAATTAAGAGAAAACAGTAGCCTGTATCCATTGATTCAATACGGATTAATGGCTTTTCTTGCAGCATTTTGGATTTATTTATTTTTTACAAAAATACGCTCACAAAGATATAAATATCTAACCGGACGGAGCTATGCCAAGGACCATCATCAATACAACAAGACCTATACAGAACTCGTAGAGTTTTGGGAAAAATCAGACCCGTATAAAATTGATATTGAAAAGCAACTGCCTGTCGAAGATTGGCATACAGCAGAAGGAGTTATACTCGGTAAAGCAAAGGATAAATTCGGCACCTATCATCTATTAAAGAGAGACAGTGCAGCTCCCGGCAATCTGATCTGTTTCGGCAGACCCGGATGCGGAAAAAGTACAACACAGGCTGCTACTACTGCGGCCCGATTTAATGCTGACAGAACAGATGGAGGATGCGGTGTTTTCGCTATATCAATAAAAGGTGATCTGCTCAATTTTGTTAAAGATAAAAGAAAAAATATAAAGGTCTTCACTCCTGATAATGCTGTTGGTTCGTGTCACTATGATCCTTTTAGTGGTTTATCTGAAATGAGCCTCATCGATAAGAGAACATTCGCAGAAAATATGAGTCAGATCATATGTCCGGATGAAGATGGAGAAAATGCTGCATTCTTCGTAGAAGGAGCTCGTGATTATTTCTGCTCAATTCTTCTGTATCTTTGTTTTATGCATGAGACAGGAAAAATCTCCGGGCCTCTCAGATTTCGAATTTGTCGATGAAATACTTAATGACAATGTATTTAATATAACAATGACAATAAAAGCCAGCGGATGCAGGATTGCTGGGGAGTATACCAACTCATACGAGGGTTCATCCGAAAAAAATGTAAGCGGAATATATAATCATCTCGTTAAAACATAAGACCATTTCACACAGGAGCCCTGGCGGAGCTGCTTGATGGCAAAGGGACTGCATTACCCCTGATGATTTAAACAGTTCCGATATCTACATAGACGTGCCTCAGGATAAATACTCTGTATATGCCCCTGTCATCAGCATCATTATATCCAATTTTCTCCAGGCATTTATGAGAAGACGACGTCTCATCGAGAAGAAACTGTACCGATTCTTTTCTTTTGGATGAGGCTGTACAGCTTAAAATACCATTCCAGATACTTGATTCAGCAATGTCAACACTCAGGTCAAAGAAGGTAACACTATTCCTTCTGATGCAGTCAATTGCTCAGCTTGAAGCCAAATACGGAGACGTACAGGCAAGAGAAATTATTGATTTATGCTCTTATATCTCTGTATTTAACGCTTCAGGATCCTAAAAGCAGAGAGTTTTTCATAAGCTTATAGGTACAAGAAAAATGCTCAAAAGGTCAACATCTCTCTCCTCAAAGTCCGAATATGATAAAACTGCAGGAGAAAGTGTGACTGTAGAGGAAGAATGCATCTTCAAAGCTGCCGACTTTGGCGATCTGAATGTCACAGACAAAAAAGGAAACGTAACACATCATGTCCTGATTTATGCAGAAGGAAAATATCTTCTCTGCGAGACAACACCGTGTTACCAATAACAGTATAAGTATCAAAGAATAATAGTAATACTATAATTAAAATAACAGGAGAACATAACTATGATATTATCAAAATTACTCAAAAAAAAAAACAGCACATGCCTGCTTGCTATTTCACAAGAAAACAAATGATGAAGAAAGGACACTTTTACAAGTTCATTAAAAGGAAGTTTTAGACGAAGGAAATACCTTAATATACGAAGACAAAGTATACATAGCTCCAGAAGAAGGAGTATTTCACGTTATGGCAGGACTGGATTCAGACAGAACATATTTGGCCATAATATCATTTAATGACTCTAAGCTTCCGGACGGAAAGTCCGGAGAATATCGACAAGACAACGGCTGGGAATATTTAGTTAACGGCTATCATATTGAGGATGCATTCCCAATAGACAGCGAGAAGTTCAGATTATTTTTAAAGGAACATATTGATTTAAATGACGAGCATCAAGTTTCTGCAGCACGAACGCACCTGACAAGAATCAGAGCCTATCAAACACTTGATTTTTTAGATGAACTTCTTTAAAAAAAGTGCAGTATTACTGTTATTTTTTGACAGTAATACTGCTTTTTATTTGGGTATTAGGGATTCAATCCCGAACAAGATCTGTGCTTTGTCTGACAAAGTGCGTATCTTGCAAATAAATATCAGCTTCACGAAAAATAAAGAGGGGTGATTATGCTCAAAATATGCGAAAAAGAAGCATAATCGCACACGAATGATACATTGGTGATACACTCTGATATATTCGTGATACACTCTGATACGTTGTTGATACATTCATGATACATTAATGATACGTTGCTGATACATTGATGATAGAGCTGTTTCAAATAAAAAATCATGAGCCAGCCCTGTTCTTTTACCAGCATGAATATATTTATTTTTTGTCTGCAGCCTGTTTAATGAAGTGTTCAAATGAAAGACCTTTTTTCCAATGTTTCCTTATCATGTTTAGGTCAATTCTGCCATATAATTCATTAGCTTTTTCAATTACATCAAGAATCTCATCACTTTCAAATACTATATCATTATTTTCATTTAGCAACTGCATTGAATACCAATTATACGGTTTCATATTAGCTCTGATAGCATTATAAACAACCAATGTAGCCTTAATATCCTCCAGGCTGTCGTGAGCCACATTATCAAAATCATAGCCATAATATGATGCTGCAGTTGTTAATTTCTGCCACTTATAGTTACCATAATATTCCGACCATTCACCATATATTTCAGCGAACTCTTCCATCGGATCAGAGATTATAGTATTAGGTTTAAACTTAACACCTGCATTTTTCAAAAATGCAAAATCAAAACTAAAATTATATGCAATCATTTCATTGCAATTATCAAAGATAGCCTGTATCTCAGGTAATAATTCATCTATGGTTCTACAATGCAAAACCATATCAGGAGAAATATGATTGACAGCCTCAGCATCCTTCCATTCACTATGCTGAGTTGGTTTTATATACGTATTCAATAAGACTTTTCCAGTTTCATTTATTGCAGAAAACTGTAAAAGCTCATCAGACTCACGATCCAAGCCTGTAGTTTCTGTATCAAAAAATACTTTTTGTCGTTTCATAGGTACACCTCATTTACATCATGAATATATGTAATATCAGTTACAAGATTTTTTATTTTGATTTTAGCAGAGCTTGTGTAACATTTCGTGTCTATAAAGAGATTCCAACACAAGAAAGTTACACAACGTCCTCAGCGAAGTCCGACAATCATCAAACAGATACATTAATTCAAACATGTGTATTCCGAGCAGAAAAAGAAACAACATGAAAGAAAAACTATCTCAAAAACAATATTCAATTGTATCACAACAGAAAGTCAGCATGACTCTTTGTTTTAAGCATCATCAGGTGGCCTGTCCTCATGGTCAACATATTCTGAGCCCGGCCAGAGAGGATGCCACAAAGAATCCCCTGTGGGTCCTTGTACATAACAAGATGCAGCACAGAGTCAAACTGATACAGCCAGTTAGTAGGATAACCTGTACCATCAAAATTAGTCTCAATTAAACCATCATAGGGACATTCTGTCCCAGTATTTCTTATACCGTCTAAATTCACTGGGTATACAAGAAATGGTTGTATGTTTTGTGGTTTCGGAGTTCACCTTGAATCTCCAGAATCCAATCGTTATCAAAAACTGAAAGCAACTCATCCAAAGCAATATGCCTATTTTATTAACAATTTTGGTGGCATGATGCTTCAGTCGGGCTGTGTTTCCGACCTTGCGGTCAGATACATATGAATAGTTGTGTTTATCCTGCTAACACTAATGGTATATCCATTGACTTCATAACAAAATTTATGTATAATTTTGTTATCAAATAAGTCCAGCTAATAAATGTCAATAATTAAATGAGAAAAAATTTATTTTGTTTTTTGACTAAAAAAGGGCAGATTTTCCCCTTGGTGAAAATATCGTTTTTGAAAGATATTGATTCTTTGAATTTACAGTATTTTATGCAGCTATGTCGCATTTGACAGCATTGTATTGTTTGATATGCTCCTGAGGAGCAATGATTTTAAATGGTTTGTTGTCTCTGAGTATTGCAAATATCATGTTGCATACTTTATGTGAAACAGCTCCCATTGCTACGAGTTTTGGTTTTGAATCACACTTCTTGATTAGTATTCACGAAGGACTGGATTTTTAGCTTCTCCATTATGGGAGATACTGATGCTTTGTAGAGTTAACGTGTGAATCACACGTCTGGCTATGGCAGAACCACGCTTAGACATTTGAACCTTGGTGCCTTCAAATTTACCGGATTGCTTTACTGCTGGATCAAGACCAAAATAAGCGAAAAGTTGTTTTGGCTTTGAAAATGCTGAAAAGTCACCGATCTCACCCATGATGGATACAGCAGACAAGAAGCCAGCACCTTTAAATGTTTCAATCAAATGAATCTGCTTGACAAAGTCGGCATCTTCATTAGCATCAACAAGCTCATGGAGCGATTCAAGAATGTTGTTGATTTCTTCATCATATTTACGTATGAAGCTGATATAAAGACGGATACGCTTGATGTTGCTTTCTATGATGTAGCCAAACTGATTTGCATCAGTTGCCGCCTGAATTATGGCATTATACTTATTTTGAGCATATGTAAGCCCAAAGCGAGCTGTTGATTTGATGATATCAATAATCTCTTGTTTGTCTGCTTTAAGAAAAGCTTATGGAGAGGTATAAGTTTCCAACAATGTAAGAGAAGTGTTGATAGTAACCTTGGAAAAGATGCCAAGATACTGAGGAAACGCCATGCGTAATTCACCTTGAAGCTTATTCACATAGGCACTGCGATTATCCATTAAATCGTAGTATTCACGGCACAGATTACGGCAGTTTAGAGCAAGATCTGAAGGCATAAGTGAAACCTTTAAATCAGGTTTCAAACCAACCAAAGCAGCTTTTTTAGAATCAAAACGATCATTATGTACTTTTCGTATGTTGATGTTTGTGCTATTCTTAGTGATGATAGGATTAATAACCGAGCAGTTAAAACCCTTATCACGAAGATAGCAGAAGAGTGGGTAATGATAAATTCCCGTGGATTCGAGGAAAATGCGACTTTCAAAGAATACAACTCTTCTGCTTCTTTTATTTTAGAAACAGCGGTTGTAAGGGAATCAATACTGTTATGTAGGATTTTGTAAGGTTTTCCTACGAATTGTTGGTTTGGAAGTGCGATAGACATCCATGAGAAGTCAGCACCGACATCAATACCAACAGAGATGAATAGTTCATCAAGATTAAAAATAACTTTGTTTGACATGAGCAATAGCTCCTTTCTGATAGGAATCCATTTCCAATTTGGCAGGTACACAACCTAGCGCGTTATTCGGGTATGGCCTTGGGCTCCCAACCAGCTAAAACATAAAACCCTGTCGAATGGACTAATTGACTTTTTTACAGGTATCAGTCACAGAAGTGACTTCCCAAGGAGGTGAACATTCTTTGTCCTATCCTAAGAGATAATACCTTATGTTTTATCTGGTGTCTATCAGGAACCGTCAGACATGATAATTATTATGGATAACATCTGATGAAGGAAGAATCCCTTTTTTTTTTATCTGATTTACAGAAACTTATTAACCAAGTAGTCTTGATTGACTACACCATTATTATACTAGGAGGTGTTTTTATGCCAGCAATCAAATCAAGTGCTGATTTAAGGAATAATTACAATGAAATTTCTACATTTTGTCATAATTATCCTGAACCAGTTTTCATCACGAAGAACGGAAAAGGTGACCTTGCTGTTATGAGCATTGAAGCCTACGAAGAACTGACCAGCCGCTTTGAACTTTACAGCCAGATCAAGGAAGGAATGGACGATATTGCCACAGGCAACACTAGACCATTTTCCGAAGCTATGGCTGATATCGAGCCGCCGCAGTCGATGAGCTATCAGATTCACATCACTTCCACCGCAGAACACGATATTATGCGTGCTGCGGATTATATCGAATTTACCCTCAAAATCGATGCCGCAGATAATCTGTTAGATGCTGCGACTGAGCAGATAGGCTCACTAGCCGACCTGCCACAGAAGTTCCGCCTGGTAGATGATCCAGTACTGGCAAGCTGGGGCATTCGTTTTGTGATAATCAATAATTACCTTGCCTTTTATACGATTGATGAAGAAAAGCAGACTGTAATCATAGTCCGATTTCTCTATCAGAAAAGTAACTGGACTTCCATTCTTCGACAGGGTTTTTCCCTCATTTAAGGAATCTGTTTTTATGCAGGTTCCTTTTTAGTGCATTGCATTATAAGCAGCCACACCCGCTACCGCCAGCACAAACACCTCACCCGGTCTCATTCCTGTATGAAGAGATATTAGAAATTTTAATAAATAAAAATACAAAAGGCTATGACCTGCGAGGCATAAAATATAACCGGAATTAGTATTCCAAGTCGCCATAAACAATTATTTTTGTCAACCTGCGTCGCCCAAGTCGCCAATATTTCACTTTCCACGTCGCCAATAATTAAATATGGCGACTTGAGGGCAGCGTGCAGCTATTTTACACCAAATCCAGAAAATGAGCTAAAAAAAAAAAAAGAGACCCATACCAAAATGATATGAGTCTCCAAAAAGCCTATAAAATCAAGCTTTCTATTTAGAATTTGCCCTCATCAGCAGCCTGCTCTACAGAAACTGTAGCCCCTTATTTTACTGGCTTTCTAAGTCGTTTTGTTAGTTACCAGTCTGTTACTATTGACACTTTCTACTTATTTGTGCCGCTTAAGCGTGTGTAATGAAGCAGACGATACCAGCCGCCTTTAGTCTCTTTACCGTGGCTTCCGCATTTTCCTTTTTAGTATAAGCGCCTACCTGTACTTTGTAAAGCCCATTAAGCAGCCTTACGAATACGTCCGTATGTCCGGTCTTCTTAATCTGCTCCGCCATAAGGTTAGCGCCTTCTTTTCTTCTGTAAGCCCCAGCCTGTACCCTGTAGTACTTTTCGGCATCCGCCCCGGCTGCTCCCGCTCCTTGGTTCTCCTGGCTCTCTGTCTTGCCGTCAAACTCTGTAAGCTTATACTGCTCGATAATCTCAATAAGTTTGTTTGCATATTCCGGGTCTGTCGCATATCCAGCAGCCTTAATAGCGTTGCAAGCCTTCTTATAGTCTGTTTCTCCGATTACTTCTTTATAGCGCTTATTTGCCTTCAAAAATGCGCTATGGTCTGTAACGGATTCTTCCCAGCTATCATAAGCGCGGAAAGCTTCGCTTTTCACGGCTACCAGATTTACCCCGTCGTAGCACTCTTTTGTATCTTTGCAATATACTTTACCCTTCCAGGATTTTGTAGCCTTAATTCCGAAAAGGGCTTTACCCTCTGCGGCAAGCCCGGACGTTCCCCAGCCCGTTTCCGTGATAGCCTGGGCGATTGTCAAACTTGCCAGCACTCCGCTTTTCTTCATATCAGCGGACGCAAGCGCGCCCACTGTTTTAATAAAGTTTTTCTGTTCTGTATTCATATCGAAGCCCCTTATACAGCCGTCAAGCTTGCTACAGCTACCCAACTGTTGATTCCCTTAAGCTTTGCTTCCTGTACTCCTTTATTTGTCTGTACCTTGTCTACCGTGTGTCTTTTGCCGCCTAACTGTGCCGCCGGGACTGCTTTTCCTCTGGTCGAAGACAAGCCGCCATATACCGCACCGCTCTTAATAGTAACAACGCTTCCGGCTTTAATTTCCTGTGTTGCCGGGGCTGTTGCCGGGCTGCTTCCCGCTTCCTGGCTGCCTTTCTTTAACCCGAACTGTACAGCGATTGCATTAGCTACGGCTGCTGCAATCTGTGTCTTTTTAGCTGCGTATGCGCTCATATCGTCCTTATCGTCGATAAAGCACACTTCCAGCAGCGCGGAAGATACGCCCGCCGCCTTCGCTCTGTAGATTACTGTAAAATTCGTTCTCTTAACTCCGCGGTTCTTAAAGCCAAGGGCTGCGATACTCTGTACAATCTTCGTTTCTACCCCTACGGTCTTTTCCGCTGTAGTAACGTAGATTTCCGTACCTGTCGTCCGTCCGTTTCCTTTAAGGTCTGCTGCCCCGGAATTAAAATGGACTTCCAGTACATAACCATAGTTTTCGAAGTCAACCGCCAGTTTTCCGGCTTTTGCGTCTTTGTATGCGTTTCTTTCCGTCGGGTATAAATCCACCTGGGCGTATGCGCTCAAAGTCTTCTTAATTTCCTCGACCATGTAAATAGTCTCGTCTGCTTCTTTTCCGAACTGTGATACAGCGCCAGGGTCGCCCGCTCCGTGTCCGCTAATAAGTAAAATCTTCATGTTTCTTATGCTCCCTCTGTGATTTTTCTTAAAATGTCGTCTTCTGTATCTTCATCCGAAACCGTAACCGTATTATACACATAGTCGTATAAGCTGCTGTTTGATTCCAGCATTTTCTTAAACTTCTCTAATGCTTCGTCTAACAGTTCGTCGTATTTTTCTTCCGTAATAAACAGGGTAATAATCGGGAATCTTTCTACAAGCCAGTCCCATACCATAGCCCTTTTTACCTGTCCGGTCTTTCTCTTTAACTCCTTTTCCGCTTCCGTAACCATGTACAGCAGCGCGATTCTAATTTTATCTAACTGCTGCTGTGGTGTGAGTTTCAAAAAACGCAATACCGCATATACGGTAAGCCCCAGTAAAGCAACCACAATTACGAAAATTAACCAGTTTTCAAGAATCAATTTCAAAATCTCCATACTTCGCACCTCTAAAAGTTCTGTATTTCCGTTGGCTCTAACGCTTCGTCTATAAGTGCTTCTGTTTTATCCTTCATCTTTTGTATGGTTCTTTCTTTGATTTCTTCCGCCGGATTTTCTTCGCCCAGGTCGATAAGTTTTTTTATCATACCTAGCTGTATTTTTATACCATTTTCAAGCTGTACCGCTTTCAGATACCATATTACAGCAGCGCCGAACACGCCCCCGGCTGTCGGAATTATGTAAGTAAATACTTCTGTAGGCTTTTCGTTCCATGAAAATATAAGGGCTACTATGCAAGTGCATACAAATATTGAACCAGTGCTTAAAACTACCTTTTTCTTAAATTCCCGCTTCTTTGCTCTCACTGTGCGCTTAAACCTTCCAGGTCTTTAATTCTATGGTTTGCTACTTCCTGTTTTTCATCAAGTACCGCCTGGTCTTTTTCTAATTTGTACACCCTTTCTACTACGTTGTTGTGTTTGTCTAATTTTGCTTCGATATAATTAAGTCTGGTCTTAATCGTCCCGTATATCGCGCCGATAGACACCCGTACACAACTAACTGAATAAGTAAACCTATCCAAAATTCACTACTCAAGCCTTACTAACTCCTTCCTACGGCTCTAACATCCGTTCCAGGTCTTCGCGACCTTCTTTTATGTCTTCTATCATCATTAGTAACTGCTTGTCTTCGTCTTCCATGCTCCTATAGTTCTCTAATTCTTCCAGCAGCAGCCTATTTACTTCTGCCAGGTCTGCTATTATGCTGCTCTGTACCTCTACTACGTCCAGGTCGTAACGTGCTACGTTCGTAGCCTGTACTTCGCCTTCTTTCCTCTGGTTTCTGATTCTGTTAATTATCCGGCGTAATACTGCCATTTCCTATTAACTCCTTTTTCTTAATTTCTGCTTCTATTTGCCCTTTAATCTTCATGCGTAGCCTGTAAGTGTCCGCGTGTTTCGCGTGTCCTTCCCAGCTTGCATATTTCATAAGCAATTTTTCTTTTGTTATTTTTCCGCTTCTGTAGGCTTTGATAGTTGCCCTAATATGTTTAGGGCTACGCTTCCTTATCTTCCGGTAATCTTTGTAAATACGATACCCGCAAAAATCAAAGCCGTTCTTAGCGTTGATTATCTGCGTTTTCGGATTTAAGGTAAGCTTAAGCCGCTCGCCTAAAAATGCGTCTATCTTTTGTAACACTTCTACCAGGTGTTCCCGGCTATTGCTAACTATTGCAAAATCATCCATGTAGCGTATATGCTTATCTTCCTTCAATTCATGTTTTACGAAGTAATCTAATTCATTTAATACCAGGTTTGCGAAAAGCTGGCTTAATAAGTTTCCCACTGGAAGCCCGCGCCCGTCTTCCCCGTAGCTGTCGATAATGTAGTAAAGCAGATTCAATAGGTCTTTGTCTTTGAAAATCCCGCTTAATATTTGCTTTAATACTTCGTGGTCTACACTATTGAAATATTTGTGTATATCCGCTTTTAATATATAAACCTGTTTTCCTTCAAAAGATAGGTTTCTTATGCACTCCTGGGCGTAATCTGCCGCTTTGTGCATACCCTTATCTGTTCTACAGGCGTAGCTATGATAATAAAACCGTCTTTCTACAATCGGTTCTATTTTATTGTTTATCATGTGCTGTGCTACTCTGTCCCTAAATGGTAGCGCGTATATGTCCCGCTTTTTCGGTTCATACACTACAAAGCGCCGGGCTTCCCCTTGTCGGTATGTTCCGGCTTCCAGGTCTGCCACCAGGTCGTATAATTCTTCTTCCAGGTTATCCGTGAACCTTAACACTTCTTCCCGGTATCTTTTGCACTTTCGCGCCTTTCTGTATGCGTCTTCTGCATTTTCAAAGGTCGCTATATCCTTTATTCCTATGTTACTTCTTTTCATCTTCTGCCGTTTCCGCTTCCGCCCTTCGCTCTCGCTACTAACCGGAAGCGTCCTTTTTTATGTTTGCCTGGTAGTCCCAGGACGGGCTATACGTTCTGACTATATGTAAATAGTCCTTGCTAGTAAGCCGTAGCTTGCTAAGTCTGAAAAGTCCATAAGTCACAGCCGAAGCGCGCGCCAATGTTAGCGTTGACATTCCAGGGGTAATTGTTACAGTTGACAGCGCGGCAGCCAGCGATAACGCCGTTGTTCCAGTTGCCACCCGCGATAAGGCGAAGCAACGTATAGCCCATATTCTTAACTTTGTACTGATTTAATGAAGCCGCCTAACATTTTTCCTATTTCCGTTAATTTCTTCGCGGCTACTCCGTATGTATGCCCGCTTATGTACTCCTGGTCGTAGGCAATTCTGATATAATACCGTAAAATCACTAATTCTACGTCCGCGTCGTATAAAAGCTTTTTCTTCGTCGTGCTTTTCCCGGCTCTAATGATGTACCGTAAAATATCCATGATACAATTTTTAGTATCTTTCTGTAGTGAAAACTTTTCACTTTTCGGATATTGTCTTAGCACCGGGTATATATACTTTATAAAATCGTACAGCTTTTCTTGTATCTCTAAATTGCTTTTCATATAATCGCCCTTCCTCTGATTCGCGATTATATCACAGCTATTTTGTTTTGTGTTGCCGTTCCTCATTGTTTCCTATATCCTGGAAATTTACCTTAAATTTTTACCGCGTGTGCGGGCTTCCGCCCGCACAAAACAGATTACAGACTGTCACAGCCGAAGCGCGCGCCAACGTAAGCGCCGACATCCCAGGGGGAACTGCCACAGTTGACAGCGCGGCAGCCAGCGAAAACGCCGTTGTTCCAGTTGCCACCCGCGATAAGGCGAACAAGTCCGTAAGTTCCTTCTGTGTATGCCTGTCCGTTTCCAGTGCCTAATACGTCCTTCCAGCTCCAGGACTGTGTACCGTCGTATCTGTAGCTTAATTCGTCCAGCCATTCCCACACATTACCTACGCAATCTACGCAACCGATAGCAGATACAGCATTAACTACTTAACCCGTCGTAGTTCTGGCGGTATTCGTTGTAGCCGCCCAGGCGTTCGTATTATTGCCGTCTGCTCCCTGTGGGCTGCCGTATGCTGCTTGCTGCCATTCCGAATAAGATAACAAGCGCTTACCGGATTTTAAGCCCAGGTCGATAAAGTCATAGCTGTTATGTCCTTCCGTTCCTGTAAGCGGTGTTGCATTGTACGCTGATTTCACGCCGCCTACTCCATTGCTGGACGCTAAGTAAATATCCACCCACAAGCCGCCGCCAGCGTATACCATGCCTTCCGGGCTGCATTTCGGGCGGTGCTTCAACGTCCATACGGAACGCGGAACGATACCGGACGCTACATTAGATTCCCAGCCGCTGCCTTTCTCCGCTCCGGCAGTATTGATAGGAATAAGCTTACTGCTTACTTGTCTTACCCTTCCATAATGGAAGCCGCCGATTTTACGGCTTGTCTCTGCATTGTAGCCGTCCGGGTATGTACTGTTAAGGCTGATTTTGTATACTTCGTCCAGGTCTTCGCTGCCAGGGTCACAAATATAAACATAGTAATCTTTTCCCACCACAAACGCACTACCAGCGTCCAGGTTTCCGGTACTAAGTACTGTAGCGTCCGTTTTGAATACTCCTGTACTTCCGACCGTAACCACACACCCAGCCGTTACCGTAAGTGACGTAAGCCCGGAAGCGGTTAAATATTCCGCCGAAGGTGTTACCAGGTCGCCAATATTTGCCATTTTCGCAACCGTAAGTTTTGCCCGCGGGTCTTTGTTAATAAAATCATTACTTAAAAATCTACTCATATCTTGCTAACACTCCTTTGATACTGTCTAATTCTCCCTGGGTAATTCCCAAAGTGTCTAAGATATTTACCGGGCTTTCTACCCCTACTTTTCTGCTGTTGTTTCCAGGTCGGCGTTAACTCCTATTACCGTCTTCTTTTCCTCTTTTGCTTCTCCCGTGTCTTCTCCCCGGCTCTGCTGCTCAACCGCTACATGCTCTACGCTTTTAATTGTGTATTCCTTGCCTTCACACAATACCTTAGCGCCCTTTTCCGCTTCTGCCAGATAGTTAGTAGTAATATATCTTTTGTCCTCTGAAATTTCGACTACCGGAACAAAAATATACTTTTCTTCTTCGATTCCGTTAATCACTTCCCTTAACTCTGCTGCTTCCAGTGTGCCAGCCTGTACCATTCCTAACAGGTTATAAATGTCTTTCCCCGTTCCGATTACTTTAGGCATATTCCGCATAATCTCCCGCCTTCCTTATTCCGTTGTTTCGCTTAAGTACCCGCTTCCTAAGTATGATTTATCTAACCACGCTTCTTCCGCAAAATCGTTAAGCTTATCAATATTGTTATAAATGTCCTCTATTAGTCCTTTGTAATTCTGCGCCTGTTCTGCTGCTGCCGTCGCTACCTTTACGGCTTCCTGGCTGGCTGCTGCTGCTGCCGTCGCTTCTTCCTTAACCTGGTTCGCGATTCCTATGGTATCGTTTGCCGTTTTCATAGCTGTAGCAGCTAAAATAGTCGCTTCTTCTACGGTATCTTTTGATTTTTCCACTTCTTGTAATGCGTTTATGATTGCCTTGTACTCTATCGTACTGGCTATCTTATCGCCTACGATTACCGCCGTATCTACCTTTATATTAAAAGTCCAGGAAGCTATATAGCTTTCCTTTTCGTAGACGCTTATAGCGCACTCTGCATATCCGGCGGCGGCTGTCATTTGTTCGGTAATCTCTGCTGTTATCAGATTTTCGACGTAAGTACAATCGTTTAAGATTTCTTCCCCGTCGGACTTCCTACACTCAATCTTTACTTTTGCCCCTTCCGGCATTTCGTAAGGTTCGCCGTCATTCAGCAGCACTACTAACAGGTTTCGCGTTTCACTATCAAACTGTTTAACCCTTATAGTCTTTTCTACGCTGTGACGGGCGAAGTCAAATACTAGCCTTCCTACTACCACTTTGCACCGTCCTTACTCGCTCAAATAGCAATTATTTACATAAGACAAGTCTAACCAGGCTTCGCTACTTTGTCCCGCCTGTATGCTTGCATTGTCGTATAGTTCCTTAGTTAATTCGTAATAGTGTTGTGCATTTTCGCCCCCGGCTGCTGCCGTTTCCGCCGCTGTCTGGGCTTCCTTTGCCTTCGTGCTGGCTGTCCCGGCTGCTGCTTCCGCTTTTCCCTGGGCTGTTTCCGCTGCCGTCTGAGCGCTGGCTGCTGCCTGTGCCTGTTTTGTCGCCGTACCGGCTGCCGTCTCTGCTTTTCCTTGGGCTGTGGCGGCTGCTGCCTTAGCGTTCTCTGCCGCTGTCTGGGCTGTTTCCGCCGCTCCCCTGGCTGTCTCGGCTTTTCCCTGGGCTGTTTCTGCCGCTGTTCGGGCTGTGGTGGCTGCCTGGGCTTCCTTGGCTGCCGTTCCCGCTGCCGCTTCCGCTTTTCCCTGGGCTGTTTCCGCTGCCGTCCTGGCTGTGGTGGCTTTACCTTCGGCTGCTTCTGCTTTCCCCCGGGCGTTTTCTGCTGCCGCCTGGGCTGCTTCTGCTTTCCCTTGGGCGCTTTCTGCCGCTGTCTGGGCTACTTCCGCTTTCCCCTGGGCTGTCTCTGCTGCCGTCTTGGCGATGGCGGCTGCCTGGGCTTCTTTCTTTGCCGCGTCTGCATGTTCTCCCGCTGCCGTTGCCTGTGTTGTTGCTGCTCCGGCTGCTCCCTGGGCTTCCTTCGCCTTACTTTCTGCCTGGGCTGCATATTCTCCGGCTGCTGTCTTTTCCTTTTCGCTTCCGGTCTTTGCCGCTTCTGCTGCCGCCGCGTATTCCTTAGCCGCTGTCGCCTGGGCTGCCGCTAAAGATACCTGGTTACTTGCCGCTTCCGCCGCTGCCTGGGCTTCCTGTGCCTTCGTACTGGCTGTCCCGGCTGCCGTCTCTGCTTTTCCCTTGGCTGTTTCCGCCGCCGTCTGGGCGCTGGCTGCTTCTTTCGCCGCCTTTTCCGCTACTTCCTTCGCTGCTAAAGCCTGGCTATTTGCCCCTTCTATAGAAGCCGTCGCCCGCTGTATGCTGCTGCTTGTCTTATCAAAATAATTTTCTAAGAAGTTCCCTAACTCTACTTCCTCGTTTTCTTTTGTTATACAATTCCATTTGATACGGATACAGCGCGCTTTTACCTCTATCTTTATTCCTTTGTGTCTACAGGTTATCGTATCGCCTACTTCTACGCTTTCCAGTTGCTTATACTCCGCATACTCTACCGTATTTGCCAATTCCACCATATTAACCGTGTAATTAACAGTAGGGTCGTCGATTCCTTTTTTATATTCCTCGTTACAGGCTTTTACAAGCGCTGCCCTTAATGCTGTTAAATTAGCGTAGCCCGTTTCCCCTTCGCTACAATCTTCCTGTAGCTTAATATCTTCAAAGTTTATTACAGCGCCTTTTACCTCTGCGTAGCTTCCTATTTTGGGGCTGTCTACCCACGGTTCCGCCCCTTCCAGGGCATACCCGTTATAAGCTACTGGAATAATTCTTGTTACTACGTCTTCGTCGCTTACGCTTTCTTCTATCGCTTCCAGATTATGCCCGAACTCTGCCCTTACGCCTTTGTCGCTTCCAATCTGTCGCATAATATATACGTCGTAATTATCGTACAGCCGTTCCCCGCCCCAGCGGTTTATAAAGCTGTTTTCGTCGTCGCCCGCTATTGCTTCTACTATGTTCTTCCGTACATAATAAGCCGTATTCGCTGTCGTTATATCACTGTGTGGCGTAAACTTCGTCCCGCTAAATATAATATCAAGCGCCTGTTGTCCGTTTTTGTTTGTTGGGCGTACATCAACCAGGTAGTTTCCTAAGTTGTCGTAGTATATATGCCTTGCGTATACTGTTACTTCGTCGTCGCTCTTTTCTCTTTTGTAGATTCTGAATAGCTGCTTATCTGAATACGGCGTAGGTGCTGCGATAACATTATCATTAACCAGGTATTCCCAGCGCCCCAGGTCGTCGTATTCGTGGGTTAGTTCTATCTGGCAGATTCCGTCTAATCCCCATTCAAAGATACATTCTAAGGGCGTAAGCGTTATATCTCCGTTCTTCTTGTAATTTGTATTAGTACTTCTATATACCTCTATCATAATTCCCGCCAGTTAGGGACTAACACAACGCTAAAGCCCTCTGTATATTTAAAATTATTATCCCCTTCCTGTAAGTAAAGCCCTTCGTACTTCCCGGTAAGTGCCGCGTTGCTAATCTCATTCGCTGCGTTGTAGCATATTTCTAACTTCGTGTCTATGTTTAGCTGCTCTGTCACTTCTGCCGTTACCTGGTTTCCGTTTACTTCTAAGGTTATTTCTCCATTGCCGTATATCTTATATACTGGCTGTGATTCCATATAGGGGTTATACAGGTATTCCCCTATTTCTTTTTCGTCCTGTCCGTCTACCCGATACATATAACTTTCACAAGTGAAAACAATTTCAAATTTTCCCTTGCGCTTCGCCGTTCTTTCCGTATCACTCATTACCGCCTTTTTGACTTTATAGTAATACTCCGGGTCGTCGCTAAGTATCAGCCTGTTATCTTTCCCGCTGTACAGCCACTTTTTTACTTTTCGTAAGTCCTGCGCCCATACGTCCGGTGTCTTCGATACAAAGTTAAAGTTTATCGGTATTTCTATATCTTTGTACGTCTTCTTATCCCTGTGTAACTCCCCGTCGCGTCCTTCCACCTTAATAGTGTCGTACTCCCGTTCCGGTACAGGGATAGTAGGGCGGCTTATTACGCTTAACCCTACGTCCTTGCATGATTCGCCATTATAGAAAATGTGGAATGTTGCCCGCATTATGCCGCCCCTTTCGTCTTATCCTTATCGTTCTGGTCTTTTGTGATTCCCTTAACTACTTCTTTCTTCACTTCCTTAGCAATTACTTTTTTTTTTAGGTCGTTGTATTTGTGGTATATACAATAACTGTAATATCCCTATCCTTTGCAATTTGCTTTGTGCTTACCTCTCCGCCGATAGTAGAAATTTTAGCCGTATTCTTTACCGCCGTTACCGGGTTAACCTCTGCCGCTACCTTAGTTGTCATGCCCTGTAATTCTTCTTTCAGGTCACTCTGTAGCGTTGGCATTTCTGCCGTAATACCTACCCCGATACCTTGCGGTATCATCTTACCTACTAAATCCCTAAATAGTCTTGACGGCGAATGAATACCCAAAGCGTCCTTTGCTCCGTCTAATAAGCTTTTTGCCAGGCTCTTAACCTTTCCGGTCAGCCAGTCCCAACCGCTGCTTATTCCGTTCCATATTCCCGAAACAATATTACTTCCTATCTCCGCCATTTTGCTAGGCAAGCTTCTTACACCGTTTACCACAGCGTTATGCAGCCCCTTAGCTGCTTCCGTTCCTTTTGCCGCTAACTGCGTTCCCCAGTTTACGACTTGCTGTACAGCGCCTACAATAGCATTCCAGACCTTACCCGGCATTTGCGACAATGTAGTAATTGTCTGATTCAGTAAGTTTGTTGCTGCTGTTACCGCCCGGCTTCTCATTTGTTCGCCCCAGCTCGTTACTTGCTGTACCGCACTTATGATAGCGTTCCAGATTTTACCCGGTAACTGCTGCATGAAACTAACCACATTTGCTATAAGCTGGGTCGTTTTTGTTACCGCCTGGGTCTTCATATCCTCGCCCCAGGTCGCTACCTTCTGTACCGCGCTTATAATAGCGTTCCAGATTTTGCCCGGTAACTGCTGCATGAATATTACGACACTGTTTACAAATTCCGGTATTTTCGTCGTAGCCCAGGTGTATAAATCAATTCCGAATTTTATAATATAGCCTAAACAAAACCGATAACGTAAGCGATTTTGTTCGGCAATTCTGAAAAGAACGTAACGACATTCGTTACAAGCTGGGTTATTCCTTCTTCTGCTGCCGTTCTAAGTCCTAACGCCCACTCGCGTATAGCGTCTACAGTACTTATAATAGCGTTCCAGATTTTGCTAGGAAGCTGCTGTAGGAATGTAACCACGCCATTAAAGGCGGATTCGATTTTTGCTACAATATTCGCCAGAAATTCGATTACCTTTGCGAAGGAATCCGGCAGCGTCTGGGTGAAAAATTTCACGATTGCCGTTACCACAACTTCGATAGCATTTTTTATTTTTCCCCACACATTCGCGATAGCTGCTCTTGTGTCTTCGTTTGTGGCGATAAATCCAACAATAGCTGCCACCAACGTAGCGACCAATGTTACAACCAGCATAATAGGGTTAGCCGCCATAGCAGCGTTTACTAACCACTGTACCGCCGCCCCTGCTGTCGCTGCCGCCTTAAAGCTTGTCAACGCTGCTACGACCGCATTTATAACCGAAGCTACCTTAAATGCTACGAAGCCCGCACCGATTCCAGCTAATACGCTTACTATCGTTTCGCCGTTATCCGCAATCCAGCCCAGCCCTTCCAGAAGTGTAGGCAAAACAGCCGCCACTATTTCGCTTGCTTTTTCTACCATATTTCCGAAGCCTGTAGCTATCTTCTCTAATGCTCCGCTTAAGCTGCCGTCCGTTAAATCGGTCTGTAGCTGCCCGATAACTTCCGTTATATTTTCTACCGCGTTCGTAAGTGGTGTTTTGAATTTCTCATAAGCTGCGATTCCTAAGCCTTCTAGCCCGCTTTTCAGTATCGTAACTTTTCCCTGTAAATTGTCGTTCATTGTAGCCGCCATATCTGCCGCCATATCTGCCGCTGCACCGTCACAGTCTGAAATATAGCCGCTTAACTCGTCGAAGCGCTCCCCGCTGTTTGCCAGCAAAGCGTTTACGCTCTTAAGGTCTACTTTATTGAAGATACTATTAAGTACTTCTGTCTGTTCTCCCTGGGTCATTGTTCCCAGGATTCCGTTAAGGTCGTTAAAGGTTTCATTTAACGGGCGCATGTTCCCGTTTGCGTCGAATACCTGTAAGCCCAGCGCTTCCATTTGCTTTTTAGCTTTATCTGTAGGCGCTGTAAGGCTTAGAATTACATTTCGTAACGCCGTTCCGCCTTCTGCTCCCTTTACGCCGTTATCTGCGAAAATACCTAATACGGTATTCATTTCGACCACGCCGCCCGCCAGGTTCTTAGCAGTTCCGCCTACCGTTAGAATTGCTTCGCCTAACTGCTGTACGTTTGTATTACTTTTCTGCGAAGTCTTCGCCATTTTGTCAACGAAGCTTTCCGTAGTCCCGGCTGCGTCCCCTAGTGCGCTCATGCTATCCGTAACCATATCGGAAGCTGTCGCTAAATCCATTCCCCCGGCTGCTGCAAGGTTAAGGACTGTCGGTAACGTCTCTATGGACTTGTCCGCGTCATATCCGGCAAGCGCCATATAGTTAAGTGCTTCTGCTGCCTGTGTTGCCGAAAACTGCGTAGTTGCTCCCGCTTCCTTCGCCGCTTTCTGCAATTTGTCAAATTCTTCGCTTCCGGCTGCTATTTCCTCTGTCGTGATTCCCATAGTAGCCGCTACCTGGCTCATTCCGCTTTCAAAATCCGAACCTACGCCAATTGCTGCCGTCGCAAGTGTCTTTAAGCCATTAGCCAGGGCTTTAACGCCATTTATGATAGCGCTGGATATTAAATTAGCTTTTATAATATCGCCCAGGCTTACCGTTTTCTTCCCGGTTTCATCCATGTTGTTTCCGGCTGCTGTTATTTCCTGTCCGAAAACCGTCCATTTCTTACCTGTGCTGTTTAATTCTTCTTCGGTTCGTTTTAATTCTGTTTGTTGGTCTGCTAAGGCTACCCGCGATTCATTGACTTTAATAGTATTTTTCGCTATCGCGTCTTCCTGTTTCTTAACTGCGTTTTCAGCCTTTGCATGTGCTTCTTTCGTTTCGTCTAGCTGTGCCTTTAATTTTTTACTTTCTTCGCTGTCTTTACCTGTCTCCTTAACGCTTTCCTTGTATGCTGCGGTAAGTTCCGCTACCTTCTCTTTTAACTTCTGCTCTGTTGCCTGTAATTCTGTAAGCTTCTGCTTCTGTGCCGTAAGATTTGTCTGTTGAAGCTTAATAGCGTCCGTCTGTAGCTTTATCTTAGCCGTTAACTCCGTCTGTTTAGCCTTAAGTAAATCGGTCTGGCTGCCTAACGCCTTCGCCTGTGCCGCTTCTACTTTGTATTCGCTGGTTACAAGCTTCATTTGCGTAAGCATTGACTTCATTTGACTGGTAAACTCGCTTGTATTAGCCCCTATTCGTAGACTAGCACCAGCCATTTATATAACTTACTCCTTCGCTTGCGTTTCTCTGTCATATTCGACTTGAAATACAACGTAGTCTAAAAGGTCGCTTAAGTCCGATTCCAAACAGTCCTTATAACTGTTTCGCATATTCTTAATACATATCTGTAAAATATTATCCAGGGCGTTTCTGTACGTTTCCCATATTTCTTCCTGGGAATGTTCCTCGATATAACCATTTTCCCGGTCGTATTCGTCGAAGGCGCTACCCTGGTCTTCTACTTGCTGGCTGCCATTCAAAATGTCGCTTATGTTCCGTATTTTTTCATTTACGGAAGCGTCCACGATTTCGGCTACCGCCTTAAATGTACTAATAACTTCTGCTACGTCCAGTTGTTCTATTTCTTCTTCCTCTATCCTGTCATTAAACACTACTCTGATAACAGCAGAATACAGGTATAATAAGTCGTTTTCGTCTTCGGTTTTGCTTATCAACTCCATAAGCTGTATGTACCGCCTGTAAGCGTATGTCGTGATACTGTAGAAATGCTTAAGTTTCCCGCCGCATTTGATACAGGTATCAATTAAACTTGTGAACTCAAATTTTTTTTTGCGTCTTTCGCCTGTTCTGCCAAACGCTTAATAATGTTCGCATTGATAAGCGCAAAGTTAAAAATAATCTGTGATACGTCCGCAAGTTCCGCGTTTGCTTCCTCAAAAGTAAACTGATTATCATAGATTTCTACAATCGCTTTTACCATGCGGTCTAAGTCGTCGTCTGTGTATGTCTGCTTTTCCTGTGTTACCAGGTCGTCGTATACTTCCCTAAACGCCCGGTATTTCTTTCGCCCGATTTTTCCGCTTTCGTACTCTTTACCGCCTACGGTAATAATATTTGTCTTTAAGGTCTTTGCGGTTTCCTCTGCCTGGATGTTGGTATTATTCATAATTTCCGCGTTGATAAGTGAGAAATTAAGAATAATGCTGCTGATTTCGTCTAAGCCGTCGTCTGCTTCCTCAAAAGTGAACTGATTCCCAAACACCAGTACAATAGCTTCTATCATGCTATCTAAGTCGTCGTCGCTAAAGGTCTGCGCTTCCTTCTCTTTTCCTAACAGGATTTCGTATACTTCCGCAAATTTTCTATATTTTTCTCTTGTGATTTTTCCGCTTTCGTATTCCTTACCGTTTAAGCTGATTTTCATAATATAACCCTTTCTGTAAAGGGTGTCAGATTCTGACACCCTCTCATTTTATTAGTGTCCTGTTTCGCTTTCTGCTTTCGGTACTTCCTTATACTCCTGTACTTCGCTAAACCATGCAGCGATAGCTTCTTTTGCTGTCGTGTGTTCTTCCAGTAAGTTACTTTCGTCCACGATAAGGGCGTAAAGCTTCTTTTTTTCTCCCTCTATAGTATCTTCTTTCTTTCTGGCGTAGAAAGTGAAGGTAATCTTAATTGTTTGGGCTGTCTTTTTGTCCTTAACCGTTTCGTATGTAACGTCCGGGTGTTCCGCTTTTCCGCAATAGTACCAGCTAAATTCGTACTTGCCGTTCCCCTGTTTTGCCCGGAAGCCTAACGCTACTTCTTTTGCCTTATCCCTTCCGCTTTTGCCAGGAAGCCGTATTTATAAAGAGTATCAAACAGTAACGCATAGTCTCCCGGCGTTAATCTGTTTACCTCTAATTCAATTTCTGTTTTTTCGTATGTCTCTACGGTGTCTTCTACCTCGTCGTCGCTGTAGGTATACTCGACGCTAAAGGTATCTTTACTGTTGCTGCAATTGCCTTAGCAAGTCTTACGGGTACGTCCGCTGCGTATACGTCTTCGTCGTTAGTTGTGACTGCTGCTACGCAAATGTCCTTTACGCCTACCAGGCGGCTTCTGGTAATGGTTTCTTTATTTTCCTTTACTGTTGCCATGTTTTAATTTTCTCCTTCCACATTCATAGAAAAGTAAAAGCGCGCTGCTTTATGGTAGATTCCTGTTTCTACTTCGTACTGGTCGTTTCCGGTAAAATAGGTAAAGCCCACCTTTTTCAGCAGCTTCTTAACCTTCTTTTTCAGCCTAAAGCAGTCTTCTTTACTCCATATATCAACCTGTATGTAATATTCTTCGTTTTCGTTTGTATCTTCGCTAAAATCTATATCTTCGTCACTCATAAAGTAAAATGTTATGTGTGTATCGTTTATATTCTGGTTATACCAGCCTTCTTCCGTGTATACCCCTGTTATCCCTATCACTTCCGCTATAAATGCGGTTAAGTCCAGGTCTTCACTGTTGGGGTATTCCGCCAGAACTCTATTAAGCTGTTCTTTTTCTTTTTCGCTCAAAAGTGCCATGCTTATTCCCCCAGCTTTTCCTTTAATGTCTTTTCGTATTCTTCTTCTGCAATTTCCTTTAGCGCCTGGTATGTTGGTCTAGCTGCGTCTAACATAAAATGTTTAGGCTTGTGCATGGTCGTACCCCATTCATGGAATTTCATATAAAAGAACGGGGAAGTATCGCCCCTGTCCCATCCAACCAGTTCGCCGTAGTTCCCGCTTTGCGTCGTTCCCTTCTTCGGTACATTGTCCGCTGCGTGCTGTCCGGTTCTGCTGCCTTTTCTGCCGGATTTCATAGGGTTACTGCTGTATGCTTTCTTCCGTATCTGTCCTTCCGCTTCCTGTAAGCCGATTTCGCCAGCACGTTTTATGATTTTTTTGTTTAGTGCCTTTAGTTCTGATTCCGTAGAAAGTCTTTCTATTTCCTTCTGCATTTCATTCAGCCCTAAAAACTCCATTGAAATATCGAAACTCATACTATTTCCTGTGCCTTTATCACGATTTTTCTACGGTTATACTTTCCGTAGTCTGCCGCGATAATGTTAAACACCCTTTCGCCCCATTTAACCCGGTATTCCTTTGTATTTAAGGCTTCCAGTTTTAAGCAAAACCTGGTTTCAAAATTCACTACGTTTTCTAATTTTGCTTCCAGGGCGCTATATAACTCTTTTCCGTACAGGCTCTTTACGTCACACCAGCACTTATGATAGTCTTCCCATGTTTCCACTGGTCTTCCTTTTTCTACTGTCTTTTTACGTTTTTGAATTACTAAATACATAATCACGCCCCCACATTCGCCAGCTTGTCTAATATGGTTTTTGTGATATTATCGGTTTTTGTGTTGCTTCCTACCGTAGTAGAACGCACTTCGTACATATCGCTTACGATTTTCTTTAGAAGAAGGGCGGCGATTCTCCGCCCTTTTTCGTATTCTTCGTCGCTTTCGTAGTTCGCCTTATCCTTATACCCAGTGCCTACGCAACTATCTATATAAGCTTCGGCTGTCAAAATAAGCCCGCTTATTTCCTCGTCGTCTTCGTCGTAGCTTACCCTTAAATAGTTCTTCGCCTGTTCAAGCGTTAATAATTCTGCTGCCATTTCCTACCCCTTCCGGGACGCATTAGGCAGCCGGGGTAAATTCTACCTTGAAGTCTGCCCTGTCGTCCAACTTCTCACAGTCAAAGCGTTCCTGTACCTTAAGTGCTGTTTCGTCAGATTCAAAGAATACAGACTTATCTGTAGACACTGTGTAGCCCTTTCTTTCAAAGAACTTAACCAGCGCATACAGGTTAACTACATAAAATACTACCTTTCCGGTCGCGCTTGCTGTTACCGCTTCGTCGCTCAAAGTGATAAGCTGGCGGTTCTGGAAGTAGTCTTTACCGTTTACGGTCTTTACTAAATCCAGGTTTCTACCGTTCTTATCTTCCTGGGACTGCAAATATACATAACCTGTAAGGTTTGTGATAACTACAGTCTTTGCGCGAAGTGTCGGTAATACGCCGTCGATTACCTTTTTAACCCCGCGCCAGTCTGTCACGCCTGTAGACTTGTCTGTAGCGTTGTCCTCGACAATCTGTAAGATTTCGTCGTTTTCGCTGTTAACGCCAGCTTCCGCAAAATCCGGCTTAATAACATCCTGGATGATATTAACAGCTTCGTCTTCCTGTAAGTCGTTGGCAATCGGAACTAACGCGCCGTAGTTCTCGATATTGTAGTTAATATCCTGCGTGTTAGCTGCTTCCCCTGTCAACTTAGTACCAGATTTATACTTAGTAAGCTTCTTTCCGCCAATCTTTGCAAACGGCATTTTTCCATGATTGGAAGTAGCGCGTACAATGTGGCAATGTTCCTTAAGGCTGGGGAAGCCTTCACGCAATACCTGGATGTCATTAACGAACTGCTCCGGCAGAATCGCGGCGTTGTTGTCAATGGTTACGGCTGCTCTTTCCTCGTCCGTAAGTGCTTCTTTGCCCTTAAGCGCAAATTTTACAGCTACTCTCAACTCGCTTACTGCGGAAGCTGTACGCTTTTCTTCCTTCTTGCGCTTCTGTCCTCTTAATTCCTCTTTTTCCTCGTCGTCTTCTGCTTCTCTTACAGCAAGCAATCTCTGTAATCTTCTTTTTTCCTCTAACGCCGCTTCTGCCTTATCCGCGTCGCGGCTTTCCAGGTAGCCGTTAATCTCCTCTGTTTTCTTTCCGATTAACTCTCTGATTTCCTGTACTGTCATTTTTTAAAACTCCTTTTCGTTTTCTTCCCTAAGCTGCATAAGCCGGGCTTCCATTTTTAATTTTTCTAATCTCTTTTCTTCTTTTGCTTCTTCTTTTACCTTCTCAAAGCTCCTACAGCTAATTTCTGAACTGTCATAAGCGGGGAAGGTGCAAGGGCTTACTTCCAGCAGCACCGCCTTTACTACGCTTCTTTTGTAAATTTCTTCGCCTTCATGTACTACTTTACTCCACCTGTCTTCCTGGCAGATAAAGCCGAAGCTGCTACCGTCTACATCCCCGCGCTGTACGCTCTCTTTTACGTCATTTCCCCAGGTATTGTTAGGTAAATCAATGTCATACGCTAACCCTGTGGTATCTGCCGTATTGAAGCGTAAAGTATCGGTTTTTGTGCTTCCTAACGGTCTGCTTGTGTCGTGATTCCATAAGGCTTTTATCTCTTTCCCCGCTTCTTTACAGCTATTTAAGCTTTCGTCGAAGCAGCCCGCCGCGATTTCCTCTAAATATTTGTCGCCCCAGCGGTCTACTATCAAAACAGGGGTATTGTATTTAACTGCATATCCGCCGATTGTCCGGCTGTCTTCTCCCTCTGCTGCCGCTCTTACTTCCAGGGCGATTCCCTGACACTTCCGGCAGTAATTACGAATTTCCGGGTTTTCTCCTTCCGTTCCTCTATTCGTTGGCATTGCTCCCGCTCCCTTCTTCTTTTTTGCCTATGTCTTTTAGCTTCAAAACTCCGGCATTTACTATTAGTTCGTCCCCGTCCGGCAGCTTTTGGCGCTGTAGTTCTAGCCTGGCTTCGTTCGGGGTGTAGATTCCGTTAGAAACATAAGCACAAAGTATTTTCTGCTGTGTTTCTGCCGAAGTCCTCAAAATCACGTTCGTATTAAAACGTGCTTTGTAGCCCTTGTCCCGTTTCTCTTTTGTTAATGCGCTCCATGTAGTTTCCTGTTCTATGGATTCAAACAGTATTAACAGTGTGTCAATTAAAAAGCTTAATTGCTGTTGTTCCAGGGAATTATTATTAGTGTCCTTAAGGTCGTTAAGCTGGTGCATTTTGATACCAAAAGCGCCGCTATCTGGCTTATAGACATTCTTCTAATCTGTTCGTACTGCGCGTCCGCCAGTGACAAATTGATAGGCTGCACACTAAATCCCGCTGGGACTGTAAAAATACGTTTTCCTTTGCTGTAAAGCCGCCCGAATTTCTCTTGTGTCTTCCTTAACTCTTTTTCATCCTTAATGTCAGACGTAAGTTGTACTACCAGCTTATTAGTAAGCCCGTTATCGTACAGCGTATTAAGGTAATTCTGCGCCTTAATCTGTCCTTCTATCGTGCCTTTCACAATTTCCCTAATCGGTTTTGTGTTGATTCCGTCCATTGTAAAGCCCTTGAATATAAGCAAGTCTTCATAAAAGCCGGAATCTGTAAAGCTGCTGCCTACAATCCTGTAATCTACTAAAGCCTTGTGCCTAAGCTTCGATTTTAATAACCCGCGTCGTCTACCGTGATTCCTTCCACTGTACACGGGTACAGCGCTTCTATTTCTCCGTTTCTTCCGTACTGCTTCGCAATCGCGCTAATACCTTCGTGCTGCCTGGTGGCTTCTACCGCCTTCCACATGTCAATAGCTGTCATGTATGGGTTAGGGCGAAGGCTTAACAGTTCGTTTAGTCTTTCTTCTGTTGCCCTTCTTATTCCGTTTTCTGTGTCTTGCACCAGGTAAAGCGGCGTTTTTGCTACCGCTTCCGATAACTGCTTAATACATGTAAAGTACGTCGCTTCCCTCATAGCTGCCGCTGGCTGCTCTGAATCTATCCCGAATACCTTTAGGAATATCTTTTCTTCATCCGTAAGCGTTATGCTATCGGTCGCTTCTTCCCTCTTTTCCAAAAAATCTAAAAACATTACTTCTTACCACTCCTAACCAGCATAACCGCCGCTACCAGCATTTCGCCGCTTAGTAGATATAACCCCGCGTGTTTGCTTATGTCATACGTTACCGCAAAAGCAATAACCAGGGCTGCCACTAATAGCGCGTCTGCGACTATTAACCTTTTATTTTTTATCTGTTTTATTCTCTTAAGCATTTTCTACCTTCTTTACATAGCGTCCAGGTATTCAACCGGGTTATAATGTTCAATACCGTTTTCTTCGATACACAATAGCAAGCCCATAAGCATAGCTATAATGCCGTCTATCTTAAATTTCGATTTCTTCTTGCTGTACTTCACGCCTAACATTTCGTCGTAAACCGCTATACAGTTCTTAGCCATGAACCGGAAACACTCATTTTCTGCTATGATGATTCTTTCATCTACTAACAGGTTTTCAAAATCATTTATAACCTGTGTCATGGTCTTCGTTCCCTGTCCTAACGGTATTACTTCCCAGCGGTCTTCCAGCCTGTTAATAATCGTCTGGCTTCCCCACTGGTCGAAGCCTATTTGTTCTATCCTGTACGTTTCGTCCAGTTCCGTAGCATGGTCTAAAAACCTATCGAAGTTTATATATTTCCCGTCAAGCGCTATTAAATCGCCTTTCTTTATCCAGTATTCATAAGGGTTATTATCCTTATGCTGTCTGTATGCTACGGTTTCTTTCGGTGTGTACAGATACGGAACGACTATAAAGCGCCCCGTAGTTTCTTCGTAGAATACCAGGACAAAGCCCGTAATATCGTTCTTGCTGGATAAATCCAGCCCGCCCCAGCACCTCCAGCCTTTTAAGTCTTCTGTATCTACCTTTTTCGTGCATGTGTCCCATAAATCCATATTGATAGCGCCTTTTTCATGGTCTAATGCTACATGCTGGTTTAGGAACATTCTTCTAAACATGTTTTCCTGTAGTGGCATTAGCCTAATGCGCTTTGCATAGTTCGCCAGGTCTTCCAGTTTCCTAAATACTCCTAATGCCGGGTTTGATTTATACCACTGGGCTTCGTCCTCTACGTTACAGTCTTTGTCCGCTTCGTATATCCGATAATAAAAGCTAGGGTCGTTTACCTCTCCGGCTTCTATCTTTTTCGCCATTGTGTAAAGCTGCATTTCCGGGTTTGCTGGGTCTTCCCCGCTGGAAGCTGTCGTAATTGTCATTATTAACGGTTCATCCCATGCACCTTGTCCTGTTCTAAGCTTTCCGTACATTTCGTCGTTTTTTGCCTGGTGTATTTCGTCCAGGACTGCCACATAGTCGTTAAAACTGTCCGCATTATCCGCGTCAGAAGACAGTACCATAAGCTTATTACCGTTGTCCTTCCGTACAATGGTTTTTGTACTGCTCGTTATCTTGCAGTACCGCCTTAAGGTCTTATTTGTCTTTATGAAATGTTCAACAGTTGCGTATAATTCCCCCGCCTGTTTCGTCGTATTTGCTGTTAAAATAAAAAGCGCGCCGAAGATATGCCGCTGACAGAAGAACAAATACACTACAATGATTGCCGCTAAGAATGATTTACCATTTTTCGCGGTATGTTTATATGTGCTTCTCTATGTTTGCGCTTGCCGTCGCTTCTTCTCTTTACACAAAGAATTTCGGTTATAATCTCAAACTGAAATTCTAGTAATTCAAATTGTCGGCTTGCGCCCCTGTCATTAGTCAACTTCGACACGAACTTAAATACTTTCGTTGCTTCTTCAACGTCGTAATAATATTCTTCGTTGTCCCACTTCTTTTGTAACTTTTCCAACCAGGAAGCTAATAGCAGTTCCTTTTTAATCATGCGCTACCATTCCGTCTAATTCCGGGTCTATGCCGCTCTCCGAAGCGTTCCCGGCTTCCTTCATCCGCTGCCGCGCCGCCGGGGTTAACCCCAATTCCTTAGCCCATGCCCTTAATTCTGTTTGCGCTTTGTTTGCTATGCTTACTTCTGGTCGTTGCTGCTCGTAGCCGTTGTCCCCAACAAGCATACTGTAGCCCTTTTCGTCTATAATCTGTTCGCACCGCTGCCACTTTGCATAATTGATACAATAGGCTTCCAGTGCCTTTAAGTCTTTGTCTGTAAAATCTTTTCCTTCTTCCGCTAAAATCTTGGCTACTCTGCGCCATTCCTTTTTAGCGGTATTATTTAACCACTTCGGGCATGGTTTAGGCTTATTTTTTTCTTTTTCATTTTCTTCTTTTGCCATGCTTCCACCTCATGCACTCCCCCCTATAGTAAAAATTGCCGTTTTTTTCAAGCAAAGTTGAACTCGGGACTTTTATTTTATGTTTTTAAATTTTTATATCCCCCTGTCAGAACGAACTCCCTATAGAACCGTTCTAACATTTCGTATAAAATCTTTTGCATTTTCTTCTTTGCCTTATAGCCGCGGTCATACTCCTTATGTATGCGCCTATGGTTCGCTTCGCTTAGTCCTATCACGTTCTCCGCGTCCAGTCTTCTAGCCCAGGCTTCCGTTATCTCTTGTATGTGGTGGTAGTTCTCCGCGTCTATAATTCTTCCAGTCGTATAGTATTCGTAAATGTCTATGCCTAGCTGTGCTGCTGCCTGGGCGGCTCTGAACTGCTCCCAGGCTTTGCTATTATAAAACTGCTGCCGCCTGGCTTCCTGTTCGTCCCTCATGCGGCGCTGCTTATATTCTCTGTACTTCTTCCTGTCTGTTTCCCTGTGCTTATCACAGTACTTAACCCCGGCTTCTACTACCTTGTGACAGCCTGGATAACTGCATAACTTCTTTATCATGTGCCGCCCTTCTTTCGGTTAGCGCTGCCCTGGATTTCATGCAGCGCCGGAGGTTTAGGACAAACAAAAAAGAAGAACCAGACAAAGGGGTCGTTACCTCTGTCTAATTCTTCTTGTGTTTGTTCCTTAATATTACCATAAAGTTTTTATAGTTTCAACCGCTTTTATTTGATTTACCCATATACTTTTAAGAGTTTTAGGGTAGGAAAAAGGCTACCAGCCGTAGCCGATAGCCTATATATGTTACAGTGCCAGCTTATATAATACCAACTGATTAAGGCTTACGCCTTCTTCCTCTGCCTGGATTGCTAACCGCTGGTGTAATGATTTCGGAAGTCGTACATTAAACTTCCCGCTATAGTTCTCTGTTCTTTCCGGCAGCGGGATAGGTAAGTTATTTTCTAACTTAACCTCTAAATATACTTCCATAGCTTCGTTAAGATTTTCGTACAATTTTTCCAACGTATCGCCTGTACTCTGGCAGCCGTCCAGTTCTAAGATTTTCCCGTAAAAATAATGCCCGCTTTCGTCGTTCATTTCCTTTACGATTCTTGTATACGGCAGTTCCATATAATCCTTTACTTCCATTATGTCCTACTCCTTTCTATTGCTCTTTTATATTATATCCAGGTTAGGGGATTTACTCCCCTATCCTGTTAAGTATGTCTACTATGTACGCCTTCTTTAATGGGCTTTCCTGTTTGATTGTGGTAAGGTCGCCTGTCTCTTTGTTCAAGTACTGTTTATGGCTTCCTTTCTGTCTTACTCCTTCGTAGCCGTAAGCCCTTAGTACTTTGTCAGCTTCTTCGGGACGTATTCCGTTCGGCTGTCTTTTCATTTTTTCAATTATCTTTTCTACGCTTGGCACTTGGTTTATCTCCTTTCTGATATTATAGTACCATATTTAGTACTATAAGTCAATTCTTTTTTGCATGTTTTTTATACTTTCTTCTGGTACAAAGTCCATGCAATCGCCGCCAGTTATTAGACTTGTCCGTATTTGCTGCTGCCAACTGCTGCCGCTTCCGGCTTCGTTCTAATTGTTTCTTTCTGTCTCTTATGGACTGCTGCCGTAGGCGTTTCTTTACCTGTTCGTTTCCCATAGCTGCCGCCATTCTTTTATAAAACTCTGAAAAACTGTTTACAATCTGTCTTCCCGCTTCCTGTATTGCTTTCGCTATGCGTCCGAACGCTTCTACTACTGCGTTCCATTCTTCCGGCGTTCCCTTCCATTCTTTCGGTACTTCTGTCATTACTTCCCCTTTCTTTCTACCACTGTAAGACTTATCGGCTCTATCATATCTTCCAGCAGTACATAATATGGTTTTTTGTTTCCTGGCGCTGCCTTCAGATTCACATAGGGAAGTGTACGAAGTACGCCAGTATTTCCATATCCGGGATATTCCGAACTTCTTTAACCGTTCCAATCTTCCCCAGGATATGCTTAATATGCTTCTGCTTAACGCCCACTTCCTTAAGCCTGGCTTCTGTGCATGTTACCCGTACTTTCTGCCCTTTTCTTATCTCCATTTCCTTTTACCCCTTTATGTGTTATTACATATCCGCTATCTGTTTCTATCGCTTCTTTGCTGCATAGAAACGGCTTATTCTGTAAATCGTCTACTATTTTCTTGACATCCTTTATATCCATTTTTTAAATCCAGCTTTCTACTACGTTTTATGGTCTTCCTTGCTTCTCGCAAAGGCAGCATAGCCGGGAAGCGCTTTGTAATATCTTCCCGGATTTCCTCTACGGTATTCCTGGTTATAATAATATTCGTCGGCGCTGTCCCTTCAAATAACCGGGCTACGCATTTGTCCGGGTAATCATCCGGGCGATTGAATACGCATATAATAGGCTGCTTTAATTCGCTTGTGTCTACATCCGCAAAGCTTTTAACTTCTGTTGTTTTCATTCTCTCCGCCCTTTCTTGCCGCCAGTTCACAGTTAATAACGATTTCCTGTAAATTGTAAAAATCGTCTTCGCTTATGTATTCCCTTAAATTGAATAAATCCGCTGTAAGAATTGCTGTAGCTTCCGGTATGTCTACCGCTTCGTCGTCTGCTGCCGCCTGGTCTTCATCTGCTCCCGTTTCCGGTTCATTCATTGCACCCGCAAGCCCTTGTTTTTCCTGGCTTTGCGGTTCTTTCGTAGTGTCAGATTCTGACACCTTTTTAGACGTTTTCTTAATTGTGTTTTTCAGTGTTTCCACTACTCCAAAATATCCGGCTTCTAGCATAGCTTCCAGCAGTTCCATTAAATCATAGTCCCTAAGATAGTCTGTATACTGCCTATCGTCTCTTTCCAGGTGGAAGCCCAGATTATCGAAGTACACCGTATAGCCTTCGCCTTCATGTTTGAAGCTAAAGCTTGTCTTCCCCGGTGCATACTTGCCGTCTTCGTAGCAAAGCTTCTTTCTGTAGTTCTCAATGATATTTAACAGGGCGTTAATTCCTCTGCTGCCTTTGTAGGATTCTATGAAATCCTTACTAAACGCCCCTGAATGAAGGATAGCGGTAATATAGCAGCTATACGGAAGCCCTCTGGGCGTATAATCTGGATTCAATACGCCGCCAATTTTAAAATGTGCTGTATCGGTCTTTATACTACGCCCGCCTGTTACTTCCGGGTAGTCGTCTAAATCCTGCTGCATATCTACTTGTTTTTCCGGTTCTTTATCCGATACCGGGTACAACTCATTAACCAACTGCACAAAACGCGTCCAGGTTATTTCCTCTGCCCTGTCAAGCCTTACACCCCTTATACTGCAATCATAATCTACGCCGCCGCTATTTCCGCCCGCGTGGCTTCTTCCCAGGTGTTCTATACATGCTTCCTTAAGCTTGCTTCTGTCCCCGTCGTACCGCTTCGCGTGTGCTTCGTAGAATTTCTTTACGGCTGCTGGTGTCGGCTCTTTTTTCTTCTTTTCTTCCTCGACCATTTTCTTAACTTCGCCGCTCAACATTTCCCCGGATTCTATTACTTCCTTCTGCTTTTCCTCTGGCAGCCTGGAAGTTTCGTAAGCCGTGGTAAAATTCATTTTTCCATTCTTAAAGGCTTCTTTTCCTTCCTCACACAAATTATTAGTAATGCTTTCCATTTGTGCCGCTTTTCCGGTCGATACGCCTACAGCGCTTGCTATGTAATCACGCATTTTGCCTTCTATCTGTACTTCCCCGGATTCCTTCGCCGTTATCAGATACTTCTTAAACTCCGCTACGCCTTCCGTTAACTCCCAATCGCTTAAGCGTCTGCTAAAGATATTCGCGCTATGCAGCGTAAGCATAAACATAGCTTCGGACATTTCCTTTATTTTGCAGTCAATCAGCTTAAAACTGTCGTGTCCTCGCTCGATATTAAGGACTGCTGCCGCTGTTCTCCTATGCCCTACTATAATTCTGTCCTGTCCCGCTACCCGTCCTACTATAACTTCCTGTAGTTGTCCCACCAGTAACATATTATCCGCCAGTTCCTCTATATCTTCCTGGGCGTACTTATTATGCTCGCTGGGAATCAGTGTACGCGGGTCTAGCTTTATCTTCCGGTATTCCTCTGTAAATATAATGCCCTGTCGGCTGTTCTGGTTCAGTCTGTCGCCTACTCCTAATCTACCCATTATTTACCCTTCCTTTCTTGTTAATCTTATATATTCTGCTGCCAGGCTCTTATAGTCCCTTGTCGCCGCGCTCCTAGGTGTTGTCTCTATAAGGCTCTTTCGCTTCTCATACGTCCAGTCTACAACCTTCTTACTGTAGCGAATATGTGTATTAAAGGTGCTGTACTCGCTTTTCCGTAAGGCTTCTTCGCCCTTCACTACGCTTATGTCGTTCGTGAACATGGTAACCAGGCATTTAACCAGGGATAAGCCGGGGTTGTACGGTCTAATTTCCTCTATAACCTCTGTCAGTTCTTCCATTCCGTCTAAAGCGTTCTTATCTGCCTTAATCGGTATAATAACGTCGTCTGCTGCTGCCAGGGCGTTAAGTACATTGATTCCGACACCAGGCGGGCAGTCAATTAAACAATAGTCGTACTGTTCTTCCACCTGGTCTAATACATCCTTCAATCTTACAATCTGGTTCGCTTCCTGGTCTAACATAAGGTCTACTGCTGCCGCGTCCATATTCATATTAGCCGGGATAATGTCAAGCCCTACGCGTCCACTGCTGCGTATTACGTCTTCTGCCATTGTATCGGTATCGCGTAAGACGTTTTCCATGCTCTTATAATCATAACTATGTACCCCGAAGAACTTACTTACGTTCGCCTGTATATCGTTATCCACCAGCAAAACCCGGTATTTATAGACTGTCGCCATAATCAAAGCCAGGTTGATAGCTGTTGTGCTTTTTCCTACTCCGCCTTTCAAATTAACTATTGCTGCTGTCCTCATATTCCTAAACCGTCCTTTCCCTTAATATGGTTCAATTCCCAAAATACAGTAACCCGGTTCGATTCCTGGGTACTTATCTAAGAAATAAATGATATTTACCCTCTGTTCTCTCCCCGTGAGTACTCCTAAGTCTTTGTCGTACTCCCTTAGTACTATATCGTCGCCCGCCCTGTAGTCCCGGTCGTTCTTTCTTACTTCAAAAGGCTTATAACCTTCTTCTACATCCTGGTAAAACTCCTTTTCGCATTTGATATAATGTTTTTTCGCGTCTTCCTCTTCTGCAATTCCAAAAAATAGCCAGCTATCCAGCCATTTTCCTACCTTTTCTGCTAATTCTCTTATTTTTCCCATTCCTAAACCTTCCTTTCTGCGGCAGCAGTCTTTACAGGCTCTGCCGCTGCTGCATTGTCTACAGTTACTTTCGTGATATATAACTTTTCCTTGCCCCTCGACCAAAAGTAGGCGCTTCGTCTTTTGTTACTCTTTTTTTCCTAAGCAGCCCATATTATCGCAAGTTCTACAATCTTTCCCGCAAAATCCTATAAACCGCTTTGCATTTACCCGGTCTGTTAGCTTCGCCTTCTCTGCCGGGTATGTGTCGCTTTTAATATCCAGGCTTTCTAATGCTCCGTCCAAATACGCCTTAATAACCTCTATAGCTGCGTCCGAACCATACGCTATAATAGCCCTTCCGCCGATTCTGTTAATAGTGTCAATAAAAATAAGCTGTTCTTCTGTCGCTTTATTGCTTCCTACCTTCAATTCGACATACAGGTTATTATAGCCGCCTGCTGCATACGGTAAGCATATATCGCTTACCCCTGGCTTCATGCCCTGGCGCTTTAGGTCTGCCCCAGCCCTTACGCTTCTCTTTCCTTCGTTGGCTGCATGATACATAGCCTTAAGTACCGGGGTCTGTGACTGCTCCCAGCGCGCCCAATCGAAAACAGCGGCTTGTGCCTGTGCTTCGCTTTCTCTACGCTCCATACTCTAATACCCTTTCCGCTGCTCCCTGGGCTGCCTTTGCTGCTGCTTCTGCTGCCGTTTCCAGTTCTGCGCTTAAGCATTTCCCTTTTGCACTTAATATAATTGCCTTCTTCATGCAGCCGTTATCACTGTAATTTCTACAGGTTTTCATACCGCACACTACGTTAGTACTGCTCATTGTCCTTATCCTTTCCCGTTATTTTCTCTGCCAGCATTAAGACATACAGCGGAAGAACCAAAAACCACACCGTACTAATTATCCATGCCGTTAACGAAGCCTTCCCGAACAGCTCCGGCGTTTCCATTGGTTCGTAGTACCCTTCTTCTTCGTCGTTCTTACGCACCGCCCACATGATTAGCGGTACAGATATAACGGCACATACGCAAAAGCCCACCAGGTACGCCGTAACGGCGATAAGCAACACCTTATTCATGGGTTTTTCCCTGGTCTTCCCCGGCTGCTGCCGTCTCTGCCTTAAGCTGCTGCTTTGCCTTCCCTGGTGTCTCTGCTATGTACTGCCCTACTGCCTTCGTGATTTCTTCCACTGCTAAGGCTGTTACTGCTCCGTCGGCTTCGTATTTCTTTAATACCGTATCTAAAGCCTGTCCCGCTAAGGCGATACCATTTACTAAGCCTTCTTCGTAGCCGTTGTCGTAGCTTCGGTCTGTTACCCTGGATAAGTAGCCGTCTAACTCCTGGCGGCTCATTCTCTTAATGCGTCTTGCTGTCTCTCTGTCGATTCCTAAAGTTTTTCCCATTCTAATTCCGTTTCCTTCCATGTCTGATTGATTCTTACGAACGTATAAGTAAAGAACGTGTAGCCTGTCTTTTCGTGTATACCTTCCCTAACGCTATCGCCGTCCAGGTAGTACGATTCTTCCAGCTTCTTAGGCAGTCTGGCTATTTTGTTGTACCAGCCCTTGTCCTTTATCGGTTCTTTTCTTAAGATTGTCGGTTTTCTTAGGTTCTTAGAACTGTTCCAGCGTTTACCCTGTAAAGCGTCCGGGTCTTTTAACATGCCGTCGCTTTGCTTTATCAGATACGACGCTAACTTAGCATACTGCCCGGATTCATCCAGGGGGTTAAAGTGTGTCCGCCCTCTGCCCTTCCAGGCTTTTGTTATTGCCCGCTGGCTTACTTCGTCTGGTGTATTTATAACTAAGTGATGATGTAGCGCCCCCTTCTTGCCGATTTCCATAACGTGTATGTATTTGAATACCAGCCCCAGGGATTTATACAGCTTCCGCATTTCCTGTAAGAAGTCGTCCGCGTCTGCTCTCATTGCCTTCCTTCCGGCTGGACGTTCACTAAGCTTATAATCTAATACTAAATGCGTGTCCCCTTCCTGGAAGTTCTCGTTTATCAGTCTCCTTAGTTTTTTCTCTGCTGCTCTTTTGTTTACTTCTCTCTGTTCATCTGTTGTAAGCTGCTTCCTCTTTCCCCGCTTCACTCCCTTCTTGTTAAATCTGCTGCTATAATACTTTGATACCTCTATGGTATTTCCAGCCTTCACTACCTCTATGATGTACGGCATATACTAACCCACCCTATCGTTAATACTTTTATCAAGCCATAAAAGGGGCGGAAACCCCTTGAAAAATAAGCTTTTTCGTTGACTTCCGCCGTACATTTTGGTATACTTATTTATGTGAGTAAGTACAACATGTACGGCAAAGCCGCTAGATTATTTCCCGATAGTCTAGCGGCTGTTTTATTGTCTTTTTTGGCTTTCTTCGGGTGTGTGTATTCTGCCGTTAAGCAGTTTCTTTTTTCTTCTGTAATTCGTACTGGTTTACGGACAGTTCGTAGCACCTTCTAGGCTCTTTTCCCTTGTCCCCTAAGTCTTTTATATATTCGCGGCTCTGTAAGCGCCCTACGGCTTCGATACAGTCCCCTACATGCAGTTTTTCCGTTGCCCTGGTGGCTGTGCCGTTCCACATGATAGACGGGATATAATCGCTTAACTGGCTTCCGTCCTCTCTGTGTACCGCTAATAACAGGTCTGCAATCAGCAGCCCGCGCGGTGTCTCTCTAATTGGTACTTCTTTGCACAGGAAACCCGTAATAACTACCTGGTTCGTGATTCCCTTGTAATCGTCGTCTTCCTGGATAGAAAACGCCCTTACGGAAATATCCAGCTTGTCCTTAATGTTCCTGGTTCTGATTTCTCCGGTAATAAGAAGCTGCGCGCCTACTACTTCCCCTTTTTCGTCAATGTCTGCCATGGCGTTATATGCTGCCGTGTCTTCCTCTACCACAATGGGTAAAATGTCAATAATTCCGCTTTCCCTCTGTACCGCAAGGTTAAACTTGTAGTACTCTGTTCCTTTTTTGTCTATGCTTGCCTGTTGCGGGTAGTCCAGGACTTCCCATACAGTGATATAAAATTGTTCATGCTCTCCTACTCCTTTTCCTTCTCTTTCCAGTAATATTCCCTGGTTTCTCCGGTGTCGTCCTTAATGGTAATCGTTCCCCATGCGTCGCCTTTCCCGGTAATCGTCGCTTCCTTCTTTACTGCTGCCGCCTGGGCTTCTTTTGCCTTTATGCTGCTTTCCGCCAGTGTTGCCACCGTGAACAGAATAAGGGCTACTATTGCTACAACTGCTGCTATGCGCTTATTATCTCTACGGTTTGCTCCCAGACATCCCAAAAGAGAACATACGGTAATTGCTGCTAAGAAAATCTTTAAAAACATCTTTAGTACTCCTTCCACTTTTCTCTAAATTTTGCCAGGCGCTTATTAAAAGCTTCCTGGTTCTGCTCCCGCTTTGGCTGCTCCGGTTTCGGTGTTCCTGGACGCTTCCTAAGTTCCGGTCGCTCCGCTGCCGTAAGCACTATCGTATTGTTTGTGTAAAAATCTACTAAGTGCTGCTGCCCGCATACCTCACAGGTGTTAACTACATTGTCTTTCAGATTCAGCAAGCGGCTGTTGCACTTAAGGCAGTTCCGCGCCTTCTTATTCCCCTTGCTGGCAATTCTCTTTAATATCAACTTTTCTTCGTCCCTTCTTCTGTGTCTCTTTTTGCTAATACCATTTTGGTGGCGATATAAAGCGCCTTCTGTGTTACTTCGTCCAGTCCTTCAAGAAGTAAGTTAGCTTCTTCGGCTCTTGCCTTTTTGTGTTCCATGTTCTCAACCGCTGCCGCTGTCATATTAACAGCCCCCTTTCTTCCTTCTGTTCGCTGCCAGGCAGCCCCGGAACAATCGTTCTATCGTTTCTTCCTGGCTGCTTAAGCCTACCTTCTGCCCGGTATACGGTACACACGAAATAACCTTAGATTCTGCCGTAGTACAGTTTCTACGGGCTTCGTTCTCATTTCGCGCCGGGACTAACCGGGTCTGCCTTCTGCCTAATGTTTCTACTTCTACTACAAATTTCTTCACTGTTTTTCACTCCTACTTTTTATGTAATTTTCTACCGCTTCCGTCGCCCGCTTATAACATTCCGTTTCGCTTTCCTCTTTTATTTTGCAAATACTACGGGTTTTCTGTTCTCCCCGGTATTCCCATATTTCTATTAAGCCGTCGTCGTATAAGCTAAAGCGGCTGTGCATACGCAAGTTGCTAACCCTCTGCGCTTGCCTGTACACTCTATAGAATTTGCTAATAGCTATTCTACGGTCTGCTTCTTTGTTATCCGTCTTATGCGCTCCCTTCCTTTCTTCACGCCCTTTAATACCAGGCTTAAAACCTTACAGGCTATTACTGTTGCCGCCAGTAAAATAGCGCCCGCTGCCGTTGTTACCAGAATAATAAAAACTTTCACGCTCAAACTTTGATACCTCTAAACAAGGACTTTTACGACTGCTGCCACAGCCTTTTATCTTTTGCTTCTCAATGCTGCTATTTCTGCCTTAATGTCTTTTCCGGTGTAATCAGCTAAAAGCTTTTCGCTTATCTGATACGCCCAGGAAGAAGAACCCGGAAGCTGTATAGCTATTCCTATGTTTAGCTTCCCTTGCTGCATAGCCACCCGGACAAACTGCGGCGATACTCCTAAAATGTCCGCTGCTTCCGCTGGCTTTATGTTGTTATCCCTCAATTTATCCCGCCTTTCTTGTGTATTCGCCTTCTGCATTTATCCAGGCTTAGGACTGGCTACCGTTGGTAGGCTGCATTACGCTTTTTCTTTGTTCTTTTTCGTGGTATAATTATCAAAAAACTTAAGGGGGTTTACCATGAAACACATTTCATATTCTTTTAGCAATTCTGATATAGAAGCTATCACTTTTGCCCTTACTATCCTTCCGTCCCTGGGTATCGAAGAAACAGAAGCCCAGGCAGCTATTAACTATCAGTGCTGTTGTTCTGCTGGCGAAAAGCTTCTTAAGCACGATACCAACATAGCGCCTAATGAATTTCGCGTTATCCTGGCTTCCCTTCAAGCCGTCCAGCTTATCAACCAGGGCGAACTTGAAGTAGACCAGGAAACAAAGCAGAAATGCAGCAGCTACTTATTTACTGTCAATAAGCTTGTGTCTGTCTTTGATAAGCAAATGTCATAGTTTACGCTTACTGCAATTTCATTTTCAAAATTACTATTTACAAGCTGCCGAAGTCTTTCGGCGGCTTCTTTTCTGTCTGGCGGCATTTTCCCACGCTCCTTCCCGGCTTGTTTTACCGTGTAGGCGCTTTTTCTCATTAAAAAAGCTGCTTAAAAACCTGTTAACCTTCCATACGCTCTATAGCTGGCGTAACCGCTGCTATTTTTCCACAGTATGCAGTATCAGCTATTAGCTTGCTTCCTCTGCTGCAAGGTAGCCACCCTTGCCACTAATGCCAGCCGTAGGAATCGAACCCACCGCCTTGTACTACGTCTAGTACCGCTGCGCTCCTCATTACTCCCATAAGTCCATTTAAGATATACGCGCTTCTCTTAAACTTCGTTCCGTTTTCATGTGCGCGGCTGGCTTGCCGGGCGGCTGCTGCCGCCCTGGTACTTTATTACTTCATCCCCATAGCTTCCATCATTATTCCAGCTGTGCTTTCCTTTTCGTCCCACTGTAAAAGCAGCCCCTTAATTGCATATGGAAGGTCGAAAGGTATAGTTACATGTCCTTCTTCCATAGTGTTACAGGTTTCATACATTGCATTGATTGCCGCTAACTGCCATTCCTCTACTTCGTTTTCTTTGTCGCTAAGGAATTTCACTACTTCGCTTGCCGCCTTCATGCAGTTGTGCATACATCTAATATTATTTTCCGCACAGCTTACCATAATTACCGGTTTGCCCTCTGCTTTGGCTTTCTCAAACTCTGCGCGCTGTTTCGCTCCCTTTTCTTCTTCCTCTAACATAAATTCTGCAAAATAGCATACAAGCTGTCTGGTTCTTTTAATTGCCTTTTCTCTGGTTTCTGTAAAATTTCTCATCTTCTGCGCTCTCCTTTACTTTCCCTGTTTCAGTCCTAAAATGTAAAAATATACTTTTCTCTGTAAGCGATAGTCCATTTTGTCAATGAAGCTATGTAATGCTCGTTTAATAGTGTCCGGCTGCATTGTCCTTTACCTTCCTTTCGTTTACCTCTGTGTTGATTACATTTACAGTATAGTAAATTACATATACCTTGTCAACACCTTTTTAATATTTTTGTTGATTAAGTTTACTTTTTGTGCTATCTTATAATTACTATTAAGAAAGGGGGCTTTTCAATGAACGAACGATTAAGACAATTACGAAACTATTTAGGCTTAAGTCAGGAAGCTTTTGGCGAAACTGTCGGCGTTACAAAGGCTGCTATTAGCCGTATTGAAAGCGGCGTTAACTCTCTGTCAGACAGGATGATACTTTCTATTGTTACCCGACACAATGTTAATGAAAATTGGCTTAGAACTGGAAGCGGCGATATGTTTAACCCTATGTCCGAAGACGAAGAATTAGATATGTACATAGGTCGCATATCCGGCAGCGAAGATAAGTTTAAAAAGAATCTGCTTAAGGCTCTTTGTAAGCTTACGGATGAAGAATGGAACGTGCTTAAGAAAATCATTGCGGAAATGAAAGAAGGGTAGACGCTATTTACGTCCACCCTTCAACCCCAGGATATAAAAGTATATCTTCCTTAACAATCTTTCTTCCTGGATAGTATCTATAAGGTTGTGCAGCTTCTCACGCATTATAGTTAAGCCCCCTTCCTTAGTGCTACCCATTATAAAAGATTTTGCCCGGCTTGTCTTATATTTTAAAAACATTTCCAGAATCTTGGAAATATTTTTACTGCCAGGGCTTTAAAGGTTTTACTATGGTATACTTACTTATATTCTGATTCGTACAGGTCGCTAATGCGGCAGCCTAACCCCTTGGCTATCTTTTCCAGGTTAGCCAGTGTAGGCGAAGTCTTCCCGTTTTCAATATTGTTAAGCGTGGATTTACTTACACCTGTTACGGCTGCTACAGCTTCCAGCTTTAAGCCTTTAGCTGTACGGATTTCCCATAACTTAATAATTACCATAATCTACCAGCCTTTCCGCGTGATAGATTCATGGTACTAAAATAGTAAAAAGGTGCTAATTATGGTCGAATATGGCGGATATGATATTAACGAATACTATTTTGAATATCCTGTAAATGCCGCTGGTTATCTTACAATGTGCGTTTGCACTTCTAAGAATTGTATTAGCTGTCCGCATTTCAGATACTGCATAGCTTCCGAACTGCCGGAAGGGCGCTGGATATTAAACGAAAGATAACTTTTATACACCGCTTTAGCCTGGCTGCCACCAGATTAAAGCATAATAAAAAGCCGTCCCAGGCTGCCACCCGGAACGGCTCACGCGATACCTATAAACAAGGGCTTATAAGTAATCAAAACGCACTTAGATTATATCATAAGCCCAGCATTTTATAAAGGGGCTTATTTTTTATACCCTTTTTTAGAAAGGCTGTGATTATATGCTTATTAAATGCCCGGAATGTAACAGGGAAATTAGCAGCGCTGCCGCCTGCTGCCCCGGCTGTGGCTATCCCATTAACACTCCGCCGAAGCCTAAGAAACAATCGAAGAAAAAAGGCGGCGGCTCTAAGCTGCCGAACGGCTACGGCTCTGTATACAAGCTATCCGGCAACCGCCGTAAACCCTGGGTAGCCGCTAAAACCTTCGGCTGGATTCTGGACGAAGAAAAAGGAACGGCAAAACAGGTACAGCGCCCTATAGGTTACTTCCCTACGAAGTCGGAAGCCCTGGACGCGCTGGCGAACTATAACGAAAATCCTTACGATATTGACGTACACAATATCACTTTTGAAGAAGTTTATAATAAATGGTCTGCCGAATACTTTCCCACTCTTAAGAGTAAGTCCAGCGCCCGCACCGTGATAGCTGCTTACAAATATTGCAAGCCTATTTATACTATGCGTATGCGCGATATAAGGGTAAATCACTTAGAACAGACCATAAAGGACGCTACCGTAGGCGATAACACTAAGGCGCGCATGAAAAGCCTTTTTAACCTCATGTACCGCTACGCTATGAAGCATGAAATAGTAGATAAAGACTACGCCGCCCTGTGTGACGGCGTGAAGAAGCCAAAACCAACTATAGAACGTATACCATTTTCCCAGGAAGAAATAAAAGCCCTGTGGGATAATATAGACTTTCCTTTTGCGGATATGGTCTTAATCGGTATTTACTCCGGCTGGCGACCGCAAGAACTGGCGATACTGAAACTTGCAAACGTGGACTTAGAAGCCCGTACCTTAACAGGCGGTCTTAAGACAGAAGCCGGGATAGACAGGGAAGTACCGATACACCCGCTTATTTTCTCCCTGGTGGAAGCAAATTATAAAAAGCCCTGGCTATGGGTAGTGAATACCTGTTTAATGATGAAAACGGGCAGCAAGGCACTTACTTAACCTACGATAAGTACCGGGGCAGATTCAAGAAAGTTATGAAGCGGGTAAACCAGAACCATAAGCCGCATGATACCCGCCACACCTTCATAACGAAGGGTAAGTATTATCAAATGGACGACTATATATTAAAAATGATTGTTGGACATGCCATTAACGACGTAACAGAAAAGACATATACGCACCGGGTAATTGAAGAACTGCGCCGGGAAATAGAGAAAATCATAGAATAGAAAAACAGGGGGCGCACCGTCTAAAGTGTGTCCCCTGTTTGTTAGTTACGCGTGTTAGTTACCTGTTAGTTTCGTGTTAGTTACCTACTCTATTTTCGGCTTTTTCACACTTTCCTACAATTCCTGTAACCCGCATAAATACTATATTCCTTAGAACTTGCCAGCGTCTGCTGCTTCCTGAACAGAAACGGCAACTGCTACTGTAGCACCAACCATTGGGTTATTACCCATTCCGATAAGTCCCATCATCTCAACGTGAGCCGGAACTGATGAAGATCCTGCGAACTGAGCATCAGAGTGCATACGTCCTAATGTATCTGTCATACCGTATGAAGCTGGTCCTGCTGCCATGTTGTCTGGGTGAAGTGTACGTCCTGTACCACCGCCTGATGCTACTGAGAAGTACTTCTTGCCCTGCTCGATACACTCTTTTTTGTATGTACCTGCTACCGGATGCTGGAAACGAGTCGGGTTAGTGGAGTTACCAGTGATGGAAACACCAACGTTCTCGTGATGCATGATAGCAACACCTTCCCGAACATCATTTGCACCGTAACACTTAACTGTTGCACGGAGTCCATCTGAGTATGCATGCTCAGAAACGATGTTGAGCTTAGCTGCCTTGTAGTCATACTGTGTCTCTACGAATGTGAATCCGTTGATACGTGAGATGATCTGTGCAGCGTCTTTTCCAAGTCCGTTTAGGATAACACGCAGTGGTTTCTGACGTACTTTGTTTGCTTTCTCAGCGATACCGATAGCACCCTCAGCTGCTGCGAATGACTCATGTCCTGCTAAGAAGCAGAAGCACTCTGTCTCCTCCTCGAGGAGCATCTTTCCAAGGTTACCATGTCCTAAACCTACCTTACGGTGATCAGCAACTGATCCAGGAATACAGAATGCCTGAAGTCCCTCACCGATTGCTGCTGCTGCGTCTGCTGCTGTCTTACAACCTTTTTTGATTGCGATTGCTGCACCTACTGTGTAAGCCCAGCAAGCGTTCTCGAAACAGATTGGCTGGATTTTCTTTACGATCGTAAACATCAAGTCCAGCATCTTTTGTAATTTTTTCAGCTTCTTCGATAGAGCTGATACCATAGCTGTTTAACACAGCGTTGATCTGGTCAATTCTTCTTTCATATGATTCAAATAATGCCATTGTCGTTCTCCTTTCCTCTTATTCCTGTCTTGGATCGATGATCTTAACAGCACCCTGCTCTGGAGTTACACGACCGTATGATCCGAAGCTTTCTCCCAAGCTGTGTTAGCGTCATCACCCTTTTTGATAAAATCTGTCATTTTTCCAAGAGAAACGAACTGGTATCCAATTACTTCATCGTTCTTGTCAAGGGCGATACCTGTTACATAGCCCTCAGCCATCTCAAGGTAACGAACTCCCTTTGCCTTTGTTGCGTACATTGTACCAACCTGTGAGCGAAGTCCCTTTCCTAAATCCTCAAGTCCTGCTCCAACAGCAAGTCCATCATCAGAGAATGCAGACTGTGTACGACCGTAAACGATCTGTAAGAATAACTCTCTCATAGCTGTATTGATGGCATCACAAACTAAGTCTGTGTTTAATGCCTCAAGAATTGTCTTACCCTGTAAGATTTCTGCTGCCATAGCTGCAGAGTGTGTCATTCCTGAGCATCCGATAGTCTCAACTAATGCCTCTTCAATTACTCCATTCTTTACATTGAGTGAGAGCTTGCAGGCACCCTGCTGTGGTGCACACCAGCCTACACCGTGTGTAAATCCTGAAATGTCCTCAATTTTCTTAGAATGAACCCATTTTCCTTCTTCTGGGATAGGAGCTGGCTCATGTTTTGCGCCCTTAGCTACAGGACACATGTTTTCAACTTCCTTAGTGTAAATCATCTTAAGACTCCTTTCGTTATGGTTTTAACATACCCGATTTATTCTCTCATATTTTTTGTAATAAGTCTAGAGTATCATCGACAAAAAACAACAAAATACAATATTTTTCAAACAACATTACTATTTTTAAGAACTACGTTGTCCTTGTCCTTGAAAATGTGGTTTGCAGGGATGACTCCGCGTACTCTTGAAAGCGGATAGATGTTTGAATTTCTTCCTATTACTGTTCCCGGATTGAGCACTGAGTTGCAGCCTACCTCCACATGGTCACCAAGCATAGCGCCGAATTTCTTGCGGCCGGTTTCAATCTCCTCTTTTGTATCGTAAACATCCTTTACGACTACAAGAGTCTTGTCACTCTTTACATTTGATGTAATAGAGCCTGCGCCCATATGTGATTTGTAGCCCAGGATTGAATCTCCTACATAGTTGTAATGAGGCACCTGTACTGAATTAAAGATGATGACATTTTTGAGCTCTGTGGAGTTACCTACTACTGAGCCCTTTCCTACGATTGCACTGCCACGGATAAAAGCACACTGTCTGATTTCTGCGTCCTCGCAGATGATGAGCGGACCGTGCAGATATGCGCTGTCAAATACTGTTGCGCTCTTTGCTACCCAGATATCCTCTCCTCTTTTCTCATAGATTTCAGGGTCGAGTGTTGGTCCGAGCTCCTTGATGAAATCACTTATTCCGGCAAGTGCCTCCCATGGATAAGTGAACTGCGATAAATACTCCTTTGCGATTGTTTCATCCAGATTATAGAGATTTGTTATTTTTGCGTTTTCCATTTTTCTATGTCCTTTCTTTTAATTATGTGAAAATTATTGACTATTGTTTTAACTGTCATTTTAATATTTAAACTTAAATATAAGTATTAAACATAAATATAAAAATTCATATTAATTATAGATTTAATAATTAATTATAAGCAGAGCTACTCACCGAACAGCTCATGCGCCGCCGCAAATGCCGCCTCCGACACATCATCTGCCTGTGCGCCCTCTGCTGCCATATCAAGACCAGCCAGAAATTCCTCTGGGATTCCCATCTCATCCATGGTTGTATTATTCATGGTTGTCTCATCCGGCGCATCATCTGCCTTGCTCTGCACTTCTTCCTCACCCGGGTTATCGAAATCAAATGATATCTGGTCATTTTCAAACTTAAGGCATGTATCGAATACATTTCCCGCCTTGGAGGTGAAGCCTGTGACCTTCTTTTTGGTCTTTCCTGTGGTAAACAGCTCCGTGAGAATTTCCTCTGAAAGCTCCACCTTTGCCACAGTATGCCAAACATTGAAACCGCACTCACACTCATATTTCCACTGTGTCTTTTTGAGCGGTCTGCCACACTTTGGACAGAGTACATTTGTCTCGATTGGCTTAGGCTTTTCGGGGAAATCAAAGGCTATATCTCCGTCTTCTGTGAGCTTTAGCGGTGCGTCAAACTTCATGCCTGTCTTTGAGACAAATCGATATAACTTCTGTCTTTTTCTTTGTCAGAAGCTCCTTAAGGACTGATTCCTTTATCTTGACGCTTGCGACCTTGCCCACCATAAAGCGGCAGCTCTCAGGATCATCACGTCTGTTGTTCTCGCATACAAATCCAAACGGTGCCACCTGGATTTTGCCTCCGCACTTCGGACATACTACATCCTTCACTGTCTTTGGCTCTACATGGTCGAAATCAAACTGGACAGAGAGCTTCTTGTTTTCATCCTCCTTAAGCACCAGGCACGCATCGAAGCGTTTCCCGCTTTTGGATTTAAAGCCTCGTATAGTCTCGGTCTTTTTATCATTAAGAAGCTGCTTTAGGTTTGCGGCTGTGATTGTCTTTCCCGCAATCTGTCCCACCGAAAAGCGGCAGCTTCCCGGCTCGTCACCCTTGTAGTTCACACAGCCATAGCCAAACGATGTCTTTTTTATCTGACCACCACAAAGCGGACAGACGACATCCTTTATGATTTCGTCCTCCACATTGTCAAAGTCAAATGCCACAACTGTGTGCATTTTCTCACTTTCCTCTGTGACCGGCTCCTTCTTTAAGACGAGACATGCGTTGAAGCGCTTTCCCGATTTTGATTTAAAGCCCTTTATCGTCTCTGTTCTGCCGTTTGCCATGAGCTCTAAAACTGTACCTGTGACAGCTGCTTATCTGCTATCCTTCCAACGAAGAAATGGCAGCCATCCTCTGTCTGTCTGTTATAGTTTGCACATCGGTAGCCGTATGGCGACACATATATATCGCCTCCACAGTCCGGGCATACAATGCCCTCGACCTTTTGCGGCTTTACATTTTCAAAATCAAAGGTGGCTGATACCTTGTTCGTCTGTTCATCCTTGTTGAGCTTTAAGCATGCATCAAAGCGTTTGCCGCTCTTCGACTTAAAACCACGGATTGTGTCGGTTATTCCTTCTTCAATCAGCTTTTTGACCTGCTCCTCCGGAATATCCAGTCCTGCCACCTGTCCGATATTAAAATTACATCCTGATTTATCATTTTTATAATTAGCACAGCCGTAACCAAACGGTGTGGTCACTATCTCACCGCCGCAGACCGGGCACTTGACACCTATCTTTCGTCTGGCCGCCGCACCTCTGGCATTTTTGCCTGCAAAGCTGCTGATACGGTCTGCAATCTCAGGGCGCAGATTCTGCTCAATCATCTTTTCTGTCTCTTTGCGGATAAAGCTCTCAAGCTTTCCTCTGTATTCCCAGAAATCCACCGTGCCCCTTGTAATTCCGTCCAGTCCCTTTTCCCAGTTGGCTGTCATCTTTGGATTAAGAAGTGCCGGAACTGTCATGTATACGACCTCAAATACCATCTCGCCAAGGCTCTCGGGTGTGAGTATCTGTGTCTTTTGTTCAAATTCAGATATCCTATACGGACAAGCTTCTGGATTATCTCCGCTCTCGTTGCTGAGGTGCCTATTCCTGAGCCCTTTATCTGCTCACGAAGCTCCTCGTCCTCGATAAGCTGTCCTGCATTTTCCATGGCAAGCACCATGGAGCCTGATGTATAGCGCTTTGGCGGAGATGTCTTACCAAACTTGATATTATAGCCTTGGCATGCTATCTCATCACCCGCCTTTAGCTTATCGGCAAGCTCAAGCATCACCTTGGGATTTACGACTATCTCATCATTGCTGCCGTTTGCTGTGCTGTTTTCATCTGTACTATCTGCAGTTTCACTGTTTTTACCAAGTATTCGTGCGTTTGATTCCTCAAACGACTTCTTTTCGGCGGATTCGCCACCTGTAAATAACCCTCGCTCTTTAGTACCTTTGATGATGCAAAAACTTTCCTTATCCACATCTACGACAAGCTTCACATTCTCATACTCTGCCGGTGGATAAAAAATACTAAGGAAACGCCTGACAATCAGCTCAAATACTGCTCTTTGAAGCGATGTAAGCCCCGAAAGCTCTGTAAGCTGACCTGTCGGAATGATAGCATAGTGGTCTGTTACCTTGCTGTCATCCGTGTACTGCGTATCAGCTATGTTGGCATATAGCCTCTTTTGCATAATATGCTCCACAAAGTCTGCTGTCGGTTCAAAACCTTTAAGCCTGCTTATATTTTTTCCAATCTCCTTTGCCACAGCGCTTGAAAGCACCCTGGCATCTGTTCTAGGATAGGTGGTGAGCTTTTTTTCATACAGATCCTGAGCCACCTGTAATGTCTCATCAGGGCTGATTTTAAACTTCTTTGAGCACTCTGCCTGCAGCTCCGCCAGGTTGAAAAGAAGCGGTGCTCTTTTTTTAGTAATATTCTTAACTATAGATTTAACTTTCGCCTGTTTGCCGTTTAATTCTTCAATTAAAGCGAGTGCATCTTTTTCCTCTTTGAAGCCGTTTTCCTTGTATAAAAGCGGTGATTCAAAGTACCTTGAGCCTTCTACAGCCTTCCACTCTGCCTCTACACCGGCATCCGTAAACCTGCCGATTACCCTGTAAAACGGAGTCTCCTTAAAGTTTCTGATTTCGCGCTCACGGATTACTACCATTCCAAGCACACAGGTCATCACTCGTCCGACCGCGATTGCCGTGTACGAGCGTGTACCCGCTGCATCGTTTAGGAGATTGCCGTATTTGACCGACATGACACGCGAGAAGTTGATGCCCATCGCATAGTCCTCGATGGTACGCATGATGCCGCTCTTTCCGAGGTTTGCATACGCACTCATCGGCTTTGCCTCTTTTATGCCTCTTAGGATTTCCTCCTCGGTCTGCGAATCTATCCAGACTCGAAGCTCCTCCATGCCTTCCCGACACCACCAAAGTTTCTGATATTCTCCTCGATGGTCTGTCCTTCTTTTCCGGCATCACCTGCCCAGTAAACTCTGTCAATGTCCTCTCTCTGCAAAAGAGCGTGCACAATATTGTACTGCTTGCGCACGCTGTCTATCACATCATATTTGTATTCCTTTGGCAGAAACGGCAGATCCTCAAGACGCCATTTCTTGTATTTCATGTCGTAGGACTCAGGGTAGACCAGCCCGACCAGATGTCCCACGCACCATGAAATCACATATTCTCCATTTTCTATATAACCGTCATTGCGTCCGCTCACCCGCAGCACCTTCGCAAATTCCTGTGCCACGGATGGCTTCTCTGTTATTATCAGTGATTTTCCCATAAGCTCCTCTATAATTCATTCATGTTGATGAGCTTGAATCTAGGGTCTCTGACCACATAGCTTTGCAGTGCAGGCTCAAAATCCGTTGCCGAAAACAGATAATAGTCATCAGATGTAAGCCTTGCCTGCTCCATAGCCATAGCCATATTCTCGCACATATCCATGGTCATCATTGGCTTGTCCCAGTTGCAGAAGCCGATGATACTCCTTCTATCCTCGCTCTGAGCCACAATGTCTATGCGGCCTGTCTTTCCAATCCATGTACCCACACGCTTTATGGTAAACGGAAGCTGTCCCATCTGATTTAATATAAGCAGATACTCTGTGCAGACCTCCCTGAAATATCTCTCAAGATACGCATCAAGCTCTTTTTCTATATATGTATCATAAAACTCTTCCGGTGAAAGCAGATACAGATCAGACATATTCGGATAGACAAACTTAAACCAGAAATTAACAAATGTGTCTTTTATCTGATATACGCCCTTCTTTGCATTTTCCCATCCGCCGGTCTCAAATGAAACTACCTTTTCCACTATATTGAAGGTGGCAAGATTTTTCAAATATACGCTGATTTTGGCACGCGAAAATCCTGTCGCATGGAAAATATCATTGAGCTTGTTCTCACCTCTTGCGATTGCTGCAAGTATTGTGCTATATGCAGAAAGCTCTCGAAGCTCTGCAGATATAACAGCATCCGCCTCACCATACAGTGCTCCCGATGGTGTCAATACGAGCCTGCATATATTATCCTTAAAGGATTTAGCTGCATCCCACTTATCCAGATATGCCGGAACTCCACCGATTGCTCCGTAAATCCTCACGATTTCCGCGACCGGAAGACTTTCAAAATGTCTTACAACCTCAAGGAAATTGAGCGATTCAATCTTCATTTCGGCTCCTTAAACTGCTCTGCTGCCTCTTGTGTGGCCCAGACTGTAGATGATGTGGCAAGTATTATAAGTACAGGTTCCGGATACAGCTTGTGCTTTTAAGCTTTGCAACTGCTTCCATAAATGATGCATCCCTCTTTGCCACAAACTGTGCCTCATCGATTATCACGACAAGCTTGGAAGGGTCTCCTGATTTGATTCTCGCGAAGTACTCCTCATATGTCTGTCTGCTCAGGCTCAGCTTGTACTGACGGCTTATCTCCTCCCCCATCATCTCAAGCTGATGCTCTGGCGATGCCTGTCTGCATCTGTAGTAAAAGAATTTCTTTCCGTCACAAAATTCCTTTATGAGCTCCTCCTTTTGACAGCCTCTCCTTCCGTAGAGCACTACGAGCTGGTTACCCGACTCTTTATAGAGCTGCTCAAGTTTCTCTAAATCTGTGTGTTTTGCTTTCATAAATATTCCTCCAAAATAATCAACTGGAAATATTATATCACAATTTAACACATATACAAATAGATTTTAATTATAATTTCCGAGCTCCTATTGTAGCTTTCACTTTATTTCTGACAAACATATAGCAGATAGCCTGCATGATGATTGTCGCTATCCATGAACCGGGATATGATATAAACAGGAAAAACAGCGACCTGTGGCTTGGAAACAGACCATATATCCAGATGATTCTGACTCCGACTGTTCCTATTATAGAAAGTATCATAGGTACAGTTGAGTATCCCATTCCTCTTAGTGCTCCCGGAAAAAGGTCCATGATTCCACACAGGAAATATGGGATTGTTGTAATCGAAATAATCTCAAGTCCTGATTTAATTACCTCGCTATTACTTGTATATATGCCAAGTATCTGTGTTCCAAATATGTATGAAGCACTTCCCATCACAAGTGCTACCGCTGTCGTGAGGAACAGACAGTCTATCAGTACCCTGTCCATTCTCTTTTGTTTTCCTACCGCATAGTTCTGGCTCGTGAAGCTCATGCAGGCCTGTGTAATTGAGTTGACAGATACATACAAAAGCCAAGTATATTGTTTGCCGCCGTATATCCAGCCATTGCTATTGAGCCAAAGGAATTGACTGATGACTGAAGCATGGCATTTGAGATATTTATGACTGTGCTCTGTATGCCGGCCGGAATTCCCACCTGAAATATCTGAAGCATATATTCCTTATCAATCGCAAGCTTATTAAAGCAGAGCTTATAGCTGGTATCTGCTTTGCTCAAACAATATAATACAAGTACGCTGGAAACAAACTGCGAAACAATTGTACCGATTGCAACACCTGCAACATCCAGTTTGCACACTATTACAAAAACAGATTGAGCAGTGCATTGATACAGCCTGAAATAATCAAAAAGATAAGAGGTCTCTTTGTATCGCCGACAGCACGCAAAATCGCCGCACCATAGTTATAAAGCATAAAAACGGCATACCGCAAAATAAATCCTCATATAAATAGTGGAAAGACCTATGACATCATCCGGTGTACCCATGATTTCCAGCGCACCCCTTGCAAAAATAACACCGACCACACCCATCACAATACCACTTATGAGTGCAATCATAATAGCGGTGTGCACCGTCTTAGACATCTCCTTCTCCTTGCCTGCCGCATAAAATCTGGCAGCGAGCACATTCGCACCAAGCGATATACCCATAAACAAATTGACAAACACATTGATAAGTGCCGTAGTCGAGCCAACAGCCGCCAGTGATTTGCTGCCACTAAACTGTCCCACGACAATAATATCCACCGCATTAAACGCTAACTGTAAAATACCCGAAATCATAAGTGGCAACGCAAATGAAATAAGCTTATCCATTATTGAACCGTTCACCATATCAATTTCATACTTATTATTCTTCACTTATATCTACCTCTTAAATATATTCTACTCAGATTATCTATTTTACCACGATAAAATATAAATTCAAGCGTAACAAAAAAAGAGAGTCCCTTTTAAGGGACTCGACTTTTGCAAATTAAAATCACAGAGTGAGGATTTTCCGTTCAATACACCGCCTTCACCGAAGAGTACACAGTATGTTCCGAAGAAAAAATATGAACTGCCACGGGATTCCAATAGGTTAAATGACAGTTTAGACTTGCAAACTGCCATAATCTATCCAGAAAAAATCCCGTGGCTGACTTCATATTTTATCTGAGGAATACTACTGTGTGCTACACCGGTGCCCACAGCCCACAAACGGAAAATCCGCCCCCTTAATAAATTTTTTCCAATGAATTGCCAACTCTACTTCTTTGTGATGTAACCCTGTGCCTTAAGAAGCTCTGCACAAAGCACTGCTCCACCTGCTGCACCACGTACTGTGTTGTGTGAGAGTCCGACGAACTTCCAGTCATAGACTGTATCCTCTCTGAGACGTCCGACATTGATTCCCATACCATGCTCATAATCCACATCAAGTGCAACCTGAGGACGATTATCCTCTTCACAGTATCTGATGAACTGCTTTGGTGCGCTTGGAAGCCCAAGCTCCTGTGGTACTCCGCTGAACTTCTCGAGTGCCTCGATGAGCTGCTCCTTTGTAGGGTTCTTTTTGAACTTGACAAATACAGCTGCTGTATGACCGTTTAATACAGGAACACGGATACACTGGCATGTGATAACCGGTGACTCTGCAGGAACAATCTGTTTCTTCTCATCATCAACATATCCCCAGAGACGAAGTGGCTCTTTCTCAGATTTCTCTTCCTCTCCACCGATGAATGGAATGATATTTCCCACCATCTCCGGCCAGTCCTTAAATGTCTTTCCGGCACCTGAGATTGCCTGATATGTTGTAGCAACAACCTCATATGGCTCAAACTCTTTCCATGCTGTAAGAACCGGAGCATATGACTGGATTGAGCAGTTCGGTTTTACTGCTACGAAGCCTCTCTTTGTACCGAGACGCTCCTTCTGATATTTGATAACCTCCATGTGCTGTGGGTTGATTTCAGGTACAACCATTGGCACATCAGTGTCCATCTATGGGCACTATTGTTTGAAACTACAGGAGTCTCTGTCTTTGCGTAGTCCTCCTCGATCTTCTTGATCTCGTCCTTTGACATATCAACGGCTGAGAATACAAAGTCAACCTGTGAAGCAACCTCTTCTACCTCATTGACGTTCTTTACGATGATTTTCTTAACTGCCTCAGGCATTGGTGTGTCCATTTTCCATCTATCACCAACGGCGTCCTCGTATGTCTTGCCTGCACTTCTTGGGCTGGCTGCAATTGTTGTTACCTCGAACCATGGATGATTCTCTAAAAGAGAAATAAATCTCTGTCCTACCATTCCTGTTCCACCGAGGATACCTACTTTAAGCTTTTCACTCATTACTCTAATCTCCCTATCTTCTAGATTTTCTTCGACCATGTCATACACTATACTTTGACATTAAAACCAGGTCATGTCCGCCTGTCGCGTACAACTGTCTTTATAGGAAATATATTACTTGAAACTCTAATGAAAAACAAGGAAAAAACTATATTAAATTAATAATTTTTCTCACTGTTTTTTATAAAATATGCACAAAAACTACACTTCATCCTGCCAATTTGACTTCATATACTCGTCGTAAACGGCAATTACCTTGTCCATTGATGTCTTTGATGGCGCTCCAACTGTACACCTTGTGCTGACACAGGTCTCCATTGAAATGGCATCAAATACATCCTCCTCAAATACCGGAGAGATAGCCTTGAGCTCGTCGATGCTCATATCGTCGATTGCAATGCCCTTGTCGATGCAGTAAAGCACTATTCTTCCTACAATGCCATGTGCATCTCTGAACGGTACACCCTTTTTAACGAGATAATCAGCTGCATCTGTGGCATTTGTAAAGCCATTGTTTGCACTCTTTCTCATCACGTCCTTGTTAAACTTCATTGTATCAATCATTCCTGTAAAAAGTGCGATACATCCCTTTGCAGTGTCGAATGCATCAAATGCCAGCTCCTTATCCTCCTGCATATCCTTGTTGTACGCAAGCGGAATACCCTTCATGGTGGTGAGAAGCGACATGAGCGCACCGTATACACGGCCTGTCTTTCCTCTGACAAGCTCTGCTATATCAGGATTTTTCTTCTGTGGCATGATTGAGCTTCCTGTGCTGTACGCATCGTCAATCTCAACAAACTGGTACTCGTTTGAGTTCCATATGATAATTTCCTCAGAAAAACGTGACAGATGCATCATGATAGTTGAAAGAGCCGATAAAAACTCAATCAGATAATCCCTGTCTGACACACCGTCCATACTGTTAAGTGTCGGTCCGTAAAATCCAGAAGCTGTGCTGTATAGTCCCTATCAAGCGGATATGTAGTGCCTGCGAGTGCTCTGAGCCAAGCGGACAATAGTTCATTCTCTTATATATATCGCACAGTCTTGATCTGTCCCTCTTAAACATCTCAAAATATGCGCCTACATGGTGTGCCAGAGTGATTGGCTGGGCCTTCTGCAGATGTGTAAAGCCCGGCATGATAGTCTGTGTGTTTTCCTTCATAATCTTAAGGATAACAGCTAAAAGCTCCTTAAGCTCATTATCAGTCTCCTTCACCGTCTTTCTGGTAAAAGACGCATGTCAAAGCTACCTGGTCGTTTCTGCTTCGGCCTGTGTGAAGCTTCTTTCCTGTGTCACCAAGCCTGTCTATGAGTGTAGCCTCAACGAAGCTGTGGATATCCTCATACTTTGAGCTGATTTCAAGCTCCCCGACTCTACCTCCTTAAGTATCTGCTTTAAGCAAGCCACTATATCATTGCTCTCTGCCTGTGAAATTATGCCCTGCTTTCCAAGCATCGTGACATGGGCGATGCTGCCCTCTATATCCTCTTTATAAAACTTCTGATCAAATGAAATGGACGCATTGAAATTGTAAACGAGCTGATCTGTCTCCTTTGTGAAACGTCCTCCCCATAACTGTGCCATGAGATTCCTCCTTGATTATTAAATGATGATTTATTTTCATGTATCACAATGTATTGTATAAAAATAAGATGTGATACCGCCGCCTGCTCTAAACAGCCGCTTTACTGTGCTAAATTATATAATAATTTTTGCTGTCACGCAACCACATTTTCACCCACGTGCTGCAATCTCTCTGTCACGCTGCTCCTTGGAAAATACACATCCGCAGTAGTACTGCCTGTACATATCATACTGCTTTGATATCTCCGTGGACTTTTTATAGCCCTCTTTCTTCTTAAAATCAGAGAAAAGATATCGCACTCCATATTGGCTCTCTAAATCTTTTCCTATCTCATTGAGCTTTTCGGCATTCTTCAACGGGCTGATGGAAAGTGTCGTAGTAAAAAAATCAAAGCCATGCTCCCTTGCATACTGTGCACTCTCCTCAAGACGCAGCCTGTAGCACTTAAAGCACCTCTCCCGCCCTCAGGCACAGCCTCCATGCCGCGTGCCATATCGTAAAAGCGCTTGGTGTCGTACACACCCTCCACAAAGTGAACCGGATTTTTCACCGGAAACTCATCTATAAAGCGCTTCTGCTCCTGTGCTCTCATGTGATATTCCTCTGGCGGATAAATGTTTGGATTGTAATAAAACACCGTTACCTTAAAATACTCCGAAAGAGTCTGTATGCAATACGTGCTGCACGGTCCACAGCAGCTATGAAGCAAAAGACGTGGAGTGCAGTTATTGTCCATGCAATTTTCTTTTATTAAATCTTCCATTAATTTTTGATAATTTATTTTGTTTGCCATATTATATTATTTCTTTCTCAAAATTCAAATTTTTTGACATATCCCAAAATATTATTTCAGGTAACTATTCTGCATATTTACTATTCTGATTAATTACTATTTCTGATTAATTACTATTTCTGATATAAGCTGCATAATACGAACAAGGACCGGAAGTCTCCTCCCGGTCCGGCTCATACTAATCCTCTTCTTCATATCCGAACATTAGTCTAAAAATCTTTTTTCCTGTTTCAGTCTTGAATATGCGCTTGTATGCCTTGTCGATTGCACGGTTTCCCGCATCATCCTCATACAGATTTACAAGGAAATCAGCCTCAACGAGTATCTGATAATCAAGACCATCTATATTGTCATATGTGTGATGGTGACCTATGAGAAAACATATTCTTTCAACTATGTAATTCTCGAAGCCAAGCTGTGAGAGCATCTTCTGGGCGATTATCGGTCCCTCCTGCTCTGAAGCTTTCCATCGCACCTGCCATACTTTTCCTCCGCCACACGTATGCCGATATCGTGTGTGTAAGCCGCAGCCTCAAGTATAAAGAGCGAGGCATCATCAAGCTCCTCTCCTATACCGATAAGCCTTGCATAGCTGTGCACCTTGGTAAAATGCTGGATTCTCTTTGGATCGCCATCATAGTAGGCAATCATATCCATAAACAAGTCGTCTAACTGTTGTTTACTATAACTGTCACTATCCATTTAATATATTTTTCTCCTGATGATATGTTAATTAGTCTCATTGCCGACTTTGCACCGACAATGATAACATACTACAAAGCGATCATTTTTTCAATATTTTTACACAAATATTTCTTATTTTTAAATCACTATGTTGTTTGTCACGCTGTTATGTGGGAACAGTAACATCACTACTTTGCATCACGGAAAAATCCCCTGAATGCGAATTCAGACAAAGGCTTCTTGTAAAGAAGCTCTCCTATCAATATCTCAAACGCCCCACCTGCCAAAATAGCAATATAGCCTAGCAATGCCACCACCGGGAGTCCAAGCTTAAAAACAGCATTAGAAACCGGCACAAACGCTGCTCCTGAAAACACAGTAAAACGCACATAAACAAAACCATGAATACGATAAAGCCAAGTACATAATACTTATAGCATATGCTTGTGTACAGATATACTACAAACAGTACAACATCAATCGTAAAAAGTGTGTAGATAAGCTGCGTCTTATCTGCCACTCCATACTGTATCAGAATGACTCTTTCTACCACCAGAAATGTAAAAATAACAAGATTGATTACCGTGCTTGACATCACCGGAATGTATATCTGCAGCTTCTTTTTCAGTGATGTGGACTGGATAAGCTCTGACACATCCATCGACATGATGAGCTGGAATGTGAACATACCACTCATCATAAAGTATACACCGCCTATGATTGTAGTTCCTTTGCTCATTATATCGGATGCAATTCCGAATACTGCAAAGAATACAAGCATGATCACATTCAGCTTCAGTTTATAGCCATATCTCAATAATTTAAATCCTAATTTAATATCTTTCAGCATAATATTTCTCCTTTTCAAATATACTTTCCAATTTAAAATGCCTCTACACATCAACATATGATCTGCGGATACGCACCATCATATGATAATATGTCGCTGCTATCGCTCCTACAAGCACCACTGCTAACACAGGTGCGATAAACCACATTCTCCCGCCATAAATCAAAACAGCTATACTACCTGCAATTGCCGGGAAGATAACTATAAGCGCCAGCAGATAAATATACATTCCCATATCCATGTATCTGAATATATTTAATGAGCCAACCGAAACAATTGAAGATATCATAATAATGTCAAATATCGACCAGATATTAACTCCAAATTTAATAAATGGTATTGAAGCAATGAGTATTGTAATTCCAATACGCAGCGGTCTTATAAGTATATCCACAAGAACTGCATTCTCAAAGTATCTTACTCCGTTAAAACCTGTCTTTAAAAAATGCATGCCAAATGCATTCTTCTTGCACATACAGCCGAAGCAGAAATAGTCCTGCACCACCTCGCACATCATATAAAAATCATAAACAATTACTATAACTCCAATCCATGCCCAGACTGTTTTCGAACAGGCAATTAGCATTGATGTAAAAATTGCTAAAACCGGAATCAGTATATTTGTTATAAGACGATACTTGAGATTAGTCATAACACGGTAATCCCTGATGTATGTTAGAACTTCATTCTTTGCTTTGTTATCTTTTTTATTAATTGTTCTTTCAGTATCATGTTCCTGTGAAAACATTTTTTCATTCATACTTCCTGACTTTTTTCCATAACACCTTACCTCGCACTAGCGCATCACAATCTTTGTATTATTTTTCATGACCGCAACGCTTATCTGGTAAAGTGTCGGAATCTCCTTTGTAACATTAAGTCCTGCGAGCTTATCTATGTTTTCCGCCAAGCATATGCCCTCGAAGCCATACGGGTTTTTGGTCATTGAATAAAGCACCTTACCGGCAGCCTCTGTATCTGCTGCATCTCCTTTAATCAGGATATATTTTTCCTTCAAATCCTCAACAAAGCCCTGCTCCACAATCTGTCCGTTTTCCATTATAATGGCATAATCGGTGATATTTTCCATATCTGAGATATTGTGTGTAGAGAAAAATACACTGCGCTTACCGTTGCCCTCATGGATATACTCGCCAATCATCTGGCACAGCTTATCTCTCATCAGCGGATCAAGCGGCGATGCCGGCTCATCCAGCAAAAGAAGGTCTGTCTTTCGCGCCATGACTCCTGCCAGCATGAGCTTCATCTTCATACCATCCGAAAATGAGCTGTTAGCTTTCTTCATATCAATGCAGCCATGTGAAAATATTGCAAGCCCCTCACAATATCTGTGAAAATCATCTGCTGAAAAATCATCAAACATCAGCTTGCTGATTTCCTCGATATCCTTAACTGTCCACTGCGGCAGATAGTATTTGCCGGGGCCGGTATAGCCTATGCGGTTTTTAATATCTCCCGAGTTTTCCTTCTGCTTGTCGGAATACTGTCCAAAGTATGTGATTTCACCTTTATAGTCTAGCCTGATTCCTGCTAAGATATTTAAAAGTGTTGTCTTTCCTGCTCCGTTTTCTCCGATTAAGGCTGTGGCAAAGCCCTGCGGTATTGCGAAATTCTCCACATCCAGTGTAAAGTTTTAAGCTCCTTTGTGATTTTGCTGCCTCAATTGCATTCTTTGTTGTCATTTCCATTCCTCCTGACTCGTTTTCATATCATTATTAAAATATGAACTAATTCTTACTTAAATTTTTCATTGTTTATAGCTATCCATAATCATAACCAATCCACTCCTGTCATTCTACATCAAGCAACGCCTCAAGCATTCCCTTAAGCTCGTCGTTTGAGATTCCGGCTACCTCAGCCGCGGCTATCGCGTCTGTCAGCGATTCCTCCACCTTGCGCAGGTGCTGTTCCTTTATCATCTCACTGTCCTGTGCATTGACATAAAAGCCCTTGCCCTGCGCCGCTGTGATGAGTCCCTCATCTGCAAGCTGCTCATAAGCCTTCATCGTGGTTATCACACTGATTTTCAAGTCCTTTGCCAGCCCTCTTATAGACGGAAGGAACTCCCCCTGCTCATACCTGCCGGCCAAAATATCTGTCTTGAAGCTGTCCGCTATCTGCTGATAGATGGGCACTCCTGAATTTTGCATCAGCTTCATATGCTACCTCCGTACTGTATTTATTAGCTGTTCATGTGTTATATATACACTATATACATTTTAATGTCAATACCTTTCTATAATTATCTCTCTAAAGATTTCACCTCAAAATTTTGATTTGACATACACTCTTATATCTGATAATATAATATAGCTTGCCGATATGGCTCAGTAGGTAGAGCGACGCACTCGTAATGCGTAGGCCACCGGTTCGATCCCGGTTATCGGCTTCATACATAAAAACACCTCATTCAAAACTGAATGAGGTGTTTTTATTACAAAAAATCCCCTTGACATTTATAAAAAATATATTAAAATTATCTCGTTGGTTTATTTTTAGTAAACAAAAAATCTATCATTAAGCCTACAGTAAATATAACGTAAAGTATATTAGAAAAGGAAGTAAACATGGATATCGGACATCGTATGAAGGAGCTTCGTATCCAGTACGGACTTACCCAGCAGGAGCTTGCTGACAGGGCTGAGCTGACGAAGGGATTTATCTCCCAGCTCGAGCGAAATCAGAATTCACCGTCAGTCGGCACCCTGCTTGATATCATCCAGTGCCTGGGTATGACACCGGCGGAGTTTTTTACGGATTCGGAACTGAGCAGATTGTATACAAGGCAAACGACTATTTCGAGAAAATTGACGAGGAAAAAAACAGCAAGGTGGAATGGATCATTCCAAACGCACAGACCCGCTCCATGGAGCCTGTCAGGCTCACTCTTCATCCGGGTGGCAGTTCTGAAATATATCTGCCTCAGGAGTGTGAGGAGTTTGGATATGTGATAAAGGGCACAGTGAAGCTTTGCTATGGTGGCAAGGTGCACACCGTAAAGGCCGGTGAGTCCTTTTATTTTAAAGCCGGTAAGAAACATTTTATTGAAAATAAGTCTTCAAAGGATGCCATGCTCATATGGGTCAGCAATCCTCCAAGCTTCTGACGCTTCCACTGCAGAAGCTCTTTTATAGGGCTGTAATTACTGCCGGCCACATTTTTAGTGTGTACAGCAGCAAATTATAAACATACAGTTCCTACCAGTACTATAATTACATGAGAAAGGTTTACACCATGGGAAAGAAATTAATTGATTTTATCGATATCACAAAGTCATACAACGGCAATGTTGTACTCGACGATTTAAATCTATACATCAGGGAGAACGAGTTTCTGACGCTGCTTGGACCATCAGGCTGCGGAAAGACCACCACACTTCGCATGCTCGGTGGCTTTGAGACACCGGACAAGGGAAAAATCATGTTTGATTCAAAGGACATCACAAATGTGCCTGCAAACGAGAGAAATCTGAACACTGTTTTCCAGAAATACTCTCTTTTCCCTCATATGACAATAGCTGAAAACATCGCGTTTGGTCTTAAAATAAAGAAAAAAAGCAAGGCTTACATTGATGACAAAATAAAGTATGCATTAAAGCTCGTCAATCTCGACGGCTTTGAAAACCGCTCTGTGGATTCTCTTAGCGGAGGCCAGCAGCAGCGTATCGCTATTGCAAGAGCTATTGTAAACGAGCCTAAGGTACTGCTGTTAGACGAGCCGCTTGGCGCTCTCGACTTAAAGCTGCGCCAGAGCATGCAGTATGAACTTATCCGCTTCAAAAATGAGCTCGGTATCACCTTCGTCTACGTCACACACGACCAGGAGGAGGCGCTTACCATGTCTGACACGATCGTAGTCATGAATCAGGGCTATATCCAACAGATTGGCACACCGGAGGACATTTACAATGAGCCTGAAAATGCCTTTGTCGCTGACTTTATCGGGCACAGTAATATCATCGACGGTGTTATGATAAAGGATAAGCTTGTCGAGATACTCGGTGTAAAGATGCCTTGTGTGGACGAGGGCTTTGGTGAGAACACGCCTGTCGATATAGTCATCCGCCCGGAGGATGTGGAGCTGGTGCCTGCGGAGGACGGCTACATGCAGGGCGATGTCGTGTCAAATATCTTCAAGGGAGTGCACTATGAGCTTGAGGTAAAGGCAAACGGCTACGACTGGATGGTACACACCACCAAATATGTAGAGGTCGGCAGTCATGTGGGTATCAAGGTGATTCCATTTAATATCCAGGTAATGCACAAGCCTGAGTCCTCAGATGAAAAGGCGGTGGAGATAGATGTCTAAAATAAAGAAACAGCTGCTCGCAGGGCCGTACCTCATATGGATTATCGGATTTATCATACTTCCGCTTTTCATGATTGTGTACTATGCATTTAAAAGCTCTGACGGAGGCTTCACATTTGAATATGTGGCTGCAATAGCGCAGCACACCAATATCAAGGCACTGCTTTTATCCCTACGGCTAGGAATCATATGCACCATAATATGCCTGGTGCTGTCCTATCCGCTTGCGATGATTTTAAACGGCTTAAAGATTAAAAACCAAAGCTTTGTGGTATTTGTTTTCATGCTTCCTATGTGGATGAACTTTATGCTTCGAATACTCGCATGGAAGCAGCTTTTGTCCAAAAACGGTGTCATCAACTCGATACTCACCACTCTCGGACTGCCGGGCTTCAACATCATGAATACCTCCGGAGCAGTCGTGCTTGGCATGGTCTATGACTTTCTGCCATTCATGCTGCTGCCTATATACAACTCCATGACCAGAATCAAAAACGACTGGATTGAGGCGGCTCTTGACCTCGGTGCAAACAAAGTCACAATACTTTTCAAGATTATACTGCCACTTACAGTTTCCGGTGTCATAAGCGGAATCGTAATGGTTTTCGTGCCATCACTCACATCCTTTGCCATCTCACAGATACTCGGTGGCGGCAAGGTCCTGCTCATCGGAAATATCATAGAACAGGATTTCGTCCATGGCTCGCAGTGGGGCGCAGGAAGCGGTCTCTCACTCGTGCTCATGGTATTCGTATTAATCAGCATGGCACTCGTCAATCTGTTTGATAAGGAAGGAGACCAGAGCTCATTATGGTAAAAAAAATAGCATCAAGGGTATATATGGGACTGATTTTTTGTTTCTGTATCTACCTATCCTTGTATTAATAGTACTCTCCTTCAACAACTCCAAATCCAAGGTTAAATGGGAGGCTTCACGCTCGACTGGTACATAAAGTGCTTTCAGAGTGAGCGGATTATGTCGGCATTTTCTACAACACTGCAGATTACGCTGCTTGCAGCTGTGATTTCTACAATAATAGGAACTCTCGCAGCCATGGGTATAAGCGCCATGAAGAAACGTAACCAGACAATCTATCTGGGCGCTACAAACATCCCGATGCTCAATGCAGATATCGTGACCGGTATCTCAATGATGCTTTTGTTTGTAAAATTCATGAATCTGGGCTTTGTGACAGTGCTTATCGCACACATCACGTTCAATATCCCTTATGTGATACTCAATGTGCTTCCAAAGCTCAAGCAAACCAACAAATACACCTATGAGGCCGCACTTGACCTGGGCGCATCACCTCTATATGCATTTTTCAAGGTCACCTGGCCTGAAATAAGCCCAGGAGTGTTCTCCGGCTTTATGATGGCGGTCACAATGTCACTCGATGACTTCTCCATCACCTACTTTACGAAGGGTGCCGGAGTAAACACACTCTCAACCATGCTTTACACAAAAAAAAGGGGGTAAAGCCGGAGCTGTATGCCCTGTCAACCATACTTTTCTTCACAGTGCTGCTGCTTTTGGTTGTGGTAAACATCAACTCAAACCAGATACCTGTCAGCGCCTCAAAGAAGCCTGCAAGGGCTAAAAGCTGCGCATCGTAAAGCGTAGTGTGAGCATCGCAATTGTTACAGTACTCGTAATCGGCTGCTTTTCGGTATTTACCATAAGCGCCGAAAGCACAAACAATGACAATGCCATAACAGTGCTAAACTACGGTAAATACATCGATGAATCAGTAATCGACAGCTTCGAGCAGGAAACCGGAATCACCATTAAATACGAGGAATACGAGGAGCCTGAGGAGATGTACACAAAGTACAAGTCTGGTGCCATCGATTACGATGTCATCTGCACCTCTGACTACATCATCGAGAAGCTTATAAGTGAAGGTGAGGTCAACAAGATAGACTACAGCTCAATGCCAAACTATCAAAATGTAAATCAGGATATAATCGACATGTCCGCATCCTTTGACCCGACACATGAGTATACTGTGCCTTATTTCTACGGCACACTCGGCATACTATACAATAAAAGATGGCTGATGCATCAGACCTAAATACCTGGGACTGCCTGTGGAACGGCAAATACAAGGACAACATGATTATGATTAATTCTGTCCGTGATGCCTTTACTCCCGCCCTTCGCACACTTGGCTACTCGATAAACGAGACAGACACAACAAAGCTCGATGAAGCATTTGATATACTAAACAAACAAAGCAGTGATGTGCTCGCCTACTACGTGGATGAAACCTGTGATGAGATGAAAATAACTCCGGTGAGGCAGCTGCCGCCATGGCTGAAAATGACAACCTGGACTATATCGTGCCAAAGGAGGGCCCAAACCTCTGGATTGACTCATGGTTTATTCCAAAGACATGCAAGAATAAAGAGGGCGCACAGGAATTTTTGAATTATATCTGCAGTGATGAGCCGGCACAACTCAACTTTGAATATGTATACTATGCATCACCTATCCAGTCTGTCATCGACAACCAGGATGCAGAAACGAAGGAAAATGAGGCGATTAATCCGCCTTCCGATATGCTCAAAACTGTGAAGTATACAGAGCTTTAAATGATGATGACGCAACTCTTTACAACACACTGTGGCAGAGGCTTAAATCGGATTAAAAATGAATTGCGCAGCTATATTTTGTATGATGTCACAAAAATGAAGTCTAAAAATTGTACAAAAATACATATTGCAAACTTCAACAAACAATGATAGAGTAAAACCCACGAAGCGCCCTGCTTCGTGGGTTTTACTTTTCCACGGGATCCGATATTTTTATGCTCCGCAAGGAGATTCATGAAATACACGGAGTTTTTACATACTATAGAAACAGAAATAACCGCAAGACTTGACAATAATTTCAAGCTTACCATCCATCCTGTCAAAAAGAACAACGGGATGATCTACGACGGATTGGTGATTATCAATCCCAAATTCAATATAGCACCGACTATTTATCTCAATCCTTACTACCATTGGTATCTTGATGGTGTATCCATTGATTCTATTCTCGATGCAATTTTATCCACCTACAATGATTTCAAGCCAACTGAAGATTTTGACATAAGCTTCTGTGATGATTTTTCCAAGGTAAAGGAGAAAATAATTTTCCAGCTCATAAGCTACGACAAAAACCAAAAGCAGCTAAAGGACGTGCCCTATATCAAATATCTGGATTTTGCCATCATATTTGAAGTATATGTAGGAGCGCAACTGCCTGAATTTGGCACCATTACAGTCACAGATGCGCTTCTGTCACGCTGGGGCATAGATACAGAAACACTAATCCGCGCCTCAATGCAAAATACCCCAAGGATACTTCCATGCTCAATAATCAACATGGCAGAGTTTCTTGCAAAAATGTCCGGGCTATGCCAATCAGATGCGAGCAGTCTGTGATTTTGACAGCCTGCCTATGTATATCCTTACAAACAGCAGGCAGACAAATGGTGCATCCGCCATACTCTACCCGGGTGTGCTAAGCTCGCTGGCAAAAAAGCTCGGCGGCAATATGCTGCTCATACCAAGCAGTATCCATGAGTTTCTGGTAATGCCGCTGGATAGCGATATAGATGTCTGCAACCTAAGCGAATTCATCTGTGAGGTAAACTCTACAGAGGTACGCGACGAGGAAGTACTCGGCGAGAGGTACTACATATACGATAGTAAAACAGACACTGTCTACTGATAATCATATAACCTGATAATCATATAACCCGATAACACAAAATACCGGATATCATATCATAGATATGTATCCGGTATTTTACTTTCTAAGAACATAGTTGGAAATTCATGAAAGTTATTGGCCTGTTATTTGCAGAACGATGTACTAGTTGCCAAGCAGCATGTCGTAAAGCTTCTCATACTCTTTCGCAGATGCCTTCCATGAGAAATCATGCCTCATGGCGCGCTGCATCATCTCCTGCCATCTGTCCTTATGGTTTTCAAACACATCAAGAGCATATTTGATGACATGCAGCATATCATGCGCATTATAATTGGCAAAGGAAAAGCCATCGCCCGTATTCTCGTACTCATTGTACGGCACTACAGTGTCCTTAAGACCACCGGTCTCCCTGACTATAGGCAGCGTACCATATCGCATAGACATGAGCTGGCTCAAGCCGCACGGCTCAAAAAGAGACGGCATGAGAAATGCGTCACAGCCTGCATATATCTCATGTGCATTTTCCTCTGAGTAACCGATATATACTCCAAGCTTCTGCGGATACCTGCCATGGAAATAATTAAACATCTCCTCGTACTGCTGCTCTCCTGTGCCCTGCACTATAAACTGTACATTCATGGTGGAAAGCATCTCCTCCATCACATATGCCACCAGATCAAAGCCCTTCTGCTTTGTCAGACGCGAAACTATTCCAATCAGCATGACATCCTTATCCACAGCCAGACCATACTTCTCCTGCAGCTGACGCTTATTAACGACCTTTCCACTCAATTCCCTTACAGAAAAATGCTTATACAGATATGTATCCTTCATAGGATTAAAGACATCATAATCTATACCGTTTACAATGCCTCTCAAATGCCTGCGCCGCTCAAGCATCAGGCCATCCAGGCCCTCTCCGCCCTCAGGTGTACAGATTTCATCTGCATATGTCGGACTGACAGTCGTAATCTCATCTGCATATACTATGCCGCCCTTTAAATAATTAGCCTCACCATAGAACTCCAGCTCCCTGAATTAAAAATATGCTCCGGAAGTCCTGTAACATCAGCCACCTCTTTAATCTTCCATCGCCCTTGAAACTTCATATTGTGAATGGTAAAGACTGTCTTGATACCGGCATAGAAATTGTCTGAGCCGTATACTGTCTTTAGAAAAACCGGCAAGAGTCCTGTCTGCCAGTCATTACAATGTATCACATCCGGGGCAAAATCTATAACCGGCAAAGCCTCAAGCACCGCCTTTGAAAAGAAAGCAAACTTCTCCACATCCTCGTATATATTGTTGTATGGCTTATCTACTGCAAAGTAAAACTCATTGTCGACAAAATAATATGTCACACCATCATACTGCGATGTAAAAATCCCCACATACTGCCTGCGCCAGTTGAGATTGACATAAAAATGACAGACGAACTTAAGCTGTGGCAGTAATTTATCATCCATACATTTGTACTTCGGAAGTATAACTCTCACGTCATATCTGTCCTTGTCAAAATATTTCGGTAAAGATCCCACTACGTCAGCTAGTCCACCTGTCTTCATATAAGGTATTGCCTCTGATGCGGCCATTAATATTTTCATTTTGTCCATGCTGAAACCTCCCCCAGATTACAGTTATTTAAACAACGATTAATCTGATAAAAAATATAGTATACATCCTGAAACCAATAGAATGTATACTATATTATATCACGCGGGAGTACATTTTGCCTAGTAAATTTATCAAAACGTGGTTTTATTTGTCTATAATGACGATTTTACATCCCTAGACGTATTTTGTCTGTAATCAGGGCAATAAACTCCGAATTGGTAGGCTTGCCCTTACCATAGTTTACAGTGTATCCAAACATGGAGTCTATCGTATCCATCCTGCCTCTGCTCCATGCCACCTCGATAGCATGCCTTATGGCTCTCTCCACCCTGCTTGAGGTAGTCTTGTACTTCTTTGCAATAGTGGGATACAAAAGCTTTGTGATAGAGCTAAGCATTTCCATATCCTCAACGCACATCACTATCGCAGTCCTAAGATACTGATATCCCTTTATATGAGCCGGAACACCTATCTCATGAATGATATCCGTCACCTGTGTCTCAAGGGATTTTTTCTCCATATATGTATCATCAAGTGGCTCAGTGTCACCGGATGCTCTCTTTACATACACAAGTACCACATCAGAACCGGCATTACCGTTTATCAAGTTGTATGCTTCATCACTACTTCTTGCTGTTCCTAAAAACTCCATGCCCTTTAATAAACTCTGCATGTTTTTCTTTTCGTCTGCTACTGCGACATTTAAAGTGCTCATCAAACTCTCCTATGCCGCCAATTACTGTCATGTCAAAACAAATTGTATGCTTTTATGATAACACATTTTGTCGAATTTTGTCGAGAGCGTATTTTTTTTTTTAATTTTATGTAACCATTCAGCCCACGCATATTCGCAAAACTGCACGATACCCGTGCTTTCTCTATTCTTCAAACTGAGAGTTATACAGCTCTGCGTAAAATCCGTTCTTTGCAAGAAGCTCATCGTGTGTACCCTGCTCGATAATGTCTCCGTCCTTCATGACAAGAATCAGATCTGCATCCTTGATGGTAGACAGTCTGTGGGCAATGACAAAGCTGGTTCTGCCCTTCATCAGATTGTCGAGTGCCTTCTGGATACGGATTTCTGTACGTGTATCGACAGAGGATGTGGCCTCATCAAGGATAAGGATTGGATTGTCTGCAAGAATGGCTCTTGCTATTGTCAAAAGCTGCTTTTGTCCCTGTGACACATTGGATGCATCCTCGTTGAGCTCCATATCGTAGCCACCCGGCAATGTCTGGATAAAGTGATGCGCATGTGCTGCCTTTGCTGCTGCGATAACTTCCTCATCTGTCGCATCGAGCCGGCCGTAGCGGATGTTTTCCATGATGGTTCCCTTAAACAGCCACGTGTCCTGCAATACCATGCCGAATGCATCTCGCAGATCGGCTCTGTTGTAATCCCTGATATCATGTCCGTCTACAAGAATGGCACCTGAGCTTACATCATAAAATCTCATAAGAAGCTTGACCATGGTAGTCTTTCCCGCTCCTGTCGGTCCAACGATAGCAACCTGCTGTCCCGGCTTTACCTTTGCAGAAAAATCATTGATGATGATCTGGTCAGGATTATAACCAAAGTGTACATGCGAAAACTCTACACTTCCCTCGATATGGTCTGGCTTTACAGGATTTTCCACTGTTATATCCTCTTCCTCCTCATCGAGGAACTCAAATACACGCTCAGATGCAGCCGCCATCGACTGAAGCTGGTTTGCCACCTGCGCTATCTGCTGGATTGGCTGTGTGAAATTCTTCACATACTGTATAAATGCCTGGATATCACCGATTGTGATGACATTCTTTATGGCAAGTATACCACCTGAGATGGCTACTCCCGCATATCCTAAGTTTCCTACAAACTGCATGATAGGCATCATAAGTCCTGAAAGGAACTGTGATTTCCATGCGGATTTGTAGAGCACATTGTTGGCCTCCTTAAAGGTCTTTACAGTCTCTGCCTCTTTATTATATGCCTTTATGACGAGGTGGCCTCCGTACACCTCCTCGACCTGTCCGTTTATGTGTCCCAGATACTCCTGCTGCTGTCTGAAGTATTTCTGTGAATGCTTTATGACAAACGAAATAAGTATCATCGAAACTGGCAGGATAACGAGTGAAATCAGCGTCATGAGCGGTGAAATAGACAGCATCATGACCAGTGTACCGACCAAAGTGGCAACAGATGTAATAATCTGTGTGATACTCTGGTTCAAGCTCTGTCCGAGTGTGTCCACATCGTTTGTGATACGCGAAAGTACCTCACCATATGTCCTTGACTCGAAATACTTCATCGGCATACGGTTGATTTTGCTCGTGATGTCCTTACGCATCCTGTAGCAGGTCTTCTGCGTGATGCCTGTCATGATAAGTCCCTGGGCAAACATAAAGATGGCACTCACCACATATAAAGCCAGCGTAAACAAAAGAACCTTTGCAATATAATCAAAATCTATGCCGCCTGTTCCTGCAATCTTGTTCATGAGTCCCTCGGCAAGCGCAGTGGTGGCTTTACCCATGACCTTCGGTCCTGCAACGGAGAAGACAGTCGAAACTGCTGCAAAAATCATAACTGCAATGATAGCAGCCCAGTATCTGCCGAGATACTTTATGAGTTTCTTTGTAGAGCCCTTGAAATCCCTGGCCTTTTCTGTGACCATTCCGGGGCCACGTCCCATTGGTCCTCTTGGCCTCTTAGGAGGCATCTTAAACTGTTCGTTATTATTCTCACTCATCTTACATGCCCTCCTTTTTGTTATCATCAATTCCAAGTTCCTTGGCTGAAAGCTGTGACTGTGCAATCTGCATATATACATCGCAATTTTAAGAAGCTCCTCGTGGGTGCCTTTTCCTACGATTTTACCGTCATCGAGCACGAGAATCTGGTCAGCATGAATAATCGTGCTGATACGCTGTGCCACGATAATGACGGAAGCATTCTCTGTAACCTCTGCTAAAGCTGCACGCAGACGCGCATCAGTCTTCATATCGAGTGCTGAAAAGCTGTCATCAAACACATAGATATGAGGATCCTTTGCGATAGCTCTTGCTATGGCAAGCCTCTGCTTCTGACCTCGACACGTTGGAGCCGCCCTGTGCGATTGAGCTTTCATACCTGTCATTCTTTGTCTCGATAAACTCAGAAGCCTGTGCGATATCCGCAGCCTTTTTTATCTGCTCATCACTCGCGTCTGCTTTACCAAAGCGCAGGTTTGAGGCGATGGTTCCCGAAAAAAGAATACCCTTCTGCGTAACAAAGCCTATTGACTCGCGAAGCTCGCTTAGTGTGTAGTCTCTGATATCGTGTCCATCAAGCTCTATTGAGCCTCCAGTCACGTCATAGAAACGCGGAATCAGGTTTACAAGTGTAGACTTTCCACAGCCGGTACTTCCGATAATTGCCGTTGTTTTGCCCGGCTCCGCCACAAAATCAATGTCTGAAAGCACATCCTCCTTTGCTCCCGGATATCTGAAATCCACATGGTTGAAACGGATAACACCTCTGTGATCAGCCTCAGTAACAGGCTCTTTTGGATCATTTACAGTGCTGTTTGTCTTTATAACCTCATCGATACGCTCTGCCGCAACACCAGCTCTCGGAAGCATGATGGACATGGCTGAAAGCATGAGGAAGGACATAACAATCATCATGGCATATGTAATAAACGCAGTCATGGTACCTACCTGCATAGAACCCTTGTCTATTCTGCCTGCTGCAACCCACACGATACCAAGTGTGATGCAGTACATGATCATTGACATACCCGGCATCATAAAGGTCATGACACGGTTTGTAAACAGCTGTGTGCGTGTAAGCTCACGGTTAGCCTCATCAAACCTCTTTTCCTCCTCCTTCTCACGGCCGAAAGCCCTGATAACGGAAAGACCTGTAAGAATCTCACGAGAAACAAGGTTTACCTTGTCTACAAGACTCTGCATAATCTTGAACTTTGGCATCGCAATGCCAACCAGTGTGAAAATAAAAACCATGATGGCAGCAACCGCAATGGCAATCACCCACTCCATGCCGGATTTGGTCTGTGCCACCTTGATGATACCACCGATACCAACGATTGGCGCGTAAAGCACCATACGAAGCATCATAGTAGTAACCATCTGAATCTGCTGTATATCATTCGTGCTTCTAGTAATCAGTGATGCCGTAGAGAATTTGTTAATCTCGGCATTTGAAAAACCTACAACCTTTGAAAAGGTCTTCTCCCTCAAATCCCTGCCGACAGCGGCACCGACCTTTGAAGCCGCAAAACCTACAACACATGCTGCTATAAGCATAATTGCTGCAAAGGCTGCCATCTTGGCTCCTGCCTTCCACAGATAAGCAACCTGATTGGCATCCACGTCGATTCCTGCATTCTCATCACACTTTGTCGCAAAAGTTACACCCATGGACTTTAAAGTAGCTGAACCCACCGCATCGATTTTTTCCTGCACCTTGCTTCTTATCTGCTTTATCATGTTATCATCGAGCGCTACTCCTGCGGGATAGCCGATGCATCCACATCCATCTGCTCACCCGACTGAAAAGCCTGATATGCCATGACAAGAGGAACCAAAAGCTCCTCATCCAGCTTATCAAGTGTGTCCGAATCAGCTGTCAGCTTGTATTTTGCCACACCGTCATCAGATTTTGAAGCATCCTGCGCCTCGTAACAGTCCGTAAATTTTTCTTTCTCGTCAGACAGCATAAATGTCTGTGCCATCTGATAATCCTCCGATGTAATCTCCTTTGGCAGGATATGCTCAATGCCATGATCCTGGATACCAACATCAATGATGTCAGATGTGTACGCAGGCAAAGCCAGATCACAGTAAGCCTGAGCAATGAGAAAAACAAATATTAATATGATCCATCGCCAGTATGGAATCAGGTTTTTGAAAATTTTACTCATAAACGTTTCCTTTCTTTCCGGTTAATTATCCCCCATACACGAATGCAAAAATATCCGCAATCGTGCGCATACTATCTATTTTATCAATAAGCGCGGATAATTCAATAAAGAAAGTATAAAGAAACAGTAAAAAAACAGAGACTATATAAATGGTTTATATAAGTCTCTGTTTGATAAATTGTGCTTAATCGAAAAGTATGTGATAGCTAGGAGCCTTTGAAAACTAATCCAAATCTGCAAGACCTACACGCTGTATCTGGAAGGTCTTGTATGCCTTTGCTGTTGTAGTTTCTTTATCACCACCGCTCACCTGTGACTGGTAAATCTTACTATATCCTACGGCATAAATCTTTATAGAATTAGCTCCCTCCGGTAAAGCACTCAATGGTACCTTTACCTTATATGTCTTGTTATTTTCAAAGAAGTCCCTTGGATCCTTATTTAATTGACTGTTTTCTTTACTGTTATTTATCTGTTCATTTTCTGTTCCATCATTATTCAGTGTATAGATATCCCAGTCCACCTTCTTTAAGTAAATCTTATCATTTCCGGTGCCAATCGTTTCATCTTTTGGATTTTTTTGCGGATCCTCGATATAAAAGTCCAAATAAACAACAGTTTTTTCATCAATCTGATTTCGCACAAGGTTTGAATCCTTTACCGTAAAATAAACATCCTGCGTACTGTCTGCACCATCTAGTCTGGCATCCGCTTTATTAGCTGCTTCTTCTTCAATGGCATCATCAATAGTTGCATATAATGTAGTTATGTCATTTGAATCAGTATCTGCATTCTCTTTAAGATAAATTGACGGCTCATGAACTGATGCACTATATGCAGCAATCATAGTGTTTATATAAAGTTTCAATTCATCATCATTATTTGAGAAATCGGAATGTCCTACACCGAGTATGTTACATTTCCCATTGTGTAAATATAATAATTATTTCTTACATCCTTTGAGACTGCTCATAAATTCCATGGTTTGACAAGGTATACCATACAACAATATCACTCTCACCATCACCATCAGCATCTTGATTCATATCCAGCTGGTAGTACTGCTTATGAGTGGTAGCTATATTTATTTCGTCAGCAATCTTAAAAGGATATGTGGTAATCTGTCCAATTAACCTTGACTGCCTTATTAGTCTTAGCTTCAACATCATTACCATCTAGCCCTGAATACAGCCTGTACTCGCCATGATCGTTACCATTATCTTTCCACTGATACTGATTTAAATCTGCATAAGTAAATCCCGATTCTGTCTGACAATAACTGAATTATCAGATTTTGGCTCATATGCAATATCAGTATTATTCTTTTGGCAGTCTGTACAGCTTTATCAAAATCCTCATCAGTACTCTGTAATGTATTGCCCTTCTTTAAATACTCATTTGACAAGATTCCATACCTGTCCAGTCCGACAGTATCACGAATTATAGAGTTAAACTTATATCCCCAGACATTATTATATTTATTATCATTTTTATTATTACAAAATGACGTTGTATCATGAGCAAACAATACCGGTTTTCCTGACTGGATATATGCTTTTATTTTATCGAGATGATTATTTGTATTATCAATATCATAACAATCACCAAATCCAATCACAAGCATATCGTATGTCTGCAGCTTATCACATACCTCATCCATTTTAGGTACGTTGTCATAACGAACTGTTTCTATATCCAGGTCAAAATCCTTCACTTGACTAAGTAATTTATGAAACTTTGTATTGCTATCATTCTTCTGCGCCTGCATATCAAAATTTCCACCTAAAGCCCTCATTATGCTCCAACTTTGAATTAATCTGAAGAATCTTGACTTTTGTAGGACTGCCTTTTGAATTTTTGACATACACATATCCGGATTTCTGATCATATCTGTAGCTATTTGTAGCCTGACTTACACGAAGCTGCCAAGGCATAACTCCTACATAGCCATTCGGCAAATCATAGACCAGTTTATAATTATAATTGCCTGCATTCAGACTATACATATATTTACCATTATCACCCATTACCGGATTCACAATAGTGCCATCACAATATATTTTTATCTTATTTGCATCTATTCCTTCATTGGTTGTCGAAAACTTACCATCGGAATTTGAATCCAAGAACAGCTGTGCATTAAAACTCGCTTTAGAATCCGCACCACCTGCATTGTTTATTGAAAATTCCAATGTAATCTGATTATTACTAATCTCAACATAATCTGTATCTTTTACTTTTTCCTGCTCCTTGAGTAATATTTCAGGTTTTTCAGTAGTCAGGTAGGTAACAAGGTCAGCTGTCTCATTTGACTGTTTTTTTAAATTTCCCTTGCTGTCCACTTTAAGAACATTATCTTTATCTTTTGCATATTTTAAAAAGTAAAAAACATTTGAACAGTTATCAATGTAATCCTCATTAATTCCACTTTTATACTTGCTATCATTGCTGAAAAAGCCATCTGAAAAGACGACAGGAAAGCCCGCCTTTATATAATCCTCCAATTCTGAAACCTTCTGCTTAGTAATATCATTGCCTGAGCCTCTGTATGTGTTTGGAGCAGTTAAATAATCAGCATTATTTCCATTTCCTCTTAATGTAAGCTGAGAGTATTAAGCGCCTCTCCATTATTTATATAATCAGTATCCAGCAATCCCGCATGACCATTCTTGAGCATATCATATCCCCAATAATTTACCACATCTTTCGGATTTATAACAACAATGTCACCAACATTTGAGTATTTAAGCCCATCCATTTTCCAATCATTATATACTGTATGACCATCTCTATAATTCAGATTATCGGCTACAAGTCCCATATATATCATATCATAATTATTGAGATCCTCTATTCTGCCAATAAATTCTGCACTTGTAACCCTTGTTATTGTAACCTTTTTGCTCCGGACACCTTGATCCAAGCCACTTTTTTAGCTTATCATAATTTAAAGCGTCAGACTCATTTTTTACAGTTCCGGGCTCTATATCCAGTATGTTCAGACTATCTGTCGGATTTATAATGTCTCTTTTATCGGCATACGATATGATATAGCTTAAAACTATCGCCTTTGAAATCTCCTTGTCATAGTATGCATACTCGTCCTTTCCAAGAGTATCATTTTCTTTTTCCTGCTTGTATTCTCTGAGTTGATATACTCTGCTATCTCGTCAAAATTCTCATTTTTAGCTGCTTCGACAAATTGAGTTTCATCTTCATTTGCAATAAATGCAGAAGCAAAATCATCTCTTAAAACAAATGGCACATCCGTACTAGGATTATAGTTTCGTGGAATGACATATTCGTTGCCAATTACAAAACCTTTTGTATGGGTTTTACTGTCAACTTTATAATACTTTATGTCATTATTCCAATTAATAAAATTATCAGCTGAGTCCTTAGTAAAATTCAGCGAGCTGAAATTGTTACAGCTCAAAAGACCTGCAAGCTTTTTAATGTTGCTGGAGTAATCTGCATTCGAATCAGGCCACACAATACCATTATCCACTATAACAGGCATCATGATACCACTCTGGTGTACACGCTGGACTATCTGCTTTACCTTGTCCCATGAAATGTCATTATCAGTATTATATGTTGCAGCAGCGTTTCCTAAATCATTTGAAAGGACGGACTTTGAGCCTGAAAGATAGAGTAAATCAATTGTTGACACATCTATCTGCTCAAGCTCCTCTGGTGTGACTGTTTTTACCTTAAAGGTCATATTGGCAGTCTTATCATCATCGCCTGTCTTGCCCTCCTGATTGAATACACCTGTTCTGAACCAGTTATTGTTCTTGAAGCCACCATTATAATATATGTGTGTAGTATTTACAGGATAATCAAGCGAGCCTTTTTATCAGCCACCATTATATAGTCACCTTTTCCTTTACCCACATAGGTATATGTCTGGCTGTCCTTAACTATATCAAAATATCCGTCTGTATCGGTGAGGATTACCCTGTCTGTGTTACCATCATTATTCTCTGTAGCAGAATCAGCTATTGAAGCGTCATCTGAAATATCATCTGCGCCGGTCTTACCTGCCGGCTGATTGTCCGGTGTGCCATCATCTATCTTCTCGTATGGATTCTGTGAGTCAAGCACTGCTCCATACTCGCCTGTCTCATCGTAATTAAACTCAATAGGTACCTTAGTGTCCACCTCGTAGTAGGTCTCGTCATCAATGATTTTATCTGCAGGCACATACTCCATCTCAACCGTACAGTATGTATACTTCTCATAATCCGGCTTACTGCCATCAGGCAGACTTGCCATCCGGTCAGCTCTTGCAACAAATTCATATGGTGATGTGATATCTGAATTGTCTTTTCTGTAAATATATGCCTTTGGGTCATATTTTGCTATGTTTTGCATGCCCTCAGCAGAACCAATGGCATATGCGCTCTTTATAGAATAAACCACATGCTTGTCTGATGTGTCATCTGCTGTGCCTGTATCTGTCGTATTGTCTGTGCTGCTATCGATATTACCATCTGTACCGCTGTCTGTATTTCCATCAGCTTTCTGTGAATTATCAGTCCCTACCAGATACTGTGTATTTGTCATGCCATCCGGCAATTTGACTGCAGTAAACGCAACACTGTAGTAGCCTCTTTTCCTGTATCCACAGATTCAGAGCCATCTTCTGTCTCATCCTCTCCCTGCATGAAAACATAATGGTCAACATTTTGTCTGTAATGACCTGTAGGCAGTCCCTCTTCATTTACAGCAAGCTGGTAATCAGTGTTGAACTTGTAGTCACCCTTCTCCTGCTTTGTCATCTTGTAGCCTTCGGTGCCCTGATTTATTTTATCCATATCTACAAGGGCAAGCTCACTCCAGTCATTGCCCAGACTGACATAGCTCTCCTCATACTGCTCATAGTACAGAGGCTTTGTGTTATCCTTTTATATGTAGTAATAGGCTCAAGCTTTGTTTTCAGACCAGACATATAGTCAGCCCTTTTTTGTACACCGTCACCCTCTTTGTCAGACATCTTTGACAGTGTTCCAAACCAATCGTCAGGCTCCTGACCGTCAATCAGATAGCCAATGGATGCCATTTTCTTGTCAGGCACCACCTCCACTATATTGAAGGGCTTGTCCTTGCCATGTGAGCTGACTATATCAGATATTCCATTGAATGCTACATTTGCATCGACCTTTGTTAGGCTGTCATTGAGCACAAAAGCTGCCACAACGAGACATCCTGTAAGTGTGAGTGATATTGGAACCACTATTTTTTTTCTTAATTTGCTCATTGCGATTGCTCCTTTTGTAAAAACTACTCTGTTTCACGATATGTGTAAAACGTAATTGTATTTGACTTAAACTCCGGCATATCCTCAAGTCCAAGCCAGACGCTGATATTTAATTTCTCTCCGGTAAGAAAATCATTTCCGAGAGTGATATGCATTTCTTTATTATAACCTAAAATATAATAATTAAGATAGTTCTTATATTTAGGATCATCTAGCTTACCTTGTGCTCCTGTTTCTCCTGCAATCTCATTTGAACTAAACTTAAATATTCCATCAGGCTCACCATTGCCCTCCGGGCCATAAATCAGCTTGCCATCATCGCCCATTCTAAAGGATATATCTCCCTTGTGCTCTGTTGCACCTGTTGAGCTGACACTTTCTACCTCCATATGCCATACAAAATCCTTAATCTGATATTTGCCATTTAATGAAGAATTTTTCAACTCCCTTCATCAATAAACAATTGATGCGTCTGTCCTAAATTGAAATGCTTATCTGCATCACAATGCAGAATATTGATTGGATGTGCTACGTTTACAGTTACCTTTGCCTTAAGGTCTTTGTTTTCATCAGATTGTACATATACCTCAAACTGTGTTATGGTAGTACTCTTGATAAAAATATTATAGACATCACCTTTTTTTTTGCCTTGATCATCAACATCTTCATTTTTTGCTGATACTGACCAGGTAGCTTTTGTTGCATCATATTTTCCGCCCAGTATCTTATCAGTAAACTTTAAATTATTATTCGTTTTCTTCATCTCATAGTATACTGTTCCATTGGTTACATCCTTGCCTTTGTAATATATCCTTATTCCTTCAGGCTCTAACGGTGCCACATACTCCACATCTGCCCCGGTCGGTACCTTATTGCGCATGGTAAAGTTCTGCTTTGAAGTATACTTCTTGTCCCCTGCCTTAAAGTCCACGACAATTCCGACAGAATTCTTGCTTTCTGCCTCGCTTAAATCAGGTGTAAAGCCTGTGACATTTTCTGCCATAAGAGATTCCTTGCCCTGACCATCCGCCTTCACCGCACCAGTTGCAGGATCCAGTGTATCCTTTCGCAGATAGATTTTGTGCTCTGACGGTCTGTATATGATATTGTATGTACAATCCTTGTTGTAAATAATCAGCTTGCTGTCGGATGATGTTTCCTCAGATGATGCTTCTTCGGATGACTCTTCTTCCGCTGATGCAGTTGCAATATAACCGGCCTCAGGGGCTGCTGATGCCACCTCCACCGGCGCTGCCACTGTAGCAGGCTCATACTTGACACCCTTTTGCGCATCAATTATCAGGTCTCCTATCTGATTCATCGTAAGCTGTGCCTCATACTGTAAATCTACGTCCTTTGAAGCGTATTTATACTGCTTCGTGCTCGTACCGATAAAGCCCACAACAGCCAGACCCAGTATTCCCATTATCGCCATGACAATGACAAGCTCAACAAGTGTAAAGCCACTGTTTTTCCTATTATTTGATTTGTTCATGCGCCTTAAAAGTTTCATGGTTCATCTTCCTCTCCGATTTCATCATACAACCTTATAACAGCCTTGCGTCAAAATAAAATATTCATCATTAAACTATGTAAATTATTCACATACCACCTTGCCGGTCTCCTTGTATATCGTGATAACCTTCTCGGTGCTGTTTTTTTGAATCCAGATACGGCTGCAGCACTTACCATTGGCATCAGGCTTTTGTGCACCTGAGCTTCTGTCAAACTGAAGCACTATCTTGTCTGAGCTGTTCAATTGTGTCTTGTCACTATAATCATCCTTCATGGAATAGTAAACATCAATCCTGCTCTTTCCGATTTTGCTTGGAGCAGATACTGTACCATTTATGGTCGTCTTATAATAGAAGGCACCATCTGATGCATCCTTGTATATTTCAAGAACTGCGCTGTCCTTTCCCATCGTGGTGACTCTTGTTTTATTAATTATCGATTCAATATTTCTGGCACACTGCTTCACCTCAACACCCATGACCGAGCGAATGGATATGGTTGCCGCACCTATAAGTACGACAGATATCGCTATCACTACTATAAGCTCTACCAGAGAGAAACCACCATTATTCTTTTTTTCTTTTACAGACATATTGGATTCCTCCCTTGTATATATCGTCAAAATTTGTCAAATATAAATATTTCGCAGCTGTTTTGCGCCTTAAAAGCCGCTTGTTTTCTACTCCTTGGTCCAGTTCTGGTATGTAATGAGCGTAGCATAATCTATTTTTGTATCTGCCTCTTTCTTATTTGAAAAAGAAGAAACATTACCCAGATAGTTGGCACCGTCCATGAACACATCATACAGGTGCAGTGCATCGTCTGCATCACTTACCTTTTCAAGAAGCAATGCCTTAAATACCTCCTGAGTACCATTATCAATCTCGCACTGGTCTTTGTTTACAATTATCCTGCCCTTTGCAACTATGGTGCCTGTAAAGTCAGCATTCAGTGTCACATCTCCCGTAGCAACAATTATATCCACATTATGTGATTTGTCATTTGCATCATAGATGTAGTTACCGTTTTTGACAATTGCCTGGTATTTTTTTCCCTGATACTCAGTCTCAAATATATGTTTATTACCGGAATTTGGCACTATTTTCAGCAAATTGGTATTGTTAACTATATTTGTAAAAAGCGAAACACTTGCTGCATTTGTCGGTAAATCTGCATAATTTGTCAAAAGCTTTGAGTTTAGTGCAGTATACGTGTGCTGTAAGGCATCTGACTGTGCATCCATGTCCACACCATCAGCTATGCCCTTCAAAGGCTTAAATTGCTGCCATCGTAGATGCTGTAATTGCCGGCAGTATAGATGCTTGCTGCCTCATTTACCTTTATGCTGTCAGTATAGAACTTAGTGTATCTATTGAGCTTGTCACTGTCTGCGCCAAAATAGTCTCTGTAATACTCAGCTGCCTTGTTCGTTGGCAGATTTACATAATAGTATACAAGTCCATCATCACTATTATCAGTAGAAGGAACAAAGACCTTCTTTATACAGTTGTCGATTGTCTTTTTCTCCGGCAGATATGCCGAGAGACTTACCTGTCTTTGTGCTGACCACATTAGCATTAACTTCAGTATACTTTGTCTGATCCTGTCCGGTTGCCGTGATATCCTTGTACTCCTTATAGGAAAGTGGATTCTTGTTGTAAAGCGATTTGGCATCCGCACCATCTCCACTTGTGCCTATGCACTCGCGGCACAAGGTATGCTATCTGGTCACCCTTTACAGAGATTGACTCACCCATGCCCACATTGCTGTTTTGTGTACCCACACTACTTGAGTTTACAATAGCCTGGGTATTGATATATGCGGTTCCTGCTAACATAAGCTCCCTGATATTTGACATATCAAGAGATGCCTCCCTGCCGTTTATGATAATAGCAGAGCTATCGCCTGCGACAGGATTTTCCTTGTCAGCACCTCCGTTGCCAAAGCCGACGTACTTCGCATTGTTATTCTTATTATTCTTGCCAAGTGTAACCTTTGAGCCTGTACCCTTTAAGGTCATGTCATCTGCCACATATGTCATGCCATCTAAATTGACTGTTGCACCATTTACATTTATGTTGCTTGTCCACAGCTGGCACTGTGAATCAACAGAAAGTGTACTGTTATTGTGTACCCCGCCATATTCTTTTTATTGTACCAGTATCTTTTCCGGCAAAGTCTCCCACCTCTATATCGCCCTCTGCAATCATATAGCTGGTATCCTTTACATCAAGTGTGGCATTGTTTGGAATGGTAACACTCGTAGTAGAAGTCCCTGTGCCTGCCGCATTTTCACAGCCGGCGTAGAGATTACCGGATAGATTCACTTTATTAAGTCCTGATATAATATCCAGTCCTTCATTTCCGACAAGAGAATATGTAAAAAGCTCCGGAACTCCTCCCGATGCTGTAAAGCTCATGGATGGAACTCCCAGAGAAATATCTGTTTCTATTATTGATTTAAATCCCTTTTCATCGGTATACTCTACCCTGATGCCATTAATGACTGCGCGGCTGTTGTATACCTTGAGCAGTCCATTTCCATTTTCATCGGCATTTACCGCCTTGACCACAGCGTGTGGCTTTGAGTTTTCGTCTGTGAGCTTACTATCCACATAGTCTTTAAGCTTTTCAGTTTTATAGTGCATACCGGTATTGTCAGACTCAAGACTTCCCTTTAAGCTCTTTAAATACTCCTGCGCAAATATACTCTGTCTGCCGGCCTCATTTATGCTGCTGTCAGAGTAATTCTCCATAACCTTGGTATATCCAGCTGAGTAAGCCTTGGAAATATCTCCCTGCAGACCGGTACATATCTGATCCAGCACACCCTCTGCCGAGTAAAAGTTGTCTGTATTTTTTCGTCCGTCACCTTCATCCGAGGTTCATAAGCGCTATCCACAGCACAGTCACAGCTAAAACAGCCACTATAGCCATTGCAACTACAACCATCACAAAGGAAGCACCACGGTTATCATTACGCTTCATAATTAATACCCCATGCTTCCGGTCATCGTAACAACCGGGTCTTTATCCTTAAATATATCATCCAGTGAAGCCTTGCTCTCGTATACAGCCACCTTCACATCATACAGCCTTTCAGATGCATTGCTTTTTGTCAGATTCTTTATATCGACAATTGCCTTTACATCATTCTGAATTACATTGTTATTAAAGCCATATATAGCTTGATCGGGCTGTAGTGGATTATCCGGTGCTCCCATATTTACATTCAGATTGGTGGCTATATGAGTATAAGCATGACCTGTACGATTTCCCGGCTCACTTACCTTCACATATGCCTTATATGTACTCTCCTTCGTGCTCAACTCTGACTGATCCGATATAGTCTTTTGCTTTACAATGTTTACCGTGCAGTCCAGCTTGTCCTTATTATTGATTATAATGACATCGTTGCAGGTATTGTAAAGTGTTCCTGTAGATGTGTACCATGGATTGTAAAACAGATAGACATTCCTTAGATTATGGTTCACAGTATCTGAAGAATTATCATAAATCACCATGGTATAATCATCCTTCAGTGCACTATTCGGATCCGGAAAAGTCTTTCTTACTCCATTCTTATTGATAGAATATGAATACGACACCGTAACCTTGGTAGCCTTATTACTCGAAGCTCCATACTTTTCTATATCTATGGTGATAGTTCTTTTGATATCCTGCTGAGTGATGCCGCCTACACCAGGCATATTATTAAATGCATATATAATATTTGTAGCAGAATACTTGTCTGCACTCATGCAGTCGAAATTTGCGTCCATGGCCGACATATCTGCCACCTCATCCATGTTGTACTCTGTAACCTTATCTATATTTGATGCATCTGATTTTGCATCCACTGTCACAAGAGCATTGTATTTCTTTGTACCGACTGCACGCCTGACATATAGAAATAATACTTGTGCGCATCCGACTCCCTAATTCCAAAGCGATGTATCGCTTATTTTGGCTGATGCATCAGTCTTGTGGATACAGCTAGTGATGACATAGTCCTTGTTTACAATCTCAGCACTGATATCCTCAAGCCTCTTTACATTATCAAACTTACCCGACTTCTTAAGAAGCTCACATGCACTGCTTCCATCTGATATATTAAAACCGTCCGCCACATCAAAGCCCTCCGACGGATAGTTAAACTGATATGCCAGTGTCTTCATGGAGTTCTTTTCAATACCCTCCATAATGTTTGTCGCCAGATGTGTAGCATTCATCTCGTTTTTAGCCTTTACATTGGTCTTTGTAGCTGTGACAAATGCATTCAAAAAAGGAAGCACGATTATTGCGAGAATAGCAATCGACACAATAATCTCCACAAGTGTTACTCCTCGATCATCGTTTTTTAGCTTTCTCAAATCTGCTTCCTCCCCTCTTGTATTTTGTTATCTCATAACTCAATAATCTAACATTTGATATTTATCACTTACGGTCTCAATAACCCGCTAATCTAATAACCTAATATTATAATAATCAGTTAGTTTGTTGTACCAAACAGATTATTTGTACCATGTGGTACTGCAGGTATGTATGGTGCCTCATATGGCTTATCAAGTCCATACAGGAAATATGAATCCACAAGCATCTCACCTGTCAGCTTGCCTGTCGAATCATCAAAGCTCACATTGAGCGTGCTGATAGTTTTCTTCTGTGATGAACCAATCACCTCTCCAAGCATAGCCTTAAGCCCATGATACTCTGTCTTGAATGCCATAACTGTGCTGACATCATAAAGCTGATAGCCTGTAACCGTAGACTTTGCAGAGCCTGTTGATGTACTGCCATCAGCTGCACTGTCGTCGCCTGTCTGTGACTGAGAGCTGTTGCCATCAGCGGTCTGAGAGCTCTGCGAACTGTCTGCATTACTGCTCTCCGTGGTACTGCTGTCTGTACTGCTTCCTGACGAAGAATCTGTACCTGCATCACCGGTCGGATTATTCACATCAATAGCTGTCGGTGAGCCGACTGTAAGCTCTGTAATATTTGTATTGGTAGATTTCTCGATAGCAACCGCATCCATGATGCCGTTTTCTATCTGTAAATATGAAGGGAAATTGTCATATACCTGCTGCATGGCATCAGACATATCCTTTGTCTTCTCTGTGTAGTCATCCGCCTTTGCCGCAAGTGCTGAAAGCTGATTGTACTGTGATTTCAGATTCATATTTTCGCTCTTGAGTGAATCCCTCTTATTGTACTGTGGAATAAAAATCAAAAAATATGTCAGTGCTAAAATGGCAACACCCGCTAATATAATAAGTAACTTTTTATCTCTTGTTGACATCCTAACACCCCCTACTTATTTGTACTGTCTGTATCTGATGATGAATTACTATCCGTCTGTGCCTGTGATGACGCATCTTTTGAGGTATCAGCTGACTCACTGCCCATGCCATCCCCGATTCAGAAGCAGCACTGTCATCAGCCTTTACATATGTGCAATCTACTGTGAACTGAACCTTTGAAGCACCGGTCTCATCAACCTCCTCTGTGATGGTTGACACATTGGATACCATGATACTCTCAAATGTACGAAGCTGTGCAATCACATCAGCCTCTATATCCTTGCTGCCTGTCTTTATAGTCATCGAAACACCATCAGTCGTAACAGACATATTCACAAGCTTGGCCTCTGACGGAATCTTCTGCTCCAGCTCATCCACGAAGCCCGTTATCTCATCATTCTTGTTGGATGAGGCGCTCTCAAGAAGCTTAGTCCAGTCATAGTCCTTCTTGGTCTGGTTGTACACATCATATATATTCTGTGCATATGATAAATCAGAAACACGTGCTTTAAGCGTCATATTGTCTGAAGTTAAAACAAGATTTGAAAAAATGCTGTATGCCGTGATACCAACTGCAACTACCACACACAATCCAAAATGAGAAGCTGCACCGCAAAAGAAACAGGCTTTTCTGCTTCCTCCCTGCCGGTACGGGAAGAGGCTTCCCATCAGGACCGACAGGTGGTTTTCCCTGCATACCTGCCTGTGCACCGCCGGGTGTCATAGCACCTGCAGCTGTTCCTGCCATAATCGGAGCACCGATTCCCTTGTTTTTCTTACTGTCAGGTATATCAAGCGGGCTCAATGAACATCCGACACAGTTGAAATACTCTGCCAGCTTTGCCTCTGCGAGGTTTATGCTCTTTGCCACATGTATGCCGTCAAACTGCTGGAGCGGAACCACCTTGACATTGAGCTCATTGGTCAAAAGCTTTGAAAGTCCGCTGAAATCAGCACCTAAGCCTATGAGGAAAATTCTCTCAATAGGAGTATCTGAGTTTCTCGACTGATAGTAGTCTATTACTCGTCCAAGACTGCTTATCAGATTGGAAAGTGCATATGAAACATTCAGACGGAGCTTCTTGAAACGCTCCGAATCAATCTCATGTCCCATAGGATCCATTACACTGCCTGCAGGCTCATCCGCACTGTACCATCAGGCTTTATTGCAAGGCAGGTCTTTCTGCGTGCCACATCAACTGCATCGGTAAATGACAGATACTCTCCAAAAAGCTCACTATCCTGAATCGCCTCAATAGCATCAGCAAGTCCATGGTTGACATTGCGCTGCAGCTTTACCATGCTTCCATCCATTACAGTCAGTGTGGTAGAAGCCTCATCCACCTTGACAGTCACCTTCACATCTCCGGGAATCTCTTCTCATGAGCTGCTTGATGGCATTTCCACTATAGTCAAGTGCTACAAGCTGCAGCCTGCAATCAGCTGCAAGAGCACCATACGACAAAATAAGATCATTAGGCACAGCAATAACCGAAAGACGTAATTTCTTTTCTTCCGGTCTGTCAATCTTCTCTATAATCTGATGTACCAGCTTGTACTGGCTCAAATCCACCGGAAAATAATCCGATGCATTCATTGCAATCATTTCCTTAAGCTGTTTTTCCTTAACAAGCGGAAGCTCAATATCTCTGCTTGCTATACGCGCTGAATTTAAAACAAAACAGCTTTTTGGTGGAAATCTTCTTTTCCTTCAGCTTACTGTATAAGATAGAACGAAACATCCCATCCGGCTGAACCACTCCATCATCAATCATCCCCGGTGGTGTCGGAAAGCCGAACATATTGTAAATCTTGGGATTTTTTGCTTTGTAATCAATCTCAACTACTCTGGTAAGGTTCTCCCCTATTTCAATACCGAGTACCCTATTTGCCATAACCTAGTCCTCCGTGTTTATCTTTGTTTTACACTGTATACATCTGTAAAACATTCGTAACTGTTCAGTTACAAACATTCTATATATATTCGGTATATCTGTGCTTTGCTCTGCTTTTGTCTCACTGCTTGTCGTACTACCTGTTTTATATTAAGTACGCTATATTATAACACGTTTTTCAAAAGCCTGCGAGTGTCAAATATGCCGATATCATTTTTCACCCCATAGCATCGAAATAAATATTCCGGCTGCCAAGTACGGTCCCATCGCAAGCCTGTTGCCTGCGTTTGTTACTTTCATACGAATCAGATGTATCACGGAACCGATGATGCATCCTAAGAAAAATGCTAATGTAATATTCTGCCAGCCTATCGCAAGACCTGCACATGCCATGAGCTTGACGTCTCCGCCACCTATGGCTCTTCCTCCACTTACAAGAAGAAGGATTTCAAGAAATAAACTGACACAAAAGAATCCTATCACATATTCAGACCAATTATCATGGTCTAAAAACACATGCAGGATTCCAAGCACCAGTATAAATATATTGATTCCTAATGGAATTTCATATGTTCTCCAGTCTATAACACTCAGAACTATGAGTGCAGATGTAAGAAAGCAGTAGATGATACTCGTAAGTTCAAGTCCATTTACTGCAAATACTACTATGTATAATATACCGTTTAACGCCTCAATAATAGGGTATTGAGGTGATATCGGTTCTTTGCACTTGCGGCATCTGCCACGAAGAAACAGCCAGCTGAAAACCGGCACCATATCGTACCACGCAAGCTGATACCCGCATCTCATGCAGTGGGACCTTTCGGTCACCACTGTCTCATGCTGCGGTATGCGGTAGATACAGACATTTAGGAAGCTGCCTATAACTATACCGAATGCAAATATTAAGATGTAGATGGGTATCAGTTCTGGTATCATTTAATAATTATCCCTTCAAAAATTAATTTTTCGGTTTAATCTGATCGTCTGTTCCAGTTGCAGTATAATAATCAGATGATGCTGAATATGTAATTTTTCCTGTTGCACTAGTATAAGTAATAACAATATTACCAGTCCACTTAGTTCCCTTTAACCTTGTAGTTTCCAAACCAGTATCCGCTAACGGAGTTTGTGCAGTAGGATCAATCACAGGATCAGCATCTTTTGAAACTGTAACTTTAATGGTATCTGGAGCACCTTCTTTATCTGAATAATATGTCTTTAATGTTGTTGCAATACTATCACAGTTCTGAATATCTGTTGCTTCTCTTGACTTCTCAACATACTTGATAAGCTGTGGAGCAAGTACACCTACAAGCACTGCCATGATGGCGATTACAACAATAAGCTCTACGAGAGAGAAACCTTTGTTGTTCTTCTGTTTCTTTCCTAACTTTTTAAATACATTCTTTACCATAGTTCTTTTCTCCTTTTCATTATAACATGGTTTTTGTGCAAAGAGCTGTGCCCTATCAGCATCTCTTTGGTTTGTATGCGCTCATTGTACCATAAATCAAAGCATAATGCAAGTTATTTTCTAGTACAATAGCACTATTGGCGCACAACTTTTTTCGCTTTCTTTAGCAATTTCAACCAAATTTCATCCGTTTTATTGCATTTATATCATATTTTCAATAAAAATTTTCTCCAGAGCTATACTCCGCCACAGCATAAGGGGCTTCATTCCATGTGCCCGGCTTGTGCACGCTCTCTCTCGTGAGCGAATAGCGGAGCTGCCTAGATACTGTAGGAATTATGCTTTTAGATTTTCTATGCTTGACGAAACCGTCGAAACGCGCCGTCCGTGGCTCGGTTCTCCTTGCCCATTACTGCTCACACCATCAGTGTGACCAGTAACGATTACAGCCCATTAAAAGTGCCTCTACGAGGCAGGGGCTGTAATCTGACAATAGTTGATTTATTGGCGCATAGCTTGACAGCGTGGTGTCAAGCTTGCGTTTGAACAGCAACGATATATTACATCCCAGTGGCAGTTCATTTCTGTGTTTCATGCGCATAATTCAACAGTATCTAAGCAGCTCCGCTATTCGCTCACCCGAGAGTATATTTGCCAGCCGTTTGTAGAGAATGAAGCCCCATCCTACTGTCAGCAAAAGGGGAAGCAACCTCCGAGTTCTCGCCCAAAGATTGCTTCCTCTAATTTACATTTCACTACAATATTAGCTCACAAGCCATTTTTTACAGTTTCCTCATCAAAATCCACACATTCAGCTATATCTTCTATTGAGTGACCTTTTTCTGAAGTTTCAAAGCTGTTATTTTTGCCTGACGAATTCTGCCTTCTTCTCGACCTTCTTCTCTGCCTTCATTTTTCTGTTCTTCCCACGCCTTGCACATATCAATCACCTCTTCTTTCTCATCTATGTCTATATTCGTTCCTGCAAACAGGTTGATTGCCTCGACTGTCTCTCTGTCCACCTTGCTAAACTTCTCGTCATTCTGCAGCACTTCCTGCATTTTTTCCTTATCATAAGCATTCTGTAATACCTCGAAAAGCTGCCTGATTGAGGTTCTGAATCCTGTAAAGTCGGTTATCTCCCTCGGAGCCAGCAGGTTAATCCTATAATCCGGTATGAATGGCAGAAGCTCCTCGTCCACATCACCAAACATATCTGACAGCCTCCTTGGTCCATCCCATTCCTTTGTCCCGAGATACACTGTAATCGTAATTACTGGAATCAACTTATCCTCTTTCGTAAATCCCGAGAGAAATTCATCCGATGTTGCCGTATCCTTTTCTTTTCGGTGCTTTTTTGCTGTTTCCTTTACCTGGTTGCCGTATGCCATCACATCATAAAACATGTTTTTTACCGGAATGGCATAGTGTATATCGGACTGATTTTCTACTCCTATCAGTACCACATATGATTTGCCGGTATATTTGATGCTGGCATTTTGAAGATGTCCCTCAGCTTCTGCACCGCTATTGTCTTTTGTCAAGTCCTAGTGCGGTTAGTACCTCCGTTGTGTCTCTTTCCTTAAGGTTTTCCGGCAGTATGACCTCTCTTCCTCCATACAGTATATTGTTGCACAGGTCAGCAAACCTGGCATTGTCAGCAAAGTATTCCTTTGCCATTGAGTCTTTTGCGCTCAATCCTTCTCCTCCTGTTCTCTTGTGTGAGCAGGAAAATTTGGTGCCAATGAGGGTATAGTGGTACAGTTTACAAGGTATACCTGTGCTGTTCTTCTTTAATATTTACGCACGGTATACAGTTCATCCGCCTTTTGACTACATTTTCTGCATTCTGTCTACATACGGCATTTCAATTTTCCTGCTGTTGATTGGTAAATAAAGCATTGAAAACTTCCATGTCCTTTGTAGAATAATGCGAAGTGGTCTGCCCTCTTCAAAGTGGTGCGCACCTGAAAAACTGTTATGTGGTGCCGCTTACAGAAATATAATGCTTTGAGTTGATTGTAGCATAGAGGTGGTGTTTTGTCATCACATTTTTTCTTTTTTGCCACAGCGTAAGGGGCTTTATCCCATGTGACCGGCTGGGCACACTCTCCCGCGTGAGCGAATAGCGAAGCTGCCTAGATACTGTTGAATTATGCACACGATACACAGAAATGCTCTGCCATGGATGGCAGGGCAAGGAGAACCGCGCCACGGACGGCGCGTTTCGACGTTTTCGTCGAGTATCGTAAATCTTTAAGGCATAATTCCTACAGTATCTTGGCTGCGTAGCGTAGCTCACGTGAGAGAGTGTGCACAAGCCATGGCTCATGGGATGAAGCCCCGCCCTACTGCCAGTACCTACAGTTGCTATGCCAGCTTCTTATTTTTCTCAAGAAGCTCATAGATTTTCTCAACATCATAATCCGGCTTCATTGACAAGGCTGCTTCGTAAATTGGAGCGATAACCTCCTCTTTTTCTTCCAGGTCATCTGCTATTTCTGCCACACTCTTGTCCTTTTGCAGCTTTTTTACAACCAGTGAGATTATCTTTTGTCGTTCTCCCAATTCTCTGCCTTCATTTTTCTGATCTTCCCACGCCTTACACATATCAATCACCTCTTCTTTCTCATCCATGTCTATATCTGTTCCTGCAAACAGGTTGATTGCCTCAACCGTCTCTCTGTCTACATTGCTAAACTTTTCATCATTCTGCAGCACTTCCTGCATTTTTTCCTTATCATTCGCATTCTGCAGTACCTCGAAAAGCTGCCTGATAGATGTCCTGAATCCGGTAAAGTCTGTTATCTCCCTTTGTTCCGAGATACACTGTAATCGTAATTACAGGAATCAGCTTATCTCTTTCATAAATTGTCTCTTTAAACAGATTGTAGCAGAGCTATGATGCTTTGTCATTATATTTTTTGCCACAGCGTAAGGGGCTTCATCCCATGTGACCGGCTGGGCACACTCTCCCGCGTGAGCGAATAGCGAAGCAGCCTAGATACTGTTGAATTATGCACACGATACACAGAAATGAGCTTCCACGGATGGGAGCTCAAGGAGAACCGCGCCACGGACGGCGCGTTTCGACGTTTTCGTCGAGTATCGTAAATCTTTAAGGCATAATTCCTACAGTATCTTGGCTGCGTAGCGTAGCTCACGTGAGAGTGTGCACAAGCCATGGCTCATGGATGAAGCCCCGTCCTACTGCCAGTACCTACAGTTGCTATGCAAGCTTCTTATTTTTCTCAAGAAGCTCATAGATTTTCTCGACATCATAATCCGGCTTCATAGACAATGCCGCTTCGTAAATTGGAGCGATAACCTCCTCTTTTTCTTCCAGGTCATCTGCTATCTCTGCCACACTCTTGTCCTTTTGCAGCTTTTTTACAATCTGAGAAATTATCTTTTGTCTTTCTCCTAATTCTCGACCTTCTTCTCTGCCTTCATTTTTCTGTTCTTCCCATGCCTTACACATATCAATCACCTCTTCTTTCTCATCTATGTCTATATCCGTTCCTGCAAACAGGTTGATTGCCTCAACCGTCTCTCTGTCTACATTGCTAAACTTTTCATCATTCTGCAGCACTTCCTGCATCTTTTCCTTATCATACGCATTCTGCAGTACCTCGAAAAGCTGCCTGATGGATGTCCGAATCCTGTAAAGTCTGTTATCTCCCTCGGTGCCAGCAGATTAATTCTGTAATCCGGTATGAATGGCAGAAGCTCTTCATCCACATCACCAAACATATCCGACAGCTTCCTTGGACCATCCCATTCCTTTGTTCCGAGATATACTGTAATCGTAATCACCGGTATCAGCTTATCCTCTTTCGTAAATTCTCTCTTTAAACTGATTGTAGCAGAGCTATGATGTTTTGTCATTATATTTTTTGCCACAGCGTAAGGGGCTTCATCCCCCTGAGACCGGCTAGGGCACGCTCTCTCTCGTGAGCGAATAGTGGAGCTGCTTAGATACTGTCGAATTATGCACACGATACACAGAAATGAACTGCCACTGGGATGTAATATATCGTTGCTGTTCAAACGCAAGCTTGACACCACGCTGTCAAGCTATGCGCCAATAAGTCAACTATTGTCAGATTACAGCCCCTGCCTCGTAGAGGCAATTTTAATGGGCTGTAATCGTTACTGGTCACACTGTGGTGTGAGCAGTAATGCTCAGGAGAACCGCGCCACGGACGGCGCGTTTCGACAGTTTCGTCAAGCATAGTAAACCTATAAAGCATAATTCCTACAGTATCTTGGCAGTGCAGCGTAGCTCAAGCGAGAGAGTGTGCACCAGCCGTTCTCATGGGATGAAGCCCCGTCCTACTGTCAGTCCCCTCAGACAAAGAGAAAGCAGCCTCCGCGCTTTCGCTCAAAGACTGCCTCCTATCGATCTTTTTTCAACTACAGCTGCTATGCCAGCTTCTTATTTTTCTCGAGAAGCTCATAGATTTTCTCAACGTCATAATCCGGCTTCATGGACAATGCTGCTTCGTAAATTGGAGCGATAACCTCCTCTTTTTCTTCCAGGTCATCTGCTATTTCTGCCACGCTCTTGTCCTTTTGCAGCTTTTTTACAACCTGTGAGATTATCTTTTGTCGTTCTCCGATTTCCTTACCCTCTTCTGTTGCAACCTCTTCCCAGTAATCACTCACATTACACATCTCGCTCATCCTCCCTTCGAGTTCCATGCTCATTTTAAGTCCATAATCTTCTTCAAGTATCTTCTTTTTCTCGATAAACTCTGACTTTGAGAACAGCTCTTCCAGCATTCCTATGAGTTTATTCTTAGACTGCTTTTTTTTTTGTTGCTCTCGTCCGGACATTTATCAGTGCACCATTTAATTTGTCAATCTGTGGTATTTTCTTTATTTTACCATAAATCAGGCTGGATTTCATCCCAAATTCGATTATTGAATCCTCTGATTTTTTCGTATCCATACATATCCATATAGTATATACGGATTTTAAATCATCATAATTTGAATTTACAAACTCCGTTCCCTTCTGCTCTGATATCATTCTGCCCATGTAATAGGCAATCCTGTTTTCCAGCCGGTAGCCCAGCTTTGATTTTTACTGCTCTTCTGGGCTTCAATATTGATGATAAATTTTCTTCTTTTTCCATTATAATACAAGGGAAATTTGATGTCGTAAATAATTTTTCCATCATCCTCATCAACTGACTCATTATTTACGTTCTGGATTTTAACTCCAAGCCTTTCCGGAAATCTTAGCATTACTGTCGGCTCACCAATGCACGGAATTATTTTCTCGGCTTCCATTTCCTTAAATTCCGGCACGAGCGCCTGAACTATATAGGCTGCTATCTGCGGATCTGCCAGAATACACTTCACGTAGTCGTCACTGGTTGCCTTGTCCTGCTCTATAGAGCTAAGAGTTCTGGACAAATTTGTCTTCACTTTTCTGTATATCATACACTTCTCCTGTTTCCACATGAAATCTGCATACATATCATTTTTTATAGCCCCATTTTTTGTGCATACATAATTTCAAATGATAATAACCCTTTATATTCCTCAAATAAATGCCCGCCACGCATAGAAACGAATAGACTGGTACTTTAGCTGATATTTATTTTTAACACACAATCGGATTTGTTGCTGACACAGCATGATAAATCAACGGGTAAAGAACATCCCCGAACCATGTATTCGAATTGTAGCCTATTGTATAACAGTTGTCAATGTATTTTTCGCCACAGCGTAAGGGGCTTCATCACATGAGACCGGCGGGGCACGCTCTCTCGCATGAGCGCATAGCGAAGCTGCCTAGATACTGTTGAATTATGCACACGATACACAGAAATGAGCTCCACGGATGGGAGCTCAAGGAGAACCGCGCCACGGACGGCGCGTTTCGACGTTTTCGTTAAGCATAGTAAACCTATAAGGCATAATTCCTACAGTATCTTGGCAGTGTAGCGTAGCTCACGCGAGAGAATGTGCACCAGCCAGGGCTCATGGGATGAAGCCCCGTCCTACTCTGCACAAAAAGCAGCCTTTGAGCTTCACACTCAAAGTCTGCTTCTTTTTTATTTTATAAACTGTCCATAGCCTGATACATGGTAAGCATAGGAGCCATAACGGCTGCCACAAGCACACCAACAATAAGTGCCAGAACAAGGATAATCATAGGCTCAATAGCTGCCATAACTGTCTGGGTAGCCAACTCAACTTCCTCATCATAGTAGTCTGCCAGTCGGGTAAGCATGCCTTCCAAATCACCGGTCTCCTCACCGATTTTGGTCATGTGTGAAACCATAGGTGGAAACAATCCACACGCAGTGATTGGCTCAGACAGTGGAACACCCTTACTTACTTCTTCCCTCGCATTTTTCGGGCTTTTTGTAAAGCGCATTCTTCATGGTGTCAGCAGTGATACCAAGGGCTTCAATCATCGGAAGTCCGGAATACACAAGTGTGGAAAGTGTACGCGCATAGTTACTGGCCGCTGTCTTGATGTTTAGCTTTCCGAAAACCGGAATCTTTCTTGCGAGATTACCAAAGAACATCTGGCCACTGTCAGTCTGCTTATAAAGCTTGATGGCTATAACAATTGCTGCTATGACAGCAATCACAATATACCAGTATCCAGTGACAAAATCACTCATCGCAACAACTGCCTTTGTGATGCCCGGAAGCTCTGTTCCCAGGTCATTGAACATCTCTGAGTAGCTTGGGATGACCTTTACAAGCATTACAATAACAACCGCAATAGCTACAATCACAACGATAATCGGATAAACTGCCGCTTTTTATCATGCCGTTAAGCTTTGCTGATTTTTCGAAGTGTGCAGACATTCTGTCAAAGCTACATCAATCTTGCCGGATGCTTCTCCTGCCGCAACCATGCTCACCATGATGTCAGGGAAAACATTCGGGTATTTTTAGACCATCCGAGAGAGTCTCACCTTTTTGAATCTCGGCATGAACACCTCTGATAGCTTTCGCCATGACCTTGTTCTCAGTCTGATCGGATAGCATATCCAGCGTATCAAGAATCGTAACACCGGCATTGACCATACTGGTGAACTGGCGGCAGAATACCGATAGATCTCTCGGCTTTACCTTTCCTCCTACACTGAATGAGATTTCCTTGGTCAGTGCTGTTGCCTTGGTGAGGCTTATGACCATGTTGCCATCCATCTTAAGCTTATTTTTTGCCTCTGCTTCTGACTCGGCTACTATATTTCCTTTTCTTTCTTTTCCGCTCTGGTCTATAATCTGATATGTCCAGTCAGCCACTTTCTTCTCCTCCTTATCCCTATTCTGTGCAACCTCTAGATAAATTAAATCATAATTTATTAAGACTCCACAACATTATACCATAACAGTAAAATACATACGATTATACCATCAATAGTAAAGGTGTACACGGCTAGCCATGCTTACCGGATCATGTGCATATGCAACTGCAGTCTCCGGCGCTATAAGGCCCTGGCTGTAATACTGTAAAATACAGTCATCCATCATCATCATACCCTCTCTCTTTGATGTCTGTATGATAGATGGAATCTGAAATGCTTTTGCCTCACGAATTAAGTTTCTGATGGCATTGTTTGCAAGGAGCACCTCAAATGCTGCAATTCGTCCGCCATTTACCATTGGAAGCAGATGCTGTGCAACAATTCCCTCTAAAACTCCTGAGAGCTGCACTCGTATCTGTTGCTGCTGGTGTGGTGGAAAAACGTCAATCATACGGTCAATTGCATCTGATGAACTGTTAGTATGCAGTGTAGAAAATACAAGATGTCCTGTCTCCGCCGCTGTAATAGCTGTAGATATAGTTTCAAGATCTCGCATCTCTCCTACAAGTATTACATCCGGATCCTGTCGCAGTGCAGCTCTCAGGGCTGCAGCATATGAGTGTATCCTTTCCAACCTCTCGCTGTTCCACTATAGAGCGGCGCCTTGAGTGCAGGTACTCAATAGGATCTTCAAGCGTGATTATATTTTTGGAATCTCTTGATGCAATGACATCTATAAGACTTGCCAATGTGGTCGACTTACCACTTCCTGTAGCTCCTGTCACGAGGACAAGTCCTCTCATCTTTGTGGTAAGATTGACAACCGACTGTGGTATGCCAAGCTGCTGCGGTGTAGGCACATCATATGAGAGAATACGAAGTGCTGCTGCATATGAACCTCTCTGCCTGAACACATTGGCTCTGACTCTTGAAAAGCCCTCCACCGAAAAAGCAAAATCAAGCTCTCCCTTCTCCTTTAGCTCATCTTTAAGCTCCTGCGGAACAATTGGAGAAAGCAGGTTGTCCGTCTCAACATTGGTAAGAACCTGATTTCCCTGCGGTACAAGCTTTCCGTCAATTCTAAGCATAACCGGATTTCCCGGTACGATATGTATATCCGATGAGTTCTGTTGCTGCGCTGCTTTTAAAATGTCTACTATCTGCATTTTCTTTTCCCCCTTAGTTTTCAAACGTGGTCTTTAACATTTCCTGGAATGAAGTAACTCCTTCGAGTACAAGCTTCTCTGCACTCTGTCTAAGTGTATGCATGCCCTCATCACATGCAGCCTTGTTTATATCCTCTATATCAACACCTTTTGAAATAAGTGACTTTATCTTTGGTGTTATGGTCATTATCTCATATATACCGATTCGTCCCTTGTAGCCTGTATTGGCACATTTTCACAGCCACATGGCTCATAAATCTTTACCGGACGGAATGCCGGTATATTCATAAAGGCCTTTTCCTCCTCTGTCAACAGATGCTCTCTCTTACATGCCGGACAAAGTCTTCTTACAAGTCGCTGTGCAATGATTCCCTTTACCGAATCCGCAAGCAGATAACTTTCAACTCCCATGTACTCCAGTCGTGAAATAGTACTTGCCGAGCTGTTGGTATGCAGTGTGCTGACCACAAGATGTCCTGTGATTGACGCCTGTACTGCAATCTGTGCTGTCTCGATCTCGAATCTCACCAATCATAATGATGTCCGGATCCTGTCGCAGAATGGAACGAAGTGCTGATGCAAATGTCAGGTCAGCTTTATTATTTACCTGTACCTGGTTTATTCCATCTATATTGGCCTCGACAGGATCCTCGACGGTGATGATATTTACATCCTCCTTGTTGAGTTCTGAAAGTGCCGTGTAAAGCGTGGTTGACTTACCACTTCCTGTAGGTCCTGTAACAAGGATGATACCGTTTGTATTCATCAGTATATGATCAAAGGCCTTAAGCTCTTCGTCTGAAAATCCCAGCTCCTTTTTATCTCTTGTAAGTGCCTTTTTCTGCGCAAGTCGCATAACGCATTTCTCACCGAATACTGTCGGAAGGATTGATACTCGGATATCATACTCTATCTTGTCTATCTCCATAGTGATACGGCCGTCCTGCGGCTTACGTTTCTCGGAAATATCCATACCACCTATAATTTTAAGTCGTGTAATAATTGCAGAAAGCAGATGTATACTATATGCTGCCTTCTCATAAAGCGCACCATCTATTCTGTATCGCACCCGACTTTATTTTCCAGTGCCTCTATATGTATATCTGAGGCCCTGAGTCTTGCTGCCTGCTCAATGATAGAGTTGACAAGTAAAACTACCGGCGAATTGTTGACATCCTTGCTGGTAGCTTCCTCAGCCTCGGCATTTTTCTGCTCACGCTCTTTTCTCTCCCTCGCATACTCGAGCCGCTTTCATAGCCTCTGTATCACCGTAATATTTGTCAAGCGTCAAAGTATGTCTCTGCCTGTCGCTACCGCAGGCTCAACCTGTAGATTGGTAACAATTGAAAAATCATCAAGCGCAACCATATCCATAGGATCAGCCATGGCCACATGCACTACATTGGCATTATTCTTGTCAAATGCATATGGTATCATAACATGCTTTCTAAGCACTGTCTCACTGACAAGGTTTTGCACCTCCTCAGGTATGTTGATTGCGCTCACATTAACAAGCTCCAGTCCCAGCTGCTGTGACAATGCCTTTGCTATCTCAAGCTCATTGGTGAATCCAAGCTCAATGAGTGTTTCTCCTATCTTCTTATGCTTTTCTTTGGCTATAGGCAGAGCCTTTTCCAGCTGCTCCTGAGTAATTACATTTTCATTTATAAGCATATCACCGATACGCTTTTTCTCTCGTCTAAAAGCCATAGTGGCTCCCCCTCTTTCATCATTTAGTAAAATACTACCATTATGATGGCTGTATTTCAAGGGTATTTATATAAAATATACAATAATTTTATTTCAAAACTAAAAAGTAACGATTCCGAGTGCCTGCAGCAACAGTATAAGTAGGAATGCCGGTGCAATAAATTTAACCATGATTATATAAAGCCCTTTTCTGGTGAATTTGCTGCCTCCGCGTGTCACCTCATCTATTATTACCTTTGGACTTACTATCCAGCCAACGAGGATACATGTGGCAAGTGCAACGATTGGCATAAGCACATTGTTGCTTACATAATCCATGATATCAAGTATCTGTCCGACTGTGCCGTTTGGAAGCTTAACCTCCATATAGAGCTTATTGTAGCCAAGGCAGACTATTATCTCTGCAATCAGACCGTATACCGTGACTAAAATTGCGCTTTTCTGCGGCTCCAGTGAAATCTGTCTATAAGACTCGATACAATAGCCTCCATAATTGATACAGACGATGTGACTGCTGCGAATGCAACTATCATGAAGAATATCAGTCCAACGATATCTCCTGCTATTCCCATTTCATTAAATACCTTTGGCAGTGATATAAACATAAGCCCCGGTCCTGCTGACATGCCGTCACGACCCATAAATACATATACTGCCGGAATGATCATAAGGCCTGCAAGGAATGCAACAAGTGTATCAAAAATCTCGATCTGGTTAATTGAGCCCATGAGCTTTGATTCCTTCTTGACATACGAACCATATGCAACCATGATTCCCATAGCCACACTGATTGAGTAGAACAGCTGACCGAGTGCATCAACAAATACTGTGACAAGCTTTTGCATTGTAAGCCCCTTGAAGTCAGGAACCACATATATCTTAAGACCCTCAAGACCACTTCTTGCTGCGCCTGATGCATCCTTATAATTGAGCGTCAATGAGAAAATACCGATTGCAAAATAAGCACAACAAGGATAGGCATGAGCACCTTGCTGAAGCGCTCGATACCTTTATTGACTCCGCCAATGACAATTGCTGCTGTTATAAGCAGATAAACCACTCCAAATATGATTGGTGCCCACTGGCCTGTGATAAAGCCTGTGAAATATCCATCCGCAACCGCATTTTTACCGCTTCCTGTAATGAAAAGTGTAAAGTATTTTAAAACCCATCCACCTATAGTACAGTAGTAAGGCAGAATAATAGCCGGTACTATACATGCAAGCACACCGATAAACTTGCCCTTTGGATTGATAAGACCATACGCGGTGAGCGGTCCCTGTCCTGTCTTACGTCCTATTGCAATCTCAGTGGTAAGCAATGCAAAGCCAAAGGTCAGAACAAGTATCAGATACACCAGCAGAAAAAGTCCTCCTCCGTCCTTTGCTGCCAGATACGGAAACCTCCATATATTTCCAAGTCCTACCGCACTGCCGGCTGCCGCAAGAACGAACCCAATGTTGCCGGAAAAAGTGCTTCTTGATTTTTCTTTCATTTTCTACTGTCTCCTTAATATATTATATAATTTAATTTCGATTTAATATGGACATTGTTTCCATTTACAAATCTAATATACCTATTATAATCATCTGGAGTACATTTTGCAACGGTTGATATTATTTATTCTTGTGTGGTAGGACATGGCAGGTGTCGTGAGTGCTACGCTATACTGTCAAGATACTGTACGAATTATGCCTCAAAAACTTTCTTAACTTGACGAAACCGTCGCTACTCGCCCTCCATGGCTCGATAGCTCCTTGTCCCGGCGTCCATGCCGGGACATTTCTGATTTTCATCTGGCATAATTCAACAGTATCTAGACAGCTCCGCTATTCGCTCTCACGACACCTGCCATGTGCCACCACACGTAACGCAAATTCACCACAACATAAGGAACGTAAGCCCCAGGTACCGCGGGCGCACACGTACTCCCGCCGGAGCGCATAGCGAAGTGGCTTAGATACTGTAGAAATTATGCCCACAAAACGCAGAAATACCCAGCCATGGACGGCTGGGTAAGGCGTTATGCGCCACGGACGGCGCATAAAAGCCGGTTTCGTCAAGCATAGAAACCTATCAAGCATAATTTCGTACAGTATCTTAGCCACGCAGCGTAGCGACAGGAGTACGTGTGCGCCCGTGGTACCCGGGGCTTGCGTTCCGTACTATTGTCCTAAATAAGGTTTTTAATGCCTTCTGTTAAACGCTTTGCAACTCTCACATTGTTCATAGTGTAAAGATGGATTCCCTCCACATCATTAGCTAAAAGCTCAATTATCTGACTCTCGCAGTAAGACATTCCGGCATCAAAAAGTGCAGCCTTGTTGTCTCCGTATCTGTGCACAATCTTCTGGAACTTCTCCGGGAACTTTGCTCCGCACATTGTGACCATTCTCTGAATCTGAGCCGCATTGATACAAGGCATGATGCCCGGGATAACAGGCACATTGATACCTGCAAGCCTGCAATCCTCAGCAAAATTGAAGAAGGTATCATTGTCAAAGAAGAGCTGCGATAAAGAAGCTCTGCACCGGCATCAACCTTTTTCTTAAGATTCTTAATATCATCTACCTTATCAGCTGCCTCGGATGGATGTCCGGGTAGCACGCACCTGCGATACAGAACTGATCACCTGTGGCGTCCTTTATATACTTAATAAGGTCGCTTGCATGGAGAAAATCCTCCTTTGCAGGCACATTTGGATTTCTGTCTCCTCTTAAAGCGAGGATATTCTCGATGCCCTCATATGAAAGCTGTCTGGTGAACTCATCTATCTCTGCCTTGTTATAGCACAGACATGTAAGGTGTACGACCGGCTCCACATTGTACTGGTTCTTGATTTTCTTCGCAATCTCGATAGTCTTGTTATTGTTTGAGCTGCCGCCTGCGCCAAATGTCACGCTGATGTACTCAGGATGACAATCACAGAGTATCTCAAGCATCTCGTCTATATTTTGAAGTCTTCCTCCTTCTTTGGTGGAAATATCTCAAAGGAGAGCGACTGTGGTTTGTTTGTATGTATCTGTGTAATCTTCATGTTATCCTCCGGTATATATGGTTATTCAATAATTTGTAATTTTTATATTCCATATATTACTGTATTTTTTTGTCATTGTAAAATATATTTTTCTTTTAGTTTGTCATAAATAAAATCTATATCAAAACTTGCTGAGCATTTGATTTTTTTATATGAGGTGATATAATGGGCGAAGCAAATCAAAAAGAGGTTTCACAATGAAAAAAATAGATTTTGATAATGATTCAATAAAGAAAAATATATTGCAGGCTGCTCTGCCCATGCTGGCAGCCCAGATTCTAAGCCTGTTGTACAATATAGTAGACCGCATATACATTGCCCGCATACCGGATATGGGAACCACTGCACTCGGTGCTGTGGGGCTTTGCTTTCCTATTATAATGCTGACAATCGCTTTCTCCAATCTCTTTGGAAGCGGTGGTGCTCCGCTTTTTTCAATAAAAAGAGGCATGAGTGATGACAGAGCCGCCAATACTATAATGAATACGAGCTTTACAATGGTCTGCACATTCGCAGTCGTTTTTACAGCTTTGTGCATGATTTTTGCAAAGCCTCTTTTAATCCTGTTTGGCGCATCTGAAAATGCTCTCAAATACGCTCTGCCATACCTGCTCATTTATTTGATAGGAACACTCCCATCCATGATTTCAACCGGCATGAATCCCTTTATCAACGCTCAGGGCTACTCCACTACCGGCATGCTGTCTGTTGCAATCGGAGCCGTTGCCAATCTGGTTTTAGACCCGCTTTTTATATTTGGATTTAATTTCGGCATCAAAGGAGCAGCTATTGCTACGGTCATCGCACAAATACTGTCTGCTCTCTATGTGCTTCACTTTCTTAGGAAAAGGCCGAGCTTAAGGTGCGCCTTATGACACTCTCTGAATTTGGTGAAAACACGCGCTATGCAAAGGACATCATAAGCCTTGGAACCTCCGGCTGTGTCATGCAGCTCACAAACAGCCTGGTATCTATATGCTGCAACAACGTGCTTTCAGTGACCGGTGGCGATTTGTACATATCGGTAATGACCATCGTATCAAGCATCAGGCAGATGGTTGAGACTCCAATTTATGCAATTGTGGAGGGTTCATCTCCTGTTTTAAGCTACAACTATGGCGCGAAAAGACCGGCCCGGGTGAGAAAATCTATTTTCACTATGGGACTGCTCGTGCTTCTATATACAGCTGTCATGTGGAGTGTAATTATACTTGCTCCTCATGCCCTGATTGCTATTTTCAGTTCCGATGCCACCCTTATGGATGATGCGGTGAAGGCTTTAAATATCTACTTTGCGGCATTCATATTTATGGATCTGCAGTACATCGGACAGACCACCTTTAAATCACTGAACAAAAAGAAGCGGGCTATATTTTTCTCCCTGCTTCGCAAGGTGTTCATCGTTGTACCGCTGACATATATTCTGCCTTACTCCTTTGGTATGGGAACCGACGGTGTATTTATGGCAGAGCCTGTATCAAACGTGATTGGCGGAAGCATCTGCTTTGTAACCATGCTTGGCACTGTGCTACCGAGCTTCGCAGAATGGAGCAGTAATTACAGCATCTCATCAATGCAGATGCCGTAGCCTCCGGTCGGATCATCGACAAACACATGGGTGACTGCTCCTATTATTTTACCATCCTGTATGATAGGGCTTCCGGATGTGCCCTGCACTATGCCACCGGAGAGCTCTATCAGCCTGTCGTCTGTCACCTTAAGCTCCATTCCCTTGTTTGTATCTGTCGCTTTTTTATCTATATTTGTTATTTCCAGATTATATTTTTCAAGTTTTCCTGATATTTCCGATATCATCTGTGCACTGCCTGTGTGTATCTCATCCTTGCCGGCAACCGGATAATACGTATCCTCTGCGGCATATTCCGACAATTCATTGCTGTCAAGCTGTCCGTAAATTCCCAGATTACTATTGCAGTCAAGTGTGCCTATATGGCTTTTTTTGCCAAAATATACCACTCCGCCTATCTCGCCCGGCGCGCCGGCTTTTCCCTTTTTGATTTTGGTAAGCTTCATGCTGTACAAATCACCACTGTTTGCATACAAGAGATTGCCGCTTTGCGTTCCGTCTCCTATTCCATGCCCCAGCGCTCCAAAACGGCCGTCCTTTGTATAATAAGTGATAGTACCGATTCCTGCCAGATCATCCTTCACCCATATTCCCATATAGTATTTGCCATCATCCATCCTCACAGGCGTGATATCCGCTGACATTTTCTCACCGCCTCGAAGAAATTTAATGTTTACGGTACTTTTATCTTCATGACTTTCATCATGCTGCTTCATAATATCATTCACAGCTTCAGAAAGTTCCTCCTTGTCTGCCACAGTGCGTCCATTGACAGATAGGATATAATCACCGCACTGCACCTTTTTATCTGCCGGATTGACTTTTTTCCATCCTCGTCTGTCACCTCCGTCGTATTCACTACAAGCACTCCCTCTGTCTGCTCATATATACCGGTCAGCCTGCCACAGGCATATACGCCCTCAACACTTATTCCAGCACTTATTTTATCTGTCTCTTCATAATCTCTGTGAGTTGATGCTGTATCTGCTGTCTGTCCTATGCCTTGTTCGGTTCCACCGTTTCCACTGTTTTCACCGGTTCCGCCGTTTTCACCATTTTCACCATTCTCGCCCGAATCAGCCAATACACTGGCCGCCTGTCCCGGAAGCCCTGTCGCATATCTTCCATATCCGGCCTTTGATTCATTTAAAAAACTTCCTAATGCACTTTCATCAAATGCCTTATCTACCCTGCTGCACCACTTATCATCACTGCTTAGTGCAAACATAGCTATCACTGCTGCAGCCAGCGTGACACTCACAAATTTTCCAAAAAACTTCCGCATACTATTACCTCCATTTGGATTAGTATGCTCCTGTAATTTTTCTTTTATTCTTTTAATATCTTATTATCTCATTCTAACTATTCCAAATTATTTTGAGCAAAAACCAGTATAGTTTGACAGTTTAGGTGTTTTCCTATATAATTTCGATATATTTATATGTTTATTATAAATTTCACATATTATTCCCACGTTGTTAGTTACAAATAAATACTGTAATAGCTTTATAATTCTTAAATCACCATTTAATAAAGGAGGGATTCCATGAATACATACCTGCTCATCACATCCATAGTAATCTTCTTATGTATCCTGCTAAATCGTGTCTCCAATCGCATAGGCATTCCGGCACTTTTAGCCTTTATCGTGCTCGGCATGCTTTTTGGCTCTGACGGAATAATGAAGATAGATTTCGACAATTACGCGTTCGCTGAACAGATATGCTCTACCGCGCTGATATTTATCATGTTCTATGGCGGCTTTGGCACCAACTGGCAGCGTGCAAAGGCTGTTGCCGTTAAGTCTGTGCTTTTGTCCACCATCGGTGTTATTATCACATGCTTTCTCACAGGGCTGTTCTGTCACTTTGCCCTTAATATGAGCTGGGAAATAAGCTTTCTCCTCGGTGCGCTGATTTCATCAACTGATGCAGCGAGCGTTTTCTCCATACTGCGTTCGAAAAGCTGAATCTGAAATACAATACCGCCTCTCTTCTTGAAGTGGAAAGCGGTAGTAATGACCCATGTGCCTATATGCTCACAGTTGCTTTTATATCCATATCTCAGGGCAGCGCAAGCCCGGGAAATATTGCCATACTCATAGTAAAGCAGCTTGCCTTCGGCATAATCTTCGGCGTCCTGATTGCAAAGCTTTCCATCATGCTCCTTCGATATATACGCTTCAAAAGCGCGGGGTTTGATGCGATTTTCATGGTGGGAATAGCTATAATATCGTATGCCCTGCCTGCTTACTTTGACGGAAACGGCTTCTTAAGTGCCTATATAGTCGGCATTATACTCGGTAACACAGAAATAGAAAATAAAAAGAATCTGGTGAATTTCTTTGATGGCATAACAGGACTCATGCAGATGCTTATTTTCTTTCTGCTTGGTCTGCTTTCTTTCCCATCAAAGCTGCCACACGTCATAGTACCGGCACTTTTAATATTTATGTGGCTGACCTTTGTGGCAAGACCTCTTTCTGTCGCACTTGTGCTCACACCATTTCGCAGCAAAATAAAACAGCAGCTGCTTGTCTCATGGTCCGGCTTAAGAGGAGCCGCATCCATAGTGTTTTCCATCATGGCATATACCGCCACCAATGATGACCTCGACACCTTCCACATAATATTTATGATAGTACTCTTTTCAATACTGCTTCAGGGCTCAATGCTCCCATGGATATCGCGAAAGCTTGATATGCTCGATAAAACAGCCGATGTAATGAAGACCTTCAATGATTACTCCGAGGAAGCAGACATCCAGTTCATACAGCTTACCATACCGGAAAATCATCTGTGGTGTGGCCACAAGCTAAAGGACCTGACGCTGCCTCCTGAGACACTGATTGTGCTTATACGAAGAGGTGAGCAGAATATAATACCGGACGGTGAAACAATAATTCTGCAAAATGATGTGCTCGTGCTTAGTGCCATCACACGATGAGGTACATGGTATAAAACTGGTGGAAAAAATAATAGAAAAAGACAGCAGATATAACAATAAACTGCTGTCTGAAATATCAAAAAAACACAATGAGATTATAATAATGATCCAAAGAAATGGGCAGGTAATCATCCCAAACGGAAACGTACGGCTGACCACCGGTGATATACTGGTAATCAACCGCGCCGTAAACTGATAATGTCAGATTTTTTTCTCCATGGCAAGTGCTTTCATCTCGCGTGCGCTCTCCATCACGGTATCTGTGATTTTTGCACCGCCGAGCATTCTGGCAAGCTCAGCCACGCTGTCATTGTCAGTTAGTCTTCGAATCCTTGAAACCGTGGATTTGTTCTCGACTGCTTTTTCAATAAGGAAATGTGCATCTGCCATAGCTGCTATCTGTGGCAGATGTGTGATACATATAATCTGATGGTTGCGGCCAAGCTCATTCATCTTCTCAGAGACCATCTGAGCTGTACGTCCACTGATTCCAGAATCAATCTCATCGAAAATAAGCGACTCAATGTGGTCATTTTCTGCCATGATTGTCTTGATGCCAAGCATGATACGCGACAGCTCTCCTCCCGATGCTACCTTGCCGAGCGGCTTAAGCGGCTCTCCGGGGTTAGTTGATATGAGAAACTCCGGCGCATCGATGCCGTTTGCCGTATAGTCCGGCAATCTGTCAAACTGCATATCAAACTGTACATCAAGGAAATTCAAATCATTAAGTGCTGATTTAATTTCTGACACAAGCTTTACAGCACTCCTTTGTCTGATTTCTGATACCTCATCCGATATCTGTGCCAGCTCCTTTTCCTTTTTCGCAAGCTGCTGCTCTAATTTCTGTAAATAAGAATCATAATCATTCAGGACACTGATACGCTCCCTCTTTTCATTGAGTGCTATCAGTATATCATCAATTGAGTTGCCGTATTTGCTCTTTAGATGATTTATCTCATCCAGACGCTTTTGTGTCTCATAGAAGGTCTCCTCGTCAAACTCAGCCTGTGATATATATCCTGATATCTCGTGATTAAAATCAGAAAGCAGACTGTCTATCTCTGACAGCTGACTCTCCAGAGCTTCCACATCCTCATCATAACCTGATACCTGCGACAGCTCTCTTACCGCCCTGCCAATAAGCTCTGAGGCACTCTCCATCTCGCCTCCTGTGGCAGAATATGCAGCATTTACACCCTCCATGATTTTCTTTCCGTTTGAAAACTTCCTAAACTGCGCCTCAAGCTCCTCATCCTCACCAGACACCAGGGAAGCTTCTTCTATCTCCTTCACCTCGTACTCAAGGAATGACAGCTCACGGCTTCTTTCTTCATTGTCGATATTTGACTTTTCATACTCATCCTTAAGCGCCCTATATGCTTTGTATGTGACTGAAAGCTGCTGCTTTTTATCTCCAAGCGGCTGCTTTGCGTACTCATCAAGTATATCAAGGTGTTTTTCTTTGATAAAAGTGACTGGTGCTCATGCTGACCGTGGATATCTATGAGATATGCGGCTATTTCCTTCATTCGCGAAACAGACACGGCTTCACCGTTTACCCTGCCGACTGCGCGCGACTGTGTGATTTTACGGCTTAAAATCACGCATCCGTCCTCGACCTCCACATCAAGCTCCCTTAAAGCCTCTATAATCTTTGGGTCCTCAACTGAAAAATAAGCTCCACAAAAGCAGGCTTTTCATTGTCTCTTAGCATCTCCTTTTGCACTTTTTCACCAAGCGCCAGATTGATAGAGCCTATGATGATTGATTTTCCGGCTCCGGTCTCTCCAGACAGTATATTTAGTCCGTCGGAAAACTCAACCTCACACTCATCTATGAGTGCCAGATTCTTTACATGTAGATTTTGTAACATATTTTCTCCTTCCTCTCCCAGGCATGACGATATATGTTATTTTCTGTTACAGTTCAGCTATAATCTGATATTCATGTAACATTATTCCACAATTCTGCGGATTTTTTCATCACCGCATATGTATCATCAACAGTCCGGATTGCACACATGATTGTGTCATCTCCTGCAATCGAACCGACGATTTCTCTCATCTTCATGGCATCTATTGCAGCACAGACAGCGCTTGCCATTCCCGATACAGTCTTTATAACGAGGATATTCTGTGCCATATCCATTGACAAAAGCCCTCTCTGAGTACTCTTTCGTATTTTTGAAAGGTTCTCGTGCATCCGTTATCACAGCGTACTTCTGTCTGCCGCTTGCAGTAGGGATTTTCGTGAGCTTAAGCTCCCGATATCCCTGGATACTGTGGCCTGAGTCACGCGAAAACCATCTTTTTCAAGAAGCGCAGACAGCTCATCCTGCGTCTCTACCTCATTCTTTGGATTATCTCAATTATCTTGGATTGTCTGTTTGTTTTCATGTCCTGCCACCTCATAAATATTATTTGTAACTATTCATTATAACAATCCTTATCTGTGTTATGAATAATTTCCCATCTTTTGCGGAGTATCTCCAAAAAGCTTCTCTGGTGAAGCTTGCAGATCTTTGTATGATTGGCTGCTCTTGAAATAACAAAACGGTCTCCCACAGCCAGCTCTGCCGTAGTGTCGCCATCATAGCTGACACACGCCATCTCATCGTTTTGCTCCCTGCGGCTTAGAATCTCTATCTCTATCTCATCATCGCCCGAAAGCACAATGCTCTTTGACGTAAGATTGTGAGCATTGTTCGGTGTAAGCAGTATCATATCGCCCTTCGGATCCACAATCGGACCTCCCGCCGACATACTGTAGCCTGTAGAACCCGTTGGAGTCGCAACAATGATGCCATCGGCATGGTAATTGTTTAAAACTCACCGTTTACATACACATTGAGGCTTAATATCTGCAAATTGCCCTTTCTATGGATGACTATATCATTTAATGCAACTCTCGAGGTCTCACTGCCTCTTTTATGCCCTGTGAGCATAATACGATCCTCTGTCATGTATTTATCAGCCATGAGCGAATCAATAGCGTCAAATACCGTAGCTTCCTCCACCTCACACAGATAGCCGAGTGTGCCGAGATTCACTCCCATAAGCGGAATCTCAAGTGTCTCCACCCTTGTGGCTGCACGAATCAGTGTACCATCTCCGCCGAGCACAAGAATACACTGCGTATCCTGTGGTATATCCTCAAGCTCAAACTCGTTATCGGATATAGCCTCGACATTGCTCATAAGACCCTTTGCCGTGCCGCCCTTTTGCTCTATGTATGCCACTATTTTATTTGTAAGTGCAAAATCCCTGTCCTTATAGGCATTTGCTATCACAACAAAATGTTTCATAGTCTATTTCCTGTCCAGCTCTCCATGCGCGGCCTCGACCACACTATGAATATCCACTGATTCCTCCTTTATAGGATCATCTGTCTTTTGATATGTACGAGGTACTCTATATTGCCCTCCGCCCCTTGATTGGCGAATACTCAAGGTCTAACACGCTAAATCCATTTGAAAGTGCAAAGGATATGATATTGTTCACTACCTCCTCATGCACACTCTTGTCACGGACCACGCCCTTTTTACCTACCTTTTCCCTGCCTGCCTCAAACTGTGGCTTGATAAGACAAACCATCTCGCCACCGTCCTTTAACAGTGCTCTTGCAGGACCTAACACCTTGGTAAGTGATATGAATGACACATCAACCGATGCAAAATCCAGCTCATCATCTATGTCATTGGGCGTCACATACCTGATATTGGTCTTTTCCATGCACACCACGCGCTCATCCTGACGCAGCTTCCATGCAAACTGGCCATATCCGACATCCACGGCATACACCTTTTTAGCACCATTTTGAAGCATACAGTCTGTAAAACCGCCTGTTGAAGCACCTATATCCATGCACACCTTGCCATCCATTGTGATATCAAAGTGCTTCATAGCCTTTTCAAGCTTTAGCCCTCCACGGCTCACATACTGCAGTGTCTTTCCATGAATCTCAATATTGCAGTCATCAGGAAATGTGCTTCCTGCCTTATCCTCACGGTTGTTATTTACAAAAACATTGCCCTCCATAATCATGGTCTTTGCTTTTTCCCGTGATGGTGCAAGGCCTCTGTTTACAAGTAATACGTCTAATCTTTCTTTCATACTGTATGTTACCTCTATCTATAATGCTGCTATTATACGCTTAGCCACCGATTCGGCATCCACATGCAGCTCCTTTTGAGCACCTCGACATTGCCATGCTCCACATAGCAGTCGAAGTGCAACTGTCAACACCTCAAGAGCTATGCCGTTAGTCTTGACATACTCCGTCACATGCTCACCAAAACCGCCGCTTTGCACGTTTTCCTCCATAGTCACAAGCAGGCTGTGTTCAGTCGGCAGTTCCTTAATTGCTTCCTTATCAAACGGCATTGCAAAACGCGCATTGATAAGTGTAGCAGAGATTCCTCTGCCTCAAGCAGCTTTACCACATCAACGGCAGTCTTTACCATACTGCCGAGTGCCATGATAGCCACCGTGCTTCCTTTTCTGATTAGCTCACTCTTTGCAAGCTCTATCGGCTGTCTGATTTCCTTAAGGCCGTCATAGGCTGCCCCTCTTGGATATCTGAGTGCAATCGGACCGTCATATGCCACTGCAAACTTCATCATATCAGACAGCTCCCACTTATTCTTCGGAGCCATGATTGTCATATTCGGGATGACCGACAGATATGATATGTCAAATATTCCCCGATGTGTCTCTCCGTCACTGCCTACAAGCCCTGCCCTGTCGATTGCAAAGATGACATGCAGATTCTGTATGCACACATCGTGAAGTATCTGGTCAAACGCCCTTTGTAAAAATGACGAGTACACCGCAAATACCGGGATAAGTCCTGCTTTTGCAAGCCCTGCCGCAAAGGTCGTGGCATGTGCCTCGGCTATTCCCACATCAAAAAATCTATCCGGGAAATTGCGGTGGAATCTGCGAAGCCCTGTTCCATCCGCCATGGCAGCCGTTATCGCAACTACCTTTGGATTTCTCTCGCCCAGCTTCTTCATGACTGTTGAGAAGACATCTGTGTAATTGGCCTTCGTGCGCTTATTCTTTGGAAGTCCTGTCTCTATGACAAATGGCTCTGCACCGTGAAATCTGGAAGGATAACGCTCAGCCGGGTCATAGCCTGATCCCTTTTCGTAAGCACATGCACAAGCACCGGACCATCCACACGCTTTGCCTCATCAAATACACGGCACATTTCCTTTATATCACTGCCATCCACAGGTCCCAAATAGATAATGCCCATCTCCTCAAAGAACATACCCGGAATAAAAAGCTGCTTTATGCTGCTCTTTGTATTCCTGATATGCTTTACCATACGCTCTCCGTAGATCGGTATATGGTTTAGGGAATTCATGACATTATTCTTAAAATCCCTGTATGCATCCGCTGTGCGAAAGCCTGAAAGATACTGGCTGATGCCCCCGACGTTCTCTGAAATCGACATATTGTTGTCGTTTAGCACTATAATAAAATTGCCTTTAACGCTTGAAGCGTTGTTGAGCGCCTCATATGCCATGCCTCCGGTCAGCGCGCCGTCTCCGATGACTGAAACCACATGGTAGTCATCTCCGGTCACCTGTCTGGCTGTCGCAAGCCCAAGCCCTGCTGATATGGATGTGGAGCTATGTCCTGTATTAAAGCAGTCACAGTCGCTCTCATCCGCCTTTGGGAAACCGCTCATGCCTCCATACTGTCTGAGCGATGAAAATCCATCCTTTCTGCCGGTGAGTATCTTGTGTGTGTACGACTGATGCCCTACATCCCACACTATCTTATCCTTCGGCAGATTAAAGCACAGATGCAGCGCCATGGTAAGCTCCACAACTCCGAGGTTTGATGCCAGATGACCTCCTGTCACCGATATGCTCTCTATAAGAAACTGCCTGATTTCATCCTTTAACAGCTCAAGCTCCTCGTGTCAGTTTTTATATCATTTTCCTTTTGTATCTTTTCTAAAACCATCCTATTTCTCCCGATGGATCAGATATTCAAATAGCTCCTTAAGAAATGCATCGTCGTATCCCAAATCATCAAGCTGCTCCTCTGCCTCCTTGGAGATGCGCTCCACATCAGAAACTGCTTTATCCAATCCCTCAAATGTGACATATGTCGCTTTATTATTTTTCTCGTCACTGCCTACCGGCTTTCCAAGCACCTCAAGTGTACTTGTGACATCAAGCACATCATCCTGTATCTGAAACGCAAGCCCCAGCTTTGCCGCTATCTGCTCCACACATGATACCTCATCAGACGATGCGCCTGCCAGAATTGCGCCTATCATCATCGAGCTCTCTATAAGTGCGCCTGTCTTAAGCCTGTAGATAAAGTCAAGCTTTTCCCTTGTGATAGGACAGTCATAGGATTTCTCACTTTCCACATCGACCACCTGTCCTCCGACCATGCCATACACGCCTGCTTTTTGCAAGCACCGCAAATGCCCTTGCCACACGCGTATCAGCCACTTCCATGTCAAAAGCCTTTGCTGCGGTCTCATATGCCAGGTTTAAAAGTGCATCACCTGCAAGAATGCCCATAGCCTCACCGTACACAGCATGTGTGGTCTTCTTTCCACGCCTGTACTCATCATTGTCCATGGCAGGCAGGTCATCATGCACCAGCGAGTAGGTGTGTATCATCTCGATTGCCGCCATAAATGGCTCAATCACTGCACTGCTTCCGCCAAACATATGGTAAGTCTCTTCCATGAGGATAGGGCGAAGCCTTTTCCACCGGCTCTCACACTATAGTTCATGGCCTCAAAAATAATCCTCTGCTGTCCCTCCTCAGCGGGAAGAAACTTTTCAAGCACTTTATTTATATGCTCTACCTTTTGCTGCAGCTCTTCCATGAATTGTGACTTATTTAAATTCCCATTTAAGCTCATCAGAATTCCTCCAGTTGTCCGTCGCTGTTTAGCACAAGCATGGCCTTTTCCATGCCCTGTACCATATCATTGGCACTCTTTACCTCATCAAGCCCCTTCTTGTAGAGCTCAAAGGCCTCATCCAGGGATACATCCGCATCCTCCATCCTCGCCACTATCTGCTCTAAGTGTGCAAAACGCTCCTCGAGTGTCAGTGTTTTTTCATTTTCTTTGCTCATCGTTAATAACCTCCGAAACTACGGCCCTTGCATGACCGTCTATCAGATATATATTTATGTCATCGCCTGCATTGATATCGGATACACTATGCAGTGCCCCCTTCTTTTCCACCTCGACATACGCATAGCCCTGTGCCAGCTTTTTGGCCGGTGAATATGCATCCAGTGTACCTGAAAGCAGTGCCAGACGCTGTCTGCAATCCGAAAGCCTCTGCTTCATAATCCTTTCAAGTGCATCCTCGATATCTGCCAGACGCCTTTTATTCTCATTTAGTTTATTCTGTGGACTAAGGAAATTAAGCCTTGTTTTAATATGTGACAGCTTTTCCCTGAAAAAATCAATCCGGCCTGTCAGATTTCTGTCCATCCTGTGGCGCAGATTATCAAGGCGCTCTAACGTCTGTCTGTAGTCACTGACTGCAAGCTCTGCAGCCGCTGAAGGTGTGGGTGCTCTCCTGTCTGACACAAAATCCGCTATCGTCCAGTCAGTCTCATGGCCTACCGCCGAGATGATTGGCGTGCGGCAGTCAAATATGGCTCTCGCCACAATCTCCTCATTAAAGGCCCATAAATCCTCTATGGAGCCTCCGCCTCTGCCGACTATTATCACATCAAGATTCATCGCATCCAATGTCTGTATGCCCTTCACTATGCTATTAGCCGCACCCTCTCCCTGCACAAGTGCCGGATAAAGTATGACCTGTACATATGGATTCCTGCGCGATGATACATTCCTTATATCCTGCACGGCCGCGCCTGTCGGTGCTGTAACCACGCCGATACGGCCGGCATACTGCGGAATGGGCTGCTTGTACTCTGCCGCAAACATGCCCATCTCCTCAAGCTCACGCTTTAGCTGCTCGAATTTGAGATACAGATTGCCCTCTCCGTCGAGCTCTATCTTTTTGGCATAAAGCTGATATGCGCCGGTCTTCTCATACACCTCAACGGAACCTGTCACAATAACCTGGTCTCCCTCCTTCATGTGGAAGGAAAGTCCTGCCGCCCTGCTGCCCGCAAACATGATAGCGTTCATGGCTGCTCCCGCGTCCTTTATTGTGAAATAAATATGACCGCTCGTGTGATACTTGCAGTTGCTCACCTCTCCCTTTATGCTCACCTGTCTGAGCATAAAATCTGAGCGAACATATTTTTAATATAGCTATTTACTTGCGCTACCGAATATATATTTCTATTTGCCATGTTCAATGCTCTATATCGCTGTTCCTCTTAAGCTATGCAAACTTTGCAAGCACTCCGTTTACAAATGCACGACTCATCTGCACCATACTTCTTTGCAAGCTCAACAGCCTCATTTATTGAAACCTTTGTAGGAATATCGTCCTCAAACTTTATCTCATAAACTGCCAATCTTATAATTGCCAGATCAACCTTTGCCATACGATTGGTCTTCCAGCCTGTAGACTTCTCATCGATGAGCGCATCAAGCTCTGCCATATGCTCAATAATTGCACTGCATTTTTCATCAATATACTGTTTTTCCTCGTCTGTAGGATTTGTAAGCTCATCATTTAAAAGCTCCATCTGCTCTGCAAGCTCAGACTTGTCATGAAACTCAACCCGAAAAGCATCTTAAAAACGTTTTCTCTTATCTTGCTTCTTGTCATTTAAATTCCTCTCGTGAATAGTATTTTATATAAATTAAGGATGTCTGTACGACATCCTTAATTATACTACATTTGTGATCATTTAAAAAGAACTATTTAATTCTCTCCCATATCAACACTTGCTATACGAACATTGATAGTAGCCACAGAAAGCCCTGTCATTGTCTCAATTGCAGACTTAACCTTCTCCTGTACCTTTGTAGAAACCTCAGGGATGCTGTATCCATAAGCAATATTGAGTGCTACATCAACCACTACCTCATTGTCTGCTATCTCAATCTGAATTCCCTTTGAGAGATTCTTCATACCGAGCCTGCTGACAATCTCGTTTGTGATATTGCCTGCCATGGAGCTTACTCCCTCAACCTCAGTAGCAGCAAGACCTGCTATGATAGCTACAACCTCATCTGCTACCTTGATCTCGCCAGACTCATCTGATTTGATATTTATTGTGTTTCTATTCTCTGCCATGTCCATGTTCCTCCTTAACCGGCTATACGGTCTGTCCCTTTGCCACGTAAACCTGGAATGAGTCATTTCCCGTAAGTGATCTATTTCTTGATACGCGAACATTCTTGTCTGTGATCACGTACTCCAGATTGGCGCCATCCTCAATTACCGTATCCTGTAGCAGGATGCAGTTCTTGACCTTTGCATTCTTTCCTATCTTGACGCCTCTTGATAGGATGCTGTTTTCCACGGTACCCTCGATGACACAGCCATCAGCAACCATGACATTCTTGGCTTTTGAGCCATTTATGTATCTTGTAGGGTTATCATCCCTGATCTTTGTATAGATAGAATTGCCACTCTTAAACAATGCTTCCCTGTTATCCTCATCAAGGAGCTTCATATTCTCCTCGAAATAGCTCTTCATATCTGTAATCTGTGAAGCATAGCCTGTGTACTCATATGCCTGGATATTGAGTGAATCAGTGTTTGTAGCCATCAGATCCCTTGTAAAATAAGAATAACCATGTACAAAAGCGTCATCCACTATTCTAATGAGCTTCTCCTTCTCCATGATATAGATATTCATGCCAAAGTTTACCTTGCCCATATCCCTGTCATTGATATATATCTTTTTGATACGTCCATCATCTATATCAAATGTATAGTACATCTCATCATTGTTGCCGTTTGGTCTTAAGAATACCTTCGGTACCTCCTGCTTGCGGTACATTGCAGTGATATCAGCCCCTGTGTTCTTATGTGCCTCAATCAGCTCCCTGAAATCAAAATTGAATACATAGTTGGCATCAGCCATGATAACATACTTCTGAGTACACTTTTTCAGATAGCCCTTAAGGCTTTCGATTGCCTCAACACGGCCCTCATACACCTTAATCTGCTTCTGTGCATAAGGCGGAACTATATTGATACCACCATTTTTTCTTGCAAGATCAAACTCCTGACCTGAGCCCAGATGATCCATCAGAGAGTGATAATTCTTCTTAACTATGAGAGATATATTGTCGATTCCGCTATGTACCATGCTTGAAATCAGGAAATCGCAGAGTCTGTAACGACCTGCAAACGGAATGGAAGCCATAAGTCTCTCGGATACCATCTAAGGAATGAGGGCATCGTAGCTGTTTGCAAAAATAACGGCCAAAGCCTCTTCGTTGTTCATGTTTAGCATTGTTCCTGGCCCTCCTCAACATCATTATATACCATCGCCTTTGGTCCTATAACCGCTCTGTCGCCAATTGTAACTCCCGGTGCAGTTGTAGCAACATCACCTGTCACGTCCTCCGCCGGCTTTTCTCCAATAACTGCATCACAGCCTACTGTAACACCCTCTGCAACTATACAGTGTGTGACCTTAGCGCCTCTTTTTATCACAGTATCACCCATGACAACTGCATCCTCTACCACAGCGCCCTCTTCTACGATGACACCGCCAAAAGAATTGAATGCTTTACTGTGCCCTTCACTACACAGCCATCGGTAATCATAGAGTCTGTAACCTCTGCGTTGTTGCCGATGAAATGTCCTGTATGGCCGCTGTTACGGCTGTATATCTTCCAGTTCTCATCAAACAGGTTGATACCGCTGTGCTCAGGATCAAGCACCTCCATGTTTGCCTCCCAGAGTGCAGGTATTGTTCCTACATCCTTCCAGTAGCCGTTAAAGTGATAAGCATACATCCTGCGGCCATCCCTCAAAAGGTTTGGAATGATATTGTTACCGAAATCATTCTCTGAATCGGATCATTTTCATCCTCGATAAGATACTTCTTAAGTATATCCCAATTGAAGATATAAATACCCATGGATGCAAGATTAGACTTAGGATTCTTTGGTTTCTCCTGAAACTCTGTGATCTTGTCGTCATCATCTGCTACCATGAGGCCGAAACGTGATGCATCCTCCCATGGAACCTCCATAACCGCTACAGAAAACTCAGCATTTTTCTCCTTATGGAACTTAAGGAAATCACTGTAATCCTGCTTACAAATCTGATCTCCGAAAGTATGATAACATACTCAGGATCATATCTCTCGATAAATGCAATATTCTGATAAATCGCATTGGCTGTTCCCTTGTACCAGTCTGAGCCTGAAGCCTTCTGATACGGTGGCAGCACATGCACTCCTCCATATAATCTATCAAGATCCCATGGCTGTCCATTTCCTATGTACTCATTCAGCACAAACGGCTGGTACTGTGTCAATATACCAACTGTATCTATACCTGAATTAACACAATTAGAAAGCGGAAAATCAATAATTCTGTATTTGCCTCCAAACGGAACTGCCGGCTTTGCAAGTTTCTGCGTCAGTGCATAAAGTCTGGAGCCCTGACCACCGGCAAGAAGCATCGCAACTAGCTCTTTTGCCATATTAAAATCCCCCTTATTTAATTTTATTAAATTTTTGTTAGCTTTTGCAATTATTTTGGTTTTTTATAATGGTTTATAGTTATATTTTACCACACTTTGGCATTTATGCAATTCAAAATTAACTAAAAAAAACTATAATTTTTGTCATTATTTTCCAATTATCTCGCGGTTGTTTATGAACTCGTACGGCACCTCCTGGTACACATAATAATTAAGCCAGTTGGAATAAAGTATATTACCGTGCGACCGCCACTGTAAAAGCGGCTTTTGTGTATCATCATTATTCGGATAGTAGTTCACCGGCATATCTATATCAAGTCCCTTTTTCTTATCCCTCTCGTACTCATTGTGAAGAGTATATCTGTCATACTCAGGATGTCCCATCACAAAAATCTTTTTACCGTCCTGATCCATCAGAAGGAATACTCCGGCATCATCCGACTCCGCAAGTATGGTAAGCTCAGGATGCTTTAATATATCCTCCTTTAAGACCTCGGTATGCCTTGAGTGTGGTGCGTAAAACACGTCATCGAAGCCTCTGACAAGTGGGATTTTTCTGTTCTTTACACGGTGCGCATACACACCAAACTTCTTCTTTGGAAGCACACGCTTTGGTATGCCGTAGTGATAATATAATCCTGCCTGTGCACCCCAGCACAGATGAAGTGTGGAGAAAGCATGTGTCTTGCTCCACTCCATTATACTGCATATCTCATCCCAGTAGTCTACCTCCTCGTACTCCATAAGCTCAACCGGTGCCCCTGTGATTATCATGCCGTCAAAGTATCTGTCCTTTATATCGTCAAAGGTCTCGTAAAATTTGTTCAGATGACTGAGTGATGTGTGAGTGGCCTCGTGAGTAGATGTGGTCACAAACGTTACATTAACCTGTATAGGGTATTTGACAGCGAGCGCAGTATCTGAAGCTCTGTGTCCTCCTTTAATGGCATGAGATTTACAATCGCAATCTCCAGCTGTCTGATGTTCTGATGTGATGCCCTGTTTTCGTCCATCACAAATATATTTTCTCTCTCAAGTATTTCCTTTACAGGTAAATCATTTTGTGTCTTTATAGGCATTTTATAACCTCTTTTCTAACGCCCAAACATCTCTATAAATGTATCCTCCGAGATGATAGGTATTCCTAATTCTTTTGCTTTTTTTTTTTGATGAAGTAGATTCAGTGTCGTTGTTTACCAGATAGTCTGTCTTTTTGACACGCTTCCTGTCACCTTGCCGCCCTGTGACTCCACATAGGCCTTAAACTCGCTTCTGTTGGCAAAATCATGCACATCGCCTGTGATAACAAAGGTCTTGCCGTTTAAGCTTCCCTCCGACATATCCTTTATATCGACCTTTTCTATGTCAAGCTCCTTAATCAGTGCTTCAAACATCGCGCTGTTTTTTGGATTTGCATACCATTCAAGTATGGAGCCTGACTTTTCCTGGCCTATACCGTCTATATCCACAAAATCTGTGGCATTTCTCATTCTGTCCGCAAAGCCATCAAAGCCTATTGCGTTGACAATCTTCTTGCCTGCATCGGTACCTATAAGAGGTATACAGAGTGCAAATATCAGATTGACCGGGTGGACATGTCTGCTTTTTTCGATGGCAGTCTGCATATTCATGCATGATTTTTCTCCAAAACCTTCCATGCTGCTTATCTTATCAAAATGCTCTGGCAGATGGTATATGTCAGGGAACTGTTTTATAAATCCCTCATTTATAAATTTTAGCATTGTCTGTACCGAAAGTCCATCTATATCCATTCCGCTTTTGCTGACAAATCTTGAAAACTTTTTGACATTCTTGGCTGTACAGTCAGGGTTTGTGCAATGCAGCGTCTTCACACCGCTGTTTTTACTCACAAATATGCGTGTCGGATGATGGCACACCGGACATTCCTTCGGTATCTCAACTTCTCCCACCGCATCCTTTACAGCTATGCATTTTGGAATAATCTTGTTGGCTTTTATCACGGAAAGTGTACACTCTTTTCCCACTCCAAGCCTTTCTATTTCAGTCAGATTGCAAAGCGAAGCTCTTGAAACCGTTGTGCCCTCTATCTGCACCGGCTCAAAACAGCCACCGGCGATATTGTCGAAACCGCACACGACCATTCAATATAACGAAGTCTCGTATCTACAGCCTCATCCTGCCACTTGAAAGCAAAGCCGGCTCTCGTAGCATGATGTCCTGTGACGCTTCCGCCTGCAGCGTAGGCAGTGTCATCATAGCATATGACAAGTCCATCCACAGGCACATCCATCCTGCCACTCTCGACATCCCTTGTCCAGCGTTTTACAGCCTCATCAAGGTCTGCCGCATCTGTTGCCTCCCTTTTGACAACATTGAATTTCATATCACTAAGATAGCTCATTCTATCTCCCCATGATATGATATCATCATCTATATGCACGAGTGTAAACGCATAAAACACTACATGTCTGCGCTTCACTTCTTCCACATCATCGAGATTTAATGTGCCGGAGGCAAGGTTCCTTGGATTGGCATATTTCTCATCATCGTCCTCGATTGTATCATTTAACAGTTTAAAATCCGTGTAGGAAATTGTCGCTTCCCCTCTTACAACCATATGTCCATTGTATGGTATCTCCTTTGGGAAGCCGCTTATGGCATCCTGCAAAAAGGTGATGTTACTTCCTACAGTTCCATTTCCTCTCGTCAGTATTTTCACAAGCCTGCCACCGTCATATGTGAGCACGAGTGTCAGTCCGTCAAGCTTCCATGAAAGCCAGATTGGCATATCACCTGCCCATTTCTTAAGCTCCTCAATACTCTTTGTCTTGGCAAGTGAAAGTGCCGGATACTCATGTGGCTCACGATTTCCTGCCTCTGCCTCATAGCCTGCATTATGTGTCGGACTGTCCGGACGGATATATCCTGTTTTTCCTCAAGCTGTGTAAGTTCATCAAACAGTGCATCCCACTCGTAGTTTGGCATTATTTCATCTGCGCCGTTGTAGTAAGCCCTGGACGCGCGGTTAAGACTTTCAACAAGCTCGTCTATCTTATCTTTTATTTTGTTATTCTCCATGCTGTAATAATCCCCTGTCTGCTTTACTTTGCTCTTCTATCCTGATATTTCTTATCCGTATGTTTCTTATCCGTATGTTTCTTATCAGAATGATTATTATTCGTATCAGGCATAACCGGCTGATTCGAGGAATCCGCAATCAGTCTTTTGAGCCCCTTGTATTCAAGTGGTGTAACTGCCCTGTACTTTCCTCTTGGCAGGTCACCAAGCTCAATATTCATGATTCTCACTCTCTCAAGCTTAACCACACGGTAGCCAAAGTATTCACACATCCGTCTTATCTGTCTGTTGTAGCCCTGTGTCAGAATAATCTTAAACTGCTTTGAGGACAGCTTTTCACATGGCACTTTCTGGTTGTCACCCCAAGCTCTACAAGCGGTACGCCTCCTGCGAGCCCTCTTATGAAGCTGTCAGATATTGTTTTGTTTACTGTGACAATATACTCTTTTTCGTGTCTGTTGCCGGAGCGCATCATCTTATTTACTATCTCGCCATTGTTGGTCAGAAGTAAAAGTCCCTCTGAATCCTTATCCAGCCTGCCAATGGGATAAATGCGCTTTGGGTAATTAAGATAATCTATCACGTTGTTTTTTTCCCTTTTTTCTGCTGTGCAGACTATGCCGGCCGGCTTATTGAGGGCAATCAGTATCATCTCTTCTTCCTTTGATACTACCTGTCCATTATATGTGACAGTCTGTCCCTTTAGAACTCTGTCACCTGTCTTTGCTGTCACACCGTCTATTCCTACTTTGCCGGCTTCTATCTGCCTGTCTGCCTCACGCCTTGAGCACACGCCCGCTTCACTGAGGAATTTATTTATTCTTACACCATTTTCTTCCATACCATATCCTCTTTTTAGATTGCTTTATCCGATATACATAAACCAAACAGCAGCCTTTTCTACTCTTTACAGCAGCCATTTGCCATGTAGATTAAAACACGGAGACCTTTAAGCCTCCGTGTTGTTATGATTGTATGCACATCTGTTACTTTATATTGCTTTTACTGTCCTACTGTCTGGAGATTCTCTGTCTTGATATAAGCTCTGCCATTTGTTCCGCGCTGTAGGATACTATAGTCCAGTCTCCCTCTGTGCCATATGCTGTAAGTGTTACCTGTTCCTTTAAGAGACCAAGCTCCTTTGCATCTGTGCTTGCACCGTCACGTACCTTTACAACATCCTTTGTCACTACCTGATACTCAGCCGGTGCCTGTGGCTGCTCGGCTGTCTGCTGATTGGCTGCATTTGTATCTGTGGTCTGTCCTGCGTTAGCATCCGTGGTCTGCTGATCTGTGGTCTGTCCTGCATTTGCATCTGTAGTCTGCTGGTCTGCAGTCTGTCCCGCATTTGCATCCGTGGTCTGCTGGTCTGCAGTCTGTGATGCATCATCGGCCTGCTGTGTATCTGCCTCTGTAGTCTGTGTGTCTGCATCAGACTTCTTTAAATTGGCAATGCCTGACGATGTGTACCACTGCTTTATAGCACCTGTGAGTGTTGTCTCAAGCATAGTCTTTAAATTGGCATCAGAACCGACCGCCTGCTCATATGCCTTTTGTACCTCCTCATGAAGGTCTGCAAACTCAGATGAAGCAGTATACTTAGAAATAAGCTCCATAATATCGTCATCGAGTTCATTCTCGCAGTATGTTCTGTTGAAATTACTGTATACATTGTTTATAAAGAGCTTTCCGTCCTTACCTGTCTCTATATAAAAGAAGTCAAGTGTAGGTGCCTGTGTATCAACTCCCGTAAACTTTATGCTGTTTTTAACAGACACAAAGTATGTTCCCTTTTTCAAACCATTCTTGGTGTAATGTGTAATGTCATTGACTGACTCATAGTACTGGCTGACAACACCAATATAGCTCTTCTCGTTGTCGCTCATAGGTGTCGCAAGCTTGCCAAGTGTATCAAGGTCATCACCCACGTATGCCTTGTAATAATCAGCAAGTAATGTGCTGATATCGTCCTTGGCGTCATTTGTGTAATCCTTTTCAAACTCAAAATCCTTCACCGAAATCTCTGTCTGTGATCCGGCTTCAGTATTGGATTGTCTGCCATTATTGCCTCCTGCGACAACTACTATAAGTATAAGTATGAGTCCTACAAGTACACCTGCTACTCCAACGTATTTTTTATTTTCTGCGCAAAATTGCTTTATATTATCCAATGTTTCCTTGTTAAAAAAGTCCTTCATATGGTTCCTCCATTAACCCAACATATCAAAATCAAAGTATGTGACCGACGCGAATCGAACGCGCACTCGCCGGAGTCGGAGTCCGGAATTTTATCCATTAAACTACGGTCACAAAAAAAGTTACCAACTATTTATATCACATCTTTTACTTTTTTTCAATGTTACTTTTTTATTATTATAGTCTTTTAGTGTTTTATTATAACTTATTATGCATACTATTATAATTGATAAAAATTTGACAATATATTTCATTTATCTTATTATTTAACTGTTTGGGCATTATATATTGGAAATTTTTTCCGATATGCCATAAAAATATACCATTTTAATTAATACAATTACAATTTATATAAGGAGCAGTATTATGAGTTTCACATTTTTAAACCAGCTTCCAACTCCTGCACAGATTAAGGAGGAATATCCTCTGTCAAAGGAGCTTACCGAGCTTAAAGCGAAGCGCGATGCAATGATTTCAGATGTTATCTGCGGAAAAGATGATAGATTTCTCGTCATTATCGGACCATGTTCAGCCGACAACGAGGATTCAGTCTGTGACTATGTCAGCCGTCTGACAAAGATTCAGAGGATGTAAAGGACCGCGTAATCATCATCCCTCGTGTATATACAAACAAACCAAGAACAACCGGCGAGGGCTACAAGGGAATTGCCTCACAGCCTGACCCTGAGAAGGCTCCTGACATGGTTGAGGGTCTTATCGCCATGAGAAAAATGCACATCCGTGCCATCGCAGAGAGTGGACTCACCTGTGCAGATGAGATGCTTTACCCTGAGAACTGGGGCTATGTTGAGGATCTTCTCTCATATGTGGCAATCGGCGCTCGTTCTGTTGAGGATCAACAGCATCGTCTCACCGTCAGCGGCTTCGATGTGGCCAGCGGCATGAAAAACCCTACAAGCGGTGATTTTTCCGTCATGCTCAATTCTGTTTACGCAGCACAGCACCCACATCATTTTGTTTACAGAGGCTATGAGGTTGAGACATCAGGAAATCCTCTGACTCACGTTGTTTTAAGAGGTGCTGTCAGCAAGCATGGCAACACTACAACAAACTACCATTACGAGGACTTAATCCGTCTGCACGAAATGTACGACAAGATGGACGTTGTCAACCAGGCGGCTATCATCGATACCAACCATTCCAACTCCGGAAAGAAGTTCAAGGAGCAGATTCGTATCGCCAAGGAAGTTATGCACAACAGACAGCTTTCCTCTGATATAAAATCACTTGTCAAGGGTCTTATGATTGAGAGCTATATTGAGGAGGGCAGCCAGAAGATTGGTGAGCATGTCTACGGAAAATCCATCACCGATCCATGTCTAGGATGGGAGGATTCAAAGAAGCTTATCTACGACATTGCAGAAATGAATTCTTAAACCACAAATTATGCACACATTTTTTTACAAAACACAAGCCACAGGAGTATATATCCTGTGGTTTGCATTATTTTGTCGGTTTATTATTTAATCATATTACTATAAGCAAGAACTGCACTGACTGTTTTGGAATCCTGGATTTTTCCGGCATAAATCATGTCGCACAGCTCCTTTAGGGTGTATATTTCTACATCGATTGACTCGGCGTCATCTAGATGCTGCTTGCCCTTTTTGGTTTTTAGCAAGATAGACATCTACTTCTTCGTTGCAAAAGGCAACTGTTGTGCGAAGTGAAAGTAAAAACGAGATATCATCAGAGCTGTAGCCCGTCTCCTCCTTAAGCTCCCTTTCTGCACACAGTCTGGTATCTTCTCCCACAAAGTCTCTGCAGCCGGCCGGAATCTCTATTGTCTCCCTCTCGAGAGCATTTCTATACTGACGCACCATGATTATCCTGCCGTCATCAAGCACCGGAAGCACTGCCGCAGCGCCCTTTCTGTGTGAAACAAAATCCCATTCCTCAGTCTTACCGTTTGCAAACTGCATTGTATCCTTGTATATATCGAGTATTGAACCCTTATATACAAGCTCTCTTTTTTGCCGTTTCATTTCATCAATCATTTTTCCTGTTTACCTTCTAAATAATTTAAATTCAGAGTTACCGTTTTGATTAGAAATCCACCTCTGTATCATAATAGCAGCATTTGAGAAGCTTCTCCATCTCCTCCTGGCTTGGCTGGCGAGGATTTGAGCCTGTACAAGCATCAAGGATAGCATTTGCAGCAATCTCAGGAAGTCTCTCAAGGAATACCTCCTCCGGTACAAAGCCCTGCTCTGTTGGATAGCTGTCTGCTCCATAATTCTTGATGCAGTGTGGGATATTCAGATCATCATTCATGCCACGTAAGTATTTGATAAGAAGCTCAACCTTCTCATCAAGTGTCTCTCCACCCAGTTTCATGAAATCTGCTATTACGCCATAGCGTTCCTTCGCTGTCTCATCCTTTGCATTAAAAGCAATAACCTTTGGCAGATACATGGCATTGGCTGCTCCGTGGATGATATGTGCACCATAATCTGCAAAAGCTGCGCCTGTCTTGTGTGCCATGGAATGAACTATTCCAAGTAGTGCGTTGGAGAATGCCATTCCGGCCAGGCACTGCGCATTGTGCATCGCATCTCTCTTTGCCATATCACCATTGTATGAATCAATCAAGTCATGCTGTATCATCTCTATTGCATGGAGTGCAAGCGGATCTGTAAAGTCACTGTTGGCTGTTGATACATATGCCTCGATGGCATGTGTCATGGCATCCATTCCTGTGTGTGCAACAAGCTTCTGTGGCATTGTCTCTGCAAGATCAGGGTCTACGATTGCAACATCAGGTGTAATCTCAAAGTCTGCGATTGGATACTTGATACCCTTCTCATAATCTGTGATGATTGAGAACGCAGTAACCTCAGTTGCCGTACCATGTGGATGAAATAGCACAGAAATGTGCCTTATTTCTAAGCGACGGAATACCAAATACCTTGCACATATCCTCAAATGTGATATCCGGATACTCGTACTTAATCCACATAGCCTTAGCTGCATCTATAGGTGAACCACCACCAATTGCTACGATCCAGTCCGGTTCAAACTCAGCCATGGCAGCCGCACCTTTCATGACTGTCTCAACTGACGGATCCGGCTCAATTCCCTCAAAAAGCTTTACCTCCATGCCTGCTTCCTTCAAATAAGCCTCGGCTTTGTCTAAAAAGCCAAATCTCTTCATTGAGCCTCCGCCCACACAGATAATAGCCTTCTTTCCCTCAAAGCTCTTTAATGCCTCAAGCGCACCCTTTCCGTGATATAAATCTCTTGGTAATGTAAATCTCTGCATTGTAAAACCCTCCATATGATATTTTATTATATAGTTTCTCCCTTGTAATATTTATAAATATTGCAGCCATCAAATACTTAATAGTTGCTAAATATTACACTTACCATTTTATAACATTTTACTAATTTTGTCACGTACCATTATCTATTTTTGTGAATACAAGATATCTTATACATATATTTTTATGCAATATGTATAATTTTCTTCAATAGTAATGAACAGTTACCGATAATTTATTTCATACCATAAGCACTACATTATAAAAATCGGCTGCATTTGTGTTTTTCATATGTTTTCATACATTTTAGCAAAAAGAAAAGGCTTCATACGAAGCCTTTTCAAATGTACATGTTATTATGTCAAACCGACAATACGCTAATGCTCTACTTTGCGTAATCCACTATACGTGACTCACGTATTACATTAACCTTTATCTGACCCGGATACTCTAGCTCAGACTCAATCTGCTTAGATATGTCTCTGGCCATGATAACCATGTCGGCGTCGCTGACCTGCTCAGGAACTACCATAATACGAATCTCTCTACCTGCCTGAATAGCAAAGATTTCTCTACCCTTTATAACCATTTGTAATGTCCTCTAACTGCTGAAGACGATTTGAATATGTCTCCAAAGTCTCTCTTCTTGCACCCGGACGTGCCGCACTGATTGTATCAGCTGCCTGCACGAGACATGCAATAAGTGACTCCGGTTCAACATCACCGTGATGTGATTCTACTGCATTAATCACAAGTGGTGACTCTTTGTATTTCTTACATAATTCGGCACCGAGCTGGATATGTGAACCCTCCATCTCGTGATCTACTGCCTTACCTATATCATGTAATAAGCCTGCACGCTTTGCCATTCTGACATCCTCACCAATTTCAGCAGCCAGTAAGCCTGCCAGCTGTGCAACCTCGATAGAATGCTTTAATGCATTCTGACCGTAGCTTGTTCTAAACTTCATCTTTCCAAGAAGACGCACAAGCTCTGGGTGAATACCATGTATGCCCACCTCAAGTGTGGCAGCCTCACCCTCTTCACGAATCATATTATCGACTTCTTTTTGAGCCTTCTCAACCATCTCCTCTATACGGGCCGGATGGATTCTTCCGTCAACAATAAGCTTCTCAAGAGCTATTCTTGCAACCTCTCTTCTAATTGGATCAAAGCTTGACAAGATAACTGCCTCGTGTGTCATCTATAATCAGATCTACACCTGTCATAGTCTCGAGAGTACGGATATTACGTCCCTCTCTTCCTATGATACGTCCCTTCATCTCATCATTCGGAAGCGATACTACTGAAATAGTAGTCTCAGACACATGGTCTGCTGCACATTTCTGAATAGCTGTAACCACGTAATCCTTAGCCTTACGGTTTGCCTCTTCCTTTGCTTTGTTTTCCATTTCCTTAATCATTTTGCAGTATCAAGTTTTACATCTTCTTCAATGGTCTTTAAGAGATATTCTTTAGCTTGCTCGGAGGTTAATCCAGAGATTCTTTCAAGTTCCTGTAAACGCTGCTCGTTAAGCTTTGATATTTCAATCTTCTGCTTCTTGAGTTCCTCTTCCTTAACTGCAAATCCGGCTTCACGCTTCTCGATAGCTTCGAGCTTCTTGTCGACATTTTCTTCCTTCTGAACGATACGACGCTCATTACGGGAAATCTCGTTTCTACGCTCTTTGATTTCCTTATCCAGATCATTCTTAGCCTTTATAGACTCTTACTTGATCTCAAGCATAGACTCGCGCTTCTTTTCCTCCGCAGTCTTTACAGCCTCATCAATGATTCCTCTTGCCTTCTCCTCAGCATTTCCTATCTTGGAGTTAGCAGATTTCTTCTCGTATGAAGCGGCTGCAAACCATACAATCAATGCAGTAATAATAATAGAAACTACAGCAGTAATGATATACGGTAGCATTACAGGAGCACCTCCTTTATTAAATTTTCATTGTATTTCACAAATTACAACAATTAAATTCTATACTTTTTGGTGCAAATTGTCAAGGTAATTGTGACCTCATTGCAGAAAGAATCTGGCTGCTCTTAAAGCCTCTGCGCATAAGAAACTGGTATATCCTTCGAAACTCCTTTTCATCACAGTTATCAGGATCATAGTGTTTCTTTTCAAGCAGCTTTGCTATATGTTTCTCTTCATCAGCAGTGTATTCGCTGTCTATGGCACAATTTATATCATATCTGCCTATGCCCTTTGTCATAAGCTTCTGCGCCAGCTGCCTGCGGCTTAAGCTGTCGATGATACGACATATGTGGAAGCAAATCTGTAATCATCAAGATAATGAAAGTTCTTGACATAATCTATTGCTGCATCCACACAGCAATCCGGATATCCGCCCTATGTGAGCTTTTCCCTAAGCTTTCTTTCACTCCTGTCCATCTGTTCAAGCAGATGAAGTGCTCTCTTTTGGCTCTCTTTCCTACCACCTCAGTTATCAGCTTTTCGTAATCCACTTCACTGATAAAGGCTCCCTCCATAATAGAGTACCGCACGGCCTCTGTACGATACAACACACATGTCGTGCCATTATCAAAGTCGTGCGGTATTTGCCTTTACCAATATTCTCATATCCGGTAATCTCTATCATATATAACCCTGCTCACTTATTATTCTTCTGCTTCAGGCTTTTCAGAGTCTTCCTGTACTGCAGCATCTTCATCCTCAGGCTGTGTAAAGTAAAATCCCTTACCTTTGCCTCAAGCATATCAAAAAATGCCGGATTCTCATGGATATAAGTCTTTGCATTCTCACGACCCTGTCCTATCTTGTCTCCCTCGTATGCGTACCATGCACCGGATTTGTTGACAATGCCTGCATTTACTGCAAGATCAAGCACATCTCCTTCTCTTGAGATACCCTGTCCAAACATGATATCAAACTCTGCCTCCCTGAAAGGAGGAGCTATTTTATTCTTAACAACCTTTACGCGGACATGGTTGCCGACTATCTCACCGCCCTGCTTGAGTGACTCAGTTCTTCTGACATCAAGACGCACTGATGAATAGAACTTTAATGCCCTTCCGCCTGTGGTAGTCTCAGGATTTCCAAACATCACACCTACCTTCTCACGAAGCTGATTGATGAATATAACGATACAATTTGACTTGCTGATAACTGCCGTGAGCTTACGGAGCGCCTGGCTCATAAGTCTGGCCTGAAGACCGACATGGGAATCCCCCATATCTCCGTCAATCTCGGCCTTTGGTACGAGTGCCGCAACTGAATCGACAACCACGATATCCACAGCGCCCGAACGTACCATTGTCTCTGTTATCTCAAGTGCCTGCTCACCGCAGTCCGGCTGTGAAATATAGAGATTGTCAATATCAACACCTATACTCTTGGCATAAACAGGATCAAGAGCATGCTCTGCATCTATAAAGCCTGCGATGCCGCCTCGCTTCTGTACCTCTGCAACACAGTGGAGTGCAACCGTTGTCTTACCTGATGACTCCGGTCCGTACACCTCAATAATCCTGCCCTTCGGAAGACCTCCGAGTCCTAATGCAATATCAAGGCTTAATGAGCCTGTAGGTACTGTCTCTACATTCATATTGGCTGAATTGTCACCAAGCTTCATGACAGAGCCCTTTCCGTATTGTTTCTCAATCTGCGCGATAGCAGCGTCTAATGCTTTTAATTTATCTTCCTTTGCCATAATAATCTCCTATTCTCTCGCGAACAAACGTTCGTTCTGTTATTATAATAATACACTTCTATTCAATTGTCAACTAATAAATTGGAATAATTACAGAATCAGATAGCTGCCCGTGCTGCTGTTTGTGCCTCACGCTATACTCTAAAACAGCTATAGCTAAAATACTCAAAAATATACAAATAAAACATAATTAAAAGACAGTTGCTTTCACAACTGTCTTCATTATACATAATCTCTCACTAACGTCAAGTCCAAATTCAACCTTGAAATCCTTACCTAGTTTCTTCCAAACTCAGTAAGCACAAGTCCGTCATTTCTATCGAGTGTCATGCCGATGCTCCACTCATTGATGAACAGAAGAAGCGGATTGCCCTTCATGTCGACAACCTTCTTCATATCGCTTGTTCCGTTAATTGTATCTACATTGACCTCATCCTTGTTCTCAATCCATCTGATATGCTCATATGGCAGATTCTCTAGTCTGATCTGCACATTGTACTCATTTTCAAGTCTGAATTTAAGCACGTCAAACTGCAGGACGCCGACAACGCCGACGATGATCTCCTCCATGCCGCCTTTGTACTCCTGGAAAATCTGGATCGCACCTTCCTGCGCAATCTGTGTGACACCCTTTACAAACTGCTTTCTCTTCATGGAATCAACAAGTGATACCCTCGCAAAATGCTCAGGTGCAAATGTCGGGATGCCCTCAAACTCAAATTTATCCTTTGCTGTCGTGAGTGTATCTCCTATAGAGTATACGCCCGGGTCAAACACACCTATGATGTCGCCAGCATATGCCTTGTCCACTATTTTTCTCTCATCTGCCATCATCTGCTGCGGCTGTGAAAGCTTTAGGCTCTTGCCTCCCTGCACATGGTATACCTCCATGCCGGCTGTAAACTGTCCGGAGCAGATTCGCATAAATGCAATTCTGTCCCTGTGATTTTTATTCATGTTGGCCTGAATTTTGAATACAAATGCAGAAAAATCCTCTGAAAAAGGATCAATCATTCCGATGTCAGATTGTCTTGCTGTCGGTGCATATGTCATCTTAAGGAAATGCTGTAAAAATGTCTCAACACCAAAGTTTGTGAGAGCAGAGCCGAAAAATACAGGTGAAAGCTCTCCCTTTGTGACAAGCTCCATGTCAAAATCTGCACTGGCGCCATCCAGCAGCTCAATCTCATCCATGAGCTGGCTTTTAAATTCCTCTCCTATCTCATCGGAAAGAGCCGGATCATCTATATGAATAATCTTCTCCGAGCCCTCTTTTGTACCCTTTAAGGTATCTGCAAATGTCATGACCTCCTTGCTGTTTCTGTCATACACACCCTTAAACTGCTTTCGAGCCTATTGGCCAGTTGATAGGACATGTAGCGATACCAAGCTCTTTTTCGATGTCATCGAGAAGCTCAAACGTATCGTTGGCATCACGGTCCATCTTGTTTATGAATGTAAAAATCGGGATATGTCTCATGACACAGACCTTAAAGAGCTTTCTGGTCTGTGCCTCAACACCCTTGCTCGCATCAATTACCATGACGGCCGAATCGGCTGCCATGAGTGTACGGTATGTGTCCTCTGAGAAATCCTGGTGTCCCGGTGTATCAAGGATATTGATGCAATATCCGTCATAATTAAACTGTAATACAGATGAAGTAACCGAAATACCTCTCTGCTTTTCTATTTCCATCCAGTCCGAAACAGCATGCTTTGCCGTAGCCTTTCCCTTTACCGAACCGGCCTGGTTTATTGCCCTCCGTACAAAAGAAACTTCTCTGTCAGAGTAGTCTTTCCTGCATCCGGATGGGAAATTATTGCAAATGTTCTTCTTTTTTCTATTTCCTGTCTTAAGTTATCAACTGATATTTCCTCCAAACAAAATCAGAGTATAGTATAGCTTAAAACGGTTCCCATTTCAAGACACTAAAAATTTATGTATCAGTCCATCGTCGATATGACAATATTTGATGCCCCGATATTTGTCTTGCGCTTGATAATGTCCTCTATCTGAGCTCTCTTCTCATCAGTCACATCGTCCTTTCCCACAATCACATCACAGCATTCATCACTGAGACTTACCACAGCATTCTTAAATCCCTTTGCCTCCAGCATCATCTGGGCATCCTCCTCCATCTGTGCATTTTCTGTCAGCTTCACCATGGCATCGACCGCGCTCTTCTTCTCTGCCTCTGACACTCCTGCATCATCGATAATCTTCTGCAGAGCCTCCTTGTTCTTTGAGCGCACCTGCTCGCGTCCCAGCTTCACCTGTGCCACACACTCCTCGCTCTCTGTGGATGCACTTGTCAGTACCGTTTCGCCGGCATTTAATATTTCCTCTGTCGAGTCTGTCTCAAGCGCAACCTCATCTGATGCCTGTGTATCCTCACATTCCTTAGACTCCTTTGTATCTGCCTTTCCATTTACAGCTTCGATTTCAGTGGAAAGCACATCCTTTGCATTCATAAAGGTATCCCTGTTATCGTAGCTTATGTAACCGACCACTGCCAAAAGAAGTGCAAGTGTCGTAATAATTATCTGATTCTTATGGCTGCCTTTCTTCACTTTTATTCCTCCCTGGATATCATTTTTGCTATTTTTATTTTATGCATGGGCACATCAAATAATGCAGAAACCGCATTAGAAATATCGTTGTTTACCTGTGGGCTTCCTCCGCCCTGCGCTACCACAAGCACTCCTGAAACAGTCGGTTTGTCCGTGCTTGTGACATAAGGTACGCTTGCATCCTCGTCATCGTATATTACCGTAGTCTTTTCAATGCTCTCCGAGGTCTCCTTAGTATCCTTATCCACTATCCTTGTGCCATCGTCTGACAGCGTAATCATCACAGATACCTCGCCCACACCGTCCATCCTTTCAAGAATACCCTCAAGCTTTTTTTCAAGCAGCTTCTCATATTCTTCATCATCGCAGGTGCTTTCACTTACTGACTTGGCTTTAGCTTTCTTTTGTGAATTACTACAGGTATTTTTATCCTCTTTTACCGGAAGCACCACAATAAGAAGCAGTACTCCAACAAGTAAAATCACTATGTAGTCAGTTTTCTTCAGCTTCGAAAGCCGTAAACAAATCTGTCGTATCCGCGTCATATTCATACGAAATCCCTCTATTTTCTTTGTAAGCTCAGCAAATCTCATGTCATATTCATACCCTGCCGCAAGAGGCTTTAGAATAATGACCGCCAAAACACCCCAAGCACAAACCTAAAATACCTCCTGTACTGCTCCTTTGGCGTTAAATATGTCATTACCATGAAAAAAAATGCCAGATACAAATAACTCTTCATGCCCTATCAACCTCCCATAAAGCTTGTAGATGCACATACTATCGCAATCACTATAAAAAACAATATAGATGCATCTCTTATCACGATATAATACAGATTTCCTGCCCTGGCAACGGCTTCTATGCCATCCACAATCCTGCTGTCTGAAACCGGCTGCAGCGCAGCGGAAAGCAATCTGTACATCAGCGAAAAGATTAGTGTTTTTACAAGCGGGGTCAGCACAATAAAAAAAAGCACGATAATCGCCGCCATACCAACACTGTTTTTTATGAGCATCGCACAGCCAAGCATAATTTCACCTGCACCCTGCCCAAGCCTCCCCACACCCGGTATCGCCTGAAAACTTTTTAAGATAAGACTTTCCGATATTTTGTCCTTTGCGGGAGCAATCATGGCCTGGACTATGCCTATGCCTGCCACTATCTTTATGGATGCCTTCATTATTTTTGTAACTGCTGATTCAATAAACTCTGCAAGCTTTTCAAGCTTCTTTTCACTAGATACGTGATAGAGCACCTCAAGCACCAGAAACAGATGAATTCCCGGTATGAGCACCAGCTTTATAAGCCATTCCACTACATAAATGAGCACAAATGCCAGCATGTAAAGCCTGATGCCGAAAATCCTTTTCGGAAGCAAGAAGTACTGTCGCATATGCCGGCACAAGCGCTGTAAGATAAGTCAAAGCACATCAATACAGCCCTTTGCCACATCAGACAACACAAAAAGATGCCATAAGCATTGATATGACTGATGCATACATAAACAGAAAGCTTACATTGTATACATAATCCTGCCGCCAGAAAATAAGCCTTGAAAACACCATAAAAAGTATCGTATAGCACAGCACATTTATAATAACAGGCTTCACCGCCGCTATCTCATAAAAATAGCTCATAAATATACTCACAGATTTTTTCACCGGCCTTTTGATCTCCTGCCAGAATGGCATCCACTATATCCGAAAACGATAGTCTGTCCGGCAGATAATCCTTTGAATATTTTTCAATCTCTGACATATCTATTTTTCAAGCATCTGCTGCTCAATTTTATCTGTAATTTCGGTGTCCGACGCATACACAAAACACTGCGGCAAAAACACTACAGCCAATATGATTATTATCAAAATATATTTTTTACAAATCAAAACAGCTCTCCAATCAGCTCTATCAGACAAGACATCACCGGAATTGACATCACAACAATTGCTCCCTTCGCAAAAAGCTCTATCTGCGATGCAATTGCGCTATGACCACAGTCCTTACAGATTGAGGATGAAAACTCCGCAATATATGCAATCCCAAGCATCTTTACCATAGTGACAAAAAATGCCGGTTCCACAGGAAGCTTTGAAATAAGTCCTTTAAAAAACTCAATTGTTGTGCCGAGCCGCTCCAATGCAAAAGCAAAAATTATAGTGCCGCAGGCCACTGAAAGAAGCATTGAAAGCTCAGGTCTGTCACGCTTTAAAAGCACTGCAAAAAATACTGCCGCAATTCCTATTATCCCAATCTTCAACATATTACAAAGAAAACATATCCTGCATTGCCTTAAACAGCTCACTTATATATGGCACAATCCAGAACAATACAATAACAAGCCCGGCCAGACTAAGCAGGAAAGTCATTTCCTCCCTTCCACTGTGTTTTAAGACCTGTCCGAGCACCGTAATCACTATTCCAAGTGCTGCTATCTTAAAAATAATCGAAATCTCCATCATCAAGTCCTTTCATCGCATACAACAATATGTTTAATCGGATTACCACATTTTTATACAAACATTTTTATATAAGCATTATTGATATCATAATCCCTCCCAAAATCCCCACCGGACAAATCACCTTCATTTTTTCAACATAATCTTTCCTGTAAAAATCTATCTGTTTATGTATGTCCAAAGCACATTCCTTAAGCCGCTGCGCCATCGCAGCTGCATTTTTTCAAAGAATGCACCTCCCATTTCAACTATCATTTTCTTTATTTTTTCATCAGATACCCTGCCCCAAAGCACCTTCTCCCACACAGCCTTCCAGCCCTCCTCCCCGCTTTTACAGCTCCTGTTTGAAAGCACTTCTCCCATTCTCCTGCATCCCTCATTAAACACCTCGCTCTTTCCTCTTATACTGTTAAAAAACTGTGGTGCCTTCATTCTTTCTCCTGCCAGATAAAATGCCCCCTTTTCAAGCAAAAGCATAAAATCATACAGCATCGCTATATCTGCCTTTTTTCTTTTGCTGTAATCGTTTATCAGCCCCGATACCGCAAACAGTACTGTACAAAAGCCTGTAAGCTTCATCATAAATGCTATAGCGCCTCACCCCTTTTTCATCATGGTCTATAAACACAAACCGTTCTATGGCATGTGGCAGAATTTTTCTTTGCAGATCATCTGCATTGGTGCCATGTACACTGCCAAGTATCCTTATTCCGCAACTCACAAGCTGATTTAGTGCCTCGATATCGCTTTCTCCTCCCAGCTCATCCACTGCAATCACATCCGGTGACATAGAGCGCAAAAGCATCCTCATGCCAAGTGACTTCGGACAGTTATCCAGCACATCACTGGAATTGCCTATATCGTTTTGAGCCACTCCCAAGTAGCACGCCGCTATCTCCGAGCGCTCATCGACCACCGACACCTTAAGAGCTTTTTTCCGTCACAGCCATCTGAAAGTATCCTTATGCAGTCTCTTAAAAATGTTGTTTTTCCTTCTCCCGGCCGTGATATAACCAATGTATTGTAAATGCTGTTTTCATCCCGGATATAAGGCATCAGCGGCATTGCAACGTCCCTTATCTGATGGGCAATTCTGATATTTAAGGACGCTATCTCACTGACTGCTGTAACCTTTCCTCCATCGCAGCCCATCTGCCCTGCAATTCCCACACGATGACCTCCCTCCACTGTAAAATAGCCTGCTGCAAGCTGCGGTGCTATCGCGTGGAATGAATATCCGCTCAGATAATTTATCATCTCCTCAATATCGCTATGTGAGATATACACTCGGCTCTACATCCTCCCGCAAACATATACTGCACCTGCTTTCCGGCGCGCACCCTGATTTCCTCCAGACCACACGGCATGTACGCTTCTGCCTCAGCCTTCATCTTTTGTGGCAGATAATCAATTATATCCATATTTTTCACTCCCTATCCCGACCTGCCACCGACTGTTATTCAAATTAAAAAAAGGACACAGACGATTCTGATAAATCATCTATGTCCTATTTATATTACATGTCCAATTATTTTAGAACGTGAAAATTATTATTTTTACATCCTGTCGGGAGCTGAGAATCCAAGCATATCGATACAAGCCTCAAGTATCTCCTTTGTGAGCACAAGCAGCGAAATATATGACTTCTTAAGCTCTTCATTCTCCTCAGAAAGAATCTTTGTGTCATGGTAGAAGCCGTTGAATGCGTTGGCAAGCTCGTAGATGTATGCACATATCTTGTGTGGTGCAGACTCCTCGTATGCGCTCTCAATAGTAGCATTGAACTTTGCCAGAGAGCATGAGATTCTTCTGTCCTGCATTGACTGCCGGCATGATCGCATCCTTCAGTGCGCTGATGTCGCCACCCTTTGCCTCATACTTTGAGAGTATTGACTTGATACGCACGATTGTATAAAGGATATATGGACCTGTGTTACCCTCAAAGGATGTGAATCTGTCGATATCAAAGATGTAATCCTTGCTCGCTGATTAGACAAATCACCATACTTGACTGCTGCAAGCGCTACAGTTTTGGCTGTCTGCTCAGCCTCCGCCTCGTCAATATTTAAATTTTCTTTTTCCTTCTGGTTTTCCTTAATCTTATTGAGCATCTCATCGTCAATTTCCTTGAGGAGGTACTCAAGACGCATTACTCCACCGTCTCTTGTCTTGAAAGGCTTGCCGTCCTTGCCGTTCATGGTTCCAAAGCCGATATGTACAAGCTCTGTAGTATCGGTACTATGCCTGTCTTTCTTGCACAGCGGAACACCTGGATAAAGTGCATTGACTGACGTGCGTCTGCCAGATAAATCACACGGTCAGGGTTGTTCTCCTTCATACGCATAACAAGTGTTGCAAGGTCTGTAGTGCTGTAAAGTGAGGCTCCGTCAGACTTTAGGATGATACATGGCGGAATCTCCTTTGTATCTGTATCCTCCTTCACATCCACAACCAAAGCGCCCTCACTCATATGTGCAAAACCCTTTTCCTTCATCATTTCAACCATCCCAGGTACATATGGCTGTGCATCCGACTCTCCCTTCCACAGCTCAAAATGAACATTCAGATTCTCATAATTTCTCTTAAGATCTGTTACAGAGACATTCATGATGTGTGAAAGCAGTGCCTGATAGCCTCTCCTGCCTCCCTGAAGCTCTTTTGTGGCAAGAAGTGCTGCTTCCTTGAAGCTCTCATCTGATTTTGACTTGCCGCTGGCTGTCGGATATATATCCTCAAGCTCAGATATGGTAAACGGTGCCTCCTTCGGGTACTCTCCTGTATAGCTCTCATCAAAATAAACGAGGTCAGGCTTTCTCTCTCGAAGCTCTGTAATAATAAGCCCCATCTGAAGTCCCCAGTCGCCGAGATGCACATCACCGATCACATTGTGTCCCATGAACTTTGCGATACGCTTAACGCTCTCTCTGATTACTGCTGAACGAAGATGACCTACATGAAGAGGCTTTGCCACGTTTGGTCCGCCGTAATCCACTACTATAGTGAGTGGCTTTTTGGCCTTCTCCAAACCGTATCTGCCCTCGTCATCCTTCATATCGTTCATATATTTTGCCAGAAAAGCGGTATCCATTTTGATATTAAGAAATCCCGGCTTTACTGATTCTACTGACTCAAACATCTCATCTGACTCAAGGAGCGCCGCTACCTTGTCTGAGATCATAAATGGTGCACACTTATACTCTTTTGCCGCTGCCATTGCTCCGTTACACTGGAACTCACAAAGGTCCGGTCTGTTTGAAAGTGTAACCTTTCCGTACTTCTCGTCATATCCTGCACTGACGAATGCCTTTGTCACTTCCTCTGATATCAAATTAATCAGTTTTTTCATTGTATTCCTCCTGATATATAGCTGTTTTGCGTCAAACAGCGAATACACTTATATTAGCACACAAATGAATTGCTTTCAATATCAACCGTCATTTTTGCCTTCTGAGTAAATATTAACCGGCAACGTAACCTTGCATTTGCACCCCAAAGGAGTATGATTTCATATGAAAATTTAAAGGAGGTCTTATCAATGAAGATAAAAACCAAACAAATAACCGTTACTGCAATTATGCTGGCAATCTGCCTTGTCAGCCAGTTTTTTAAGAACTTAAGCGTATACATCACAGGTCCAATCATTAATGCAGCTTTAATACTTACCGTACTCTATGCCGGAATGGCATGTGGCATTATCCTAAGCATTATCACACCTGTCACATCATTTTTCATCACAGGAAGTCCTGTTATGGCGGCTATCCTGCGATGTTTCCATGTATCATAATAGGAAATATCATTCTTGTAGTATGTGTGGAAAAAAATGCGGCAAAGCTGCCGGTTTTCCTGTATCAATTGCAATAGGTGCCATACTAAAGGCCGTTTTCATGGGAATAGCCATTGCACTTATCATTCTACCTGCATTTCTGCCTGCTCCAATGCACAAGATGCTGCCGGTTTTACAGCTTCAGTTTTCAGTGACACAGCTTATCACCGCTGTTATCGGAGGTGTATATGCAGTCATAATTGCGGCTGTGCTTAAAAACTTCTTTAGCACAGGAAGACTAGATATTCAATTATCTGCTTATGCTTCCAGATATCCGTGCATATTTTTAAGCGCATTTTTCTCAAGCCTTGATACCTGTGCCTGAGAGATATTTATCTCCTCTGCCACCTCTATCTGTGTCTTGCCTTCAAAAAAACGCAGCTTAATAATCTGTCTCGCTCTGTCATCAAGCAGCTTTAAGGCATCGTCGAGAACCAGATTTTTACCCATGCTTCCTCTTTGTTTTTCTTATCCGATATCTGATCCATCACGTAAAGTGTATCACCACCGTCAGTATATACAGGATCAAAGAGGGAAAGCGGTGTCTGGATTGCATCAAGTGCGTATAGTATATCGTTTTCGGGGATGCCGCAATCCTTTGATATTTCCGCTAAGGACGGTTCGTGCACCAGCTTTCTCGATAGCTTTTCCTTTGATTTAATAGACTGATAAGCTGTATCCCTGAGGGAACGTGGAATGCGGTATGCACTGTTGTCACGCAGATACCGTCTCACCTCACCGATAATCATCGGAACAGCATAGGTGGAAAACTTAACACCTATAGTCGGATCAAAATTATCAATTGATTTCATAAGTCCGATGCATCCTATCTGAAATAAATCATCCATATTTTCATTATGGTTTGAAAACCTTCTGATTACCGAAAGCACCAGCCTTAAATTTCCACGAATATACTTTTCTCTTGCAGCCTTATCTCCCTTTTTATTTTCTCAAACAGTTCTTCTTTTTCATCATCCTTAAGTACCGGCAGTTTTGATGTGGTCACTCCACATATATCAACCTTATATACAGACATGGGAATCCTCGGATAAATTTCTTTATCTAAAGCATTCCCATTTACAGTAATTTTATTCAATTAATCCGCGTATATAATTCTACAGCACTGCCGCTATTTTTATATCCTTTTCATCCTTAAGCACCAGCACACTGTTGTCTTCAAGCAATGTAACTGTAGGCCTTGAATACTTCTCTGTCAAAAAAATTATTTTGGCCTTTTTGCCGTTTGTCAAAAGCACAGTGCTTCCGATATATGAGCTTGCAATCTTCTTCAAAAACATCCCTATATACTTCGGATGATACTTTGATATGCCATCATACTCAAAATCTGCTATCACATCAAACGGACACATCCTTCACGGTAACAGCGCTTTGACGTAATTGCATCGTAGACATCGGCTATCGTAATAATAGCTGATATATCATCAATTTTATCTGCTGTATATCCAAACGGATATCCTGAGCCGTCAAACTTCTCATGATGTAAAAGTGCCGCACGCTTCGTGCTTTCAAGAATCTTGAAATTATTAAGTATCTCATAGCCATATACCGTGTGCTTCTTTATCACCTCAAACTCTTCCTTTGTGAGCTTTCCCGGCTTCAATAATATCTCATCCGGTATCTTAAACTTGCCTATGTCGTGCAACAGACCTGCCATGGAAATCTCATCCAGCTTTTCTGTATCAAGCCCTGCCCATACACCAATGAGACGTGCAATGATTGATACATTCATGGAATGTGCCATCGTAGATACATCTGTCTGCTTTAATACCTGAAGTGCGTCAAATAGCTCATATGAAGTCTCAAACCTGTCAAAAATCTCTACCGAGTCCCTGATGAGCGTATTCTTATCCGGGATGATATTCCTGTATAGTATGTCATTCATATATTCATGCAGGTTATCGATGGAATCACGGTATTTTTCCTTAATAATGGCATATTTTTTATTCCATTCTTCTTTTTCCTGTGCTGAACTTCCCTCAACATAAACCGAAGCTATATTGTAGAATCCAAACTTTGCTATATCAAATGCCGATACAGCCTGATGTCTTTTAAGGATAAGCTGTCCCTTTGGCGAAAACACATCTACAGCCGTAGTCATTCCCTCTTTTAGTTCATTAACCTTTATTTCTCTCATAATACTGTTTCCCTCTTGTCATTTATCTTGTCATTTATCTTTTCACTTGCACTCATTATACCACAATCTCTCTAAATGGGCACTGACTTTATGTACTTCTTGACATTCAAAGCATTTTTGTTAACATAGCAAGGCGAAAATAAATGCGTCAGTTCGAAACCTTCCTGACGTAAAACAAAACTAAAGGAGAACTAAATATGAGAAACAAAAAAGTATTATTTGCAGTACAGGCAGCTATGATTGCAGCACTCTATGTTGTGCTCACGTATATCACCAATCTGCTTGGTCTCGGTACGCTTTTCTGAAGCGCTTTGCATCCTTCCGGTTTTCACACCGGCAGCCATTCCGGGTCTTTTCATCGGATGTCTGATTTCCAATCTTATCACTGGCGGCATCATCTGGGATATCATCTTCGGAAGTATCGCTACACTGCTCGGTGCACTTGGCACTTACTTCCTTCGAAAGAAGAAGTTTGTATACACCCTGCCACCGGTCATCGCCAACATAATTATCGTGCCACTCGTGCTCAGATACGGATACGGTTTTACGACTGTATACAAGGGTGTTGATATCTCTCTTGTTTTCAATGCAGTTACAGTCGGAATCGGTGAGATCATATCAATATGTGTACTTGGAAGCCTGTTAAAGGGAATACTTTCAAAATACAGAAATGTCATTTTCAAGCAGGACGAGGCGTAGTTACATACATAGCACTTTTAATAAGCTGCGCGTCATAAAATAAAAAAGGGGCTGTAAAATAAGTCCCTAATATAAGAAACGCCAATTCCGGCAAATGTCGGTTTTGGCGTTTCTTTGTATTAACTTTTCTATTTCTAAGCAAGTATGCATCTTTTGCAAAGTTTACAGCACGATACGGATTCTCATGATACTTTTTGTCCGTCGTTTCTTTTTTGTACATGGTAAATTTCATGTATTTTTCCATGCCGTGTTCTTCACAATAAAGATAATTATTGTAAGAACCGTATCCGGCATCAGCAACCGGATATTTCGGATAGTGACCATATGTGCGATTGAATTTTTCCATCAAAGGCACAAAGCATTCCATATCGGATGCATATGGTTTTACGTCGATTACAGCTATGTATTCATCACAGATGGCTGCCTGTAGGTTGTATGCCGGAAGTAGCTGATCGTTTCCCATGTAATCACGCTTTAAACGCATGAAAGTTGCATCATGATCTGTTTTGGAATAACTGTTTCTTTCTTCTCCACAGGTCTCGATATGATATGCATAGGATTTCAAACGTTCCAGATATTCATGCAATTCTTCGTATTGTTTTTGTTGAATGCTTTTTCTATGACCACGTCCGGAAACGAAAGAAGTTTCATCCAGTCCAGTTGTTTCTTTGTACATCGTAAGTAATTCAGAGACATAGTCAACCGCGTACGCTTCACGCTTTTCAAATTTTATTCCGAGATATCCAAGTACTTCCAGATTCATAGCATCAATCAAGAGTGAAATCTTGTCAAAGACTTTCTGCCGGTTTTTCACACACGATTTTTTCCATACCCAGGTATATCGATTGGCATTTGCCTCAATTTTTGTCCCGTCAATGTATGTATGCTGCAGATCCACGTGATCTTTGGCAAAAATATATGAATTAATGTCTTCAAATATCTGCTCGATAGAATCGGTTAGTTCATTTCGGATTAAGTTTCCAAATGTAGCAAAAGAAGGTGTTTTCATGCCATCAAGAAGATACATGTAACGAATGTCATTACGGCAGAGCTTTTCTATTTCTCGTAAGGAGCAGATGCCGTTTTCCATAAAGGCAAAAAGTATTACTTTAATGAGTTTTTGAGCATCACATCTTGGGCGACCTGTTTTATAGCCTTTCTCTACAAAATATCTGGATAGGTCAATGTGATCCATAACCTCACAAAAAGTGTATACCGGATCGGAAATATCGATCAATTTTTCGATTTCTAATGGTAATTTCAGCTGACGCATAGTATAATTACCATTGGTATTGTTATTTAGTAGCATAATTAATTATACCAAAAAATCGCTCAGACCTCACGGTCTGGGCGATTTTTCTGTCAGGGGAGTTTTTTTACAGCCCCTTTTGTTTTTTACCAGACCTAATGCAGCTGTCAGTTAATTTTTGTAAGTTATTCCTCCCTAAATTTCCATAGCATCTACCATTATACTTATTTCTCTCTTGCCTGTATCCTGATTTGCATTTGCCACAAACTCATAAACCGGACGATAATATCCCTTCGAATCCGGTGTGTAACTTATCTTCACTGATTTTACAACTAAATCAGATAATTGTTCATCTTTATCATAATCCGGGAAATAAAATTTTCCTGCACATAGCCTGTCATAAGCCTCTTTTTCTGAAATAACATCTACCTTTTTATAAGGCGTATATTTTATCATGGAGTCTCTGAAATTTGCAATTTTACCTGACGAATTAATACAACATTCTATCGTTCCCTTATAATACAAGCCATCGTCAAGAATTTCTCCATCGTTTGTAAACCTATAGTTTCCTGCATCATATTCCTCGATTGGTGCAAAAACTGCGTTTTCGGGAATAACCACTCCTAGATTTTCCAGCTTTTCTCTGACAAATTCCTCTGAAAGTCCAGCGTCAGCATACGAATTTTCATCATCTATATTTGAAAAATCCGTGAAACTTACTGTTGGTCCTTCGTAATCGCACCAGATACTCAGGTTACTGCCCTCATCATCAAGGCTGGTACTGTAAAAATAATAGTATCATCATATATGTCTGTTTTGAGTCATCTATTAAAACACCATACTTTGAAAAGTACCCGTCGGCAAGCTCCCTCGCCTCATCTTCTGTAGCCCTGTGAATTGTGTATACATCAAGCGGATCTGCCTCATCTGCCAGACTCACACCATCTGCCATCGAGACATCCACATTTTGATTTGAAATATTATCGATTGAAAGATTACCATATTCCATACTATTGTATACAATAAAACAGCTGCAAAGCTATAATTGTAAACGCAAGCGGAAGCTGTGCCACCAGACATTTTCTTATGGAAATGTTCTGTCTTTCACAAACATTTTCATCATGTGCCACTCCACTGACTTCATTTGTATTATCTTGGACTTTCTTCCTTGAACAGACTGCCACAAATATCAGTCTTGCAACCGAAAATAATCCATATCCGATCATTGCACCTATCGTATTATTTATGATATCGTCAGTTTCAAATACACCTCGTCCCGTGATAAGCTGCACAACCTCTATAAACAGTGCAAACCCAAACCCGCACAAATATATTTTCCACGCTCTTTTAATCTTTCCAAAACAAATTGGTAGTAAAAATCCAAACGGCACGAACATACATATATTAAGTATCAGATTTCTCCATTCCTGTGCACTAAAATTGTACCAGGCCTCTTTGTACGAAGAAAATGGTTTAAAGTTAGCCCGGTACTCAAATCCCCAAAACCAATACCTCCTCTTAGCAATGTCACATAAAGGACAACAACAATGTATACTGCAAGTACACACACCAGTCCTATTCTGCCAATTGAAATCTGTTTTTTACCATGCAATATTTTTTTATAAATCATTTTGTAGCCTAAAAGCCAGATTATTGCCAAAAAAGCCACTACAATAGTGGCAAAAATAATGGCAGACTTTCCTAATCTCATAATATCTGATATTCTCATTACATTCTCCTCATACACTGCATTTTATTCATCTATATACAAATTTTAAAGCTGCGTGTCTCCGTTAAAAGTTTATTATTCTACGTCTTTAACCACTTGCTGCCTGATGAATATATACGTTTCTAAAAAATCTTTATAAAAATGGTACCATATACATTGGAATATAATAAATTCCGTTTTCCCATTTGTAATCTTTTGTTTTAAAAAACTGGTTTATCCATGCATAAATCCACCTTTCCGCCACAATTATAACGCAAATCCCCTTTCATGTAAATCTGAATTATAGTCAAATCCCTATTAGTTTTCTCGCGTTTTTAACGCATATCCCCCTTTGATTTTCCTGGCTATTAAATTTACATCTATTTCTTCATCTTCTCATTATGTACATATATCACAGTTCTTACACAAAAATAGTATCACATATTTTTATTAAAGTATCCTGTCTCTTCCCACACCTTCTTATCTGGACAATAATAACTATATTCTCTTGAATTTCCAACTTTCATTGCTGTTCCAAATTTTAATATTCCTTGTTGTATGCCAATTCTTATATATTATGCATCCTTTCCAATTGCTTTAGCAATCTCTGCGATAGGCACATTTCTATGTGTTACCTATTAGTTACCGGAACATTTTCGTGTGTTTTGAAGGTGTCTGATAGATTTTCAGAATATAAAGAAAACCCCGAAAATACAAGATTTTCGGGGTCTGTTGCTCTTTTTCGATATTCGGTTGAACTATCTCTTTGTTAACGTTTTGATATCCTAAAAAGCCCATAAATAGGGGATTTGTGTGTCCCAGTGTTGCATATATGTTGTATGCGATTGACTGCCCACACATTCCCTTTTTGCTTTATTACTTTGATATGCTGTGATTACATTCTATCTATCCCACTTATCACACAGCGCATTTATCTGGTCTGCAAACTTGCTCAAGTCCTTATTAGCCATACCCTGGCACTTCTGGATAACAGATACAAGCCTCTGGCCTGCTGCCACAAGACGGTCAAATATAGTCTTCTCTCTGCTTGCCATGCCATATGCAGCCTTTTTCTCCACAAGCTTGCGGGAACCATCTGCCACCTTCTGATTCGTGATAAGGTCATAGGCATCACCACTGTACGGTGCCACTGCATCATAGCCGAAGGTCTCATGCACGTGGTTTGCAAAGGACTCTGCTGTAGACTCCTCTCCATGGACTATAAATACATGCTCCGGCTTGTTTTTATTGCGCCAAGCCACTCGGTAAGCTGATTTTTGTCTGCATGTCCACTGATACCCGGCAGATTTACTATGCTTGCCCTTACTTCTATTTCCTCACCAAAAAGCTTCACCTTTTTAGCACCGTTTAAAAGTGCATAGCCAAGTGTTCCCGGAACCTGATATCCTACAAACAAAACTGTTGAATCACTTCTCCAAAGATTATGCTTTAAGTGGTGTCTGATACGTCCGCCTCACACATACCCGATGCTGAGATGATAACCTTTGGCTTCTTATCGAAATTAATCATCTTTGACTCATCCGATGATACTGCCACACGAAGTCCGGGGAACTTGATTGGATTGATGCCTGCCGAAATAAGCTCCATAGCCTCCTCATCAAAGCAGTCCGATATATTCTCATGAAATACATTTGTCGCCTCAACAGCAAGGGGGCTGTCGATGTAAACCTCAAAATTCGGATGCTCCGGCAGCAGATTCTCCGTCTTTATACGCCTGATAAAGTAGAGCATCTCCTGCGTCCTGCCCACTGAAAATGCCGGGATTACCAGATTGCCGCCTCTTGTAAAGGTCGCATTGATGACCTTTGCAAGCTCCACCGCGTAATCAGGCGGCGTATCGTGCAGACGATTGCCATATGTAGATTCCATAACCACATAATCAGCACTGTCCACATACTGCGGATCCTTGATGAGCGGCCTGTTGTGATTTCCGATATCGCCTGAAAACAATCTTTTGGTCACATTCTCCTCAGTCACCCACATCTCAATGGATGATGAACCAAGCAGATGACCTGCATCCACAAATCTCACCTTAAGCCCCGGACATATCTCATACACACTGTTGTAATCACACGGTGTAAAGTGCTGCATGACATTCTGTGCATCCTCCACATTGTACATAGGAGTCACTTCCGGTCTTCCGGCTCGTCTTGCCTTTCTGTTCTTCCACTCCGCCTCAAATTCCTGAATATGTGCAGAATCCTTTAGCATGATGTTACATAAATCTGTTGTCGCCTTTGTCGCAAAAATGGTGCCCCTGAAACCATGATTGTATATGAGCGGCAAAAGACCTGGTCAATGTGTGCGTGTGTGACAAACACATAGTCTATGAGTGAAGGATTGACCGGTATCTTCTGATTCACGTACAAATCAGCTCCCTGCTCCATTCCACAGTCAATAAGTATATGTGTGTCCCCAAATGTCAGATAGTGACAGCTTCCAGTAACCTCTCTGTCAGCACCGATAAATTCCAATACCATACTACCATCTCCTATTCTGTTTTATAATAGAAACTTCTCAGTGGTTCTGAATAGTTTCTTATGATAAAAATATTATACCACACTTATGCCATTTTCTGTATTTCTTTCTTCAATCTTGCCATTATTTTTTTCGAGCCTTGATATGTATGACTGTGAAATTCCAAGGATGTCTGCCACCTCCTTCTGCGTCAGCTCCTTATTCTCCACACGGTTTACTCCAAATCGAAGCTCTATTATCTGTCTTTCACGCTCGTTCAATGACAGCATGGCTTTTTTTAGCAGTGATATCTCAACCTCAGTCTCGAGATCCTTATATATGACATCCTCATCCGTCCCCAGTATATCTGATAAAAGCAGCTCATTTCCGTCCCAATCCGTGTTTAGTGGCTCATCAAAAGATACCTCAAGCTTCACTCTGTTGTTGCGGCGCAGATACATAAGAATCTCATTTTCTATGCATCTGGATGCGTATGTGGCAAGCTTTATTTTCTTCTCAGGATTGAATGTGTTTATCCCCTTTATGAGACCAATTGTGCCAATTGATATAAGGTCCTCCACGCATACTCCCGTGTTTTCAAATTTTTAGCCAGATACACCACAAGCCTTAGATTGTGCTCTATAAGCTGCTTTTTTGCCTGTTCCTTTGACATTGCCACATTTTTATCCACCAATGCAATCAGACAGCACTTCTCCTCATCTGTCTCAAGCGGAGGCGGCAACACCTCCGTCCCTCCTAAGTAAAACACCTCATTTGTGTGCGGCTTGCTTCCCCAGAGTATTTTCCATACCCGTTTTATTACTAAAACAGCTTCATTCAAAATCATATCATATGCATTGTCCTCAAATAAACTATCCGATGCTCTTCCCACCAGCACATTATGTAAAATCAGCTTACCATTTCCCTTCATGACTGTCATCTCATCAAATTCACACACTTTAATGCTTCCACCATCATTTCCCAGACTCTTGTACGGCACATCAAAAAAGACGGCATCTTCTCCTACAATATCAAACAATGCACTCCCGCCTATGTGCACCGGAATCTGCTGTGGCTGTTTTTTTAGCAGATTTCCCGTATCATACAAGGCTGTGGCACAAGCTCTTTTACCATCCTTTAAAAGTGTGACCCTATATAGTCTTCTGCTCTCATTACTTCGCTCACAGAAGCACTTTAACACTATGTATGATATGACAAAACCAAAGCATATCATAACTGTCGCATCAGAGCTGAAAAAGCTGTCTAACGCTGTTACTATGCCTCCGGTCAGCACTGTTACAAACATACATAGTGCAAAAGTCTTAGAAACGGGATTTTTCTGCCAGCCTTTCTGCCTATTGCAAGCCTTGCCGCAAGCGGTACGACCACCAGAACAGAGGTCCATTTATAAAACGCATAGCTGCCTGCCAAAGAAGCAGTACACATTCACATACCGATGCACCCACCGCTGAAGCAATCAGACGTACCACCGTCCCGATCAATGGGATTTTTAGCATATATATGACAAATATAAGTATGAGACAGTTGGTGATAAATGTACGAAGAAGAAAAATATCGAGATAAAATGCATAGATAATTTTTCACCTCACTTTCACAGACAAGAATAGCGTAAAAGCAGGTTTTAAGTGCCGTAATATGTCGACAATAATCAAAAGACATGCAGCCCAAAAGCTGCATGTCCTATAAACTATCGTCTTGAATTCTTAAGGAAATCCGGAATATTAATCTCTACAGGCTTAACCGTGCTCTGGCTGGCGTGGCTTCTGGATACCTGTATATGCATGCAGGTGCTGTCTGCTGTGGCTGGGCAGCTGTATGAAGTCCGCTTGTTGCTGTTGAGTGAAGTCCTGCTGTTGCTGTGGATTGTGTTCCCATGCCTAAACAGGTCTTGCAGCTGTCTGATTCGGATATACCATACGGTTTTGCATACCGCCTGCCATTCCTGCACCATGCGCTGCCTGCTTGCCCGGCATATCTATCTTCTCTGAAACATCCTCCAGTCCTGTAGCAATAACAGTGATAGAAGCCTGATCAGTCATGCTCTCATCAAACTTGGCACCAAAGATAATATTGGCATTCTCTCCTGCCAGATCCTGTACGTAGCTTGCTGCATCGTTTGCATCCATAAGGGAGATATCTCCTGAGATATTGATAATTACATGTGTTGCACCATTTATCTTTGTCTCAAGAAGAGGTGAAGCAACCGCAAGTTTAACAGCTTCGATAGCCTTATCATCCCCCTGTGCACTACCGATACCGATGTGGGCGATACCCTTGTCGGTCATAACGGTCTGAACATCTGCGAAGTCGAGGTTGATGAGTGCAGGAAGATTAATAAGATCAGTGATTCCCTGAACTGCCTGCTGCAATACCTCATCTGCCTTCTTGAGTGCATCCGGCATTGTTGTGCGACGGTCTACTATCTCGAGAAGCTTATCATTTGGAATGACAATAAGTGTATCAACGCTCTCCTTAAGTCTCTATTCCTGAAACAGCATTAATCATTCGCTGCTTTGCCTCAAATTTGAATGGTTTTGTAACAACACCAACTGTAAGTATGCCCTGATCCTTTGCTATCTTTGCAACAACAGGAGCTGCACCTGTACCGGTTCCGCCTCCCATACCACAGGTGACGAATACCATATCAGCACCCTTTACTGCTGCCTAAGCTCCTCTGCGCTCTCCTCAGCGGCCTTCTGACCGATCTCGCTGCGCACCTGCGCCGAGTCCCTTTGTAAGCTTCTCTCCAATCTGTATAAGTGTAGGAGCCTTACAAAGCTGTAAAGCCTGCTTATCTGTATTGATACCGATAAACTCTACTCCACCAATATTCTCATCAATCATTCTGTTAACTGCATTGTTACCGGCTCCTCCGACTCCAATGACAATAATCTTTGCGCTGTTATCAGCCTCGTTACTTCTTATCTCAAGCAAGGTGATTCCTCCTCTTTCTTTCCCAAAATTTAATTTTCTATATAAAAATATCGAATATTCTTAAACTCATTTATTCTATAATATAATTTTTCTCCAAAATAATCAACTATAAAATATGATTTTTTTTATTTAGTTTTTCATTATTCTGACTTGTCAAACACAATATTTGTTGTTTCTTCCGTCCAGCTCTCTAAATGTAGTGTACCGGACTGTCCCTCAAGCGATGGCATGATAGCCTTAAGCCTCTCTATTTTACGTGTAAGCTTTGTAGTGTCACCAATTATCACACTCACATTACCATACTTGACTACCGGTGCATTTTGCGCACCATAATCCACAGAATCCGGCACAAGGTCCTGCCTTTTTAATCCCTGGGTAAGCTCAAGGATATCTTTTAGCATAGTCTGCTTAATAGGCAGCTTCTCATAAAGCACTACCTTGTCACAGCTTATGCCGTCTATGCATGGCACACCCGGCACCGTGTCTGATGATGTCTCCACCACAAAGCCATCCTTATCAAAATATGCATTCTCATTAATTCCAGGAATATATATGTATCCAAGCATTCCTTTTTCATAAACTGATATATGAAGAGTATGCGGACTATCCAGGCTTATGCTCATTGTATCAATAAACGGTATTTTTTAGTATCCTTTACCTTATATTTCAGATAAACATACAGTGAATTCCATGAGTACTTATCATTAAGTACCGCATCCTCTATAGTCTTTTGGTCGTAAAGCTCATTGCCCTCAACAACTACCCTTTTTACCGTAAACAGCTTAAGGGCAATGAGAAACAGTATCGCGAGCACTGCTATCGTAATTAGCAGTCCCATAAAAATGCTTTAATCTCTTTTTATGTTTTCTTTTTTCTTAATCATTATATTTCACGCCTTAATCTACACATTTTCAAGCCTGATGCCTCTTGACACAGACAAAACAAGCCCTATTTCCGCCATCAGGAATATGATTGACGTACCTCCATAGCTGATAAACGGCAGAATAACGCCGGTATTTGGAAGTGAATTGGTAACTACCGCAATATTCAGTATCACCTGGATTGCAATATGACTCATCACACCAATCACTAAAAGCGAGCCATACAAATCCCTTGCATTGTTTGCAATGACCATCATACGCCATATAAGCAGTATAAAAGTAAAATAAGGCAGATAGCGCCAAACAGTCCAAGCTCTTCACAAATAATTGTAAATATCATATCATTTTGTGACTCCGGCACATTGCCAAGCTTCTGTAAGCTCTCTCCAAGTCCTTTTCCAAACAATCCGCCCGAGCCTATCGCATAAAGTCCCATCATAGTCTGGAATACTGCGTCTGTTCCCGCAGTCTCCGGATGCAGCCATGCCTCAATACGTGTACTTCTATAGCCTGCCAGCATGACAAACGCCACCGCAAACACAACTACCGCCACTGCTACAATAATAAACTGCAGATACTTTGGGCTTGCGACAAACAACATACAGACCGAAATGCCTATGATGATAACTGCCGTACTCAGATTGCTGATTGCAACAACTATTATGAGCGGAATAAGCATAGCAAGCACCTTTACCAGACTTAAAAATTTATCAAACTGCTTGGGTATCTTGTCTATAATCATAGCCATAAACAGTATGACCGCAATTTTAGCCACTTCTGAAGGCTGGAACTGTATTGGTCCTATGCCAATCCATCTCGATGAACCATGTGAGCTTGAGCCTATTTTTGGCACAAACACAAGCACACACAGTATAAGCGATACTATATACGCAAAAAAGCCAAGCTTTTTCCAATATCTGTAGTCGACCTTTGCCAGAAATACCATAGGTATAAGTCCCAGTACAATATTTCGTATCTGAAGCTTAAGATAGTGCATGCTGTCATGATTTTTGATGGCCGATGTGTATGCACTCGAGCTATATAGCATAACAAGACCAAAGCAGAGCAGAAATATAACTATAAACAACAGGTTGTAGTCGAAATAAGGTATTCCTTTTTCTTTTTTCTTTATTCTTGCTACTTCTTCTACGCTTTCCTGCCAAAATATTTACTCCTTAAATCCTTTTACTATTTCCTTAAAGATACGTCCGCGCTCCTCATAGTTAGGAAACATGCCCCAGCTTGCACATGCAGGTGATAAGAGCACTGCATCACCGAAACAGCATGCTCATAGCAATAATTTACTGCATCCTCAAACGTATCCTTCTTTACAGTATTCATGAATCCGTGTCTGTGTGCACACTCTTCGATTTTATCTGCAGTCTGACCGATAAGCACAAGCTCCTTTACTTTGCCGTCAAAGGCCTCTATCCACTCATCATACTCAGACTGCTTATCATATCCACCGCCAATGAGAAGTGTCGGTCTGTTCATGGCACGTATACCCTGAATGGCTGCATCAGGATTGGTGCCCTTTGAATCGTTGTAGAATCTGACTCCACGCTTTTCGGTCACGTACTCTATCCTGTGCTCAACTGCCTTAAATACCTTAAGCACCTCGACAATCTTATCCATCGGTACCCCAAAGCTTATAGACATGGCACACGCTGCCATCACATTCTCAAAATTATGCTTTCCGAGGAGGTTCAGCTCGTTTACATCAATTACCTCATCGCGTACACCGTCGTGTGCGTATATGATTATGTCTCCGTCCAGATAAAAGCCCTCTGAAAGCTCAGACCTACTGCTGAAAAATATAACCTTAGCCGGGCACTCTGCTGCAAAATCTCTAAGCACCTCGTCCTCGTAGTTTAACACGCAGTAATCATCTGCTGTCTGATTTTTTGTGATATCCTCCTTTGCCCTGATGTAATTTTCCATAGTATGGTGTCGATTCAGGTGATCGGGTGTGATATTTAAAATTGCGCTTACATGTGGCTTAAAGGTATCTATCGTCTCGAGCTGGAAGCTTGAGATCTCTGCAACTGTTACTGTCTCACCGGTGCTTCCTGTGACCATTGATGTATAAGGGATTCCGATATTTCCTACCACTCTCACATCCTTAAAGTAATTCTTCATTATCTCACCTGTCAGAGCTGTAGTGGTCGTCTTTCCGTTGGTTCCTGTGATAGCGATGATCTCACCTGCCCCAAATGTGTATGCAAGCTCTATCTCACCCCATATTTTAACGCCCCTGTCACGTAAGGAATTGACCATAGGAATGTCTGTTGGTACTCCCGGACTTAGCACAGCCACATCAAACTCATCAATCTGTTCATCTGTCAGGTCGCCTAAAATAAGCGGCACCTCCTTAAGCTTTGGTGCTTTCTCATAAAGTGTTTTTGAATCCAGTTCTTTATTTCCATCAAACAATACTGTATCGATGCCATTTGCGCACAAAAGTTCTGTCGCTGCAATGCCACTCTTTCCTGTTCCGACAACAAGTACCTTTTTTCCTTGTAAGCTCATTTTTATTCCTCCATCTTTTATTGCAGCCATCCGTATGGATATGTTTAACAAATCAAATTCTCCAAACGACTGCCTTAATCATTAAATTATAGTATACGTTATTTAGTTCTATTTCGCAAGAGCCCGTAAATCAGTTAAACACTCCTATCTCCTGTGCATACGGTATGATTTCCCTAAATATTTCAGCTGCAACCGGTGCAGCGATTGTTCCGCCATAGTATGCACCGCCCTTTGGATTATTTATTTTCACAAGCACCATAAGTGCCGGATCATCCACCGGATAAAACCCAAGGAACGAGGCTATATATACATTGTCACTTTCGGAAGTGTCTGCGATGTAGCAGTCTTTCCTCCTATCGCATAACCTTCAACCTTTGCATTTTTTCCGAGCCCTCTGCTACCACGCCCTCCAAAAGCTTTCGCAGTGTATCAGAGGTCTCGTCACTGCATATACGATGTCTGTTCAAAGGACAGTACCTCTTTTACCGTGCCTTCAGTGTCATGAATCTCCTTACCTATATGAGGAGTAATTCTGTTACCACCATTTATAAGCGATGATACTGTTGTCATAAGCTCGATGGGTGTGAGCTGGAATGACTGTCCAAATGAAATTGTTGCAAGCTCCACCTGGCCTATCTTATCCGGCTGATGCATTATGGTGGCGGCCTCTCGGCAAATCAATACCTGTCTTATCAAGCAGACCAAACCTCATGAAATCAGCATAATACCTCTCACTGCCTATTCTAAGGCCTAAATCAATAAAGACCGGATTGCATGAATTCTGTATTCCCTGCACAAAGGTCTCACTTCCATGTCCTGTTCTCTTATGGCAGTGTATGCGTCTGTCCTCCACAGTAATATATCCCGGGCAGTAAAAGCGGTCATCAAGGCTCACCACATCCTCCTCCAGTGCGATTCCTGCCGTAATTATCTTGAATACGGAACCGGGCTCATATGTATCACTTACACAGCCGTTTCTCCAGGCTTCATCATTGTTTTCACATGAAAAAGGATCATTCAAATTATATTCCGGGTAGTCGGTCATGGCATATATTTCTCCGTTTTTAGGGTTTAATGCAATTATACTCACACTGTCTGCCAGGTTTTGTGCATATGCCATCATTGCATTTTTCTCACATACTCTTTGTATATTTATGTCGAGTGTAGTGACAAGTGTGTCTCCTTTTTGGGGAGCTTCTCTTCTCTCCTTATAGCCCTTCACCTCCACACCTCTGCCATCACATACAGTGTATATCCTCCCGGGTGTACCACGCAGAATTTCATCATATGTGGTCTCAAGCCCAACAACACCCGACCATCTGCTCCTGCAAAGCCTATAACCTTTGAAAACAACTCATTAAGCGGATAGTACCTGACACTTGACTCGTCAACCTTTACCCCTGCCAAGCCATATGATAGTATTTTATCGCCTGTTTTTTTAGAGACATTATTCTTTATTTTTTCAATGGATGTAACCTTATCCACCTTACTGCGGATAGTCTTTTCGTCAATCGAAAGCTCACTGCTTAAAACAGAGATGACTGCTTCCTTGTCGGTTATCTGATTGTGTATAACGCTTATGTTATATGCAGTTTCATTTGTCGCTATTATCCTTTCATTTCTATCCACTATATCTCCGCGTATTCCTGCAATATCACGCTCTCTTTCCTGAAGCGCACTTGCCTTTTTACTGTAATAATCGCCTTTTACTATCATGAGATAAAACAGTCTGAAACACAAGGCGATAAGAACAGCTGTCAGTATACTGCAAAATACGCATATTTTTCTTCTGTAGCGCGTATTGTTAAGTATCATAAAAAAATGCCTCAATATTTTACACTAATATATGCAAAAATATTGAGGCTATTCTCTATTCGCCCTGCTCACCCTCCTGGGTGACCTTTTCTCCTGTCGGAGGATTTGTGCCTGTTATCGTAAGGTCAGCATTTACACCGGTCTGTTCCTCATCAGGGTATATATTCATATACGGAAGTACTTCCTTTAATATCTCCCTGGTCGTTCTGTGCATAGTTACTGTGAGGCTGATCCTGTACATTCGGCTGGTCGATTACAGTGTAAATAACAAGCTGCGGATCCTGCGCAGGCACACAGCCTATAAATGATACAAGATAGCTGCCCCTCTTTCTAAGGTGCGTTGTCTCATCATACATCTGCGCTGTTCCTGTCTTGCCTCCCATTGAGTATCCGTCAACCTTTGCCACCTTACCGGTTCCGTTTGCAACTACGTTCTGCAGGTAGTTTTAAGTGTCGCACTTGTATTCTCTGACACTGTCTTTTTTAGCAGTGTAGGCTCAATTGTCTTTACTGTATTGCCGTTGTCATCTGCGATTTTCTTTACTACGTGCGGCTGATAATAATTGCCGCCATTCACCAGTGAGGAAAATGCACTGACCATCTCTATCATGGTACAGTTATAGTTCTGTCCGAATACGTTTATCGCTAAATCGACAGGCTTTATATTGTCGAGTGTATACATGAGCGTTGATGTATTAGCCTCACCCGGCAGGTCAACACCTGTCTTTTGACCAAAGCCAAATACACTCTGATAGTACAGAAAATTTTCTGCACCAATCTTATATGACATCTGCATGAGTGCATCATTACATGAATCCATAAGTGCCTTTTCAAGTGTCTCTATGCCATGTCCGCTACGGTTGACGCATGATACCTTTTCACCGCCAAACATCTCGTATCCATCACATAAAAATGTCATATCAGTAGTGAGCGTGCCTGTATCCAGTCCACATGCCACGGTAAAAGGCTTCTGTACAGACCCCGGCTCATATGTATGTGTAACACAGAAGTTCTGCCACAGCTTATTTAGTGCATCCATCTCCTGAGTACTGTCCTTTTTAAATGCCGCAAGCTGTTCCTCGCTGTAATATGCACTCATATCCCTTGGATTGTTCAAATCAAAATTCGGATAATTCGCCATGGCCAGTATCTCACCATTTTTAGGATTTTCTATAACGACTGCAATATTTTCTGCGCCAAGTCCTTCTCTTGCATTATTTGCATAAGTATCTGAGAACAGCTTTATCTTGTTCTCAACAATCGACTGGATATTTGCGTCTATAGTTGTGTACAGTGTATTTCCGTTTTGTGCAGCAATTACTGTCTTCTGGAAATCATTGTCTGCATTCAGATAGCCGTACTCCCTGCCATTTACACCATTTAAAGTGTCATTGTAATAGTTTTCGAGCCCGGTTGTACCTACATTTCCGGCGGAGGTAAAACCGATAACTGAGCTTGCCAGTGTTTTAAACGGATAATTTCTCTGATACTCTGTCTCAAACCACACACCCTTGATGTTTGGGTTCTTCAGATTGCCCTTTTCGTCAGTTGCATCCTGCAGCTGTACAAATGGCTGAATTGCATCATATGACAGCTTTTTAACAGTACAATATATTTGTTATCCTCGCTGTTATTTGCATAATCCTCAGGTGTTGCCCTGTCTAAATCCGAAAGCACTGTGTCAGTGCATCTATCGTCGAAGTTATATACTCTTTCTTGCTGGTCATAACCGAGCAATCAAGTACAACATTATAAACAGCCACACTCGTAGCAAGCACTGTGCCGTTTGAATCTACAATATTTCCTCTCTGAAACGGTATTGTTTTGCTGTCATATGACTGTAATGATAGTACCTTTTTAGTATATGCGTCTCCGCTTGTATATTCAATAAACATCAGCCTGCCAATGAGTCCAAGCATGGCTACAACTATTAACATAAACAACGCAAACAGCTTTGTTTTCATTTTGCGTCCGATTTTTCTTACCGGTCTTTTTCTTGTCCTGGCTGCCAATATGATTCCTCCAATTTATTCAGGGATATCACTGTACTGATCCATATAGTTGTTCTTATCAACTGAGTAATAAACTATTTGATCCTGTGAAGCATATTTCATACCAAGTCTGTTGATAGCTGCATCCTTGATTGCATTTAAATCGACAGATGTAGTAATCTGCTTGTATCTGGCATCATTGTCAGCCTTCATATCATTTATCTGGCTCTCAAGTGCTGCAACCTCCTTCATCTGCTGTGTCACATTTGACCTTATCTGAATAAGTGAAACAGATACAAGGGCTGAAGCTGCCACACACGCTGTGAGAAAGGCTACAAATGCCCTGTTCATTGAGAGTGCTCTCTCGATTTCTTCTTGCAGATGTTCTTCTGTTTTTCTTTCTTCTTATTTCCTCAAGCTCTCTTGTCGATTTCTGTGGTCTTCTGACCGGTGCTGCCTCGTCAAGCTCTCTTACGGCATTCCCATTTATATAATAAGTAGTTTTATTCATTTAGCTGCTCCTTTTGCTGTCATTCTACAATTCATTCTTTTCAAACACACGAAGCTTTGCACTCTTCGAGCGTGAATTCTCTTCAAGTTCCTTTTCTGACGGAAGGATAGGTTTTCTTGTGATAACCGTTCCTTCGATTTATTACCGCATACACATACCGGAAAACTCGGTGGACATGTACATGGATTTTCGTTTTTTTTGAAATTGGATTTTACTATTCTGTCCTCAAGCGAGTGGAATGTGATTATACATATCCTGCCGCCAGGATTAAGTAAATCTATCATGTCATCCAGGTTGTCCCTTAGCACATCAAGCTCATGATTCAGTTCAATTCTTATAGCCTGATATGTTCTCTTTGACGGGTGACCACCGGTAGCTCTGACCTTTTGGGGTATCGCTGCCTTTATTATCTCGTTGAGTTCTCCTGTTGTCTTTATCTCTTGCTTTTGTCTTGCTGCTACAATGTGCTTTGCAATATTCTTTGCAAACTTGTCCTCACCGTAATCCCTGATGATACGGTACAGATCATTTTCGCTGTAGGTATTTACTATATCCCTTGCAGTAAGGGCATTTCTGTCATCCATACGCATATCAAGCGGTGCATCCTCACTCCTGTAGGTAAAGCCTCTCTTTGGTGTATCAAGCTGGAAGGATGACACTCCAAGATCCAGCATAATACCATCCACCTTTTCAATTCCGAGTGAATGAAGCACATTCTTCATATCAGAATAATTGCTTCTGACTATCGTTACCCTGTCTCCAAACTCCGCAAGTCTTTCTCCTGCCGCCTTTATGGCATCTGCATCCTGATCTATGCCTATCAGTCTGCCCTTGTCCGAAAGTCTCTTTGCTATCTCATATGAGTGCCCGGCTCCTCCGAGAGTACCATCCACATATATCCCGTCCGGACGGATGTTTAAATTTTCAATTGTCTCGTCCCTTAAGACTGAATAATGCTTAAATTCCATGTGGTCTCTCCATTTAAAATCAAATTCCTATGCCAAGCTCTGCCATATGATCTGCTATCTCATCCATATCGTCAAAATCAGAGTTTTCAAGGTATCTGTCCTTGCTCCAGATTTCTACTCTGCTGTATACTCCGACAGATACTACTTCCTTATCTATACCTGCGTATTCTCTTAAGTTCGCCGGTAAGAGGATTCTGCCCTGCTTGTCCACCTCACAGGTGGCTGAAAAAAGAATCTCATAAATTTTCTTGCTTCTCTTGATGTGAGTGGTTTGTCGCGAAGATTTTCCTCAATGCGATGCCATTCTTCGTTGGAATAGACGAACAGACAGCCATCTAAGCCCTTGGTAACTACAAACTCATTACCAAGCTGTTCACGGAACTTTGCCGGGACAATCATACGGCCCTTGGCGTCTATTGAATGATTATATTCGCCCATGAACATGGCATCCATCCTCCTTTTCCTTATTTTGAAGCTTTCCACCACTTCACTCCACTTATATGGTATTTTGCTCCACTTTCCACCACTTGTTTACAATATTACACCTAACAGCCTACAAAATCAAGGCTTTAAGCCAAATTACCATAAAAAAGCAACAAAAAAGACGTTCAGTCTTTTCGTGGACTTTGCGTCTTTTTTATAAAATACATATGAAATTTACTCTTTAGTGGAGGATTGTGGTGGAGTGTCCACCATTTTGCCCATTTTCATCTGCTTATATCTGACAATACCTATCCATATGGCTGATACTGCCACCAAAGTGGCGGCAAGTGCCATAGACACCGGATAATTGATATGCGGGATGAGAAGCTGGTCTGTACGCAGGCTTTCTATCCAGAATCTTCCTATACCATAGCCTAGTAAATATAGAAGAAACACCTCTCCGTCAAACTTTCTGTGCTTAAAATAAAGCATCAACAAAATAAATAAGCACAGGTTCCAAAAGGATTCATACAAAAATGTAGGATGCACCGAGATATACTCCACTCCGTCTATCACAGTTGTATGTGACATAAGCTTTTCAGTCAAATCCGATGTCCTGACAGCTGATACCGGAAGCTGCATGGCAAAAAGTCCGTCATAATAATCGCCAAATGCCTCCCTGTTGCAAAGTTTCCCCATCGGCCAATCGCCTGTCCCAGTATCAGTCCAAGCCCCGCCGTATCACACAACAGTGGAAACGACAGCTTTCTGACCTTTGCAAAAACGAATGTGGTGATAATTGCTGCTATCACTCCTCCGTAAATTGCCAGTCCTCCCTGCCTGATATTGAATATGCTAAGCAGGTCATCCTTGTACAAATCCCACCTGAATACCACATAGTATATTCTTGCGCCTATCACCGAGCATATGATTGCCACAAGTGCCAGATCAAAGTATGTATCAGGATTTTGTCCTGATTTTTTAGCCACATAGCAGGCCACGCCCAGCCCCGCAAGCATACCACATGCTATTATTATGCCATACATCGCAATACCAAAGCTTCCTATTGATATGCTCTTTATCACATGCTGCAGATATATATGAAGATGTGGGAAATTTATATTATAATCCATATTTTTCCTTTCCTGACTGTAATTGCTGTCTGTCACACCATAATATATACAGCAGCAATCACAAATTACGAAATATATGTACCCGGAGCACCATAAACCTGATACTCCGGGCAACTGTCATTATGCGCTTCTTAGTCTACGCCTGACACTCAAAGCTTGCACACTCTGTACTGCACTTGTTTGGTGTACAGTTTTTCTTGATGCCAATCTGATTGGCCATGCAGCTATTGTGATCATTGTACTTACACTTTGCCGCATCACAGTGCACATCTGTCTCCTTGTGAATAGCTAACTCTGCAGATACCTCACAGTCACAGGCCTTGTTTGAAAAGCTGCCACACTGTGTATCGCAGGCTTTCTTTGCCTTAGTTCCTTTCACATCGATTTCTCTTAGCTTACAGCAGTTATCTGCATTATACGCACATTTTTCAACATTACAATCAAGTCTTGTCATACTTTTGCCTCCTTTGCTTATGCATAGGCTAGTATGTCCTGATTGATTTTTTTTATGCTTTTTAATTAATTATCTGTGTTTTTCCTCTTCCGGAAGCTCCACTCTGATTTCCTTTGTACGGATTTCCTTGCAAATCTGGTCGATGAAATCTGAAAGTGGCTTAACACCCTCATTTCCTTCAAAACGGCTTCTTACCGATACTGTGCCGTCTGCCTCCTCGTCAGCTCCGACAACAAGCATATATGGAAGCTTATCCATACGAGCCTCTCTGATCTTGTATCCGATCTTCTCAGCTCTGTTGTCAACTGTCACATCGACATCATTGCGCTTAAGCTCATCTGCTACCTTTTTAGCATAATCAGCATACTTCTCTGAGATAGGAAGCACTCTTACCTGCTCAGGGCAGAGCCATGTAGGGAACTTGCCTGCGTAGTGCTCGATAAGCCATGCAAGTGTACGCTCATAGCAGCCGAGTGATGTACGGTGGATGATGTATGGACGGATTTTATCGCCGTTTTGATCAATATAGTACAGATCAAAATTCTCAGCAATAGCACAGTCGAGCTGTATTGTTACCATGGTATCCTCTTTACCGTATACGTTCTTGGCCTGGATATCAATCTTTGGTCCGTAGAATGCAGCCTCGCCATCGGCCTCAACAAAAGGAACATTTTCCTCAATAAGGATGTTACGAAGAACCTCCTGTGTTGAGTTCCAGTACTCATCATCTCCTAAATACTTTTCTGTGTTCTTTGGATCCCATTTTGAAAGACGGTATGTCACATCATTCTCGAGTCCCAGCACCTTAAGGACATATCTGTTAAGATTGAAGCATGCCTTGAGCTCCTCCTCACACTGGTCAGGACGGATAACATTGTGACCCTCTGAGATAGTAAACTGTCTGACACGTGTCAATCCGTGCATCTCTCCCGAATCCTCGTTTCTAAACACTGTGGATGTCTCACCCATTCTGTAAGGCAGATCTCTGTATGAGTGCTGCTTTGCCTTGTATACATAATACTGGAACGGACATGTCATCGGACGGAGTGCCATAACCTCTTCCTCGCCGTCCTTCTCAGGATCTCCGAGAACAAACATGCCGTCAAGATAATGATCCCAGTGTCCTCGAAATCTTGTACAGGTCTGATTTTGCCATGAGTGGTGTCTTTGTACGCACATAGCCCCACTCCTTATCCTCGAGGTCCTCAATCCATCTCTGCAGCTTCATAATCATCTTTGTGCCCTTTGGCATCATAAGCGGGAGTCCCTGTCCGATTACATCTACTGTTGTGAAAAGCTCCATCTCACGGCCAAGCTTATTGTGATCACGCTTCTTAGCCTCCTCCATTCTCTCAAGATGTGCCTTTAAATCCTCTTTCTTATTGTAGGCTGTTCCGTAGATACGATGGAGTCTTGCCTTGTTTGAATCACCTCTCCAGTATGCCATTGATGATGATGTGAGCTTGAAAGCCTTTACTCCCTTTGTGCTCATAAGATGTGGTCCTGCACATAAATCTACAAATCCACCCTGGTCATAGAATGAAATCTCCTCACCCTCAGGAAGCTCCTCGATAAGCTCTACCTTGTACGGCTCATCCTTTTCCTTCATGAATTTGATTGCTTCCTCTCTAGGGAGTGTAAATCTTGTTATCTCATTACCCTGTTTGATGATTTTCTTCATCTCTGCCTCAAGTGCATCGAGATCCTCTCTTGAGAATGGCTGTGAATCGAAATCATAGTAGAAACCATCGTCAATTGCCGGTCCGATTGTGATTTTTGCATCCGGGAACAGATTCTTTACTGCCTGTGCCAGTACGTGTGATGCTGTATGTCTGATGACACGAAGTCCTTCCTCATCACTTGCTGTGATTATATTGAGTGTGCAGTCCTTGTCAAGAACTGTTCTTAAGTCAACAATTTCTCCGTCAACCTCTCCTGCGCAGGCTGCTCTTGCAAGTCCCTCGCTTATATCTTTTGCGATTTCATATACGCTTTTGCTTCACTGTACTCTTTTTATGAGCCATCCTTCAATGTTATCTTCATGGTTATCTCTCCTTTATTTTTAATATAAAATCCCCGACACCGCATTGCTACGACATCGGGGACGATAAGCTTTGTTACCGTGGTTCCACCCACATTCTTTCCGCCTGAAAACATACTGCTTGTCTGTATCCGACAGAAACTCATTTGACTATAACGGTGTCACCGGGCTTTATTGGAGCCACTCCAAGCTGGTGTTCGGTATATCATCCACCGGGGAGCTTTCACCACTCTTTGGACTTTGATTCTCGTCTTCCAAGGCTTCCCTCTCTGCTGCTTTTAATATACTTACTGTGCTCTTCAACGTATTGTTATTATGCTGTTGCACATATGTATGTAATATACGCAAACATGTGCCATACATATCTTTGGAACAATTAATGTTTCTTTCAAAAATGATAATATACTTATTTTTCTAATCTGTAAAGTACTTTATGCATTTTTTCCGCAACATTTTTATATTTCTTGCCCGAACCGCATGGACATGGGTCATTTCGGCCGATTTTCTTACCTACTACCACTGTTCCTGACTTCTTCTGCTCGAGGTAAAGCGCATGCTTTGTCTCTGCGTCAAAGATTTCATCCCATGCCGGGAGATTGTAAAGCCAGTCTGCCTTTGCATCTACCATGTTCTTATAGAGCTTTTCTTTATCGAAAGCAAGGCTTACCTTTGTGTCCTCATCCATCTCCTCGATTGGGTTTGGGGTGACAAGGCTGTCATTGATTCCGTCTAAGAAGCCTGTCATCTCCATGATTGATAACTCATATTTCTCAGCAAGCTCTTTGACTGTTCCCTCTACTGCCTCATCCGGATTTGCAAGGAGCTTCTCATATACACCCTTCTCCAAGAGGAAATAATGCTGCCAAAAACGCTGTAACTCTCCGATCTGCTTTGTCATTGTAGGCAATCTTGTGCCACTCTTCTAATAAAGCCATTTTTACTACCACCTTTATCTTTTATAAACTGATATGAGACCAAACAGCCTCAACTTCACATATGGATGTATTATACCAAAATAACAGCTTGACGTCAATTTTGTTTTTATATTATAATTATTAAATAACTATTCAAAACCACGGAGAACAATTCATGAAAAAGACAAAACGTATTCTGGCACTGATTGGCGCCATCCTTTTATTACTTTTATATGTTGTGGCATTTGTTGCCACTGTGCTCGATCACACGAGTGACATGAGCTACTGGAAGGCAGCAGTTGCCGCAACTATCATTATCCCGGTGCTTATCTGGGCGTATTCATTTGTATACAGACTTTTAAAGGGTTCTGATGATAAAGAATCTGATGATGTAACCAAAAAACCATGAAACGCAAAATCACACCTGAATTATCATCTAAAGACTGGAAGGAATTCTGCAGCCGTTTTCATTTTGACAACGATAAGCTGCCACTTATCCGGGCAATATACACCGCAATGCTTCCATTGGTGGATGCCTTTGCATATTATTCCATAAAACAGGATTTGCCCGGGGTATCCCTGGCACACTATGCCTACGGCCTCGTGACACTCGGAAACGGTGTAGACGAGCTGTCAGAGCTGTATTTAAACCATGAGCAGCTTGAGGAAGCATACATAGCAGACTGTTTAAGCCTCATGCTTTTGTCAAACGCATATGAGCAGTTTGCAAAGGCTGTCGAAGAAGAAAGCTCTCTTTATGCCATTGAGCTGTCATTTTTAGGCGATGAATATCCGCTTGAGCTGCTGCCGAGATTTTGAGCACGTAAGCCCTGATGGTATACATCTCACCGGTTCAAATATGCTCAAGCCACTTAAGACAGCCGCCCTCATAATAAAGCTTGACTCACAAAAGCAGAAAAATATCAAAGAGCTCTGTAATACCTGCGCGAACTGTAAAATCTGTCGTGCCCATCAAGAAAGGCCCCTGGTCCTAAGCTGCCACACACCTATGGTGCCATGCAGATTTTTAATATCAGACATTGAAGCCCTTCTTTTTCTCGTATGAGCCTCTCATTTTCTCAACCAGAAGTGTCAGATTCCTAAACAGTGACTCAGCAGCAAAGCCAAACACTATCATGAGAAGAATACATATATTTGACAAATCTGTCAGTGCAAACAGTTTCTTTAAGAAGAAACCCGAAAATACCAGACCTGCTATATTTCCGATAATAACAGCATATTTCATTCCATTGAGTGGCTCACTGATTTTAAAGAGAATCATGAAGCCCACTACTGAAAGTACAAGCGTCGCTATCGTTCCTATGCTTGCATCTGATATACAAAATACTTCTCCGCATACGACAAGCGCTCCGACAGCTATTACATCCGTAAGTCCACCCGGCAGTGCCTTTAGCATGACATTGGTGATAAAGTGCCCCTTTATCCTGTCCTTATTCTGCTCCAGTGCCAATAAGAATCCCGGTACTCCTATGGTAAACATACTGATGAGCGATACCTGTGCCGGCTCAAGCGGATACGTAACCATAAGGATAACCGAAAACAGTGAAAGTAACAGTGAGAATATATTTTTCACAAGAAACAGGCTGGCTGAGCGCTGGATATTGTTTACCACCCTGCGTCCCTCATATACCACATCCGGCATATGTGCAAAGTCAGAGTCCAAAAGGACAACCTGGGCTGCCTGGGCTGCCGCCTCACTTCCCGATGCCATAGCCACACTGCAGTCTGCATCCTTCATGGCAAGTATATCGTTGACTCCGTCTCCGGTCATCGCAACTGTATGTCCTTTAGCCTGCAAAGCCCTTACAAGCTGTTTCTTCTGCTTTGGTGTCACTCGTCCGAATACAGTATATTTATTCACTGCATCGGCTATTTTATCCTCAGTATCGAGTGTTGCCGCATCAACAAAGCTTTCTGCATTTTCTATCCCTGCCTGTATGGCAATCCTTGAAACAGTACGCGGATTATCACCTGAAATAACCTTTATAGCAACACCCTGACTCTTGAAATACTCAAAGGTCTTTACTGCATTCTCCCTGATAGGATTGGCAAGTGCCACAAATCCAAGCGGAGTAACCTTGCCGTTTATGCCATTCTCCACGTTTTCTACATCATACCTTGCAAACAAAAGTACTCTGTCTCCTTTGTCAGCGTATGGTATGATTTCTTCCTCAATGCGCGCAAAGTCATCGTGCATGATAAACTCCGTGCTCCGAGCAGATATGTTCCGTCAGAAAAGGTAACGCTGCCATACTTGAGGCTCGACGAGAAGGCCAGCTGTGAAACCGCTGTACGATGCAGTGCAGATGTATTATTTGTCAAAGCATCCGCTGCATATGCTTTTAGTGCGAGCATAGTCGCATTGTTGTCAACCGAGGCATTTGCATAATCTAAAATAAGACTCTTAAGCTCATCTAATGTCAAAGCTGTCTGTGTGCCATCTGCTCCACTGTTTTACAGAGAAAAATTTCCTTAAGCTTCATATCAGGCTCAGTAATTGTGCCCGTTTTATCCACACAAAGCACATCCACACGCGCAAGCGTCTCAATACTTTTCATATCATGAAGCAAAACCTTTTTCCTTGCAAGCTTCATAGTGCTTAAGGCAAGCGCCACTGTTGTCAGCAGATATAAGCCCTCCGGTATCATTCCTATAATTGCTGCAACTGTCGATGTAACGCTCTTTGTGATAGACTCGCCATTCACAAAATGGCTCTGCCAGAACAATATAAGCCCAATCGGAATAATAACTATGCCAACCCATTTGACAATCAAATTGATGGAGCGTATCATCTCTGACTGCTCCTTGCCGCCCATTGATTTTGCCTCAAGGCTCAGCTTTGAGATATATGATTCATTACCGACCTTTTCAAGCCGTGCATAGCACTCTCCCGATACAACAAAGCTTCCCGACATGAGAGTGCTGCCCTCTGTCTTTTCTACCTCATCAGCTTCACCTGTGAGCAGTGATTCATTTACCTGTATATTTCCGGATATCACAACCGCATCCGCACAAATCTGCTTTCCTGCGGTAAGTAAAATCACATCGTCCTTTACAAGTTCATCCGTACTAATCTGCTTTACGCTGCCGTTTCTGATAACATCCGCATGCGGAGCATTCAGTAAACTCATTTTCTCAAGAGTCTTTTTTGCGCGGATTTCCTGAACGATTCCGATTACCGTATTTCCAATAATTATAGGCAGAAATGTCAGATTTCTGAAAGAACCTACCATTATGAGAAGTATCGTTATGACAAGAAATATAAGGTTAAAATATGTGAAAACGTTTGAAATCACAATTTCCTTTGTTGTCTTGTCTGTAGATATATCAGCTCTGTTGGTAAGTCCTTCCTCCACTCTCTGCCTTACCTCTTCATCGGTAAGGCCCATGATATTTATGCTGTTGCTGTCTTTGTTCATCTGATTCATGCTATTCACCGTTTTCCCTCATCATTCTACATCATAATAATGATACATTTTGACCCTTTAATCATTATAATGGTACAACATCAGCACGATTTCAATACCTATTTCATAAAAAAAAGATGAACTATTTCTTAAAGTTATCATTTTTAAATTATTAATCCATTGCTACTCACTTTCAGTCTCAGTACTCTCACTGTCTTTAGTTGCAATCATATCATCTATAGAATCCGGAATTGTTCCAGGGATTGTGGTACCTGAAAGATATACATCATCATTTACCTTGATATAGTACTCACCAAGCATAGCGTTTTCTCCTATTTCTTATACGCGTTTACCTGTAATCTACTTCTTTCTCCTCATTGCCCATACAACGATTCCTATGATAATAAGCAGTATTGGTACAGCTATCATTATGATAAGTCCAGTAATAACCGCCTGCAGCGTATTTATAGTGATATTGCTTAAGGTGTAATCCTTCACTGGTATCACACTTGATGCAAGCTCAACATTTCCGGTCATTGATGTGATAACATCCTTGAACATGTCTGCATTGTTGCCGGAAACGGCATTGTCATATGAATCATCAACCACATAAGGCGTACCAAACACAACAATCGATGCGCCGGTGCTTGAATCATTTACAGCAAGACCTGTAGTAAACGGTCCGTTCTCATCTGCGTCCTCTGCCTTCGATGTGGTGATATTCTTCCAGTCCTTCTTTAAAACTGCGCTGTCTGATGTAGAAAGCAGCTTTGTATATGTCACATCATCTGTATCCTCAGGATAACTGATTGCACAGCTTCCTGCCAGGAATACATATCCGTCTGTTGCATCTGAGGTGTAATCTGTCGTCTCAACCGTTGGAAGCAGGTAGAGAGGATTCTGATAATATTTTGAGCTGTCATTTTCAGCTATCACACCGGTCTTGAAGCTGACATTGTAAGCCGAAAGTATCTTGTTAAAGTTTGCAAGCTCGTCATTATATGCGTAGCAGCCGACAATCAGTGCCTTTCCACCGCCATTTAAATAATCAATCACCTTCTGAGCGTCTTCCTCGTTGAAATCAACAGTCGGGGAATTAATGATAATGGCTGTTGCATCTTCCGCACCTTTTCCTCGTTAAAGAGCTCTAAACTCTTAAGATTTGCATTTGCCTTGCTTACAACACTCTGGAAATTGCTTCCTATTTCCGTTTCATTGTGTCCTGTTATCTGATAAATTACCGGGAGCTCATCTGCATCCATTGTGACATACTCTATAGCACTTGTAATCTGTCCCTCGGCATCATAGCCTGTGATGCTAGACTGCGACTGGTATCCGTAATAATATGAAGAGCTGTCATATTCATATATATCATTGTAATCAATCACCTTTGAACTGTTTTGCTCTCGATGATAAGGCTGTTTGTGGTAGGTGTCGTGTCTGTGTAATCCTGATAAAACTTCGGGCTTGTCGCCGGATCTACATATTTTACCTTTATATGACTCGAAAGATCCTTGTATCTGTTGATTGTCTCATCTATCTTTGCATCCTTTGATTTCTTGGAATTCAAAACATAGATTGTGATATCCTCATCGAGCTTACTTACCCTGTCCTTTGTATCGTTTGTGAGCGAGTACAGCTTTGTAGCCGAACAGTCAATTGATGTGTACTTGGCAGGAAGCGCTGTCACCACAAGATTTACAACCACACAAATTGCACACATTACGACAATCATTCCTGCTGAAAATGCCCCTGTGCCTATCATCTTCTTTGAAAATGCCCATCTTCTCTTCTGGATAGACTGCGTCGTAAGGAAGCATAAAAGCAGGATAACCGTCACATAATAAGCTGCCGATGTGACACTAAAGCAGCCACTTACAAAATTCTCAAATGGTGTGTACAAATCAAAGCAATTAAGCACCTTTGTGAGCAGATTCCCACTTGACGAGATGAGCCCTGTGATGGACTGCATCATGTATGAGAGGAATAATGCCGTAAATGTAAGTATTGCAGATATTATCACACTCTCAGATATGGACGATATAAAAAGTCCCACGGCGATGCATGATAAACCGTAAAGCCAGTAGCCAAACAAAGCCACATACGCTTCACTGAGCGCCACCTTGCCGTAAATTGACAACACGAGCGGTGAAAGTGCAAAAAGCGCTATGACTATGGTGTATACTGCTGCCATTGCAAAATATTTTCCTGCTACAATCCTTCCGACAGATACAGGCGATGTCAGCATAAGCTGATCTGTCTTTGTCTTTTTCTCATCAGAAAGCGATCTCATCGTGAGGATTGGCACTGCAATCATCATAATAAAACCTATTCCATTTAAATCATATGAGATATACGGATAACCGTTTTTCAGATTGTATACATAAAAATATAGGCCATACACTGCAAGAAGTGCTGCAACAAACAGCCAACCTATAACGTTTTGGAAATATGATTTGAATTCTCTTTTAAATATTGCAAGCATTATTTCTCATCTCCTTCCCCTGTAAGCTCAAGGAATACGTCCTCGAGTGACTTCACAACAGTATGCATCTCAAGGATTGGCATATGCATTGCACTTGCAAGCTCAAATATTTCCTCACGTATATCGCAGTTTGCTTTTGCTATAACCTTAGCCTTCACTGTTTTCTCTTCCTCAGACTTTTCAAATGTGACCTTATCAACATTTACTATCTTCTCAAGCATTCCTCTTGCACCAATCTCGTCTGATTTGAGGACAAGGTTAATTTCCTGGTTCTTTGACATGAGATTAATCAGGTTCTCTGTGGCATCACTTGCTACAAGCTTACCCTTTGATATGATAAACACATGATCACACACTGCACTTATCTCACTTAAAATATGCGAGCTAAGTATCACCGTATGATTTTCTCCAAGCTTTTAATAAGCTCACGAATCTCTATTATCTGCTTTGGATCAAGTCCCACTGTAGGCTCATCCAGTACGATGATTTCAGGGTAGCCAAGAAGTGCCTGGGCGAAGCCCACTCTTTGTCTGTAGCCCTTGGAAAGGTTCTTTATGAGACGGTTTTTCACCTCCGTGATGCCAGTCATGTCCATAGCATCTGCTATCATTTCTTTTCTCTTTTTCCTGTCGAGCTTTTTGAGCTCTGCCACAAATTTGAGATACTCATACACCGTCATATCCACATAAAGCGGTGGTATCTCCGGCAGGTATCCGATACATTTTTTTGCCTCCTCAGGCTGTGCAAATATATCATAGCCGTTTATCTTTACTGTTCCACCATCAGCACCAATATATCCGGTAACAATATTCATGGTGGTTGACTTTCCGGCGCCGTTTGGTCCCAAAAGTCCGTATATCTTTCCCGGCTCAACAGTCAGCGAAAGATGATCTACGGCCATATGGTCGCCATATTTCTTTACGAGATTACTAATTTCTATCACAGTAATGTTCCTCCCTAAATTGTTATGATATTAGAGTATAAAAAGAGTGTTCAATTTGTGAATTCTGAACACTCTTTTGTACATTATTTATAATTTTAATACTATGATATTTTAGCTGTACTAATTGTCTGCGCGCACAATCATAGCTTCTCTGTCAGCACCTGTTCCGATGAACTTAACAGGTACTCCGATGTATTTCTCTATGAAACTGATGTATTTCTGTGCATTCTCAGGAAGCTCCTCGAAAGTCTTACAGCTTGCGATTTCATCTCCCCAGCCTCCTTCAAGCTCCTCATATACAGGCTTTGCGTTGTTTAAAACCTTGAGATTTGTGGTAAAGTCCTCTGTTACCTCACCGTTTACATCGTAGCCGGTGCAGACTTTTATTGTATCAAACTTGCCGATTGTGTCGAGATGGTTTACAGAAAGTGCTGTAAGTCCGTTAAGACGCTTAGCATATTTTAAGGTGACAAGATCTAACCATCCGCATCTTCTCGGGCGGCCTGTTGTGGTGCCGTACTCATGTCCGAGCTCACGGATTCTGTCTCCGGTTGCGTCAAGAAGCTCTGTCACATATGGTCCCTCACCTACACGGCTTGAGTATGCCTTGATGACACCGTATACATTTCCGATATCTGAAGCAGAAAGACCTGTTCCTGTAAGAATACCACCGATTGTAGGATTTGATGATGTAACATATGGATATGAACCAAAGTCGATGTCAAGGAGTGTAGCCTGTGCTCCCTCAACAACCACCTTTTTTCATCCTCAAGTGCCTTGTGTAAGAGGGTGATTGTATCACATACATATGGCTCAAGCTGTGCTGCATAGTCACTGTACTCTGCAAACATCTTGTCGAAATCAAGCTCCTTTGTATAATCAGTCTCAGGATCATATACCTTAAGAAGTGCAAGCTTAAGCTCTGTCTGCTCCTTAAGGCGCTCCTTGAAATCGGTGCGTATAAATCCCCATTCTGATTCCGCTTCTCTCATACTTATCGCAGTATGAAGGTCCGATACCCTTTCCTGTAGTACCGATTTTCTTTGCCTTTCTCACCTTCTCAAGCGCCACATCAAGCTTACTGTGATATGGGAAAATGACATGCGTTTTGTCACTGATTTTTAAGTATTTATCTACATCATATCCGTGCTCCTTTAAGTTGTTGATTTCCTCTAAAAGAACCTGCGGATTTAAAACTACTCCGTTTCCGATCACTCCGATTGTATGTCCTGATAAGAGACGACGGAATAAGGTGCATTGCATATTTTACTCCGTTTGTCTTAATTGTATGACCGGCATTGTCTCCGCCTGTGCATCTTACTGCTACATCAGCGTCTGCTGCAAGGTAATCAATTACCTTACCTTTTCCTTCATCACCATAGAAACATCCTATTACTACATCTACCTTTGACATTTTACATGCCTCCCTTGTATTTTCTGACACGACACATTGTGCCATGTTACTGCTTGATTTTAGTGGTATATTTATTATGCTTTGTAACTATTAATAATTATTTATTACAATACTCTATCTTCTTAGAGCAGGCTATTGCAAGCGCTCCGGGTCCTATATGGCATGAGACCGAAAGTGAAAGCGGATTCATGACTATCTCGTTATTTGGAAATGCTGCCTGAACCTCTTCCTTAAATGCCTCCGCTGCTGCAATATCATGCGTGTATGCCATTTCAAGATTTATCTGGCTGCCATCCGGATTATTGAAGCGCTTCTCAAAATCCGACTTCATGGCATCTATCATGATGCTCTTTGCCTGCTTTACGGTACGTGCCTTTGCAAATGCATCAAGCTTCTCACCCTGAATCTGAAGCACCGGTTTAAGCTTTAAAAGTGTGCCAAGAGCTGCCGCTGCAGGTGTGATTCTACCACCCTTTTTGAGATAGTTAAGAGTATCTACCATGATATATATGGAAGACTCAAACTTTGCATCCTCTAATATCTGCTTTATCTCAGCTGCATTTTTTCCTGCTTCTGCCAGGTTCTTCGCATCTATAACCGACTGGCGCATTGTAACTGATATTCTCTGATTATTGACTACCTGCACTTTGCCGTCATAATCCTGCGAGAGCATATATGCTGTCTCACATGAGCTTGAAAGACCTGATGACATTGGAATGTATACAATCTCATCATTTTCCTTTAAAAACTCATCCCATTTATCTGTTACATCACCAACCAAAGGCATAGATGTCTTGATATCGCCGCCTGCCGTAAGCTTCTCATAGAACTGCTCCTGCGTCAGATCGATATTCTCATAATACATCTGCTCATCGATGTAAAAAGGCATTGGAATCACCTTAACTCCAAGCTTCTTTGCCTCGTCAGGTGTGATACCGCTGTTTGAATCGGTAACTACTATAACCTTACTCATTAATTCTCACTCCGATATAAATATTCGTTGTCGTATTTTTTCCAACACCGCTCATTATACCATAGGTGTAATTGTTTGAAAAGAAGTTTTTAGCGCCCTGATAATATTTACAATATCAGGACGCTAAAACGTATACAATGTTTATTCTATTATTTATAATTATACAGTCTCTTCTCTAAGCTACGGTTCTGTATGATATTCTTAACAAATTCTACAAGCACCTTGATAATCCCCACAAACCAGAAGCCTCTAAGCTCAAGCACAATTCCATCAACCATTCCCATGCTTATCATTCCGCTTGTCATTTTAGCAAGACCACGCAAAGGCATATTTAACTGGAAAGAAGATTTAAATCCGGGCTGCCTTTCTTTAAGCTTCGGTTAAGCATCCCTGTGAGTATCGCCCATATCAGCCATCCCAGAGGACTTCTTGCGTGATTCATCTCTCCAAGAGTCATATTACGGCTGATATCAGGTTTTCCATCCGGTATTTCATGTCCAAGAAGTTTTGCAAATTCATCTTTACCGACATTTTGTACATCACCTGACTCATAATGGGAAAGCTCACTCATATCATATGGTTTCTTATCTGTTGTTCCTTTGAGGGTTATCTCATCGCTTAATACTATATCCTCAGATGATCTTCCGACAGATATTTTGTAAACTCCTTCTTCCTGCTCCCAGCTGTTTGTTTTACATTCCAATAGCGGAAAGCCTTATCATCCAGAGGAATTGTCACTCTTTTGCTCTCGCCGGGTTTAAGTGATGTCTTTGCAAATCCTTTGAGCTCACGCTTAGGTGTAAAAACCATATTTCCCGGTGCACTTATGTATAGCTGCGATATTTCTTTTCCTGCAGCATTTCCTGTGTTTGTCACTGTAAAGCTTACACTGTCCGCTTTCACACTGATATCCGAATATTCAAAGGTTGTATAGCTTAAACCAAAGCCAAACGGAAATGCTGTGGCAATGTCCGCTTTCTGATAATACCTGTATCCTATATATATGCCTTCACGGTATTCCACAGTTCTCTTTTACCGGCAAAATGATGTAAGGAAGGGGTGTCCTCATATTTTTCTATCCAGGTCTCTGCCAGCTTTCCGCTTGGATTTATGACACCTGTCAGTGTATCTGCCACAGCGCAAGCTCCGGCCTGTCCACTTAAGCAGGCATAAAGTATCGCATCACAATATGATTTCCACTGTATTTCAATACTGCTTCCTGCAGACAGTACTACGACTATCTTTCTGCCGTCTCTGTGAAGTGCTTTAAGCAGTGATACCTGGTTTTGTCTGAGCTTCATCATCTGCCGGTCAAGTCCTTCACTCTCCTGCACCTCATCAAGTCCCAGACAAAGAATAGTTATTTCAGCACACTTTGCAAGCTCGCGCTTCCTTTACAGCCACATGATCCGGTTGTCCGAGACGGTCAAATCCCTTTGCATATCCGACTACCTCTACAGACGATTTTTCCATGCAGTCAAGCAGATTATCAAGAGCTGTAGTATTTACCATACTTGAGCCTGCTCCCTGATATCTTGGATTTTTTGTTTTTTTTTCTTTTTTTCGATAATCGCAACCTTTGTATTGCGTTTCAGTGGTAAAATACCGTTATTATTTTGAGCAAAGTCATACTTTCCGCGGCCGCCTTATATGCCAGATCATGATGTTTCTTTTTTATATCATCGGGAAGATTAAGCTCCCCGTCTTTTAGCACTGCATTTTTAGTGGCTTCCTTTACAGCCTTCCCTGTTGAGGATATAAGCTCTAAAAGCTCATTAACTCTTGCATCAACATCGCTCCCTTCTATCTTGCCGCTTTTACCGCTGCGATCAGCTCTCTTACAGAATCGCCTCCCGGTGCAGGCATTTCGAGTGTTGATCCTGCCTTTACCCCGAGTGCATGGTCATTTGAACCACCCCAGTCGGTTACAACAGTTCCCTTAAAGCCCCACTCTTTTCTCAATATTTCAGATAGTAAATGCTCATTCTCATTGGCATAAGTACCATTTATAAGGTTATAGCTTGACATGATGCATTTCGGTTTTCCCTCTTTACCGCAATCTCGAAGCCTGTCAGATATATTTCACGCAGAGTCCTCTCATCAACGATACTGTCAGATGCCATTCTTCTTGTTTCGATCGTTTACTGCGAAATGCTTCGGACATGCCGCTACTCCATTCTTTTGTATACCACGGATATATGCGGCTGCCATTTTTCCTGCCAGATACGGATCTTCCGAGAAATATTCAAAATTTCGTCCGCAGAGCGGATTTCTTTTCATGTTAAGTCCCGGTCCAAGCAAAACATTTACTCCAAGAGTCGCTGTTTCTTCTCCCAGTGCTTCTCCTACCTTCTCACCGAGTGTCTCGTCCCAGCTGTTTGCTATAGTTGCAGCCGGTGGAAAGCATGTGGCCTCCACACTTGGATTTAAGCCTAAATGATCTGAAGCGCCTGCCTGTTTACGAAGTCCGTGCGGTCCATCCGAAAGCCATATTGATGGGATTCCAAGATTTTATATTCTCTTGTCTGAAATACAGATTTACGATAAAAGTGCGCATTTCTGCTCTAAAGTCATTCTCATTTAAGTCTCTCCTCCGGGAAAATAATCTTGTAAATAGGAAAATATATAGCCATCTGCACGCCACCATTAATAACCGTTATAAGTATATTATAAAGTGCAGTCGGAACATATTTTTTACAGATAGGCACATATATTCCCATAAGGAAGCTGCATGCTATTGTAATTAAAACAAAAGCCACTATATACCACGCTATCTGATACCATATATTTCCCTTTGATTTGAATGTAACGTTGCGCTGCATAGGAAAATTAATGCACTGTGCAATAAAAAGCGTTACTGCAAATGCTGCAAAATATCCCATTCCACCTGTAGCGTCTCCCGTAACAGGATAATTGAACACGTATGTATCAACCGGTCCTACTGCCAGATGAATAAGCTGACATGGTATATCGCACCAGTCTGTCAGTTTGTAAAAAACAGATGGCAGGAACGTCAGCAGAAGATACTGCACAACTGTCACAAACAGTGAAAATGCATAAAACTTAACAAACTGTGCTATCAATTTATGTTTTATTGAAAAATCATTCCATTTTTCTCTTATTAAATCCATTTATTCCTCCATATTAATTATTATTGATTCCTGTAACTGTTCAATAATTTCATATTCTCAAGCCGTATTGTATTGCTGTAACAGGTTATAAGACCATTACCCAGCAACAACCGGAACAAGTATTTCGGCCTGATTTGAGCCATCAAAAGCTGTTATTCTTATCTCGTTTTCATCACCTGCACGTACAATAGCAAGTGCCTCACCATAATAAGTCTCTGTTTTATCTCCAAGATATCCCAGCTCATTATATGGACATGCATTACCAAAGGCTTCCAGCTTCCCGCCCTCTACAGTCAGCTGTATCATTCCTCTCTCAAGCGGTTTTGTAATCTTGTTTTTATCAGTGTAGCGCAGTCGTACATATGCCAGATGTCCATGCTTAACGCAGCTCTTTTCTGCTTCCATTGTGATAACAGTCTCATTTTCTGCTGTCTGAAGCATTTTTCGTCCGATTTCTTTTCCACTATTATCATAAGCCACTGCTTCTATACTGCCGCTTTCATATGTACATGAAAATCTTGCAATACAGTCATTTTTAAGCTGCTTTGAGCCCACCTGTTTTCCGTTTACAAACAAATCAACTCTTGCTGCTCTCGCATACACCTCAACATTGGCTTTATTTCCGTCACAGCCGCCAAAGCTCCAGCTCTCAAGTGCATTTGACATCTTCCAGGCTGACGGACTGTGCCTGTCATTTGTATGATTTACAGGACACACTCCAATAAATGGTCCCATCTCCTGTTCCAATGCCACTCTTGTATATAAAGCTTCACACAACGGCTTTCCTGTCAGATCTACTCTTCCTGAACCGGCAGATACCCAGCCAAGCTCACCGTTAAAATTTTGGCATAGTCACTGTATTCCCATGAACCAACCATTACCTCACCGAGATAATCCATTCCCGCCCACACAAAGTCACCGACAAGGCGTGGATTTGTTTTCGCCATCTCTCTAAATTTGTATGCATCATTGCAGAACGTCTCACTTCCGAGTATAAGTCTGCCCGGATACTTCTTTAAGTCATGTTTATAGCGGTAAATACCGTAATTATATCCGGCTATATCCATATTGGCAAAAGCATCCCTCGTCTTTACATCACAGCCGTGAAGCGTTGCCCCGCGCTTCATGAATTCATCTCCTAAAAGACCTGCCAGATTGTTAAAGAACTGGCTTCCGACAGCCTTCTTTTCCCGGCTTCTTCTCAGCTTCTTTTTGGCTTTTTATCGCTGTACACGCCAAAGCCTATAGAGCTTAAAAAATTGAAGAATATATTAACCCCACATGTAACAGGCCGTGAATCATCCAGCCCATGTAAAAACTCCGTCATATCACCGGTAAGCTTTATTCCTCTCTGCTGCGCAGTCTCACTCACCTCATTTCCTGTAGAGTACAGTATTACGCTGGGATGGTTATAATCCTTTTCCACCATATCGGTAAGATCCTGCTTCCACCATTTGTCAAAATAATTGACATAGTCATATTCTGTCTTGTGGATATACCAGTGATCAATATATTCATCCATGACAAGCATACCCTGTCTGTCACATTCATCCAGAAATACCTTTGAGCATGGATTGTGTGCGCTTCTTATGGCATTATAACCATTCTCTTTCATAAGGCGCACCTTGCGCTCTATGGCATCCGGATCACACACTGCTCCAAGCAGTCCGTTATCATGATGAACACATGCCCCCGAATAATGATACGCTCTTTGTTTATACAGATGCCTTTTTCTCCCCAGGAAAGCTCTCTTATTCCAAAGTTCTCACTTACCACATCATTTTGCGCTTTAACACGACATTTATATAAAAACGGCGTGTCAACATTCCAAAGTTTTGCATCCGGCACATCAATGATTTCTGTCACCTCGCACGCACATTCACTTTTGCGTGTGCAGACAGCATTACCGTTTGGATCGATTATCTCTATGCTTACAGGTGAAGCTGCATTGGTTTGTACACTCACCTCAATTTTGCCGGTTCAATCGACACCGTGCGGATTTTACACCATTTACCGGAATGTATATATCATCCCCACCCATAATGTGACAGGGCGGTATATACCTGCACGAATACCAGCGGCTGTTTGGCTGATCGGCATTTCTGGAGATCACACTGATGTGGTTATGCTTGCCTATGTGAAAAAGCTCTGTAGCATCAACATAAAAATTAGTGTATCCATATGGTCTGAACGCAGCTTTTATATCATTAATCCAGACTTCTGCCTCGTGATAGACTCCCTCAAATTCCAATATCATTTTTATTTTTATATTCATCACCCGGTATGAAATCTTTTCATATAGGTAATCATAACCCTCATACCACCCTGTATTCGTACAACCGGGTGCATCCTTGCTTTTTTTCTCTGCAAGCATTGCATCATGGGGTATTCTGACCGGTGTTCCCTCGCCTGTTTCATCTAAATGTTTTACTGTCCATCCATCATTCCATGAAACTGCTTTCATTTATATTCCTATCCTTTCAATTAAATTATATTGCCCAACTGTCCTATAATATAATCAGGAATAAGTATCCATCCTATTTTCGGATGGATACTTTTCCAGATATAGTCAGTCTATTTTTCTTTTTAACAAATGCAGTTACAATCATCACAATATCTGCAACAATATAAAGTGCTGCGCCAACAATAGAGATATGTAATGCACTTGCCTCAGATGCCGGATAATTCACCGGGATAAAATATACATCTGCTGCCAGAGAAACACGACCTGATATAAACCAATAAAAGCTTACTAAAAGCATTACATTTATTAAAACTATAAGTATGTCGTATACTACTGCATTTACTTTTCTTCGCCTACAGCTGCAAAGGCGGCTATGATGATCGCTATTACCGTGCAGATAACAGGCATTGGATTCATGACTGCGGTTGCAAGATATCCGGTCACGGAAGTCACAATATATATGATCATTCCGACAAGAGCGGCTATTGCTGCGATCCAAAACCAGATTTGATTTATTGATGATTTTTTTCATGCTCATTCTCTCCTTATGCCTCCTGTTTTTTTTTTTCTTATGCGGCTTATGATGTAGAAAACCACGCATAGTGCACATATTACCGCAAATACACCTGTGCAAGACTTGTATGCCACTCTCCACCATGTCATGACATCCTCACTATGTGTAGTCTCATTGATTCCGTTCATCGCTGCACTGTTTGCAAGCGCATATAATGCATAGTGAAGATCCTGCTTGATTGCCAGACATACATCTCTGTCTTTGCTCAAAGACTTAGCGTTCCAGTATGTAATCTCATCTCCTGCTCCAAATCCACAGAATGCTGTTGTTCCGGCAAGAATTGACTCCTTAGGTGATGCCTTAAGTGATACACCTGTAAAGTCTGTTACATTGTAGCCGTTAAAGCCCCACTCATCTCTCATGATCTGAACCTGTACACCGGCATTTGCACTTGATGCAACTGCACCGATACGGTTGTAGGATGACATAACTCCGAGTGCACCCTGTGTATATGTATCTGCCTTTGTATCGTCAGACTCAAATGAAGCCGGTTTTCCATTTGCCTCAAATGCCTGCTGGAGACCTCTGAGCTCTACTTCCCTTGCTTTCTGCTCGTTCATGAATACCGCGATTCCGAACGGTTGATCTCCGATCGTTGAATGCTGCGTGCTTGATATTTACAAGAGTACCCTTTGACTGTGCTCCCGAACAACAGCACTTCCGATATATCCTGTAAGGATCGGATCCTCTGAGTAATACTCAGCTCCACGGCTGTTGTATGCATGACGGTGGATGTTCATTCCAGGTCCGATCATGATAGGAAGATTAAGTACAAGTGTGCTCTCACCGAGTGTTATCTCACCATTCTCATATGCAAGCTCTTTATTCCAGCTATAAGCTATATTTTCGGTGATACTCCAACTCGTGTTGCATTGTCATAATCTTTTGCATCCTTATAAGGTGTTCCCTGGTAAGAGCCCTCTGTCAGGTAATGTGAATCTGATCCTCCAGGACCGTCATCTGATGTATACTGCATGAGTCCGATTGAAGGGATTGCTGCAATATTATGGAATGCATTTGCTGCAAAGTTAAGGAACTCATCAATAGTTATCTTATCTATCAGCTCGTCCCAGCGAGGATCGTCGTAATCAGCACCCTTTAAATCCATGATCGTCAGGTCACTTGATGTATCACCAAATACAAGATCCGATGTATCATCATCTGTTTTAAGCTCTATAAAGTCATTTCCAAGAAGCTTTGAAAGCTCGTCATTTGCTATAAGACCGGATATTGTCTTAGGGAAAGTTCCGTTCCAGTCACTTCTTGAAAGATATGTTACTGTATCAGGGATAAATGAATTGATATCCATTGAATAATCCCCATCGGAAACTGCATTTGTGATCTCAGTTCCGTTTTTGCTTGTTGCAAATGTTGTACTGTCAACATCTCCATCCCAGCTCCAAGAGTATGAAAGTGATGCATTTCCATCTGCTGTCATGCCATCTGCTGTTGTCTTTCCCTGTGCTGCAAGGATGTTGTTAAGTGCATCGTGTGAATTGCTTCCAACCGCAAAATAATATGTTCCCGGATCTACGATGTATGTCTTTGCATTTTCAGAGTCATAGCTTGCAAGGTTAGACAGATCAATATTAAGTGTGATTGTCTCACTTGCTCCCGGCTCAAGTGTCTGTGTCTTTTCAAAATCTATAAGCTGTACTGCTGATTTTTCAATACCATACTGCTTATCATAATCCGTGTATGGTGTCTGTGCGTAAACCTGTACTGCCGATTTACCTGCCACATCACCTGTATTGGTTGTTGTCACTGTAACCTGTGCTGTTTTCTTATCATCTGCTATCACAACATCATCAAGTGTCTGCTCGAAGGTTGTGTATGAGAGTCCATAACCGAACGGATATACAACCTCATTGCTGTAATCCCAGGTTCCATCTGCCTCTGAAACAGTTCCGTCTGCATTTGCATATGTTCCTGCCGAAGCCTCTGCGCCTCCGTTTCCAAGAACTATATCTGCATACCTTGTCTCATAATAACGATAGCCAGTGTAAATACCCTCAGCTTCTACGAGATAAGAGTTTACATTTGCACTCTCTGAGAAATCACTTGCATTTGTCCATGGAATGTTTCCATAATTCTGCATTGCAGGTGCAAGAGCACTGTTTTTAGCAAACACATCTCCCAGATATGATGATGGAGAAACAGTTCCGTTTAACACATCTGCAACACCATAGAAGCCGTAAGCTCCCGGATATCCTATCCACATAATTGCATCAATATCAGGATCATCCTGTAAATTTGCAATCTCCATAGGGTTTGTTGCATTGACAAGCACGATTACTTTATCGAAGTTTGCCTTTGCCTCATTTACCATCGCCATCTCTTCGTCGCTGAGACTTAAAATGTTGCCTGTAACTGTCTCAACACCGTCAGCGCGTCCCTCTTCTCCTGGATAATAGCCGTCACCGCCTTCTCCACCGACTCTTCCAACTACTACGATAGCTGCATCATTATACTCATCATACTGTGAGTTATAGTCAGGGTTAAGCTTTGCTAACTCATCAAGTGTCAGCTCGTGAGGATCATCATATGCTGTGATTTCTGAATACTCAGGTAAGATTCCACCACCAAACTGTGGTACTGCCCATTCTTTTCCATCAAAAAATTTCTCATATGCTGCCATCATTGATGGATTGATCTGAAAGCCTCTTTCTTTGAATGCATCAAATATCTGCACTGTAGATTTTCCATCTGCCACACTTCCACCGGAATTGCTGTATACCGGTGCATAGCTGCGGATACCGAACATTGTAATCTTTGCATCACTTTTGAGTGGCAAAGAAGCATTTTCATTCTTCAGAAGTGCAAATGTCTCCTGAGATGTGCGGATAGCCAATTCCTTAAAGCCATCATAAGCCTCCTTGGCTGATGTGAATTTTGACTGATATGTCCATGAATCTTGTGCATCCTCTGTCACTGTTACCTGACTTCTGGTTCCGACAAACGCATCTACCGATGTACGATATGTCTCCAGAATGTTTCCTGCCAGTAATGAAACTGTAAGGAACAGCGCTGATGTCATAGAAATACCACGCCACATGTTTGTTTTTCTAAACATACTTATCTTCTCCTTTTCTGTTGATAAACAAAGGTTATCAATTTTTCTCAAACCGCACAATGGATTTTGCATGAACTGTCATTTTGATACTTAATCTGTCCTAGATGCACACTTTTGTACGCGATTTCCTGTACAAAAAACTTCCCATACCATCATTTTGGCACAGGAAGTAAAATATCAAGTGAAAACATATTATCTTTTGATCCGGCTGACAAAAAGCCATGATATTTTTCTACTATCATGCGTATGCTCTTCATTCCAAAGCCGTGATACCGTTTATCCTTCTTCGTAGTCTGAGGTAATCCTTCCTCAAAAGAAAGCTCTCCAAGATACTGATTTTCTACATGAACCAGTATCATTCCACGGCTTTTCTTAACACGGATGTTAATGCAGCGTTTTTCTTCATCGTTTATCTTATCCACTGCCTCTATAGCATTATCAATCGCATTTCCAAACAGTGAGTAGACATCCGATTTCTTCATGAACGAAAGCAGCTCTCCATCTATCATACAGTCAAGACGTATCTTTTTATTCTCACACTGCATGAACTTTTCCATTAAAAGCACATCCAGTACTTCGTTTCCTGACTTAAAAGCCGTATCGTATATATCTATAGCTCTTTTTAAGTCAGCAAGCTCATCCTCAGGTATATTGTTGCCGAGCGTTGCTATCTGATTTTTATGTCATGACACTTGACATTGATAAGATCTATAGTTTCCTGCGAAAGCTTCATCTGCTGTTTCTGCTGATACAGAAGATGCTGCATGATTGCATTACTCTCCTGCTCCTTCTGATTTCTGACAATCTCGCACTGAAGCATAAGAAGGAACAGACAGCAAATCATATCAAACATCGCAAAAACCGTATATGGCTTATAACCGACATCATACTTGTCAAATAAATTTTGGAACCAGTTTGTACAAAGCTGCATACCGATAAGAAGAATCAGTACTGTCGGTGAGCTGGTATGCGTTGTTTCCAGACTTTCCTTCCTTAATTTGTTGCCGAAGAAAAAACCGCATACAGCCTCAAATACCACTATCGCTACCACGTATACAATATCATTTAAAACAGAGATTTCTATTCCGTTTCTTGTAAAAAGCATAACAACAGAGCTTGCTGCCTTAAAGCATAAATGCTGTGTAGCTGCCGCTGCGGTATTATAAAAAGCCGACTCCATAAAGTTCACATGAAAGCAGAATGTCACCCCTAAAGTGCAAAGCACAAAAAATACTGCGGTACGCATACTGTCTGTCAATGGATTTTTAATTGGAAGAAGCTGCCACAGCATAGACACCATAAGCATTCCGATAATCACAGTAAACACACGCACTACAAAACTTTTTCTGTGTTTTGTCCCCATATATAAAATGCGGTCGAAAAGACTAATTCAAATACATAACCATTGGCAGCAAAAAATGAATGTATCAGATTCATAGCACATTATCCCTTCCCATAGCCTCTGCCAGCTCTGACATAAATGCTTTTTTCCTTGGTCTGCTGATTTGTAATTCTTCTCCGCCCATTAGCATAAGTGTATAGCCGTTTACTCCGACTATATGTCTCTGATTTACGAGATAGCATTTATTACATCGCAAAAGCCTTTATCCTTAAGCTTTTCTTCTGTCTCAAGAAGAGTTCCGCTGCCCTCAACAATTCCATCCTCTGTGTGATACATAAGCCGGTGTCCCTGTACCTCAATGTAATGTATCTTTCTGAGTAAAGACGCACATACCCGCCCTGCCGCACGACAAGTATTGCCTCTGAAGCGGCCTGATATCCTGCAAGGACACGTTTCAATTTGAGTTCGAAATCACCATAATATACAGGTTTTACTATGTAATCAGTTGCATTTACCTCATAGCCTTTTACTGCATAGCTTGCCATATTTGTAACAAACACAAGTATTACCTTCTGATCCAGTCTGCGAAGCCTGTGTGCCGCTTCCATCCCATCTATTCCCGGCATCTCTATATCCATAAAAACAGCATCATATACTGTACGATATCCATCTAAAAATCCAGAGCATCATGAAATTTAACTACTTCGAATACTTCATCGTTTTCATTTGCATATCTCTCAAGAAAGCCTGCCAATTTTTCTGTAGCAGACTCATTATCTTCTACTATAGCGAATTTATACATGACAAATTCCTCTTTTTCATTGATAGTATGTAACTAAAATCTTGCAAATAGTATAAACCATAATACATAAAAATCCAACAGCTTACAAGACCTAAATTATAGGAAAATAAAAAATCAGAGGCAAGCGAGCTTATGGCGCTTTTTACTTACATCGTAGACACGGCTGGATTCTCCAGCCTCCGTATATTCGCAATCCGCACTTGCGTGCTTCTTGCTCATATCCGGACATTCGTCAAATAAAAAATCAGAGGCAAGCGAGCTTGTGGTGTTATTCTACTTACATCGTAGACACGGCTGGATTCTCCAGCCTCCGTATATTCGCAATCCGCACTTGCGTGCTTCTTGCTCATATCGGACATTCGTCAAAAAAAATCAGAGGCAAGCGAGCTTGCCTCTGATTTTTATTTTCCTCATTGTCTACGATTACATCATGCCCATTCCAGCGCCGGCACCTGCTGGCATTGCCGGAGTGTCCTCTTTGATTGTAGCTACTGCTGACTCTGTTGTAAGGAGTGTTGAAGCTACTGATGTTGCATTCTGTAATGCACTTCTTGTAACCTTTACAGGATCAAGGATTCCGTTATCAACCATATCTACATACTCTTCTGTAGCTGCGTTGAAGCCTGTTCCCGGAGCTGACTCCTTTACCTTGTTGATGATTACGGAACCTTCAAGTCCTGCATTTGCAGCGATATAGTAAAGTGGAGCCTCGAGTGCTTTAAGGATAACCTTTGCACCTGTCTTCTCATCTCCCTCAAGTGTATCAACAAACTCTGCAACCTTCTTTGATGCATGGATATATGCTGATCCACCACCTGCGATGATACCTTCTTCTACTGCTGCTCTTGTCGCTGCCAGTGCATCTTCCAGACGAAGCTTAGCTTCTTTCATTTCTGTCTCTGTTGCAGCGCCTACACGGATAACTGCTACGCCGCCTGCCATCTTGGCAAGTCTTTCCTGTAATTTTTCTTTATCAAACTCAGATGTTGTCTCATCAATCTGACCACGGATCTGGCTTACTCTGCCTGCGATAGCATCCTTGTCTCCGGCACCGTCAACGATGACTGTGTTCTCCTTCTGAACCTTAACTGACTTAGCACGGCCAAGCATATCGATTGTTGTATCCTTGAGCTCAAGTCCAAGATCAGAGCTGATCACGACCACCGGTAAGGATTGCGATATCCTCCAGCATAGCTTTTCTTCTGTCACCATAGCCGGGAGCCTTAACGGCTACTACGTTGAATGTACCACGAAGCTTATTAACGATAAGTGTTGTAAGAGCCTCGCCCTCAACATCCTCAGCGATGATAAGAAGTCTTGCACCGGCCTGAACAATCTTCTCAAGTAATGGAAGAATATCCTGGATGTTGGAAATCTTCTTGTCAGTAATAAGGATATACGGATCATCAAGTACTGCTTCCATCTTATCCATATCTGTGCACATATATGCTGAGAGGTATCCTCTGTCGAACTGCATACCTTCTACAAGATCAAGCTCTGTCTGCATTGTCTTGGACTCTTCAATTGTGATAACACCGTTGTTTGTAACCTTTTCCATAGCATCTGCTACGAGATTACCAACTTCCTCATCTCCTGCTGAGATAGCTGCTACCTTTGCAATCTGCTCCTTGCCCTTAACCTTCTGGCTCATATCCTTGAGTGCCTCAACAGCCTTGTCTGTAGCCTTCTTCATACCACGACGAAGCACGATTGGGTTTGCTCCTGCCTCAAGGTTCTTCATTCCTTCCTGAACCATTGCCTGTGCCAGAACAGTCGCTGTTGTTGTTCCGTCTCCGGCTACATCGTTTGTCTTTGTGGCAACTTCCTTGACAAGCTGTGCTCCCATGTTCTCGAAAGCATCCTCAAGCTCAACCTCTTTTGCGATTGTAACACCATCGTTTGTGATGAGTGGTGCACCGTATGATTTGTCAAGTACTACGTTTCTTCCTTTTGGTCCAAGTGTTACTCTTACTGTATTTGCTAGTTTATTAACACCAGCTTCAAGTGCTGCTCTGGCTTCTGAGCCATATTTAATTTCCTTTGCCATGATTTATACGACCTTTCTATTTATATATTTGATATTTAATTCCAAAATGTAAGCAGCTATGACCGGATATGTAAAACGTACCGGATCTTTAGCTTCTATCCGTAAATTAATCTTACTCTACTACTGCAAGAATATCATTCTGTCTAACGATGATGTACTCTTCTCCGTCAAGCTTAACCTCTGTGCCTGCGTATTTAGAATAAATAACCTTCTGTCCGACTGTTACCTGCATCTTAACTTCCTTGCCGTCAACCATTCCGCCAGGTCCTACTGCGATAACCTCAGCCTCCTGTGGCTTCTCCTGTGCTGAACTTGTAAGGATGATTCCCGATTTTGTTGTTTCCTCTGCTTCTAACTGCTTTAATACTACTCTGTCTGATAATGGAACTAATTTCATTGTATTGCCTCCTTTTATCTCTGTTAGCACTCATTTCTTTCGAGTGCTAATTTCTTTCTGTAAATAAAATATCACTATTGCATTTCAATGTCAACAGTGATATTTCATTTTAATATTTATTTTACATTTTCTATATCAATCCGTAATGCTTTAACGCATTTTTCACTCCATCATCTGAAATATCCGATGTGACATATTCCGCAATTTCTTTAACCGGTGGCATTGAGTTGCCCATCGCGATTCCATGTCCTACACTCTCAAGCATTTCAAGGTCATTTACACTGTCGCCTATCGCATAGGTTTCATCAAGCGGGATATCCAGATGATTGCACAGCCATTTGATGCCGGTTGCCTTTGAGGTTCCCTTCGGCACGAACTCCACGACATTTTCCACATGCTCAAGTATCAGAAAATCATCGGCAAACTCTGCCTTCACACGTTCATAATCAGTACCATCTATCACGTCAGCGGAGAATTTATTAATTCTTATCTCGCCGTCATATCCTCTTATTATATGTGCATGCTCACCAAGTGACTCAAAAGGTAATCCACATACGGATCATCCTCAAAACCCTCGTCATCTATCCAATAGTCTGTGGAGCCCTCAAGCACTACAGGCATTTTACACTCAGAAAGCACCCTTATGACCTTTTGTACCATATCTGCGCTCAGGTCATTTTCGTATATTACTTTGCCATCCATTTCAATATAGTTGCCACATGCCGCAATTATTCCATCAAAACCCATATTTAATAGCTTCTCTGACCTCACACTGGCTCTGGCACGTCCTGTACATATAAATGCCAGATGTCCGTTTGCCTTGAGGGCTGCCACAGCCTCTAGTGTGCTTTCAGGAATTACCATGTCATCGTCCCATATTGTTCCGTCTATGTCAAAAATACTGTTTTACTCATTTGCTGCTCCTAATATTATTATTATCATGTCAAACACTGCTATCTTAACATCTTATAAGTCAAATTTCAATCAATTAATCCACAGTACCCGCACCTCTAGAAAGCAGTAATTTTGTATGTCAAAAATCCCGGTGCAATGCACCGGGATTTTGATATAAAATGTATGAAATAAAATTTATTAAGGAGAATTGCTACAATAATTTGTTACTGTACTGAGAGATATGAATATCCCATGAGACTCTCATCAACCTCTCTGGCAGCCTCACGTCCCTCTCTGATAGCCCATACTACAAGGGACTGTCCACGGTGGTTATCACCTGCCACGTATACGTTTTTACGTTCGTAGCGTAATGTCCCTCCTGTGTACTTACGTTTGTTCTGGCATTGAGCTCTACACCAAATGCCTTTGCCACATAGCTTTCTGTTCCAAGGAAGCCTGCTGCTATAAGCACAAGCTCTGCCGGAAGCTTTTTCTCTGATCCCTCTACCGGAACCATCATGAATCTGCCTGTCTTCTCGTCCTTTTTACTCTCAAGACTTACAATTGTAAGCTCCTTTAGGTTGCCGTTTTGTCCTTGTGGAACTCTTTTACGGTTGTCTTGTAGATACGTGGGTCATGTCCGAATACTGCAATGGCTTCCTCCTGGCCGTAGTCTGTTTTAAGACCTTTGGCCACTCCGCCACGGATTGTTTGCGGCACGCTCTGTAGGCGGACAAGGCATCATCTCAAGCTGTGTGACCGATTTGGCGCCCTGACGGATTGCAGTTCCGACACAGTCGTTTCCTGTGTCACCGCCACCGATAATGACCACATTTTTGCCCTTTGCAGATACAAACTTGCCATCTGTCAGGTTTGAATTTAAAAGGCTCTTTGTATTCTGGGTAAGGTAATCAACAGCAAAGTAAATACCCTTTGCATCTCTTCCGTCTGCCTTTATGTCTCTTGGATTTTTGGCACCACAGCAAAGGATTACCCTGTCATACTTCTTGTAAAGCTCTGCCGGCTTTATATCCTTTCCGACATCACAGCCTGTGACAAAATGAATGCCCTCTTCCTTCATTATATTAACTTTTCTGTCAATAATGCTCTTATCAAGCTTCATATTTGGAATACCATACATGAGCAGGCCACCGACGCGGTCCTCTCTCTCATATACTGTAACCTCATGGCCTCTCTGGTTAAGCTGGTCTGCTGCCGCAAGTCCTGAAGGGCCCGAACCAATGATTGCAACCTTCTTGCCGGTTCTGACCTTTGGTGGCTTTGGAGCTGCATATCCGTTTGCATATGCAGTCTCTATTACACCATGCTCATTGTCCCTGACTGATACCGGACTGCCCCAGTGTCCACATGTACATGCCTTCTCGCACAGTGCCGGGCAGACTCTTGATGTAAACTCAGGGAAATTATTGGTCTTGTGCAGACGATTATATGCCTGCTCCCAGTTGCCGGTATATACAAGGTCGTTCCACTCGAACCAGGTTGTGCAGAGGACAGCGATGTCATGGCTGCTATTGTCATTCCCGACTGGCAGAAAGGAACTCCGCAGTCCATACAACGGGCAGCCTGTTTCTGTTGATTTTCTTTTGAAAGGAACACATGGAACTCGTTAAAGTTCTTAATACGCTCCTTTGGCTCTACAGACGCTGCTTCGCATCTGTCATATTCCATAAATCCTGTTGGTTTTCCCATTATCTGCGTCCTCCTTAGCCTCTTGTGCTGGCATAAAATGCCTCAATCTGTGCCTGCTCTGCGTTAAGACCCTTTTCTTCCATCTGTACAATAGCCATCTGCATACGGTTGTAATCGTAAGGAATAACCTTCTTGAACTTAGGAAGATACTCACTGAAATGATCAAGGATTTCCTTACCCTTTTCTGAGTTTGTAAGTGTTACATGCTCTTTTATCATTTCCTTAAGCTCTAACACATCGTACTTGTTTGAGACCTCCTCAGTAAATACCATCTGCTTGTTGGTTCTCATGTAAAGGTCATTGTCCTCATCAAGCACATATGCTATTCCACCGCTCATACCTGCTGCAAAGTTTTTCCGGTCTTTCCAAGGATAACTACACGGCCACCTGTCATGTACTCGCAGCCATGATCGCCGACACCCTCAACTACTGCTGTTGCACCGGAATTTCTTACGCAGAAACGCTCACCGGCAACACCGTTTATGAAGGCCTTACCGCTTGTAGCTCCGTAAAGTGCTACGTTTCCGATGATGATATTATCATCCTTCTCAAACTTGACTCCTGCAGGTGGATATACGATGAGCTTTCCACCTGAAAGACCCTTTCCGAAGTAATCATTTGAATCTCCGACAAGCTCAAGTGTAAGTCCCTTAGGGATAAATGCTCCAAAGCTCTGTCCGCCTGCACCGTTACACTTGATAACAAAAGTGTCTTCATCCAGCGCATCGTCATATTTCTTTGTAATCTCAGAACCAAATATTGTTCCGAGAGATCTGTTTGTATTTGTTACCTCAATCTCAATCGCGCGCTTTTGTCCGCTCTCAAGTGCGCTCTTAAGCTGTGTCATGATCTCAGTCATATCCTTTGTCTTTGAAAGCTCAAAGTCATATACCTGCTTAGGATCGAAGATAACACTCTGCTTTTTGCCGTCAAACGGATTATTAAGTATACAGTCAAGGTCAATCTTTGACTGTCTCTCGCTTAGATTATCACGCTTCTTTAAGAGATCTCCACGTCCAACGAGCTCATCCACTGTCTTTACGCCAAGCTTTGCCATATACTCACGAAGCTCTTCAGCGATGAAACGCATGAAGTTCTCAACGTACTCCGGCTTTCCTGCAAAGCGCTTACGAAGCTCAGGGTTTTGTGTAGCAATTCCTGCCGGACATGTATCCAGATTACATACGCGCATCATCACGCAGCCCATCGTTACAAGCGGAGCTGTCGCAAAACCGAATTCCTCGGCTCCAAGACACGCTGCTATTGCCACATCACGGCCACTCATCAGCTTACCGTCTGTCTCAATTCTTACTTTATTTCTAAGACCATTCATAAGAAGAGTCTGATGTGTCTCAGCCAGACCAAGCTCCCACGGAAGTCCTGCATTATGGATAGAGCTTCTTGGTGCGGCTCCTGTTCCTCCGTCGTAGCCTGAGATAAGCACTACCTGTGCTCCAGCCTTTGCAACGCCTGCCGCAACAGTTCCTACACCGGCCTCAGAAACGAGCTTGACTGAGATTCTTGCATCTCTGTTTGCATTCTTTAAGTCGAATATAAGCTGCTCCAAATCCTCGATAGAATAAATATCGTGGTGTGGTGGTGGAGAGATGAGTGCAACACCCGGTGTTGAAAGTCTTGTCTTTGCAATCCAAGGATAAACCTTCTTTCCTGGTAAGTGTCCGCCCTCACCCGGCTTAGCACCCTGTGCCATCTTAATCTGAATCTCCTGTGCGCTTGTTAAGTATCTGCTTGTGACACCAAAACGTCCTGAAGCAACCTGCTTGATTGCTGAACAGCGGTTCTTTCCGTCTTTTCCGATTGTGAGACGATCCTTGTCCTCTCCACCCTCACCGGTATTTGATTTTCCGTGCAGATGGTTCATGGCAATTGCAAGTGTCTCATGTGCTTCCTTGGAAATAGATCCGTATGACATGGCACCTGTCTTGAAACGTGTCACAATTGAGTCAACGCTCTCAACCTCCTCGAGCTTGACACCCTTCTTAGGATAGTTGAAATCCATGAGTCCACGGATGTTTGTATTTTTCTCTTCCTCGTCCACAAGTGCTGTGTACTGCTTGAACAGATTGTAGTCACCGCGCTGTGTCGACTGCTGGAGAAGATGGATTGTAGCCGGATTGTACAAATGGTCATCGGCTCCGCTTCTCATCTTGTGTCTGCCCTTGCTGTCAAGTGTAACATCTGTCTCAAGTCCGAGCGGATCGTAGGCTGCAGAGTGAAGCTCATCCACATCGTTCTCGATATCCTGTAATGTAATTCCACCGATACGGCTTACTGTATTTGTGAAATACTTATCAATAACACTCTTGTCAATACCGATTGCCTCAAAAATCTTTGAGCCCTGATATGACTGAATGGTTGAAATACCCATCTTTGCTGCAATTTTACGATACCTGTGATGATTGCATGGTTGTAATCATCGATTGCTGCATAATAATCCTTGTCAAGCATATGCTCGTCAACAAGCTGCTTAACTGTATCCTGTGCCAGATAAGGGTTGATTGCACTTGCACCAAAGCCAAGCAGTGTAGCAAAATGATGAACCTCTCTCGGCTCTCGACTCAAGAATGAGTGAAAGCGATGTTCTCTTTTTGTCTTTACAAGATACTGCTGCAATGCAGCAACTGCAAGCAGTGAAGGAATTGCAACGTGGTTCTCATCAACACCCCTGTCTGAGAGGATAATAATGTTGGCTCCGTCCCTGTATGCACGGTCAGCCTCTATATAAAGTCTGTCTACTGCTTTCTCAAGACTTGTGTTCTTGTAATATATAATAGGTAAAACCTCTACCTTAAAGCCATCGGCCTTTAAATTCTTAATCTTCATAAGGTCAGTGTTTGTAAGGATTGGATTGTTAATCTTAAGTACACGGCAATTTTCCGGCTTCTCCTCAAGCACGTTTCCGGCCTCACCGATATAGAGTGTGGTTGATGTGACAACCTCCTCACGGATTGAATCGATAGGCGGGTTTGTTACCTGTGCGAAGCGCTGCTTAAAGTAGTTGAATAACGGCTCCCTGTTACGATAAAGCTGCAAGCGGTGTATCAGTACCCATGGCCGCTGTGCCCTCAACACCATTTTTAGCCATCGGAAGGATTGAATCCTTGAGTGACTCATATGTATAACCGAAGGCTCTCTGCATTCTCTGGCGCTCTTCCTTTGTATACTCAGGTACTCTCTGGTTAGGAATCTTTAAATCCTTAAGATTTACCATGTATCTGTCAATCCACTCACCATAAGGCTGCTTGTCTGCATATCTCTCCTTGAGCTCATCATCATCTATGATTTTTCCTGCAACAGTATCCACAAGGAGCATCTTTCCAGGACGGAGACGATCCTTTTTCACAATCTTTGTAGGGTCAATCTCAAGTACTCCGACCTCAGATGAAAGGATAAGATAATCATCATCTGTCACATAGTAACGTGATGGACGAAGTCCGTTTCTGTCAAGCACTGCTCCGACTAAATCACCATCTGAGAATACGATTGAAGCGGACCATCCCATGGCTCCATCATTGTAGCGTAATACTGGTAGAAATCCTTCTTCTTCTGAGTCATGATTGAATTGTTTGCCCATGGCTCAGGAATCATTATCATAACGGCAAGTGGAAGCTCCATACCACTCATTACCAGGAATTCAAGCGCATTATCAAGCATTGCTGAGTCAGATCCTGCCGCATTGATAACCGGCAAAACCTTCTGGAACTCTTTTTAAGCTTTGGAGACTCCATGTTCTCCTCACGGGCTGACATCTTGTCAGAATTTCCAAGAATAGTGTTAATCTCACCATTGTGCACGATAAATCTGTTTGGATGAGATCTCTCCCAGCTTGGGTTTGTATTTGTAGAGAATCTTGAATGTACTGTGGCGATTGCTGACTCATAATCAGGATCCTGTAAATCCATGAAGAACTGTCTGAGCTGCTCTACAAGGAACATTCCCTTATATACGATTGTTCTGCTTGAGAATGAAACCACATATGTATTGTCGTTTGACTGCTCGAATACACGTCTTGCAACATACAGCTTTCTGTCAAACTCAAGTCCTCTCTCAACATCCTCGTGTCTCTTTACAAAGCACTGCATGATGCATGGCATACAGTCTCTGGCTTTTTAGAAAGCTTATCAGGCTCTGTAGGCACTTCTCTCCATCCGAGAAACTCAAGTCCTTCCTTTTCCACGATAACCTCAAGCATCTTCTTTGCCTGAATAGTCTTGAACTCATCATTAGGGAAGAAAAACATTCCCACACCGTAATCTCTCTCATCTCCAAGCTCTATTCCAAGCGGCTTTGTAACCTTCTTAAAAAACTTATGAGAAATCTGCAGCAGAATTCCAACACCGTCTCCCGTCTTACCATCAGCGTCTTTTCGGCTCTGTGCTTTAAGTTCTCTACGATTTTTAAAGCATTTTCTACCGTCGCATGTGTTTTGATACCTTTGATATTTACTACTGCACCAATTCCACAGTTATCATGCTCGTAGCGAGGATCATATAATCCCTTAGCTGTGGCTGTGCTTTCATTCCATTGTTTACTCATAGGTTCTTCCTTTCCTAGTGTAAATTTGTTAACGGATAACTTATTAAGAAGTGAATCATTTCCTGTTTATGATTTTACAACTATGAAAGCTCAATGTAAATAGTTTTTTTCTCGCTATTGTCTGATTATTTGATAACTTAATATTATAAAGTTGTTTTTCTGACTATATCTGTATTTTTATCCTTTTTATAATGGTATACACACAATTTACTTTTTAAAATTCCAAAACTTTTTTCAATAAAGCAATGCATAAAACACTGTTTCAGCAAATTGTGTCTGAATTGTGTATGCGTTACAGTAGCTTTTCATGTCTTATATCATAAAAAAATCAGCTATACTTTTTATTGTATAGCTGATTTTTATAAACATCCGGTAACTATCCTAAATCGCATTGCTCATATTCGTAAAACTGCACGATACTCATATTTTGTCTGCACTCCGTTTTGGTCCATGCTAAACATTTTCTTCTGTGTGCTTCGCATAATAATAAAATATCACAGCACCAACACCAAGGCACATGACAGATACCACCCATGCCATTACACTGCCATCAACAGTCCACTTCAAAATACCAGTCTCTGTCCTTATAACAGCAAACGCATTTGCGGTAATATGACCAATCATAGCCGCATACACATGCCCTGACTTATACATGAAAGCTGCAAGCACAAGGCCAAGTAAAAAAGCATAGACAAACTGCACTATATTAAAATGAATGAGCCCAAACAAAAGCGCCGACAAAAATACCGCCTGTGGCACATTCATTATTTTGCGCATATTTCCAAATACAATGCCTCTGAAAACAAGCTCCTCCATAATCGGAGAAAGAATTGCCGAGCCAATCAGCTCAATTACAAGAGTGCTTGCATAAAAGCTCTCATTTGCCCTGGCATATCCTTCTGAGAGCCCGATAAGCGGTGACATGGTGATGATATTATTGAGCGCAAATGAAATAAAAAGTGTAATCACAATCACCCAGAGCACATTTATAAAAAGTGCCCTGTCTATCTTTGGTTTTTTAACAAACATCTGCTGTGTCGGCTTATAGCTTGCAAAATACATAAATGGTATTGTAATTGCTGCAGATATTATCTGCGCTATCATGTATGTCGAAGCTGTGTGTCCGATAAACGCAAAATAAAGTACATTGCGCTCAGAAAAACAATGTAGTAAAGCACAATCGGGACAATTATTTCCCACACTATCGCTCTTAATTTTAAATTCTTATTCATGAAATCCCATTCCTATCTACTGTTTATAACCTCATGTCTCAATGCATTGCATTTTCATAAAAGCTAATCAAAAGCCTGGAAAGTACATCCGAAGCTGCCTTATATCATCTATCACAGCTTTTGCACCGGCACTCACCATCTCGTTAACATCTCCAAATCCAAAGCTTACAGCTATGCTTGGCACATTGACACGGTTTGCTCCCTCGATATCAAACATAGTATCTCCGATTAAACACATCTCATCCCTTGGAATGTCTGACCACCGGCGCATCACCTCGTTAAGCACCTCTTCCTTTGTATCTATCCTGCCGTCAAATGTAGCTCCGACCACCTCATCAAACATATCCAGTATTCCAAAATGCTCCAAAATACGCTCACACGATTTTTCCGGCTTCGATGATGCAAGTCCTATCCTATAGCCGGCTGCTTTAAGCGCCTCTATGCATTCCTTTACTCCCGGAAAAAGCGAACATTCAAATATACCTATTTTGTTATAGCGTTCTCTGTACTTTTGACCGCTTCAAGTGCTCTCTCCTTAGTAAATCCGTAATGCTCCATAAATGTGTTTATGAGCGGCGGTCCTATAAAGAAAACAGACTGTTTCTGTCCGGCTCATCTATGCCAAAGTGTGAAAGTGCATATTGTGCCGACTTTGTGATGCCCTCTGATGAGTCAATCAGCGTTCCGTCCAAATCAAATAATATTGCTTTCATTTGTTATCTCCATTGCTTTAAATTTATTGTACTTTTAATTAAAATGCTAGGTCAGTATCTCATTTAACACTCGTCCGACAGCATCGGCAAACTCGTTGATACTCTTTATCTTCACAAGACTTCTGCCGAATATCTTTGTTGCAAGCTCACTGTCATGTGCACTTCCCATGAAGATGCCAATTACGTCTATTCCATGGTTTTAAGCCTCTGCACCTCATTTACGGTATCCTTAACAGCAAGAGCATCAGTGTACTACCTGTCCTTATAAAAGGCTCCCTCCCCTGCTATCTGATCATCCTGGGGGCTTGCATCCGAAAACATGAAAAGTAACTTCTTTGGCTTTGAACTTAGCTCCATCAGATGTGATGCCGCGCGCAGAGCAAGGCCATCCCTGTTATTTCCTGCCGCAACAAAATGAAACAGCTCATCCTCCACACCATAATCGTCATATTCCTTAAAGATGTGCATCACCGTGTAGCCTCTTATACTGCAGTATGAGTAAATCTGCACCGGTATGCCACAATTAGTCGCTCTTTGACAGTACATATGCCTGTGCTGCTATCTTCTGCTGCATCTGTTTTCTGGAAGAAGACGCATCCATCAGTATGTCGACAGAAAAGCCCGGCGTCTCCACCTCATCTTTTCGCTCAAAAACACGCGGATTGTCCAGATACAGGGCCTTCCATACTCTCGAAGGCTTTATACGGCCGTGTGTTGAAGCATCCATAAATGTCTCATCTGCTGTCTCCAGGTGCATTCTAAGGCTTTCTGTAAGTCTCCTTATACTGTTTTGATACACTGCCATGTTTTTTTCAAAATGCTCTTTATTCTTGTCATATTGCATGGCTGTCTCTTTTGTAAATGCAAGAATTTCCCTGCGTTCTCTTTTGTTGTCAATCTCATCAGGTACAGTCTGCTTTTTCTCCGATGAAATACCTCTGGTAAAAAGCAAATGACAGTTTTTGTGATTTCCTACACAGAGCTTTTTCTCCATCTCGGCCTGCTGCCTGTCAGAATACATGCTTTTTCCAAAGCAGGCTGTCACATACCGCTTCGCTTCTATTGGATCTTTCTGCAGTGCAAACTGCAGCAGATATCTCTTTGAATGCTCCATAGACAAAGCTGCTGTGTCCGAGGCCATATTTTTATCATAAAAGCTATTCGCTCTGACATACTGTGTGCTGACTTTTCCTATTGAATGAAATGCTCCTGCTACCTTCTGCAAGAAATATATGCCCTGTGGCTTTGCCACCTTTATCGGCTTATACGAGAAATACTTCCACAGATTTTCTCGCGTTTTTCTATAATCTCATCCGTTGTCATATCAGGTGTAAAACAAAAAGCATTCAGTATCTCTTCATCCTCCTTGCAAAGACCTAAGGGTTTTCCAAGTATCCTTCTGCAATGTGCATTTCTGATTATATCAATCCTCGAATACTCCCTGTTTTTATTGACTCCTGCAAGGCTCTTTTTCGCGTACTCAAGCCTTAAATCATATAAGGCAGGCCTCGTTTGTCTCTCCTTTTCATACAGGGCATTTTCCAAACCTATCCATAAAAGACCCTCATAAAGCATGGCGTTTTTTCCTGTCAGCTGATTGAATAAGGCATCTATCTTATCATGCTCATACCACTTGTATTCAAGCCCAATAATCAGATTAAGGTAAATATCCGCAGTGCCATCCGGTGCAAATGCCAGAAAAAGCGGCTCTATGTCATAATCACAGGCCGCCATCCATATGAAGTTTCTTGCTCTTTTTGCTTCCTTTATATCCTGTTCTTCCATATGTTCCATTCCTTCATATGTCACAAGCTCATATCAACAAAACAGCTGCTCTCCGCTCATCTTCCTTGAGATTCTTGCACGGATTGTATCACGGATAAGCGTCTGCTCATATTCATCAAAGCTCTTGTTTGTTATTCCCATATCCAGAGCTGTATATATATTTAAGCCCTTTTCCATCATACCAATTGAACCGATGAGACCACGCAGATCAAGTGCCTTTGACGATATTTCGCCATTTTTGCACTTGGTATGCAGTTCAAGAAATACCTCCGCAAGCTCATTTGCTCCCGCTTCACGTATTGCAGGATAATGCTCCTTTATGAGCTTCACAAGGCTCTCTTTTGAAATCATAGGCATCCGGATTACCGCAAAACGTGATACAAGGGCCTCATTCAGCTCCTTTGTGCCTGCATAGCCGTAATTCATCGTGGCAATAAATCTTGTTGCCGGATGAAGCGACAGTCTGTCATAGCCCGGCACATCTATTGTACGTCTGAAATCAAGTGTGGCATGAAGCACTGCCATAGCCTCACTTTTTGCCATATTTATCTCATCAAGTACCGCAAAGCCGCCTGTTTTTGCCGCTGTATACACAGGTCCCGGTCTGAAGGATACTTCTCCGGCGCGAAAAGTATCGGTTCCGATAAGTGATGCTGCATCCATATTTACGTGAAATGACACATCCCAGCGTGGTCTGTTAAATACACCTGCCAGATTCTCTGCGAAAAGATTCTTTCCTGTGGCCTTTTCTCCGACTAAAAGCAGATTTTCTCCACACAAAACAGCTGTTATAGCCTGTTCCCACACATCGCTTCCGTAATAAAACTGTGTAGGCACGGGGATTCTTGACTCATACTCCTTGTCCACCGGATACTGCGAGCGGAACTTTTCAATTTCCTTAATCAGATTTTCTGAAATGCCAAGCTCTCTTAATTTGTCCAACAAGCTCATCGCTTCCTTTCATGTCAGATATTTTAACTGCTCCAGGCCATACATACTCAAAACCGTACACAGTTTATGCTTTACGTTATATTGTCATACGATATATTATTTCTTCACGCCCTTGGTGTCACGGTTTGCAATGTGCAGCCTGTGAAGCGCCACCTGCTTACCCTTTACCTCGACCTCTTTTTCCTCCTGGTCATAAAGCAGATAAATGTCAGTAAGCTCATCCTCTCTGTCAAGCCTCATTCCCCTGACACCTACTGCTGCCTTTTTCTTTTCAGGAATAGTGCCACAGTCGATTCGAAGGAACATTTCCTTTTTTGAACGCATTACCATTGTAGCATTCTCTGAAAGCATGTCAACAAATAACAGCTCATCATCATCCATGAGCTTTGTCGCCTGCGAGGTCTTTCGTGTCACCACAAACTCAGCACCATCCACGAGCTTTATCATGGCTGACTTCGTTCCAAATATAAGCTTGTGCTTTTCAACATCCATAAGAGGCGCTATAAATACTATATCCTCCTTACTGCTGTCATAGTTGCTTACATTGTCAATAGGTGTGCCCTTGTCACGGAATTTGCCGTAAGGCAGGTCTAACACCTTGACAAGATGCATGTTTCCGTTGTTTGTGAAAATGCACAGCTTATCTATATTTTTGACCTTTAATATCAGCTTGTTCTCTGCGTCAGCTGTATCTTTGTTTCTATCATAGGTTGAAGTATCTACTGTCTTCACATAGCCGAAGCGATCCATGAGCAGCACTACATCCGATACCTCAAGCTCTTTTTTGACCACAACAGCTTCCTCGAGATTGTCAAGCTCCGTGCGTCTGTCCCTTGCATACTCCTTGCGGAACGCTTTAAGCTCCTTCATAATGACCTTTGCCATGGATGAGCGATGCTCTAAAATATCGCTGTACTCTGCAATCTTTGCCCTGGTCTCCTCGTGCTCCTTAATCAGAGCCTCAATTTCGAGTCCAATCAGCTTGTACAGACGCATTTCAAGGATAGCAGCTGCCTGACGCTCAGTAAAGCAAAGCTGGGCTGCCATGGCCTCTGAAGCCTTTGACTTGAATTTAATCCCCTCTGTCTCTCCGTTTATGAGACATGCCTTTGCCATTTTCTGGTCACGGCTTCCTCTTAATATTTCAATAATCAGATCTATCACGTTGCAGGCCTTTATGAGTCCCTGCTGTATTTCTTCTTTCTCCTGCTCCTTTGCAAGAAGTGTCTCATACTTTCTTTTGCAATCTCATACTGGAAATTGACATGGTGCCTTATGATTGGTACAAGACCAAGCGTCTCAGGTCTTCCATTTGCGACGGCCAGCATATTTACACCGAAAGTGTCCTCCAGCTTTGTCTTTTTATACAAAAGGTTCTTAAGTGCCTCAACATCAGCACCTTTTTTAAGCTCTAAGACAATTCTTATTCCCTCTTTCGATGATTGGTTGGTTATGTCCACAATATCCGTTGTCGCTTTTGACTCGACAAGTGAATAGACATCATTTAAGAATTTTCCTATATTGGCACCAATCATTGTGTATGGGATTTCCGTAATGACAAGCTTGTCCTTTCCTGCCTTCCCCTTCTCTATTTCGATTCTTCCACGGATTTTTATCTTTCCCTGTCCGGTCTCATATATTGCTGCAAGATCATCCTGATTTGCAACAATGCCTCCTGTCGGAAAATCAGGCCCCTTTATATACTGCATCATCTCGGCTGTGGTGATATCAGGATTTTTCATATAAGCAATCACACCGTCCACCACCTCGCCAAAATTGTGTGGCGGAATGCTTGTCGCCATGCCGACTGCTATACCCTCAGCTCCATTTATCAAAAGGTTCGGCACCTTGACCGGAAGCACCTCTGGCTCTTTTTCTGTCTCGTCGTAGTTTGGAATGAAATCAACCACATTTTTGTCTAGATCAGCAAGGTATGCTTCCTGTGTGATTTTTTGAAGTCTTGCCTCAGTATAACGCATGGCAGCGGCTCCGTCTCCCTCGATTGAGCCAAAATTACCGTGTCCATCGATAAGCGGCATGCCCTTTTTGAAGTCCTGTGCCAAAACAACCATCGCATCATAGATTGATGAATCGCCGTGTGGATGATATTTACCCATTGTATCACCGACTATACGCGCACTCTTTCTATATGGCTTGTCGTACCTGATGCCCAGCTCATGCATATCATAAAGTGTACGCCTTTGTACAGGCTTAAGCCCATCGCGCACATCCGGCAGGGCTCTTGCTATAATGACACTCATCGCATAGTCAATATAGGATTTCTGCATCAGCTCCGAATATTCGGTCTGAATTATATTGTTGTCTACATTGTTATCTATATTTCTATCCATGTCTTTCTCCGATTATAAATACTGCTTAACTATTCAGAACCACTGAGAACCAAAAGCTGCTGCGTCATGCTTACACATCCAGCTCCGCGTCATGCGCATGCTCGTATATGAACTCTTTTCGGTGGCACATCACTACCCATAAGCAGTGATGTCACATCATTTGCCAGGCGCCCATCCTCTATTTCAATACGCTTTAGCATCCTAGTTGCGGGATTTAGTGTGGTATCCCAAAGCTGATCCGCATCCATTTCTCCAAGACCCTTATATCTTTGCAACGTAAACTTGCCTGTATGTGTCTTTCTGTACTTGTCAAGCTCCGCATCGTCATACAAATATTTTTCCTCGCCCTTTGACGGAATAGCCTTGTAAAGCGGAGGCATGGCAACATATACATGTCCCTCTAAAATAAGCTCAGGCATAAACCTGAAGAACAGAGTCAAAAGCAGCGTGGAGATATGAGCTCCGTCCACATCGGCATCGGCCATAATGATGATTTTGTCATAACGAAGCTTTGTTATATCAAAATCATTTCCATACCCTTCCGAAAATCCGCAGCCAAACGCATTTATCATTGTCTTTATTTCAGCGTTTGCCAGTACCTTATCAATACTTGCCTTTTCAACATTCAAAATCTTGCCTCGAATCGGCATGATTGCCTGAAACATACGGTTTCTTGCCATCTTTGCCGAGCCTCCGGCAGAATCTCCCTCTACGATAAAAATTTCACATTTGGAAGCATCCCGGCTCTCACAGTTTGCAAGCTTTCCGTTTGAATCAAAGGAAAACTTCTGCTTTGTGAGCAGATTGGTCTTTGCCTTCTCCTCAGCTTTTCTAATCTTTGCGGCCTTCTCAGCACATGATATTACCGTCTTTAAGACCTCAAGATTCTTGTCAAAATAAAGCGGTACCTCGTCATTTGTCACCTTGGCAGTTGCACGGTTTGCATCCTGATTGTCAAGCTTTGTCTTTGTCTGACCCTCGAATCTAGGGTCGATGCTTTACTGACACTACAGCAGTCATGCCGTTTCTGACATCTGCTCCGTTGAAATTCGCATCCTTGTCCTTTAATATACCAAGCTCTCTGGCATATGAATTGATAATACCTGTAAAGGCTGTCTTAAAACCTGTGATATGCGCTCCACCCTCAGAATTGTATATATTGTTGCAAAAACCAAGTATATTTTCATGGAACTCGCTTGTATACTGAAAAGCCACCTCAACCTTTATATTCTCACTCTCTCCTGTAAAGTAAATGACATCATGCAGCTTTTCTATATTTTTATTTAAATCCTTTACAAAACCGATAATACCCTCAGGCTCATGATACTCAATATGCTCTGTCGCATCACCTCGTTTGTCCTCGTATATGATTGTAAGCTTCGGATTGAGATACGCTGTCTCCTTCAGTCTGTTCTTTACATCCTCTTCCTTGAATCTTGTCTTCTCAAAAATCCCAGGGTCCGGCAGGAAATTAATCCTTGTTCCTGTCTTTTTGGTTTTGCCTAAAGTAGGAAGCAGGCCATTTTCAAGCTCCACGACAGGAACACCCTTTTCATATCTGTCATGGTGAATAAAGCCATCTCTGCTTATCTCCACATCCATATATGTGGATAATGCATTTACAACCGACGAACCAACTCCGTGCAGACCTCCACTGGTCTTATATACAGAATTGTCGAATTTACCTCCTGCGTGCAGTGTCGAGAATACAACACGCGCCGCAGATACACCCTTAGCATGCATACCTACAGGTATTCCACGTCCGTTATCCTCCACCGTACACGAACCGTTTTTCTCTAGAGTTACCCTTATGGTATCACAGGCACCTGCCAGATGCTCATCTACGGAGTTGTCCACAATCTCATATATCAGATGGTTTAGTCCCTTGGTTGTGACACTTCCTATATACATACCCGGTCTTTTTCTGACTGCCTCAAGTCCTTCTAAAATTGCTATGCTCTTCTCATCGTATGTTTGCTTCTTGGCCATACTTGTCTCCTACTTCTTTAAATTGCGTAATAATTATATTATCTGCCCTGCCTGCTATCCTTGATATGCGCTAACACCATCGTAGCTATTTTAAATATCATAGCATCATCAAAGGTTCTGATATCAAGTCCTATCGACTTCTCAATACGCTCTAGCCTGTACACAAGCGTATTTCTATGCACATAAAGCTGTCTTGCAGTCTCTGAAATGTTCAGATTGTTCTCGAAGAACTTGGAGATTGTAGACATTGCCTCCTCGTCATCAAGTATCTGTGGCACCTCATCACCAAAAACCTCACGGATAAACATCTCACACAGACTCATTGGAAGCTGATAAATAAGTCTTCCTATGCCCAGCCTGTCATATGCCATAATTTCCTTTTCCACGTAAAACAGCCTGCCGACCTCAAGCGCCATTTTTGCCTCCTGATAAGACTCTGCAATCTTTGAAGAACATCCGTCGGATTGCCATAGCCCACCCGTACCTTAATCATAGCCTCTGCAAGCAGATTGTCAACCAGACTTCCTGCAATAGATGAAAGCTTTTCCAAGCTTTGGTGAATCTATGTCCTCAACATCCTTTACCAGCACTACATTATGCTCATCCATCGCCACCACAAAATCACCGCTTCTGATATCTGCCAGATTCTTTACAAGCTCAACTGCTATCTCATTGCTGTTCTTTCCGGTATCTATAACATATACTACTCGTTTTCTGTTTTCTATATGTAATTTCTTGGCACGATTTATTATATCAGAACCGAGCATATTGCCAAGAAGAATATTCTGAATAAAATTATTTCTGTCATATCGCTCTGACTCACCGAGCACAAGTGTCCGAAGCTGACAAACTGCCATCCTGCCTATTACAAGATTCTCACTCGTATACGGGCAGAATATTACGAGCACATACTCAAGCTCTGAATCAATTTCAACCGCAAATGCGATTGCATCGTTTTTTCCCTAACATCCTCTTCGGATACTATAAACTCCTTCACAAAATGTCGCTATGTTCGGCTCTTCCACCGTACCTGTCAGATGCTTTCCCTTGGCTGAGTATAAAATCGCATCAAACGAAGTAATATTTTTTATTTCCTCAAGTGATTTTTTCAGTTTCTGATTCGTAATCATATTCTTATCCTCTCATTACTGTTCTGACGCAGGCAAGTAAAAACTTCCACAAGTCATAAGCTGTAACCCTGCTATAATTTAACACCGGAACTTAACTTTTCAGAACCTCACACACATTCGCAAAAGAAAACCGGGTGTAAATTATACACCCGGTCTGTCAATTTACAACTATTTAATTTTAACGAACTAGTTGGTAATTGTCAATTCAGTTTCTTTATCAAATACATGAATCTTGTGTGGATCAAATGCAAGCTCAATGTGATCACCGTAACGAGCCGGTGTATCTGAATCAACTCTTGCTGACATATTTGCGCCTGCAACTGTGAAGTATAATAATACCTCTGCACCAAGTAACTCATATCCTGTAACATCTGAATCAATCTTGCATGTAGCAAATTTATCAAGATGCTCTGCTGAATCGTAGATATCCTCAGGTCTGATACCGAATACTACGTTCTTTCCAGCATAACCGCCATCGATAAGCTTCTTAGCCTTTGCCTCTGGAAGTTCAACCTGGTATTTATCGAATTTAAGGAATGCCTTTGCTCCCTCAACAACACACTGAGCATCTATAAAGTTCATCTGTGGTGATCCGATGAATCCTGCAACGAACAGGTTGTTTGGCTGATTGTAAAGCTTCTGTGGGCTGTCTACCTGCATGATAACACCATCTTTAAGAACAACGATTCTTGTTCCAAGTGTCATAGCCTCTGTCTGATCATGTGTAACGTAGATGATTGTTGCACCTAATCTGTTATGTAATGAAGAAATCTCAGATCTCATCTGTACACGAAGCTTTGCATCAAGGTTTGATAAAGGCTCATCCATAAGGAATACCTTAGGATTACGAACGATTGCACGACCCATGGCAACACGCTGTCTCTGTCCACTGAAAGAGCCTTTGGCTTACGGTCTAATAATTTCTCAAGGTCAAGGATTCTTGCTGCCTCCTCAACTTTTGCCTTAATCTCATCCTTTGGAACTTTTCTAAGCTTAAGTCCAAATGCCATGTTGTCATATACTGTCATATGTGGATACAGAGCGTAGTTCTGGAATACCATTGCGATATCACGATCTTTTGGCTCTACATCATTCATAACCTTTCCGTCGATGATAAGCTCTCCTGAAGAAATCTCCTCAAGACCTGCGATCATACGAAGTGTTGTAGATTTTCCACATCCTGAAGGTCCTACGAAGATGATGAACTCTTTATCTTCTACTTCAAGGTTGAAATCCTTAACTGCCTCAAATCCGTTTGGATAAACTTTGCAAACGTTCTTTAATGATAAACTTGCCATTTTAAAAATACCTCCTAAGTATTATGTACATATATGTAACTGTTCAGTGCCTTGACTGTCTGTTACCTTGTTTCTTTGTATCTTTATAATACAAAACATATCGTCAATTGGCTATAGTCAATCCGCCAAATAATTTAACGTGTTGTTGTCATTATGACGAAACACAGTCTGATATCGAAACAATTACAAGGTAATTACTGCAATAAACGTACTAATTACAGCTTAGAATATCCAAAGCCATTGACCATAGCCTCAATCGGCAGCCCCTTCTTGCAGAATGGACACTCTGTAACAGGATATGTCTGGTAGTTTACCACATCATCGTCATCAAACAGCTTATCAATCTTTACTCCATTGACCTCATCGATGGTTGAGAATATGGACGCAATACATGTGACCATACCGCCATAATAGTTGATACACTCCATCGCTCTTCTGATTGTCTCACCTGTTGTGGTAGTTGCCAGAAGAAGTACAACGTGCTTGCCATCTATAGCGCCCTTATTGTTATCCCTGAAAAGCATCTGTCCGTTGTTAATCTCAGGCGATACAACGTAAATTGTCTCGTGCTTATTCACAGACATAAGTCCGTTTCGCTCAATCTCCTGGCTTAAAATGCACCAATCATTTCTGTTCCATCCATACATACGATTGTATCTATATATGAATGATGCGGTACCTTGGTGTAAAGAGCCTTTGCAGCTTCCTTTGCCTCGGACACACGAGTCTTGATGCTTGTCACATCTACATAATAATTAATATGCGAATGACTTGTAGCGAAATGTCCCGGTATAGCGTGTAAGTTTAAGCCTGCACTCTCCTTTGATTTAAATTTTACAATACGATTTTCCATGATAAGTCCCCCTTTTTAAGTAAAGATTAGTTTTAATTGTAACTCATTTGTGATTAATTAGCTCCCGTAGAACCAAATCCACCGGCACCACGCTTCGTATCAGAAAGCTCTGACACCTCATTAAACTCAACAGCCAGATATGGCATGACCACAAGCTGCGCTATACGATCTCCGGGATTAATAGTGCGTGCCTGCGTTCCATCATTGTGAAGAGCTACAATATACTCTCCCCTGTAATCACTGTCACACACACCCACGCAGTTTGCCGGACGAAGTGCCTGCTTTGCAGCTAAACCACTTCTGGCAAAAACTGCCCCAAAATATCCGTCAGGAATCTCTATTGAAAGCCCCGTGCCTATCTTTGCTGTCTCGTGTGGCTCAATGACAAGCTCCTTAGTAATGTCGGCATATAAATCATAGCCTGCTGCATATTCACTTCCCCTTGTAGGGATTTTGGCTGTGGTTGTCAATTTTTTTATATTTATTTTCATTTTATAATTTCCCCTGATGTAATTTTATATATGACCGTCTATAGCCATTTATTACCCAACCTGTTAACTAATTATTTCCACTCCAGACTTGAGTGCTCAATCTTCCTGTCACGAAGCATAAGCTCTGAGACAGCCTCCTTTGCCGGCTTATCCTCAAAAAGCACCCTGTTTACTTCCTCGATAATCGGCATCCTTACATCATATTTTTCTGCAAGGGCAAGTGCAGCCTTTGCTGAATAGATGCCCTCTACAACCATCTTGACTTCTTTTGTTGCTTCATCCATTGTGTAGCCCTGACCTATGAGCATTCCGGCCTTTCTATTACGGCTGTGACGACTCTCACATGTAACAATAAGGTCTCCGATACCTGTCAGTCCAAAAGTGTCTCCGCCTTTGCTCCCATCTCAATCGCAAGCACAGATATTTCTGCAATTCCTCTGGTAATAAGCGCTGCCTTTGTATTATCTCCATAGCCAAGTCCGTCTGCCATGCCTGCTGCAAGTGCTATGACATTCTTGAGGGAGCCTCCAAGCTCCATTCCAAGCACATCAGGACTGGTATACACACGAAATACCTCATTCATAAAAGATCCTGTACTATCTCAGCGGTCTTCTGTGTCCTTGCTCCTGCAACAACAGTCGTAGGAAGCAGCCGTCCGACCTCCTCTGCATGTGAAGGTCCACACATTACAGCCACATCAGCGCAAGGTATCTCACTCTCTACCACATCAGATATTGTCATAAGAGTGTTTTCTTCAATTCCCTTTGCCACACAGACAATTATCTGTCCTTCCTTCACAAACGGAGCCATTTTTACTGCTGTGCTTCTGGTGAATACAGAAGGTACCGCAAGTACAAGTATATCGTTATTTTTGATTGTTTCCTCTATATCTGTTGTAAAGGTAATGCTATCCGGAAGCTTTACTCCAGGAAGCTTATCAATATGCTCATGCTTTTCTTTAAGCATCTCAATCTCGCTCTCCACGATTGACCATATTTCAACAGAATGTCCGTTATTTGCAAGCACCAGGGATAATGCTGTTCCCCAGCTTCCTGCACCTATAATACCTACTCTACTCATTTTCTATGCCTCGTATTTTATATAATTATTATAATCAAAAACTATTATTTACTTTGCCTTCTGACCAAATTTATTTTCAGTTCCGCTTAAAAGTCTCTTGATATTGGCTCTGTGTCGCCAGATAGCCATCGCCGTAAAACAAGCAGCAAGTATATCAAACTCGACCGCATAATTGCCACTTACTCCAAGCAGCCCCATATGATTAAACACAATTGCCTGAATCAGAAACGATATAACAACCAGTATAGAACCAAGTGAGACATATCTTGTTATGGCTACAGCAAGAATAAACAATACCAGACATATCGGAGCCGCAATCGGACATACAGCAAGTATCACACGATGTACATGCTATTCCCTTTCCTCCCTTGAAATTGAGAAAGAATGGAAAATTGTGTCCAAGCACCGCTCCAAAGCCTGCATACAGCTCTATGCATTTAACAGCCTGTGGATATGTATTTCTATATATGAAATAAAATATCAAAACCGCTATGATTGCCTTGAACAAATCACCAAAGAAGGTAACTGCACCGGCCTTCCATCCAAGTGTCCGAAGCGTATTGGTGGTGCCTGAATTACCGCTTCCATGCTCTCTTACATCTATTCCATGTGCCTTACCATAAAAATATCCGGTCTGAAAGGTTCCAAAGAAATACCCTACGACCAATGCTAAAATCCTAGCCAGTATCATTTTACTCATTTTCCTTTCGTTCTCTTGTAATAAACTTAAGTGCAGTTCCTCTGAAACCAAATGTATCCACGATTCTGTTCTCGAGATATCTGGTATATGAGAAATGCATAAGATTCTTGTCGTTTACAAAGATTACAAAGGTAGGCGGCTTAACCGAAACCTGAGTCACATAGTATATCTTAAGTCTCTTGCCCTTGTCTGTAGGCGGCTGCTGCATGGCAACTGCCTCCGTAACGATCTCATTTAGCACTCCTGTTGCAACACGCATTGAGTTATTTTCTATAACAACATCGATGAGCTCAAATATCTTGTTGAGTCTCTGACCTGATTTTGCCGAAATAAACAGTATCTCTGCATATGGTATAAAACTTAATATCTGTCGGATTTTCTCTGTGTGCTTCTTTACGGTATTATTATCCTTTTCAATGGCATCCCATTTATTGACAGCAATGATAATTCCCTTGCCTCTTTCGTGTGCAATACCCGCAATTTTAGCATCCTGCTCAGTAACTCCCTCTGTAGCATCTATCACTACAATGACAACATCAGCTCTCTCAACTGCGGAAACTGCACGTATAATACTGTATCGCTCTATATCCTCTTTTATCTTATTCTTGCGCCTGAGACCAGCTGTATCGATAAATATATACTCCTTACCATCATATTTTATGGCTGTATCGATAGCATCTCTTGTGGTGCCTGCTATATCTGACACTATTACCCTGTCCTCACGGGCAAGCTTGTTGATAAGCGATGACTTACCTACATTAGGCTTACCTACTATAGCAACTCTCGGTCTGTCATCCTCATCGTCCTGCTTAGATGAATCCGGAAAATGCTTTACAACCTCATCAAGCATATCTCCGAGTCCGAGCATCGAAGCTGCAGATATAGGATGTGGATCACCAATTCCTAAGTTATAAAACTCATACACATCCGTCATATACTTTTCAAAGCTGTCCACCTTATTGACAACTAATACAACCGGCTTGTGTGAACGACGAAGCATATCCGCCACCTTTGAATCGGAATAAACAAGTCCCTGCTTCACATCTGTAATAAAATAATAACATCTGCGGTGTCTATAGCAATCTGTGCCTGCTCTCTCATCTGTGACAGAATCACGTCTCCGGATTCCGGCTCAATACCACCTGTATCAATCATGGTAAAATTATAATCAAGCCATGATACATCTGCATAGATTCTGTCTCTTGTGACACCCGGAGTGTCCTTTACTATAGATATCCTCTCTCCTGCAAGCGCATTGAAGAGAGTAGATTTTCCAACATTTGGACGGCCAACGATGGCCACTACTGGTCTGCTCATATACTCTCCTGTTCTAAATTCATATTAGATTATAGACTAATTGTAACTATTCAGAATAACGATAAAATAATAAACAAAACATCTATAACAGAGTAATTATATCACAATACCATTTACAGAGACAACTATTCATATGTCAAAAGTGGTTCTTTTGATGAAATTAATCCATTTTCTTTAAGAACAGCTATCAGATTAGTACAGTTTTCGCCAAAACTAATGTTGACCGAATACGTTTCAATACCATCGGAACGGGCATCCCCAAAATCAGAATACTCCTTTGTCACACCCAGTATATCCAACAGCTCCTCATACCATGTGAAGCCATAGACATTCCATCTTTTTCCAACCCTGTTGCCCTTTGGCACTGTAAAATTCAGCATAAGATTGTACATATAGCTGGTATCCTTATCCACTCCGTCAAGCATTCTCTGCAAATTATATTCCTGCATCACACCGGCCTCAACATCCTTCTTTACAGCATCAAAAATATCCGCAGCAACTTTTCCGTTAAAGCGCTCATTCAGCACATCTACATATTTATCATTATACTGCTCTGCCGAGCCATTGATAAAGGTAATATCTGTCGTATCACACTGCATTATAGCATTAATAATATTCTGTGGTTTATTTTCCTCCGCCATAATCGCCTTGCACTGCTTATGTGGATTAAAATCATCCGTTGTATGATATACACGGTTGACCTTTTCTCCATTTTTTAATGTATATGAGATTGTAATATACCCGGAATCATCATATCTCTTTTTAAAATAATCCTTTTTCTGCGCCATAAGTATCTTTTGAGTCTCTAAAATCTTTTCAACATCCTTTCCCTCCAGATTGATATCAAAATCTATGGCTATACGGGCAGAATCAATATCCGCAAGCTTCGGTATATAATTTTCCTGCACATTTCCGTAAACTGTTATACCTCCAAATACAACTACAACAAAAGCACCAAAAGCAATGATTTCCTTAAATAGTGCTTTAGAAAAAATTTTAAAATTCTTCCTTATAATCATCTCTAAAAGTAAGAAGACTATGATTCCAAGCACCACTGCAAGCATCATAATTGCAGGAACACCAATGCTGATTCTAAGTCCAAGCAAAAGCGACGCTGCAACAATAGATAAAATCAATCCTCCCAAACTGCCAAGCCCCCATCTGAAAACCGGCTTAAGCTTTGGAATAGCTATAAAACTTCCTGCATTTTCCAAATCTCTTTGCTTATAAATCTTATAAGAAATAAAGTATATAACTGCCGCCGCGATAACATAGACTACGATAGTATTTGTGCCTCTGAAAGTATATTTAATGCAGTAATAATCATCTCCTGCTTTCTTCATGGTCGGATGAAAGCCTACCCGATTGAGAAGCTGTAGCATGGGTGCAAACCACGTAACACTTATTTTCCTTACAAATTCCATATATGGAAGCCCGTATGATACATATGTGAGCACATTGGCAATAGCAATAACCGCTCCTCCATACAGCAGATTGACAACCGCATACATCACTGCTACAGAAACAAGCTGTCCCGTAATCATTGCGCACAGACACACCAGGCTGTACATAAAAATGATATTCCCATTGCAGCAAGCAGATTGATTCCAATATGTACCACCTTAGTATTTCCATATGATATACATATAACAAACGACATAATGTACTTAATTATCTGCGGAATCCACATAAACAGCAGACCTGTCAACACATTGGTCGAAAAAAGCTGCCGTCTTGTCACAGGCATAGAGTGAATCATATTACAAGCTCTCGAATTATACAGGTAACTGAACATCGCCATGCCTGTAACCAATGCCATGACAAAATGAAAATCATATCCGCCTCCATGCTAATAGCCGGGGACATTATATCAAGCATATACTTATGCCAGTTTTGCCATAAATAAACTCTGCATTCTTAAATCTGCTCCACATGGAAAACGGACCGTTGAGTAATAGCACTATTGTATACAGTGTCCAGATTGGCCAGTAAAGCTTTACATTCTTTTGCAGCATTGTTCTATTAATAAATGATATCTTTGACTTCATAGTCCTCTCGTCCCATCTCATAGATAAATATTTCCTCCAGAGTAAGAGGCAGTACATCCACTACCTGCGGACTGTCTTTGCCATCTGTAATTGCCTTTACTACAGCATCTGGCTCTCCACGTACTATAACAGTGTATACTCTTCCTATATTTGACATATGAAGTACTTTAAAATCCTGCGGTATCTTAGGCATGCCATATGGACATGCAATCTGAATCTTTGAAATATTGCCCTGCAGCTCCGTAAGTGACCTCTCTATCATAATCTTTCCATTATTAAGAATACCTACATGATCACATACATCCTCCAGCTCACGCAGATTATGGGACGATACAACAACTGTGGTATTATTAACAGCCACATCATCAAGCATGATAGACCATATCTGTCTTCTCATGACAGGATCAAGCCCATCAACAGGCTCATCGAGTACAATAAGCTTTGGTTTACAGCACAGCGCAAGCCAGAAGGCAACCTGCTTCTGCATTCCCTTTGAAAGCTTTCTGATATTTCTTTTAACATCTATAGATGGAAAAAACTCCTGCATCCTGTAAAACTGCTTCTCATCAAAGCCCGGATACATTCCCTTATAGTAATGCATCATATTAATCGTATCAGACTGCAAAAAATAAAACATATCATCCGGTATATAAGCCATCTGCCCTTTAATCCTTGCATTTTCATATACAGGCTCACCATCAATAAACACTTCCCCTGCATCCTGTCTCATTACGCCTGTAATATGTCTGATAAGTGTAGATTTGCCGGCTCCGTTTGGACCAACAAGCCCATAGACAGCACCCTTTTCCACGTTCATATTCACGCCGTCGAGTGCTGTAAAATCATCAAATTTTTTCACTAAATTATTTATCTGTATCATCATTACCCTCTGTCACAACATCTTCTGTCTGCATATCTTGTGTTACAAATCTGACTAGGTCATCTTCCATGCTCAGCTGCTCTTTCGCATCATCCATTCTTGTTCTCAATTCCTCAACAGGTGTTTCAAGCACAAATAACTCTGTCACCACCTGGTCAAAGAGTATTTTCAAATTCCTTGTCAGACTCTGCCTGGCTGTCTTAGCATCAGCAACAAAGGTTCCTTTACCACTTTTAGTATAAAGATAGCCTTCCTCCTCAAGTTCCCTGTATGCTTTTGCGATAGTGTTAGGATTGATTGCATACTTGCAGGCAAGCACACGTACAGACGGTAGCTTTTCGTCCTGCTTAATAACATTCATAACAATCATTCGTCTGATGCCTTCCTTAATTTGTTCATAAATAGGCTTTGAATCTCGATAATTTAACTGCATATCGTTCTCCCCTGTTCATATACGCCAGTACCGCTGTGACTTTTATATTAACTCAAAGAACCAAAAACTGTCTGGCAGCATCAGTTCCCGCACAGTGTACTATCCAACGTGATACACCTATTTTAACATATATAGCTTTAGGCATTTCTTATTATTTCCTTAATAGATTGTGCGAAAATTACTTAAGAAACATAAAAGCTCCAAGATTTCCACGCTTTCCATGACTTGCTCTATGCGAAAATAAAAGAGAGGGATTACAACAAGTGCATATATTGCTTATGGCAATATTGTCTTCCTGTACTCCTGCCTCCACCAGCACTCTCCTGTTACATTCCCAAAGGTCGAGCTGATATTTGCCGTCTCCCTTATAGAGCAGAATATCACTCGCATGAGGATCGTCTGTTGTCGCAAACTCATCCACAAAATGCTCTGCAACATCCTGACTTATCTCATAGCAGTCCTGACATATTGAAGGTCCTATCGCAGCTATAACATCATGTGCCTCGGTACCAAACTCCTGTTCATAGCAATAAGTGTCTGTTTTCCCATACGATTTACAGTACCTCTCCAGCCTGAATGGCTAAGCCCTATTGCCCTATGTACCGGATCAACAAAATAAAGCGGTACACAATCAGCATAAAATGTGGCAAGCACAACATTTGGCTCATTCGTGATAAGTCCGTCCACATCTGTATATGGTCTCTTTCTTGTCACCCCGATGCCACACTGCTTTTTCCAACTCTCAAAACATTGGTAGTATGTGTCTGGTCTGTCGTAACAATCTGCCCTGCCTCTGCTCCGATTGCCTCCGCCACTCTTTTATAGTTTTCTAAGACCTTTTCCTCGTCATCTCCACGTGTAAAGCTTAAATTTAAGCTATCAAACATTCCTGTACTGATGCCACCAAGACGTGTTGTAAAGCAATGCTCTATCATAGAAAGCTCATTTAGCTTCTTAAAATGTAACAAAGGAACAACACTTCCGCTTGAAAGGACGTGCTTTTTTAATTCCAGAACATCTTTATCATTCTTTGCAACAAAATCATTTATAGTAATTTCATCAACATTTTTGTGTATATTTTCAGCCTGCATATTCTTATCCATCTTTATATTCTTATCCTTCTTTATATTCTTATCAATCTTTATATTATTATCAATGTCTGTCTTCATATTTATATCTATGCAACTATATTTTACCGATAACTATTGCTGTTTAAAATTTCCTGTTCCTTATCTGTTTTCATGAAATAGTCTGGTCTAACGTTTATAAATTAACGGTTCCGTAATACCTGTCCGTAACTGCCAAGCCAATAGTTATTGACTGCCCTCAAATGCATTCTTCAACACAGTAACCTCGTCATCATCCACTGCTATCACATCAAATCTGCATGGCGTCCACTCATCCAAACCATGTTTCATAAGATAATACCTTGCAACTGATATAATTTTTTTCTGCTTGCTATAACCAACTGCTTCAAGAGCCCTGCCACAGCCGTTATCTCTACGATATTTCACCTCACAAAAACATATTGTATCTCCATCCTTTGCTATTATATCTATCTCTCCAAAGCGGTTTCTGTAATTGCAGGCAAGTACACTATATCCCATATTTATTAACTGCTCAGCTGCAAGCTGCTCATATATACTTCCAACACTTCTTTTATTCATAACTGCCTCACATATCATATAACCTACACACTATCTTTGGTCAATTTTTGCCTTAAGATTATCCAGATCATTAACAAAAACAAGTATCTCTGCAACAACCTCATACAACTCCGTTGGAATCATATCACCTATTTTAAGCCTAGACAGTGTATCAGCAAGCTTATCGTCCTTATATGTAGGCACATTGCTTTCCTTTGCCCTCTCAATAATTTTGTCAGCAATAACACCCTTGCCTGTAGCTAGTATTTTAGGTGCTGCTTCTCCCGGCACATACTCTATAGCTACGGCTGTTTTGCCTATGTCTATTCCATTATTGTTGCGATTATCATTTTCGCCATGCATACAACTCACCTGTCCTTCTGAAGTAAGTTTTAATCATCTGTGACTATTCGTAAATTATCTTATACACTGCTACGCCCTAATGTCAAAGGAATATCTATGCACCTGACCTGTAGGTGGCAAATCCTTTTTCAGAAATCCAGCGACAAAATTCATCTGTTTCAAACCACTATTTACATTCAATTCACAATTATAGCCCTTATCCTGTAATCTCTTTTCCAACACCGGCAGAAATTGCTTTACCAGTGCATATGACTCATCACTATCCAAATAGAAATTAGTTGTAACCTTCCTATGAAGCATTTTAATTGACACATCTGTCCCACCGAGATGTTCTAAATCCAAATGTAAAAATGCTGATAATTCTTTGTCCGGATTGGACATACTTTTCTTATTTGTATACACATACAACTGTCCGCTGGCGTTTTTTTCATTCATCTTCAATGGAACCTGCACATATGTATATGCCTCGTTTATCTGATTCATAAATTCAATATTTCCACGGATATTATCTGCCAGTGCCTCTGCTTTAGGATTCACCACTCCTGATGTTTTCAAAATAATTTCCATATTTGTTATCTGTTTTTCAATTTTGTCGTACAAGCCATCAAGCTTCTTAGGATTCTTCTCTAAATCTCCCGGTTTAATCATCCATTGCTGTTCTAAAGCCTCCTTCAACATAAGCTTAAAGGCTTCTCCTGAAAACAAATGTCTCAGTGTATCGGCATTTGCCGGTGTATTTTCCAACATACTTTTTATATCGTTAAGTATTCCTACGACACTGCTATCCTCTGAATACAAAGAAATATTGTTTTCCTGTAAATCCGGAAGCAGCATCCTGACCTGTTCATTAAGCTCTTCTATCTGCTTATCCGATAAAAGAAATCCAATAGTATTTGATTTTCTTTCATTCTCCTGTAAAGGATGGTATCTGTTGCCGGAGCATTGTTTATTTTCTGCGTTGTGTGAATGTCCTGTGATTCACCGGAAACACTGTTTAATGATTCAAATAATTCAGCAATATTAAAGTGTTTTTTTACTACAGGTGCCGATTGATTATCACGAATTATTGCCTCATACTGTGACATATCAGAAGCTTCACTTGATATAAATGCCTCTTCCGGCAGCCCTTCTGTAACAATATTTAAAATATCCCTTGCCTGGGTTACAAGCTTATACATTGATAAATCTTCGGCTGAAAGAGCATTCGGCAGTTCATCTATCAAACTATCCATAGCAATTGTAATAGCCTGTTTGTCATTAGCATAATTTTCAAACTGAGCCGCATTTACCTGATTAATTTCAATTCCAAGCCTCTTTAACTCAACAAGTGTAGTCACATTAATATCCTTATTATCCTGCACAAGCTGATACATCTGATTAAGGCTTGTCTTATCAATTGGCATCTGCTCTTCCATCATCTTGTTCACCATCGACAAATTTATGCCATCCACCGGCAGTCCTGCAGACTTTAGCGCATCCATAAGTGTGAGGTTGACTCCCTCGCCATCAACTGTATATGGTTTTATTTCTATAGTGCCTCCATCATTATTTTTCACTGAAAAACACAGACTGTCCCTGTTCAAATGAAAACTTTCCTGCCAGCCTTGCCAAAATCTGCTGACCATTTGACAAGGCAAGCTTAACTGATTGCCACGGACACTGCTTACTGTTCCCTCAAATATCATCCCTTTTGACATTTCATTTAAAGAAGATACCAGCTTTTCAACGCCCTTTGCTCCTGTCATAGGCTCACCATTTGCCACTGAATTGTTGTATTGACTTACCAAATTTGATATCTGCATAGCATCACCCTGATATAGTATCGTTATGTTTAAGTATACATGTATAAATTGTATCATTTATTGGTATTTCTGTCACTATATTACTGTTCACACACCACAGTGTAACCGCAACAATTGATTTCTTTCAAAAATCAGGTAAATTCCACCATATTCTTCCTATACCACTTTGGACAAAGATTGCGCTGACATTGTGGATTGAACCGCTCCCTTATATCAGTGTGCTCAAAATACACCTTCCATAACTGCTCAAAACTGTCTGTCTTCACCGGCACACTTCTCTCAAGCTGTTTAAATTCACTTTCATTGATATAAAAGCACTCCTTAAGCCTCGGGTGAACCACTGCATACCTTCTTCTATCATCATAGATTACAAAATTTTCCCCGGGATACCTGTCCACAAAATGCCACATAACAACCGGTATCATATCGCATTTTGGTTCAAAGTGCGCCAGCAGATAGTTTCCATTATCACTAAAACGAATAAACCCTCTTATCTTGTCAGCCTCTTTATTTACCTTTCTTGAAAGCTCAAATACCTCCATAACATATTTATCGGTCATATGCTCCATAATCCTTTGTCCCACCTTAAATGCTCTGACAAGAAATCCAAGCACTATTGTTGCTCTATTACCAGAATAATGGCACAAAGCATCAAATACAGTCTCATATATCTTAAAACCTAGCTTCTTTTGAATTGTCAAAATTGTCTTTTGGACCTTTACCTCATCTGTTTCAATATCTATCATCTTTGAAAAAGTGTATAGTTTCCTCCAATGCCTATCTCAATAGAAATATTGTCCCGGTATACTTCGTGATTTTCTTTTTGCATTTGATTTTTGTATACAAAAGCATCATATATAGCGGTAAAAATCCCATTTATATTATTATCACATCTAAATATTATATTATCCATGCATACTTCTCCTGCAGCTTTACAAAAATATTGTCTATTCAGATATAAAATCAAATATACTCATCTGCTCATAAGTACATGATTTATTATCAGCTAAAAGCATAGTATCCGGCCTTTCGTTATATATGAGATGCCTTGTAATATAGCTTTCATCAAGCTTTGTATTGTACATCATACGACCATCACAGGTGATAAAGTACAGTGCTCTTTTGAGCACGACACCCATTTTCTTTAAATCTGTAAACGAAAGCCTTGCATGCTTTCTGGCTTTTATAATACGCCTGACACTGTTAGTGCCTATTCCGGGACCCTGAAGTGTATAATAATCCGCCGTCATAATCTCAACCGGAAAACACTCCAGATGACCTACAGCCCACTGACACTTTGGATCAATATAATCATTAAAGCTCTGATTATCCTCCGACAAAAGCTCTCCTGCCTTAAAGCCATAAAATCTCATAAGAAAATCTGCCGATAAAGCCTGTGCTCTCTCTTTAACGGTGGCGGCTGCCCGATACCCGGTAATGACTCATCCATATTAACATTCACAAAGCCGAGTAAAATACTCTCTTCATATCAAACCTGTTGTACATTGCTTCTGCTACAGATATAATCTGATAATCACTCTCTCCGGTTGCTCCCACAATCATCTGTGTACTCTGCCCCGCCGGCACATAATATCTGTCCGGTCTTTTGATACTTAAGCCTGATTCCCAGCTTTTTCTGCAAGCTTATCAGCCTTCCCGCAATCTGTAGCAACCCTAAGGCTTCTGTGATACTCTGATAATCTTGCAGTACTATCTTTTATTTCGGCCATCTGCTCATAATATGCCTGCTCATCTATATACATACGGTTTTTCATACTGCTATTGCCATGATACATTCGGCTGTCCTTTATACCATTTTGAATAAATCTCATAGGTGTAAGAATGTTTTTACGCGCCTTATTCGAGCAACTGCCCTAAGCCCTTCCGCTGTGGGCAACTCCAGATTAACACTCATCCTATCACAAAGATATCCAATCATCTCAAGAACCTCAGAGGAGGCTCCCGGTATACCCTTAATGTGTATATACCCATTGAAATGATATTTGTTTCTCAAAGAAAAAGCGTGGTATATAAAAGCTGCATGGTATGCTCGGGCGATTCTATGATACCGGAGCTTAAAAAGTCCCTCTATATAATTGCGTCTGTAAAACTCAACAGTAAGCTTACATACCTCCTCAGGCGTAAATGTCACTCTTTCAACATCATTAGTGCATCTGTTGATACAGTATTTGCAATCATAAATACATTCATTTGTAAAAGTATCTTGAGAAGCGATATACACCTGCCATCAGCTGTAAACGAATGACATATTCCACTGGCAAATGCACTCCCCATATCATTTCCATTACCCGAACGGGATGCACCACTGGAAGTGCATGCAACATCAAACTTTGCCGCATCAGACAGAATCTTAAGTTTTTCCATAATATCAGCACTGATTGACGTTAACATAAGACCTCCTCACATTATCTCGAACATCTGTTTGTATTATACAACATATGTTCGGGTAAATCAAGTGAAATTTTTGGAAAAATATTGTTATGGTTCATAAACACAAAACCATAGCTATCTTAAATGCATTAAGATACTATGGTTTTATTTATAATAATTATCGTAACTATTCAGTTGCAAAAATATCGTAGACTTTATAAACAGACTTTATTCCGACTAAAAAATATTCTTAAGAGCTACTGTATGACATGATTTTATCCCAATTTAGTCTTAAAAACTCGATTATCCTATCCCACAGTTCATCCTGGAAAAACTGCAGATCCGCATGGTCAGCGCCTTCTAATGCAATCAAATCTGCATCACAGCCATTTTCAATAAGCTTATCATAAAGCTCTTCACTCTGCTCAAACGGAACTGTCTGATCATTTATACCGTGAATAATCAAAATGGAGGAGCATCTTTTGTCACCTTAGACACCGGAGAACTATTGTATGCTTCCTTGATATTTCTCATAATATTATATCCGAGTAAAAGTGACTCCATAGATGCTGCGCATTCTTCGGCATCTTTATACTTAAATGTGCTAATGTTAGTAGGTGGATACCATGGACATGCTGCCCTGAATACTGCTTGACTCTTCAAGATATTCTCCAACATCACGAGCTTTATCATGATCCAATGCCGCCATACATGTCAAAATCCTCCGGCTGATTCTCCCATCGCACCAAAATGTTCCTTGTCAATTCTGTATCTATCTGCATGTGCCTTCAAATACGATTGCAGCCTTCACATCCTCTATCTGCATAGGATAGCAACCCTCATTTGATGTGCGGTATTCCACACTGCAAACAACAAACCCCGATGAGCAAGCGTGCTAAGATATGATAGATGTGCTGACTTATCCATCCTCATCCATCCACCACCGCATATCCATACTATACAAGGATAACGCTTGTCAGACATATCTTCCGGATATATTAAATCGAGTTTTAAATCCCTGCGACAGTGATCATACCACGAATCCACCTGCGCATATGTAATATCAGACACCTGCACATATTGTGGCTTCGTCACATTAATCTTAAGCTTTTCCTTCATTTAAAAATCCTCCTTACATTTGTAATCCATTTTGAAATACAAAATTAATATCATTTAAAATAAATACTTTATGCCCATTATAATACATCTATTTTCATTTTTAAACATAAAAAAACCTTGAAACAACTATCTTGCTTCAAGGTCTAAGAACAGGGATGAGAGAATCGAACTCCCGCTAAAAGTTTTGGAGACTTCTGTCATACCATTTGACCAATCCCCTATATTTAAATATTATATCAAATATAGAAAAAGGACGCAATAGGAATTACGTCTTATTTTAATATACCTTCAAAACTTCATACAAATTTGATTAATTTAATCGGCACCGAAAAACTCATCTCGATTCCGCTTCGCTTCATCTCGATGGATTTGCTTCGCAAATCTGCGTCCAATGAAATCCAGATTTATGCAGACACGTCTGCAAAATCCATATTTCATTGTACTTGTTTTCTTCGTTATTAACCAGATTAAGCCCTCGACCTATTAGTAACAGTCAGCTCCACATGTTGCCATGCTTCCACCTCTGCCCTATCTACCTTGTAGTCTTCAAGGGGTCTTACTCCTTATAGGAGGGATATCTCATCTTGAGGGGGCTTCACGCTTAGATGCCTTCAGCGTTTATCCCTTCCAGACTTGGCTACTCTGCCATGCCGTTGGTCGACAACAGATACACCAGTGGTCCGTCCATCCCGGTCCTCTCGTACTAAGGACAGCTCCTCTCAAATATCCTCCGCCCGCGCCTGATAGGGACCGAACTGTCTCACGACGTTCTGAACCCAGCTCGCGTACCGCTTTAATGGGCGCACAGCCCAACCCTTGGGACCTGCTACAGCCCCAGGATGCGATGAGCCGACATCGAGGTGCCAAACCACTCCGTCGATGTGAACTCTTGGGAGTGATAAGCCTGTTATCCCCAGGGTAGCTTTTATCCGTTGAGCGATGGCAATCCCACTTTATACCACCGGATCACTAAGTCCTACTTTCGTACCTGTTCCACCCGTCGGTGTCGCAGTCAAGCTCCCTTCTGCCTTTGCACTCTTCGAATGGTTTCCAACCATTCTGAGGGAACCTTTGAGCGCCTCCGATACCCTTTCGGAGGCGACCGCCCCAGTCAAACTCCCCGCCTGACATTGTCCCATTGCCAGTTCATGGCAACTGGTTAGAAACCCAGTACTACAGGGTGGTATCCCAACAGCGACTCGGACAGACTGGCGTCCATCCTTCTTCGTCTCCTACCTATCCTGTACATGCAGTACCGAATCCCAGTATCAAACTGGAGTAAAGCCCATGGGGTCTTTCCGTCCTGTCGCGGGTAACCTGCATCTTCACAGGTACTTCAATTTCACCGGATGCATTGTCGAGACAGCGCTCAAATCATTACGCCTTTCGTGCGGGTCGGAACTTACCCGACAAGGAATTTCGCTACCTTAGGACCGTTATAGTTACGGCCGCCGTTTACTGGGGCTTAAATTCAAAGCTTCGCTTACGCTAACCTCTCCTCTTAACCTTCCAGCACCGGGCAGGCGTCAGCCCATATACCTCACCTTCGGTTTAGCAGAGACCTGTGTTTTGCTAAACAGTTGCTTGAGCCTATTCTCTGCGGCCTGCTCTCGCAGGCACCCTTCTCCCGAAGTTACGGGGTCATTTTGCCGAATTCCTTAACAATGCTTCTTCCGTCGGCCTTAGGATTCTCTCCTCATCCACCTGTGTCGGTTTACGGTACGGGCACGCATTACACAATAGCGGCTTTTCTTGGCACATGGCTCACATGCTTCCCTACTTTGGTTCGGTCCACATCACGTCTTCGGATTATACGACGGATTTGCCTATCGTACACCTACCCCGCTTGTACCGGTCTTCCCATTCCCGGCTCGTGCTTTCCACATGCGTCCCTACAGTTCTGGTAATGCGTGGTACAGGAATCTAAACCTGTTATCCATCGCTTACGTCTTGCGACCTGTGCTTAGGCCCCGACTTACCCAGAGCAGATCAGCTTTACTCTGGAAACCTTAGATATTCGGCCGAAAGGATTCCCACCTTTCTCTCGCTACTCATTCCGGCATCTCTCTTCTTATCCCTCCACTGCTCCTTCCGGTACAGCTTCGTCGGTTTTAAGAATGCTCCTCTACCACTCGCATTGCGAGTCCACGGCTTCGGTGTCGTGTTTCAGCCCCGGACATTTTCGGCGCAGGACCTCTCGACTAGTGAGCTATTACGCACTCTTTTAATGAATGGCTGCTTCTGAGCCAACATCCTGGTTGTCTTAGAGATCCCACATCCTTTTCCACTTAACACGTACTTTGGGACCTTAGCAGCAGGTCTGGGCTCTTTCCCTTTTGACTGCCCAACTTATCTCGTGCAGTCTGACTCCCGATGAGCATCTTTACGGCATTCGGAGTTTGATATCCCTTGGTAAGCTTTGACGCCCCCTTAGAAATTCAGTGCTCTACCTCCGGCAGACTCCAACGAGGCTAGCCCTAAAGCTATTTCGAGGAGAACCAGCTATCTCCGGGTTCGATTGGAATTTCTCCCTATCCACACCTCATGCCCACCCTTTTCAACGGATGTGGCTTCGGTCCTCCATTGTCTTTACGACAACTTCAACCTGGACATGGATAGGTCACCCGGTTTCGGGCCTGCCCCATCCGACTTAACGCCCTGTTAAGACTTGGTTTCCCTTCGGCTCCGTACCTATAGTACTTAACCTTGCCAGTAAACGTAACTCGCCGGACCGTTCTACAAAAAGTACGCGGTTGTACACATAAGGCACTTCCACAGCTTGTAAACACAGGGTTTCAGGTTCTCTTTCACTCCCCGGGGTCCTTTTCACCTTTCCTTCACAGTACTCTGCTCTATCGGTCACTAAGGAGTATTTAGCCTTACGGGGTGGTCCCCGCTCATTCCATCAAGGTTTCTCGTGTCTCGATGTACTCTGGATCCCGCTCAGTCAGTTTTCCTTTCGCTTACGGGGCTTTCACCCTCTCCGGCAGGCTTTCCCAAACCTTTCTGCTAGAATCACTGAATCTTAAATGCAGTCCGAACCCCGGAGTGCACGCACTCCGGTTTGGGCTCTTTCCATTTCGCTCGCCGCTACTTTGAAAATCGAGTTTTCTTTCTCTTCCTCGCCCTACTTAGATGTTTCAGTTCAGGCGGTTCCCCTCCATACGTTATGGATTGGCGTATGGATGATACGAGTTCTTCGTACCGAGTTTCCCCATTCAGACATCTGCAGATCAAGGATTATTTGCATCTCCCCGCAGCTTTTCGCAGCTTATCACGTCTTTCTTCGGCTCTTAGTGCCAAGGCATCCACCCTGCGCTTTCTTTGCTTAATCTCTTCGATGCATAGCGTTGCATCATTAATAACTTAAAGAACTTTGTTGTTGTTCACTACTTTGTTTTGTTTCTCGGATGTCTTGATTGTTAGATATTCTTAAGAATAGAATATTTATTCATCAAATCATTTGTATGAAGTTTTCAAGGTACACTGCTGTGATTACCAGTTTTAGTTCTCACAGACTTTTGACTGTTTTATCAGTCATTAGAAATCTTAATCTCTTAAAATCTCTAATCACTGGTAAAACCAGTTATCATTAACAGCACTTCCCTGCTGATGTAGGTTAGCTCTTTCGAGCCTGTTCTATTTTGAAAGCATATATGCTATGCTGTTCTTTATAAATCCGGCAGCCACCTACCTTCCCATACCGTTACCAGTATAGTATTATCGGCCGCTTCAGTCTTAACCATCGTGTTCGATGTGGACGGGTGTTTCCCAAAAGCGCATCGCCACCGGAAATATTCTGTTATCTATTGATAACTCAACAGTGAAAACTCTCTACTCGATTTCCTTAGAAAGGAGGTGATCCAGCCGCACCTTCCGATACGGCTACCTTGTTACGACTTCACCCCAGTTATCAGACCTGCCTTCGGCGGCTCCTTCCTTTCGGTTAGGTCACTGGCTTCGGGCATTCCCAACTCCCATGGTGTGACGGGCGGTGTGTACAAGACCGGGAACGTATTCACCGCAGCATTCTGATCTGCGATTACTAGCGATTCCAGCTTCGTGTAGTCGGGTTGCAGACTACAGTCCGAACTGAGACGTTATTTTTGAGATTTGCTCGGCTTCACAGCTTTGCTTCCCTTTGTTTACGCCATTGTAGCACGTGTAGCCCAAGTCATAAGGGGCATGATGATTTGACGTCATCCCCGCCTTCCTCCAGGTTATCCCTGGCAGTCCTCTAGAGTGCCCATCCGAAATGCTGGCTACTAAAGATAAGGGTTGCGCTCGTTGCGGGACTTAACCCAACATCTCACGACACGAGCTGACGACAACCATGCACCACCTGTCACTCCTGCTCCGAAGAGAAGGTACGATTAAGTACCGGTCAGAAGGATGTCAAGACTTGGTAAGGTTCTTCGCGTTGCTTCGAATTAAACCACATGCACCGCTTGTGCGGGTCCCCGTCAATTCCTTTGAGTTTCATTCTTGCGAACGTACTCCCCAGGTGGAATACTTACTGCGTTTGCGACGGCACCGAGAAGCAATGCTTCCCAACACCTAGTATTCATCGTTTACGGCGTGGACTACCAGGGTATCTAATCCTGTTTGCTCCCCACGCTTTCGAGCCTCAACGTCAGTCATCGTCCAGTAAGCCGCCTTCGCCACTGGTGTTCCTCCTAATATCTACGCATTTCACCGCTACACTAGGAATTCCGCCACCCCTCCGACACTCTAGTACGACAGTTTCC